>BFBZ01000002.1_pt24 | contig 1803082 bp, 1723 predicted proteins | sample 1888401 | NCBI WGS metagenome assembly BFBZ01 (sample SAMD00112614, study PRJDB3348) | symbiont metagenome | host: Chara braunii | reverse complement strand
TTCGACCTCATGGGCGAACTCAAGCTCTACGGCATGAAGGCTGCCTTCGACGAGATCATGGCAACTGCCGTCAAGCGCCAGCACGAACCTCAGCGTATTGTCGGCGACTTGCTCAACGCCGAGATCAACGAGAAGCAGGCCCGCTCGATCAAATATCAGCTCACCATTGCCAAGCTACCGCTTGCCAAGGACATCGCCGACTTCCAGTTCGACGGCACGCCGATCAATCAGACTCTCGTCAATGATCTCGCTGGCGGCGGCTTCATCGCCCAACAACGCAATGTCGTGCTGGTTGGCGGCACCGGCACGGGCAAAACCCACCTGGCCATTGCCATCGCCAGAAGCTGCATCCGATCCGGTGCCCGCGGCCGCTTCTTCAACGTCGTCGACCTCGTCAATCGCCTCGAGACCGAGACGCGCAACGGACGGCAGGGACGGCTTGCCGAGCATCTGACGCGGATGGACTTCATCGTGCTGGATGAACTCGGCYATTTGCCCTTCGCCCAGTCCGGTGGGCAGCTTCTCTTCCACCTCGTCAGCCGGCTCTATGAGCGCGCCTCCGTCATCGTGACTACCAATCTTGCCTTCGGCGAATGGCCGAGCGTGTTCGGCGACGCCAAGATGACCACCGCTCTGCTCGACMGGTTGACCCATCACTGCGACATTGTCGAGACCGGCAACGATAGCTGGCGGTTCAAGAGCCGAGATGACGATCACATCACCCGCGCTCGTCTCGCCTCCGCTATCCCGGCCAGCTCCGACGAGACGAGCGCTACCGCCAAACCCCGCCGCTCGAAGGGGTCAAAATTGGACGCCGATGAGGGGTCAAATTTGCAAGCCGATTGACAGTCCGTCTTCTCGTTTCAGAGATTTTGAACGCCGGCAGCACTTGGGTTGATCGGCAGGGTGTTGAGCGTCAAGTTCGGCTCGACGACATCCTGATCGTCGCCCCGTATAATGCGCAAGTCTTCGAGTTGCTTGAGCTCATTCCGGGCGCAAAGGTCGGCACTGTCGACAAATTTCAGGGCCAAGAAGCGCCGATTGTCATCTATTCCGTGACGACATCGAGCCACGCAGACGCTCCACGTGGAATGGAATTCCTCTACAGCGCGAACCGCCTCAACATCGCTACTTCGAGAGCGAAGTGCGTCTGCATCATGGTCGCTTCGCCCCGGGTTTTCGAGGCCGAGTGCCGCACTCCTGGGCAAATGCAGCTCGCTAACGCTTTTTGCAGGTATCTCGAGATGGCAGTCGAATTGCCATGTCTTTAAGCGTATCGGTGTCATCCGTCATTCGGCGTGTCGTCTAGCGGATCACCGCTCCTCCAAACTTAAACGCTTAGTCCGTTGATCCGGCATGAATTTCTTGCTGAAATTAGATCTCCTACCATCGCAGCTACGGTTGTCAGCTACGTTTGCGTCTTGACTGAGGGCTATTTCTCATACCCCTGGTTGCTCGCGAGAAGGGCGGATTGTCGTGACCCATTGGGTCCGCTACAGCCAAGAGCGAACTTGCATCCCAACTGATTTCGAGCCGGCAATCAATCTATCGCTCCCCATTAGGGGTTGCGGACTGAGGTCCGAAGTCGGGGGTAAAGCGGAAGGGCCCCACCGCTGGCCAAATCGACGCTATTGACCCGGGGCGGTCGTGGCGGAGCTCATATTGATGAGGGACATCCGCCATTTCCGGTGGTGGGAAAATCAGTCTTCGCGACTGGCCAGCCTGCGGTAAACCGCGAAATCGTCAAAGGTGGGTGCTTCGCCGCGCCGGACCTTGGAAACGATGTCGGGTCCGAGGACGATCGACGTGCCGAGCCCGGCATAGAAATATTGCGTGCCGAACGCCTTCTTCAGCGCTGTAAACGTCGGTTCGCCCGTGCAGTGTCCGGGGGCAATGTTCTCGACCTTGAACTTGTCCTTGAGGGCGGTCACGATCTTCTCAATCGCATCATCGGTGGCAACAACAAGGTGGAAGCCCCCGGCTATGAGATGGATTCTGGGGTTGATCGCTGTTGCGGCCTCTACAATGCGTTCGATTCCCGGATGCGAACAGCCGACGACAAGAACAAGGCCATCCGGCGTATTCACTGCGAGCGAGAGTTCTTTGAGTTCCTTAGTGCCGGGAAGATCGGAAACCAGGGCGATCAAGGTAATGCCGGGTGCGATCTCCGTCGTCTGATCGATCAGTTCGAATTTGGTATTGGGCCATGCTGCGCCGAACTCCATCATTTTCGGCGGTTTGCCGTCAAAATAACGCATCTCGTCAGGCAGGGAATCGTCCTTGCGATAGAAGGTGGATGGAAGCGACGAACCGTAGATCCCGAATCGTTCTTTGGGCGCGTATATCTTGACGTTCGGATTCACACTCAGCACATAGCTCAGTCCAGCCATGTGATCGGAATGCCGATGGGAGAGAACCACAAAGTCAAGCGTGGTAAGATCTACTCCCTTTGCCTTGACATTTTTCCCGAAGATCTCCGCGTTGTCTCCGGTATCAAACAGAATGCGCCTTCCTGCGACCTCCACCAGCGCGGAGAAACCCCAGTCCTTTGTCATTTCCGGGTCCGCGCCAAACGCGTCATAGAGGATCGTAATCTTGCCGTTCGGCTCGGCCGCGATGGTCGCGCAAGAACTCGCTGCTATGGCGCAGGTGACCGCGGCGGCGATGAAGCTCCATTTTCCGAATGTCATAGATGTATCTCCTTTTCGGTTGGACTTCCGCTGAAGACTGAGTTGGCGCAGTCCGAATTGACGGCCGGTGCTGCGGTATTGAGCCACCTGGGACAGTCGTGGATTACCAGGCATCCAGGGTACGCGCCCAGAGAGATCATCGGCATTTCTCTCCGCCAACGGCAATTCACTGAAATCTCCTTTCGATAGAAAGAAATCCCGACGTGGGCTGTCTGAAGATTGGGCCGCGACTAATGAGAATTGGCCCAGGACGCTATCCGTAAGATGCAGACCAACTCCTAGATTCATTTTGTCGATGTGAGCGAGTTCACACGCGCTCCACGCGTTCGGGCGTCAACTTGGGCCTTACAGAATAGATGACACTACCACATCGACAACACGGCCGGAGGTAACATGCTTCACTATTCATCCCAGACGGCAGCGTTTCTCAGAGCAAAATCGGAGAACCACGAGATCACTCCGCCACCTGTTTTGGACGAACAGGCCTACGCCAAGGCGTTAGCCGAAGGCTTGCGCGTTTCCACGAAGTTCGGACGCGTAGATGTGCTTGGACCCCGAGCGCTCCGGGAGCCAATCGACGGCGTCTATTCGTTGGCGCAATGGCAATCGGGATTCAAGCTACAGAACGACCGCGGTACCTGCTGGGCGTTTGCGGGTGCCGCGGCGCTGGAGGCGGCATACCGACGCAAGTATGGTCTGCTCATCGACGTATCCGAAGAATATATCTTTCATATGGGCAAAGCCTTTGCTTTGAACCGAGACAGCGGGGGGGCGGCAGCGCGACCGGTAGAGAACAACTCCTCTCTGACCGGATTCCAAGGAAGTGGCGATATCGCGGAGAAGATCTCAGAGAATGCTTCGCCTCCAGAGGACGCTGCGCCATACTTGCAAAATCAACAGACGCTGTTGGACATCTTGCCCGTGCTGGGATTTGCCGGCGTGGAAGCACTGGCGAGCCAAGAGGACTTCGACGCCGTCGAGTTTTGCGAGCAACACATTCCGCTCCTGGCGCGGGTGAACGCTCGCTATAGGGCGGCGGGTTGGGGTTCTCTCGGCAACAACCCGAGTATCACTGCGCTCGAGAATACCATTCTCGCGGACCGCGAAGTAATCTGCGATGTCTTTCACAAGACCCCGAACATTGGAGGTCACGTGCTTTTGCTGATCGGCTTCGACCGCAATCGGCAGGTGTTCTTCGCCAAGAACCACTGGGGCGAAGGCAAATTCATCGAGATCGCCTATAACAACGATCCGAACTGGCAGATCAATTCGGGCTGGTACATCACGGATGTCGTCGATCCAACGTTTGTGCAGAGCGAGGCTTGTTGGCTTGGCAACTGGCGTGCAAGCGTGGGCGACGCATCGTTTCGGCTGCTCCTGCGGAGGTCAGAGGATTTTCCCAACCCAGGGGCGCCGACGAAGCTTGGCACGGCATACTTGAGCGATGGGCCCCATGACGTGAACGGATTATTCCTAAACGCGGGCGCACATCTGCGTATGTTCATTGCGCCGACAACCGCCCCAGTTCCTATTGGAACACTGAGCGGGTGGCAGCTCGACGCCGATCTGAACTTTTTCGACATCTACAACGCGGCTGGGCAGGCCGGAGGGGAACCTGCTGCGCTCTCTCGCTTCAACACACGGTTCGCAGCTCTGTTCGACAAGGGCGACGGCTCGGCATGGCAAGCTCGGCACGGGATCACCCCAGAGGCTTATCAGTCGATTTTTGATTTGCTGGTCGGTCAGGGCTACCGGCTAACCAACGTATGCGGATACAGCGAGGGGACAGCCTCCCGGCTTAACGCTGTCTGGCAACTGCGCGATGGCCCCGCCTGGGAGGCCCGCCACGGCCTGACCAACGACCAGTACCAATCGACATTCGATGATCTCGTCGCGAAAGGGTACCAGCTCGTTTGCGTTAGCGGGTACGCCGAGAACGGTCAGGCTCGATATGCAGCGATCTGGGAACAGCGGGCGTCTTCTGATTGGCAAGCGCGGCACGGGATGTCGCGGAGCCAATACCAGCAGACCTTTGACCAGATGGCTGCTGACGGCTTCGCGCCCGTGCAGGTTTGCGGCTTCCGGGTCAACGTTGACGTGCGTTTCGCAGCGATCTGGGAACGGCGCCCTGGCCTCGAATGGGTGGGGCGGCACGGGTTAACGGCCAGCGAGTATCAAAAGGCCTTCGATGAGCAGAACGCTGCAGGTTTTCGTCTTGTTTCTGTGAGCGGGTACAGCGACACCGGGATCGCTCGCTATGCCGCAATTTGGCACAAGGACCAGGCAGGTGAATGGCAAGCACGGCACGGTCTGGATAGCGCCGGATATCAGCAAGCCTTCGACGATCTGTCGGGGCGAGGATTCCGTCCGGTGCAGATATGTGGATACGGTGATGGATTCTATCCTGCCTAGATCGCGGGCTGTCGCTAGTTCGGAGTAAGCAAGCTCACAAACTGCGCGGCTCGTTTTACCGATCAGAGGGGGGCGAGGTATGTACCCTCGCTCGGCTCTGATAATCACGCTGCCTGCGAGGCGGGCGGCTCTGGCTGCGATGGGTTTGGATTGGCGGCCGGCGACGGCGGCGCGAGTACCTCGGAGAACGCGCCAAAAAAGCCATTCCCGGTGTCCTGAACCAGGTTCGTCTTCGCGCAGGAACCAGCGCCGAGTAGCGGCCTCTCAACATTTGCTGGACCATCGCCGGCGTTAACCCTGTCGGCAAATGATCCGCGCGCGGCACGTCCGCTGCCGACAGATTGCCTCATTGGAGCGGAGACATTTTCAACAGCACTATCCTTGGTTAGAGCGCATCATGCTGAAACCGAGCTTCCTGGGTCTCCTCATCGTATTGGGTGTAGGAGTCCTGTCAGTCATGGAGCTGCGAGCTCCCCCGCGCCACACGGTCGCGATCGTCCAGTCGCCTGCCGCTCCGGACGCTGGCTCATCTGGCTCGCCTGATACACTGGCGAGGCGATCGCCTTGACGTCGCGCCGGAGAGCAGCGTGACACCGACCCAGGTTGCTTTGGCCGAAGCGCCTGTTGCTCTCCCAAACGATGACGGTGTCGCGTCGCCCGAGCCTTCAAGGCCGATCGCCCGCCAACGTCACAATTCGAAGACGGCCGCAGGCGCCGTACGTCCCAAACCAAAGAAGATAGCCGTTATCAAGCAAACTGCGGTTGCCGAGCGTTCAAAGCTCGCCAGCGAGATCGTGTCCTGTAGGCTCGCGGCGTTTGGCGGCTTGCGCAAGGCTCTGAATTTATCCGGCTGCGAAATTTGAAGAGGTGCGGGCTTACGCTTTACGCTACAGGACAGCGCTTCAGAAGCTGAAGCGTTGGCATGACTACACGCTCACGCGGCTCGTGAATGACGTCAGTGAACGAGCACTTCGTTCCCAGTTCGCGGAACGCACTGTTGCGGCGCAGCAAGATTGACCTGTGTCAGATTGCCATGCCGCGAAGGCGCAATCTTACAAGGCATGGCCCATCTCGTTTTCAAATGTCCCGATACATCGTTTAACGTCCAGCATTGGATCGAGGACGACGAGGACGATGCACCTGGCAACAGATATGAAAGCGTGGCCTGCCTGGCCTGCACGAGGGTGCACTTCATCAATCGAAAGACCGGGAAGTTGCTGGGTGAAAAGTAACGCGGTCAGCCTGACAAGAGGCTCTCACCTGGCGACCGCTAGAATCAGACTGAGAGTTCTGAAAGAGATCAGCGAACGCGAGCAGATTGACAGGGTTTATCAATCAAGGTGTACACCGTGCACCTCTAACAGCATTTTGGCAGACTCGAGCTGACGTCGCAGCACGCGAGACTGATAGTAGCGCAACGCATAACCGCTCAAAACGCCGGCCGTAAACACGCCGACGACGACAACTTGTGCGAAGTCTTCGCCCATCACGACCCTCCAAGCGGCGATCCGGAGCGTGTTAACAAGGCCGCCTGACGCAGGCCTTACGTCGCGCTGCTCGCACCCGCACCGTCATATGCCCTCGTTTGTTTGGTCACCCCAGAAACGCGCCAGACAATGCCAACCCATCGTGGCTCGTTGCCACCGGACTGGCGGAGGCCGGCTATGAGACGGGTATCGTTGGTAGCGCAGAGGACGCGCGCGAGGTGAGCAGAAACTTGCCCGATGTTCAGCGGGTGGAGCGCTGTCTTCGCGGTACCACGATATTGCCGTCACGATATTGCCGTCCAGTGGGCGAGCTAGGACTCGCAAGCGAGTTGAGTAGAGACATGGGGTTCTAAGCGATATGTAAGGTCCATGTCAGCGGATCCATGGCACATAATCGAAGCCCTCGGTTCAGATGCTGGATCCTTTGCCTACGTTGCCGGACACCATTCTCTTGGCGCAAGTGACATTGCCTACGAGGATAAAAAACGTCCTCACCTTCTATGGTTTCGAGACGGTGGGGGATGTTCGCTCAGCCTCAGACAGAACTTTACTAAGCCTTCCCGATTTGGGTCCAAAGTCTGTAACCTACCTTCGTGAGGTTTTTGGCCTGGTGATAGACGATAGGTAGATTGCAATGCGTCTCGTTCTTTTGCTCGCTCTTTCATTGTCGTTGATGGCGTGTCACGACGAGGAAGCAACGGGTGCAATCAACGTTCGCTGTGCAGAGAAGCTTTACTCTCCCTACAATCCTAAAAACCTAGAACAGTGTATCGCCGCTTGCAAATCATGTGAGCGAGGGACAACCGCTACTTGCACAACATCTTGCAGACTGAGAGGTGCGCGGTAAGGCGTACCAGAATGTCGCCAGCGGCCAATCTTGGATCTGGCTAGCCGGCGCCAGCAGGAGATTCAACCGCGCTACGCTCTCAGGGAAGACTGAGATTACGAGCAACATACGGGTGTTGGGAAACCGATTTCATGCGGCTTACGCCTGATCCTCAGAAGAGATTTAGCGCCTTCGATCAGGCATTTTTCTTCCTGATGTATGCGGGGGAAACGGCTGTCCTTTGCAAGGTCCCACGAAACGCACTCTATGCTATCGGAGATGCCGAGAATGCAGAGGAAATATTCGTAAGGCGACGACCGGAAATCGAACGCGTCGCGAGCGCAAAATTCCACAGCGAGCAGCTCGACGTCACAAGCGTGGTCACTGTTGACACTTGGGATTGGGATCGTTGAGTGTGGCCGTTTTTCGGATGCTGGGGGCGGCGCGCGCCAGCCTTTCGCAATTCTTCGAATTGCGAGTTAATGCGCAATGTGCTTTGGGAGGCTGCCCGCTCGTGACCGCGAAGGGTGTCTGACGAGGCACACATGCGTTTTCCGTTGCCAGCCGCTGCGGCTGCTTTGATTACCTTCTCCACCGCTGTCAATTGCCAAACCCCAGAAAACGAGTCGCTGGGCCTATCGGAGGTGATTGATGCGAGCTCCTTCGTTGACCTGCTGGCCCTTATGTCAGGGGAATGCAAAACGCTGAAGATTGCCGGACAGGACTTTGGCTGCAGGACGATCGCCTACGCGCATGCCGATAAGGGGCGCGTCAATTTCGCGGTCGTCGTCGATGATCCCTATGATAATAACCACGTCGTGTCGTTCTCCGGCGAGAACGGCAAGCGCGCCGACGACAATTCCTACGAACTGCCGATTGACCGCATGCTGCTCAACTCCAAGAACCGGCCGAAGGTCGACGGCCTGCCGGTTCCGGCTGCGCAGACCTCTACCGGCAGTTGCCGCCAGACCGGCAATTTCGCCGCCAAGAAGGTGAACGACGTCACCTGCTCTGCGACCGACAACGAAGGCCGGAAGTATGAACTCCTGTTCGTCTCCGACGGCACGCCGGTGAGCGTGCGCCGGATCCGCCAGTCGGCACCGTCTAACCAGGATCCGTTTTAACTGGCTTTGGCAGCCAAATGCCCGAAGAACGAAGGCCGCAGCGGGGGACCACTGCGGCCTCATTCTTGAAAAAATCCGGGTGAAAACGATCTGAGTGAAATATGGAGCCAGCCCCGGTAAGCAGTAGCCTACCGCAGCTCTGCTGCAGTGCAATGTCATTTAAGACACACTTGAGAACGTATTTAATTCGGAACCGGTGAGGGAGAGCCCGCCGGGGCTGGCTGCTTGGCGGGCTCTCAACCACAAGCACAAGGCCACGTATGTCCCCCACGGCCCCGTCCCAAAATCTATCCTGACCGATTCTTACTAACGGGCAGCAAAGATCTCAGCCGAATGGTTGGGGCGAGGATTTGCCATCGGATCTGCGGTGTTGGGAGGGAGGGCGGGACGCTGTTCGCCAGTTTGGTCGCGGCCATGGCACGCTGACTCTCGCTTAAAAAGCTGGCGCCCGCGTCAATGTTGATTGCGCGCGATGGTGTCGTCACCTCGTGACGACCTATGCGAACGGTGTCGATGTCTATCGAAATTTGGCAATGCCCGGCGGTGCTTGCGTTAAATCATGAAGTCAGTTGCGTGCCGGCGCCATCGCGCTGCCAAAGATGACATCTTCTCGGACAGCGGCGGCTCAGTGTAACGATTTTGCAGCCAACTTACGGCTAGCTTGCGGCTTTCCTAGCCGCCGGGTTCGAGGATTGCCATGACCTCAAAAATCGAAGGTGAAGTAGCGCACATTAAGCGGGAAATCGAAGCCAGGGGACGGTATATCGACGACCAAGCAGCGCTGATCGATGTACTTGAGCATGAGGGATACGACGTGTTCGAACAAAGGAAGGCCCTCGCAAAGGAGCGCTCGGATCTAGCCGTGCGAATCGCGCGACAGTTTCGGCTGTTAGAGCAAATTGCGAACGATGATCCGCCGGTGCACGGATGAAGAGGTGACCTCATGGAGCGTCGCGGAGTAGAGCGCACAAACTTCGATGAGATCGCTTACATTTAGAGTTTGCCCTACGCGCTTCACGCTGGCGGATCGGGCCGCCCAACCGCACCGCATTTGTCATCTGAAGCTGTCAGCGACCCGCGTCATCGCCGGATGCGTCCGGTTCTTGACCTTGATCCAGTCCTTAGAGCGGCCGCCGCTGTAACAGCGGTCGCGGCGTTTCGACACCAGGCCCTCAAGTCCCATGCGGGACGCCGCGCCGAACAGGTCCGGGCCGATTGTGCCAGGCTCAAATGGTGCGACGAACATGCCGTCAGGGCGCCCACGCAGAAGGCGCGCGAGGTTGGTCTTGCGCATCGTCAGCGGCAGCTGGCGCAAATCCTCACTGCCGAGCGCGATAATGTCGAAAGCATAGAGCTGCACTTCGGCATCGTGCTGGCGCGAGTGCAAGGCGTTGAAATCCGATACGCCATCGACGCCGAGCACAACGGCCTCGCCGTCGATGATGAATTGCTGCTCGCGGTTCTTCAGCGCTGCCTCGACGATCCAGGGAAAGCGGCTGGTCCAGTTGTGACCGCCGCGCGTGATCAGCCGTACGTCGCGGCTGTCGCGCTCGACCCGCAGGCGATAGCCGTCATATTTTATTTCGTGGATCCAGTCGGGGCCGTCGGGTACGACGTTGGCGGCGGCGGGAAGGCAAAATTCGAACGTGCGGGTCATGCGCTTCGTTAGTTCAAGGTCGGCCGGCCGATCTCCTCGGCTTTTTCATCGAACCACGGGCGTTCATCGTCCGAGAGCTGCTCGTATAGGGCGTAAGCTTCGGCCATGAGAGTGTTGAATTGAGGTGTGCTGGCATGAGCTTCCGCATCGACCAGCTTGGTCAGAAACCTCTCCATCCGGTCGGAAGCTTGTTCTGGGTCGAGGCCGAGGAAGATCATCCGCTGCTGGTCCGACTAGACCAGCCGCAGCGCTAGCTGCCGGTGGTTACCTTCGTTCCGTTCCACAAAATCCTGTAGGCCTGACGGCACGTCAGCTAGCTGCAGGTCGAAGCGCCTGCGGATCTCGCGAGCAACGTCTTCGGAGACATCCTCCGACCAACGCTCGGTTGTGTTGAAGGCGATGACGCGCAATGGGTCGTTGTACTCGCCGGCCATCAGGTCGGTAATAACAGTCTCAAGATCGGTAATCTCAGCGTCGGCTTCGCGCCAAACGGCACCAAGGTGGCCGAGATCATCCTTGACCAAGTATACTGTCTGATCGTCGCCAGCGGGCACGATCGAAGGCATCCAGTTGCGCCTGTGCATACTCAACTCCACGCTTACCGACGTGGATAAGATAGTCGCGACCGGCTGGAATTGCGAATCGCTCGTCGGCGAAGTTCTCGGCCAATCTAAAAAAGACGGTCCCGGCGCACGCGAGTAACGCCGAGACCGGACAAGCCACACTGCAGAAGCGCGGGGTCATGCGGCCGTCGTGCTAAGCTACGGGCAGCATAGAAATAGTTTCACTTTCCTACTTCCCCGCTGCGGTTTTCTGCTTGGTGTCCTAAGTTCAATTTCTAACATTTGTTGAGGACTGCTTTGCCTTGGTATGCCACCGGCTTCCTCAAACGGGGTAAGGCCAATGGAAGACATGCAGGCGCACTTAGAAAAGCTGCGCACACAGATCGCCGAGTGCGAAATGATCCGCGATCTTGCGACCGGTAAGGCTAAGCGCGATTTATTTGCCAAGGTGGCCGATCATTACCGTGTACTGGCATCAGAAATCGAGCGCGCTATTGCCGAGGCCAAGCTGACCTAGGCCGCCTCAGACGCACAGTATTCAGGCGGGCTGATCTAAAACAAAAACCCCCGCCGGGCCGCGCACGGCATGCAGGGGCTTTGTCGTCTGGGAAAGATAACGCAAGGCGAGCTTTGGCTCGGTGTTGCTCCATGGACCCACCAGAGTAATAAGCGCGAGCGACAGATTTTCGGCAAGCCGATATTGTAGGCAAACGCAGAAGAAGCGAGGGTTTCACGCCGGGCGAGGCCTTTACCGTCGGGATTGAACGACCAAGGCCCGCCGGTTCACGCTGCTGGGCCGATCCGTTGGAATCAAGAAATGCGCAGACTTGAGTGCAGCCACGGAGTGGTCCGGCTTCCTTGAGCCTGTTCCCCGAACATAGGGTGCGGAAAAGCCCGGCTCGCCAAGCCGGGCTTTTCTTTTACTTCTGTTGCTGGCTCTTCGAATGAGCCTTCTCACTCTCTTGATGGGCAGTCTGAGAGTGTTGTTTTGCGGTGTTCGAGTGCTCCATACCCTTCGCGTGATCACCTTTTCCGTGATGCTCTGCGGCTGTGCGATGGGACTTTGCCGCGTTCTCGTGATGCTCCGCTGCCTTGTTATGTTCGTCTCGAGCCATTGGGTCGCCTCATGAGTGGTTGCCCTCAGCGCAAATATAAGCGAACAGCCAAATCCTTGTTCCTATTGTTCCGCCTCGGGTTTTGTGAGCTGGTTCACAACGTAGTGTCACGTCACGGCGCTATGGTCCCGCAGAAAACTGACTGGGGCGCCGGGCGTATGATTGATCGAAGCGAATTTAGAGAGCAGGCGGCGGAGATACTACGCCGCGCGCGGCGATTGCCCATCGGCTCCGAACGAAATGACCTGCGAGAACTCGCTACTGGCTTGCTGTGGTGGCACCGTCACCGAGCGGGTGCGCTCGCGCAGCTTTCGTTTACTGATCGCGGCGGGCCGAAGCTTAGAAGCCTAGTCCTCCCGTTGGAAGGCAACCAAGCACAAGATCGGCATGTTGGCTGACATTTGAAATCGTCAGTCTAATGATTCCGGGAAAAGGGCCCCAGCTTCACCAAAGGTCAAGTGAGCTGGGGCTAAGGTTACCTTCCGGCTCAGATCACGAGCCCGAGCCTTTGGGAAAACTTGGCAGGATGCTCATCGTTCCGCTAGGCTTTCTCCCCCAGGGGAGTAGGTGGCTGCGGGGCCCGGTTTGGATTCACCTCCATTTCCGGGCCTCGGTCATCCGCACTTGTAAGAGAGCGCTAGAAATACAGGGCCTGTTCTGGATGACCCGGTTGAGCTGCTTCTTCAAGCAAAGCCTATTAAAATTGCACGTACTCTCGATCATCGTCGGTAGGATTTTTCGCCTATTAGACCAGCATCGGGGTGCTGAGAGGCGTCATGGAAAGCCTGCCTTACGACTACAAGCCGGTAGCATCGATCGGTTGGGGAGCAGCGGCCCTCGCCCTCGCGGCAACTACGCTGCTCGGGCTCGACTTCGCCGATCTCGGCAACCCGTTTGGTGACGATAGCGCTGGCAGAGTTACATATTCCGCAATAGTTGCCGCAGGCGCGACGATACAGCCAACGGAGCCCACGAGCCTTCTCCAGATTGAAGAGCAAATGCCTCCCGCAAAAGTCGTAGCGCTGCTCGATGAGCGTGCAAAGCCATAGCCCGGAGCCCTGCTAGAGGGCGGAGAGTTCTGAAAGAGATCGGCGAACGCGAGGACATTGAGCGTGTTCGTCAATCAAGGTGTATAGGCTCGACGTCGAGTTCAGTCTCTGTCACGCTAATCGGGTAGCGTCACGCGCCAAGGCAAAAATCCAATTTATCAATTGGCTCATTTGGCGAGTGGCATGGGCCGATTACCCCAGCAACCCTCGCCGTGGCATCGCGCGCGGTGGCATCGTCGCATTCGTGCGCGCTAGAAGGCGGTGTGACCAATGAACCGCATCCGCTCGCAGCGAGAGCGCGCAGGCATGACGCTGACGCAACTCGCGATTAAGGCAGGCCTGACACCCGACTACCTACGGCAGCTTGAGGATGGCGAGGAGGAACTGTGGTTAATCCGGCTCAAGCCTATTGCCGACGCGCTGGGCGTAACCGTCGAAGATCTGCTCCCGTCCGCGAGCCCAAGGCCGGTCTGATTTCGATCGACATTTCCAGTCTCTCAACACTTCCCCCGTCACACTCGGCGCCGATCAACCGCAGCAATACGTCTTCGATCCGGGAACCCCTCCGTGAGTGAAGACGAACCCGTTCGTGTCATCACACGCGAGCTGGCCAGTTGAAGATGTGGCGACGAATCTCGCTGACGGTTGATGAGGTGCGCGGCGGCGTTGGGCTCGATAATTCCGGGCCAGATAAGCGAAATAACCGACCTCAGCTCTGGAAGCGTGATGAGCTGAGTCCGCTTACACTTCGGAACGGACGGTCTAAGCTAGACCCATTCTGAGAGAAACTAAGCATCTGATCCTGCTCTGCTGCCTCCCTGCCCAGTCGCGCCCATTCCCTACCAGCTTCCTGCCACTCGATCAGCGAGCGGACGTCAGAAGAGCGAAGCGCATTCTCCTTGCAGATTCGCGCAAAAGTAAAAAAGAGTTCGGATCGAGTTGACATACAACCAAGGTGACACAAAAGGCTTGGCGAAGCTTGATCCTGGTCAATCTCCGGCGACCGCAATCAACGCCGTGAACGTTGCGGCCAACAATGGAAGTCGCCGCGAGTTGCCGAATTTCGATAAGTGTCGGTATTTCACCGGAGGTGTCAGCAAAGCCAACCAAACCTATGTTGCCGCGCCAGTGAGTGTGCGTGCGTGAGCATGAAAAGCAGCGCCCCTAAGGACAACCCTCCAATCCTCATCTGCTCTAAGTGCAGGCGTCCCATGGACTACCTAGCGCTACTGCCTAAGATCGTAAGCCTGCCGGCGGTGTACGCTTACAGATGCATACCGTGTCATCGCGTGGATACGATCGATTTGGAGTAGAACCGAGAGGTGGAGGTCGGAGCTGGAGAATGCCATGCGGCGCTGATCGCCGCCCTCTTGCTAGGCTGGCGTTACGACGCTTTCAGATTGGAAGATTTATGGGTGAGGCCAACCCTTGATTATTCCGCGCATGATCCGCGCGAACATCTTTGCCCACCCGAGGGCTTGCTCGCGAGGCACCTGACCCGGCCGTAGCCGACGCGATGGGAGATCGTCGAAATAGAAATGGGCACTGCGGCGCCCATCAGTGAAGCGCACCTCGAAACTACCAGTACCAGGCACAGCTTCGTGCTTGATGAGACGGACGGTCATGACGTCATCGAAACGCGGCGCCGACGAGAGTCAAATTGTCGATTACATCCGTCTATCGCGCCCCTGTTTTCACCGCGGGCGGATGCCAGGCTTGCCAAGTTCCGGAAATATGAACTCGATGCCAGCTTGGGTAAGTACGCGCTCAACGGCTTCCAAACCCACTTCGAGTGAATTGATTGGGCCATCGATCTGCTCATAGCGTCGAATGGTCGTCGGTGAGATCTCGGCTCTCTCGGCAAGATCCTTCACGGACCATGCAAGCATTCCTCTCGCCCCTCTTATCTGAGTTCCGGTCAATTGCTTGGGCCGGGCCGAATTGGGCGAATAGCGCTTCTCGATCTCGATGTCGGTGGACAGGCCTACCAACTCCATCGGCTCACCTCTGCGGCTGAACACCTGGACGATGATCGTGCGCGCCCACCGATAGGAGTTATCGCGCTGGCGAATACGATGGTCGAACCGGAGCGGATTTCTCGAGATAGCAGCCTGCCGCCATAGTCCTTCGACCGAACCCTGTTCGTCGGGGTGAAAAATGTCCGCCCCGCCCTCCGATTGGCGGCCAATGGGCCGTTCGGCAACCGTGTCATCGGACCTCAGTATCTTGGTAATCCTCCCGTCCTTGTCTCCGAACCAAACGATACCCTGAGCAGCGCGGACCAGAGCGTCGTAGTGACCCGTTGCGATGTCCAGAGACTGAAGCGACTCGTGCTGCTTCGTGACGTCAAACGAAATGCCAATCGATTTGACCGGACGGCCATCGGAGTCCAGAAGCAATTCGGAGTGTGTCGCGACCCAGCGAATACGACCGTTCGGACGAATGATCCGAAACTCCCACTCCGCAGGCAGGCCTTCGTTGAGAGTCCGGTTGACGGCTTCGGAGGGAGGACGATCGTCCGGATGCACCATTTGCGAGAGAAGGGCAGACGAGGGCTTGGTAGAATTGGGGTCAACGCCGAGCAGTGCAAAGAAGCCGTGCGACCACTGCATATCGCCGCTTGCGAGATCCCAACTCCATATCCCCGCGTGAAGTTTTTCTTCGATGAAGCGAAGAGTTTCCCGGGCGCCGAGGTCTCCGTCGAACAATAAGAGCATTTGATAACCGGATCGCAGATTGCGCTATCGAAAAATACAACTTGCACTTTAGCTTATTGAAGCTCTAATTTTAAGACGCTACTGGCGCGCGGCAAGTCCGCAAAGGTATGCGGCTCCGCCCCAAAGAAAAATTGGTCGATCGGCCGATCACAAGACGCAAATTTTGCTGCGCCCACGCCAGTATTATTACGGCGACAAACCAAGAATTTGGTCAGACGATCAATTTTCCCATTAATTCTTCATTAACTCTTGCTCAACGCGCTCGGCCTAGAATTTGAGGATATTGCAATCCAATTTATTCAAGGGGCAAACAAATGGCCGGAGAGAGCACGATCCAGGAGCGGCTGCGCTTCAACATGATAGATCAGGCAACAATCGCCATATTGCGAGACGCGAAGTCTTTCATCCTTGCCGAGATGCCTGCGATTTTGGATGTGTTTTACGATCATGTCGGGCGCTTCGCGGAGACTGCCAGGTTCTTCAGGGGTCGCGACCACATGATGCATGCCAAAAAAATGCAGCTTCAGCATTGGGCGATCATCATGGACGGCCGGTTCGACGACACCTACGAAACGTCCGTCACCAAGATAGGCGAGGTTCACAACAAGCTCGGCCTCGAACCGCGCTGGTACATCGGTGGCTACAACGCCCTTGTTTCAGGGCTGGTCAATGCCATAGCCGATCGCATGCCAGTCGCCAGATTCGATCGTGGTGGGGCCAGGAAGAAGACGGAACTACAAACCGCCGTCATCAAGGCCTCCATGCTCGATATGGACCTGGCGATCGCCGTCTATATCGAGGCAGGTCGACGCGACCGACGTTCGGTGCTGGAACGACTGGCCGGTGATTTCGAAAAGACCATCGGGGGCGTCGTCCAGATAGTCGCATCGGCCGCTACCGAGTTGCAGGCCGCGGCACAGACCATGACGTCCTCGGCAAACGATGCCGCATCACAGTCGTTGGCGGTAGATGCCGCTTCAAAGGATGCATCGTCCAACGTTCAATCGGTTGCGGCCGCGACGGAAGAATTGACCGGCTCAATCCAGGAGATATCCCGTCAGGTCAACGAATCTGCACGCACTTCGAGCGAAGCCGCGCGCGACGCGGATCAAACTGCCGAAAAAATGCGTCGACTCTCGGAAGGTGCGCAGAAGATCGGGACGGTGATCGACCTCATCAACAATATCGCAGGACAGACGAACCTGCTGGCGCTCAATGCGACGATCGAAGCAGCGCGTGCCGGAGAGGCGGGCCGCGGCTTTGCGGTGGTGGCTTCCGAAGTGAAGTCGCTCGCCGAGCAGACGGCCAAGGCGACTGCGGAAATTGCAGGGCAGGTCGGGGATATCCAAGGCGCGACAACGGAATCGGTTGCCGCCATCAACGCAATTACCGGCGTCATCAAAAACATGAACGATATCTCGACCGCAATCGCCGCCGCCGTCGAGCAACAGGGGTCCGCAACGAACGAGATTTCCCGCAGCGTTCAACTTGCCGCAAAGAGCACCGGGCAGGTTTCAAGCAACATTTCGAAAATAACCCAGTCGTCTGGAGAAACCGGCGCTGCGGCCTCTCAGGTTTTGACGGCGGCTTCGGAACTTTCGTGTCAATCCGAGCAGCTTCGCGTTGAAGTCGACAAATTCCTTATGACGGTGAAGGCCGCGTAGAACGTGACAGGTATCGAGTAGAAACTGAGCGCGTGGGACCAAGGGTCTTGACATCAGCCGCGCCGGTCGACCCTCGGTGGCGGAGTTTGCCAACGTTCGTCGGCGCTTACTCCACGGTTATTCGACGACTTTTGGACGCAAGTTCTAAGTCGCTGAAATTTCCGGTGTGTCGCGAGTCGCGCAGCGTTGGCGCTTTTTGGAAAAAAGCCTCAGCCGGCCAGCCCCGGGCTGGGCTTTTTGCTTTTCGGAATCAAAAACGCCGCCTGCTTGAATGATCGCAGGCGGCGGTTATCCAGCCCCAAGGGGGATGAGGACAGTGAAACTATTCCTACGCTGCCCGTAGCTTATTGCGACGGTCGCTCGAAACCCCGCGCTTCCGCAGCGGCCGTCCGGTCTCGGCGTTACTCGCGTGCGCCGTGACCGTTTCTTCACACGCGAGGCGTATTAGGATCAACTCATATCGATGTGGCGGTCGCAATCTACACCCTCACGCCTGACGCTGCGGGGCTCACCGTATCGAGGCTCGCGCGCGTGGAAATAATGGTGGACCGAAGTGCTGCTGCTTACCCGGTGCTTACCGAAGCAAATAATTCGTTCCAAAAAGGACCTACTAAAATCCAATTTCTCTAGTATTTTCAATTTGGTGAGCGCGCTGGAGCTCGAACCCAGGACCCCGTGATTAAAAGTCAGATGGAACACCAACGATGCGACGGAGTTCGCCGGCCAAGATCGTGACTACAGCGCGCTTCTCCGCCAGCATGTCGTATTTGTCGTACACGTCAGTGACATCGCCATTGACGTGATCGAGCATCGCTTTGACGTCCGGGCGCGGCGCGCCGGCGCGCCTAGCGATCGTTGCGGCGGTACGTCGCAGATCGTGGGCAGTGAAATGTGCGAGTCCTAAGAACTCGCGGATGCCGATACGGTCCTTGCGCGTGCCGTCGCGCCGCTTCTCGTCTTTCTTGCCGTTGAGAGCCTGGGCGATGGCGTCACGCCTGATCGAGATGTCACCCTTCGAGAAGCGGGACGGGAACAGCACAGTCTGCTTCTTCTCGATCGGCTCGGGCGGATTGTTGTCGCCAACGGTGGTATACGCCGGCGGCGCCATCGCCCGGTCGATGATCTTCTGCGCGAGATCGGAGAGGGGCACCAAGGCCGGCCTGAACTTCTTTACGCGCAGCGGCGGGATGTCGTAGAGCGCATTCGACGTGCCGAGATTGGAGAGCTCCGCGACCTCGACGTGGGCGGATTGGTAGGGGCGGACCATCGTGACCAAAATGAACTTGATCGCCAGGCGGACGTGCAGGTCACACGGCACATCGGGATGCTCAAGGCCCCACCACAACGTGCGTATCTCTTCGTCGCTCAGCACGCGCTCGCGCTTCTTCTCCTTGCCGCCGCGCTGATGGAGACCCGCAACGGGATTCAATGGGACGTGCTTGCGACCGGGTTGACGTCCCCAATTGAACATCGTGTGGAGGATCGATTGAGTCCGGTTGGCTGACACCGGGGCGCGTTCCGCGATCTCGTCCAGCAACTCCGCAACATCGTCGTCGGTGATCGACGCCGCCGGCAGCTTTCCCCACGCTTCGCGCGCGGACTGCAGGTAGTTGACGTCGTTTCGCCAGGAGCGCTTGTTTGGATTTGAGAGCTTCGGCCACTTACCGGTCTCGGCAAATGTCCGCACGGCCTCCTTACCGGCTTTGCCGCCGATCACATATTCGCAGATGTAGATGTCGGCAAAGGCGTCAAACGTGAGCTCCTCCTGCTTCGCTACCTTCTTACGCTCTTCGCGGGCCTCACGGCGCGGGTCTTTGTCCTCGCCCATTGTCTCGCGATGCTTTGCTACCTTCTTGCGCGCGGGGCCGAGTTTGAGGGCAGGGTAGGTGCCGAGATTCAACCCAACCGGCTTCCCCAAGACAGGTGACCAATACACAAAACGGAATGTCTTCCTGCCGCGAGTGACCCGCAGGACCAAGCCTGGGCAGGCGCTGTCGGCGATTTCGATCCTGTCCCTGCCATCCGGGCACGTGGTGGCTTTGATCGCTTGGTCTGTCAGTTTCGGCACGAGGTCCCCTGTTCGCGAACCCCCTATACCACCTTACCCACCGGGTAAGGAATTGCCGGCATGCCCCGGAAAATCATGGGACGGCCTGAAACAATAAATACAGTTAAATCAGAGAGAAAGGCCGTCCCACGAAGTCCCGCAATCATCCTCAAGACCCGTTAACGCCAGTTTTGGGTACTGCAGGTCGTTGGTTCGAATCCAGCTGCCCCGACCAGTCCCGGGTCTCGGCCTTTCTCATCTCCTGAAAGTTTCGACGCGCGGGACGTCTCTCCGCTCTGGCTCTGATCAGGCCGGCCGTCCATTGCAGCGACCTCGGATCAGCCCGGTCGACGGCGTCACCGTGGCCCATCTCAAGGACACGATCCATGCCGCGACGATCGGCGTGAACTACCACTATTGATGCGATCGGGATCGGCCGGCACGTTACAGCCAGCCAGCTCGGTCTGTCAGAACAACAGCCAGTCGACGAAGTGCCAGGCGACCCAGCCCAGCGTGCAGATCCAGCCCAACATCACGCTCGCCAGGATCCCCAGCAGGCAGAGTGAAAACACTGACGTCCGGGGCTCCTTTGCCTCGGACAATTTCTCGGTCGTCTCAACTTGGCTCACAGCGTCCCCTTGGCCAACGGCCTGCTGTCTATTGGTCTCCGGTTGCTGCTGATAATTCACCGGCTGAACTCCAGCTCACACGGACGTGAGATGGGATGACTGTTCATTCACAGCAATCGCGAGCCGATCGCGATCAGCCCGCAGGCCATTCGGGAGAGTAGAAACAACATGCAACGCGTAGCGTGGTGATTGGCTGCAAGGTAAGGAGGCCGCATTTGGCGTTTTCTGCGCCTGCTTCGCGCATTCGCCGCGTTAAAGGAGAGAACAGGGCGAACAATCGTTGCTCCGCTCCTGCAGCTCCTTTCAGGCGAGGTCCCCATGTCGATCAGTGCGATTGCTTCTTCCGCCGCCGCAGCGACGGCGACGCCGTCGAGTGCCGCAAACTCGTCCGCGTCGACATCATCAACGTCAGCGACCTCGTCGGCTTCGGCGACCTCATCGACGTCGGCAACGTCGTCGACCTCGTCGTCGCAATCGGCCGGCGGCAGCTCGGGATCGAGTGGCGGTGGCAGCTCGTCAAAGACCATCGTCAGCGAGGTCTCGACCACCATCAACGGGATCACGACAACGACGATCACCTATTCCGATGGCACCACCGAGGTGGAAACCTCAGCAGCCAGCTCGCAGGCGAACCAAGGCAACAGCCAGGCAGGCCAGAGCTATAATGCACAGGGCGCGCTGAACGCCAGCGCCACCGGCGTGGCCGCTGCGAGCAGCGGCGTTTGAGCCGGGATCCAGCTCGAGGCCGCAGGTCCGGTCGAAGGCGACGCCGAACGCTCTGCGCTTATTCTTCGCGCCACACGATCTCTGCGTGATTCATACAGAGAACCAAACGGGTTAAGTGCGCAGCATTGCCAAAGATTCATCGAACCTTTGGGCGTCGTCACAGACACATCCTTGTTGGGGATTTCAGCGCCCAATGCCTAAACGGACGCCGCCAAGCGATGATACTCCGCTTGAGCGGCGTTGCGCTTTTGCAGGACTCAGTTCGACGCGCACCAGCCCGCCGGAAACGGCAGTAACGGCCAGACGGGATAATTGTCGTTGGCGGCCTTGTTGGCGAGCCTGGGTGACGTGCCGGCGATCGGTTGGCCCGGTGGTGTTGGGGGCGGCGAAACGATCGCCAGCTGCAAATATGCACATTGCAAATTCATGATCATCAACCTGCGCAGTCAGTCGTTTGAAAATTCAGTCCGAGCTCGAAATCGGTACGTGCGCACTCCACAAATGGCGCGCTCGGTTCTCAAATTGCGCAGGCATCCTAGGAAAAACGGGCATACGTTTCAACCGGCAACGCGCTGATCTGCACACAAAGTAAGGTTGATCGGTTAGGTTAAGGACGAGCCGTCGTTGCGGCCGCTTTGACGACTGGTATCAAATCGGTCCCGGCACGCGACGACGCCCCAGCAGCGGCTCACACGAGATCACATTCGTCGCGGCGTTTCGTTTCGCGCGAGTTGTCCGTCATGGCTTCCGATCTGACTACGAAAACCCCCCGCCAACGATCGAACTGGACCGAGATCTGGCATCTCTGGACCGTGATCGTGCCGCGCCGCTCAATCAATGGGCAGCTCGTCTACGGCAAGGTCTGGCGCCGTCATGACGGCCGCGACTGGATCTACAAGAAGTTCACCGAGTACGACGGCGAGGCAGCGGCCTGAGCCGGAGCGGATTTCCTCAACCCGTGTGTCGCTCGCCCGCGGCCGCTCCCGGCGTCTGCACACGCGGCAGCGGCAATTTGAAATGACGTTTTGCGTAAGCGACGATCTCGTTGTCGGAGGGATGATCGGCTGCTTCCACCGCAGCAATTCGCTTGGCTAGGTCGGGCGCGTGAGCGCGAATGTAGCTGGCGAGCTCCGTCTTCGCATTCGCCGGACCGATGATCAGGATCTCGCCGGCATCAGTGAGGGCCTTGGTGACCTCAGCATTGAACGCCTTGTCGGGTGCAGCGTGGCCGCTGCCGATCGTGTTGGCCTTGTGATGGAGGTGCCGTGTCGCCAGCTGCGGATGCAGCGTGACCTCGTCGGAGCCGGTCAGGCCAAGATGGAAGATCCGGGCCTGCGAATGATCGATCCAGACGACGGCGTGAAAGTGAGAGGGCATGTGCTTGGGCCTTGTCCGAGGGGAACGCCGCCCACATCAGTGCGACGGCGCGTATCTTTACAACACTAGGCCGATCGGCGTCGTCGCTGGTTGACGCAGGTCAATCCGATCCCGGCAATGCCGACCATGGCAGAGGACATCGAACGCCCGCTGGAATGAGCGGGCGTTCGGAGGCTCAGGCGGCTTTTGCGGCCGGCGCGGCCGCGGGCTTTGCCGGCGGCGGCTTCAGCGGCTTGTCCTGCCGCTTCGACCAGGAGATGTAGTAGGCGACCGTCGTCATGATCGCGATGCCGGCGATGGAGACGAACAGCTGCGCGAACAGCGAGCCCGAGCTCATCGACAGCTCGAAATGGCCGACGAAGGACAGGAACACGCCGACACAGAACACGGCGAGTGATTGCTGGCCGCATACGATCACCGGATCGAAGACCTTCCACTCAAGGCCCGGCCAGTCCTTCGGCAGGAAGCGGATCACCAGGATCACGATCACGACGAAGTGGATGAAGCGGTACGGCGCGAGATTGGTCTTGTCGTTCGGGTTGAAGGCCGAGAACAGCCATTCCGGCATCATGCCGCCGAGGGCCGGGAAGCGGCCCGCCATCGTCATCACCAGTGCGAACGCCAGATAGGCGAAGCAAAACCACAGCGTGATCGGTGAGTTGATCAGCTTGCCCGAGCGGCGCGCACCACCCATCGCGCACCAGGCGCCGAACACGAACAGCACCTGCCAGCAATAGGGGTTGAAGTACCACTGGCCGGCCGGATAGGCGGTCAGGTTCAGGCCGAAGTGGCGTGCGGTCAGCCAGAGAATGATGGACAGCACCATGGTGAGATCAGGCTTGCGCAGCATGAACCACAGCACCGGCGGAAACAGGCCCATCAGCACGATGTAGAGCGGCAGCACGTCGAGATTGAGCGGCTTGAAGCGCAGGAACAGGCCCTGACGCAGCGTCTCGGTGGCGTTGTCGACGAGGCCGGCGACGTTGAACTCGTTGATCATCTCGGAATCGCCGAAGCGCAGCGCCAGATAGCTGATCGAGGCGATGTAGATCACGAACAGGATGATGTGGGCGACGTAGAGCTGCCAGACCCGCTTGGTCAGGCGCGTGGCGCCGACGATGAAGCCGCGCTCCAGCATCATCCGGGCATACACGAAGGAGGCGGTGTAGCCGGAGATGAAGACGAACAAATCGGCCGCGTCGGAAAAGCCGTAATTGCGCGTCGTGATCCAGTTCACGACGTTGTCGGGGATGTGGTCGAGGAAGATCGCCCAGTTGGCGATGCCGCGAAACAGGTCGAGCCTGAGGTCACGGCCCTTTTCGGGAAGCGTGGCATTGATGTTCAGGAAGGCCATGTGACGGAAGCTCTCGAAGAGGACAGATACGCTGAAGTCGGCGAGGCGGATGTTGGCAAGCCTTGATTGCTGGGTGGGATCCCCGGGCGGGAGGCGGGTACGCAATTGTCACAGTGCAGCATAATGTCTATACCCATCGGCAAGGACCCGGGAGGGCCGGAATCACCGATCAGTTCCCGAAAGGTGTCTCTATACTATGCCCGCGGTTTCCACCAATCGCCACCATGACGCGCTAGAATCGAACGAAAAGACGAAGAGGCCGGACCGCCAATGACCGCACGCATTTTCAAGCCCGCCAAGAACGCGATGCAATCCGGCCGCTCCAAGACCAAGGAATGGCAGCTCGACTACGAGCCGGAGCAGCCCCGTTCGGTCGAGCCGCTGATGGGTTGGACCTCGTCCGGCGACATGAAGCAGCAGATCACGCTGCGCTTCCACACCAAGGACGAGGCGGTCGCCTATTGCGAGCGCAAGGGCATCGCCTACCAGGTGATCGAGCCCAAGGAATCGCTGCACCGCCAGGTCGCCTACGCCGACAATTTCTCCTTCCGCCGCGGCGAGCCCTGGACGCACTAATCCTCGACAAACTCTATCGGGACGTCATGCCCGGGCTTGTCCCGGGCATCCACGTCTTTGGGGCCGCGTGAAAGAACGTGGATGGCCGGGACAAGCCCGGCCATGACGAGGAGAGCGAACGATCGCTCGGACGGCCCCTTGGCACTCCTTCTGCCGCGTGCTTCGCTGGCCCGCATGACGGGACCATGACGAGGTGGGGGGATGGCCGGGCGCAACCAGCTCGACGGCGTCGATCTGAAGATACTCTCTGAACTGCAGCAGGACGGGCGCGTCCGCAACAACGAGCTGGCGCTGCGCGTCGGCGTGTCTGCGCCGAACTGCCTGCGGCGGCTCAAATCGCTGTTCGGCCGCGGCGTCATCCGCGCGGTGCGCGCCGTCATCGACGAGCGGCTGCTCGGCTACGAGGTGGTGTCGTTCGTCTCGATCCAGCTCGGCAGCCAGGCCCATCCGGTGCTCGAGGCGTTCGAGCGCTCGATATCGGCGATCCCGCGTATCCAGCAGTGCTGGCGCATTTCGGGCGACACGGACTATCTCCTCAAATGCGTTGCGCCGAGCGTCGAGAGCATGCGCCAGCAGCTCCTGCATTTCGCCGCCATGCCCAACGTGAAGAATGTCCGCAGCTTTCCCGTGCTCGGCGTCGCGAAGGATGTGCCGCTACCGGTGCAGGAGATCGCGGTGGCTGCTCCGGCAGGATAGGGTCGAGCGGGCGTCGACTGCGTCCCTCAACGATACCGGCCGCGAAACTCGCGCGGGCTGGCGCCGGTCCATGTGCGGAAGGCGCGGGAAAAACTCTTTTCATTGCGGAAGCCGGCGATCTCCGCGATCCGCTTGATCGGGGTGCGGCCGCGCATCAACTCCTGCTTGGCGAGTTCGAGCTTTGCTTCCTCCTTGAGGTCGCGCAACGAGGTGGATTCCTCGCGCAGGCGGCGATGCATGGTGCGGGTGGAGAGCGCGAGCTCGCTGGCGACGTCCTCGGCGCCGAGAATGCGTCCGCGCGCCTCGCGGAGCACGCGGCGAACGCGCTCCACCAGCAAACGATCGCGACGATAGGGCAGCACCGTCAGGCGCAGCGCGCCCTTGAGCATGCTGTCAAGATCGGCGGCACTACGTGTCAGCGGCAGCGAGAGATAATGCTTGTCGAAGACGATGCGTGCCGCCTCAGCATCGAAACGGACGTGCTTGCAGAAGATGGTCGGATAGACCGAGACGTGGCCGGGCTCTGGATAAGGGAATTCCGCGGCGCTGAGCGCGATCGCTGAATCCACCGCCCAGCAGGAGAAACCCAGGACATAGCGGAGCAGGGTGACGAGGCAGAATTCGCGGCAGTCGCCGAGATCGCGCTGCTCGCGAAGGGAGATGGTCGCGGTCTCGCCGCTGACCGCAAGCTCGAACAGCACATCCTCGGTCAGCAGGCGGTGATGCCGGCACCAGCGCTTCAATGCGACCTCGAGATTGGGCGCGGTGATCGACGCCCGGCACAGCATGCCGTAGGTGCCCCACGGCAGCTTTCGGGAGAACCAGCCGAGCGCCTCGTCGTCGAGCTCGCGCATGGCATGGCCAGCCAGCGCCTCGAATTGGGCGGCTGTGACCCGGCCATCGGTCGATCCGGCGAGATCGGACTGGACCTGTCCCTTGCTCAGGGCGTCGGCGGGATCGCGCCCATGGCGGGCATAGGCCGCAACCACGCCGCGGACGAAGGCGGCGGGGGTCATGGCGCGGCGGGGCGTGGCGGTTGCGGCCTGGAAAGGCATTGGATGTCCTTTGGAAAATCCTCGCCAAACTTGGCGGAAAATGCAACCTTTTCGACCGCCAGAACGCCCGGGCGGGGGTAGGTTCGGACCCGACAAGATCCAGGAGGAATCGCCTTGAACATCCCGAGCATCGACTTCGATCTGGGCGAAGACATCGGCATGCTGCGCGACACGCTGCGCGCTTTTGTCGAGGCGGAGGTGGCGCCCCGCGCCGCCGAGATCGAGAAGGCCAATCTGTTCCCGGCCGACCTCTGGAAGCGGCTCGGCGACCTCGGCCTGCTCGGCATGACCGCACCGGAGCAATATGGCGGCTCCAACATGGGCTACCTCGCCCATATCGTCGCTATGGAGGAGATTTCGCGCGGCTCAGCGGCCGTCGGTTTGTCCTACGGGGCTCACTCCAATCTCTGCGTCAACCAGATCCGCCGCAACGGCAATGACGCGCAGCGCCAGCGCTATCTGCCAAAGCTGATCTCGGGCGAGCATGTCGGCGCGCTCGCGATGTCCGAGCCGGGTGCCGGCTCCGACGTCGTCTCGATGAAGCTGCGCGCCGACAAGCGCGGCGACCGCTATGTGCTGAACGGCTCGAAGATGTGGATCACCAATGGCGGCGACGCCGACGTGCTCGTCGTCTACGCCAAGACCGATCCCGAGGCCGGCCCGCGCGGCATGACCGCGTTCCTGATCGAGAAAGGCTTCAAGGGCTTCAGCCACGGCCAGCATCTCGACAAGCTCGGCATGCGCGGCTCCAACACCTATCCGCTGTTCTTCGACGAATGCGAGGTGCCAGCAGAGAACGTACTGGGTCAGGTCGGCGAGGGCGTCAAGGTGCTGATGTCCGGCCTCGACTATGAGCGCGCCGTGCTCTCTGGCGGCCCGCTCGGCATCATGGCGGCGTGCATGGATGCGGTCGTGCCCTACATGCATGAGCGCAAGCAGTTCGGCCAGCCGATCGGCGATTTCCAGCTGATGCAGGGCAAGCTCGCCGACATGTATTCGACCTGGCAGGCCACGCGCGCCTATGTCTATGCCGTGGGCAAGGCCTGCGATCGCGGTGGCCACGCGCGCACGCTGCGCAAGGACGCGGCGGCGGCGATCCTTTATTCCGCTGAGAAGGCGACGTGGATGGCAGGCGAGGCGATCCAGGCGCTCGGCGGGGTCGGCTATACATCCGAATTTCCGGTCGGACGGCTCTGGCGCGATGCAAAACTCTACGAAATCGGCGCGGGCACCTCGGAGGTTCGCCGCATGCTGATCGGCCGTGAGCTGATGTCCGAGACGGCCTGAGAACCTTCACCTCATTGGAATCAACATGCCGCTTCATTCCAGCATCGACGTTTCTTCATCGGACTTTGCGCGCAATTCCGAAGCCATGCGCGGCCTCGTCGCCGATTTGCGCGAGAAGCTTGCCCAGGTCGCCGGCGGCGGCGGCGAGGCCTCGCGCAACCGCCACACATCGCGTGGCAAGATGCTGGCGCGCGAGCGCGTCGATCTCCTGGTCGATCCCGGCACGTCGTTCCTGGAACTGTCGCCGCTGGCTGCCCATGGCCTCTACGGCGGCGACGTGCATTCGGCGAGCATCGTCACCGGCGTGGGCCGCATCTCGGGCCGCGAATGCGTGATCGTTGCCAACGACGCCACCATCAAGGGCGACAGTCACCGGCGTGGGCCGCATCTCGGGCCGCGAATGCGTGATCGTTGCCAACGACGCCACCATCAAGGGCGGCACCTATTATCCGATGACCGTGAAGAAGCATCTACGCGCGCAGGACATCGCGCGGCAGAACAATCTGCCCTGCGTCTACATGGTCGATTCCGGCGGCGCCTTCCTGCCCTTGCAGGACGAGATCTTTCCGGACGAGCGCCACTTCGGCCGCATCTTCTACAACCAGGCGACCCTGTCGGGCCTCGGCATCCCGCAGGTCGCGGTGGTGATGGGCTCCTGCACCGCCGGCGGCGCCTATGTGCCTGCCATGTCGGACGAGAGCATCATCGTGCGCAATCAAGGCACCATCTTCCTCGGCGGCCCACCGCTGGTGAAGGCGGCGACCGGCGAGGTCGTCAGCGCGGAAGAGCTTGGCGGCGCCGACGTGCATTCGCGGCAGTCCGGCGTGACCGATCACTACGCCCAGAACGATGCCCATGCGATCGGCATTGCCCGGCGCATCGTCGGCACGCTGAAGCCGTCTACGCGGCCAAATCTCAACATGCACAAGCCGCGCAATCCGCTTTTCGCAGCGGAGGAAATCTATGGCGTGGTGCCCGTTGATGGCCGCAAGCCGTTCGACGTGCGCGACATCATCGCGCGTGTGGTCGACGGTTCCGAATTCGACGAGTTCAAGAAGCTCTACGGCACGACACTGGTGTGCGGCTTCGCCCATATCTGGGGCTATCCGGTCGGCATCATCGCCAACAACGGCATTCTCTTCAGCGAGAGCTCGCTGAAGGGCGCGCATTTCATCGAGCTGTGCTGCCAGCGCGGCATTCCCTTGGTGTTCCTGCAGAACATCACCGGTTTCATGGTCGGCAAGAAATACGAGGCCGGCGGTATCGCGCGCGACGGCGCCAAGCTGGTGACGGCGGTCGCGACCGCCTCGGTGCCGAAATTCACCGTGGTGATCGGCGGCTCCTACGGCGCCGGCAATTACGGCATGTGCGGCCGCGCCTACTCGCCGCGCTTCCTCTGGATGTGGCCGAATGCGCGCATCTCGGTGATGGGCGGCGAGCAGGCCTCGATGGTGCTGAGCCAGGTCCGCCGCGACAACATCGAAGCCAAGGGCGATAGCTGGTCGAAGGAAGAAGAAGACAAGTTCCGCAAGCCGATCCGCGACCAATATGAGAGCCAGGGGCATCCCTATTACGCGACTGCGCGCCTCTGGGACGACGGCGTGATCGACCCCGCCGACACGCGGCTTGTACTCGGCCTCGGCCTCTCGGCAGCGTCGAATGCGCCGATCGAGCCGACGAAGTTCGGCCTGTTCAGGATGTGATGCGATGGACCGTTCAAAGCTCTACCGCCGTTTTCGCACGCTCCTGATCGCCAACCGCGGCGAGATCGCCTGCCGTGTCATTCGCACCGCCCGCGCCATGGGCCTGCGCACGGTCGCCGTCTATTCCGAGGCCGATCGCGACGCGATGCATGTCGCGCTCGCGGATGAAGCCGTGCTGCTCGGGCCTGCGCGGGCCCGCGATAGCTATCTCAATGTCGAGCGGCTGATCGAGGCCGCGAAGAAGACCGGCGCTGAAGCCGTGCATCCCGGTTACGGCTTCCTGTCGGAGAATGCCGAGTTCGCGCAGGCCTGTTACGATGCAGGCCTCGTCTTCGTCGGCCCGACCGCCGCGATGATGACCGCGATGGGCTCGAAGTCCGGGTCGAAGGGGCTGATGGAGAAGGCGGGCGTGCCGTTGGTGCCCGGCTATCACGGCGAGGCCCAGGACGATGCGACGCTGTCAAAGGCCGCGGACAAGATCGGCTTCCCGATCCTGGTGAAGGCCTCCGCCGGCGGCGGCGGCCGTGGCATGCGCATCGTGCGCTCGGCCGCGGAGCTTGGCCCGGCAATCGTCAGCGCCAAGCGCGAGGCCAAGGCCGCGTTCGGCGACGATCGCATGCTGATCGAGAAATATGTCGACAATCCCCGGCATATCGAGGTGCAGATCGTCGGCGACAGCCACGGCAATCTGCTCTCGCTGTTCGAGCGCGAATGCACGCTGCAGCGGCGGCACCAGAAGGTGATCGAGGAAGCACCTTCGCCGACGCTCAATGCCGCCCAGCGAGAGACGGTCTGCGCCGCCGCGCGCAAGGCGGCGGGCGCGGTGAATTACGTCGGCGCCGGCACCATCGAATTCGTCTCCGACGGCAAGGACGTGTTCTTCATCGAGATGAACACGCGCCTGCAGGTCGAGCATCCCGTGACCGAGCTGATTACGGGCATCGATCTGGTCGAATGGCAGCTGCGCGTTGCCTTCGGTGAGGCGCTGCCGCTCAAGCAGGACGAGATCAAGCTCAACGGCCACGCCGTCGAGGCGCGCGTCTACGCCGAGAACCCGACCAAGAATTTCATGCCGTCGGTCGGCCGGATCTCGACCTGGCGGCTGCCGGCGGAGACCGGTGGCTTGCGCATCGATGCCGGCTACCGCGAGGGCGATACGGTCTCGCCGTATTACGATGCAATGTTGGCAAAAATGATCGCATGGGCGCCGACGCGCGATGTGGCGATCGACCGGCTCAATCGCGGGCTGGAAGACTCCGACGTCCGTGGCATCGTCACCAACATCCCGTTCCTGTCGGCGCTGATCACGCATCCGAAGGTGCGGGCCAATGCGATCGACACCGGTTTCATCGAGCGCGAGCTTTCGGCCCTGACCTCGGCGGCAGCAGCACCCGGCGAGCTCGAACTCTGTGCCGCGGTTGCCGCAATCGTCGCTGACGAGCGGCAGGCGGACGCGAGTTCACCGTGGCACACCTTCGGCTGGCAGCCGGTCGGCCGCCGCCAACGCAACTTTGCGTTCCGCGTCGGCCATGGTCCCGAGCAGAAAATCGCCCTGAACTATGGCAGCGGGCCATCTACGCTCGTGATCGGCGAGCGCGAGCTGGCGTTCGCGATCGTGCCAAAGGATGGTGGCTTCGACCTGACGCTGGATGGCATCAAATCGCCCGTCGCCGCCGTGATCGACGGTCACGAGCTGTACCTACGCACACGCAATGGCCGCTTCGACCTGCACTGGGTCGATCCGTTCGGCGGTGAGACCGAGGAGCAAACCGGCGCGGACAAGATCGCGGCGCCTCTGCCGGGTACGGTCGTCGCCGTGCTGGCCGAGGAGGGCGCTAAGCTCGAAAAGGGCGCGCCGATCCTCACCCTGGAGGTGATGAAGATGGAGCAGACGCTGCGCGCACCCTATGCAGGGGTGCTGAAGTCCATCAAGTGCAGGGTCGGCGACATCGTGCAGGAAGGCATCGAGCTTGCCGTGGTCGAGCCTTCGGAAGAATGACTTTTCGGAAGAATGGCTTTTCGGAAGAATGACTCGGGGAGAGTGACATGAGCGATCGCGTCCGCATCATCGAGATGGGGCCGCGCGACGGCCTCCAGAACGAGAAGACGCCCGTGAGCGTCGAGGCCCGTATCTCCTTCATCGAGGCGCTTGTCGCGGCCGGTCTCGATACGGTCGAGGTCGGCGCCTTCGTCTCGCCGAAGGCGATCCCGCAGATGGCGAGCTCGGATGCCGTGCTGCGCGGCGTCAGCCACGTCAAGGGTGCTGAATTCCACGTGCTGGTACCGAACGAAAAAGGCTACGACGCGGCGCGAGCTGCCGGCGCGAAGGTGGTGTCCGTGTTCGCTGCAGTGTCCGAAGGTTTCTCGCGCGCCAACATCAATTGCACGGTCGCGGAGTCGATCGAGCGGTTCAAGCCGGTGCTGGCACGGGCCAGGGCCGACGGCGTGCCGGTGCGCGGCTATATCTCTTGCGTGCTCGGCTGTCCCTTCGACGGCGAGATCAAGCCGAAGGCGGTCGCCGATCTCGCCAGGACGCTGTGGGACCTCGGCTGCTACGAGATCTCGCTCGGCGACACCATCGGCGTCGGCACGCCTGATAAGGCCAAGGAGATGCTGCGCGCCGTGGCCGCCAACATTCCCGCCGCAAAACTGGCGATGCATTTCCACGACACCTACGGGCAGGCGCTCGCCAATCTCTATGCCGGCCTGGAGGAGGGCGTTCGTGTGATCGATGCCGCCGCGGGTGGCCTCGGCGGTTGCCCCTATGCGCCCGGCGCCACGGGTAACGTCGCGACCGAGGACGTCGTCTACATGCTGGAAGGCATGGGCGAGAGAACTGGCGTCGACATGGACAAGCTGCTGGCCGCGACGAACGCGATGAGCGTCGTGCTCGGCAAAGCGCCCGTGAGTCGCGTCGCGACGGCGCTGAACGCAAAGAACAAGCGGGCGAGTTCGTAGCTACCGTAGGGTGGGTTACGCCCTGCGGTCGCGCTTTGCGCAGCCACAGGTCTAACCAACCTACGGTAACCGTGCTTGGCTCTACCTGCTCCCGTCCGGCCCCATCACCAGATCCGGCAGCCAGGTCGAGATGTCAGGCACCAGACACAGCAGCAGCACGGCGCCCATCATCAGGAGCACGAAGGGCAGCGTGCCCCAGATCACTTCGCTCAAGGGAATATCAGGCGCAACGTTGCGGATGACGAAGATGTTGAGGCCGACGGGGGGATGGATCAGCCCCATCTCCATCACGATGGTCATGACCACGCCGAACCAGATGATGTCGAAATTCGCAGCGCGGAGCGGCGGCAGGATGATCGGCGCGGTCATCAGGATGATTGAGACCGGCGGCAGGAAAAAGCCGAGCACGACGACCATGACCAGGATCGCAAACAGCAGCCCCCAGCGCGGCAGATGCATCGCAACGACGGATTCGGCTGCCGATTGCGAGATGTGCAGATAGCTCATCACGTAGGAATAGAGCAGCGACATGCCGATGATCATCATCAGCATGGTCGATTCCCGAATCGTCGATTTCATGATCGGGCCGAGGTCTTCCGGCCGCCAGACGCCGTAGATCGCCGCGATCAGCCCCAGCGCCAGGAGGCCGCCGAGGCCGGCCGTTTCCGACGGCGTGGCAAAGCCGCCATAGAGCGCCGCCATGACGCCGGTGAGCAGCAGCACGAACGGGATCACGCGCGGCAGCACGCTGAAGCGTTCGGCGAGCGTGTACTCGTCACGGGCGAGGATGGCCGCTTCCGGACCGCCGTTCTTGTAGATCGCTTCCGCCGCGGCATATTCCTTGCGGAAGCGGAACACCGCATAGAAACCGAACAGCGTGACCAGCAGCAGGCCGGGACCGATGCCGGCGAGGAACAGGCGTCCCAGTGACTTCTCGGCGGCAACAGCAAACAGGATCATGGTGATCGAGGGCGGCAGCAGGATGCCGAGCGTGCCGCCGGCGGCGATGATGCCGGCAGCAAAACCGCCAGAATAGCCGCGCTTGCGCATCTCGGGGATACCGGCCGAGCCGATCGCAGAGCAAGTCGCAGGCGAGGAGCCCGCCATCGCTGCGAACAGCGCGCAGGCGAACACGTTGGCGACGCCGAGGCCGCCGGGCACGCGATGCAGCCACGCATGCAGGGCCGAATAGAGATCCTGGCCGGCGCGCGATTTGCCGATGGCGGCACCCTTGAGGATGAAGAGCGGGATCGACAGCAGGGTGATCGAGGCCATCTCCTCGTAGACGTTCTGAGTCACCGTATCGAGCGAGGCCGAGGGCATGTAGATGCCCATGAACACGACTGCGACGGCGCCGAGCGCGAACGCGATCGGCATGCCCGAAAACATCACGAGCAGCGTTGCGACGCCATAAGCGATGCCGATCCCGAAAACGCTCATGAGCGCCTGGCTCCCGCGAAAGGCAGCGCCAGCTGCACGAGGATCTGGATACAGAGCAGGCTCATGCCGACCGCCATCAGGGAATAGGGAATCGCGAGTGGCGGCGACCACATCGAATTGGAGACCTGGCCGTCGACATAGGCCTCATGTGTCAGCGTCCAGGACTTCCAGGTGAAGAACGCGCAGAACAGGAACGTCACGGCGTCGACGATCCAGAGCCTGATCCGGTTCGCAAGCGGCGACAGCAGGCCGACAAAAGCCTCGATGCCGATATGGCCGCGGTTCTGCTGCACGTAGGCCGCGGTCATGAAGGTCGCGCCGACCAGCAGGAACACTGCGGCCTCGTCCTGCCAGTAATTGGCGGCCTTGAACAAGGCACGGCTGAGCACGCTGTAGCTCAGGATGGCGCAGGCCGCGACCAGCGCCAGCGCTGCGAATACGACGATGATGCGGTTGAGGATGGTGAGGCCGCGATCGAGCGCTGCCGCAAGGCCGGTCCTTGCGGCAGCATTCGCCTGACCGTCACGATCAGGAAGCGGACCGTGGCTCATGCAGCGACGTCGGAGGCGAGCTTGAGCAGGTTCGCGGCGGTTGCGGTCTTGGCGCCGTAATCCTTCCACGCGGTGTCGCGGGCGATGTCGCGCCATTTGCCGACGGTCGCGGCATCCAGCACTGCGACCTTGGCGCCGGCCTTCTCGTAGACCTTGGCGACCTCGACGTCGTCGTCCTGCGCGCCCTTGCGGCCGAAGGCCTCGAGCTCTTCGCCCACAGTGAGGAGGATGTCCTGCTGGTTCTTCGGCAGCTTGTCGAAGATCGCCTTCGACATCATCAGCGGCTCGAGCATGAACCAGTAGGATGCGCCCGCGCCCGAGGTCAGCGATTTCGCGACCTCTTCGAGGCGGAACGAGATCAGACTGGTGGAGGAGGTGATGCCGGCATCGCAGGCGCCGGTCTGCATCGCGGCGTAGATTTCGTTGGAAGGCACCGACAGTACCGAAGCGCCGGCGGTCTGCAGCACCATGTCCATCTCGCGCGAGCCGCCGCGCACCTTCATGCCCTTGGCGTCTTCAGGAGCAACGATGGCCTTGGAGCGGCTGGCGACGCCGCCGGCCTGCCATACCCAGGAGAGCAGGATAATGCCCTTGTCGGCGAGGAAGTCGGACAGCGCCTTGCCGACCGGCTCCTTCTTCCAGCGCATGCCCTGGTCGTAGGTCGTCACGAGGCCGGGCATCAGGCCGATATTGGTCTCGGGCAATTCGCCGCCGGCATAGGGCATCGGATACAGCGAGATGTCGAGCGCGCCCTTGCGCATCGCGGAGAACTGCGCGTTGGTCTTGATCAGCGAGGAGTTCGGGTAGATCTCGGCGGCGATGTCGCCATTGCTGCGCTTGGCAATCTCGGCGGCAAACATGCGGCAGAGCCGGTCGCGGAAATCGCCCTTGTCGATGCTGCCACCCGGGAATTGGTGCGAGATCTTCAGCGTGGTCGCGGCATGCGCGGTGCCGATGCCGAAGCGGAGAATGGCGGGTGCGGCGACGGCGGTCGCGAGCAGATGGCGGCGGGTAAGCATGACGTGATCCCCTTGGACTGTTCTTGTTGGCGCGATCGAATTTTGAGCCGGCCTGGCCCATCCTAGCCGGTCTTCCACCCGATATTCTCTAGTCTGATAGTTCGAGATCGAAGGCGGCTGCAAGTCGCGGCCTTGCTGCGCCGCACACCCGCCCGTGATCCGTTCCAGAGGTTAACGCTGCTCACATCCGGAAGGCGACGATGAGGCGGGGACAGGTCGGTTGCGAAAAAATCTGCAAGGCAGAGTAACAAGCATAGGCAGCGATCCGTCGAGAATGGATAGCGGCATCCGTCGCTGGCCATTTCAACTCGAAGGAAGATGAACCATGACCACTCGTTCCCGCATCGTGCTCGGCGTCTCGGCTGCCGCTCTCTCGCTCAGCCTGGCCTTTGCACCTGCCGCTTTCGCCCAGGACAAGATGGGCAAAGATGACGGCATGAAGAAGGACACGATGTCCAAGGACGGCATGAAGAAGGATACCATGTCCAAGGACGACGGCATGAAGAAGGACGACCACATGTCGAAGGACGGCATGAAGAAAGACGACGGGATGATGAAGAAGAACTGATCTTCATCCGTCGTCTCTGTCGTGCGCCAGCGAATGCGCGCACGCGAAAATCCGGGGGGCGGTCACGTGGACCGCCCCGGAAGCGTCGTCTCGGTTCAAATTCATTTGAACGTGAAGCGAATGCGTTACTTGCGCTTGGCCTTGCGGGCAGCGTAGCGCGCGTCGCGCTTGGCCTTCTGCTCGGCCTCGAGCTCAGCCTGCTTGGCGACCGCTTCTTCAGCTTCGCGGGCGACCCGCGCAGCCTCCGCCGCTGCAGCCTCTTCCGCGACACGCTTCTGCTCGGCCTTTTCAGCCTCGCGGGCGGCCTTTGCCTCGGCGCGCTTGGCTGCGAGTGCCTCGCGCTCGGCACGCTTCGCCACAACCGCGGGATCGTCGTGCCCCGGCTGCGACTTGAATTTGTTCAAAAGATTCTTGCGCGCTTCCTGCGCCGCCTTCTGCCGGTCTGTGAAGCCTGGTTCCCTAAATCCACTCACGGGCCTTGCCTTCCTCGCTTTCAATCCTACATGGCTGACTGTTGGTACGTCGGCTGGGCACAAGCAGGCACCACACGACGCAGAAGCGTGTACATCGCCACGCGCCGTGAAGCCACCCATAATCGCAGCCGATCAGGTCCACGAAATCGCTGACCAGCCGATCCTTCGTAGCCCGGAAAAACTGCCGAATTGTGATGTCCCTCATAAGGGCAGCCCAGCGGCGGCGCCTAGCGTCCGCCCGGATACGAGACGGAGCACGGGCATGACGTTTTTCCGGCGGAGCCTGAAGGCCCTCGTAATTGCGGTCGCAATGGCGGCTGTCGCGGGAGCGGTGCTGCTGGCCGCCCGCCCACAACCGATCGAGAGCACCGTTCTGGGGGCCGCATGGGAATGCACCCAGACCGCGTTCATTCTGACGAGCTGCGCGCCACGCACGCACGTGATTCCAGCGGTCGAGACCTCGGGCAAGGAGGCGCTGAGGCCGTCCAGGGGTTGATCGGCAAAGGCCGTGCAGGGATGTGACGCGACGTCGCAGAGGTGATAAAGGGCCTCGCCGAGTGACAAGGTTTCCATGTCCAATCCCGAGTGCAAGCCCGAGTCAAAGCCTGATCCTGCCGCGAAGCCTAAAGCTTCACCCAAGCCGCAATCCGGTGACAACCGTCGCGGCGCGATCGCGGGGCTGATCATTGCCGCCGTGCTGCTCGCCGTCGGCGTGTGGCTTGCGCGGGACCTCACCGCCGCCAGCAAGATGCAGGATTGCCTGATGTCGGGGCGACGCAATTGCGACGTGATCGAGCCGGCGCGCTAGACCCGTCTCGCGGTCCGCCTGGACGAAAATTTGCCGTGATCTTAAACATTTGTAACGGGACATGGCCGGCTTCTGCAGGTCATTTGTCAGCCGGCATCAGCCAGGCACGATTGCCGTCGTCGATCGCGCCTGGACCACGGCAATTTTCTGAAAGTTGAGGGGGAGGCACCCATGAGCGCGCCCAGCCGCATGAAGATCATCATTTCCGTGGTTTCGGCCGTATCGTTGCTGGCATTGTCCGCGCAGGCGCAGGACGCAGGTCCACCTAAGGGCGCCGGCCAGCCGCCGGGACAGGGTGCTGGTAGCCCGCCTCTGTCCAATCAGAACATACGCAAGGGTCCTTCTCCGCAGGCAGGGCACCCCGCGCCCCCAGCTGGCGGTCAGGCCCATATGGCTCCGGGGCCGGGTCCCGGTCCGCACGGTGCCGGCGGGCCGCCGCCCGGCCGCACTATGGCGCGCGGTCCGGCGCCCGCGCGCGACTGGGGCGGACAGCCCTATCGCGGCAATTTTGCCTGGGACGGCGGACGCTGGCGTCACGAGGTCCATAATGGCCGTCCGGGCTGGTGGTGGGATGTCGGCGGCGTCTGGTACTATTATCCGCAGCGGATGGACGGCCCACCTGCCTATATCTCCGAGGACTATGTGGACGATGTGCCGGTGGCCTACGCGCCGCCGGGCCCGCCGGTTGCCTATGAGCCGCCGCCTCCGCCGCCCCCCGCAGATCCCGGCGCAAGCGCGCTCGGTGGGGCCATCGTCGGCGGTGTGCTCGGTGGTCTGATCTCCGGCAATGCCACGGGTGCGGCCGCAGGCGCGGTCATCGGCGGCGCGACCGGCGCCATCGCCGGCGCCACGGCTGCCGCGCGTCCCGGCTACTATCTCGCCCAGGGCAATTGCTACTACCGCTATCCAAACGGCCAGTATGTGCAGGCCGATCCGCGCGCCTGTTACTGAACCTGACGCGCAACCTAACTTAAATGAGGCGGGCCCGGTGCCCGCCTCATTTGCATTTGCGCATCGGGGTGTGTCGTGATCAGCGGCGCTCGGACGCAGCGACGTTCTTGCGGCGACGCACAACAACTGCCCTAAATTTTAGCTGGCGCTCTTTGTCGCACCACGCATTGATCAAAGAAAAAACGAACAGGTGAGTCGCAGGGGACAGAAACACATGCTGGATGCGATCCAGATCAGCTTGGCGCTGTGGGCCATGATCGTTTGCGGAGGGGTCAAGGCAGTGCAACTGGTGCACTACCTGTTTTAGCGGGGACGACCGGCGAGCTCGCTAGGAAACGAGCCAGTTCAGGAACGCTATCAAGGCCCAGACCAGGCCGCCGATCCAGGCCGTCATGGCCAGGATGATGGTGGCGAGAAGGGCGAGGCCAATCGCGTCCGCCTTGCGCGGCGATGCGTCCGGCTGTGCCGCACTTTCGGCCTTCTGTGTCATGACTCGATCAGCCCATCTGTGGCGCGATCTTGCGTCGCGCCTGATGTTGTTTAGCGAATGCGCTGGAGTTCGGCTGTGACCCAATTCACAGATCGGACCGAACGAGAGGCGGCTTCACCGTTTTGTGCGCGCGGTATCCAAAACAGTCGCTCGGCCAGGCGGCGGAGGTCGACGTCTTTGACTACGGAAAATACGAAGTCCGGCGTGAGGGGCTTGTCGCGCCTGATCGTTGTGCCTCTGACGCAAGATCGTCTCCAAGAGGAGAGCTCGCGCAGCTTCCGGTCGCGACAAAATTCGCCGCGGTAACATCGTGCTGAAATGCGCAGGCCATTGCGACTTTCGTCCACCGCAATCATACGGACGAAATTGCCACGCACTTGTCAATATCGGCCGGCTAAAGTTGGCCTCATGTGTACCAAGTACGATCCACAGCATGAAGCCGAGGCCGCAATGAAGCGCGCCGCGGCGTCCGAAGGCCCCGACCGGCAACTCCTCATCGAACTGGCCCTGGCGTGGCATCAGCTCGCGCGCGATCGGCGCGACGAGGAGCGCCGGGACTGATTGCATTCAGCCTGTGGCTGCCGTCGGCTCCGAGCCGGATCTTTGAATATCTGCGAAGCGATTCAGGAGCTGGCCCCAATCACTCGACCGCTGACGGCGGCCTCGGATGGCCGCGATGCACCGAGGCGTGGACGCCGGAGGCGAGTTGATGCTGGGACATGCCTGCATCGGCAATCGACGCCTGCGCCATCTCGATCCGATTTGTGATTGTGCTGGAGTTGACGTCCACGACTGCGTCGAGCGCCAGAAACGACATCGCGATGACGGCGATAACGCCGGCAATCCCCATTCTCGTCAGTTCGGCCCGCGACATCGAAAGTCCCTTTCGAGCGCAATTCGCTCGCCGCCGATACATGGGGGGCGCCTGCCAAGTTCAAAGGCTGCGGCAAGGCAACCCACGCGTTCGTGAAAGACGACAGATTTGCGATGGGCAGACGCGTGAGGCTGTCTCTTATACACATCTAGATGTGTATAAGAGACAGATCATGAACGCCGGCGCGAGCCGACAAGATCTGGGGATTGGCGATCCCGGCAGGAATCGAACCTGCAACCCTCAGAGTAGAAATCTGATGCTCTATCCAGTTGAGCTACGGGACCGTCCTGGCCGCCCCCGGTTTGGGGGCGGCTGTTCATATAGCATGGCAATATGAAAAATCTGGTCTTTCGCCAAGCCTGAACCGAACCGTTTTCCTCAGTGCGGCGACAAACCGGAACGGCGGAGTGTCAGGGTGCCGGGTTGAGCGGCAGCGGACTGGACGATGGATAACGTCGCCGGCAACGCTGGCCAGCTTCCGGGACACGGTCGCCGGTTGACGGGTCCGTATTGGCTGCGCCACAGGACGGCGTGCGCGGCGATATCTGGATCGGTCCCCTCTGGGCGTGGCTTGCCATGGCGAATGCGACGTTTTGCACCTTCAGTTCCATCGCCATGAGTCCGTCACCTTTCCGCACACATTATTGCCGCCGCGGCGCTCGACCGCGATTTCCGGGAGTCCTTTCATGATTGGTCTGGTTCGCGCCGTCGCTCTCTGCGCCACGCTGGCGTTTGGTCTTTGCGCTGCGCAGGCAGCCGACAAGGCTTTCAAGCGTGACGATCTCGCCGATTCCGCCATCAAGCTCGAGGCACAGATCAAGAGCGAGGCGGGGCCGGTGGCCAAGTCCGGCGCGAGCCTGCGCACCGACGCCGACGCGGCCTTCAAGCGCAGTGATCTCCGCACCGGGCTCTCGATCCTCGGCCAGATCGCCACCACCACGCCCGAGGACGCCGGCAACTGGCTGCGGCTGGCAAAAGTCATCTTCCAGATCACGCCGAAGAGCTCGAGCGAGCAGACCTTTCTCTTGGAGCGTGCCTCGACCGCCGCCTACATCGCCTACCAGCGCGCCGGCAATCAGGGCGAGGAGGCGGACGCGCTCGCCGTGCTCGGCAAGTCGCTCGCCGAACGCAAGCTGTGGCGGCCGGCGCTGGATGCGCTGCGGCTGTCGCTCGATATGCGCGAGGTTGCCGACGTTCGCGGGAACTACGAAAAGCTGCGCGACGAGCACGGTTTCCGGCTGCTCGATTACACCGTGGACTCGGATTCGGCGAGCCCGCGCGCCTGCTTCCAGTTCTCGGAAGAACTCGCCAAGCGCACCGATTTCGCGCCGTTCCTGGCGCTCGCTGGCCAGGACAAGCCGGCGCTATCGGCTGAAGGCAAGCAGCTCTGCGTCGACGGGCTGAAGCATGGCGAGCGCTACAACATCAATTTGCGTGCCGGCCTGCCGTCGACCGTCAAGGAAGGCCTGCCGAAATCGGCCGAGTTCAACGTCTATGTGCGCGACCGCAAGCCGTTCGTGCGCTTCACCAGCCGCGCTTATGTGCTGCCGCGGACCGGCCAGCGGGGCATCCCCGTGGTCAGCGTCAACACGCCCGCGGTGAACATCGACGTGTTCCGCATCGGCGACCGCAACCTCATCAACACGGTGGTCGACAGCGACTTCCAGAAGACGCTGTCGAAATATCAGCTCTCCGATCTCGGCGACGAGCGGGGCATGAAGGTCTGGTCCGGCGAACTCGCGACCGCGATGACCCTGAACCAGGACGTCATCACGGCATTCCCGGTCGACCAGGCGCTGGGTGAACTTCAGCCCGGCGTCTATGTGATGACGGCGGCCGCCAAAGGCCCGGGCAGCGACGATGGATATCAGCTCGCCACCCAATGGTTCATCGTCTCCGATCTCGGTGTAGCAGCCTATTCCGGAAATGACGGCATTCATGTCTTCGTCAATTCGCTGGCCTCGACCGATCCGGTCGGCAAAGCCGAGGTGCGGCTGGTCGCCCGCAACAACGAGATCCTGGCGACGCGCAAGACCGACGATGCCGGCCACGTGCTGTTCGAGGCGGGGCTTGCGCGCGGCGAGGGCGGCCTGTCGCCGGCGATGCTGACGGTCGCGGGCGAGAAGGCCGACTATGCCTTCCTCAGCCTGAAGACCTCGGCCTTCGATCTGTCCGACCGCGGCGTCGCGGGTCGTGCGGTGCCTGCGGGCGCCGACGCCTTCGTCTATGCCGAGCGCGGGGTCTACCGCTCCAACGAGACCGTCTATCTCACCGCGCTGCTGCGCGACGGGCAGGGCAATGCCGTCAATGGCGGGCCGCTGACGCTGGTGATCGAGCGCCCCGACGGCGTCGAATTCCGCCGCGCGGTGCTGGCTGACCAGGGCGCCGGCGGTCGCACGCTGTCTGTGCCGCTGAACTCGGCCGTGCCGACCGGGACCTGGCGGGTGCGCGCCTTCACCGATCCGAAGGGCTCGTCGGTCGGCGAGACCACGTTCATGGTCGAGGACTATGTCCCCGATCGGATCGAATTCGACTTGTCCGCCAAGGACAAGCTGATCAAAGCTAACGCTCCTGTGGAGCTTAAGGCGGACGGCCATTTCCTCTATGGCGCGCCGGCCTCGGGCCTCCAGCTCGAGGGCGACATGCTGATCGCGCCGGCTGCCGGGCGGCCGGGCTTTGCCGGCTACCAGTTTGGCGTCGATGACGAGCAGACCACCTCGAACGAGCGCACGCCGCTGGAGAACCTGCCCGAGGCCGACGCAAACGGTGTCGCGACCTTCCCGGTAACACTGGAAAAACAGCCAGCTTCGACACGTCCGCAGGAAGCGCAGATCTTCGTGCGCATGGTCGAGACCGGCGGCCGCGCCGTCGAGCGCAAGCTGGTGCTGCCGGTCGCGCCTGCGACCGCGCTGATCGGCATCAAGCCGCTGTTCGGCGACAAGAACGTCGCGGAGGGCGACAAGGCCGAGTTCGAAATCGTGTTCGTCTCGCCCGAGGGCAAGACGCTGCCGCGTGACGGCCTGCGCTACGAGCTCCTGAAAATGGAGTCGCGCTACCAATGGTATCGCCAGAACAATTACTGGGAGTACGAACCCGTCAAGTCGACATCGCGCGTCGCAGATGGTGACGTCACGATCGCGGCCGACAAGCCGTTCCGGATCTCGCTGGCGCCACGCCCCGGCCGCTATCGGCTGGACGTGAAATCGAACGACGCCGAAGGCCCGGTGACTTCGGTGCAGTTCGATGTCGGCTGGTATTCCGACGGCAGCGCCGACACGCCGGACCTCCTGGAAACCTCGATCGACAAGCCGCAATACGCCTCCGGCGACACCATGACCGTCTCGGTCAACGTCCGCTCCGCCGGCAAGCTGACCGTCAATGTGGTCGGCGACCGCCTGCTGACGACGCAGACCGTCGACGTCAAGGAAGGCACCGCGCAGGTGAAGATCCCGGTCGGCAAGGACTGGGGCACCGGTGCCTATGTGGTGGCGACCTTGCGCCGTCCGCTGGATGCGGCTGCGCAGCGCATGCCGGGCCGCGCGATCGGCCTGAAATGGTTCGGGATCGACAAGCAGGCGCGCACGCTTGCTGTGAAGCTTTCGCCGCCCGATCTGATCCGGCCGAATGCGATGCTGAAGATCCCGGTCAAGCTCGAGGGGCTCAATCCCGGTGAGGATGCCAAGGTCGTAATATCAGCGGTCGATGTCGGCATTCTCAACCTCACCAATTACAAGCCGCCGGCGCCGGACGATTATTATCTCGGCCAGCGCCAGCTGAGCGCGGAGATCCGCGATCTCTACGGGCAACTGATTGACGGCATGTCGGGCACGCGCGGCCAGATCAAGTCCGGCGGTGACGCCGGCGCTGCCGAGCTGCAGGGCTCGCCGCCCGCGCAGAAACCGCTCGCGCTCTATTCGGGCATCGTCACCGTCGGCGCCGACGGCACGGCTGAAATCAGCTTCGACATTCCCGAGTTCGCCGGCACCGCGCGCGTGATGGCGGTGGCGTGGACGGCGACCAAGCTCGGCCGCGCCAACACCGATGTCGTGATCCGCGATCCCGTGGTGCTGACCACGACCTTGCCGCGCTTCCTGCTCAACGGCGACCACGGCACGGTCAATCTCGAGATCGACAATGTCGAGGGCCAGGCCGGCGACTACGTTATTAATGTCAAGACCGGCGGCCCGGTGAAAATGACCGGCAATCCCGCCACCACCGTCAAGCTCGCGGCCAGGCAGCGCAATTCGTTCGCGCTGGCGGTCGACGCGACCGCGGCGGGGCCGGCGACGCTCGACGTCGACATCAAGGGGCCGAACGGGCTTACGCTCGCGCGCCACTATGCGCTCGACGTCAAGGCGGCGACCCAAGTCCTGGCGCGGCGCTCGATCCGCACGCTGGCGAAAGGCGAGAGCCTGACGCTGACCTCGGACATGTTCTCCGACCTCGTGCCGGGCACCGGCAGCGTCTCGGTCTCGGCGAGCCTGTCCACCGCGCTCGATGCAGCGACAATCCTCAAAGCGCTCGATCGCTATCCCTATGGCTGCTCGGAGCAGATCACCAGCCGCGCCATGCCGCTGCTCTACGTCAACGACCTCGCTGCCGGCGCACATCTCGCCATGGACAGCGAGGTCGACCAGCGCATCCGCGACGCGATCGAGCGACTTTTGGCGCGTCAGGGCTCGAACGGCTCGTTCGGCCTGTGGTCGGCGGGCGGCGACGATGCCTGGCTCGATGCGTACGTGACTGACTTCCTCACCCGCGCCCGCGAGAAGGGTTTCGTGGTGCCTGACGTCCTGTTCAAGAACGCGCTCGATCGTATCCGCAACTCCGTCGTCAACGGCAACGAGCCGGAGAAGGACGGCGGCCGCGATCTCGCTTACGGCCTCTACGTGCTCGCCCGCAACGGCGCGGCACCGATCGGCGACCTCCGCTATCTCGCCGACACCAAGCTGAACAATTTGGCGACGCCGATCGCCAAATCTCAGCTTGCGGCGGCGCTCGCTTTGGTCGGCGACCGCAACCGCGCCGAGCGGGTCTATGGAGCAGCGCTCGACTCGCTTGCGCCCAAGCCGGTGCTGGAGTTCGGTCGCAGCGATTATGGCTCGCAGCTCCGCGATGCCGCGGCGCTCGTCTCGCTCGCCAGCGAAGGCAACGCGCCGAAAGCGACGCTGACACAGGCCGTGGCACGGGTCGAGACCGCGCGCGGGCTAACTCCCTACACCTCCACGCAGGAGAATGCGTGGCTGGTGCTGGCGGCGCGGGCGCTGGCCAAGGAGAACCTCTCGATCGAGGTCGACGGCCAGCCGGTCAAGACCGCGCTCTATCGAAGCTACAAGGCGGACACTTTGAGCGGCAAGCCGCTGAAGATTACCAATACCGGCGATGCACCGGTGCAGGCGGTGATCTCGGTGTCGGGCTCGCCGGTCACGCCGGAGCCGGCCGCGTCCAACGGCTTCAAGATCGAGCGGAACTACTTCACGCTCGACGGCAAGCCTGCCGATATCAGCAAGGTCAAGCAGAACGATCGCTTCGCCGTGGTGTTGAAGATTACGGAGGCCAAGCCCGAGTACGGCCACATCATGGTGTCCGACTATCTGCCGGCGGGCCTGGAGATCGACAATCCGAAGCTGGTGTCGTCGGGCGATAGCGGCACGCTGGACTGGATCGAGGACGGCGCGGAGCCCAAGGATACCGAGTTCCGCGACGACCGCTTCACGGCGGCCGTTGACCGGGCCTCGGATTCCAAGGCGGTGTTCACCGTCGCCTATGTCGTGCGCGTGGTCTCGCCCGGCAAATACGTGCTGCCGCAGGCCTATGTCGAAGACATGTACAATCCCTCGCGCTACGGCCGCACCGGCACGGGCACGGTTGAGGTGCGGGCGGCGAAGTGAGCGCTTTGGATGACTAGCTTTCCGAACGAGCCGCAATCTCCGTCGTCATGCCCGGGCTTGTCCCGGGCATCCTCGGACTGTGGTTCGGCAAGCAAGAACGTGGATGGCCGGGACAAGCCCGGCCATGACGGAGCGTGGGACTGGGGCCGTCGTGTTCTATCGGTCGCAGCTTTCACCTTCATTCTCGCCATTATCGGCTTTGTCGGCTGGGTCTATTCCCTCGGTCCGCTCCCGCTCGACGAAGCGCGGCGCGTCTCGACCACCATTGTCGATCGTAACGGCAAGCTGCTGCGCGCTTATGCGATGGCGGACGGCCGCTGGCGTCTGCCGGTCGACGCCAAGGCCAATGTCGATCCGACCTATCTGAAATTGCTGTTCGCGTATGAAGACCAGCGCTTCTATGCCCATGACGGCATCGATCCGCTGGCGCTGGGCCGCGCGGCGTTGCAGCTCTCCACACGTGGTCACATCGTGTCCGGTGGCTCGACCATCTCGATGCAGCTCGCGCGGCTCATGGAACCACGGCGGCAGCGCTCGCTCTACGCCAAACTGCACCAGATCGTCCGCGCGATCGAGCTGGAGCGAACGCTGAGCAAGGACGAGATCCTCAACCTCTACCTCGCACTCGCACCTTATGGCGGCAATCTCGAGGGCATCCGTGCCGCATCGATTGCCTATCTCGGCAGGGAGCCGAAGCGGCTGTCGCTGGCGGAGGCTGCACTGCTGGTCGCGCTGCCGCAGTCGCCGGAGACGCGCCGGCTCGACCGCTATCCGGAGGCCGCGCGCATCGCCCGCAATCGCGTGCTCGACCGCATGGTCGAAGAGCATGTGGTCAGCCTCGATGACGCGAAGCAGGCCAAGGCGGTGCCGGTGCCGACACTGCGCAAGCCGATGCCGATCCTGGCGCCGCATGCGTCCGACAGCGCGCTGGCCACGGTCAAGGATGCGCCGGTCATCAAGCTGACGCTGGATTCGAGCCTGCAGAAGGTGCTGGAGCCGCTGGCGCATGACCGCGCCATTGCGCTAGGGCCGAACATTTCGGTTGGCATCATCGTCGTCGACATCGAGAGCGGCGACGTGCTCGCGCGCGTCGGCTCGGCGGATTATTTCGACGACAGCCGGGCAGGGCAGGTCGACATGACTCGTGCCATCCGTTCGCCGGGCTCGACCCTCAAGCCGTTCATCTACGGCCTCGCTTTCGAGGATGGTTTTGTTCATCCCGACAGTCTGATCGACGACCGCCCGGTGCGCTTCGGCTCCTACGCGCCTGAGAATTTCGACATGACGTTCCAGGGCACGGTGCCGGTGAAGAAGGCGCTGCAATTGTCGCTCAACGTGCCGGCGATCGTGCTGCTCGACCGCGTCGGCGCGAGCCGGCTGGCGTCGCGGCTGCGGCAGGCCGGCGGCAATCTCATTCTGCCCAAGGACGAGGCACCGGGGCTCGCGATGGGCCTCGGCGGTGTCGGTGTGACGCTGCAGGATCTCGTGCAGCTTTATGCGGGATTCGCCCGGCTCGGCACCACCAAGCCGCTGCGGGAGATCATGGCTGCCAGGGATGATCGCGAGCCGCTGCGGCTCTTGGACCCGGTCGCGGCCTGGCAGGTCGGGAATGTGCTCCTGGGAACTCCGCCGCCGGAGAACGCGGCCCACAACCGCATTGCCTTCAAGACCGGCACCTCCTACGGCTATCGCGACGCTTGGTCGGTCGGGTTCGACGGTCGTATGGCCATCGGCGTCTGGGTCGGCCGGCCCGATGGCGCGCCGGTTCCCGGCCTGATCGGCCGCGTGGCCGCAGCCCCCATCCTGTTCGATGCCCTCGCGCGGACCGGCAAGACCTTGACCCCGCTCCCGAAGCCGCCGAAGGGAACCCTGGTGGCGAGCAACGCGAAGTTGCCATTGCCCCTGAAGCGGTTCCGCCCCGTCGGGGAACTGGTCCGCACCGGCGGCGAGCAGGCGCTCCACATCCAGTTCCCGCTCAACGGCAGCAGGATCGACGTCGATCGCTCAGGCGGCACGGAAGCCGCCGCCATGCCGGTCAAGGTCGCCGGCGGGGTGTTGCCGATGACCGTCATGGTCAACGGTACGGCGCTCGGCGAGATCGATGGCCGCCGGCAGCGCCTGATCGATCCGCCCGGCCCGGGCTTTGCACGGCTCACCGTGATCGACGCCACGGGCGCCGCGGACACAGTCGTCATTCGAATTCAATGAGAGCGGCTTAAGCGGTTGTGGCGATGGCGGTTTCAGCGTAAGCGGAACCAATGGCCGAGACCTATCCCACTCCCCGATTTGGAGCGCCCCGAGAGCCGAAAACGCCGGTGAATCCGGGCAGCCGGCTCGTGCTGATGCTCGACTATGTCACTGCCAGCCACGCCCGCGCCGTGAGCTTTCTGGTGCTTTGCGCACTGCTGCTCTTTCTGCCCGGCTTCTTCACCATCCCGCCGGTCGATCGCGACGAGGCGCGCTTCGCGCAGGCCACCAAGCAGATGGTCGAGACCGGCGATTATGTCGACATCCGCTTCCAGGAGGACGTCCGCTACAAGAAGCCGGTCGGCATCTACTGGTTGCAATCGGCTGCGGTCGAAGCCGCGACGGCGCTGAAGCTGCCGAAGGCCGAACTGCGGATCTGGGTCTATCGGCTGCCGTCGCTGTTAGGTGCGATCGGCGCAGTGCTGATGACCTATTGGACTGCGCTGGGCTTCGTGACGCGGCGCGCCGCGGTCCTCGCCGCGCTGTTGATGTCCGCCTCCGTGCTGCTCGGTGTCGAGGCGCGTCTCGCCAAGACCGACGCCGTGCTGCTGTTCTCAGTGGTCGCCGCGATGGGGGCGATGGCGCGGGCCTATCTATCCTGGCAGCGCGCCGAGGACGAGACCCATCCGCCCTGGAGCTGGCCCGCGATCTTCTGGACCGCGCTCGCCGTGGGCATCCTGATCAAGGGCCCGCTGATCCTGATGTTCGCAGGCCTGACCATCGTCGCGCTCGCGATCCAGGATCGCGATGCCTCCTGGCTGTGGAAGCTGCGTCCGGTCTGGGGCCTGATGTGGATGCTGGTGCTGGTGCTGCCCTGGTTCATCGCGATCTTCTGGCGCGCGGGCGACGCCTTCTTTGCCGACTCCGTCGGCGGCGACATGCTGAGCAAGATCGGCGCGCAGGAATCCCATGGTGCGCCGCCCGGGGTCTATCTGGCGCTGTTCTGGGTCACCTTCTGGCCCGGCGCGCCGCTTGCGGCCATGGCCGCGCCTGCGGTGTGGCGAGCGCGGCGTGAGCCCGGTGCGCAATTCCTGCTGGCCTGGCTGATCCCGTCCTGGATCGTRTTCGAGGCGGTGCTGACCAAGCTGCCGCATTACGTGCTGCCGCTCTATCCCGCGATCGCGATCCTCACCGCCGGCGCACTCGAGCGACGCGTGCTGTCGCGCTCCTGGCTGATGCGCGGCTCGGCCTGGTGGTTCGCGATCCCCGCGGCCGGCTCGATCGTCGCGGTCGTCGGCGCGGTGATGCTGACGCGACAGCCGGCTTTCGTCGCTTGGCCCTTCATCGCAGCCTCGCTGATTTTCGGCCTGTTCGCCTGGTGGCTGTTCGATACCAACCGCGCCGAGCGATCGGTGCTCAACGCCCTGGTTGCTGCGCTGATGCTGGCGGTGGTGGTCTATGGCATCGTGTTGCCGTCGTTGACACCGCTGTTTCCGAGCATCGAGATCGCGCGCGCGCTGCGCAATGTGACCTGCGTCGGACCGAGGGCGGCCTCGGCCGGCTACGCCGAGCCGAGCCTTGTCTTCCTGACCGGCACCCAGACGCTGCTGACCGACGGATCGGGAGCTGCCGATTTCCTCAGGCAGGGGAGTTGCCGTTTCGCGCTGGTCGAGCAGCGCTCGGAGCGCAGCTTCGTGCAGCGTGCCGAGGCGATCGGGCTACGCTACAAGGTCGGCGCGCGCATCGACGGCTATAATTTCTCGCAAGGACGCGCGATCTCTATCTCGATCTTCCGCTCCGAAGGCACCGAGTAGGATGTCTGCGACGCCGACCATCGCCCCGCGTGCCAGCTACCCAGCACAGTTGTTTGCTGTCGCGGGGACAGCCCTGGCGCAGCTCGTGCGCGCTCCCTCGCATTCGCGGCGCGCCGCAGCTGCGCGAAAGCTGGCGCGGCATTCGCTGTGGCTCAGCGCGGCGGGTGCGGCTCTGGTCATCGTGCTGATGCTTGCGCTCGATCAGACCGAGATCCAGCTGATGCCGGCGCGCGGCACGGCCTGGCTGTGGCCGATCCGCATTCTCACCGATTTCGGCAAGGACGAATATGTCCTCGTCGCGCTTGCCATCGCGCTCGTCGCCGTCGCGCTCGTTGCGGCGGGGCTGCATGACACACGCCGCAGGCTGCTGCTCGGTCTTGGGACCCGGCTGCAATATGTGTTTCTTTCCGTTGCCGTGTCGGTGTTCGTCGCCGAGATCCTGAAATTCGTCATCGGGCGCGGCAGGCCCTTCGTCGGCGGCAAGGCCAATCCGTTCAACTTCGTTCCGTTCCAGGGCACGGAGGCCTATTTCAGCCTGCCGTCTGCGCATGCGGTCACGGCGTTCGCACTTGCCTTTGCGGTCTCTGCGCTCTGGCCGCGCCTGCGCGTGTTCATGTTCATCTACGCTGCTCTGATCCTGCTGACGCGGCTGGTATTGCTTGCGCACCATCCGAGTGACGTCACGGCCGGCGCCCTGGTCGGGATGGTCAGCGCCATGGCCGTGCGCTACTGGTTTGCGGCCCGCAGGCTCGGCTTTGCCATCCGCGCCGACGGCACCATCGTGCCGCTTCCAGGACCGCTTCCAGGGGGCCTCAAAAGGGTTGCCCGCGGCCCAGCCGCCCCATAAAAGCGGCTGCTTCCCGGGCCAAGGGTTCCCGGGCCAGGCCCAATCCAACCACGAGCTTTCGATTTGTCGTCGTCCCAGCCTTCGGTTTCCATCGTCGTCCCCGTACGCAACGAAGCCGACAACATTGCGCCTCTGGTCGAGGAGATCACCGCCGCGCTCGATGGCCGCTGGGCCTATGAGATCATCTATGTCAACGACGGCTCGACGGATGCGACCGGCGAGCGGCTCGCGCAGATCATGAAGCAGCGCGGCAATCTGCGGCAGCTTCGTCATGCCAAATCCGGCGGCCAGTCGGCCGCGGTGCGCAGTGGCGTGCGAGCGGCACGTGGCGCGATCGTTGCAACGCTCGATGGCGACGGACAGAACAATCCGGCCTTCCTGCCGGACTTGATCGCGGCGGTGGAGAAGGGCGCGAATGTCGGGCTTGCTGCAGGACAGCGTGTGGGTCGCAAGGACACCGGCTTCAAGCGCATGCAGTCGCGCATCGCCAACAAGGTCCGCGGCGCCATCCTCAAGGACGGCACGCGCGACACCGGCTGCGGGCTGAAGGCGTTCCGGCGCGAGGTCTTCCTGATGATGCCCTATTTCGACGGGCTGCATCGTTTCCTGCCGGCGCTGATGCGCCGCGAAGGTTTCGACATCGCCTATGTCGATGTGATCGACCGGCCGCGTCATTCCGGCGTGTCCAATTACGGCTTTTTCGACCGGCTGTGGATCGGGATCATGGATCTCGCCGGCGTGTGGTGGCTGATCCGTCGGAAGAAGCCGACACCAGAGGCGACTGAGGTGGAGGCATGATCATTCAGTACGGCCAGGCCGTGAGCAACTATTTCTACGACGTCTTCGTCGCCAAGTTCGACTTCTGGCTCGCCTTCGGCCTGGTTGCGCAATTGTTCTTCACCGCACGCTTCCTGGTGCAGTGGATCGCAAGCGAGCGCGCCGGCAACAGCGTGGTGCCGATGGCGTTTTGGTTCTGCTCGATGGGCGGCGGCCTGATGACGCTGGTCTACGGCGTCGTCAAGCGCGAGCCCATCATCATCCTCGGGCAGCTGTTTGCGACCATCATCTATCTGCGCAACATCATGCTGATCTGGAAGAACCGGGGCACGGCGTCGAAGACTCTGGATCGCTGATCCCTAGTCTAGCTAGCTAATTCTCTGGCGCCAGCCAACGCGGCGCCAGGTCTGATGCCGCTTCGGTAGGCTCACATGGCTGCTTTGAGCGCCGCGAAGCCGCGATCGAGATCGGCCTTGAGATCGTCGACGCTCTCGAGCCCGATGTGGAGTCGCAACGTCGGGCCGCCCGGTGCCCACTTGGTCGCGGTGCGATAGGCATCGCAATCGAAGGGGATCGCGAGGCTCTCGAAGCCGCCCCATGAGAAGCCCATGCCGAACAGCTTGAGCGTGTTGAGCATGGTGTCGACCGCCTTCTGCGGCGCCGGCTTCAGCACGATGCTGAAAAGGCCCGACGCGCCGGTGAAGTCGCGCTTCCAGATCGCGTGGCCCGGATCTGTCTCGAGCCCGGGATGCAGGACGCGCGCGACCTCGGGCCGCGCCGCAAGCCAGCGCGCCATGTCCAGGCCCGAACGGTGATGCTGCGCGAGCCGCACCGACAGCGTGCGCAGGCCGCGCAGCGCGAGGAAGACGTCATCGGGGCCGGCGCAGACGCCGAGCAGTCGGATGCCTTCGGTGATTTGCGGCCAGGCCTTGGCATTGGCCGAGATCGTGCCGAACATGATGTCGGAATGGCCGCCGATATATTTGGTGGCGGCCTGCATGCTGATGTCGACGCCCTGTTCGAGCGAGCGATGATAGAGCGGCGTCGCCCAGGTGTTGTCGTCGATGACGAGCGCATCGCGCGCATGCGCGACATGGGCGATGGCGCGAATGTCGGGCATCTCGAAGGATTGCGAGCCGGGCGCCTCGACCAGCACCGCGCGGGTGTTCGGCTTGAACAGTTTCTCGATACCTGCGCCGATCAGCGGATCGTAATAGGTGGTCTCGACGCCGTAACGGGCAAGCATGCCGTTGCAGAAATTGCGCGTGGGACGATAGACGTTGTCGCACACCAGGAGGTGGTCGCCCGTCTTCAGCACCGCGAGCAGGGTGGTCGAGATCGCCGACAGGCCCGAGGGCACGATGCCGATGCCGGCGCATTGCGGCCCCTCCAGCGCCATCAGCGTGTCCTGGAACGCCCGCGTGGTCGGGGTGCCGTGGCGGCCATAGGTGAACTCGCCGCGATGGGCGTGCAGGTCCTCGGCGGTCGGATAGAGCACGGTCGAGCCGTGGAACACCGGCGGATTGACGAACCCCTTCTGCGCCTTGGTGTCGCGGCCGGAGGTGACCAGCCGGGTTTCGGCTTGCTGCTGTGCGGGGTGCGAGGAATCCATGCGTCTGCTTTCAAAAAAGCGTTTCCGTCCAACGCGGGTCGGCGCCGTCGGGCCGGCCGGGAGGCCGCGAACGTTAATAACAGAACACAGAAGAGTCCCGTCAACCCCTTGACCCGGCTCGCCAGTCGTTCTGTGATGCGCAGGTGCTATTCAGTCGCCGCATGTTGAGGGGCCTGCCGCGACCTTCGATCCATCGTCTGACCGGACCTTGCGTGACAGCCATAACGGCGGGCGCCTGCGGCGGGGATTAAGGTATGGCCTCCTTGGGATCGGCGATTGTCCGGCAAGGTTTTCCAGCATGACTCTTGCAAGGAGATCCTTGCAGAGATTCAGTTCCCGACCTTGAGATGACTTTGAAAGGCTCCAAGCCCATGAAACGCGTAACCCTGGCTCTCTCCCTTGCTCTCGCCGCCGGCCTCTCTGCCCAGGCTTCCGACGCGCAAACGCTCAAGACCGTCAAGGACCGGGGCATGTTGTCCTGCGGCGTCAGCCAGGGCCTGCCGGGCTTCTCATCGCCCGACGACAAGGGTAACTGGACCGGCCTCGACGTCGACGTCTGCCGCGCGATCGCGGCCGCCATCTTCAACGACCCGACCAAGGTCAAGTTCGTGCCGACCTCGGCCAAGGACCGCTTCACCGCGCTGCAATCCGGCGAGATCGACGTGCTCTCGCGCAACACCACCTGGACCATCTCGCGCGACACCTCGCTCGGCGCCAATTTTACCGGCGTGACCTATTATGACGGGCAGGGCTTCATGGTGAAGAAGTCGCTCAAGGTGAATTCCGCGCTGGAACTGAACAGCGCCTCGGTCTGTGTCCAGACCGGCACCACCACCGAACAGAATCTCGCCGACTACTTCAAAGCCAACAACATGAAGTACGAGGTGATCGCGTTCGGCACCAACGACGAAACCGTCAAGGCCTATGAAGCAGGGCGCTGCGATGTCTTCACCACCGACCAGTCGGGCCTCTACGCCAACCGCCTGAAGCTCGCAAATCCCAACGACCACATGGTTCTCCCCGAGATCATCTCGAAGGAGCCGCTCGGACCGATGGTGCGCCATGGCGATGATCAGTGGTTCGACCTGGTGAAATGGACGCTGTATGCGATGGTTACCGCCGAGGAGCTCGGCATCACCTCGAAGAACGTCGACGAGAAAGCCAAGATGGAGAATCCGGAGCTGAAACGCGTCCTTGGCTCTGACGGCAATTTTGGCGAGCAACTCGGCGTGACCAAGGACTGGGTGATCCGGATCATCAAGGCCGAGGGCAATTACGGCGAGATGTTCGATCGCAACGTCGGCGCGGGCTCGCCGCTCGGCATCAGCCGCGGTCTGAACAATCTCTGGAACAAAGGTGGTCTCCAGTACGCGCCGCCGATCCGCTGATCCCGATCGAGCGGCCGGCATACGGCAATGAGCACCGAGGCTCGTAAACCGCCACTCCAGATCGCCCTGAAGATCAGGCGCCTTCTGGGTGGCAAGGCAGGCTGGAACGGCGTCGCCGTCCAGTTTGCCTTCGCGGCAGTGCTGGGCTGGATCGCCTATGAGATCGTCTCGAACGCCCGCGCCAACCTCGAAAACCAGCACATTGCCGCCGGCTTTGGTTTCCTCAGGAATAACGCCGGCTTCGACGTCAACCAGACCCTGATCTCCTACACCGGCTCCGACACGTTCCTGCGGGTGTTCGTGGTCGGTCTCCTGAACACGCTCGTGGTCTCCGTGGTGGGCATCGTGTTCTCCACCTTGATCGGCTTCATCGTCGCGCTATGTCGGCTGTCGCCGAACTGGCTGGTGTCGCGCGTCGGCGAACTCTATGTCGAGCTGATCCGCAATTTGCCGCTGCTGTTCCAGATCCTGTTCTGGTACCTGGCGGTGCTCGCGGCGCTGCCCAACCCGCGGCAGAGCATCTCGCTGTTCGGCATCGCCTTCATCAGCAATCGCGGCCTCGTCATTCCGCAGCCGATCGGTCAGGCCGGACTCGATCCGTTCCTGGTGGTGCTGGCCTTCGGCGCCGTCGCGGCACTTGCGCTTCGCATCTACGCACGGCGGGCGCTGTTCTTGCGCGGGCAGAGGATCCACATCTGGCCCTGGGTGCTGGGCCTCGTCATCGGGCTGCCGCTGGTCACGATGGCGGTGTTCGGTTTGCCCTTCACGGTCGAGCTGCCGCAGCTCAAGGGTTTCAATTTTGCCGGCGGCGCGCGGATCATTCCGGAATTCGTGGCGCTGACGCTGGCGTTGTCGACCTATACCGCGGCCTTCATCGCGGAAATCGTACGCGCCGGTATCCTGTCCGTCCATGCGGGACAGATGGAGGCCGGAGCCTCGCTCGGCCTCAGCCGGGGCACCACGCTGCGGCTGATCGTGGTGCCACAGGCAATGCGCGTGATCGTGCCGCCGCTGACCAACCAGTACCTCAACCTTACCAAGGGCTCCTCGCTCGCGGTTGCGATCGGTTATCCCGACCTCGTCTCGGTGTTCGCCGGAACCTCGCTGAGCCAGACCGGGCAGGCGATCGAGATCATCGCCATGACGATGGGCGTCTATCTCCTGATCTCGCTCGTCACCAGCGGCGCCATGAGCATTTACGGTTGGCGGATCAGCCGGAGCCTCGGTGCATGACCGATATCACCGCGTCATCCTTTGTCCGTCAGGACCTGGTCGCCGAGCGTCCCGCGCCGATCAAGACCACGGGCGTCATCGGCCTGCTGCGCACGCGCCTGCTCAATTCGCCGACCAATATCCTGCTCACCATCGTCGGTGCGTTGCTGCTCTGGTTCACGATCATTCCGTCGGTCAAGTTCCTGATTGTCGATGCGGTCTGGACCGGCAACGATCGCGCGGCTTGCCTGCCCGAGAATGCTGGCTTTGCGGTGGGGGCCTGCTGGCCCTACATCCAAGCCAAGCTGCCGCAGCTCATCTACGGCTTCTATCCTGAATCCGAGCGCTGGCGGGTCAATTTGGCGCTGATCCTGGCGGCGGCCTTGCTGCTGCCCCTGCTGATTCCGCGCCTGCCGGCGAAGGGCCTGAACTCCACCCTGTTCTTCTTCGCCTTTCCGGTGGTTGCATTCTTCCTGCTGCATGGCGGCGGCATCAGCGGCTTCGGGGTCAGCTGGGCGGCCGGCCTGGGTGAACTGTTCGACGACAGCATCGTGAGCGCCGGAAAGATCCTGGTCAGCCTGAGCAAGACATCGGCCATCGCGCCGTTGCTCTGGGTTGTCGGCAATATCATCGTGCTGGTCGGGACTGCGATTCATTGGCTGATTTTCCCGCTGACCTGGCTGCGCGACCAGATCCAGGCGACGAGCCAGTCGGTCTGGCTCGATTTTGTCATCACGACGGCATTCGTCTCGCTGATTGCTTTCTTCCTCGGCGGCGGTATGCGCAGCGGCGGGCGCGCGCTTGCATGGAGCATCGCCACCTTTGTGGCCATTGCGGTCGTCATCAAGCTGATGGGACTCGACCACGGCGGCCTGCCGATCGTTGGCACGAACCTCTGGGGCGGCCTGCTGGTGACGCTGGTCGTGTCCGTGACAGGCATCGTCACCTCGCTGCCGATCGGCATTGCGCTGGCGCTCGGCCGGCGCGCCTCGATCCCGCTGATCCGGATCTTCTCGATTGCCTTCATCGAGTTCTGGCGCGGCGTGCCGCTGATCACCGTGCTGTTCTTCGCCACCTATATGCTGCCGCTGTTCCTGCCCGGCAATTTCAGCGTCGACGGCCTGGTCCGCGCGCTGATCGGAATCGCGCTGTTCACGGGCGCTTATCAGGCCGAGAACGTTCGCGGCGGTCTCGCTGCGATCCCGCGCGGGCAGAGCGAGGCGGCGGCGGCGCTCGGCCTGTCCTGGTGGAGGACGACGTCGCTGATCGTGCTGCCGCAGGCGCTACGCCACGTCATTCCGAACCTCGTCAACAGCTTCATCTCGCTGTTCAAGGACACCTCGCTGGTCTCGATCGTGGCGCTGTTCGACTTGCTCGGCTCGCTGCGGGCCTCGTTCTCGGACCCGAAATGGTCGACGCCCTCGACGGCGTTCACCGGCTTCGCCTTCGCCGGCGTCATCTACTTTCTGTTCTGCTTTGGAATGTCGCGCTACTCGCTCTTCGTCGAGCGCCGCCTCAATGCTCACCGCCGCAACTGATCGAGCTCGCCATGTCCGCTGATCCCATCGTCAACATTTCCGGCCTCAACAAATGGTACGGCGAGTTTCACGTGCTGCGCGACATCGACCTCGCAGTCAGCAAGGGCGAGCGCATCGTGATCTGCGGCCCTTCGGGCTCGGGCAAGTCGACCTTGATCCGCTGCATCAATGCGCTCGAGGAGTTCCAGGAGGGCGAGATCGTCGTTGACGGCATCGCGCTCGGGCCGAACCTCAAGCATGTCGACGCCGTGCGCCGCGAAGTCGGCATGGTGTTCCAGAGTTTTAACCTGTTCCCGCATCTCACCGTGCTCGACAATTGCACGCTGGCGCCGATCTGGGTGCGCAACATCCCCAAGAAGGATGCCGAGGCGGCCGCGATGAAATTCCTGGAGCGGGTCAAGATCCCGCACCAGGCCAACAAATTCCCGGGGCAAATGTCCGGCGGCCAGCAACAGCGCGTCGCCATCGCACGCGCCCTGACCATGAACCCGAAGGTGATGCTGTTCGACGAGCCGACCTCGGCGCTCGATCCTGAAATGGTCAAGGAGGTGCTCGACACCATGGTTGACCTCGCGGAGGAGGGCATGACCATGCTGGTCGTCACCCACGAAATGGGCTTTGCCCGCGAGGTCGCCAACCGCGTCGTGTTCATGGACGCCGGCCAGATCATCGAGGCGAACACGCCGAATGAGTTCTTCGCCGCGCCCCAGCACGCCCGCACCAAACTGTTCCTGAGCCAGATCCTGCGCTGATCTCCCGGGAGATCCCGGAGGCGCCGCCGAGCGGCCGGGGGCCCGAGCGAATCAGTTAGACTCTCCCTCAGCCATCCCTTCGGAGAGCGACCTTGCAGAGCAGCGCCGGTGCGCGCGCGTTCCAGAACGCGCGATTGCAGAAGAAATTCAAGAAGCAGGCGGAGGCGATCATCACCGCCGCGAACACGGCCTATGGCCAGGGCCGGTATGCGGAGGCCGAGGCGCTGTGCCGCCAGATCCTGAATGAGCTGCCGGAGCATTTCAGCGCCCTGCACCTGCTCGGATTGTGCGCTTTTGCGGCTCAGCAGTTCGAAGCAGCGAAACAGGCCCTCAAGCAAGCCGTGACCGTCGACCCGCGCTCGGCACAGGCGTTTTCCGATCTGGGAGCGACGCATTTTGCGCTCGGGCAATATGAGGACGCGCGCACCTGTCTGGAGAAGGCCATCGCGCTGAAGCCGAACTTCCCGATGGCCCTGGCCAACCTCGGCAATGCCCTGCTGCACCTGAACTGCGTCGAGCAGGCGATTGACGTCTACGATCGCGCGATCAAGCTGAAGCCCGACCATGTCGATGCGCTGTGCAATCGCGGCCTCGCGGAGCTGGCCGTGCAACGGTTCGAGCGCGCCAGACAGAGTTTTGAGCGTACCCTGTTGTTCCAGCCGCGACACGTGGAGGCGCAGGTCGGCAAGGGCCTGGTCAATATCGAGCTGAAGAACTACGACGAGGCCAGGAGCGCGCTGGAAACGGCGCTCGCGCTCAGGCCGGGCTCGGCGAAGATCCTGGCGAACCGCGGGCGTCTCAATCTCGAATTGTCGCGGCTGGACCAGGCGGCGGCGGACTTTGACGCAGCGCTTGCGCTGTCTCCCAGGCTCGAAGTGGCCCTGCAGGGGAAAGCGCAGGTCTCGCTCGACATGGGCAATACGGCACAGGCCATGTTGGCCTGCACGACCTTGCTCGAGGAAAATCCGCGCTCCGCGGTCGGGTTGGCGTTGCTGAGCGCCTGTTTCGCGAACCAGGGCGAGATCGCGTCCGCAATCGAACTTCTGGACGCGTCGGTGGCCATCACGCCGGATGCAGGATTGATCGGGCGAAAGATATTCTTTCTGGACTTTCTCACTGAGGCCGATTTCGCGGTCCAGCAGGCCGCGCGAAAGCATTGGTGGGACGTGATCGGCACCAGATTGCCGCAAAGGACGCTGGCGCCGCGGTCGCTCGATCCCGACAGGCGGATCGTGATCGGTTATGTCTCCGCCGAGTTCTGGTATCACTCGGCGGCGTTCGCGCTGCTGCCGATCCTGCGGCATCATGATCGCACCAAGTTCGAAATCGTCTGCTACGCGTGCTCTTCGACGCAGGACGAGGTGACCGCCCAATTCAAGCAGCTGGCCGACACCTGGGTCGATGCCTGGCAGATGTCGGACGACCAGCTGGCCGATCGTATTCAGGCCGACAAGGTCGATATCCTGATCGACGTATCGGGGCATACCACCGGCAACAGGCTTCCTGTGTTTGCACGCAAGCCGGCCCCCATCCAGGTCACGGCCTTCGGACACGCGTCCGGGACGGGCCTTCAGACCATGGACTACGTGCTTGCGGATCCCGTCTTCATTCCGGAATCGGCGCGGCATCTGCTGGCCGAAAAGGTCTATGACCTGCCGTGCCTGAACACGCTGGATCCGATCCTGGATGTGCCGCCGTCAGAGCTTCCGATGCTCCGCAACGGTCACGTGACCTTCGGCGTGTTCAACCGCATCAACAAGATCTCGGACGACGCGATCCGCGTGTGGTCGAGACTGATGCGCGAGGTGACGGGATCGCGGATCATCCTGAAACACACGCTGCTCGACGATCCCCTGGTGCGCGAGCGGCTCCTCGCGCGATTTGTGGCGCACGGGATTGGCGAAGGGAACATCACCTGCCTCGGCATGACCCCGCGCCACGAGCATCTCCGGGCCTTTGCCGAGGTCGACATTTCGCTCGATCCGTTCCCCCAGAATGGCGGCATCAGCACATGGGAATCGCTCTATGCCGGCGTTCCCGTGATCGCCAGGTTGGGGAACGCGTCCTCATCGCGCGCCGGCGCCTCGATCGTGGCGGCCGTCGGCCTCGACGACTGGATCGCCGCGGACGACGATGGCTACGTTGCAATTGCATGCAAGTTTGCGGCCCAGCCGGATCAACTGGCGAAGCTGCGCGCGGGACTGCCGGCTCAGATCGCAGCCTCGCCGGCCGGCAATGTCGAGATATACGCGGGCAGGGTCGAGGCAGGCTATCGCCAGTTCTGGCGTGATTATTGCGCTTCGGCGTCGCGGTCCAGCGAGGGCGCCGAACCCTAAAATTTTACGCAATTCCGTGATCGGCTAGAAAACATGCCGATGACGACACCCCGGCGCTTCACGCGTCCGAAAGCTGTTTCTGCGCATAAGGCGGCAAAAGGGGGTGTCACATGCTCGGTTTCGTGTTCGGACTTAATGCGCGCCTTGGGCGCCTGCATTTCTTCCTGGCCTCGGTCGCGCTGGCGATCGTGATGACGGCGATCTGCTTTGCGATCGCCCTGGCCGTGTTGCGCACCACGTCGCCGAGCATGGTCCACCCCGAGGATCTCACCCGGAATTGGGCGATCATCGGCGCGATGGTCTTCTTTGGTCTGGCAACCTTCATGCTGCAATCGATGCGCATCCGCGACATCGGCTGGGATCCGGTCTGCGTGATCCCGGCCTGGATCGCGCTGATGATCGTCGACCACGTGGTGGCCGGCCGGTTTCCGGCCTGGGCCATCGGTCAGGAGCATCAGGGCACGATGGTCGGCGGGCTGGTCAATGTCGCACTTCTGCTGGCGCTCACCTTCTGGCCGAGTGCCGAGGGCGAGGGTGTCTACACCAACCCCTTCGAGCCGCCCGCGCGGGCTGTCACCAAGCCGTCGACGTCAGACCAGCGCCTCGCACGGGTATCGCAAGGCTCGCCGCGTCCAACCTGGAGTTAAGCGCCAGGAGTTAATTCGTTGGCGCTAGACGAAGGGCAGCTTGATGTTGCTGCGCTTCTCCAGCCATTCAGGCACCGGCAGGTTCTTGGCGCGCATGAAGTCGGCATTGAACAGCTTTGACTGATAGCGGCTGCCGGAATCGCAGAGAATGGTGACGATGGTCTTGCCGGGGCCGAGCTGCTGGGCGAGCCGCATCGCGCCGACGATGTTGATGCCGGTTGAGCCGCCGAGACACAGGCCCTCGTGCTGGAGCAGTTCGTAGATCACCGTCACGGCCTCGGCGTCCGGAATGAGGAAGGCATCATCGACCTTGGCGCTCTCGACGATCGCGGTTTTGCGGCCGAGCCCGATACCTTCCGTAATGGAGTCGCCGGGCGTCATCTTGACCTCGCCGGTCCTGAAATATTCGTACATGCCGAACCCCTGCGGATCGGCGCAGGCAATCCGGATGTCCTTGCTCTTCTCCTTGAGGAAACGGCTGGTGCCGGCGAGCGTGCCGCCGCTGCCGACCGAGCAGACGAAGCCGTCGATCTTGCCGCCGGTCTGCGCCCAGATCTCGGGACCGGTGGAGTCGTAATGCGCCTTGGCATTGTCGAGGTTGTTCCACTGGTCGGCGAACAGCACGCCGTTCGGCTCGGTCTTGCGCAACTCGTCGGCAAGACGGCGGCCGACATGCTGGTAGTTGTTGGGATTGGAGTAGGGCAGGGCCGGCGATTCCAGCAGCTGGGCGCCGCACAGCTTCAGGAAATCCTTCTTCTCCTGACTCTGCGTCTCCGGGATCACGATCAGCGTGCGATAGCCACGCGCGCTCGCCACCACCGCCAGCCCAATGCCGGTGTTGCCGGCGGTCGATTCCACCACGAGGCCGCCTGGCTTCAGCTCGCCGCGCTTCTCGGCCTCCATGATCATCCATTTGCCGGCGCGGTCCTTGACCGACTGGCCGGGATTCATGAACTCGGCCTTGCCGAGAATGGTGCAGCCGGTCAGTTCGGAGGCGCGCTTGAGTTTGATCAGCGGGGTGTTGCCGATGGCTTCGACAACGTCGTTTTTGATGGTCATGTCAGGCAATTACCGGCTGGAGGCGAAAGTCGTCAGACCCTAAAGTAGGGTCGCCAGCCTTACAAGCGACCCCTTCCAACGCGAGGCTGCGAAGTCTTATTGCTGCTTTGCGAAGATGACCTGCCGGACGTCAATGTTGCCGGACAGGAATCCGGCCTCGCAATAGGCGAGATAGTACTCCCAGAGCCGCCGGAACCGGTCGTCGAATCCGAGCGGAGCAAGAGTAGGCCATGCTGTGCGAAAATTATTTCGCCAGCTGGCAAGCGTCTTGGCATAATCTTGCCCAAAGATCCGCTCGCGGATGACGGGCATACTGAACCGATCCCCGAGCGACTTCAGCACCGCGGGCGAGGGCAGCATGCCGCCGGGAAAGACGTAGCGCTGGATGAAGTCGACCTCGCGACGGTAGCCCTGGAACAGCCGGTCCTGGATCGTGATGGCCTGAATCCCGGCAAGGCCACCCGGCAGCAGCCGGTCCCGCAGCTGGGCGAAATAGCGCGGCCAGAATGCCTCGCCGACCGCCTCGATCATTTCGATCGAAGCGATCCGGTCGTAGCGGTCGCGCTCGTCGCGATAATCCTGCAGTCGGATCTCGACCTGCTCGGCCAGGCCCGCATCGAAGATGCGCTTTTGCGCGAAATCCCGCTGCTCGGTCGAAATCGTCAGGCCAACGACGCGCGCGCCGTAGGTCTTGGCGGCGAATTCGGCAAAGCCGCCCCAGCCGCAGCCGATCTCGAGCAGCCTCTGGCCCGGCTTCAGGTCGAGGGCTTCGGCAAGGCGACGGTATTTGTTCGCCTGCGCGGTCGAGAGGTCCGTGGTCGAGCCCTCGAACAGCGCCGACGAATAGGTCATGCTCGGATCGAGCCAGGCCGAGTAGAACGCATTGCCGATGTCGTAATGGGCGTGGATGTTGCGCCGCGCCTGGCGGCGGGTGTTGCGGTTGAACCAGTGCTGCAGCATCTGCACGAACCGCATCAACGGCTTGTCGCGCAGCATGGCCTGGATCAAATCGTGGTTGACGCAGAAGAGGTAGAGAAACTGCGTCAGGTCGGGCGTATCCCAATCGCCGGCGAGATAGGCTTCGGCAATGCCGATGTCGCCGCCGTTGATCAGGCGCGATGCGACGCCGTAATTGTGCAGGCGCATCGCAGCATTCGGACCCGGCTCGTGACCGCCGAGCCTGATCACGCGACCGTCAGGCAGGGTGACATCGAGCGCGCCGCGTCGGAGCCGCGAGCCGAAGGTAAGCGCAAGACGAACGACACGCGGCAGGTCAGCGAGCGCTGTCTCTGCATTATCGGGCGTGACCGAGACGACCGTCGACATCGGCGGATCCATCACCTGAACTGACACTGTACGGCCGTCAGCCAGACGCGCTTGTCTCGTTTCTTCGCCAAGCCCGAGCGCGCCCTGCAAACGGTCAGCGATTGATAATATAGGCGCGCGATTTGCCGGTCGCCAAGGTGGTTTCAGCATCCGGCTGCGCTGCGACATCGCGCCGTGGCACCAGCCGCGCCCCCTTCAGCCAGAGCCGCAGCGCCTCCCAATGGATCGCCGCCATGATCTTCAGGCTGACCAGCGGCAGGGCGAAGAACGATCGCAGCAGCGCGGGCGAGGTCAGGGCGCGGCGGCGGCCGTTGAACGTCGCCGCGAGCAACGGCCCGTCGTGGTCGGTCTCCAGGATGCGCAGCTTGACCGTGTCGGACGGCGGCAGCACCCGGAAAAGGTAGCGCATCGCCATTGGAATGAAGGGCGAGACGTAGAACAGCTTGTCCTGCTGCTGCCGCAGGCCTGAAATGTTCAGCTCGCCGGCCCTGACAGGCAGAATGTATGGATGAATCTCGCCAAAGGTGTTGCGCACCTCGTAGATCACCAGCGCCAGCCTGCCATCGGCGCCATGGCAGAAATAGACCGACAGCGGATTGAAGCCGTAGCCGAGCAGGCGGGGATAGCAGAGCAGCTCGACCCGGCCACGCCTAAGGTCGACGCCGTGAGCGGCAGCGCAGCGCTCGGCGTAGGTGCGCAGCGACGAGCCGTCGCGCGGGCCATGGTCCTTTTCGTGGAAACTGTAGAGTGCGGCGCGATTGACGCCGAACAGCGCCGACTGCCTGTTAGCCTCATCCAGCCGGTCGAGATCGATCAGGAGGCTCACGACGCGGTAGCTGAAGCGATGGCCCATCGGCTTGAGCCGCGCATGCATGACATCGCCGAAATAGAGCGAGGCGGCGTCTGAGGTTGGGAGTGCAGTCGTCACCATCGCACTACTCCGCGGCCTCCGCGAGTTCGACAGGTGCCGCGCGCCAGGGCGCGGTCGCCCCGAGCGCCTCGGCCACGGCAAGGCCCGAGCGCACGCCGTCCTCATGAAAGCCGTAGCCGGTCCAGGCGCCGCAGAACCAGGTGTGCCGCTGCCCCTGGATCTCGGCCAGCCGCTTCTGCGCGGCAAACGCCGCCGCATTGTACTGCGGATGCTCGCAGAGATATTGGCCGAATGTGAGCTCGGGCGCGGGTTCGAACGGCGGGTTGAGGCTGACGAACAGCGGCTTGTCTGGATCGATGCCCTGGAGTCGGTTCATCCAATAGGTCACCGCAACGTCGTTCACCGCTTCTCCATCGCGCTGCCAGCGCAGGAAATTCCACGACGCCCAGGCGCGGCGCCGCTTCGGCATCAGCCTGACATCGCGATGCAGATAGACCTTGTTCGGCGAATAGCCGATGGCGCCGAGGATGTCGCGCTCGCGCGCATCAGGGTCGGACAGCATGGCGAGCGCCTGGTCGCTATGCGCCGCGATCACCACATGATCGTAGGTCTCGTGCCGCCCGTGGCTGTCATGGATCACGACGCCATGTGCGGAGCGTGCGACCGACGTCACGGCGCAGCCGAGCCGGACGCGGTCCCTGAACGCGGCCTGGAGCCGCGTGACGTAGGTCTGGCTGCCGCCCTTCACCGTGCGCCAGACCGGCCGGTCGTAATGCAGCAGGCGATGATTGTCGAAGAAGGCAACGAAGTTCTCGGCCGGGAAGTCGAGCATTTCGCCGGCAGGCGCAGACCAGATGGCAGCTCCCATGGGTGCGAGATAGTCGGTCAGCAGGCGTTTTGAGAACTTGCGCTCGCGGAAATAGGCGCCAAGCGTCAGTCCGGTCAGGCGACCGTTGCGGAGGTCGTCGATGCTTTGCCGGCCAAATGTCGGGATCTCCGTCAGCATCCGCAGGTAGGACGGGGAGAGCAGGTTGCCGACTTGCGCGAACAATCCGGTCCCGGTCGCCCACCAATCATTGCCGCCGCCACGCCATTCGAAACGACCGCCATCGGCGGATACGGCAAAGCTCATGCAGCTTGCGACGGTCTCGACGCCGAGATGGGCGAACATCGCCGTCAGGTCGGGATAGTTGAGCTCGTTATAGACGATGAAGCCAATGTCGACTGCGACTGGCGTGCCCTGATAGTCGATGGTGACCGTGTGGCTGTGCCCGCCAGGGCGCAGTTCGCGGTCATAGACCGTCACAGGGTAGCGCTGGGAGAGCGTCCAGGCTGCCGTGTTGCCGGCAATGCCCGTTCCGATGACCGCGATGCGCATGCGTAAGTGTCCCTGCCTCGTGCTGGACAAGCTACGGTGCGTTGCGGCGCGGGTTTCAGTGGAGCATGCGCCCCTGCGATGCGTCTTCGGCGCAACTGTGGCTGCAATATCACATGAAATCTTGGTAAGCTTGAGCTTGTTTCTGAACCTTTCGAGAATCAAAGAAACGACTGCAGCACAGGCACATCTTTCATTCCGATGGCCTTCGAGCGGGCAGCTTCGTCTGTGCGTTTCGCAGGTGCGGGACTGTCCCGCAGTTCCGCGCCCGGCTAGTATGGATTTCAGGTCCCGCAGAAAGCATCACGCTGTGAACGAGTTACAGAATGGCCTTCAGCCGTCGGCGCGCGAATCGGCTGTTCCGGCCGCGCGGCGATGGCACGATCTGCCCGGCAAGGGGGTGGGGGTGACACGGCGGCTTCCGGCCATGCGGCAATTCCTTGGTTCTGCGTCACGGACCCTGCGCGCGGTCGCTGTGGTGTGCCTGGCCTCGAGTTCGGGCGCCTGTGTGCTGACCCAGGACCTTCCCGATCCCGCGCTCGATGTCCCCGCCCAGTACAAATATGCCGGCAAGGCGGACGCGCCGCCGACGCTGGATTGGTGGCGCGGCTTCCGCTCGACGGAGCTGACGCAGCTCATGGAAGAGGCCCAGACCGTCAACCTCGACATCGCTGCCGCGGTGGCGCGCATTGTCGAGGCTGATGCACAGGCGCGGCAAGCGGGCGCGGCACTGCTGCCGAGCCTGTCGGGCAGCGGATCAGAGACCTATTCGCGCACGTCAGGCTCGAGTTCGTCGGGCCTGACCAATGGCGGCCGCGAAATCGTCAACTATTCCTCGTCGCTCAGCGCCAGCTACCAGCTCGATTTCTGGGGCCAGAACCGCGACGCGCTGCAAACGGCGGAAGAGACCGCCAAGGCCAATCGTTTCGACCGCGATACCGTGGCGCTGACGACGCTCGCAGCCGTCGCTAATGCCTATTTCCAGGTATTGTCCTCGCAGGATCGCCTGCGGACAGCCCAGCGCAATATCGCCAGCGCCCAGCGCATCCTCGATGCCATCCGCGAGCGCCGCAAGGCGGGCACCGGAACCGATCTCGACGTCGCGCAGCAGGAGAGCGTGCTGGCCAACCAGAAGGCGCTGGTGCCGCCTCTGCGCCAGACCCTCGACCAGAACACCAATGCGCTTGCGGTGCTGGTGTCGCGCCCGCCGGAGAGCGTGCGCCTTGCGGGCGGCTCGCTGGACAGGATTGCGATCCCGCGCGTCACGCCCGGCCTGCCGTCGGAGATCCTGACGCAGCGGCCGGACATTCGCCGGCAGGAGGCGCAGCTCGCCTCGGCGACTGCGAATATCGGCAATGCCCGTGCGCAGTTCTTCCCGACCATTCAGCTCACCGGCAATGGCGGCTATCAGAGCTCGGCGCTGGTCTCGCTGTTTCAGCCGCATGCGGCGTTCTTCCAGCTGGTCGGCAGCGCGACCCAGCCGATCTTCGACGGCGGCAAGATCCTCGGCAATTTCGAGTATGCCAAGGCGCGGCAGGACGAGTTGCTGCAGACCTACCGCAAGACCATCATCCAGGCCTTCACCGACGTCGACAATGCGCTGTTCTCGATCAAGCAGACCACGATCAAGCTGCAATTGCAGCGCGATGTCGTCAACGCATCGCGGCGCGCCTTCGACCTCGCCGAGCAGCAGCTGCGCGCCGGCACGGCCGATATCGTGACAGTCCTCAACACCCAGCTGACGCTGTTCCAGGCCGAAGACACCCTGGCGCAGGCACAGCTCGCCCGCCTTCTTGCCATCGTCAGCCTCTATCAGGCGCTCGGCGGCGGCTGGGAGCCGCGAATGGAGAAACCGGTCAATGCTCTTTAAGCCGGATATGAAGCAGGACGCGAAGCAAGGGACGGCGAAAAAGTCGCGCGGCCGCGGCTTCGTCGTGGTCCTGATCACGCTCGCGATCCTCGGCGGCCTTGGCTATCTCGGCTGGACCGTGTGGCATCAGCAGCCGCAGCAGCAGCCGGCCTTCGGTCGCGGCCAGCAGCGGCCCGACCTGCCGGTGCCGGTGCTGGCGGCGACGCCGCGGGTCCAGGATGTGCCGGTCTATCTCGACGGCGTCGGCGCGATTCGCGCGCTCAATACCGTGACCGTGCGCTCGCAGGTCGACGGCAAGCTGATCGCGGTGAAGTTCACCGAAGGCCAGGACGTCAAGAAGGGCGACGTGCTCGGCGAGATCGATCCGGCGCTCTATCAGGCGACCTATGATCAGGCCGTCGCCAAGAAGGCGCAGGACGAGGCCCAGCTCGCCAACCAGCGCATCGACCTTGCGCGCTACGAGCAGCTCGCCGCCTCCAATGCCGGCTCGAAGCAGCAGGCCGATACCCAGCGCGCCGCGGTGGCGCAGACCGAGGCGCTGGTGAAGGCCGACCAGGCCTCGATCGACAATGCGGCTGCCACGCTGAGCTACACCAAGATCGTGGCGCCGCTGTCGGGCCGCGCCGGCCTGCGTCAGGTCGACCAGGGCAACATCATTCACGCCTCCGACACCACCGGCCTCGTCGTCATCACCCAATTGCAGCCGATCGCGGTGTGGTTCAGCCTGCCGCAGCAGCAGATCATGCGCGTCAATGCGGCCGCAGCGAAAGGCGCGCTGTCGGTCGACGTGTTTGGCAATGATGGCGTCACCGTCATCGACACCGGCAAGCTGACCGGCATCGACAACCAGGTCGACCAGACGACCGGTACGCTGAGGCTCAAGGCGGAATTTCCCAACGCCAACTACCAGCTCTGGCCGGGCCAGTTCGTCAATGTCCGCCTCAAGGTCGAAACGCTGAACCAGGCGTTAGTGGTGCCGACGTCTGCCGTGCAGCGCGGACCGATCGGCACGTTCAGCTATGTCATCGGCGAGGACAATGTCGTCTCGGCCAAGCCCGTGACCGTGACCCAGCAGAACGAGCATGACGCGGTCATTGCGAGTGGCCTGACGGCGAACGACAAGGTCGTCACCACGGGCTTTGCCAATCTGTCCGACGGCTCCAAGGTCGTCATCGGCCGCGACGAGCAGACGCCGTCGGCCGACCTCGCCCCGCGCAAGCGCACGCGCGCGCCGCAGGGCGACGGGAAGGGCGGTCAGGCCAAGGATGGCTTGAAGGATGGCTTGAAGGATGGCCAGAAGGACGGACAAGGCAAGGACGGCGAATTCCGCGCCAAGCAGAAGAGCAGCGAGGGCGACCAGAAGGGGCAACCGGCCGAGGGGGCTCAACCATCGGGGGCTCAACAATCTGGATCTGGAGCCAAGCAGCCATGATCCCGGCAACAGCCGCCTGAGCGGCAGGCGCATCTCATGGGTGTCTCCGAACCCTTCATCCGCCGGCCGATCGCAACCTCGCTGCTCGGCATTGCGCTGCTGATCGGCGGCGTGCTCGGCTATTTCGCGCTGCCGGTGTCCGCGCTGCCGCAGGTCGACTTCCCGACCGTGCAGGTGTCGACGCAGCTGCCCGGCGCAAGCCCCGACGTCATCGCCTCGCTGATCACCGCGCCGCTCGAGCGCCAGCTCGGCCAGATCCCGTCTCTGACGGCGATGAGCTCGACGAGCTCGTTCGGCGTCAGCCAGATCTCGCTCCAGTTCGATCTCAACCGTGATATCGACGGTGCGACCCAGGACGTACAGGCCGCAATCAACGCCGCCGCCGGCGTGCTGCCCAGGACGCTGCCTTATCCGCCGACCTACGCCAAGGTGAACCCGGCGGATGCGCCTGTGATGACGCTGGCGCTGCGCTCGGACACGATCTCGCTGCGCGCGATGAGCGATATCGCCGATACGCTGCTGGCCCAGCGTCTCAGCCAGATCTCCGGCGTCGGCCGAGTCTCGGTGCTCGGCGGGCTGAAGCCGGCCGTCCGCATCCAGGCCGATCTGGCGCGGCTCGCCGCCTACGGCATCGCCATGGAGGACTTACGCGCAGCGATCGCCAACGCCAACGTCTCCGGTCCGAAGGGCTCGCTCGACGGCGCCCAGCAATCCTACATCATCGCCGCCAACGACCAGATCGCCGCCGCCGACGCCTACCGTCCCATCATCATCGCCTATCGCAACGGCTCGCCTGTCACGATCGGCGACGTCGCGCAGATCGTCGACGGGCTCGAAAACGACCGCACCGGCGGCTGGTACCAGGGCACGCCGGCGGTCATCATCGACATCCAGCGCCAGCCCGGCGCCAACGTCATCGACGTCGTCAGCCAGATCCGCGCCGAGATCCCGAAGGTGCAGCGCGCGATTCCGGCCGGCGTGCAGCTGACCATCGTCTCCGACCGCACCGTCACCATCCGCGCCTCGGTCCACGACGTGCAGTTCACGCTGATCCTCAGTGTGGTGCTGGTGACGCTCGTGGTGCTGCTGTTCCTGCGCTCACTGCGGGCGACGCTGATCGCGGGCGTGGCGCTGCCGCTGTCGCTGATTACGAGCTTCGGCATCATGTATTTTGCCGGCTTCAGCCTCGATAATCTGTCGCTGATGGCGCTCACGATCGGCACCGGCTTCGTCGTCGACGACGCCATCGTCATGATCGAGAACATCGTCCGCCATATGGAGAATGGCGACAGCGCGATGACCGCCTCGCTGAAGGGGGCCAGCGAAATCGGCTTCACCGTGATCTCGCTGACGGTGTCGCTGATCGCGGTGTTCATCCCGCTGCTGTTCATGTCGGGCCTTGTCGGTCGTATGTTCCGCGAATTCGCGCTGACCTTGACCATCGCGGTCGTGACCTCGGCTGTGGTGTCGTTGACGCTGACGCCGATGATGTGCTCGCGGCTGCTCAAGCACGCCCATGAGGAGCTCGCGGTGCCGGGGCTGGCGGCCGTCAGCCGCTTCATCGACCGCACCGTCGAGTTCTACCACCGCACGCTGCTGGTGGTGTTGCGTCATCAGCGCGCCACGCTGGTCGTGACCTTCGCGACGCTGGTCGCAACCCTCGTTCTCTACGTCGTCGCGCCCAAGGGTTTTCTGCCGCTACAGGACACGGCCTCGATTACCGCGGTGACGGAGGCTGGCCCGGACGTCTCTTTCGCCGAGATGCAGAAGCGACAGACCGAGGCCGCCGACGCCATCAAGACCGATCCTGACGTCACCGGCGTCGTCTCGGTGATCGGCGCGGGCTCGGTCAATCCGACCACCAATGTCGGCCGCCTCGTCATGACCTTGAAGCCACGCGGCGAGCGGGCCGACGATGTCAGCGTGGTCATCGCGCGGTTGAAGGAGAGGGTCTCCGGCATCCCCGGAATGACCGTCTACTTCCAGCCGGTGCAGGACGTGCAGATCTCGACCCAATCGAGCCGCTCGCAATACCAGTATACGCTGACCGGCACGGACGCTGCGCTGGTGTCCGAATGGGCGCGAAAGCTCGTCGACGAGATGCGGCGCGAGCCCTTGTTCCGCGACGTCTCCTCGGAGGCGCAGGAGGGCGGCTTGCGCGCGCAGTTGGAGGTCGACCGCACGCGCGCCGGCCAGCTCGGCGTCAGCCTGCAAGCCATCACCGATACGCTGAACGACGCCTTTGCGCAGCGGCAGATCTCGACCATCTACGGCCAGGCCAATCAGTACCGCGTGGTGCTGGAGGCGCTGCCGATGTACCAGCGCGATCCCTCGATCCTGTCGAAACTCTATCTGCCGGGCGGTGCCAGTGCGACCGCCGGCGCGCCCAACGCCCAGGTGCCGCTCGATGCGGTGGCGACCTTGAAGCGCACAACGGCGCCGCTCGCGATTTCGCACCAGGCGCAATTCCCCGCGATCTCGCTCAGCTTCAACCTGGCGCCGGGTGCCGCGCTCGGCGATGCGGTCGAGGCGGTCAAAGCGATCGAGACGCGGATCGAAATGCCCAACAGCATCGTCGGCGTCTATGCCGGCGATGCCGCTGAATTCGCCAAGGCGCTCGCCGGCCAGCCCTGGCTGCTGCTCGCCGCTGTCATCACCATCTACATCGTGCTGGGCGTGCTGTATGAGAGCTACATCCACCCGATCACGATCCTCTCGACGCTGCCCTCGGCCGGTGTCGGCGCCATTGTGGCGCTGATCCTGTGCGGGCAGGACCTTTCGGTCATCGGCCTGATCGGCATCATCCTGTTGATGGGCATCGTCAAGAAGAATGCGATCATGATGATCGACTTCGCGCTGGAGGCCGAGCGCAGGCAGGGCATGCCCGCGCAAGAAGCCATCGTGCAGGCGTGCCTGTTGCGCTTCCGCCCGATCATGATGACGACACTGGCCGCACTGTTCGGCGCGCTGCCGCTGGCGATCGAGAGCGGCACCGGCGCAGAGCTGCGCTTCCCGCTCGGCATCTCCATCATCGGCGGCCTGCTGCTGAGCCAGCTGCTGACACTCTACACCACGCCCGTGATCTACCTTGCGCTCGACCGCATCAACCGCCGCCTCGAGCAGGCGCTGCCGCCGGTCGAGCCCGAGGCGCCCACGGCCGGCGCGACCGAGGGGATGCAGTGATGGCATCGATCTCGGAGCCCTTCATCCGCCGCCCCGTCGCGACCACGCTGCTGTCGATCGGGCTGTTCCTGCTGGGGGGCGTCGCTTACGAGTTCCTGCCCGTCGCCTCCGTTCCGAACGTCGACTTCCCCGCCATCTTCGTCTCGGCCAGTCGTCCCGGCGCCGATCCTTCGGTGATGGCCGCAACCGTGGCCGCCCCGCTGGAGCGGCGGCTCGGCGAAATCGCCGGCATCAACCAGATCACCTCGACGTCGTCGTTGGGCGTCGCGAACATCCAGCTCCAGTTCGACATCGGCCGCAACATCGACAAGGCGGCGCGCGACGTGCAGGCCGCCATCAATGCCGCCCTCGTCGACCTGCCCAGCGACCTGCCGGCGCTGCCGCGTTTCCGCAAAGCCAATACCGCCGGCGCACCCGTCTTCGTGTTGGCGCTGACCTCCAAGACGCTGTCGGCCAGCGCGATCTACGACGTCGCCGACACTGTTCTGGCGCAGCGGATCTCGCAGGTGCCGGGCGTCGGCGACGTCACGGTCTCGGGCGCCGACCAGCCGGCGGTGCGGATCCAGCTCAATCCGGTGGCGCTGTCGAATGCGGGGATCGCGACGGACGACGTCCGCACCGCGATCATCAACGCCAACCCGCTCGGTCCGGTCGGCATCTTCAACGGCGAGCGCCAGAGCGAGACGCTGTCGCTGAACAGGCAGATGCGCACGGCCAAGGAATTCCGCGACATCATCATCAAGAGCTCGAACGGCAATTTCGTCCGGCTCTCCGACGTCGCCGATATTGAGGATTCCGTCCGCAACGCGCGCTCGATCGCCTGGTTCAACAAGCAGCCGGCCGTGCTGATCCAGATCACCAAGCAGGGCGATGCCAACGTCATCGACACCGTCGACCGCGTGAAGGCGCTGATCCCCGCGCTGAAGCAATGGATTCCGGCCGGTGTGGACGTCTCGACGCTGGTCGATCGGACGACCACGATCCGCGCCAGCGTCATGGACATGCAGTGGACGTTGCTCGCGACCGCCATCCTGGTGATGGTCGTGGTGTTCGTGTTCCTGCGCCGGATCACGCCGACGATTGCCGCCGGCATCTCGGTGCCGCTGGCGCTGGCCGGAACCTGCGCGGGGATGTGGGTCGCGGGCTTCTCGATCGACAATCTGTCGCTGATGGCGCTCGCGATCTCGGTCGGCTTCGTGGTCGACGACGCCATCGTCATGATCGAGAACATGTTCCGAAATCTCGAGCACGGCATGCGGCCGATGCAGGCGGCGCTGGAGGGCGCCAGGCAGATCGGCTTCACCGTGGTCTCGATCAGCCTGTCGCTGATCGCGGCGTTCACGCCGCTCCTTTTCATGAACGGGATTCAGGGGCGCCTGCTGCGTGAATTTTCTTTGACGCTGACCTTCGCGATTGTGGTGTCGACCCTGGTGTCGCTGACGGTGACGCCGATGATTTGCGCCCATTACGTCAGGCAGACGACGTCGGAGACCGCAACGCTGTTCGATCGCGTCATCGAAGGTGTGCTATCGCATATCGTCGCCTTTTATGCCCGCACTTTGCGCGCCGCGCTCGAATTCCCGCTGCTGACGCTGCTGGTCTTCTTTGCCACCATCGGTCTGACCGTAACGCTCTACATCAAGGTTCCCAAATCCGATTTCCCGGTCGACGATTCCGGCTTCGTCATCGGCGCGACACGCGCTTCGGCCGACATCTCGTTCCAGTCGATGCTGAGCCTGCAGCAACGGCTCGCCGACATCGTGATGCAGGATTCTGCCGTGGCCGGTATCGGCTCGACCGTCGGCGGTGGTGGCGGGCCGGGGGGCGCGACGTCGAACCGCGGTGTCATGTTCATCAGTCTGAAGCCGCCCGAGGAGAGAGATCACGTCTCGACCCAGGTCGTGATCGACCGGTTGCGGAAGGCACTGTTTCCCGTGCCCGGTATCCGCCTTTTCATGTTCGCCGCCCAGGATGTCCGCGCCGGCGGCCGCCAGAGCGACTCAAACTACCAGTACACACTCTCGAGCACCGACCTCGACCTGCTGCAAAAATGGGCGCCGATCGTGGCCAAGCGGATGGAGACGGTGGAGGGCATCACCGATGTGTCCAGCGACCGCGATCCCGGCGGACTTCAGCTCACGCTGAACATCGACCGCCAGAAGGCCGCAGCGCTCGGCGTCAGGGTTCAGGACATCGACAACGCCCTGAACAACGCCTTCTCGCAGCGCCAGATCTCGATCATCTACACCCAGCGCAACCAGTACATGACCGTGCTGGAGATTGATCCGAAATTCCAGGTCGATCCGTCCAATCTCGATCGCATCTATGTCGCCGGCGCGGGCGACGTGCAGGTGCCGCTGTCCGCCGTGGTGCACGCGACGCGCGGGCTCGCCGCGCTCGCGGTCTTTCATTCGCAGTCGGTGCCCTCGACCACGGTGTCGTTCAACACGTTGCCTGACGTCGTGCTCCAGGCTGCCACGCAGAACATCCAGCGTGCGGTCGACGAATTGCATATGCCCGAGGGCATCCGCGGCAGCTTTGACGGCAATGCCGGCGATTTCGCCAGGACCAGCGGCCGCCAACCCCTTTTGATCCTCGGCGCGCTGGTGGCGATGTATATCGTGCTCGGCGTGCTCTATGAGAGCCTCGCCCATCCGCTGACGATCATCTCGACGCTGCCCTCGGCCGGGCTCGGCGCGCTGCTGGCGCTCCAGATCACCAATACGCCGCTGACGGTGATCGCTTTCGTCGGCATCATCCTGCTGATCGGCATCGTCAAGAAGAACGGCATCATGATGGTCGACTTCGCGCTCGATGCCGAGCGCCAGCGCGGCCTGTCCTCGGCTGAAGCGATCTTCGAGGCCTGTCAGGCCCGCTTCCGTCCGATCCTGATGACGACCATGGCAGCGCTGTTCGCCGGCATTCCGCTGGTCGTCGCAACGGGGCCGGGCACGGAGCTGCGGCGCCCACTCGGCATTACCATCATCGGCGGCCTGTTCGTCTCGCAGATCCTCACCCTCTACACCACGCCGGTGATCTATCTGCTGATCGACCGCCTGCGCCGGCGGTCCGAGCCGCGCGCGCTGGCAGCGCCGGCGGAATAGGCGGGTTGTTGAACCGCCGTCCGAAGCGTATAGCGGCTTCTATGTCCAACCCTGCTGAGACCACGGCCGCAGTCCCCGAGCCGATTCCCGAGTGCCCGCACTGCCAGAAGCCGATGCCGCTCTGCATCTGTGACACGGTCACGCCGATCGAGAACAAGCTCTCGCTCCTGATCCTGCAGCATCCGCAGGAGCAGGACAGGGCGCTCGGCACGGCGCGACTGCTGGCGAAGCATTTTGAGGAGGCCAAGGTCCGCGTTGGGCTGTCCTGGCCGAGCCTGTCCAAGGCGCTCGGGCACCCGGTCGAGAACGCCTCGCACTGGGCCGTGCTCTATCTCGGCTCGGCCCGCGCGGCCGATCTCGACGTGGAAGGTGAGATCGTCGCGCTCAATCGCAAGGGCGAGGTCGCGGACAACCAGCGCGCCATTTTGGGAAAGCTCGAAGGCGTGGTGCTGCTCGACGGCACCTGGAGCCAGGCCAAGGCGCTGTGGTGGCGCAATCCGTGGATGCTGAAATGCCAGCGCATCATTCTCAACCCGAAGCATCCGTCGCGCTATGGGCGGCTGCGTCGCGAGCCGCGCAAGGATGGGCTCTCGACCATCGAGGCAGCGGCGACGCTGCTGTCCGGCCTCGAGCGGCGTCCTGACATTGCCGAGACGCTGAATGCAAGTTTCGAAAGGCTGCTGACACGCTACCGCGAGGTTCAGGCCGAGATGCCGGAACTGGCCCCAAAGCCGGCACCGAAAGGCCGCCGGCGCGATTTCCGTCGCGGCAAACGATCCTGACCGGGTCGGCGGGCTAGTTCTTGACGCTCTCCTCGTCGTCCTGCGGCGCCTCATCGGGCGCGGACGGTGGGAAGATGCTGTCATAGATCGCGCGCGCCTCGCGGATGAGGCGTGCCCGCTCAAGCTCGGACTTCGGGATAAATCGGACGATCTCGCCCACGTGCTCTCCAGCGCTCGGTTTTGTTGCGACCTGCATCACCCGGCTGATGCGAAGGTTATGCCACGTGACCTGAATCGGGGGTTTCCAGCCAGCCCCGGGCAAACCCGGTGGTTGAGCTTTGCGCAAGTGGCATTCGCGCGCTCGGCGGAGCCGGCGCGGGGCTGATTTGTACAGAGATATCAGGGAGTTGTGATGGAGGCCACGACCAGAATTGAACTGGTGTACACGGTTTTGCAGACCGTTGCGTAACCACTCCGCCACGTGGCCTCAACGAGGGCGGAGCAATATAGGGGATCAGCGCTTTAGGCAACCCCGCGGGACCGCCGAGTTATTTCGGTCGGCAACACGCTTCTCAGCAGGCCGCGTACCAACCATCCGGAAACGGCAGCAGGGGCCAGGCGCCCTCATTGTCATTCGCGGCCATCAGAGTTTTGCCGGCCATCGCGTCGAAGCTCCACGAATGAGGCTCGAAGTCCTCCTCCGGAACGGGTGCGAAATTGTCATGGTTCATGGCGTCGCGCACGGCATCCAGCATCAAGTTGAATTCGGCTTCGCTCATCACACCCTCCGGAACGCGGATGGCGCACTGTCGCAAAGCCTGTTTGTTTCCCGATTGAGCCGATCGTTCGCATTTTAACGATCGGGCGATCGGGGCTCGTTTGGTTAGCGATTCCTGAAAATCCCCCGGGGGACTCTAGGTTCCTGCGCGGCAGCGCCAGTGTGAAGGAGATCACATCCCCCGCGACTTATTCCTCCTACCTGTTCCCAACCGGCCAACGAAGGCCGGTGAGCAAGGCGGACAGGAGACGGGTCATGAAGGCGAGGTTCTTGCGGTGTGCGGGTGTGAGAAGCCGGGCTCGTCGCGCCTCGACGGTCGGGCTGTTCCTGACCTTGTTTGCCACAGCAGCCCAGGCACAGCCGGGCACACCGGAGCAGCGGAAGGCCTGCAGCCCCGACGTCTACCGGCTCTGTGCCGGCGAGATTCCCAACGTCAAGGCCATTACGGCCTGCCTGCGGCGCAACCGCTCAAGCCTGAGCGATGCTTGCCGCACCGTGTTCGACCAGGCTGGCGGCTGAACCGCGCGGCTGTGGATTTGTGCGCAGCAAGTGGCTCGTGCGGGCTCGCGAATCCGGCATAGTCGACCTGTGGATATGCTGCGGACAGGCTGTGGAGTGCTGTGGATTCCGACCGCAGATGTGTTTACGCGCGCCCTATCTGGGCAAGATATCGTCATATCTCTGTCAAATAACCTCACCAGATGATTCTCCGGTTGCGCGGATCATTGCGCAGGACGAGACCATTTGGTTCTCCCGAATTCGGAATTGCGTGCCGTAGCGGGCCTCCCGCGCGAACAGTTTTTGTGCAGCTGCCTGCCCAAATCGCGGGCCCCCTCAATCCAATTTTTTGTACGCCCGCGGACAAGCTTTTCGACTCGCCCTCCACCTAGGCTCCCTTCCGAGATCTGGAACATGGCCAATGCCATGACAATTCGAAGGAGCAGGAGATGCAGACACGGATATTACCCCAGGCGCGGGGGATGTCGCGCGCATTGCCGTGGCGCAAGGCCGCGCTCGGCGCCGCCATCGCGCTCGGCCTCGTCGCCGCCGCACCGCTGAGCGCGCAGGCCGCAGCGCCCGCCGCCTGCGCCGCGCTTCAAGGGAAATATCCGGACTGGAAGGGCAAGACGCTCGTCAACGCCATCAACCCGCACACGCCGGGTTATGAGACCATCGATCCGAAGGATCCCAGCAAATATATCGGCTTCGACATCGATCTCGGCGAAGCCATCGGCGACTGCCTCGGCTTCAAGCTGACCTACAAGCCGGTGACGTTCGCGGCGCTCCTGACCACGCTCGCCGCGGGCCAGGCCGACATCGTGATCTCCGACATCTACGCCACCAAGGAGCGCGCCAAGGCGGCCGACTTCATTACCTACTCAAAAGTGTTCGACGGCGTGCTGGTCGCCAAGGGCAATCCGAAGGGCATCAACGGCATCAACATGTCGATGTGCGGCGCGGCTGCGGCGGAAAACACCGGTTACGTCGAGGTGCCGCTGGTGCAGGCCCTCGCGCCGGAGTGCAAGAAGGCCGGCAAGGCAGAGCCGACGGTCCAGCTCTACGACAACAACGCCAACTGCATCCAAGCGATCCTCGCCGGTCGCGCCGACACCTATGTCAACGACGTCAATACCGTCGACAGCGCGGTCAAGGCCTATCCGGACAAGTTGGAGAAGGCGATCGCGGTGACGATCCCGTACTCGGTCGGCATTGCCGTGCCGAAGGACAAGCCGACGTTCCGCGACGCGGTGCTCGCCGCGCTGATCGAGGTGCAGAAGGCCGGCATTCACATGGAGCTTCTGAAGAAGCATGGGCTCGATGTGGGCAACTTCAAGGAGCCGGACATCCTGACGGCTGACTGAGTGCGGTTTACCTCTCCCCGACGGGGAGAGGTCGGCGCGAAGCGCCGGGTGAGGGGGGCGCGGCAAATTCGGTGCGGCGTAAGCCCTCACCCGGATCGCATCTGACGATGCGATCCGACCTCTCCCTACGGGAGAGGTGAACCGAGCCCGGCTCACTCGCCTTCTGCCAACCTCATTCCGCTTTGATGACTGCCGACTGATGTCGCTCTTCCTGCACTATCTGAGCATGCCGTATCTGCTCGAGGGCATCGAGCTCACCCTCGAGGTGACTGCCCTCGGGCTCGGGGGCGGATTGATCCTCGGATTGATCCTCGCCGGCATGCAGCTCTCCCGCTTCTGGGTACCGGCGGCGATCGCCCGGGGGTATACCGTGATCTTCCGCGGCACGCCGCTGATCCTCCAGATGGTGTTCGCCTACGACGCGCTGCCGCATATCGGCATCAAGCTGCCGGCGGTGCTGGCCGCCGGTCTCGCGCTCGCCTGCAACGAGGCGCCGTTCATCGCCGAGATGTTCCGCGCCGGCGTGCTCGGCGTCGATCGCGGCCAGGTGACGGCAGGCCAGGCGCTCGGCATGACCCCGCGGATCCTGATGTGGCGGGTGATCGCGCCGCAGGCGATCCGCACCATGATCCCCGCGTTTGGCAACGAGGCCGTAAGCGCCCTGAAGAATTCCTCGCTCGCCTCCGTCGTCGCGGTCCAGGAGCTGACGCTGCGCTCGACCCAGCTGGCGTCCTCGACCTTCGATTTTTTCTCGATCTTCTTCGCTTCGGGCCTGCTGTACCTCGTGCTGACCTTTGCCATCAGCGCCATCCAGCTCTTCACTGAGTGGTTGCTCGATCTCGACCGCACCACAAGCCGCGAGCGCAAGCTCGCCGACTATCTGCCGTGGCGCCGCTTCGATCTCGCCACCAGGCTTGAACTCGCCGACGCGACCGTCGTCGCCGATCCCGAACAGGCGCCGGCCGAGCTCGCGGACACGCCGCCGCTGGCCTTGACCCGCGAAGAGCGCGCCCGGCGCGCCGCCACGATCGCGCGCAACAATATCGCGGTCGAGGCCAAGGATCTCACCAAGAGCTACGGCCAGCAAAAAGTGCTCGGCGGTCTTGATCTCACCGTGCGCGTCGGCGAGGTGGTCGCGCTGCTCGGGCCGAGCGGCTCCGGCAAGAGCACTTTGCTCCGCTGCATCAACCATCTCGAAAGCTGGGATGGAGGCACCGTGCGCGTCGGCGGCCGCCGTCTCGGTTTCGACGACGATGGAAAATTGCTGTCGCCGCGGGCGATCGCCAACGAGCGGGCGACCGTCGGCGTCGGCATGGTGTTCCAGCAATTCAATTTGTTCGCCCATTTGTCGGCGAAGGAGAACGTCGCCGGTCCCTTGCGCTGGGTCCACGGGATGACCCGCATCGATGCCGACCGCCGCGCCACGGAGTTGCTCGACCGCGTCGGCCTGTTGCATCGCGCCGATGCGTTGCCGCGGCATCTGTCCGGCGGCCAGCAGCAGCGCGTCGCGATCGCCCGGGCGCTGGCGCCGAACCCGAGCGTGCTTCTCCTGGACGAGCCGACCTCCGCGCTTGATCCGGAGCTTGTCAACGAAGTGCTGGAAGTGATCCGGCGCCTCGCCATCGACGATGGCCTCACCATGATCATCTCAACCCACCAGATCCGCTTCGCCGATGAGGTCGCCGACCGCGTCGCGTTCCTGAGCGGCGGCACGATCCTCGAGGAGGGGCCGGCGCACGAGGTGCTCTCCAACCCGCGCAATCCGCTGACCGCACGTTTCCTCAGCGTGATGGAAGCCGACAAGACCCCGGAGGCGGTGCGATGAGCGCTGCCTTCGCAAGGTTCAAGACCCCCGAAGAGGCCACCTCATGAAGCATTTCACGCTGCCGGTTTCGCCGAATACCGTCCACTGGGGCTATTTCTCCAAGAAAGTCGCGCCGGCCTTGACGCTGCGCTCGGGCGATCGCGCCACCATCGAGACGCTCACCCATCACGCCAATGACGACTACGAGCGCATGATCGCGGGCGATCCCGGCGCCGAGAGCGTGTTCCAGTGGACCCGCGAGCACAAGGCGGTGGCGCGCCGCGGCTCCGGCCCGACCGAAGGCCCGTTCATCCGCGGCGCAGGCGAGGGGATCGGCGTGCACCTGCTCACTGGTCCCGTGGCGGTCGAAGGCGCCGAGCCCGGCGACATTCTGGAGGTGCGCATCCTCGACGTCCGGCCGCGGCCGAGCTGCAGCGCCTGCCATGCCGGCCGCTGCTTCGGCTCCAATGTCGCGGCCAACTGGGGCTTTCACTATCACGACCTGATCGAGGAGCCGAAGCCGCGCGAGGTCGTCACCATCTTCGAGCTCGACACCTCGGGCGAACCCTATGCGAAGGCCGTCTACAATTACGTCTGGACCCCGCAGACCGACCCTGACGGCATCGTGCATCCGACCATCGACTATCCCGGCGTGCGCGTCGATCACGCCACCATCAAGAAGCGTGAGAACATCCTGTCGAGCGTCAAGGTGCCGGCGCGCCTGCATTTCGGCACCATGGGTCTGGCGCCGTCGGAGGCCGATTTCGTCAGCTCGATCCCGCCGAGCTACACCGGCGGCAATATCGACGACTGGCGCATCGGCAAGGGCGCGCGCATGTTCTATCCGGTCGCGGTATCAGGCGCCTATTTCTCCGTTGGCGATCCACACGCCGCGCAAGGCGACAGTGAGCTCGGCGGCACCGCGATCGAGACCTCGCTGACCGGCGATTTCGAATTCATCCTGCACAAGAAGGCCGATCTGGTCGGCACCAACCTGGAAGGTCTCGACCATCCCATGCTCGAGACCGACCACGCCTGGTCGTTCTACGGCTTCACCTATCCGAACTATCTCGCAGCGCTCGGCGCCGAGGCACAAACCGAGATTGCCAATCACTCGAGCCTCGACCGTGCGATGCGCGATGCGTTCCGGAAACTGCGCCGGTTCCTGATGACCGTGCATGGTCTCAGCGAGGACGAGGCGATCTCGCTGATGTCGGTAGGCGCCGATTTCGGCGTCACCCAGGTCGTCGACGCCAATTGGGGTGTCCACGGCACGATCCGCAAGAACATCTTCCGGTGCGACTAATGCATTGAAGGACATTTCGTTTTCGAGATGAATACGTGACCAACGAACCTCACCTGCGGCCCGTCGCTGCGACGGATGACCGCGTGCGTCTGGCACAGAGGTTGCTTCGATCGACCGCAATCTGGGTCGATCCGATGAGTTTTCGCCCGTTCACGAGCGAGTCCTACGCGCAAGACGACCGCCCTGAAGCCTGGCGGGACGTGCTGGCTGCGGTCGGCCTGCAACCGGCGGCGAATCATTCGTTTTATGACGGACATGCGACCGCCTCGCATCGTCATGCCACGGGCGTCGCGCTGACGCGCATGGCTGCGGGCGCGCAGAGCATCGCACCGCTCGCGCAAGCGACTGACGATCTGCCGATCGCGTTGATGCCGGTCGAGGACGGCATGGTGCTGAAAAGCACGGGCGGTCATCGCATCGTTCCCGTTGGCCATCTCGTGTTGCTGCCGCGCAGCGGCGACTGGAGCATCGTGTTCCAGCGCGACATGCGCGCCATTGTGCTGGCCGTGACCTCGGAGGCGCTGCATGGGCGCCTCTCGGGCAAACCTCGGCTCGGCGAGCCCCGCGTCGTTCCGTCAGGCGGATTCGCTGACGTCTTCGCGCGCCTGCTGGATGCGACCGCGCGCGCGCTCGACACACTCGGCGATACCGAGTGGAATGCGGTCGCGCAGTCGCTGGTCGATCTCCTGCTGACGCTCGCCCATCAGCAGGCCTCCTCGACATCGGACGCCGGATCGAGCGCGACGCAGGCCGCGCTGCTGCACCGGATCTGCCAGACCATCGAACGCCGCCTCGACGATCCTGATTTGGTGCCGGTGCGCGTCGCACAGGCGGAGGGGATTTCCGAGCGTTATCTGCAAAAACTGTTCGAGACGGTCGGCGACAATTTTACCCATTACGTTCGCGAGCGCCGGCTGCAGCGTGCCTGGGCCGATCTGTCCAATCCAGCCGAGACGCATCGCTCGATCTCCGAAATCGCCTACGCCTACGGCTTTGGTGACTCCGCGCATTTCAGTCGCGCCTTCCGCCATCGCTTCGGCATGCCGCCGCGCGAGTTTCGCCAGCAGGAAGCCGAACGCGCGACCTCGCAGCCTGGCGTTGCCGGCCAGCGCGGCTGGCCGCAGGAGGCGCTGGCCCAGCTCCGTGTGCATCAGAGCGTGGAGGCCCGCAGCAACGTCTTCCGCGCGGACATTGCTGAGCCGAGAACCGCGGGGCGCCGGCATCATCATCTCCCGGTTGAGGCCAGCCGCGTCCATTGGGGCTATTTCAGCCGCTCGTTGCCACCACAGATCGAGATCGCTTCGGGCGACACCATCACCATCGAAACGCTGACCCAGCACGCTTCTGACGCGCCGGAGATGATGATCGCGGGCGATGCTGGTGCAGAAAGCGTATTCGGCTGGACCGCCGACAAGAAGAACGTCGATCGCCGCGGTGCAGGTCCGATGGACGCAAGCGTGTTCGGCCGCGGCGCCGGCGAGGGGTTCGGCGTGCACATCTGCACGGGTCCTGTGGCGGTGAAGGACGCCCAGCCCGGCGACGTCCTCGAAGTACGCATCCTCGATATCGTGCCGCGCGCAAGTCGCAGCCCGATGCATGCCGGCCGCGTGTTCGGCTCGTCGGTCGCGGCCTGGTGGGGCTATCACTACAACGAGTTTCTCGGCGGTCCCAAGCCGCGCGAGATCGTCACGATCTACGAGATTTTTGACGACCCCGAAGAGCCGCATGCCCGCGCGCTCTACTCCTACCGCTGGGAGCCGCAGACCGATCCCTCCGGCGTCGTGCATACCACCTACGACTATCCCGGCGTCCCCGTTGCGCCGGCCACGATCAAGCGCCGGCATGCCGTGCTCGACGGCGTCCGTATTCCGCTGCGGCCGCATTTCGGCGTGATCGCGGTGGCGCCGCGCGAGGTCGATTTCGTCGACTCCGTGCCGCCATGCTATTTCGGCGGCAACCTCGACAATTGGCGGCTCGGGAAGGGATCGACCGTCTATCTTCCGGTGTCCGTTCCCGGCGCACTGCTATCGGTCGGGGATTCCCACGCCACGCAGGGCGACGGCGAGCTCAGCGGTACCGCGATTGAATGCTCGATGACCGGCACGTTCGAGGTGATCCTGCACAAGAAGGCCGATCTCGCCGGCCAGCCCTTTGCCGATCTCTCCTATCCCCTGATCGAGACCGAGACCGACTGGGTGCTGACCGGCTTCAGCCATCCCAATTATCTCGCCGAGTTCGGCGCGCAGGGCCAGAGCGAGGTCTATGCAACATCCTCGCTTGACCTCGCCATGAAGGATGCGTTCCGCAAGATGCGGCGCTTCCTGATGAACGTGAAGGGCCTCAGCGAGGACGAGGCGATCGCGCTGATGTCGGCCGCGGTCGATTTTGGCGTGACGCAGGTGGTCGATGGCAATTGGGGCGTGCACGCCATCCTCAGCAAGCGCCTGTTTCGGGACGCGTCTTAAACCCAGGGATGACTCGAGTGAAATTCCACATGATCAGCGGCGGACCAAAGCCGGTCGCGCCCTTCAGCCACGCCGTCGAAACCGACGGTTTTGTCTTCGTCACCGGCCAGATGCCGGATACGCCACACGCACCGGGCGTCCTGCCCGATGGCATCGTCGCACAAACCCGTGCCGTGATGGAGAATTTGAAACTGGTTCTTGCCGGTCTCGATCTCGGCCTCGAGCACGTCGTGATGACGCGCGTTTACCTCACTCGCTTCAAGGAGGACTACGCCACGATGAACGAGACTTACCGCACGTACTTTGCACCCGGCTGCCTTCCGGCCCGCACCTGCGTCGGCGTCACGGGGCTTGCCTATGACGCGCTGATCGAGATCGATTTGGTCTGCCGGCGACCGTAACTGTCAGTGGCCTCTACGCACGGCAAATTGCTGCACAGCCCATCTGGCAGACCTACCGCTTACCGAACCATTCCTCGTAGATCCTCTGATACGTGTCATTCTCGCGCAGCCCCAGAAGAGCTTCGTTCACCTGCTTGCGCAGCGGACTGCCGGTCGGAAAAACGATGCCGTAATCTTCCTTGTGGAACACCTCGCCGACGGTCCGCGCCAATCCTCTGCCGTCGTGGGTGGTGAAATAGAGCAGGGCCGGTGAATCGAACACGACCGCATCGAGCTGTTGGCTCAGCAGGGCATTGTAGAGGTCGTCGACCTTTTCGAATTCGACCATCTGAGCTTTGACCTCATTCAGATACGCCGTCGCCGTGCTGCCACGGGTCGTGCCGACGGTCTTGCCGACGAGATCCTGCGGCCCGTTGATCGGCCCCCTGATCTGCTGGACCGTCAGCGAAGCCGTCAGTTGCGCCGTGTAGAAGGCGACGAACACGACGCCTGTGAACATCCACAATATTGCGACGATCCGGGCCATCCAGTGCCGCGGCATCTGGTCGGCCTGGGTCGCCAGCGTACCTGCCGCCCAGAACATCGCATGGAAGATTCCCGGGAAATATTTCTTGGTTGGAATGATTCCGCTGTGATGCGTCCGCTCGACCAGGAACATCAGATGCGCCGGCACGAGGATCAGGAGGAGCGCGATGCCGAGCCAGACCAGCAGGGTGCGTGAGAAGAACAGTTGCATCAGTTCGCGCAACGGATTGGCTTCGACATTGACGGCCGTGCCGCGCACCAGGATTTGCAGGCCCGAGTTCAGGATCGGTTGCGAGAAGTCGAATCTGTCCTCTCGCTCCGACGTGATCGAGATGGCCGCGATGGCGAGATCGGCCCGTCCGCTTCCGACCGCGTCAAGCAATTCATTCACGTCGGGCAACACGACGTATTCGGTCTCGCGGTTCAATTTCTTGCCGATGCTGTTCCAGAGCTCGATGCTGAAGCCGCCAAGCACGCCGTTTTTCTCGACGACCATGGGCGGGACGATGCGGGTCGCCACCCGCAGTCTGGCGGTCTCGGCGTGAGCGGCCGACCAGGCCACACAGATGAGCAGGGCCAACATCATCAGGCGTGCGACCTTGGCCGCGACCGACAGCGGCAGCCGATCGGTTCGCGCGCGAGAGGTCGTCGTCTGATGCGGAGGAGTCATCGATGGTTTCCGGTCTCGAATTGCGCTTTGGGCGCCTGCCCCGGGACGGATTGATGGCCCAGTCCGATATAAAACACCATCCCTTGTGTTGCCCGACGGGCAGAACACCCGACCAGCGGGTCAACCGACGCGCGCGAAAATATTCAGCTTTACCGAATTTCTGATTTACAGTAGACATCCGCCACCTCATCCCGGTCAGAGGGGCGTATCGCGATCGTCACGAACGTGGGGTGAGCCGTGGTGGACGTCAGTCACGCCGCGCGAAGGTTTTTGCAGGGCGGGCAACCGTGAGCGAAGGCCTCGCGCACACGACGGGTGTGGCTGCGTACGGCAAAACCGTGTCGTCCTGACGCCCGGAGTCTGTGCGTCAAGTCTTGCGGTGATGTCTGCGGCCCAACCGGGCCCATGCATCAGTCATCCGCAAGGCGACGGGGGCAATAGTGCATCGCTCCCCGGGGAGAGCTCGGCATAAGCCGTCAACCCACTGCGCAGGGAAGGCCGTGTGTTTGGCTTCACCTGTATGCCGCTGTGCAGCCTCTTGTAGCGCAACCCTCGCACAGTGGACCGTGGGTGCCAGTCGGCACCCGGCCTTCCCTGCACCCTCTGACATCGGAGGGTGCACGACGAAGCAAAGCTCGGGCGAGATGAGCCGCGAGGATGATTATCTATGTCTAACGTTGAAACAAGGTCTCGTTCCCCGGACGCCATCAGCGCATTTACGCGCGTCTTCGACGCGCTATGGCAGCGCTACTTCAGCGGTGCGCTGCAGAGCCGGGGCCCATGCATCAGCACGTCGTGCGACCTCCTGGGTCCCTGTGTGTGGAAAGTCTGTCATGATGGCGGTGGGCGGGAAGCCGTTGGGTCCTTGGCGCTTGACGCCGTGATCCGGCCCGGTCTCCCGCCCGTTCCATCTATCAACCTGAACAGTTGCACGAGGCTGCGCCAACAGACCTCGCATCACAGGGACAGGCACCGTGATCATACCCCTTCGCTGCGTCGGAATCGACGTCTCCAAACATCATCTCGATATTTTCGATGAGGCCATCGGTGCATCGGAACGCATCGACAACGCGACACAGGCCATCACACAGCTGGTGGCGCGTTGGCGATGCGATACGCTGGTCGTCTTTGAGGCCACGGGGGTCTACGACCTCGAGCTTCGCGAGGCGCTGCGTCAGGCCGGGGTTCGCTTTGCCCGGATCAATCCGGCCCGCGCCCGCGACTTTGCCCGCGCCAGCGGCCAGCTCGCCAAGACCGACCCAATCGACGCGCGGATGCTGGCAGCCTTTGCTCGAGCCATGACGCCCGCAACTGAGCAGGTCGCCACACCGGCCCGCAACGCTTTGGCAAGGCTGGCAAAACGACGCGATCAGCTGGTCAGCATGCGAGCTCAGGAGAAAAACCGCCGCAGTGAGGCCGAGGACCGCGCCATGGCCGAACGGATCGGCCGCCTCATCGCCGTGCTCGACGACGAGATCGCGGAGATCGAGGCCGAGATCAGTGCGCTCATCAAAGCAGAGCAGGAGATCGCCGAAGATGCGCAGTTGATGCGCTCACTGCCCGGCATCGGCCCGGTGGCCTGCATGCAGCTCCTCGCGCAGATGCCCGAACTCGGGCGTGTCGGTCCGAAGCAGGTTGCGGCACTGGCCGGCCTGGCTCCCTTCAACGTCGACAGCGGTACCTATCGTGGAAAGCGCAAGATCGGCGGCGGCCGCAAGCGTATCCGCGACGCCCTCTATATGGCCGCTCTCAACGCGGTTCGCCGCGCCGATCCATTCAAGGCATTCTACGAACGCCTGCGAAAGGCCGGCAAACCAGCCAAACTCGCCCTCATTGCCGTCGCCAGGAAGCTTCTAACCGTGCTCAACGCAATGATGCGCGACCGAAAACCTTATATGATCGCCCCATCGACATAACAGTTGCCGGCTCTGCGAAGCAGCGTAAGAACGCTGCAGCGCGTCCGGGACACGAGAGCTCGCATTTCGTCTCAAATTGCAACCCGCGCGTGCAAGAAGTCTTGATCGGCGGTGATCTAGAGGTGATGGCCCGCCTTGAACGCGGCCTCCGGCGACAGCGACTAACCTCTAGAGTGCATCAGGATCAGCGGAACGTGATCGAGCTTCCCCCTTGTAAAGTACCAAAATGGTGCTTTAGTGCTTTCCATGAGCCCGTCGCCCCGAAACGCGCCATCGGCGCTTCGCTACAGGCTTGCCCCTGACCCGGCCGCCAAGGCTGCGATGGAGGCGACGTTCAAGGCCTATGACCGCATGATGGAGATCCTCGATGAGGTCGCGCGGACCCACAATGTGGGCTCCAACGTCGTGCTGCTGCACGCCCATGCCTATGAGCCGATCCGGAAAGAGACCGCGCTGCCGTCGCGGCTGGTGACGCTGGGCCTGCGTGACCGCGCCGATTATCGCGCGGCGCAGGGCCGCCGCCTGCCGCTCGACGACAAGCTCGCCAAGATCAAGGGCCCGGCCACCATTTCGATTTCGACCGTGCAGGGGCGCTTCAGCGTGCCCTTCGATTATGCCGGCTACGCGGAGGGCTGGGGGCAGAGCGTGCCCGCGCACCTGATCCGCACCGACGACGGTTTCGAGGTTCACTACGGCGTCACGCCGAACAGTCTGCCAGAGGAGGAGAACGCCATGGATACCATCGCAGCCGCTCCCGAAAACTTCCTGTCCCGGGTCGGACGTCTGATCGCCGGCATCGCCTATGACGCGATCGAGCAGGCAGAGGGCAACAACAAGCTGAAAGTGGTTGGCCAGGCCATCCGCGAGATCGAGCGCGCGGAGAGCGAGGCGCGCGATGGGCTCGCGGCTGCGCGCGCCGAGGAATACCGCCTCAATGCGCGCCGCACCGAGATTGAACGCGAGATGACCGATCTCGCCGCCAAGATCGAAGGCGCGATCACGGATAGCCGCGACGATCTCGCTCGCGCCGGCATCGCGCGGCAGATGGATCTGGAAGCGCAGTTCGAGGTGCTCTCCCGCGCCATCGACGAGAACAACGAGAAGATCGAGCAATGCGTGACCTCGTTGCGCGCGGTGCTCTCAGCACTCCAGGATGCCGAGCAGCGACGCATCGATCTCGAAAAGAGCGAGGCGGAAGCAAGCCATCAGGCCTCGCATTCGCCCCGCAAGCGCGGCGGCACGTCCGCTGCGGCGAAGGCACTGCGTGCGGGCAGGGCGGTGGCGCGCGCCACCGGCGTCCCGCCGGGCATCCCGTATTCGAGCGACATCGACGAGCTCAGCGCGTTGCATCGCAACAAGGAGATTGCGGCAAGGCTCGCGCGGTTGAAGTCGCGCTCCTGAGGTTCGTGTCATGAGCGCATTGCTCGAACACGTCATGTCGCCCGAGGTCAGGCCGTTCGCGATCGCGGCGGCCATGATCCTCATCGTCGGCACGCTCGAAGTGGTCACCATGCTGGTCGGGGCCTCGCTCAGCGAGATGCTCGGCACCAGCATCGATTTCAGCCATCCCAGCGACAATGGCGTCATCAACGCCATCTCCTGGATCAATGTCGGCGGCGTGCCGCTGCTGATCTTCCTGCTGCTGGCGCTCGGCGCCTTCTCGATCACCGGCTTCCTGATCCAGGACGTCGCGCGGATGGTGGCCGGTCCCTTGCCGGCATCAATCGCATCGCTTGCGGCGGTGGTCGTCTCGGTCCCGCTGGTCCGCGGCGCGAGCCGGAGCATCGCGCGGATCATTCCGAAGGACGAAAGCTACGCCATCGGCCTCGGCGATCTCGTCGGCCGCGTCGGCGAGGTCGTGGTCGGCCCGCTCGACCAGGGTCCGCCCGGCCGCGTCAGCGTCGCCGATATCCACGGCAACCGCCACTTCGTGCTGGCGGTCGCAGCGCCGTCATCCGCGCCGCTGCCGCAGGGGACCCTGGTGCTCCTGGTCGATCGCGTCGACACCCGTTTCGTGGCGGTCAGGGCCGACGATGAACTGAAACCGACCAAACCCACTCTAAGCAGCAGCTAAAGTCATTATCGGAGAAAGTCATGTTCGACATCGCAGTCCCGGCCATGATCGGCGTCGCGCTGATCGTCGTTTTGGGGATCATCTTCACCATTCTCTACAAGCGCGCCACCCGCGACGAGGCCTTCGTGCGCACCGGCCTCGGCGGCAAGAAAGTCGTGCTCGACGGCGGCGCCATGATCCTGCCGATCTTCCACTCCTATGCCAGCGTCAATTTGAAGACGCTACGACTGACCGTCGAGCGCAAGGAGCGGGAATCGCTCATCACCAAGGATCGCTTGCGCGTCGATATCGTTGCGGAGTTCTATGTGCGTGTCCGCCCCGACGATGAGAGCATTGCGCTTGCGAGCCAGACGCTGGGTGCACTGACCAACGATGCCGAAGCGCTGCGTAACCAGGTCGAGGCCAAATTCGTCGATGGTCTGCGGTCGGTGGCGGCCACCATGTCCATTCTGGAGCTGCAGGAAAAACGCAGCGATTTCGTCAAGCACGTGCAAGCGACCGTCGAGTCCGACGTGAAATCCAACGGGCTCGAGCTTGAATCCGTGTCGCTCACGAAGCTCGACCAGACCGACGTCAAGTTCTTCAACCCCGAGAACTTCTTCGATGCCGAAGGTCTGACCCAGCTGAAAACCGTCACAGAGACCCGCCGGCGCGACCGCAACTCGATCGTGCGCGACAACGAGGTGGCGATCGCGCAGAAGGATCTCGAGGCGCGGCAGCAGACCCTGACGATCGAGCGGACCAAGAAGGAGGCGGAGCTGTCGCAGGAGCGCGACATCGCCAACAAGACCGCGAGCACCCGCGCCGAGGTCGCAACCGCCACGCAGACGGCGCGTCTGACCGAAGAGAATGCCCGCATCGACACCGACAGGGCGGTCGCCGAGAAAGAGGCCGGCGCCAAGCAGGTCAAGGAAACCGCGGTGATCGAATCCGACCTGGCGATTAACAAGCGCAAGACCGACGCCCAGCGCGAGATCCAGATCGCGACGCAGGAGAACGAGATCCAGATCGCATCCAAGAGCAAGCAGACCTCGGAGGCCGTGGCCCAAGCCAAGACCGCCGAAGCGGTCGCCGTCTCGGCGGAGGAAAAGGTCGTGACCGCACGCGCGGTCGAGGTCGCCGATCGCGCGCGTCTTACCCAGGTGCTCGCCGCCCGCACGGAAGCCGAGCGCAAGTCGACCGAGCTGATCGTCGCGGCCGAAGCCGAAAAGAAGGCGTCGCTCGACCGCGCCGAGGCCGTCAAGACGTTGGCCACCGCCGAAGCCGAGTCCAACAAGATCAAGGCAGTCGGCGTCAGGAACATCGGTGAGGCCGAAGCCGCCGTCATCACCCTGAAGAACGAGGCGCAGAATAAGCTCGGCGCCAACGTCATCGATTTCGAGATCGCCAAGAAGCGGATCGAAACCATGCCCCTGGCGCTGGCCGAGATGGTCAGACCGATCGGCAATCTCAAGGACGTTCGCATCCTGCACACCGGCGGCGCCTTCGGCGGCAACGGCACCGGGGGAGGCAATGTCGGCTTCGGCGAAGGCCTCGCCGGCGAACTGCTCAAGGTGCACGCGCTGCGTCCGATGATCGACGAGATCCTGCGCCAGAGCGGTTTCGCGCCGGGCGACGATCCCGTCAAGGCACTGGTCGGCGCCGTGACCGGCAAGGCCAACGGGGCCGCAGCCGCGCCGGCGGCCGTACCTGCGCCGGAGAAAACAAACACTGCCGATCTATGAATGCCGGTTCATTGCTGCGGAGAATTCGAATCGATATGACGGATCTCGTTGCGCGTCTCGCGTCGCGCAACGCTCCGGAGTGCAGATCGATCGTGTGTTGAACCTTTCGATCGCACCCCGGACTGATCTTGAGAGGCAACGCCATTGGTTGCTGCGGCGCCTGCGCCGATCGACGTCAGGGGCCGAGGGCTGATTTCGATCGGGGATTTCACATGAAGTATTTTCTGTCTGGACTGATTGCCTTGGGCCTGTCCCTGGCTGCCTCGGCGTCCTTTGCCGCCGATGCCCGCAACGTCACCGTGGTCAACGAGACCGGCTACGCCATCAAGTTCCTGGGCTTCAATGCCCCTGACGATGGCCTGGACGAATGGGATAACGAGCTCGACAAGGTGTTGGCGAACCAGGCGAGCACCTATGTCGAGTTCGACGACGACGACGAGGGATGCGTCTGGAACATTCGCGTCGACTGGGAGAACTACAACGAATCCGTTCTGTGGAAGAACGTCAATCTCTGCAAGTTCACCGCACTGCGGCTGCGTTATGACTCCGGCACCAAGACCACGTCTTTCGTCGCCGAGTAATCGTCTCGGATGATCAGGAGGAGGGCCCCGCCACGCTCCAGAGGCCCTTCCTCGATGCTTTGCGAACGATGGCGAATTCGTCCTTTGCAAGCGCAACCGGCTTTGTTATACGCAGCCGCGCGCGAACGACGGGTTCGCCTTTTCCTCGGTAGCTCAGCGGTAGAGCATCCGACTGTTAATCGGATGGTCGCTGGTTCGAATCCAGCCCGGGGAGCCAAATTCCGCTTTATTTTCAATTATTTACAAGCGCACATTGATGTGACGCGCGATCTTGCTCGTTCGATGTTGCAGCTTCGCTGCGCCGGAATCCCGTACAGAATCGCGTTCAAGCGGATGTGTACGGCCCAGGCGCCCATCGCGACGCAGGCGGCACCAAATCGACTTAATTGAAATCGAGCCTGAGGGGGCCGGACTCTTACGGAGCTGATTCCCATGCCCGACGACCAGATCGGCCGTGCCCATCAGGCCCCCTCGATTCTGCCGGCTAATATTCCTGAATTGAGCGACGATGAGTGTCTCGCCTGTCTCGCCCGCGCGGTCGAGACTCCCGAATCCGCGCGGCTGGACGAAGTGGCGGCGCTGATCGGGCGCCTGGCGGTCGCGATCGAATAGGCGATCTCGACGCCAATACCTGCGTTGCGCAGCCGTCGGCTGACCGGCCAACGGACGTGTTGCGTTTTTTCGGAGCCTGTTCCAAAGATGCCGCCAACTCATCTTACGCGGCTTGGTCCGCCTTGCAGGGTCCGTAAATGTCCGGTTTCTCGACCGCGCGCCAAAAAATGGTCGATGGCCAGGTGCGCACCAATGACGTCACTGATCGCCGCATTCTCGATGCCATGCTCACGGTTCCCCGCGAGGCCTTCGTGCCGGCGAGCCGGCAGGCGCTGGCCTATCTCGACATCGATCTCGACGTCAGCGAGGGTGGCGCCAAGCGCTTCCTGATCAAGCCGCAGCTGACCGGCAAGCTGCTCCAGGCCGCCGAGATCGGCGAAGGCGACAATGTGCTGGTCGTCGGCTGCGCGACTGGCTACCTCGCCGCGCTGACTGCGAAACTCGCGCGCCAGGTCACGGCAACGGAATGCGATTCGGCGCTCGCCGCCAAAGCCAGGGACGCGTTCGCTGCGATGGGGCTCGCCAACGTCAGCTGCAAGGCGGCCGCCTGTGCCGAGGGCGATCCGGCTGCCGCTCCCTATGATGTGATCATCCTCAACGGCGCCACTGAGGTGACGCCGGATGGCCTGTTAGGCCAGCTCAAGGAGGGCGGGCGGCTGTTGGGCGTCGCGGCCGAATCGCGGCCGTCGCGGGCCGTGAGTGTGACCCGCACGCACGGCGAATTCGGTCATCGGCCGTTGTTCGATGCGGCCGCCCCGGTGCTTCCCGGGCTGGAACGGGCCGCCGCCTTCGTCTTCTGACGGCCCAAACCCTGTTAAAATCCCGTTCTGAATCAGAAGTGTGGCCGGGATGCTGCACGTGAAGAGTTTCCACTGAGAACGCCTCGGAGGTAGTTCCGTCGCGCTTGACCGCGTCCTATGTTGCTGCGGGGCAACGACTCCACTCGGATACGGTAACCAGGCTCGCGGGCACGAGCCTGACGTGAGAATGAACGGATTTTCAGGGATGCATGGGGTGAAGCTCTTCACCGGAGCTGCGGTTTCGGTCCTCCTGGCGGCAATCGCCGGGCCGACGCCTGCATTGGCGGATACGATCGAGGCTGCGCTGGTGCGCGCCTATCAGAACAATCCGCAGCTCAACGCACAGCGCGCCCAAGTGCGCTCGACCGACGAAGGTGTGCCGCAAGCGTTGTCGGGCTATCGCCCCACGGCCAAGGTGACTCTCGGCACCGGGTACAATTATCAGGACGTCCAGGCGGCACAGAAGGGTGCGATCGTCACTCTTCCCCTTCAGCCCAACAGCGCGAGCCTGACCGTCAACCAGACCCTCTACAACGGCAACCAGACCGCCAACAAGACGCGCGCGGCGGAGAGCCAGGTTTCCGGTCAGCGTGAAGCGCTGCGCAGCGTCGAGCAGGCCGTGCTGCTTCTCGCTGCCACGACTTACATGGATTATCTGCGCGACGCTGCCACGCTCGAGGTCCAGCGGAGCAACGTACGTGTGCTCGAACAAACGCTGAAACAGACCCGCGATCGCTTCAACGTCGGCGAAGTGACACGCACCGACGTCGCGCAATCCGAAGCGCAGCTGGCTGCTGGCAAGACGCAGGCACTCACCGCCGAAGCGACTCTCACGACGACGCGCGCCAAGTTCCGCCAAGTCATTGGCAACGAGCCCGTGAACCTCGCGCCTGGCTCGCCCGTCGACCGGTTTCTGCCGGCAACGCTCGCTGCGGCTGTCGACCTGTGTCTGGTTGAGTATCCCGACATCACGGCCGCGCTCTATGGCGTCGACGTCAACTATCTGCAGGTCAAGATTAATGAAGGCGCGCTGCTGCCGACGGTCGCGGTCCAGGCTACTGTCAGCACGGCCTACCAGCAGAGCCTGAGTGCCTTTCGACAGAATACCGCGTCTGCCATCGCGACGGCCACGGTGCCGATCTATCAGGGCGGCGTTGAATATTCGCTGATCCGCCAGTCCAAGGAAAACCTGGCGCAGCAGCGCCTCAATGTCGAAAAAACACGGGACCAGATTCGCGCGAACGTTGTTCAGTGGTGGGGCAATTTGCAGGCCGGCAAGGCGCAGGTGCAGTCCGCACAAGCGCAGGTCACGGCCTCCGAGATCGCGCTGAACGGCGTGCGCGAAGAGGCCAAGGCCGGACAGCGCACGACGCTCGACGTGCTCAATGCGCAGCAGGCGCTGGTCAATGCGCGCGTCGCGCTCGTCAACGCGCAGCACGACCGGGTCGTGGCATCGTACAACGTTCTCAACTACGTCGGCCGTCTCGCACCGCAGGTGCTCGGCCTCAACACCAACGTCTACGATCCGAGCGTGCACTACCAGCAGGTCCGCGACAGCTGGGCCGGCGTGCGCACGCCTGACGGACGCTGATTGCCGTAGTTTCTCCGGTCGGCCTCGCAAACAGACGAAGCCGACCGGTGCTTTGCTTGCAATCGTCAAAATCCCTGACATAGCCTTGACTGGAAGCTGCGGGTCGATTCGCTCCGCATTCGATGTTGCATGCGTGATGCTTGGGTGACGGGGCAGGGGCGCATCGCCTCGCGTCGAGCGGTGATCTGGGGACAAGTCTGGCTGTCGCGACGAAAATGTCGGGGCACACGTCCGGAACCGGCCAATCCCGTCGTGCTTGGTGTAAAACAACGCATGCGAGGGCGTTGATGATGTGGAGTCGGAGATGACGCAGCCTGCAAAGGTCACAGAACCCTCCATGGAGGAGATTCTGGCCTCGATCCGGCGCATCATTGCCGACGACGAGGCCAAGCCGCCGCCGGCCGAGGCCGCGAAGCCCGCACCGGCGCCTGCACCAAAGCCGCAGCCCATGGCCGACATTCCTCCGTCCAAAGTCGCGCCAGCAAAGCCTGCCGCCGAAAAGCCTGCGCCTCCGCCTGCTGCGAAGCCCGCTCCGCCGCCGCCCCCCGCACCTGCGGCCGATGCCGGCCCCAACAGCCAGGACGACATCGACGCGCTGCTGGCGGGGCTCGACACGGCGACGGCTGCGCCCGAAATTCGTGCTCCGGAACCCGAGCCTGAGCCCGAACCCGACGTGCTTGAGCTCACCGACGAGATGGCGATGGAGCCAGAGCCGACCCCGGCGCCGCCACCGCCGAGCTTCCGCAAGGTCGAGCCGCGCGACGACCTCGAATTCGCCGAAGCCCCGCCGCCCCGGCCGACGCCGGCGCCGTCCTATGCGCCGGTGGACTTTGACGCACCGCCGCTGCCGCCCCAGCAGCCGATCCTGGCCCAGTCGACTGTCTCGGCGGTGGAGTCCGCCTTCAACTCCCTGGCCCACACGGTGCTCAGCAGCAATGCGCGGACGCTGGAGGATCTGGTCAAGGAAATGCTGCGCCCGATGCTGAAATCCTGGCTCGACGACAATCTGCCGGGCCTCGTTGAGCGCATCGTGAAGGCCGAAATCGAGCGGGTCTCGCGCGGCGGCCGCTGAAGCAGGCCGCCCAGCCCCGATAAAGCCCTGCTCCTGTGTCATATTTGACCTGCCGGTCGGGCCGAAAAGCCCTTTTGCCGCTGAGCTTTCCGTTGACTTGAACCCCGCGCGCGGCTTTCTACCAGCCCCATGATCGAGAAAACCTACCAGCCCGCCGATATCGAAGCCCGCATGTCCGTCGTGTGGGAGGACAGCCTTGCCTTCAAGGCCGGCCGTCCCGACCGCCGCGACGCGGCGCCCTTCACCATCGTGATCCCGCCGCCGAACGTGACGGGCTCGCTGCACATGGGCCACGCCCTCAACAACACGCTGCAGGACATCCTGTGCCGGTTCGAGCGCATGCGCGGCCGCGACGTGCTGTGGCAGCCCGGCACCGACCATGCCGGCATCGCCACCCAGATGGTGGTCGAGCGGCAGCTGATGGAGCGCCAGCAGCCCGGGCGCCGCGAGATGGGCCGCGAGAAGTTTCTCGAGCGGGTCTGGCAGTGGAAGTCCGAGAGCGGCGACACCATCATCAACCAGCTTAAGCGCCTCGGCGCCTCCTGCGATTGGTCGCGCGAACGCTTCACCATGGACGAGGGCCTGTCGAAGGCCGTCGTCAAGGTGTTCGTCGAGCTGCACCGCGACGGCCTGATCTACAAGGACAAGCGGCTGGTGAACTGGGACACCAAGCTCTTGACCGCGATCTCCGATCTCGAAGTGCAGCAGACCGAGGTGAAGGGAAACCTCTGGTATCTGCGCTATCCGATCGAGGGCAAGACTTTCGACCCAGAGGATCGTTCGACCTTCATCGTGGTTGCCACGACCCGGCCCGAGACCATGCTCGGCGATACCGGCGTGGCCGTGCATCCCGGGGACGAGCGCTATCAGAAGCTGATCGGCAAGAGCGTCATCCTGCCACTGGTCGGCCGCAAGATTAAGATCGTCGCCGATGAGTATTCCGATCCCGAGAAGGGCTCGGGTGCGGTGAAGGTGACGCCGGCGCACGACTTCAACGATTTCGAGGTCGGCAATCGCCACGGCCTGCGCCGCATCAGCGTGCTCGACAAGGAAGGCTGCCTCGACCTCGTCGACAACGAGGATTACCTGAAGGGCCTGCCGGAAGGCGCCTCGCAATTTGCCGAGGAGTTCAACAAGGTCGACCGCTTCGTCGCGCGCAAGCGCATCGTCGAGCGGCTTGAGTCGTTCGGCTTCGTCGAGCGGATCGAACCGCACACCCACATGGTGCCGCACGGCGATCGCTCCAACAGCGTGATCGAGCCGTATCTGACCGATCAGTGGTACGTCGACGCCAAGACCCTGGCAAAACCCGCGATCGCTGCGGTGCGTTCGGGCGAGACGACTTTCGTGCCGAAGAACTGGGAAAAGACCTATTTCGAGTGGATGGAGAACATCCAGCCCTGGTGCATCTCGCGCCAGCTCTGGTGGGGCCACCAGATCCCGGCCTGGTATGGCCCGGACGGCAAGGTGTTCGTCGCGGAAACCGAGGAAGAGGCAATCAGCCACGCGCTCGGCTACTACGTCGAACAGGAAGTGATCACGGCCGAGCAGGGCCGCGAAATGGCGCTCGACCGCAACAAGCGTGACGGCTTCATCACCCGCGACGAGGACGTGCTCGACACCTGGTTCTCTTCGGCGCTTTGGCCGTTCTCGACACTCGGCTGGCCCGAGGACGCGCCGGAAGTGAAGCGCTACTACCCGACCAATGTGCTGGTCACGGGCTGGGACATCATCTTCTTCTGGGTCGCCCGCATGATGATGATGGGCCTTCACTTCATGAAGGAGGCGCCGTTCTCGACGGTCTACATCCACCGTCTCGTCCGTGACGAGAAGGGCGCCAAGATGTCGAAGTCGAGGGGCAACGTCATCGATCCGCTCAATCTTATTGACGAGTATGGCGCTGACGCTCTCCGCTTTGCGCTGGCGCGCGAGGCGGCCCACACGCACGACATCAAGCTTTCGTCGCAGCTTGTCGAAATCAATCGCAATTTTGCGACCAAGCTCTGGAATTCCTGCCGCTTCGCGGAAATGAACGAGTGCGCCGTGCCTGATGGTTTCGAGCCGGCGAAGGCCAAGGAGCCGCTGAATCGCTGGATCGCGCACAAGGCCGCCGAAGCCGCGCGCGAGGTGACCGAGGCACTCGAAGCTCACAGCTTCAACGAAGCCGCCAGCGCGATGTATCGGTTCGTCCTCAACATCTATTGCGACTGGTACGTCGAGCTCGCAAAGCCGGCCCTTCTCGGGGCCGACGGTCCGCTCAAGGGCGAGACCCGAGCGATGGTCGCCTGGGCGCGCGACGAGATCCTGAAGCTGCTTCACCCCTTCATGCCCTTCATCACCGAAGAGCTGTGGGAGGTGACGGCCAAGCGCGACGGCCTGCTCGCGCTGGCGCCATGGCCGCTGAAGCCGGCCGGGCCGACGCCGGAGCAGCTCGCGATGCTCGCGGCTGCGGCCGGACCGACCGATCCGTTGATCTCGCCGGCGTTCGTGATGCCGTTCTTCGACCACGCCGACTTCAGCGACCCAGAGGCCGAGGCCGAGATCGGCTGGGTGATCGACCTGGTCACGCAGATCCGCTCGGTGCGCGCCGAAATGAACATCCCGCCGGCGACGCTCACAGCGCTGGTGCTTGCGGGCGCCTCGGCCGAGACGAGGGAACGCGCGCCGCGCTGGACCGACGTCATCAAGCGCATGGCGCGTCTCTCCGACATCTCCTTCGCCGACCGTGCCCCTGATGGTGCGGTTCAGCTGCTCGTTCGCGGTGAGGTCGCCGCGCTGCCGATCAAGGGCGTGGTCGACGTTGCCGCCGAGCGCACGCGCCTCGACAAGGAGATCGCGAAGGCCGACGCCGACATCAAGCGCGCCGAGTCCAAGCTGGCGAACGAGAAATTCGTCGCCAACGCGGCGGAAGAGGTCGTCGAGGAGGAGCGCGAGAAGCGCGAGGCGGCGCTGGCCCGCAAGGCCAAGCTGCTCGAGGCGCAGGAGCGGCTGAAGCAAGTCTCTTAAGTCGAATCCCGGGCCTATTTCGGAAACGGCTTGCTGAGGAATTTCGAGCCCCTGACGCCATAGCGCCAGGGCAGCTCGACCGCCTTGGTGATGCCGATCCGGATGCCGGCCACCACCTCGACATCCTCCGTCCGCGCATGCAGTGCGAACGGCGGCCGGTCGAGGGGCAGGGTGTTGTGCGCGATGGTGATGCCGAGCGCCTCGGTCAGCTTGCCCGGACCCGAGCACAGCGCGCGGACCTCCTGGAGATGGCGGCGGCGACGCATTGCGGCGAGGCCATGCGTCGGTTCCAGCGCGCGGATCAGCACGGCCGCGGCCGAGCCCGCCTCCTCGCAGACGAAGTTGACGCACCAATGGATGCCGTAGGAGCGGTAGACATAGGCAAAGCCTGCTGGGCCGAACATGATCTGGTTCCGCGGCGTCGGTCCGTTGAAGGAGTGCGCGGCCGGCTCGGTATGATGATAGGCCTCGACCTCGACGATGATCCCGCCGACGCCGTCGACCAGCATGGTCGCCCCGATCAGATCGGGTGCCACCTCGTGAACGCTGCGCGCGAAAAAGGCACGCTTCAGCGCTTTGCCAAGCCGCGGTGTGGAAGTCTTCGAGACTGGAGCCATTCGAGGTGAGAATCGCCTGAGAACAGAGCAGGATATTGCCCATATCTGCCATGTTCCCTGAAGAGGCGCGAGCCGGGTTGCGGCAGGCAGCCAGACCGATTAGGTAGGACCTGAACAGACCGGACAGATCATGGTCGTTATTGTCGATACCATCACGAACCCGTTGCGCCCGCGTCACCCCGAAAAGGTGAACCGCCCTGATTCCGCTTCGCCGCCGAAGCCGGACTGGATCCGCGTGCGCGCGCCCAACACCCGCGGCTATGCCGACACCCGCAACATCGTGCGCGCCAACGGCCTGCACACGGTGTGCGAGGAGGCCGGCTGCCCGAATATCGGCGAGTGCTGGGACAAGAAGCACGCGACCTTCATGATCATGGGTGACACCTGCACCCGTGCCTGTGCGTTCTGCAACGTCAAGACTGGCCTGCCGAATGCGCTGGATGCGGCCGAGCCGCAGAACGTCGCCGAAGCCGTCGCCAAGCTTGGTCTTGCGCATGTCGTCATCACCTCGGTCGACCGCGACGACCTCGGAGACGGCGGAGCCCGCCACTTCGCTGAAACCATCCGCGCCATCCGGGTTGCTTCTCCCGGCACGACGATCGAGGTCCTGACGCCGGACTTCCTGCGCAAGGACAACAGCGCCCTCGAAACCGTGATTGCAGCAAGGCCCGACGTCTTCAACCACAATCTCGAGACCGTGCCGTCGCGCTATCTCACGGTGCGGCCGGGCGCGCGCTACTTCCACTCGATCCGGCTGCTGCAGCGGGTCAAGGAGCTCGATCCCACCATCTTCACCAAGTCCGGCATCATGGTCGGGCTCGGCGAGGAGCGGCACGAGGTGCAGCAGGTGATGGACGATCTGCGCTCCGCGGACGTCGACTTCCTGACCATCGGCCAGTATCTCCAGCCGACCCGCAAGCATCACGCCGTGATGCGCTATGTGCCGCCGGACGAGTTCAGCTCTTACGAAAAGATTGCCTACACCAAAGGTTTCCTGATGGTGTCGGCGAGCCCGCTGACCCGTTCGTCGCATCACGCCGGCGAGGATTTCGCGCGACTGAAGGCCGCGCGGGCTGCGACCGCGCGCTGAACCGAGATGCCCAAATTTTCGAGCAAGCGCCGTGTCAATCACAGCGCATCCGAGATGTTTGATCTGGTCGCCGACGTCGAGCGGTATCCGGAATTCGTGCCGCTGTGCAGCGCGCTGAAGATCCGCCAGCGCATGGCCAAGCCTGACGGGACCGAGGTGCTGGTCGCCGACATGATTGTGTCGTTCAAGCTGGTCAAGGAATCCTTCACCAGCCGCGTGACGCTTGACCGCGCCAATCTGAAGATTTTGGTCGAATATTTGCAAGGTCCGTTCAGTAACCTCGAAAACCGCTGGACGTTCGAGCCCAAAGGTGAGGGCGTCTGCGACGTCGGCTTCTTCCTCGCCTATGAGTTCAGGAGCCGCATGCTGGCGATGCTGATGGGCTCGATGTTCGACGCCGCGTTTGCGCGGTTTTCCACCGCGTTCGAAAAGCGGGCGGATGCGATCTACGGCCGGCCGAAGCTGGCGTCGACCTGATCAATCCACCGCCTTCACCACATCCGGCGGCTGCGAGGCGTAATACGCCGCGGCGGCCTCGATCTCCTGCGGCGTCATCGCGCGGGCGATGTTGCGCATCTGCTGGCTGATGTCATTGCGGCGCTCGCCGGCCGCAAACGCCTGGAGTTGCGCCTTCATATAGGCGTCGGACTGCCCCTCCAGCCACGGGCTGCCGGTCTTGTTGTCGAGGCTGCCATGACAGGCGCCGCAGGGCGCGATGCCGCGCAGCGGCGCGCCGTAGATGACGATGTTGGGTTTTGGCAGTTGCGGCGTCGGGTGGTAGGCAGGCAGCCGCGGCAAATAGGCGTAATAGTTTGAAAGATCGGCGATTTCGTCGTCCGTCAGGTTGACCGCGAACGGCGACATCACGGCGTTGGTGCGCGCGCCGGAACGGAAATCGTGCAGCTCCTTGTAGATCACCGCGGCGTACTGGCCGGCGAGATTGGGCGAGTCCGCACGGCTGATGCCGATCGGGCCGTGGCAGATGGCACAGCGCTGCGCCAGCGTCGCGCCACGCCCGATCGCCTCCTGGCTCGGACGCGACAGCGTATGCGAGGTCAGCACGACCTCCGACAGGCGATTGGCCTGCTCGGGCACGGTAACGCTCGCCGTGCGCTGCGCCACGCCGGCGGCGCTGCAGATCGCGTCCCAGATGCTGGAGAACCTGACCCAAGGCTGCGCGAAGGGCAGCACGACGAACCCTGCAATCGCCGTCACGATCAGGATGGCGGCGGTGATGCCGACGCCGATCGAGAAGTGGCGGTTGTGGAAGGTGAAGAGGTCGCGGGTGCTCATCACTGCGCTCCCACATAGACGGCCGGCACCGATGTTCCCCCTGAGGTGGCGAGATTGAGGATCGGATAGCCGTAATTGGTGATGGTCAGCGCGATCATCAATGCGACCCACAGCGCATGGGTGTTGAGCGCGACCGGTACGGTCGTCGGCTGATGCACGGCGAGCGCAAAGCGATAGGCACCGGCGTCAGCCTGCGGCGCACGCATGCCGCGGGCGAGGATGACCAGGAAGAGAATGCCTGAGGTCAGCAGGATGAAACCGCCGATCGCGGAGAAGATCACCGACAGCGCTTGCGGCGCGATGGCGGGATCGCCGAAATCGAAATAGGCCATCCGGCGCGGCATGCCCAAAATTCCGACCCAGTGCCACGGAAACGTCGTCACGATCATGCCGATGAACCACAGCCAGAGCTGGGAGCGGATCAGCCTGACGTCGATCAGCTCTCGTCCGGTCAGATGCGGCCACAGATCATAGGCGATCGCAAAGTACATGATCACGATGGCGCCGCCGAAGATCAGGTGGAAATGGCCGGTGATCCATTGCGTGTTGTGGATGGAGGCATCGAGCTGATAGCTCATGTTGATGAGCCCTCCGGCACCGCCGAAGCCGAGCATGACGAAGGAGAACGCCAGCGCCAGCATCATCGGATTGTCCCAGGGCAGGGCCCTGATCCAGCCGAACAGGCCGCGGCCACCACGCAAGCGCGCTGCGATCTCGACCGAGGCGCAGATCGTGAACACGGTCAACAGCGTCGGCAGTGCGACCAGCGCCGTGAAAGCCGAATGGATGAACTTGAATCCGGCGCCGACCTGCGGATCGGCAAAGGTGTGATGCATGCCGATCGGCATCGCCACCACCAGGAACAGGATGAAAGAAATCCGCGCCATGGTGTCGGAATAGACGCGGCCGCCGATCGCGCGCGGCACGATGGTGTAATAGGCGATGTAGGTCGGCATCAGCCAGAAATAGACGATGGCGTGTAGCGTCCAGGAGAAGAAGATGCGCCCCAAGCCGGCGTCGATGGTGTTCTTCAGCCCCGCCGCGACGGGAATGATCTGGAGCAGCAGCTCGAGGGCGGCGCCGACCGCGGTCCAGGCCCACAAGTACGAGCCCGCGACATTGGCGAACATCGCCAGCGGCACCGGCGCGCCCGGATGGGCCTTTCGCCACAGGCGCAGATTGATCGACATCAGCGCGACCCAGATCCACGAGCCGACCACGACCAGCACGACGCCGAGATAGTAGAACAGATTTCCGATCAGCGGCGGATAGAATGTGTAGAGCACCGAAGCACGCCCGAGCGCGATCGGGATCACCGCCATGACGCTGCCGATCACAATCAGCCAGAAGCCGGACCAGGCCCAGCGCACGCCGACGAGGCGCTGCTCCAGCGCGGACTCGCTGATCGCATAGCCAAACCCCATCGCGACCAGGGTGGGGAAGACATAGCCCATCACCGTGCCGTGCGCGGTCAGCGAGCGGTAATAGAGCTCGGGGTTGGACAGCCAGGTGCCGATCGGGCTGCGAATAAACATCTGCCAGGCGCCGAGCGTCAACGCGACGCCGAACAACGCAAACGCCAACCAGAAATGGGCGAGAATGAGCTTCCTATTGACCAACACAGCTCAGCCTCCCGCCACCCTTTGCGCGATTTGCGAAGTCGGCCTTGTCGATCACCTTGACCTTGCCCCACATGCCCTCATGGCCGAAGGAGCAGAACTCCTGGCAGGGCATCAGATAGTCGCCGGTCTTCGTAAAGCGCATGAGCTGCTCTGAGATGTAGCCTGGCACCAGCATGGTGTTGACGTTGGTGCCCTGGATCAGGATGCCGTGCACGACGTCAGCACTGGTGGCGCGCAGCGTGATCGGTGTATCGACGGGCACCACGATGCAGGCCGGCGTGAAGGAATATTGCTGGCCGATCGCACGCACGGTCACATTGCCATTGGCCTCGAGCACGCTGCCGAGATTGCTCTCGACGAATTCGCCGGACAGATGAATCCGTGATGGATCGGTGGTCTCGACGCGGGGCTGCGGCATGGTCGCCTGATGGATACCGGCGAAGGCCGCGAGCAGCGCCATGCCGACGATGATGATGACGGCAATCGTGGCCCAGCGTCGTTCGACGCGGGCCGCGACTTCGGCGCTGCTGCCATGGGTTTCCTGTGCGCTCATTGCAGCGATCCACGCGGCAGGAACACGAACAGATAGAACGCAAGCCACATCGCAACGACACAGGCCGTTGCGATGCCTGCGACCACGATTGCGCCTGACGGCCCTTGCGCGACGACCTCCTCGACGGCCTGGTCGGCGGTGGCTGGGCTGGTCGGCGGATCGGAATTGAACATGACGCCTCTCAGTTCAGCGGTGCGGAGCGCAGCTCATTGGCCTCGCGGGCCGAGACCGGCGAGCCGCGATTGCCCCAGGCGGTGCGGATGTAGGAGACGACGGCGGCGACCTCGTTGTCGGAGAGCAGGCCGGCAAACGGCGGCATGCCATACGGCATCGGATTGCCCTTGGTGCCCGGCGGATAGCCGCCATTGAGCACCATCCGGATCGGGTTGACCGCCGACTGCATCTCGATCGACTGGTTGTTGGCGAGCGGCGGCCAGTGTGGCGGCTTGCCTTCGCCCTGCGCGCCATGACAGCTCGCGCAATTCTTGTCGTAGACAGTCTTGCCAAGACTGATCAGCAGGCTGCTCTCGGCGTTCGGCAACACCGTGCTTGCCGGCGGCGGCGTCGAGCCTTCCGCGATGCCCTTGAGGTACACCGCCATCGCCTTGGTGTCGGCATCATTGAGGTATTGCAGACTGTTGTGCACGACCTCGGCCATCGGGCCGTAGACCACGCCGCGCGCGGAGACGCCGGTCTGCAAGAGATCGGTAATGTCCTTGATGCTCCAGTCGCCGAGGCCCGCCTCGCGGTTGGAGGTCAGCGAGGGCGCGTACCAGTTCTGCATCGGGATCAGGCCGCCCTTGAAGGCATCCGACTGCGAAGTGCCGCCGAGCGCGTTGATCGGCGAATGGCACATGCCGCAATGGCCGAGACCTTCGACCAGATACGCGCCGCGATTCCATTCCGCCGATTTAGTCGGATCGGGCTTGAATTCGCCCTCGCTGAAGAACAGCGTGCGCCAGCCGAGAATGAGCTGGCGGTTGTCGTAGGGGAAGCGCAGCTCGTGCTGCCGGTCCCTCTGGTTCACGGGCTCGATCGAACGCAAATACGCGAAGATCGCGTCGCTGTCGGCGCGCGTGACCTTGGTGTAGGAGGCGAACGGCATCGCCGGATAGATCAGCCCGCCATCAGGAAAGCGGCCGCTATGCATGGTCCGGTAAAAATCGTCGGCAGTCCATTTGCCGATCCCGGCCTCCGGATCCGGCGTGATGTTGGTCGTGTAGATCGTGCCGAACGGGGTCGGCATGGCGCGACCGCCGGCGAACAGACGGCCCTCGGGTGCGGTATGGCAGGCGGTGCAATCGCCGGCGCGGGCGAGATATTCGCCGCGCGCGATGATGTCGCTGTTCTTGTCCTGAGCCTGCGCAGCCGTTGTGACCGCGGCGAGAGCGAGCAGTGCGATCGATAGTTTCGAGCCCATCATCCGCCTCGTCAATTGGGCTGGCTGCCGCAGCCGAAGGGCAGCGCGTAGGTGCCTTTCGCCACGGGGGCCGGGTTGTCAGGGGCGGGCCGCGTCGCAAGCCAGGCCGCGACCGCGGTGACGTCGGCCTCGGTCAGATGACCTGCGATGATCTGCATGCAATCAGGCGATTTCGCCGTGCGGGTCCCATAGCGCCAGGCGCCGAGCTGGGCGCTGACATAAGCGGCGCGTAAACCGAGCAGGCCGGGGATACCGGGCTGCATGCCCGTGAGTCCCGGACCATGGCAGCTGACGCAGGCCGGAATGTTGCGGCCGGCGTCGCCGCTGGTGGCGAGCAATTCGCCTTGCGCGAGCACGTCCTTGCTGACTTCGCTCGGCGCGGGCTGCGGCAGCGGCGGATGCTCGCCGGCAAAGTATTCCGCCATCGCTTCCAGATACGGATCGGGCAGAAACTCCAGCAGATAGTTCATCGGCGGGTATTTTCGCCGGCCGCTGCGGAAGGCGAGCAGCTGGTTGTAGAGATAGCCTGATGGCTTGCCGGCAAGCCGCGGGAAATAGACGTCGCTGGTGCCTTCGCCCTTGTTGCCGTGACAGGGCGTGCAGGCCTCGACCCGCGCCGCCATCGTGTCAGGCGACTGGTTGGCCGTTTGCGCGGCTGCACTATTAAAGGCGACCAAGATGACAAGTGTAGCGGCTATCGCCGCATCGCGAGCGAACACGCTGTCGCCCTCCAAAGTGCCGGACCGGTTGATTCCGGATCACAACGTAGAGCGGCATTATTGCGTCAATATGTTTCGGCGCAAGATCGCGTGGGCGTAATGACGATTTGGTTGCGACATCGCAGCGCACATCATCGTCGATTTGGACAAGGTTTACGTGCAATTTGAAAAATAAACATGACGCGACGGTCTCGCGACGCGTTGCGCCCGAGCTTTGCTTCGTCGTGCCACCCTCCGATGTCAGAGGGTGCAGGGAAGGCCGGGTGCCGACTGGCACCCACGGTCCACTGTGCGAATATTGCGCTACAAGAGGCTGCACAGCGGCATACAGGTGAAGCCAAACACACGGCCTTCCCTGCGCAGTGGGTTGACGGCTTATGCCGAGCTCTCCCCGGGGAGCGATGCACTATTGCCCCCGTCGCCTTGCAGATGACTGATGGGCGGGCCCGGTTGGGCCGCATCCATCACCACAAGACTTGACGCACAGACTCCGGGCGTCAGGACGACACGGTTTTGCCGTACGCAGTCACACCCGTCGTGTGCGCAAGGCCTTCGCTCACGGTTGCCCGCCCTGCAAAAACCTTCGCGCGGCATGACTGACGTCCACCACGGCTCACCCCACGTTCGTGACGATCGCGATACGCCCCTCTGACCGGGATGAGGTGGCGGATGTCTACTGCAAATCAGAAATTCGGCAAAGCGGAATATTTTCGCGCGCGTCGGTTGACCGAGCCACAGTGTGTTTTGCCCGTCAGGCAACACAAGGAATAGGTGCGTAGGGTGGGTTACGCCTCGCGGCTCGCGCTTCGCGCAGCCACGATGCTAGCCCACCCTACGAAACTACGAAACGACGAGACTGCTCAGCCCCGCGGCGACCGGGGCGTTCTGCGCTTCGCCGCGTGCCGGCGCGGCGAGCGTGTCACGCGAGGGCGAAGGCGGGTTGCCGCGGCTGCGCGGCGTGGCTTGGTTGCGGCTTGCGGACCGCGGGCGAGCTCCATCAGCATGCGCAGCGCCTCGACCACCGCGCGCTGGCGCACGGCGGTGCGGCCGATCGCGCCAAAGCGCTGCTCGCGATGGATGATTCGGCCATCGCGCGCGGCGGCGGCGAAATGGACGAGGCCGACCGGCTTGCCCGGGGTCGCGCCGCCGGGGCCGGCGATGCCGGTGATGGCAACGGCGAGATCGACGCCAGCCCGCTCAAGCGCGCCAACCGCCATCGCGGTCGCGGTCTCCTTGCTGACAGCGCCGAAATTCGTGAGCGTTGAGGCCTCGACCCCGAGCATCGCGCGCTTGGCGTCGTTGGAATAGGTGACGAAGCCGCGGTCGATGACGTCAGACGAGCCGGGGATGTCGGTCAGCGCGCCGGCGACGAGGCCTCCGGTGCAGGACTCGGCGGTCGCGATCGTCAGCTTGCGCATCCGGCAGAGATCGAGCAGCGAGCGGGAGAGGGCGCGTGCGTCGCTGCCGGCCATGGCCTTACGCGCTCCAGGGAAGACGAATGGTGGCGCTCGCGGTGGCCGCGATGCCTTCCTCGCGGCCGGTGAAGCCGAGCCGCTCGCTGGTCGTGGCCTTCACGGCGACGCGGGAGATGTCGACGCCGGAGATCTCGGCGATGCGCGCGCGCATGACATCGCGCAAGGGGCCGATCTTCGGCCGCTCGCAGATCATCGTCACTTCGAGATTGGCGACGCGGCCGCCGCGCGCCGTGACGCGCTCGATGGCGTATTTCAGGAACTGGTCGGAGGAGGCGCCCTTCCACTTCGCGTCGCTCGGCGGAAAGTGCGAGCCGATGTCGCCGTCGGCCAGTGCGCCGAGGATCGCATCAACCAGCGCATGCAGGCCGACGTCACCGTCGGAATGTGCCAGGAAGCCCTTCGTGTGCGGCACGCGCACGCCGCACAGCATGAGGTGGTCGCCTTCACCGAAGGCATGCACGTCGTAGCCCGTGCCGGTCCTGATATCGCCGAGCAGGCTGGCCAGGCGCGCTTCCTCGCGCACGAAATCCTCGGGAGTGGTGAGCTTCATGTTCGCAACATCGCCTTCAAAGGTCGCAACCGTCAATCCCGCCCATTCGGCGATGGCGGCGTCATCGGTGAAATCGCTGCGGCCTTCCTTTGCCGCGCGACGATGCGCTTCGAGGATGACGTCGAAACGAAAGGATTGCGGCGTCTGCGCGATTCGCAAACGCGCCCGGTCCGGCGTGTCCTCGACATCGCCGCTCGCGCCGGTGACCTTGATGGTGTCGGTCACGGGGACGACGGGGATCGCGGCGCCGGTGCGGCTTGCTGCCTCGATCGCGCGCGAGATCACGCCTGAAGAGACGAAGGGACGCGCCGCGTCGTGGATCAGCACGATGTCCGGCCTGTCTCTTATACACATCTAGATGTGTATAAGAGACAGGGGCAGGAAGGGGCGGGCCGCGTCGTGGATCAGCACGATGTCCGGCTTGTGCCTGGCAAGGGCTTCGAGACCTGCCAGAACCGAGGCCTGACGCGTCGCGCCGCCATGGGTCGGCGCCTCATGCTTCAGTCCTGCGACCGCTGTCGTGAATACGGCGCTGTCGTCAGGGTTCACCACCGGCTGTACGGCAAAGATTTCGGGATGCGTGGTGAAGGCTTCCATCGCGCGGTAGATCACGGGCACGCCGCCGATCTCCCGATACTGCTTCGGCCCGCCGGCGCCTGCGCGCAGGCCACGCCCGGCCGCGACGAGAACGACTGCAGTGCGCTGTGAATTCGCCATAGAACTCAAATATTCAACTGTTAAGGGAAGAGTCGGGAGCGGGGTGATTGCCGGCATGCCTCTAGCACGGCAGGCCCGCAAAAAAAGGGGGTTTCCCCGGATTGTGGGATTCAGCATTTTGCTGCACTGCACTTGAAAGATCTGCAGAACTGTCTAAACTGTAGGCATGACGCTTGACTGCACAAGAATTGTGCGCAAGATAGATCATGGCAGGCGCGATGAGGCGCTGCCCACGCAACGAGACCCCCGTGACCGGCCCGGCAGTATCAGGCTCTAAGCCGTTGAAAATAGGCGATATTGAAATCGCCAATCCGGTCTTCCTGGCACCGATGTCGGGGGTGACGGACTCGCCCGTTCGCCGGCTCGCCGCCGAGCTGGGAGCAGGTTTGGTCGTCTCCGAAATGACCGCCAGCGATGAGCTCGCCAACGGCCACCGGATGTCGCGGTTGCGCTGCGAAGCCACCGGCGTCGGCCCGCACGTGGTCCAACTCGCCGGCTGCGAAGCGCGCTGGATGGCGGAAGGCGCCCGGATCGCCGAGGCCGAGGGCGCCGATATCATCGACATCAACATGGGCTGTCCGGCCCGTCACGTCACCGGCGGCCAGTCGGGCTCGGCGCTGATGCGCGATCTCGATCACGCCGTGAGCCTGATCGAGGCGACGATATCGGCGGTGAAGGTCCCGGTGACGCTGAAGATGCGGCTTGGCTGGGACGATCGCACCCGCAACGCGCCGGAATTGGCGCGGCGCGCGGAAGCCGCCGGCATCAAGCTCGTCACCGTCCATGGCCGCACCCGCTGCCAATTCTACAAGGGCGAGGCCGATTGGGAGGCGATCCGCGCCGTGCGCGAGGCCATCTCCATTCCGCTCGTCGTCAACGGCGACATCACCACTTACGAGAAGGCGCTCGCGGCGCTCGAAGCCTCCGGCGCCGATGCCGTGATGATCGGCCGCGGCGCGAACGGTCAGCCTTGGCTCCCCGGCGAGATCGGCCGCCGCCTGAAGGGCGGGGCGGTGGAAGCCACGCCCGCGCTCGCAATGCAGCTCCACTATATCCGCACGCTCTACGAGGGCGTCTGCGCGCTCTATGGCCTGCGCGTCGGCCTCAGGCATGCGCGCAAGCATCTCGGCTGGGCGCTCGATGTCGCGGCCGATTCGAGCCGCGCACCTGTCGAAACGCTGAAGGCCTGGCGCCGGAAGATTCTCACATCCGAGGATCCGCGTCTCGTCCACGAGTCGCTGCAGGATGCCTTCGACGATTTCGCATGGAGCGCTGCTGCATGAGCTCAGTTGCTGACCATCGCCGGCCGATCCCGTCCGTCAGCGACGCGATCCTGGATGCCTTGCCCAATCCCGTTCTGATGATCGGGCCCGATGGCAAGATCGTCGCCGCCAACATCGCGACCGAAGCCTTCTTCGATATCTCGACGCAGTTCCTGAAGCGGCAGTCGCTGAAGGAGCTGGTGCCGTTCGGCAGCCCCCTGCTGGCGCTGATCGACCAGGTGCGCTCCTCGAACTCGCCGGTCAACGAATACAAGGTCGATCTCGGCACGCCGCGCATGGGCGGCGACCGCCAGGTCGATCTGCATGTCGCCCCGCTCACCGAGCGGCCCGGCCACATCGTGGTGATGCTGCAGGAACGCTCCATCGCCGACAAGATGGATCGCCAGCTCACCCACCGTAGCGCTGCGCGCTCGGTGATAGCGCTAGCAGCGATGCTCGCGCATGAGATCAAGAATCCGCTGTCGGGCATCCGTGGCGCCGCGCAACTGCTGGAGCAGCAGGCATCGTCCGAAGATCGCATGCTGACGCGCCTGATCTGCGACGAGGCCGACCGCATCGTGACGCTGGTCGACCGCATGGAGGTGTTCGGCGACGAACGGCCCGTGGTGCGCGGCCCCGTCAACATCCATTCGGTACTGGATCACGTGAAGCGGCTGGCGCAGTCGGGCTTTGCCCGCAACATCCGCTTCATCGAGGATTACGATCCCTCGCTGCCGCCGGTGCTGGCGAACCAGGACCAGCTGATCCAGGTGTTCCTCAATCTGGTGAAGAATGCCGCGGAAGCGCTGATCGACGTGCCCGACGCCGAGATCCAGCTCACCACTGCGTTCCGCCCCGGCGTACGCCTGTCAGTCCCCGGTCAAAAATCCCGGGTATCCCTGCCGCTCGAATTCTGCGTGAGGGACAATGGACCGGGCGTGCCGGACGATCTTCTGCCCAATTTGTTCGACCCCTTCGTGACCACGAAGCAGACCGGCTCTGGCCTTGGTCTTGCTCTGGTCGCCAAGATCATCGGCGATCACGGGGGCATCATCGAATGCGAGTCTCAGCCGCGCAAGACCACCTTTCGCGTGCTGATGCCGATGTACTCGACATCGGTCAAACACGCAGATCACAGCAGTCGCGACGGCTCTGCCGGGAAGTCGTCGTCTGCATCACAGGGGGCAAAATGAGGATTAACAATGCCCGCAGGTAGTATTCTCGTCGCTGATGACGACACCGCCATCCGCACGGTTCTCAACCAGGCACTGTCCCGGGCCGGGTATGAGGTCAGGCTCACCGGCAATGCCGCAACGCTGTGGCGCTGGGTCAGCCAGGGGGAGGGCGACCTCGTCATCACCGACGTGGTGATGCCGGATGAAAACGCCTTCGACCTGTTGCCGCGGATCAAGAAGATGCGGCCGAATTTGCCCGTCATCGTCATGAGCGCGCAAAACACCTTCATGACGGCGATCCGCGCCTCCGAGCGCGGCGCCTATGAATATCTGCCAAAGCCCTTCGACCTGAAGGAGCTGATCGCCATCGTCGGCCGCGCGCTCGCCGAGCCCAAGGAACGCGTCGCAGCGCCCGACGACGATTCCGAGATGGAGGCGATCCCGCTGGTCGGCCGCTCGCCGGCGATGCAGGAAATCTACCGCGTGCTCGCACGCCTGATGCAGACCGACCTCACCGTGATGATCACGGGCGAGTCGGGCACCGGCAAGGAGCTGGTGGCGCGCGCGCTGCACGATTACGGCAAGCGCCGCAACGGCCCGTTCGTCGCGGTCAACATGGCGGCGATCCCGCGCGACCTGATCGAATCCGAGCTGTTCGGCCATGAGCGCGGCGCCTTCACCGGCGCCAACACGCGCGCCTCCGGCCGGTTCGAGCAGGCCGAGGGCGGCACGCTGTTCCTCGACGARATCGGCGACATGCCGATGGAGGCGCAGACCCGCCTGCTGCGCGTCTTGCAGCAGGGCGAATACACCACCGTCGGCGGCCGCACGCCGATCAAGACCGACGTGCGCATCGTTGCAGCCTCCAACAAGGACCTGCGCGTCTTGATCCAGCAGGGGCTGTTCCGCGAGGACCTGTTCTTCCGCCTCAACGTCGTGCCGCTGCGGCTGCCGCCCTTGCGCGAGCGCATCGAGGATCTTCCGGATCTCGTGCGTCACTTCTTCGCGCTGGCCGAGAAGGATGGATTGCCGCCGAAGAAGCTCGATGCGCTGGCGCTCGAACGGATGAAGCAGCACCGCTGGCCCGGCAACGTGCGCGAGCTGGAGAACCTCGCGCGACGTCTCGCCGCGCTCTATCCGCAGGACGTGATCACGGCCTCCGTCATCGACGGCGAGCTCGCGCCGCCCTCGGTCAGCCCGGGTGCCGCGGTCCAGCAGGGCGTCGACAATCTCGGCGGCGCGGTGGAAGCCTATCTCTCATCGCACTTCCAGGGCTTCCCGAACGGCGTGCCGCCGCCGGGCCTCTACCACCGCATCCTCAAGGAGATCGAGGTGCCGCTGCTCACGGCCGCGCTCGCGGCCACCCGCGGCAACCAGATCCGCGCCGCCGATCTGCTCGGCCTCAACCGCAACACGCTGCGGAAGAAGATCCGGGATCTCGATATCCAGGTTTACAGAAGCGGGGGTTAGTCTCTCGGAACGGATGTGGCTCAGCTCCCCCTACCCAAGCGGGGCTGAGCCTGTCCTCAGCAAGCCTCCCACCTATCTCATCGCGCGCGCGAGGACCGGCTGCATGTTGGCCATCTCGGCCGTCCGCTCCTGTCGGCTTGTGCCATTGACCAGCAGGTCCGAGGCAACGATCAGCAGAACCACCGCCGACACCATCATCGCGAGAAATATCCTGTCCATGCCGGGTCAAGCCGGAATGGCCGGATTCTGTTCCCGGCATCGTGTGCTCGGCTACCGTGGCGTGCACTGGAACTCCCTGACGCGGCGTGGTAGGGGAACGCCCGGAATGAGGCCTTTTGACGCAGACGCGCCTGATGTGCGCGCGCTGCGGAAGGTGGGTTATGAGTCGGGTTCGTATCGTTGCGTTTGCCGTAGCCGGCCTTGGTCTGTTGCCAGGGCCTGGTCTGGCGCAGTCGGTGGACATCCCGCTCAGCTACGCCATCAACAGCGGTGCCAATTACGGCTTTAGCAGCACCAATCCGGTTCTGATCCTGACGATCAATGTCGGCGTTAATGGCGGCGCAGCGCGAACTTACGCCTTCGACACCGGGTCGTCGGTCTTTCTGGCGCCGAGTAGCGTGTACGCCGGTGGCGCGTCGACGGTGCTCGCAACCGGCGTCAATGTCGAGACCTATGGCAGCTCGACCACGAGCTCATTCACTGGCGATCTCTATCAGATCTCGGCGTCGTCGCTGAAGTTCTACGCGACGGCGGGAGCAACATCTGGCGGGATCTCGCTCGGCACCACCGGCAACTACAACGTTGGGTCCTACACGTCGTATTCCCTGTCCACCGGCGGCGCCATCAGCGCGCAACCATTCGGCGCGTCGGTCGGCGTGTTCGGCGCCTCGGCGCTCGCATTCAACAAGACGGTGGCGGGAACGACTGTCGGCCTTGGGAGCGTGATCGGCCAGACCAACGTCGCGAACACCACGGCCGGCTACATGGTCGCAGCCAACGGGCAGAGCCTTGCAGCGCTCAATCAGCAGCTCAACACCAATATTCCCGGCGGAGCTGTCACGAGTGCACAGCAATCGATCCAGACGGTTCCGCAGTCGATCACGTCCTGCAACCCTTGCGTCACCGTCGGCCTGACGCCGGCGCTGATCGCGCAATTCCAACCTGCGAACACCGTCGCCGCCGGTACCAATGGAGTAAGTTTTCCGAACTCGAACGTGCTGAGCATGGGCAAGTTCGTGCCGTTGAATTTCGCGGTCGGCGCCGGCGCGACGTTCAGCCGCAACGTTTCGCTGGATACGGGATGGACCGACTTTGCGGTACCTCACGGCGGCAGTGGTTCCACGCTGACTGTCTCGGCGACCATCGGCGGTACACAGGAGACGTTCAAAATCGCCTCGCATGCGGGCGTGCCGTCTCCTTACGCGCTGGCCAATTCAAGCGCTGACATCCTTGGCGTCGGGTTCTTCGTCCAGAATTCCGTGCTCTACAATCTGGCGGGCCAGCAGGTCGGCTATTCCTCGAATTTCGTTACCGACGCCAACATTGCGACGACCCAGCCGCTTGTCATCGACGCGACCTCTGTGCCGCTGGGTCTCGCGGGCATCATCTCGGGTTCTGGCGGGCTCTCGATCCAGACCGGCGGCTCGGCGACGCTGAGCGGCACCAACACCTATACCGGACCGACATCGGTGTCGGGCAACAGCGCCTATCTGGCACTTATCGGGCCGGGGAGCATCGCGGCCTCGAGTGGCGTCGACGTATCGTCTGGCGGCTGGTTCGATGTGTCGGGTGCAAGCACGACCGCGACGATCAAATCGCTGTCCGGCGACGTCGACGGTCTGGTCTGGCTCGGCGCCAATTCGTTGGCGTTGTCGGCTGCCAGTGGCGTGTTCGCGGGAACGATGGTCGGCAGCGGTGGGCTCGAGCTGATGTCCGGTCACGAGACGCTCTCCGGCATCAACGGTTATACCGGCATGACCCTGGTCAACGGCGGCACGCTGACCGTGGACGGGACGATCGCGAACTCGTTTCTGACGGTCGTCGGCCCCGGCGCGACGTTGAACGGCACCGGAACGGTCGGTCTGCTCAGCGTGCTCGATGGCGGCACTTTTGCGCCTGCTTGGGGAATGCCCGGGCACACAATGAGCGTAGCCGGCGATCTCATCCTGTCGTCGGGTGCCAACTACGCCGTGCAGCTCGGCGCAAGCAATGCTGCCTCCGCCAATGTCAGTGGCAACGCAACGCTTGCGGGAACGGTGGTCGCAAGCGCCGCGCCCGGTAGCGCCATCGTCAGGCAATATGATCTCGTGCACAGCGGCAGCCTTGGAGGCTCCAGTTTTGGTGGGCTTTCGACGTTGCTGCCTGGCTTCTCCGCAAGCCTGAGCTATTCCTCGACCGACGCCTATCTGACTCTCGATGCCGCACTCGTCGCGCAAGCGCAGGCGTCCGGCGTCGGGGCCAACGGTCAACGCATCGCAAAACTGCTCGATGCGAGCTTCAATAGCACCGGCACGATGTCGGCAGGTTTCTCGCCGCTCTACACGCTGACGGGTCGCAACCTCGGCAATGCCTTGACGCAGGCCTCAGGCGAGACGGCGACCGCCGTGCAGCAGACGAGCTTCAATGCGATGGATCAATTCCTCGGCCTGCTGATGGATCCCGGCGTCGGCGAGCAGGGCGGAACGCGCTGGTCGGCGAACGGGCTCTCGAACTTCGCCAGCGCCGACGAGGAACTGGCCTATGCCGCATCGAAACGCGCACGCCGTGCGAGCGAGCAGGACGCCTATGGGCTGATGGCCAAGGCGCCGATGCATACCGTCTATGATCCGCGCTGGAGCGTGTGGGCGTCGGGCTTTGGCGGATCGCAATCCAGCGATGGCAATGCGGCAATCGGCTCGAACGCCGCGACGAGCCAGGTGTTCGGCACGGCTGTTGGTGCCGACTATCTGCTTTCGCCGCACACGATTATGGGCTTCGCGCTCGCCGGTGGCGGCACCAGCGCCAACGTCGCCAATTCCGGAACGGCGCGTTCGGATCTGTTCCAGGCTGGCGCATTCGTCCGGCACAAATCTGGCGCGGCCTACGTCTCCGCGGGCATCGCCTATGGCTGGCAGGACATCACCACGGACCGCACGGTGACAATTGCCGCTGCCGATCGCCTGCGGGCGGAGTTTCATGCCAACACGTGGTCCGGCCGTGTCGAAGGTGGCTATCGCATCGCGGTTCCCTCGACCAAGGGACTCGGCATCACGCCCTATGCGGCTGCACAATTCACCACCGTCGCGCTGCCGGCTTACGCAGAATCCGCGGTGTCGGGGGCGGGGACGTTTGCGCTGTCCTATGCGGGGCGCAACGTCACCGACAGCCGCAGCGAGATCGGCGTTCGCACCGACCAGACCTTTGCAATCCGGAACGGCCTGCTGACCGTCAATGGCCGGCTCGCCTGGGCTCACGACTTCGATCCGGATCGCTGGGCCGCAGCATCGTTCTTGGCGCTTCCCGCGTCTGGCTTCACCGTCAACGGCGCGGCGCAGGGACGGGATGCGGCGCTGACCTCGCTCGGCGCCGACTTCAACTGGCTAAACGGCTGGTCGGCCCGCGCCGGGTTCGAGGGAGCGTTCTCCGACGTCAGCCGGTCGTACGCCGGTAAGGGACTGCTCCGGTACACTTGGTAGGCCGCCATCCCTGTGGATGCGGCTGCCCGTCACGGAGTAGACGCCGTGGAATTGTCGCAATTCGGCAACAATGTGGTACGAATACATCAGTATCCGCGCGACGCGGACCCGTTTTCATCACCCCATTGCCCGGAATGACCAGCGCAGAGACCTCGGCCGCATCCTTTGACACGGCCCCAGCCGAAGAGCCCCGGCGCTGGTCGGTGCGACGCTGGCTGGCGCCGTTTGCGGTGGCGCTGGCGCTGCTGTCGGCTTTCCTGACCTTCATGGTCCTGACGGGCCTCACCAAGATCGAGCCGACGCCGGAAGTGGTTCGCTCGTTCTACCTGATCAACGCCGGCACGATCCTGCTGCTGGTCGGCATCATCGTCCGCGAGCTCTGGCAGCTGATCCTGGCCCGGCGCCGGGGCAGGGCCGCGGCGCGGCTCCACGTCCAGATCGTCAGCCTGTTCTCGATCGTTGCCGTGCTGCCGGCGGTGCTGGTCGCCGTCGTCGCCAACGTCACGATCGAGCGCGGTCTCGACCGGCTGTTCTCGGGTCCGACCAAGGAAGTGATCCAGAACTCGCTGACGATCGCGCGGGCCTACATGAACGACCATGCGCAGCTGATCCAGGGCGACATTCTCGGCATGGCCAACGACATTGCCCATGCACGGCCGCTCTATGATCAGGACCGGCGATCGTTTCGCGAAATGCTGACGGCCAGCGCCGCCTCCCGCAACCTGCCGGGCGCGATGATCATCGACAAGAGCACCAACATCCTGGAGTCCGCCGACACCGGCATGCGGCTGACCTACTCGCCGCCCGCGCCGGAGTTTCTCAGCAACGTCAAGGAGTCCGAGCCGGAAATCGCGATCCTTCCGGACGCAAGCTCCGTCGCTGCGGTGATCCGCCTGCGCGCCTTCACCGATACGTTCCTGTATGTCGCCCGCCCGCTCGACCCGAACGTCGTCAGTCAGGTCAACCAGACCGAGATCAGCGTCGCCGAATACGCCCAGATCGAGTCGCGCCGGCTCGGCATCCAGGTCGCGTTTGCGTTGATGTTCGCGGTGATCGCGCTGACCATCCTGATGGCTTCCGTGCTGATCGGCCTCAACTTCGCCAATTCGCTGGTGGCGCCGATCCGGCGGCTGATGAACGCGGCCCACACCGTCTCGACCGGCGACCTTCATGTGAAGGTGCCCGTGCATCAATCGGAGGGCGATCTCGCGCAACTAGGCGAGACCTTCAACAAGATGACGCAGGAGCTGCGGAGCCAGCGCGACGAGCTCGTCAACGCCAGCGATCTCATCGACAGCCGCCGCCGCTTCATCGAGGCCGTGCTGTCCTCGGCGAGCGCCGGCATCATCGGCGTCGACACTTCGGGCAGCGTCGGCATCCTGAACCGCTCCGCCGAGAAGTTGATCGGGCATTCCGAGGCCGAGACGCTCGGCCATCCGCTCTCCGACGTGCTGCCCGAGCTCGACGAGATGATGAAGGCGTCGCGGGAAGGGGCCCAGCGGCTGGTGCAGGGCCAGATCACGATCACGCGCGACGGCACCGAGCGCAATCTCTCGGTTCGAGTCAGCGCCGAGAGGAACCAGCCGCACGACAGCTACATCATCACGCTCGACGATATCACCGAGCTCGTCTCGGCGCAGCGAACCTCGGCCTGGGGCGACGTCGCACGCCGCATCGCCCACGAGATCAAGAACCCGCTGACGCCGATCCAGCTTTCGGCCGAGCGTATCCGCCGCAAGTTCGGCAAGGACATCACCGAGGCCAAGGACAAGCAGATCTTCGACCAGTGCACCGMCACCATCGTGCGCCAGGTCGACGACATCAGGCGCATGGTCGACGAGTTCTCGCGCTTTGCGCGGATGCCAAAACCCGTGATGGAAGGCGAGGACGTCGCCGACACCGTGCGGCAGGCGGTGTTCCTGATGAAGGTGGCCCATCCCGAGCTCGATATCGAGGCCGAGTTCAAGGAGGATCCGCTGCGCGCCCAGTTCGACCGGCGGCTGATCTCGCAGGCGGTCACCAACATCGTCAAGAACGCGACCGAGGCGATCGAGCAGGTCCCGCCGGAAGAACTCGGCAAAGACGGGGGCAAGGGGCGTATCGACGTCGTGGTGTCGCGCGAGGGCGAGGACGTGCTGATCGACGTCATCGACAATGGCATCGGCCTGCCCAAGGTGGCGCGCTCGCGGCTGCTTGAGCCGTACGTCACAACGCGTGCCAAGGGCACCGGCCTTGGCCTTGCCATCGTCGGCCGCGTGCTGGAAGACCATGGCGGCCGCATCGAGCTGAAGGACGCCTCGGACTTCCGCAAAGACCAGCGCGGCGCCTGGATGCGGATGCGCTTTGCGATCTCCGGCGAGGCCAACAAGAAGGCCGAGGGAGCCGAGACGGCGTCGGCGATGATGTCGCAGGCGCTCAAGGATTCCGTCGCGGCGCCGGAAACAAAAGACCCGGCGGCCGAAACCAAAGAGCCGGCTGAAAAGACCAATGATTCAACGAAGATCGAAGCCTCTACAGGCAGCTGACAAGACAGGCGCGACCCATGGCAAGTGAAATTCTGATTGTCGATGATGAGGCCGATATTCGGGATCTCGTCGCGGGCATTCTCGAAGACGAGGGTTTCGTCACAAGGACCGCGCGCGACAGCGATACTGCACTCGCCGAAATCGCCAACCGGCGGCCGCATCTGGTGTTCCTCGACATCTGGCTGCAGGGCTCCAAGCTCGACGGCCTGCAGCTGCTGGAGCAGGTCAAGAAGGACAATGCCGACCTGCCGGTCGTGATGATCTCCGGCCACGGCAACATCGAGACCGCCGTCGCCGCGATCAAGCGCGGCGCCTACGATTTCATCGAGAAGCCGTTCAAGGCGGACCGGCTCATCCTCGTCGCCAACCGTGCGCTGGAGAACTCGCGTCTCAAGCGCGAGGTCAAGGAGCTGAAGCAGCTTGCGCCCAGCGCCAGCCAGCTCGTCGGCCGCTCGCCGAGCATGAACCAGCTGCGCCAGACCATCGAGCGCGCGGCGAAAGCCAACAGCCGCATCCTGATCGTCGGCCCCGCCGGCGCCGGCAAGGAATTGACCGCGCGCACGCTGCATACGGCCTCGGGCCGCGCCGACGGCCCGTTCGTCGTCATCAACGCCGCCGCGATCACGCCGGAGCGCATGGAGCACGAGCTGTTCGGCATCGAGCAGTCCAATGGCGAGCATCCGCGCAAGCCCGGCGCGCTCGAGGAAGCCCATGGCGGCACGCTGTTCATCGACGAGATCGCGGACATGCCGCGCGAGACCCAGAACAAAATCCTGCGCGTGCTGGTCGAGCAGTCGTTCCAGCGCGTCGGCGGCACCGCCAAGGTGCAGGTCGACGTCCGTATCATTTCGTCGACCGCGCGCAATCTCGAAGAGGAGATTGCCGCCGGTCATTTCCGCGAGGACCTCTATCACCGTCTCTCGGTGGTGCCGATCCGCGTGCCCGCGCTGTCGGAGCGGCGCGAGGACATTCCGGAGCTGATCGACTATTTCATGGAGCAGATCTCGGCCGGCAGCGGCCTGCCCAGGCGGCAGATCGGCCAGGACGCGATGGCGGTGCTGCAATCGCATGTCTGGCCCGGCAATGTGCGCCAGCTCCGCAACAATGTTGAGAGAGTCATGATTCTGGCCGCCGGCGGTCCGGAGGTGATCATCACCGCCGACATGCTGCCGCAGGACGTGGGCTCGATGGTGCCGGCGATGCCGACCAGCAACAATGGCGAGCACATCATGGGCTTGCCGCTGCGCGAGGCCCGCGAGGTGTTCGAGCGCGACTATTTGATTGCCCAGATCAGCCGTTTCTCAGGAAATATTTCTCGTACGGCCGAGTTTGTTGGCATGGAACGGTCGGCGCTACACCGGAAGTTGAAGGCACTCGGCGTCGGCTAGCGGCCGACGCCCTCGGGGATATCTAAGAAAAATCATCTATTTCCGGAATCTTTTGGAGAAAACGGTCGGGGCCTGCCGCCTCAAGCAGCTTGCCTAATAACGCGACCTGTCCTCTAATCGAGCAGCCGTTCCTCGGAGGGGGATCTCATGGGGGACGGCAACCGGACGAAGGCCCAAATTCTCAAAACAGGGCCGCGACCGGCGCAATAAAAAGAAACTCAAAGCGAGAAAAAAACAATGGCGGCAGACCGCGCACAAAACCTACAGGACACCTTCCTCAACCACGTTCGCAAAACCAAGACGCCACTGACGATCTTTCTGGTCAACGGAGTGAAGCTCCAGGGCATCGTGACCTGGTTCGACAATTTCTGTTTGCTGCTTCGGCGCGACGGTCATTCGCAGCTCGTCTACAAGCACGCGATCTCGACCATCATGCCGGGCGCTCCGATCCAGCTGTTCGAAGGCGGCGAGGACCAGCCGGCTTGAGAGTGATCTGATTGGACCCCCGGAATTTTGACGGGGATGCCGACCGTCCGCGGTCGGCAGGGGCTAAGCAAACGGGCCGGGTGCTTGTCATCGGCCCCTATTTGCGTGCGCGTTCGGGAGGTGCCGACGCGCAATCAGAGAGTCATGCCTCTTCCAGTCAAGTCCTGCGAGACAGCGAGGCCCGGCTCGACGAAGCCGCGGGCCTCGCGCGTGCGATCGATCTCGTCATTGCCGATGCCATCATCGCGCCGATCAGCCAGATCCGGCCCGCCACCTATATCGGCAAGGGCAAGGTCGAGGAGATCGCCGCGCTCGCCAAGAGCCTTGATGTCGAGCTCGTGGTGATGGATTGCGCGCTGGCGCCGATCCAGCAGCGCAATCTCGAGAAGGAATTGCACGCCAAGGTGCTCGACCGCACCGGGCTCATTCTGGAAATCTTCGGCCGCCGCGCCAAGACCAAGGAAGGCTCGCTCCAGGTCGAGCTCGCTCATCTCAACTACCAGCGCTCGCGCCTGGTGCGGTCATGGACCCATCTCGAACGCCAGCGCGGCGGTTTCGGATTCATGGGCGGTCCCGGCGAGACGCAGATCGAGGCCGACCGCCGCCTGATCCAGGAGCGCATCTCCAAGCTCGAAGGCGAGCTGAAGAAGGTACAGGCGACGCGGCGGCTGCATCGCGCCGGCCGCCAGCGCGTGCCGTATCGCGTGGTCGCGCTGGTCGGCTACACCAATGCCGGCAAGTCGACGCTGTTCAACCGCCTGACCCGCGCCGACGTGCAGGCGGCCGACATGCTGTTCGCAACGCTCGATCCGACCCTGCGCGCGCTCACGCTGCCGCATGGCGGCAAGGCGATGCTGTCGGACACCGTCGGCTTCATCTCCAATCTGCCGACGCAGCTCGTCGCCGCCTTCCGCGCCACCCTGGAGGAGGTGCTGGAAGCCGACGTGATCCTGCATGTCCGCGACATCTCTCACGAGGATGCCGAGGCCCAGCAGAGCGACGTCGACGCCGTGCTGCGCCAGCTCGGCATCAACCCCGATGACAGCGGCCGTATCATCGAGGTCTGGAACAAGATCGACCGGTACGATCCCGAGCAGCGCGAAGAGCTCCTGAACATCGCCGCGCGCCGGCCTGAGGATCATCCGGCAATGCTGGTCTCGGCCGTGTCGGGCGAGGGGATCGACGCACTGCTCGCCGCGATCGAAGAGCGGCTTGCCGCAAAGCGCACCACGCTCGATCTCTCCATCGACGCCGCCGATGGCGCCGGCATCTCCTGGCTGCATCGCAATTCCGAGGTGCTGGCGAAGGAGCTGCACGACGGCCGCTTCGACATGACCGTGCGAGTGGACGAGACCAAGCGGGACATCGTGATCAGCCGCTTCGATGCGGTGCCGCAGGCAGGTTAGGACCTGGCGAACTCCCAGCATGACAGCGGCATGACGCTGTAGGGTGCGGCAGGCTGCCGCACTTTCTGTTTGAAATCGGCCGCGCCTTGGTCCATTGCCCTCCGGACCCAGAGGTGAGGGACTACCGATGCAGAATGCGAGCGAAGCGGGCGACAAGCTCGGCAACGGAACGACAGATCTCTCCCTGGAGCGTGCCCCCGACATCGTCGAGGCGATGAACGCCCTTGAGCCCGACAAGGCTGCGGCCATGCTGCGATCCTTGCCCGCCGAGAAGGCGATCGAGGTGCTCGATCTGCCGGGGCTTGCCAACACCTGCGAGATCCTCGCGGAACTGCCTGAAGAGACGGCGATCGCGCTGCTGTCGGGCGTCTCCGACGACCGCGCCGCCGATATCTTCAAGGAGTTGAGCGAGCCGCTGCGCACCACGCTCCTGAACGGGCTGAATCCGGAGACGCGGACCGTCATCTCCGGGCTGCTGGCCTATCCCGAGCGCAGCGCGGGCAGCATCATGACGACCGAGTTCGTCAGCGTGCCCTCGACCTGGACCATTGCCGAGGTGCTGCATCACATTCGCATGGTCGAGCGCACCCGCGAGACCGTCTATTCGATTTTCGTCGTCGATCCCACCACGAAGACGCTGATTCAGGCCGTGCCGCTGCGCCGCCTGATCTCGGGCGATCCGCACGCCAATGTGTTGACGGCCGCGCCGGCGCGGCGGCCACTGATGGTGTCGCCGGAAGCCGATCGCATGGAGGCGGCGCGGCTGATCTCCCGTTACGACGTGCTCGCGGTCGCGGTCGTCGACGGCCCCGGTCACCTCCTCGGCATCGTCACCGTGGACGACGTCATCGATGCCATCGTCCAGGAATCGACCGAGGACGCCCAGAAGTTCGGCGGCATGGAAGCGATCGACGAGCCGTACCTGCGCATCAGTTTTGTCGAGATGATCAGGAAGCGCGGCGGCTGGCTGTGTGCTCTGTTCCTGTCGGAAATGCTGACGGCCACGGCGATGCAGAGCTACCAAAGCGAGCTCGAGAAGGCGATCGTCCTGACGCTCTTCATCCCCTTGATCATGAGCTCGGGCGGCAACTCCGGATCGCAGGCCACCTCGCTGCTGATCCGCTCGCTGGCGCTGCGCGAGGTGCGGCTCCGTGACTGGTGGCGCGTTGCCTTACGCGAGCTGCCGACCGGCATGACGCTCGGCGCCATTCTCGGCGTGATCGGCATCGTCAGGATCACGCTCTGGCAGACCCTCGGCTTGTTCGATTACGGCCCGCATTGGGGCCTGGTCGCCGTGACCGTCGGCGCTGCGCTGGTCGGGATCGTGACCTTCGGATCGCTGTCGGGATCGATGCTGCCGTTCATCCTCAAGCGCCTTGGCTTCGATCCCGCAAGCGCGTCCGCTCCGTTCGTGGCAACCCTGGTCGACGTGACGGGGCTGGTGATCTATTTCGGAGTAGCAGCGGTCATTCTCCGCGGCACGTTGCTCTGAGAAGTTGTTGCCTCAACGAGGCTGCGTTGGCCACGTTGAGATAGTGTCGGCGTGAGGCGCTGACGTCACGGACAGCAGGGCAGGGAGCGCAATGTCCGCAGATGCGATCCGCACAATCCTGAACGAATTCCCGGGCGAAATCGAACGCGGTCCGGGGGCAACGGCCGAAGAGATCGCCAACTGCGAGCGCGAGCTCGGCGTTCGGTTCGTTGGCAGTTTTTCCGACTACCTGCAAACCTCTGGCTGGCTCCGCGTTGGCACGAGCGAGATTTATGGTCTCGGCGAAAACATCCCGTTGTGGCGCCGTCTCAAGGAGATGACGCTGAGCGAGCGAACCGAGATGTATCCGCCGCTGCCGCCTTATCTCGTGACTTTCTATAATGATGGATTCGGCAACCAGCACTGCCTCGACAGCCGCGTCGTTGTCGACGGCGAGCAGCGTATTGTTTTTTGGAACCATGAGGCAGGTCCGGATCAGACTCCTGAACCTATCGCCAGCTCGTTTGCGGATTGGCTCCGCCAGCTGATCGCGGCGGAGCGCGAGAGCGATTAGCCGGTCGGGAGCTTATCGGGACAGATCGAGGCTCATGAACTGGTTGTGCGGGCTCGGCTGATAGCCGGCGAACGGCTCACAGGAGACGAAGCCGGCGCTGCGGTAGAGTGAGACGGCGGGTGCGTGCAGCGGCGCCGTGCCGGTCTCCAGGCTGAGACGCGCATAGCCGCGATTGCGGGCCTCAGTGATGATGTGGTTCAGAATCGCGCGCCCGGCTCCGGTCCGCCGGGCACTGGGCGCGGCGCGCATCGACTTCACCTCGCCATGCGTCGCATCCAACTGCTTCAGGGCGCCAAACCCGGCCAATACGCCGTCCTGCCATGCGGTCCAGAACGTTACGGATGCCGCCGACAGGCCGCTCGCATTGAGGGCCCGCGCGTGCTCGCCCATGACACTGCGCAACTCTTCCAGATGATGCGCCAGCAAATCGGCGACGTGAGGCGCCTTCGGATCGTCCTGCCTGATGTCCACTGCATATCCTCGTATCAAGCGGCGGTCTTCGCCGCATTCCACAGCGCATCCATCTCCGCCAGCGACGCTTGCTCCAGCGTGCGGCCCTGCGCTTCCAGAGCGCGCTCGATATAGGCAAAACGCTTTTCGAATTTTGCATTGGTCGCGCGCAGCGCGGCTTCCGGATCGGCGTCGACATGGCGGGCAAGGTTGACGAGGGCAAACATCAGGTCACCGGTCTCTTCCGCGATCTCCTGCTTGTCGTTACGATCGAGCGCGGCCTCGATCTCGTCGGCTTCCTCGCGAATCTTTTGCAGCACGGCGCGCGGGTCGTTCCAGTCGAAGCCGACGGTGGAGGCCTTGCGCTGCAGCTCCATGGCGCGGGTCAGCGCGGGCTGGCCGGCCTTCACGCCCGACAGCAGCGATTTGTGCGGCGGTGTCGCCTCCGGCGGTCGGCGTGCGGCGCGCTCGGCTTTCTCCTCGGCCTTGATGCGGTCCCAGACTTCCTTGACGTGGGAGGAGGCGAGATTGCCCTCCTTGTCGGCGAAGACGTGCGGATGGCGCCGGATCATCTTGCGGGTGATGGCCTCAACGACATCGCCAAACGCAAAGGCGTTCTGCTCGGAGGCCATCTGGGCGTGGAACACGACCTGCAACAGGAGGTCGCCGAGTTCTTCGCGCAGATCGTCGAGATCGCCGCGGTCGATGGCATCGACCACCTCATAGGCTTCTTCGATCGTGTAGGGCGCGATGGTCGCAAAATTCTGCTCGATGTCCCAGGGGCACCCGCCTTCGGGCGCCCTCAAAGCGGCCATGATCTCGATGAGGCGGGCGATATCGCGGGAGGGCTTCATATCATGTAACTCATGCAACTAGTTGACCCGATAGCGAAACTCGATTCATAGCCAAGTTTAGCCTATGATAAAGTAATGATCGTGCGCAGTAGATGCGCGAATTGATGGACTGGCGAAATCATGAGCAATTGCAATATTTGCGGCGTTCAGCTTGATCAACCGGGCAAGCCGGATACGCTCGATTGCGGCGGTGACTGTCTACGATGTATGGCGGAGTGCGGTGATCCCGATTGCATAAAAACTATGCGCGAACTCGAGCCCGATAATCCGAAATGGAAAACGGAAGATAAAATCTGATCGTCTGCGCAGCGAGCGGGACAGTTGAGGATTGGAGCCGAGCACTCTTGGTAACCCAAGCCGCCTTCGAGCGGCTTTTTTCTTTGGGGACCAAAATGTATATTGGACTTCCCAGGGGCAGCCGGTCACCGGCGTGCGCAGCGCCGCCATGATCTCGATCAGGCGGGAAATGTCGCGGGAAGGGCTCATTGCGGGGCAGTCTCCGGGGTCCGAAACCTTATGCCAAAAGTGGGCCGCCGTTCCCAGCGGCGCGCGCCGGAACAGGCCGATTTCCACCGATTGGCTGCTGCGTTCTCCAGTGCTAAAGCGCGGACCATGAGCGACGCATTTTCATCACAAACCGCGTTGGTGCTGTTCTCCGGCGGCCAGGATTCCACCACCTGCCTCGCCTGGGCACTGAGCCGCTTTGCGCGGGTGGAGACGCTGGGGTTCGCGTACGGCCAACGCCATGCCGTCGAGCTCGACTGCCGCGACCGGCTGTTCGACGGCATCAAGGGCCTGCGCGCGGACTGGGCCGCAAAGCTCGGCGAGAGCCACACGCTGTCGATTCCGACGCTCGCCGCGGTGTCCGAGACCGCGTTGACGCGCGATGTCGCGATCGCGATGGGGGCCGATGGGCTGCCCAACACGTTCGTGCCCGGCCGCAACCTGGTGTTCCTGACGTTTGCGGCGGCGCTGGCCTATCGACGCGGTATCACCCACATCGTCGGCGGCATGTGCGAGACCGACTATTCCGGCTATCCCGATTGTCGCGACGAGACCATCCGCGCGATGCAGGCCGCGCTCTCGCTCGGCATGGCCAGGCAATTCGAGCTGCACACGCCGCTGATGTGGATCGACAAGGCTGCGACGTGGAAGCTGGCACATGATCTCGGCGGCGATGCGCTGGTCGATCTGATCCGCGAGCAGTCGCACACCTGCTATCTCGGCGAACGCGGCGCGCAGCATGATTGGGGCTATGGGTGCGGGGAGTGCCCGGCGTGCAGCCTGCGGGCAAAGGGGTGGCGGGAGTTTGTGGCAGGGAGGTAGCGCCCAGTCGTACTCTCTGTGCCCCGGACGCAGTGCAGCGCTTCTTTAGCGCTGCGCTGCTGAGCCGGGGCCCATGCTTCCGCAACGTACGGTGTCGCCCTGGGTCCCTGTGTGTGGAAAGTCTGTCATGATGGCGGTGGGCGGGAAGCCGTTGGGTCCTTGGCGCTTGACGCCGTGATCCGGCCCGGTCTCCCGCCCGTTCCATCTATCAACCTGAACAGTTGCACGAGGCTGCGCCAACAGACCTCGCATCACAGGGACAGGCACCGTGATCATACCCCTTCGCTGCGTCGGAATCGACGTCTCCAAACATCATCTCGATATTTTCGATGAGGCCATCGGTGCATCGGAACGCATCGACAACGCGACACAGGCCATCACACAGCTGGTGGCGCGTTGGCGATGCGATACGCTGGTCGTCTTTGAGGCCACGGGGGTCTACGACCTCGAGCTTCGCGAGGCGCTGCGTCAGGCCGGGGTTCGCTTTGCCCGGATCAATCCGGCCCGCGCCCGCGACTTTGCCCGCGCCAGCGGCCAGCTCGCCAAGACCGACCCAATCGACGCGCGGATGCTGGCAGCCTTTGCTCGAGCCATGACGCCCGCAACTGAGCAGGTCGCCACACCGGCCCGCAACGCTTTGGCAAGGCTGGCAAAACGACGCGATCAGCTGGTCAGCATGCGAGCTCAGGAGAAAAACCGCCGCAGTGAGGCCGAGGACCGCGCCATGGCCGAACGGATCGGCCGCCTCATCGCCGTGCTCGACGACGAGATCGCGGAGATCGAGGCCGAGATCAGTGCGCTCATCAAAGCAGAGCAGGAGATCGCCGAAGATGCGCAGTTGATGCGCTCACTGCCCGGCATCGGCCCGGTGGCCTGCATGCAGCTCCTCGCGCAGATGCCCGAACTCGGGCGTGTCGGTCCGAAGCAGGTTGCGGCACTGGCCGGCCTGGCTCCCTTCAACGTCGACAGCGGTACCTATCGTGGAAAGCGCAAGATCGGCGGCGGCCGCAAGCGTATCCGCGACGCCCTCTATATGGCCGCTCTCAACGCGGTTCGCCGCGCCGATCCATTCAAGGCATTCTACGAACGCCTGCGAAAGGCCGGCAAACCAGCCAAACTCGCCCTCATTGCCGTCGCCAGGAAGCTTCTAACCGTGCTCAACGCAATGATGCGCGACCGAAAACCTTATATGATCGCCCCATCGACATAACAGTTGCCGGCTCTGCGCCGCAACGCTACCGCGTTGCGGCTTGTCCGGGACACGAGAGTGTGGCGCCAGCTAGCCAAAATCCTCGTCGCGCAGCTCGATCGGCATGCCGTGCGGCGTGCGGTCCGCGGCATGGTCCCAGGCATCGCGATAGCGATGCAGCGTGTCCATCGACGCGACGCCCTTGCTTGCGACCAAGCCTTCCAGCGTCGCGAGCCAGTGCAGGTAATACGTCTCGCCCGTGTCGGGATCGCCGGCAGCCTGCGCGCGCTTGATCTCGGAGGCCAAGGCTGCGGCCCATTCCGGCCAGGTGAACACGCCGCGGTCGTGCAGCGTGAGCGCCATCGCAAAGGCCTGCGCTTCCCACGGGGCACGGAACACCGGGCCGTCGTCATCGCGCGGAATGCTTGGTATAGCCGCCGTCGCGGCGGCCGCGGCCGTGCTGCTCATCACGCCGGGTCCAGATAGGGCTCGAAGGCGTCGATCGAGACTTTCAGCGTCGGGTCGCCATCCGCGCCCCAGAGATCGCGGCCTTCGAACACGACGGTGTAGAGCCATTGCGGATTCTCGCCGAGCTCCATCGCCGCAGTGTCAGGAAACACGTGGCAGCCGTGGTTCAATTCGACCACGCCGACATGGCCGCGGACATATCGCGGCAACCGCGTATGCGTGGCCGGATGAATGTTCTTGGCGCGGACGCGATCGCCGATGTTGAATTTGGCGGGTGCCGGCGCAGGCCGGTCGAACTTGCCGCGCACCATGATGCGCTCGACATTGGCGAGATCGAACTTGCCGTGCTTGAGCGGCTTTCCGGGCTGCATCGCGTGGCCGGCAGCAACTTCCCGCCGCGTCAAGTAACCCTTCTCGATCAGCATCTCCTCCAGGCCGAGGAACCATTTCTTGTAGTAGGAGCTGGAGAGGTAGACATGCGGCGGCAGCGTCTCGCGATAGAAGCGCGAGGTATCGATGTTGAAAGCGCCGGCGGCGCCCATCGCGCGCACCATGGCGAGCACGCGGGATTCCCATTCCTCGTGGAAGACGGGCTCGTTGGCCTCGGGCTCGACCTTGCCGAACCCGTCCATGCCGCCCATGTCATGGACACCGTTCACGACGGTGCTCCCGGCGTTTTGGGAAAGCCTGTTCCGATCATGGAGTCGCGCGTGACGAGGTCGGCGAGCTGCTCCTCGCTCCAGCCTTCGGTGCCGGCGGGGCGCATCGGCAGCACCAGGAAGCGCGTCTCTGCGGTGGAATCCCAGACCCGGATTTCCATGTCCTTCGGCAAGCTGACGTCGAAATCGGCGAGCACGCCGCGCGGATCCTTGACCGCGCGCGAGCGATAGGGTGAGGCCTTGTACCAGACCGGCGGCAGCCCCAGCATTTCCCAGGGGTAGCAGGAGCACAGTGTGCACACGACCATATTATGACGCTCGGGCGTGTTCTCGACCACGACGAGATGGTCGCCGACGCGGCTGACATGGCCGAGCGTGCCGATCGCCTTGCTGCCGTCCTCCAGTAGCGCCTTCTTGAAATCAGGATCGGTCCAGGCCCTGGCGACGACGCGCGCGCCGTTATGCGGGCCGATCTTGGTCTCGTAAGCCTGGATGATGGCGTCGAGCGCGGCCGGCTCGACATAGCCTTTTTCGGTCAGGACAGTCTCGAGCGCGCGCACGCGCAGCTCGGTTTCGGACAATTCCGAATGATCGTGGTCGTGGTGATGATGGTGCTCGTGATCTTGGCTCATGGCGCGAAAGATTAAGCGCATGGTCCCTGCCTGTCGAGCACTCGTTGCGGCGCGATCGGTCCCACGCCGAGCAGCGTCCTGACGCGGCGCAAACCTAAGTTTGGAGCAAGGTCGCCAACGCTTTCTTTACCGCCTTGCGCGGGAGAGGCGCGCTGCAAACCCATTCTCAATTCCGCCTGCGATATCCACCTCGGCAACTTTCTGCCCAGGGGTGGGCGCGCTTGGTTAAGGAATTGCGGACATGCTTGCCGCCGACACGCAAATGATGCCGAACCTGGTCCTCGCCGGTGGCATTGTCACTGCGCTGCTGATGGCGCTGGTCGTGGGCATCTGGCTGCGCTCTCGCCGGCTGTTTGGCATGCTCAGGACGATCGAGGCTGAACGCGCCGACCACGCCAGGCAATTGCAGGACACGACTGCGCGGTTGACCTCGTCGCTCAAGGCGGCCGAAATCCGCACCAAGGAGATCGCGCTGCTGACCGAGCTTTCGGGCCTGCTGCAGTCCTGCCAGAAGCCGGACGAGGTTTTTGCAGCTGTCGAGACCTATGCCGGATTCCTCTTCCCCGACGAAGCGGGCGCACTGTATCTGATGAACGATGCCCGTGACGGCGTCGCGCGCGGACCGCGCTGGGGCGAGGTCGCCTCGACGGCGCAGGCGTTTGCGCTGGAGGATTGCTGGGCCCTGCGCCGCGGCACCAAATTCCCGGTCTCCGAGGCGAGCCAGGGGCTTGTTTGCGGCCACGCCTGCTGCGAGGCGCGCGCCGGCATTTATGTCTGCGAGCCGCTGGTTGCGCAGAACACGCTGCTCGGCGTGCTCTATCGCGAGGCCGGCAGCGCGGCTTTCGCCGACGGCACCGACCAGCTCGCGACCATGCTTGCCGAACAGATTTCGCTGGCGCTCGCCAACCTCCAGCTGCGCGAGCAATTGCGCAGCCAGGCGATTCGCGACCAGCTCACTGGCCTCTACAACCGCCGCTTCCTCGAGGACGCGCTGGCGCGCGAATCCGGCCGCGCCATGCGCACCGGCGAGACGATGGCGCTTCTGATCATCGACATCGACCACTTCAAGAAGATCAACGACACCTATGGCCACGAATCCGGCGATGCGGTGCTGCGCGAGCTTGGCGCGGTGCTGGAAAAGACGATCCGCAAGACCGACATCGTCGGCCGCTTCGGCGGCGAGGAGTTCCTGGTGCTGATGCCGGGCGCCGACATCGACGCCGCCATGTCGCGCGCCAATGCCGTACTCGATGCCGTCAGGGCGATGCATGTCGATATCCCCAATGGCGCGCCCTTGCGCCACATCACGGCGTCGATCGGCCTTGCCGTGACGCCGCTGCACGTGCCGAAGGGCGACATGCTGGTCGCCGCCGCCGACACGGCGCTGTACCAGGCCAAGGGGCAGGGCCGTAACCGCGTGGTCGAGTCCGACCGCCGCGCCGTGATGGCGCCGCCGGCGGTGCTCGCCAAGACGGGAACGGACGGCTAGAACGGGTCCGGCGGCAGCGGTTCGGTCAACGATCCCGTGTGTGCCGCGGGAGGACCGATAATGCATCGCTGGAAGTTGATCGCACCGCTCATCGTATGGCTCGCGATCTATCTTTGGCCGATCCCGGCGGGTCTCAACGTCAATCAGTGGCACTATTTTGCGGTCTTCGCCGCCGTCATCACCGGGCTGATCCTGGAATCGATGCCGGTCGGCGCGGTCGGCCTGATCGGACTGACTGTCGCTGGCGTCGCCGGCTATATCGATGCCGATCCCAACAAATCGCTGCGCTGGATGCTTGGCGGCTTTGCCGAGAGCACGGTCTGGCTGATCGTCGGCGCCTTCGTGTTCTCGATCGGCTATCGCAAGAGCCAGCTCGGCCGGCGCATCGCGCTGGTGCTGGTGCGGCGCCTCGGTACCAACACGCTCGGCCTCGGCTATGCGGTGGCGATGTCCGACTTTCTGCTGGCGCCGGCAACGCCCTCCAACACCGCCCGCAGCGGCGGCATCGTCTATCCCATCATCAGCAACATCCCGCGCATCTACGGCTCCGAGCCGGGGCCGACCGCCGGCAAGATCGGCACCTATGTGATGTGGACCGCATTCGCCGCGACCGCGGTCACGAGCTCGCTGTTCTTTACCGCGCTGGCGCCGAACGCTGCGGCGCTCGCCATCGCCAAGAAGACTGTCGGTGTCGACGTCAGCTGGGGCCAGTGGTTCATCGGCTTCGCGCCGCTGGGCATCTTGCTGATGATCCTTGTCCCGCTGCTCAGCTACGCGATCTGCAGGCCCGAGGTGAAGCGCAGCCCGGAGATCCCGGAATGGGCGGCGAAGGAGCTCGGCGAGATGGGCCCGATGTCGCGCAACGAGTGGATCATGCTGGTTCTGATCGTGCTCGCGATGTTCCTGTGGATTGCGGGCTCCAGCCCGGACATTCACGTGCCCTTGTTAGGTGCGAACTTCGTCAACGCCACCACGGTCGTGTTCATCGTGATCTCGCTGATGCTGGTGACGGGCGTGATCGAATTCGCCGACATCGTCAGCGAGAAGGGCGCCTGGGAGGTTTTCTTCTATTTCACCTCGCTGCTGACGCTGGCCTCGGGACTGAATGAAATCGGCTTCATCAAATGGTTCGCCAATGAATTCGCGAAGCCGCTGTCAGGGCTGACGCCGTCGACGGCGATGATCCTGCTGGTCGCGCTGTTCTTCTGGATCCACTATTTCTTCTCGAGCATCACCTCCCATGCCGCCGCCGTGCTGCCTGTCGTGCTCGCGGTCGGCTCCGGCATCCCCGACCTGCCGGTGGCGACGCTCGCCATGCTCTGCATGTATTCGCTCGGCCTGATGGGCGTGATCTCGCCTTACGCGACCGGGCCGGCGCCGATGTATTACGGCAGCGGCTATATCGGGAAAGGCCAGTTCTGGGGCTTTGGCCTGATCTTCGGAGTGCTCTATTTCGCCGGGCTCCTGGTGATCGTGCTGCCCTGGCTCGCCATGGTCAGGTAGGCCCGGAAGCGGGCGGATACCCCTCAGCAGGAGAATATTCTTCCACGTCGAGGGATCGGGAAATCTTCGCCCAATCCCCTGCAAACATCTGAAATTGCAAGAAAGACTGGAAAAGGCGATGGTGCGCTGCAGTGCAGTGTCGCCGTCAGGCGCTCTGCTTTTGTTCCACTCCTTGTCGCATGCAGAGCGACCCGCCTCCCGCGCGCCTTCCGCACGGGCGCGCTAAACATCGTGCATGAAAGTCGCTTCCATGAATGTGCACCCATCGCTGGTGATCGGAGAACCGGTCGAGATCCGAGACGGCGCAGCTCAGCCGGAGCCGATGGTCCGGTTCGAGAACATCTCGAAAACCTATCCGGCCTATCGCGGCAAGCCCGGCGTCAACGCGCTGCAGGGCGTCGACTTCGCGATCGCGCGCGGTTCGATCACCGGCGTGATCGGCCGCTCCGGCGCCGGCAAGTCGAGCCTGGTGCGGTTGATCAACGGGCTGGAGAAGCCGACCACGGGCCGCGTCGTGGTCGACGGCAGGGATATCTCGGCGCTGACCGGGCGCGATCTGCGGCTCGCGCAGCGCTCGATCGGCATGATCTTCCAGCATTTCAACCTGCTGTCGTCGCGCACCGCCGCCGACAACATCGCGCTGCCGCTGGAGATCGCGGGTTGGTCGAAAGCCGATATCAAGGCACGCGTCACCGAGCTGCTTGCCCTTGTCGGTATCGCCGACAAGCACGACCGCTATCCCTCAGAACTCTCCGGCGGCCAGAAACAGCGCGTCGGCATCGCCCGCGCGCTGGCCACGCGGCCGGACGTGCTGCTGTCGGACGAGGCGACCTCCGCGCTCGATCCGCAGACCACGCGCGCGATCCTCGATCTGCTCGCGAGCATCAACCGCGAGCTGGGCGTGACCATCGTGCTGATCACCCACGAAATGTCCGTCGTCCGCCAGCTCGCCAAGGAAGTCGTCGTGCTCGATGCTGGCCACGTCGTCGAAAGCGGCCATGTCGCCGACATCTTCACCCATCCCAGGCATCCGATCACGCAGTCTTTCCTGGCCGAGGTGACCGGCGACAGCCTGCCGGTCTCGCTCGCCAGCCGGATCGTCCAGCAGCCGGGCAGCCATGCCGTGATCCGCGTCCAGGTGCGCGGGGCAGGGGCCGGCGACACGCTGATCGCGCGGCTCGCGCGCGAGCTCGGCCTCGACGTCTCGCTGCTGTCGGCGCGCATCGACGAGATCGGCGGCCAGCATGTCGGCTCGCTCGTCATCGGCATTCCCATGGGTATTTCTGGCGGCGAGGGCGCGGCAACGCGCACGCTGGCCTGGCTGTCTCAATATCAATTCTCGGCGGAGCGTCTCGGCTATGTCGCCTGAACTCATCAATCTCATCGTCCAGGCCACGGGCGAGAGCCTGTACATGGTTGGCATCGCAGCGCTGCTCGGCACCGCCTTCGGCCTGCCGCTCGGAGTCTTCCTGGCCACCAGCCGCAAGGGCGAGCTGTTCTCGGCGCCCGCCATCAATCGCGTGCTCGGCATTGTCGTCAACGCGACGCGCTCGACGCCCTTCATCATCCTGGTCGTCGCCATCATCCCGTTCACGCGGCTGGTTGCCGGCACCTCGATCGGCTCGACCGCGGCGATCGTGCCGCTGGTCATCGCTTCGACGCCGTTCATCGCGCGCCTGGTTGAGGCCGCGATCCGCGAGGTCGATGGCGGCCTGATCGAGACCGCGTCCTCGTTCGGCGCCTCGCCGCTCCAGATCGTGTTCAAGGTGCTGATCCCCGAGGCGCTGCCCGGCCTGTTGCTGGCGCTAACCCTCGCGGTCGTCAGCCTGCTCGGCTACTCCGCCATGGTCGGCGCGGTCGGCGGCGGCGGACTTGGCGATCTCGGTATCCGCTACGGCTATCAGCGCTTCATGCCGGAGATGATGCTGGCCGTCGTCGTCGTGCTGATCGCGCTGGTGCAACTGGTGCAGAGCGCCGGTGACTATCTGGCGCGGCGGGTCAATCGCCGGCTGCGGCACCGCTGATCTCGATCGTGAACTAAAAATTGCAGGGTCGGTTACTGGTCGCGTCGGCCGATTAACTTCAGGGCTGCCTCGAAGGATGGCGCTATCGGCTGGACACTTTCTGGCAGGTCGATGTTTGTCATATCGAAGGCAACGAGTGGGTAGGGCTCACTTTCGCGTAGGTCAAATGCCACTGCTTCGCCGCCGCCATTGCCGCCAATCACGAACAGCCCCTCGAAGATCTCTTTGAAGGAGCCATTCCGTTCGATTTGCGCGGCTTCCTCGGCGGAGTAGAGACAAAGCCACAACGGTTGGACCGCCAGTGGTCCTTCACCGCCGTTACTGAAGGAAAGCAGGGAATAGTAGCTTTCAGGAAGATCAGCCGGGGCGATCGATTTAAGCACAGCGATCGCTTGTGAAGAGGCCCCCCCGACCTTATGCCATTCTCGACCTTCCAGCACGCGTCCTCCTTTGAGCTTTCCGCATTGTAGGGCCTCGGTCAGGCCGCCAGCCTGGCACGCTTGAGCGTCTCCGAGGGCAGCTCGGAGAAGTGGCGCTTGTAGTCGAGCGAGAACTGGCTGAAGTGCCAGAAGCCGTGCTGCACGGCGACGTCGTAGACCGATGTCTCGGTGCCGTGCTTGAGGTCCCGCCGCACCCGGTTCAGCCGCATCGCGCGCCAATAGTGCATCGGGCTGGTGCCCACGACCTCCTGGAAACAGTAGCCGAGCTTGCGCGGGCTGGCGCCCACCGCCTTGCAGACCTCCAGCAGCGACAGTGCGTGCTCGCCGCTGCCATGCATCAGCTCGCGGGCACGATCGACCGTGCGCTTGCGCGCCGCGGAACTACGGCCGGGATCGCTCGGCCGCGCCGTCGGCAGCATGTCCATGATGTCGACGAGCAGGGCGTCTTCCAGCGCCTGCCGTGCCGCCGGATCGTCGAACTTCTCGGGCGCAGTTGCGAGGGTGTCATGGATCGCCGCGAGATGCGCGCGCAGCCGTGCGACCGGCGCCTCGTCCATCTCGATCACTCGCAGCTGGTGCCAGACCGCGCGGGGCAGTTCGATGTCGAGCTTGGTCGCCAGTTCCTCGATCAGCGCCGATCTGGCGACGACGCCGCGCAACTCGAACGCCTTCGGCGTGCACATATCGACTTCGGCGTCGATGCAGGCGATCACCTGGCTGCCTGCGACGCTGGCGCCGTTGCAATTGATCTCGCCGTTGCCACGCCAGGGCAGGCCGATGCCAAAGCTGTCAGCACCCAGCTGGCCATACTGGCGGACCTGCTGGCTGGTGATCTCGCGGAATACCTCGACGTGGGGGAGGGAAAGCTGGGTAAAGCTGCCTGCGAATGCGCCGGCGCTGATCTGGTCGTAGCTCAGCCTCCAGCGGCCGAGCGCGGCGCAGTGCTCGTCGACGTCCGTACTGCGCGCCTGGAACAGGTTGGCCGCCGAGTCCTGAATCGGAAAAGTTGCGCTTAAGGCCATGACGATACGACGGAATTTGTGAGCCGAGCAGCCGGCACGGACCGCGCCAGACTGGCACGACCACGGGCCCTGTCCAGCGAAATATTGCCGGATCTCGATAACGCCTGGCGCTGTCGTTGTGCACTCTTCGCCATTGCCACTCCCGGCACCGGAGTCGGGAGACCTTGGCGGAGGGATCGAGATGCGACCGACCGAGATCATGCGCGGCAGCCCGCCTGCGCCCGAGGCCCAGGTAACGCGCGCCAACTGGCGCAGCTTTCCAGCCATCCGCTGGGGCTTCACCCACGCGCGCGAAGTGTTGCCGACCGCCGAGATCCGTCGTTCCGCGCAGCCGACGAAGATCGTGAGCGCGCCGCGCGAACTGGCAAAGATCGGCTTCACCGCGCCTGACGGCATCAAGACCACGATCGAGGCGACGCTGCGCGAGACCTTCGCTGACGCGCTGCTGGTCATGCACCGGGGCACGCTGATCCACGAATGGTATGGCGACGGCATGGGCGTGACCACGCCGCATCTGATCTGCTCGATCAGCAAGGCGATATCAGGCACGCTTGGCGGGGTGCTGGCCGCGCGCGGGCTGGTCGATCCGGAGGCGAGGGTGGTGCGCTACATTCCGGAGCTCGAGAGCTCGGTCTACGGCACCTGCACGGTCCGCAATCTCCTCGACATGGCCGTCGCGATCCAGTTCGAGGAGGATTACGAGGATCCCGCCGGCGATGTCGCGCGCTATCGCTTCTCCTCCGGCTGGGACGTGCCGCCATCAGGCGTCGAGCCCGGCCATCAGCGCGCCTATCTCGCCACGCTCCGCGGCACCGGCAAGCCGCACGGCAAGGTGTTCCATTACGTCTCGACCAACACCGAGGTGCTCGGCTGGGTCTATGAGCGCGCCTGCGGCATGCCCTACCATCGCATCCTCTCCGACTATCTGTGGCAGCCCCTGGGCGCGGAGGAAGATGGCTCGCTCACGCTCGACAGCCACGGCATGGGCCGCCTCGCGGGCGGCATTTCCGTGACAGCGCGCGACCTGCTGCGGTTTGGCGAGATGATGCGCAATCGCGGCGTGGTGGAGGGACGGCAGGTGGTGCCGGGCTGGTGGATCGACGATATCAGAGAGAACGGCGATCCCAAGGCCTGGGCCGACGGCGATCTCGCCGAGTTCTTCCCGGGCGCGCGCTATCGCAGCAAATGGTTCACGATCGACCCGTCGCGCAACGCGCTGACCGCGATCGGCATCCACGGCCAGCACCTCCATGTCGATCTCGACTCGGACACTGTCATCGTCAAGTTCGCGACCCAGCCCAAGGCGATGGACGTGCCGCTCGACCAGCGCTGGTTCGCGGCCTTCCGCGCTATCGCCACACATCTCGCTCCGCGCTGATCTCTGGACATTACCATGCTCGATACCGTCAAAGCCAAATCGCAGGCGCAGACCGCGACGCCTCATCCGCTCGATCCTTTGACCGCAGAGGAGATCACCGCAGCCTGCACGCTTGTGCGTGCGGGGGCCGCTTCGCCGGAGAACTGCCGGTTCCCGACGGTGCGGCTGGAAGAGCCGACCAAGCAGGAGCTGGCCGCCGGAGGGACGCCGCGGCGTGCCTTCGCGCTCACGCTCGACGTGGCGACAGGCGAGGCGATCGAGCACATCGTCGATCTCGCCCGCAACGAGATCGTTGCCCGCAAGGTGATCCCGAATCGCGAGGCGCCCTATGGGCAGCCGTCGGTGATGCTCGAGGAGTTCTTCAAGTGCGAAGCCGTGGTCAAGGCCGACCCCGGCTGGCGCGCGGCGATGGTTCGGCGCGGCCTGACCGACAAGGACATCGAGCTGGTTCAGGTCGACCCGTTCTCGTCGGGTTTCTTCGATTTCGAATATGAACGCGGCGCGCGCATCGTTCGGGCCGTCAGCTTTTTTCGCGAGCATCTCCAGGACAACGGCTACGCGCACCCGATCGAGGGCGTCGTCGCAGTCGTCGATCTGATCAGCGGCAAGGTTCTCGACCTCACCGACGCGGACCCGATCGTGCCGATCCCGCGCAAGAAGCGGAATTACGGCGCGCATGAGGTCACCAACCCGCGAACGGATATCAAGCCGCTGCATATCGAGCAGCCCGAGGGCGCGAGCTTTGAGGTTGATGGCTGGAAGGTCGACTGGCAGAAATGGAGCTTTCGCATCGGTTTCACACCGCGCGAGGGGCTGGTGCTGCATCAGCTCGGCTACCAGGACGGCGACCGGAAGCGTTCGCTGATCCATCGCGCCAGCGTCACCGAGATGGTGGTGCCGTACGCCGACCCGACCGCGAACCATTTCTGGAAGTCGGCGTTCGACGCCGGCGAATACGGGCTCGGCATGCTCGCCAACGCGCTCGAGCTCGGCTGCGACTGCCTCGGCCACATCAGATATTTCGACGTGCCGGCCGCCGACAACAACGGCAAACCCTTCGTCATGCAGAACGCCATCTGCATGCATGAAGAAGACTACGGAATTGCCTGGAAGCACTACGAATTCCGCAACGGCCTGTTCGAGGTCCGCAGATCCCGGCGGCTCGTGATTTCGTTCTTCGCCACCGTCGGCAACTACGATTACGGCTTCTACTGGTACCTCTATCAGGACGGCACGATCCAGCTCGAGACCAAGCTCACGGGCATTATCCAGACGGCCGCCGTGCCCTCTGGCGAAAAGTACAAATGGGGCGGCATGGTCGACGACGCCCTCGGCGGCCCGACGCATCAGCACTTCTTCAACGTGCGCATGCACATGGATCTCGACGGCGGCGGCAACACCGTGACCGAGCATGAGTTCGTGCCGCGGCCCTGGGGCGCCGACAATCCGCATGGCAACGCGTTCGACACCACCACGCGCGTTCTCTCACGCGAGCGTGACGCCGCCGCCATTGCAAATGGCGAGACCGGCCGGTTCTGGAAGATCAGCAACCCGAACGAGATCAATTCGGTCGGCAACGCGCCTGCCTACAAGCTCGTCGTCAATCCGAGCCCGCTGATGCTGGCGCAGGAAGGCAGCTACGTGCGCAAGCGCGGCGGCTTTGCCACCAGGCATGTCTGGGTGACGGCCTTCGACGCGGCGGAAAAGTACGCCAGCGGCGATTATCCCAACAACCATGCCGGCGGCGATGGCCTGCCGCGCTACGCCGCGCAGAACCGCAACATCGAGAATACGGATATCGTGCTGTGGCACTCGTTCGGCCACACCCATATCTGCAAGCCTGAGGATTTCCCGATCATGCCGGTCGAATATGCCGGCTTCATGCTGAAGCCTACCGGCTTCTTCGCGGCCAATGCGGCTGGCGACATCCCGCCCGATCGCAACAGCCGCAGCGTGCTGGCTGGCCAGCAGAAGGACGCCGGAGGGACGTGCTGCCACAAGGGCTAGCGGAGGAACGCCTCGGTAGAACCGTGAGGCTCAGCCGGCGGCAATGCGAGCGAGGCGGGGCCTGCCACCAGACTGTCAAGATCGACCAGAAACAGATCGGCCATGTGGGTRAGCTGGTGGAGCGGGATGCTGACCTCACCGCTCTCGGCACGCGAGACGAATTCGGGCGAGACGCCGACGAGGCTTGCGATCTGGGCCTCGGTGTAGCCACGCGCCTCGCGCGCGCCTTTGACCTGGGCGCCGATGTGCCGCCGGTGCAGGGCCTGCTCTTCCTCGGTCATCATGAGCGCCTGCTCGTCCAGGCTCGCAACGCCATCGACGAACGCGACGCCCAGCAGCCGCCGCTTTTGCCAGGCGACGCGGCAAGCCTTGCGCAAGCCGTCGGCAAAGATCAGCGTAGCCTCCTTCGGAAACGACAGCGACCAGTCGAGCTGCAGACGGGCGCCGGTGCCGGAGACGTCGGCGATGGTGCAGGGGATGCTGACGGTGCCGCGGGCACCCTCGAATTCGATGATCCCGGTCCTCGCCGTGGATTGCCTGGCCGCAGCGCGCAATTCGCTCATGGACGTCGCCCCCGGATGTCCGGCACTTGCTGAAAAATCTGGAGGTAATTTTACCTCCAGGGGTCCCTGCGCTCAATCGAACCCGGCAGGCATGGTGAAGGATTGGTTCTCGATGGAGCAGGGCACGTCGCCTGAGATGAACCTTCCGGCCCGGCGCGCCCACAAAGACTGGAGATCGCCACCAGTCTTCCGGACATTGCAATGAGATCGCTTGCCTTACTCTGCCTGCTTGCCTTCACCACATCGGCACATGCGGCCACCACTCCCGAGCAGCACTATCTTGATCTGCGGGATCGCTACATCGCCAAATTCTCGAAGGCCAAGGAGAGCGACGAAACATCCAGGCAGCACGATGCGGCGCTCAACGAGCTGACCGGCGTACTGCGGGGCCTGGTCGGCCCCGTCACGATCAAGGGGCTGCCGGCCGAGGGCAAGTCGAACGTCGACACGCTCTTCAGGGGAGACAGCGGCTTCGGCCATCTCGACGGGCTCGGCTTCGCCACGGAAGGCGACAAGCAGCAGGCCGTGGTGACGACAACGTCGCTGCTCAAGCATTGGCTGCGCGAGCATAACAAGGACGGCATGCCGCAGGAGATCGATGCTGCGTTCAAGTCAGATCGCTTCTACTATCAGGCGATCCAGGACTCCGCCTTCGCCAAATATGCCGAACTGCCGATCATCAAACCCGCAGCCGCGACCGCCGCCGTCGCCGTGCTCGGCGTCCGCGGTAATGGCGACCTGAAAGGGCCGCCTCATGAAATCGACGTGGTCGCGATCCAGGGCGAGAAAGTGTTCTTTCTCGCCATGAACGAGGCCGTGAAGACCGCCGAGATCCCGGCTTGCGAAAGGGTCTGGAAGCAGATGATGGCCAGGACGCTGCCGAAGGATGACATGGCCAAGGAAGACCAGGCTATGGACGCCTACACGAAATGTTTCGCCAAGGAGGCGCCGAGCCAGAGCTGGTTCGCGGCGGCCGTCAAGAAGGCGCAGGGCCAGCTGGAGCTGCTGCCGCTGCGCTAGAGCGTGCCGCGTCCACCTTCGACGACGAACCGCCGTAGCCAGAGCGTACACGCCACGATGTCGCGTAGCCCGCTCACTGGAGCGCTATCCGGGCCGGGAGCGGGGGTTGTCCAAGCCGCCATGGCACTGGCCGTCCTGATCGACCCACCCATACCTGTAATTCGCATAAGGTATATTATGGAATATATTTATCTCCAATTGGATCAGTTATTTAGCCAAAGACTCTGCCATTGCAGCTTCACTGGAGCGGCTTTCTGGACGCCGTAGCCTGAGCATCGATCGGCACCGTGCGCGCACCAGCGGCCTCGTCTGAAAGCCGATATTGCCGCGACCTTGTCCGGCTGCAATAAGCGAGCTTCGCGAGATCGCAGATGACCTTCTGGCCTGACGTCCGTATGGTTTGCATCTCACAACAAAAACAAACCTTCCGAGGAAGCAGACCCATGAGCTTTTCCCGCCGCACGCTTCTCAAGGCCTCCGCCGCGACCGCCGTCTTTGGCGGCGTCAGCGCGCCCTCAGTGGCCCGTGCCCAGGCCGCCGAGTTCTCCTACAAATACGCCAACAACCTGCCGGACACCCATCCGCTGAACGTGCGCGCCAAGGAGATGGCTGCGGCGATCAAGAGCGAGACGAACGGCAAGTTCGACCTCCAGATCTTCCCGAACAACCAGCTCGGCTCCGACACCGACATGCTGAGCCAGATCCGCTCCGGCGGCGTCGAGTTCTTCACGCTGTCCGGCCTGATCCTGGCGACCCTGGTGCCGGCAGCCTCGATCAACGGCATCGGCTTTGCGTTCCCGGATTACCCCACGGTCTGGAAGGCCATGGACGGCGAGCTCGGCGCCTATGTCCGCGGCGAGATCAACAAGGCCGGGCTCGAGGTCATGGACAAGATCTGGGACAACGGCTTCCGCCAGACCACGTCCTCGACCAAGCCGATCAACGGCCCTGACGATTTCAAGGGCTTCAAGATCCGCGTGCCGGTCTCGCCGCTCTCGATCTCGATGTTCAAGGCGCTCGGCGCCGCCCCCGCCAGCCTGCAGTTCTCCGAGGTCTATTCGGCGCTGCAGACCAAGATCGTCGAGGGCCAGGAGAACCCGCTGGCGATCATTTCGACCGCCAAGCTCTACGAGGTCCAGAAGTACTGCTCGCTGACCAACCACATGTGGGACGGCTTCTGGTTCCTGATGAACCGCCGCGCCTGGGCGGCGCTGCCGGACGATATCAAGACCATCGTCGCCAAGAACGTCAACGCGGCCGCGGTCAAGGAGCGCGAGGATACCGCCAAGCTGAATGCGGGTCTTCAGCAGGAGCTCGCGGCCAAGGGCCTGGTGTTCAATCAGCCCGAGGTCGGGCCATTCCGCGACAAGCTGCGCGCCGCCGGATTCTACAACGAGTGGAAAGGCAAGTACGGCGAGAAGGCCTGGGAGCTGCTCGAGAAGTCCGTCGGCAAGCTGTCGTAACGTGTAAGAAGCAATAGGGGCCTTGCCATGGCTCATGTCGACATGACGCCAGCCGTGACGCCCACCTTGGCCGGCGAGATGGTTGAGCCCCCTCGCCGCCGGTCTGTGCTCGGGTCCATCGAGCTTGGACTGAGATGGCTGGTCGAGATCCCGGCGGCGATCCTTGTCGTCGCCGAAATCGTGATCCTGTTTGCCGGCGTGGTCTCACGCTACGTGCTGCACGCGCCGCTGGTGTGGTCGGACGAGCTGGCCTCGATGCTGTTCCTGTGGCTGGCAATGCTGGGTGCGGCGGTCGCGTTCCGCCGCAGCGAGCACATGCGGATGACGGCGCTGGTCGCCAGCGCCGGCCCAAGGCTGTGGGCTTATCTGGACGTGGTCGCGACCTGTGCGGCGCTGGCGTTCCTGCTGCTGATCGTCCGTCCGGCCTACGAATACACCTACGAAGAAAGCTTCATCACCACGCCGGCGCTGCAGATCTCCAACAGCTGGCGCGCGGCAGCGCTGCCGGCGGGCGTCTGCCTGATGGTGCTGTTCGCGCTGCTGCGGCTGCTCCGCGTCAGCGATCTCAAGACGTTGTTGCTGGCCGCCGCCACGGTCATCATGCTGTGCGCTGTTTTCTGGTTCGCGCAGCCGCTGCTCAAGCCGCTCGGCAATATCAACCTGATCATCTTCTTCGTGGGCGTGGTCGGCTTCTGCGTGTTCGTGGGCGTGCCGATCGCATTCGCGTTTGGCCTCGCGATCTTCGGCTATCTGGCTTTGACGACGCGGACGCCGCTGATCGTGCTGGTTGGGCGGATGGACGAGGGCATGAGCCACCTCATTCTGCTCTCGGTGCCGCTGTTCGTGTTCCTGGGGCTGCTGATCGAGATGACCGGCATGGCGCGGGCCATGGTGGCGTTTCTGGCGAGCCTGCTCGGCCATGTCCGCGGCGGCCTGCATTATGTGCTGGTCGGCGCCATGTATCTGGTCTCCGGCATCTCCGGCGCCAAGGCGGCCGACATGGCGGCCGTTGCGCCCGTTCTGTTCCCTGAAATGAAGCAGCGCGGCGCCCGCCCCGGCGATCTCGTCGCCCTGCTCGCCGCAACCGGCGCCCAGACCGAAACCATTCCACCGAGCCTGGTGCTGATCACGATCGGCTCGGTCACCGGCGTCTCGATCTCGGCGCTGTTCACCGGCGGCCTGTTGCCGGGCGTGGTGCTGGCGCTGACGCTGTCGGGCCTCGTGTGGTGGCGTTATCGCGGCGAGGATTTGAGACACGTCACGCGCGCCACGTCCGCCGAGATCGCGCGCGCCTTCGTGGTGTCCATCCCCGCCCTCGCCCTGCCCTTTGTGATCCGCTACGCCGTGGTCGAAGGCATCGCGACAGCCACCGAAGTCTCGACCATCGGCATCGTCTACGCGCTGGTGATCGGGCTGCTGATCTACCGGCAGTTCAACTGGCGGCGCCTGTTGCCGATGCTGATCGAGACCGCCTGCCTGTCCGGCGCGATCCTGCTGATCATTGGTACCGCGACCGGGATGGCCTGGGGCTTGACCCAATCCGGCTTCTCGCGCGCGCTGGCGGCGGCGATGACGGGCCTGCCCGGCGGTGCCGCGAGCTTCATCGCCGTCTCGATCCTGGCTTTCGTGGTCCTCGGCAGCGTCCTCGAAGGCATTCCGGCGATCGTGCTGTTCGGGCCGCTGATGTTTCCGATCGCGCGGCTCGTCGGCGTGCACGAGGTGCACTACGCCATGATCATCATTCTGGCGATGGGTATCGGGCTATTCGCTCCGCCATTCGGCGTCGGCTATTATGCAGCCTGCGCCATCGGAAAGGTCGATCCGGCCGAAGGCATCCGGCCGATCTGGGGCTATCTGCTGGCGCTGCTGATAGGATTGATCATCGTCGCGGTCTTCCCCTGGATCTCGATCGGATTTTTGTAAGGAGGGTCCCGATGACTGAGCGGCAGAACCAGTACAATATCGGCCTCGACAAGACCCCCGCCAATTACGTGCCGCTGTCGCCGCTGAGCTTCCTCGCGCGCAGCGCCGCCGTCTATCCCGATCACATCAGCACGGTCTATGAAGGCCGCAGCTTCACTTGGGCTCAGACGCATGAGCGTTGCAAACGCTTTGCCTCGTATTTGGCCGGCAAGGGCATCGGCGTCGGCGATACCGTGGCGGCGATGCTGCCGAATATCCCGGCGATGAACGAGGCGCACTTCGCGGTGCCGATGACCGGCGCCGTGCTCAACGCGCTCAACATCCGTCTCGATGCGCCCTCGATCGCATTCCAGCTCGACCATGGCGGCGCCAGGATCATTCTGGTCGATCCGGAATTTTCCGGCGTGATCACCGACGCGCTCGCGCAGATGAGCGGACCGAAGCCGTTCGTGATCGACGTCGACGATGCCGCCTTCAGGGGCGGCAAGCGCATCGGCGAGATCGAATACGAAGCGGCCGTTGCGCAAGGCGATCCGGATTTTGCGGCGATCCCGCCGAGGGACGAATGGGATGCGATCGCGCTGAGCTACACCTCGGGCACGACGGGCAATCCCAAGGGCGTCGTCACCCATCATCGCGGCGCGTATCTCAACGCCGTCAGCAACATCCTTGCCGGCAATCTCGGCCAGCATCCGGTCTATCTCTGGACGCTGCCGATGTTTCATTGCAACGGCTGGTGCTTTCCCTGGACCCTGGCTGCGGCCGCCGGCATCAATGTTTGCCTGCGCAAGGTCGAGCCGACCAGGATCTTCGAGCTGATCAAGCAGCACGGCGTCACCCACATGTGCGGCGCGCCGATCGTCTACAACACGCTGATCAACGCGCCTGACGCGCCGAAAGGCAACGCAGCCCGCCGCGTCGTCGGACTGATCGCAGGTGCCGCGCCGCCGGTCGCCGTGCTCGAAGGCGCCGAAAGCATCGGCATCAAGCTCACGCATGTCTATGGCCTGACCGAAGTCTACGGCCCCGCCTCCGTCTGTGCCGAACAGCCCGGCTGGGACGAGCTGCCCGCCGCCGAGCGCGCGAAGATGAAGCGCCGGCAGGGCGTGCCCTACCCGCTCGAGGAAGGCGTCACCGTCATCAATCCGCAGACCATGCAGGAGGTGCCGCGCGATGGCGAGACCATCGGCGAGGTCATGTTCCGCGGCAACATCGTGATGAAGGGTTACCTCAAGAACGAGAAGGCGACCAAGGAAGCGTTCGAGGGCGGCTGGTTTCACACCGGCGATCTCGGCGTGCTCGACGAGCAAGGCTACGTCACCATCAAGGACCGCTCCAAGGACATCATCATCTCCGGCGGCGAGAACATCTCCTCCGTCGAAGTCGAGGACGTCCTCTACAAGCACCCCGCCGTGCTGTTCGCCGCCGTCGTCGCCAAGCCCGATCCGAAATGGGGCGAAGTGCCCTGCGCCTTCGTCGAGCTCAAGGACGGTGCAATCGCAACCGAGGCGGACATCATCGCCTTCTGCCGCACGCATATGAGCGGCTTCAAGACGCCCAAGGCGGTCGTGTTCGGACCGATCCCGAAGACGTCAACGGGCAAGATCCAGAAGTTCCTGCTGCGCAATGAAGTCGGATCTGCCAAGGCGATTACAGCTTAAGGCCCGCTTCAGCGTCAGACACAATTAGAAACACATATTGTTTCGCCGCGTCGTCGTCCTGAAATGATTTTGTACGTTTGACGACACCGCGACATCGCAGGAAAAGATTGGAAAACGTTAGAGACGCATTTACGTTTTGCTCCCGTCGGATTCGCTGATTCCACATGATTCGTCGCGCTAGCTGCGCGAACGGCGGCCGGCGCGGTTGGGGCGCTTCATGCGGTTCATGTCGTGAGCACAGACGTGCGTGCGCGTCTGGCGCTGCTGCTATTGACGGCCGGATTGCTGCTGCCGCGCGCGGCGGGTGCGCAGGTCACGCGTGAATCGGGCGCCTTCGCCGTGTCCGAGAATTTTGGTCCTGCCGGTCCGCGCGCACCGGGCGGTTTCGGCAATTCTGGTGGCGGCAACAATTTTGCTGGCATGGGTGGCCCGGTGTTCGGCGCTCCAAGCGGTCCGGGGATGCAGCCCAACTATGGCTGGAACGGCGAACCGCCGGGCCTCGCCGGGACCGGCAGGTTCGGCATGCGGCAGGCGTTCGGCGGCGGCTCCACGGGGCCGTCGCAGACCGAGACAGCGCAGGCCACGTTTCTGGCAATGAAGCAGTTCACCCAGACCCTGCTCGACCCGACCATCGACGGGCGCGGCACCGGCCGGCCCGAATTCGACTCGGAGCTCTCGGCCTATACCGATCTTGGCAACGATCGCACGCATGGCGGCATCGGCCGCGAAGCCTATGAGGCGATCTACGGCAAGCCGTCGCTCGCGGCTCAGCACTGGAGCATCTGGGCTGCGGGCTTCGGCGGCTCGCAGACAGCGACCGACGGCAGCGGCTCGTCGGCCCGCAGCTTTGCAACCGCCGTCGGCGCCGACTATGCGCTCTCACCGCAGACGCGAATAGGCTTTGCGCTCGCCGGCGGCGGCACCGGCTTTGCGAATAGTTTCTCCAGCGGCCGTTCCGATTTGTTTCAGGCCGGTAGCTTCGTCAGGCACTCCATCGGCGCAGCCTATGTCGCGACTGCGCTCGCCTATGGCTGGCAGGCCATCAGCAGCGACCATCAAGTGACGCCTGCTGGCAGCGACCAGCTCAACTCGGCCGTCAATGCCAATGCCTATTCGGGTCGCATCGAGAGCGGCTACCGGATCGCAACGCCCTGGCTCGGCATGACGCCCTATGCGGCTGGCCAAGTCACCATGTTCCGCCTCTCCGACTATACCGCGCAGCCGGCATACGCCGCAGATCAATCGGCGCCGTCGAGCAGCAACAGCTTCATTGACAGTCGCAGCGAACTCGGCCTGCGCACCAGCACGTCGTTCGCACTGGCTGGCAGTCTATTCGATCTGCGAGGACGCTTTGCCTGGGCGCATGATTTCAGCGCGACGCAGTCGATGCCTGCGGTCTTTCAGGCGATCACAGGCCAACGATCCGGCCAGGTATCCAGCCAGGCATCCGGCCAGGGCTTTGTCATCGGCAGCACAGCGCTTGCGCCAAACTCGGTCCTGGCAGGGGTCGCGCTCGAGCTGCGTGGCACCAACGGCTGGTCCGCGAGTGCGAATTTCGACAGCGAGCTGTCGAACCTCGTGCGCGCCTATACAGGCAAAGCCGTCGTCCGCTACGCTTGGTAAGGGTTACCTAGAGCCATTTCCGTTCCGACAGAATCGGAACGGGGCTCTAGCTTCTTGTTTTGTCGCGTTTTCTTCACGCGAACCGGTATCCACTTCGCTCGAAAACGCTCTAGTGCGTCTCAAGCCTTAAGCCGTCATAGGCCGGCACCACGCCCGCAGGCAATTTCTGCCTGATGACCTCGTAGTCGACATCGGCCGTCATGTTGGTGATGACGGCACGCTTCGGCTTGAAGCGTTCGATCCAGGACAGCGCATCGTCGATGCTGAAATGGCTGGGATGTGGGGTATAGCGCAGGCCGTCGACGATCCAGAGATCGAGGCCTTCCAGGGCGCCCCAGCTCTCGCGCGGGATGTCGTTGAGGTCGGGCGTGTAGGCGGCGTTGCCGATGCGATAGCCGAGCGCGGGAATATTGCCGTGCTGGACGAGGAACGCGGTCATCGTGACGTCGCCACCCTTGCCGCTGATGATCTGGCTCCCGCCGGCCTCGATCGAATGGCGGCTCAGGATCGGCGGATAGTCGCTGCCCTCCGGCGCGATGAAGCAGTAGGAGAATCGCGCCATGATGTCCTTGGCGGTCGACTGGTTGAAATAAACGGGAATGCGCTTGCGCATGTGGATCACGACGGAGCGCAGATCGTCCATGCCGTGGGTCTGGTCGGCATGCTCATGGGTCAGGAACACCGCATCGATATGATCGACATCGGTCGAGATCAACTGCTCGCGGAGATCAGGTGCGGTGTCGATCACGATGCGCGTAGTGCCGTGGTGTGATGTCCGCTCGACCAGCAGCGAGCAGCGGCGGCGGCGGTTCTTGGGGTTCGAGGGATCGCACGCACCCCAGCCGAGGGCGGGACGCGGCACGCCGGCGGAGGAGCCAGAGCCCAGGATGGTCAGCGTCAGCGTCATGCGGCTTCCTTACACTTTCACCTTGGAGAACAGGCGGAAGAAGTTTTCGCTGGTCTGGCGCGAGATCTCGTCGAGCGTCACGCCGCGGGTCTCGGCCAGAACCTTGGCGACTTCGACCACATAGGCCGGCTCGTTGCGCTTGCCGCGGAACTTGCCCGGCGCAAGGTAGGGCGAGTCTGTTTCAACCAGAATACGGTCAGACGGCAGTTCGGCCGCGAGCGCACGCAAGGCATCCGACTTCTTGAAGGTCAGGATGCCCGTGAAGCCGATATAGAGCCCGAGCGAGACCGCCTTCAGCGCCAGCTCGCGCCCACCGGTGTAACAATGCAGCACGGCGCGAAACGATCCGCGTTCCGCCTCCTCCTCCAGGATACGAGCGCAATCCTCGTCCGCCTCGCGGGTATGGATCACCAGCGGCAGGCCGGTGGCGCGAGCCGCCGCAATGTGGGCGCGAAAGCCCCTCGCCTGCGCCTCCGGGGAGCCGTCGTCGTAGAAATAATCGAGCCCGGCCTCGCCCAGCGCGACCACTTTCGGATGCTGCGTCAGCGCGATCAGCTCGTCCGGCGAAATACCGTCTTCCTCATCCGCGTGGTGCGGATGAGTGCCGACCGTGCAATAGACGTCGTCATAGCGCCCTGCGATGGCGAGAAGCTGATCGAGCTTGCGCCTGTCTCTTATACACATCTCGCACCCGTGTCGAGATCGTGACCATGCGACCGATCCCGGCCCCGCGCGCACGCGATACGATCCCGTCGAGATCCTCCGCAAAGTCCGGAAAATCCAGATGGCAGTGACTGTCGACCAGCATTCCAAGTACCGCTTTCCCAAGAAGCCCCGAGGCCGGCCGCGACCAGCCTTTCACAGGTAGGGGAAGCGTGTGGGGACGTCAACGGGACCGAAAATGGATGGTTCGACTGGTTCCGGAGCGCGTCCACCGAGCGCGGAGAGTAGGTGTCGCCGCGCGATCAGAGATCTAAGACTTCGCGCACCTTTTGCGCGAGCTTGTCGCTCCTATAGGGTTTTTGCAGCAGATGCACCCCAGGATCGAGGCGGCCATGATGGACGATCGAGTTCTCGGTGTAGCCCGACGTGTACAAGACCTTGATACCGGGTGCCATCTGCCCGACCCGCTCAGCGAGTTGCTTTCCAGTCATGCCGCCAGGCATGACAACGTCCGTGAACAATAGATCGGGGACACCGGAACGCGACACTTCCTGCAGTGCGGAGGGTCCGTCGCAGGCCTCGGTGACCCGATAACCCAGGCGGCGCAATTGCTGGACCGCGAACATCCGTACATGAGGATCGTCCTCGACGACGAGGATCGTTTCAATACCGGTCGCAAGGGTTGCAGGAGTTCGGGACGACTGAACGGCAGTCGGCGCATCGGCCTTGGCACGTGGCAAGAAGATCTTCACGCAGGTGCCGTGTCCGATCTCGCTGTAAATCTGGGTGTACCCACCTGTCTGCTTGACGAAGCCGTGCACCATGCTCAGCCCAAGTCCCGTTCCCCTGCCGACCGGCTTGGTCGTGAAGAACGGCTCGAAGATTCGATCGAGTATCTCCGGTGCTATGCCGCTTCCCGTATCGGACAAGGCCATCATGACGTATTGGCCCGGAGTCACCTCCACGTTGTGGGCGGCATATTCTTCCGACACGTCGACATTAGCCGTCTCAATCGTCAGCTTGCCTCCCTGCGGCATCGCATCGCGCGCGTTGAGGACGACGTTGACGATTGCGGTCTCCATTTGACGGATATCGGCGGTCACGGTCCACAACGGCTTCGTCAAGCGGAGATCGACTTCGACATTTTCCCCTATGGTCCGCCGCAACAGGCTGTTCATGTGCGTCACGACCTCATTCAAGTCGAACGTGCTCGGCTCGAGCGTCTGGCGTCGGGCGAAGGCGAGCATCAGCTGCGTCAGGCCTGCGCCGCGTTCGGCGGCGGCAAAAATCGGCTCGACCAGCTTGCGATGCGGATCGTCGCTCTTTACCTGGGACTTGAGAATGCGCGCTTGCCCGCCGACGATCGTCAGCAGATTGTTGAAGTCGTGGGCCACACCGCCTGTCAGCTGTCCAACTGCTTGTATTTTCTGCGCCTGCAGCAGTTGCGCTTCCACTCGCTTGCGATCGGTGATGTCCTCGGTCAAGAATGCGACGCCACCGATGTTGCCAAGGGTGTCAAACCATGGTCGCACCTCCCAGCGCAGCCATTGCACGCGTCCGTCGGCTCTCGTGAACGAGTCCTCTTCGGCATGAAGCGTCTCGCCCGCAAGGGCGCGGCGGTGAATCGCGCGCCAGCGATCCGGGATTTCGGGAAAAACTTCATAATGTGACAGGCCGTGCAAATCTCGGCCGACGAGGCCGTAGTCCGTAAGCCATCGGTCGCTGTAGACGAGGTAGCGCAGGTCTTTGTCGAGTATCGCAATCGCGGCCGGAGCGTACTTGATGAAATATCTCAGACGCTCCTCGCTTTCACGCAAGGCTTCGACTCCCTTTTGCTGAAGAGCCTCAAGAGCCCTGCGGGTTGAAATGTCCCTCACCGCTGCAATCGCTGCGGACCGATCTGCCATTGCAATTGGACTGAGGCTGATCTCGGCCGGGAATTCGGTCGAGTCTTTTCGTCGCGCCCATAACAACAGCCCTCCACCCATCATTCGCGTCTTGGGTTGCGTGAAGTAGGCGCCCAGATGGCTCAAATGTGCCTTGCGAAATCGCTCCGGGATCAGAATCTCGACGGGCTTGTCCACGAGTTCTTCGGGCGCGTACCCAAAAATGTCCGAGACGCGGTCGCTGGCGAACTCGATCACACCGGCATCGTTGACCATCAGGACGGCGTCTGGACTCGCAGCGAGGACGCCTTTGAATCTCGCCTCGCTTGCGTGCAAATCGGCTGCTGCCTTGGCCCGATATACGCTCCCCTTGCCGCGTCCCAGGTTGCGCAGCCGCTGTTGTAGTCTGAGCCACAACGAGGTTCCGAGCCTTCCGGAATCCTCGCCATCGTCTCGGGTATGTGAACGGCTCAATTCCCACCTGCCATACGGCACTGAAGGCCACTTCCGGGCGAACGACGCGACATCGAATTGACCGCCTCCCTTGGCAGGTTGCAATTCCTGCGAAGACTACCATAGGAACGGCTGTAGCTATGGACTTGTCATAACGCGTATCGCATTACCGCTGCGAACGTGCGCCGCCCACCGACCGCGAAGCTGCGTTATCTTTCGCCTCGTCGCATGAGAAGCGGAGACCTGCGTCTCATTTGCAATGATCTGGATCAATGAGGCGGGTCACGTCTGGCGCCTGATACCGCTCGCAGACGGCGGCGCCTATCTCGATACCGGCATGCGATCACCCCTGGGCGGGGTCGCGCGGGCTTTGGGTACGCGGCGCAGCCGGCTTTGGCCTATCGTGGCGACGCGATGCGGTTGCCAAGTCGCATCGCCACGAGATTGGGTAACGCTAGGCCGCTGGCTCGATGTAGCGCGGGAACGCGGGCGTCGGCGCCGGCAGCGTTGATCCGGGCGTGATGCGCTTGGCGCCGCCGAGCATGGCAAAGTTGCGCTCGCTCACGGGAATACCGAGACTGTCGAGCAGCAGGCTTGAAGCAGTTGGCATCGCCGGTTGAGCCAGGATCGCGATCTGGCGCACGACTTCGGCGGTGACGTAGAGCACCGTCTTCTGGCGCGCAGGATCGGTCTTGGCGAGCGCCCACGGCGCCTCGCCCGCGAAATAGCGGTTGGCCTCTGCCACCACGGCCCACACGGCGTTGAGCCAGTGATGGATCTGCTGCGTCGCCATGGCTTCGCGGCTGGCCGCGATCATGCCGTCGGCCATCGCCAGGATCGCCTTGTCGTTGTCGCTGAATGCGCCGGGCTCCGGCAGCCCCCCGCCGAATTGCTTGGCGATCATCGACAGCGAGCGCTGCGCGAGGTTGCCGAGATCGTTAGCGAGATCGGCATTGATGCGCGCGACGATGGCCTCGTGGTTGTAGTTGCCGTCCTGGCCGTAGGAGACCTCGCGCAGGAAGAAATAGCGCATCTGGTCGACGCCGTACTGGTCGGCGAGATTGAAGGGATCGACGACATTGCCGACCGACTTCGACATCTTCTCGCCCCTGTTGAACAGGAAGCCGTGGGCATACACCCGCTTCGGCAGCGCAAGGCCTGCCGACATCAGGAATGCCGGCCAGTACACCGCATGGAAGCGGATGATGTCCTTGCCGATGATGTGCAGATCGGCCGGCCAGTAGCGCCAATTCTTGTCGTCTTCGTCGGGGAAGCCGACACCGGTGATATAGTTGGTCAGCGCGTCGACCCAGACATACATCACATGCTCTTCGGCGCCGGGCACCTTGACGCCCCAGTCGAACGTGGTGCGCGAGATCGAGAGATCGCGCAGGCCGCCTCTCACGAAGCTCACGACCTCGTTGCGGCGCGCATCCGGGCCGATGAATTCAGGGTGCTGCTCGTAGAGCTTCAACAGCTTGTCCTGATAGGCAGACAGGCGGAAGAAATAGCTGTTCTCCTCGACCCAATCGACCGGCGTGCCCTGCGGCCCGAGGCGCACGCCGTCGTCGTTCAGGCGCGTCTCATCCTCGGCGTAATAGGCCTCATCACGCACCGAGTACCAGCCGGAATAGCTGTCGAGATAAATGTCGCCATTCGCCTCCATGCGGCGCCAGATCTCCTGGCTCGAGCGATGATGCTGCTCCTCGGTGGTGCGGATGAAGCGATCGAACGAGACGTTCAGGCGTTCGTCCATCTCCTTGAAGCGGCCGGCGTTGCGGGTCGCCAGCGCAGACGGGGTCAGACCCTCGTTCTGCGCCGTCTGAACCATCTTCTGGCCGTGCTCGTCCGTGCCCGTCAGGAAGAACACGTCCTTGCCGTCGAGCCGCGCGAAGCGCGCCAGCACGTCGGCCGAAATCGCCTCATAGGCGTGACCGATATGCGGGCTGCCGTTGGGATAGGCGATCGCGGTCGAGATGTAGAAGACGTTGTCGCGTGCGGGGGCGGCCGCGGGCGTTGTGGCCTTTGGCGCCGCCGCGGGCTTCGGCGCAGGCGGCGCCTTGGGTTTCAGGACCTTGGGTTTCGAGACCTCGGGTTTAGTGACCTTGGGCTGCACGGCCTTCGGCGAAGTGACGACAGGAGCCGGTGCCGCGATCACGGCGGGCTCGGTCACCTTCGCCTTCCTGGCTGCGGTCTTCGTCGGGGGCTTTGCAGGCTTTCTGGCAGCCGCCGTCTTCACTGCCTTCTTGGCGACAACCTGCTTCTTCGCGGCTTTCTTGCCGGCCTTCTTTGCCGTCTTCGCAGCGCTCTTCGTCGCGCCATTCTTCAAGCCGTTCTTGGCCGCGGCCTTCTTAGTCTTCTTGGTAGCTTTGCGCGCAGGCGCCTTCGCGGCTTTCTTCGCAGCCTTCTTCTTGCCCTTGGCGGTTTTCTTAGCTCGCGTTGCCACGACGACTTCCTTTACCGGCTTCTCAGAAATTTGGATTCAAACTTGCGCTCTAGCGCGTTGCGTCCGCCAGCCAGCCGAACACCGAAAAAACCAAGGGCTTTCGCTCCAGATTGTAGGTTTCGGTGTCGCGCGCGGCGCGGACGATCTTTTCCCATACCTCGCTCAAGCGCGCAAGGCGCGGCAGGTTCTGGTTGGCATTGGCGTCGTCCGCATGCAGGCGGTCCGCGATCCAGCGATCGATGCCGTCGACGAAGGCTGCGAGCGCCACGCGATCGCTGGTGCCAAGAGATTCGCCAAGGGTGTGCAATTCGCGCGGATCGACCTCCGGCAGGCGCGCCAACAGCGCCGCCGTGCGCTGCTGAAGTTTCAGCGCATCGCCGCCGAGCAGCGTCAGCGCCCGTGCAACGCTGCCCTCGGAGGCCTCCGCAGCCTCGCGCAGTGCCAGATCAGTTGGAGCAAGGTCGGCGGCCGCAGCGGCTGCGCCGAGGACCTCGTCGGTTGTCAGGGATCGCAAGCGCAGCTTGCGGCAACGCGACTGGATGGTGGCGAGCACGCGCGCCGGTGCGTGGCTCACCAAAAGGAACAACGATCGCTGCGGCGGCTCCTCGAGGATCTTGAGCAGTGCGTTCGCAGCATTGGGATTGAGCTCGTCGACGGTGTCGACGATGCAGACGCGCCAGCCTTCGGCGGCAGCCGTCGAGCCGAAGAACGCTATGGTCTCGCGCGTCTCGTCGACGGTGATGACGGTGCGCATCACCCCGCGGTCGTTGGCAGTGCGCTCCAGCGTTAGCAGCCCGCCATGCGAGCCAGCCGCGACCTGCCGCGCCACGGTGTCATCGGAATCAACCGCGAGGTCCTCGGCGCCCTGCACGGCTGGCGCCAGCGGCTGCCCGTGGGCAAGCACGAAGCGCGCCATGCGATACGCCAGCGTCGCCTTGCCAATCCCTTGCGGGCCACCGATCAGCCAGGCATGCGCGATGCGCCCGCTGCGATAGGCCGCCAGCAGCGCGGCCTCCGCCTCGCGATGGCCGAACAGAAGGCTGGTCTCGCGGGGATGCGGAATGGCGCTCTCGCGCTCGACTTGACGCGGGCTCATGCCGACACCACCGAGGCGGGCGTCGGCAGGAGACGGTCGCGCAGCGCGGTCCAGACACGGCCGGCGACCGTATCAGGATCGGAATTGGCGTCGATCAGCACGCAGCGCGCGGGATCGTCTGCAGCAATCTTGCGATAGGCCTCGCGCAAGCCTTGATGGAAGGCGATCTTTTCACCTTCGAACCTGTCGGGCGCGTCGCTGCCGCGCCGCGCCGCCGCACGGGCCAGGCCGATCTCGACCGGCAGGTCGAGGATGATAGTGAGGTCTGGCTTGAGATCGCCGATCGTGACCCGCTGCATGGCGTTGATCAACCCGGCAGGCACGCTGCCGAGGCTGCCCTGATAGGCACGTGTCGAGTCGGCGAAGCGGTCGCACAGCACCCAGATGCCCTGCTTGAGCGCAGGCTCGATCACGGTCCGAACATGGTCGTCGCGCGCGGCGGCGAACAGCAGCGTTTCGGCTTCAGGCCCGAGCAGCTTGCCCATCCCCGACAGCACCAGATGGCGCATGATCTCGGCACCCGGTGACCCGCCCGGCTCGCGCGTGACGAGGATGCGCATCCTTGCCGCCTTGAGACGGTCGGCGAGCTTCTTGATCTGGGTCGACTTGCCCGCCCCCTCGCCGCCTTCAAAGGTGACGAAGCGTCCGCGTCCGGACGGCCATGTTGCCGCGCTTTCACCCATGGTCAGAGCTTCTCGGCGCCCGCGCGGAACATGCCGATCACGAGCTCGCTGGCGCCGTCGATCGCGCGCCGCATGGTCGAGCCGGTGCCAACAGCCTCGGCCGCATAGACCGGTGTCTCCACCGCGATATTGCCGCTGCGCCAGACCCTGACCACGCCGACCTGCTGGCCGACCTGAACCGGTGCGCGCACGGGGCCGCTATAGACGACTCGCGCGATCAGCTTGTCGCCGCCGCTCTTGTGCACCATCACCTTCACCGGCTCTTTCGCGACCAGCTTCACCGAGCGGCTCTCGCCGCCAAACACCTTGGCATAGCCAACCTGCTGATCGGCCGCGATCAGGGTGCGGGTCTCGAAATTGCGAAAGCCCCACTCCAGCATCTTCTTGGCTTCGGTGGCGCGGTCCTCGGGATCTTCCAGGCCGTTGACGACGACGATCAACCGCGTGCCGTTCTGCACCGCCGAGCCCACCATGCCGTAGCCGCCCTCCTTGGTGTAACCGGTCTTCAGGCCGTCGGCGCCTTCCAGCGAATTCAGCAGCGGATTGCGGTTGGGCTGGCGGATCTTGTTCCAGGTGAACTCCTTCTCGCCGAACAGTTTGTAGAATTCGGGGAAGTCCAGGATGATGTGACGGGCGAGCATGCCGAGCTCGCGCACCGTCATCTTGTTGCCGGGATCGGGCAAGCCGTTGGAATTGGCGAAGGTCGATTTGGTCAGGCCCAGCTCGCGGGCGCGCTTGGTCATGAAGTCGGATGCAAAGATGCGCTCGTTGCCGGCGATGCCTTCAGCGAGCGCGATGCAGGCGTCGTTGCCGCTCTGGATGATCGCGCCGTGCAGGAGGTCGTCGACCGAAACCTTGCTGTTGATGGCTGCGAACATGGTCGAACCGCCGGAGGGAGCGCCGCCTTTGCGCCAGGCGTTCTCGCTGATCCGGTATTCGTCGGTCAGCTTGACGTCGCCCTTCTTGATCTCGTTGAACACGACCTCTGCGGTCACCAGCTTCATCATGCTGGACGGGGCGCGCAGCTCGTCGGCATTCTTCTCGAACAGCACGCTGCCGCTGGAAGCCTCGATCAGGATCGCAGTGGGCGCGTCGCCGTCGAAGCCGGCGTCCTCCGCCTTCTTGGCGCCCTGGACGCTCTGGTTGGCGGCGTAAATCACCCCGCCCCAGCTCAGGCTCACGGCAAGCGCCGCTGCGACCAACCCGCGCGCCAGCACTCCGGCTGTGACCCCGGTGTGACGAAGCGAGATGAGACGAAATGCCATGGCCAAGCCCTGAGAGCGGCGTTCTAACAAATGGAACCGGGGCGAACAACACGCGGATCGGTGCCTCTCCCGGAGATTGCACGATTCTCGTCGCATCCCTATCGTGGCACCTGATGTTTTTCGACCAAACCCCTGAAACAAGGCGGAAAAGCGATGTCCACCACGCGCGTGATCAAGGCCAATGGGATCGACCTCTTCATCCGCGAGGCCGGCCAAGGGCCGCTGGTGGTGCTGTGCCATGGCTGGCCGGAACTCTCTTATTCCTGGAGGCACCAGATTCCGGCGCTGGCGGCCGCCGGCTTTCACGTCGTGGCCCCCGATATGCGCGGCTACGGCCAGAGCGCGGCGCCGCCTGAGGTATCAGCCTATTCGATCCTGGATCTGGTCGGCGATGTGGTCGGGCTGGTCCAGGCGCTCGGCGAGACCAAGGCAATGGTGGTTGGCCACGACTGGGGCGCGCCGGTCGCTTGGCATTCAGCCCTCTTCCGCCCTGATATCTTCACGGCGGTCGCAGGCCTGAGTGTGCCGCCGCCGTTCCGCGGACGCGGCCGGCCGCTCGATCTGCTGCGCCAGGGCGGCATCACCAATTTCTACTGGCAGTACTTCCAGACGCCCGGTGTCGCCGAGGCCGAGTTCGAGCAGGACGTCGCCCGCACCATGCGCGTCGTGCTCGGCGGGCGTGGACTTGCCGATCCCAACGCTGCGATGTTCGTGCAGGAGGGCAAGGGCTTTCTCGGCCACGCCACGGCTGACGAGCCGCTGCCCGCGTGGCTGAGCGAGGACGATCTCGCTCACTTCACCGAAAACTTCCGCAAGTCCGGATTCCGCGGCGGACTGAACTGGTATCGCAATCTCGACCGCAATTGGGAACTGACCGCGCCTTGGCAGGACGCGCAGATCCACCAGCCTTCGCTGTTCATCGCGGGCGCGCAGGACGCCGTCATCACCGGCCTGATCGGCGCCAAGCGCGTCAACGAGCTGGAGCGCGTGCTGCCAAACCTCACGCGAAAGCTGATCATCGACGGCGCCGGTCATTGGGTGCAGCAGGAGCGGCCCGATGAGGTCAACGCTGCGTTGATCAGATTCTTGCGCGAAACGTCTTCGCGCTAGGCGGCGACAGCGCGAGATCAGTACAGGCCGCGGCCGGTGAGGATGCTGCGGGCCTCGGCGGCACCGTCGGAGCCGCTCTCGGCGGCATACCGGCCGTCCTCGTCGTAGGACACCTGTCGAGTATTCTGGATCGCCCGGCCGCGGCTGCGGCTCGAGGCCGACATCTCGGAGGTCGCGTTGATCGAGGCGACGTCGGCTGACGTGCTGCCGAGGCTATAGGGCCGCCCTTCGGGCATCGGGACCTCGCCGCGGATGGCGCCGCGGCTCGACGACGGTAGCTCCGGCAGGAAGGGCCGCGCCGAGGCGACCCGGACCATCGAGGGCGACGGCGCAGGAATGCCGGTGCGCAAGGTCGCCATCAGCTGGCGGTCGTCGGAGCCCTCAAGCGGCGCCCGGCCGACATATTCGACCCGCACCCTGGCGACACCATTGCCTTTGAATTCAAGCAGTTCGGCGGCCTTGTTCGAGACGTCGATGAGGCGGTTGCCATGATAGGGCCCGCGGTCATTGACGCGAACGATCAGCGACTTGCCGTTCGACAAATTGGTCACCCGCGCATAGGACGGCATCGGAAGTGTCGGATGGGCCGCGGTCAGCGAACCCATGTCGAAGACTTCGCCGTTGGCGGTCTGGCGGCCATGGAAATCGTCGCCGTACCAGGACGCCATGCCCTCGGCACGGTAGTTGACGTCCTCCTCCGGAACGTAGGTCCTGCCCGCGACGATGTAGGGCTTGCCGACGCGATAGGTGCCACCGCCCTTGGGCACGGGATCACCCCAGGCCACGACTCGCGGGCTCGAGGACACGCCGTATTTCGGATCGACCCGGCTGGCGAATTTGTTGGACGAGGCGCAATTGGCGAGCGCCAGGCAGGCCGAGACCACCGCGACGCACCGCGCGGCACGCACCACCGAATCTGACCGTCGGATCCCCATTCGCCCCAAATACCACTTCGCCGGAGATGGCACTAACCCGCTTGCTTGCGGGGAGCACCCTCCGGGCCGCGAACTCCGAGGCGGCCCACCACCGTCTCAGAGGTGGTAACGATAACGCAACCCGAACGCGGCGGAAATGGGGAGCCCACAGGGTTCGCGCTGGGATGGTAAACAGGACGTTCGGCATTCTCCGTTGATCTACGGGGCGAGAGGGCTTCGGCGCCGCCTCCTCTGTGCCAGACCTGCACAAGCTGTTGCGCCAAAACCTCACTCCACCCCCGATATCGCCGGCTTCACCGGAATTCTTTTGACTGTGCAAGGCCGCCCGCGTCTTCTCAGCTGCAGGGGCGGGATTGGAATTTAACGATGATCGAGACGGTTTCGGCACTGATGGGTCTGGTAAGCGCGGGGATCTTCCTGGCCCATGCGTTTGAAGGCTACCGCACGAGGGCCTGAAGGCACTCGCGCGGGCGACATTGCATCACCTCTTCAAGGCGGCACGTTCGGAGAATTTTAATCAATCCGATCGAGCATCGAAGACGAGAGCAGCAGGTGTCCCATGCGCAACCATGACCTCTTATCCGACGGCTTTCTGGCACTGACCGCAGGCGGTCTGGTCCTGCTCTGCTCGAGCCTCGTGGCCCTGGCCTTCGGCTAATCCGCACTCACGCTTTTCAATAGTTCGGACCGCTGCGCTACTGCGACGCAGCAATGCGCATCCGCTTCAGGATTGTGCCGCTCCCGTTTAGTTGATTGAATTTCCGCGTTCGGCGCCTCGACTCATTTCCAGAGAGGCCACACCAACGAAGGCGACGCACATGCTTTCCGAGAAATTCTTCCTGGTCCTGGAATCGCTGATCCGCGGCGACCGGACCTACCCCAACGGAAGCCCCCGGGTGATCAGCACCACACCGCACGTCCCGGTGACGCTGCCGCCTCAGAAATAGCCCTGCCCTTCAGCGCAGCCCCAGTGGCGAGCGACGATAGAGACTGTCGCGTGCTTCGGTGAGGCAGACGTAGCTGCCATCAAATCCCTGGGCATAGAGCTTCTGGCCCTTGCGGTAGTAGACGCCCTTCTTGAAATCCAGCCACACGACCTTGTCGCCGGGACAATGGCGCTGGGCCTGGTCCTCATAGCGGAACGGTGTCAGCGGCGTCGCCGAAACTTCCGTGGCTCCGCCTGCAAGGATCCACCCAAGGATCATCGCACTCACAAGCGCGACCTGACCGAGCCTTTTGCCATCACGCAGCACTGTCCGCCTCTCCCCGATCCCCGATCAGGCCGCACGATAGCATGAGACAGCACGGCCTGAAGCCCGCGCACCCGCGTGGCGTCTTCCACCTGCCAACCCGGCGGGGTACATGAGGACGAGATCATCCAGATGCGCGGACGCCAGATGACGGTAGAGCCTGAAACCACCGGACCCCGCCCGCCCTCGCCGCGGCTCGGCCTGCTGCCGATGATCATCTTCGGTTCGCGCTGGCTGCAGCTGCCGCTCTATCTCGGACTGATCGTGGCGCAGTGCGTCTACATCGTGCTGTTCCTGAAGGAGCTCTGGCACCTCGCTTCTCACGCGCTCGATCTCACCGAGCAGGAGATCATGATGAGCGTGCTGGCGCTGATCGACGTCGTGATGATCTCCAATCTGCTGGTGATGGTGATCGTCGGCGGCTACGAGACCTTCGTCTCCCGGCTCGACCTCAAGGGCCATCCCGACGAGCCGGAATGGCTCGGCCACGTCAACGCCAGCGTGCTCAAGATCAAGCTCGCGATGGCCATCATCGGCATCTCCTCGATCGCGCTGCTGCGCACCTTCATCGAGGCCGGCAATCTCGGCTCGAGCCGTGCCAGCCTCACCGAGAGCGGCGTGATGTGGCAGGTGCTGATTCACATCACCTTTGTCGCCTCCGCGATCGGGATCGCCTTCGTCGACAGGTTCAGCGACGTCACCACGCGCAAGCCTTCCGACTAATGCGCTGAAGCCAGCTAACCTTGCCGCGATGCGGCCTCGAGCTGCGCCAGCGCCTGATGCAGGCACTCCTGGACCTTTTGGGCAACCTGCTCGCGCGAAATCCCTTTCGCGGCGAGATCGCCCGACACCTTGTTCATGGTCTCGTCCATGGTCTGGTTCGCCAGATTGTCCGTGACCAGCGCGTTCGCGTAAGCCGCCGCGGCATCACCGCTGAGCCCGAGCTGGCTGGCGGCCCAGAGCCCGAGCATCTTGTTGGACCGGGCCGCGGCCTTGAACATGAGCTCCTCGTCATGGGCGAATTTGGCCTCAAAGCCCTGCTCGCGCTTGTCGAACGTGGTCATGGGTCAGCTCCATTTGCTTTGCGCTGATGGGATCCGGACTGGAATCTCCGCGGTTCTTGCCAATTGAGGATTATTTGAACCTTCCGGCCGAAGACGGGCGGCGTCAAGCCCGCGGGCGGCTGAGGGCGACCGCAGCGGTCAGCCCCGGACCAGCGTGATCCGCTAAACGACATATTTACGATTTGTTAACCAGACTCACGCAGGCATAGCCTCCGGGAAATCGAGAGCCGATGCATGAACAGAGAGCTTCGGGAATTTCGACGGCTTGAGCGCGTATGCCTGGAGCAGGCCGCGCTGTCGACCATGGACCTCACGCGATCAGGGCTGCTCAAGGTCGCCGACGACTGCCGCCTGGCGGCCGAAGCCATCGAGGCGATGCCCCCGCCCCGCGGCGTCATTGCTGTTGCCGTCCAAGCGCTCAGGGTCGTGCTGACGCCGGGACGTCCCCACCGGCACTGAGCCTAAGCTTTGTTTCGAGCTTAAGCCTTGGCCGCGGCCGCTTCGCGCGCCAGCCGCTCGGCCCTCAGCCGCTCGCGATTGGCGTAAAACGCCTTCTGCGCTTCCTCATGCTCGCGCATGGCCTTTTCCGCCTCGATCCGGCGTGCAGCATCACGGGCCTGGCGCTGTTCAGGTGTCAGGGGTTTGCGTCGGAAGGAAATGTCTTCAGTCATGACGAGATAACGCGCCGGTGAGGAGAAGGTTCCACTGGCGGCCGCCGAGCGCCCGCGCGCAAGCGCCGAAAACAACCCCATGCACAGTAGAGGATGCGTGTCGGATCAAGGCCTTATGCGTCGAGGTGCCCGGCTTCGCAAAAACCGATTGCTCTGTCGGGCAAAACACCGGCATAATGCGATTATTCCGAATTTCTGCCGACGGACCGGTCCGGCTTGCGCGCCCCGGGATGAGCGCCGCGACCGCTGATGTGATTTAACGCGCCACGGCCGCTCTGGTAGCTATGGGCCCGGCAGAAGCCCAGACCGCCATTGGCTTCGGCCCTCTGAGACCGTCCTTGAGGGCGTTATAGCTGGAGACTTAAGATGCGCACCGCAGTCCTCGCCCTGTTGATCCTTGTTGGATCTGTTCCTGCCGCGCACGCAGACCGCGACTATCCCTGGTGTGTCGTTGGCGACGATCTCGGCTGGCCTGGCGAGTGCATGTACGAAACCCGGGAGCAATGCCTGGCTTCGGCATCCGGCCGCTGGAACACGATGTGCGACATCAATCCGCGCGTGAGATTCAAGCAACAGCAGCAGGTCCAGCCCGGGACGAAGAAGCCGCAGGAGCGGCGCTGGTAGCAACTATTTCAGCTTCTTGAGTCGGCAGATCGCGTCGACGGACTTATCGACAGATGTCATCGTCACTGCCAGGTCGTCGGCAATCTCGATGCCGAGGGTTTCCTCGTAGGCCATCACCAACTCGACCAGGTCCAAGCTGTCTGCGCCCAGTTCCTGAAGTGTCGATGTCGGGGTCACGTCCGAGCGCTTCACGCCCAGATGCTCCACGATCGTGTTCTTCACGACATCGGCAACTTCCTTGCAACTCGAAACCTTGAGCTTCGTCCTTTTGGCATCAACGGGAACGTTGGCAGCCAAGCCGGCCGGCGAGATGCCTTCCAGCGAAACGAATGCAGCCAGTCCGGCGGCGGCTTTGCGCAGCATCGCGCGCCTCGTCTCCGACGTAGATCGCCAGCCATTGTCCGCCATACTCAATGCCCTGGGGACGCGTGATTCAGCGCATGTCCGGACATTACGCGCCAGGAATTCCTGCCGTTGGGCGGCGGAGCCGAATATGTCATCGCGGGTACAGCCAGTATTGGACGTGCGCCTGGTCTGGCATCAATCTCAGCGTCGGCGTTCGCTCGTTTGGCTTGAGGTGGGTGACTGACCGGATCAAACGTCCAAGATCGTCCAAAACCGCGCGACTGCCCGAGAACGTGCCATGATCCAGACCAAACATATCGTCGCCGACCGCGGTGACATCGATCACGTCGACTCCAGGAAATATGTTTGGGCCACCTGGTCCCACGTAGCCGAGCCGGGTGCCAAACGATAGTCGTCCGGAAGCCAGCAGCGCCTTGTCGCTCGCAGAAGCGTACAGCGTCATATACTTGGCAATCGAGCGGAACTGATCGGCCTTGCTCGCGAAGACGTCGCGGTCGACGTCAGGCGCTGCCATCACGAGCTCATTGATGGTGAGATTGGCCTTGGCGAGCGCGGACTGCACCAGCGCGTCGACCAGCACCTGGTTTCCCATGCTGTGGGCGACAACGTAGACGTCCTTCTTGCCGATCTCGCCGGACAGCAGGGTGAGGATCTGGGCGAGGTGCGGCACGGCGAATTGAGCACTCTCGCGATCCTGTTCGTATTTGGCGAGCTCGCCGGCCGACGGCCAGGAGAACAGCAGGACGGAGCCTGGGAAATTGGCATCGTATGCGATTTGAGCCGCCTTGAAGATCGCATCGGCGAATGGAACATTGTAACCGTGAATGAAGAGGAGCACGCTTTCAGCTCCCCCCTTGAGCTCGGTTACGAACGCCGCGCGATCAAGCGGGGTGATCGACTTGATGCGAAAGTGATCGGCGTCGGTTTCCTTCTCTCGGCCCAACTTCAAGATGCTGAAGTGCGGACGTTCGACGTTGCCGATGGTGTGGTTTTTCGGAATGCTCACGATCGACACGCCGTAGCTGATGTTCTTCGAACGCTCGGTTGTGAAGGCGGTTTCTGGAGCAGTCCCTTGCGCCGCCGCTTGCCGATCCGTTGCGTAGTACACCGGCTGCAGCGCCTTCACGTCACCTCCCGGCGCGATCGGCGGGGCTGTTGGCACCACGCCACTTAAAGGCGGCAGGTCGGACTCCGCGGGCCTTGTTGCCGTGGTGGCGCCCGCCCCCACCCCGGAAGGCAAGCCGTTATCGCTGAACAGGCCATTGCTGCCGAACACCAGTTTGAGCATTCGCTCGAGATCCTTGGGGTCGGAGCCTGCGGACTTGGATGGGGAATCGCCCGGCGCGGGAAGCGCGGCTATGCGAACCCCGGAAACCCATGCCTCGGTGGGAACATAGCCATCAGGCACGCTGTAGAGTGCGCAGAAGCGCCCCATGGGTCCGGCGGGACTGCTCAATGTAAAGGCCTGGCACCGACCATCTGCCGTGCAGCGCTTGACACAGTCCCCCACTGCGTCCTCCGCCGGGGAGTTGAACGCTCCCAGGAACGTCCCCGCAGACACCCGCGCGCCGCATCGCAGCATGAAGGTGCCAGCCATTCCACCAGTCTCCGCAACCGCTGCAGCCGAAGCAGGCTTCTTGCAAAACTCCGCCGTGACGACTTGCGACGCGGCCGGTTGCGCCGAACCGCGATCCGCGATCGTCGCAGCGACGGTCAATATCCCGAAGACCAATCCCAGACGCAGCGCAATGCCCGTGCTCATTGTGCTAACTCCATTCACGGCTGCTGGACGTGACGTGCAATCAAGGTATGCGCTACCCAAGGTTTGCTGCAAGGCGAAAGTTATGCAGATACCCGTTCAGATTGTTGTTGCGAATTGCTGGAACGCGGACAGTCTTTCGGCGGCTCGATCTTTGAGCCAATCGGCGCGCCGGCAGACGTCAGCAACGCACCAGGGTCAGGCGCCCCACCCTTGGATCAACCCCCGCATGATCCGCGCAAACATTCTCGCGCAACCGAGCGCTTGCTCGCGAGGCACTTGCCCAGGCCGCAGCCTTCGTGACGGAAGGTCATCGAAATAGAAATATCGACTTCGGCGCCCATCGACGAAGCGCACCTCGAAGCTACCAGTGCCGGGCACGGCTTCATGCTTGATCACACGCACACTCATGCCGGCATCGAAACTCGGCACAGCCGAGAGTCAAATTATCGATTCGTGGTGTTGCAGAGCGCGCGCGAGCTACTGCCGATCGTGGGTGTGGAAAACGATAGTGTCTCGCGGGCGGCATGGACGGCAGAGGGCGGCTGATGAACTGGAATGACGTCACCGCGTTCTCAGCTGCGGCCGGGGGTTCAGCCCCCTTTGGGAGTGGTCCCCGATTTGCCGCCAAGGCCGGGATTGATGGCGAGCGACGCTCCGGCGGCGCCACCTGCCTCATAGGCCGTCATCGACACCATCCGGCCGCTGCTGCGCCGGTTTCTGAGATTGAGGTCGAGCTTGTCGAATTCCGCATCGACCACCGAGGTCTTGAGGACGACCAGACCGCGGCCGGTGCCTTCGTTGACCTGATCGCGACCGGCCTTGATCGCCACCAGCCTGTTCGCGATGGACACCACCATCCCGAGCGCGAAGGAGGCATTGGCCAGATGCCGCTGCTGGTGCCGGAACCTCGCATAATCGACCGAGGTCTTGAAGCGGCCGAGTTCGGCGCGCACGGCGCCGTCGATCAACTCCGCCAGGTAATGCGCGACCTCGACATCCGCGCCGAGGCCGAAGAACACATAGCTGTTCTCGCCGGCCGCGTTCTTCTCGCGCCAGACCCGACAATCGCAGAAATGAGCGATCGCGCCGATACAGTCGTCCAGGGGAATTCGCTTCTTGCGATGGGTCTCAAAGACCCTCCGTTCGCACGGCGAGGCGCGCAGCTCGACGTCGGAGAGCGACAAATCGTGGCGATCCAGCAACTCGGCGACCTTGGCGGCGGCAGACAGCGCCTCGTCCTCGGTGCAGCCATTGGCGATCGTCTTGGCCCGCAACGCCTGAATGCGGAGCTTCAGCTTGTCGAGCGAGCCCGGATTAAACGTCTGATTCACCAATGACCTGCCCGGCAAGCCCGACCGACCCCGATCGGATCGATTTGGCGGAAGGGGTGGGATTCGAACCCACGGTACCCTTGCAGGCACGCCGGTTTTCAAGACCGGTGCCTTAAACCACTCGGCCACCCTTCCAGACCTGGCTGTCGCTTAACGTAGTCGGTGGCGCAAGGCAACGCGAAGTTAGGGCTGTTCGCAGCGACCTCGCCGGCAAGGGCGCCCTGTCAGGCGCGTGTCAGGCTGGTTCTCTAGGCTTGGAACCACTTCGGGTCGATTCCATTCGCCGTCGACCCTCAGCCATCCCTGACATTGGCGACACCGCCCAGGGCGTCGCTGGTCGCGAGGCCCGGTTTGGATTCGCCTCCGTTTCCGGGCCTCGTTTGGCTTTGCCGCAAAGAAAACGCGGCGCCCTTTCGAGCGCCGCGCGACGTCCTGATGTTGCGTTGGTCTTATGCCTGCGCCGGCTCAGTAGCCGCAATGGCTGCAAGCCGGCTGCACCGGCGCGTAATAGGAATAGCCCGGCGAGACCATCTCGACGCGCTGGCGCGTGGCGTATTGCGGCGGGATCTGTTCGTACTGGACGCTGGGCGGCGCCACCATCACGGTCTGCGGAACCATCACGGTGCGATACTGCGCGGGCGTACGGTGCGCGACGGTCGCGCCTGGCGACACCATCACGGTCTCATCGACGGTGCGGTATTGCGGCGCGACGTATTGCTGCTGATAGCAGGTCTGGCACGGCTGCGGCGGCGCGTAGCAATTGTAGCAGCCGGCGGAGGCCGCACCCGTCATGGCGATAGCAGCGACGACTGTTCCGAAAACAACAGCAAGAGTACGAGACATATTGGTGGTGCCCCAGTTGCCCAAAATGGATTTGCGAAGGTCGCATCAGTATACGCCGCAAAATCCAGGGCTGCCGAAGTTCGTTGAGGCATCCTTAATGCGAACGGCCTGATATCGCCGGCCGTTCAGAACTTGTTGACCATGCGCGAGCGCGAGGCTCGCAATCATGCCGACTGTCTTACGTCGTACGCCGCTTCACTTCGCGCACCGCGCCGCGCGCAGCGCTGGTGGTGAGCGCGGCGTAGGCCTGCAGCGCGGTCGAGACGTTGCGCTTGCGCGCGGCCGGCTGCCAGGCGGCATCGCCCTTCGCCTCTTCCGCCGCACGGCGCTTCGCAAGCTCCTCGTCGGAGACCTCGAGATTGATGCTGCGGTTCGGGATGTCGATGGCGATGCGGTCGCCGGTGCGCACCAGACCGATGTTGCCGCCCTCGGCCGCCTCGGGCGAGAGATGGCCGATCGACAGGCCGGACGAACCGCCGGAGAAGCGGCCGTCGGTGACGAGCGCGCAGGCCTTGCCGAGGCCCATCGATTTAAGATAGCTGGTCGGATACAGCATCTCCTGCATGCCGGGCCCGCCGCGCGGCCCTTCGTAGCGGATGACCACGATCTCGCCGGCAACGACCTTGCCGCCCAAAATGCCTTCGACAGCTGCGTCCTGGCTCTCGAACACGCGCGCGGGGCCGGAGAATTTCAGGATCGAGCTATCGACGCCCGCGGTCTTCACGATGCAGCCGTCCTGCGCGAGGTTGCCGTAGAGCACGGCAAGACCGCCGTCCTTGCTGAAGGCGTGCTCGATGTTGCGGACGACGCCCTTCTCGCGATCGGCATCGAGCTCGTCGTAGCGGCGGTCCTGGCTGAACGCGACCTGGGTCGGGATGCCGCCGGGCGAGGCGCGATAGAAGGTGCGGACAGCCTCGCTCTTCGAGCGCTTGATGTCCCAGCGCTCCAGCGCCTCGTTCATGGTCGGCGCGTGCACGGTCGTAACAGAGGTGTCGATCAGGCCGGCACGGTCGAGCTCGCCCAAAATGCCCATGATGCCGCCGGCGCGATGCACGTCCTCGACATGGACGTCGGCGACCGAAGGTGCGACCTTGCACAGCACGGGGACGCGACGCGATAGCCGGTCGATGTCCTGCATCGTGAACTTGACCTCGCCCTCATGAGCGGCCGCCAAGAGATGCAGCACGGTGTTGGTCGAGCCGCCCATGGCGATGTCGAGCGTCATCGCGTTCTCGAACGCCTTGAAGTTCGCGATATTGCGCGGGAGGACGGATGCGTCGTCCTGCTCGTAATAGCGGCGGACGAGATCGACGATGGTGTGGCCGGCCTCGACGAACAGGCGCTTGCGGTCGGCATGGGTCGCCAGCGTCGAGCCGTTGCCCGGCAAAGCGAGGCCGAGCGCCTCGGTCAGGCAGTTCATCGAGTTGGCGGTGAACATGCCCGAGCAGGAGCCGCAGGTCGGGCACGCCGAGCGCTCGATCACCTTGACGTCCTCGTCGCTGACCTTGGAGTCGGCCGCAGCCACCATGGCGTCGATGAGGTCGACGGCCTTGGTCTTGCCCTGCAGCTTGACCTTGCCGGCTTCCATCGGGCCGCCCGAGACGAACACGGCGGGAATGTTGAGCCGCAGCGCGGCCATCAGCATGCCGGGCGTGATCTTGTCGCAATTGGAGATGCAGACGAGGCCGTCGGCGCAGTGCGCGTTGGCCATGTACTCGACGCTGTCGGCAATCAGCTCGCGCGACGGCAGGCTGTAGAGCATGCCGTCATGGCCCATGGCGATGCCGTCGTCGACGGCGATGGTGTTGAATTCCTTGGCGACGCCGCCGGCCTGCTCGATCTCACGGGCGACCAGCTGGCCGAGGTCCTTGAGGTGGACGTGGCCGGGCACGAACTGGGTGAAGGAGTTCACCACCGCGATGATCGGCTTGCCGAAATCCGCATCCTTCATGCCCGTCGCGCGCCAGAGGCCGCGGGCGCCCGCCATGTTGCGGCCGTGGGTGGTGGTGCGGGAGCGATAGGCTGGCATGGCGGTTTCCGTCCTCGGGTTTGGATCGGCCGGGCGGGAAAATCTGGAGCCGCCTCAGGCCTTTCCGGCCGGATAGCGCACGGGATGGGCGCGCGCAACGGGAACTTGGGCCGGACAGGGCTCCCCTGCTCCGGGCGCGGGGTCTCTCACGTGCCCCGGACGCGCGAAGCGCGAGCCGGGGCCCATGTGGCGGCGAGCGCTGTGGCCAGCTGGGTCCCGGCTCGCGCTTCGCGCGTCCGGGACACGAGATATGAGCCCTACTGCAATGTCGGATCGAGCCGGTCGCGCAGCCAGTCGCCGATCACGGAGACAGCCAGCGTCGTGACCACGATCGTGGTCGCCGGCGCCAGCATGATCCAGGGCGCCCGGGTCAAATATTCGCGGCCATAGCCGACCATGTTGCCGAGGCTSGTCATCGGCGGCTGCACGCCGAGGCCGAGGAAGGACAGGCCCGACTCCATCAGGATCACCTCGGGGAACACCAGCGTGGTCGAAACGATCAGGGTCGAGGCGATGTTGGGCAGGATATGGCGCAAATAGATCCGCGCCGGCGTGGCCCCTAACTGGCGGACGGCAGCGGCGTAGCCTTGCGCGTTGGCGGAGATGGCGAGGCCGCGGGCGATGCGGGCGTAGCGCTCCCAGCCGAACAGGCCCATCAGGCCGATCAGGAGCGGCAGCGAACTGCCGAAGAAGGCGAGCACGGCGAGCGCCATGATCAGGAACGGCATGCTGGCCTGGAAGTCGGTCAGCATCAGCACCAGTTGCTCGACGGCCCCGCGAAAATGCGCGGCGAGGAAGCCGAGCGTGGTGCCGACCACGGCCGAAATCGCGGTCGCGCCGAAGGCGATCAGCAGCGAGATGCGAATGGAAACGAGAAGGCGCGACAGCACGTCGCGGCCGAGCTCGTCGGTGCCGAGCCAATGCGCGACATTGCCGGGTGCGGACAGCCGGTTGCGCAGGTCGAGCTGGGTGTAGCCATAGGGCGCGAACTTCTCGGCGAAGGCTGCGATGACGAGCATGGCGATGATCCAGGTGACCGCAAGTGCGACCGAGACCGGGATCGCCGGGAAGCTAAAGCGCTTGCGAACGATGCTGTCCTTCAGCGTCGCGTCGGTCATGCGTGCGCTCCCTTGGCGCGGAGGCGCGGATCGAGGAAGCCGTAAAGGAAGTCGACGACCAGGTTCGACGTGACCATCGTCAGCGCGACGAGGAGCAAAATGCACTGCACGACGGCGAGGTCGCGATTGGCAACCGCAACGACAAGAAGCCGCCCTACTCCCGGCCAGGCAAACACGCTCTCGACCACGACGGCGCCCGCGATCAGCGTGCCGACCATGAAGCCGAGGATGGTGACGGTCGGGATTGCCGCGTTCGGCAGCGCGTGCGACGTCACCACCTTGCGCCACGGCACGCCCTTGGCCGAGGCCGTGCGGATATAGGGCTGGCCCAGCACCTCCAGCATGGCGCTGCGGGTGAAGCGCGCCAGCACGGCGGCGCCGCCGAGGCTGAGCGTTGCGATCGGCAGAATGGCGTGGCGCCAGCTGTCCTGCCCGCCCGATGGGAGCCAGCCGAGCTGCACGGCGAAAACCAGCACCAGCAGCAGCGCCAGCACGAAGCTCGGCACGGTGAAGCCGGCGACCGCCGTCATCATCACGGCGCGATCGATCGCCGAGCCCCGATGTAGCGCGGCGTAGATGCCAGCGGGAATGCCGAGCGCGACCTTGAAGAAGAAGGCCGGCAAGGTCAGCGCCAACGTCGCCGGAATGCGCTCCAGCACGAGCTGGATCGCAGGGCGTCCGTCGCGCATGGAGCGGCCGAGCTCGCCCTTGGCGATGGCGCCGAAGTAATCGAGGTATTGAAACCAGATGGGATCATCGAGCCCCCAGGCCTTGCGGAAGGCGGCGAGGACTTCCGGTGGCGCTTCGGGTCCCAGGATCATCAGCGCGGGATCGCCGGAGAGACGCACCACGACGAACGCAAAGGTGACGACGAGCACGATCGTCAGCGCCGCGCGCCCGATGCGAATGGCGAAATAGCGACCCATCACGCCGCGTCCTGTGTCTGGACTTGCGGCCCCGTCACGAGATGGCAGGCGACCTGTCTGTCACCGCCGACAGCGGAAAGAACAGGCACCTCACTCGCGCACCGCGCGACGGCGCGCGGACAGCGCGGATGGAAGGCGCAGCCTTGAGGACGCGCGGCCGGGTTCGGCGGATCGCCTGACAACACGATGCGGCCCGCGCTGCGGCGGCCCGGCGCGGGGGACGCCGAGACCAGCGCCTGCGTGTAGGGATGTTCGGGGCGCGCAAACAGATCGTCGGCGTTTCCGATCTCGACGATGCGGCCGAGATACATCACCGCGACGATATTGCTGATCTGCCTGACGACACGCAGATCGTGGCTGATGAACAGCAGCGTCAGCGAGAGTTGCGCCTGGAGATCGCAGAGCAGGTTCACCACCTGCGCCTGGATCGAGACATCGAGCGCGCTGACCGGCTCGTCGCAGACGAGGAAATCCGGCTTCGTCGCCAGCGCCCGCGCCAGCACGATGCGCTGACGCTGTCCGCCGGAGAGCGCGCCGGGATAGCGCGCCCCATGCGCTGGCGTCAGCTCGACCGCGCGCAGCAATTCGCGGACGCGATCCTCGCGCTCGGCGGCCTTACCGACGCCGTGAATGTCGAGCGGCTCGCGGATCTGGGCCGCGACCGGCAGGCGTCGGTCCAGCGCACCAAGCGGATCCTGGAAGATCATCTGCATCCGCGACCGCTGCGCGCGCCACGCCTGGGTCCCGAGCATGGCCATCGGCTTTCCGTCAAACCGCACCTCGCCGCGATCAGGCGGCTCGAGGCCGAGAACGATGCGGCCTGTGGTCGACTTGCCCGAACCGGACTCGCCGACGAGGCCGAGCGTCTCGCCCCTGGGAATGGTCAGCGACACTCCGTCGACGGCATGTACCGCCGTAGCACGGCCGAACATCCCGGAGCGCATGGAGTAGCTGCGCGAGATCGAGGACACCTCGACGAGCGGCGCGCTCATTCGGCGGCGATCCCGAGCAGTGCGCGGCGCGAGGCTTCGGCACGAATGCAGGCGACCGCGCGGTCATCGGCGATCGGTGCCAGGGTTGGGACCGCGGCGCCGCAAGGTTCGGCTGCAAGCGCACAGCGCGGCGCGAAGGCGCAGCCGCCGGGCATGTGCGCGGGATCTGGCACTGTGCCGGGAATGGCGGTGAGGCGACGGCGCGGCCCGTCGAGCGGCGGCAAGGCGCCGATCAGGCCCTGCGCATAGGGATGCACGGGATCGGCAAAGAGCTGGTTGGCGGGGGCCTGCTCGACGATGCGGCCGGCATACATCACGGCGACGCGGTCGCAGTTTTCAGCGACAACTCCGAGATCATGGCTGATCAGGACCATCGCCATGCTCATCTCGCTGCGGATGACGGAGAGCAACTCGAGGATCTGCGCCTGGATGGTCGCGTCGAGCGCGGTGGTCGGCTCGTCCGCGATCAGCACGTCAGGATTTCCGGCGAGCGCCATCGCGATCATGATGCGCTGGACCTGGCCGCCGGAGAATTCGTGCGGATAGGCGGACAGTCGCCGCGCCGCATCGGGAATGCCGACGAGATTGAGCAGCCGCAACGCCTCGGCCTTGATCGCCTCGCCCGAGAGATCGCGATGCAAGGCCAGCGCCTCGCAGAGCTGCTTGCGGATGGTCAGTACCGGATTGAGCGCGCTTGCCGGATCCTGAAAGATCATCGCGACGCGCCCGCCCCTCACCTGGTCGAGCTCGGAGGCTGGCGCACCCAGGAGCTCACGTCCGTCGAGACGAACGGAGCCCGAGACCTTTGCATGCCGCGGCAGGAGCCCGAGCGCCGCAAGCCAGGTCACTGACTTGCCGGAGCCGGATTCGCCGACGAGGCCGAGCGCCTCGCCCTTGCCAAGCGCGAGATCGACCCCGCGCAGGACCGGCACGCCGTTGAACGCGACGCTCAGGCCCTGGATGCTGACCAGCGGCGCCACGCCTTACGCCTCGTAATTGCCGGCGCGGAAATCCATCGCGAACGCCGGGGCCGCCTTCCACTTGATCGACTTCGGCTTGGCTGTGAAGGTCGCGTTCTGGTGCAGTACCGTGTAGGCGGGATCCTCGCGCTCGGCGATCTCCAGCATGCGTCGGAACGCCTTCTTGCGCGCGGGTCGGTCGGTCGAGGTCTCCAGGAACTCCGAGAGCTTGTTCAGCTCCGCATTGGTCCACTCGCCGATCTGCTGCTGCTGGCCGTTCGGACCATGCTGGGCAACAATCGACGAGACCGGATCGTTGAACGCGGCCGAGTTCGACCAGTCGCGCACGGCGCGGGTCGGCGCACGTTCCATGATCTGCGACCAGTTTTCCTTGGTCTCGATCTGGACGTTGAGGCCGACCGACTTCCACATCTCGACCAGCACCTGCGCGGTCGCGACCTGGTTGGTGTAGTAATTGTTGAGCAGGCGATACGGAATGGGATCGCCCTTGTAGTTGGCCTGCTTCAACAGATCCTGCGCGAGCTTGGGATCGTAGGCCGGCACATCCCAGTCGGCGTTGAACATGTCGCCGTAGAACTCCCACTGCAGGCCCTTCGGCACGCGGGTGCGGCCGGCCCACAGGCTGTCGACGATGGCCTGGCGGTCGATCGCGTGGGTAAAGGCGCGGCGCACCAGCGGATTGGCGAGCACGGCGTGGTTCTTGTCGAACACGGTCAGGCGGTGATTGAGGATGGTGCCGCCCTGCACCTCGAACGCGGAATTCTTCTCGATGCCGGCGATCTGGTCCGGCGGGATGTCGCAGGCGAACTGGTATTCGCCGGACAAGAGCCCGTTGATGCGGCTCGCGACTTCAGGGACTTCGAGGAAACGGATGCGCTTGAGCGGCGGCCGGCCGCCCCAATATTCGTCGTGGGCTTCCAGCGTCAGCGACACGTCGGGCTTGAGCTCGACGACCTTGTAGGGTCCGGTCGTGACGGGCTTGCGCGCCCAGTCGAGATAGCTTGCGGATTCATCCCAGGCGCGGCGGTTGGCGATGTCGGAGCCATAGCGCGACAACCGGCCCTCGATGGTGACGTCGGGCGTCGCGTTGTAGAAGCGCACCGTGTACTTGTCGACGGCGTCGACCCGCACCAGGTCCGGCCAGATACGGCGCGCGACCGCGGGCACGTCAGGCGGCAGCTCCTTGCCCGGCTTCGGCATCGGGATCTTCTCGAAGGCCTGGATGGTGGTGCGGCTCTTGGCCTCGGTCTCGCCGAACATGCGCTCGCGGCTGAAGGTGAAGACGACGTCTTCGGCAGTCAGTTCGTCGCCATTGTGGAATTTCACGCCCTGGCGCAGCTTCACCTCGACGGTTTGATCGTCGATGCGGCGCCATTCGGTGGCGAGACCCGGCACCGCTTCGAGATTGCCGCGCCAGTTCTTGGAGATCAGGCCTTCCCAGATCGAAGAGAAGAATACGCGCTCGCCGACATTGGACTGCTCGCGCAGTACGTCGAGCACGTTGGCGTTGGTCACCTTCTGCACGGCGATCGTCACCGACGGGCGGTTGTCGCCCTGCGCGATGGCAAAGCGCGGCAACAACAGCGTGCCGGCAGCAGCGCCGCCGGATTTCAGAATGGTGCGACGGGTGAACTTGCTCATGATGATGACCCCTGCCCTGTGATGGCGGTTATTCGGCGAGACCGAGCGCAGCGAGATGGGCGGCACCCTTGCGAACGTCGTCGTGATTGCGAAGCTCGAGGATCAGGCGCGGATTGGATGTCAGCCGGCTGAGCGCACGGAACACGGCGACCCAGGGGATGTTGCCTTCGCCGGGCGCCCAGTGGCGGTCGGCAAAGCCGTCGGTGTCCTGGAGATGCACATGCGTCAGCATGTCGCCGGCGGTCTCGACGTAATAGTCGACCGGCGGCGCGCCGGTGGAGATGTGGGCGTAGTTGGCGTGGCCGGTGTCGAGCGAAACGCGGACCTTGTTGCTTTCGAGCGCCTTGGCGAGACGGACGCGATCGCGCGGATCCTTGTCCTCGATGTTCTCGATGACCAGTTCGCAGCCGATGGCTTCGGCACGCGCGATCACCTCGGCCAGCGTTGCCTTGACGCGCTCGACGATGTTGGCGCGGTTGTCGGGATACAGATCGAGATTGTTGTGGTCCCAGGTCGTGAACGGCGAATGCATCACCATCTGCGTCGCGCCGAGGAATTCAGCGGCTTCAAGGCCCTGAAGCAGGCGCTTGGTCACCGCCTGGCGGATCATCGGATCATGGCTGTCGATCTTGAAGCCCCAGAACGGGCCATGGATGCCGAGGCGGCCGGTATGGCCCGAAAGCATCTGCTTGATTTCGGTGGCGGGCGTGCGCCAGTCGCCATCGAGCAGATCGGCGCGGAAGAAATCCTGAACCTCGAGGTCGCGTTGTCGTTCGAGAAGCCAGTCGCGGTGGGCGGGGATCGATTTGATGGACAGTGCGGCGCCCAACACCGGCTTCGACATGGCTTGCTCCTTTGACGTCGACGATGACGGGAGCAGCGCTAGACCAGTTCAATGACAGGCCGGTGAAATGCAGGTTCCGCAAGCCGCACGAGATGTGGACATCCCGTCGCGCGCTTGCATTGATTTCGTGCAGCGGCAAATACGGCGTGTGCAGACGCATGCATCTCCGCGCGAGATCAAGTGTTTTTCAGTCCGTAGTGATCCGGAATGGAATCCTAATTCGATCTCGCGTACATCGCACGACATCGATCGGCGGCCTTCCAAGGGCATCACCTTCTGATCGCGCACCACGGGGTTGGGGGACCATCTGGGGCGGGGGATCTAAAGGCTGGGGCAAGGTTACGAGGTCCGGACTCCTAGGCACTCCGGACCTCGTGCTTTTGAGATTGAACGTGATTTCGCGCCGCCGGCCTGATCAGCCGTGCGGTGCGAAGTCGTTTTGGGCTGCCATTCTCGATCAGTATTTGCCCGATCAGATCACTTCGGCACGTTCCGTTCGAGATCCTCGAGCCAGGCCGCAGCGCTCGAATCCGACGGCGCGCGCCAGTCGCCGCGTGGTGACAATGAGCCGCCAGCCGAGACCTTCGGTCCGTTCGGCATCGCCGAGCGCTTGAACTGGCTGGTCTGGAAGAAGCGGAACAGGAATTCCTCCAGCCATTTCGCGATCGTCGCCAGGTCATATTGGTGGCGCGCATCCTCGGGGAAGCCGATCGGCCATTGCCCCGCCGCCGCGTCCTTCCACGCATGCCAGGCGAGGAAGGCGATCTTGGAGGGCCGCAGGCCGTAGCGGATCGTGTAGTGGAGGAAGAAGTCGTGCAGCTCGTACGGGCCGATGGAGGCTTCGGTGCTCTGCGGCTTCTCCCCCGGCTTGACCGGAACCAGCTCCGGCGAGATTTCGGCCGACAGGATCGAGGCCAGCGTTCCGTTCACATCGCCGCTGAACTGCTTTGACGCGATCACCCAGCGGATCAGGTGCTGGATCAGCGTCTTCGGCACGCCGGCGTTGACATTATAATGCGCCATCTGGTCGCCGACGCCGTAGGTGCACCAGCCGAGCGCAAGCTCGGAGAGGTCGCCGGTGCCGATGACGATGCCGCCATGGTGGTTGGCGAGCCGGAACAGATAGTCGGTGCGCAGGCCCGCCTGCACATTCTCGAAGGTGACGTCGTAGACCTTCTCGCCCTTGCCGAAGGGATGGCCGATATCCTTCAGCATTTGCGTCGCCGTGGTGCGGATATCGAGCTCCTGCGAGGTCGTCTTGAGCGCCTTCATCAGCGCCAGCGCATTGGTCTTGCTCTCGCTGCCGGTGGCAAAGCCCGGCATGGTGTAGGCGAGGATGTTCTCGCGCGGCAGGCCGAGCAGGTCGACGGCCTTGGCCGCCACGATCAGCGCATGGGTGGAATCGAGACCACCGGACACGCCGATGACAACGCGCTTGGTACCGGTGGCGCGCATGCGCTGCACGAGGCCGGCGACCTGGATGTTGTAGGCCTCGTAGCAATCCTGCTCGAGCAGGCTCTCATCGCTCGGTACGAACGGAAAGCGCTCGACCTTGCGGAGGAAGCCGATATCGGCCGCCGGCGGCTTCAGGGCGAAGCTGATCTTGCGATAGAAGCCCTCGCGCTGGCGGGCATTGTCGTCGAACGTGCCCATCAAGGCGCGTTCCTGCCTGAGCAGGTCGAGATCGACGTCGGCGAGCGTGATCTGCCCATTCTGGCGGAAACGCTCGCCCTCGGCGAGCAGCACGCCGTTCTCGTAGATCGAGGTCTGGCCGTCCCAGGCGAGGTCCGTGGTGGATTCCCCTGCCCCAGCCGCCGAATAAACATAGGCCGCAAGGCAGCGCGCCGAGGTCGACTGGCACAGCAGCGCGCGCGAACGCGCCCGGCCGATCGTGATCGGGCTGCCCGAGAGGTTGACCAGCACGCTGGCGCCCGCGAGCGCCAGCTCGGAGGCCGGCGTCACCGGGATCCACATGTCCTCGCAGATCTCGACGCCGATGGTGAGGCCGAGAACGTCCTCGGCCGAGAACAGCAGGTCGGTCCCGAACGGCGCATGCAGCCCGCCGAACGCAATCATCTCGCCGGCGATGCCGGCGCCGGAGGCGAAATGACGGCCCTCGTAGAATTCGCGATAGGTCGGCAAATAGCTCTTGGGCACGACGCCCAGGACATTCCCGTGATGGATGACGACGGCGCAATTGTAGATGCGATGGCCGAACCGCAGCGGCGCGCCCACGATCAACACGGTCATCAGGCCCGAGGAAGCCTCGACGATCGAGGCAAGCCCACGCTCGACCGCGTCGAGCAGTGGATCCTGCTTGACGAGGTCCTCGATCGCATAGCCTGAAAGGCACAGCTCGGGAAATAAGGCGACCGCGGCCGACTGCGCGTCGCAAGCCTTTGCCGCCGCCACGATGGCCTTCGCATTGGCCGCGGGATCGGCCACATGGGAGGTGGTGACGCAGGCCGCAACGCGCGCAAATCCGTGGGCGTAGATCGAGTGAAAGCTCATCGAGCGCAGTACCTTTGATCCTGTCGCGGCCGCAGCAGTTGGTTCCGGATCATATGTAACCCATCGACCGGGCCCCGTGCAGGCCATCCGCCATCATGCATAACGGGTTTGCAAGCCACGCCTGATGTCAGGCGCGGCGCGCCAGCGCGCTGGAGAGGTCGCTGAGCAACCATTCGGCGATCCGGGGCCAGGCATGGGCGTGGGTCCGCGCGCCCATGAACAGACCGAGATGGTCGCTGGGCTCGGAGCGAGCTGCAACAAAGGCCGGCGGCGTACCGACGAGCCTGGCCGTGGCGAACGCCTGCGTGGCCGGCACGACATCGTCGTCGAGCCCTGCCAGCAAAAAGACCGGCCCCTTGACGTCCCTCAGGTCGATCACACGGCCGAGCGCCGTGAAACGGCCTGATGCGATGCGGTTCTCGCGAAAGATCCAGTTGACGATCTGAAGATAGTAGGCGCCCGGCAGATTGAGAGTCTCCGTGTTCCAGCGCTCGAAGCGCGCGAGCAGGGCCGCGCCCTCCTCGTCCTGCAGGTCTCTCTGCAACGCCGTCGCGATGTCGTCGGGGCCCGGCGCCTTCGACCAGACATTCAGCATCTCCTCCCCGCTGACATTGCCGCCGCCACGCGCGACGAGCTGGTCATAGACGATCTTCGGCGCGTTGCGGGCGAGCTGTGCCAGCCTGGATTCGATCGAGAGATCGACCGGCGCGCCGACCAGCACGAGCCGCCGCACCTTGGCCGGAAAGCGCGCCGCATACAGCAGCGACAGCCAGCCGCCCTGGCACAGGCCGACCAGATCAACGGGCGAGCCGATCTCGTCGATGGCGACGTTGAGATCGGACAGATAGCTGTCGATCGAGAGATAGCGCATGTCGGGCGAGGCCGAGCGCCAGTCGGTGAGATAGACCCGGTCGATCCCGCCCTGCAGCAGCGACTGGACCACGCTGTGGCCGGGGGCGAAATCGGCGATCAGGGCCCGATGCAGTGCATAGGGCGCGCAGACCAGGGCCGGCTGGCCGGATCGCGTCCGCGCGCAGTCGCGCAGCCGCATGGTGGCGAGCTCCAGCGCCACGGTGCCTGATGTGGTCCAGCCGAGCTCGCTCTCACCCGCCTCAACAGGGTCTCGCTCGAGCCACCAGAAGCAGGCGTCCATGGCGAACCGTGCCGCTGCTAACGGCCACAGCACGGGATCGTCGGGACCACGTCCCGATCCGCCCGGCTGCCGGCCGCTCTTCTCGGATGCCATCACCGCGTGATCCTCACAGGAACGCCTCCAGGCTGATGGTGGGAATGCCGAGCTCCCGGAAGCTGCGATGGGTCGCCGCGACCGAGCCGTCGAGGTCGATGCCGCGGCAGGCATCCTCGATCACGGCAACCTCGAAGCCTGCCTTGCGCGCATCCTCCGCAGAGAAGCGGACGCAAAAATCGAGCGCGAGGCCGGCGACGAAGACGGTCTTCAGCTCGCGCTCGCGCAGATAGCCGAGCAGGCCGGTTGGCGTCTTGTGGTCGTTCTCGAACAGCGCCGAATAGGAATCGATCCCCCGGCGGAAGCCTTTGCGCACCACCAGGCTTGCACTAACGACGTCGAGCTCCCCGTGGAATTCGGCGCCGGCCGTACCCTGCATGCAATGGGCCGGCCAAAGCACCTGGGTGCCGTAGTCGAGCTCGATGGACTGGAACGGCTGTTTGCCCGGATGGTTCGGCGCGAACGAGACGTGGTCAGCGGGATGCCAGTCCTGGGTCAGCACCACATTGGCGAATTTTTGGGCGATCCTGTTGACGGCGGGAACGACCTTCTCGCCGCCGGGAACGGCGAGCGCCCCACCCGTACAGAAATCGTTCTGCACGTCGATCACCAGCAGCACATCGCGGTCGGATATCTTCATCGAGACCCCATGTCGTCCGCCCGGCGCAATTGGCGCCGCCGCAGCCCTAGTGTCGATCTTCCCGTGCGGCTTCGCAACCACCGTCCTTGAATGCAACGCTTTCGGTTCGTCCGTGTTGACTAGCCGCCCCCAAGGACGGATTCTGCGTCGCTCGCGCCATGCGGCTCGGGGCGAAGAAGTGGAGGAGGACACGTTGTCGCGGCCGCACGGCCACGGCAGCGAGATGATCATGAGTATCGGCAAGACCGGAAACATTCTTCTCGCCGATATCGGCGGTACCAATGCACGCTTCGCGCTGAGCAATGGCGAGCAGATCGGACCAATCGACTATGTGAAGGTCGCCGATCATCCAACGGTCCGCGAGGCCATCAGCGACGTGCTGCGTCGGGCCGGCGGCGAAAAGCCGGTCAGGGCCGTCCTGGCCGTCGCGGGCCCCGTCACCAACAACCGCTGCGTCATGACCAACAGTCCGTGGGTGATCGACGGCAACGAGCTGCAGCCCGCGCTCGGCTTCGACAGCGTCCACGTGCTCAATGATTTCGAGGTGGTGGCCTGGTCCCTGCCCGCCCTGCAGCCGGCCGACCTGATCCCGCTCGGCGGGCAGGACGGCATGCCCGGGGAGCCGCTGCTGGTGGTCGGGCCCGGGACCGGTTTTGGCGTCTCATGCCTGGTCGAGCGCCACGGCTCGCGGCTGGCCGTCGTCACCGAGGCCGGTCACGCCACCCTCCCGGCCGAGAACGAGCGTGAAGAGCGCGTGATCGCCTCCATGCGCCGGCGCTTCGGCCATGTCTCGATCGAGCGCGGCGCCCTGTCCGGCTCCGGCCTGCAATCCCTCTACGAGGCGATGGCCGAGGTCGACGAAGCCCAGGTGCCGCAGCGCGATGCCGCCGGGATCACCAAGGCGGCGCTGGACGGTTCTTGCGAGCACAGCCGCGCCACGCTGGAGTTGTTTTGCGCCATCCTCGGCTCGGTCGCCGGCAATCTCGCGGTGACGTTCGGCGCCAGAGGAGGCGTCTACATCGCCGGTGGAATCGCGCCGCGTTTTCCGGAGTTTCTTTCGGCTTCAGCGTTCCGGGCGCGGTTCGAGGCCAAGGGACGGTTCCAGGACTATCTTCGCAACATCCCGACGCGCCTCGTCATGAAGCCCGATGCGAGCTTCGTCGGGCTGAAGATGTTCGCCGACCACAATCTGGATTGAACGGCGGCTACCACCCACGCTATCCGTCTCCGGCAATTCACAGCTGATTGCGGCCAATGCGCGGTTCCACGCGGATCGTGCTTGCCGGCTTGTGTCCGATGGGAAACAATTCGTCCCGTGTGTGGCGTAGGTACGGGGGCGTGACATGCGTAAGCAGGATGTGGGCTTCGATTATCATCGCTATCACCGGCTGCTGACCGAGGCAGACGATGAAGCGAAACGGATGGCGCTGATCGAGCTGTTGATCGAGGAAAAAGCCAGGGATCGGCTGGCCGCCCAGCGCGCCTCGGACCGCGCCGCCATGACGGCCAATACCATCGCCAATGTGCTGAAGTCGGGCCGCAACTAACGATTGCAGGAGCCGCGAGTACAAGGCAACGAGTCCGAGATCGATTGCGATTCCGTTAAGGATCCCTGGCAATCCTGTGTCAAACTTTTTGCTCTAAGAGTTCCCTCACCTGATGCAATTCAGGATTATCACAAGGGGGGAATGAATATGAGCATGATTTCGCTCGCCGAAATACCGGCTGCCGTCCAGACCCGGTCGATCGATACTTCTTTCAAGGCTGTTGTTATTTTCTGCTGCCTGGGACTGCTCGCCTCGTTCAGCCTGATGGCGCACGGCGTCGACCTCAGCACCGGCCTGATGTGACGCACTGACGGATCCTCCGTCGCGACATGGCCGCCCCGTCGGGCGGCCATTTTCATTGACGGTGTCTCGATCGTCAGCAGTGTCAGAGCGGTGCTTTGGCGGCAGTATCCGGAAACATCGTGTCGATCATCGCCTTGAGCTGGTCGAGCGCAATCGGCTTGCGCAGGATCGGCCTGCGCCGGAGCAAGGACGGCAGCAGCTCCGGTCCATAGCCGGTCGCGAACAGGAACGGCTTGCCACGCCGCTCGATCAACTCTGCGACAGGGTCGACGTAAACGCCCATCAGATTGATGTCGAGGATCGCGAAATCGTACTGCGCGGTCATCGCGAAGGCGCTGGCATCGCGCACGTTATCCGCTTCAGCGACGACATGGTGGCCGAGTTCCTCCACCATGTCGGCGATCATCATCCGGATCAACGCCTCGTCTTCGACCAGGAAAACGGAGAGTGCGTCCGCCATATCAACCCCGCAAACCACATGCGGAGATAAGCATATCCGATTTGCAAGAAGGATTCACGAATTCGTGGCCTTCAAATTCCACGAATGCATGCAACCCGATTCAAGCTCGATCAATCCAGCCCACGCTCGTGGCTGAGGCGAACCATCTCCTGGATGAACACCTGCTTCTGCTTGTCATCGAGGCTCGAGAACAGCGGCTCGGCGGCATCGGCGACGTTGCGCTGGTCGGCGGCGCGGTCGATCAGGAATTGCGCCTCGTTGCGCATCTGCTCGATGATGTCGTCAGGCGGATCGCGCTTGGCCCGCTCAATGCGCAGGTTGAGCCGCTCGGCGCCATTGTGCCCGAGATAGTGCATGGCGCTGGAGAAGCCGAACCAGTGTTTCTCCTGATCAGGCGTGAGGTTCAGCTCGGTCTTGATGCGCTCGATATAGGAATCGCTGTTGGAGACAATCTGATCGGCGGTCAATTGCGGCGCGCCGGGCTGGGTCAGGACCGTGACATCCTTTTCATTGGTGTCGGCCGCGGGAGCGTTCTTGGCTTCCTTGCTGGCTTTGGCACCCTTGTCACCCTTGGCGCCTTTGGCCGTCTTGGCATCCTTGTCCTTGCCGGCGCCCTTGGCGTCCTTTGCATCCTTGTTCGCATCCTTTGATGCGTCCTTGCTTGCATCTTTGGCCGCCGGCGGCTGGCTGTTGTTGTTCCCGACGCCAAGAACACCAGAGAAGACGCCGACCACGCCGCCGATGGCGCCGCCGAGGACACCACCGACGGGACCCGCCGCCTTGTTGCCGGCGGCGGCTCCTTCCTGGACGCCCTTGACCAAACCTTGTGCATTCGCAACCGCGGCCGCGCCAACCAGCAGTGTCAGCACGGACCCGAGCGCGAGCCATCGATGCAGGCCAATTCTTGGGCCAAGCCGCGCTAGCGACGCCGGGGTGATCATTTGGGTCTCCATCTCGATCTGCTTGCCTTCTTACGGAAACGGCAGGCCTGCTGCCGGTTGCAACACTACCGTTTTCGCCGAGCCCAGGTCTAGGCGCGCACCAGCGCTGTCCCCGCCTGAAAGGTCCTCCGATGCGAAGCGGCAACGCAAGCTCGTTCGGAACTGCGGCGCAATTGCGCACGTGCTCTCTCTGGCCGCCAGGGCCCAAAGTGTGCGTCGCAATAAGAGCAGCCGCAGCCCAGGGCCAACCAACGCTGTCGTTGCTCCATACACAACGTTAGTTCTAGAGAGCGAGGCATTCGGCTTTCTCGACAGACGCAATCAATCATGATCTGATCGCGCTACCAATTTGTCCCGCACGCCAATTGCCGGTCGGGACAACGACGGCAACAAGAAACGACCAACAACAAAATCAAAAACAAACTTGGAAGAGTCAGAGGAAACGACAGAACAATAAAACGAACCAAGGCGAGGAAACGAGATGTCACGCAAGACACTGACGCGACGTCAATTTGTCGCTGCCACTGCAATGTCCTCCACGGCGCTGATCGCGGCGCCCTATGTTCGAGGCGCTTACGCTGCCGGCAAACTCTCGATCGGCTTCTGGGACCATTGGGTGCCCGGCGCCAACGACGCCTCCACCGCGCTCGTCAAGGAATGGGCCGACAAGGAGAAGGTCGAGGTCTCCATCGACTACATCACCAGCAACAACAAGAAGATCGAGCTGACCGCGGCGGCTGAAGCACAGGCCAAGTCGGGTCACGACATTCTTCAGATGCCGAGCTGGTGGCCGCATGCCTATTCCGAGAATCTCGAGCCGCTCAACGACGTCATGGAGCCGCTCATCAAGCAGAACGGCGAGGTCAACGGCACCGTCAAATATCTGGGACAGTTGGACGGCAAATGGCTTGCAGCACCAGCAACGCCGGGAAGCCAGATCAAGGGCCCCTGCTCCCGCATCGATCTCATGAAAAAGCACGCGGGCATCGACGTGCAGGAGATGTACCCGGCCGGCGGCCCGCCGAAAGACGACAATTGGACGTTGGAGACGTTCCTGAAAGCGGCGGAAGCCTGTCAGAAGGCCGGCTTCCCCTTCGGCATCGGCCTCGGCGAGACCACCGACAGCGTCGACACGGCGGGAGCAATCTTCCAGTCGTTCGGCGCCGAGCTCGTCAATGCCAAGGGCGACGTCACCGTCAAGACCGACGCGGTGCGGCAGGCGCTCGAGTTCTACAAGAAGCTGATCGCCGTGTTGCCGGCCGATGCGCCGTCCTGGGATGACGCCTCCAACAACAAATGGCTGATCTCGGGCCGCGGCGCGATGATCATGAACCCACCGAGCGCCTGGGCCGTCGCCAAGCGCGATGCGCCGCAGGTCGCCGAGCAATGCTGGACTCATGGCTTCCCGGCCGGGCCGAAGGGCCGCTTTGCGCCGTTCCTGCCTTATTTCTGGGGCGTCTGGAGCTTCGGGAAGAACAAGGAGGCGGCCAAGAGCCTGCTCGTCCATCTGTCCTCGCCCGCGGCGATTGAGAAGTTCGTCGTGGCGAGCGGCGGATACGATCTCCCCGCCTACGCGAACATGACGAAGTTCAAGACCTGGGCCGAGGAAGGGCCGCCGAAGGGCACGCTGTTCCACTATCCGGATCCCTACCACCGCCAGACCCTGTCGATCGCCGCATCGCCGGCGCCGCCGAAGATCGCCCAGCAGATCTACTTCCAGGCGACACTGACCAAGATGGCGCTGCGCTTTGCGCAGGGCGAGAAGATGGACACCGCGCTCGCCTGGGCCGAAGGCGAGTGCGAGGGCTTCATGCGGACCTGAGCCGGGTGTGTGCCATGGCGGTTCGCGCCTTCGGGCGTGAGCCGCCAAGGCGCGCTCTCACTCTCTCTTCATGTCACGAAGCCGACCGGTCGCCGGCTTCGCCGCAAAACCATCCGCCGAAACGCTTGCTCCTGAAAGTCTGATCCAGAGAGTTCCAACTATGGCTGATGTCGTCGTTGAGCAAGGCCGCCTCGCCCGTGCTGCCAATTCGCGCAGAAAAGGTACGAGCCTGCGCAATGTCCTGGGGCGGAAATCGACCGTGGCGTTCTTCCTGACGCTGCCGCTGATCCTCTTGATCGGGCTCCTCGTGCTCTATCCCGCGTTCTTCTCGCTTTATCTGGCGACGCTGAACAAGGCGATGACGAAATTCGTCGGCTTGGGCAATTTCACCTTCCTGTTCAAGCGCGAGACGTTCTGGATGGTGGTGAAGCAGTCCTGCATCTTTGCGATCACCGCCGTGATCTTCAAGGCGCTGATCGGCTTCATCGTCGCACATTTCGTCCACAATATTCCGGGCAAGAAGCAGCGCAAATGGCGCGGCATGCTGCTGGTTCCCTGGGTGATTCCGCCGGCCATGAGCACGCTGGCGTGGCTGTGGCTGTTCGATCCCTCCTACAGCGCCTTCAACTACACGCTCTCCTTCTTCGGCGTCGGCCCGATCCCCTGGCTCGGCGATACCTTCTGGGCCCGCTTCTCCGTCATCCTCGTCAACGTCTGGTATGGCGCGCCGTTCTTCCTGATCATGTACCTCGCTGCGCTCAAGTCGGTCCCCGACCAGCTCTATGAGGCGGCCGCCATCGACGGCGCCAATTGGTGGCAGAAGATGTGGTACGTCACGTTGCCGATGATGCGCAACATCATCGCCATCACCACGCTGTTCTCGCTGATCGTCACCTTCGCCAATTTCGACATCGTGCGCATCCTGACCTCGGGCGGGCCGCTTGATACGACGCATCTGTTTGCCACCTGGGCGTTCCAGGTCGGCATCCAGAGCAGCGATATCCCGCTGGGCGCCTGCGTCTCGCTCTTCATGGTGCCGATCCTCGCCGTCGCAGCGATCTTCATCCTGCGCGACGTCTCCAAACGCGGGAATGAAGCCTGATGAGCACGCTGGCAATCGACAAGGCCGGACCAACCCGCAAACTGGGCAGCATGAGCCGGGACCGCGCCTGGGCGCTGCGCTGGTCCTATTTCTTCCTGGTGCTGTTTGCGATCTTCTTCCTGACGCCGCCCCTTTACATGGTGATCACCTCGCTCAAGAGCAGCGCGGAGATTTCGGCCGCCACCAATCCATGGTGGGTGTTTCACCCAACCCTGTCGAACTATGTCGAGCTGCTGACCTCGAACCAGTTTTTGCGGTTCTTCTGGAATTCGTCGATCATCTCGATCGTGGTCGTGATGGTGACGATGCTGATCAGCATCCCCGCGGCGTTCGCACTGGCGCGAATGAAGTTCTGGGGCTCGGCGACGCTCGCGACCGGCGTGTTCCTGACCTATTTGATCCCGGACAGCCTGCTGTTCATTCCGCTATTCAAGATGCTGGCGGTGATCCAGGAGTTCACCGGCGTCACCCTGCTGAACCGCTGGTATGTGCTGGTGTTCATCTATCCCACGCTGACCGTGCCGTTCTGCACCTGGATCATGATCGGCTATTTCGCTTCGATCCCGAAGGAGCTCGACGAGGCCGCGATCATCGACGGCGCCTCCTGGCTGCAGACCTTGCTGCGGATCTTCATTCCGGTGGCGCTGCCAGGTCTGATCGCGGCGACGATCTTCGCCTTCACGGTGTCCTGGGCCCAATTCCTTTATCCCCTGGTGTTCACGACGTCGGTGGATCAGCTGGTGCTGCCGGTCGGCATCACGACGACGCTGATCAAGGGCGACGTCTTCAACTGGGGGCAGATCATGACCGGCGCGCTGCTCGGCGCGGCGCCGCCGCTGATCATCTACGCCTTCCTGATGGATTACTACATTGCCGGCCTGACCGCCGGTGCGACAAAGGGTTGAATGCTCATGGCTGACGTTGCATTGCGGAAAGTAGTCAAGCGTTACGACGATGTCGAAGCGGTGCGCGGCATCGACCTGGATATCGCCGACCATGAGTTCATCGTCCTCGTCGGCCCGTCCGGCTGCGGCAAATCGACGACGCTGCGCATGATCGCAGGCCTGGAGGACATCAGCGACGGCGACATCATGATCGGCGGCGATGTTGTCAACGACGTGCCGCCGAAAGACCGCGACATCGCCATGGTGTTCCAGAACTACGCGCTCTACCCGCACATGACGGTTGCGGAGAACATGTCGTTCGGGCTGCGGCTGAAGCACTACCCGAAGGCCGAGATCAAGGCGCGGGTGACGGAAGCCGCGCGCCTGCTCGACATCACCGATCTGATCGACCGCAAGCCGAAGCAGCTCTCCGGCGGGCAGCGCCAGCGCGTCGCGATGGGGCGCGCCATCGTGCGCAACCCGAAGGTCTTCCTGTTCGACGAGCCCTTGTCCAATCTCGACGCCAAGCTGCGCGTGCAGATGCGGATCGAGATCAAGAAGGTGCACCAGAAGGTGCGCACGACGACCGTCTACGTGACCCACGACCAGGTCGAGGCGATGACCTTGGCCGATCGCGTCGTGGTGATGAACAAGGGGCGGATCGAACAGATCGGCACGCCGAACGAGCTCTATCACAAGCCGGCAACGCGCTTTGTCGCAGGCTTCATCGGCTCACCCGCGATGAACTTCATCCCGTGCCGGCTGGAGGATGCCGCCGGCACGCTCCAGATCCGCCTCACCGACCGCATCGCCTTTGCGCTGCCGCCGGCCCGCGCTGCGCGCTACAATTCGCTACCGCGCACCGACCGGCTGCTGCTTGGTATCCGGCCCGAGCATCTGACCGAGTCGCACGCGCATCTCGGACCGGGCGTTGAGAGCTTCGACACCGTGCTCGATGTCACCGAGCCGATGGGGATGGAGACCCTGGTCTATTTCGGACTTGAGGGCACGCCCGTCTGCGGCCGCGTCGATCCCAATGCCGGCGCTACGGACGGGGCTCCCATGCGTTTGGCGATGGACCTCAACAATATGCACCTGCTAAACGAGGCGACTGGCGTCGTGCTGTGACGCCGGCGCGAGAAACGCGAGCAGGCAGGGAGCGATGACGACCAACAAGAAGAAGATCTTCGTTACACAAACTTTATCGCAAGGGGCACGCGCCCTCCTCACCCAGCGGGACGATATCGAACTCGTCGAGTTTCCGAACCTGATCTCTGCCAAGGATTTCGAGGCTCTGCTCAAGAGCCATGCACCGGTCCACGGCGTGGCGCTGGGCGCCACTGCTTTTGGCGAGACGGAGCTCGAAGCGTCGAAGGACATGAAAGTGGTGACCCGTATCGGCGTCGGCTACGACGCCGTCGATGTCCCCGCCCTCTCGCGCCGCAAGGTGCCGCTGATGGTCGCAGGCAGCGCCAACTCGCCTTCAGTCGCCGAGCAGGCACTGTTCATGATGCTGACGCTCGCCAAGCGCGCCAACGAGATGCATGCCTGCGTCAAGGACGGCAAATGGGCCGAGCGCCTCGGCATGCTGCCGTTCGATCTCTACGGCAAGACCGTGCTCATCGTTGGCTTCGGCCGCATTGGCAGCCGGACCGCCAAACGCTGCCAGGCGATGGAAATGAACGTTCAGGTCTACGACCCCTACAAGGGAGCAGCCGACATCAAGGCCGCCGGCTGCGAGCCGGTCGCTGATCTCGACGCGGCGCTACCCAACGCCGACTTCGTCACCATCCACTGCCCGAAGACGCCGGAAACAGTTGGCCTGTTCGATGCTGACAGGATCGGCCGGATGAAGCCGCGGTCCTACCTCATCAACACCGCGCGGGGCGGCATCGTGAAGGAGGCTGCGCTCTACCACGCGCTCGTCTCCGGCAACCTCGCCGGCGCCGGCATTGACGTCTTCGAGGTCGAGCCGCCGCCGGTCAGCAATGCGCTGTTCGGGCTGCCCAACGTCATCATGGCCCCGCACGTCGCCGGCGTCACGGTCGAGGCAGTCCAGCGCATGAGCGAACAGACCGCGCGCAACATCCTGAGTGTGCTGGACGGCGATCCCATCAGGCAGAACATCATCAATCAGGACGTACTGGGCTGAGGTAAATCCGAAGGCGGCAAATTTGCCCGCCTTCGGATGGCCAGAATGCGTCCCATTTTGGTGCAGATCGGGCCCCAACTCAGCCTTAATCAAACCCGCGTAATAAGTCCGGCCGCGGCGGCAGTGGGACAGACTTGCCGGCCGCGTCGAGCTGGAGGATGGACCCTTGTCAGATATCGACCCGACCGACCAAGCGCTGGCGACCATCGCCAGCATTTTCGAGCGCCCCGAGCCTGGTTTCGCCGTTCGCGACACCGAAGCTGAAGCGGTGGCTGCCGACGAATATGCGGTCGCAGACGAGCATCACGGCGCCGACGAGCATCCGGTCGTCGAGGAGCAACCGCTGGTGCCTGAGCACACCGATGCCGACGGCTACAGCAAGGTCGGTCCCGGGCCGATGGCGGCGATCCGGCTGAAATGGACCGTCCATCGCGGCGACGACGGCCAGTACTACGTGCACGAGACCATCGGCGAGCAGTCCGCTCCCGTGGTCAGCGGGCCGATGTCGAGCGAGGCCGCCGTGCAGTTCGTCGACGAACACGAAAGTGAGGCGCAGCGACGCTTTGAGCTGCTGCGCAGCGAGATCGCCGGCCGCAGTTCGCTCGCCGATTATGAGCGCAAGGGCGAAGCTTAATTACTTTCTGCCGAGGAAGTCCTTCTTCACGAGCTCGACGCCCGCGTGCCGCAGCAGGTCGTAGGCCGTCGTGACGTGAAAGAAGAACTGCGGAATGCAGTTGACGAGCAGCAGCGTCCGCCCGGTAAAGGGCAGCTCGGTCCCGTCCTTCAGCCTCCAGACGACCTTCCGTTCCGCAGCCGCGTCGATCTCGGCGTGCGGCAGGCTCTCGATGAATTCGATCGACGTCGCGATGCGCGCCTGAAGACCCGCCATGTCGTGCTCCAGCGCCGGCAGCGCGACCGGCTCGCGGTCTGCCAGCAAGGCCGAAGTGACCATGGCGTGGCGGCAGGCCTCGCCCACCTGCTGCGCCAGATCGTACATATTCGGCGCCAACCGCATGCCGAGCAGAACGGCCGAGTCGAACCGGCGCTTCTCCGCATAGGCAACGCCCTTGTCGAGCAGGACGGACAGGTTGCGCAAATAAGGCACGAACAGGCCCACCGAGGCCTCGTACATCGAGATCGTCACGTCGAGATTCCCTTCAATTCCGTCTCGCCAGAAACCGGCATCTGGTCTAAATCCTCTTGAGAGCTGCACAATGACAGCTCGGGCTTTGGTGGAAAAGACTTGGGCAAAAATGAGTTGGGTGGAAAAGAGATGATCGTTCGAATCGTGGCGGCCTTGGCCGTCGTCTTGCTGGCAACCCTTTCGGCACACGCGCAGCAAACGCCCTCGCGCCTCGACGAGATCATCAAGCGCGGCACCCTGCGCGTCGGCATGACCGGCGACTACAAGCCCTTTACCTATCTGGACAAGGCGACGCAGCAATTTTCCGGCTTCGACGTCGACATGGCGGAGTCGCTGGGCAAAGCGCTCGGCGTCAAGGTTGAGTTCGTCCCGACGGCCTGGCCGAAGCTGATGAAGGATTTCGAGGCCGACCAGTTCGACATTGCGATGGGCGGCGTCTCCGTGACCCTGGACCGCCAGAAGAAGGGCTTCTTCTCGACGCCGATCATGCGCGAGGGCAAGACGCCGATCGCGCGTTGCGCCGATGTCGGCAGGTACCAGAGCATCGCCGATATCGACAAGAAGGGCACCCGCGTCATCGTCAATCCCGGCGGGACCAATGAGCGTTTCGCGCGCGCCAACATCAAGGACGCTGACATTAGTGTCTTCCCCGACAATACCGAGATCTTCCACGAGATCGCCAAGGGCAATGCCGACCTGATGATGACGGACGCGTCCGAGACCCGCTACCAGCAGAAGCAGAACTCCGGCGTGCTCTGCGCGGTGCATCCGGACAAGCCGTTCGATTTCTCGGAGAAGGCCTACTGGCTCCAGCGCGACATGGCGCTGAAGGCCTTCGTCGACCAGTGGCTGCACATCTCCATGGAGGACGGCAGCTACAAGAAGATCTACGCCGCATGGTTCGACTAACCGCCGCGGCCTCCTGACGCTTGCCCCTCGCCAAACTTTGGACCGGCTCCTGGGGTATTGAACCCCGAACGTCCGGCAGACGACTCATACCGTGACAGTGATCTAGATCACTTTTCGCAATCGGGCCGGGGCGTAAGCGTCGGTGCGGCGATCAGCTTTTCGGGAGATAGAAATGAGGAAGCTGTTGGCGACGGCCGCATTCCTTTTGGTGAGCACCGCAGCGCAGGCGCAGTACACGTTCGAGTACGGCGGCCGCACCATCCGCATCGACCCAGACCGCGGCACGGTGCAGATTCCCGGCGTCTACGACAACACCGGCAAGGCCAAGAAAGCCAAAAAGAACGAGACGCCCCCGGCCCAGCAAACCCCGCAGCAAGCCAAGGTCGATCCACAAATCCCGGCCGCACCGGCGCCGCCGCCCGCTCCTGTCGTCGCGCCTTCCGCAGCGGAACAACCGCCGACGGCACCTGCTCCCGCAGCCGCGGCTCCGCCACCGGCCCCGCCGCCCCCAGCTACTCCGCCTCCGGCGGCGACGGCCAGTACCGCTCCCGCTGAAGACCTGATGGTGCCGCCGCCTCAACCGGCTCCAAACGCGGCCCCGACGGTGGCTACGGCGCCGGCCGCACCGGCCCCGCCACCCGCGCCAGCTCCGCCGCCGGCTCCGACAGTGGCTGTCGCACCGCCGGCTCCGCCTCCGCCGCCCGCTCCGGCGCCTGTGGCTGCCCCCGCGCCAGTTCAATCCGCGGCTGTCGCCCCGGCAGCTCCAGCGGTTGCGCCCGCACACGACCTCAATTCGCCGCTCGGCGTCTGGCTCACCGAGGAGAAGGAAGGCAAGGTCCGCATCGAGCAATGCGGCAGTAATCTCTGCGGCTATTCGGTCGACAGCAAATCGAACCAGAACGGCGAGCAGATCCTGATCAACATGAAACCTGGCAAGGACCAGAAATGGTCGGGCCGCATCCTCGATCCCAATACCAACTCGACTTACGACTCCACGATCTCGCTGAAGGGAACGGACCGCCTGCATGTCCAGGGCTGCGCCTTCGGCGGTATGTTCTGCGGCGGCCAGACCTGGACGCGCGTGAACTAGGTCAGCGTGACGTTCTTCGAGAGAGACAAGGGGCCCGTGATCCGGGCCCCTTTGCTTTTGTGCGTCTCCTCACAGAGGGCCTGGCGCGCGTGACTGTCCTCACATCGCGGGTTCCGCGCCCGTGACAGGTTCCCCGCACAGTCAACCAAAGGGGCGTGTCATGAACGGTTTTCGCAAAGGTCTCTTCGCTACGATACTCGCTATCGTTGTCCCGCTTGCGCATGCGGACGCTGCGGGCTCGACGTTCGACGGCACATGGAACGTCCGCATCTCCTCGTCGAGCCAGACCTGCGGCAACGGATCGACCGTCGCGATCGGCATCAACAACGGCCAGATCGCTTCGAGCAGTGCCGCGGTGACCGCATCAGGCCGCGTCGCTGACGCCGGCAGCATCAGCGTCGCCCTGAGCACCGGCATCAAGAGCGCTGTCGGCTCCGGCCGGCTCAGCGGCACCTCGGGCTCCGGCACATGGCATGGCGCCATGTGCTCGGGCACCTGGACCGCTGAGCGGATGTAAGCGTCAACCGAGCGCTGCCCCGTATTCGGCGTCCGTCACCGGCTCGAGCCAGGTCGAGAACACGCCGTCGAGTGCTTCCTGCATGGCAATGTGGCACATCGAGTTGCCCGGCGAGGCGCCGTGCCAGTGCACTTCCCCCGGCGGAATCCACACGGTGTCGCCGGGACGGATCTCCTTGACCGGGCCGCCCTTGGTCTGGACGCGGCCGACGCCCGAAATCACATACAGCGTCTGCCCGAGCGGATGGTGATGCCAGTTGGTGCGAGCGCCCGGCTCGAACGAAACGCGCGAGACGTTCAGCCGCGCCGGCGCGGGCGCCATGTTGATGGGGTCCTGCAACACGGTGCCGGTGAAGTGTTCCTTGGGCGCGCGGCGGGTCGGCCGCGTGCCTGCGAGGGTAATGTCCATGGTGTCCTCGTTTCCTGTTACTTCTTGCTGGCGGCGTAGCGCGCCTTGGTCTCGGCGTTCATGGGATAGAGGCCGGGCAGCACCGCGCCGTTGTTCACTTCGTTGACGATCCAGGCTTCCATCCGCTCCTGCTCGACGCCCTCGGCGAGCACGTGGTCGAGCATCGCCGCCGGGATCAGCACGCAGCCATCCTGATCGGCGACGACAATGTCGTTCGGGAACACGGCGACGCCGCCGCAGCCGATCGGCTCGCCCCAGCCGACGAAGGTCAGGCCTGCGACGGACGGCGGCGCGGCATAGCCATCGCACCACACCGGCAGATTGGTGCCGAGCACGCCCTCGACGTCACGCACGACGCCGTCGGTCACGAGCGCGGTGACGCCGCGCTTCATCATGCGGGCGCAGAGGATGTCGCCGAAGATGCCGGCATCGGTGATGCCCATGGCGTCGACCACGGCGATGCAGCCTTCCGGCATCGCCTCGATCGCGGTGCGGGTCGAGATCGGCGACGACCAGGATTCCGGCGTCGCCAGATCCTCGCGGGCCGGCACGAAGCGCAGCGTGAAGGCAGGTCCCACCAGGCGCGGCAGGCCCGGACGCAGCGGACGCGCGCCGCGCATCCACACATTGCGCAGGCCCTTCTTCAGCAGGACCGTGGTGATGGTGGCAGTGGTGATGCCGGCGAGGGTCTTGCGGGCTTCGGGGGACAGCGACATGGGCGAGAACGAGCTCCGAGGTGCAGGAAAGAACGCGCGCATCTTGCGAGCCGGGCGCCTGCCGTCAAGGCCCAAAGCCCTGACACAAACGCGCCCCTGCCGGGCTGTTATGCGACGCGATAACAAGGCTTTATCGGCACCCCCTGCATTAATTTATTGGACTTGCGGGCGCATTTACGCGAAGCAGGGTTGAGGCGGAACTCAAGGTCGAGCCCGCGTTTCCCGAGAAGCCCGATATCGACAGCCCATGGCCGCGACGCTTTCTCCGCCCCGCCTTCTGCCCAGTGGCGACAGCGCCGTCACGGTCGAGTTCAGCCGCACCATCGACGACGCCGCCAACGAGCGCGTGCTCGCACTCGACAAGGCGCTCGCAGCTTCGCCCATCGAGGGCATCTCCGAGACCATCCCGACCTATCGCTCGCTGCTGGTGCATTACGACCCCGGCAAGATCGGATTTGACGCGCTTGGCGAAAAGCTGGTTGCGCTCGCCAGCCAGAAGCTGCCGACGACGACGAGGGCGCGGCGCTGGCGCATTCCCGTCGCCTATGGCGGTGAGCACGGCATTGATCTGGAGGATGTCGCGAAGGCGCTCAACACCACGCCCGACGACATCGTCGCCCGTCATTCCGGAGGCGACTATCGCGTCGCAATGATCGGCTTCACGCCGGGCTGGTCCTATCTCAGCGGGCTCGACAAATCCCTGCACATGTCGCGGCGGCAGTCGCCCCGGCTGTTCACGCCCGCGGGCACAATCTCAATCGGCGGCATCCAGGCGGGCATCCAGTGCCTGGCCGCGCCGAGCGGCTGGCACTTGCTCGGCCGCACGCCTGTCAGAACCTATCAGCTCCACCGCAATCCAACCTTCCTCACCGAGCCCGGTGATCGCGTGACGTTCTTTGCCATCGACCACAAGACGTTCGAGGACATGGACCGCGCCGCGGAAGCCGGCGAGATCATCGCCGAGCGGGTCGACGCATGAGCCGGCTCATTGTCGCCAGCATCGGGCCCGCAAGCTCCGTCCAGGACGGCGGCCGCCACGGCGCGCAGCGCTACGGCCTGACGGTGAGCGGCGCGATGGACCGGCTGGCGTTGGCAGCGGCGAACACGCTGGTCGGCAACGAGCCCTTCGCAGCCGCTGTCGAGATCGGCCCGTTCGGCGCGACCTTCACGGCCAGGGACGGCGCCGTGCGCGTCGCGATATCGGGTGCGCCGCGCAATGCTGATGTCGCCGGCAAACCGGTGGCGATGGACAATTCGGTCACGCTGAAGGACGGCGAGACGCTGACGCTGGGCTTTGCCCGCGGCGGCGCGTTCACCTATCTCGCGATCGAAGGCGCCATCAAAGGCGAAGAGGTGTTCGGCAGCCTCGCGGTCAATGCCCGCGCCGGGCTTGGCAGTCCCTACCCGCGCGCGCTGCAGGCCGGCGACGAATTCACGGTCGATGCCGCCAGCGGCGCGCCCGAATTGCGGATCGAGCTGCCGAAGCCAATAAGCGGCCCGATCCGCGTCGTGCTGGGGCCGCAGGACGACGAGTTCGACGACGCCAACAAGGCGCTGTTCCTGGGGAGCGACTGGAAGATCTCGGCGACGTCAGACCGCATGGGCTACCGGCTCGACGGCCCCGCGATCAAGCATCTGCACGGCCACAACATCGTCTCCGACGGCACGGTCAACGGCAGCATCCAGGTGCCCGGCAATGGCGCGCCGATTGTGCTGATGATGGACCGCGGCACCTCAGGCGGCTATCCCAAGATCGCAACCGTGATCACGGCCGATGTCGGCCGGCTCGCGCAGACCTCGGCAGGAACGGCATTCCGCTTCAAGGCCGTCACGGTGGCCGAGGCGCAGGACGAGGCGCGCAAGTTTCAGCAAATAATCCGCACCCTGCCCGATCGCCTGCGCTCGTCCGACACGGTCGAGCTGAACATCGAGGCGCTCAGCAATGCCAACGTTGCGGGCTATGCGGTGAGCGCGATGGATGCCGGGACCTGGCAGGTCACGGCGGAGCCGTAACGACATCAAGACCAGAGGCGGAGAGCAACCATGAAGACGATCGATCTCAATTGCGACCTCGGCGAAGGTTTTGGCGCGTGGGAGATGGGCAACGATGCCGCCATGATTGACCTCGCAAGCTCAGTCAACGTCGCCTGCGGCTTCCATGCCGGCGACCCCGACATCATGCGCCGCACGGTGGAGCTGGCGAAGGCGCGCGGCGTCTCGGTCGGCGCGCATCCCGGCTATCGCGACCTGCACGGCTTCGGCCGGCATCCGATCGCCGGCCTGAAGGCTTCCGAAATCGAGAACCTCGTCGCCTACCAGATCGGCGCGCTGCAGGCGATCGCGACGGCGGCCGGTCACAAGGTCACGCATGTGAAGGCACATGGCGCGCTGTCGAATGTTGCCTGCGAGGACGACATGACGGCGAAGGCGATCGCTGCGGGAATCAAGGCCGTCGATCCCAGCCTGATCTTCGTGGTGCTGGCCAATTCGAAGCTGGTGAAAGCAGGTGAAGAAGCCAACCTGCCGATGGTGCACGAGGTGTTCGCCGACCGCGCCTATGAGGACGACGGCAATCTCGTCTCGCGCAAGAAGCCCGGCGCGGTGCTGCACGATGCCAAAGTGATCGCCGACCGCGTGGTGCGGATGGTGCAGGATGGCGCGGTGGTGTCGGTCACAGGCAAGGTCATCAAGATGCGCACGGACACGGTGTGCATCCACGGCGACACGCACGGCGCCGTCGAGATCGCGCGGACGCTGCGCCAAGCCTTGAAGGATGCGGGCATCGAGGTCGCGCCGTTCAAGCGCGGGTCGTGATCAGCGGCGAAGACTTGTTAAAACGGGTGCACCGACAGCGTGCCGAAGAGAAGCACTGCGATGAGCGCGCAGGCGCCGTAGATGCCGATGTGGGGCGCGCTCGCCTTTGTCCTGCGCGAGAGCGACCGCGCATAGAGATGAAGCCTGGCTTCCGCCGACAATGCCCGGATGGTCGATTTCCAACGCAGCATCCGGCGAGTATGAACGATCGAACACGACGACTGTAAGACGGCCGTGCAAATAGCGATGGAAGCGCTTTGAAAACTCGCTTTGCAGGTGAAAATTCTCCGCAATCGCGGGTTCCAGGAATCCTATTCGTTAAAGTCCGAGCCAAATGGAACCGGTTCCGGTTCCAACAAACCGAAACCGCGAAAACAACCCCATGCACAGTAGAACGCCGTCGCAGGCGCGATGCACGGCGACGGCGATTCAGGGAGATCCCGCCGCGGCTTAGTAGACGTCGGCCTGGAAGCGGCCGGTCTTCTTCAACTCGGCGACAAAGCTGACGGCCTCGTCGGTCGAGCGCGCGCCGAACTGGGCGACGATGTCGACCAGAGCACGTTCGACGTCCTTGGCCATGCGCTTGGCATCGCCGCAGATATAGAGATGCGCGCCTTCGGCGAGCCAGGTCCACAGCTCGCGGCCGACCTCGCGCATGCGGTCCTGCACATAAAACTTCTTCTCGCCGTCGCGCGACCAGGCCAGCGACAACCGGGTCAATTGCCCCGACGTCTTCATCGCATTGAGCTCGTCCTGGTAGAAGAAATCGCAATCGCTGCGCTGATGGCCGAAGAACAGCCAGTTCTTGCCGGGCGCGCCGGTCGCCTTGCGATCGAGCAGAAAGGCGCGGAACGGCGCGATGCCGGTGCCGGGCCCGATCATGATGATAGGCGTCTTCGGATCCTGCGGCAGGCCGAAGCCGTGCGCCTTCTGCACATAGACCTTGAGCGTCTCGCCGTCATTGATGCGCTCGCCAAGGAAGGTCGAGGCAACACCGAGCCGCTTGCGCTTGTTGATGACATAGCGCACGGAATCGACCGTGAGCGAGAGCTTCCCGGGCGTCGCATTGTGCGACGACGAGATCGAATAGAGCCGCGGCTGCAGCGGCTCGAGCGCCTCGACGAATGCTTCCGGATGCGGCCGCGTGCCGGAGAACTTCTGCAGCGTGGCCATCACGTCGAGAGTGGCCGCATCGCCATCGGGATCTTCACCTTGTGCCAGCGCGCGCGCCTTCTCGCGCTGCGCGCCGCCGGTGATGAAGGAGATCAGCTCGAACAGCGAGTCCGGTGCCGGCGACAGCGAGACATCGTCGATCAAGACCTCACGCAAGGTCTTGCCGTTGACCTTGGTCGTGTGCGACGCACCGAGCAGCGCGATGATCTGGTCGACGAGGCCGACATCGTTGCGCGGGAACACGCCAAAACTGTCGCCGACGACGTAATCGAGCTTGCTCTCGGAGAGATCGAATTCGATGTGATAGGTCTCTTTCTCCGACTTGCCCTTGTTGAGCAGGCGCCGCGACAGGAAGGTCGCCGCAACCGGGTTGTCGCGCGAGCGGCCGGGCTCGGCGATCGTAACCGTCACCGCCGGCGCTGCCGCGACATCCGCCTTGCCCGCCGGCTTGTCACCTCCCTTGGCCGCGGGCGCCTTGTCCAGCTCCTCGTAGAGCGATTTCAGCATCCGGGCGGTTTCCTTGCCGCCGGGGACGCAGAGATTGAGCCGCGCTTCGCTGCGGCTCGCGATCGCTTCCGAATAGTCGCTGCAATTGTAGCCACACTGGCCGCAGTCCTGCTGCGCCATCGCCGCCATCATCTTGCGGCGGACGGGGCGGCCTTCGGCCAGCTTCATGCGGTCGGCAATCGGCATGGTCTGGTCATGCCACGGCGCTTCACCGTCGTCGCCGTCGCCACTTTGCATGACAGCGGTGCCCTGCTCCGCGGACAGCGGCGTCGCCACGTCAGGCGACAACAGGCCGGCAAAGAAGCCGTTCAGCCAGGAACGCTGCGCGTCCGAGAACGGGGCGCTGGCGGGGATGATGTCGAGTTTCGGCGGAGGTGTGATCTGGTTCATGCGGACACCTGTGCATCGGCAAGCTTGCGCAGCGTCTCGCCGTCGTGGCGGCGCGCGAAAGCGAGGAAGGTTTCGTCGGGCGATGAGCGATGGGCGAGATAGGCCTTGAGCAGCGCCTCGACCGTCTTCGGCGCGTCCTCGGCCTTGAGGTCGTGATAGACCTCCTGCCCGACGTCCGCGTCGGGACCGAACCCGCCGCCGGTGAAGAGGTGATAGCCCTCGACCGTGTCCTCCTCGCTCACGGGCACGCGGGCGCCGATCAGGCCGATGTCGCTGATGTAGTGCTGCGCGCAGGAATGATGGCAGCCGGTGACGTGGATGTTGACAGGCTTGTCCATGGCGACACGCGGCTCGCACCAGTCGCCGATCTCGGCGGCATTGCGCTTGGTGTTCGACGCGGCAAAGCGACAACCGGCATTGCCGGTGCAGGCGATCAGGCCGGCACGGATATGCGAGGCCTCGGCCGCAAGCCCGAGCTCCTTGATCGCGGCGGTCGCAAGCGCGACGTTCTCGTCGCGCACGCCAGAGATCAGCAGGTTCTGCCAGACGGTCAGGCGGATCTCACCGTCGCCGAGATCGCGTGCGACCTTGGCAAGGCCGCGCATCTGGTTGCAGCTGATCTTGCCGAGCGTCAGCGACACGCCGATCCAGTTCAAACCATCCTGCTTCTGCTTGTGCACGCCGACATGCGCCATGCGGTCCGCGACAGGCCGCGGGGCAAACGCCTCCTCCGGCACGCGCGCGAAAGGCGTCTTCAGCCGCTCCTCGACGAGTTTGAGGAAGCCGTCATGGCCCATCGCATCGAGCACATATTTCAGCCGCGCCTTGTTGCGGTTGGTGCGATCGCCATGCTCGATGAAGACGCGCACGATGGCGTCGGCAACGGCAGTGGCCTGCTCCGGCTTGACGATGATGCCGGAGTATTTTGCAAAGTCCTTGTGACCGGTGATGCCGCCAAGGCCGAGTCTGAACCAGACCCCGGGCTCGACGCCAAAACCGTCCTTCACCTCATGGGCGGTGAAGGCGATGTCGTTGGTCTCCTCCAGCACCGCGATCTTGCCGGCGCCGTCGAAGGCAACGTTGAACTTGCGCGGCAGGCCGTAGAGCGAACGATCGTTGAGGATGTGATAGTGCCACTCGCGCGCGAAGGGCCGCGTATCGATCAGCTCCTGCGGATCGATGCCGGCGGTCGGGGTCCCTGTCACGTTGCGGATGTTGTCGGCGCCGGAGCCGCGCGAGCACAGGCCGAGGTCCTGGATGCCCTCGAGCAGCTTGGTCGCGTTCTTCGGCGGGAGCTCGCGAAGCTGGAGATTGGCGCGCGTGGTGACGTGGCTGTAGGGCCCACACAGTTCCTCGGCGAGATCGGCAAGCCCCGACAGCTGCCAATGCTTCATGATGCCGTTCGGGATGCGCAGGCGGCACATATAGGAGTCCTGCGTCGGCGCGACGTAGAAGATGCCGTAGTAGCGCCAGCGGAAATTGTCCGCCGGGCTCGGCGGCGCGTTGTCCAGCGCCTGCTGGCGCAGCCGCGGATAGGCATCGAAGGGATGCTCGTCGCGCTTGAACTTCTCCTGATCGGCAAGCTTCTTGCCCGATGCGATGATCTTGTCCTGCGCCTTGATGTGCGCGGCGTCAGGGCCAACAGGCTCGGCATTGGCCTTGCCGGCGGCGCCGCCAAGGCCGCGGCCGACCTTGCTGATCTGGAGACCGGTCGTGAAACCTTCGAGATAGCGTTTCTGCTCGTCGGTGAAGTCGACTGCGAGCGTTTCGATTTTCATGGTCGGTAACGAAGCTCCTGCGGCCACCGGGGTGGCATCGACGGAATGGGAAGGCCCCGCGAGGAACTCAGCTGGCCCAAAAGCCTGCTTCGCCACCCAACGGTCCAATCAGCTTCGTTGCTGTGGGACTTGGCTCAGCAGGCATCTGCGACAAGCTGGCCGCACTGCAACATACAAGTTGCGTGCCAGCTTCCGTGAAATAAAAACAGATGTTATTTCAGATGATTGCGGGCGCCTCCGGAATTATCCGGGGCTCGTTCCTTGATGAAATTCGGGCAGCCGGCTTAAAATTTAGCCGATGCTCCCGGGCGCCCAAAAAGCATGCAGGCCGGGAATCAGGCCTTCCAGCGACCGACCTCGAAGGCTTCGAGGTGCCCGGGGATGTTGTCGGGATTGAAGGCCGGGCCGGCAAACGCGCCGAACGGCGCAGGCGCTTCAGTGGGCTGTCGACGACCGAGAGCCGCGTCATAGAGATCGGGCCTGAACACGGCCATGGCCGTCTTGACGCCGTCAGGCGTCAGCGGCGTCTGTCCCCAGCGCACCATCTGCGCGTAGAGCCAGGCGGCCTGGACCGGATCGGGGCGCCCCGCCCCTTCGCGCCCAACCAGCAGATAGCGGTCGCTCTCGCGCACCGTACCGTCGGGCGAAATCTTGAGGCGCCCATCAAGGGTGCGCTGGATCACCTCGGCATCGACGCCGATCCGCTCCGGTTGCGCCAGGATGCGCGCAGCCTCGGTCCGGTTCTCCGGATGCTCAATGAAGGCCGCGGCCTCGGCGGCAGCCCGCACGAGGCTCGCGACCACATCCGGATTCTTGTCGGCCCAGACCTGACGAACCGCCAGCACCTTTTCGGCCGCGCGAACGAGAATGTCGGAGGAGAAATGCAGGATGTGACCGATGCCGAGATCGACGGCGACCGAGTTCCAGGGCGCGCCGACGCAGAAGGCATCGACATGGCCGCTCTTGAGGCTGTCGACCATGAAAGGCGGCGGCAGCACCACCAGGCGCACATCCTCGTCGGGATCGACGCCGGCCGCCGCCATCCAGAACCGGAGCTGATAATTGTGGGTCGAGAACGGAAAGGTCATGCCGAAGGTCAAGGGATCGGCGCCCGCATTGCGCCTGATGGCCACCACCTTCGCTAGCGCTTTCGCTGTGGCCATCGGATCGAAGCGGTCGCCATCGACCTGCTCCATCAGCGCGGCATGCAGTGCCGGCGAGACCGTGATCGCATTGCCGTTGATGCCGAGGTTGAAGGGCGCCGCGATCGGCACCTTGACGTGGCCGAGCCCGAGCGAGGACGCGATCGCAACCGGCGCCAGCAGATGCGCGGCGTCGAACAGGCCGATGTTCAGCTTGTCGCGGACGTTCGACCAGGACACCTCGCGCACCAGCTCGATCTCGAGGCCTTCGGCCGCCGCAAAACCCTTGTCGACCGCAACGATCAGGGCGGCGGCATCGACCAGCGGGATGAATCCGATGCGAAGCGGAGTGGTCATTTCAGCATCTCCGACGCGGTGATGATCGACTGCGCGATCTCGCCGATTTTCTTCTTTTCGCGCATGGCGGTGGAGCGCAGCAGCACGTAGGCCTCGTCCTCGTTGAGGCCCTTGACCTTCATCAGGATGCCCTTGGCCTTCTCGATGATCTTGCGGTCCTCGAGCTGCGACTTGGTCCGCTCCAACTCCTCCTGAAGCTTGGCGAAGGCGTTGAAGCGCGACACGCAGAGATCGAGGATCGGCTTGATGCGCTCCTTCTTCAGCCCGTCGACGATGTAGGCCGACACCCCGGCTTCGACCGAAGCCTGGATCGAGGCGGAATCGCTCTGGTCGACAAACATCGCGATGGGACGCTTCACCGCGCGGCTGACCTGGAACATCGCCTCCAGCACGTCGCGGCTGGGGTTTTCCAGATCGATCAGGATGATGTCGGGGTCAACAGCATAAATACGAGCGAGCAGGCTCTGCATCTCGCGGATATGGACGACTTGCGTGAACCCGGCCTCCCGCAACCCCTCCTCGAGGATCGCGGCCCTGACCGGGCTTTCGTCGACGATCACGATCTTGGGCGACTGTTCGGCGCTCATGGCTCACTCACGGCAGGTGATTCATCCATAGCACGCCGGAACGCCCTGCAAAGGGTTGTAATTATGGGCAATTGGGACTAGCTCAAGCCTGTCAATCAGGCAGATTTGAATATGGATCAGACGGCTGCGCGCGAGGTCAGATTCGTGTCGCTGGGGGATGGCTGAGACAACGAATGTAAACTTTTTGAGCCGCCCGCTCCCCGCAGTAGTCTACAATCATCGAAATCGTGGAGAACGCGATGAGCACGCATCTGGCACGAATGCGTTCCGAAGTCTGGTCAAGCTGATACGACAGAGGGAGAGTTCTTGCATGCAGTGGAGAAGCTGCGCAACGAAGCCCCGAAAGACGGAGTGACCGTCCGCATTCGAGAACGGTGACAGACCGTAATGGGTCAGAATCGCTCGGTGAGATCGAACGTCAGTCGTGGTGCCGGTACTCCTGCTTGCGAATGTCGATACCGACGGCTGGGTGACATACTGAACAAGTCGATATGATTAAGTTCCCTGGACCGCCACCTGTGGGCCCCGCTGACAGTTACTTCCATGCGGTCTGGATCGATGCCCAGGAGGATGAGCCAATCGAATGGTTCGACGAACTCGACGCATCTCGCTTGTCGATTCGTTGCGTCAGGAAGTACCGCGATGGCCGCCTCGAAGCATATAGCTATGCCAGCGGCAACTGGCGGGACGTCATGCCTGAGGGTTCATTCCCGCCGCTCGCGGTCATCAACAGAGACCCGCAGTTCGTTGCAAAGGAAATCTCGAAATCCGAATTCGAGTTCGTGTGGGATCAGGCAAAACGGTCTGCCATTGATCAGAGAATGGGTTGAAATTTGCTATCCGATCAATTACTTGGATCCTAAATCCGAATAATTCAGATCAAGGTTCCAGCCGATCACATGGAAAGAGCGCCACGCATTTCATTCACGTCACTCGGCTGCCCCAAGGCATTGGTGGATTCCGAGCGCATCATCACGCGCCTGCGCGCGGAGGGCTACGAGCTCGCCCGCAAGCACGATGGGGCCGACATCGTCATCGTCAACACCTGTGGCTTCCTCGACAGCGCCAAGCAGGAATCGCTCGCCGCGATCGGTGAGGCCATGGCCGAGAACGGCAAGGTGATCGTGACGGGCTGCATGGGCGCCGAGCCGGAGGCGATCGAGCAGGCCTATCCCGGCGTGCTCTCCATCACCGGTCCGCAGCAATATGAGAGCGTGCTGGATGCCGTGCATCGCGCGCTGCCGCCGGCACACAATCCGCATCTCGACCTGATACCGCCGCAGGGCATCAAGCTCACGCCGCGGCACTACGCGTACCTGAAGATTTCCGAAGGCTGCAACAACCGCTGCACCTTCTGCATCATCCCGAAGCTGCGCGGCGACCTGGTCTCGCGTCCGGCCGACGACGTGCTGCGCGAGGCCGAGCGTCTGGTCGGCGCCGGCGTCAAGGAGCTCTTGGTGATCTCGCAGGACACCTCGGCCTATGGCGTCGATCTCAAATATGCCGAGAGCCCGTGGAAGGACCGCCAGGTCCGCGCCAAATTCCTCGACCTCGCGCGCGAGCTCGGCGAGCTCGGGGCCTGGGTTCGCTTGCAATACGTCTACCCCTACCCGCATGTCGACGAGGTCATCGCGCTGATGAACGAGGGCAAGGTGCTGCCCTATCTCGACATCCCGTTCCAGCATGCAAGCCCCGAGGTGCTGAAGGCGATGAAGCGCCCGGCCGCGCAGGACAAGACGCTGGCGCGCATCAAGCGCTGGCGCGAGGAATGCCCCGATCTCGCGCTGCGCTCGACCTTCATCGTCGGCTTCCCCGGCGAGACCGATGCGGATTTTGCGTATCTGCTCGACTGGCTCGAGGAAGCCGAGATCGATCGGCTCGGTTGCTTCAAATACGAGCCGGTCGCCGGCGCCACCGCGAACGCGATCGAGAACCCAGTGCCTGATGAGGTCAAGCAGGAGCGCTACAACGCGCTGATGGCCCGCCAGCAGAAGATCTCCGCGCGCAGGCTGAAGCGCAAGGTCGGCACGCGCCAGCAGATCATCATCGACGAGGTCGGGCCGACTGTTGCGAAGGGCCGGTCGAAGGCGGATGCGCCGGAGATCGACGGCGCGGTGTATCTCTCAAGCCGCCGGCCGCTACGTGTCGGCGAGATCGTCACTGCGAAGATCGAGCGCGCGGACCAGTACGATTTGCACGGCAGTGTCGCGGGGTTCTAGCAGCGCTTGTTGCGCGCAGACGTCCCCACACCGTCATGGCCGGGCTTGTCCCGGCCATCCACGCCAAAACGACGTAGACTGAAGAACGTGGATGCCCGGGACAAGCCCGGGCATGACGACCTCTTACGAATGTTCGCGTGAGATAGCCCAGAGCCGCAGATCTATAGCTACGCCAGCCATTTCGGCACCCAGCGCTCCGGGCGCGGGGCGCGGGCGAGATCGGCCTGGGCTTCAGCGAGCGGCGCCGGCTCGCCGCCGATGGTCGGGCGCACATCGTACTCGAAATTCGGCATGACGCGGCCGTCGGCGTAGAGGCCGAATTTCATCGCGTACCATAAGCCCAACTCGGGCTGGGCGCGGCGCATCTCTTCGCGCAGGTCGCGCAAGAGGGACTCGATCGAGGCGGCTTCGTCGAACGGCTGCGGGCCGCGCGACAGCACGCGCGCCTCGTATTGCTTGCCGACGATTGCGATCTCGAAGTGCGTCTTGTCCCAGGCGTTCTTGCCCTTGGGCAGGTGCGCGGCGAGGCGCCAGCCGAGCTCGGCCATCAGGCGGTGATTGGCCCAATATTCCTCGCGGTCCCGGCTCCACTTCTCGACGAAGCCGCGGAAATCAGGCAGCTCCGAGGTGCCATCCTCGCAGGCAACAGGCTCGCCGGCCGGCCGCCTCGCGAGCCATTGCGCCAGCTCGACCGTCTGCGGCTCGACCTCGTCATGCGGCCGCAAATCGTGCCAGGCCTTGTCGAATTGCTGCGCGGTCAACTTGGTCAGCAGCGCGTCGAGGGACGGCGCGAGCAGCTCGTAATCGCCCTCCGAGCCGAGCCCCACGATCGGGGGATCGTCGCGGTCGAGGCCGGCGCCGTACCAGCCACCGACGGCCGAACCATCGGGCAGGCGCATGAACAGCGCAAAGCGATCGCGCAAGGGGCTGCCGTCGAAAATCGGCGCCTGGTCGGAGAACTGGCCCTGCAGGGAGAAGCAACCGACGCTGCCCCAGGGGCGCCCGTTCAACCAGCCGGCAAAATCCAGCAGCAAAGGCGGCGCCTCGATGCCCGGCGGAAACGCGCCGCGAATGCTGTCGAGGTCGATCGGGTATGAGGTGTCGGACAAGGCTGACAACTGTCTTGATGGTCCCGCCCTGTTGGTCGGTTCCGGCGCGCGGCCGGTTCGAACCAATTCGCGTCCCGTGATCACAAACGCGCTAGGGGCGCGTTTGTTTCCGGGCAGCAATCAAATGACATGCAATCACAAGATCCAATTACTGCCCGGGCTGCGCACACTGGCCGCCGCATTGACCCTGCTCACGATTCCGGCCGCGGCGCAATCCCCGTCACCGGCGCAGGCACGGCAATGGTGTTTCGGTTCCGGCGAGGTCAGTGACGAGCAGCGGCTCGCCGGCTGCTCGGCCGTGCTGCAGGCCACCCCGTCGAACCAGCGCGCGCTCGCCAATCGCGGCGAGATCTACCGGCGCAGGGGCGAGACCGAGCGGGCCGTGGCCGACCTCAACCGCGCGATCGATCTCGACGAGACCGATGCCATCGCATGGTACAATCGCGGCATCGCCCATGACGATCTCGGCGACCGCGACCACGCCATCCTCGACTACACCCGCGCCATCCGCCTCAGGCTCGACGCGCGCTATTACAACAACCGCGGCAACTCCTATATCGCCAAGAACGACTTTGAGCACGCGCTCGCCGATTACGATCAGGCGATCAAGCGCGATCCGAAATTCGCGCTCGCCTTCTTCAACCGCGGCACGGCCTATCGCAATCATGGCGAGGCCGACCGTGCGCTGGCGGATTTCGACATGTCGATCAAGCTCGATCCGAACTATGGCCCGGCCTATGGCAATCGCGCGCGCATCTACCGCGACAGGGGCGATCGGGATCGCGCGCTGGCCGATTTCGGAAAGTCACTGCAGCTCTCGCCGAACAACGACCGCGATTACTATGCGCGCGCGAACATGTATTTCGACGCGCACGACTTTGCGCGGGCGCTGGATGATTACGATCGCGCGCTCAAGGCCAATGCCAGCTATTCTGGCGTCTTCAACGCGCGCTGCATGACGCGCGCGATTCTCGGACGTCTGCAGGACGCGCTGGCCGATTGCGAACAATCGCTGCGGATGCGGCCTGACGATCCCTCCACGCTCGACAGCCGCGCCTTTGTCCATCTCAAGCAAGGCGATCTCGACGCGGCGATCGCCGACTACGATGCAGCATTACGCGCAAAACCGGAGCTCGACAGCTCGCTCTATGGCCGGGGGCTCGCAAAGCGGAAGAAGGGCGACAACGACGGTGCCGAGCGCGACATCGCGGCCGCGAAGGCCATCAACGCCGGTATTGCCGACAGCTTCGCGCATTACGGAATAGAATAGGCACTGCGCCGAATTGTGACACTATAGTGCATTCACGCAGAGGTCATGGACTCGTCCTAATTCTCGCGCGCCTTCAAACGCCAACGAGGAACGATGATGAGCCGCCTCCCGGACATGCTGCGCACGCAGCGCTTCGACGACTACCGCTTCTACCACCAGAGCACCGTCAACCAGACGCTGCACCTTATCAGCGCGATCATCTTCCTCGGCTGCTACGCGCTGCTGTTCAAAGACCCTGCGCTCGCCGGATTGGTCGGCTGGCTCGCGATGCTGACGCGACAGACCGGGCATTTCTTCTTCGAGCCCAACGGCTATGACGCCGTCAACGACGTCAGCAACGACTACAAGGAATCGATCAAGGTCGGCTACAACCAGACCCGCAAGATCATCCTGCTGCTGGTCTGGGGCAGCGCGCCGATTGCGCTCTACGTCCATCCGACGCTGTTCGGTCTGTTTACCCCGCCTGCCGATCGCCTCGACTTCATCCGCCATGTCGGCATGCTGTGGCTCGCGATCGGCATCGGCGGCGGGCTGGCGCGCGTGCTCCAGCTGTTTGCGACGCGCGGCGTCACCACCGGGCTGGTGTGGGCGTTCAAGGTGCTGACCGATCCCTTCCACAACATCGCGTTGTACTGGAATTCGCCGCTCAAGCTGATGCGCGGCGAGCTCATCGACAGCGCGATTGCGGACGCGGATTGGGGCGACGACGATGCCGAGGAAGCCGCGCATTCGGCTTGAGGGGATCCAGGCCAGGCGAAAACAACGGCTTGACAGACACGGCCATCAGGCTGTACGGACGCGCCTCATGATGACCACTCGGACCCATCTGCGCCAAGCCATGCGTCGTCGCTCCCGCGACGATGAAGGGTTGCGCCATGTCCGACGACGCCGCTGAAGCACTGACATTCAGCTGAAGTTTTCGAGAAGGCCGCACCCGCAAAGTGCGGCCTTCTTGCTTTTCGCGTCCCTTTTTCAGACCCAAATCTTCCTGCCTCCAGAGGAGTTCGACATGACCACCGCCACCCATCCGTATGACGCGCTGATGGACATCACTGCACGGCCCAAGGCCGTGTTCGTCCGTGGCGCCGGCTCATACCTCTGGGACGACAGTCGCAAGCGCTATCTCGACTTCGTGCAGGGCTGGGCGGTGAACTGCCTCGGCCACTCGCCGCCGACGGTTGCGGAGGCGCTCGCTGCACAGGCCAAGCGGCTGCTGACGCCGAGCCCGGCCTTCTACAACGAGCCGAGCCTCAAGCTGGCGCAGGCGCTCGTCGATAACAGCGCGTTCGACCAGGTGTTCTTCGCCAATTCCGGCGCCGAGGCCAATGAGGGCGCGATCAAGCTCGCGCGCAAATATGGCAGCCTGCACAAGGGCGGCGCGTTCGAGATCATCACCTTCGAAGGCGGCTTCCACGGCCGGACGCTGGCGACGATGTCGGCCTCGGGCAAGAAGGCGTTCGAGCCGCTGTTCGAGCCGAAGGTATCAGGCTTCAAGAAGGCGAAGCTGAACGACATCGGCTCGGTCGAGAAACTCATCAACAGCAATACCGTCGCCGTCATGCTCGAGCCGATCCAGGGGGAATCCGGCGTGTGGCCGGCGACCGATCAGTTTCTGCGGGAGCTGCGCGCGCTCACCAAGGCACACGGCCTGCTGCTCATTTTCGACGAGATCCAGACCGGCATGGGCCGGACCGGAAAGCTCTTTCACTACGAGCACACCGGCATCGCACCTGACATCATGACGCTCGGCAAGGGCATCGGCGGCGGCGTGCCGCTCGCAGCGCTGCTTGCGACCGAGCGCGCCTCCTGCTTCGAGCATGGCGACCAGGGCGGCACGTTCAACGGCAATCCGGTGATGTGCGCGGCCGGCCTTGCGGTGCTCGAGGAAATCAACACGCCGGAATTCTTGAAATCGGTCAGCGAGACCGGCCTGCTACTGGAAAGCGAGCTGCAAAAGGTCTCGGCGCGGCACGGCCTCGGCGGCGTGCGCGGCCGCGGCCTGCTGCTGGCGCTCGACCTCAAGCTGCCGATCGCGCCCGGGATCATCGCGCAGGCGTTCGAGGCCGGCGTGCTGCTCAATGCACCACAGCTCGACACGCTGCGCTTCATGCCGGCGCTGAACGTCACGAAGGCTGAGATTGTGGAGATGATCTGGTGCCTCGATGCGATCCTGACCAAGGCCGGCGCGGCGAGACGGGTGGCGTAAGCGCACTCGTGCCCCGGACGCCATCAGCGCGTTTACGCGCGTCCTTGACGCGCGATGGCAGCGCCCCCTTCGGCGGTGCGCTGCTGAGCCGGGGCCCATATCGCGGCAATGCGCTCTGCAGCGCCTGGGTCCCTGTGTGTGGAAAGTCTGTCATGATGGCGGTGGGCGGGAAGCCGTTGGGTCCTTGGCGCTTGACGCCGTGATCCGGCCCGGTCTCCCGCCCGTTCCATCTATCAACCTGAACAGTTGCACGAGGCTGCGCCAACAGACCTCGCATCACAGGGACAGGCACCGTGATCATACCCCTTCGCTGCGTCGGAATCGACGTCTCCAAACATCATCTCGATATTTTCGATGAGGCCATCGGTGCATCGGAACGCATCGACAACGCGACACAGGCCATCACACAGCTGGTGGCGCGTTGGCGATGCGATACGCTGGTCGTCTTTGAGGCCACGGGGGTCTACGACCTCGAGCTTCGCGAGGCGCTGCGTCAGGCCGGGGTTCGCTTTGCCCGGATCAATCCGGCCCGCGCCCGCGACTTTGCCCGCGCCAGCGGCCAGCTCGCCAAGACCGACCCAATCGACGCGCGGATGCTGGCAGCCTTTGCTCGAGCCATGACGCCCGCAACTGAGCAGGTCGCCACACCGGCCCGCAACGCTTTGGCAAGGCTGGCAAAACGACGCGATCAGCTGGTCAGCATGCGAGCTCAGGAGAAAAACCGCCGCAGTGAGGCCGAGGACCGCGCCATGGCCGAACGGATCGGCCGCCTCATCGCCGTGCTCGACGACGAGATCGCGGAGATCGAGGCCGAGATCAGTGCGCTCATCAAAGCAGAGCAGGAGATCGCCGAAGATGCGCAGTTGATGCGCTCACTGCCCGGCATCGGCCCGGTGGCCTGCATGCAGCTCCTCGCGCAGATGCCCGAACTCGGGCGTGTCGGTCCGAAGCAGGTTGCGGCACTGGCCGGCCTGGCTCCCTTCAACGTCGACAGCGGTACCTATCGTGGAAAGCGCAAGATCGGCGGCGGCCGCAAGCGTATCCGCGACGCCCTCTATATGGCCGCTCTCAACGCGGTTCGCCGCGCCGATCCATTCAAGGCATTCTACGAACGCCTGCGAAAGGCCGGCAAACCAGCCAAACTCGCCCTCATTGCCGTCGCCAGGAAGCTTCTAACCGTGCTCAACGCAATGATGCGCGACCGAAAACCTTATATGATCGCCCCATCGACATAACAGTTGCCGGATCTGCGCTCCGCTTCGCTGCGCTTGTCCGGGACACGGGAGAGGACGACGACGAAAAATAGATGTGTATAAGAGACAGCGTGAAGGCCTGCCACCACGACCCGCTGGTGCAGCGCGCCTACGCCGAGTGCGCCGAGGGCTACGGCTTCAAGATCGACGCGCCTGTCGTCTTCCGGCTCTCGAGGTCGATGTGGGCCTTCGCGGCATCCTTGAGCGCATAGGCATGGTTGATCGGCACGTGGAGCTTGCCGTTGATGACGGCGGAGAACAGCGTGTCGGCGCCTTCGAGCAGCTCCTTGCGCGTGCCGACATAGTCGTTGAGCTTGGGCCGGGTCGCAAATAGCGAGCCGTGATTGTTCAGCTCGGCGATCGAGAACGGCGGCACGGGCCCTGACGCGTTACCGAAAGAAACGAACATGCCGCGCGGCTTCAGGCACGACAGCGAGCCTGGGAAGGTCGATTTGCCGACGCCGTCATAGACGACGTCGCAGCCCTCGTTGCGGCTGATCTGCTTGACGCGCGCGACGAAGTCTTCCTCGTTGTAGAGGATGACGTGGTCGCAGCCATTGGCCTCCGCGAGCTCGGCCTTCTCCCGCGAGCCGACGGTGCCGATGACGTGGGCCCCTAGCGCCCTCGCCCATTGGCAGGCCAAGAGGCCGATGCCGCCGGCGGCCGCATGGATCAGCACGCGATGATGCGGCTCGACCTTGAAGGTCTTGTGCAGCAGATACCAGACCGTCAGGCCCTTCAGCATCAGCACCGCGCCCTGCTCGTGGGTGATGTGGTCGGGCAGCTTGACCAGCTTCTCCCAGGGGATGTTGCGCTCGCTCGCATACGCGCCGAGGTTGTGATAATAGGCCACGCGGTCGCCGGGATGGAAATTGGTCACGCCCGGCCCGACCGCGACGACCTCGCCCGAGGCCTCGTTGCCCGCGATGAACGGCAGACCCGGCGCCTTGTAGAGACCGGTGCGGTAATAGACGTCGATGAAGTTCAGGCCGACCGCGTGCTGGCGAATGCGCACCTCGCCGGGTCCGGGCGCCGGCAGCTCGACGCTCTCATAGACCAGGGCCTCGGGGCCTCCGACCTTGTGCACACGGACGGCTTTGGTCATTGCCTGACCTCCTCTTCGCATCCGCCAGCGAAAGACATCGCGCCTGCCTTGTCAACTCGACCCAGGTTGGAACGATTACCGCTTGTCGGCCTTCTTGCGATTGCGCTTGGCCAGCACGTTGAAGAATTCCACCGCTGCCGAGAACGCAATTGCGAAATAGATGTAGCCGCGCGGGATGTGGAATTTGAATCCATCCGCAACGAGGGCGACGCCGATCAGCACCAGAAATGCCAGTGCCAGCATTTTGGTGGTCGGATGCTCCGCGACGAATCGCGCAACCGGTCCGGAGGAAATGTACATGATCACGCAGGCGATCACGACCGCCGCGATCATGATCTCGAGGTCCTGCGCCATGCCGATCGCGGTGATGATCGAGTCCAGCGAGAACACGATGTCGATGACGATGATCTGGGCGATCACCCAGAAGAAGGCACTGCCGCCGGATTGCTGCTTGCCCTTGTCGTGATCGGGCTCGACCTCGGCGTGGATCTCATGCGTCGCCTTGGCGATCAGGAACAGGCCGCCGCCGATCAGGATGAGGTCACGCCACGAGAAATCGTAACCACCGAACGAAAACACCGGCGCGGACAGGCCGATCAGCCAGACCAGCACGCTGAGCAGGATGATGCGAAAGACCAGCGCCAGCGCCAGCCCGATCTGACGGGCGCGACTGGCCTGCGGTTCGGGGATCCGCGAGACGATCACCGACAGGAAGATGACGTTGTCGATGCCGAGCACGATCTCGAGCGAGGTCAAGGTGAGCAGCGCAGCCCAGGCCTCGGGGCTGGTCAACAGATGCATCATGCGAAGGACCTTGCCAGGCGGATCAATGCGTCGCTGAAGGCGATCCAGAGCGCGATCGCGCAGAGCGCGACGGTGACGCCGGTGCCCGCACGGAAATCCATCTCCAGCGCATAGAAGGCGAGCACGCCCCACACGACGATCAGCGACATCGTCAGCCAGCGCAGCCGCACGACGCGTACCGGGTGCAGCACATGGAACGGAACGAAGGTCAGCACCACCAGCGCCGCGACCAGCAGCGTCGACGACAGCGGCGGCCAGTGCAGCAGGAACAGATAGAACGCCGCCGCATTCCACAGCGCCGGAAAGCCGCGAAAATGATTGTCGTCCGCTTTCATGCGCAGATCGGCGAAGTACAATGCGCTGGTGACGATGATGGCGATCCCGAGCAAGGGCGCTGCGACCGGCAGCAGCAGCCCGCTCGCCACGATCGCATAGGCCGGCACAAAGACATAGGTGACGAAGTCGACCACGAGATCGAGCACATCGCCCGACCAGTTCGGCTGCACGGTCTTGACATCGAGCAGACGCGCAATCGGCCCGTCGATGGCGTCGATGATCAAGGCAACGCCCAGCCATCCGAACATCGCCGCCCAGTGCTCGCGCACGGCCTCCATCATGGCCAGCAGCGCAACTGCCGCGCCGAAGGCGGTGAAGATGTGAACCGAAAACGCCGCGGCACGGATCGCGGGTCTCGGCTTGAGGGAATCCTCTTGGCTATCCATGGCTCCTGCTACCAGAATGGGACCGGTTTGCACATCCGCCGTCGCGGCATTGCGCCCCGCTATCAGTCATAAAATCAGGCAAAATAGGTGGGCTTGAATTTGCCGCGGGGCGTGTCAAATGTCCTGTCATGACAGACGCAACCACAATCTTTGACGCAGCCATCATCGGCGGTGGACCGGCAGGCCTTGCCGCCGGAATCGCATTGGCACAGCGAGGGGCGCGGACCGCGCTGGTGGCGCGGCGGCTGCCCTATGCCGATAACAGGACCACCGCGCTGCTGGGAGCCTCCATCGATCTCCTGGAGAGCCTCGACGTCTGGTCGCATTGCAGGGACAAGGCGGCCGCACTCGAAATCATGCGCCTTGTCGACGATACCGGCCGGCTGTTCCGCAGTCCCGAGGTCCGGTTCTCCTGCCACGAGATCGCGCTCGATGCCTTCGGTTACAACATCGACAACCGCTCGCTGATGCTGGCGCTCGAAGCGCGCGCGGCTGATTTTGCCAACCTTGTCCGTTTCGACGACGAGGCCGAGAACGTCGTCATCGAGGCCGATGATGTTGCGATCCGGACGGCCTCCGGACAATTCCTGACCGCGCGACTGGTGGTCGGGGCCGACGGCCGGCATTCGCTGTGCCGCGAGGCCGCCGGCATTGCGGTGACGCGGCGCGACCTGACGCAGACGGCGCTGACCTTCAACGTCAGCCACACCAGGCCGCACCGGAACGTCTCCACCGAGTTCCATACGGCCCACGGTCCCTGCGTGTTCGTGCCCCTGCCCGGCAACCGCTCCAGCATCGTCTGGGTTTCGGCCCCCGCCGAGGCCGAACGGCTGCGGGCCTTAAGCGACGAGGAACTCTCCGCCGCCATCGAGAAGCAGTCGCATTCCATCCTCGGCCGGATGACGGTCGAGCCCGGTCGCAATCTGTTCCCTCTGGCGATCGAACGGCCGCAATCCTTTGCGCGCGACCGGATCGCGCTGGTCGGCGAAGCCGCCCATGTGGTGCCTCCGATCGGCGCCCAGGGCCTCAACCTCGGCCTGCGGGATGCGGCGGACATTGCCCGGCTCGCCGGCGAGGCCATTACGTCGGGCCAGGATCCCGGAGCGGACGATGTGCTCAAACGCTATGACCGGGCGCGGCGTCCGGACATTCTGAGCCGGACCTTCGCGATCGACATCGCCAACCGCTCGCTGCTCAACGACTTCCTGCCGCTGCAGCCAGTCCGCGCCATCGGCATGCACCTGCTGGGTGCCATTGGTCCGCTCCGGCGTTTCGCGATGCGCGAAGGCCTGACGCCGACGTGGCGCAGATAATTTTGGCTCAGGTAGCCTCTACGGAAACACCAGCCGCCCCGTCTGCAGCAGCCACATCACGCTGGTCAGCGTGACCACCGACGCGAACGTGCCGAGCAGCACGGCAACGGATGCGGATTCGATCCAGGCATCGTTTTGCCGCGCGATCACGAACACGTTGAGCGCCGGCGGCAGCGAGGCCATCAGGATGGCGGTCGCGGCCCAGGGCTGTGCGAACGGACCGAACGCCAGCATCAGGGCAAACGCCGCGAGCGGGTGGATCAGCAGCTTCACCGCGATCACACCAGGCACTTCCCAGGGTACGCGATCAAACGGGCGCAGTGCCACGGTCACGCCGAGCACGAACAGCGCGGTCGGCGCCGCCGCGTTCTGGAGGAAAGTGATTGTGCGGTCGAGCGCGACTGGCAGCTCGATATGCAGCGCGGCCACGGCCGCGCCAAAGCAGGCCGACATGATCAGCGGGTTGAGCACGATCTGTTTCAGCACCACGCCGAAGGCGTGCGCGATCGAGGGATGGTCGCGGTCTGACAGCTCGATCAGGAGGGGCACGATCGTGAACAGGAAGATGCTGTCGCAGCAGAAGATCAGCGCGGTCGGCGCTGCCGCCTTTGACCCGAGCACGGCGAGCGCCAGCCCCGGCCCCATATAGCCGATATTGCCATAGCCGCCGGAGAGGCCCGCGAGCGTCGCTTCACGCAGCGTCAGCCCGCCAAGCACCTTGCCGGCCACCAGGGCGATCGTGAACGCCGCCATCGTCGACAGCGTGGTCGCGACCAGGAATGGCGGGTTGTTCAGCTCCGAGAACGGCGTCTTCGACATGATTGCAAACAGCAGCGCCGGCAGCGACACGTAGAGCAGGAAGAAGTTCATCCAGGCGAGGCCCGATTCCGGCAGGGACTTGGCCTTTCCGCAGGCGAATCCGACGAAGATCAAGCCAAAATAAGGTAGCGCCAGATTGAGGATATCGGCCATTGATAAAGCGTTTTCTGAAGGCTTGGGGGCTATCCGCCCCTTAACGGCAGGTTAATTCCGAATTCAGGCCACTAGCATCGGCCACAATCCTGGTCTATCGACGAAGGATGATTAAAGCGCGGACAGCCAAATTCCAGATCGGACAGGTCGTGCGCCACCGGATCTTCTCGTTCCGGGGGGTGATCTTCGACATCGATCCGGAATTCAACAACACCGAGGAGTGGTGGCTGTCGATCCCCGAAGAGGTGCGGCCCCACAAGGATCAGCCGTTCTACCATCTGCTCGCGGAAAACGCGGAGTCCGAGTACGTCGCCTATGTCTCCGAGCAGAACCTCTTGCCCGACGAGTCCGGCGAGCCGATCCGGCATTCCCAGGTGGCCGAGATCTTCATCAAGAACAAGGATGGCGGTTACCGCCCGCGCAATCCCTCGCTGAACTAATTAGGCGATCCGTTCCGGCTCCACGTTTTTCGTCGCTACCAAGCGGCCAGCAAAAAAGGCGCCCGATCGGGCGCCTTTTCCATGTTGGTATTTGAACCCGATTACTTCTGGGGGGCCGGAGCTGCGCCGGGCGCACCACCCTGCTGCTCCAGCTTCTTGCGCTGCTCGTCGGCCTTCTTCTGCAGCTCTTCCTGCAGCTTCTTCTGGGTTTCCTCGAAAACCTTCGGATCGGTCGGCGGACCGTCATAGGCCTTCTGGAATTCGCCGGCGAGCGGCAGCGGCAGGGTCAGCGGCTGGCCGTTGGCGTTGATCGCCTGAACCACGAGGTTCTGGCCCTTCTTCAGGTTGGCGATGAGCTCGGCCGTCGCCTCGTAGTCCGACATGCAGCCGTTCTGGAAGCAGATCACATACGGGCTCTGCAGCGGCGCGTTGTTGTCGACGATGATGCGGGTGCCGTGCACGAGCTGCATGCCGAGCGGCAGCGTCACGCGCAGGATCTTCTTCGGCTCGCCTTCCGGCTCGATGATGACAGCGGCGATGACCGGCTGGCCTGATTCGATGCGACCATCCTTGCCGGTGAAGCACACCTGCTTGGCATTGGCGTCCTGGCCCTTGAGGCAGAACTTGGTCCAGGGGGCGTAGATCAGCTGGATCTGCTGATCCGCGGGCTGAGCGCCCGGCGCAGCCGGCGCACCCTGCTGGGCCGGAGGAGCCTGCTGGGCCTGGGGAGCCGGCGCGGCCGGAGCCGGAGCCTTGGGAGCAGCCTTCGGCGCGGCCTTCGGGGCAGCCTTGGGGGCGCCCGGAGCCGGTGCGGGAGTCTGGGCTTCGGCGGCAAACGGAATGGCCAATGCCGTCGCCGTCAACAGGGCGAGAACTCGCCCGCGCGGCCGGACGGACGCGGCCAAATAACGGAAATTCATTGCAGAAAACCCTTTCTGAACGGGAAGTGCCCGAACCGCTCCGACACGCCGAACAAGCCGCCTTGGGTGCGGCTCTCTCCCCGTCAATTGAGGCAGATAAGTGACGGGCTCGGCGCTGTTGCGCGATTGCGTGCCTTCTTAACGTGGCCGACGAAAAGATCAATGCCGACAAGTGTCTTTGACTGCATCCAGGCGGGGGCCCGGTGAAATCCCTGTGATAGGCTTCGGACCCAGGCGGCCCTCGAATCAACGTGTCCGAATGTTCATGTTCCAGCGCCTGCGCGAGGGCCCAAGCGTCAGCAGCCTTGTCCGCCTTTGCAGTCTCGCGTTCGCCTTCACGACCTTCACCCTCTGCCTGTGGACGAGTGGTAGTCGAGCCGAGGAAGCGCATGCCATCGCGATGCACGGCAAGCCGGCGATGCCGGCCGATTTCACCCACATGCCCTACGCCAATCCGGACGCCCCCAAGGGCGGCCGGCTGACCTGGGGCCTCCTCGGCACGTTCGACAGCCTCAATCCGTTCATCGTGAAGGGGTTGGCCGTGCAGCCAATCCGCGCCTACGTGGTCGAGAGCCTGCTGGCACGCGGCCAGGACGAGCCGTTTACGCTCTACGGGCTGCTCGCCAAGACCGTCGAGACCGATGCGGAGCGGACCCGCCTCGCCTTCCAGATCGACCCGCGCGCCCGCTTCTCCGACGGCAAGCCCGTCCAGGCCGAGGACGTGCTGTTCTCCTGGCAGCTGTTGCGAGACCATGGCCGACCCAACCTCCGGCAATATTACGCCAAGGTCGCCAAGGCCGAAGCGCCCGATCCCCTCACCGTCCGCTTCGATCTCGCAGGCGCCAATGACCGCGAGCTGCCGCTGATCCTCGGCCTGATGCCGATCCTGCCGAAGCACGCGGTCGACGTCGCGACCTTCGAGGAGACGACGCTATCGGCGCCGATCGCCTCGGGTCCCTACCGCGTCACGGCGGTGAAGCCCGGTGCCAGCGTGACGCTCTCGCGCAATCCCGATTATTGGGGCCGCGATCTTCCTGTTAATCGCGGGCTGTTCAATTTCGACGAGATCCGGCTGGACTATTATCGCGAGGCCAACGGCCAGTTCGAAGCCTTCAAGCGCGGCCTCTATGATTTCCGCGTCGAGAACGAGCCGTTGCGCTGGCACGATGGCTACGATTTTCCGGCCGCCAGAAGCGGCGAGGTGATCCGCGACACTTTCAAGCCCGGCACGCCCCAGCCTTCGGAATTCCTGGTGTTCAACACCAGGCGTCCTGTATTCGCCGACATCCGCGTGCGCCAGGCGCTGACGCTGCTGTTCGACTTCGAGCTGGTCAACCGCAACTATTTCTTCTCGCTCTATTCGCGCGTCGCCGGTTACTTTGCGGGCTCCGACCTGTCGGCCTATGCGCGCCCCGCAGATGCGCGCGAGCGCGAGCTGCTCAAACCGTTTGCTGCCCAGATCCCTGAATACATCATGGATGGCAGCTACCGGCTGCCCGTCACCGACGGCTCGGGGCGTGATCGCAACACGCTGCGCGCGGCGCTGAAGCTGTTGTCGGATGCCGGCTACGATCTCGACGGCACCGTGCTGCGCAACCGCGTGACCAAGGCGCCCTTCACCTTCGAAATGCTGGTGACGACCCGCGACCAGGAGCGCATTGCGCTCGCCTTCCAGCGCGACCTCAAACGCGCCGGCATCGAGCCGAGCGTGCGCTCCGTCGATCCCGTGCAGTTCGACCAGCGTCGGCTGGCCTACGAGTTCGACATGATCCAGAATCGCTGGGACCAGTCGCTCTCCCCCGGCAACGAGCAGTATTTCTATTGGGGGAGCGCGGCCGCGGATAGTCCGGGCACCCGCAACTACATGGGCGCCAAGGACCCCGCGGTCGACGCCATGATCAAGGCGCTGCTGGAGGCCCGTGATCATACGGATTTCGTCGCCGCTGTGCGGGCGCTGGACCGTTCCCTGATCGCCGGCTTCTACACAATCCCCCTGTTTAACGTATCCGAGCAATGGATCGCGCGGTGGAATCGGATAGAACGACCATCGACCACCGCGCTGTCCGGCTACCTGCCGGAGACCTGGTGGTCGAAGGGTGAGCCTCAAGCCAGTCCAGCGAAGTGACGCCGTGAACCAGCCAGCCGTATCGCCGACGCTCGACACGCTGTTCCAGCGGACGCTGATGCGGCAGCCGCACGCAGCCGCCCTGCTCGACCCCCTCAACAAATCCCGCGTCACCGGCCACCAGCCGCGGCGGATGACTTACGCCGAGGTCGACACCGCCATCGAGGCACTGTCGGCGCATTTCGTCGAATCGGGCCTGCCGGCCAATTCAGTGATCGCGATCCAGCTGCCGGCGACGGTCGAGTTCGTGCTGACGGTACTCGCCGCCCATCGCGCCGGCCTCGTGGTCGCGGTGCTGCCGCTGCTGTGGCGGCAGGCCGAACTTGCGGCTGCGCTCAATCGTACCGCGGCGCGCGCGATCGTCACCATGAGCAAGGTCGACAGCGTCAGCTATGCCGATCTTGCCATGCATGCAGCCGCCGAGGCGTTCTCGATCCGCCATGTCTTCGGCTTTGGGGCCGATCTGCCCGAGGGCATGGCCTCGCTCGACGAGGTGCTGGCGCGCCCACCCGGCGCCACGCGCGCCGTGATCCAGGACGGCCGCAAGGCGGCGATGATCTCCTTCGACGTCACGGCCGAGGGTTTTCGCCCAGTGCCGCGGCCGCATTTCAGCCTGATCGCGGGCGGGCTGGCGATGTCGCTGGAAGCCGACATCCAGCAGGGCGCGACCGTGATGGCCGCGTTCGCGCCGATGTCGTTCGCAGGCCTCGCTTCCTCGCTGGCGGTGTGGCTGCTCTGCGGCGGCACGCTGGCGCTGCATCATCCGTTCGAGAGCGAGGTGCTGGAGCAGCAGATCAACGAGCACGCATGCGACGTGCTGATCGCACCGGCGCAGCTTGCTCTGCGGCTCGGCGATTCCGGTCTGGCGGCGCGGATGCCGACCTTGCGCAACGTCATCGGGCTCTGGCGTGCGCCGGAGCAGGTGGCGGCGAGCGAAGCCTGGATCGCGCCGCATGCGCCGTTGACGGACGTCTATCTGTTCGGCGAGGCCGGCCTGTTCGGCGCCCGGCGCGGCGAGGACGGCGTTCCGGTCGCGGTGATGCCCGGGCCACACGGCGCGCCCCGCGAGCAATCCGGCTCCTCGATCGCAGGCGATATCCTGCTGACCCCTAAGGGCACGCTGGGCCTGCGCGGCCCGATGGTGCCAATCGCAGCCTACGCGCCGCCGCAGCCGGTCGGCGAGACGCTGACGGCGCAGCCGCCGCGCGACTATGTCGACACCGGCTATGCCGCACGGATCGACCGCGCCAGCGGCGCCATCTGTATCACCGCACCGCCATCAGGCATCATGGCCGTGGGTGGCTACCGCTTCCTCTCCAACGACCTGCAGGAATGGGCGCGGCGGCTCGGCCAGGGCGCGCTGCTTACCGCCTTGCCCGACCGGCTCTCGGGCCATCGGCTGGCAGGCCGGGCCCAGGACAACGCCCGCGCCCGCGAGGCGCTCAGCGAACTCGGCCTTAACCCCCTGATGGTCGAGGCTTTTCGGGACCGCAGCGGGCCGGCCTAGGCACAGTTTTGCCTGAAGCATTGACGCTGCATTAAGGCGGCGAGACTAGATTGCGAGCATCGATTGCGTGATCAGAGTCGTTGAATGTCCCAGGCGGGCCCGATCCTGTTTGTATCCAATGCCGAACGCCCCGCCTTCATCGCGGCGTTTGACGAGGCCCGTCTCTTCCCGGTCGTCGACAGCGATTGGGCGAGCGCCGCGCGCGCCGTCGAAGAGGTGCAGCCGGCGGCCGTGCTTGCCGCGATGTCCAGCGGACACGAGCAGCATATGCCGCTCCTCGCAAAGAAGATCGCCGATCAGCCGCTTTACCTGCCGCTGGTCGCGCTCGATGCGCAGAGCTCACTGCCTCACAACGCACTGCCGTTCTCAATGCGCGGCGATTCCGCCGAACGCCTGATCGCGCGCCTGCGCGCCGCCATCCGCGTCCGCACGCTGCATGCCACCGTGCTGCGCCGTCTGCCGGAGGTAAAGGTCGCGCTGCCGGAGAGCGATCCGGTGCGCGATGCCATCGTGCTCCTGATCGGTCGCGGCGCCGCCTACCCTGCGCTGTCCGTCAAACTCGGCGAGCGCACCGGCGTCGTCGGCGCGCTTTCGATCGAGGCAGCGGCAAAACATCTCAACACCCGCGACATCGACGGCGTCGTGCTCTCCGACGGTTTTACACCCCGCGTCACCGATGCCTTCCTTACGGTGCTCGCCGAGGACACCCGCTTCCGCAACCTGCCCGTGGTCGTCACCGCGCACCAGCTCACCCAGAGCTACGACCTGCCCAATCTCGAGCTGATCGCAGGCGAGCCCGCCAAGGTCGCGGCGAACGCGCTACCCTTGATCCGCCAGCACGCGATGGAAGCGCAACTCAGCCGCACGCTGCGCTCGATCGACGCCGGCGGCTGGCTCGATCCGCGCAGCGGCCTGCTCACGGTGGAAGCCTTCGCCCGCGATTTTTCCAAGGCCGTGGAGCAGACGCTCGCCCGCGGCGGCGGCCTGTCGGTCGCGCGCTTCGCCTTCGACCCCGGTAATCCCCGCGCGCAGCTCGATGCCGCGCGCATTCTCAGCCGCCTGATGCGGCAGATGGACTTTGGCGCCGCGCAGAAGGACGGCTCGGTGATCGTGGTGTTCGCCGAGACGGATTTCCGAACGGCGCATATGATCGCGCGGCGTTTGTCCGCAGTGATGAGGCACACCTCGAACGGCAAGCATGAGATGCGCAGCGACCCCGTGGTATCAGTGGATTCGCTGTCGCCGTCGGATACGGCACGGTCGCTGCTGGGGCGGCTGTCGGCGGATGCCTCGCGGGCAGCGTCCTAGCCATCCGTTCGCGACGCCTCCGGGAGAAATAACTGCGCGCTAAACGCGACCCTTGGATTTCGCGTGGGTCGCCAGAGCGGGCGCGGCCAGGAGAAAACCGACGGAGTCATTCAAGAGTTCGTAGGCGCGGTCGACGATGTCGTCCAGGGATATGGTCTTGGCGAACATGCGCTGCGCTTCGGCCAACAACTGATCGCGGGTCGGCATGCTGGACAGGCGAAGATCTGCCCGGTGCTGCAACTGATGGAGCGTGTCCCGCACCGACAATTCGGTCTCGTGGATCGACGCCCTGATCGCATGCGCGATGTGCTCGGGATTGAAGCGAGCGGCGAGCTGCTCGGCCGCCTGCTTGACCACGCGTGATCCCAGCCGATGCTCATTGCGCAGAACCTGCTCGGGCGGCATCTTCAGATCCCGCACAATCCCGAACCAGGACAAGGCCACCAGAACGTAATAAGTGAGATCAATCTCGTACCAGTGGAAGCCCTGTCGCACGCTCGCCTGGTAGGCGTGATGGTTGTTGTGCCATCCCTCGCCCATCGTCAGCAGGGCCAGCAGCCAGTTGTTGCGGGAGTCATCACCGGTCACATAGCGCTTGCGCCCGTGACCATGGGCGAGCGAGTTGATGCAGAACGTGGCGTGATAGAGAAGAACGGTGCTCCAGAGAAATCCGACCACGAGCCCCGACCAGCCCGCAACCAGGAAGCATAGACCCGCGAGCACGATCGGCGGCAACAGCTCCAGCCGGTGCAGCCACATCAACTCGGGATAAGACGCCAGATCAGCGACTTTCACCAGGTCGGTCGCATCGTGCTGCCGGTAAAAGATCCAGCCGACATGGCTGTACACGAAACCCTTGTGCCGGGGTGAATGCACATCCTGCACTGTGTCCGAGTGAAGATGATGGTGGCGGTGCTTGGCAGCCCACCAAAGAACGCTCTTCTGAGCGCTGCTCTGGGCAAGGAAGGCCAGGATGAACTGGAACACCCGGCTCGTTGCGTAGGATCGATGCGAGAAGTACCGATGATATCCGCCGGTGATCCCGAACATGCGCAACCAATACAACGCGGCGCACGTCGCAACCGCCTGCCACGTGACGCCAGACCAGACCGCAGCAACGCATCCCACGTGGATCAAGACGAACGGCAGGACCTGCGGATACATGACATCGTCGTGGTCGCGCTCTGACTTCTGGCCCGAACCGGTATTGATGGACACGCGCACGACCTCAGCTGTTTCGACGTGCGGGCCACCCCGCAACCGGTATAAAAAACCCGCGGCCGGTAAACCAGTCGCGGATCGACGGATACGGTACGCAGGACTCAGTTAGCAAATTCGGAATCTGGCGGCTGGTTGGTCATTCCGCAAGTGTCCGCATGTCGCTTTTCAGACTGTGGCAGGGCAAAGCGGTATCGCGCTGCGCCGCCTCCGCAATACTACGGACTACGCCGCCTTTTTTTTCTGAGCGAGCTGCGCCAATTGCCGCATGATCTCCGTGGTGCCAACAAGGCGCTCTTCCGGCGTCTCCCAGTCCTGCAGGAACACCACCTTCATGTCGGGCCGCACCTTGGCGGCCTGGCCGTAGCTCTTGATGAACGACACCAGGCGATCGGGATAGGCGAAAGAATTGTCGCGGAAGGTGATGACGGCGCCCTTCGGACCGGCATCGATCTTCTCGACATTGGCCTGGCGGCAGAACGCCTTGATGGCAGCAACCTTGAAGAGATAGCGCACCTCGTCGGGCAGCACGCCGAAACGATCGCGCATCTCGGCGCCAAAGTTCTCGATCTCCTCTTCGCTGTCGAGATCGGCGAGACGCCGGTACAGCGACAGCCGCACCGAAAGATCGCCGACGTAATCATCAGGAATGAGCACGGGCATGCCGATGGTGATGGTCGGCGACCAGCGGTCGGCGGCGGGCTCGGACACGCCGGCCTTGAGGTTGACGATCGCCTCTTCCAGCATCGACTGGTAGAGCTCGAAGCCGACTTCCTTGATGTGGCCCGACTGCTCCTCGCCGAGCAGATTGCCGGCGCCTCTGATATCAAGGTCGTGCGAAGCGAGCTGGAAGCCTGCGCCCAGCGTCTCCAGCGATTGCAGCACGGTGAGGCGCCGTTCGGCCTGCGCCGTGATCTTCTGCTGTGCCGGCAGCGTGAACAGCGCATAGGCCCGCAGCTTGGAACGGCCGACACGCCCGCGCAGCTGGTAGAGCTGGGCAAGGCCGAACATGTCGGCGCGGTGCACGATCAGCGTGTTGGCGTTGGGAATGTCGAGGCCGGATTCCACGATCGTGGTCGACAGCAGGATGTCGAATTTGCCGTCGTAGAACGCGGTCATGATGTCCTCGATCACGGCGGGCGGCATCTGGCCGTGCGCGACGGCGATCTTCATCTCCGGCACATTCTTGTCGAGGAAATCCTTGACCTCGGCGAGGTCGTCGATGCGCGGCACCACGTAGAACGCCTGGCCGCCGCGATAGCGCTCGCGCAGCAGCGCCTCGCGGATCATCAAGGGATCATGCGGGGCGACGAAGGTGCGCACCGCAAGGCGGTCGACCGGGGGAGAGGCAATGATCGAGAGCTCGCGGACGCCGGTCAGCGCCAGCTGCAGCGTGCGCGGGATCGGGGTTGCCGACAGCGTCAGCACGTGCACCTCGGAGCGCAGCGCCTTCAGCCGCTCCTTGTGGGTGACGCCGAAATGCTGCTCCTCGTCGACGATAACGAGGCCGAGATCGCGGAACTTGATGGCCTTGCCGAGCAGCGCGTGGGTGCCGACGACGATATCGACCGAACCGTCGGCGAGGCCCTTCTTGACCAGGTTCAGCTCCTTGGTCGCGACCAGGCGCGAGGCCTGCGCCACGTTCACAGGAAAGCCCTTGAAGCGCTCGGTGAAGGTTTTGGCATGCTGACGCGCTAGAAGCGTGGTCGGCACCACGACCGCAACCTGCTTGCCTTCGAGCGCAACGGCGAAGGCCGCACGCAGCGCCACCTCGGTCTTGCCGAAGCCGACGTCGCCGCAGATCAGCCGGTCCATGGGACGGCCGAGCTCGAGGTCCTTCAGCGTGGACTCGATGGCGCCGAGCTGGTCCTCGGTCTCGTCATAGGGGAAGCGTGCGCAAAACTCATCGTAAAGGCCTGGCTGTACCGGCAGCTTGGGCGCCTCGTGCAAATGGCGCGCGGCGGCGATCTTGATCAGCTCGCCCGCAATCTCGCGGATGCGGTTCTTCAGCTTGGCCTTGCGGGTCTGCCAGCCGGAGCCGCCGAGACGATCGAGCTCGACCGTGGTCTGGTCGGAGCCGTAGCGCGACAACAGCTCGATATTTTCGACCGGCAGGAACAATTTTGTCTCGGCGGCGTAATGCAGCTCGAGACAGTCATGCGGCGCGCCGGCGACGTCCAGCGTCTGCAGGCCGATGAAGCGGCCGATGCCGTGATCGACGTGAACGACGATGTCGCCCGCCGTGAGGCTCGTCACCTCCGAGATGAAATTGTCGAGCTTGCGGCTCGCCTTGCGCGGGCGAACCAGGCGATCGCCCAGAATGTCCTGCTCGCTGATGACAGCGATCTCGTCGGTCTCGAAACCGCTCTCGAGACCAAGCACGGCGAGCATGGTCTCGTTGCGCGGGGTCGCCTGCACCGTCCGCCAGGCATTGACGCTGGTGGTGTGGGTCAGCTTGTGATCGCGCAGCATGGACGTCATGCGGTCGCGCGAGCCCTCGCTCCACAGCGCGATCACGACCTTCTTGCGGCTCGCCTGCAGCGCCATGACGTGGCTGACGACGGATTCGAACACATTGACCGTGCTGTCGTTGCGTTCAGGCGCGAAATCGCGGCCCTTACGGGCGCCAGCGTCGACAACGCTGGTGCCGTCGGTCGGCACGGAGAACGCCGTCAGCCGGATCAGCGACATGTCGCGTTCGCGCTTGCTCCACTCGTCCTCTGTCAGATAGAGCCGGTCCGGTGGCAACGGCTTGTAAATGGCGCCGCCACCGGGATGCTCCATCGCATCGCGGCGGGCCTCGTAATAATCCTGGATCTGCTTGAAGCGTTCGCGGACGGCGTCCTCGGCCTGCGGCTCGATCGCGACGGCGGCGCCTTGCAGATAATCGAACAGCGTGTCCATCCGGTCCTGGAACAGCGGCAGCCAGTGCTCCATGCCGGGATGGCGGCGGCCTTCGCTGACCGCCTCGTAGAGCGCATCGTCGCGCTCGGGCGCGCCGAACTCGGCGACATAGCCCATGCGAAAGCGTCGGATGGTGTCTGTGACGAGCTGGAATTCCGAGATCGGCACCAGATCGAGCGAGCGCATGTCGAGCAGCGTGCGCTGGGTCTCGGCGTCGAAGGAGCGGATCGATTCCAGGCTGTCGCCGAAGAAGTCGAAGCGCACGGGCTGTTCGAGGCCGGCCGGAAACAGGTCGAGGATGCCGCCGCGCACGGCGTACTCGCCGGGCTCGCGCACCGTGGAAGAGCGGTTGTAGCCGTTATGCTCGAGCCAGGCGACGATGGTGTCCATCGGCACGACATTGCCGGGCGCGACCGACAGCGCCTGCGCCGCGACCAACTCGCGCGCCGGCACGCGCTGCACGACGGCGTTCACCGTGGTCAGCACGATCAGCGGCTTGTCGCTGCCGGTGAGCGCTCCGAGCCGGGCCAGCGTGGTCAGGCGTTGCGCCAGAATGCCGCCATGCGGTGAGACGCGGTCATAGGGCTGGCAGTCCCAGGCCGGAAACGTCAGCACCGGCAGATCGGGCGCGAAGAATTGCAGCGCGCGTTCGAGCTGCTGCATCCGCCCGCCGTCGCGGCACACCACGGCCAGGCTGACAGCCGGCTTTTTCGGCCGCGCCGCGATAGCACGCGCCAGATCCGAGACGACGAGGCCCTCGGCGCCCTCGGCGACATTGGCAAGCGTCAGCGCACGGCCGGGCGAAAGCAGCTCGGCCGGAGATTTCATCCCCTGCTTCATACGTTGCCGTCCGCGATCGGATAGGCCTTGATCCGGGCAAACAGCGCGCCGGTGACATCGGCTGGCAGCAGCTTGTCACCGGTGATGGCGGCATAGAGATCGGGATCGTTGACCTCGAGCAGCGCCTCGAGCTCGGTCAGCTCGGCGTCAGAGAGAGTGCCGATCTCGGCATCCGCGAAGCGGCCGAGGATCAGGTCCATCTCGCGCGTGCCGCGGTGCCAGCAGCGGAACAGGAGCCGCTTGCGGCGGTCGTCCAGTCCCTTGCTCGATCGTGTCGTTCCCGTCATGTCTCAAATCCAGTCAAACGCCGAAAGCCCGGACGTGCCGGGCCGCCGTGATATAGCCACTCGAACCTGCCGTGTCAGCCCTCGATTTGGCATGGCTTGATGGCTGCGAAGGCTCACAAAAAAAGCCGTGGATGCCCTCGACAAAGCCGGGCAAGACGGGCCGAAACGATCCTAGATTCGCATCCATGCGCCCCAGCCTGCTCAATCCGCTATTTGCTCCCGTGACCAGCCTGCCCGGCGTCGGCCCGAAGCAGGACAAGCTGCTGCAATATCTGCTCAGCCGCAGCGAGACGCCGCGGCTGGTGGACCTGCTGCTGCATCTGCCGAGCCAGGTGATCGACCGCCGTGCGCGGCCGAAGATCCGCGACGCGGTCCAGGGAACCATGGTGACGCTGGAGGTCACCGTCGACCGCCACCGCCCGCCCCCGCCGCGCAATTCGCGCGCGCCGTATCTGGTCTATGCCAGCGACGATACCGGCGACGTCGTCCTGACGTTCTTTCGCGCCAAGCCGGGCTATGTCGAAAAGCTGCTGCCGATGGGCGAGAAACGCTACGTCTCCGGCACGCTGCAGATGTATGACGGCATCCCGCAGATCGTGCATCCCGACCGCGTGCTCGACGAGGAGGCGATCTCGAAGCTCTCAGGGATCGATCCGGTCTATCCGCTCACCGAGGGCCTCGCGCTCGGCTCGCTGCGTCGCGCGATCGCACAGGCGTTGCAGAAATTGCCGGCCTTGCCGGAATGGATCAGCCCGGACGTGCTGCGCCGCTGCGATTTCCCGCCGGTCGCAGAAGCGCTTCACCGCGTGCACCAGCCGGTCGAGCTCACGGACATCCTGCCCGATCGGCGTTACTGGTCGCGTCTCGCCTTCGACGAACTGCTCGCGGGCCAGCTCGCGCTGGCGCTGATCCGCGCGCAGCTCCGGCGGCCTGCCGGCGTGCGCAATGCCGGCGACGGGCATTTGCGCAACAAGATCATCGATGCCCTGCCCTATGCGCTCACGCCCTCCCAGCGCAATGCCGCGGCGGCCATTGCAGAAGACCTGAAGCAGCCGGTGCGCATGCTGCGCCTGCTCCAGGGCGACGTCGGCTCCGGCAAGACCGTGGTGGCGCTGCTGGCTGCTGCCGCCGTCGCCGAGGTCGGCAAGCAGGCCGCGCTGATGGCGCCGACCGAGATTCTGGCGCGCCAGCACATCAAGACCATCGCGCCACTCGCCGAGCGCGCCGGCATGCGGGTCGCGATCCTCACCGGCCGCGAAAAGGGTAAGGAGCGGCGCGAGATCATCAGCCAGCTTGCCGAGGGCGAGATCGATCTCCTCGTCGGCACGCATGCGCTGATCCAGGACGACGTGATCTTCCATGATCTCGCGCTTGCCATCGTCGACGAACAGCACCGCTTCGGTGTGCGTGAACGGCTGGCATTGACCTCGAAGGGCGAAGCCGTCGACGTGCTCGTGCTGAGCGCGACGCCGATCCCGCGCACGCTGGTGCTGACCTATTTCGGCGACATGGACATCAGCGAGCTGCGCGAAAAGCCGGCTGGCCGCCAGCCGATCGACACCCGCACTGTTGCCATGAGCCGGCTCGGCGAGGTCATGGACGGCGTCGGCCGCGCGTTGGAATCCGGCAAGCTGGTCTACTGGATCTGCCCGCTGGTCGAGGAATCCGAAGCCGAAGGCACCGAGCATCTCACCAACGCGACCAAGCGCTTCGAGAGCCTGCAGAAGCGTTTTGGCGATCGCGTCGGCCTCGTCCACGGCCAGATGAAGGGCACCGAAAAGGACCGGGTCATGGGCCAGTTCGCCGCCCACGAGATCGGCCTCCTGGTCGCAACCACTGTGGTCGAGGTCGGCGTCGACGTGCCGGCCGCGACCATCATGGTGATCGAGAACGCCGAGCGCTTTGGTCTCGCCCAGCTGCACCAGCTCCGCGGTCGTATCGGGCGCGGCTCGGAAGCCTCGACCTGCATTTTGCTCTATTCGGAGCCGCTCGGCGAGATGTCGAAGGCGCGGCTGAAGGTGATCCGCGAGACCACCGACGGCTTTCGTATCGCCGAAGAGGATTTGAAGCTGCGCGGCGAAGGCGACGTGCTGGGCGTGCGCCAGAGCGGCCTGCCCGGCTATCGCATCGCGCGCTCGGAGGTCCACGGCCAGCTCATCACGCAGGCCCGCGACGAGGCGCTACGCATCATGAAGGACGATCCGAAGCTGAAGGGCGAGCGCGGCGAAGCGCTGCGCTGCCTGCTGTATCTCTACGAGCGGGACGAGGCGATCCCGCTGATCGGAGCGGGCTAGCTCGCCGCACGCCTCCGCCCGACTTCGTAGGCTGCGACATGCGCGCGTGCCAGATCCAGCAGCGGCGTATCGATATTCAGCTTGCGGGCCCGGTTGGCCATATCGCCCAGGATATGCTCAGACTCGGTGATCGAGCCGCGCTCGATGTCGCGCAGCATCGAGGCCTTGAGCGGCGAGTCCAGGGTCGTGAACAGCTTTCGGTCAAACTCGATGAACGGGGCGCGCGGCTCAAAACCCGAGGCGGTGGCAACAGTGCAGCATTCCGCGAACAGGCGGAAGATCGATTGCTCGCCGTTCGGCACAGCCAGGATGTCGCCGATGCTGGCGCGCATCAGGCAGGTAATTCCGGCAAGCGTCGAGAGCTGGACGAACTTCTCCCACATGTCCTGCATGATCGCTTCGCTGGCACGCACGTCGATCCCAGGGACCTGGAACAGCTTCTCCAGGGCCAGCGTGCGCTCACTCAGCGAACCCTCGGTTTCACCAAAGACGATGGTCTGATTGGCCATGAACTGAACGACACGGCCATCCACATCGAGCCCGGCACTGACATTGGCGAGCCCACCGAGAACGGGCTCAGCACCGAACCGCGCTGTCAGGGCGTCGATGTGCTTCAGCCCGTTCAGGATCGGCAAAAGCATCGTGCTCGGGCCAACGGCCGGGGCAAACTGGCTCATGGCATCGTCGAGCGAATAGGCCTTCACACCGACGAGCACGACGTCGAAGGGCTCGCTCAGCTCGTTCGCCATCAGGATCTTCGGCTGCACGGTGAAGTCGCCGTGCGGGCTTTTGACCCGCAATCCATCTCGCCGCAATTGCTCAGCACGCCCGGCCCGCACCAGAAAGGTCACGTCGGCGCCCGCTCGGACCAGGCAAGCTCCGTAATAGCCTCCGAGCGCTCCTGCGCCGATCACCAGCACTCTCATCTGAACTCCTGCGCCATGTTCCCGGACTGGCCAAAGCTTTGGCCGCCAAACAAGTGAAGATCAGGCCTTCTTCGCGGCACCGGCGGCGAACGCCTTCAGCAGCGACGCATCGACCGCCTCGCCTTTCGCGTCAGCGGCCAGATGCTCGAACCATTTGGCAAAACCTTCGTAGATCTGGCTCGCCGGATGGTCCGGTCCAAGAAAACCCGAAATCTCCTGCATCTCCGCGACCCAGCGATAGGCCTTCGGGATCATGTCGGGCAGCGCGACCTCGAGCCGCGCCAGGATCGCGGGCTGGCTGAGCGCGAGCTCGTCGCGGAGCGCGTCCGCAGCGCCCGCCTTCGTTGCAGCAACGACCATGGCTGACCCGATCCCGGCGAGCCCCTTGACGATGCCGGCATAGGACATTTTTAGCGCAGAGGCGGCACCCACCGGACCTTCGACGATGCGCAGGTCGAGCCCGAAATCCTTCAGCACCGCAACATCCCTGGCGTGCTCGCCGGACACGTAGAAGGCCGGGCTCTTGCCGCCCGGCTGCGGCGGAAAGCCGATGATGCCGCCGTCGACGAAGGGCGCTTGCGCCGATCCGATGATGTCCTCGATCCGCTTCACCGTGTCGACATTGACGGCGTTGCAATCGACCACGACTGGCTTCTTTGCGCGCTTCACGATCAAGGCAGCGAGCCGCTCGGCCAGCGCCACGGCCTCGCCCGGCGGCACGATCGAGAGGATGATGTCGGCCTCCGCGATCGCCTCGTCCTCGGCACCGACCATGCCGGCATCCGCTGCGCGCTTCAGCGTCGCCTCGCTTCGCCCTTTCAACGACGTCAGCACGCGTGCACCGTTTTCGCTCAGGCGGCGCGCCACCGCGCTGCCCATCGCACCGGGCGCGAGGATAGCAATGGTCTGTGACATCGGGGCACTCCAGTTCGAATTCCGAGCTGCACTCGGTTCGATCAGGACAATATCAGAGGATGCGGAGGCCTGCGTGACCTCAGGCTATCCCGCACGGGAGTAGCCCTACTCTGCCTTCGCAGCCTCGGGCTGGAGCGTCGAGGCGTTGGCAATGCGCGCGGCATTGGCCATGCCGGCAAGCGCGGCGGCCTTCTTCGGATCCGGCGCTGAGCCCGGCTGCACCACGCCAGCGGACATGATCAGCGTCGCGGCATCCTCCGCGCTGAGGTCGACCTCGATGATCTTGCTCTTGGGCACGTAGAAAAAGAAGCCGGTGGTCGGGTTCGGCGAGCACGGGAGAAACACCGAGACATGTTCCTCCTGCCCCGGCAGGCTGCGCGAGACCTCCTCGTTCGGCGATTGCGAGATCAGCACGATCGACCACATGCCCGGCGAGGGAAACTCCACGAGACCCACTTTCCGGAAGCTCGAGCCTTTGCCCGAGAACAGCGTCTCGAACACCTGCTTGAGGCCGCGATAAATCGCGCGCACGGCCGGAATCCGGCCGAGGAAGGTCTCGCCGACATCAACCAGCGTGCGGCCGATCAGGTTCGCGGCGAGGAAGCCGACCAGCGTCAGCGTGAAGAAAGCGACAATCAGTCCCCAGCCGGGAACGCCGTAGGGCAGATAGGTTTCCGGCCGATAGGCCAGCGGAACGAATGGCCGCACCACGCCGTCGACCCAGGTGACGAACCACCAGACCAGATACAGCGTGATCGCAATCGGGCCGGTGACGATCAGTCCAGTCAGGAAATAGTTGCGAAAACGGCCCATCAGGCCGGTATGCGGTTCCGGGGCGGGATCAAGAGGCGCAGGCGCGTCGTCGCGGGCGGTCATTCGGGTTCCAGGTCAGTCGCTTCGTCCAAGCTAGGGGCTTCTAGCAGGTTTTGGAAGAGCGCGACCTGATCCGTTGTGCCTATTCCACGGTCACGGATTTCGCGAGATTACGCGGCTGATCGACGTCAGTACCCATCACCACAGCCGTATGATAGGCGAGCAGCTGGACAGGGACGGCGTAGACCATCGGCGTGAACGCCGCGGCCATATCAGGCATCACGATGGTGACGAGCGAATTCACCGTCGCCTCGGCCGCCCCCTTGGCGTCGGTCATCAGGATGATGTTGCCGCCGCGGGCGGCGACCTCCTGCATGTTGGAGACGGTCTTCTCGAACACGCGGTCGTGGGGCGCGATCACCACGACGGGCATCGTCTCGTCGATCAACGCGATCGGCCCGTGCTTCAGCTCGCCGGCAGCATAGCCCTCGGCGTGGATGTAGGAGATTTCCTTCAGCTTCAACGCGCCTTCGAGCGCCAGCGGGTAGCTGGTGCCGCGGCCGAGATAGAGCACGTCGCGGGATTTTGCGATCCTGTGCGCGAGCTTTTCGATCTGCAGCTCGGTGGTGAGCGCATCGGCCATCAACCGCGGGACCTCGACGAGACCATGAACGAGCTTGGTCTCGTCCTCCGCGGACAATTCGCCGCGGGCCTTGCCGGCCGCAATTGCCAGGTTAGCCAGCACCATGAGCTGACACGTGAAAGCCTTGGTCGAGGCAACGCCGATCTCGGGACCGGCCAGCGTCTGCAACACCGTCTCGCTTTCGCGCGCGATCGTCGACGTCGGCACGTTGACCACCGCGATCGTGTGCGCGCCCTCCGCCTTGGCGTAGCGCAGCGCCGCGAGCGTGTCGGCGGTCTCGCCGGATTGCGAGATGAAGATCGCAAGATCGCCCTTGCGGAGCGGCGCTTCGCGGTAGCGGAACTCGGAGGCGACATCGACCTCGACCGGCAGGCGCGCAAAGCGCTCGAACCAGTACTTTGCAACGATGCCGGCATAGCTCGCGGTGCCGCAGGCCGTGATGTTGATGCGCTGGATGTCCTTGAAGTCGAACGGCAGCTTGACCGGCAGCGACACACGCTCGGTCGCCATGTCGACATAGCGCGCCAGCGTGTGGCCGACCACTTCCGGCTGTTCGTGGATCTCCTTCGCCATGAAGTGGCGGTAATTGGCCTTGTCGACCAGCGAGGTCGAGGCGGCGTGCTTGATCTTGTCGCGCGCAACGGCCTTGCCGTCCTTGTCGAAGATCGTGGCGCTCTCGCGGGTCAGCACGACCCAGTCGCCGTCCTCGAGATAGCTGATCGTGTCGGTGAAAGGGCCGAGCGCGATTGCGTCCGAGCCGAGATACATCTCGCCGTCGCCATAGCCGATCGCAAGCGGCGGGCCGTTGCGGGCACCGATCATGAGGTTGTTGTCGCCGGCGAAGATGAAGCCGAGCGCGAAGGCGCCGCGCAGTCGTCCCAGCGCCAGCTTCACCGCTTCCACCGGCTTGTTGCCGCGCGTCAGGAGATCGTCGACCAGATGCAACACGATCTCGGTGTCGGTCTCGGTGTGGAACACCGCGCCCTTCTTCTCGAGCTCTTCGCGCAGCTCGCGGAAGTTCTCGATGATGCCGTTATGGACCACCGCAACGCGGTCGGTCGCATGCGGATGGGCGTTGTTGACGGTCGGCCTGCCGTGCGTGGCCCAGCGGGTGTGGCCGATGCCGGTGGTGCCCTTCAGCGGCTCGGCTTCCAGCCGCTTCTCCAGGTTCTTCAGCTTGCCCTCGGCGCGGCGGCGCTCGAGATGCTTGCCTTCAAGCGTGGCGACGCCCGCGGAATCGTAGCCGCGATATTCAAGACGTTTGAGCGAATCCACCAATTGCTCTGCAACCGGCTCGCGCCCGAGAATGCCGACAATCCCGCACATGCGGATCAATATCCCCCAAATCGTCGAAAAATCGCCTAAACGACGCGCTCGGCTTTTAGCGAAATTCCCAGGGAACCATATACTCAATAATTATTGCGGATTGAGACAGCGTTGACCGCGACCTGAGCTTCGCCTGCGTCGATATGACCGGCCTTTAACCGTGTGTATTAACTCGCTGTCAACAAGTTTGGCCAACGATTCGCGTCCAGGAGATCAAGGCCATGAAAGCCACGTCCGACCGCAAGGCTATGTCGTCGCTGCATCTGCGCGCCAGCGAAACTTCCGGCACGCACCTCGCGCATTGGCCGCCGCCCCAGCGCGGCAAGGAGAGCAAGCCCGTCTTCGTGAAGCATCCGGAAGGCGAACCGATCAAGCGCGCCAAGCCGCGCGGCTGGCGCCTGACGCGCGCCATCTTTTCCGAATTCGCCGACGACGAATAGCGCGAGAGCTCTACCACCTCAGCACAAGGGCAAACGCGAGGAAAACGACAAACGCCCAGAATGCCAGTCCGGTGAAGAGTGACGCGGTCTCATGCTCATGCGGCTGGCGGACGCCACATTGGTCCAGCACCCAGTGTCCCGGTGGCTTGATCACGTTCTCAACGAAGAACGTGAATATAAACCAGGCCTCTTCGTCCTCATCCATGAGCGCGCAGTCCTACCAGCACCGATCATGCGTCGGCACCCGGCCGCTCATTTCTCCGTCTTCTTGCCGCCCGTCTTCATCTCGCGATAGCGCGCCGCGCCGCCTTCCCGGATGGTCTGCTGATTGCGCTCGAGTGCCATCGCATCGTCAGGCACGTCGCGTGTGATCACCGAGCCCGAGCCGATATAGGCGCCGTTGCCGATCTTCACGGGCGCCACCAATGAGGAGTTGGTACCGACGAAGGCGCCCTGCCCGATCACAGTCTTGTGCTTCTTGAAGCCATCGTAGTTGCAGGTGATGGTGCCGGCGCCGATGTTGGAATTGGCTCCGACGGTGGCATCGCCAATGTAGGAGAGATGGTTGACCTTGACGCCGGCCTCCAGCGTCGCGGCCTTGGTCTCCACGAAATTGCCGATCCGCGCGCCGTCGCCGAGCGAGGTGCCTGGCCGCAGTCGCGCATAGGGGCCGATCGAAACCTTCTTGCCGAGCGTGGTCTCGACGATGTGCGAGAAGGAATGGATCACGGTGCCGTCGGCGATCGACACGCCGGGGCCGATCACCACGAACGGCTCGATGGTGACGTCCCTGCCGAACACGGTGTCGGCGGCGAGAAAGACGGTTTCCGGAGCGATCAGCGTGACGCCGGCCTCCATTGCGGCCTTGCGAAGCCGCGCCTGCATGACGGCTTCTGCTTCCGCGAGCTGGGCCTTGGTATTGATGCCGCGCACTTCGTCCTCGCTGGTCTCGATCACCACGGACTCCCATCTATTGTCGCTGGTCACGCCGACCGCGTCGGTCAGATAAAACTCGCCCTTGGAATTTGCATTGCCTATTCTGTCGAGGATCGCGAGCGCGCGGCGCCCATCGATCGCCATCACGCCGGCATTGCACAGGTCGATCTTGCGCTCGTCAGTGCTGGCATCGGCGTGCTCACGGATCGCGACCAGGCGATCGCCCTCGACGATGAAGCGGCCGTAGCCGGTGGGATCCGCCGCGCGGAAGCCGAGCGCGGCGATCGCTGCGCCGTTCGCGAGGGGCGCGCGCAATCGTGCAAAGGTCTCGGCCGAGATCAGCGGCGTGTCCCCGAACGCAATCAGAACATCGTCCGCACCGCGAGCGATGGCCTCCCGCGCCGCAAGCACGGCATGCGCCGTGCCAAGCCGTTCGCGTTGCACGAAGATGAGCGCGTCGGGGCGGATCCGTTTTGCCTCGTCGGCGACCGCCTGGTGATCGGGACCGATCACGACCGCAAGCGCGGTTCCGGTTCCACTCGGCGCGGCGCCGAGCACATGGGCAAGCAGCGTCTGATGTGCGACGGGATGCAACACTTTCGGCAGGCTGGATCGCATGCGCGTGCCTTCGCCGGCGGCGAGCACGATCGTGAGGCTTGAGCGGGCGGTCATCGCAATCCTGTCAAATATGGCCGAATCGATCGTCACATCGACGGGCGACAAGCCGTCGCCTTGCTACCCCCGCAAACGCCCGGAATTCAAGTGCGAGTGGGTTTTCCTGTTAATGTTCCTTGATTGATTCGGGGACGCCAGACAGGGCTGGGCACTTAACGTTCATGGCAAAGGATTCGGACCCACTGGCGGATGCCTTCGGCGACAAGGAGACCGGCGGGCTGTTCTCCGGACTTTTGGCCGAGGAAAGCACCTTCGATCGCCGCATGCTGTGGCGGCTGGGCTCATGGGGCGCAGCTGCCGTCGGCGCCGTCGTGGTCGCCGTCATGGCCAATCAGGCCCAGCTCGGCTGGCGGCGCGACCAGCTCGCCTCCGCCGACCTCGTACGCCAGTCCGACCGGCTGCAGGTGTTGACCAAGGAGAGCCAGCTCGAAGCCCGCCGCCTCGCCTCCGCCATCGAGACCCTGAACACCGATCGCGACCGGCTTTATTCGCGCGTGAGCGTGATCGAGCAAGGGCTTGATTCCGTCACTGGCGCCATCGCCAAGCAGAACGCGACATCGCAGCAGGCACCAAGCTCGAAGCCGCAGGAAGCGCCCGTCGCCGCCGCGCAGCCGGCACCTGAAGTCGCACCCGTCTCCTCGACTGCGGCCTCGCTGGTCGACAGGCCGCGCGCGAGCCCCGGCAGGGAGCCCAAAGAAAGCTCGAACAAGGACACCTCGAACAAAGACACCTTGAACAAGGACAGTTCGAAGGAGGCGGCGAAGGATCAGTCGAGCCCGCCACCGCAGACGGCGGCTGCCGCCTCGCTCATGCCGCAGTCATCGCCCGCGCCTTCGGCGCTGCCGACCGCTCCGCTCGTCCCTTCCAAGTCGATCATGGCGCCGCCTGATCCGGCGGCGCCAAAACTGGTTCAACCTGAGACCGCCGAGAAAAAGCCCGAGCCGGCCCCCGCCCCGACCGAAATCGCCGCCGCACCGGCCAAGCCGCAGGAGACAACAGAGCCTGAGTCCGCTGCGATCACGGTCCAGCAGACGCGCTTTGCCATCGACCTCGGCAGTGCGAATTCGGTCGACGGCCTGCGCGCACTCTGGCGCGGCCTGTCCAAATCCAATCCGGAGATCGCCGCGCTTCGGCCGATCATCATGATCAAGGAAGGCAATAACGGCCTCGGCATGCAGCTGCGCCTCGGCGCCGGCCCTCTGATCAATGCGGCGGCCGCAGCCAAACTCTGCGCAGGCCTTGCCGAGAATGACCGCCATTGCGAGACAACCGTGTTCGACGGCCAGCGCCTGTCGATGCGCGGTTCGGATAAGGTCCAAGATAAGAGTCAGGACAAGAGCGCCGAGAAGAACCAGGACTCGGTGCCGCAAGCCGAGACCGCCCCGGCGCTGACGCCCGCAGCCAAGCCGGACAAGCGCCATCGCAGCTCTTCCAAGCGCTCGTCAAAGCGCGAGGAGCCCGCCCCCGCGCCGCAGCCGGCCGCGCCCGCCGCCAAGCCGGAGACGGCGTCCGCGGGATCGACGATATCGTCGTTCTTCAGACGGTAGGACTGTCAGAGCTTTCGATTGAATCGGCGAAGCGTCGCGACACCTCGTCGGATGCCAAGCCGTGCCGCTAGAACGCCGCCACCATATGGCTGATCTTGATTGCCGCGCAAATGATCATGCCCCAAAGCGCAAAATTGATCTGCAACGCCTCAGTCATTGCCGTCCCCGCTCGTGTCCTCGCAGTCGCGTTCTTGAACGACGTGATCTGCTGATCGGACCAGCAATCACGCCCGCGCTTCAAGTCGAATCTGAGGCAAGGTCGACATTTTCGCAATTCCGTATCGCTACGGCTTCGGCGCTTCGTCCTGCCAAAAAACAATGCAGCGGACGGAGCAGCGGCCGCCGCAGTGCAAAAATCCGTGCAGCCCTGTTGCTCCCCTCGGCCATCCCGACCATATTGCGCCGCATGACAAAGAAGCCGTTTCGCCTCACGCCCTATCAAGTCCAGTTTCTCATCGTCGTCGGTTTCGTCACCGTCGGCTGGGCGCTCTATGTGCGCTATCTCGCGATCGAGTTCTCGACGGTGGCACTTGCATGCGACGCCGGCCTGCAGACCATGATCTGCAAGGCGCGCTCGGTGTCGACGTCGCTGTTCAAGAACTCGGTGTTCGGCATCGTCGCGCTGGTGATCGCGACGCTGAACCTGATGCGGCCCTCGATCGTGCTGCTCACGCTCGGCGTGGTCGCAGCCGGCCTTGGCATCGTGCTCTACAACATCGTGCTGGCGGGCCTTGCGATCGGCCTGCTCATCCTCGGCTTTGCTCGGCCCGCGCCCGCCACAGCGTGAGCGCGAACAAGAGATAGATCACGCAGGTCCACATCGCCTGCCAGTTCTCGCGGCCTTCGTTCAGGATTACATAGACTGCGGACAGCGCCAGCAGGCCTGCGAACACCGCTTCGGCGATCGGGCGCACGCCGATCTGCGGCCGGTTCAGCATCAACAGTGCGAACGGCACCACCGCCATCGTCAGCGAGGCATAGGGGAAGTCGCGGTAGCGAGGATCGAACACGAAGCCGAGCGCGGTCTCGGCCGCGATCACCGCCGTCACCGCAAGGGTCAGGCCGAGCACCGCCGAGAGCTTCGACCATTTGCGTCCCTCGCGGGGACCAAGCAGATCGAGGAAGCTCGGCAGGTTTCGACCGATGACGAGCGCCTGCGCGCAGAAGATCGGCGAGAAAATGCCGGCAAGCAGCAGCGCGCCCCATTGCAGCCAGCCGCCCCAGCCGTAGCTCTCGTAATACATCTTGTCGGCGGCGATCCCGAGCAGAATGCCCGCCGATGTCGCGGAGATGCCGACGCCGAGCCAGGCTGAAAAGCGCGGCGTCCAGGGCCGGCGCCGCAGCGTGACGAGGGCGACCGCGAACACCAGCACGCTGAGGCCCATGCCGGATCCCATGTACCATTTCCAGTAGGGAAAATTGCTGATCGGCTGACCCGGCGGATATTTCAGCTGGCGCCGCACGGAATCGAGCAGGCCCCAATAGCCGCCGACAGTGCCTTCCAGCCGCCGCTTCCACGGCTGGTCATAGGCCTCGATCAGGTTGACCCGAAACTTCTTCGCCGTTGCGAGTGCCAGGATTTCCGAGACGACGCGCGCCTGGTTGGCGCGTGACGGCAGCGCGCCCTCGCGCATGCGGCCTTCGCTCGGCCAGCCGGTCTCGCCGATCAGGATCTCCTTGTCGGGGAACGCCACCGCCATCCGCTCGCGAATCGCCTCGACATGGCCGGAGGCGAATTTCGCCTTGACCGGGACATCCTCCCAGTAAGGCAGAATGTGAATGGTGACGAAGTCGACGGCCTCATAGACCTCGCGGTTCTTCAGCCAGTACTCCCAGACGTCGGCATAGGTCACGGGCACGGTGACCTGTGCCTTCACCGAGCGGATGATCGCGATGAGGTCCTGCGTCGTCATCTCGCCGCGCAGCAACACCTCGTTGCCGACGACGAGCGCGGAAATGGTGCGGGGGAATTCCTTGGTGAGGCGGATCGCGGTCGCCACCTGCGCAAAGTTCTTGGCACGGTTGCTGCCGAGCCAGATGCCCTGGATCACCTTCAATCCGACCTTGTCTGCGATCCCGGGCACAAGGACGAGACCGTTCTCGACCGAATAGGTGCGCACGCAGTCGGTGATCTCCTTGAGCTGCCTCAGGTCACGCTCGATCTGCTCGGCCTCGATCTGGGTACTCTCGATCAGCGGCGTCTGGTCTCCCTGGAACGGCGCGTAGGAGACGCACTGGACCTTGTCATTGGGATCGATGGGGGCGCGCGCGAGCGTGATCGGCGTGGCAAGCCACCACCACACGGCAGCAATCGCACCCAGGGAGACGAGCAGGAGCGCCAGTGGCGTACGAAGTGAAATCGGTTCCGTCCTCCGCGAAGGGTCCGTCGATTACCTGCTCGCACGCCATCTGCCAAGGGGGGTGACGCTGGCAGGCTACGCCCTCTCCCCGACGAATTGGGCTGCGGCCGTTCGACCGGGCCTTAGGATCGTGACTTTGCTGGACAAAAATCCAAATACAGGTCATGGGATTCCGCGGGATATTTCCGCCGCATTGGAGACCCATTTGGACGCCATCACGACCGGCGTCCGCGAGATCCTCCTCCGCGGTCGGATGGCTGAGACATTGGGGAATTCATGCGGCGACGGGTGTTCGAGTTACGAAATGCGGTCCTGCGGCAGTTCGCCGCCTCGTTGGCCGTTTCCTCCCTTGTCCTCCTGACCAGCCTGGGTGGCGCCTCCGCCCAGAGCGGCACGCCAACCCCGGACCAGGGCAAGGCCGCCGCCCAGCCCGCCGACGCCGCCGCCAAAGACGCCGCCCAGAACCAGCGCCGCACCGACGAATTCGCCGAAGCCGCCCAGGTCATCAACGGCCCGGCAGGTAACCCCGAATGCGTCTGGCTCGGTCGGCGCGTGGTGCGGCTGATGTGGCGGGATGACCTCGATACCGCTTTCCGCCATCTCGACCTCTATGACCGCTTCGGCTGCCCCGGCGGCCACATCCAGGCCGCGTTCCGCTGCCTGACCCGCTTCGGCGCCCAGATCGATCCCAAGGTCGCCGAGACCCTGGACAGTCGCGTCCATGCCTGCTGGATCAATCCGGCCGCCCAGCCGCAACAGGCGGCGGCCGCGGCCTCTCAGCCTCCGGCCCCCACGACCGGCAATTCGCAGCCACCCCAGCCGGCCGCGAGCCCCGCGCCTGCGGCAAGCCCGTCGCCCGCGCCCCAGAAATAACCGCGATCGTTTCACCTGCCGTTCAGGAACGATCGGCGATAGCTGGGGTTGGCACTGCCGCGCTCCCAACAAAAAGGCCATGCCCTCGTAAGGACATGAGGCCATGACAGTTGAGAAACCGCGCGGCAGAGGTATGCTCCACTTGCCGCGGACTCGGTCGGATCTCGGGGTCGGATCCGCAGCCCTGCCATTTCAGCCCCTTTTGGTTTAGCCGCGATGCGCGTTGTCGCCGCCGTTCTGTTGCTCGTGTCCGTGCTCCACGCCGGCATCTGGGGAGTCCTGCGCGACAAGGAACCCGCGCCTGATTTCAAGGGCCTGTTGCCGAGCGTCTCCTACGCGCCGTTCGAAGGCTCGGCCCATCCCGACATCGACAACATCCCGAGCATCGAGAAAATCCGCTCGGACCTGAAGACGCTGTCGACGATGACGCGCGCGATCCGCCTCTATTCGTCGACGGGCGGTGTGGAACTGGTGCCACCGATCGCCGCCGAGTTCGGCCTGAAGGTCACGGTCGGCGCCTGGATCGACAAGGACCCTGACCGTAACGAGCGCGAGATCAAGGCCGCGATCGAGCTCGCCCGCAAGAACAGCAACGTCAACGGCGTCGTCGTCGGCAACGAGGTGATCTACCGCGGTGAGCAAAAGGTCGAAGACCTCATCGAGATGATCAAGAAGGTGAAGAGCGCGGTCCGCGTGCCCGTCACCACCGGCGAAATCTGGAACATCTGGCGCGACAATCCCGACCTCGGCTCCAATGTCGATTTCCTCGCCGCCCACGTTCTTCCCTATTGGGAAAACTTCCGTTCGGACCAGGCCGTCGACCAGGCCGTGGACCGCTACAACCTGTTGCGCAACCAGTTCCCGGGCAAGCGCATCGTCATCGCCGAATTCGGCTGGCCGAGCGCCGGCTACAATCTTCGCAACGCCGACCCCGGTCCGTTCCAGCAGGCGCTGACCTTGCGCAACTTCGTCAGCCGCGCCGAAGCGCTCGGCATGGAATACAACATCGTCGAAGCGATCGATCAGCCCTGGAAGTATTTTGAAGGCGGCGTCGGTCCGTACTGGGGCATCCTCAACGCCAGCCGCGAGCCGAAATTCGCCTGGACCGGCCCGGTCGAAAACCCCGACTATTGGAAGCTGATGACGATCGCGCTGCTGGTCGGCATCCTCTTGTCGCTGCCGATCCTGCGGCTGCAGCAACCCACCGCGAAACAGGCGTTCCTGCTGTCGGCCACCGCTAACGGCGTCGGTGCCTGGGCTGCGACCGTGTTCGCGTTCTGGAACGGGCACTATTTCATCTTCGGCTCGGCCTTCGCGCTGACGCTCGGCATGATTCTCCTTGTTCCTCTGGTCCTCATTGCGATGGCCCGCATCGACGAGATCGCGGCCGTCGCCTTCGGCCGGCCGCCGCAGCGGCTGCTCACCAAGGGCAAGCCGATCGCGGATGTGCCCGAGAATTACTACCCAAAGGTCTCGATCCACATTCCCGCCTATTTCGAGCCGGTCGACATGCTGAAGCAGACGCTCGATGCACTGTCGCGGCTCGACTATCCGAACTACGAATGCGTGGTCATCATCAACAACACGCCGGATCCCGCGTTCTGGCAGCCGATCCAGGATCATTGCCGCGCACTCGGTGAACGCTTCAAGTTCATCAACGCCGAGAAGGTAAAGGGTTTCAAGGCCGGCGCACTGCGCATCGCCATGGACCGCACGGCCGTGGATGCCGAGATCATCGGCATCCTCGATGCAGACTACGTCGTCGAGCCCGACTGGCTGAAGGACCTCGTGCCGGCTTTCGCCGACCCGCGCGTTGGCCTCGTGCAGGCGCCGCAGGAGCATCGCGACGGCGATTTGTCGATCATGCACTACATCATGAACGGCGAATATGCCGGCTTCTTCGACATCGGCATGGTCCAGCGCAACGAGCTCAATGCCGTGATCGTGCACGGCACCATGTGCCTGATCCGCCGCGCCGCGATGGACATGGCCGGCGGCTGGTCATCCGACACGATCTGCGAGGACAGTGACCTCGGCCTTGCGATCCAGGAGCTCGGCTGGACCACCCACTACACCAACACCCGCTACGGCAAAGGGCTGCTGCCGGACACCTACGAGGCGTTCAAGAAGCAGCGCCACCGCTGGGCCTATGGCGGCCTGCAGATCGTGAAGAAGCATTGGCGCCAATTCCTGCCCGGCAAGAGCCGGCTGACGCCCGACCAGAAGCGCGAATACGGCCTCGGCTGGCTCAACTGGTTGGGTGCCGAAAGCCTCGGCGTGGTCGTGGCGCTGCTCAACCTCGTCTGGGTGCCGATCGTCGCCTTCGCCGACATCGCCATCCCCGACAAGATCCTGACGCTGCCGATCATCGGCGCCTTCATCGTCTCGCTCGCGCACTTCCTGTCGATGTACCGCGCCCGCGTCGCGATCAAGCCCGGCCAGATGCTGGGCGCCATGATCGCGGCGATGAGCGTGCAATGGACGGTGTCGCGCGCGGTCGCCCAAGGCCTCATCACCGAGCACATCGCGTTCGCGCGCACTTCCAAGGGCGGTCTCTCCAGGATGTCGATCGAGTTCCAGGCGTTCTGGGAAGCCGTGATCGGCACCCTGCTCCTGGTCGGCGCCGGCGTGCTGATCGCGTCCAACTCTTTCCGCCAGATCACCGAGATCTACATCTTCGCAGGCGTGCTGGTGCTGCAGAGCCTGCCGTTCCTGGCGGCAGTTGCGATCGCGATCCTCGAGCTCAGCCGCATCAACTCGTTCCAGTTCTGGCGTGACAGCGCGATCCGCACCGCCGAGCTGATCGGCCTGCGCCCCGTCGCCCTGCCGACACCAGGCAATGCGCAGCCGGTGCCGAGCGAGGTGCGTCAGGAGGCGAACTGACGGCCGAGCCGGCCGCCTGAGACCCCGTGATTAAAAGACACGGGGCCCTTGGGCGTGGATGACGATCCGCCAATTCAGTTCAAAACCCCAGCGTAAGCGCCGGAAACAGCAAGATAATCCCTACCCCTGCCGCGTGTTTTGGCAGCCACGCCCGCTATTGACCTCAGCGCCCCATCCCCCTACACAGCGCGGGCCGAAAGCATGATCCGGAAACAGCCGGTTTTCCCCGCGACGCAAGTCTGTGCGCAGCGGCAAGACATGCTTCTCGAATGTCCGAAGACGATGGCAATATCTGAAGCCATCAGCGGCCATGGGAGCGCGTAGCTCAGCCGGTAGAGCACGTGACTTTTAATCACGGGGTCCTGGGTTCGAGCCCCAGCGCGCTCACCACTTAAGCCTCTGCAAGACAAGCAATTCCTCATCGCTCGCATCGGAGTGCGAGCGTGTTCGTCTACAAATTTCTCCGGATGTCTACAAACTCGGTTCGGCGTCCGTTCCCTGTTGGCGGTGCCGGCTCGATTTAGCGCAGCGAACGGCACTCACCCCCAAGGTGGAAAAGCCGCGCGATCACCACGACCACCCTGACAAGGAAAAGACCCCGATGGCGGCAACCAGCGGGGTCCAGATCCATTTCATCCGAGCGGACACTACTCCGACTCGCCGATCAACTGGGCATTAGGAGTGCCGCAGTGACTTCGCAAGATATACAATCCAGCGCCTATAAGCACAACAGGTCCCGCTTCGTAAAAATCGACAACAGCGATCCTGCCGCTGTCAAACACGCGAAGCGGATTATCAGGCTTCTCTATCGAGTCGGCAGTCCATCGCAACGACGTTGGGTGCGCAGCAATGTCCGCTTTCGCGAACTCGAGTTGGCCCTGGCCCACATCTGTCGGGGACCTCTGCCCGATGAGGACTTCGGTCGCGAACTTCTCTACATCTTGGCCTGCCACGTTTTTCACAATCGCGGCAGGGATCCGATCCACGACGTCCGGATTGCGTGGGTTGCCGAAATTGTCGGCTTCGAAAGTGCCCGGTTCGAATTGCCTACGCCCGAAGAGCTCAACGCAAGCGCAGATCGATAAGAGCCAAGCGTTTAGTCCGCAATCAAATGAGCACATCTGGAAGCTTGGCGTGTCCAACCGTGAACTAGGAGAGAAACCACCCGCCCTAAGGTTGGCTGGCGAGCACGAACGCTGACCGCGACATCGAAATCAATCAGGCCAAACAGCGAGTCGCGATGAAACTCGCCAATCTTGCAGCAGCAATTTTGAGGACGGTTGCCGGTAGTCCGTCGGCTGCACCAATTATGCAGGCCACTCTCGAGTTCGTCGACGCGCAGAAAGCGCTGGTGGCTTTGAGCGACTGCTTGCTTACTCACGAGGATGAAAGGCAAGCGCTCAGCCTCATTGAAGCCCAACTACCGTCTACCAAATCCAATATCGACTATCTCGAATTTCAGTATGCGGCAGGCATAGAAACAATTGTACGAGGGGCGCTGCGCACAGCGGCCCATCAAGTGTTGAAGGAACGCGAACCTTTCGGAGGTAAGTACTCGACACGTGCAATCGAGGAAGGGATTGCTCTCGTGGTGAGGACCGCGAAAGGGCAGCCAAGCCGGAAGCGCGCTCGACGCAAACCGCCAGTCGATCTTGCCGACGAATACTAACGACAGGTTCGACTGGAGCCAATGCCGTCGCGATTGGCGTCCCATGTCGGCGGCCCGCTTCTCAGCAGGCCATCCTGCGCCGGCGGCGAGGCGGATTGCGCGAGCGCGGGAGGTTCGACCGTCACGAACAAACCGACGGTCAGGCACACCATGAGGATGGGTCTTTCGCGCGACAAAGTTCCGTTCCTGCTAAATCGTTCGACGGGCGTCGCGGATCATTTGCCCGGCCGGACATAGCAAATCCATATCGTTTCATTGAAGCATCCATATCAAAATCATATCCATCACGTTTGATCCGACCTTGGCCGCGCCGGATTTATGCTGCGCCTATGCAATCGTTGACCGCCTCCCCTCGAATTCCTACCCGCCTCTCGGAGATACTTGGACCAAAGCTCGCGCCGTCGCGCGCGGACACGGCCGAGACGATCGGTACGAGTCTTGCTTGAGGAACGGGCGCGATTTCATGAGGCGTCTACGAACGATGATCCGGCTTTTGGCGATAGGCCTTGGTGCTGCGGTGTCACTCACTGCCTTCGCAATTCCGGTATTCGCGGAAAATCCGGACATTTCGAGCCGCCGCACCGAACAGCGGCGGACATTCAGCGACGCTGAAATCCGCGATGGGTTTTTCAAGATCGCGCTCAACGCCGAGCTACAGATTGGCGTGCGCGCCAACCGCATTCGCAAGTTCGAAGAGCCGGTGCGGATTTTCATCGACGGCAAAGTCGCACCCGAGCGCGCCGCTGCCCTCGGCGGCATCGTCGCCGATATCCGCCACCGCATTGATAATCTCGATATCGCAGTAACCGGTGATCGCAAGGGGGCCAACTTCGTCGTGACGCTGGTGAGCGCACGAGACCTGCTGCCCACCATTCGCGCCCGCTTTGGCAATGAGAGGGCCCGACAGATCGAGCATTCCCTCAATCCGCAATGCCTGTCGGGCATCGCCAAGGACGGCACCTATCGCATTCGGCGGGCCGAGGTGATCCTGCCTGTCGACGCCGGCGATTTCGCCTTCTACGATTGCGCATATGAGGAATTGCTGCAGGGATTGGGAGCGATCAACGACGACGCATCCGTGCCCTGGACCATGTTCAATGACGACGTCCAGATGGGCTTCTTCGATATCTACGACCAGCTGCTGCTCAACGTCCTCTACGATCCGCACATCCGGCCCGGCATGACCAGAAAGGAGATCGAAGACCTCCTTCCCATCGTGCTGCCGACGGCACGTGACCTCGTCCGCCGGAACAACCCGCTCGATCAGGCCAACCTACCCGCGCGCACGCACGCCGACTGACGGCCAGCGATCACCTCAAATCGATCAATCGGACGCTCGGCCGAGACTACTTCCGTGGCGACGTCGTCTTCGCGGAGGAGGATGAATACTCCGTGATCGGGTAATCGGTCTTCACCGAGTGTCGCACCTGATGCGCCGCCACGACCTGGTGGCTCTGGCCATATTTCGACGGTGCGCTGGCCGATGCTCCGGCCGACGCTGGCTGAGCCAGCAAGAGCGGCGAAATAGCGATCGCGAGCGTTGTACCAACGAGAACGAAAGTCCTGGACATGGCACCCTCCATCTGAAGCGAGACAACTGCAACCGATGAGGTTCGGGCATTTCGACGACTCTCTCCGGCGTCGTGTTGTCCCTCGGGTTCCAATGCTGATCCCAATCTTCAGCATTCGCAAGAATAATTAGCAAATGCCGAAACAATGTGCATGGCGATCCAACGATCAAAACGAGGGCAGACTAGATCTCCACCTGCCCACCGAGCTCGACGACGCGGTTGGGCGGGATGCGGAAGAACTCGGTCGCAGCCAGCGCGTTGCGGTGCATGATCTCGAAGACGTGGCCCTGCAGCGCGCTCATCCGCGAACTCTTCTCGGTCATGATCTTGACCCGTCCGACGAAGAACGACGTGTCCATCATGTCGAAGTGCAGCCCGTTGTCCTTGCAGGCCTCCAACGCCCGCGGAATATCCGGCTGCTCCATAAAGCCGTAGCGCACGACAATGGCGTAGAATTGGCTGCCGAGATCGGAGACCTCGAGCCGCCGGTCCGCCGGCACGCGCGGAACATTTGCGGTCACGACGTGCAGGAGCACGATGCGCTGGTGCAGCACCTTGTTGTGCTTGAGATTGTGCAGCAGCGGCACCGGGACGACGTCGAGCCGGCTGGTCATGTAGACCGCGGTCCCGGAGACGCGTGACTTGCTCCCGACGCTCCTGATGAAGTCGGCCAAAGGAAGCGTATCGCGCTCGAGCTTGTGCAGCAGCGCGTCGCGCCCCTTCAGCCAGGTGAACAGCAGGAAGAAGATCAGCGCCGCAACGACCAGCGGAAACCAACCGCCCTCCAATACCTTCATCAGGTTGGCACTGACGAAGCTGAGATCGACCACGATGAACAGGCCGGCCGCGGCCAGGCTCAGCGCGAGGCTCCAGCCCCAGATCTCTCGCATCGCAAGAAACATCAGCATGGAGGTCAACAGCATCGTGAGCGAGACGGCAATGCCGAAAGCAGCGGCGAGGTTGTCCGACGAGCGGAAGCCCAGGGTCAGGCCGAGGGTGAGCAGCATCAGCATCCAGTTGACGAAGCCGATATAGATCTGCCCGTAGCCGGCCGCCGAGGTCTGGACGATGTGCAGGCGCGGACAGAGACCGAGCTGGATCGCCTGCCGGGTCATCGAGAACGCACCGCTGATGATCGACTGGCTGGCGATGATGGTCGCGAGCGCGGCAAGCCCGACCAGCGGCAATTGCAGCGACGCCGGGCTGAGCGCATAGAACGGGCTGTCGCCCAGGGCGACGCTGCCATCGATCACCATCGCGGTCTGGCCGGCATAGTTGAGCAGCAGGCAGGGCAAGACCAGCCCGTACCAGGCCAGGCGGATCGGCAGCGGCCCGAAATGCCCCATGTCCGCATAAAGCGCCTCGGCACCGGTCGCGCACAGGAAGATCGCGCCGAGCACCAGGAAGCCGGCCAAACCGTGGTGAAGGAGATAGCTGAGCCCATAGCGGGGATCGAGCGCCACGAGCACGCCGGGATCGCTCCATATTCCCGCCAGCCCGAGAACGCCGATCGTCACGAACCAGATGATCATGACGGGACCGAACAGCTTTCCGATCTTGTCGGTGCCTTGCGGCTGCAGAGCGAACAGGCCGATCAGGATGATTGTCGACAGGACGACGACATAGGGAGCAATCTCGGGCGCGGCGACCTTGAGACCCTCGAGCGCGCTCAAGACCGAGATGGCCGGCGTGATGGCGCCGTCGCCATAGAGCAGCGCCGCCCCCAGCAAGCCGATGGCGATGACGCCGACCCGCTCGCCATGCTTGATTCCGAGCAGCGACATCAGCGCGAGGATGCCACCCTCCCCGTCATTGTCGGTGCGCATCACCACGGCCACATATTTGAGCGATGTCGTGATCAGGAGCGTCCAGACAATCAGCGACAGCATGCCGAGGGCGGCCTCGGGCGTCGCACCGCCAGACCATTCAAGCGCGGTCTTCATGGTGTAGAGCGGGCTGGTGCCGATGTCGCCATAGACGACGCCGAGCGCGCCCAGCATCAGGGGTCCCAAGTGGCCCGAATGAGCTCCCGCCTCCGAGGACTCCAATGTCGCCGTGGTATCTTGCAAGCAATCTATCCGAGTTCCGCGTGGCGAGCGTCGAACACCGCGGTCTAGCGTACTTATAGGATTTCCATGACACGCAGTCTCGGCCTATTCCATACTCCTATGCGGGGCTGGCATCGCCGCCAAGGAGGCATCGACTACGTCCGCTTGCGCGCGAAGAACGCCTGGAAGGCTGCGAGCGCCTCCGGCGATTGCATCCGCTCCTTGAAGAAGTGGTCTTCCTGGCCGACCCGGCGGACAAGGTCCTCGGTCGGCAATTTCAGAAGCTCGCGCGCGATGGCAACGGCCTCGGCGGGCAGCGCGCAGATCTCGCGCGCCACCTTCTGGGCCTCCACCACGGCATGGCCGGGCGCCACGACTTGGTTGACGAAGCCCGCCTCCCGCGCGTCTTCCGCGCTCATCTCGCGCCCCATCACCAGCATGGCAAAGGCACGCTGATGCCCGACCATGCGCGGCACCAGGAGACTGGTAGCACCATCCGGGACCAGACCATACTGGATGAAGGGAGACGAGAACGTCGTGGTCGTGCTCGCGATCACGTAGTCGCAATGCACCACCATCGTCGTGCCGATGCCGATCGCTATGCCGTCAACGGCCGCGATGATCGGCTTCTTGTTGTTGATGAGCGACTGCAGGAAGATCACCGAATTGCGGGGACGGGCGCCGTCGTCCGCCTCGGTCGCCGCTTTCAGGAAATCACCGATGTCGTTGCCGGCAGTGAAGACGCCCGAGCGACCCGTCAGAATCAGGCAGCGGATGGCAGGGTCGGACTGCGCGGAATCGATGGCTTCGCTCATCGCCAGGTACATCTCCTGCGTAAGCGTGTTCTTCTTCTGCGGCCGGCGCATGGTGATGGTGCGGGTGGCGCCTTCGTCGGTGACGATGATGTGCTCGGTCATGACGATCTCCTCGCAATTCTGCCCATGACTCTGCGGTTTGCTGCGGCCTAGTTCGACTTCTTGGGTGGCTTTGTCGCATCGTTGGTGCGGGCTCCACCCCAGGGATCGTACTTTTCGGTCGACACCGGAATCCTGTCCAGAGCGGCTTTGTACGCCTTCTCGTCGACTTTGGGCCGGTTTTCGACCGGCGGACCGGCATTGCCGTGGCTGCGACTGAATCCTTGAGCCTCGGCCACGGTTGACACCGATACCGCCACCAGGGCGGCGAGCACTGCGCGGAATGTGCGTTCGAGTCTGATCATCCCCACCCTCCCTTGCGAAGCCTATTGTCCCGACGGGGTACGAATACCGTGCCAAGCGTCGCGCACCTGGTGGTAGTGAACCTCGGGCAAATAGTCCGGTGTACTCAGGCTCAGCGTGCGCACGTCCAGCCGACCGACGGCGCTCAACAGCGTGTAGGAGGCGATCACGCGGTCACGCTGCGCGGCGATCTGCCGTGAGCGGGCATTGGTCAGATCCTGCTGGGCATTGAGGACATCGATCGTGGTGCGCTGGCCGCCGGCTGCCTCACGGCGAACACCTTGCAGCGCGACATCCGCCGCCTTCACCTCCGACTCCGCCGCAGTCAGCGCGACCTTGCTGCCTTCATTGGACACCCAGGCACTGACCACCGCAGTGCGCGACTGGTTCCTGACCTGCTCGAGCACCAAGCGGCTTTGCGAGGCAATCTCCTTTGCCTGGCGTGTCTGCGAGGCGGCCGTACCGCCGTCGTAGATCGGCACATTGATCTGACCGACGATCGAGGCCTGGTCAGTCCCTGTCGTGCCGAGCGTGGTATCGGACTGCTGCGAGCGACTTGCGCTGGCCTGCACCGCCACCTGCGGCAGCAAACTGCCTTCCGCCACCTTGATCGTGGTCTGGGCGACGTCGACGTCATAGCCCGCACCCAGCACCGCCGGATGCTCGTGATTGGCGGTCTCGATCGAGGACGGCATGGTCGGCGGCGAGAAGCGATCGACCGGCGTTGCCGGCGCAAGCTGGCCTGGTGGCCCACCGATCACCTGGACATAGGTCGCCTTGCTGATGGCAAGCGTGACCTCAGCGGCGTTGAGGTCGGCCAGGCCACGGCTTAACCGAGCCTCGGCCTGGGCCGTATCGGTCGGCGTGACGTCGCCGGCGTCGAGCCGCCTCTTGGTAGTCGCCTGGATTTCCCGCAGCACGCTCACATTGGTGCGCTGGGCCTCGACCAACGCCTGGTTGGCCATCACGTTCATATAGGCCGTAACCGCGTCAAGCAGCACGCCCTGCCCGGTATTGCGCAGCGCTTCGCGGCCCGAGAGCACCTGAAACTCGGCGACCCTCACGCTGTTGGCGGTCTTGAAGCCATTGAACAAGACCTGGTTGACTGTCACGCCGATGGTCCAGGGGCGCAGGGTCGTGCCCTGGATGGTGTTGTCCGGCAGCGTATTCCGCACGGCTTGCAAGCCGGCGCTGAGGCTGGCCAGGACCTGCGGCCGGTAGCCGGCGAGCGCCTGCGGCACGTTCTCGTCGGTGCCGCGCTGCCGCGCCCGGTCGGCATTGAGCTGTGGACTTGCCTGATAGGCCCTGACCAGCGCATCGGCGAGGGTTTCGGCCTGCGCCGGCCCGACTGCGGCAACCGCTTCCCCGACCATCAGGACGGCAATGAGCGCCAGGCGGAAGGTGGCATTCGAAACACGTTGACGCACAACCGACCTCATTCCGCGGGAGCCAACTGGTGCTGCGCCGCCAATCCGGGCCGCGTTCGCCGCGAAAACATCGAAATCAGTGCCGGCAGTGTGACGAGGATGACGACCGGCGCGAGCGTCATGCCGGCCACGACGACGATCGCGAGCGGCTTCTGCACCTGTGAGCCGATGCCGCTGGACAGCGCCGCAGGCAACAGGCCGATGCCGGCCACGACGCAGGTCATCAGCACCGGACGCAACTGCAACTCGCCGGTGCGCAGGATGGCGGCGCCCCGCTCCATACCCTCATCGATCAGCGCGTTGTACTGCGACAGGATGATGATGCCGTCCATCACTGAGATACCGAACAGCGCAATGAAGCCAATCGCGGCGGATACGCTGAAGGGAATTCCAGTCAGAAGAAGGCCGAGGATGCCGCCGAGCACCGCCATCGGGATCACGCTCATGGTCAGCACAGTGTCGATGACCGAACCGAAATTGAACCAGATCAGCATCGCGATCAGCGCAAGACTGATCGGGACCACGATCGACAGCCGCTTGATCGCGTCCTGCAGGTTGCCGAACTCGCCGACCCATTCCAGGTGCGAACCGCCCGGCAACGGTACATTGGCCGCGACCTTCTCCTGCGCTTCCTGGATCGCGCTGCCGAGATCGCGCTCGCGCACCGAGAACTTGATTGGCAGGTAGCGCTCCTGCTGTTCGCGGTAGATGTAGGCTGCGCCGGAGACGACCTTCACCGTCGCGACTTCGCTGAGCGGCACCTGGGTGATGCCATTGGGGCCCTGAGCGCCAATCCTCAGGTTCTGGATCGCTTCCGCGCTGCGCCGGTATTGCGGCGCAAGCCGGACAATGATCGGGAAATGCCGGTCACTGCTCGGTTCATAGAGGTCGCCCGCGCTGTCGCCGCCGATTGCGGTCTTGATCGTGGTGTTGATATCACCCGGCGACAGGCCATAGCGCGCGGCGCGCTCGCGATCCACGTCGATCTGGATGGTCGGCTGGCCCAGCGAGGTGAAGACCGCGAGATCCGTGATCCCCTGTACCGTCGCCAGCTGTGCCTTGATCTTGTTAGCCGTGTCGGTGAGCGCCTGCAGGTCGTTGCCGTAGAGCTTGATCGAGTTCTCACCCTTCACGCCCGAAACGGCTTCGGAGACGTTGTCCTGCAGGTATTGCGAGAAGTTGAATTCGACGCCGGGGAATTTCTCCTGCAACTGCGCCAGCAGCTTCGCAGTCAGTTCGTCCTTGTCTTCGTGATCGGGCCATTCCTTGGCCGGTTTGAGCGGCGCGAAGAACTCGGCATTGAAGAAACCGGCCGCGTCCGTGCCGTCATCAGGCCGGCCGTGTTGCGAGACGACCGACTCCACCTCCGGCCGCTCCGCGATCAGCTTGCGCATCTCATTGACGTAGGAGTTGCCCTCCTGCAGCGAGATGGTCGGCGGCAGTGTGGCGCGGATCCAGAGATTGCCTTCCTCTAACTTGGGCAGGAACTCGAGCCCGAGCAGCCGCACGCAAATCGCCGTGACGAGGATCAGTCCAGCGCCTCCCGCGAGCACGACGCGACGATGGGCCAGCGAACGCGCCAGCACCGGCATATACAGCCGATGCATCCAGCGCATCAGAAAGGTTTCGGTCTCCTCGACATGGGCCGGCAGGATGATCGCGCTGAGCGCCGGCGTCACGGTGAACGTGGCCAGCAGTCCGCCTGCCAGCGCATAGGCATACGTCCGCGCCATCGGGCCAAAGATGTTGCCTTCCACGCCCGAGAGGGTGAACAGCGGCAGGAAGGCCGCGATGATGATGGCGGCCGCAAAGAAGATGGAGCGCGAGACGTCAGCGGCCGCCGTCAGGATGGCATGATGTTTCATGCCCATGATGGTGTGGGCCGAGATCGCCGCCTGTTCGCTGTCCGTCAGCCGTTCGGTGTGCGACAAGCGGCGGAAAATCGCCTCCACCATGATGACCGTCGCATCCACGATCAGTCCGAAATCGATTGCGCCTACCGACAGCAGATTGGCGGATTCGCCGCGCAGCACGAGGATGCTGACCGCAAAGAACAACGCGAACGGAATCGTCGCGCCGACGATGAAGGCGCTGCGCAGGTCGCCGAGGAAGATCCATTGCAGCAGCACGATCAAGCCGATGCCGACCACCATGTTTTCCAGCACGGTATGTGTCGTGGTCTCGATCAGGTCCTTGCGGTCGTAAATGCGTTCGATCCGCACGCCTGGCGGCAGGATCGTCGAGTTGTTGATGGAATTAACGAGTTGCTCGACGCGGGTAATGGTCGGCGAGCTCTGCTCGCCCCGGCGCATCAGGACGATGCCCTGCACGATGTCGTCGTCCTGGTCCTCGCCGGCGATTCCCAACCGCGGCTGCTCGCCGACAGTAACGGTCGCGACGTCCCGCACCAGCACTGGCGTGCCGTTGTTGGATGACACCATCGTGTTGGCAAGACCGTCGATCGAGCGAATCAGGCCGACGCCGCGGACCACCGCGGATTGTGGACCGATGTTCACGGTGTTACCGCCGACGTTGACGTTGGCGTTGTTGATGGCCTGCTGGAGCTGCGGCAAGGTCAGCCCATTGGCAACCAACTTGTTGAAGTCGACCTGCACCTCGAAGGTCTTGGTCTTACCGCCCCAGCCGGTGACGTCGATGACGCCGGGAACGGTGCGGAAACGGCGCTGCAGGACCCAGTCCTGCAGCGTCTTCAGATCAAGGACGGAGTAATTGGGCGGTCCAACCAGCCGGTAGCGATAGATTTCACCAATTGGACTGAGCGGCGAGATCTGCGGCTGCGCATTGTTGAGCAGCGGTGGGAGCTGCGACAGGCGGTTCAGGACCTGCTGCAGCGCCTGCTCATAGGTGTAGTCGAAGGAGAACTGCAGCTTGACGTCGGAAAGACCATAGAGCGAGATCGTCCGGATCACCTTCATGTTCTTGATGCCGGCGACCTGGGTCTCCAGGGGGATCGTGATGTAGCGCTCGATCTCTTCGGCCGACAGGCCGGGCGACTGCGTCACGATGTCGACCATCGGCGGGGTCGGATCGGGATAGGCCTCAATGTTCAATTGCTGGAATGCGACCAGCCCACCGACCATCATGGCCACGAAAAGCCCCACCATCATGAAGCGACGGTTGACTGCAAAGGCGACGAGACGGTCCATGCGATCCGGACTCCTTACTCATTAGCTGCCGGATGTGGCCGCCCGATCGATGAACAGGCTCCCGCGCGTGACGATCTTCTCGCCTGGCCTCAAATTGCTGCGGACCTCGACGAGATCGCCGTTGGTCCGTCCGATCTCGATTTCGCGCAGCTCGATCGAGTTGTCGTCATGAGCGACCCAGACCCGGACCCGCTCGCCCTCGTAGATCAGCGCCCGCTTCGGCACGCCTACGGAAGGCCGATTCGAGCCGGCATAGATCGTGACGTTCGCGAACATTTCGGGCTTGAGCAGCCCTTCCTTGTTGTCGATCGTGGCGCGCACCAGCAGCCGCCGCATAGACGCGTCGATCGCAGCTGCGACGTAATCGAGCTTGGCCTTGAACTCGCGTCCGGGCAGCGCCAGCACCGAGAATTGGATGTCTTGACCCACGGCGATGTCGGCGGTTTCGCTTTCCCGTACGAATGCGGTCAGCCACACCGTCGAGAGATTGCCGATCACGAACACCGGATCGCTCGCCCCCGCGTTGATGAATTGGCCGGGGCCGACCTTGCGCTGCACGACCGTGCCGCCGATCGGCGCATAGATCGGCGTGTCGGCGCTGATCTGCCGCGTCTCCTGGAATTTCGTGATCTGCTCCTCTGTCCGTCCGAGGATGCGCAGTCGGTTGTGGGTCGCCTCCACCGCGGTCTCCGCCGAACGCATGTCGTTCTGGGCCGCGGTTAGATCGGCCTGGGACTGTTGCCAGTCCTTCAGCGGCACGGCCTTGCCGGCGTAGAGATCGTTGGCACGCTTCTCGACGATTTCGGCCAGCTTCAGCTTGGAGCGTGTCGTGTTCAGCGCGCTCAATGCCACGACGAAATCGTTCAGGGCCTGCACCGTGTCGGTGGCCTCGACCACGAACAATGGCTGTCCGCGCTCGACCACATCGCTCGGCTTGGCCAGGAGTTTCACGACGCGTCCAGCATAGGGCGAGAAGATTGGGGTGGACGAGTCCTCGTCGACTGCGATCTTGCCTTCGGTGAGATGCTCGGAGCGGAATACCCGCTCAGATACCGGCTCGATCGACAGCGTCGCGAGCTCTGTGGCGCTCGGAACGTAGCGCGGCAATTTTGCCTTTGCCTGGCTCGACGCCTCCGTGGACTTGGCGTGCGGCGCCAGCATCCGGATGCCGCCGATGGCGCCAAGGACGGCGACAATGGCAACGCTGGCCGCGACGACGATGCGTCGTCGTGTAAGCACCTGACTGATCTTCATCGCGCGATCTTGCACATTGGCTTACGCACCCCCGTCATTCGAGAGGAGTTGCCGATGCCTCTCGAGGTCAATTCGCCGGAGCCCGCCACATCGGCGATTTCGGGCCGCCGTAGTAGCGCATCGGTCCGAACTTTCCCGACGTATCATCAACGAGCTGACGCGATAATGTTATGGAGCGATGAGCGTGCCAGCACGTAGCATGCCTTGCTTGCACAGAACTGACAGAGCTCGCCATCAGCATCACGCCTACGGACAGAACCATCACAATGCGCATCGCACGACCGCTGACCGAAAGCTCTTCGTCGACGAGGATCATTGGCTCGGCCACATCGGCGATTTCGGACCACCGTAGTAGCGCATCTGATGCGTGGTCGAGTTGTCTCCAGTCGCTGCACCGAGATCGCTCACGCAGGCCGCCAGGCTTACGCCAAGCCCTGCGAGAGCGATCATCGTTGCAATCTTCCGACCAAGTCGCTTGTCGGTCATTGCCGTCCCCCTGCCCCCAAACACCCAGCGTCAGTACTTCGCCACCACGGGGCCGCCGAACTTGAAGTCGAGGCCGAGCGTGACGACCGAATATGTGTTGGCCACGTTGTAGGCCAGTGCACCATTCGTCGGCGCGTCGCGGCGGAATGTGCCGAGATCGAGGTAGGTGTATTCGAGCTTGCCGATCAGGTTCTCGGTGATGGCATAGGCGATGCCGCCGCCGGCGACGAGGCCACTGCGCGTCGCCTTGAATGTATCGACGCCGACGCCCGGATTTGTGTTGGTGTGGGTGAGCTCGCCATAGCCCCAGCCGCCAGTGAAGAACAGCAACAGGCGATCGACCGCGATACCGCCGCGCGCACGGAGCGTGCCGCCCCAACCAAGCTTGGTGGCATCATCCCAGCCAAGCGCGAAATTGTCGCTGCCCTTGATGTCCGCCCCGAAGGCGGTGGCTTCGACGCCGACGACGATGTTGCCGCTCTGCCAGTTGTAACCGATCTCGCCGCCGCCGAGGCCGCCCTGGGATGAGTAGTTTGCGGTGAAGTTGGCCAACGGCGCCGGACCGGGACCGGTCGCATTGTTCAAATTGTGATTGCCGTAGCCGCCGCCACCGAACACGCCAACATAGAAACCGGACCAGTCATAGGCTGGTGCCACGACTGCGGGCGCCTTGCCATAGATCGGAAGATCCGCTGCCAGCGCCGGCGATGCGAGACCGAGCGCGCAGAGCGACGCCGTGGTGAGAAGAATCCGCTTCATTGTAGAAAACCCCCTGTCGAATTTGTTCCGAAGCTCCCGGCGGCTCTGCTTGCGCTTGAGCCGCCGGGTTTGTCCCCCGTTAGAAGTGAATGATGATGTCCGCCGAGCCGACGAGGGCGAAGTTCTTGTTGGGGGCAATGCCGAAGTTCGCATTTCCGTTGAACGCGTTGGCATTGAGCGACTTGTAGTACGTAAATTCAGGCCTGATCTCGATCTGCGGCGAGAACCAGTGCTGCCAGCCGATACCCGTCTCGAAGTATGCGGTCTTGGTGCCGGTGCGCTGACCTTCCTTGTCGTCGTAGTACTCGATACGATACGAGATGTTGTCCAGCGACGTCGGCTTGTAGTTGAGGTACGCGAGATAGGTCTGCACCGAAGCCGTGCACGACCACACCGCCGCGTTTGAGCACTGCGCGAGCCCTGGAGCGTTGGTCAACATGTACTGTGGCGAGAACGGCGTGCCTCCGGCGAGATAGGCGGCCATCGCCGCCGGGTTGTTCGCGTTGAGCACGTTGTTCTGGTGCAGATTGTAGGTCTCGAACGAGATGTGCCACTGGTCGTTGAACTTGTGGTACGCGGTGAGACCGACCCATTGCAGGTTGTTGTAGCCCCACGTGCCGCTATTCCAGGCATCGGCCACCACATAGATGCTGTCGTTGCCGGAATCGCTGGTCCAACGCACGCCGGCCGTGACGCTCGGAATCGCGCCCGGGTCCTTCAGCATGGTACTGTTCGGGAAGAGCGGATTCGGCGACGGATTGGCGATCTTTGCGCCCAGATGCCAAGGCATCGTATCGCTGCCGACCGAGAGACCCAACTGCACCATCCAGTTCTTGTTGACCGCGAGCGTGGTCTGGATGCCGGTGTTGGTGTAGTTGTCGAACGTATACGTCATCGAGTGCGTATACATGTAGTTGTTCGGCGCGAGCTGCGCTTCGATGTCCGGAATCGAGATGAAGCGGCCGAAGCGGACGAGCAGACCGTCGGCGAGCCAGGGAATGAAGACCTCGCCATAGGCCATCGGTACGTCGTAGCCGTAGTTTTTGTTTTGGTTCAGGAGTTGATTGCTCCACAGGCCAAAGGCGGTCGTATAGCGGTAATTCTCGCCGTAGATCGGTGCGACACGGAATCCCCAGTCGATGTGGTCCTTCTGTACCGTGTCAGGCAGGCGCTCGATATAGAGCACGGCCTGGTCGAGCTGCACCGTGTTCGGATTATAGTCGTACGCTGCCGGGGCGTTACCGCCGCGCACGGTGTTCGTGCTGAGGTTACCACCCGCATTGATCCAACCGTAGACCTGGATGTGCGAGTCGCTCATGGCTTCACCGAGCTTGGTATTGCTGAGCGCATTCATCAACGGGCTATCGACTGAGCTCGGCCGCGTCACGCCGATGCTGGTCGCACCGCCATAGGGCCACTCGCTGAATGGCATCGGCGGAATCGTCTGTGGCGTTGCCGGCCACTCGGCACGACGTGACGGCGGTGCCTTAGGGTCGGCCGGAGCGGAATCCTTGCCCCACTCGAGCCGATAGTAGTTGATGAAGCGGGTCAGGAAATCAGAACCGAGATAGGAATCAAGGCACCCATAGTTCTTGTAGGGATCGCAGAACGTCTTGCCCACCGGCGGCAAGGTGTCACCGGCATGAGCGGCGCCACCCATTCCCATCGCGACCAACGACACGCCCGCCAAAAGATACTTTCTCATCATATTGCCCCAAGCTGCTGTGACCGACGCCTTCGAGGCGCTCTTTCGGTTTGGTTAAGCTTCGGGTGCAATCCTTCGTGATCAGCCTGATAAAAAGCGATACGGTTTAGCGGGCGCCTTCATTAAAATAAAATAGCGTAATCGCGCTCGCGTGCGTCGATTGCATTCTTAATCATCATTTGCATGGTCCATTTGCTCAAAGCATCAGCGAAAAATTGCGATTTTGCGATCAAGCCATGTCGCGATGCAAACGTTTACCGCGCGCTGTGTCATTTTCGTCATACTTCCCGTAACATCCACGCCTTCGATCGCGCCTCGCGCACGTTTCGACTATTTTTTTGCTACGTAAACGATCGCGTTTGTCGATCGAAGATATATGCGCCGACTCGCTAAGCTCACCGCATGAGCAATTCTGCTTTGCGAGGCTCGACCATGAAAGCCGCGACTCGCGCTTCGCGCGTCACGGAGCGGACTGCTCACGAAGGCGTCGAAGACGATCTCACCTTCCTGCCGAAGAACCTGACCCGGCAGTGTCGCAGCCTGATCGAGTCCTATCACGACGTACACGGCTTCGCTTCGCTGCCGAACATGCTCTGGAAGTTTCGTCTCGGTCCGCTTATCGAACGGCACAGTGAGCTTCGACACCTCTTGCGCAAGGCATCGACAACGCGAAGCGCCAAGAAAGCCAACCATGGATTCGTTGAGATCGCGGCGACGATCGTGTCCCTGGAGATCCTCGCCAGCAGCTTCGCCGGCTGGAGCGCGATCTATCCCTTCGAGGCCGAAGTTGCGCGAGACATCCTGCGGCGCAACGCTCATGGATCACATATGCCGCTGATGGATTTCTACCTCTATCCGCCGAAACAGATCAGCGCAGCGGCGGTTGCGGCTCTGGCGCCCCCGCATGGCCGCATATCCGGCAAACTCCATCCCGGCGAGGCTCCGGAATTGTCGAGCGAAAAGCGCGCCCTCCAATATGCGAGCTTGATACGAGAGGCGAACGAAGGCGCTTCGTCGTTGCGACCGGCGACACCCGCGAGAGGTTGATCAACTTCCCTTATAGGAATGCTGCCTACTGCTACCGACACGCGCGGGATTGCAGACAACTCCGTAATTTCACGGAGTGCTTTGACTATTTCTTTTTTATTTCTCGTATCCACCAACAACATAGATTTTCTACGTCGATTTGGAACATCGTCGCCTTGCTGGGTAGTTGACGACATCAAAGGCGGAAGTTTGCATCGCGACGTCTAACGAGTTTGGGAGCGCTATTTCCTCAGGGGCAGCCAATCCGAGGAGCTCCGTCTCTCAACGTCCGATCAAATCCCTGCTTGGGGTGAGCTGGCGCGTTCGCCGCGAGGTAGCGTTTTGGCTCGTCGATGTCCTCCTGCAGGGGCACGTACGTACTTTGATCTTTCATCTGCCGATAGGCCGTCCGTCCTCAATGCCGAGGCGATGGCCCACCACAACTGAGTCGGCTCCGAGCGAGAGCACAAGCCCGGAGATCTTTACTCCGTTTGCCATGATCTCCCCGTTTCTGGCCCCGCTGCTGCTGTCGATTCTGAGCATCGTGCTGATCACGGCCGCACTGTTCGCGGTCCCCATCGACGTGGCCACGATGCTGGTACCGCTTGCCTATCTCGTTCCGGTTGTCTTCGCCGCCACCCGATGGGGAATCTGGCCCGCGATGCTGGCCTCGGTCGCAGGAATGGCGGCGGCAGATTTCTTCTTCTTTGCACCGATCTACAGCTTTCGCGTCGAAGACCCGTCGGAAGCCGTCGACCTGCTATTGTTTCTCATCGTGTCCCTCGTCAGCAGCAATCTCGCATCGCGACTGCACAAGGAAACCGAGACGCTGCGCCGGCGCGAGAAGGAGATGCACGCGCTCTATGATTTCTCGCGGCGCCTTGCGACCTGCTTCACGATCGCCGATCTGATCTCGGCGATTCAAGGGCACCTCGAGCGCGCGTTCGGGCATCCCGTGACCTTCTTTGTGGCAACGGCCGATGGCCATTTTGAGCCGTCGGAAGCGCGTTTCGCGCCGCCGGACGTGCAGGCGAGCGCAGCTGCCATGAACTCGGGTACCGGTCCGCTGGTGCGCACGATCTTAGATGAGCGGCGCAGGGAGATCTGGCTGCTCCAGGCGATATCGGCCGCCACCACCGTTCACGGCGTTATTGCCATCAACATCGGTCTTGGCTCGCAGCAAACCATCGAGGCGAGGACCCGGCGGATCGAGGCGATTCTCGAAGAAACTTCATTGACGCTGCAGCGGCTCGATATCGGCAAAGCCATGGAAAGCGCCAGGCTCCACTTGCAGGCGCAGCTGTTGCGGGACGCATTCCACGGCACGCTTTCGCACGAGCTCTGCTCGCCGCTTGCCGCAATCAAGGGCTCTGCCAGCGTGCTCGAGTCCGTTCCGGCGGTGCGCGAGGACGCACGGATGCGTGCCCTCGTCGATGTCATCTCCGAGGAGACGGCGCAGCTCGACGGCTATATCCAGAACCTGCTCAGCGCGACGCGCGTCAGCGCGGGGGGCCTCAGCCCGCGCCTGGAATGGGCCGATCCAAGGGACATCATCAACAGCGCTATCAATCGGCGGGGGCGCCGGCTCGGGGCGCACCGGATCGAGACGGGCTTTGCTGACGAACTACCGCTGGTCCACGTCGACTCCGGCCTGGTCGAGGAAGCCTGCGGCCAGATCCTCGAGAACGCCGCAAAATACTCGCCCTCGGGCACGACGATTTCAATCGAAGTTCGATCCGAACCGGGGCATGTGGTGGTGCAGGTCTCCGACCAAGGCGTCGGCATCACACCCGACGAGCAACAGAAGCTCGGCCACCGATCATTCCGAAGTGCACGGCACCAGGCATCTGTCCCGGGCTCAGGCCTGGGCTTCTGGATTGCGTCGACCTTCATTCACGCCAATGGCGGCAATGTCTCGGTTCAAAGCCGAGGGGTCGGACAAGGCACGACGGTTTCCATTGCTTTGCCTGCCCCCGCATCATTCACCTCCGAACCGACGGCTCTCAACGATGAGTAAGCCTGCCAACATCGTTCTCCTGATCGACGACGAGCCGAAGATCAGGCGATTCCTCCGCGCGGGCTTTGAGCTCAACAGTTTCGTCGTCCTCGAAGCAGAGAACGCCACTGAGGCTCTTAAGATCGCGACCTTCAGTCCGCCGGATTTGATTATTCTTGACCTCAACCTGCCAGACCTTCACGGCGCTGACGTGCTGGAGCGCATCCGGGCTTGGTCGAACGTACCGATCATCATCCTCTCGGTGGCGTCCGGCGAGGATGACAAGGTGCGCCTGCTTCAGGCCGGCGCCGACGACTATGTGGTCAAGCCGTTCGGTATGGCCGAGCTGCTCGCGCGCAGCGAGGCCGCCTTGCGGCGCTATTTCAAGTCAGCGACGGAAAATCCGGTCGTTGTCGCCGGTCCGCTCTCGGTCGACCTCGTGACCCGTACGGTATCGCTAAACAAGTCACAGGTACGGTTAACGCGCAAGGAGTATCGGCTCCTGCACGTCTTGGCGATGCATGTGGGCCTTGTCGTCACCCACGATCAGCTCCTGAAGGAAATCTGGACCGGCAACCAGCGCGACAACATCCAGTACCTGCGCATTCTCGTCCGCAAGCTCCGGCAGAAGATCGAGACCGATCCGAACCACCCTCGCCTGCTGGTCACCGAATCGGGCGTCGGTTACAGGCTTCAGAACCGCCTGGACGCCGAGACCGCGACAGACGGGGTGAGCTGATGTTGCGACCGTCTCCGCGCAGATCGTTCTACGTCGTCGTGTCCTGGTCAGGAAACGAGCCCGACGGATGGTCCTGGGAGATTCGCCGCAAACGACGCCCGATGGGAATAAAGCTTCGCGAAGTCGGCTTCCCCTCGCACCGCGCCGCGCATGACGCCGGCCGGCTGGCACTTGAGGATTTCCTCAACGGATTGATGATCGAGCGCGCCTCTCGCTCCTACTGATAATCGGCAACACTCTCGCTGGGCTACGGTGGCCGTTGCGACGGCGTCGCCTGACGTTTCACGTCCACAATCCACAGAGTACAAAAATAATATATTTCTTCCTGAAAACCGCGTACTTTGCACAAGAAAGGTGCGGGCGCGGTGGACTTCCTCATTCAGAAATTTAGCATTTTTGGTTTCGATGGTCAGTATTGGATGCTGGCCGGTGCAGCCGTTGTCGGAATTTTCATCATCGCCGCATGGCGGACGCGCGACAGGGGCTAAATGCCTTTCGTGCAACAAAGACCGCGATAACATCGATCTTTGCAGTAAGCGCATCTCGCGGACGGCTCTGAGCTGCAAGATTCGCAGACGTCGCATCGGCCATCCCAAAGATATTTTTTCTTAACTCTTTTCGCTCGCTTACGATGTCGCGAGCCTGCAACGAACGTTCGAAAAGCGCTCTCTGTGCGGTTTTGCAGCCCTTTCTGCGTCGCGGAATCTTTTCGCCGAACTTAAGATCACGACAGAAAGATGAAGTGGCCGCGTGGCCATGCAGGGGGCTTGAATGTTCGGACGACTGAAGACTGCTATTGTTGCGGGGGCGCTGATTGGGATCGGTGCGACGAGTATCGCGAGCGCCGCCGATTTGCCGGTAAAGGCTCGGCCGATGCCCACCGTTTCGCTCTACAACTGGACCGGCTGCTATCTTGGCGCCAACGTCGGCGGCGGCTGGACGCGCATCGACACGGCCCGCGTGTTTGACATCACCGGCGCAGCTGTGCCGAACAACTATGGCCGCGAGAAAGATAGCGGAGTGATCGGCGGCGGCCAGGTCGGATGCGATTTCCAGACCGGCAGCCTCGTCTTCGGCGTCGGCGGCAGCTTCGATTTCGGCAGCATCAACGGCCGCCACGCACTGACGGACTTCCCGACCTTCTCCGAGACCAACAGTCTGAAGGAGATCTACACGGCGACCGGCCGCATCGGCTATCTCTGGACGCCCCAATTCCTCGGCTACCTCAAGGGCGGTGCGGCCTGGATCAAAAATCGCAATAGCGTCTATTCGCCGGCCGGCGCCCTGATTGAATCCGCGAGCTTCTACCAGCCGGGCATGACCGCCGGCATCGGCGCCGAATGGATGTTCGCGCCGAACTGGTCGGTGTTCGCCGAGTACAATTACATGTGGTTCCACGATGACAACGCTCAGCAGTTTACGCTGGCAGGCGGCGCCCAAGGCGAGGTCATCAACTCGAGCCAGCGCGTCCAAACCGTGCTCGTGGGCGTAAACTACAAGCTGCATTGGGACGGCCCGGTCGTCGCCAAGTACTGACGTCTCTACCCGACTATCTCTGCAAACCTCCAGACTCTTAGCCCCGGTTCGCCCGGGGCTTTTTTCAAGGGTGCGCCTGGGGGCGCGTCTGACCGGCAGAGCGTATGGGCGCTCGCGGAGTGACGGCGCCAGCTTGGGAGTCCTGCTCAAATTGGCTTTCACAAGTTTTTTCTTGATCTCCCGGTGCACACGTCGCGCACACGCCGCCTTCTAACCGGTTGAAAGATTTGAGTTCTCGCTCCAGTCATCGCGCTATCCCTAATCCATCCACGAAAACGCGACGCCTCTGCAAGGGATCACTTGCTGCGCATTGACGTCATCATGGTGGAACGGCGGTCCAAAGGGCAGTGTCGATTTGCAACGAACCGGATTTCGACACCTCGGCGCCCAATGCAAGCGCGACGAAAGGCCGCTTGCTCGCTCCGGCAAATAGGGCTCCAACGGGTCTTCTCGAAAATCGCGCCTTCGAATCTTCGGCTGCAAGACGATGCCGACGGCTACTTGAGCGTGGGGCTCATTCGAGCGCGCAACGTCCGGTCCTTTTTGCTTGGCAGAGCCCCCGGTCGCACCGAAGGCTTCAGCCTATCGCGTCCCGTCCATTCGGCCCAAAGCGTAGGCCTCAAGCGCGACAGGCCTCTCGGCGAGCACGCGATGATCTTCACGCCAATGCATCATGGGCCAGTTTGAGCTGGCGAGATCCAATGCAAGGCAAAGGCCAATCCGTTTTCCTACAACTGCACTCCACGCGTGAGTGCGCCGTCGACGACAAGATTTGTGCCCGTGATGAAACTGGCCGCGCGGCTGGCGAGGAAGACCACGGCGTTGGCCATTTCCTGCGGCGTGCCCATCCGCCCTGTCGGATTGAGCGCCAGCGCAGTCTTGTAGAGTTCGGGATTGTTGTCCTTGATCATATTCCAGACGCCACCGTCGAAATAGGTATTGCCCGGCGAGACCGAGTTGGCGCGAATGCCCTTCCCCGCGAGCTGATTGGCGAGCCCCTTCGTATAGTGGATGATCGCCGCCTTGAAGGTGCCGTAGGGACCAGCGGCGAAATCGACCTCGCGACCGGAGACGCTCGATATGGTGACGATCGCGCCGGCAGCGCTTTTCTCCAGATAGGGCATGGCCGCATTCACGAGCCGAACCGTACCCATCATGTCGGTCGAAAACTCCTTCTCCCAGCTTTCGTCGTCCTGCCCAATGGCAAGCGCGCTGACATTGGCGACGACGACATCGATGCCGCCGAGCTTGGCCGCCATATCGTCGACCCAGGCTTTCAGCACCGCCGCGTCGGCGACGTCGACCGCCCCGCCGAAGGCCGCAACACCCTTGGCCTTGAGAGCAGCAACCGCGCTCTCGACTTCGGCCAGGTTACGTGAGCACACGCCGACATTGGCGCCTTCGGCGGCAAATGTCTCGGCAATCGCGCGGCCGATTCCCTTGGTGCTTCCCGTGACGAGAACCCTGGCGCCCTTAAGTCCCAGATCCATGGCCTGTTTCCTTTTCTTGTTTCAGTCGTTGTTCGCCGTTGCCTTGACCAATCCACGATAGCTGTGCGGTATTCGCATCGAAACCAGATCCTTCCGCCGCACCACGTTGGTCGGATAGACGCTGTCGAGATTGGTGGTGTCGACCCGCGCAGTAGCAACGCCCGCGCCGCCGGTCGCGATCGCCTCCCGACGCGGAAACGCGAATGTGTCGGGGCCGAAAACGCCGCTCAGCCCGGGATAGGAGCGTTCGGGATCGACGACGTTGGCAAAGGCGAAGAACAGGTTGTTTTCACCGGCGCGAACGCGGAAGTGGTGCCAGTGATGCGGATCCGGCCCCGTCGGAATTGGCTCGGGCTGCCCGACTTCGGTGCCGGCATGCGACGAACTGAAGCGACCCTTGATCGCAGCAGGACACGCGATGAGGTCGCAACCACGCAGCGCCAGAACCCGGCCTGCTTCCGGGAACGACGCGTCATGCCCGATCAACAACCCGATGCGGCCAATCGGCGTGTCCACGACGGTCCAGCCGTCACCCGCGGTGGCCCAGCCGCGCTCGTCGGCCGTAAGATGCGTCTTGCGATAGACCGAGACCTCTCCGTCGGGCGAAACCAGGCAGGCGCTGTTGTAGACGAGATCGCCGCTGCGTTCGGCGAAGCCGCAGACCAGATAGAGGTCGAGTTCTTCAGCGAGTTCGCCAAGAGCCTCAGTCGCCGGCCCCGGCACTGGTTGGGCCGATGCTGCGGGATCCGCTAATCCCGTCAACGCCAACTCCGGAAAGACCACCAGCTCGGCGCCATCGGCCGCGGCCTTGCGCGCGAGGGCTGCGATCTCCCCGAGATTTTGGCCGGCGTCATCGCCAGGTGAAAACTGCGCGACACATATTCGCGACGCCTTTCCGGGCGGCCAGGACTCGTGGCCATAAAGACCGAAGAAATCGCGCGGGTTCCAGCTGAACGTGTCGGTCAGCAGCTCTGGGTAGAGCTCCGGCCGTCGCTGCGCGAACACGGTTTCGCCGAGCACGCGGCGCACGCGGGCAGCGTCGAGATCGATCTCGGACAGCAGGACTCCATCGCCCCTATCAAGCACAGCCGTCACCTGCCCGTCCGGCGCAATCACGCAGCTGCCGCCGCTGAATTGCACGCCGCGTTCGAGCCCCCATCGATTGCTCTCAATGACGTAGCAGCCGTTCTCGAAGGCGCGACTGATCCAGTAAGGCGCGGGCGTCCGCTCTGCCAGCCAGTTGGAAATATGGCAGATGACGTCCGCGCCCCCGAGCGCCATCAGGCGCGCCGTTTCCACGAAATGGATGTCCATACAGATCAGCAGCGCGATCCGCCCGATCGGCGTCTTGAACACCTGGTTGTGCAGATCGCCCGCCGCCGCCCATTTCGGCTCCGAGATGTAGGGATGCGTCTTGCGGTGACGACCGACAACGCCGTCGGGGCCGATCAGGACGGCCGTGTTGAAGTAGATGCCGTCTTCATCGACCTCCGGCATGCCGACCACGATGTAACAGGCGTGCTTGCACGCCAGCGCCGCGAAACGGTTCGTGGTTGGCCCCGGGATCGTCTCGACAAAAGGCGCAACCTCGGCACGGTCGAACCAGCAATAACCGGTCGTCCCCATTTCCGGCGTGACGATCAGCTTGGCACCGGCAGCCGCCGCCTGCTCGCAGAGATCGAGCAGGCGCGCAATGTTGCGCTCCTTCTCGAACATCGTCGGCTCGAACTGGACGGCGGCGACTTTGTGTATGCGCGACATGGCCTTGCCGGTCCTCAAACGAGATAGGACTTCTTGATGGAGGCGCCGAGCGTATATTTGGGATCGACCATGTTGCCGACACGCATGCGTCCGGCCTGAGTTAGCAGCATGTAGGCGTCGATCTCGTCGAAGCCGTAGTCGGCCGCCATCCAGCGGCAGAGCTCGCGATAGGCGATGCGGGCGGCGTCCTCCATCGGTCGCGCCGAGCCAATGGTCATAATGAACTCCTTCGTCTCGAGCCGCGGCCACGCAATGGTCCAGCCCTTGATCAAGTCGATCTGAACCGTTGTCACGGTCGGATGTTCGATGGCGACCCCACAGAGCTCGCCATCGCCTTGTGCGGCATGGCAGTCGCCGAGATAAAGCAGCGCACCCTTGGTGTTGACCGGCAGGTAAATGACGGCACCGACACCGACGTCGGGAAGGTCCATGTTACCACCGTAATAGTCCGGAACCAGCGACGAGATCGCCTCAATCTCCGGCGAGGTACCGATGGTGCCTATGAAGGGCTCGTAGGGCAGCGTGATCTTGTCGTTCCACTTCGTTCCGGTCTTGGCATCGATCTCGAGCTTTTTAACGCGCTCAGGGAGCGCGGGATTGAGCAGCGCGGTCTGGGCAGTGCTGACCAGCCCTCCGAAGTCCGGCATGACCACGGTGGTGCCGCACGGCTGCGGTCCCCGTGGCACGATGCTTTCGATGTAAACGGCCAGCACGTCGCCTTTCTCGGCGCCATTGACGTGGATCGGTCCGTTCTGCGGATTGAGGAACGGAAAGTTGAGAATCTTGGACGGGCTGTCGGTCTCGTGCTTGATTGCGCCTTCGAACGCGTCATGCGTCTCGGCGGAGACGACGGCGCCCGGATCGACCGTCAGCACCGGCTTCACATAGGGGCCGTAGACATAGTGGTACTTGCCTTGCTCGGTTTCGGTGATCGTGTATTCCTTGCCGCGCTCGCCCTTGGCGACACCCTTGCGGGCCATAATCGAGTCGTTTTGCCAGGCCATTGCTGTTCTCCTTGGTTATAGGCGTCGCTCTCAAACCGCGAGGTGGCGGCGCATCTCAGCCTCATCGTCGAGCGCCGAGCGGTCGAGGCTTGCGACGATGCGGCCTTTGTCCATGACGTAGCAGCGCTGCGCCATGGCACGGATCATGTCGAGATTCTGCTCGACCAGGATGATGGTCACGCCAGTCCTACGGTTGAGCTCGACCATGTTGCGCGCGATATCCTGAACGATGTTGGGCTGGATGCCCTCCGACGGCTCGTCGAGCAGGATGAGATTGGGATCGGCAATCAAGACCCGCCCGATCGCGAGTTGCTGCTGCTGGCCGCCGGACATCGTGCCGGCACGCTGGGTCCAGCGCTCGGCGAGAATCGGAAACGCCTCGACGATCTTGCGCCGCCCTTCCTCGGGGATGCCGCTGCCCTTGATCGCGGCGCCGACCGCAACGTTCTCGCCGACAGTCAGCCGCGGGAACACGTCGCGCCCCTGCGGCACAAAACCCATGCCGAGGCGAGCCCGCTTGTGTGCCGGGAGAGATTCCACCGCCTTGCCGCGATAGACGATCGAGCCGCTCATCGCTGGCACCAGCCCGATCAGGCTCTTCATCAGCGTGGACTTTCCGACACCGTTGCGTCCGATGACAGCGACGATCTCGCCTTCCCGCACCTCGATCTCGAGGCCCTGCAGGACGGGCTTGCCGCCATAGCCGGCGCGCAGAGCCAGCGTCGAGAGGATCACTTCCTTACGCGGCATATCAAGCATGGGCCTGCCCCAGATAGATCGCCGCTACACGTTCGTCGGCCACGATCTCGTCGATCGAGCCCTGCGCAAAGACCTGACCGAGATGCAACACGGTCACGCGCTGCGCAACCTGGCGCACGAAGGCCATGTCGTGCTCGATCGCCAGCACAGTCATGCCATCGGCATTCAGCCGCTGCACCATCTCACCCGTCATGTGGGTTTCCTCCGGAGACATGCCGGCGGTCGGCTCGTCGAGCAACAGAAGGCTCGGTTTCAAGCTGATCGCCATGCCGATCTCGAGCCACTGCTTCTGGCCGTGGCTCAGATTGCCGGCGGTCTGCGCCTGCTCGCTCGCAAGTCCGAGGAAGGCGAGCAGTCTGTCGATCTCCGCTTCGAGCTCCCTACCGCGATGTCGGCTCTGCAAGGCGATCTCAAGGTTCTGGCGGACGGATAACCCCTTGAAGACACCAGGCACCTGGAACTTGACCGACAGTCCGCGGCGAATCCGCGCAAAGGACTTCAGCGACGTGATGTTTTCTCCCGCGAAGAGGACATCGCCGCTGCCGGGATGGTGCTCGCCGAGGATCAGGCGGAACAACGTACTCTTTCCGGCGCCGTTCGGGCCAATCAGGCAGTGGATCTCACCCGCCTCCAACGTGAGGTCAACGGCATTGGTGACGTGCAGGCCACCAAAATGCTTGTTCAGTTTACGAAGCTCGAGCAATGACATCAGCCGGCCCTTTGGGTGATGCGCGCGGCCAGTCGCCCGAACCAGTTCATCGTCCCGAGCACGAGACCGTTCGGGGCGATGAGGACGGTCAGCACCAGCAGCACACCCATGAAGACGAGCGCATACTGGCTGCCGTAGATCGTGAGCGCCTGGAATGCCGCCAGCACGACCAGCGTGCCGACTACGGTCGAGGTCAGGTCACTGCGGCCACCGACGGCAACCCAGATCAGCGGCAACGCCGCTGCCGTCATGCCCATGCTCGAAGGCGTGATATATTGTCCCCACGCCGTGTAGAGCACGCCCGATATCCCCGCTAGCACGGCGCCAATGACGAAAGTAATGAGCTGATACTTGCGAACATCGTAGCCGAGCATCTCGGCCCGTTCCGGGTTCTCGCGAATCGCGACGATCACATTGCCGAATGACGAGTTCATCAGGATGCGCAAGGCCAGATAGACGAAGACCAAAAGGCCAAGCACGAAATAATATAGCCCGACATCGGCGAATAGCACGATCGGCTCCCCCGGCCACGGGATGGTTAGAGGCGGCATCGCGCTCATGCCGTTGAAGCCGTTGAGCCGCGCACTACCAATGTGCCACTCCGGTCCCGCGGTCTGCGCCATGAAGCGCTCCAGCATCAGGGTCACGGCGAGCGTGACGATACCGAGGAATACGCCGGCGATGCGGCCGAAGAACATGAAATAGCCGAGCAAGGCCGCAAAGAGCGCCGCAATCGCGACCGCCGCCACCAGCGCCACCAATGTGAATCCATAGGCCGAACCGAAATTGAGGGTCAGGACGCCGTAACCATATCCCGCGATGCCGAAGAACGCGGTCTGACCGAAGGAGAGCGAGCCGCCATAGCCCCAGATCAGGCAGAGGCTGAGAGCGATGAACACCCAGACGAAGAAGTAGACGGTGTTGCCGACCGTGTAGCCGTCGCTGAACAGCGGATAGGCGACCGCGATCATCATCACGACGGCAAATAGGCTCCAGAAGGCCGGACCACGACCGACGGTCTGTGGGCCTTCGAGACGACAGAAGAAAGAGAGGAAACCGCTCACGACGCCATCACTCCGTCAGGTGCGTTCGCGCAGCACGAAGCCGGAGATGCCCTTCGGCAGCACCCGGACCACAATGATGACGGCGACCAAGAGACCGATCTGACCGAATAGCTGCCCTTGCCAGGACGTCATCCCCGACTTCACGATCGCGAGCAGGCCGCCGGCCGGCGCCGTGCCGAGGAACACGTCGGCGCCGCCGATTACCACGGTGACGAATGCCTCCATGATGAAGGTGGCGCCCATGGTGGGCACCAGCGTCATGGTCGGCGCATAGAGACCACCGGCGAGGCCGGCGAGCCCCGCCCCGCAGGCGAAGGTGAGGCTGTAGATCAAGCGGGTGTCGACTCCGAGCGCGGCGGCCATATGCGGGACCTGAATGGTGGCGCGCGCCAGCACGCCGAAGCGCGTCCAGTTGAACAGCGCGTAGAGCCCGGCCAGCACGCCGAGCGCGGCGCAGAACAGCACGATGCGATAGATCGAATAGGAATAGTCACCAACTTGAAAGCTGCCGAACGGCGTACCAACGCCGGCCATGGTCGATCCGACCATGATCAACGTGCCCTGCGTGGCGATCAGGCTGAGGCCCCAGGTCGCGACGATGGTGTCGAGCGGTCGGTCGTAGAGATGGCGGATGACCGCGAGTTCGACGAGGACGCCGACAAGCGCAGATACGACCGTGCCTGCCAGGATGCCCAGCGGCAGCGGCAAGCCCGCATGCACGGTCGCAGCCGTCACATACGCACCGCACATGATGAACTCGCCATGGGCGAGATTGATCACGCCCATCATGCCGAAGATCACCGCGAGCCCGCAGGCCGACAGCACCAGAAACGCAAAGGCGTCGCCGAATTGATAGAGCGCCGAAAACACGTGGGTCGCGATATCCATGAACCAACCAGTCTGGAGGAAGACGCGGCGTTACCGCCGCAGATGTCCGTGATCGCCCCGGCCCGCCGGCAACGCCAGGGCGTGCCCGGAGGGCCGGAGCGATCAGCCGCCGGGTCAGGGTTTCGGCGGCGGATTCGACGGCGTGTATTGGGCCATCGGATCTTTCTTTGTGAGATCGCAGCCGGCCTCACCCAACCAGTATGGCTTGATGTCCTCCCAGGTCTTCGGGAAGGAGATCGAATGATCGGCACCCACCTTGGCCAGATAGATCGTGTGCGACATATGCTGGCTCTTGGGGTCGATGCAGACCTTGCCCTCCGGCGCATCCATGCAGACATCTCCCATCGCGATCACTTTTCGGATGTCCTCACGCTTGGTCGATTTCGCCCGTTCCACCATCTGCTTGTAGAGATAGACGGCGAGATAGGAGTTTTCCGCCTCCTGGTTCACATACGGCTCGCTCGGGAACTTCGCCTTGAACTTGGCGTAGAACGCCTTGCTCTTGGGCGAGTCGATCTCCTCGATGTAGTTGGTGGTGACGTACATGTCCTTCAGGCTCGGCGGCTTGAAGCGCTTGTGCTCGTAGCCCTGCCCGACGTTGACGGAGGACGCCATCGGCAGGTTGACGTTGGCGGAAGCCGCCTGCTCGTAATAAGAGGCCTGTGCGGTGCCGACCAGCAGCGTGACCACGAAGTCGGGCTTGGCCTTCTGGATGTTCTGGATGCTCTGCGAGAATTGCGATACGCCGAGCGGGATGAATTCCTCGCCGGCCATCTTGCCGCCGTTCTCCTTGACGATCTTGCGCACCCACTCCGCCGAGATCTGGCCGAAATTGTAGTCGGCCGCTAGCGTGTAGACGTTCTTGCCGTACTTCTCCATCATATAGGGGATCAGCGTGGAGAACTGCTGCTCGGGCACCGCGCCGGTGACGACCATATGGCCGTCGCAGACGCCGCCTTCATACTGGTTGTTGTAGAAGGCGAAGCCGTTGAACTGGTCGACGATCGGCCGATAGGCCTCGCGCGAGGCCGAGGAGAAGCCCGCGAACACAACGTCGACCTTGTCGCGCTGGAGCACGCGCCGCATGAACTCCTGGTAGCGGGTGTTGTCAGATTGGGTGTCGTAAGGAACGAGCTCAAGCGGCCGGCCCATGATGCCGCCGGCCTTGTTGATTTCCTCGGCGGCGAGCTCGATGGCGTGGACCTTGCCGATGGTGGCCGCGGCGAAGTCGCCGGACTGATCCTCCAGCACGCCGAGTTTGATCGGGTTCTCGGCCGCTTGTACCAGGGTGGATCCGAGGACAAGCGTCCCCGTGAGGGCTTGTACCAGGGTGGATCCGAGGACAAGCGTCCCCGTGAGGGCTGCGGCACGCAGCCCCCGCAATACAGACTTGCTCATTTCGCTTCTCCTAGATGGCTTGCTTGTTGCCGCCTTGCAGCATGATGCCGGTCGTGCGGCCGGTCGTGTCGGGCGGCTTCGCCCGCTTGCTTAGAAACTCTTCGCAATAGAGTTCCATGTTCTGCCGCGCGCGCATGCTTTCGCGACGGAGCTGGGAATAGGCACCATCCTCATCGAGGCTGTCCTGCTGCATCAGCAGGATGACGGCCCGGATCACCGCACGACGACCGCGACGGCGCTCCTCGAGATCCTGGAGGCGCTCGCTCATTTCGGCGCGCAGCAGGAACTGGTTGATGCCCATGAACAGGGATGTATAGACCGCGCCGCCATGCACCGGCTTGCGCAGGAACGAGGTCGCACCGAGATTGACGAGCGCCTTTAGCCGGCTCGGCGCCTCGACGCCAACGAGGCCGATCACCGGCGCCGGAGGCAGCCGCGAGGCCGGGTTGACCTCGATCGCTACCGCGCCTTCGAGATCACCGTCCACGAACAGGATGTCGCGGTCGGCCTGAAGGCTCGCAATCTCGATCTGGGCCCGGCCGTCGACGATCTCAGGATATTCGGTGGAGACGCCGAGCTTGGCGAGCGTCGTTTCGAGCGCACTCTCCCATCCGCCCCGCCTGACCACGACGATGGCGCGGCCGCCCTTGAAGTTTTGCAGCAGTCGGGAGCTCATGATTGCACCACCTTCAACAGCGGGGAGCGCATCGCGCTGGCGAAGCGCGGCGACGACTGGACGAGATAGGGATCCGGAGCGATCGGCTCGCGCGATTCCAGCAGCACTTCGAACTGCCCGCCGGCGGTCGAACGGCCGATCCGTGGCGTGAGCCAGGCGTGAAAGGTCTGTCGGTCGATGCGGACCTCGCCTTGCGGGGCGCGTAGCCGCTGGTCGGCGACGGCGGCACGCACGGTGCGGGCATCGTCGGTCCCGGCCTGCACCAGCGCCGCCGCGAGCAGCTTGACGGCGATGTAGGAGGATTCAGCGTCTGCCGACGAGACCGGTCCTTTCGGAAAGGACGTCGTATAGGCGCGAATGAACGCAGCATTTTCCGGAGAGTTTAACGAGGAGAAATAGACACTCGAGGACAGGTGCCCGTCGACCGCGTCCAGGCCGATTTCAGGCAATTCCGGTTCCGACAGCGTGCAGCTCGCGACCGGAATTTCGGCGGCCTGGTCGATGCCGCGGGCGCGGCAGGCGGCACGGAACGCTCGAAAGAAGGCATAGGCACTGGTGCCGATCAGATTGTTGAACACGAAGTCGGGTCGCTGATCGATGATGGCCGCGATGACCTGGTCGACCTCGGTATCGCCGACCGAGAGATAGCGCTCGGCGCGCACGGTGCCGCCGCGGGCGGTCAATGCCTCGCGAAAGATGCGGTTGTTCTCCCAGGCCCAGATGTAGTTGGAGCCCACACAGAAGGCGCGAGAGCCGACCCGGGATGCCAGGTAATCAACCAACGGCAGCACGTGCTGGTTCGGTGCAGCGCCGGTATAGATGACGTTATCGGAACTCTCGAAACCCTCGTAGTGAGACGGATACCATAGCAGTCCATCGAACTTCTCGAAGCACGGGATCACCTCTTTTCGGCTCGACGAGGTGTAGCAGCCAACCACGTGGCGAATGCCGGACCCCAGGAGTTCGAGACTCAGCGAACGATAACGAGCGAGGTCGCCCGAAGGATTGACCACGACCGGCTCCAACACGATGTCGCCACCGCCCGCATTGACCTCCTGGAAGGCCAACAATGCGCCATTGAGGATCGAGCGCGCGACGACGCTATAGGAGCCCGTCGTCGAGAACATCACGCCAATTCGATATCGCTTCTGCGCCATCACTCGATCCAAAACAAAAAAGCGCCCGTCGGCTGTGAAGCCGAGGGCGCCCTCGCCGCCAACCGAACACGCGATGAAAGCGTGGCGTTGGAAATGGTTGAACTCACCGCGTTGATGGGCCGTCTTGCCCTACGCTTGCACGATACGGTCGTTGAGATCGGATACTATGTCAAGCGCGTTGTTGCGGCGGAAATTGCCGCAATTCGTGCCGCACTGTAGCAAAACTGTGCAAGGTGGTTCAAGCGCTGGCCCGTTCGGGCGTCACTCTTGCGCAGTGACCATGTGCCACATCGTTTCTGCGGCTGGCCAATCTTCTCATCGACGGCGCGCGTCTCGGTGTGATCGACTTCGACGATTGCGGCCTCTCCTGGTTCTTCTACGACTTTGCGGCCGCCGTCAGCTTCATGGAGCACGACCCCGTGGTGGCTGAGCTCCAGGCATCATGGCTCGACGGGTATCGCGACATCGCGCCGGTTTCGCACGAAGATGAAGTCATGCTGTCCATTTTCGTGATGGAGTCTTGTGGCTCTGCAACTCCGGAGCGCCACGGCGCGGCGCTTCGCCGCGACGATGCGTTCCCGGAATGTCGCCGTCATCATAATTTCCGATATCCGCGAACGATATTTCGAATTTTACAAGCGTCTCCCGCAACGCAAAACTCCGTCTGTGATTGGCGGCGAGTGAGAAGGCGTTGAGATGACTTCCGGTGGCTTGGAGTTGAGCGCTCGCGACGTCAGCGTCCAATTCGAAGGCTTGAAAGCGCTGTCCAAAGTCGCGCTCACGGTTCCGCGGGGACGCATCACCGGACTGATCGGCCCCAACGGCGCTGGGAAGACGACACTTATCAACGTGCTGACGGGATTTCAGCCGGTCGGCACAGGGACCGTCGACCTGGAAGGCGAGATGCTCAACGGCATCCCGGCCCACAAGCTTCGACGCAAGGGCGTCGCGCGCACGTTTCAGTCCGGCCGACTTTTCCGCGACCTCCCGGTCGTGGACAATCTCGAGGTCACGGGCGTGGGTCTGGGCCAGACGCGGCGCGAGGCGATCGCGGAGGCCGAGCGCGTGATGGCCTGGGTTGGCATATCGCATCTCGGCAGCACGATCGCGGGCGCCCTGCCCTACACCGACGAGCGCCGCGTCGCCATCGGCCGCGCCATCATGTGCACGCCGCGCTATTTGCTGCTCGACGAACCCGCCGCCGGCATGTCCGAGCATGAAAGCCACGATCTGGCCGTCATCATCCGGCGGATCGCCGGCGAACTCGGCGTCGGCGTGCTGCTGATCGAGCACAACATCGGCCTCGTGCTCGAACTTTGCGAGCGCATCTTCGTGCTCGATTCCGGCGAGATCATCGAAGTCGGCGCGCCTGCGCAGATCCGCAACAGCGACGCGGTCCGGCACGCCTATATGGGCACGCAGCGTGACGAAGTGATTCCGGCGCTCGTGACCGAGATGGGGGCCGCATCATGACGCTGCTCGCCGTCGACGACATCACTGTCAGCTACGGACGCCTGACGGCGTTGCGCGGCGTCACGCTAGAGATCGCCGAGGGTGAGGTGCTGTTCGTAACAGGCCCCAATGGCGCAGGCAAATCGACGCTGCTGAACGCGATCGCCGGCGTCGTGCCGACGGGCTCGGGCGCCATCACCATGGACGGCGCGAAAGTGACGGGCGCCTCGCCGGAGGACATCGCCCGGCGGGGATTTTCGCTGGTGCCGGAAGGACGCAACGTCTTCGGCGCACTGAGCATCGAGGAAAATCTGAAGGTCGGCACAGGTATGCGGCGCGACAGGCACAAGATCGCCGGCGACCTCGAATCCGTCTACGCCGAATTCCCGATGCTGGCCGATCGTCGTCACACTGCGGCGGGCATGCTCTCCGGCGGCCAGCAGCAGATGCTTGTCATCGGTCGCGCGTTGATGACGGCTCCGCGCATCATGGCCATCGACGAGCCATCGCTCGGACTCGCGCCCAAGATCATCGATCAGGTCTACGAGATCCTGGTGCGGCTACGGGCGCAGCGCAAGCTGACGCTGCTGATCGTCGAGCAAAGCTCGACGCGCGCCATGATGACCGGTGGACGCATGATCCTGATTCGCGGCGGACGCATCGTCCTCGAGGGCGCCGCCGCCGACATGATCAAGGACGAGCGGCTGAAGCAGGCCTATTTCGGCTTCGGAGACCACTGAGCATGACGGCGGTTCTGCAGATCATCTTCGACGCACTGAGCCTCGGCAGTCTCTATGCTCTGGGCGCGCTGGGCATCGCGCTGATCTTCGGCGTCATGCGGCTCGTCAACTTCGCCCATGGCGACTTCATCGCCTTCTGCGTGTTCGCAATGCTGTGGCCATCGATCGATGCAACCGCGGTCGTTTTCGCCGGCATGCTGCCGTTTTATCTCCTAATTCCGCTGTTGCTGATGATCGGCGCGGCTCTTTCGATCCTGTCGGAGATCATCGTATTCCGCCGTTTCCGCAACACCAATCCGGCAACGATGATGATCGCGTCCTTCGCCCTCGGCTTCGTCATCCGCCACATCCTGCTGATGTTCTATTCGAGCCGTCCGAAGTCGATCACGCTGTGGCCAAGTCTCGGCCTCCCGGTCGACTTTCTCGGCGCCCACATCCCGATGCTGCAGGTCGTGACCATCGTCATTACGCTGGCAGCGCTCGCCGTGCTCGTGCTGTTCCTCAAGCGCACACGCTATGGCCTCGAAATGCGTGCCGCGGCCGAAAACTTCACCATGGCGCGCATGCTCGGCGTCCGCGCCAACGGCGTCATCCTGCTGGCCTTTGCCATCAGCGGCATGCTGGCTGCGGCGATCGGATTGATCCTGGCCACCATCTCCGGCACCGCCGACATCAACATGGGTGCCAACGTCATGCTGATCGCCTTCATCGCCACCGTGATCGGCGGCCTCGGCAGTGTACCCGGCGCCGTCGCCGGCGGCTTCATCATTGGCGCCGCCAGCGTCGTCTTCCAGGCAACATTGCCGCACGACGCACGCGTCTTTCGCGATGCCTTCGTCTATGGCGCGGTGATCGTCGTCCTGCTGGTGCGGCCGCAAGGCCTGTTTGCACCAAAATCCGCCAAGCAGAGGGTCTGATCGATGTCGAAGCGGCCGTCTGTCATCCGGCAAACGATGCTGACACCGATCATGCTGATCGTCGTGCTGCTCGTCATGGCGGCGCTGAGCTATCAGTTCGGCACCCGAGCGTTCAACCGGACGGCCGTCGAGATGTTCATCAACATCATGGTGGTCGTCGGCCTCTACGTGTTTGTCGGAAATTCGGGCCTGCTCTCGTTCGGGCACATCAGCTTCATGTGCCTCGGCGCCTACATGACCGCATGGCTCGCGATCCCGCCCGTGATGAAGTCGATCACACTCAAGGGACTGCCCGCGTGGCTGCTGCACACGCAACTGCCGATGTGGGTCGCCACACCCATTTCGGGCGTGTTCGCCGCCCTGTTCGCGCTCGTCGTTGGTCGCGTCATCATGCGCCTGTCGGGGATTGCCGCCTCAATCGCGACCTTCGGACTTCTCGGCGTCGTCAACAACGTCTATTCGAACTGGGATTCGGTCACGGGCGGACAGGGTTCGATCGTCGGCATACCGCCGACCATGAACGTATGGATCGGCTGGCTCGGTGCGGCTGTTGCGATCCTGATCGCCTATCTCTACGCGATTTCCCGCTCCGGGCTCGCGCTTCGCGCCACACGCGATGAGTCGGTCGCCGCCAGCGCCTCGGGCATCGACATTGTCCGCGAGCGGCTGATCGCATTCGTGGTCAGCGCCTTCATCATCGGCATAGCCGGTGCGCTCTACGCGCACTTCCTGAGCATCGTCAACCCCGGTGCCTTTTATCTGCGGACGACCTTCATCACCCTGTCGATGCTGGTCGTCGGCGGAATGTACAGCCTCAGCGGCGCCGTCACCGGCGTCGTCACGATCTCGGTGCTGATCGAATTGTTCCGCAACCTCGAGAAGGGCATCAGCCTTGGCGCACTCAAGGTTGCGCTGCCGAACGGCGTCCAGGAGATCGCGATCGGCATCATCACCATCGTCATCCTGATGTACCTGCCGACCGGCCTCACCCGCAACCAGGAGTTCTCCTGGCGCGGATGGCCGATGCTGCGACGATGGTCACGCCCGGTGCGGACCGCGATGAAGGAACTGAACTGAATTTAACTGCACAGCTGGAGGAATGGTTATGCGTCTTGCGAGAATACTGAGCGTCCTGACTGGAGTGTCCGCACTCTGGTTCACACCTGCCAAAGCGGCCGACGAGATCGTCGTCGGATTTGCGACCGCGGCTTCGGGTTTCATGCAAGCCTATGACAAGCCGGCACAAGATGCGGCAATGATCCGCATCGACGAGATCAACAAGGCGGGAGGCTTGCTCGGCAAGAAGATCAAGGCCGTCTTTGCCGACACCAAGACCGACCAGGCCGAAGGCGCGAAGGCAGGTCTCGCGGTGCTCGATCAGGGCGCAGATCTCGTGGTCGTGTCCTGCGATTACGATTTCGGCGCGCCGGCGGCGCTCCAGGCGCAAGCGGCGGGCAAAGTCTCGTTCTTCCTCTGCGCCGAATCGATCAAGGCCGGCATCCCCGGCGTCGGCCCCTACTCGTTCTCCGCGTCGGTTCTGGCCGCCGTGCAGGGCGCGACCATGGCGGAATGGGCCTACAACAAGAAGAATGCCCGCAGCTTTTACCGGCTTCTCGACAGCTGGACCGTCTACAACAAGGGCATCTGCGATGGCTTCGACTGGATGATGCCGAAGCTCAAGGACGCGACGCTGGCCGGAAGCGATACGTTCAAGAATGACGACGCCTCGATCGCGTCCCAGATCACGCGCATCAAGAGCCTGCCGAAGGAGCCCGACGCCATCATGGTTTGCACGATGATGCCGGGTGCGGTCTCGGCCATCAAGCAGATCCGGGCTGCCGGCATCAAGTCGATGATCCTTAACGGCTCGGGCATGGACGGCAGCTACTGGCTGAACGCCGTTCCGGATCTGTCGAACTTTTACGTTCCAGTGCAGGGCTCGATCTACGGCGACGATCCCAATCCGAAGGTCGGCGAGTTCAACAAGAAGTACAAGGAAGTCACGGGCGGCGATCCGTCCAGCCAGTACGTCTATCCCGGCTATGTCCTGATCGACGTTTGGGCCAAGGCGGTCGAACGTGCCAAGACCACCGACGCCCCGGCTGTGGTCGCCGAGCTGGAAAAGATGAACAACGAGGCCACGCTGTTCGGGCCGCGTACCTTCAACAAGGACATCCACCATCAGAACCAGGGCCGTTACCTGATTATCGACACCGAGGGCGGCAAGCCGAAGATGGTCGATCAGTGGACCATCTCGGAGAAGATCCCGGTCGACTATCTGGTGTCGAAGTAAGCTGGCAATGCGCCGCCCGCGGTGCGTGTCGCACCTGCGGGCGGCCTTCCCCCTGGACTGAACGCAAGCCATTGAGAGGAAACAGGAGAATGGTCGTGATCAATTGCGACATGGGCGAGGCCTATGGCCTCTACAAGATGGGTGACGACAAGGCCCTGATGCCTCACATCGATGTCGCCAACGTGGCTTGCGGCTTCCATGCATCCGACTTCAATCACATGCGGAAAACGGTGCAGCTCGCCAAGCAATTCGGCGTCAAGGTGGGCGCCCATCCGTCACTGCCGGACTTGCAGGGCTTCGGACGGCGGGAGATGAAGATCGACCGCGAGGAATTGACGAACTGCCTGCTTTATCAGATCGGTGCGCTCAAGGCATTCCTGGATGCCGAAGGCCTACCGCTCAATCACATCAAGCCGCACGGTGCCCTCTACGGCATGGCCGCGCGCAGCGAGAACATCGCGGAGGCCGTCGCCGATGCCGCCGATGTCTACAAGGTGCCACTGCTCGGCATGAAGGGCACGCTGCATCAGATGGTCTACGAGCGGCGCGGCCACACCTTCGTCGCCGAATACTACGCCGACCTCGACTACAATGCCGACGGCAGCCTCATCATCACACGCGAGCATGAAGCCAAGGATCCGGCCGATGCGGCGTCGCGGTGCACGCGCGCGGTGAACGAAGGCAAGACCCGCTCGGTGGCAGGAAACGACGTCCTGGTCGGAGCCGACTCGATCTGCATCCACTCCGACACGCCCAATGCCGTCGCGATCGCACACGCGGTTCGCGAGGCCGTCCGCCCCTATCTCACCGCGCGATGAGAACTGCCGAAGAAACGTACAACCAGGAGGACCTCATGGCAACACAGCAGATATTCTCGCCCCTACCCGGCATATTCTATCGCAAGCCCGCACCCGACAAGCCGGACTACAAGTCGGACGGCGACACGATCACGGAGAACGACACGATCGGTCTCATCGAGGTGATGAAATCATTCAACGAGGTGAAGGCCGGCGCGTCGGGAAAGATCTTGCGCTTCCTGGCCGAGAATGAGGAAGCCATAATGGCGGGACAACCAATTGCCGAGATTGATGTTTGAGACCGCCAGACCAGCCATGACGATCCAAAAGCTCCTCATCGCCAATCGGGGCGAGATCGCCGTCCGTATCATTCGTGCGGCGTGCGAACTCGGCATCGCGACCGTGCAGGTCTACAGCAAGGCCGACAAGGATTCGCTTGCCGTGAAGCTCGCGGACGAGTCGATCGAGATCGGTCCGCCGCAAGCCTCCAAGTCCTATCTCAACCAGGCGACGATCCTCGCCGCCGCCAAGACGACCGGCGCCGACGCCATCCATCCCGGTTACGGCTTCCTGGCCGAGAACGCCGAGTTCGCGGCCGCCGTCGAGGCGACGGGACTGATCTTTGTCGGTCCGACGGCGCAATCGATCCGGCTGATGGGCGACAAGGTCGCGGCCCGGGAGGCTGCGGCCGCGGCCGGCGTGCCGACCGTTCCCGGCAGCGCCGGACGCCTGGAATCTGCCGACGCAGCGTTCGCGCTGGTCGAGAAGACCGGCTTTCCCGTGATGATCAAGGCCGCGGCCGGTGGTGGCGGACGCGGCATCCGCATCGCACGTTCCGCCGAGGAATTCCATCATCTGATGCCACAGGCACAGGCGGAGGCGCTCGCGGCCTTCGGCGATGGCGGGCTCTATGTCGAGAAGCTGATTGAAGGTGCGCGGCACATCGAGGTGCAGATCCTCGGCGATGGGCGCGACATCATCCATTGTTTCGAGCGCGAGTGCTCGCTGCAACGGCGCCGTCAGAAGGTCTGGGAAGAAGCCCCCTCGCCTTCGCTGACGCCGGCCGTTCGCGACAGACTGTGTTCGTCGGCCGTTGCGCTGGCCAAGGCCGTCGACTATCGCGGCGCCGGAACGCTGGAATATCTCTATGACGACCGCAGCCACGAGTTCTACTTCCTGGAGATGAACACGCGAATCCAGGTCGAACACCCCGTGACGGAGATGGTCACTGGCATCGACCTCGTGGGCGAGATGATCCGGATTGCCGGCGGCGAGCCGCTGCGCTTCCGCCAAGATCAGGTTCGCGTCCACGGTCATTCGATCGAAGTCCGCATCAACGCCGAGGATCCCGCGAAAGGCTTTCTCCCAAGCCCCGGCACAATCAGCGGCCTCAGCGTACCCGAAGGAGACGGCGTGCGCTTCGATAGCATGCTCTATCAGGGCTACACCGTACCGCCGTTCTACGACAGCCTGCTCGGCAAGCTGATCGTGCACGACAAGGACAGACCGAGTGCGATCCGGCGGCTCGAGCGTGCGCTTGCGGAGCTCAGCGTCGAGGGCCTGGCGACGACCAAGCCGCTGCATCAGGCGCTCGCGCGCGATCCCGACGTTCAGGCCGCGCGCTTTCATACAGCCTGGCTCGAACCATGGCTGGAAACCCATGCGGCGTCGCTCGGCACCACAGCGCCGTCACCGACCGCCAAGGTCGCGCAATGACCGCGAGAGAACCCGCCCCGTCAGCAACAGGAGGCCGCTAGTCATGCAAACTCGATTTTCCTACGGCGGCGATGAGCACATCTTCGCCGAGGTCGCTGAGGCCATGTCACTTGAGGCGTTCTTCAAAGGCCTCTTCATCACCAATGCGGTGCGCGAGGCCAAGATCAACGGCGTGACCGAGATCTGCCCGGCCAACGCGTCCTATCAGGTCAAGTTCGATCCGGATCAGATCAAGCCCGACGACCTGCTTGCAGAGCTGAAAAAGCTGGATTCCGCATCCGAGAAATCCGCTCCCGTCATCAAGACGCGGATCATCGAAATCCCCGTGCTCTACAATGACCCCTGGACGCACGAGACCTTGATGCGCTTCCGAGAGCGCCATCAGGACCCGAACGGCACCGATCTCGAATATGCCGCGCGCATCAACGGACTAGATGGTGTCGACGCCTTCATCAAAGCCCACTCAAGCGCGCCATGGTTCGTCTCGATGGTCGGTTTCGTCGCGGGCCTGCCGTTCCTCTACCAGATGGTGGAACGCCAGCGGCAGATCCAGGCGCCGAAATATCTGCGCCCGCGCACGGACACGCCAAAACTCACCGTCGGGCACGGCGGATGCTTCAGCTGCATCTATTCGGTACGCGGCGCCGGCGGCTACCAGATGTTCGGCATCACGCCGATGCCGATCTACGACCCCAACCAGAAGATCAGCTATCTGCGCGACTTCATGTGCCTGTTCAAGCCGGGCGACATCGTGAAGTGGAAGCCGATCGACCGAGCGGCCTATGACGCTGCCGTGGCCGATGTCGATGCCGGCCGTTTCGCGCCAATCATCCGCGACGTCTCGTTTTCGCTGACCGAGTTCAACCACGACATCGACGCCTATAATCGCAAGCTCGAGGGGGTTCTCCATGGCAATTAAAGTCTTGAAGCCCGGCCTTGCCACAACCGTGCAGGACTTGGGGCGTCCCGGCTACTATCACATCGGCATCCCGCTCTCCGGCGGCATGGATCGTCACGCCCTTGCCGCTGCAAACCTGCTCGTGGGCAACGAGGAAGGCGCTGCAGTCCTCGAGGCCGTGTTCATGGGGCCGGAGCTCGAGTTCACCGATGACGCCCTGGTCGCGATCACTGGCGCCGAGCTGCCGCCGAGGCTCGATGGCGAACCGCGCGAAACCTGGACGAGCTTCAAGGTGAAGCGCGGCCAGAAGCTCTCCTTCGATTTCCTCAAGCAGGGCGCGCGCGGCTATATTGCGATCGCTGGCGGCATCGACGTGCCGCTTGTCCTTGGCTCGCGTTCCACCTACGCGCTCGGCGCGCTGGGCGGCTTCAAGGGCCGAAAGCTCGAGGCCGGTGACGAACTTCCCATCGGCGGGGCCAGCGCATCCTTCAAGGATGGCCGCACAATCGCGAAGGATCTGCGCGGCCTGCCGGCGGGGATGCCGACGGAATTGCGCGTGATGCCCGGGCTCTACTGGCATCGCATCACCGAGACGGCCGGCGTTGGCTTTTTCGGCGACACCTGGAAGGTCGCACCGGAAGCTGATCGGATCGGTTACCGCTTCAAGGGTGGCAAGCCGCTCGAATTCGTGCCGCGCGAGCCCCCCTTCGGAGCAGGTTCGGATCCGTCCAACATCACCGATGCCTGCTACCCCTACGGATCGATCCAGGTTCCCGGGGGCACCGAGCCGATCGTGCTGCATCGTGACGCCGTCTCGGGCGGCGGCTATTTCATGGTCGGCACGGTCATCGCGGCGGACATGGATTTGATCGGCCAGCTCCAGCCCAACACTCCGGTGAAGTTCGTCAAGGTCGGAATGGAAGAGGCCCTTGCGGCGCGCAAGAGCCGGGCCGGGTTGCTGGGCAAGCTTCGCAGTGCTTTATTGGCGTAGGCGCTGAAGGGCCGTACAGTATCCGGCCGCCCCCGGGCGACCAAGCTCCGATACGGCGCTTGGTCGCTCTGACCGTCCGCTGCTCCACTATTGTGTTCCTCCAGGTACCCGCGCGCAGACTAGGCACGGGAGTTGCATTGAAATCCCTTACGCCCAAAAGCAGCGCTCAACCGATCGTGAGTTAGGTAAAATCAAAATATCGGATCGACCGTGATGTCCGTTTCTTTGAAACAAATCCGCTATTTCGTCGCCGCCGCTGAGACTGGGCGTATCAGCCAGGCAGCCATCGACCTGAATGTCTCGCAATCCGCGGTCACCGCCGCGATCCAGCAACTCGAAGCCATCGTCTGTGCCCGCCTGCTGGAGCGCACCCCGACCGGCGTGACCGTCACCATGGAGGGCAACCGGTTCCTGTCGCAAGGACGCCAGATCCTTGCGTCAGTCGCCGAAGCCGTCCACGGGACGCATATGTCCGCCGGTCCGCTGTTCGGAACGGTGCGCATCGGCGTCACCTATACCGTTTCCGGCTATTTTCTGCCGCGGCATCAGATGCGTTTCCAGGCGAGCTTTCCCGGGATCACGGTCGAGCTGTTCGAGATGCCGCGCGACGTGCTCGAACGCGCGGTCGTTGACGGTGCGCTCGATCTTGCCGTCATGCTGGTCTCGAACCTGCACAACAACGCCATGCTTGCGAGCGAGACGTTGTTGCGGTCGCCACGCCGGTTGTGGCTTTCTCCCGATCATCCACTGACACGTGCCGAGCGCGTCCATCTCGCTGAGATCGCGACCTACCCTTACGTCATGCTCACCGTCGACGAAGCCAAGCACACGTCGATGCGCTACTGGAACGCCTTGTCGCTCGAACCGCGAACGATCTTCCGCACCTCCTCCGTCGAAGCGGTCCGATCCATGGTCGCGGGCGGAATGGGCATCACCATCCTGTCCGATCTCGTCTACCGGCCCTGGTCGCTCGAGGGCCAGCGGATCGAGACTCGCGTCATCGAGAACGAAGTGCCCAGCATGGACGTCGGACTGGCCTGGCGCCGTGACACTGAATTTTCCGAGGCTGTGAAGGCGTATCGCGACTTCATGCGCTTTGCCGTGGCAGGCGTCGGTCCGGCACGTCCTCCTGTCGGCACCGACCACCGACAACGATCGGACGAGGCCATCGAAATCTGAGATATCGACGCCCGCTTATTTCGATTTGACGCCGTCAGGTCCTCCTCGCCAAGCTTCGGTCGATCACGGCGGCCGGCACGATGAACGAGCGCAAGGCCCGAACAGGCGAAGGCAGGGACGGAGTGCGGCATGCAGGCCACTTATGCGACCAGCGATGTTCCCTCGCAAAGTCGGCGGCACTTCTGGCAGGACGTTGTCTCGAAGACCTACTTCCCGCTCGATCTCGTCTTTCCCGGCGGTCGCGATTTCCACGCGAGCCTTGGCGCCTGGTCGATGGGTCCGCTCTCAGTATCCCGCAATGTCTCGAATGGCTTGCTCTACAGGCGCCGCGAACGGCACCTCGTCAACGAGCGTGAAGAATGTTTCCTCATCACGGTCCCGGAGCTCGCCGAAATCCGTTTCGAGCAGGACGGCAAGGATGTCCGGTGCCGGCCCGGCGCATTCGTGATCGAGAGAAGCCATCTGCCCTATGAATTCAGCCACGACGATCCGACGGCGCTCTGGGTGCTGAAGATCCCGAGCGCCGTCCTGCGCGCCCGGATATCCCGGCCCGAACGTCTTGCGACGTTGCAATTCGACGCCAGCCGCAGCGGAGGGGCACTTTTCGTCGACACGCTGCGGCTTGCCGGCGAACGCATCGCGGACATGGACGACGCGGCTCGTACCTTGATGGGCAAGCACCTCATCGAGCTCCTGGCGATGGTGATCGAGTCGGACGACCGCGTGCTGTTGGGCCATTCCTCGTCCGTTCGCAACGGCCACCTTCATCGCTGCGAGCAGTTCATTCGCACCCGCCTCGACGATATGCGGCTTACGCCGCAAATGGTCGCAGACGGCTGTGGCATCTCGCTCAGATATCTGCATCAGGTTTTTGAGGGGGAAGGCATCACCGTTTGCGCCTATATCCGGAACCAACGCCTTTCGATGTCCGACGCCATGTTGCGTGATCCCGCATGCCGCAAGAGCATCTCGGAAATCGCCTATCAATGGGGCTTCGGTGACCAGGCGCAGTTCAGCCGGAATTACCGCAGCCGATTCGGCTGCACCCCGAGCGAGGCTCGCGCTGCGGCGCGCACCGCCCTTCCCTGAAAGCTCCGGCGCGCCGGTGCGGTGGTCGTCGGTGCTCTCTCGCACAAATCTTCCTGCGCTTAGCGTCAAGAATTGTTGCCTCCGATCTGCATATGATTGGCGGTCGCAATTCGATGAGGAAGTCGCATGGTGCAGAACCTTCGTGTAGCCGTCGACGTCGGCGGCACCTTTACCGACGTCTGCATCATGGACGAAACAACCGGCCGCATCCGCATCGAGAAGACGGCCTCGACCCCAGATCCCATCGACGGGATCATGGGCGGTGTGTCCAAGGCTGGCGTCGATCTTGCCGATGTGGCGCTGTTCTCCCACGGCACCACCGTTGCGACCAACGCGCTGATCACGCGCCGCCTGCCGCGCACGGCCGTGGTCACAACCAAGGGATTTCGCGACGTCATCGAGATTCGGCGCGCCAATAAGGAAGACCTCTGGGATACGTACAAGGATGTCGTCAAACCTTACGTCCCGCGACGTGACCGCCTGACCGTCCCGGAACGCGTCGACGCCGGCGGTGTCGTGATCGAGCCGCTCGATGTCGAGGCCGCACGCGACGTCGCGCGCATTCTCAAGCGCCGCGGCGTTGCCGCGATAGCGGTCTGCTTCATGAACGCCTATCTCAACGGAGCGAACGAGCGCGCCATGCGCGACATCCTCGTCGAGGAAATGCCCGACATCCCCGTCTCGATTTCCTCGCAGGTACTCCCCGAAATCTTCGAGCACGAACGGTTCTCGACCACGGTCGCGAATGCCGTCGTCAGCCCCGTCGTGGTCAGTTACACGAGTCGGCTCGGCGAACGGCTTGCCGATGAGGGCTATACCCGCGATCTTCTGCTGCTGCACACCGGCGGCGGCGTCATGACGCCGGCCAGCGTCAAGGATTTTGCCGCGCGTCTGGCTGGTTCCGGAATCGCCGCCGGTGCCATCGCCAGCCGCTACATCGCCGGCCTCTGCGGCTTTCCCAACTCGATCGGCCTCGACATGGGGGGCACCTCGACCGACGTCTCGCTGGCCTATGAAGGGCAGTCGCGCATCACCAAGGACTGGCACATCGAGTTCGGCTATCCAATCCGCTTTGCGTCCATCGAGGTGCTCACCATCGGTGCTGGCGGTGGATCGCTGGCTTGGACCGACTCGGCCGGCTCGCTGCGCAACGGCCCACAATCGGCCGGGGCCTTTCCGGGCCCCGCCTGCTACAGCAATGGCAACACGCAGCCGACAAATACGGACGCCAACGTCACGCTGGGCCGACTCGGCACCAATCTTGCCGGCGGCAAAGTGAAGCTTGACCCCGCGCTGGCACGTCAGGCCGTCGAGGACGGCGTTGCAAAGCCGTTCGGCCTCGGATTGCACGAGGCTGCCGACGCGATCGTCAAGGTCGCCAACGCCAACATGTCGGACGCAGTGCGACTGATCTCGATCAGCCGTGGTTACGATCCGCGCGACTTCGCCCTGGTGGCCTTTGGCGGAGCCGGTGCACTGCACGGGGTCGATGTCGCACGCGAGCTGGCGATCCCGGTCGTGATCGTGCCGCCCAATCCCGGCGTGACCTCGGCACTTGGCTGTCTCCTGGTCGACATGCAGCACGATTTTTCACAGAGCTGCATGGTCGGCGCCGACGAGGCCGATGCCGCCGACATCGAGGCGCAGTTCGCGGCGCTTGAGGAGGACGCACTCACCCGGCTTACCCGCGAAGGCGTCGCGCCACAGGACATCGTGCTTCAGCGATCGATCGACATGATGTATCGCGGCCAATGGCGCTCGCTCGCGGTCCATGCGCCGAGCCCCATCGGCGCGATCGCCGACCTCGTCCAGAGCTTCCATTCCGAGCACCAGCGTGAGTACAATTTCCGCCGCGACAGCGCCCCGGTCAGTTTCTTCCGTCTCAATCTCAAGGCGGTGGGCGTCGTTCCCAAGGCGGAGTTCGCCATCCACGAACCGACCGGTGCGATCCCTGAGCCGGTTGGCCGCCGCAGGGTATGGTTCGAAGGCAACGGGTTGGACACGCCTGTCTACGAGCGCGACGACCTGCCCAGCGGCTTCTCCTTTCAAGGCCCTGCGATCATCGAGCAGGTCGACGCGACCACCGTCGTGCCGCCGGGCGCCAGTGCCGAGGTCGACAAATATCTCAACATCATCATCCGCGTGAAGGAATGAACCCATGGCCGGAGATCTCCCGCTCGACCCCGTGACCTTCGAGGTTCTCAAGAACTCCTTCATCACCAGTGTCGACCAGATGGGCGAGCAGGTGCTTCGGACCTGTTACTCCTTCGTCATCTACAATCGCGATTTCTCAAGTGCCCTGCATGACGCCCACGGCGAATGCGCCGCGCAGGGTAATCAGGACATTGCCGTCCATGTCGGCACGCTGCATTTCACCTGCAAGGACGTCATGCACTTTTTCGGCGACGATATGCATGAGGGTGACGTCTTCGCCATCAACGACCCTTATGCCGGCGGCACACACTTCCCGGATGTGCGCCTGATCCGGCCGATCTTCGCAGACGGCAAGATGATCGCCTTCAGCCAGTCGAACGGGCATTGGTCGGATGTTGGCGGCAGCGTGCCAGGATCGTTCGACGTCGCCGCACGCGAAATGTTCCGCGAGGGCCTGCGCATCACGCCGATCCGCCTGTTCGACAGAGGGCGCTTCTGCAAGGACGTTGCGCATCTGGTCGCCTCCAACACCCGCGATCCAACGTCGATCATCGGCGATATCCAGGCGCAGTCCCAGGCCACCCAGGTCTGCGAGCGCGAGATCCTGCGTCTCGTCAACAAATATGGTCGCGACACCGTCGAGACCGGCCTTGCTGCCGTGCAGGACTATGTCGAACGCTCGGTGCGGCAGCGCATCGCGGCGCTGCCCGATGGCGAATGGGAGACGGTCGACTTCATCGACCGCGATCCCGCCGGCGGCGAAGGCATGATCCCGATCCGTATCAAGCTGACGATCAAGGGCGACCGCGCCATCTACGACTTCACCGGCAGCCATCCGACCATCGGCTCGATCTACAATTCGGCCTTCGGCACGACCTTCTCAGCCGTCGCAGCCGGTATGAAAACTTTCTTCCCGGATCTCCCGCTCAATTCCGGATTCTACCGCTGCTTTGAAATCATCGCGCCGGAAGGCTCGATCATCGACGCTAAATGGCCGATCGCAGTCACCGGCTTCCTGATGCCGTTCGAGAAGATCATGAACTCGATCTACGAGATGTGGTCGAAGCTAATGCCGGAGCGCGCGCTCGCCTGCGCCTTCAATCTCGAATATCTGCTCACCGGCGGGCTCGACGCCCGCAGCCCGGACAAGCCCATCTTCATGTTCTACGACTGGCTCCCCGGCGGCTGGGGCGGACGTAACGGCAAGGACGGCAGCAATGTCACGACGGCTTGCTTCGGCACCGGCCTGATGTCGCAACCGGTCGAAGGTCAGGAGCGCGCCAATCCGATCCTGACCACGGAATGCGAAATCCTCAAGGACTCGCCTGGTCCCGGCAAATGGCGCGGCGGCGCCGGGGTCGTGAAGACCTCGCGCATGCTCCAGGCGGAGAAAACCGTGATTTCCTACATCTGCGACCGCGAGCGCGCCGTAGTGTGGGGCATCGAAGGCGGGTTACCATCCATGCCGCACGGCCTGACATTGACGCGTGCCGGCGGCCAGGCCGAAGAGCGGCTCGGCTCGATCTTCTCGGATGTCCCGATCGGCGAAGGCGATATCTTCTCGCGCCCGACAGCCGGCGGCGGGGGGTTCGGCGATCCGCTCGAGCGCGACCCGAAGCTCGTCGTTGAAGACATCAAGGACGACTATGTCTCGGTCGAGCGCGCCGCGAAGGATTACGGCGTTGTCGTGCGCACGGTTGACGCGGAGCTGTGCGAATACGAGGTCGACACGGCCGCGACCTCGGCGCTTCGTACAAAAATCAGGGCCGAGCGTGTCGCCAACGTGCGGCTCGATCCCGAGATTGTGGCAAAAAACTATCGCAGCGGTGCGATCAACGCCCTCGACGTGATCCGCCAGCATGCCGTGATCCTCGACTGGGGCACCGGCGCCCTGCTTCCAAAATCCACGAGCCAGTTCCGCGAGGTGTTCGAGCGACGCTCAGTGGCGAAATGGAGCACAGACTGATTGATCGAAGCTGGAGTTTCGACGCCATGGACACGCCCACCTCGAGATCGATCTATGTCGCCCCCTCGTTGGCGGCGGCGCTCGACGCGCTCGATGAAAGCGGCGCCGCAGCTGCGCCCTTCGCCGGCGGCACCTGGATCATGCGCGCCCCCATCCGGCACGAACCCCTCAAGTCGCGTTACGTCGCAATTGGAAGAATTGCGGAGCTCCACGCGATCAAGGTCGATGCCGATGGAGTCGAGATCGGTGCGGCGGTGACGCACGCCGCGCTGGCCGCGGCGCTGACGGAGTTTTCGGAATTCGATGTGCTGACGGCGGCGGCCAGCCGCTCCGCCAATCCGGCTATCCGCGGCATCGCAACCATCGGCGGCAACCTCGCAACGACGGCATTTGCAGCGGCTGATTGCGTGCCCGCGCTGCTCTGCCTCGATGCCGAAGTCGAAATCGCGAGCCGAGCCGGCCCGGAGCGAATCAGCCTGGAGCGGTTCCTGATGATGAGATCGACACTGGCGCCGGGGCGATTGCTTCACCGGATCATCGTGCCCCGGCGCGGTCGCAGGACGGTTCACGCCCGCCTGCCGCTGCGACAGGCCGGCGATTATCCGAGCGCCATCGTCAGTCTGGCCGTGAGCCTCGACGAAGCCGGTCACGTTCGGAGGGCGCGTGTCGCCGTCGGTTCAGTCGAGCCGGTGGCGCGCCGATGGGAGCGCCTTGAGGACGCTCTTGTCGGACATCCGCTCAATGCGGCGAAGGCTGCGGACGCGGCGGCCGGACTGGCCGACGAATTTACGGGTCGCGACAGTGCCGACGTGCCTGCCTGGTACCGGGTGCGCGTCCTGCCTGGCCTCGTCCGCCGTGCTGTCGCCGCGCTTGGCTCTTGAACCGTCGGGAATGAACATGGGCCTTAACCTGAGCGTCAACGGCGACCACCTCACCTCCACCGCCGATCCGGTCTCGCCTCTCGTCGACGTGCTGCGTGAGGAATTTCATCTGACAGGCGCAAAGCCGGTGTGTCGCGAGGGCTTTTGCGGCGCCTGCATGGTGTTGATCGACGGCGATCCCGCCCCGTCGTGCCTGATGCCGGCCGCGCTCGTCGAGGGCTGCGACATCCGTACCGTCGAGGGCCTTGCCGTTCATGGTGGATTGAACCCGATCCAGGCCGCACTCGAGGCCTGCGACGCGGTTCAATGCGGCATGTGCTTTCCCGGCATGGTGGTGAGCCTGACGCATCTCCTGACCACCCGCCCCGACGCCACGCGCGACGATATTCGCGCCGCTCTCACGGGCAACATTTGTCGTTGCACCGGATATGAGCGCATCATCGAGGCCGCACTGCTGGCGCTTGCGACGACATCACGGGAGAGGCCGAGTGTCTGACGCTTCCGCAACCATGAATTTTGGACGACGCGACGCGGCGGACAAGCTGCGCGGCCGCACACGCTACACCATCGATCGCTACCTGCCCGGCATGCTGCATGCGGCGATTTTGCGCGCCGGCGTGCCGTCAGGCCGGATCTTGCGCGTCGACACCGCCAAGGCTGCCCGCATGCCGGGTGTGCGCGCCGTCGTGACCGCTGCCGATGCACCCGGCATGATCGGAATCGGCATCGCCGACCACCCGCTCTTTGCCCGCGACGTGATCCGCTACGACGGCGAGCCGATCGCCGCGATCGCGGCGGACACGCTGATGCAGGCTCAGGCCGCGCTTGCGGCAGTTGACGTCGAGATTGAACCGCTGCCCGTGGTTCTCACCATGGCAGATGCGCTTGCCCCGGGCGCTCCGCTCGTGCATCCCGACTGGCGCAACTACGAGGTTCTGCTCGAAGGCGGTGCGCGCGGAGGCAACGTCGCCTGGGAGGCGACCGTCGTGCGCGGCGACGTCGATGCGGCTTTTGCCCGGCCCGATGTCGAGATCATCGAAAGCAGCTTCCGGGTCGGTCGCCAGAACCATGTCGCCTTCGAACCGCGCGCAGTGGTCGCAAGTTATGAAGACGGGCGCTTCCACATCGAGACATCCACCCAAGTGCCCTGGACCATCCGAAATGCAACCGCGCGCCTGCTGGGCGTGCCGGCCTCCCAGGTTCGCGTCACCGTGCCACCCGTCGGCGGCGGTTTCGGCCTCAAATTCGATCTCGCGATCGAGCCCTTTGCCGCCTTGCTCGCGCGGGCGAGTGGACGGCCGGTTCGGTTGATCAATTCGCGCGAGGAAGAGATGCTCACCTGCCTCTTTCGCGAAAACGCCGAAATCCGCATGCGGTCGGCGGTGACGCGCGATGGCGAGATCATCGGACGGGAAGCCGTCGTCCTGATGGATTGCGGCGCGTATGGTGGCGAACAGATTTTTCTCACCACGATGACCGCTCACACGCTCGGCGGAAACTATTCCCTTGGCGCGGTGCGGCTGGTCTCGCGCGCGGTTTACACCAATACCGCCCCGAACGGCGCTTTCCGCGCATGCAACGGCGTCTACAACACCTTTGCGCTCGAGCGGCACACCGATGAAATCGCCTGCAGGATCGGCATGGATCCCCTCGCCTTCCGCCGCCGCAACGTGCTCGGCGACGGCGACCTCGGCGCCACCGGCCAGGTGTTCCAAGGCGACGTGCTTGGCCCGATGCTCGACCGGATGGATACGATGCGCGATGCCGCCGCAAGGCCAGCGGCGCGTGCCGACGGCCGACTTCATGGGCGTGCGACCGTTGTCGGCACATGGTTCGTCTTTGTCGGGCCTTCAGCCGCGACCGTGAACATGAACGCCGACGGCACGGCAACGCTGGTGACATCGGGCGTCGAGATCGGATCAGGCTCCATGATGCAAGCCCTGCCTCAGATCGTGGCCGGCACGCTCGGCATCAAGCCTGACGACGTGATCGTCCGCGCAGCCGACACGGATGCCGCCGGCTACGATGTCGGCGTCGGAGGCGGGCGAACCACTGTCTCGCTCGGTGCAGCCAGCCTGTCAGCGGCGCATGAGGTGCGCACGAAGCTGCTGAAGGTCGCCTCCGTGATGATCGAGGCCGCGCCCGAGGATCTGGTCATGCGCTCCGGGCGAATTGAAATTGCCGGAGCGCCCGGCTCCGGCCGGCTGATCTCCGAGGTTGCGGCCCGCGCGCAGGCGCAGATCGGCCCGATCTCCGGCACCGGCGCCTTCACAGGAGCCGGTGTGCCTGCGATGCCCGGCTGCGTCGCCGGCCATTTCATCGACGCGATCGACATCCCCGTCTTCGCCGTCCATGATTGCGAGGTGGCCGTCGACACTGAGACAGGACACGTCGAGGTGTTGTGCTATCGCGTCGTCCAGGACGTTGGCCGCGCCCTGAACCCGCGTGCGATCTATGGCCAGATCCAGGGCGGCGTTGTGCAAGGATTGGGCTATGCGCTGCACGAGGAAGTAACGATCGGCAGCAATGGCCGCGTCCGCCAAAATGGCTTCGAAACCTACCGCGTGCCGCTTGCGCTTGATGTCGTGCCGGTCGAGATCAATCTGTACGAAGGTGCGCCGTCGGTCGGTCCGCTCGGGACGAAGGGGGCCGGCGAAGTTCCGATCCTGAATGTCGCAGCCGCCGTCGCTTGTGCCGTCGCCAACGCAACCGGCAAGCCGATCCAGGAGCTTCCACTAACTCCGCCGCGAGTGCTTGAGCTCCTCCTCGACCAAAAGCCAGCTCTCTCGCTGCCCCACATTGCCGAGGTTTGGACAGACAATCTGCTGCGCCCGCATGACGCTAGCGGGTCGAATTGAACGACCAAAGGCGACAAAAATGCGCGCGTAATCGACCTATGCCAGCGGACCTGCGCGTTCCCGTCCTACTTCAAAGGGCTTGCTTACTTTGGCTTTCGGAAGATTTTTCTTGATCTCCCGGTGCACACGTCGTGCACACGCCGCCTTCTAACCAGTTCAAAAACTTGAACTTTCGCTCCAATCCATCATGGGGGCGACGGAAAAGCGATAGTTCTGAAATTTCAAATAATTAGCCGTGCAAAGACGGCCTCCTGCTGGACCCGTTGGCCGTAACTCCTAGCGCTTCGTCACATCATCTACAAGGATGAGCTTCCGGAGCAATCGGTTCGATGATCAAAGCCAGCAAGTGTGAGCATCCTCGATCACTAATACTGCAAGCGAGAGCGGCGTCGTACTGCCTAAGCCTAGATCATCCAACACATCAACAGTAGGTGAACGGCCTGCTCGCATTGGACGAATCTGCTGCGCTTGTTCACCGTGCAACGAAGCTCCAAAGTTTGCCGCCGCCGCCCATCCCTGACCCGCCGGGGTCGACCGCGTTGCTCGGGGCGCTCGGCCAGCGGCGCGCCTCCTTTGACGGAGCGCAACGGTGTCTGGCTCCTCACGATTGAATGAATTGGCGATCAAGACGTGCGGCCTCCGGACAGCCAATAAGTGCCAGCGTCGTGTCGACCTCGGCCGCGAGTATTTCAAGCACGTGACTGGCCCCTTCCTCGCCCGCAGCGGCGAGCCCATAGAGGATGGCACGTCCCAACAACACCGCTTTGGCACCGAGCGCCAACGCCTTTGCCGCATCTGCTCCGCGGCGTATGCCGCCATCGACGAGGAGCGGCGGCATGGCGTTCTGGTTCGAGATTTCCGCTAATAAGTCTATGGGTGCAGGAACGTCCTCGATCTGCCTTCCGCCATGATTGGACAGAACGACGGCATCAATGCCAAGTTCGCGGCATCGACTTGCGTCGGCCGGAGTCACGATGCCCTTTACGATGAGGATACCCGGCCAGGCGTCGCGGAGCGCTTGAAGATCCTCCCAGCAGAAGCTGGCATCCATCTGCCGACGCATCAAGGCGGCTTGTGCGTTCACGTCGGTTGCGTTGGGGCTGGCAAAATTTGCGAGCTGGGGCAGCCCATGGCGGATCTGGCTGAGCGCCCACCTTGGATGAGTCACGGCGTCCAGAACCGATCGGGGAGTCTGGCGGAACGGAATCGCAAAGCCATTTCGCAGATCACGTTCCCTTTTGCCATTCACCGCAACATCAACGGTGAGGACCAGCACACGGTAACCCGCTTCTTTGGCTCTGCCGACAAGCTGCTGCGCCAGATCTCGCTGCACGACGTAAGCTGAAACCAAAGATCACCGCCCGCCCGCTCCGCGACATCCTCAATTGTCGCGTTTGATGCGGTCGAAAGTACAAACGGGATCCCTGCGCTGCGGGCAGCCCGGGCTAACGCTACATCGCCATCAGGCCACAGAGCGCCGTTCAGGCCCGTCGGTGCGACCACAAAGGGCGCTGGAAGCGTCCGTCCGAATAGAGATACGGACGAACTGCGCTGACTGACATCGACAAGCCGCCGAGGAGCAAAATTGATCGACGCAAAAGCTTTGAGATTTCGGTGCAAACCACGTTCGCTTTCGGCTCCCCCATCAAGATAGTCGAACACCATTCGTGGAAGCCGACGCCGAGCCTGGCTTCGATAGTCGTCTACGCTAACCGCGGTCACCGCAAGCCCTCAAGCCATACCGTTCTTATCATCAAGGCAACCCCACACGGTTCTCAGCAAGCACATCCGACCAGGCCGTCGAAGTCAGCTCGTCGAATTCGCTCGCCAACTATGACTGCCTTCGAGATCTGTATCAGTATCAGTAGACCGTTCAAGTCTCGGTGAAAGTGACCGCCGCGTTCTCGTCTTCGCTGAAGCTGACGCTCGTGCGACGCGGGCTGCGGTTGACCATGAGTCGGACGACGTCACCACGAGCGTAGTGCCCCGCGGGGTCGAAGGCCGTTTTGGCAATCGCAATCATTGACAGGTCTACGTCGGCATAGAGTATGCCTTCCTTGTCCTGCGGCAGATGCTCGCACATCGGCTGACCATCGGGACCGAAAATCATCGAATAGCCACCGCCTGGTTTTGCGCCCTCCGCGTTCAGCAAATCGGCCTTTTCCGGAGTATCGCAAAGCATGTCGAACATATCCTGACCGGTAATTGCCGTGGCATGCAGGACGAAGCAACCTCCCTCCAGCGCGTAGATCTGGCTGGCGGCAAGATTCACCTCATGCCCCAGCGCGTAGGCTTTGCCGCGATACAGCGTGAAAGATGGCCACGACGCCACGTGAATTTGCTCGTTCATCGAGTACATGGCGTATTTCGACAACGGCTGAATGTGCTCGGCACAGCACAGGGCTCCGAGGCGTCCGACGCTGCTTTCAACGACGCGGAAATCAGACCCATCTCCTTCACCAAATAGCGTACGTTCGACGTGGGTCGGCTTGAGCTTTCGACGCTTGAAGATGATCTTTCCCGCATCGCTGATGAAAACCTGACTTAGGTAGAGCGTTCCGCCGTCGATTTCGGAGAAGCCCATCACAACATTGATTTTCGCTTCGGCGGCGGCAGCACAGAGATCGAGGATTTCAGGTCCATCAGCGCGCAGCGAATTGGCGTGATAGCGGGGCACAAACTGCATTCCCCAAGCCGGCGTCCCGAGCCAAAGCCACCAAGGATAGCCGGGAATCCAGACCTCCGGGAACGCCAGCAGCTTCGCCCCTGCTGCACCAGCCTCTTTGATGAAACCAATCGCCTTGGCCACCGAGGCTCGCGCATCCATGAATACCGGCGCGGCCTGAACGACTGCGACTTTAAACTTCGTGTCCTGCATGCGATATCTCCGAGCCAAGTTTCAGGTTGTAAGGATTGACGCGAATAGGTCTGGATCACGCTCCGCCATGCGCCGGCGTATCCGGAACGGATCAAGGCGCCACTTTTCCGGAATGAGGGAAACCGCGCCGCCCGGAGCTGCCACCATGGTCAAGATTGCAAGCAGCCCGACCCCGATGAAGTACCAGGCGCCATAGCCAGCAAAGGTCTCGCGGAGCACGAAATAGACGATCGTGCCGACGATCGGGCCCTCCAGCGTTCCGATGCCCCCGAGAACGGCGATGAAGATTGCCGCCGCGGTCCAGTTCAGTGAGAACGACGCATCCGGTGTGACTTGAAGCGTATTCATATACGAAACAGCGCCGGCGAGCCCTGAGATGACGGCGCACAGCACCCAGAGCGCGATCTTGGCGCGGGCCACCGGAACCCCACTCGCCAAGGCGGCGGGTTCGGAGTCACGCACGCTCATCAACGCAAGCCCCAGCGAGCCGCGCAGCACTTGTCTGCTTGCGACCAGCGATCCGACACCGACGAACAGCGCCGCCCAGTAGACTCCCGCATTGCGCGTCCACCGATCGATGTCGCTCATCGCTTCCAGCGGCATGCCGCCTCCGGCGCCCAGCCATGGCGAATTCAAGGTCAGTATCCGCATCATCTCGGCAAGGACCCACGTGCCAACCGCGAAGTAAGCGCCGCTCAGACGGAACATTGGCCAGGCAGAAAGGGCCGCGAAGACGGCCGCGAAGACGGCTGCGGCAGGCAGCAGCAAAAACGGGTTGAGGTGCAGCTGGTTCGAGAGCGCGAAGAGTGAATAGGAGCCTACGCCGACAAAGACGTGCAAGCCGATGGCGACCAAGCCGCCGTAGCCTGCCAGCAGATTCCAGGCGAGTGCGACCGCAAAGAGCGTGAAGACTTCAACGAGCAGCCGCTGGACGGCGAACGTCGACACCCAGGGAATCGAAACTGCAATTCCAGCAACAATGAGGAGCCCCGCGCTGACGGAGATCCGCGCCAACGCCGTCCTGGAATTCGCGCGCGACATGGTGACGGTGGTCATGACGACGCCTTTCCAAACAAGCCCTGGGGACGAGCGAGCAACGCCACGAGGAACGCAAGGTGACCGAAGAAGGGACCGAGACCAGAGGCGATCTTCGCACCGAAAAGCTGTGCGACGCCGATCACCAGTCCGCCGAACAACGTGCCCCAGATATTGCCGAGCCCACCAAGCACCACCGCTTCGAACGAATAGAGTAGCCGTTCGGGCCCCGCCGTTGGGGAGAAGGGTGTCCTGAGGGCGTAGAGCACGGCTGCCACGCCGATCATTGAAAAGATGACCCCGGTCACGATCCCGAAGAGACGGCGATCATTCACACCCACCAGCCGTGCGGTGCCGGGGTCATCCGATACGGCCCGCGCCTGACGCCCGAAATGGGTGTGACCGACCAGCCAATGCGCTGCACCGAGCAGTGCGATGCTCGCGAGCGCAGAGACAAGGGGAAGAACTCCGATGGAAACGCCGAGCACGTTGAATCCGAGACCCGCGATATCCCCGGCCTGCAGGCTACGCGTATCCGCGGTGAAGATCTCCTGAAGGACGTTCTGCAGGACGATGGAGAGGCCGAACGTCAGAAGAAGCGGAGCCAGGGCATCTTTTCCGACGACACGGTTGAGCAGGATGATCTGAAGGATCCAACCGAGCGCGAACATCACCGGAATGACCACGAGCAACGCAGTAAAGGCACCGACGCCCGCTCCGCTCATGACGACACTGGTCAGATAGGCGCCGACGACGATCAGATCGCCATGGGCGATGTTGATCATGCGCATGACCCCGACGCTCAGACTGAGGCCAAGTCCGAACAGCGCATAGAGCGCCCCCAGCATCAACCCGTTCAACAACGTTTCCGCGGCGATCTGCATCATCAATCTCCGAAATACGCAGCCGACACGCGCGCGTAATCGGCCGTCTTCGAGATGCCTTCGAGCACGAATTTTCCCTTCAGCATGCAGTAGTACCTGGACGATTTGGAGAGCGCGCGGCGCACGTTCTGCTCGACAAGAACCACGGCCATGCCCTCCCCGATGACGGTGCCGAGCAGTTCGTAGACCGTCTCGACCGCCACAGGCGAAAGGCCGAGCGATATCTCGTCGCAGAGCAGGAAGTCGGGATTCGTGACGAGCGCCCGGCCGACCGCCGCCAGTTGCTGCTGACCGCCGGAAAGCGCCGTGGCGGGACGAGCACGCAATTGCTGGAGAGCCGGCAATTCCCTATAGAGACGATCTGGCGTCCATGGGCCTCGACGTCCATTTTTCGCGGCGAGGAGCAGATTCTCCTCGACGGTCAAGCTCGGAAACAGCCGGCGACCTTCCGGCACCAGCGCGATTCCACGACTCAGCTGATTGATCTCGGCGGAGCCGCCGACCGGCTTTCCGTCGAGCAGCACGCTCGGAGCGTTAACCGGGACAGAGCCGACGATGGCGCGAAGCAGCGTCGATTTTCCGGCGCCGTTCGCGCCAATCAGCGAAACGACCTCGCCGCGTTCGATCGCGAAATTGATGCCGAACAGGGCCTGAAACATGCCGTAGTTGGCATCCAGGTGCTCAGTGCGCAGCATGGGACGCCTGCTCATCGAGATCGGATCCGAGATATACGTCGCGAACTTCGCGACTGCTCATGACTGCGCCGGGCGCCCCGTCGCCGAGCAATCTTCCTTCCGACAGCACAAGCAGGCGATCGGCGGATGAGACCAGCGCATGGACCAGATGCTCGATCCAAATCACGGTCACGCCGGCACTATGGATCGCGGTGACGAGCTCGAGGAGCTCGCCGACTTCGGCATCCGTCAACCCACCCGCGACTTCGTCGAGCAACAGCAACCGGGGTTCGGTGGCCAGCGCCCGGGACAGTTCTAGCCGCTTGCGCTGGAGCAAGGTCAGGCGGCCGGCTGCCGTGTCGCCGAGACGCTCGAGGCCGCAACGAACGAGTGCTTCGCGTGCTTTCTGCTCAGCTGGTTTGCCGTGCAGAGCGGCGCCGAAGGTGGCCGCCACGAGCGCGTTCTCAAACACGGTCATGCCCTGGAACGGTTGGGGGATCTGGAATGTCCTGCCAACACCGGCGCGGCAGCGCGCATCGGCGCCAAGCGCGGTGACGTCTTCGCCATCGAGATAAACCGCTCCGAAATCGCAGCGCAGGTTGCCGGAGATCAGACCGAACAGAGTGGTCTTACCCGCTCCGTTCGGCCCAATGACGCCGACGAATTCGCCTGCCCGGACTTGAAGCGTCAGGCCGGGAATCACGACCATGTCGCGATAGCGCTTGCTGACGTCCCGCAGTTCGAGCAATGCAGTCATGGCCGTCAGCTCTTCAGAAGCTCGAGCTTGCGCTCGGCCTTGATTTCGGGCGCCATGCTGTTGCTCGTGATGTAGAGGTGCGGCTTGCCGCCGTCCTCGACATGCCACTGTCCTCCGACCACCCGGATCTTCGAGACGTTGGCGATTCCGCTGCCACCGAAGTCGAGACCTCCGATGACCGTATCGGTCTTTAGCTTGCGCAGGCTCTCGACGACCTTGCCCGGAGATTTCGGATCGCCGCTTGCCTTCAAGGCTTGAACGCCGGCCTCGAACAAGGCGTGCGCGACGCCGATCGGTTGCGTCCATCCCCGCTTCGTCGTTTCCTGGTAGGAGGCTGCAAGCTCGGCTGCAGTTTGCCCGGTCAGGCTCGAGCGGAACGGATAGCTCGGCAACCACCAGATTTCCGTCGACATGCCCTCCGCGCGCGGTCCGAGAGCCGCCACACCGCCCGGGAAGAGCAACGCCTTCGCGATGGTGCAAACCTTCGGCTTGAACCCCATTTGGGCAGATTGATTCAGGAAGGTTGCCCATTCCGGCGGATTGAACAGACCGGTGACGATCTCCACGCCTTCCTTCTTGAAGGCCTGGATGTGGGTCGAGAAGTCGTCCGCTCCGATCGGGAAGCGCCCGACATCGATGATCTTGTAGCCGGCCTTGGCGAAAGCGCCGGGCATGCCGAGCTTCGCGTCGCCCATGGCGTTGCCGGGAACGTCGTTCGAAAAGACGGAGCCGACCACCTTGTTCGTGCCCGCGTCCTTCCAGACGTCGAGGTAGACGGCGGCGATGTCCTCGATCCCCCAGAAGAAATGAAACACGTTCTTGAATCCCTTGGCCGGATCGCCCTTCATCGGGAACATCCACGCCTGCCACGGACCCATCGTCGAAATGCAGGGAACGCCGTTGAGTTCGCATTGCTGCGATACGGCCGGACCAATCGAGACCTGTGCAAGCATCAGGTCGATGTTCTCCTTGTTGATGAGCTCGGCGGCGAGATTGGACTGACGGTCCGGGCTGCTCTGATCGTCGCGCGCGATGATCTCGACCTCATATTTCGAGCCTCCCACCGTCAATCCGCCGGCGAGCGACTTTCTGACCTGATCGAGAATGAAATCGTCCGCCTCGGCAAACGGCGCGAATGGCCCGGTCTTCGGACTGATGTACCCGATGCGGATTTTCTTGTCGGCGGCAGCCCACGCGCGACCGGTCGAGCCGAGCGTCGCCCCCGCCGTCAACGCCGCTGCGGCCTTGAGAAAATCGCGTCGCGCGGGGTCGGCAATACCGGTCTCGGGGACAAGACTGGGGTTAATCTTCGAAACCATGAATGCTCTCCGATGCAAAGATGCTGACCGAATTGACGGGCCCACATTGGTCAGCTCTGTCGAAGGCGGCTTGGTTCGGACGGAACAGAAACTTGTCTGAGACGGCTGGACGAGTCCCCGCACCACCGCAAAGCAATCCGGGCCACCCCGGGGAATTGGCATATTTCGTGCTTGATCGGCTCCGAAATTGAGCAATAAACTTCATACTGGCGGATCATCCTGTCAGTGATCGACCGCCGAAGGGGCGCCCAAGACCCCCATCGTAACGGACCGAGGGGAATCAAGAGATGCTTCTGGAAGCCACAAAGGCTGCTTCGATGCGGCCGTGCTTCGCCTCGACGGCGAGCCTTCCACCGCGAGAGCGCTTCGACTATTGGCACGACGTGGTGAGCCGCAATCTCGTCGACCTTGATTACCGGCTGGTCGGCGACGGTCAGTTCGATGCGAGCTTCCACTCGACACCGATCAATGGTCTCGATCTGTGCCGCATCAAGGCTTCTCCCCATGTGGCTCAGCGAAGCGCCGAAGGCATCTCCCGCGCAGACCACTCGATGCTGGTCTTCAACTTCGTCGCGTCGGGCTCGTTGATTGCCGAGCAGGATGGGCGCTTGGCCTACCTCAAGGTCGGCGATGGAGCACTGTGTGACGCTACGAGACCCTATAAGCTTCAATCAAACGAAGCATTCGAGCTCGCCTCCGTTCGCCTGCCACGCGAGCAGTGCCTTGGAAGAATTCCGCACTTGCATCGCCTGTCCGCGTGCAACTTCAGCGAACGAGGAGAGCTGGCGCCGATGGTCTTCGGCTATCTCTCCCATCTCGTCGAGCGCGCGCCAAACCTGACCAGCCCTGCTGCAGGTCTCAAGATATCGCAGAACTTCAAGGATCTTCTCCTTGCCATGCTGGCGGAATTGGCCGAATCCCTTCCCCCTACACTGACGGAGTACCGGAGCCTGGCCCTGATGAGGGTCAAGGAGACGGTCGAGCGCAACGTTCACGATCCCGACCTGACACCGGCGACGATCGCAACCGAGCTCAAGCTGTCGGCACGATATATCAACCAGTTGCTCGAAGCCGAAGGCACCTCGTTGTCGCGCTACATATGGTCGAGGCGGCTCGATCGTTGCGCCGAACAGCTGAAGGATCCTGCTTTGCGCGCGCGCGGCGTGTCACAGATCGCGATGGACAACGGGTTCAACGATCTCAGCCATTTCAGCAAGGCCTTCCGGATCAAGTTCGGCGTGGCGCCGCGCGACTATCGGAATGGGCAGGCAACGCATTCCTAGAACGGGTCCGGCCAACATCGCCGGATGTGCAGTCAGCGTTTGCGGCTTCCTGCCGACGTCAGCCGCCTCAACTCGTCCAGCAGCTTCACTGCCGGAACGGCCAGCAGACCCCGCCGGCGGCGAAACGCCACCAGCCTCCGTCTCCCATCGACCCCGGCGATCGAAAGCGGAGCAATGAGGCCGGCACGCCGCTCGGGCTCGAACATCGGCTCAGCCATCCAGCTCAGAAACCCGGAATCGACGACGAGACTCTTGAGCACTGTGATCGAGCGCGTTCTGACGATCACGTCGGGCATGCCGAGGCCTTGTTCGGCGAACACACGTTCGACGTGCTGATGCGGACCGGTGGCGGGCGGCGGGATCGTCCACTTCTCGTGAAGCGTATCGGCGAGCATCAACTTCCGGCGTCGCCTGAGAGGGTGCCCGGACGATACGATCACGTGGCTCGTGTCCTCCCAGCAGCAATCTCGAATGGCAACGATTTCGTCCGTGTCCGGCGCATCCGCGCCCAAGGCGAGATCGATCTCGTGCTTCGACAAACTCGCTGCCAATAAGTCCCAGACGCCTTCAAAGACTTCGAAATGAAGCCCGGGCCATTTGGTCAAGGTACGCTCGATCGCGGGCGGCAGGATCGAACTCGCGATGCTCGCCACCGCCCCGACTCGAACGGTCCCCTTCGCCGCGCCGCGTAGCGCCTGAATTTCCTCGAGCGCCTGCGTCGCCTCGACATGCAGCGAAGTCGCGTGGGGTAAGAAGGCCCTTCCAATATCTGTCAGTTGCATGCCCTTGGAATGGCGCTCGAAGAGCTCCGCGCCGAGTTGCTGCTCCAGCCGTTTGATTGCCCGGCTCAGCGCGGGCTGTGTCATGTTCAACACGGCAGCCGCCCGACCAAGGCTCCCCGCCTTGACGATCGTGGTGAAGGTCGTCAGCTGTTCGATGCTCAGGGCCATAACCAAGTGTAATGGCTTTTCCGCTTTTTTTCAATTCTTTGCAACGGCGTCCCTCCCCTAGTGTCCGAACGACAAAAAACCGGGATGGGAACGATATGGCCACTGGGACGGATACGTTCGAGCAACGACGCGTGACCGCGCCGACCGTGCGCGATGCCGTCGTCAATCTGCTGCGTCGTCTCAAGATGACGTCCGTCTTCGCCAACCCAGGATCGACGGAATTGCCGTTATTCCGGCACTTCCCCGACGATTTCCGCTACGTCCTCGGACTCCAGGAGGCCGTGGTGGTCGGCATGGCCGACGGCTTTGCGCAGGCAACGCGCAACGCGGCCTTCGTCAACCTGCATTCGGCGGCCGGCGTCGGCAACGCGATGGGAAACATCTTCACCGCGTTCAAGAACCGGACGCCCCTCGTCATTACGGCTGGTCAGCAGGCCCGCTCCATCCTGCCTTTTGATCCGTTTCTTGCCTCCCGCGAGGCCACCGAGCTTCCGAAGCCCTATGTGAAATGGAGCATCGAACCGGCACGTGCCGAGGATGTGCCGCATGCCATCGCGCGCGCCTACTACATCGCGATGACGCAACCGTGCGGGCCCGTCCTGGTCCTGTCTCTTATACACATCTAGATGTGTATAAGAGACAGCGCTTGCGCCGGCGCCGGACGCGATCGCCGCGATCGCCGAACGCCTCAACGCCAGCAAGCGGCCGGCCTTCGTCGTCGGAGCGGCCGCTGATCGCGACGGGGCCTTCAACGAGGTCCGGCAGCTCGCCGAAGCGCATAATGCGCGAGTCTTCACTGCGCCGATGTCCGGCCGCTGCAGCTTCCCCGAGGACCACCGATTGTTCGCCGGGTTCCTGCCGGCGATCCGCGAGAAGATCGTGCGCCTGCTCGACGGACACGATCTTGTCTTCGCGATCGGCGCGCCGGCGTTCTCGTATCATGTTGAGGGGTTCGGTCCGCATCTGCCAGATGGAGCCGAGCTCTTCCAGTTGACCGACGATCCCCAGACTGCCGCATGGACGCCGGAGGGAATGGCTGCGATCGGCAGCTTGCGGCTCGGCCTCCTGGATCTTCTTGCGCGTGCGACGCCACCGACACGCGCTACTCCTCCTGCCCGCACCATCGCGCGGCGAGTGGAGCCGACGGCGCCGCTCTCAACGGCCTTCGTGATGCAAACCATTGCGGACATGAAGCCCACCGCTGGGATCATCGTCGAGGAAGCGCCGGGCGCCAGGCCTGTGATGCAGGCGCACTTGCCCATCACGCAGAGCGAAGCCTTCTACACGATGGACAGCGGCGGCCTCGGTTACGGCATGCCGGCGGCTGTCGGCGTGGCCCTCGGAAAACCCGGCCGCCGTGTGATTGCCCTGATGGGCGATGGCTCAAGCCTCTACTCGATCCAGGCCATCTGGAGCGCCGCACAACTTCGTCTGCCCGTCACCTTCGTCATCCTCAAGAACGGACGCTACGCCGCGCTCCAGGACTTCGCGCCCGTGTTCGGCTTCAGTTCGCAAGAGCACGTCCAGGGCACCGACCTTCCCGGGCTCGATTTCGTCTCGATTGCGAGGGGCCTGGGCTGCTCTGCAGTCCATGTCGGGGGTGCCAAGAGCCTCCACGACGCTTTGGCCAAGGCATTTTCGTCCGAGCGACCAACACTTATCGAAGTCGAGGTCGAGGACAGAGACCTGCATAAATAAAACAGAACCGAGGGAGTAGATATGAACACGATTTCGATGTTGATCGGCGGCGAGCAACGAGCAGCCACCGGTAACGCCACGTTCGAGCGCCTCAATCCGCTCGATGGCCAGATTGCAACGCGAGCACCGGCAGCCACAGCGCACGATGCGATTGCAGCCGTGGAAGCAGCCGCAGGGGCCTTCCCGAGCTGGTCTGCCACAGGTCCCTCGGTGCGCCGTGCCCTTCTGACCAAGGCTGCGCACGCGCTGGAAGCCAAGGCCCCTGCATTCGCCGCGTCCATCGCTGCAGAGACGGGCGGCTCGGGGATCTGGGCCGGGTTCAACGTCCATCTCGCGGCCGGCATGCTGCTTGAAGCCGCGGCGATGACGACGCAGATCAGCGGCGAGATCATTCCCTCCGATGTGCCCGGCAGCTTCGCGATGGCGGTGCGGCAACCCGCAGGGGTGGTTCTGGGCATGGCGCCCTGGAATGCGCCTGTGATCCTTGGCGTGCGAGCGATCGCGCTGCCCCTGGCTTGCGGAAACACCGTCGTTCTGAAGGGGTCCGAGCTGTGCCCCGCGACACACGGGCTGATCGTCGAGGCGTTCAAGGAAGCCGGCTTCCCCAAGGGCGTCGTCAATTACGTGACCAACGCTCCGTTGGACGCAGGACCTGTTGTCGAAGCAATGATCGCGCATCCCGCGGTCCGCCGGGTCAATTTCACGGGATCGACGCGCGTCGGAAAGATCATCGCCGCCACATGCGCGAAGTATCTCAAGCCGGCAGTCCTCGAACTCGGAGGCAAGGCGCCACTCGTCGTTCTTGATGATGCCGACATCGACGCCGCCGTGAACGCAGCGGCATTTGGTGCCTTTGCGAATTCGGGGCAGATCTGCATGTCGACCGAGCGCATCGTCGTCGACGGCAAGATCGCCGATACGTTTGTCGCCAAGCTCTCGGCCAAGGCGCAGAAGCTGCCGCTCGGCGATCCGAGAAAGGGACCTGTCGTTCTCGGCTCCGTCGTCGACATGACCACTGTCAAGCGCTGCAACGAACTCATCGATGACGCACTCGCGAAAGGCGCAAAGCTGCTTTGCGGCGGAAGGTCCGATTCCACGCTGATGCCGGCCACGCTGATCGACGGTGTCACATCCGATATGCGGATCTACAGCGAGGAGTCCTTCGGACCGATCAAGCCGATCGTTCGGGTCAAGGGCGAGGACGCTGCGATCGCCTGCGCAAACGACAATGCCTACGGCTTGTCGTCCGCCGTGTTCACCAGGGATACGTCGAGAGGCATGCGCGTCGCCTCACGCATTCAATCCGGGATCTGCCACATCAATGGCCCCACCGTGCATGACGAGGCTCAGATGCCGTTCGGAGGGGTCAAGGACAGCGGGTACGGACGATTTGGCGGCAAGTCTGGAATCGCCGAGTTCACAGACACCCGCTGGATGACCATTCAGACAAGCGAACGACATTACCCGTTCTGATCAGGCGCGAGCCCGATCTCAATCTCCAATGAAGTGACGTCGCCCCCTCAGCATTACAGGGGAGGCACGGCGAAGCTCGTCCTGGAAAGCCGATCGGACGTCACCCTGATCCGACACATCTATGCAAAACAAAAAGGAGGGAAGTTGTGACAGAGTCGTACCCCATGGGCCCCTTGTCCGCTCCGCATATCGCGGCAACCGGCTCCAATCCAACTCGCCTTCCCGGTGAGGTGAGCAGCCGCGGCAGCGCATATCCTTCCCTGGACATCGGGCAGCTCCTTGATAATGGTCCCTGGACCGTCCTGCAGAAAATGGTCGTCTTCATCGCCGCCCTGTCGATCATCATGGACGGGTTCGATGGACAGCTGATTGGCTTCGCCGTGCCCGTTCTGATCAAGGAGTGGGGCGTTACCCGTGGCGACTTTGCTCCCGCACTTGCGGCCGGGCTGGTCGGAATGGGAATAGGAAGCGCCTTCGCGGGCCTCCTCGCTGACCGGTTCGGACGACGTGGCGCCGTGATCGTCAGCGTGATGGTTTTCGGGCTGGCAACCTTCTGCATCGGCTTTGCAGCCAACCTCTGGCAGATTGGCACACTGCGATTTATTGCGGGACTCGGCATTGGCGGAGCCTTGCCGAGCTCCACCACCGTTGCGGCGGAATTCACACCCGAGCGTCGGCGGACGCTCGCCATTACCGCGACCATCGTCTGCGTCCCGCTTGGAGGCATGCTCGCCGGTCTGTTCGCCGGCCTGGTCCTGCCGACTCTCGGTTGGAGGGCCCTATTCTTTCTTGGCGGAGCTCTGGCCGTGCTCCTCGGATTCATTCTGTTGTTCATACTTCCGGAGACGCCCCGTTTTCTGACGCGCCGGCCCGCCCGTTGGGCCGAGCTGCGCCGGCTCGTCGGACGAATCTCGCGTCCGGTCGCAGCCGACATCGTCTTCACAGATTTAGGCGAGCAAAGAATTGAGAAGCGCGAGGGTTTTCCTGCATTGTTCGAGAAGGGCCGGGCCCGCGACACGATCGCGCTCTGGTGCGCCTTCTTTCTAAACCTGCTTGCCGTCTATAGCGCCTTCACATGGTTGCCGACGATGCTGACGTCCGAGGGGCTGGACGTCGCGATCGCAGGGTCCGGTTTGACGGCCTACAACTTCGGAGGCGTGCTCGGCGCTTTGACCTGCGCCATGGCCATCACCCGGTACGGCTCCCGCTGGCCGCTCCTGCTGTGCAGCTTCCTCGGCGCCGCCACCGCGCTTTACCTGACCCGCGTGAACATCGCACTGGAGGCGAGCATTCTGATAGCAGGGTTCGGTGTGCAGGGCTTCTTCGCCAATGCCGTGCAGTCGACCATGTATGCCGTGTGCGCCTACGTCTATCCCACCTCAGTCCGGGCCACGGGCACGGCCTCCGCCCTCGCCTTTGGCCGGCTTGGAGCCATCCTCAGTGCCTTTGCCGGTGCAACGGTGATCACGATCGGCGGAAAGGACGGCTATCTCCTGATGCTAGGCGTCGCCATGATCGGTCTTACCCTCGCGCTCGCTGTCGTTGGTCGCCACATCCCCGCGCGCAAAACATGACGAGAGGTCGTTACAGCCGCTCGACATATTCGGAACATTCCGGGAGGAACCCTCAATGCGAACCTCGTCTACTGGAATGCCAATTACGTTGAAATCAAACACGATGCCGATCTTGATCTGCTTGCAGCTATTGGAACTCCCTCGGCTCACGTCAGGTGACATCAAGACGTAGCTGCCGGCAGAGCTGATATCTTGACGCGCATAAGGGCACGAAATGGCCATCGGAGGCGTACCGATAGACATCATCCACCGCAAACAGACGCCATGGAATTTTCAACTCGCGTCCCTCTGCGGCGAGCAATAAGTCGTTGCTCTCGGCAGTGTCGGTCTGTCCAACCATCTCGCCTGCCCTGCTCACATTGGCTGAGGCGAGATTTTTCTTGATCTCCCGGTGCACACGTCGTGCACACGCCGCTCCCTAACCAATTGAAAAACTTAAACTCTCGCTCCAATCCATCATTGGAACGACTGTGCTTGCGCGGCTGAACTCCTGTTGGGGGTGGGGTTCAGAATTTTTTGAAGGCGAAACCCAGACCAACCGTTTTTTGTCGGTGCGTTCTCGCCCACGGAAATGTCCCCGATGTCCCCTTTGTCCCCTTGATGTCCCCCGTCGAATGTCCCCGCTCCAACTGAAGTCGTTGCTTTTTTGCACCCATCGTTCGCGAGAAATTCGCTATCTCGATTTAATTCTCATCAATAGATCAGAATGGCTCAATCACCCGCCGCACAGGACGCTCGTGAAGGACGCAAATTGGCGGTCCCATGCAGGAGAACAAAGTGGAAGAAATACTGGCTTACTTGCGAGAATCTTTGAGAGGCTTTCAAGAAGTTCCGGCGGACTCACCTTTCCTTCACGGCTACGAATATGCGCACGCAGTTTGGTTGGACAGGGTCCTGGGTTCGAGCCCCAGCGCGCTCACCACGAAGCTCTTGAAATTAAAGCCCATCTTTCCATTGGGATAAGCTAGAGGCCTGCCAGCCGACGACTCCTGCAATCGCAATCCGGAGGAGGATGCCCAGCACGAGGTTAGTCGTAACGGCATTGGACTGGCCTAGCAGCTGCGGCCGAGCCGGCGTTGTGTCGGGAACAGCTGTAATTGCCAGCGCCGGGCTGCCGCACCCCACATGCCCCCCGGCATGAACAACATAATCAGGATGGCGAGCGTACCGAGCACGACCAGATAGAGACTGCCATACTGGGCGAGATAGGTGACGAGCCCCCACAGCAGCAGCACGCCGACCATCGGGCCTTCGATGGTACGCACCCCGCCGATCACGACGATGAAGATGACATAGGCGGTCCAGTCGGTGACGCTGAAGGCCGCATCAGGCGAAATACGCGCCTTCTGCAAATAAACCACGGCGCCGACCATGCCGGTGGCGAACGCGACCACGATCCACAGCACGTAGCGAGTCCGCGCGGTGCGGACGCCGACGCTGCGCGCGGCCGCTGCGTTGTCACGGCTTGCGGCCAGCGCAAGACCGTGGTGCGAGCGCATGAAGCCGTAGATGCCGAGCGTGACCAGCACGGCGAGCAACAGCGCCAGCCAGTAAACCAGCACGTCACGCGCGGCCGCCGGGCGCAGGCCAAGCAGCGCCTGCACCGCCTTCAGCCCGACCATCTGCGACAGTTCGCTCGGCGAGATCGACATCCCGGTGCCGCCGCCGAGCGACTTGAACTGGGCGCAGATCAGCCGCAGCGCTTCGGCGGCGACCCAGCTGCCGATCGCGAAATATGGCCCGTCCAGCCGGAAGAGCAGCGGCCCGAGCACCGCCGCGACCACCGCCGCGAACAGTCCGGCCAGCGGGATCGCCGCGACCGGATCGAGCCCGGCCATCACGATGCCGGCAAACAGCGCATAGGCGCCGAGCCCGACAAACGCCTGCTGCCCGACCGATATCAGCCCGCCCCACCCGGCCAGCACGTTCCAGAGCTGTGCCAAGGTCAGCATGGTGAAGACGAAGATCAGATCCTGGATCAGGTTGCGCGAGGCGATCGCGGGCAGCGCGGCCAGCGCCACGATCAACGCGATGCCGGCCACGGCCGCAACGCGCGACAGCCGCGTGCCGACCCGAACCTGCCACACCGGCGCGTCCGCCGGGCGCTGCTCGCGGCTTGCCGGGATATGGATGCTTTCAACGCTCATGCCCGCCTCGCCGGGAACAGGCCGCGCGGCCGCACCATCAGCACAACAAGGAAGGCGAGATGGCCGGCCAGGATCTGCCATTCCGGATTGATCCGCCCTCCGATCGCCTGCGCCAACCCGAGCACGATGCCGCCCGCCAGCGTCCCCCACAGGCTGCCGAGCCCGCCGATGATCACGGCTTCGAACGCATAGAGTAGCCGCGCCGGTCCAATCGACGGATCGAAGCTGGCGCGGATACCGAGCACAACAGCGGCGATCACCGACACTGCGAGCGACAGTCCGACCGCGATGGCGTAGACATTGCGCTCGTTGATGCCCATCAACTGCGCGATCGCGGGATTATCCGCAGTGGCGCGGAAGGCGCGGCCGAGCGAGGTGCGATAGAAGATGAGCTGGAGCAGCGTGACGGCGGCAACCGCCGTTACCAGCGCGGTCAGCGGCGCCAGCCCGACGCTCAGGCCGGGGGCGAGCGCCACCGACGAGGATTCGAACGCGCCTGCCTGCAGACGGCGGCTGTCGGCGCCGTAGCCGAGCAGCAGTCCGTTCTGGATCACGATCGACAGGCCGAAGGTGACGAGCAGCGGCGGCAGGATGTCGTCGCCGAGCACCCGCTCTAGCACCAGCCGTTGCAGCACGAAGCCGAGCACGAACATCGTGATGACGACCAGCAGGGATGCGGCCGCAAGCGACAGACCGAACGCGGCGGTGGCGTTGAGCACCAGATAGGCGGCAAGCAGGATCAGATCGCCATGCGCCAGATTGACCAGGCGCATGATGCCGAAGATCAGCGACAGGCCAAGCGCGAACAGCGCATAGACGCCGCCGAGCAGCACGCCTTCGATGATGGTATCGAACCCGCTCATCGCTCCCTCATGCTCCGAAATAGGCCGCGCGGATGGTGTCCTGATCGACATCCCTTGGCCGTCCGCTCAGCGTCACTCGTCCCTCCTGCAAACAGTAGAAGCGATCCGAAGCGCGCAATGCGCGGGCGATGTCCTGCTCGACCAGCACGACGGCGGTACCGCCAGAGCGGATCTGCGGCAGCATGCGATAGATGTCCTCCACCACGATCGGCGCGAGGCCGAGGCTGATCTCGTCGCACAGCAGCACCGAGGGGTTGGACATCAGCGCGCGGCCGATCGCCACCATCTGCTGCTGCCCGCCCGACAGCGCGGTGACGGCGCCGCGCCGCCGCTCCTTCAGCACCGGGAACATGCGGTAGACCGCGGCGAGATCCCAAGGCGCGCTGCGTTTGCCGCCATATGCGCCAATCAAGAGGTTCTCCTCGACGCTGAGCGAGGGAAACAGCTGGCGACCCTCCGGCACCAGCGCGAGGCCGAGCCGGACGATGCTGGCGGCGGATATATCGCCGATCGCCCGCCCGCGCAGGCGGATCGCATCGGGGCGATTGCGGACGAGACCGGCCAGCGACTTCAGCATGGTGGACTTGCCGGCGCCGTTGGCGCCGATCACTGCGACCGCCTCGCCCTCGTTCAGCTCGAAGTCGATGCCGAACAGCGCCTGGAAGTCGCCGTAGAACGCATCGAGCGCCGTGACATTGAGCAGCGCGGTCATGCCGGCACGCCCATATAAATCGTCTCGACCTCGCGCGAGCGCATCACGTCGACTGGCGCGCCCTGGGCGACGATCTTGCCAAAGTTCAAGACGACCAGCCGCTGCACCACCGCGAGCAGCGCATGCACCACGTGCTCGATCCAGATGATGCCGACGCCTTCGGCATGGATGGTGCGGATGGTCTCGACCAGTTCGTGGCACTCGGCATCGGTGAGGCCGCCCGCGATCTCGTCGAGCAGCAGCGTGCGCGGCTTGGTGGCGAGTGCGCGGGCCAGCTCGAGCCGCTTGCGATCGAGCAGCGGCAGGCTGCCGGCAAGCCGGTTGGCCTTGGCTTCGAGGCCGGTGAGAGCAAGCATGCGGCCGCAATGCTGGACGGCGTCGGCCTCGGAGAGGCCGCCGCCGAACAAGGCGGCGACCGCGAGGTTCTCGAACACAGAAAGGTGGTCGAACGGTTGCGGAATCTGAAATGAGCGCCCGATGCCGGCGCGGCAGCGTGCTTCCGGAGAAAGGCCCGTGATGTCGACGCCATCGAGTGCGATGCGACCGGCGTCCGGCCGCAACAGCCCGGTGACGAGATTGAACAGCGTCGACTTGCCGGCGCCGTTCGGCCCGATCACGCCCAACGCCTCGCCGGACGCAAGCGTCAGCTCGATGGCATCGGCGACCACGATGGCGCCGAACCTTTTCGAGACGGAATGGAGTTCGAGCATGTTCGCTCTCAAAATGGTCTGAAGAGATGCGCGGACGTGCCGCGCATCTCCGATCAACAACGCCCGAAGCTGGCGCGCTAGCTCAGCGCCTGCATGTCGCCGCCGAGCGGAATCTGCGGCGCCAGCTTGTTGTCGGTGATCACCATGTCGTATTTGTCGCCGTTGAGCCGCCATTGCCCGCCGACCAGCGGCGTCTTGGCGATGTTCTTCGCGGCGAACGGCGGCACGGCGCTAGAGCCGAACTCGATCTGGCCCACGATCGTATCGAGCTTGGTGGCGCCGATCGCCTTCGCCAGCGCCGCGCCATCCGCTGGATCGCCGGAGCGCTTGATGGCGTCGATCGCGACCTCGAACAGCGAATGCACGAAGCCGATCGGCTGGGTCCATTGCTTGCCGGAAGCCTGCTCATATCGCTTGGCGAGATCGGCGGCGCTGACGCCGCTGAGGCTCGACTTGTAAGGATGGGTCGGCGTCCACCACACCTCCGTCGAGATGTTGTTGCCGCCCTTGCCGAGCGCCTGCACCGATGCGGGGAACAGCAACGCCTTGGCGACCGACACGACTTTCGGCTTGAGCCCTTTCTGTCGCGACTGGTTCCAGAACGTGGTGAAATCGGGCGGGATGATCACGCCGGTGATGATCTCGGCATCGGCGCCACGAAATGCCGCGATCTGCGAGCTGAAATCGTCGGTCAGGTTCTGGAAGCGGCCGGGGTCGGTGAGCTTGAAGCCCTGCTTGGCCAGCACCGGCGGGAAGCCGATCGTGGTGTCGCCCCAGGCGTTGCCGTCGGCATCGTTCGGAAACAGTGCGCCGACCGATTTGTTGGTCGCGACCTGGCTCCACATGCTGGTGAAGACGCCGATCACGTCTTCCAGCCCCCAGAAGTAATGGAAAGTATAGTCGAACGGCTTCCAACTCTTGGGATCGCCGGGATTGGCCTGGCGGCCGATGAAGTTGGTCTGCCAAGGCGCGACGGAGGAGATGCATGGCACCTGCTCGAGCTCGCACTGCGTCGCCACAGGGTTGTTGGTCTCGGGCGTGGCGCCGACCACGATCAGGCTGACATTGTCGCGGGTGATTAGCTCCTTGGCGACCTCGGCGGCGCGGTTCGGATTCGACTGGCTGTCTTTTGTCACCACCTCGACCGGATAGGTCTGCGATCCGACCTTGACGCCGTCCTTGATGAACTTTCGGAATTCACCGAGCACAAAATCGTCGGCTTCGGCGAAGGCAGCGAGCGGTCCGCTCTTCGGCGAGACATAGCCGATCTTGATCGGCTTGTTGGCCGCGCGCACGGAAGGCGCGAACAACGTCGTACTGCCGGCAGCGGCGAGGCCACCGGCGATGCCCTGCAGCACGCGGCGGCGATCGAAAGATATGACGCTCAATTGATCCTTGCTCATTTTCCCCTCCTTGAGGCAGGCCGGTTGCATGCCGGCTGCCGTTTCATTTCGTTCTGAACACAATTGCCGGCGTCGCGCCGCATCACGCGGCGGCGACGGACTTCGCTTGCGCGCTGCGGCCGAGGATCTGGCCGAATACGTCGAGCAGCACCTCGGAGGCATTCGCCGCCGCCTCTTTGGCGCGCCAGGCGACGTACATATCGGGGCGCACCAAAACGCAGCCGTCCTCGTCCACCTCGCTCTGGCGATACCAGTCGGCGTAGATGTCGAGTGCGTCGCAGCCTTGCGGGCCGATGGTGACGACATCGACCGGCAGGCCGTAGGCCTTCTCGATTGCGGCAGCCGCCGCCTTCCAGCCATCACCCCCGATCCCGGTGAGCAGCGTGAAACGGCCCTTGCCGACAAGATCGAGCGTCGATTTGCGCTGGCCATGATGCTCGACCCAGACATGCGGCAGATGCGCGCCGGGCCAGGTGGTGGCCTGATAATAAAGTTCGTGATCGCGGCTGAAGGCCGGCATCGGCGTGCCGTCGGACACCACGGCGGTCGAGCCATAGCGCTGGTTCATCTCGACGCCGTGGCAGTTGAACTCGTAGCTCTTGTTGGCGATGGCCTCATAGAGCTTCTTGCGGCGCGCCTTGCCCTCGGCGGTCGGCGCCTTGCGCGCGGCGATCGCCTTGCGGGCCTCGGCTGGATCGGTCGAGGCGACCAGCCCCACCGCCTCGAAGATCGGCGGGAAGTCGCCGATGCTCTTGTTGGCGCGGGTCACGATCTGCTTGCCGACCGGCTGGCGCTCCGCCGAATAGCTCTCGAGCAGCGACGGTGCGGCATGGCCCTCGAGCACGAGCTTCAGCTTCCAGCACAGGTTGAAGGAATCCTGGATCGAGGTGTTGGAGCCGAGGCCGTTGGTCGGCGGATGGCGGTGCACGGCGTCGCCGACGCAGAACACACGGTCGGACGAATAGTGGCCGGCATACATCTCGTTCACGGTCCAGGTCGAGGTGGAGCGGACCTTGACCTCCAGCGTCTCGTCGCCGACGAGATTGCGCACGATCGAGATCGCCTCGTCATTGCTGAGCTTGCGCTCGCCCTGCTCGATGTCATAGCCCCAGATGATCAGCCATTCGTTCCATGGCCGCACCATGCGGATCAGGCCAGCACCGATGCCGCCGATCTCCGCGCCGGGTTGCAGCACCCAGTACAGCACGCTCGGCCGGTGCGCGACGTACTTGCTCAAGTCCGCCTGCACGATGATGTTCATGCTGCCGGCGCGGCCCATCTGACCCTCCATCGGCAGCCCGATCACCTCGGCAACCCGGCTGCGGCCGCCATCGGCGCCGATCAAATACTTCGCGCGGATCTGGTAGGTCTCGCCGGATAGCCGATCCTTCACCGTTGCCGTGACGCCGTCGGCATCCTGCACCAGGTCGACGAACTCGGTGTTGAAGCAGAGCGAAGTGCCGCGCTGGCCGGCGGCCTCGATCAGGATCGGCTCGAGCAAATTCTGCGGCAGGTCGCAAATCCGGGTCGGGCTGGCGAGATCGTAATCCGCCTTGCGCCAGGGATGATTGCCCCAGGAATAGAGCCGGCCGAACTCCTCGCCGGCGAGGCTTTCGCAGAACACGTTGTTGGCCATCAGATGCTGCGGCACCGCCTGCGCCACCGCCTTGTCCTCGAGGCCGAGATCGCGCAGCACCTCCATCGCGCGCTGGTTGGTGATGTGGGCGCGCGGCGTGTCAGCCAGCCAGCCATATTTCGTCACCAAGATGTGCTTGACGCCGTACATGCCGAGCAGCGCCGCCGCAGTCGCGCCGGCCGGGCCGCTGCCGACGACAAGCACGTCGGTCTCAACAGGTTTGCTGGTCATGTTCCTCTCCTTGGTCGTATTGTTGGCTGTGATCGTTATTCCGCGGCCATCATCGGCTTCGGCACCAGGCCGGCGCCGGACTTCATCTGGAAGTCGTAGGTCATCAGGTGCCACGGGCCGGAGACCCGCTCGCCGTTCGGCAGCGCTGCTTCGTTGCGCGGCTCGACGCGCGCGATGAGCTCGTCCTTGACGCCGAACACCACGTCGCTGCGCAGATATTGGTCGCCATCGAGGAATACGTGGGTGATCAGTGGCTCGTAGCCCTCGGCCTTGACCAGGAAGTGGACGTGCGCCGGCCGCATCGGATGGCGCTTCGTCGTCGTGATGAGATCGCCGACCGGGCCATCGGTCGGGATCGGATAGCTGCACGGCAGGATGGTTCGGAAGGAAATGCGGCCGTCGGCATCGGTGACGAAACGCGCGCGCAGCGACGGACCGTGGGTCGCGTAATCGGCCTTCTGCGAATCGTAGAAGCCGTCGTCGTCGGCATGCCAGACGTCGATCTCGGCACCGGCGAGCGGCTTGCCGGCGAGGTCGGTGACGCGGCTCTGCACGAACATCACCTCACCGTCGATGCCCTCGGAGATATTGGCACCGTGCGGCATGACGCGGTGCTCGCCGACATAGAACGGGCCAAGCACCGTGGTCTCGGTCGCGCCCTCGCGCTCGCGGTGATTGACGGCGTCGACCAGCATCGAGACGCCGAGCACGTCGGAGAGCAGGATGAACTCCTGACGCAGCAGCGTGCAGGTCTGGCCGGTGCGGGTCAGGAATTCGATCGCCTGATTCCATTCGGCGAAGGTGAGATCGGTGCGGCGTACCAGATCGTGCAGCGACTTGACCGTCTCCTCGACGAGGAACTTCAGCCGCTTGTTCGGCGTGTTGGCGAAGCTGCGGAGCACTTCGTCGGTGAGATCATGCTCGTTGAAATTGGCCATCGTGTCGTCCTTTGAGCTCGGATGTCAGTTCCGCGCAGGCGCGTCGCCACGCCAAGCCGCCGCGATCAGGTCTTGGATCGCGACACGCTCCACGGGTCTTGGATTGGCATAGGGGCTGCGCACGACCATCTCGGCGGCGCGCGCAATGCCGCCCTCGGGCATGCCGATGTCGGCCAGCCGGCGCGGCAGTGCGAGGCGGCGCGCGAGGTCGAACAGCCCTTGCGGCGCATCCGTCGCGCGCAAGGCCCGCGCAATTCGGGTCATCGCGTCGGGCGCAGCCGCAGCGTTGTAGGCGGCTGCATGCGGCAGAACGATCGCGTGGGTTTCGGCATGCGGCAGATCGAACATCCCGCCCAGCACGTGGCAGAGCTTGTGGTGCAGCGACATGCCGACCGCGCCGAGGCAGACGCCGCACAACCAGGCGCCATAGAGCGCATCGCGACGGGCGCTGGGATCGGCGGGCGCCACCACGATGCGCGGCAGCGCGCGGGCGAGCGCGGCGATGCCATCCTCCGCCATCAGCGAGGTCAGAGGATTGGCGTCGGGCGCATAAAGCGCCTCGACGGCGTGGGCGATCGCGTTGAGGCCGCTGGCGGCGGAGATGTGCGGCGGCAGGCTGACGGTGAGATCGACGTCGTAGATGACGGTGTCCGGCACCAGATCCTGGGACTGCTGCGTGGTCTTGATGCCGTTGGCGGTTTCGCCAAGGATCGGCGTCATCTCCGATCCGGCATAGGTGGTCGGGACAGCGATATGCGGCAGCCCGGTGCGCAGCGACAGCGCCTTTCCGAGCCCGACCGTCGAGCCGCCGCCGATCGCAACCAGCCCGTCGACGTCGCGGGATTCGACAATGCCAAGCGCCTCGTTAGTCACCTCGACTGGCGTATGCATGCGCGCGCCGGCATAGAGACCCGCGAGCCGGTCGCCGAGGCCCGCGCCGAGCCGGCGTCCGAGATCCTGTTGCGCATTGGTGGTGAGCACCAGCGCCCGCTTGATGCCAAGGCGCTCGCTCTCCTCGCCGAGCCGCGTCGAGGTGCCGGCGCCGAACACCACGCGATATCGCTGCGAGCAATAGAAAAAGGTGCCCAGGCTGGCATCACCGGTCGCCGCTACACGTGCGATGGATGCGCTTCCGGCATCCGGCATCGCCGTACTCATGGCATTTCTCCCAAGCCGGCGGACCGGCAGTCTCGTCTTGTTGGGAGAAAGCTAGCGGCGAGCGGCCGTGGCGGCCTGCACGAAACCGGAGAAAATCTGCACAAAACCGGAAAAATAATGCGTAGCAGCCGGGCCGCACCCGCGCCTGCCGCCGGGACTAGTGGCTACGCCGATATCGCCCCGGCGTCAGCCCGGTGAAGCGACGGAACATCCGCGTAAAGTGCTCCTGATGGGAGAAGCCGCAGGCCAGCGCGATGTCGGCGAGGCTCTGCGTCTCGTCGGCAAGCAATACCCTGGCGCGTTCGATGCGCAAATTGAGCACGTATTGATAGGGTGAGACGCCGCTGGTCGCCTTGAACAGGCGCACGAAGTATTCGGTGCTGCGACCGGACAGCTCCGCCAACTGGTCGAGCCGGACATCGGTATCGAGATTGGCATCGACGAATTCGCGGATTCGCGCCATCTGCTTGACGCTGAGCAGGTTTGGATGCTTGCCGGCCTCCACGCTCGGCTTGTGGAAATTGATCGCGACGAAGCGGTTGGCGATCGCCTGCGCGATCGGATCGACGAACAGCGACGAGGCCGGTAGACCGCCGGTGATGGTGTCGCCGATCGCAGCGGCCAGATGCTCGAGCACGGCATCCTGATCGCCGAGCATCGGCGCCAGCCCGCCGATGAAGCTCGAGCCTCCGTCGCGGCCCGCGAACAGGTCGGAGCGCAGATAGATGTGGGTGGATTCCAGTGCCTCGCGCAGCACCACGTTGCAGGCATGGCCTGCGGGCAAGAAGAACACGCCGCCGCGCGGGATGTGCCGGGCGACCGACTTGCCCTCCATCACGTAGGTGATGTCGACCGGGCCACCCCGATGCAACACCATCAGATTGTCTGACAGTGCGTGGAAGTGCCCGTCAAACGGCCGTTCACGCTGCACCGAAGCGTAGGCCGACGACCAGCCGAGCCCTTCGCTCGAGCCACGGAATTCGGCCTGGAAGCGGTCCAGGATCCCGTGCGTCTCCTGCACCCCAAAATTCGACGTCGCCTGCATCCGACAGACCAAGGGCTCGAGGCTTCGGTTGCTGCTGAGTGAAACCCAACGGCCCCCGATTTTCAATGCAATCGAAGCAAAGGGCCCGACGGAGACTTTGCTGCAGCGCGAAAGCAAGGCTGCTGTGCCTCGATCATTCCACATCGCATATTCCACGGTCTCCGGAAGAAACTCTGTCGTCTGCATGCTGCTGGAGGTCGGCTGCGCAACGCAGATGGTCAGCGCGATCGTCGGTATGTCCGAGCAGATGGTCGATCAGCCATAAAGGTTTCGAAATTCCGCCTCGCGCGCGGCGCGATCAAGCTGCTCGACGACGGCCAGACGGAGCGGCGCGTGCAGATTCAGAGCGCCGCCAAGAAGGCCGAACAGCGATTTGCAATCCCGTCGCTTTGGCGCCTGTTCGAGCTCTAAAACCGGTTGAGATTGTAAACTCTGCCCGCTGGAATCGTTGGAGAAAATGGCAAGAGCACCTTTCTTTTGATCACGGGGTCCTGGGTTCGAGCCCCAGCGCGCTCACCAAGCTAAATCAATGCCTTAAGCGAAATCAGCAGCTGAACAAAAACGGCCCGTGTGGGCTCGGATCAAGAGCCTCGTGAGGACACGCTCCCGCGTATCGAATGCGAGGCCCCGGTACCGGCCTCGGCCGAAATATGCCCCACTGCCTCAGGACACGTGAATCCTTCACGTGGTGGATTTCGCGTTTCTGTTGCCTGCGGTAAGATGCCCCCCGGGTAGCCACTCAGAGTCTGCTCTGGAGTGCATGATGCAGAACTTTGTAACCGGATGCACTGTGGTCGCTTTGGGCGTCATGGTGTTGCTTGCCTACTCCCAAAAGCACCATCAATGCTGGAACGGGAACGTGCTCGAAGACTTGCGCGAGCACGTGCTCACTCGTCAGCCTTGCGGATCCCTCAGTAGTCCCTCCATGTAGGGGCCGCCGCTCCACGGAGCTTTTCCACACCCGGGCGGTCCTTGGTTTTGAGCCCCAGCGCGCTCACCAAACACTGACCGCATTTTCGGGGGTTAAGCTTCTATACGAATAGCGAAGGCGAACAAAAAAGACGTGCTAGCTCGCGACTCCGATCAGCTAAAGCGGGATGGGGTTAGTCTGAATCGATTTGGGATTCCCAAATCAGCCTGTTTCTGATTCACCGTGCTGGCTGGATGGGAGGCCGGCATGGATGGGCAAGCCATACTCTCTGGATCTTCGCAAGCGTGTGGTAGCCGCGATTGAGCGCGGGATGTCCCGCAATCGGGCCGCCAAGCAGTTTGGGGTGGCAATCAGCACAGCGATTGGCTGGATGAAGCGGGTCGACGAGACGGGCAGCGTTGAGCCGAGCCAGATCGGTGGCTACAAGCCAAAGGCAATCTCGGGTGAGCATGCGGTCTGGCTGTCGCAACGGATCAAAGACGGCGATTTCACCATACGCGGGCTCGTTGCCGAGCTCGCCGGACGCGGCCTGAAGGTCGACTACCACTCGGTGTGGGATTTCGTGCATGCCGAGAAGCTCAGCTTCAAAAAAAAGCGTGGCGGCTGGCGAACGCGATCGTCCCGAGGTCGCGCGGCGGCGAGCCCAGTGGGCAAAGTATCAAGGTCGCGTCGAAGCTGAGCGTCTGGTCTTCATCGACGAGACATGGACCAGGACCGATATGGCGCCGTTGCGGGGATGGGCGCCGCGCGGGCACAGACTTCCCGCCAAGGTTCCTCACGGCCGCTGGAAGACCATGACCTTCCTGGCGGCCCTGCGCCATGACCGGATCGATGCGCCGTGGTTCATCGAGGGGCCGATCGATGGCGTGAGCTTTCGCACCTATGTCGAGAAGGTTCTCCTGCCCGTCCTTCGACCTGGCGATATCGTCGTCTTGGATAATCTCGGCAGTCACAGGAGCAAAGCAGTTCGCCTGCTCATTCGTTCGGTCGGCGCCAAACTCTTCTTCCTGCCAAAATACTCACCCGACCTGAACCCGATCGAACAGGTCTTTGCCAAGCTCAAACATCTGCTCCGCAAAGCTGCCGCGCGAACCGTCGACGCGGTCTGCGCCGCAATCGGTCACGCACTCGAGGCCTTCTCGGCCGACGAGTGCGCCAACTACCTCAGAAATTCAGGATATCAAACCTAATGTCATCACGCTTTAGAAGGTGATTTGATCGAAGTCTGCCAGGCGAATAGCCGGGGTTACAGCGCCGTAACTCGAAGGATGCTGCAGCTCACGCGAACAGCTTGTCGATGTCGTCCTGGGAAATCGCCACGCCCGGCCGCTTCGGGCCCTCCATCAAGTTCGGTGCATCTGGAACAGCAAGCTCGGCGGCCATCCGCGCCAGCTCCTCCTTTCCCCACATCCGGACCAGCCTGTTGATGTGGTCCTCCATGAACTGCAGCGACTTGACGACTCGCGTGATCCGCTGCCCTGTGAGGTCCTGAAACGCGCAGGCCTCGAACACGTTGTTCGTGCTATCGACGATCTCGCCGCATACCGCTGCGACTGTCGGCGCATCGACGCCCTGCAACTTCGCGACGCTGGCGACGATCGCCTCCATGTTTTCGAGGATCGCGTTCCCGGCTGTCTCCGTATTCTCGACAATCGCGTCGAGAGTGTCTGTCATCGTGGCGAAACTGCCTTTGCTGTTGCCTTGAAGAGCGGCGAATTCCCGCCGCATGCTGCTAATGTGGCCGAACATCTCGACCAAATGGGTTTTCAACACCCTCTCTTCTTGCGGCGTAATCATCAGAAATCCCCGACGGTGGCGATTTGCCCTTTGTGTGCCACAGCAATCTATGGCGGTTTCGAAAGGAAGCTTCGAATGAGTGGGCGCATTTTCGTGCTCTCAACTTTCGCGCGCCACCAAACCAAGCGATCGTTAAATAAGCAGCAAGACCGACACCCCTACGAAAGATATTCTCGTCTTTTCTCATTGGTTCGACTGCGGTACGGCGCCAGGGCTGGCCAGCGGCTCTGCGGTCCGTGAACCAAACGGCTGGCGGTGGCGAATCATCTCACAATCGCATGCGCCCCAAACAACTCGCCGGTGCCCTTTAGCTCTCCGGCCCCGCAACCGTAGCCGGCGCCGTCAGCGGCGCACCGCCAACCGACACGGGTCCAATCGAAACCGGCGCGTTCGACTTCGGCTGCCGGGACATCCGCTTGCGCATCAACAGCCGATCGCGCGCGCTCAGTCTCGGGATCGACGAGGTGAATTCCGACGACATTGCATTTTGCAGCGAGTCGATCTTCGCGATCAGCGTCGAGAGCTGCGGCGAGATCTTCTTCACGTCGCCCCGTTCTTCCGTGATGCTCTGTCGGAGCGACAGGAGCGTCGTCGAATCCTGCTGACGCATAGCCGTGTTCTGCTGCAAGGAGGAATTGATCTCCTGCAGCGCGGCCTGCTGCTGCTGCTGGGCCGACTGGATCTCTTTCAAGGCAGCAACAACCGGATCCGGTTTCGGCGCGGGCTCTTCCTGGCGCGGAAACAGCGCGGCCAAGTTGCTCAAGCTGCTGAGGTCTGGCGAGGGAAGATCATACGGCGAGGTGTAGATGGCCGCGGCGCCATTGATCGCCAGGGCACACACGGCAAACGCGAGAACCGATTTCCCGCTGGAGCGCTTGAGTGGTGCTGGTGTTTCCAGAGCTTCAGGTTCGGCCGGAGTGTCGGAGGCTGCGGCTGCAAGGGCTGCGGCGTCGAGGTGCTCGGCAAAGCCCAGCGTTTCGGATGTCGTGGTCATGCGCATTGACCTCATGAGCGAGCAAAAGGAGGCCGTCGCCGGAACGTCGTCACGACGCCTCCCTTACGCAGCACTCACTTACACAACTGCCTAAAATTGTCGGTGTTCTGGATTAATTCCACGTTAGCGGCGCGGCCGCCTGGAACCCCGGCCAACTACGGAACCGCGTCACTTCAGCGCGATCACGATCGTGCTGAGATTGGCGGCCAGCTCCAGGCCCGCCTTGGGGCCTCGCAGCGTGATGGTGACGCCCTTCTCGTTGCGGAGCTGGACGCCGTTGACGCCGCCGACCAGCGCAAAGCCGCCGCCGACGGAGCTGTAGGTGCCGGCGAAGTCGCCCACCTCATTGATGTCAGAGGCCCAGCCGTCGAGCCGGCCGACCGTGGCGCCGGCGGTGATGCCGAAGCTGAGGCCGGTGATCCTGAACGGATAGGTCTTGCCGCGATAGGTCAGCAGGCCGCGACCGGCACCTCCGCCGACCAGCAAGCCGGCCTTGACGATCCTGACCCGGACCTGGCCAGCGGCCTGCGCGAAGGACGGTGTCGCTGACGCGGCGAGCCCCACCGCCAGCAGGAGCATCGCGATCAGGCGGGAGATGCGCGCGCGCCGGTCAGGGTTTCGCGGCATCGACCTTCTTCCAGGTCTCGTCAGGATCGAACAGCGTGGTGCGCTCGGCGATGAACTCCGTCCGCTTGCCGAGATCCTTCTGGTAGACGGTGCCGGCATGATTGACCAGGAAGGTCATCACGCCGGAATTGCCGTATTCGGCGGGCCAGGCGATCAGCGCGAAGCCGCCGATCATCTTGCCCTTGACGACATAGTTGAGCGTACCGCCAGGCGCATCCCGACCCTGCCCCTTGAGGATGTGGAAGTAATAGCCGTGATAGGGTGTCGGCCCGACATCGGCCGCCTCATAGCCTTCCTTCGAGGCCCGGGCCGCCAGCGCGCCGAGCGGGCTCGGGTCGCTGTCGTCACGCCAGAACAGGCCGTCCTTCTTGCCGGGCGAGGAGACAAAGCGCTGGGCATAGACGCCGACGCCCTCGCCGCGATCCTTGTCGGCATATTCGTTCTGCGCGTCGACATAAGCCAGCGCCGTCTGGATCGCATCGAGCTCATTGCGGCCGATGCGGCGACGAAGCACCTCGATCCGCCCTTCGTCGGTGTCGAACTCCCAGCCGGTCCTGGTGTTGACCATCGGGATCGGGAACGGGAAGTCGTCCGGCCCCAGCATCAAGGTCGCGGTCTTGTTGCCCTCGACCTTGATGCCGTGCTTGGCGTCGTACATGGACGAGAAGCGCGCCCGGATGTCCTTGTCGGCGACCTCGTCGCCCGAGGAGACGATGTCTTCGGCGGCCCGCCCGAGCACCTTCAGGACGTCTTTCGGACCAGCCTTGACCGCCGCGGCGAGCGCAGCGGCGGCATCCTCCGGCGACTTGTAGGATTCCTGCGCGCGCGACGGCGAAGCGAACAGCGCGAGCGCGACGATGCCAGGCAGGATCGCGCGATGGAACGATTTCATGCAGATCATGGCATCACCTCCGCAGGGATCTTCGCGCCGCCGGCGAGCCAGTCGCGGTAGGTGCGGAATGTCAGCCCAAGCTTCTCGTAGTAGACGCGCAAGTACCCGTCGCTGCCGCGGGTCACCGCGTCAGGCATCACCTGCGCGACCTCCTGCGCCATCACGCCGACATAGGCCCTCTCGCTGCCGATGTAGCTGAAGCGATAATAGCCGAGGCCGTTGGAGAGATGGCCGAGCAAGACGATATCGTGCTTCAACGCGATATCGGAGCGCCGGCCACCGCCGCCGCCGCCGCCGCGACCTCCTCCGCCGCCTCCGCCACGCGCGGCCATGCCACCACCGCCGCCACGACCGGCCATCGCCGCTCCGCCGCCGCCGCCACGCGGCATGCTTCCCATGCTCTCCCGTCCGCGCGCCGAGGCTGCGGCCGCCGACCGGCCGGAGGAGACGTTCATCGCGCCGCCGCGATTGTCGCCACCGCCACGGTTGGCGGCAGCGCCGCCGCCGGCGCGGTTGGCAGCCTTGGCGCGGTCGCCACCGCCCTTGTTGCCTCCCTTGGCACGATCACCGGCGCCAGCGCGATCACCGCCACCGGGCCGATCACTCGTCCCCGCGCTCGGACGATCGCCACGATTACCTGCACCGGCGCGATCACCGGGGCCGCCACGATCGCCTGCACGATCGCCTGTACGATCTCCTGCACGGTCTCCCGGGCCGCCCTGACTGGGACGCAGCACCTGGTTGCCGTCACGACCGCGGAAGTCCATCCGATCCGATGCGCCGGCCCTGACATTGTTGTTGCCGAAGCGGTTCTGAACGTTGGTGTTGTTGTAGCGCACCCCGCCGCGATGCGCCGGATTGTGCTGCCAGCCGCCATTGATGTTGGTGGTGCGATGATTGACGTAGACGTTGCGGTTACCCCAGTTGCAGCCACCGCCCCAGTAATTGCCCCAGCGCCCGATCGCCCAGGCGGTGCCGAACGCGATGCCGGCCGCGACCACGCCCGCGCCGATATAGGACGGATAGCCCCAATAATACGGCGGATATTCCGCATAGGGCCAGGTGCCGTAGACCGTCGCCGGATCGTAATACGGCACGTACATCGTCTCAGGATCAGCCTGCTGAATGACGACGACCTGCTTGCCTTCCTGGGACTGCACGCTGACCTTCTGCTGCTTGGTGGTGACCAGCTTCTTGTTGTCATAGGCCTTGTTGCGCAGGCGCTGGATTGCATCCATCACGTCGGGCTGCTGCGCGAGGAACGCATCGCCGAGCTTCTGGGTCCATTCGAGCTTGTCGCTCATCATGGCGAGAACATCGGCCGTGCTGGCGAGCGCCTTGACGCTATCGTCCCAGCTCTGCTTGTCGACCTGCGTCCTCAGCGCGTCGCCCTTCAAGCTCTTGTTGTCCTTCAGCCAGCGGTCGGCCTGCACCACTTCGAGCGGATAGGTTGAAGCTGCGAGCACGTTGGCCAGGAGCTCGTCCGGATAGAGCGCGATCGGCGCGACCAGCGCCTCGAGCTGCTCGGGCTTCAGGAGTTCGGCGGCCGGCGCAGGAGGCGCGGCCGGCTGCGCCTGCGTGCCCGGAGCCGCCGGCGTCGTGGCCTGAGCCATTGCAGCGGCGGGGACCGCCACCACGAGCGCGAGCGCCATCAGGATCTTGCCGCAGCGAAACATCACGACCTCCACAAAGCTTTCCGGCCGCGACCATCGGGCCGGGGAACAAGCGTTTGTTGATCGAGATCAACGAAATCGCACCGCCCCGCTATTGCGATGCGAGGGCCGACGCAACCAGCTCACCAGCGCAACAGCGGCAGCCGGATGGTGAACCGTGCCCCACCCGCCGGCTGGTTGGTCGCGCTGATCGTGCCCTGATGGGCCTCGACGATGGTTTTCGCGATCGCAAGCCCCATGCCCATGCCCTGCTGCTTGGTCGTGAAGAAGGGATCGAACAGGTTGGCGAGATCAGAAGCCGCCAATCCCGGACCGGTATCGACGACGTTGACCTCTGCCTCGCGGCCGGCCCGCACGGTCCAGACGCTGATCTCGCGTTTTGCAGTGTTCGCATCCGAGATCGCGTCCATTGCGTTCATGATCAGGTTGAGAACCACCTGTTGAAGCTGGACCGGATCGCCCTTGACGTGGAGATCGACCAGCACGGGCGTGTAGACCAGCGCGATCCCGCGTCCCTCGGCAACGGCCGCAACCAGACCGATCGCCTCCCGCACCGTATCGTTGAGTTCGATGTCCGTGGTCTCGAACGGCGTCTTCTTCAGGACGCTGCGCAAGCGGCGGATCACCTCGCTCGCGCGGAGATCGTCGCGCCTGATGTCGGCAAGGATATGCTGGAGCTCCTCGATGTCAGGTGACGCGCCCTTGAGCATCAGCTCGGCGGTCTCGGTGTTGGTCAGAATGGAGCCGAGCGGCTGGTTCAGCTCATGGGCAATCGACGTCGTCATTTCGCCGACGGCCGAATAGCGATTGACGTGGGCGAGCTCGGCGAGGCGCTGACGGGACTCGACCTCGGCGAGCCGGCGGCGGCGACGCTCCTGCAGCAGTCCACTGATCAGACCCGCCTGCACGAGGATGATCGCGGCAATCAGCAGCATCTGCCAGCGGTAGCTTTGCCAGATGCTCGGCTCGCGAAACAGAACCTCGCTGCCCGGTGGCAACCGGCTCTCGCTGATGCGCCAGCGCTGCAGTTCCCGCCAGTCATATTTCGGCGCCGCGAATCCAATCGGCTGGTATTGGATGCTGGACGGTTTCTCCCCGCGGAAGATGCGGATGGCGGCATCGATGGTCTTCCGGGTCGTCTCCGCCGTCGAATGCATCGGGCCGCCGACAGAGCTGCCGCCGAAGAACGCCTCCTGGTAGGAAAAAATCGGCGCGTTCGCGACCGCGTGCAGGCTGCGCAGCGCGATGTCGCCCTCATGAACGATCCCCGCCGCATCGACCGACATCATGCCCCAGAACAGCACGGTGTGCGGCGGAAGCTTCGCCGCGCGATTCAGGATCTCATCGAACGACAGGTCCGAGTACCAGATCATCGCGAGGCGGTCGCCGAGCGGTTTGAGTTCACGAGCCACCTCGTCGATCCAGAATTTCTCCAGCGGCGAGGCGCCGATCACCATGGCGACCGTCTTGGTATCCGGCATCAGCCGGAGAATGTTTTGAAAGGCCGCCAGGAAATCGTTGCGAACCGAGACGACGACGTCGTTGTCGGTGAGATCATGACGGTTCACCAGCCGCTCCTCGACGACGGTCATGACCGTCGGGGCATCTGGAAAGAGCTTGCTTCGGTATCGCTGCACGAAGCGCGCCGCCGGAGCGCCGATGCTGATGACCAGGTCGGGCAGCGAGCCCTGATAGAGCGAGGCGAGATATTCGACGAAAGGCGCTTCTGGACCGGGATTATTGAAGCGCGCCGTCAGCAGCGTGTGCTGTTGGATGTCGAGCGGCCAGGGCGACTGCCGCTCGAGCTCGGCCTTGATGCTGCGCGCATATTCGCTCCACGGGCGGAATTCCCGACCGAAGGAATACAGGATGAGCACGCGCTTGGCCTCGGTGCGCGCCACCGCGCCCGGCTCGGCGGCGCGAGCCTGGCCGAACAGGACGAACGTGGCCAGCACGATGGAAAAGCAAAGGAGCGCGGCTGCGTTCAGCCACGGCCTGACCGACGCAATGGTCACGCGCCCGCTCATCCACCTCCCCGGCGACTTCAAACGGCCGCTCTCCATTGGCAATTCTAGCGGGAATTGCGTGGCACCGACAGCCCGCAGACCGGCACTATTGCCCCTGGTTGGGCTGACAGCGTTGATAGCGGATCGGTGAAACCAATCTGGCTGCCCTTGCGCTCGAAGACTCTTGGACAGTTGTTCGCATCGGTTGCCCATGCGCCGTTGAGTTCAATGACCGCTCAACACCAGCGTCTTGATGGGCATCAGCAAGGCCTGGATGCGCAGCAGCAGCGCATGTACGAGACCGACGCCATCGACCACATGGAGCGCAATCGCCCGCCCGGTGCCGGTCGTCGCCGCAGCAATCTCCTCGTGGTTGCTGGTATAGGCGTTGACGATGCAGCTGCTGCCCGGCGTCACGCCGTCGAGCCCATTCTTGTAGAGGGGTTCGAGGAACACCAGGATCGTGCCGGGTTTGGGCGCGTTGTCGGCCTCGACCAGTTGCTGGCCACCCTGGAACTGTCCGGCCGCGATATAGTCCTGCACGGTCGTGACAACCATGGGAATGATCACCCACGGCTTCGAGATGCAGGCGGCCTCCGCGACCATGCCTACTTTCAACACCCCAGCCTCGATCTGGCCGAAACCCGCCTGCAGAGACTTTCTGCCGGCGCCATCCGGGATGAGCACGCCCGCAGGCCGAAGCAGTTGATTGACCACGTCACCAGTGCGGAGCAGGAATTGTTCCACCCGGCCGTCAACGCCGGCGCGGATGATCGTCTGGTCCAGAAGCACCTGCGCCTCCGCCAACGCGGCCTCGGCGCTGGCCTTCTGCGCCGGAAGCGAGGTCGAAACCTGTAGCGCCGCCGCCTGTCTTGCGGCGGTCGCCGCATCGATGCCGGATTGGCGCTGATCCACCAGGACCAGGAGCTTGTCGATGTCACGCTGTGCGACGATGCCGGGATTGCGGCGCTGAAGCTCGCTCTTGACGTCGAGTTCGTCCTTCGCCTGTTGATAGTTCGCTTTGGCCTCGCCGATCTGGGCCTCGGCCTTGACGATATCAGCCTGCGCGGTCTGCAAAGCGGCGTCGATTTCGGCGATCTTGCGCTTGGCGGTTTCGACCGCGGCCTCCTGCTTTGCACTGTCGAGCCGGAACAGCACGTCACCCTTCTTCACCGCCGCGCTGAAACCCACGTTCACCTCGGCCACACGGCCGGCCACGCCCACGGGCGCGATGGGTACCGTACGGAAATACAGAGTCGCCGCGTCCGTCGCCGGATGGAAATAGAAGATCATGGTGATCAGCGAGATCGTCAGCATGAGGCAGCCGGTGATGCCCCAGCGCAGCTCGTACCAGACCGAGTAGAACGTGATCTCCTTGCCGAAGCGCTTGCCCTGGGCATAGCGGCGATAGAGGTAATCGGGCACGATCGTGAGGAGCGAGCAGAACATCAGCTCAAACATGGCTGGGCTCCTTCTTGGCGGGCTCCTGCATGCCCGCCGGTGCAGGCTCAGGACCGGCCTCTACCGGCTCGCCCTCCTGTCCCGGTGTCGCGTCCGCGATCTTCTCGACGGAATCGGCGATGCTGCGCAGCGGCGTTCCGAAATCGGGGATGTCGACCAGCGCAAGCAGGAGGCCTGCGATCCAGAAGATGTGCATGTGCGTGAACAGCGAGATCAGGCCGAGCACGGCCACGAACTCGAATTGCAGTTTCTGCGACTTGTGAGCCATCCGCTCCGGTAGGCTGTGCAGCTTCCAATAGAGCGTGCCGACCCACAGCAGGGTGCCGATCAGGAAGATCCCCATCACCACCATCAGCGTGTCGGTCCCGCTTCCGGGCGCGAGATAGAACGGCAGATGGTGCGGGGCCATCGGATTGAGCTGATCGTTCAAATGTCTCTCCCGGCAAAACGTGCACTGGCGACACTGTGTTCAGGCAGCTTCCCCATTTGCTTGATTTGAATCAAGGGAATGTTCCTCGCCGGACCTAGCGTTTTATGAATGCTGTTTGAATCATCAGAGGAGCCGCAGCCATGTCCGGGCTTGACGAACTCATCCCCAGTGCCACGCAGATCCGAAAAGAGGCAGCCCTCAAGGAGGCCGAGAAGGCGGAAGAGTATGTCCGTCTCGCCGCGGCCGCGGAGGCCGAGAAGCGCGCGCTGATCGAGCGCCTGGGCAAGCCCTCCGGCAAGAGCGAGGAGGAGAAGATCAAGCTCGCGGCGAGCGTGATCCAGCGTGCCGTGCGAAACGGCCTGACCGAAGTGATGGTCTATCGCTTTCCCAACTCGCTCTGCACCGACAAGGGACGCGCCATCAACCAGATGGAAAAGGGCTGGGAGACCACGCTGACAGGCATCCCCAAGGAGATCTTCCAGCTTTGGGCGGACTACCTTCAGCCGCGAGGTTATCGCATCGCCTACCAGATCATCGATTTCCCCGGTGGCATGCCCGGCGACATCGGTGTGACCATCTCCTGGGACGAGTGAAATTCGGACCGGGTGACAGCACAACAGCGAAAGGACAGGCATGGCCAAGGACCCGCCCTCGGAGAAAATGAAGCGCAAGGCCTACGAAAAGGAGCTCGAAAAGCTCCAGGTCGAGCTGTGTCACCTCCAGGAATGGGTCAAGGCCCAGAAGCTGAAGGTCATCATCATCTTCGAGGGCCGTGACGCCGCCGGCAAGGGCGGGACCATCAAGGCCTTGACCGAAAAGGTCAGCCCGCGCGTGTTCCGTGTGTGCGCCCTGCCCGCCCCCTCCGACCGGCAAAAATCCCAGCTGTTCATGCAGCGCTATATCGAGCAGTTCCCGGCATCCGGCGAGATCGTGATCTTCGACCGCAGCTGGTATAATCGCGCCGGCGTCGAATATGTCATGGGCTTCTGCTCGCGCGACGAGCACAAGCGCTTTCTCGAATTGTGCCCTCTGGTCGAGAAATTCGCCGTCGACGCCGGCATCATGCTGATCAAGCTTTGGCTCGAGGTCGGGATGGAGGAGCAGGAGCTTCGCTTCAAGGCGCGGATCGAGGATCCGCTGCGGCAGTGGAAGCTGAGTCCGATGGATACGGAGTCATTCGGCCGCTGGTACGACTACTCCCGCGCGCGCGACATGATGTTCGAGGCAACCGACACCAAACATGCGCCGTGGCGACTGATCCGCTCCGACGACAAGCGGCGCGCACGCCTCAACGTTATCGAGCATCTTCTGAGCCGAATTCCTTATGGCGAAATAAAGCGCGAGAAGGTCAAGCTGCCGCCGCGGTCGCACAAGGGACGCTACAACGACCAAGCCAGCCTGCGCGGACGGAACTTCGTCGAAGAGCGATATTGACGCGCACGATCCTCATATGAAAACGGGCTGCAGTGATGCAGCCCGTTGTCAGCCTCATCCCGGCCTATTTCAGCTTGATCGTCACTCCGCCGACCGCAGCCGACACTTCCGCACCGACCTTCGGTCCGGTGAGCTGAAGCTGTCTCTTATACACATCTATTTCAGCTTGATCGTCACTCCGCCGACCGCAGCCGACACTTCCGCACCGACCTTCGGTCCGGTGAGCTGAAGGATCACACCATTGCCGTTCTGGAGCTGCACGGCGCCGGCGCCGGCAGCAACCGCACCGCCGGCTCCACCAGCGGCGTAGGATCCCTCGATCGAGGCCGGTCCCTTCATATTGTAGGCATGACCAACGAATTTGGTCGTCGAGGCGCCGATCGTGAAGCCGACGCTCATTCCTGATACCGTGAACGGATATTTGTGCCCCCGGTAGACCAGCACACCCTCCCCGCCGCCGACGCCGACGATGAAGCCGCCCTTGGTAAAGACGACGGCGACCTGTCCGGTGTCGGCACGCGAAGGCGTGCTGACACCGGCAACGATCGCAAGCGAAGCGACCAGGGCAGCTCCGACAGTCAATTTTCTCATAGCGTTCTTCCCCTCTGTTTACTGCGCCAGCAGCATTGCGAAGTAGCCGAAGATCGTGAGCAGGATGCCCGAGACGGCATAGCCGACCGGGAATCCGATCCAGGGCACGGAACTCTGGATCTCGACCGCCGCCTCACGGCACGGGCCGGAATGCGACCGTGCGCCGGCGACGCCACCCATCAGCACCGCCGGGTTGATCTTGAAGACGTGGAAGCCGATCGCCCAGACGATGAACGGCGGAATCGTGCAGGCAATGAAGCCCACGATGAAGATCTTCAGGGCAAGCGCACCCGTGAGCTGCGACAGCAGGCCCGCGCCCGCATTGACGCCGACGATGGCGACGAACACGACGAGGCCGAGATCCTCGAGCACGTTACGGGCCGCGTTCGGCGTGTTGCCGAAGAACCGCAGCCGCGACACGATCGAGGACACGATCACGCCTGACAACAGCAGACCACCGGCGTTGCCAAGGCCCACCCTGGCACCGAAGGCCGGGAAGTCGACCATGCCGATCAGGAAGCCGAGGATCATGCCGACCGCCAGCGTCAGCAGGTCGGTCGATGTGTTGGTCCGCGCGATGCGGCCCCACATCTCGCCGAGCTCGTTGACCGCGCCCTTGAGGCCGACCACCGAGACGATGTCCATCCGTTCCAGCTTGGTCTTGAGACCTGCCGGAATCTGCACGCCGCCGCGCTCGACCTTGGTCACCTGCAACTGGCCGGCGATTGCGGTATCGCGGAAAGATTCGAACGTACGCCCGACCATCTCCTTGTTGGTGATGAGGATGTCCGCCTGATCCATGGGAATGCCGAGTGTCTTGGCGTCCGCGACCTCCGGGCCGATCAGGCCCATCTTGTCGGTAAGACTCTCCGTCGAGCCGCCCAGCGCAACGACGTCGCCCTTTTGCAGCACGAAGTCCGGATCGGCGCCCTGCGGCTCGCCGTTGCGTCCGACGTTGACGATCCGGTATTCCGGATGCATCGTCCGAAACTTGGCGATGCTGAGCCCGGCGGTTGCTGGATTCTCCAGCCGATAGGCACGCAGGCCGAACTGGCGATAGCCTGTCAGGCCGCCGCCCTCGAGATCCTTGACGCCGTATTCCTGCTCATACTGCTTCGCGGCGGCCTTGGCGTCGACGCCCCACCAGCGCGGCAGATATTTGCAGATCAGAATGATGCCGACGGTGCCCCAGATGTAGGTGATGCCGTAGGACAGCGCGATCATGCCGGAGGCCTGCTCGGGCTTCATTCCTTCAGGCAGCTTGACGACACCAGAGGTGATCGCCTGCTCGGCTGAACCGATCGCCGCAGACATGGTCTGCGAGCCCGCGAGCATACCGCCGGCAGCACCCACCGGCAGATCGAAGATTTTCGCGCCAAAGACGACGAGCGCGAGGCCAATGACGCTGGACACGACGGCCAGGACGAGGAATTTGACGCCGTCGCCCTTCAGACTGTTGATGAAGGAGGGACCGACGCGCAGACCCACGCCGTACATGAAGAGATAGTAGAACAGGCTCTTGGCGAAATTGTTGAGCTCGAGTTTAACCCCGTAGCTCGACGCCCAGACCGAAACGCCCGCGCCGACCACGATGGCGCCGGCAACCATGCCGAGGCCATAACCCTTGATGCTGGCCCGGCCGATATAGACGGCGAGGCCTACGACGAAGAACAGCAGCAGATACGGATTCTGCTGCAGGAACGTGAAAAACCCCTGCATGGTGGTCCCTCCAAAACTTATGACGCAGCCTTGAGCTTCGGCGATGCGCCGGGCTTCGGACGGCCAATCTTGGCCAGGGCCTCGGTGCGCACCAGCTTCAGCCCCTCCTTGGCGTCGTAGCCATGGATCTCCTTCACATCGAGCTTGCGCATGAAGTCGATGGTTTCCTGCGTGATGACCTGGCCGGGCACCATGATCGGGAAGCCCGGCGGATAGGGGATCACGAAATTCGCCGAGACCAGCTCGGGGCCTGCCTTCAGCCGACGATCGATTTCGGGATCGTTGAGGCGGAGGTGCTCGCATCCTGCGACGTCATAAGCGGCATAGAAACCGCCGCGGATATCGCCCTCGTTGGTCTTGGCGCCGGAATCGCCGCGGAAGCTCGGGTGGAAGTGCGAGAAGTTCGGCAGATCAGGCACGTCCTTCATCAGGCTCTTGACGCGTGCCTCGAACGTCTTGCGCGCATTTTCGCCGCCTTGCGCCAGCCCGCGATCGACCTCTCCCGCGATCTCGGCGAGCACGCGGATGAGATGCGCGACGTCGCTGCGGGTGTTGTTGATGTTGGACTGGACCAGGACCGAGTTACGCGACGTCTTGTTGACCTGGATGTTGTACTCGTTGGCCAGAATGCCCTTGAACTGGGTGCCGTCAAAGCCGGCCGTGCCGCACACCAGTGTCATGCGGGTCGGATCGAGGCAGAACTCGTCTTCGTCCAGGCTCTTCAGCGTATTCGCCCAGTTTACGCCGGCCGACAGATAGTCGGTGAAGCCGCTCTGGCGATATTGCGCGGGCACCATGGCGTCGGCGCCAAGGACGCGGAAATATTTGGAGAGCAGCGGATTGTTGTTCACCGCCTGACGGATCGCGAACGCGATCTCGATCGCATTGGCGACGAGACCATAGCCCTCCAGCTCCATCTGCCGCCGCGAGATATCGAGGCTGGCAATGAGCTGCTGGTTCGGACTGGTGGAGGCGTGCGTGAACACGGCTTCCTTGAACTGCTGCTCGACCGTGTGGAATTCGACGTCCTTGACCGACAGCATCGAGCCCTGCCGGATCGCCGACATCGACTTGTGCGTCGAGTTGGTCTGGTAGACGCGGAGACGAATCTGCCTGGGATCGGGAATCAACCTCGTGCTGAGCAACACCTCGTCAGTCGGGTTCTTGCCAAGCTGCGCCTGTTGCTTCTCGTAAGTCTCGACCGACTTCGGATCCTGCATCCAGGCCTCGATCTCGTTGGCTGCGCCGAGGCCCGTGCGACGGCGCAGGAACGGCGAGAAGCGCGCAAAGCCGAACCAGGCCTCGTCCCACAGGAAGATCAGGTCCGGCTTGATGGCGAGACATTCCTCCATCACCCGGCGGGTGTTGTAGATGTGGCCGTCGAAGGTGCAGTTGGTCAGGTCCAGCAGCTTGACGCGGTCGAGCCGGCCTTCGGCCCTGGCGTTGAGCAGCGCCTGCTTGATGGTCTTCAGCGGCACCGCGCCGTACATCGAATATTCCGTCATCGGGAAGGCTTCGACATAGAGTGGCTGCGCGCCTGCGAGCACCATGCCGTAATGATGCGACTTGTGGCAGTTGCGATCGACGATCGCGATGTCGCCCGGTGCCAGCAGCGCCTGCACCGCCATCTTGTTCGAAGTCGACGTGCCGTTGGTGACGAAGAATACGCGGTCAGCGCCGAGCGCCCTCGCCGCCTTCTCCTGCGCCTTCTTGATGTTGCCGGTCGGCTCCAGCATGCTGTCGAGACCGCCGGTGGTGGCGCTGCTTTCGGCCAGGAACAGGTTCGGGCCGTAGAACTCGCCCATGTCGCGGATCCAGTCGGACTTGAAGATCGACTTGCCGCGGGCGATCGGCAGCGCGTGGAACGTGCCGATCGGACGTTGCGCGTATTTCTTGAGATTGTCGAAGAACGGCGTGTCGTAGCGATCCTGGATACCCTCGAGGATCGACAGATGCAGCTCCAGAAGCTCTTCCACCGAATAGAAAATGCGTCGAACGACATTGGCCTCGGGATTGCCGGCGAGTTCTTCGACGTCGCGGTTCGAGATCATGTAGAGGTCGAGCTCGGGCCTGACGCGCTTGATGATCTGGGCGAGGCGCAGCGCGGAGGCATCGGATTCGTCCTTGAGGCTGGCCGCGGCCGCCAGCGAGCGGAGCACCGGCGCATCGTGCCGCGAGCGGAGGCCAAAGCCTTCGTTGATGATCACAGCCCCGAGGTTGGGATTGAGCATGGTCGCGCAGAAGGCATCTTCGAGACTGCCGACGATGACGGGCTCATAGATGAATCCATCTTCCGGACGGCGCAGCTTGCGCCATTCGGCCGCGAGCGTCGGCCATTGGCTGGATGACACGCCGGTGACAATCAAGGTCTCGAAGTAGGGCCGACGAGCCGCGTGCGCCCCGAACGTGGGCGACACAAGTTCGGGCGCATCGCCATTGCCGTCGTCCCTCGCACTCCAGTCGCCGGCGTGCTGGCGGAACGATCGCGTGGCCAACGCCTGCGTGATCCTGCTCGCAAGCGACAGCGACGCGGACGCATCGCCTGACGAGGCTGCCTCGCGCAGGGCCGCCATCAATTGCAGGCCGGGATAACCGTGAAATTCCTCTGTCACCGACAGGCTGGCCAACGCCGCGTCGTAGGCTGCACGATCGCCGCCGCGCGCCCAAACCTTTGCGGTCTCGACCAGGTCACGCCAGTCGTCCGCCCGCGCCCCGGGGCCGGAAAAGAACTGATCGATGCGCTTCTGCGCGGCCTTGGTGTCCTTGGACATGTGTCTCTCCCGATCCTTTGGGGCGAAAGGTGATGCGGGATCGTGCTTTCGGCGCGGGTCTCTCCATTGATCCAAGTCAACGGTCGCGTGCATTCCAGGGAAGCGAAAGCGGTGTTATTCGCAACGCAACACGCCGCGTCAGGCCGGACGCTGTTTCTGATCGCCCTTGTCGCCGAGAACGCTATCGAGCGAGCGCAGCCACTGGCCGCTGTCAGTCTTCTCGCCCAGCCCTTCGGCGCGCAGGAGGTCACGCAGTTGTGCGTGTGCGCCGACGATGCAGAGGGTCACCCGACGTGACGCGAGCTCGTCATGGAGATCGTGCAGCATGCGCGCGCCCGCCAGATCGATATAGGGCGACGCCGAAAGGTCGCAGGCAACCAGACGGATTCCCGGCGCGTTCTTGAGCGCGGTCAGGACGGTTTCCAAAATCGTCTCCGCGTTGATGTAGAGCAGCGATGCCTCGGGGCGGAATGCGATGATTCCAACCAACGGCTCGACATCCGCGTGCCGCGCGCTGTCCGAATAGCGGCCGCTACCGGGCAAGCGGCCGAGGAACGCGACATTCGGCCGCGACGCCCGCGCCAGCAGCAGGAAGATCGAGGCGATCGACGCCAGCAGCACGCCTTGCAGGATGCCAAGCAGCAGCACCGAGATCAGGGCAATCGACGCCGCGTAAAAATCGATCCGGCTGACCTGCCACATTCGCAACAACGCACGAATATCGACCAGCTTGTAAACGGCAGCGAAGACGATGGCCGCGAGCACCGCCTTGGGCAGATTGGTGAGCAGCCCGGTGAAGAACAGCAGGCACAGCCCCAGCGTCACCGAACAGATGACCAGAGCCAGAGGTGTTCGTGCACCGGCACTGTCGTTGACGGCCGACTGCGATAGCCCGCCGGCGACCGGATAGCCGTGGCCGAAAGCAGCCGCGAGGTTCGCAGCGCCCAGCCCCAAAAATTCCTGGCGGACATCGAGCGGATAGCCGTGCTTGGCGGCAAAGCTCCGCGCTGCCGAAACGCCTTCAATGTAGGCCAGCAGCACGCAGCCGGCGGCAAGCGGAAACAAATCGTCGAACTCGAGCAGGCCGAAGGTCGGCATGCCCAGCGCCGGCAGCCCTTCCGGGATCTTTCCGGTGACGGGCACACCGAAGCCCGGAAGGTTGAACACGGTCGCCACGGCAATCGCCAGCGCCACGATGGTGATGCCGACCGGTTTGCCCGGCAGCAGCCGTTCGCCAAGCAACAGCAACACGATCGCGACCGCGCCGATCGCCAGCACGAGCGGATCGAGATGACCGAGCTGCCCGACCAGCCTGAAAGCGCGATCGAAGAAATTGTGGCCGCCACCGGCGACGCCGAACAGGCTCGGCAACTGGCTCATGATAATCGTCAGCCCCGCCCCGGCCTTGAAGCCGACCAGAATACTATCGCTGACGAGGCGGACGAGCACGCTGAGCTTGAACAGCCAGGCGGCGAAGCACAACACGGCCACGCCGAACGCCGCGAGGCTTGCAATTTGCGCGTACTTCACGGCGTCGCCACCGGCGAGCGCGCCGACGGTTGCGGCGATCATCAGCGAGATCGCCGAAGTCGGCCCGATCGCGAGCTGCCGCGATGCCCCGAGCAACGCATAGCCGATGCCGCCGAGCATATAGCCATAGACACCGATCTGCGGCTGCAGGCCGGCGAGCGCGGCATAGGCAAGTGAGACCGGGATGGCGTAAGCGGCGAGCGTGACGCCGGCGACGGCGTCGGATGGCAGCCATTCGCGACGATAGGCCGCGAGCCAGTCGGCCGGCGGAAAGAAGCGCATCCAGTTCGCTTCGGGCGGTGTACTCACGTCACGACCTCACGGGGTGTCGCTTCGCAGCGCAACAAGACAATCAGGAGAACACTCACTGGAATCCCCAGCGCAAGGTTGGGAATGGCTTGGGTGGCGAAGGCACCGGCTGCCGCGCCGCAGCCAAACACCGCACACAGCGCGAAGAAGATGGCCGACTTGCGCAAGGTCCCGATGGGTGCGCCTCCGTAGATAACCGCGAAGACGTTCTCGACCATCTGACGCATGTTACCGGTAATCATCACCGTGCTGCACACGGTACCCTCCACCTTGATGAAGACCGCCGCCTGTATTGCCGCAACCATGGAAATACCGAGCGTCCCGGCGATATCCGGCAGCCTGTTGTGCAGGATACCGATCACAGTCAGGAAAATGATCTCGACGAGGATGCTGAGCGCGCCGGCTCGTTCGCCAGAGATGCGGCGCAGCCAGGCGGCAATCACGATGCCGACGGTGAAGGCCAGGATCGGCGGCACGAAATGAATTGCCTTCGCCCAGTCTCCGGCCATCGCATTCACCCAGAGGAAGATCACATTGGCGGTCTGCGCGTTCGCCAGCACCCCGTGATTGATCCAGGTATAGGCGTCGATATAGCCGCCGGCGAAAGCCAGCAGCAGAACGATTTCGATGGTTTCATCGCGGCGGATCGCGCTCGCGGCAACTTCCATTGTACTCATGTCGGCAATGAAGACTGTGGCAGATAATGCATGACCTCATTGGCGGTGCGTTGACGCCGGCAATGCTTGATCTGGATCAAGAAATCTTTTCCGGCCGGAACTCAAATCAACGCAAAGCGCCGGGGGATTGCGACCATGGCTACCATCAGGTGGATCATCACCACCGCTCCCGAAATTTTCCTGCTGCTGGCGATTGCGATCGGCACCATCCTCGGCCGGCAAAAAATCCGAGGCTTTTCCATCGGCACGACCGCCTGCATCCTGATCGTTGCGGTTCTGATCGGACAGCTCGGGACGTTCGCGTTTCCATCGCTGTTGCGGGTGATCCTGTTCAGCCTGTTCGTGTTCACGATCGGCTATCGTTCGGGACCGGAATTCTTTGCCTCTCTGAGCTTCCGCACGCTGGCGCAAGTCGTCATGGCGCTGGTGCTCGGCGGCACCGGTCTCATCATCGTCCTGATTTTCGCCCATAGCTTCAAGCTCGATCCCGGCACAGCTTCAGGCATCGCCGCTGGCGCGTTGACACAGTCCTCGGTGATCGGCACGGCATCCGGCGCGCTGGCGCAGCTCGGACTGCCAGCGGACGTACTGAAGCAGCAGGAGGCCAACATCGCGGCCGGATACGCCGTGACTTACGTGCTCGGCTATATCCTGACGCTGCTATACGTCCCCTTCGTTGCCCCGAAGCTGATGGGGGTGAACCTGAAGGCCGAAGCGAAGAAGCTCGAGGCCGAGCTCGCCGGCGGCGATCCGCCAAAAACCGAAAATCTCCACTATCGCAAATTCCAGGCCCGCGCCTATCGCGTAACCGCCGGCGCCGGTCGCACTGTCAAATCGATCGAGGAGGAGATCGGAAGCCGTACGGTCATCGAGCGTATCGTCCGCGGAGGCACGGACATCGAACCGCATATCGACACCGTGCTTGAAGCCAACGACGACATCGTCATTGCCGGCCGCACCGCCGTCATCGTGGCAGCCAGACCGATCATCGGCAATGAGATCGACTCCGACGAGATCTTGAAGGCGATGCCGGGCAACGTGATCGAGGTGCTGGTCGACAACCGTCACCTTCATGGCCGATCAATCACGGAAGTGGCCGCACGGGTCGGCGACGATGCACGGGGTGTATTCCTGCGCGCCCTGACGCGCACGGGCCGCGAAGTCCCCTTGAGTGCGGAAACGCGGGTTTATGTCGGCGATGTCATGACCCTGGTCGGCAGTACCCGCAACGTCGAGCGGGCGGCAAAGAGTGTCGGCCAAATCTTGCGTTCTGGCGACCGGACCGATATCGCCTTCCTTGCTGCAGGCATCGCGGCCGGCCTGCTCGCCGGGCTCCTCAGCTTCAAGGTCGGTGGCATCCCGCTGACGCTCGGCGGCGGGGGCGGCGCGCTGATCGCCGGCCTCGTCTGCGGCTGGATCCGCGCACGGCGACCGACCGTGGGCGCATTGCCGCCGCAGGCACAACAGACGCTGAGTGATCTCGGCCTCGGCGGCTTCATCGCCGCGATCGGGCTTGGCAACGGTGCGGCGGCCTGGGCGGCGATCCAGGCTCACGGCGTGCTGCTGGTCGGCATGGGTCTCGTCATCACGATCGTGCCGCTCGTCGTCGCGACGCTGTTTGCGCGCTACGTGCTGCGCATGAATCCAGTCGTGACATGCGGGGCGCTCGCCGGCGCCATGACAGTCGATGCCGCGGTGACCGGTGCGTGCGACGTCGCCGAAAGCCAGACCCCGGTGCTGGGCGTCGCCGTTCCCTATGCGGTCGGGAATGTCATCCTGACCGTGCTCGGGCCGATTATTGTAGCTCTCACCTACACCGGCTGAGGGAAACCACGATGTACGGACTTGCGGCTGCAATCCTCCGGCGCCTTGCAGCAACCATGCTGCTGATTGCGACATTCGCCATGCCTGCGCGTGCGGAGGACGACGTCCGCATCCAGGAGGAGATCTGGGCCCTGCCGCTGCCGCTGCCGATGTTCGCCTATCTGGTCCGTCCGGTTGGTGACGGTCCCTTCCCGCTGGTGATCATGAACCACGGCGTGTCGCTCAATCCGGTCGATCGCAGTTTCTTTCCGCTGGTCGAATTCCGCGACGCCGCGAAATGGTTCGCCAAGCGCGGCTATTTGGTGGTGGCGCCGGTCGGTAGCGGTTATGGCGCCGCCGCCATCGACATTCCCGAACGAGCCATCTACGGCCCGTTCTTCTCCAAGATCGGCAAGTGCATCAACCCCAACTTCCACGACGCTGGGCTTGCCATCGCGCAAGTCGATCTCTGGATCATCGACTATCTGGCTGCCGAAAAGCGCACCATTCCGAAGGACGTGATCGTGGTCGGCCAGTCCGCTGGCGGCTGGGCGTCCATCGCCCTGTCGAGCTTGAACCCGCCGCCCGTGAAGGCGATCATCACTTTCGCCGCCGGCCGTGGCGGTCGTGTCGGCGGCAAGCCCAACAACAATTGCGCACCCAACAAGTTGGTCGAGGCGACCGCAGATTTCGGCCGCACCTCCCGCGTGCCGATGCTTTGGATCTACATCGAGAACGACACCTTCTTCGGTCCCGAGCTGTCCAAGCGGATGCGTGACGCGTTCACGGCCGCCGGCGGCAAGGCCGAGTATCACTTGCTGCCGCCATTTGGAAACGAAGGTCATTTTTTCATAGGCTCACCGGACGCGGTCCCTATCTGGTCGCCGCTGGTCGCAAAGTTCCTCGATGCGCAAAAATAGAAACCAACTCGGGAGGCGCGATCATGCCCTGCGCCCGTCACAATCTGGTAGCCCTTCCCATCATCATCGCCGCGGCCGCGGTACGCCCGGGGTTGGCGGCCCAAGCTGACAAACCGGCCGAGGTCCCAACGCGTGGTCAACGCGAGGCCAAGGATATCACCTATGGCGATTGGCAGAAGCTATGCTTCAAGGCAGGCGGCACGCCGACGCTGTGCCGGACGACGATCACGGGTAAATTCCCAACCGGCCAGATGGCCGTGCGCATCGATCTGATCGAGCGCGAAGGCGCTCCGACGGCGCGCGTGCAACTCTTCGTGCCCGTCGGCGTGTATCTGCAACAGCCGGCCAAGCTGACCGTCGATCAGGGCACCCCGGTCCGCGTGCCGTATACCTGGTGCCTGAGCAATGCCTGCATCGCAGCCGACGTCGCGCAGCCCGGGATGATCAAGCAGATGGAGTCCGGAAAGACGCTGGTCCTCGAGACTGTCGATTCCAACCTGCTGGCCCTCACGACATCAGTGCCGCTGGCCCAGTTCGCGGCCGCCCACAAGGGCGCGCCAGCCAAGATGCTGGAGCAATATGTCGACGAATGAGCGGCCCGCGCCCGTGACATGCTTCGCGAACCGCGGGGGCCGGCGCCCCGTCAACTAATCGCCGTCCTTGTCGAGCATTCCAAGTCGCTCCGCGATCGACACCAGCTCGGCCAGCGAATGGACCTGCATCTTTTCCATCACCTGGTGCCGGTGCGCCTTCACGGTGCGCTCGGTGGTTCCAAGCTCGTGCGCGACCTGCTTGTTGATCTTGCCGCGCACGATCAGATCGAACACCTGTCGCTCGCGATGGGTCAGCGTTGCGAGACGAGTACGGAACGTTTCGAGCCTGCCTCGCTGCGCGCGCGCGACATTCTGCCGCGTCAGCGCGCGCTCGATCGCATCGAGCAACTGCTCCGACGAGACCGGCTTGGTCAAGAAATCCTCCGCGCCGGCCTTGATCGCCCGCACGGTTGTCTGCGTGTCGGCATGCCCGGTCAAAAAGATGATCGGCAGCGTCGAACCCTGCGCAATCAGGCGGCCTTGCAGGTCGGGCCCACTCAACCCCGGGATACGCACGTCGAGAAGAATGCATCCCAGCTGCGCGTCGTCGGGATCGGCGTCCAGCAAATCCTCTGCGGACGCATAGGTCGCGACGTCGTAGCCAGCCAGCTTCAGACGGCGTTCGATCGCCGTCCGGAATGAAGCGTCGTCATCGACCACATGAACCAGACCACGCACCCTCTCCTCGCGCGGGAATCCACCGAGACGGAATGAAGCCCTCTGCGTTCTGAGCGTCTTGACAAACGCTCCGACAATCGTCGCGTGGACCTCCAGAACGGATACGTTCCACGCAAAGCCAAACGATTTCTCATTCTGCGCAACAAACGCCGCTCTCGTTCCTTGGTACTATGCACCTTAGGACAATGGATTGAAAGACCGCCCTGGCCGTAAATCAACCTCGGCGGGAGTGGGATAGCGCGGCACATTCCCCCATAAAGTTCAGCCTGACAGACCAATTCGGCGATTGAGCCTGAGGAGTTGGCCATGTTCGTTCGCATCACTACGGATTCCGCGCAGCGCCCCAATTCCCTTCGTGACCTCGGAATGACCAGCGATTCAAATGCGCTCGTCAGTTTAAGCGAATTTTCCTACAAGAAGGGCTCCGAGATCTACGGCGAGAAAGAGCCCGCCGAGTATGTCTATCAAGTCAAGTCCGGCGCCGTGCGAAGCTATAAGCTTCTGTCGGACGGGCGCAGGCAGATCGGCGCCTTTCATCTCGGCGGCGACATCTTCGGCCTGGAAAACGGCACCGAGCACCGCTTCACGGCGGAAGCGATCGTCGACACCAACGTGCGCCTGGTCAAACGGCAAAGCGTGGAAATCGTGGCCGAGAGCGACGCCATGGTTGCCAGGAATCTGCTCAGCATGACCACGACCAATCTGCAGCATGCGGAAGACCACATGCTGCTGCTCGGCCGCAAGACGTCGCTGGAACGGGTCGCGGCATTTCTGCTCGAGATGGACAAGCGGTTGACTGCGGCTGGCGTCATCGCATTGCCGATGTCCCGGCGCGACATTGCCGATTATCTCGGTCTCACATTGGAGACCGTCTCCCGTGCCTTGTCGCGGTTGCATGAGCTCGGCATTCTCGGCTTCATCGGCAACACCCAGCGCCAGATCGTGCTGCAGGATCGGGACCGACTGGCGAGCCTCGATCTTCAATCCTGACCCCACCGGACGACTACTGGACAGTGCGCGAGGCGCTGTCCAGGACAGACCGCGCGACCTCCGATCCGCCTGTGATGATGATCTGCACGCCGATGCAGAGCAGCAGGAATGCCGATAGCTTTGTCACTACGCTGGTTCCTTCCTCGCCGAACATCCGCGCCATCGCGCTCGATTTCCGGTAGGCGTGGTAGATCGCCGCAGTCACCGCGATCGCGACCAGAAGCGAGACGATCGACGATGCAAACATGGCATCAAGGCTGTCTGTTCGACTGATCCCGATTGCGATGGCGGTTGCGATCGTGCCGGGGCCGGTCGTCAGCGGAATCGTGAGTGGAAAGAATGCCATTCGCTTCATCGTCGCGAGGTCGGACGATGATGCTTCGTGAGGTTCGGCGGGCCCCGACGGGGCGTGCAGCATGGACCAGCCGGTTGCGGCAACGACAAGGCCTCCCGCGATCCGCAGCGCCGGGATGGTCACGCCGAAGAAGTTGAGGATCTGGCTACCGAGAAACTGCGACACCAGCAGGACCACGAAGGCATAGCCGGCGACCCGCAGCGCCAGGCCCGCACGCTCCTCCTCAGACAAGCCTCTCGTCTTGTCCAGGAAGATGAAGGCAAGACCATAGGGATTGATGATGGCGAACAGCGCGCCGAAGCCGAACAGAAAATCGGCGAAGAGCCCCGATGTCGCCATTTCACGCATACCGCGCGCACTCTGCTGTTCGGACTACGACCATGTGAATCCGGGCGCCTTGATATCGGCGAGATGGTCGAGTGTCTTGCGCAGAACCTCGAACAGCACGGCCGCCGACCAGCCGAACAACAGCACACCGTTCATAGCGGTCAGCGGGCCGATGAGCCGCCACGCCTGCTGGGGTGTGATATCGCCATAGCCGAGCGTCGTGTAGTTGACAAAGGCGAAATAGAGCAATTCGCTGTCGGGAACCGTCGCGGCGCGGACGAAGTCGTACGTCAAGGCCCACACGAGGACTTCAAGCCCGTGCGCCAGCTCCAGCACCGCTGCGGTCGCGACCATCACACCCATCAAGTGCAGCCTCGGCCGCACGGTCTCGCGAATACCAGCGCGGCGAGCAATTGCGACAGCGACGACGGTCACCAATGCGTGGATCCCGATATTGATCGCGCTGACCAGCGCACCGACCGTCAACTGCAGCAACATAAGGACCGACCAGACCTCAATGGCACCTGACGGAACTCTGGACGAACAACGCCGGCAGTTCAACTCTTTGGGCTGAACATGCTGCCCGCCGCCTTCATCGCGGATTCGCCCATGGTTCGGGTCTGATCGGTCAATGCCCGCATTTGCTCCTGGAAGAAATCGGCCTGAAGTTTGAGCGCATCCTGCACGTCTTTGGCCTGGATCAGTCTGTCGCCGAGATCGAAGGTTGCGGTGACATTGCGCCGCATGAAGCTGCAAAATTCCTTTGCCTGGTTGGCGATCGGTAACGGCGACGAGTTCAGGCCTTTTTCCAGCAGCTCGAAATACTCATTGTTGGCTTTGCGCACGCGTTCGAGCGCTTCGGTCAGTGAAGCACGCATGCCCTCGACGGATGCATTGATCTCAGCCATGACATCTCTCCCTTCAAGGATTTTGCGGTTACGCGGGAAGTCCTCCGAACCAGGCGCCGAAATAGCCGGCATAAAGCGCCGGCATTTCCAGATTCATCGAATGTCCGATGCGCGGCACGACCACCAGGCGGCAGTCCGGCATCGCCTTTGCCATGGTTTGGAGGTCGGCCGGCGGAATCCAACCATCCCATTCGCCCCACAGTACGAGATGCGGATGCCGGAGTTCGCTCATGCGGCGCTCGAGTTCGCGGCTTTCTTTTTCCCACGTCAGATTGACTGGCGTGCCGATCCAGATGCCTTCGGAGACACCAAAAGTCTGGTCGATGATCCGGTCGAAAAAGGCCTGGATCTCCCCAAGCCCGTCGCGGAAGCGTGGCACGGCGTTCGGTGCCATGCTGTCGGGCACGAACAGCGACGAGGCCGCGGTCGCCATAATCGTGCGGGTCAACTCCTTGCTCGCCATCATCGCCCGGAACAGGCCGATCTGGTCGCTATTGAAGGCCATGCCCAGCGGCGTCACCGGGTCGAGCGCGAAGACCCGGCCGAAACGCTGCGGCTGGGCCAGCAGCATGCGCGCGGCAATGATGCCGCCGGTCGAATGCGTCGCGAGGTGGCAATAGCCGATGCCCAGCGTATCGAGCGCGGCGAGCATGTCCTCGGCATGCTGCTGCATGGAGTAGTTCGAATAGTCCGCGGTCGGCTTCGGTCGATCGCTGTCGCCGCAGCCGCGCCAGTCGATGCCGATGACGCGGAGGCCTGCGGGAAACAAGGGCGCGGCGAGCTCGATCCAGTCCTTGCTGGCGAGATTGCCGTGGATGAAGACGACCGTGACATCGCCCTCACCCCAACTCCGCCAGCCAAGCTGGACTTCACCCGCCTGCACCCTTGCCATGTGCAGCCCTATTTGTTGAGGCCGGCCGTGGGTGCAACGCCCGCCGGGGTCGGTGCCACCGGCAGGGCCGAGACCACGGCTCCCTTGATCATGCGATCGATGCCCTGCGGCGACGACGTATCGACGAAGCCTCTGGTCACGAAATCCACCACATCAGCCGGGAATTCGACCGGATTGTCGGTGTGGATGAAGTGACCGGTCTCAGGATAGATCTTGAGCATCGGCCGGTTGCCGGCATTGGTCATCCGCGTCATGAAGGGCGAGATGACGTCGCGGCCGAGATCCGTCAGCCCATTGAACGCGGGCGTCGGAATGAACGGCTCTTTGTCGCCGAACGCGAGGAAGATCGGCGCCTTGATCTGGGTAACCAGCTCATAGAGGTTCTTCGGGTCCTCCTGCTGGAGCTCAGACCCGATCGTGTAGATGTCGTAGATGAAGACGTTGCACCACTGATCGAGCTCCTTGGGATTGCCCTTGATGAGGCCGACGCGCTGCTCGGTGTGGAAGCGGGCATATTCGCTGTCGCTGAAGAAATAGCCACTCTTGGATGCCGACACCACCCCGGTCGCTGGGTCCCGCTTCTTGAAGTAGAAGAAATCGCGGACGCTCTGCTCATCCCGCGCCTTCTCCGCGGCGAGGATGCCGGTCTGGTCCCACGTCGCCTTCCACTTGTCGAAATCATGGCCAAAGGCCGGCTCGAACAGCTTTGCCTTCTTGTCCTTGGCGATGGTGATCTCGCGCGGATATTCCTCGAGGCCCGACGGCGCTTCGAGCGCAAGCCCCTGCACCGCATCCGGCCAGGTCAGCGCGTAGCCCATCACGAACTGGCCGCCGAGCGAGTGGCCGAGATAATAGGCCTTCTTCACGCCGAGCTGGTTGACGACGAGGTCATAGATCACTTCGCGCATGTCTTGCATGGTGCGTGCCGGGCTCTTGTCGAGATTGCCCGGGCCGGACATGCCGTAATGCGGCAGGTCGGGCACGATCACGCGCAGGCCGCTGCGGAGCGCATACTGCATGATGTTACCGTAATGGCCGCCGAACGCGCCCTTGCCATGAATGATGACGAGCACCTTCGGATCCTTGTCGGTGCCGTTGTACTCATCCATGTAGCCGATCTGCCAAGTGGTCCCACTCTTCTCCTTGGCGTTGGCGTATTTGACCGGATATGGATAGGTCACAAAATCCTTCCAGAAGGACTTTTGCGGATCGATCTTTTCGGCCACGCCTGGCACGCGATAGTTCTTGTCGACGAACTTCTGCGCGCGGTCGAGTGCCGCGACGTCATCCATGAAGGCGACGAATTTCGGATCGTTCTTGCGATCGTTGATGATCGGGAACACGCCGTAATGCGCGACCGGACTCTCCTCCGCGATGAGGTCAGCACCGGGCACGCGATCAACGGCCTTCTGGGCGAGCTTGAAGTTGAGCCACTGGTCGTTGGTGATGTGCATCACCAGCGTGCGCGCGCGGATGCGACCGAGATAGGGATTGACGTTGTGGATCTCGCCGACCCGGTTGCGCCAGACGAGGTCGACTGCGTCGTAGAGCTTGGCCCGGTTGGTGACGCTCAGTCCCGCCTTCTCGTTCGGCGCGTCCCAGTAGAAGATCTCAGGCTGCACCGCACTCCAGTTCTGGGTCGTACGGAAGCCAAAGTCGTAACCGGTCATGCCCAGGATCGACCAGCCGAACGCCACGCCCGGCACCGGATGCTTTTCCTTGGGCAGCTTGTAATAGTCGCCCTTGGTCGCCTGCCACACTGGGTCGGACTCAATCGCGGCCGTCATCATCTGAAACGTCCAGTTGCCGACGGGGTCCTCGCTATCCGACTGCGTGGTGCCGCCGATCGGCATCAGCGCGTTGACATATTCCGGATGCATCACGCCCCAGACATAGGTCTGCGTGCCGCCCATCGAGACACCAGCGACCAGTGCAACGCGTGCGACCTTCAACTCGTCACGCAGCAGGCGATAATTTGCCTGCACCATGTCGTAGTAGCTGTATTGCGGAAACTTGATGCCGAGACCGTCCGACGGCTTGCTGGCGCCCCAGGTGCCGAGCGGGTCGACCATGATGACGTAGTAGCGATCGGTATCGATCGGCCGACCAGGCCCGATGATGGGAACGCCGCCCGAAAGCGCAGCGCCCTTGACCCACTGCTCATACATGTCGGTGGAGTCGCCGGAATAGTAGGAATTGATCACGACTGCATTGGTGATCTCGCCGCTCGCATTCTTTCGGGCGTTGCCGATCGCGATGTAGGCGGTGCGCAGCTTGCCCCCACCGAGCGATTCCAGCGTCACGCCGCCCTCGCCGCCGTTCTCCCATTTCGAGGGATCGGCGAGGTCATACTTCCCGCCGAGGCGGAAGTTGGCGATCTCGTAATATTTCTTGAGACCGTCATGCTGCACCTGCGACGAGCGACGCGTGAACGGCTGCCCCACCGCAAGCGCGGTGCCGACCAGCAACAGGATCAAACTGACGAAGCAATGTTGGAGCGCGGCTCTCACGGTCATGACGGACTCCTCCCGGCAATGGTTTTGAGCGCACGCTAGGTCGGGCATCGGGCCGAGGTTTGATTTAGCTCAATGGATTGCTCGCGCCTGCGTTGAGGATCGCCGCAATCATCACGCAGGTCCCGCAATGCCCTTCCTCAGTCACGGCTCATACCGGATCCGCTATGAGCTGGATGGGCCGGCGGATGCACCGGCTTATGTGCTGGTCAACGGTCTCACGCAATATTCCGAGCTATGGGGGGCCTACCGTGACGCGCTGATCGCGCGGGGCTTCCGGGTCGCGACCTTCGACCTGCTCGGCCAGGGAATCTCCGACAAGCCCGCGCTGTATATCAACCAGGACGACCACGTCGCCGTGCTGCATCGGCTGATCGGCGAGCTCGGCGACGGGCCGATCTTCCTCAGCGGCATCAGCTTTGGCGGCCTGATCGCGCTCCGCTATGCCATCGAGCATGGCGCGCGGCTGTCGGGCCTCGTGCCGATGAGCTGTTTTGCGGAGCTGTCGCCGCAGCTGCTGCTGATCGGCAATGCCTTGCGCACCGGGCTCATTCTTGGGGGCACCAGCTATCTCCAGGATCTGCTGCTGCCGATGAACCTGTCCGACGAATGGCTGAAGCCGCTGCTGGACAAGCTCGACAGCGTCAAACGACAGGGCTGGCTGGTCAACGACGTCTATGCGCTGCAGAACCTGATGGAATCTTTCCTCGACTTCAAGCCGCTCACGCCGCTTCTGGCGTCCATCGCTCTGCCGACCATGATCCTGAATGGCGAGTTCGACTTCCTTACGCCGCGGGCGCTGCACGAAACCCTCCGTGTCGAGATTCCCAACAGCGCGCTCGTCATCATCCCGAGAGCGTATCACGCCTTCACGCTCGAGAAGGCGGCGCTGACAGCGGATCTGTTGGCGCGATTTGCCGAGGACGTGATGGCCGGCCGCTGGCAAGGCAACAAGCAGGTGTTGATCGCGCCGGAAGATCCCGGCGGTGCGCTTGCGCCCTTCCCTGAAGGCTACGACCATCTGCGCGCGATCCCGGTGCAGAGGGCCGCGACATGAGCACATTCTTTGGCCCCCTGGAGCCTGATGGCCGCGTATCGCCGCGCCAGCAGACGCGGGTGGCTGCGTTCCTGGTCTCCGCCCATGGCGCGTTGGCGCGCCAATTCGGACTGGCTCTCCCCGCGAAATTCGAGGCCGCCTGGCAGACCGAGTTGAACGCGCAGTTCTATCGCGAGAGCGAGATCGTCTCGCTGCTGATGCGCGCGACCACATGGGTGCCGGACCTTGCGCTCGTCCCCCTGGCGGCGTCCTGGGAAATAGCCTGGCTCCCCGTCCCGACCGACGGCATCGCCGATCACGCCCACGCGCAGGCCATCCACCTTGCGACACTTGCGCACGCCGTGCACGCCGGGATACGGCCAGCAGCGCTGCTGCCGACAGAGGCAAACGCGAACGACCCCTTCGTGTTCGCCCTCCGCCGGATCGAATTCGAAAGCAGCCGGCTGCTGCAGGCGCAGATCCTGTACCTGAAGGGGCCGGACCTCCTTCCTTTCCGGGACTCCGTCAGCGCCGCGCTCGAACGACGGCATGCCGAGGTGCGCCGGCTCTGGACGGAGACGCTGGAAAGCATCGGCATCTCATTTGCGGATGACACGAAGCGTTGACGCAGATCAAAGATGCAGGATCGCGCGCGCCCAAGATTGATGTGCATCTCTCAAGCCTGCCGAGCGGGGTTCGTCCATGAAGGCCGTTTCCGTCGAAGAAGCCGTTGCGATGATCCCGGCCGGCGCGAGCGTCATGGTCGGCGGGTTCATGGGCGTCGGCACGCCCGAGCGTCTGCTCGACGAGCTCGTCCGGCAGAACAAGACCGGCCTGTCATTGATCTGCAATGATGCGGCCACGCCCGGCAAGGGTGTCGGCAAGCTGTTCGATGCGGGGCATGTCGCGAAGCTGACCGCCACCCATATCGGGCTCAATCCGAAGGCGCAGCAGCAGATGCTGGGCAACCAGATCGCGGTCGAGCTCGTGCCCCAAGGTACCTTCGTCGAGCGCATCCGCGCCGGTGGCTGCGGCCTCGGCGGCGTGTTGACGCCGACCGGCGTCGGCACGCTCGTTGCCGAAGGCAAGCGCCAGATCGAGGTCGACGGCAAGCCGTTCCTGCTCGAGACCGCCATCCGCGCCCAGTTCGCGCTGGTCCACGCCTTCCTCGCCGACTACCTCGGCAACCTCACCTACGCGCTCACGGCGCGCAATTTCAATCCGATCATGGCGATGGCGGCGGACACGGTGATCGTGACGGCCGAGCATATCGTCCCCGTCGGTGTGATCGCGCCGGATCATGTCGTGACGCCGGCGCCGCTCGTCGACTATCTCATTGCGAACGGGTAAGACCATGGATCCGCAGATCATCATCGCCCGCCGCGTCGCCAAGGAATTGAAGAGCGGCAACCTCGTCAATCTCGGCATCGGCATCCCGACGCTGGTGGCGAACTACGTGTCATCAGATCTCAAGGTGTTCTTCCAGTCGGAGAACGGGCTGATCGGCACCGGGCCTATCCCCGAGCAGGGCATGGCGCATCCGCTGCTGACCGACGCTGGCGGCCGGCCGATCAGTGCGCTGCCAGGGGCGGCCACCTTCGACAGCGCGATTTCGTTCGGCCTGATCCGTGGCGGTCATGTCGACGTCACCGTGCTCGGCGGCCTGCAGGTCGATGCGCATGGCCTCCTCGCCAACTGGATGATCCCCGGCAAGATGGTGCCGGGGATGGGCGGGGCGATGGACCTCGTCAGCGGCGCCAAGCGCGTCATCGTCGCCATGCAGCACGCCGCCAAGGGCAAGTCGAAGATCGTTCCCAAATGCACCCTGCCCCTGACGTCGGCGCGTCCGGTGAGCCTAGTCGTGACGGACCTAGCCGTGATCGGCTTTCCCGACGGCAAGGCGACTCTGCTGGAAACCGCGCCCAACATCAGCGTCGGCGAGGTCTTGGCGGTCACGGAGGCCGAGCTCGTCGTTCCCGACCATGTCCCCCAGATGAAACTCTGAGGTGACGGCCATGCGGGTGTTCAGCGACTTCAACGAGATCAAATCCGCCGTTGGCACCGAGATCGGCGTCAGCGACTGGGTCGAGGTGACCCAGGATCGCATCAACCAGTTTGCGGAGGCGACCTGCGACGAACAGTGGATCCATGTCGACCAGGCGCGCGCCGCCAAGGAGATGCCCGGCGGCAAGACCATCGCCCATGGGCTGCTGTCGCTCGCACTCGCGCCGCTGTTCATCCGCTCGGTGATCGGGCTGAAGGGCCTGCGCAATACGCTCAACTATGGCGCCGACCGGATTCGCTATCTCGCGCCGGTGCCGGCAGGTTCAAAGCTGCGCGGCCGCGTCAGCGTCGCGGAGGCCGAGGACGTGCCGCCGGACGGGCTGCGCGTGAACTACCATCTCGTGATCGAGATCGAGGGCGGCAAGAAGCCGGCCTGCGTCGCCGAGCTGATCGCCCTGCACTATCGCTGAGCAAAAAGCAGCGTCCGCTATCGCGGCGGTTGGGCTCTGCGGCAAGGGCTGATCATGCCACTATGCCGGTGTTTTGCCCGACGGAGCAACTGGATTTTGGCTGACCTGTTTTCAGCGACGAAAAACGTAATGACGACAAGCCTATGCCTACTGTGCATGGGGTTGTTTTCGCTTGTTCGAATTCGCGTCAATCGATGATGTGATAGCCGCCGTCGATGTAGAGTACACCGCCGGTGATCAGCTTGGCGCCGTCGAGCGCGAGGAACGCCGTAGCATTGCCGACATCGTCAATGCTGACCAGGCTGCGCGTCGGCGCCTTGGATTGCGCCTTGTCCATGAGCTCGTCGAATTCAGGGATGCCTGAGGCCGCGCGCGTCGCCAGCGGCCCCGGCGAAATCGCGTGGACGCGAATGCCTTTCGGGCCGAGCTCGGCAGCGATGTAGCGAACCGAGGCTTCAAGCGCCGCTTTCGCGACGCCCATCACGTTGTAGTTCTCCACCACCATCTGGCTGCCGTAATAGGTCATCGTGAACAGCGTGCCGCCATTCTTCATCAGGGGCTCGGCGAGATGAGCCATGCGCATGAACGACCAGCACGACACGTCCATGGTCTTCAGAAAGCCGTCGCGACCGACGTCGACGACACGGCCGTGCAAGGCCTCCTTCGGCGAGAAAGCAATGGAATGAAGCAGGAAATCGAGCTGCCCCCATTCCGATGCGATGCGCTCGAACACGGCTTCCGTCTGGCCTTCGACCATCACATCCATCGGCATGAAGATCGGCGCCTCCAGCGCCTGCGCCAGCGGCTCGACATGCTTTTTGGCGCGGTCGTTCAGGTAGGTCACCGCGAGGTCGGCGCCGAGCGCGCGAAACGCCCGCGCGCAGCCCCAGGCGATCGACTGGTCGTTGGCGATGCCGACGATCAATCCCTTCTTGCCCCTGAGGGCCACCTTGCTGTCAGGGAATACGGGGATCATGACACCCTCTCAGGTCTTGTGTTGGTCGCTTGACCGTTCATCAGCAGCGACAGCGTGTGCTGCGCAATCATCAATTCCTCGTCCGTCGGCACGACATAGACGGGGATCTTGCTATCGGTCCGCGAGATCAGCCGCGCGTGGCGGGCATTCTCCCCGGCATCGAGCGTGACCCCGAGCCAGCCAAGCTGCTCGGCGATGCGCGCGCGGATCGAGGCCGAGTTCTCGCCGATGCCGGCGGTGAAAACGAACGCGTCCAGGCCCTGCAAGGCCGCAGCCAGCATGCCGGCGTTGAGGCCAATGCGATAGACAAAATAGTCGATGGCGAGCCGCGCGTACGGGTCGGGGCTTGCTTCCAGCTCGCGCATGTCGTTGCTGACGCCGGAGAGCCCCTTCAAGCCGCAGTTGCGATACAGAAAGTCCTGCACCTTGTCCGCCGGCATGCCCTTCTCGGAGATCAGATAGAGCACCACGCCGGGGTCGATCTGCCCGGGCCGTGTCCCCATCGGCAATCCGTCGAGCGCCGTAAAGCCCATGGTGCTCTCGACGCTGCGCCCATCCTTGATCGCGCACATCGAGGCGCCGCTGCCGAGATGGGCCACGATCACGCGCCCCTTCGCGATATCGGGCGCCACGCTCGGAAGCGTGCGAGCGATATATTCGTAGGACAGACCATGAAAGCCGTAGCGCCTGACGCCCTCGGCATAGAGCTGCTGCGGGATGGCGTAGTGATCGGCCACCAGATCATGCGTGCGGTGGAACGCGGTGTCGAAGCAAGCCACTTGCGGCAGCGCCGGAAAATTCGCAAGCAGCGAGCGGATCGGCGCGAGATTGTGCGGTTGATGCAGCGGCGCAAGGCTGACAAAGCGCTCGAGACGCGACACCACGCCATGGTCGATCAGCACCGGTCTGGAGAAATCCGGACCGCCATGCACGACGCGATGGCCGACCGCGATCGGCGTAGCCCTGATCTCGTCGCGCAGCCAATCACCGGCAACGGCCATGGCGGCGGGAACATCAGGCACAGATTCGATCGGATAGGCACGATCGGCAAGCGGATCGCCGTTTGCGCCGCTGGCGCGCAGACGCGGGCGGCTGCCGATGCCGTCCATCTGTCCCTTGATCTGGCGGCGGAGCACACCGTCACCTTCGGCCGAATAGACCTGAAACTTGACGCTGGAGGAGCCGGCATTGACGACAAGGATTGTATCCATGTTCGTATCCCTGGCCATCACGCCGCCACTGTCGGCGCCTTCTGGCGCCGGGCGCGAGCATAGAGCGCGGCCACCGCGCAGGACGCCATCCGCGCGCGCGGCGAATCCGCCCGCGACGTCAGAACAACGGGCACACGGGCGCCCAGCACGATGCCGGCACCATCCGCCTTGGCGAAGTAGGCGAGGTTCTTGGCCAGCATGTTGCCGGCCTCCAGGTCGGGGACGACCAGGATCTGCGCCCGGCCGGCGACCTCCGACGTGATGCCCTTGATCCGCGCGGCCTCAGGGTCGATGGCATTGTCGAATGCCAGCGGACCGTCCAGCAGCCCGCCGGTGATCTGGCCGCGGTCGGCCATCTTGCAGAGGGCGGCGGCCTCGATCGTGGATGGAATTTTCGACGTCACGGTCTCCACCGCCGACAGGATCGCAACCCGCGGCGTGTGGCCAAAGCCGGCCTGGTTATACAGATCGATCGCGTTCTGGATGATGTCGCGCTTGGCGTCGAGATCGGGGAAGATGTTAATGGCGGCATCCGTGACAAAGATGGTCTCGGCATAAGCAGGTACGTCCATGACGAAGACATGGCTGATGCGTCTGTCGGTGCGCAGGCCGCCGGCCTTGGCGGTGACGGCGCGCATCAGCTCGTCGGTGTGCAGGCTGCCCTTCATAAGCAGCTCGCCCCGCGCAGCATGAATGAGCTCGACGCCCTTGGCGGCGGCATCGTCGCTATGCGCGGCATCCACGATCTCGAAGCCGGAGACGTCGAGATCGAATTTGGTGGCGATCTCCCTGATCTTCCGCTCCGGCCCCACCAGGATCGGCCGAATGATCCCCGCGCTGGCGCTGTCGACGGCACCGCGCAGCGAGGTCTCGTCGCAGGGGTGGACGACGACAGTCGGCGTCGGCGGCGCGGCCCTCGCCGCCGCGATCAGGCGGTCATATTTGCTGCCGTGTTGGGCTTGCGTCGTCTCGGTCGACATCCTGTCACTCCCGCTTCCACCCATGCGCGCTACGACGCCCGTGCCTTTGAGTCGGCCTTGGGGTCGAAAGGGGCGACATTCGACGTCCACTCTCCTTCCCCGTCCAGTCCGAACAGTTCGGCGACGCGCTTGAGACGGCTGGCGCGCTCGCCGGTGATATCCTCGCTGGCCGATAACACTTCGCGCATCGTGGCGAAGGCGGCGCGCCGCTGGTTCATGTCGTCAGGCAACAATCCGGGGATCGCCGCAAGCGCGGCCTCGCGATCGAGCAGCAGCATGAAGAACTGCTCGCGTACGAGCATCTTGAACTCTGCGAGCGACATCCGCGGGCCGATCTGGTCACGCCGGACCTGCCGCAGCGCCTCGATGCTGCGCTCGTCGACCATGCCGCGCGCGGAGCCCACATAGAGCAGCGCCCGGATCGCCGCCTCGCGAAGGCCGCCCTCGCCGATGCGGGATTTCAGCTCGGCAATGCGCTTTGCGAGCATCGCCTGATGCTCGGCCGACATCTCGCGCCGCCGCGACGGCACCGAATTCGGATCGATGCCGAGGGCGGCCTGGAGTACGGGCGAGCCGTAGATATTAAGGAACAGGGTTTCGCTCAACGCCTCCGCGGCGTCACGCCAGCTATCGAGCGCATGGACGATCTGCTTCGACATCTGCTCCTGGAATGCCAGGAACGGATTGTCCTTCGAGACCGGCTTGCGATTATCCTCGACGCCGTCGGCTGCCGACTTGATCGTGGACATCCAGGGATTCTTGCTGCTGAAGATCTCATATTGCAGCCGCAAGGGGTGCATGTTGCGCGCCCAGTCCGCGAGCTGCGGCGTCACCATCCCCTTCACCAGCGGCCGCAGGAATTTCTGATAGGCTGCAAGATTAAGCTCGGAGACGCGCTTGGCGGCGGCGAAGCGGCGCTCGTCCTCGGGTGAATTGCCGCCCATGGCCCTGATGTCGTCCAGCGTCCGGGCCTCGCAGCGCATCACCCATTGGCCGCTCGCGAGATCGGCATTGAGCGTCTCGTTGCCCCGCGCCTCGAACGTCGCCTCATAGAGCCCCGGCGGCAGCACATCGATCAGGTCGATATTGCTGGAGAATTCGGCATGTTCCTTCTTCGCCACGCCGCCGGAGACGAAGATGCCGAGATGGCCGATGCTCTCATGCACGGTGTAGACGATGGTCTGGCCATAGGCCCTGATCTCGTCGACATCGGCGTAGCATTCCAGGATCCAGTCCAGTGCCTGCTGTGGCGGGGTGACGTTGTCGCCTTTGGAGCAGAACACCACGATCGGCGAGCGGATATTGCGCAGGTCGACCTTCTGCCCATCCGACATCTCGATGCGACCGGCGGCGAGATTGTTGCCGATGAACAGCTCATCGACGATGAACTGAATCTCCTCGGCATTGAGGTTGACGTGCCCGCCCCACCAGCGCTCGAAATCGAGATAGCGCTCGGCCTCGGTGTCGACCTTGGAATAGACGTTGTACTGCTTGGTCCAGAGCGTGTTCGACGGGTTCTGGTTCTCGAAGTTCTGCACCAGCCAGGCGCCGTCGAACTTGCCGCCGCCGAGGTCGCTGGTCAGCGCCGTCAGCCAGCTGCCGCCCATCAGGCCGCCGGAATATCGCATCGGATACTGGCCGTGCACCCCTGCCCAATAGGCAAGCGGCGCGCCGGCGATGATCAGGGGGCCGAACAGCTGCGGCCGCAGCGATGCCAGGATCATGACGGCCCAACCGGCCTGGCAATTGCCGATCACGCAGGGCTTGCCATCGGCATCAGGGTGCCGGCTGATCACCGTCTCGATGAACTTCGCCTCCGCGTGGGCGATGCGCTCGATGGTCTGGCCCGGCATCGGCTCGGGCAGAAAACCAATGAAATAGCAGGGATGTCCCGCCCTCATCGCGACGCCGATCTCGCTGTCCGCCTTGAAGCCGCCGATCCCCGGACCGTGGCCCGCGCGCGGATCGACCACGATAAACGGCCGCCGGCTCATGTCGATCTCGACATCCTTGGGCGGAATGATGCGCACCAGCGCGTAGTTGACCGGCTCGTCCAGCGTGCGGCCGTCCGTGATCAATTCGGCGGCATATTGCAGCACATGCGGTGCGGTTTGCGCGACGTGCTCGCGATATTGGTCTCCACGCTGGCGCATGATGTCCATGAACAGCACACTGCGCTGTCCCGCATCGACCATATATTCCACGGCGGAAGAGACCAGACCCGACATCGGGCCGCCGGGCAGTTTCATATTTTCTGTCGTCATGTTCGACCTCGCCGTCGCGCATGACCATTCAATGTGCACTGCGTCAGAGGACGTTGATTTAGGTCAACGGTCAGCAACAACATCCGACGCCGGCGCGGCACGTTCGATGCGGATCCAGGCCGCCGCGAGTTCCCAGGCAACCGCTAGAATGATCGGCCCGATGAAGAGACCGATGATCCCGTGCGCAAGCGTTCCGCCGATCACGCCGATCAAGATCACCAGCGTCGGCGTGGTCAGCCCGCGTCCCATCACCAGCGGTTTCAAGATGTTGTCGAGGAGACCGACGATGACGAGGAATATCGTCAGAGGCAGTGCCGTGGTCACGTCCTTATCCATCCATAGCCAGATGATGACGGGAATAAGGACAATCGCCGCGCCGATCTGCACGATCGACAGCAACAGAACGATGACAGCGAGCAGGCCCGCGCTCGGAATGGCCGCGAGCTTGAAGCCGATGCCGGCCAGCAAGGCCTGAATGATCGCAACGCCGATCACGCCCTGCGACACCGCGCGGATGGTCGCACCGGAGAGCTCCAGAAAATGCTCGCTCTGCTCAGGCACGATCCGGAACAGGAAACCGCGGATCGCGCCGGCGAGCTGTGGCCCGTACGGAAAAAGGAGTCCGGCGACCAGCACCGACAGCAGGAACTGCAGCGTACCGATGCCGGCGCTGCCGGCAAATGACAACATGAACCCGGCGACCGGCTTCAGATATGGCGTCACCTCGCGCAGCACCGCGCGGACATTGGTGTAGGCCAGATTCCAGAGATCGTAGAGCTGAGGACCGATCAAAGGCCAACTCTTGATCTGCTCGGGCGCGGCCTGAAGCGCGAGATCACCGGCACTGATCTGGCTTGCGATATCCCTGATACCCTCGACGGCGCCGAGTCCCAGCCACGCCGCGGGGCCGATGACAATGCCGAGCATGACCACAGTGAGAATAGCCGCCGCGATGCGCGGGCTGCCGCCCAGGATTTTCGCGAGCGAACTGAAAACCGGATAGAACGCCACCGCCAGCACCGCACTCCAGGTCAGGATCGGTATGAACGGCTTGACGATCAGGAAGGTCCAGATGATCAGCAGCGCCAGCAATGCAAGCCGGATCACGAGCTGAACGACGGCGTCTGCAGGTAGAAGGCTGCGAATTGTCTTCACGATCTGGACCTTGTCTTGCGGAACGGCGGTTTCGGCGAGCGTAGTGGCCCAGCTCCCGAAATTGGGTTGATCCAGATCAAGCGATTTACGGCGATCGACGGCGTTATCGGCTCAGGAGCTTCGCGAGATCACCGCATGACAGATACCGCACATTATCTGCGTCATGAGCAATTGCGCGACGGCGCGCCAGTCGACATCCGCGCGCAACGCCCCGACGACGAAGCTGGAATGCTCGCCGCGCTGGACCAGACTAGCACGCAGTCGCGTCAGCGCCGCTTCTTCATCCCGAAGCTAGCACTTCTCGGACAAGGAGCGCGACTTCTTCATGGAGATCGATTTCGTGCAGCATGTTGCGCTGGTGGCCTGTGTGGACGATGCAGGCCGCAGCAGCATCGTCGGCGGCGGCCGTTACGTCGTCGCCAAGCCGGGCAGTGCCGAGATGGCGTTCATGGTGATTGACGCCTGGCAGGGCCGCGGCATCGGCACGATGCTCGCGCGTCACCTCATCGCAATCGCGCGCGAGGCCGGGCTGACCGAGCTGGTCGCGGAAGTCCTGCGCGAGAATATTGCGATGCGCCGCGTGTTCGAGCGGCTGGGCTTCGTGGCCGGCGCCAGGAGCGATCCCGACACGATCCATCTGGTGCTGGACCTCACCGGCTTACCGCAAGACGGTGCTGCACTGCGCTAATCCTGTCCCCTGCTCTATCCATCTGCCTGAAAAAGCCAGGAGACAAGCCGCTGGAAAGGTGTAGGATTCGACAAAACGGAGGAGCGGCATGTTTGAAATCACCGGTTTCGACACGGCGGGCGTCGTCAACCTCAAGCGGGAGTCTCTCGCCGCCGCCCTGAAGAAGGCCAGGGAGTTGATCCAGGACGGGTGCCACGACGTCCAGATTGTCGACCCCAATGGTCGAGTCTACACCTCCTTCGAGGAGCAGGCCGCCTAGCCGCCCCGCATATCTCCCCATCGCATCAACTCCTTCCGATCGAGCAAGCGCATCTTGTGCGATGCGGCGAGCGTTCCGCCGCGTGGCGAGAAGCAGCTTCCAAAGCTGGATGGAAGCGCCATTGCGGTGCGGCACGCCTGCTGCAAGCTCGCGTTTGCCATGTCGTTGCCAATCAACTGAATTGAGCGCACGCTCCCTTCAGGCGCGCAGACGCCACAGAGGGAGCGAAACATGAAGGAACCCGGCCTGGATGGTCGCCACCGGGACAAGGATGGCGCGATCAGCAAGAAGCACGGCAACACGCTGGTCGGTACGTTGCGCAAGATCTATGGAAAGGGTTTTGCGGCCGGATATCCGGATGCGACGACACTCAGCGAGGTCTTGCATCAGTTGAACGAGACGTCGCTAAGCCAGTTGCGCCGCGATCATGACACCGGGCATTTGGGCCACAAGATCGACCACGTCCCGAAGTGACTGCCCTCACTCCGACGCCGACCCGGCACGCCACCTGATCGGTCACGTCCCGCACTTGGCGCAGACCGTTGAGCCGCCCGATAGCGGGCGCTAGGATGAGCCTTTTTACGGAGGCTCATTTGAAACAGGTCATGATTGCTGTCGCAGCTGTCGCGCTGCTCTCCACCTCGCCTGCCCGATCCCAGCCGCTCGTCGATCCCAGCAAGGTTGCGCCCGAATACCGCGAGGCCGCCGAAAAGCGCCGCGCCGAGCAGCTCCGTCAGCGCGAATGCGCCCAGAAAGCTGATTTGGTGAAGGTGCTGCCGCGCGATCGGGCCGACTTCGTCAATCGCTGCCTGGATGCGATGGCTGCGAAGCAATAGTCCGCGCAAATGGCCTTTAGGCTTTCTTCAGATATTCGGCTCACCTTGGCCGCCGATTTTCAGTGTTCATTGTTGTCGCCGCATGAGTTCCGTCCAGATCCAGTGCACGCGTTGCAAGACGATGTTTCGCGATCGGGCGGGACGGCTGCAGGACGGCTATTCCAGACAGTGTCCCAGTTGCGAGGTGGTGCTGTTCTTCGCCGAGGACTCGCCCCATCCGTTCATCAAGCGGGCCATGAAAAGCGCGCGCAGGGTCCGGAAGGAACAGCGCGAGGCCGAGGCGGTCAGGATCACGGCCCCGCAAGAACCGCGCGTTGCTCCCCGCTCGCGATCCTCAGTAAGTCGTGCGCGGGCACAGGGCCGATCAGATTAGCGTTGATCAGGTCGTCTCGATCCAGATGCCAGCGTCCGATTGTGCGCGGATATGGTCGACCAGAAAGTCCGAAAACACCCTGATCTTCGCCGGCAGCCGGACGCGGTTCTGATAGGCCACGTTCATCGTCAGCAACGGCAGTTCCCAGTCGGTCAGGACAGGCACGAGCCTGCCGGAGGCGATGTCGCTCTGGACGATATAGAGCGGCTGGATCAGGATGCCGAGCCCTGCGCGCGCAGCGCCGCAGATGATCTGGCCATCATTGCTATCGAGCGTCGGCGCAATCCGGACGGTCTGCGTCGCACTGCCCTTGCTCAATCGCAGCGAATAGGGATCGTTGGCGAGGTTGTAGACCAGCATGTCGTGACGCGCGAGATCGGCGGGATGCGCAGGCGTGCCGTGCGTCTCCAGATAGGATGGCGCGGCCGCCAGCACGCGGCGCATCTGCCCGATGCGACGGATGATGATGTTGGAATCCGGCTCCTGCTCGCGCGTGCGGATCGCAACGTCGATGCCGGCCTCGATGAAATCAGGGTAGCGGTTGGCGGCGATGATCTGGACGTCGAGCTTTGGGTAGAGCTTGCGAAACGCCGGCAGCATCGGCGCCATGTAGATCATCGCAAAGGACAGCGAGCTGGTGACGCGCAGCATGCCCTTGGGCGACAGCGCACGATCGCTGACGGCGTCTTCGGCCTCCGCAAGCTCGTTCAGCAGCGTGCCGCAACGCTGCAGCAGCTCCTGCCCGGCCTCGGTCAGCCATTGCCGGCGCGTATTGCGCTCGATCAGCCGGACCGCGAGCCGCTCCTCCAGCGCGCTGAGGTGCCGGCTTGCCGCCGCGTTCGACATCCGCAAGCTATCGGCGGCCTTGGAGAGGCTGCCGAACTCGGCTGTCTTCGAGAATACCTCGAGCTGGAGCAGGCGGTCCATTCTTCCTCATAGTGGAAAAGAGACTTACGATTTTTGGTCTTTATTTCCGATTTCTGCAAGGCAAAATGCGCTCAACAAGAAAGATCACAGGCGAGGAATTCAGGGAAATGTCGGGTCCGATCAAGCACATCGTGATGTGGCGGCTGCGCGCGGAGACGGCCGCAGAACGCCTGGCGGCCCGGACCAAGGTCAAAACCCTGTTTGAGGGCCTCAAGGGCCGGATCGACGGCCTCACCCATATCGAGGTCGGCGTCGATGTCAGCGATGTCGATTACGCCTGCGACGTTGTCCTCGTCACCGAGTTTACCGACAGCAGCGCCTTGAAGGCCTACGCCACCCATCCGGAACATCTGCGGGTGCGCGAGGAGCTCGGCGACTTGCGGATCGGACGCTTCCAGGTGGATTATCCCGTTAAACAAGAGACCGGCGCATGATCGGTTCGTTCACGTTTGAGAACCTGCCCTGCCGCGTCGTGTTCGGCAGCGGCACGTTGGCCGCGGCCAGGGCCGAGGTCGAGCGGCTGGGCGGCAAGCGCGCGCTGGTACTGACGACGCCGCAGCAGGAAGCGCAGGGCAAGGCGCTCGGTTTAACACTCGGCCCGCTCTATGCCGGCCTGTTTGCCGGCGCCGCCATGCACACGCCGATCGAAGTCACCGAGCGCGCAATCGCAGCGATGAAGGATTGCGACGCCGACTGCGTGGTCGCGCTCGGCGGCGGCTCGACGACCGGCCTTGGCAAGGCGCTGGCCTTGCGCACCGGAATCAACCAGCTCTGCATCCCCACCACCTATGCCGGCTCGGAAATGACGCCGATCCTCGGCCAGACCGAAAAAGGCCTGAAGACCACGGTGCGCGATGTCGCCGTGCTGCCGGAGACCGTGATCTACGACGTCGATTTGACGATGACGCTGCCGGTTGGCCTCACGGCTACATCAGGCATCAACGCCATCGCCCATGCGGTCGAGGCGCTCTATGCGCGCGACACCAACCCTGTCACATCGCTGATGGCGGAAGAAGGGATCCGCGCGCTGGCACGTGCCCTGCCCGCGATTGCCGCCAAGCCCGACGATCGCGCCGCGCGCAGCGATGCACTTTACGGCGCATGGCTGTGCGGCGTGTGCCTCGGTACCGTCGGCATGGCCCTGCATCACAAGCTCTGTCACACGCTCGGCGGCACGTTCGACCTGCCGCATGCCGAGACGCACACGATCGTGCTGCCACATGCGCTGGCCTATAACGCGCCCGCGGTGCCCGAGGCCATGGCGCGGATCGCGCCTGCGATCGGTGCGTCGGATGCATCGCAAGGACTCTTCGATTTGGCCAGGCGGCTGGGCGCCAAGGTCGCGCTGCGCGATATCGGCATGCCCGAGAGCGGCATCGACAAGGCGGCTGACCTCGCGGTCACCAATGCCTACTGGAATCCGCGCCCGCTCGAGCGGGGCGCCATCCGCGACCTGATCGCGCGCGCCTGGGCCGGCGAGCCGCCGGTCGCCAACAAAGCGGCGGCATAACCGACATGCGGCGTACCCTCATCCAGTCGGCGACGATCATCAGCATGGACGCTTCGATCGGCGATCTCCTTGACGGCGATGTGCTGGTGGAGAACGGACGGATCGCCGACGTGCGTCCGGGCATCGACGCCGCCGACGCCGAGATCGTCGATGGGCGCGGGCGCATCGTCATCCCCGGGCTGATCAACGCGCATATGCACACCTGGCAGACGGGCTTGCGCGGCTTTGCCGCGAACTGGACGCTGTTGGAATATTTCCGCCGCATGCATGCGGGGCTCGCGACCCTGTTCACGCCCGACGACATCTACATCGCCACGCTCGTCGGCGCGCTGAACCAGATCAATTGCGGCGCCACCACGCTGGTCGACTGGTGCCACAACAATCCGACGCCTGCTCATACCGACGCCGCGGTGCGCGGGCTGATCGAGAGCGGCATTCGCGCTGCGTTCTTCCACGGCTCGCCGAAACCGGAGCCGAAGCCGGGCGAGCCGCATTTCTCGGAAGTGCCCCATCCCCGCCGCGAGGTCGAGCGGCTGCTGGCCGGCCCCCTCGCCGACCGCAACGGCCTCGTCACGCTCGGGCTTGCCATTTTGGGCCCGCATTATTCAACGCTCGACGTATCCATGCATGATTTCAGGCTGGCGCGGGAGCTCGGCCTGATCGCCTCGATGCATCAGGGCGGCGGTCCGGCAAAGACGCAAGGCGGCTGGGAGAAGCTGATCGAGGCGGGCCTCGTCGGGCCCAACGTCAACATCGTTCATGGCAATGATTTGCCCGACGAGCTCCTGCAAAGGCTGATCGATCTCGGCGTCACTTTCTCCGTGACGCCGGAGAACGAGATGATCCAGGGCCATGGCTTTCCGATCACCGGCCGGCTGCTCAAGCGCGGCGTGCGTCCGACCATCGGCATCGATCTGGAGTCGGTGCTGGCCGGCGACCTCTTCTCTGCGGCCCGCGTGGCGCTGTCGATGCAACGCGCGCTTGATAATGCGCAGATGCGAAAGAGCGAGGGCACGATTCCGGCAACGACCACGATTCCCGCGCGCGAGGCGCTCGCGTGGGTCACCACCGAAGGTGCCCGCTTGCTCGGCCGCGAGAGCGAGATTGGTTCGCTCACACCGGGGAAACTCGCCGATCTCGTCATCATCAATGCCGACGATCTCAACCTCTTCCCGGTCCACGATCCCGTTGCGTCAGTGGTGATGCAGACGAGCCTCGCCAATATCGAGGCCGTCATGATTGGCGGCGTCTGGGAGAAGCGGAACGGAAAGCTGCTGATTGACGGACTCGAGCGGAAGAAAGAGCTGCTCGCGCAATCCGGCCATCGGCTGGTGCGGGGCATCGAACGACAAGGGCACGCCGCACACTAGCGACCAACGGACAACAATAATGACTGAGACAAGCAAACAGGTCGCCTTCATCGGCATCGGCAAGATGGGCCTGCCGATGTCGCAACTCATCGCCAAGGCGGGCTTTGGCGTCACCGCCTTCGACCAGAGCGCGGCACGGCTCAACGAGGCGCGCGAGCACGGGATCGGTGTTGCGGGCTCGCTCGCTGAGGCCGTCAACGGCCGCGCCGTGGTGATTACGTCGTTGCCCGATGACGCCGCCTTGCGCGCGGTGATGCTCGGGCCGACCGGGCTGATCGGCGCGATGGCGCCGAAAGCGGCGCTGATCGAGACAAGCACGGTCAGCGCTGAGGCGTCGGCCGAGGTCGATGCCGCAGCCCAAGCGCACGGGATCGCCTATTTGCGCGCGCCGGTCTCCGGTAATGCCAGCATCGTGCATACCGGGGCGCTGAGCTGCTTTGTTTCGGGGCCGAAGGATGCATTCGAGACCGCAAAACCGTTGTTCGCGAGTTTTACCCGCGCCCAGACCTATCTCGGCCCCGGCGAAGAAGCACGCTACGCAAAACTCGCGGTCAATCTCATGATCGCGGTGTCGGCGGCGATGATGGCCGAGAGCCTGGCACTGGCGCGCAAGGGCGGCATCGGCTGGCAGGACATGTTGAACGTGCTGGACGAAAGCGCGGTCGCCTCGCCGATGGTAAAGTACAAGACCGCGCCGCTGCGAAAGCGCGACTTCGTCTCGAGCTTCTCCTGCAGGCAGATGGCCAAGGACCTCGACCTCATCCTGGGTGCAGGCCATGCCGTCGGCGTGCCGCTGCAACTCGCAGCGCAAGTGCGCGAGACCTATGGCTCGCTGGTTGCGCAGGGCGACGGCGAAACCGACTTCATCGCGACGGTCAAGCATCTCGAACGGTTGTCGGGCCTTGACGAGCCCAAACTCTGATCGACGGAGGCGAATATGCGTAATTTCAGCGAGACCAACATCACCGACGCCGTGCTCGAGCGCACCGCGGGCGCGACCGATCCCCGTATCAAGCAGGTCAGCGAGGCGCTCGTGCGTCATCTCCACGCCTTCGTGCGCGAGATCAGGCCGACGCAGAAGGAATGGGAGTTCGGCATCGACTTCCTGACCCGAACCGGCCACATGTGCGACGACAAGCGGCAGGAGTTCATCCTGCTGTCGGATGCGCTCGGCGTCTCCATGCTGGTCGATGCGATCAACCATCCGGTGCCTGAGGGCGCGACCGAGACGACCGTGCTTGGCCCGTTCTTCGTCAAGGCCGCGCCCGAGAAGCAGAACGGCGACAATATTTCGGGGACCATGGAAGGCGATCCCATGATCGTCACCGGCTCGGTGGCGACCGTCGACGGCAAGCCGCTCGCCGGTGCCGTGGTGGATGTCTGGCACTCCGACAATGACGGCTATTACGACGTGCAACAGCTCGACGAGATCGGCGATCTCGCGATGCGCGCCCGCTTCCACACCGACGCCAATGGCCGCTTCCATTTCTGGTCGATCAAGCCGGCGGCCTATCCGATCCCGCATGACGGCCCGGTCGGCGAGATGCTGGAGGCGCAGGGCCGCCATCCCTGGCGTCCGGCGCATGTGCACTTCATGATCTCGGCGTCGGGCTTCGAGCAACTGGTGACGCATGTGTTCGTCGCCGGCGACAAATACCTCGACTCTGACGTGGTGTTCGGCGTCAAGGACAGTCTGATCCACGACTTCGTGCACTGCCCGCCGGGCCGTGCGCCTGACGGTCGCATGGTCGCTTCAGCCTACTATCACCTCAACTATGATTTCGGCCTGAAGCAGGCCGCAAGCAACGCGCAAGCGGCGTAGGCCAAACGTCGAATCGACGGACTGACAACACTCCGCGACAAGGGACGACGACGGGGAGAAACGATGGGACCGCGGGTCAACAGTGCCGCATTGGCTGAACGCCTCGAAGGCGTGATCGGTCCGCGCGCGACCGTCGCGCGCGGCGTGCTCGACCAGCATGGCCAGAGCGAATCCTACTACCGCGCCCTGCCCCCTGACATCGTCGTCTTCCCGGAGACGACCCAAGAGGTCGCCGAGATCGTCAAGCTCTGCGCCGGCGCTGATATGCCGATCGTCCCGTTCGGCGCCGGCACTTCGCTCGAGGGCAATGCGTCGGCGGTCGCAGGCGGCGTCTGCATCGACTTCGCGCGGATGAACAAGGTGCTTGCTGTCCACGACAGCGACATGAATGTCGTGGTCCAGCCCGGCATCACCCGCAAGCAGCTCAACGCGGAGCTGCGCGGCACCGGCTTGTTCTTTCCGATCGATCCCGGCGCCGATGCCTCGATCGGCGGCATGACGTCCACGCGCGCCTCCGGCACCATGGCGGTGCGCTACGGCACCATGAAGGACAATGTCATGGCGCTGGAGGTCGTGCTGGCGGACGGACGGGTGATCCGCACCTCCCGGCGCGCCCGCAAATCCGCGGCCGGCTACGATCTGACGCGGCTGTTCGTCGGCGCCGAAGGCACGCTCGGAATCATCACCGAGATCACGCTGAAACTGCACCCGCTGCCGCAGGCGATCTCGGCGGCGGTCTGCAGCTTCGATACCCTGCACAACGCCGTCGATACCGCGATCGGCATCATCCAGGCGGCCATTCCGGTCGCGCGCGTCGAGCTGCTCGACGACGTCATGATGCGCGGTATCAATGCTTACGCCAAGCTCGGCTATCGCGAGGCACCGACGCTGTTCTTCGAATTCCACGGCTCGGAGAGCGCGGTGGCCGAACAGGCCGAGCTGGCGCAGGCCATCGCGGCCGACCATGGCGGGCGCGGCTTCGAATGGGCCAAGGCACCGGAGGATCGCAGCCGGCTCTGGCACGCCCGCGACAACACACTCTATGCCGGCCTCGGCTTGCGCCCCGGCGCGCGCGCCGTCATCACCGACGTCTGCGTGCCGATCTCGCGGCTCGCGGAATGCCTGACCGACACCCGCAAGGATGCCGACGCGCACGGCTTCACCGCGCCGATCGTCGGCCATGTCGGCGATGGCAATTTCCACATGCTGATCCTGGTCGACCCCGCAAAGCCGGAGGAAATCGACGGCGCCAAGGCGCTGCAGGCCCGCATGGTCGCCCGCGCCATCGCCATGGACGGCACCTGCACCGGCGAGCATGGCATCGGGCTCGGCAAGATTGACTATCTCACCGATGAGCTCGGCGAGGCCGTGGACGTCATGCGGTCGATCAAGACCGCGCTCGATCCCCATGGATTGATGAATCCCGGCAAGATCTTCGCGGGAGCGCGGCCATGAACGCCCATGTGAACGTGCCCGGCGAGACCTCGGCGGTGCCGCTGCTTCAACTGCGCGGCATCAGCAAGGAATTTCCCGGCGTCAAGGCGCTGGATGACGTGTCCTTTGCGCTCTACCCTGGCGAAGTGCACATGCTGTTGGGTGAGAACGGCGCGGGCAAATCCAGCCTGATGAAGGTGCTGTGCGGAGCCTACAGGGCCGATTCCGGCGAGTTCTTTTACAAAGGCGAGAAGGTCACGATTGCTTCGACGGCGGACGCCCAGAAGCTCGGCATTGCCGTGATCTTCCAGGAATTCTCACTCGTCCCCTACCTCGACATTGCGAAAAACATCTTCCTCGGCCGCGAGCCGAAGGGCCGCATCCCCGGCACCATCGACCGCCGCAAGATCCTGGCCGATGCCAAGCGCCTGCTCGACACGATCGGCTTCGACATCGATCCGTCCATCATCGTCAACACGCTCGGCGTCGCCCAGCAGCAGATGGTCGAGATCGCCAAGGCCATCAGCCAGAATGCACGTATCCTGGTCATGGACGAACCGACCGCGGCGCTCTCCGATCGCGAGACAGAGCTGCTGTTCGCGCTGATCGCAAGGCTGAAGGCCGACGGCGTTTCCATCGTCTACATCTCGCATCGCATGGCCGAAGTGTTCGCGCTCGGCGACCGCATCACGGTCCTGCGCGACGGCCGCCGTATCGACGGCGTCAAGCCGGCCGACGTCACGCCCGACCAGCTCGTGCGCATGATGGTCGGCCGCACCGTCGATATGACCTATCCGCGCAATTTTGCCGACAAGCCCGGCGAGGTGCTGCTTCAGGTCAAGAACCTCACCGCACCGAGCGGCATCTCCGACATCAACATCGAGGTCCGCCGCGGCGAGATCGTCGGCCTCTGCGGCCTGGTCGGATCCGGCCGCACCGAAGTTGCGCGCGCGATCTTCGGCGCTGATCCCGTCGCCTCCGGCGAGATCGTGTTCGACGGCAAGCCGATCTCCGGCGAGCCCGATGTCGCCGCCCGCCGCGGCATCGCGCTGATCCCGGAAAGCCGCAAGAGCGAGGGCCTCGCCCTGCTCCGTTCGGTCGGCGACAATCTCGTGGTCTCGGCGCTGCGTAAACTTTTCCCGAGCGGGCTGTTCGATCCGCGCAGCGGCCAGCGCACCGCCGACGGCCTGATCCGGCAGCTCCGTATTGCGACGCCAAGCGCGCGCCAGACTGTCGGCCTGCTGTCGGGTGGCAACCAGCAGAAGGTCGTGATCGGCAAATGGCTGGCTGCCGGCGCAAAGCTGTTCATCTTCGACGAGCCGACCCGCGGCATCGATGTCGGCGCCAAATCCGAGATCTTCGCGCTGATCGACCGGCTGGTCGCCGAAGGTGCGGCGGCGCTGATGATCTCGTCGGAGCAGGTCGAAATCTGCCACGTCTGCGACCGCGCCTATGTGATGCGCGAGGGCCGCGTCGCCGGACATCTGACGCGCAGCGAGCTGACCGAGGAGAACATCGTGCGATTGGGGATGCATCATGCGTGAAGCCGCGGTCGTATCGCAACCGAACCCGCTCCAGCGTATTCCCGGCGTCGCCATCGTGCTCGGCGCACTCATCGTTTTGTTCGGTGCCATTGCGCCCGGCTTCCTCACCCCGGCCAATCTCTCCAACGTGCTGGTGCAGTCCACCATCCTGACCATGCTGGCGCTGCCGATGACGCTGATCATCATGACCGAGGGGCTCGACCTCTCGATGGGTGCGGTGCTGACACTGACCTCGCTCTGCGTCGCCATCGTCTCGCTCGCGACCAAGTCGATGCTGCTCGGCCTCGGCGCCGGCGTGCTGGTCGGCGCGGCCTTCGGCACCGTCAACGGCTGGCTGGTCGCAATCCTGGGCATTCCGCCCTTCGTGGCGACGCTTGGCACTCTCGGCATGGCGCAGGGCCTGTCGCTTATCGTCTCCGACGGCCAGAGCGTGGTCGGCATCCCCCACAGCGTCCGCGACATCTATTCGGCAACGCTGGCTGGCATTCCCGTGCCGATCGTGCTGGCGCTCGTGACTTACGCCGCCTTTCACGGCCTGCTCTATCACACCCGCTTCGGCAGCTACGTGTTCGCGCTCGGCGGCAACCGCGAGGCACTCCGCTATGCCGGCCTCTCGCCAAACAAGCTGCTGATCGCGGTCTACGCGCTGGGCGGCACCATGGCCGGCATCGCCGGCCTCTTGATGACCGCACGCATGAATTCGGGACACCCGACCGCCGGCCTCGGGCTCGAATTCGATGCGATCGCGGCCGTCGCGGTCGGCGGCACCTCGTTCGAGCGCGGCAATGGCTGGCTGCTCGGCACGCTGCTTGGCGTCATCGCCGTCGGCGTGCTGCGCAACGGGCTGAACCTGATCTCGCTGCCCTCCTCGGTACAGGTTGCAAGCGTCGGCGTCCTCGTCATCGTCGCGCTGTTCCTCGATGGCCTGCGGAGCCGGTCATGACCGATATCGCCAAGGAAGCCCTGTCGCCGCCACGTTCGTTCCTGTCGCAGGACACGATCCAATTGTTCTACCGGCTGCTCGCCGTGTTCCTGATCTGCGCCGTTCTGGCGGTGCTCAACGATTCCTTCCTCAGCCTCGGCAATATCCTCAACGTGCTGCGCCAGGCGAGCCTCACCTTCTTCATCGCCTCCGGCCTGACGCTGGTGGTGCTCACCGCCGGCCTCGATCTGTCGGTCGGCGCCAATGTCGCGCTGTCGGCGTGCGTCGCCGGCACCGTGATCCACACCACGGGATCGGCAACGCTTGGAATCCTGACCGGGCTTGCCTGTGGCGGCATCGTTGGCCTCCTGAACGGCATCATGGTGACGGCGCTGCGCATCCCCTCCTTCATTGCCACCTACGGCATGCTCTGGGTGCTGAACGGGCTCACTTACTGGTACATGGCGGGCGAGACCCTGCACGGCTTCCCGGCCGGCTTCCGCCAGATCGGCAGCGGCTATCTGTTCGGCCTGCCGATCCCGATCTATCTGCTGCTGGTGTTCCTCGGCATCGGAACGCTGTTTGCCCAGCGTACGATCTGGGGCCAGGAGATCTACGCGATCGGCGCCAATCCCGTGGCCGCCCGCCTCTCCGGCATTCCCGTCACGCGCCGGCTCCTGCTGGTCTACGCGGTGTCAGGCACGATGGCGGGGCTCGCCTCGATCATCTTCCTGTCGCGCCTCAATTCGGCCGAAGCCGACATCGGTGAGAGCCTGACGCTGCCCGCGATCGCGGCCGTGCTGATCGGCGGCACCTCCTTGTTCGGCGGCGTCGGCACCGTGTTCGGCACCTTCATCGGCGCGCTGATCCTGACGCTGGTGCTGAACGGCATGAACCTCTTGTCGGTCAGCGCCAATTGGCAGCCGCTGGTCACCGGCATCATCGTCATTCTTGCGGTCTGGCTCGACATGAAGACCCGCCGCCGCGCGCAATGAGTTCTCAAGCAATCTAACTAGCAAAACGAGGGATGGAGACGACATGAAACAGAGACTGGGCTATCTCGCACTGCCGCTGGTGATGGCGGCCGCGTTCACCACGCAGGCGCGCGCCGACGGCGAGACCATCGCCGTGTTCACCAAGAACCAGACCAACCCGTTCTTCCAGACGGTGCGGGTCGGTGCCGACAACATGGCGAAGACGCTGAACGCCAAGACGCTGCAGTACATTCCGACCAAGCCGGACTCGATCCCCGAGCAGCTCAGCCAGATCGAGGACGTCGTGGTGAAGAAGCCGAGCGCGATCGTCTTCACGCCCGTCGACTACAAGGCCATGGTGCCTGGTGTCGAGAAGATCAACGACGCCAAGATCCCCGTCGTCAACATCACCGACCGCTCCGCCGGCGGCAAATTCCTCTCCTTCGTCGGCGCCGACGATTACAGCCTCGGGCTCGAGACCGCGCGCTTCCTGCTCAAGACGCTCGGCGGCAAGGGCAACATCGTCATCATCGAGGGCGTCAAGGGTTCGCTGACCAATGTCGACCGCGTCCGCGGCTTCAACGACGCGCTGAAGGAAAATCCCGGTGCCAAGCTGCTGGCGTCGCAGCCCGGCAACTACCAGCGGCTGCAAGCGCTCCAGGTGATGGAAAACCTGATGCAGTCGAATTCGCAGATCGACGGCGTGCTCGCCGCCAACGACGCTATGGCGGTCGGCGCGATCGAGGCGCTCGACGGTGCCAACCGCAAGGCGCAGGTGATCGGCATCAACGGCACCAAGGAAGCGATCGACGCGATCAAATCAGGCAAGCTGCTGGCGAGCGGCGACTACAACGGCTTCTACCAGGGCTGCCTCGGCACCATGATGGCGATCCGCGCCCTGCGCGAACAGCCTGTCATCAGTGAGATCGTGCTGAAGCCGACCGTCATCACCAAGGACAATTACCAGCCGTTCGATCAACCGCTCGAGCAGCGCACCTGCCCGACCTTCGAGGAAGCCAGCAAGCTCAGCGCGAAGTAAGCCTGTTCAGATCCAACACGGACGGCCGCCAGTGCGGCCGTCCCAAGAACGCAAGCCAAGAAACGGAGACATCATGCTGTTCGCCATCCACGCCATCGACCGCAGCGGTGCATTGCCGACGCGCCTTGCCAATTACGATGCCCACAAGGCGTTTCTCGGCGACACCTCGCGCTTCGGCGTCAAGATCGTGATGTCGGGGCCGCTCGTCGCCGACGACGGCGCCACCATGATCGGCAGCCTGTTCCTGATCGAGGCCCCTGGCCGTGCCGAAGTCGAAGCCTTCAACCGCGCCGATCCGTTCGCGGCCGCCGGCATCTGGGAGAAGGTCACGATCACGGGGTTTCTGCGCCGGCAGGGCTAAAGGGTGGCGCGTTGGAGTTTTGGGGTTGCACTTGTTGAATCACCGGTCGACTGATGGCCGGTCGCCCACGGACAGCGGCCCAAATGCGGACCTTCCCTGGGGTCGCAGATCGGCCAAGTAGGCGACATCGCCGGAACGAGCCTGTTATAGTACGCCAACCGACCCTGGCGTTTTGAGCGATTGATATGGAGACCGTACGCGATATCTTTTACGTTGGCGTGATATCGGCCTTCCTGACTTCCTTGCTCACCGGCTCCTACTTTTCGGTTCGCGCCAGCCTTAATCGTCGTCGTCCCTCGCGGCGCAGCTTCGTTCAGGCGAACCCTCTCAATGCGCTGCTCTTTGCAGATGAACTGTTACCGGAAGGTCTGAAGTATAGAGCTAAGGCATTCCGAGCATTCCTAGTTACATTCATTTCGATCGTTGTTTCGCTTCTTTTCAGATAATCGAATTATGCCGCGCTGGTACCATCTTCTAGTCCTTCGTACCGCGAACCTAATTAGCGTGGCCTTGTTGCTCTTAGCCGCCATCATCGCTCTTTGCGTTGCCGCGGACTGGATTGGTCACCTTGGATGGGGCTATCCCTGGTACGTGCTCCCATTTCTTATCGCCTATGCCGTCGGTGCCTTCGCACTTCATCGCGGCGCGGCGAATTAGAACACTTACTAAATCAACTTAGGTAACTGAAATTACGCAAATTACGGTACACCCAACTGGCCGTTCCGCTTCTAGCCCGGTCACCGAAATTCTGGCGGAATAGGCAATTCTGCGCCATCTTCGCGGCGAAGGAGAGGCTCCGTGGCAATCGAAATCAGATCCGCGACCACCGGCGATGCCGGAGCGATCCAGCGCATCTATGCGCCGTTCGTGCTGGCGACGGCGATTTCATTCGAGGACCAGCCGCCGTCAATCGACGAGATAGCTGGACGGATCGTATCGATCTTAAAGACGCATCTTTGGCTCGTCGCAGTCGATGGAGGAGAAGTCTGCGGCTATGTCTACGCAAGCGCGCATCGCGAGCGTGCAGCCTATCGCTACTCCGCCGACACCACGGTTTACATCTCGCCCGAGGCACAGCGACGCGGTGTTGGCCATGCGCTCTACGCCGAACTGCTGCCGCGGCTCAAGCAACGCAACATACACATGGCATTTGCCGGCATCGCGCTGCCAAATCCAGGAAGTGTCGCGCTCCACGAGTCAGTAGGCTTCACGCCGGTCGGCATCTATAGCGAGGTCGGTTTCAAATTAGGCCGCTGGCACGATGTCGGGTGGTGGCAGCGCATGCTTTGATGTGAGGTCCGCCTTGGAGCCACTGCCGGCCTTCAGGATTTGGCTATTATCCGTGCCTCGTGAGACCAAGCCTGATCTTGCACGGGTCTAAATCCAATGCTTCCCAAAACTTGGCGACCCCATCGTTTCCTGCGTGCACGGTCAAGAAGGAAACCTTATCTTCTGCTTCCAACATCAGGGCGCTCGCTATGGTGCGGGCAATTTCGCGCCGTCCGAATCGACGGTGCACGTAAAGTCGGCGCATCCGCCAGGCGGGATGCACGGTCATCGCTGGTTCGTCCGTAGTTGCCCCAATCCCAGCCAATTGGCCATTCATGCGACCAGCCGGGAGCTACCCCTACGAGACCAGCGTCTCGCCGCGGCGTGCTCTCTTGGCGGCTCTGCCGCGATTGATGAACTGGACGCCTACGAACTCGCCATTGATCCAGGCGAGCTCGCAGTGCCGGTAGGCCAACCCGATCGGTGACAACACCAGGAAGAATTCTCTCTGGCCGATATCGGTCACCGTACCGTCGATCACCAGCTTGGCCCCCATTTCAGAGATATCGTAGATCTTGCAGGGGCGCTGCCAGGTGCCGTCGATCGCCATCACGCGAGCTTCGATCGGTCGCTCGAACGCGACACGCCGATCGTTGCGTTGGTCTCCCTCGCCCACCAACCCCCCCCGCTGATGAATCCCCAGGCAGCCGCTCCAATTAGAGCAAAAACCTTGATCTTCGGTGAACGGCGGGCCTGCGCGTCGCATGACCGGTGCCAGTGAGCAAACACGCTGCGACTCTCATGCCGGCAACAGCGGAACACGCCGCTTCATGGGTCCCGATGTTCGAGGAATTCCTTCACCGGCCCGACGAAGGGGTGCAGGAATTGGCCGAACATGCCGCCGGGGATCGGCTTCACCGTACCGTAGTTGACCGGCCAGCGGTCTTTGGGCAGGTGCCAGGTTCTGCCGAGCATATCGAACAGCGGCGTGTGTGCTGCGTAGTTCTTGTCGATGGCCTCGGCGTCCGAGGCGTGGTGCCAGTGGTGAAATTGCGGCGTGACGATCACGTAGCGCAGCCAGCCGACGTCCATCTTGATGTTTGAATGGATCAGCACCGATTGCACGGAGATGAAAATGAGATAGGCGAAGATCGTGTCTTGCGGGAATCCGAGCAGGAAGATCGGCACCAGCACCAGGGCGCGCGTTGCCAATGGCTCGAAGAAATGGAGGCGCGATCCCGAGAGCCAGTCCATGTGTTCGGGCGAATGATGGACCGCATGGATTCGCCACAACCACGGCACCTCGTGATAGGCACGGTGGGAGACGTATTCGACGGCATCGGCCGCCAGGATCATCAGCACGAAGCGGACGATCGCCGGCAGCGCCACGACATGCGCTTGCAGTGACGGGCTGATCGCCCAGGCGAAATAGTCATGGGCAAAATGTGTCGAGACCACCAGGAAGATGCCGATCAGCAGGTGGTTGACGCCGAAATAGGCGAGATCGAGTCTCCAGCCGGGGCTGAGCGGCCCTTGCTCCGGCCGCACCCGCGGGAAGACCCACTCGAGCAGCACGAAGGCTGCGCCGGTGAAGAAGAGATCGAGCACCAGCCAATCGAGGCCGAGATAGACGCGCGGCTGGAGAAATTCCGGAGTCGGCACATAGGGCCCGCCAAGCAGCGTGGCGAGGAAAAGCGCGCTGAGGCCGATCGTAGCGGGCACCCGTGGGCCGCCAAGCACGATCCCGATGACGCCGAGCCAGGCACCGACGACCATGGCGATCGCGAGGGTGAGGCGGAGCAGCTCGACGTCGTAATGGACGCGCAGCTCAGGCGTCGTGAGAAAGGCGGGGTAGCGCAGGCATAGCACCGCAGCGACGCTGAGCACGCCGATCGCGGCGCAGAGAGAGCTGCCGATGCGCCCTTCGCCGATGCGCGGCCTCGAACTTTCTTGAGCCATCAATGGTCTCCCAACGAAGTTTCTCAAGCGCGTCAGCATAGGCGCGCGTTTCTCAGATCCAGCGGCCAGGGTACGTAGATGGCCGAAAAGAGTTAAAATTGCCAGAAGTCACAAGTCCGCTTTGGGTCAAAGCAGACGAAACAGGATCGGACGGCGGCCGGGCTCATAACGAAAAACCCCGGTGCGTGGGGCACCGGGGCGTTTCAAACAAAATGGATTGGTAAGGCAATGACGCCTCTATAGCAGTGAACCGGGCTGGCGCTTGTGAACTGGTTCACACTTGCGACGTGGTGACCGGACCATTTGTCGCGCCCGGAGCGACCCGAGCTCAGCTCCGCCGCGACTTCCGCGGAAACAGGCGATCGCGGATGTAGCGCGAGGTCGCGGTCAGGCGGATCCCGCGCGGCTTCTGCCAGGCGGCGCGGTCGAGCTCCTTCTTGTCGCCGATCGCAAGCCGGCCCTTGGCGTTCTTGGCGATGAAGATCGCATCGCTCATCTTGCGGCCCGAACGCTTGTTCTTGGCCGTCACTTCCTTCCAGAGGCTGATCCGGCCGAGCTTCAACTTCGGCAGCTCTTCCTTGATCTCACGCCGGAGGCAGGCCTTGTCGGATTCACGCGCGCGCTTGCGGCCGCCCGGGAACATCCAAAGGCCGTCCGACCGTCGCCTGACCAACAGAACCTTGCCGCGCCTGGCGGCAACCAGCTTGGAAGACTTCGCCATACCTGTCGCAAACCGAGAAAAGAATCTGACACCATCGTAACTTGTCTATTTCATTAGACAAGTTCGATGGCCGTTCCGGTTGCCCCGGCCTGCCGCACTTGTCCACATCCTGCGAGGGTGCGGCCAATCTCGCAAGGCGTCTCGGGCGCGTGCCGCGCTAGGTGACCTCGTCCGCTGCTGGCGCCGTCGGTGGCGGCTTCGCCGCCTCGCTCCCGATCCAGGCCGCTGCCATCTCCCACGCCACCGACAGGATGATCGGCCCGATGAACAGGCCGACAATGCCGTGGGCGAGCGTGCCGCCGATCACGCCGACGAAGATGACGATGGTCGGCGTGTTGAGACCGCGTCCCATGACGAGTGGCTTCAGCATGGTGTCGATGAAGCCGACGACGACGAAGAACACGGTGAGCACCAGGGCCGTGGTGACGTCCTTGGCGGTCCAGATCCAGATGATGACAGGCAGCAGCACGAAGAAGGCGCCGATCTGCACGATCGACAGCAGGAGCACGATGAAGGCCAAGAGGCCGGCGCTCGGCACGGCCGCCAGCTTGAAGCCGATGCCGGCAAGCAATGCCTGCACGATGGCGACGCCGATCACGCCTTGCGCGACCGCGCGGATGGTGGCGCCGCCAAGCGTGAGAAAATGCTCGCCCTGCTCAGGCACGATGCGCGACAGGAAGCCGCGCCCGGCTGCAACCAGCCGGGGCCCGTGTGGAAAAAGGAAGCCGGCCACAAACACCGAGACCAGGAATTGCAGCGTGCCGAGGCTGGCATCGCCAGCCAGCGACAATAGCGGTCCTGCCAGCGGCTGAAGATAGGGCGCGACCTCGCGCAGCACCGCGCGGATGTTGGTGTAGGCCTGGTCCCATAGATCGAACAGCGTCGGGCCGATCAGCGGCCATGACTTGATCGATTCCGGGGCGGACTGAAGCGCGAGGTCACCGGTGCCAAGCTGATGTGCCAGCTCCCGCCCCCCGTCCACGGCGCTCACGCCGAGCCAGGTTGCGGGGCCGAGGACGATGCCGAGCGTGATCAGGGTCAGGATGGCGGCTGCGGTCTTGGGCCGGCCGCCAAGGATCCTGGCGACCCAGCTGAAGGCCGGATAGAACGCGACCGCGAGCACGAAGCTCCAGGCCAGGATCGGTATAAAGGGCCGGATGATCAGGAATGTCCAGATGATCAGCAGCGCCAACAGGCCGAGCCGGATCACGAACTGGATGACATCCTCGCCCGTCAGGAGCTGACGCAGACTTTTCACAGGTACGGCTTTCCTTGCGGCATCAACGCGGGTTCTAGCACTTGCGCGGGCCAAGGGTTATTGCGAGCCCCGGGCCGGGCGTCAAGACGAGCGGGGCCGCGACGTGCGCCGGGATTGCCTAACGGCGATTAACCGGATTTCAGCGGACCAGTTTACGCCGATGCAAAGGCTCGCACCTAGGCTTTGTCCAAGGTCCCCAAAAACACTTGCGGTACAATGGCCAACAGCATCTGGACGATCGAAGAATTCACCTGCCCGGGTTGCAGCATGAACTACACCGCGACTCGCGAGGAGCACGCCGAGCCGCATTCAGGCCAGTTCAAATGCAGCATTTGCAGTGGCGTGGTGCACAGCTGGTCCGGCAAGCATCACTTCTTCAACTGGCAGGCCGTGAAGACCAGGCCGCCGGTGTTCGGACGGCGCTGGACCGGGGTGCGGTACTAGGCTGAACGCGCTCTTCGCCCGTCATTGCGCGCGCAGACGCAAATCGGCCTGCGCGAATAACGGCTTCTGCCAGGCCACGGTCCGGGCTAGTTTCCCCTCCCCGTAACCGAATCCGACGCGCAATGACCGCTCCCTTCGTTCCGCAGATCGCCCTCTACCGCAACTGGCTCACCGAGCAGCGCGGCCTCTCCTTCGCCGACTACGAGGACATGCGGCAATGGTCGGTGCGCGATCTCGATGCGTTCTGGCGCAGCATCTGGGACTATTACGATCTGCAGTCACCGACGCCGTTTGCGGCCGTCATCACCGAGCGCAAGATGCCCGGCGCGGTGTGGTTTCCCGGCGCGCAGGTGAATTACGCGCGGCAGGTGTTCCGGCATGTGGACGCGGCGCACTCCGCCGGCCTGCCCGCGATCGTCTCGGGTGGAGAGGACGGTGAGCTGACGGAGACCAGCTGGCCGGAGCTGCGGCGCAAGGCGGCCGCACTCGCGCTGCATCTGAAGGACAAGGGCATCAAACCCGGCGACCGCGTCGCGGCATATCTCCCCAACATTCCCGAGACCATCATCTGTTTTCTGGCCAGCGCCAGCATCGGCGCGATCTGGAGCGTCTGCGCGCCCGATATGGCTGCGCCCGCGGTGATCGACCGCTTCAAGCAGATCGAGCCAAAAGTGCTGATCGCCTGCGATGCCGTCACCTATGCCGGGCGCAGGCATGACCGAAGGGAAGTCGTCGCAGAGCTGCGACGATCACTGCCATCAGTCGAGCACGTCATCCTGCACAGCGAGGCAACGGCGCTCGCGGCTCCGGAGGCCCTGCTCTCCGACATCACCGCGACAACGAGCGCCGCGATCGATACATTCGAGCCGATGTGGCTGCCGTTCGATCATCCGCTCTGGATCGTCTATTCCAGCGGCACCACGGGCCTGCCGAAGCCGATCGTGCATGGCCATGGCGGCATCGTCATCGTCGTGCTTGCGCTGCTCGGCCTGCACAACGACATCGGCTGCTCCTATCACCAAAACTCGTTCGGCGAGCGCTATCACTGGTATTCGTCGACCGGCTGGATCATGTGGAACAGCCAGGTCGGCGGCCTCTTGAGCGGCACGACCTGCTGCATTTTCGACGGCAGCCCGGGCGGCACCAAGGACAAGCCCGACTGGTCCACGCTGTGGCGCTTCGTGGCGCAATCGAAATCCACCTTCTTCGGCGCGGGCGCGGCGTTCTTCGCCAATTGCGCCAAGGCCGAGATTGATCTTTCGGCCGCCGGCGATCTGTCGCGGCTGCGCTGCCTCGGCTCGACCGGCTCGCCTCTCAGCGCCGACACGCAAGCTCATTTCAACGCGCGCTTCGCGGCGCTGTCGAAAGCCAACGGCAGCAAGGCGCAAGCCGACATCTGGTGGGCGAACATCTCCGGCGGCACCGATTTCGCCGGCGCCTTCATCGGGGGTAACAGGGAATTGCCGCAGACGCCGGGCGCGATGCAGTGCCGCCTGTTGGGCGCTGCCGTGGAGGCCTTCAGCGAGCAGGGCCACGCCGTGATCGACGAAGTCGGCGAGCTCGTCTGCACCGAGCCGATGCCGTCGATGCCGCTCTATTTCTGGAACGACAAGGGCAACGCGCGTTATCTGGCGAGCTATTTCGAGACCTATCCCGATAATTTCGACGGCAGCGGCCGCGGACCGGTGTGGCGGCACGGCGACTGGCTCAAAGTCAACCTCGACGGCTCATGCGTGATCTACGGCCGCAGCGATGCGACCATCAACCGGCACGGCCTGCGCATGGGCACGAGCGAGCTCTATTCCGCGATCGAGGCGCTGCCGGAGGTGCTCGACAGCCTCGTCGTCGACCTCGAATATCTCGGCCGCGACAGCTACATGCCGCTGTTCGTGGTGCTGCGCGAAGGTGTTGCCTTCGACGGTGCGATGCGGGCCAAGATCAACAAGGCGATCGAGGCAGGCCTCTCCCGCCGCTTCCTGCCGAACGAGATCTTTGCGGTCGCCGAGATCCCGCGCACGCTATCGGGCAAGAAGCAGGAGCTGCCGATCAAGAAGCTGCTGCTCGGCCAGCCCGTTGAGAAAGTCATCAACAAGGAGGCGATGGCCAACCCGGCCTGCCTCGACTGGTATCTCGCCTTTGCGCGCGACTATCTGGCGCGAACGGCGGCATGATCCCGGGCCGATCGGCCCAATTGCGGCTTCGGCATTTGCACTAAGTTCACCGATCGCCGGTAGACGGGTCAGGTTCCCTTGCCAACGAACAGCAAGCCATATCGAACAGCAGCCATGGCCGACCTCAACGCCGTCCTTTCCAGGCTCAACGACCGCCTGCTCCGCCTCGAGGGCGAGCTGTTTGTGCTGCGCTCGCTGGCGCGCGCGACGCTGACGGCGGGCGACGACCACGCGGCCCGGATGCGCAAGCTGGTGGAGGCGGCAAAAGTCGCGCTCGATGATGAGGCCAAACGCGAGCTCGACAAGCCGACGCGCAAATATGTCGATGCGGCAACCGCACTGGTGGAGGAATTGCTGGTCGAGCCGACACCGGCACGGCCGCTGTTCACCGTGATCGATGGCGGACGGCGCGACTGAGCCCTCTCAGCGGAGCCGGGTTGCGCCAGGCTCTGGCGCATCGGCCGCCAGCCGGGTCAGTCCGGCCTCGATGATCGCGATTTCCTCGTCGATCTTGCCGATCGGCAGGCTGAAATCAAATCCGCGCGATGACCTGCTCTTCAGATCGACCGCAAGCCGCTGCCTGTGCATCATCAGTTCGTCGAGACCACGGCGGTTCTTCAGCCGCACATAGGTGTCCACGATCTGCGCGATTGCGTTCGACATCATATCTGTCCCGGCAAAAATGCCCGCGCGACGCACCCACGCCGGCAGGACATTCTTGGTGTCGCGGTACGCAATACAAATCCGCGACGGATTCGTCGATACGGCAGCGAGGTTGAGAACGCGTTACCGTTTGATGATTTCACGACGGCGCCAATAAAAAAGCCGCTGGCGATATCGCCAGCGGCCCAAGCCGGGTTCGAAAACGGATCCGGAATGAAATTTGTCCAGCCCCGGTTGGGCACGTTCTACGGCACATGCCGGATTCCTTCCGTTAAAAATGAAGCAGAGGAACCGCTGCATCGATCATTTGCTGGCGACCGTGGCCACACGGCAACGCTTGGCCCGTGACGCAGACAGATTTGAGCGGCCGTTTGCGACAGGCGTTGCATGCGCATTGTTGATAACCGGCTTAAGCGCCGCGCGGGTGGTGACAGGGCGGCCTGACGTGTTATCGGGGGATGACGCAGCTGCGAGACGGATCGGACACCCATGCGCATTACCCTCGTCGGCTCCCGCCATTTCGGCGTGACCACCCTGAACATGCTCCGCGAACACGGCGTCGGGGTCGTACGGGTCGTGGTGGCCGATGCGGAGGACCGCCTGGCCGCGACCGCCAAGGCCGCCGGCATCGAGGTGGCGGTGCAGGCCAATCCCAAGCTGGTGGTTGCCGCCGAAATCGCCCCCGACACCGATCTGATCATCACCGCCCACAGCCATGCCCGGATCGGCAAGGACGCGCTGGCCGCCGCCAGGCTCGGCGGGATCGGCTATCACCCCTCGCTGCTGCCGCGCCATCGCGGCAAGGCCGCGGTGGAATGGACCATCAAGGAAGGCGATCCGATCGCCGGCGGCACGATCTATCACCTCGCCGACCGCATGGACGCCGGCGCCATTGCCGCCCAGGACTGGTGCTTCGTGAAAAAGGGCGAGACCGCCCGCGAACTCTGGGAGCGGGCACTGGCCCCGCTCGGCCTCAAGCTGCTGGCCGACGTGATCGACTACGCCAAGGTCCACAAGGCACTGCCGGCGAAGCCGCAGGACGAACAGTTCGCGACCTCGGCGCCGAGTCTGTCCTAGGACGGCCTCTCCCTGAGTCGCCTCCTCATGTTAACGATTAACGTGAGGGCGCCTTGATTCTGCTTCAAAAATTGGAGCCAAAAGCGCAAATAAACCATTGTTTCCACAGGAACAATTTTCGACTTTGCGTCGCACCAAATTTCCGTCACATTTGGGTCGAATAAGCGTCAGCATATCAGACACATTCAAGGACGGAATTCATGCGTTTTGGTCGCATCGCGGCGTTCTGTGCCGCTTCAGTTTCTTTTGCCACCCTCGCCGCCCCCGCGGTCGCCCAGACCCCTTATGACGGCAATTGGCAGGTCACCATCGTGACCAAGACCGGCTCGTGCGAGCCGACCGCAAGCTCCATGCTGACGGTTGCCGACGGCAAGATCACCGCGCCCGGCGCTAACGTTTCCGGCACCATCGGCAGCGGGGGTCTTGTTAAAGTTTCGATCAATGGTGCATATGCCAACGGTCAACTCAGCGGCAACGCCGGATCGGGGAAGTGGAATGGAGCATCTGCAGGCATACCGTGCAGCGGGCGGTGGGAAGCATCGCGCCAATAAGCTATTCGGGACTAACGTTCTCAACCGGCGGCTGCTCATGGCGGCCGCCGTTTTGTTGGTGGCAGCGGTTGTCACCAGCACGGAGAGCAAGGCCCAGGCCGGCCCGTTCGCGCCGCTGGCTGGCACCTGGAGCGGCGGCGGAACCGTCACCCTCGAAGACGGTTCGACCGAGCGGATCCGCTGCAAGGCCAAATACGCCCCGATCGGCCCGACCATGGAGATGTCGCTGACCTGCGCCAGCGATGCCTACAAGTTCAACCTCGGCGCCAATGTGAAGGCCGAGGGCAGCGCCATCTCGGGCAGCTGGTCCGAGACGAGCCGCAATATCAGCGGTTCCCTTCAGGGGCGCGGCGGCGGTGGAAACTTCGAAGTGGTCGCCTCGGCCGCCGGGTTCAATGCCAATATCGGACTGAGAACGAGCGGCAGCAAACAGAGCGTCACGATCCGCGCCGACAGCCAGTTCCGCGGCGCCAACATCTCGCTGTCGAAGTAACACGACGGCACCGTGACGGGATCATCGACCCGGCGACCTCGTCGGGTCGATTTTTTTATGCGTTCGGAACGAACGCCGTGCCCCCACATCGCTGCATCGGCAGATTCGGCCGTTGCAAACGGCCGCGATGTCACCGATACCGGCCATCCCCTCGGAATTTCACCCCTTCATCGCGCTGCCATGACCACGACACCGTCCAAAACCAAGGCCGCACTGTGGATGGCGGGATGGCTGTCACTGACGCTGGTGATGGCGGTCGCGGGACGCGAGGCCGTGCATGAGATGAACGTCTTCCAGGTGATGGAAGTGCGCTCGCTGCTTGGCCTTTGCCTGCTCTATCCGATGATCCTGCGCGCCGGCGGCTTCGGCATGCTCAAGACGACGCGCCTGCCCCAGCACGTCGCGCGCAATCTGATCCACTACATCGCCCAGCTCGGCTGGTTCTTCGCGCTGACGCTGATCCCGATCGGCCAGGTGGTGGCGATCGAGTTCACGATGCCGATCTGGACGGCGATCCTCGCGGCCAGCTTCCTGTCCGAGCGCATGACGCCGTGGAAGATCGCCGCCATCGTGCTCGGCCTTGTCGGCGTGATCGTCATCGTCCGGCCTGCGACCGGCGAGATCAATCCGGGCCAGCTGATCGCGCTCGGCGCCGCCATGGGCTTTGGCGTGTCCATGGCCCTGGTCAAATCGCTGACCCGCACCGAAAGCGCGCTCTCGATCCTGTTCTGGATGATCGTGGTGCAATCGGTGGCAGGCTTCGTACCGACGTTGTTCGTCTGGACCTGGCCGTCGGCCTATGTCTGGGCCTGGGTGGGCGTCATCGCGGTCTGCGGCACTTTTTCGCACTACTGCCTTGCCAGTGCGATGCGCTACGCCGACGCCACGATCGTCGTTCCCATGGACTTCCTGCGGGTTCCCCTCACCGCAACCGCCGGCTGGCTGCTCTATTCCGAGCGGCTCGACGCCTGGACCGTGCTCGGCGCGGCCCTGATCCTGGTCGGCAATCTCCTAAATTTGAAGCCGGCCGCACCAGTTCCCGCCCGCGCACAATGAACCGCCACGCGGCTCAAGGCGACACATCAGCGTGGTCGAGCGTGATTTGGATCACGTTGGAGGGGCATTCCTTCGTGCACGCACTCGATCACAAGGCAATGGGTTGGGTCAGTCGGGTGACCAGTCGTTTTGCTAGCGCGAGGCCGGGTGCTTTCGTGTAGGTTCGACGCCAATCTGTTGCTGCCCGTCATTCGATTCTGTTGGGGATTTCAGATGCGCACTCTCACCATCATCGCTTCGCTGATGTGCATGGCGCTGTCGATCGGCGCCGCGAAGGCCGACCGCCGCGTCGCCTTTGTCGTCGGCAATGGCGCCTACAAGAACGTCGCCCAATTGCCGAACCCGCCGATCGACGCCAAGGCGATGGCATCGACGCTGCGCAATGTCGGCTTCGAGGTGATCGAAGGATCGAACCTCTCGCGCGACCAGATGACCGAAAAGCTCCTCGATTTCGGCCGCAAGGCACAGGGCTCCGACATCGCAGTGTTCTATTATGCCGGCCACGGCATTGCCGTCGGCGGCACCAACTACCTCCTGCCCGTCGATGCCGACATCAAGTCGGAGATGGACGTCAAGCTCGGCGCTGCGATCAACATCGACCTCACGCTTGACCAGACCATGGGCGATGCCAAGGTGAAACTGGTGTTCCTCGATGCCTGCCGCGACAACCCGTTCGCCGCCAAGATCAAGTCGAATTCGGCCACCCGTAGCGTCAATGTCGGCAGCGGGCTTGCCGAGATGAAGTCCGGCGAAGGCACGCTGATCGCATTCGCCACGGGCCCCGGCCAGACCGCGCTCGACGGCCAGGAGGGCAACAACAGCCCGTTCACCCGCGCGCTGATCGACAACATCACCAAGCCCGGCGTCGAGATCCAGCAGGCGATGACCTCGGTGCGCGCCCAGGTCAATGAAGAGACCCACAAGGGACAGCTGCCCTGGGGCCATACCAATCTGATCGGCGCCGTCTACCTCAATCAGGCGCCGACGACACAGGTCGCCAACGCGGCGCCGACCGCCTCGAGCAGCACGCCGGCAGTTGCGGCCAGCAGCAGCAGCAGTTCCGACGGTGTCGAGCTCGAATACTGGCGCTCGGTGAAGGAAACCAACAAGCCCGAAGAGCTCAACGCCTATCTCTCCGCCTATCCGAACGGCCAGTTCAAGGCGCTGGCGCTGGCGCGGCTCGCCGCGATCCAGAATGGCCCGTCGACCACCACGCGTAACCTCAACGCCGGCGTTGATCCGGCGACCTTCACCGATGAGGCCACCCAGCTCACCGAGGACCAGATCGGCCTCGACAAGGGCCAGCGCCGCGACGTGCAGCGCCGCCTCTCCGGCCTCGGCTTCGACACCAAGGTCACGGGCGTGTTCAACGACGAGACCCGCGCGGTGCTCAAGCGCTGGCAGGCCGCCCGCGGCTATCCGTCGACGGGCTTCCTCAACAAGCTCCAGCACAAGGCCATGCTCTCCGAGATCATTGCCTCGACCACGACTGCGAGCGACGACAGCCCGAAACCGGCCCGTCGCGCGGCGCCTGTTCAGAGCGCGCCCGCGCCCCGCCACAGCGGTGGTGGCGATGCCGGTGCGGCCTTCGTGGGCGGTGTCGTCGGCGGCATGATGGGCGGCATGTTCCGCCACTGAGGTTCGCCTAACCCAAAACATGAAAGCCCGGCTTACGCCGGGCTTTTTGTTGCTCTCGCCCGTCAAGGTAAGAGCACGGCGTCACCACATCCTCCGTCATTGCGAGGAAAGAGGTGTGCCTTACGCGGGCGTCTCGGCTCGCGGCAGCCGAGCGCTTACTTCCCCGCCGCCTTGCGCAGCGCCTCGTTGATGCGGTCCTGCCAGCCCGGGCCGCCTTCCTGGAAGAACTGCAGCACGTCCTGGTCGATCCGCAGCGTGATCTGCTCCTTGATGCCAGGTGCCACATTCTGCTTCGGCAGGGGCGCAGCGACCTTGGCCGTCACCTTCTTGAACGCCGCCTCGGCCTCCGACCGCGCATCGCCCAACGTGCGCGGCCGCCTCGGTTGATCCGCCATGTCCTAGATTCCCTCAAACAGAGCCGTCGAAAGATAGCGCTCGGAGAATGACGGCACGATAGCCAAAATGGTTTTTCCCGCAGCCTCCGGCCGCTTGCCGATCTCGAGCGCCGCTGCGATCGCGGCGCCCGATGAGATGCCGCCCGGGATACCCTCATGCCGCGCCAGCGCCCGTGAGGTCTCGATCGCGGTGGTCGAGTTGATCTTCACGATCTCGTCGATCACGGAGCGGTCGAGAATATCGGGCACGAAGCCCGCGCCGATGCCCTGGATCTTGTGCGGCGTGTGGGTGCCGCCTGACAGCACCGGGCTCTCCTCGGGTTCGACCGCAACCACCCGCAAGGACGGCTTGCGCGGCTTCAGGACCTGACCGACACCCGTGATGGTGCCGCCGGTACCGACGCCAGCGACGAAGTAATCGATGTTGCCCGCCGTGTCGTTCCAGATTTCCTCCGCCGTGGTGCGACGATGCACTTCGGGATTGGCGAGATTCTTGAACTGCTGCGGCATCACCGAGTTCGGGGTCGTCTTCAACAATTCTTCAGCCGTTGCGATCGCGCCCTTCATGCCTTGCGCGGCCGGCGTCAGCACCAGCTCGGCGCCGAGGAAGGCCAGCATCTTGCGGCGCTCCAGCGACATCGTCTCCGGCATGACCAGGATCAGGCGATAGCCGCGCGCGGCAGCGACGAAGGCGAGCGCGATGCCGGTATTGCCTGACGTCGGCTCGATCAGCACCGTATCGGGCTTGACGATGCCCGCCTTCTCCATGGCGATGATCATCGCCGCACCGATACGGTCCTTCACGCTTGCGGCGGGATTGAAATATTCGAGCTTTGCCAAGATCGTCGCGTTGACGCCGTGCATACCCGGCAACCGGCGCAGGCGCACGATCGGCGTGTCGCCGAACGCCTCGACGATCGAGTCATAGATCCGGCCGCGGCCGGGTTGGTGCGCTGCACCCGTCTTTGAACCCTTCTCGGACGATGCGTCCATGATCAACTCCCTTTGGCGACAATGCGCCCCCAGCGCAGCGTTTGCGCAGTTACGGACAGCTTGTGACGACACGCAAGCAACAATGCGGCACATGTTAAATACGCTGCATCGCAAAATCGAGTGAGCATTAATTAGCAGAAAACCAACGCATTTGTGTTGCGACCTCGTCAACTGATTCTGTCTATGCTAGACTTAGGTCTAGAAGCAGGGAGGTCACCACGATGTCAGCCATTGCTGAAGTGTTGCCGACCATCGCGCGCCACCGCGATCCGCGTTGCAGTGAGTTGCCCACCTGTCCCGTCTGCGCCGACTCCATGGTCGCCGCCGAAGCGTCTGCGTATGTGTCAGACCACGTGATCAGCTATCTCTGGACCTGCGACAATTGCGGCTACGGCTTCGTCACCAAGCACGCCGTCAAGCAGCGGATCGTGTGCAACTGATGCTGTTGCCCTAGCGCGGGGCGATGTCGCCCCTCGCCCAGTCCTCGCGCGTGCGCCGGTAGAACTCTTCGAATGTTCCATGTGCGACCGCGTCCCTGATGCCCTGCATCAGGAACTGGTAATAGGCGATATTGATTTCAGACAGCAGCATGGCCCCCAGCGTCTCGCCCGCCTTGACGAGATGGTGAAGGTAAGCGCGCGCGTAGTTGCGCGCCGACGGCCATTTGCTCTCCTCATCGAGGGGACGCGGATCGTCGGCGTGGCGGGCGTTGCGCAGATTGACCTGGCCGAAACGCGTGAAGGCGACGCCATGGCGGCCATTGCGCGTCGGCATCACGCAATCGAACATGTCGACGCCGCGCTTGACCGCTTCGAGAATGTCGTCGGGCGTGCCAACGCCCATCAGATAACGCGGCCGGTCGGTCGGCAGCGCCGGCGCGGTCTCGTCGATCATCGCCAGCATCACCGCCTGCGGCTCGCCGACGGCGAGGCCGCCGATCGCATAGCCGTGGAAGCCGATCTCGACCAACCCTTGCGCGCTCGCATGGCGCAGCTGCGGGATGTCGCCGCCCTGCACGATGCCGAACAGCATGTAGCCGTGTGGTGCGCTCTCGAAGGCGCGCTTGCTGCGCTCGGCCCAGCGCAGCGACAGGCGCATCGCCCGGTCGATGTCGTCGCGCTCGGCCGGCAGCCGCACGCATTCGTCCATCTGCATCGCAATGTCGGAGCCGAGCAAACGCTGCACCTCGATCGAGCGTTCCGGCGACAGCTCGATCTTGGCGCCGTCGATATGCGAGCGGAAGGTCACGGCGTGCTCGCTGATCTTGCGCAGGTCCGACAGCGACATCACCTGGAAGCCGCCGGAATCAGTCAGCATGGGCCCGTTCCAGCCGGTGAATTGCTGCAAGCCACCCAGGGCGTTGATGCGCTCCGCTCCGGGACGCAGCATCAGGTGATAGGTGTTGCCGAGCACGATGTCGGCGCCGGCATCGCGCACCTCGCGCCAGTGCATGCCCTTCATGGCGCCTGCCGTTCCGACTGGCATGAAGGCCGGCGTCCGCACCACGCCGTGGGGCGTGGTCAGGCGGCCGGTGCGCGCGGCACCGTCAGTGGCGAGCAGTTCGAAATGATTGGGCAGAGCGGTCTCAGTCGGATTCATGGCGGTGCTTATTGCGTGTCGGGCGAGCCCGATCAACCCGGACGATGCCCCAGATCGGGACAGCGTTGACGCGGACGTGATGCGCCCGCCGCTTGATAAACAAAACGATACAGTATAGTTTTTCTACGGGGGCTGGACGAGACGCTGCGGCAATCTGCCTGCGGCCGTAGATGCGTGATCGCCAGCCACCGACCGATGCCCCTCCCCACATGTTCGATGGACGTCTCCAGCCGCTCTGGTGGCCGGACAAAGCGCATGGGCCGCCGCCTGATCGGGTCGCTGGCGCTGGCGTGCAGCCTGGCGCTCGCCGCCTGCACCTCGATCCCCCGCACGCCCTATACGGCCGGTGATGCGAGCGGCTCGCGCGTGCTCGATATCGACGGTCTGAGGCGCTATGCCGACGAGCCCATCACCAAGTTCAGCTTCGAGCAGGACAAGGCGACCGGAAGCAGGACCTATCTGGCGCTATCGGGCGGCGGTGCCGACGGCGCCTATGGCGTCGGCGTGCTGAATGGCTGGAGTGCAGCTCGCAACCGTCCGATCTTCTCCGTCGTATCCGGCGTGAGCACCGGCGGCCTTATTGCACCGTTTGCATTCCTTGGATCGCAATATGACGACACGCTTCGCGAGCTCTACACCAGCGGCATCGCGGAGAGCCTGCTGAACGACCCCAGCATCATGCGCGTGCTGTTCGGCTCGGGCCTGTTCGGCAATACGCGGCTGCGCGAGCTCGTCGCCCGCTATGTCGGGCCGGAGATCATGGCGCAGGTCGCGCGCGAGAACGCCAGGGGCCGACGGCTGCTGGTGGTCACGACCGATCTCGACACCCAGCGCACCGCAATCTGGGACATGGGCAAGATCGCCGCGGTCGGCACGCCCGATGCGCTCAAACTGTTTCGCGACGTGATGGCGGCCTCCGCCAGCATTCCCCTGGTATTTCCGCCGATCATGATCGAGGCCGAAGGACAGGGCCGCAGGTTTCAGGAGATGCATGTCGATGGCGGCGTGACCGCGCCGGTGCTGACGCTGCCGGAGGCCCTGCTGCTGCAGGGTCGCCTGCCCGGCAATTCGAAGATGGACATCTACATCCTCGTCAACAAGAAGATCGAGCGCAACTTCGAGCTCGTCGCCAACAGCACGATCGATGTCGCCTCGCGCAGCCTGTCCGCGATCACCCAATCGCAGACGCGATCGATCATCTTCTCGACCTATGATTTTGCCCAGCGGAACCACCTCGGCTTCCATCTTTCCTACATCGAGCGCGATTATCCGGCGCCGCCGTCCGAAGGGTTCGACACTGCCTATATGCGGGCGCTCTACCAGTACGGGTATGAGAAGGCGGCAGGCAGCCGGGCCTGGACCTCGCGGATACCTTGATATCCGCGAGGCGGAACGGCATCGGTCGGTGACCGTTGACGATAAGGCCAATTCGGCCAGTTTAGCGATGACGCCCCGGCTCCTGCGCGCTATAGAGCAATGACCATCGTCACGATCGCGCAGGAATCATCGAGCATTCATTGGGCATGGGATTGGCTGCGACCAAGGCAAAGACGGCAGCGCCTCGACGCGAGGCCTCAAAATCGCGCGGCGGCCGGCCGACGAAGAGCGCTGCGATCGAACGCGATCAGCGGCTGATCGAGGTCGCGACCCGCCTGTTCCTCGACCGCGGTTTTGACGCCACTTCGCTCGACGCGGTGGCTGAGGCCGCCCGCGTCAGCAAGCCGACCGTCTATTCCCGTTACGGCGACAAGCGTGGGCTGTTCACCGCGGTGCTCCGCCGCGAGATTGCGCGCTGGCTTGCTCCACTGTCAGCGGCGGCCGAGACGCAGCTCGGCAACTCGTCCGACATTTCAGTCGAGCAGCGGCTGAACGAGATCGGGCGCGAGATGCTGTTGTTCACTTGCGGACCCGATGCCATGGCCTTCAGCCGCATGATGACGGCGCAGGCCATCAACTTCCCGGACGTCGCCAAGCTCGGCAAGGAAGAGGGCTGGCTGAAGGCCGTGGCGACCACCGCCCGCTTCTTCGACCGTCTGGTGGCGCAAGGCGCGCTTGATGTCGAGGATACCACGATCGCGGCGGAAGTGTTCCTCGATGTCGTCGTCGGCCATACCCACCGCATGGCGACGTTCGGCACGCCGATGGAGTTCAAGGCCGCCGAGAAGCGGATGCGTGCGGCGATCAAGCTGTTCCTGGCCGGGGCGATCGGACCCGCCGACCGAACGCAGACCGCAACAAAAGCCGCACAACGGCGCCGCCCCTCCCGCTGACATTTCCGTGAGACCGGTGATTTGTCCCCTTCGGACAATGGTCGCTTCGTTGACCATAACAAAACGATACGGTATTGTTTTGTTTATAGAGCGGTGCGGGCCCTTTTTTCACCAGCCCCAAAAGAGGTCCGGGCCGCTTGGATCGCCGCGACGGGTACAGCCCGTTACGGCAGTCAGCGGCCGGCCATTGCCCGTGGCCGGCCGCGAATTCTTTACGAACATCCGGCAGACTTGTTGGCCGAGGGTTTGGACCATGAGCGCGACAAGACCAGGCGTGTACGGGTTGCTGGCGATTGCCCTGTCGGGGCTGCTCGTCGCAGCGCCTGTTCGTGCAACCGTCTCGGCGGGCTCGGCACCCACCGCCCTCCACAGCGAGACAGATGGGGACGCCGCAGCGGACCGCCAGGCGGTGAGCCACGAGATCGAGCGCTTCCGCAGCTCGTCAATCTCGATCAGTCAGGCCATGGCGATTGCGGAGGCCCGCCACGCCGGCGCGACCACCGCGGATATCAGCTTTGACGGTGGTTCCGGCGTACCGGTGTACCGGGTCAAGACCCTGCATAACGACCGGATCTGGCGCTACACCGTCAACGCTGCGACCGGCGAAGTGATGGGTGGCGAGGCCGCCCTGCCCCTGGCGCAACTCGACCTCGAGGATCGCAGCAACCTCGCCGTGCTCGGCACCATCACCCATCGCCTCGCCGATGCGGTTCGCGTCGCCGAGCAGGCAGCCTCCGGCAAGGCCATCAGCGGCGGGCTGGTGCGCGAGCGCGGCCGGCTCAATTTCGCGATCGTCGTCATCAGCGGCAACGACCTCAAGGAAGTCCTGCTCGAGCCGCCGGGCGCGCGGGGCAAATAAGGTCAGCCACAATCCCGCCCGAAAGCCATTGACAGACGCCAGACTCTCCCGCATAAGTCGCCGCCATGTTCACGACCACCAAACGCACGACCAAAACCACCACGGCCTTCGGGGCCCGGGGAGGCGTGCGCGCATAGTCGTCGACTAAACGCATCAAGCTTGACCGAAGCCCCGCCCAAGATGGTCCGGGGCTTTTTTGTTGTCTCAATCGATCTCAATGGAGGACACAGTGAGTAACGATCCCGTCGTCGCGATTGTCGGCGTCACCGGTGCGGTGGGCGCCGAATTCATCGCCACCATGGACAAGCGTGGTTTTCGCGTCGGCAAGCTCAAGGCGCTCGCCAGCGCCCGCTCCGCCGGCAAGACGGTGTCGTTCCGCGGCAAGGATGTCGTCATCGAGGAATTGACCGAGCGCGCGTTCGAAGGCGTCGACATCGCGCTGTTCTCCGCCGGCAGCGGCATCTCCAAGAAGTTCGCGCCTTTAGCGGTCAAGGCCGGCGCCGTCGTCGTCGACAACTCCTCCGCCTTCCGAATGGATCCGAACGTTCCCCTCGTCATCCCCGAGGTCAACGGCAACCGCATCCGCGACCACAAGGGCATCATTGCGAACCCGAACTGCGCCGCGATCACCGCGCTGGTGCCGCTCTGGCCGATCCATCAGAACAACCGCATCAAGCGTGTCATCATCTCGACCTATCAGGCGGCCTCCGGCGCCGGCGCGGCCGCGATGGACGAGCTCGTCGAGTCCACCCGCGCCAATCTCAACGGGCAGGTCTACACGCCGAAGGTGATGCCGCATCCCTACGCATTCAATCTCTTCAACCACAACACCGCCGTCGATCCCGACACCGGTTACAACGACGAAGAGACCAAGGTCATCAAGGAAACCCGCAAGATCTTCGAGGACGACAAGATCGCCATCGGCGTCACCTGCGTCCGCGTGCCGGTGCTGCGGGCGCACTGTGAAGCCATCACCTTCGAATGCGAGAAGCCGATCAATGAGGACCAGGTCCGCGCCATCATGGCGCAGGCGCCGGGCGTGAAGATCGTCGATGACCGCGTGAAGAACTACTTCCCGATGCCGATCGATGCCTCGGGCCAGGACGACGTTCTGGTCGGTCGCATCCGCAAGGATCTCAGCGACCCCTCCGGGCATTCGATCTCGATGTTCGTGGCCGCAGATCAGCTGCTCAAGGGCGCGGCGCTCAACGCGGTGCAGATCGCGGAGCTGTTGCCGCAGCGGGTGATGGCGTAAGGAGTGAGATTCGTAAGGGTGGGTTACGCCGAGCGGTTTGCGCTTCGCGCAATCCGCGGGGCTAACCCACCCGACGGCAGTGTGATGGCTATTTGGCGGGTTCGTCCTTGCGGTCCCAGGGACGTTTGCCGTTGGCATCCTTGTCCCAGGGCCGGGCCTGCGAACTGATGCTCGCCTCGGCCTTCCTGTCTCTCTCCCGATCCGCCTTGATCTGCTCACGAATTGAAGGCTCCGTCGGCGGAAGCGTTGTCCCGGCAACGGTTTGGGCCATGCAAGGAGAGATCGTGATGAAAAGCGCGACAAGGAAAAATTTCTTCATGACCGCTTGTAGCACAACCACGAGATTTGATCCGCGAGGTTTGTAACCCGTCAGCCCGGACAAAACGACGCGGAGCTATGCGTTCACGACAGCGTTACAGCCTTGAACGTTTTACGACGGCGCACGAAACAGCAGGCACGCGTCGCCATAGGAATAAAACCGGTAGCCGCTCGCAATCGCATGCGCATAGGCGCGCTGCATCGTCTCGAGCCCCGAGAACGCCGACACCAGCATGAACAATGTCGACTTCGGCAGATGGAAATTCGTCATCAAGACATCGACCGCGCGGAAGCGGTAGCCGGGCGTGATGAAGATCGAGGTCTCGGCCGCGAACGGCTGGATGGTTCCGTCTTCGCCGGCGGCGCTTTCCAGCAACCGCAATGAGGTGGTGCCGACCGCAATGACGCGGCCACCATTTTGTCGCGCGGCATTGAGCCGTTCCGCGGTCTCCGCCGAGATCGTGCCCCACTCGGCGTGCATCTTGTGGCCGTCGGTGTCCTCGACTTTGACCGGCAGGAAAGTCCCGGCCCCGACATGCAACGTGACTCGGTTGATGCCGATGCTACGCGCGCGCAGCGCCTGCTCCAGGGCCGGCGTAAAATGCAGGCCCGCGGTGGGCGCTGCGACCGCGCCTTCGTTGGCCGCGAACATGGTCTGGTAGTCGGCGAGGTCCTGATCGTCGGGCGTCCGCTTGGAGGCGATGTAGGGCGGCAGCGGCGGACTGCCGAGATCGGCGATGGCCTGATCCAGCGCCGGACCGTGAAACGAGAAGCCGAGCGTCACCTCGCCTTCCGCGCCCTTGGCCTCGACCTCGGCGTCGAGATGGCCGAGCAGGCAGACCTTGCCTTCATTGCCGAAGCGGATGCGGTCGCCGGCGACAAGCTTCTTCGCGGGCTTCACCAGCGCCTGCCAGCGCGAGCCATCGAGGCGCTTGATCAAGGTCGCCTCGATCTTCGGCTCAGTCTCGCGGCCGATGCGGCGGCCTTTGAGCTGCGCCGCGATCACCTTGGTATCGTTGACGACCAGCTGGTCGCCGGGCCTCAGCCATTGCGGCAGATCGGCAATGATCTGGTCGCGCAGTGCGCCGTTCTCGACGACCAGCATCTTCGCGGAGTCGCGCGGCTGCGCGGGGCGCAACGCGATGCGCTCGGGCGGCAGGTCGAAATCGAAAAGGTCGGTGCGCATGTTTCACTAGCACCGTCGTTCCGGACGCCGCGCCTTGAGCGCGGCGATCCGGAATCCCGAGATTGTGGCACGAGATTCCGGGTTCGCGCTTCGCGCGCCCCGGAATGACGGATAACTATTCCTTATCCGCCGCCATGCGCGCCTTGACGATCTTGTCCGGGTTCTGCACCGGCTCGCCGCGCTTGATCTTGTCGACGTTCTCCATGCCCTCGGTGACCTTGCCCCACACCGTGTACTGGTTGTCGAGGAAGCGGGCATCATCGAAGCAGATGAAGAACTGGCTGTCGCCGGAATCCGGGCTCGCGGCGCGCGCCATGGAGGTGGTGCCGCGCACATGCGGCTCCTTGTTGAACTCGGCCTTCAGCTTCTTGCCGGAGCCACCGGTGCCGGTGCCGTGCGGGCAGCCGGTCTGCGCCATGAAGCCCTCGATCACGCGATGGAACACGATGCCGTCGTAGAAGCCTTCGCGGACCAGCTCCTTGATGCGCGCGACATGGCCGGGCGCGAGGTCCGGGCGCATCTCGATGGTGACGGGGCCCTGCGTGGTCTCGAGGATCAATGTGTTTTCGGTGACGCTCATGCTCGTCTCTCTTGCGTTGGAGGTGAAGTCTTGTCGGGTGACGTTTTGCGGCTACGGAACTGAATCGCGAATGGACGTCCCGCGGCGGCGCCGGCCATTGCATCGGTAAATGGCACCGGCGTGCAGCGTTGCAACGCCTCCATCACCGCGATCCGGTATTGCAGCCGGTCATTGTCGGAGGCCCCCTCGGATTCATAGGTAATCCTCGGATGGCCCAGAATGTTGCCGGACCGGTTAAAGCTCACCACGACGGTGATGTCGAGTGGGCGGGCCTTGGCAGGCGGCGGCGGCTTCCAGCAGTTCCGCAAGTGCTGGAAGATGTCCTGGATGGTGTTGACGGGCGCGTCCTCGGCGGCCGCACCGGTGATGCTGAGCAACAGCGCTGCCGCAGCGAACAGGAGCCTGTCGCCGCCGCGCGCCATCGTCTCGCTACTTGATGTCGGAGGCGACCTGCACCTTCACCATCTTGTCGGGATCGGTGACGGTACCGCCCGGCGAGCCCGCCGGCGCCTTCTTCAGCTTGTCGACCACATCCATGCCCTGCACGACCTCGCCGACCACCGTGTACTGGCCGTCGAGGCTGCCGCCGTCGGCGAACATGATGAAGAACTGCGAGTTGGCGGTGTCGACGCTGTCGCCGCGCCGGGCCATGCCGACGATGCCGCGAGCGAAATGGACCTTGGAGAATTCCTGCTTCAGGTTCGGATATTTCGAGCCGCCCGTGCCGTTGCCGTTCTGGCCGTCGCCGGTCTGGGCCATGAAGCCGTCCATCACGCGGTGGAACGGCACGTTGTTGTAGAAGCCCTCGCGCGCCAGCTGCTTGAGACGCTCTGCGTGCTGCGGCGCTAGGTCGGTCCTGAGCTTGATGACGATACGGCCCTTGGTGGTATCGATGACGAGCGCATTGGCCTTGTCGAGATTGGCCGGCAGCTGCTGCGCCACAACAGGGACTGCACCGACAAGCGCGACGAACATCGTGGCAAGAATTGCGAGACGACGGATCATGGAAACTCCGGATCAGGTGAGATGAAAATGCGCGCCGTTTTCAGGCGAATTTGGCCTTGAGAAGGGATGCAACGAGCGGCGGGACAAAGGCCGAGACGTCTCCGCCCATGCCTGCGATCTGGCGCACCAATGTGCCGCTAATCGGGCGGACCAGAGGTGAGGCCGGCAGAAAGACGGTTTGTACCTCAGGCGCCATGGTGCCGTTCATTCCGGCGAGTTGCATCTCGTAGTCGAGGTCCTTGCCGTCGCGCAGACCCCTGATCATGATGGTCGCACCATATTTGCGGGCCGCGGTGACCGCGAGATCATCGTAGGTCACGGCCTCGAACGTGCAGCCGGCCTGGGCCGCCACTGGCCCGCAGACGTCAAGGAGCATCTTGAGCCGCTCCTCGGTCGAGAACAGCGGCTTCTTGCCGGGATGGATCCCGACCGCGACCACCAGGCGGTCGCACAGCGGGACACTGCTCCGGACCACGTCCAGATGGCCGTTGGTGATGGGGTCGAAGGAACCTGGGTAAAAGGCAATGCGCGGCATGGCCACGTCCTACCCCGCCCGGCCCTGCCCGGCAAGCCGGGCGGTTTCCCTGCCGGTTTTTGCGCCAGTCCATGTCGGAAGCACCCGGTTTGTTTCGTCCTCGGGGCACCACGAAACAAAACCAGACCCCAATGAAACCATTTCCTGCATCGGCGAAGACGTCCGGAAACTGGCCATGGTTACTAATCCGGCCAACGAACGACGGGCCGCAAACTGGGCGTAGCGGCCGCATCACAGGGGACCGTCAATGATCAAGGCTCTTTCAGCGATCGCTCTTGCTGCGTGTGTTGCTGCCACCCTCACCCTCCTGCCCGGTTTTGCACCGACCGTCGAAGCCAGCGTGCCGCAGCCGCTCGCCAAGAGCGATCGGCTCGACATCAAGACGATCGGACGGGATTGCTCACAGCAGGCTTGGCCGAATTTCGAGGCCTCCTGCCTGCGCCGCGCCGGCACCAAGGCTCAAATCCGCGTCGCTCGCCTCGTGACTGCGGATCGCACGCCGTAGAGCATGACCCGGAAAAGTGCGCAGCGGTTTTCCGAAAAGGTGATGCTCAAACAATAACCTAAAGCGCGATGATGATTCATCCTGGTCTCATCGCGCTTTAGCCGGTCTGTCAGCTCAGCGTCATAAACCTCTATCACCCCCAAGATAAATCTCGTGGATATTTGCGACGTGTCGTCGCAGACTGTCTGACGCTCGCGCCCCTCGGAATGGCCCGACGGGGCGCGATCCCATTGAGGGGTCGCCATTGTCCAGCACGCCCGCAGTCGCTTCCGGCCATCACCCCAATCCGCTTCCGATTGCCATGACCATGGGCGCCCTCGGGGTGGTCTATGGCGATATCGGCACCAGCCCCCTCTACGCGCTGAAGGAAGCCGCCAAGGCGGCCGCCCATGGCGGCACGGTGACACAAGACGCTGTCCTTGGCGTTGCCTCGCTGATCCTCTGGGCGCTGCTTCTGATCATCTCGCTGAAATATGCGCTGCTGATCCTGCGCGCGGACAACCGGGGCGAAGGCGGCATCGTTGCACTGCTGGCGCTGCTCCACGCCCGCCACGCCCAACCAGGCACCTGGCGCGCCCATCTGCTGGTCGTCGGCCTGATTGGCGCGGCACTGCTCTATGGCGACGGCGCGATCACGCCGGCCATCTCGGTGCTGTCAGCCATCGAAGGCCTCAAGGTCGACGCCCCCTCGCTCTCACCGGTCGTGGTGCCCCTGACCATTGCCATCCTGGTCGGCCTGTTCTTCATGCAAAAGCAAGGCACCGGCTTCATCGGCCGCATCTTCGGACCGGTGATGCTGGCCTGGTTCATCGTGCTGGCCGCGCTCGGCATCCACGGCATCATTAAGGCACCTGCGGTGCTGGCGGCGCTCAGCCCGTTCTATGCCCTGGACTTCCTGATCCACCAGGACTTTGCGGTCTCCTTCGCGATCCTTGGTGCCGCCTTCCTTGCGGTCACCGGCGGTGAGGCGATGTATGCCGACATGGGGCATTTCGGCCGCCTGCCGATCCGGCTCGCCTGGTTCGCGATCTGCCTTCCCGCACTGGTGCTGAACTATTTCGGCCAGGCCGCGCTGCTCATCAGCGATCCCAGCATGATCGAGAATCCGTTCTTCCAGCTCTGCCCTGACTTTCTCCATTACGCACTGGTCGCGTTCTCGGCGGTGGCGACCGTGATCGCCTCGCAGGCCATCATCTCCGGCGTGTTCTCGCTGACCCAGCAGTCGATCCAGCTCGGCTTCCTGCCGCGCATGCAGATCCGCCACACCACGAGCGATGCGATCGGCCAGATCTATGTGCCGCTGGTGAACTGGCTGCTCGCCGCGGCAACGCTCGGCGCAGTCCTCGCCTTCGGCACCTCGGACGCCCTCGCCGGCGCCTATGGCATCGCGGTCTCGCTGCTGATGGCGATCACCACGCTGCTCGCAGCCCTGGTCGCGATCCAGTGGGGCTTTTCGCCCTGGCTCATCGTGGCCGTCAACGGCTTCTTCTTCGTCATCGACATGATCTTCTTCGCGGCCAACTCGATCAAGCTGTTCGAGGGCGGCTGGTTTCCGCTGCTGCTCGCCGGCCTCGTCGCCTTCCTGATGCTGACCTGGCGCGCCGGCGTGAAGCTCGTCGAAGCCGCGCGCGCAAAGCTGCGCCAGCCCGAAGAAGATCTGATCGAGACTGCGGTCAACAAATGCAGCGCGCGCCTGCCCGGCACCGCCGTGTTCCTGGCATCGGCGCCGAAAGGCGTGCCGCTGGCGCTGACGCAATTCGTCAAGCACAATCACGTGCTGCATGAACGCATCATCCTGGTCACCGTGCTGATCGAGGAGCTGCCTCATATCCCCGACCAGGACCGCGCCGAGGTGATCGAGATCATCCCCGGCATCACCCGCGTGATCCTGCATTACGGCTTCATGCAGAACCCGACGATCTATGAAGGACTGACGCTCGCCTGCCGCCAGGGCCAGCTGCCAGGCATCGACCTCTCCGACATCACCTATTATGTCGGCCGCGAGACCATCATCCCGCGCGAGGACGTTCCCGGCATGTGGGTCTGGCGCGAAGGCCTGTTCGCCTTCCTCCAGCGCAACGCTGAACGCTCGGCCGCGTTCTTCGGCGTGCCGACCAAGCAGGTGGTGGAGTTCGGCACAGAGCTGGAGATTTAGGAAGGCCGTCCAGCCTCGCCCTTCAATGCGGCGGCAAGGGCTTCAATCCGTTCTTGGTGATCACGGCTGCAGCATCCGCGGAGGAGAGGAAGTGCAGCAGCGCCAGCGCAGCATCAGGCTGTTGCGAGTTCGCGGGAATAGCGCCGACATAGAGCGTCGGCGGCTGAATCTCGGACGGCACCGTGCCGACGAAATCGATGCCGGGCACGTGGATCATTTCGGCGACCTGCTGGAAACCGATCTCGGCTTCCCCGCGTGCGACGACGGCAGCGACGGGCTCACCCGAAGGCGGCCCGCGCACCTTGCGCGTCTTGCCGGCGATTTCATCGGCAATGCCGAGTTTCTTGAAGCCGACGTTGGACAGATAGGTGCCGCTGGAACTGTCCGAATAGGCAATGGATTTGGCTGCCAGCAGTGCCTTGCGCAGCGCGTCCACAGTGCTGATGTCGGGCTTGGGTTGCCCGGCCCGGACCACCATGCCGATGAAGGATTCCGCGAGCGGCATCCGGCTTCCGGGCCGCGCCAGATTGCGCTGCTCCAGCAGGTCCACGCCACTGCCGTCCATGATCACCACGTCGGCCGGCTCGCCATGGGACAGACGCGTCGGAATCGCTTCCGGTGAATCACCGACCGAAGGACCGCGCGTCGTGACGAGCTTGTGTCCCGTCGATTTCTCGAAGGCCGGACCAAGCTCCTCATAGACGGCAAAGAACCCGGCCGAAATCATCACCTTGACGTCAGCGGCTGCAACGCCGGTCGCTGTTGCGATGGTGACCAGGACAGCGATCAGGCAAGCAAAGCTTCGCGGCATGGAACCTCTCCCAACGTCGGCCCAGGCCACGCCAACTACGCCCCGTTGCCGTTCTCCCCATTCCCGCTCTCGGCCTCTTCGGTGATGTGCTCGACCGAGACGACATGCTCGTCCTCGGCGGTATCGAACACGATCACGCCTTGCGTCGAGCGGCCGGCGATGCGGATGCCCTCGACCGGGCAGCGGATCAGCTGGCCCTTGTCGGTGACCAGCATGATTTGATCCGCATCTTCCACGGGAAAGGACGCGACCAGATTGCCGTTGCGGTTGCTGACGCTCATGGCGACGATGCCTTTGCCGCCGCGGCCCGTGGTGCGGTACTCGTAGGACGAGGTCCGCTTGCCATAGCCGTTGACCGAAACGGTCAGCACGACCTGCTCGGCCGCCGACATCTCGATGTAGCGCTCCTGCGGAAGCTGGAAGCTGCCGGAGGTCTCCTCCGCCTCGGCATCCACCGCAGCCTCTTCGCTCGCGGCCTCGCCGGCGACCGCGCGGCGCATCTTGAGGTACGCCGAGCGTTCGTCCGAGGTGGTCTCGACATGGCGCAGGATCGCCAGCGAAATCACCTTGTCACCCTCGCCAAGCGCAATGCCGCGCACGCCCATCGAGGTGCGCCCGGTGAACACGCGCACGTCGGGGACCGGGAAGCGGATGCACTGGCCGCCGGCCGCGGTCAGCAGCACGTCGTCGCGCTCGGTGCAGATCTGCACGTCGACGATCGCCTCACCCTCGTCGAGCTTCATCGCGATGATGCCGGAGCGGCGGACGTCGACGAAGTCGGACAGCTTGTTGCGCCGGACGTTGCCGCCTGTGGTGGCGAACATCACGTCGAGGTTGCCCCAAGTCGATTCATCCTCGGGCAGCGGCATGATCGTGGTGATGCGCTCGCCCTGCTCCAGCGGCAGGATGTTGATCAGCGCCTTGCCGCGCGCGTTCGGCGCCGCCATCGGCAGGCGCCAGACCTTTTCCTTGTAGACCTGGCCACGCGACGAGAAGAACAGCACCGGAGTGTGAGTCGATGCCACAAAGAGCCGGCTGACGAAATCCTCGTCGCGGGTCTGCATGCCGGCGCGGCCCTTGCCGCCGCGGCGCTGGGCGCGATAGGCCGACAGCGGCACGCGCTTGACGTAACCGGCGTGCGACACGGTCACGACCATGTCCTCGCGCTGGATCAGGTCCTCGTCCTCGACCTCGCCTTCCTGCTCCATGATCACGGTCTTGCGCGGCGTGGCGAACTCGGCCTTCACTTCGGCAAGCTCGGTCTTGATGATATCAAGCACGCGCTCGCGCGAGCGCAGGATGTCGAGATAATCGGCGATCTCGACGGCGAGTTTGGAGAGTTCGTCGCCGATCTCCTCACGGCCGAGAGCGGTCAGGCGCTGCAGACGCAGGTCGAGAATGGCTCTCGCCTGCTCCATCGACAATCGGATCGTACCGTCCGGGCTGATGCGGTGGCGAGGATCGTCGATCAGCGTCAGCATGTCCTCGACGTCGCGCGCCGGCCAATCGCGCGACATCAGGGTGTCGCGGGCGGTGGTCGGGTCGGGCGAGGTCCGGATGACGCGGATCATCTCGTCGATATTGGCAACCGCGATCGCCAGACCGACCAGGATATGCGCGCGATCGCGCGCCTTGGCGAGCAGGTACTTGGTGCGTCGCGTGACGACCCGCTCACGGAAGTCGACGAAGATCGCCAGCAGGTCCTTCAGATGCATGATCCGCGGACGGCCGCTGTCGAGCGCAACCATATTGACGCCGAAGCTGGTCTGCAGCGGGGTGAACCGGTACAGCTGGTTCAGCACCACGTCCGGCACGGCGTCGCGTTTCAATTCGATGACGACGCGGTAGCCGTCGCGATCGGATTCATCGCGCAGGTCGCCGATGCCCTCGATCTTCTTTTCCTTGACCAGCTCGGCGATGCGCTCGACCATCGTCGCCTTGTTCACCTGGTAGGGAATCTCGGTGACGATGAGCGCCTCGCGCTCCTTGCGGACTGTCTCTTATACACATCTAGATGTGTATAAGAGACAGGTTCACCTGGTAGGGAATCTCGGTGACGATGAGCGCCTCGCGCTCCTTGCGGATGGTCTCGATCGCGACCTTGCCGCGCATCACGATCGAGCCGCGGCCAAGGTGATAGGCGGAGCGAATGCCCTGACGTCCGAGGATGACGCCGCCGGTCGGGAAATCCGGTCCCGGCACGATGTTGATGAGCTCGTCGATGGTCAGCGCAGGGTTGTCGATCAGCGCGACGCAGGCATCGATGACCTCGCCGAGATTGTGCGGCGGAATGTTGGTTGCCATGCCGACCGCGATGCCGCCGGCGCCGTTGACGAGAAGGTTCGGGAACTTGGCCGGAAGGACCGACGGCTCGGTCTCGTTGTTGTCGTAGTTCGGCTGGAAGTCGACGGTGTCCTTGTCGATGTCGGCCAGCAGCGCCAGCGCGGCCTTGGTCAGGCGCGCTTCGGTGTAACGATAGGCAGCCGGGGGATCGCCGTCGACCGAGCCGAAATTGCCCTGGCCGTCGATCAGCGGCACGCGCATCGAGAAGTCCTGCGCCATGCGGACCATGGCGTCGTAGATCGACTGGTCGCCGTGCGGGTGATACTTACCGATGACGTCGCCGACCACGCGGGCGGACTTGACGTACTTCTTGTCGGGCGTGTGCCCCTGCTCGTTCATCGAGTAGAGGATGCGGCGATGCACCGGCTTCAGGCCGTCGCGGGCATCGGGCAACGCGCGCGCCACGATCACGCTCATGGCGTAGTCGAGATACGACTTCTTCATCTCCTCGAAGATGGAGACGGGGCGAATATCCGAGGGTTGCGCCGGCTGGTCGCCGGGCTTGTTGTCGTCGTCAGCCAAGTGGGAATCCGGTGAGGTTTTATCTGGGAATCATATAGCGCATCGACGCCCTGATAACCACCCTTGGGGGCTTCCGGGAAGCGCTTTTTCCGACTGTTTTTCCAGAGACTTACGCCCTGCCCGGCACCACCTCTGGCGGGACCCGAAGGTGCCGGGCGGAACCGCCCGTCATGCCCCGAAAAACACGCTGTGCATGATGCGCCCGGGCAGCAACGTAAACAGTCCCGCCACCACCAGCGCGCCGGTAAAAATGAAGATCATGGTCCACCGATGAGCGGCAACGCGATGCGTGTGGGCCCGCCACACTGCGATCGGCAGCATCACCAGCGTGAAGATCGACAGCAGGTGGATCGGGCTGAACGGCCCGACCAGGCGGATCTGGTGGATCCAGAACGACGAGGCCGCCACCACAGCCATCAGCGCCACCCAGATCCAGCCGATCGTCCGGTGCGGCAGCGTGCCCTTGGGCGCGGCGAACTGGACCAGGCCGAGCACAAAGGCCGCCATGGCCGCGAAGGCGTGCAGTGGGATTGCCGGAGCGGCATCAAGCAGGGGCGCAAGGCTCATGTGACCAAGGCTCATGTGGTGCACTCTCCGACCAGGCCATCGACCATGTGAATATGATTAACATTAAGTTAATACCATTCACATCGCGGCCCGTCAAAGGCTTGAGGCAGCACATGAGACCAGCCCGGAAAACCGAGCTTGGCCTGCCAATTGATAAGAAATCCTGCCGCTTTACGCGAGCAAGGCAAAGTTCGAAGCGAAGCCGCGCTTCGCCTCAGAACGGGATATCGTCGTCCATGTCGTTGTTGCGGCCGCCAGCGGCAACCGCGCGGCGCGGTGCGCTGCTGACCGGACCGGACGAGCCGAAATCGCCGCCCGGCTCGTCGCCGAAGCTGCCGCCGCCCCCGCCACCACGGCCGTCGAGCATGGTCAGCGTCGAGTTGAAGCCCTGGAGCACGACCTCGGTCGAGTACTTCTCAGCGCCCTGCTGATCGGTCCATTTGCGGGTCTGCAGCGCACCCTCGATGTAAACCTTGGCGCCCTTCTTCAGGTACTGCTCGGCGACCTTGCAGAGCCCTTCGTTGAAGATCACGACCCGATGCCACTCGGTCTTTTCCTTGCGCTCGCCGGTGTTCTTGTCACGCCAGGTCTCGGACGTGGCGATGCTCAAATTCGCGATCGGCCGCCCGTCCTGAGTACGGCGGATTTCCGGATCCTTGCCGAGGTTTCCGACCAGAATGACCTTGTTGACGCTTCCCGCCATCACCGCTCTCCGTTCCAAATGCCACTGAATTTCGAAAAGGCGCGCCCGCGCTGCTGCCTGTTGGGCCGACCCTATACGCTCACGAGCGCCGGACGGCCCGCCACGCCCTCGGTTATCCCCACATATAGCATCGGCTGAACATTTGTTCCAGATTTGTTCCCATCAAAAATGATGCGACTCAAGCGTGCACAGCAACAGCTCGCACCGCGAGGCACGCCACAAGATCATCCAGGAATCGAAGCCGGCCTCGCGCCGGCCTTCGTTTTTGTTTTTGTTCCCAATGAGAACCATAGGTCAGTGACTATTACATTTTGTATCCGTTGTGGCATTTGAGAGACACAACTTGCAGCTTCACTAGTGTATGCACGTCCCAGTTGGACCAAAGCGTCCGATGTCCTTCCGTCAGACGGAAGGCAACAACAGAAACTGGGACTGGGATTTCGAAAATGAAGAAGGTTTTGCTGGCTTCGGCCGCTCTGATCGCTCTCACCGGCGCCGCTTCGGCTGCCGATCTGGCGGCGCGCCCCTACACCAAGGCCCCGGTCGCTGTGGCCTCGGTCTACAACTGGACCGGCTTCTACCTCGGTATCGTCGGTGGCGGCGCGTGGGAAGCTGCCTCTGGCGATCCGAAGATGAAGGGTGGCTTCGTCGGCGGCACCGCCGGCTACAACTGGCAGACCGGCAACGTCGTGTTCGGTGTCGAGGCCGATGGCGCCTGGGCTGACGTCAGCGCGACGGCCGCTGGTACGGTTTTCGTCCCCGGCGTCGGTGGCGTGCCCGCCTCGCTCACCTCAAAGACCGACGCGATGGGCACCGTGCGCGGCCGCATCGGCTACGCCGTCAACAATGTCCTGTTCTACGGCACCGGCGGCTACGCTTGGATCGACAACAAGCTCACCGCCACCTTGGGCGCCGCATCGGTCTCCGACAGCAAGTTCCACTCCGGCTGGACCGTCGGCGCAGGCGTCGAAGCGTTCTTCGCTCCGCAGTGGTCGGTCAAGGGCGAGTACCTCTATCGCAGCCTCGGCGGCGAGACCTACTTCTCGGGCGCCATTCCCCTCGGCACCCTCAACCTTCACACCGTGCAGGTCGGCGTGAACTATCACTTCAACGGCCCGGTGGTTGCCAAGTACTAAGCGAAGTCCGGAGCTTCGTCTCCAACGCCATCGCGTATCGAAAGGCCGGCCTTGCGCCGGCCTTTTTGTTTTCGCGGCCCGGCCCGCCCAACCGTCAAGGAATCGTGGAGCGCATCGTCGCGCGCGAATGGACTGGGCGAGTTGGGGATCTGACATGAAGACTTGCGCGCTGAAGAGTTGGGCGCTGGCCGCGATCGGCCTGTTCGCACTCGGCGCAGCCGCGCCGGCTGGCGCGGCGGATCTCCCGCTCTATGGCAAGGCGCCGGTGGCGCCTGTGCCCGCGCTCGAATGGACCGGCGTCTATGGCGGCCTCAACGGTGGCGGCGGCCTTGGCCATACCTGCTGGAGCATTGTCGGCGTCGGCGGCGTTGCGATCGACCCGCCTGTCGGCGAAGGCTGCCATGATGCCAGCGGCGGCACGGTTGGTGCCCAGCTCGGCTATCGCTGGCAGAAGGCGCGCTGGGTTCTCGGCGTCGAAGGCCAGGGCAACTGGGCCGACTTCAAGGGCAACAATCTGAGCCAGGCGCTGGCGCCGCTGAACAACCGCACAAGGATCGACAGCTTCGGTCTGTTCACAGGCCAGCTCGGTTACACCGCGAACAGCGTGCTGTTCTACGGCAAGGCGGGCGCAGCCGTCACTCACGACAAATACGACGAGTTCGTTCCCGGCATCGGCGTGGTGTCCAACACGCTCAGCCAGACCCGCTGGGGCTATAGCGCCGGCTTCGGCGTGGAATACGCCTTTGCCGAGAACTGGTCGGTCGGCGGCGAATACGACCATCTGTTCCTCGGTCATCACGGCGGCATTCTCACCAACACGGTCGTCGCCCCGTTGGCCCGCACCGAGCGGATCGGCCAGGACGTCGATATCGGGATGATCCGCGTCAACTACCGCTGGGGTGGCCCCGTCGTAGCCAAATACTGAGATTGGCAGCCAAATTCAGCACCGTCTGAGGCCGGCCTCGCGCCGGCCTTTTGCTGTTCCACTCAGGGCAATGGCCATTAGCTGCTGCCAGGTCCCGCCAGCGCGCCAACAATCCGTTGACGATTCGCAAGTCCCACTGGAAATCTGTCTCCGTTCTTCCTACGTTCGCTGGCAACCCCATCGGCGCCGATCCCGGTTCCGGGCGAAGCGCGCCTGTACGTTGGCGCGATCGCGCGCTTTTGGATTCCTCGAGGGCCAGCGGAATGGATGAAGTGATCAAGGCCAAGCGCCAACAGCAGAACGCGGGCTCGAGCTTGCGCGCAATTACGATCCGTGGCGCGCGCGAGCACAACCTCAAGAACATCGACGTCGAAATTCCCCGCGACAAGCTGGTGGTGTTCACGGGGCTATCTGGCTCGGGCAAATCCTCGCTCGCCTTCGACACCATCTACGCCGAAGGCCAGCGCCGCTACGTCGAGTCGCTCTCGGCCTATGCCCGCCAGTTCCTGGAGATGATGCAGAAGCCCGATGTCGACCAGATCGACGGGCTTTCCCCCGCGATCTCGATCGAGCAGAAGACGACCTCGAAGAACCCGCGCTCGACCGTCGGCACCGTCACCGAGATCTACGACTATATGCGTCTGCTGTGGGCGCGCGTCGGCGTGCCCTATTCGCCTGCCACGGGACTGCCGATCGAAAGCCAGACCGTCTCGCAGATGGTCGACCGCGTGCTGGCGCTGCCCGAAGGCACCCGCCTCTATCTGCTCGCGCCCGTGGTGCGCGGCCGCAAGGGCGAGTATCGCAAGGAGCTCGCTGAATGGCTCAAGAAGGGCTTTCAGCGCGTCAAGATCGACGGCACCTTCTATGAGCTCGCCGAAGCGCCAACGCTCGACAAGAAATTCCCGCACGACATCGACGTCGTCGTCGACCGCATCGTCGTGCGCGCCGATATCGGCCAGCGCCTCGCCGAAAGCTTTGAGACCGCGCTGAAGCTCGCCGAGGGCCTGGCGGTGATCGAGTATGCCGATGCACCGGCAGCCGCTGCCGCGCCTGCGGAAGAGAAAAAGAAGACGGCAAAAATCCACGACAAGAGCGGGCCCGAGCGCATCCTGTTCTCGGAGAAATTCGCCTGCCCCGTCTCCGGCTTCACCATTCCCGAGATCGAGCCCAGACTCTTTTCCTTCAACAACCCCTACGGCGCCTGCCCGGCCTGCGGCGGCCTCGGCGTCGAGCAGCATGTCGACGAGGACCTCGTCATCCCCGACAAGGAGCTGGCGATCGGCAAGGGCGCGATCGCGCCCTGGGCCAAATCGTCGTCGCCCTATTACACGCAGACGCTGACCGCGCTCGGCAAGCACTACAAGTTCACGCTCACCACCAAGTGGAAGGATCTGCCGAAGAAGACGCAAAACGCGATCCTGCACGGCTCCGGCGAGGACGAGATCAAGTTCTCCTATGAGGATGGCGTCCGCTCCTACGACACCAAGAAGCCGTTCGAAGGCGTCATCACCAACATCAACCGCCGCTATCGCGAGACCGAGAGCGAGTGGGCGCGCGAGGAGCTGGCAAAATATTTCCACGACGTGCCCTGCGGCGCCTGTAACGGCTTCCGGCTCAAGCCCGAGGCGCTTTGCGTCAAGGTCGGGGCCAAACATATCGGCGAGATCTCCGAGCTGTCGGTCAAGGCCGCTGGCGCCTGGTTCGAGACCGTGCCTGCGGCGCTGAACGCGCAGCAGAACGAGATCGCCGGCCGCGCCTGTCTCTTATACACATCTAGATGTGTATAAGAGACAGGCGTCAAGGTCGGGGCCAAACATATCGGCGAGATCTCCGAGCTGTCGGTCAAGGCCGCTGGCGCCTGGTTCGAGACCGTGCCTGCGGCGCTGAACGCGCAGCAGAACGAGATCGCCGGCCGCATCCTCAAGGAGATCCGCGACCGGCTGACCTTCCTGCTCGATGTCGGCCTCGAATACCTGACGCTGGCGCGCGGTTCGCGCACGCTCTCCGGCGGCGAGAGCCAGCGCATCCGCCTGGCCTCGCAGATCGGATCGGGGCTGACGGGCGTGCTCTACGTGCTCGACGAGCCCTCGATCGGCCTGCATCAGCGCGACAATGCGCGCCTTCTGGATACGCTGAAGCGGCTTCGCGACCTCGGCAACACCGTGATCGTGGTCGAGCATGACGAGGATGCCATTCGGCTCGCCGACTACGTGCTCGACATCGGCCCCGGCGCCGGCATGCATGGCGGCAACATCGTTGCCGAAGGCACGCCCGACGAGATCATGCGCAACCCGAAATCGCTCACCGGCAAGTACCTGACCGGCGAGCTCGAGGTCGAGGTGCCGGAACGGCGTCCGCCGAACCATCGCCGCACCATCAAGGTGGTGAACGCTCGCGGCAATAACCTCAAGAACGTCACGGCCGAGATTCCGCTCGGCCTGTTCACGGCGGTCACCGGCGTCTCCGGCGGCGGCAAGTCGACGCTTCTCATCGACACGCTCTACAAGGCGATCGCGCGCAAGCTGAACAATGCCAGTGAGGGCGCTGCCCCGCATGACCGCATCGAGGGCCTGGAGCATATCGACAAGATCATCGATATCGACCAGTCGCCGATCGGCCGCACGCCGCGCTCCAACCCCGCGACCTACACCGGCGCGTTCACGCCGATCCGCGAATGGTTCGCCGGCCTGCCCGAAGCGAAAGCGCGCGGCTACGAACCCGGGCGCTTCTCCTTCAACGTCAAGGGCGGCCGCTGCGAGGCCTGCCAGGGCGACGGCGTCATCAAGATCGAGATGCACTTCCTGCCCGACGTCTACGTCACCTGCGACGTCTGCAAAGGCAAGCGCTACAACCGCGAGACGCTGGAGGTGCTGTTCAAGGGCAAGTCCATCGCCGACGTGCTCGACATGACCGTCGAGGAAGCCGCCGAGTTCTTCAAGGCGGTGCCGCGCGTGCGCGAGACTTTCCAGACGCTGCACCGCGTCGGCCTCGACTATATCCATGTCGGCCAGCAGGCCACCACGCTCTCAGGCGGCGAAGCCCAGCGCGTCAAGCTGGCAAAGGAGCTGTCAAAACGCGCCACCGGCCGCACGCTCTACATCCTGGACGAGCCGACCACCGGCCTGCACTTCCACGACGTCAAGAAGCTTTTGGAGGTGCTGCACGAGCTGGTCGCGCAAGGCAACACGGTCGTCGTCATCGAGCACAATCTCGAAGTCATCAAGACGGCAGACTGGGTCATCGACCTCGGCCCCGAAGGCGGCGACGGCGGCGGCGAGATCGTCGCCTGGGGCCCGCCCGAGGACATCGCCAAGGCGCCGCGGAGCTACACCGGAAAATTCCTGGAGCCGGTGCTGAAGAAGGCGCGGAAGCCGAAGCGGCGGAGCACGAGCGAGGCGGCGGAGTAGATCGAGAGGAACTCCGCTTTCCCTTCTTATGCCGCACGCCCGTCACGGAACCGCTAATGGCGACTGAATGGTTTCGCAAAACTACCTGGTCCGAAGAGGATCAGACGGATTTTTGGCAGCGCTTGGCGAGAGCGAGGGCGCACAATCGGGCACAATACATCTTCATCCAGGGACATACCCTGATGGAGACGGGCTCACAGTACTGGAGGGCTGCAACTTCTCTCTTTGATCATGTGATCGAAGGCTACCCCGACTCAATCAACTTCGTTCAGGCGCTTTCCGCGAAGGCGGACTGCCTCTTGGGTTCGGGAGATGTTGATCGGGCTATCTATTACTACGATCGCGCGATCGAACAGATGCGCATCACGCCCAATATCAAGACCTGGGCATGGCTTGATTTGGCATGGCTCGTCGCAGCGAGAAGACTGTCTCGCGAGTATGAGAAGACCCTTGGTCTACTCGATGAGTTCGGGGCCGCGCCGCAGCCGTTTCCGGTGGTCGCGTTCCGAATTCACGGGAGCCGCGCTCTCATTCAATCTGCGCGCGGTCTAACCGACTTGGGGGCGCAGGCCGCGCGAATTGCTCTTGGCTTCGCAGACATGGAGTCGTCCGGACTACGCTACCATCCGAAGATCGGCGTAGTCGGGACAAGATACGAAGACATTCGCGCACAGTTAACGGCAATAGCCCTGAGCAAATAGCAGGAGAACCGACATGTCCGCCGGGCTCGTGCAAACCTACCGCGCCTTCGCCTACAACAATGCCTGGGCGAACCATCGTCTGCTCACCGCTTGCGCCGGTCTGAGCCAGGCTGAATTCGACGCCCCGCGGACCGGCTTCTTCCCGAGCCTGCAGCGCACACTGAACCACATCTACGTCATCGACCTCTTCTACATCGATGCACTCGAAGACGGCTGGCTCGGGCCGCGCGCCTGGGCGAACGAGGTGCCCTACCCATCGCTTTCCGAATTGAAGCCCGCTCAAGCCGCAATGGACAAGCGCCTGCTCGCGATCTGCGATGCGTTGACGCCTGAGCTGCTCGACGGCAATGTCCGGATCAACCGCGATACGCGGGTCCAAACCGAGCGGCGTGACCGGCTGCTCATGCATCTCTTCCAGCATCAGATTCATCATCGCGGCCAGGCGCACGCCATGCTGTCGGAAACATCTGTGGCGCCGCCACAACTCGACGAGTTTTTCGCAGAGGGAGAAGCGCCGCTTCGCGCCGGCGAGTTTGCCGAGCTTGGATGGACCGAGGAGACGGTTTGGGGGTCCTAAAGCGTGATGACATTAGGTTTGATATCCTGAATTTCTGAGGTAGTTGGCGCACTCGTCGGCCGAGAAGGCCTCGAGTGCGTGACCGATTGCGGCGCAGACCGCGTCGACGGTTCGCGCGGCAGCTTTGCGGAGCAGATGTTTGAGCTTGGCAAAGACCTGTTCGATCGGGTTCAGGTCGGGTGAGTATTTTGGCAGGAAGAAGAGTTTGGCGCCGACCGAACGAATGAGCAGGCGAACTGCTTTGCTCCTGTGACTGCCGAGATTATCCAAGACGACGATATCGCCAGGTCGAAGGACGGGCAGGAGAACCTTCTCGACATAGGTGCGAAAGCTCACGCCATCGATCGGCCCCTCGATGAACCACGGCGCATCGATCCGGTCATGGCGCAGGGCCGCCAGGAAGGTCATGGTCTTCCAGCGGCCGTGAGGAACCTTGGCGGGAAGTCTGTGCCCGCGCGGCGCCCATCCCCGCAACGGCGCCATATCGGTCCTGGTCCATGTCTCGTCGATGAAGACCAGACGCTCAGCTTCGACGCGACCTTGATACTTTGCCCACTGGGCTCGCCGCCGCGCGACCTCGGGACGATCGCGTTCGCCAGCCGCCACGCTTTTTTTTGAAGCTGAGCTTCTCGGCATGCACGAAATCCCACACCGAGTGGTAGTCGACCTTCAGGCCGCGTCCGGCGAGCTCGGCAACGAGCCCGCGTATGGTGAAATCGCCGTCTTTGATCCGTTGCGACAGCCAGACCGCATGCTCACCCGAGATTGCCTTTGGCTTGTAGCCACCGATCTGGCTCGGCTCAACGCTGCCCGTCTCGTCGACCCGCTTCATCCAGCCAATCGCTGTGCTGATTGCCACCCCAAACTGCTTGGCGGCCCGATTGCGGGACATCCCGCGCTCAATCGCGGCTACCACACGCTTGCGAAGATCCAGAGAGTATGGCTTGCCCATCCATGCCGGCCTCCCATCCAGCCAGCACGGTGAATCAGAAACAGGCTGATTTGGGAATCCCAAATCGATTCAGACTAACCCCATCCCGCTTTAGCACCCGACCTCGGCCCCGAAGGCGGCGACGGCGGCGGCGAGATCGTCGCCTGGGGCCCGCCCGAAGACATCGCCAAGGCACCGCGGAGCTACACCGGAAAATTCCTGGAGCCGGTGCTGAAGAAGGCGCGCAAGCCGAAGCGAAGGAGCACGAGCGAAGCGGCGGAGTAGCCATTACTCATCAACCGCCTCGACCGCCAATGAACAGGTCCTGCTCGTTAGCGCCGCCGCTCCAGTTGTTGAGCTGCGGCCTTTCGTAGAAAGGCATCTCCAGAGTTGGCAAGCATCGTGAGCCTCACGCAGGCGTCGTTGCTTGCCAATTTTCCGAGTGCCCAAATTGCTTTGCTGGCTAAAGCTCGGCTCTCATCAAACTCTAGATATCTCGGTATCCATTGAGCTGCTCGAAATAGGGCTTCAGCTACATTCGGACTTTTTATCTCATCTAGCGCCTCAACTACGTTCTCGTGGCTATGATGCCATTCCGCATCCACCAACTGGCAGAGAATATCCGCATGCTCCGGAGCGAAACCAAACGTGAACCCGACGATCAGTGCGCAATCTAAATCCCTCGCGTTCTGAACTTGGTATGCTTCTTGGAGCCAATTTAAGGCCAGCTTGCCGCATTCGACGGCAGAAGGGAATTGGCGCAAGAACTCTTCCTTCGATATCCGTCTCAAGCCCGTGGGATGGATCATCAAGTCCTGACAAAGATTGCGTTGTTCTTCCGTCATCAATTAGGTTTCCTACGCGATTTCCTCTGTTTACATCATCTGCATTTGAAGTCCCGACTGTACCGTATTTTCATGCCCTACTCCCTCGCCATCTTCGACCTCGACGGCACCCTGGTCGACAGCTTCCCCTGGTTCCTGCGCACCATCAACGACGTCGCCGACCGCTTCGGCTTTCGGCGCGTCACTGAAGAGGATGTCGAGGAGCTGCGGCATGCCTCGACGCGCGAGATCCTCAGCCGGCTGGAGGTGCCGGTGTAGAAGCTGCCGGCGATCGCACGCTATGCGCGGCGGCTGAAGGGTGAAGCAGCGGCGGAGATTCCCCTGTTTGAGGGGGCCGAGGCGATGCTGCGGACGCTGGCGGTGAACGGCGTGCAGCTCGCGCTGGTCACGTCCGACAGCGAGGGCAATGCGCGGCAAAAGCTCGGCGCGTCGGCCGCGCTCTTCTCGCAGTTCGACTGCGCGGCGTCGTTGTTCGGCAAGGCTGCGAAATTTCGCCGTGTGATCCGGCGCGCCGGCGTCGTCCCTGATAACGTGATTTCCATAGGCGACGAGGTCCGCGACATCGAAGCGGCGCGCGCGGTGGGTATTGCCTGCGGCGCGGTCGGCTGGGGTTATGCGGCGCCAGCCGCATTGCGAGCGCTTGCGCCGGATCACATGTTCGCGCAGATGGATGAGATCGCGGATGCCTTATGCGGGACCGTAGGGTGGATTAGCCGAGCAGATGCATAAGATGCATCTGCTCGGCGTAATCCGCCATCTTACCCTGCAGATCGAAGAACGGCGGATTACGCTGCGCTAATCCGCCCTACGCATGCACAATCCCTTGCGTTACCCGACGGGCAAAACACGCAACATCGCGGTCAACGCCCTCAGAGCGAAATAATTCGCTTTACTAGAATTCGGAAATACATCATCTTGCGACCATCCCAACCCGGTCCGAGGGGCGTATCGCGATCGTCACGACATGCGGGTGGGATGTGGTGGACGCGGGCCGCATCGGCGCAATCAGGTTTTGCAGGGCGGGAAACCGTGAGCGAGACCCTCGCGCAAACGACCGGTGCGATCTGCGTACGGCAAAATCGTGTGGTCCTGGCGCCCGGAGTCTGCGCGCCAAGTCTTGTGGTGATGCGCATGGCCCAACCGGGTCCGCGCATCAGTTATCCGCTAGGCGACGGGGGCAATAGTGCATCGCTCCCCGGGGAGATCACGACATAAGCCGTCAACCCACTGCGCAGGGAAGGCCGTGTGTTGGGCTTCACCTGTATGCCGCTGTGCAGCTCTCTCGTAGCGCAACTTCGCACAGTGGACCGCGGGTGCCAGCCGGCGCCCGGCCTTCCCTGCGCCCTCGGCACCTTCGAGGGCAATGACATCAGTCAAGCTCGGGCGCAAGCTGCCGCGAGGATGCGAAGCCGTGTCCGGTTTCAAGCGCCAAGCGCAGGTCGAAGCTTGCGCGGGGCTTGCGTGAGGGGCTGCTCGATGCGGCGCTTGGACGCGATCGCCCTCTCCGTCCGTTGCAGAATCGCTATAACGATTGGAAACAATGTTTCTGCGTGCTGGCATGAGGCCAGTCGACTGCCTTGCGACCCGGCAATGACTGACGGACGTCCAAGACCCTTCAAAAGACCTCCCGACAAGACCCCCGTCAACTCCCGCCGAGCCGTCAGGAAGTGCCCATGGTGTCCACCAATATCAGCTACAGCTCCATCGCGCGCAATCTCACGCAGTCCCTGACGCGGGTGGCGCAGCAACCGGACGTCTCGCGGGAGGCGGCCTATTACAAGGCCAATATCGGCAAGGTGCATAGCGTCGACGATCTGATAAAGGACTATCGCCTGTATCACTACGTCACGAAAGCCTATGGCCTGGAAGACATGGCCTACGCCAAGGCGTTCATGAGGAAAGTGCTGCAGAGCGATCTGTCGGACCCAAAGAGCTTCGCCAACACGCTGATCGACAAACGCTACCGGGAGTTCGCCGCGGCTTTTTCCTTCGGCGGCGGCGAAACCAAGGTTGCGCAAACGGGAAGCCAGACCGACGAGATGATCGGGCTCTACACGGCGGCGATGAAGAGCAATGTCGATGCCGTGGCCGCCGACACGGCTTACTACAATGCCAAAATTGGCAGCGTGACCAATGTCGACCAGTTGCTCAACGACGATCGCCTTCGCAATTATGTCGCCTCGGCATTCGGGATCGACCAGAGCAAATGGCCGCGTGACACGATCAAGCAGGTCCTGTCCAGCGATCCCTCCGATCCGAACAGCTACGTCAATGTCACTTTCAAGTCTCAGCTGGGCGGCCTGAACGCCCAGCTGGCTCAAGCCAAGTCGGATGCGTCAGACGCCAGCTCCAAGATTGCCGGCTACACGGCGCAGCTCTCGCAGCCCGGCGCCGACGTCGCCAAGTTGAACGTCCAGATCCTGGTCGAGAAATATCGCCTGCAGTCGGCGGTGAGCAGCATATCCAGCAGCAACGACGCGATCGCGACGACGGGGCGGTTCATCGATCTCGCCGGCGCGTTCGCGTTTTCGTCCGACGGGTCGCTGCCGGCGGGGACACCTGCGCAGACCGCGGCAAACATTGCAGCCACGAACAAGAGCTTCGACGACAGCAAGTCGGCGGTTTATGCGGCGGCAAGCCCGCTGCAGGAAGCCCTGCTGGCCACGCAGTTCAAAAAGTTCATCCCCAATGTGACGTCAATCCAAACGCTCTTGTCCACTTCAGGCGCATATAATTTTGCACTTTCAGCCGTCGGCCTCGATCCCACGCAAGTCCCGCAGTCGACCGTGAAGGCCGTTCTCGAAAGCGACCTCGGCGACCCCAAGAGCTACGTCTACACGCTCAAGGACGATCGATATGTCAAGCTCGCACGCGCGTTCAATTTCGACGCCAAGGGCAATCTGACGACGCCGCTGGCGGCGCAGGATTCCGCCGAAATCCTCGATACCGCCAAGAACTACATCATTGCGAAGTTGAAGTTTGCCAGCGCGCAGGACCAGGCAAAAATCAAGACTCAAGCCCAGAAGGACGCATCGGCCTATCAACAGTCGATCGGTGGCATCAAGAACGTTTCCGATCTGCTCACCAACAGGAAGCTGGTCGACTTCGTTCTTGTCGCCAAGGGTCTGGACCCCTCGAAGGTGAGCACTGCCTATCTGAAGAAAATCTTCGCCTCTGATCTGAACGACCCCAAAAGCTTCGCGAACACGGAGAGCGACCCGCGCTTCGCCGAGATCGCGGCGTCATTCAATTTCGACAAGAACGGCAACGTCGCGCGTCTGCCGATGACGGGGCCGCAGAAGCGCGACCAGTACCTCGCAACGCAAAAGAACTATCTCGAGCAAAGCCTGGAGCAGCAGCAGGGCGACACGAATCCCGGTGTGCGTCTAGCGCTGTATTTCCAGCGGATGGCGGGGCACATCACGTCCGCCTTCGACATTCTTGCCGACAAGGCTCTTTCGGAGGTGTTTCGGACAACCTTCGACTTGCCCGATCAGATGGCGTCGATGCAGATCGACCAGCAGGCCAAGATCGTGGAAAAATACCTCAACCTCAAAGACCTCGGCGATCCCTCAAAGGTTGCCAAGTTGCTCAGCCGCTTCTCGGCCATGTACGACGCAAAGAACGCCAGCCAGACCTATTCGCCGGTCCTCGATCTTTTTCAGGGATCAAGCTCGGGGACGTCAGGCATCAGTGACTCGACCTATCTGGCGATGGCGAAAATGCGCGCCAGTCCGTGGTGAGCGGCCACCAATTCTGCTTGAATGAAAACCGAAGTCTCTCTTGTCCAAAGTCCGATCACGCCGCGTCGGCAGGCCTCACTCGCCGCGCGATTTCCGCACCCTTCTCCCGCTCCACGACGCCGATATCGTACTGCCCTTGAAGATCCAGCCAAAATTGCGGGCTATTGCCGAAATAGCGACCAAGCCGCACCGCGGTGTCTGCCGAAATACCCCGGCGCGCATTCAGAATATCGGTGATCCGCCCCGACGGAACGCCGATGTCGAGCGAAAGCTTGTTCGCGCTGAGGCCGCGCGCGACCAATTCGCGTTTGAGTAACCGTCCGGGATGAACGAGTGGAGCCATGGACGTCAGCCTTTATGATAGTCGATGATCTCTACCTCGTAGGCGTCGCCCTTGCTGAATTCGAAACAGATGCGCCACCGCTCATTGACCGTCATTGCCCATTGTCCTTTGCGATCGCCCTTCAGTTTGTGCAGTCCAACACTCTTCAGCGGGCTTAGATCCCCGAGCGATTTCGCGAAATTCAGTGCGAGCAATAACTCAGCCGCCGCCTCGAAATCGAGTCCGCGAAACTGGTTCGGATGCTCGCCATCCCAGACCTTGCGGCTCGACGAATTCCGCCAAGATCTGATCATGGCAAAACCATACTACGGAAACCGGTGAAGGACAATGACTGGTACATTATTCCGCCAGCGTCGCTTGGACGAAGCCCCGCGGGTCGGCGCAAAACTCTCGCATGACCCGATAGTGGTCCGTCTGCTCCACTGTTGTTGGCTCCAAGCCATATTTGCCGAGCCGCAGGAGTTGTGCATTAGGATAGGCCATCAGCAGTGGCGCATGGGTCGCCATGATCACCTGGCACTGGCCGAGCCGGTCCATGCGGCGCAGCAGCTTGAGGAACTCGATCTGGCGGGCCGGCGACAGCGCCGATTCCGGCTCGTCGAAGATGAAAATGCCCTGGCGCTGGCAGCGTTCTTCGAAGAAGCGCAGGAACCCTTCGCCGTGCGAGTGCGACAGGAAATCGGGCCCGACCTGACCAGCGTCACGCGCGGCCTTGTCCAGATAACGCGCGACCGAGAAGAAGCTCTCGGCGCGAAAGAACCAGCCGTTGGTGATCTTCGGCAGCCAGCTCGCACGCAGCGCCTTGGAAAGCTGGCCGCCCATCCTCTCGCGTGCCTCCGAGTGATCGACCGGCATGTAGCCCTTGCCTCCACCGGCATCGTCATAGCCGGCGAGCGCCGCAATGCCCTCGAGGATCGTCGACTTCCCGGTGCCGTTCTCGCCAACGATGATTGTGATCGCGGCCTCGAAGTTGATCTCGAAATCATCGGGAAAGATGGGCAGACAAAACGGATAGGTCTCGCGATCGTGGACTTGCGACGGATTGAGCCAGACTCGCTTCAGATACGGCGCAGGCAGGTTGATCGTCCGATAGCCTCTCCGCGCCATTTGCAGCCTCCATCCCTTCATGTCCAAGAGAACATAACAGGAACATTGAGATTGCAAAGAGGTATCTTGCACCCCGTCCGTGCGCAGAAGCTACTCCAAGACATCGAGCACCAGCTCCATCGTCATCAGCACGGGATTGTCGCCGCGGATCAGGCGGCCCTCCGCAATGCCTCCGGTGTAGTCGATCAGCGCGACATCGAGCGCGGCCTCAAGCGCACCGGAGGCAGTCGGCGCAATCGTCCCGGCCGATATCGCGAGCTCCGTGGCGAACGGCTCGATCACGCCGCCATGGGCGAAGCGCGCACCGATGGTCGAACCGACACCGCCGTGGATCTTTGCACGCGCAATGCCCTTTGCACGGCAGAAGGCTTCGAGGCAGCCTGCAAAGTCCTGATTGGGCCGCAGCCGCAGCGCGAAGGCGCGGCTCGTCGTGCGTGCACCGCTGCTCGCAGAGGCTACCGGTCCGAACAGCTTGAAATTTGTCTCGGGATCGGGATCGGCAGCGAACATCGCACCGTCCACGCCGAAGGCCTGGACCTCGAACGGCTCGGCAACAACAGTCTCGTCCGGCAGCATGTGGCCGCCGCTCGCCTTGCCATCCGCCTCGGTCCACAGCCCGTGGCAATGAAAGAACGGCGCGCCGTCGCGCGTGCCGAGCGTCATGCTGCCGAGCCTGGTGCGCGTCACACCGGCAGGGCGATACGTGTCACTGTAAAACGCTGCGTTCTCGCCAGTCTTCGACAATGCCGGCATAACATAGCCGAACGGCCCGAGCGCGCCGAGCGTGAAATTCAGCACGCCGCCGGCAAAACCTTCCGCGGCAAGACCGCGGCGCGCGGCTTCGAGCAGCGGCAGGCCGGCCTCAAGCCTGAACGAAAAGGCGCGCCCCCTCGCCTCGACCCACTGGATACGCTCGGTGACCGGCGCGCCGGGCTGCTTGATGCTCCGCATGCGCTGCGCTCAGCCCGTCTTTATCTTGTCGAGATCGAGCAGCCCGCGCGCCTCGAGCTCGTCGCGCACCATGCGTTTCGGCACCTTGCCATAGCCGGATTTCGGCAGCGCCTCCCAGAAGAAGAACCGCTTCGGCATCTTGTAGCGCGGCACCTTCGGCGACAGGAATGCCGCCATCTCGGCCTCACTCACGGCCTTTGCACCCTCGCGCGCAACGCAGACGGCAACACCGACCTCGCCCCAGGTCGCATCGGGCACGCCGAGCACGGCGACTTCGCCAACCGCGGGATGCGTCAGAATTTTTTCCTCGATCTCGCGCGGATAGATGTTGGAGCCACCGGAGATGTACATGTCCGACGCTCGTCCGGTGATGTAGACGAACCCCTCCTCGTCCATGTGGCCGAGATCCCCGGTGCGGAACCAGCCATTGCGGAACGCCTTCGCATTGGCCTCGGGGTTGTCGTAGTAGCCAGCGAGAACCGCCGGCCCGATCACGCAGATCTCACCGCTCTGGTTCGCCTGGAGCTCGCGGCCCTCGTCGTCCTGGATCGAGACCTGCATGCCGGTCCGCTCGAAGCCGCAGGTGCCGATCTTCGCGTGCGGCCCGTCCTCAGGATCGTGCAGCGCCGCCGGCAGCACGGTGATGTTGCCGGTGACCTCGCCGAGGCCGAAATACTGCACGATGACCTTGCCGAGCTTCCTCAGCGCGGCCTTCTGGTCCTCGCGATACATCGGCGCGCCGGCGTAGATCACGTGGCGCAGCGAGGAATGATCGTATTTGTCCGCCGCGGGATGCTCGACCATCATCTTCAAAATCGTGGGCACGGTGAAGAGGTTGGCGACGCGGTGCTTTTCGATCAGGCGGAACGCCTCGTCGATGTCGAATTTTTCGGTCGGCAGCAGCACGGTGCAGACACCGCGCGCAGTCTGCACCAGCTGGTGCACGCCGGCGCCATGCGACAGCGGCGCCACCACCAGCGATGCGTCCGCCTCCGTCACGCCAGGCGTGAGATCGGCGAGATGATTGGTGACGACGAAGCCCATCTGACCGTGCGTGAGCACCGCGGCCTTGGAGCGGCCCGTGGTGCCCGAGGTGAAGAAGAACCAGCAGGGATCGTCATGCTCGACCGCGACGTTTTCGACCGCGCTGCCGGCCTGCGAGGCAATAGCGTCGGCCACCGAGCGCTCGCCGAACGAGGCCTTGCCGTCGACGCTCCATGTGAATTCGAGCGCGCCGCCTGTGACAGCCGCCGCATGCTCGGGGAAATCGACATGGCACAGAAACGCTTTTGCGCCCGAGGCCTGCGCGAGATAAGCAACCTCGTCCGGCATCAGGCGGAAATTGGTGGGCACCCAGACCGCGCCGAGCCGGAACGCGGCAAACATCGAGACAAACATCTCATCGCCATTCTTGGAATGGACGAGGATGCGATCGCCCTTGCCGATGCCGCGCGCGGCGAGCGCAGCCGCCAGTGCCGAGACCCGCGCGTCGATCTCGCGCCAGGTCCAGGATTTGTCGCCCCAGACGAAACCGGGGCGCGATCCATGCCGCCGCGCGTTCTGGGTCAGCATGTGAGCGAGATTCATGACGCGGCGGGACATGCGGAGCGGCTGCATGGGGCTTCCTCTTGGACGGCGAACGGCGCGCTGGCCGCCCGCTCATTGCAGCCCATTTATCGCGATCGAGAACGGCCTCGCAAGGCCGCCTGCCGGGTGTCATCCATGCGCTCGTTCAAGGAATCTTAAACATGATCGGGGCAACCTCGGTCCGCATCCGCGTACAGAGTGTCGCATCATGGTCAAAGCGCCCGCCGTTGTTCTCATGTCACTGGCGCTTGCCGGCTGCACAATGGCCCCGCAAGCGAGCCTTGCCCCGGACCCCGCGTTCAAGCCCGCGCGCTATGCCTGGGATGGCGCGGGTGAAAACCCCAACCAGCCGCGTTCCGCGGCGCGAACAACGCGCACTGCTGCCCGACCCGCGAGCGACGGCACCGATGCCGACCAGGACGCCAGGGTCAACCGTTCGCTGGTCATCTGCCAGGGCTGCCTCCCTGCAAAACCACAGGCTGACGATTCACGGCTCGCGCGAGCGGCCGATTGAACCGAACTACGTCTCCACCGGTTGACTGAGATATCGTGCTGACGTGGTCATTTCGGCCTAAGCGTTCAAGGTTGACGCGGAGAAGACTGACCGGAGACGTTATGAGCGAAGTCATCGACAACAAGGCCCATCACCGCTTTGAGCTGGAACTGGAAGGCCATCTCGCGACCGAGCATTACAAGCTCGAAGGCAACCTCATCACCTTTGAGCACACCGACGTTCCGAAAGAGCTCGGCGGCAGAGGCGTCGGTTCAATATTGGTGCAAGGCGCGCTCGATCAGGTCCGCGCCAGCGGCCGGAAGGTGATCCCGCAATGCCCGTTCGTGAGAGCGTGGATCGAGAAGCATCCGGACTATCAGGATCTGGTGACGGCCTAACCTCGTCATTGCGAGCGAAGTACATCCGCTGGTCGCGCCCTGGCAATCGCGGGTTCAAGCGCCTAGATCAGTGAGCAAGCATCCGCTTCAGAGAGATCAGGCATGGCGGCATCGGTACGCGACAACAAGGACAGGAGCCGCTTCGAGCTCGATGTCGGCCAGGAGAATGGTCACGAGCTTGCCTTTGCCAACTACCGGCTGACGCCCTCGGCTGTCATCATTACCCACACCGAGACGCCGCGCGCCTTGCGTGGCCGCGGCATTGCGTCCGAGCTGATCAAGGGTGCGCTCGAGTTGATCCGCCGCGACGGCCACAAGGTGATCGCAGGCTGCGGCTTCGTCGTCGATTATCTCGACAGGCATCCGGAGGATGCGGATCTGGTCGCCTGATCGCAAAAGGGCCCGCGAAATCGCGGGCCCTTCTTCTATTGTTTGGCGTCAACCGACACGGCTCGGTCAGTGCTTGATTTCCGGCGGCAGCTTGCCGCCATTGGCGGCGAGCTTGGACATCACCTGCTTGTGCAGCCAGACGTTCATGCTGGCGGAGTCGTTCGTGTCGCCGGTGTAGCCGAGCTCCTTGGCGAGATCCTTGCGCGCGGCAAGGCTCGAATCGACGTCGAGGGCCTTCATCAGGTCGACGATCGAGGTGCGCCACTCCAGCTTTTCGCCCTTGTGGGCTGCTGCGGCGGCGTCGACGATCGCGGCAACGTCCACCGTTGCCGCAGGTGCGGCTGCGGGTGCCGACGATGGCGCCGATCCGCCCGGCGCCGCCCCGGCAGGCGCGGTGCCCGCGGGTGCGCTGCCGGCGGGCGCAGCGGAGGCCGCATGGCTGCCGAAAATTGCGCCCATGATTTTCCCGAAAATGCTCATGTCTGCTCCCCGAAAAGGATCCGTTGGAAGGCCCTGAGTGGGCACTTATAGCCGAAGTTACGTCATGACGCCCGCAAAGTTCCGCGAACCTGCAGACAGCATCAGCTTATCTACGGCGAAATGACGACCGGATGACGCAATCGAGGTTGCACCGCGGCATCGAATTTCACCCAAGCGTGAGGGACAGGACTCGGAAATCGGCGTACGCTTGTCGTTCAGCTCGCGATGCCATCTGGAATTCGCGTCTGGTTGGACTCGCGAAACCTCAAGAGAAGCGGCCGCTTGCGCCGTTGTCGGCGCCGAATTCGGCTGCATGACAAGGGAGCAAGCCGACCATGGCCACACTCTACCAGGGCAATGTCCCCACGATGGGCCAGACCGCAGACGCGGCTGGACCGGTGATCCGAACCATCCAACTGTCCGATCTGCACGACGCGCTCAAGCGCGGCTGGGAAGATTTCAAGGCGGTTCCAAGCCACGCCATCATCCTGTGCGTGATCTATCCGGTGCTGGGCCTTGTGATCGCGCGTGTTGCCATGGGCTATTCGGTGATACCGCTGCTGTTTCCACTGGCCGCTGGCTTCGCCCTGATCGGCCCGTTCGCAGCGCTCGGTCTCTACGAACTCTCAAGCCGTCGCGAACGCTTTGAGGAAGCCAGCGCCTGGGACGCCATGGACGTGCTGCGCTCACCCTCGTTTGGCGCCATGCTCGGCCTCGGCGCGCTGCTGCTGGCATTGTTCGTGACCTGGGTCGCGACCGCGCAGGCGATCTATGTGGCAGCGTTCGGCTATGAAGGCGTGACCGGGATCTCGGACTTCGTGACGCGCGTGCTGACGACATCGCGGGGCTGGTGGCTGATCGTGATCGGCTGCGGTACTGGCTTCCTGTTCGCGCTCGCCGCGCTCTGCATTAGCGCCGTCTCATTCCCGCTGATGCTCGACCGCCATGCCGGCGCCCTGGAGGCAATGGTGACCTCGCTTCGCGTCGTCGCCAAGAACCCGGTGCCGATGGCCGCCTGGGGCCTGACCGTGGCGGTGCTGCTGGCGCTCGGCACGATCCCCGCATTCCTCGGGCTCGCCGTCGTCATTCCCGTGCTCGGCCACGCCACCTGGCATCTCTACCGCAAGGTGATCGTCTCCGAACCCGGTGCCCGGCCTGTGCCGCCTCCGCCGCAGCGTCCGCGCAAGCCGGCGGCCGACTTCCCCGCCAATCTCTTTCCGTGGCGGAACAGGGAATAAGACGGAAGCCAGACGATCCCGGACCTGATCTCGTCAAAGCCGCTCCCGCCGAACCTCCGGCGGGAGCGCCGCTGTCACACGCCTTGCTTTGGCCGCTGTTACATCAGACATTGCAACCGCCGGTCTTGTCACTTCACGGAATCAATTGTCTCTGATGACCCTGACGATTTCTCGTCGCGCTCTCGCAGCCCTCGCCCTCTCCGCGTCAGTCCTGTCCGCCCACCCCGCGTTTGCAGCGGTTCCCTGCGGCTCGGGCAATTTCGACGCCTGGCTCGCCGACTTCAAAGCCGAGGCCGCGGCCAAGGGCATTTCGCAACAGGCCATTACCGCCGGACTCGCCGGCGTCACGCTGGACCAGAGCGTGCTCAACCGCGACAAGTCGCAAAAGGTCTTCACCCAGACCTTTGAGGAGTTTTCCGGCCGCATGGTGCCACCGCGGATGACGCGCGGCTCCAACATGATGAAGCAATACGGATCGGTGCTATCGCGCATCGAACAGAGCTATGGCGTGCCCGGTGAAGTGCTGGTCGCGATCTGGGGCCTGGAGACGGATTTCGGCGTCAACACCGGCAAGTTCGCGACCATCCGCTCGCTGGCGACGCTGGCCTATGATTGCCGGCGCGCCGAGCAGTTTCGCGGCGAACTGATGGACGCGCTGCGCATCGTCCAGCGCGGCGATCTTGCGCCGGCCGACATGAAGGGCGCCTGGGCCGGCGAGCTCGGCCAGACCCAGTTCATGCCGTCGTCCTGGATGAAATACGCCGTCGATTTCGACGGCAACGGCAAGCGCGACCTGCTGCACAACGCACCCGACGTGCTCGCCTCCACGGCGAACTATCTCGCCGGCTATGGCTGGCAGAAGGGCAAGGACTGGCAGCCGGGCAGCCCGAACTTCGCGGTGCTGCAACAGTGGAACAAGAGCGAGGTCTATTCGAAGACGGTCGCCTATTTCGCGACCCAGCTCGCGCACGCTCCCTAAGACACGCACAGGGACAAAACGCGTAGGGCCGATCGCTCTGCGACCGGCCCTCTCTTGGATTGCGTTTACCTGCCCGATTACTTGGCCATGGTGGCGTGCATCGCCTTGTTCAGGTGCATGCCGCACGCACCCATTTTGCCGTTGAGCAGCGCGTCCTGAGCCGCCGTGATCTCCTTTTCGGCGACGAACTTGCTGTCGCCGTCGGGCATGCCCTCGATCGCGGTTTCCGTCTTCTCCAGATTGGCCCCGCTGCAACCGCCCATGCTGTGCTTGGCGGCCTGGGCCGGCGCGACGGCGAATGCGATAGCGGCAATTGCGATAACCCCGAGTAACTTCGTCATGATGTTACTTTCCTTCTCTTGTTCTTGGGACAGACCCAGCAACATTGCTGGAATCCGCAACATGACTTTGCTTCCGTCGCGGCAACTTGCCGCAATAAATTCCCCGCGAGAATTGCGTGATGTTGCGCGCGGCGCAGAGCCGCATGCGAAATTTCTGATTTTCATTACAACTTTGTAATCCGAACCTTGCACGCTCAGCGTGTGTGCGCTGCATCGTCGGGATTCGGCAGCTCGAAGCGGGGAATTATTTCGCTCCCGCGCGCGGGCGCCCCAGCCATCGAGGAACCTCCGCTCCAGCAAAAAAGCTCGGCTGCCCGTCGATTCGAATCGAAGAATTTGGCGACCAAATAATATGAATCTATATTCATATCTAAGAATCGGGGTTCATGCGATTCGCGCATGCCGAACTTGGGCCTACAAGCTGGCGCGAGACCTTGAAGGTCACGGGACCGTGACCTATTTCCGTAATGACATGAACCGCAAGATTTTCTCTAAGACCGTGATTTCACGGTATTTTATTGCGAATTTGAACTCCGTGCGCTCAGCGATTGGGCGGCACTGCCGACAGGTTAATCGTCTCTTACTAATGCCATGCGTTCTTCGCTTAGCTGCATCGCAACATCGGAACTTTCGCACTGCACCACTCTCACCTATATTCATTTCAACGATGACGCTCAGGTCAAGGGCTGAATCGAACTATAGGAGACTACAATGCTGCTCTCGCTCATCCGCATGATCCAGGCTTTCCGGGACTATCAGCGCAATGTTGCCGAGCTGTCCCAACTCAGCGATCGCGAACTGGCCGACATCGGCCTCGATCGCTCGGACATCCCGCGCGTTGCCGCCGGTCAGTATCAGGGCTGAGATCGTTCAGCCCTTTACCGGACGAACCGATAACGCCCGCCTCGTGCGGGCGCTGTCGTTTCCGATGGCAGAAAACTCGATCTCGGCGATTCCACTGACCGCCGAAAAGCGCTACCTGTCCGCCCTATGACAGGACCCCTATCCAACACCGTGCACGTCATTGGTGCCGGCCTTGCCGGTTCCGAAGCCGCCTGGCAGGTGGCCAAATCAGGCGTACCCGTGGTGCTGCACGAGATGCGGCCCGACCGCATGACCGACGCGCACCGCACCGACGGACTGGCCGAGCTCGTCTGCTCCAATTCATTCCGCTCGGACGATGCCGCCAACAACGCCGTCGGCCTCTTGCACGCCGAGATGCGCCGGCTCGACTCGCTGATCATGCGCGCGGCCGATGCCAACCAGGTGCCCGCCGGCGGCGCGCTCGCGGTCGACCGTGACGGCTTCTCGGCCGCTGTCACCAAGGCGCTGAATGACCATCCCCTCATCGAAATCGCCCGCGGCGAGATCAAGGGCCTGCCGCCAGCCGACTGGGGCAACGTCATCGTTGCCACCGGTCCCCTCACCTCCGCACCACTGGCGGACGCCATCCGCGAGTTGACCGACGAGACCGCGCTCGCCTTCTTCGATGCGATCGCGCCGATCGTGCACCGCGAATCCATCGACATGTCGGTGGCCTGGTTCCAGTCGCGCTACGACAAGGTCGGTCCCGGTGGCAACGGCGCCGACTACATCAACTGCCCCATGACCAAGGAGCAGTATGACGGCTTCGTTGCCGCGCTGATTGCAGGCGAGAAGACCGAGTTCAGGGAATGGGAGACCAACACGCCCTATTTCGACGGCTGCCTGCCGATCGAGGTGATGGCGGAGCGTGGCCCCGAGACGCTGCGCCACGGCCCCATGAAGCCGGTCGGCCTCACCAATCCGCACGACCCCACGACGAAGTCTTATGCGATCGTGCAGCTGCGCCAAGACAACAAGCTCGGCACGCTCTACAACATCGTCGGCTTCCAGACGAAGCTGAAATATGGCGAGCAGCAGCGCATCTTCCGCACCATTCCGGGGCTGGAGAAGGCCGAATTCGCGCGCCTCGGCGGCCTGCACCGCAACACCTTCCTCAACTCGCCAAAACTGCTCGACGGCCAGCTGCGCCTGCGCGCGCAGCCACGCTTGCGTTTCGCCGGCCAGATGACGGGCTGCGAGGGCTATGTGGAATCCGCCAGCGTCGGCCTGATCGCCGGCCTCTACGCGGCAGCGGATGCGCGCGGCGAGACGCTTGCGAGCCCGCCAGCCACGACAGCGCTGGGATCCCTGCTCGGCCACATCACCGGCGGCCATATCGAGACCATCGAGCCGGGCACGCGCACGTTCCAGCCGATGAACATCAATTTCGGCCTGTTCCCGCCGCTTGCCAGCGCGCCGACGAAAAAGCCCGACGGCACGCGCCTGCGCGGCAACGAGAAGACGGTGGCCAAGAAGCAGGCCATGAGTGCATTGGCGCTTGCCGATCTGGATCGCTGGATCGCCGATCATTTGCGCATTGCTGCAGCCGCGTGAGTTGTCGATGAGTCTCCCGAAAGACGACGCAGTGGTGCTCCCGGCACGCTGGACCGAGGGCGTGCTGCTCAAGCGCGACGTGTTCTCCACCGTCGAGCGCGGCCGCTTCCGTAGCGACAGCGGCGAGGTCGACGCGGTGCTGCGCCGCCTTGATGAAGTTCCGAGCTGGTCGTTCCTGCTCGCGCGGCATCTGTTCGCACGCGAGAAGCACGCCCTCGCCCTTGCAAAGGGCCTCAATGTCGGCCCCGAGTTGCTGTGGGCCGGCCGTCGCGCGCTGGTGCGCGGCTTCGTCGATGGCGTCGCGCTGCATCTGGCAAAACCCCACGGCGATCTCGCTTATTTCCGCTCGGCCAAGGCGGCGCTGCGCCGGCTGCGCCGCGCCGGCATCTGCCACAACGATCTGGCCAAGGAACAGAACTGGCTGGTCGGCCGCGACGGACGTGCCTATGTGACCGACTTCCAGCTTGCGGTGTGCTTCAAGCGACGCAACCAGCTCTATCGCATCCTCGCCTATGAAGACCTCCGCCATCTGCTCAAGCACAAGCGCACCTACGCGCCCGAAGCGCTGACGCCGCGCGAGCGAAAAGTCCTGGCGAAGAAATCCTTCGCAGCGAGCCTTTGGCTCGCCACCGGCAAGAAGGTCTATCGCGCCATTACCCGCGGCCTGTTCAATTTCACCGATCGCGAGGGCGGCGGCCGCCGGCTCGTCAATGATGCGCCGGTGCTGGCCGAACTGATCCGCCAAAACCCCGCCGTGCGCGACACCGCGATCGTCGCCTTTGCCGACCGCCGTTCCGGCGTCGGGCTTTATGCCTTCGTCGAGGCCGATCAGGCCGCGCTGGAGGGCGAGCTTCGCAATGCGCTCACCGCCGCGAAGGGACCGAAGCCGCCGGAGCACATCCAGGTCGTCCACGCGCTGCCGCGCGACGCCAGCGGCAAGCCGCGCACCGAGATACTGCAACTGGTCGCCATGAACCAACTCGACCTGATCGAGCCGATGATGAAGAACGACCAGGACCGCGCGTTCCTGAAGGACATCCTGGAGCAGCGCAAGAACCTGCGCGATCGCTTCAACTTCGAGGCAGACCTGCCAGCCGGTTAAACAGCGCCACGCCTTGAAGCGTCCACAATGCCGGTGGAGAAGCCGGGGATTACACTGACTTGGGGACCGCTTGGGGACCAATGACGAACCGGGGAACCATGAGGCGCCGCGCGGCCGTGCTGGTCGCAGGTCTGGTGCTGCTCGCAGCCGCGCCTGTGATGGCGGCGGAATCCCCGGCCGATCAGATCTCCGGCTTCCGCCTGAAGCATGGTGAGGGCCGCGTCGTTCGCGATGCCACCCTCGATCGCATTGCCATGGACCAGGCCCGCGCGATGGCGGCCAAGGACGACCTCAGCCACGACGCGCTCGGCCCGTTCACCAAGCGCGTCGCGCCATCAGGCGCCGGCCGCGCCGCCGAGAACATTGCCTACGGCTACGACGTCTTCGAGAAGACGTTAGGACAGTGGATCGACTCCTCCGGGCACCGCAAGAACCTGCTGCTGCACAACGCCTCCCGCGTCGGGATCGCAAGCGCGAAGAACGCCAGCGGCAAGCGGACCTATTGGGCCATGGTGATCGCCGGCGATTACGAGCCGAAGCCCGGCAAGGGCAAGAAAGACAAGAAGGACAACGAGCCGGTGGTGGCCGTGAGGCGCGAGGCCGCGCCCGCCAGCAAGCCCAAACTCAGCGACTGCCACGTCAAGCTGCTCGGCCTCTGCATCTGAGGCGAATCGCTTGCTCGCCTTCTCCAGCGCGTCTAATCCATCCGGAGGATCGCACGAGGGAGAAGCGCACTTGATCGACATCGACCGCATACGCGCCGACACGCCCGCCGTCGCCCGGCTTGCCTATCTCCACAACGCAGGCGCGGCCCTGATGCCCACGCCCGTCGTCGCGGCCATGAAGCAGCATATCGATCTGGAGAGCGAGATCGGAGGTTATGCTGCCGCCGACCGCGAGTCCGATCGGCTTGACGCGGTCTACGGCTCGGTGGCGCGCTTGCTCAACGCGGCGCCGGACGAGATTGCGCTCATGGAGAACGCGACCGTCGCCTGGCAGATGGCGTTCTACGCACTGCCGTTTCGCGCCGGCGACCGAATCCTAACCGCCGAGGCGGAATACGCCGCCAACTACGTCGCGTTCCTTCAGGTCGCCAAGCGGACAGGCGCGGTCATTGACGTCGTACCCAGCGATGCCAGCGGTGAGCTCGACACCAGCGCGCTCGAGCGCATGATCGACGATCGGGTCAAGCTGATCGCGATCACCTGGGTTCCAACCAATGGCGGGCTCACCAATCCCGCCGCAGCTGTCGGCAAGATCGCGCGCGCCCACGGCATTCCCTATCTGCTCGACGCCTGCCAGGCGATCGGCCAGATGGAGGTCGACGTTGAGACGATCGGCTGCGACATGCTCTCCGCCACGGGCCGCAAATTCCTGCGGGGCCCGCGCGGTACCGGCTTTCTCTATGTCCGCCGTGAGTTGCTGAAGACGCTTGAGCCACCGATGATCGATCACTTCGCGGCCCCCTGGGTCTCGCGGGATCAGTATCAGCTCCGCGACGACGCGCGCCGGTTCGAGACCTGGGAGAACAATTACGCGGCCCGGCTCGGCCTGGGCGCAGCTGTCGACTATGCGCTCGACATCGGCCTCGGCCCGATCGAACAGCGCTGCCGTCTGCTGGCGGATCGCCTTCGCAACGGTCTTGCTTCGGTGCGCGACATCAAAATTCGTGACCTCGGCCGCACGCCGAGCGCCATCGTCAGCTTCACCATGGATGGTCTCGAAGCGGACATGATCGTCACCAGCGCCGCTGCGGCCGGCATCACCATCGGCGCGTCGCATCCGTCGAGCACCCTCATCGACGCGGAAGTCCGCTCCCTGCCCGTGGTCGTGCGCGCCTCCCCGCACTACTACAATACGGAAACCGAGATCGATCGGCTGATCGACCATCTCGCGGGTCTGGCACCGCGATAGCGATGCATCACGTACAGCGCGCGCTGAGACCGGATGCACCGAGCTTGGCCATGACCTCGTCGAGATGCGCGCTGTCGCGGGTCTCGATGACGAGCTGGAGCAGCGTCGCTTTCGCCGGCAGGTCCGAGAAGGTCCGCTGATGCGAGACCTCGATGATGTTGGCGCCAGCCTCAGCCAGCAACGATGCGACGGCAGCGAGCTGCCCGGGCCTGTCAGGAATATCGAGCGAGAGCTGGGTCAGCCGCCCCTCGCGGGCAAGCTCGCGCGTCAGCACCGAGGCGATCAGCCTGGTGTCGATGTTGCCGCCGCTCAGGACCAGACAGACTTTCTCGCCGGCAAAGCGCGTCGGATCGGACATGATCGCGGCAAGGCCGGCAGCCCCGGCGCCCTCGACGACCGTCTTCTCGATCGAGATCAGGGTCGCAACCGCGCGCTCGAGCTCGGCTTCGTTGACGAGCGCGATGTCGTCGACGAGACCGCGGACGATCTCGGTCGTGATCTTGCCCGGCGATTTCACCGCAATGCCCTCGGCGAGCGTATCGCCGCGGGCCGGCAGATTGCCGCCATGGATGGCGTTGTACATCGAGGGATAGAGCCAGGCCTCGACGCCGAGGATCCGCAGCGACGGCTTGATCGACTTGGCCGCAATGGCAATGCCGCTGATCAGGCCGCCGCCGCCGATCGGGACGACCAGCGTGTCGAGCTCCGGCACTGCCTTGAGGATCTCCAGCCCGACCGTGCCTTGCCCCGCGATGACGAGCGGATCGTCGTAGGGATGAACGAAGATCATGCCGCGGGCTTCGCCATGACTGCGGGCAAGCGCAGCCGCTTCCTCCAGCGTCGCGCCTGTCACGACCACCTCGGCGCCATGATGCCGGGTGTTCTCAACCTTCACCATCGGCGTGCCCACGGGCATGACGATCGTGGCGGGAATGCCGAGCCGCTTGGCGTGATAGGCGACGCCCTGCGCGTGATTGCCCGCGGACATGGCGATGACGCCGCGTGCACGCTCTGCCGGCGTCAGTGCCGTGAGCCTGTTCAGCGCGCCACGTTCCTTGAACGAGGACGTGAACTGGAGGTTTTCGAATTTGAGCCAGAGGTCGCAGCCGCAGATGTTGCTCAGCGTACGGCTGTAACTGCAGGGCGTCTCGACGACGGCGCCCCGGATGGTCTCGGCAGCAGCGCTGATATCGCTGGGTGCGACCGGAAAGCCGCTCAGATCGGGGGATGCGGTTTGGGACATCTCGGCCATGGGACAGCATAGAGCATTTGGCGGGCTGCCGCGATAAGCCAACTTCCTATTTGGTAAATTCCCGGGATCGTGATGCCCGCCACAGCGTCCATAGCGTACGCAGCCGCGAGCCCGGCTGGGCTACGAAGGGATTGCGCCCCGGCCGGGACAGACGATCGAGATCGGCCCGCGCCTGGCTCAGCGGCAGGAATGCAGCCCGAGCCGACCGCGGCACCTGCGCCAGCAGCGACGAGGCCGTCGTCAGATGCTGCCGCGCTTCGCCGATCAGCTGGTCCAGCACGGCATGGAGATTGGGCGTCGCCTTGCCCGCGAACACGTCCTCCATGGCGCAGCCATGGCTGGTGAGGTATTGCTGCGGCAGAAACAATTGCCGATGCGACGCGTCGCGCGGCAGGTTCGCCATCACCTGCGCGATGCCCTGCGCCAGCCCGGCGTGCCGCGAGAGATGCTCGGCCGTGTCCGAAGCTTCGCCCATGATCCGCGCCGCGAGCGCGAACAGGGCCGAAGAGGTCGCGTCGAGATAGCCTTCGAGCGCCGTCATCGTCGGCATGGGATCGTTGTAGAGATCGAACTGATGCTCGTCGACGAGCAGCGACAACGGCTCGACCGGCAGGTCGAAATCGCGGATCGCACGCAAGAGTTCTGCCGCCACCGGGTTGCCCTCGGCGCTGCCGTGGACAAGGCCGGAGAACAGATCGGTCCACCATTGGAAACGGATCTCGCCGGGCAAGGGCTGGCTCACCTGGTCGCGAACGCGGACGATCTCGACATTGAACGCATAGAGCGCCAGCAGCGCGCGGCGCTCGGCAGCCGGTGCGAACAGGGTCGCCGCATAGCGCGGAAAGTCGTGGCTGCGCACGAGGTCGGCGCAAAAGGTCACCGTGTCGGGCGGCGCCACAGTGCTGCTCATGGCACCGCAATCAGCGCGGCGGCGACGCGGCGCCGTTCGCCGATCATGATGTTGTAGGTGCGCACGGCCGGGCCGGTCTGCATCGTGTCCAGCACCACCCTCACCGCCTTCAAAGCCTGGCGCAGCTCCGGTGGCGGCAGCCAGAGGCCGGTACCGGTGCCGACCAGAAGGGTGTCGATACCGTTGGCAGCGGCGAAGACCCGATCGAGCGAATAGCGGTCGATCCTGGCGGGGTCAGTCACGTCCCAGGCCCAGATCGCATCGGGCAGGCAGAGCAGCGAGCCCCGGTGCGACATGCCGGCAAAGGCAAAGCCGCCCTTGCCATAGGCCTCGATCGGCGCCGAGCGCGGGAAATGGGGAGCGTTGGGATCGCCGGCCATGAGCTTCGTCCGAATGAGGCTACACCCCCCGCAAACTCATGCGAGGGCAAGCGGTTCGGATCATGCCTTGTTTTTCTTCGCCGGCGGAGCCTCTTCTTTGGCATCTTCGCGATGCTCGCCGACGCCAAGATAGATCAGGATCGGCGCTGCGATGAAGATCGAGGTGTAGGTGCCGACCAGCACCACGCCGAACATCATGACCGCCGTGAAGCTGTGGATCGCGTGGCCGCCGAACAGCAGCAGCGCCAGCAACGCAAGCGTCACCGTGAAGTGCGTGATGATCGAGCGCGACAGCGTCGAGTTGATGGACTCGTTCAGCAACTGCGGCATCGGCATCTTCTTGTAGCGCCGCAGCATTTCACGGATGCGGTCATAGATGACGACGGTGTCGTTGAGCGAATAGCCCAGAATGGTCAGAAGCGCCGCGATGCTGGTCAGGTCGAAATCGACCTGGCTGATCGACATGAAGCCGATGGTCAGCACGATATCGTGCACGTTGGCGATCATGGCGCCGAGCGCGAACTGCCATTCGAACCGGAACCAGAGATAGATCAGGATCGCGCCGATCGCGAGCATCAGGCCGGCCATGCCCCAACCGAGCAGCTCGCCGGAGACACGCGGGCCCACCACCTCGACGCGGCGATACTCGACGGACTCGCCGAGGGCGCCGCGAACCTTGTCCACAGCCTCCTGCTGCGCCTTGTCGCCGCCCGGCTGCTCGGCAACGCGAAGCAGCACATCAGCGGGGCCGCCGAATTGCTGCAGCTGGACTTCGCCAAGGCCGAGGCTGCCAAGGGTCGTGCGCATCTGCGCAAGATCGGCGGAGCCCGACTTGGCCCGCACCTCCATCAAGGTACCGCCCTTGAAGTCGATGCCGAAATTCAGGCCATGGCTGAAGAATAGTGTGATGGCGAGGATCGACAGCGCCGCCGAGATCGGAAAGCTGATGCGGCGAAAGCGCGTGAAATCGAAATGCGTATCGTCTGGCACGATGCGCAGCGACGGCAGGACGCCGAGCACGCTGACCACGGTCAGAACCGCAATCAGGACGCCGAGAGAGATGAGAACGAGTTGAGTAGTGGTCACAGTCGGCCTCGGATTCTCAAATCGGCACGGTCTTCGGCCGCTTCCACTGCACCCACCACGCCACGATCAGGCGGGTCATGGTGAAGGCGGTAAACACCGTGGTGATGATGCCGATGCCGAGCGTGACAGCGAAACCGCGCACCGGTCCGGTGCCGATCATGAACAGCACGGCAGCAGCAATGAAGGTCGTGATGTTGGAATCGAGAATGGTCGCAAGCGCCCGCTTGAAGCCTGCGTCGATCGCCGAGATCGGGGTTCTCCCTCCGCGCAGCTCCTCGCGGATGCGCTCATAGATCAGCACGTTGCTATCGACCGCGATGCCGACGGTGAGCACGATGCCGGCGATGCCGGGCAACGTCAGCGTGGCGCTGAGCAGCGACAACAGGCCGAAGATCATCGCGACGTTGATACAGACGGCGATATTGGCGAACACGCCGAACAGCCGATAGGTCAGAAGCATGAAGACGACGACCAGAATTGAGCCGACATAGGCCGCAAGCTCGCCCTTCTCGATCGAGTCCTGGCCAAGGCCCGGACCAACAGTGCGCTCCTCGACCACCGTGAGCGGCGCCGGCAGCGCGCCAGCGCGCATCAGGATGGCAAGATCGTTGGCGGACTGGACCGTGAAGCTGCCCGAGATCTGGCCCTGCCCGCCTGTGATGGGCTCGTTGATCCGGGGCGCAGAGATCACCTTGTTATCGAGCACGATCGCGAAGGGCAGTCCGACGTTCTCTTGCGTAGCCTGCGCGAACTTGCGCGCACCCGACGTATTGAACTTGAAGCTGACGACCGGCTCACTCGTCCGCTGGTCGAAAGTCGCCTGAGCGTCGATCAAATCGCCGCCGGCAACCAAGACTTGCTTCTTGACCACATAAGGAGTCGGTGGCGGCGACGCGCTCGTCAGCAGCTCGGATTCCGGCGGTAACTTGCCCTGCTGCGCCTGGTCCGGCGACACAGTCGTGTCGACCATCCGGAATTCCATCTTGGCGGTCTTGCCGAGAATATCCTTCAGATGTGTCGGATCCTGCAAACCCGGCACCTGCACCAGGATGCGGTCGTTACCCTGACGTTGAATGATAGGCTCGACGGTGCCGAGCTCGTTGACGCGCTTTTCGACGATCTGGATCGACTGTTCGATGGTCTTGCGCAAACGCTCGTTGATCGCGGCTTCCGGAACACTGAGTCGGATCAATCCGCCACCGGCATCGGCCACATCAAGGTCGCGCTGACCGCTAGACCCCATGAGGCCGCCAATCGGCTGAGGAAGATCACGCAACTTGGCGAGCGCCGTCTGGGCGTCCACGTCCTTGACGCGCACCTCGACCGCATCGCCCTTCGTGACAAGACCCGTGTAACCGATCTTGGCCTCGCGCAGCACGCGACGAACATCGTCGCGGACCTGGTCGAGCTTTTCCTTCTTCACATAGTTGGAATCGACCTCGAGCTGCAGAGAGGAGCCGCCCTGCAAGTCGAGACCCAACACCAGCCGCCGCTGCGCCCAGGCGGGCCAGGTCTTGACCTGCGCCTCGGGGAAGAAGTTCGGGACCGCGCAGAGGCACACGATCAGCGCCGTCAGGATAATCCCGAGCGCCTTCCACCGCGTGAAATACAACATCGACTGGACCTGTCAGATCAGGAGATTTGAGATGCTCGCGGGAAAGCGCTCACTTCGCCGCGGCGTCGTCCTTGGCGCTTTCCTTCGCGCTGTCCTTGGCCGGCTCGCCCTTGGCGCGCACGYCCGAGATCATCGATCGCATCTGGCGCACGCGCACGCCGTCGGAAATCTCGAACTCGATCTGGTCGTCATCGACCACCTTGGTGACCTTGCCGACCAGACCGCCCGAGGTCACGACGGTGTCGCCGCGGCGGATGTTCTTCACGAGCTCGGCGTGGTCTTTCACCTTCTTCTGCTGCGGGCGCAGAATCAGGAAGTACATGATCACGAAGATCAGGGCGAACGGCAGCAGCGACATCAACATGCTGTTGGTGTCACCGGCGCCCGCGGCCTGGGCATACGCAGGGGTAATCAGCATTCGGACGATCCTCGTGGAAACGGGAGAAGCCGGTCAGGCCTTGATGGCGACCGGTTCGGTCAAATTCGCGCGGACTATAGCGACCACCGCCCCAATTGCAACGCTGCCAGACCGCCCTTTTAGCCACCTTGCGGCGCGCCGTCAGGCCCGATAAGGCTGCATTCTCAGGAACTTCGGACATGCCCAAAAACCTTCGCAAAAGCCCGGCCGGCAAAGGCCCCCGTACCCCTGCTTTCAAGCCCGCCCAGGTCGCGACAAAACGCCCCAAAGCGGTCCAAAAGGCGGCCCCGAAGGTCGCATCCAACGCCGCCTCGGACCTCTCCCAGGAGCGCATCGTCCGCGCGCTGGAGACCATTGCGGCCCACCTGGCAGCCCAGGGCAAGCCGGCCGTCGAGCGCGAGTCGTTCGACCGGGCGGACGCCTATGTCTGGCACCCCGACGGCCGTCTGGCGGCCGTGCCGCGGGTCAGCCGCGTCGAGCTGTTCCTGCTCAAAGGCGTCGACCGGATGCGCGACATCCTGATGGAGAACACCGAGCGCTTCGCCAACGGCCTGCCCGCCAACAACGCTCTGCTCTGGGGCGCGCGCGGCATGGGCAAGTCGTCGCTGGTGAAGGCGGCGCACGCGAGCATCAACGCCGACCGCAAGCCGGCCGACAAGCTGAAGCTGATCGAGATTCACCGCGAGGACATCGAAACGCTGCCGATGCTGATGGAGAAGCTTCGCGACGCCAGCTTCCACTTCATCGTGTTCATCGACGACCTCTCATTCGACGGCAATGACGCGTCCTACAAATCGCTCAAGGCCGTGCTCGAAGGCGGCATCGAGGGCCGGCCCGAGAACGTGATCCTTTACGCAACCTCCAACCGGCGCCATCTGCTGGCGCGCGACATGATCGAGAACGAACGCTCGACCGCGATCAATCCGGGCGAAGCGGTCGAGGAAAAAGTGTCGCTGTCGGATCGCTTCGGCCTCTGGCTCGGCTTCCACCGCTGCAGCCAGGACGAATATCTCGCCATGGTGCGGGGCTATTGCAGCCATTTCGGCATCAAGGTCGACGATGAGGCGCTCGAGCGCGAAGCCCTGGAATGGTCGACCACACGCGGCTCGCGCTCGGGCCGTGTCGCCTGGCAGTTCGTGCAGGAGCTGGCGGGACGCCTCGGCGTGAAGCTCGCGACCCATTAGGACTGTCTCGAAAAACATGATCGCCCGCTCTCGCGGGCGATCATGGCGTTCGTGGTGATGTGGGTGCGAGGCGCCGGAGCCTCACGCCCCGTTCAGGAATTGAAGCGGGTCAACCGGGCTCGATCCCTTACGGATCTCGAAGTGGAGCTGCGGCGACGCCACCTCCCCGGATTGACCCGACTTGGCAATGACCTGACCGCGCTTGATGGTATCGCCGCGCTTCACCAACAGCTCACTCGCATGGGCATATGCGGTGACGTAGCCGTTGGAGTGCCGAACCAGGACCAGATTGCCGTAACCCTTCAGCTCGTTGCCGGAATAGGCAACGACGCCGTCTTCAGCCGCCTTGACCGGCGTTCCCTCGGGCACCGCGACGTTGATGCCGTCATTGGACTTGCCGTTGGTCTTGGCACCGTAGCTCGTGATCACCTTGCCGCGCACCGGCCAGCGGAAGGTCGGCAGCGAGCTGGTGGTCTCGGCCGCTTTCGCCGGCGCCTCGGCGGCAGGCTTCTCGTCGATATTGGTGGTGGCCTGGGCCAGACGGGCGCTCTGTGCCGGCTGGGCAATCGCGGCCATCTTCGTAGCAGGAGCCGGAGCAGCCGCGACGGGCTGCAGTGCGGCCGCCACGGGAGCCGCGCCGACGGGAGCCGGAGCCAGCGGCGCAGCGACCGCCGCGGTCTTGGCGCCCGGCACCGTCAGCTTGGTCCCGAGCTTGAGCTTGGCCGACGGTTCGAGGCCGTTAGCATGGGCAAGCTCAGCCGCAGAGATATGGTTCTTGCGCGCGATGCTTACGAGCGTGTCGCCATGATTGACGAAGTGGAAGCTCGGCGGCGCAGCAGCGGCGACGACCGGCTTCGGCGCCATCGCGGGAGCGACGGCAACCGGGGCCGTCACCGGTGCGGGCGCAGCAGCTACAGCGCCGGGATGCGGGATGATCAACTGCTGGCCGGGCGAGAGCGCACGCGGTCCCTTGTAGCCGTTGGCGGCGAGGATCGCCTGCGGCGTGACGTGATAGCGCTTGGCGAGCACGTCGAGCGTGTCGCTGGTGCCGACGATGATCTTGGTCCCGCCGACAGGCTGGGCGGCCGCGACCGAACGCGGCGGCACAGTGCCGGTGGTTTCGAGACGCGGCTGAGGCGGCGGCGTGTAGGAGCCGAGCCCGCGTCCGCCTCCGGAGACGCCTCCACCGGCTGCAACTGGATAAGACTGCGGCGCGGCAACGGCCGGCGGCGGCAGTGCCTGGGACTGATAGGAGCCGGGCTGGGTCTGCGGCCGCGCATATTGCGGCAGTTCGCGCTGCGGCGGGGCCTGCTGGACCGAACCGGTCTGCTCAGAGGAGAAGGGATTTGAGAAATTCGACTGGGACAGCCGCGACGACATGTCGGCGCTGCACCCTGCGAAACCGAAGGAAATCAGCGCCAGCACCGCGACCTGCGGTACGCGGCGCGAGTAAAGCAACTCGGCGACAACAGACATGGTTACTCACTCGTACGCAACAGAACTGGTCTTTTAAGTAAACACGCGCCGAGTAAATAACGGCTTAACCCTCCCAATAAGACGTTGGCAGAACAGCCGATCCGGAGTTCTACAGCTCCCGCGCCACGCCCGGCAGCGCCGGCACGAAACGCACCTCCACGAGTTCCCGACGCTCGATCCCGGTCTCGCTGCGGCTGAGCCGCGTCAGCGTCTGCACGCCCTGATGCGGTCCGACAGGCGCGATCAGGATGCCGCCGACCTCGAGCCGCGCGATCAGGTTCTCCGGAATCTGCTCCACCGCGGCGGTCACGATGATGCGGTCGAACGGCCCGATATTGGGTGGCAGATTGAGGCCGTCGCCGAGCATCACCTCGACGTTGTGACAGTCCAGCATTTCGAGCCTGACGCGGGCGGCATCGGCAAGCTTGCGGTAGCGCTCGACGGTCAGCACCTCGCGCGCCAGCTTCGACAACACGGCAGCCTGATAGCCGGAGCCCGCGCCGATCTCGAGCACGCGGTGCTGCTTCTGAAGCTGCAGCTGCTCGGTCATGTAGGCGACGACGAAGGGCTGGCTGATGGTCTGCCCGCAGGCGATCGGCAGCGCGCTGTCACGGTAGGCGCCGTCGCGATCGGAGGCCTCGACGAACTTCTCGCGTGGCACCTCCTCCATGGTCCGCAGCACGGCCTGGTCGCTGATGCCGCGACGCCTCAGCGTGAGCTGAAACATCATCTTTTCGGGCGGTTCTTGATTGGGGGTCATCGCGGCCTATGTCGTCTCGCCAGGGCCCGGATCAATGGCTTCGACGCCGGGATCCGGGCTAGAATCTTGTTCCTGCTCAGGAACCCATATAGCCCTGCGGCTCGGCATTTGACCACAAATCGGCTTACAGGGGCCGAGCCACCACGGTCATTCTCGATATGTCAGTTGGCCGAAACGCGCATTGCTTCGATTCGTGTTATCTGCGAACGTTTTCGGCAATGGGCAAGGACGCAACGACAATGACCGCGACAGGGCTTTCCGGCCGCTCTGTATTCCTCGTCGAGGACGAGGTGATGATCCGAATGATGGTCGCGGATATGCTGGAGGAACTCGGCTACAAGGTCGCGGCTGAAGCGGGAGACATTACCGAGGCGATGCGGCTGGCCCAGGCCACCGAGTTCGACATCGCCATCCTCGACGTCAACGTCAATGGCAAGGTCATCTCGCCGGTCGCCGACGTCATCAAGGCGAAGGGCTGCCCCTTCATCTTCGCCACCGGCTACGGCTCCTCGGGTCTGCCCGAGCAATATCGCGACCGGCCCGCACTGCAAAAGCCGTTTCAGCTCGACGCGCTCGGCAAGACCATCGAAGCCGCGCTTCGCGGCGGCTAGCCGCTCCTTCCAAATCGCCGCTACTTCAACGTCGCGCTCAGCTCTTCCGAAAACGCTTCATTGGTACGGTCGAGCCGCAGCGGTGTGACCGAGACGTAGCGCTCGCGCAGCGCCGCAAGGTCGGTGCCTTCCGCAGGCGTGTCCATCATCGCCGTGCGTTCGAAACCGATCCAGAAATAGGGATTGTTGCGCCCGTCCCTGCGCTCGTCGATCCGCAGGAATCCAAGATTGCGCTTGCCCTGCCGCGTCACGCGAATGCCGAGCACTTCTTCAGGCGTGCAGGACGGGAAGTTGACGTTGATGACAGTGTCCTTGGGAATGCCTGCCCTGATCACCTTACGCAGAATGTCCGGACCGTACTTGCGCGCAGTGTCCCAGGGCGGCCGATCTCGCGTCTCGACGCTGAATTCCTGCGACAGCGCGAATGACGGGATGCCCAGAATGGTGCCTTCGAGCGCGCCGGCGATGGTGCCGGAATAGACCACGTCCTCGGCCACGTTGCGGCCCTTGTTGACGCCCGAGAGCACGACATCGGGCAGCTTGGCGCCGAGGATGTGGCGCGCCCCCATGATGACGCAGTCGGTCGGTGTGCCCCGCACCGCAAAGTGCCGCGGCCCGACTTCGCGCAGGCGCAGGGGATCGTTCAGCGACAGCGAATGCGACACGCCGGACTGATCGAGCTCGGGCGCCACCACCCAGACGTCGTCGGACAGTGCGCGTGCGATCTCCTCCACGACCTTGAGGCCGGGAGCGTGGATACCGTCGTCATTGGTGCAGAGAATGCGCATGCCGGTGGTCGATTCCTGAAGCTGGGGTCAGGCCGTCTTATCCGCCTACGGCCGATCAGGCAAACCGGCGGAACGCGGGGATTCGGCAGGCCTAGTCTGTGATCTAGATCATTGCGGCACCGCAGCGCGGCATCCTATTTTTCTCGGGCATTTTCAGCCGAATGGGCATGAAATGACCCGCTTTTCCGTCGCTGTTCTGTTCGGGCTGTGTCTTGGCCTCTGCGGGTCCGGGGCGGGGTGGGCCCAGGATTTGGAACCTGCTGACCACTGCTTTCCCTGGCAAGGGTTCCGCGAGGGCGTCTGCGTCTCCAAGTCGGCCCCGCTCGCGCCGGCGCAAGTTCCGGCGCAGCCGATGCCAAATCCACCTCCCGCACCGGCCGAGACCAGCGCAGCACCACCGCCGCTTATCTGCCCTCTCAACTTCCATGCCGAGGGCGGCGTCTGCATCATCGACGCAGCGCCGCCTCCGGCACCACCGCGCGCGCTCGTCACCATCGCTTGCAACGACCGTCCAGCGAGCGATGGACGATGTCTTTGCCCGGCCGGCTTCCAGCTGATGCCGACCGGCGCAGATCAGGTTGGCACCTGCGTCCGACCCCATGCGGACAATTGCCTCGGCGGCCAGATGACGGTCGCTGGCCAATGCCTCTGCATCGGCCAGGTGACGATGTCAGGACAGGTCTACGATCTCGAATTCGCACACGGCAAGTGCGTGCCAAAACGCTGTCCGCGCGATGGCCCCTGCGTCACTGCGGCTGCGAATTCGGATGCCGGTGCCGCGCCAAAACTGCCGGCCGAGGAGCGACCGCCAGCACGTCATCGCTCACATCAGGTTGATCCGAGCACCTATTTCCGGATCACGCCGACCTATTTTGGCCGGATGCATTATTGAAGCGGGCAACGCGTTTTAGCGGCGGACGCGCCATTGCGGCAGAAAGCGCGCGAGCTTGCCTTCGGCTCGCAATCGCATCGCCGGCACGACAGGGCTCACCGCAGGCGTCGCATCGATCGCGCCGAGCGCCTTCAGTTGCGCAATCAAGGGCTCCGCCGCTGGCAGCTTCGGAAAGCGATCGCGCGCGACTGTCACCGCCTTGTCAAAATCCTCGACATTGACGCCGGCCTTCGCTCTGCGGTCCTGAAGGAGAGCGTCGTCCCACAGCCGCGCGGTGTCGATGTCCAGCACGCCCCGCAAGCGCTGATCGACGGCCTGGATGCCGGCACCTGTCACTGCCCATTGTCGGCCGATCCAGAAGATATCTCGGTGCAGGGCCATGGACGGTGGGTTCGCGTTCGCTCGTCACCGTCAGGATAGCCGGCCGCCCGATCTTCGCAACCAAACGTTTCCACGTTTCAGACCGGCAACGCGCTTGATTTTTGTATGTTACTCGCGCGCCACCACTTTCAACCCGCCCATATAGGGCTGGAGCACGCTGGGGACCGCAATCGACCCGTCCTCCTGCTGGTAGGTCTCCATCACAGCGATCAGCGCGCGGCCGACGGCGGTACCGGAGCCATTCAGCGTGTGCACGAAGCGCGGCTTGCCGTCCGGACCGCGCGAGCGCGCATCCATACGCCGCGCCTGGAAATCACCGCACACCGAGCAGCTCGAGATCTCGCGGAACATCCCGCCCTCGCCCTGCCCGGGCATCCACACTTCGATGTCATAGGTTTTTTGCGACGAGAAACCCATATCCCCTGCGCAAAGCGTCATGACGCGGTAATGCAGGTCGAGCTTCTGCAGCACCTGCTCGGCACAGGACAGCATCCGTTCCAGCTCGTCGCGGCTCGCATCGGGGGTCGTGATCGAGACCAGCTCGACCTTGGTGAACTGGTGTTGGCGGATCATGCCGCGGGTGTCGCGTCCGGCTGCGCCCGCCTCGGCGCGGAAGCACGGCGTCAGCGCGGTGAGCCGCATCGGCAGTTGCTTCTCATCGAGAATGGACTCGCGCGCGAGGTTGGTGAGCGACACCTCCGCCGTCGGGATCAGGCCGAGGCGCTCGGTCTTCAACCGCTCATGATCGGGCTCTGCCAGCAGCTCGCCCTTGATCGCCCAGAACTGGTCGTCCTCGAATTTCGGCAGCTGGCCTGTGCCGAACATCACCTCGTTGCGAACCAACAGCGGCGGATTGATCTCGGTGTAACCGTGCTCATTGGTGTGCAGGTCGAGCATGAACTGGCCGATCGCGCGTTCCAGACGCGCGAGCCCCTTCTTCAGCACGACGAAGCGCGCACCGGAGAGTTTTGCCGCGGCCTCGAAATCCATGTAGCCGAGCGCGGTGCCGAGATCGTCGTGCAGCTTCGGCGCGAAGCCGTAATTGCGCCTGGCGCCGAACACGTGGTGCTGGACGTTGCCGTGCTCGTCGACGCCATCGGGGACTTCGTCGAACGGAATGTTCGGAATTGCGGACAGCTCTTTGGTGAGCTCCTCGTCGGCAGTCTTCGCGGCCGCTTCGAGCTCCGGCATCGTGGTCTTGAGCTCGGCGACCTCGGCCATCAGCTTCGCCGCACGCGCCTCGTCCTTGGCCTTTTTGGCGTCGCCGATTTCCTTGGACGCAGCATTGCGGCGCGCCTGCGCCTGCTCGGACGCCAGGATCGACGCCCGCCGTCTCTCGTCGATCGCGAGTAGCGATGCCGACATTGGCTTCAGGCCCCGGCGGGCGAGGCCTGCGTCGAAGGCTTGCGGATTGTCGCGGATCGATTTGATGTCGTGCATGGCTGTTTTCCCGTCATGGCCGGATTCATCCCGGCCATCCACGTATCTGCCGCCTTAGATCAAGTCGTGGATACCCGGGTCAAGCCCGGGCATGACGAATCATGGGCTGTACAGCACCATGATAGAGCGAAAGTGCCCTACTCCGCCGGATTGGCCGGCGTCGACACGTCGGTGCCGGTGGTCGTCTGCGAGGCGGCCGCCTTCTTCTCCACCATCGACACCGCGATGATCGAGCCCTCGTAGAGCGCCAACAGGGGAATCGCGAGCGAGCACTGGCTCAGGATGTCAGGCGGCGTCAGGACTGCCGCGATGATAAAAGCCAGAACGATGAAGTAGCGGCGCTTCTCGCGCAGCATCTTTGAGGTGATGATGCCGATCCGCCCGAGCAGCGTCAGGATCACCGGCAGCTGGAAGGCGATGCCGAAAGCGAAGATCAGCGACATCATCAGCGACAAATATTCGCCGACCTTGGGCAGGAGTTGGATCTGTGCGGTCTCGTCACTTCCGGCCTGCTGCATGCCGAGCGAGAAGCGCACCAGCATCGGCAGCACGACGAAATAGACCAGCGCCGCGCCCAGCACGAAGAAGAACGGGGTTGCGACCAGGTACGGCAGGAAAGCCTGCTTCTCGTGCTTGTAAAGACCGGGCGCGACGAACTTGTAGATCTGCGTCGCAACGATCGGGAACGAGATGAAGCCGGCACCAAACAGTGCCAGCTTGAGCTGCGTGATGAAATATTCCAGCAGCGCGGTGTAGATGAACTTGGAGTTCTCCGCGCCTGCGACCCACACGAACGGCCAGACCAGCACGTTGTAGATTTGCTTGGCGAAGAAGAAGCAGAAGATAAAGGCCACGCCAAAGCCGAGCAGCGCCTTGATCAGCCGCGCGCGCAGCTCGATCAAATGGTCCATCAGCGGAGCTTTGCTCGCCTCGATATCGGCGTCGCTCATGACGCTTTGGCGTCCTTGATCGCTTCGGGTGGCGCCGCATCTTGCGCAACGGTGTCCTGCGCGACCGGCGTCTGCTCGACTTCACGCGTGATGGCGAGCGGCTCGTTCGCAGCGGAGTGCGCCTCGGCTTCCACGAAGGTTTCAGCCGTCGGGGCTTCCGGTGTCGTCGGCGTTGCTGGCGGCTCAACAGCAGCCGTCGTGGACGTCTCGGCCGGCTTGTCGAGCGCATCGACGCGGAGCGCGTCGCTAACGTCCTTCTGCAGCGAAGTCATCAGCCCGCCGCCGGTGAAGCCGGAGGCGGCTTCCTTGACCTCGTCAAAGCTCTTCTTGAGGTCGGCCATCTCGGCCTCGCGCATGGCCTCCTGGAATTGGCCCTGGAATTCGGCGGCCATCTTGCGGGCCTTGCCCATCCACTGGCCGACCATGCGCAGCACGCCCGGCAGCTCTTTCGGGCCAATGGCGATCAGGGCCACGACCCCGATCAGAACCAGCTCACTCCAGCCGATGTCGAACATGACGTCTTCCGTTCACGCGAAATCACGCTCGGCCCAATCCCTCACGCGCAGGATCGGGTCGGTTTCCCGCGTCTCGCGTGCTCCTGGCTCAGACGGCCTTGCTGCCGACGTCGGATCGCGCCGCGGTCGGCGCGGCATTGTGCTCGATGGACTTCGAGGGCTCCTGCTTCTCGGCGGGCTTGTCGTCGTCCTGCATGCCCTTCTTGAAGGCCTTGATACCCTGCGCCACGTCGCCCATCAGATCCGAAATCTTGCCGCGGCCGAACAGCAGCAGGACCACCGCGATCACCAGGATCCAGTGCCAAATGCTAAGTGAACCCATCCTGCAACCCTCCAAAACGCGCATGGCCGGGACCCGGCCGATCTTGACCGGAACGTAGGCTTCGCAAGGCCCAAAAACAAGGACCAAGGCCGCGCCAATTCGCTGTTGGCGCTACGTAATCTTGCTAGTGTTAACCGGTCGCAGGGTCCGGTAAGAGGCCGAAATATCAGCCTTCTTCGCCGCCCTCATTGCCGCCTTCCGGCGGCGTCTCCGGTTCGGTCTCAGGCTCGACCGCGGGCGCCAGCGCCAGATCGAGCTCCTCGCCCGGTTCCAGCGGATCCTCGTCCTCACGCAGCGCTGGATCATCGGACGGCGTCGGCACGCTGAATCCGGTCGGTAGGCGCGAATCCAGGAGGCCTGTACCCTTCAGTTCCTCCAGGCCCGGCAGGTCGCCGAGCTGTTCCAGGGTAAATTGCGACAGGAAGTCCTCGGTGGTTCCAAACGTCAGCGGACGGCCGGGCGTCTTGCGGCGGCCGCGCGGCTTGATCCAGCCGGTCTCCAAGAGCACGTCGAGCGTTCCCTTCGAGGTGACGACGCCGCGGATCTCCTCGATCTCGGCGCGCGTCACCGGCTGGTGATAGGCGATGATCGCCAGCACCTCGATGGCCGCACGCGACAAGCGCTTGGTCTCGGTGCTCTCGCGCGTCATCAGCCAGGCAAGATCGCCGGCGGTGCGGAACGTCCATTTGTTGGCGACCCGCACGAGGTTCACGCCGCGCAAGGCATAGTCGGCCTGGAGCTGCTCGAGCGCAGCCTTGACATCGACGCCCTCGGGCATGCGCTTGGCCAGCGTCGCCGTGTCGAGCGGCTCGCTCGAGGCAAACAGCAGCGCTTCCAGCAGCCGCAATTCTTCGGGACGTGCCTGGGATTCGTTTTCCATCGGCTCGGCCTCTTCTACCCGCACTTCAGCCAGGCTTGCCATGGCAGCTTCTCCTTCTTGCACTTAACCGACCGGCGCATCGGGCGCAGGAGCTGCGTCCACGACCGGTTTCGGACGCCCTTTGCGGAAATAGATGGGCGCAAACGCTTCTTTCTGGTTCAGCTCGAGCTGACCTTCACGCACGAGCTCGAGCGCGGCGGCAAAGCTCGAGGCAAACACGGTCGCACGCTGCGTCGGATCGGCAACGTGACGGATCAGGAAGTCGTCGAGAACGCCCCAATCGTCCTGCTCGCTGATGCTGCCGACGAGCCGCTCCAGCGTGGCGCGCGCCTCCGCGAGCGACCACACCGTGCGCTTGGCCAGATGCACGCTCGCCAGCACGCGCGACTGGCGCTGCGAAGCATAGGCGGTGAGCAAATCGTAGAGTGTCGCGGTGTATTTCGGATGCTTGATCTCGGCGATCTGCTCGGGCTCGCCACGCGGGAAAATGTCGCGCAGCAATTGCTGCCGGTTCATCAGCCGGTTGGCGGCTTCGCGAATGGCTTCGAGGCGACGCAGACGGTTGGCGAGCGCAGTTGCCATCTGCTCAGCGCTTGGACCTTCCGCGCTCGGCGGCTCAGGCAGCAGCAGGCGCGATTTCAGGAAGGCGAGCCAGGCCGCCATCACGAGGTAGTCGGCGGCGAGCTCGAGCCGGATCTTTCGCGCAGCCTCAATGAAGTGGAGATACTGGTCGGCAAGCGCCAGGATCGAGATCTTGGCGAGGTCGACCTTCTGCTGCCGCGCCAATGCGAGCAGCAGGTCGAGCGGGCCTTCATAGCCCTCGACGTCCACCACCAACGCCGGTTCACCCTCGGCAAGCTCTGCGGGCCGGCCGGTTTCAAACGATAGGATTTCTGCGGTCATGCGGATGCCGTGTTTGCCCGTGCGATCGACGGGCCCAATGTCGCGATGTCGTTGCGGTGAAGCATCGTGTCGCCGCCGCCTGCGAACATGGCGCGAAGTCGCTCGGCAATGCGTCCCGAAAGCGCGCTCCTCGTCGACACGTCATCACTCATTAACAAATCCTGGAACCGGACTGCGCTACGAATCACCTGAGTGACCATTTTCGCAGAAGTCGGCCCCGGATGGGCGGGCTCGGCGGCGCCATCCACGGGAATGCTGAAACCGGCGCGATTCGGCGCAATCAGGTCCGACGCTGCCAATTCTCTTGCCGAAACCGTAGCTTGGGTCGAAATCTCGAAGCTCGACCTGAACGGATTGAGGTCCCATGAGCGCTCTGCACGGCCAAACGCCCGCTCAGCGGCGGTCAGTTCCGTTCCGGATACGCCGGTAATGAAGGCCCGCGTGCTCATAGGGCCGATTAACCCTGCCCCTCGAGGGGGTCAAGGAAACGGCCGCTAATTCCTCTGGACGAAGCAGGACGGCAGGCCAGCCGATTTCAGATTGTTGCAGGCCTGCACTGCCTCGTCAGCCGAGCCGTAGGGGCCGGCGAAGGCGCGATAGACGATGCCCTTGCCCTTGTCGGTCAGGTCGACCCGCTTGATGACGGGCGAGCGAGAGCCGAGCACGCTGCCATATTTGCTCTGGAGCACCCGGTAGGACGCGGCGGCACTATCCTCGCTCTGCTGCGAGGACACCTGCACGACATAACCGCCACCGCCGCTGGGCGCGGGCGCGATCTGCGTCGGATTGGTCGCGGCCATGCGCTGCGGCGGCTCGGCCGGAGCAGCCTGCGGCGCCAGCGAGAGCGGCTGGTTGGCGCTGGCATTGGCCGAGGTCGGCGGATTGCGCGACGCGGCTGGCGCGGCAACCGGCTTCGGCGGCGCAGCCGGCTTGGCTGCGGGCGCGGCGCCTTGCGGCACGGCACTGTCGGTCTGGTCGCCCTTTACCGCCACGGTCTTGATCGAGCGCGGCGCGCTGTTCGGCATTGTCCCGTTGCTGGGGATCGGACCGGCGCTCGGCGGCGGAACGTTGGACGGTGATACGCTCGCGACCGGCGGCGGGTTCGCATTCTGGTTCAGCGCCGGAAACACCACGCGCGGACCGGCCGCTTTGGCATTCACGTCGACGGGCGCCTCTTCGCGCGGCACGATCTTCTCGCTGCCGTCGCCAGTTACCATGCGGTCCGGCACCTTCGCCGACGAGTCGGACGGCGCCGGCACGATCTTGGTCGGCGTGTTGTCGGCCTTGATGATGGGCGGCTCGCCGCTGCGGGGCGAGCCGAAATAGGTCTTGTAGGCGAATGCCGCGCCCGTTCCGACAACAGCCAGCGCGAGGATCGCAGCGACTGTCATCATGCCGCCGCGCGATTTCTTCGGCTCGTGCTCGTCGAGATCGGCTTCGGGATAGTCGCTCTGGAACGCGTAAGGGTCGTCCGGATAGGACGGATCGCGCTGAAAATCCTGCTCGCCTGACTCAAGCCGCCCGTACAGCGCATCATCGTAGCGCGCTGGATCAGGTTGCTCGTACGGTGCCTCGTAAGCCTGCTCCTGCTGGTAGGCTTGATCCTGATAAGCTTGATCCTGATACGCCTGCGGCTGCTGATACTGAGGCTCGGGCGCTGCCGGCTGCGCCGAATAGCGATGCAGCGGGTGAACCGGACTGATGGCGGCGGGATAGTCGGGCTCAGGCGCCGGCTGCGGCTGCACATTGGCGCGGCGCATCCATGACGGCGGCCCCGGCTGAGGCGGAGGGGCCTCCTGCTCGGCATAATCCTGCTGATAGTCGGCCTGCGCGTAATCGTCGTCCTGATAGGTCTGCGTGGGCGCGGGCGCCGCGGCCGGCCGCGCACCCTGTCGGCCCTGGGCTGCGAACGGATCGGTCTGTCCAATCAGGCGGGCGAGTTCGGCCAACGGATCGCCGTCCGCCCTCCCATGCTGGTCCGCGCCGCGACCATAGTCATCGGAAGGAAACGGTCTGTCGTGATATCGATCGGCCATCGTGATGATGCGTCCCTTCGGGAAAACCGCGCGCCCCTCGACCAAGGCGCGGCTTTCGACCCACAAGGCATTCAACCAAATCTAAGCGATCCGGCTTCTGCCGGTACCCCCGATATTCCCCTTAAGTAGTTCGCCCCAAACTACCGCATCTCGTCCGGAGCATGGACGCCGAGGATGGCGAGGCCCGATGCCAGGACAGAGACGACGCCCTGGACCATGGCCAGTCGCGCCTTTGTAAGATCTGCATCATTATTGATAATGAAGCGTAAATAGGGCAAATCGCGCCCCTTCGTCCAAAGTGCGTGAAATTCGCTCGCTAAGTCATAGAGATAAAAGGCAATACGGTGCGGCTCATGGGCGCTGGCTGCCGCTTCCAGCATGCGCGGATAAATTGCGAGGCGCTTGAGAAGGTCGAGCTCGACCGGGTCGGACAGCCGCTCCACGGCCGACTCACCGAGCCATGCAATGCGCTTGTCGGTATCCTCTGGCAGGTCCGGGAACACCTCCGCCCGGGCGTTGCGGAAGATCGAGTGGCCGCGGGCGTGGCCGTACTGGACGTAGAACACCGGATTGTCGCGCGACTGTTCCATGACCTTGGCGAGGTCGAAGTCGAGCACCGCGTCGTTCTTGCGGTAGAGCATCATGAAGCGGACGGCGTCCTGGCCGACTTCATCCACCACCTCACGCAAGGTGACGAAGTCCCCGCTCCGCTTCGACATTTTCACCGGCTCGCCGTTGCGCAGCAACTTCACGAGCTGAACGATCTTGACGTCGAGCGCACCCTTGCCTGACGTCGTCGCCTTCACCGCCGCCTGCATGCGCTTGATGTAGCCGCCATGATCGGCGCCCCAGACGTCGATCATCTCCGCAAAACCACGGTCGAACTTGTTCTTGTGGTAGGCGATGTCGGAAGCGAAATAGGTGTAGGAATTGTCCGACTTGATCAGCGGACGATCGACGTCGTCGCCATAAGCGGTCGCCTTGAACAGCAGCTGCTCGCGGTCTTCCCAGTCCTCGACCGGCGCGCCCTTCGGCGGCGGCAGACGACCTTCATAGATGTCGCCCTTGGCCTTCAGGAAATCGATGGTCCCGGCAACCCGGTTGTTGCCGGTCTCGATCAGCGAGCGCTCCGAGAAGAACACGTCGTGGCGGATGTTGAGGGCGGCGAGATCGTCCTTGATCTCGTCCATCATCATCGCGATCGCCTTGGCGCGCACCGTCGGCAGCCATTGCGTTTCGCTCATCGCAAGCAGCTTGTCGCCGTGCTCTTTCGCCAGCGCCTGCCCGACCGGCTTCAGATAGTCGCCGGGATAGAGCCCTTCCGGGATTGCGCCGATGTCCTCGCCGAGCGCCTCGCGATACCGCAGGAACGCGGAGCGCGCGAGCACGTCGACCTGCGCACCGGCATCGTTGATGTAATATTCGCGGGTGACGTCATGGCCGCCGAACTGGAGCAGGCTCGCCAGCGCGTCGCCGAACACGGCGCCGCGGCAATGGCCGACATGCATAGGTCCGGTCGGATTGGCCGAGACGTATTCGACATTGACCCTCGACCCGCCACGGACGCGGCCGTAGTCGGCCCCCTCGCGCAGCACCGTCCGCAGCGCTTCGGCCCAGGCGGCGGGCTGCAGCGTCAGATTGATGAAGCCCGGACCGGCGACATCGACCTTGGCGATCAGCGCATCAGCGCGGAGCTTTTCAGCGATCTTCTCGGCGAGGTCGCGCGGCTTCGCCTTTGCCTCTTTCGCAAGCACCATGGCGGCGTTGGTCGCCATGTCGCCATGGGAGGCGTCGCGCGGCGGTTCGACCACCACGCGCGCAAAATCGATGCCCTCGGGCCAGTTGGCTTCCGCCGCGAGCGCGCGGCAGGCGGCGTGCACGCGTGCGAGCACGTCGGCGAACAGATGCGGGCTTGAGGATGTGTCGGGCATGGCCGCCGCCTAACGCAAATCCGGGGTCGAGTCAAAGAGCCGCTGGTGCTCGGTCAGGGCGAAACGGTCGGTCATTCCGGCAATGAAATTGCCGATCCGGCGGGCCCGGTCGCCCTCGTCGTCGGCTTGCGCCCCCACCAGCCATTCCGGGGGCAGATCATCAGGCGATTTCAGGTACTTTGCGAACAGGTCGAACAGGATCTGTTCCGCCTCCCCCATCACCCGCATCACCCGCTTGTGGCGGTACATGTGCCCATAGAGGAAGCGCTTGATCGCGGCTTCCTCCTCGGCGACCTCGGCCGGAAAGGCGATCAGTGCCCGGCTCTGCTGGCGCACGTCCTGCGCCGATTGCGGCTTGATCGCAGCAAGGTTCTTTTGCGCCTCCGCGAACACCGCGCCGATCAGATGCGAGATCAGCTCGCGCACCAGCTCAGCGCCGCGCCTGACATCTTCGAGGTCAGGGTAATGCGCGGTCGTTTCGGCGATGATCTCGGCCGTGAGCGGCATCACCTTGAGATCGTCGAGATGGAACAGGCCGGCGCGGAGGCCGTCGTCGATGTCGTGGGCGTCGTAGGCGATATCGTCGGCGATCGCCGCGACCTGGGCCTCCAGCGAGGCGAAGCTCCAGAGCTCGAGGTCGTAGGTCTTGATGTAGTCGGCGATCCCGACGGGAATGCCGTGCTCGCGATAGCGGCCGACAGGCGCGCCGCTGCGATCGGTCAGCGGCCCGTTGTGCTTGACGATGCCCTCCAGCGACTCCCAGGTCAGGTTCAGCCCGTCGAATTCAGGGTAGCGGTGCTCGAGCGAGCCGACGACGCGCAGCGTCTGGGCGTTGTGGTCGAAGCCGCCAAAATCCTTCAGGCAGGCATCCAGCGCCCGCTCACCGGCATGGCCGAACGGGGGATGGCCGAGATCATGGGCCAGCGCCAGGGTCTCGGTGAGGTCCTCGTCCAGCCCAAGCTGCCGGGCCAGCGCGCGGGCGATCTGGGCCACCTCCAGCGAATGGGTCAGCCGGGTCCGGTAGTGATCGCCCTCGTGGAACACGAACACCTGGGTCTTGTACTTCAGGCGGCGGAACGCGGTCGAATGGATCACCCGGTCGCAATCCCTGCGGAACGGGCTCCGGGTCCGGCTCGGCGGCTCGGCGACCAGCCGGCCGCGGCTGCGATCGGGGTCGCAGGCATAGGGCGCGCGAGGGGCTGCCATTCCGACGGACACGACGAATTTAGTCCCTATCCATTTGATTCTGCGTATCCTTGCACTTAACTATGCCGGACGCGGGATACCAAATGAATTGGATATGACGCGGGCCTATCGGAGACGACCATGACGACTGCCGTGACCATCAGTGACCGCGCCGCACGCCGCATCGGGGAGATCCTCAAGGGCGAAGGCACCGGCGCGATGCTGCGCATCTCGGTCGAGGGTGGCGGCTGCTCCGGCTTCCAGTACAAGTTCGACATCGACCGCGCGCGCGGCGACGACGATCTCGTCATCGAGCAGGAGAACGCGGTGGTGCTGGTCGATTCCGCCTCGCAGCCGTTCCTGGCGGGCTCGCAGGTCGATTTCGTCGACGATCTGATCGGCGCCTCGTTCCGCGTCAACAACCCCAACGCAACGGCGTCCTGCGGCTGCGGCACCAGCTTCTCGATCTGATCCGACTCGAAAGCCCAAAAAACAACCCCATGCACAGTAGCCGGTAGCAGCGGAATCAAAGGCTTGCTGGCGCCTGTGGCGCCGATGCGGATTTTACGAAATTCCGTTGACCCGTCGGGCAAAACAGCGGTAATGTAGGATCATCGCGAGATCCCCAAGACGGGGGCTCGGCCGGGCACGCAGCGGATTCGATATAGGCCCAACGCCCAAGCGGCCCCTGCCGCCGGTCCAATTCCCAGACCTTGGTTGCCGCTTTCGTTCCCGCACAAACACACGCATCAAGGCGACTGGCGTAATAGCCTGATGACGAGCTGAACCAAGGCGCTCTCCAACTCTTCCGGAGAGCTGATGGTGATACCTTGCTTGTAGTACTGCTCGACCGGGTGGACGATGCCGATCGCCGCAAGCCTGATGTCGCCTGGGAGCGCACGTTCGGGCCGCCGTGCGATCTGCGCTCGAAACCCATCTCAGGCACGGACCCGAGAAAACGAGTCGTAGCCGGATCAAGCGATTGCGAGGACTGAGCCGCCCACAATACAGGCTGAGAGTCGACGATATCAGGGTGTTCTATGATGTTTCCGGCACGACCGTCGAAGTTTTGGCGATCGTGTCCAAATCGGAGGCCGAACCATGGCTCGCACAATTCGGAAGTCCGGAGTGAAGGAAGTTCCCCTCTCCGAGATCAAGGACGATCTGTCGCGCTACCTTCGCGAGGCGGAGACGCAGGAAATCGTGATCACACGGCATGGCAAACCGGCCGGCGTGTTGATTGGGTTCGAGTCGGAGGACGACTGGTTTGACTACCGTCTGGAACATGACCCCCGTTTCCTGCGGCGCGTTGAACAGGCGCGGAACAGCCTGCGCGCTGGACGCGGCATGAGACTGGAGGACGTCGATAGGGAGTAGGTGCGCGTCGCCGTCAGATCGAAGCACTCACGGCAGCGTGGTCGAGTGACCGACAAGGCTATCGTGCTTCGGCGTTCCCTGTCATCGCGCGACGGCGAAGCAATAGTGCCCAACTCATCGGCCGTGGCGCCAATAGCGGTAGTCAATTTTCAGATGCGCATGATCGATCGCCTGCTCTGTTGCCTCGTTCTATTCCTTGCAATTACTGCCGTCCCGGTCCCTTCCGCGCACGCAGCCCAAACCTGCCCGTTCATCAGCGCCAAGGAGCTCGCCGGCGCGATGCCGGCGCTCAAATGGTCGCTGATTTCAAATCAGGACGGGCGCGGCTGCATCTACTCGGCCGGGCGCGGCGACACGATGATGCTGACCGTGTTCCGCAATCCCGACAAGGACCGCGCCAAGGAGCTGTACGCGACCTTCGTCAAGACGCTCAGTGAGCGCATGCCGCTGAGTGCGGTGGCTGACATCGGCGACGAGGGCCAACGCGGGACGACCGAGGCCTCCGCGCAGCGCCAGGAGGCTTCGATCGTCGCCTTGTCAGGCGACTACATTTTGCAAGTCAGCGTCTATCCGACCGGCCGGCGCGCCGACGACGCGCTTCTCGGCCCCCTCACCCAAGTCGCCCGCGTTGCCATCGGAAATATGAGCAAGACAAGCGAGCGGTTCGGCGATTGCGAGTGGCTGACAGCCGCGGATGCCGACGGCTTCCTCGACACAAGCACGCTGCAGGTCCAGCGGACCGGCGCAGGCAGCTGCATGATGTTCGACCGCGAGGCCAACACCATGGTGGTGGCAGTGATCTCGACCACGCGCGACACCGCAATCAGCATGATGAACCGGCCCGGTCCCTGCCAGCACGTGGCGATCCCCGAGCTCGGCCGTGAAGCATTCGGCGAGCATTCCTGCACCAAGGGCAACGGCAATGCCGTCAACATCTTCGTCTGGAAGAACGGCAAGCAGGCTTCAATCCTGTTTGCACCGGTCAAGCCGCATCCGGAGTCCGGCTCGGTCGAGCACCTGAAGACGATCGCCGCGCGGGTGTATGGAAAACTGTAACGACGGCGGACAGGGCAATGGCGGTTCGCTCGGTGAGCGTTTTGCATCGCTCATCTTATCTCGGGGCCTGTCGGCCAATTCCTGGACGTATTTTCCTTGCGGCAGCAATATCTGCCTCGCCCGCGGCAACGTCTCCGTTGAGACGCTTGGCCAAACCGCGTCGGTACAGCACTTCGGCGAAGGTCGGCTGCAATCGGATCACCTGGTCGTAGTCCGAAATGGCGTGGTCCAAATCACCCTTGGCTTCGTAAATCTCTCCGCGGTGCAGATAGACATCATCGGTAAGGCCGGGATCGAGCGAGATTGCCGTTGTATAGTCGGCGAGCGCATGATCCAGATCACCCTTGGCTTGGTAAACCTCTCCGCGGCTCTCATAGCCCTTGGCATGTTTGGGGTCGAGCGAGATTGCCGTCGTATAGTCGGCGAGCGCACGGTCCAAATGGCCCGTGCATTGATACATGTAGCCTCTGGCGCGGTATAGCATTGGGTTCGTGGGATCGCGGCTGATTGCCCTATCATAGACGGCCGGGTCGGGATCGAAGTCGGGTCCGGCAGTGTGCACGAAGCCACGGCGATCGAAGCCGTCGCCTGCTTTCGGATCGAGCCGGATTCCCCGATCGAAGCCGGCCGTGGCGCGGTCGAAATCGCCGGCTGGAGGGGCCTCGCCGCGTACCGGGATCATGAGCAGCACCAATGCGAACGCCACTTCAGCGCTGAGATTCACAAGCTGAACTCCCCAATCAAAGCCTGCTTGGTCGTTTTTTGTCTCCAATCAATCTGGGTAGATCAAGGAGAACTGATCCCCCAATCGATGGATGGTCGATCCGACACTTGGTCGCGTCCAGCGCGAACGCAGTTCACAGCCGGCCAAAGTCGTGCGCGTTAGGCTTTAAGCGCCCGTGATCTGCCTTTCCTCGTCCGTCCACTCCACCTCATCAGGCATCAGCTCCGGCTGAAGCGGCGCGTCTTCCGTCATCACGTGTCCGTCCAGCGCGCGCAGCAAGGCCGCGGCCAGCGCCGGCTTGCGTAGCGGCTTGGCCACGAAATCCGACATGCCGGCCTCGCGGCAGGTCTTGACGTCTTCGGGGAAGGCATTCGCGGTCAGCGCAATGATCGGCAAGGCGTCGAAGCGCCCGCCTCCTGCGCGGATTGCGCGGGTCGCGGCAAGGCCGTCCATCTCGGGCATGCGCACGTCCATCAGCACGATGTCGTAGTCGCCCTCGGACACGGCCGCGACAGCCTCGACGCCGTCGGTGACGACCCGCAATTCGACATCGAAGGCACCGAGCATCTTGCTGACGACCATGCGGTTGACAGCATCGTCTTCGGCGACCAGCACCTTCAGCGGCCGGTCGAGACTTGCAATGCGGGCCTTGAGATCGTCGATTTCGTCACGGCCTTCGTCCTGATCGGAGGTCAGCGCCTGGCTCCACGGCAGTACCAGCGTGAAACGGAAGGTCGAGCCCTCGCCCGGCGTCGAGGTGACGCCGATGGTGCCGCCCATCTGCTCGATGATGCGCCTCGAGATCGCAAGGCCAAGGCCCGTGCCACCGAAGCGGCGGCTGATCGAGGCGTCGGCCTGGGCGAAATCCGAGAACAACTGCCCGAGCTTGTCCGGCGCAATGCCGATGCCGCTGTCGGTCACGGTCCATTCGACGGTCGCGAGCAGATCGCGGCGCGCCTGGCAGACGGCCCTGATCGTCACCTCGCCCCGATCGGTGAACTTCACCGCGTTGGAGGCGAGATTGAGCAGCACCTGGCGGATACGCGCGGCGTCGCCGCGCAGCGTCGGCGGCAGGGTCGGATCGAGCTCGACCTTGACGGCCAGCCCCTTGCTCCTGGCGCTCGCGCGCACGACGGTCGCAACCGTCTCGGCCAGCGCCTGCGGGGCAAAGTCGATCGCCTCGAACTGGAAGCGTCCGGCCTCGAGCTTGGAGAGATCGAGGATGTCGTTGAGGATGCGCTGGAGATTGTCGCCGGACTCGCGGATCGTGCTGACGGCCTCACGCTGCTCCGGATCGAGATTTGTTTCGAGCAGCATGCTCGCGAGCCCGAGCACGCCGTTCATGGGCGTGCGGATCTCGTGGCTCATCACGGCCAGGAAATCCGACTTGGCGCGGCTCTCGGCCTCGGCCTTCTCGGCGCGCCAGCGCTCGGTGACGTCGCGGCCGAAGCCGCGATAGCCCAGGAACTGACCGTCGCGGTCGTAGGACGGCTTCGCCGTCAGCGACCACAGCCGCGCTTCGCCGCCGGCGACGACCTTGAGGTTCATCTCGTGCAGCGGCTCGGCGTGCTCCATCAGGCCAACGATGTTGTAGGCGGCCGCCTTGTCCTCGGGGCAGAGCATGTCGAGCACGTCGGCGAAGTGCGATCCCTTCAACAGCGGAAGCGGCAATTGCGCGACGTCGGCAAAGCGCTCTGGCACGTCAGTCAGACGCCCTTCGGCATCGGTCTGCCACAGCCAGTCGCTGGCGTTCTCCTGAAAATCCTTCAGCAGCAGCGAGATGATCTCGGTCTGCCGCTCGAGATCGAGCCGGGCCTTGAGATTGCCGAGGAACAGATTGCCTTGCGAGACGATGTTGCGCGCCATGAAGAACGCAAACATCAGCAGGAACACCGCCGTCACCAGATACGGCCCGGTGCCGCACAGCAGCAGCGAACCGGCGCAGGCGATCGTCATGGTGGCGAGGTAGACGAGGCCGGCGCGCGGAAAGGTCGACAGCGTGAAGGCGCCGCCGGACATCATCCCGACCATCAGACAGGCCAGGATGAGCTGGCTGGTCGGCCCGACCCGGCTGAACAGCGCCAGCGGCAGCGTGCCCCAGATCGCGGCGAGGAAGAATGCCTGCCGCAGCATCTGCCGCGCCGCGCGCGGGGACGCTTCCTGCGGCGGATTCCGATGCGAGCGCTGCCAGGCGCGCACCGCGAGCCAGGCGGTGACGGCGAGAGTCATGCCCCAGATCGCGAGGAAGTCGTTCCAGCCGCGGCCCCAGAACAGGATCAGCACGATGGCGACGTTGAGCAAGGTGACAGCCATCGTCACGGGGGTGGCCCGCACCACCGCGTCGATCTGCCTGGCGCGGATGCGGCCCAGCTCGCGCTCGCTGAGACCGACGGTGAGACCGTCCTCGATCTCGAAGCCGCCGAGCCAGTACAGGAACGCGCCGATCAGGCCGTCGCGCGGCTCCGTTAGATGTGATGATGTGTGCCGCCATCCCATGCGAAAAACCTTTTCCGCATCAATGGCCCAGAGCCGGCTTAAGCCGGGTTAATTTTGTGGGAGATTTTGCGGCGTCCTTGACGGAAGCGTTAGCGGTTTGTTCTAACCATGGCCCCTGCCCGGAGCCCTCAGCCCATGCCCATCAGAGTTGCCACCTGGAACGTCAATTCGGTCCGGCAGCGGATCGATCTCCTGATGACCTGGCTGAAGGAGTGCCAACCGGACATCGTCTGCCTGCAGGAGATCAAATGCGTCGATGATGCGTTCCCGCGGCTGGAGATCGAGGCGCTCGGCTACAACGTGGTCACCCACGGGCAGAAGACGTTCAACGGCGTCGCCCTGCTCTCCAAGCTGAAATTCGACGAGACCAAGTCGGGGCTATCAGGTGACGACGAGGATGCGCATGCCCGTTTCCTCGAGGGCGTGGTGACGCTCAAGAACGGCGTGCTGCGCATCGCCTGTCTCTATCTGCCCAACGGCAATCCGGTCGGGACCGAGAAATATCCCTACAAGCTCAAATGGATGTCGCGACTTCTTGAGTATTCGAAGGAGCGCCTTAAGACCGAGGAGCCGCTGATCCTCGCAGGCGACTTCAACGTCATCCCGCACGCTCGCGACGTCCACAATCCCGCCGCCTGGACCGAGGACGCCCTGTTCAAGACCGAGACGCGGGAGAGTTTTCAGTCCCTGCTCGGCCTCGGCCTGACCGATGCTTTGCGCGCCGTCACCGATGAGGGTGGGCTCTACACCTTCTGGGACTATCAGGCCGGGGCCTGGCAGAAGAACCACGGCCTGCGCATCGACCATCTGCTGCTGTCGCCGCAGGCGAGCGACAGGCTCGCCAATGTCGGCATCGACAGCTATGTGCGGGCCTGGGAGAAGCCGTCGGACCACGTCCCGGTGTGGGCGGATCTGGACCTGGAGGCGGCGTAAGGCCGCCTCAAGGGGTTGTTGCTCGCGGCGGGCTTACTGCTCGCGGCGGCCTCTACTGCTCGCGGCGCCCTTGCACCCACTGTTCCAGCATCTGCAGGCACATGGCGCGGTCGTCGTCCGACGCCTTGGCGAAGGCGCGGTTGTAGTTTTCCTTGATCCAGGTCTCGTCGGTACCGGCGCTGTCACGCGCCAGCGTCAGCCACATCAGGCCGCGCGCGGCCTGCCGCGGCAGCCGGTCGCCATTGAACAGCATCTGTCCGAGTAGCGCCTGGGCCTCGTGCTGGCCCTTCTGCGCGGCAAGGCCGAGCCAGCGCGCGCCGTAGCGGAAATCCTCGCGCGAGGCGTCCGGCGTCTTCAGATAGAGCCGGGCGAGATCGTACTGGGCGTCCGCGTTGCCGAAATAGGAGGCGGCATAGGAGAACATCTCCCGCGCCCTGTCAGGGTCGGCCTTGATCTTCGAGTTCGGGATGCCGGCGAGATAATAGCGGCCGAGCGCGACGAAGGCGTTGGCCACGACCTGCGCCTGCGGCGCCGACGGGCTGTCCTCGGCATGCGCGTTGGCGATCCGGGTGAAATAGTCGAAGGCGCGGACATCGTCCTGGGCGACGCCCTCGCCGCTGGCGTACATGCGGCCGAGCTTCCACTGCGCGATGGGATGACCGCCCTCGGCGGCATATTGCAGCGCGCTGAGCGAGGCCTCCTGGGTCGCGACCGGCGGCGCCGATTTGCGCGCAGCGCCCGCGGCCCCGGGCAAGGTGGTCACCACCGGGATGGCCGCATCCTTGGTGTTGACCGGCGCACCGTCGAAGGCGAGCGCGGGCGTGGCCAGCGCAGTAGCCCCCAACACAAACGCAACGATGGCACGCCTAGATGTCCGCATAGCACTGTTTCTCGTGCGCGCCGCCCGGATGGGTCACTGCCCCCCCGACCGCTGGTCCAACCTGCTGAGCATATTTCCAGAGCGCGCCCGTCGTGTGGTTGGTCGCGCGAGCGCTCCATTTGGTCTTGCGCTGGGCAAGCTCCTGGTCGCTCAATTTTACGTTAAGGGTACCGGCGACCGCGTCGATCTCGATGATGTCGCCATCCTGCAACAGTGCGATCGGACCGCCGATGGCCGCCTCGGGGCCGACATGGCCGATGCAGAAGCCGCGGGTGGCGCCGGAGAAGCGGCCGTCGGTGATGAGCGCAATCTTGCCGCCCATGCCCTGGCCGGTCAGCGCCGCGGTGGTCTGAAGCATTTCCCGCATGCCGGGGCCGCCCTTGGGGCCCTCATAGCGGATCACGATGACCTCGCCTTCGCGGTAGGTGCGGTTCTGGACGGCCTCGAAGGCGTCCTCTTCCCGGTCGAAGCAGCGCGCCGGACCGGTGAACCTCAGATTGGACATTCCCGCGACTTTCACGATCGCACCTTCTGGCGCCAAATTGCCCTTCAGACCGACCACACCACCGGTCACGGTGATGGGCTTGTCAGCCGGGTGCACCACGTCCTGGTGCGGATTCCATTTCACGCTTTTGAGGTTTTCGGCGATCGTTCGACCGGTGACCGTAATGCAGTCGCCGTGGAGAAATCCGTTGTCGAGCAGCGTCTTCATCAGAAGCGGTATGCCACCTACTTCAAACATGTCTTTGGCGACATAACGGCCACCCGGCTTCAAATCCGCGACATAAGGTGTCTTTTTGAAGATTTCGGCAACATCGAACAGGTCGAACTTGATGCCGCACTCATGCGCGATCGCCGGCAGGTGCAGCGCAGCATTGGTCGAACCGCCTGACGCAGCGACCACAGCGGCGGCATTCTCCAATGCCTTGCGCGTGACGATGTCGCGCGGCCGGATGTTTTGGGCGATCAGCTCCATCACCTTCTCGCCCGCGGTCATGCAGAAGGCGTCGCGGATTTCATACGGTGCCGGAGCACCGGCCGAGTAAGGCAGCGCAAGACCAATAGCTTCCGAGACGGTCGCCATGGTGTTGGCGGTGAACTGCGCACCGCAGGCGCCCGCCGAAGGGCACGCCACGCGCTCGATTTCATCGAGGTCCTCGTCCGACATCGCGCCGACCGAGTGCTTGCCGACGGCCTCGAACATGTCCTGCACGGTGACCTGCTGCCCACGGAAATTGCCGGGGAGGATCGAGCCGCCATAGATGAAGATCGAGGGCACGTTGAGACGGACCATCGCCATCATCATGCCCGGCAGCGACTTGTCGCAGCCGGCGAGGCCGACCAGCGCGTCATAGCAATGCCCGCGCATGGTGAGCTCGACCGAGTCGGCGATGACCTCGCGCGAGGCGAGCGACGACTTCATGCCCTGGTGGCCCATGGCGATGCCGTCGGTGACGGTGATGGTGCAGAACTCGCGCGGCGTGCCGCCGCCGGAGGCGACGCCCTTCTTCACCGCCTGCGCCTGGCGCATCAAGGCGATGTTGCAGGGCGCGGCCTCGTTCCAGCACGAGGCAACGCCGACGAAGGGTTGATGGATCTGCTCGGTGGTCAGACCCATGGCGTAGAAGTAGGAGCGATGGGGCGCACGCGCAGGGCCTTCCGTCACGTGACGGCTCGGCAGCCTCTGCTTGATGTTGGTCTTGGCGTCCATCGCGACCAGTTTCCTTGGCTAACCCTTTTCAGTTCAGGAACATCAGACCCAAGATTTGAATCGACCTTGGCACTTCCTGAAGCCTGCGACCGGGCCAGCCAGCCCTCAAACATTTGAATGATTTTATTCATGTTCAGCTGTGGCTAAAAAGCGGCGCCGATGCGAACGGACCGCGATATCTGTGAGATCGCACGGGAATGTTGCCCGGAAAGCACGATCGTTACCGGGAAGACACGGATCTGCTTACTGCGATACCCTCGCGAATGTGACAGTTCACAACCTTTGATTTCACATTGCGGCGCGCGCCCGCTGTCGCGGCATGGCGCAGATCTGCGAGTCGGCGTTCGTCGCGTGCGCAGGAAGCTGCACCGCGATCGTCATCGCGAGGGCGACCAAGCGTGTCTTGACTGATATAGGGTACCCCCCTATCTTATGATCATGTCGCACACGATCAAGCACAAGTCGAAGCTCATCGGCCGCGTCCGCCGCATCAAGGGTCAGCTCGAGGCCGTCGAGCGTGCGCTCGAGTCGGAGATCGGTTGCGCCGATGTGCTGATGCTGGTGGCCTCGGTGAAAGGCGCGATCAGCGGCCTCACCACCGAGCTGCTGGAAGACCACATCCGCCATCATGTCGTGGATCCCGCGCACGAAAAGGATCCGGAGAAGGCCAAGGGCGCCGCCGACCTCATCGACGTCGTCCGAACCTATTTGAAGTGAACGCGATGACCGACCTGTCTCACCTGCTCCAGCAGAGCAGCGCACACGCATGGCTGTTCGTGCCCAGCGCCATCCTTCTGGGGGCGCTGCATGGGCTCGAGCCCGGCCATTCCAAGACGATGATGGCCGCGTTCATCATTGCCGTCAGGGGCACCGTGCTCCAGGCCGTGCTGCTCGGCCTGTCGGCGACCATCTCCCACACCGCCATCGTCTGGGCGGTCGCGCTCGCGGGGCTCCATTTCGGCCAGGAATTGTCAGGCGAACGCAGCGAGGCCTGGCTGCAACTGACGTCTGCCGTCATCATCGTCGGTATCGCCGGCTGGATGGTCTGGCGCACCTGGCGCGATCAGAACCACGACGACGATCATCACCACCACCATGACGAGCCGCAATCGATCTCGCTGGCCGGCTCGCAACTCTTGCTGGACGTGTTCGAAGACGGCGTGCCGCCGCGCTGGCGGATCCGGAGCGAGACCAATGCGCTTCCCGCTGCCGGCGACATCGAGGTGACCACGATCCGTGAGGGCGGCTCGGAACAGAAATTCGCGTTCGCCGCGCGCGACGGATACCTCGAGAGCATCGAGGAGATCCCCGAGCCGCACGCATTCAAGGCGCGCGTCGCACTTGCCGGCGACTCCACCGAACTGCTGTTCGAAGAGCACGAACACGACCACATCGATCTCGGCGACGAGGACGACGCGCATGCGCGCGCCCACGCCGCCGACATCCGCAAGCGCTTTGCAGGGCGCACCGTCACAACGACGCAGATCGTGCTGTTCGGTCTCACGGGCGGGCTGATCCCCTGCCCCGCCGCGATTACCGTGCTGCTGCTCTGCATCCAGCTGAAGCAGTTCAGCCTCGGTTTCGTCCTGGTGCTGTCTTTCGGCATCGGGCTCGCGATCACGATGGTCTCGGCCGGCGTTCTCGCCGCACTCAGCCTGCGGCATGTCGAGCGCCACTGGAGCGGCTTCAGCCGCTACGCCCACCGCGCGCCTTATGTATCGGCGGCCTTGATAGTCTTCGTCGGCCTCTACACCGGCTGGACCGGGCTGCATGCACTGATGACGTGAGTCAGCTTGCGATTTCCGGACGATCCCGCATAGAATGCAGCGGTGGGGACAAAGCAGACTCCCCGTGAGACTTCGGTCCAAGTCTGCGCAGCACGCAATTCGTGGAGCTTGCGCATGGACACAAAATCCCCTCATCGATATTCCGTAGCCATTGTTTCGCGGGGCGACGCCGACGCGCGCCGCGATGCCACCCCCCAGAACAGCCGTTTCGTTCGCGTCTTCGAAGCGCTTGCCGCTGCCGGCATCAAAGCGCAGCCGGCCATCTATGACGAAAGCTTCGCCAATGTGGTCCGCGAGCAATTGCTTGCTGTCGACGGCGTGCTGGTGTGGGTCGATCCGATCCACCAGGGCAAGACGCGAGCCGGGCTCGATGCTCTGTTACGCGACGTCGCCGCGCGCGGCCCGTGGGTGAGCGCGCATCCTGACGTCATCCTGAAGATGGGCGTCAAGGAGGTGCTCTACCGAACGCGGCATCTCGGTTGGGGGGCAGATACCCATCGCTATGACACCGCCGCCGCCTTTGCGGCGGAATTCCCACAGAGGCTGCGCGCGGGCGGCCCGCGCGTGCTCAAGCAGAATCGCGGCAATGGCGGCCAGGGCGTCTGGAAGGTCGAGACGCTGACGGACACGATCCCGACGGTTCGCGTGCTCCATGCGTTGCGCGGCAGCCTTCCCGAAGAGATGCCGCTCGATGCCTTCATCGCACGGTGCGAGCCGTATTTCGGCTGGGGCGGCTGCATCATCGATCAGCCGTTTCAACCGCGCCTGCCCGACGGCATGATCCGCTGCTACATGAGCGGCGCCAAAGTCGCGGGCTTCGGGCACCAATTGATCAAGGCCCTGATCCCACCGCCACCGGGCGGGCCGGATGCGCCCAAGGCGCAGCCGGGGCCGCGGATCATGCACGGCCCCGACGCGCCGCAATTCCAGGCGCTGCGGCGGCAGATGGAGGACGAATGGACGCCGCAGATGATGGAGCTGCTGGCTATCAACGAGGCGTCGCTGCCGGTGATCTGGGACGCGGATTTCCTGTTCGGGCCGCGCAACCCTGCCGGCGCTGATACCTACGTTCTCTGCGAGATCAACGCGAGCTCGTGCTTTGCGATTCCCGATGAAGCGCCGGCGGCGATCGCACGGACGGTCAGCGAGCGATTCGTGGGGGCGAGCCGCTAGACGGTCGCGCCACGATCAAAGCGTGCGAACACTGCGCTCGTGAGGCCGCCGAGCAAAGTCCAGAACACCAGGCTCGTCACCGTCACCGCGGTGACGAACTGGTGCGTCAGCGATGACGGCACGTTGGTCTCGATAGTGGCGAGATCGGGCGCACCGATCAAATGCGGCAGGGTCAGCAAAATCACGCCTGCGATCGCCGCCGGCACCGTGCGGCGGAAGACGATCATGGCAAGCCCGCCTGATGTCGCCAGCACGGCGGCCAGCCACCAGATCTGGCGCGACACAAGCGGCGCGGCCGGCACGCCCGGCAGCTCGGGCGGCAGGCCGAGGCCCGGCGCAAGGGTGAAGACGGCAAAGCCCGCCAGGCCCCACAGCAGGCCCTCGTGCCAGGACACGCTCGCCCCGGTGGCGCCGCTGCGCACCGCGAAGAAGCCGGCCAGCAGAAGCGCGAAGCCGATCGCGGTCAGGATGTTGGCGGCGGCCGTGTAGGCGTTGCGCTCAAACCCGTCGCGCGGCTCCCAGGCGCCATGATCGTGGTCGCCGGCGCCATGATCGCGAGCAGTATGATCGTGAGCGGCATGGTCGTGGTCTGCGTGATCATGCCCGCCAGCCGCCGGCTGCGCCGCGACCGGCGCGTCATGCTGGTGCGACTCGGCCGCCTTCTCGAACACTTCCGCCTTCAGAATCAAAGGGACGGTACCGAACTGCTGAACGACGGTGACGACGAGACCGACGATGAAGCCCGATATGACCGAGGCGAAGACGATCGCGCGAAACGTGCTCATGCCTTCGAGGTTAGTGGCAGGGGAACGCGTTCGAGTGGCGCACGTCGTGGGCGGCATTGTGGACGACGTCGATATGGGAGAAGCCGACCATGCCGACGACGAACAGGCCGAGCACCATGGCCATCACGGCCTGCGACAGCCGTCCCACCTGCCCGGCGGCGACCGGAAGCGTGACCTGGGTCTGGGCGCTGGCGAGCTGGGACTGGCTCATGGTCTATTCTCCATTGGCGATTTGCGCGTCTTCTAGCAGCTTCCGGGCGATATCGCGACTGGTAAGATGCAGGCTTGTCCCCGGCAAAATGTCCTTGCGGGCGATCTTGGCGGCGGCGGCCGCTCGAAAGGCGGCTTCAAAGCGCCGGAAATGGCCGAGGCAGGCCTCCGGCGTGGGCTCGGCGCCAAGCAGCGTCCGGAATGCGCCCCTGTGCACGGCACAGATCGCGCCGTGGCCGATCAGGGGAAACACCAGCGACGAGATGTCGTCGCGCCATTCGGCTTCGCTGCTCAACCTGCGTCGTTCCCCGATCGCGGCCACATCCGCGCCAATGTTCCATCGCGCACGACAACGGCGTGCCAGAACGTCGCCGCGATGTGGAGCGCCACGACGGCATAGACGAACCACGCCAGCGTGTCGTGCGCAATCTCGCCGGCATGCGCGATCTCCGGATTGTCGATCACCAGGCGCGGCCAGCTGAACGTCCAGAAATATTTCAGCGAGTAGCCGCCGGCTGCCGAGAACGCGTAGCCGGTGAGCGGCATCGCGAACAGGATGAGATAGAGCGCGACATGATTGAGCCGTGCCGCGAAGCGTACCAGCGCCCCGAACGACGACGGCTCCGGCGGCGCCTTCGTCGCGGCGCGCACCATCAGCCGCAGCACCGACAGGAACAGCAGCGTCATGCCGAGCGATTTGTGCACCTCCAGCAGCTCGCGGCGCGGCGACGTGCCCGGCGGCTGAAGTCCGCAATAGAAACCGATCAGCATGGCGATGATGAAGAGCACCGCTGTCGCCCAGTGAATCCTGCGCAGCAGCGGTGCATAGGCCGTCGACACTTCCAAGGACATCAGGCTTCGTCGGCAATCCCGTTGCGAAGCAGGCCGACCTTCTCGATCTCGACCTCGACGACATCGCCCGCCTTCATCCACAGCGGCGGGGTCCGCCTGGAGCCGACGCCCCCAGGCGTACCTGTTGCGATGACGTCGCCGGGCTCGATCCGGGTGAACTGCGAGCAATATTCGATCTGCCGCGGGATATCGAAGATCATCTGGTCGATGGTGGTGTCCTGCACCACCTCGCCGTTGAGCCGGGTCTGCAGCCGCAGCGGACCGACATCGCCCACCTCGTCCGGCGTCACCAGATACGGGCCGAAGCCGCCGGTCGCCGGAAAATTCTTGCCGGGCGTGAACTGGTGGGTGTGACGCTGATAGTCGCGCACGCTGCCCTCGTTGTAGCAGGCATAGCCGGCGATATGGCCCCAGGCTTCGCTGCGCGCAATGTAGCGGCCGGGCTTGCCGATCACGATCGCGAGCTCGCCTTCGAAATCGAGATGGGTCGAGACCTTCGGGCGGATGATATCGGTGAGATGCCCGGTCTGGCTGTTGGCGAAGCGGCCGAACACGGTGGGATTCTCGACCTCGGTGCGGCCGGTCTCCTTGCGATGGTTCTCGTAGTTCAAGCCGATGCAGAGGATCTTGTCGGGGTTCGGGATGACAGGCAGGAATTTGATCTTCGCCAGCGGCTGACGCTTGGCGCCAGCGGCGGACCTGGCCGCCTCGGCCAGGCCGCCCGCCGCGATCGCCGATTTCAGGTCGGGGTAGCGATCCCCGAGATCGGCCACGCTGTCGCCGTCCACCAGGCCCCAGGAGGCGGAATTGTTGAAAACGAAGCTTGCGAATTTCATGTGGTGTCCTTGAGATAGGCCGATCAGGTCGACGTGGCGGGGAGAATGGTAGCTGAAGATGACGGCGAGGAGGTCTTTGCAAAACGCGCGATGGTCCTCTCCGGGAAGATGAGTGCGAACGCGGCAACCGCACCGATAATGAGAATGCCGGCGGTGAACGTCATCGCGTGGGCATAGCCGAGCGCGGTGTTGCTGCCCGCCTCCCCCACAATCCAGCCGGTCAGCGCGTTCGAGAACAGCGCGGAGGCTGCATTGCCGGAATAGATCACGACGATCAGCCGGCCGCGCTGGGCCGCCGGCGCAACGGCACCAAGCGCCACCGGACCGAAGATCGTGGTCAGGCTCGGCGCCGCGAAGGCTATCGCGACGCAGGCGAGCTGGAGTGCGCCCGAGGTCACGATGCTGAGCAGCAGCGCGCAGCCCGCGATCAGCAACGCAAAACCCGAGGCGTTGCCGAGGCACGCACGCAGGCTCCAGCCCCGACGCTGCAGGACCTGCGTGATCCAGGAGCCGCTGAGCAGCAGCGGCGACTGGAACATGTAGATGGCCGAAATGATCCAGCCGACATCGGTCGGCTTGTAGCCGAGACCGAGCTGCAGGAACGGCGGCAGCCATGTCGCGGAGATGCCGACGATCCAGTACGACATGGTCGACATGATGATGACGCCGATGACCGTCGGATCCAGCCACAACAGCCGTGCCGGCACGTTCGGCGACGCCGCGGGCGCATCGTGACTGACGTTCGCCGCGGCGTAAGGTCCCTCCCCGCCGATGACGCTCCAGGCGATCATCCAGGCGATGCCGAGCAGGCCGCAGACCAGAAAGCCCGTGCGCCAGCCGTGATTGATGATCACGTAGGTCAGCAGCGGTCCGCCGGCCAGAAGTCCGACGCTGATGCCCTGCAGGACCACGGCGCTCGGGACGCTGCGCTTGTCGGCGGGAAACCAGTTGTAGCAGGCGTGTAGCGCCGTCGGCAGCCCCGGCCCCTCACCCGCGCCGAGAAGAATGCGGCACACGACCAGCACCATCACGGAGCTCGAGAAGAACACCGGCAACTGCGTCGCAGACCAGATGGCGGCGAGCAGCATCAGGATCCACTTCACGGGAAAGCGGCCGACGGCGAACAGCCCGACCGCCATGCCCGAGAGCGAGAACAGCAGGAAGAAGCTGCTGCCGATGAGGCCAAATTCTTTCGGGCTGAGCGACAGCTCCTTCATCATCGGCACCGCCGAGAGGCCGAAGACCAGCTTGTCGAAGAAGTTGATGGTCTGAAACAGAAACAACATGACGAGAACCGCATAGGCGCGCGCAGGCACCGCAGGTCCCGTCGTCAAGCTCTCCGATGATGGCATCTTTTCCCCCTGTTGAATTTGTCGTTGTTTTTTTCATTGAAGCCGCTGTTCATTGAAGCCGTGCTGCAAGACCCGACAGCATCGCCGCCAGTCCGGCCTCGTCCGCCCCGACGCCGAAGACGTAATGATCGGGGCGCACGATCGCGGCCGCACAGGCGTGCCGTGTGAACCAATCCGTCACCACGCCGCTCTCTTCCCGCAGAACGTCCGGCCCCTGATCGTGATCCGCCTTCGCGATGGCGATCAGGCGCAAGCCCGTCTCCGCCGCGCGTGTCGCGATCGCGCGCGAGCGTGCCAGGGCGCTGTCGCCCTTGAGCACGAGCCGCCACCCGGCGCCGCACATCGTGTCGAGCAATTGCCGGCTGCCGGCCGTGATGATCCACGGTTGGGGAAACAGCGTGCCGTTGGCGGCATGCGGAACGTCGGCGCGCAGGCCGCAGCTGAGCGGCGGCACGATCTCCTGGCGGGTGATGGTGCGCGGCACGCCGCCGCCCTCGGCGAGAATACGAACATCGCGCGCAGCAGCGGCTTCCGGATCGCGCTCGCAGATGACGTGACCGATCGCCTTGATCCGCGTCGTCAGCTCTCGAACGTGAGCACTGCGCTCGTCCTGGTAGGTGTCGAGCAGTGCATCGCCGGAGTTTCCGCGCAAGACGCGCGCAAGTTTCCAGACTAGGTTTGCGACGTCGCGAACGCCCTGGCACATGCCCTGGCCGATGAACGGCGGCTGCTGATGGGCGGCATCTCCGGCAAGAAACACTCGCCTTTCGCGCCATTTGCTGGCGACGAGGGCGTGAAAGCGATAGCTCGCGGCACGCCACAGCGTCGCATCATCAGGCGAGAGCCAGCGCGCCAGGAGACGCCAGACCTGATCGGGCTGCTCCATGGCGCGCGGATCTTCACCGGGCAGCAGCATGATCTCGAAACGCCGATGCGAGCCGGGCCCGACAATATAGGTGGTCGGCCGCGACGGATCGCAGAACTGCGCTGCCGTGCGCGGCAGTTTTGCTACTCCTGTAGCGTTGACCCTGAGGTCGACCACGAGCCAGGGTTCGTCGAAGACCAGATCGTCAAAGCCGATCTCGAGCTGGCGTCGGACCGTGCTCGATGCGCCGTCGCAGGCAATGACATAGTCCGCGGTGACGTTCCGTATGCCCCGGTCGCCGCTCAGCTCGAGCGTTACGCCATCAGGCGTCTGATCGAGCTGGCGGAGCTCGGTGCCGAGCTCCACGACCACCGACGACTGGGATCGCGCATGCGCGCGCAGGATCTCCTCGACCGGCGGCTGGGTGAAGACCATGGTCGGGGTGTAGCCGAGCGGATAAGGCTCGCTCACCATGTCGATGCGGCGGATCAATTGGCCGCGCGCGCCGAAATGTTCCGAAGCCGGAAACGGCGCGATGTGCGGACGCAGTCGTTCGGCAACACCGAGATTGTCGAACAGGCGCAGGATCTCGTGATCGAGCGCGATCGCGCGCGGCTTGTCGTAGACCGCGCGGTCGCGATCGACAGCCAGCGTCCGGATCCCCTCCGCGCCAAGCAGGTTGGCTGCGACAGCGCCTGACGGGCCGAAGCCGACAATGGCAACCTGGTACTCGTTCGCGCTGATCGAACCTGACACTGATCTCAAGACCTCGTTGACGTTTTGACAGATCGTCGCGCTCTACGGCGCGGCGTAGCGAACGGACAATTGCGCTGATTTGACGTGGTCGGCCTTGGGCGGCGCGATGCCCCATTGATCGGTGCGGCCGGGCGGCCAGACCCATTGATCCGGCCCCCGCACGACGTAGCTGTCGTCGACCTGCAGCACTTCCGCCGTGTATTCGATCACCGTCCCCGAGGGATCGATGAAGTAGGAGAACACGTTGTCGCCGGGACCGTGGCGGCCGACGCCCCAGGCAATCGGGAAGCCCGCATCGATCATGCGTCCGGAGCCGCGCATCACCGCTTCCAGGCTCGGCATCAGAAAGGCGACGTGATTGAGGCCGTTGACCTTGGCGTCGGCGATCACGACCGCATGGTGATCGCTGTTGCAGCGGACGAACGCCATCGCCTTCGAACGGTCCGTCAGCCGAAAGCCGAGTGCCCGCTCGTAGAAGGCGGCGGAGCGATCGACATCGGTGCTGTTGAGATTGACATGGGCAAGCCGTTCGGGCCGGTCGCCTTGGGATGGCTCGGGCGCATGACTGACATCGCCGTGAACGAAGCGCAGGAGGCCGCCTTCCGGCGCGCGAAGGGCCATCATCATGCCGCCATCGGGCGCGTCGTTGGGAGCTGGACCGCGAACCAGACGTGCGCCCTCGGCAACGGCCTTGGCGGCGATGGACTCCATATCGCGGGCCGTTGCCACGCGAAACGTGACTGCGCCGAGTTCCGGCCGCTCACTCGGATAGAGCGCGACGACGTGATGGTTGCTGCCGGTGGCGCGCAGGTAGACCATTCCGGCCGCCCGCGTGACGAGCGTCAGGCCCCAGACGTCGCAATAGAATTTTACGGAGCGGTCGAGGTCCGGCGTGCCGAGATCGACGCTGCGCAGCGCTGTCACCGGAAACCGGGCCATGAACGCACTCCTCCGTCACGCACTGTCCGGGCAGACCAGACGTGGCTTTCTTGATCGCAGCCGCTACTTCTCGGCCGACACCCCCTTTTATTACACAAAATCGATATCGCAATATAAATTTATAGATTTTTTGGAATCGTGATCAGATGTATATGATGACCAACCGCCAGCTGAGCGGACAACGGAGACTTGAGCGGTGGAGTTGACTGCAGCGCCCCCCTTGCCCGCGCCATCGACGCAGGCAAGCCACGTCTATGACCGGCTGCGCGAGGACCTGCTGTCCGGACGCCTCGCCCCGTCGCGCAAGCTGCAGATGCGATTTCTCACGGAGACCTATCAAACGGGCCAAACGCCCCTGCGCGAGGCGCTCAACCGCCTGACCGCCGACGGGCTGGTCGAGGTCCGCGAGCAGCGCGGCTTCTACGTCAAGGACGTCAGCCGCGCGGAGCTTGCCGAGCTGACCAAGACCCGCTGCTGGGTCGAGGCGCTGGCGCTACGCGAGTCCATGGCGGCGTCGACACCGCAATGGGAGGAGCAGCTTGTCCTGGCACAGCACCGCTTGAGCCGCGTGCCGCGGTCGCTGAGCGCCACCGCGTTCGAGGACAATCCGGAATGGGAGAAGCTGCACCGCGTCTACCACCGCGCCCTGATCGGCCAATGTGGCTCGCAATCCCTGATCGCGTTCTGCGGCCAGCTTGCCGACCAGCTCTACCGCTACCGGCGGCTGTCGATCAGCAAGGCCTTTCCCTCCCGCCATGTCGGTGACGAGCATGCCGCAATCACGGAGGCGGTCCTGAGCGGCGATTCCGATCTGGCCGTAAAGCTTCTCGCGGCGCACTATCAGCGAACGGCCGACGTCATCCTTCAGGACGAGGCTATTTTCCCGGAATTGCGGGGCGAGGCTCACCGGGCCTAAAGCGCGATGCACTTTTCCGGATCATGCTCGAGCGCCCATCCTCTTCAGTGCGCTCCGTGGAGCGTGCAGGACGTGGTGCAGGTGACGGTATTGCCGTGATCGCACGACTTGCAGGCGGCAACGCACTGGTTCATGTCGCGGGGGTTGTAGGACGAGTAGCTGCGCATCGGGCACAGAGGCGTCGAGCCGGTGACGTCCTGCTCCTGGTTGCAGGCGGCCGTCAGAAGCGCCAACAAGATCACCGCAAACAGACGCATGGCAAACAGTCGCATGGGACGACAACCATCGGACGAGTGACGTTCGCGGGCAATCTTGCACAGCAACCTTGCCCCGGGCATTCCCATCGCCGGGAACCGCAACGCGCGATTCGCCGTTCTCCATCGAGGATGCGTCTCAAATATTAAGAACGGATTGCGACCACGCGACGCCTCGTAAAGACACGGATGCAGAACATCGTGCCTTATTTTCAGCGGCGTCTCCGGCCCTCGTCAGGCAGCAGCCCTGGTCGCGATCGCCTGGCGCATGTCTACCGCAAGCTGACGATATTGCTCCGACAGTTTTAGATAGAATTCGCGCTTGTTGCCGTCGGTGGCGAGCTTGGCAATCAGTTCGCATTCGGCGGTGAGCGTCTCGAACCGTTCCAGCCTGTCCTCAAGTTCTGTCATCGGCGTGTCCCCATCAAACGCCTCAAGGACAACAAACCTAAGCCCGCAAAATGAGTCACGGCGAACATCGTTATGGGATAGAATCAATTATTCCCGCACGAACGGCTATTTGCTCTCCATCCGCCAGGCGCCGTCCCAATCTGCCGCCGGCGGCGTGACCTCGAACTGCGCGATGCGCGCGAGCATGGCCTGTGACGGGCCATCGCCGGGGACGCTCTCCAGCGCCGCGTTGAACGCGGTGCGGGCGTCGTCGAAACGGCGCGAACGATAGGCGGAAAGGCCGTCAGCATAGTGCGCACGCAGGCTCTCCTGCGGCGCGGCGAGTGCGCCTCCCCGCCCCATCACCTCGAATACCGGCTGCGGCACGCTCTGGCCGACCACCGCGAGACGATCGATCTCGCGCAGTTCGAGCCGCGATCCGATTGCCTCGGCGGTCGCCTGCGAAATCAGGATTCGGGTACCGTAGACCTTGTTCACGGCCTCCAGGCGCGAGGCGAGGTTCACGGCGTCGCCCATCACGGTAAAGCTCATCATCAGCTCGGAGCCGATACTGCCGGTCAGCACCTCGCCGGTGGCGATGCCGATCCGCAGATCGCACAGCACCGGCATGGTGCGGATACCGAGCAGATCAGGCAGCTGCTTCTGCAGCGCGGGCACCTGCTCGGCCATGTCGATGGCGGACTGGCCGGCGAGCAGCGCCTGCTCGTCCGCCTCGACGAAGGGCGGGCCCCAATAGGACATGATGGCGTCGCCGATATATTTGTCGATCACGCCGCGGTTGTTGCGGATCGGGGCCGACATCACGGTGAAGTAGTGGTTCATCACCTTGACGAGGCCGCGCGGCGTCATGCCCTCGCTCATCGCGGTAAAACCGCTCATGTCGCAGAACATGATGGTCATCACCCGCCGCTGGCCGTCGATCGTGACCTCGGGCCGGTCGATCAGACCCTGTACAATCTTGGGATCGATATAGCGGCCAAAGGTCTCGCGAATGCGCTCGTTGTGGCGCAACTGCTCGATCATGCGGTTGAAGGCGGCGGCGAGCTCGCCGATCTCGTCCTGGGTCGACACCGCGATGCTCTTGTCGAAGCGGCCGGCCTCGACCTCGCGGGCCCCGGCGAGCAACAGGCGCACCGGGCGCGTGATGCCGCCGGAGACCAGCAGAGCAAAGGCAAATCCGACCACGGCCGCGAGCAGCGTCACGATGCCCGAGATGATGATCGCCTGCCGCTGATGGCTGATCACCGTCGACGTGCTCGCGTAGACCTGTTTGAGCATGTCGCCGCGGATCGCGTCGACCCGCTGCGTGAAGAGGTCGCGAAGCGCGTCCGCGTGGGCGAGCGTATCGCGCGCGCCGGCAAAATTCTTGGCATCAAGCTCCTTCAGCAGCTTGGCGTCTTCCTCGGCGAGATCGTGGCTTAGCTCGGTGACGGCATTCTCGATGCGTGTCTCGATGCGGGCGAGCGCGGCGTTGTCCGACGGAGTGCTGGTGTCGTTAATGATTTCGTTGATCAGCTTTCGCGCGGCGTCCGCCTCCTGCTCTACAAGCGGATCGGTGTCACGAAAGATGCGCAGGCGTGCGGCAAACCCCTCCTCGTCCGGCGGGATCTGCGTCTTGGCGATCACCATGCGTCGCAACGCCAGCGCCCGTTCGAGCGAACGAATGTTGACCCGCGCCAGATGGCCGTAAGCCGGAATATAGCGGTTGGTCAGCTCGTCCAGGAGAATGCCGACCTGGCTCGACATCACCATCGACAGGATCGAGGTGATCAGCATCAGGACGATCAATCCGAGGGCGATGCCGACGATCTTGCGCCGGATCGACTGGTTGAAAAGCGGCATGAGGTGCGGGCAAGGGCTGAAAAGAAGGGTCTATGGAACTCATTACACCGGATTTTGGCCCGGGAACACGCGCAATCGGGCCGTTCATGGCGCCAGGAACCGCCACAACCGTCGCGCAAGCCTCGCCCGTTAACAAAGGTTAAAATTGTACCTCTATCCTTCGCTGCACGAGTTCCCTCCTTCCATCCGTTTTTTGCCGCAATGTTGCGACAGCGTGACAAATGCGAAACGATGCCGTGCCATCATCTCTGGCGTCGATTCTCGCATCGATTGAGTCTCAAGCCGCTGAGATCGCGGACCTTGGTTTGTAGTGGTTTCGCAGGGGGACCATGGAATGAACCAGTGCCTACGCTCGCTCGCGTGTGTCGTTGCCATGGCCGCATTGGCGCTCCTTCCGACGGAGCTGGCAGCGAAGAGCAAGTCATCAACGCCGAAGAAGACGCATGAAGCCAAATCCGGCAGCAAGTCCGCCGGCAAGCAGCGGCATGCTTCGGCCGGCAAGCACGGCAAACACGCCGAGGCCAAACGCAAGTCGAAGAAGCAGGACGACGAGCCCGCGGACAAGCCGGCGCCGCCACCGCTGACGGGCGACCTCGCCACGCTGAAGGACGCGATCGATCTTGCGCGCAAAGGCAAGACCGACGATGCGACCGCGGCCCGCGACCGCATTGCCGATCCCGCCGGCCAGAAGCTCGCCGACTGGTTCCTGCTGCGCCATTCCGAGAGCACCGCCCCCTTCAAGCGCTATGCCGCCTTCCTCGCCGCCAATCCGGATTGGCCGAGCGCCGTCCTGCTGCGCAAACGCGCCGAGGCGCGGTTGTGGCAGGAGAAGAGCGACGCGGCCACCGTGCACGCCTTCACGATGGATCGGCCGATCAGCGCCAAGGGCCGTTTCGCGCTCGCGCGCGTGCTGATCGCCGAAGGCGACACTGACAGAGCGACACGCCTCGTGCGTGAAGCCTGGCGCACGGACGAATTGTCCGAGCGCAGCGAGGAGGATTCCTACGAAGCCTTCCGCGACCTCCTGACCGCAGACGATCATCGCGCCCGCATGGACAAGCGCCTCGGCGCCAAGGACTATGCCGGCGCAAGGCGCGCTGCAAAACGTCTCGGAGAGGATGCGCTCGCGATCGTCAAGGCCTGCGCCGCGGTGAACGGCAAGGAGAACAAGGCCAAGGACTATCTCGACGACGTGTCTCAAGATGCGCGCCGCGACCTCGGCTATGTCCTCTGCCGCGCGCAATGGCACCTACAGAAGGACCGCATCGATGACGCGGCCGAGGTGATCCTTGCGGCCGCGCCCGACACCATGGCGGCGCAAGATACCGATGCTTGGTGGCGCGAGCGCCGCCTGCTGGCGCGCAAACTGCTCGACCAGGGCAAGTTCAAGACCGCCTACGACGTGGTGCGCGCAGCCGCGATCCCGGAGATGGAGGTCTACCGCGTCGACTACCACTTCATGTGCGGCTGGATCGCGCTGCGCTATCTCGACGATCCCAAAACCGCAATAATGCATTTTGCGGCGATCGACGAGGGGTCGGCCAATCCGATCGCGCTGTCGCGGGGGCATTACTGGCGCGGCCGCGCGGCTGAAGCGATGGGCGCAGTCGCCGACGCGCAGCAGAGCTACAAGGCGGCCGCCCGTTATCCGACCGCCTATTACGGCCAGCTCGCGCGTGCACGTCTCGGTCTCGACGGAATAGAGCTGCGCGCGCCCTCGCCCGTGCTGGCCACTGCCGATACGCCGGCCGTGGACGAGCGCGTGCGCGCCGCCGACATGCTCTATGCCATCGGCGAGCGCGACACGGTCTATTACTACGCCGAAGATTTCGCCAAGGAGAGCACCGACGTCGTCGCGCTCGAGGGCCTCGGCGAGCTCGCAAAGCAGCGCAACGATGCGCGCGTCATGCTGGAAGTCGGCAAGTCGGCGCTGGCGCGTGGGCTGGCGCTCGACCATTACGCCTTCCCGACCATCGGCATTCCCGAGCACAAGCAGGTGGCGCCCGCGATCGAGACCAGTGTGATCTATTCGGTGGCCCGCACCGAGAGTTCGTTCAACCAGCGCGACAAATCGGCTGCCAACGCCGTCGGGCTGATGCAGGTGACGCCGGAAGCCGGCCGCGACACCGCAAAGCGCTTCGGCGTGACCTATGACTGGGACAAGATGTGCTCCGACCCCGTCTACAATACGCAGATGGGCGCAGCCGAGCTCAGCGCGCTGCTGTCGGAATATCGCGGCAACCAGATCATGACCTTCGCCGGCTACAATGCCGGCCGCGGCCGCGTGCGTGAATGGGTGCAGACGCACGGCGACCCCAGAGATGCCAAGATCGACCCGGTCGACTGGGTCGAGCGCATCCCGCTGTCGGAGACGCGCAATTACGTCCAGCGCGTGATGGAGAACGTGCTGGTCTACCGCGCACGCTTCGAAGGCAGCGGCGCGATCGCCGGCAAGACCGACCAGCGCGTGGTGACGCAGGACGCGACCGCCAAGGCGACGCCGGTGGGATTCAGGGGAGCGGCGGAGTAGGAGCCGACCGGCCTCACTCCACCGTGATGTTCGCCGCCTTGATGATGGGCCACCACTTCGCGATCTCGGCCTTCTGCCTGATGCCGAGCGCTTCCGGCGTGAGCTGATCCTTGGGCGTCATCTCCAGGCCCTGGCTTTCGAGCTGCTTCTTCACGGCGGGATCGTTCAGCGCGTCCACGACGGCCGCGTTGAGCTTGGCGACGATCTCCTTCGGCGTGCCCTTTGGCACCCACAAGCCCGACCAGAGCGTCATGTTGAAACCTTTCAGGCCCGCTTCTTCCGCGGTCGGGATGTCGGGCGCCGAGGCGAGGCGCTTGTCGTCGGTGATGGCGTAGGCGCGGATGGTGCCGGCGCGGACCTGGTTGATGGAGTTTGAGGTCTGGTCGACGATGATGTCGATCTGCCCGGCGATGAGATCGTTCAGCGCCGGCGCAGTGCCGCGATACGGCACGTATTGCAGCTTGATGCCGGACACGCTCTCGAAATAGACGCCGGCGATGTGGCTGCCGGAGCCTGCACCCGCGGTGCCGGCCGTTGGCGGCGACGGCCGTGACTTCAGCCACTCCAGCAGCTCCTTCAGCGAGGTCGCAGGCACCGCGTTCTTGCTGACCACGATCATCGGGTTGCTCGGCAGCAGCACCACCGGCTCGAGATCGGCGACGAGGTCGTAATTGAGCTTGTAGACGGCGCCGTTCGCAACATGGGTGCCGAGATGGCCGAAGGAGATGGTGTATCCGTCAGGCGGCGAGTGGACGGCGCGCCCCACCCCGATTGAGCCGCCGGCGCCGGTGACGTTCTCGATCACCAGGGCCTGACCAAGCGACTGGCGCATCCGCTCGGCGAGCACGCGCGCCATCGCATCGGACGGGCCGCCGGCGGCGAAGGGCACGATGATGGTGATGGGGTGCGACGGATAATCGTCAGCGCGCGCGACGCCGGTGAAAGCGAGGACAGCGATCAGCCCGGCCCAGACGGCCTTGTTCATAGTGGTCTCCCGGCGATTCTTTTTCTTCACCTCGCCCCGCAAGCGGGGCGAGGGAGAAGCAAGTCAGAACTGCGTGTAGTCGATCGGCTTGTGGCGATCGAGCGTACGGTCGACCTTCGGCAGTGGGTATTTCAGGCCGGTGGCGCAGTTGAACAGCATGACGCAGTCAGTCTTCGAGACGCGGCCGTCGGCGAGGCTTTCCTTGTAAGCCGCGTAGGTCGCAGCGCCCTCGGGGCACAGCAAGAGCCCCTCCTCGCGCGCGACTTCGTTCAGCGCCGACGAGATCTTGTCGTCGTCGACCGCGATGGCAAAGCCCTTGCTCTCGCGCACGGCGCGCAGGATGAGGAAATCGCCGATCGCTTGCGGCACACGGATGCCTGATGCGATGGTGTGGGCGTCCTCCCAGCGCGTCGCATGCTCGGTGCCGGCCTCATAGGCGCGCACCATCGGCGCGCAGCCGGAGGCCTGTACCGCGACCATGCGCGGGCGCTTCGAACCGATGAAGCCGATCTTCTCCAGTTCGTCGAACGCCTTCCACATGCCGATCAGGCCGGTGCCGCCGCCGGTCGGATAGAAGATCACGTCGGGTACGTCCCAGTTCAGCTGCTCGGCAAGCTCGAGGCCCATCGTCTTCTTGCCCTCGATGCGGTACGGCTCTTTCAAGGTCGAGGTGTCGAACCAGCCGACTTTTGCTTTTCCTTCGCCGACGATCTTGCCGCAATCGTCGATATAGCCGTTGACGCGGTAGACGGTCGCGCCCTGCAGCTCGATCTCGCTGACATTCACTTCAGGCGTATCGGCCGGGCAGAAGATCGTGGTCTTGATGCCGCAAGAGGTCGCGTAGGCCGCCAGCGCCGCGCCGGCATTGCCGTTGGTCGGCATCGCCATGTGTGTGACCCCGAGCGCCTTGCCCATCGACACCGCCATGACGAGACCGCGCGCCTTGAATGAGCCGGTCGGCAGGCGGCCCTCGTCCTTGACGATGATCTCGCCGCCGCCGAGCTTCTTGCCGAGCTTGGGCAGGCGGATCAGCGGCGTCGTCACTTCGCCGAGCGAGACGATATCCCGGCATTTGCGCACCGGCAGCAGCTCGCGGTAGCGCCACATGTCGGCGGGCCGCTGGCTCAACGCATCCTTGGTCAACGCCTTCTTCACGCCCGCGAGGTCGTAGCGCACCAGCAGCGGCTTGCCGGCCTTGGAGAGGTTGTGGACCTGGTCGGCGGCGTAATGATCGCCCTCCATGGCGCATTCGAGATGCGTGACGAAGGTCGGGCGTTCGATGGTGAGATTGTCGTTGTCTTTCACAACTGTTCTTTCGTTTGAGTTAGCAGTGAGAGCTTCAATAGGAACCACCCCGCGGGGTCCGGCCTTCAGCATCGGGGTACTTGGCATCCACCGCGATATTATCGTCCCTGCAAAGGCCGGAGTACCCCCAAATAAGTAGACGATCTCCGGGACGGGCACGCGATTCGAGGTGGAGCACAAACTCTTCGTAATCGTCGAAAATGAGCATCAACGGAGCAGAGCTTCCCGCGTACAAACGGTGCTCCAGAATAATCGGCTCACGTTCGAGAATATCCCGAACCTTGGCCAGTAGTTCCGGCGCAAGGATATTGGCACCTACTTCAGACCAATCGTCACGAGCCGCCATTGCAAGCCCGCTCTAAATATTCAACACCCGGCCGTACGCATCCAGCACGGCTTCCTTCATCATCTCCGACAGGGTCGGATGCGGGAATACCGTGTGCATCAGCTCTTCTTCCGTCGTCTCCAGGTTCATGGCGACGACGTAGCCCTGGATCAGCTCGGTGACCTCGGCGCCGACCATGTGCGCACCAAGGAGCTGGCCGGTCTTCTTGTCGAAGATCACCTTGACGAGGCCCTGGTCCTCGCCGAGCGCGATCGCCTTGCCGTTGCCGACGAAGGGGAATCGGCCGACGCGGATCTCGCGGCCGCTCTCTTTCGCCTTGGCTTCGGTCAGACCGACGGAGGCAACCTGCGGATGGCAATAGGTGCAGCCCGGGATCATCAGCTTGTCCATGGGATGCGGATGCAGGCCCTTGATCGCCTCGATGCAGATCACGCCCTCATGCTCGGCCTTGTGGGCGAGCATCGGGGGGCCCGCGACGTCGCCGATGGCGTAGATGCCGGGAACGTTGGTCTTGCCGTAGCCGTCGATCACGATGCAGCCGCGGTCGGTTTTGACGCCAAGCTTTTCAAGGCCGAGATTCTCGATATTGCCGACGACGCCGACGGCCGAGATCACTCGCTCGAACTCAGATGTGACGGGCTTGCCCTTGCCGTCGTCGATGGTGGCGACGACGCTGTCGGCCTTCTTCTCGAGCTTCGTCACCTTGGTCGAGGACATGATCTTGATGCCCTGCTTCTCCAGGCGCTTGCGCGCAAGGCCCGCGATCTCGGCGTCCTCGACGGGGAGAATCTGCGGCAGCACCTCGACGACGGTGACGTCGGAGCCCATGGTGTGGAAGAACGAAGCGAACTCGATGCCGATCGCGCCGGAGCCGACCACCAGCAGCGACTTCGGCATCCGCTCAGGCACCATCGCTTCGAAATAGGTCCAGATGCGGTCCTTGTCGGGCTCGATGCCGGGGAGCACGCGCGGGCGCGCGCCGGTGGCGACGATGATGTGCTTGGCCTGATAAGCCCCCTCGCCCAGCGAGCCCTTCGGGCCCTCGACGTCGGACTTCTTCACGGTGATCTTCCCGGGCGCATCGATCGAGGCGGCGCCCCAGATCACGCTGACCTTGTTCTTCTTCATCAGGAAGCCGACGCCGTCGTTCAGCCGCTTGGAGACGCCGCGCGAGCGCTGCACCACGGCCTTCGGGTCGAACGAGACCTTTTCGGCCGACAGGCCGTAATCCCCGGCGTGCTGCATGTAGTGGTAGATCTCGGCAGAACGCAGCAGCGCCTTGGTCGGGATGCAGCCCCAGTTCAGGCAGATGCCGCCGAGATAGGATTTCTCGACGATCGCGGCCTTGAAGCCGAGCTGGGCAGCGCGGATCGCGGTGACATAGCCGCCGGGGCCGGAGCCGATGATGATGACGTCGAAGGATGTGTCGGCCATGCTGGCTCCCATTCAACTGAACTTCGTAGGGTGGGCAAGCGAAGCGTGCCCACCGCCTTCCAACACCAAGAAAAGGTGGGCACGGCGCGTTGCGCCTTTGCCCACCCTACGGATTCACGCCTCGCGGCTCAGACCATCATCATGACGGGATTTTCGATCAGCTGCTTGAACGCGCCGATCAGCTCGGCGCCGAGCGCGCCGTCGATGGCGCGGTGATCGCAGGACAGCGTCACGCTCATCATGTTTGCGATCTCGATCTTGCCGCCGCGCACGACCGGGCGCTCCTCGCTGGTGCCGACCGCGAGGATCGTGGCATGCGGCGGGTTGATCACGGCGGTGAAGTGGCTGATGCCGAACATGCCGAGATTGGAGACCGCCGTGGTGCCGCCCTGGTATTCCTCCGGCTTCAGCTTGCGCGAACGGGCGCGCGCGGCAAAATCCTTCATCTCGTTGGAGATGGTCGAGAGCGTCTTGGTCTCGGCCTTGCGGATGATCGGCGTGATCAGCCCGCCCGGCATCGCCACGGCGACGCCGACATCGGAATGGTGGTGCTTGACCATGCCGCTTTCGGTCCAGCTGACGTTGCAGTTCGGGATCTTCTGCAGCGCCACCGCCATCGCCTTGATGACGAAGTCGTTGACCGAGATCTTGTAGAGCGGCTTCTTCTCCTTGTCCTTGGGAGCTGCCGCATTGATCTCCTCGCGCGCGGCGAGCAGCTTGCCGATGTCGCAGTCGATGGTGAGGTAGAAGTGCGGGACGTTCTGGATCGACGCGGTCAGGCGCTGCGCGATCGTGCGGCGCATGCCATCGTGCGGGACGACCTCGTAGGAGCCGGGCTCGAACAGCGACAGGATCTGCTTGTCCGACATCGTCGGTGCGATTGAGGGCGCACCGGCGGACGGGGCTGCGGCAGGCGCCTTGAGGCCCTTGCCCGATTTGGCCTGCTCGACGTCGCGTGCAACCACGCGGCCGTGCGGGCCGGTGCCTGTGACCATCGAGACATCGATGCCGGCTTCCTTGGCAAGACGGCGTGCCAGCGGTGATGAGAACACACGCGCCGCGTGGCCGTTGCTCTGCGCGGCGGGTGCGGCAGCTTGTGCCGCCGGAGCAGCAGCAGGCGCCGGCGCAGCCTTGGGTGCGGCCGGCGCAGCAGCGGGAGCCTCAGCGGCCTTCGGCGGTGCGGCCGAAGCGCTGGGCTTGGCGGCACCTGCAGCCTTCACGTCCTCGCCTTCACCGGCAAGCACCGCGATCACGTCGTTGACGGGGACGTCCTGCGTGCCCTCGGGCACGAGGATCCTGGCGATCGTGCCCTCGTCGATGGCCTCGACCTCCATGGTGGCCTTGTCGGTCTCGATCTCGGCGATGACATCGCCTGACTTGACCTTGTCGCCTTCCTTCTTCAGCCACTTGGCGAGGTTGCCCTTCTCCATCGTCGGCGAAAGAGCGGGCATCAGGATGTTGATGGGCATGCTGACCTCACGAAGATCTTCTCAAAACGTCGTCCCCGGGAGCGAGGACGAACAGACCAGGTTTTAGTTGCCGATGTCGCCTTGCCACAGGCGCTCATTGGCAGGAATGGAACGCCAATTCTTCATCATGGTGATGGAGCGGTCGTCGGCAAGGTCGATCCAGGGAATCCCGAACTTGTCGAGAATGTCCTTGGAGCCCTCGAAGGTGACGGACTCGCCGATCACCACCAGCTTGACTTTGAACAGACCGAGCGCGCCGGCACACATCGAGCATGGCGACAGCGTGGTGTACATGACCGTGTCGTGGAACGAGATCGCGCCGGCTTCGCGCAGGCAGCTCATCTCGCCATGAAGGATCGGATTGTTCTCCTGCACGCGGTTGTTGTGGCCGCGAGCGATGATCTTGTTGTCGCGCGTCAGCACGGCGCCGATCGGCAGGCCGCCTTGCGCGATCGAGGCCTCCGCTTCGCGGATCGCCTCCAGCATGAAATCGAAATGATAGGATTCGATCGCCACAGTCAGTGTCCCTTTCCGCGCGGCGTCGTGGTCCCGGTGTCGGTCGGACGCTCGATCTCGGCCTGGAACATCTCGAGGATCCGGTTCAGCGCGTCCTCCTCGGTGTATTCGCTCTCGCGCGCATAGGCGCGCGCGGCGTGGCGGGCGAGATCGACCAGCAGCAGGCCCCACATGTCGGGCTCCTCGAAGGCCCGCTGGAACGCCATCGACAGCCCGCCATCCAGCACGAACACGCGCAGGATCTCGACCGCATCATCGCGGGTCATGACGTCGGGCGGCAGTGGCTGCTCCTTCGGGCCCGCCATGACCTACCTGTAGCAGACGGCTTTGGCGGCCTCGACGACTTCCGCAGCCGACGGCAGCGCGAGCTTCTCCAGGTTCGCCGCATAAGGCATCGGCACGTCCTTGCCGGACACGCGCGCAACCGGCGCATCCAGATAGTCGAAGGCGTGCTCCATGATGCGCGCGGCGATCTCGGCGCCGACGCCGCTCTGCGCCCAGCCCTCTTCCACCGTGACGGCACGCCCGGTCTTCTTGACCGAGTTGATGATGGTCTCGGTATCCATCGGGCGCAGCGTGCGCAGATCGATCACCTCGGCCTCGATGCCCTCCTTGGCGAGCTCGTCGGCGGCCTTCAACGCGTAGGTCATGCCGTTCGACCACGAGATGATGCTGACGTGGGTCCCTGCGCGCACGATGCGCGCCTTGCCGATCGGAATCACGAAATCGTCGAGCTTCGGCACCTCGCCAGTGTGACCGTAGAGCACCTCGTTCTCGAGGAAGATCACCGGGTTGGGATCGCGGATCGCGGCCTTGAGCAGGCCCTTGTAATCGGCGGCCGAGAACGGCGCGACGACCTTGAGGCCCGGCACGTTCGAATACCAGGCCGAGTAATCCTGGCTGTGCTGGGCGGCCACGCGCGCGGCCGCGCCGTTCGGACCGCGAAACACGATCGAGCAGCCCATCTGGCCGCCGGACATGTAGAGCGTCTTGGCGGCCGAGTTGATGATGTGGTCGATCGCCTGCATGGCGAAGTTGAAGGTCATGAACTCGACGACCGGCTTCAAACCGGTCATCGCGGCGCCGACGCCGACGCCGGCAAAGCCGTGCTCGGTGATCGGGGTGTCGATGACGCGGCGGGCGCCGAATTCCTGCAGCAGCCCTTGCGTGACCTTGTAGGCGCCCTGATATTCGGCGACTTCTTCGCCCATCACGAAGACATCCGCATCGCGGCGCATCTCTTCGGCCATCGCGTCGCGCAGCGCTTCGCGGATGGTCTGGGTGATCATCTCGGTGCCGGCGGGCACTTCCGGATCGGGCGCGGCGACAGACTGCGGCGCCGGTGTAGCCTTTGAGTCCGAAGCCTTGGGCGCAGGCGCTTCCGCCTTGGCGGCGGCAGGCGGCGCGGACTCCGCAGCCGGCGCGGGCGCCTTGGCAAGATCGGCGGCGCTTTCGCCATCAGCGAGGATCGTCGCGATCGGCGTGTTGACGGGAACGTCGGCGGTACCCTCGGCGATCAGGATTTTGCCGAGCGTGCCCTCATCGGTCGCCTCGACCTCCATGGTGGCCTTGTCGGTCTCGATCTCGGCGATCACGTCGCCGGACTTGATCGTCTCGCCCTCTTTTTTCAGCCATTTGGCGAGGTTGCCTTTTTCCATCGTGGGCGACAACGCGGGCATCAGCACTTGAATTGGCATATCGACTCCAAAGAAAGCTTGCGCGCGTTTAGCGGTAGATGTCGGTCCAGAGCTCGGCGGCTTCCGGCTCGGGATCATGCTGGGCAAAGTCGGCGGAGGCGTTGACGATGTCACGCACCTCGGCATCGATCGCCTTGAGGTCGGCCTCGCTCACCTTCGCCGCAAGCAGGCGGTTGCGCACCTGCTCGATCGGGTCCTGGTCGTGCCGGACTTTCTCGACCTCCTCACGCGTGCGGTATTTTGCCGGGTCGGACATCGAATGGCCGCGATAGCGGTAGGTCTGCATTTCCAGGATGAAGGGGCCCTTGCCGGCGCGGCACCAGGCCGCCGCCTCGTCACCCGCAGCCTTGACGGCGCGGACGTCCATGCCGTCGACCTGCTTGCCGGGAATGTTGAAGGACACGCCGCGCTTGGAGAAATCCTGCTGCGCCGAGGCGCGCGAGACCGCGGTGCCCATGGCGTAGCGGTTGTTCTCGATGACGTAGATCACCGGCAGCTTCCAGAGCTCCGCCATGTTGAAGCTCTCGTAGACCTGGCCCTGGTTGGCCGCGCCGTCGCCGAAATAGGTGACGCTGACATTGCCGTTGCTGCGATAATTGTTGGCGAAAGCAAGCCCGGTGCCGAGCGAGACCTGCGCGCCGACGATGCCGTGGCCGCCGTAGAAGTGCTTCTCCTTGCTGAACATGTGCATGGAGCCGCCCTTGCCCTTGGAATAGCCACCGCGGCGTCCCGTGAGCTCGGCCATCACGCCGTTGGCTTCCATGCCGGTCGCAAGCATGTGACCGTGGTCGCGATAGCCGGTGATGACCTGATCGCCCTCCTTCAGGGCCATCTGCATGCCGACCACCACGGCCTCCTGGCCGATATAGAGGTGGCAGAAGCCGCCGATCGCACCCATACCGTAGAGCTGGCCGGCCTTTTCCTCGAACCGCCGGATCAGGAGCATGTCGCGGAGCGCCTTCAGCTCTTGCTCCCTCGTGAACTCCGGGGGCGAACCGCCGTTGGTCTTGTCCTGCTCAGCGCTTGCGGCGGCTTTCTTCGGTGCGGCCATGGGAATTCCGGGTCAGAGAAATCTAAGTCCTCTCTAACCTAACTCAATCGCGTGTGAAAGCACTGCAGCGGCATGCCACGACTTTCATTATGCCGCACTGCAACGTGGCCGAAATTTTGCAAAACCTTTGGCGCGGATCAGGCAACATTAGCTCCGCGCCATCGAGAGCCCTGCACGCAGACGAGGCAACGACAATCGGACACGCATATCTCGGGTGCTGAATTCCGATGCGTGTCCGATTCGAAGCACTGGGCTTACCAACCGAGCTCGCGCAGATACGCCGCTCGGGCGGCAACGCCGGTGTGCGTGAAGTCGGTGAAGACCCCATCGACGCCGAGACGGAAGAATTTGAGATATTCCTGGGCGGGATCGGCGTGATAGTCGGCTGCGAGATATTTCTTCTCGTTCCGGAACGTGAAGACGTGCACGAACAGGCCGAGCTTGTGCGCGTCGGCGATCAGGCTGGTCGCCTCCTGCGTCGAGGCGTCCGGCGCCGATCCCTTGTAGGGCGTGCCGTCGGCGTTGGCGCTCCTCCACAGCACGACCTTGAGTGGCACGATATAGGCCTTCCACGGGCCGATGCCGTCGGCATATGTCTTGATCTCAGCCAGGCCCTCAGGGGTCAGCATCGCGTCATAGAGGCGCGCATCGCCCGCAACCGTCCAGTCGAACGGACGGGAATTGGTGATGTTGTTGAGCAGCACCTTGCCGGTCTTGAAGTCGATGCCGTTGCCGTCGATGAGCTGGACCTGCCGCGTCTGAAGGCCATGGCTGCGCATATATTTCAGGCTGCCCGGCTCGAAGCTCTGAACGAAGATAGGCGCGTCCTTGGAGTTGAGGTCGTTGTCCTTGATGATCTTGATCAGGGCATCTTCGAGCGGACGGCTTCCCGGCGCGCCGCAGCCGTTTGCGATGGCTTGGGCATTGTTCCAGGTCGGGTTCTTGGTTTCCGGATAGACCAGGATGGGACGCCCCGTCTCCTTGCTCTTCGCCTTGGCGATGTCGATTATGTCCTGGAAGCTGATGACAGGGAATTTGCCGTTGAAGATCCTGGGCCGCTCGTTGGCCGCATCGTAGGTGGTGCCGCCGATCCACTGCTTCAGCTCGGCCATGGTGAAATCGGTGATCGACCAGTCGTTGGTGTGATCCTCACCGTCGACGATCAATGATTTCAGCACCGATTTGGGATCGGCGGGATCAGTGAGGTCGACGAGGTAGTCGGCGGGCGTGCCTGCGGCAGCCGGTGCCTTGACGCGCACACCTGATACGGTGCGTTTACGCGCCGCGACCGCCGGATTGGTCTTCGCGACTTCGGCGACGTTGGTGTTGTCGGCCAGCCAGGGGTTGTGGCGCGCAACCAGAACGCAATCCTTGGTGAGGTGCAGATCCTCTTCCAGCGCGTCGGTTCCGAGCGCCGCGGCGAGCTCATAGGATGCCTCGGTCTCTTCGGGCACCAGGCCCGGCACGCCGCGATGTCCGAGGATCAGCGGCGCCTTGCCGTCAACGGTCAGGAAGGGTTTTGCGCGGGCCGGGGTGGTCTGCGCCAGAGACATCGACGGCGCAAGAGACACCAGGGCCGCCACACCGAGCAGCATCGCTCCGACATGTATCTTCCGCTGCAAAGGATTGGTCGTCATGGCCGCGCCTCCGTCTGTACCTGGCATCGCGTCGAGCGCGATCGGACTGCCGTCTTGTCTCAATTGTCTGACAGACGGATGACGGCGGGTCGGGCGGTCACGGATCTGCACAGGCGGCGCCGCGACGCCGCCGCCTGTGTCTCCCCATTCGGGACCTGCCGATCAGAAGAAGCCGAGCTTCTTCGGGCTGTAGCTGACCAGCAGGTTCTTGGTCTGCTGGTAGTGATCGAGCATCATCTTGTGGGTCTCGCGACCGACGCCCGACTGCTTGTAGCCGCCGAACGCCGCATGGGCGGGATAGGCATGGTAGCAATTGGTCCAGACCCGGCCAGCCTGGATTTCCCGGCCGAAGCGGTAGCAGCGATTGGCATCGCGGCTCCAGACACCAGCCCCCAAGCCATAGAGCGTATCGTTGGCGATCGCGAGCGCATCGTCATCAGTCTTGAAGGTCGTGACGGAGACGACTGGGCCGAAGATCTCCTCCTGAAAAATCCGCATCTTGTTGTGGCCTTCGAACACGGTCGGCTGGACGTAAAAACCACCAGAGAGATCGCCGCCGAGCTCGGCCCGTCCGCCGCCAGCGAGCACCTTGGCACCTTCCTGCTTGCCGATGTCGATATAGGACAGGATCTTGGCGAGTTGCTCGCCAGAGGCCTGCGCACCGATCATGGTGTCGGCCGCGCGCGGATCGCCCTGCTTGATGGCCGCGACGCGCTTCAGCGCCCGCTCCATGAAGCGGTCGTAGATGTCGGCGTGCACCAGTGCGCGGCTCGGACAGGTGCAGACCTCGCCCTGGTTCAGCGCGAACATGACAAAGCCTTCGATCGCCTTGTCGAAGAAGTCGTCGTCTTCAGCGGTGACGTCCTTGAAGAAGATGTTCGGCGACTTGCCGCCAAGCTCCAGTGTGACGGGGATGAGGTTCTGGCTGGCATATTGCATGATCAGCCGGCCGGTCGTGGTCTCGCCGGTGAAGGCGATCTTGGCAATGCGCGGGCTCGAGGCGAGCGGCTTGCCGGCCTCCAGGCCGAAACCGTTGACGATGTTGAGCACGCCTGATGGCAAGAGATCGCCGATGATCTCGGCCCACACCATGATCGAGGCCGGCGTCTGCTCGGCAGGCTTCAGCACGACGCAATTGCCGGCGGCAAGCGCCGGCGCGAGCTTCCAGCAGGCCATCAGCAGCGGGAAGTTCCAGGGAATGATCTGGCCGACGACCCCGAGCGGCTCGTGAAAATGATAGGCGATGGTGTCGTGGTCGATCTCGCCGATCGAGCCTTCCTGGGCACGCACGACGCCTGCGAAATAGCGGAAGTGGTCGATGGCGAGCGGCAGGTCGGCAGCGCGGGTCTCGCGGATCGGCTTGCCATTGTCCCAGGTCTCGGCGACCGCGAGGCGCTCGAGATTTTCTTCCATGCGGTCGGCGATGCGATTGAGGATCGCTGCGCGTTCGGCAACGCTGGTGCGTCCCCACGCGCCCTTCGCTGCATGCGCGGCATCGAGGGCCGCTTCGACGTCCTGCGCGTCGGAGCGCGCGATCTTGCAGACGATCTTGCCGTTGACGGGCGAAGCGTTGTCGAAATACTTGCCCGCGATCGGCGCGACGAATTTGCCGCCGATGAAATTGTCGTAGCGTTCGGCGAACGGACTCTGGGTGACGCCGAGGAATTCCACCTTGTTCATTGATCACTCCCATGTTGATGTTTGCGCAAATCGTCGTGTGTTCACGACTTGCGCCAACGATCTCGCGGGAGGTGGATTCTGTCAGCCCGGGCGGGAACGATGGAAGAGCGGACCTGTCGCAGTTCTGCGACAGTCAGTGTTTCAGGTCGAAGCGCTTCAGCTTCCGGTGTAGCGTCGCGCGACTGACGCCGAGGGCCTTGGCCGCCGCCGAGACATTGCCGCCGGCGCGGAGCAGAGCCCGCTGCAACACCGCACGCTGGCCGCCGGCGAGGTGATCATGCGCGACATCGCCGCCAAGCAGATCGCCCGCAGGGACCGGCTGCAACGCCCTGCCCGGCGCGATCCCGAGCGCTGCGCGAGCGGTCCGGGTCGCACCGATCACGAGATCGTCCGCATCGACCGCGACGAGTCCAATGGACTGGCCGTCCGGTCCTTGCGTCAGCACGATGCGGGCATGCGCGAAGGCGCGGCGAAACAAATCGGCCTCGATGCGCCTCGCCGCCTCACCCGCCGCCAGCGCGATCAGGTTGGAGAACGCATCGGTGCGATCGGCGCGGCAGGAGGAGACGTCGAGCACGCCGGCAAAGGCCGCCTCGTGGTCATAGATCGGCACCGCCGTGCAGCTCAAAAGCGTGTTGCGGGTGAAGAAATGCTGATCGCGGTCGATCGTCAGCGGGCGCTGCTCGACGACGCAGGTGCCGATGCCGTTGGTGCCCTCGTGTTCCTCGCTCCAGAGCGCGCCAGTCCACAGGCCCCAGGATTCAAACGTCGCATCGTCGGCCGGCGTGCCGCGGCGGTCGACCGGAACGCCCTTACCGTCTGCGAGCAGCACGCAACAGCCGGCCGCACCAACCGCCTGATAGAGCCGGTCCATGGCGCCTTGCGCGGCCGCCAGCAGTGGCGCGATGCGCTCACGCGCCTGTCGCAGCTCGGCGTCGCTCAGCCGCAGCGGCGCGCTGCGGCCGGAGGGATCGAGATGATGCAATCGGGATGAACGGCACCACGAGGCCACGAGCGCGGACCGAGCCGCCTGGCCTGATGCAATGGCGGCTTCGACACGAGCCGCGTGATGCCGGGGCATTGACCCATCCATCACCGTTTCCTCCGGACAGCAGTCTAGGCAGCGCCTCGCAAATCCAGATTGATCTCCGTCAACCTTCGGCGGCATCGCCCGGACAAGCAATCTGCCCTCGTCACGCCGCCGTCAAGGTGGCGGACTGGTCGCGGATCTACGACCTTCGGAATAGTCGGGGGCTGCTTTCGCGCGCCGTTTCGAATGCTGCGGAAGGCGCTAGTTCTGCGGGATCATCCGAACGAGATCATGCGGATTGACATAGTCGAGCTGGAACCGGGCCCGCTCGTCCAGCATGTCAGGGTCGATCTTCTCGGTGCGCAACAGCGACACGCGCTGCTCGCTGCGAGCACGCTCGCGCTTGAGCTGGGCGAGCTCGCTGGTCAGCGCGATGATCTCCTGGTCGAGTTCCTGGCGGGCGTTGAGGCCGTACTTGCCGGTGTAGGCGTTGACCCCGAAATAGCCGACGATCGCGGCCGCCATCGCATAGAGGGCGAGACCGGTCAGGATCGATTTGAGGCGGGCGCGGGAGACCATGATGGCAAGATGGGCCAGCTTGGTTAAGGGAGTGCTAACCGCGCTTCTATCCACACCGCCAACCACGATCGTCATGCCCGGCCTTGTGCCGGGCATCCACGTTCTTCCTCGCCGCGGGCCAAGACGAGGATGGCCGGGTCAAGCCCGGCCATGACGGAGATTTTGGTGTCAGCCTTACCCGTGATGCTTCGCCACGTGCGCGGCGAACGCATCGATATAGGCCTGGAGCACGCCCTTCAGCGAGTCCTTGGTCAGATTGCCCTCGGCGTCAAAAGCATCGCCGACCGCGTTCAGATAGGCCTCGGGCTGCTGCAGGATCGGGCCGGAGATGCCCGGCAGGATGTGCTGCAGCGCCTTCGCAGCGCTGACACCACCGAGCGGGCCCGGCGAGTTCGAGATGATGCCGACCGGCTTGCCGTTGAACGAGCTCTTGCCATACGGGCGCGAGGCGACGTCGATGGCGTTCTTGAGCACGCCCGGGATCGCGCGATTGTATTCGGGAGTGACGAAGATGACGCCGTCGGACTTCTGCAGCTTCTCGCGGAAGGCCAGCCAGTCGGCGGGCGGCGCGCCCTCGAGGTCCTGGTTGAAGAACGAGATGCCGGCGGGGGTGATGACCTCGAGCTTGAGTGAGCCAGGTGCGAGCTTTGCGAGCGCATGGGCGATCTTCAGCGAGAAGCTGTCCTTGCGCAGGCTGCCGGCGATCACGACGATGTTGTAGGCCATCAGATTATCCTTGGTTTGTTCTCGAAGCCTTGAGGGGGAAGTGCCCGCGGCACTTAAGCGATCCGGGCCAATGGATGCAAGTGCATGGACCGGTCCGATTTGGAAACGCTGCGTTTCCTAGAAGCAGATGCTCGCCCAAAACAATCGGGCCGCCAAGCGGCGGCCCGATCTCTCGTGCAAATCTGCAAATGGATCAGATCGTCGGATTCCAGGCCGAGGGGATCAGGCGATATTTCGCGCCGTCCTTCTCGACATGACCGACCGAGGGGAAAGTGAAGTGGAAGCCGACCACCGTCGCCTTCTCCGCAGCCGCCATGTCCAGGAACTTGTGACGCGTTTCCTGGGCCATCGCGGGATCATTGTCGAACGCCACATGCCAGTCCGGATTGCGCAGGAAGAACTCCGGAATGTTGGTGACGTCGGACTGGATCAGCACCTTCTTGTCGCCCGAGGCAACCGCAAACGAAGTGTGACCGGGCGTATGGCCCGGGGTTGCGATCGAGGTGATACCCGGCGCGACCTCCTTGCCCCACTCGTACTTCGTCACCTTGGACTCCAGGCCCGCGAAGGTCTTCTTCACGTTCGCGAAGTAGTTCTTCGTCATCTCGTTCGGAGCCTTGGCCGCGTTCTCGTCGCTCTCCCAAAACTCCCAGTCCTTCACCGGCACCATGATCTCGGCATTCGGGAAGGCAAGTCCTCCGTCGGCCAGACGGATGCCATTGGTGTGGTCGGGATGCAGATGCGACAGCAGCACGATGTCGATGCTCTTGGGGTCGACGCCTGCGGCCTGCAGATTTTGCAGGGTGCGGCCGACCGCGCCCTTGCTCGGCTCCAGATTGGCAACGCCGTTGCCGGTATCGATCAGCACCAGCTTGGAGCCGGTGTTGATCAGCTGCGGGTTGAACGGCACCGTGACCATGCCCTTGGGCATGTAGACGGCGTCGGCGGCCGCGAGCGCCTCTTCCTTCGGAACGTTGACGACGAACTTGTCCGGCATCGGGAAGCTGCGGGCACCGTCATTGATCGAGGTGCACTCGAAGCTGCCGACCTTGTAGCGGTAGAAGCCCGGCGCCTGCGCACCGGCTTGCGGCACTGCGGCATTGGCGGTGGAGGGCCGGAATCCGGTCAAGGCGGCTGCGCCGATGGCAGCCGTGCCCACGAGCAGATGACGGCGAGAGAGATCGGTCATGAAGTTGTCCCCTTCTGAGCGCGCGTTGCGGTTTTCCCGCTTTCAACGCGGCGGAATAATCTCCCGCTTCGCTCAGAAGGCAAGACGTCTTTTGGGTGACCTGCGCTCGCAGATCACGATTATTTATTTGGGTTGATGAGGAATTTTTCGCCGGTGGCGCGTTTGGCATATGCTGCGATGTTGGCGGGATCGAGCGCCTCCTGCAGCGACACCACCTTGGTGTAGTGGCTGGCAAACGTCGTCTTCAGTTCGCTCACGACACGCTGGCGCAACCGTCCGATGTCGGCAGGTCCGATCTTCTGCAGGAACGGGGTCAAGAGCCAGCCGCCGACGCCCCAGGCCATGCCGAATCCGCGCGGCAGCTCGATCGGACGGATATCGAGCCCGCCGTAGACATAGACCTGCTTGTGCACGCTGGAGCCGTAACGGCTGTATTCCTTCGCGGTCTTGTTGATCGCGATTTCCATGCAGTTGAGGATGTCGCCGGCGAGCTTGCCGCCGCCGATCGCATCGAAGGCGATGGTGGCACCGGTCTCGACCAGCGCATTGGTGAGATCGTCGAGAAAGCCCGGCTTGCTGGAATCGACGACGTGCTTGGCGCCGATCTTCTTCAGGATGTCCGCCTGCTCCTGGCTGCGCACGATGTTGACGAGCGGAATGCCGTCCTTGATGCAGATCTTGTTCAGCATCTGGCCGAGATTGGAGGCGGCCGCGGTGTGCACTAGCGCCTTGTGGCCTTCACGCCGCATCGTCTCGGTCATGCCGAGAGCGGTGAGCGGATTGACGAACCAGGACGCGCCCTCGGCCGCGCTCGTGCCCTCGGGCAGCGGCTGGCAGTCCCGCGCCTTCAACGTGCGGTACTGCGCGTACATCGCGCCGCCGATCATCGCGACGGTCTTGCCCATCAGCGCCTTCGCAGCGTCCGACGAGCCGGTCTTGATGACGATTCCGGCGCCCTCATTGCCGACAGGCAAGGACTGGTCGAGCCGCGCGCCCATGGCGCGCATCGCACCGTCAGGCACCTTGGCTGTGATAACGGGCGCCTCCTTCGTACCTGATGCCTTGGCCGTGCTCATGTCGGCCGCGCCGACCAGCAGGCCTAGGTCGGACGGGTTGATCGGCGCAGCCTCGATGCGGACGACGACCTCGTCGTCCGCGGGCTCGGGGGTCGGCACGTCCAGAAGCGAGATCTCGAGCTCACCGCTCGTCTTGATCAGCGAACGCAGTTGCAGTCCGGTCTTGCCGTCGCTCATGTCGATCCTCCCGTGTCCTGTTGAGGCGCCGGCTTATGCCAGCGCCTTCAGTGCCGCCTTGCCGCCGTACAGCGCCTGCTTGCCGAGCTGCTGCTCGATACGGAGGAGCTGGTTGTATTTGGCGGTGCGATCGGAACGTGCAAGGGAGCCGGTCTTGATTTGACCGCAGTTCGTGGCGACCGCGAGGTCGGCGATGGTGGAATCTTCGGTCTCGCCGGAGCGGTGTGACATGACGGAGGTATAGCCGGCCTTGTGCGCCATCTCGACGGCGGCGAGCGTTTCGGTCAGCGTGCCGATCTGGTTGACCTTGATCAGGATCGAATTGGCGCGACCGGCCTTGATGCCTTCGGCGAGGCGCTTGACGTTGGTGACGAAGAGATCGTCGCCGACCAGCTGGCACTTGTTGCCGATCAGGTCGGTGAGCTCCTTCCAGCCATCCATGTCGTCTTCCGACATGCCGTCCTCGATGGTGACGATCGGATAGCGGCCGACGAGATCTGCAAGGTACTTGGCCTGCTCGGAGATCGAGCGGGTCTTGCCCTCGCCTTCATAGACATACTTGCCGTCCTTGAAGAACTCGGTCGAGGCGCAGTCGAGGCCGATCACGATGTCGGAGCCTGCCTTGTAGCCGGCCTTGCCGATGGCGTTCATGACGAATTCGAGCGCAGCGTCCGCCGAAGGCAGGTTCGGAGCGAAGCCGCCCTCGTCGCCGACATTGGTGTTGTGGCCGGCCTTCTTCAGCTCCGACTTCAGCGTGTGGAACACTTCCGCGCCGTAGCGCAGGCCCTCGGCGAAGGAGGACGCACCGACGGGCAGGATCATGAATTCCTGGAAGTCGATCGGGTTGTCGGCGTGAACGCCGCCATTGATGATGTTCATCATCGGCACCGGCAGGAGGCGTGCCGAGGTGCCACCGACGTAACGATAGAGCGGCATGTCGAGCGAGTTCGCGGCCGCCTTGGCGCAGGCCAGCGAAACGCCGAGGATCGCGTTGGCACCAAGCCGACTCTTGTTCGGCGTGCCGTCGAGATCGATCATGATCTGATCGATCTGGGCCTGCTGCTCGACATCGAGACCGCTCAGCGCCTCGAAGATCTCGCCGTTGACGGCGCCGACCGCCTTGGTGACGCCCTTGCCGAGATAGCGGGCCTTGTCGCCGTCGCGCAGCTCGACAGCCTCATGAGCGCCGGTGGAGGCGCCTGACGGCACCGCGGCACGGCCAAGCGCGCCATCTTCCAGCACGACGTCGACCTCGACGGTGGGGTTGCCGCGGCTATCGAGGATTTCGCGTCCGATGATGTCGATGATGGCGGTCATGAGGGCCTCTTTTCGGGGAACAAACGGGGGCAGTTGGCGGTGCTTCTACCGCAATGCATCGAAGCGGAAAAGGCCGGGTGACGGCCGCGCCACGATTGGCTATGAGGACCGCATGTCGAAAAAACCAAGCAAATCGAAGACCTCACCCAGCCTGCAGCTCGGCCGTGCCGTGGAATGGCCTGATGCGCCCGAGAAGGCGAAGCTTGACCGCGTGCCCAATCCGCAAGCCGGGACCGATTATCTGGTCCGTTTCACCGTGCCGGAATTCACCTCGCTCTGCCCGGTGACGGGCCAGCCCGATTTCGCCCATCTCATGATCGACTACGCGCCAGGCCAGTGGCTGCTGGAGTCAAAATCCCTGAAGCTCTACATCGCGAGCTTCCGCAACCATGGTGCCTTCCACGAGGACTGCACGGTGATGATCGGCAAGCGCATCGCGAGCGAGATCAAGCCGAAATGGCTGCGCATCGGAGGCTACTGGTACCCCCGCGGCGGCATCCCGATCGACGTGTTCTGGCAGACCGGCCGCGTGCCGAAGGGCCTGTGGGTGCCCGAGCAAGGCGTCGCGCCATATCGCGGGCGGGGGTAGTTGGGGACCAGCGCCGACGGTTCGACGGACTCGATCAACCGCGCTCTGTCGTCCGCGCGAACCGTTGACGTCTCCGACGTGAGATCGATTCTCTCATTCCGTAGCCGGCGCCGAAGCCAAAGGCGAACGTTGCAAGCAGTATCAACAATCCAGCCATCGTATCCCTCAGCACGAACCGTAGGTCGAACTGGGATGCCTCCGCAAGATTAGTAGAAATACCAGCGAAGTCCGGTTGGACTTAACGTTATCTGTAATTCCTGATGCGCACTCCCGAAACGCTGCCACGTCGCTTCCACTCGCCAACCTGATGCGAGTGGACGCCTCAAAGACTGTAGTCTGCCTCGAAACCATCTCCCCGATGCCGCAACCCGCGCCGCGACCAAATATTGCGAAAGCGATCAAGGGCCCAATCAAGGGCACGGTCAAAGATTGTTAGGTAACAGCGCGGATTTGAGGTCTCGGCCGTCCCCTTTTGTTCTTTGTTTCGGTCGTTGAGTCTTGGCGGATGGCAAACTCGTCAAGTCCCTTGCCGTTTCTCATCGCTTGTTTAAGCCACTTGGGTTGCAATCCGCGGCCGGCCCAGGTTTGAGTGGGATCATCGGGATTTCTGAATTTTGGTGCCAGCCTTGCGCCCTTGCGCTTTGCAGTCTTCGCAGGCGAGCGAAGAGGCAGGCCACGAGCGTGGCGACCCTGCGAAATTACGTTCAGCCTCCTGTCGATTTCGAGCATCTGCGCTCGCATTTTAGCGATCAGCGCAACCTGGACCTCCTGGTAGAGATGCCAAAGCTCGTCTGCCGACAACCCCAAAATCTGCTGCTTCAACATGGGAGGTTCGCACCCTACCGGATTTAGGAACATACAAATTCACGATCTCATTGCGAATTCGACAACAAAGACTGCCGTTAGCGCATTGAGGTCCGTGCATGCCGACTCATTTGTGTCATTCAATTGACGATCATCGATCGTTTCCCTGACACAGGACTGACATCAGCTATCGAATATCGGCAATCGAAGTCCGATCTTCGCCTCCCTCAGGGGGCGCGCGCAATTCTCGTTGCAGAGAACGGCGGCCGTCGGCCGGGCCGTCACTTACGCCACTTCCCTCACCCTGGTGATGAAGCTGTCCACCTCGCCCGTCAGCGAGCTCGACTGGCTCGACAGGTCGGCGGCGGCCTTCAGCACGCCGGTGGCGGCGCGGCCGGTCTCGTTGGCAGCCGACGAGACGGTTGCGATGTTGCGGGTCACGGTCGACGTCGCTTCCGCCGTGTGCTGCACGGTGTTGGCGATTTCGGCGGTGGCCTTGTTCTGCTCCTCGATCGCGGCGGCGATGACCCGGTTGATGCTCGAGACTTCCTCGATGGTCTTGACGATACCGTCGATGGCGGAGACCGCCTTCTGCGTCGCGCCCTGGATCTCGGTGATCTGGGCACTGATCTCCTCGGTCGCCTTCGCCGTCTGCGACGCCAGGTTCTTCACCTCGCTCGCCACGACCGCAAAGCCGCGTCCGGATTCGCCGGCGCGCGCGGCCTCGATGGTCGCGTTCAGCGCCAGCAGATTGGTCTGGCCCGCGATCGAGGTGATGAGGCCGATGACCTCGCCGATGCGGTCGGCTCCGTCGGCGAGTGCGCGCATGGTGCTGTCGGTCTCCTTGACGGTGACGACGGCATGCTCGGTGGCACGGCTCGCCTGCTCGACCTGACGATTGATCTCGCGGATCGAGGCATTGAGCTCCTCGGCCGCGGCTGCAACGGTCTGCACGCCGCCGCCGACCTGATCGGCCAGCGTCGAAGCCGAACCAGCCTGGGCCTGGGCTTCCGCCGCCGTGCTCGACATCGAGCGCGCCGTGGTCTCCAATTCGCCCGAGGCGCTCGACAGTGCCTGCACCATTTGGCCGATCCGGCTCTCGAACTGCCGCACGAGACCCGAGAGTTCGCCAGCGCGCTTCTCTTTCTCGGCGCGCTCGGCGGCCTGATCGCCGGAGAGACGCTCGGCCTTGATCATGGCGTCCTTGAACACCTGTAGCGCCAACGCGATGCGGCCGATTTCGTCGTTACGGTCGAGGCCCGGGACGTCGCTGGCGAAATCATGATCGGCAAAGCGCGTCATCACACCGGTGATCGCGGTCAGCGGCCGGGTCACGCGGTTGCGCATCAGCAGCAGGCCGCCGATCATCAGCGCCAGCGAGGCCGGCATCAACAGGCCGAACAGAATCAGGCTGAAGCGGGCGCGCGAGGCGCCCTCCTCCGCCCGCGCGATCATGTTGGCGAGCGCGGTCTGCGTGACGATGACGACGTTGTTGGCGCCAACGAGCTGGCGATCCCGGTAGTCGATGCCGACGACGCCGGCGGGCTCGCCCGCGAGCAGCTTGGTCGCAATGGCATTGCGCTCGTCGCTGAGCGCGCCGGAGATTTCTGGCTCGGCGGTCCGGATCGCCTGCAACAGCTCGGGTGAAGCCACGTTCGGGCTGAGATCGCGCACCACCAGCCAGGCCTGCTGGATGCGGCCGCGCAGGTCGGCGAACGCGACGCCGTCGGCTGCAGTCCAGGTCTTGTTGGCCAGGATCGAGGAAAACTGGGCGAGGATGGTCTGGCCGGCGTTGGCGCGGGCCTGCCAGGAAGCCTGCTTGGCAATCAGGAGGCGATCGACCACCGGATCGATCAGCGTCATTGCATTGTCGACATGGGCGGTGACGTCGCCGATCGCATCCATGAAGGCATCGCTGACCTTGGCCCAGCCAGGCGTCAGACTGGCTTCACGTGCGGCCTTGTCCTGCTTTAGAGCGATGATCGCGCGCGGCCGCAACTCCTCGAGCTGGGTCCAGATGCCGCGCAGCTTGTCGAGCTTCTCGGCAAGACCGGGCGCATCGACGGAGGCGAGGCTCTGCAACGCCTGCGCGTAATTCTTCTGCACGGTAGCCCGCTGCTCGGCGAGGCTGCTCATGACGCTGTCGGGCGCGGGCGCAGCCGCGGCGAGATAGCTCAGCGTGTCGCCGCGCTCCAGGCGGAAGATCACCAGCGTGTTGGTCAGGTCGCGGCTCGCAATCGTCAGCGAGACGATGCGGTTGCTGTCCAAGTACCGCGTCACTGCGAGCTTCAGCGCGTAGGCGCAGATGACGACAAGGATGAGGCCGAGAGATCCAACCACCGCTCCGAGAATGCGGGCGACCGAACGCTGCTTTTGCATCGACTGATCCATAGATGTTGCCGCCGGCTAGCGGTTCGGGCGGCACTCTACGGAGCGAACGGTGAGATTTGGTTTAAGATTGCAAGGATCGAGCAAGCCTTCGTTTCCGGGAAAATACGGAACAACGGTATTGTGATACGTCCATCAAGCGCGTGCGTCGGACGGCGCACGCTGCTTGAGCATCCGGGCGCAGACGAGGCCGAGCATCACCATGATTGCGGCGCTCGCAAACAACGTCGGCACCTTGCCGCCATGCTGCAGTCCGAGGCCATAGGCGATCGGGCCGACCGTCTGCCCCATGAAGAAGAAAAACGAATGCAGCGACATCGCGGTCGCCCGCGCCCCGATCGACAGCTCGCTGGCGAACACCTGCAAGCAGCCATGGATCATGTAGAAGCCCCAGCCCATCGCCAGCATGCTGGCGAATTGCACCTTCCAGCCCGGACCGAAAGCGAGCGCGCCGAGTTGCAACGCCACAAGGCAGCCGCCAGCGATCATCAAACCCTTGACGCCGAGCAGCGGCAGCATGCGCGAGACCGTAAACGTGTAGAGCAAGCCGCCGACCGCAAACCCCGCGATCACGATGCCCGCGATCGACAATGATTTTTCGCCGAGATCGAACAGGAACGCAGCGATGAAGGGAAACAGGCCGAACACGCAGCAGCCTTCGACGAACACGGCGGAGTAGCAGTATCGCGTGTTGGGATTGGCGAAGATGGTGCGGTAGCCCTGCCGCAGGGTTTTCAAATCGGTTTTCGGCGGCGCTGTCAGCGCGGCACCGCGGAAGCCTGCCGCAACCGCGACGGCCGCAATCAGGCCAAGCGCACCGAGGATCACGAGCACGCCGCGCCAGCCGATGAAATCGCCGATGATGCCGGAGGCGGACGCGCCGAGCAGATTGCCGGTCATCGACCCCGCCATCGTGCGCCCGATCGCGACTTGTCGCTTGGCGGGCGCAACGAGATCGGCCGTCAGGCCCAGCGCCACTGGAAACACACCGCCCGAGGCGATGCCGGCCAGAATGCGGCTCGCGAACAGGCCGGAGAACGTGGTCGTGAGCGCGCCGAGAATGCAGGCGGCACCGAGCAGCGCCAGGCACAGCGTCATCAATCGCGCTTTACCGAACAGATCGGCGGCGGCGCCAATCGCAGGCTGCACCAGCGCATAGATCAGGGCAAAGCCAGCCGCGATGCTTGCAGCCGTCGCGATGCTGATCGAAAAATCCTCTGCGATATGCGGCAGAACAGGATCAAGCGCGCGCGTCGACAACGCCGCCGAGAAGCCGGCGAGCGCGATGATGTTGATCGCGGGCGGAAACTTCTGGTCGGACGGCGGCCTGGTTACAGGCTGGTGCATCAGCGCGTAGTGCCCTTGGCCAGCGCGTCGAACGCCATCAGTCTGCGGATCAGCCCTTCGAACTCGCGTAGCGGCACCATGTTGGGGCCGTCGGACGGCGCGCGATCCGGATCGGGGTGGGTCTCGATGAAGACACCGGCAACACCGACGGCCACAGCCGCGCGCGCCAGCACCGGCACGAACTCGCGCTCGCCCCCGGAGGACGCGCCCTTCCCGCCCGGCTGCTGCACCGAATGGGTGGCATCGAAGATCACGGGCGCGCCGGTCGTGCGCGCCATGATGGGAAGCGAACGCATGTCCGACACCAACGTGTTGTAGCCGAAGGACGCGCCGCGTTCGGTGACGAGCACGTTGGGATTGCCGGCACTGGTGATCTTGCTCACGACATTCGTCATGTCCCAGGGCGCGAGGAATTGGCCCTTCTTGACGTTGACGACCTTGCCGGTTGCAGCCGCGGCCAGCAGCAGATCGGTCTGCCGGCACAGGAAAGCCGGGATCTGCAGGACGTCGACGGCTTGCGCGACCTCGGCGCATTGCGCGGCATCGTGCACGTCGGTCAGCACAGGCAGTCCGAGCGAGGAGCGGATCTCGGCGAAGATCGGCAGCGACTGCGCCAGGCCGAGTCCGCGCGCCGCCGACGCGCTGGTGCGATTGGCCTTGTCGAAGGAGGTCTTGTAGACGAGGCCGATCTTCAGCCGCGTGGCGATCTCCTTCAGCGCGGAGGCCACTTCCAGCGCATGCTGGCGGCTTTCGAGCTGGCATGGCCCGGCGATGATCGAGATCGGCAGATCATTGCCGAATTTGACCGAGCCGACGGTGACGACCGGCGCTGCAGATTGAGTGGTGCTCACGGCGCAAAATCCCTGTTTCGGCGCGACCATAGCGGCCGATTGGGTCGGATCAACCTCATTCGGCCCCGGCCGTCGAATATCTGGCCTTCGAATATCAGGGGGTTGCGCCGCAGCCCTCTGTCCGGAACGACCGCTACTTGACCGAAGAGAAAGCCGTCGGAGCCAGAATCTGGCTGACGATGTTGGCGACGATCTGGCCATCGGCCTCCGTCTTGGCACGCGCCTCGAGCCAGTCCGGGTCGGCCGCGAAGGCGCCCCACTTCGTCTCGCGCTCGGCAAGCGACTCCCAAGCCAGGAAATAGGTCAGCTCCTGGTTCGATTCGCCAATCAATGTGGTGAAGAACCCGGCCTGGCGGATGCCATGCTTCTCCCAGATTTTCAGCGTGATCGTTTCAAAGCGCTTCAGCAGCGCCGGCAGGCGCCCGGGCACGCAGCGATACTGGCGCATTTCGTAGATCATTCTCGTTTCCTCGCTGGACAGGTCCGGCGGTTATAACCATTGGCCATGACGCTGTCTTGAGCCCTGCCCGGCTGCCCCAGCGGCGTTTCGCGCATGGCTGGGCCACCCTCGGCCAAATCACCGCGTCCGGTTCCCGCAATGCTGCCGCAATGATCGGGCCGCTAGAATGGCTTGGTTGCAGTTAGGGTGCCGGCTCATGCGGATCTTGCTTGTCGAGGATGAAGTCGAGATGGCCAGTGCGCTGGCATCGGCGCTCAAGCGCTACGACATGGTGGTGGATCACGCCCCGACACTTGCGGATGCGGAAGAAGCGATTTCCGCCGACGTCCATGCCGCCGTGCTGCTCGACCGCCAGCTTCCCGACGGCGACGGCCTCTCGCTGATCCCGAAGCTGCGAGCGCGGGCCGACGGCGTGCCGATCATTGTCCTGACCGCGCGCGGCGAGCTCGCCGACCGTATCGCCGGGCTCGACAGCGGCGCGGACGATTATCTGTCCAAGCCGTTCGCGGTCGAGGAGCTGCTGGCGCGGCTGCGTGCGGTGTTGCGGCGGCCCGCGGGCCTGTCTCCGGACGTCATCCGCGCCGGCCGCATCGCCTTCGACCTCGGTCATCGCGAGGCCAGCATCGACGGCGAGCCGTTCGAGCTGCCGCGCCGCGAGTTGCTGGTGCTCGAAGCCCTGATCCGCCGGATGGGCCGCACCGTGTTGCGTTCGGCGCTGGAAGAGGCCGTCTACAATTTCGACGACGAGATCCAGTCGAACGCGCTGGACACGCATGTCTCGCGGCTGCGCCGCAAGCTCGCCGAAGCGGATTCCGGCGTGGAGATCCACGGCATTCGCGGCGTCGGCTATCTCCTGAAGAAACTGCCATGAGCAGGCACGACGATGCCTATTGCCTGCGCTCGCGATTGAGCTGGCGCCTGCTTGCGCTTCAAGCCGCACTGCTGCTGGCGCTGGTTGGCGTGGTCGTCGGTGCGCTCTGCGTCTCGGGCTTCGTGCAGGCGGAGCGCGACGAGGACCGCGTGATCGATGTCGTGCAGCGCGCGCTGGCACGCGACGCAGGCGGCGGCCTGATCCTGCAGTCGACGCCGGATCTGAAACAGCTGCGCACCGAGACACCGGACCTCTGGTTCCTGGTCCGCGACCGGCAAGGACACTCGCTCACCGAAGGCACCGTGCCGACCGAATTCGCAGCGATCGGCGGCGGCCTCGACCAGATCAGCCAGGCACGGCTTGGCTGGCAGATGTTCGAGGACGATCCGCGCAAGGCCGCGGCACGGATGAAGCGCGTCGACACCGATGCCGGCAATGTGCAGATCATCACCGCGACGCAAGGACGGCTGACCGGCGCCAAGGCGCTGCTCATGACCTCGCTGGCGTTTCTCGGCATCGCCCTGCCCGGCCTGCTGATCATGGGTACCGCGACCATCATCGCGACACCGATGATCGTGCAGCGCGCCTTCCGGGGGTTGGATGCAACCGCGGACCAGGCGCGCCGCATCGATATCCATCAGCGCGGCGCGCGGCTGTCGCTGGAGCGAATTCCACTCGAGGTCGTGCCGCTGGTCACCGCCGTCAACGATGCGCTGGCGCGGCTCGATCAGGGTTATATCAGGCACAAGCGTTTCGTCGCGGATGCCGCACACGAGCTGCGCACGCCGATCGCGATCCTGAACACGCGGCTGGAATCACTTCGCTCCGGTCCGGACAAGACCCGGCTGCTGGAAGACGCCGCGCGGCTGGCGACGCTCGCAGAGCAACTGCTCGACATCCAGCGGCTCGACCGCTGCGGCCATCCCTTCAGTCGCGTCGACCTCGTCGCAATCGCGCAGAACACCGCCGCCGACCTCGCGCCACTCGCCATTGCCGCCGGCTACGAGCTTGCGCTGGATGCGCCTGCGACGCCGGTCGAGACGATCGGTGACGCAGCGGCGCTGGAGCGGGCGCTGACAAATCTGGTGCAGAACGCGATCCAGCACGGTCCGCGCCGCGGCACGATCGGCATTCGCGTGAGCAAGCCTGCCTGCATCGAGGTCACCGACGAAGGCGCCGGCATTCCCGCCGATCAACGCGAGCAGATCTTCGAGCCGTTCTATCGGCTCTCGCCACTCGATCGTGGCGCCGGCCTCGGACTCAACATGGTCCGCGAGATCGTGCTCCTGCATGGCGGCCAGGTATCGGTCACCGACGGAGCCGACGGCGGCACTTGCTTCAGAATGACGCTGCCGCCAAACCGGCAAAGTTGATTCAATCCGCACGCGCAGCGCACCGCGCAATGCTGTCGCAATCCAGCACCGCGACATTGCACCCGCCTCACCTCTGATCCCAGGAGGTGCCATCGAGATGCCGGAGTGCACATGCCCAATGATTTTCTCTCCTTCTTTCTGTCATGGATGTCTTCGCCGCGCCGGGTCGGCGCCATTGCGCCTTCGGGCACGGCGCTCGCCGATCTCATCACGCGCGAGATCAGCGAAAAGACCGGTCCGATCCTCGAGCTCGGCCCCGGCACCGGCGCATTCACCTACAAGCTCCTGAAGCGCGGTGTCCGGCCGCAGGATCTCACGCTGATCGAATACGGCTCCGACTTCATGAAGGTGCTGCAGATGCGCTTTCCCGGCGCGCGTGTGCTGTGGATGGATGCGGCGCGCCTTGCGACAGAGCCGCTCTATGTCGGCGCGCCCGTCGGCGCGGTCGTGAGCGGGCTGCCGCTGCTCAACATGTCGACGCGCAAGGTGGTCTCGATCGTCAGTGGCGCCTTCAGCTATGTCCGCCCCGGCGGCGCGTTCTACCAGTTCACCTACGGCATGAGCTGCCCGATCCCGCGGCCGGTGCTCGACCGCCTCGGCCTGCGCGCAACGTTGGTGGACCGGGCCTTCCTGAACGTGCCGCCAGCCGCCGTCTACAAGCTGACGCGGCGGCCGCAGATGACGCTGATTGCGGGATCGCTGGCGGCGAAGGCTTCAGCACCGGTCGTGCCGGGATCTGCTACGCGGCCCAGCCGCGACGTTACCGTCGCATGACCGATCGAAGCGCAATGCCGATGCAGCTTGAGGCGCCGCTTGAACGTTCGCATTGAACGGCGGCGGCGCATCATCTCTACAACCTCTGAGTAGCAGAGGTGAAGCATGTCGGTCGGCGACAAAAGCGCCGCGCAGACCTATTTCGACACGACGCGCGAGCTTGCTGTCATCATTTACACCGAGCACATCGCCGCCAAACTCGAACTGGCAAGACTGAAGGGCGAAGAGTCTGCCGCGACGGCCACGTCGGCGCCGCGCCAGGCGACACCGCGACGACCGCCTACACCAGCCGGCTCTGCTTCGCCGCCGCCTCGATGAACGAAGCAAACAGCGGGTGCGGCTCGAATGGCCGGGACTTCAGCTCGGGATGGAACTGGACGCCGATGAACCAGGGGTGATCCTCGTACTCGACGATCTCAGGCAGCACGCCATCGGGCGAGAGGCCGGAGAATTTCAGGCCGTGCTGCTCGAGGCGGTCCTTGTAGGCGGTGTTGACCTCGTAGCGATGGCGGTGGCGCTCGGAAATCTCGGTCGCGCCGCCATAGACCTGCGAGACGCGGCTGCCGCGATTGAGCGCGGCGGGGTATGCGCCGAGGCGCATCGTGCCACCGAGATCGCCGGCCTGCGAGCGCTTCTCGAGCTCGTTGCCGCGCAGCCATTCCGTCATCAGGCCGACCAGCGGCTCCTTGGTCGGACCGAATTCGGTGGAGTTGGCGTCCTCGATGCCGACGAGATTTCGCGCCGCCTCGATGACCGCCATCTGCATGCCGAAGCAGATGCCGAAATACGGCACGTCGCGCTCGCGCGCGAACTGCGCCGCGCGGATCTTGCCTTCGGCACCGCGCTGGCCGAAGCCGCCGGGCACCAGGATGCCGTTGACGTGTTCGAGGAACGGCGCCGGATCCTCCTTCTCGAAGATCTCGCTCTCGATCCAGTCGAGATTGACCTTCACCTTGTTGGCGATGCCGCCATGCGAGAGCGCCTCGATCAGCGACTTATACGCATCCTTCATGCCGGTGTACTTGCCGACGATGGCGATGGTGACGTTGCCTTCGGGGTTGCGGATGCGCTCGTTGATCTGCTGCCAGCTCTTGAGCACCGGCGGAATCCGCGAGCCGATGCCGAAGGCGGCAAGCACTTCGTCATCGAGGCCCGCCCTGTGGTAGGCTTCAGGGACCGCGTAGATGCTGTCGGCGTCGCGGGCTTCGATCACGGCACTTTCGCGCACGTTGCAGAACAGGCCGAGCTTGCGACGCTCTTCCTTCGGGATCTCGCGGTCGGTGCGGCAGAGCAGGATGTCCGGCTGAATGCCGATCGAGCGCAGCTCCTTCACCGAGTGCTGCGTCGGCTTGGTCTTCAGTTCGCCTGCGCTCGGGATGTAAGGCAAGAGCGTGAGGTGAATGTAGATGGCGTGATCGCGCGGCAGCTCGTTCTTGAGCTGGCGGATCGCCTCGAAGAACGGCAGGCCCTCGATGTCGCCGACCGTGCCGCCGATCTCGACCAGCACGAAGTCGTAGTCGTCATTGCCTGACAGCACGAACTCCTTGATGGCGTTCGTGACGTGCGGGACGACCTGGATGGTCGCGCCGAGATAATCGCCGCGGCGTTCCTTGGTGATGATGTCCTGGTAAATGCGCCCTGTCGTGATGTTGTCCTGCTTGGTCGCGGGACGTCCGGTGAAGCGCTCGTAGTGACCGAGATCGAGATCGGTCTCCGCGCCGTCATCGGTCACGAACACTTCACCGTGCTGATACGGCGACATCGTTCCGGGATCGAGGTTGAGATAGGGATCGAGCTTGCGGAGGCGGACCTTGTAGCCCCGGGCCTGCAGCAGGGCACCGAGTGCCGCTGAAGCCAAACCCTTGCCGAGCGAGGAAACCACGCCGCCGGTGATGAATATGTACCGCGCCATGGGACCTAACCTCTAATCCCTCGAACTCGATTCGCCAAAGCGATTCGTATTCAGCCCCAAAGAATCTGTGGGCCTGTGGGTGAACCAAAACTAAAAGTGGTGACAGAGACTTGATGGGGATTGTTGATGCAGGACGCTAGCCATCGTCCTGCATGGCCCCCCTGCTTTATTGCGAGCGAGGCACCTGCGGGCCGCTCGGYGCTGCCGGAGCCTGCTGCTGCTGCTCGTCCGCCTTCTTCAGCGTGTCCAGAATACCGCCCGACGTCGGCGCGGTGATCGGGTTGGCGCCGCCAGCTGGCTGGGTCTGCGACGCAGGTGTGCCGATGATCGAGGACGGCGCGCGGTTGTAGCCAGCGTACCAGGACAGGAACAGGCTGGTGAGGAAGAAGCCCGCCGCGAGGATCGCAGTGGTCCGCGACAGGAGATTCGCGGTGCCGCGGCTCGACATGAAGCCCGCGCCTCCGCCCATGCCGAGGCCGCCGCCTTCCGACTTCTGGAGCAGCACGGCGCCGATCATGACGGCAACGATCATGAGGTGGATGACGATGACAACGGTCTGCATGCGATCCTTCCGTCACAAGCGGGCGGCGCCTGACGGCGGCCGATCGCGCTTCGCGGGTTTTCCTGAAGTTGCGCGGTGTTACACGATCGGAAGGGGCATTGCCACCCCCGATCGCCCCCGGATTAAGGCTTTGGGTTAGCTAGGGGCAGCCTTGCGCAATCGCAAGGAAATCGGCCGCTTTCAGGCTGGCGCCACCGACCAGCGCGCCATTGACGTTGTTCACCGCCATCAGCTCGGCCGCGTTCGATGGCTTGACCGAACCGCCATAGAGGATTCGCATCTTGGCGCCGTCGGCCTTGAACCTGATGGTCAGGAGTTCCCGGATAAAGCCATGAATTTGCTCGACATCCTTGGCCGTGGGGGTAAGGCCCGTGCCGATCGCCCAGACCGGCTCATAGGCGACGACCAGATTTGCGGCCGTGGAGCCGTCCGGGAGTGAGCCGTCGAGCTGGCCGCGCACGATGTCCAGGGTCTGGCCGGCATCGCGTTGGGCCTGCGTCTCGCCGATGCAGACGATGGCGACCGCCCCAGCCCGCCAGGCGGCTTCCGCCTTCTGCCGGATCACCGCATCGCCCTCACCATGGTCGGCGCGGCGCTCGGAATGGCCGACAATGATGGCGCTCGCGCCCGCATCAGCGAGCATTTCGGCCGCGATATCGCCGGTATGGGCGCCGGAGGCCTTGGGATGGCAATCCTGGGCCCCCACGGCGACCTTCTTGCCGCGCGCCTTGTCCGCGAAGGCCGCGATCAGGGTCGCCGGCGGGCAGACCAGCAGATCGGCCTTGCCTGACACCTCTGCCGCGCCATTGAGCATGGCGTCGAATTCAGCGGCCTGGGCTTTCAGGCCATTCATTTTCCAGTTGCCGGCGATCAGGGGGCGGATGGTCATGTCATTTTCCAGCAGAAATGGGGTCGTGCATGCGCTAGCAGAGCTATCGCGGCAGTTCCAGAGACCAGAGGCCTTTAACCGCAGCTTCGAGTGGCGGCCTGACCTGAGGTTGCGGCGGAAAAGGTGCCACTTTATGATGCCATATCAATTTGGTGACGCGCTTTTGCGGAATCTGCATTAAGACGCGCTCCCGTTCCCTTCCTTCAGACAAGTTGGACCAAATGCTTCGAGGAATGCGCAAGGCCTCATCAAACTGGGTCGGCAAGACCATCATGGCCGTCGTGATGGGCGTGTTGATCATCAGCTTCGGTATTTGGGGCATCGCCGACATTTTCCGGGGCTTCGGGCAGTCCACGGTGGCCAAGGTCGGCCATACCGAGATTTCGCTGAACGAGTTCCGCCAGATCTACACCGACCGCCTCCAGCAGATCGGCCGTCAGTTCGGCCGCCCGCTGAGCTCCGACCAGGCACGGGCGTTCGGCCTTGATCGCCAGGTGCTGCAGCAGACGATTGCGGAAGCTGCCCTCGACGAGAATGCGCGCCAGCTCGGACTCGGCCAGTCCGACGAGCAGATCCGCCAGTTCATCATGAGCGATCCAAACTTCAAGGGCGTCGACGGCAAGTTCGACGCGAACCGCTTCCAGGGCCTGATCCGCAATTTCGGCTTCACCGAGCAGCGCTACGTCGCCGAACAGCGCAAGGTGGCGCTGCGCCGCCAGATCACCGGCACGATCGGCGCCGGCCTCGAGCCGCCGAAAACCATGCTCGACGTCGCAACGCGCTTTCAGAGCGAGCAGCGCGCGATCGAGTTCGTCAGGCTCGACACGGCGCAGGCCGGCACCTGTCTCTTATACACATCTAGATGTGTATAAGAGACAGGCGCAAGGTGGCGCTGCGCCGCCAGATCACCGGCACGATCGGCGCCGGCCTCGAGCCGCCGAAAACCATGCTCGACGTCGCAACGCGCTTTCAGAGCGAGCAGCGCGCGATCGAGTTCGTCAGGCTCGACACGGCGCAGGCCGGCACCATCGAGGCGCCCTCGCCCGAGGCGCTCGCCGCCTATTTCGAGGATCACAAGGTCCAGTTCCGCGCGCCCGAATACCGCAAGATCGTCTTCACCGTGATCTCGCCCGAGGACATCGCCAAGTGGAGCGACGTCTCCGACGCCGACGCCAAGAAACTGTTCGATCAGCGCAAGGACCAGCTCTCCACACCGGAGAAGCGCCAGATCCACCAGATCGTGTTCCCGAACGTCGCCGAGGCGCAGGCAGCGCGCGAACGCCTGGCCGGCGGGCTCTCCTTCGAGGACCTCGGCAAGGAGCGCGGGCTGAGCGCCACCGACGTCGATCTCGGACTGAAAACCAAGTCCTCGCTCGATCCTGCGCTCGGTGATGCCGCCTTCGCGCTCCCCGTTGGCGAAATCAGCCAGCCGATCGAGGGCCCCATTGGCGTCTCGATCGTCAAGGTCGACAAGATCGAGCCCGGCGCCGAGGCCGACTACGCAAAATTCGCCGGCGACGTGAAGCGCCAGATCGCGACCGAGCGCGCGCGCACCAAGGTCGGCGAGCTGCGCGACAAGATGGAGGACGAGCGCGGCGCCGGCACCAGCGTCGCCGATGCCGCCCAGAAGCTCGGGCTCACCGCGGTGACGATCGATGCGGTCGATCGCTCCGGCCGCGCCCCGAACGGGCAGACTGTCGCCGACATCCCCCAGGGCCTCGACGTGGTCTCGCAAGCCTTCAACAGCGATGTCGGCGTCGACAACGACCCGATTTCGTTCAAGGGTGGCTATGTCTGGTACGACGTACTCGCCATCACCCCGTCGCGTGACCGCAATCTCGACGAGGTCCGTGACCAGGTCGAAGCGCGCTGGCGCCAGGATCAGATCGCGACCAAGCTGAAGGCAAAGGCGACCGAGATGGTGCAGAAGCTCGAACAGGGCGGCAAGCTCGCCGACGAAGCCGCTGCCGTCAGTGCCAAGGTCGAGACCGCCAGCGGTTTCAAGCGCGACGACTCTCCGGCCGGCGTGCCGGCGAACATCGTCGCGGCCGCCTTCCGCACCGCCAAGGACGGCGTCGGACAGGCGCCCGTGACCGGCGGTGCCGAAGTCATCGTCTACCGCGTCACCGACATCGTCGATCCCCCGGTCGATGCCGCCTCCGACGCCGCCAAGAAGCTGAAGGAGACCGCCAGCCGATCGCTGACCGACGAGCAGGTCGCCTCCTACGTCAACAAGCTTGAAGCCGACATCGGGACCACCATTAATCAGGCCGCCTTCGCGCAAGTGACCGGCGCGAACCAGTGAGTTGAAAGCACGCGATGGACGACCTGAAATCGATCATTGGAAAAGTGGCGACCGGCGCCAGCCTGTCGCGTGAGGAAGCCGCAGCCGCGTTCGACGCGGTGATGTCCGGCGAGGCCACACCCTCGCAGATGGGTGGCCTGTTGATGGCGCTCAGGGTCCGTGGCGAGACCGTGGACGAGATTACCGGCGCGGTCACGGCGATGCGCTCGAAGATGCTGACGGTCGAAGCGCCTGCGGAGGCCGTCGACATCGTCGGCACCGGCGGCGACGGCTCCGGCTCGGTCAACGTCTCGACCTGTGCCGCGTTCATCGTCTCGGGCACCGGCCTGCCCGTCGCCAAGCACGGCAACCGCGCGCTGTCCTCGCGCTCGGGCGCCGCCGACGTCTTGGCCTCGCTTGGCGTCAAGATTGATCTCAAGCCCGAGCAGGTCGGCCGCTGCGTGCGCGAATGCGGCATCGGGTTCATGTTCGCGCCCGCGCATCATCCGGCCATGAAGAACGTCGGCCCGACCCGGGTCGAGCTCGCGACACGCACGATCTTCAATCTGCTCGGCCCCTTGTCCAACCCGGCCGGCGTGACGCGGCAGATGGTCGGCGTGTTCTCTCGGCAATGGGTGCAGCCGCTCGCGCAGGTGCTGAAGAATCTCGGCTCCGAATCCGCCTGGGTGGTGCACGGCTCCGATGGCCTCGACGAGATCACCCTCACCGGCCCGACCTTCGTGTCCGCGCTCCACAATGGCGAGATCCGGAATTTCGAGGTCACGCCCGAGGACGCCGGCCTGCCGCGCTGCGAGCCCGGCGCGCTCAAGGGCGGTGATGCCGATGCCAATGCGATCGCACTGCAAAGCGTGCTCGACGGCAAGCCCAGCCCCTATCGCGACGTCGCGCTGATGAACGCCGCTGCGGCGCTGGTTGTCGCCGGGCGCGCCAAGGACCTCAAAGAAGGCGTCGCGATCGGCGCAAAGTCGCTCGACAGCGGCGCTGCCAGCGCACGGCTGAAGCATCTGATCGCGGTCTCCAACAGCTGAGCCTGTCATGTCCGACATCCTGACCAAGATCGAGGCCTACAAGCGCGAGGAGATCGCGGCGGCCAAGCGTGCGCGGCCGCTCTCCGCGGTCGAGGCACAGGCCAACGCACAAGTCGATCCGCGTGGATTTTTGCGTGCCATCAAGGCCAAGCACGCCAATGGCGACTACGCGCTGATCGCCGAGGTGAAGAAGGCCTCGCCGTCGAAGGGGTTGATCCGCGCGGATTTCGATCCGCCTGAGCTTGCCAGGGCCTATGAGGCGGGTGGTGCAGCCTGCCTGTCCGTGCTGACCGACACGCCCTCGTTCCAGGGCCATCTCGATTTCATGGAGGCAGCGCGCGCGGCGACCTCGCTGCCCGTTCTGCGCAAGGATTTTCTGTTCGACACCTATCAGGTCGTCGAGGCCCGCGCGCACGGCGCCGATTGCATCCTCATCATCATGGCCGCGCTCGATGACGCCACCGCCAGGGACCTCGAAGACGCCGCGATCGCCTACGGCATGGACGTGCTGATCGAGATCCACGATCGGGCCGAGCTCGACCGCGCGCTGAAGCTGCGGTCGCTGATGATTGGCGTCAACAACCGCAACCTGCGCACCTTCGAAACCACCCTTGCGACCAGCGAGACGTTGGCGCCGCTCATCCCGAGCGAACGCCTGATGGTTGGAGAGAGCGGCATCTTCACGCCTGCCGATCTCGCCCGGCTCGAGCGCGTCGGCATGTCGACGTTCCTGGTCGGCGAGAGCCTGATGCGGCAGGCTGACGTCACGGCTGCCACGCGCACGCTGCTCGCGCGCGAGACGAAGGCCCGCGCCACGGGCACGCGCTGACATGGTGCGCACGCCGTCCAGGACGAAGCCTTCAAAGAAGCCGAGCCCTGCCCTCACCCATATCGGCGCCTCCGGCGAGGCGCGGATGGTCGACGTCTCGGACAAGGCCGCAACCGAGCGGCTCGCCGTGGCCGAAGGGCGCGTCATCATGGAGAAGGCGACGCTCGACCTGATCGTCTCCGGCAACGCCAAGAAAGGCGATGTGCTCGGCACGGCGCGCATCGCCGGAATCATGGCGGCGAAGCGCACATCCGAGCTGATCCCGCTCTGTCATCCGCTCGCGCTCTCGAAGGTCACAGTCGACATCGAGCCCGACGCGAAGCTGCCGGGCTGCGTGGTCCGCGCCAGCGTGAAGGTCACCGGGCCGACCGGGGTCGAGATGGAGGCGCTGACCGCCGTCTCGGTCGCCTGCCTCACCATCTACGACATGATCAAGGCGGTGGAGCGTGGCGTGCGCATCGAGGGCATCCATCTGATCGAAAAGCTGGGCGGCAAGTCGGGCCACTACCGCGCTTGATGCCGCGATCACTTCAGCGACGCGCTGATCGATCCGAACTTGGTGTTGAGCTTGCTGCCGAGGCCATTCACCACGGTAATGACGGCGACCGCGATGCCGGCGGCGATCAGGCCGTATTCGATCGCGGTTGCACCGGATTCATCGGTCCAAAAATTCTTCAAAGTCTTTTTCAAGATCGCGTCCTCTCTGCGTCGTTGCAAATCGGGTTTGCAAGACGCGGGCCATTGCAACGCCGAGGATGGTCAACAGGTTAGATGGTTAAGCGTTGATTGCCATCGCTGCGACCGGCAAGAACTGACCGGCATCGCGATCGTCCCAGGAAAAACCTGCACACCTCTCGCGCTACCTATCGATTGCATTTGCGCGTTTCGGTTTGTGTGGCGTTAACCGCGCTTCCTAACGTCGCCTCCACATCGATCCCGTAAACCGACGGATGTCATGGGGATCGAGAGCTGACCCTGACGTGTGTGCGGCGACGAACGACAATGATGACAAGATACGGCAGCCGACTCCTCGACCAGGCCTTTGTACGCAGCGGACCGATCCGCTGGCTCGTCGTGGGCGGCGCACTGCTGATCGCGGCGATCGCCGTCGGCGCCGTGCTGATGGCGCAGAATTTCCGCGAGCGCGCGTTGCGCAATTCCGGCCGCGAGCTGGAAAACACCGCGCTGCTGCTCGCCCATCATTTCGATCAGCAATTGCAGGATTTCGCGGTCATCCAGAAGGATTTCGTCGACCACGTGCGTTTGACCGGAATCACGACAGCGGCAGAGTACCGCAAGCGCCTCGCTGGCCAGGACGTGCACCAAATGCTGCGTTCGAAGATCGATGCGCTTCCCTACATGGGCGGTGTCAACGTCATCGACGCCGACGGCAATCTGATCAATTCCTCGATCGTCTGGCCAGTCCCGCAGGTCAATGTTTCTGACCGCGCCTATTACCGCACCTTCCGATACGATCCGCAGGCGCCCGATGTGCTGATCGAACCGGTGCACAGCCGCATCTCGGGCGCCTGGACCATCCTGATCGTGCGCAAGATCATGGGACCGCATGGCGAGTTCATGGGCCTGATCGGGCGTGGCATCGAGCCGGCCAATTTCGAGAAGTTCTTCGAAAGCGTCGTGCTCGGGGAAGGTGCCACGATCTCGATGCTGCATCGGGACGGCACATTGCTGGCGCGCTTCCCGCATTCCGCCGAATTGATGGGCCGAAATTTCAGGAACGGCTCTTCCGAGCAGCAACAGATTTTCGCGCTCGACCACTTCGCCGGACGCTTCATCAGTCCCGTCGACGGTGAGGACCGGCTGGTTTCCGCGCGCGCCCTACCCCACTTCCCGATCCTGATGATGGCGACGACCACGCGCGCGGCGGCGCTCGCCGACTGGCGCGAGCAGATCGGCATCCTGATTTCGGTTGCCGCCGCGTCTGCCCTGGCCATCGCGGGCGTGCTGATCGCAATCGTGCGCAAGCTGCTGGAGCAACACCGCCTGTCACGGGAGCGGTTGATGCTGGAGAAGCAGCGTCTCGACCGCGCCGTCAATAATATGACCCAGGGCCTGTTGCTGTTCGACGCCTCGCAGCGGCTCATCGTTTGCAACCAGCGCTATATCGAAATGTACGGGTTGTCGCCTGAGGTCGTGAAGCCAGGCTGCAGCTTTCGCGACATTATCGCGCACCGCAAGACCACCGGCTCTTTCACGGGCGATGTCGACCAGTATGCCGCGCGTGTGCTGCGCGACATCCATGTGCGTAACTCCATGGTCGTCGACACCGGCGATGGCCGTTCGATTCAGGTGGTCAACGAGCCTCTCGACGATGGCGGCTGGGTCGCGACCCACGAGGACATCACCGAGCGCCGTCGCACCGAGGAGCGCATCACCCATCTCGCCCATTACGACGCGCTGACAGACCTGCCCAACCGCGCCATGTTCCATGAACATCTGCGTCAGCAGCTGCTCGCCATCGTCGATGGCGAACAGCTTGCGGTGCACTACATCGACATCGACGAGTTCAAGGGCGTCAACGACGCACTCGGCCATCTCGTCGGCGACGAGCTGCTGAAGTCGGTGGCGGAGAGCCTGCGCTGCTGCGCCGCCCCGACCGATTTCGTCGCACGGCTCGGTGGTGACGAGTTCGCGATCGTGCAGAGCGCCGTGACCTCGCAGGACCAGGTCAGCGACCTCGTCGCACGCGTTTTCGCCGCGATCCGCACGCCGTTCGATTGCATGGGCCATCACCTCACCACCGACGCCAGCATCGGCATCGCGCTGGCGCCGGAACACGGCGACGCCCTCGACCAGATCCTGAAGAACGCGGACATGGCCATGTACGCCGCCAAATCCGCCGGGCGCCGCACCTATCGCTTCTTCGAGCCTGACATGGACGCCAAGGTGCGCGAACGGCGCCAGCTCGAAATCGATTTGCGCCACGCCATCGCTTATGGCGGCCTCGAGGTTTATTACCAGCCCTGCCTCAGCTTAAAGGACGACCGCATCACCGGCTGCGAGGCGCTGGTGCGCTGGCGCCACCCCGAGCGCGGTATGGTCTCGCCGGCCGAGTTCATCCCGATCGCGGAGGATACCGGGCTGATCAACGAAATCGGGGAATGGGTGCTGGCGACCGCCTGCCGCGACGCCGCCGCCTGGCCCGACGACATCCGCCTGGCCGTCAACGTCTCGCCGGTACAGTTCAAGAGCGGCACGCTGGCGCTGAAGATCATGGCGGCGCTGGCCTCCTCCAACCTGCCGGCGAGCCGGCTCGAGCTCGAGATCACGGAAGGGGTGATGATCACCGATTTCGACCGGACGATGCTGGTGCTGCACCGGATCAAGGCGCTCGGCGTGCGCATCGCGCTCGACGATTTCGGCACCGGCTACTCCTCGCTGAGCTATCTGCACCGCTTCCCGTTCGACAAGATCAAGATCGACCGCTGCTTCGTCAACGACATCGCCGGCCCCGACGGCTCCGCCAGCATCGTGCAGGCCGTGGTCAACCTCGCCAGCGCCCGGCGCATGGCGACGACGGCCGAGGGCGTCGAGACCGAGGAACAGCAGCGGCTGCTGCGCACGCTCGGCTGCACGGAAATGCAGGGCTATCTGTTCAGCGCCGCGAAGCCGGCCGACAAGGTCGTCGAGCTATTCGCGCTCCATCGCAGCCGCCTCGCCCAGCGCGAAGGCAGCGAAGCTCGCCGCCGCGAGGCAAGCTAAAGCCACTGCTGGGCTACGTTTGAGGCGAAGAGTTCAAGCTGAGACGATGTCCGGAAACGAATTCGCCCGAGAGCGGCAACCCACTCCCGGGCGATCGATGTCTCGAAGTTTGAGGGCCTAGTTCGGCACCGCCGTCTTCGGCGCGGGCTTGGCGGCCGCCGCATTCACGGTGACGCCGTGCAGGAAGTCGTAGGCCGCGTGCAGCGCCTTGTCGTCCTTCTCTTCCGGCGGGACATAGGACTGCGAGCCGGTCTGCTCGGCGCCCTCGGCATTCTGCAAATGGCCGCGCATCTGCGACTCCGCCATGGTGTCGACGCGGCCCTTCAGCTCGGCCGGCACGTCCTGGAGGATCTCGATGTCGGGCGCGATGCCCTGGGCCTGGATCGAGCGGCCCGACGGGGTGTAGTAGCGCGCGGTGGTCAGTGCCAGCGCGCCGTTGCCGGTACCGAGCGGAATGATGGTCTGGACCGACCCCTTACCGAACGAGCGGGTGCCGATCAGCGTCGCGCGCTTGTGGTCATGCAGCGCACCGGACACGATTTCCGAAGCGGAAGCCGAGCCGCCGTTGATCAGCACGACGAGCGGCTTGCCCTTGGTGAGGTCGCCGCCATGCGCGGTGAAGCGCTGGGTCTCTTCCGGATTGCGGCCGCGGGTCGAGACGACCTCGCCGCGCTGCAGGAATGCGCTAGACACCGAGACCGCCTGGTCGAGCAGGCCGCCGGGGTTGTTGCGCAGATCCATCACATAGCCGACGAGCTTCTCCTGCGGGACGTCCTTGGAAATCGAAGCGATCGCCTTCTTCAGTCCGTCGGTGGTCTGCTCGTTGAACGAGGTGACGCGGATGTAGCCGATATCGCCGTTCTCGACGTGGAAGCGCACCGGGCGGACATGAATGATCTCGCGCGTGATCGCGACATCGAGCGGCGCATCGGCTCCCTTGCGCACGATGGTGAGCTTGGTCTTGGTATCGACCGGGCCCTTCATCTTGTTGACGGCCTGCTCGAGCGTCATGCCCTGCACGTTCTCGCCGTCGATCTTGCTGATGAGGTCGCCGGACATGATGCCGGCCTTGGTCGCCGGCGTGTCATCGATCGGCGAGACGACCTTGACCAGGCCCTCCTCCATCGTGACCTCGATGCCGAGGCCGCCGAACTCGCCGGAGGTGGTCTCCTGCATCTCGGTCCAGGCCTTGTCGTTCATATATCGCGAATGCGGATCGAGCGAGGTCACCATACCGGTGATCGCGCCTTCGATCAGCTTGGCATTGTCCGGCTTCTCGACGTAGCTGGCCTTCACCCGCTCGAACACTTCCCCGAACAGATTGAGCTGGGAATACGCATCATCCGCACCCGCCGCCGCCCGTGCCGCCCATAGTCCGCCCTGCGGACCGGATATGAGGAGGGTCAGGCAGGCTCCGGTGAGCGCGCCCAGGGGGAACAGCAGGGTTTTCCGCATGGAATGGTTGGCCTTTTCGCTTGGGACGGGACGCCACGCAAATGGAGATCCTGCCCGGTTCTCACAATACCATTCAGGTTTCTTCAAGGCCGGGCTGCCACGCCCGCGGGTATACCGCAAAAATCCCTTCGCCCTGGCCTAAACTTTTGGCAACGTTCCGAAACAATCGCCCGCCAGACGGGAATCAATCGGCCGAGCCACGCCTCGCAGCTATGCGATTTTAGGATGGTTTTGGAGAGCCGGACGAGATAGGCGATGACATAAGGCTTCAAATTCTCGGGAGGATAACAATGAACGAAGCACTCCGGCCGGAACGGAACGTCGAACTCGGTGCCAGCGACGAGCCGTTCCAGAACCTGCACGAATTCATCCGGAAGGCGCGTTCCAACCTCAACCAGAACGCCTGGGACTACATCGTCGGCGCCGCCGAGACCGAGACCACGATGCGCCGCAACCGCATGGCGCTGGACGAGATCGCTTTTCGCCCGCGTGTGCTGCGTGACGTGCGCAAGGTCACCGGCTCGGTCGAGCAATTCGGCCGCAAGATGCGCCTGCCTGTGGTGCTCGCGCCCGTCGGTGCGCTGGAGATTTTCGATCCCTTTGGCGCCGCCAGCGTTGCGCGCGCGGCCGGCACGTTCGGGGCATCGCACATGCTCAGTTCGGTCTCCGAGCCCGGCCTGGAAAAGACCGCCGAGGCCGCCCCCGATGCGCTGCGCATGTACCAGCTCTATGTCCGCGGTGATGACGCCTTCGTCGCCGACGTCGTCAGCCGCGCCGAGAAGGCGAGCTATGCCGCCTTCTGCCTGACCGTCGACACCGCCCATTACAGCCGTCGTGAGCGCGACATCGCCAAGCGCTACGTTCGCGAGAGCCGCCTGCGGGCCACCGGCGGCGACTACCAGAAGGGCCTGGAGTGGCGGACCGTGAAGATGATCAAGGACAAGTTCAGGATCCCACTGATCCTCAAGGGCATCGCCACCGCCGAGGACGCGCAGATCGCAATCGATCACGGCGTCGAGTGGATCTATGTCTCCAACCATGGCGGCCGCCAGCTCGATCACGGCCGCGGCGCGATGCATGTGCTTCCTGAAATCGTCGACGCCGTGAAAGGCCGCGCCAGGATCATGGTCGATGGCGGCATCTGCCGCGGCACCGATATCGTCAAGGCGATCGCGGCGGGCGCGGACCTCGTCGGCATCGGCCGGCTGCAATGCTGGGCGCTGGCGGCGGCCGGCGAAGCCGGCGTGGCGCGCATGCTGGAGCTGCTCGAGGACGAGGTGCTGCGCTGCCTTGGTCTCCTCGGTGCCACCTCGTTCGCCGAGGTCAACAAATCCTGCTTGCACCCGGCCACCGCAACCAATGCGCCGAGTGTGTTCAGCGCGTTCCCGCTGTTCGACCACGAGCCCTATCGATACTGAGCGAAAGCATGCAATGACCTCCCTCTCTCCCGGCAGTGCGGATGCGCTTCTGTTCGATCTCGGGCGCGTCGTGCTCGACATCGATTTCTCCAAGGCGATCGCCTGCTGGGCGGCACATGCCGGCTGCAGGCCCGAAGCCATCGTCTCGCGCTACGTCCGTGACGAGGCCTATCGGCTGCACGAGGTCGGCAGGATCAGCGACGCGGACTATTTTCAGTCGCTGCGCACATCATTGGGCATCGGCATTTCGGATGCGCAATTCCTGGAAGGATGGAATGCGATCTTCGCCGGCGAGATGCCCGACATTGCGGAGCTGTTGCCGCGCGCGGCGCAGCAGCTGCCGGTCTATGCGTTCTCCAACACCAACCGCCCGCATGTGGACCATTTCTCGAAGGAATATGCCGATCTGCTCGGCCATTTCCGCGAGCTGTACCTGTCCTCGAGCATCGGCCTGCGCAAACCGGATGCGGAAGCCTTCGACCATGTCGTCGCAGCGATGGGCATACCGGCGAACCGGATCGTGTTCTTCGATGATCTCGCCGAGAACATCGAAGGCGCGCGTGCCCGCGGCCTGACCGCGGTGCATGTCACCTCGCCAAAGGATGTCGGGAACGCGCTGCGGGCACTCGGGATCTGACGGCCTCCTCGTTCCGAACCGCGCGCTTCCGGAACAATTTCACCCGGAAGCGAGGAACCAAAACACTGTGTGCATTTTTATACGAAGTTCCGGGAACGGAATGCCTGCGTCCGGACTCTACAGTCCGTTGGGAATTCTACGAACGGACGTATCATTGTGTTGGGCAAAACCTACCTCACCAAGCAGGCCTCCCTGCTGGTCAAATTCGCCAGGACCACCTCGGACTCTGAGCTCTCCGCCAAGCTGATGAGCAAGGCTGCGGATCTGAAGTCTCAGGCCGATCCGATGCCCGACCGGGATCAGGGCCCCAAAGCACCTGACGTTGCGGACGACGAAAATTCCGCTCGTGGGGTTCCCGTAACACCATCATGATGCGCAGCGGCTGCAGGTGACCCCGGTCGGCAGCAAGTGGACCGAGAATGCGGTGCCGCTTGCCTCCCGCCAGGCGGAGCTGGTGCGGCTGTTGTTGCAGAAGTGGCTGGCTTCAATACACGCTCAACTATTTTGCCTCATCGCGCACACTCGGCTAGAACGCTTGCCGCAATCCGATTGCGTTGCCCAAGCTGGAGTTCTGCCGTGGCCCTTATGCCGGTATCCGATGCGCTAGCCGCCGTGCTCGCGGGTGCTAAGCCGCTGGCTGAGGAAACGATCGCCCTCGATCAGGCCTACCACCGCGTGCTCGCGCGCGACGTCGCCGCGCTGCGGACGCAGCCGCCCGAGGCCATGTCGGCGATGGATGGCTATGCCGTTCGCGCGGCGGATGCGACCAAGGTTGATACGCAGCTCACGGTCATCGGCGAGGTTGCCGCTGGCCGACCGTTCACGGGCGTTGTCGGTGCTGGCGAAGCCGTGCGGATCTTCACTGGCGGCGTTGTTCCCGCCGGCGCAGATGCAGTCGTGATCCAGGAGGACATCGTCGCGGATGGCAAGCGCATCACGATCAAGGAAGCCGCCATCACCGGACGACACATCCGCCCCGCCGGGATCGACTTCTCGGAAGGTGACGTGCTCCTGCGCAAGGGCGCGCGATTGACCGAGCGCGACCTCGCACTCGCCGCCGGCATGAACCATCCGCAGCTGAGCGTTCACCGCCGCCCGAAGGTCGCAATTCTCGCCACCGGCGACGAATTGGTGATGCCGGGCGCGACGCTCGGCCACGGCCAGATCGTCTATTCCAACGGCTACGCCCTCCATGCGCTCGCCCGCAGCGAAGGCGCCGACACCGTCGACCTCGGAATTGCCGCCGACACGCTTGCCGCCACCACCGCTGGCATCCGCCGCGCACGACAGAGCGGTGCCGACATCCTGATCACCACCGGCGGCGCCTCGGTCGGCGACCACGATCTGGTGCAGCAGGCGCTCCGGGACGAAGGTATCTCGATGGCGTTCTGGAAAATCGCGATGCGTCCGGGCAAGCCGATGATGAACGGGCAGCTCGGCGAGATGCGCGTGATCGGCCTGCCCGGCAATCCCGTGTCATCCTACGTTTGCGGGTTCCTGTTTCTGGTGCCGCTGATTCGCGCGCTATCGGGTCGTTCGGTGATTCATCATCGCCGCGAACGTGCCATCCTTGGCCGCGACGTCGGCGCCAACGACCAGCGCGAGGATTATCTGCGCGCGCGCCTGGAGACGCGTGACGACGGCACGCTCCTTGCCCTGCCCGTCAATCATCAGGACTCCTCGCTGCTTGCGAATCTCGCTGCGGCACAGGCACTTCTCGTGCGCACGCCGTTCGCGCCGAAGGCCGAAGCCGGCACGCCCTGCGAGGTGTTGCGACTGCCCGTGTGAGCGTACCGTTCGCAACCGTTCCGCGAACTTTGCCGCGTTCACGGTAAATTAAGCAGTTGCGGAACATGTATCGAACATATAGTGTCCGTTCATGATTTGTTTCGAGCATGTAGCGGCTTATGGCCGAATTCAGCGTCTCGGAATCGAACGACATCATCAGGGGGATTTTGGTCGAGATGTTAACGCGCAAACAATACGAGCTCCTGCGGTTCATCAGCGAGCGCCTGAAGGAAAGCGGTGTGCCGCCCTCCTTCGACGAGATGAAGGACGCGCTCGATCTGCGCTCGAAGTCGGGCATCCACCGTCTGATCACCGCGCTCGAGGAGCGCGGATTCATCCGCCGCCTGCCGAACCGCGCCCGCGCGATCGAAGTGATCAAGCTGCCCGAGCTGCAGGCCGCCGCCGGCAGCCGCCGCGGCTTCACGCCGAGCGTTATCGAAGGCAATCTTGGCAAGGTGCGTACCACGTCGAGCCCGCCCGCCGATGAGGGCGAGCGTCCCGTCGCGGTGCCTGTCATGGGTCGGATCGCGGCCGGTACGCCGATCGAGGCCTTGCAGACCCGCAGCCACACCATCAGCGTCCCGCCCGACATGCTTGGCGCCGGCGAGCACTACGCGCTCGAAGTGCGCGGCGATTCCATGGTCGACGCCGGCATTCTCGACGGCGACATGGCGCTGATCCAGCGCAACGAGAGCGCCGATACCGGCGATATCGTGGTGGCCCTGATCGATGACGAGGAAGCGACGTTGAAGCGCTTCCGCCGTCGCGGCGCCTCGATCGCGCTCGAGCCCGCAAACTCCGCCTATGAGGTCCGGATCCTGCCGCCCAACCGGGTCAAGATCCAGGGCAAGCTGATCGGGCTCTACCGGAAGTACTGAGTTATCTCGCGCCGCCTTTTTGGCGCGCCATCCTGATGGAGCGGACGATTGTCCGCTCCGGCTGGATAGTCTTTCTGGTTTTGCACAGATTATCCGGCCACCTCTCCAGCGCTACATCCCCGGCATGCCGCAACGAAGCAAGCATCGCTTCGATAGGCCTTTGAGAGACCGAGGAGATGACATGCGCACGATCATATTGGCCACCGTCACAATGGCGCTGATCGCAACGTCAGTGTCGCAAGCCTTCGCCACGCAGCCGCAGCATCACGCCCGCAAGGCAGCGCAGGCGACGAGCGCGCAATTCCGCGATGCCCGCAATGCCGTCGAGCAACAGACGCAGCCGGCTTGGCCGTATTCGGGCTGGTCGGCTCCTGCCGGCCGCTGACGGAGGTTCGCCGAATGCACGGGAGCAGGCTTTGTTCCCAAGGCGCTCGGGAAAGATAATGTGATTGCGGGCCGCAGATCGGAGCCGCAGATTTGCCCCCAACATCGCATATGATTGCAGGCTTCCACTCTGATAGAGGCCTGCGCCTCAGAAGAGGCGCCGGTGCTCTATCGCTGATGAGGAGCACCCGATGTGTGACTACAGCCTGCATGCCGTCGCGACGCGTCCCGCAGAAATCGGCGAGACGATCGTCACGACAACCTTCCGTGGCACTTCGACGCGCGGCTTCGCCTCCGAAGCCGACATGTCTGTCGCGGTCTGCCTGTTGCCGGGAACGGAGCTCGCCTTCGCCGACAACGTCCGCTACGACAACAGGTGGATCTGGACGCGCACCATCAATTCGCGCGTCGGCAAGTTCGGCAAGGTCGATCCGCACATTCCCGATCGGCATCACGACGCGATCGAGTTCCCCGATGGCAAATACGTGCTGGTGACCCAACTCGTCGAAGGCCAGCGCGCAACGGTGCTGCAGCTGCCGGTGACCCAGACGTTCGGCGAGCGCGAGCGCAAGCCGCAGATCATCGCCGACAGTCGCCCGACGCCCCCGCGCCTGCCGATCGGCTGAAGCGGATATCAGTCCTCGGCCTGCTGGTCGGCTTCCGCCGGTGTTGCGTCCTTGGCACGCTGTGCCGCCGACCGAGGCATGAGGGTCGTCTCGAAATCTCCATCGCCGGCCGCGGCCGGCGACCAGGGTCGGTTTGCGCCCCTCGCCTTCACCGACTGGATCGCAAAGCCGTCGCCGCGCCGGGTCAGCGCCAGGGCGCCCTGGCTCATCAGGCGCGGCCGATCGACCACCATCGCAGTGCAATCGGCGGGCGCCGGCCTTGTCGTCACAACAAGCGCAGCGCGGCTGCAATCATCGGCCAGCGCGTCGATGCGTAGCGCCAAGGCGACCATGCGGCCATCGGCAAGCGGCGTCACGCAGCCGGCATCGTCGCATGACACACCATCACCAAGCGAGGCGCTGGCCGCATCGCGCGGGTCAGCGTCCGCGGCAAGCCACTCCTTCAGCAGGAAATTGTCCTTCTTCGTCCCGATCAGATGCAGTTGCCCGTCCCTGCCTCGCGCCGCGATGGTCTGGCCGTCAGCGGCAATCAGGATATCGGGTTGCCGAACGGACAAACCCCAGACGGTCGCAGCCACGAGCACGCACGCACCCGACCAGCGCAGCGGCGTGCGCAACAGGCCCATCAGGACGAGCCCCAGGCTCGCGGCAATCAGCGGCGCGGTGCCGAAGGCGCCGACGTGACCGATCGCACCCGGCAATGCCGCCACCCAGCGCGTGACCAAAATCATCCAGTCGATGCCGATCCCCATCAGCCACCAGAACACGCCGTCGAGCCCGAATGGCGCTGCGAGCAATCCGAGCAGCCCGGCGGGCATCACCAGTGCCGAGACCACCGGCATCGCGCCGAGATTGGCGAGCACGCCGTAGGGCGTGATGCGGTGGAAATGGAAGGCGGCATAAGGCGTGGTCGCAAGCCCCGCGATCATGGATGCCATGAACAGCATCGCGATCTCGCGGCCGCCCCATAGAGCAATCCGCGCGGTGGTCGAATGATCGGGCGAAGCGAACAGCTTCGGCATGCCGATCTGCACCATTGCCACCAGCCCAAGCGTTGCCGCAAACGACATTTGAAAACTCGGATGCACCAGCGCTTCCGGCGCGACCGCGAGCACGATCAACGCCGCCACCGCGAGCGTGCGGAACGTGATCGCCCGACGATCGACGATGACGGCGATCAGCACGACGGCCGTCATGAAGAACGATCGTTGGGTTGCGACCTCAGCGCCCGAGAGCAGCAAATAGAATGCAGAAGCGACCAGTGCCGCGGCGGCCGACCATTTCTTGATGGCAAAGCCCGCCGCCAGTCCCGGGATCAGCGCGAGCAGCGCGCGGACCGTGAAGAACACAACGCCGGCGACGACCGCCATGTGGTAGCCGGAAATCGAGAGGACGTGGCCAAGCCCGGAGATAAACATCGCATCGTTGACGGGCGTGGTGATTGCGTCGCGCCGGCCGGTCAAGAGCGCGGTCGCGATCGCGCGGTTGTCGCCGTCGAGCACGGCGCGGATGCGGGCATCGATCGCATCGCGCAGGCCCTGCATGATCGCAGCGTATCGTAGCTGCAATCCGCCTGAGGCTGGGGGGGTCACAGTTGTGATCGCCCCCATCGCAAAGCCGGAGGCACCGATGCCCTGAAAGAACATGTCCCGCGAGAAATCGTAGCTGCCCGGCCGCAGCGGCGACAGCGGCGGCATCAGCCGTGCCTTCAATTGTGCGAAGCTGCCGACATCGGGCGCGGTGCCCTTGCGCACGGAGAGACGAACGCGCTCGAGCTTCACGTCACTGCGCTGCGCATCCATCGTGGTGACGTGCAGCACGAAACGGTCGGTGCGTTCGCGGATGTCGCGGGTTTCGACGAAGCCCGACAGCGACACTGAATAAAGAGGCTTTGCGAGCACCGTGTGCGCGATGCGCGCCGTCTTCCACGTCGCCGCAGCAAATCCGGCCGCGACCGCCGCGATCATGATGGCGGGCGCGAACAGCCGGCTTCGTCGCAGAAGAACGGCGCCGAGCGCGAGCGACGCCGCCGTCGCGACAGCAACCCACAGCACGGGTTCATGATCGGCGGCGAAGTAGAGCGCGATGCCGCAGCCGAAGGCGATAGGCACCCAGGGGAACAGCCGCCCGGCACCGGCTTCGGCCTTCGCCCATTCGCGTAGCGCCCCAGCAAACGACGACCATACGCCAACACCGGCTGGCACGAGGCCGCTCGTCCCCGCCCGGCCTATGGGCCAGGTTCCGGCAATCCCTGAACGTTGAGGCCGGCCTGGCTCCGCCATTGAGCGCTACACCTTAAGGTACACGACGAACATCGAAGCTACTTGAAGCTGCCCGGCGCGGGATAGCGGAACAGATGCAGAAACCCGGGGGGAGAAGGGAGAAGGTGCCGGCGAAGACGTGGAGGCCACACGGGAGGATGAACACGGCAGTGGCCGGCCGGCTACCAGCCGACGTGCACGCCGCCCTTTCCGGCATAGCTGCGCGCGGTGTCGTTTGTGTAGGAGTATTCGCCCGCCGCGAACAAGGTCACCCTGCCCATCCGCCAATCGAGACCGACTGCTCCGTAAGCGCCGGTCACCTTGGCGGGGTCCGGGGTGGCGGCAAGGAAGTTCAGTCCGAGCAGAGCGACATTGACCTGGCCACCCGCTGTGCGCTGCTGGCCGAGCACGCCGCCGGTGACGCGCACGGTCGCGAGATTGCCATTGGCCGTGGTCGACGAGTTGGCAAAGGTCACCTCTGCGCGCTCCTCGAGCGCCCGCAAGTCCCGGTCCGCGACGGTGAGATCGGCAGCTCCTGCCCCAGTCTCGGCATAGCCGTCAAAATGCACATCGACGTAGCGGACTTTCAAGGCAGGGGTGACGGTGAAACCACGTCCATCGATATCGATACGTCGCCCGGCCACCAAAGATGGGCTGATGAACCAGCCGCCATAGGTTGCACTTGCACTCAGGAGCGCAAGACCGCCGCCGATGTTGCGGACAGTGGTGTTGTCGAGAGAGCCGCCGATCACAGCCAGATCGAGGAAGTTGGCCCCCCAGGTTTTTCGGCCATAGGCGCCACCGAACATGGTGTCGGTGCCGGAATTGCCGGCGCTTTGATAGAGATTGGTCCGGTTGGTGCTGCCGCCGATCAGAACAGCAATCTTCAGGTCGGGACCAACCAAGCGCTCGTAGCCGACCGCTCCGCCATACCCGGTCGTTGCGGCGCCGATGAACGCACCATTGGTCGCCTGCTGTCGCTGGCCGCCAAAGCCCTTGGCCCAGACCGTGCTGCCGTCGGCGTAAGTTGCGCTACTGGCCTTGAACGCCGGCGCCTCGGCATAGCCCAATGCATCCGGCGGAAAATTCGTAAATGCATCGAACGGGGATGCTTCACTGTCGAGGGCGGCGAATGAGTTCCGACCACCCGCCCCCGCACCAGGCACAAACACCGGCACATCTGGCAGCACCGACGAAATCCAGCCGGTGATGTCCATTATGGCGCGGTTCTGAGCACCGAATCCCGAGAGCTCGCCGACGATGATCTGGTTCGGCGTCACGACATACGGATTGCCGGCCGTCGCAACAGTCGAGAGCGTGGCGTCGAAATTGGCGGTGTTCAGGATCCAGCTTCCAGGCCCGAAGGTGACCTTGTCGGCGCCACCGCCGAAATCGACCTTGCCACCGAACCGTGCTCCTGGAAGCACAGTCAGCGTATCGGATGCCGCGACGCCGCTGGCGTTAAGCTGGATGGCGATGCCACTGGTGCCGATGATCGTACCGGAATTACTGACGTCGCCACTCGCAAGCGCGACAATGCCCGACGCGCCCGAGATCATTCCGGAATTAGTCACGCTGGCGGACGTCTGAGCGTAGATCCCGGCGCTGCCGCCGATGATGCTCCCGGAGTTTGTAACGGTCGCGCTGGTGAAGGCGTAGACGCCGTAGCCGTTCGTACCCATGACCGTTCCGGAATTGGTCAGGCTGACACTCGTGCCTGCAACGATACCGCTGTTGGTCCCCGTGACAACGCCAGAATTGCTCACGGTCGCGGCACCGCCAACCGCCCTAATGCCAGCGAAACCCGTGCCCTTGATCGTGCCGGAATTGGTCACGAACGCCGACGACAAAGCAAAAATGCCGTTACTGTGGGTCCCCGTGATCGTGCCGGAATTCGTCAGGTTCACGATAGCGCCGCGGATGCCATCCCATCCCGTGATAGCGCCGGAGTTGGTCACGTTGGCGCTGCTGCCGGAAACGATGCCGTAGAACAAACCGCCGGCAATCGTGCCGGTATTGTTCACCGTCGTGACTCCGTAGGAGTCCAAGCCTCCGAAAGTTCCAGCGATGGTGCCGGAATTGACCACCGTCGCGCTGCCCGTCGTGAACACGGCCGTGCCGAAAGAGCCGCTGGCCGCGATCGTGCCGGAGTTGGTGATCGCGATGTCACCGCCCGCAGAAACCGCAGAGCCGCCCAAGCCCGTCGCCGCGATGATTCCCGAATTGCTCACCGCCGCGTTGGTGTTGGCATAAATCGCGGTGCTGTTGGCCCCGGACGTCGAAATCGTGCCGGAATTGGTCACGTTGGCGGAGGCATTGGCTATGATGCCGCCGGTGATCCCGGTGATGGTGCCGGAGTTTGTCACACTCGCACTCTTGAAGGCGTAGACGCCCTGCTGGCCGCCCGTGATGGCGCCGGAATTGATCACGGTCGCAGCATCGCCGGCGGCGTAGACGCCGTAACCGCTCGCGCCCGCGACCGTTCCGGAGTTCGTCAGGCTGACGCTGGAGGCAGCCGAAACGCCGGTGTTGCCCGATGTAATTAAGCCGGAGTTGGTCACCTGAGCGGAGCCGTTGAAGGCGTAGATGCCGTTGCCGCTCGTGCCGGTGATGGTGCCCGAGTTCGTGACTACCGCGGAAGTATTTGCCGCAATGCCGTTGGAGCCCCCCGAGATCGTGCCGGAGTTCGTCAAGGTCAGGGCGCCGCTGACCACATTGATGCCGGCGGAACCGGCGCCGGTTATGGTACCGGAATTCGTCACGACCGCGGTCGACAACGCATAGACGCCGTAGCCATGGGTCCCCGTGAGGGTGCCGGAGTTCGTCAACGTGACGACACCGGCGCGGATGCCGTCCCATCCCATGATGGTGGCGGAATTGCCTACATTGGCGTCGGCGCCCGACACGATCCCATAGAACAGGCCGCCTGCAATCATGCCGGAATTGGTCACCGTAGCGGCGCCGTAGCTATCGATGCCTCCAAAGCTTCCGGAAATGCTGCCCGAATTGGCCACCGTCGCGCTGCCCTGAGTGAAGATGGCAAGGCTCAACGAACTGTTGGCCGCGATCGTGCCGGAATTGGTGATCGCGATGTCCCCGGTCGCAACTACGGCAAAGCCGTTGGCGCCGGCCCCGGAGATCGTGCCGGAATTGATCACTGCGCCCGACCCGTAGGCGATGCCGGCCGAATTTCCGGTCACAGTCGCGCCCAGGAGCACGGTCGTGTTTAGGTTGGTCTCGATGCCAGAACCAAAACCGTTGACTCCAGCGCTGGTACCAGGCGAGCCGCTGCCCTGGTTGGTCGTCGTGCCCGTGCAGGTGGCCGTGACGTCATTGCCGGCAGCCGGCGCGCAATCGGCGTAGGCTGGCGCGGCTGACGCCGCGATCGCCATCCCGCCAATGCAACCCGAAGCTGCCAACAACACTGCGCGTGCCCCGGTCAGGAGGCGGCGCGCCCCACCCCAATTCCCATTCACCACGTGTCCCCAACTTCCACGTGAGGTTGTCGCACGGTGCTCGCAGCGCTGTAAATGTCAGCCATGTGGGTCCCGATCAAAAAGGGACCCTGTTGCCCTGGAGACACGTGGCCCGGCTGGCGGAGCCTAGCCCCGTCAAATCAGCGGCGCCTTCGCCGAGGCATGGTGATTGACAATCTTCCAGTCGCCGTCCTCGCGCATGATGACCCAGCTCATCTTGACGACGAGATCGGGCCGCTCGCCGGCGAGATCGAAATTGATGGTCGCGCCCATGTTGATCAGGTCAGGCCCTGCATGCGCCGCCTGCACGTCGAAAAAGGTGGCGCTCGGATTGCGCCAGCGCGGCAGGCCGTTGACATAGTCGGCGACGCCGTCCCTGCCCCGATAGAGTTTTGGGTTGGAGCCGAAGAAGAACGCGTTCCGTGAATAGAGCGACGACAGCGCGGCTGCATCGAGCGTCGCGAAGCCGGCGCACCATTTCGCGATGATGGCTGAAACGATGGCGTCGGCATCGTTGCTCATGAGCCTTGCCCCCGTCAGCCTTTGGCGACTTCCTTCGCGAACGTGTCACGCAGGCCGATGGTGCGGGAGAACACCGGCTTGCCCGGCGTCGAATCCTTGTCGCGCACGAAATAGCCCTGGCGTTCGAACTGCATCGGCTCGGTCGAATTGCTCTGCGCAACCGACGCCTCGATCCGAGCGTCTGAGAGAATCTCCAGCGAGTTCGGATTGAGATCGGCTGCGAAGTTCGAGGCATCCGGGCTGGGGTTCGCAAACAGCTGGTTGTAGATGCGGATCTCCGCGGGCACCGAATTCGCCGCCGGCAGCCAGTGCATGGTCGCCTTGACCTTGCGGCCGTCGGGCGCGTTGCCGCCCTTGGTCGCGGGATCGTAGGTGCAGCGCAGCTCCACCACCTCGCCCTTGTCGTTCTTGATCACGCCGGTGCACTTGACGAAATAGGCGTAGCGCAGCCGCACCTCGTTGCCGGGCGACAGACGGAAGAACTTCTTCGGGGGATTCTCCATGAAGTCGTCCTGCTCGATATAGAGCTCGCGGCCGAACGTGATCTTGCGCGTGCCGGCGCTCGGATCGTCCGGGTGGTTGATCGCCTCGAGCTCCTCGCTCTGCCCTTCCGGATAGTTCTCGATCACGACCTTCAGCGGTCGCAGCACGCCCATACGGCGCTGCGACGTGCGGTTCAATTCCTCGCGGATGCAGAACTCGAGCATGCCGACATCGACCACGCTGTTGGCCTTGGCGACACCGATGCGCTTGACGAATTCGCGGAGCGCGGCCGGCGGCACGCCGCGGCGGCGCATGCCCGCCATGGTCGGCATGCGCGGATCGTCCCAGCCTGCGACGTGACCGTCGCGGACAAGCTGGGTCAAGACGCGCTTGGACAGCAGCGTGTAGGTCAGGTTCAGGCGCGCGAACTCGTACTGGTGCGGCTTGGACGGCACCGGCAGCTTTTCGATGAACCAGTCATAGAGCGGCCGGTGATCCTCGAACTCCAGCGTGCAGATCGAATGGGTGATGCCTTCGATCGCGTCCGACTGACCGTGCGCATAGTCGTAGCTCGGATAGATGCTCCACTTGGTCCCGGTGCGCGGATGGTGCGCGTGCAGGATGCGATAGAGCACGGGGTCGCGCAGATTGATGTTGCCCGCGGACATGTCGATCTTGGCGCGCAGCACCCGCGCGCCGTTCGGGAATTCGCCCGCCTTCATGCGGCGGAACAGGTCGAGATTCTCGTCCACGCCGCGGTCGCGGAACGGCGAGTTCTTGCCGGGCTCCGTCAGCGTGCCGCGCGAGAGCCGGATCTCCTCCTGGGTCTGGTCGTCGACATAAGCGAGCCCGTCGCGGATCAGCTTCTCGGCCCATTCGTACAGGCGGTCGAAATAATCGGAGGCGTAGAACAGGTTCTTGCCCCAGTCGTAGCCGAGCCAGTGCACATCGGCCTGGATGGAATCGATATATTCCTGCTCTTCCTTGACCGGATTGGTGTCGTCGAAGCGCAGATGGCAGCGCCCCGGAAACTCCTGGGCGATGCCGAAATTGAGCGCGATCGACTTGGCGTGGCCGATATGCAGGTAGCCGTTCGGCTCCGGCGGGAACCGGGTCACGATCTCCTTGTACTTGGCCTGATCGAGGTCGGCCTGGATGATGTCACGAATGAAATCGCGCCCAACCTCAGTCGCCACCGGTTCTGTCATTACGAAAATCCTGTAGGGAAATCAGCGGTCCTTCTGCCAAATTCGCTTGGCTGCGCCAAGGCCTTAAGGCACCGCTGCCGGGCTTTAGTTATGCTCCGGTCCTGTTATATACCACCGCCTCCAATGCATAGGCCCTGCCAAGAATGACCGATTCCGTCGTTACCCGCTTCGCTCCCTCGCCGACCGGCTTCCTCCACATCGGAGGCGCCCGCACGGCGCTGTTCAACTGGCTCTATGCGAAGAAGCACGGCGGCAAGATGCTGCTCCGGATCGAGGACACCGACCGGGAGCGCTCGACCGAGGCCGCGATCGGCGCGATTCTGGACGGGCTGAAATGGCTGGAGCTCGGCTGGGATGGCGACGTCATCTACCAGTTCAGCCGCGCCGCCCGGCACCGCGAGGTTGCCGAGCAGTTGCTCGCCGACGGCAAGGCCTATCGCTGCTACGCCACCGCCGAGGAGCTCGCCGCCATGCGCGAGAAGGCACGCGCCGAGGGGCGCACCCGCCTCTATGACGGCATGTGGCGCGACCGCGATCCGGCCACCGCACCATCCGACGTCAAGCCGACCATCCGCCTGCGCGCGCCGCAGACCGGCGAGACCGTGATCGAGGACCAGGTCCAGGGCCGCGTGGTCTGGCAGAACGAGAACCTCGACGACCTCGTCCTGCTGCGCGGCGATGGCAACCCCACCTACATGCTCGCGGTGGTCGTGGACGACCACGACATGGGCGTCACCCACGTCATCCGCGGCGACGACCACCTGATCAACGCCGCGCGCCAGAAGCAGATCTACGATGCGATGGGCTGGGCGTTGCCGAACATGTCCCACATCCCGCTGATCCACGGTCCGGACGGCTCGAAACTGTCGAAGCGGCACGGCGCGCTCGGCGTCGATGCCTACCGCGCCATGGGTTACCTCCCGGCCGCGCTCCGCAACTACCTTGTCCGGCTCGGCTGGAGTCATGGCGACCAGGAGATCTTCTCGACCGAGGAGATGGTCGCAGCCTTCGACCTCGCCAATGTCGGCCGCGCCGCCGCTCGCTTCGACTTCGCCAAGCTGGAAAACCTCAACGGCCATTACATCCGTCACGCCGACGATCAATCGCTCGTGAGGATGTTCGAGGACGTGCTCGACCACGTCGTGCCCGCCCGCGACGAGATTAAGGCCAAGTTAAACGACACCACGCGCGGCCAGCTGCTCAAGGCGATGCCGGCCCTGAAGGAGCGGGCCAAGACGTTGCTCGAGCTGATCGACGGCGCCTATTTCATCTTCGCCGACCGCCCGTTGCAGCTCGATCCGAAGGCAGCAGCTCTGCTAACGCCTGATAATCGCAAGCTGATCGGCCAGCTTCATTCCGCGCTGGAGAATGTCGAAACCTGGAGCGGCGCCACGACGGAGGCCGCGCTGCGCGCTTTTGCCGAGGAAAATAGTCTCAAGCTCGGCGCGGTTGCTCAGCCGTTGCGGGCGGCGCTCACCGGCCGCACCACCTCGCCTGGTATTTTTGAGGTCTTGGACGTGCTGGGACGCCAGGAGAGCCTCGCCCGGCTCAAGGATCAGGCCAAGGACTAAGCAAGAACTAGGCAAGGACGATGCTACGACCTAAGTCGGCCATGGCTGCCATGATCTTGCAGCGCACACAGCAATAATATACCCATCTTGGCCGTACCTTCTGGAACATCCGGCCTGTCCCACCATGTCTCGGGGCCTTCCGGGTCCGGCCCGTTTCACCTTACATCGGGGACCTCTGATGGACGCAAAAGAAAGCCCAAAGACCGCCACGCTGACGGTTGGAAACAAGAACTACGATCTCCCGATCCACAGCGGCAGCGTCGGGCCTGACGTCGTCGATATAGGCAAGCTGTACGGCCAGTCCGGCCTGTTCACCTACGATCCCGGCTTCACCTCGACCGCGAGCTGCCAGTCCAAGATCACCTATATCGACGGTGACGCGGGCGTTCTGGAATACCGCGGCTACCCGATCGAGCAACTGGCCGAGAATGGCGACTTCCTCGAGACCTGCTATCTCCTGCTCTATGGGGAGCTGCCGACGGCGGCGCAGAAGGCGGATTTCGACTATCGCGTCACGCGCCACACCATGGTGCACGAGCAGATGGCCCGTTTCTTCCAGGGCTTCCGCCGCGACGCCCACCCGATGGCTGTCATGGTGGCTTCGGTCGGCGCTCTCGCCGCGTTCTATCACGACTCGACCGACATCAACGATCCGAAGCAGCGCATGATCGCTTCCATGCGCATGATCGCGAAGATCCCGACGCTGGCGGCGATGGCCTACAAATACACCATCGGCCAGCCCTTCGTGTACCCGAAGAACTCGCTGAAGTTCGCCGAAAACTTCCTGAACATGTGCTTCGCGGTGCCGTGCGAGGAGTACAAGATCAACCCGGTGCTCGCTGACGCGCTGGACAAGATCTTCATCCTGCACGCCGATCACGAGCAGAATGCCTCGACCTCGACGGTGCGTATCGCCGGCTCCTCCGGCGCCAACCCGTTCGCCTGCATCGCCGCCGGCATCGCCTGCCTCTGGGGCCCGGCGCATGGCGGCGCCAACGAAGCCGCGCTTGCGATGCTTGCCGAGATCGGCACCGTGGACAAGATCCCCGAGTTCATCGCCAAGGTGAAGGACAAGAACTCCGAGGTCCGCCTGATGGGCTTCGGTCATCGCGTTTACAAGAACTATGATCCGCGCGCCAAGATCATGCAGAAGATGTGTCACGCCGTGCTCAAGGAGACCGGCCATGGCGACGATCCGATGCTGAAGGTGGCGCTCGAGCTCGAGAAGATCGCGCTCAGCGACCAGTACTTCATCGACCGCAAGCTGTACCCGAACGTCGACTTCTATTCGGGCATCACGCTGAAGGCGATGGGCTTCCCGGTCTCGATGTTCACCGTGCTGTTCGCGGTCGCCCGCACCGTCGGCTGGATCAGCCAGTGGAGCGAGATGATCGAGGACCCGCAGCAGAAGATCGGCCGTCCGCGCCAGCTCTACACCGGCGTCACCCGCCGCGACTACGTCGCGATCAAGGATCGCAAGTAAGTCTAGACTTTAGGTCTTACGAAACGGCGCCATCGCAAGATGGCGCCGTTTTTGTTTGCGCACCCTACGAACTGATAAGGATGCAGCTGGTCTTGTGCCGCGCACAACAACAAGTCGGCCCATCACACCGACGAGCGCTTGACAGTTGAAACGCTCCGTAGGCAAATTCTTACTCTAAGTAAGAATGACGATAGGGATGGAAATGCCGGAGCAGCCGAGAAGTCGGCGGCAGACGCGTGCCGCCATTTTGACTCATTTGCTTCAGTCCGGCGGCTCATTCCGGCCGCCGCTGGCGAAAGCTGTACGCCTGTCCGAAGCAAGCCTGTCGCGCATCCTGTTTGACCTGAAGGCCGAAGGCCTGATCGAGGAAGTCAGACGCCCTGCCCCTTACGTCGGCGGCCCCACTGGCCTGGTATCGCTCGATCCCGCGGTGGCGCTTGCGGCGCTCGAGCTCACCGGACAATGGCTCAGCGTCGGCGTTGGTAGTCTGTCGGGCGAGTTGCATTACACCGGGCGAGTGCCGCTGCCGAGAAAGCCGACCGTCGAAACCGTCGGCCGGGTGTTCGGCGAAGCGTTGAATTTGCTGCGCGACTGGACGCGGCGGCGGCGCATCAGGCTCGCGCAGGTTGGTGTCACTGTTCCCGGCCTCGGTCGCCTGAGTGAGTTTGGCAACCCCATCATCCCCTGCGACGTCGGACAGATCGGCGACATGGTCGGCGAGATGTTCGCGGGCGTGCCTGTCACCTTCACCAATTCGGTGGTGGCGCATGCCTCGTTTCATCGTTGCCGCACGGAAAACTATCCCTGCAGCGACCCACACCTGTTCGTGTTCGTCGGCCAAGGCGTTGCCGGTGCCTGGGTCGACGATCCGAGCGAGGACGACGCGCTCGACCCGGTCGAGCTCGGCCACATGGTGTTCGGGACCGACGGCCCTCGCTGCCGCTGCGGTCATCACGGCTGCGTCGAAGCCTACACGTCGCTGCCGGCGTTGGCCGAGCTGCTGCGCACCACCGAGGCAGAACTGGTCCAGCTCGGCAGTGATTGGGTGACGACGATCCCCCTCACCGCGCGGGTACGCCAGGAACTGCGCCAACGCCTCTTCAGACTTGGCCTCGCCATCGGCAACACATTGAACGTCAAGCCATGCCGTGGCGTTGTCGTCAGCGGCTGGCCGTCGTTGCTCGACGAGAACGGTCGCAAGGCCGTGGTCGATGGGATCGATGCCTGTCTGCTCGGCGGCCGGAAACTGGCGCAGGTATCGCTCGCCTTCGTGCCGCCGTCGACCGGCAACGATCCGCAAGCGGCACTCGCCTTCGCCGCCTTCTGCCTCGCGAGATCCGGCGGCATGCCGGCCGCATCGACGGAGGCCGCCTGACATGACCTAAGTCGCGTGCGGCTCGCGCACGCCAACAACAGCGCCAAAACAGCGCAAACAAACTTCACACCCGGGAGGAACTGCCATGACAATCGCAACAACAAGGCGTCGTCTGCTCGCTGGAACCGCTGCCGCGCTCGCGCTGCCGGCCTTTGCCCGTGCGCAAGGCGCCGTCAAGCCGCGCCTCACCGCCATCTCGCAATGGTCTGCCGGTAGCGACGGTGCCGCGATCACGGCGCTTGGCAAGAAATTCGAGGAAAAGGGCGGCGTCTGGCAGCACTCGCCCGTCCCCGGCTTCACCACCGACATGATGAACAAGCTGCGCGCCCAGATCATCGCCGGCGATCCGCCGGCCTGTTCGCAGCTCAAGGGTCCCGAGATTGCCGCCTGGTCGAAGATTGCTCCGACCGTCGATCTCGACGCCGTAGTCGCGGCTGCCGGCTATGAGAAGGTCGTCGCGCCGGACCTTGCAAAATTGCACAAGCCAGGAGGCAAGTGGATTGCGCTGCCGTTGCAGATCTACAGCACAAACATGCTCTTCCTCTCCAAGCGCGGAATGGACAAGGCCAAGGCCGACAAGGTCCCCGTCACCTGGGCTGACTTCAATGACCTTGCCGAGAAAATGAAGTCGGCCGGAATGGCCTACCCCCTCGCCAACGGCGGCACCCGCGCCGACGATGGGCAGAAATTCGAGGCGTCCCTGGCCGGCATCAGTCCGACGGCATACCGCGCCGCCTGCATGAATCTCGACAAGAAGGCGCTGGAGGGCCCTGAGATGAAGGCAGCCTTCGCGCAGACGCGCAAGATCTCCGACTGGTGTGACCCCAATGTCGGCGCCCAACCCTATGCCAACAATTTGAAGCGCTTCGTCGACGGCGACATGGGCATGTTGATCATGGGCGGCTGGGCGCAGGGCGTGTTGAAGAACGCCGGCTTCAAGTTTGACGACTACGTCATCACCCCCGGTCCCAGCGACAACAGCAAGCCCGTCTTCCTGTTGAATGCCGATGCCTTCATCTTCTGGCAGCGCAAGGAGGCTGATCTGCAGGCCGGCCAGATGTTGATGGCGCAACTCGTGATGGATCCGGCGATCCAGACCATGTATTCGCAGATCACGGGATCGATCCCCGTCCGCACCGACGTGGATCTGTCCGGCGAAGGCTGGTCGGATGGTCAACGGACAACTGCGGCCGCACTGAAGAATGCCGTTGGCAACAATCAGGCCGTCCTCAGCCTCGCGCACAACATGGCGCAGGAAAACGGTCTCACCGCTGCGATGATCGACGTCATCACCGAATATGTGAAGAACAAGACGATCAAGCCGGAGGAGGCCGTCAGCCGCCTCGCCGACGCCGTCGAGGGCGCACGTTGACCGACGTCGCCTCGACAGCAGTGCGACCCGGCCGGTCGGCGACCTCCGAGGCGGTGCGCCGGCTGCCCGAATTTCTGATGATCTGGGTGCCGCTGCTGTTATCGGCAGCGCACCTCATTTCGTTTTCGATCTGGACGATCTGGATTTCGTTCACGCCCTCAACCCTTGTCCCTGTTACGGGCACGGTCGGCTTGCGCAACTACACCGCGGTCCTGGCGTCACGGAACTGGCAGATCGCCTTCGACAACCTGTTGTTGTTCGGCACCGCTTTCGTGCTGCTCAGCCTGGTCACCGGCCTCTTGCTCGCGATCCTGCTCGATCAGCGCATTCGCGGCGAGAACGTGCTGCGGACCATCTTTCTCTATCCGCTGGCGGTGTCGTTCGTGGTCACCGGAACGGTCTGGAGCTGGCTGCTCAATCCCGGCATCGGGATCGAGAAGCTCGTCCATGATCTCGGCTGGATGACGTTCAAGTTCGACTGGCTGGTCAACCGCGACATGGCGATCTGGACGATTGTGATTGCAGCGATCTGGCAATCCTCGGGCTTCGCCATGGCCCTGTTCCTGGCCGGCCTTCGCTCCGTCGACGCCGACATTATCAGGGCCGCGCAGATCGATGGCGCAGGACCGTTCCGAACCTATCGGCGCGTCATTTTGCCGACGCTTTGGCCAATCACCATCACCGTCGTCGTGGTCCAGCTGCAATTTGCGATTTCGGCCTTCGATCTCGTCCGCGCGCTCACCAATGGCGGCCCCGGGATCGCCACCCAGCTGCCGGCGCTTGTCGTCTATGATCTGATGTTCCAGCGCAGCCAGCTCGGCCGCGGTGCGGCGGCTGCGGTGCTGATGTTGCTCATCCTTCTCGCGGTGCTGCTGCCCTATGCAGCGTGGCGTTATGTCCAGCGACGGCAGGCCACCCATGCGTGACCGAAGCTTCGCGCCGAGCCGCGCTCTGATTTATCTGATCGTGACCTTGTTCGCGGCCGCCTATCTCGCGCCGCTGGTCGTCGTCGTGCTGAACTCGCTCCGGACCAACGAGGAGATCGCGCAGGGTTCGATGATCGGCTGGCCACAACATTGGGCCTGGGGCAACTACGCCCTGGCCTGGAGCGGCTTCTGCGTCGCCGAGACCTGCAACGGCATCCGGCCGTACATGTTCAACTCAGCGCTTATCACGATCCCGGCGACGATCTTCTCGACCCTGCTCGGTGCAGTCGCCGGTTACGCCGTGTCGCTCTGGCGCTTTCGTGGCGACGTTTGGATCTACGGCATCGTCACCCTCGGCCTCTTCCTGCCCCAACAGATGCGCCTGTTGCCCTGGACCATCGTGCTGCGGGACATCGGGCTCATCAACACGCTGTGGGGGCTCGTGCTGATTCACACGATTCAGGGGCTCTCCTTCACCGTGCTGTTCTGCCGGAATTACTATATCGCCATTCCGCATGAACTGATCCGGGCAGCGCGCATCGATGGTGCCGGGTTCTTTCGGATCTTCTGGCGCATCATTCTGCCCCTCTCCTCCCCGATCCTGATCGTCACCGTGATCTGGCAGTTCACCCATATATGGAACGAGTTCCTGTTTGGTGTGACCTTCACCACCGGCCAGCAGCAGCCCGTCACGGCCGCGCTCATCGCGCTGTCCGCCCCGGTCGCAGATATCCCCAAGCATGGTGTGCAGAGCGCGGCGGTGATCATCGCAGCCCTGCCCACCTTGCTGATCTATCTCTTCGGCGGCAGGTATTTTGTACGCGGCCTCACTGCCGGGGCCGTGAAATGATGGATATGTCATGGCAGCACTGAGCATTCGCGCCCTGTCGAAGCGCTACGCCAATCTCGAGGTGCTCAAGGGCATCGACCTCGACATCGAGAGCGGCGAATTCACCGTGCTGGTCGGGCCGTCCGGCTGCGGCAAGTCCACGCTGCTCAACATCGTCGCCGGGCTCGATCGCGCCAGCGACGGCACGATCGAGATCGGCGGGCGTGTGGTCAATGACGTGCCGCCCAAGGACCGCGACATCGCCATGGTGTTCCAGTCCTACGCGCTCTATCCGTCAATGACGGTGCGCCAGAACATCACCTTCGGCATGGAATGCCGGGGCGTCGCCAAGGCGGAGCAGGAAAAGGCCGTGGCCAACGTCGCCAGGCTGCTCCAGATCGAGCCGCTGCTCGGCCGCAAGCCGTCGCAACTGTCAGGCGGCCAACGCCAGCGCGTGGCGATGGGGCGTGCGCTGGTGCGCGATCCCCTGCTCTTCCTGTTCGACGAGCCGTTGTCGAACCTCGATGCCAAGCTGCGCGTCGAGATGCGCATGGAGATCAAGCGGCTGCACCAGCGCATCGGTGCCACCATCATCTATGTCACCCACGACCAGATTGAGGCGATGACGATGGCCACCCGCATCGCGGTGATGCATCGCGGCGTGGTGCAGCAATTCGCCGACCCCGACACCGTCTACCGCTATCCCGCCAACCTGTTCGTCGCCCGCTTCATGGGTTCGCCGCCGATGAACACGATGCCGGCCCGGCTCGAAGCTGACGCGGGCGGACCCGTGGTGGTGATCGGCGCAGGCCGGCCGGACGAGGTCCGCCTCCGCCTGCAAGGCTACGAGGCGGCGACGTCCTATGTCGGCCGTGAGGTGGTGCTCGGGATCAGGCCCGAATGCATCGCCGAGGGCGACCGCGTGTTCTCCGCTGCGGTAGGCCCGCCCGTCATCGTCACCGCACCCGTCGAGCTCGTCGAGCCCACCGGTGCGGAGACCATCGTCCTGCTGCGGCTCGGTGGCGAGCCCGCGCAGGCCCGCATCTCGCCGGACATCCGCCCCGCGCCGGGCGCGACCGCCTCCTTTGCCCTGGATACCCGCCGCATTTGCCTGTTCGACCCTGAGACGGAGCGACTGATCGCATGACCCAGACGACCTACGCCGACCTCGCCGATCGCGTGGTGGTGATTACCGGAGGCGCCAGCGGCATCGGCGCCGCCTTTGTCCGCGCGTTTGCAGCTCAGGGCTCTCACGTCGCCTTCCTCGACCTCGACACGCAGGCGGGCGAAGCGCTCGCGCAGGAGGTGGCGAAGACCTCCGGCACGGCACCGCTGTTCGTGCCCTGCGACCTCATGGATATCGACGCCCTGCGCGCCGCGCTTTCAAAGGTGCACGCATCGCTCGGCAATGCCGCGGTTCTCGTCAACAACGCCGCCAATGACCAGCGCCAGGTGCTCTCTGATGTCACTCCGGGAGAGTTCGACTGGATGATCGGTGTCAATTTCAAGCACGTCTTCTTTGCCGCACAAGCCGTCGTGCCGCAGATGCAGGCGCGCGGCAGCGGTTCGATCATCAACATGTCCTCGATCGCCTGGATGCGCGGCGCACCAGGGCTTCCGGTCTATGCCGGCGCCAAGGCAGCCATCGTCGGCTTCACCAATTCGCTCGGCCGCAAGTTCGGTCCGGACCGGATCCGCGTCAACGCGATTGCACCGGGGATGGTGATCACCGAACGGCAGCGCCGTCTGTGGTATCCGGATGAACAGGTCATCACCGAGATGCGCACGCGCCAGGCCATTCCCGATGCGGTGACACCCGAGGATATCGCCAGCATGGCCGTATACCTCGCCTCCGACGCGAGCCAGCGCATCACCTGCCAGTGTTTCCGGGTCGACGGCGGGCTGGCCTAGCCAATACCTATCAGGCGGGACACGGAATCCCGCCCGCATCCACGCTCATTTCTTGATGTCGGCTGCGACCAGCACGCGGTGGCCGGTCAGAAGATCATGCAGCGCTTGCAAGGCGGCGACGCCGCAATGCGTGTCCTGCTCACCATTGCCGCCGCTGAGTCCGACGCCGCCGACCACCTCGTCGTCGACCACGATCGGAAAACCGCCGACGAACACGGCGAATTTGCCTTCGAAGCTCCACTGGATACCGAACGCCTCATTGCCGGGAAGCGCTGGTCCGTTCGGCGTCTGGTTGAACAAGTGTGTCGAGCGCTTGTGGCCGGCTGCCGTGAAGGCCTTGTTCCAGGCGATTTGCGGCCCGGTGACGCGCGCGCCGTCCATCCGTTCGAGGACGATCGGGTAACCGCCATCGTCCACGATGCAAACCGTCTCGAGCACGCCGATGTCCGCGGCCTTCTGCAACGCTGCGGCCGCCATGTGCCTGGCTTCCGCCAGTTCAAGCTTGAGCGATTTCCTCATCTCATCCCTTTTTCGTCTGCAGCGATACCGCGCGTGCGGCGTCGCGTGGATTTTCAGCAACCGCGATACACGGTCTTGATCTGCGTATAGAATTCGAGCCCGGCGCGGCCGGACTCGCGGAAGGTCGAAGTGCTCGACCGCTTCAGGCCTCCGAACGGCGCATTGATCAGATTGCCGGTCGTGGTCCGGTTGATCTTGACGGTCCCCGACTGAATGTCATTGGCGAAATCGTGCATGATGCGCGGGTTTCGCGTCGCGATCGCAGCCGACAATCCGTATTCGGTGTCGTTGGCCTTGGCGATGGCATCTGCATAGGACTCGACCTCGATGATCGCGATGACGGGCCCGAAGATTTCCTCACGCGCGATCGTCATCTGCTGCGTGACATCGGTGAAGATCGCCGGCGCGACGTAGTAACCGCCGTCATAGCCAGCGCCCGAGAGCCGCTCGCCGCCACAGAGGAGCGTCGCCTCCCGCTTTCCAATTTCGATGTAACGCAACACGGTGTCGAGTTGCCTCGCGGTCGCGAGCGGCCCGAGGTCCATGCCGGCCGTCAGCCCGCTGCCGATCTTCAAGGCCTTGACCCGGGCCACCAGCCGCTCCGTGAACTCCGCACGCACCTGCTTCATGACCAGCACGCGGCTGGTGCCGGTGCAGGCCTGGCCAGCCAGCGACAGCCCGCCCTTCACGGTCAGGTCGACCGCCTTGTCGAGATCGGCATCGTCCATCACGATCAGCGGATTCTTGCCGCCGAGCTCCATCTGCGTGCGCGTCGTGAAGCTGACCGACCGGCAGATCTGTTCGCCAGCCGTTGTCGATCCGGTAAAGGAAATAGCGCGGATCTCCGGCGCTGCGGTGATGGCGGGGCCGACCTCGCCGGCCGAGCCGGTGACGAAGTTCAGGGCGCCCTTGGGCAGCCCGGCCGCCACCAGCGCCTCGGCAAGACGATAGCCGCTTAGCGGCGCATCCGACGACGGCTTGAACACCACCGTATTGCCGGTCATCAACGCAGGCGCGATCTTGCGGGCCGGGATCGAGATGGGAAAATTCCACGGGGTGATGACCGACACAGCGCCGAGCGGCTCGCGCAGCGTGTAGACCGTCATGTCAGGATCATCATTGGGAAAGACCTCGCCGGCGAGCGACTGGCCCTCGACGGCATAGAATCGCAGCGTCTGTGCCGAGCGCAGGACCTCGTCCCTGGCGAGGTTGAGCGCCTTACCCATCTCGCGCGTCATCTCCCGCGCAATCTGGTCGGCCTGCGCCTCGAGACGATCGGCCGCGCAATTGAGAATCGCTGCGCGCGCCGAGACCGGCGTTTTCCTCCAGCGCTCGCTTGCGGCCACGGCCGCATTGACCGCGAGCTTCGCCTCGGCAGCCGTCGAGGCCTGGAAGCGACCGACAATGTCGGACGTATCAGCGGGATTGGTGTTGTCGAACGGCTTCGCAACGCCCCGCAACTGCTCGCCATTGATGAGGTTCGGGAACTCCTCGACCCGCAGTCTTGCCTCGGGACCACGGAGGCTCGCTGTCGCAGTGTCACTCATCATCGTTGTACCTTCTTCAATGCCAGATCAGGACCGCTGAGATCGTCGAGGTCACCAGCCCCGCCAGCACCGGCACCATCACCGTCTGGACGATCTGGAAGACCGGCACGCGCGCGAACCCGGCCACCGCGATCAGAGACGACCAGGCCACCAGCGTGCCGCCACCCGTCCACACCGCGCCCATCTGGCCGATGGCCGCGAGCGTCGCGGGATCGAGCCCGACAGTTGGCGCCAACGCGCCCGAGAGCGATCCGGTCAGCGGCAGGCCGGCAAAACCCGATCCATCGATCCCGGTAATCATGCCCGCAATCAGAACGCCGAACGACACAAAGACCTGGTTTGCCGGAATCCAATGCTGCGCAGCCTGAACCAGTTCGAACAGGAGATTGGGGGCCTGGGCCGCAGGGACACCGAGAATCGGGGCGGACAATCCCGGTTCGGCGCCGAGGAAGAAGAAACCGGCGATCGGCAGCACGGACCCCATGGCCTTGAACGCGAAGATGAAGCCCTCGGTGACATGGTCGGCGCTGACATCGAGGAATTTGCGCAAGTCGTCGGTGACGAACGAGGCGCAGATCATCAGCACGGCGGCAACGCCGCCAACCAGCGCCGCGGCGTCACCGCCTTTGAGATCATGGCCGATCCCGAGCTTGGCGAGCACCATCACGACAATGACGCCGAGGAAGGCGAGCGGCGTCACCACCGCAAAAATCTTCGACCATTTTTCGCGGGAACCGGGAATCGAGGAAAGCGCCTTGTCGATCTGCGCCTGGCTCGCAAGCGGCGTCTGGTCGCCGGCAGTACCCCGGGCGATCTCGACCTTGTCGAAAGTGCCCTCCTCTGCGATGCGCGCCAATTCGCCATTGCTCGACTGCGCCTGCCAGCGCTCGAGCAGCCTGTCATCCGGCTTGGCGATGAGCTTGCGAATGGCAAAGTAGCCCAGCACAAGCGCGACGCCGCCGGTGATCAGCGACAGCACCAGCGCCCGGTCCGCGACCGCGGCAGCGCTGACCGCTGCACCCGCCGCCTTGGCACTGATGCCCGGAGCGACGCCAATGACGTAATCCGACGACAGCGCCATGCCCTGGCCTGCGATCGCGATCGCCAGCGCACCACCGAGCGGCGGCAGTCCCGCCGCGATCGCCGCGGGCAGCAGCACCGCCGACACCAGCGGCACCGCCGGTGTCGGCCAGAAGAACAGCGAGATCACGTAGGTGATGCCGGCGAGAACAAAATAGGCCGTGTGTCCGTCCTTCATCACCGCGCGGAAGGGCTCCACCATCCTGATGTCGGACCGCAGCACCTTGAGCGCATTGAGCAGCGCGGTCATCAGCGCGATCACCAGGAAGATGTTGAACAGCTCCTTTGCCGCCGTGAAGCTGGCATTGAAGATGCTTCCGAGCGCAGCGATCGGACTGTGCGTCCAGGCGAGCGCAACCAGGAACGTGGCAAGGACCGACGGCACCACCACGTTGGCACGCCAGATCATGGTCAGGACGATGAGGGCCACACCAAACAGGTAGACCCAGTGCGCGGCGACGATCGGAACTTGCGGCATTGTCATGCGATGCGCTCCCCCAGGAAGTAGAGCAATTTTGTATACTGTATTCTAGAAATGCAACAGCTAACTGCGAATTATTTTGCCGAAGGCGCCTGGGGATCGAAACTTACGAAGTCATATCTATCTGATATCGTATAATAAAATGTAGAATGACGTAGCTTTGACGAAGCTTTTCCACAGCGTGGTGCGTTGACGCTCGACAAAAATTGTATACTGTATACTTTTATTGCATGGGCCCGATCGCCGCGATCAATCCGGCCCCCTTTCTGCGACAGAGGAGCGCGACGATGTCAAAGCTGATGAACCATGTGGAATTCCGCACGGCCCTCGAGAATGCGATCAAGGGCAAGAGCGCCAACAAGGCTCCCTTCAGCATCGCATGGGCGAGCGGCAAGCTGAGCCGCGCGCATCTCGCGTCCTGGGCGGAGAACCACTACCACTATGTCGGCCCGTTCGCGGACTATCTCGGCTACATCTACGCGCGCATGCCGGAGCAGTATCAGGAAGCCAAGGACTTCCTGCTTGCCAACATGTACGAGGAGGAGATCGGTGGCGACCGCCATACTGATCTGCTGATCCGCTTCGCCGAGGCCTGTGGCACGACGGCGGAACGCGTCAAGAATCCCGACAACATGACCGCGACGACCCGGGGCTTGCAGAGCTGGTGCTATTCGGTCGCCATGCGCGAGGACCCGATTGTGGCCGTGGCAGGTCTCGTGGTCGGCCTGGAATCGCAAGTGCCGTCGATCTACCGCAAGCAGACGCCGACCTTGCGCGAGAAATACAAATTCACCGACGAGGAAGTCGAGTTCTTCGACCTTCACATCGTGTCGGATGAAATTCACGGCGAGCGCGGCTACCAGATCGTGCTCGAGCACGCCAACACGGTCGAGCTGCAGCAGCGCTGCCTGAAGATCTGTGAAATCGGCGCGCAGATGCGGCTGCTCTACACCACCGCGCTGTATCACGACTATGTCGCCAAGGACATTCCGCTGGCCGAGCTCGACATGAGCGAGGCCAAGGTCCCCGCCGACGAGCGCGCGTTGCTGCAAGCCTGAGCGAGGCGGCATGCCCAACGTCGTCTTTCACAGGAACGGCCAGACCTTTCACGGCGAGATCAAGGAAAACACTAATCTCGTCGTGAGGGCGGGCATCCGGCAATTTCCCCATCCGAACTTCCTCTACGGCTGCGGCATGGGCAAATGCGGGAAGTGCGCGGCCCTGATCATCAAGGGCGCCGAGCATCTGCCCGAACCGAACTGGAAGGAAAAGAAGCGGCTCGGCGCACGAATTGAGGCCGGCTATCGGCTGGCCTGCCAGCTCTGGCTCACTCACGACGTCGAGCTGTCGCAGGAGGCAACGCCGCTCGCCGACGTCGTCGCAGCCGGCAAGGTCGGTTGATTCAGTGAATGCCGGGGGCCGTATCGGCCTTGCGGCAATTCTCGGCAAATACGGGAGACGTGAGCGATGTATGTGATCCTGACCAGCAAGGACGGCCTGTTCCGGACCGAGATCGTCGATGGGCTGCGGCCCCTCGCCTCTTACGACTATCTGTTCTATGGCACCAAGAAGGCAACCTTCGTGATCGCGGAGCTGCTCAAGGACACCAAGATCAACGTGATCGACGAAGCGTGGTCGCCGCCGATCGTGAATCAGGTGCCGTCCAAGTTCCTCGAGAAATTCGCAACGCCGGAACTGGCCTATCGCGAGCTCGAGCACCTCACCACCTTCGGCCACATGGACACGAAGCTGCGCAAGTCGTGATGTCCGATAGCACAAATCTGCCCGCAGCGAAGACCGGCACGATCGAGGTCACCTTCGTGACCAACAACGGGAAGTCCGTCACGGCCCCCGTCGACAGCAACCTGCTGCGGATCTCCTTGCGCGAACAGGGCGGCATCCCCTTCAAATGCGGCGGAGGGCTTTGCGGGACGTGCAAATGCCTCATCGAGAAGGGGTTGCAGAACACCGACGCGATCAAGCCGAAGGAGCGCAAGCACCTCACGGAGGAGCAATTTGCCGCCGGCTACCGGATGGCATGCCAGACCTTTCTCAAGGGCGATGTCAGTGTGTCCTGGACGCCCAAGCCCGCCAGCGCAGGGGCTCGCCCAATGGCGACGAACCCTGCGCCCGATTCGCCCGATTGATCTGGTGGGTGGTGCCGGTCTTCCCGGCGACGACGGCTTGCCGCTGTACAATGGGCAGTCTAAGTACGTTTGTGCCGTCCCGCCGGTCAGTCCGCGCTCGGTCGGTGGCGGATCGAATCTCTCCGCGCGGTTCGAAATATCAAACCGGTGCGGTTGAGAAGGTCATCTCATGGCTGGCAGGCTGGGAAATTCGAAACGACGCCTCGGCGACGACTACCTCTCCCTCCACGACAAGGTCATCGAGGAGCTGCGCCAGGCCATCTTGAGCCGGCGCCTCAAGCCCGGTGAGCGGCTGGTCGAAGGGCGTCTTGCGGAGGAGCTCGGCGTCTCCCGGAATCCGGTGCGGGAAGCAATCCGGGTGCTGACGACCGAGGGCCTGGTCGAAGTCACCGCGCGGCGCGGCGCCTCGGTGCTTGCCATGACCGACGAGGAAGCGCGGGAGACGATCGAGGTTCGCGCGCTCTTGGAAGGACAGAACGCACGGCTGGCCGCGCGTCGCCGCGATCAGGATATTCTGGCGCGCATTGCAGCCGTTCTGAACAAGGGCACGGAAGCGGTTGCGGCCAAGCGCTTTGAGCTCTTGTCGGATCTCAATCAGCAATTCCACAACGAGCTTGCCGCGGCCGGCCGCAATCGCGTGCTCTCCGATCTGCTCAAACGGCTCCGCGAGAGAACCGCGATGTTGTTCGCGCCAACCGATCCGGAGCGCCAGGCGCGAACCTGGGACGAGCATGCCGGCATCTTGCGCGCCATCATCGCCGGCGACGAGCGCGCCGCGGCCACGCTTGCCGCAGAGCATGTCATGCGCGCCGGCGCCGATTTTCTGGCGACCCTTCATATTCCCGAAGAAAGTCCGTCGCTGGACACGATGCCCGCGCGACCGATTGATGCGACGGCAAAGTCGAAGCCCCGCCGCGCCGCCGGCGGACGCACGAAGAAGTAGCCAAGAGCGAGAGGCCTAGTCTAGCGTCGCCCCTTCCGCATCGTCGCAAGCACGATGTCGGCGGCGAGCACGCTCGGCGATTTATTGCCGGTCGACATGATGGTGTCGAGCTGCGCAAAGGCTTCGACCTGTCGCGTGCGCATCGGTGAATCCGTCAGCACCTCGGACAGGGCGCTCGCGAGCTTCTCCGGCGTGCAGTCTTCCTGCAAGAATTCGGGAATCACCTCCCTGCCAATCACGAGATTGGCGAGGATGACCGAAGGCACCTGGATCGCGCGGCGCAGGATGAAGGCCTCTATCGCGCCGACGCGATAGGCCGTCACCATCGGAATGCCCGACAGTGCCAGCTCCAGCGTCACCGTGCCTGATTTTGCCAGCGCCGCGCGCGCGATCCTGAATGCGGCGCGCTTCTCGGTTTCGCCGACCACGATCTGCGGCTTGACCGGCCAGCTTGCGATGCCGGCACGAACGGTGGCTTCGAGATGCGGCATGGTCGGCAGCATCAATTCGAATGCGACGCCCTGCCCCTGCAAACGGCCGAGCGCCGCACCGAACACGTCGAGATGATGCCGGATCTCGCTGCGACGGCTGCCCGGCAGTACCAGCAGCACCGGCGGCTCGCCAGAGCGGCGCTTTTGCTCGTCCGCATCGGGCCGCAGCGACGGCAATTGCTCGATCAGGGGATGGCCGACATAGCTGCAAGGCGGCCCGCCGAGCTTGCGATATTCCTCCGGCTCGAACGGCAGCAGACCGAGCACGTGGTCGACATAGCCGAGCATCGCGCGCGCCCGGCCCGGCCGCCAGGCCCAGACCGAGGGCGAGACGTAGTCGATGATAGGGATCGCCGGAGTCTTCGCGCGAACACGGCGCGCAACGCGATGGGTGAAATCGGGACTGTCGATGATGACGAGCACATCGGGCGCAGCCTCCGTCGCAGTATCCGCGGTCTTGCGGATCAGGCGCAGGATTTTCGGCAGCTGCTGCACCACCGCGGCAAGGCCGACGATCGACAGTTCCTCGATCGGAAACAGTGTCTCGAGCCCTTCGCGCGCCATCGTGCGGCCCCCGACGCCCTCGAACTGCACGCCGTCGCCGAGGCGCTGGCGCAACACTTTCATCAGTGCCGAGCCGAGCCGGTCGCCGGATTCCTCCGTCGCGATCAGAAAAATCTTCCTGATGGGATCGCGCGACTGCATCACGCGGGCAAGCCGACAACAAAGAGATATTTGGCGTCGGCAAGCGTAATCATCGCCTGCGGCTCCGCAGCGATGGTGTTGCCGGCGATGACGGCGACACCGGCAAGACCCGCCTTGGCGACACCCTCGATTGTGCGCGCACCGATCGTCGGCAGGTCGAAGCGCAGATCCTGGCCGCTCTTCGGCGCCTTCACCAGCACGCCGCGCCCCGTGGCCGCGCGGATGCGGCCCTCCTCGCGCAACCGCGCCACGCGCGCCAGCAGCGCATCGGTGCCCTCGATGTCCTCGACCGCCACCACATGGCCGTCGATCACCACGGCGGCCTGGCCGATGTCGAACGGCCCGAGCGCGGTCAGCACCGCACGCCCGCGCTCGATATCGCCTTTGGCGTTATCAGCCGGCCAGGCACGGGTGATGCAGCCCTCGGGCATCAGCAGGTCGGGCGCGACGTCCTTGATGCCGACCATGCGAAAGCCGCCTTCCTCGAGAATGCGCCCGACACCCGACAACAGATGATCGTCGCCGCCGCGGAAGGCGCGGATGACGTTACCCAGCAGCCGCAACGTTGTGAAATCGAACCGGATCTCCGTGAGCGACGGCCGCACCAGCGTGCCGATGAAGATCAGGTCGCGACAGCCTTCTTCGCGGAACAGCCGCATGGCGCGGCCGAGCTGTCCGACCGAGATCCAGCGGTGACGGAATTGCTCGACCTGCTCCGGATCGCACGCTCCCCGCAGCGGAAACAGTACCGGCGTGATGCCGCGCGCGGCGAGCGACTCGGCGACCGCGAACGGCATGGCACCACCGCCGGCGACCACGCCGACCGGCGATGAAATTCCTGATGCCGCCGATGTCAGGTCCGCGGCCATCCCGGCATCACTTCTCGATGGTCGGAAGACAGAGCGGGCGCTTGCCCTTGCCGATAAAGCCCAGAATTTCGGCGATCGCGGGATCTTCGCTTGCGAGCGACCGCACCGCCTCCAGCCGCTCGGCGAAGGTGCCGGAGCCGTGGAACAGCTTCTGGTAGAACGCACGCACGGTCGCAAGCCGCTGCTTCGTGAACTTGCGCCGCTTCATGCCGATCAAATTGAGGCTCTCCAGCACCGCGTATTGCCCGTTGGCGAGCCCATATGGAATGATGTCGTCGCGCACGCCCGAGAGGCCGCCAACCATCACATAGGAGCCGATGCGGGTGAACTGGTGCACCGCGGACAGCCCGCCGATATAGACGGCGTCCCCGATCTCGCAATGGCCGCCCAGCGTCGCCGAAGTCGCGAAGATCGCGTTGTTGCCGACGATGCAATCATGGCCGACATGGCTGTTGTTCATGAAGTAGCCGTCGTTGCCGACGCGCGTCTTCCCGCCGCCCTTGACGGTGCCGACGTTCATCGTCGCGCCCTCGCGGATGATGTTTCCCGAACCGATCTCGAGCGTGGTCGGCTCGCCCTTGTAGCTGAGATCCTGCGGCGCGCCGCCGAGCACTGCGAACGGCGAGATCACGCAGGCGTCGCCGACCGAGGTGTGGCCGATGACCGTGACCTGTCCGATCAGCTTGCAATTGGCCCCGATCCGGGCGTTGCGACCGATGATACAAAAAGGCCCGATCTCGGTGCCCTCGCCGATTACGGCGCCGTCTTCCACCCGGGCGGTGGGGTCGATCTTACTCATCAAGCGATCTTACTTATCAACAAGGTCTGGCTATGTGTTGAACTTGCTCGGCTTTCCGGTGGTTAGCGCGTCTGCGCCCGATCTGTCCAGTGACGTATGATCTCGGCGTGTTTCAGAAGCCGGCCGAACGAGCCGCTCTGGGCATCAACGACCTCACCCAACACGTGAACGGACGGCCCCGCCGCCTCAGTCGACCAGCATGGCGCCGACATCGGCTTCGGCGACGACTTGGCCGTCGACCTTGGCGTCACCGTGAAACCACCACATCGTCTTGCGGCGCCCCAGCGAGCGCATGTGATACTCGATGGTGTCGCCGGGCAGCACGGGCTTGCGGAATTTGCACTTGTCGATGGTCAGAAAATACACCGCCCGCGGCTTCTCGGTCCCCTCGACCGACTTGATGCCGATCACGCCCGCCGTCTGCGCCATCGCCTCGATCATCATGACGCCCGGATAGACCGGACGTTCGGGGAAATGCCCCTGGAAGGCCGGCTCGTTGAAGGTGACGTTCTTGATGCCGACACCACTGTAGTCGGTGCGGATGTTGATCACCCGGTCGATCAGCAGCATCGGAAAACGATGCGGCAGCAGCTGAAGGATCCCGTTGATATCCACCAGCGCAAACTTGATCTGTGCTTCCTCCGTCATTCCCGTCCCTCATCCTTCGGATCGGTCTTGCTGTCGCGTACCAGACGCTCCACCGCGATGATCTCCTTGAACCATTGTTTGGTCGGCTTGGCGAAATGCCCGCCCCAACGTCCCCCCGGCGGGATGTCGTCCTTGACCGCGCTCATGGCGGTTACCTGGGCTCCATCGCCGATCTTGAGGTGATTGTTGATGCCAACCTTCGCTCCCAACGCCACGTTGTCGCCGATGGTCAGGCTGCCCGCGAGCCCGATCTGGGCCGCCAGCAAACAGTGTCGTCCAATCGTCACATTGTGACCGATCTGGACCTGATTGTCGATTTTGGTGCCCTCCCCGATCACGGTGTCACGCAGAGATCCACGATCGATCGTGGTTCCGGCGCCGACCTCGACGTCGTTCTGGATCAGCACCCGGCCCGTCTGTGGCACCTTCAGATGGCCTTCGGGGCCGAAAAAGATGAAGCCGTAGCCGTCCTGGCCGATCGAGCAGCCCGGATGGATCAGGACATTGTTCCCGATCAGCGCACACTGGATCACCGTACGGGCGCCGACATTGCAGTCCCGGCCGATCTTGACGCTCGGGCCGATCACCGCACCGACGCCGACGACCGTGCCGCTGCCGATCTCGGCATTCGGCCCAATCACCGCGAGCGGATCGACGATGACGCCGTCCTCGAGCCGGGCCGAGGGGTCGATGATGGCCGACGGCGCGATGCCATCATTGCCGACCGAGGATTGCGGCCGCAGCGCGTCGCCATGCCATTCCCGGGCAATCCTGACGAAGGCGCGGAAGGGCTGCGTCGCCCGCAGCACCGCCACATGCGCCGGCACCTGGCCCTCGAAGCGCGGGCTCACCAGGCATGCGCCCGCCCTGGTGGCCTTGAGCTCGCCGGCATATTTGAGGTTGTCGAAGAATGCCAGATGCATCGGGCCGGCTTCGTCGAGCGAAGCAAGGCCCGTGATCACATGGCCGCCCCTGTTGGGGTCGACCAGTTGCGCCTTGGTGAGCGCGGCAATGTCGGCCAGCGTTGAGGCCGGCGGTTTCGTGAAGAAGGTCGGCTGCGCCATTCCACCCCGTCGCGGTCCGGCTTCGTCATGAAGCGGTCATGCCGCATCATGCCCTATCTCATGGATTGTACACGATCTTTTTGGCGACCGGCCCCAAGGAAACTCTCAAGGAATTCCCAGGGGGCCGGGTCATGCCCAGCTGATCGAATTAGAACGACGTGCCGCCGCCGAACCGGAATTCCTGCACGCGGTCACTCTTGCCCTTGGTGAGCGGCACTGCGTAGTCAAAGCGCAGCGGACCGAACGGCGAGGCCCAAATCAGTCCGACACCGACCGACGAGCGGACCACATTGGCATTGTCATACACCAGGCCGGTACAAGTTCCAGTCGAGGACGGGTTGACGGTCGACGGCGTACAGTTCGAGTTCTTGGTCGTGGTCATTTCGTTGGTCAGCGACCACGTCGTCGGGCCCTGATAGTCGAAGAGACCGCCGGCGTCGGCGTAAACAGCGCCCTTCAGGCCAACTTCCTTCGGAAGGAACCAGAACGGCATCTGCAACTCCAGCGAAGCGCCCCAGTACTTGGTGCCGCCAAGCGCATCCTGCGAGCCGTAAGGATTGAGGTCGCGCGGACCAATGCCGTTCGGAGCGAAGCCGCGAACCAGGTTCGGACCCATCTGGAAGTGATCCAGCATGCGAAGATCCTTGTCGACCTTGTTCAGGACACCGCCCTGGAGATGGACGAGCCCAACGAGGTCGGACACCAGCGACTGGTAGTACTTCGCGTCCGCGACGGTCTTCAGGTAGGAGACGTCGCCGCCGACGCCGGCGAAGTCCTGCCGGAAGTCGATGAGCAGACCGTCGGTCGGGTTCTTGTTGTTGTCGAGCGTGTTGTAGGTCAGCGTGTAGCCGAGCGCCGAGGTCACCGTTTTGCCGTTCGCCAGCTCCTTGCGGACCGGCAGCGAGGCTTCGCCGTCGCTGTAGCAGCCGAGGTAGTTGGTGCCTGCGAAATTATATCCACTCGCGATAATATCCGCTGTGCCTTTCGGCGTGTTGGCATAAGCAGGGCTCGGATTGAAGTTCGGACCGAGGAAGTTGTTACAGTTCGCCAGATAGGACGGCAGCGTGATTTCCTGCCGGTAGACCGAGTAGCGCAGCTGCAGCGACAGATCCTCACGCAGCTGGAAGCCGAGGCGCGGCGCGAAGCCCAGCGTCTTGGTGCCATAGGAGATGTAGTTGTTGGACAGCTGGGTGCGCTGATAGAAGTCGAGGCCCAGCGCGACGCGATAGTCGAGCAGATACGGCTCGACGAACGAGAGCGAATAGCCGCGCGCATACTGGCCATAGGTGACCGACGCCTTGGCGAACAGGCCGCGGCCGAGCAGGTTACGTTCCGACACCGAGACTTCGGCGAGCGCACCGTCGGTCGTGGAGTAACCGCCCGAGACCGAGAAGTCGCCGGTCGACTTCTCTTCGAGTTCGACGATCAGGACCACGCGGTCGCTGGACGAACCCGGCTCCGTCGTGATCTTCACGGTCTTGAAGTAGTCGAGGTTCTTCAGGCGGCGCTCGGCGCGATCGACCAGCGCGCGGTTGTAGGCATCGCCCTCGGAGATATCGAACTCGCGACGGATCACGTAGTCACGGGTGCGGGTGTTGCCGCGGATATTGATGCGCTCGATATAGGTGCGCGGACCTTCGTCGACGTTGAACACGACCGAGACGGTGTGCGCATCGAAATTGCGGTCGCCGCCCGGACGCACCACCGCGAACGCATAGCCGCGGCGCGAGGCCTCGATCTGCATGTCCTCGACCGACTTCTCGACCGATTCGACATTGTAGAGCGAACCGACATTGACGCGCGAATAGGAGCGCAAGGACGTCGCATCGAAGTTCGGGATGCTGGTGCGGAACTCGACGGCGCCGACGCGGTACTGCTGGCCTTCCTCGATCTTGAAGGTGACGTTGAAGCCCTTCTTGCCAGGATCATACTCGGTGAGCGCAGCCACGACCTGCACGTCGGCGAAACCGTTCTTCAGGTAGAAGCGGCGAATCAGATCGCGGTCGGCCTCGACGCGGTCGGGGTCGTAAACGTTGGCGCTGCCGAGGAAGCTCAGCAGATTGGTTTCGCGCGTCTTGATGACGTCACGCAGGCGATAGCCCGAGAACGCATTGTTGCCGACGAAATCGATCGACTGAACGCCGGTCTTGGCACCTTCGTTGACCGTGAAGATCAGATCGACGCGGTTGTTCGGCTGCTCGATGATCTCAGGCACGACGGTCACATCATAGCGACCGGAGCGGCGATAGATTTCGGCGATTCGCAGCGTGTCCGACTGCACCATGGCGCGGGAGAAGGTGCCGCGGGACTTGGACTGCACTTCAGCAGTGAGCTGCTCGTCCTTGACCTTCTTGTTGCCCTCGAACGCGACGCGCCCGATCACCGGGTTTTCCACAACCGAGACGATCAGCTGGCCGCCGGCGCCGCGGTTGATCTTCACGTCCTGGAACAGGCCGGTCTCGATCAGCGCCTTGAGGCCGTCATCAATGGCACCCTGATCGAGGCGACCGCCGGGGCCAGGCTTGAAATAGGAGCGGATCGTCTCCACCTCGACGCGGCGATTTCCTTCAACGGAAATCGACTGCACCGTCTGAGCGAACGCAGACGAAGGCACGAAAACAGCCCCAACCGGGGCAACCACCGGCGCGCCGAACATGATCAGGGTTGCGAGCAAGCCCCCCCGGAGTCGCAGTCCAAACTTCATTGCGCAACGCGCCCTTATCAACTTACCAGACCCAACCCCAAAGCTGGTCTGGGAGATTCCCCAAGTTCTAGCCGCTTGTAGCCAATTTCCCCGACATCGCAAACGGCAGCTGACGCGGTAATTTCAATTTCATTCCAAGACGTTGCTGAACAGCAACGCCACAAAAAAGCCGGGATCAGGAAGCTGCCATCCGCAGGATGTCGTTATAGGTGGCAAACACCATCAGCATCAGCACCAGACCGAGGCCGATTCGGAATCCCATCTCCTGAGTCCGCTCCGAGAGCGGACGGCCCCGCACAACCTCCGCCGTGTAGAACAGAAGGTGACCACCATCGAGCAGCGGGATCGGGAACAGGTTCAGCAGCCCGATCGAGACCGACAGCACGGCGCACAGATTGATCACGAACTGGAACCCGGCGCTGGCCGCCTGCCCTGACATCTTGGCGATGCCGAGCACGCCGCTGACCTCGTTCGGATTGCCCTGCCCGATGAACAGCGAACCCAGGAACTTGAAGGTGCTGGTGATGATGAACCAGACCTGTTCAACCCCGATCTTGAGTGCCTCGCCGACACCGACCGGCGAGGTCGAGGCCTCACCAGCCTGGGACTTATGCTCGACGCCGAGCACACCGACCTTGTGGCTGTTGCCGAACGGATCCTTGCGCTCGAGCAGCGCAGGCGTTGCCGTCAAGGACACCAGCCCCCCATCCCGCTTCACCTGGAACACCAGCGCCGAACCTGCACTCGTCGCCACAATCCGCTGCATGTCGGCAAAGCTCTCGATCGGCTTGCCGTCGATTTGCACGACGACGTCGCCGATCTTGAAGCCGGCAGCGGCCGCGGCGCCGTCGGCGACGACGCCGTCCACGCGGGCGATCGTGCTCGGCTTGCCGTAGTACAGGGCCATGCCTGCGAAAATCAGGGCGCCGAGGATGAAATTGGCAATCGGTCCGGCCGCGACGATGGCCGCGCGCGGACCGACCTTCTTGTGGTGGAAGCTGCCGGCGCGCTCCTCGGCCGTCATGGCCTCGAGCGTAGCGGCCGAGGGGGTCGATGCCTCGCTCTCGTCGCCGAAGAACTTGACGTAGCCGCCGAGCGGGATCGCCGAGATCTTCCAGCGGGTGCCGTGGCGGTCGTTGAAGCCGACCAGTTCGGGCCCGAAACCGAGCGAGAACGTTAACACACGAACGCCGGCCCAGCGCGCGACCAGGAAATGGCCGAGCTCGTGAATGAACACGACCAGCGTCAGTACGAGCAGGAACATGATCCCGTATTGCCCTGTCTCTTATACACATCTAGATGTGTATAAGAGACAGGCCCATGGCTCAACGTGTTGAAACTATGGGTAAAAAAGTCGATCATCGAATTCCCTCATCCAGCGCCGCAAGGCCCTGGCCCCGAACTACCTAGGATGCCTTTAAGGCAATTTGAGGCAATAGGGCGGCAGCTTTATTTCGCGCAACATGGTCAACATTTATTGCATCATCCGCTGACGTCATGGGACCCTGGTTGCCGCCCCGGATCCAGTCGTCCAGGGTCGCCTCGACCAGCCGGGCAATGGCGCCAAACCGGATCTTGCCGGCGATGAAGGCTGCGACCGCGACCTCGTTGGCGGCGTTGTAGACGGTGGTCGCTCCCTTCCCGGTCCGGAGCGAATCGAAGGCCAGGCGAAGCCCGGGGAACCGCTCGAAATCGGGGGCCTCAAAGGTCAGCTGACCGATCTTGGCCAGATCGAGCTTCGCCGCCGGCCCCTTGATCCGGTCGGGCCAGCCGAGGCAATGGGCGATCGGCGTGCGCATGTCGGGCGAACCGAGCTGGGCCATCACCGAGCGGTCGGAGAACTCGACCATGCCGTGGATGATCGACTGCGGATGCACCAGCACGTCGATCTCATCGGGCGCCAGGGCGAACAGATAGGACGCCTCGATCACCTCGAGACCCTTGTTCATCATCGAGGCGGAATCGATCGTGATCTTCTGGCCCATGCTCCAGTTCGGATGTTTCAGGGCCTGCTCGAGCGTCGCCTGTTCGATGTCGGCAGGCTTCCAGGTCCGGAACGGACCGCCCGATGCCGTGATGATGACGCGCACCAGCTCGTCGCGATTGCCCGAGGCCAGCGCCTGAAACAGCGCGTTGTGTTCGGAATCGGCCGGCAGGATACAGGCGCCCGCTTTCGCCGCGCGCTGCATGAAGAAATCACCGGCACAGACGAGGCATTCCTTGTTGGCGAGCGCGACATGCGCGCCGCGATCGACCGCGGCCAGAGCCGGCTTCAATCCGGCCGCACCGCTCACGGCCGCCATCACCCAATCAGCCGGACGCGCGCCCGCCTCGATCACCGCGCTCTCGCCGGCACCGCATTCCGTGCTCGTGCCCGCAAGTGCGGCCTTCAGATCGGCGAGCCTAGAGGCGTCCGCGATCGCGACGAAGCGCGCGGAGAATTCCTTCGCGAGTTTCGCCAGCGCTTGAACATTGCTGTTCGCCGTGAGGGCCTCGACGCGATAGCGATCGGGTGAGGCACGCAGCAGATCCATCGTGCTGTCGCCGATCGAGCCGGTGGCGCCGAGGACCGTGACGCTGCGGACGGCAGACGCCGCAGCCTTGTTGTTACGCAAAGGGACTGGGCTCATATCCTCACCAAACCATAAGACCGCTTCCGGCGCTATGCACACCATGGCGGAGAAAGCCGATAATCCATGCCACCAGGATGGCGGCAACAAAGCCGTCCAGGCGGTCCAGCAGCCCGCCATGGCCGGGAATTAAGTGACTGGAATCCTTGACGCCGAAGCGCCGTTTCACCGCGGATTCGAACAGATCGCCCGCCTGCGACACCACCGACAGGACGGCGCTGACGGCGAGCAGCGGGACGGCTTTCCCAATACCGAAGGCCGCAAACCCGCTCGCCACCGCAAGGCTCGCGACAAACCCGCCGACCGCACCGGCCCAGGTCTTTTTCGGGCTGACGCGCGGCCACAGCTTCGGTCCGCCGATGCTGCGGCCGGCGAAATAGCCGCCGATATCGGTCGCCCACACCACGAGCAGCACGAACATCAGCGCCGCGAATCCGTGCACGAGATCCTTCCGCACCAGGATCGAGGCGAGCAGCGCCGCGGAGGCGTAGGCGAATCCCGTCGCCGCCCAGATGAACTTGCCGCGTGCGATCAGCGTCACGCCAGCACCGCCGACACAGCCGACGATGATGGCGGTCTTCAGCGCGCCGGCGGCAACGCACAAGCCCATCATGGCAATGACGAGCGTCCCTGCCCCGGTCAGAGCGGTCGTGCCTGCGCCCACCACCATCAGCCATTCCGCGAACAGACCGATCGACGCCAGGGTGACGAGCAGCGCCCACAGCCAGCCGCCGGCATAGGCCACCGCGATCGCGAGCGGCGCCAGCACCAGCGCCGCGAGGAGGCGCATCACGAAATTGCTCGGGGCAGGCTTTGCGCCCGCTGCTTCGGGTTCGCTCACGAGGCTGATTTCGCAACCAGGCCGCCGAAACGGCGCTCGCGCCTGGCGAATTCAGCGATCGCACTTTCGAGCGCCGCCTTGTCGAAATCGGGCCAGTGCAGCGGCACGAACACCAGTTCGCTGTAGGCAGCCTGCCACATCAGGAAATTGGACAGCCGCTGCTCACCGCTGGTGCGGATGATGAGATCGGGATCGGGAATGTCGGGCGCATCGAGATGGGCGCCGAGCGCATCGGCGTCGATCGTCTCAGGATCGCGCTTGCCGTCCGCGACTTCGCGCGCGAGCTTTTGCGCCGCCTTGGCGATCTCCTGCCGCGAGCCGTAGTTGAAGGCGACGACGAGCGTCAGGCGCGTGTTGTCGCGCGTCAATTCCTCGGCCTCGTTGAGGAGCGCGCAGATGTCGCCCTCCAGTCCGTCGCGTTCGCCGATGATGCGGACCTTAACGCCGTCGCGATGCAGGCTTGCGAGATCGTTGCGGATGAAACGGCGCAAGAGCCCGAAGAGATCGCCGATCTCGCTCGCCGGGCGCGACCAGTTTTCCGACGAGAAGGAGAAGATGGTGAGGTAACGGATGCCGAGCTCGTGCGAGGCACGCACGACGCGGCGCAACGCCTCGACGCCGCGGCGATGCCCCTCCGCACGCGGCAGGCCGCGCGCGGCCGCCCAGCGCCCGTTGCCATCCATGATGATGGCGACATGCGCAGGCACATCGGACCGATCGGGTCTTTCAGGTGCTGGCGCGGCGGCGTTGGACATGGAAAAGCGGCCTCAAAGCATGATCCGGAAAAGTGCGAAGCGGTTTTCCGGAAAGATCATGCGCGAACAATAACCTAAAGCGCGACGATAACAGCGCTTTAGACGGTGAGGATTTCTTTTTCCTTGGCGGCCAGCAGCTGGTCGATCTCGGTGATGGTGCCGTCGGTCGCCTTCTGCACCTCGTCGGCGTGACGCTTCTGATCGTCCTCCGACATCTCGTGATTCTTCTCGAGCTTCTTCAAGACGTCGAGACCGTCGCGGCGGACGTGGCGCGCGGCGACCTTGGCCGCTTCGGCGTATTTATGCGCGACCTTGACCAGTTCCTTGCGGCGCTCCTCGTTGAGCTCGGGAATGCGCAGGCGCAGCACCTGGCCTTCGGTCGCCGGCGACAGGCCGAGGTTGGAATCGACGATCGCCTTCTCGACCGGCTTGACCATGGTCTTGTCCCAAACCTGCACCGAGATCAGGCGCGGTTCTGGCACGCTGACGGTCGCGAGCTGGTTCAGCGGCATGTGGCTGCCGTAAGCTTCGACCTGGACAGGATCGAGCATCGAGGCCGACGCGCGGCCCGTGCGCAAGCCGCCGAGCTCGTGCTTGAGCGATGCGACCGCGCCCTGCATGCGGCGCTTCACTTCGTTGAGGTCGAAATTACCCGTGGCCATCACGTTTCTCCTTCAATATCCCGGCGACTTCGCCGCCCCCCTCGCACCCCTCCTTTGGGGCGTGCCGGGTGAGCCGTCAGCCGGCGACAACAGTCCCGTGGCCGACACCGCGTAGAATCGCGCCGATCGAACCGGGCTCCGCGATCGAAAATACGATGATAGGCAGCGACGTCTCGCGGGCAAGTGCGAAGGCGGTCGCATCCATCACCTTGTAGCCGCCCTCGATGGCCTGCGAATGCGTCAACCGGTCGAACCGGGTCGCGGACGGATCCTTCTTCGGATCGGCCGAGTAGACGCCGTCGACATTCGTCGCCTTCAAGACCGCCTCGGCGCCGATCTCGGCAGCGCGCAGCACCGCCGTCGTGTCCGTAGTGAAGTACGGATTGCCGGTTCCACCACCGAGCACGATGATTCGCCCCTCGGCGAGGTATTTGTGCGCCGCAGTGCGGGTGAAGAGCTCGGAAATCTCCGGCATGACGAACGCCGACAGCGTGCGCGCCGGCGTGCCCTTGCGCTCGATCGTGGCTTCGAGCGCGAGGCAGTTCATCATGGTGGCGAGCATTCCCATGGTGTCGCCTGTTGTGCGCGACACGCCGCGGGAGGACACTTCGACGCCGCGGAAGATGTTGCCGCCGCCGATCACCACCGCCACCTCGCACCCAAGCTTGCGGGCGGCGATCAGATCGTCGGCAACCCGGTCGATGGTCGGCTGATCGATGCCAAAGCCCTGCTGTCCCGCGAGATATTCGCCGGACAGCTTGATCACGACGCGACGATAGACCGGATCAGTCATGCGCACTTTCCTTGTCCGGGCGCCGCTTCCGGCGGCACGCCGGAAGGAGGTGTCCCGGCGCTTACTTCTTGCCGCTGGCCGCAGCGACTTCGGCCGCGAAGTCCGATTCCTGCTTCTCGATGCCCTCACCGAGAGCATAGCGCACGAAGCCGGCGATCTTCACGGCCCCGCCGACCTTGCCTTCGGCTTCCTTCACCGCCTGCGCCACCGACTTGCCGGTGTCGTGGATGAAGGCCTGCTCGAGCAGGCAGACTTCCTTGTAGTAGGTCTTCAGGCCGGACTCGACGATCTTCTCGATCACGTTCTCCGGCTTGCCCTGCTGGCGATATTTGTCGGCGAGTACGTCCTTCTCGCGCTTCACGACGGCCGGATCGAGGCCGGTCGGGTCGAGCGCGAGCGGGTTGGTGGCAGCGACATGCATCGCGATCTGGCGGCCGAGAGCCGCGAGCTCGTCGGCCTTGCCGGGCGATTCGAGCGCGACGAGAACGCCCATCTTGCCGGCACCGTCGACGACTGCACCGTGGACATAATGCGACACGACGCCCTGCGTCACCTCCAGCGCGGCCGCGCGGCGCAGCGTCATGTTCTCGCCGATGGTGGCGATCGCGTCATTGATCGCAGTCTCGATCGTGACGTCGCCGACCTTGGCGGCCTTGATCTTCTCGACATCGGCGCCGGCGTTGAAGGCGACCTGGGCGATCATCTTGACCAGCCCCTGGAACTGACCGTTGCGTGCGACGAAGTCGGTCTCGGAGTTGACCTCGACCACGACGCCCTTGTTGCCCTTGGTGAGCGCGCCGATCAGACCCTCAGCCGCGACGCGGCCCGACTTCTTGGCGGCCTTCGACAGGCCCTTCTTGCGCAGCCAGTCCTGGGCCGCTTCCATGTTGCCGTCGTTTTCGGTCAGCGCGGCCTTGCAGTCCATCATGCCTGCGCCGGTGGACTCGCGCAGATCCTTGACCATCGCAGCTGTGATCGTTGCCATCTTGGAAAATCCTTCTTGCCTGCCGGTTCGCCGCGGCGCGGCTCCAATTGCCCCGCCGCGGTCCATCTCAGGAATTCGCGTCAACTGAATGAAATGGTGGCCGGAGTCTATCCGGCCAACCCATCGCCGTTTTGACTATTCCGCTTCCGCGGTCAGCGCCTTGGCCTTGGCCACCCAGGCATCCGCGCGGCTCGGCAGACCGACTTCTTCGCCGATCTTGTGCGCGGTGTCGTGATCGAGCTCGGCGAGCTGCCAATAGTGGAAGATGCCGAGGTCGTTGAATTTCTTCTCGATCGCGCCCGACACGCCCGGGAGCTTCTTGAGGTCGTCGGCGGTGCCGCGCGGACCGGCAAGGCCCTGGAAGCTGGCGGTCGAGGGCAGCTCTTCGGCGACCGGACGGGTCGAGGCGCCGATGTCGATGCCCGAATCGCCCTGGGCACGCGAGATGCCGTCGATCGCAGCGCGCGCGATCAGGTCGCAATACAGCGAGATCGCGCGACCGGCGTCGTCATTGCCCGGCACCACATAGGTGATGCCCTTCGGGTCGGAATTGGTGTCGACGATCGCGGCGACCGGGATGTTGAGCCGCTGGGCTTCCTGGATCGCGATGTCTTCCTTGTTGGTGTCGATCACGAAGATCAGGTCGGGCAGACCGCCCATGTCCTTGATGCCACCGAGCGAGCGGTCGAGCTTGTCGCGCTCGCGCTGGAGCGTCAGGCGCTCCTTCTTGGTGTAGGAATTGGCTTCGCCGCCGGCCAGCACTTCGTCGAGGTGACGCAGGCGCTTGATCGAGGCCGAGATCGTCTTCCAGTTGGTCAGCGTGCCGCCGAGCCAGCGCGAATTGACGAAATACTGCGCGCAGCGCTTGGCTGCGTCCGCGACGCCGTCCTGCGCCTGGCGCTTGGTGCCGACGAACAGGATGCGGCCGCCCTTGGCGACGGTGTCGCTGACCGCCTGCAATGCGTTGTGCAGCAACGGCACGGTCTGGGCGAGGTCGACGATGTGGATGTTGTTGCGCGCGCCGAAAATGAACGGAGCCATTTTCGGATTCCAGCGGTGCGACTGGTGACCAAAGTGCACGCCAGCTTCGAGCAACTGACGCATAGTGAAATCGGGTAGTGCCATCGTTTGAATTCTCCGGTTGGTTCCTCCGGAAGCGTGTGAGCAAAACGGAGCGATGTCGCCCCGGGTGCCACCGGACGGCCTTGTGAGCCATGCTTCCGTGTGAGATGGCGCGCTATATAGCGCCATTTCGGCCAGAAGCAAGGAAATAAGGGCCTTTCGGGGCTTTTACCGCCTCGATAAGGCCCTTTCCGGGATTTCCGCCCTGCTCGCTAGCACTTGGGCTGGTTAGGCGGGCATTTCTTCGGGGCCGGAGGGGCCGGGCGCGGTGGCGGCGGCGCGGGCGGACGCGGCGGTGGGGCTGCAGCCACTCTGGGCGGCGGTGGCGGTGCTGGACGGGCCACCGGTGGCGGCGGTGCGGGCCGCGCGGCTGCAACTGGCGGGCGCGGTGGCGGCGGTGCAGCCGCCCGCGGTGGTGGCGGGGCAGCCGCCCGTGGTGGGGGCGGAGGTGCCGGCCTTGCGACGGCCTGCGGACGCGGCGGCGTTGGCGCTGGCTTCGCAGCCTGCGCCGGCGGTGGCGTGGCCCGCAGATTCTGCGGCTTGATCGGCTCTCGCGCAGCGACCGGCGGCGTCGAAGGCGTCGTCGTCGGCTTCGTCGAGGTCACGGCCGGCTTGCCCGCCGGGGTCGTCGTCGGCGGGGTTACTGCTGGCTCATGCGCCAGCGATTTCGCCCGCGGATCCGCACCTCCCACCGGCGGCGTTTGCGCCACGGGCGGTTTGCCCGCCGGTGCGGCGTTGGCTGGAGCCGTCGTCGTATTGGCAGGCGCAACCGCTGTATTGGGATGAACCTGCGGCTGGCCGTTGACGGGTGCATTTGCAGTCGGCGCCAGCCGGTTCGGTGCGGTCTGCGGTCCTGCCGCACCAGCCGGTGCGGGCGGCGTGTTCTGCGTGCCCGGAACCGGAAGCGCGTGGCCCGCCGCGGGCGCTGTGGTGGGCGTGATGGCGTTCGGCGTGGCGTTGACCGGCTTCACCATCATCGCGGCCGGCTTTGCGGTCGGGTTGCTGACGAACGCTGCCTGGCTCGGCTTCAGCTGTTGGCCAGGATTGGTCTGGATCGCCATCGCCTGTTGCCTGACGGCGCCGGGCACCGGTGTCAGCGCGCCGGCGCGGCCGGCTCCATTCGCTGCGACGAGCGCCGCGGCCGCGGTATTCCCGGCGGGCGGCGGAGCCGGCGCCTGGTTGATCACGGTGTTGATGATCGTGGTGTTGTGGATGTTCTGATAGATGATGTTGTTCGGCGGCGGCGCGACATAGATCGGCGGCCGGACGAACACCGGGATCGGCACGAACATCGGCTGAGGCAGCACGAACAGACCAACCACCGGCAGCGGCGGCGCCAGCACGATGAAATCCGGCGGCGGCGGTGGGCAGAAATAGACCGGCGGCGGCGGTGGCGGCACGAAGCCGAAATCCGGGTCGCTGAAATACAGGACGGGACGATCGACATAGACCACCTCGGCCGGTGGCGGCGGCGGCACGTCATAGTCCATCATTGCGAAGGTCGGCGGCGGCTCGAGCGGCGCGGTCAGGATCGCAAGCCTTCGCCTAGCATCGCCCGCATGCGGTCCGCGCGGATAGCGGCGCAGATACGACCAATAGGCATCCGGCGTGTCGGCGCGATAGCTGCGCCGCCAGGTGATCGCCTCGCGGCGCGCGGCCACGATCGCCATCACGCGCTTGGCCAGGGGATCGCCGGGGTAAGCCGCGAGAAACTCCTCATAGGCCGGCAGCGTGTCGCGCTCGAGCGCGGCGGCATAGGCGTCCTGCACGCCGAGATCGCGGATCGGCTTGCTGCGGATCGCCGCGACCTGGTCGGGTGCGGCCGCCGGCGGCGGTGCGTCGGGCGCGCGGTCGAAGAAGGAGAACGGCGCGCTGACCTTCTGCTCGTCCCACGGCACCTGCGCACCCTTGGAGGCCTCGTTGACGCGCAAGCGGACGCGGTCGAACACCTCCGGCAACGTCAGCCCGCCGGTGCGGATCATTTCGGCGAGCGATTGCGCATAGATGCCGTAAGGCCCCGGCTCTTCGGGCGCCACCGTGCCGGGTGCTGCGTTGAAGGCGATCAGCATGTTCGGATCCGGCTCGACCAGCGCCAGCCCGCTCGCGATCGGCTGCTGGCCGCCCTCGATGAAGGGCTGCGCGCGCGCGGCGTCGAGCACAATGATGTTGGCCTTGAGCGGGATGGAGGCGAGCTGGCGGGCATAGTCGCTGATGCGCAACGCCTCGGTCGGAATGTCGGTGTCGCGCGAGATATTGGAATCGACGGGGATGAAATAGTTCTCGCCGGCAAGCTGCACGCCATAGCCGGACAGATAGATCATCGCGACGGTGCCGGGTCCCGAGGCCTGCGCCTTCTGGATGAAGTCGCGGAAGCTCTTGCGTAGCGTGTCGCCATCGAGATCGCGAGCGCCGACCACGTCGAAGCCCGCCGCCTGCAGCGTCTGCGCGATCAGGCCGGCATCATTGGCCGTGGTTGCCAGCGGCGTCCTCGCATAGGCGCCGTTGCCGACCACAAGCGCGATGCGTTTCTCCTGCTGCTGGGCGCGCGCGGGAGCAAGCACGCCTGCAACGAAAAGGATCGGTAGAAGGAAGCAGATGAAGGCCTTGTGTGTCCCGCGCATGGCTTGCTTGCCCGTTATTGTTGTTGAGGTGCCGCCGCACATAAGGCGCGCCGCTGGCTGAATGGCAGTTGAACGAAAGGCGCGGATTGAGGCGGAGGCAAGGCGCCCGGCCCCGCCCCGCTCCAAGCGTCAGCTTGACGTAAGCTTTGGTCCGAAAGCCCTAGCCTTGGGCGATCAGTTCCACGGTTCCTGTGGTGAGCCGATAGATGCCGCCGACCACCCTGAGCTTGCCCTGCTCCACCGCTGCATTGAGGATCGGCGCGGCCGATCTCAGCTTGGCGACATTGTCGATCACGTTCTGCCGGATCGCCTTGTCGAGCACCTCCCCGCCCTGCTGCATCGCAGCCCCTTTCATCGCAGCCTTGGCGGCCGGCGCGATCGCATCGACCAGCGAGGGGATGTGTCCCGGCGGCGGCTTGTCGTCCTTGAGCGCCTTCAGCGTTGCATCGACCGCGCCGCAGGCATCATGGCCGAGCACGAGGATCAGCGGCGTGTTGAGCACGGCGACCGCATATTCCATGCTGGCGACGGCCTCGGTGCCGGCAAAATTGCCGGCAACGCGGCAGACGAACAGATCACCGCGCCCGGTGTCGAAGGCGTATTCCGGGGCGATGCGCGAGTCGGCGCAGCTCAGCACCGCTGCGAACGGGTTCTGCCCGCCCGCCAGTGCCTCGCGCTCGTGCCTGAAATCGTGGCGCCGCGTAACGCCTTCGACGTAGCGCTCATTGCCAGCCATCAGACGCTTCAGCGAAGCATCAGGCGAGAGCACGTTTTGTGGTTTTGGTGGGGCCTTGTGCTCCTTCGCGAAGGCCGCCCCACTCGCAGCAAGACCAAGGGCGACGCCGGTGAAGTGGATGAACGATCTCCGCGAAGGGCCGCTCCCGGTCTTGGTGTCGCGAGTGCATTTTTCGCACATGCTTTCCCTCCCGCCAACCGTTGCCGCGGGTCCACGGCAACCGTGCCGCAGCATCCACCCTAGTTGACGGCTTGCAGCTCGGCGAGCTTCGTTCGCGCCGTCGCTTCGTCCAGTGCGACCAGCTCGCCCGGCCCGGGATTCGCCTCTCCCGCCGTCGCGACGGAAACGACTGCCAGCCCGGCCAGCCCGCCGAGGATCGCTCCGCCCGTCGCAGCGTCATGCCTGGCGCTGCTCTTGATGAGGTAGAAATATGTCCGGCCCGCCTCCATCACGATCTCGCGTTTGGTGTCACCTGGGAAAAGCGCTTCGGTCACCAGCACGTCATGGCGACCGGCGGGACGATCGGCATAGGCGTATTTTCCGGCGACGACCGTCCCGAGCGATGCGCCATCGAGCTTCACCTCGCAGCCGCAGACTGCCATGCTGAGGCCCTCGCGCTTGTCCTGCAAGAAAACGACGCGCGCCTGCCCGGCGCGTGGAGGCCCGACCTTCCGCGACACGGACGCAAAGTCGGTTCCGACCTGATCACTGACACAACCCGTCAACATGGCACCAACGGCCAACAACAACACGCCCGATCGCAGCATCGCCCAACCCCAGCCAATTCCCCGAGGGCATGCTAGCCAGAAACAGCGAAAGGTTGCAACCGGGCCTATTTGACAACTTTGCAAATCACGCGGCCGGCCGTGACATCAGGTAAACGCAGCTAGATCTGCTGTACGTCCACCACCCCGGCCACCGCCTTGATCGCGCCGGCGATCTGCGGAGAGACCTTGAAGCGGCCGGGCAGCTTCATCTCGACCTCGGTCTCGAGGTCGAGCATCATCACCAGCGAGACCTCGCCGTCGCCGTTGGAGCGCGGCGCGATACCGGGGCTGCCGATCTTCGGCGCGGTGCTGCCGGCGGCTTCCGGCCCGGCCAGACGTCTGGCGATCGAGTCGAGCGGCTTGGTATCGCGCACGAAGATGCGCAGGCCCTTCTGCGTCTTGGCGGCGGCATCATCGAGCGGCTCGGCGTGCAGCACGCGAGCACGGACGTCTTCGCCCTGCAGTTCCGCACCGAGTTGAAGCAGCACCGCCGCGCCCGGCTCCAGCACGTCGCGATATTGCGCAAGGCCTTCGGAGAACAGCACGGCTTCAAAATGACCGGTGGGATCGGACAGGCCCATGATGCCCATCTTGTTGCCTGTCTTGGTGCGCCGCTCCATGCGCGACACCACCGTCGCCGCGACCTTGCCGGCAGTCGCACCCGTCTTCACCGCGCGCGAGAACTCGGCCCATGACTGCACCCGCAGTCGCTTCAAGACGGTCGCGTAGTCGTCGAGCGGATGGCCCGAGAGGAAGAATCCGACAGCGTCGTATTCGCGGCGGAGCTTTTCGGCCGGCAGCCACGGCTCGATCTGCGGCAGCATGATCGTCGGCGCGTCCGCCGACATGCCGAACATGTCGTTCTGGCCGATGGTCTCGGCCTGATGGGCGCGCTGGCAGGCGGCCAGAATCGAATCTGCACCCGCGAAGACGCGCGCGCGATTGGGCTCCAGCGTGTCGAAGGCGCCGGCAGCGGCGAGACTTTCGATGATGCGCTTGTTGATCGCACGCGGATTGACGCGCGCGGCGAAGTCGGCGAGCGAGGTGAACAATCCCCGCTTGGTCCGTTCCTCGATGATCTGGTCGATCGCCTGGATGCCGACGCCCTTCAGCGCGGCGAGTGCGTAGTAGATGACCTTGTCGCCGACCTCGAAGGTCGCGCCGGAGCGATTGATGTTCGGCGGCTCGACCTTGATGCCGAGGCGCTGCGCCTCGGAGCGGAATTCCGAAAGCTTGTCCGTGTTGTTGAGATCGAGCGTCATCGACGCCGCGATGAACTCCACCGGATAATGCGCCTTCATGTAGGCGGTGTGGTAGGACACCAGCGCATAAGCGGCCGCGTGGCTCTTGTTGAAGCCGTAGTCGGCGAATTTCGCCAAGAGCTCGAAGATGGTCTCGGCCTGCCCCTTCGGCACGCCGTTCCTCACCGCGCCCGCGACAAAGATGTCGCGCTGCTTGTCCATCTCGGCGCGGATCTTCTTGCCCATGGCGCGGCGCAACAGGTCGGCGTCGCCGAGCGAATAGCCCGACATCACCTGCGCGATCTGCATCACCTGTTCCTGGTAGATAATGACGCCGAACGTCTCCTTCAGGATCGGCTCGAGCACGGGATGCAGATATTCCGGCTCCTCGTCGCCATGCTTGCGCGCGCAATAGGTCGGGATGTTCGCCATCGGACCCGGGCGATACAGCGCGACCAGCGCGATGATGTCCTCGAAACGGTCCGGCCGCATGTCGACCAGCGCGCGCCGCATGCCCTGGCTTTCAACCTGGAACACGCCGACCACCTCGCCGCGCGCCAGCATCTGGTAGCTATCGGCATCGTCGATCGGCAGCGTCGCGAGATCGACATGGATATCGCGCGGCTTGAGCAGCTTGCACGCGACATCGAGCACGGTCAGCGTCTTCAGGCCGAGGAAGTCGAACTTCACGAGGCCGGCCGGCTCGACCCATTTCATGTTGAACTGGGTCACCGGCATGTCGGATTTCGGATCGCGGTAGAGCGGCACGAGCTCGCTCAGCGGGCGATCGCCGATCACGATGCCGGCCGCGTGGGTCGAGGCGTGCCGCGTCAGGCCTTCGAGGCGCTGGGCGATGTCGAAGGCGCGCGCCACGACAGGGTCTTCATCGCGGAACGCCTGCAGCTTCGGCTCGCTCTCGATCGCGGCCGCCAGCGTCACCGGCGCGGCCGGATTCTGCGGCACGAGTTTCGTCAGCTTGTCGACCTGGCCGTAAGGCATCTGCAAGACGCGGCCGACGTCGCGCAGCACGCCGCGTGCCTGCAGCGTACCGAAGGTGATGATCTGCGCGACCTGGTCGCGGCCATAGCGCTGCTGGACGTACTGGATCACCTCGCCGCGGCGGTCCTGGCAGAAGTCGATGTCGAAGTCCGGCATCGAGACGCGCTCGGGATTGAGGAAGCGCTCGAACAGCAGGCCAAACTTGATCGGATCGAGGTCGGTGATGGTCAGCGCCCACGCCACCAGCGAGCCTGCGCCGGAGCCACGGCCCGGCCCGACCGGAATGCCCTGGCCCTTCGCCCATTTGATGAAGTCGGACACGATCAGAAAGTAGCCGGCGTATTTCATGCGCATGATGACGTCGAGCTCGAACGCCAGGCGCTTGTTGTAGTCTTCCTCCGTCGTGCCTTGCGACAGACCGTGGACGCGCAGGCGATTGGCGAGCCCCTCCTCCGCCTGACGCTTCAATTCGGCCGCCTCGACGGCGGCCGCATCGGAGCTACCGGCAGCGCCGACCGTGAAGAACGGCAGGATCGGCTTGCGCGTCATCGGGCGGAACGAACAGCGCTCGGCGATCTCCACCGTCGAGGCCAGCGCTTCCGGAATGTCGGCGAACAGCACCGCCATCTCGGCGCGGGTCTTGAAGCGGTGATCGGGCGTGAGCTGCTCGCGCTCGGTCTCGGCGATCAGCCGGCCGCCGGCGATGCAGAGCAGCGCATCATGTGCCTCGTAGTCATCCGTCGACGCGAAATACGGCTCGTTGGTCGCAACCAGCGGCAGGCCTTTTGCGTAGGCGATGTCGATCAGGGAGCTCTCGATGCGCCGTTCCTTGTCGATGTTGTGGCGCTGTATCTCGACATAGAGGCGGTCGCCGAACAGGCCGGCGAGACGCTCGCAGCGCGCGGCCGCAATCTCGGTCTGGCCGCTCGCAAGCGCGAGCGCGATCGGGCCGTCAGGACCGCCCGTCAGTGCGATCAGGCCTTCGGTCTCACCGTCGAACCAGTCGAACTTGATGAATGGCGCGTGGCTATCGGGCGATTCGAGGAACGCGCGCGAATTCAACCGCATCAGGCTGCGATAGCCGCGCTCCTGCGCGGCCAGCAGCACCACGCGCGAGGGCGGCAGCGCGTTGCGCGCGTTGGGATCCTGGTCACCGAAATCGATCGCGAGTTCCAGGCCGACGATCGGCTGGATGCCGTACCCCGCCATCTTGTCGGAAAATTCCAGCGCACCGAACAGATTGTCGGTGTCGGTCAGCGCCAGCGCGGGCTGGTGGTCCTTCTTCGCAAGCTCGCCGAGCTTGGCGATCTTGATCGAGCCCTTGAGCAGCGAATAGGCCGAGTGAACGTGAAGGTGGACAAATCCGGCGCTCGGCATGGTCGCGTGACGGCCTCTTGCAGGTGAGTTGGCGCGGTCGCCGGCACAGGGAGCGTCATGCACTCGCTTGGGCGACTCGCCTGACAATGGTGGGGGCTCGGAGCGCCAGAGTCCACGCTGGAGCTGCCGATCCGCCGCCTCATCCCGCTTTTCCCCAACTGGGCTCGCAAGAAGTGGGCTAGCAAGGGCGCGGGGCCAATCAGAGCTGCGGTATGACCTGGGCCCAGATCGCGATCATCCCGACGAACAGCGCGATCGACGTCAGTGCAGCGGCTTCTTCCACGAAAATCCTGAACATGGCTTGCTCCATTACCAGAACGTATGCAGAACATTGTTCTCATTTCGTTCCCGAGAGTCAAGCGAACTCAGCCGCTTCAAAATGAAATGGTTAACTCGCTGAATTCACGCAAGAAAAAAGCCCCGGCGCAAGGCCGGGGCTTTCGACATCAGCCCTTTGCAGAGCGACTATTCTCAGTACTTGGCGATGATCGGGCCGCCGAACTTGTAGTTCAGGCGGACGAGACCCATGTCGACGTCCTGCTTGATGCGATCGGTCTTCAGGCCAGTGAAGGTGACGTCCTTGTCGGCCAGGAAGATGTGGTTGTACTCCACACCCACCGACCAGTTCGGCGCAAAACCGTACTCGAGGCCGGCGCCAACCGTGCCGCCCCAGCGGGTGTCGCTGTTCGAGCCGAGCGAAGCGCCGGTCGCCGTGCTGAACACTTCGTTCTTGACGCCGACGACGGCCGCACCGCCCTTGGCGTAGACGAGCACGTTGTTCCAGGCGTAACCAACCTGACCGGTGATCAGACCGAACGAGTCGATCTTGGTGCGGTTGCGCTGAGCGAGCAGCGCGCTGGTGTTGTCGCCGGTGAAGTCAGCCCAGTTGCCCTGGCCTTCGAGGCCGAACACCCACTGGCCGGACTGCACGCGATAGCCGACCTGGCCACCGACCGTGCCGCCCGTGGCGTTGTGGGAACCTTCGCCGCCAACCAGCGGAGCGGTCTGATCCCAGCTCGTATGAGCCGAAGCGCCGCCGCCGTTGATACCGATGTAGAAGCCGCTCCAGTCATAGACCGTGGCGATCATCGCAGGCGCCTTGGTGTAAGGACGCGCAGCGAGGTCAGCAGCCAGCGCCGGCGCAGTCGCGCTGATCGCGACGAGGCTCACAGCAGCGAGCAACAAATTCTTGTTCATTTGAATCCCGTTCCAGTTTCGTCATTAGGCCCCCGGGCCGTGGCGACGTCATAACAGCGATCGACGGAATTGCTGTAACCTCGACGCAACAGTTCGCTCCAAAGGCCCGCACTGCATTAATGAAAGTTTAGCAGCGCGTGCGCCGAAACCCTTTGAAACAAGACTTTTCCGCAGTTCCAACGTCGTTGGTACCAATTGCATTGCAAACGTGCGCAAAGTCGTCACATGCACAATTGTGTGATCAAAGAATCGAAGAACGCGCAAAACGTTTCGCTTCCGCATTGTCGCCACATTGTCGCTCGCGTTCGCCACATTTGCTTTGACGTTCGCCGCGCACGCAGCGCGAGCTCCGTCGTGAACCCGTATTTGCCGCAAAAACAGAACGGTCGATGTTCCGCTCAGCGCGCCGCCGCGATCTTCGCGCGGAATGATTGCTGTCCCTCGACGATCTTGTCGATCAGCGCATCGAGCGCCCAGAACCGCTCTCTGATATCGAAATCGACCGCCCGGCTCCCGATGAAGGAAAAGGTGCCGAGCCGCTGGTGATAGAGCTTGGCCAGCTTCGGATAGCCCATGGGCTCGGCCATCGCGGCGAGCGCCAGATAGACCGAAAGCTCGTTGGCCAGCGCCGGGTGCTTCGCGTGCTGCGTCAGCAGCCATTTGTAGAGATCGGGGTGAAAGTTCGTGAACACGCCGGTGAAGCCGGGCGCGCCCGACTTCATCGCGTCGAAAGCGATCGCGGCATTGGCATTGACGATGGTCAGCGGCGAGCCGCTGGTCAGCTTGACCCGGCGCTGCACCGTCGCGAGGTCGCATGACACGTCCTTGAGGACAGCAAAGCGGCCGCTGTCGGCACAGAACTTCAATTCATCGTCAGTGAGAAGCCGGCGGAACGGCGCCGGACACTCGTACAGACCGAGCGTCATCTCCTTCGGCAATCTGTCGAGCAGCCAGGTCAGATTGTCGGTGAAATCAGTCCCGGTCTGATCGACCGGCGCAAGCCGATTGGTCACCAGCACCAATCCGTCGACGCCTGTCCTCGCAATCGTGGACAGCTCGATCAGCTGGTCCTCCCTGGAGGCGCTGATATGGCCGGATGCAATGACAGGAAGCCGGCCGGCCGCGGTTCTGGCAACGAACCGTGCCAACGCGACACGCTCGTCCAGCGTCAGGAACTGCATCTCGCTCGACTGAGCGACCGCGAACAACGCGTCGGCACCGTTAGCAATGTACCATTCAATCAGCCTTTCGAGGCCGGCATAGTCGATCGTGTTCGCTTCGGTGAACGGCGTCAGCATCACCGGAATGATGCCCTTGAGAGCGATGGTCACAGGCAGGCTCCAGACAATGGCTGATGTGGCCACCGAACCTACCCCGAAACTTCGTCGTTTCGCAAAGCGGTTCGGCGGACACCGTCCGGCCCCCTGTCCATGCTCACGAACGAGCCGCCGGTCGCAGCTGCGTTAGCAACACCTGATATCGCGAGCAGCCCGCCGACGAGCAGCTTCGGCGTCATATGTTCGCCGAGGAACAGCACGCTCGACATCAACGCGAACACCGGCAGCAGCAGGCCGTATGGCGCGACGCGGCCCATCGAGCAACGCCCGATCAGCCAGAACCAGAGGCCGAACCCGACAATCCCTCCGATGAAGATCGTGTAGGCGAGCGCCAGCCAACCACGTTCATCCGCGGCGACCAGGCTCGCGAGCTGCCCATGTTCAATGAGCAGCGACATCAGGAGAACCTGCGGCACCGTGAGCAGCGACGACCACCCCATCAGCATCAGGGGATCAAAAGGGCCATGGCGCTTGGTCAGGACGTTGGACACCGCGAATGCGAACGCGGCTCCGACCACGAGCAGCAGCGGTAGCGCGTTTGCCGACAGACCGGGCCCCGCGGCCAGCACGATCACGCCGGCGAATGCCAGCACCACTCCGGCAGACGTGACGAGAGAGGGCCGCTCTGCGAGCAGCGGCCACGCCAACAGGACGGTGAACGGCGGGGCGAGCTGATATGCGACGGCCGACAGGCTTCCCGAGCCGAGACCAAGGCCAACGTAGAACAGCCCGAAATTCAGCCCGCCGAGGAACAGCGAAATGGCTGCGACAGGACCGATCTGTTGCCGTGTCGGCCTTTTGACGAACGGAACGAGCAGCAGCGCGATGACGAGGAAGCGCAGCGCGAGGAAGAAGAGCGGCGGAAACTCGGTCACGCCGACCTTGATGACCACGAACTGATAACCCCAAAGCAAGGGAACGGTCACGGCGCAGACGATCTGGACCGCAGACATGACGTCGTTCTTTTCAAGACCATTCGGTCCAGATATAGGCGCGCGAATAGTGGGAACGTCCATGGTTTTTGTCTACCTGATGAAGCGGTCGAGCAGAGCGTCGACGGTGGCTTGCGAGATGATCCGTGTCGGCGCCGTCTTCCCGACCACACGCATGCCCTCGACGAAACAGATGATAATCCGGGCGGCACTCGAAGGCTCGACGCCATCGGCCAACTTGCCCGCCGCCTTCGCACGGGACAGGGCACCGGTCACCCTCCCCTCCATGGCTTTGAAAAAGCTCCCGATGCGACGATCGACGTCGGCATCGCGGCCAGCCAGCTCCATGGCCGTGGCGACCAGCAGGCATCCGCGCCGACCATTGGCGCCGCTGTTGCGCTCGACATAGCCGGCGAAGTAGGCCCGCAAGCCGTCGATGGGCTCTCTATCGGGAGCGAATTCGACGTCCATCCGGGCGAGGGCATCGGCAATGTAGCGATCAAGCGCACGCAGGAAGAGCGAGTGCTTGTCGCCAAAGGCGGCATAAAGGCTGCCGCGCGAGAGCTTGGTGGCACGGAGAAGGTCCGGGAGCGCCGTAGCGTGATAGCCGCGCGTCCAGAACACATTCATCGCGCGTTCGACAACAGCTTCGGTGTCGAACGTCCGGGGGCGGCCACGGGACGATGGCACGGGGGTTGGGTGGCGCATAGGCAGATATATAGACCAAACGGTCTTAAAATGGCAAGAGCCCCCTCGCCTCGCAGGAATTCAGGACTCGAGCAAACTCTGCCGTCGCGAGCGGATCAGGCAGCTGTGTGCTACATGCTTCGCATTCAGACCGGAGGCGCGATCGCCTGCAACACGTCCCTGAACACGCCGAACTGCAATTTGAAAGCCTCAGGGCTATAGTCCTGATAATATCCCGCGGTCACCGCGACGACGAGATCGAGCTCCGGGACGATCCGGATCGACTGGCCGCCTCGACCCTGCGCGGCGATCGATTGGACGACACGCCCATTGAGCCGGGTGCTCCGCAGCCACCACAAATATCCATAGGACTGACCGTCGGTCGCCTTGAGCTTCATGGTGGTCGACGCCTCGATCCATGCCTTGGATACGATTTGCCGATCGTTCCCGCGACCACCTGCGAGGACGAGCTGGCCGATTTTCGTCATGTCGCGCGGCCGCAGCCGCAATCCACCGCCGGCATCGCTGTCGCCTTTGAACCTGCTCCACTCGAAGTCGGTGATGCCTAACGGATCGAACAGCACCTTTCGCGCGAATTCATCGAGCGGGCGGCCGGTGGCCTTGCGCACGATCGCCGAGAGCAGCGCAAGGGCGCCGGTGTTGTAGAAGAACTCCTGCCCGGCCGGTGCAGTCACGGGAAGGCCGAGGACATAGCGACAGGCATCCTGCGCCATGTGCATGCGTACCTCGTCGTTGTCATCGCCTGTCGCTGGCGTCGCCTCCACCCACTTCAGGCCCATCGACATCGTGAGCACATGTGAGAGCAGGATGCGATCCCTGTCCGGGGACCGCAGGTCGGACAATTCGGGAAAGAAGTTGAAGACCGGCTCGTCGATGCTTCGGATGAGGCCCTGGTCGATCGCGATCCCGATGACCAGCGACGCGACGCTCTTCGAGCACGATTTCAGATTGTGCAGTGTATCGGCGTCGAAGCTGACGTCCCTGACCCGGACGCCGAAGAAGCGACTGGGGACCTCATCAGATCCTTTGAAGTACCGCTCAAACGCCAGTCGACCGTGACGGGCGACCAGTACGGCATGAATGTTGGCGCCCGAGCTTTCGAGCCGATCTGCCATCCCGCACAGCGCGGCGTGGTTGATATCGTTGTCTCCGCTGGCAGACGCAACGGACCAGCCGTCCTCACGCTTCACTGGGCCAGCACAATTGGCCTGAGGGCCAGCAGAGACCGGCGTCGCCGCGATCGGCGTCAGAGCCGCCCCGCCAAGCAGCGACATGAATTGCCGACGTCTCATCCGGCTCTCTCTTGACTGGTTTTCTATTGCCGTGCCTTCGTGCTTGGCCTGTGTGCTCGTTGGGCCAGCAGCGGAAGTTGACCTCCGGGGTCACGCCTCCCCGTTTGACAGCCCGGCGCGGCGCAGTGCGTCGCACATCTTCTCGCGATACGATGGTGCGAAGCACCACATTTTATAGTAAGCGTCCGCCTCGCGTAACGTGAAGCCAGGCTTCAGTCTCAGCAACGTCGCGACGTGAGCCGCAGCCTCGTCCGTCCGGTCGAGAAACGGCAAGGTGTAGGCCATGTGCAGATGGCTGATCCAGAGTTGCTCGACATAGGATTGACGGAACGCGTCGAACGCCTTTGCATAGTCTCCATACGCAAACGCCCGTTTCGCGAGCGCCCACCACCACCACCGGGGGGTGCTAGGCCCCGTCAGAGCGATGCCCCTTTCAGCGAGCGCCACACCCTCGTCCCAGAAACCCGCATAAGCCATGAGATTGCCGAGCGGCCCGAGATTCTGCGGATCATTGGGGTTGAGCTCGATCGCTCGCGCCGTCTCGATGCGAAGCAAATCGGGTTGGCAAGCCATCCAGGCGGCTCGGGCAACGAGTCCGCGCACGAACGCATCATGCGGTGCAATTTCGACGGCGCGGTTTGCGGCTTCAACCGCAAGGTCGGCCAGATAAAGCCGTTGCTCGACGCTGCCGATCTCTCCCGTCGACGAGGGGAATCCCCAGGTCCTCTGGCTGTTGAATACGAGAACGAGAGCAGCCCACGCAGCAGCGTTTCGCGGCTGATCGCGGGTGAGCCGTTCCAGGCACTCGCGCGCTTTTGCTACGGGCTCGAGGACCGTTGCGTCCGTCGGAATCCCGATCACGCCCTGGACGATGCACTCGTATGGTGTCAGTTCCGAGCTCGGTTTGCTCTGGATGCGTTTGTATTCCGCAGCGCCAATGGCCCCCCAATAGCTGCCGATCATGGCGCTCGCCTGGCCTGACAGCTCATCTTGAATGGCCAGCAGGTTGGACGGGTTCACGTCGACCCTGAAGGTTTTGCTCCAAACCTGCGCGCCGGTCCGCGTGTCGGACAGATGAATATCGACGCGCGTCAACTCGCCGTCTTTTCGCAGATTGCCCTCGACCAGATAGTCCACGCCGAGTGCCGGGCCGATGTCAGCCGAGCTTTCAAAACGGTCCTTATAGGATTTGGCCACGTTTCGGGTGAGGACCCGCAACTCGCCGAAGCGGCTGAGCGCCGCGACGATCTGCTGCGTCAAGCCATCGGCAAGCGTATGACTGGTGTCGTCGCTGGCGTTCGCCTCGACGGGCCAGACGGCGACAGTCGGCCCCGCCGAGAGGTCCCGCGCAATCCGGACGGTCTGCTCCGGCAACACGATCATGTAGCCGCGCCGGGCGACGGTACGAACGAGGTCGCGGCCGGACTCGCCGAGCACGCGGCGAATATCGGAGACGCACTGTGTCAGAGAATCGTCTGTGACGGTGAGGCCCGGCCAATTGGCGGCCAGCAACTCGTCCTTGGAAACGACCCTTCCCGCGCTTTTCACGAGATGCCGGAGCACATCGAATGATCGCTGCCGCAAATCGACACGGGCGCCGGTCCTGTCGCGCAACTCCTCCTGCCGAAGATCGAGGGTAAAGTCGGCAATCTGAACCAGATCTGGAGCGCTCAGGCCGCCTGATTTGACGTCTTGAGGACGAATATTCACGTCTTGCTCCGGTAAACGGACGAATTGCTTGGCTTGCAACGACATTGCACCCGGCCGGTTACGCTTGCAAGCACGACAGCCTCCGCGGGCATCGCTCGAATTTCAGAACAGTTTCGGAGTAATTCGCCGTGATTTCAGGACGTCTGGCTATCGACCGTCTATGAATTCATCCTCGCTGATTGCGGAAACGCCCGAAAAAATCCTCGAAGCGAGGACGGGCAGATCACGAACGCGTCAAGGAGTTCATGATGATGGTTGGCTGGGTCGTGTTGATCACAGGGGGACTGACGGGCATCGGACGCGCCGCCGCAGTCGCCTTCGCAAAGGAAGGCGCGATCGTGGTCGTGGCTGGGCGACGCGAGGAAGCCGGTTCGGAATTGGTCCGGCAGCTTCGCACGTTCGGTCCGGAAGCCGAGTTCATCAAGGCAGACATTCGCAACGAAGATGACGTCCAGGCGATGGTCGACAAGACGGTCGCGCGGTTCGGTCGTCTTGACGTCGCGGTCAACAATGCAGGCACGGAGGGTACTCCTGGTCCGATCACCGAGCAGACCCCGGAGAGCTACGCAGCGACCTTCGACACGAACGTGCTTGGCGTGCTCCTTTGCATGAAACATGAGTTGCGCGTGATGCGATCGCAGGCGTTTGGCAGCATCGTCAACATCTCGTCGACCATGGGCAGCCGGGGCGCGCCGAACGCGTCACTTTACGTGGCGAGCAAGCATGCGGTCGAGGGGCTGACCAAGTCCGCCACGCTCGAGGCTGCTGCTTTCGGCGTGCGCGTCAACGCCGTTGCGCCCGGCCCCGTCGATACGGCGATGCTCGATCGCTTCACCGGCTCCGATGACCGCAAAGCGGGATTGATCGCAGGCGTTCCGCTTCGGCGAGCAGGCCGCCCCGAAGAGATCGCGGACTCGATCGTCTTCCTTGCGTCCGACAAGGCCTCGTTCATCACCGGCCAGATCATCAGCGCCAACGGCGGCAAAACCGCCAGCTGATCGACGCGACGGCTATCGTTTCTCAAACCCACGAAGGAAAAATCAACATGTCGACAAAACTCGAAGGCAAGATCGCACTCGTCACCGGTGGATCCCGCGGTATAGGCGCTGCGATCGCCAAGCGGCTCGCTGCTGGCGGCGCCAAGGTAGCGATCACCTACGCCAAGGGTTCGGATGCCGCGGCTTCTGTCGTCAAAGCGATCGAGGGCGCCGGCGGCAAGGCGATCGCAATCCAGGCGGATGCCACCGACCCCAAGGCCGTTCAGGCGGCGGTCGATAAAACGGTGAGCGCGCTCGGCAAGCTCGACATTCTCGTGAACAATGCGGGCACTGCGATCCCCAAGAAGTTCGAGGACACTACGCTGGAAGAGCTGGACCAGGTGATCAACCTCAACGTCCGCGGCGTCTTCATCGCCACGCAGGCCGCGCTCAAGCAGATGAACGATGGCGGTCGCATCATCTCGATCGGCTCGTGTGTTGGCGAGCGCATGATGACGCCGGGACTGGTGCCGTACTCGGCGACGAAAGCCGCGATCCGGATGTTCACGCAAGGGCTCTCGCGCGAGGTCGGCGATCGCGGCATCACCGTCAACAACATCCAGCCCGGACCGATCGATACCGATCTCAATCCGGCTGCCGGTGACTGGGCGACCCCGCAGAAGGCGGCCACAGCGCTCAACCGTTACGGCAAGGTGGAGGAAGTGGCGGCGCTGGCTGTCTTCGTCGCCAGCCCCGAGGCGTCCTACATCACCGGCGCGAACCTCACGGTGGATGGCGGCACGAACGCCTGACTGATTGCTCGAGGTGGCTGGGACAACTCAGGTCCTGGCCACCCAGTAGCCGCGCGCACCACCATTCAGCGCGGGACCGTCCCTGGCCTGAAGCGGCGAAAGATAACTAGAGGGATACACTATTCATCGCGCAGGCTCATGCGCTGTGAAGTTGCGATCCAACATTGCCGTGACACCGATTTCGCGCCCCTGGCGCATCCTTGCTCTGTTGTTCGTATCAATATTCGCTGCACTCACAGTCCGAAGCCCATACGACCCATTTCTGGCAACCCTTGCGGAAGAGGCGCTGGCAATCATCTGCCCAGGAACCGCGGCGACCAGGGGATTTAGCCCGCGACGATATCGCGTTGGACAGTCGGCGACTTCCGGCGGCAGCGACAACGGCTGCCCCCATTCCTTCGATGTTCGGACAATTCCATAGGCAAAGGAACCTGTCCCCCAGATGCGGTGCTCAGCACCAGGCTGGCGCCCTTTGTTGACGTCGAACCTGACGGTTCGCACGAGCGGGAAGCAGCGTTCCTGAAGCGGAAACTGCTGGACGTACTCGCGCACCGGTTCAAGAATCTCGCCGGGGTGATAGACAATATCGACTTCCAGCGCGCCGCCTTCACCCCTTCCAAGGTTCCTGTCCAAGGTGGCTTTGTCGACGAGCGCGGAGCCCGACTCCGGCGACGGATTGAAGGCAAATACCTTCGAAATGCGCGGACCGCGCCGCGAGGCGAACGCAGAAAATTCGGCCAAACCGGCCCCTAGCGAATGCCCTACGGAAACGATTTGTGTTGTTGCGCCCCTGTAGCAGGGCAGGCTCGTTATTCTACCGATAATGGCGTCGACGTTTCGCTGTAGCTGATGATAACCTTCATCAGCCGCCCAATCGGTAGCACGACGAAAATTGGAGAGGAAATCACCCGCCTTCTCGGTGCCGCGAAACACAATGCTCACTTCACTGCATCTGGTGGATCGCCTCTCGCGCGCCCAGACGTTGAACGCAGGCCCCGTATATGAGCCGATGAAGCGCCTCAATCTGCCTGGTAGCGCAGCCTTGCAGGACTCGTCCACCGGATAGTTTGCGTCCTTGTCGTGGAGGCACTGGATGTAGCCCTCGCTGCCAAATCGATAGCTCCACCCGCGCATAAGCGTCTTGGCATAGTCCGTAATCTCATCATGCGTTCCCAGGCCACTCACCGCCAGTTCAACGCCGGATCGACGCTGGGCACGCTCTTTTTCAAAATCACTAACCGGAGCATAGGCGCCGGCAGCCATGATCGCGTAAGGCGCGTAATAGCGGGCGCAAGGCGCCGAGTATTCTGCGCTGATTAGGCGGCCCTGGTCTTCCGAGATCCCAAAACCGCAAGGCGCATCACGCACCGATTGCGCAGCCGCAAGCTCTGGCAAAGTCAGTGTGCATATGCCCGCAACGAGAAAAATACGAAAAAAGAAATTTGCAAAATCTGGAAACATCGCCGGCCTCCAGGTTAGATATTGCGGCATTGCGCCATAACCCGTCTCGGTTGGCAAGTTATTTTGCGACCTTAGGTGGTATTTTTGCCATCGAAGTATCGCGCACCGGAGGAAGCCATTCGCTTCTGAGGGATCATCGAAAGTCCGACGACAATCGCGTAGATGCCGAAAATTCCGAATACGAGCGGGATACCGTACCAGGCAAGCCACCCTATGCGGACGGTATCATGCGCGTTCTCGACATAGCCGCCAAAGATCACGCAAGTCCCGACGCCCGCTTCATTTGTCCGGCAATTCTTGTCCGCAAAACTCGTCAAGGCCAGCCAGGGCCCGAAGTAAGGTAGGATTGCCAGGACACAGGTGACAGCGAAGCCTAGAACGAGACGCGTCAATCTGGCCGTCCAGCCGAGGCAAATCAGGATCAAACACAGAGAAAGCCACGCGGACACAACGACGTAGAACAAAACCAACCATGTGAACCGCTTGCCAACGGCGACCACAATCCAGCTTACGGCGCCCCCTAGTGTAAGATCGACGATGTTCGACAAACGCTCTGACGCAAAAGTGCACAAGCCCTTCTGATCCCAGCCCATGATTACGGCGCTGGTTCCTGTTGCGATGATGACCAATTCCGGCAGAAGCGGAATGATCATCAGGAGCAACAACAACAGCCGATAACGACGCGAACGGTGAAAGGATTGCGCGTTCATTGCCGAAAACCCGCCGATTGGATCGTCAGAACGCCAATTTGAGGTAGCAAAACTTTTTAATACGCCTTGTTGCGCCATCCGACCAGAGATTTCCACTAGTCATGTGTGCGCCCTGGGCCACGAACGGAGTACCGCCCTCACACCGGCGTATAGATCACGAGCTTCAGCGCAGGATCGTCATTGGCCTGAAAGCTGGTGTGCTCGAGATGCAGCACGCCCTTGGTCGGATGGGTCATGGTCTTGCGGCCCGACAAGGTGCCGTGCACCTCGTGCGCGCCCCACCATTTGACGAATTCGGGGCTGCCTTCGCGCAAGCGCGACAGCAATTCCGCAAAGGCGGGATCGCCGGCCCAGACGTCGTGGGTGGCGCGAAACATCGCGACCATGCGCTTGGCGACGTCAGCCCAGCCTGCGCCATACGATTTCCGGGTCTTCTTGTTGGTCATCATCAGAAGCAGCGTGTTGCGATCCTCCTCCGGCAGCCGTCCGAACGCGAAGATCTCCTCGGCCGCCGCGTTCCAGCCCAGCACGTCCCAGCGCCGCCCGGTGATGTAGGCCGGATGCGGGAGGCTCTCGACCAGCCGCAGGATCGGCGGCGGCACCACCTCGCGGATGAAGGGGCCCCTCGCGCCGTCGCGCGCGAGACCCCTAAGATGCGCATGCTCGGTCTTGCTGAGCCGCAGCGCCCGCGCTAGCGCATCGACTGTCGTCACCGACGGGCTGACGGTGCGGCCCTGCTCGAGCCGGATGTACCAGTCGACCCCAATGCCGGCGAGCTGAGCAACCTCCTCGCGGCGCAGCCCCGCCGTGCGGCGCCTCGCCCCCGGCGGCAGGCCGACGGCTTTCGGCGTGAGCTTTTCGCGGCGGGAGCGGAGGAAGTCGCCGAATTCGATGCGGCGGGGGTCGGCCATGGCGTGTTCTTGTGGATGGAGGGGCTTTGATAATACTAGGATAATACCAGGCCCTCGCCTGCCCGCAAGATAGGCGGTCGCTCCCATTGGTACGGCGTCGCGCAGGTGACCTTAACGACGTAAATCTGCCTGGCGGCCATCCGTACAAGTCTACGGTGCAGTGGGCTGGCTTCGAGCCTAAGCCCGCTTCGTTCGCTGTTGCTCATGGTTGAGATTCAGAGATTTGGACCAATCCGCCATGCGCCGTCCGATAACGATCGCTGGCCTCTCCACTACTCGATACATCAATTCGGCGATGAGCAGCGACAAGAGAACGGTTGCCGCGAAGATCCAAATTATGGGCATGCGGCCAGTCATCAAATGCGCCGCGGCGATCAAGACTGGAACGTGTATCAGATAGAGGCTGTAGGAAATTTTGCCAAGCCACATAGGGGCTGGAGTGGCGAGCGCCGCATCCGTTTTGGTGTCGGCAAAACTCAATACCACGATCAGCGTCGAGCCGATAGCCGTCGGTATGCCAGCGAGGATCGGAGATATTGAGAGCAGTGCGAGCGCGGTGCCCCAGAGCGCAAGGCGCACCGGCCAGTGCTGAATCTGAACTACCATCCTAATCGACTTTGAATTTTCGGCAACGGCTGCTCCCACTGCGAACAAATAGAGGAAGCGTCCGGTCGATAGCGGATCGAAGAGCCAGTCCGGCACATAGCGCTGCTCCAAGTAGCTGCAGGCCAACGAGATCACCAAGGCGCCAAAGCACGTCGCTCGCCAATTCCATTGAGTCGCAAGTGCGATGAGAGGGAAGAGAATGGAAATACGCATCTCGACGACGAGACTCCACATCGGATTGTCCAACGAGTGCAGGTCCTCGATATCGGTCATCGCCAGGTGAGCGGCCACCACCGAGAAAGTCGGGCGAAGTTGCCAGCTGGAATGATTGGCCCAATCGGTGAGGCCGTCCATAGGGGCCGCCCCTATAAGATGGTAGAGAGCCGCGGAGGCCAGAATCGCGACGCAGAACGGTGGGTAAATTCGCCAAAAGCGCTTGATCATGAACGGCCAATAGCCTTCCCGCCTTGAAACGAAGGCGAGGTGGAGGACGAAGCCGCTCAGCACAAAGAACAGCAGGACCGCTGATTGACCTGAAAACAGTACTCTGAGGGGCGTGTACTTGATCCACACGGGAGGCGTTTCGATCGCCAACAACCGCATGTGGTGGAATAGAACTGTCAAGGCTGCGATGCCCCGGACGGCATCAAGCGATTCAATTCGCATAACCCGAAAAACGCCCCTCCGTATATGATTGAACGGTGATACAAGGCGGTGGGGCGCGCCGCAACATGGCGTTGGCATTAACGTAACCGAGCGTCCACTCCGGCTGTGGCAACGTTCTCCCTCGGCTGCATGGCCTGCGCACCCGTCACACTGGGTCGACCGAATACTAGGATAATACCAGGCCTTCCTGTCCCTTCAAGGGCGCCGCATATTCGTATCACCCGTCTCTGAGGTGAACATCATGAAAGCTGCCGTGCTCAAATCCTTCGGATCCCCGCTCGCGATCGAAACCGTGCCCGACCCGGTGCTCGGCACCGGCGAGGTCATCGTGGACGTCGTCGCCACACGCGTGTTGTCCTACATGAACGAGGTCTTCAGCGGCGAGCGCAACTACGCGCTCGAGCTGCCGATCATTCCGGGCCCCGGCGGCATCGGCCGGGTGCGCGCGATCGGCCCTGATGCGACCAAGCTCAACGTCGGCGACTGGGTGTTCTGCGACCCGACCGTGCGCTCGCGCGACGATGTCGTGGCGCCCGATATCGCCCTGCAGGGGCTCACGGCCGCCGGCCCCGGCGGCATGAAGCTGCAACGGCATTTTCGCCACGGCTCCTACGCTGAGCAGATGCGCGTGCCGAGCGAGAACGTGAAGAAGCTCGGCCAGATCACGTCCGGGGAAGCCTCGCAATGGTGCGCGCTCGGAACCGCGCTGGTGCCCTATGGCGGCTTTCTCGCCGCAAAGCTTCAGCCGGGCGAGACCGTGCTGGTGAGCGGGGCCACCGGCAATTTCGGCAGCGCCGCGGTGGCGGTGGCGCTGGCGATGGGCGCGGCCTGCGTGGTGACGCCGGGCCGCAACGAGGCGGTTCAGGCCGACCTCGTCCGACGCTTCGGCGCGCGGGTGAAGCCGGTCAGGCTATCAGGCAATGAGGACGACGACCGCGAGGCGATGAAGCGCGCCGCAGGAGGCCCGATCGACTGCGTGCTCGACATCATGCCGCCCTTGGTGAGCACGAGTGTGGTGCGCGCGGCGGTCATGACGGTGCGCGCTTACGGCCGCGTCGCGCTGATGGGCGGTGTCGGCATGGCCGGCGGCGCCGGCCTTGAGCTCCCCTACCCCTGGCTGATGCGCAACTGCATCTCCATCCAAGGTGTCTGGATGTATCCGCCGGATGCGGCAACGCGCCTGATCTCGATGGTGCGCGCCGGATTGTTGCGGCTCGACGAATACCAGACGACCGACTTCGACCTCGACCACGTCAACGAGGCCGTCGCGCACGCCGCCGCCGTCAGCGGGCCGTTCAAATTGACGGTGATCAGGCCGTAATTGACCAGCCCGCTGCGGCGATGCGCCGTCGCAGCGGATACGTCTGATTGATCAGAGGGCTGGACGATGTGGCCCCGACGGGAGACGGCTGCTTCCGTCTACTGTGCATGGGGTTGTTTTCGCGGTTTTGTTATTCGAGCTCGACGACCTGGCCGTTCGACAGCGACACGCGCCGGTCCATGCGGCCGGCGAGCTCCATGTTGTGGGTCGCGATCAGCATCGAGACCCGGGTCGCCTTGACCAGCTGCATCAGCGCCTGGAACACATGGTCGGCAGTGTGCGGATCGAGATTGCCGGTCGGCTCGTCCGCCAGCAGCACGCGGGGCGCGTTGGCGACCGCGCGCGCGATCGCGACGCGCTGCTGCTCGCCGCCCGACAGCTCCGCCGGGCGGTGCGTGATGCGGTCGCCGAGGCCGAGATAGCCCAGAATCTCTTTTGCGCGCTTGACGCTCTCGGACTTCTTCAGGCCGCGGATCATCTGCGGCATCATGACGTTCTCCAGCGCCGAGAATTCCGGCAGCAGCCGATGCGACTGGTAGACGAAGCCGATGTCGCTGCGGCGCAGCTGGGTGCGCTCGATGTCGGGCAGTTGCGAGGTCGGCGCGCCGTTGACATAGACCTCGCCCGAGTCAGGCGCCTCTAACAGCCCCGCAATGTGCAGCAGCGTCGACTTGCCCGAGCCCGACGGCGCGACCAGTGCGACCGACTGACCCGCCCACAGCGCCAGCTTGGCGTTGTCGAGGATCGTCAGCGCCGCTTCACCCTGGAGGTACTGCCGCTTTATCTCGTGGAGATAAATGACCGGTACATCCTCAGCCCCCTGCTGCTCCATCAGCCCCTCACTCGTACCGCAGCGCTTCGACAGGATCGAGGCGCGCGGCGCGCCACGACGGGTACAGCGTCGCAAGGAACGACAGCGTCAGCGCCATGATGACGACGGCCGTGGTCTCGCCGACGTCGATCTCGGCGGGCAGTTTCGACAGGAAGTAGAGCTCCGGCGAGAACAGCTCGGTGCTGGTCAGCCAGGACAGGAATTGCCGGATGGATTCGATGTTGAGGCAGATCACGAGGCCGACGAAGAAGCCGACCAGCGTACCGACCACGCCGATCGACGCACCCGTGATCAGGAAGATCCGCATGATCGAGCCCTGCGAGGCGCCCATCGTCCGGAGGATCGCGATGTCACTGCCCTTGTCCTTCACCAGCATGATCAGGCCGGAGACGATGTTGAGCGCGGCGACCAGCACGATCATGGTCAGGATCAGGAACATCACGTTGCGCTCGACCTGGAGCGCGTTGAAGAAGGTCGAGTTGCGCTGGCGCCAGTCGACCAGGAACACCGGCCGGCCCGCGGCTTCCGTCACCGATTTGCGGAAGGCGTCGATCCTGTCGGGGTTGGTCGTGAACACCTCGATCGAGGTGACGTCGCTGCTGCGGTTGAAATAGGCCTGCGCTTCGGCGAGCGGCATGAAGACGAAGCCGAGATCGTATTCGGACATGCCGATCTCGAACACGGCGACGATCTTGTAAGGCTTGATCCGCGGTGTCGTGCCCATCGGCGTCACCGCCCCCTTCGGTGCCACCAGCGTCACGCTGTCGCCAGCGTGCAGCGACAGTTGGTCGGCGAGCCTGCGGCCGATCGCGACGCCCTGCCCGTCGTCAAAACCCTCGAGCGAGCCCTGCTTGATGTTCTTGGCGATGGAGGTGAGGTTGTTGAGGTCGTCGGAGCGGATGCCGCGCACCAGCACGCCCGAGGCGTTCCAGGGCGAGGACGCCAGCGCCTGGCCGTCGACGACGGGGGCCGCCAGCCGGATGCCCTGGACCTGGCTGATGCGCTCGGCGACGTCCTTCCAGTCGGTGAGCGGCGATTCCAGCGGCTGCACCAGAATGTGGCCGTTCAGCCCCAGGATCTTGTCGAGCAGCTCTTTCCGAAAGCCGTTCATCACGGCCATCACGATGATCAGCGTGGCCACGCCGAGCATGATGCCGAGAAAGGAGAACCCGGCGATGACCGAGATGAATCCCTCCTTGCGCCGCGCCCGCAAATAGCGCGCCGACAGCATCCACTCGAAGGGCGCAAAAGGCGCGGTCTGCACGGTTTCGGTCATGGTTTCATCCATCGCTTGATAATCCCATGATTCGGGGTCAATTGTGGCCGGATTGCCGGCCCATTATCGCGCGATGAACACTATTCAGCCGACCAGGCGCGCAACCGCGTCCGCCGGCGACAGGCTCTCCCGTGAGCCATCGGCGCGTCGCTTGAGCTCGATCTTGCCGTCGGCCAGCCCCTTCGGCCCGATCATGATCTGCCAGGGGATGCCGATCAGGTCGGCAGCCGCGAATTTGGCGCCGGCGCGCTGGTCGGTGTCGTCGTAGAGCACGTCGACACCCTTGGCGGTCAGCTCGGCATAGAGCTTCTCGCAAGCGCCATCGACTGCAGCGTCGCCCTGCTTGAGGTTCAGAATCGCGACGCGGAACGGCGCCACCGCCTCCGGCCATTTGATGCCGGCATCGTCATGGCAGGCCTCGATGATGGCGCCGAGCAGGCGCGAGACGCCGACGCCGTAGGAGCCGCCATGGATCGGCACATCGACGCCGTCGGGCCCCGCCACCGTCGCCTTCATCGGCTCGGAGTACTTGGTGCCGAAATAGAAGATCTGGCCGACCTCGATACCGCGGGTGTTCACCCGCTTGTCTTCAGGCACCTCCTGCTCGAACCGGGCGGCATCGTGAACGTCCTCCGTCGCCGCATAGACCGAAGTCCACTGCTTGATGATCGGCGTCAGATCGCTGTTGTAGTCGACGTCCTCGCCCGGCACCGGCAGGTCAAGCACGTCGCGATTGATGAAAACACCGGATTCGCCGGTCTCAGCCAGCACGATGAACTCGTGGCTGAGATCGCCGCCGATCGGGCCGGTCTCGGCGCGCATCGGGATCGCCTTCAGCCCCATCCGCGCGAAGGTGCGCAAATAGGCGACGAACATCTTGTTGTAGGCGACGCGCGCGGCGGCTTCGTTGAGATCGAAGGAATAGGCATCCTTCATCAGGAACTCGCGGCCGCGCATCACGCCGAAGCGCGGACGCTGCTCGTCGCGGAATTTCCATTGGATATGATAGAGATTGAGCGGCAGGTTCTTGTAGGACTTCACATAGGCGCGGAAGATCTCGGTGATCATTTCCTCGTTGGTCGGTCCGTACAGCAGCTCGCGCTTGTGACGGTCGGCGATGCGCAGCATCTCCGGCCCGTACGCGTCATAGCGGCCGCTCTCGCGCCAGAGGTCGGCGAGTTGCAGTGTCGGCATCAACAGTTCCAGGGCACCGGAGCGGTCCTGCTCCTCGCGCACGATCTGCTCGATCTTCTTCAGGACCCGGAAGCCCAGCGGCAGCCACGCGTAGATACCGGCCGCCTCCTGTCGGATCATGCCAGCCCGCAGCATCAGCCGATGCGAGACAATCTCCGCCTCTTTCGGATTTTCCTTCAGAATGGGCAGAAAGAACCGCGACAACCGCATGGCAATACTCTGGGAATCAGTGAGGGGCTGCAGTGAAACCGGATTGGGAGCGAAAACACAAGACCGGGAATGAGGAAAAGCCGCTAACGCGACGGAATTCCTGTCATTTTTCCGTCGACTTCAGGTTCGACTTGAACCGTGCCGGAACTAGGGCGGCAAGACGTCGAGCTCGTCCTCAAGGGTGATTTTCTCGAAATCTGTCACCAGCGCGTCGATCCGCACATGCCAGCGGCCGGCGAAGGGCAGTTCGACCTTGCGCACATGCCAATAGCCGTCGGACCCAAGCTCAGCGTCGCGCTCGATTGGCTCAATGCCGCGCTCCGGCAGGCTCAGCGTCAGCGTCGCCTCCTTGGCCTTCAATGGCGTCGCCTCGCCAGTCATGAGCTGAAGCACGAAATCGTCCATGCCAGGCTTGCCCGGCGACACCAGCACCTGGAACATCGCCTTATCGGTGTGGATATGGATCGCCAGCGGCGTCTCCGGCACGATGGTCCGCGGCGGTGGCGTGAAACGCCAGCCGGCGACGACGGCGAAGATGCCGAGCACAGCCCCGCACTCCAGCAGGATCGAACGTTTGAGCGCCGGCGCGGCTCCGCGATCTTTCGCCAATGGCGGCGTCAGCCTGTATCGATTGAGCGCAGCGAGCGCCAGCAGCAACAGGACCAGCACCAGCTTGACCGAGAGAATGAGACCATAGCTGGTCTCAACCAGCGCTGACGGCCTTTCGAGCTGGATAATCGCAAGCGCAAGGCCCGTCAGCGCCAGCGCAGCGACCACCGGCATGGCAATTCGTGAGAAGCGGTTCAGGAGCGGCAGCACCACCGGCGTCGGCTTGGACAGCAGTGCAACCAGCGGCGCCAGCGCACCGATCCAGAACGCCACGGCAAGGCCATGGAGGAAGATCGCCGGGCGCGTCAGCATCTCGGGCGATGCCGTTGCGGCGTGCCCGGTCATGGCCAGCGACAGCCCGACACCGGCGAACGCGATGGCGGCAAACACGCGCGCATACCGCGCTCGGCCCAGCGCCATCAGCGCGAGCAGCATCGCCGCCATGGCGACGAGCAAGGCAGGGCCGGCGTTGGTCGCGAACGCGACGGTCCAGGGCGCTGTCGTCATCAGCGCTGCCGGCGGCAGACCGAGGAGATCGAGACCCAGCACGCCAACAGATACGACCGCGCTCGGGATGCCGATGAAGAGCGCTACACGAGGCACAGCCATGCCGGTCATCGACCACGCAATCCAGCGGCCAAAAAACACGCCGCCGACACCGACAAACAATCCGAGATAGAGACCGATCCGCGACAGCCAGATCAGCGCGTTCAACCAGCCATCGGCGTTGGCCGGAGGTTGCGTGGCCGTCGGCGCGCCGACGGAAAAGATCACCGATCCCGCGACGGGATGGCCATCCTGCGACATCACGCGATAGCTCACGACCGCCGTGCCTTGCGGCAGGTCCTGCGGCATCGCAACCGAAATGCTCTCGTCCGATGCCGTAACGCGCGCATCATCGCGCGCCCTGCCCGCGCCGTCGATCAAGCGGATCGCGCCAGGGGTCACCGCTTCATTGAAGCGCAGCTCCACCGCCTTCGGCGCAGTCGCCAAGATGCTGCCGCTCGCCGGCTCGACCGAAATCAGCGCCGCATGCGCCGACGCGCCGGTCGAATAGCCGACGACGATCAGCAGCGATGCGAGCGCAGCCGGAAGACGCATTAGGGCTTGGGCAGCAGTTTCACGCCAGGCGCCGGCGACTTGTCCTCATGCGAATGCCCTGCGCCCTCCGCCGGGATTTCGATCCAGCGGCTAACACCCTTTTCGCATTCCTGCACCACCGGAAAGTACAGCGTGGTGTTCGGCTTCAGGCTGTCAGTGAGGAAGCTGCTGACGACGAACTCGTCGTAATTGTGGTCCGACAGCTTGCCGCCGGACCAGACCACTTCCTTCACACCCGAAGTCAGTTTGTTGCCGTGATAGTCGTACGGGTTGGCATATTGCCCCTCGACGACATCGACGTTCCAGCCCGCCTTCGGCATCGGTTTCACTGCGATGACGCCTTCGGGGATCTGCACGCGAATCTTCACCGTAGGCGAACCGGAACAGCCATGCGGTACGGCAAAGACGGCCTTGTAGGACGCACCAACCGTGGCCTGCTTGCCTTCCAGATAAACATGCGCCGCCGCAGGCGACGCGGCCAGCGCAGCCATCAGGATCAGCCAGGGTGCCTTCAACATGCTCGATCTCCCGGGGGTTAGATTACGTCAGTCACATTTTCATTCCCGAATGGTCGGGCATCTTCTTCATCATCATGCCTCCGCCACCGCCGGGCGCCTGCGCGCCAACGCCCTGGACGTCGAGCGAGACGGCGACCTTGCCGGCCTTCTCGAACTCGAGGGTCACAGGCACCTTCTCGCCTTCCTTGAACGCGCCCTTCAGATCCTGAAGCATCAGATGATAGCCCCCGGGAGCGAGCTTCACGGTCTTGCCCGGCTCGATGACGAGCCCCTTCTCCAGCGGACGCATCTTCATCACGCCATTGTCCATCGTCATTTCGTGGAGCTCAGCCTTGCCCGCGATCTCGGCGGACACGGCGACGAGCTTGTCGGGCGCAGTGCCCTTGTTCTCGATGGTCAGGAAGGCGCCGGCGACTTTGGCCCCACCAGGCGTTGCCCGGCTCCAGGCCTGCGAGATGACGAGATCGCCCGCCTTGACGTCGTCAGCGCGGACGGGAGCCGCGACGACGACGGCTGAGAGTGCCGCGAGCGCGAAGAGAGATGAGAGCTTGTTCATGTCGATTGCCTTTCTTGTCGCCCTTGATATCTGTCCCATCAGTCAGAACGTGTACTTGCCGGCGAGAACGAAAGTTCGTCCCGGGAACGGATGGAACAGGAAATACTGTTCGTTGAAGAGATTATCGATGCCGAAGTCGAACGCGAAATTCTTCGTCGCGTTGTAATGGATCTTCAAGTCCACAACGAAAAAGTTATCGAACGCGCCGTAGACGTGCGGGATGATATCCGAGTTGTCCAGCGTCGAATACTGTTTGCCGCTGTAGCGAGCCGCAACGGTATAGGCCCAGCTGTCGTTCGGCCGATAGGTAACGCCGACCTTGGCGCGCCAGTCGGGGACGAAAGGCACGCGTTTGCCGACGACGCTGGTCGGACCCTTCCAGTTCGGATCGGAAATGATCCTGGAGTCGACGTAGGTCACGCTGCCGAAGACCTGCAGTCCGCTGATGACCACATTGTCCTTGTCGGCCGACAATTCGACGCCCTGCATGCGGATCGCCGCGACGTTGCTGACGGCAGTCTGCACCGATTGCGCCCCGCTTGCGTTCGTCACGGTGGTCGATTGTGAGATCAGCGCATTGTTGGTGCGCTCGCCGAACACTGTGAGCCGCAAACGCCCATCGGCCCAGCGCCGTTCGAGGTTGAGCTCGCCGGTGAAATCCTGTTCCGGTGACAGCAGCGGATTGGCGAGATACGTGATGCCGCCAACGCTGATGTTCTGGTAGAGCTCGGTCACCGTCGGATAGCGGTAGGCCTCCCCGAAATTCGCGGTGACGTTCCAGTCCTTATTCGGATCGAAAGATAGCGACGCTTTCGGCGAGAAATTGGTCGAGGACAGCCCCGGCTGCCACGTCGGCACCGCCGACGTGATGACACCGGCGCTGGTCGTCGTAGTGTTGAGGTTGAAGCCTTCGACCGCCTGCCAGCTTTCCAGCCGCCCGCCGAGCGTCAGCTTCACGATGGGCGTAATCTTCCAGGCGTCCTGTACCCAAAGAGCTTCGGTGCGCGTCTCACCGACGCCAGTCGAATAGAGCTGGCCATTGCCGGTTGAAGGAGCGTTGAACCAGACCGTCGAGGCATAAACGGGGTTCTCGAGCCGGTAGCGGTCGCCGTGCACGCCAAAACTAATCTCGTGCGGACCATCGATGCCGAACGGACGCCAGATGCCTTTGGCGTCAGCGTTCTGCCAATTGGTGCCGTCCATTCGCGTCACCTTGCCGTTCAGCGAATAGCCAAGGCCCGGCGATGGCACGACCGTAAAGGGATTAACCAGGGTGTCCTGGAGATAGTTGTAGGTTGAGGCCGCGAGGTCGAAGTCGAACACGCCCTTGGTATCGCTCTTCAGCGAAACCGCGTTGCTCATGTGGAGCTGGTCCCAGGTGTACTTGCTGCTGGCAAAGCTGCTGATACCACCGAAGGTCGGCAAGCCCGTTGCTGCCGATCTGAGATAGGTTTGCGGATCGGAGGTCTGGTGATTATTCCAGATGCCGAGCGAGTACGTTGCCTGCACCAGCGGCGTGACGTCGTAGGCGAGCCGCAGATTGCCCGATGTCTGCTGTGAGTGCGCCAGCGCGCCGGTACCAACGACGTTGGCAACGCCGCCCGTCTTGTTGAGCGCGGCAAAACCTCCTGTCGTGCCAGTCGGGAACGTCGCATTAGTCGTGTAGGCCAGCGGCTGCTGATAGCTGTCGAGATAGTTGGCGCTGACGAGCCAGGACAGCTGACCATCGCGATTGCCCGCGGCAGCGCTGGTCTGACTGGTCACATAAGTGTCCTTGGTGCCGTATTGATTCCATGGCATCACCGAGACGGTTTCCTTGGCCACCGCAAACGGCTTGTCCGGCATCTTGGACGTGATCAGCAGAACGCCGCCAATGGAATTGCCGGGATAGGCGGCCGCAAACGGACCGTTGAGGAAATCGATCCGCCCGATCGCCTCGGGAGAGATCAGGTTCCATTTTGGCGAGGCGCCGGAATTGTTGTTGCCGATCAAGGCCGAGATCAGCAAGTCGTCGTAATAGATCAGCGTGCGCGCACTCGAGTTCAGGCCCCAGCTTCGCGTCGCGAGTACCGCCTGGTTGTCGCCGTCATTGCGCTTCCGCACGAACAGGCTCGGCATGTATTTGACGGCGTCTTCGGGGTCCTTGAGGTTGATGGTCTCGTCGACCTCCTTGGCCGTGATGCTGAAGGATCGCTGCGGAAGCTGATAGCGCGCCACAGCGGCCGGCTGATCCAGCGACGCGCGAGCGCCGCCCTGTCCCTGCTCATTGGTTGCGGCGACCGAGACCGACCTTTGGATCGGTTTAGCCGAATTTCTACTGGCACCCGCGGTTTGAACCGCCGGCTTGCGCGGCTTGGGTTTCACCGTCGCAGGCGCATCGACGGTCACCGCTGGCAGCTCTCTTGAGGTGCTCTGGGCGAACACACCGCTCGACGAGGCAAGCAGCGCGGCCTGAACGGCAACGATGCTCACGCCGCAGCGGGCATGACGAGGTAACATTGGGAATTCCTGACGCCGGCTTTCGCTCCGGCCAATCGACAACATCGACCGCCAACGGATGAACCGCAGTGGTCACGAAGGGTTGTCAGGAAAAGTGGGGAGGTCCCCGCGCTTGAGCGCTTGAGCCCCCATGGGCGGCGAGAAGGAATGCTTCTGTCTCATGCCACACCACGCGCGCGGCATGACGGAAGGGCACGGCGAGCGCCGCGTGCGGCGGCGATTCGGGGGAGGCGCTCGCCTGCGCGAGACAACACAGCGCGCAGGCCCCGGAATGCGCGGTCGGCGAGCCAGTTTGGTCGCTCGGAGTACCCTGCTCACTGACACCATGGCAGATGACGCCGGCACCAAGCGGATAGGAAACGGCCTGGCCAGCCGCCCAACAGGCGGCAATCGGCGCCAGCACCTGCATCACCAGCGCGAGCAGGACTACGGGTAAGAATTTTTGCAGCCGTGCGCGCATCCGCCGAACCATTCGTTCGCCTGCTAACTAAACACCACGCCCGCCGCGAGTCGAGATCACATCGGCCGCCTTGTTGGGGGCGCGCAAATTTCTCGAATAATGTGATCGGCGGCCCCTCGTCGAAGGCTGACCTCCAGCATTTGAGGCAGTCCGGCCCCTCACCCATCCACAGATTTCTTATATTTGTCATATGCTTATAGGGTTATGAGCCCGATCATTTCGTTAACTGCTCGAATTTTGAACAATCGTTGCCGAAAATGATGACAAGTGAGAAAAGTTGATCTAGCATCCCTCTTGCTCAGGCTGGCCGCGAGGTCGAAGTCTGGTGGTCCAAGTCTCGGGAGGAGCCCCTGGCGCGCAAAACGCAGCGTCGCCCCGCCAATCAAGATCAAATCTTAGAATCGGGGATAATAGGGTCGACACAATTTTTGAGCGGGGCTACGGCCCCGCTCTTTTTTTGTCTGCACGGCTGATACGCCGATGAATTTTCCTCCCAATCCGATCGAACAAAGTTTTGAGCTCGCGGCCTCGCGCTGCGCAGATTTGACGCCCCTCGTCTATCAACGGCTGTTCGATGAGCATCCTGAAGCGCGAGCGATGTTCCGCACACAAGGCAGCGAGTTCGTGATGGGATCGATGCTCGCGCTGACGATCGAGGCGATTCTCGACTTCGCCGGCGAGCGTAGCGGACATTTCCGGCTGATCGCCTGCGAAGTGGTCTCACACGACGCCTACGGGACGCCACGCGAGCTGTTCATCGGCTTCTTCGCCGTGATCAGGGATACGCTGCGCGATCAGCTCGGCGATGAATGGTCGGACGAGATGATGCAGGCGTGGGACGCGCTGCTCGTCGAGATCGACGCCTTCGCTGGCATCGCAGCGTAGCGCGCTTTGCGCTGCACCAACGCTCGCGTTGCAGATTGGGTAGCGTGAAGTCTTCGATTGTGAGACACTTTGCGAGATCGGTAGCGCAACCAATGACGCGCCGACGACAAAATATATGGGAGCGAGCGATGTCCGGGACGAAAGATTTCTCGACGACGAGGCGCGATCTTCTTCAGGCGGCTGCGACCGCCGGCGCCGCGACTGCCATCCTCGGCAGCATGGGCATAAACCCAGTGCTGGCGGCCGAAATGGGACGCAGCGAGAAGCCGCTGAAGGCGGCATTCTCCAACGCGGGCCTTCAGGCCACCTGGTGCGCGCAGGGCAAGCAGGCCGCTGAGTTCTGGGGCAAGCTGTTCAATGTCGAAGTGACCTGGTTCGACGGCCAGCTCGATGCCGTGAAGCAGCGCGCGGCGATCGACAACATGGCCTCGCAGAAATGGGACTTCGTTGCCATCCAGGCCTTCGGCATCGGCACCCTCACCCAGCCCGTGCAGAAGATGATCGACGCCGGCACGCCCGTCATCGATATGGACACGCTTATTGCTCCTCTTGATCAAATTAACGTCCACTCCTTCCTCGCCCCCGACAACGAGTTCATGGGCGCATCGGTGACGCAGGCGCTGTGCAACGCGATGGGCGGCAAGGGCAAGATCATCATGACGCAAGGCGCGCTCGGCCACACCGGCGCACAGGGCCGCGCCAAAGGCTTCAACAACGTCGTGAAGCAATTCCCTGGCATCGAGGTGCTCGATACCCAGCCGGCTGACTGGGACGTCTCCAAGACCGCGCGGCTCTGGGAAACCTATCTGACCAAATATCCGCAGATCGACGCGGCGTTCTTCCACAATGACGATATGGCGCTTGCGGCCGCTAACATCATGAAGGCGCATAACCGCACCAACATCCTGATCGGCGGTGTGGATGCGATGCCGCCGGCGATCCAGGCGGTGAGCGAGGGCCGCATGTACGCGACCGTCCGCAATCCGTCCTGCCGCATCCATGGCGGCGCGATCATCGCGGGCGTTGCGGCTGTCGCCGGTGGCGAGAAGAGCGGCCAGGGCATTCCCAAGAACGTCGTCACCGACGGTCCGGTTGTGACCAAGGCCAATGCGGCGGGCATGCAGTGGATGCAGGATCACTTCCTGATCTGAAATCCTCCAAGACCTGAACTTGCATGCCTGAGGGTCGTCTGCCCATCCTGGAACTCCAGGGCATCACGAAGAGCTTCGGCGGCGTCGAAGCGCTTCGTGGTGTCGACTTCGCGCTCCTCCCCGGCGAGATCCACGGTCTCGTCGGCGAGAACGGCGCCGGAAAAAGCACGCTGATGAAGATCATCGCCGGCGTGCACACCGAGTTCTCCGGCCGCTTCCTGATCGACGGTCAGGAGACTCACTTCCGCTCGGCGCGCGATGCGCATGCCGCCGGGATCGCCATGGTGCATCAGGAGCTCAGCGTCGCGCCGGACTTGACGGTTGCGGAGAACGTCTTCCTCGGCAACCAGCCGACCAACGCCCTCGGCCTCGTGCAATGGCGGCGCATGGCGCGCGAGGCGGGCGAGCAGCTTGCGCGCTTCGGCATCGACGTCGATCCGATGTCGAGGCTCGGCGATCTGCCGATCGGGCTGCAGCAGCTGATCGAGATCGCCCGCGTGCTGTTCTCGGGCGCGCGGATCGTCATCCTGGACGAGCCGACCTCCGCCCTCTCCCCGCCCGAGGTGGAGCGGCTGTTCACGACGCTGCGGCGACTGCGCGAGCAAGGCACCGCGATCGTCTTCATCTCGCATTTCATCGAGGACATTCTTCGCGTGTCCGACACCGTCACCGTCTTCCGCAACGGGCGGAAGGTCGCCGAGACCGCGAGCACCGCCACCACCAAGGGCGCGCTGATCGAGGCCATGATCGGCCGCGGCGGCGAGGCGCTGGAGCACAGCTATAGCGACGACCTGATGCTGCCGCGGCCGAGCGACAGCTCGGTGGTGCTGAAGGTCGACCAGCTATCGCTGGCACGCAGCCTCAAGGATGTCTCCTTCGAGGCCCGCGCCGGCGAGGTGCTGGGCATCTACGGTTTCATGGGCTGCGGCCAGCAGGAGCTGTCGCGTATCCTGTTCGGCAAGCTGAAGCCGGACGCCGGCACGCTGATGGTCGAGGGTACGCCAAAGACCTTCGCCAGCACGGCGGCGGCGCGGCGTGCGGGCGTGGCGCTGGTGCCGGAGAGCCGGCGCGCCATGCTGTTTCACCAGGAGCCGGTCTACAAGAACATCTCGATCAGCATTCTGGACCGCATCTCCTCGCTGCTGCTCAAGCCGGCGCAGGAGCGCGACATCGCCCAGCGCCAGGTCGCGCAGTTGCAGATCAGGCCGCCGGTCGTCGGCCTCGACCTCGGCATGCTCTCCGGCGGCAACCAGCAGAAGGTGGCGCTGGCGAAATGGCTGACCTACCCGCCCAAGCTGCTGGTGCTGTGCGAGCCCACGCGCGGCATGGATGTCGGCGCCAAGAACGACGTCATCAACATCGTCCGCGACCTCCGCGCCAAGGGGCTCGCGATCATCGTGCTGTCGACCGAGCCGGAAACGGTGCTGTCGCTGGCCGACCGTATCCTCGTGCTCAAGCGCGGCGCTGTGGTGCGGGAATTCAAGAACGAGCCGGTCAGCAAGGACCGCCTGCTGGAAGCGGCGTGACGGAGAAGCACCATGGCGAGCAGTGAGACGGCATCAGCGGCGGGCCAGCGGCCACGGGGCCTTGCGCCTTTCCTGCGCTCGCAGATGCGCAATATCGCGCCGTTCCTGACGCTGATCTTCCTGTCCGGCTTCTTCGCCTTTGCGAGCCCCTCCTTTGCGACCATCGACAATCTCGGCAACATCCTGACGCAGGTGTCGGTGACGGGTATCATCGCGGTCGGCCTCACCTTCGTGATCCTCTGCGCCGAGATCGACCTCTCGATCGCCAGCATCGCCAACGTCACCGGCATCGCGGTCGCCTTCTTCACGGTCCAGGAATCCTACGTCAACATCGCCAATCTGCCACTGCCCGGCGCAGCCGCGATCCTGCTCGCCATCGCGCTCTGCGCGCTGCTCGGCGTCGTCAATACACTCGGGCTGACCGTGATCGGCATCCCCTCCTTCATCATGACGTTGGCGATGATGCAGATCGCGGCCGGCATCTCTGCGATGCTGGTGCGCGGGCAAATCGCCTACAAGGTGCCGGGCCTGATCACGACGCTCGGCTCGGGCTCGGTCGGCGGCATTCCGTGGATCGTGATCGTCGCCGCCATCATGCTGCTCGCCGGGCATCTGGTGCTGACCTACACGCGCTTCGGCCGCTACGTCTACATGGTCGGCGGCAACCGCGAGGCGGCCGAATATGCCGGCCTCAACGTCAAGCTGATCCTCGGCGCTGTCATGGTGATCTCCGCGGTGTGCTCCGGCATCGGCGGCATGCTGGGAGTCGCCCATTTCGGCAGCGCGCAGCAGAACGAGTTCGACACCTATTTGCTCGACTCCATCGCCGCCGTCGTGGTCGGCGGCACCAGCCTGTTTGGGGGCCGCGGCGGCATCGGCAACACCATCGTCGGGCTTTTCGTGCTCGGCGTCCTCAACAACGGTCTCGACCACGTCAACATCGACAGCTTCCTGAAGATCCTGATCCGCGGCCTGATCCTGCTGGCGGCGCTGGTCATCAACGTCTATGCGCAGCGGCTGAGGGAAAAAACTGCGGAGTAGCCGAAGCTCGAAACAAGACCGCGAAAACAACCCCATGCACAGTAGCTGGGGCCAACGAAATCAATGACTTGCCGACAAGGTTGCGAAATTGCGGATTTTACGAAGTGCATTTGACTCGTCGGGCAAAACAGGCGTAGGATGTCATCATCGCGAAGTGCCGTCCGCGGGATTCCCCGATCATCCGTTCGGCGCGCAACACCAGCATCGCAAGCCACGCAACCGGCCGCAGCCAGCCTATGGCGAGGGCGGGCCAGGTCTTTCAGTCCAAGGTCATGCAATGAACGTACCTGCAAATCTCGCCGAGAAGCTAGCCACTTTCACCGAGCGTTTCTCGCCTCGTACCGTCGCTGTCTACAACGACAACGACATCATGGTGGCCAAGCTCGAGGGGCCATATCACTGGCACAAGCATGACGATACGGACGACTTTTTTCTCGTGCTCAGGGGTACGCTCGACATCGAGCTGCGGGATCGGACGGTCAGGCTCAACCCCGGCGAGGTTTTTGTCGTACCCAAGGGAATAGAGCACCGGCCCGTGGCGCATGGCGAAGTGCACATCCTGCTGATCGAACCCACGGGCACGCCGAACTCGGGTGACAAAGCGACCGCTGCGCCTCGTATCCTCGCCTGACCGGAAACTCCTGATCCGCAGCCGGATCCTGCCGGCGGCCCGGGTTCGCGATGCAGCCCGCGGTTCGTCTCCCACTCCTCGACTGTCTGCCGAACCTCAGAACGAGGCCCTGTCATGCGGTATCTTGTGCTGCTCGCGACCTTGCTGTTCTGGTCGGGGTCGGCAGGTGCAGAGCCCGGTACGGAATGGAAGGCCGTGGAGTCCAAGGGATCGGCGCAGCCCTCGCCAGTCCAAGGCGCCGTGCAGAGCTACGCCCGAAAATACAAGCCAACCGCGATCATGGTCGTGCAGGACGGCCTCGTGGTCGCGACCTCAGGAGATGTCAGTCGCAAGGTCAATGTTCGCTCTGTTCGAAAGAGCTTCTTGAGCGCCCTCTACGGCGTCGCCATCGAACGCGGCCAGATCAAACTTGAAAGCACACTCGCTGGACTGGGGATCGACGATACCGCGCCATCGCTGACGCCCGAAGAGAAGCAGGCGACGGTTCGCCAACTGCTCATGGCGCGTTCCGGCATCTATCACCCCGCCGCATATGAAACGAGCGACCAGAAATCGACGCGCCCGCCGCGCGGCTCTCATCCGCCCGGCACGTTCTGGTACTACAATAACTGGGACTTCAACGCGCTGGGTGCAATCTACGAAAACGCAACGGGCTCGAACATCTTCGACAGCTTCGACAAGGCGATTGCGCGTCGCATCGGGATGCAGGATTTCACGGCCCATGACGGGACTTTTGTTGGCGACGGCTCCTCTCTTTACCGCGCCTACGTGTTCAACATGAGTGCGCGCGATCTTGCACGGTTCGGATTGCTGTTTCTCAATATGGGGCGATGGAACGACGTTTCAGTCATTCCTTCCCAATGGACAGCAGACTCGACGAAGGCCTATTCGGAGACCGGTCGAAAAGACCGGGGGTACGGCTATTTATGGTGGACTCTCAATGCCGATGTATGGGGACGAAACGCAATCTTTGCCTCCGGCTACGGAGGACAGTTGATCGTGATCGTGCCGGAGAAACATCTGGTCGCCGTTCAGGTCGTTGAACTGGATCAAAGCCAGAAGGGAATTCACTCGACGATTTTTCTCGACCTGGTTCGACAAATGATGGCTCCCGCTGATTGATGCGCGCAGAATGGCGTTTGACACACGTCGGGCAAAACACTGGCAGAATGGCAGCATCGAAAATTCCTCAACCCGCGCGGAGAAATCCGTCGCGGGTTTCATCGTACAGGAGCGGAGACCGCATGTGGGAGGATCGCTGCTGCTCCCCACGACGAGCGCTGTGCAAGACTTCGCAGGTGCTGCGCTCACGTGCAGGCATACTGCCCCATCATGCCGGCGTCTTCGTGTTCGAGGATGTGGCAGTGATACATGAACGGATACTCTCGCGTGGCTCGCTTGGTGAACTTGACCAGTAGCTCGGCCTTGTCCTCGACGAGAACGACATCCTTCCAGCCTGTGAGATGTTCGGGTGGAGGTTTGCCGTCGAGGGTAAGGACGCGGAACATGGCGCCATGGACGTGGAAGGGGTGTGGCATTCCGACTGAAACGATCTCCCATACCTCGCTCGTTCCAAGCCTGGTCTCGACGTCGATCCTCCTGGGATCGTGGACTTGGCCATTGATTCCGATGATCGCCGGTAAATTCCCGTGATTGCTCATGCGCGTCCGCTGACCGCATAGACCGTTGTTGAGAACGAATTGACGCCTCTGCACCGCCGCGCTGGGGTCAACCGCCTCCGGCTCGACGAGTTGAAATGGCAGCTGCCTTGCTGCTGCGGGTGCCGGATCCACCTCGAAACGCATGACCGGAGCATATTCGTCGGTGCCCGCGTCGGAGATCGCGCCAAACAGACCCATCGCCCGATCCGGTCCCGTCTGGAGAACCACGGGCTGCCCATCCGCGAAATCGACCAGAATTTCGAAACGCTCGGCCGGCGAAATGCGCAGCACCGACATCGGCACCGGCCGTGAGAGAAAGCCGCCGTCGGAAGCGATGACATGGAAGGTGCGGCCGTCCTGAAAGCGCAGTTCGAAGTTCCGGGCGTTGGATCCGTTCAAAAGCCGTAACCGAACCCACCCTGCCGGCACGTTGGCCGTCGGCGTAATCGCGCCATTGACGATGACCGTATCGCCGCGGACGCCATACACGACGTCAAGTTGACCGAGATCGTAACCGATCGACCCGTCAGTCTCGTCGATGACCCGATCCTGGATGATGAGGGGCAGGTCATCCACGCCGAAGCGATCGGGCAGGCCCAGGTCAATTCCGTCCTCGACAATGATCAGCCCGGCAAGACCGAGGTAGACTTGCCGGCCCGTGTCGTGATGCGGATGAGGGTGATACCAGAGCGTCGCGGCGGGCTGGTCGATCGAAAGCGTGGGCCGCCAGGTTGCCCCTGGTGCGATCTTTCGCTGAGGCCCTCCATCGGCATCACCCGGGACCAGCAGGCCATGCCAGTGGACCGTGGTCGCAACGCCGAGCTCGTTGCGGACGCTCATCTCGACATGGTCTCCCCGCCGGAACCGAAGCACGGGACCGAGGATCGGCCCGGAATAGCCGTAAGTCCGGGCAGGCTTTCCCTTGTAGAACTCGTGGTGACCGGCTGACACCGTAAGCCTGATCGCGTTGTGGTGATTGGCGGCGTCGATGAGTTGCGGAATCGGAAGATGGCCGCCGCCGCGCGTTATTTCGCCTCGGCCGAACCGCGCGTCTAATATGGTCGCCGACGCGACGGCGCCCGTGCCGACGATGAGCGATCGACGTGTGATCATGACGACCTCCGACAAAAACCAGCGTCAATGTGCCCGCGACGTGAGGAAAGTCTCGCGTTGCTAGTGATGGTGACCATGCTGCGGCACCGCGAGCGACGCAACAACAACATGACCTTCATCCAACGGCCTCCACCTTCAGGATCGGCATCGACGGCAATCCGCTCTATCGCGAATGCTTGGGGAAGCCATGCTTGGCTCACGGTATCGTCAGATTACGGTGGGCAGCGGTCACGCCCGTGGCTGATGACCGATTTTGATGTATTGTCAGGCAGCCCCGCAGGGGGCACCGGGTTCTTGCGTTCTGCCAATCCGCTGAAGGTGCACCGAAATGAAATTCAAGGATCTGCTGAACGGTTTCATCCGCCTGCACATCCTGCATCATGCCGCCGAGCACGAAATCTACGGCCAGTGGATCATCGAAGAGCTTGCGCGGCACGGCTACAAGCTCAGTCCTGGTACGCTCTATCCGCTGTTGAGCGCGATGGAACAGCGGGGCTACCTCAAGTCCCGCAAGCAGCGCGAGGGCCGCACCGCCCGAAAGCTGTATCGGGCCACGCCTTTGGGCAAAAAAGGGCTCGCGCTGGCCAAGGTCCGCGTCAAGGAATTCACCGGCGAAGCCATGAAGGGATAGGAACGGCCATCCACCCGGGAAGTTACTTGCCTTCGTTGGAATATCGGTTATCGATATCGGAACCCGATAAAGCCGCCGCGGGCTGGGGCGCAGCCTGGTGGAGGATTCCCGACATGCCGATTGGTCGCCGCTCCCTGCTCGCGGGCGGGGCTCTCATCCCGCTGGTCGGGCTGCAGACCCGCACAACGCCCGCCTTCGCGCAAGGCGACCAGGAGAAGGCCGATTACATCCTGCGGATCGCGACCGGCCTCGCCGAACTCGCTCCGGACCACATCGTGTCAACGACGCTCTACAACGGCCAGTTTCCGGGCCCGCTGCTGCGCTTCAAGGAAGGGCAGCGCGCCATCGTCGACGTCCACAACGACACCGACGTGCCGGAGCTCGTTCACTGGCACGGCCAGACGATCCCGAGCGACGTCGACGGGGCGGCCGAGGAAGGCACGCCTTTCGTCCCGCCGCATGGGATGCGGCGCATCTCTTTCGTGCCGAAACCCGCCGGATTCCGCTTCTACCATACGCACACCATTGCCGGCGGCGACCTCAACCGCGGCACCTACACGGGCCAGGTCGGGCCGGTCTACATCGAGCCGAAGAACGAGCCTGGCGCCTACGATCGCGAGGTGTTTTTGGTTCTGAAAGAGTGCGAACCGTCCTTCAGCCGTGGCGGCGATATGGCGATGGACTTTCTTGCCGGCGAGGAAATCAAGGAGCTGAAAGACCTCGGCAAGAAGTCCGACGACGAGGCCCAGGAGAAGGCGAAGGGCTTCGAGGTCGGCTACGACCTCTTCTCGATCAACGGCAAGATGCTGGGCCACGGCGAGCCCGTCCGCGTCAAGCCTGTCTCTTATACACATCTAGATGTGTATAAGAGACAGGCCCAGGAGAAGGCGAAGGGCTTCGAGGTCGGCTACGACCTCTTCTCGATCAACGGCAAGATGCTGGGCCACGGCGAGCCCGTCCGCGTCAAGCAGGGCGAACGCGTGCTCTTCCACGTCCTGAACGGCAGCGCCGGCGAGATCCGAAGTCTCGCGCTGCCTGGGCACTCGTTCAGGGTCGTCGCGCTGGACGGCAACCCCGTGCCTGCGCCGAAGGATGTGCCGGTGCTCTGGCTCGGGACGGCCGAGCGCATCTCGGCCATCGTCGAGATGAACCACCCCGGCGTCTGGGTCATGGGCGACCTCGCCGACGACGATCGCAAGCGGGGAATGGGGATTGTCGTCGAGTACGCCGGTGCCAAGGGCAAGCCGCAGTGGGCGAAGCCGAAGCCCTACAAGTGGGACTACACGCTGTTCGGCAAGCCAGGCGCCTCGCCGGCAAAACCGGACGAGACCATGGAAATCATGATCCTCAAGCGCAACGGGGCGCTGAACGGCTTCAATCAGTGGACCCTCAATGGCGAAGCGTTCTCGATGGACACGATGAAGCCGATGTACAAAGTTCAGCAGGGTAGCCGTTACCGCTTGAAATTCCGCAATGCCAGCGACGACATCCATCCGCTGCACCTCCATCGTCACAGCTTCGAACTGGTGCGGGTCGGCGGCAAGCCGACCGCCGGCGTGGTCAAGGACGTTGTCATGCTGGGTGGCTTCCAGGAGATTGAGTTCGACTTCGTCGCCGACAATCCAGGCATGACGCTCTTCCACTGTCATCAGCAACTGCACATGGATTTCGGATTCATGGCCCTGTTCGAGTACGCATAATGGACACTCCCCCCGAAACGACGCCCCTCCCTGCCCACCGCGGCACGCCGCTGGAGGTCCTGCGCATCTTCCTCAAGCTCGGTCTGACCTGCTTCGGCGGTCCGATCGCCCATATCGGCTATTTTCGCGACGAGTTCGTCGTGCGCCGGAAATGGATCGACGAGCACGCCTACGCCGATCTGGTTGGGCTGTGCCAGTTCCTGCCCGGTCCCGCCAGCAGCCAGGTCGGCTTCTCGATCGGGCTGATGCGCGCCGGCTATCTCGGCGCGCTCGCCGCCTGGGCCGGATTTACCTTGCCGTCGGCCGTGATCCTCGTGCTGTTCGCCTATGGCGCCGGCGCACTGGGTGGCCCTCTCGGCGCCGGCCTGCTGCACGGATTGAAGCTCACGGCGGTTGCCATCGTGGCGCAAGCGGTCTGGGGCATGGCGCGCAGCCTCTGCCCCGATCGCGCGCGCGCCTCGATCGCGGTCGTGGCGGCGTTGATCATCCTCTTCAGCACGGCGTCGATCGCCCAGATCGGCGCGATCGTTCTCGGCGGGCTTGCCGGCCTGTGGCTTTGCCGCAGCGATGCGGCGGCGCCGTCCGGGCATGTCGAGATCCCCGTGTCACGCACTGTCGGGCTGATCACGCTCGGGATGTTCGTCATCCTGCTGGCTGGCCTCCCCGCGCTGCGCAGCCTGACCGGGTCCGCTGGTGTCGCCCTGTTCGACGCCTTCTACCGCTCCGGCGCGCTCGTGTTCGGCGGCGGCCATGTCGTGCTCCCGCTCCTGCGTGAGGCTTTCGTCACCCCGGGCTGGTTGACCGACGACGCCTTCCTCGCCGGCTATGGCGCTGCCCAGGCCGTGCCGGGCCCGCTCTTCACCTTCGCGGCCTACCTCGGCACGGTGGTCTCTCCGGAGCCGCATGGAGTGGCCGGTGCGGCGCTTGGCCTCGTCGGCATCTTCCTGCCGGGGATCCTGGTCCTGCTTGGCGCGCTCCCGTTCTGGGACTCGTTCCGGAAGCGCGCCGGCGCCCAGGCCATGATGCGCGGCGTCAACGCGGCGGTGGTCGGCGTGCTGGGCGCAGCGCTCTACAATCCGGTCTGGACCACCACCGTGCATTCGCCGCGGGATTTCGGCATCGCGCTTACCGGCTTCGTCCTGCTGGTGGCCTGGCGCGCCCCGCCGCTGGTCGTCGTCGCCTTCAGCGCGGCCGCTGGAACGGCCATGGCGCTGCTTTGAGGTCGGCAAGCTTCGCTGACAGTCCCGTCGAACCGACGATATCAGCGAACATCAGGAACAGGCGTCATCGTTGCCTCATTCGATCACCAGATCGGCGGTGGCGAGAAGGTTCTGTGGAATTTGAAGCCCCAGGATCGTCGCGGTTCTGCTCCTGATCACGAGTTCGAACGCGGTCGGCTGCAGCACCGGCAGGTTTCCAGGTTTTTCGCCCTTGAGAATGCGGCCGACATAAGTACCGGCTTGACGCCAGGAGTCTGCGAAGCTGGCTCCATAGCTCATCAAGCCGCCGGCTTCCACATAGTCCCGCTCGGGATAGATGGTCGGGATCGCGTGTTGCGCCGCGAGCTTTGTGATGTCTCCGCGCTGCGCGGTAAAGAGCGGACTGCCGGCAACCACGAGCGCATCGACGCGCCCCTCGGTTGCAGCGTCGAACGCTCGGCCGATTTCGGCGGCATCGCGGGCCTCAAAAATCGGTGCGTGCAGGCCGCGTGCCTTTGCCGCGGCGACGTGATCTTCGATTTCGATCGCTGCGCTGGGATTATCCGGTCGGACCAGGAGCGCGATGGCTTTTGCCCCGGGCACCAGTTGTTGCACGAGCTCGAGCCGCTTGGCCCCCAATGCGTGGCTCAAGCGACTGATGCCCGTTACATTTGCTCCGGGCCGATTAAGACTCTGGACAAGGCCCATGGCGACCGGATCACCGGCGCTATAGAACACGATCGGAATGGTCGGCGTTGCGGCCCGTGCAGCCAAGGCTTCGCCGCTACCTGCCGCGAAAATAACCTGCACCCCGCCGCGCACGAATTCAGACAGGGCGGCCCGGCCGGCGTCGCCGTCATTCTTGACCCACTTGTAATCGATGATCACATCGGGGCCTTCGACATAGCCCGTTTCGCGGAGGCCATTCTTGAACGCAGCGACAAATGGCACATAGGCATCGGCCGACCCGAACTTGATAAAACCGACGCTCCGCGGCCGCGCGTGCGCGTTGAACGCCACGAACACCGGTACAATGCCAATGGTCGCGATGAAGTCGCGCCGTTTCATTGAATCTCCTCGTCGGTGCGGGCGAGCAAGGCTGCAATCTCCTCGCTTCGCCAGCACCTCACCGCATGCCCGTCGGGACGCGTCTCCAGCACCGGCCCCGGCTCTCGCCGGCACAAATCGTCCGCATACCGGCATCGCGGGCTGAATGCGCAGCCGTTCGGCGGATTGAGCGGGTTGGGCAGATCGCCGCCTGTCGTTGCCAGGGGGGCATGATGCAAGGGATCGGGAATCGCCGCAATCAGCGCCTGCGTATAGGGATGCGCCGGCCGCTCGAAAATTTCGCGCCAGTCGCCGTTCTCGACGATGCGGCCGAGATACATCACGGCGACCCGGTCGCTCATGTGCTCAACGACGCCGAGGTCGTGGCTGATCATAATGTAGGACAGACCGAGCGTGTCCTTCAGTTCCAGCAGCAGGTTGATGATCTGGGCGCGGATCGAAACGTCGAGCGCCGACACCGGTTCGTCGCAGATGACGATTTTTGGATTGAGGATCAGCGCACGGGCAATGCCGATGCGCTGGCGCTGGCCGCCGGAGAATTCGTGGGGGTAGCGATCGGCCTGTTCGGGGCGCAGGCCCACGTGACGCAGCATGGTGGCGACGCGGTCCTCGATCTCGCTTCTTGCGGTCACGCCGTGGACGCGCAAGGGATCTTCGAGCGTACGGCGCACCGTCTGGCGCGGATTGAGCGAGGCGTAGGGATCCTGAAACACCATCTGCACGATGCGGGCCAGCGCCTTGCGATCGCCGGAAGGCCTGCCCGTGATCACCTGCCCGTCCAGCACGATGCGGCCGCGCGTCGGCGCCAACAGGCCGAGGATCGACAAGGCCACCGTCGATTTTCCGGAGCCGGACTCGCCGACGAGGCCAAGGCACTCCCCGCGCTTCAGCTCGAGATCGACGCCGTCGACGGCACGGAGCAGCCGTTGGCCGCGTCCGAACAGGCCGCCGCCGAGCGGAAAATGCACCGCGAGGTCCTCGACGCTGAGAATGAGATCGTCGTTCGCGCTCCCCTGCGGATTAAGCATGGTGATGACACCTCACCAGGCCGCCGTCCTCCAGAAAATCCGCCGTCGGCACCACGCTTCTGCAAATGTCGGTCGCATTTGCACAGCGCGGATTGAACCTGCAGCCATCAGGGAAATTCGAAATCGCCGGGACGACGCCCGCGATCTCCTTCAGCCGCGTCCTGCCAAGCGCTGCGCGGCTGCCCAGCCGCGGCAGCGAGTCGACCAGGCCTTGGGTGTAGGGATGCGCGGGCGCGCGGAAAATATCGGCCGAGCCTCGCTCCTCGACGATACGGCCGGCATACATCACGGCGACACGGCGGCAGACATTGGCGACGAGGCCAAGATCGTGGCTGATCATCAGGATCGCCGTTCCGCGCTCGGCACAGAGATTGCGCATCAACTCGATGATCTCGGCCTGCACGGTGACGTCGAGCGCGGTGGTCGGCTCGTCCGCAATCAGCAGATCCGGACCGCAGGCCAGCGCAATCGCGATCATCACCCGCTGGCGCATGCCGCCGGAGAGCTGGTGCGGATAGTCGTGGACGCGCCGCTCCGGCGCGGGCACGCGGACATTAGCCAGCGCCTCGACCGCGAGCTGGTTGGCTTCCCGCCAGCTCTTGCCCTTGTGCAGCACGAACATCTCGGCGATCTGCCGGCCCACGGGCGAGACCGGATTGAGCGCCGTCATCGGCTCCTGGAAGATCATGGCGATCCTGTTGCCGCGCAGGTCGCGCTGGGCGGCCGCGGACAAATGCTGGATCTCGCGCCCGTCGAACCTGATGATGCCGGCGCCGATCGACAGCGGCGGCCGCAAAAGGCCGATCAAGGCGAGCGCCGTGATGCTTTTGCCGCAGCCGGATTCGCCGACGAGACCAAACGTCTCGCCACGATCGATCCGGAACGAAATGCTCTCGGCCGCGGCCACGCGCCGCGAGCCGTCGTCCAGATCGATGCGCAAATCCTCGACTTCAACCAGCGGCGCGCCCGTCATGCCCGCCGGCTCCGCGATTGGGGATCGAGAATGTCGCGCAGGCCATCGCCGAGCAAATTGAGCCCGAGCACCGTCAGGAAGATGGCGAGGCCGGGAAAGACCGAGAGCCATGGCGCCGTCGTGATCTGATCGCGGGCGTCCGACAGCATGCTGCCCCAGCTCGGGAATGGCGGACGAACGCCGAGGCCGAGGAACGACAGAGCAGCCTCGGACAGCACCGCACTTCCCATGCCGAGCGTGGCGATGACCACGATCGGCCCCAACATGTTCGGCAGCAGTTGCGTGATCATGATGCGCAGATCGCCATAGCCGAGCACGGTGGCCGCCTGCACATAGCCCTGGCTCCGCAGCGACAGCGCCGAGGCCCGCGCAATCCGGCAGGTATAGGACCAGTTCGTCAGCCCGAGCGCGATCAGGAGGCTGGTCAGGCCCGGCCCAAGCACCGCCATGATGGCGAGCGCGAAGATCAGCGAGGGGATCGCGAGCATGACGTTGGTCAGGGCGTTGACGACATCGTCCCACCAGCCGCCCCAGTAGCCGGCGCTGAGGCCCAATGCCACGCCGATGACGCTGTTGATGAGCTGCGAGATGATGCCGACGGTCAACGAGACACGCGCGCCATAGAGGACGCGGGAATAGATGTCGCGGCCCTGATCGTCGGTGCCGAACCACCAGGTCCAGCCAGGCGGCTCTTCCGCATTCATCAAATTGGCGTCCATGACGGGATCGGTGTGCGCGAGCCAGGGTGCGAGCACGCCGACCAGGATCGCGAGCGCGAACAGCGCGCCGCCGATGATGAGATTGGCGCGAAGCTTCATGCGTATCGGATCCTGGGATCGATCACGCCGTAGAGCACATCGATCAGCAAATTGATCGCGAGAAAGGCCAGCACCACCACGAGAATGGAGCCCTGCACGGCCGGAATGTCACGCTGCAGGACGCTGTCCACCAGCAGCGAGCCGATGCCCGGCCAGGAGAAAAGTTTTTCGACGACAACCGCCTGCCCCATCAGCCCACCGAACTGCAGGCCGACGGTGGTGAGGATGATGACGAGCGCGTTGCGCATCACGTGCCATTTTACCACACGCGTCTCGCTCATGCCCTTGGAGCGCGCAGTGCGGACGAAATCGGCGGTCATGATCTCGAGGACGGCGGCGCGTGTCGTCCGGGCAAACAGCGCCATCGGCGAGACCCCGAGCGTCAAGGCCGGCAGCAGCAGATATTTCAGGCTGCCGTCGCCATAGCCGAAACTCGGCAGCCAGCCGAGCTTCAGGGCAAAGACGTACATGATCACCAATCCGAGCCAGAATTTGGCGATGGAGAGGCCCGTCACCGCAACCACCATCGCCGCTGTGTCGACGAGACCGCCCGGCCGCAACGCGGCGATGAAGCCGAGCGGCACGCCGACCACGACGGAAAACGCCATGGCCGTAAAGATCAATTGCAGCGTCGGCCAGGCCCGCTTGGCGATCATGCTGGTGACGGGCTCGCGGGTCCGAAACGACGTCCCGAAATCGCCGGTCGCGAGCTTGGCGATGTACTTGCCAAAGCGCACAGGGACGGGATCGTTGAGGCCGAGCTGCTGCTTCAGGCGCAGCTCGACCTGGGGATCGACGTCGTCGCTGATGCTCGAGGCGATGCTGCCGGGAACGACGCTGAACAGCACGAAGACCAGCAGCACGACGGCGAGCACGGTCGGAATGGTTTGCAGGAGACGGCGGATCAGGAAGGAGAGCATCGGCACTTTCTTCCCTCCTTCCATCGCTCATAGCGATGAAAGGATGGCGATGGAAGGAGCACGAGAACGCGTGTCACTTTGCGGGCGAGGTCTCGTCGACCCAGAGCTCCTCGGCGTTCTGATGGGTCAGCTCCGTCGGGTTCTTCTGAATCCCGTGGAGCCAGGGCTGCACGGCCATGACGGCCTTGTTGTAGTTGAAGAACCAGACCGGCGCCTCCTCATAGAGCAGCGCATTGGCCTTCTGCAGCAGCTGGGTGCGCTTGGCAGCGTCATCGGCCTGCCCGGCCTCATCCAGGATCTTGTCGAACTCGGCGTTCTTGTAGATCATGTAGTTGCAGGCCGATTGCGGCGTCGAGGAGTGGAAGCACTTCAGCGCAGCCTGAGGATCCGGGCCGGTCTGCTGCGAGTAGATGAAGGCCTGATAGTCGCCGGTGCGAACCACCTCCGACAGCACGGCGGCCTCGACCTGCTTGACTTTCACCTTGATGCCGACCTTGTCCAGCATCGGGATCACGGCCGAGACGATCGGCAGGCCCCAACTCTCGTTCTGGCTGGTGGTCCATTCGAATTCGAAGCCTGAGGGATAGCCGGCATCGACAAGCAGCTGCTTGGCCTTGGCGAGATCATACGGATACGGCTTCAAGGTCTTGTCGTAGGCCGGCGAGGTCAACGGCAGCCAGCTGGTGGCGCGATAGGCCTTGCCCTTGACCAGCTTGCTGATGATCAAATCGGTATCGATCGCGTAGTTGATGGCCTGCCGCACGCGCTTGTCGGCGAACGGCTTGAAATTGGGGTTCATCCCCATATAGCGCGTGAAGACCTCGGCGACGTCGACGATGGTGTCCTTGAGGTTGGGATCAGCCAGATAGGCGACATATTGTGCGGGTCCGAGCACGGAGGTGTCGATCTCCTTGTTGCGGAAGGCGACATCGCGCGCAGCGGCCTCGCCCATGACCGACACGATCATCTTGTCGGCATAGGGCTTGCCGGGCTTGTAGAACTTTTCCCATCGTTCCAGAACGATGCGTGAGCCCGGCACGTGCTCGACGAACTTGAACGGCCCGAGGCCGATCGGATGCTGGATGAAGCTGTCCTTGGCAGCCTCATCCGCCGGATAGATCGAGGTCAGCGCGGTGAAAAAATAGAAGCCGGGATCGACCTTCTCGGTCAGCTTCATCTCGAGGGTGAAATCGTCGATCTTCTTCAGGCCGGAGATCTCCTTGGCCTGCCCCTTCTCGACCGCCGCCGCGCCCTCGATGATGCGGACAAAGCGCGCGCCCGGATAGGCCTTGGTGCCGTCCATGATGCGGTTGAAGGACCAGATGACATCGTCGGCCGTCATCTTGCGGCCGTTGTGGAAATAGGCGTCGTCGCGGAGCTTGAAGGTCTGAACCAGGCCGCCGCCCGAGACGACGACTTCCTTCGCGAGCTCCGGAACCGGCTTTCCTTCCGCAGAGTCCCAGATGTAGAGCGAGCGATGCAGGCCCTTGGCGTAGATCTCGTCCTGGGCACGCTGGGTGGTGTGGATGTCGAGGCTGGTGAAGCTCGAGCCGTAGGGCGCCGTCATACGGATGGTTCCGCCCTTGCGCGGCGTCTGGGCCTCTGCCGGGGCGGCGAGCGCCAGACCCAATGCCGCGACGATCGCAATCTTCCTTAACATCATCTGTCCCCCAACAACGCAGGTATCTTCCGGTCAGAGATTTGATCATTCGTCGCTAGTCGAAAGCAAGCTTCGTTTTGATGGCAATCGATGCCGGTTCCTGAAGCTGCCCCTCGACGGAGACCTTGGGGGGCAGGTTGCGTCTCCCGGTGATGCAAGGCGCCTGATGACGCGGTGCGTCATCAGGCGCCCCGAGCAGTGAACATTTTCCGTGATCGACGCGACCAAGCTCAGGATCGTTATCTGAACCCCGAGAATCGCGAAAAAATGGGATCGCGGAAAAAATGAATCGCCGAACGCTAGGTATTGTGCTCGCCGGCAGTCTGGTCGTCGCAACGGCTGCGATGGCGATCCCCGTCAAGCCGGACCCGACCCGGGGCAGTTTGACCGGCGCCATCCAGGCCGGCTGGTCCCACACCTCGCGGTCAAACGGGGAAGTTGCCGATATCTGGTGGACGGTCACGGGCCCTTGCGCCCCCGACACTCTCGGTGAGCGCCTGCTCTGCGACGCCCTCAGGGTGCTGGTGCGAGCCGGCAGCCAGACCTTTGAGAGCAAAATGTCCGCAGACGTAGGCCTGCCACTCCCCGGCGGCTGGGGCCTAATGACCGCGAACAACTCGCCCTTCATCCGGTCGGCTCACGTCGAGACGCCGCGCGATCTCGAGGCGGTCCTCGACTTCTTTCGCGCCGCACTCGACGACCGTGGCTGGACCGAGAACAATGGCGCAGTAGTCGCGCCCGATCGCGCCGTGATCGGCTACACCACGGCCGACGGACCGGCGTTGCTTCGGCTCGCCCGTCAGGACGGCAAGACAATCGCCGACCTGTCGCTGCGCAAGCGCCCTGTCGCGACGGCAGGGTTCCTGCCAAAACCGGAGCAAGCGCGGCTGATGCTCGGCAACAAGACGGACGACGCGGCAGTCGTCACCGTCAACGAGCGGACCATCAAGCTGGCGGCGCATGCCGGAGCGAACCTGGCGAATTCAGACGACGCGGCCGGCGAATTGCCGGAGAGCCAAACGCTCGATCTGTCGCCGGGCAAGTATAAGGTCACGCTGACAGTGGACGGCAGCACCGCGCGCAGCCGGGAGTTCGAGGTCGCGGCCAACGAGACCTGGGGTCTGCTGGTTGAGACGCATGGCGTCTTGCTGCCGGTGCATCTCTATTAGGATTCTGCGACCGTCTCGCCCGTCATTGCGGCGTCTTCAACCTGACAATTCCGGCGTCCACTCCCGCAGCTTCCGCGCCGCACCCGTGACGTCGGCGATCGTCCGAAATGCCACGGCTTCCACCATCATCCCGCGCGCCAACCGCACCGCACGCGCTTCGCTGATCGCACGCCTGCGCGGGTCCTCGATCAGCTCGAAATCGATGTTGTGGGCGAGACCGAAGATGCGGCGAATTGTCTTCGCTGCGGCGAAGCCGACCGCGTCGGTGAACAGGCGCTGCATGTAGGTCTGCCGTTCGGCCTCGAGGCGCATGGCGCCCTTCTCGCCCGTAAAGAGCGAGACCGGATAGGCATCGCCGCTGGCCTCCGACCGCCAGAGGTCGAGGAATTTTCGCGAAAACTCGTTCCAGACTTGCTCGACTGTCTGCAGCACCCAGCTCTCGAAAACCTGCCGTTCGCCCGGCGCGCGCTCGTGGCCGGCGGAGGCGAAATAGGCCATCAACAGATTGGCCAGCACTGCGCCGACATCAAACCCCATCGGGCCGTAGAAGGCGAATTCCGGATCGATCACCCGCGTCTCCGACGCCGTCACCATGATCGAGCCGGTGTGGAGGTCGCCGTGGAGCAGCGCCTCGGGACTCGCCATGAACTTCAGCTTCAGGCGGGAGATTGCGACATGCAGCTCCATGTCCTCGCGCAAGGACGAGGCGAGACCATCGAGATAAGGCGCGGTCCAGCGGTTCTGCTCGGCGATGCGGTAGGGATCGGTGAAGATCAGGTCCTCGGTGATCTTGCAGAGCGCATGGTTGCCGGCAAAGGCGGCAATGTCCTCCTTCTTCTCGGCGGCCGCGAGCGCAAGGTCGGAAGTGAAGAACAGCGTCCGCGCCATGAACGTCGTGATGTCGTCGACGAAATCAGGATATTGCGCGCCCGCGACCAGGCCCTTGCGCATGATGATGTGGGGCTCGAGCAGTTCCATCACCGTGAGCGCTAGCGTCTCGTTGTGATGCAGCAGCGCCGGCACAAGGCCGGGCGCGAGCTTGGCCTGCCGGGACAGCGCGAGATATTCGTAATGCGCCCGCGACAGCGGCAGCGGCCAGCTCTCGCCGACGAGGCGGACGTAAGGCAGCGCCTGTTTTACGGCGATGCCGCCGCTTGCACCCTTGACGATGAAGACGAGATTGAGATTGCCGTCACCGACCTCGGTGATGGCCCACGTGGCGGGTTCACCGCCGAGCAGCGCCTTGAGGTCCGTCAGGCCTGCGAGATAATCCCGCAAGGCCGCTTCCTGCAGAATCCGGTAATCCCCCTGCCCCATGACGATCCCCTCCCATGTATTTGAGCATGATCTTGCCGGAAAACCGCTTCACACTTTTCCGGATCATGCTGTTCGGGCCGGATCGTTACTCCCGCTCCAGGAAGCTCGAGCCGATCTCGGCCTTTCTTTTGATGGGATCGTAATCACAATAAACGCTGTCCGCCACCAGCGTGTAGCTGGCGCTGACGGTGTATTTGTCAAGCTTGACCGAGTTCAGGCCGATCACCGAGGTGCTCTTGCCGCCGTTCCATTTGAACGGGGTCGAGCTCTTGGCCTGCTCGCAGGCCAGCACGGCTTCGTTGAAGACATAGCCCTCGACGAACGCTTTCAGCGTTCGCACCTGCACGGCCATCTTCCATTCGACATAGCCGATCGCCCCAAGGCCGGCGACGATCAACACCAGCAGCGCGACAACGATCCTCTGAAAAGTCATTTGCTCCCCCGACAACAACGCAACGCAAAGAACTAAAACGGCATTCCCATCAATCGCGACAGCCGCTCAAGCGAGAGATAGCCGGCGTGATAGGCTGCAACACCAAGGCCATAGATGATCGCCGAGATGATCGTGGTCCAGATCAGCTTGCGCTTCATGCCGGTCAGAACGGGTGCGCCGGGGTCGGTGCCGGGCGCGCCGACGCCATCCTCGTGCTGGCTGCGTACGCCGAACGGCAGCGTCAAAAACAGCGCGATCCACCAGATGACGAAGTAGATCGCGAGCGCGGTTGAGAGCTGGACGGCCATAATCCCGACTACGCCTGCTCGATTTCGACCAGCGCGCCGGAAAAGTCCTTCGGATGCAGAAACAGCACCGGCTTGCCGTGGGCGCCGATCTTCGGCACGCCGTCGCCGAGCACGCGCGCGCCCTCCTTCACCAGCGTGTCGCGCGAGGCGATGATATCGACGACCTCGTAGCAGACATGGTGGATGCCGCCGTCGGGATTGCGCTCGACGAATTTGGCGATCGGCGAGGCTTCCCCGAGCGGCTCGATGAACTCGATCTTGGTGTTGGGCAGCGTGGCAAACACGGTGATGACGCCGTGCTCGGGCAGCGGCACGGCTTCCGAGATCTGCGCGCCGAACGCCGCGCCGTAGATCCGCGCGGACTTGACGGCATCCTTGGTCGCGATCGCGACATGGTTGAGGCGACCCAGCATGTTCTTCTCCCTCAGCGCATGATCTGCAAAACCGCGGAGCGACACGCCCGCGGGACCATGCCGACACGATTATACTGTCAGGACGTGGACCAGACAGGGGGGCTTTTTGCCCCAATGTTCGTTGATGACGGCCCGGACGGCGCGCCGCACCGATTCCGCCAGCGCATCCGGATCGCGGCGCCTCGCCTTCGGCAGGCTCTCGATCGTGGACATCACGGCATCGAAGACGATGTCGTCGAGCGGCTCGCCCGCCCGGTTCTTCTCGGGAATGCCGACCAGATCGACCTCGGGCTCGTCGACAAGCTCGCCTTGCGCCGTCATGGCGATTGCGACGAAGGCGCAGCCGGAGAACGCCATGCGGCGGCGCTCGACCACTGCACGGGATTTCGAATCCTCCAGGATGTTGCCGTCCTTGTAGAGCCGGCCCGACGGCACTTCGCCGATGATGCCGGGATCGCCGGGGCCGAGCTTGACGAGGTCGCCGTTGCGAATGACCAGCACCCGCGGCACGCCGGCGGCGCGCGCGAGCTTGGCGTGCTCGTTCAGGTGCAGGGCCTCGCCATGCACGGGGATCAGCAGCTGCGGCTTCACCCACGAGATCATGTCGCGCAGCTCGTCGCGGCGGGGATGGCCTGACACGTGGACCAGATGGTCGCGATCAGTCAGAACCTCGACGCCCTGCAGCACCAGATTGTTGATGATCGAGCCGACGGCCTTCTCGTTGCCCGGAATGGTGCGCGAGGAGAAGATCACGCTGTCGCCGCGATTGAGCGTGATCTCAGGGTGGTCGTCATTGGCAATGCGGGCCAGTGCGGCGCGGGACTCGCCCTGGCTGCCGGTGCAGAGCGCCAGCACCTTGTCCTGCGGCAGATGGCCATAGACCTCGGGCGAGCGGAAATTCTGCACGCCGTCGAGATAACCGGTCTCGCGCGCGACCTGCACCACGCGCTCCATGGCGCGGCCGACCACGACGACCTCGCGATCGGCGGCTTTGGCCGCATCGGCCACGGCCTTGATGCGCGCGACGTTGGAGGCAAAGGTCGTGACCGCGACGCGGCCTTTTGCCGCCTTCACCAGATCAATGATGGTTCGCGCGACCTCGGCTTCCGACGGTGAGCGGCCATCGCGCACGGCGTTGGTGGAATCGCCGATCAAAGCGAGCACGCCTTCCTCGCCGAGCTCGCGCAACCGCTTCTCGTCGGTGGGGCGCCCGAGCGTCGGGGTCGGATCGATCTTCCAGTCGCCAGTGTGCAGCACGATACCGGCGTCGGTATGGATCGCGAGCGCATGCGCTTCAGGAATCGAATGCGCGACCGGGATGAACTCGACATTGAACGGGCCGACATCGATCCGCCCGCCGGACGGGACAACCGTGACCGGGATCTTCGGCGCGTTGCGCTCGGCGGCGCATTTGGCCTCGAACAGCGCCGCGCTGAACGGCGTCGCGTAGATCGGGCATTTCAGCTTCGGCCAGAGGTCGATGATGGCGCCGAAATGATCCTCATGGGCGTGGGTCAGCACCAGGCCCATCAGGTTCTTGCGCTCTTTCTCCAGGAAGGAGATATCAGGCATGATCAAATCGATGCCAGGCAGATGCTCCTCGTCGCCGAAGGAGACGCCGAGATCGACCGCGAGCCAGGCACGCTGCTGGCGGCCGCCGAGGCCGTAGATCGACAGGTTCATGCCGATCTCGCCGACACCGCCCAGCGGCGCAAACACCAGCTCGTCGGGCCTCGCCATCACGCAGCTCCCACCGAACGGACCGGGCCGAAGAACACCTCGCCTGCCGCGATCGGCACAAGCCGCCCCTCCGCGGTGCGGACGATCAGGCAGCCGGTGTCGTCGATCGTGTCAAAAATGCCTTCCAGCACCGTGGCTCCCGTGTGGATCGCGATCGGCTCACCCAGGCGGGCGGCGCGCTCCAGCCACAGCTTGCGGATTTCGGCAAAGCCGCGGCCATTGTCCCAGATGCCGCGGAATTCGACCCAGGCATCTGACAGAGCGGAGAACAGCTCTTCCGCGCTGATCTGGACGCCGAGGGCTGCAAGCGAGATGGCCGGCGTCGGCGTGCCCTCGGGCGCGGCCACGATGTTGGTGCCGATGCCGACGACGATGGCGAGACGATCGCCGACGGCTTCAGCCTCGAGGCCGATGCCGACCAGCTTCTTGCCGTTGGCGAGGACGTCGTTCGGCCATTTCAGGGTGTAGCGCGGCCTGCCCTCACCGAGCCGCAGTGCGGCCTCGAGGCTGACCTTCTCCAGCGCAGCCTCCTCGGCGAGGCCTGCGGCGAAACCGATGGTGGCGGCGACGACAGGCGCGACATCGAGGACTTCGAGGACGCTGGCCGCGAGATTGCCCTTTGGTGCGATCCAGGGGCGCTGGCGGCGGCCGCGGCCGGCGGTCTGATCTGACGTGACGAACCAGATCGGCCCGCGCTCCCCCGCGCGCGCCGCTTCGATCGCATCGGCATTGGTCGAGCCGGTCCGCTCAAGGGCAGCGAGCTTGTAGCCGGCCGCGATCGCGCGAGGACCGAGCGCGAAGCCCATCCTAGAACAACGACTTGGCGGCGGCGGAGGCGACGCTCACCACCGGCCCCGCGAACAGCGCGAACAGCAGGTTGAACAGGCCAAAGACCGCCATCACGGTCTTGACCTCGACCCTGACAGGATCGACCTGGCCGGCCGGTTCATCGAAATACATCGTCTTGACGATGGTGAGATAGTAGTAGGCGCCCACGACGCTGGAGAGCACGCCGATCACGGCGAGCGTGAACAAATTCGCCTTGATGGCGGCGACGAAGACGTACCATTTGGCGAAGAAGCCGGCGAGCGGCGGAATGCCGGCGAGCGAGAACAGCAGCATCGCGAACATGAAGGCGAGCAGCGGGTTGGTGCGCGAGAGGCCGGCGAAATCGCTGATCTGCTCGACGGCCTGGCCGTTGCGCTTCATGGCGAGGATGATCGAGAACGAGCCCAGCGTCATCGCGACATAGATCACGATGTACATCAGCACGCCCTGCGCGCCCTCGACGGTGCCGGAGGCAAGGCCGACCAGGGCAAAGCCCATATGGCCGATCGAGGAATACGCCATCAGGCGCTTGATGTTGCTCTGGCCGATCGCGGCGAATGAACCCAGCACCATCGAGGCGATCGCCACGAACACCAGGATCTGCTGCCACTGCGAGACGATGCCCGGGAACGCGGTGAGCGTGACGCGGGTGAAGACGGCGAGCGCGGCGACCTTCGGCGCGGAGGCGAAGAAAGCGGTGACCGGGGTCGGCGCGCCTTCATAGACGTCAGGCGTCCACATGTGGAACGGCACGGCCGAGACCTTGAAGCAGAGGCCCGCGAGCAGGAACACCAGGCCGAACACCAGGCCGACATTGGAAACCGTCGCAGCCGCGGCGATGCCGGTGAAGCTCACGGTGCCGGTGAAGCCATAGACCAGCGAGGAGCCGTACAGCAGCATGCCCGAGGACAGCGCACCGAGCACAAAGTACTTCAGGCCGGCTTCGGTCGACTTGGCGTTGTCGCGGTTCGAGGCCGCCACGACATAGAGCGCGAGCGACATCAATTCGAGCCCGAGATAGAGCGAGATCAGATCGCCGGCCGAGATCAGCACCATCATGCCGAGCGTCGAGAGCAGCACCAGGATCGGGTATTCGAAGATGCGGCGCGACGGATCGGACAGGAACTCGGTCGACAGGACGAGCGTCACGGCCGAGCCGACCAGCGCCAGGATCTTCATGAAGCGGGCGAAATCGTCGACGATGAAGCTGCCGCCGAAGGTCACCTGCTTGCCTGCCGGCAGCGCGTATTCGAGCACGCCGACAGCGATCAGCAGCAGCACCGCGAGCGTCGTGACCGTGCTCGTGGTGCCCTGCCCGCGATATGCGCCGAGCATCAGAAGCGCCATGGCGCCGATCGCGAGCACGAGCTCGGGCAGCACCGGCGCCAGTTGATAACCTGCAGTCGTAATGCTCATGGCGATATCCTGACCTGCCCGATCACTGGAGCAGTGCGGCGGCCTTCACGGCCGTCACAGCGGTGTTGTAGTTATTGACGAGTTGCTGGACCGAGGCGGCCGACATGTCGAGCACCGGCTTCGGATAGACGCCGAACAGGATCGTCAGCGCGATCAGCGGGAACAGCGTCACGCATTCGCGCAAGGTGAGATCCTTCATGCTCATCAGCGTCGGCTTGACCAGCGCCCCGAACACGACCTTGCGGTAGAGCCACAGAGCGTAAGCCGCCGAGAGGATCACGCCCGTCGTGGCGAAGAACGCGGTCGGGATCGAGACCTTGAAGGTGCCGAGCAGCGTCATGAACTCGCCGACGAAGCCTGATGTGCCGGGCAGACCGACATTGGCCATGGTGAAGACCATGAAGGTGAGCGCGTAAAGCGGCATCCGGTTGACGAGGCCGCCATAGGCCGCGATCTCGCGGGTGTGCAGGCGGTCGTAGACGACGCCGACGCAAAGGAACAGCGCGCCGGAGACGATGCCGTGCGAGATCATCTGGAACACGCCGCCTGCGACGCCCTGCATGGTGCCGGCGAAGATGCCCATGGTGACGAAGCCCATATGCGCGACCGACGAGTACGCGATCAGCTTCTTCATGTCCTCCTGCATCAAGGCCACCAGCGAGGTGTAGATGATGGCAATCGCGGACAGGGTGAAGATCAGCGGCGCGAAGTCATGCGAGGCCAGCGGGAACATCGGCAGCGAGAAGCGCAGGAAGCCGTAGCCGCCCATCTTCAGCAGAATCGCGGCAAGGACCACGGAGCCCGCGGTCGGCGCCTCGACGTGCGCGTCGGGCAACCAGGTGTGCACCGGCCACATCGGCATCTTCACCGCGAAGGAGGCGAAGAAGGCCAGCCACGCCCAGGTCTGCAACGACCGCGGCACGGCGGTGTGCATCAGGGCCGGGATGTCGGTGGTGCCGCCGTTCCAGTACAGCGCCATGATGGCGAGCAGCATCAGGACCGAACCGAGCAGCGTGTAGAGGAAGAACTTGAACGACGCGTAGACCCGGCGCGGGCCGCCCCAGACGCCGATGATCAGGAACATCGGGATCAGGCCGCCCTCGAAGAACAGATAGAACAGCACGAGATCGAGCGCCGAGAAGGTGCCGATCATCAGCGTTTCCAGGATCAGGAACGCCATCATGTATTCGCGGACGCGGTTCGTAATCGCCTTCCAGCTCGCGATAATGCAGAACGGCATGATCGCGGTGGTCAGGATCACCAGCGGCAGCGAGATGCCGTCGACGCCCATGTGATAGGTGATGCCGGTGGCGAGCCAGGCCGACTTCTCGACGAACTGGAAGTCGGCGTTCGCAGGGTCGAAGCGCATGACCAGCAGCACCGACACCGCGAAGGTGATCAGCGTGGTCCACAGCGCGATCCAGCGCGAATTGCGCCTGGCCGCCTCGTCATCGCCACGGCTCAGGTAAACGATCAGGGCGCCGACCAGCGGCAGGAACGTCGTGACCGAAAGGATGGGCCAGGTTGTCATTTACTGGCCTCCAAAGCCGAACATGAACCAGGTGATCAGGCCGGCGGCGCCGATCAGCATGGCGAATGCGTAGTGATAGAGATAGCCGGTCTGGATCTTCACGACGTTGCGAGTGACATCTAGCACGCGCGCCGAGACGCCGTCGGGGCCGAAGCCGTCGATGATGAAGCCGTCGCCCTTCTTCCAGAGCTGGTAGCCGATCCACTTCGCCGGACGGACGAAGATGAGGTCGTAGAGCTCGTCGAAGTACCATTTGTTGAGCAGGAACTTGTAGAGCATCGGCTGCGTGTCCGCGAGCTCGACCGGAAGGTACGGCTTGCGGATGTAGAAGGTGTAGGACACCAGGAAGCCGCCAACCATCATCACGAAGGGCAGCCAGCCCAACAAAGGCGGCATGTGCTCCATATCCTCGAGGATATGCGGATTCATCTTCACGGACTCGCGGAAGAATTCTTCCACGCCATGAGGACTGGCGAAGTACTCCTTGAACGGCAGGCCAGCCGCCAACGAGCCAATTGCCAGAACACCGATCGGGATCAGCATCCAGATCGGGCTCTCGTGCGCGGCCTCATAGTGCTCCTGGTCATGCGGCTCGCCGAAGAAGGTCTTGAACACCAGACGCCAAGAATAGAACGAGGTCAGGCCGGCCGCCACGATCGTGAGCAGATAGGCATAGGTCGAGAACGGATTATGCGAGGCATAGGCGGCTTCGATGATCGCGTCCTTGGAGAAGTATCCGGCAAACAGCGGGAAGCCGGTCAGCGCCAGCGTACCGACGGTCATCACCGCGAACGTGTACGGGATCTTGCGCCACAGGCCGCCCATGTTGCGGATGTCCTGCTCGTGGTGCATCGCGTAGATCACCGAGCCGGAGCCTAGGAACAGCAACGCCTTGAAGAAGGCGTGCGTGAACAGGTGGAACATGCCGACCGAATAGGCCCCCGCTCCCATCGCCACGAACATGTAGCCGAGCTGCGAACAGGTCGAGTAGGCGACGATGCGCTTGATGTCGTTCTGGACGAGGCCGATGGTCGCCGCAAAGAACGCGGTGGTGGCGCCGAAGAACATCACGACGGCCTGCGCGTTCGGGGCGAGTTCGAACAGCGGCGACAGACGCGCCACCATGAACACGCCGGCGGTGACCATGGTCGCGGCGTGGATCAGCGCCGACACAGGGGTCGGACCTTCCATCGCGTCCGGCAACCAGGTGTGCAGCAGGAACTGCGCCGACTTGCCCATCGCGCCCATGAACAGCAGCAGACAGGTCAAGGTCAGCGCGTCGGCATGCCAGCCAAGGAAGTCGATGGTCTTGCCGGTCAGGCCCGGCGCTGCGTGGAAGATGGTCTCGAAATCGGTCGAGTTCGTCAGCATGAAGATCGAGAAAATGCCGAGCGCAAAGCCGAAATCGCCGACGCGGTTGACCACGAAGGCCTTGATGGCGGCCGCGTTCGCCGTGGGTTTCTGGTACCAGAAGCCGATCAAGAGGTAGCTCGCCAGACCGACGCCTTCCCAGCCGAAGAACATCTGCACGAGGTTATCCGCCGTCACCAGCATCAGCATGGCGAAGGTGAACAGCGAGAGATAGCCGAAGAAGCGCGGCCGGTACGGATCCTCGTCCATGTAGCCGATGGAATAGAGGTGCACGAGCGAGGACACGGTGGTCACCACAACAAGCATCACGGCGGTGAGCGTATCAACGCGCAGGGCCCACCAGACCTGGAGGTCGCCGGAGAAGATCCAGGGCAGCAGCTGAATTTGGGCTGCTTCATGATGCATGAAGCCGACATCGACAAGCGTCATCCAGGACAGCGCCGCCGCCACGAACAGCAGCGCGGTGGTGATCAGCTCGGCGCCGCGCGAGCCCGCGGCCGCCGGCTCGACCGGGCCGTGGCCGTGATCGTCATGGGCGTGATCGTCGTGACCATGGGCGTCCGAGGCATGCGCATCGCCGTGACCGTGATCGCCGTGATGCTCGACCTCGTCGCCCGAGGGGTTGCGGCCATGCGCGCCGACGAGCGCGATCAGGCCGGCCAGAATGGCGCCCAGCAGCGGCAGAAAGACAATTGCCTGGACCATAGCCGGGTTAACCCTTCATCAGATTGACGTCCTCAACCGCGATCGAGCCGCGGTTGCGGAAATAGACCACCAGGATAGCGAGACCGATCGCGGCTTCAGCGGCCGCAACGGTCAACACCAGCAGCGCGAAGACCTGACCGACGATGTCGCCGAGGAAGGTCGAGAATGCCACCAGGTTGATGTTGACCGAGAGCAGGATCAGCTCGATCGACATCAGGATGACGATGATGTTCTTGCGGTTCAGGAAGATGCCGAGGATCCCGAGCGTGAACAGGATCGCGCCGACCGCCAGGTAATGTCCGAGCCCGATCGTCATTTCACCCACTCCGCAGCATCCGCATCCGAAAGCCCCTGCCCCGGCGCCACCTTGCGCATCGCCATCGCCATGTCGGGCGTACGCGCGTTCTGAACGTTGATGTCCTGCCGCTTCACGCTCGCCTTGTGGCGCAGCGTCAGCACGATGGCGCCGATCATGGCAACCAGCAGCACCATGCCCGAGAGCTGGAAGTAGTGGATGTACTTCGTATAGAGCACCAGACCCAACGCCTCGGTGTTCGACACGTTGGCCGGGATCGGCGCCGTGATGGTCTTGCTGACGCCGGGGTTGATGACCCAGGCGCCGACCGTCAAAAGCAGCTCGAACAGGAAGATGCCGCCGATCACGACACCCACCGGCAGGTACTGGATAAAGCCTTCCCGCAGCTCGACGAAGTCGACATCGAGCATCATGATGACGAACAGGAACAGCACCGCGACCGCGCCGACATAGACGACGATCAGCATCATGCCGAGGAATTCGGCGCCCATCAGCACGAACAGGCCGGAGGCGTTGACGAAGGCCAGGATCAGGTACAGCACGGAGTGAACGGGATTGCGCGAGACAATCACCATCACCGCCGAGGCGACGCAGACGCCGGCGAAGAGATAGAAGAACAGCGCGGGAAGGATCATGTTCTCATCTCACCGGTAAGGCGCGTCGAGCTCGATCGCTTTGGCGATCTCGCGTTCCCAGCGGTCGCCGTTGGCGAGCAGCTTGGCCTTGTCATAGAACAGTTCCTCGCGGGTCTCGGTCGCGAACTCGAAGTTCGGACCTTCGACGATGGCATCGACCGGACAGGCTTCCTGGCATAGGCCGCAATAGATGCACTTCACCATGTCGATGTCGTAGCGCACGGTGCGGCGGGTGCCGTCGTTGCGGCGCGGGCCGGCCTCGATGGTGATGGCCTGGGCCGGGCACACCGCTTCGCACAGCTTGCAGGCGATGCAGCGCTCTTCGCCGTTGGGATAGCGGCGCAGCGCATGCTCACCGCGAAAGCGCGGCGAGATCGGGCCCTTCTCGAACGGGTAGTTCAGCGTCGGCTTCGGCTGGAAGAAATAGCGCATGGCGAGGAAGAACGCCGAGACGAATTCCGACAGCAGGAGCGAGCGTGCAGTGGCGTTGATGTTGATACCCATGACGGCCCTCACTTCGGCGCGATGCCGGCGAACTGGAGCACGCCGGCCACCACGACCACCATCGCCAGCGACAGCGGCAGGAACACCTTCCAGCCGAGGCGCATCAGTTGGTCGTAGCGGTAGCGCGGCACGATCGCCTTTGCCATCGCGAACAGGAAGAACATGAAGAACAGTTTCAGCGAGAACCAGATGATCCCCGGCACCCAGTTGAAGGGCGGCAGGTCTACCGGCGGCAGCCAGCCTCCAAGGAACAGGATGGTCGCCATCGCGCACATCGTGACGATCGCGACATATTCGCCGAGCATGAAAAGCAGATACGGCGTCGAGCCGTACTCGACCATGAAGCCGGCGACGAGCTCTGATTCCGCTTCGACGAGGTCGAAGGGCGGACGGTTGGTCTCCGCCAGCGCCGAGACGTAGAACACCACGAACATCGGGAACAGCGGCCAGACGTACCAGTTCAGGATCGTGAGCTGCGGCAGGCCGATCAGGCTGGCGAGACCGCGGACATGCTGGGCCTCGACCACGGCCGAGAGGTTCAGCGTGCCGGCGCAGAGCAGCACCGTGATGATGACGAAGCCGATCGAGACTTCATAGGACACCATCTGCGCCGCCGAGCGCAGCGCGGCCAGAAACGGATATTTTGAGTTCGACGACCAGCCGGCCATGATGATGCCGTAGATCGACAGCGACGAGATCGCGAAGATGAAGAGGATGCCGACATTGATGTCGGAGATCACCCAGCCGAGATTGGTCGGGATCACCGCCCAGGCCGCGAGCGCGAGCACGCAAGATACCAAGGGAGCAAGAAGGAAAACGCCCTTGTTGGCGCCGGCCGGAATGATCGGCTCCTTCAGCACGAACTTGAGCAGGTCGGCGAAGGACTGGAACAAGCCCCAGGGCCCAACCACGTTCGGGCCACGGCGGATCTGCACCGCCGCCCAGATCTTGCGGTCGGCGAGCAGGATGTAGGCGATCGCGACCAAGAGGACGACGAGCACCAGCACACTTTCCGCGATCATGATGATCAGCGGCCAGAGGAAGCCGGTCCAGAATGCGCTTTCGAAGAATTCCATCTAGCTCACTCCGCTGCGGTCAGCATCTGCCCGGAGGCAAGCCGCGAGCATTCCGCCATCACGGCGGACGCCCGCGCGATTGGGTTGGTCAAATAGAAGTCCTCGACGGCAGCCTTGAACGGCGCCTTCTCGGGCGAACCGCCCTTCCCCGCCAGCTTCTTGATCTGGTCGGCGGAGCCGGCCTCGACCTGGTCGAGACGGATCAGGTGCGGCACGGCCTTGAAGAGCGCCTGGCGCAGCGCGGCAAGCGAGTCGTAACCGAGCTTCTTGCCGAGCGCTTCCGAGAGCGCGCGGATGATCGCCCAGTCCTCGCGGGCCTCGCCCGGCGGGAACGCGGCACGACCGGTCATTTGCACGCGGCCTTCTGTGTTGACGAAGATCGCGGACTTCTCGGTATAGGCGGCCGCCGGCAGGATGACGTCGGCGCGGTGCGCGCCGCGATCACCATGGGTGCCGATATAGACGACGAAGGTGCCGTCCGGCGCCTTGATCTCGTCGGCGCCGAGCAGGAACAAGAGGTCGAGCGTGCCAAACGTCGTCATCTGGGCGGCGTTCAGGCCACCCGCGCCGGCCACAAACCCGATGTCGAGCGCACCGACGCGCGAGGCGGTCTCGTGCAGCACGCCAAAGCCGTTCCAACCGTCCTTCACCGCACCGACGTCGAGCGCGAGCTTGGCGCTAGCGGCCAGAATGGCAGCGCCATCGTGACGCGACGTCGCGCCCGCGCCAACCAGGATGATCGGATTCTTGGCGCCCTTCAGCACGTCCATGAAGGAATGCTTGCCGGACGCGAGCTCACTGAGCGTCTCGGTGCCAGCGCCGAGATGGTCATAATCGTAGGTCAGATCAACGTTGGCACCGATCACGCCGACCTTGAAGCCGCCGGCGCGCCAGCGCTTGCGGATACGGGCGTTGAACACGGCCGCCTCTTTCCGCGGATTGGCACCGACGATGAGCAGCGCATCCGCCTGCTCCACGCCTGCCAGCGTCGGATTGAAGATGTAGGAGCCACGGCCGAGCGCGGGATCGAAGGCGTCGCCGCCCTGCACCGCCAGATTGGCCGAGCCGAATTTTGCCAGCAGATCCTTCACGGCGAACATCTCTTCCACGCCGGAAAGATCGCCCGCGATCGCGCCGATGCGCTTGCCGTCGGTGCGCGCCGCCTTGGAGGCGATCGCCGCAAAGGCTTCCGGCCAGCTCGCCGCGCGCAGCTTGCCGGCTTCGCGGATATAGGGCCGGTCGAGACGCTGGGTGCGCAGGCCGTCGACGATGTGGCGGGTCTTGTCGGAGATCCACTCCTCGTTCACSGCCTCGTTGATGCGCGGCAGCACGCGCATGACCTCGCGGCCGCGGGTGTCGACGCGGATCGCAGATCCGACGCCGTCCATGACGTCGATCGACTGGGTCTTGCCGAGCTCCCACGGACGCGCCGCGAACGCATAGGGCTTCGAGGTCAGCGCGCCGACGGGGCAGATGTCGACGAGGTTGCCCTGCAGTTCCGAGGTCAGCGCGTGCTCGAGATAGGTCGTGATCTCCATGTCCTCGCCGCGACCGGTCGCACCCATTTCAGGGGCGCCAGCGACTTCCGCAGAGAAGCGGACGCAGCGTGTGCACTGGATGCAGCGGTTCATCGAGGTCTTGACCAGCGCGCCGAGGTACTTGTCCTCGACCGCGCGCTTGTTCTCGGCGAAGCGGCTGGTGTCGACACCATAGCCCATCGCCTGATCCTGAAGATCGCACTCGCCGCCCTGGTCGCAGATCGGGCAGTCCAGCGGATGGTTGATCAGAAGGAATTCCATCACGCCTTCGCGTGCCTTCTTCACCATCGGCGAACGTGTGGAAATCTCCGGCGGCTCGCCCTTCGGGCCCGGACGGCAGTCGCGCACGCCCCAGGCGCAGCTCGCGACCGGCTTCGGGCCGCCCTTAACCTCAACGAGGCACATGCGGCAATTGCCGGCGATCGACAGGCGCTCGTGATAGCAGAAGCGCGGAATCTCGGCGCCGGCCGCCTCGCACGCCTGCAGCAGCGTGTACTCGGCCGGAACATCGATCTCTTTGCCGTCGATGATGAGCTTGGTCATGTCTCTTACTCCGCCGCGACCATGTTCACGGGATCGCGGACGCCGATGTCGTCAATGTCGGCCTTGTGCGAATACTGGTCGATGCGCGCTTCGATCTCATGACGGAAGTGTGCGATCAGGCCCTGGATCGGCCAGGCAGCTGCGTCGCCGAGCGCGCAGATGGTGTGGCCTTCGACCTGTTTTGTCACCTCGAGCAGCATGTCGATTTCGCGCTTATGCGCTCGACCTTCCGCCATACGGGTCAAGACGCGCCACATCCAGCCGGTGCCCTCGCGGCACGGCGTGCACTGGCCGCAGCTCTCATGCTTGTAGAAATAGGAGATGCGGGCGATCGAGCGGATCAAATCGGTCGACTTGTCCATCACGATGACGGCCGCCGTGCCGAGGCCCGAGCGCAGCTTGCTCAAAGAGTCGAAATCCATTGGCGTGTCGATGATCTGCTCGGCCGGCACCATGCGCACCGACGAGCCGCCGGGGATCACGGCCTTGAGGTTGTCCCAGCCGCCGCGGATGCCGCCGCAATGCTTCTCGATCAGCTCACGGAACGGAATGCCCATGGCCTCTTCGACGTTGCAGGGACGTTCGACATGGCCAGAAATGCAGAAGAGTTTCGTGCCGACATTGTTCGGACGGCCGATGCCGGCGAACCAGGCGGCGCCACGGCGCAGAATGTCCGGAGCAACCGCGATGGACTCGACGTTGTTCACGGTGGTCGGGCAGCCGAACAGGCCGACATTGGCCGGGAACGGCGGCTTCAGGCGCGGCTGGCCTTTCTTCCCTTCGAGGCTTTCGAGCAGCGCGGTCTCTTCGCCGCAGATATAGGCGCCGGCGCCGTGCGCGACGTAGATGTCGAACGGCCAGCCGTTGACGTTGTCCTTGCCGACGAGCTTGGCGTCATAGGCCTGGTCGATCGCAGCCTGAAGGTGCTCGCGCTCCCTGATGAACTCGCCGCGGACATAGATGTAGCAGGTGTGCGCGCCCATCGCGCAGCTCGCGATCAGGCAGCCCTCGATCAGGAGGTGCGGATCGTGCCGCATGATCTCGCGATCCTTGCAGGTGCCGGGCTCGGACTCGTCGGCGTTGACGACGAGATAGCTGGGACGACCGTCGGTGGACTCCTTGGGCATGAAGGACCACTTCAGACCGGTCGGGAAGCCGGCGCCGCCACGGCCGCGCAGGCCTGACGCCTTCATCTCGTTGATGATCCAGTCGCGGCCCTTGTCGATGATAGTCTTGGTACCATCCCAGGCGCCGCGGCGCCGCGCGCCCTCCAGACCCCAATCATGGAGGCCGTAGAGGTTCTTGAAGATGCGGTCCTTGTCCTCGAGCATGTCAGTGCTTTCCGATCAACGGTTGGCTTGCTTGTAAGCAAGCCCGGCGGCGCAGACGGCGAAGGTCAGCGCCCAGAGCAGACTGGTTTCCTGCGTCGCGTTCATCACGAAGCGCTGCAGCAGGAACATGAAGCCGGCCGCGAGCGCGGCATGCATGGCGACGAAGCCCCATTTGTTCACGGCCTCGTTCCCTCCAATTGTGGGGAGATCGCCCATCATGAGGTCTCCTTCAGCGTGGTCGGCCCGCCCATCGGCGCGGAGAACTGGCGACCGTTCTGCGGACCGGGCTTGGGCGGATTGCCCGAGGCAAAACCGTCGAGCACCTTGCCGAAGCTTTCCGTGGTCAGGTCCTCATAAGTGTCCTTGCCGATCAGCACCATCGGTGCGTTCACGCAGGCGCCCAGGCACTCCACCTCTTCCCAGCTGAAATTGCCGTCCTTGGAGAGATGGAACGGATCGTGATGGATCCGGCTCTCGCAGACATGGATCAGCTCTTCGGCACCGCGCAGGCGGCACGGCGTGGTGCCGCAGACCTGGACGTGGGCCTTCTTGCCGACCGGTGCGAGCTGGAACATCGTGTAGAAGGTCGCGACCTCGAGCACGCGGATATAGGGCATCTCGAGCAGGTCGGCGACCGCGCGGATCGCGGCTTCCGACACCCAGCCCTCGTGCTGTTCCTGGACCCGCCAGAGAATGGCGATGACCGCCGAGGCCTGGCGCCCGGCCGGATATTTCGCGATCTGCTGCTTGGCGAATGCGAGGTTCTCCTCCGTGAACGTAAAGCTCGCGGGCTGGACTTCCTTCGGTGCTAATCGGCGAACGGACATGTCTTATCTCTCACTGCATACGGCGCGCGGTTTTGGCGTTCAGGGCATTGATCCTGTCCTGCCAGAACGCGCTTGCGGTGCCGAAAACGTTGTAGCCGACGTGGGTCGAGACCTTGATGCTGTCTCTTATACACATCTAGATGTGTATAAGAGACAGGTTTTGGCGTTCAGGGCATTGATCCTGTCCTGCCAGAACGCGCTTGCGGTGCCGAAAACGTTGTAGCCGACGTGGGTCGAGACCTTGATGCGGTCGAGGATCGACAGCTCTGTCACGGTCTCGAGGCGGCCGCTTGCGGGGTCGTAGACCATCAGTTGCATCGGCGTCTGATCGAGGATGTAGCGCGAGACCGTATGGTTGCGATCCTGGCCGTGCTCCTCGCACAGGATCATGCTGTCGGTCGCGAGCAGCCGCGCCCCGCCCTTGATCGCCTCGATCTCGACGCCCTCGACGTCGAGCTTGATCAGGTACTTGCCGGAAGCGGCGACCTTGCCGTCGTCGATCAGATCGTCGAGCGCCATCACCGGCACCTGCTCGCCGCCGGCGCTGTCGCCGGCGATACTGAAGGCCTCGTGCTTGGTGCCTGACAGGCGCGCGGTGCCTCGGGCGGCGCCGATCGCGCATTTCATGGTCTCGAAGCGGTTGCCGTTGACGCGGGCGTTGTTGGCAAGCTTCGGATAGTTCTGGCCTGACGGCTCGATCGCGATCGATTTGTGGGAACCGAACGGCTTGCTCGACACCAGCACCGACCAATAGCCGTAATTGGCGCCGCAATCGAGCAAGGTGTAGTCAACGTCGATGGAGTCCGAGAACAGCAGCTCCAGCTCGTCCTCGTAGCAATAAGAGCGGTTGAGCAGCTTGCTCCAATAGCCGTCGCCGTAGGGGAATTCGAACACGGCGTCCGGGTTGAGCTTGATCGCGATGTTGCGCTCGGGCAGCGTCTTCCGCAGCAAATTCGCGCAGGCGATGTAGCCCATATGCGAGAAATGCGACGAGATCTTCGATCCCGTCACCAGCGCCAAGGCAGCCGTCCGCTCCCACAGGTTGGCCCCTTCAAGGGCCCCCGAGGCACGGTCAAACTGGATTGGCGCCTGCGCCATCACCGATCGACCTCTCCGAACACGATGTCGAGCGAGCCGAGAATCGCCGAGACGTCGGCGAGCAGATGGCCGCGGCAGATGTGGTCCATCGCCTGCAGATGCGCAAAACCCGGCGCGCGGATCTTGCACTTGTAGGGCTTGTTGGTGCCGTCGGAGATCAGATAGACGCCGAACTCACCCTTGGGCGCCTCGACCGCGGCGTAGATCTCGCCTTCCGGCACGTGAACGCCTTCGGTGTAAAGCTTGAAGTGGTGGATCAGCGCTTCCATCGACCGCTTCATCTCGCCGCGGCGCGGCGGCGCGACCTTGTTGTCGGCGACGACGACGGGGCCCTTGCCATCGGCTGCGTTCAGCTTCTGAATGCACTGCTTCATGATGCGCACGGACTGGCGCATCTCTTCCATGCGGATCAGATAGCGGTCGTAGCAGTCGCCGTTCTTGCCGATCGGAATGTCGAAATCCATCTCGGCGTAGCATTCATAAGGCTGCGACTTGCGCAGGTCCCAAGCCGCGCCCGAACCGCGCACCATCACGCCCGAAAAACCCCACTCCCAGGCTTCCTTCAGCGGCACCACGCCGATGTCGACGTTGCGCTGCTTGAAGATGCGGTTCTCGGTCAACAGGCCGTCGATATCATCGACGACCTTCAGGAACGGATCGCACCAGGCCTCGATGTCGTCGACCAGCTTCTGCGGCAGGTCCTGATGCACGCCGCCGACGCGGAAGAAGGCCGCGTGCATACGGCTCCCCGAGGCGCGCTCGTAGAACACCATCAGCTTCTCGCGCTCTTCAAATCCCCACAGCGGCGGGGTCAGGGCGCCGACGTCCATCGCCTGCGTGGTGACGTTGAGAAGGTGTGAGAGGATGCGGCCGATCTCGCAATAGAGCACGCGGATCAGCTGGCCGCGGCGCGGCACCTCGATGCCCAGCAGCCTTTCGGCGGCGAGGCAGAAGGCGTGCTCCTGGTTCATCGGCGCCACGTAGTCGAGACGGTCGAAGTAGCCGATGGCCTGCAGATACGTCTTCTGCTCGATCAGCTTCTCGGTGCCGCGGTGCAAGAGACCAATGTGCGGGTCGACGCGCGCAACGACCTCACCATCCAATTCAAGCACGAGACGAAGAACGCCATGTGCCGCCGGATGCTGCGGTCCGAAGTTGATCGTAAAGTTGCGAAGCTGTTCGGGTTGCTCGTTCATGATCAAGCCTTCGGCCCTGCTTTTTCATCGCCCGGAAGGACCGGATAGTCGGCGCCTTCCCACGGAGACAAAAAGTCGAACTTGCGGAATTCCTGGTTGAGCCTGACAGGCTCGTACACCACCCGCTTCTCCTGGTCGTCGTAACGGACCTCCAGGAAGCCGGTCAGCGGAAAATCCTTGCGCAGCGGGTGCCCCTCGAAACCGTAATCGGTGAGGATGCGGCGCATGTCGGGATGACCGACGAAGAACACGCCGTAGAGGTCGTAGGCCTCGCGCTCGAACCAGTCGGCACCGGGGAACACCTCGATCAGCGACGGCACCTGCGTGGTCTCGTCGGCCTGGGCCTTGAGGCGGATGCGCGTGTTCAGCGTCGGTGACAGGAAGTGATAGATCACGTCGAAGCGTTTTTCGCGCGACGGATAGTCTGCGGCGGTGATATCGGTGAAGTTGACGAAACGGCAATTCGGATCGTCGCGGAGGTACTTGACCACCTCGACGATCTTGCTGGCCTCGACATCAACCGTGAGCTGGTTGAAGGCCACCTGATAACCTGTCGCCGCGCCCGGAAGCGCGCTCACGATCGTCTGCCCCAGGGCGTCGAGCTTGGCGTCGTCCATGACGTAAAACCTTAGCGTTCGATGGTGCCGGTGCGGCGGATCTTCTTCTGCAGCAGCAGCACGCCATAGAGCAGCGCTTCCGCCGTGGGCGGGCAGCCCGGCACGTAGATGTCGATCGGCACGATGCGGTCGCAGCCGCGCACGACCGAGTAGGAATAGTGATAGTAGCCGCCGCCATTGGCGCAGGAGCCCATCGAGATAACGTAGCGCGGCTCGGGCATCTGGTCGTAGACCTTGCGCAACGCCGGCGCCATCTTGTTGGTGAGCGTGCCGGCGACGATCATCACGTCGGACTGGCGCGGCGAGGCACGCGGGGCGAAGCCGAAGCGCTCGACGTCGTAGCGCGGCATCGACACCTGCATCATCTCGACCGCGCAGCAGGCCAGACCAAAGGTCATCCACATCAGCGAGCCGGTACGGGCCCAGGTGATGAGGTCGTCGGTCGCCGCCACGAAGAAGCCCTTGTCGGACAGCTCGTGATTGACCTCGAGGAAGAACGGATCATTAGCCCCGACCGGACGGCCGGTCGACGGATCCAGGATGCCCTTGGGGGCCGGCGCGATCGCCGGACCGGAGGACGGTGCAGGGTTCAATCCCATTCGAGTGCGCCTTTCTTCCATTCATAGGCGAAGCCCACCGTCAGCACGGCGAGGAACACCAGCATGGACCAGAAGCCGGTCGCGCCGAGCTTTCCGAATGCCACCGCCCAGGGAAACAGAAACGCCACCTCGAGGTCGAAGATGATGAAGAGGATGGCGACCAGATAGAAGCGGACGTCGAACTTCATGCGGGCGTCGTCGAAGGCGTTGAAACCGCACTCATACGCCGAGAGCTTTTCCGGGTCAGGCTGCTGGAACGCGACGATGAAGGGTGCGATCAGCAGCACCAGGCCGATGATGGCAGCTACCCCTATGAAGACGACGAGTGGAAGATAGTTCTGTAGAATGCCGCTCATTGACGAGCCCTTTTTCCCGCAGCCTCGGGACAGCCACGGATTCGTCCGATTTGGAATTATTCTGAGCCTTAGCGCAGTGCACCAATGGGCGCAAGACACGCTCTTTTTAGGCCCTTTGCTGCTCCCAGACCGGTGGAAATCCCGGAATCACCCCGCGGCTGGTATGGAGCAGATCGCCTGACGCGACAAGGGCGGCCACCGTTTTGCAGGGCAGCGGTTTCCGGGATTGCGGCGCGCCGGGGCCGGCAGCTCGTTCTCGCGCGACGTCTACCCGAATTGCCCGCTTTTTTTGGTGCGGCGGCGCACCCAAACCCAGACAACGACCATCACCGGGGCCCCGACTGTCACCCAGGCGACATACCGGCCGACCTTTCCCAAGAGCAGCGCAGCCAGCAGACCCGTGATGGTCGCGGCCGCGAGCAGGACAGGTGCAGCAAAGACACGTATCCACAGCCGCGCGCGTTCAGAGGAGCCATGCGTCACGACGGGACCGGGGCTCGCCTGGCGAATGCGTCGGTGCGGCCAGACGACCGCCTCCGTCGCCGTGCCAGCCAAAGATAGAGGCCACTGCCGATGACAACGATGGTGAGCCCATCGAGCCCGGCCCAGATCGTTTTCAGCGGCATGCCGCCATAATCACCGAAATGCAGCGGCTGCGAGACCAGCAGCGCCTGGAGATAGAGCGGCAGCCCCCTGGTATCGGCGACCTCCCCGGTTTCGCCGTCGAGCAGCACCGGCTTGAGCAGCCGCGCGGTCAAGGCCGTATCCCCGCGCATAAACGCTGCAAAATGGTGTGAGGACGCGAACGGCGTGCCTGGAAACGCGATGAAAGCGACCTCCATGCCGGGTGCGGCCTGCTTCGCGCGTGCCACGACTTCGTCGAGTGAGGCGAGATGCCCCGGCGCCGGCTTGCCGGAATACCGTGCGACCATGCTGGCAAGCTCGGTCGCCTTCCACTGGCTCAGCATCAGCTCGGCCCAGGTGTTGACGACGCCGGTGAGACCCACCACCAGCGCCCAGGCCACCGTCACCACACCGATCAGATTGTGCCAGTCGAGCCAGCGGACTCGGCGCGAGGCATGATCGCGGATGGTGGCAAAGCGCAGGCGTCGGGTGAACGGCCAGTACAGCACCACGCCGGAGACGATCGCGACCGCAAACAACACCCCCATCGCGCCGAGGAACAACTTTCCAACTTGTCCCGCAAACATGTCGGTGTGCAGCTTCAGCACGATCAGCATCGGCCCGACGCCGACCGGCCCGAGCAGTTTTGCCGAGACCGCGTCGAAGGCGCGCACGGTCGCGTTATCAGGCGCGCCATCAGGAGCGCTGTTGGTGAAGGCCATCACCAGTCCGGGCTCGTCCTTGTCCCAGGACACATATTGCAGGACGCGTCCCGGATCGGCGGCGAGCGCGGCGTCGGCGACGACTTGGGGCATCGCGCGCGCCGCGCTCGCATGAGCTTCGGGCTGGGGGGCGTAGCCCAGGAGCTCATCGATCTCGTGATGGAAGATCAGCGGCAGGCCGGTCAGGCAGAGCAAGAGCAGGAACAGGGTCGAGATCAGGCTGGTCCAGGTGTGGACCATTGACCAGAGCCTGACCGTGCGCGCCTTCACAAGACCCTCCCCTCGTCCGTCCCTACCATTTGTAGGAGACGCTGGCGGTGACGCGCCGGCGGTCGCCGTAGAAGCAGGACGAGGTCGACGCGCAGCTCGCGACATAGATCTTGTCGGTCAGGTTGATGACGTTGAGGGCCGTGCGCCAGTTCTGCCGTTCGTAATGGAGCGCGAGATCGCCAAGCACGACCGCGGGAACTTCGAGTGTGTTGGCGGTGTCGGCCCAGGACGAGCCGACGTAACGCACGCCGCCGCCGAACCCAAATCCCTCCAATGGTCCGTCCTTGAAAGTGTAGTCCGCCCAGCCCGAGATCAGCATCTCGGGCGTGTTGGTCGGCGTCTTGCCGACGAGGGACGGATCGAGGTCCTTGCTGGTGAAAAGATGGTAGGCGGTGAAGGCGCCGATCAGCTTCAGCTCCCTGGTGGCGTTGGCCACCGCTTCGAGCTCGATGCCGCGCGATGTCACCTCGCCGGTCTGGTTCTGCAACAGGACGTTCGACGGATCGGTGGTCGCCACGTTCTGGCGCTTCAGGTCGAACACCGAAGCGGTGAAATAGCCGTCAAATCCCTTGGGCGCGACCTTTACGCCGATTTCAGCCTGCTTGCCGGTCTCCGGCAGGAACAGCTGGTTCTGCGCGTTGAGGCCGATGATCGGATTGTAGCTCGTGGCATAGGAGACATAGGGCGCGATGCCGTTGTCGAAATTGTAGATCACGCCTGCGCGGCCGCTGAACTTGCTGTCGTCGCGCTGGCCGACCGTCACACCGGTGTCGCGCGCGGCCTGCGTCGTCTCGACCCAGTCGTTGCGGCCGCTCAGCACCAGCGTGAAATTAGCGAGCTTCATCTGGTCCTGGACGTAGGTGCCGGCCTGCTTCTGCGTAATCAGGAAGTTGCGGAACGGCGCGGTCGGCACCGGAACCTCGGCGGCCCCATAGGAAGGATTGAGCACGTTGATCGAGGACACGCCGAACCCGAAGGCCTGATAGTCGTCGATCTGGTAACCCTTTAGATCGACGCCGAACAGCACGGTGTGCTTCACCGGACCGGTGTCGAAGCGATACTCCAGTTGGTTGTCGAGATCGGCCTGGTTGGCGGTGTTCTTCGCATACCAATTGTAGCGACCGAGCGTGGCCGTATCGACATTGCTCCAGCCGCTGCCGACGTAACCGCGGTAAGTCAGATCGACATGCGCGAAGCGGGCATTCTGCCGGAACGTCAGGTCGTCGGTGAGATTGCGCTCGAACTGATAGCCGAGCATCTCCTGTTCGCGCGTGAACTTGTCGACGCCGGGATCGCCGGCGAAGAAGCTGGTCGGGATCTTGCCGAACGGCGCGCTGCTCACCGTGCCCTGATAGGGCAGGAAATTGATGCCGCGGGTGTCCTGCTTCGAGGCCGAGGCGAGAACCGTAAGCGTCGTGTCGGCATCCGGCTTCCAGGTGACGGACGGCGCGATGAAGTAATTGTTGTCGGGCGTGAAGTTGACCTGCGTGCCCCCGTTCTGGACCTGGCCGACCACACGGTAGAGCAACTGGCCGTTGCCGGGCTGCGTTGCGACGGGACCGCCGACATCGAAGCCGACATAGGCGTTGCCGAAATTGTTGACCCCGGTCTCGATGGTGCGGACCGGCTCGGTCGGCGGCATCTTGCTGATGACGTTGACGATGCCGCTCGGGCTCGATCCACCGTACAGCACGGCCGACGGACCGCGCAGCACTTCTACGCGCTCCATGTTGGAGGGCTGCAGCTTCCAGCTGGCATAGGACGTGTAGAACAGCTGCATGCCGTCGAGAAACAGGCCGATATCGTCGGACTTGAAGCCGCGGATCAGCCACCAATCGTTGCGGGTGTCGGCGCCGAACGTACCGGCGCGCACGCCGGCGGTGTAACGCAAGGCTTCGTCGAGCTTGTTCGGCTTCTGGTCGCGGATCTGATCGGCGCCAATCACCGACACCGCCTGCGGCGTCTCCATGATCGGCGTGTTGGTCTTGGTGCCGGACGAGCTGCGGCGGGCGACGTAGCCCTGCACCGGGCCGCGCGGATTCTCGACGACGCCGACATTGCGCTGCGACTGCGGGTTCCGAGTGCTGGCCGTCTGGACCTGGCGTTGCACTCGGCGCGGCGTGGATGCGGTTGCGCGGCGGCGCTGTTCCGGCGCGGCCACGTTCACGGGCGGCAAGCTCTGCGCGCCGTTCTGTGCCGACGATTGTGCGAGCGATGCCTGCGGCATCAAAACCCAAGCGGATGCGGTCGCCAACACGGCCGACCGCAGCATTCCAAGACTGTTCAACGCGCCACCCTAATCTGCACACGATGCGTCATGCCGCCTGTCCCAGGACGGCCTGCGATTGGGTGACGCTTAGGGGAGCGCGCGCGATATCCCTAATTGAAAGGCTCTTAGAAAGAGTCTTGGAAAGTCTCTTAGAAGCGCTCGAATATTTCCGAAGATTTCTGCGCGGTCAGCGCGAGACCTTCTCGGCCTCGAGCAACGCCTCCGCAGTCGCGGTGAGACGATCGACCTGCGCGAGCAACGTCTCGAGCTCGTCCTTGCTCAATTGCTCGAGCAGCATCCGATTGCGCTCCTGCGCGCCTTCGACGATCACGTCATGAGCGGCGAGCCCGGCCGGCGTCAGCGCCAGCACCTGTCTCTTATACACATCTAGATGTGTATAAGAGACAGGCCTCGGTCAGCGCCGCGAGCATGGCGGTCTGCTGTCCCACCATCATCGGCATGGTTTCGTCGAAGATGGCGTGCCCGGCCGGCGTCAGCGCCACCAGCACCTCGCGGCTGTCCTTCGGATTTGCCGACTTCGCGATCAGTTTGCGCGAGACCAGCTCCGCCAGCGCACGGCTGATCTGGCCCTTGTCCTGGCCGACGGCCTCGGCCAGCCGCGCGACGCTCATCGGCGGCCGGCGGCCGAGCGATGCGACGAGGCCGAATTCGACCGAGGACAATCCCGCGAGACGCTTGTAGCGCAGGATGGCGCCACGCTTGAGCAGATTGGCCAGCACCATCAGCCGCGATGACAGCATCACGGTGATCGGCGCCGGTGAGTGATTGCCGTCCGTATCGGACGACTCGCGCCCGTCCCTGCTCGATGTCTGGCTCATGGCCCACCTCTGCCAAGAAAGCCAACACGTGCCAAGTCTCACTCGCGTCTTGGTAGCGTAACCTCCCCAACCTGTTCCGAATGGGACCAAAGGCATCCAGGAAGATCGTTGACATTGTCATCGAATTATTTTTCACTGGGTCGACGGATCAAGATCGACCCGGCCACGAAGGCCTGCGGCGGGAGGAACAAGCATGACGAGGACCCAGCGGGATCGCGATCTCGGCACGGCCTATGCGATGAAGCCGGCGCATACGCGCACCGAGCTCACCTCGGTCATGCGCGGCACACCGATGGGCGAACTGCTGCGCCGCTACTGGCACCCGGTCGGGCTTGCGAGCGACGCCACCGACACGCCGAAGAAAGTGCGCGCGCTGGCTGAGGATTTGATCCTGTTCCGCGACAGGAACGGTCGCGTCGGCCTCCTCCACGCCCGCTGCTGCCATCGCGGCACCACGCTCTACTATGGCAAGGTCGAGGAAGACGGCATCCGCTGCTGCTATCACGGCTGGAAATTCGACACCGAAGGCCATTGCCTGGAACAGCCCTGCGAGCCAGACGGCGGCCAGTTCAAGGACAAGGTGCGCCAGCCCTGGTATCCGGTCGAGGAGCGCTACGGGCTGATCTTCGCCTATATGGGCCCGGCCGAGAAACGCCCGGTGCTGCCGCGCTACGAGTGCCTGGAAAACATGGACGACGGCGAGTTCGTCGAGGCGGATGATTCCTCGATCGGCGGCGGCGGGCCCGCGGTCATCCCCTGCAACTGGCTCCAGCATTTCGAGAACGTGGTCGACCCCTATCACGTGCCGGTTCTGCACGGCTCGTTCTCAGGGCCGCAATTCACTGACATGATGGCCTCGATGCCGGAGGTGAAATTCGACCAGACGCCGCGCGGCATCGCCGTGCGCTCGATCCGCAAGCAGGACGATGGCCGTGTGTTTTACCGCGTCACCGAAGCTGCCCTCCCCACGCTGCGCGTCGTGCCGAACCCGCGCGTCGCGCAGTTCGCCCGCGTCGAGTCGATCGGCTGGACGCTGCCGATCGACGACACGTCGTTCCGCATCTATGTCGCCGGCCGCGTGAAGAATACCGGTGACATCGGCCGCATGCGCTCGAAGTTCAACGGCAAGTTCTGGTGGGACATGACGGAAGAAGAGCACCAGCAGTTTCCTGGCGACTATGAGGCCCAGGTTGGCCAGGGCCCGGTGACCGTTCATTCCGAGGAACATTTCGGCCAGAGCGACCGCGGCATCCTGATGATCCGGCGGATGCTGACTGAGCAGCTGGAAGCGATGGAAACAGGTCGCGATCCCGTCGGCATATCCTTCGATGCGGGCGCCGCGCCAGTCGAATTCGAAGCGGGGAATTACATCCGCGAGGGGTAGAGCCCCGCCCGATAAGATCGGGCGGGGCTCTCATTTTTGTTTGACGCGTTTTCTTCACGCGAACCGGTACCCACTTCGCTTGAAAACGCTCTGCTATCCCAGCTCTCCGAGAAGAGCTGGCCGACAACGACAACAAAGACTAATTGGGGGAAGCGATGGTCGATGTGACGTCACAAATGTCGGCGCAAACGACCGCTGCGGCGACGCCCTCGCCACGGCGCTATTACGTGCTGGGCCTGCTCACCATCATCTACGCGCTGAACTTTCTCGACCGCACGATCTTCAACGTCCTGATCGAGCCGATCAAGAAGGAGTTTTCGCTCAGCGACACCATGATGGGCCTGCTCGCGGGCTTCGGCTTTGCCCTGTTCTATTCCCTGCTCGGCATTCCCATCGCGCGCGTCGCCGACCGGCTCAATCGGCGCAACATCGTGGCAATGGCGTTCGCGTTCTGGAGCGCGATGACGGCGCTGTGCGGCATGGCCTCGAGCGTCACCGCGCTGGCGTTTGCCAGGATCGGCGTCGGCATCGGCGAATCCGCGGGCTCGCCCGCTTCGCAGTCGATCGTCGCCGACCTCTTTGCCAAGAACGAGCGCCCGCGCGCGCTCGGCATCTACGCCATCGGCACCTATCTCGGCGTCTTCCTCGGCTATTTCATCGGCGGCACTGTCAACCAGCACTACGGCTGGCGCATGGCCTTCTACGTCGCGGGCGTGCCGGGCATCCTGCTCGCGCTGATCCTGTGGCTGACGATCTCCGAGCCAAAGCGCGGCGCGATGCAGGAGAGCTTCGTGCCCGAACCGCTCGGGCCGACGCTGCGCTTCCTCGCCTCGCAGCAAAGCTTTATCATCGTGCTGGTCGGCTTCTGCCTCACCACCTACACGAACTACGCGACCGCAGCCTGGATTCCGCCCTTTCTTGCGCGCGTGCACCATCTGTCGAGCGCCGAGATCGGCACCTATGCCGGCACCTTCAAGGGTCTCGCCGGCATGGCCGGAACCCTGCTCGGCGGCTTCGTGGTGGCGCAAGTGAGCCGTCGCGACGACCGCTGGAAGCTGTGGGCGCCGGCGATCACTTCAGGCCTCGCCGGCCCCGTCTTTGCGGTCTGCATGCTGACGCAGGACTTTACGATGATGGTCGCCATGCTGGCGCTGACCTCGTTCCTGGTCGGGTTCCATCTCGGGCCGATCTTCGCGATCGCGCAAACCGTAGCCAGGCCCAGCATGCGGGCTCTGGCCTCGGCCCTGATCGCGCTCACCGCGACCTGTTTCGGCCAGGGCGTCGGCCCGCTCGCCGTGGGCGTGGTCAACGACGCGCTGAAGGACGCTTACGGCGCCGACGCCGTGCGCTATTCCCTGCTCTCGGCCGCTGCCACGACTACGCTCGGCGCCTTGCTGTTCATCTGGGCGGCGCGGACCATCCGCGCCGATATCGTCAGGGCGAGCTGAGCGCCCTCACGCCGCCATGAAGGCGAGCATGTCCGCAACCAGCCGCTCGCCATGCGTCAGTGGCAGTGGGTGCGGCGCGCCTTCGTAGACAACGAGCTTGCTGCCCTTGATCAGCTTTGCGGTCTTGGCGCCCGTGAGTGGCAGCGGCGCGCTGGCATCCTTGTCGCCGTGGAGGATCAGCGTCGGCCGATCGATCCCGGCCGCCGCCGCACGGAGATCCGAGAAACTGATGGTCTTGCGGCAGGCCAGCGCCACCGGCAACGGCACGCTGAGCATCATCTCGCGGATCCAGGCCCGCGTGATCTCGGGCGTCTCTGGGAGAAAGAACGGGGCTTCATTCGCCGCGATCCATTTGGCGAAGTCGCGCCCGACGGCGGCGTTGTCAGCCTCGATCATCGCCTTCGGAACCGCATCCGGATTGTCCTCGGTCTTGACCAGGAACGGCGTCGTTGGCGCGACCAGGACCACCCTTGCGATCCGGTCCGACCCGTATCGACCCAGATAGTTCACCGCCTCGACCGTCCCCATCGAGAAGCCGACCAGCGTGACGTCACGCAGATCACGCGCCTCGATCACCGCGGCGACGTCGTCGGTCAGGGTCTCCAGGTCATAACCTGTGGACGGCATCTCGGACCGGCCATGCCCGCGCCGGTCGGGGGCAACACAGCGGAATCCCTTCGCTGTGAGGGCTTCAATCTGGGTGCCCCAGGTGCTGCCGTCGAAGGTCCAGGCCGACAGCAGCACGACTGGCTTGCCGCTGCCCCAGTCCTGTACGAACAGCCTGGTGCCGTCCTTTGCGGTCACATAAGGCGACCGTGCTGTCTGCTGGGCCGCTGCCACGGGCGCGCTGGCGCCCGATGCCGCCGCAAAGGCGGTTCCAAGCAATGTGGCTTCGAGGACGGTTCGACGGTTCATGGTGCTTCTCCCTTGCCGGATGTTTCGCGGCCGATGGAAGCGATCATGACGAAGGGACTTGGTGTCCGCGATTACGCGGCAGGTAAGACCGCCTAACGCCATCAGGCGAAATTGCCACAGATGAAACCATTTTGCGGAACCCGCGAAACGATCCGGAAACAGATACCCCTTAAGACATCAGCCTACAGACGGCGCCAAAGCCCGTCGGGAGGCTTCGATGAACCACTCAATTCACTCTGCAGATCGGGGTACCCACCTGAAGATCGTGGTGGTGGCGCTGGTGGCCGGCATCGCAGTGGCCGGCTTCGGGATCGCAGCCCGGACCAATGCCGATTTCAGCCAGACCGCCCAGTCCACCCACGTGATCAAGGCCGGCAAGCCGGTGGTGATCACGAGCTCGGGGACGTCGGAGATCCGCTAACTCCCGAAAAAGGTCCGGTTTGATACGCAACGGCCGCCTTTGGCGGCCTTTTGCTGTTTTGGCAGAGCCTCAAGATCTAAGGCCAAGCCCTTGAATCAATGGGCCTGCGCCGCGCAATAGTCGCGCCAGAACTGGCGGTAGGCGGCTTCCACATGGCGTGTGTAGATCGCGCCGTTGCCCGCCGCAGAGGCCGCGATCCGGGCCGGCAGCTGCTGCCGCAGCCCGGCCAAGGCGGCCGGGTCGCCCGCAAACCGCTTGGCGACCGCGATGTAGGCTTCGTCGTCCTCCACGACCCAGTCGTCCAGCCCGACCGCCTTGAGGATGCTGCCCGCCGCCCGCCCCGACGTCGTCTGGCCGAGCTTGGCAACGACAGGCACACCCATATGGAGGGACTCCCAGGTGCCGGCGCCACCGTTCTGCGGGAACGGATCGAGCGAGATGTCGACCCGGGCGAATTCGGTGAGGTGCTGTTCGCGGATACTCGCCCCCAGGCAGACCACGTTATCAGGGTCGACACCATGTTCGACGAAACGGGCAACCAGGCTGTCGCGAAGGCCGGCATCGTCGAGGCCGGAGTGCTTGATGATGAGCTTCGATCCCGGCAGCTCACGCAGCAGCCTCGACCACACCGGCAGCACTTCGTTCGAAATCTTGTCGATCCGGTTGAAGCTGCCGAATGTGACATAGCCGTTGCGCAGCATCGGCAGGTCCGGCCGGTACAAGCCCGGTGCAGGCTCTGTGATCGTGAGCATGCACGGCAGGTCGTGGATCTTCTCGGCGAACTCAGGCCGCGCTGCTTCCGGAATCGCGACCGGATCCGCAAAGATATAGTCGATGGTCTTCAGGCCCGTGCCGGTCGGCGCGCCCCAGGCCGAGATCTGGATCGGCGCGGGCTTGCGCGAGAACATGCCAAGGCGAGCGCCGGCGGAGTGACCGGAGAGATCGACCAGGATGTCGATCCCATCGGCCTCGATACGGTCGGTCAATTGATCATCGCTCAGCGCAACCGCATCGACCCAGCGGTCCGCGACCGAGCGGAATTCATCGGTGATCTCGTCCTGAAGCGGCGATGACGAATAGCAGACGATCTCGAAATTGGCGTGATCGCTATGGCGCAGCACCGGCATGAAGATGAAGCCGGCCGAGTGGCGCCTGAAATCGGCGGAGACGTAGCCCACCACCAGACGCCTGTCGGGATCGAGGTCACGCGGCCGAAGCGTCCGTTGCGGAATCCTGCCGCCGATATTGTCCCACCAGTATCTGCGCGTGGCCTGCAACATCGCGAAGTCCGCTTCGGGCAGGAAATCGAGTGCAAAGATCTTTCTGTGGATCGCATCCTCGAAATCGGGCTTGAGCTCTAGCGCCCGATCGAAATGTTCGATCGCGGTCGCGATGTCCCCGAAGCTGGCGTAGCACGATCCCATCACGCTGATCGCCGTCTCCGACTTGGGATTCTGCTCGAGCAGCCTTTTGCAGGCCGCCATCGCCTGCGTCGGCTTGTTCAGCAGGAGACAGACACGCGCCTTTTCGCGCAGTGCCATCTCGAGATTGGGGTCAAGCCCGAGCGCGGCCTCGAGGTCGCGCTCGGACTGTTCGAGGCGCAGCAGCCGCAGATGGAGCCGTCCCCGATGTGCCAGCACCTTGGCATTGTTGGGCTTCATCGCCAGCGCGGTGTTCAGGGCAGTTTCGGCAGCGGCGTAGTGGCGCAACTCCAGCAAGGCCATGCCGCGGCCGGCCAGGGCCTCCAGATGGTTCGGCTGAAATGCCAGCGCGCGCTCGAAACTTTTCAAAGCCTGCTCGGAGTGCCAGATCCGCAGCTCGGCCATGCCGCGATTGCAAAAGGCATCGGCGTAGTCGGGCTTGAACCGGATGGCACGCTCGTGCAGCTCGATCGCCTCCAGTGGCAGCGCCAGATGCATGAGTGTATTGCCGAGATTGGTCAGGGCCATCGGGAAGTTCGGATTGAGCGCGAGGCCCTTCTCCTGAACGGCCCGCGCATCCGCAAAGCGCTTCAGGTCGAACAGCACCGTGCCGAGGTCGCAATAGACGTTGGCCGCGCGCGGGCTGACCGCGATTGCGGCGCGCAGGACCTGCTCGGCCTCCTCCAGCCGCTTCGGATCGGCGCTGAGAGTGACCCCGAAAAGATGCAACGTGTCGAAATGCTCGGGAAGCACCTCCAGAATCCGCCGGCACAGCGTCTCGACGTCGGCGAGCTGCCCCCTGGTATAGGCCTGCTGGGCCGCAGCCAGCGCGGCGTCCGCCTCCTTCTTGAATTTCTTCTGGAGCCTTGCGTTCTGGAAGGCGCGCGAGCCGACGGTCAAGCCTGATATCCCCCGGGAAAATGCCTGTGGAGCTTGTAACACCATTGATTGATTCGAAGCCCGCGGGCAGCGGTCCTGGCCGTAGCGATACGGACCCGCCCTGCTCCACACGAGGTTTGGCCCCGTGAACGCAACGTCCTTGACTTCACCATGTCCCCCCTTTAAGTCCCCCCTCGTTCCGCGCGGACACATACGCGTCACGCGGGAGTAGCTCAGTTGGTTAGAGCGCCGGCCTGTCACGCCGGAGGTCGCGGGTTCGAGCCCCGTCTCTCGCGCCATTTTTGGCAATATCTTCAAAAGCTTAACTGAATATCCTCAGCCCGGTTGACGGCTTGGCGCCGCATCTCGCTCGTTCGCCTCCGGCGAGACCTGCGGGACGCGCGGATTTGTCTGGGACATCACGCGAAAATCGAGCTTCATGGATGGCGGCATAGTCAGTCCCATCCCGAATCGTCTACGCCTGCGGGAACTTGGCAGTTTGGGAGCCCGAAAAGCTCCGCACGCCCCCGAGGAGGCCAGGACATGGCTAAGAAGGATTCGGCTAAGAAGGATTCGGCGAAGAAGACAATGGCGCCAGCCACGATCACGCTCAAGCACCTGGCGGCCGACATCGCCGAAAGCCAGGACCTCTCGAAGAAGCACGCAGAGGCCGTCCTGACCGACATGATCGATTTGATCACCAAGCACCTCAAGAAGGGCGACCGGGTCCGCATCGTCGGCCTCGGCATCCTCCAGGTCCGCAAGCGGGCGGCCCGCACCGGCCGCAATCCTGCCACCGGTGAGGCCATCCACATCAAGGCCAGCAAGAAGGTCGCGTTCCGGCCGGTCAAGGAACTCAAGGAAGCGATCTGAGCGCAGCATTCCGTTACGCCTGATCCGTCCTCGTCCGGCCGCAACGCAGCCCGCTTTTCTGGTATACCGGCTGCTTCCCAGGCTCTGCTTCCACGAGACCTGCTTCCAAAAGCCCCGGTGGTTTGACCAGAAATGTCCCTGACCTTCACGCATACCGTGACCGAGCGCTTCCTGCGCTACGTCACCATCGACACCCAGTCCGATCCGAATTCCCCGTCCTCGCCCTCGACCGAGAAGCAGAAAGATCTCGGCCGCGTGCTCGTCACCGAGTTGAAGGCCATGGGCGTCGCGGACGCCCATCTCGACGATTACGGCTATGTCTATGCGACGATCCCGGCCAACACCGACAAGAAAGTGCCGGTGATCTGCTTCTGCTCGCATATGGACACCTCGCCCGACGTCACCGGCAAGAATGTGAAACCGCAGGTCGTGAAGAACTATCGCGGCGGCGACATCACTCTGGTCGGCGACACCGGTCAGGTGATCCGCTTCGCCGAACATCCAGCGCTGAAGAACCAGATCGGCAACGACATCGTCACCACCGACGGCACCACGCTGTTAGGTGCCGACAACAAGGCCGGTGTCGCCGAGATCATGGATGCCGCGCATTTCTTCATCAACAACCCCGATGTGAAGCACGGCACCATCAAGATCCTGTTCACGCCGGACGAAGAGATCGGGCGCGGAGTCGACAATGTCGACATCAAGAAGTTAGGTGCCGATTTCGGCTACACCATGGACGGCGAGAGTGCAGGCTCGGTCGAGGACGAGACCTTCTCGGCCGACGGCGCCACCATCACCATCAATGGGGTCAGCGCCCACCCCGGCTATGCCAAGGGCAAGATGGAGCACGCGATCAAGATCGCGGCCGCCATCGTCGAGCGCTTGCCCAAGGAGGGCTGCTCCCCGGAGACGACCTCTGGCAAGCAAGGCTTCCTGCATCCGGTCGGCATCGAAGGCGCGCTGGAGCGGGCAACCCTCTCCTTCATCGTCCGCGACTTCACCGAGGAGGGCCTGAAGGAGAAGGAGGTCCTGCTCGAGGGCATCGTCAAGGACGTCATGAAGGACTATCCGCGCTCGAGCTACAAGTTCGAGGTGCGCGAGCAGTACCGCAACATGAAGCAGGTGATCGACCGTCACCCGCACATTCTCGAATACGCCATCGAGGCGATCCGCCGAGCCGGCTTGCGACCCATGCGCACCGCGATCCGCGGTGGCACCGACGGCTCGCGGCTGTCCTTCATGGGCCTGCCCTGCCCCAACATCTTTGCCGGCGAGCACGCGTTCCACTCGCGGCTGGAATGGGTGAGCCGGCAGGACATGGAGAAGGCGGTTCAGACCATCGTGCATCTGGCGATGATCTGGGAGGAACGGGCATAGGGAGGTTGCGGGCGCCGCGCGACCTCAAATGTCATTCCACGTTGTCAGCCGGTGCCCGCCCGCGACCGCAAGGGTCGCAAACTCGACGGCGCCGGCCCACTCGTCTTTTCGCCAAGCCTCGTCGTGCCCCGGATGAACGCCGACCTCGATGGCATGTCCTGACAGCCTGTCCAGCAGCCTTGGGCCCCACCCGGCATGTTCGCTGCTGCTGGTCGGCATGAAGAAATGGTCCGTCGTCCTGTATCTCCGGGCAAGATCGCGCCCCCAATATCTTCCGAACCAGTAAGTGGGGCTGGTGTACGGCTTCTTCAGGTAGATGTCCTGAACGCCGCGAACCCTTTGGATATCGAACCGCGGCAGTACCGTCGCCAGCGCGCGCCGGAACGGCGCGAACTTGTGCAGGTGACCGTGGGAGTCGACATGAGACAGAGGCACTCCCATGTCTCGCAGCAGGCCGATTTGCGCGCTGGCTTCAGTCACGATTTCGTGGACGGGGATGCGCCCCTGTAACGCCAGAAGGCGGATGGCCGGCGTCGGCCGGAACCGGCCGTCGGGATGAGCGAGGGTCGGCACGAGGCGCGGGTCGGCAACGGCAGTTTCGTTCGAGCTGTCGGACTCCGCCGCAAACGTGAGATGGACACCAAAGCTGAACTCGGGATGCGCCCGCGCAAACGATATGGCTGATTTCGATCCCGGCATTTTTGCCATGATCGTTGCACTCGTCAGCACTCCCGCCCTGAAGCACTCCGCAGTGGCTGCGACGGTTTCCTCGGAAAGGCCGAAGTCGTCGGCATTGATGATGATATTCACGTGGGACGCTCCAAGTCCCGTGAGAGACCTGCGTATTTCTCCGCTTTCTCGTAAAGCGCGATGTTATGGCCGGTCAGTTTCCCAAGCAACTCGATCCGATCACCGTAATCGGTGATCTTGCTGATCGACCGATCATATTCCAGCGCCTTGGCGGCGACCAGGAAGCGATACCACAATCCCTGGAGAAGATGATACGTGAGCGCTTTCCTCCCGTCGAGGAACCCAAGCAAGAACACGTAGCGATACAGGAAATACGCGATCGGCCCAACCGAGAGCGGGAGTCGATTGTACACCTTGTCTCGCAGCACTTGCTTCAATCTCGCCTGCTTGGTCACGCCGCCGCGGATGGTCGCATCTTTCGCATCCGCACTCGGGTATCGCTCGAGCATCAGCTGGATGGCTTCACGCGTCGCGTAGCCGTTGTGCTTTTTGACGAAACTGGTGAGGTCCTTGAGATTGTGATCGAACATCTCTCCAGAGAACGTCACGATGCGGCCGCTCTTCACCACAAGGTGCTCGTCCATCCAGCGAGGTTCGACAGCGGATTTTCCCCTGCGCACGATGCGCAGCAAACGCAGTCCTCGGCCGCCGAAATTGATCTTCTGGTTCTGGAATATGTAGCGCAGCTTCAGGACGACGCCCGTCACGTCGGAGGGCAACGAGGGTAGCCGGCTCGCGATTTCCGCAGCGAGCCCGGGCGTGAGCACCTCGTCGGCATCGAGGCGCAGGATCCAGTCACTTTGAATGGGCAGGTTATCGAGCGCCCACTGGAATTGGTAGGCCTGATTGATAAACAGATGATCCACGACGTCAGCGCCCATCTGGCGCGCGATATCGACGGTTCGATCTGTTGAGCCAGAATCGACGACAAAAATACGTTCTGCGATATGACTGATCGAATGAATGGCTCGCTCGAGGTGAGGCTCCTCATTCAAGGTCAGGATAATCGCCGTTAAGGAGACCGGTTGCACAGTCATTAAGGCGGCGCTGCTTCTCGTCTATACAAGTGAACCTGAAGGAGGGTTGGAAACCTCCCAAACAAATGTGCTGCCAGAATATTCCCGCCGGAGTGCAATAAACAACGTAGCTTTGGCGCGTCGCAGCTGGGTCATCACAAGCGTATAGCATATGAATTATGTTCGCCATGCGAAGGCGAATTGCCTGCGACAGCTTGAGCGTCAAGGCGGGACGATCGATGCGATCGTCAAGTTCCCTCGTGTAACAATGTTGCAATAACTATATCATGTTGGGTCGAGGCTGGATCGAGACCTCGAGCACTTCGAGAGTTCAGGTGCCTCGAAGTGCCCTCGTGAGCGCGATTTGCAGAGCGATTGATCTGGCCGCCCGTGGAGCCGGGGCAGCCTGCAGGCGACGCTCGTGGCAGCCATGTCCTGGCGGCGGGGGCGTCGGACGGCGCGCGCTTGACATGGATGTCCGTCCATCGCTCCGCGATCTCATCGATTGCGCGACGAGAAGCCGCAGGCTGCGGTGATCCGCTGTCAATCAGCGCCGGGGTTGGCTTCATCGCACTGTCGGGTGTTGCCGTGCTCAACGGCTGCCGGCGCTCTACGTGCTATTCCGGCGTGACGGCGCAGACGAAACGCTTAAGATGGCGCCTGATTTGGCTGACGCCGGGGAGCGCTAGGTTTGGGCAACCACGACCATCATGGTCATCACCACCATGACCACGGCCACGCGCATGATCATGGGCACGACCACGATCATTCCCACGGTCATGGTCACGCCCACGTCCATGCGCCCGCCAATTTCGGCAAGGCATTTGCGATCGGCATCACACTTAATACCGCGCTAGTCGTGGCCGAGGCGGTCTACGGCTATCTCGGCAATTCCACCGCGCTGCTCGCCGATGCCGGCCACAATCTGTCCGACGTGCTCGGCCTGGTCGTGGCCTGGGGCGCCTCGATCGCCGCGCGGCGCGCGCCGAGCGGCCGCTTCACCTATGGCTTCCGCGCCTCCACCATTCTGGCGGCGCTCGCCAATGCCGTGTTCCTGCTGGTCGCAACAGGCGCGATCGGCTGGGAGGCGATCCTGCGCCTGCGCGAGCCCGAGCCGGTCGCGGGCGTCACCGTGATGGTGGTCGCCGGCGTCGGCATCCTCGTCAACGGCTTTACCGCCACGCTGTTCGCCAGCGGCCGCAAGGACGACATCAATATCGAGGGCGCCTATCTGCACATGGCCGCCGACGCCGCAGTCTCGCTCGGCGTTGTGGTCTCGGCGGCGCTGATCATCTGGACCGGCTGGCTCTGGCTCGATCCCCTCACCAGCCTCGTCATCTGCGCCAGCATTTTGTGGGGCACCACCAGCCTGCTGCGCGGCTCCATCGACATGTCGATGGCGGCAGCGCCGAAGGGCACCGACCTCGTCGCCATCAAGGCGTTCCTGCTGGCGCGGCCGGGCGTCTCCGCGATCCACGATCTCCATGTCTGGCCGATCTCGACCACCGAGACGGCGCTGACATGCCATCTCGTGATGCCTGGAGGCACTGTCGATGCGTTCCTGACGGAGACTGCGCAGCAGCTGAAGACATCATTCCGCATCGGCCACACAACGCTGCAGGTGGAGACGCATCCGGACAATGGCTGCGCGCTGGCGCCGGATGATGTGGTTTAGGTCGCCTTCGCCGTCACGATCCAGATCGCGCCCTGCAGCGCCACGCTCTGCCCTTTCAGGAACGGCGCGAGCGTCTCGCGGATCGAGGCTTTGGCGGCCGTGACCGTCTCCGGCGGGTGGCCCTGGAGTGCGCGGCTGGCGGGACCGATCTGGAGCGAGCCGCCGACTGCGGCATCGAGGCCTCCACCGATGGCGATGTCCATCGGAAGATTATGCGGCTCCATCGCAACGTCCACGAAGCCCGCCCCTTTCAGGATGCGCGTCACGCGCCCTTCCGAGGCGAAGGCAAACGGGCCCGGCTCTTCCGGCCCGACCGGTGGCATCTTCGGCACGTGTTTGTAGACCGCCATCAGCGGCGCCATCATCCACGGATTGTCCTTCGGCTCGCGCCAGCAGACGAAAGCGAGGCGCCCCGTCGGCTTCAGCGCACGGCGAAGATTGGTGAAGGACGCAATCGGATCAGCAAAGAACATCACGCCGAAGCGCGAGGCGAGCAGATCAAAGCTATCAGGCTCGAACGGATACACCGTCGCATCCGCCAGCACGAACTCCAGCGGCAGCCCCTTGGGCGCAAACGCGCGGGCCTGCGACAGCATCGGATCGGACACATCGAGGCCGAGCGCAAAGCCATCAGGTGCGACGGCTTTCGCGAATGCAAAGGTCGTCGCGCCCGAGCCGCAGCCGACGTCAAGAACGCGCTCGCCGGGCTTCGGTCTCGCGCGGTCGATCAGCACGTCGGCAATGGGCCCGAGCAGGCTCTCCTGCGCCGCATGACGATCGGCCCAGCGCTGCCCGCTCGGGCCGTTCCAATAGGCGATCTGGTCGACGTTCTGCTCGTGTCCGCTGGGCTGCTGCATAAAGGCCTCTGTCGCTCGATATCGCCCGTCGTCGCCGATCGGCTATGGCGCGGCAGCCTTCGTCGCGTCGCGCCAATGACGTGTGAGGCTGGCTCGCCAAGCCGAAGCTCGCGAAGCGAGCGAAGGCTGGTGGGCGGTCACGGATTCGAACCGCGGACCCTCTCGGTGTAAACGAGATGCTCTAACCAGCTGAGCTAACCGCCCCACGGCGCTTCTTTATCCCTACCGGCCCCGTGCGGGCAAGTCTGGAACGAGGGATCTCGCACCCTCAATCCCCCGGCCTTCCCGGCAGCAGCGGGACCGCGTCGATCCACACGGCGGCCGATTGGCACCAGATCTGCCGGACCGGGCGCAATTTGTCGCGCTGGCGGATCGAGCCCCAGCGGATGCCCCAATCGTCGGCCTGGTCGCCCTCGCCGCTGGTGAACAGCGGGGAACCGCAGTCGCCGCAGAAGTGCTGGAAGCGCATGCGGCCATTGTCGCCGCGCTTGCGGTAGATCCTGGGCGTGCCGGCCGTGAGCTTGACGTCCGCCGCCGTGCAGATCGCGGTGACCCGGAACGGCGAGCCCGTGAGGGCCTGGCAGTCGCGGCAGTGGCAGACCGAGACCGCCTCAGGATCGACCTCGGCCTCGAAGGTGATCTTGCCGCAATGGCATTGCCCGTCGACCTGCATCGTGTCCCCTTCCGACAAAACAAAAACGGCGCCCGAAGGCGCCGTTTTATCATCTTTCCAAGCTGCGATCTCAGTGAGCGGTCAGGCCGCCGGCGGCTTCGTCGCCGTCGGGCTTCACGGTCACCTTGGTGTCCTCTTCCCAGACGATCGGCACGGGCTTCTTCACCAGCGCCTTGGCGATGACGTCATCCAGTCGCGAGACCGGGATGATCTCCATGCCGCCCTTGATCGCATCGGAAATCTCCGTGAGATCCTTGGCGTTGTCCTCGGGGATCAGCACCGTCTTGATGCCGCCGCGGGCCGCAGCCAGCAGCTTCTCCTTGAGGCCGCCGATCGGCAGCACGCGGCCGCGCAGCGTGATCTCGCCGGTCATCGCGACATCGTGGCGGACCGGGATGCCGGTCATGACCGAAATGATCGCGGTGGCCATGGCCACGCCCGCCGACGGACCATCCTTCGGCGTCGCGCCCTCAGGCACGTGCACGTGGATGTCGCGCTTCTCGAACAGCGAGGGATGGATGCCGAAATCGATGGAGTGCGAGCGCACGTAGGCGTTCGCCGCCTGGATCGATTCCTTCATCACATCGCGCAGGTTGCCCGTGACCGTCATCTTGCCCTTGCCGGGCATCATGACGCCTTCGATGGTCAGCAGCTCGCCGCCGACATCGGTCCAGGCAAGGCCGGTGACGATGCCGACCTGCGGCTCGCTCTCGATCTCGCCGAAGCGGTACTTCGGCACGCCGAGCAGCTCTTCCAGAGTCTTCTCGGTGACCTTGACCGACTTCTTCTTGGAGATCATCAGCTCCTTCACCGCCTTGCGGGCGAGTGTGGAGAGCTCACGCTCCAGGTTACGCACGCCCGCTTCGCGGGTGTAGCGGCGGATCAGAAGCAGCAGCGCGTCGTCATCGATCGAGAATTCCTTGGAGTCCAGGCCGTGCTTGGACACCGCGTTCGGGATCAGGTGCTTGCGCGCGATCTCGACCTTCTCGTTCTCGGTGTAACCCGCGATCCGGATGATCTCCATGCGGTCCATCAGCGGGCCGGGAATATTGAGCGTATTCGCGGTCGTGATGAACATGACGTTCGACAGATCGTAATCGACCTCCAGATAGTGGTCGGCAAACGTCCCGTTCTGCTCGGGGTCGAGAACCTCGAGCAAGGCCGAGGACGGATCACCGCGGAAATCGGCGCCCATCTTGTCGATCTCGTCCAGCAGGAACAGCGGATTGGACGACTTTGCCTTCCGCATCGACTGGATGATCTTGCCGGGCATCGAGCCGATATAGGTGCGGCGGTGACCGCGGATCTCGGCCTCGTCGCGCACGCCGCCGAGCGACACGCGCACGAACTCACGCCCCGTCGCCTTCGCGATTGACTTGCCGAGCGAGGTCTTGCCGACGCCGGGCGGACCGACGAGGCACAGGATCGGGCCCGTCAGCTTGTTGGCGCGCGACTGCACCGCGAGATACTCGACGATGCGGTCCTTGACCTTCTCCAGTCCATAGTGATCCGCATCCAGAACAGCCTGGGCTGCTTCCAGATCCTTCTTCACCTTGGACTTCTTGTTCCACGGAATCGACAGCAGCCAATCCAGATAGTTGCGCACGACGGTCGCTTCCGCGGACATCGGCGACATCTGGCGCAGCTTCTTCAATTCATGCTGCGCCTTCTCACGCGCTTCCTTGGAGAGCTTGGTCTTGGCAATCTTCTCTTCGAGATCGGCGAGCTCGTCGCGACCGTCGTCGTCGCCGAGCTCCTTCTGGATCGCCTTCATCTGCTCGTTGAGATAATACTCGCGCTGGGTCTTCTCCATCTGACGCTTGACGCGCGAGCGAATGCGCTTCTCGACCTGCAGCACCGAGATCTCGCTCTCCATCAGGCCCAGCACCTTCTCGAGGCGCGTGGTGACGGACAGCGTCTCCAGAATTCCCTGCCGATCCGCGATCTTGACAGCGAGATGCGAGGCGACGGTGTCGGCGAGCTTGGCAAAATCAGTGATCGCCTGCACGACGCCGACCACCTCGGCCGAGATCTTCTTGTTGAGCTTCACATAGCTCTCGAAGTCGGACACGACCGAACGCGCCAAGGCTTCGGCCTCGACCGACTTCGCATCGGTGTCGGCGAGCGCAACTGCGGTGGCTTCATAATAGTCGGCGCGATCGGTGTACTTCTGCACGCGCGCACGCTCGAGCCCTTCGACCAGCACCTTCACGGTGCCATCGGGAAGCTTCAAGAGCTGCAGCACGCTTGCAAGCGTACCGGTCTCGTAAATGGCATCGGGCGCCGGATCATCATCGGACGCATTCTTCTGCGTCGCGAGCATGATCAGCGCATCGTTCTTCATCACCTCTTCGAGCGCGCGGATCGACTTCTCGCGACCGACGAAGAGCGGAACGATCATGTGCGGGAAGACGACGATATCGCGCAGCGGCAACACGGGATAAGCGTGCGTCTCGCCATGGACGATGGTTGGCCGGGGTTTTGGATTAGTCATGGCCTTTTCCTTTTGCTTTGCCCCCTCGCACGCAGTCCGCGTCTCTCATGCGCAACCGCCACAAGGTGCCGACGTGATCCACAAAACCGGTCTACCCTTCGAAGGTTGGACCGGGCTTGCCGGATCGGAACTGAGGCGAATCTTGAACAGAATTCTCGCTCGCCATCGACATTAGGTGGCTATCGACCCGGGGGGTGTCAAGTCATTGAAAAGCACGCGCCATCAGGCGCTTACGCACAGCTGTAAGCGACGCAACGTCGGCTGCGGAAAAGCATTCCGCAGCCGCTACCATGAAAGACGTTTGGAGCGTTCCAGCGCCGCAATTTAGGCGCTGGCGTTCTCGACCGCGCGATCGGAGCGATCGGCGTAGATGTAGAGCGGACGCGCCGTGCCTTCCACAACTTCGCGGGAAATCACGACTTCTTCCACACCTTCCAAGCCCGGCAGGTCGAACATGGTCTCGAGCAGGATCGCTTCGAGGATCGAACGCAGACCACGCGCGCCGGTCTTGCGCTCGATCGCCTTCTTCGAGACCGCGGTGAGCGCATCGTCGTTGAAGCCGAGCTTCACGCCCTCCATGTCGAACAGCTTCTGATACTGCTTGACCAGCGCGTTCTTCGGCTCGGTGAGGATCTTCTTCAGCGAGGCCTCGTCCAGATCCTCGAGCGTCGCCACGACAGGCAGACGACCGACGAATTCCGGGATCAGGCCGTACTTCAAGAGATCCTCAGGCTCGACGTGGCGGAAGATCTCGCCGGTACGGCGATCTTCCGGCGCCATCACCTGGGCCGCAAAACCAATCGAGGTCGACCGACCACGCGCCGAGATGATCTTCTCGAGGCCGGCGAACGCACCGCCGCAGATGAACAGGATGTTGGTGGTATCCACCTGCAGGAATTCCTGCTGCGGATGCTTGCGGCCGCCCTGCGGCGGGACCGAAGCCACCGTGCCTTCCATGATCTTCAACAGCGCCTGCTGCACGCCCTCACCCGACACGTCACGCGTGATCGAGGGATTGTCGGACTTGCGACTGATCTTGTCGATCTCGTCGATATAGACGATGCCGCGCTGGGCGCGTTCGACATTGTAGTCGGCGGCCTGGAGCAGCTTCAGGATGATGTTCTCGACGTCCTCACCGACATAGCCGGCCTCGGTCAGGGTCGTCGCATCCGCCATCGTGAACGGCACGTCCAGGATGCGGGCGAGCGTCTGSGCGAGCAGCGTCTTGCCCGAACCGGTCGGACCGATCAGCAGGATGTTCGACTTCGCGAGCTCGACGTCGTTGTGCTTGGTCTGGTGGTTGAGGCGCTTGTAGTGGTTGTGGACCGCAACCGACAGGACCTTCTTCGCATGGTTCTGGCCGATCACGTAGTCGTCCAGCACCTTGCAGATTTCCTTCGGCGTAGGAATGCCGTCGCGCGACTTCACCAGCGAGGACTTGTTCTCCTCGCGGATGATGTCCATGCAGAGCTCGACGCACTCGTCGCAGATAAAGACCGTGGGACCCGCGATCAATTTGCGGACTTCGTGCTGGCTCTTGCCGCAGAACGAGCAATATAGCGTGTTCTTGGAGTCGCTCGTGCCGACCTTACTCATTCATGTCTCCGTCCGCGGTTCGATCCCGTCCGCTCGATCGTCCCATCCCGAAACGTTGGCGGGCAAGGGATTCAAATAGAGCAAATTCCGTACCAAAAAAGACCCTACGCGTTACTTCCCGTGCGAATCACGGTCACTCGATTCTCCACAATCATAGCGGATCACTCGTAGCGAACCATGCTGTCACCCGACTATCAAGAATTCGCTAATCGGGGGACGCCGGCTACCCGTTACAATACCGTGATTTCAGGTCTTGGCACGGGCGAAGTGACCGAAATCACCCCGACGTTGCTGGATTACCACGAAAAAACGAGCACGAAAGCGGAACTTTCTGCTTGTCGCAGGGCGCAAAATGGTTTTTTGCGCCCTTGCGAACGCGTTCCCAACGTGAACGCCGTGCTGACGATCCCCGCTCAATCCGGGGATCGCTGTTGCGGTCCCGGTAGTGCTACGGGGTCTTCGCTGCAGCCGGCTCTTCGGCGCGCTTGTCGATGACCCTGTCGACCAGTCCGAATTCCTTGGCGTCGGTCGCGGTGAGGAACTTGTCGCGTTCCAGCGCATCCTCGATCGCCTTGTAGGTCTGGCCGGTGTGCTTCACGTAGATCTCGTTGAGCCGCTTCTTCAGGTTCAGGATCTCCTGCGCATGCAGCATGATGTCGGTCGCCTGGCCCTGGAAGCCGCCGGAGGGCTGGTGCACCATGATGCGCGAATTCGGCAGCGAGAAGCGCATGTCCTTTTCGCCGGCGGCGAGCAAGAGCGAGCCCATCGAGGCCGCCTGCCCGGTGCACAGCGTCGAGACCGCCGGACGGATGAACTGCATGGTGTCGTAGATCGCCAGACCCGACGTCACCACGCCGCCCGGCGAGTTGATGTACATCGAGATTTCCTTCTTCGGATTGTCGGCCTCAAGGAACAGGAGCTGCGCGACGATCAGCGTCGACATGCCGTCCTCGACCGGTCCGGTCACGAAGATGATGCGCTCTTTCAAGAGGCGCGAGAAAATGTCGTAGGCGCGCTCGCCACGGTTGGTCTGCTCGACCACCATGGGCACGAGGTTCATGTAGGTTTCAACCGGATCGCGCATGAGTCACCCAGGGTTTTTAGAGGCGGACATCGCCAGTCTTGATCTGCAGTTTCTTGGCTGCCAGTCGGACTGGATGTGCCGGAAGGCCGATGGACGTCCCGTGATGCAGGAAGTTGGTAGAGGTAGAACGCGTAGGTACCGACAGATATAGCCCAATTCGCGCCAGACAAGTGCGGAGCGAATTAAGGCTTAATCGACCTGGTCCCCTTTGGCACTTGAAGCTGATTCTCGCAAAAAGGCCCAGCCGGCCATCTGGCTAGCTGGGCCTGTTCGCTGATCATCCTTAATAGAAGACTGTTTCAAAGCCTTCAGGCTGCAGTCTTTTCTTCCTCGTCCTTGTAGAGGTCCTCGCGCGAGACCTTCTTCTCGGTCACGCTGGCGAGCTCGAGGATGAAGTCGACCACCTTGTCCTCATAGATCGGCGCACGAAGCTGGGCCAGCGCCTGGGCGTTGTTGCGATAGAAGTCCCAGACTTCCTTCTCGCGGCCGGGCATCTGGCGGGCACGCTCGATCACGGCACGGCCGACCTCGTCGTCGGTCACTGTGATCTTGTTCTTCTCGCCGATCTCGGAGAGCACGAGGCCGAGACGCACGCGGCGGTCGGCGATCTTGCGATACTCTTCCTTCGCCTTGTCCTCGGTGGTGTCCTCGTCGGCAAAGGTCTTGCCGGCGGAATCCATCTCGGCCTTGACCGAGTTCCACATCAGGTTGAACTCCTCGTCGACGAGCGAGGGCGGCGCTTCGAAGCGGTGCGCCTCGTCGAGACGGTCGAGCAGCGCACGCTTGACGCGCTGGCGCGTCGCACCGGCGTACTCGGCAACCAGGCGCTCGCGCGCGGCTTCCTTCAGCTTGTCCAGCGATTCCAGGCCGAGCGTCTTGGCGAACTCGTCGTCGACGGTGAGATCCTGCGGCGCCTCGATCAGCGTCGCGGTGGTCTCGAACTCGGCCGGCTGGCCGGCGAGCTTCTCGCTCATGTAGTTCTTGGGGAACGACACTTTCAGCGTGCGCGTCTCGTTCGCGCCGATGCCGATCAGCTGCTCCTCGAAGCCCGGGATGAAGGTGTTGGATCCGATTGCGACCTGGATGCCCTCGCCGGTGCCGCCCTCGAAGGCTTCGCCGTTGATGGTGCCCTTGAAGTTGATGGTGACGCGGTCGCCGGAAGCGGCCTTGGCGCCCTCACCCTTGTCGGCATAGCCGCGGTTGCTGTCGGCGATGCGCTTGATCGCCTCGTCGACATCCGAATCGGACACGTCAGCGACGGGCTTCTCGACCTGGAAGGTCTTGAAGTCGGCAAGTGCGATGGCGGGCACCACTTCGATCGCGACCGTGTAGGTCAGATCGGTCTTGCCGGTGAGAAGCTCCTCGACCTCGGCCTGCTCGGTCGGCATCGTGATCTTCGGCTCGGTCGCGAGCTTGAAGCCGCGCTCGGAGAACAGCTGGGTGTTGGTGTCGCGGATGGTCTGGTCGATGGTTTCGGCCATCACCGAACGGCCATAGACCTTCTTGAGATGCGTGACCGGCACCTTGCCGGGACGGAAGCCGTTAAGGCGCACCTTGTCCTTGAGGTCGACGAGCTTGGCGCCAGCCTTGGCGTCGAGATCAGACGCGGGAACGCTGATCTTGAACTCGCGCTTCAAACCTTCCGAGAGGGTTTCTGTGACCTGCATGGCGTCCAATCTTCTTCTCGTTCGGTCCCGGCACGCTATCCGCGTCGGGACGCTGTCATTAATCGATCCAGCGCGAGGCAAAACGCCTCAACGCCGGGGGTTCATCGAGCCCGGCCCCAAACGGAAAAACATCCGCGTGGGAGCCAAGGCCCCTCAGTAATCCGTGCAAACGCGATAAGCGCTTGGTGCGGGCGGAGGGACTCGAACCCCCACAACTTTCGTCACTGGAACCTAAATCCAGCGCGTCTACCAGTTCCGCCACGCCCGCGTGAATTTGCATCTAGACCGGCCGCGATGCCGCGGGCGGCCGGGCTTATAGCATGTGCCCGACTGTTCGCAGCAAAAAAATGGCCTGATGGAGGCATCCTTCAAGTAGGCTCGATGGCTGGACTTATCCAGCGCGGCGTGGTCCGGATCAGCCCCATGAAACCGCGGATTTTTGACCTCGATCGGCGCCAGGTTTTGGCCCGGCTGGGTGCCTCCCTCGGCGCCTCGGCGGCCGGGTTCATGACGGCTGGCGCAGCCCCGCTCCCGACCGCGCAGGTCCTCCTTCAGGCCAAGCCAGCGACCCTGGATCTGAGGCCAGGCCGGTCAGCGACGGCGATCTGGGAGCTTGCCGCCGCAAGCCATACCAGGGGTGTCCGTCTCAAGCGCGGCGACCTCTGCGAAGTGGTGTTTCGAAATGACCTACCCGTACCGCTGGCGCCGGCCTGGTACGGCCTCAACGGCGCGGCCGTCGCCGATCCCCAGCGCGGGCGCATGCCCACAGCCCCAGGGGCCACGGAAACATCAACGATTTCAATATCAAGCGCCGGAACCCTGCTGATTGACTTGCGGCTGTTCGAAGGCGGACTGAAGCAACCCTCACGGCCGCTTCCGATTATTGCTGCGGAGACCAGCCCGATCGCCGTCGATCGTGACGAGGTCCTGCTCATCGAGGAATGGCACCTGCGGCCGGATGGCGCCGCCGTGCCCCCGGGTCAGGACCCGAAGGACACGACCCCGCTCTATACGATCAACGGACACACTTCATTCGAACTCTCAGCCTCAGGCAATCAGCGGCTGCGGCTGCGCTTCATCAATGGCTCGCAACGCTCTGTTCTGGCAATCAAATTGGAAAGCCACGAAGTCCGGGTGATGGCTTTGGACGGCCAGCCTGCCGAGCCGTTCCCGGCGCGCAATGGCGCCCTGGTGCTGGCCCCCGGTGCGAGGGCTGACGCTTTCGTCGATGCGACCAAATCGGCTGTATTCCTGCTGCATGACGGAAAGGCGGCGCATACGGTCGGCAACCTGAAGGTCTCCGGCAGGTTTGAGCGGAGCGCACCGTTGGAGCCGGCGCGACCGCTTCCGTCGAACGACCTGCCTGAAAAGCTCGACCTCAAGGGAGCCCTGCGGTTCGATGTCGCGCTCGGCGCGCCCGACACCGGCTGGGCGCGGACCGCAAGCTTTTCCACAGCCTCCCTACCCGCCTTCCGCACCAAAGCCGGCCGCACCATCGTGCTGGCGCTGAAGAACCCCGCTCCCGTTACCACCGTCTTCGCTCTTCACGGCCACCATTTCCGCCTGCTCGACCGCCTCGACGATGGCTGGAAGCCCTACTGGCTCGACACGCTCGCCATCGAGCCCGGCCAGACCGAACGCATCGCCTTCGCCGCGACATCGCCGGGACGCTGGCTGATCGAATCCGTCGCGACCGACTGGGCCGCGCCGCGACTGGTGCGGTGGTACGGGGTGGAGTGAGTCAGCGGCCCGCTCGCGTCCAGACGTACCGCGCATCGGGTTCCTTCTCTTCGTTCCGCGTTCCGTCCGTTTCCTCTCCCAACACGAAGCCGCGCGCTTCGTAAAAACGCCGCGCCCGCGCGTTGCGCTGGAAGGTCCAGAGCTCGAGCCGCTTGTTAGCGCCTTTCGCGACGTCGAGGAGTTCGGTGCCGATGCCGCGCCCATGCGCGGTGGGACGGACATAGAGCTGCTCGATCCAACCATCACGGAATGCGATGATCCCGCTCAGCTCGTCGCCAGTGAAGCATCCCCAGACATGAGAAGTCGGAAAGACGCGCTCGCGATAGAACCAGCGGTCCTCGTCCGGCGTGTGCAGACCGGCGAGCCATGGCATCGCGTGATCGAACGCGATCCGATGGACCTGCGCCGCCGCGCCCATGTCGGTATGCTCAAGCTGCCTGAGCATCAATATTCGATCCCGAGCGCGCTATAGATCCGCCGGTGCACGGCCGGCAGCGTCTCGGTGAGATCTTCGGCAATCAGCCCCGGCCCTGCTTCGCTTGCCGCCTCGCCGTGCATCCACACGCCGATGCTGGCAGCCTCGAACGCCGGCACGCCCTGGGCCAAAAGGCCTGCGATGATGCCGGCGAGCACGTCGCCGGCGCCGGCGGTCGCGAGCCAGGGCGGCGCGTTGGCGGCAATGGTGGCCCGGCCGTCCGGCGCGGCGATCGTGGTGTCCGGGCCCTTCAAGAGCACGATGGCACCGGAACGTTCGGCCGCGGCGCGCACGCGCTCGAGCTTCGAACGCCCGGGTGTCTTGTTGCTGAGGTCGGAAAACAGCCGCGGAAACTCGCCCTCATGTGGCGTCAGCACGACCTTGGCGTCGGGCGCGGACTTGATCGATTCAAACAGCCGCTCGGGATTCGCTGCAAAGCTCGTCAGCGCATCCGCATCGAGCACGACACGGCGCTGCGCCGCGATCACGGTATGAACCATGTCGCAGGTGCGATCACCGACGCCGGCGCCGGGGCCGATCATGCAGGTATTGTATCTGACGTCGCCGAGCAGCTCGGCGAATTCGACCACGGTGTCGACGGGGCGAACCATCACAGCCGTCAGTGCGCTCGCATTGATCACGAGGGCATCGCGCGGCGTTGCGAGCGTCACGAGGCCCGCGCCGGCGCGCAAGGCGCCACGAGCGGCAAGCCGTGCAGCACCGGTCGCGGCGGCATCGCCCGACACCGCCAGCACATGGCCGCGCGCATATTTGTGGCCGTCGATGCGCGGCACTGGGAAGGCAGCGCCCCAGAAATCCGGATCGTTCTCGAAAATCTGCGGCGCGATCTCGTCCAGCACCTGTGCCTCGATACCGATATCGGCGACGCGCACCCGGCCGCAATGCATGCGGCCGGGTAACAAGAGATGCGCGGGCTTCTTGCGGAAGAAGGTGACGGTTTCGGTGGCGTTCACCGCCGCGCCGAGCATTGCCGCGCTGGTGCCGTTGATGCCGCTCGGCAAATCGACGGCGAGCACCGGCGCGCCGTTGGCGTTGATCGCCTCGATCATCGCGCGCGCCTCGCCGTCGACGGGCCGGCTGAGACCCGCGCCGAACAGCGCATCGATGATCAGCGCCGGCTTGCCGATCGCCTGCGGATTGAACGGCAGCACCGGATGCTTCCAGCCGCGCGCGGCCGAAGCCGCATCGCCCTGCAGCTGATCGCGCTCGCACATCAGGATGACCGAGACCTCGCGCCCTTGCGCGGCGAGCTCGGCGGCTGCGACAAAACCGTCACCGCCGTTGTTGCCGGGGCCCGCGACGATCAGGATCGCCCCCTGCTCGACCAGCGCGCCCGCGGCTTCCGCCACCGCCTGCCCCGCGCTCAGCATCAGCTTGAAGCCGGGCGTGCCGGCCGCGATCGAGAGCTGGTCGGCCCGCTGCATTTCGGCGTTGGTCAGAACTTCCATGCCACTTCCCTGGTCCAAACGCCTTTTCAACAGGCATTTCCTGTGCCGCTTCGAAACATCAAACCTTGATCTGCACAGAGATTGAACTGTTTGCCTATTCCGTAGTCTTCGCTATTTTGTGCCAGTTGGCTCCACCATCAGAGATGCTCGTTAATAGGCTGATAACGCTCCAATAATCAGAGCCTTTGCAACTTGGCATAGACCCTGCTTTCGAGGAAGCCGCTTCGGTTCGTCGTGCTCACTGGCTTTATCTGGGTGTGGCCGGCCGTTGTTGCCGGGCTGGTCAGGTCCCGGCATGCCGACGACAAAACTCGTGCGTGAGACAAGCGCATCCTGACGAAGACGTTGCTAATTGATCGAAAGGCCGGGAGGCGCGCAGTGAAGAAAATCGAAGCCATCATCAAGCCGTTCAAGCTCGACGAGGTGAAGGAAGCGCTTCAGGAAGTTGGCCTGCAGGGCATCACCGTGACCGAGGCGAAGGGTTTTGGTCGCCAGAAGGGTCACGCCGAGCTTTACCGCGGCGCAGAATACATCGTCGACTTCCTGCCCAAGGTGAAGATCGAGATCGTGATCGGCGACGACCTGGTGGAACGCGCGATCGACGCGATCCGCCGTGCCGCGCAAACCGGGCGCATCGGCGACGGCAAGATTTTCGTCTCCAATATCGAAGAGGCGATCCGCATCCGAACCGGCGAATCCGGGCTGGACGCTATCTGAGCCGGGTGCTATCCCGCATTTTGCGACACTCTGAAAGAAAAAAGGCTGCTTCGGCGGCCTGATTTCGTTTGTGCGGTTGCGCAAAACTCGCCGAAAGCGAGAACGAATCTGCTCACCTGGAAACCGACCCGCAGAGCCAAAAGGGGTATGCATGAAGACCGCCAAAGACGTCCTGAAAGCAATCAAGGACAACGACGTTAAGTACGTCGACCTGCGCTTCACCGATCCGCGCGGCAAGTGGCAGCACGTGACGTTCGACGTCAGCATGATCGACGAGGACGTATTCGCCGAAGGAACGATGTTCGACGGCTCCTCGATCGCCGGCTGGAAGGCGATCAACGAGTCCGACATGTGCCTGATGCCCGATCCGGTGACCGCGACGATCGACCCGTTCTTCGCCGAGACCACCATGGTCATCACCTGCGACGTGCTCGAGCCGACCACCGGCGAGCCCTACAACCGCGACCCCCGCGGCATCGCCAAAAAGGCGGAAGCCATGGTGAAGTCGATGGGCGTGGGCGACAGCGTGTTCGTCGGTCCCGAAGCCGAATTCTTCGTGTTCGACGACGTGCGCTATTCGGCCAATCCATACAACACCGGCTTCCGGCTCGACTCCTCGGAGCTGCCGATCAACTCCGACACCGAATATGAAGGCGGCAATCTCGGCCACCGCATCCGCACCAAGGGCGGCTACTTCCCGGTGCCCCCGCAGGACTCGGTGCAGGACATGCGCTCCGAAATGCTCGGCGCCATGGCCAAGATGGGCGTCAAGGTCGAGAAGCACCATCACGAAGTCGCTTCCGCCCAGCACGAGCTCGGCATGAAGTTCGACACGCTGACGCTGATGGCCGACCACATGCAGATCTATAAGTACGTCGTGCACAACGTCGCGCAGGCCTACGGCAAGACGGCGACGTTCATGCCGAAGCCGGTCTACGGCGACAACGGCTCGGGCATGCACGTGCACCAGTCGATCTGGAAGGACGGCAAGCCGGTGTTCGCCGGCAACAAATATGCCGACCTGTCGGAGACCTGCCTCCACTATATCGGCGGCATCATCAAGCACGCCAAGGCGATCAACGCCTTTACCAACCCGTCGACCAACTCCTACAAGCGTCTGGTCCCGGGCTATGAGGCCCCCGTGCTGCTCGCCTATTCCGCGCGCAACCGCTCGGCCTCCTGCCGCATCCCCTATACCGCTTCGCCGAAGGCCAAGCGTGTCGAGGTGCGCTTCCCCGATCCGATGGCCAATCCCTATCTCGGCTTCGCCGCGATGCTGATGGCCGGCCTCGACGGCATCAAGAACAAGATCGATCCGGGTCCGGCGATGGACAAGGACCTCTACGATTTGCCGAAGGAAGAGCTGAAGCAGATCCCGACCGTGTGCGGTTCGCTCCGCGAGGCGCTCGAGAACCTCGACAAGGACCGCGGCTTCCTCAAGGCCGGCGGCGTGTTCGACGACGACTTCATCGACGCCTACATCGAGCTGAAGATGACCGAAGTCGCCCGCTTCGAAATGACCCCGCATCCGGTCGAGTTCGAGATGTACTATTCGGGCTAAGTGGCTCGATCGATCACCACATGCGAAAGGCGCCCTTCGGGGCGCCTTTTTGTTTGAGCCATCAACTTTCGTTCTGCATCTGACTCCACTTCGTTCTCAAGGAACGAATCGGAATCGCAAAAATCACCGCGCAGCAATTCTTGCTGATTGGTTTACTGCGTCAGAGATATTGCGAGCGCAGTTCGTCGCTTGCTCACTTGTCCGAAAAGCTCACCTCGATCTGCTCGACGACTGGCCCCCATTTGAGCAGCTTGCCATTGTCAGAGGGTATCCTCTCCGCTGACAAATCTGGCGCGGAATTGTTGTCCTTGCCGAAACGCACGCCTACGCGACAGCCACCCGGCAACTTCCCATCGAGCTTTCCGCCCTTCCAACTCACGACGAAGCCGCTGAAATCCGAGTCAAATCCGTGAACGAGAAACGGTTTGCCGTTGATCTTCTGCACCTCGGCCAATGTCGAGCCGATGGTCACACCGGCCACATTCCAGTGGCTCGCCTTCGCGGAATTGCGCAAGGTGAGGCGCGCGACGCGGCTCATCGTCTCGTCCGCAAAGGCCACCTCGATGCGCCAGTCCACGCTACGCGGCAACAGGACAAGTCCCCGGTAGGTGATGTCCTCCACGCCTGTGGAGAGATTGTCCTCCATCACAGCTTCCTGGCCGTAGCGCTGCATCAGGCTCTTTGCGGAATCGCCGGCCGAAACCGGCGATGAACAGGTGACCGGTCCATCCGACAGCGGCGTGGTTTGGGCGAGCGCAGGAGTTGCGAACAGGACAAGAGCAGCGATGGTCGTGTGGCGGATCATCGGGATGCCATTCACCGCCGCGCAGCCGCCTAAGCCACCGCCTTCTGCTTCGCCACCATCGCCTCGCCAAACGCCTCGAACAGCTTGCGATTGATCGGGTTGCGTTGCGGGTCGTATTCGGCGTGCCATTGCACTCCGAGTGCGAAGGTTGGAGCCTCCGCGATGCGGATCGCCTCGATGGTGCCGTCCTCGGCGGTGCCCTCGATCAGGACGCGTTTGCCGGGATCGAGGATGCCCTGCCCGTGCAGCGAATTGACCCGGATCTTCTCGCAGCCGAGGAGCTTCGCAAAGGCACCGCCCGGCGTGAGGTCGACGTCGTGACGGTCGGCGAACACGACGGTCGGATCGGGATGGATCTCGCCATTCTCGAGCCTGGGCATGCGGTGGTTCATGCGGCCGGGAATTTCGCGGATCTCGGGGTGCAGCGAGCCGCCGAAGGCGACGTTCATCTCCTGCAGACCCCGACAGATGCCGAACAGCGGGATACCACGCGAGACGCAGGCGACCGAAAGCGCCAGCGCGACCTCGTCGCGGTGGATGTCGTAGGGCTCGTGCTTCTCGCAAGGGTCGACGTTGAAGCGGGTCGGATGCACGTTGGCGCGGGCACCCGTCAGCACGATGCCGTCGACGGCATCGAGCAATGCGGCGATGTCGGTGATATCAGGGGAGCCCGCGAACATCATCGGCAAGCCGCCGGAAACCTCGGCCACCGCGCGCAGATTGCGCTCGCCGACCATCTGGACCTGAAATCGATTTTCGACGCGATGGGCGTTCCCGATCACGCCGACGACCGGCTTTCTCATCTTCCGTTCCGACCTCCCGCCGAAAAAGATTCCCAAACATGCCTCCCGGATGGAACAAATTCAACAGAAGGGATCGCGGGACGGCAATGCTATTTTCGCGCAAATCCCAGACGTCGGGGCCCCCGGCAGGGTCCGCGGCGTTGGCTTATGGCTGCCGCCGCGGTCTTCGGGCGTACGGCCCGGCTTGATCCCCGGTCAGATTTCACGAAAGAGTGCGTGCCGCCCGCTCGGAAAAGGACCTGATGTGACCGTCTCCAGAGATGAACAGCCCCAAACCCGCACCGATCTCGCCTGGGCGATCGCGCTTGGCGGCATCGCCGTCGTGCTGTTCACCGCAATGCTGGTCTTCACCTGGTACTTTGCGACCACCCTGTTGCTGATCTTCACCGGCATGCTGCTCGGCGTCGGCCTCAACGCGCTCGCCAATGCGCTCGGCCGCCATGTCCGCTTACCGCATACCCTGCGGCTGGCAATCGTCTGCGTCGCCCTGGCGGTCATGCTCTCCGGCGTCGCCTATCTCGGCGGCGCGACCATTGCGCAGCAGGCTTCGCTGCTCAGCACCACCATCAAGTCGCAGATCTCGCATGTGAGATCGTACCTCGAGAGCCACGGCATCGACACCAGCGTCTTCGACCTCGGCAATGCCACCTCCGCTGCGTCCCCGGCCGATGCGGCGGCGTCGCCGGCGCCGAACCAGAATTCGCGCGGACCGTTGCCGGGCGCGGGCGCACTTGCCTCCAGCGGTGGAGCGATCGTCAGTCAGACCTTCAAGCTGCTGTTCGGCGCGATCAGCGCCGTCGGCAACATTTTCATCGTGTTGTTTCTCGGGCTCGCCTTCGCAGCGCAACCCGGCGTCTATCACGACGGCCTGCTGTTCCTCACTCCGGCCAGGCATCGCATCCGTGCCACCCTGATCGTCGACCGCATCGGCGAGACGCTGGAGCGCTGGCTGATCGCCCAGATGATCGTGATGATCGCGGTCGGCCTCGTCACCTGGATCGGGCTTGCCATCATCGGCATCCCCGGCTCGTTCATCCTGGGGATCCAGGCCGGGCTGCTCGCCTTCATCCCGACCGTCGGCGCCATCATCGCCGGCGTCGTCGTGGTGCTGGCGAGCCTCGCCTCGGGCTGGATCCCGGCGCTATCGGCACTGATCCTGTTCCTCGGCGTGCATGCGATGGAGAGCTATGTGCTGACGCCGCTCCTCCAGCGCCAGGCGCTGGACATCCCGCCGGGGACGCTGTTCGCGTTCCAGATCCTGCTCGGCGTCGTCTTCGGAATCTGGGGCCTCGCGCTGGCGCTGCCCCTCGTCGCCATCGCCAAGGTCATGATCGACCACTTCAAGACGTATGAGGCGCCGCCCCTGGCAGCATGATCCGGACCCGAAGGGCCGCGTTAGCGCAAAGTGCGCAGTGGTTTTCCCTCGCGACATCAGCGGAACGCATTTGCGCGAAGATCATGCTCAAACAACAGAGGCGGAGTGACCTCGATCAGGTCGTCAGCACGGTCTCGGTGTGCTCGACCTCGGGCGGCGAGGCAAAGTACTGGCCGACGAGGCCGCGCCATTCGGTAAAATTCTCGGAGCCGCGGAAATCGACGGTGTGGTTCTCCAGCGTGGCCCACTTGACCATCAGCCGGTAGCGCTGCGGCTTCTCGATCGACTTGTGCAGCTCAAAACCGTGAAAGCCCTTGGAGCGGCCGAAGGCGGCCTTGGCCCTGGCGACGGCGGCCTCAAAATCCTTCTCGCTGCCCGGCTTGACGTCGATTTGCGCGATCTCGGTGATCATCGTTTCCACCCCTTTTGTTTGGTGGCCGTATCTACCGCAGCCGGGGCCAAAGAAAAAGGCGCCGAAACGGCGCCCTGCCCGGCCGAAAATGCGCCGCTCTCAGGCAAATAGCAGCGCGGTGCCGAGGACGATCATCGTGCAACCGATGAACAATGCGACCGGCCAGAAGCTGCGGGCCTGCGTGTAGCGCCCCTGTGCGCGACGCTCGGCGATGAGCGCCGTCTCGTATTCGTCCGCAGTCGAGAACAGACAGGCGAAACCACCGCGTGCCGAGCTCGCTGCGGCTTCGAGCGACATCAGGGCAGCTTGCGGGTTCTGTCGACGGATCGATTCCATGACCGCAATGGTAGGAACCGAATGGTAAACAGACGATTACCGCAAACACAATCCATCTCAGGCGGTCGCCGGCTGCGTCTTTGGTACACCGATCCGCGCGGCGCTCTGGCGGCGCCAGTTCTCCAGCGATAGCGGCAGCTCCTCCGCCGCCTCGACGCGGTTTCGGCCGCCGCGCTTGGCCTGGTAGAGCGCCGTGTCGGCCGAGGCGAGCAGCACCTCGAGCTCGGTGCCGGCGGGGCCGCCCGCAACGCCAATGCTGACGGTGGTGTCGACCGCACCACCATCGACCACCACGCCTGACGTCTCGAAGGCCTCGCGCACGCGCTCGGCGACCAGCACGCCTTCCTCCAGCGCGCAGGGCAGAAGTGCCGCAAATTCCTCACCGCCGATGCGACCCGAAAGGTCCGAGATGCGGAGATTGTTGACGACCACGGCCGAGAACAATTTCAGCATTTCGTCGCCGGCGGGATGGCCGAAGCGGTCGTTGATCGACTTGAAATGGTCGATGTCGAAGATCATCACCGTGACCGGGCGGCCACCCTTGGCCTCGCGCTCGATCATCCGCGCGCAGGCTTCCGAGAAGCCGCGGCGGTTGAGCATGCCGGTCAAGGGATCGGTCGACGCAGCGGTGCGATGCGCGGTGACGGTGCGCTCGGACACCAGCATGAAGATCACGAACACGGTGCCGACGGCGTAGAGCACGAGCTCGACCGCGAATACGGTGACCCAGACGCTCCCGGAGAAGCCGGAATCGTTCGGACGCAGGAAGCTGCCGAGCAGGATCGGCAGCATCAGCACACAGCCGTGCATGACAGGCACGACGAAAGCGGGCCAGCGCCGTTGCAGGCTCTTGCGCCGTTCGACCCAGAGCTCGCTCGCGGTCAGCGCCGCATAGATCGAGACGATGCCGGCGCCGATGAGCATGCGCAGCATCGACGCTGTGGGATCGAGCAGCGTCGCGGCCGCGACCCAGGCGAGCGCGCCGAGCACGAGACCCGGCCAGTTCGGCTTGCGGCCGTGGAAGACGCGCGCCGCGTTCCACACCATGCCGCAGGCGACGAAGCCGACGGCATTGAGCGCGAGGTAAAGATGCTGGCCGAGCTTGTCGCCGGTCGCGGTCCACAGCGCGACGGAAGCCGCGCCGAGCAGATAGGCGGTGCCCCACCATTTCAGCGCGGGGCTGTTCTCCTGCTTGCCGAAAAACACCATCATGGCGCCGAGCAAAGCGGCGATCATCGTGGCGACCAAATAGAGCGTGATGCTATCGAGCGACATCATGTCGGCCCCCTTCTAAACATAGCAGTTACGCGATCGGCACATCCGATTTGCGCGCCCTTCCAGATGCGACGCTATGTCCGGCGAGTTCCATTCAGGTTTTCACGCGGCCCCAAGTTTTCGGGAAACACGCGTTCAATTTGCGCACAAACGAACAACAAAAAAGGCGCTGAAATCAGCGCCTTTTTGCATCTCATTGAAGCCGCTTTCGCGGCGAATGTGACCGAAGCGATTAACGCTTCGAGAACTGGAAGGACCGGCGGGCCTTGGCCTTGCCGTACTTCTTGCGCTCGACCACGCGGGAGTCGCGGGTCAGGAAGCCGCCCTTCTTGAGCACGCTGCGCAGCTCGGGCTCGAAGTAGGTCAGAGCCTTGGAGATGCCGTGACGCACGGCGCCAGCCTGACCGGACAGACCGCCGCCGGCGACGGTGCAGATCACGTCGTACTGGCCGGAACGGGCGGCCACCGAGAACGGCTGCTCGATCATCATGCGCAGCACCGGACGGGCGAAATAGACCTCGACCTCACGCGAGTTGACGGTGACCTTGCCGGCGCCCGGCTTGATCCAGACGCGGGCGACCGCGTCCTTGCGCTTGCCGGTGGCGTAGGCGCGGTTGAACTTGTCGACCTTCTTCTCGTGCTTGGGCGCATCGGGCGCCGCTGCGGTCTTGAGCTGCGAGAGCTGGTCGAGCGACTGGATGGATTCGGCCATGTTATGCGGCCCTCGTGTTCTTGCGGTTCAACTTCGCGATGTCGATCTTCTCGGGCGTCTGGGCCTCGTGCGGATGATCGGCGCCGCCGTAAACACGGAGGTTACCCATCTGGACGCGACCGAGCGGACCACGCGGGATCATGCGCTCGACGGCCTTCTCGAGCACGCGCTCGGGATGCTTGCCCTCGAGGATCTGGCGCGCAGTGCGCTCCTTGACGTGGCCGACGTAACCGGTGTGCTTGTAGTAGGTTTTCTGCTCGCGCTTGCGGCCGGTGAGGACCGCATGCTGGGCGTTGATGATGATGACGTTGTCGCCGCAATCAACGTGCGGGGTGTAGGTCGGGAGGTGCTTGCCGCGCAGACGCATGGCGACGATGGTGGCGAGACGGCCGACGACCAGACCCTTGGCGTCGATCAGCACCCACTTCTTCGTCACCTCAGCCGGCTTTGCCGAAAAGGTTTTCATATCGGAGTTTCCGTGGACGGGAGATATCGGCGCGAACACCGCACCGGACTGGGCGGGTTTCTAGAGAAGAGACGCGCGACGGTCAATGCCCGGCGAATGAAATTAATAAAGCAAAATCAATAACTTAAAATTATGGTGCGATATTACCTGCGAAAAGCTCAAACATTTGGAATGGAATAGGTCGAAGTGACATGGGCAATGGGATCGGGTGAAGTCCCGGACAACAGGTTCACCTCCCCAACCGCAAGGCGCTTGCCAAGCTTGAGCAGCCGGGCCTCCGCCAGCACGTCCTGCCCCGGCTGGCCCTTGCGCAGGAAGTTGATGTTGAGATTGGTGGTCACCGCGAGCCCGATCGGCCCGATCGCCGACAGCAGCACCACGTACATGGCGAAATCGGCGAGTGCCATCAGCGTCGGACCGGACACGGTTCCACCCGGTCGCAGCATCCGTTCGCTATAGTGCTGGCGCAGAAGGCAGGTCTGGCCATCCGCGCTCTCGATCGTGATGTCGTCGCCGCTGAAGGCCTGGGGAAATTCGTCGCGGAGAAACTGCTCGAGCTCCGCCACGCTCATTTTCGCTGTCGCCATGCCGTTCCCCACCCTCGCTTCACGTCCCCTGTTACATTAGGCTATCTGCATCATCCAATCGCAATAATCCAACCGGAAACGCCGCAATGTCCACCCAGGCCGCCCGCGCCCCCTCCCCGCATCAGCCAATTCTGCTGCGCGAAATAGTCGGCCCCATCGCGGTCCTGACCCTCAACCGGCCGGCGGCGCGCAACAGCCTGTCGACGGCGATGATCGCGACCCTGCACGCCGAGCTCGATGACATCGGCAACGACAACGCCGTCCGCGGCGTCGTGATCGCGGCCAATGGTCCCGCCTTCTCGGCCGGGCACGACATGAAGGAACTGACCGCGCGCCGTGCCGACCCCGATCGCGGCCGCGCCTATTTCGCCGATATCCTCGGGCGCTGTTCGGCAACGATGCAGCAGGTCACCGCCCTGCCCCAGCCGGTGATCGCCGCAGTCGAAGGCACGGCGACCGCCGCCGGCTGCCAGCTCGTCGCGAGCTGCGATCTTGCGATTGCATCTGATACGGCGAGTTTCGCCACGCCCGGTGTCGACATCGGCCTTTTCTGCTCGACGCCAATGGTGGCGCTGTCGCGCAACGTGCCACGCAAGCAGGCGATGGAGATGCTGCTGACGGGCGAGCCGGTCCCGGCCGCGCGCGCCCGCGAGATCGGCCTCGTCAATCGCGTGGTCCCCGCCGGTACCGAACGCGACTCCGCGATTGCGCTGGCGCAACAGGTCGCGCTCAAATCGGCCTACACGGTCAAGCTCGGCAAGGAGGCGTTCTACCGCCAGGCCGAGATGAGCCTTGCCGATGCCTATCGCTATGCGGCAGAGGTGATGACCGAGAACATGATGGCCCGCGACGCCGAGGAAGGCATCGGCGCCTTCATCGAGAAGCGCACGCCGACATGGCGGGATGAGTAGTTGTCACACCGTCATTCCGGGCGGCTCGAAGAGCCGACCCGGAATCTCGAGATTCCGGGTTCGATGCTTCGCATCGCCCCGGAATGACGAATGAAGGATCACATGAATCACGACGCCTATCCCGACAATTACATCCGCGGCATCCTCAACAGCGTGAAGTCGATCGCGATGGTCGGCGCCTCGCCGGTCAATGTGCGGCCGAGCTACTTCGCGTTCAAATATCTGGCGCAGCGCGGCTACGACATGATCCCGGTCAATCCCGGCCATGTCGGCAAGGACCTGCTCGGCAAGCCCTTCGTCGCCTCGCTGCGCGACATCGGACGTCCCGTCGACATGATCGACATTTTCCGCAACTCCAGCCACATCATGCCCGTCGTCGAGGAAGCCCTCCTGCTCGATCCGTTGCCGAAGGTGATCTGGATGCAGCTTGGCGCGCGTGACGATGCGGCTGCGGAAAAGGCCGAGGCAGCCGGTATCAAGGTCGTGATGAACCGCTGCCCGAAGATCGAATATGGCCGGTTATCGTCCGAAATCTCCTGGATGGGCGTCAACTCGCGCACGCTCAGCTCCAAGCGCGCACCGGCGCCGACGCAGGGCATGCGTCTATCCCTCGATCGGATGAGTGTCGGCGGCGGCGACACCGCAGCCTCCAATCGCGCAGCCAAAAACAAGAGCGAGCAAAGCTGACGCATTTGCGAAGGATTTGTTTCGCGGACGCGTCAATCGGTAGCATGACCGTTACGATGTGAAGCCGCAGCTTGACGCCGGGCACGGCGCCGATCAGCATGCCGCGCGATTTCAGACCACAAGAACAGGACGCCTCAATGAGCGATCGCCTTCCGGGATTTTCGACCCTCGCCGTGCATGCCGGTGCACAGCCCGATCCAACCACCGGTGCGCGCGCGACTCCGATTTATCAAACGACATCCTTCGTCTTCAACGATGCCGACCACGCCGCCTCGCTGTTCGGCCTGCAGGCGTTCGGCAACATTTATACCCGCATCGGCAACCCGACCAACGCGGTGCTGGAAGAGCGCGTCGCCGCGCTTGAAGGCGGCACCGCCGCGCTTGCGGTGGCCTCTGGCCATGCGGCACAGGTCGTGGTGCTGCAGCAATTGCTGCAGCCCGGCGACGAGTTCATCGCCGCCCGAAAACTCTATGGCGGCTCGATCAACCAGTTCACGCATGCGTTCAAGAGTTTTGGCTGGAACGTGGTGTGGGCCGATCCCGATGACGTCGCAAGCTTCGAGCGCGCGGTGACGCCGCGCACGAAGGCGATCTTCATCGAGTCCATTGCCAATCCCGCCGGCAGCATCACCGACATCGAGGCGATCTCGACGGTAGCGAGCAAGGCCGGCGTGCCGCTGATCGTCGACAACACGCTGGCGACGCCCTACCTGTGCCGACCCAAGGACCATGGCGCCGACATCGTGCTGCACTCGCTGACGAAGTTCCTCGGCGGTCACGGCAATTCGCTCGGCGGCATCATCGTCGACGCCGGCACCTTCGATTGGTCGACCGGCGGCAAATATCCGATGCTGTCGGAGCCGCGGCCGGAATATCACGGCATCCGGCTCCAGGAGACCTTTGGCAATTTCGCTTTTGCGATCGCCTGCCGTGTGCTGGGCCTGCGCGACCTCGGACCGGCGCTGTCGCCGTTCAATGCCTTCATGATCCTCACCGGCATCGAGACGCTGCCGCTGCGCATGCAGAAGCACTGCGACAACGCCAAGGCGGTCGCCGAATTCCTCGCCGGCCATCCCGCGGTGGCCTCGGTAAGCTATGCGGGCCTTGCCAGTGACAGGTACAACCAGCTCGCGCGCAAATATGCGCCGAAGGGCGCGGGTGCCGTGTTCACCTTCAGCCTGAAGGGCGGCTATGACGCCGGCGTCAATTTGGTGTCGAAGCTGCAGCTGTTCTCGCACCTCGCCAATGTCGGCGACACCCGCTCGCTCGTCATTCACCCGGCCTCGACCACGCACAGTCAGCTCGACGACGCGGCCAAGGTGAAGTCCGGCGCCGGCCCCGACGTGGTGCGGCTCTCGGTCGGCATCGAGGACAAGGAAGACCTGATCGCGGACCTGGAGCAGGCGCTGAGCGCGTAACTGCTCTCGTTCCGGGGCGGTGCGCAAAACCGCCCCGGAACGACTGCGCCGGTTAACAGTCATTAACCATACGTGCTCCATACATCATCACTGGATCACCTTTGATTCGGAGCCGATGATGCTGCGCTGGATGGTACCTGCCCTTGCGGCAACGCTGACGGTTTCAGCCGCAATTGCCGCCGATCTGCCTGCTCATCCGAAGCGACGGGCCACAGCTCCACCAAAGGTCTATGTCGAGACCGATCCGGATGCGCTGATCTCGCCGGCCGACGGCGTCGGCAGCTACATCAGCAATCTGCCCGGAACGCCGCTGTTGCCGGGCTCGCACACGCTGCCAGGCTATTACGGGCGTCCCTGGGACTACGACTATCAGGGCTCGTATTATGGCGGGAAGCAGGTCGATTATTTCTGGCGCCTGCCCTACTCGTGCGGCATCTATGGATATTGCTGATCGCCGGGCTGAGAGTGATCAGCCGACCGGGACCGCAAGCAATTGCGCCTCAGTCGATTGCCGCGACGCCAGCCGTTCCGCCTGCATCACCGCCAACACCAGCACGACGATCGCAACGGCCTGGTGCGACAGTGCGAGATCGATCGGCACCTGGTTCAGCAGCGTCAGAATGCCGAGCACCGCCTGCAGGCTCACGGCCGCGAGCAGCCACAGCGCACCGCTCGCTGCAGAGCCGGCCCGCGTGCGCACCGCATCGAATGCGTGCAGGGCCGCCAGCGTGAACAGCAAGTAAGCCGCCATGCGGTGCTCGAACTGCACCGTCAGCACATTGTCGAACATGTTGCGCCACCACGGCGTCTCAAACCATAGCCGCTCTGCGGATGGAATGAACGCCCCGTCGATCTGCGGCCAGGTGTTGTAGGCGCGTCCCGCGCGCAGGCCTGCGACCAGCGCACCGAAATAGATCTGAATGAAGGTCACGACCACCAGTATGGCGCTCGTGAGCCGCAATCGCACTGGGACTGCAAGCTGCGGCCGATCAGCAAGCCGTCGCACCGTCCAGACGATGCCGGCAAAGATCAGCAGCGCCAGCACCAGATGCGTGGCCAGCCGATATTGCGACACCTCGACCCGCTCTGAGAGCCCGGATGCCACCATCCACCAGCCAACCGCCCCCTGGAGGCCGCCGAGCGCGAACAGCAGCCACAGCCGCCGCTTCAATTCACCGGACAGACCGCGGCGCCACAGGAAGAACAGGAACGGCAGCAGATAGGCGACGCCGATGAAACGGCCGAGCAGCCGATGGCTCCATTCCCACCAGAAGATCTGCTTGAACTCGGAGAGCGACATCCCGGCGTTGAGCTCGCGATATTGCGGGATCTTCTTGTAGGCCTCGAAGGCATCCGACCATTGCGCCTCCGACATAGGCGGCAGGCTGCCGGTGACCGGCTTCCACTCGACGATCGAGAGACCGGATTCCGTCAGTCGTGTCGCGCCGCCGACCAGCACCATCAGCGCGATCAGGCCGGCCACGGTGATCAGCCACCAGCGCACGGCGCGATGCGGGTTGGTCGGGGCGGAAATCGTCGTCATTTCAGAGGCAAAACCAGGACTTGAAGGCTTGAACCGGACTGCGTGCCCCTTATAGTCCCCCGCTCCCGCAGCGCAAGTTACGCGAAAGCCGCAAGTCCCCGCTATGACGATCTGCACACGCAAGTTCCTCGGCGCCATCCTGCTCCTGATGCTGGCCACCGTCTGGGCGCTGCTCGGCATGGCGGCGGCGCAGATGCCATGGATCGCCGAGTCCGGATGGCGGCAGGCAATCTATTACGTGGTGGTTGGAATGGGCTGGGTGCTGCCGGCAATGCCAATCGTGAGCTGGATGCAGCGGCCTGATCGCGCCAAATCCGGTTCGTAGCCTCTAGCTCGTAGCGCTGCCCGTCGGTTTCACCGGCGCGAAGGCAACTCCCGACACCAGCACCCGCAGCATGCGCAGCGAGCGCACCCTGCCGTCCCAGGAAATCCGCGGCAACGCGCGCAGATTGGTCCGCCCTTCCGAATCCACGATTCCCGGGATCGTCGAGACGGCGCTGACAAAGCCGGCCTCCTCCGCCATCACGACATGGTTGCGTCGAAACGAAGCGCGGTCGCCGAACGGAAACGCCAGATGTCGGATCTCGCGGCGGAACGATGCTTCCGCGACCGCCTTGCCCATCGTCATCTCGCGCAGCGCGGCCGGGTCCTTCATGTTGGCGAGAACGGGATAGTTCACGGTCGCGCTGCCGATCGTCACCCGTGGATCCGCAGCGAGCCTGGCCAGATCCTCCCAGTCCATCGATGCCTCGCGCGAGAGGGCGGCGAGATCGATGCGATAACGTGTGCAGAGATCGGCGATCGCAACCGACAGATCCGCCGGCGAGAGCGAACGCAGCCAGCCCTCGAGATGCGAAAACAATGCCTGCTTCTCGGCGATACCGGTCACGGTGAAGCGCTGTTCCTTGTCGCCCATCATCAGGCTGATCCGGCTCTCGCGCGCGATCACCTGCTCCAGCCCGAGCCACCACGCTTCGCCGACGCCATCGGGAAACGCGGTGGGAACGTAGAGCGTGAACGGCACGGCGTGGCGCGCCAGCACCGGAAAGGCAAAGCTGATGAGGTCCTTGGATGCGCCGTCGAAGGTGAGCGCAACGAAGCGCCGCTTCTCCGGCAGTGTCACGGCGCGCCGGCAGACCTCGTCCATGCCGAGAAAGTCATAGTTCCAGCGCTTGAGGGCGCGAATGGCACGGTCGAGAAATTGTGGCGTGACCTCGTGTTCGCGCAGCGGCTGGAATGCACCGCTCCGGCGAGGACGCACGTGCTGAAGGTGCAGGATCGCGCCTGCACCGCGGCTGCGCAGCAAGGGCTGGCCGCTGAACCATGCCAGTTCGAGCCGCAACCGCTCCAGCCATCTGTCGTCGGATGCCAATATCCCACCTTCGCGCTCGCCGGCAGCCCGTACCGTCGGCCACTGTCATTACCCTTTGTTGACATTTGTTTGCAAAGGTCGGCCACAGGCCGAACTGGGTATTTTTCAGCTTTCTCGACAGGTTTCGCGAATGACCATGGCTGCGGCGATGCAAAGCCCGACGGCAGAATCGCCAGCGCGGTCGAAAGCGAGCCGCATCGCGCATGTCGAGGTCGTCACTGATCTCGGCCAGGCCGAGGCAGTCTGGCGCGCTTTCGAAGAGCCCGGCCATCTTTCCACCCCCTATCAGCGGTTCGATTTATTGAGCCCCTGGCAGCGGCTGGTCGGAAGCCACGAAGGCGCCCGCCCCTTCGTCGTGATCGCCCGTGACACCGAGCACAATCCCCTCACCCTGCTTCCGCTCGCACTGCGCCAAGGCCACGGCGTGCGTACGGCTTGTTTCATGGGCGGCAAGCACACCACGTTCAACATGGGCTTGTGGAATGCCGAGTTCGCGGCACAAGTCGTTGCCGCCGATCTCGATGCGCTGTTTGCACCGCTGCGCGATCAGGTGGACGTCCTCGCTCTGACTCAGCAGCCGAAGCGCTGGCACGATCAGCAGAACCCATTCGCTCTCTTGTCGCAGCAGAGCCCCATTAACGGCTGCCCGCTGCTCGTGATGGAGCCGGGCGGGCCGCCGGCATCCCGGATCACCAATTCGTTCCGCCGCCGGCTGAAGAGCAAGGAGAAGAAGCTCCAGGCGCTCTCCGGTTACCGCTATCACCTTGCCACAACGGAGGCGGACGTTACGCGCCTGCTCGACTGGTTCTTCCGCATCAAGCCGGCAAGGATGGCCGAGCAGAAGCTGCCGAACGTATTTGCCGACCCCGGCGTCGAGCAATTCATCCGCAGCGCCTGCCATGCTCCGCGTGGCGAAGGCCGTGTCATCGACATCCATGCGCTCGAGTGCGACGATGAAGTGATCGCGATCTTCGCCGGCGTCGCCGACGGTCAGCGCTTCTCGATGATGTTCAACACCTACACGCTGTCCGAGCACGCCCGCTATAGCCCGGGCCTGATCCTGATGCGCTACATTATCGACCGCTGCGGCGAGCGCGGCTACCACGCACTCGACCTCGGCATCGGCTCGGACGACTACAAGCGCATGTTCTGCAAGAGCGACGAGGACATTTTCGACAGCTTCGTGCCGCTGACCTCACGCGGCAGGCTCGTTGCGATGGCGATGTCCTCGCTGAACCGCGGCAAGCGCCTGGTGAAGCAGAACCAGATGTTGTTCGACCTGGCGCGCAGGTTGCGGCAGGCGTTCGGGTAGCAGACCCGGCTCTAACTCTATCGCCTGGGAGCCGCCTTCTCTCGGACCTACGCCGCCGCCACGCGCGGCGTCTCAGCGGCATCCGACGTCTGCACCGGCCGGGCCAGCATCGTCACGTCGCTGAAGCCGACGGCTTTGAGCTGCTCGCACATCAGCGTGCGCGCATCGGTATCCATCGAGGCATCGGGAACCACGACGGCGCGGGCATTCGCCGTCAAGAGATCGGCCGGCAGCTCGGAAGCGGTGCCGGCGTCGAGCACCACATAGTCGTAAGCGCGCAACAGGGCGTCGACCGCAAGCGTCACGCGCGGCGACTGCAGCAGGCTGTGGTCGAAGCCGGGACGGCCGGCCATGACCAGATGCAGCCGCGAGAGCTTGTCGCGGGTGATGACCTGCGCAAACGAAGCCTGCCCCTGCATCAATTCGGCAAGGCCCGGCGCCGAAGCGTCGACAGAGACGGCAGCAAAGGTCGGCGAGGATGCGGCGAGATCGATCACCACGACGCGCGCGTCGCGCGCCAGATGCCGGGCCAGCGTCAACGCTGAAAGCGTGATGGCCTCACCCGAGGCGGTACCGAGGACGGTGACCTTTTTCGCGTTGGCCCCGGCTGCCCTCAGGCTCTCGGCCAGCTGCCCGATCTCGGCGAGCGCGCTGACATCGGCATCGGCCGTGATGCCCGGCTGGAGCGGCGCCGGATCCATCTCCGCCTCGTCAACCGCAGGCGCGCGGCGAACCGCCGCGGGCGCGAGCGTGGCGACGGCGCGCGGCGCGGTCTGGCGCAGCAGCTCGCCGGTGACGACGAGACCGGACGACAGCAGCAGCGTCGCCAGCGTCGCGATCAGCACGATCGGCAGCTTCTTCGGATAGGCGGGCATGTTGGAGACGATGGCGCGCGAGATGATGCGACCCTCAGCCGGCGCGGAATCGATACTCTCGCGCGTGCTGGCTTCGCGGTACTTGCCAAGATAGGTCTCGAGCAGGTCGCGCTGCGCCTTGGCTTCTCGCTCCAGCGCGCGAAGCTGCACGTCCTGGCCGTTGGTCGAGGTCGCCTGCCTCTTGAGCTGTTCGAGGCTCGTGGTCAGGCCGTCGACCCGGCCGCCGGCGATCCGCGCATCGTTTTCCAGCGAGCGCGAGATCTTGGCCGCCTCGTCGCGGATCTGATTGTCGAGGTCGCCGAGCTGCGCCTTCAATTCCTTGATGCGCGGATGATTGCCGAGCAGCGTGGACGACTGTTCGGCGAGCTGTGCGCGCAGCGTTACCCGCTGCTCCGACAGGCGCCGCATCAACTCGGAGTTGACGACCTCGGATGCCTCGATCGGCTTGCCGCTCTGAAGCATCTCCTTGATCAGCCGCGCCTTGGATTCCGCATCGGCCTTCAGCGCACGCGCATTGTTGAGCTGGGTGTTGACCTCGCCCATCTGCTGGTTTGACAGCGTCGTATTGTTGGTGCCGACGAAAAGCGACGATTTCGAACGGAAATCTTCGACCTTGGCTTCGGCCTCGGAAACCTTCTTGCGCAGATTTTCGATTTCGCCCGACAGCCACTGACTGGCGTTGCGCGCCTGATCCTGGCGCGCATTCTGTTGGAGCACGAGATAGCCGTCAGCAATCGAGTTGGCGACACGGACGGCAAGCTCGGGATCCTGCGACTGGAACTCGACCACGATGACGCGCGACTTGTCGACGGCGTAAGCCTGGAGGCGATCATAATAAGCGTCAAGCACACGCTCTTCCGGCGTCATCGAGAACGGGTCCCGGCCGATGCCGACCAGCGCTGCGAGCGACTTCAGCGGCGAAATGCCTTGCAGAACCGGATCGAATTCCGGCCGTTCCGCCAGCTTGTTCTTCTTGATGATCTCACGCGCAAGATCGCGCGACAGCACGAGCTGGACCTGGCTGGTGACGGCCTCGGGGTCGAGCGCCTGCCGTTCCTCGGTGCTGCGATCACTGCTCGGGCGCAGGAAGACGTTCTCGCGGCCATCGATCAGGATGCGCGACTCGGATTTGTAGCGCGGGGTGATGAGGTTGACGATGGCGACGGACGCGACGAGCGCCAACACAGTCGGCACGATGATCCAGCCGCGCTTGCGCGCAAGCGCGCCGCCGAGCGCATGGAGGTCGATGTCACCTGATTCGGCTGACGCCGGCTTCGCGGCATCGGGCGCGGGCCTGGCGTCGCCCCCCGGCTTTGCCCCGGGTATGGCCTTCGAAACGGCCCGCTCGACGACGGCCTTGTCCTTGCCGGCACGCCAGAACGCTAAACGCATCGAACACTCCCGCAGGGCAACGCCACTCGTGTACCTCAATGGAGCCGATTACACTCCATTAAGGTTGCCGCTGGGTTAATCGAGACAACTTGCGAGCGACGCACGCAGCCTCGTCACCGTTTGTTAACCACGAGGCCCCTTAATTCATCTTGATATTTCGAGAGCTTTGTTGGCGTCGAGCGCTGGTTTTGATCATGCCCCCCTCTCCTGACCAGCCGCTTCGAATTCTGCATGCGGTGCGCGCGCCGGTCGGCGGTATCTTCCGCCACATCCTGGACCTCGCCAACGGCCAGGTCGATCGCGGTCACCATGTCGGCATTCTCGCCGACAGCCTCACCGGCGGTGAGCGCGCCGAAAAGGCGCTGGCGGAGCTTGCACCGCGCCTGAAGCTCGGCGTGCACCGGCTCGCGATCCGCCGCGAGCCCTCGCCGGATGATTTTCTGGTGTGGCTGCGGATGCAGCGCCTGATCGGCCGACTCAAACCCGACGTCATGCACGGCCACGGCGCCAAAGCCGGGGCCTTCGTCCGCATGCGACGGCGTTCCAACGACAGCATCCGCATCTACACCCCGCATGGCGGCTCGCTGCATTATCCGCTGCACACATTGAAGGGCGAATTTTACGCCCGTCTCGAACGCACGCTAATGGGCTCGACGGATCTGTTCCTGTTCGAGAGCGCCTTTGCCCGCGACACCTACCAGCGCATCGTCGGCACCCCAAAGGGCGTCGTGCATTGCGTCTTCAATGGTGTGACACCGGAGGAGTTCGAGCCTGTTATCATCGCCGATGACGCGACCGATCTCGCCTATGTCGGCGAGTTCAGGCACATCAAGGGCGCAGATCTTCTGGTCGATGCGGTGGCCCGGCTGCATGAGAGCGGCAAGAAGGTCACGCTGACGCTCGGTGGTGATGGCGAGGAGACAGCCACGCTGAAGGCGCAGGTCGAGCGGCTCGGCCTGACGCGCGCGATCCGCTTCATCGGCCACGTCAAGGCGCGCTACGGCTTCTCCAAGGGACGACTGCTGGTCGTCCCCTCGCGCGGCGATTCCATGCCCTATGTCGTGATCGAGGCCGGCGCCGCCGGCATCCCCATGATCGCGGCACGCGTCGGCGGCATTCCCGAGATTTTCGGCAGCGAGAGCCCGGCGCTGTTCACAGCCAGCAACGCCGAAGCCATGGCCGAGGCGATCGCGGCCGCGCTCGACAACCCGCAGGGAACCGCGCAGCGCGCATCCGCCTTGCGCGAGCGCATCTCGGCGCATTTCTCCCAGCAGGCGATGGTCGACGGCGTGCTCGCCGGCTACCGCGACGCATTTGCCAATCATTAACTATTTCTCCGCCTGCTTTAGAGAATCTTCCGATTTGTCCGATACTCCAGGCGACCAGGGGATGCTTTGCCCGGAACGCATTACTGCGTCGCGGGTCTTTGGAATGGACGTGGACGCCCGTGGAAACGCTCAACGCACGCTCGATGCTCGATGCCGCGACCAGCGCCGCGGCCCAGGCGACTGACCAGTCCTTTGTCGAACGCCGCCGTCGCCTCACTCCGGCCGCGCTCGAAGTCGTCAACCAGAAAGTTGCCCGCGCCTATTCGCCGATCGTGATCGCCGGCGCCGTGCGCGCCCTCGATTTCGCGCTGCTGAGCTTCGTCGGCGTCGCGCTCTATGTCGGCTATGTCATGCCGATGTCCGGCTTCAGCTGGGCTTATCCTGCCGAGATCGTCGCCGTCGCGGTCGCTGCCGTGGTCTGTTTTCAGGCGGCCGACATCTACCAGGTTCAGCTTTTCCGCGGTCAGCTTCGTCAGATGACGCGGATGATCTCGTCCTGGTCGTTCGTCTTCCTGATGTTCATCGGCATCTCTTTCTTTGCCAAGTTCGGCAGCGAGCTGTCGCGGCTGTGGCTTGCCGCCTTCTACTTCCTCGGCCTTGCCGCGCTGATTGCGGAGCGTCTCGTCCTGCGCTCGCTGGTGCGCAGCTGGGCGCGCCAGGGCCGGCTTGACCGCCGCACCATCATCGTCGGCTCCGACCGCAACGGCGAGGAGCTGGTCGAGGCGTTGAAGGCGCAGGCGGATTCCGACATCCACGTGCTCGGCGTGTTCGACGACCGCAATGACAGCCGCGCGCTCGACACCTGCGCCGGCGCGCGCAAGCTCGGCAAGGTCGACGACATCGTCGAATTCGCCCGCCGCACCCGGGTCGATCTCGTGCTGTTCGCGCTGCCGATCTCGGCCGAGACGCGCATCCTGGAGATGCTGAAAAAGCTCTGGGTGCTGCCGGTCGACATCCGCCTCTCGGCGCACACCAACAAGCTGCGCTTCCGTCCCCGCTCCTATTCCTATCTCGGCGAGGTGCCGACGCTCGACGTGTTCGAAGCGCCGATCACCGACTGGGATCTGGTCATGAAATGGCTGTTCGACCGCCTCGTCGGCGGCCTGGCATTGCTTGCGGCGCTTCCGGTGATGGCGCTGGTGGCGCTCGCGGTCAGGCTCGACAGCCCCGGCCCGGTCCTGTTCCGCCAGAAGCGGTTCGGCTTCAACAATGAGCGCATCGACGTCTACAAATTCCGCTCGATGTATCACCACCAGGCCGACCCGACGGCGTCGAAGGTCGTGACCAAGAACGATCCGCGCGTCACCCGCGTCGGCCGCTTCATCCGCAAGACCAGCCTCGACGAGCTGCCGCAGCTTTTCAACGTGGTGTTGTCCGGCAATCTCTCCCTGGTCGGCCCGCGCCCGCACGCGGTGCAGGGCAAGCTCCAGAGCCGCCTGTTCGACGAGGCCGTCGACGGCTATTTCGCGCGCCACCGCGTCAAGCCCGGCATCACCGGCTGGGCCCAGATCAACGGCTGGCGCGGCGAGATCGACAATGAAGAGAAGATCCAGAAGCGCGTCGAGTTCGACCTCTACTACATCGAGAACTGGTCGGTGCTGTTCGATCTCTTCATTCTCCTGAAGACGCCGATCTCGCTGCTGACCAAGAACGAGAACGCGTATTGAGCTGTGGTCATGCCCCGGAAAGGCCGGGTCCATGACAGAGTGTTTGTGGCGTACCGATAGCGTGAGTGCCTGATGGCGTATGCGGCGACAGCCGGGGAAATGACCGCAGCCGCACCGGCTGCGCCCGGCGTGCTGGCCCTTCAGCGCGCGCTGGTGTGGCTGGTCGGCGCGTCCGGCGCGATCGTCTTCATCGAGCCGAGCCCCTACGAGATCGCGACGCTGCTCGCCACCGTGACGTTCTTCGCGACAGGCCTGCGGCTCAGGCTCGTGCTGATGCCGCTGGTGCTGGCCCTGGTCCTGCTCAATTTCGGCTACACCATCAGCGCGATCCCGCTGTATGCACAGTCCGAGGTCGTGAGCTGGATCGCGACCTCCTGGTACATGGCCGTGACCGTGGTTTTCTTCGCCATGGTCACCTCGGAGGACACGGCCGCGCGGCTGGACATGCTGCGCCGCGGCCTTGTGGTCGGCGCCATGATCGCATCACTCTCGGCCATATCAGGCTATTTCAACCTCGTTCCCGGCGGCCACGATCTGCTGACGCTCTACGAGCGCGCACGCGGCACGTTCAAGGACCCGAACGTGCTCGGCCCCTTCCTGGTGCTGCCGCTGACCTATCTGCTCCAGAGCGTCGTCTCGGACAAACTGCTCAAGGCGTCTCGCAATGTCATCGCCTTCGGCATCATGTCGCTGGCGATCCTGCTCGCCTTCTCCCGCGCCGCGTGGGGCGGACTGCTCCTGACCTCGGCTTTCATGCTGGCGCTGATGGTGCTGACCAGCCGCACCAATGCGCAGCGCTCGCGCATCATCATCATGGCCATCGTCGCGGTGGTGCTGGGCCTTGCGCTGATCGCGGTGCTGCTGTCATTCGATTCCATCGCCGAGATGTTCAAGCAGCGCGCAAGCTTCGACCAGAGCTATGACGAGGGCCGCTTCGGCCGTTTCGGCCGGCACATCCTGGGTGCGGAAATGGCGCTCGACCTGCCATTCGGCATCGGCCCGCTGCAATTCCACCGCTTCTTCCCCGAAGACACCCACAATTCCTACTTGAACGCCTTCATGTCCGGCGGCTGGCTCTCCGGCGTGTGCTATCCCGCGCTGGTCTTCACCACCGTGATCACGGGCTTCCGTCACATCTTCGTCCGCGTGCCCTGGCAGCGCGCTTATCTGGCAGTGTTCTCGGCCTTCGTCGGCACCGTTGGCGAGAGCTTCGTGATCGACACCGACCACTGGCGCCACTTCTGGATGATGCTGGGCGCGATGTGGGGCATGATCGCGGCCGCACAGGCCTACAAGACTAACGACGCTTCTTCAGCTTGAGGTCGGGCCGCTTCTCCGGCGGTGTGTCGAGCAGCCCCTTCAGCGTCGCGGTCGCAGCAAGGATGCTCTTGTAGCCCTCATTGGCGAAGCGCAGCAGCAGGCGCAGCTCCTCATCGGTATAGGTGCTGAAGACCTTCTCCATCGCCTGCTGCATCGGCACGTAGAGCTGGCCGATCTTCATGGCGGCCTCCGGCACGACGGCGATGAAGACCTTGCGGCGATCGGTCTCGTCCCGCTCGCGGCGCACGAGCCCGGCTTTCTCGAGCCGGTCGACCACCCCTGTGATGGCGCCCGTCGTGAGCCCCGTGACCTCGGCAAGCCGGCCCGCGGTCACGCGTCCCTCGAGATAGAGGATGTCCATGCATTCGAGATCGGAATTGGCAATTCCAGCCACGTTCGCGACGGTTTGTCCGTAGAGCACGCCCTGCGCGGAGGACCGGCGCATCGACTCTTCCAGTTCACCCAATAACGCAATGCGCGCTTTCGTCCTTGACAAGCTCGGCCCCATATCTTAGTCGATATATATCTTAGTAACTAAGAGATTTACCGACCTTAATTCCTCCTAGCACCACGGAAACGTCGGGAGCAAGCCAATGTCTCATCGTCCCCGCAAGGCCCTGATCATCGGCGCCGGCATCGCCGGGCCCGTCGCCGCGATCCTGCTGCGCCGCGCCGGCATCGAATCGGCAATCTACGAAGCCTGGCCCTACTCCAAGGGCATCGGCGGCGGCCTCCAGATCGCGCCGAACGGCATGCATGTCATGGACGAGATCGGGCTCGCCGGCGAGCTGATCAGCCGCGGCTCGATCGCGGAATCGTTCGACTTCTACTCGCAAGAAGGCCGACGGCTCGGCTCGATCAATCGCGACATGGCGCGACGCTTTGGCCAGCCCGCGGTCAATGTCTGCCGCGGCACGCTGAACGAGATGTTGGTCGACAAGGCCTGGTGCGCCTGCGTCTCGCTGTATTTCGACAAGCGCCTGATCAAGATCGAGGACCGCGGCGATCAGCCTATTATCGCCTATTTCGCCGACGGCACCACCGCCGAGGGCGATTTCCTGATCGGCGCGGACGGCGTGCATTCGGTTACGCGGCGTCAGGTGGTGCCGGATGGGCCAAAGCCCTTCAACACCGGCCTGATCGGGTTCGGCGGCTTCGTGCCCCACGCAGTCCTCAATGGCCGGGCGACCGGCTGGAATGTCGAGACAACGTTCGGGCAGAGCGGCTTTTTCGGCTACGGCTATTGCAGCCCGGACCCGAAGGACGGCGCGATGTGGTGGAGCACGCAACCGGCGCACGGCATGGATGCCGCCATGTTCCGTGCCCTCGACCAGCAGACGCTGAAGCAGCATCTGCGCGGCTTTCATCACGGTTGGCACGATCCGATCCCCGCTATCATCGAGGCGGCCGAGAACATCGTCGTCACCGACACGCTCGACGTCGCGACCCTGCCGACCTGGTCGCGCAAGCGCTCACTGCTGATCGGCGATGCCGCGCATGCGACCAGCCCCCATGCCGGCCAGGGCGCCTCGCTCGCACTCGAAGATGCAATGCGGCTCGCCCGCCTGATGCAAGTGAGGCAGGAGCTCGGCGCCACCTTCCAGGCCTTCGAGGCCGAGCGCCGTCCCCGCGCCGAGAAGATCGTCGCCCTCGCCCGCCGCAACGGCAACAACAAGCGCGAACTCAGCGCCGCCGGCGCGTTCATTCGCAATCAGATGATCAAATGGCTCTTGCCGCTGGGCGCAAAGAGCATGGATTTCATGTACGCGTATGATGCGAGGGCGGCGTAACTTTCTCTCCCCCTCTCTCGCAAGCGCAGCGAGGCGAAGAAAGCGCCTAGCCCTCCACCTCAAACCTCAGCCCGGCATGATCGATCAACCGCTTGATCAGTTTGTGCTGCATCGCTGCGCCCGGCGTCCACAGACCAGCCGGAACATCGGGCGTATCGCGCAGCAAGCAGATCGCACATTCGGAGATCATCTTGGCCGTTGACGCATAGCCGGGATCGAGATCGCCCTTCACTGCTGCGCGAACCTGACGGCCGTCGGGTGCGATCGCGACATAGAGCAGATCGTAACGACCGTTCTCGCGCTCTTCCTTCGACGGCCCTTCGCCGGGTCGAAGTGCCTTGGGGCCGGTCTTTTCGCTGTTGGTCGCCATGACAAGTCTGGCGTTGGCCTGCCCTACGTCGCCCGGCCCCGTCAGCACCATCTCGTCATAGACGAAATCCGGGCCATAAGGGAATCCCATCAGCATGTTGGAGCGATGGACATTGCGTGTGTTCAGCGTCGCCATCGCGAACGGGGCCGACCATGATTGCAGGTCTTCCTCGAAAACAGGCTTGTTTCCGCGCGGCTGTTTCGGCCCTTCGAAGCCCGGCGTGAGGGCAAAGGGATCCTTGAGGATCGACACCAGGCTGAGATCCTGCGCCACCGCTTCGAAGGTGACCCGCGCGCTCGCCGAGGTGCCGCCCGAGAACTTCCAGCTGAGGTCGCGGACGCGGCCCTTGACGCGGGGAGCCGGCGCGCCGAACACGCGGCGAGCTTCCTCCTGCACGAAGAACGCACCGAGCTCGAACGGCATGGAATCGAAGCCGCAGGAGAACATGATGCGCGCGCCGCTCGCCTTGGCGTCCGCCTCATGCCTTTCGATCATCTGCTTCAGCCAGATCGGCTCGCCGCAGAGATCCATGTAGTCGGTGCCATCGGCGACGCAGGCGGCGAGCAGATCAGACCCGTAAAGCTGATATGGACCGACCGTGGTGACGACCAGCTTGGCTTGAGCAACCATCGCCCGCAGCGACGCCGGATCGGCGGCGTCCGCAACGATGAGAGGTGTATCGGCGGGTGCGCCGATCGCCTCGCGAACGGACGCAAGCCTGTCTCTGCTGCGTCCCGCCAGCGCCCATGTCGGCGCCCCGTCACCAACGTAGTTCGCAGCGAGATATTCGGCGACGAGCTGGCCGGTGTATCCGGTTGCGCCGTAGACGACGATGTCGAACTTCGAGATCACGGACCTCACGCTTCCACGTCGAACGTCAATCCCGCATTGTCCCGCAGCCGCTTGATCAGCTTGTGCTGCATCGCTGCGCCCGGAGTCCAGAAGCCGGCAGCGACATCGGTCGTGTCGCGCAGCATGCAGATCGCGCATTCGGAGATCATCTTCGAGGTCGAGCCGTAGCCGGGATCGCGGTCGCCGGTGACGCCGGCGCGAACCATGCGGCCATCGGGCGCGATCGCGACATAGAGCAAGTTGAAGAGCCCGTTCTCGCGCTCCTCCTTAGACGGCCCCTCGCCCGGCTTCGGGGCGCTTGGGCCGGTCTTCTCCGCATTCGCCGCCATCACGCGCTTGGCGTTGGCCTCGCCCTTCTCCCCGGGACCGGTCAGAACCATCTCGTCATAGACGAAGTCCTGGCCGTAGGGAAAGCCCATCAGCATGTTGGCGCGATGAACGTTGCGGGTGTTGATCAGCGCCATCATGAACGGCGCGGCCCAGGAATTCAGATCCTCCTCGATCAGCGGCTTGTTACCCCTCGGCTGCTTCGGACCGGTAAAGCCCGGCGTCAGCGCGAACGGATCGTTCAGGATCGCGACGAGGCTGATGTCCTTGGCAACCGCGTCGAAGGTTGCCTTGGCGCTCGCTGCGGTGCCGCCCGAAAGCGTGCCGCGCATATCACGCACGCGGCCCTTCACCCGCGCAGCCGGTGCGCCGAACACGCGCTTGGCCTCTTCCTGCACAAAGAACGTGCCGAGCTCGAACGGCACGGAGTCAAAGCCGCAAGAGAATACGATGCGCGCGCCGCTATCCTTTGCGCCAGCCTCATACTTGTCGATCATTTGCCGCATCCAGATCGGCTCGCCGCAAAGATCGAAATAATCGGTGCCGGTCGCAACGCAGGCCGCCAGCAGTTCCTCTCCGTAGAGCTGATACGGACCGACCGTCGTGATGATCGACATGGTCTGCTCCGCCATCGCCTTCAGCGAGGCGGCGTCGGACGCATCGGCAACGATGAGCGGCGTGTCCGCCGGCGCGCCGATCGCATCGCGCACGGATTTGAGCTTGTCGAGGCTGCGGCCCGCCATCGCCCATTTGAGCTGCTTGTCGTGCTTGTAGTGTGCCGCCAGATATTCGGCAACGAGTTGGCCGGTGAAACCGGTCGCGCCGTAGACGACGATGTCGAATTTCGCAGAGCTCATGACTGGCCTTTACTTCTTCGCGTAACTCACGCCCATGCCGGCACGGACGTCGCTTTGAATCCCGTAGGGCGGGATCGGATAGCGCAGACCGTTCTTGGCCAGCGCCTTCATGCCCTCAATTGCCTTGGCGAGATGATGCGGCTTGAGCGCCATCAGCATTTCCTCGTCCGGCACGCCGCCATAGCGCCGTTCGGCATAGCATGGCAAGGACAGGCTGGGCTCGCCTGATTTCAGCGCGCGCCCCCAGGAATCCGCGCAAGCGGTCTCCCCGACCACGCCCCATTCGAATTTCTTGTAGCCGGTATATTGCAGCCCGTTGATCAGGATGATCATCTGTCCCGGTGTCGCGTAGACGAGGCAGATATCGGGAGGGTCAAGCCTGCCGCTCGCAAGCGGGCTCACGGCCAGCGCCTGATACTGGCCGAACGGAACCACGTCCAGTGCCTCCTGGCGCTTGCGTGCATCCTCGGCGGTGCCATGCCAGACCCCGACATAGTTTTCGCCCGCGAGCCATTTCTCGTCGTGGGGGCTAAGGCCAATCACCGCGCGGCACTGCGCGCCGACGAGGTCGTCGCCGGTGATGCCGACGGTCCACCCCAGACGGGAAGCCATGCTGACGATCTGGTCGGTGGTATGGATGGCGTTCGGTCGCCGGATCTTCGGGATCGCCTCCATGTCTTCGGCGCGCGCGAACAGCTTCATGCCGATGACCGTGGTCTTCAGCCGCAGCAGATTGTTGAGATCGGCGACGAGGCCGGCAAGGTCGATTGTCTCCGCACTCTGCTGCATGGCGTCCTCCGCGCCGGCGATCATGCGCCGATCATCTTGGTGATTGTTTCTCGTCCTTGCGGGACTTCTAGTCCTTGGCGGGACTTCTTCTAGTCCTTGGCGGGGCCTGGAAGCAAATCGCTGGTCCGGCCCGCCAGGCGATAAGCCACGAGGCCGATCCATTCGCGCACGGCGACATCCGTTCGGCCGAGCCCATCCAGACTCATATTGGTGAACGTGAAGAGATCCGCGCGCCCACCCATGCGCCAGTCCACGGGATAGGCCTCGACGTCGAAACCCGCCTTGCGGAAGATTCCCATCGAGCGCGGCATGTGGAAAGCCGACGTGACCAGCAGCCATCGCTCGCCCGGCTTGGGCGACACAAGTTGCTTCGTGAACATCGCATTCTCGTATGTGTTCCGCGACTCCCGTTCCAGGATCAGGCGATCCTTGCGGACACCCGAATTCTCCAGGATCGGCGCGGAATAATCGGCCTCCTTGGCGTTATCAGAGACCAGGTTCGCCGAGCCGCCAGTAAAGACGACGCGCGCATTCGGATATTTTCGCGCGAGCTCCGCGGTTGCGAACAGCCGATCGGCCGCGTGTGGCACGACAGGCGTGTTGTGCGCCGCCGACAGATCGGTATCGACGGAGCCACCCAGCACGACGATGCCGTCGGGCGCACCACGCGACGGATCCCACGGGGGAAATCGCGACTCCAGCGGATAGAGCAAGAGTTCGCCCAGCGGCGAAAAGGCGGCGAGCGCGAGCAGCACCAGCGTGGTCGCGGCCAGCTTCCGGCCAAGCCCGGCAAAGCGCGTTGCCATCAGCAAGACCGAAATGATCCCGAGTTCGACCAGAAGATTGACCGGCAGCACCGCGGCGCCAAGTGTCTTGGAAAGAATGAAGAACAGGACAGACCTCGCTGAAAATCATCGTACATGAGCGGGGTTGACCTGCCCGCCTATCTTCAGAAATCTTCTTGGAAGAGGATCGATTGCCGGGTCAAGCCCGGGCGTAGCAAGATCCGATGAAACCGGACGGACACTGCAAATGACCCACCATCACCTGCATTCAAGCCCCGAGACCTGCCATTGGGGCTTCTTCGAAGCCGCGCTCAAGCCCGTGCTCACCATCGCCAGCGGCGATGAAGTGACTGTCGATACCATCAGCGGCGGCCCTGACATGCTGCCCGACCGCAGCAAGTTTCACATTCCGCCCGAATTGTTCGAGGTTCATGCCAAAAACGAGCGCATGCTGCCCGGCCACATCCTGACGGGCCCGGTCGCCGTCGACGGCGCCGAACCTGGCGACGTACTCCAGGTCGATATCATCGACATCCGACTTCGGCAGGATTGGGGCTGGAATCTGATCAAGCCGCTGTCGGGCACCCTGCCTGACGATTTCCACGAAACGCGCCTCCTCAACATCCCGCTGGATCGGGCGCGGATGGTCGGCCGGATGCCCTGGGGCCTCGACCTGCCGCTCAAGCCCTTCTTCGGCGTGATGGGCGTCTCGCCGCCAGCGGCCTGGGGGCGCATTACCTCGCTCGTTCCGCGCGCGATGGGCGGCAATCTCGACAACAAGGAGCTCGGCGCCGGCGCGACACTCTATCTGCCGGTGTTCGTCCCGGGCGCGATGTTCTCTTGCGGCGACGGCCATGGCGCGCAGGGCGACGGCGAGGTCTGCGTCACCGCGATCGAAACCGCGCTCCAGGGCCGCTTCCGCCTGACGCTGCGCAAGGATTTGCGTTTCGCCTATCCCCGCGCTGAGACGCCGACGCACTACATGACCATGGCGATGGACCCCGATCTCGACCAATGCGCGGTGCGGGCGCTGCGCGACATGATCGTGCTGCTCGGCGAGATCAGAGGCCTGTCGCGCGAGGATGCCTATATGCTGTGCAGCCTCGCGGCCGATTTGCGGGTGACCCAGACCGTCAACGGCTCCAAGGGCATTCATTGCATGATCGAAAAGACGATCGTGCACGGCTAAGCCGGGCCCATACCTCCTAAGCGCTGACGCCACGCCGCTGCCCGGCATTTCGCGCGGCGCGCCGGCACGTGCCAATTTTTCGCAGCGATTCCAATGCGCTCTGCCACCGCAAAACCCCGGATTTGACTTCCTGCCCCGAACCTAAATAGAGTCTTAATCGTTACTTTTATGTACCTGAGTAAGAGGCTAGCGTTCGGGCCATGGCCACCGAAAAAGCCGAGACTGACCGCATTCCCGTAACCTTGGCGCTCTCGACCATCACCTATCTCGAAAAACTGGTGAGACAGGGCACCCACGGCACCAGCGTTCCCGGCGTCGCACGTACCTTGATCGAGGAAGGTATCCGTCTCGCCATCAAGGACGGACTTTTGTCGATTCGCGACAATGGCAGGACGTGAGCACCGAGCGAGAAGCGGGCGGATCTCGAGCTGCTGATGGCCAGATGTCGCAACCTGGGACCGTTACAAATGCCTATTCTCTCTCCGACCTGGACCAACGAACGAATTGAACTTCTGAAACAGCACTTCGCCGCAGGCCTGTCCTGCCGCGAGATTGCCGCCGACATTGGCGTCAGCCGCAACGCCGTGATCGGCAAGCTGTCGCGATTGAATCTCACCCGCGGCCGCTCGGTCGACGAGCGCAGGCTCCAAGATCGAAATCTGAACAGGGTTTCCCCCCCGCGCGCGCCAAAAGCGGTGCCCCGGCTGCAATTTGAAATGCTCGCCACGATCTACGGCGAAGTGGACGCGCCCGTGGTGACCGGCCCGATCGACCAAGCCAATCGCTGCTCGCTGCTGGAGCTCGATGAAAACCGCTGCCGCTGGCCGATCTCGACGCCGGGCGCGGAGGATTTTTGCTTCTGCGGCAATGCCGCGCACGATGGCCAGCCCTATTGCGCCGGCCACAGCCGCCTCGCATATCGGCCGAACTCCCGCGCGCGAGTCATGCGCGGCTGAAGCCGCGCGCCTCCCCACAACGAAAAACCTCCGGCAGGGCACTACCGGAGGTTTCTGGAGGCTTAGCGTGAAGCTAAGAGCCGTGACTTTTCGAAACCGGCTGAGCAGCTATATAGCTGATCAACTCAGGTAAGTAAATAAGATTGATGGCGATCGAATTGCATAGCTCGTCTTCGTCGCCCGCGTAGGAGATTTCTGATTCAGGGAATCAGCGTTTCTCCAGAAAAAAGCCCCGGCGGTTGCCCGCCGAGGTTCTCCGATCGATTGACGCGATCGATGATCAGAAGTTGCGCTGAGCGCGCAGCATCATGGTGACCGAGTTCTGGTCCTTCAGCTCGTACACAGCGCCCGGCTTGGCGGCGGTGGAAACCGCCGGAGCAGTGATGGCGCCAGAGTACTTCTGGTCCAGGCGCGACCAGCTCACGTCAGCGGTGAACGCCAGGTTCTTGACCGGGGTCCACACGGTGTTGACACCGAGGACGCCGAAGTTGAAGTCCGGGTTACAGGTCGAACCGGCCACGGCGATCGTCGCGAAGTTGGCGCAGATCAGGGTCTTGCCCGTCGAGCCGTAGCTCAGCGAAGCGTAACCACCGTAGATGGCGCTCGCCCAGTTCGGGCTCCAGTTGTGGGTGTAGCCACCGCGGACGCCCCAGGTCTTGACGGTATCGATGCCGTTGCCGCCACCGAAGACGCCGTCAGCAAGACCGGCGAAGCCGACACTCTGGTACGCCGAGCTGCTACCGCTGTACATGAAGAAGCTCTGCGGGAACAGGCTCTGGAAGTTGTAGCGGGTCGCACCATCCGTGTAGACGGCCTGCAGGTTGATCGAGTCACCCGCGCCGGTCGGGATGTTCTTGATCGACAACGAACCCTGGACTGCCCAACCCCACTTGTCCGACGGATGACCGGTGGCTTCGGTCGTACCGAAGTAGCCAGGATGGAGGTCATGCGCCGCAACCGAGATCTGGGCCAGACCCCAAGCCTGGTCAACGCGGACCGCGCCGGTGATATCGGGGACGCGCGTTCCACCCCAAGCCTGGACGCCGTAGTTGCCCTGAATGAGCGCGGCAGCAGCGTTCGCAGCCGCAGACGTCGTCACGATGGCACCTGCGCCGTTAACGGAGCTGGACGCCGTGAAGCCGGTGACGTTCCACAGGTTCGACTGGCCGTTCGACGCCGTCGTCTCCTCTTCCAACGCGATCGAACCCGTGATGCCCTGGCCGAAGTCAGCAGTATAGGCAAACTGGTTGATACCGTTGGTGTGATTGCTGCCGCCCGGAATGGTATCGGGACCGCCAGCTGGATAGCTCTGCCACGGAGCGTCGAAGATCGAGACCGTGCGGCCCATGGTGAAGCCGGCGAACTGGATGAACGCGTGGTAGAGACCGAGCGAAGGCGCACTGGAGGTGACCGACGCCGGGCTGCTGCCGGTGACGTCTGCCGTATTGTAGGTGAACGTCATGTCAGCATAGGTGCGGACAACGCCGTATTCCGTGGCCGTGCGCGTATCGATGTTGAGGTCGAGACGAGCGCGGCTGTAATAGTAGTTGGTCAGACGGTTGTTCGACCCACCGTTCACAGAGCTCGCGCTCTGATTGAAACCATAGTCGCCGGCGCCGCCGAGAATCGCGTCCGCACGGATGTAGCCACCCAGCTTGATACAGGTGTCGGTGCCCGGCATGTAGTAGAAACCAGCTCCGTACAGGGAGCAGATCTTCACGTATTCGACCGCCTTCGCCTTGACCGGAAGATCAGCCGCCTGAGCTCCACCGACGGCGATCAGACCCGCCGCAGTGCCGAGCAAAAGGCTCTTCACCACTTTCATTGAAAACCTCCAAGTTGTTCATTTTACGGAGACCGGACCGTAAGGCCCCCCAGATCCCCGTCTCTTCATCAAATCCGCTCGGCCGCTTCGCGTTTTCGGACACACCCGCTTGAGACGCGAGGGACGTGAGCGAACCACCTGCAACGGGACGATCGAGAACCCCCCACCGTCACGGACCAATATGCCTGCGCCGTTCCGTTAATCAAAATAGTTTATTAGATCAGCTTTGTGGTTTCACTAACCCTGTGTCTGCGGAGCAACACTGCCCCCGGAGCGCCCCAAAAGCTGACCGGATCATATTTGTAATTTCCGTGACACAATTACCCTGCTCTGCACTTGCGTCAGGGCAGACTTGCGTGGACTATGCCCGCCACAAACACTGGCCAGAATGAATCAGCTTCCGGGAGTGACGCTGTGTCAGCGACGAGGAAAGAAGGGGCGCGCCTCCGCCCCGCCGGCAATCTCGATATCATCAGGCGGTTTACCTGGGAGATATCGTCGATCAACATGTATCTGGAGGAGCTGCGTCAGTTCTGGGCCAGGACGCTCGGCATCAGCGGGCCGCAATGGCTGATCCTGATGGCGATTTCCGACCTCGACAAGGATGATGGCGTGCCCATCAACGTGGTCTCCAAGCTGCTTCACGTCGACCCGTCCTTCGTCACCACCCAGTCCAAGCTGCTGGAGAAGAAAGGCCTGTTGCGCCGCCGCCCCTCACCGACCGATGCCCGCGTGGTGCGACTGTCGCTCGTCGAGAAGACGCAGAAGCACATCGCGAGCCTCAACGAGCAGTACAAGACGATTCGCGAATTCGTTTTCCAGGAGTTCGACGAGAACGAGCTGGCAGAGTTCACCACCAAGCTCGCGACGCTGAAAAACCGGCTGGAAAAGGCCTGCGTCAGGGTCTCGCTCGACTTCTGAGGCGCAGCTCCGCTTCTCGGCCCGGCGGCCGCACTCAGATCCGCTTGCTGGCGGCGCCGAGCTGCGATTCGAGCCAGTCGAAGATGTATTCGTTGGCAAGGCTCGGATTGTCGGCATGCGCCTGCGCCGCGCCGGTTTCCGCTGCGGTGAACACCTTCAGCACGATGTCCGAGCTGCCCAGCCGGGATTTCTGCACGATCTGTTGCGCCCGGTCGGCCTCGAGCCACCCCTCCTCACCCAGCGTGATCAGCACCGGGCATTCGGCGCTCGATGCCATCAGGGGAGCATGCGGTACCGGGACAATGCTGAGATCCTTCATGGCGAAACGGCTGGCGAAAAACGACCGCTCGTGCAGATCCCACAGACCGCCATCGCAGACGGCCGCAGCAAACCGCGGCTCCTGCAACACCGCGCGGGCAACGAAAGATGAGCCCCACCCATCGGCCACGATCGCAACACGATCAAAATCGACGTCGCTGCGCAGCTCCAGGTAGTCCATGACGCTGGCGATCGAGCTCTCGATATCCCGACGCTGCAACAGCACGTCCATGTAGTCGTCACGCTCGTCGCCGAACAGATCGAGCGCCAGCATCGCAAATCCGCGCTCACGCGCATGCGGAGCGAGCTTGACCAGGAATTCTTCTTTGCGATGTCCGGGCTCGCCGATGCAGATCACGGTCGGAGCGCGACCGTTCGTCGCAGGTGCAGGCAGGAAGTAGCCCTGCAGCGAGTGTCCTTCGACCCACGGGATCGTCACGACCTCGCCGGCCGGGCCGCGCGCTTTGAGGAAACGGCGGGCGCATTCCTGCATCGCCAGCACGGCGACCCAGCGGCGCTCGTCGGCGGAATCGAGCGGCATTGCGGCCGCACTGTAGTAATTCATCGCGCGCAGCCAGTTGCGCTGTGCAGTGACCATATGGCCTTCCGCGAAAGCCGCCTCGGCGCGCTGCCGATTGGCCTGCGCCAGCTTCTTCCACTCGCGATGCCAGGACTGCTCATCGCCGCGCTTCAGCTGCCGCGCAATCATCAGGCATTCGGCGATGGTAGCGCCACCCTCCTGCGCCGCGGTGAGCAGCCGGGTGAATTCGGCGGAGATATCCTCTCTCTCCGGGCAGAGGATGAAGTCGTCGGAGAGCGATGCGGGTATCATTGGAGCTACGCTTGATCGTGGCGTTACCCCTGATTGCTAAACTATTTCAGTCCACCGACCAAGCTGGCGTGCTTCAAATGAGAGATGTTTGAGATCACCATCGCTTGAACGCGGGAATATCGCGCATGCTTGACATTCCGTATCGTCATGAGGGGGCGAGCGCGCGCCGGCAGCAGGTAAAATTTTCTGAGCAAATGGCCATCACACCTCTTGCGATGATGGCCATCATACCTACTTACGCGCGCGGTTATTGACAGTCTCAGCCAAGCCGCCAGCCGGCTTCCTGGGCAAAAGTTTCGTAGAAGGCCCTGTCATAAGCCTGCTCCGGCGTCGCGCGCACGCGCTCGTCGAGCAGCCTGGCATCCTCGCCGACCAGGATACGCCAACGCTCCGCCTTCACACCGTCGAGGATGATTCTGGCGGCTTGTGCGGCGGTCGTCGGCGCATCCTCCAGGAAGCTGCGGGCGCGCTCCGCGAAAACACCCTGAATCTGCTCGTCCGACATGTTGTCAGCATCTGGCACGCCGGCCGCGACCATGCGCTTGCGCGTCAGCACGACCTCGTCGGCGCTGAGGCGCTCCGATCCGTCACCGCTCTGCACCTTGCGTGAATTTGAGACGATCGAGGTACCGATGTGGCCGGGCATCACCACCGAGCATTTGACATGTGGCGCATGCAGACGGAGATCGTTGATCAGGGCTTCGGTGAATCCCTTCACCGCGAACTTCGCCGAGCTGTAGGCGGTGTGCGCATTGCCCATGCCGATCGAGGCCCAGAAGCCGTTGACGCTGGCGGTATTGATGATGTGGGCTTCGTCCGCCGCAACCAGCATCGGCAGGAAGGTACGGACGCCGAGATAGACGCCGCCCCAGCAGATATTGAAGGTGCGCTCCCACTGCTCGCGCGTGTTAGTGAACAGGCTGCCACCACCGCCGATGCCGGCATTGTTGAACAGCAAATGGATCCTGTCGGTCTTCTGCTGCTCGGCTAGCTCGTCGCGAAAGCGCTTGAGATGATCCTCGATCGAGACGTCGGCGACATGGGTCGTGACACGCAGGCCCTGCGGCAGTTTCTCGACCTCGCAGAGCCGCTTGGTCTCGGCCATCGCGGCTTCCGAAATGTCGCACATCGCAACATTGCAGCCCTCGGCAACGAGCTGCCGGGCGAGCTCGCGCCCCATGCCCGTGCCGCCACCGGTGATGACGGCGATCTTTCCAGCAAATTCCTTCATGGGACTTCAGCCCCTCCCCTCGTCGGCCTGTTTCTTCGTCATTGGCGCGCCGCGCATGCGACGCGCGCAAAATGTAGCAGCGCCGCATCCAAGCGCAAAAGCAGATCGACGCGACGGCTGCGACCAGCGCTGCTTATTTCGACGCGCGGATTATTCCGTCGTCGCTTGCGCATGGCTGCCCCGCCACAGTGGCGCTGCCGCCACAGGTCGGCGGCCAATCGGGTTCCCCGTATTTGTCCGGCTTCGGTTTAGTGGCAATTTTTTTACAATCCGAATCATCAAATGGGGCACTGGGGCGAGCAGGCCCAGCCAGCGTGTCGTTTCCGACACAGGCTGTGGCACTCGGCTTGCATCCTCCTCGTGGTCGAAACTACCGATGAGGTGACTGGAATGTTCATAACCGTCGTTGCCGTACTCTGCCGGCTCGGCGCTGCTGCCTCAGGCAGCTGTGTCGAGGAGATCGTGACCGACAGCAACATGACGCCCGACATGTCGATGATGGCATGTGCCGTCGGCGCACAGGCTCCGCTCGCCAAATGGATGGATGAACATCCGATCTATCACGCGAATTGGCGCCTCGAGCGCTACAAATGCGTGCCGGGCCACTACGAGATCAAGGGCCACGCCTAAGGCCCCGCAAAACTACTGATATCGAGGAGACGCCCCGGGGGCCGCTATGTGTCCCTCCGCGCGGGCACCATCAGCGCAGGGACTCTCATGAGCTGCGCACACTCTGTGACAGCGATCACGGTCTCTCGTTAAGCCACCGCACCCAAAATCATCGCGCGGGCGCGTCGTCCTTCCGGCGTCGGCATCAGCGCGTAATTGTGCGGCTGCTCTCGCCACAGATGCAGTTCGACAGGCACGCCCGCGCCCCTCGCGCGCGCTGCGAGATCGACGCTATCGGGGTAGAGCAGATCGCGCGTTCCCGAAAAGATCGTCATCGGGGCGAGCGAACGGAAAGCGCCGTTGAGTGGACTGACGAAGGGATGGCCGACATCGAGGTCGCCGGCATAGAGCCGTCCCGCCTCGAGGATCCCCGGAATGTCCTGGATCGGATCGCGCGGTGCGATCTCCACCTGCTCGGGACGGCTGACCGACGCATCAGCCGCCGGCGAAATCAGCACCAGCCGGTTGGGTTGCCGATGGCCATGATCGCGCAGCCATTGGCATGCAGCGAGAGCAAGGCCCGCGCCGGCGGAATTGCCGACCACCGTCACCTTGGCCTGCCCGGCATCCTCGAGCAACATCCGCAGCAGCTCGGCCGTCGCCGGCACGACGTCCTTCGCGGTCGCGCGCGGCGCCAGCGGATAGATCGGCACGACGCAGACGACGCCTGCCTGGCGCGTCATCTGTCCGACAAAGCGCCAATGCGCGGGCACGATCTCGTTGATGTAGCCACCGCCATGGAGGAACATCACGTGGTTGCAGCCTTCGTGCCCGGATGACGGCGCCGTGTAATAGACCGGCCATCCGCCCATCTTCGTCAGCACCGCCTCGACCCCGTGGCCGAGGCCCGCCGGCTCGAACGAGGCCGGCTGCGAGGCAAGCCTCTGCACATGCGCCTGCACGGCCTCGGCCGAGGCAAGCTGCTCCTTGTATGGCAGCTGGCGCAGCAGCACGTTGAAGAGGCGGCTCTGCAAGCTCGGCGCGGGATCGGTCGACGCCTTTGCTCCGACCGCGCAGCCGAGCGGACAAAACTGAAAAGCCGACACGATCCTGGCAACGCTCATGGCCACATCCCCATCCGACTCGTTCGAGGCGGCGACAAGAGGCTTGCTGACCCGTCGCCACTTTCCGATATAATGTGAGCATTCGCTCGCTTTTCCTACTCGCATTCGGATCACAAGGCCGTGGCCCGCAGATCACCCACAACACCCCGAAAAAACGCCTCGCAGGAGCGGTCCCGCGCCACGGTCGACGCACTGGTCGAGGCAACTGCTCGCATTCTGGTCAAGGAAGGCTTCGAGAGGACCAGCACCAACCGGATTGCCGAAATCGCCGGCGTCAGTGTCGGCTCGCTCTACCAGTATTTTCCCGGCAAGGAGGCGCTCGTCGCCGCCGTGATCGATCGTCACAACGAGGAGATCATGGGTATCGTGCGCGCGACGCTCACCGAACTCGCCGACATGCCGATCGAGAAGGCCGTGCGCCGCCTCGTCACCGTCGCGATCGAGGCGCATCGCATCAACCCCAAACTGCATCGCGTGCTCGCCGAGCAGATCCCCCGCGCGCGCAAACTCGACGTCGAAGCCTTCAACCGCGAGGTCCACGCCCTCGTGCGCGCCTATCTCGACAGCCGCCGCAAGGAGATGCGCAGGATCGACCTCGATGTCGCGACCTTCATCTGCGTCAGCGCAATCGAGGCCGTCGCGCACAATGTGGTGCTGAACCAGGCCGAGATACTGCCGGACAAGATGGTCAGGACGCTGGTGGACGAGACGACGCGCATGGTGGTCGGATATCTGCGGGCTCCAGCGTAGCGTTCGCCATCGGACCTGGCCTCGTGGCTGGACGTCGCGAATCAGATCACCGATCGATTCGCGACGACACGCGTCGCTTCGTTGCAGAACTGTCGCACTTCAAGAACGCGTGCGCGAACCGCACGGGGGTTGAATCCTGCGCGGAAGCCCTATCTATCCGGGCAGGTAAATACATGAGTAAATCAGATGATTAAATCACCAGAATGGAAGGCGATGGCCATCGCAGTGACGATTGCATGCGTCTCGATGTCCCTTTTGGCCCTCGACGCGGCCCTGGACCTGAATACCAGCGGGCTATCCAAGCGCCTGGAGATCGCGCAAGCCTCTTTCGTGGACACGATGGGGCAATATCAACTGGCCTTCGCCGTTCCGACCTGGGTCCGCGGCAAGGCTCCCGCGGACGAGCAATGTCCGCGCAGCCGCTGCTGATCGCCAGCCACTAACACGGATTGTTCAGAGGACAGGAGACCGCCCGCTGATCCGCGCATGCAAACGATTGGTCGATTTCTGAAGAAAATGGTCGGAGCGAGAGGATTTGAACCTCCGACCCCTAGTCTCCCAGACTAGTGCGCTAACCGGGCTGCGCCACGCTCCGAACGTCGTTCCATTAGCTAGGATCGCCGCTTTGCGCAAGGCGAGCCGCACCATTTTGGTGTCTGCGCCCAAAGCCCCTGCAAGGACCGCAAAGCCGACGAAATGGCGCCTCAGCCGTCCTTCAGCGCCTGTTCCAGCATGGTCTTGCAGGCGACGAGGTCACCGAGCACCCGTTCCAGCCGTTCCCGGTCCAGTGCGCTGGGGCCGGCCGGCGCGGCGGAGGTGCCGCCCTTGCGGAAGGTCGTGAGGATGTCCTCGTCATCGACCTCGGTGAAACGGAAGTCGATGCCCTCTTCCTCATCACCCTGGTAGTCGTCATCGTCGGCATCGGCGACGCCCTTGATCGGCGGCTCCTCGTCCGGCTCGATCAGGCTCGCGCCGATGGCGTCCTCGATCGCCCCGAACGAAACCGCGGCCGACCCGTCGGCCAGGCCCTGCACCGATTTGACGCCGTGCTCTTTCAGGATCCGCTGCACCCCGCGGATGGTGTAGCCCTCCCCGTAGAGCAGCCGGCGGATGCCCTTGAGCAGATCGACGTCGTCGGGGCGGTAATAACGGCGGCCGCCGCTGCGCTTCATCGGCTTGATCTGCGAGAAGCGGGTCTCCCAGAACCGCAGCACGTGCTGCGGAATGTCGAGTTCCTGCGCTACTTCGCTGATGGTTCGGAACGCATCCGGCGCCTTGTCCAAATGCCAATCCTTATCCGTTGGGCGATTACGCCTCGGGTTGCGCCTTGCTGGCGTCGCCATTGGCCCGATGCTGGCCATTGATCCGCTGCTTCAGGATCGCCGACGGCTTGAACACCATCACCCGGCGCGGCGAGATCGGCACCTCGGTGCCGGTCTTCGGATTACGGCCGATGCGCTGACCCTTCTTGCGGACCATGAAGGACCCGAACGAGGACAGCTTCACCGTCTCGCCCTTTTCGAGGCAGTCGGTGATCTCCTTGAGCACGAGTTCCACGAAGGCGGACGATTCCGTGCGCGACAGTCCCACCTTCTGGTAGACGGCCTCACAGAGATCCACACGCGTTACGGTTTTACTTTGATCGGTCATCGCCCTGCCCCACATCACGGCGAACAATTGTTGTCTGAAATTAGGAGGTTACGATACGGCGGTCAACAGCGCTCATCAATGCAGAAGCATTGATATCAGCAGCTGATTCCGGCAAATTTTTATCTGATGTGGCTCTACCAGCGCACGAGCGCGGAGCCCCAGGTGAAGCCTCCGCCCATCGCTTCCAGGAGAACCATGTCGCCGCGCTTGATGCGGCCATCCTTGCGCGCCACCGACAGCGCCAAAGGAATCGAGGCGGCCGAGGTGTTGCCGTGACGGTCCACCGTCAGCACCACCTTTTCCGGCGCGATGTGGAGCTTGTGGGCTGAGGCGTCGATGATTCGCTTGTTGGCCTGGTGCGGTACGAACCAGTCGATACGGTCGGCATTCAAGCCGGTCGCCTCGAACGCGTCGACGATGACGTCGGTAATCATCCCGACAGCATGCTTGAAGACTTCGCGGCCTTCCATGCGCAGGTGACCGACCGTCTGGGTCGAGGACGGCCCGCCGTCGACGAACAGCTTGGCTTTGTGACGGCCGTCGGAGCGCAGATGCGTGGTCACGATGCCACGGTCGGTGGCGGCCTGGCCCGGCTGCTCCTGCGCCTCCAGCACGACCGCGCCGGCGCCGTCGCCGAACAGCACGCAGGTGCCGCGGTCGTTCCAGTCGAGGATGCGCGAGAAGGTCTCGGCGCCAATCACCAGAGCGCGCTTGAAGGCGCCGGTGCGCAGGAAATTGTCGGCGGTCGCGAGTGCAAACACGAAGCCCGAGCACACGGCCTGCAGGTCGAACGCCGCGCCGTGATTGATGCCGAGGGCGTGCTGCACGGCGACCGCGGTTGCGGGGAACGTGTTGTCCGGCGTCGAGGTCGCCAGTACGATCAGGTCGATCGACTGCGCGTCGAGCCCCGCGTCGGTGAGCGCGGCCTGCGCCGCCTTGATCGCAAGATGCGACGTGAACTCGCCCTCGGCCGCGATGTGCCGCTCGCGAATGCCGGTCCGCTGCACGATCCACTCGTCGGAGGTGTCGATGCGCGCCGCCAACTGAGCATTGGTCACCACCTGCTCCGGCAAATAGGAGCCGCAGCCCAGCACGACCGAACGAATCTTGGTCACGAAACATCCTCCGGCGCGGTTGGCACTGAACCGAGCGCACCCCCATCGCGGTTGAGCATCTGATTGATCTTGTTCAGAAGATCGAACTTGGCCATCTCATAGCCAACATCGATCGCATAGGCAAAGCCTTCGGCATTAATTCCGCCGTGGCTCTTGACCACCAGCCCGTTCAGCCCGAGCAGCACGCCGCCGTTCGACTTGTTCGGATCCATTTTGTCACGCAAGGCCTGGAAGGCATTGCGGGCAAACAGATAACCAATCCTGGACAGCCAGCTCCGCTGGATCTCGTTGCGGAGCAAGTCCGCCATCTGGCGCGCGGTTCCCTCGGCGGCCTTCAACGCGATGTTGCCGCTATACCCCTCGGTCACGATCACGTCGGCCATTCCCTTGCCGATGCCGTCGCCTTCGACGAAGCCGACATAATCGAGTTCCGGGAGGTTCATCGTGCGCAGGATCTCGCCGGCCTCGCGGATCTCCTCATGCCCCTTGATCTCCTCGGTCCCGATGTTGAGCAGGCCGACCGTCGGGCGCTTCTTGTCGAACACCACGCTCGCCATGGCCGCCCCCATCACCGCGAGCGCCACCAGATGGCGTGCATCGCCGCCGATCGTGGCACCCAGATCGAGCACGACGGAGGAGCCCCGCATGGTCGGCCACACCGCCGTGATCGCGGGGCGATCGATACCGGGCAGCGTGCGCAGATGGAAGCGCGCCATCGCCATCAGCGCGCCGGTGTTGCCGGCCGAGACGGCCACATCCGCCTCGCCCTTCTTCACTGCGTCGATGGCAAGCCACATCGAGGAGGTCTTGCGGCCGCGGCGCAGCGCCTGGCTTGGCTTGTCCGAACCGCTGACCGCAACGTCGGTATGGAGGATCTTCGAAGCGACCTTGAGCGCGGGATAACGATCGAGCTCGGGCTCGATCCTGGCGCGATCCCCCACCAGCAGAAACTCGGTCTTGGGATGCCTGCCGAGCGAGATGGCCGCGCCTGGAACGACGACTGGGGCGCCGACGTCGCCCCCCATGGCGTCAAGCGCGATACGAACCTTGCTTGGCATCAAAATCCCGGAAACCTGGTCTGGCGCGGTCGTCGATCAGCGGGGCCGCGGAATGGGTCGTCATGGATATGAACGACCGGCCAAGCGCCACGCCGCACCCGAACCGGGGCGGACAATAGCGTTTTGTTATCCCGAAACAACCTCTTGCCCCCAGCCTTTTGGATTAAGGGCGATCCTTCGGCCGGCATTTAAATCTGAAGAAATGACAAGAAAATCAAAAGGATATGACAAATTGTCAAACCAGCCCGGCAAAGACCTCACTCCGCGCAACACAGCGGTCTTACGGGGAATGCCGGGCTATTTGCCCTTCTTCTTGTTGTCCTGGAGCGCCTTCAGCGCGGCGAAGGGATGGTCTTCGGGGCCGGGTGCGGTGACCTCTGCCTTGAACACGACACCTGGTTTGCGGGGGTAAGGGTCGATCGCCAGAAACAGCGCATCGGTCGCAATCCGGCCGAGGTCGATCAGTCCGTTGACGATGGCCTCCGGCGGATCGGCGACCTCCGCCGGCTCCTCGTCGTCCCGGCCTTCCTCGATCAGGTCCTCGAGCCGCCGGGTTTCTGCCTCGGGCGCAAAGGTCAGATCGACCTCCTCGTCGATCTCGCTCTCGATCGGATCGAGTGTGACGACGCAGGTCTGGCCGACCCTAGCCCGGACGCGGCCCGTGACCTGGATCCGGCCGCCGCTCTTCGGCTCAACGTCGAAGTCGGCATGAGCCGACAGGATGTCGCGCAGGCCTGCGAGATCGGCCATCGCCCGACGCTCGGCAGGCGAGGCTTCGAGCTGACGGTGCAGCCCCGTATCGGGAATTTGCGCCACTATGACAGGCGAGCGCCAGGGATCCGGTCCGGTCATCGGTCGATTCATCATGTCTCATCCTCCCGAAGCGGTGCGGGGAACCTGAAAACTCCGCGCAGCAGCGCGGCATCGCCGGTCTGGCCGAGCTCGGCATCCGCCGCCACCGCATAGGCAGCGAGCCGTCGCGCCTGGTCGATCCCGGTGCCATTCAAGATATTCTTGCAGATCGCCTGCGCCAGCGCTTCTGCGCCTGTCTCGGTCGCCTGGTCGCAAGCTTGGTCGTAAGCTTGGACCCGGCCATAAAAGGCCTCGCCGAAGGCCCGCATACGCTTCGGGACGGTCTGGTCGCCCACCCCCATCTCGCGCAGATTGTCGTCCATGTCCTCGCAGAAGCGGTCGAACAGGGCCTGCGCCAGCTCCGTCCCGCCCTGGGCGACAGTCCTGAGCCGCCGCAGCAACAGCCAGAGGTGCAGCAGCAACAGGTCGAAACGGCCGTTAACGGTATCCGGCACGCCCAAGTCCCGGTAAAATATGGGTTCTCGCGCCTGCGTCACGATCATGCCATAGATGGCTTCAATGGTGCCGGCCGGGGTTAGCCGGGGTTTCCTGAAGTGATTGAACGGCCAAAGCATTGTGGTTTCCGCAAGCGGGCGCGCGTGAGTTGCATTAAGACGCCCCGCCCGGTACTTCAGCGCCTCGCGCGACGCAAGGGGACGGAATCAGTTCCGCTATGACGAAAACGAACCAGACCGGCCTGCGCGCAAACGAGCGGCGCGGCCTTCATGCACGCTGGCGCGGCCTGAATTCGCGTTGGCGCGGCCTGCGCATGCTCGCCGCCGCGACTTTGGTTGGCGCTGCGCTCGCGGGCTGCACCGGTGAGCAGTTCCAGAAGGGCTATATCCTGCCGCCCGGCGCACTCGAGCAAATTCCGATCGGTGCGAGCCAGGACCAGGTGCTGATCGTGATGGGCACCCCCTCCACGGTCGCGACGCTGGACGGTGAAGTGTTTTACTACATCTCGCAGCGCTCGGAGCGTGTGGTCGCTTTCATGAACCAGAAGGTGGTCGACCAGCGCGTCATCGCCATCTATTTCGACAAGAACCGGCGCGTGCGCCGGCTTGCGAATTACGGCCTCCAGGACGGCAAGATCTTCGACTCCATCAGCCGGACCACGCCGACGTCGGGTCAGGAGATGAGCTACCTCGCGCCGCTGTTCAAGCTGCTCAGCTTCAACTGAGATTGGGATCATTTCGGCCTGCGGCGTCGTGCCGCTCTCTGCGCGGCGCTTGCGGTCGCGCGCGACTTGCCGTTGTGGATCGGGTTCCCTACGCTCTCTTCAAAACAAAAGCTGGGAGTGGATTCGTGCTCAAGACATCTGAGACCAAGTTGTTGTCGCGTCGTCGCGTGCTTGCGGGAGCCGCTGGCCTGACCGCCGCAGCCATCCTGCCGCGATCGAGCCTTGCAGACTGGAAACCGACCGAGAACATCCGCATCATCGTGCCGGCTGCAGCGGGCGGATCGACCGACGTGATGGGGCGGCTGCTCGCGGCTCATCTCCAATCCGCCTGGGGCCAGACAGCGGTGGTCGAGAATCGCTCGGGCGGCGGCGGCACGATCGGGACCGCCGAGGTGGTTCGCGCCAAGGCTGACGGCCACACCATCCTGATCGGCAATCCCGGTCCGAACGCGATCGCCTACAGCATCTTCAAGAATCTCACCTACAGGCCGGACCAGCTCCAGCCGGTGACCAACATGATCCGGATTCCGAACATCGTGTCGGCGCATCCGAAGACCGGCATCAAGTCGGTCGCCGAACTGATCGCCTTTCTCAAGGCCAATCCGGACAAGCTCAGCTACGCCTCATCAGGCGTCGGCCAGAGCCCTCATCTCACCGGCGCGTGGTTCCTGCAGCTCACCGGGCTGAAGATGACACATATCCCGTTCCGCGGCGCCGGACCCGCGCTTCAGGCCGCGCTCGCCGGCGACATCCAGATCCTGTTCGACAATCTCTATCCGAGCCTGCCCCAAGTGCAGAACGGCACGCTCAACGGCCTCTGCGTCACCACCACTGAGCGCAGCGAGCTCGCACCGAACCTGCCGACCATGCGCGAGAGCGCGCCCGAGCTTGCGAATTTCGACGTGTCGTCGTGGTTCTCGGTGTTCCTGCCGAAGGGCGTCCCCGCCCCCGTGCTCGACGCACTCAACCTCCAGGTCAAGGCGATGCTGGAGCGCGACGACATCAGAAAGAACATCGCCGCCATGGGCGCGCGCGCCGACTACGGCACGCCGCAGCAATTCTCCGACTTCGTGGACGCCGAAACGAAGAAGTTCGCCGGCATCATCCAGAAGGAAGGGCTGCAGATGGACGTGCAATGACGCTGTGAGAGCGTCCGGTCCATCAAAATTGCATCGCGCCTAGGACGACTTGTTGATCTTCTTGACCTTGGCTTCGGTGGTCTCGATCGCCAGGGCGAGCTCCAAGATGGCCTTGGATAACAATTCTGCGGCCTCCTTCTGGTCCTGCGACTTGGCGGCGCGGAGTGCATAATTCCGGGCGGATGAGAGCGACATGGATTGATCTCCGTGTTTGTTCGCATGCAGCGAACGAGGTTCTTGCCAAACAAAAACCCCGCGGCTCGCACCGCGGGGTTTTCTCTTTCAAGCCATCGGGCTCAGTGCGCCAGGATCGCCAGCAGCAGCAGAGCCACGATGTTGGTGATCTTGATCATCGGGTTCACCGCGGGGCCCGCCGTGTCCTTGTAAGGATCGCCGACGGTGTCGCCGGTCACGGCCGCTTTGTGGGCGTCAGAGCCCTTGCCGCCGAAGTGACCGTCCTCGATGTACTTCTTGGCATTGTCCCACGCGCCGCCGCCCGACGTCATCGAGATGGCGACGAACAGGCCCGAGACGATCACGCCGAGCAGCATCGCGCCCACCGCGGAGAATGCCGCGGACTTGCCGGCCGCGCCGCCGCCGGCGATCGCGTAGATCAGGAAGTAGACCACGATCGGCGACAGCACCGGGAGCAGCGAGGGGATGATCATCTCCTTGATGGCCGCGCGGGTGAGCAGGTCGACCGCCTTGCCGTAATCAGGCTTGTCGGTGCCCTGCATAATGCCCGGCTTCTCGCGGAATTGACGCCGCACCTCCTCGACGATCGCACCGGCCGCACGGCCCACGGCCGTCATGCCCATCGCACCAAACAGATACGGCAAGAGGCCGCCGAACAGCAGGCCGACCACGACGTATGGATTGTTCAGCGAGAAATCCGGATTGACGCCGGCGAAATAGGCGTGGTGCGCGCTGTCCGCAACGAAGAACTTGAGGTCCTGGTTGTAGGCCGCGAACAGCACCAGAGCACCGAGACCGGCGGAGCCGATCGCGTAACCCTTGGTCACCGCCTTGGTGGTGTTGCCGACCGCGTCGAGCGCGTCGGTCGACTTGCGCACCTCCTTGGGCAGGCCCGCCATTTCGGCGATGCCGCCGGCGTTATCAGTCACCGGGCCGAAGGCGTCGAGCGCGACGACCATGCCGGCCAGCGCCAGCATGGTAGCGGTCGCGATCGCGATGCCGAACAAGCCGGCAAGGCTGTAGGTGACCAGGATGCCGGCGATGATGACGATCGCGGGCAGCGCGGTCGCTTCCATCGAGACGGCGAGGCCCTGGATCACGTTGGTGCCGTGACCGGTGACCGACGCCTGCGCGATCGACTTCACCGGACGATAGTCGGTGCCGGTGTAGTATTCCGTGATCCAGATGATCAGCGCGGTGACGACGAGGCCCACGATGCCGCATTCGAACAGCGACATGCCGGTATAGTCGACGCCGTCGAGCTTGCCGAAGCCGATCAGATAGTAGATCACGCCGGCGATGCCGATCAGCGACAGGACGCCGGTTGCGATCAGGCCCTTGTAGAGCGCGCCCATGATCGACTGGCTCGGCCCGAGCTTCACGAAGAATGTGCCGATGATCGAGGTGATGATGCAGATGCCGCCGATGGCGAGCGGCAGCGTCATCATGTTGGAGAGGATCGGCGTCTTGGCGAAGAAGATCGCAGCTAACACCATGGTGGCGACCGCAGTCACCGCGTAGGTCTCGAACAGGTCGGCGGCCATGCCGGCACAGTCACCGACGTTGTCACCGACGTTGTCGGCGATGGTTGCGGGGTTGCGCGGATCATCCTCGGGGATACCCGCCTCGACCTTGCCGACGAGATCGCCGCCGACGTCCGCACCCTTGGTGAAGATGCCGCCGCCGAGACGGGCGAAGATCGAGATCAGCGAGGCGCCGAAACCGAGCGCCACCATGGCGTCGATGACGGTACGGCTGTCAGGCGCGAGCTTCAGCGAATGCACCAGGAAGCCGAAGTACAGCGTCACACCGAGCAGTGCGAGACCCGCCACCAGCATGCCGGTGATCGCGCCCGCCTTGAAGGCGAGTTCGAGGCCGCCGGCGAGCGACGTCGTCGCGGCCTGGGCGGTGCGCACATTGGCGCGAACCGAGACATTCATGCCGATGAAGCCGGCCGCCCCCGACAGGATGGCGCCGATGGCAAAACCGATCGCGACATAAAGCCCAAGGAAATAGACAAGCAGCACGAAGATGACGATGCCGACGATACCGATCGTGGTGTACTGGCGCCGGAGATAGGCCTGTGCGCCTTCACGCACAGCTCCTGCGATCTCCTGCATGCGCGGTGACCCCGCATCCGCACTCAACACCGAAGACGTCGCCCAAATCGCGTAGACGACGGAAAGCACTCCGCAGAGCACTATCAACCATAATGCTGTCATTTGATTTTTGCCTCAGATCCTTGATGTACGTACCCCCGGCGCCTTTTGTTATCTGTATTGCGGTGCGGCGCCTTGATTTTGAACAAGGCCGCCCCCAAGCGGCCTTAGTCGGTCGCAACCTTGCCAAAATCAAATTGAGGGTGCAACGCCGGATGAGGCGGGAAAAGCCGATCTGGGCAAGTATTTAGACCTAATCCCGAACGCCCCGGTCCGCGGCCTCTTAAGCGGCTGACCTCACGGCATGACGGGACGTCGATGCCACTTCCAAGGTCTGTCCGTCGGCCGTGGCGCGCCGGTTGAGGACCTGGACCTCGTAGGCGGTGCCACCGGGGCCCGTCTCCAGCGTTACCGAAACGACCTGATCGAGCGTGAGGACGCCCAGCTGCACATCCTGGTCGGGCAGGATCAGCGTCGTCAATTCGCCGACGAACACAATCACCAGATGGCCTTTGGCCATGTTGCTCTTCGCCAGCAAGCGCAACTGACCGTGATAAGGCGGCCGGGTCCATGCCGACGGCTGTCCGGGATCGACCACGACCTGGATGTTGTTGGTCTGGGGATGCACGGTCAGCACCATCTTCGCCTGATCGGGCTTCCAATGCATCGGCAATGCCGGCATGGTCTTCCAGAGACAATCGAACGCCGCGCACTCGGCAGGCAGATTGTCGTGGATCTTGCAGCCTCGACCTGGCTTGCAATGCGAGCACCATTTGCCCGCGGGCTTGCCGAAAGCGACGACGTTGTAGACTTTGCAGCAAAGCGTGCAGCCGCCGCACTCCCGTCCTGAAGCGGCGAGCGCCTCGCTCAAACCCGAAGCGGCCGCATTCATCGAATCGCACCCCTACGCTGCTGTTGCACCAATGGATGCGATACAATTATTGGCTGGCGCGAGGATTGCGGCCTTAGAAATGACTGTAGGAAAGACGCTTCAAGGCGAGTTCCTGGCCCTGCCTGTCCAGGAAGCGCGGCCGCTGATGGCCCGCGACAATCGTGCCGATCGCCGTGACGGCAACGCCTGCCGCCTGCCCGGCCGCAATCAGCGCACCGCTTTGCGCCGGCGGAACCGTGCACAGCACTTCGTAGTCGTCGCCCCCGGCAAGCAGCGTCTCAACGCAAATGACCTTGCGCGCGATCAGGCCGGCCGCCGCGGCTGACAGCGGCACACGCGCCACATCAACAGAGGCCGAGACGCCGGAAGCTGCACAGAGTTTGGTCAGGTCGCCGGCGAGCCCGTCGGAGACGTCCATCGCCGCCGTCGCGTGGTCACGCACGGCCTGCGTCAGCACATTGCGCGGCTGCGGGATCCGATAACGCGAGACGAGGGCATCCCTCGCAGCCGGTTCTGACGCGAGTGCCGCAGCCGCCGCGCCGCCGGTCAGCACGTCGAGGCCGATCGCGGCATCGCCGATCGTTCCGGTGACCAGGATCAGGTCGCCCGGCCGCGCGCCGGTGCGACCGACCATCCGACCCTTGGGCACGCGGCCGAACGCGGTGATCGAGATCATCTGCGGCCCCGGCGTCGACACCGTGTCGCCGCCGAGCAACGGGCAGCCGAAGCTCCTGGCGTCCTCGCCGAGCGCATCCGCAAACGGCCCGAGCCAGGCATCCTCCTTGCTGCGCAGTGCCAGCGTAAGCAAGAAGCCGGCGGCCGCAGCACCCTTGGCGGCAAGATCGGACAGGTTCACCCGCAGTGCCTTGCGCGCGATGGTGTCGGGGGGATCGGTGGCAAGATAATGCACGCCCTCGACCACGGCATCGGTGGTGACGACGATGTCGTCGCCTGACGAGGACAGCACAGCCGCATCATCCACCAGGGCGAACGCACCGGGATCAGTCGCCAGCGGCTTGAAATAGCGCGCGATGAGGGAATCTTCGGCGGAGAGATTTTGCGGGGCGGCCACCGGCATCAACCCCACACACAACTGTCATCGCCCGGCTTGACCGGGCGATCCAGTATTCCAGAGACAGTCATGTAAAATCGATAGGCCCCGGCGTACTGGATGCCCCGCCTTCGCGGGGCATGACAGCGGAGTATGGGGCAGCTGCATCGCATCAATTCACCGCCCTCGCGCTACCTACCCCCGCCCGAACTCGTCACCGCGAAACTGGCGGCCAATCTGGTCGAGCACGGCGTTGACCATGCCGGTCTCCTCGCGGTCGACGAAGGCATTGGCGACATCGACATATTCGGACACGACGACGCGGCCCGGAACGTCCTTGCGATGCTGCAGCTCATAGGCCCCCGCCCGCAACACCGCGCGCAGGATCGCCTCGATCCGCTTGAGCGGCCAGCCCTTCGAGAGCGCCTCGTCGATCAAGGGATCGAGCTTCTTCTGGTCGCGCACGACGCCCGAGACGACGTCGCGGAAGAACGCGGCTTCAGCCGGCAGGTAAGTATCGCCTTCGACCTCATTGCCCAGCCAGTGGCTTTCGAACTCCGCGAAGATGTCGTTGATGCCGGCGCCCGCGATGTCCATCTGATACAGCGCCTGCACGGCCGCGAGCCTCGCCGCACCGCGCCGGTTCGCTTTCTTCTCTGCCGCCGCCGGCTTCCTGGTGTCAGCCGTTTTCTTGGAATCAGACATGGCTCAGGCCCGCGCCAGGCGACGTTTGATGCGCAGCATCGCAAGCGCCGCGCGCGCAGCATCGCCGCCCTTGTTGAGCTCGCTGGCGCGCGCCCGCGCCCAGGCCTGGTCCTCATTGTTGACGGTGAGAATACCGTTGCCGAGCGGCAGCTTGCGCGCGACCGCGAGGTCCATCAGCGCACGCGAGGATTCCTGCGAGACGATCTCGAAATGAATGGTGTCGCCGCGGATCACGCAGCCAAGCGCGATCACCGCATCGTAGGGCTTGCCGTTCGCCGCAGCCGCATCGACTGCGATCGCGACCGCCGCCGGGATCTCCAGCGCGCCGGGAACCGTGATGACGTCATGGGTCAGGCCCGCCGCCTTCAGTTCAGTGACCGCGCCGTCCAGAAGTGCATCCTGGAGGTCATCATAGAACCGCGCCTCGACGACCAGCGCACGCGCGCCGGAAATGTCGGTCTGGTCCTTCAGGGGTGCACGCCGTGCGTCAGCCATCGTCTAAATCCGTCCATTCTGGGGTCGGGCCGTATGTAGTCGCCGTGAGCCGGCAAGCCAAGTTCAAACAGGCAGTCACTTCATTTCCGTCAGCCGCGCCGCATAGCGGGCCATCAGATCGACCTCGATATTGACCTCAGAGCCCGCCTTCCAGCCGCCGATCGTCGTCGCCGTCAGCGTGTGCGGGATGATCAGCACCGAAAAGGTCGTGTCCTTCACAGTATTGACCGTAAGCGACACACCATCGAGCGTGATCGAGCCCTTGGTGGCAATAAAGCGCGCCAGTTCGCGCGTGGTCGAGAGTTCGAACCGCGCCATGTCGGGCAGATCCTCGCGGCTGACGATGGTCGCAATGCCGTCGGCATGGCCGGCGACGATGTGGCCGCCAAGCTCATCACCGATCTTGAGCGCACGCTCGAGGTTGAGCTTGGTGCCCAGCTTCCAGTGCTTCGCCGTCGTCAGCGCCAGCGTCTCGGCGGCAGCATCGACGTCGAACCAGGTCCTTTGCTTGGAATCTTTGCCGTCGGCGACGCCGGAGGCGACCACGGTGAGGCATACGCCGTTGTTGGCGATCGAAGCGCCGTCGGCGATGGTGGCCTGATCGTAGCTGCAAGCGATGCGCAGACGGTGCAGTTGCCCCGGCGCCACAGGCGTGAAGCTGACGATCTCGCCGATATCGGTGACAATGCCGGTGAACATGTTAGGCGCGCTCGTAGATGGTGAGAGTATCTTTGCCGAAGGTCTCGCTAGCATGAACCTTGTAGGCCTGCGACTGCGTGATTATTGACAGGGACAATGCATCGAGCGCATCGACGCCGCCGGGACCCACTTCTTCCGCTCCGCGGAACAGCCAGATCTCGTCGACGAGGTCGTCGGACACGAACGATGCCGCAACGCGACTGCCGCCCTCGACCATCAGCCGCGTGATGCCCTTCTCGGCCAGCGCATGCAGCACGGCCGGAAGATCGAGCCCGGCTGCACCGTTCGGCGGCATGCGCATGATTTGCGCACCGGCCGCGCCAAGGCGGGTCGCGGCCGCCGCTTCCGCAAGCTTGGAGCCGATCACCCAGAGCGGCGTCTCGCGCGCAGAACGAACAAGCTGGCTGGACGCGGAAATCCGCAAATTCTCGTCGAGAATAACGCGCAACGGAGAACGCGCTTCCATGCCCGGCAGGCGGCAATTGAGCTGTGGATCGTCTGCCAGCACCGTGCCGATGCCAACCAGGATAGCGTCGCACTGCGCGCGCAGGAGATGCACGCGGTCGCGCACAGCTTCGCCGGTGATCGCCTGCGGCTTGCCGCCGGCCGCACCAATCTTTCCGTCGGGTGAGACCGCGAGCTTCAGGATCACATGCGGGCGCTTGTCCCTGATACGGCGGAAATGGCCGGCGTGATCGAACGCGGCTTCCGCCGCGCAGAGGCCCACATCCACCACGATGCCGGCGGCGCGCAGGCGCGCATGGCCCTGCCCCGCCACCTCAGGATTGGGATCCTCGATCGCCGCCACCACGCGTGTGATGCCCGCCGCGATCACCGCATCGGCACACGGCGGTGACTTGCCGAAATGCGAGCAGGGCTCGAGCGTGACGTAGAGCGTGGCGCCGCGCGCCGCCTCGCCTGCACGCCGCAGCGCCTCCCGCTCCGCGTGCGGTCGTCCCCCTGGCTGCGTCCAGCCGCGGCCGACGATGACGCCGTCCTTGACGATGACGGCACCGACAGCCGGATTGGGCCAAACGCGGCCCAGCCCGCGCCGGCCGAGCGCCAGCGCCAGCTGCATGAAGCGGCGATCGGCATCTTTGGACTCGCGGATCCTCGCGGCGAACTGATCTTCCAGGATACGGAAGATCATTTGCGGATCGCGGCGAGCCGCGCTTCCTCCTCACCGGAGAGCTCGCCGAGCACATCGGCGAAATCCTTGGCCTCGCGGAAATTGCGATAGACGGAGGCGAAGCGCACATAGGCGACGTCGTCGAGCGTGCGCAGATGCTCCATCACGGTCTCGCCGATCACCTCCGATGAGATTTCGGCCTCACCGCCGGTCTCCAGCTCGCGCACGATGGTGGAGACCATCTTCTCCACCCGCTCCGGCTCGACCGGGCGCTTGCGCAAGGAGATCGAGACCGAACGCATCAGCTTGTCGCGATCGAACGGCACGCGGCGGCCGTTGCGCTTGATCACCGTGAGCTCGCGCAACTGTACGCGTTCGAAGGTGGTAAAACGGAATTCGCAGGCGACGCACACGCGCCGCCTGCGAATGACGGATGAATCCTCGGTCGGACGCGAGTCCTTCACCTGCGTATCGAGACTATTGCAGTTCGGGCAGCGCATCCGTTGACCTTAGCCAGTTTTCCTGGACCTTACTGATAGATCGGGAACCGGTCGGTGAGCGCCTTGACCCGTTCCTTGATCGCAGCTTCCACCAGCGGCGCCTTGCCGTCGGACGATTGCGCGATCGCATTGAGGACCTCGGCGATCATGCCGCCGACCTGCTGGAATTCGGCGACGCCGAAGCCGCGGGTCGTCGCCGCCGGCGTGCCCAGACGAATACCGGAGGTGACGAACGGCGACTCAGGGTCGAAGGGAATACCGTTCTTGTTGCAGGTGATGGCGGCGCGAACCAGCGCTTTCTCCGAGGCGTTGCCCTTCAGGCCCTTCGGCCGGAGGTCAACGAGCATCAGATGGTTATCGGTGCCGCCCGAGACAATATCAAAGCCATGGCTCTTCATCGCCGCGGCCAGCGCCTTGGCGTTTTCGACCACGTTTTTCGCATAGATCTTGAAGTCCGGACGCAGCGCCTCGCCGAAGGCAACCGCCTTCGCCGCGATCACATGCATCAACGGGCCACCCTGCAGGCCCGGGAAGATCGCCGAGTTGAACTTCTTGGTCAGCGCCTCGTCATTCCACAGCATGAGGCCACCGCGCGGGCCGCGCAGCGACTTGTGCGTGGTCGTCGTGGTGATGTGGGCATACGGTACCGGCGAGGCATGCACGCCGCCGGCAACGAGACCGGCGAAGTGTGCCATGTCGACCAAGAGATACGCGCCGACCGAGTCCGCGATCTCGCGAAAACGCTTGAAATCCCAGGCGCGCGAATAGGCCGAGCCGCCGGCCACGATCAGCTTCGGCCTGACCTCTTCGGCCTGCTTGGCGACCGCGTCCATGTCGATGAGCTGGTCCTCACGACGCACGGTGTAGTGCGCAGCCTTGAACCACTTGCCGCTCATGTTGACGGGCGAGCCGTGGGTAAGATGGCCGCCGGCCGCAAGATCCAGACCCATGAACGTGTCGCCGGGCTGCAGTAGCGCCAGGAACACCGCCTGGTTCATCTGGCTGCCCGAATTCGGCTGCACGTTGGCGAAGTTGGCGCCGAACAGCTTCTTGGCGCGATCGATCGCGAGGTTCTCGGCGACGTCGACCCACTCACAACCGCCGTAGTAGCGCGCGCCCGGATAACCCTCTGCGTACTTGTTGGTCATCACCGAACCCTGCGCTTCCAGCACGGCCCGGCTAACGATGTTCTCGGAGGCGATTAGCTCGACTTCATGGCGTTGCCGGCCGAGCTCGCCCTTGATGGCGACGGCGATTTCCGGGTCGGCCTGCTCGAGCGAAGCGGTGAAAAACGAATCGGGCGCATTGGCTGTTTTGGCGAGGGTCATCTTGCGAATATCTCCACCGCCGCAGCCTTTTGGCGGGCTACGGGCGGGTCTGGTGTGGCGGTCGGAAGCATGCGCGATCTACCACATCGCCCGTCCCCGGCCAAGCATTTGCGGGTCGGGCCTGATATTTATGCAAGATATGGTGGGAATTGAAGGATTTTGCAGGAAGACGGCTCTCCGAAACCGCCTCCGATCCGGTCAACCTTAAAGGGCCGCTTCGGACCCTAAATGGCGCTCCGGCACCGGCCCTTACAGCCCGGTGTACCCCGCCTTCACGGGGTCGATGCTGCCATCGAGCTGGCGCAGATAGGTCAGGCCGCAGACCGTCAACCTGTGGGGATCCTTCTCGCCGGCTTCCATCAGGGTATTGAGGTAGTTTGTCACCTTTTCCCGCGCCTCCTCGCTCGCCGCTGCCGTGCGGTTGGCGAGCAGGTCATAGGTCTTCATGATGCGGTCGATGGCAGCTTCCATGGCACCCTCTGATTTTTCAGAATTTTGGAAGGCTCGATCAGGCAACCGCCCGCGCTCCGGACTGCGCCTCGAAGCGCGTGATCGCCCTGTTGGCGAGCCTGATCTTGTTGAATTCGCCGTGCTGGAGCAGCTTGACGATGATCCCGAGCAAGCGTTCGTTGGTGACGAGCGTGTCGGGGATCGCGCCGGAGCGGCGAAGATAATTCGCAGCGATGGCATAGGCATCGCTCACGAGCTCGACGTTCATTGCCTGCATCCCGCGCTCGACCAGCATCGCGTCCTCCGATCCGGAGAGACAACTGCGACGCGAAGAACCGGTTCCGCCTGTCAGGCCATTTTTTCGCAAGTGCAAAAAGACGTCAAAACGCACCGGTCCGGGGCAAGCCGGGCCGGCGCGCTTGGGGAAGTCAGGCACGTCAGGGAGAGGCTTGCCGGTCTTGTTGTGGGCCGGCTTGGCCAAAATCCCTTTTAGAACTCAGAGGCGATACAGGATCTGGTCGGTCCAGAACCGCTCGAGACGGTGCAGCGACTTGTTCAGGGTCGAGAACTCCTCGCCCGAGATGCCGCCGACTTGTTCAACGGTCTTGACGTGCTTCTGGTAGAGGCTGTCGACGATGCGGCGAACTTCCTGGCCCTGCGGGGTCAGGCGAATGCGCACCGAGCGGCGATCAACGCGCGAGCGCTGATGGTCGAGGAAGCCGAGCTCGACGAGCTTCTTCAGATTGTAGGAGACGTTGGAGCCGAGATAGTAACCGCGCGTGCGCAGCTCGCCCGCGGTCAGCTCCTTGTCGCCGATGTTATAGAGCAGGAGTGCCTGCACGGAATTGATGTCGGCGCGGCCACGACGATCGAACTCGTCCTTGATCACGTCGAGGAGCCGGCGATGCAGCCGCTCCACAAGAGTCAATGCTTCCAGATAGAGCGACTGCACCGAGCCCTGCGGGCCGGAAACGCGCTCTGCGGCATCTGCCGCAGTTGCGACGGCTTTCATCATGACACTTCCCCTGTTGTCGTTTTTATCGACACTTATTCGACGCAACTTGTGTTCCGTCTGATAGGTCCAACTTAAGGGGGCCGTTTGAAGATCGGCTTAAATAAGAGAATAAAGAGATCATGAATTTAAGACAGTGAATTGCGGATTAAGCCTGTGCCACAAGCACTTTTCGCAACCGTCTGTTGACCGTCGCAAGGTCCTGTTCACCCTCCGTCCGCGCGTTCTGTCACATTCCAGAACAGCCCCGCCCCGTTTCGAAACCCGCGCGTAAGAGCTGTGGCGGAAAGCGCTAGGTCAATGAAAAGTTACCTCGAATTTGAGGCAACCAGTGGTCAACCAAGCGCGCAAGCCACGTAACCGCTTTCGTGTCCCGGACAAGCGAAGCGCAGAGCCGGGACTCAGGGCCACAAGCGAGATCGCGGAGAGATGGGCCCCGGCTCTGCAACGCATCACGCCGCACTGGACGATGCTCCGCATCGCCAGGGCCGCGTTGCGTTGCGTCCGGGGCACGAGAGTTTGCAACCCTACGGCGGCCGTTCGCGCGCGGCCATCCAGGCGAGCGCGAGATAGGCCGCGAGCATGATCGCTTCGATCGCGACGACGATCAGGCTGCCACCGTAGATGCCCGGGAACATCAGCTCGATCACCGCCATCGAGACCACGGTCGTGAGCCACACCACCGCGCCCCAAGGCGTCGCCAGCCACAGGCCGACGGCAGCGACCAGCTCGATCACCGCGAAGTAGATGGTCGAGGCCTGCCAGGCCATCGACTGGTTCTCGAAAGCCTCGTCCTCGCCGCCGACGAAGCCCGTCACCTGCGCCCAGTGATAGAGGCCCTTGAGGATCGACAGCAGCGCCATCACCCGCAGGAACAGCACCAGGCGCCGCGTCCAGACATTGTCGTCGGACTCGGGCCGCTCCGACGAGATCGCGGCCACCGACAGCGCGCTGTCTCGGGTGCCGTCTCTGACGGCGTCCCTGGCATTGGCGCCATCGCGGGCCGCATCGCGGGTGGAGAGTTCGGACATGGCCCCCTTCTGGCTGTTTCGCCCCGCAAAATCAATCGGCAGCCCCTCCCTTGCGGGAGGTCAAGCCGCGGTGACGGGAACCATGCGAGCTGGTATAAGAATAATTCCAGCCTGGAGAACAGTAATGGCGATCAAATACGGACGTCCGATCGAGTTGCGCGAGGTTTCGCGCCGGGATGGCACGACGGCCTCCCCTGCCCTCGACCTGACCATCCGTCCGCGCCGCAACCGCAAGGCCGAATGGGCCCGGCGCATGGTGCGCGAGAACGTGCTCACCACCGACGATCTGATCTGGCCGCTGTTCCTGATCGACGGCAACAACAAGCGCGAGCAGATCGCCTCGATGCCCGGCGTCGACCGCCTCAGCGTCGACCAGGCCGTGCGCGAGGCCGAGCGCGCGATGAAGCTGACCATCCCCTGCCTGGCGCTGTTTCCCTACACCGATCCGTCCTTGCGCGACGAGGAAGGCTCGGAAGCGACCAATCCGAACAATCTGGTCTGCCAGGCGGTGCGCGCGATCAAGAAGGAGTTTCCGGAGATCGGCGTGCTCTGCGACGTCGCGCTCGATCCTTTCACCAGCCATGGTCATGACGGTCTGATCTCCGACGGCAAGATTTTGAACGACGAGACGGTTGCCGTGCTGGTGCGCCAGGCGCTGGTGCAGGCGGAAGCCGGCTGCGACATCATCGCGCCCTCCGACATGATGGACGGCCGCGTCGCCGCGATCCGCGAGGGGCTGGATCGCTCGGGCCTGCTCGACGTGCAGATCATGGCCTATGCGGCCAAATACGCCTCCGCCTTCTACGGCCCGTTCCGCGATGCCATCGGCTCGGCCAAGACGCTGACCGGCGACAAGCGCACCTATCAGATGGACAGCGCCAACACCGACGAGGCGTTGCGCGAGGTCGAGCTCGACATCGCCGAAGGCGCCGACATGGTGATGGTGAAGCCCGGCATGCCCTATCTCGACGTGGTCCGCCGCGTGAAGGACACGTTTGCGATGCCGACCTTCGCCTATCAAGTCTCCGGCGAATACGCGATGATTGCGGCCGCCGCCAACAATGGCTGGCTCGATGGCGACCGCGCCATGATGGAAAGCCTGCTCGCGTTCAAGCGCGCCGGCGCGGATGGTGTGCTCAGCTATTTCGCGCCGAAGGCCGCGGAGAAACTGCGCGCTTTGGGGTAGGTTGGCGCCTCCCCGCCCCCGAATCGCCGGAATATTTTGGCTTGTTAATCCCACTGCGCCCTTGGCAGGGGAAGAGCCTGTTCCCATGTCCTGCCACGAGGGTTTTCCCGTTGGAGGACGGAACGATGTCTTATTCGGACCAAGGCAATGCCTGGCGCAATGACGGCGGCGCTCAGCCACACGCCTACGATCCCTATCTGCATCCGGAACTGTTCCGCGGTGTCGCGACGCGGCGGGCGTTTGCGTTCCTGATCGACATGGTCGTGATGTCCGTGCCCGTCATCCTCGGCTACATCTTCATCGCACTGTTCGGCGTCGTGACGCTCGGCATCGGCTGGGCACTGTTCTGGCTAGCTTGGCCGGCCTCCGTGATCTGGGCCATCGTCTATTACGGCGCTTGCATCGGCGGGCCCTCGTCGGCGACGATCGGGATGCGGATCATGGATCTGGAGCTGCGCACCTGGTACGGCGCGCCGGGCTACTTCGTCCTCGGCGCCACCCATGCGGTGCTGTTCTGGGTGACGGTCTCGTTCCTGTCGCCCTTCGTCGTGCTGGTCGGCCTGTTCAACGGCCGCCGGCGCCTGCTGCACGATTTCGTGCTGGGAACGGTGGTGATCAACAATTCCGTTCGCGCGCCCGTCGCTCAGACAGCCAGAACCTGGTGATCAAGGACCTACTAACGCGGATCCGCTAGACTAACCGAAGCGATTGACCGGGGGCTTTCGTAGCGCGATGCTGATACCCACTTCGGAGGCCCACGACGTCCCTTGACCCAGCACTCGCGCGACACCCCACAATTTTACCTCACGGCGCCGTCCCCCTGCCCGTATCTGCCGGGCCGGCATGAGCGCAAGGTGTTCACGCACCTCGTGGGTGAGCGCGCTGGCGATCTCAACGACCTCCTGACCCATGGCGGCTTCCGCCGCAGCCAGTCGATCGCCTACCGTCCCGCCTGCGACCAGTGCCGGGCCTGCGTTTCGGTCCGGGTCGTCGCCAACGAGTTCCGCCCGTCGCGCAACTTCCGCAAGGTGATGGCCCGTAATTCCGACATCGTCGGCGAGCAGCGCAGCGCCGTGCCGACATCAGAGCAATATTCGGTGTTCCGCGCCTATCTCGACGCCCGCCACCGCCATGGCGGCATGGCCGACATGACCGTGCTCGATTACGCCATGATGGTCGAGGACAGCCATGTCGAGACCCGTATCATCGAGTACCGCAAGCGCGGGCCCGACAGCGGCCTCACCGGCCGCGGCGAGGAGCTGATCGCGGTGGCGCTGACTGACGTCCTCAGCGACGGCCTGTCGATGGTCTACTCGTTCTTCGAGCCGAGCCAAGTCTCGCGCTCGATGGGCACCTTCATGATCCTCGACCACATCGCGCGCGCCCGCCGGCAGGGACTGCCCTACGTCTATCTCGGCTACTGGATCGAAGGCTCGAAGAAGATGGACTACAAGGCCCGCTTCCTGCCGCAGCAGCGCCTCGCGCCCTCAGGCTGGCTGCGCATCGACGCGCAAGGGGATACGGCGTCCGAGCCGCAGGATTAGATCGCTCACCCGAACAGCATATCCACTAGCAGCTTCACGTTCAAAATCACGATCACGCCCGCGACGATCCACGCGATCGCGGCGATTGACGTTGATATCGCGAACTGCCCCATCTTGCGGCGATCCGACACGAAACGCACCAGCGGGATCACGGCGAAGGGCAGCTGCATCGACAGCACGACCTGGCTGAATACCAGTAAATCCGCCGTGCCGCGCTCGCCGTAGATTGCGGTGACGATGATGACGGGAATGATGGCGATGCCGCGCGTGAGCAGGCGTCGCGCCCAACTCGGCAGGCGCAGGTCGAGAAAGCCTTCCATCACGATCTGGCCGGCGAGCGTTGCGGTCACCGTCGAATTCAGGCCCGAGGCCAGCAGCGCCACCGCGAACAATGTCGAGGCGATGCCGAGACCGAGCAGCGGCGAGAGCAGCTCAAACGCCTGGCTGATCTCGGCAACGTCCGAATGGCCGCTGGTGTGGAACGTCGCCGCAGCCACGACGAGGATCGCGGCATTGATGAACAGCGCCAGCATTAACGCAATGGTGGAGTCCGTCGTCGCCCATTTGATCGCCTCGCGACGGCCCTCGTCGTTACGCGCATAGGCGCGCGTCTGCACGATCGAGGAATGCAGATAGAGATTATGCGGCATCACGGTCGCACCGATGATGCCGATCGCGATGTAGAGCATCTCCGGATTGGTGAAGATCTCGCTCTTCGGCGCAAAGCCATGCAGCACGTCGGCAACGGGCGGCGCCGCGGCCACGATCTGGACCGCGAAGCACACCGCGATCACCGCCAGCAGCGCCATGACGAAGGCTTCGAGGAAGCGGAAGCCGCGGTTCATCAACACGAGGAGCAGGAAAGCGTCGAGCGCGGCGATCAGCGCACCGCCGATCAGGGGGATCCCGAAAAGGAGTTTCAGCGCGATCGCGGTGCCGATGACCTCGGCGAGATCGCAGGCGATGATCGCCGCCTCGCAAGCGAGCCAGAGCAGGAAATTCACTGCCGGCGAGTAGGTCGCGCGGCAGGCCTGCGCGAGATCGCGGTCGGTGACGATGCCGAGCCGTGCCGCCAGCGACTGCAGCAGGATCGCCATCAGGTTTGAGAGCAGGATGACCGAGAGCAGCGTGTAGCCAAACTTCGATCCACCGGCGAGGTCCGTCGCCCAATTGCCGGGGTCCATGTAGCCGACCGAGACCATGTAGCCGGGGCCGACAAAGGCGAGCAGCCGCCGCCACCACGCCCCCGCCGCGGGGACGGCGACGGTGGCATTCACCTCGGCGAGGCTCTTGGTGGCCGGCGCGTCGGTGCGCCAGCCAGCAGCATCTTGGGCCAGGTCCTGGGTCAGATCGGGCGATCGGGCATCCATGCCGTCAGAATACCGGAGTCGATTCTTATTGCAACTCATTTGCAACTGCATCTAGGCGCGTTGGTTCCCACAGCCCGCTCCGGGTTTGCCCGACCCTGTCGGGAAGCGGGTGGGTTTGACCCGCGTCGGAGGCGGATACTGGCGCCATCAAGACTTTGCAGGAAATGCGCCATGTCAAATGCCCCTCGCCTTCCCGACACCTTCAACCGCCTCGCCTGGTCCAACCTCGCGGCGCAATCGGCCGAGCAGATCGCGCTGGCGGCCGCGCCCATCGTCGCGGTGCTGACGCTGGGCGTGGCGGAAGGCCAGACCGGCGTGCTCCAGACCGCGCTCAGCCTGCCCTTCGTTCTGTTCGCGATTCCGGCCGGCCTGCTCGCCGACCGCATTTCCCGCCGTTCGCTGATGGCCGGTGCCGAGGCGCTGCGAGCGGTGGCGCTTGCGGCGATCGTGCTGCTGCTGGCGCTCGGCGCGCTCAATCTGCCGCTGCTCGCGCTGCTCGGCTTTGCCGCCGTGTGCGGCACCGTCGTCTACAGCGTGGCCGCGCCGGCGCTGGTGCCCTCGCTGGTAGCTGCGGAGCTGCTGCCGGCCGCGAACGCCAGGATCGAACTGGCGCGCACCATCGCCTTCGCCAGCGGTCCTGCGGTCGGCGGCGCGCTGGTCGGCTGGTGGGGCGCAAGCCCAGCCTTCGGCTTTGCGGCGGCGCTCTCGGCGGCCGCCGTGGTGCTGCTCTCCGGCCTCTACGAGCCTTCGCGTGCACCAGTCCCGCGCCGTCATCCATTCCAGGATATCCGCGAAGGCGCGGCCTTTGTGTTTCATCATCCGCTGCTCCGACCGGTGTTCGTCACCCAATTCATCTTCAACACCGGCTGGTTCCTGCAGATCGCCGTATTCGTGCCCTACGCCGTGCGCCATCTCGGCCTGACCGCGGCCGGCGTCGGCACGGTGCTCACGATGTACGGCGTCGGCATGGTGATCGGCGCGCTGTTCGCAACCCGCGTGATGAAGCGCGTCGCCTTCGGCACCGTGGTCGGCCTCGGCCCCGTGACAGGCTTCGTCGCCGCCCTGGTGATGGCGCTGACGGTGCTGGTGCCCTCGCCCTGGCTTGCGGCCTTGAGCTTCTTTCTGCTCGGCGTCGGCCCGATCCTGTGGGTGATCTCGACCACGACGTTGCGCCAGTCGGTCACGCCGCCGCGCTTGCTCGGCCGCGTCTCCGCCATCAACATCATGAGCTACGGCGCCCGCCCGCTCGGCTCGGCGCTGGGCGCCGTCGTCGGCGGCGTCTGGAGCGCGGAAGCGTGCCTCTATCTCGCCGCCGCCGTGTTCGGCGTGCAGGCGCTGGTGATCTGGTTGTCGCCGGCGGTGGCGCTGGACCGGCAGCCGGCCATGGTGGACGACAGCGCGACCGCGCGGGCCTAATTCGCCAGATACCGCTCGTAGCTCCCCGTCACCGGCTCGCTCGCGTCAACCTCGGGATCGAGTGTGTAGAGATCCTGCGCGCGGCCGATGCCGCGGAGCGCGTAGCGACCGGTGGAGACGAGATAGCGGCGGCCGGCGGCATCCAGGCCCTTGTAGAACTCGGCCGAGGCCAGCAGCTCGCGATCGACCGAGCGGCTCATCGAGGCGATGCGGCTGACCTCGTTGACGGTCGGGCCCACCACAGTGAAATCGAGCCGGTCCTCGCTGCCGATATTGCCGTAAAAGACCTCGCCGACATGGAGGCCGATATAGGCCGACGTGGTCGGACGGCCCTCCGCGGCTCGGCGTGCATTCAGCGCCGCGACGTTGTGGCGGAACAGGTGCTCGGCGCGCAGCGCGGCACGGCGTGCGGCCGCCATGTCCTCGCCCCAGAACATCGCAAGCACGCCGTCGCCGATCAGCTTCAGCACGTCGCCGCCGGCATCATAGATCGCGTCGATCACGGCCTGGGCATAATCGTTGAGGAATGGGATGATCTCATCCGGGCCGATGCTCTCGCTGATCCCGGTCGAGCCGCGCAAATCCGAATACCACAGCACGGCGTTGATGCGCTCGGTGACGCCGCGCGTGATGCGCCCGCGCAGGACCTGCTCGGAGGCATCACGTCCGAGATAGACCCGCCCCAGCGTCCGCACGATATCGACCTGCTGCGCCGATTTGATCGCGAGCCCCAGCACCGGTACGAGATCGCGCAGGGCCGCGAGCTCGGCTTCGGTAAAGCCGTCGTCGCGCCGCGTCGTCCAGCAGGAGTAGAGGCAATCCATCTGCCCGAGCGCTCCGCTCTCGCCGAAGCGGTGCACGAAGGCCAGGAAATGACGGTGACCGTTTTCGGCGAGCTCGCCGATCTGCGAGAAATCGAGCGAGGGCGCGTCGGCGAGATCGATCACCATCTCGTCGTGGCCGTGCTCGAGCAGATGATAGAACACCGAGCGGCGCCAGTTCTTGGCCGCATCGCCCTCCGCCGTCGAGCCGTATTCGAGGACGTCGCTCTCGTTGGTCGGCGTGTCGCTCCAGCGGAAGGCGCGGCCCTCGTAGATTGGATGTAGCGTGTCGATGACCACGAGGCCGCGCGAGAGTTCCAGCCCTTCGGCGCGGCAGCGCTCACAGAAGCCGCGCAAGAGTTCGGGTTCGGGAAGACCGGTGAGGCCCTGGCCGGCCAGCCAGTTCATCAGCGCAAGGCGGGAGGTGAGTTGCATACGCCATTATGGCGTGCATTCGTGACGAACGAAAGGCCACACGCAGACCGTGTGCAAACCAAGGCTCCCGCCTATGGCAGATCGAATATGTCGCGGACGCTGTTGACGCGCTCTCGCCTCGGGCCGCAAATGCAAATGATGACATCGACGACGAGAAATCTTGCGATATGAGCCGGCGCCAGCTTCCGATCATCCTGGCGCTCGGCACCACGCAGACCCTGGCCTGGGCCTCCAGCTATTATTTGCCGGCCCTGCTTGCGGATCCGATGGCGCACGACCTCGGCATCTCCACCAATTGGATCTTTGGCGCGTTCTCGGCCTCGCTCGTGATCTCCGCGATGCTGGGGCCGCGCATCGGCCGGCAGATCGATCTCGTCGGCGGGCGGCAGGTGCTGTCGGCCTCGAACCTGACCATCGCGGCAGGCCTCGTCTTGCTCGGCCTTGCGCAGTCGGTGGCTGTGATGACCTTCGCCTGGTTCGTGCTTGGCATCGGCATGGCGATGGGGCTCTACGACGCCGCCTTCGCCGCGCTCGGCCGCATCTATGGCACAGAGGCGCGCAGGCCCATCACCGGCATCACGCTGATGGCTGGCTTCGCCTCGACTGTCGGCTGGCCGCTCACCGCCTGGGGGCTCGCCCATATCGGCTGGCGCGATACGTGTTTCGCCTGGGCAGCCGCCAACATCCTGATCGGCCTGCCCCTCAATTTCTTCATGCTGCCTTCGATCAAGGGCGCCAAGCAGGCTGCGGCAACGGCCGAGAAGCCGCACGTCCCGCTCGACCGCACCATGATCCTGCTGGCGTTCGTCTTCGCTGCGGTCTGGACCGTCACCGGCGCGATGGCGGTGCACTTCCCGCGCATCCTCGAAGCCACGGGCGCGAGCCATATCGAGGCCATCGCGGCGGGTGCGCTGATCGGCCCGGCCCAGGTGATCGCGCGCATCCTCGAGGCGAGCGTCCTGAGCCGCTTCCATCCGCTGTGGTCGACACGGCTTGCCTGCGTCACCCACCCGATTGGCGCGGCCGTCGTCGCGATCTTCGGCGCGCCGGCCGCGACCGCCTTCGCGCTTCTGCACGGCTCCGGCAACGGCATCCTGACGATTGCCCGCGGGACGCTGCCGCTCGCGATCTTCGGCCCGAAGGATTTTGGTTACCGCCTCGGCATCATCGGCGCGCCGGCACGCATGGCGCAGGCGATCGCGCCGCTGGCCTTCGGCCTGCTGATCGACGTGATGGGCGCCAAGGTGCTGATGGTCTCGTCCGCGCTGAGCCTGTCGGCGCTGGCCGCGCTGTTCCTGATCCGCGCCGAAAAGCGGCCGGATTGACCGCGCCGCTGCTTTCGCGCACAAGCGCGGCATGACCGACAACAGCCCCCCGCCCCGCACATTCAAAGGCCTCCTGCGCTGGGCCATGACGCCGCCGCAGGCCTGGGGCGTGTATCTCCTCGCCGTGCTGCTGGTGTGGCTGGTCTCGTTCTATGCCGGCTCGCTGAAGCCGAAGAAGACGCCGGAGGCAAGCCCGCCGGCGGTCAGCGCACCGAAGAGCTAAGCCGTTTCGGCTGGCTGGTCGCGATCCAGATGCCGGCGAACACGGCCACCAGCCCAATCAGGAGATTTGGCGTGATCGGCTCGCCAATCAACAGCGCCGCCAGCAAGGTGGCCGCGATCGGATTGACGGTCATCGTGTTTGCCACTCTGGTCGGCGTCGCGCGGGCCAGCGCCATGACCCAGAAGATGAAGGCGAGCGCACCGCCGCCGGCGCCGAGATAGATGCCAGCAATCCACTGCGCCGTCGTGAAGTGCGCGAGCGCGGCGAAGCTGCCCTTCGCAAGACCCACGAGCATCAGTACCGCGGCGCCCGCGCCCATTCCGACCGTGAGAAAGCCCAGCGCGCTGGAACGTTGCATCAGCGGTCGCGATAGCACGTTGTAGAACGCCATGCAGAACACGGCGCCGGTCATGATCAGCTCGCCGCGCCAGGATCCGGGCGGGCTCTGTGCGAGGCCCACAGCAAGCGCCGCCGCCACGCCGAGCACGGCAATGCCGACGCCCGTAATCTTGCGCATCGTCAGCCGTTCCACACCAAGGATCGCACCGACCACCATGGTGTGGAGCGGCAGCGTCGCCAGCGCGAGACTGGCACGCGCGGCGGTCGTGTAGGACACCGCGATATTGTAGAGGATGAAGAACAGGCCGAAGAAGCAGATGCCGAGCGTCATCACGGCCGGCCAGTCCGACCACTGCGGCCAGCGCACGCGCAGCAGCAGCGCGCATGGCAGCAGGCAGAGGAAACCGATCCCCCAACGCAGGATTGCAAGCATGACCGGATCAGCGCAGGCGACGAGATAGCGGGTGATTGCCGCGGCGGTGCCGCCGATGCTGCTCGACGCCAGCGCGATCGCGACCCCGAGCCACTCCCCCACGCTTCGCCTCCCTGATCGGCGCCTTTGGCGGCGCCTAGCACATCCCTGCTGCCACCATGATGGCAAGAGGGATCCGGCGAAAGCTAGTCATAGAACTCCGGCGACAGCTTCTGGGTGTCGCGCTGGGCCTTGTCGTGGTTGATCCAGAACTGCGCCTCTTCCTTTGAAATGGTGTCGGCGATCTTCTGCATCGAGGCGATCGACTGCTCCTTGCTGACATTGTTCACGGGGACGCGGCGGTTGTCGTAATTGTCCCTGAAGTGCGCGGCATCGCCTGAGAGCAACACCACGCGGGTCCTCGGCAGCCGCACCATCAGCGACTGGTGTCCCGGCGTATGACCGGGCGTCGAGAGGATGGTGATGCTGCCGTCGCCGAACACGTCCTTGTCGCCTGCGAGCAGCTCGACCGGATGCGAAGGCTTGAAGCGCGGCTCGTTGTTGGCACCGGGCCAGTCATATTCGGCCTTCTGCACGTAGAGCGTCGCCTGCGGGAACATCTCGACATTGCCGATGTGATCGGGGTGCGTGTGCGAGACACCCATCGCCTTGACGTCAGCGGGCTTCACGCCGATCTGCTCGAGTTGCGCGGCGAGAGTCTTCGGCCGCTTCCAGCTCACCGCCTTGGGGTCGGCAGGCGCAAGCCCGTTCGGCATCGCGGCCACGGCGTCGGGAATGCCGGTGTCCCACAGGAACCAGCCCTGGCTGTGCTTGATGAGATAGCAGGTGTCGACAAAATCCATCGACTTGCCTTCATTCACCCCGGGCGACCAGCGCCCGATGTCGCCGGCGACGCCCTCTCCGCAATTCATGATGTAAAGCCTTTCGACACCCGGCTTCTGCGCGGATACAGATTGGGAGGACAACACCAGTGCCGCGGCGGTGAGAGCGAGCGTGAATTTAGACATGATCGTCGGCATGATCCTGGATGTCATCCCTGGTCCCTCCTTGCAGCGCCTCCTTGCGGCGACCGAGGATCAACCCCGCCCCTGCCGCAGAATTCCACTTCCACTCACTATAGGCCGTAGCAGCATATCTTTCTAACGCGCCTTGCCGGCGAAACCTTTGATTGACAGGCCGGCGCGGTTTCGCTGTAATGAGCTTATGGGGATCGAGCGATCTCCCCACGAGGCGACATGCCCAAGTATCGCGTCCCCCGTTTTTCGAGGACGCATCATGTCTACATTCACGACCATATCATCCGATAAATTGTCGCGCCTGATCGGCACGGCCAATGCTCCTGTCCTGATCGATGTGCGGACGGAGGAGGATTTTGCCGCAGACCGGCGGCTGATCCCCGGCTTTATCAGGTTCAGCCACGAGGCGGTTGCGGACTGGGGCGGCCAATTTGCCGGCCGCTCCGCCATCGTCTCCTGCCTGCGCGGCGGCAAGCTCGCACAGGGCACGGCGGCCTGGCTCCGCCAGCTCGGCGTGGAGGCCGAGACGCTCGATGGTGGCTTCGAGGGGTGGAAGGAAGCGAAGCTGCCGCTGCTCGACACCCGCAAGCTCCCGCCGCGCGATGCCAGGGGGCGCACCGCCTGGGTGACGCGGGCGCGGCCGAAAGTCGACCGTATCGCCTGTCCCTGGCTGATCCGCCGCTTCGTCGATCCCGCTGCGGTGTTCTTGTTTGTCGCGCCATCCGAAGTGGTCGCCGTCGGCGAGCGCTTCACGGCCGCGCCCTTCGACATCGAGAACGTGTTCTGGAGCCACCGCGGCGAGCTCTGCACCTTCGACGTCATGATCGAGGAGTTCGGCATTGCGACGCCGGCGCTGCTGCGGCTGGCTACGCTGGTGCGCGGAGCCGACACGGCGCGGCCGGACCTCGCGCCTGAGGCGCCCGGCCTGCTTGCAGCCTCGCTCGGATTGTCCCGCATGTACGATGACGACCTCCAACAACTCGAGGCCGGCATGCTGCTCTATGATGCCTTTTATCGTTGGTGCCGGGACGCCACCGGCGAGACCCACAACTGGCCAACCAACAAGGTAAAGGCGTGATGGACATCCGTAATAGCCAAGCAGGAGCTGATGCCGGTCACGGCATCAGCTTCACTGAGGCCTTCCGTGTCTGGCTGCGCGTCGCGTGCTTGAGCTTCGGCGGGCCTGCGGGCCAGATTGCGGTGATGCACCGCATCCTGGTCGAAGAGAAGAACTGGATCTCCGAGGGCCGCTTTTTGCATGCGCTGAATTACTGCATGCTCTTGCCTGGACCTGAGGCGCAGCAGCTGGCGACCTATATCGGCTGGCTGATGCATCGCACCGCCGGCGGGTTGATGGCGGGCGGGCTGTTCATCCTGCCCGGCATCATCGCCATCATGGGCCTGAGCTATATCTACGCGGCTTTCGGCAATGTCAGCTTCGTCGAGGCACTGTTCTTCGGGCTGAAGGCCGCGGTGCTCGCCATCGTCATCGAGGCCGTCTTCCGCGTCGGCAAGCGCGCGCTGAAGAACCGCGTCATGATCGCGCTCGCCGCGATCGCCTTCGTCGCAATCTTCTTCTTCGCCGTCCCCTTCCCGATCATCATCATCGCCGCCGGCGTAATCGGTTATGCCGGCGCAAGGGCCGGCCGGCCCGAATTCGCGCCCGCCGGCCACGGCCATGGCGGCAGTGGCGCTGCAATCGACAGCATGCTTGGCGAAGCCGTGCCCGAGCACGTGCGTCCCAATACCGCGCGTGCGATCCGCACCGCCGCGCTCTGGCTTTCGCTCTGGCTCGTGCCGGTGGTTACGTTGCTGATTGTCCTTGGACAGGCCAGCGTCTTCAGCCAGATCGCTCTGTTCTTCACCAAGATGGCACTGGTCACCTTCGGCGGCGCCTACGCGGTGCTGGCCTATGTGGCCCAGCAGGCGGTCGAGCATTATCACTGGCTCAAGCCGCACGAGATGCTCGACGGCCTCGGCATGGCCGAGACCACGCCGGGSCCGCTGATCATGGTGCTGCAGTTCGTGGGGTTCATGGCGGCCTATCGCGACGCAAGCGGCCTGCCGCCGATGCTGGCGGCAACGCTCGGCGGGCTCCTCGCGACCTGGGTCACGTTCACGCCCTGCTTCCTCTGGATCTTCGTCGGCGGCCCCTATATCGAGCGCCTGCGCGGCAACACCGGGCTCTCTGGTGCGCTCAGTGCCATCACCGCCGCCGTCGTCGGCGTCATCCTCAACCTCTCGATCTGGTTCGCGCTGCACACGCTATTCCGCGAGACCGTGCCAGTGCACGCCTTCCCGCTGGATTTCGATATGCCCGTCGTGAAGAGCGTTGATCTTCCCGCGCTCGTGCTGTCGATCGCGGCCGCCACCGCGATCTTCCGCTTCAAGCTCGGCATGCTGACGGTGCTCGGCGGGAGCTGCGCCGCCGGCGTGGCGCTGCGGATGGTCGGGGTGATCTAGGGCGGAATTCCGCGAGCATTGACGTGGATCAATACTGCCAACGGTCGGAGTGCCACCGGTGTGTCGGACCGACCTGGAGTACCGACTTGGAGTACCGACTTGGAGGAAGCCCCAATGCGCAAATGGGCTTTGACGATTTTGACCGTGAGTATCGCCTTAACAGCGGGGCACGCCCGGGCTCAGAGATACGATCCGGCTTTTCCCGTTTGCTTGAACGTCGTCTCTCGCGGAACCAGTCCATACTATCGGTGCAGCTATACGACGATGGACCAATGCAGGGCGTCGGCCAACGGTCAGATGTGCGTCCTCAACCCTTATTACGCCGGAGCGACGGCCGGAGGGAACAATCGGCGTCACTCACGGCAAACATACACACCACCAAAGCCGCCGACCCGCTACCGCGCTGCGCCGTACAATCAATTCAATGAACCTTACTATGGAGCTTCCCAGGGTTACGCACCGGGCGAGAAAGAACGATTTCTCCAAAGCACGAGACAATACATGTAACGGATGATGGGCCGATCGTGATCGCGCGCGTGCCGTCGGGCAAAACAGCGGCGAGCGGAGCGACCTCACGCGTCAAGCCCCCTTGCCAAAAATATTCCACTTTACCGAAATTCGGATTTATCGTACAAGAGAAACACCCTGACCCAAGACAAGGGGCGGATCGCGATCGTCACGAACTGCGGGTTGGGGCGCGATGGACGCGACGGCGTCGGGCGCGGTTGGCGTTGCAGGGCGGCTTGGCCGTGAGCAATCGTCGTCGCGCGTACGACACGACGCTGACAGCGTCTTTGCATGGTTTCGAGCGTGAGCACACGCCAGCGCCCGGAGTTCCAGCGAAGACGTGCGCGGACGAACAAGTCGTGTGGTCCTGACGCCCGGAGCCTGTGCGTCAAGTCCTGTGGTGATGCGCTTGGTCCAACCGGACACGCGCATCAGTGATCTGCAGGGCGACGGGGGCAATAGTGCATCGCTCCCCGGGGAGAGCACGAAGGACACGTTAAAACCATCGCGCAGGGAAGGCCGGGCGATCCGGCAACACCTGTGGTCCACCCCGTGTGCATTTCCATGGCGCACGGACCTGCGGGTGCCAGCCGGCGCCCGGCCTTCCCTGCGCCCTCGTCTTTGCGAAGGCGCGAAGCGAAAGGCAAAACTCGGGCGAGATGCGCCGCGAGAAGGCGGACGCTCGGGCGCTGTTTGAAATGAGAATTGGAGACCGATGGCCGTGCCACACGTCCCGTCATTGCCGAGTTGGAATATGTGTGCGCCACACCCTGACCTGTGCCCCGGACGCAGCGCAGCGTCACCCCGGCGATGCGACGCATCGTCCGGTAGACCGTGCGCTGCTGAGCCTGGGCCATCTCTCCGAGCAATCCGCGTGGCATGCGGTCCCGGCTCGGCGCAGCAACGCAAGGGCGTTGCAGCGCGTCCGGGACAAGAAAGCGCTACCCGATCACATTGCCGAATTTGTTCGACTTCGGGAAACCCTTCGGCGGCAGGCGGCCGGCATCGGCGCGGGTGCCTTGCCATTCGGCAAGCTCCTTCATGGTCGCGGAGAATTCGCGCCCCGCAGAGTCCTTCCAGGTCAGACCCGCCTTTGCCTCGAAGACAGTGACGTCGGAGAGACCGCCGTCCTTGTACTTCTGCAAGCGAACGCCGCGACCGCGGGCCATCTCCGGCACCTGGTCGAGCGGGAAGATCAGCATCTTGCGGTTCTCGCCGATAACCGCAACGGTGTCACCGATCACCTCGGTGACCGTGCGCGCCTCGTTCGGCATGTCGACATTGAGGACCTGCTTGCCCTTCTTGGTGGTGCCGACGCAATCGTCCTCGTTGACGACAAAACCCTGGCCCTCGTGGCTGGCGACCAGGAATTTGCGACCGCCCTTGTTGACAAACAGCGTCACCGGCGCGGCCTCCGGCTCGAGATCGATGAACTGGCGGATCGGCTCGCCGTGGCCGCGGCCGCCTGGGAGCTTCGCCACGTCGATCGAGAAGAATTTTCCGTTGGTCGCGAACAGCAAGAGCTTCGAGGTCGTCTCCGCGAAGAAGGCAATGCCGAGCTTGTCGTCCTGCTTGAAGGCCAGGCCCGAGAGATCCTCGACATGACCCTTCATGGTGCGGATCCAGCCCTGTCTCTTATACACATCTAGATGTGTATAAGAGACAGGTCCTGGACATGGCCCTTGAGCGCCCGGATCCAGCCCTTCTTCGAAATCACCACCGTCACCGGCTCGCGCTCGACGAGGGCTTCCTCCATCGCGGCGAGATCGTGCTCGGGCGCGTCGGCAAAGGTGGTGCGGCGCTTGCCGAGCGGCGTCTTCGGCCCGAACATGTCGCGGACCTTGCCGACCTGCTCGGCGACCTTCTTCCACTGCTCGGGCTCGGAGGCGAGCACCGCATTGATGCCCTTGAGCTCGGCACGGAGGCTCTTGTCCTCGGTGCGGATTTCCATCTCTTCGAGCTTGCGCAAGCGGCGCAGGCGCATGTCCAGGATGGCTTCGGCCTGCACCTCGGTCAGCTTGAATGCCTTCATCAGAACCGGCTTCGGTTCGTCCTCGGTGCGGATGATCCGGATCACCTCGTCGATATTCAGGAAGGCGATCAGATAGCCGCCAAGCACCTCGAGCCGGCCCTCGATTTGCGCCTTGCGATAATTGCTGCGGCGGATCAGCACGTCGCGCAGATGGTCGAGCCATTCGCGCAGGCACTCCGCGAGCCCCACAACCTTCGGGATGCGGCCCTTGATCAGCACGTTCAGGTTCAGCGGAATCTTGTTTTCGAGCTCGGTCAGCCGGAACAGCGATTCCATCATCAGCGCCGGATCGACGTTCTTCGACTTCGGCTCGATGACGATGCGGACGTCTTCGGCCGATTCGTCCCTGATGTCGCCGACCAGCGGCAGCTTCTTCTGGTCGAGCAGTTCGGCGACCTTCTCGATCAGGCGCGACTTCTGCACCAGGAAGGGGATCTCGGTGACGACGACGGCCCAGGTGCCGCGGTTGCCCTCTTCCTGTTCCCATCTGGCGCGAACGCGGAACGAACCGCGGCCGGTCGTGTAGGCTTCGGCGATGGCCTGCTTGGAATCGACGCAGATGCCGCCGGTCGGGAAATCCGGGCCCTTGACCCACTTCATCAGCGCCTTCGACTTCGCGTCGGGCTTCTCGATGAGGTGCAGCGCGGCCTCGCACAGCTCGGCGGCATTGTGCGGCGGGATCGAGGTCGCCATGCCGACCGCGATGCCCTGAGCGCCGTTGGCGAGCAGGTTCGGGAAGCCGCCGGGCAGCACGACCGGCTCTTTCGACTGGCCGTCGTAATTGGCGCGGAACTCGACGCCGTCCTCGTCGATGCCCTCGAGCAGAAGCCGCGCGACATCGGTCATGCGCGCTTCGGTGTAGCGGTAGGCGGCGGGGTTATCGCCGTCGATATTGCCAAAGTTGCCCTGGCCGTCGACCAGCGGATAGCGCGAGGAGAAGTCCTGCGCGAGGCGCACCATGGCGTCGTAGATGGCCTGGTCGCCGTGCGGATGGAACGAGCCCATCACGTCGCCGACGATCTTGGCGGATTTTTTGAAGGCCGTGCCGGGGTCGAGCCGGAGCAGGCGCATGCCGTAGAGGATGCGCCGGTGCACCGGCTTCAGGCCGTCGCGCGCATCGGGCAGCGCGCGATGCATGATGGTGGAGAGCGCATACGCGAGGTAGCGCTCTTCCAGCGCTTCCCGCAGCGGCACCTCGTGAATTTCGGCCGGTTCTTCCGGCGGAACGATTCGTTTTCCCATGCCGCCCGGTTAAACCGTGGAAGCGAATCGGGCAAGGATGGATTGGTTCCTTGTGGGCTTCTATTGCCCTGCCCAGCCTGCCGTCACGGTCGGCTGGACCTTGGCCGGAGCCGGCGCCGGCGTGTTGGCGACGCAGCGGCGCGCGGCCTCGATCTCGGCATCGGTTGCGCCGTGGGACCGCGCCCATGTCTCTGCGGCCGCAGCGGAATATTTCGCCACATAGTACCTCACCAATGTGCAGGAGGCCCGGCGAAACACGCCAGGTTGCGGCTCACCGGCCATCGCGTCAGGCGCAAAAGCGAGCAGCGCCGCGGTCAGCGCAAAACCCCTGATCAACATTTGGGCTGTCCCCGTTGTGGAACCTGCCCGGCCAACGCGGACAGGCAAATTTCGTTCCGAGGGGTAGCCCGATTTTTCAGGCAATGCAGCAGCGCGATCGGCTCATGGCGCCGGAAGCGCTGCCTTGGCCTGCTGCCGAGTCAGGGCATTGATGAAGCCAGCCCGCGCGTCCGAATGGGCCTGTCCGCGTGGTTCCAGCACATGGCGCAGCAGGAACAGGCCGGTGAGTCGAAAGCCGTCCTGGAGATCCTCGTCGGTGAGGTCATGCGCGGCCTCGCCATGGCGCAGGAACGGCGGCAACCGCAGCAGCCGGTCGCGCCACGGCTCGCCCGCGCCGCGCGACACCGCGCCGCCCGATTTGGGCGAGACATAGATCAGGTCGGTGGTCTCCCCGGTCACCGCGCAATTTTCGAGCGCGAGGCCGAAGCCGAGCTCGGAGAGCATGGCCAGCTCGAAATGAATGAGGTGCACGGCGGCACTGCCGATGTCGTCGAAATCATCCAGCGAATGCTCGAGCAGCGAAAACATCTCCTCGTGCGGATCACGCTCGGGCAGCAGCCGCGCGATCGACGCCAGATGGGTAACGCCGTAGACGCCGTGGGACGATCCCAGCAGTGTCGCGGCACGCAGCTTCAGACCTTCGATCGCGTAGGTACCAAGATGCTCGTCGAGTCGCGCCCGCCACACCGCGCTGACGCTGTTGCCGGGCTGCAAGAGCGGCCGCAGCCGCGAGCTCGCCCCGCCGCGCACGAGGCCGAGATGCCGGCCGTGCTGGCGCGTCAACAGCTCGACGATGGCGCTGCTCTCGCCATGCCGCCGCACGCCCAGGACGATGCCTTCGTCGGTCCATTCCATCGCAGAAGCTTATCGCATTTCGACCGCCGTAGAGTGGGCAAAGCGCAGCGTGCCCACCAATTTGATCGTCACGCGTTGAACCAGCCCTTCGCGTCGCCGGTAAACGAGAAATACAGCCCGAACGCCGTCAGCACGCACGAGACGATCTCGATGGCGCTGTCGAGCTCGAGGCCCCGCTCGCCGAGGATCTGGGCGAGCGAAATCACGGACAGCACCAGCGCTGCCGCCAGCACCCAGCGCGGCCAGTTCTTGCGCCAGCGCGCGGCCAGCCGGACGAAATAGACCATCAGCAGGATCATTCCGCCGGCGAGCAGCGTCGTCGTCATGATCATCTGTTCGGTCGTCTCGACGGTAGGCGTGCGGTCTTGCACCGCCACCGACAGGGAGTCCAGCATCAGCGAGGCATAGAGCAGCGCTTCGAAGCGCTGGACGTTGCGGGGCACGCTCATCAGTGGCCGATCTGTTCTTGCTTATTCTTTGGGAAATTCCAGGCCCATCTCGCGGTAGCGATCGGGATCGTCACCCCAATTCTCGCGCACCTTGACGAACAGGAACAGATGCACCGGCGCATCCAGGATCTGCATCAGCTCCTTCCGCGAGTCCGCGCCGATCGACTTGATGGTGGCGCCGCCCTTGCCGAGCACGATCTTGCGCTGGCTCTCGCGCTCGACGAAGATCGTCTGCTCGATGCGCACCGACTTGTCCTTGCGCTCCTCCCACTTGTCGGTCTCGACCGTGGACTGGTAGGGCAGTTCCTGGTGCAGCTTCTGATAGATCTTCTCGCGCGTGATTTCGGCGGCCAGCTGCCGCATCGGCGCGTCCGACATCTGGTCTTCAGGGTAAAGATACGGCCCCGGCGGCACCATCTCGGCAAGCGTCGTGCGGATGTCGTCGACGCCGTCGCCCGAGATCGCCGCGATCATGAAGGTTCTCGCGAACTTCATGCGCTCGTTGGCGGCCTGCGCAAGCGCCAGAAGCTTCTCGCGCTGGACCAGGTCGACCTTGTTGATGACCAGGATCTTGTCGTGATTGACGCTGGCGGCCTTGGCCAGGATGGCCTCGGCCTCCTCGTCGATGCCGGTCTTGGCATCGAGCAGCACGCAGACGAGATCGGCGTCATGCGCTCCGCTCCAGGCGGTCGAGACCATGGCGCGGTCGAGCCGCCGCTTGGGCAGGAAGATCCCGGGCGTGTCGACCAGGATGATCTGCGCGTTGTTCTCAATGACGATGCCGCGGATCAGCGCGCGCGTGGTCTGCACCTTGCGCGAGACGATCGTGACCTTGGCCCCGACCAGCGCATTGACCAGCGTGGACTTGCCGACGTTCGGCGCGCCGATCAGCGCTACGAAGCCGCAGCGCGTCGCGGCAGGCGTCTCGCCGCTTGTTTCAGCCATCATTGCCGCCACCAACGCCTTCGCGCTCGATCATGACGGAGGCCGCGACCTTCTCCGCCGCGCGCTTGCTGCCGCCGATGCCTTCAGCCGGCGCCAGCCCCGGCAGATCCACGGCGACACGGAATTGCGGATCGTGATGCGGACCGGTGCGCTCGACCTCGCGATAGACAGGCGTCGGCAGTCCCTTGCCCTGCGCCCATTCCTGCAGCACGGTCTTGGGATCGCGCAAAGGCCGCCGCGGCTTGTGCATGCGCTCGGTCCAGTTGCGCTTGACGAACTCGTCCGCCGCGGCATGACCGCCGTCGAGGAAGATCGCGCCGATCACAGCTTCGCAAATGTCGCCGAGGATCGACTTGCGCAAGCGGGCGTCGGCGCTGGAGCCGACCGAGCCGAGCTTGATGTCGTCGAGCAGACCGAGCGACTTGGCGACGTCGGCGCAGCTCTCCTTGCGCACGAGTTCGGCAAGGCGCTTGGACAGCTCGCCCTCATCGGCGTTCGGGAAGGCGTGATAGAGCATGTCGGAGACGACGAGCCCGAGCACGTGGTCCCCCAGGAATTCCAGCCGCTGATAGCTGTCGCCGCGCTTGCGCCCGGACTTCAACGCCGAGACATGCGTGATCGCCTGCATCAGCAGGTTCGGGTCGGTGAAGCTGTGGCCGATACGCGCCTCGAGCGCTGCGTTCGCGTCTGCGGCTGCCTTCGCCTTGTCCTTGGCCTTGCTGCTCCGCGTCCGCTTCTTCTTTGCAGGCGCCTTGGCCTCAGGAGACTTGGATTCAGGAGACTTGGATTCAGGAGACTTGGGCGCAAGCGTCTTGGTTGCAGCTTCGCCCTCGGGAGCGGCTTGCGCCTCGATCGATTGGGTCGCGATGTCCTTGGCTTCGTCTTTCATCGGACGATTTTGAAGAAGCGCGTCCAGCGCACCGACCACGGCCAGCGCCAGAACATCCAGGCCTGCTCGCCTTCGCCGATGGAGAAGAAGATCATCTGCGCGCGGCCGATCAAATTCTCCTGCGGCACGTAGCCGACCTGGCCGAGGAAGCGGCTGTCGGTTGAGTTGTCGCGGTTGTCACCCATCATGAAGAAATGGCCGGGCGGCACGGTGTAGACGTTTGTGTTGTCCATGTAGCCGTTGTCGGCGCAATCGAGCGTCTCGTAGGAGACGCCGTTCGGCAGCGTTTCCTTCCAGCGCTTCACCCGCGAGATGCCGCCGCCTTCGGAGCCGCACGGATCTTCACCGACGAACTCGCTCATGCGCTGGCGCTCGACCGGGGTGTCGTTGATGTAGAGCAGACCATCCTTCATCTGGATATGGTCACCGGGAAGGCCGATCACGCGCTTGATGTAGTCGGTCGAATTGTCCCGCGGCAGCTTGAAGACGGCGACGTCCCCCCGCTTTGGCTCGGCGCCGAAGATCCGCCCTTCGAAGAGGTTCGGACTGAAGGGGAAGGAGAACTTGCTGTAGCCATAGGACAGCTTCGAGACGAACAGGTAATCGCCGACCAGCAGTGTCGCCTTCATCGAGCCCGACGGGATGTTGAAGGGCTGGAACAGGAAGGTGCGGATCACCAGCGCGATCAGGAGAGCGTGGATCACGACCCGGACCGTCTCGCCGACGCCGCTCTCAGTTTTGGTTCCTGAAGTCACGCTCATTGCTCTCTCAATTCCGGCCGGCGGTCACAGAGCGCCCTCCTCCCGCGAACGGCCCACCGGTTCGCGGCCCAAGGAGATTGTCCTGATTCTGATAGTGAGGGCCAATTCCGGCGTAAAGCCGAATTCGCCCAGCCTGATTTGCGTTCGCGGACTTTTAGACGGTTGTCGCCGGCCACGCAATCAAGGATCACATCAAAAACAAATAAGACATTGATTTTCAATGAGAATTATAAAATAACCATCAGGCGGTCAGAGCCTGGCAATCGGCACCGCGGAAATGATCACGAAGGCCTGCGCCAATGGCCAGTCGTCGGTGATCGACAGATCGATCTGGGCCTCGGATCCCGCCGGCGTCAGGGCCTGGAGCCGGGCCAGCGCCCCGCCCGTCAGCCGCATCGATGGCCGACCTCCGGGCAGGTTGACCACCCCCATGTCGCGCCACCAGACGCCCTGCCTGATGCCGGTGCCGAGCGCCTTGGAGCAGGCCTCCTTGGCGGCAAAGCGCTTGGCGTAGGTCGCCACGACCATTTTCTCGTTTTTGGCACGCCGCTCCGCCTTAGCCCGCTCGGCCTCGGTGAAGATGCGGTCCAGGAAGCGCTCGCCGTGGCGTTCGATCACCTTGGCCACGCGCGTGATGTCGATCAGGTCGGAGCCGATGCCGATGATCATGCCCGGCTCCGGCCGCGATCCATCGCGGCGCGCATCCTGCGCACGGTCTCGGCGAGACCAACAAAGAGCGCCTCGCCGATCATGTAGTAACCGATGTTGAGCTCCATGATTTCAGGCAAGCCAGCGATCTTCTCCGCGGTCGCGTAGTCGAGGCCGTGCCCGGCATGGACCTCGAGACCTGCGTCCTTGGCGACCTTCACTCCGGCCACGATCCGCTGCCATTCGGCCTCGGCCTTGTCGGCATGGCCGTCGGTGACGGCGTCGCACCAGGCACCGGTGTGGATCTCGATCACGGGCGCGCGCAGCCGCGCCGCCATCTCGATCTGCGCGGGGTCCGCGGCAATGAACAGCGAGACGCGGATGCCGGCATCGTTCAGCCGCGCGATATAGGGCGCGAGCGCATTATGCTGGCCGACCACGTCCAGCCCGCCCTCGGTCGTCACCTCCTGCCGCCGCTCCGGCACCAGGCACACCGCATGCGGCCTGGTCGCGAGCGAGATACGCATCATGTCGCCGGTCGCCGCCATCTCGAAATTCAGCGGCTTGGAGATCTCTGCCTTCAGCCGCGCCATGTCCTCGTCGCGGATGTGCCGGCGGTCTTCGCGTAAATGCGCGGTGATGCCGTCGGCGCCGGCCTCGATCGCCAGCAGCGCGGCGCGGACCGGATCGGGATGGCGGCCGCCGCGGGCGTTACGGACGGTCGCGACGTGGTCGATGTTGACGCCGAGGCGGAGCGGAGAAGCGGGCATTTAAGAAACTCACGAGATCGGAGGGACAGGCGGGGACGAAGGACGCCTATCCATTAACACGTTCGACTTTGGCGACGACTGCCTTCGCGCGCAGCTGGGCCAGGATCGCGCTCAAATGCTTGAGATCGTAGACTTCGAGATCGATCGTCGTCTCCGTGAAGTCGGGCGAGCGGCGCTGCATGCTGATATTGTCGATATTGCCGTCATGCTCGGCGATGGTGGTGGTGATCTGGGCGAGCGAGCCGGGCTCGTTGATCGAGTTGAGCTGGATGCGCGCCGGGAAGCGCTGCGGGGCGGAATCCTCGATGTCCCAACGCACGTCGAGCCAGCGTTCCGGCTCCTCCTCGAAATCCTTCAGCGCCGGCGACTGGATCGGATAGATCGTGATCCCCTCGCCCGGCGTGATGATGCCGACGATGCGATCGCCCGGCACGGCACCGCCGTTCGGCGCGAACTTCACCGGCAGGCCGGAATTGTTGCCGCCGATCGGGATCGCGACGGGGCTGCGCGACGGCTCCGGAGGCTTCTCCTTGAGCTTGGCCGCGAGGCCCCCCTTCTTGACCCCGTAGCGCGCGACGCGCTCTTCCTTGTAGTCGGGATACATCGCGCGCGCGACGTGCGAGGCCTTGATCTCGCCGCGCCCCACCGCCGCCATGACGTCCTCGATCGAGGTGCGCGCAAGTCGCGGCAGCGCGCCCTTCAGCTTGTCGTCGGCATATTCGATCTTGGCGCGCTCGAACAGGCGCTCGACGATGCGCCGGCCGAGGCCGACATATTGGTCGCGCACGGCGGTGCGCGTGGCGCGGCGGATCGCAGCGCGCGCCTTTCCGGTGACCGCGAGCGTCTCCCAGGCCGAGGGCGGAGCCGACTGCGCTTCCGAGGTCAGAACCTCGACCTCGTCGCCGTTCTGCAGCTCCGAGGACAGCGGCGCGAACTTGCCGTTGATCTTGCAGCCGACTGCGCTGTTGCCGACGTCGGTATGCACGGCATAGGCGAAGTCGATCACATTGGCATGGCGCGGCAGCGCGATCAGCTTGCCTTTCGGGGTGAAGCAGAACACCTGGTCGTGGAACAGCTCGAGCTTGGTATGCTCGAGGAATTCTTCGGGGTTGGCGCTCTCCGAGAGGATGCCGATGGTATGGCGCAGCCAAGCGAAGGCGTTCGACTCGCGCTTGAGGAATTCGGTCGGCGAGCCCACGCCTTCCTTGTAGAAGACATGCGCGGCGATGCCGCGCTCGGCGATCTGGTCCATCGCCTCGGTGCGGATCTGCAGCTCGACACGCTGGTTGCCAGGGCCGATCACGGTGGTGTGGATCGAGCGATAGTCGTTTTGCTTCGGCGTCGAGATGTAGTCCTTGAAGCGCCCCGGCACGACCGGCCAAGTGGTGTGGACGATGCCGAGCGCGCGATAGCAAGCCTCAATGTCATTGACGACCACGCGGAAGCCGAAAATGTCGGACAGCTGCTCGAAGCCGACCGACTTGCGTTCCATCTTGGTCCAGATCGAAAACGGCTTCTTGCGGCGACCATAGACCCGCGCGCCGAGACCTCGGTGGCGCAGATTGTTGGAGAGCTGGTCCTCGATCTCGCCGATGAGGTTGCGGTTGCGCTCGGCAAGCGCATCGAGCCGCTGCATCACCACCGAATAGGCTTCGGGATCGAGGGTCCGGAAGGACAGATCCTCCAGCTCCTCGCGCATCTCCTGCATGCCCATCCGCCCGGCCAGTGGCGCGTAGATGTCGAGCGTCTCCTCGGCAATGCGCCGCCGCGATTCGGTCGGCACGAAGTCGAGCGTGCGCATATTGTGCAGGCGGTCGGCGAGCTTGACCAGCAGCACGCGGACATCGTCGGCAATGGCCAGCAACAATTTGCGCAGGTTCTCGGCCTGCTTGGCCTCGCGCGACACCAGCTCCAGCCGCTTCAGCTTGGTCAGGCCTTCGACCAGCGCGCCGATCTCGGGGCCGAAAATCTGGTCGATCTCGGCCCGCGTCGCCTCGGTGTCCTCGATCGTGTCGTGCAGCAGCGCGGCGACGATGGTGGCGTCGTCGAGCTTCAAATCGGTGAGAATCGCTGCGACTTCGAGTGGGTGCGAGAAATAGGGATCGCCGGAGGCGCGGGTCTGCGAGCCGTGCGCCTTCATGGCGTAGACATAGGCGCGGTTCAGCAGGTCTTCGTTGGTGTTCGGATTGTAGGATCGCACGCGCTCGACGAGGTCATACTGACGCATCATCCGCGCACGCGGCTTCGCTGGCCGTGCCACCGGAGCAGTCGGGGCCACGGCAACCGATTCGGTTGCGGCCTGCATCTGCGTGGGTCTGCGGCGTCGATACACCATGCCGTCCTGCCTTCAAACGAACCTCGAAAGAGCTCGTTGTATACATCTTAAGCCCCGATCGCTGACGCGGCCGATCAATTCACTGACAGGCTTGCGGCGCGAACCGGCAACGCTATGGTAACCACGAAAACACCAACAAAAGCAAAGGCCCGAACGCGGGTTCGGGCCTTTGATAAGATCACAAGAATTCGACGATCGCGAGTAAGACGATTACTCGTCCTCCTCGGGCTGCTCTTCCGGCGGCGCGAGGCCTTCGAGGCCCTTCAGGAGCTCCTCTTCGGTCATGCGTTCCACGGCAACTTCGGTATCGTCCGCATCGACGCTGGCGCCGGCAGAACCGATCAGCGGCACGGTGTCCGGCTCGGGCTCGTCCACCTCGACGAACTTCTGGAGCGAGTGCACCAGCTCTTCCCGGAGATCCTCCGGCGAAATGGTCTGGTCGGCAATTTCGCGCAGGGATACAACAGGGTTCTTGTCGTTATCGCGATCAACCGTTAGTTGCGAACCGGACGAAATCATGCGGGCACGGTGGGCGGCCAGCAGGACCAGGTCAAACCGGTTGTCGACCTTGTCGATACAATCTTCTACGGTGACGCGAGCCATGAACTGTCGCTCCGTTGTGGGTGGGACGAAATATGTGGATGATCGGGGCTAGTTATAGGGGCCGGGGCAATTTCGCAAGGCCAATTTGTGATTTGGCCTCGCCAAACGGCTCTGCTACCCCCACATTGGGGTTGGGATGGGTGGTTTTCCGGGCTGCCATGAAGGGCAGCGCCGGGTGTATGCACGGCCGCCATAACTATACCTTGATTGCCCCGACTTCTCCGGATTTGCGGTTTCGACGGGTTTCGGCAGCAAATTGAACTGCGCGGCTTGCTGTCGCCGCGCCAACAATAAACGAATTTTCACGAACACTACGCGAGCAACTGAATGTCACCTTCCCCTACCAACAAGATCGCGCTCTTCATCGACGGGGCCAATCTTTACGCAACGGCGAAAACTCTCGGCTTCGACATCGACTACAAGCGCCTTCTGAAGGAATTTCAGAGCCGCGGGACGCTGCTGCGGGCGTTCTACTACACGGCGATCATCGAGGATCAGGAATATTCCTCGATCCGCCCCCTGATCGACTGGCTCGACTACAACGGCTACACCGTGGTCACCAAGGCAACCAAGGAGTTCATCGACGCCTCCGGCCGCCGCAAGGTCAAGGGCAACATGGACATCGAGCTTGCCGTGGACGCGATGGAGCTCGCGGAGCACATCGACCAGATGGTGCTGTTCTCGGGTGACGGCGACTTCCGCTCGCTGGTCGAGGCCGTGCAGCGCCGCGGCGTGCGAGTCACCGTGATCTCCACGATCGCCAGCCAGCCACCGATGATCGCCGATGAGCTGCGCCGCCAGGCCGACGTCTTCACCGACCTCGTCGAATTGCAGTCCAAGCTGGGTCGCGATCCGTCCGAGCGCCCCGCCCCGCGCGATCGCGGCGAGCGCGAGGCCCGCCACCACGCTCCGCAGTTCCTCCAGCGCGCGACCACGATGGCGCCGAGGGGCGATGACGACTTCGAGGAGTGAGGCGGCCCAGTCAAGCCGCCAGCTCGCCGCGCTCGTCCCCGATCGTGACTGCCCGCTCTGTCCGCGCCTGGTCGCCTTTCGCGAGGCGAACCGCGCGCGCGAGCCGCTGTGGCACAATGCTCCGGTTGCGCCTTTCGGCGACATCACGGCCCGTCTGCTGATCGTTGGTCTCGCGCCGGGGATGCAGGGCGCCAACCGGACGGGCCGGCCCTTCACCGGCGACTATGCCGGTGACCTGCTCTACGCCACGCTGCTCGAATACGGCTTTGCCAGAGGCAATTACCAGGCGCGTCCCGACGACGGCCTGAAGCTGGTCGACTGCCGGATCGCCAATGCCGTGCATTGCGTTCCGCCGCAGAACAAGCCGCTGCCGGTCGAGATCAACACCTGCCGTCAGTTCCTGGTCGCCAATCTCGAAACGATGCCGAAGCTGCGCGCGATCATCGCGCTCGGACGGATTGCGCACGACAGCGTGCTCAAGCCGCTGAAGCTGAAGGCCTCGCAGGCGCCTTTCGGCCACGGCGCCGTGCATCAGGCCGGCGCGTTCAAGCTCTACGACAGCTATCACTGCTCCCGCTACAACACCAACACGGGCGTGCTGACGGCCGATATGTTCCGCAGAGTGTTCGCGAAGGTGAAGGCCGACCTCGATTAGGCCCGGACCGGATTGGCCTTCAGCCAGTCCAGCACGTCGCCGGCGTTCCGGTCAGGTGGGAACACTGGATAGAACACGCGGGTGATCCTGGAATCGTCGACGATCAGCGCGAGGCGCTTGATCAGCGTCAGGCCTGCGACCTCCATGGTCGGCAGATTGAGCGCGCGCGTGAACGCAAGCTTCTCGTCAGAGAGCACCGGGAACGGTAGATGCAGCCGTGACGCCATCTCGGTCTGGTATTCGTTGCTCTGGGTCGAAAGGCCGAACACGTGGGAAGCACCGGCCGCCTTCAACTCTGCGAACAGATCACGGAAGGCGCAGGTCTGTGGCGTGCAGCCGCGAGCGCCAGGGATCATGTCCCAATCGTCGACCAGCCCGATTTTGCCGGGCTCGCCGGTGCGGGGATAGGCAAAGACGACGGTGCGGCCCGAGAGGGCGGAGAGATTCACCGACGTATCGTCAGTCGCAAGCAGGCTGACCGCAGGCAGCATCAGGCCCTTGAGATGCGCAGCGCCGCCGTCGTCAACGGGTGCGGGAATCTGGCTCCAATCGACCTCGAGCAGGTTCTTCTGGGTCATCCCGTCGTTCCTCTTGGTCCTATCCTCTCGCCCGCATCAGGCGGCCCTTCTCCCGGCTCCAGTCGCGCTTCTTCTCGGTCTCACGCTTGTCGTGCAGCTTCTTGCCCTTCGCGACTGCGAGCTGCAGCTTGGCCCGCCCGCGCTCGTTGAAATAGAGCTTGAGCGGGATCAACGTCATGCCCTCGCGGTCGACCGCGCCCATCAGCTTGTTGATCTGCCGGCGATGCAGCAGCAGCTTGCGCGGCCGCTTGGGCTCGTGGTTGAAGCGGTTGCCCTGGAGGTATTCCGGGATCGTGGCGTTGATCAGCCAGATCTCGCCGTCCTTGGAATCGGCATAGGACTCCGCAATGGTGCTCTTGCCGTTGCGGATCGACTTCACCTCGGTGCCGGTCAGCGCAATGCCCGCCTCGATCGTATCCTCGATCGCATAGTTGAAGCGGGCCTTGCGATTTTCCGCCATGACCTTGATAGGACGTTCGTTCTTATCGGCCATGACCTTCAAAAACCTGGCAGAAAAACCTGATCGAGATGCTAAGCTAACAGTTTGGATGAAGCGCGCGCGTCACTTCTTGAGGAGATCGCGGATCTCGGTGAGCAGAACGACCTCTGCCGACGGCTTCGGCGGCTCCGCGGGCTTGGCCTCTTCCTTGCGCTTCAGCGTGTTCATGGCACGGATCACCAGGAACAACACGAAGGCGACGATGACGAAGTTGATCGTCAGCGTCAGAAAGCTACCGTAAGCAAGTACGGCGCCTTGCTTTTTCGCATCCGCTAAGTTGGTGGCGGTCACCGCCTTCGACAAGGGGGCGAAGTAGTTCGAGAAGTCGAGGCCGCCGGTCGCAGCGCCAATGATCGGCATGATGATGTCACCGACCAGCGACGTGACGATGGCGCCGAAGGCCGCACCAATGATGACGCCGACCGCGAGATCGACGACATTGCCCTTCATGGCGAAATCGCGGAACTCCGTGAGCATCCGCCTGCCCTTTTCGTCGACGCTCATGAAAGGCCTCCCCGATCGGCTAACGCATCAATTGATCAGGCCAGCGTGCACCATCGCGTCGCGCACGGCAACGCGGGTCGGCGCCGAGACCGGCACCATCGGCAGCCGCAGCGTCTCGTCGAGCTTGCCGAGCAGCGACATCGCGTACTTGATCGGCGCCGGGTTGCTCTCGATGAAGAGGTTGTTGTGCAGCGGCATCAGCTTGTCGTGGATCGCGAGCGCCGCCTTGGTGTCGCCCTTCGCCCAAGCGGCGTGGAACTCCGAGCACAGGCGCGGTGCGACATTCGAGGTCACCGAGATGCAGCCATGGCCGCCATGCGCCATGTAGCCGATGATGGTGGCGTCCTCGCCGGAGAGCTGGTTGAAGTCCTCGCCCATCGCGGCGCGCTGCTGCGACACGCGCACCATGCTGGCGGTGGCGTCCTTGACGCCGGCGATGTTCTTCAGCTCCCACAGCCGCTTCATGGTGTCGACCGACATGTCGATCACTGAGCGAGGCGGGATGTTGTAGATGATGATCGGAATCCCGATCGCATCGTTGATCGCCTTGAAGTGCTGGTACAGGCCTTCCTGGGTCGGCTTGTTGTAGTAAGGCGTCACCACCAGCACGGCATTGGCGCCCGCCTTCTCGGCGTGTTGGGCAAGCTCAACCGCCTCCTTGGTCGAATTGGAGCCGGCGCCGGCGATCACGGGCACACGGCCCTTGGCCTCCTCGATGCACCATTCGACGACCTTCTTGTGCTCGTCGTGGGAGAGCGTCGGGCTCTCGCCGGTGGTGCCGACCGGGACCAGGCCGTTGGTGCCCTCGGAGATCTGCCAGTTGACCAGGGAGCGGAACGCCGCCTCGTCCAGCGAGCCATTCTTGAACGGCGTGACCAAGGCGGTGAACGACCCCCGGAATTTCGTCTTGGCTGCCATGGACTTCCTCCGTACGCGGCGAGTTTTAGAGCAAGCCCCTTTCATATCGGGTCTCACCCGCCCGTAAAAGGCCTGCATCCGTGTGACGCACCGTTTAAGCCGCGATTTTGCCGCGGTGGTGGTGCAAACCCGGCGAAGGTAAGCGGCTGTTGGTATTTTGTCCGCATATTCAATCAAATACAGCCAGATCTTGTACAGATAGGTCTTGAGCCAATTGACTGATTCGGGGCGACGAACCGCCGTGACCTCTATTCCTCGCGCAGCGTGGCGATCCGCCGGTCTGGCCATTTGCCTGATGGCCGGCCTGTCCATTGGCTGCGTCGCCCTGGCCAAGGTCGCCCTGGCCAAGTCCAATGAGACGTCCGACGACACGGCGAAGGACCCTGCCAAGGGGAGTGCAAAGCCGGCGACGAAGGGAACTGCAAAGCCGGCCGCGAAACAGCCCGCGAAGGACGCGACGAAGGGATCGGCCAAGGACACCACCAAGGACACGGCAAAGGGCGCAAGCAAGGGAGCAGCTGCCGCTCCCGCCAAGGACGCCGCAAAGAAATCCGCCGGCAAGGACACTGCGAAGGACAAATCGAAGCCCGCAGCCGCAGCTGCCGCACCAAAATCGAGGCCAGCCGCGAACACGTCAGTCCGCCAGGCGGCGCCGGCCGTGACAGCCACCATCAAGCCCACCGTCTCGGCCCCCGCCTCCGCCAGACCTGGTGCAGCGCCCATGCTGGCGCCAGCGACCCGCCAGCATGCCGCGCCGATCAAGCCGGTCACGCCGGCCGCGGTCGCCGCGACCTCCTCGACGTCGCAAGCCGACAAGGACACGCTCGAAAACGTCATCGAGCTCGTGCGCAAGCGCAAGGCGGGCGATGCCAGCAGCTACGCGGCTTCGATTTCGGATCCGGTCGCGCGAAAACTCGCGGAATGGATCATCCTGCGCAGCGAGGACAATGGCGCGAGCGTCGAACGCTATCGCGCCTTCCTCTCCGCCAATCCGAGCTGGCCGTCGCAAACTTTCCTGCGCCGGCGGCTTGAAGCTGCGATGTGGGACGACAGGCGCGACGATTCCGTTGGCTGGTCGTGGTTCGAGAACGAATCCCCCGTTTCGGCGAAAGGCCGCTTCGTGCTCGCCAAAGCGATGCTGGCGCGCGGCGACCGCGCCAATGCCGAGCGGCTGGTCCGCGAAGCCTGGCGCAGCGATCCGATGTCGGAGGACACCGAGAACAACGCGCTCGACCAGTTCGGCGCGCTGCTGACGCCGGGCGACCAGAAGGCTCGGATGGACGCGCTGCTCTATGGCAGCGAGACCGAGGCGGCCATGCGCGCCGCAAGGCGTCTCGGCGCTGGCTATGTCGCGCTTGCCAAGGCCCGCATTGCTTCCAACAAGAAGGCGCCGAACACGCGCGCGCTGCTCGAAGAGGTGCCGCGCGAGCTGCACAGTGATCCCGGCTTCATCTTCAGCAAGATCCAGCTCTTGCGCCGCGAGGAGAAGTTTCCGGAAGCAGCCCAGCTCATGCTGTCGGCGCCAAAGGATCCGAACCGGCTCTACAATCTCGACGAATGGTGGATCGAGCGGCGCCTGCTGGCGCGCAAGATGATCGACACCGAGGATTTCCGCAGCGCCTATCTGATCGCGCGCGACGCCGCCCTGCCCTCGCGCGACATCTACAAGACTGAGGCGGAATTCACGGCGGGCTGGATCGCGCTGCGCTTCCTCAACGATCCCGCGGCCGCCAGCCAGCACTTTGCCCGGATCGGCGTCGGCAGCGTCAATCCGACGACGCTCGCCCGCGCCGGTTACTGGCAGGGCCGCGCAGCCGAAGCCGCCGGCCGCCAGCAGGAGGCGCGCAATGCCTTTGCCCGCGCCGCCGAGCAATCCACGAGTTATTACGGCCAGCTCGCGCGCGCAAAGCTCGGCCTGCCGCAGATCGAGCTGAACAGCCAACCACGCGGCCGCGGCGCCGAACGGCTCGAGATCGTGCGTGCTGCACAATTGCTCTACGAGCTCGACGAGCGCGAGATGGCGGTGCCCATGCTCGCCGACATGGGCGAGAACGGCGATCCCGAGGCACTCGCGGGCCTCGGCGAGCTCACCCAGCGCTACAGCGACGCGCGCGGCATGCTGCTGGTCGGCAAGGCCGCGCTCAATCGCGGCCTGCCGTTCGATTTCTACGCCTACCCCGTCAACGGCATTCCGCAGTTCACGCAGATCGGTCCCGAGGTCGAGCGCAGCATCGTCTACGCCATCGCGCGGCAGGAAAGCGCGTTCAATCCGGCCGTGGTCTCACCGGCACAGGCCTATGGCCTGATGCAGGTGACGCCCGATGCCGCGCGCTATGTCTGCAAGCGGCACGGCGCGACGTATGACTTGTCGCGACTGAAAAACGATTCGTCTTACAACGCCACGCTCGGTGCGGCCGAGCTCGGTGGCCTGCTCGAGGATTACCGCGGCTCCTACATCATGACGCTGTCTCTTATACACATCTAGATGTGTATAAGAGACAGATGTGAAGAAGTGGATCGCGGCCTATGGTGACCCGCGCACGCCCGAGGTCGACGCAGTCGACTGGGTCGAGCGCATCTCCTTCACCGAGACGCGCAATTACGTGCAGCGCATCATGGAGAACCTTCAGGTCTACCGCGCCCGCTTCGGCGGCGGCACGAAGCTGCAGATCGAGGCAGATTTGCGCCGCGGCGCCGGCAGCGCGGAATAGAGCCACCCTCTCTCGAACGGAAGACGTCCACCTCAGTCACCGGCCATCAATCACCGGGCCGTGCCCGGATTGAGCCTGCGCCATCGCAAGCGCTCTTGCTCCCTGTCCGGGGCAGATGACCTGCTGCCCGGACAACAAAGGGCGCAAAGCCATGGAGGCGCCGACAGCGTTTGCTTGAACCGCCCTCGCCGCCATGCTGGTCGCACCAGCGCGTGCGTTGCCCCCTCAACGCCGCAGCCGATGCAGGCGACAAACGCCCGATGTCGGACAACACGCTGCGGGCAGAAACGAAAGAGGCCGCCTCAAGAGGCGGCCTCTTTCGTTTCGGGAGACCAGATCGACTTCGTCCGCTCCCTGCCCTCGTCGACGATCCTCTGTCGGCTTGAGCGTCTTGCGACTTCTGCCCTTGCCCCCAAAAAGCAAGAGCCCCCGGCGGTTTCCCGCCGGGGGCTCGAGTAGATAGTCAGGTATTAGAAGGTGCGCTGAGCACGCAGCATCAGGGTCAGCGAGTTCTGATCCTTCAGCTCATACACAGCAGCCGGCTTCGCCCAAGCCGCCATGCCCGTCGCCGGGATCGCGATCGTGCCGGAGTACTTCTGATCCAGACGCGACCAGCTCAGGTCAGCCGTGAACGCCAGGTTCTTGACCGGGGTCCAGACGGTGTTGATGCCGACGACGCCGAAGTTGAAGTCCGGGTTACACGTTGCAGTGGCGGCACCGTAAGCGGCGACGAAGTTGCCGCAGATCAGAGCCTTCGCATTGCTGGTGTAGCTCAGCGAAGCATAGCCACCGTAGACCGCGGTGACCCAGTAGGGGTTCCAGTTGTGGGTGTAGCCACCACGGACGCCCCAGGTCTTGACGGTCTCGATGCTGCCGCCAGCGCCGTAGACGCCGTCAGCAATGCCAGCGAAGCCGATGCTCTGGTAAGCGCCGATGCCCGAACCGCTGAACATCACGAACTGCTGCGGGAACAGGACCTGGAAGTTTTCCCTGGACATGCCATCGGTGTAGACGGCGTTCAAGTTGATCGAGTCACCCGCACCAGTCGGGATGTTCTTGATCGACAAGGCGCCCTGCACAGCCCAACCCCACTTGTCGCTGGGATGACCGGTGGGTTCCGTCGAGCCGTAGTAACCCGGATGCAGGTCATGCGCGGCAACCGAGATCTGGCCCAGACCCCAGGCCTGGTCAACACGGATCGCACCGACGATATCGGGAACGCGCGTTCCACCCCAATCGCTGACGCCGTATTGCCCCTGGATGAGGGCGTTACCAGCGTTCGTAGCGGCAGAAGTCGTCACGATGGCACCCGCGCCGCTAACAGCACTGGAGGCCGCGAAAGCGGAGGCGTTCCAGAGGTTGCCCTGGCCGTTGGACTGCGTATCGGGGGCTTCCAAGGCGAGCGAGCCGGTGATGCCCTGACCGAAGTCAGCGGTATAGGCGAACTGGTTGACACCAGTCGCGTGGTTCGAGCCGCCCGGAACGGTATCGGGACCGCCCGCGTTGTAGCTCTGCCACGGCGCGTCGAAGATCGAGACCGTACGACCCATGGTGAAGCCAGCGAACTGGATGAACGCATGGTAGAGGCCGAGCGTAGCACCGCCAGCAGCAAAGGCCGTACCACCGCCACTGCCGGTGTAGTTGCCGGTGTCGTAGCTGAAGATCATGTCAGCGAAGGTGCGGACAACGCCGTATTCGGTCGCCGTGCGGGTATCGACGTTCAGGTCCATACGAGCGCGGGTGTAGTAGTAGTTGGTCAGACGGTTGTTGGAACCACCGTTGGCCGTGGCCTGGCTGTTGTTGAAGCCGTAGTCGTTCGCGCCGCCGAGGATGACGTCAGCACGGACGTAGCCGCTCAGCTTGATGCAGGTGTCGGTGCCCGGGATGTAGTAGAAACCCGCGCCGTACAGCGAGCAGATCTTCACGTATTCGACCGCCTTGGCCTTCACGGGGAGATCGGCTGCTTGTGCTCCGCCCACGGCGATCAGACCCGCCGCTGAGCCGAGCAAAAGGCTCTTAACCAACTTCATGTTAAACCTCCAAGTTGCTCTTCAGGGAAGGTCACTGACCCGAATGGCCAATTCCCCAACCCCATCTAAATCACCGCTTTTGGCCGCCTTCGCGTCTTCGGACACACCCGCATGAACGCGAGGGACTTAAGCGAAAGACCTAAACGGGACGACCTTGGGATGCCCCCCTCCGTCGCCCGATCACAATTACCGAACGTCCTTGCACACACAACAACAGAACGCTCCAAAACGGGCCGTTGAAGCGTGTTTCCCGGAGAGTGTTGCACAAATAACACGCAGATGTGATCAAACGGCGCCCGCAACATATTGTTTTTACTATTCTTTTTAAGGCGGTTCCATTTGCCATCAAAATTCCCGGTCAGATGGCGCACGGGCGGGCTTACACACAGCCCCGGGGTTCAGGCGCTCAAATCGTGGAATCAGCCCGGAGACTCAGCGGATATGTGTCGGCCCGTAACGCGCGGTGATCGGGAACTGGACGTTCATCTAGAGCGTCGGGGGCGGCCTGGCTCAGAGGCGGCAATCACCTCGGAGATCGCGGCGTTTTGGCAAGGGATCCCTGCCGGCGGAGCGCCCCTCACCTCGCCGCGAGCAGCGATCCTGCCCCCACGAGTCCGAGTGCGGAAGAAACGGCCAACAAATTCAGATATTTGACGTCGCAGCACATGATTCCGCCCTCGTCCCCTGCCTGTCGCCGGGCCACGCGCGCTCGCAACGTGCCGGCGATTTCTGCGCGATGTTTCCCGGCACGGGAGCAAACCATCCTTAGCGACGCGCAGGGCCGCGGAATTCGTTGGGAATATTTGAACGAAAACACACGCTTCCAAATTGACCCGCCCGACCAATTAGATGCATAAGGCTCGCACCGGAGAGGTGGCCGAGTGGCTGAAGGCAACGCTTTGCTAAAGCGTCATACGGTCTCAAGCTGTATCGAGGGTTCGAATCCCTCTCTCTCCGCCACCCAGCAGCAGAATCAAGGTCTGCGCATTCCCACATCGGAAAGCGATCGATCGCGGCGCAGCTGCCACAGCCTGGCGCAAGGATTCGCGCGGCTGAACTCAGCCGATTCGCGCTCTCCTTATATATGTGTGCGCGCACCTAGCTGTGGGATCGCCGGATTCGCCCACAATGCCGGTCTTGCGCACCCGTCCGAGTTCCAGATCGCAATCGTCGGGCGCGATCTGAATCGGCACTGACTCTGTCGCGAGTCAGCCTTGTTGGGGTCTTTCATGCCGCGCGGGTCTACGGTGCGGCACGACGCGGGAACTTGATTCAGCGCAACTGATCCGCCCCGTGGCGACACGGGGCCGGATGCAACTGTCTGCTCAATGCGCGGAAACCCAGGCCCGTGCCTCGCGCTGCGCGGCCGAGATCTCGGACTCCGACATCTGGCCGGCCACTTCCTGGCGCAGCGCGATGGCGTCCTTGCGGCCCTTCAGGGCGGCGAGGTTGAACCATTTGTGCGCGGCGACGAGGTCGACCAGGCCGGAGCGACCGCTCGCCCAATAGATGCCACGCTCGAACAGAACGTCCGACAGCGCGGTTGCTTCGATCGGCGTCGCCGCATCGAGATCAAAAGTACCCTGAAACATAACGCATCCCCTTTTCTTATGCCGTCTCGTTCCCCGAGCGCGGCTCCCGTCCAACTCTGATCCGCGTGATCCTTCTGGATCGCGCGATGTTCAACTCGTCCCCAAATCTTCTTGTCCTGGGCTGTTGCCCATTGCCGTTTGCCGGCTTGTTGAAGGCGATGATGGCGGGCAAATTTGAATGGCAGTTTAAGTATCGCGATGAAGCAGACGTAAACGGAAGGCCGCGCTACGCGCACCGGCGATTCGAAAAGTCCCCGATTTGCAGGCACTTCTGCGATTCGTCAGATTCGGTTTACCTTGCGGCTTTCGGACATCGATAACCATCGCGCACGGTGGCACGCGTACTGTGGTTACATCTTGTGGGTGGGGGCACGCTGGAAACGCCGCATCGTCGACGGTGAGCTGAGCGCCGAGCCACGGTCATGGCGGACGAGCGTGCGTCGCGGCCCGCGCCTGCCCAAGGCAGCGCGGTGCGAAGACTTCGCAGTCAGTTCAGCAATGTGGGGAAGGGAATGCCGGCAATACCCCGGCCTCAGGGAACGAGGGCGTCGGCGAACACGTCAGGACCAGATTCCAAATTGACCCGAAGGCCGCTTGTGGAATTGCGGAGCCCTTTGAAGGGAGAACCGCACCGAACGAAGAAAGCTTGTTTCTTCTGCCGGACCGCGAAAGAGAAGCGATCCGACCGTTGACCTGATGTCTCGCCGACACCCTCTATCGTCGACCAGAACCTCTAGGAGGCGCTGATGACGTGCCGGCTGCGAGAGCCGGCAACTTCAGAAGTCGAAGTTACTTCTTCTTCTTCGCGACCTTGCGGGTCTTCTTCGCAGTCTTCTTCACTGCGCTCTTCGCCTTCTTCGCCTTCTTCGCTTTCTTGGCCATGTTGCCCTCCGATGTGTGAGATGGCTTTAATCGCTGCATGCATTCGGGGATCGAGTGCACACTCATTCCGAATACACCAACACGACGAAAAAAACATCTTCTCACTTAAGGAAGTGTTGACGGCGCAGCGCGCGTGCGCCAGCCGCGCTTGATTTGCCTGCGAGCAGCGAGACGCGTTCGCGATTGCCAATGCTTCGCGCAACATCGACATCGGCAAGCGCCGCGATTGCAGGAAAACACTATGCAGCAAGTATTATTCTGCGCGCGCACATCGCGCGTGATCGACGCGGTGACGCGCGCCGCGAAGCGCGCCATCGCCTCGTGGAGGTTAGTCGCGGACTCTGAGTCGCGAGTTTTGGCAACGAAATTATTTTCATGCTTAACGGCGGAAGCGCTCGTCAGGGCGTGTGCAAGACGCCGTTTTGCGCGAATCGCGCGGACCGCGATTCGGTCGCTACATCGCACTCGGACGGGATGTTGGTTGCTGTCGATGACGCGCGAGAGCGTCGCGTCGTAAGGTGATGCGAGGTGACGAAGCGCATCGTCACCTCGTCCGAACGCGTGACGTCAGATGCCGAGCTTGGACTTGAGCAGCTCGTTGACCGCCTGCGGGTTCGCCTTGCCGCCCGACGACTTCATCACCTGGCCGACGAACCAGCCGAGCGACTGCGGCTTGTCCTTCACCTGCGCAGCCTTGTCGGGATTGGCCGCGATGATGTCGTCGACAACCTTTTCGATCGCCGAAAGATCCGTCACCTGCTTCATGCCGCGGCTTTCGACCAGCGCGCGCGGGTCGCCGCCCTCCTGCCGGACGATCTCGAACAGATCCTTGGCGATCTTGCCTGATATCGTGCCCTCGCCGATCAGGTCGATGATCGCAGCGAGCTGCTCGGAGGTCACAGGAGAGCCCGTAATATCCCGGCCCTCCTTGTTGAGACGGCCAAACAGCTCGTTGATCACCCAGTTGGCCGCAACCTTGCCATCGCGGCCTTCCGCGACCTTCTCGAAATAATCGGCCGACGCACGCTCCGCGACGAGCACATCGGCGTCGTAAGCCGAAAGGCCGAAGCTCTTGATGAAGCGTGCGCGCTTCTCGTCGGGTAGCTCCGGCAGCTTCGATTTGAGCTCTTCGACATATTCGTTCGAAAACTCGAGCGGCAGCAGATCCGGATCGGGGAAGTAGCGATAGTCGTGCGCCTCGGGGAAGTAGCGATAGTCGTGCGCCTCCTCCTTCGACCGCATCGAGCGCGTCTCGCCCTTGTTGGGGTCGTAGAGCCGCGTCTCCTGGTCGATCGCCCCGCCATCCTCGAGGATTTCGATCTGGCGGCGCGCTTCATACTCGATCGCCTGTCCGATGAAATTGATCGAGTTCATGTTCTTGATCTCGCAGCGGGTGCCGAGCGGCGCGCCCGGCTTGCGCACGGAGACGTTGACGTCTGCGCGCAAGGATCCCTTCTCCATGTCGCCGTCGCAGGTGCCGAGATAGCGCAGGATCGAGCGCAGCTTTGTCACGTAGGCCTTGGCCTGCTCGGCATCGCGGATGTCGGGCTTGGAGACGATCTCCATCAGCGCCACGCCGGAGCGGTTGAGATCGACATTGGTCATGGTCGGCGACCGGTCGTGCAGCAACTTGCCGGCGTCCTGCTCCAGATGCAGGCGCTCGATGCCGATGGAGACGCTGCGGCCGCCATCGAGCTCGACCAGAACCTCACCCTCGCCCACGACGGGCGACTTGTACTGGCTGATCTGGTAGCCCTGCGGCAGGTCCGGATAGAAATAGTTTTTCCGATCGAACACCGAACGCAGGTTGATCTTTGCGTTGAGACCGAGCCCGGTCCGGACAGCCTGCCTGACGCATTCCTCGTTGATCACGGGCAGCATGCCCGGCATCGCGGCGTCGACCAGCGACACGTGGCTGTTCGGCTCGCCGCCGAACGCGGTCGACGCGCCCGAGAACAGCTTTGAGTTCGACGTCACCTGGGCATGGATCTCCATGCCGATGACCATCTCCCAGTCACCGGTGGCGCCCTTGAGAAGCTTGTGCGTGGCCGTGCTCATGTCGTGCTCCCGAGCAGCGTGGCAGCGATCCGCTCCCACTCCGCTTCCAATGAATCCTTTGCCGCCAGCTGGCCGGCCTGGCGGTACCAGTAGCCGGCATTGCCGAGATCGCCTTCGACGCGGTGCAGATAGGCGTGCACCCAGGCGGCGTCGCGGCCATTGTCGTCTTGAACGATCTTGTGCGCCTGGTTCCAGTCGCCCTTCGCGGCCCACCAGAGACCTTTGAGCGGCGCGTTCAGGTCCGGCGCGGGTGCCGCGCCGTCGAGGCTTGCGATGAAGTCAGCGACATTCACCACCACCTCGCGGGCGTGAAGCGGCCGGCGGCCTGCTCGATCACCTCGCCAAGCGAGAACAGCGCCTCCTCCTCAAACGGGCGGCCGATCAGTTGCAGGCCGAGCGGCAGGCCCTGTGCGTCCTTGCCTGATGGCACCGCGATGCCGGGCAGACCCGCCATGTTCACGGTGACCGTGAAGATGTCGTTGAGATACATCTCGACGGGATCCGCGCCACCCTTCTCGCCGATGCCGAAGGCCGCCGACGGCGTCGCCGGGGTCAGGATCGCGTTGACGCCCTTGGCGAAGCAATCCTCAAAGTCCTTCTTGATCAGCGTGCGTACCTTCTGGGCGCGCAGATAGTAAGCGTCGTAATAGCCGGCCGAGAGTACATAGGTGCCGATCATGACGCGGCGACGCACCTCGGCGCCAAAACCCTCGGCGCGGGTGTTTTCGTACTGCTCGATGATATTCTTGCCCTGCTCGCGCAGGCCGTAGCGGACGCCGTCGTAGCGCGCGAGGTTGGACGACGCCTCCGCCGGCGCCACGATGTAATAGGCCGGCAGCGCGTACTTCGTGTGCGGCAGCGACACCTCGACCAGCTCGGCGCCGGCCGCCTTCAGCCAGGCCGCGCCCGCTTCCCAAAGCTTCTCGATCTCGGCCGGCATGCCGTCGAGACGATACTCCTTGGGGATGCCGATCTTCATGCCCTTCACGGATTTGCCGATCGCGGCCTCGTAGTCAGGCACGGCAATGTCGACCGAAGTGGTGTCCTTCGGATCGTGGCCGGCCATCGAACGCAGCAGCATCGCCGCATCGCGTGTCGTGCGCGCAATGGGACCTGCCTGATCGAGCGACGATGCAAAGGCGACGATGCCCCAGCGCGAGCAGCGGCCATAGGTCGGCTTGATGCCGACGGTCGCGGTGAACGCCGCCGGTTGCCGGATCGAGCCGCCGGTGTCGGTCGCGGTCGCGCCCATGCAGAGCAGTGCGGCGACGGCCGAAGCGGAGCCGCCGGACGAGCCGCCCGGCACCAGCGTGGTGTTGCTTCCCTCACGCCGCCAGGGATTGCCGACGGGACCGAAGCATGAGGTCTCGTTCGCCGAGCCCATCGCGAACTCGTCATTGTTGAGCTTGCCGAGCATCACCGCGCCATCGCGCCACAGCTGCGACGTCACGGTGGACTCATAGGTCGGCACGAAATTGCCGAGAATTTTCGAGCAGGCCGTGGTGCGCACGCCCTTGGTCGCGAACAGATCCTTGATGCCGAGCGGAATGCCGGCGAGCGGCCCCACCTCACCCTTGGCGATCCTGGCGTCCGCCTCGCGCGCCATGCTGCGCGCCTGGTCGGGCGTTTCCAGAACAAAGGCATTGAGCACGCGCGCTTTCTCGATCGCGGAAAGATGCGCGTCGGTCAGCTCGAGCGACGTGAAAGTCTTGTCGGCGAGACCCTTGCGGGCCTCGGCGAGCGTCAGCGATGTCAAATCGGTCATTTATTGATCGGGCTGCAGAAGAACGGAGACAGGGTCTTGTCGTTGGCCGGGTCGTCTTTCTTGGCGGCCGCATTCGCGGCGGCCTGGAGCTCGTCGAGCACGGCATTGACGGCGACGTTGGGATCGGCAGCCTTGCCCTGCCGTTCCATCTTGTCGAGATAGTTCATGTAGGCCTGATAGGCCTTTTCATCGTCGCAAAGCAGGCACATCGGACTTGGTCCTAAAAACTATTCAACAACCTTCGGCACCAGAAAGAAGTGACCTTCGGTCGCAGGCGCATTGGCCACGATATCGTCGGCGATCTCGCCGTCATTGACCACGTCCTGCCGCTTCTTCATCTGCATCGGGGTGACCGAGGTCATGGGCTCCACGCCCTCGACATTGACCTCCGAGAGCTGCTCGACAAAGGCGAGCATGGCGTTGAGCTCGCCCTGCAGATGCGGAACCTCGCCCTCGGAAACCGCAATGCGCGCCAGATGCGCGATGCGGCGGACGGTAGCGGCGTCGACGGACATTATATAAGGCCTCTCACAGCAAAACCTATTGCCGTATAGCAGAGGCCGGTTTTGCGCCGCAACCGGCGGCGCGCGCTACCCCGCCATCTGGCGGAGGCGTGCGAGGGCCGATTTGGCGAGATCCCGGGTCAATTCAGCCGCGGGAAGCTCCCTTCCCATGCCAATCGCCTGCCCGGCCCAGAGATTGGTGAAATCCACCTTGCCCTGCTTATCGGCGGCTGCCTTCAGCGGCGCGAGTGCCGTTGCGGCATGGGGGAATGGCGGAGCGTCGGGCGAGATCGGACCAACCTCGCGGATCACCCGGTTCTGGACACCCCGCGCCGGCCGACCGGTCATGACATTGGTGATCACGGTGGAGTCGTCCCGCGCTTCAGCGAGCGCGGCCCGCCCGGCCGCCGTGTGGGTGGATTCCGGGCAACGCAAATAGGCACTGCCGATCTGCACGCCCGATGCACCGAGCGTGAAGGCCGCCGCGATGCCGCGCCCATCACCAATACCGCCGGCAGCAATCACCGGCGCCTTCACCGCGTCGACGATTTGCGGCAGCAGCGCGAACAAGCCTGGCTGCTCGGCGATCTTCTCGGTCAGGAACATGCCGCGATGGCCACCCGCCTCCGCGCCTTGTGCGATGACGGCGTCAACGCCGCGCTGGTCGAGCCAGACCGCCTCCTTCACCGTCGTCGCCGAGGCGATCACGAGGCAACCTGCCGCCCTGATGCGGTCAAGCAGGGACTTCTCCGGCAGACCGAAATGAAAACTCACGACCTCCGGCTTCAACTCCTCCACCACTGCGCAGGTCGCCGCATCGAACGGCGCCCGGTTGGCCGCGTTGACAGGCGCTGCTGGATCGAGGCCATGCTCGGCGTAATAGCCCGCGAGGCGCTGCTTCCAGCGCGCTTCAGCCGCGGCGGTGAGTTCGACGGGCGTGTGGCAAAAGAAATTCAGATTGACCGGCGCCGTCACCCGCTGGCGGATGATCTTGACCTGCTCGCGGATCTTGTCCCCTGACAGCATCGCACAAGGCAGCGATCCCAGCGCACCGCCTTGCGCGGCCGCGATGACGAGCTCGGCATCCATCACGCCCGCCATCGGCGCCAGCACGATCGGAAATTCGGTCTTGAAGAGATCGATCAGTCGACGGTCAGGCCACATGGTTGGGTCTTTCCTGGTTCAGGCGAGCGATGCGATGGAGTTGCGTCGGCCGGCGAGCAACTGCTCGGCCTCCGCCGCAATCCGTTCAACGATCTCGGCCGCCGGTGGAATATCATGGATCAGGCCGACCGCCTCACCTGCGATCACGGCGGCGACGTCGAAATTGCCGCTCGCCTTCGCCGCGGCATAATCAGCGGCAACCTTGGCAACATTCTGCATCATCTCGACCTCACGACCGACCCAGCGCCTGGCGTGGTCGTTGACCAGACACCGTCCCGTGAACGGCGCCGGCCAGACATTGTTGCGCGAGAGATCGAACACGATGCCACGCACGGTCGAACCGCTCTTGGCCGCACAGATGCGCCGCTTGGCCTCTTCAGCGCCGTCGGCCTCCTGGCTCGCATAGAAACGCGTACCGAGCAGCACGCCGCTCGCACCGAGCATCATCATGGCGGCTAGCCCGCGCCCGTCAGCGATTCCGCCGGCGGCGACAACGGGCACACGGCCCGCGGCAAGATCGACGATCGCCGGCACGAGATCGACCGTGGTGCGCGAGGCGCCATGACCGCCCGCCTCCGTCCCCTGCGCGATCAAGATGTCCGCGCCGGCATCGAGCGCCTGCTGTGCCATCGCCTCGTCCTGCACCTGGCAGATCAGCCGCGCACCGGCAGACTTGATCCGCGGCGAGAACGGCGCGGGATCGCCGAACGAGAGCATGATCGCGGATGGTTTTGCCGCGAGCGCGACATCGAGCAGTTCGGGTCGTTTGGCGAGGCTCCAGGTGATGAAGCCGATCCCGAACGGCGCGGACAGGTCAGCGAGCTTGGCCGTCTCCTGCTCCAGCCACGCCCGCTCGCCATAGCCGCCGCCCAGAATGCCGAAACCGCCGGCACGGCTCACTGATCTCACCAGCCGGCTGCCGGCGATGATGTCCATCGGCGCCAGCAGGACGGGATGCTTGATTCCCAGCAGCGTGGTCAGCGGCGTCGCGATCGGCATTGGGTCCTCTCCCACCTCTGGACACGAACCCTAGGCCCAACTAGCATTCTCGAAAAATGAATTGTAGAGAACGTTGCCATCACAAAAGTGAAACGACGCCATGGAACTGAGCGACCTCCAGACCTTTGCCGCGGTCGCCCGCACCGGCGGCATCACCCGCGCCGCCGAAGAGCTCAACACGGTGCAGTCCAACGTCACCCAGCGCATCAAGGCGCTGGAGGGCGAGATCGGCACGCCGCTGTTCGAGCGCCACAGCCGCGGCATGGCGCTGACCGGCGCGGGCAAACGTCTCCTCCCCTACGCCCAGCGGATGGCCGCGTTGTCGCGTGAAGCCGTGCTCGCCGCGCGCGACGATGGCGAGCCAAAGGGACCGCTTTCGATCGGATCGATGGAGACGACAGCCGCAGTGCGGCTGCCGACGCTGCTCGCCGATTTCCACCACCGCTTCCCCGCAGTCCGCCTCAGCCTGCGCACGTCGCCGACCGCCGATCTCGTCGACGGGGTGCTCGAGGGCACGCTGGATGGAGCGTTCGTCGCCGGGCCCATCACGCATGCCGACCTCACCGCGACGAGCGCCTTTCGCGAAGAGCTGGTGCTTGTGAGCGCGCGGCGCTGGGCTTCGCTCGCCGAGCTGCGCGCCGGCACGTCTGAGTCAGGCCCGACTGCGCTGGTGTTCCGTACCGGCTGCACTTATCGCCAGCGGCTCGAACAGATATTTGTCGAGTTCGGCTGGCCGTCGGCGGCGCGCTTTGAGCTCGGCACGCTCGACGGCATGATCGGCTGTGTCGCCGCCGACATGGGTGTGACGCTGCTGCCACGCACGGTGGTCGAACGCAGTGCGATGAGCGGCAGCGTGACGATGCACGCCCTGAGCCCGTTGCACGCCCGCGTCGAGACGCTGTTCATCCAGCGCCGCGCCGGCCATCAAACCAGTGCGCTTCAGGGCTTCCGGTCTTGCCTGACCGGGGATGACGAGATCATCGCGGCCTGATCCACCACCGCCGCAGCGCAACGAGGGTCCAGATCGCCTCGACGAGGCCGAACGGCCAGGCCCCCTGCAGGAAGCCGTAGGCCGAGCCCAGCGCGCAGGAGGCGGCGAACAGCAGCACGAACCAGGGACTGCGGTCCTCCATCGCGTAAGTGACCAGCATCGCGGTCACGGCAAACAAGCCGAATAGAGTCAGTGCATCCATCGTTCAGGGTTCACTCCGCGGCGCAACGCATGATATGCGCTAGTCCATGCCGGCTCTTATCCTGCCTCTCGTCGATGCTGCAACCCACTGGCCCGAACGCGGCGGGTTGATCGGCCTTGATCTGGGCACCAAGACCATCGGCGTAGCCGTCTCCAATCCGGACCGGCGGCTGGCGACCGGTGTCGAGACCATTCAGCGCAAGCAGTTCAAGCAGGACGCCGCTCGCCTCCTTGCGATCGCAACCGAGCGCAAGGTCGTCGGCTTCGTGCTCGGCCTGCCCATCAACATGGACGGCAGCGAAGGCCCGCGTGCGCAGTCGACCCGTGCCTTCGCCCGCAACCTGGCCAATCTGACCGCGCTGCCGATCGGCCTCTGGGACGAGCGCCTCTCGACCGCAGCCGTCGAGCGCGAGCTGATCGGCATGGACGTCAGCCGCGCCAAGCGCGCCGAGGTGATCGACGAGCACGCCGCCATCTTCATCCTGCAAGGCGCGCTCGACCGGCTCGCCAATCTGCGGCAAGGCTGATTGGAAGCGACTGATGGCACTGCCGGCAAGAACAACAATATCGATCGGCGCCCTCCTCCTTGCTCTCCTCGCCGTCCCGGGCTCGTTTGCCGCGGAAGATCATGCCGCCTCGGAGCTCAAGGGCACCTGGTCCGGGACATTCAATCAATATTCGCACGACATCAACGACAGCTTTGCCGTCAAGCTGACTGTCGATGCGATCTCGGGCAGTGAATTCACCGGCACGATGGAGTGGCCGACCTTCGACACGACGACAAGAGTGATGGGAATGGTCGAGGGCTCGCTGATCAAGTGGACCGAGACCGGATACATCAAGGGAGATGACGCCGTCCTCAATGGCCTCTACGTCGCGCACTTCACCGCCACGAACGAAATCACCGGCGACTGGATGGACCCCAAGCACACCATCACACCAAAAGGCCCCCGCTTCGGGACGCGCGGTGCCGATTTCGTGCTGAAGAAGGACTAGGCGCATGGCCGCCGTGATCGCCGCGCTGCTGCCGGTCTTCATCCTGATCGTGCTCGGCGCGGTGCTCCGGCACAGCCTGATGCGGCTCGACACGCAATGGCACGGGCTGGAGCGTCTGACCTATTTCGTCCTGTTCCCGATGCTCTTGATCCAGACGCTGGTGAGGGCCGACCTCACAAATGTGCCGGTTGCCGGCGTCGGCGGCGCGCTGTTGCTGTCGGCGCTGGCGATGTCGCTGTTGTGCCTCGCGCTGCGCCCAGCGCTGGCGCGGCTCGATATCGACGGCCCGGCCTTCACCTCGATCTTCCAAGGCGCGACGCGCTGGCAGACCTATGTGGCACTGTCCGTCTCCGCCAATCTTTATGGCGACGTCGGACTGGCGCTGGCATCGGTCGCGATGGTCGCGATCATCCCTCTCGTCAACGTCTTCAGCGTTGCCGTGCTCGCGCACTATGCGTCCCCGGAGAAGCAGTCCGCGCGCGCCATCGCCATGACCGTGATCCGCAATCCCCTGATCTGGGCCTGCGCCATCGGCCTCGTCATCAATGTCGTCCATCTGCCGCTGCCAAAGATCTGGCACGAGGTCGCGGACGCCCTCGGTCGCTCCTCCCTCGCGATCGGGCTGCTGGTCACCGGTGCGGGCCTTCAGCTCAAAGGCCTGCTCCGCCCGAGCCTGGGCGCAACGATCGGCGTGGCGTTCAAGCTGGCGCTGATGCCGGTGCTTGCGCTGGCGCTCGCCGTCTGGTTCGGGCTGACGGGCACCAACCTCGCCATCGTTGCGATCTGCGCGGCAGTGCCGACCTCGCCAAGCGCCTATGTGCTGGCCCGCCAGATGGGCGGCGATGCGCCGCTCTTGGCGCAGATCATCACGCTGCAGACGATTTTGGCCGCGATCACGATGCCGATTGCGATCGCGCTGGTGGCCTGAGGCCTCAGCTCCCCAGCCACATCGTCAGCACCACCGCGGTCAGGTTGTTCAGCGCATGCAGCACGATGGTGAGCCAGAGTGAGTTGGCACGGTAGCGCATGTAGCCGAACCAGAGGCCGATCGAGAAGACCTCGGCGAGGAAGTACAGATCGTATTGCAGATGCACCGCCGTCCACACCAGTGACGACAGGATGATCGCGCCGGGCACGCGCAGGAAGCTCGCAGACCAACCGCGGAACAGGAAGCCGCGCGCGAGCACCTCTTCCGACATCGGCGCAGCCACGCTGAAGGCGAACAGCAACAGCAGCGCCGCGCCCTTGTCGCGGCCGGATTTGAGGAGGTCGGTCATGAAGCCCGGCGTCGCCTCGCGGCCGAGGGATCGCGACACCACCTCCCAAGCGAGCACAGTCAGCAGAAGCCCGGCCGCACCGAGCAGGAATTGCCGCCAGGTTGGCCAGCGCAGCGCGAGATAGTCGACGAAGGAGGCCTTCTTGACGCGGATGGCGAGCCACACCGCAGCTAACGTCGCAGGCAGGCCCATGATGACCGACAGCGCCAACGCCTGCGGTTCGCGGCCGACGGACTGGATCGAGCCCATGTCGAGCGGCAGCCCGCGCATCGCAATCAGAAGCAGGATCGCCCCGACCTGGCCGACGAACATCGCAACGAAGATGAGCAGGCCCCACAGCGCCGTGCCCCAGAACTTCCAGACGCGCAACGGCGCGGACGTCACGATCAGCGGCGGATGGTCGGGATTGAGGGAATCCACCGAGAGGCTTTCGTTTGGCAGGCTCACGGCAGCGCCCGCTGCAGCAGCGCATGCACGTCGCTGCTCTCGAGCTCGATCGCGCCGTACGTGCTGGCGTGATTGGTGGCGAGACGCGTGACGGCGAAGAGCTCGGCGTGGTGGGGTGAGACACCGTTGAGCGCTGCTGTGGCCGCGAGCAGTGCCAGCCTCTCAACGGCCAGGCGAGCGACGCGTTCGCCGTCGGCCCGGCGGAAGGTCTTGCCGATATAGGCGACCGCCTCACCCGTCCCCGGCAGTCCTTTCGTCTCAGCCGCAAGGGACTTCAGCACCGCCATCGCAGGCTCCGGCTCGCGCGAGAGAGCGCGGAGCACATCGAGGCACATCACATTGCCCGAGCCTTCCCAGATCGCGTTGACCGGCGCCTCACGGTAATGGCGCGCCAGAATGCCATCCTCGACATAACCATTGCCGCCGAGGCACTCCATAGCCTCGTACAGAAACGGCGGCGCGCTCTTGCAGGTCCAGTATTTGACCGCGGGCGTCAGCAGCCGCATATAGGCGGCCTCCGCCGCATCATGCGGCGTGCGGTCGAAGGCGCGGCAGAGCCGCATCACCAGCGCCGTGCTCGCCTCCACATGCAGAGCCATGTCGGATAGCACGGCCTGCATCAAGGGCTGATCGGCGAGATGCTTCTGGAACACGCTGCGGTGGCGGGCGTGATGCAGCGCATGTGCGAGCCCCGAGCGCATCAGGCCGCTAGAGGCGATCGCGCAATCCTGCCGCGTCAGCTGCACCATCTGGATGATGGTGCGGATGCCCTTGCCCTCCTCACCGACGCGTTCGGCATACGCGCCGACGAACTCGACCTCCGAGGATGCATTGGAGCGGTTGCCGAGCTTGTCCTTCAGCCGCTGGAACTGGATCGCGTTCACCGAGCCATCGGGCGCAAAACGCGGCATGAAGAAGCAGGTCAATCCCTGCTCAGCCTGTGCCAGCACCAGGAACGCGTCGCACATCGGCGCCGACATGAACCATTTGTGGCCGGTGACGCGATAGGCGTTCCCTTCCCGCACCGCGCGCGTCATGTTGGCGCGCACGTCAGTGCCGCCCTGCTTCTCGGTCATGCCCATGCCGAGCGTCATGCCGCGCTTGTCCCACCACGGCGCGAAGCTGGGATCGTAGCTTCTGGTCGACAGCACCGGCATCACGCGCGCGAGCAGGTCCGGCTGCATCGCCAGCGCGGCGACGGAAGCACGCGTCATCGTGATCGGACAGAGATGACCAGTCTCGACCTGCGAGGCCATGTAGAATTTTGCCGCGCGGATGACTTCAGCGGCATCGCCTGCCGGCCTCCCATCCACGGTCCATGTCGAATTGTGCACGCCGGCATGGGCGCTCTGCGCCATCAGTTCGTGGTAGGCGGGATGAAACTCGACCTGATCGCGGCGATTGCCCTTGGCATCGAAGCTGCGCAGTTTCGGCGTGTTCTCGTTTGCCACGCGGCCGCGATCGGCCATCGCCGCTGAGCCCCAATGTTTCCCGAATTCGGACAGCTCCCGCTCCGCCGCCGCGCCGCCATTGGCCTTCACCGCTTCGACCAGCGGACGGTCCACGGCAAACAGATCGATGTCCTCGAACGGCGGCGACTGGTTGAAGACCTCGTGGGTCGCGAAGCTCGGCTGCGTCATCTCGTATCCTCAGCGCGGATTTTAGTTCCGCCGCGGCGGAATCGGGAAATCATAGGCCGCCCCGCCCGCCCCCGGCAGGGAAAAATGCCACCACTCCTTCGAATAGTTCACAAAGCCTTGCTTCGCCATCGCAGCCACCAGCCGCTTGCGCCAGGCGCGCTGGTCCGGCGAAATCGATGGTGCTGCGGTGTGCCCCATGGCATCCGTGCAATCATAGCCGGTGCCCATATCCACGCTGCCTTCCGGCAGCCGCGCCGAGACCGGCGCCGTGCAATCGGCATAGGTTTTTGCTGGATCGATCCTGGCGGAATTGTCGGCCTTGAGATCGACCAGCGTGAGATCCAGCGCTGCACCGGTCGAATGCTGCGAACGGCTCGCGATATAGCCAAGGCGAAACAGCTCGGACTTGGCGATGTGTGGATTGTAGCGCCGGTCGGCCGCGGTCTCGTGGCCGTTCTGCGACCATCTCACCATGTCGAGCGAGGCGCGCGCCGGCCGGTAGCAGTCGAACAGCTTCAGGCCGAAATTCTGCGCCGCCAGGTCCTGCTGCACAGCCTTCAGCCGCAGGCCGACCTCGCGCTTCACCACGCATTCGCCGGCGCCGTAGCCGGCGAGCGGACGGCCGATAAAGTTGTTCGGCGTGGCGTAGCGAATGTCCTGGATGATGGTGGGGTCGATGTCGCGCAGATAGACGAAGCCGCCGGGGAGCGATTGGGCGTGGGCGGATGAGATAGCCACGATTGATACAAATGCAGCAAAAATTGGTTTCACAATGCCTCCCAGATTTCGTCATTCCGGGGCGATGCAAAGCATCGAACCCGGAATCTCGAGATTCCGGGTCTGGCGCTTGCGCGCCATCCCGGAATGACGGAGCAGGAGACAGATCAGGGGATAACTCCCCGTCCCGGCATTGGCCCTTGCTCCCCCCGCCATCCGCGCCTATAGCTCTCGCTTTAATGACATCAAAATCGACCTTCGTCCTCGGCCACCGGCATCTGCTGGGCATCGAGGGCCTTTCCGCGGCCGACATCACCGGCCTCCTCGACCTGTCCGAAGAATATGTCGAGCTCAACCGCCAGGTTGACAAGAAGCGCACCGTCCTGCGTGGACGGACGCAGGTAAACCTCTTCTTCGAGGCCTCGACCCGGACCCAGTCCTCGTTCGAGCTCGCGGGAAAGCGGCTCGGCGCCGACGTCATGAACATGTCGGTGTCCTCCTCGTCCATCAAGAAGGGCGAGACGCTGGTCGACACCGCGATGACGCTCAACGCCATGCATCCTGATATCCTTGTGGTGCGCCATCACGCCTCCGGCGCGGTGGAACTGCTGGCGCGCAAGGTTGACGGTTCCGTGATCAATGCCGGCGACGGCGCGCATGAGCATCCGACGCAGGCGTTGCTGGACGCACTCACCATCCGCCGCAACAAGGGTCGGCTCGAAGGGCTCGTGGTCGCGATCTGCGGCGACGTGCTGCATTCGCGCGTGGCGCGCTCCAACATCATCCTTCTCAACACCATGGGCGCCCGCGTCCGCGTCGTCGGTCCCTCCACGCTGCTGCCGCCCGGCATCGAGCGCATGGGCGTCGAGGTCGCGCGCGACATGCGCGAGGGCCTGAACGGCGCTGATATTGTGATGATGCTGCGGCTGCAGCGCGAGCGCATGAACGGCTCCTTCGTGCCGTCCACGTCGGAATATTTCCATTATTTCGGGCTCGACCAGAAGAAGCTCGCCTACGCCAAGCCGGATGCGCTCGTGATGCATCCGGGTCCCATGAACCGCGGCGTCGAGATCGACAGCGCCATCGCCGACCATCCGGAGCGCAGCGCGATCACCGAACAGGTCGAGATGGGCGTGGCCGTGCGTATGGCCGTGCTCGAAGCGCTCGCCCGCAACCTGCCGAACGCGTGATGCCCATGCTGACCGACCGCCGCCCGATCCTGCTCGCCAACGCCCGCGTCGTCGATCCCTCCAGGGATTTCGACGGCCCCGGCGACGTCCTGATTGCCGACGGCATCATCCGCGAGACCCGCCGCGGCATTGGCGCGGCCGGCGTCCCCGAGGGCACCGACGTCGTCAACTGCTCCGGCAAGATCGTCGCCCCGGGCCTGATCGACATGCGCGCTTTCGTCGGCGAGCCCGGCTTCAGCCATCGCGAGACCTTTGCCTCGGCGAGCCAGGCGGCCGCGACCGGCGGCATCACCACCATCATCTGCCAGCCGGATACGTCGCCCGTCATCGACAATTCGGCGACCGTCGATTTCGTGATGCGCCGCGCGCGCGACACCGCGATCGTCAACATCCAGCCGATGGCCGCGCTCACAAAAGGCATGCGCGGCGAGGAGATGACCGAGTTCGGCCTGCTCAAGGCCGCCGGCGCTGTCGCTTTCACGGATAGTGACAAGAGCGTGACCAATGCGCAGGTGATGCGGCGCGCGCTGACCTACGCCCGCGATTTCGACGCGCTGATCGTGCATCACACCGAGGATCCCGATCTGGTCGGCGAAGGCGTGATGAACGAGGGCGAGTTCGCCTCGCGCCTCGGCCTGATGGGCATTCCGAAGGCTGCCGAGGCCGTGATCCTCGAACGCGACATGCGCCTCGTCGCGCTCACCGGCGGCCGCTATCACGCGGCCTCGCTGTCCTGCATCGAGTCGCTCGAGATCCTGAAGCGCGCCCGCGACGCCGGCCTTGCCGTCAGCGCCTCGGTCTCGATCAACCATCTTGCGCTGAACGAGAACGACATCGGCCCCTACCGTTCGTTCCTGAAGCTGTCGCCGCCGCTGCGCACCGAGGACGACCGCCGCGCGCTGGTGGACGCGGTGGCCTCCGGCCTCCTCGACGTCATTATGTCCGACCACAATCCGCACGACGTCGAGATGAAGCGCCTGCCGTTCGCGGAAGCGGCGCCCGGCGCCATCGGGCTCGAGACGATGCTGCCGGCGGGCCTGCGACTGGTCCACAATGACGAGCTCGACCTCAAGACGCTGATCCGGGCGATGTCGACCCGGCCGGCCGAATTGCTCGGCTTGCCCGGCGGAACTTTGCGCATCGGCAGCCCGGCCGACGTCGTCGTGATCGATCCTGATGTACCGTGGGTGGTCGATCGCGACGACCTCAAATCGCCCTGCAAGAACACCCCGTTCGACGAAGCCCGCTTTACAGGCCGCGCGATCAGGACCATCGTCGGCGGACGGACGGTTTACGAGCATGTCTGATGGGCGCTGGCTATGTGAACCATGGAGAAACAGCCATGGGGCTTGATGCATTCCTGCCGGTGGCCCTCGTCATCGGCTATCTGCTCGGCTCGATTCCGTTCGGGTTGATCCTGACCAGGCTCGCCGGCACCCAGGATCTGCGTTCGATCGGCTCCGGCAATATCGGCGCCACCAACGTGCTGCGCACCGGCCGCAAGGGTCTCGCCGCAGCGACCCTGCTGCTCGATGCGCTCAAGGGCACCGCGGCCGTGGTGATATCAGGCTACATCGCCGGCCCCAATGCCGCGATGGTGGCGGGCCTCGGCGCCTTCGTCGGCCATCTCTTCCCGGTCTGGCTCAAGTTTAAGGGCGGCAAAGGTGTTGCTGTTTATATCGGGATCCTGCTCGGCTTGTTCTGGCCGGGTGCCGTCGTGTTCTGCCTGCTGTGGCTGGCGACCGCCTTCACCACCCGCTATTCCTCGCTCTCGGCGCTGGTCGCGGCCTTCATCACGCCGCTGTTCCTGTGGTGGTTCGGCCACCTCGCGCTGGCCTCGCTGTTCGCAGTGCTGACGCTACTGCTGTTCTACATGCATCGCGAGAACATCAAGCGATTGCAATCAGGAAAAGAAGGCCGGATCGGCGAGAAGGCTTAAGTCGCGTTCTCGACCCAAGACCGGAAAAAGTACGGATACCGCCGCAGCGCGTCCGCATTATATGCCAAATCCTGTTCGCAACTTGCGTCCGGCTCGCGGGCGCCAGTGGCGAACGTGGACCATGCCTGTCATCCTGACAGAGGAAATGGCGTTACGCGGTTGCTCAGAATGAGCGAGAAGAGTCACGGCACGCATGATGACGGTCGCGCGCAGGGCACTGCGGCGAGCCGCCTGCTTTCATCGACCAATATCTGGTCCGATGCGCCGCCTCCGGCGCCAAAGCCAGCGCCAATTCCACCACCGCCGCGACCTGATCCGGTCCCGCAGGCTCCCGCCACCATTGCCTCCGTTGCGCCCATGCAGACCCGCGCCGATCAATGGCCGCCGCGAAAACTCTCGCTGGCACTCCAGGGCGGCGGCACCTTTGCGGCGTTCACCTGGGGCGTGCTGGAGCGGCTCCTGGAAGAGCCATCCATCGAATTCGACGCGATCAGCGGCGCCAGCGCCGGCGCCATCAACGCGCTGCTGCTCGCCGGCGGCCTCGCCGAGGGTGGCCGCGAAGGCGCCCGCAATCGCCTGAACCGGTTTTGGCTCCGGCTGATGCACGAGGCCTCGTTCCGCTCGCTGATGCTGGTCGGCGGCTTCTCGCCGGCGGGAAGCTCGGTCGCGTTCGGCCCGACGCTGCGCTCGGGCCAGTTCGATCCGTTTGATCTCGACCCGCTGCGCCAGGCGCTTTCGCGCGACATCAATTTTGCCGCCTTGCGCGAGGCGCGATGCCCAAAGCTCCTGATCGCGGCGACGCGGATCCGCGACGGGCAGCAGCAGATTTTTGGCAACGATGCCATCACAGCCGACGTCGCGCTGGCCTCGACCTGCCCGCCTTTGGTCCACTGCGCCGTCGAGATCGACGGCGAGGCTTATTGGGATGGCGGCTTTGGTGGCAATCCGCCGCTGATCGGGCTGGTGCGGCAATCGACTACCGCCGACCTGCTGCTTATTCAAGTGACGCCCACGCGCGACAGCTTTGTCCCGATTACGCTCGCCGCGATCGATCGCCGCCTCGACCAGATCGCCGCCAATTCGGCGCTCAAGGCCGAGATCGCAGCGATGGAATGGGCGCAGTCGCATGCAGCACCTGCGCTGCGGCTCTCGACGATCGCTGCGGAAGACTCGATCGAGGGGCTGGCGCAGCGCTCATCGGCCGATCTCGGCCGCGGCTTCATTCGCATGCTGCACCGAAGCGGCCGCGAGGCTGCCGAGCGCTGGCTCGGGCAGAGCGCGACAGGCGCCGAGACCCGGCGCGCCCTTGCCGCTGCAGAACCTGCGCTAGCCTGATTTCGCCAGCGCGTTCTCCAGGAACCACGCAGCCGCCAGCGCACCGGGATCGTTGCCGAAGCGCGCGATCACCTGCACGCCAACAGGCAGGCCGCCGACCTTCAGCACCGGCACGTTGACGCAAGGATTGCCCATCAGCGTCCACAGCCGGTTGTAGCGGGGTGAGCCGGTCGAGGCGAGCTCCTTGGCCGGCGCGGTGCCCGGCGCCGAATAGGTCAGCAGCACGTCGAAATGTTCGAACAATTCGCCGAGCTCGCGCCGGCCACGGCGGGCGATGCGGCGTGCATCGTCATATTCCTTCGGCGTCAGGCCAACCGTCTCATCGAGGCTCGCACGCAGCATCGGCGCGATCTCGTCATGATGCGTGTCGAACTCCCAGGCGAGCGCGCGATGCGCCTCGAAGTCCTGGATAATCGGGTGGATCCGCCAGGCTTCGGCGACCGCCTCGGGCAGATCGATGGTCCGCACGCTGGCGCCGGCCGTCTCGGCCGCCTTGATCGCAGCCAGCAATCCCTCTTCTGCCGCCGGCTCCACGGCCTCGGCGAACTCCTGCCTGACAACGCCGATGCGCGGCGACTTCGCCGGCGCAATGCCTGCGAATTCGGTGCGGCCGGTCATTCCCAGCAGCCCCCGCGCGAGATCTTCCGCGCGCGATCCGAACAGCCCGACCGTGTCGAGCGCCCACGAATAGCACTTGACGCCGACCGTCGGCAGCATCCGGAACGACGGCTTGATGGCAGCGGCACCGCAATAGGCCGCGGGCCGGATCACCGAGCCGCCCGTCTGCGTGCCCAGCGCCAGCGGGATCATGCCGGCACCGACGGCTGCGGCCGAGCCCGACGACGAACCTCCAGGCGTATGACCGGGATGGTGCGGATTGAGCGTCGGCGTCGGATCGCGCGAGGCGAACGCGGTGGTCGTGGTCTTGCCGATGATGGTCGCGCCCGCCCGCTTCAACATCATCACGACAGGCGCATCGCTGCGCGGCTGCCAGCCGCGATAGATCTCCGAGCCCATCTCGGTCGGCATGTTGGCGGTGTCGATGATGTCCTTGATGCCGACGGCGATGCCGCGCAGCGGACCTGACGCCTGCGCTTTCGCCGAGGTGTCGTGGCGGACGAAGGCGCGGACGTCCTTCTCCCTGGCCTCGATCGCCGCGTGCGACTGGGCAATGGCGGCCTCGGGCGAAAGCTCGCCCGCTTCGATGCGGCGCTGGAGGTCGGCGAGTGAGATCATGGCAAAACCCTTCTTATTGGGATCGCTTTTAGCATTGCGATGAGGCCGCGCAAGCGCACGGAGTTGTTGCCCACGCCCTCAGGTTGTTCCATGCTGCGCCCACAATGAGACGCCGTGGACGCCATCAACAAAAGCGTGGAGCTGACCGAGCAAGACCGGATCGACCGCCTGCGGCTGATCCGCTCCGACAATGTCGGACCCCGCACTTTTCGTTCGCTGGTCGATCATTTCGGCAGCGCGCGTGCCGCGCTGGAGCGCCTGCCGGATCTGGCGCGCCGCGGCGGCGCACAGCGATCCGGGCGTATCTGCAGCGCGGATGAAGCGAAGGCCGAGCTCGCCGCGAGCCGCAAGCTCGGCATCGCCTGGCTTGTGCCCGGCGAGGACGGCTATCCGGCGCGGCTCGCAACGCTCGACGATGCGCCGCCCCTGCTGGCGGTGCGCGGCGAGAACGCGGCGCTGATGCGGCCGATGATTGCGATCGTCGGCTCGCGCAATGCCTCCGGCGCTGGTTTGAAATTCGCCGGCCAGCTCGCGCGCGAGCTCGGCGAAGCCGGCTTCATCATCATCTCCGGACTTGCGCGCGGCGTCGACCAGGCCGCGCATCGCGCCAGCGTCGAGAGCGGCACCATTGCCGTGCTCGCCGGCGGGCACGATTGCATCTATCCGCCGGAGCATGACGACCTGCTCACTGCGATCCTCAATCAGAGCGGCGCAGCGATCTCCGAAATGCCGCTCGGCCACGAGCCGCGTGCCCGCGACTTCCCACGCCGCAACCGGCTGATCTCGGGCGCTTCGCTCGGCGTGATCGTGGTGGAAGCCGCGCACCGCTCGGGCTCGCTGATCACCGCGCGAATCGCCGCCGAGGCGGGGCGCGAGGTGATGGCGGTGCCCGGCTCGCCGCTCGATCCGCGCGCCGCCGGCACCAACGATCTGATCAAGCAGGGCGCGACCCTCGTCACCGAAGCCGCCGACATCATCAATGCGGTTCAGCCGATCATGGAGCGGCCGCGGATGCATCCGATGGGCGAACCCGGCAGCGAGCCGTTCGAGAGCGACCCGCAAGGGCACGATCGCGACCAGATCACCGGCCTGCTCGGCCCCGCCCCCATTACGATCGACGATCTCGTGCGGATGTCCGGTGCATCGCCCGCGATCGTGCGCACGGTGCTGCTAGAGCTGGAGCTGGCCGGCAAGCTCGAGCGTCACGGCGGCGGAATGGTATCGTTGATCTAGGTGCCGTTGCGCCTGTCGAAGCGCGTCCGCGCCGCCGCGATCTGCTCTTGGTGCTCGATCGCCCATTGCCCGAGCGCAATCACCGGCTGTTGCAACCCGCGGCCGAGATCGGTCAGCTCGTAATCGACGCGCGGCGGGATGGTCGGGAAGATCGTGCGCGTGACCAGTCCGTCACGCTCCAGCCCGCGCAAGGTCAAGGTCAGCATCCGTTGCGAGACGCCGTTGATCGTGCGCTTGAGCTCGTTGAAACGTTTCGGCCCGTCGCTCAGCATCATGATGACCAGCACGCTCCATTTGTCACCCACGCGCGACAGGATCGAGGCGACGCCGCGGCAGTCGGCATGGTCGCGATCCGGCCCCGGCGCCGCAGGAAAATTGATGTGTGCAGGTTTCAGGGATGTGCCCATGGCTCAAAAAAGTGCGTTCTTGCGAGGATTTCGGCAGTCACTCATGTAGTGCGGGTTACAAATATATACCATGGGTGACCCAAATGAAACTCCTCCATATCGACTCCAGCGTGCTCGGCCCCCACTCCGTCTCCAGGCAGGTTTCCGCCGCCATCGTCGACCGTCTCAAGCAGGCGACGCCCTCGCTGGACCTCGTCTATCGCGACCTGACCCAAACCCCGCTTGCCCATCTCTCCGGATCGCACCTTGCAGTGGCCCAGGGCGCGCCCGCGCCTGCGGAACTCGGATCTGACCTTGCAGCGAGCGCGGCGGTGCTGAACGAATTCCTCGCGGCCGACATCGTCGTGATCGGTGCGCCCATGTACAACTTCACGATTCCGAGCCAGCTCAAGGCTTGGATCGATCGCGTCCTGGTGCCGGGAAAGACGTTCAAATATGACGCAAATGGCGCGCAGGGCCTTGTCGGCAACAAGCGCGTAATCGTGGCGATTTCGCGCGGCGCTTATTACGGCGAAGGCTCACCAATCGCACCGCTCGAGCACCTCGAAACCTATTTGCGCGGCGTGTTCACCTTCATGGGCATCACGAATCCGGAATTCATCGTCGCCGACGGCATCCAGGTCGGCCCGGAGCATCGCGAGAAAGCGCTCGCCGGCGCACTTCAGGCGGCGACGAGTCTGCGCGCAGCGTAAACTTCACGCCGACAACAGCCGCTGCCGAGCCCGGCGGCGGCTGACCGATCGGTGGTGTTGGCTGAGCTAAAACCAGACGCCCTGCACGCCCAGGATCACGGCACCGAGCGACACGAGCAGGCCGATGCCGGAGAAGATGGCGACTCCGATGAACTCGGACAGGTCGGAATGCTCAGTGGGAACTGCGGAGCGTTCGGTATAAATACGCGGTGCTGGTGCTGAAATCGGCGAAAAAATGCGCGCTGCTTTCGACATAACGGGTTCCTCAAATGGACCGTATGACCCCTCGCCCGTAAAAAAGTCTCGGCAGCATGCGCGAAGGTTCAACGCATCACGCAAGGTTCAGAAAATACATCTCGCAGGACGAGGGAACCGGCCGGCGCAACCATTTGAGTCGTGCGAGCCGATTCCATTTTCAATTCACTTGATCAACCGCGATAGATCGGCGCGCCGGCGGGAGACGCGACAGCGCCGCCGTCGACGAAGATCTCCTGTCCCTGAATGTGCGCGGCATCGTCGGACGCAAGGAACAGCACCGTCTTCGAAATGTGATCGGGTTCACCGATACGGCCGAGCGGCGTCGACAGCCCGATCCGCTTCTCGAACGCCTTCTCCGCTTCGGGCGTTGCGATCGCAGCGCCCCAGATCGGCGTGCGGATCGCACCCGGCGCAACGACATTCACGCGGATGCCGCGCGGCGACAGTTCGGAAGCCATGATCCGCGCCATCGCACGCACGCCGGCCTTGGCTGCGCCGTAAGCCGAGTAGCCGGGAATGCCGAGCACCGAGATCACCGAACCATTGAGAATGATCGAGGCGTTGTCGTTGAGATAAGGCAGCGCGGACTGAACGGTGAAGAACACGCCGGTAAGGTTGGTGCTGATGACTTTCTCGAACACTTCGAGCGTGGCTGAGCCGAGCGGCGTGCCGCCGGGGATGCCGGCATTGGCGAACACGATGTCGAGCTTGCCGAACTTATCGGCGCCCTTCCTGATCGCGGCTTCCGTCGCGGCGATGTCGGTGGCATCAGCCGCAAGTGCGATCGCGTTCGGACCGAGCTCCTTTGCAGCCGCCTCCAGCGTCTCCTTGTTGCGTCCTGTGATCACCACCTTCGCGCCCTCGGCCACGAACAGCTTGGCCGTCGCCAGTCCAATCCCGCTGTTGCCGCCGGTAATCAGTGCCGTCTTGTTCTTCAGCCTCATGCTCGCCTCCAGTGGTTGCATAATAAAACTACATTGCGATCTAGGCCAAATGGTTTTATGATGCAACCACACATCCGCGTGATCGGCGCCGAAATCGTGCGAACGCGACAGGACGAGAAACGATGGTGAAACGAACCAGCTTTGAGGGCGATGCCTGCCCGATCGCGCGCGCCCTCGAGGCGATCGGCGATTGGTGGACACTGCTGATCATCCGCGAGGCGCTGTTCGGCCTGCGCCGCTTCGGCGAGTTTCAGAGCAAGCTCGGCATGGCCAGAAACATCCTGTCGGTGCGGCTGCGATCGATGGTCGACCAGGGTATTCTGGAGACCGCCCCCGCCTCCGACGGCAGCGCCTACCAGGAATATGTGCTGACGCCGAAAGGACGCGGCTTGTTCCCGATCCTGGTCGCACTCCGGCAATGGAGCGAGGAGTTCGACGATCATCCAGAGGAGATCACGACCATCCTGGTCGATCGCGCAAAAGGCCGACCGGTGCGCAAGCTCGAACTCCGCGCCGAGGATGGCCGGTTGCTCAGTCAGCCGGATACGATGCTGAAGCTGCGGCCTGCACCGCGACGGCGGTCGGCGTGAGCGGCATAGCCGCGCGTGATCCCCTCACGACAGCTTGCGCTTGCTCCGCAGCCGCAGGTGCTCGTCGGCCTCGAGCTTGGTCATTCCCAGGAGATAATGCAGCACATCGAGCTTGTGGCGCGCGGCGAGCGTGCGCAGGGCGCCGACCTGCTCGGCGATGAAGGCGACGGCCTCATCGGCCCCGCCTTCCCCCGGTTCCTCGTTGCGCGAGCGTGCTTGCGCGCCCGACGCGATGCGCGCGCGTTTCTTTCCTGGCTTTGCCACCAGCCCCACCCGAATCCATGCCCCGCCGCAACATTACGCCCATAGCGGCCGCAACTCCAAGGTGGTAATTTGCAACTTTCTCGATATGAAACTTTTCCCAATCGGAGGGCTTTCAACACGCTTCGATTTGACAGCGAGGGTCGCACCACCCATGTTCGGGTCGAAACGGCCGACCCGAATCTAGAGGAAATCGGCCCAATATTTCCCCGTAAGTTACTGGAACTACATGAATATCGTCATTGTGGAGTCGCCGGCGAAAGCCAAGACGATCAACAAGTATTTGGGCTCGTCCTACGAGGTTCTGGCCTCTTTCGGCCATGTCCGCGACCTCCCGGCAAAGAACGGTTCTGTCGATCCCGACGCGAATTTCAAGATGATCTGGGAGGTCGATCCCAAGGCGGCCGGCCGGCTCAACGACATTGCCAAGTCCCTGAAGAACGCCGACCGCCTGATTCTGGCGACCGACCCTGATCGCGAGGGCGAGGCCATCTCCTGGCACGTGCTGGAGGTGCTGAAGGAGAAGCGCGCGCTCAAGGACCACAAGATCGAGCGCGTGGTGTTCAACGCCATCACCAAGCAGGCGGTCACGGATGCCATGAAGCATCCGCGCCAGATCGACGGCGCGTTGGTCGATGCCTACATGGCGCGCCGCGCGCTGGACTATCTGGTCGGCTTTACCCTTTCCCCCGTGCTGTGGCGCAAGTTGCCCGGTGCGCGTTCGGCCGGCCGCGTGCAGTCGGTGGCACTGCGCCTGGTCTGTGACCGCGAGCGCGAGATCGAGGCCTTCCGGGCCCGCGAATACTGGTCGCTGGTCGCCACGCTCGCGACCCAGAGCGGCGCGACCTTCGATGCCCGCCTCTCCGGCGCCGACGGCAAGAAGATCCAGCGGCTCGACATCGGCACCGGTGCAGAAGCGGAAGATTTCAAGAAGGCGCTGGAGCTGGCGACCTATGCGGTCACCGCGGTCGACGCAAAACCCGCCCGGCGCAATCCGCAGGCGCCGTTCACCACCTCGACCTTGCAGCAGGAAGCCAGCCGCAAATACGGCTTTGCGCCGGCGCACACGATGCGCATCGCCCAGCGCCTTTATGAAGGCATCGACATCGGCGGCGAGACCACCGGACTCATTACTTATATGCGTACCGACGGTGTGCAGATCGATCCGTCCGCCATCACCCAGGCGCGCAAGGTGATCGGCGAGGATTACGGCAACGCCTATGTGCCGGATGCCCCGCGCCAGTACCAGGCCAAGGCCAAGAACGCCCAGGAAGCCCACGAAGCGATCCGCCCGACCGATCTCTCCCGCCGCCCCGACAGCATGAGCCGCAAGCTCGATACCGATCAGGCCAGGCTCTATGAGCTGATCTGGAAGCGCACCATCGCCAGCCAGATGGAATCGGCCGAGCTCGAGCGCACCACCGTCGACATTACGGCGAAGGCAGGCACCCGCACGCTGGAGCTGCGCGCCACCGGCCAGGTCATCAAGTTCGACGGCTTCCTCGCACTCTATCAGGAAGGCCGCGACGACGAGGAGGACGAAGACTCCCGCCGCCTGCCCGCGATGAGCCCGAACGACGCGCTGAAGCGGCAGTCGCTGTCCGTCACCCAGCATTTCACCGAGCCGCCGCCGCGCTTCTCGGAGGCCTCGCTGGTCAAGCGCATGGAGGAGCTCGGCATCGGCCGGCCCTCGACCTATGCCTCGATCCTGCAGGTGCTGAAGGACCGTGGCTACGTCAAGCTGGAGAAGAAGCGCCTGCACGGCGAGGACAAGGGCCGCGTCGTGGTCGCGTTCCTCGAAAGCTTCTTCAACCGCTATGTCGAGTACGACTTCACGGCCAATCTGGAGGAGCAGCTCGACCGCATCTCCAACAACGAGATCTCCTGGCAGCAGGTGCTGAAGGATTTCTGGACCGGCTTCATCGGCGCGGTCGACGAGATCAAGGATTTGCGCGTCGCCCAGGTGCTCGACGTGCTCGACGACATGCTCGGCCAGCACATCTATCCGCCGCGCGCCGATGGCGGCGACATCAGGCAGTGCCCGAGCTGCGGCAATGGCCGGCTCAATCTGAAGGCCGGCAAGTTCGGCGCCTTCGTCGGCTGCTCGAACTACCCCGAATGCCGCTTCACCCGTCCGCTCAGCGCCACTGCCGCCGAGGGCGAGGCTTCGGCCGAGGGCGGGCAGGTCGTCAACGGCGTGCGCACGCTCGGCAAGGATCCCGTCACCGATCTCGAGGTCACCGCGCGCGAAGGCCGCTTTGGCCCCTATATCCAGCTCGGCGAGCAGAAGGATTATGAGGAGGGCGAGAAGCCGAAGCGCGCAGGGATTCCCAAGGGCACCTCGCCCGGCGATGTCGAGCTCGAGCTTGCGCTCAAGCTGCTGTCGCTGCCGCGCGAGATCGGCAAGCATCCGGAAACCGGTGAGCCCATCACCGCAGGCCTCGGCCGCTTCGGGCCGTTCGTGAAGCATGAGAAGACCTATGCCAGCCTCGAGGCCGGCGACGAGGTGTTCGATATTGGCCTCAACCGCGCTGTCACGCTGATTGCAGAAAAGGTCGCCAAGGGCCCGAGCCGCCGCTTTGGTTCTGATCCCGGCAAGGCACTCGGCGATCATCCCACCCTCGGCACCGTCACCGTGAAGAGCGGTCGCTACGGCGCCTATGTCACCGCGGGCGGCGTCAACGCGACGATCCCGGCCGAGTTCGAAAAGGACACGGTCACGATTGCACAGGCGATCGCGCTGATCGACGAGCGCGCAGCCAAGGGCGGCGGCAAGCCGAAGAAAGCGGCGAAGCCGGCCAAGGCCAAGAACACCGCAGCGAAGGCCGCCGACGGCGACGCCGCGCCGAAGAAGAAACCGGCCGCGAAGAAGGCGGCCAAAACCAAAACTGAATCCACCAGCAAGGCGCGCGCAGGCGTGGCGTCGACGGCCAAGACTTCAGCAGTCAAGACGTCGCCGACCAAGGCAGCCGCTGCCAAAGCTCCGGCCAAGAAGAGTGCCGGCACCAATTAGAGGTTAAGTGAAACGCAAGAATGACCATGGCTTTCCCGACAGGCAAGCCATCGTCGCCTTCATCAAGGCACATCCAGGAACGGTCGGGACCCGCGACATCGCGCGCGAGTTCGGCCTGAAGAACGCCGATCGCATCGCGCTCAAGCGCCTCCTGCGCGAGCTCGCCGACGACGGCACCATCAAGAAAAAACGCCATACGGTCTCCGAGCCGGACAGCCTGCCGCCGACACTGGTCGCCGACATCACAGGTCGCGACGCTGACGGCGAGCTGATCGCCTCCCCCAGCGAATGGGACGAGGTCGAGAGCGGCGAGCCGCCCAAAATTCTCATCGTCATGCCGCGCCGGCCCAAACCCGGCACAACAGCCGGCGTCGGCGACCGCGCCCTGCTGCGCGTCGAGCCGACCGATGAGAGCGAAGGCCCGGCCTATCGCGGCCACATCATCAAGGTCTTCGACAAGACCAGGAGCCGTATCCTCGGCGTGTTCCGCGAGCTGCCCGAAGGCGGCGGACGGCTGATCCCGGTCGACAAGAAGGCCGCTGATCGCGAGCTGAACATTGCAGCCGCCGACACGAAGGGCGCACAGGACGGCGACCTCGTCAGCGTCGATATCGTCCGCACCCGCAGCTTTGGGCTGGCCTCCGGCCGGGTCAAGGAGAAGCTCGGCTCGGTCAAATCCGAGAAGGCGATCAGCCTGATCGCGATCTACGCCCACGACATCCCCTTGCAATTCCCCTCCGCTGCCGAGCGCGAGGCCGAAGCGGCCGAGCCTGCAAATCTGAAGGGCCGCGAGGACTGGCGCGAAGTGCCGCTCGTCACCATCGATCCGCCTGACGCCAAGGATCACGACGACGCGGTGCATGCGCAGCCGGACCCCGATCCGAACAACAAGGGCGGCTTCATCGTCGACGTGGCGATCGCGGATGTGAGCTTCTACGTCCGCCCGGGCACCGCGCTCGACCGCGCCGCGCTCGATCGCGGCAACTCGGTCTATTTCCCCGACCGCGTCGTGCCCATGCTGCCTGAGCGGATCTCCAACAATCTCTGCTCGCTGGTGCCGGGCGAGCCGCGCGGCGCGCTCGCGGTGCGGATGATCATTGCCCCCGACGGCCGCAAGCGTTCGCACAGCTTTCATCGCATCCTGATGCGCTCGGCCGCCAAGCTGAGCTACGCGCAGGCCCAGGCCGCGATCGATGGACGGCCTGACGACACCACCGGCCCCCTGATCGATCCGATCCTGAAGCCGCTCTATGCCGCCTATGCCTGCGTCAAACGCGCACGCGACGAGCGCGATCCGCTCAATCTCGACCTGCCCGAGCGCAAGCTCGTCCTCGACGCCGACGGCAAGGTCACCCGCGTGATCGTGCCCGAGCGGCTGGCGGCGCATCGGCTGATCGAGGAGTTCATGATCCTCGCTAATGTCGCGGCGGCCGAGATGCTCGAGAAGAAATCGCTCCCGCTGATCTACCGCGTGCATGACGAGCCGACGCTGGAGAAGGTCCACGCGCTGGCGGAGTTCCTGCAGACTCTCGATGTGCCGTTTGCGAAAGGCGGAGCGTTACGTCCCGCCCTGTTCAACCGCGTCCTGGCCCAGCTCGAGGGCCACGACCATTTCCCGATGGTCAGCGAGGTCGTGCTGCGCGCCCAGGCGCAGGCGGAGTACTCCTCCGAGAACTATGGACATTTCGGCCTGAATTTGCGCCGCTACGCGCATTTCACCTCGCCGATCCGCCGCTATGCCGACCTCGTCGTGCATCGCGCGCTGGTCCGCGCGCTCGGGCTCGGCGAAGGCGCGCTGCCCGACAGCGAGACGGCGGAAACCCTGAGCGAGGTCGCAGCCCATATTTCGCTGACAGAGCGGCGCGCGATGAAGGCGGAGCGCGAGACCGTCGACCGGCTGATCGCCCATCACCTCGCCGACCGCATCGGCTCGAGCTTTCAGGGCCGCGTCTCCGGCGTTACGCGCGCCGGCCTGTTCGTCAAGCTGAGCGAGACCGGCGCCGACGGCCTGATCCCGATCCGATCCCTCGGCACGGAATATTTCAACTATGACGAGGGCCGCCACGCGCTGGTCGGCACGCGCAGCGGCACCATGTACCAGCTCGGTGACGTCGTTGACGTCCGACTGATTGAAGCCGCTCCCGTCGCGGGCGCGCTGCGCTTCGAGCTGCTGTCGTCGGACAGCGCGACAAGCCCGCCTGACCGCAGGCGACCGGGGCCGCAGCGCCGCCCCTCGTTCAAGGCGCATCCCGGCCGCAGCCCGGATAAAAAACGCAAGCCGCCAAAGCCAAAGCCCGGCAAGAAGGGCAAAGGAAAGAACAAGGGCAAAGGCAAAAAGGGCAAGGCATGGTGACCATGGCCCCGAAAATCTGGACGCGCGAGACCGGCCTCATCGAGAAACGCGATCTCTGGGCTGCGATGAGGCGCGGCTTTCGCGGCCGCTGCCCGCGCTGTGGCGAGGGCAAACTGTTCCGCGCCTTCCTCAAGACCGCGGACGCCTGCTCGTCCTGCGGCCTCGACTTCACGCCGCACCGCGCCGATGATTTGCCCGCGTATCTCGTCATCGTCATCGTCGGCCACGTCACGGTGCCCTCCATTTTGTGGATCGAGACCAACTACACGACGCCGATCTGGCTGACGTTTGTGGCTTACCTGCCCTTCACCTTCCTTGCGTCGCTCGGACTGCTGCAGCCGGTGAAGGGAGCTGTGGTCGGCTTGCAATGGGCTCTGCGTATGCACGGGTTTGACGAGACCCCGCCGGATGGTATTCCGCCTGTGTAAGCACAATAAGCAAGAACAGTCTGGGTGAGGATATGAGCGATACGGCACAGACGTCTGAGAAGGCCAGGATCCACGAGGGGAAGGAAGCCGATCACCACCCGTATTTCCGTCCCCGGGATGCGGCGACACTGATCCTGGTCGATCGCCGCGGCACCGTGCCGAAAGTTCTGGTCGGCAAGCGCCACGACAAGGTGGTGTTCATGCCCGGCAAGTTCGTCTTCCCCGGCGGCCGCGTCGACAAGGACGATCATCGCGTACCTGTCGCCGCCCCCATCACCGCTGAGCTCGAAGCTAATCTCGCCAAGGGTAGCCCGAAGACGCCGGCTTCGCGCGCCAAGTCGCTCGCGATTGCCGCGATACGCGAGGCCTGCGAGGAAACAGGCCTGTGTCTCGGCCGCAAGGCCGAAGTGAAGGCTAAACTCGAGGGCCCGTGGAAGCCGTTCGCCGATGCGGGCCTCTTGCCCGATCCCTCCAGCCTGTTCCTGATCGCCCGCGCGATCACCCCGCCCGGCCGCGTCAAGCGCTTCGACACGCGCTTCTTCACGGCCGATGCGTCTGCGATCACCCATCACGTCGAAGGCGTGATCCATGCCGATGCCGAGCTTGTCGAGCTGGTCTGGGTCGAGCTCGGCTCGAAGCCGCTCGCCGATCTGCATCCCATGACGCGGAATGTGCTCAACGAGCTCGACTCGCGCCTCGCCACCGGCCCGCTGCGCCACGACGCGCCGGTGCCGTTCTTCCATTTCTACGGCGGCAAGATGCAGAAGGATATTTTGGGCTGATCGGCTCTCTGGTCATTCCGGGCTCGCGCCAAGAGGCGCGCCCCGGAATGACGGCCGAGCGGGCTATTCGTCCGCGTCGGGCTCTGTGCCGACATAGTCGCGCGCCGGCAGTTTCAGCGCGCACCCGAGTTCCCGAGCGAGTTGGTTGGCATCCTCGCGTTTGGTGAAGCTCATCAGCGAAATCGCTTCGGTGCCCTTGCTGCCGCAAAGATTGACGTCATAGGTCGTCAATTGCGGATCGTAGTCGTCGGTGATGCTGATGAAGTGATAGTCGGCGAGACTTCGGGACCTGCGAAAGTTCACCGGCCCGAACTGCCTGGTGATCACGATCTGCCGCAGCGTCTCGTTGAGAACGACGAAGCTGCGGAACGTCAGCAGGATCAAGCCGGGAATGCCGATCAGCAGCCCAAGGCCGGTGAACACCAGCACCGGCACGAGGTCGTCGGCGAGCCTGCCGAAACCGGAATAATCCTGGCGCAGGCCGAGCGCGACATTCCAGAGCAGATAGGCGCTCGCCGCCAAGAGCGGCAGCGACAGCAGCCGGCCGAACCAGGGCATCGGCCGGTCGATGCGGACGATGCTGCCGTCTACAGTCATTGCATCTGCCATTGAAGTCTCCTTACGAGGCCTTGGCTTGTTACGAGGCCTTGGCTTGGTCGGAGCCAGGGGTAGGTAGGTTCGAGCTCCCTTCTCGTCATTCCGGGGCGCGCGTAGCGCGAGCCCGGAATGACGCGATTGTGCTGAAGCTGTCGCGAAAAACAAAAAATTCTTCCCGCCTCCCCCAATGGCGGAGTTCCCCGGCGTGCCTATGTCTTTGCCCAACGACACCAGAACGGGATTTTGGGCGCGATGGCACAACGGCAACTCAAGCTCGGCGCGTTTATGCGCCCGATCAGCATCCACACCGGCGCCTGGCGCTATCCCGGAGCCTGGCCCGACGCCAACTTCAATTTCGCTCACATCAAGCAGCTGATCCAGAAGCTCGAGGCCGGCAAGTTCGACGCCTTCTTCATGGCCGAYCACCTCGCCGTGCTGAACATGCCGATCAATGCGCTCAAGCGCAGCCATACCGTGACCTCATTCGAGCCGTTCACCCTGCTCTCGGCGCTGTCGGCCGTCACCGAGCGCATCGGCCTGATCGCGACCGGCTCGACCACGTTCGACGAGCCCTACCACGTCGCCCGCCGCTTTGCCTCGCTCGACCATCTCAGCGGCGGCCGTGCAGGCTGGAACATCGTCACCACCTCGAACCCGGATGCCGCGCTCAACTTCGGCCTCGACGACCACATGGAGCATGCCGAGCGCTACAAGCGCGCCCGCGAGTTCTACGACGTCGTCACCGGGCTCTGGGATTCCTTTGCCGACGACGCCTTTGTGCGCGACGTCGAGAGCGGACTTTTCTTCGAGCCTTCAAAGATGCATGTGCTCGACCATCAGGGCAAATATCTGAAGGTGCGCGGGCCTCTCAACATTGCGAGGCCCGTGCAGGGCTGGCCGGTGATCGTACAGGCCGGTGCCTCCGAGGACGGCAAGCAACTCGCGGCGGAGACAGCGGAAGCCGTGTTCACCGGCGGCGGCAGCCTTGCCGACGGGCAGAAGCTCTACGCCGACATCAAGGGCCGCATGGAAAAGATCGGCCGCGACCCCGAGCACCTGAAGATTCTCCCCGGCGCCTTCGTCGTGGTCGGCGACAGCGTCGACGAAGCCAAGGAGAAGCGCGCTTTGCTCGACAGCCGCGTGCATTACGACAGCGCCATCGCCTCGCTTTCGATCGCGCTCGGCCATGACGCGACCGGCTTCGATCCGGACGGCCAGCTGCCCGAGATTCCGGAAACCAACGCCAGCAAGAGCGGCCGCCAGCGCATGGTCGACCTCGCCAAGCGCGACAAGCTCACCGTGCGCCAGCTCGCCCAGCGCGTCGGCGGCTATGGTGGGCTGTCGTTTGTCGGCACGGCACAAACCATCGCCGACCAGATGGAAGAATGGCTGGTCGGCCGCGGCTCCGACGGCTTCAACATCATGTTCCCGTTCCTGCCCGCCGGCCTCGACGATTTCGTCGACAAGGTCGTCCCGGAGCTGCAGCGGCGCGGGATTTTCCGCAAGGAATATGAAGGAGCCACTTTGCGGGAGAATCTGGGCCTTCCCCGGCCGAAAAACCGGTTCTTCGAGGCCTGATCGGGCCGATTTGAGTGGTTTTCTGCCCCTAAATCCTTGACTTCCCCCGGTTTCTGGCTAGGTTGCCGGCCAACGCGGGCCGTTTGGCCGGCTCCAGATTCCCCAATTTTCTGAGGTTCAGAACATGGCCAAAGCGGTCACCATCAAGGTCAAGCTCGTGTCCTCGGCTGACACCGGCTTCTACTACGTCGCCAAGAAGAATTCGCGCACCATGACCGACAAGCTGGTCAAGAAGAAGTACGATCCCGTGGCGCGCAAGCACGTCGAATTCAAGGAAGCCAAGATCAAGTAAGATCGGCAAGACGCTGAAGACCTTTGCGGGGCCCTTTCGGGCCCCGTTTTCGTTTGGGCTCCGACCAAGCGCCGCCGCCAGCCTCGCGAAATCCTGGCATGGTTAGAAGAAGCAGCCTGCTGCCTTCCATTTGCGGGGCTGCTTCGGATCATCTTCCAGCCGGTCATGAATCGCAGAGAGCGCCGGGCCACCGCGGCCAAACAATCCGGAAAGGTCACGCCGAGCTCCCTCGCCCAGGCAGGTTTCGCGCATCTTCAACGGGCGCGCATTGCCGAGGCCGAACTGTGTTGCCAGCAGGCGCTGACGCTAGACGACCAACATTCGGATGCGCTCCATCTGCTTGGTGTGCTCTGTTTTCACGCGCAGCAGCCCGACGCCGCCGTCGAATGGATCGGCCGCGCGGTCCAGCAGGCGCCGAAGGCAGAGTACCTCCTGAGCCTCGCTGCGGTGCTGGAGCGCCAGGGGCGGCTCGAGCACGCGCAGCAACACTATAGCCACGCCCTGCGCCTCAAGGCGGAGGATGCGGGCCTGTGGAATCACGTCGGCAATCTGCTCTGGCAGCTTGGACGCAAGGATGAGGCCGCGCAGCACCTGCAGCAGGCCCTGAAGCTCGATCCGCATTATTGGGAGGCCGCGCATAATGGCGGCATGCTGCTGCTTGAACTCGGCCGGCATGCGGACGCCGTACGGTGCTTCGATGTTGCGGAGAGACTCGGTCCGAACTCCGCAGCGCTGCATCAGATGCGCGCCGTCTGCCTGTCGGCGCTGAACCGCTTCGAAGAAGCGCAAGCCGACTACGAAAAATCCATCGCGCTGGATCCGAGCCTTGCGGAGACCCACAATAATCTCGGCCTGCTGCATTGGCGATTTGGCCGGCTGGAGCAGGCCTTTGCCTGTTTCGACTCCGCGCTGGCGCTTCGCCCGGATTTCCATGCCGTGCTCAACAACAAGGCCGTCGTCTTGTTGCATCTGCAATTGATCGACGAGGCCTTCTCGACCCTGCGCAGATCGCTCGCGGCCGCGCCAAACGATGCGCAGACATTGTTTTATCTCGCGACGCTCCAGCTCCTGACAGGCGACTTGGAGCACGGCTGGCTCGCGCGCGAGGCGCGCTGGAGATTGCCATCCGTCGGCCTGGTCGATCGCGGCTTCACAAAACCGCTTTGGCGTGGCGACCAGCCCATCGAAGGCAAGACCATCCTCCTGCACTCCGACGAGGGACTCGGCGATGCGATTCAATTCGCGCGCTATGTGCCCATGGTGGCCGCACTCGGAGCCAAGGTCATCCTGGAGGTCGAGCCGCCGATCCAGCAGCTACTTTGCGGCATCGAGGGTGTCGCAGAATGTATCGGCCGATCCTCCGCGCCGGCCTTCGACCTGCACTGCCCCCTCGGCACGCTGCCGCTGGCGTTCGGGACACGGCTCGAGACCATCCCGTTCGCGCGAGGCTACGTTCCTCCACCGCCAGCGGCGCGCGTCAATGCGTGGGAGAGCCGGCTTGGTCCGCGCAATCGATTCCGCGTCGGCCTCGTCTGGGCCGGCAATCCCGATCACAAGAACGATCACAACAGGTCGATGGCCCTGCGCACGCTTGCGCCATTGCTCGATTGCGACGCTCAATTCGTGTCCTTGCAAAAAGGCGTCCGGGATCAGGACCGCGCCTTCCTCGACGAACGCGGTGACATCGTCGACCTCACGCAACATCTGACGGATTTCAGCGAAACAGCTGCATTGATGTCCTGCCTCGACCTGGTTATCTCCGTCGACACCAGCGTCGCCCACCTCGCCGGCGCGCTCGGTGCGCCCGTCTGGACGCTGGTGCCGTTCAATCCCGACTGGCGCTGGCTGCTCCGGCGCGACGACAGCCCGTGGTATCACTCGATGCGGCTCTTCAGACAATCGGCGCGAGGCGACTGGGCTGGCGTCGTTGACGAGATTCGCGTCGAGCTGGAGCAGCAGGTCGCCACACGGCAGTCGAGGCTGGATCAATCTGCGCTCCTGCCCGCCTGATCGGCGCGCGAGCGCTCAAGCTACCGCGATCGCAAACACGAAACGGTCCTCAACACGCTAAATCTCCTCCGCCCGCAGCAGCACAACTGTCTCGGCCGCATGGACTCTTCCGGGCCAGTTGCCCGAGACGATCCTGACGTCGAAATCTCGCCCCCGACAACGGACGCTTATCACGTCACCCACGACAGGCGCGGTGCCCTCAAAATAGTTTTCATCGCGGCCCAGCTCTCTCTCAGTCAAGAGTTCGCCAGACTTGAGCTTGATCCGTTTGACCCAGTATGGCACCGCTCGATCCTCGCTAAAACAATGGCGACCGATCCTACTCAACGACCTGCTCGCGATGATTCTCGGCTCGCTTCAGTTCGATGGTACTCGAATGCACCAGCATAGGGCATGATGATTTCGCCGGGCAAATAGCCTGCTTCCTTTGCTCCGCGAGCGGCTTAGTATTATTGAAGTGCCTGCAGGATCGGAATCTCTATGTCCGCAGTGCAAATCTCGGGAGTCACACGATGCGCGCGCTGCCCTTTCTTCTCGTCGTCTGGATCTCAATGTTCGCGCCCGCTCCGGCCACAGCTCAACGCTTCGGCGGCAATTACCCGGTCTGCATGCAGAGGTGGGAATGGGGCGGCAGCAGCTCGATTTCGTGCCAGTATAGTTCGTGGGACGAGTGTCGGGCCCTGACCGTGGGCCTGTCCGCGATGTGCTTGCAGAATCCTTATGTGCAACAACCGACTCCTCCAGTCCGCAATCCGCGTCCCCGATAGGTGCGATTGCGGCAGCGTAAGCCTAAGCCCTGCTACGGGGCCGCTCGACAAGAACGCGTTGCAAGACGGATTGGCTCAAACTAGCAATCCCCCGCCCCACCTACGCCATGCGCAACACCGGCGACGGCGGCTGCGACGGACGGATCAGCGCGAACGCCACCTGGATGATGCCGCCGGCCAATCCCAGCGCCACGCCGATGCGCCAGGCCATGTTGTAGGAGCCGAGCGCGTCGTAGATCACCCCTCCTCCATAGGCGCCGAGGAAGCTTCCGATCTGGTGGCTCATGAAGGCAAGGCCCTGGATCATGGCCTGCCAGCGCAGGCCGAACATCTCGGCGACGGCGCCTGCGACCAGCGGGCCGACGCCCATCCAGAGGAAACCCATGATGGCGCCGAACAGCAGCGTCGAGGCCGGCGTCGCCGGCAGCATGAAGTACCAGGCGAGCGCGATCGACCGGAAGATGTAGATGCCCCCGAGCAGCGCCAGCTTGTTCCAGCGCTGGCCGGCCCAGCCGAAGAACAGCGAGCCCAGCACGTTGAAGCCGCCGATCATGCCGAGCGTCTGCGCGCTCAGCATCGGATCGAGGCCGCAGATCGCCAGATACGACGGCAGATGCGTGGTGAGGAACACCAGCTGCATGCCGCAGACGAGATAGGCACAGGTCATCACCACGAAGGAGGCGTTGCCGAACGCCGCCGTCGCCACCGAGGTGGCTGTCGCGTCGCCGATGTCGTCGGCGGCAGGTTTTGGCAGCGGGATGGCGTCGACGCGGCCGGCATACCAGGCGGCGGGAATCATCAGCACCGACATGATGACGAAGCCGGCGAGCCCGATGCGCCAGCCAAATCCCTCGTTGAGCATCTGTCCGATCGGCGCCGACAGCAGCGCGCCGAGCGAGCCTGCGCCCGAGACGATGCCGAGCACGGTGGAGCGCACCGTCGCAGGGACCGCGCGCGCCGCCACCGACATCGCGATCGCAGCCGCAGTGCAGGCCAGCGACGTGCCGATCAGCACGCCGGCGCCGATCATGATGCTGACGAGACCGTTCGCAGTCGTCATCAGAATGAGGCCGACGATGTACATCAACGCGCCCACCATCATGATCGGGCGAAAGCCGTAGCGCACCGTCATCGCGCCGGCGAGCGGCTGGAGGAAGCCCCAGGCGAGGTTCTGCACCGCCAGCGCCAGCGTGAAGTCCGACACCGAGAGGTGGATGTCATGCGTCAGCGGCTGCATGAAGATGCCGAGCGACTGCCGCAGCCCCATGCTCAGCGTCAGCATGATCGAGGCGCCGATCAGGATCGGCAATGTCGGGCGCAGGACCTGCAACAGGGGCATTTTTGTTCTCCCACATGGGCGCGGCACGCGCGCCGGCGTCTGCGCTTCGCGTTGATTTTGATTACACAGACCTGTGTAATTAGCCTATAGAGGGACCGCGCTGTCAAGCCGCTTGTTACACAGGTCTGTGTTATGCCGTCCGCCGAAAAATCCGACATGAAGACGCGGATCCTCGAAACCGCCGACAGGCTGTTCTATCTGCAAGGCATTCGTGCCATCGGCGTCGACACCATCGCGGCCGAGATCGGCATCTCCAAGCGCACGCTCTACAACCACTTCCCGTCCAAGGACGCACTGATCGCAGCCTATCTCGAGCGCCGCTTCGTCCACGCCCGCCCCTCCGACAAGCCGCCGGCCGAGCAGATTCTCGCCACCTTCGATTCGCTGGAGCGGCGCTTCTCGGCGAAGGATTTTCGCGGCTGCCCGTTCGTGAATGCGGTCGCCGAGCTCGGTCCCACCGACCGCGCCGTGAAGAAGATCGCCATCGCCTTCAAGGAAAGCCGCCGCGTCTGGTTTCGCGAGCGGCTGGCCGAGCTCGGCGTTGCGGAAGCCGACGCGCTCGCAACGCAACTCGTGCTGCTGGTCGACGGCTCGATCGCACAGGATTTGGTGCGCGACGATCCCGCAATGGCGCGCGCGGCGAAGGAGGCTGCGAAAGTGTTGTTGCGGAATGCCGGGGTGGATGTGGATGGTGATGCGAAGCCGCTGAAGGGCAAGCGCGAGCCGCGATCATGACTGTCGTCCCGGACAAGCGAAGCGCAGATCCGGGACCCATACGCCGCAGCAATAGTTTTGCGAAGACTCGGAGTGACGAGCTCGCTCCATAACTCCTCCCTGGGGTTATGGGTCCCCGCGTTCGCGGGGACGACAGCTGGTGGCGTATAGCCGGCCTCAAGCCGCCTGCGACACCACCCGATTCCGCCCGTCGTGCTTGGCACGATACAGCGCCGTGTCGGCGCGCTTGAGGACGTCGGCGACGGCCTCGCCCTTCTGCTCCAGCGTGGTCAGGCCGATCGAGATCGTGACCTCGACGCGCTTGGTGCCCTTGTGGACGGCAAACGGCTCGCCTGCGATCGAGCGGCGCAGGCGCTCGGCGACCATGCCGGCGACGTGCAGATCGGTCTCCGGCATCACGATGACGAACTCCTCGCCGCCGTAGCGGCAGGCCAGATCGATGCCGCGGATCGACTTGCGCACGCGCACCGCGAACTCGCGCAGCACGTCGTCGCCGCCGTCATGGCCGAAATTGTCGTTGATCGACTTGAAATAGTCGATGTCGAGGATCATCAGCGCCAGCGGCTTGCCGCGCGTGGAGGCCTGCTCGGCGAGCGTGGCCAGATGGCTCTCCATGTAGCGGCGATTGTGCAGGCCGGTGAGCGCGTCGGTGATCGCCATCTCGATCGAGTTCTGCACGTTGTCGCGTAAGTGATCGGTGTAGCGGCGGCGGCGGATCTGGGTGCGGGCGCGGGCCAGCAGCTCGATCTTGTCGATCGGGCGCAGCAGATAGTCGTTGACGCCGATCTCGAGGCCGCGCAGCAGCCGCGTGGCGTTTTCCGCTTCCGCGATCGCAAGGATCGGCACGTGACGCGTGCGCTCCAGCGAGCGGGCCTGGCTGCAGAGCCGCAGGCCGTCGAAATTGTTGAGGTCGAGCGAGACGATCAGGAGATCGTAATTGCCCTCGGCGGCGTGGAACAGCGCTTCGGTCGGGTTCGGCTCGACGTCGATGGTGTGCTCGGCGGCGAGGATCGTCGCGAGCCGCTCATAGGAGGACTCGCGATCGTCGACCAGCAGGATGCGGCCGCCCTTGCCGGTGTCGGCGATGGCGCTGCGCTCGGGCGCCTGCATGCCGATCTCGAGCGAGGTGATGGCGCGCATGCGCAGCTCATCGGTCATCATCTTCAGCCGCGTCAGCGAGCGCACGCGCGCGATCAGCACGACGTCGGAGACAGGTTTTGTCAGGAAGTCGTCGGCGCCGGCCTCCAGGCCGCGATTACGGTCGGACGGGCTGTCGAGCGCGGTGACCATCACGACGGGAATGTGGTGCGTGGCCGGATCGGTCTTGAGGCGGCGGCAGACTTCGAAGCCGTCCAGATCGGGCATCATCACGTCGAGCAGGATGATGTCGCATTCGGCGCGGCGGGCCAGCGCCAGCGCTTCGGTACCGTTCGAGGCTGTCATCACGTCGAAATATTCGGCCGAGAGACGGGCCTCCAGCAGCTTGACGTTGGCGGGAACGTCATCGACCACAAGGATACGCGCGGACACTCTACTCACTCCCTACCCGATAAAACGCCGGACCGTCTCAATGAATTTGCCGACCGAAATCGGCTTGGACAAATAGGCTTCGCAGCCGCCCTCGCGGATGCGCTCTTCGTCACCCTTCATCGCGAAGGCCGTGACCGCGACGACGGGAATGGCACGCAGCTCCGGATCGTCCTTGATCCAGCGCGTCACCTCGAGGCCCGAGACCTGCGGCAATTGGATATCCATCAGCACCAGGTCGGGCCGCATCTTGCGCACGAGGTCGAGCGCCTCGTAGCCGTTGCTGGTGCCGGTGGTCTGGTAGCCGTGCGCTTCCAACAGGTCGCGGAAGAGCTTCATGTTGAGCTCGTTGTCTTCCACGATCAGGACGGTCTTAGCCATCCCGCCCTCCTGTTTGGTCCAAGGACCGGTGCATGTGACGCCTCAGGCGCCGCTTTCCGACGCTTCGAAAACTGGATTCAAACTAGCCTCAGATTTGCTCGAGTTTCGTTAAACCCGAGGGGCCACTTTCCGCGATGTGGTTTCCAGTTGCTTGCCCGGGGCCGCTGGACTCAAAGCCGAGACTCACCCTCAAGACTCGGGCATATTCCAAAGTAGACACCGAAAGTTAACGGAAAGGCAAACCGGGCCCTTGAAAAAGCCTGTTCACAACCCCCGCGAAGTCGCTGAAATCGTTGCGATTCAGGCGCTGTCCTTCGTCGCCGGCGAGCCCGAGCGGCTGGGCCTGTTTCTGGCCGAGACAGGGGTCGGTCCGGAGACGCTCCGGAACGCGGCTTCCGACCCGAATTTCCTGCTCAGCGTGCTCGATTTCGTGCTCCGCGATGACGACACCGTGAAGGCCTTTGCCAAGGCTGCGGAACTGCACCCGACCAACGTTGCTGCGGCGCGGCAGGTGCTGGGCGATGCGCTCGGCGACCGAACATGGGAGCGCGACGTGCCGTGAGCGCCCTAGAGGCGGCCGGGCCCCGCTGCTTCTGCCGGGATTGCCTGGCCGATCTGGACGTCCGTGTACAAGATTCGGGCGTGCGGCGCTGTTCCACCTGCGGCTCCCCTCGCCTCGTCCGTCACCGCGCGCTCGCCAGCCTGACCATCGCGCATGTCGACTGCGACGCCTTCTACGCGACGGTCGAGAAGCGCGACAATCCTGATATCGCCGACAAGCCCGTCATCATCGGTGGCGGCAAGCGCGGCGTGGTCTCGGCGGCCTGCTACATCGCGCGGACCTATGGCGTGCGCTCAGCGATGCCGATGTTCAAGGCGTTGGAAGCCTGCCCGCACGCGACCGTCATCCGGCCTGACATGGCGAAATATGTTCGCGTGGGGCGTGAGGTGCGGCAGGCCATGCAGGCGCTGACGCCGCTGGTCGAACCGCTCTCGATCGACGAGGCCTTCCTAGACCTCGGCGGCACCGAACGCCTTCATCACGCCAGCCCGGCACTGACCCTCGCCCGCTTCCAGCGCCGGATCGAGGACGAGATCGGCATCACCATTTCGGTCGGGCTCTCCTACGCCAAGTTCCTCGCCAAGGTCGCCTCCGACCTCGACAAGCCGCGCGGCTTCGCTGCGCTCGATCAGGAAGAAGCGCGCACGATGCTGGCCGAGAAGCCGGTCGGCTTCATTTTCGGTGTGGGGCCCGCAACGCAGGAGCGCCTCGTGCAGCGCGGGTTCCGCATCATCGCCGATCTGCAAAAGGCCGATGAGATCGAGTTGATGCGGCAATTCCCGAGCGACGGCCGCCGGCTGTGGCGGCTTGCGCGCGGCATCGACGACCGCCGTGTCGAAGCCGATCGCGGTGCCAAGACAATTTCGAGCGAAACCACCTTCGAGACGGATATCCGCGATTTTGCCTCGCTGGAAAAGATCCTGTGGCGGCTGTGCGAGAAGACGTCGTCGCGGCTCAAGAGCAGCGAGCTTGCGGGCTCGACCGTCACCTTGAAACTGAAGACCGCCGATTTTCGCCAGCGGACGCGCTCGCAATCGATCGCGGCGCCGACGCAGCTTGCCGCAAAGATCTTTTCGATCTGCCGCGAGATGCTGGCCAAGGAGATCGACGGCACCGCCTTCCGCCTGATGGGCGCCGGCGTCAGCGCACTGCGCGAAGGCTCCCCCGCCGACGACACCGACATGCTCGACCGCCGCGCCGCCCATGCCGAGCGCGCCGTAGACAGTCTGCGCAAGAAGTTCGGCAACGCCGCCGTGATCCGCGGCATCGCCTATGAGGGGCCGGAGAAGGCGGAGCGGGAGTGATGTACGGTGTGCGCGACGCCATCCCCCCGGGGTCGTCCTGGCGAAAGCCAGGACCCATTACCACCGGCCATCATTTGGCGAAGATTGGTGGTTGACAGCTCGGCGCCGCAACTTCTCCCTGGGGTAATGGGTCCTGGCTCCCGAGCGCAATTGCGCACTAGGCCAGGACGACATTGTGGAAGCACCATGCCAGCCGAACGCGACCTCACTGCGCTGCTGAAAAACCTGAAGCCACAGCTGCAGCCGGGCATCTTCGTATTCTGCACGATCGCGCCAAACGCGAGCCTCCCGGCAGCCCTCAATCCGCTGCTGACGTTCCGCGAGCAGGAAGGAACGACGCTGGTTATCCCTCTTGAAGACGCCGAAGCCGCAGGGCTGAACCATGCATTCCCCTCGCGCCTGATCACTTTGTCAGTCCACTCCGCACTCGACGCCGTGGGATTCCTGGCGGCCATCACTGCGCGCCTCGCCGAAGCCGGCATCAGCGTCAACGCCGTGTCGGCCTTTCATCACGACCACCTCTTCGTGCCCCACGACAGGGCCGATGAAGCAATGGCTCTGTTGCAAGACATGAGCCGGCCGAACGAAGCCAAGGCTGGGTCATAAGCAGCTGGCCATTTGATGTCTGCTGAACCCCTGACAGCGGCGGAAAAGCGGAAGTCTGCCGAGGTCGTCGAAGGCGCCACTAAGCGACGTGATCCACAAAGCAAATGTGCTAGCGTGGCGAGCGCTCTATACGTGAGGTATTATGGATTCAGTCGAACCAGACCTTAAGCTCGGCGGGTTCTCACTTTGGGTGTTCGGTCGCCAATTCCCCAATGCTACTGATTATTGGGACGGAAACTGGTTGAACGTGCGAGCACGGATCGAAGCACCCGGGGCGGTAGTTCAGGCGCAGGGTTGCTTTGTTTTTGCGCCCGACCTAGCGAGCTTCACCCGAGAACTTGAAACGCTCCACACGGTGTTGGTTGGTGAGGCCCGGCTACGTTCTTTGGAGCCGAATTTGGAGATTACAATCCAATGCGGCACTGGCGGCCACGTGACCGCAAGATTCATGATCACACCCGACCATATGACCCAATCGCACGAATTCGAATTCTACCTTGATCAGACCTATCTTGGACCGTTCCTGGACGGATGCAGAAGCGTTTTGTCACGCTGGCCAGTACGCCCGCAGGCTTCCGCCTAGGCTCAACAGCAGCCATTCGACCCGCCTTAAGCTTGTCGGTCTACCTCCACTTCAGAACCAGCGGCGATCGAAGAGGATAGCTTCGGGGCCAACAAGCAACGTCCAATTTCGTCGCAACGAACCGCCCGAAAGTGGCGGGAACCGGGACGCCGCCTGTTGCTGGTCGGACCGATAAAGTGTTCACTCCGGCCACCAAGATTCTGGGGGAATCCAATGAGTGCGCTCCGTCTTGACCAAATCCTCGCAAGCGCAGCGGTTGCATTTCTGCTCACGGCGCCAATGCCTGCGCTCGGGCAACAGACGGAGCCGTCCCAGGCAGGTCTGACCGACCCGTCGAAACCGGGCGCCCCCTCTTCCGGCCAGCCCCTCGCCGCGCCGCCGGCCAGCGCTGCGCAGACGGCTGCTCCGGCGACGACGCCGGAACCGGATCGTCCCGCTGATCCGCTGGCTTCCCTCGATCCTGCCGACCGCGCAGTCGCGGAGCGCGTTCGCGATCTTCTCGCCACGAAACCGAACCCGATCTTCACGGACGAAAAGGTTCAAGCGGCCGTCGAAGCCTTCTATCAAAAGCGCAATCTGGCGCCGCTATGGCTCGACAAGGGCGTGGAGAATGCGCGGAGCATGGCTGTGATTGCGCGCCTCAAGAACGCCGACGCCGACGGTCTGGACCATGCCGATTACAAAACGCCGGCCTTTGCCGGGCTTTCGCCGGACGCGCTGGCCGAGGCCGAACTGAGCCTCACGCAGACGATGCTGACCTATGCGAGGCACTTGCAGGCCGGACGTATGCCCCATCGCCAAGTGAGGGAGGACAACATCGCGCTGCCGCAGCGTGCGCCCGATCCAGCCGTGGTGCTGGCGGCCGTCGTCGAGGGAAACGACGCCGGCCAGGCGCTTGATCAGTTCAGCCCGCCGTACGAGAACTATCAGAAGCTCAAGGCCGCGCTGGCGCAGCTGCGCGGCAAGAGTGCTGGCGGCGCCGGCGACGGGATCGCACCGGGTCGCGTGCTCACCCTCAACCGCAAGCGCCCAATGGAAGATGCCCGCGTTCCGCAATTGCGCGAGCGTCTTGGTGTTCCCGGCGAGGCTACCGATCTGCGCTACGATGAGAAGCTTGCCGAGGCCGTCAAAGACTATCAGCGCAGCAACGATCTGCCGCCGACCGGCAATCTGGATGCTCGCACGGTCAAGAAGCTCAATCCCACGAACGACGGCCGCATCGATACCATCATCGCCAATATGGAGCGTTGGCGCTGGTACCACCGCGACGTGCGCAAATCGCGCGTGGAGGTCAACGAGCCGGATTTCACCCTCAAGGTGATCCAGGACGGCCGGCAGATCTGGACCTCGCGCGTCGTGATCGGCAAGCCGAGCATGCCGAGCCCGCTCCTGGCGCAACAGATGGACTCCATCTCCATCAACCCGACCTGGAAGGTGCCGCAGTCGATCGTTCGGAACGAGTACCTGCCGGCGGAGGCGAGAGAACCCGGCACGCTGGCGCGTATGGGGTTTCGCATGAAACGCGTCGACGGCGAGACGGAGATATTTATGCCACCGGGCGGCCAGAATCCGCTGGGCCACATCCGATTCAATTTCTTCAATCGCTTGACGGTGTTTCAGCACGACACCCCGGACCAATATCTGTTCGCCCATGTTGTGCGCGCCGAGAGCCACGGCTGCATGCGCGTGCAGGATGCTCCCAAATACGCCGAAGTCCTCGCCGGCATGGTGCACCCTGAGCTGCAGTGGACGGCGGAGAAGGTCAGGGGTCTGTACGCCGATGGCATCGAGCAGGAGATTCCGCTGGAGTCAGGGCCAATCTGGATCTACCTGACCTACCAGACGGCCTTCGTCGACGACGCGGGCAAGCTGCAAATCCGCCGCGATCTCTACAATCTCGACAGCCGTACGCTGGCAGCGATCAAGGAGGCGCGCGCAATCGCCAATCCGGCCTTGGTGAGCAAATCTGAACCGATGATGGCGACTCCCACGTCGGCCGCCCCCGCACACCGCCGCAAGGTCGCTCCGATGGATCAAGTTCGATCGTAGCGGTTTGATCTGGAAGGCTTCAAGTGCCACGGATATCGGCTATGGATCCGGGTCACCGAGACACGTAGCGACGCTAAGCGGCTGCTGGCAGCCACTTCAGTTCGTCGTGGTCTTGCCGCCGCGCATGGACACGAGCTTTTCCTCGCGAAATCGGAGAACGAACCATGCGGTCTCATCGAAACCGTGTGGGAGCTTTCCGGCGTGCGAATACACCATCTGGGCAGCTTCCGACTTCGATGGCGGTCCCAGCGCCTTGACGACCTCCGAACGCGACATGCCCAAATGCAGCTTGCCGTCGACGACGAGGGGCGCGAACTTTTCCGGGATGATGGGGCAATCGGCCGAGGTCTCGGCGTCCTTGTCGGTGAGCTCTGCAACGATCTCCGTGACGCGATGGTCCGCGCCGCCGATCTCTCCGCTGGACAGCCATAGTCGATGCTGCCCGCGCCTGTAGCACAGCCAAGAGATGCTACCTGCAGCGTCGCCCTGATGTTGGATGGTCCCTTCGCCCACGGCTTCGCGAACCGCACTGAGCGGCGTCTCCTCGAAGCGGCCGGCGAACGCGCCTAGCGAAAACTGGGTCGCCAATCTCTTCTTGACCGTTCGTGGCACGTGCTCGAGCGCATGTTCGTCGAATGGCGGCGGCGCTGTCTGCGCGGAGCAGTCGCTCGCGGGGATCGCGAACAGGAGAAGCAGCGCGAAGAGCGTCGCGGGCGTCAGTTTCCGGGTGTCGGACACGTCAGGTGATCTCATTTCGAGAGCGATCTCCGAAAACGACCAGCATGGGATAGTACCACTGTTTTGCCCGACGCATCAAACGATATTCGTAAAATACGAAATCGCGCCGATCTGAATCGCGCCCCGTGGCGGCCCGGCTGATGACGAAAACGGACCCGAGCCGCAGATGCGGCGATCCTTGCCTGGATGCCGCCGATTTGCTCGACGCCGCAACGACCTGACCGAGCCGACCTGGTGCCGGCGGGCGATCGCGTTTCTACTGTGCATGGGGTTGTTTTTTCAGTCTTGCGAAAAGCGCGGGCGGACGCGGCCCGACAAGGGGACGCGTCGCCCGCGTCGCGTTCAGCGCAATCAATCCGCGACCGCGATCGCCTCGATCTCGATCAGCCATTCCGGCGCGGCAAGCGCGGAAACGCCGACCAGCGTCGAGGCCGGCGGCTCCATGCCCTGGAAGAAGGCCGAGCGGGCCTTGCCGATGATGGGGCGCAGCTCCGGCTTGTAGCCGACGACGAAGGTCGTGATCTTCACGATGTTGGCGTAGGTGGCGCCGGCTGCCTTCAGCGCATGGCCGAGATTCTGCATCACCTGCGTCGTCTGCGCGGAGATATCGCCCTCGCCGACGATCCGCCCCTCCTCGTCGGTCGAGACCTGCCCGGAAATGTAGATGGTGCGCGCACCGGAAGCGGTGACGACGTGCGAATAAGCGGGGTTGTGGTGCAGGCCGCTGGGGCGGAGATGATCGAGCTTGGGCATGGGCTGGCTCCCGACGTTTGTGATTGGACGGGAGCGTAACCGGAGATGGCGTTGAGGGCTAGCCTCGCGCCGCTCAATTGCAGGGCTTGCTGTCCTTGACGTCGAACTTGCCCATCGCGCCGGAGATCACAAAATCGTTGTAATCGAGCAGGAGCTGGCGAGAGACGCCGTTCTCGTAGAGCTCGAACGCCATCGCATAGACGGGCGTCTGCTCGCCCTCCTTCTGCTGGACGTCGCGGTCGAAATAGCTGACCGTCACCGGCCAGCGCTTCAGCGACTTCATGTGCTCGTCCGACGTCGACGGATCAGGCGAGGCGGTGCGGTCGTCGGAAATCGGCTGACCGATCACGGTCAGCGTGTTGTAGACCTTCTGGCCATCGTCGGAGCCGTCATAGACGGAGAGCTCCAGCAGCGGCTTGCCGTCCTTGGCAGCGGCAATGATGCGCTGGATCTGCTCGGTCGGGAACACGATCTTGCCGTCGAGGGTGAAGTTCTTCGGCGCCGGCAGCTTCAGCTTGACGTTGATGTGGTCGCCGTCGCGCTCCGCCGAGCCGTCGACGAGACCCGCCTCGGTCTCGTTCATCCGCGTCTCGATCTTGAAGCGGTAGCTTTTGCCCGCGGCGTCCTCCCAGGAATTGGAGCGGAGGTCGCTGAGCGTGATCTTGCCCTCGCCGCTGTCGAGCTCGGAGACCTGGCGGAATTCGGACGTGTAGCCTTCGCAAGCGCTCCCGGCGAAATTGTAGAGGATGCGGCCGCGGGCGCTGTTGATGGAGCTGGAGCGCGATTTGACCAGGCTCAGATCATAGAGCGCCTGATGCGCGAGGAAGGGACCATTCGCTGCATGCACGCCACCACCGGCGCCGACAGTGACCGCGGCGAGCGCGATCACACCGAGTGAAGTCCGGAAAAGGTGCACCATGTCTATTCCCTGGGGGACACGCAGATTCGACACTTTAATGACCGTTCCATTGCGTCGCAACTGGGGCAGATTCACGTAAAGTTGCGCCTCCGCGCTGAACCTCCTGACCTGCCTCAGGAAAATACAGCCCGCCCACGGCGTTCCACCGCCTGATCGGCTTGCTTGCATGTGACGGCATGATGGGCGAAACAGGGCGCGCCCGGCCGTCACGAGAGGCGCCGGAGCAGATGAGTTTTCAGACATCGAGGTCGAACATGGCGGGCACGGTCGAGCAGAAACTGGCGGAACAGGGCATCAAGCTGCACGACGCCCCCACCCCCGTCGCCAATTACGTGCCGTTCGTTCGGACCGGCAATCTGCTGTTCGTCTCCGGCCAGGTCTGTTTCGACCCATCAGGCAAGCTGATCGCCAAGGGCAAGCTCGGCGCCGGCGTCTCGCTCGAGGACGGTGCCGCGGCGGCGCGCGGCTGTGCGGTGAACCTGCTGGCGCAGGTCAAGGCTGCCATCGGTGACCTCGACAAGGTCGTACGCGTGGTGCGCCTCGGCGGCTTCATCAACTCCGCACCGGATTTTCTGGATGGACCGAAGGTGCTCAACGGCGCCTCCGACCTGATGGTCGCAGCCTTCGGCGACAAGGGTCGCCACGCCCGCACCACCGTCGGCGTCGCCTCGCTGCCCGCGGATGCGGCGGTCGAGGTGGAAGGCGTGTTCGAGGTCGCCTGAGGCCGATATCGTGCGTGCTCCTGCTTGGCTGACAGCGCGGCCGGTCGCCCATCGCGGCCTGCATGACATCTCGCGTGGCATCGTGGAAAACATGCCGGGCGCGGTGCAGGCTGCGATATCAGGCAATTTTGCGATCGAGGTCGACATCCAGCTCTCGGCTGACGGCGAGGCCATGGTACATCACGACCATGCGCTCGGCCGCCTCACTGATGCCAGCGGCCCGGTCGTTGCGAAGACCGCGGCCGAGCTGAAGGCCATCACATTCAAGGACACGACCGAGCGGATGATGTCGCTTGGCGACCTCTGCGCCATGGTCGCCGGCCGCGTCCCCTTGGTGATCGAGGTGAAGAGCCATTTCGACGGCGACCGCAAACTGGTGAAGCGGATGGCCGAGGTGCTGGCCTCCTATCAGGGGCACGCGGTCGGCATGTCCTTTGATCCCGACCAGGTGCTGGCGCTGCGAGAGCTGCTGCCCTCCCGCCCGCGCGGCATCGTCGCCCAGCGGAGCTATGAGGACGAATACTGGGCTTATCTGACCGAGACGCAGCGCGACAGCATGCTGTACCTGCGCCACGGCTTCCAGACCCAGCCGCACTTCGTCGCCTTCAAGGTCGACCATTTGCCGGCGCCGGCCCCCTGGGTCGCCCGCAACGTCTTCGGCTGCGCCCTGCTCGGCTGGACCACCCGCACACCGGAGCAGCGGACGCGGGTTGCGCGATATGCCGATCAGATGATCTTTGAGGGCTTCGTGCCGTAGGCTTGATGTTCCCGACCCTTGAAGTCGCTGCTGCAATGCACGATCTTGGGCGTAATGGCATCATCCGACATCACCCTGGAGGCGGTCCCGTCCATTGGCGAAGTTTCGCCGGAGGATTGGGACGCCTGCGCCAATCCTGGCAACATCTGCAACGGCCATGGCCTGGGAACCTCATCCGGGCTTCCAGGCGATTCGCTCGGCCTCTTAAAGCCTGCCTACAACCCGTTCGTCTCCCACGCCTTTCTGTCCGCCGTCGAGAAATCGGGTTCGGCCACGATCCGCACCGGCTGGGGACCGCGGCACCTCGTGGCCAAGATCGGCGGCCGCGTCGCCGGGGTCGTGCCCTGCTATTTGAAATCACACAGCCAGGGCGAATACGTCTTCGACCGCGGCTGGGCGGACGCCTATGAGCGCGCCGGCGGGCGCTACTATCCCAAGCTTCAGGTGTCGGTTCCCTTCACGCCGGCGACGGGGCCGCGGCTGCTGGTCCGCGACGGCGTCGACCACGATCGTATCACCGAGGCGCTGGCGAGCGGTCTGGTGGCGCTGTGCGGCGTCAGCAAGGCCTCTTCGGTGCACGTGACCTTCGCGCGCGAGGCCGAATGGAAACTTCTCGCCCAGCACGGCTTCCTGCAGCGAACCGACCAGCAGTTCCACTGGCGCAACGAGGGTTTTGCCAGCTTCGACGATTTCCTGGCGACGCTGAATTCCCGTCACCGCAAATCGATCAAGCGCGAGCGGCGCGATGCGCTCGCCGCCGGCATCACCATCCATTGGCTCACCGGCAAGGACATCACCGAAGACGCCTGGGATGCCTTCTTCATGTTCTACATGGAGACCGGCTCGCGCAAATGGGGCCGCCCCTATCTCACCCGCGAATTCTTCTCGCTGATCGGCGAGACGATGAGCCAGGACGTGCTGCTGGTGATGGCCCGCCGCAACGACCGCTGGATCGCGGGCGCCATCAACTTCATCGGCTCGGACACGCTGTTCGGGCGCAACTGGGGTGCGGTCGAGCATCATCCCTTCCTCCATTTCGAGGTCTGCTACTACCAGGCGATCGACTTCGCCATCAAACACGGCCTCACGCATGTCGAGGCCGGCGCGCAGGGCGAGCACAAGATCGCGCGCGGCTACCTGCCGCGGACGACGCACTCCGCCCATTTCATCGCCGACCCCGGCTTGCGCCGCGCCATCGACGATTACCTCAAGCGCGAGCGCGCCTATGTCGCGGAGGCCGGACGGGAGCTCGCCGAGCTCGGCCCCTTCCGGAAAGGCATCGACGAGGCGCCTTGACGTGCGTGTGGGGCTGGTGACAGTAAGCCGCAAGATCCGGGAGCCCCGCCATGACCGCCTACGACCCTAACAACATCTTCGCAAAGATCCTGCGCGGCGAGCTACCCTGCCACAAGGTCTATGAGGACGAGCACGTGTTCGCCTTCCTCGACATCATGCCGCGGGTCACGGGCCACACGCTGGTGATCCCGAAGGCTCCCTCCCGCAACATCCTCGACATCGCGCCTGATGACTTCGCCCATGTCGCCCGCGGCGCCAAGACGATCGCGCTGGCCGCCATGAAGGCGTTCAACGCCGACGGCATCAGCGTGCATCAGTTCAGCGAAGCCGCCGGCGGACAAGTGGTGTTTCATCTGCACATGCACGTGCTGCCGCGCCATGACGGCGTGGCCATGTTGCCGGCCGCCAGCCGCAAGGAAGACGACAAGGTCCTGCAGGAGAACGCGGCCAAGTTGATCGCGGCCTTGAAGTCCTGACCCTCACTCCGCCTGAAAATCCCCCGGCTGCGGCACCGCCAGCGGAGTGAACTCGCAGCGATCGGGCTTGATGTCGATCAGCGGCGTGTTGTCGATGCAGTCGAGCCCGCGCACCAGGATGGCATTTCCCTCGATGCCGACGAGCTTCACGATCGAGGTGCCGATCGGGTTCGGCCGCACCGGCGAGCGCAGCGAAAACGTGCCGCGGGTTTTATCGTTGTTCTTCGGGCTTTGCAGCACGATGTCGCGGCGCGACTGGTCGAGCCAGTAGAGCACTTCGAGATTGTTGTAGAAATCGACACCCTTCATTGCAGGCACGAACGGCTCGAAGATCTCGAGGCGGCATATCGGACCATCCTGGCGCCCCTGCCGCGGCGTCTCCAGCCGCGAGGTCCAGGGTGTGCGGATGCGGCCGATGAAGACGAGGCCTGCATCTTCCGTCGACGGCAGCTCGATGGCGACCTCGCCCTCGCGGAGCTCGTTTTCGCGAACCATATTTCCTGTTCCTTGGCTTGTCGGAGGCGGTTTTAGCCCAACCACCACTTGCCGGCCAGCATGAAGACTTCGCCGGCAACAACGCCCGCAAAGATCGAGCGGCGGGTCAGCAGGAACACGACGAGGCCGGCGGCCACGGCGCCATAGCGCAGGCCATCCGGCACGCTGGCGAGCGCGCCGGGCGGCTGGACCACGATCTGGGCGATGACGCCGGCCAGGATCGCGGTGGCAACTGCCCTCACCCAGACCAGCAGCTCGGAGCCCTCATCGATGCCGCCGCCGAACCACAGGCCCAGCATGCGCCATATCTGGTTGGGAATGACGCCGGCGACGAACAGCACGACCAGCGCCTGCCAATCACCGATCAGTTGCGCGGCGCTCATGCGCGCACCTCCCGCCACCAGTGCACGCCATAGGCGATCGTGCCGGCCGCAAGGCCGCTGACGAGGATGTCGAGGCCGGAGTTCATCGTCGCCGCCAGCGGATACAGCACAACGCCGAGCGCGAGCGCGACGACATCAGCGACCTCGCGGCTGTTGCGGGCGGTCGAGAACAGGAACGACAGCGGCGTCAGCAGCAGGATTGCCGCTCCAAGCGTCTGCGTCAGGTTGGCGGCGAGGAAATAACCGATCGTGTTGGCGGTGAGACACACCGAGACCAAGCCAAAGCCAAGCCCGTTGACGAAGGCAATCCGCCGCTCGCGTGGCACCTGAGGCAGGAAGCGATGGCATTCGACCCACAGCGTCACGGCCGTGAGATGCGCAGCGAAAAACAGCTCGCGTCGCTTGGTTGTCGGGGAGCGCATCAGGGGCAGTACCGAGACCACCATCGGAAACAGCCTGATGGCGCTGACGGTCACAGCAATCGCCGACTGGATGATAGTCGCGCCCGAGCCAAGCGTGGTGATCAAGATGATCTGCGCTGGACCTGCCCAGACGAACAGCGTCGAGCAGAGCGCCCAGAGCAGGCTGAAATGGCTGTCATGGGCGAGCGCGCCGATACCGAGATAGGTCGCGAACAGGACCAGCGTGAGGATCGTCTGCATGATCGACCGCAGCCCCCAGCCGAAGGCGCGCCACGGACTTTGCCATTGAGGGGAATCAAGCGGAGGAAGCGCCACGGGAGCTTGGCCGAAGGGTCAGGAATCGTGCCTGCATAACGGGCAATGCCGGGGCTGACGTCAAGGAAGCCCGCGGCGGGGCTGGCATGCGCGTGGCACCGCTCACCCGCTGACACCCCTGTTCTTCAGCACAAAGCACGCCCCACCCGCTTTCCGGATGCGATTGCAGAGATCGTCAGCCTCGGGTCGCGTATCAGTGCCAATGCGCACCTGGTAGAAGGCGTGCGACCCGCGGCTGCGCACCACCGAGCTCAGCAGGCTCGGATCGCGTTCGCCAATCACGGCGCTCAGCCGCGTCACGGCGCGGGAATACATCGCCAGCGCCTTGTTGCGATTGAAGCCGGCGGCGAGCTGCACGCCCCAGAGCTTGGCGGCGGCGAGCTCGACATGCTGCTCCAGCTCGGCGACGAACGGGTTCGGCGCGCGCTTGAGCAGCGCCATCAGGTCGCGGCAGCTCGTCGGCGGTGAGCTCGGCGGCCCCTTGCCCGTGCTGCCGGCCTTGGCCCACGTGTCAACGCTTGCACCGGTAATGGCGTAGACGTAGCTGCGGGTCTGCTCCGGCATGCCGCCGCTGCCGGCGAGCCATTCCTGCACCCGTCGCGGGCCGGCATTGTAGGCGGCTGCGGCGAGACCGAGATTGCCGAACTGGCTGCGCAGCTCGTTCAGGAACTCCGCCGATTTCGGCAGAGCCTGAACCGGATTGAACGGATTGAGCAATCCGCGCTCGCTCGCGGTGCCCGGCATGAACTGCGCAATGCCCTGAGCCTGCTCGCCGCTACGCGTTATCGGGCCCACCGCATCGGCCTGGAAACGGCTCTCCTGCCAGATCACGCGGGCGAAGAATTCCAGCGGCAGATTGGCGTCGCGCGCGGCCGCCTCGACGATCAGGCAGATCGATTCCCGCGTGTCACTTTCGCGCGCATCCGCCGGCTTATCAGGCGGCACTGCAGGTTCTTCGCTGGGGACCGCCACGCTGGTCTTTGCTGGCGAACTGTCCAATGCTGCCGCCCCCATCGCCGAAACGAACAGCGCGGCGACGACGATTGATGCAATTCGCGCCAATGGTGCCCAAGCAACGCGATGGCGGCTACCGGCGCGGCGTGCGACAAGATGATCTGCCATATCGTGGCATCGTGCCATGGTTCGTCGAGTTGCCAATCTATGCTGTCTGACCTGCTTGTCTCAATGCGTTCGCCCGCCAAACGGATCCAGGCGCTTCTAGCGGTCGCGGCGCTCCTCCTGAACGCCGCGCCGGCTTTTGCGCAAAATACCGCTCAAACCGTCTGGCGAATGACCACCGAATACCCGGAGAACAACATCTCCGGGATCGGGCTCACCACTTTCGCCGGGCGCGTAACCGCGCGCACAAACGGTTTCGTGACCGTGACCAACGCCTTCGACAACCAGCTGAAGATCAGCTCGGTCGAGATGCCGCGCGCGGCGCTGGACGGCCGGATCACCGGTGGCGACGCCTTCGCGGGCGCACTCTCGGGCCTTGATCCCGTGCTTGGCCTCTCGACCCTGCCCTTCCTGGTCCAATCGGTCGATATCGCCCACGCTGCCAATGTGCGCGCACGGCCACTCTACGAGAAAGCGCTCGCAGCGCGCGGCCTCAAGCTGCTCTACCTGACGATCTGGCCGGCCACCGGCCTTTGGTCGGACCGTGCGCTCGCAGGCGCCGAGGATCTGCCGAAACTCAATCTGCGGGCTTACGATGCCAATTCCAGCGAGATGATGAAGGCAGCCGGGGCCAACGCGCAATTCCTGCCAATGGACAAAGCGCTTGCCGGCCTGAAGGATCACCAACTGAACGCGTTCCTCACCTCCGGCGACGGCGGCGCGGGACGCAAATTATGGGACTTCCTGCCTTATTTCACGGCCATCAACTACGCGATGCCGGTCTCGATCGCCTTCGTCCGCAACGAGGCATTCGACGCGCTACCAGAGCCGATGCAGCGCGAGGTGCTAGCTGCTGCAGCCGAGACTGAGCGGAGCCAATTCGCACTGTTGGCGAACCGCACGTCCGAGAATTACGCGCGCATGCGCGACAACGGCGTCAAGATCGCAGAGCCTGCGCCGCCATCCCTGGTCGCAGCGCTTCGCAACGTTGCGACGGGCACGATCGCCACGTGGGAGGCTCAGGCCGGCGCTGATGCCACCGCCATCGTCGAATGGGCGAAACAGCAATGACGCAACGGCTCTTGACTTGAGACCCGATCCGACTAGCAACGGACCGACAATTTCAACGCGAGCCGGCTCCTGATGGCGACTGTCTTTTTCGATCTCGATGGCACGCTGACCAACCCGAAACCCGGGATCACCCGCTCCATCCAGTACGCTTTGGAGCGGCTGAGCCTCGCGGTGCCTGATGAGGACGAGTTGACCTGGTGCATCGGGCCGCCGCTGCATGCGAGCCTGAAGAAGCTCACCGGAACGGACGCGCTAGCCGATCGAGCCCTGCTGCTCTACCGCGAACGCTTCGGCGACGTCGGCCTGTTCGAGAATGAGGCCTATGCCGGCATCACGGACACTCTGGCGACGCTTGCCGCGACGACGCCGCGCATGTTCGTGGCGACCAGCAAGCCAGCGGTCTACGCCACCCGCATCGTCGAGCACTTTGGCCTGAAGCCGTATTTCGAGCGTGTGTTCGGCTCCGAGCTCGACGGCACGCGCGTCGACAAGCGCGACCTGCTGCGCTACGCGCTCGACGAGACCAGGGTGGATGCCACCAGCGCCATCATGATCGGCGACCGCAGCCATGACGTCGTCGGCGCGCGCACCAACGGCATGACCGCGATCGGTGTGCTCTACGGCTATGGCAGCGAGGCCGAGCTCAGGGACGCCGGCGCGCATCACATCTGCGCCGCGCATCCGGAGGTGCTCGGCCATTGTGTCGGCTAAAGCGCGACGAGATTTGGCTGAATCATCCTCGCGCTTTAGCTCTTTGTTTGAGCATGATCTTGTCGGAAAACCGCTTCACACTTTTCCGGATCATGCTCTAGGCGCTGACGGTCTCCACCGCAGCAAGCATGCCCGTCTTCGGATGGCAGTTCAGATATTCGAAGAACTGCTCATCCGCGGTCGCTACCGTGACCTCGTGATAGAGCCGCAGCTTCGCTGACGGCCCCAGCGTCGAGAGATATTTCATCGCCGCGCCGAAGATCTTGACGTGGGTCGGATGCGATTCCGCCCAGCGTTCCAGCGCGGCCAGACTTTTCCACCAGCTCTGTCCGTAGGATTTTTCACTCGCCTTGCCGTCGGCCGAGAGCACCTGCATGTAGCGGTTGGCATAGCAGCCGATCGCAAGCCCGTCGTCGCGCAGGAAATCCATGCCTTCGCGCAGCACCGGCTCGACGTCGTCGAGATAGAGCCTCCGCTCCGATGCCTCGGTATCGCTCCAGTCCTGCCCGGAGCGGATCAGGCAGAGATTGTCGTGCGCCTTCACGCGCAGCCTTGCCCCGTCACGGACCACTTCGGGATTACCGCCCGGCGACATCGGATCGGTCTGCGACAGCGGAATGCGATCGCGCATGCCGCCCCAATAAGCGTGCTCCTGTACCTCGCCGCTCATGCCATCGGCAATCGCCGCAACGCCTTCCGGCCGGCCGAGCGAGGAGAACAACGTCTCGTGCCGCGCGACCGTAGGACGCAGCACCTCGGTGAAAGTGCCGATGCCGTCGCGCTGCTTTCCGGTCCACGCCTCGCGCGCCGGTGCAAACCAGGCGTCGAAGCGCGCGATGTCGTCCCAATAGGCGACCGAAACAATGTTCGCATAGCCTGCCTGATCGACATAATGCGCGCGGTCCCAATGCGTGGGACCGCCGTCGCCGGCGAACAGCCGGGCGACTTCAGCGAGCGCTTCCGTTGCAGCCGCCGACATCGAGCCACGATGTTGCACGCCGAAATAGGCCATCACGACGCGGCCAACCGCGGGCTTGTAGCGCGCCACGAACGACGGATATGGCGGCTGGTAATCGTCAGGCACGCGCTTGTGGCGCGTTCGCTCGGTTTCGAGATGCAGAGGAATTGCGGATTCCATGTTCGTGCCCTCCTCGTGCTGCCGGCGTCAGCTTGCCGCCGCGCCAATATCTGCCGGCTCGATCGTGTCGACCGGCAGAGCGAACTGCTCGACGCGCTGGTATCGCTTCTTGTTGAGCAGCAGCCGCGTGACGTCGGGCCGAGAATAATGCCCAGCTGGGTCAGCGGCGTTCTTTGCAACACCGATGGCACCGAGATCGATCTCGGCAATCAAAAGCCCCTCCTGGTCCGGCGCCAGCTTGTCGCCGATCTGGCTGCCATCAGGGCCGTAGATCGCAGCGAAGCCGCCGCCGACATGCAGCAGCGCATTCTTGTCCGGCCGGTCGCAGAGCTCGTCGATCATTGCCTGCGAAACCGTCGCGCATGGCGCCAGCACGAAGCAGGAGCCCTCCACGGCATAGACGCGCGAGGCGGCGTTGTTGACCTCGGCACCGAGGGCCGGCGCGAAGGGATCGTACAGCGAGAAGCTCGGCCAGGCCGCGACATGCACCTGCTCGTTCTGGGCGTACATCGCATATTTCGACAGCGGCTGGAGATGTTCCCAGCAGCACAGCGCACCCAAGCGGCCGATGTCGGGGCGCGCGTGGACCGCAAGATCGCTGCCGTCACCCTCGCCATAGACGGTGCGCTCGGCGTGGGTCGGCCGCAATTTGCGGCGTTTTGCGATGGTCTCGCCGTCGGGCCCGATCAGCCATTGCGCCAGGTACAGGCTGCCGCCGTCTCGTTCGGACAGGCCGATCACGGCCGTGAGCTTGGCCTTGCGCACGGCATCGCGCAGCCGCTCCGCCTGCGGGCTGTCATAGGACAACGAATTGTCGAAATAGCGCTGCACGAAACCGCGGCCAATCGCCCAGGCCGGCGAGTCCATCCAGATATGCCAGGGGTAACCGGGGATGAAGGCCTCCGGAAACGCGATCAGCTTGGCGCCCTTTTCAGCGGCTTCCCTGATCAGCGCGATCGACTTGTCGACCGAGGCGTCGAGATCGAGCCAGGCGGGCGCCGCCTGCACCACCGCGACCTTGTATTTCGGATGTTCGATACCCATTGCTGCCTCCGTTGCCGGTTGATCCAGGACCCTGGTGATCCAAGACTTGGTTGATCAAAGACCGCGTCCGATGCAGTCTATTGGGCCAAGCCGGGCGGTCGCGTGCTCGACCGCGGCGGAACAAAAACTCGACTGGAAGGGATCGCCGCCCGGTACGGAACTTGCCTGCGCTCAGGCTGTGTCTGCGCCACCAAGCGGTTTTGCGGGAAGCGAAAGGGAGGCCTGCCGATGACAATCCAGTTCACGACAGACGGCAGCCCCGGCTATCGGCGGCTCGCCCTCTGGCAGGACATCGTCTGCGACGTCTTCGTCGGGCTCGACTGCAAGTCGGACCTCGGCAGCGCCTTTCACGGCTCGGTCACGCAAATCCCCCTCGGTAAGGCCGTTTGCTCCGAGGTCTGCTCGGACCGCCAGCACGTGTTCCGCACGCCCTCGCGTATCGCGCGCTCGGATCAGGATTACGTTCTCGTCGCGCTTGGCAATCGCGGTGATGGCGGCGTCGTGCAGGACGGCCGCGAGACCGTGATCCATCCTGGCGAATTCGCGCTGTACGACACCACGCGTCCCTACGAGCTGAAGTTCAGGGGCAGGTTCTCCCAGACCATCTTCAAGGTGCCGCGCGAGATGCTGCAGCGGCGGCTCGGCGGCACCGAGACACTCACCGCGATCACGTTCGGGGCCGACGCGCCGCTCGAGCGGCTCGCTTATGATTTCGTCTTCAGGCTTTGCGAGAGCGCGGGCCGGCTCGCGCCGCACAGCGCCGCCACTCTGTCGGAACAGGCCGTGGATTTGCTGGCGATGGCACTGAGCGAACGGCTCGGCAGGACGCAGCTACCATCGTCGACCCATCGCTCCGCCCTGCTCTATCGGCTCAAGGCCCACATCCGCAGTCGCCTCGCCGATCCCGACCTGTCGCTGTCGGAGACCGCCGCCGCGCTCGGCATCTCGTCGCGTTACGTCAACGATCTCCTCGCCGACGAGGACACCTCGTTTCAACGCCATCTACTTGCCGAGCGCCTGGCCCAGTGCAAGCGCGATCTCGCCTCGCCCGTACTCGCGCACCGCCACATCAGCGAGATTGCGTTCGCCTGGGGCTTCAACGACGTCTCGCATTTTGGTCGCGTCTTCCGCGAGCACTACGGGATGTCGCCGCGCGACTTCCGGCAGAGCCAGTTGCGGCATTGAGACGCTCGTTGCGAAATTCCGATAGAGAAACTTACGGGATGTTCAACACTGGTGGCGTAAAATTACCACCCGTCCACCAAAGTTATCCCGGATCGCCATATGTCCATTCTTGCTGGAATCAGCCGCAAGCGTCCGACTGAGCTCGCGGGCGATCATCATGTGACGCCGGACCAGCCGTCGATCTCGCCGGATCGCGACGAGGCCTTGGCGGCGTTCATCGAGGCCCTGATCGAGGGCAACTTCCTGGCACCCGGCTACCGGGGCAGCGACCGTCTCTCCAATGCCGTCTCGAAGCTCGCAGCCAGACTGGCCAAGGATGCCTCGGAAAGACTGGACCGCATCGTCGATCTCAATGTTCAGAGCAATGAAACCGCGATTTCCGCGGCCCGGATGCTCACGGCTTGTCGGAACGTCGACGAGAGGACCCAGGCGCTGGCTGCCGCAAGCGAGGAGATGGTCGCCTCGGTTGGCCAGATCCGAGCCAATGCCGAGGACGCGGCCGGAAGCGCGGCGAAAATGAAATCGAACGCCGAGCAAGGCATGACCACCGTCCGGCATGCGTCCAGGGCGATGGAGCGTGTCGAGACGACGGCAAACGAAGCCTCCGACAAGATCGTGGCGCTCAGCGCCGCATCCGAGGAAATCGGCGCCATTGTCTCCGCGATCGATGCAATCGCAAAGCAGACCAACCTGCTGGCGCTGAACGCGACGATCGAAGCTGCGCGTGCCGGCGAAGCCGGGCGCGGCTTTGCCGTTGTCGCTTCAGAGGTCAAGGCGCTTTCGCAGCAGACCGGCAAGGCGACCGAAGACATTCGTGACCGGATTCAGAGGTTGAGAAACGAAGTCGAGCTGATCGTGACCGCCATGTCGGATTGCAGGTCGGCGGCCGTCGAGAGCAAGAACGTCGTCGCGCAGCTCGGCGAGGAGATGTCGGGCGTGGAAAATCAGACCACTACCCTCAGTCAGGGCATGCATGAGATTACCAGCATCCTCGACCAGCAGACCAATGCATCCCGCGAGGTGGCCGAAGGCATCGCCGCGATCGCGCAGATGACCCAGGCCAGTGTCGATCAGATCAAGAGCATCTCTTCGCAGCTCGACGTCGGCCAGGGTATCGCCGGGCGACAACTTCAGGATCTCGCCAGCCTGTCGTTCGACAACAAGATTCCGCGGCTCGCCAAGGCTGATCACGTGATCTGGAAGAAGCGGCTTGCCGACATGGCGGTCGGGCGCGCGACCTTGAAGGCCGACGAACTCGCCGATCATCATTCCTGCCGGCTGGGCAAATGGTACTATGGCGAAGGCTCCCTCGCGATCCGCAACCACCGATCCTTTGGACCGCTCGAGAGGCCGCACGCCGAGGTTCATGAACACGGCAAGCGGGCCGCCAAACTGTTTGCAGACGGTGACCTCTCCGGCGCCCTCAAGGAAATCTCCCTGGTAGAGGAAGCCTCAGTCGAAGTGCTCAGGCTTCTCGACGATCTGGCGCGCTGAGACACCGGTCGCGCGCGAATATCGAGGCCGCCGGCCTGCAGACGACAACGGCGTAACGAGCCGCATCACGCAGAGCAGAGCCGCCATGTGCGCACGCGATGGCCCAAGAAACCTGCCTGCATTACCATTGCTCTCCAAGACCGCGCCAATCCATCAGCGGTCGCTTGGGGAGCAGTTCGATGGAATATCGGCGCTTGGGCCGGTCAGGCCTCATGGTGCCCGCTTTGAGCCTTGGCACGGGCACGTTCGGCGGCGTCGGCCGCCTCGCCGCCTGGGGAACCACCGACGCCACCGAAGCGCGGCGCCTTCTGGACATTTGCCTCGAGGCCGGCGTGTCGATGTTCGACACCGCCGACGTCTATTCGCTCGGTGAATCCGAGCGCGTCCTCGGTGCAGCCATCAAGGGCCGCCGCGACAAGGTGCTGGTCTCGACCAAGGCCACCTTCCGCTTCGGCGACGGCCCCAACGATGTCGGCTCGTCGCGGCAGCACCTGCTCGCGGCCATCGACGGCTCGCTGAGCCGGCTCGGCACCGACTATATCGACCTGTTCCAGCTTCACGGCTTCGACGCGATGACGCCGCCGGAGGAGGTGCTCAGCACGCTCGACGTGCTCGTACGCGCCGGCAAGATCCGCTACGTCGGCGTCTCGAATTTCTCGGGCTGGCACCTCATGAAGTCGCTCTCCGTTGCCGACAAGCACGGGTTCCCGCGCTACGTCGCCAACCAGACGTACTACTCGCTGGTCGGGCGCGACTATGAGTGGGAGCTGATGCCGCTCGGCCTCGACCAGGGGCTCGGTGCCGTGGTCTGGTCGCCGCTCGGTTGGGGGCGCCTCACCGGAAAGATCCGCCGCGGCCAGCCGAAGCCTGAAGTGAGCCGGCTGCCCAAGACCGCCGATTTCGGCCCGCCCGTGCCCGATGAGCACGTCTATCGCGTGGTCGAGGCGATCGACGAGGTCGCCAAGGAGACCGGCAAGAGCGTTCCGCAGATCGCGCTGAACTGGCTGCTGCAGCGTCCGACCGTGTCGACGCTGATCATCGGCGCGCGCAACGAGACGCAGCTGCGCGAAAATCTCGGCGCGGTCGGCTGGTCCCTGACCAAGGACCAGATCGCAAAACTCGACGCCGCCAGCAAGGTGACGCTGCCCTATCCGTACTGGCACCAGCGCGGCACCTTCTCCGATCGAAATCCACCGCCGGTGTGATTGTCTTAGCCGCAAGGGCCGGCTTTGAGCTGTATCAAACCGACCCTGGCGGACAATGGCATCGTGCAGCCCCAGTGAGGGCAGTCCGATGCGCAGATTTGCCATGAAGGCCCTGTTCACGGCCCTTAACCTCGACCGTGCCGAGCGAACGCGGATCGACTGGGATCGTCGCATCCTGATTTTCTCGACCGCCGTGTCGATCGGGCTTATTGCGCTCTACATCTTCGGCAAGACGACCTCGCGCTGGTGAACCAGCGAAGGGTGCGCCGATCCATGCCTGTCGCGCCGAGAGCCCTGCTTCCGGCACGGGAACCGTCCGTGTCCTGCCGGGTTGCGATAGGCAGCGCAATTTCCTAATCGAGGGGACACACGGCTCGAATCAAGCACGCCTCCACCATGTCGTCAGTCCCGATCGAACATGCCGACGGCCTGCCACAGCCTCAGCGCAATCAGGCCATCCTGACCATTGCGCTCGGCATCACCATGGCCGTCGTCGACAGCGCCATTGCCAATGTCGCATTGCCGACGATTGCAACCGACCTGAACGCGAGTCCGGCGTTCTCGATCTGGATCGTCAACGGCTATCAGCTTGCGATCACGATCTCGCTGCTGCCGCTGGCTTCACTTGGCGAGATCGTCGGCTATCGCCGCGTCTATCTGGTCGGGCTCGCGCTGTTCACGCTCGCATCAGCCTTCTGCGCGCTGGCGCATACACTGCCGCTGCTGACGATCGCCCGCATCATCCAGGGCTTCGGCGCGGCCGGCATCATGAGCGTCAACTCAGCGCTGGTTCGTTTCACTTATCCGCGCAGCCTGCTCGGGCGCGGCATCGGGCTCAATGCGCTCGTCGTCGCTTTCTCCGCTGCGATCGGGCCGACCCTTGCGGCCGGCATCCTCGCAGTTGGCAGCTGGCCCTGGCTGTTCGCCATCAACGTGCCGCTCGGCGTGGTGACCCTGGTGCTCGGCCTGCGCAGCCTGCCGCACGCGAATCTGGCGAGCCATTCCTTCGACTGGCAGAGCGCGGGGCTCTCGGCGATCACCTTCGGCATCGGCATCGCCGCGATCGACAGCGTCGGTCACGGCGAGGCGACGGTGACCTGCCTGATCCAGTTCGCGATTGCGATCGTCGCCGGCGCGTTGCTCGTCTATCGCGAGACCCACATGAAGTCGCCGCTGTTGCCGGTCGACCTGCTGCGCATTCCGGTGTTCGGGCTGTCGATTGCGACCTCGGTCGCTTCGTTCTGCGGCCAGATGCTGGCCTTCGTCGCGATCCCCTTCTACCTCCAGAGCCGCTTCGGCTACTCGGCCGTGCACATGGGCCTCCTGATCACGCCATGGCCGATCGCAGTGGCGTGCGCCGCTCCCCTCGCCGGCCGCCTGGTCGAGCGCTATCCGTCCGGCCTGCTCGGCGGCATCGGGCTGACGCTTTTCGCCTGCGGCCTTGCTGCGCTGGCTTTCCTGCCTCTGAGCCCGACGCCGCTCGACGTCGTCTGGCGGATGGCATTGGCGGGCTTCGGATTTGGCCTGTTCCAGACGCCGAACAACCGCACCATGATCGCAGCCGCACCACGTGACCGCGCCGGCGGTGCAAGCGGCATGCTGGGCACGGCACGCCTGCTCGGCCAGACCACCGGAGCTGCGCTGGTGGCTCTCTTCCTTGGGCGCTATCCGATCGAGGGGACGCGGATCGCGCTCCTCGCCGGCGTCGGATTTGCGCTCTGCGGCGCCATGCTGAGCATGTTGCGGCTATCGCCGGCCGGCGCGCGCGGCGCTGAACAAGTTCGCGTCCAGGACGACCAGCGCCTACGGGGCGAATAGCCAACCCACGCCCGGATATCCACCGATTGCAGACGCAACCCCTGCGTGGCTTAACTATCTGGCGTATTGACCTATTGCCCTCCCGCTCCAGTTGCGCTTCAGTAAGGGCGGGACAAGGGGCATTTCATGCGTTTATTTGGAGTAGTGGCGCTCAGCGTCACACTGGGCGGCTGCGCGTCCGTCACGCGCGGTACCACAGAGAACATCAGCATTGCATCAACACCCTCAGGCGTTGAAGCCGTCGTTAGCGGAATGGAAGTACCAACCACCTGCATGACGCCATGCTCCATCGTCGTGAAGCGGAACGCCGATATCTCTATCACCTTCCAGAAGGACGGCTATGAACCGCAGATCGTGCCACTGAGCCGCGACATCCCGACTGGAGGGGCCGCAGGTTTTGCCGGTAATCTCCTGCTCGGCGGTGTCGTGGGCATGGGCGTCGACGCCGCAACAGGCGCGGCAACCGATCACAAGCCGAACCCGGTCATCGTGACGATGCAGCCGTCAGCCCCGCCTCCCCGCGCCGCGCGGCCGCCCGCGCCAAGGAAACCGCGGCCACCGGCTGCGGCGGCGTCCGAAGCCGGTACATAGAAGTCCCGCATTGTGACGCAAACAAAAAGGCCGGCTCTTCAGCCGGCCTTTTCAATTCATCATGCGCCGATCAAGCCTTGACCAACGGGCCCTTCGAGGTCGGCCCCTTGGAGCCGCCGGGGCCACCCGGCTTGTTGGGCTTGCCGGGCGGACGCTTGCGGGCGCCGGGCAGCTTTTCCTGCTTCGGCGTGACCGGGCCCTCGACGAACTCGAAGCCGATCTTGTCCTTGGTCTCGTCGACCTCGTCCTTGACGAGAACGACGCGGACGTGACCACCGCCCTTGAGCTTGCCGAACAGCACCTCGTCAGCCAGCGGCTTCTTGATGTGCTCCTGGATGACGCGGGCCATCGGCCGCGCACCCATCTGCTCGTCATAGCCGTGCTGGACCAGCCAGGTCTTAGCGGGCTCGGACAGCTCGATGGTGACGTCGCGATCGCCAAGCTGCGCCTCGAGCTGAAGCACGAACTTCTCGACCACGGTGCCGATCACCTCGACGCTGAGATGGCCGAACGAGACGATGGCATCGAGACGGTTGCGGAATTCCGGCGCGAACTGCCGGTTGATCGCCTCTTGGTCGTCGCCTTCCCGCTTGGAGCGCGTGAAGCCGAACGCCTGCTTGGCGAGATCCGAAGCGCCTGCGTTCGTGGTCATGATCAGGATCACGTTACGGAAGTTGACCTGCTTGCCGTTGTGGTCGGTCAGCTTGCCGTGGTCCATCACCTGCAAGAGGATGTTGAACAGATCCGGATGCGCCTTCTCGATTTCGTCGAGCAGCACCACGCAATGCGGATGCTGGTCGACGCCGTCGGTCAAAAGGCCGCCCTGGTCGAAGCCGACATAGCCGGGAGGCGCGCCGATCAGGCGCGACACCGTGTGCCGCTCCATGTATTCGGACATGTCGAAGCGCAACAGCTCGACGCCGAGCGACGCTGCGAGCTGCTTTGCGACTTCGGTCTTGCCGACGCCGGTCGGACCGGAGAACAGATAGCAGCCGATCGGCTTCTCGGGCTCGCGCAAGCCGGCGCGCGCCAGCTTGATCGATGCCGCAAGCGACTCGATCGCCTTATCCTGGCCGAACACGGTGCGCTTCAGGGTCTGCTCGAGATGCTTGAGCACCTCGGCATCGTCCTTCGACACGCTCTTTGGCGGGATCCGCGCCATCGAGGCGATCGTGGTCTCGATCTCCTTGATGCCGATGGTCTTCTTGCGCTTGTTCTCGGCAACAAGCATCTGCGCCGCACCGGACTCGTCGATCACGTCGATCGCCTTGTCGGGCAGCTTGCGGTCGTGGATGTAGCGCGAGGACAGCTGCACCGCCGCCTCGATCGCCTCATTGGTGTACTTCAGCCGGTGATAGTCCTCGAAGTACGGCTTGAGACCCTTGAGGATCGCGATCGCGTCTTCGACCGTCGGCTCGTTGATGTCGATCTTCTGGAAGCGCCGCACCAGCGCGCGGTCCTTCTCGAAGTGCTGGCGATATTCCTTGTAGGTGGTCGAGCCCATGCAGCGGATCGTGCCCGAGGCGAGCGCGGGCTTGAGCAGGTTCGAGGCATCCATCGCCCCGCCCGACGTCGCGCCCGCACCGATCACGGTGTGGATCTCGTCGATGAACATGATCGCCTTCGGGTGCTGCTCGATCTCCTTCATCACCTGCTTGAGGCGTTCCTCGAAATCGCCGCGATAGCGCGTGCCGGCGAGCAGCGTGCCCATGTCGAGCGAGAAGACGGTCGCGTCCTCCAGCACCTCCGGCACCTCGCCGCGCACGATCTTGAGCGCCAGGCCCTCGGCGATCGCGGTCTTGCCGACGCCGGCCTCGCCCACGAACAGCGGATTGTTCTTCTGGCGGCGGCACAGCACCTGGATCGCCCGGTTGATCTCGGAATTACGTCCGATCACCGGGTCGATCTTGCCGTCACGCGCCTTCTTGTTGAGATTGACGCAATAGGTCTCCAGCGCCTCGCCCTTCTTCTTGGAGTCGTCGGTGCCCTTGGTCTCGGTCTCCTCGTCGACGCCGCGCACGGGCCGCGCCTCGGAGACGCCCGGCCGCTTGGCGATGCCGTGGCTGATGTAGTTGACGGCGTCATAGCGCGTCATGTCCTGCTCCTGCAGGAAGTACGCGGCATGACTCTCACGCTCGGCGAAGATCGCGATCAGCACATTCGCACCGGTCACCTCTTCACGACCGGAGGATTGCACGTGGATCACCGCGCGCTGGATCACGCGCTGGAAACCGGCGGTCGGCTTGGCGTCGTCGGCACCATCCGTCACCAGATTTTCGAATTCGGTCTCAAGATAGTTGACGAGACTCGTGCGGAGCTTGTCGAGGTCGACGCTACAGGCACGCATGACGGCGGCTGCATCGGAATCATCGATCAAGGAAAGCAGGAGATGCTCAAGCGTCGCGTATTGGTGATGACGCTCGTTTGCGATCGCCAGTGCACGATGCAGGGATTGTTCAAGGCTTTGGGAAAAAGTCGGCATTCGCGTCCTCTATGGCCCCCACCATCATGATCGCCATCGCCCGGTCAGGCAACAACAACCTTTGTCACATATAGTTATACAAGATCGCGGCAAAAGACCGGTTCCGCGACTCGACAGGCATTACGCGCCCACGGCATTCTCGATGCAAAACCCGTTCCGATTTGGGCAAAACTACCCATTTGGGCAGGATTGGCGCCGGCGCTGATTTGTGCCGGATCGCGCCCCGGTATGCGCTGACATCACACACCGCACGAACTGAACGACTCCAGAGATCGCTGGATACGAACGCGCAGCTACTTCTTTTCCATCACACATTGCAGCGGGTGCTGGTGTTTGCGGGCGAAATCCATCACCTGCGTCACCTTCGTCTCTGCAATCTCATAGGTGAACACGCCACACTCGCCGATACCGTGATGGTGGACATGCAGCATGATCTTGGTCGCGGCCTCGACGTCCTTCTGGAAGAATTTCTCCAGCACGTGGACGACGAATTCCATCGGAGTGTAGTCGTCGTTGAGGATCAGCACACGATAAAGGTTCGGCCGCTTGGTCTTCGGCTTGACCTTGGTGATGACGGACGTGTTGGGACCCGCCGGGCCGCCCGAACGGTTCTCATCATTGCTCATCCGGGGAGCGTGGGCGGCGGACGCCGCGGACAGGTCAAGTCTGGAAGTCAGTTGCGGCATGGCTCAGGCGTTCAAATTCCCCACGGAAGCGTGATGACGGCTTGCCGCGCAGCCCCGCACACGGGAGCCCCGCGCTGGCGCGCCGGCCTTCTGGATCGCCGCTTCCAACCCGTCCGGGCCAAGCCGGATCGGCTGCAGCGAATATGGGCCTGCCCCCGGCTCGCCGCAAGCGTGCAAAGACCAGCCGACGAGGCCGCGACGATCCCGATTCCCGGACCGGAACGATCCGGTGCAAGGTTAATCAATCCAAACCGATTTGACAAAAATTTCCCGCTGGCCCGTTCAGATGGCGTTGACCAGGAACCTGACACCAACGCCACCCGCGGCGGTTTGGCGCAGGATTCCCCGTTTTTTTACGGGCTGGTTTACCCGTCGTTCAAGGCCGTAGCGCAAAAATCAGGCAAAACCACGGATCTTGGGGATCGTGATGTTTCGCCTGCACGTTGTCAGCCGCATGGGTCGACAGCTCGCCCGCTTCGCGAGGGCAGAGCAAGGCAATATCGCCATGATCTTCGCCATCGCCCTGGTGCCTGTTCTCGGCTTCGTGGGCGCCGCTATCGATTACAGCCGCGCCGTCCAGGCTCGCACCCAGATGCAAGCGGCGCTGGATTCCACCGCGCTGATGCTCTCCAAGGATCTGTCTTCGGGCGTCATCACGACGTCGCAGATCAACGCCAAGGCACAGAGCTATTTCAACGGCCTTTACACCAATACGAGCACTCAGTCGCTGGTCATCTCCGCAAGCTATACGGCTGCAAGCAGCTCTGCCAATGCGACGGTCCAGGTCACGGGATCCGGATCGATCACGACAGACTTCATGAAAATCGTCGGCTTTCCGAATCTCGGCTTCAACGCGAACTCGACCAGCACCTGGGGAGCCAGCCTGCTGCGCGTTGCGCTGGTGCTCGATAACACCGGTTCGATGGGGCAATACAGCAAGCTGACGTCCATGCAGAGCGCCGCCAAGAGCCTGGTCACCCAATTGTCCAACCTCGCCGTGAACGCTGGTGACGTCTATATCTCCGTCGTCCCCTTCGAGATCGACGTCAATGTTGGCACATCCAATGTCGGCGCGAGTTGGCTGCGTTGGGATCAATGGGATTCGAAGAACTATTCCAATGCAGCCACGCCGTGGCAGACCTATTGCAGTGGCGGCTACTGGATGACCATGGCCCAATGCAAAGGCCACGGCTACAACTGGAATCACACGCCTTCCGGCAGCACCTCGCAATGGAACGGCTGTGTGACCGACCGGGACCAGAGCTACGACGTCTCGTCCACCGCACCCAGCTCGGCCGCGACCTATTTCTACGCCGACCAGGACCAATCGTGCCCGACGGCGCAGATTCTGCCGCTGACCTACAATTGGACCACGGTGAACAACACGATCAATGCCATGACGGCCCAAGGCGCGACCAACCAGACGATCGGGCTGCAGTGGGGCTGGCTCTCGCTGCTTCAGCAGGCCCCGATGAACGCACCGGCAGAACCAGCTACCGGCAACACCTATCAACACATCATCGTGCTGTTTACCGACGGCTTGAACACCGGCGACCGCTGGTACGGCGATTTCTCGAACACCAGCAGCCAGGTTGACTCTCGCATGAGCACCCTGTGCACCAACATCAAGACCTCAGGCGTCACCATCTACACGGTTCAGATCGATACGGACGGCGCGGGCCAGTCGGCGGTCCTGCCCGGCTGCGCAAGCGACTCGAGCAAATTCTTCATGCTGACGAGTTCGAGCCAGATCGCAGCCGCCTTTAATCAGATTGGCACATCGATCTCCAAGCTCCACGTGTCACGGTGAGACGTGCGGCGGAGCCTGCACAAAAAAAGCCCGGCTGCTTCAGCCGGGCTTTTCGATTCCAGGAGTAAAGAGATTACTGGGCAGCCGGGGTGAACTTCGACACGACCGTCTCGACCGGCTTGAACGCCTGCTTGGCGAGGTCGCTGTAGAGGCCGGCGATCTTCTGCGATTCCGCGACGAAGGTCTCGTAGGCGGAACGGGCGAAATCGGTCTGCGCTTCGAGCGCCTTGTCCAGCGACTTCACGCCGGAAAGCTTCTCGACGAAGGACTTGGTGTCTTCGAACGACTTCTTGGTGTAGTCGCCATACGCGCTGGCGATCGCCTGGAGGCCGTGCTGCACCGAGGTCGCCGAGGCGACGTAGGTCTCGAAATGCTCTTTGCCGTAGTTCTGGAAGTCTTCAACCTTGAACATCTTGGAATCCTTTTCCCTGGCTCGTGTCCGGAAGCCCCGGCTCCCTGACTCTGCCCACAATTAGTGCAACGCACAAAAAAGTCAAGAATCTTGTGCGACGCACAAAAACGGACGCAAGTTACGGAAATTCCCGGGCTTTCCCGCAAGGGTTTCTTAAGCTTTTGGAAACCGCGGGCCCCTACCCTGATTCCCTGGACGTGTTCACTTCCGCAGGCGGCCAAAAGCCGTTTGAGAACATCACCTTAGCCAGAACAGCGGCTCAGGCCCAACGTCTCCCGCAGTGAACACCAGCGGAGGGACAGCCTGAGCAGGTAATGATCCCGGGTCCGCAGGGCACAATTTCGCCTCACGAGCCGGTGATCAAGTCACAAACGGGGACGGGGTTCCATGCTTCGTAACAACTGGTCTTCCTCGCGCTTGGCGCGGGTTGGCGTATTCGGGCTTCTCACGGTCACCACAGCCGTCATCTTTACGACCGATGCAGCCGACGCTCGGCGCCATCGCCGTCACTATGCGCACCACCGGGTGCAGCGCGAAGCGTCCGAGAGCTCCAGTCCGAAATTCGCGTCGATCATCGTCGACGGTAATTCCGGTGCGGTGCTGCAATCGACCAGCCCTGATGGCATTCGCCATCCGGCTTCGCTCACCAAGATCATGACGCTCTATCTGCTGTTCGAGCGTCTGGACTCCGGCAAGATGAAGCTCGACACCGAGTTGCCGGTGTCTCAGCACGCCGCCGACCAGGATCCGACCAAGCTCAATTTGCGCGCCGGCCAGACCATCCGCGTCGAGGACGCGATCAAGGGCCTCGTCACCCGCTCGGCCAACGACGCCGCCGTCGTGATCGCGGAAGCGATCGGCGGCGACGAGGACGATTTCGCCGCGATGATGACGCGCAAGGCGCGCGCTCTCGGCATGTCCAAGACCGTGTATCGCAACGCAAACGGCCTTCCCAACGACGAGCAGGTCACGACGGCACGAGACCAGGCCACGCTCGGCCGCGCCATCCAGGAGCGCTTCCCGCGCTACTATCGTTATTTCTCGACCACGACGTTCAGCTGGCGTGGAGAATCGATCCGCAATCACAATCACCTGCTCGGCAGCGTCGAAGGCGTCGACGGCATCAAGACCGGCTACACCCGCGCCTCCGGCTTCAATCTCGTGACATCGATGCGCCGTGGTAACCGCCATCTGATCGGCGTGGTGCTCGGCGGCCGCAGCGGCGGCTCGCGCGACGCCATCATGCGCAACCTGCTCGCTGAGAATATCGAGAAGGGCGCGACCACCCACACCGTTGCCGCGGTGAACGAGCGCAACGGTACTGAGGCCAGCACCGAGGTTGCGGATGCGTCGGATACCCCTGCCCGTCCCGCTCCACAGGTTCAGGCTGCAGCCGCTCCTGCCCCGGAGGCAGTCGCGCCGCGTCCCGCCTCGCGCCTGTCGGCGCTTGCTGCTGCGACCGCAGCGATGCCGCCGGCTCAGGCCAAGCCTGAAGCCAGGCCCATGGAGTCCAAGATCGAGCCCGCGCCGCTCACCAACGGCGTGATCTCCAGCCAGCCGCTTTCCCTCATTCCGGGTTCGTCCGAGCCGATGAAACCGGTTCGGGTCAAGACGGTTCAAGTCAAGGCCGGCGCGGTCAAGGTCGCCTCCGCCGTCCCGGCGCAGGTCGCCCCGCAGGTCACCAACACGATTTCGCCTCGTAATGACGTCGCCGAGACTTCAGGCGCGGTCGTCGCCAAGGCGGACGTCGTCAACAAGCCGGAGCAGGCTCGTACCGAGCTGCCGCAGCAGCCGGCTGGCTTCGGCACCGGCAACGGCGTCCTCGGCGTGCTGCCTGCGGCGACCGCCGCGGCCCCGGTCGCCAAGCTTGCCTCCGCCGATCCGGCGCCTCAGCCGATCCAGATGAACACCACCACCAAGCCGGCCGTCACCCATAGCGGCTGGATCGTTCAGGTCGGCGCCCTCGAAAGCGAGAGCGAAGCGCAGCAGCGCATTGAAGCCGCCCGCAGCTCCGCCCACGGCCTGCTCAGCAAGGCCGATCCGTTCACCGAGCCTGTTGTCGCCAGGGACAATCGCAAGCTCTTCCGCGCCCGTTTCGCCGGGCTCGAGCGAGACCAGGCCGAGGCCGTTTGCCGGACGCTGAAGCGCGCCGACATCTCCTGCATGACCGTCCGCAACTGATCTTACTCACCCTTCTGAACAAGATGCCCGCGCCTTGCGCGGGCATTTTTGTTTTGGGATGCGGTGACGCCGGAAGCTGTTCCACGACAACCTCTCGTCAAGAATTTACGGTTAAATTTCTACTCAAGGGATCGACCACGCCGACAATGGCGGGCATCGGGGCGACGGCAAACAGAGCAAGCGGAGCTGACGCGGGATTAGCGTTTGTGGCGTGGTGCCGGAGTTAGCCGTTATGCGTACGAAGCAGAGTATCCTTGGCCTCGTTTACCCGAGCAGCGAGATACGTCGAGCCCCCCTGGTCGGGATGCAGTTTCTTCATGAGGGATTTGTGCGCCCGGCTGATGTCGTCGCGCCCCGCGCCCGGCTGCAGGCCAAGGATCTGATAGGCCTCCTCCGTCGTCATTTTACCGCTCGCCGCCGTGCGGCGCTGCCTCCCTGCCGCGTCGCCTTGCGCGTTCTGACGCCAAGCGGGAAACCGGCGGTCGAGATAGCTTTCAAGTAAGGCCACGCTCTCTGCGTCAAACGCCGGGACCATCGCCAGCAGGCCTGCCAGATCGAACTCGTCGAGACTGCGCCCGGCGTACGGCCCGGCGACGATCTGGCCCGATAGCTGACCGGACTCGTGATCAAGCCGCATGTCCAGGTATTGCGAGCGCACGCGCGAGGTTTGGCCGGAGGAGCGCGTGGCGCCGCCGCCAAACAGGCCGCCGATATTGCCGAACCCCGCATTCGCCAATGGCGTCCAGCCGAGCAGTCCGGCCCCGACCAGCCCGAGCGGAATCGCCACCGCCAGTTCGCCCCTCAAGCCGGTGAAGGCTGCCACCGCGAGCGCGACCACCCCGCCGCCGAACTTGATGGTGCGCGCCAGCACGGCCGGATTGGCAGAGCGGAACATCTGGAGCAGCAGATAGAGCGTGATAATTGCGACAACGCCGGCGATCAGGGTCATGGCGGGAATATAGTCGCCCTCTCGTCGAAAAGCATGGCGTCCTTTCGCGCGTTCACGATTGGAAGGTGAGACGGGATGTGAGTGAAGGGCGTGCTGGCGGGAGCTGCTACTTCATCTGCCCGATCAGCTGCGCCGCGCCGCTCGCTGTCTTCGCCAGTTTCAACAATGCCTCGCGGCCGCCGGCGGCATAAGCCGCAGCCGCCCGCAACAACTCGCGCAACTGCGCCGCCGCGCCCGGATCGAACCGGCACCAGGCGCCGCCGGTCAGACGCGCGATCTCGCGAAACGCCTGCTCGGCGGCCGCGTCATGGCCTTCCTGAAACAGGAACACCGGAACCTTCAGCATGCCGAGCTCGCCGGCCTTGGCGCAGAGCGCGTCGACCTTCTCCTCCATGGCATCGCCGACAAAGACTACTGCGCGCACGCCCGATTCAACCGCCTCGCGCCGCGCGTCGGAGAGCACCCTGCCGATCTGGGTGTCGCCGCCGCGGCAATCGATCTTGCTCATCAGTGTCGCAAGCTTGCTGCTGTCCGAAATCCAACCCGTGGCACGGCATTCGTTGTAGCCGCGATAGTAGACCAGCCGGATGTCGAGGCTGCCGAGAGCCGCGGCCTCGCGAAACATGTCCGCCTGAAGCGTGCAGGCCATGTCCCAGGTCGGTTGCCGACTCATCGTTGCATCAAGCGCGAAAATCAGCCGGCTCTTCGCGCCGGGTGCATGCGGCGAGAGCGCACGTGCTTTGGCGACGAAGGCAGCGACGTCCTCAGAGGTGGACGTCTTTGCCTGCGGCAACGCGCCGTCGTTGTCGGCCTTCGCCGACAGGGCGTCGCTATTGCGCGATTTGACGGGATCGTTGGGCATTCGTGGCCGCGCTGGATCTCATGCCACCAATGTGGATAGCGTGCCCTGAGCAGTCAATGTGCAAAGCCTCCGCGGGCAGAAGCCGGCGGAGGCTCTGAGGTTCGTTTACGGTTATGAACGAAGAGACTAGCTCTTGAGACTAGCTCTTGGCCGGCGCCATCAGAGCGACCGGGCCGGGCTCCAGGATCTTGGGCGGAGCCGAACGGGTGTCGACCGGCGCGAGCGCGCTGTCGTTGTCGCTCAGGAATTTATCGAGCATGCCCTGGATCGAGTTCTTGGCATCATCGGGACCGGTGTCGCGCATGTCGTTATGCTGGAATTCGGTCTTCACGACCTGAATACCGGCCTTCTCGCACTCTTCGTCGGTCGGTATCACGCCCGGATCGGTTTTGAACTGCGGATCTTTGGAGCGGAACGATAGAATTTTGAACTTGCCGGCGGTCACGAAGGGCACGCGGAGATTGTCCAGTGTGACGACCTTCTTGACCTCATCCGGATACTGCTTGGCGAAATACATCGTGATGTCGCCGCCCATGGAATGGCCGACCATCGTCACCCTGGCGTAATCAGCGTTGGGCTGAACTTTCTTCATCTCCTGCACCGCCAGATGGATATTGGCGACGCCGCGCAGGATCTGCGGCAGGCGGCCGACATAGAGCTCACCGGGCTTGGTCACCATCGGGGGATCAGTCGGCAAATCATGCTGCGGGCTCAGGACGAGATAACCGCGCGCCGCGAAAATGTTGGCAAGGAAGCCGTATTCGGTGTTCTTGACGGTGTTGCCGTGATTGATCACTGCAACCGGAAGCGTGATCATGCCGGCATTGGCCTGCATTTCCTTGTCGCGGCGGATCGCGATGTCGACAGGCACGGGACGGTTGTCGCGCGAAGCGTCGTAGAAAGTGATGGTCTCGTGCTTGATGGCCCACTTGCTCGCCGTGAAATAGGCGACGCCGAAGAGGGCTCCAACCGAAACCAGAACGGCAATTCCACGCTTCATTTTCGTCCTCAGCCTCAGGCCTATCGACCTGATCCCTGTTGAAAATCGTGTTGTTCGAGGGGCTCTTCGGCCCCTTCGCGCCTATTCCCTAATATATGTCACAGCCGCGTGACAGGAAGGCCAAATATTGTGATCCGGCAGCCCTTTCATTGTGCGACGCACACGTTTGCTAGGCACCCTGTTCTGATACCGCTACGTCCGGTGCAGATGACCATCCGACGCAACCTGTCACAGTCAGGTTCAATTTCGCGGTGAACGCTGGGTGAAAACGACTCTGGGCGCGTCGGGTTCCCGCGGGAACCGGCTGTCATAATCGACACGAAGTAGCGGCGTACCGCCTACGCCCCGAGGATATCGTGAACCTCGAGCGGCTTGTCGACCTGGCTGAACCATTCGGCGCGATTTGCCGCACGGCGGCGGCCGCGCTCGTCGAGCGGCAGCTTGAGCTGGCGGAGCAGGCTCGTCACCTCCTCCCGCGCGGTGAGATGGCCGAGATTCGGCCGCATCCCGAGCGTGGCCTCGTCGATCTCGTCGAGCGCCGTCAGCCCGCGCGGGAAGAACTCGCGATAGACGACGCGCTCGGCGAAGCCGTCGATGTAGCGGAAGCCGAGCCGCAGCGACAAATCCTTGAGCCCATCGGCGACGAGCTGCTTGTTACGCGAGCCGAGCATCGACAGGCGGTTGCGCACCACGATCCAGTCGGTGGTCGAGCCGTCGAGCTGGCGGCGCTTGCGCCTGACGTCGCGCACCATCTCGGCGTAATGGCTTTCCCCCGTCACGGCGTAATTGGCGGGATCGACGGTACCGAGCACGTCGAAATCGAGGAAGCTGTCGTTGATTGGCGTGACGAGCGTGTCGGCCATCGAATGGGCGAGCCGCATCAGGTAGCTGTCGGTGCCGGGGGTATCGATGACGATGAAGTCGAAACTGCTCTCGACCGCCGAGACCGCCTCCATGAACTGCTGGAACTCGGAATTCTCGTTCTCGGCAATCTGCATGGTCTCACCGAGCTTGATGCAGCGATGCACCGGCAGCTCGAGATCGAGCTTGGTGCGACGCGCCCAGGCGGACCGGTTGTTGATGTAATGGGTGAAGCTTTGCTGACGGCAGTCGAGGTCGATGGTGGCGACGCGCTGGCCGGCCTTCAGGAGCGCAACGGCGATGTGCAGGGCGGTGGTCGATTTGCCGGAGCCGCCCTTCTCGTTGCCGAGCACAACGACGTGCGCCGAGCCGGATTGGCTTTGGCTAGCCTGCACAAGCATGGCGATCCTCAACACCCCTGAACAATATCTTCGAATTGGCCGCGTCTGCGGTCAAGTGAAATGCGTGACAGGACGACGAAATCACAGTGCGTTGGTCATCATCATGAATCGCATCGCGGTGTTGCGTCTGTGATCCAGCCCACAATGGCGCGACGACCTCGCTGCGGGACATGCTCTGCCTGATGTCGATGTGCGGCGTCCACGACCGCCGCTCGTTAAGGTTAGCCGGCCGCGCCCACGCCCGTGCTGGCGCCGACCATGGGAGCACTCCATGACGGGCATGTGTCGCTGCCGCCCGCCGACGTGGCGAAGCTGCACACCGTGACACCGCCATAGGCCTCCGCGTCAGAGCAGTCCGAGATCGCGCAACTCGCGCCGCATCGGCTCAGGCATCGCCGCGATGGTGCCTGCGGCGGACTTGCCGAGATCGGGCGGCACGGAATCGTCGGTGAGATAGCGCCAACCCTGGAACGGCCGCATCGGCCGCGGCGACACCGAGATTACCTTCGGCTGCATCACGATCCGGCAGCGTCCGATGCCGTCCTTGTCGCGGAACGGCTCGATACCGATGATTTTTTCGCGCGCGGCGATCTCGCCCTTGATCACCCAATAGAGCGAGCCGCCGGCGAGAATCTCGGCGTCACGCTTGGGCACCATGCGCGTGATGTGGATGTGGTGTTGCGGCAGGCCTTTTTTCCTGGCCGTCTGCATCCGTTCGGCGACCCACCCCTTCAATTCCTTGACGGAGTCGCAGCCGACGGCAAGCTTGATCAGATGGAGTGGCATGGCCCAGCATTAGCGGGCCATGCGCGGGTTTTCAAAGCCGAACTAGTCGTTATCCGCAGCCGCGGGAGCCGAGCCCGGCGGCGGCGCAAGGGGAACCGGCGCAGCGGCCGGCGCGCGCGCAGCCTTCGGTGTGGGCGGCTTCTTCGCAGCCGGGGCCGCAGGCGCTGCAGCCTGTGCCGAGGTCGCAGCCGGTCCACGCGGCGCCGGCGCAGCAGCGGGCCCCGCGACCGAATTGGCCGGGGCCTGGCGCGTCGCCGCGGTGGGCGGCTCGGGAGTCATGATGCTCACCGGCGGGGTCGACGAGGCGCTGGGGAACTCAGCGTTGGTCGGCTTGCCCGTCGGCATCGTCGGCGGCAGCACGGCGATCGGGTTGGGCGGCAGCGCTCCCGGCGCCGCTGCGGGCGAATTCCAGCCTGGCGCGTAGCGCGCTACCAGCTGATCATAGAGGTGAGCGTCCATGTTGGCGGCGACCTGCTGCTGATCAGTCAGCGAGCGAAACGCGGCACAGTCGAACTGGGTGCAGCCGTCGCGCGCAACCAGCACCTGGGCAACGAGACCGTAGCGATCATGCTCCAGCGACTTCCGCAACACCTTGATGTCCGGCGTCAGGCTCTTGTCGGCGGCCGCGACATCGCCGAGCGCGGTCAGCCGATCGATCCGGGCTGCAGTATAGGCGACGGCCGCGGCGGCCGTGTCGGGCGCGCCGAACAGCGCCTTCTCGCAACCAACGGCCACGGTATCCCCGCCGAGATCGTCGAGGCAGGACAGCGCCGGCAAGGTCGCCGTCACCATGGTTTGGGTGCGCGCTCCCGTCGGGGCCGCCTGCCCCACCGGCCCGTAGATGCGCATGGTGGCGGCCACGGCGATGCCGATCGACAGCAGCGTGATGACGGTCAGCGCACCGTTGGCGACCGATTTCTCGGCGCGCAGCAGCGTGATCAGCAGGATCAATCCGAAGAAGCCGGCAGCCGCCAGCGTCATCCACATCGGAAAGGCTGGCGAGCGCCAGATTTGGTCGAGCGACGAGGCCCATGCCCAGTTCATGCGCGATGTCCCCTCACGCGAGCAAAGAGCTGATGGTCAAGCGAGCACCGCTCATCGGCAACTGCCCCCGGCCCACCTTGTCGAGCCGAAGCGGGCCTTTTGACGGCGAGGCGAGCAAATTCGGCCGCGATGTCAACGCGCAGCGACGTTCAGCCAATTACGAGAGCGCGAGCTGGCTTTCCTTGGCGACCCGTTCGAAGGCCTCAGTGGAGCTCTTGATGCGGTACTGGCAGTCGTCGCCTTCCGTCGGCAGCAGGCGAATGATCTCGTACGAACCACTCGCAGCCGGGCGCGCGACGTTGCTGGCAGTGAACAATACGCGCGATCCCACGGGGAATTTATGCTTCAACGCCCATCTCCATCACTCAAACAGCGCCGGCCGTGCCCAGGGTCCCACTGCGACGGACCGGCTGAAAACCCGGCCCGACCTATAGCACGCGATGCGACGTTTTGGCCAGCAGTATGCAGGCATGGCAAATGCGCCAAACCCGCAATGTTTTCAGGTTTCTAGCCGGGGAACCGGGCGCCCGGTGATACCGCTGGAACTCGCCCCTCAGGCGCCGTGAGGCAGATGTCCATTCGGGCTTGCCTGATCGACGGCCTTGGGCAGCTCCTGGGCCAGGATCTCGCCGAGCTGGTCGACCGGGATGTTGTAGCGCGCGGCGAGCTGACGGACGGTGTCATTGCCCAACACGGCGCGGAGCTGGTCGGCCGAGATCGGCATGTTCTGGCCATTGCCCAGCCAGGATTTCACCTGGTCGCCGAAGCCCGACTGCTGGAGCTTGGCGACGATCGCGCCGAGGCCGCCCTGGTTGTTGCTGCCCATCACCTCGCTGAGCACGGCAGGCAGAACGGCGGCGCCGAGCTGGCCGAGTGCGCTCCGCAGCGCGGGATTGTTTTCCAGCGAGTCCAGAATTCCCATTGCCGTCCCCTCTCCTGAGCCGCGTTCCCTCTGATTGAGCGCCGCGAGCCGCCCCGCCGTCAAGCGGCGCTTAATCACATTGCTGATTTACACGGTCTCGAACTTTTCGATGACAAGCGTTTCGGCGAGGCCGTCGCGGGTCCATTCCTGGAACGACGGCATCGCCATCATCGTGTCCATATAGGCTTGGGTCTCCGGAGTGACCTCGATGGCGTAGGTGCGGAAACGGTGCACGACCGGGGCATACATCGCGTCCGCCGCGCCGAAGCGGCCGAACAGGAACGGCCCGCCGGCACCGTAACGGGTCCGGCACGTGCGCCAGATCTCCTCCACACGGGCGACATTGGCCTTGGCCTCGGCCGACAGCGTCACGGGACGCACCGGACGATGCAAATTCATGCCGCATTCGCCGCGCAAGGCCATGAAGCCCGAATGCATCTCGGCGCACACCGAACGGGCGTACGCGCGGGCCGCGACGTCATCGGGCCACAGCTTCTTTTCCGGATAGCGCTCGGCGATGTATTCGATGATGGCCAGCGAATCCCACACCGTGATGTCGCCGTCGACCAGCACCGGCACCTTGCCGGCGCGGCTGAAGGACAGGATCTGCTCCTTGTCCGCGGGATTGTCGGTGTAGAGCGGGATCACGGTCTCCACGAACGGGATGTCGTTGGCGCGGAGCGCGAGCCAGGGCCGCATCGACCATGACGAGTAGTTCTTGTTGCCGATCGCGAGCTTGAGCGCTGCCATGTCACGGGTCCTTCCGTAAATCCGTCTGTGCGGCTGCTTTTAACGCCATCGCCTGCCGCCAATCAATCGTTGCCGCCTCTCACCATGCGTGGCAATCGTGACGGCTCGCGAGGAGAGAGAGATGAGCAGGCATTGGGTCGACATCACCGCCGTCGGCTTCTTCATCATCGAGTGGCTGGTCTATGCGGCCACGCTCGAGCATTCCGCCTATGGCCGCGACAGCCTGTCGGCCCGGATGAACCGCTACCGCGAGGTCTGGGTCCGCCGCCTGCTCGACCGCGAGGCGCGCATGGTCGACATGCAGATCATGGCTTCGCTGCAGAACGGCACCGCCTTCTTCGCCTCCACCAGCCTGTTCGCACTCGGCGGCGCGCTGGCGCTGCTGCACGCCACTAACGACGCGATCACCATCCTGGGCAAGCTGCCGATCGATCTCAGCACCTCGCCCGCCATGTGGGAGTTGAAGTGCGTCGGCCTCGTGCTGATCTGCGTCTATGCCTTCTTCAAATTCGCCTGGGCCTATCGCCTGTTCAACTATGTCGCCATCCTCTATGGCGGCATGCCACCCGCCTCGCAGCGCGACACGCCGGAGGCCGAAGCCCATGTCATGCGCACCACGCGCGTGTTCGAATCCGCCGGACGCCATTTCAACCGCGGCCAGCGCGCGTTTTTCTTCGCGCTCGGCTATCTCGGCTGGTTCGTCAGCCCCTGGGTGCTGTTCGTGACCACGGCCGCCGTGGTGGTGGTGACCTGGCGCCGGCAGTTCGCCTCCGGTGCATGGGCGGCGATGGCGCCGGAGGTGGTGGCGGGCGACGAGACGCCGAAGCGCGGTCGTTGAGCCCGGCTCTTTCCACGTCGTCATTGCGAGCGCAGCGAAGCAATCTAGTCTGCCCCCGCGGAAAGATTCTGGATTGCTTCGCTGCGCTCGCAATGACGGAGTGTGAGGCAGCGGCATCGCTCGTCCCGTTCGCAGTTGAGTCGCAGACACGCCTTATCGACCTCGCGGCTCAATTCGCCCGAGCTTTGCTTGATCTCGTGTCCCTCTTGTCCGAGAGGGCGCAGGGAAGGCCGGGTGCTGACCTCGCACCCGCGGTCCGCTGCGCGAAGATGTAGCGCAGGAAGAACCGCACAGCAGCATACAGGTGGTGCCGAACACTCGGCCTTCCCTGCGCAGTGGGTTGACGGCTTATGCCGTGCTCTCCCGGGAGCCGAATTCCTTCTGGCCTCCCTCGCCTCGCGAATTGACGATGCGCTTCACCCGGTTGGGCTCCCCGCACCTCCGCGACAGCTTGACCGTAGCGACGACGGCCAGGACCACACGGTTTTGCCGTACGCGCATCCGCTGGCGCCACAGGGGTCGACGGCATCGTGCACGAGCCATCGACATGTTGGCGCGACGAACTTCACAGCGCCGCTCATCCGCACGCGGGTCTCGGGCTCACAGGGACTACCCGCCCTGCCCGCCCCATCTCGTGCCGACGCTGCCGCGTCCACCGCAAGCCCGGCTCGCGATCCGTGACGACGTACGATCGCCCCTCAAGGTCGAGCCGGGATGGACGACACATACGCCAATTCCGAATTTCGGTAAAGTGGAATATTTTTGCGCGGATGGATTGACAGGATCCGCGGTGTTTTGCCCGACGTGCCATTCATGCAGCTACGATCCGCCGAAATCCCGTGGCGTGAAGGACAGGTCCATCACACTCCATTCCGCGTACTTGTCGGGCGGCAGCATCTTGTAGGGCTGGCACTCCTGAAGCGCGCTCATCGCGGATTTCACGATGGCGACACCCTTTGTCGACGGCGGGGCTTCGATCAGGATCGGCGGGCGCGCCAGCGTGCCGTCGGTGGCCATCACCGCGCGCAGCCTGATGCGGACGGCATCGGTCGCAGCGACCCCGGCGGGCAGCTTCGAACAGCTCCTGAGGTGACGGCGAAGCTCGGCGATGACCTCCGGCGGCAGCTTGGCTGCGATCGGGTCCTTGGCATCGCCGCCGTCATCCTCGGGGGCGTCTTTCGGCGCGGGCGGCAATGCGGGCGGCAGGCCCAATATCACACCATATTTGAGGGTGACGTCGGGCTCCGGTTGCTTATAGGCCGGCGGCGCGGCCTGTGGCTGCGGCATTGCGGGCGGTGGCTGCTGGGCTTGAGGTTGCTGAGGTTGCGACTGCGCGTTGGCCTCATGCTGCTTCGCCGCCTGCGACGGCTGAGGCTTCTGTTGCTGCGCCGGCTTCTCCGCGGCCTTCTCTTTGGCCGCGGGCTTGGGCGATGTGTCTGGCTTGTCCTTGTCGGTGAAGTCGAGCTTCGGCAACTTCAGCTCGGGGAGCGGCTCGGGCGGCTTCTGCTTCGTCTGCTCCTCCTTCGTCTGCTCCTGGGCCTTCTCTTCCGCCTTGGCCTCCTCCTGCTTCACCTGCTCCGGGGTGACGATATCGACCGCAACAGTCTCGGGCGGCGCGGGATGAAACGGACGGACCTCGCTGATCACGATGATCAGCGCCGCCAGCGTCAGATGCGCGATCGCCGACGCCGCAATGTCCGTCCGGATGATCTTCCGCAGTTCCATCGCCCGATCTTGGGTTGTCGCTTTGCTCCTAGCATACCGCGGCTCCCTCTCAATCCCATTTCGGCGCGAAGCCGAAATCGGTCAGGCGCCCCCTGGGGCTGGCGAGCGCGGCGATCTCCGCCATCTCGTCGGCCGAGAGCTCGAAATCGAAAATCTCGATGTTTTCCGACAGACGTTCGACACGCGAGGTTCTGGGAATGGCAGCCACATTCTGTTGCACCAGCCAGCGCAGGCAGACCTGCGCCGGCGTCTTGTGATGGGCGCGGCCGATGGCGGCGAGCGTCTGGTCGGCCTTGATCCGGCCCCTGGCGATCGGGCTATAGGCAACCAGCGCCATCCCGTGCTGGTCGCACGCCGCCCTCACCTTCGTCTGATCCAGATAAGGGTGATATTCGACCTGGTTGCAGACGAGCGGCTCACTTGACAGAGAGGCCGCCTGCTCGATCAGCGCCACCGTGAAATTGGAAACGCCGATGTGGCGCGTCAGGCCCATGCGCCTGGCATGCGCCAGCGCGCCCAGTGTCTCTTCCAGCGGCACGTGCGGATTGGGCCAGTGCAGCAGCACGAGGTCGACGTGGGGAAGCCGCAACCGCGCCAGGCTCTCCTTGACCGACCGTTCGAGATCGTGGGGTGCGAAATGATTGGTCCAGACCTTCGTGGTGACGAATACGTCGTCGCGGCGGACGCCGGAGGCGCGCAAGCCGTCGCCGACCTCGCGCTCATTGTCATAGACCTGTGCCGTATCGATGTGGCGGTAACCGAGCCGCAGCGCCTGCTCGACCACGCGCGCGCAGGTCCGCCCGCTCAGCTCCCAGGTGCCGAGCCCGATCGCCGGAATTCTTGCGCCATTGGCCTCGACGAACAGCATGAGGAATCCTCTCTGTTGCGGCAGCCCCTCACATCATTATGGACCCGGCAGGCCATTGTGCAACGGATGACGCCGGCCTCGGCAGCGGATCTTCAGCGCAATGCTAACGGGAGGTTCGTGCAAGACCTTGATGTCAGGCTTTGGCGAGCGCCTGGAAGACCGTGTCGGGCGCATGCGCGATCACGGCGAGCAGCGCGCGGGCGGGTCCGCGCGGAGCCCGCTTGCCCTGCTCCCAGTTGCGGATGGTCTCGACGGGCACGCCGAGCTTGGCGGCAAATTCCATCTGGGTCAGGCAGGCGCGCCGGCGCAAATCGCGCACCGCGAGCGGACCGGCCTCAGCCGGCGACGTTTCGACCGCGGTCTCGACTGGAGACGGCTGGACCGGAAACGGCTGGACGGGAAGTTCTTGCCCGTCCCGCAACTCAACGACCCGTCCGTCCGCCTTCAGCCGCAACCGCATGCTCATTCCCCTAAGCGCGGGGAATCATGCGGCAGGTCGCTTAAGGTCGGATTAAAGATGGGCTTGCAGTCATTCCGGGGCGCGCGGAGCGCGAGCCCGGAATCCATCAGGCAACGGATCCTGCGGATAAATGGATTCCGGGCTCGCGCCAAGTGGCGCGCCCCGGAATGACAGGGTGGAGCTAACCGCTACTTCAACCCGAACCACAGCGTTGCGATGCCGAGGAAGGAGAAAAAGCCGACCACATCGGTCACGGTCGTCACGAACGTGCCTGACGCCACGGCCGGATCGGCCCGGACGCGCTCGAGCGCCATCGGGATCAGGATGCCACCGAGCGCGCCGGCAACGAGGTTCACGATGATCGCAAGCCCGATGACGACGCCGAGCCCCGGGATCCTGAACCAGGCCACCGCGGCAATGCCCGTGATCACGGCAAAGCCAATGCCGTTGACGAGGCCGACCAGCGTCTCGCGGATCACCACGCGCCACGCGTTGGAGGAGCCGAGCTCACGCGTCGCGAGCGCCCGCACTGCGACGGTCATGGTCTGGGTCGCGGCGTTGCCGCCCTGGCTGGCGACGATCGGCGCCAGCACGGCGAGCGCCACCATCTTTTCGAGCTGGCCCTCGAACAGGCCGAGCACGGACGAGGCCAGGAAGGCGGTGGCGAGGTTGATCAGCAGCCAGTTGAAGCGACCGCGGGCAATGGTCAGAAACGTGTCCGACAGCTCTTCGTCGCTGGTGACGCCGCCCAGCGCCTTGAGATCTTCGTCCGCCTCCTCCTCGATGACGTCGACGACGTCGTCAACGGTGATGACGCCGACCAGGCGGTCCTGGGTGTCGAGCACGGGTACGGCGACGAGGTTATATTTGCCGAACATGCGCGCCACCTCCTCCTGGTCCTCCAGGACGGAGACGCGGCGGCGATCCTCGTCGGTCAACTCCGTGAGCGGCACCGGGCGGCGGGCGCGGAGCAGCACGTCGAGCGGAACCGCACCCTGCCAGTGCTGGTCCTTGTCGACGACGTAGATCTCGTAGAAGCGGTCAGGCAGATCGGGCGTATCGCGCATGTAATCGATCGCCTGCCCGACGGTGAAATCCTGCGGCACGGCGATGAACTCGGTCTGCATGCGCCGGCCGGCGGAGTTCTCCGGATACAGCAGGCTGCGCTCGAGCGCGACGCGCTCCTGCAGCGGCAACTTCTCGAGGATCTCCTCCTGCTCTTCCTCGTCGAGGGTTTCGAGCAGCTCGACCGCGTCGTCGGATTCCAGTTCGCGGACGCCCTCGGCTACGGTCTCGGGCGGCAGCTCGTCGAGGATTTCCTCGCGGACGGTCTCGTCGACCTCGTTCAGCGCGGAGAAGTCGAAGTCGGCGCCGGTCAGCTCGACAAGGCGAACGCGGTCATCCGGCGCGAGCGCCGCGATGAGATCGCCGAGATCGGCCTCGTGCAGATCGGCAACACAGCCGCGCAGCGCGGCGCTGTCGCCGGCCTCGATCGCGTGGGCAATTTCCTCGACGAATTCGTGCCGGATTTCGCCGTCTTCATTGCGCATCGGGACGTGGTCGAGTACCGAGGTCTCAGCGGAAGCGGCGCCGTCCATATGTTCGTCCATGGGAACGCCTCGCCGTTTGACAGGTTGCTGGTATTGGCTGACAGTCAGCCAATACCCACAAGGCAATCGCGGGCGCAATGGTAAAGATGCACCAACCGAAATGGACCTCGATCGCGATGAGCCTCGCCGTCGCCACGCTCGGCGCGATCGGCTCAGCCTCGGCCGCAGACTGCCCGCGGAGTGATGCGCTCGGCACCTCGCGCGTGCTGAGCGTCGATGCCAAGACCACGCCGCGCGTTGGCCTGAAGAGTTTTCCGCAGACGCTGCCGCTCGCCGATCGCGAGATCGTACTGACATTCGACGACGGCCCGCGTCCGCCGTCGACGAACAAGGTGCTGGCGGCGCTGGCGCAGGAATGCGTGCGCGCGACCTTCTTCCTGGTCGGCCGGAGCTCCACCGAATTTCCTGACCTCGTCAAGCGCATCGCCCGCGAGGGTCACACCATCGGCCACCACACCTGGTCGCATCCCTACATGGCACGGATTCCGGCCGAGACCGCGAAGTACGAGATCGACCACGGCATCGCCGCCGACGAGAAGGCGCTGTCCGGGGTCGCAACCACGACGCCGTCGACGCCGTTCTTCCGCTTCCCCTATTTCGAGTCCACGCCGGCCCAGCTCGACCTGCTCGAGCAGCGCGGCATCGTCGTGTTCGGGGCCGATTTCTGGGCCAGCGACTGGAACGACATGACGCCGGAACAGGAACTCAAGCTGATCACCGACCGCGTCACCGCCAACCGCAAGGGTATCATTCTGTTCCACGATGCCCAGGCGCGAACGGCAGCCATGATGCCGGACTTTCTGCGCTGGTTACGGGAGAACGGCTATCACATCGTCCACATCGTACCGGCGGGCACATCGCAGCAGAACGCCTCCGCGCATTGATGCCGGAATGTCACGCCCGACCAAAATGGGGTGATTTGAGCCCTATTAACACTCTGTTCATGCTACGCCATGCAATGATTGGGTGGTGCCCTTGGACGGTACTTGGCGGGAAAGGTCTTTGCCCCTGAACCGTTTCCGGGCATCTCCGACCTACGAATAGCGCAGTCGACGTAGATGAGGACAGACGGAATTCATGATCGGAAGTAGCGTTGTTGTTTGGACGCGATCGTGGACCGTCCTGCTCGGTGGCCTTTTCTTTGGGTTGCTGACCACGGCATCGCCGGCGGCATTCGCGGCCGAATGCCCCGGCCATCCCGACGCACTCGGCACCTCCCGCACCCTCGTCGTCGATCCCCGCGAGCATCCGCGCATCGGCACCATGCAGTACCGCGAGACACTGCCATTGAAGGACCACGAGGTGGTGCTGACCTTCGACGACGGTCCGCTGCCGAAATATTCCAACCAGGTACTCCAAATCCTCGCCGACGAGTGCATCAAGGCGACCTTCTTCATCATCGGCGAGCAGGCCAAGGCGAACCCGGAAGGCGTACGCAAGCTGGTCGCGGCGGGCCATACCGTCGGCACCCACAGCATGACCCATCCGCTGACGATGGACCGGATGCCGCTCGACAAGGCCGAGGCCCAGATCAACGGCGGCATCGAGTGGACGTCGGCTGCGATGACGGACCCGTCCAAGCTCGCGCCGTTCTTCCGCATTCCCGGCCTGATGCGCGCCGACGGCGTGGAAAATCATCTGATCTCGCGCGGCATCCAGGTGTGGAGCGCCGACTTCCCGGCCGACGACTGGCGGCACGTCTCGCCCGATCGCGTCTACCAGCTCGCGATCCAGCGGCTGGAAGCCAAGGGCAAGGGCATCCTGCTGCTGCACGACATCCAGCCGCGCACCGTGGCGGCGCTGCCAAAGATCATTCGCGACCTCAAGGCGCGCGGCTATCGCATCGTGAATGTGGTGCCCGCAACCGCCGACCAGCCGGCAACACCGACGACATCAGTGGAGTGGCTGCTGCATCCGCCGACGGAGACCACGCCGATTGCGCGCTGGCCCGTCGTTCCGAATTTCGTGTTCGCGCAGACCGCCGCGATGCCTGCGCCCGGCCTCGCCGATCTCAACGCGCAGACAGCGCACGAGCACGTGGTGTTGCCGCACAAGACCATGGCGCAGGCGGATGTCGCGTCCACCTTGCCCGCACCCGGCCGCGATCTCTTTGCGATCCCCGAGGGCTCGGTCGAGGTGCTGCTGTCGACCACCCTGTCGCGGCGTGCCGCGACGCGACTGGCGATGGCGGCCGAGACGCCGCGTGCCGGCAAGGGCAAGGCCGGCAAGATCCAGGCGCAGCGAACGGCGCGTGCCGCACACGCCGCGCCGAAGCACGCGGCTCAAGCCAAGACTCAAGCCAAGACTCAGGCCAAGGGCACGGCGCCGCGCCCGACCCGCGTCGCCACCAGCGTGAAGAAGCGCGCCTAGATTACTGCCGCATGATGGCGGCGACGCAGAGCAGCACGATCAGCGCCAGGAAGAACAGGTCCATGTAGGACTTGATCTCGCCGTCGCGGCGCAGCCGCCCGACGTCGGCGACGATCTGCTTGCGCGTGTTGGTCCCGCCCGAACCGTCGTTGATCGGCGCCTGAAGCCGCCTGGTCTCGGCTTCGAGCTTCTCGATCTTCTGGAAGAAGTAGAACGCACGCAGCGTGGAGGCCGCGCGCATGCCGGTATAGACCAGCACGAGGATCGCCACGGCCGCCCGGTGCTCGTACTTCTCCATGTAGTTCAGGCTGAAATAGACCATCGCCAGGAACAGGAAATTGGTCAGGAAGCGGTAGACGAAGCTTAGAAAGACCATGCTGGCTCCAGGCGAGAGAGGTCGCGCGAGGTCCGTCTACGCCAATTTTGTTTCAACAAGGATACCATCGCCCGCACGCTGCCGCCTTTTAGCCACGCGCCGCCACAATGCAAGCGAGAGCCGCAGGCCGCCGCCCGTTCCACGCGCCCTCGGCCGCGGCTCGATGGAGATTCGAGGCAAGCTACGCTAGACTGCCGCCGCCGCTTACGCCTGAGGTCTGCCGATGCCGAAGAAGGGAATCACGGGCCACGACGACTGGGTTCTGACCGAAGCGCTCGCAACCGCCCTGGTCGCGCTGGAGCAGCTCGAGGCCAAGCACCGGCCGAGCGCGCATATGGACGACATCCGCAAGATGCTGTCGCACGGCAAGGAGCCGAGCGCGGTGAGCCTGCACCTGGCCCAGGCCAAATGCCGCCTATTCCCGGAGACGGATCCGCTGGAGATCTACAAGGAATACGGCATCGGCGAGGAATATGGCTAGGCGATCTGCCTGCCCCTCAGGCGGTCCCATCCGACGTCATTTCAACGGCTTGCCATCGATCCTTCAGGCTCAGGCTTCACCTGAGCCGCAAGAGGCGCGTGCATTCATCGAAATCACACCATGACCAATGGGCCGGGCCGGCTTCCTCCGGGATCGATTCAATTTGAGGCAATGGCTTAGCGGCATCGCGAGGTCTTTCTGCGAGCCTCCCGTCCGGACGCCGATGGGGGACAGGCATGGCCGGATCTTGCAGGGAGCAACGCGACACCGCCGCACGGCTTTGCCGGTGGATGATGGCTGCCGCCGCCCTCGCCGCCGCCGTGCTGAACGGCGCGCCGGCCCACGCCTTCCTGGTCCGCCCGGCGCTGTTCGCTGCGATCGGAAGCACCACCAAGGCGCCGAACGGATGGTTGCAGCTCTGCGCCAGCAATGCCGAGGAATGCAAACCGGCCGCCGACCAGGCGCGCGATGTGACGCTGACGCCGGACCTGCTCCAGCAGCTCTATGACATCAACAAATACGTCAACGACCGCGTCACCTGGACCAGCGATGACGAGCTCTACGGCACAAGCGAACGCTGGGCCTATCCGCTCGACCGCGGCGATTGCGAGGACATGGTCCTGCTCAAGCGGCGGATGCTGGCCAAGGCCGGCTGGCCGATTGGCGCCCTGCTGATCACCGTCGTCGAGGAGCGCGGCCAAGAGAGACAAGGAGCGAAGACGCGTCACGCGGTGCTGACCGTCCGGTCCGACCGCGGCGAAATGATCCTCGACAACCAGACCCCGGAAATCCTGTTCTGGTACGAGACCAGCTATCGCTATCTGTCACGGCAGAGCGCTGATGACCCGAATGTCTGGGTGTCCTATGGCACCGGACAGGCCAAGCCGGCGATCGCGGTGGCGGCGACGCCGCTTCCCGTATCCAGCGCCTCGCCTTTGGAGCTGCCTCCCCCTCTGGGGATCAAGCCTTAGCCCTTTTCGGGGCGCCGAAGCCGCGGCTCCTGCCGTGCACGAAGCTGCTCTTCGTACTTCAGCTTCTCCAGTAACATGTCAGTAACAAGACGTCGCAATTGGGCGTTTTCCAGCTCGAGCTGCTTGATGAGCTGCTCGGAGCCGACCCTGTGCCGGGACGGCGAGCCGCCATTGACCCCGTCGTCCGGTTCGTCGGCCGTCTCCGGCGCTGGAGATCGGAGCATCTTCTTCCAGCGGTGGTAGGTCATGACGCTCACGCCGAGCGCCTTCGATATCTCGCGCTGGGTCTTGCCCTTGGCTGCGAGCTGATCCGCCTGGGCGAGCTTGTCCGATATTTCCTGCGAATCATGCCGCCTGCCGACCATCGCCACCCTCTTCAACCAATGTCCCTAACCACCCTAGTAAGCGCGGCGAGCCAACCTTTTCAATATGGTTATGAAGAGTTGGGCTGCGGCTGATCGGCATCGAACACGGCTTCGTGGCCTCGAGCAACACCAGGGGCGGTACAGCAACGAATGGCCAAGCACGGAAACGGATCGTCTGAGGTTGACCGGCGTTCCGGGGAAGCCCGCGGACGCAGCGCAAAATCAGCCCAATGTTTTTCAGCCAATGTCGTGTGGTGCGCTCGGAGGGCGGTCGCGTTCCCTGCGACTTCAATGGCTTATTCCACGAACCGGTCCTGCAGGCGGACGTGCCGATAAATAAGACAATTCAATAACTTGATCGGATCCAAGTCGTCGAGGCACCAACCGTCACGGCGGCCTGTGGCGACAATGCGGCCTGACGCGCTCGCCGGATCATCCCGACCTGGCGTGCGCAAAAATCTGCCGGGAGCCTGAGACCTTGCTGAGGCCCCGCCTCGAATCGCACCAGGTTCCTTAAAATGATGTTGCGGAACAAGATGATATTGCGAATATCCGGCTCGCCTTGACGACGCGGAGCGGCGCTAGTTCTGGTTGAAGGTCAGCATTTGTTCGTGCAGCCGTGATACGCGGACGCTACTATCAATCTTCAATCCAGAAATGCAGGCATGTTTGATTTTCTCAAATCGGTAATCGGCATCGGCAAGCCGGCGGGCGTGCCTGCCACCGAAGCCGACAACGCCACGGCCCGGGAGATCGTGATCGACCTCAAGCGGCTGGAGACGATCAGCCCGGACCTCGCCAAGCGCGCCATCGCCTATGTCTTGACGGGCGAAGCCAGTTCCGTGCTGCTTGAGCTCGAACAACAGGCAAATGCCGTCAACGCCGCTCTCAACCAATACCAGCACACGCCCGCGGCTCAGGCCGCGCAGCAGAAGGCAATTGCAGCCCGCGACAATGTTCTCAAGCGGCAACATGGACCCGAAGCGACGTGGATACGGCGCTACCTCGAGGTGCTCACGCAGCCTCACAAGGGCTCTCGCTACGGTGTCTTCGCCCATAAAGGGCCGAGCCCGTTGTGGCTTCGGGGCTTTTTTGCCCAGGGCCAACTCGGCCTGCATACGCGGCAAAAGCCAGCAACCGATCTCACGACAGTGCTGAGCTGGCGCGATACCGACGACAGTGCAACCGTGCTCGCGTTAGACCTGCTCGTTCTGGAGAAGACCCACCAATATTATCTTGGTCATCGCGACCTCGGATCACAGTTCGATTTCGAACATGGCCTGCTGGCGGAGAAGCCGGCGGTCATCGAGTCCTTTGCGAAATACGACCGTCCGAGCCAGGCCATTGTCATTCATGTTCTGAAGCAGTTCGGCGTGCTCAGAGACGACTATTTTCAGCTCGTCTACCAGCAATATTTGTTGTCCCCCAGCAAAGCCGTTCGTGAGGCAGCCCAGAACGCGCTGCTCGCCGCATCGCCCGAGACTCTGGCCGCCAGCGTGATGCAGACTCTGGCCGACGGCAATCCGACGGCGCGCGCGCAAGCCGCGCAGATCCTGCCGATGGTTATGGGCGAACGGGCACGACCATTACTCGAGAACCATCTCGCCAACGAAACCTCCAAGAACGTCCGCAAGGTCATCGAGCTCGGGCTCGGATCGTCATTCGTCAGCGCTGAAGCCGCCCAGACCGTGCGCACATTGCAGGGCGACGGCGCCGAAGGCTATCTCGCCGCTGACGGCACCGAAGTGCTCGCGCCGCCAGCTGCCGCGTTGCCGCCACCGACGCCGCTGTCCGACGACGTCAAGGCCGGGTACTACGCTTTGCTCGACAAGGCCCACGCCAATTCCATGAAGCATTACGAGCGACAAAAAGCGTATTACGAACAAGCCACGGCCGAGCAACGGAAATCCTGGTCAAAATCGGCTCTTCCAGTACCGCCTCAACCGGTCGACCGCGCCATCGCCGACCGATACTGCGCCTTCCTGGCGTCGAACGATCCGATCAATGAAACCGCAATCACCGCGATCGGGGTCGTCGGCCCCTTCGCACCCTACAACCCCGAGGCCGCGGCCGATCCGCCGTTCAGCAATCCGGACCTGACGCTGTGGCACCTGTGCCGCGCGAGGACAATTGAAACCTACCGGGCCAGCAATGCGCATTGGTACCTCGGGAACTTGCTGAATGGCCACGGAGCGATTCCGGCCGCCATTCATGCACGACTGACCAACGGCCTCGATCTGCGCTCGGTGACGGCGTTGATGCAGAAGGATCTGGAGCCCAACGAACTGGCGAAGCACGCGCTGAACGCCGGCCTTTCCGAAGACCTAGCTCCGGAAACGATCTGGCCCTATCTGGCGGCTCACTTCGATGTGCTTGACCAGGCGTTGGGGCAAGTAGCGGCAACGGATTTTCACGATCCGCCGGTGCAGAACGCCCTGGGCGTGCTTCGCGTGTTTCCGAAACTGCCAGCGCGCTATTTCAACACCGTCCTGACTCACGCGCTGTCGTCCAAGAAATCCTTCAACAAGCCCGCCCGTGGCTTGCTGCTGGAGGTCGACGGCATCGAGCAACGTCTGCTGCCGTTCCTTTCCGACAGCAAACAGGACATCCGTTCTGGTGTCGCCGAGATGCTCGGGGCCGTCGGCGCCGAGAGCGCCATCGGACCCATGCAGAAAGCACTCGGCAAGGAGAAGTCCGAACTGGTGCGGGCTGCCCTCCTCGGCGCGCTGCGACGGCTCAATGTCGACATCTCCGGCTACGTCTCGCCGGAGATCCTAATCAAGGACGCGGCCTCCGGTTTGAAAGGCAAGAAGGCCAAGGATATCGGCTGGTTTCCGCTCGACACCCTCCCCGCCCTCACCTGGGCGAGCGGCGGCGCAGTTCCGGCAGACGTGCCACGCTGGTGGATCGCGCTCGCGGGAAAGCTCGCGCAACCCGCCGGCAACGCGCTGTTCTCGCTCTGGCTCGATCAGCTCGCGCCCGAAAGCGCCGAGGCGCTCGGCCGCCACATCCTCGGTAGCTTCCTGCGCTATGACGCAGCGCATTGCTCCGAAGACGACGCCAATGCCCACGCCAAGGCCCACGCCCAGCAGCGCTACGAGCAATATCAGGACTATGCCAAGCGCTGGAACAACGAGTTCTACCGCTCCTATACATATGAGAAGGCGTTTGCCGATCTGCGCGCAGAAAAACTTGGGACCTATCTCAACAATGCCCAGGCCGATCGTGGCATCCTTGGGCTAGCGACGCGCGCGGAAGGCACCTTCGCGGTGCAGATGGTCCGCACCTATATGCGCGACCACTACAGGAGGACTGCGCAGGTCAAGGCGCTCGCGGAATATCTGAGCGGCCATACGTCGTCGGCCGCGCTCCAGATGCTGCTGTCGGTCGCCCGCCGCCATCGCACCAACGCGGTGCAGGTGCTGGCGCAATCGCTGGTCGAACGCCTTGCCGACGAACGGGACTGGACCACCGACGAACTGGCCGACCGCACCATCCCGACGGCAGGTCTCGACGAGCGCGCCATTCTCGACCTTGAAATCGGCAGCCGCCTCTATCAGGCCAAGCTTGATGCCGAAGACGTGCTGACGCTCTACAATCCTGACGGCAAGGTGGTGAAGAGCCTGCCCCAGGTCAGCGACGGGCCGGACAAGGAAAGCGCCGCGGAAGCCAAGAAGGCCCTCGCGAACGCCAAGAAGGAATTGAAGCAGGTTCACGAATTCCAGGCCAAGCGGCTGTACGAAGCGCTCTGCGTCGGACGCCGCTGGCAGCTTGCCGATTGGCAACGCTTCCTGCTCGAGCACCCGATCGTCGGACGCCTGGTGCAGCGCCTGATCTGGCTTGGCCTCGACGCGCAAGGCGACATCGTCACCTCGTTCCGGCCGCTCGAAGACCTGTCCCTGACCGACAGCAGCGACAATGCGGTCGATCCTGCCTCCTTCGCCACGGTCCAACTGGCGCATCGTTCACTGCTGACGGCCGAACAAAGCGAAAGCTGGAAACAGCACTTCGCGGACTACAAGGTTGAGCCGCTGTTCAACCAGTTGGATCGCCCGGTGCTGGCAAGCGCAGTCGGAGGCTCCATCGACGATCGGGCCGGATTCATCATCGAAGCGTTCAAGCTGCGCAGCGCGGCGCAAAAGCTGGGCTATGACCGCGCGCAGGCCGAAGACGGCGGCTGGTTCACGCAATACATCAAGCCGTTCGCCGGCATCGCGATCAACGCCGTGATCGAGTTCACAGGGTCGCCGCTTCCGGAAGAGAATCGTGCGGTGGCGCTGGTCGCGGCCAAATTCGTGCGTGCGCGCAAGGGGCAGCGGTCGAGCTACGGCGCGCAGCTGGCGCTCAACGAGGTACCGCCCGTGCTGTTGAGCGAAGTCTGGAACGACCTTCATCAGATTGCGGCCGCCGGCAGCGGCTTTGCCGCCGACTGGCGCAACAAGGTGGCCTGGTAATGGAACAACGAAATGCCCTGCAGCTTCGCCCCAGCGCCGAAGCCCGCTTCGCCGACGAGCTCTCGGCGCTGAAGGCGGCCGATCAGGGCCGGCGGCCGCCGGGATGGGCACTGTCCGCGCGCGCGGTCCGCAGTTTCATCCTTGGCGACAGCAAGCTCTCCATTCGCCGCAAGTTCTATGGCGACGACGCGCTGGTCGAACGCGCTTTGGTCGCCTTGATGAGCGAGCAAGGCCTGATGCTGGTGGGTGAGCCCGGCACCGCCAAATCGATGCTATCGGAATTGCTGGCCGCAGCGATCAGCGGCTCCTCCATGCTGGTGGTGCAAGGATCGACCGGCGTCACCGAGGACCACGTCCGCTACGGCTGGAACTATGCGCTGCTGATCGCCGAGGGCCCGACCCCGCGCGCGCTTGTCCCCTCGCCGGTAATGGAAGCGATGCGGCTTGGCCGTGTCGTGCGCATCGAGGAGCTGACGCGTTGTCCGCCCGAGATTCAGGATGTCCTAATCTCCGTGCTGTCGGAAAAGGTGATGGCGATACCCGAGCTCGGCGAGAGCGCCAGTGTCTATGCTGCGCCGGGCTTCTCGGTGATCGGTACCGCCAATCTCCGCGACCGGGGTGTGCATGAAATGTCGAGCGCGCTCAAACGCCGTTTCAACTTTGAAACCGTGCTTCCGCTGACTGACCCCGCCCTGGAATTGGAGTTGATCCGCCAGGAAGTCGACAAGCGGCTCGGCCGTGCCGACATTTCGGTGAACTTCCCCGACGAGGTCACCGATCTTCTCGTCACGACCTTCCAGGATTTGCGCCGGGGCCAGACCAGGGACCAGGTGCCGCTGTCAAAACCGTCGGCCGTGATGTCGACCGCGGAGGCCGTGAACATCGCCCACGCCGCCGCGCTCGAGGCGGCGTTTCTCGGCAATGGCGACGTCGGCGGCGCTCATATCGGGCGCCAGTTGCAGGGCGTCATTGTCAAAGACAATGCGGACGACGTGAAGAAGGTTCGCGCTTATGTCGACCACATCGTCAAGGAACGCGCCCGCCGCAGCAAGGTGTGGTCGGATTTTCTCAGCGCGGTGAAGGCGATGAAAGACGAGCGCTGAGGCTCACGGCATGAGCGTACTTGATCCGGCCGCAATCGCCGGCCGCCTGTTTGACACCGAACGTAAGCTTTACTTTTTCCCGATCCGTCATCACTCGCCCGCCTGCGCGCTGCATCTGCGCGACGCGCTGCGCGCCATCCGTCCCGCCGCAGTACTGATCGAGGGGCCGGTCGATTTCGAGCCGCTGATCGACGAGTTGCTAGCACCCGGCGTCGTGCCACCGGTGGCCATGGTAGCGCTGCCGGGCAGCGAGGCGCGAGCCGGCAAAGGCCGCAGCGGCACCACCTATTATCCGATTTGCAGCCATTCGCCTGAATATGTCGCGATCCAGGAAGCCCGCCAACTCGGTGCCGCCATCCGCTTCATCGACCTGCCATCCCGCCATCCCGCCATGCTGTCGGACGGTCGCGACAAGGACCAGCCGCTGCTACCGATGCGGGAGACCATCTTCGATCGCGGCGCCTATGTGCAGACAATGTGCGCGCGAACCGGCTTCCGCGATGGCCTGGCGTTATGGGACGGGCTGTTCGAGGCACGCGCCCGCAGCACCGACTGGCGCAGCTTCTTTGCGAGCGTCGGGGCCTATTGCGCGTCGTTGCGCGCCGCGTCTCACACGGATGAGTTGCTGGCCGACGGGACGCAGGCGCGCGAAGCCATGATGCGCGGCTGCATCCATGGTGCGATCGCAACGGCATCGGGACCCATCGCCGTCGTGACCGGCGGCTTTCACACACCAGCGTTGATCGACGCGCAACCGGAAACGTCACAGCCGGACGGGACCAACAGCCGCTCCGATGCATGGCTCATCCGCTACGACTTTCGTGCGCTCGACCGGCTGAACGGCTACGGCGCCGGTCTTCCGCTGCCCGGCTTCTACGAACGCGTCTGGGAGCGCCTGATCGGCGCGAATGGCGAGGCCGAGAGCTCGCTGACCGAGGAGATCCTGACGAGCTTTCGCGCCCATCTGATCGCGAACGAACCGGCGCTGGCGTTCCCGTTCCCGACCCTGCGCGCCATGGTCGAAACGGCAAGGCGTCTTGCCGATCTGCGCGAACTGTCCGAGCCCGGGCGCACCGAGCTGTTCGACGCGGTGCAATCGTCGGCCATCAAGGAGGAGATCGAACTCGGCAGTCATCCGCTGCTGGCCGCCTTCACCACATTTCTCGGTGGCGACCGGCTGGGAGACCTGCCTCCCGGCAGCCGGCTGCCGCCGCTGATCCAGCGCGCGCGCGGCGAAGCCAGAGCGCACGGCCTGTCTCTCGAAGACGCCGTGCCCAAGACACGCGAGCTCGATATCTATCGCAAGCCACGGCATACCCAGGCCAGCCGGTTTCTGCACGCGATGCGGCTGGTGGCGCCCGCCTTCGCCCAGCGCGTTAAGGGCCCCGACAGGGTCCATGGCTTTCGCGCCGATACCTTGATGGAGACCTGGACCTACGCCTGGTCCCCCGTAGTCGAGGCATCCCTGATCGAGCGGGCAGCCGACGGTGAAACCGTGCAAGACGTCGCCGCCGCGATCCTGATCCGGCGTCTCGCCGATCTCGAAAAAGAGGGCCAGAGCAACAACACCGAGGCGGCGTTCAACCTGCTCAGCACTGCCTTCGATGCCGGGATCGGCGGCGCCGCCGATACGCTGATGGCCGCCGTCAGCGCCGCGGTCGGCGCCGATACCAATCTCTTGCGCCTGACCAATGCCCTGGTCATAGGCGAGGGCCTCGATGGCCGGGCGAAGGCCATGCACTCCGACGCGACCGTCCGGGCATTTGCATCCCTGCTCACGCCCCTGCTCGATCGGCTGGCGCGCCGCATCGCCGAGCTGCTGCCCGACCTTGCCGCCGTCGATGCCGACCATGTTGGCGAAGCAACGCAGTGCCTTGCGGCCCTGGTCGAGGCGATGGCCGATCCCGATCCGCCGTTTCCGACGCAACCGCTTCGCGATGCCCTTGCGCAGCTCCTGAGCGCGCAGCTCGATCCGCAACTGACCGGCGCCGTGATCGCGGTTGCCGCCTCGATCGGGCAGATCGATGAAACCGAAGCGGGTCGACGCCTGTCGGCCGCGCTGGCAGGCGCATTCGAACGCCCCGGCGAGGCCATCCGCACGCTGTCGGGAGTGATGGCACTTGCGCCGCAGCTGTTCGTCAATGACAGCGGCGTCATCGCGGCCGTCGACGATCTGTTCGGTGCCGTGGACGACCAGGGCTTCCTCGCGCTGCTGCCGCAACTGCGCATGGCGTTCGCCGAACTCAGTCCACATGAGACCGATCGTGTGGCCGCCGTCGTCGCAGCTGCGCACCGCGCCGGCGACGACGACATCGCCGTGCTGCAGCAGGTCCCGGATGCTCGCGTGCTGTCGGATCACCTCGCACTCAGCGAACGGCTGCGCAACCGGTGGCGCGAGGACGGTCTGGCGCAGTGGCTGGAGCAGGCGCCATGACGTCGCCAAACGACGGGACGACGCGATTATCAGCGGAGCAGACACGCCGCCTGCTGCGCTGGCGCATGGCGCTGGGGCGCTACGCCGACAACCGGCTCAGCATTTCGGGCCTCTCGGCCGAAGATCTGCGGCGCGATCAATTGCTCGAGCGCATCTATGCCGAACGCGGACGCCAGCGCGGCCTGCGCATGGGCAGCGGCCGCAAAGGCTCGCTCGATCCGAGCCAGATCACCATTCCCGACTGGCTCACCGACAGCCGCCGCCTGTTTCCGGGCTCGGTATTCGAGACCATTCAGGGCCATGCGCTGAATGATCTCGGGCTCGCCGGTCTGTTCGCCGATCCGGCCGCGCTCGAGAAGTTGCAGCCCAATCTCGACCTGATGAAGGTGCTGCTCGCATTCAAGGGAAAGGCGGACAGGAACCTGGTCGATGCGATCCGCCGGGTCGTCGATGTCGTGGTCGAAGAGTTGAAGCGGAAACTGAAGGCGGAGATGGACCGCGCTCTGTCGGGCCGGCGCGATCGGTTTCGCCGCGGCAAGCTGCGATCAGCCGCTAATCTCGATCTCCGCCGCACCATCCGCGACAATCTGCGCCATTTTGATCCCGAGCGTAACGCCGTCATCGCCGAGCGGCTGCATTTCGTGTCCCGGCAGAAGCGCCGCATGCCGTGGACGATCATCCTGTGCGTCGATCAGAGCGGGTCGATGCTGAATTCGCTTATCCACGCCACCGTGATGGCCTCGATCCTTGCAGGCCTGCCGGCCGTCGACGTGCGCTTCGTCGCCTTCGATACCTCGATCGTCGACATGTCCGACAAGCTTGCCGATCCGGTCGACCTGCTGCTCTCGGTCCAGCTCGGCGGCGGCACCGACATCGCGCGCGCAATGACCTATTGCGAGAGCCTCGTCGTCAATCCGAGCCGCACCGTCATCGCGCTGATCAGCGATTTCGAGGAAGGCGGCTCGCTCGCCGAGCTGCTGCGCTGCGTGCGCCGCCTGGCGGAAGCTCGCACCAAGCTGATTGGCTTGGCCGCGCTCGACACCGACGGCACAGCCGTCTTCAATCGCACCGCCGCCGAGAAATTAGCAGGCCTTGGCATGCATGTCGCGGCGATGACGCCCGACCGCTTCGCCGAATGGCTGGTCGGCGTCATGGACTGAGGCCTGGCACAATCATGTCCGCGCTCATCCCGCTCTATGCCGAGATCGACGATGCCACCCTGGAGGCGACGGCGTCCAAAGGCATCGTTCGCCGCGCGGGTGCCGACGCGGTCAATGTGCAGTTCGAAAAGATCGGCGCCGATGAGATCGTCGGCCGCATCGAAGACGCCACGGTGCGGCTCGACGACAAGGGCCTCGGCAAGGCACGCTGCACGTGCCCGGCCGCGACCGTCTGCCGGCACAAGATCGCCGTCGTGCTGGCGCTGCGCGCCAGGGCCGGCGAATCTCAGGCCGCCGCACCGGTGGTCGAGACGGATTGGCCGGCCCGGCTCGCGACGTTCGATCGCAAAACCCTCCAGAGCGCAGTCGGCAAGACCGGACTGCGCGAAGCCATCAGGCTGCTGGCCCTCGCCGAACTTGCGACGATCGAGCCCAGCCGGGCCTCGCTCAGGGTCGTGGTGCGATCGAATGCCGAGGAGATCGAGATCGTGATTCCCGGCCAGGGCGGTTTTGGCGCGATCGCATCCGCCCTGCCCGAGCGCCGCCGGCCGGCCGGCCACGCCGCTGCCATCCTCGCAGCGCGCCAGCATTTCGGCCACGAGGCGATCGAGCTCGACGATGCAGAAGCCGTCGCCGATCAGGGCGGATTCGTTCTGGATGGCCCGTTGCTCGCCGCCATGCGGGACGCAGTCTGCCGTGCCTACGCGCAGGGGTTTGCAGTCCCCTCTCGCGCGCTCGAAGAGCGGCTGACCTTGCTTGCGGTGTCTGGCCGCGCCGAGGCTATGCCGCGTCTTTCCGCGAGCCTGCGGCGCATTGCCGAGGGGCTCGACCAGCGGCGGTCCCGCAACGTCAACCACGACCCGGTGGAATTGCTGCGTGAGATCGCATCAGCCCATGCGCTGCTCTATGCGATGTCGCAGACCGGGGATGAGGCGCGGTTGCGCCGGCTTGCTGGCAAGGCGCGCGCCGAATACGAGCCGGTCGGCGATTTTGACCTGATCGGGCTTGGCGCGACCCTGTTCGAGACAATCACGGGTGCGGTTGGTGTGACCAGCCATTTCGTCGAACCGGCGACAGGGCAGCGCTTCACGGCCACGTTGGCCAGGGCCACGACCCACGACACACGCTTTGACCCGCGCGCGGCCTATCAGACCCAGGCGATCTGGGGCCACACACTGGCCCGGCTGTCGTCGGCGACTTTCCGCCTGTCCGGCGCGCAGGCGTCTTCCACCGGCCGGCTCTCGCTGTCGCAGACAAGCCGCGCCGAGACGGTCCAGCCATTTCGACCAAACCGCGACGCGATTGCGGCTTGGGCTCAGGATCACACGAGTCCGCTTGCCGGTCTCGCTTACGTGTCCTGGCCGATGCTTGCCGACCATCTCGCCCGGCAGTTCGCACCTTCGCTCGATGCGCCGCCGCTGTCGGCACAGCCCGTCGTGCTGCTGCCGAGCCGAGTAGCGCCGGTGGCCTTTGACGATCTGACGCAGCGGCTGCGCTGGCCGCTGATGGACGCAGGCGGCGCCTGGATCTCGCTCACGCTCGATCATGACGACGAGGGACGCGGCCTTGGCGCCAGCCGCATCGTGGCTCTCGAGGCTGCGATCGGCGATGGCGGCACCAAGCGGCCATTTGCTATCGTCGCGCTGGCCCGGCCCGAGGCTGGAAAGATGACGCTGGAGCCGATGGCGCTCTGGGGAGACCAGCAGACCTCGCTCGATTTCCCTGAGCGCGCTCCTGTGACGACCGACGTGGTCTCGCGCATCATGGCGGGCCTGCGCAGGAAAGTGGTCCAGTTCGCTCCACCGCCGCCCGCAGACGTCACGGTGCGCCAGACGACTCAGTTGCTGCAAACCGGCGTCGATGCGTTGATCAGCTTCGCGGAAGCCGGTCTCCATGCCTCGGCCCAACAGAAGCTGCTGGCTCCGCTGGCACAGACCTATCAGCTTGCTTCGCTAAATCCCCTGGCCCAGCTCTTTTTGCGCACCCTCGCCAGCCGCGAAGGCGACGTCCCCCCCGCGGCCCTGGCCTCGGCCCAGGGATTGTTCACGCTGCAAAACCTCACCGGCCGCCTTCAGGTCTGGACCTGATCAGCGCGACAAGCAGGGCCGCGACAAAGCCGCGGTCATGCTCAAAAAAAGCGTAGGATTTCAGTGCCACATTTGGGTGGTGCGCTCGGAGGGACTCGAACCCCCACGGTGTTACCCACTGCCACCTCAAGGCAGCGCGTCTACCAGTTCCGCCACGAGCGCAAGAAGATACCGGCCTGAGGTCGTTGGCTGGCCGGATCAGCGGCCGCCGATCTAACAAATCCATCAGGGGGATACAAGCCTGCAAAGACCCTGAATTCCACAAGCTTGGCGTGAAACTCACGTCTTGGCCCGAATTGGCCCTATCGGGTCCCCCTACCGCGTGCCCGGGCCGCTACCGCGTGCCGGGCGTCCGCGGCAGCATTTGTTTGACCTCGACCGCGATCCGGTTGCGGTCGACCAGCACGACGCCGGAGGCGACCGGCAGATTGTTGGCGAGAACCTTGACCTCGTCGGCCTCGGTTGCATCCAGCTCGATGATGGCGCCGCGGGAAAGACGTAATACTTGATGGATCGGCATGGTGGTCGTCCCGAGGACGACCATGAGATCCACGGTGACTTTATCGAGTGTGGGCACTGTCAGGACCACCGCAACTGGAGACTCAACGCCAAGAACTTGGCATTTGCGCCTGCAATCATCACCACGTTATGGTTAGCCAATGGTTAATTCGCCGCAAAACCCCCGCCAAAACCTCGATTTGACGTCGTTTTCCGCCACCAGCGGCGCGGCCGTCGAGTGGCGAATCTCGGATGCGCCCGTGCCCTATCCCGACGCCGTGGCAGCTATGGAGGCCCGGGTCGCCGCGATCGCGGCGGGCGAAGCGTCCGAGCTGGTCTGGCTGCTCGAGCACCCCCCGCTCTATACCTCCGGGACCTCGGGCAAGGAGACCGACCTGCTTGACCCCCGCTTTCCGATCTTCGCGACCGGGCGCGGCGGCCAGCTCACCTATCACGGGCCCGGCCAGCGGGTGGCCTACATCATGCTCGATCTCAAGCGCCGCCGGCCTGACGTGCGGGCCTATGTCGCCAGCCTGGAGGAACTGATCCTGAAGACGCTCGCCGCTTTCAACGTCCGCGGCGAGCGGCGCGAGGACCGGGTCGGTGTCTGGGTGAAGCGCCCGGACAAGGGGCTAGACCACGAGGACAAGATCGCCGCGATCGGCGTGCGGCTGAAGCGCTGGGTCTCGTTTCATGGCATCTCGCTCAATGTCGAGCCGGAGCTGGAGCACTTTGCCGGCATCGTTCCCTGCGGCGTCGCCGATCCCCGCTACGGCGTCACCTCGCTGGTCGATCTCGGCCAGCTCGTGACCTTGGAAGATGTTGACGTCGCGCTCCGGCAAGCCTTTGAAGAGCTGTTCGGGCCGACTCGCGCGCTGCTGCCGGAAGCGGTCTAACGCATTTCTGTTGGAGACACGCCGATCGCGTTCGCGATGAGCGCGGAATCGGTTACGCTCGTGTCAGGCGGCGCCCACGCCTCCCCCCTCCGCCGGGAAAGCAGACTTCATGTCGGGCGTTGCGACCATCGGACCAACTGTTCGAGCGCTGAGCATAAGGAGGGATTGCGTTTCAGCTCGCACCAGGAGGTTCTGACGATGAAACTGTCTGCACCGATCTATCATCTGAAGCGCAAAGCCAAGCGCCTGTCCCGCGAGGAAGGCATTCCGCTCCACGACGCGCTGGACCGCATCGCCACGACGGAAGGGTTTTCCGCCTGGAGCATGCTGGCCGCGAAAGCTGCGGCGGCGGCACCGGCAAACAAGCTGTTTCCGCAACTCAAGCCGGGCGATCTGGTGCTGGTCGGGGCACGACCCGGCCAGGGCAAGACGCTGATGAGCCTCGAACTCGCCGTCGAGGCGATGAAATCAGGCCATCGTGCCGCGTTCTTCTCGCTCGAATACACGGAGAAGGACGTGCTCGATCGCTTGCGCGCGATCGGCGCGGAGCCCGCGCAGTTCGACAAACTATTCGAGGTCGATTGCTCCGACGCCATCAGCGCCGACTACGTCGTCAAGCAGATGGCCATGGCTCCGCTGGGCACGGTCGTGGTGATCGACTATCTGCAACTGCTGGACCAGCGCCGGGAAAACCCCGACCTGACTGTTCAGGTGCGTTCGCTAAAATCCTTCGCGCGCGACAAGGGGCTGATCGTCGTGTTCATCGCGCAGATCGACCGGTCCTACGATTCCGCGGTCAAGCCCTGCCCTGATCTCAACGATGTCAGGCTGCCGAACCCGCTGGACCTGAAGCTGTTCGACAAGACCTGCTTCATCAACAACGCGGAGGTGCAGTTCCGCGCCGCAAGCTGATGATCGGGCCGCGGGTGAGATCGCTCACCCGCGGCTTGCGACCTCACGCCGCCTTCAGCGACATTTCGAGCTTGCCGGCGATGTAGCGGCGCTCCTGGGTCAGGCCGCCGAAGCCGTAAGCATCACCCTTGACCTCGTCGACATGCAAATAGGTCTCGGGATGCAGCGGGCCGAGAATCTCAGCCATGCGTGTGAACATCGCGGCGAGATAGGCCGCCTTCTCGTCCTTGGTGTTGGTGCCTTCCGTGATGTGGATGTCGATCCAGTAGCTGGCGAGCTTCTCGTCGGCGAGCGACTTGCCGCCGGCGAACCAGTCGCCCGCATCGACGGACTTGGCGATGATGGCGGTGACCTTGGGATCCTTGTGCAGGATTGTTGCGGTGAGCTCGGACACGGCGCGCGCGATGTCGGCCTTGAGCGACGGCGACTGGCGGGACGAGGTGTAGGACACGGTGATCAGGGGCATGGTCGTTCTCCTCAAGATGCTGCGCGGTTTGCGCGGCGTTGGTGAGAAACTAGACCTTCCACCGTCATTTTGGTATCTTATCTAAGATGATACAAGTGATAACGGATTATAATGACAGCCACGCTCGACATCGCCACCGTCCAAGCCTTTCTCCTGGTCGCGGACCTCCAGAGCTTTACCCGCGCCGCCGAAGCGCTCGGCACGACACAGGCCGCCGTCAGCCTCAAGCTGCAACGGCTGGAAACGCTGCTGGGCAAACGCCTCGTCGAGCGCTCGCCGCGCGCAGTCCGCCTCACCACCGAGGGCGCGAGCTTCCTCGATCGCGCCCGCGCGCTAATGGCGGCGCATGACCGCGCGCTGTCGGGCGAGGCTCGGCCTGAGCAATCGCTCTCGCTCGGCATCTCCGATCACGCCGCGGGCCCCGAACTGGTGCCGCTGCTCGAACGGCTGCATGCGATGTCAGCGAATCTCACCCTCGCCGTCACCATCGGCTTCTCGCGCGAGATGCAGGATGCCTATGACGCGGGCGAGCTCGACGCCGTGATCGTCCGCCAGGAAGGCAGCCGCCGCGGTGGCGAGAAACTGACGGAGGACGAGTTCGGCTGGTTCGCGTCGCGACGCTTCACCCTGCCGAAGGGCGAAGCTCTGCCGCTGGCGACCCTCGCCCCGCCCTGCGGCGTCCGCGCCATCGCCGTGCGCGCGCTCGACAAGGCCGGCATCGCCTGGCGCGAGCGCTTTGTCGGCGGTGGCGTGACGGCGGTGGTCGCGGCCGCTCTTGCGGGACTTGCGATCGCGCCGCTGGCACGGAGGATCGCGCCTCCCGGCCTGGTCGACATCGGGCCCGCGCACAAGCTGCCAAAGCTCGGCAGCTCGAAGGTGATGCTGCATTCGAAGGTCAGCGATCCCGCCAAGCTCGCGGCGCTGCGTGCGGTGGCGGCAACGTTCCGCAGTGGGGCCGCCGCCTGAGAGTCCTCACAAGATCGCCTCGAACGCGCTGCGCAGCGTCTCGTGCCGAAACACAAAACCACGGCTCAGCGCCTTGTTCGGCAGCACACGCTGACCGCCGAGCAGAAGCTCGTCGGCAAAGCCGCCGCCGATCCGGCGGAGCAGACCGCCGGGGATACGGAACACTGCGGGCCGATGCAGCCGACGACCGAGCTCCTCGGTGAACTTGGCGTTGGTGACGGGGATCGGCGCGGTGGCGTTGACGGGCCCGGTCAAATCGGGCGTTGCCACCACGTAAGCGATCAGCCGGATCAGGTCGTCGCGCTCGATCCAGGACATCCATTGCCGCCCGGTGCCGATGGGACCACCGAGCCCGAACTCGAACGGCGTCAGCAGGCGCGTGATGAAGCCGCCTTCCGTGCCGAGCACGAGGCCGATCCGCAAGTTAACGACGCGCACGCCAAGCTCCTCCGCCGGCCGCGCCGCCTTCTCCCAGGCCGCGCACAGCTCGTGGCTGAAGCAGGCATGGGACTTCGCCGACTCCGTCAGCACCTGGTCGGCCCACAGGCCATACCAGCCGATCGCGGAGCCGCTGACGAGCACCTCGGGCTTGCGTTCGAGCCGCGCGATCAACTTCACCACATCGCCGGTCATGTCGAGGCGAGAACCGATGATCCTGGCGCGCTTGGCCTCAGTCCACAGGCCGTTGCCGATCGGCTCGCCGGCGAGGTTGACGATGGCGTCGATATGCATGTCGGAGCCGAGCTGATCGAGGCTGGTGATCAGCGTCACCGGCGGCGGCAGCATCTCGGCCTTTGCGGGATTGCGAATCAACGCGATGACGTTGTGCCCTGCGCCAGCAAGGCTTGCCGCCAGGCGGCTGCCGATGAAGCCGGTGGCGCCTGTGATCAGCACGGTCTTGCGGCCGGGCAGTTTTTCGACGAGCCCTGCTGCAGGCACACTCTTCATGCGGCCGAGCCGGCGCATCGCGGCAAAATCCCTGACGCCGCAGAGTGCCGCTCCAACCGCGCAGGCGGTCGCGGCGATGCTGAGCAGGCCCTGATAGACCACGCTCACGCCGAACGGCCGCATCGCCCAGTCGATCAGCACCGGCAACAGCAGCACCAGGATGGCACCGTAGTTGATCGCGAGCAGCGTGTGATTGATCCGCTCGCTCGGCGGCAGTTTCCGGCTCAGATCCTCCTCGACGAAATCCATCAGCGTGATGACGACCTCGGCGACCAGCACTGCGACGACCAGCATCGCCAGCAGGCCGTAGACCTCCAACCAGCCGAGCAACAGGAACAGCAGCGCATAGAGCATGTTGCGAATGCCGTGCAGCTTGAGCTCGAACCGCTGCGACGGCCGCCAGGCCAGGCGCTCGGTGAATTCGTGATGATAGAAGGTGTCGAACACGCCCATCACGATCTGGATGGCGATGAGCGTCCACAACAGCGGCGTCATGATACGGCCTCCCTGAACAATGCAGACTGGTGGATCAGCGTGCCGTAACGCGGATGAACGACATCGAGGGTGAAGCGGAACGTGCCCTCGCCGAGATCTGTGTGCGTCACGGTGAGATCGCCCGGCGTGAGCCATTGCGGCAGCGGGATCCAGAAGCTTCCCAGTTGCAGACCGTATCCGGCACTGCGAAACGTCAGCGTCTCGCCTTCGACCGCGATGCGGAGCGCCATGGAGACGCCGAAGCCGACATATTCCTCCAGACCGGTCGGACCGGCGAAACGCTTGGCCGAATGGATTACCTGCGGAAAGCCGCGCTTGCGCGCGCAGATCCGGGTCCAGGTCTGGCCGCCGGTCGCACCATCCTCGGTGACCGTGACGATCATCGGCACGCCGGTGTCGCGTCCCGTCGGCAGCGGCCCGCCGATCAGCCGTGCGGCTTGCGCGAACCACCAGCCGATGTCGCTAAACGAGACCTCGTCGACCACGCCGACATAGACGACACTGTCGCCATCGGCGACACGCTTGGAGAAGCGCCGCCAGGTCGCGAGCGGCAGGCGGCCCCAATCCTCGTCCGACAGCAGAGAACGGAAGCGGCGGTCGTCGAGGAGTTTGATGTGAGCGGAGGTTGGTGCGCTGGAGCCTGATAATCTCGCCGACGTCATCGCAACCTCCTCAACACTATTTGGCCTTGCCCAGCGGCAGCAGGTTGACGATCTTCTCGCCAAGCCGCATCAAGGCGACCAGCCGCGGCCGCGGCACTTTCAGCATCTGCATGAACCAGTGATCGGCGAGCTCGGTGAAGGCGAGCATCTCCTTCAGCCGCTTGCTCGCGACCGGATTGATGGTCGGATCGTCGGCGGCATCGGTGACGCAGGCCCTGAGCGCCGTGATCGCCGGATCGAGCTCCCGCTCCTTGCGCCGCGCCGCGATCCGGGCCGCAACCTCCCAGATGTCGGTCTCCGCTTCGTAATGATCGCGCCGGTCGCCGAGGATCGGCACCCGCCGGATCAGGTTCCAGGCGAGCAGTTCCTTCAACGAGTTGGAGACGTTGGAGCGGGCCATGCCGAGCGTGTCGGCGATGTCCTCCGCTGTCATCGGCGCCTCCGCGAGATAGAGCAGCCCGTGGATCTGGCTGACCGAGCGGTTGACGCCCCACTGCCCGCCCATGTCACCCCAGTGCAGGATGAAGCGCTCGACGGCGGCGGGGAGTTTCTTCTTTCCGGTTGTTTCTGTCATGACAGAAATATCTGACGCCTTCGATTGCGTGTCAAGTGCCGTCGGGCGCCTTGCGTCCTGCATACCGTTCGCAATATTTGCCTAAAAACGTCCCAGAGAATCGGAACCAAACGCCGTGACGAGCGTTTGCCCCGGTCGAGGCGGGGTCCGGAATGATCAGAAACTTCAGTCAACAGAGAGACTTGTTCGAGAGCGAACGCAGTTTCCGGCTGTTGGTTGAAGGAGTCGCCGACTACGCGCTCTACATGCTCGATCCCAATGGGATCATTACCAGCTGGAATATCGGCGGCGAGCGGATCAAGGGCTACACGCCCGCGGAGATCCTCGGCCAGCATTTCTCGCGCTTCTACACCGAGACCGATCGCGCCAACGGCAAGCCTGCCCGGGCGCTCGGCATCGCACGGAACCAGGGTCGCTACGAGGAGGAAGGCTGGCGCGTCCGCAAGGACGGCACCTTCTTCTGGGCAAGCGTCGTGATCGACCCCATCTATGAAGGCGGCACCCTCGTCGGCTACGCCAAGATCACCCGCGACATCACCGAGCGCCGCAATACGCAATTGAAGCTCGAGGCGATGCAGACGCAGCTTGCCGAGTCGCAGAAGTTCGACGCGCTCGGCCAGCTCACCGGCGGTGTCGCGCACGACTTCAACAATTTGCTGATGATCATCAGCGGCAGCCTTCATATCCTCAAGAAAGGCGACGTCGACGATCCCAAGTTTCAGCGCGCGATCTTGGCGATCGAGACGGCCAGCAAGCGCGGCGCCGCGCTGACGGGACAGCTCTTGAGCTTCGCGCGGCGCCAGAGCGTCAATCCGCAGCCGATCCATTTCGCCGACCGCATCGCGGCGATCCGCGAAGTGCTTCACGCCGGCGTCGGCAGCGCTGTTCGCCTCGCCTTCGACATCGAGCACGACGTCTGGCCGATCAAGGCCGACGTCTCCGAGCTCGAGACGGGGCTGCTCAATCTCGTCATCAATGCACGCGATGCCATGCCTGATGGCGGCACAGTGACGATCGGCGCGCGCAACACCGTGCTCGACGACCCGCTCCACAGCGGCGAATTCGTTGCCATCACCGTTGCCGACACCGGGCTCGGCATCCCCTCCGACGTCGTCGACAAGATATTCGAGCCGTTTTTCACGACGAAGCCGGTCGGCAAAGGCACTGGTCTCGGCCTGTCACAGGTGCACGGCTTTGCGCACCAGGCCGGAGGCACGGTCAAGGTCGCGAGCGAGCTCGGCAAGGGCACGACCTTCACCATCCTGCTGCCGCGCGAAACCGCGAGCATGCCGAGCGAAGCGCCCGAGCCGACGCCCGCGCGGGGCAGCGGCACGGTGCTGCTGGTCGAGGACAATCCTGATGTCGCGATCGTCAGCACCGGTCTGCTGGAACAGCTCGGCTACCACGTGCGCCGGGTCGCAGATGCCGAAGCCGCGCTGCGCGAGCTCGAGCACAACGGCGTCGACTTCGTCTTCTCCGACATCGTCATGCCCGGCAAGATGGATGGCCTCGGCCTTGCTCACCTCCTGCGGCAGACCCACCCCGACCTGCCGATCCTGCTCGCCACCGGCTACAGCGAAGTCGCCGCCGGCGTCCGCGGCGACTTCCCGATCCTGCGCAAGCCGTATGAAATCCACGAACTGAGCGAAGCGATCTCCAAGCTGCCGCGGTGAACAACCCTCAGGGAGCTGATTACCCGAGGGCTATCTAACGAAGCTTAGATAGGACGCCAGCGCTTCGACTTCGGCCGGGCCCAACGAGCGGGCGACGATCGGCATCGGCGTTCCCACTCCCGAGTGATAGCCTTGGCCCCACTGCTCCAGCCGGGTCTTCAGGTAAACATAAGCCAGTCCCCCGAGGCGAGGAATGTCCCGCACACCTTCGGCGTTCGGACCATGGCATGCATAGCAGGACGCGACGTTCGCTTCTGGAATGCCTTCGAGGTAAATCGCTCTGCCCCGTGCGGCAAGGCCCCTGTCGCCGTCACCGGCGGGCTTTGGCGGAATGGACGCGAAATAGGCCGCAAGGTCGCGCGCGTCCTGGGGCGCAAGCGCGGCGACGGCACCCCACATGTACTGCTTTGAAAACGGATTATCGCGCGTGTGGTCGCGGAAGCTCCTGATCTGACTCTCGATATATTGCGAACGCTGACCAGCCAGCCGCGGCGCAACCGTGTATCCCTGTCCCCCAGTGCCATGGCACCACGTGCAATTGCGGACCCGGGCGTCGCCTCCGTCCCATGCGAGCGCCGGTGCGATCGAGCCCACGATGGCCAGAACCACGATTTTCCAACCGATGCCCTTCATGAGCCCACGCTATCGCGCCTCAGGTTTGCGGACGCCGCAGATTTGAAACGGCGTTACCGTCATTGCAGATAACCGACATAGGCTGCGACCGCTTCGACCTGGGAGCGCGACAGGTTGTGCGCCGTCGGCGCCATGATCGCCGAGGTATCGACCGCCGAACCTAGGCCTCGCACTTTCGCCCATCCCGTGAGCTGGCCGACCGTATAGTCGTAAAGCTGGCCCGCAAGGCGCGGGATTTCGTTCTGGCCCTTGCCATCGGTGCCGTGACAGGCCGAGCACGCCGGCACGTTGGCCTCCGGAATCCCTTCCTCGTAAATACGCTTGCCGACCGCCAGAGAGCCGCGCGGCGCCGCTCCGAACGGCTTCGGATCGAGACTCTTGAAATGGGCGGCCAGGGCAGACACCATGGACGGGCTCAGCACGTGAGCGACGTTGGCCATGATCGGATTGGTGCGCCTGCGTTCGATGAACGCCCGCAACTGGTTCTCCAAATATTGCGGCTGCTGCCCGGCCAGCCGCGGCATCGGAAAATATCCGCGATAGCCCTGACCCGATAGCCCATGGCATGTCTTGCAATATTCGAGCTTGGCCTCGAGGCTTCCGCCGGAAGCGGCGCCCCTTTCCTCGGCATGACACGCGACGGAGAAGGCCAGCGCGAGCATCGATGCCCGCAAGGCCCTGCTCAGGCCGGCCGTGCTCCGCAGCATGATGCGCCTTCGTACCGAGGAGCGGGACATTACCAACCAGCTCCCCACATGTGGAAGTTCAGTCCGACCTTCACGACCTGAACGGTCTGGCTGACGCTGACCAAGCCCTGAGTCCCCGTGAGCGGATCAAACATATTCAGGTTGCCGCGACCGAACCCGTAGTAGTCATATTCGAAGTTAGCCGACCAGTGACGCGTGAAGGCCCAGTCGACGCCGGCGCCGACTGTCCAGCCGATCCGGTTGTCGAGGCCGCGGAAATCAAACGGCACGCCACCGATTGAGCCACTGACCTCGTATTTGTCGCCGGCCATCGCGACGCCGCCCTTTCCGTAAAGCAGGACGTTGTCGAAGGCGTAACCGACGCGGGCAGTCACGCTGGTCAGAAAATCCGTGTTCGCCTGTACCAATGCCGTGTCGGGAACGCTGACCGGGAGTCCAACGGTCCTGTTGGCCTTCATGGTCGAGCCTGACGCGCTGCCCTCGATTCCAATCACGAAAGCGGAGGAAGCGAACTGATAGTCGCAGCCAATCTGACCACCAATAACAGCGCCGGTCGGCCCCGGGTTGACGGTCGTTACCCCGACCGTCCCACCCGGACCAGCGTTGTCCTGCACCAGCTGCACCGGGTCGGTGATGTTCTTGGTGGCGAAGCCGCCACCAAGATGCATACCTCCGTAGCAGCCGGTCCAGTTGAAGCGCTCCGCGAAAGGAGCAGGCGGGACTGCCAGATCGGCAGCATGCGCCGATCCAATCACGCTCAGTGCGAGCGCTGCGGCATATGCGGCAATCGATTTTCTCATGCGACGATCTCCTGAGCAGTCCGGCCTACATGGCGAACCAGGCGTGGAGGAACAGGCTGTTGTTGTCGTGGGCGGCGACCGAGGTGCCATTGAACTTGTTGTAGTAAGTGTATTGCAGGCCGATGCGGGCGTTGAACCACGGCCAGCCGATCATCTTGCTCGCCCCGAAGGGGATGTAGGCGATCTCGGCCTGCCAACCGTCGCTGTTGGGGGTCATGGCCAGTCCGCTGAGCGGGTCGGTGCCGTAAAGATTCGCGTCGGAAGTGCCCGAGATTTTGAAGTATTGGCCGGTGAGAACGACGCGGTTGTCGGCACCCATCGCCAGCGAGGCTTGCAGCTTCATGCTGTTGACGAGATTGGTCGGATTGGCGGCGGCAAAGCTCGCAAAGCTCGAATCGAGCCGCTGATATTCGCGAATGTAGCTGCCACGCAGCGTCAGCCAGAAATCATCGCCCTGATATTGGTACTGCGTGTCGAAGCCGATGTCGGTGAACTTGTCCGACAAGGGATCGACCGCTGTCGTCCACGTCCCGAACGCCGTGTTGAGCCATGGATGGAGCTCGGAATACATGCCGAAGGTTCCGATCATCCACGTATTTCGGCCCCAGTGCGGCTCAAACGCCACGCGCCAATATGGCGCGATGCCGCCAAGCTGTCCGACGCCGAACGGATCCGTCCCGAGCGCGTTCTGCTGGCTGAAGGAGAGCATCTTGTAGCCGGTCACTTCGAGATACAGCAGATCGTTGATCATCGCGTAGGCGCCAACGCCGCCGACATGCGCGGCAAGCGCGCCCTCGACAACGGTTTTGGTGGCGGGCGTCGCCGCCAGGGTCGATACCGCGTACGGGAATCCCCAGGCCGGCGTCGTATTCCACAGATCCTGCACGGTCGGATTGTTGTTGGCGGTGATGCCGTAGACGATGTCGAGAGGTCCGACCATCGCGGTACTCGCAAAGCGAACGTCGGTGTTGTCCCACGTCCAGGTGTGCCCGAAGGGATCGCCAAATCCTCCGGCCGGCACAGCGTTGTAGGTGACCTGCGCGAAGGCGCCGATGTTGCTCGTGATCGCTCCGCCCCAGAAGATGCTGAACGGCGACATCACGGTGTTGTTGTTCGGGGCATAGGGATCTGTCGGCGGTGGCAGGTCCGCCTGCGTGTGGGTGAAGCCGACGACCGCCATCATCGAGATCGGCGGGACCCATTCCTTGCTATCGGCGTCGGCTTGAGATTGCGGGGCTACCGCCTTCGCGTAGCCGCGCAGCGAGTCGTACTCGGCGCGCACGCTCAGCGCATCGTTGGACGAGAACGGCGTCGTGCGGAATTGGCCGCCCCCGGCCGTATATCCGAGCAACTTGAAGCGCCGCCCGTAAGGCGTGAGCGCGGGGAAGTCGGTATGACAAGTGCCGCACGGTTGCCCGGTCTGGCGCGCGAAACTCGGCAGGGCCTGCGCAGGCGGAGCAAAACCGGTCGTCAGGCACAACGCTGAATACGCGAGCGCAGCAGCGGCCAACAGCCTTCGGATTGCACGAGACCTGAAACGACGATCCCACTTGGCTCGCATCGCGTCATCCATCCACTCGCAGCATGCCGCCGGCGCGGTCATGAACATCGAGACACTGTCGAGCTAAAACCGAGCCGCCTCGAAGCGACTGTTCAAAACAGAACAGCAAATTTGATTTCGATAATGTGCGGCGTTTTAGCAACATGGATTGGGCGTAAACAAAGCAACGCTACGCACCACGCTTGTCGTGAACAATTTGCAGGACAACTCCTATCATCGGGGGACGATTATGAAGCTCCGTGAACTGAGGCCGATGCTGCTGGCAACATTCCTGATTGCCGGCGTTTCAGCGCCGAGCCTTGCGGAGGAGAAGGATGCCTCCGTTCCTGCGCAGGAGCTCAAGGCCAAGACTGACTACTGCAAGACCTGTCACGGCCTATCGGGACAAGGTTTCCGGGGATCTCTTCCGATGCCGCGCCTGGCGGGGCAACAACCGGAATACGTAAAAAATCAATTGCAGGCCTTCATCGAGCGCAGGCGAACCAACCCGGTGATGTTCAACGTGTCGCATGTTCTGACGCCGACAATGCTCACGGCCCTTTCGACCTATTTCAAGGACCTCAACCCGAAGCCATTGGGGGGCGCGCCGAGGGACCAGCTGGCTGTCGGAAAGAAAATCTATGAAGAGGGCGTTCCTGCCGCCGAGGTCCCGCCATGCGCATCCTGCCACGGACCGGACGCCAAGGGCGCCGATGCGTTTCCGCGTCTGGCGGGTCAGCTGCACGACTACATGATCAGAAAGCTGACGAACTGGGACAAGGAGCGCGGCCAGGACAAGGCCAACCCCGACAATTCCGCGATCATGCAACCGATCGCCCACAATCTCACGGAAGTGCAGATCAAAGCCGTCGCAGCCTATCTCAGCTACCTGGAATAGGCTGGCCCCCGATTGATCACGCGACTGGCTAGAGTCCCAACATCGAGACGAGGAGTGCGGTGTAGACCTGAATCTTTCGACCGTGGCTGTCGTAGCTGATGTATCCCTGCTCGCGAAACCTGTTCATGAAGGTGCTGATTCTGGATCGGGTCGTGCCAACCATCTCCGCAAGCGCTTCCTGGCTGAGGTTGATCTCATTCGGTCTTCCACCGTCTTGTCCCTGCTCGGCAAGGACCAGCAAAAGCCGCGCAAGCCGCTTTTCGCTCAGGTTCAGCAACTGGTCGCCCAAGTCCTCCTCGAGCCGCGTATTGCGCGACAGAAGATGCGCCATGAAGAATTTTGAGAATTCCGGCTCGGCACTCAGCGTCGACAGCATCACTTCGGTCGTTACGGAGGTGATCAGGCAATCTTCCAGCGCCACGACGGTTGCGGTCCGCGTGTTCGCGCTGCGCAAGCTGGTTTCACCGAAGAACTGTCCCTGCCCGATGATCCCAACGATGGCTTCCTTGCCGCGGTTGGAAAACGTCGCGACCTTGACCCGCCCCTTGCGGATGTAGCCTACGGTGTCGGCGGGCTCACCCTGGGTACAAATCTGCCAGCCGGCTTCAAACCGCTCCAACGTCACGCCGGCGGCGGGCCTGGTCAGGAATGCCTTGGGGTCGAACGGCGCTTTCACCGTTCTATCGAGCGGTGCTGCATCAGACATGGCATGCACTTACCGATCTTGGGATCTTGAACACGGCCATTGATGCACTGCTCGCAACTGCGAGTGTTGCGACAGATCAAGGCCTTCACCTGCAATTGCGAGGCATTCTTGATTTTGGGGTGCGTTCTAGACCGTCGGCAGAACCGAGAACGCTTCCCCTGCCCTGCGCAGGTTCAGCTCATCCACGCTCGCCGTCTCGCTCGTCACGCTGTTCACGCGCGACGATGGCGGGCCGTGGCGGCACAACGCCACCATGTCGGCGACATGCTTCGGCGCACCCGCGAACAGCGCTTCGACGCTGCCGTCGCGGCGGTTGCGCACCCAGCCTTCGAGACCGCTCGCTGTCGCCTGGTATTCGACCCAGGCGCGATAGCCGACGCCCTGGACGCGTCCGCGGATCATGACCTGGAGGATCGCGCGGCTCATGTCTTCAGTCCAAGAAGGTCAGCGCTGCGCGCTTTCACCTCGGCCTCGCGCGTGACCCGACGGGTCAGCTCAGCCGAGGGCAATCCCTTCAGCGCCTTCGGCGGTATGCCATCGCGCAACGCCTTCTGGACGTCGTAGACGGCCTGCGTGGCCGCTGCGATCGGCGCGTGGCCCTGGAGCGCGATGCGGACGCGCTGGCCCGCGAGATAGTCGATCGCGTTCAGTTCGTCAGGCGCGCCACCGAGCACGATCGGCAGATGCGTGGCACCGACGATCGCCTCGAGCTCGGCCCGCGACTTGATTCCCGTGAAGAACAGCGCATCGACACCAGTTGCTTCATAGGCTTTGGCGCGGCGGATCGCATCCTCGATCGAGGTGATCGAGGCGGCACCGGTGCGGCCCATGATGACCAGCGAGGCATCGCCGCGCGCATCGAGTGCCGCCTTCATCTTGCCGACGCCCTCCTCCAGCGAGATCAGCTGCGCCTTCGGCTCGCCGAAGGCAGCCGGCAGCAGCGTGTCCTCGATGGTGAGGCCGGCCGCACCCGCCGTTTCCAGCTCCTGCACCGTGCGGCGGACATTGAGCGCATTGCCATAGCCGTGATCGGCATCGACCAGCACCGGCAGGCTTGCGGCGCGCGACATCCGCCGCATCTGCTCGGCAAGCTCGGTGAGCGTGATCAGGGTGACGTCGGGGTCGCCAAGCACAGCGAGCGAAGCGACCGAGCCGCCGAACATACCGAGCGGAAAGCCGAGGTCCTCGGCGATGCGGATCGAGATCGCGTCATAGACCGAGCCAGGATGGACGCAAGCCGAGCCCGACAGGATGGAGCGCAGTTTTTCGCGGCGGGAACGAAAGGCCATGGCGATGTCTCGGTCGAGTTGGTGAGTGCTGGCAGACTGGCCCGCACCCACTTACACTTTTACGCAAACTCCAAAATCAGCGCGTCCACCGCGAGCGTCGCGCCTGCGCTGGCGTGGATCTTCTTCACGGTGCCGTCCTGCTCGGCGCGGAGCACGTTCTGCATCTTCATGGCTTCGACCACCGCCAGCGTCTCGCCGGCCTTGACCTCCTGCCCTTCGGTCACCGCGATCGAGACGATCAGGCCCGGCATCGGACACAGCAGCTTCTTGCCGGTGTCGGAGGCCGTGGTCACCGGCATCAGCCGCGCGGAAGCAGCTTCGGCCTCGGTCCAGACATAGACCGGCACCTCGACGCCCTGATGCGCCAGGCGAATGCCGTTGGCGATCGGGCGCGCCTGCACCGCGACGATGTGGCCGTCGATGGTGCCCTGCCAGACCGGATCGCCAGGCTTCCATGCGGACTGCAACAGATGTGCGTTGCCGGGCTTACCCTCGGCGCTGACGAAGCGGATCGCGATCGCATCACCCTCACGGGCAACCTCGAGCAGGATTTCCTGGCGATCGAGCCAGACCGCGCGGCGGCGCTCGCGCTGCACGACGCGGCCGCCCATCTGGCCGGAGATCTGCCGCTTGCGCTCGCCGAGCACGTGATCGATGGCGGCGCCGACCGCGGCGATGCGCCGGGCGACCTCACCTTCGGGCACGCGCACGGAAAAGCCCTTGGGGAATTCTTCCGCGATGAAGCCGGTCGACAGATTGCCCTCGCGCCAGCGCGGATGATGCATCAGCGCCGACAGGAACGGGATGTTGTGCCTGATGCCGTCGACATAGAACGAGTCAAGCGCGGTCGCCTGCGCCTCGATCGCCGCGGCGCGCGACGGCGCATGCGTCACGAGCTTGGCGATCATCGGATCGTAATGGATCGAGATCTCGCCGCCCTCCTGCACGCCGGTGTCGTTGCGCACGGTGATGCCGTCCTGGCTCACTTCCGCGGGCGGGCGATATTTCACCAGCCGCCCGATCGAGGGCAGGAAGTTGCGGAACGGATCTTCAGCGTAGACCCGGCTCTCGACCGCCCAGCCGTTGAGCTTGATATCCGACTGCTTGAACGGCAGCTTCTCGCCCGCCGCGACCCGGATCATCTGCTCGACGAGGTCGACGCCGGTGATGAGTTCCGTGACGGGATGCTCGACCTGGAGGCGCGTGTTCATCTCCAGGAAGTAGAAGCTCTTGTCCTGGCCTGCGACGAATTCGACGGTGCCGGCGGAATCGTAGTTCACGGCCTTGGCCAGCGCGACCGCCTGCTCGCCCATCTTGCGGCGGGTGGCCTCATCCAGCAGCGGCGACGGCGCTTCCTCGATGACCTTCTGGTTGCGGCGCTGGATCGAGCATTCGCGCTCGCCGAGATAGATGACGTTGCCGTGCTTGTCGCCCAGCACCTGGATCTCGATGTGGCGGGGATCGACGATGAACTTTTCGATGAAGACGCGATCATCGCCAAACGACGCCTTGGCCTCCGCTTTGGCAAGCCCAAATCCCTCCGCGACTTCCTCGGTCGAATAGGCGATGCGCATGCCTTTGCCGCCGCCACCGGCGGAGGCCTTGATCATCACGGGATAGCCGATCGCGTCCGCGATCTTGACCGCGTGCTTGCCGTCCTCGATCACACCGAGGAAGCCCGGCACGGTCGAGACGTCAGCCTTGGCGGCCGCCTTCTTGGATTCGATCTTGTCGCCCATCGCTGCGATGGCTTTGGGGTTCGGGCCGATGAAGACGATGCCGGCGGCTTCCAGCGCGCGCGGAAACGCCTCGCGCTCGGACAGGAAGCCGTAGCCGGGATGCACGGCCTCGGCGCCGGTCTTCTTGCATGCCTCGACGATCTTCTCGATCACCAGATAGCTCTCGGCCGCAGCGGGCGGGCCGATCAGCACGGCCTCGTCGGCCATCTCGACATGGAGGGCGTCGCGGTCCGCCTCGGAATAGACCGCAACGGTCTGAATTCCCATCTTGCGGGCGGTCTTGATGACCCGGCAGGCGATTTCGCCGCGATTGGCGATCAGGATGCGTTTGAACATGTTGTCTTGAGCTTCGTCCCTTGGGCGGGACCCCTCCCGGGCCTTTGGCGGGTAGACCGGACGGGGCCGTATCCCTGTCTCTTATACACATCTCATGTTGTCTTGAGCTTCGTCCCTTGGGCGGGACCCCTCCCGGGCCTTTGGCGGGTAGACCGGACGGGGCCGTATCCTGTCGTGGTACAGCAAAATCGGCCGGAGGCAACGGCCAAATCCGCCCCGCTCTGGCGTACCAGCGCAAGACCGCCAAGACCGAAATGACCGGGCGCCTCGCCCCGGCAAGCCCTATGGCTTACCGGCCTTGGCCAAATCTCTGGCCATGTCACTGGCCAAGTCCTTGGCCAAGTCTTTGGCCACGTCCCTTGCCATATCCTTGGCCACGTCCCGGACCAGGCCGTGGATGAAGCCCAGCTTGGCGACCACGGCCGGTGACAGGATGAAGGGATAGAGATCGCGCAGGCCCATGGCGCGGTTGACGCTGTTCATGGCGAAGGTAAAGGGCAGCCATGCATCGACGATCGCCTGAATGTCCCGTGCCTCGTAGGGGTTGAACCGGATCCGCGTCGACAACTCTCCGTCACGATCGACCCGCGGCCGCACCTCCATGCCGAACTCGGAGGCCATCTCCAGGGTATCGACGATGTGGAGATAGTGCGCCCAGGTCTCGGCGAAATCTTCCCAGGGGTGCGTGGTCGCATAGGCCGAAACGTAATTCTGCTGCCAGTCCGGCGGTGCACCTTCGGCATAATAGCGTTGCAGGGCCTCTCCGTAGTCAACCGAATCGTCGCCGAATACGGCGCGGCACTCATCCAGCTTGCCGCCCTCGCGCACCAGCACGTCCCAGAAATAGTGCCCGACCTCGTGGCGGAAATGCCCGAGCAGCGTCCGGTACGGCTCGCCCATCTCCAGCCTGCGCCGCTCGCGCTCGATCGTGTCAGTCTCGGTGAGCGCGATCGTGATCAGGCCGTTATCGTGGCCGGTCATGATCTTTTCCCCGGTGTTCGGATCGTCGGCGAGAAAATTAAAGATCAACCCGCGCTCGGGATTCTCCTGCCGGGTCTGGAGCGGCAGCTTCCAGCGGATCAGGGAATAGAACAGCCGGTGCTTCGCCACCTCCAGCTCGCGCCAGCCGGCAAGTTGCGCGGGATCGGATAAATCGGGCACGATGCCGTTATGGCGGCAGGCGTGGCAATAGCCGGTGGTGTCGCTGGCATCCGTCAGCCAGTTGCAGGCATCATACTCGGCGTTGCGGCAGAGCAAGCGGCTTTCGCCCTTGTCCGCAAGCGCCTTCCAGCCCTCTGCAGCAGGCTCGATCGCAGACATCGTCTCCCTCTCCGGCAGGAAGGCAACGCGGTGGCCGCAGCGTTCGCAGGCACGGTTCTCGAAATAGAGAACGTTGCCGCAAGCCTGGCAGACAAAGAGCTTCAAGATGAGCCTCTTGGGAAAGGGTGTCTTACTGATAGCAGAGGTGGCGCCCCGCAGATACGCGCGCCGAGGCTCATCGTTCCTTTATCAGGAACAATTTGTCGGACCTCGCGTTCATTCATAGCCGCCACATGCCGCTCGGCGGGCCATTTCCCGATCTATTCCCTTTTGAGCAATGGCTATCACGCTTTGTCTGTGTGAATATCGGCCCGGCACGTGCGCTCCCGCATCACAACGGCCGACGCCTTGAACGATCCGACACCCGAAACCATTGCCGCCGAGAGGCTGCGCCTGCACCTCGAAGAGATCGCGCGCGAACGCGATAACGCCTATCGCGCGCTCCAGGAACGTGAGGCTGAGCTGGCGCGCATCCAGCGGATCGCCGGCGTCGGCGGCCTGGAGATCGACTTCCGCGACGGCGTGAAGACCCGGCGCACCCCTGAATATCTCCTGATCCACGGTCTGCCGGCGGAGGCCGCTCATGAGACCTACGAGGACTGGGTTGGCCGCATCCATCCCGAGGATCGTGATCGGACGGTCGAGCATCTCTTCAACACGCTCAAGGGGGAGAATAGCGACTATTCCGACCGTTATCGCATCATCCGCCCTGATAACGGCGAGATCCGCTGGATCCGCGTCGTCGGCAAGATCGAGCGCGATGCGAACGGGCGCGCGGTGCGGTTGGTCGGTGCGGATCTCGATGTCACCGACCAGATGCTGGCCCAGGCGACGCTACACGAGAGCGAGGAACGCTTCCGCCTGATCGCCGACAGCGCGCCGGTGCCGATCTGGGTGACGAAGCTCGACCGCACGCGCTCCTTCGCCAACCAGGCCTATGTCGATTTCGTCGGCCTGCCCTACGAGCAGGCCATCGCCTTCGACTGGCGCAAGGTATTGCATCCGGACGACCTGCCGCATGTGCTGCAGCAATCCGTCCAGGGCGAAGCCTCGCTCAAGCCGTTCGTGCTGGAGGCACGTTACAAGAACGCATCGGGCGAATGGCGCTGGCTGCACTCGGAATCGCAGCCGCGCTGGGACCCGACCGGCAAGCATATCGGCTTCATCGGCGTCGCCCACGACATCACTGCTGCCAAGCAGGCGGAGATCGAGCTGCGCAGGCTCAACGAGACCCTAGAGGAGCGCATCGCCGAGCGCACCGCCGAGCTGGAATCCAACGAGGCACGTCTGCGCGCGATCCTCGAGACCAGCAACCAGTATCAAGGCCTGGTCAATCTCAAGGGCGAGCTGCTCTACGCCAACAAGACGGCCCTCGACGGCATCAAGGCGAGCTCTACTGACGTCATCGGCAAGCCGTTCTGGGACACGGCCTGGTTCACCGGCACCCCCGGCATGAGCGCTGTCGTCCGCGAGGCCTTCGACACCGTGCTGAAGGGCGAAGCGGTGCGGATCGAGATGCGGCTGCGGCTGCCGATCGGCGAGCGCGATTTCGAATTCGGCATGCGTCCGGTGCTCGACCGCCACGGCAATATCACCGGCGCGGTGCCCGAGGCCGTCGACATCACCGAGCGCCGCCGCGGCGAGGAAGCGCTGCGGCAATCGCAGAAGATGGAGGCGATCGGCCAGCTCACCGGCGGCGTCGCCCACGATTTCAACAACCTCCTCACCATCATCCGCTCGGCGACCGACTTCCTGCGGCGCCGCGAGCTCCCGGAGGAGCGCCGCCGCCGCTATGTCGATGCGATCTCCGACACCGTCGAACGCGCCTCCAAACTGACTGCGCAGCTGCTGGCCTTTGCACGCCGGCATCCGCTGAAGCCGCAAATCTTCAATGTCGGCAGCCAGGTCGAGGGCGTGGCGCAGCTGGTGCGACCGCTGGTCGGCGGCCGGATCGAGATCGTCGTCGAGATCGACGATTCCGATTGCTTTACGGTCGCCGACATCGCCCAGTTCGAGACCGCGCTGATCAACCTCGCCATCAACGCCCGCGACGCCATGGATGACGAAGGCCGCCTCACCATTTCAGTACGCAAGGTTCAGGGCATCCCGAACCTCCGGGCGCAGTCTGCGCGCGGCGGCGACTATGTCGCGATATCGGTCGCGGACACCGGAAGCGGCATCGCCCCCGAAAACATCGACGCCATTTTCGAACCCTTCTTCACCACCAAGGAGGTCGGCAAGGGCACCGGCCTTGGCCTCAGCCAGGCTTTTGGTTTTGCAAAGCAGTCCGAGGGCGACATCGCGGTGACGAGCACGCCCGGCAGGGGCGCGACCTTCACCATCTATCTGCCGCAGGCGCAGAGCCCGACCGCCGAGAAAGAAGCGGCATCGCTGACCAGCGAAGGCGCGACCACCGGGCGCGGCTATCGCGTGCTCGTGGTCGAGGACAACGACGACGTCGGCCAGTTCTCGACCGAGCTTCTGGAAGACCTCGGCTATGTCACCCGCCGTGCCGCCAACGCCAAGGCCGCCCTCGCCATCCTCGGCGAGAACGAATTTGCGGTCGATCTCGTCTTCTCCGACGTCATCATGCCCGGCATGAACGGCGTCGAGCTCGCCGGCATCATCCGCGAGCGCTATCCGGGCCTGCCCGTCGTGCTGACCAGCGGCTACAGCAACGTGCTCGCCGAAAACGCCCATCGCGGATTCGAACTGATCCAGAAGCCATATTCGGTGGAATCGCTCTCGCGCATCCTGCGCAAGGCGATCATGGAAAAGCTGTCGGTGGCTCGCTAAGGAATATCCCCATGAAACCCGCCCTCTTCTCCGCCTGGCAAACCTGGGCGCTGCTCTCCGCCTGTTTTGCGGCGCTCACCGCGATCTTCGCCAAGGTCGGCGTCGCGAACATCAATCCTGACCTCGCGACCTTCATCCGCACCATCGTCGTTCTGCTCGCCTTCTCGGTGCTGCTGTTCTTCACCGGGCAGTTCGCCGTGCCCTCAGCAGTCTCGTCGAAGACCTGGCTGTTCCTGGTGCTGTCGGGGCTGGCGACCGGCGCCTCCTGGCTGTGTTATTTTCGCGCGCTGAAGCTTGGGCCCGCCACGCTGGTGGCGCCGATCGACAAGCTCAGCGTCGTGCTGGTCGCCCTGTTCGCCTTCGCCTTTCTCGGCGAGCGGCCGAGCGCGCAGGGCTGGATCGGGATCGCCATGATCGGCGCCGGCGCTGTTCTCCTGGCTGTGAAGCTTTAGCGCGGAACAAAGCGGGCGTGACGTCGGTTTCTGCCCCGGGGCGACTTGAGCCTCGATCGAGAGACCGATGTCGAGCAAAAGCCCCGACCAGGCACGGCAGGCTGGCCACGCGCTGGATGCATCGAACTTCTTCCTCGCCGACGTCCGTGACGGGCTCGGCCCCTATCTCGCCGTCTATCTCCTCACCGAGCAACACTGGGACGAAGCACGGATCGGCCTCGTGATGTCGATTTCGACCATCGCCGGCATCGTCGCGCAGACGCCGGCCGGCGCGGTGGTGGATGCGACTCGGGCGAAGCGAACGGCGATGGCGGTTGCCGCCATCCTCGTGACGCTCGCCTCGCTGTCGCTACCCCTGTTTCCCGCCTTCCTGCCGGTCGCGATCTCGCAAGGCATCGCGCAGGCTGCGGCCGTGATCTTCCCACCGGCGATCGCCGCCGTTTCGCTCGGCATTTTTGGGCACGCCGCCTTCACCCGGCGGATCGGACGCAACGAGACCTTCAATCACGCCGGCAACGCGGTCGCGGCCGGACTTGCGGGCGTGTCGGCTTACTGGTTCGGGCCATCAGTGGTGTTTTATCTCCTTGGAGCCATGGCGATCGCGAGCCTCGTCAGCATCCTGGCGATTCCCGAAAGGGCCATCGACCACGACCTTGCCCGCGGACTGAAGGAAGCTGGTGCGGACAAGCCGCATGACGCACCATCCGGTCTCGGCATCCTCCTGACCTGCCGCCCCCTGCTCGTCTTCGCGATTTGCACGGCGCTTTTCCACTTGTCCAACGCAGCGATGCTGCCGCTGGTTGGGCAGAAGCTGGCGCTGCAGGACAAGAACATGGGCACCAGCCTGATGTCGGCCTGCATCGTCGCCGCGCAGCTGGTCATGGTGCCGTTCGCAATGCTGGTCGGCGCGAAGGCGGACCGCTGGGGCCACAAGCGCTTCTTCCTCGGCGCGCTGTTGATCCTGCCCATTCGGGGAGCGCTCTATACGCTCTCGGACAATCCGGTCTGGCTGGTCGCCGTGCAGCTGCTCGACGGCGTCGGCGCCGGCATCTTTGGCGCGATCTTCCCCGTGATCGTTGCCGATCTCATGCGCAACACCGGCCGCTTCAACGTCGCGCAAGGTGCCGTGATCACCGCCCAGAGCATCGGCGCCGCGCTGTCCACGACACTGGCCGGCTTCGTCGTGGTCGGCGCGGGCTATAGCGCCGCGTTCATCACCCTCGGCGCGGTCGGCGCGATTGGCGCCGTGATCTGCCTTCTGGCGCTACCCGAGACGCGACAAATCGCGGATGACGGCCCGCGCCTGCAGGGGAAGACAGCAGCGCCCGCTTCCGCTATCGCTGCCAAATGAACTCACGCCACAAGGATTGAACGTGCCGTCTGACGCCATCTGGGCCTGGATCATCATCGTCGCCGCGACCGCTTGCGTCATCATCCGTCCATTTCGCTTGCCCGAGGCGATCTGGGCCGTGCTCGGCGCCGGCGCCCTGGTGCTGCTCGGTTTCCTGCCGTGGCAGGATGCGCTGGACGGCGTCGAGAAAGGCGTCGACGTCTATCTTTTCCTGATCGGCATGATGCTGATCGCCGAACTGGCGCGGCTCGAAGGACTGTTCGACTATCTCGCAGCGCTCGCCGTGGAATACGCTGCCGGCTCGCCGCAGCGACTGTTCCTGCTGATCTATGTCGTCGGCACTGTCGTCACCGTGCTGCTCTCGAATGACGCCACCGCGATCGTGCTGACCCCGGCGGTCTACGCCGCGACGCGCGCGGCCGGCGCCAAGCCGCTGCCTTATCTGTTCGTCTGCGCCTTCATCGCCAATGCCGCGAGCTTCGTGCTGCCGATCTCCAACCCCGCCAATCTCGTCGTGTTCGGCGCGCGCATGCCGCAGCTGACGGAGTGGCTGCGCCTCTTCACCCTGCCCTCGATAGCCTCGATCGTGCTGACCTACATCGTGCTGCGCCTGACCCAGCACCGCGCGCTGAAGGAAGAGACAATTGCCCGCAGCGTGCCGCATCCCAAGCTCGGTCGCGGCGGCAAGCTGACGGCGGTCGGCATCGTCGCCATCGGAATCGTGCTGGTCACGGCCTCTGCGCTCGACAAGCAATTGGGCCTGCCGACCTTCATCTGCGGCGTGGTGACGGCCGCGATCGTGCTGCTGATCAGCCACCAATCGCCGCTGCCGGTGCTGCGCGGCGTATCCTGGAGCGTGCTGCCGCTGGTCGGCGGTCTGTTCGTGATGGTGGAGGCACTGATCAAGACCGGCGTGATCGGGCAGCTCAGTGCGCTGCTGCATGAAGCGGTTGCGCAATCGATCCCGAAAGCCGCATGGAGCGTCGGCATCGCCACCGCCATTGCCGACAACATCGCCAACAATCTGCCGGTTGGTCTCGTCGCAGGCTCAGTCGCTGCCAGCGATCACCTGCCCGCGCCCGTCGTCAGCGCGATCCTGATCGGCGTCGATCTCGGACCCAATCTATCTGTGACCGGTTCGCTCGCGACCATTCTCTGGCTGGTCGCGCTGCGGCGGGAGAAGATCGAGGTCGGCGCCTGGCCGTTCCTCAAGCTCGGCATGCTGGTCACGCCGCCGGCCCTGATCGCGGCATTGGCTGCTGCGATCCGATAATCGCGCGCAGTTTGCGGCGCATCAATGTGGCCGGCAAGACCGAACCTATACTTTTCTCCGTCGCGTAGCCTGATAGGCGCGGCAAGGAGATTTATCATGCACATTCAATCAAAGGCATTGCCGCAGAGCTTTTCCCTGCGCCGCTCGCTTCACGGCCTCGCCGCACCGGACGATGCGTCCCACCCGCTGCTCGTCTTCGTGGCCGTGGTGCTGTTGACCCTGTCCGTCATCGTGCAGATCGACCTGCACAGCGCCCAGCTTCAGGCCATCGGCCTCATCGGCTATGCAGCGACCGGGATTGATCCCGCATTCATGGGCCCGTAGCGAGAAGGCCCGGTCGCGGCCATGACGGCCGCGACCGCACTTTTCCGGATCAGGCTCTAGTCGTTCTCGTAGCCGTAGACTTCCGGCAGGATGAAGATGGCCGCACACAATCCGATCAGCGGGAAGATCGCGACGAACAGCGTGGCGTTGGCCTGCCCGATCGCTGCGAACAGCGACGGGAACAGGAAGATCGCCAGGAACGACGGCAGCTTCACGAACATGTAGGCAAAGCCACTGGCGGTGCCGCGGTACTTCGGCTTGGCGACCATGGTGGGGATGGTCATGCAGTTCGACGCATCCCAGTAATGGCCCCACAGCATCGCGGCGGCCGCGAACGGCAGCAGCATCTTGTTGTCGGTGTAGAGCGCGAAGGCGGCGACCAGCAGCGCGCACAGCACGATCGAGAAGCCCGCAATCGCGATCCCGCGATGGCCGATCTTCGGCGTCAGCAGAGGGCCGACCCAGCCCGACACAGCGGCGAAGCAGAACAGCGCCATCGTCACGAGGTTGTTGCCGAGAATGCTCGACACGCCGACCATCACGAACAGCACGGGCAGATAGAACGCGAAGGTCGAGAACTCGCTGCCTTGCGCGAAACAGGCGATCCAGCCGTAGATCGTGGCGCGCCAGCGGATCGGATCCTTCCTGAGGTCGCTGATGAAGTCGCGGGTCGAGACCTTCGGCATCACCACGTCCTGGTCGGGCAGCATGGCGAGATCGTCGTTGAACATCTCGCGCGCAACTTGCTTGGCCTCGCGGAAGCGCCCCTTCTGCACCAGCCACACCGCCGTCTCCGGCACGTCGTGCCGCATGATCAGGATGATCAGGGCCGGCACCGCACCGAGGCCGAGCGTCACGCGCCACAGCGTCTCGTGATGGATATCAAGCAGCAGAAAGATCACGATGACGCCGATGGTCAGGACTTCGCCGACGGCGAACATGAACTGCCAGCGATTGCCCATCACCTCGCGCTCACCCTTGGCCATGGATTCCATGATGTAGGTGTAGCCGGTCGAGATGTCGGAGCCGAGCGGAATGCCGAGCAGGAAGCGGATTGCGACGAGCCAGCCGACGCTGGGCACGAAGGCCTGCGCCAGCGCCAGCACGATGAACATCACCATCGTGACCAGGAACATGACGCGGCGGCCGATCTTGTCGGACATCCAGCCGCCGAGTATTGCGCCGATCAGTGCGCCGCCCTGCGTGCCCGCCGCGGCAAGGCCGAGCATCAGCGGATCGGGATTGTACTGCTCCTTGATGAAAATCAGCACGAAGGCGATCGAATAGAGATCCCAGGCCTCGACCAGGATCGAGGCCATCATCAGCCAGCCGACCTTGTTGCCCTTGGGGCTGTAATTGGTGATGAGGTAGCGGACCGCGGCTTCGCTCGCGGTCGGTTGTGGCACGGCCATAGTCGACATGTCTGGTCCCTTCTTCAAAACTCTTTACGCGCCAAGCAGCGGCTCGATGCTGCAATCGAGCAGGCGCGGATCGATCCCCGCCTCCATGCCCGTGAACATCTGGTCCATGTAGTCGATCAGCGCATCGCTCGCCTTCACGGCGTCGTCGACGCGGCGGCTGGCAATCGCGGTGAGAATGGCGAGATGGCGATCAATCGTGCCTGACAGATCAGTCTGCCCCGGCATGAAGCGGTGATGGATGTAGCCGATGCGGCGATACAACGTGTGCAGCGGCCGCAGCGTGTGCACCAGGAACGGCTCGCCCGCAGCCTCGAGCACCAGCGCGTCGATGCGCCGGTCGAGACTGTTGAATTCGTCGAGCGTCAACGTGGCGCGTCGCTCGCGCAGCAAGCGCTCGATGTGCAGCGCCTGATTGCGGTGCGATAGGCTGGCGCGGTCAGCCGCAAGACGAACGACAAAACGCTCCATGTCGCGACGCAAGGCCAACAGCATGCGCTCGCGCGCGAGATCGATCGGCGCGATGTGCAGTCCATGACGCGGACGAATGATGATGAGCGTGTCGGCGGACAGACGATTGACCGCGTGATGCACAGGCGTGCGCCCGAAGCCCGTGATCTGCTGCAATTCCAGCATGGTCATGAACTGGCCGGGCTTGAGCTCGCAATGAACGAGCAGCTCCTCGATCTTCTGATAGGCCAGCTCGAAGAAGTTGAGACGGTTGCGCCGCGAGGGCCTGCCCTCGCCGTCGTCGTCTGATCTCACCACCTCGAGCGCGCGCTTGCGCCGTGCCATGTTCGCCTCCCGTCCGCCTCGCGCTGTCGCTCGCAGGGCGGCGCCTTATTTGTGGCACCCTTAAAACATGTTGTGATATATTACAAGCGGGCGTAAGACTCCCGCACGTCACGCATCATGTTGCGGTGCGAAATGAACAAGAGCGGCGCGAGGCGCCTGTGCTGGGAGGACATTGGCCGTGAAGATCACGTCGATCGAGACGCTGCGCACCGAGGAATTCTCCAACGTCATCTGGGTGCGGGTTCACACCGACACGGGCATGATCGGTCTCGGCGAGACCTTCTACGGCGCAGGCGCAGTCGAGGCGCAGATCCACGACACCTTTGCCGGCCGCCTGCTCGGCCGCAATCCCCTGCACATCGAGGCCATCCATCGCGACATGCTGAACCTGCCGATGGCGCAATCGTCCACCGGCGTCGAATATCGTGCAGCGTCAGCGATCGACATCGCGCTGTGGGATCTGTTCGGCAAGGTCTGCGGCCAGCCGGTGCACCAGATGCTCGGCGGCCTCTGCCGCGACAAGCAGCGCATCTACAACACCTGCGCCGGCACGCAATACGTCCGCTCCACCAATATCAGCCCGGTTGCGAACTGGAATCTCGGCGCCAACAAGGGTCCTTACGAAGACCTCGACGGCTTCATGAACCGCGCCGATGCGCTGGCCGAAAGCCTGCTCGAAAGTGGCATCTCGGCGATGAAGATCTGGCCGTTCGATCCGGCGGCGCAGGAGAACAAGGGTCTCTACATCACGGCCGCGCAGATGAAGCAGGCGATCGAGCCATTCGAGAAAATCCGCAAAGCCGTCGGCGACAAGATGGAGATCATGGTCGAGCTCCACTCGCTGTGGAATCTGCCGACCGCAAAGCAGATCGCGCGCGCGCTCGAGCCGTACAAGCCGACCTGGTACGAAGACCCGATCCGCATGAACTCGCCGCAGGCGCTCGCTGAATACGCCCGCTCGACCGACGTCTGGGTCTGCGCCAGCGAGACGCTGGGCTCGCGCTTCCCCTACAAGGACATGCTCGACCGCGATGCCATGCATGTGGTGATGGCAGATCTCTGCTGGACCGGCGGCCTCACCGAGGGCCGCAAGATCGCGGCGATGGCCGAGACCTATCACCGGCCTTTTGCGCCGCATGATTGCATCGGCCCGATCGGCTTCATCGCCGCCATCCACATGTCGTTCAGCCAGCCCAACACGCTGATCCAGGAATCCGTGCGCGCCTTCTACAAGGGCTGGTACAATGAACTCGTCACCACGATGCCTGTTATCAAGGACGGCTATGTCTTCCCGATGGAAGGCCCCGGCCTTGGTGTCGACCTTCTTCCCGCCGTCTTCGATCGTTCCGATCTGATCGTGCGACGCTCCAACGCTTGAGGATTATTTGAGATGAGCACCGCCCTCTTCGATCTTTCCGGCCGCACCGCCCTCGTGACCGGCTCCTCCCGCGGGCTCGGCCGCGCCATCGCCGAAGGCATGGCCAAGGCCGGCGCCAAAATCATCATCAACGGCGTCGATCCCAAGCGTGTCGAGCAGGCCGTCGCCGAATTCCGCGCCGCCGGACATCAGGCCGAAGGCGCGGCGTTCAACGTCACCGACGAGCCCGCGATCGTCGCGGCCTTCAATGACTTCGACAAAAAGGGCATCGCCGTCGACATCCTCGTCAACAACGCCGGCATCCAGCATCGCAAGCCGCTGGTCGAGTTCACCACCGACGAATGGCGCAAGGTGATCGAGACCGATCTCACCAGCGCCTTCGTGATCGGCCGCGAGGCCGGCAAGCGGATGATCCCGCGCAAGCGCGGCAAGATCATCAATATCGGCTCGCTCGGCAGCGAGCTGGCGCGCCCCACGATCGCGCCCTACACCGCGGCCAAGGGCGGCATCAAGAATTTGACCCGCTCGATGGCGGTGGAATGGGCCCAGCATGGCATCCAGGCCAATGCGATCGGTCCGGGCTACATGCTCACCGACATGAACGAGGCGCTGGTCAACAACACCGACTTCAACAACTGGCTGATGGGTCGCATCCCGTCCAAGCGCTGGGGCAAGCCGGACGAGCTGGTCGGCGCGGCGATCTTCCTCGCCTCGGACGCCTCCACCTACGTCAACGGCCAGATCATCTATGTCGATGGCGGCATGATCGCCGCGATGTGATCGCGAAACTGAGGAACGAAGCCATGCGCGCCGTCGTCATTCACGCCCCGAAGGATTTGCGGATCGACAGCTACCCTGATCCGGCGCCCGGCCCGGGCGAGGTCCGCGTCAAGATCGCCAATGGCGGCATCTGCGGCTCCGACCTGCACTATTACCATCACGGCGGCTTCGGCGTCGTTCGCATCCAGCAGCCGATGGCGCTGGGCCATGAGATCGCCGGCGTGGTCGCAGCCGTCGGCGACGGCGTCACCAGCGTGAAGGCCGGGACGCGCGTCGCGGTCAATCCGAGCAAACCGTGCGGGGTGTGCCTTCATTGCCAGGAAGGCATGCGCAACCAATGCCTCGACATGCGCTTCCTCGGCAGCGCGATGCGCTTTCCCCATGTGCAGGGCGGTTTTCGCGAGTTCATGACCGTCGATGCGGCGCAGGCCGTGCCGATCTCCGACAAGCTCTCGCTGGCGGAAGCCGCGGTCGCCGAACCTCTGGCGGTTTGCCTTCATGCCGGCAAACAGGCCGGTCCCCTGCTCGGCAAGCGCGTGCTGATCACCGGCTGCGGCCCGATCGGCGCGCTGATGATTTTGGTCTCGCGCTTTGGCGGTGCGTCCGAGATCGTGGTGACCGACGTCGCCGACGCGCCGCTGGCGGTTGCCGAAAAGCTTGGCGCCACGCACGCCATCAATGTCGCGACCAATGCCACCGCGCTCGATCCCTGGCGCGCCGGCAAGGGCGTGTTCGACACGCTGTTCGAAGCCTCGGGCAATCAGGCCGCGCTACGCGCTGCGCTCGACGTGCTCCGTCCCGGCGCGACGCTGGTTCAGCTCGGCCTCGGCGGCGAGATGACGCTGCCGATCAATGCCATCGTCGCCAAGGAATTGCAGCTCCGCGGCACCTTCCGCTTCGATCCCGAGTTCGAGCTGGCGGTCCGGCTGATGGGCGAAGGCCTGATCGACGTCAAGCCGCTGATCACGGCGACCATGCCGTTCGAGAACGCGGTCGCGGCGTTCGAATTGGCGACCGACCGCTCGCAATCAATGAAGGTGCAGCTGACATTCTAGAGCTATTGGTTCTCGATTAGCCGGTCACTGACCAGCCGGACGGCGCCGCGTTTCCACGAATAGTCTGCGCCCAGGCGCAAGCCACTGTCGCCGCGCGCCAGCACGGCACCGGTTTTGGTATCGCGCACCTGAAAACCGAGCGTGTATTCGGTGCGGCTGACCCGCCGCACCACGCCGATCAGCGACTGGTCAGCGCCGAGCTTTTGCGCAATCGCGGCCTCACAGCCATCGCAGTCGCGCAAGGCGCGCGCCTTCGCCGCCTCTCCGCCGACATCGACGATGCGATAGCGGCCAGACTGGCCCAGCGCCTCGCGCACGCTGGCCGTCACCTCGGCGAGATAGGACGCATCCGACGTGGCAGACGCGCCCGCCGAGGCGGCAGTCGTATCCTCGAGCTCGAAATCGAACACGGCCAGCGCGACCGGCGCTGGCGTTGTGAGCGCGGCCATGATCTCGCGGGACACGAAGATCTCGGCACGCTCCCACGATTCATCATTGTCACCGCGGAAGGTATAGAGCTTGTCCATCACGACCTTTTTGGCGCCGACGTCGATCACCGCGACCTTGGCCCATTGCACCAGCGTGCTGGTCTTCTGGATGCCGCCGATGACCTTGAACGTCGCCCCCTCCTGCACGGACGGCGCCAAACGGTAACGCGGGTCGGCGGCGATGTCGCGCCGGAGCGCAACCATGAACGCCTGCAGCCGCCTCTGGTGGGCGGCGTTCTGATCGGTCGGCTCGGCTGAGGTATCGGTATAGCTGAAATCGTCGAGAGCAATGGCGGTGGCCTCATTGGCCGCGGCCCGGCCATCCAGGCCGGCGGCGAGAAGACCAAGGAAAGACAGCAACGAGAGGGTGCGGCGCATGGCGGGCCTCGCATGACGGGAGAGCCGCAAGTTAGGCGGACCTTTCGCGCAAGGCAGCCGTGGCTATCCCGAGCAGAGCCGGGAAAATTTCACGGGGGTGCACTGCGGTAAGCGTGCCGCTTTCCGCCGCCTGCATTCTGCCCTTTAATGCGGGCGCGACAATTCCGTTCGCGCAGGTGCCCGCCGATGTGGAACCGCCCGAGATTCGATCTCAAGGTCCGCCTGACCTTGCGCGTGGCCGCCATATCGGCCGCCTGCTTCGCTGCAATCTCCGCTTACTTCCTGATCACCACCGACCGCGCCGCCCATGCACGCATCGATGGCATTGCCGCCATCGTGGCGAAGACACTGGAGCTGCAGCAAGGCAAGGTGTTGTGGACCGCGAGCCCGCGCTCGGACTTTCCCAACCTCGATCCCGTCTCGGCCTATGTGATGACACCCGGCCTGTGCCTGGCTTTCCGGGCCACAAGCGGCGAGATGCTCCAGCGGTTCTGCAGCGGGGCGCCTGTCACGGATGACCCACCACCGCAAGCCTTCACAGCGTTCTATCACAGCCTGTTCGACCCCGGCCGCGAAGCCGCGCGGCCCGTGATCCTGCGCGGAACGAAGCTCGGCGAGGCCGTGGTCTCGGTCGATCCGGCCGTGCAGACGGCAGAGGCCTGGCACGAGGCGGGCCGCCTGATGCTGGCGCTGGCGATCGCACTGCCGCTGCTGTGCATGTTGGTCTACGCCGCGCTGGCGCGTGCGCTGCGCCCCACCCGCTTGATCAGCAGCGGCCTCGAGCGGATTGCCGCCGGCGACCTCACCGCGCGGCTGCCGCCGTTCGACCTCGCCGAACTGTCCGCCGTGCGCGACGTCTTCAATCATCTGGCGGAGAGCCTCGACACCGCGCTTGCCGAGCGCGCCGAGCTGACCCGGAAATTGATCGCGCTTCAGGACGAGGAACGCCGCTATCTCGCCCGCGAGCTGCACGACGAGTTCGGCCAGTCGCTGGCCGCGATCCGCGCGCTCGCCTCCTCAGCCCGCCAGACCGCCGCACAGGATTGCCCCTCTTTGCTTGGCGAGTGCGACGGCATCGCCCGGACCGCAACTGGCATGATGGAGACGCTGCGCGGCACGCTGTTCCGGCTGCGGCCGCCTGACGTCGAGGAGCTTGGCCTCGTCGCCAGTCTCGAAGGCCTTGTCGCGGGCTGGAATGGACGCAGCCGCGGCGAGACGCGCTTTGCGATCCGTTTCGACGGCACATTCGAGACCCTTCCGGCCGCGATCAGCGCCAACCTCTACCGCATCGTGCAGGAAGCGCTCACCAACGCTGCCAAGCATGCCGGCGCCACGAAGGTCAATCTCGAACTTGCGATGCATGCCGACGAGATCGCGCTCGCCATCGACGATGACGGCCGCTCGACCGATCCCGTCGCGAAATCGGGCATGGGCCTGCTCGGCATGCGTGAACGCGTTGCGGCCTTGCGCGGCCGGCTGAGTTTTGAAGCCGGCCCCCACGGCGGCTCCGCGTTGCGCGTCATTATTCCGGTCGTGGCACCCGATCAGCAAGTGATGGAGCACGCGGCATGACCGCGACGATCCTCCTGGTCGACGACCATTCCGTCGTCCGCGAAGGCTATCGCTCCGTGCTCGAGAAGCAGCCGGGCCTGCGCGTCATCGCCGAGGCCGGCGACGGCGCGGAGGCCTATCGCCTTTACAAATCCGAGACGCCCGACCTCGTCATCATGGACCTCAGCATGCCCGGCATTGGCGGAGTGGAGGCCGTCAGGCGCATCCGGCAATGGGACAAGGCGGCAAAGATCCTCGTCTTCACCATGCACGAGAATGCCGGCTTTGCCGTGCAGGCCATCCGCGCCGGCGCAAGAGGCTACGTCACCAAGACCAGCCCGCCCGAAACGCTGGTGCGCGCGGTGATGGACGTGCTTGCCGGCAAGATCGCGATCAGCCCCGATATCGACCACGAGCTTGCGCTCAGCCGGATCAGCGGCGAGAGCTCGGCCGCCGATGTGCTCACGCCACGCGAGTTCGAAGTGATGCGGCTTCTGCTCGCCGAGAACACCACAGACGAGATCGCCGAAACGCTTCATGTGAGCCCGAAAACGGTCGCGAATTTGCATTCGCTGATCAAGGACAAGCTCGGCGTCGGCTCTGACATCGAGCTGGTCCGGCTGGCGCTGCGCCAGGGAATTTTGACAGAGCCCGATCTCGGCGAGGCCTGAGCATCACCTGCCGGAGATCATTCGCGCGCAACGACCTGGTCCAGCCACGCGCAATTCAGCGGCGGCACGCGCGGATCCGGTACGCGTACGCCGCGGGCCGCGGCATCCATCCGCATGTCGCGCAGGCGCTTGCGCTGCTCGTCCGGCATGTTGAGCCGTTCGTGGCCCCACAGCGACGGTCCATCGAAGGTCTCGTGCGGCTGCCATGTCGCGGGATCGATGATGCGTCCGCCCCAGCCATATTCGATAAAGAAGCCGGACGGCGTGTTCACGTAAAATGAGGTCATGTGGTCGTTGGTGTGCCGGCCCAGCGTGTAGGCGATGCGGCCATCGTCCATCTGCGCGAGATCGTAGCCCTGCCCGACATCGTCGAGGCTGCCGAGCTCGACCATGAAATGGTGCAGCGCCTTGCGGCCGGAGCCCACCATCGCAAACGAGTGGTGGCGGCCGTTGACGTGGAAGAAATAGAGCCCGTACGGCTTGAGCCCGAAATCCGAGACGTGGAAGCCGAGCACGTCGCGATAGAACGGCAGCAGAGGCTCGACATCTTCGACATTGAGCACGACGTGCCCCATGCCGAGCGCGCCGGTCCGAAAGCCCGAGATCGGCCGGCCTGGCTTGAAAGGCTCGGTTGCGAGCGCAGGCTTGCAGAAGGCCTCGAGCCTGTTGCCGGCGGGATCCGCGAACGCGATCAGCTCGCCGACATGCCGCTCATCGGCCAGCGCGCGCGAGCCGCGCGTGACCTTGACGCCGTGGCTTTCCAGCCGCCCGGCCAATTGATCCAGCTCCGCGATCGAGGGAACCTCCCAGCCCATCACCGCGAGGCCGGCATCGCTGCTGCCGTCGACGATCAGGCGCTGCTTGCGGTCGTCCATGCGGAAGGCGCGCGTCTTGCCGCCGCGATCGACCTGCTGCATGCCGAGCAGCCCGGTCGCCATCTGCCCCCATTGCTCGAGCTGCGACGAATTGATGCCGACATAGCCAAGCGCGGTGATTTCCATCGACGTTCTCCCAAAGGCACCCGCTGCACTGCGGCGAACTTGATACCGGCCGCGTGCGATCCTACGGTGGCGCCGCAATCGCTTCGCGTTTGCAACGACGACGATAGTCGTGGGAAGACGCCACGCAAGGGAGGAATTGGGAAGTGTCCAAGGAGCGGACGCGAAACGGGCCGCCGCGGCAGTCGGAGGGCGTCCGTGCCTTCAAGCGCGGGCTGGACGTGCTGCAGGAGGTCAACCGCTCCGGCGGCATCCGTGCCGGCGATGTCGCCCGCGCGCTCGACCTGCCCCGCCCCACCGTCTACCGCCTGCTGGAAACGCTGGAGGAACTCGGCTATGTCGCCCGCAGCGCCAGCGACGACCGTTTTCGCGTCACCCGGCTCGCCCTCAGCCTCGGCGATGGCTACGACCCCGGCGTGGTGATCTGCCAGGCGGCAGCCCCTTATCTCGCCGAGCTCAGCAAGACCCTGGTCTGGCCGGTCGATCTCTCCACTTACGAGAACGCAGCGATGGTGGTGCAGGAGACCACCCATTCCCGCAGCCCGCTCTCGATCGACCGCGGCATGATCGGCAAGCGCCTGCCGATGCTGCGGACGTCCGCGGGCCGCGCCTATCTCGCCGCCTGCCCCGCGCGCGAGCGCGACCTCATCGTCAGCCATCTCCGCCGCATCGACGAAGCCGACGATCGTCCCTTCCTCGACCAGGGCCGCCTCGACAAGATGATCGCTGAGACGCAGGCGCGCGGCTACGCGATACGGAACGAGGGCGAATACAATCCGAAGACGGCATCGATCGCCGTGCCTATTGTTCGCAATGGCACGGTGTTCGGCTGCATCTCCATCATCTGGATCCGCTCGGCGCTGGGGATCGCGGAAGCCATGGCGCAGTTCGTCGGCCCGCTGCGCGATACGGCCGAAGCGATCCCGGTCAGTCCCTAGCTCACCCGCACTGGCAGTGAAGTAAGCCCGCGCAGCACGTTGTTGAGCGCAAGCACAGGCTCGCCGATCTCGAAGCGCCGCACCTTTTCGACCAGAACTTCGAGAAGCGCGGTCATCTCCAGCCGAGCCAGATGCAGGCCGGCGCACATATGCGTCCCGTTGCCGAAGCCGAGATGATCACTGGCACGGCGGCGCACGTCGAAGCGCTCGGCGTCTTCCCATTTCCGTTCGTCGCGGTTGGCCGAGGCATAGAGCAGCAGCATCCGGCTTCCACCCGGAATGGTCATGCCGCCGATCGTCGCATCCGTGGCAAGATGGCGGGTGAAGCCGCGAATGGGCGATTCCAGCCGAAGCGACTCGTTGATGGCGTTGGGGATCAGCGTGGGGTCACCTCGAACCAGATCCCATTGCGCGGGATATTGGCCGAACAGCATAATCAGGTTCGCGGTTGCAAAGATCGTGGTGTCGAGGCTTGGTCCAAGATAATCGCGCATCAGCACCGGACAACGCTCTGGCTCGACCTCACCACGCTCTCCGGCCTGGAAAATACGATCGCCCCAGCTTCCCGGCCGCAATTGCTCGCGAATGCCTGCGCCGCCGAGATAGCCGCGCATATCCTGGACGTCGGTCATCGCAGCGCAACCGCGCGCATTCATCGTCCCGAGCACGTTGAACGTGGCCGACGCCCAGCGCAGCATGCTGCCGCGGCCGTAGTCCTCCAGCCCCACCAGCTTGGACACGATGGTGAGCGGCAGGTGCTGCGCAAGATCCGTCACCGCATCGAACTGCCCGCGCGTTACGAGGTCCTCGACCAGCCGCCGCGCCTCGGCGCGGATCTGCGGGCCGATCTCCTCCAGGGCACGCGGCAGCAGCGGCGCGGCAATGATCGCGCGCAACCGGTCGTGCAGAGGTGCATCGCTCGCCAGCGTCGTGCCGCGCGACATCTCGTTGACATGATCGTTGGCGGCAACTCCCTGCGCCGATGAAAACACACCGGGGTTGCGCAAGGCGGCGCGGACGTCCTCGAAGCGTCCCAGCGCATAGAGCCCATTTTGGGGAAGCCACACCGCTGCGCCCAGATCCCGAAGCGCCCGGTAGTGCGGATAGGGATCGCGCAGCACGTCGTCGCCGTAGAGATCGAAATCGTAGACCGGACACTCCGCTATCGCTGGCATCATCCCTGCTCCGTTCTGCTACTCAGCGCACGGCGATCCATTCGCCTTTATCGAGCTTGCCGAGTGTCAGCGCGCTCTGGTCCAGTCCGGTGTGGTCGTTCGGCCCGTAATTGTAGACGCCGCGCGACCCCGCGATGCCCTTGAGCCCTTCGATCGCGCTCCGCAGGCCCTCTCGAAATTCCGCCGTTCCGGGCTCTCCCGCCTTCAATGCTGCAGGGACCGCACGCTCGATCAGGATCAATGCATCGTAGGCCGAGCCTGCAAAGATGTTGCGGCTGCCGGGTCCGAACTTGGCCTCATAGCGCTGGATGAAGTCGAGCGCCGCCTTCTTGGCGGGATAGTCGTCCGGGAACGACGCGGCGCCGACGGCCGGACTCAATGGCACGAAGATCCCATCGCCTTGCGCGCCTGTCAGCTTGCGGAAATCGCCGAATGTGGCACCCAGCGTGCCGTAGATCTGGCCCTCATAGCCCTTCTCCCGCAGTTGCAGCAACGGAAGCGCCGCCGGCGCTCCGGAGGCTGCGATCAGAACCGCATCCGGCCCGGCCGCGATGATCTTCAGGATCTGCCCCACCACCGTGGTATCCGTCCGCGCATATTTCTCGTCGGCGACGAGCTCGATTCCCGCGGCCTTGCACATATCGGCGCTGACCTTGCTCCAGGCGTCGCCGTAGGAATCGCCAAAGCCGATCAGCGCGAGCTTCTTCACGCCGGTCTTCTTCATGTTCGCAAACAACGGCGTCGCCTCATGATCGTCGTTGGTCGTGGTCTTGAAGATCCAGCGCCGCCTAGCATCGACCGGGGCGACCAGCGCGTTAACAGGCGCGAGTGTGATGACCGGCAGTTTGTATTCGACCGCCGGATCGATCGCGGCGAACGAGCCTGGGGTCGAGGTCGGACCGACAAGAATGTCGATCTTGCTCTCCTGGTAGAGCTTGCGCAGCGCAGCGACCGCCGCGGTGCTGTCCGACGCCTCGTCGAGGAAAAGATAATTGACCTTCTTGCCGGCGATCTCGGTCGGACCAAAGGTCGTTCCGTTCCGCTCGGCGTTGCCAATTGCGGCAGCGGGTCCGGTTGCCGACAGGATGATCCCGACATTGATGTCGGCAGCAAAGCCTGGTGCCACGCACAATTGCATCGCAAGGCACACGCCCAGCATGGATCGCAGCATCGTCGTCTCCTCCCGTCGGCCGCCGCGCGGGCGGCCTGAATTTTATTTCCTTTGTCTCTTCCCTAGCCAAAACGAGCCGGCGGCGCGTAGCGCTATCAGCGAGTTGTCCGGCTGACGGACAGCAGGCCGATACTGAGGTCGCGCGTCCCGATGACCCCGCGTCCGCTGGGTGGACACTTGGCGCGACGGCATTGATGCTGCGGCGCGGCTTGGGGAAGAGATAGCCCCATGCAAGATAAATCCGCCCTTGAAGAGTTTGATGTCGTCATCGTCGGCCGTGGCCCGGTCGGTGCCACGCTCGCCAATCTGCTCGGCCTCTGTGGCGTGCGGACGCTGGTGCTGGAGCGCGAGGCGCGGACTTATCATCTGCCGCGCGCGGTACATTTCGACGACGAATGCATGCGCGTATTCCAGACCATTGGCCTCACCGATGCGATCCTGCCGCATGTCATCCTCAGCCCCGGCATGCTGTTCCTCGATGCCGACGGCAAGATGCTGCTGGACTGGTCCCGGCCGCAGACGCCGACGCCGATGGGCTGGAATCTCAGCTATCGCTTCCACCAGCCTGATCTCGAGGACGTGCTGATCGCCGGCCTTGCACGCTGGCCGCACGTCAGCATGCGCAACCGCTGTGATGTCTTCGCGCTCGACCAGGATGAGAGCGGCGTGCGCGTCCGCTACGAGGATCTCTCCAATGGAAAACTCAGCGAGGTCCGCGCGGCCTACATCATCGGCTGCGATGGCGCACGGTCCCTCGTTCGCCGCTTCATCGACTCCGGCATGGACGATCTCGGCTTCCACGAGCGCTGGCTGGTGATCGACGTGCTGCTCAAGCGCGCGCGTGACGATCTCGGCGACTACAGCCTCCAGCATTGCGATCCCAAGCGGCCGGCAACCTATGTCCGCGGCACCGGCACGCGCCGGCGCTGGGAGATCACGGTCCTCCCCGACGAGGATTCGAACGACGTGGCCCAGCCGGCAAAGGTCTGGGAGCTGCTGGCGCGCTGGATCACGCCTGAGGATGCCGAGCTCGAACGCGCCGCGGTCTACACCTTTCATTCCGTCATCGCCCAGCAATGGCGGAATGGCCGGCTGCTGCTCGCAGGCGATTCCGCGCACCAGACCCCGCCCTTCCTCGGCCAGGGCATGTGCGCCGGCATCCGCGATGCCGCCAACCTGGCCTGGAAGCTTGCGAGCGTCGTCCGCGACGGCGCCTCGCCCAGCCTGCTCGACACCTATCAGACCGAGCGCCAGCCGCATGTGCGCGAGTTCATTGAGCTCGCCATCCGTCTCGGCGGTGTCATCAACACCAAGGCGATCGAAGCGGGTCTCGCGGCCGGCCAAGCCCGTGAGAATGCGCCGGTCAAGCTCGAGGTGAAGAAGCCCCTGCTCGGGCCCGGGCTCGCGCTCGGCGACCTGCCTCTCGCCGGACATCTCGCGCCACAGTTCACGCTGAAGGGCGGCATCCGCGGCGACGATGTCATCGGCTATAGCCACGTTCTGCTGGTCGAGAGCGCGGTGCGTCCCGCAATTTCGCAAACGGGGATCAAAATGCTGACCAGCGACGATGCCCAGGGCATCGGCCCCTGGCTGCGCGAGCACGGCCTCACCGCCGCGCTGGTTCGCCCCGACCGTTACATCCGCGGCACCGCCCGCAACGATGCCGAGCTCGACCGGCTCATCGCCGCCATTACGCCTCCAACCCACGTGCCGTCCGCGGCCTGACCGAACACCAGGATATCTCATGAAGCTGCTCTCTTTCATCGCTGGCGGCCGCGCCTCGTTCGGGGCCGTCAAGGACAATGGCGTCGTCGATCTCGCATCGCGCATGGCGCCCTGCACCACGCTGCGGCAGTTGCTCGAAGCGGATCGCGTTGCCGAAGCTGCAAAGCTGGTCGCCGCCACCGCGCCCGATCATCCCCTCGATGCCATCAGCTTTGCGCCCGTCATCCCCGATCCCGGCAAGATCATCTGCGTCGGCCTCAACTATCGCGACCATGTCGCCGAGACCGGCCGCACCGTCACCGAGAAGCCCGCGCTCTTCGTCCGTTTCCCCTGCAGCCAGGTCGGCCATCTCCAGCCGATCGTGAAGCCGAAAGTCAGCGACGATTTCGACTATGAAGGCGAGCTCGCGCTCGTCATCGGCAAGCAAGGCCGGCACATTCCCGCGAGCAGCGCGCTTCAACACATCGCCGGCTATGCCTGCTACAACGAAGGCAGCGTCCGCGACTGGCAGCGCCACACCAGCCAGTTCCTCTCCGGCAAGACCTTCGCGGAGAGCGGCAGCTTCGGTCCGTGGCTGACGACGGCGGACGAGATCCCCGACCCGTCGAAGCTCACGCTTCAGACCCGCCTCAACGGCACCGTCGTGCAGAACACGACGACGGATCTTCTGATCACAGGTATCCCCGACCTGATCGCCTACATCTCGACGATCTGCCCGCTCGTCCCCGGCGACGTCATCGTCACGGGCACGCCGGGTGGCGTCGGCCTCAAGCGCACGCCGCCGCTGTGGATGCGCCCCGGTGACACCGTCGAGGTCGAGATCTCCGGCATCGGCGTCTTGCGCAACAAGGTAGTGGCCGAAGCAGCCTGACCGTCTGCGACATCAAATCAACGATAGAATCAGGGAAACGCCATGGCCGCCATCCGCTCGACATCCACCGCCCTCCTGCTGATCACGCTGGCGCTCGCGAGTACCGCGCGCGCCGAGATCAAGGGCGATGCCGTCCGCATCGGCGTCCTCACCGACATGAACGGTGTGTTCGCCACTGCGATGGGCCCGGGCTCTGTCGAGGCGGCGCGGATGGCGGCGGAGGAGTTCGGCAAGATCAACGGCAAGCCGATCGAGATCCTGCAGGCCGACCACCAGAACAAGCCTGATCTTGCCGCCTCGCTGGCGCGAAAATGGTTCAGCGACGGCGTGCAGGCGATCGCGGATGGCGGCAGCTCGGGCGCAGCGCTCGCGGTGCAGGAACTCGTGCGCGGCAACGGAAAAATCTTCCTCGTCTCCGGCGCCGGCGCCAACCAGCTCACCGATGAGGCTTGCGCGCCCACGAGCGTGCAATGGACGCAGGACGCCTACTCAACCGCGACCGCGGTCGTCTCCGGAATCATGCAGACCAGCAAGGAGCCGTGGTTCTTCATCACCGGCGACTACGCCTTCGGCCATTCGATCGAGGCGACCGCGCGCGACCGTATCGCCGCGCTCGGCGGCAAGGTCGCCGGCAGCGTCAAGGCGCAGCTCGGTACGCCCGATTACTCATCGTTTCTGCTGCAGGCGCAGTCCTCGGGCGCAAAGATCCTCGCGATCAACGTCGCCGGCGACAACGCCACCGCGATCAAGCAGGCCGAGGAGTTCGGCCTCGCGGATCAAGGCATCAAGATCGTGCCGATGTCATTCCAGAACGTCGACATCGAGGCGGTCGGCCTAAAGGCAACGCGCGGCGATCTGATCGTCACCTCGTTCTTCGAGGACGTCTCCCCGGCGGCGCGAAAGTTCTCCGATGCGTTCTACGCCCGCCGCAAGGCGATGCCCTCGCAGATCCAGGCCGGCGTCTATTCCGCCGTCCGCCACTATCTGCAAGCGGTGAAGGATACCGATTCGGACGACAGCGCCACCGTGATGGAAAAAATGAAGGCGACCCCCGTCTCCGACGCCTACACCACCAACGGCCGCATCCGCGAGGACCAGCGCATGGTGCACGATCTCTATCTGGTGCAGATCAAGACGCCAGCCGAATCCAAGGGCCCGTGGGATTTCGTCAAGCTGGTCGCGACCATCTCGCCCGACCAGGCGTTCCGCCCGCTCGACCGCAGCAAGTGCAGCCTCGTGGGCAAATAACCTTCAGGCCAGATAGCGCGTGAGATAGCCTTCCATGGCGTAGAGCGCGCAGAGCGCAAGGCTCGACCACACGGCGGCGCTGAAATAGAGGAACATCCAGGTCAGCTCGCCCTTCCAATGCGCGATGTCATGGGTCACCACCCATCGCGTCGAGACGTCGTGCAGGCCCTCGAGGAAGCCGAGGAACCTGTTGCCCTCTGCATGCCCTGCCCGCCAGCGGCTGAGATACATGGGAACGTCGACGGTGACGAGGAAGGCGAGGAAGCAGGCGATGCCGACGATGCCCGCGATCAACGCCCAGCGCACCACGCCCTGGAATTCCGGCACCAGACGGCACAGCGCGATTCCCGCGAGGAAGAACGTCACCGCCCAGAGCGAGTTCTCGATCGCGTTGAACAAGAAATTGGTGGTCACCACCGCATACCAGGAGAAGCATTCCGCGATGATGATGACAGGCACGATCACCAGCGCGACGTTCACCGCGGTCTCGGCGCCCGTCATCTTGCCAAGCTGATGCAGGATGATCGCCCATTGGGCGGCGAAGCAGACTTCGGCCACGGTCGCGACCGTGCGGCCGACGAAGACGCTCGACAGCCAGGTGTCGAACAGGCAGATGCGCTGCACGTCGGCGCGCGGCAGCACCGAGCGGAAGGCGCAACCGAACACATAGGCCGCGCAGAGCAGGAACATCAGGCCGATATCCGAGCCGCCGCCGATGCTGCCAGCCACGCTCGGATAGAACTCGCGGTACAGCATGAACCAGACGAGAATGTTCGTAGCGCTGACCAGCGTCAGGGAGCCCCACCACCACGCCAGGGGATTTGACCGTGCCTGCCACTGCAACATGAACCGCTCCGCCGTAGTCATCATGACATTCAACGGTAGCAATTCTGTCATAAATCTGTCGTTCCAGGCGACAAAAATTTACGTGACGGCACTGTCATAATTCGCCTGCGCGCTGTCATAAATCGCGAAGGCGCCGGCGTTTCCGGGCTTATTCCGGGGGCGCCATTTCGACGGCGCCCCCGAATCACGAAGCCGTCCTATTTCTTCAGCCCACCGACATAGGCCGCGAGCTTGTCCAGCGTCTGGTAGCCGTATTCGACGGCGCCGAAGCCGATCATGCCGTCGCGCTGCTCGGTGCTTGCGGCCAGCTGCCGCATCATCAGCACGGTCTTGCCGTTGGCCTGCTCGGCAAAGGTGATGGTGAAGCGGAACATGCCGGGATCGTCGTCCTGGTCGCCGCCGTGGTCCATCTCCATGAAGGATGGCCGCTCGATGCGGAGGAAGCGCATGCGGTTCGGATAGACCGTGCCGTCGGGTCCGATCATGTTGAAGCGCCAGACGCCGCCGACCCGCACATCGATCTCGAAGGTCTCGATCTTGAATCCCTTCGGCCCGAACCATTGCGGCAGGTGTTTTGGATCGGACCACGCCTCGAACACCAGATCGCGCGGCGCGTCGATCACGCGCGACATCACGATCTCGCGATCCATCGACCATTGCGACAGGGCAGCGTTGGCAGCACTCGTCATCGTCAGGCACCTTTCCGTTTACTTGGCTTGTTGGTCGTCTTCTCTGTTGTTTTGGACGGCCGCTTGGCGGCCGCCCTCTCCTTCTTGAGCTTCATCACGTAAGCCTCGAAGCGATCGAGCCGCGCTTCCCAGATCGCGCGCTGGTGCTGGAACCAGTCTTCCGCGCTGAGCAGCGCTTCGGGGCTGAGCCGGCAGGTGCGTACGCGGCCCTCTTTTTCGGACTGCAGGAGTCCGCACGTCTCCAGCACGTGGATGTGTTTCATGAAGCTCGGCAGTGCCATCTCGAAGGGCTCGGCGAGCTCGCCGACCGAGGCTTCGCCTGCGCACAGCCGCATCACGATCGCCCGCCGCGTCGGATCGGCAAGCGCTGCGAAGACCTGGTCGAGCTGGGATAATTGGTTAGCCATGGAGCTAACTATAGGCGCATCGCGATCCGGCGTCAATAATTGTTAGCTCATCAGCTAAGTTTTTTCGTGGCCCGGATGGAGCGCAGCGCAGATGCGCGAAAACGCCTCACACCGAGCGCGTCAGCCCGCCGTCGACGCGGATATTCTGGCCGGTGATATAGGCCGCGCCGTCGGATGCGAGGAACGAGATCGTCGCCGCGATCTCCTCGACCTTGCCGTAACGCTTCAGCGGCACGCTGTCGCGGCGCGCGTCGGTCTGCGGCAGGCTGTCGATCCAGCCCGGCAGCACATTGTTCATGCGGATGTTGTCGACCGCATGGGTGTCGGTGAAGATCTTTGTGAAGGCGGCAAGGCCCGCGCGGAACACGGCCGAGGTCGGAAACATGGAACTCGGCTCGAACGCCCAGGCGGTCGAGATGTTGATGATAGCACCGGCCTTCTGCGCCTGCATCACCGGCGTCACCAGCCTGACAGGACGGATCACGTTCAGCAAATACGTGTCGAGGCCGATGTGCCACTGCTCGTCGGTAATCTCGGTGATGGCAGCACGCGGGCCATGGCCTGCGCTGTTGACGAGCACGTCGATGCGCCCCCATGTCGCCAGCGCACGGTCGACGAGACGCTTCAGATCGTCATTGGACTTGTTCGAGCCTGTGACGCCAAAGCCGCCGAGCTCGGCCGCTAGCGCTTCGCCCTTGCCGGAGGACGACAGGATGGCGACGCGAAAGCCGTCGGCCGCGAGCCGCCGCGCGGCCCCTGCTCCCATGCCGCTGCCGCCTGCGGTGACCAATGCGACCTTCTCTGCTGCCATGATCGGATATCCCTGTGATAGCGTTGCGGCGAGCTCAAGGTTCAGTCCCCCAAGGAGCAGTCTACCAGGGCTCAGCCAGTCGAAAGGCCTTCTACAGCCAGACGCGCCCGCGAACCAGACTTGCCAACAAGCCTATTGTCACGAGGTCACGCCACATGAGCGATTTGCAGATCCGCAATTTACGCCCCGACGAGATCTCCATCGCGATCGACTGGGCCGCGGCCGAGGGCTGGAATCCCGGCCTGCTTGACGCCGCCTGCTTCGCGATCCCCGACGCGCAAGGCTTCTTCGTCGGCGAGATCGACGGCGAGCCAGTCGCGACCGTCTCCTGCGTCATCTACGACGATCGCTTTGCCTTTCTCGGATTCTACATCGTACGTGCAGGCTTTCGCGGCAAAGGGCACGGCCTGCGCATCTGGAACGCCGCGATCGCGCATGCGGGCACGCGCGTGATCGGCCTCGACGGCGTCGTGGCACAGCAGGACAATTACAGAAAGTCCGGCTTCCAGCTCGCTTACGCCAATATCCGTTATGGCGGCGTCGTTGCCGCGCCACCGACGCCGCCCGCGGACGTCGTGGCGCTCGACAAGATCCCGTTCGCGCTCGTGCAGGCCAGCGATGCCGCCGTCTTCCCGGCGCAGCGCGGCGATTTTCTGCGCGCTTGGATCAACGCACCTGGACACGTTAGCCGCGCATTGATGCGCGACGGCAAGCTCGCCGCGTGGGGAGTGATCCGCCCTTGCCGGACGGGCTGCAAGATCGGCCCGCTGGTAGCCGATGATCGCGCCGCGGCGGAGGCCGTGTTGCATACCTTGCTGGCGAGCCCGGGATGCCGCGAGATTGTGCTCGACATCCCCGCGGTGAACCGCGATGCTATTGCGCTCGCGGAATTCCTTGGGCTGAAGCCGACATTCGAAACGGCGCGAATGTACACTGGACCGGCCCCGTCACTGCGGCTCGACCGCGTGTTCGGCGTCACCAGTTTTGAACTGGGCTAGTACCGATTTTGAACAAGCCCGCCTGAAATTTGTAATCTGCTTCACGTTGCCGCTGCGATGCAGCGTGTATGGGTGTTCGATCCGCCGATTGTCCCGGACGGCTAGAACGTCATTTTCTGACCATCGATATTTTCATGCGCGAGGATTTCATGACCGAAGCCAGAACCAAGGCTCGCTTTCTTCAGTACACGGCCGATGAGACGCAACGCATCGGGATCGGGGCTGCGCTGGTGCTTGCCGTTGTGATGGCCCTCGGTCTGCACACGCTCGTCTCCGCGCCTGCGATACGGGAGGCCGCCCAGACGGAGCTGGCACGAATCATTGCCGATGAGGATCGGGATGTCTGCGGTCAGTTCGGGCTGCGCCCGGGGACGTCAGCATTTGCGGCCTGCAGCCGCGAGCTCGCCAATGTCAGGCAGAAGCAATCCGACCGCGACCAGGCGGCCGCGGCGGGAATCCTCTGATACCAGCAATCCTCGAATGCAGTGAGCTGCGCCGCTCAGTAGCAGCGCATGATGTTGACGGTGTGCTCGCCGCCGCCGCGGCCGGGCACCGTCACCTGCTCCGTCGGACAGCTCGGCACATAGGGCCGATCAGACGGTACGACATTTGGCGGGAAGCGATGTGCCCAGTCCCACGGTACGTCGTAGGTGTAGGTATAGCGAACGTCGTTTGTGACCGGCTGCCCGGCATCGGCGAACGGCTCGCTGTAGCCCATGCTGTCGTTGTAGAAGGCGCCGCCGCCCGGCCAGTAGACCCAGGGATTGTTGAAGCGATTTCCGCGGCCGTGGAACCGCGCACCAGGCGCGATCGGCGGTCGCGCCGCAGCCACCATGCCGTGCGGAGCAGCGCCGCCCGGTCGTGCAAAACTGTCAGCGGCAGTAAGGAGCAGCGCGGCGGCTGCGCTGAGCGAGGCGAACAACGCCCCATATGATCTGGACATCATGATACGCACCAACTCGTCTGGCTTCGCAGATAACGGCTCCCCACCGCAGGCTAGGCCGGTCCGTCACCCGCCCGCAAACCTATAATTAATTATTGGTTAAGGCACGGGATTAATGGGGAACCGGGTGGTCTCGTAGGGTGGATTGGACGACGACCGCGCGAAGCGCAGTCGTGGGCGTAATCCACCGCTTCTGTGACCGCGGAGACGGACACTGGTGGATTACGCCTTCGGCGAAGGGGTTACGACCCTTTGTGTTGCCTGACGGGCAAAACACGCTAGGCGTGGGGCAATCCGCGCCGTCGAAAATATTCCGCTTTACCGAAATTCGGAAACGGCGTATGTGTCGCGGCAACCCGGCCCATGGAAGAGGGGCGTATCGCGATCGTCACGAACGCGGGCCGGACGGCGGTGGACGCAGGCCACATCGGCGCGATCAGGTTTTGCAGGGCGGGCGACCGTGAGCGAGATCACCGCGCAAACGACCGGTGTGATCGGCGTACGGCAAAATCGTGTGGTCCTGGCGCCCGGAGCCTGTGCGCCAAGCCTTGTGGTGATGTGCGATGTCCAACCGGRCGTGCACATCAGYCATCYGCRAGRCGACGGGGGCAATAGTGCATCGCTCCCCGGGGAGATCACGACATAAGCCGTCAACCCACTGCGCAGGGAAGGCCGGATGTTTCGGCTTCACCTGTATGCCGCTGTGCAGCCTCTTGTAGCGCAATCTTCGCACAGTGGACCGCGGGTGCCAGTCGGGCACCCGGTCTTCCCTGCGCTCTCTTTCAAAGGGGGTGAGGCGACGGAGCAAAGCTCGGGCGAGGTGAGCCGCGAGGATGATCAGCTATGTCTGACGTTGAAAAATGGTGTCGTGCCCCGGACGCTGCGCAGCACGAAGTGATGCGCTGCAGAGCCGGGGCCCATCTCGCCGCATTGTGCCCTGTGGCTTTCTGGGTCCCGGCTCTGCGCCGCACCGCTACGCGCTGCAGCGCGTCCGGGACGCGAGGGCCACTCCGCAACGACGAATCCGTGGATGCCGAGCCCTCTTCCAGTCACTTCTTCACGCCGATCCGCCCTTGTAACAAAAGCGTCATACAGCAAAACTAAACGATTGCCGGGGGCCGCGGTTCGGCGGCCATGCCGCCTCATCGCTAGGAGATTTTGATGCGCCGTTCACTGGTGTTGCTGTCCGCCGGGCTGACAGTCCTTTCCACCGGATTTGCGTCCGCTGAGAATAACACGCCCCGGAACCTGATCCTGTTCATCCCCGACGGGCTGCGCGCACTGAAGGTCACCCCCGAGACCGCGCCGGCCATGGCCGAGGTCCGCGACAAGGGCGTCAACTTCAAGAACTCGCACTCGCTGTTCCCGACCTTCACCATGGCCAACGGTTCGGCGATGTCGACCGGTCATTATCTCGGCGACACCGGCGTGTTCTCCAACACGATCTGGACCAACTACACCTCAGGTCCGGCCGGCGACACCGTGGTTCCCTTCATCGAGAACGACGCCGTGCTCGGCGACATCGACGAGCATTTCAAGGGCGACTATCTCAACGAAGAGACCGTCTTGAAGATGGCCCGCGACAAGGGCCTGAGCACGGCTGCGATCGGCAAGGTCGGCCCGACCTATCAGTTTGATCACACCGACCATCCGGAGAAGCCGGGCCAGCACTCGATCGTCGTCGACGATGCTACCGGCGGCAAGGTCGGCGTGGCGCTCTCGGACGAGATGAAGGATGCGCTGACCAAGGCCGGTCTCGCCCTCACCGCCCCCAGCCGCGGCGACAACGGCAAGGCGGGCGACGCCAAGACGCCCGGCACGACGACGGCCAATGTCGTGCAGCAGGCCTATTTCGCCGACGTCGCCACCAAGGTGGTGCTGCCGATGTTCAAGGCGCGCAACAAGCCGTTCGTGCTGGTGTTCTGGTCGCGCGATCCTGACGGCACCCAGCATAACCAGGGCGACAGCCTCAACCAGATCCTGCCGGGCATCAACGGCCCGAGCTCGATGGCGAGCATCAAGAATGCCGACAACAACCTCGCCCAGATCCGCAAGGCGCTGGACGAGCTCGGGCTCGCGGCGAGCACCAACATCATGATCCAGGCCGACCACGGTTTCTCGACCATCTCCAAGGAGAGCAAGACCAGTCCCTCGGCCAAGGTCAGCTATGACGACACGCCAAAGGACTTTTTGCCGATGGGCTTCCTCGCCCTCGACCTTGCCAAGGCTCTCGACCTGCCGCTGTTCGACCCCAACGACAAGAACGCGGCCGTCACCGGCAACGCCCATCCGAAGGCCGGCAACGGCGTGCTCGGCAAGGAGCCGACCAAGCCCGACCTCGTCGTCGCCACCAATGGCGGCTCGGACCTGATCTACTTGCCGAACAAGGACAAGAAGCTGGCGGCCAAGACCATCAACGCACTGCTGGAACAGGACTATATCTCCGGCCTGTTCGTCGATGACCAGCTCGGCCGCTTCCCCGGCACCCTGCCGCTGTCGAGCATCAATCTGCGCGGCAAGGCGGCGACGCCGACGCCGGCGATCGTCGTCAACTTCCGCTCCTATGCCAGCGAATGCGGCGAGGCGCCGACCAATTGCTCGGTGCAGGTGGCCGACACCGTGCTGCGTCAGGGCCAGGGCATGCATGGCAACTTCAGCCGCGGCGACACCTACAACTTCATGGCCGCGATCGGTCCGGACTTCAAAGCCGGCTATGTCGACGAGCTGCCGGTCAGCAATGCCGACGTCGGCATGACCGCAGCGCGACTCCTCGGCCTGCACGGCTCGGAGAACGGTGGCCTGGTCGGCCGCGTGATGTCGGAGGCGCTGCCGAACGGCATCGTGCCGAAGGCGTTCAAGGCCGTCGAGAGGTCGAAGAAGAAGTCCGAGAACGGCCTCGAGACCGTGCTCAACGTCCAGCGCGTCGGCAGCCAGCGCTATTTCGACGTCGCCGGTTTCCCCGGCCGCACTCAGGGACTCGAGCCGGAGACCGGCAAACAAAAAACGGCGGGGAAATAACCCCGCCGCTTCATTCGCGCCCTCAATGAGGGCGCGAAAATCTCTTGGTTACATGCCTAGATTCTTTACATTCCAATGTCGAAGACATTAGGCAGTTGGCCCGCCAGAGGCAGTGCGGTGGCGCCCAGGAAGGTCGCCACCATCGCCATCAGGCGACGGTTGTTCTGGCGCTTGCCGCGCATCTGGCCGGCGATCCACTCGAGCATCTCGCTCTTGACCTTCGAGGCATAGGAAGGCGCCCAGCTCTCGATGTCGGTGTCCTGCGCCAGCGCGACGCTACGCGAGGGAACCTTCAGGCCCGAGGCGCTCGCGGCGTAATGCGCGACAGCCTTGGCCAGCAAATCGTCGAAACGGCCACCATCGGTACGCTCGGTCGCGGCCTCGTTGATCTCGAACAGCGCCTCGGCTTCGGCGCGGCTGACCGGCTGGTCGTTGACGGCCACGGCCGTCAGGATGCGGGCGCACCAGGCGGTGTCATCGGCATCGAGGGAGCGAGAAAAGTGCATCCGACCCTTGGTGGTCGGACCTTCGCCGGTGATCACGCCGTCGCGGACGATGGTGAGGGCGTGGGCTGCGGTGTCGCAGCAGGACGGTTCGAGGGACGGCGACTCAACTGACTTCGACAGTGCGGCAGACATAGTTCACTTCCAGATTTCTTCTGATCGACCAGCATTTTCATGCGGGCGTAAAGGGGCGGTTAATGATTCGATATGGGGATCGCGACTTTTCTCAATGGTTGCCGATTAGTCGCTATGAGGACCACTTCGGTTCCAGGGAGCGTCGGGCGAGCGTGATGCGGGTCATAAAAGGCTTTATCGGGGCAATCGAGACCGCAAAGCCCCGGTGGAGATGTTTCGCCGCAGGTGTCCCCGTAACAAAAATGTGCTGAGAAATCAGCCCTTCAGAGCAGAAATTCACATTTTACTTCAAGCAGTTCAGGGGCCGTTCACTTGGCCTCGCCAAGCGCCTATACTGATCCGCACGGCTAGACGGTAATTTCCAAGCAAATTCAATGAGATGAGGTCAAACCATGACACTTCCGATCGGCACCACCGCCCCTGACTTCGAAGCCGAGACCACCGAGGGGAAGATCAAGTTCCACGACTGGATCGGCAACAGCTGGGCCCTGCTGTTTTCGCATCCCAAGGACTTCACACCGGTTTGCACGACCGAGCTCGGCGCCCTCGCCAAGCTGAAGCCGGAATTCGACAAGCGCGGCGTCAAGCTGATGGGCCTTTCGGTCGACCCGGTAGACCGTCATTCAAAATGGTCGGAGGACATCAAGGAGACCCAAGGTGCCGCGCCGAACTACCCGATGATCGGCGACACCGATTACAACGTGTCGAAGCTGTACGGCATGCTGCCGGCCGCGATCTCGGGTGATCCCCTCACCCGTACCGCCGCCGATAACCAGACCGTCCGCAACGTCTTCGTCATTGGGCCGGACAAGAAGATCAAGCTCGTGCTGGTCTACCCGATGACCACGGGCCGGAACTTCCAGGAAATCCTCCGCGTGATCGACTCGCTGCAGCTCACCGCCAAACATCGCGTCGCGACGCCGGCCGACTGGTCGCCGGGCGAGGATGTCATCATAGCGGGCTCGGTGTCCAACGACGAGGCCAAGACGATCTACCCGCAGGGCTGGAAGGAGCCGAAGCCCTACATCCGGATCGTGCCGCAGCCGAAGTAAATGGCCTAGCCGGTCACACGATCCGCCACCAACAGACCCGCGGTCGACGAGACCGCGGTCACCACCGCGCCCCATGTGATGTCCAAAACGACGACGGGCCAGGTCCAGTGCTTGAGCAGTGACAGCGCAGTCAGCTCGAAGGTCGCGTAGCAGAACAAGCCGAATAGCGCGCCATATAGTATCGTCGATTGCCAAGTCGCAGTCGACGTGCCGCTCACGAACACCAAAACACCGACGACGTAGATCAGATAGAAGAGGACGGCAGGAAGGGGCCTGACGTCGCCCAGCATGCTGCCGACCTGAGCGGCGAAAAATCCCTTGGCGATCAGGCCGAGGAACAGGAAGTCCAGCCCGGTCAGGACGATCAGGGTTGCGACATAGAGCACGGCGATACGGTTCACTGGCGGCCTCCCTGCCCGCAGGTTTCGCGGACAGTCATGTTGCCATCAGTTACGCCACGGCGGGCTGCTGGTTTCAGCCCACCAATCCGGGATCAAGCCGCTTGCACGCGATCGAGGAAGCTGTCGACCTCGGCCTTGAGGTGAAGGCTCTCGCCCGACAGCGCCTGGGCGGAGGCAAACATCCGGCTCGACGTCTCACCGGTCTCGCTCGCGCCCTCGGCCGCCTGACGGACATTGACGACGACGTCAGCGGTGCCCGAGGCCGCGGCGCGAACGCTGGCCGCGATGTTTTGGGTAGCGCTGCGCTGCTGCTCGACCGCCGCCGAGATCGAGGCCGCGATGCCGCTGATGCGCTCGATGGTCTCGGTGATCGCCTTGATGGCCGTCACCGACTCCTCGGTCGCAAGCTGCATGCTCGCGATCTGGGTCGATATCTCGTCGGTTGCCTTGGCGGTCTGGCCGGCGAGCGTCTTGACCTCCTGGGCCACCACCGCAAAGCCACGCCCGGCATCACCCGCGCGCGCGGCCTCGATGGTGGCATTCAGCGCCAAGAGGTTGGTCTGCTCGGCGATCGAAGTGATCAGCTTGACCACGTCGCCGATGCGGGAGCCTGCTTCCGAAAGCTGCGCGATGCGCTGGTCGGTGGCCTCGGCCTGCTGCACCGCCTCGGCCGAGATCGCGTTGGATTCCTGCACCCGACGGGTGATCTCGGAGATCGACTGCGACAGCTCGTCCGAGGCTGACGCCGCCGAACGGACGTGATCGGAGGCCTGCTCGGAGGCGCCGGCCGACTTCGCCGACAGGTCGGCCGTGGATCGCGCAGTATCGGTCAATTGCCGGGCCACGCGCTCGAATTCGCTCGAGGAATGCAGCACCTTGTCAAGGATGCCGCCGACGCTGCCGCGGAATTGGCCGACGAAGTTGCGCAGATCCGCCTTGCGTTGTTCGATCGCCGCGGCCGCGGTCTCCGCCTGCTCGCTGCGCATCCGCGCCCGTTCCAGCGAATTACTCTTGAACACCGCCACCGTGCGGGCGATCTCGCCGATCTCGTCGCCGCGGTCCTCGCAATCGATCGCGACGTCACTCTGGCCGTTGGCAAGCGCCGTCAGCGAGCGCGTGACCGAGGTGAGCGGCCGGGTGACGCGGCGGACGACCAGCATGGTGAGCACAAGGACCAGCAACGCGGCGATACCGGCCGCGACAGCCATGCTCCAAATCGCCTGGGCGAGCATGCTCTCGTACTGCGCCATGGGGATGCCGACATAGAGGATGCCGACGACCTTGCCGGCCGAGTCCGCAATCGGGAAGTAAGCGGTCATGAAGGACTTGCCGAACAGCGTGGCAGGCCCCTTATAAGCTTCGCCACGGCGCAGCAGCGCCTGCGCCGGATGGTCGGCGGCGAGCTGGGTGCCGACGGCGCGATCGCCGTTTTCCTTCTTCACATTGGTCGAGCGACGGACGAACTGCCCGCTCGCATCGTCAAACACGAACAGGGTCGCATTGCCGCCGACATAAGAGACCGCACGATCGACGATGGCGTGATCCTTGAAGTCCGGCATCTTGGCGATATCGGCGCGCGCCACCGCACCATCCCGCATCGTGATCTTCGCGTCGGGAAAGACTTCAGCGAAGGTCAGCGCCAGCGTGCGCAGACTGACCTCGATGTCGCGCAGCGCGCGATCATTGAAGGCGGAGGTGAGCGACCAGTAGCCGGCGCCGACCACCAATGCGGTGTTCATCGCAATCAGCAGGACGGCACACAAGACAGCCTTGGTGCCCAGCTTGAATTGCGGCACGAACTTCGCCGTTAATGAGTTGGTCATGAATGGAACTACCCCCGGAATTCCTGCATATTCATGCAATTCGCTTACGACCCCATTAACGCTGGTTCACACCGCCGCCCGCGGCATGCTTTCCAAGACGTAAACGAGGACGCGCCCTGCCCCCGCCAAGCCCCCCGCCTGTCATCGTCTGGTTCCGCGACGACCTCCGCTTGTCCGACCATCCCGCTTTGCACGCCGCCGCGAAATCCGGCGCGCCGGTGATCTGCCTCTATGTGCTGGACGATGCGGCCGGACGGGCACCGGGTGGCGCGGCCCGCTGGTGGCTGGCGCAGTCGCTGCGCGCGCTCGGCGCCGACATCGCCGCGCGCGGCGGATTCCTTGCCCTGCGCAAGGGACCGGCGGCCCGGGTGATCCCCGAGGTGGCGCGCGAGGCCGGCGCTGGCGCGGTCTATTGGAATATGATCGCTCAGGCGCCGCATCAGGCCGTCGAGAGACAGCTCGAAGCGTCGCTGGCAAAGCTCGGCGTGGACTCGCAAAGTTTCCCCGGCGATCTGCTCGTTCCCCCCTCGGCGATCCGCAACAAGGAAGGTAGAGGCCTGCGCGTATTCACGCCATTCTGGCGGCGGGTGCTGTCGCTTGGTGATCCACCCAAACCGCTGCCCGCGCCGACACAACTGCGCCCCGGCCCGAAGATCACCGGCGACACACTGGAGAGCTGGCAGCTCGAGCCGACCAAGCCGGACTGGGCCGGCGGCCTGCGAGAGAGATGGACGCCGGGTGAAGCCTCCGCTCGCGCCCGCCTGCGCGACTTCCTCAAGCGCACCGCCCGCAACTATGCCGGCGAGCGCGACCGCCCCGATCGCGAGGGCACCTCAGGCCTCTCGCCGCACCTGCGGTTCGGCGAGCTCAGCCCGCGCCAGGTCTTTCACGCCGCGCGTTTCGCCGCGGGGGAGAATCCGGCGATTGGATCCGGGATCGACAAGTTCCTGAGCGAGCTCGGCTGGCGCGAGTTCTGCCGCCACCTGCTCCACGATCACCCGAACCTCGCCACCGAGAACCTGCAAACCAATTTCGACGATTTCCCCTGGAAGACCGACAAGAAGGCCCTCGCCGCCTGGCAGCGCGGCCGCACCGGTTTCCCGATCGTCGATGCCGGCATGCGCGAGCTCTGGCACACCGGCATGATGCACAACCGGGTCCGGATGGTGGTCGCCTCGTTCCTGGTGAAGCACCTCCTGATCGACTGGCGCGACGGCGAGGCCTGGTTCTGGGACACGCTGGTCGATGCGGACGCCGGCAGCAATCCCGCCAACTGGCAATGGGTCGCCGGCTGCGGCGCCGACGCCGCACCCTATTTCCGCGTGTTCAATCCGGTCCTCCAGGGCGAAAAGTTCGATCCCGACGGAACCTATGTCCGGCGCTGGCTGCCGGAGCTGAGGGACGTGCCGGCGAAGCTGATCCACCAGCCCTGGCAGGCGACGCCGATCGAGCTTGCAAGCGCCGGCGTCACGCTCGGCAAGACCTACCCGCAGCCGATCATCGATCATGCCAAGGGACGCGAGCGCGCGCTCGCCGCTTACGCAAATATCCGCAAAGGTTGAGGGTTGCTTTGACACAATTATGAAACCCGCTATCGTCATCGCTCCATGCAAACCGTGGGGGACACGAAATGGACGACGTAACTGCAGTTGAGCCGACAATCGAAGCAGCAGTGCCTGCTGCCGAGCCGCCGAAGGCGGCTCCCAAGCCTGCAGCAAAGAAGGCCAAGAAGGCTGCAAAGAAGGCTGCGAAGAAAGTAGCGCCGAAGAAGGCTGCGAAGAAATCGAAGAAGACCGCCAAGAAGTCGGCGAAAAAGGCTGCCAAGAAGACCGCGAAGAAGGCTGCCAAGAAAACAGCGAAGAAAGCCGCCAAGAAGAAGAAGGCCAAGAAGGCCAAGCGCTGATCGCGGCTTCAGAGCAAGTCTCCGGGTGCGGGGCGCCCGGAGATTCCGCCCGAAGACGCCCTAGCCTCCCCGCTTGGACTTGCGGCGACCCGGATGATGGACGCCTTTCGGATCGCGAAACTCGCTGCGATGACCCCGCCGGTCCTCCTTCGCGAAACGCCGTCGCTTTCCCGGTGAACCGAACGCCCTGATCACCTTCCTGCCGTTGACTTTCTTGATGACGTAGCCACCCTCGGTCATCGAGAACGGCGCCTTGAGCGTCCCCTTGTGGTCGAACTTCGTGCCGCGGGGATGCTTGAACGGCTCGAACCAGGACGGATAGACGAAGTTCGACATCGGCCATCCATCGACGTCGAACGTGTCCTCCTCAACAGCGTCGCAGACTTCATAGGCGAATTGGGTGTTCCGATTCTTGTCGGCCCAGAGATTGGCCATGGGATCCAGCACCATCTCGAACAGCTCGTGTGAGGCCGCGACGCTGATCGGCTCGCCATTCAGCGCCTCGACGAAGATCTTCGAGATCGGCTGGCCGCGATGGGTCAACTCATGACGTCCGAGCATGTTCTTGTGCAAGGCATTGTCAAAATAGACCAGCTGCCAGTCGGTCCGCTCTGGTTTGCGCGTGACATAGAGATCGACCGGACAGCCCCACACCGGAAGGAAATGCTTGTCGTAGCACTTTTGCAGCGCCGCGGTGAGCTGGCGCATCTCTCCCTCGTCGATCTTTGCATAGTTGATGCAGGCGATCCGAACCGGCTTCATGGATCTGCCGAGCAGTGCACGTCTCGCCTTTTTCATGGAAATCACCGGGTGAAAGGGAAACTGAAATGGGCCCAGCCTAGCATGACGGCGCGGCGCACGTCAGGGATGTATTCCGGTCATCCGACGCCTAGACGCGCCTGTTGACCACGAAGACGGCCGTCGCGCACATCGCCATGCCGCCAATCGCCAGCGCATCCAGCCTCTCCCCGAACAGCAGATAAGCCATCAGCGCCGTGACCGCCGGGACCAAGTAGAACAGGCTGGCAACAGCCGTCGCGGCAGCATGGCGGATCAGCCAGTACAACAGGCCGATCGATCCGATCGAGAGCGCAACGGCAAGCCAGCCAAGCGCAAGCACAAACTCCCGCGTCCAGTGCACCACGCGATCCTCGAACAGGAAGGCGCCGGCGGCAAAGAAGATGGTGACGGCGACGTATTGCACGAGATTGCCGGCGCGCCAGTCGATGTGATTGCAGTAGCGGCGCTGGTAGAGCGTGCCGAGCGTGATGCTGATCAGCGAGACCACCGAGGCAAGCCAGCCGAGTCCGGCCTCTCCCGTCATGGGGCGATCGTGCAGGATCAGCGCCACGCCGCCGAGCCCAAGCAGCAGGCCGCCCCATTGCACCGGCGTCACCTTCTCGCCGAGCCAGCGGTTGGCGATGGTCGAGGTCAGGATCGGCTGCAGGCCTGGAATGAGCGCGGAGAGCCCCGCCGGAATTGAGTGCGCGATCGCAATCGCGGTGCCGCCGAGATAGAAGCCGTGGACCAGGATGCCAGCCACCGCGCTGTGCGCGATGCCGGTACGATCAGGCCATTTCGGCCGGGCGACGCCTGCGATGATGGCCATCAGGCAGACCACCACGGCCATGCGGATGGCGAGATAGGTCAAGGGATCGGCGTTGTTGATGACGTATTTCGTGCCGATGAAGCCGGTGCTCCAGAGCAGCACGAACAGGACCGGCGCCGCCCGCGCGGCCAGATTTTCCTGGTTATGATTCATTGCCGCCCTCATTGCCCGAGCGGGGACGGCGCGGCAATGCGAATTTCGCATGCTGCGCTGCGACGGACGCGGCGGCTCAGATCAGCCGATCACCATTCTTCCGGACAGGGATCGATGATCTTCCAGAGATCGACCCCGTTCTTGATCTTCTTCATGTCGGTAGTGAGCCCGCCATTGCGGCGGATCCAGTCCTTCACTGTGTCGGGATAGTAGGACATCAGGTCGGATGTCCCTTCCGAGCTCGTGACCTTGATGCCGAAGGTGAAGGCCTTGTCGTAGTAGGCCTGGTGGAAGCCGAGGCTTGCCTTTGGCGTCACGCAGATCTTGTTCAGCGGCACGATGCCGAGCACGAGCGTGCAGGCCGAGTTGCAGATGCCGTCGATGATCACGCGCTCACCGGTGTCGCGGACGCGCTTGTACTTGACCTTGTACTCTTCGACATAGCCGCCATGGTCGCGGGTGATATGCAGCTCGGCGCGCGCTGGCGCGGCAGCAGCGACGAAGAGCAACAGCAGGCTGAGGAGCGTGATGCGCATGGCAGCGTGACGACGAAAACCTTGCAGGAATGAACCGGCCCCGAAGAGCCCCCAATGAAAACCCCAAGGAGCCGGCGGGAGGAATCTTTGACCGGATTCTCTTTGGCCATACTTGTGTGGGGAATTCGTTAAGCATCCCGAAAAGGCCAAAAATGGGCAGGCTCCGCTCCCATTTCCGGCATTTCTGTCACACTTGCCCGGGAATCTGCAGGATCGGACCCGATTTCCCCGCCCCGGACGGGTGCCCCGGCGACCCGAAATAGCTATAGATGGCTGAGCTATTCGTGCAGGTTCCGGAGAATCGAGATGAGCAAGTTGAAGCTTGTAGCCGCGGTTGCTGCCCTGTCGGCCGCAATCCTCGCCCCCAGCCTCGCGGAGGCGCGGGTGCACCACCGGTACCACCGCTCCTACGCCAACCCGCTGCCCTACCCGATCAGCTATCTGCATAATTACGGCCCCGGAATTGAGCCCGGTACCTTCGCCTTCTACGACGGCCCATCGACCAACCACTGCTACCAGAGCGCTGCCGCCTATGTTGGCCAGGACCGCCGGCGGCACCCCTGCTACTGAGGGACCCGCGGCGACCCGCCGATCCGCTCCGCACTTCGAATTATTCGAAGCGACAGCCTTGCCCCGCCTGCTTGGCATGAGCCCTGGATGCTAATCTGGGTACCTGCGGTGGTCATGGCTACGGTGGGCTGGCTGAAGCTTTGTTCATCAGCATTACATTTCGGCTCCGCCACAATTTGATCAGAACAACTTCGATATCCTGTATTGCGTAAGCGGAGGAAGAACATCATGAATTCAAAGATTGGCCTCGTCGCCGCATCCTTGTTCGGTGCCCTCGCGGCATCGTCGCCGGCGTCGGCCATGCCTGTTGCGCCGGCGCCCGCGACGCCGCAAGTCTCGGGCATCGAGCAGGTCCGCATGGTCTGCAACGCCTGGGGACGCTGCTGGTGGCAGCCCAACGTGTATTACGGTTACGGCCCCGGATATTATGGGCCGCCGCGCTATTATGGTCCGCGTTATTATGGTCCGCGCTACTATGGCTATTACGGCTATCGCCGCTGGTGATATCTCAAGGGGGCCCTCGGGCCCCTTCGCATTTGCGAGATGGTGCACTCAGTCGATGCTGCTGGAGTGCTTCCAAAACTGATCTAGATCAAGGATGAAATCCGTCATTCGGTCATATGCTGGATCGATGGCCGATTTGATCGTATTCCGATGCCCTCAGACGGGCATGAATGTGCAAACACATCTCGAGAAGCAGAAGATCGAGGAAGGACGAAGTTTTGAGTCCTTCCCCTGCCCAGCGTGCACACGACTCCACTTCATCGACCTCGCCTCCGGCAAGCCGATGAACCGGGATCGTTGACGGCGGCATCGTTCCGACCTCGTGGAATGAGGTCCGCAATATTACGGCACTGAATCCTGTTTACTGAATCGTCAAGTATCGCCATTGATGGCCATGTAACGACGTTCATTTCATCGTCACATTGCAGCATCCGGCCAGACGCATGTTTTTCGACGCTCTCGCCCCGTCCTCCGCGCTCCAGCTGACCCGGTTTACCGATATCGACGCGTTTCGGCCGGCCGAGTCCCTGGAGGATTCTCGAAGCATTCCCCTCGACGTCGCCAATTTCGCCGCGGCGCGAGCGATCGTAAACCTGCCGGCGTGCCGCATATTTGTGGCAAGGTCGTTTGCACGCATCCTGGAGACAACCTATCGCGCACCGGGCGGCATGGTGATCCTTCCAATGAGCGACGATCTGTGCGCCCGCTCGAGCGGAGTGGAGTTCGACTCGCGCTTCTTCGTCGCGTTGCGCGGCATTCATCACTGCCATTTCGTGGAGCCCAAGGTCAATCATCACGCGCTGATCATGTTCTCGCCCGCGCTCAGGGATCGCGGCTGGTTCGATCGCGCCGATGCATTGTGGGTTCGCATCGCCGATCCCGCCGCTCATCTCTACGCACGGCAGCTTGTGCAGGACATCCTGCGGACCGCGTCGGTCCAGCCGCACATGTTCGAGACGACCGAGGTCGCCGCCCATCTGCAGGAGGGGCTGCTGCTCGCTTTCGACGACCTGTTTCGAAGAATCCCGCTGGCAGAGTGCGGAGTTCCGAGCGCGGGCGCGCGCTCGGCCAGGCTCGTGCAGCAGATCGACGACTATGTCAGAGCCTACCCGACCGCTCCGATCTATACGGCCGATCTCGCCGATGAATTCGGCGTCTCGATCCGGACCCTCGGCGGCGCGGTGGCCAAGGTGCGAGGGATGAGCCTGCATCAATACATCCGCCTGAAGCGGCTTTGGGCGACACGCACACAACTGCTCAGGAGCGGCGGGGCATCGGTCGCCTCGTGTGCGCGCGCCCAAGGCTTCCATCACCTCGGCGAGTTTGCCGCAGCCTACCGCGCGACATTCCACGAGGCGCCCTCGGATACGCTGGCGCGGGCCCGGCAAGCCGGCTTTCCGACCAACCTAGCGTAACACAAGAATAACACTGGCCTAACACCAGCATAACAAACGCGTCAAATCCACCGCCGATAAAAAGGCACGGGCGGCGGAGGACTGCCATCGATTAGTTGGAGGACAACAGTTTGCGCAGGCGCGCGACCTCGATCCGCGTCTCCAAAATCACGCGCATCAAAAGTGCATTCTCATGCTCAAGGTCGGCAATACGGCGCCGCCGGCTGCTCTCGTCCTGCTTCAAAGCGAGATCGTATACATTTGAGTTTGCGTTCGCCTGCGGCGGCGCCTTGTCAAAGCCCGATTTTTTTATCGGATTTGTTGTTCCAGGCACCTCAACCCCCAATAACGGCACACAACAGACGCACCAACTAGTCTCGCGAGCAACCCCACTCGCGAGGCCGAGCCTGTTTCAGCCTCTTACTAGTTATGTTTCTTATCGTTGCTGTGACTGATCTTAAACAAAGAGTCAGATTTCCGGCCGAATGTGGGAAATTCGTTGCTCAAATTTCGTTTGCGTTGCCAGCAAAACTTGTCCTGTCGCTGAACCGCAATCTCGCAGATGCATCCGTCGCTACGACTACGATTGTTGCAGCGAGCCTCGCGACGCGACGGATTTGTTTTGCTAGGCGCCCAGCAGCGTCATCTGCAACAGCCAACCGACCCAGATCGCGGGAGCGAAGAACAGGCCGAATGGCATACGACTGGTTAGCCGCAGCCGTTGACGCAAAACAAGATAGCGGAGCGCGTAGGTCGCAAGAGCTGAAAGCGCCGCGATTTCGATTGCAATCGGCAAGATCGACCAATCAAGCCACGCCCCGGCGACGGCGGCGAGCTTGACGTCACCAAGTCCCAGGCCATGCCGGCCGCGCAGGCGAGCGTAAGCCACGCGCACTGCCAAGAAAGCGCCAGCAACAACGATGGCACGCAGCACGGCGATCAACAGCGCCGACAGGTCACCCTGCGCCACCACCATCGCATTGACCAAGCCCAGGACCAGCCCGGCAACGTTCAAGGCATCGGGTATCAGAAGATATTTCGCGTCGATGACGGCAATTGTCAGCATGACAAGCGCCAACGCCGCGCCCGCCACGCCTAAAGCGCCATGGGCAACCGACAGACTCGTTACGACCGAAAAGAGACCGGCCAAGGCAGCGACAACGTAAGACCAAAAGCGATAGCCAACGATGGTTTCGGCCGCAACCGTGAGATCCGCCTCGTCATTTTGCATCTAGGGGCGCGCCATTGCAGGCATCGCTGCCCTCGTAGGTCCACTTACCCTGCTTTTCCTTGCCACAGACCATGACCGCTTTAGAGGCAAAACAGAATTCAGCGCCTTCACTAAAGACACGGCTGGCCCAAATGCACGCGCTGGGCGGAACGGGAAATGGAACAAGCAGCACGGGCGGTTGGCCCGGTGTCAGCGCAGGTAACGGCTGCGCGAAGGCCGCAGCGCCAAACAGGAGCCCAAATGCCACAATTGCGAGCCTGGCCATCATCTTGTGTTCTCAAGCACCAAGTGAACTGGAGGATGATCGAATTTCAGGCTGATATAGTCAATCCAGCAGGCCGAGGCGGCAGGCTCGGCACAAAATCTTTTATCTTGCAAATCCAGCTTTAGACGCGCTGCCGCGGTACGCGCATGGAGCCCCTCGCATCAATACGCATTGCGCGGCCGGATCAACTCGAAGGCCGTCCTGAACATGATGGAGATGTCGAACGCCAGACTCCAGTTATCAATGTACCAAAGATCCAGCTTGACCCTCTTCTCCATCAGCTCGAGCTGCGGAGTACCGCCGCGACATCCCTGCACCTGCGCCCACCCCGTGATGCCGGGCTTCACATGGTGCCGGAAAGCATAATTGGCGATCATTTTGCCGTATTCGTAATCATGAGCCAGTGCGTGCGGCCGTGGTCCGACCATGGACATGTTACCCTGCAGCACGTTCAACAATTGCGGTAGCTCGTCGATGCTGGTCTCACGGAGAAAGCGACCAACCCGGGTGACGCGTGGGTCCTGCTTCGTCGCCTGCACGACGGCAGCACCATCTTCCAGCACTTTCATGCTGCGCAATTTGTAAATGACGAAGGGTTGGCCGTTGAACCCATGGCGCCGCTGCCGGAAGATGATGGGGCCATCCGATTCAAGTTTGATGGCGAGTGCTGCCAGGACCAACACCGGAGATAGCAGAAACAGCGAGGTGGCCGCCACCGTCACGTCCAATACGCGCTTGGACAGGCGCTCAACCGCGGTCAATGGCGCGCGTTGCAGCTCGACCATGTATGACCGCTGCGGTATTGAGGTCTGACGGCGCAAGATGGTCGACACTGCGCAATCGGGCAGCAGGCGAACCGGAAGGGGGATTGCCCTCAGCCGATCGAGAACCAGCTCGATGTCCCCGGCGCGCGCCCACGACAAGGCGAGAACGATCTCCTCTGCCGGCGTCCCCCGCACGCGCTGCTGCGCCGTTTCGACGTGCAGTTTGTGCAGCTCCGAGGACGGGTCACCTTTCCCGTCGCGAGGCAGCACGACGCGCTCGATTTCGTCCAGGCCGAACCTGACCAGCAGATCGCGCCGGCCGAACTGCGCCATCTCGCTCTGTGTTCCGATCACGATCGCGGGCCGGCCGCGGATCGCTCCGGTCATGAGGGCCGAGCTCAGGCAACGGCACGCCAGGCGCCGCGTCGCCACGAGGCCGAATCCCCCCAAGAGGAAGAAGCAAACGACAGAACCACGCGAGGTCTCGCCCGCGGATTTGAGCAGGAACAGGACAACTGCAAGAACAAGAATTGCAAGGCACCAGCTCGCCCAGACGCGTCCATGGTCGCGCTCCCGCTCGAGCAGCTCGTTCATCCGGTAAAGACCGAATTGGTACGCCGCAAGCACATATGTCGAGCTGGCCACGAGGCCCAGGCCGGCGTAGACACCAGCGTCGCCGAAACTGCCGCTGATCGCGCGCTGGTAGAGGACCCCGCCCAAGATGCCGGCCACGACGATCACCAGGGCGTCAGCGAGCGCGAAAAGCGGCTCAATAACCTCAAACCGGACGCCGATACGGGGCCGTCTGGCGTGCTCCTCGACGGCTGATGACGAACGGTCGAGATTGGTTATGTCAGTCATGCTGCACCTGCGCCGGTAGACCGCCGCATAGCACGTTATATATCACATTATGATGATATTTACTTAACGTTTACCGGTCTGTTGCAGCCCAAACCGACCCTCGCGGTCGGGAGCCGCGACGCCGAACAATCGCAACGGGAATACCACCATGCGGGCCCGGACAAGGACCGGGCCGCGCTGGCTTTTTTCAGGTGGCCGCCGCTCGGATCGGATTTGGATGCTATCGCGCTGGTGCCGTGGCGGACTTTGTGTCCAGCAGTTTCGACAGCGCGATTTCGTTCACGACGGGCGGGCTCTGCTTGAGAAGTTCGGCAACATAGGCACGGCGATTGGCTTCGACGCGCTCAGCCCTGATGCGTTGCACCAGCGCGTCCCTGACCTCAACCAGCGGCCGCGTGTGCGAGGCCTCGGTGTCGAGCAACTTCAGGATATGCCAGCCGTCATCGAGCCGGATCGGGTCGGTGAAGCCCGCCTTTGGCAAGCCTGTCACCTGGCCGCGAATCTCGGTGCGCAGATCCGGTTCACCCACCCAGCCGATCTCCCCGTCCCGCTCTGCGGTCGGCGCATCGTCCGATGAGCTGCGAGCAAGCTGACCAAACTCCGCGTTGGGCTGCTTCAGCTTGCTCACGACATCGTCGAGCTTCTTGCGCGCGGCATCCTGGGCGCTCTTGTCGGCGTCTTTCGCGACGGCCACCAGGATCTGGGCCAGACGGAACCGGCGAGGGACGAGAAACGCGCTGGCGTTCGCCTCATAGACGCTCTTGATCTCGGCATCGTTCGGGAAACTATCAGCCGGCAAAGTGACCGATTGAAGATAAGTCTCGATGATCACATTCTCCCTTGCGCGCGCGAGCTGGGCAACGACGGCAGGCTGCTGGTCCCATTTCTTGGTCATCGCTTCCTTGAGCACCAGGCGATTGGCCAGGATCGCCCGCACGGTCTGGCTCAGCACGGCGGGATCATGCGCCATGGCTGCCTGCTGGCGGGCGTCGAGGAGCTGGATCGTCGCGCGAATTTCCTCGGCCGTGACATCGCTGTCCCCGACCCTGGCGATGATTTCGCCGCCTCTGACGGCCGCATTGTCTGCCGCAGCGGGCGCAGGCTGGGCCGGTGCCGCCGCTTGGCTCGATGCGGCCGGCGCGGACTGCGCACGGGCAGGAGCGGCCGGCGCTGGGTTACGGGTTTGGGCAACGACCTGCGGCGCAGCCGTGAACACCAGCGCGACGGCGATCGCACTAAAAGCAAAAGTCTTGTTCATGGCTTGGCCTTCTGTTCGAGAATCTTGTCGCGGAAATCCTGAGCGGCGTTTTGATGCTCGACGCGCTTCAGACCGAAAACGGGATCATGATCGAGCACCTTCTCGAGCGGATCCATGGCCTCATATTGACGAACGACGTCGTCGGCGATCTTCGCCAGACGAACGTTCTTGGCCTCGCAGGCCTTGGTGCTGGCCTTGAATGCCGTCGCGTCCGCTTCAAACTTGGCGCGCTCGGCGTCCTTCGTGCGCGCGACGGCGGCCGCCTCCCCGTATGCGCTTTTCCATTTCTCGAGCGAGTCGTCGCGCTCGGCGATACGGTCGTTGAAATCCTTGACCGCCTGGCGGTAGGCCTGCTCGGCTTCCTTGACCTGGGCGCGATAGGTTTCGCTCTGCTTGCGGAAGCGATCACGCTCCTGCTCCGTCGCGGTCAGCTTGGCCTGCAGTGCCGCGCGCTGATCTTCCGCCGCGCGTGCCTGCGCGGTGGCGCTGCGCAGCGCCTCGCGCAACCGGTCGCTTTCCTGGTCCGCACGCGCGGTCGAGGCGACCATCAGCACCAATGCGGCCACGAATGAAAGACGCAACAGCCGCATGATCAGAACCTCGCATTGAGATCGAGCTGGACGATATCGACCTTATAAGGCAGGCCAGCGATGTTGTTGGCGCTCATCCAGCGCACCGAACCCCAGATGTTTTCGCCGAGGCCGACATTGCCGCCGATGAAATAGCCCTTGAGGTTGGTGCCGCCGAGGCCAAAATCGGAATCGACGAACGCATCTACCATCGCGTCGGATTCAAGGTATTTGTAGCCGACGTGAGCGTTCCAGTCCCAGAGATGCTTGACCTCCTTATTGCCGACCGTGAGGCGCGCAAGCCAGCCCTGGTTGCCGCCGTTGTACGGGCCGAATACGTTAGGGGTTGACGACGGAGCGGTGTTGTTTGGTCCCACCACAACAGCTGCCACCGCCGCGCGATCGAACGCCGTGTTCCAGATATATTCGGCGTCGAGAATGATGTGGACCGGGTTGAACTGCGCGAAATCGAGCTGACCACTCGCGACAACCGGACGGAAGTCGCTGGCAAGGCCGTAGAACTGGAAGAGGGTCGTCGATCCCGGTGTAAACGGAATGTTGCGCAACTTCATGTACGTGTTGCCCTTCTGCGCGAAGGACGGACGCAGCAGATCGGTATCGCAGGTATCGACCGCGCTGGTGACGAAGCATTCGCTGGAAAGCTTGCCCTTCACGTTGATAAAGTCGTAATAGGCAAACGCCAATGTCAGGTTGGTTTCGGAATCCAGTTTCGCCCCGAGGCCCCCCTGTGCGCCGAACAACCACTTGTCCCGGCTCGGCGCGAAGGTCGGTCCTGCAATGGTTACACTGTTGATGCCTGCGTTGAGATCGGTGTTGAAGACCGGAAAAGCGCCGCCGACGAAGAATGGCGTGAATCCCTCCGCGACTTCGTGCTTGGCCTGAATTGCAAAGCCGTCGAAGCCGATATCCTTGTACCAGACCAAGTCCGTCGGCGACCAAAACGGGTTGTCAAACCGCCCAACAGTGCCGACGAAATCCTGCACCGGCTGATACTTGACGAAGGCGCGGTCGAGCCAAAGCGCGTACTTCGAGAAGTTACCGCCATTACCGCCGAACGTTTGGTTGGTTGAGACTGGTGAGCTGCTGTCGCCCGTCGCAATTCTCAGGCCGGCGCTGAAACCATCAAAAAGATCGACGTCGGCGCCAAGCCGCGCGCGGAAGCGGAATCGGTTACGATCCTGTGTCGTGTTATAGAATGGGGGAAAGTAGGGATTGAGCGAAGGGTCCTCATTGAAGGGAGATCCCGTATTGATGGCGTTAAAGTTCTCGAGCGGCCCGCTTCCAGATGGAAAATGATCCCCCTCGTACCGCGCGCGGATGTCACCATAGAACCGGATGCGCTGCGCCCATTCCGGATATTTTCCGGGAGAGGCCCAGTTCTCCTTCTCCGCCTTCGCCATGACTTCGGCGCGAATTTCATCGCGCAGCTGCTTCTTGACGATCTCGGGGACATAGGTGACGCGCTTGGTACCAGCAGGCGAAACCGCATCCGTCGCGGTCGCGGCCGCCTTCTCGGCGCCTTCCGCCTTGGTGGTGGCGTCGCGTGTCGCCTGGCGGGCGACATAGGCTTCGTCGTCCGCCTGCTTGATCAGCGCTGTAGCCTGCTCCTCGCTCAGCGTGCCCTGCTTTACCAGCAGGTTGATCAGGTTCACGGTTGCGTTCGACGACGGCGGCGCATCACGCGACACCGTCGGACGCTTGCCCGGCTGTGTGTCGTCCTGGGCCAACGCCGGAGCGGAAAGCGCAAGCAGGATAGCCGCGGTACCCGCCAGCTGTCGCTTCGTCATTTCTGCACGCCACATCACATCAACCCTTCTTCCAGTCTCATCACTCAATCACACGAACGGCTCGCGCCGTTTCGTCTTCAGTTCAACTCGGACTGCGCGCCGTCACCTGCATCACGATAGGCATCGGCATTTCCCGCGGCGGCGGTTCACGCAGCGTCATGCCGCTGAGGATCTGGTCCCGGATCACCGCATCGAGCTCGCCATTGCCTGTCGAAGACACCAGTTGCACGCGGCTGACCCGGCCGGTCGCGTCGGACCACAGCCTGACCTTGACCTGCATGACCGCGTGGCGCGTCTTTTCGTTGGCTCGCAAGGCGGCCTCGATTTGCGTCTGCACGATGCTGGCGTAATAGCCCCATTTGCTTCCACCACCTCCGCCGCCTCCGCCACGACCCTTACCCTGCGAAAGGCCGCCGGCGCCCGGGCCATTGCCGAGTCCAAGATCCGGCGGCCCAGGCGTTGGATCCGGTCCCGCATCGGGCGGCGCGTCCTTCGGAATGTCGACCGGCTTCTCCTCGATGACATCCTTGACCTGCGGCTGCTCCACCACTTTCTGCTCGGGCTGTTGTTCCGGCTGCTTCTCGGGTGGCGGCGGTGGTGGTGGTGGCGGAGGCGGAGGAACGATCATCGTCACCTGAAGCTCGTTCACCTTGCGCGGCGGGTTCTTGTCGCCGCTCATGAGAACCATGATGCCGCCGACCATCAGGGCGACCACCAGGAGACCGCCGCCGCCCAGCAGCAAATAGCGCCGCCAGGCCGGTCCTTCGTTCTCCTCGCTGGTGTCGCGCTGATCCATCGGTGTCACATGCGGCCCGCTTCACCGAGCCACCGGCTTGGTCGCCATGCCGACCTGCGTGAAGTTGAGGCGGCCGAGCATGTCGAGTACGTCGACGACGTTCTGGTACTGGGTCTGGGCGTCGCCGCGCACGACGATCGGAAATTCAGGCGTCAGCGCGCGCTGCTGCACCAATCGCTGCTCGAGCTCGGCCAAAGTCACGGGAATGGTGTCGAGGAACAGCTTGCCGTCATTGGCAACCGTGATCGCCTTGGTGGTTTGCTGAGCAAGGCTCGGCGCCGCGCTCGCCTTCGGCAGGTTCACCTTCATGCCCTGCACGGTCGCCGTGGTCATGATGATGAAGATCACCAGCAGCACGTAGGCGAGGTCGAGCATCGGCGTGATGTTGATGTCGTCGTATGGTTTGCTTTCGGACTGGACTTGCATGGGTTCACTCCGCCGCCTGCTTCACCGGCTCGTCCGGAAGCTCGTAGGACTCCGCGATGCGCGTGATGAACTCGTCAACGAACACCTGCATCTCGCTGGAAACGTCCTTGATGCGGATCGTCAGGTAGTTGTAGGCAAACAGCGAGGGGATCGCGACGCCGAGACCGGCGACGGTGGCGACCAGGGCCGCTGCGATTCCAGGCGCGATGGCGTTGACGTTGACATCGCCGGACGCCGCGATCGCCGCGAAGGTGATCATGACGCCGACGACGGTGCCGAGCAGGCCGAGGAACGGGCCGCCGGAGATCGCGATGGTCAGCATCACCATCAGCCGGTTGAGGCGCTGGCTCTCCCGAACAAAACCGCTGTCGAGCACCGCACGGATCGACTGGATTGCCTGCGGCGACAGCCGGCGATAACCGCCGCCGGCGAAGCGCTTGCGGATTTCCTGCGCGCCGGCCGCGAACAGGCGATAGAGCGGTGCGGCACGGACCGCCTTGCGCTGCTTCTTGCCGAGCTCGCCGCCGAAGCTCGGGTCGTTTTCCTCGCTGTCGAGCTGAAGCAGCCCGCCGATGTCGGTCGAGGTCTCACGGAATTGTCCGAGGAAGAGCTCGTTGCCGCGCGCGACCCGGTTCAGATACGAGATGCGATCGACCATCACGTACCAGCTGATGAACGCCATGATCGCCAGCAAGCCGATGACGACCCAGCCGTCGAGCGTTACCGAGCGCAGGATCACGCCGAAATAGCCGCCGCTGAACCAGCCGGAGTTTTCTTCGTCGACGCTGAACGACATCAGTTTCGCCTGATCGGGCCCCTGCCCGATTGCCGACAGCTTGATGAAGCCGGCAGGGCGCGCGACCTTCGCAATCTCGAATTCGTCGACGTCGCCGGCAAATCCCGCCGCCGTGCCCGCAGGCGCGGCCACTGGCGCCGGCGTCTGCGCTGCATCTCCCGCCGGCGCAGCCGGGGTCGCGTCGGCGGTGGGAGTCGCGGCCGGAGCTGCCGCAGGCGCTGCCGATCCGAGCTGCGCCACGCCGGTCATGGTCGGCAGGCTGGCGGCCAATGTGGCGGCCTGGCTACCGTCGACAAAGAGCGTGATCTGTCCGCTCTTGGCCGTGAATGCGATCTGATGCCAGCCCGCAGCCGCGATAGCCGCACCGCCGGTGCTGCGCTGCTTGTCGCCACCGTTCGCGACCTCGACGAACGCGACACCATTGTCCAGCCCGACGGTCAGTCCGTTCGCGCCCTCGGTACGCGAAAAGAGCACAGCACCCGGCTGCGGCGCGGTCATCTTGACCCAGAGCGACCAGGTCAGCTCACCGCCTTCGGCAAGCACGAGCGACGGAGAGCCGGGAAGCGCGATCGCGGTCTGTCCATCGAGACGCGCGCCCTGCCCGATGATGGCGCCGTCAGCCGCGGGCACCGCGTTCTGCGCGGAATTGGCCCAGGCCGTGACGTCCTGGGCAGGCGTCCCACGATCGTTGAAATGATAGACCAGCAGCGTATCGGGATCGTAAGTCCCCTTGGCGTCGATCGCAGTCGGCGCTTTCTGGTTTCCGTAGTAGAGCCAGATATCGTTCTTCGTGCCCGGCTTCAGATCGGGAACGCTGACCCAAACCAGAGCCTCGCCAAGCAGTGAGTCGTATTTCTCGACATGATGCTTGAGCGGGGTCTTGTCGTCTGACGCGATGAAGCGGAGATCACCGCCGTCGTCCTTGGCCGCGCCGAAGCGGAAATTGCCGACATGCAGCCGCACCAGGATCGGCGCCGTGCCGATGGCGTCGCTGATCCCGGCGCCGGACTGACCGGTGTCGATCGTGATCTTCTTGCGCAGCGTCCACTGGTCGTTCCACCACGCGGAGGCAGCTTTCGGCCACAACACGGCCGCGAGGACGAGAAGCAGCATCACCGGCGCACTCAGGCCGTTTCCGCGGCGTAATCCAAAGCGAAGGAGCGACATCTAGAATTCTCCCCAGACCCGAAAGCTGAACCGTGGATGGTTGGCGACGGTGACCTGCTGGCTGGTCAGCGGCATGCCGACGAACACGATGCTGTTGAGGTAACGCAGGCTCTTCATCTTCATGCCGACCCCGTAGCTGGCGAGGTCGAAATGCGATTGCTGATCGATCAACGGCTCGTGGATCCTGGCATTGCCGCCGTCGACGAAGGCGAAGAAGCGCCACTCGTCGAACGCGTTGTACTTGATGCTATCTCCGAGCGGATTGGGCAGTTTCTGCTCGAGATATTGCGCCAGATTTGGCGTGCGCAGCTCGAGCGTACCGGCCACGCCGTAGTCGCCGAGCACTTCGGACTCGAGATAGCCGCGCACCGTGTCCTGACCGCCGAGGCTGAACTGCTCGCTGGACACCAGCGGCTGGTCGGCCACCTGTCCCTGGAGTTTGGCGTAGAGCTGGAACCCGCCGGCGAAATCCTGGGTATGCGAGATGTCGGCGCGCAGCGTGATGAAGCTTGCTGTCGCGTCAAAGCGCTTGGCGTCGAACTCGTCGCGGCTGGAGCCTATTCCACGCAGGCCAGTGGTGATCGTGGCGTTGAGCTGCGTGAGATGGCCATCGCCCTGCCACGAGGCTCCGTAAGTCCCGACGAGCGGCACGTACGTCACCGGAGAGTCGAACGCATCGGTGCCCAGTCGAAGCGACTGCTTGAAGTCCTTGTAGTCGACGCCGAGCGACAATGTCTGGAACAGATCGCCCCTGGACGGTAGCGTCAGAACGGCACGCCCGCCGATCACCTGACCGGGGCCGACGACGTTGGCACCCCCGACGGTCGCGACCGAGCTGTCCGACACCAGGCCGTAGACGAGAACGCTGAGCCAATCGATCTCCGTGCGCGCCAGATAGGAACCGGAGACCACCATCGCGTCCTTCGGATTCATCGGCGCGAACTGGTAGGTCCAGGTCATGGAATGGCCCAGCTGCCAGAGGTTGTCATAGTGCATCGAGACGCTGGTCCGCAGCGGCGTGGTGCTCGGGCTCTGCTTGTTGTTGACCTCGACGCTGCCGTGCAGCGGATAGGTGTCGTCGACGTTGAGATCGACGTCGACCGTTCCGGGCGCCACGCCCGCGCGCAGCGCCGGGGTGATGCGCCGGTCGGCCCAGCGATTGAGCGCGACGAGGTCCTTGGTCACGTCCTGGAAATTCGGCAGCGTTCCCTGCTTCAGCGAGGGAGCGTTGTCCTTGATGTTCTTGAGGTCGAAGTATCGCGAACCCTTGACGCGGAGCTGTCCGACCCGGCTCTCGGTGACCTTGAGCACGACGAAGCCGCGCTGCGCATCCTGCTGCGGGACCGCGACGCTGACCGTCTGAAGACCCTTATCGTGATAGGCCTTCTCCACCGCGGCTCGCGCCTTCTCGACGTCCTGTTCGCTTTTGTTTGGACCGAGGAACGGATAGACCGCGGCCTCGACCTCGATCTGCGGCAGGTTGTCCGCACCCTCGACGCGAAATTCGTCGATATCGAAATGAGCTGGTGGAGCCGCCGGCTTGCCGGCGTCTGCGGCGTTCTTCGCCGGCGCAGTTTCCGCAGGCTTGGTTTCCGCAGGCTTGCCCTCTGCAGGCTTGGGCTGGCCTGGCTTGGCGGCGCCGGCTCCGGACTTCGCAACCGCCGGGCTGGTACACATCGCGCAGATCAAGAGGCCGCAGAAGACGAGACGCGCGGGGCGTGCGGAAGCCAACCCGCTTCTCCGCGTGGCGCGCAACGGAAGCTGCGCATGGCGGCGCGCGCTCCTCTCATACAGACCACGCGAATTCACCTAAGCCTCGATATCATGCTCGCATTGCGGCCAACACGTCGCGACCGCAGTGATCTTCGGACAGCCCGAACCGACCGGAACGCGCCGGTCTACCTGGCCTTATCCGATAGACGTCACGCCCGCGGCCGGCGCGAAAAGATTCTCGCAAGCCGTGATGAGGCGCGACCGTTGATGTGATGATTTCGCGCAACATAACACGACTATCGATGTGCATGTGTTACTCACCAACAATTCGTCACATTATCGTTGTGCGCCCTCTCTACCGTCCGGCCAAAATTCGGGGTTTAATAAGTGGGGCGTAACATGACCATCGACGTCATCTCCAACCTGCGCGGCTTGCTGCTCGCCGAGTATGTCGACTTCGATCGACGACTGACGCGCCGCCTCGGTTCGCCGGACCTCGCCTCCGAAGCCCTCAATGAGACCTATCTCCGTCTCGCCGGCATGCGGGAGATCGGGACCGTGCGCAGCCCCAAGGCGTATCTGTTTCGGATCGCCCTCAACATCGCCACCGATCGCCGCCGCGCCGAGAAGCGCCGCCTCACCTCCGACGAGGTCGACGCCATGCTCGAGATTCCGGATGACCAGCCGGACGCAGCGCGCGTGATCGAGAACCGCTCGGACGTCGAGCATCTCAAGCGCGCGATCGCCGAGCTTCCGGAACGACGTCGCCGCGTCCTGATGCTCTCCCGCATCGAGGGCTTGCCGAACCGCGAGATCGCCGCGCTGCTCGGCGTCACGGTCCGGACCGTCGAGACCGACCTGAAGCAGGCGGTCGAGCACTGCGCCGAGCGCCTCAAAAGACCCGTGCGCGACAAATTCGGTTTTCAGCGCGTCGCATCGTCTCAGTTAAAGAGATATGTCGATCGGGGCCATCCGCTCATGACCGGCATGGGCGGGAAAGCGCTGGGTCGTGACGAAGCGAAACCATCAGGTCGATCACTTAGATCCGTTAATCCGTGAGGCGTTGTCGTGGATCATGCGCCTCAAATCGGGTGAGGCGACGATTGCGGATGCCGAACAACTGATGGACTGGCGCGGCAAAAGCTCCGCCCATGAGCATGCCTTCCGCGATGCCGTAAAATGCTGGCGCGCGATCGGCAAGGCGCTGGCGACCGGCCGCCCGGCACCCGCGGTGCGACGCCGGCGTCAAACGGGCAACAAGAAGCGGGCATGATCTGGCAGGCCAGCCGTCGGGCCGCCGATTGAATCTCGGCTTGAATTGGATCAGCGTAGATCGGAGGGCGATTTTCGCTCGACCGCGCCGCGCAGGCGCGTATTGAGCTCCGCGAAGTTGATCGGGCTCCCGATGGCGGTCCGGACGCGGCTGTTGCGCGGGGCGGTACCGCCACCACCAGGCCTGCCGAATGTCGGCTGCGGGACGGAGCCGGTGACGGCAACGCCGTTGGCTGCCAGATGTGCACGGACGCGCGCGCAATATTCGACCGACAGATAGGAAAACCGGGTCTCGCCGTGACCAGCGCGATATTTCATTGCCGCTGTGCAGAGATCCTCATGGGCGAGACGCCAGGCGCCGGCTAGATAGCGGACGCCGTAATGCACGTTGACGTCGGGCGTGGCCAGTTCGGCCGGTGTACCTGTGAAGCCCATCATTCGCGCGGTCGGCAGCATGACCTGCATCAGGCCGACCTCGCCATCCATTCCGACGACGGCCGTATTGTATCGGCTCTCGACAGCCATGACCGCATCCACGAGCGCAGGCGGAAGGCCAAAGGCAAGCGATTCACGCTCGATCAGTTGCCGGTATTGCGCGCGCCCGGCGCGCCAGTCGCGGCCGAACATTGCGCTCGTCCGGTAAGTGTAGGTAGAGAGAAGCGGATTGGCAGGGGGAAAATCGGCGGCCGTAAGTGGTCTCGGCGCGAACGGTTCGAGCGTCAGAGGCTCGGGCGCGGTATCGTCCGCATCTGTTGACGATCCTTCGGTGCTGCCGGTTTCGGCCGTGCGGCCGACCTCATCGGCTTGCGCCCTTGCCGTGCCGCTCAGGACGACTAACAGGCACAACGCGACCGATGGCCACAATTGGCGTTCGGCTCCGACCGTCCTGGCTCTTGAAGGGGACCTCGACATCAGCGGTGCGGCAGCACGTTGGAAATAGCGGGAGGGCGGAACGGAGTGGCCGAACGACCGTAGTTGGAACCATATTGCTGGCGGATGGCCGCCTCGTTGGCATTACCCACGCGCACGTCCGATGAGCGTGCATCGATCGGCGGCAGATTGAGCGTTGGATTGACCTTGTCCACCTCTCGCCGAAGCTGTTCGTTCAAACACCCGAACGCGCTATCGCCGCCGATCTGCACATCGACGCAACGCCGTACCGTGCCGGTCGGCTTGCCGCCGATGATCGTGCCCTCACGCTGCTGAGCGGGTGGATTGGCCGGACCAGGGGCCTGGGCCGTTACCGGCGTTGTGATGATCGCGACCAGGCAGATCGCAAGGCCACCACGGCGCACAAATCCGTGTCTCGACAGAGCGACGCCCATGCTGCGAGCCTCCAATGACCTGCGCGCTTCGATCCGGCGGCGCCACGGGAATGATACCATTGCCGACTGCCTGATACGATACGAGATTCTCACACTACTGCAATTACCCGAATGAGATCCGAGAAATCGGGGCTCTCTCATACATACCTTCACCTAGAGCCTCGTTCGAAGCCCCTTGACATCATTGACCAGCAGCGTCGCGTCATCGGCCGTTGTGACGGCAGTATTGATAAAGTTGAGGACCTTGGTGATATCCACCTGCGGCGCATTGGCAGCATAGAGCACGTCGAAAGGACGCATCTTCATCTTCGTCGAGATGAAATAACCCGCTGGATCCTGGAAGCTTACGTTGAAGATGATCGGCACGGTATCGCCATTGAACTTCGAGCAGTCGACCCCGAGTTGCTGCGCCACCTCGCGCGGTTCGCGGCGATAAAGAAACACCGATCCCGGATCGGCCTGCAGGTCGAGCAGGCCTCCCGCCTTGGCGACCGCCTGCGTCAGATTGATCCGCCACGCATCGAAATTGAACTCGCCCTGCTGGCCCGTCGCCCCAAAAGCCGTGAACTTCATCGGCTCCCGGTACAGATAGATTCGGTCTCCCGGCTGCACGAAGATGTTGCTCGCGGGCCAGTAGACCAGATTGCCGAAAGGCACCGTTGCCCGCTTGCCGTTGCGTTCGAGGACAACCCAGGTCTCCCAGCCGGCGCCGCTGATGCCGCCCGCGCGCGTGATCGCGTCGGTAATTCGATCCTGCGCCCCCGCCAACGGCATGGGAAACCGCACCGGCGTTCGGACTTCGCCGAAGACGCTGACGAGCGACGAACGCTGCTGGCTCGCCGTCACGATGACCTGCGGATCGATCGCGCGTTTTTTGATGTGCTGGAGGATGTCGTCCTGGATTTCCCCGTTGGTACGACCTGCCGCACGAATTCTGCCGGCATAGGGCACAGTGATATTGCCGTCGTTGTCGACGGACTGATCCGGAAGGCTCACGTAATTGCCCGGACGCACGCCGGCTTCCAGGGGGACATAGAGCCCGCCTGCGGATGCTTCGAAGATCGTCACACTGACGATGTCGCCAATACCGAAGCGGATGCTGCTCGGAGGCTTGCTAGCCGCCAGACTTCCTGGAATTCCATTGGGCTCGAACTTATCGAGCACCTGGACGATCTCGGGCGTAAGCTTCACGACGGCGTACGGCAAGGTTGTCGTGTTTTCGCTCTTCACGTCCATGCTCGCCGGTCCCGACATGGAAATGAAGCCGCAGCCGCCCAACCAGGTCGACCAGATCAGGCAGCACGCGATGGCCGGGATATTTCTTAATCGCATGACGCTTCATTCGCACCGAGCTAACGCACATCTCACCGAGCCTGCACGACGCTGTTCGCGTGAGCCCGCCCTCCCGCCCGAGGGCGTGCGCCAACGTGCGGTTTATGCTCAATAGACGATGCAGCTGAGGGGATTGCGAAAACAGGACAGAACACCGGGAGACGAATGCGCTCAACGCCCTCACGGCCGGAGCAGCTTTCGGAGCACCACCTGGCCGGCTATGTCAGGTCGGTGTCGGGAGCGCTTTTCTGGTGCGCGGAGATATCAGGAGCGCCCATACTGCCCGTAAGGCTGGCTCCAATAGAGGCCACCGTAGCTGTGGTCGTGGCGACCCAGCATCTTGGGATCGGCCTTGTTGAGGACGACGCCCAAGAGGCGGTCATGGACCTCGGGCGCGGAGTCCAGGCAACGTTGGACTAGGTTGACGCGGAGGCGGCCCCACTCCACCACGAAAATAAAGGAGTCCACGCTCTGCGTTGCCGCGCGGACGTCAACGATGGGACCGAGTGGCGGAAGATCAAGGATGACGTAGTCGTAGTGCTCGCGCAGTTGCTCCAGCAGACCTCTGAACGCGTCGGACGAAACGACCTCATCGGTATGCGCGAGATTCGCATCGCTTATCGACGGCAGCATTGCAAGACCGGTCTCGGCATCGAACCGTACCACCTGCGACAAATCGGCCTTGCCCTCGAGCAGCTCAAGCCATCCCACTACCGGCCTCGGCTCGAGGTTATCAATGAGCGTCGGTTTTCGCAGATCGGCGTCGATAAGGATCACGCGCTTGCCCGCATCGGCCATCAGTTCGGCCAGATTGCAGGCAAGGGTCGATTTGCCTTCGCCGGGCAACGTCGACGTTATGCCGATCACCTTGTTCTTTTCATAGGCCGCATGAAGCTCTGCAGCTATCTTGATGGACCGCACGCCCTCGGCGAGCGGTGAAAACGGCTCTTCAACGACTTGCCGCATCAAGGTGCTAGTCAGTGTCACGACCTGGTCCTGCGGCAGTTGTCTGGCGACAGACTGCCTTCCACGGAAACCTCTCACGCCTGGCTCCTGCGCGCCCTTTTGCTGCGCCGGCCGCTGCAGCGCGTCCGCCGCAGTCACGAGCGGCAACACCGCAAGACACGACGTCCGCAGCGCCTCCTCGACCTGTCGAGCGGTACGGAACACCAGATCGAGCGACTCCTTCAGCGCTCCGACGCCCAGACCTGCGACGAGGCCGAATAGTCCCGAGACCACGAGAACGATCGAAGCGATCGGACTGCTCTTTTGTTCGGGCGGCAGCGCCGGATTAGCCACGCGCGCTTCGGTAATCGGAAATGACTCCTGCTGAAGAGCTTCGGTGTAGCGCTGCAAAAATGTATCGTAAATTGTGTGGTTGGCCTTCGCATTGCTCTCGAGCTCGTTCAGCCCCAGCCGGTCGCGATTGGTGGACTGCCCCTCCGTGACGAGGCTTACGACCTTCCGTTCGAGACTTTCCTCCCGCGCCTTTGCGATCTCGTAGTCGCTGTTGTAGCTCGCGGCTATACGGCCGAGTTCTTCCCTGATGGATCGGCGCAACTCCTCAATCTGATCGCGGAGATGCAACACGGCCTGATGGTCGGCGCCGTAGCGCTTCGTCCAGTCGGCCTCCCGCGCGGTCAAATCGAAATACTGGTTACGCATGCGGGTAATGACATCGTTATGCAACGCATCCGCGGTCACCGCATCCGGGCTGTCCTGTTTGAGAATATCGTTAATTCGCTGCACCCGCGCCTTGGCTTCACCGGTCGCAACGCGCGCGTTGATCAACTGCGTGTTGAATTCGGCGAGTTGTTGCTCGCCGATCAGGCGCCCCGAGACCGTGGACCCTGCCCCACCGTCCATGGACACGATGTTGTTCTTCTCCTTGTACTCGACGACCGCCTTGTCCGCCGTCAATGCCCTATTCTGGAGTTCCTTGATGCGATCCTGTAGCCAATCACTGGCAAGGCGAGTCGTCTGATACTTCGACTGGAGCAGATCCAGGATATAGGCTTGGCCAATTCCATTGGCGACAGCAGCGGCGCTCGCAGGATTGCGCGACGTAAACCCGACCTCGATAGCGTAGGTCCTCCCGACGCGCGCGACCGTCCGATGTGCCATGAATGTTCGCGCCGCAGCGCGAACGAGCTCCGTTTCCGAAGGCGGCGTCGAATTGCCAAGACCGATACGATGAAGAAGTCCCTCTCCTCGTCCAACGAATTCCGGGTCGTCGGTCAGGTGCAATTCCTTGATCACGGAATGTGCGAATTTCTCGGACTTGAGAACTTCGACCTGTGTTTCGACCTGTGCGGTGTCGAGCGGGGCGTCGCCTAACGCTTGTTGTTGAGGCTGAAGAACCCGGACCTTGCTGCTGTCAATCAATATCATCGCCTTGGCTGTGTATTGCGGCGGCGTAAGGACGAGATATACGAGCCCAAAGCCAACCGAACACAGCGTTGCGATTGCAATTACAAGATATTGCCGACGAAGAAACCCCGTGCACCAATCGAGGAAGTCGGAAACGCGATCAGATTGCACCAACCCGCTTCCCTGGAGTTGGGGCGAGGCGTTCCTGGGTCGTAACGCTTTATCCATTTGTTGATCTACAACCTAATTCCGCGACTACGTCTCAGCGTGATTGGCATGAATAGCGCCATGCTGCTCAACGGGGATTTGCGCTTACCAAACTCGTGAAACCGCCTCATTGCGCACCGTTACCTTGGTTGTTCTTCTTGACATTGCTGTCCCCGCTGGCACCCGTCGCATCCTGCCCGTCGCCGTAGCTGAGCACCTGGACAACAAAGACCGAGGCCGTGCCCTCAGGCTTCGAGGCAGTCGGCGTCTCCGCGGTCTTGCTGGCAGCGCCAGCGGTGTTCGACGCGGCGGTCAGCGCGCCGACATTCGGGGCAGTCACGGTCGGAATGCCGGTCACCGACTTGGCTTGGAAGTTGTCCGAATTCAAGACTACGGGAGCCACCACTTCGATGTGGGGAGCGCGGACACCGGCACTGCCGAAATTTACGATGCCGCGCGGCGCGAGCAGATAGAGGTTGGAATCTGCGCTGTTGCTGGTGGTCTGAAGCACGCCGATGCCGGCGCCCGTGACGAGACCCGCGGGATCGGTGGTCTGGTAGTCGTCGGCGTCGAAGACCACCTGCAACGGCGGCTGCGAGGCCGTGGTCTTGGCGCCGCGGCCGGCGTCGAGATCGGCGTTGGAGCTCCACATCGAGATGTCGCCACCTTGCTCGGTGAAGATGCGGCTGGTGTTCACCAGCACGTTACCGTCGGAGAAGGTGTTGATGTCGCCGCCGGCGAGCGTCAGGATGCCGAGGTTGTTTAGCTTCAGATTGGAGTTGGGCTCCACGGCCAGCGATCCGACCAGCACATTGCCGCCCGGGCCGAGCAGCGAGACGTTGCCGCCGAGGTCCGTCTGGATGGTGGCGTGCAGGAGATTGAGATCTCCGGTCTGAACCAGCGTCGGGACCTCCTTGGCAAAATTGGCGGCAGCGCCGTTGAGGTCGACGGTCTGGATCAAACTGAGCACGTTGACCGCGTACTTGCCCGAGCTGTTGGCCTGACCAAGCGCGCTCGCCAGACCGCTGCCCACCGGTTGCAGCGAGCCACCCAGATTGTTGGTGTAGCCACTCGCTGCCGGGAACAGCGTGTTGATCATGATGTAGCCGTCGAGAAGAGCGGCCTTCTGGGTCTGGCTATAGAGCGTCGGATTTCCTTGATAGTACTGATAAAGGCTGCTGCTCGTGTTGCCGATGTTCTTCAACTCGGCGGTGAAGACCTGATCGATGAAGACGTGCTGCAGCGCGGTCGGCTCGTTCAGGAATTTCGCGAACACGTCGGCGGCTGCAGGAACACCCGTCGAGCAATTCAACGCGCCGGTCGAGCAGAGGAAGGTCGTGAGCTCAGCCATATAGTTGTGCGCGACGTTGGTGGCGTTGGCCGGATCGATGTAGGTGTCGATCACGCCCTGGTAGTTGACGCGATTGCCGACACCGAACAGCGCGATGATGTCCGCGCCGACGATGTCCACGCCGGGCTTATACAGCTTCGGATTGCGGTTCTTGACCGCGGCGGTGAACGGACCGAGCAACGCCGGGTTGTACATGCCGGGCGAACCTTGAACCCACTGGTTGCCCACCGGGATGCTGCCGGCGTTGCCCACCGAGGTAATGCCTTCCTGCACCTTGGCGGACGCAGCGGTGTCGAAGTTCACCGGCAGGAAGGGGCCGAGATTGCGCCCTGCCTCCACCAGGAAGAAGCCCGGGCCTGCGACCTGCATGCCACCGAGATTGTGGAAACCGGTATAAGAGATGTCCCGGCCGGCGATGACGCTGCTGACATCGCTGGCAGCGATGTTCTCGACGGTCAGGTTAAGGTCGACGATGTCCAGACCGGCCTGAACCTTGGTCGGCCGGTTGATGTTGATCGGGCCGGCGCCGGTGATGCTACCGGTCACCGCGTAGATCTTGGCGGTGGAGGCATTCTTGCCTTGTGCCAGGTACGCTTGGCTGAAGGCGCCGGTGGCGCCGTCTTTCGGGTCGTACGGAGCGCCGTTATTGGGCTGGTACGGATCGAACGCCTGGTCGAGCAAGGACGGGCCAGCCGAGATGGTCGGGAAGTTCGAATCAAGATTATGTGCGCCGCCCGGCAACGTCGGGCTTACGCCGCCGGTCAGATCGATGTTGCCTTCGGCCAACAACTGGAATGTACCGTTCGGCGACCCGCTGAGCACCAGACCGTTGTTTTTTGCACCGGTCAGTCCGTTGGTTGTGATGTCGCCGTTCAGGGCAATCGCGCTGAAGCTCGCTGGAAAATTGGTCTCGTAGATCGAGCCTTGGAACGCGATCTTCGAGGAGATCGTCGCTGTCTGACTGAGTGCGATGTTGATGTTGCCTCCGATAGCGACGACGTTGACCGCGCTGTCAGGACCATAGGTGTCCATGAAGATGGGCAGCAGCGCCGCGGCACCTGAGTTGCCAGGATTTGCATAGGAAGTGGTCTGGAAGTGCAACTCGGCCGGATTGATTACCCCGCCGATCGAGACCGATCCTCCAGCGGTGAGCGTGATCTGGCCGGAATCGACGGCGAGCACCGGCAGGTCCTGCAACGTACCGGTCTTGGTGGCCAGGTTGCCGTTGGGGCCGACCGAGCCGCCGGCAACGATCGTTGCCGTGCCCGAGCCCTCGTAGAAGGATCCACCGAGGATATTGCGGCCCGCCTGCACGACCATGTTGCCGCTGCCGTTGACGGTCATGACCGGCGTGTTCAAGACGCCGCTGCCGACCGAAGCGAGGCCACCGCTGGCATAGCCAGTGGTCGGCAACGACACCGACACGTCGATCAGGTCACGCCCTGCCGTGACCGACACATTGCCGCCGGCGCTGAGGATGCCCTGCTGGAAGCTGCCGTATTGGATCCACCATGCGGATTGCGACGCTATTGCGGTTCCGAATGGGGCAAACACACCCGCGCCGAGCAGACTCACATTCGGCGCGTCATTCGCGGAGCCGATCGGCGTGATCGCCGCATCGGCGAGCAGCCATGGGAAGAAGTACTGATAGTCCGAGACCGTCCTGGTCCCAGCGATTGATGCCGTAACGGTCTCGGTTGGATTGCCGGTACGAATGATGTCGCGTTGCGCCACCATCGTGACGTCGCCACCCTCGGTCGGGAAAGCCGCCGCAGTCGGAGGACCGTAAACCGCAGCATAACCGTTGCTAAGCGCGTTGCTGTTGCTGAATTGCGAGTAGGCCAGGACTTGAGGCGCCAGGAAGCCATTGGGATTGGCTGCAACGACATTCCCCGAGCCATCCAGATAATATCCGGGAGACGCGGGCAGCGCGGTGTTGACGCCGGCGGAGTAGATCACGCCGGGAGCAGTTTGGTCCGAAAGCAGGATGTCGCGCGCCGCCGACACCGTGATACTGCCGGTGCCGGTGCGGATCATTGTGGGCAGCGCAACGGTGGTTGTGCCGGTCTGATTGCCCGAAGCATAGACCTGTTGCGTATAGCTCGTGTGACCGGAGACAACGACGTCGCCGCTGCCGGGGAAATGACCGGTGTCGATCGACGCAAGCGGTACCATGGCGTTAGGATTGGCGCTGATGGCGACGGCGCCGTTGGTGTATCGCGCCGCGGCGCCCGCCGTGAACGTATAGGACCAGGAAGCGGGATTGGTGACCTGAACGATCTGAACCTTGGAATCGGGCGTCACCGGCGGACTGGATGCGATTGCGCCATTGCAGTTGACGCAGACGTTCAGCTGATGCGGAAACAGATCCGCCCCCGCCAGTTGCTGCGAGGTCGGGCTCGAAATATTCGCGGTGGGATCGTAGGGAGCGACTGGAACGGCGGTGTAATTGTTCAGATAGTAGAGATATCCGGTGTTATTGGGATTATTGCCAATGGGATCAATACCCCGATTGCCCTGATTTTTCAGATAATTGGCTACATTCGCGACGTAGTTTTTGTCGTTGTAGTTCCCGAATTGAAAGAAACCGTCGGAGATCGAGGCGTTGACGTTGATGTTGCCCGCGGCCCTCAGCGTCAGCACGCCCGGCTCAATCCTGAACTGAGGTTGTGACTGGGTGCCGAAATTGGCGACATAGCGGTACTCGAAATTCACGGCGCTGGTGGCAGGATCGTATGTTTTTGTGATGCCACTGCCCTGGAGCTTCACCGCCGTGCCGGCCGCCAGATTCCAGTTGCTTGCAATGGTGATGTTGCCGGAATTGACCGCGGTGCTTGTATTGACCAGCTCGACGCCAGGGAGAAACTCGACCGCGGCTCCTTGATTATTTTTATTATTCTGGAGATCAGCAAATATCTTAGACTGCGTGAGCTGGGCGACCGCACCATTGAAGCCGTAGCTCACGACCTTCCCCGCCGAGTCCAGCCCGGTTAGCGTTCCCTGCACGAATTGCGCGACGGCATTCGTGAAGGCCGGGTTGTTGGCGGGATCGAGGACGCCGTTCCAGCTCACATTCGGCAACCCAACGCCGCTCTCGGTCGAGACCGTTGCGTAGTCCTCAAGACTGAACTTGCGGGCGCCGGTAATGTTGGCGTCAAGGCCCAGGATTTTCACAGTGCCTTCTTGATATGCGTGACCGGTCACCAGCGGGGCGCGCAGGTACACCGTCCCGCCGTTCCCGCCGTTGCCGACACCCGACACGTCCATCTTCGCGCCGGACTGCAGGTCGATATAGCCGCTCGCGTTCCACCCTGTGCCCAGCTTGATGTCGCCGCCGAGCTGGCCGGCCTGTTTGGTCGAAGCGACGATCGAGGCGGTGCTCTGCAGCACCACTGCATTGCTGCCGTAGAGCCCAACCTGGCCGCCCGCCTGGCCGTTGCAGTATGTCACCGTACAGCCGGTCTCGATCAGGCCGCCGATGATGACCTGCCCATTCTGCACCGAACTCGTCCAGGTGATGTCGTCTGCCGTGAGCGTGACGGTGTTGGCCCTCAGCGTGTGACCTGCCGAAAGCTGGAGATTGCCGGTCTGCGTGCGAACCGAGATTCCGCCAGTGACGCCACCCGCAAAGAGCAAATCGGCTAAAGGATCGAGTTCGATCGCTCCGTTGGAGAAGAGGTTGAAGCTGCCGCCACGGCTCGCCACGCCTCCTTGTGGATTGCCGGCATAGCCGGCCGCAAGCAGCTGGCCGCTCAGCTTGGCAGAGCCGGCCGTCGCCGTCACGTTGATCACGCCGCCATAGCCCTGACCTCCGACGGGCTGGGACACGTCAATCGTGCTGGCGGCCATGGTCACGACATTGCCGAGATCGGCCTGAAGCGACACTTTGCCGCCGGCAACGTATTGAGTGGCGTCGACCAGCGTCTTCGCGTAGCCGCCCGCGGCGATCCAGGCGCCGTTCTCGAGCGTGAGATCGCCCGTGGTCGCTTCAAGCCCCAACGTTCCGGCCTGGGCCTGGATGGTGCCGGACACGTCGATGCTCGCTGCCTTCAGCGCGAAGTTGCCGCCAATCTGGCTGCTGGAGCCGGGATTGGCAGAAGCTCCTGCCGGGCGCGCGATGCTGACATTGCCGAGCGTCGTCAGGATGAATTGCGACCCGGTGCCGCTCGCGGTCGCGCCGCCGACCAGCAAGTCCGGTGTCGTCATGGAGAGATTGACTGGCGCGGCACCCGAGCCGCCGAGAGTCATTGCGCCGGAACCGGCGAGCAATATCTGTTTGCTGGCAGTCCAGTTCACTTGCGAGAATCCGCCGATCGTCTGAACGCCGCCGCCGAGATCGATTTCGGCAGCCTCGATGGTGAGCGTTCCGCCGGTGGACGGCACACTCGCCGCCCCGGCTATCGCGCTGTGGTTGACGAGAGTGACGCTGGCGCCAGCGCTGATGTTGACATCGGCGCCACTGCCCAGCAGCGCCGGCGCATCGAGCGTCAGGTTCTGAAGCGTTGGTGCAAACGCAACCCCGCTGGCGAATGCGATGTTGCCGTTGTAGGCCTTCAGCGTCAGCCCCTGCACCGACGCGAGCGTGGTCTGGAGCGTATCGGCCGACAACGCTAGTGCGCCGGTCGCGCCGTTGCCGAGGCCGATAGTCTGAGCGGTCAGGTTGAGCTGCTTGGCCTGGATCACGGCGGCGGCTGCGCCGTTGACCGGCTTGTTCAGCGCGATCGCGTTCGACGGCCCAGACGCCTGCAGGCTCAACGTCGTGGTGGAAACGCGCGTGCCGGCCTCGATGGTGACGTTACTGGTGTTGCCGGCGGGAAGTGTTAGCGAACCGATTACCGGGCCCGCCGAGATATCGGCGAAGTCGATGGTGAGCGCGGGCGTCGACGTGCCGGTCGGACCCGTGATGGTGTTCTTCGGATTGCTGGTCGCCATGAACACCGCGCCGAGGCCGCCGCTGTACAGCGGCAACGAGACGTTGCTGAGAGGCGTGCCGCTGCCGGTGAAGAACGAAAAGATATTCGCGCCGGTGATATGCGTGCCGGTCGAATCCAGCGTGCCGCCAAGCGCTGTTGCGATCGCCTGCGCCGAGGTGGCAGCGGCGGACGCCGGGTTCGCGTAGACATAGTTTCGGCCGTAGGAGCTCTGTACACCGCTGACCGTGTCGATCACACTGCCGGATTTGACGACGACCTGCCCCCCGCCCGTCGTGCTCACCTGGAAGTTGGTGGTAAAGGTGCCGCCCGCGATCGAGAACGATTGATTGACGGTCTGGGTTTGCGGCGGTGTCGCCCCCGCCACCAGCAGGATTTCCGGTGCGGTAAAGGCCACACCGCCGGTATCGATCACAACACTCGATGCTGTCGGCGTGATCGTGGTGGTGCCATTGGCCTGGTCGCTGCGCTGGCCGCCGATCAGGATGCTCTCGAAGTTGAACGCATTGAGCTCGTTGACGTCGAGACCGACATAACCGGCCGGCGCATTGCCGGTGCCATTGACCACCGCCACCTGGCTGCCGGAAACGTCGAGCTGACCGCCACGGCCGACATTGCCGCTGCTATCGGTCCCTGGCTGGGTCAGCACCGTGCCGGACAGCAGGATTTGCTGCTGCGCCACGACGCCCAGCCGGCCGGCGTCGATCGGCAGCGGCGACGGGGTCGTGGTACTGCTGTGTTTGGGGAAGTAGCTGTTGCCGCTGGTGACGTTGTACTCGCTGTACTGCCGCCAGACGGACCCGGTCTGGATCGCGAACAACTCACTGCCGGCCGAACGCGTCGCGGCATTGGTGGACTGGGTGTAATTGCCCGACACCAGGACGGTGCCGTCCTGCAACGTGGTCCCGGACACGATGTTCCTGCCCAGATTGCTGCCATAGTCGACGACCCGCAGCGCGCCGGGCAAGATCGCGTAATGGCCGGGATAGAGCGTGTAGGTGCCGGCCGGAATGCCACCGCCGCCGCTGATCGTGATCTGCGTTCCCGCGAGCGGGTACGGATCGCCGGCCTGGCTGGCGCTCAGCGCCGCCGTGAAATTGATGTCGAGCGCCGCGACCGGGTCGTTGCGCGAAGGCAGCAGCGCATAAACGGTCGGCTGGCCGCTGGCGGTTGCAAGCGTGTCCCTCGTGCCGCCGGTGCCGGCCACGAACTCGCCCGCGACCACGTCGCCACCACCGCTCAAATTGGTGGTCGATCCAACACCCACGCTCACATTGGTGCCGCTCAGCGTCACGGCCTTGCCCGGAAGCTGCGTAAGCGGCGCGAGCGAGTTGTTGTAATACCAGTTGATGCCGTCCTGGGTCGTGCCATACGGCACCACGGTATTGTCCAGCGAGACCGACGTGAGGCTCCCTGCCCCGAGCGTGACCTGCTGGGTGCCGCTGCCGCCGAGAGTGATGGTGCCGAGCGGGGCAAACAGATTGCCATCCTGCACGATGTTCGGCGCCAGCACCTTGATGCTGCCGCCGGCTGACAGCGGCGTTTGAGGCGCGCTGCCGGCGGGCGCGGTGAAGGTTACCGTGCCCGGCGCCTGGATGGTGAAGTTGACGGCGGAGACCGGGTAGATCCGCTCGGCCGAAAGCGTCAGATTGCCGCTCGCCGCAAGGCTGCCTGAGAACGTCGAGGGATAGACCACCACCGCCGTTTGTCCGACAATCTGGCTGATTCCGTTCGCGACCTTGGGCGTGCTCAGGCGGATATCGGCGGTGGTGTAGCGGTTGGCATTGCCCGGGTTCGGCGAACCACCAAGTGTGACCTGACCGAAGTTTGAGAACGCAGCACCTTCGACGTCGATGTTCATCGCATCGACGACGAGACTGCCGGCCGGATTGGTCGCGACAGTCGAAGTCCCCCCGCCCCCGGTGAACAGCACATAGGGCGCCGACAGCACCGTGCTGCTGCCGGGAGTGTTTCCGTCAAGCGTGATGGAGCTGGCGGCGATTTGCAGCCGGTTGGTCACGTTCCAGTCGAGCGCGCCGGAAATAGTGAGATTGAGGAAAGTGGGCGCCTTGAAGCCGAAGGTCTTGTCGGTCAGATCAGTGAAGATATGGCCCGGGCCACCCACCGAGTAACCGCTGTACAGGAAAACATTGTCGAACGCCCCCAAACGATCCACCGTGGCCACGATCTGACCGGTAAAAGGCGCGAGCTGACCGCTGCCGAGCGACGCTAGCGACGTGAGATCTCCCGCGCTCGCCGGCGTCGCGAGAGATGCGAGCGCTGCCGTCAAATTGGCCGAGCTTTGCTGGAGTGTGACGTTCGACCCGCCCAGCATCAATGTTCCGCCATTGGCCGAGGGATTGCCCTGCCCCGTGACCGGCGACCGGCCGCCGACCGCGGTGAACGTCCCGCCCCACACGAAGGCGCCGACATCAACGCTGACCGTGCCCGCATCGCTCCACATCGAAACCGGGCTCGCGCCGCGCCCGGTGGCGTCCTTGGCCTGGATCGTGGCCGAGATGCCGGACACATCGACCACTGCGCCCTGCTGGGCAACCAGATAAGTTCCTGTCAGGGTCCCGGTCGAATCTGCCGCAATTGAGGTCTGAGGAAACGCTTCGACCGTGAAGGTACCACCAGACAACAACGTGGCACTGACACCATTGGTGATGCCGGTGTTGCCGAAGCTTGAATTGGCGATCACAGTCCCCGACAGGTCGATGAGCGCATTCGGGCCGAGCCAGGTCTGCTGCGAATAGACTGACACAGCGCCGCCGTGGTCGACGATCTGGCCGAGCAGGAGGACGCTCTGGGCCGTGGTTTGCGTTGTTGTGTCGACGCCGAGCGACGGTGACGCGACACCAGGTGTGCCATAGAGCGCGATGTTCGCACGCGCGTCGGTGACGACGGAGGCGCCGGCGCCAAGCGCGATGTTGTTCGAGGCAAGGGTGAGATTGACAGGCGTACGCAAATCGTCCGCCAGCGTCTCCAGCGGAAATAGCGGCGCGAACCCGTTCCCGTTTGGCACCGAGGCGATCTTGGTGCCTGTCGGCACCGAGATGTAGCTTGCGATGCTGGAGAGGTTCTGCTGCTCCAGGCGCAGGGACGTTCCCGCGGCAATCGTGATGTTCTCGGTAACGCCAGGATGGCCGGAACTGGCGGATTCGATGACATAGGCGCCAAAGCCGCCGCTATTGAAGAACGACGCGGGCAAATACAAGCCACCGCCCGCCGGCTGCCCGTCGGAGTCGGGCTGTCCGCCGATCTGGATGGTCTGCGGCGCGGCAAGCGTGAGAGTGCCGTTGTTTTGGAAACCATAGGCGCGCAGTGATCCGTTCAACTGGAGCGTCGAGATAGCGCCGCTATGTGGGTTCAGGGGATCCCCTGGAATTGGCGAGTCCGGTTCGCCTCCCCAGGGATTCCCTTGGTAGAGCTCGAGCGAAATGCTGCCACCGCTTCCGGCCATGACGCCCGGCGACGCTGTTTTGGCCTTGCCCTGCGGAGAAATGTAACCACCGCTCGATACGTCGAGCTGGCTCGCCGACGCGAGCACGATGTTGCCAGTCGTATCCACCTGCTGGCGAGTAGAACTGTTGTTGGTCGTGATCGAGATGCTGCCGCCGTTGATGAATCCTGGGCCGACTAAGCCTGTACCGAGCCGACCAGAATCGTTGACCCAGCGACCGCTGGCATCCAGCGTACCCTCGACGAAAATATCAGCCTTGCCCGAGGCGGTCTGCGGCGTGCTAACCCAAGTGCCGAACGGATTCCCATGCGGGGCATTCGTGAAAAGATTACGATCAGTTACCAGGCTGATGTTGCCGCCGGCCGCTGACACCGTCCCAGCGATGTCGATCGCGCCCGGCACCACCACTGAGAAGCTGCCACCCGCGGCAAGATTCAGCGTGCTGTCGGACGTCACGAACAGATCATTGGCGGTGATGGAGAGGCCGCTCAGGCCGTAGGACGACAGCTGGTCGGCCGACAGCGTCGTCGGGCTGAGCTGGCTGGTCGAGGTAAAATTGGTTGATGACGTGCCGCCGCTCTGTCCTGTGACCACCACGCTCGAGGGTGTGGTGACGGAGAGCGTCCCCTGCGAGGGCGCGGTCCCGGCCGCAGCCTGCCGCGCGCCTGTAACCGCACCGAAGATCAACGTGCCGGCCTGGAATTGCGGGTTGACAGCGGTGAAGGAGATGCTGCCGGCATCGGACCCCTGCAGATAGCCGGCCTGCACGGAGCGGGTCTGGAAAAAGGTCCAGGTCTCCGTCACGCCCCAATGCGCATGATTGACAGTGAACTGCCCGACGATGCCGGTGTAAGTCAAATCCGGGCTGGCATGGGCGATGTCGTAGAGGTGGCCGTCGGATCCGAGCAGCACGGTCGTCGGCACGATGCCGGCCAGAAGCTCCTCGTAGCCACCGGCAACGTTGACCACCGAGCCCGACTGGAGCGTGACGGCGGTGGGGGTCGCCGAGTTGATGTCGGTCTTGAAGCTGACGCTCCCACCCTTTGTCATCAGTTGGTCGATGCTTCTGGGGACGGCGTCCGCATAGCCGCAGGCGTTTGCGACCGGTGTTCCGCACCAAGTCGAGCCGTTGCTGTTCTTCCCCGAGGCACGGATGTCGATCCAAAGCGTCTTGCCGTAGAGCACGCCGCTGCGCTGGAGCGGCTCGTCGGCGAAGTCGATGCCGCGCGGTTGGATCGAGATGAAATTATAGCTCGCCGGCAGCTGCACATCCTGCAAACCGGCGACGTCGATTGTGGCACCGGCCTGGGCTATCCCGTCAACGGTCGCGGGCCCCGACATCACGATGCCCTGCGATCCGCTGAGACTGGGAGGGATTTGACTGTTGACGTTGCCGTTATAAGCCGGGTTTGTGGCAAAGGCGTTGAGCGACACCACTGCGGAGGGTGCCGAAACCAGCGCCCCGGCTCCGAGCGTGACGCTGAGCTGACCGCTCATCTCGACGAAGGCCGGTGTAAAGTCTTGGACCGAACTGCCCGATGAGCCGCCGGACAGTGTCTCCCCATTTTCCAATGGGGGAACGTAGATGGTGCCGTTCATGGTTACGCTGGTCGCGGCATCCATCAGGACCATGCTGTTGCGGGAGATGCTGGTGGGCGCATAGATGACGCCACCCACGCGATTGCCGGTGGCCGGATCAAGAATCACGTTGCCGGCAGCGTCGTGCAGCGCGTCCATCGAGATCCGGTCGCCCATCATCACCACCGCGGCCTGCGGCGCCACGATCAATCCGTCGTTGCTGACGAGACCTGTCCCGGGTCGAAATGGGCTGGTGCCGGCCGGGGCACCTGTAGCTGGATTGTATGCAGTGGCATATTGCTGGATCTGGAAACCGGTGCCCCGGAAGCCGGCACTGGTCAGAACCGACTTCGGAATGGTACCGTTGATGTAACTTCCCGCGGTGGCCGTGATCTCCTGCCCCGAGATCAGCGCAACTTCATTGCCGGGCGCGATGATGCTGCCGTGGTTGGCGACGTTGACGCCGAACAGATAGACAAAGCCCGGCGCGGATGGATTGGGGTTGGTCGCGATCGTCGCGCCGGCGTCGACGCGTACGCCACTTCCGGTCGGGACGGCATCCTCCGGCAAGGTGGTGGAGAAGCTCTGTGTCGTCGTATTGGCGATGCCGGTGCTGAGAAAGAAATTGTCGCGTGCCGTTCGGTTCGAGCCGCGGGCTCCGACGTCGAGATCGGAGGCGATCAGCGAGCCGATATTGATCTGCGAGCTGCCGCCGAAAATGATGCCATTGGCATTGATGATGTAGACGCCGCCGTTCGCCTTGATCTGGCCGAGGATCTGGCTCGGCGCCAGGCTCGGATCCGTGACCCGGTTCAGCACCGTCCAGTTCGACGCTTGCCCGTTGAAATCGAGAGTAGTGTTGCGGCCGACATTGAACGTCTGCCAATTCAGGATCGCGTTCTGTTGGGTCTGCGTGATATCGACATAGGTGCGCCCGTCCTTTTTGGACGTGACAGGCGCGTCGGCATTTTTCCACAGGGTCGTATCTGCCACTTTCCCGTTGACGATCGCACCCGCTGCCGGGTTGAGACCGCCGATCGCGAGCCCGTCCGGAACCGAGGTCGGCGCCCTCTGCGCCGCAGCAGCTGCCGCGGCCTGAGCGGCGAGCTGGGCCCGCAGCGCCTGCGCACCCTGCGTCAGCGATCGCTGGGCCTGCAACCCGGCCATCGAGGCCTGGATCGCGGCCGCCTGCTGAGCCGCCTGCGTGGCGGCGACGGCCGACGGGGCGCCAATGCTGTTCAGGTTCCGCGCCTCGGCCACGGCACCAGACGCCACCAACGCGAGAACGCTGACACTGCCGAGCAGCATCTGCTCGCGAAAGCGGTGCGACCGGTAGTGCGGGACGAGAGTGCCATTCGCGGCCATAGCAAGTCCTTTTCCAGACAGAACAAAATCCGGAGCAATCGCAGGAGATCACGCGAAGAGCGTCGCGCGTCTTCTCCCCCGATCGATCCGGACTTGGTCGGCACTGCCCTGGATATCATCGGCAGGCATAATACCGTTAACAAAGCGTTTAGCGGCATTACCTGACGGCTATATGTCAATTTTATAGTGTTATCGCATACTGTTAATCGACCCGTAGCGTTACTTGGGGAGCCGGACGGGCGATCTGCCGAGGGCGGCAAGTGTCACGGCGGGATGTTCCATCACCGAGCCTCACCGCTCCCACGTGAATGTGAACGATATCGCCCCGTCGCGGCGGCGCGTTGCTGCTCCCAAAAAAAAGTGCACCCGGCGTGACCGGGTGCACCAGCAGTGGCAGGTATCAACTGCCAGCCGAGGCTGGCAGTTGATGAGACGCGTTGTTACGCGCCCGGCGAAACGGCGCTGCAGGCACCGGTGCCGGCAACGTTCATCGCCGACGAACCGGACGACAGCAGGGTCACCGCGGCGTTGTACCAGTTCGAGAGGCTGGTCTGGCTGATCGGCGCGAAGCCTTGGCCCGACATAATCGCGGCAGCCGAAGCGTCCGTGTAGTGGTAGGTCAGGTAGCTAAAGATGGTCTCCAGGTTGTTCGAGTCCGCCAGACCCGGAGTGTTGGTGTTCTTGAAGCACTGATAGAAGTCGAAGTAGGTGAAGCCGACCAACGGATAGGCATTGATCGACACCGGGTTCGGATTGGTGGTCTGGAGGCTCCAGTTGAGCGTGTTGGTGATGTCGTTCGCCTCCGAGACGATCGGCGGGAAGAACGGCACAGACGTGTCCATCGCGGCCGTCACGGTCGCGGAGGTCGGCGGGACGAACGCCAGAACGCCAGGAGCACCCGAATTGGCGATCGTGTAGGAGTTCTGGAGGTTCGCGTTCTTCGGACCGGTCGGAACGACCGGCTGGGTGTAGTCCGTCGTCGAGTAGCCGATCGCGCCGGTCGTGGCTTGGATCGCAGCGACAACGCCCGAGTTGCCGCTCGCGGTCGCGAAGGTGCCACCACCCGGGTTGGAGATCGTGGCGCCGCACTGGTCGGTGCCGAGATCAGGCCAGTTCATGACGGTGCTGGCGCCGACGGAAGCCGCGCTGAGCGGAGCGGTCGCGTTACAGACCGAAGTGCCGACGCCGCGGTCGGTCCAGGGGAACTGATACGACGCGACGTGCGAGTCGGTCTCGCTGTTCGGGCCGGTCACGCCAACGCACTGCGTGATCAGGGCATTGGTGGTGATGAACGTGGTGCCGCTGCCATCGGTACGATGGACGACGGTGATCGAGCCGGTGCCGAGGGTGGTGCCGCCGTTAAGCGCGGTCAGGATCGGGTTGTTCCACTTGGTGATGTGGCCCGAGAAGATGCCGCAGAGAGCCTGACGCGACAGATTGAGGCCGCTGCTGCCGCCGGTGGGGGTGGGGTTGGCAATGGTCAAACCGGTGCTGTTGAACGAGATCGTGGCAGCGCCAGCGAACGCCGGGAACTCCAGGATCTTGCCGTACTTGCTGGGGCCGCTGATGGCATTGTACTTGGCCACGTCCGAGGCCAGCCACGGATCGTCGCTGCCGGCGAACTGCAGGGCCGGATAGCCGTAGGTCGAGAAGAAGGTTGACGTGAACGGGACGGTGTTAGCGGCGCCCGGCGTCTTGATGCCCGTGCTGGTGTTGGTCGAGCCGTCGTGGTTGGCGAGGCCCTGCTTGCCGCCGCCCGAACCGACGGGAGCGAACAGGATCTGCGCGGTCCGGCCGCTGGCGTCGCCCGTAGCGCTCGGGCAGAGCGACGAGACCGGCTGCACGACGATGCCGGCATCGATCGTATGGTCGGAGCCGACGCCGTCAACCGGAATGCCCCAGCAATCCATCAGCAGGCGATAGGTCGGAGCGGCAAAGGTCGAGCCGGCACCGAAAACCTGCTGGGCGTTTGCACCGCCGGTCAGGCCGAAGCAGCCGAGGGCGACGCCCGCCAGCATGCAAGATTTGAGAGTCCGCATATCCAAATTCTCCATGGATTTTATAACGCCCCCGAAACACGTCGTCCTGATCGACAACTTGTGTAGGGTGCGCGGACCCTAGGCGGGACTTATGATGCTTTGTCCTTTGTTTTGTGAATTTATGATAAAAATCACATAACATCACGCGACACGAAATTCTCGCGCGCGCGAATGCAAAAAATCCCTGTTGATAACGGGCCGATTGATCGCATGGTCATCGTCAACGCAACGCACCAACATAATGTCGGCACACGCATATCATATTCGTCGCATTGCGCTTCCTGCGATGATCTACGCGACGCCGGCACGGCAAACCTCCGGCAATCGACTCCGCTGCGGCTCGCGGCCCGCAGGAGTTGATCGAGATGAAGCTCTCCGTCCCCGATCACAGCGGCATCGCGAAAGCGCACGAAGCGTTATGATAAGTCGGCCGATCACTGCGGCCGTGCTTGCCGCGGAATCAGACACAACGCACGTCACAGCCCTGAAACATTGATTTGTTTGGATATCATCGCCGGATCACAATGAGCGCCTTCAAAATGACTGCCATTGAATAGCTATCATTTGTCACGCGCCGTGTAAGTATCCAGTGTTTCTAATATCATAGGCCGGGCGCCACGCGGTGTCCTGAAAAGGTGGGTCGATGGGAGACCAGGCTGTTGGCGTCCAGACGGTATCCGCGGAGACCCTGCGAACCGTATCTGATATCTGGACCCGTGCACTCGGCCCGAAGGGCCGTGGCGAAAATGCGAGCCTCCTTCATATCGGCGTCGGCACGAAACGGATTTTGCGTCTCCTGGACGAGATCGAGTCTGCCTTTGGCGTGAAATTGCCGATCGGCGTTGCCCTGAAACTCGGAACAGTCGAGGCGCTTGCCGATGCCATCAAGGCTCGCCGCTGGCCGGGGCCGTCGCCGCTCGTACTATTGAAGGATGGAAGCGACGACCATCCGCCGCTCTATCTCATCGCGGGAGCGTGGGGGATCATCCTCGAAACCTGTAACCTGGCCTTGGCGATCGATCACCCAGGCAAGACCTGGGGCCTCCAGCCGCCTGGCTTCGACGGCGACGAGGCCTCGCTTGATTCCATTCAGGCTTTGGCTTCCCACTACGTTGAGCACACGTCCCGGATGAATGATCATCCGGTCAACGTGATCGGGTTCTCGTTCGGAGGACTGATCGCGCTTGAGATGGGACGCCTGCTTCATGATCAAAATCGCAGGACCGGACTGATCGGACTGATCGATACCCCTCTCGCCGAAAGGCGCTGGCCGTTCGCGAAGCGGGCTCGCTATCTGTGGGCACGCAGCACTGCGAGATTGCGTGGGCTCATTAATGTTCATGGCGAAAGACGGGCGGATGCGATCCGGAATATCTTGCGCCCCCTCCGAAATCGAATCCTCGGCGCAGTTTTCAATCGTCCGGTGTTTGCAAGTGCCTATCAGCCGACCCTCGATGTCAGGTTAAAGGCCGTGCTGGATCGCATTATCGTAGCGAACGAGAAGTACATCCCAACGGCGATCGATGTTCCAATAGTCCTGTTCAAGGCAAAACCGGATTCCAGTGACCTCGTCGATGCGGAAGAAATCTGGCGACCATACATTCGGGCGCTCGATGTGATCGAAGTTGAAGGTCGTCATGGAAACATGATCCGGCCGCCACTGGTGAAGGGCCTCGCCGCGGCCGTCGCAGGCCGCCTGAACGAGCCGGCCGAAAGGACGGTTCGATCTGCGTCAGTGTAACAAGCGGTGTGTTCATGAATCCTTCTTTCTTGCATCACAGTCACGTTGCACTCGTTTCGTTTAAGTTGGCGCGAGACCGGCCCGGAACCTAAGGGAGCGGCACGACGCATTGGCCTCCAGTTTCAAGGGGTTGAGGTGGCAAATGTCGGCGAAACTAACGCTATGTGTGGGGTAGAGATGAACGTTTCGATATCGCGGACTTATGTCGCAAGTCGTCACATGATTGCAGTCGCTCTCTCGACCGCGGCAATCGTTTCGGCGCCAGCTTCGATCCGCGGGCAAACTCTCGCAACAGATCCCCTTCAGGCCCAGATCGTGGCGCTCGACCCGGTGTTAACGCAAACCAAGAGCGATCCCGTCATCGCGAAGGTCGATAACGTTGAAATCCATCAGAGCGACCTCGCGTTGGCCGAGGAATTCCTCAGCAGGGGCCAGCCGCGAGAGGAGAAGGCCAAACGCGAGAATCTGCTGCATTTTCTGACAGACATGGTCATCATGTCCAATGCGGCCCAGAAGCGCAACGTCGCTGACGAGGCGGATATGCAGCGCATTCAGCACCGCGTGGAATTCGCGCGCAAGAAGGCGCTGATGGATACGCTGCTGCAGAAGACCGCCAGTGCGGCAATTACGGATGAGGCCGTACGTGCGGCATATCGCGAAGTCGTGTCCAAGAACCCTGCCGAGACTGAACTCCGCCTGCGCAGCATCGTATTCCTTTTCAAGGACGAGGCGGGAGCCAAGGCTGCCGAGGGCAAGGCCAAAGCTGCGTACGAGCGTATTGCCCATGGCGAGGACTTCATTGCCGTGGCCGGCGAGACTTCCGAGAGCCCAGCCGGCAAGCAGAATGGAGGAGATCTCGGCTATTTGACACGAGCCACGATGGGTCAGGAATTCGCCGACGCAGCCTTCGCCCTCAATAGCGGCGGCGTCTCCCATCCGGTGAAGACGCAGTTCGGCTGGTTTATCCTCAAAGTTGAGGACAAGCGAACGCGCGAGCCGATCTCGTTTGAAGCTGTGCGGGACAAGCTCGAGACGATGATCGCCCGCAAAGCGGAGTTGCAGCTCATCTCCGATCTGCGCTCAGAGGCAAAGATCGAGATCCTGGACACGCCTGGCACTCAAGCGCCGACCGAAGCAGCGAAGTAGTGGCACAAATCCATCGTGACGGCCGATGGGCCCGCATTCTGAACATTGGATTGCTGATTGGCGGTTTCGGCCTCGGCCAGGGATCAATCTTCGCCGCACAGACCTGGCTGGTCGCGCGAAGTGAGCTCGGATGTGTATAAGAGACAGGAGCTCGACCTCCTGGCGGCGTTCGGTACGAGTTTCTCGTTCGCCATCCTTGGCACGATGTTCGTGGACGCGGGTGCGATCACGGTTCTGGCCCGTCATGTTGCCCACCTTTCCGCCGGCCAAGCGTCGCGAAAGGAGATCTCCCTGATCTTCTGGGAAACCAGCCTGGTCAGGCTTATGCTCGCCCTGCTTATCGTCCTCGGTGGTGGGATCTACGCCATGGCAATCTCCGCCGAGCCATTTACATCCTTCTATGTGCTGCTAGCGTCTCCTGGTTTCCTGCTGTGCGCGATCAACGCGGCGGGCATGCTCGATGGCTTGAAGCTGAGCGGGGTCAGCGGGCTGACCGGGTCTATCATCTATGTTGTGTCAGCAGTGGCGCTGATCTTCGCGCCACATGTCTCGCGAGCAACGGCCGGTGCGTTACTTGGCGGCGTGTTCTCCATCGGCAACTTCCTTACGGTCCTTCTGCAGTGGGGCGTATTGGATCGGCATGGGCTACGCCCTGCACGCCCCGAGGTCACTCGCAGTGGGCTGATGAGATCCGTCAAAGACGGGCTTGCCATGCTCTGCGGCACTCTGCCAGGCCAGCTCTACTTCCGTTTCCAGCTGTTGCTGAGCACGACGTTCCTCGGGACCGAAATCACGGCGTTCCTGCTATATGCGAAGCAGATCGTTTCAGGCATGACTCAGCTTATCGGGTTCGTCCTGCGCGTCGAATTTCCCACTCTGGTGCAACTATTTGCCCAGCCCGACAAGCACAATCTCGCGACGATCTTCGGCGCGCAAAAGCTTGCGAGCTTTCTTGCTATTGGCTCGACGATCGCGACCCTATTCGCGGGTATTGGCTTGACATTCGCGAAACAACGCAACTTTTCTGAGGTCGGCTGGCTGCTCATCGCGTTCTCGCCGACCATCCTCACAATCTCGATCATGTGGATCGTGGCGCAGGCGCTCGCAGCCCTGAGCCGCTATACCGTCCTGGCCTTTATCATTACCATCTTTGTCGTCGTCGGAATGGTCGTAAGCTACCTTGCCCTCACGAGTTACGGCGTTTACGCGCTGATCCTCGGAGACATGGCCTCCCACGCGACTGGAATGCTGCTGCTTTATCTTTTCCTGCGCGGCGAGAAACGAGTTGATCCGCTGCCCATCGCGCGAGAGGCCTGAAAATGGCTTCTTTTTCGTCGGTACAGAGAGACAGACCATTATTCGAAACGCCGCATCAAGTCACAACCGGGGCCGCGAGCAACGTTTCGACAACGATCAGGCTCAGCTTTTACTCTGTGTACTATCTGTTGAACGTCCTCTTTTCCGCGGAGTTATTCTCGTTCGCGCTGACATTGCCGGTGTTTGTCGTCTGCTGCTTCAACATCGCAAGAATCAAGGGTAGTTACGCTAAAGCGCAAGACATGATCTGGCTCATCGTCTATCTGTTTTTCGTCATCGCGCCCTGCCAGTCCCTGAGATTGGGATATTTCGACAACAACGGGCCTGTCGGCGGTCTCTATTTCGACGACACAGAAATCATTACCGCCGAACTAATTGTCTTCGTGTTCCTCGTTGTCGCCAGCATCACGACCGTGATGGCGTCAGAACTCTACCCTGGCACGAAGCAAGCCAACTACCGACTGAACGATCACCCCCTGATCGTTCTGCTCTTGCTCAATGTGTTGGCTTTCCTTGCGGTCGTTTTGCTGGAGGGCGGTATCGGCAACGTATTGGCCGACCGACAGTCGCGATCTGATGGTGCAGATACCCCCCCAATTGCAACCGCGTTTCTTGCTCTCCAGGCGATCACTTGCTTTTTTACCTGCATCTACTTCAAGACCCGACCACGAGGATCGTTCATCGGGTCGATCGGATCTTTTCTCGCGTGCGTCTGCGTCATTCTTCTCCTGCTGGTCTCCCAGAATCCCTACAACGCAGCTCGATTTTTTCTTTTGATGGCTTACATGCCCGTGCTGTTGATATTCCTGTCGGGACGGGTACCGGTATCGCTCTTTTACGTCGGCGCGATGTTTGGGCTCATCGTTTTGATGCCGATACTGAATTTTACCAGCCGATACGGTATGTCGCTCAGCGAAGCGTCCGATCAAATCAATATATCGCAGTATATTTTCAAGGCACCGTTTATCGATGTTTTTGACATGCTCGTATATGAGATGCGGTATCTTTATAACGGACCTTCGCTGCATGACGGGCCACTTTTTTTGGGCCGCAAGACGCTTGGCATTCTCCTGTTCTTCATTCCGCGCTCAATTTGGACATCGAAGGAGACCTTGATCGCTCAGGATATGGGCGCCGAGCTGGTCCAAATGGGAACTGCAGGAACGGACAATCTTTCGTTGTTTTTTGCGGGCGAGTTTTATGCGGATTTGGGGCTGGTCGGCGTGGCGATCGGCGCCTTTTTCGTTGCCCTGTTTCTCACGATTTTCGGACTGAAGCAGTCGACGCGCATCAATGGATTGGATCTGCGTTCTTATATCTTCATGGCCGCGGCGCCGATCGTTATACGGGGGCCGATCGGGGGCGTCATTCCGCTGCTGTTCATGCAACTGATCGTGCTGGTGGCCTTGACGCGAGCTATTTGTCACCGAACGACGCTGATCACATGACCGAAAATCGCCGTTACCGCATATTGATTGTCATATCGTCGATATCACGCTCCGGCGGTGGCGTCGCCGAGGCCGCGCGGCTACTGACCAAAGCCGTTGCGGAGCCAGCGCTGGACGTCGAGGTCATGACCCTGGCCGATCGCTATTATCAGCAGGACGTTTCGAATTGGACGCCCCTGCCCGTGCGCGCCTTTCGCTTTTTCGGCACCCACCGATACGGTTTCTCACCCGGCATCCTGTTCGCGCTCTTGCGGACCGATGCCGACGTCGCGCACGTTCATGGCATTTGGACATTCCACTGTTTCGCGGTCTATCTTTGGGCTCTGTTGAAGGGAAGACCTTACGTCGTCACGCCACATGGCATGTTGGAGGCCTGGGTCCGGAAACGCTCCCCTGTTCTCAAATGGATCGTATCGTCACTCTATCAAAACCGGTTTCTGCGCAAGGCCGCGCTATTCCACGTTCTGACAGAGAGCGAGGGAATGGACGTCGCTGACTTTGCGTCGAGCCCGCGTGTACGCATCATCCCGAATTACGTCGAGCCGTTCGAGCCGGCAAACGGCTGGCCCCGCTGGTGGCGCGACGAGTTCCAGGGACGTGATATCTACCTCTATTTCGGCCGGATTCACCAACGGAAGGGCTGCATCGAGCTATGTTCCGCCTGGGATCAGCTGTGCTCCAGCGACGCCTCATTCCGGGATCGATCGGCACTCGTGTTTGGCGGGTGGATCGACGGTTTGAAGGGCTTCGAAGACCGCGTCGCCGAACTCCACAATCGGCATGGCAACGTCGTTTTCACAGGAGCTCAATACGGTGAAGACAAGAGGCGCACATTCGCCGCAGCAACCTTCTTCGTTCTGCCATCAATGAGCGAGGGCTTGCCTATGAGTGTGCTTGAGGCGTGGGCTGCGGGCAAACCGGTCTTGATGACGCCGGAGTGCAACCTGCCGGCGGGCTTTGATTCCGGCGCTGCTTTGGAGATCGGCTTTGATGAGGAAAGCATTCGGCGAGGACTGGCCTCCGCGTCATCAATGCCGCCTCAAGAACGGGCGGAAAAGTCCGATGCAGCCCGAGCCTTGATCCTGGAACGCTACAGCGCGCAAGCTGTCGCATCCAAGGCATTGGCGCTATACCGCGACGCGATGGCCCAATGACGCGCCACGCGCCAATTCTCGGCATTGGAAGCGGTCCAATGCGTATTGCGACGATAGATAGGCGGTTGCGTAGCAGGCCCCTTTGGCCTTGCCCCGATCGATCGAGCCGTCGGATACAATGCTACCCTTCAATTCGAACTGACCGGACGCGCCATGGCTGACCTTGCCGTCGTCGTTCTTACCTACAACGAAGAGCAGCATATTCTTCGCGCGCTGGAATCCGTCGCGGGCATCGCCAGCGAAGTCTTCGTTATCGACAGTTTCTCCACCGACCGAACCGTGGAGCTCGCGCGGAGTTCTGGAGCAACCGTTCTCGCGAACACGTTCATCAATCAGGCCAAGCAGTTCCAATGGGCGCTCGAAAACGCTCCGATCACCGCCACCTGGATCATGCGCCTCGATGCCGACGAAGTGATCGAGCCAGATCTGGCCGCTCGCATCAACGAGCAATTGCCTGAGCTTGGCAAGGACGTGGTCGGCGTCAACCTGAAGCGCAAGCACATCTTTCTTGGCCGCTGGATACGTCACGGCGGTCGTTATCCCCTGATCTTGCTGCGTATCTGGCGCCGCGGTTACGGTCGCGTCGAGGATCGCTGGATGGACGAACACATCTTCGTCTGGGGCGGTCGCACCGTGACATTCGACGGCGGATTTGCCGATCACAACCTGAATGATCTGACTTTCTTCACAGACAAGCATAATCGCTACGCCACGCGCGAAGCGATCGAAGTCATCAACCATCGTCGCGGGACCTCAACGCGTAACGGGAGCCCGGGCCTGCAGGATGGTTCGTCGCAGGCAGCCATCAAAAGGCGGGTCAAAGAGAAATTCTACAACCGGATCCCCTACCAGATCAGCACGCCGGCCTATTTCCTGTACCGCTATTTCATCCAGCTCGGATTTCTCGACGGCAAGGAGGGTCTCGTCTACCACAGCCTTCAAGGCCTTTGGTACCGGTTCCTGGTCGGCGCAAAAGTCGACGAGCTCGAGAATGCCATCTCCGGGATTAATGATCCCGTAGCTGTCAAAGCGGCGCTTCGCCGGTTGACCGGTCTAGCCATCGATCCTTGAAAGTTGATCCGTCGTGTCCATCAGATTCAGCTCGCAGCCATATCCGACGACGCGGCGTCGTCGCAGACTCGCGCTCCCGCACTTCTTTGCAGTTCTCGCAAGCGTGCAGCTTATGTGCTGCGCCAGCGTGCTCGCGCAGCCGACGGTGTTCTGGTTCAACGATCCTGTCGGCCCCGACGATACCGTCGTCGTGACGGGCGACGCCCTCGACAAGGTCACCGGCGCGACGGTTAGCCGCCTGCAAGATGCGGAATCCGGCGCCGGGTCGACGGCTGCGAAGGCGGTCGACATTCTTCAACCAAATTCGCAATCTCTGAAATTCGTAATTCCAAAGGACTTCGCTGCTGGACTCTATCATTTCACGCTTCGCTATCCGGACGGCGCGTTTTCCGCCAACCTCAACTTGCCGACCGTCTATTGGACACAGGGCAATCTCGGCGAGGCCGCCTCTCCCGGTGAATGGCTGCGGATATTCGGCCGCAACATCGTCCGACGCCCCGACCGTGCAAGGCTCGTGCTCACGCCCGATGGCGGAGGCGCCGCTGTCAAACCTACTCTGACTGCCGGCGGCATGTGGCAAGCCACGTTCCAATTGCCCAACGACGCGAAGGCGGGACGGTATCTTGCACGGCTGTCCAACGGCGATGGGGGTGATGGCGAATGGGTCGATGCCGGCTCGATCGAGGTTCGTGCGTCCGCTCCGGACCAGAGCCCGTCGTTCGACGTTCGCGCTTATGGCGCGGTGGGCGACGGCAAGGCCAACTGCACTCGTGCAATCCGGCTGGCGCTGGAAGCAGCCAGTGAAAAGGGCGGAGGAACTGTTTACTTCCCACGCGGCCGATATCTGATTTCAGAGACGCTCGTCATTCCGCCAGGCGTCAGTATCCGCGGTGAGCGCATCGATCTGGTCAATCTGGTCTTCCCCGACTTCACAGACGCCCCGGACGTCCTGATCAAGGGGACTTCGCGCTTTTCAATCGAAGACCTGACGATTTACGCCTCGAACCACGGCCATATCATTTCCGGAGGATTGATCGGCAATGAGCCGGCGCCAGACGCCTCTGACATTGCGATCAGGCGCGTGCGAATTCGCGCCTCTGCATTTCGTGGGCACATGACGCCGCAGGAGACCTTTCAGCGGATGGGAACGCTCCAAATGCGCTACCCTTCTTCTCCGGACAGCATTCGATTGAGCGGCGACCGGATCGTCGTGTCCGACTGCGACGTCGTCGGTTCGGGCCGATCGCTTTACTTCTTGAAAGTCAGCAACGGCGTTGTCTCCGGCAACATCCTGAACAACGGGCGCTTTGGCTGGTATTCGATAACGGGATCGAACCGCATCATCTTCGAGAACAACACGATTGGTGCGGCCGACCTGCAAGGCACGGGCGGCGGAATCAACACGCTCTCGAACGCAGTCAGCGCGTCCGAGAATATCTTTGTCGGCCGCAATACGTTCAAGGGCATGATCGGAGGTGATCGAGAGGCCGTGACCACCGACGGGCCAGGCGGCTACTATTTCGGCGGTGCTCAGAGCACCGCGCCCAACCAGATATCCCTGCTCGGCGCCCTCAACGACCGCGTCGTCAGTTCGAAATGGGCAGGTGCAGTCGTCATGGTTGTCGACGGCACCGGCGCGGGACAAATGGCGCGCGTCGCGGAGTTCACGCTAGCCCCAGCGCCGTCGCAAATGGCCATAACACTTGACCGACCCCTTCAGGTCAGCCTGGATGCAACGTCGGTCATTTGCATCAACCAGATGCAACAAAACTACCTGATCATCGACAATCAGTTCGAAGACACCGGAGTTGCAGCGCAGACCTACGGCACGGCCCTGAATCACGTGATCGCCGGCAACCGGTCGGTCAGGACAGGCGGGTTCTATGCGCGCGCGGGCATATATTTCCATTTTCAGCCGGGCTGGCAGATTCAACTGCTCGATAACCGCATTGTGGAGGGCAACTCGTATCAGGCTGGTCCGGATCGCGAGATATCCTCAGGGGAAGCTGTTGTCGCTGTCCAGGGCATCCAGCCCGACAACAAACCAAATCGACCCCCGCTGCTCCGCGCGATCGTGGTGCGTGGCAACCAGCTCGTCCAGGATTCCCACATCGAAGTCAAAGGCGTTTCACCGGCCTCGCCGGGCATTCGCGATATCATCATCGAGGGAAATACGATTAGTGCGTCACGAGGGGGAGCTGTCCTGATGGACCGCGGCGTCATTTTGCAAATCGAACGGCGAAACGGCACGAACGGTCTTTCCAGGTAAGGATGCCGTGACCATGGTGCGGAAACTACGGCGCGCGAGGAATGGTCAGGTCTATGGTTGACAGCAGCCATATGCTCCAGAGAGCCATGTCGTTGCACCAATCGGGTAACCTGGTGGACGCCGGGAGGCTCTACCGCCAAGTCATCAGGAAGAGCCCAGGCAACATCCACGCCCTCCACTATCTCGGAGCGATCGAGGCCGCGGCGGGGAATATCGAGCGAGCGAAGTCTCTGATGGCACGCTCGCTTTCGACAAGCCCGCCTAACCTCATGTTCGTCGAGAACTACGCGACTTTGCTGTGCCAGGCGGGCGATTTCGAGAATGCCATCCTGGTCTGCCGGAAGGGTCTTCAGCTCAACAAGACTAGCGCAATCCTGCTGCTCAACAGCGGCATGGCATTGTTCAAGACCGGGCAGCTTCCGGATGCGCTCCGACAATTCGACGAACTGCTCCTGCTTCACAAGGAGCACCTTGGCGCGCTCAACGAACGTGGCTCGGTACTGGCCTCCATGAAGCAACATGAGGCCGCCCTGGAGAGCTTCGGCCGCGCGCTCATGGTCGATCCGGGGTTTGTCGACGCCCACATCAACAGCGGAACGGTATACTGGAACTTGCAGCGTTATGAGGAAGCGCTCGCGTGCTATTCCAAGGCGGCGTCGCTCAATCCGGGAGCTGCGATCGCCTGGCTTGGTTGCGGCAGCGTCGCCAGCGCCTTCAAACGCTACGACGAGGCTCTTGCGGCCTACGACAAGGCCATCGCGATCGACCCAAGCCTCTCCGAGGCATGGCTCGCGCGCGGAAATTTGTTCTTTTCGCTGACCCGATATGACGAAGCCACTGCGGCTTATGAGCGGGCGCTGTCCCTGAATGCCCGCCTCGCGACTGCCTGGCTGGGCAAGGGCAATGTTCTCTATACACTCAGATTTTATGACGACGCCCTGGCTGCTTACGACAAGGCGCGGGTATTGCAGCCTGACCTCGCCGATGCATGGTTCGGCTGTGGCAATGTCTTGGAAGGGCTGAAGCGCTACAGCGAGGCGCTGTCGGCCTACGAGCGCGCGATTTCCATAGAGCCTGACCGCCCAGGCTGGGAGAGCTCTCGTATCCGGATGAAGATGCAGCTCTGCCTGTGGCGCGATCTTGACGACGATTTTGACCGGCTGATTTCCCTGAGCCGGGCCGGGAAACTGGTCTCGCATCCCCTCGAGTTTCTCAGTGTTCCGTCATCTTCGGAAGATCAGCTTCACTGCGCCAGGCAGTGGATCGAAAAGCGGTATCCCGCCTCAAATACGCCGCTCTGGCGGGGCGAGCGGTATTGCCATGAACGCATTCGGCTCGCCTATGTTTCCGCGGACTTCAAGCCGCATCCGGTCGCCTTTGTGATGGCGGGGATGTTCGAGCAGCACGATAAGTCCCGCTTCGAGATAACGGGAATATCGCTCGGATCCGGCGGAGATTGGGATATTCGGCGCCGGCTGGAGCGTTCCTTCGAGCATTTCATCGACGCAGGCGAGCAGAGCGACCAGCAAATCGCTGAACTCATCAAGGAACGGGAAATCGATATCCTGGTGGACCTGAACGGTTTGACCGGCGGTGCGCGACCGGGCATTTTTGCCAGGCGATGCGCGCCGATCCAGATCAACTACATCGGTTATCCGGGAACGTCGGCCGCAGAGTACATGGATTACATCATGGCCGACCGGATCGTGATCCCCGAGGATCAACGGCCGTGCTACGCGGAAAAGGTCGCCTACCTCCCACACAGCTACCTGGTCAACGACGCGACGTTGGCAATTTCGGACCTTGCGGTCACGCGCGCGGAATTCGGGCTTCCGTCACATGGTGTGGTATTTTGTTGTTTCAACAACGCCTACAAGATAACGCCCGGCGTTTTCGACTCCTGGATGCGGATCCTCGACCGGGTCGAAGGAAGCGTCTTGTGGCTGTCAAATGACAATCCTGAGGCGACGCGCAATCTGCAAAGCGAGGCCGTTGCGCGACGCATCAACGCCGAGCGATTGGTTTTCGCCGAAAGGATGCCGCTCCTGGCCGATCACCTGGCGAGACATCGCCTGGCCGACATATTTCTCGATACTCTGCCCTACAACGCCCATGTGACGGCTTGCCATGCTCTGTGGGCCGGTGTGCCCGTGCTGACCTGTCTCGGCGAAACGTTCGCCGGAAGAGTGGCGGCGAGCCTGTTGCAAGCGATTGATCTTCCCGAGCTCGTGACGACGACGCCCCAGGCCTATGAAGCCCTTGCGATCGAGCTTGCTCAGCAACCTGCCAGGTTGAAGGAAATCAAGCGCAAGCTGGCCAGCAATCGCCTGACGACGCCCTTGTTCGACACCCGGCTTGCCACCGCGCATGTCGAGGCACTGCTTTTGAAGATGTACCAGCGCCACAGCGCCGGCCTGCCACCAGATCACATTTCCGTCTGAGCAAAGAACGCCGGTTTGCTCCGGCCGGCGCTCCTCCGTTGCCGACGGAGGAGCGTTTGAATTCGGCTCTCCTCTTGCCGAAAATTCAGGTTCGCCGCTTGATATCATTTACATGTGAATTCATCGCGGACGGAGTTATCCGGCTGTTAATATGTTCATCGATAACAAATAACGTCATTAATATGTTATTAGGCATCATTACGGTTCCACGAACAGCAGATCACCATGCGGATGCGCAGGGTAATCGCGGGCTGACTCCCAATAAAATCAGCGTTTCCAGCCGACGAAGCGCGATGCAGAGAGACTTTTGCTCATGCGCATTCTGTTTTGCGGGATCAACTATGCACCCGATCTAGTAGGTGTCGCGAAGTACAATTCCGAACTCTGCGAAGGCTTGGTGGCACGCGGTCATGAGGTTCGGGTTCTAACCGCCCCCCCATATTATCCCGACTGGAGCATTCGACCGGAGTATCGTTCGCTGTGGTATAATGTTGAAACATTGAATGGTGTCCAGGTTACCCGTTCACCAATCTATGTGCCAAGCCAACCGTCGGGATCCAAACGGCTTTTGCACCACGCCTCCTTTTCGATTTCGAGCCTCGCGCCGATGCTTTTGAAGGCAGTTCGGTGGCGTCCCGACGTCGTTTTCACTGTCGCGCCGTCCTTGCTCTCGGCGCCCATCGCAGCGCTAGCCGCATGGACTATCGGCGTTCCCGCCTGGCTGCATGTTCAAGACCTTGAGATCGACGCAGCATTCGAGCTCGGTCTGCTGCGGAACGATATTCTCCGCCGGTTGGGGCTTGGCTTCGAGCGCGAAATATTTCGCTCGTTTGATCGCGTTTCGACGATTTCTCCCCAGATGGTCAGCCGACTCGAGCGCAAGGGCGTCGATGCGGAAAGGCTACTGCAAATTCGGAACTGGAGCGATTTGAGCATGATCGTTCCGGGCGACAGGGACACTCGCCTTCGTGCCAGTCTCGGGCTGAAGACCGCCGATACCGTGGTGCTTTATTCCGGCGCGATATCGGAAAAGCAAGGCCTGGAGCTGATCGTGACGGCGGCCGCCGCAACGCGCGACAGTCACCCTTCGATCCACTACATCCTGTGCGGAAATGGTCCAAAGAAACAGGATTTGGTCGAACTGGCACGCGGGCTACCCAACGTGCATTTCATCGACCTTCAACCCGTGGAGCGCTTTTCGGAGCTCCTCAATACTGCCGACATTCACTGCATGCCGCAGAAAGCGCAGGCTGCAGATCTTGTACTCCCCTCCAAGCTCTCCGGCATGTTGGCTTCGGGGCGGCCAATTATCGTGATGGCCGATCCCGGCACCGGGATCGCACTCGAGACGCAGGACGCGGGGTTGGTGGTCCCGCCAGGGGACGCGGGCAAATTGGCCGGCGCCGTCATGACGCTTGCAGAGAACGCATCGCTGCGCCGGCGTCTGGGCGTAGTTGGCCGCACGCGGGCGGAGCAGAACTGGGATCGTGCAACGATCATTGGATTGATCGAGCAGGAGTTCGCAACGCTCTCGCCGCGCTCCGAGCGTTTCAAGCCGAGGTCCGTTGCCAGGAAACGTGGCCTGCTGGACGAGGCGCTACGCGGCAGCACAATGGTGGCCCGCCCACCACTGTGATCTCGGATTTGCGCCATCGGCGCCATTCAGTCCTCTGGTGCGGCGCGGTGGCGCGAGTTCGCAGCGCGGCGCAGGCGGCCTCGCGAAAGAAACTCGAGGTCCCCTCTCCCGCCGCGGCACATTCGGCTCACCGCGAAAGAGCTTTCCTCCCGACTACTGCTTCGCCTGACGCGGGATAAGACGGGTAAACGGATTCTCTCCGGGCGGCGGTGGCTGGGGCCGATCGCCGCCGGTCATTCCAGGCGGCTTCCCGGCGCCCGATGGCGGGGGCTCTGCTTTGTTGGGGAAAGGCAACGCCGCAACCGGCGTACCTCCCAACCCAACGTTGGCTTTTCTCACATCAGGCGGCGGCAAGGTCAGCACGGCCACCCGCGTGCCGTTTCCAAACATGACCTGTTGCCGCTGAACCGCACGGAGGATCCAGCCCTGATGGTACTCACCTGTCTTCAACAGCACGTTCTTGCCCGCCGCATCCCGAAATAGACCAATGCCAGTATCGGTCCCGGTGACTGTCCCGACCAGCGAGAGCTCTGGCTTTTCGGGTTCTGGGGGTGGCGGGGGCGGCGGCGGAGCCTTTGGTTCGACGGCCGCAGCAACGGGTGGCGGCGGACGTCGCGACAATGAAAACAGAGGGCGCGCACGGGTCTCGTTCAGCGACCCAAGCGAGATGCCAGCGAGCGGATTACCTCGCAGGGCCTGTGATGGCCGGGATGCCGGCGCAACGCCTCTCGTCTCGGCTCGGCCCTGCTTCGGCGCCACGACTTCCCTCGGATCAGAGACTAGCGGAGACTCCACAGCCGCGCCGGCACTTCCCGTGAGCATCAGGCCGGTCAATAGAACGACGCTGGGCCGTATCATTTCGCAACTTTCCATAATTCGGGGTCTCCAGCAGCATCGGAAACTCCGAGTTCTTGGGTGGGCCGCGAAGCAGCCCGCGATCTGGCGTTACATATCATACTTATACCGACGTACCGCGCCGCAATGATATCAAGCCGCATCGTACCAGGCAGCTCTCAGAGGCGCTCCATATCCGCAACTCAGCGATCACTCGCCTGCTGGCAAGGCCTCGTTCAGCGCGCGCAGATCTGAAAGTGCGGTCGCGAACCCCAACCCTCGGCAAATCCGATCGCAAAACTCGCACGCCAGCCATCGGAGTTACCAAAGCGCCCAGTGATATGGCGGCGCGTTTTACGCTGGCATTGTTATTGAAAATATGACGTTAAGTCTCAGTCATTTGCTGCTGAGCGGACTAGGCCATGATGACTTTTCCAACGGCAGTTTGTTGCCGTTCGCAGGGGGGAAACGGACCTCGCCGGCGGACTGCTCCGCCCCTCGCTGCGGCAAAGCGAGAATGACGGCTTCCTGATCTTTCTCCAAAGTCGCTTCCCGGCCTTGAATCAATCGCAGGTTCCAGCCCCGATAACTCTCGCCCATCCTCAGCCGGAGTGCCGCTTGGGTCATTTGATCAAGGAAGAGGCCGAAACGTTCGTCGCTGCTAACGACCGTGCCGATCAATGATAGCTGCGGACGTTCGGGATCTCGCGGTTTCTGTACCGCGGCCGGCTGCGCAATCGGGGTCGGCGCGACAGCAGCGATCGGTGGCCGCCGTTCCGGCGAGAACATTGGCCGGTCGCGCGTGGCTGAAAGGGCCGAGAGCGGAAGAGCCCACAGCGGATTGGCGCCAAGCGGTCGTTCCGGTGGGGGGGCGGGCGTGACTTGCGGCACGACAACACGGATCGGGGGGGCGGGCTTGTCCCAGATGGTCGATACCGCGGCAGATCTGCTAGCGCGTTCATCGTCGTCCAACTCGTCCGCCGCGCCGGACGTCAGCGCACGGGCGCCATACGCAGACATCAGCAGGATGACGATGCCCACTGCCCCCCGAAGCATCATTTGGTCTCCTGCCATTGCCCGGACACTGCCAGCAAGGTCCGCAGTTTTCCGCTTCCCGAACCGGAAGCAGACGTCGCAGCCTGAACCGCGAGCTGATCAACAAACAAGAACGGCATGCCGGCCTCGAGGTCGTAAAGCAGCTTCTGCAATCCCGCCTGATCGATTTCGCAACTCACCAGGATGCTGAGAAATCCTGCCTTGGCATGCGGGCTTTTCAACTCGAGTTGAGATGACAGAACATTGCCGCCGAATTTGGTGACTGAACCCGCGACACGCTGGATAAGGGCGGCACCGGCGACTGTAACTGTCGCTCCTTCGAGAAATGGCGAGCCCGAACGCACGTCCGCATCCGTCGACTTCCTCCCGGTGGCCGTCGCGTGGCCTTCGAGTTGCTCGAGCATCGCGGCCGACGAGGCGACTTCAGCGCGCTGACTGGCGAGACCCGCGATCGAGATGATCACGGCGAACAGCAGTGAAATTACGAGAGCCACGTACACGGTCGCCGCCAACAAAGGCGACGCCACGAATGTCTTTCTCAAGACCGCAACGACATTCATGTGCCAGATCCAAAGTACGGTGTGATGCGCGCTTCGATGTGAAAGCGCTCGCCTGGATCGTTCTGTCCGCGCGTGGTGGGCGCGAAGAACGTTGCCCGGGAGAATTGCGGCGACTGCTCAATCAGTCGGATGAGCGACGGTGCGTCCTGCGAAATGCCAACAACCTGGACCTTGTCGCCCTCGATCCGCAGCTCCGTGACATAGGTGTTGTCCGGCAAGGCCCTGGACATCGATTCAAGCACCATGACGCTGGAAGGCGTGGTCTGCTTCCGCTTTGCAAGCAGTTCCTGTGCCGATCCGCCTATAGCATTCTGGCTGAGACGCAACGACGCGCGCCGTTCCGAGATCCGTCGCAAAAGCTGCTGATTCTCGTCCTCGAGCGCTCCGCCCTCGTAGACCGAAGCTGCCTGCGCAACCAGAGCCGCGAGCCCGCAACATAGTATCGTGATGCGCAAGATGCGCGGCAAATCGATCTTCTGACCGAAGGCGCTCTGCAACGGTACCTCGAAGATCCTGAACCTGTCTGGCGTGCCCAGGTCGGGCGGCGGTTCGGCAAACGCGGCGACAGATGCTGCACCCATATCGCTCACGAACCGGACGAGCGGCTGAATTCTCGTTCTCGACGTCGCAGCAAGCGTGAGCTGGATTCGATCATTCGTGAGGTCGGATGGCGAGCTCCAGCTGAAGGCGGCATCGCTCGCGGTCCACGGCGTCAATCGATCGATCTGCGCGCGGATCATGCCATCGAGGAAATCCGCCGCCTGTTTCGGAAAGTCCAGAGGTCGAAACAGGACTTTGCCCGGCTTCACGAGGATTTCGACCCGGCTGCCGCGAAGCGCCTTCTCCCAATCAGCCGGAAGCGCTGGGACTGGCTGGCCGCTCGAAAGTCGAAAGGACAGATCCGGCAAGGAAGGGCCCTTCCGAACAGGCGCCATTCTTGCCGTCAACATATCGTCGTCGCCTTCGATCAACGACACCAGCGGTTGGGACAAGAGCCGCCCGCCGACAGAATTGATGGTCCGAGCAACGACCGCAATCCACTCTTCAAACAGCTCTTTGAATTCAGCGATCATGGTCAACCACCCGCTAGCCTTCGTGGACCTCTGTCGACGGCCGTCACGTCATCCTGCCAAGACAGAATTTGATAAGGATCTTCCTTACCGCCCAGTCTGATCACAACTTCCGACGCCGTTCGACGGCCCGAAGCGAACTTGATGGTCGTCAGGATCCGAAAGATATTGCTCTTTTCGATCCCTGCTTCTTTCTGCGCCGGACCGAGCGCTGCTGCGATCGCCGCTTGATCCTTTCCCAGGGTTGGCCGCTCTTTCAGGAACCCGTCCACCCCCGACGGCGTCATGCCCGGCAGCGCGGCAATGACTTCGGGCGCAGCCACCAGCACATCGACCTTGGACGCCCCTGTAAAAACCGTGACGAACGGCAGAGCGCGCTCGACCAGAACCGGGGGCATCCCAAGGACCAGCGCCAGTTCCTTCGCATGGGCGAACGGCGCCTGACGGGGAGAATAGGCAAGACCTGCGGCGCGGTAGAGCGAAGGCTCATTATCAGCGGAATCCGCTTTCGGAACAGACCGCCAGGCGACGATGCGTTCGGCATACTGGTCGGCTTGCTCCCGATCCGCCCCAAGGACCGAGAGCAGGTTGGCCAGGAACTGCTTCGACGCCCCATTGAGATCGATACGCCCCCCCTCCGACACGAACGAGACGACGACATCACCGTGACCCAATCGAAACTGGAAGGATCCATCCGCAGCCCGCTCGTTGGGCTTCGACAACAACAGCTGATAGGCCGTCAGCTCGACACTTGCCGAAACCAGTCCCTCGGCCTCGACTGCGGTATCACTCACTGCAAGCGCTTGCGCCGTATTGGAGAGATAAATCGCAAAAATGGTGGCCAGCGCCGCCAGTGCCGCCAGGATCCAAAGCACGGCGACAATGATGAAGCCCTGCTCTGCCGCAACATCGGTGCGGTTGGATTTCGGGATCATTGCGTTCTGTCCTGCGCAGCCGCAGCGTCTGCGGCAGGCTTCGGAGCATCCTTGGCATCCTCCGTCGCCTTGTTTGGATCTACGGCCGGTGCCTCGGCGTGGATCGACACCACCGTCGAGACTGACAGCACACGGTCGGTTGCAGCATCGCGAACCGTCAGAGCGATTGCAGCCGGCAATTCCTTCTCGTGCCAGCTGTTCTTCCAGGCCCGATCGCGCCCCGCATAGGCAAAAGACAGCCGAAGCGGCGCGCGCATCAGCACGACCGGATCGCCGAACTGGATCTGCTCGGACAGCGACGAGGCTGGCTGGAGCACCCTGAACGGCGACTTCGAACGGACCGTCACAAGGCCGCTGCGATCGGTGGTCTCACCGATCCGGACGATGTCTAGTCCTGGCCCGACATTGGGTCCTAGCGCCGTTCGCACAAAGATCACGGACTTTTCCGAGCCCTCGAACAGCAACTGGTCGCGATTGGCCGGCATATACTCCGAGGCAGCAAGGTCGTCGCAAATTCTCTGCAACGCAAGGCTGACGCTTTCGGTGCGCTGAATGCGGTCAAAGCCGCGATTCCAGCTCGGCAACCATTGCGAGGTAATGTTCGCAAGGGCCGACAGCACCAGGCCCATCAATGCCAGAGCAACCAGCGTCTCGATGAGCGTGAAGCCATCCTTGCCCTGCCCGCTGTTTGTGACCGAGCTTCTCATTGACGCGGCGTACCCACCAGGCGAACCGTTTGAAGATCGTATTCGGCGCCAGAAGCCGATCGCACGCGAATTTTGACGAGATGCGGAACAAAGGGGGCATCGGTATCCGGCGCAATCCAGTCGCTCATGGGGCTGATCTCTATCCGCCATTGATAGCCGTCGATCGCGCCCGACAACGCCCCGGGTCCGAGTTCCTTGCGCAGCGGAATTTGAGCATTCATGATCCGCCGTGCCGACTGCACCAGGGCAACATGCTCTCCCATCGACTGCACGCCGCGCGCGTTCGCAGACATGACCGACGCTATGGCAACGATAGAGACGGCCACGATCGCCAGCGCGATCAAGACCTCGATAACCGTGAAGCCGGCTTCAGACTCGTCAATCCGTGGTGACACTGCGCGAGACAATCTCGATCCTCCCGGTCAGCCAGTTAACCCGAACCTCGTAGCCTGCATCGAGCCGCGTCAGCGCGATTGTGCCGCCACACGACATGCCGTTTGCAAAAAAGCTGATTGTCGAAAGCGACGCACGCTGCCGGCAGCTCTGCGGCAACAGAGCGTCAAAACGAACGTCGTCCGGGATACGGATGCTTTCCGACGTCGTGCCGGAGCGGATCACACGTGACCCTGCATCCACGAGCGTGGTGACGTCCACTCCGCGCCGCATTGCCGCGATGCGATCGGCCTTCAGGAGCGTCGCGGCCTCAACGGCATAAGCCTGCAGGCGCGCACGGGACGTCTGACGTGGAACGAGAGGCAACAGCACCGCGGCCAGCATCGCGATGATCGCGATCACGCAGACCATCTCGATCAGCGTAAAGCCGTGCTCGGCCTCGCTATTCATTTTTGGCGCTCTTCAGGTTCTCCAGCGAAATATCGCTCGCAGTGCCGGTGCCGCCCTCCTGGCCGTCGGAACCATAAGACATGATATCATAGGGTCCGCGCTCTCCCGGCGACCGATAAACATACGGTTTGTTCCAGGGATCGCTGGGGACGGCACCACCTTTGAGATACGGCCCATTCCAGCCGTCGACGCCCGGTGTCGGCTGCACCAGTGCGACCAGTCCTTCCGCCGTTGACGGGAAGCGGCCAGCGTCAAGGTAGAACAGATCGAGCGCGCTGCTGAAGCTCTGCAGCTGGATCTTCGCGGCCTTGACCCTCGACTCGCTGAGATAGTTCAGGACACGAGGGCCGATCAGGCCCATGATCAGGCCGATGATCGTGATCACGACGAGCATTTCGACCAATGTAAAGCCCTGCTGACCCGGATTGTCCCGATACCTGCGGCGCGGACGCAGCGCAAAAAACAGGTTCGCTTGCTTGTTCGAATTCATGGCGCAATTCCTCAGGGCTAGCCGACAAGTTGGGTGACCGACAGCAGCGCGGTCATGACTGATACGATCAAGCCGCCGACAACGGTACTTATGGTAACGATGGCGAGCGGCCCAATGATACCGACGATGCGGTCGAGGCTGCGCTGCAGCTTCGCCTCATAGAATTCGGCGACGCGGCCCGCAAGCGATGGCAACTGGCCGGTTTCTTCGCCCAGTCGCAACATGCGGACCGCCATTGGCGGAAGATTGTTCGACGCCGAAAGAGCATCCGACAATTTGCCGCCGTGACGCACACGGTCCGCAGCTGCCGACCACGTCACCACGCTTCCAGTGACCGCCATGATATCGACCAGGATGCGCAGCGTTGCTGAGAGATCGACGCCGCTGCCGAGAAGAACGCCGAGATTACGGCAGAACAGCGTAGTCCGGTAAAACTGAAAGATGCTCGCAATCCCCGGAATCCGGGAGACCGCGCCCACGACGGCCGCGCCAGCGCCAGGGCGGCGTAGCAGCCACCAGACCGCCGCGACGAACAGCGCCGAGACGGTCAGAACCTCGGTCGCGTTGCCACGAAGAAATTCCGACAAATGGATGAAAACGCTCAGCGCCGAGTCCGACTTCCCACCGAAATCCTGCAGCACCGAAGAGAACTGCGGGAGAACGAACAGAATGAAGAACAGCATCACAACGAACGCTGCGACCAGAACGAAGGCCGGGTACTGCATGGCGTCGGTCAATTTACGACGCATCGCTTCCGAGCGGGCTCGCTCCGCGCCGAGCAGTTCGAGCACTTTGTCGAGCGTCCCTGACACTTCTCCGACGCGAACGAGCGCAACATACATTGGCGGAAACAAAGTCGGATGATTGCCGACCGCCGCGGCGAGACTTTCTCCGCTCAGAAGCGCGGCTCGCAACTTTCCCACCACGGGACGCAGCCTGCCGACGTCCGCGTCGCCGGCGAGCAGCTCGAGGGCGTCGTCCAGACGGGCGCCCGCCTTGAGCAGCAGCGCCAGATCCCGCGTGAACGTCGTCACCTCCGCAGGGCTTGGTCGATTGAAAAACCCGAAGCCGGATGCAGCTGCGTCCGGCTTCTCCTGGACCGTTTCGATCGGGAGCAGTTGTAGATATTCGATCCGGCGCGCGACCTCGGCTGCCGTGGGGGCCGCGAGCGTGCCGTGCACGATCTCGCCCTTCTGCGTCAACGCACGATAGCGGAAGTTCGGCACGACGTCACCGTATCGTTGTGACTCGGAGGATCTCCTCCGGAGAAGTCAGGCCTTGGCGGCATTTGGCAATACCGTCGTCAAGCATCGTCGTCATTCCATCGGCAATCGCCATCTCGTCGATATGCCGGCCATCGGCTTTCTCGCCGATGAGCTCGCGGAGCTCCTTCGTCAAGACCAGGACCTCAAACACGCCCAAACGGCCACGGTACCCTGTACCGCCGCATCTTTCGCAACCGCGCGGCCCCTTGAACTCTTCGCCTGCCTTGAATCCGAGTGCGCCCAGCCGGGGATCATCGTCGAGATCGGCCTCGGTCAACGTCTTCGCCACCTTGCAGCGGTCGCAGAGCTGGCGAACCAGCCTCTGCGCGATGACAGCCTGCAAAGTCGACCGCAGCAGATATCCTTCGACACCGAGATCGAGCAGACGGGGCACGGCGGCGGCCGCTGTTTCCGTATGCAACGTCGTCAATACAAGGTGTCCGGTCAGAGCGGCATGGATTGCAACATGCGCCGTTTCAGAATCACGCACTTCGCCGAGCATGATGACGTCTGGGTCCTGACGCACGAAGGAACGCAGCGCGGCAGCAAACGTCAACCCGATCGCCGGCTTGATTTGCGATTGGTTCACACCGGGAATTTCGTACTCGACGGGATCCTCGATCGTCAGGATTTTCCGGGTTGGCGTGTTCAGGATCGACAAAACCGTCGCAAGCGTCGTCGTCTTGCCGCTTCCGGTCGGACCGGTAATGACGATCATGCCGTGAGGCAGGGTCAACATTCGCCGGAGCTTGGTCTCGTCTGCCGGCGAGAATCCCAGTTTTTCGACAACCAGCAGACCGCGGTCCTTCGGCAGGATACGGATAACGGCGGACTCCCCATGCTGCGTCGGCATGATCGCAACACGAATATCAATCTCCGAGCGGCCGGCCCGTAACCGGGCAGATCCGTCCTGCGGCAGGCGCCGCTCGGCGATATTAAGACTGGCGATAATCTTGATACGCGAGATCACGGCCTGCGGTAACACGCCTGACGGAGCCGCGACGGGTCGCAGCAGACCGTCGATGCGCATGCGAACCACAAGCCCGGCATGAATTGGCTCGATATGGATGTCGCTTGCGCGCAGCTCGACCGCTTTCTCCAGAAGGTCGTTGACCGCGCGCACCACGGGCGCACCGCTCGCGAGATCGCGCAGACTTTCGATATCGTCGTCACGCGGCCGGAATGCTTCCTCGCCCTCGCCCTGGATCTGGGTGTCGTTACTGCCGAGACGCTGATCGAGGGCGACTGCGATGTCTTCGAATGACGCAACCTTGACCGCGATGTCGGCTCCGAGAACGATCTGGGCGGCACGCATGGCGGCCGTTTCGGCGGGGTCCGCCACCGCGAGCAATGCTTTCCCCTCGGCAGACCGATAGGGAAACACCGTCATCTCGCGCAGAAAGCGTGGCGCAAATGGCTGAATCTCGGCAACAGCGGCTAGCATTTCCTGGAGTGTGACGCGCTCCAGGCCATAAAAACGTGCGACCTCATCCGCGAAATCGCTCGACGAAAGATTGGTATGCTCCCAGAGCTTACCGGGAAGTTCGCCTCGCGAATGGTCGGAGGCCGCTTGCTCGGCGAGTTCGGCGTTGCTCGCCGTCTTCGTCAGATAATTCTTCTGACGAAGATGCTCAACGAACCGCATTGAATCGTCGCTGGCCATCCATCTTTTCCAGTTTCGCCGGTGCACCGAGGCATCATCTCGGAATGTTTTTCGGACACGTCGCCTGCCCGCTCATTTCCGATCACCAGGCCGGCCTCGACCATGCGGTTAGGCGCGCCCGCTGGTCACACGGCACGTGCCTGCGGGTGTCGTGCAGTCGATCACTCGCCGCCAATATCGATCCGAACTGTGACATCTGCACGAAATCGCGGCAGGTTTGCTCATTCAAACGTGCTTGAGAGCCCAAGCCGTCTTCGCCCCGCCGGCAACCTGGCCCGCCAACTATTAGTGTCACATTTAGCCGCTAATAGAAGCGCTCCCAACATCGACGCTCATCCAATGTCGATCTCATAACTGGAATGGCGAAAATATGGTACGAGTCGGCCGAGTAAGCCGGTACCCGCGAATTGATCGCGCCTTGTCCGTCATTCTGCTGTGTTCCACTGGCCTTCTGACGTCCTGCAATTCAGCAACGATTGCGACGACCGACGCTAACGACATTGACGTGCTCAACAAGGTTCGTTCGCTGGATATCCTCCCCCGCACCCCCCAGGAGGTGGAGCCGGCACAGCGCAATGTCGGCCAGCGGGGCCGCGGAGCCGTTTACAACGGCACAGAGGTCGTCGAAGTCGCCGAAAATCGCGCGCAACCAGCCGCGACTGGCAGCGGCGGGGGGTTCGACCTCAACTTCGAGAACACGCCGGTCGCCGCGGTGGCGAAAGTCATTCTCGGGGACATCCTCAATACCGGTTACACGATTGATCCGAGGGTCCAGGGCACCGTCAGCCTCGTTTCCGTCAAACCGGTCCCGAAATCGGACATCATCTATGTCCTTGAAAACGCCCTTCGGATCAGCGGCGTCGTGCTGGTCCGCGATACCGCAGGCTATCGGCTGACGCCGCTCGGCGATGTCGTCGGTTCAGGCCGGGTCGATGCCGTCGCGAGCAGTCCAGAACCCGGCTACGGCGTTTCCGTGGTGCCGTTGCAGTATGTTTCGGCGCAAACGTTGCTGAAACTGATGGATAGTTTTGCGACAAAGGCGGGAGCGGTTCGTGCCGATGCGACACGGAACATCCTGCTGATCCAGGGCAGTGGCGCCGAGCGTCGCGCAGCGGTCGAGACCGCGCTTAGCTTCGATGTCGACTGGATGAAAGGTCAATCTGTCGGAATATATCCGATCACCAACAGCAGCCCGGAACCTATCATTGCCGAACTCGAAAAGATCATGGATTCCGGCGATAGCGGCCTGAGCCATGACGTGGTCAAGTTTCAGACCATCGCGCGCCTGAATGCCGTCATGGTCATCAGCAGAAAGCCAGCTTTGCTCAGCACGGCCGCAACCTGGATCAGGCGTCTCGACAATGCGGATACGGCGAGAACGAGCGTTCACGTTTATCATGTGAAATACGGCGAAGCGCGCCAGATTGCCCGCGTGCTGACCGATATGTTTACGGGAAGCTCGTCTGCGTCGCTCGATACTGCGAGCAGCCAGCTCGCGCCCGGCTCTGGCGGGAGCACCTCCAGCGCGGCGGATCGACTGTCGCTGAACAGCAACTCGTCGTCTTCAGCAGGCGGCTTGGGAGGCGCGCGGGCCGGTGGGCTCGGCGGTAGCGGCGCAACAAGCGGGACAACCGGCTTCGGCGGTGCACAGTCGGGGTCCAACTCCCCCTTTGGCGCCACGGACAGCACTGGCGGCAGCACGGGAGGCGGCGGCAGCGGAAAGGGAGTATTGCAGGGCGTCCGTATTACGGCCGACGTCGTCAACAACACACTGCTCATTTACGCCGATCAGGCGAATTACCGGATCGTGGAGGCGACGCTGGAGCAGGTCGATCGCCCCCAGCTTCAAGTTGCCGTCGATGCGACGATCGCCGAGGTAACTCTCACCAACGAGCTCGCCTATGGCGTGCAGTTCTATCTGACCAGTCACAACATAGGCCTGAGGCCGGACCAGGGCTCTGCTCTTAACACCCAATCGACCGGCACGAGCGCGGCCAGCGCTGCCGGTGCGGTCGCGAACGCATTCATCAATCGTGCCCTGCCGGGCTTCAACTTCCTGATCGGTTCGGAGGCGCAGCCAAATGCGATTCTCGACGCGCTGCATACCGTCACCAGTGTAAGGGTCTTGTCGAACCCGTCGCTGGTCGTGGTCAACAATCAGGTCGCGACGCTTCAGGTCGGCGATTCCGTACCGGTATCGACCGGAAGCGCCACGGTGTTGACGACGGCGAACACGGTCGTGAATACGATCGACTACAGAAACACCGGCATCATCTTGAAGATTTCCCCCCGCATCAACGCCAACGGAAACGTCAGGCTCGATGTCGAACAGGAGATCAGCAATGTCTCGGCAGCAACCGCTGCCAGCCTGACGCCGACCGTTTCCGAGCGGAAGGTCAAGAGCGCGATTACCGTGGCGTCTGGCCAGACGGTATTGCTGGCGGGCCTGATCAGCGAGCAGCAAACCGGAACCCGCAACGGCATCCCCGTGCTCGATGATATTCCCGGATTTGGCGATGCGTTCTCCCATCAGGACAAGAAGAACACGCGTACCGAGTTGATCATCTTCATACGTCCCCAGATCATCCGCGACGGTACGGATGCACATTACGTTGCCGAGGAACTGCGGTCGAAATTGCGCGGAGACATAGGTGTGAGCGCGGTCACTGGCGCGCCCGTGCGCTAACGGAGTGGTCGAAATTCGCGGCGCGTATTGTATCAAGCCTCTCGATGCGAAGATTCGGAATCAAGGGACCAGCAGAGCGAAAGGCCGAGGTCAGGTCAGTGCGACGGATTATACCGATTTTGTTTCTCGTCATTTGCTCGTTGAGCGCGGGCACGGCACGGCCGGCTGCGGCTGACGGAGTGAGCCGCGCATCTGCCGCCTATGCCAGACGCGACTACCTTCGCGCCGTGAATGAATTAATCCCTCTGGCGCAACGGGGAGATGCCAGGGCACAGGCCCTGCTCGGCTTTATGTATGAAAACGGGTTCGGTGTCCCGCAGGCATACGATGCTTCCGCCGATTACTATCACCGAGCCGCCGTGCAGGGCGACCCGTTCGGACAGAGCCGGCTCGGGCTAAGCTATGACAAGGGCCACGGCGTGCCGCAAGACTTCGTCCTGTCCTACAAATGGCTCGACCTCGCTGCCGCCCATGCGGTCTCCAAGCGCGAACGGGACTTCTACCTCAGGCTTCGCAATGCCGTGGCCTCGAAAATGTCGTCCTCCCAGATCGAGGCAGGACAGCGGCTCGCTCTTAACTGGATGCCCGGACGCTGGTGACCAAGAAATGGGCTGCCCCGCTCTCTAGAAGCGGCGCCCGACAAGTCTTGGTTGCTGCTGAGGGATTCAAACTGTTGATCGTGAAGACGATTGCGCGCAGTCAGCTGCAGATTCTCGGCGAAGCGTCCCGATCAGGCTCCGGAAGCAGAGCTTTTTGCGCATAACGAGTTCTGAGCATTCCGGCCTGTGGGATGCATGGTGACCCTGCACAACTGCCACGAAACTCCGGCCGACACACCGCAGCAAAACTGTTGCAATTGTGCTCTATCTAACATTTTAACGTTATCTCTCGACCAATAACGTTATTTCGCGTGATGTCCTCATGTACCGCTACACTTTTGCCAGGAGCAATCCGTCGGATGAGTAAACCTGTCGCACTAATCACCGGTATAACCGGACAGGATGGTGCATATCTCGCGGACTATCTGCTTCGGCGCGGCTATACCGTTCATGGCATCAAGCGGCGCTCGTCCTCGTTCAACACCGCGCGCGTCGATCATCTCTACCAGGACCCGCATCTCGGCGACGTGCCGTTCCTGATGCATTACGGCGACATGACGGATTCGACCAATCTGATCCGCCTGGTGCAGCAGATCCGCCCGACCGAGATCTACAATCTCGCCGCCCAGAGCCACGTCGCCGTCAGTTTCGAGAGCCCGGAATACACCGCCAATGCCGATGCCATCGGCGTGCTGCGCCTGCTGGAGGCGATCCGCATCCTCGGCATGGAGAAAGAGACCCGGTTCTACCAGGCCTCGACCTCGGAGCTCTAYGGCCTGGTGCAGGAGATCCCGCAGAAGGAGACGACGCCGTTCTATCCGCGCTCGCCCTACGGCGTCGCCAAGCTCTACGGCTACTGGATCACGGTGAACTACCGCGAAGCCTACGGCATGTTTGCCTCGAACGGCATCCTGTTCAACCATGAGAGCCCGGTCCGCGGCGAGACCTTCGTCACCCGCAAGATCACCCGCGGCGTGGCGCGCATCGAGGTCGGCCTGGAGCAGACGCTCTATCTCGGCAATCTCGARGCCAAGCGYGACTGGGGSCATGCCAAGGAYTATGTCGAGGGCATGCACATGATCCTGCAGGCCGACAAGCCCGACGAYTTCGTGCTCGCCACCGGCGAGACGCGYTCGGTGCGCGAGATGGTCGAGMTGTCCTTCGCSCAGGTCGGCCGCCGCATCGAATGGCGCGGGCAMGGCGTCGASGAGACCGGCATCGATGCSRKSAGCGGCAAGGTCGTGGTGAAGATCGATCCGACCTATTTCCGCCCGACCGAGGTCGATCTGCTGATCGGCGATGCCAGCAAGGCGCGGCAGGTGCTGGGCTGGAAGCCGAAGCGAAGCTTTGCGCAGCTCGTCGAGGAGATGGTGGCGAGCGATCTGGCGGAGGCCAAACGGGATGTCGCGAATGGCAAGCGTACCGTTTGAGCTGAAGGGCAAGAGCGTCTACGTCGCCGGCCATCGCGGCATGGTCGGCAGCGCCATCGTGCGCCGGCTCGCGCGGGAAGACGTCAAGCTCGTCACGGTTGACCGGCGCGAGGTCGATCTCTGCAACCAGGCCCAGGTGTTCGACTGGTTCGGACGCGTGCGGCCGCAAGTGATCTTCATGGCCGCAGCAAAAGTCGGCGGCATCGTCGCCAACAACACGCTGCGCGCCGAGTTCATCTACGACAACATCGCGATCACGGCGAACGTGATCCAGGCCGCGCACGTCAATGGCGCCGAGAAGCTGATGTTCCTCGGCTCGTCCTGCATCTATCCGAAGCTGGCGCCGCAGCCCTTGCGCGAGGACTCGATGCTCACGGGCCCACTGGAGCCGACCAACGAGCCCTACGCGATCGCCAAGATCGCCGGCATCAAGATGGCGGAGGCCTATCGCAGCCAGTATGGCAGTAACTTCATCAGCGTGATGCCGACCAATCTCTACGGCCCCGGCGACAATTACCACCCCGAGCTGAGCCACGTCGTGGCCGCGCTGATCCGGCGCTTCCACGAAGCGAAACTGTCAGGTGCGAAGAACGTCGTGGTGTGGGGCACCGGCACGCCGCGGCGCGAGTTCCTCTATGTCGACGATATGGCGGATGCCTGCGTGCATGTGATGAAGACCCATTCGGGCAGCGAGCTGATCAACATCGGCACCGGCGAGGACATCGCCATCGCCGAGTTCGCGCTCCTGGTCGCGGAGATCGTCGGCTATCGCGGTGAGATCAGTTTCGACACCTCGCGGCCCGACGGAACGCCGCGCAAGCTGCTCGATGTCAGCAGGCTCGACAGGCTCGGCTGGCGCGCGACGACGTCGCTCGAGGATGGCTTGCGGCAGGCCTATGCGGCGTACCTGTCGAGCCATTCGATCGCAGCGGAGTAGCAGGTGCCCTAATCGGCTAACGCTCTAGCCGTTATCGGGACGCCTCGGCGGTGCCCCGCGGTGCGCCCGCAATTCCTCTTCGTATTTCAGCTTTTCCAGAAGCGCGTCGGTGACCAGGCGTCGCAATTGTGCGTTTTCGAGCTCCAGGCGCTTGATCGCTTCTTCCGAATTTGCATCACCTGGCGAGTGCAGCCGGCCTGCCGTTTCCTGGAGCCCTCTGTTCATGGTCGGCTGGTGAGACTTGAGCATCTTTTTCCAGCGGTGATAGGTCATCACGCTCACGCCGAGTGCGCTCGAAATCTCACGTTGGGTCTTGCCCTTGGCCACGAGATTGTCTGCCTGCGCAAGCTTGACCGAAATCTCCTCCAGGGCATGCCTCTTGCCAACCATAACGGTCCTTTCCGACCTCGAATCCTGGCAGCTGAGAAATGAGTAAACGCGAATTGTAAATCTTTTCAATAGGGCCGGTTCTAATGGCGCGCGTCGAGAGGCTTTGCCCGTTAGCGCTAATGGTGCGCGAAAAATCGGGAGTGAACACCTAAAGACCACAGAACCTATCCCGAGTTCACAGTACGTTTTGTGAAACCGCGTTCGCGATGCATTGCAACAAAGCCGTCTGGTATCATCGTACGTCGCGTGGCCGCGGCTCTAATGCCGTATCCCCCCTCGATCATCGATGCACACGAGTTAGACACCGAGCCATCCTCCCGGTCTCCGCGAACTGGCGCGCTCGGAGAGATTCGAACTCCCGACCCTCGGAATCGAAATCCGATGCTCTATCCAGCTGAGCTACGAGCGCCTGCCCCGGGTAAGGGCAACAAACCGAACTGCCTCGATCGTACGCTGGTAAGCCAGCACACCGTTCGGATCGACTCGAATTAGCAGAGAGGCCAGACAATAAAAAGCCCTTCCCGCCTCATTTCGAGACGGATCAAGGGCTCTATCACCAAGTCGTATTGAACAGGCCGAAATGCGGCTGCTGTGCCACCAGCATCATCGGCTGACCGCGCTGCGGTGCCGGATGCGCCCGGGCGACCTTGCGCTTCGGTTGGGCCGGAGCCTGGACCTGCTGCTGCGGCTGGGCCTGCGGGACCTCGGACTGAGCCTGCGGCTTTGCTTCGGCCTTCCTGGCGGCGGCCACGTCAGCCTTCGGCGTAAACTGCGCGAACGTCTCGCGCACACGCGCCTTTGCGGACATGTCAGCCAATGCATCAGCTTGCACCGTCGGCTGGGGGGCCGCGACGGCAGCCGTCTTCATCACGGGGGCAGCAATCGTCGGCTGGCTGGTATCGAGCACAACCCGTTCAGGCAAATGGCGATCGGACCGGATCCGGATCGTTGGCTGGTCGTAGCTTGCAACCCCAACGGTCTGCGCAACCGGCGTCGTCGGCCAGACGAAATCCGCCGCGAACAACAGTGCCAGCAGCGCTCCACCGACGAACATGAAATACCGAAAGATGGGCATCCAGCGCGCTCCGCCCCCCGCATCCCCGCGTGGGCTCTTCGCCTTAACCGGCGATCCTTTAATTGGTTCCTACGCCCAGCCTTTGGTTCAAGTGGCGACGCCAAGAATTTTGGCCAAGGGGTAAGAACGGTAACTTTTCCGCTAGCGCAATGTGTGGCCCTTTAGGCGCGCTGCGCCGTGACCAGCGAACACTTCGCCTGATCGGCGTTTACATTGACGAAACCGATGGGGATACGCGCAAACGTCTTGCGGCTCTTCATGCCGACCATGTCGGGGATCACCCGGCTGCGGTCAGTCAGGTGGCTCCCGTCGCGCCGCGTGAAGGCGCAGACGATCTCGACATCCTTTACGGCATAGTCATTGTCATTTCGCACGGTGAAGGTCACGAGCGCCTTTGAACCGAGTCCGCCGCGACGCCAGGTCTGTGACGAGATCTTCATCCGCTCAAGCCCGGCGGCTTCGGCTGCGGAGGTATCCGAGGCTGACGCGGTCGGAGCCGGATCGAACCTTGCCAGCGCCAATTTCACGGGTTCGGTCTGCGCGACGTTGCCTTCGGAGGGCGGCATCAGCAACCAAAGGGCAGCACCGACCGCGCTCGCGGCCAGCAGCCACAACACGCCTCGCTTGAGCCAAACGCCTGCGGCCGGCTGGACGCGCTGCCGTTCCTCGCCGTTCCCGACGAAACGTCCCAGTCCGGTCCGGTGTATCCCTAATTTCATGGGTGCGTGACTCGCTCCTTCTTCAATCCGCAAGGCGCACTAGGGTTCCCGCGACAGCGCGAATCTCAGCTAGGAGCCATGGTAGCGATCGTCGATGGGGATCGCTAACATGCGCTGCAACATCGCAAGGACCATCGGGAGGAATTGAAATGCCAGTCGTCGTCACCTGGGATCACATCCATCTGCGCAGCCCGGATCCGGAAGCGACTGCGGGCTGGCTGCGCGACATCCTCGGCGGCGAGATCGTGCGCGCACCGGGACGCATCGACGTGAATCTGGGCGGCGCAAGGATCTTCATCGCGCCGCTCGAAGGCGACAAACCTGTCGGCCCACCGCCGCCGCATCCCCATCAGGGTCTCGACCATTTCGGGCTCACGGTGAAGGACATCGACGCCGTCGCGGCCGAGATCAAGGCCAAGGGAGTGACGTTCACGCGCGAGCCGACAACGATCCGGCCGGGCGTCCGCATCTGCTTCATTCGCGGTCCCGAGGGCATCTCCGTCGAACTGCTCGAGCGCGACAAGAAATACACCTGAGGTCGCGGGCGAGCCGCTTTGCGGCTAGGTCATGCTACCGGGCATGAAGCAGCGGATGGTGACGCCCATGTAGCCGTAGATCGGCCATACCATGGTACGTCCGACCCGGTTCGGCTCCGAGATCACGGCCTCCTCCGGCACGTCGACCCAGACGAGTTCCTGCTCTCTGCCCTCGATGACATAGCCGAGACGTGGGATGCGGACACGATAGTGCCCGTTCTTGCTTTCCCAATCGGAGTCTGAGATCGCCGACCCGTCGGCATCGGAGCAGCATGGCCCCTTGCCGCTGCGCAAGCCGTCGAACCAGGCCTTCAGCTCGGCACTGGTGTTGACGAACTGGCCGCGGTCGCGTGCGTGCCCGAGAGGGGCAACGAGCGCGATCAGCGCCAGCGCACAAGCAAGACTTGCCGCGCTTTGCCATCGTAGGGAACGGCCCAACCGCCGTCGTTGTGTATCGCAAATCGTTAGACGCGCACTGTACAGACGCGGCTCATCGCCGCCGGAATCGATCCAGTTGCTCACGTTGGTCTTGCTCCAGCACCCCGCGGCCAGTGCAACAATGGTTATGCATTTCGCGGGCCAACTCTGATTCGTAACGACTGGCCTCGCTGCATGATGAGACCGTCATATCCGCATCACACGCAAGCCGGGACAATTACGGTTCGCGTGCCGGAACAGGACAACCCTGCAGGCGAAACTGCCGCGTTGCGCGGGCGCTTGCGCTTTGGCATAAAAGCTTCACCGGTTACGCCATTGGGCGATGGCGGCCGGCCGACGGGACGTTATGAAGAACGGCCTCTATTCGATTCACGTGAACCTGCTCGATGGTCGAACAGGCAAGGGCAGCGGCGTGATTCTTTTTCGCGACGGCAAGATTCTTGGCGGCGATGCCTACCTCTATTACACCGGCAGCTACGTGGTGAAAGACGACCACACCTTCAAGGGTGAGGTGCTGGTGCAACGGCACACCTCGCCGCGCGGCGACGACAATCCGCTGTTCGGCGGTCCTGCCCCGGTCGGTATCGGCGTCAGCGGAACCTACACGGACACCCGCGCGGAGATGACCGGCACGGCGCTGGTCGGCAAGGCCAGCCTGATTTTCGGCGCGACCCTGCACAAGCTTGCCGAGGCCGACTAGCCACAGACCTATTCGGCAGCCTGCTCCAGCGGCGCTGTGCGCGGCAGGATCATCTGGATGCGCGTGCCGCCACCCGGCTCGGAATCGAGATCGAGCCGCCCGCCGAGCCTGTTGGTGACGATGCTGTAGACGATATGCAGCCCGAGGCCGGTGCCGCCCTGATCGCGCCGCGTCGTGAAAAATGGATCGAAGGCGCGGCGGCGCACGTCGAGGCTCATGCCGCAGCCATTGTCGGAGACGATGACCTCGACATTGTCCTTGCCGGACTCGCGCACCTGGATGTCGATGATGCCAGGACGTCCGTCCGGGAAGGCGTGCGCCACCGCATTGAGGAACAGATTGGTCAGCACCTGGCCGTAGGGGCCGGGATAGCTGTTCATGGTCAGATTGGGCTGGCACTCGACGTTGAGCGTCAGGTTCTGCTTGCGAAGGCCCGGGCGCAGGCTCATCACCACCTGCTCGGTCAGGTCGGCGAGGTCGAACGTACGCTGATCGGAATAATTGCGGTCGGCCGCGACCTGCTTGAACGACTGGATCAGCTCGGCGGCGCGGTTGAGATTGGAGACCAGCTGCGAGGACGCATCGCGGCTGGTGTTGAGGTAGTCGTTGAGCGTCGAGCGACGAAGCTCGCCGCGCTCGACCTCGGCGCTGAACATCGCCGTCTTGCGCTCGAGCGCAGAGGCAACCGTGAGGCTGATCCCCACGGGATTGTTAACTTCGTGGGCAACACCGGCAACCAGACGGCCCAGCGCCGCGAGCTTCTCCGCCTCGATCAGCGAGGCCTGGGTCTCGCGCAGGTTGCGCAGTGCGGTTTCGGCGGCGTCCTTGGCCTTTCGCATCTCCTGCTCGCCGCGCTTGCGTTCGCCAATGTCGAGCGCGACGGTGACGATCCGCTCGATCTCGCCATCGGCATCGAGCAGCGGTAGCTTGTTGACCAGCCATTGCCGCATGTGGCCAGAGGAGTCCTTGTACTCCTCCTCGTAGAATCCAAGCCCCTTGCGGAGCCTCAGTACATTCTTGTCATTCTCGTCGGTCTTGGCCGCGCCATAGCGCGACATCAGATCGGCGGTGGTGCGGCCGAGCGCGTCGCCGGGCTCGATGCCGAAGATGCCGGCCATGTAGCGGTTCATCAGCACGTAACGGAGGGCGCGATCCTTGACGTTGATCACGGCCGGCACGGTGTCGATAACCTGCTGGAGCAGGCGCCGGCCTTCGGCGATGGCGTCTTCCGCCCGCTTCTGGTCGGTGATGTCGCGCAGCGTGCCCTCGTAGCGGACGATCGTGCCCTGCTCGTCCCGCACACCGGTCGCGCTGTCCGAGAGCCAGAGGATGTTGCCGCTGCGCTGGCGCACCTGGTACTCGAACTCGCGCACCATGCCGTCGCGATGCATGAGGCGCTGATATTCCGCGCGCGCCTCGGGATGGACGTAGATGGTGTGGGCGATGTCGTTGATGCTGTCGATCAGATGCTGCGGGCTGTCGTAGCCCATCATCCGCGCCAGCGCCGGATTGGCGTTGAGAAGATCGCCTGATGGCGTCGTCACGTAGATGCCGTCGACCGAACCCTCGAACAGCTTGCGATAGCTCTCCTCGGCCAGCCGCTGCTCGGTGAGCGCGCGCACCGCCGCCTCGCGCGCCGTGTCAGCTTCCTCCAGCGCGCGGCGGAACACCTCCGCCGCACGTGCGATGTCGCCGATCTCGTTGTTGAGATCGGCCGACGGGATCGACGTATCCTTCATGCCGGCCGCCAGCGCGCGAATGGAGCGCGCGATCTGGGCCAGCGGCCGCACCGTCCGTCCCACCACGAAGACGGCGGCGAGGATGCCGATCAACACGCCCATGCTGCCGAGCACGATGCTCTGCCAGCGCGCCTCCGCGAGCGTCCGGGCGAAGTCGCGCGACAGCACGTGGCCGCGACGGTCGCTGACGTCGCGGAGCAGTTCGGTGACGCGGCCGATCAGCCGGCCCTCGGTTCCCAGCACCTCGCGGTCGATATCGGCGATCTGTCGTTCGCGAACCGCAACCGCGATGATGGCATCCGCGTAATCGTTCACGATCGACTTCAACCTGCTATCGGCAATGTCCATCGTCCGCATGCTCTGCGCAGCCTGCTCCGCTGCGGACGGATTGCGTGCCAGCAGCCCGAGCGCAATACGGCTCTGGGCTTCGGACAGGCGCGCCGCGAGCTCCCGGTCCCCGCTTTGGGAGACCGCCGCATCGAACTGGTCGCGCAGCGGCGGCAGCCCGGCAAGCAGCTGCGCACGGCGATCGATCAGGGTCGAGATCCGCTCCAGCCCGCTGCGATAGGTCGCAAGCCGCTCCGAGACGCCGTCGATCATGTCCTGTTGCTCGGGAGCAAGCTCGATGCGGGTCTTCTTGAGGATGTCGCTCAGGGTCGAGGCAGCTTCGCCGACCTGCTTGAACTGGATGCCCGCTCCGGGATCGGTGACGAAGTCACGCGCGGCGAGCCGCAAATCGTTCATGCGGCGGTCGATGTCTTCGGCGAGATCGCCGACACTTTGCAGCCGCTGGAGTTCGGCGAAGGTGGCATCGATATGCCGGATCGCGATCACGCTGGCGGTCGAGGTGACGATGATCACCGCCAGCACCAGGATGAAGCTGCCATACGTCATCTGGCCGATCGACAGCGAAAATGATCGCTTCGGCGGCGGATTCGGTGGCGTTTCGGCAGACATGGGGGCGGAACCGGACTCCATACCGCTCCAATATACGCTGTATCGCCCCTCCGGGGGAACATGGCTCCGCCAGTCGGAACAGGCTGTTTTTCATGATGGTTTAACGACGGCCGGCCGCCGGGCCGGAATCGTCATGGCGGCGACGCCGAGGACGACGCAGGCAAGGCCGATCCAGGCCGTCCGGCTCAGGGTCTCCCCCAGGAAGGCAACGCTGATGGCGACCCCGATCGGGACGCGCAGGTAAGCCTGGGCGGTGGTGCCGACCGAGCCGAGGGTCTGGATCAGGCGGAAGTAGATCGCGAAGGCGGCTGCGGTCGAGAACACTGCGAGCGCCAGCAGCGCCAGGACCGAGCTTAGCGAGGGCGACAGCGTCAAGGGCTGCTCGAGCACCAGCGAGGCCGGGATCAGCACGGCCGCGCCCGCCAACAGCGAACCGGCCGCGGGCGCCATCGGGTCGAGGCCCTTGAAGCTCCGGCCGAAGATGGCGGCGCAGGCGTAGCAGATGGTGGCTGCGACGATGGCCGCTTCCGCGACCAGGCCGCTGCCGACGTCCTGGATCGCATCGACGCCGACGATCAGCAGGATGCCGGCCATGCCGGCGACCACGCCGAACAGTTTTCGCGGGGTAGTCGCCTCGTGGCGGGTGACGATCGCGGTGAGCAGGAAGGTGAAGATCGGTCCGGCCGAATTGAGGATGGTGGCGAGCGACGCATCGACATGCCGCTCGCCCCAGGCGATCAGGGTCCAGGGGATGACGCTGTTGAGCACGGCCTGGAACGCGAAGCGCTGCCAGGTCGCCGCGTCCGTGGGCATGCTGACGCCCCTCGCCCACATGACGGCGAGCAGCAACAGGCCCGCAACCGTCGTGCGCGCGGCGATCAACGTGATCGGCGGGATGGTGGCAATGCCGAGTTTGATGAATGTGTAGGAACCGCCCCAGAGCGTTGCGAGTGCGACCAACAGCGCCAGCTCGACGGCGATATTGGTCTCCTGTCGGTTCTCCATCGCGCGCTCCGTCCACCCGGGAATGGACGGACTCTAGCGCGCCCGGGGTCGCCAATACTTCGCTCGACGTCGAAGTGTCTTAGCCGACCGCGCCGACCTCGAACACCTCGCCGTCATAGCCGGCCTCGCGGGGAATGCGGAGCTGACGGCCACTTTCTGTTTTCGTCATCACGGGCATCACCGTGACGATCGACAGGCCCTTGGCATGGTCGAGTGCAGATTTCACCGTCGGCTGCTTTGCCAGCCGGATCAGATTGCGCGTGGTCGGGAATGGCAGCTTGAAGCGGCCGCTCTCCCCACCCTCCACCGCCTCGCGTGCCGAGATCCAGATCGAATCGGTCGACTCCCGCCCGTCATGCGCGCCGAGCTGGTCGGGTGGCGCGGCCGCCAGGAAGAACCAGGTGTCAAAGCGCTTCGGCATGCCTTCCGGCGTGATCCAGTGCGCGTAGGGCACGAGCGTGTCGAGCGCGAGCTGCAGACCCCTGTCGGCCAGAATGCTCAGGAAGCTGATCTTGTGCTCGTTGAGCGCGACGCGGTGCGCATCGGCAATCTCGCCGGCGCGCTTGGCATCAACAGGCGTGTTCGAGCCCTTCGCCCGCGCCAGTAGAATGCCGCTCTCTTCAAACGTCTCGCGGATCGCGGCGATGCGAAACCCGCGGTCCGCCTCGCTGAGGCCCACGCCGCCCGAATAGAGATCAGCGCGGGCGACGATCTCCTGATCGCCGGCGTCGACGCTGCCGCCCGGAAACACCAGCGCGCCCGAGTTGAACTCGATCTGATGATGGCGAACCATCATGAAGATTTCCATCTCGCCGCGGCCCTTGCCGTCGGCCTTGGCGCCGTCGCGGAGCAGAAGAATGGTCGAGGCCGGGCGTGACGCTGATGTCTCGGGCATTCAACTAACCTGCCGCGCTGGATTGCGGGCCGAGATTGGCGCGCTTGTCGAAACGGGCGACGCGCGACAAGAGATAATCGACTTCGGCCTTCGCCGTCGCCGTCATCGTCGCGCCCGGCTTGCGCTGCGCGCTGGAAGCGATGATGCCGCGCTTCTGCAGCACGTATTTGCGCACGGTCAGGCCGACGCCGGGCTGCTGCTCGTAGCGGATCAGCGGCAAATGCGCGTCGAACAGATCGTGCGCGGCATCACGCTTGCCGGCCTTGGAGAGGTTGACGACGTCGATCAGAAGCTCGGGGAATGCATAGCCGGTCATGGCGCCGTCGGCGCCGCGCTCCATCTCGAAGTCAAGGAAGGTGCCGCCATTGCCGCAGAGAATCGAGAGCGGGCGCAGCGAGCCGTCCTTCTGGAAGCCGCGCAGCGTCGTGATCTTCTCCAGGCCCGGCCAATCCTCGTGCTTGAGCATCACGCAGTTCGGATTGTCCATGACGATCTTGCGGATCACGGCGGGGGTGAACACCACCGTGAGCGTCAGCGGATAGTCCTGGAGCACCCAGGGCACATCAGGACCGATCGCCTCGGCCGCCTGCTTGAAATAGCCAACAATCTGGTCGTCGGTGCGCAGCGACGGCGGCGGCGCAATCATGACGCCGGCGGCGCCCGCGTCCATCGAGGCTCTGGCCAGCGAGCGCATGGTGGCAAAGCCGGGCGCCGAGACGCCGACAATCACCTGCATCTTCTTGGCGCGCTTGACGTAGCGCACCGCCACCTGCTCGGCTTCAGTGGCATCCAGCTTCGGCGCCTCGCCGAGGATGCCCAGCACCGTGACGCCGTCGCAGCCGACTTCGTCGTAGAAATCGGTCAGGCGGTCGATCGAGCGCTCGTCGATCCGGCCGTCATCGTGGAACGGCGTCGGCGCGATTGCGAAGGTGCCCTTGGCGTCGGCGGTCAGTTTCATCGTCGTCCTTGTCTCTCTGTCGTGTGGCTAAAACCGCCGCGCGCCCATCTTGATCTGCTCCTCGGAGAAGAAGATCTCCTTGGCATGCTCCACGATGTCCTGGGCGTTCCAGCCCGTGTGCGGCGGCTTCCAGCCTTCCATTTCCATCATCCGCATCTCGCGCACGCCGCGGGGCCCGGACACGCCCAGCACCTTGCCGGTCTGGTCGCCCGACAAATCGCTGACCATGTATAGCACGGCCGGCGCGATGCCGTCCGGCCCCAGCGCCGCGCCGGGGTTCTCCTTATAGCGGGGCAGGTCTGCGGTCATGCGGGTCAGGGCGCCCGGGGCCAGCGTCCAGATCCGGATGTTGTACTTGCGGCCCTCGATCGCCAGCACGTTGGACAGGCCCCAGATGCCGCCCTTGGCAGCTCCATAATTGGTCTGGCCGAAATTGCCGATCAGGCCGGAGGTCGAGGAGGTGTTGACGATGACGCCGCCGCCGTTGTCCCGCATCCAGCGAAACACCGGCATGGTGCAACAAAAGGTGCCCTTCAGATGCACCTTGATGACCTTGTCCCAGTCAGACTCAGACGCCCTGGCAAAGGTCTGGTCGCGCAAAATGCCGGCATTGTTGACCAGGATGTCGGCGCGCCCGAAATGCTTGATGGCGTCGTCGAACACCGACTGACCGCCTTCCATGGTGGAGATGTCGGCGCCATTGGCGACCGCCTTGCCGCCTTCGGCCTTGATCGCGTCCACCACGAGCTGCGCCATCGACTTGTCGGCGCCGGAGCCGTCACGGGGCCCACCGAGATCGTTGACGACGACCGAGGCCCCTTCCCGCGCGAACAGCTTTGCGTAGGCCTCACCGAGCCCCCCGCCCGCGCCGGTGATCAGCGCAACCTTGCCGTCGAGTAGTCCCATGGTGGCTTCTCCCTGATTTTGTTGTTTCGTGTCCCGGACGCGATGCAGCGTGAAACGCTGGGACGCAGAGCCGGGACCCTGTTCTTTGTTGCGGCGCTCTGGGCCCCCGGCTCTGCAGCGCACCGCTGAAGGAGCGCTGCGCTGCGTCCGGGGCACAAGACCTTGCTAACCTAGCACCGTCTTGCCGTTCTTGATCACCGTCACCCCGCGCGACTTCACCTTGGCTTCGAACGAGATCACGTTGCCGTCCTTCCAGAGGTCCATGGTCACGGTCTCGCCGGGATAAACGGGCGAGGAGAACCGCGCGACGTGCTGGCGGAAGGCTGAGGCGTCGTAATCGGCATAGGTCTGGAGCACGCCGCGGCAGGTGATGCCGTAGGTGCACATTCCGTGCAGGATTGGACGCGGGAAACCGGCCTTCTTCGCAAACTCCGGATCAGAATGCAGCGGATTGCGATCGCCGCAGAGCCGATAGACCAGCGCCTGGTCGGGGCGCGTCACGATGTCGATGGTCTTGTCGGGCGCCCGCGTCGGAATCTTGTGCGGATCGGGCTGGGTCAGGTTCGGCCCGCCAAAGCCGCCATCGCCGCGGGCGAAGCGCGAGGCAACCAGCGTCGCCAGCCTCTCGCCCTTCTCGTTCTTCAGCACGGTCTGATGGGCGATGACGACGCCCTTGTCCCTGCCCTTGTCGTAGACCTCGAGCACGGAGGAGTCGGCGGTGATGTTCGCCGCCACCGGCAGCGGCTGGTGGAAGGTGATGTCGCGCTCGCCGTCGACCACCATCACGCGGTTGAGGTTCATCTCACCAGGACCCGAGCCCCAGGCCGCGACGGACGCAAAGGTCGGCACGACCTTGAGCGGTCGCGGCGTCAACGTGCCTTCGTTGACGAAGGCGAGCTCATTCTCATCCATGGGATCGGCGCCGAGGCCGATGCCGTAGGCGTAGAGCATGACCTCGCGATCGGCGTAGCTGTATTTCTGGCCGAGGTTCTTGAGGCCTTTGAGTTCTTCGTATCTGGCGGACATTTTGTCGGTTTCCTCCCAGTGGTGCTCATCCTCATGGTGAGGAGGCGCTCTTGCGCCGTCTCGAACCACGAGGATGCCCGAAACGTTTCTTCGTCGTGGCCATCCTTCGAGACGCTTGCTTCGCAAGCTCCTCAGGATGAGGACCGTCCTAGGCCACCGTGAAGAACGGCAGCGGGGCCCCATCCGTCGGCTTGAACACCACTTTCACCTTCTGGCCGATCTTCAGCTTCTCGAGATCGCAGTCGACGAAATTGGTTTGCACTGACGGTCCCTCCTTCAGCGTGACGTAGCCGATCGCATAGGGGCCGGTCGGCGACTTCCGCATCAGGCTCCAGGTGTAGATCGTGCCCTCGCCCGACGCTTCCTCCCACACCGTCTTGTCGGAATAGCAGAACGGGCAGATCGAGCGCGGGAAGTAATGCGCTTCGCCGCACGCGGTGCAGCGCTTGATCATGAACTTGCCCTGCTTGGCCGCGTCCCAGAACGCGGCGGTCTCCGGATTGGTCACCGGGGCCGGATACTTTTTGGCTTCACTCATCACACGCGCTCCAGAATGGCAGTCGAGGCAGCGTGGCGAACACCCAACAGGCCGCCGGTGCCGTGGGCGATGGCGAGATCGCAATTCTTGACCTGCACCTTCGGATGCGCCTCGCCGCGCAGCTGCCTGACGGCTTCGATGATCTTGGTCATGCCGCCGCGGTTGACCGGATGGTTGCTGCAGAGGCCGCCACCATCGGTGTTGAACGGCAGCTTGCCGACACCAGAGATCAGATTGCCGTCGGCGACGAACTTGCCGCCCTCGCCTTTCTTGCAGAAGCCGAGGTCCTCGAGCTGCATCAGCACCGTGATGGTGAAGCTGTCATAGATCGAGGCGTATTTGATATCCTGCGGCGTGATGCCGGCTTCCTCGAACGCACGCGGGCCGGACCAGATGCCGGCGGAGTACGTGAGATCGAGATCCTTGCCGCCGCGCGGGCCCTTCATGGCCTCGCCATGACCGATCAGCTTGACCAGCGGCTTCTTCAGGCTCTTGGCGATCTCCGGCGTCGTCACGATAAGCGCGCCGCCGCCGTCGGAGACGACGCAGCAATCCATGCGATGCAAGGGATCGGAGATCATCGGCGAGTTCAAGACGTCCTCAACGGTAACGACGTCCTTGAGCATCGCATGCGGATTGTATTGCGCGTGATGCGAGGCTGCGACCTTGATCCAGGCGAGCTGTTCGGAGGTGGTGCCATAGTCGTGCATGTGGCGCATGGCACACATGCCATAGGCATTGTGCGTGGTCGCGCCGTAAGCGGACTCGAAATCAGCTTCCGCGCCGGCCGCACGCGGCGGCATCGCGCCGGTGCGCGGCTTGCCGGCGAGCGTAACAAGCGCGATCGAGCACTTGCCCGCCGCGATCGCCTCAGCCGCGTGACCGAGATGGATGATGTAGGAACAGCCGCCGGTCTCGGTGGAATCGACGTGGCGCAGCTTTTTAGTGTTCAGCCCGAGATAATCGACCATCGGCCAGGCACCGCCGGGCGCATCGCCCGCGCAGAAATAGCCGTCGACATCGTCCTTGCTGATCCCGGCATCCTCGATCGCACCCTTGGCGACCTCGGCATGAAGCTGGGCGGTGGATTTGTCCGGCGCATGCCGGGTCGGGTGTTCGTAGATCCCGGCAATATAGGCCTTGCCCTTGATGGTCAAAACAGAGGTCTCCGCTCGCGTTTCTTATGGCCCTGTTTTTCTGAACCGCACCGGCCTGATTGGCAAGCGCGGAAATATTCCGTCGGGCGAGAGGGGTAGCGAGTTGGCGCAATTGCCCGCTCCGTCATACATCGCGCGCCGCCTCCACACCGTCATTACAAGCGCAGCGAAGCATCCTCGCGGCGCATCTCGCCCGAGCTTTTGCGTCCTTCTCGCTCCCTCCGGAAAAGAGGGTGCAGGGAAGACCGGGTGCCGGCTGGGCACCCACGGTCCGCTGTGCGCAAATGCGCGAAAACAGGTGCACAGCGGCATACAGGTGCGGCCCAACAACCGGCCTTCCCTGCGCAGTGGCTTTACGGCTTATGTCGCGCTCTCCCCGGGGAGCGATGCACTATTGCCCCCGTCGCCCTGCGAGTGACCCGCAAGACTTGACGCACAGACTCCGGGCGTCAGGACCACACGATTTTGCCGTACGCGAGACCGCGCCCGTCGTGCGCACGAGACAATCCCCCGCGCGACGCAGCCCGCGTCCACCGCCACTCACCCCGCGTTTCGTGACGATCGCGATACGCCCCTTGAGAGGGATGAGGTGGCGGATTGATACGACAATTCCGAATTTCGGTAAAGGAGAATATTTTTGAGTGTGCGGATTGACCCGCTGCTTGTGTGTTTCGCCCGACGGGCGACACAAGGGGCGGTGTCGTTGGGTGGGTTACGCCTTTCGAACTGCGCTTTGCGCAGTTCGAAAGGCTAACCCACCGTACGAAGCACCCTACTCGGCTGCGATCTGCCGTGGCGCCGGCGGCGGGCTCGCCAGATCGGCAGCGAGCTGCGCGTAGCGGGCCTTGGCGTCGGCGACGGCCTTCTCCTTCACCGGTCCGTAGCCGCGGATGCGGTCGGGCAGCGACAGGAGCTCGACCGCGGTGTCAACAGTGACCGGCGACAACAGGCCGAGCACGGTGGCGACGTCCTTCTCATAGCCCGCGATCAGATCGCGCTCGAGCTTGCGGTCGGCGCTGCGGCCAAAGATGTCGAGCGGGGTGCCGCGCAGGAATTTGAATTTTGCGAGCACGCCGAACACCTTCAGCATCCAGGGGCCGAAGGCGCGCTTCTTCGGGCGGCCGAGCGCATCGACACCACGGCTGAGGATCGGCGGCGCCAGGTTGAAGCTGAACTTGTAGTCGCCCTCGAACTGGTCCTGAAGCTGCTTTGCGAAGGCGCCGTCGGTGAAGAGCCGCGCGACCTCGTACTCGTCCTTGTAGGCAAGCAGTTTTGCGTAGTTGATCGCGACCGCGCGCGGCAGCGCATCACCGTAGGCACCCTTGACCGCGGCGTCGCGGACCTGGTCGACCAGCTTGCGGTAGCGCTTGCCGAGGCGGCCGTTCTGGTAGGCGGTGAGATGCTTGGCCCGATGTTCTATGATTTCGTCGAGCGTCATGGCATCCAGCGTCTTGAGCGCTTCGACCTCGTCCGTCCCCTTCAGCATCTCGGCAAGGCGCGCGGGATCGGCGACCGCGAGGCGGCCGAGGCGGAAGGCTTCCTTGTTCATCTTGATCGAGACGCCGTTGACCTCGATGGCCTGCTCGATCGCTTCCGCCGACAGCGGCAACAGCCCCTTCTGATAGGCATGGCCCATCATCATCATGTTGGTGGCGATGCTGTCGCCGAGCAGCTGCTCGGCCGGCTTGGTGAAGTCGAAGAAGACGGAATCCTTGTGCAGCGCCGTCTCCAAGAGGCCGTTCAGCTTGCGGGTCTGGAAATTGAAGTCGCGGTTGAGCACGAAATCGGCGGTCGGGATGACATGGCTGTTGATGATGCCGCGGGTGCGGCTGGTGTCGCACAGCGAGATCGTGTCCTTGGCAACCGCGACCACCTCGTCGGCGGCGAGCACGACGTCAGCCGTGCCGGTGACGATGCGCGAGCACGTCACCTCGGCCGGATGATCCGAGAGACGCACGTGGCTGAGCACCGCGCCGCCCTTCTGGGCGAGGCCGGACATGTCGAGGATCATCGAGGCCTTGCCCTCGATATGCGCGGCCATGCCGAGCAGTGCGCCGATGGTGAGCACGCCGGTGCCACCGACGCCGCCGACCGCGATGTTGTAGGGCTTGTCCAGCGACGGTTTTGAGGCGGGCTCGGGAATTGGACCGATGTCGCTGAGATCAGCCGGCGCGCGATGGCGCGGCTTGCCGCCGTCCACGGTGACGAAGGACGGGCAGAAGCCCTTCAGGCAGGAATAGTCCTTGTTGCAGGAGGACTGGTTGATGGCGCGCTTGCGGCCGAATTCGGTCTCCAGCGGCTCGACCGAGATGCAGTTCGACTGCACCGAGCAGTCGCCGCAGCCTTCGCAGACGGCCGGGTTGATCATGACGCGGCGCGCCGGATCTTCCATCAGGCCGCGCTTGCGGCGGCGGCGCTTTTCGGCGGCGCAGGTCTGCACGAAGACGATCGCCGAGGTGCCCTTGTACTCGCGGCACATCTTCATGACACGATCGAGCTCGTCGCGATGATACTTCTTCACGCCGGGCGCAATGGTATCGGCCGGATAGGCATCGGGGTTCTCCGAGACGAGATAAATCTCGCTGATGCCCTCGGCGTGAAGCTGGGCCATGATCTTCTGCGGCGAGAGATCGCCGTCATGGCGCTGGCCGCCGGTCATGGCCACCGCATCGTTGTAGAGGATCTTGTAGGTGATGTTGGCCTTGGAGGCGATCGCCTGTCGGATCGCCAGGATGCCCGAGTGGAAATAGGTGCCGTCGCCGAGGTTGGCGAAAATGTGGTTCTCGTTGGTGAAGGGCGCGATGCCGACCCACGGCACGCCCTCGCCACCCATATGCGTAAAGGTCTCGGTCGAGCGGTCCATCCACAGCGCCATGAAGTGACAGCCGATACCGGCGAGCGCACGGCTGCCTTCGGGGACTTTTGTGGAGGTGTTGTGGGGGCAGCCGGAGCAGAAATACGGGGTGCGGGAGACAGGCGCCGTAGGGATCATCTGAGACGCCTGGCGGCCGTTGAACCAGTCGGCCTTGGCGCGGAGCATCTCCGCGATCTCGGGGTTGAGATTCAATCGAAGAAGTCGCTCGGTGAGCGAGGTCGCAAGCGAGGCGACGCTGAGCTCGGCGGAGAAGGTGAGAAAACGCTTGTCGTGCTCGTCCATCTTGCCGACGATGCGCGGACGGACGTCGTCGCGCCAGTTGAACAGCTCCTGCTTGACCTGGTTCTCGACGATCTCGCGGCGTTCTTCGATGATGAAGATCTCTTCGAGGCCGACCGCGAACTGGCGGACGCCTTCCGGCTCCAGCGGCCAGGGCATGCCGATCTTGTAGAGACGAAGGCCGATTTTTGCGGCGACCTCCTCGGTGATGCCGAGCTCGCGCAGCGCCTGGCGGACGTCCTCGTAGCTCTTGCCCGAGGCCATGATGCCGAAACGAGCGTTCGGCGAATCCATGGTGACGCGGTTGACCTTGTTGGCGCGGGCAAAGGCGATCGCGGCAAAGCCCTTGTAGTCCTGCAGCCGGCGGTCCTGCTCGAAGCGGTCGTCGGGCCAACGCAGATTGAGCCCGCCGGGCGGCAGCTCGAAATCCGGGGGAATGATGAAGGGCTTCATCTCGTCGGTGAGGTCGATCTCGGCGGTGGTCTCCACCGTCTCCGTGATCACCTTCATGCCGACCCAGCAGCCGGAATAGCGCGACATCGCGATGCCGAGCAGGCCCATCTCGATCATCTCGTGGATGCTCGAGGGATAGAGATACGGCATCAAGGCCGAGATGAAGGCGTGGTCCGACTGATGCGGGACGGTGGAGGACTTTGCGCCGTGGTCGTCGCCGGCGAGGCACAGCACACCGCCGTTCTTGGCCGAGCCGGCGGCATTGCCGTGGCGGAAGACGTCGCCGCAGCGGTCGACGCCGGGGCCCTTGCCATACCAGATGCCGACCACGCCGTCATATTTCGCGCCGGGCGAGAGGTTGAGCTGCTGCGAGCCCCAGACGGCGGTCGCCGCGAGATCCTCGTTCACGCCGGGCTGGAATTTGATGTTGTACTGCTCGAGGTGCTTTCGTGCGGCGAAGAGCTGCTGGTCGTAGCCGCCGAGCGGCGAGCCGCGATAGCCGGAGATGAAGCCCGCGGTGTTCAGCCCCGCGGCGCGGTCGCGCCTGATCTGGGCCATGGGCAGACGGACCAGCGCCTGGATGCCGGTCGTGAAGATATGGCCGGTCCCTTGGGTGTATTTTTGATCGAGACTGATCGGACCCTGGTTGATGCCCATTCTTGTCCTCTTCCGCCCTTTTGAGCGTTTGGCTGCTTAAGCCGTTGCCTGCCCGTTGTTTTTAGCTAGGGCACGCCGACCACCTCTGCCACTCTATGTCGGATATTTAAGGCGGCGCATCACAAATCTGGCGCTTCCGCGGCGACGGGAAAAAAACGCAATTTCGTGGCCGGAAAGACATTGGCGATTTTCAATTTGTGTCACGATACCCCCGCTGTCGCGAAACGACATGACGCCGCTATGATCCGGCGCTCGACTGATGGTCGCAGGAGAAGCCATTGATGCGGACGATTCTGGCTGTTGGGCTCTTGTGCAGTGCGGTTGCGAATGCCGCTCTCGCCGCCGAGCCGTCGCCTGAGCTGATTGCCTACGGCAAGGCGCTGGTCGAGGCCGGCGATTGCGCCGGCTGCCACACCGCCGATCCGGCCAAACCCTTCGCCGGGGGCAAGCGCATCGACACGCCGTTCGGTGCGATCTATGCCCCGAACCTCACCCCGGACCGCGACACCGGGATCGGCGCCTGGACCGATGCCGATTTCACCCGCGCCGTGCGCACCGGCACCGCGCCGGACGGATCGCTGTACTACCCGGCCTTCCCCTACCCCTATTTCACGCGGATGACCAAGGACGACACGCTGGCGATCCGCGCCTATCTCGGCACGCTCGCGCCCGTCGTCAGCCGCAACAAGCCGCCGGAGCTGCGCTGGCCGCTGAACTACCGCTTCCTGATGCGCGGCTGGAACCTGCTGTTCTTCACGCCCGGCCTGTTCGAGCCGGACCAGAGCAAGAGCGCGGCGTGGAACAGGGGCGGCTATCTCGTCACCGGGCTCGGCCATTGCGGCGCCTGTCACACGCCGAAGAACTATTTTGGCGCCGACAAGAACGCGCAGGCGCTGACCGGCAATGAGGTCGGCGGCTGGTATGCGCCGCGGCTCGATGGCGCCCCCCGCACCGGGCTGCAGTCGTGGAGCGCGGAGGACATCGCCGAATATCTGCAGAGCGGCCGCAACGCCAAAAGCCATGCCGGAGGTCCCATGGCCGAGGTGATCGTCAGCTCGACGTCGAAGATGAGCGATGCCGATGTGCGCGCGATGGCGCTTTACCTGAAGAACCTGCCGCCGGCGCGCCGCGAGACGAACGTGACGCCGCCTGACGAGCCCGAGATGAAAGCGGGCCAGGCCGTCTATGCCAAATTCTGCATTGCCTGCCATGAAGCCGACGGCTCCGGCGCCCCGCGCATCTATCCGCCGCTACCGGGCAATGCGCTGCTGCAATCGATCAACCCGTCCTCCACCTTGCGCGTCATTCTCGACGGCGCGCACACCTTGACGACGCCGCGGGCGCCGAACACCGGCGAGATGCCGGGCTATGCCGGGAAATTGTCCGACGGAGAGATCGCGGCGGTGACAAACTACATCCGCAATTCCTGGGGCAATGCCGGCCCGATGGTGACGCCGGCGCAGGTGGCGAAAGCGCGTGGGCAAGCGCCGTAGTTGCTTCTTTTCGGCATTCGTCGTCATGCCCGGGCTTGTCCCGGGCATCCATGTTCTTCGTGCCGCGGTCAAGGTCGTGGATGGCCGGGACAAGCCCGGCTATGACGGCTTGGATAGAGTGAGGCGAGGTCAATCTCGCTTCTCCTCATCCCCCGTGAACACGAATTTCGGCATCTCCCATTTGTAACGCACCGCGAGGAGACGAAAACTGATGCCGAGGGCAAACGTCAAAATGGTCCAGAGCTCGGCGTTGAGCTGGAGACCGAAGGCGGTGGCGTAGAACAGCCCCGTCACCACCGAGACGCTGGCATAGAGCTCGGAGCGAAACAGCAGCGGCACGTCGTTGCAGAGCACGTCGCGGAGCACGCCGCCGGCGCAGCCCGTCACCATGCCGGAGACGATGACGATCGGCAGCGTCGCGTCCATCTGCCAGGCGATGTCGCAACCGGTCATGGTGAAAACGACGAGGCCGATCGCGTCGAGCACGATGAAGGCGAGCTTCAGCCGGTGCACGAGCCGCGCGAACAGGATCGTAAGGAAGGCCGCGCCGCCGGCGAGCGCGAGATAGACAGGGTTTTGCACCCAGGCCAGCGGATAGTGCCCGAGGAAAAGATCGCGCAGCGTGCCGCCGCCAAGCGCTGTGATGCAGCCGAGGAAGCAGACGCCGAGCCAGTCCATGCTGCGGCGGCCGGCAGCGAGCGCCGCCGTCATGCCCTGCGCGGCCACGGCAACCAACGACAGGAAATGCAGCACGCTATCGGTCGGCGGCAGGTTCCACATCGCTTTGTTCCCTTCTTGCTGCGATGGAACTTACGCATCGAGTTCCCGCGTGAACAGGTTCCCGATTCCGCGGCTGGGGGCAACATGCGACGAAAGCATTAGGACGCGCGGAACGGAATTGCGCAGCTGAGGGTTGTCAGGACGTAATCAACGAGGAGACCCAATCGATGGCTGACGACCGTTTTCCCAACGATCCGTACCGCCCGAACCTCGCCGACGATGAGTATCTTCGCGCGGCGCGCCGGGATGCCGACCTTCAGGCCGATCCCGAGCTTGGCGAAGGCCTCGCCTCCAGCGGCAAGGTCGCGCTGTTCGCCGTAGCTGTCGCCCTGGTGCTGGGCGCCGTGTTCTATGGCCTGAACAACTCCGGCACGGGCAACCAGGCGAGCAATACGCCCGCTACCCAGACCGCGCAGCAGACGCAACCTGCCAATCCGGCCGCACCTCCCGGCATGCGTGACGTGACGCCGCGCAACAATACCGCGCCGGGCGTGACCACGGGCGTTGCGCCGAGCAAGCCGGCGCCGGATACGCAGACTCCATCCGACGGCGCGAAGTAACGATTTACAATGACTGCAAAAGCGGCGGGATCAAACGGTCCCGCCGCTTTTGTCTGCTCTATTGTTTGAGCATGATCTCTTCGGAAAACCGCTTCACACTTTTCCGGATCATGCTCTAGCTGAACATCTTGTTGAGCTCGCCGCCGGGATAGCCGTTTCCCAGCTCGCTGAACGTCCCCTTCTCCGCCATCTCCTTCGCCGCGCGCATGAAGCCGCCCCAGGCGGCGCGGGCGAGCGAGCCGCCGACGCTGATCCGGCGTACGCCGAGATCTTCGGCCTCCTTCAACGACAGGCCGGACGCGCCGATCAAGAGGTTGAACGGCTTCGGTGCGACGGCCTTCACCACCGCGGCGATGTCTTCGCGCGTCTTCAGGCCCGGCGCATAGAGACAATCGGCGCCGGCGTCGGCGTAGGCGGTGAGCCGGTCGATGACGAGCTTCAAATCGGTGACACCCCAGAGATAAGCCTCGCAGCGGCCGACCAGCAGCGTGCCGCTGTCGCCGATCGCCTTGCGCGACGCCTTGATGCGCTCGACCGCGAGCGCGCGATCGTACAGGGGCTTGTCCTTGTCGCCGGTGGAATCCTCGATCGAGAGGCCCGCCACGCCGGTGCGCACGCCGCGCTCGACGTTGTCAGCGACCTGAGCAGGCTCGACCGCAAAACCGCCCTCGAAATCCGCGTTCACGGGAATGTCCACCGACGAGCTCAGTGCTGCCAGATGCTGACAGACATCGTCCACCGTGACGCGGTTGTCGGCCTTGCCGATGGTCCAGGCAAAGCCTGCGCTCGAGGACGCAATCGCCTTGAAACCGAGATGCTGCAACGCCTTGGCGCCGCCGACATCCACCGGATTGGGCAGGATGAAGCAGCCGCTCTCGTGCAGCTTCCTGAATGTTGCGCGCTTGTCAGCAGTTGTCACATGCATGTTTCTCTCCCTGGTATTGGCCGCGCAGAGATAGGCACACATAGGCGCGAGCGCTAGTGCGGGTCGTGCGCGGCGCGGCTGTCCTGCGGTGCCTGCGCGCGATCGGTCATACCGTAGTCACGAACGACGCTGGCAATGCGCAGATGGTAGTCGGCGAAGATCTTGGCCCTGCCCTTGGCCTGAGTGCGGCGGTGCTCCATCGTGTTGCGCCACGCCTGAACGGCGGCCTCATCCCGCCAGAACGACAGCGAGAGCACCTTGCCCTTCTCGGTCAGGCTCTCGAACCGCTCGACCGAGATGAAGCCGTCGATGGTTTGCAGAAACGGCTTCAGGTCGGCCGCAAGGTCGAAATAGTCCTGGCGATGTTCGGGCTTGGGCCAGACCTCGAAGATCACGGCGATCATGGGTGCCTCCTCGTCAACGATGGCCTACACTACCACCTTGCGCAGGAAGGTGCGCTCTTCCGCCAGGATGAATTTGTTCTCCTCCGCAAAATGGAAGTTCGCCATGCCTTCCGCGTCCTGCCGCAGCCGCGCGCGATAGGCCTCGTAGGCAGCCAGGCTCTCGAAGGTGATCAGCGCGAACGCGATGTTGTTGGTGCCCTCGTGCGGCATGAAATAGCCGATCAGGTCGCCACCGCATTTCGGAATGATAGTGAGCCAGCGCCTTGAGTATTCCTCGAATTGCGCGCGCTTGAACGGATCGAGCTGGTAGCGGATGAAGACGGTGATGGACATGACGGGCTCCTTGATCTGTCGGTTGCGAAAAACACGAGCGACACCGCCGCCGCTGAAGCATCTGGATTGCTTCGCGTCGCTCGCAATGACGTGTTTGCGGCACCACGCTACGCGCTTGCCCGGCCGCAATGCTTCGGCTACCATCGAAGCATGAAATCAGGACCCGACATCGCCATGGTCGCCGCGCTGGTCGGCGATCCCGCCCGCGCCAACATGCTCACGGCGCTGATGAACGGACGCGCGCTCACTGCGAGTGAGCTCGCGCAGGAGGCCGGCATCACGCCGCAGACCGCAAGCTCGCATCTGGCAAAACTCGAGGCCGGCGGGCTGGTCGAACCGGAGAAGCAGGGCCGCCACCGCTACTATCGCCTCACCGACGACGATGTCGCCGGCGTGCTCGAGGGGCTTGCAGGCCTTGCCGCGCGCACCGGCCACATGCGCGTGCGCACCGGGCCGAAGGACCCGGCGCTGCGGCGCGCGCGGATCTGCTACGATCACCTCGCCGGCGATCTCGGCGTGCAGATGCTGGACTCCCTGCGCGAGCGAAACCTGGTCAAGCAGAAAAAGCAGGAGATCGAGCTGACGGCGGAAGGCGAGCGCTTCCTCGTCAGGCATCTGCAGATCTCGCCCGACATGCTCAGCCATCCGCGCCGCCCGGTGTGCAAGGCCTGCCTCGACTGGAGCGAGCGGCGCCACCATCTCGCCGGCACGCTCGGGGCCGCGATGATGCAGCGTTTTGCCGAGCTGAAATGGGCCGCGCGCGACGCGACGCCCGGCAGCCGCGTGGTGAATTTCACCCGCACCGGCGAGAAGCAGTTTGCGGCGCTGTTCGGCAACGGCAGGGACTGATCACGCCAACGGCGTGAACGGCGCGCAGGTCGGCTCCAGCGCCATCTCGTGTCGCGCAAGGCCGCACGCGAGAAATGTTCATGCCGCATTCAGGTCATGATTGGCAGGTTTGGATCGCAACGTGACGGCACGTGCTGAAATTTAATGTGTCGAATCGTGTCTGTTGATTCATTGTGCGCCGCAAGCGCCACATCATCGAAGCACTTTCCCCCTAGCGCCTCCCCCACAGAACTTGCCCCCCAAGGACGAGAAGGAAGATCACATGAAATATCTGTTCGCCGCCGTGATGCTCGCCAGCGCCGCCGTCGGCTTCAGCGAGTCCGCCAGCGCCATGGGCGGCTGCGGCCCGGGCTGGTATCGCGGCCCGTATGGCGGCTGCCGTCCGATGGGCGGTCCTGTTGTCGTGAGGCCCGCGCCGATCGTGGTCGCCCCGCCTGTCGTCGTGGTGCGCCCGCGCGTGTGCCCCTATGGTTTCCGCTGGTACTACGGCCGCTGCCGCCCGATCTGATCTTTGCACGTGCGAAATGGCCGCGCGGGATGAGCCTGCGCGGCCATTCTTGTCGAGGCGCTTCAGGCACAACAAAAAGGGGATCGCCACCACGATCCCCTTTTTCATTCCAGCGCAGCGTTACCAGTGACGCCAGCGGCGATGGTGCCAGCGACGGCGCCAACCCCAATGACGGTGACGCCATCCCCAGTGACGATGATGCCAATGGCCGTGACCCCAGCGCACCTGCTCGGGCTTGAGCTGCGCTGCTTCTTCGCCACCGATGACAGCGGGTTGAGCGTCCGGATTGGCTGACGGCATGCTGCCATTCCCCAGCACTTGCGGGGCCAGCGGCGCGGCCTGTGCGGCCGCGGTGAACGCAGCGGCTCCCGCCGCAACACCGAATGCGAGTTTCAAAAATTTTCGGCGCTCCATGAGATGTCCTCTGCTTGAATCGATGATGCAGAGGAAGTGTCGGGCTCACGACATGAACTGCCGCTGAATCGCGCGTTCAGGTTCATTGCAACGCTGTCAGGCAGGCGCGCGACCTCGAAGGCCGAGCGCGCCCACCACCGTTCTCCTCAAGCAAAAACTGTTGGGCATGGGTGCAAGCGCGCCTTTGCCCGCCCAACGGTCTCTGCCAAGATGATGAAGTTGACCCTTTCCATTCCAACTCAATTTTATTCAGGAGAGCACCTTGAAGAGACGGCAGCGATTGGCGCGCAGGCTGGGCGCGTTCGGATTCCTTTTCACCTTGTGCGGCCTGACGGGATCCCAGGCCTATGCCGACGGCTCCGTCTCGTCGCTCCGCATGGGCTACGGCGCCCGCGATGCCTACGCGTTTGCGCAGTTCCAGAACGTGATCCAGCAGTACAACGCCTCAGGCGAACGCTTCCGCATCGACGGCCACTGCCAGTCCGCCTGCACCATGTTCCTCTCGATCAAGAATGTCTGCGTCATGCCGAGCGCGACGTTGCTGTTTCACGCCGGTGGCAACATGCAGAAGGGAACCATCAGCGCCTCTTCCACACGACAGATGCTGAGCACCTACAACGGCGCATTGCGCCAATACGTCACCGACAACCATTTCATGGACACCTTCGCGTTCCATTCGATCTCGGGAAGCGAAATCATCAGACGCTTCGGCTATCCGGCCTGCCGGTAGCGCCACAAAAAAACGTCACGCCCATGTCGGAACGCGCCGCCTCCGTCCGTCCTTTGCCTGAGACAGCACGGAGACACCCCATGGCCGACCTCACCTTGTTCACATACGACTGGGTTCCCCCGCCGCCGCGCGGCTATGTGCGTGACCTCAGGGTGCGCTGGGCGCTCGAAGAGGCTGGCTTGCCCTATCGCGTCGCCAGCACGCCGTTCAACGACCGGGGCCCGGCGCATCTGGCGCACCAGCCCTTCGGCCAGGTTCCCTGGCTCACCGATGGCGACCTCTCGATCTTCGAGAGCGGCGCGATCCTGCTGCATCTCGGCGGGCTCAGCACGAAGCTGATGCCTTCAGATCAGCGCGGCCGCAGCGATGCCACGGAATGGCTGTTCGCCGCGCTCAACTCGATGGAGATGGCAGGCCTGCCGTGGACAATGTCGAAGTTCATGGGTCATCCGAGCGACACGGCGGCGTGGAAATTCGTGGACGACTTTCTCAAGCTCCGCCTCAAGCGTCTCGAGCCAGTGCTGGCCGGCCGTGAATGGCTGGCGGGCTCCTTCTCCGTCGCCGACATCCTGATGTCGGACGTGCTGCGCGTCGTCGATAGTTTCGACGGGCTGGCGGACAGTCCTGCCTGCCGCGCTTACGTCGCGCGCGCGATCGGCCGTCCGGCGTTCGCAAAGGCTCACGCCGATCAGATGGCGCATTTCGCGGCGGGAGATGCGGCGCGCGGGATGTGACCCACCGCACAGAACTGACCGGGTGGATGCCCTAGGCTCGTGACCACTGGAACGATGCAATGTGCCTCAAATGATCACGGTGGAAGGTGACCCATGGCCCGTATCGACCATCTGAAATCGCAAGTCGCCCGTGCCGTTCGGCTGGCGAAGGCGATCCTCGACCAGCACACCGCGGACCGACTTCAGGCGTTCGCTGCCGAATGTCGGACGGAATTGCAGGTTCTGGGTCTCAAGACGGCTGCCTGAGGCAGCGTCACACCAGCTTCATCGGCGTATCGGCGACCACACGCAAATCGATCCTGCCGATCAATGCCGAGCGTCGCGCCTCCGCAGCACCGATCGCATCGTCTGTCTGCCGCAGCGTGCTGATGTTCGAGCCGAGCGAAACGATGCCGCCGAGCACCAGCGCGATCGAGCCGAGCGCGGCGGTCTGACCAAATCCAAACAGCCCGAGAATGGTCACCAGGAGCAGCGCCGCACCGCTGCCGATCGCGATCTTGGACGCCAGGATGTACTTCCGGCAACGTTCCGCGATCGCGGCCAGCGCCTCGATCCGATCTTCGATATCGGAGATTTCGTCGGTCGGATCGTCTTCGGTCATCGTTGAGCAAGCTCGAGCGCAAGTTCTAGTTTACGACGATCTGGCTTCGACATGCGCCTGCGGGCGTACTCTTTGACGCCGCTCTTCTCGAAGACAATCTCCGTGCTGCCCGGATCGCGCGGAAGCTCAATTTGAACGACAGTCGTCCCATCGACGAGGATATCGTACAGATCCTCTGCTTGCTCTGGAATCCAGTGTACGACGTAGAGGTTGCGAGTGATCGACTGCAGTCGATGGCGAAGTAGCGATAGTAGCCTTCGTGAGGCCGGTGCCGATAGGAGGTGCTCGCGACCTGTTTCCAGCTCGTCGATCATTCGCTTTTCCGACAGACGGCGCCGTGTCACTGCGCTTCCCTGCTTCCGACCAGTAGCCCGCATGAGCGAAGCGACATGTGGGACTGAGACGAAAGCCCGGGTGTCGCTTCGCTCATCCGGGCCACCATCTCTCTACAACGGCAAATTGTCGTGCTTCTTCGCCGGCGCTTCGACCTTCTTGTCCTTCAGCATCGCCAGCGCGCGGGCGATGCGCTTCCTCGTCGAGTGCGGCATGATGACGTCGTCGATGTAGCCGCGCTCGGCGGCGATGAAGGGTGACAGGAAGCGGTCCTCGTATTCCTTGGTGCGGGCGGCGATCTTGTCGGGATCGCCGATGTCAGAGCGGAAGATGATCTCGACCGCGCCCTTGGCGCCCATCACCGCGATCTGGGCGCTCGGCCAGGCGTAGTTCATGTCGGCGCCGATTTCCTTGGATGCCATGACGTCGAAGGCGCCGCCATAGGCCTTGCGGGTGATGATGGTGACGAGCGGCACGGTGCACTGTGAGTACGCAAACAACAGCTTGGCGCCGTGCTTGATCAGGCCGCCATATTCCTGGGCGGTGCCGGGCAGGAAGCCCGGCACGTCGACGAAGGTGACGATCGGGATGTTGAAGGCATCACAAAAACGGACGAAGCGCGCCGCCTTGCGGGATGCGTCGCTGTCGAGCACGCCGGCCAGCACCATCGGCTGGTTGGCGACGAAGCCGACGGTGCGGCCCGCGATGCGGCCAAAGCCGGTGACGATGTTCTTGGCAAAGGCTTCCGCGATCTCGAAGAAATCGCCCTCGTCCACGACCTTGAGGATCAGCTCCTTCATGTCGTAGGGCTTGTTCGGATTGTCGGGGACCAGCGTGTCGAGGCTCATGTCGACGCGATCGGGCACGTCGAAGCTCGGCCATTCCGGCACGCCGTCCGAATTGTTGGACGGCAGGAAGTCGATCAGGCGACGCATCTGCAACAGCGTCTCGACATCGTTCTCGAAGGAGCCGTCGGCGACCGAGGACTTCGAGGTATGGACCTTGGCGCCGCCGAGTTCTTCCGAGGTCACGGTCTCGTTGGTGACGGTCTTCACCACCTCCGGGCCGGTGACGAACATGTAGCTGGTGTTCTTCACCATGAAGATGAAGTCGGTCATGGCAGGCGAATAGACATCGCCGCCGGCGCAGGGACCCATGATGACCGAGATCTGCGGGATCACGCCCGAGGCGAGCACGTTGCGGCGGAACACATAGGAATAGCCAGCGAGTGCGGCGACGCCCTCCTGGATGCGGGCGCCGCCCGCGTCATAGAGGCCGATGATGGGCGCCCGCGCCTTCATGGCCATGTCCTGCAGCTTGGTGATCTTCAGCGCGTGCGTTTCCGACAGCGAGCCGCCGAACACCGTAAAATCCTTGGCAAAGACAAACGTCTTGCGGCCGTTGACGGTGCCCCAGCCGGTGACGACGCCGTCGCCGGGGATCTTGTTCTTCTCCATGCCGAACTCGGTGGAGCGGTGCTCGACGAACATGTCGAACTCCTCGAACGATCCCTTGTCGAGCAGGAGCTCGATGCGCTCGCGCGCGGTCAGCTTGCCGCGGGCGTGCTGCGCCTCGATGCGCTTCTCCCCGCCGCCGAGCTTTGCGCCGGCACGACGGTCTTCAAGGGCGTCCAGGATATGTTTCATTTGCTCCCGCCAGTTCTTAAGCCTTAAGTGATGCGGGGTTCTAACACGGCATTTTGCAGGCCGGGAAGCGGCTTTCGGGGCCGCAGGGCACCCTTGAAGTAGCGTGAAAGCGCAAGGAATTACAAAGTTTTGCCCGGGAGACGACGATGGACGAGAAAGCTGTTGAAACCGGCGCCGTGACCGGCGGCGTCAGGATCCTGCTGCGGCTGGAGGGGCTCGCTTTGTTCGCTGGCATGACGGCGCTCTATGCGGCCTGGAGCGGCTCGTGGTGGGTCTACGCCCTGCTCTTCTTCGTTCCCGATCTGAGCTTCCTGGCCTATCTGTCGGACGCCAAATTCGGCGCCATGGCCTACAACGCCGCCCATAGCTACCTGGCGCCGGTGATCCTGATCACGCTGGGTTTGGGCCTCGCCGCGCCCCTCACCCTGTCCATCGCCCTGATCTGGCTCGCCCATATCGGCTTCGACCGGGCGTTGGGCTACGGCCTGAAATACTCCGCCGGCTTCGGTTTCACCCATCTGGGCCGGATCGGCCGGCAGACGGATGCCTGACTCCTGCCAGCGGCCGGGATGACCGCGATTTGCCCGCGCAGATCGGTTGACCCGGCCGGGCGATTCAGGCTTGCTCCAAGCCTACGATCAGGCGCCGAATGTTGCGTGAGCCAGTCGGTACGGCGGCGGTCATCACGTCCGGCTGCAAGCATCACCTCATGTCCGCCACGGTCGTTCCCCTGCCTCCGAACAGCGCGTCCGAGACCACCGACTTCCTGCGGCGGATGGCCAGCATGGTGTCGGGGCGGAACGGCGAGATGCTGCTGCGCGCGGCGAGCCTGATCGAGTCGCTTTCGCAGCGGGCGATGTCGGCCGAGCGGCTTTTTCACGAGCAGCAGGAAGAGAGCACGCGGCATGTCGAGCTGCGCGAAGCCGCCGAACTCGCCTCCGACGCCATGGTCAGCCAGATCAACGCGCTGCGGGCGCAGCTTGCGGAGGTGACATCGGCTGCGGCCGCCGAGCGCGCCGCCTTCGATGTCGAGCGCGGCAAGCTGGTCGGCCTGATGCAGGATGCGGAAAGCCATATCGGCAAGCTCACCACCGAGCTCGATACATTGCGCGCCTCCGTCGACGCGTTCAACGAGACCGTCGTCTCCGTGCCGATCGAGGTGCTGAAGCTGGCGCGGACCCAGTTCGACTATCTCTCGCGGGGCTTTGAGCGAAAGGGCGACGTGATCTCGCAGGCGATGAGCGAGATCGGCGGCTTCGCCATCGACCAGGCCCTGACGGCGAAGAAGCCGGCCGAGAAGGCGTGAGACGCCCGCGCGCAAATTGACAGCGCGTACGGGCGTTGATCTACTTCCCCAAAATCTTAAGGGGAGGATCCAATGCCGACGGCATTCCGCGCCGCGATGGTGCTCATTGCGCTTTACGCTTCAACCGTGCTTGCCAGCGCGCAATCGCTTCCCAAGGACGCGCCGGCCCGGACCGAGATCTTCCCGATCCCGTCACTCACGCTCTCCGACCAGCAATTTCTGAGCGGCGATGCAGCGGCCGGCAAGCCTGTGACCGTCGCTGGCGAATTCCGCGTGGCGCAGGGCACCGGCAGGATGCCGGTCGTGGTGCTGATGCACGGCTCGAGCGGCGTCGGCGCCGCTACCGAAGCGTGGGTGCACGAATTCAACGCCATGGGCATTTCGACCTTTGTGATCGACGGCTTCACCGGCCGCGGGTTGACCGTAGTCGGGCCGAACCAGGCCCTGCTCGGCCGGCTCAATCTGATCATCGACATCTACCATTCGCTGGAGATCCTGGCGAAGCATCCGCGCGTCGATCCTGATCGCATCGTGCTGATGGGCTTTTCGCGCGGCGGCCAAGCGACGCTCTATGCGAGCCTCGATCGCTTCCACAAGCTCTGGAACAAGTCCGGCGTGCAGTTCGCGGCCTACATCCCGTTCTACCCGGATTGCTCGACGACCTATCAGACCGACACCGAGGTCGCGGCGCGCCCGATCCGCATCTTCCACGGCACGCCGGATGATTATAACCCCGTGAAGAGCTGCAAGGCCTTCGTCGAGCGGCTCAAGACTGCTGGCCGCGACGTGGTGCTAACTGAATACCCCGATAGCGCCCACGGCTTCGACAGCGGCCTGCTCGGCGTCGCCTCGGTCGTGGTGTCGGCCAACGCCCAGACCGTGCGCAACTGCCACATCAAGGAAGGTAATGGCGGCGTGCTGATGAACGGCGACACCAATGTGCCGTTCACCTACAAGGATTCCTGCGTCGAGCTGAACCCGCATGTCGGCGGCAATCCAGCCACGGCGGCGGAGGCGCGGAAAGCGGTCGTGGAATTCTTGCAGGCGCTGTTCAAGCTGGGATAGGCCCGCGTCTACTCCGCATATTCCGTCATTGCGAGCGCAGCGAAGCAATCCAGAATCTTTCCGCGGAGGGACTCTGGATTGCTTCGCTACGCTCGCAATGACGTGCGGAGAGAGTGGCGTGCTCTAGCGCGCCCGGCCCGAGAGCCGCAGCACGAACACCAGCACTTCGGCCACCGCCTTGTAGAGATCGGGCGGGATCTCCTCGCCGAGCTCGACCTTGGAGAGCGCGCCCGCCAAAATCTCGTTTTCCTCGATCGGAATATCATGGGCCTTGGCGATCTCGACGATCTTGGCGCCGATCGTGCCCTTGCCCTTGGCGACGACCACAGGCGCGCCGCTGCCCTTCTCGTAGTGCAGCGCGATGGCGAGCTTGGAGTCCTCGCTCATGTGGCGCGATCCAGGAAATGCCCGGCGCGTGCCGGGGCCGGTTGCGGCGGCGTGCCGTCACGCACGACGATATCGCCGGGCTTGAGCTCGGCCTTGGTCAGCGCCTGATTGAGCTCGCCGATCCCGGCACGGAGTTGCTGCGCCGTCGCCGGTCGCTCGGCCCACATCCGCACGAAGGTCTTGTCGCCGTTGAGCGTGATCAGCGCGTGCACGGGACCTGATGGCTCGACATTGATCGTGAAGCGCGCGCGCCAGGCGCGCTTGGCGGGATCGGGCGCCTCATTGCCGCCGTCGCGCGAGATTTCGAACTGCGCCATCGCGGTGCCCTGAGGGGTCGCAAACGGAATCTCGAAATTCCACTGCGGCGCGGTCGGGTCGGTGCGATGGCCGCTGGCATCGACGCGATCGGGCAGCGAGGCCACTTGCAACAGCGTCTGCCGCGCGATCGCGGCATCGGTATCGTCGAGCAGGCGATGCACAGTCGCCGCGAGCGGCGTGTTTGGCGCGAGCGACGGCGAGGCGATCGCTTGCGGCGACGGCAACGCGCCGCGGATGGGTGGCGGGGTGGTCGTGCGCGCGGCCATCTCGAAGAATTGGCTGTCGGGCGCCGTCTTGTTGGAGCCCGGCACATTGCCGGTCAGGCGCGGCAGGTTTTGGGTGACCTCTTGCAGCAGGGTCGCGGCAAGGCCTGCGGACATGGTTCGCGGCACCGGCGCCTGCGGCGTTTCGCCAGCGATGTCGGCCAGCACGGCAGCGACCAGCGCGGCGCCGCGTGGCAATTGCGTGGGTTGAGCAACCGCCGCACCAGGTGACGGAACCACCGCCTGCGCTGTCTCGCCCGCCACCTGCGGTGTTGAGACTGCAGTCGGCAGAACAACCGAAGGTGCCGCGCCTTGCGTTGCGGCCTGCGGCGCTGTGGTCGCGAGCGTGCCTGATGTCGCCGCCAATGTCTGGCGGAGCACGAGCAGCGCGGCCTTCAGATCGGGCACGGCGCCTTGCGGCGGCGACGTGCCGGCGGCAAGCGAAGCTTCGAGAAACAGGCCGGACTGCTGAAAGGCGTGTTCGATGTCACTGCCATCGAGACCGGTGTTGAACGGTGTTTGTTGTGCCAGCACGTCCAGCACGGCCTGCTTCAATCCTTCAGGCAGATCGCTGCCAGTGACGACCGCAGCCAGATTGGCGAACAGCGGCGCCTGGCTGCCCTGTTTTGTGACCGCCTCGGCCGAGGCTGCGGTGACGGCGGCCTGCTCCAAAGGTGTCAGCGTGTTGCGCGCCACATTGACCGACGGCGCAAGCGACGGGCTGTCGACCAGCGAGGCCGCTGTTGGCGTCAGCGTGACCTGATCAGAGCTCGCCTCGCCTGCCCCGTTGACGACGGCAAGACGGATGGTGCCGTCGTTCTGCGACACCGCGAGCTGGAGATTTTGGCCCGGGGTCAGCGACACCTCGGACATCACGTCCATCGAGAGGTTGGCGATCGCGATTCGGACCAGATTGTCGGCGAGCACGCTGACGACCCTTGCGTCGACGACGCTGCCGGCCTGAAGCACGAGATCGGGTGTTGCCGCATCAGCCACAGGGCTGGCGGCACTAACCGGAAGGATCGAGCTTATCGGCGTCGGCATTAAGGCGGCCCAGGGAACGCGAATCCCACCCTAGGGGCCCCTCGTAAACCTCTCGTTAAGGACCTTTGGCCGCGGGCGGGTTCACGGCCGTCAGCACGGCCACGGCGGCCTCGAAATCCCGCAGGCGCGTGGCCCGGCGGGCGGCCGCCTCCTCGTCCACGCCCCATTGGTCGATGTTCCAGTCCTCGTCGACATGGGCGGCGGCCCAGACCTGGCCGGCGTCGCGCACGCCGTGGGCCAGCGCCAGGGCCAGCAGCGCCGAGCCGGTCAGGGTCGTCACCACGTGGAGGGCCGCAACCGACCACGGATCTCCCGGCAGCGCCGCGCGGGCGGCCCGGAGCGCCTCGTCGGGCTGCTTCACATGCATGATGCCCTCAGACAGGATGAAATGAGCCCCCAGCGCCTCGGCGGCCCAGAACAGCACGGGATCCCAATGAGCGGCCTCGCGGGCGACCAGCCCCTCGGGGTGGCCAGCCCGATAGAACAGCAGGTCCGTCTCGAAGTATTTTGCGAGGTCATCCGTGACGAGTTCGACGCGGTCCACCACGCCCTCGACCACGCTGTTGGCGATCCGGGTCAGCGGCATGGTCACGGGATCGATCGCCTCGCCCTGGCCGGCCCATTCGGCGGCCACCGCATCGGCCAGCGCCCGCGACGGGATGACCACCTGGCGGGCAGAGGGTGTGCGGATCGGCTTGCCGTCGAGGGTGATGGCAAAGCCGCCCTTGGCCTCGGTGACGTCGGCCTCCTTGTAGAAGCGCTTGCGAAGCGGCGCTCGCGCCGACGCGCGCACCGATTCGCGCGGATCCTGCGGGGGTTGGCTGGCCGCTTCTTCGAACAATTCGCGCATGTGAGTTTTCGGTCCCGGTCGCTGGGTGCGGTTTTTGAAGTAAGATCGGCTTTTAAGATAAGATTAGCGGCCGATAAAGCGAGCAGGCATGAGGGAACTTGCAGGCATTTTGGCCCTGTTCGCCGGGCTCTGGCTGGCCGTGGCCGAGGCCGGCTTTCGCACCCCGGAATCGCTGGTCCGCAACGTGTATGCCTATTACGGCAAGGGTGCGCCGGAGTTGTCGAAGGGCTTGCCGCGGGACGAGATCACCACCCGGCAATTCTTCGACCCATCCTTGCGTAAGGCCTGGTCCGCACCGCGCAGCGAACCCTATGATTTCCTGGTGCAGAGCCCGAACTGGAAGCTTGGCCCTGTTGCGATCGCAATCATCCGCAAGCAATACGACAAGACCTATGTCGCGGCGAATTTCGACAATCATGGCCGCAAGGTCACGCTGAACTTCATCCTGGTCAACGGACCCGAGGGCTGGCTGATCACTGACGTCGAGAGCCCGCACGATAGCTTGCGGATGTTTCTGGAGCAGTTTCGGAATTGAGGGGCGACCGCCCCTACTCCTCCGGTGCATTCTCGATCGGATCGAACCGGCTCGCATCGAGCCCGAGCAGATTCCACGACTGCTGCATGTGCGGCGGCAGCGGTGCGGTGGCGTCGATCACGCCGCCGCGCGGATGCGGGATGACGATGCGGCGCGCGAGCAGATGCAGGCGGTTCTGCAGGCCGCCCGGCAGCTGCCAGTTCTCGATGTTGAAATATTTGGGATCGCCGACGATGGGATGGCCGATATGGGCCATGTGGGCGCGGAGCTGATGGGTGCGGCCCGTCACCGGCTTCAGCGACACCCAGGTCAGCTTGTTGCCGGCGGTCTCGACCACCGCATAGTAGGTCACCGCGTGGCTGGCGCCCTCATCGCCATGCTGCGCGATGCGCATGATGGTGTCGTCCTCGCTCTCCTCCTTCGCAAGGAAGGTGGAGATGCGGCCCTGCTTCGGCTTCGGCAGGCCCGGCACCAGCGCCCAGTATGTTTTTCGTGCGGAGCGCGAGCGGAACGCGCCGGTGAGATGCGAGGCAGCGAAGCGCGTCTTGGCGATCAAGAGGCAGCCCGACGTCTCACGGTCGATACGATGCACGAGGCGCGGCTTCTGGCCCTTGGAATCGCGCATCACCTCCAGCATCTGGTCGATGTGCCGCGTCATGCCCGAGCCGCCCTGCACGGCAAGACCGGCGGGCTTGTTCAGGACGAGAACGTCGTCGTCCTCGTAGATGGTCATGTCCTTCAGCGCCTTGAGCGTCTTCTGCGCGGCATCCGAGAGCTCACCGACAACCTTCGGTGCATCGAGCTTCAGCGGCGGAATACGGACGCTCTGTCCTTCCTCCAGGCGATCCTTGCTGTCGACGCGCTTGCCATCGACGCGCAGCTCGCCTTTGCGGACAACACGCTGGATGTGGGAGAACGACAGGCCGGGAAAGTGCGCTTCGAGAAAGCGATCGACGCGCATGTTGTTCTCGTCGGCCGTCACGGTGACCGTCTGCACCTTGGTCGGCAGCAGCGCCTCGACCGGTTTTGCCGGTGCAGCCTTCTCCAGCTCTGGCTTGGCCGGGCGCCGCTCGGCGCGCTCACCGGCAAACCTTGGCGGCTTGCCACCAGGCTTGCCGCTCGGACGCGGTCCAGCCTTCTTCGCCGTCCGTGCCTTGAACGGACGTGAATCTTCGCGCTCGTCACGCGAACGGGGCTTTGGGTTCATTCTCTTGATGCGGCGGCTCATGGCTGTCTGCCTAGCCCAAAAGTGGCCTGCCGTCACGGCGAAATGGCCGTTTCTAGCGCGAACCGCCCCGCTCCTTGCGCAGCTTGGCCCAGTAATCCAGCCGCTTCCTGATCTCCCGCTCGAAACCCCTCTCCGGTGGGTCGTAGAAGGTCTGGCGGCCCAGAGCCTCCGGAAAGTAGTCCTGGCCGGAGAACGCGTCGGGGGCGTCGTGGTCGTATTCGTAGGCGGCGCCGTAGCCTTCCGACTTCATCAGCTTGGTCGGCGAATTCAGGATGTGCTTCGGCGGCAGCAGCGAGCCGGCCTGTTTTGCGACCTGCATCGCGGTGCCGAAGGCCGTGTAGACCGCATTCGATTTCGGCGCGGTGGCGAGATAGACCACAGCCTGCGCGATGGCGAGTTCGCCTTCGGGATGACCGAGGAAGTCGAAGGCATCCTTGGCGGCATTGGCGATGACGAGCGCCTGCGGATCGGCAAGGCCGATGTCTTCCACCGCCATGCGCACGACGCGGCGCGCCAGGAACAGCGGGTCCTCGCCGGCATCGAGCATGCGAGCGAGATAATACAGCGCCGCATCAGGATCGGAGCCACGCACCGACTTATGAAGCGCGGAGATCAGGTTGTAATGGCCGTCGGCCGATTTGTCGTAGATCGGCGCGCGGCGCTGCAGGATGTCCTGCAACTGCGCGGCATTGAAGATCTCGTCGGCTCGCGCCGAACGCCAGACCTCTTCGGCGAGCGTCAGCGAGGCGCGGCCATCGCCATCGGCCATGCGCACGAGTACCGCGCGCGCCTCTTCATCGAGCGGCAGCTTGCGGCCCTCGACCTCCTCGGCGTGCGCGAATAGCTTTTCGATCGCAGGTGCATCGAGCGAGCGAAACACCAGGACGCGCGCGCGAGAGAGCAACGCCGCGTTGAGCTCGAACGACGGGTTTTCCGTGGTGGCGCCGACCATGACGACGGTGCCGTCTTCCATGACGGGCAGAAACGAATCCTGCTGGGCGCGGTTGAATCTGTGCACCTCGTCGACGAACAGCAGCGTGCCCTTGCCCATCTCGCGGCGGGCGCGCGCGGCATCGAACGCCTTCTTCAGATCGGCGACGCCGGAGAACACCGCCGAGATCTGCTCGAAATGCAGGTCCGTCGCATCGGCGAGCAGCCGCGCCACCGTGGTCTTGCCGGTGCCGGGCGGGCCCCAGAACACCAGCGATCCCAGCGTGCGCGTCTCCAGCATGCGCGTGAGCGCACCGTCGGGGCCGAGGATGTGATCCTGACCGACGACCTCCGCCAGCGCACGCGGCCGCAGCCTGTCCGGCAGCGGATGCGGGGCTTCGTGATCGAGCCCCGCCGCGGCGAAGAGAGTTGGCGTCTCCTGTGGTCGCTTCGGACTCATCCGCCCAGCGTGACGTTGATCTGCTGGCCGCCGCGCACCAGCGTGATACGCCAAATCCGCTGGCTGACGCCCGCAGCCTTCTCGAGGTCGCCGGTCTTGCCGATCTTCTGGTTGTTGACGGCCAGGATGATGTCCCCCTTCTGGAAGCCGACTTGGGCGGCCGGCGAGTCGTCGCCCAGTTCGGTGATGACGACGCCTTCGGTATCGGCATCGAGATGCAGTTCGTCGGCCACGGCGGGCGTGATGGTCGAGACCTTCGCGCCCTGGAACGGCGAGCGCGCGGTGACGACAAGCTCGTTGCGGCCGGTATCGGGCGCGGTCTCGAGCGCGATCGCGAGCTTCAACGGCTTGCCGCCGCGCTGCACGTCGATTTGCGCGCTGCCGCCGATCGGACGGGTGGCGAAGCGGTAGTCGAACGCATTGGGATCGTCGACGGTCTGGCCGTCGATTCCGGTGATGAGGTCTGAGGACTTCAGGCCGGCCTTCGCCGCGGGACCGTTGGGAACGACGCTCGCGACCAGCGCGCCGGTGGGCGAGCGCAGGCCGAGGCTCTCGGCGATCTCGGGCGTCACCGCCTGCAGCTTGGCACCGAGCCAGGGACGCTTCACCGCCTTGCCACCGCTCTTGGCGGAGGCAACCACGACGCGCACCATGTTGGCAGGGATCGCAAAGCCGATGCCCTGCGAGCCGCCGGAGCGCGAATAGATCGCGGTGTTGATCCCGGCGAGCCGGCCGTTCATGTCGACCAGCGCGCCGCCGGAATTGCCGGGATTGATCGCGGCATCGGTCTGGATGAAGAATTGATAGTCGGTGATGCCGACCTGCGTGCGCGCCAGCGCCGAGATGATGCCGTGGGTCACGGTCTGGCCGACGCCGAAGGGATTGCCGATCGCCATCACGACGTCGCCCACCATCAACTCGTCCGAATTGGTGAATTCGAGCGCAGGAAACTTTTCCCTGGCGTCCTTCAGGCGCAGCACCGCGAGATCGCTGCGGGAGTCTTTCAACACGATCTCGGCTTCGAACTCGCGCTTGTCCGACAGCGATACCTTCACCTGGTCGGCGCCTTCGATGACATGGACGTTGGTGACGACGAGCCCGGAGGCATCGACGATCACGCCCGAACCCAGCGACCGCTGCACCTGCTCCTGCTGCTGGCCGCCGCCGAAGAAGCGGCGGAAGATCGGGTCGTCCAGCAGTGGGTTGCGGTTCTGCACCACCTTGGCGGCATAGACGTTGACGACCGCCGGTTGCACCCGCTGTACGATCGGCGCGTAGGAGAGCCGCAGTTCGGCCGGCGACGACGGGACGCGGCGGTCCTGTGCGGCAACAGAATTGAAGTGGGCCGAAAAGCCTATGCACAATACCGTGACGACGGCGGTCCAGTTCGCTCGAAACATTCCTACCTCTTGGAAAAGACGCAGGAATATAGGCGCGTTCGCCGCCCAATAGAAGGGCGCCGGCGGCAATATTCAGCCTCTTTCCGGTGTGTCCCGCATGCCAGCCCGGCGTGCGAAATGGCAATTTGCCGGGGGCGCTGCATTGGCATGATGCGCATCATCCTGCACTCTCATGCCGGGCGGATTCGGTTGCGGCGAATTTGCATCAGTGGGAACCGCGCAACCGGGCGCGCGCTGTCGCGGGGCAGTCATCGATCATTCTTAGGCTCTCCCGTTGCGACCTGGGGAAGTTGGTCTTGGGATAGTTGGTCTTGGGGAAGTTGGTCAAAGGATGGAGTCATGACATGAGCAGAACGAGAATTGCGGCGACGGCGATTGGTCTCGCCGGCATGCTGGCGGCCGCACCGGCCCACGCGGAATCGGCAAGCAACAGCGAACAGGAGATCGCGCTCCTGAAGCAGCAGCTGAAAATGCTGGAACAGAAGCTCGACAAGCTTCAGAACCAGACCGCAGCGAACACCGCGGCCACGGCGAAGGCCAGGCAGGAAGCGAAGGCCGAAGCCAAGGCTGAAGCGCGCTCTGAGGCGAAGGCAGCGATCGCCAATGCCAACGCGGCAATTCCGGTCAAGGGCCCGGTGGCCCCGTCCGGCATCGTGGTGACGATGCCGAACAACCGGCCGACCATCTGCACCGCGGACGAACAGAACTGCGTCGCCATCACGAGCCGGGTGCACTGGGATGTCGGCGGCTACAGTTACCGTCCCGACACCGCAGCAACGGTGCCGCAAAAGCTCGACAGCGGCGAGAACGTTCGCCGCGCGCGCATCGGCATCGTCGGCAAGTTCTTCGGCGACTGGAACTACTCGCTGATCTACGACTTCGGCGGTTCGTCCGATGGCTTCGGCGGCACCGGTGCAGCCGGCGCGACCGCCGTCGGCTTCCTTCCGGGCGGCGGCACCTCAGGCATCGAGAACGCCTATCTCAGCTACACCGGCCTCAAGCCGTTCGGCGGCAAGATGGCGATCGAAGCGGGTGTCATGGACATCGCCTGGACGATGGATGAATCCACCAGCTCCAACGACATCATGTTCATGGAGCGCGCCTCGTCGGGCCTCATCGCGCAGAACATCGCAGCCGGCGACTTCCGCTCGGCGGTCGGTACCCGCTGGTGGAATGACCAGCTCTGGATGGGTGCCTATGTCACCGGACCGACCACCGGCGCGATCCACTCCGCGTCCAGCGTCTCTCCGCCCGGCAGCAGCGAGCAATATGGCGCCGTCGTCCGTGTCGCCGGCAACCCGATCAGTGGCAACGGCTACTCGGTGCATATCGGCGCCGACGCCGAGTGGCTGATCCAGCCGCCGCGCAATCTGGTGACGCAGGCGCAGACGCTCACGCTCAGTGACCGGCCGGAGCTGCGGATCGATCCGACGACGCTGATCTCGACCGGTGCAATCGCCAACGTCTCGGGCGCGCAGGTGTACGGCGTCGAAGCGGCCGCGACCTATGGCCCGTTCATCGCGCAGGGCGAATATTACTGGTTCAACGTCGACCGCACGGCGAATACCGGTCTGCCGCCGGTCGGCGCGACAAGCCTGAAGTTCGACGGCGGCTACGCGCAAGTCGGTTACGTCCTGACCGGCGAGAGCCGGGCCTACAATGCCGCGAACGCCGCCTATGGCGGGATCAAGCCGGCCAATCCATTCTCACTCGCCGGCGGCGGCTGGGGCGCGTGGGAAATCGCCGGGCGCGTGAGCCAGATGAACCTGAACGACCAGCTCGCGACCGCCGCCGGCATCGCGGGTGGACGCCAGACCATCTACACCGCCGCACTGAACTGGTACGTCAACAACAACGTCCGCTTCATGCTCGACTACCTGCATGGCGAGATCTCCAAGCAGGCGAGCGCGACGTCAGCCGTGAACACGGGCTCCTCGTTCAACGCGGTCGCCATGCGCACGCAGGTCGCGTTCTAAGCTTGGCTCTTCCGGGAGCGGCACGCCGCTCCCGGAGATTTTCCCAATGGTAACCAATCGGGAACGTACTTGCCAAACCGGAGCCAGCGCGACAGTTAGAGCGGCAGGCGAACACGCCATCTGATGGAGACAAGCCATGAAGGCCGTCGGCTACAAGAAGTCGCTTCCGATCGAGGATCAGGACGCACTGATCGATTTCGAAACCGCCAAGCCCGAGCCGAAGGGACGCGACATCCGCGTCGCGGTGAAGGCGATCTCGGCCAACCCGGTCGACTACAAGGTACGCAAGCGCGCCGCGCCCCCCGAGGGCGAGACCAAGATTTTGGGCTATGACGCCGCCGGCGTGGTCGATGCCGTCGGGCCCGAGGTCACGCTGTTCAAGCCGGGCGACGAGGTATTTTACGCGGGCTCAATCCTGCGCCAGGGCACCAATTCCGAATTCCACCTGGTCGACGAGCGCATTGTCGGCAACAAGCCGAAATCGCTCTCCTTTGCGCAGGCCGCAGCCCTTCCCCTCACCTCGATCACGGCCTGGGAATTGCTGTTCGATCGGCTCAGTGCCGTGCCCGGCAAGAGCGTTGATCCGCGCACGCTGCTGATCACCGGCGGCGCCGGCGGTGTGGGCTCGATCCTGATCCAGCTCGCGCGCCGCCTCACTGGCCTCACTGTCGTTGCAACCGCGACGCGCCCCGAATCGCAAAAATGGTGCCTCGATCTCGGCGCGCATGCGGTGATCGACCACGGCAAGCCGATGAAGGAGCAGATCGAAAAGCTCAAGCTGCCGCCGGTCGCGCTGGTGGCGAGCCTCACCTTCACCGATCAGCACTACAAGAGCATTGCCGAGTTCATGGCACCGCAGGGCAAGTTCGGCCTGATCGACGATCCCCCTGAGTTCGCCATGAGCACGTTCAAGGGCAAGGCGATCTCGGTGCACTGGGAATCGATGTTCACGCGCTCCTCATTCCAGACGCCTGATATGATCGCGCAGCATCATCTGCTGGGCGACGTCGCCGACCTCATCGACAAGGGCGTGCTGCGTACCACGCTCGACCAGACTTTTGGCACGATCAACGCGGCCAACCTCAAGCGCGCGCATGCACTGCTCGAGAGCGGCAAGTCGCGCGGCAAGATCGTGCTGGAGGGCTGGTAGGCAACGATCTCGTAGGGTGGGCAAAGGCGCGCTTGCGCCGTGCCCACCTTCTCGTAATGACGGCGAGAGATGGTGGGCACGCCGCGCTTTGCCCACCCTACGATTCCACGACTATTTCACTATCCCGGACAGAGCCGACAACAGCCTGTCGATCTGCTCATCCGAGCCCACGGTGATCCGCAAATAGTCCGAGATGCGCGGCGCCGTAAAGTGGCGGACGATCACCGCCTGCTCGCGCAGCGCCGCCGCAAGCGCGGCCCCCCGATGCGCTGGATGGCGCGCGAACACGAAGTTCGCCAGAGACGGCAGCACCTCGAAGCCAGCGCCCTTCAGTCCGCGGGTCAGCCGCTCCCTGCCCGCGATCACGCGAACGCGGCTCTGCTGGAAATAGGCTTCGTCCTCGATGGAGGCGATCGCACCGGCCTGGGCAGGCCGGCCGAGCGGATATGAATTGAAGCTGTCCTTCACCCGCGTCAGCGCATCGACAAGATCGGCATCACCGATCGCATATCCGATCCGCAGTCCGGCCAGCGCGCGCGACTTGGACATGGTCTGCACGACCAGCAGATTTCGGTGCGAAGCAACCAGCGGAATCGCGGTCTCGGCACCAAAATCGACATAGGCCTCGTCGATAACAACCGGCGCATCCGGATGCTCGTCCAGCAATGCCTCGATCTCGGCGCGCGACAGCGCGATCCCCGTCGGCGCGTTCGGATTGGGAATGATGATCGCGCCAGCCGGCCGACGATAATCGGCAACGCGAATGTGCATGGCCTGATCGAGCGGCACGGTCTCGTAGGCGATGCCGAACAGGCGGCAATAGACCGGATAGAAGCTGTACGTGATATCGGGAAACAGCAGCGGCGCATCATGCTTGAGCAAGGCGACGAAGGCGTGCGCGAGCACCTCGTCGGAGCCATTGCCGACGAACACCTGCTCGGGTTTCACACCGTGATAGGCGGCCAGGCTCGCCCGCAATGCCGTCGCCTGCGGATCCGGATAAAGACGCAGCGTATCGGCGGCCGCCTCGCGGATCGCCTCCAGCGCACGTGGCGACGGGCCGAGCGGGTTCTCGTTGGTGTTCAGCTTGACCAGATCCGCCATGCGAGGCTGTTCGCCCGGCACGTAGGGTTTCAGATCATGCGTCAAGCTGCTCCAGAAGCGGCTCATCTTTCCTCCCCCTCACGCGGACGCGTCGCCCGTTCGACGAAGCCTTTTGCAAGCGCGTGATAGATACCCTCCTCGCAGACCATCCGCGAGATGAAATGCGCGATCAGCGCGGCCGTCATCAACGGCACGACCATGCCGTGATTGTCGGTCATCTCGGTCACGATCACGAAAGCGGTGATCGGCGCCTGCACGACGCCGGCGAAATACGAGACCATGCCGAGCAGCATGATGGCGCCGAGCGGCGCGTCATGGAAGAACGAGGCGATGTTGCTGCCGATGCCAGCACCAACGGCAAGCGATGGCGAGAAGATGCCGCCCGGTATGCCGCTGATCGCGGCAAAGGTGGTGGCCAGCAGCTTGAGCACGCCGAAGTCAGGCGGCAGCGATGAGCCACGCTCCAGCGCCGTCTTCACCTGCTCATAGCCCGTGCCATAGATCGTATCGCCCGATACCAGGCCACAGATCGCGACAGCGAGACCGCAGGCACATGCGAACCAGAGCGGATGGCCCTTGATTGCGCGTCCGAGCGGGTTCTTGAAACCGCGCGCCATCGCGATGACGACGCGGCTGAACAAGCCGCCGGCGAAGCCGCCGACCACGCCACAGAGCGGCACGGCCAGCCAGTCAGTGCCACGCGAAAGCGACATCGCGCTGCTGCCGAAATAGGCGTAGTTGCCGGCCAGTGCGAGCGACGTCAGGCCGGCCGCAATGACGGCGGCAATGATGAGGCTCGATGTGCGGGTCTCGAACGCGCGGCTCATCTCCTCGATGCCGAAGACGATGCCCGCAAGCGGCGTGTTGAAGGCCGCGGCGACGCCGGCGGCCGCACCCGCGAGGATCAATCCAGGCTGGCGGCGCGGCGAGACACGACCGAGCGCGAACATGATGGAGGCGCCGACCTGAACGGTCGGCCCTTCCCGCCCCACGGAGCCGCCGCACAGCAACCCGAACAGCGTGAGGATCATCTTGCCGATCGCGATCCGGATCGAGACCAGGCTCTCGCGCGCCGCCTGGTCGGTCAGATGTCGCGCGGCAATCGCCTGCGGAATGCCGCTTCCTTGCGCGTTTGGAAACAGGCGAATCGTCAGATAGGCCGACAGCATGAAGCCAAGCGGCGTCACCGCCAGCACGGCATAGCGCGACCCGGCCAGGAGGAGCGCAAAGACGTGCTGCGCCAGATCAGCGAGCTGCGCCAGCGCCACCGCCGCAGCGCCGACGCCGATCCCGCCAAGCACAAAGATCGCCCGCCGCTGCCATCGCGCGGATGTCAGTCTGAACAGACGCTTGTGGCGGGTCGAGAGGGGCCAGAGCATGGAGCCCCGTTTTAGCCAGTCCCGCGACGAATGAAAGGGGGCGCAGGAGCGGAGCAGCTAGGCCCGGAACCTCGCTCCCGACGCCCGGTCGCAGCTTATGCGATGGTGTTGACGATACCGCCTTCGGCCCGCAGCGCCGCACCATTGGTCGCGGACGCCTCCTTCGAGGCGACGTAGACCACCATGTTGGCGATCTCGTCGACGCTGGCAAAGCGCTGGATCAGCGAGCTCGGGCGATGCTGCTTGACGAAATTGGCGGCGGCTTCATCCACCGACTGTCCGTTCTGTTTCGCGAGATCCTTCACGAAGGTCTCGACACCCTCCGACATGGTCGGGCCAGGCAGCACTGAATTCACGGTGACGGCGGTGCCCTGGGTAAGCTGCGCGAGGCCGCGCGCGATTGCCAGCTGCGCCGTCTTGCTCATGCCGTAGTGGATCATCTCGGCGGGAATGTTGAGCCCGGATTCAGAGGAGATGAAGACGATGCGGCCCCAGTTGCGCTTGAGCATGCCCTTCATGTAGGCACGCGACAGCCGCACGCCGCTCATCACATTGACCTCGAAGAAGCGGCTCCAGTCCTCGTCCGGAATCTCGAAAAAGCCCTTGGGCTCGAAGATGCCGGCATTGTTGATGAGGATGTCGACCTCAGGCAGCGCTGCAACGAGCGCATTGCAGCCCGCGGCCGTGGAGACGTCGGCGGCGATGCCGCGGACCTTGGCACCGGTTGCTTCCAGCTTGCGCACGGCGGCATCGACTTTGTCCTGGCCGCGCCCGTTGATGACGACGCTGGCGCCGGAGGCAGCAAGGCCTTTTGCGATGGCGTGGCCGATGCCGGCAGTCGAGCCGGTCACGAGGGCGGTCTTTCCGGAAAGGTCGATCTTCATCAGTCAATCTCCATTGCTATTGACGGAGATATCGTGCGCTGCACAAGCAGCTTCAATCGTGCATCACCGACGCGTGACGAGCTAGCTGCGCGGCGGTAGCGTCCGGACAAACGCGACGATGGCATCGAGATCCTGGGCCGTCATGGTGGCGTAGCCAGCATAGGCCATCGGCGGCTTGAGCTTGCGACCATCACGTGCGACGCCTTGCGTAATCGCACGTTTGATTTCGTCGTCGCTCCACTGCCCGAGGCCCGCCGCGGGATCCGACGTGATGTTGGGCGAGACGGATTCACCCCACGGCCCCTTGAACGTGCGGCCACCCTTGCCGCTGGCGCCGGCGAAATCGTGCACCACGGACGGGCCTTCCGGCGTGTGACATTCCAGGCAATGGGCGATGGTCAGGAGATAGCGGCCGCGGGCGAGCTTGTCGGCGAGCTCCGTCTCGGTTGCCTGCGTGCCGGCATAGGTCGGCATCTCCACCTTCAGTGTGATCCTGTATTCCGGCGCCGGCGTCTCGTGGTGCACCGACGGCACGGAGCGCAAGTAAGCCGTGAGCGCATCGAGATCGCGCGCTGTGAGCACCGTGTAGAAGATGGTCGGCATGATCGGCGCAACGGCGGATCCGTTCGGCCTGATGCCGCTGACGAGGAAATGCTTCAGCTCCGCTTCGCTCCAGGCGCCGATGCCGGCGTCCTTGTCCGGCGTGATATTGGATGCGGTGACCTTGAAGGCGGGCTCGTCGAATGTCTGCCCGCCCGAGAGCATGCGCGTCATCTCCAGGCCCTGCGGCCCGCGCGGCGTGTGGCAGTTGTTGCAGACCATCACGCTGTTCACGAGATAGGCGCCGCGCTCGACAAGCGTCTCGGCGGAAACCGGCGACAGCAGCAACGCCAGCGCGATCCCAAAGGCCAACCTCATCGAAGCCCCCAATCAAAGTGCTTTTGTTGAAATCATCGTGCGCAGCATGAGAAATGGCTGCCGGATACAAAAAAGCGGCACCCAGGGGCGCCGCTTTTGAAACACTATGCGATTTGGCTTACGCCGCCTCGGCGTCCTTGGCCTGCACCGGACCGGAGTCCTGGCCCTTGGCATCGACGTCGCGGTCGACGAACTCGATCACGGCCATCGCGGCGTTGTCGCCGTAGCGGAAGCCGGCCTTGATGATACGGGTGTAGCCGCCCTGACGATCCTTGTAGCGGGGCGCCAGCACGTCGAACAGCTTCTTGACCTGATCCTTGTCGCGCATCTCGGAGATGGCCTGGCGACGCAGGGACAGGCCGCCCTTCTTGCCGAGGGTGACGAGCTTCTCGACAATCGGACGAAGCTCCTTGGCCTTGGGCAGCGTGGTGACAATCTGCTCGTGCTTGATCAGCGCGGCCGCCATGTTGGCGAACATCGCGCGGCGATGCTCGGCCGTGCGGTTGAGCTTCCGATGAACCTTGCCGTGACGCATGTGTTTAGTCCTTACTTAAAACTGCCGCGACGGTTCGTCGGACATGTTGCTCAGGTGGGCTGCCTGCGTTCGCCCGCGAAAGCACGACGCGCTTTCGCTTCTTAGTTCGAGCATGATCTAGTCGGAAAACCGCTTCGCACTTCTCCGGATCATGCTTGAAAAATCGTGGCCGGATGATTCCGGCCACGACGGTAGAAATGCTCAGTAGTGATCTTCGAAGCGCTTGGCGAGCTCGTCGATGTTCTCCGGCGGCCAGCCCGGCACTTCCATGCCGAGGTGCAGACCCATCTGGGCCAGCACTTCCTTGATCTCGTTCAGCGACTTGCGGCCGAAGTTCGGGGTGCGGAGCATTTCCGCTTCGCTCTTCTGCACGAGGTCGCCGATGTAGACGATGTTGTCGTTCTTCAAGCAGTTGGCCGAACGCACCGACAGTTCGAGCTCGTCCACCTTCTTGAGGAAGGCYGGGTTGAAGGCGAGGTCCGGGATGATCTCCTGGGCGACTTCCTTGCGCGGCTCCTCGAAGTTGACGAACACGTTGAGCTGATCCTGCAGGATGCGGGCGGCGTAAGCCACCGAGTCATCCGGCGAGATCGCGCCGTTGGTCTCGATCGTCATGGTCAGCTTGTCGTAGTCGAGAATCTGGCCCTCGCGGGTGTTCTCGACCTTGTAGGAGACCTTGCGGACCGGCGAGTACAGGCTGTCGACCGGGATCAGGCCGATCGGCGCGTCCTCGGGACGGTTGCGCTCTGCGGGCACGTAGCCCTTGCCGGTGGAGACCGTGAACTCCATGCGGATCTCGGCGCCCTCGTCGAGCGTGCAGATCTGGAGGTCCGGGTTGAGCACGGTGACGTCGCCGACGGTCTGGATATCGCCGGCGGTGACGGTGCCCGGGCCCTGCTTCTTCACGACCATGCGCTTGGGGCCTTCGCCCTGCATCTTGATCGCGATGTCCTTGATGTTCAGCACGATGTCGGTGACGTCCTCACGGACGCCAGCGATCGAGGAGAACTCGTGCAGCACGCCGTCGATGTGCACCGACTGCACCGCCGCGCCCTGGAGCGAGGAGAGCAGGATGCGGCGCAGCGCGTTGCCGAGCGTCTGGCCGAAACCGCGCTCGAGCGGCTCGGCAACGATGGTCGCAAAACGCGAGGGGTCGCTGCCGGGCTGAACCTGGAGCTTGTTCGGCCGAATCAGTTCTTGCCAATTTTTCTGGATCGTCACTGTTTCACCCATACAGGCCAGTCGATTTGAAAATTCAAACACTGGCGTTGGAGAAAGGCCGCAGACCAAACCCGCGGCTTCTTAAAAAAAAGCATCGCGGGCGACAGAGCGCCCGCAACTTCGTATTAGACGCGCCGACGCTTGCGCGGACGGCAACCGTTGTGCGGGATCGTGGTCACGTCGCGGATCGAGGTGACGGTGAAGCCGGCGGCCTGCAGCGCGCGCAGCGCCGACTCACGGCCCGAACCGGGACCGGCCACTTCGACTTCCAGCGTGCGCATGCCGTGTTCCTGCGCCTTCTTCGACACGTCTTCGGCGGCGACCTGAGCAGCATACGGGGTCGACTTGCGCGAGCCCTTGAAGCCCATCGTACCGGCGGAAGACCAGGCAATGGTGTTGCCCTGCGCGTCGGTGATGGTGATGGTCGTGTTGTTGAAGGACGAGATGTGTATAAGAGACAGCGGAAGACCAGGCAATGGTGTTGCCCTGCGCGTCGGTGATGGTGATGGTCGTGTTGTTGAAGGACGAGTTCACGTGCGCGACGCCGGAGGCGATGTTCTTGCGCTCACGACGACGAACGCGGGTGGCTTCCTTGCCCATAGAGTACCTTTCCTAGAGATCTCAAACGCCGCCGTAATGCCAGCGGCTACACCTGATGGAACGAAAGGCGCGTGGCGAAAGGGCTTCCCCTATCGCCACACGCCGCGATTGGATTCGAAAACTTACTTCTTCTTGCCGGCGATGGCCTTGGCCGGGCCCTTGCGCGTACGCGCGTTGGTGTGGGTCCGCTGACCACGCACCGGCAGACCGCGACGATGACGCAGGCCGCGATAGCAGCCGAGGTCCATCAGACGCTTGATGTTGATACCGACTTCACGACGCAGATCACCCTCGACGAGATAGTCGCGGTCGATCACTTCGCGGATCTGGAGCACTTCGGCGTCGCTCAGCTGATTGACGCGACGATCCTCGGGGATCTTCACCTTTTCGAGGATCTCACCAGCAATCTTCTGGCCGATGCCATGGATGTACTGGAGCGCGATCAGCACGCGCTTGTTGGTCGGAATGTTCACGCCGGCAATACGGGCCACGGCCTTCTCTCCTGTTGCCGATCCCTCGTCAGGAATCGGGCTTTAAGTGCTTATGTTTCTCGGGCAGGTGTTCACAAACGCGAACACGACGCCCACCCCTGGTCTTCCTGGGGCCCGGCATCGTTTGAAACTATCCGACTTGGATGCGGGGCTTATTAAGGGATTCAGGGGGCTTTCGTCAACCGCCGCTAGCGCTTGGCTCGCTTTTTCGTGACCTTTTTTGGACCCTTCCTCAAAGCTTTTTTGACGGCCTTTTTGGCGGTCTTTTTGACCGCTTTCTTGGCAGTTTTTTTGGCTGTCTTCTTGGCCGCCTTCTTGGCGCCCTTTACGGTCTTTTTGGCCGATTTGGCAGGCTTTTTAGCCGTTTTCGCCGGCTTTTTGGCTGCCTTGGCCTTCTTAGCCCCCTTCTTGGCGGGCACCGCGTTGGCCGCGCTGCGGGCATGGGTCTTCGGTTCCACCGCACCCAGCGCCAGCAGCTGGCGGTGGATGGCGCGGGTGACCTCGTCGATAGCCATCATGCCGTCGATGGTCGAGAGCTTCCGACGCTCGGAATAGTAGTGAATCAGCGGCTCGGTCTGGCTGCGGTAGCTGGCCAACCGCTTGGTCAGGACCTCCGGGGTGTCGTCAAGGCGGACCTCTTCCCCGCGCTCCCGCATCTGGGCGACGCGGGTCTCGACGCGACTCAGCAGCGCGCTCTCGTTGACGCGGAGCTCAATCACGGCATCGAGCTTGAGGTGCTTGTGCCGCAACAGCTCATCCAGCGCCTCGGCCTGCGGCACGGTGCGCGGGAAACCGTCGAGGATGAAACCGTTCTTGGCGTCGGGCTGGTCAATGCGGTCGGAGATGATCCCCACCACGACCTCGTCGGGCACGAGCCCGCCGCTGGCCATGATCTCCTTGGCCTTCAGCCCGACCGGCGTTCCGGCCGCAACCGCTGCACGCAACATCTCGCCGGTCGAGAGCTGGACGATGCCATAGCGCTCCACCAGCAGCTGCGCCTGGGTCCCCTTGCCCGATCCTGGTGGTCCCAGAAGTATAATTCTCATCGGCGTACGCCCCCCGGATTGGTGAGCGATACGTCGCGCACCGGTGTTTGAAAGTTCAGTAACAGTGCAAATCATAATCAGCGCCGCACCGCTACCCATATCATAGGGGAGCAAATGCCCGGACGCCAAGACGGCTTTGAAATCAGTGATTGCGCTGCGTCGAGAGCAGCTCGGGCGGTGCGACCGAACGGTTGTTGATCGCCTTCCGCGGGCGCCGCGCGTCGCTAGCGCGGCGAATCGGCGGCGCGACCGCGCCGCCTTTGAGAGGACGCCGTGTCTTAGCGGCGGCGGCCGCGCAGCTTCGACTTGCGGATCAGGCCTTCATACTGGTGGGCCAGCAGATAGCCCTGCACCTGCGCCACCGTGTCCATGGTGACACTGACGACGATCAGCAGCGAGGTGCCGCCGAAGTAGAACGGCACCGAGGCGTAGGAGATCAGGATTTCCGGGATCAAGCAGACGATCGCCAGATAAATCGCACCGAGCACGGTGACGCGCGACAGTACGTAGTCGATATATTCCGCGGTGCGCTCGCCCGGGCGGATGCCGGGGATAAAGCCGCCGTGCTTCTTCAGATTGTCCGCGGTCTCGGTCGGGTTGAACACGATCGCGGTGTAGAAGAAGGCGAAGAACACGATCAGCGCCAGATAGAGCAGGAGGAACAGCGGCCGGCCGTGGCTGAGCTGTGCGACGATGGACGAGGCCCAGTCCGGGAGCTGTCCCGCATTGAAGTTCGCGACCGTGGTCGGCAGCAGCAGCAGCGAGGACGCGAAGATCGGCGGGATCACGCCCGAGGTGTTGAGCTTGAGCGGCAGATGCGAGGATTGCCCCTCGAACATCTTGTTGCCGACCTGGCGCTTCGGATACTGGATCAGCAGCCGGCGCTGGGCACGCTCCATGAACACGATGAAGGCGATCACGGCGACCGCCATCACGATCACGACCAGGATCAGGCCGGTCGACATCGCACCCTGACGGCCGAGCTCGAGCATGTTGGCGAGTGCTGCGGGCAGCTCGGCGACGATGCCGGAGAGAATGATCAGCGAGATGCCGTTGCCGATGCCGCGCGAGGTGATCTGCTCGCCCAGCCACATCAGGAACATGGTGCCGCCGGTCAGCGTGATCGCGGTGGAGAGACGGAAGAACATGCCGGGGTCGCTGACCACATTGCCGGCGCCTTCGAGGCCGACCGCAATGCCGTAGGACTGGAACGCGGCCAGGATCACCGTGAGGTAGCGGGTGTACTGGTTCAGCGTCTTGCGGCCCGCCTCGCCTTCCTTCTTCAGCGCCTCGAGCTGCGGCGAGACGGTGGTGAGGAGCTGGATGATGATCGAGGCCGAGATGTACGGCATGATGTTCAGCGCGAAGATCGCCATGCGGTGGATGCCACCGCCGGCGAACATGTTGAACATGCCGAGGATGCCGCCTGCCTGCGACTTGAACACCTGCTCCCAGATGTTGGGATCGATGCCCGGCAGCGGGATGTAGGTGCCGAGCCGATAAACGAGCAGCGCACCCAGGGTGAACCAGATGCGCTTCTTCAGTTCGTCGGCTTTGGCAAACGCGCCGAAATTGAGGTTGGCTGCCAGTTGTTCCGCTGCAGAGGCCATATTGGACTTTCTCCCGCCGCCTTTTGCGCCGTCATACCCGCGGCCGGGCTACTTTAGCGGACGCCGGACATTATCTGGCGCTTCGGCTTCGATAAGTCCATCGTCCCGCATGCGAAAAGGCCCGCGAGCCGCGGGCCAATGACGCAGTTGTTACGCCGCCTCGCCTTCTTCCTTCGCAGGGGCAAGGATCTTCACCGAACCACCGGCCTTCTCGACCGCTTCGATCGCGGACTTGGTGGCACCGTGGACTTCGATGTTCAGCTTGGCCTTGAGCTCGCCGCGGCCGAGCAGCCGCAGGCCGGCCTTGGCGCGACGCAGCACGCCGGCCTTCACCAGGGCCTCGACATTCACGACGGCGCCAGCCTCGAGCTTCTTGGCATCGACCGCATCCTGGAGCCGGTCGAGATTGATCTCGGCGAACTCGACGCGGAAGATGTTGTTGAAGCCGCGCTTGGGCAGACGGCGATGCAACGGCATCTGACCGCCTTCGAAACCCTTGATGCGCACGCCCGAACGCGCGGTCTGACCCTTGCCTCCGCGGCCGGACTGCTTGCCCTTGCCCGAACCGATGCCACGGCCGACGCGCATGCGCTTCTTGCGCGAGCCGGCGTTGTCGGCGATATCGCTGAGCTTCATCGCCCTGCTCCTTATTACTTCTCGCCGACGATGCGGACGAGATGGTGAACCTTTTCGATCATGCCGCGCACGGCCGGGGTGTCCGGCAGTTCGCTGACGCGGCCGATCTTGTTGAGCTTGAGCCCGATCAGCGTCGAGCGCTGCGAGTGATGGCGGCGGATCGCGCTGCCGGTCTGCTCGAGCTTGATCGTCTTTGCGGACTTAGCGGTGTCCTTGGCCATCGTGGTCTACTCCGAAAAGCGTTGGTTAGTCCGCAGCCGCCTCGGCATCGCCGCCGATGCGACGACCCTGGAGGGTGGAGACCTTAATATTGCGGCGCGCCGCGACCGAACGCGGTGAGTCCTGATGCTTCAGCGCATCGAAGGTCGCGCGAACCATGTTGTACGGGTTCGACGAGCCGAGCGACTTCGAAACCACGTCCTGCATGCCGACCGCCTCGAAGACGGCGCGCATCGGGCCGCCGGCGATGATGCCGGTACCGGCGGGAGCTGCACGCAGGTAGACACGGCCCGCGCCGTGACGGCCGGCGATGTCGTGATGCAGGGTGCGGCCCTCGCGCAGCGACACGCGGGTCAGGTTGCGCTTGGCGGACTCGGTGGCCTTGCGGATCGCCTCAGGCACTTCGCGCGCCTTGCCGTGACCGAAGCCGGCGCGGCCCTTCTGGTCACCGATCACGACCAGCGCTGCGAAACCGAAGCGCTTACCGCCCTTGACGACCTTGGCCACGCGATTGATGTGGACGAGCTTGTCGACGAACTCGCTGTCGCGCTCCTCGCGCTCCTTGCGTTCACGTCCGCCGCCGCGTTGATCGCGTCCACCACGTTGTTCGCGTTCTGCCATTTTTCCAATCCTTCAGAGGCTTGCGCCTCAATCCTCAAATTCTGTTAGAAGCTCAGCCCGCTCTCACGCGCAGCGTCGGCCAGTGCCTTGACGCGCCCGTGGTAGAGGTAGCTGCCGCGATCGAACACGACTTCCTTGACGCCCTTCTCGGCGGCGCGTTCGGCCAGCAGCTTGCCGACCGCCTTCGCTGCATCGATGTCGGCGCCGGTCTTGCCGCCGTCGCGCATCGACTTCTCGAGCGACGAGGCAGAGGCCAGCGTCTCGCCCTTCAGGTCGTCGATGACCTGGGCGTAGATGTGCTTGGACGAGCGGAACACCGACAGACGCGGGCGGCCAGCACCGGAGCGGCGCAGCTTCAGCCGCACACTCCGCTTGCGCCGGGCATTTGTAACCTTGGCTTTGGACATGACCGGCTCCGTTACTTCTTCTTGCCTTCCTTGCGGAAGATGAATTCGCCAACATACTTCACGCCCTTGCCCTTGTAGGGCTCCGGCGGGCGATAAGAGCGGATCTCCGCGGCGACCTGGCCGACGCGCTGGATATCGCTGCCCGTCACCGTGATCTCGGTCGGCTTCGGCACGGTGATCGTGATCCCTTCCGGGATCGCGTAGACCACGTCGTGGCTGTAGCCGAGCGCGAGCTGCAGGTTCTTGCCCTGCATCGCGGCGCGGTAACCGACGCCGGTGATTTCGAGCTTCTTCTCGAAGCCCTTGGTGACGCCTTCGACCAGATTCGCGACCTGGGCGCGAGCGGTACCGTACAGCGCCCGCGCGCGGTTGGTCTCGACCCGCGGGTTCACCTTGACCTGGCCGTTCTCGAGCTTCACCTCGACGTCGTCATGGACGACGAACTGAAGCTGGCCCTTCGGCCCCTTCATCTTGACGGTCTGCCCGTCAACGGTCGCGGTCACACCGGACGGCACCGCAACAGGCCTTTTGCCAACACGTGACATGGATCAAAAATCCTTCTCAGAACACCGTGAAGAGGACTTCACCGCCCACGTTCGCTTCACGCGCACTGTGGTCGGCCATGATCCCCTTCGGCGTCGACAACACCGAAATACCGAGTCCGTTATTGACCCGCGGCAGGTTCTTCACCGAGGCGTAAACGCGACGCCCGGGCTTGGAAACACGTTCGATCTCGCGGATGACGGGCTCGCCGTCGAAGTACTTCAGCTCGATCTCGATCTCGCTGCGGCCCGAGGAATGCTCGAGCGTGGCGTAACCGCGGATGTAGCCCTCGCTCTTGAGCACTTCGAGGACGTTCTCGCGCATCTTCGAGCCAGGCGTGGAGACCTTGCTCTTGGCGCGCATCTGCGCGTTGCGGATGCGGGTGATCAGATCGCTGATTGGATCGTGCGTAGACATTTAAACGACCCTCCTTACCAGCTCGACTTCACGAGGCCCGGGACCATGCCCTTGGAGCCAAGGTCGCGCAGCGCGATACGGGACAGCTTGTTCTTGCGATAGTTCGAGCGCGGGCGGCCCGACAGCTCGCAGCGCAGACGGATGCGGGTGGCCGACGAATTGCGCGGCATTTCCGCCAGCTTCAGGGTGGCGGCGAACCGCTCCTCCATCGGCAGCGTCTTGTCGGCGATGATCGCCTTCAACCGCTCGCGCTTCGGGGCGGCGTTCTTCACCATCCGCTTGCGCCGGTTGTTCTTCTCGACTGAACTCTTCTTTGCCATGCTTGGCTCCTGGGTATCCGCGTTTGAGAGGCTTTAGGTTCAGCGTCTCACTGCCGGAACGGGAAATTGAAAGCGGTCAACAAGGCCCTCGCCTCTTCGTCGGTCTTGGCCGTGGTGCAGACGGTGATGTCCATACCGCGGGCTTCCGTGACCTTGTCGAAGTCGATCTCGGGGAAAATGATGTGCTCCTTGATGCCGAGCGAGTAGTTGCCGCGGCCGTCAAAGCTCTTCGGGTTCAGGCCGCGGAAGTCGCGGACGCGCGGCAGCGCGACCGTCACCAGGCGATCGATGAACTCGTACATGCGGGCCTTGCGCAGCGTGACCTTGCAGCCGATCGGCTGGTTCTCACGCAGCTTGAAGGTCGCGATGGCGATGCGCGAATAGGTCACGATCGCCTTCTGGCCGGCGATCTGGGTCAGCTCGGCAGCGGCGGTCTCGGCCTTCTTGCGGTCGTTGACGCTGTCGCCAACGCCCATGTTCAGCACGACCTTGTCCAGGCGCGGAACCTGCATCACGTTCTCATAACCGAACTTCTCGGTCATGGCCGTGCGGATCTTCGCGTCGTATTCCGCGCGCAGGCGCGGGGTGTAAGCGGCCTCAGCCATCGATCTCAGCTCCCGAGCTCTTGGCGATGCGGACCTTCTTGCCGTCTTCAAGGACCTTGAAGCCGACGCGGGACGGCTTGCCGTCCTTCGGATCCTCGATCGCTTGTCTCTTATACACATCTAGATGTGTATAAGAGACAGCCTTCGAGATGATGCCGCCCTCCTGGGCCTGCGTCTGCTTCTGGTGACGCTTGACCATGTTGATGCCGCGCACGAGCGCCGTACCGGCGTCGGGGCGAACCTCAAACACTTCGCCGGTGCGACCCTTGTCGCGGCCGGTCAGCACGACGACCTTGTCGCCCTTGCGGATCTTCGCAGCCATCACAGCACCTCCGGCGCGAGCGAAATGATCTTCATGTGGTTCTTGGCGCGCAGCTCGCGCGGCACGGGCCCGAAGATACGGGTGCCGACCGGCTCGGACTGATTGTTGATCAGAACGGCGGCGTTGCGGTCGAAGCGGATGACCGAACCGTCAGCGCGGCGGATGTCCTTGCGGACACGCACCACGACGGCCTTCATCACGTCGCCCTTCTTCACCTTGCCACGCGGAATGGCTTCCTTGATCGAGACGACGATGATGTCGCCGATCGTGGCGTAGCGGCGCTTGGAGCCTCCGAGCACCTTGATACACATGACACGGCGTGCGCCAGAATTATCGGCCACGTCGAGGTTGGTCTGCATCTGAATCATTGATGCACCTCGTCCTCTTTCTCTTTGCGCCAGCCTAGCCGGCGCTCAACATTTCCCTGAAGTCAGTCGGCCAAATGAATGGCCAAGGCCAACAGATCAGGCGCTTTTCTTGTGTTCGCCCCGGATCACGATCCAGCACTTCAACTTCGAAATCGGCTTGGTCTCTTCGATCCAGACCATGTCGCCCGGCTTGAACTCGTTGTTCTCGTCGTGCGCGTGGTAGTTCTTCGAACGGCGGATCGTCTTCTTGTAGATCGGATGCGTGAAGCGGCGATCGACGCGCACCACGACAGTCTTGGCAGTCTTGTCGCTGACGACCACGCCTTGCAAAGTACGTTTCGGCATATCCGTTAGCCCCTTACTTCTTCTTCGCGCGCGCTTGCGCGGCGACGGTCTTGATCCGGGCGATGTCGCGGCGAGCCTCGCGCAGGCGCGAGGTGTTCTCGAGCTGCCCGGTGGCACGCTGGAAGCGCAGGTTGAAGCGCTCCTTCTTCAGGTTCAGGACGGCGTCGTCCTGCTGGTCGGGGCTCATCGCGCGGATGTCTTCGATCTTCATCTGGGCCATGGCCATTACTCCGCAATGCGCTCGACGAAGCGCGTCTTGATCGGCAGCTTGGCGGCCGCCAGGGTCAGCGCTTCACGCGCCGTCTGGGTGTTGACGCCGTCGATCTCGAACAGCACCCGACCCGGCTTGACGCGGGCGACCCAGAATTCCGGCGAGCCCTTGCCCGAGCCCATGCGGACTTCGGCCGGCTTCTTCGACACCGGAACGTCGGGGAACACGCGGATCCAGACGCGGCCGGCGCGCTTCATGTGGCGGGTCAGCGCGCGGCGAGCGGCTTCGATCTGGCGCGCGGTGACGCGCTCAGGCTCGGTCGCCTTCAGGCCGAACTGGCCGAACGCCAACGTCGCGCCCGAAGTCGCAACGCCGTGAATGCGGCCCTTATGCGCCTTCCGGAACTTCGTTTTCTTAGGTTGCATCATGGCTTTAAGCCCTCAAATTCCTGTGCTGGATCAGGCTGAAGCGTTGTCGCGGCGCCCACGGCCGCCACGATCACCACTGCCGCCCGTCTCGCCCTCGGCCATTCTCTTGTCCTGGGCCATCGGATCGTGCTCGAGGATCTCACCCTTGAAGATCCAGACCTTGACGCCGCAGGTGCCGAAGGTCGTGAACGCGGTCGCAACGCCGTAGTCGATGTCGGCGCGCAGCGTGTGCAGCGGCACGCGACCTTCGCGGTACCACTCCATGCGCGCGATTTCCGCACCGCCCAGACGACCCGAGCAGTTGATGCGGATGCCTTCCGCGCCGAGACGCATCGCCGACTGAACGGCGCGCTTCATGGCGCGGCGGAACGCCACGCGGCGCTCGAGCTGCTGCGCGATCGACTCGGCCACCAGCGTCGCATCGAGCTCCGGCTTGCGGATTTCGACGATGTTGATGACGACGTCGGACGAGGTGATGTCCGCGACCTTCTTGCGAAGCTTGTCGATGTCGGCGCCCTTCTTGCCGATCACCACGCCCGGACGAGCCGAGTGGATGGTGACGCGGCACTTCTTGTGCGGACGCTCGATCACGATGCGGGCGACAGCCGCCTGCTTGAGCTCCTTGTGCAGGATCTCGCGGATCTTGACGTCCTCGTGCAACAGCTTGCCGTATTCCTGCTTGCCGGCGAACCAGCGGGAATCCCAGGTCCGGTTGATGCCGAGACGCAGACCGATCGGATTGATCTTTTGACCCATCGTTTTCTCCTGCGACCCTTAGGCCGCTGCTGCTTCGGCTTCGACCTGACGAACAATGATCGTCAGCTGCGAAAATGGTTTGTAGACACGGCCCGAGCGGCCACGGCCGCGGGCGGCAAAGCGCTTCATCACGAGGCCGTTGCCGACGAAGGCCTGCGCCACGACGAGATCATCGACGTCGAGGTCGTGGTTGTTCTCGGCGTTGGCAATCGCCGACTCCAGGCACTTCTTAACGTCCCTGGCGATTCGCTTCTGCGAAAACTGCAGATCGGCGAGCGCAGCCGCGACCTTCTTGCCGCGGATGAGCTGGGCGAGAAGGTTCAGCTTCTGCGGGGAGACGCGCAGATTGCGCGCCACCGCCTTGGCCTCGTTCTCGGCGAGGCTCCGTTCGCGCTTAGGTTTGCTCATCGTTTAATCCTCAAGCCTTCTTGGCTTTCTTGTCGCCGGAGTGGCCATGGAAGGTCCGGGTCGGCGAGAACTCGCCGAACTTGTGACCGACCATTTCCTCGTTGACGGCCACCGGCACGTGCTTCTGACCGTTGTAGACGCCGAAGGTCAGGCCGACGAACTGCGGCAGGATGGTCGAGCGACGGCTCCAGATCTTGATGACGTCGTGACGGCCGGACGCGCGCGCGGCATCTGCCTTCTTGAGCAGAGAACCCTCGACGAACGGGCCTTTCCAGACTGAACGAACCATGTCCGTCGTTCCTTACTTCTTCCGCTTGTGGCGGCTTAGGAGAATGAATTTGTTGGTCGACTTGTTGCTGCGGGTCTTCTTGCCCTTGGTCGGCTTGCCCCACGGGGTGACCGGGTGGCGACCGCCCGAGGTACGACCTTCACCACCGCCGTGCGGATGGTCGATCGGGTTCATCGAAACACCGCGGTTATGCGGCTTGCGGCCCAGCCAACGGTTGCGGCCGGCCTTGCCGATCGAGGTGTTCATGTGATCCGGGTTCGATACCGCGCCGATCGTACCGCGGCAACGGCCGTGCACCAGGCGCTGCTCACCCGAGTTGAGGCGGATGATGACGTAATCCTGGTCGCGGCCGACGAGCTGGGCATAGGTGCCAGCGGAACGGGCGAGCTGGCCGCCCTTCCCGATCTTGACCTCGATGTTGTGGATGATCGTGCCGACCGGCATGTTGCCGAGCGGCATGACGTTGCCCGGCTTCACGTCGACGTAGTTGCCGGCAACCACGGAGTCGCCGACCGCCAGGCGCTGCGGCGCCAGGATATAGGCCTGGGTGCCGTCTTCGTACTTGACCAGCGCGATGAACGCGGTGCGGTTCGGATCGTATTCCAGCCGCTCGACGGTCGCGGGCGCATCAACCTTGTCGCGCTTGAAGTCGACGATACGCAAGGTCTGCTTGTGACCGCCGCCGCGGAAGCGCACGGTGATGCGACCGGTGTTGTTGCGACCGCCCGAGGAGTGTTTACCTTCGGTGAGCGCCTTGACCGGCTTGCCCTTGTAGAGCGCCGAACGATCGACCATGACCAGCTGGCGCTGGCCCGGCGTCGTGGGATTGAATGTCTTCAGTGCCATCGTCGTACGACCTTACAGACCGGTGGTGACGTCGATCCGGTGGCCCTCTTCGAGGGTCACGATCGCGCGCTTGGTGTTCGACTGCGAGCCGAGATTGCCGCGGAAGACCTTGGTCTTGCCCTTGCGGACCAGCGTGTTGACGCTCTTGACCTTGACGTCAAACAGCTTCTCGATCGCTTCCTTGATCTGCGGCTTGGTCGCCTTCGCGGCCACCTTGAACAGAACCTTGTTGTGCTCGGACGCCAGCGTCGCCTTTTCGGTGACGACCGGAGCGACGATCACGTCGTAGTGGCGAGCCTCGATGTTCTTCGTCATTTGAAGCGCGCCTCCAGCGCTGCGACGGCGGCCCGTGTCAGAACCAGCTTCTTACGACGAAGGATGTCGTAGACGTTGATGCCCTGAACCGGGAGCACGTCGATGTTCGGAATGTTGCGAGCGGCGCGTGCGAACGTCGGCTCGAGCTCGGCGCCATCGATGATCAGCGCATTGGTGAGCCCCAGACCCGAGAAGTGACCGAGCAGCGCCTTGGTCTTGGCGGCTTCCAGCGCCGCCTTGTCGATCACGAGCAGGTCGCCGTCCTTGGCCTTGGCCGAGAGCGCATGCTTGAGAGCGAGCGCACGGACCTTCTTCGGCAGGTCGGTGGCGTGCGAACGCACCACCGGACCGAAGGCACGACCGCCGCCGCGGAACTGCGGCACGCGGGCCGAGCCGTGACGAGCACCGCCGGTGCCCTTCTGCTTGTACATCTTCTTGCCGGTGCGCCAGATCTCGGCGCGACCCTTGGCCTTGTGCGTGCCGGCCTGGCGCTTGTTGAGCTGCCACTGCACGCAACGTGCAATGATGTCCTGGCGCGGCTCGAGGCCGAAAATGGCGTCGGACAGCTGGACGGAGCCCGCTTCCTTGCCCTCGAGGGTGGTGACCTTCAATTCCATCTCACGCACCCTCTTGCTGGGCCGCAGCCTCGGCTTCGCCGCCCGCAACCTTGAACTTGCCGGGCTTCGGAGCTTCCTTCGGCAGCGGCTTCTTGACGGCGTCGCGCACGCGGATCCAGCCGCCCTTGGAGCCGGGAACGGCGCCTTCGACGAGGATCAGGCCACGCTCGACGTCGAGCTGAACGACGCGGAGGTTGAGCGTGGTGATGCGGTCGACACCCATGTGGCCGGGCATCTTCTTGTTCTTCCAGGTCTTGCCGGGATCCTGACGGCCACCGGTCGAACCGATCGAACGGTGCGAGACCGACACGCCGTGGGTGGCGCGCAGACCGCCGAAGTTCCAGCGCTTCATACCGCCGGCGAAGCCCTTACCGACCGAGGTGCCAGTGACGTCGACGAACTGGCCGACGACGAAGTGGTCGGCCAGGATCTCGGCGCCCACGGGGATCATGGCATCCGCGGACACGCGGAACTCCTCGACCTGCCGCTTCGGCTCTACCTTGGCGACCGCGAACTGGCCGCGCTCTGCCTTGGGCATGTACACGGTCTTGCGGCTGCCAGAACCAAGCTGGAGCGCAACGTAACCGTTCTTCTCTTCAGTGCGGTGGCCTACGACCTGGCAATTGCCGAGCTTCAGCACGGTCACGGGGATATGTTCGCCGGCCTCCGTAAAGACCCGCGTCATCCCGACCTTTTGTGCGATCACTCCGGAGCGCATCGGCGTGCTTCCTGTTCTTTCTGTCCGCTAATCGCGAACGTGATCCAAAATCTTAGAGCTTGATCTCGACGTCGACACCGGCGGCCAGGTCGAGCTTCATCAAAGCATCGACGGTCTGCGGGGTCGGATCGACGATGTCGAGCAGACGCTTGTGAGTGCGCATCTCGAACTGTTCGCGGCTCTTCTTGTCGACGTGGGGCGAACGGTTGACGGTAAACTTCTCGATGCGGGTGGGCAGCGGAATGGGTCCGCGGACCTGCGCACCGGTGCGCTTCGCCGTGTTCACGATCTCGCGGGTCGACGTATCGAGGATACGATGGTCGAACGCCTTGAGACGGATGCGAATATTTTGGCCGTTCATTGCCGTGGTCTCTCTTCGTTGGGTGGCGAATAGCGAATAGCGAATGTCACCACTCGCTATTCGCCGTCCCTATTCTCGTAATTACTCGATGATCGAAGCGACGACGCCGGCGCCGACGGTGCGGCCGCCTTCGCGGATCGCGAAGCGGAGCTTCTCTTCCATCGCGATCGGCACGATCAGGTGCACTTCCATCGCGATGTTGTCGCCCGGCATCACCATCTCGGTACCTTCCGGCAGATGCACGACACCGGTCACGTCGGTGGTGCGGAAGTAGAACTGCGGACGGTAGTTGGTGAAGAACGGGGTGTGGCGACCGCCCTCTTCCTTGGTGAGGATGTAGGCCTCAGCCTTGAACTTGGTGTGGGGCTTGACCGAACCCGGCTTGCACAGCACCTGGCCGCGCTCGACGTCTTCGCGCTTGGTGCCGCGGAGCAGCGCACCGATGTTGTCGCCAGCCTGGCCCTGATCGAGCAGCTTGCGGAACATCTCGACGCCCGTGACGGTCGTCTTCACCGTGTCCTTCAGGCCGACGATCTCGATTTCCTCGCCGACCTTGACGATGCCGCGCTCGACACGGCCGGTAACAACGGTACCGCGGCCCGAGATCGAGAACACGTCTTCAACCGGCATCAGGAACGGCTGGTCGATCGGACGCTCCGGCTGCGGAATGTACGCGTCGACCTGCTTCATCAGCTCGAGGATGGCGTCATGGCCGAGCGCCTTGTCGGAATCTTCGAGAGCGGCGAGCGCCGAGCCCTTGACGATCGGGATGGTGTCGCCCGGGAATTCGTACTTCGAGAGCAGCTCGCGGACTTCGAGCTCGACGAGCTCGAGCAGCTCCGGATCGTCGACCATGTCGCACTTGTTCAGGAACACGACCAGCGCGGGAACGCCGACCTGGCGGGCGAGCAGGATGTGCTCGCGGGTCTGCGGCATCGGGCCGTCAGCAGCCGACACGACCAGGATCGCACCGTCCATCTGGGCGGCGCCGGTGATCATGTTCTTCACGTAGTCGGCGTGGCCGGGGCAGTCGACGTGGGCGTAGTGGCGGTTCGGCGTCTCGTACTCGACGTGCGCGGTCGAGATGGTGATGCCGCGCGCCTTCTCTTCCGGCGCCTTGTCGATCTGGTCGTACGCGGTGAACGTTGCACCGCCGGCTTCGGCGAGAACCTTGGTGATCGCCGCGGTCAGCGACGTCTTGCCATGGTCGACGTGACCGATGGTACCGATGTTGCAGTGCGGCTTGGTACGTTCAAACTTTGCTTTGGCCATTTGACTCTCCGTTCAATCGTCAGTTCGAGACCGACGACAATCAGGCAAACTTCTTCTGGACTTCCGCCGACACGTTAGCCGGCGCTTCTGCGTAGTGATCGAATTGCATGGTGAAGGTCGCGCGACCCTGGCTCATCGAGCGCAGGTTGTTCACGTAACCGAACATGTTCATGAGCGGCACCATCGCGTTGATGACGTTGGCGTTGCCGCGCATGTCCTGTCCCTGGATCTGACCGCGCCGGGAATTCAGGTCGCCGATGACCGAACCGGTGTAGTCTTCCGGGGTCACCACTTCGACCTTCATGATAGGCTCGAGCAGGACGGACTTGCCCTTCTGCAGCGCTTCGCGGAAAGCCGCGCGCGATGCGATTTCGAAGGCGAGCGCCGACGAGTCAACGTCGTGATACTTGCCGTCGACGAGCTGAACCTTGACGTCGACCACGGGGAAGCCCGCGACCACGCCAGAGCTCATCACGCTGTTGAGGCCCTTTTCGACGCCGGGGATGTATTCCTTCGGCACCGCGCCGCCGACGATCTTCGACTCGAACTCGTAGCCCTTGCCGGGCTCGTTCGGCTCGACGACGATCGAGACTTCGGCGAACTGACCGGTACCACCGGTCTGCTTCTTGTGGGTATACTTGACCTCGGCCTTCTTGGTGACGCGCTCACGGAACGCAACCTGGGGCGCGCCGATGTTGGCGTCGACCTTGTAGGTGCGCTTCAGGATGTCGACCTTGATGTCGAGATGGAGTTCGCCCATGCCCTTGAGGATGGTCTGGCCGGACTCCTGGTCGGTCGAGACGCGGAAGGACGGATCCTCCGCAGCGAGCTTGGCCAGCGCCACGCCCAGCTTTTCCTGGTCGGCCTTGGATTTCGGCTCGATCGCAATCTCGATGACCGGCTCGGGAAATTCCATCTTCTCGAGGATCACCTGCTTGTCGGGATCGCACAGCGTGTCACCGGTGCGCGCTTCCTTCAGGCCGGCCAGCGCGACGATGTCGCCGGCATAGGCTTCCTTAATGTCTTCGCGGTTGTTCGCATGCATCAAGAGCATGCGCCCGATGCGCTCCTTCTTCTCGCGGGTCGAGTTCACGACGCCGGTGCCGCTCTGCAGAACGCCGGAGTAGATGCGGCAGAAGGTGATGGTGCCGACGAACGGGTCGTCCATGATCTTGAACGCGAGCAGCGCGAGCGGCTCCTTGTCGTCCGCCTTGCGCAAGACTTCGTTGCCGGCATCGTCGGTGCCCTTGATCGCAGGCACGTCGATCGGCGACGGCAGGTAGTCGACGACGGCGTCGAGCAGCGGCTGCACGCCCTTGTTCTTGAAGGCCGAGCCGCACAGCACGGGGTAGAACGCACCGGTCAGCACTGCCTTGCGGATCAGGCGCTTCAGGGTCGCCTCGTCGGGCTCCTTGCCATCGAGGTAAGCGGCCATGGCGTCGTCGTCGAGCTCGACGGCAGCTTCCACCATCTTCTCGCGGTATTCCTTGGCCTGATCGACCAGGTCTTCCGGAATGTCGACATAGTCGAACTTCGCGCCGAGCGACTCGTCGTTCCAGACGATGCCCTTCATCTTCACGAGGTCGACGAGACCCTTGAAGTTGTTCTCGGCACCGATCGGAAGCTGAATCGCGATCGGCTTGGCGCCGAGGCGGTCGACGATGTCGGCCAGGCACTTGAAAAAGTCGGCGCCGGTCTTGTCCATCTTGTTGGCGAAGACGATGCGCGGAACCTTGTACTTGTCGCCCTGGCGCCAGACGGTCTCGGTCTGGGGCTCGACGCCCTGGTTCGAGTCAAGCACGCAGACGGCGCCGTCGAGCACACGCAGCGAACGCTCGACTTCGATGGTGAAATCGACGTGGCCGGGGGTGTCGATGATGTTCAGGCGCTTGCCGTTCCAGAACGCGGTGGTGGCAGCCGAGGTGATCGTGATGCCACGCTCCTGCTCCTGCTCCATCCAGTCCATCGTCGCGGCACCTTCGTGCACTTCGCCGATCTTGTGGCTCTTGCCGGTGTAATAGAGGATGCGCTCGGTCGTCGTCGTCTTGCCGGCGTCGATATGCGCCATGATACCGAAGTTACGGTAGTCCTCGATGGCATGTTGGCGGGGCATGGGGTGTTCCTTGCGAGTCCGTTTGTTTCGCCGTTACCAGCGATAGTGCGAGAAGGCGCGGTTGGCTTCCGCCATCCGGTGCACGTCTTCACGCTTCTTGACGGCGTTCCCGCGGTTGTTCGATGCGTCCAGGAGCTCAGCCGAGAGCCGCTCGGTCATCGTCTTCTCGTTGCGCTCGCGCGCGGCAGAGATCAGCCAGCGGATGCCCAGGGCCTGACGGCGCACCGAGCGAACTTCGACCGGCACCTGGTAGGTCGCGCCACCAACGCGACGGGAGCGAACCTCGATCGTCGGCATGACGTTTTCGAGTGCCTGCTCGAACACGCCGAGGGGGCTCTGCTTGGTCTTGGCTTCGATGAGACCGAACGCACCGTAGACGATGCCTTCGGCGACCGACTTTTTGCCGGCGTACATCACCGAGTTCATGAACTTCGTGACGATGATGTTCCCGAACTTCGGATCGGGAAGAACTTCGCGCTTTTCCGCTGAGTGGCGACGAGACATTGAGCTGGTTCCCGCTTACTTCGGACGCTTCGCGCCGTACTTCGAACGACGCTGCTTACGGTTCTTGACGCCCTGGGTATCCAGAACGCCGCGGAGGATGTGGTAGCGCACGCCGGGCAAGTCCTTGACGCGACCGCCGCGGATCATCACCACCGAGTGCTCCTGAAGGTTATGGCCCTCACCCGGGATGTAGCCGATCACCTCGAAACCGTTGGTCAGACGCACCTTGGCGACCTTACGAAGCGCCGAGTTCGGCTTCTTCGGAGTCGTGGTGTAGACGCGCGTGCAAACGCCGCGCTTCTGCGGCGACTGCTGCAGCGCCGGCACCTTCTTGCGCGACTTCTGCACTTCACGCGGTTGAGCGATCAGCTGGTTGATCGTCGGCATCCTGGCCTTACCCTTTGTTATCGCAGCCCCTTGCGGACCTGCTGTCTTGCCGCAGCCCGTTACCGGGGCCACAAATTCTTGTCGCGCTACCCGCTCGACGGGGCCACCCCGCACGGAACAATCCGCACAAAGCGAAATCGCGCCAACCGCTCATCGCTGAGTGGAAAGCGCTTCGACGCCACAGAGGACCGCAGTATTGAGGCCGATCAGCGTGAAGCCGCGGCCCGCGCACTGGGGTCATGCATCCGAATTCGGTCTCAGGAGAACTTGCTCGAGAGGCCTAAAATCGCACTGGCATTGCCTAGCTATTATCGACAGCGTCTGAGCGGCATTCGTCGAGGTTGGTGCCCGTTTGAGCGATCCCTGGGGATCAACGGGTGGCCCGTTCCGACGTTGGCAATGCTCACCGCCTGTCGTTAAGTGAGGCGCTTTCTATAAGTGGGAATCGCTCAAGTCAAGGCGAAACCACAGTCAGGACGCGCTTCTCGCGCCTCGGGAAATTGCTTGCTTGGCTCCCTCGCCGCGCCTCCCGGATATGGGAGCGAAGCCCCGGTTCCGCGAGCCCCCAGACCAATTTATACCCGGAAGAAATATACTTTTATATCCCGCGCTAAGGCTTTTTTTCCTCTTGTCGCGTCAATCTGCCGCCTTCGGCAGAGACAAGCGCCATGCGGTACACCGATGTTGCCATCATTGGCGGGGGACTTGCCGGCTCGACCGCCGCCGCGATGCTCGGGCGCGCCGGCATTTCAGCTGTTATGATCGACCCGCACGAGACCTATCCGGCCGATTTTCGGGTCGAAAAACTCAGCGGTTACGACCAGGTCGAGCGATTCCGGCGGACGGGAATCGCCGACTCAGTGCTCCGCCGCGCGACCTTCTCCGGCGAGAACTGGATCGCACGATTCGGCCGCCTCCTCGACAAGGCGCCGAGCCGGCAGTTCAACATCCTCTATGATTCCCTTGTTAACGCGATCCGCGACGAGATCCCCGACGCTGTCGAGCGCGTCTGGACCAAAGCGATATCGATCGAAACCAGTCCGGAGCGGCAGAGAATCACGCTCGCCAATGACGAGACGATTTCGGCCCGTCTGGTCGTCCTTGCCAACGGCCTGAATGTCGGCCTGCGCCACCAGCTCGGTATCATCAGGAACATCGTCAGCGCCTGCCATTCGATCTCGATCGGGTTCGATATAGCGCCGGCCGGCCGGAATGCGTTCGACTTCCCGGCGCTGACCTATTTCTCCGAGCGGCCGAGCGACCGCATCCCCTATATCTCGTTGTTTCCGGTCGGCACGCGGATGCGGGCCAATCTGTTCGTTTATCGCGGCTTCGACGATCCCTGGCTGCGCGAATTCCGCCGCGCCCCGGCCGAGACGTTGAACACCGCTCTGCCGCGGTTCAAGCGTATTGCCGGCGCTTTTGACATCGTCGGCGAGGTGAAGATCCGCCCGGTCGATCTCTATGTGAATGATGCAAGCCATCAACCGGGCCTGGTGCTGGCGGGCGATGCCTTCGCCACCTCCTGCCCGGTCGCCGGCACCGGCTGCGACAAGGTATTCACCGACGTGGAGCGGCTCTGCAACGTCCACATCCCGCAATGGCTGGCGTCCGACGGGATGGATGCGGACAAGATCGCGGCCTTCTACGCCGATCCCGTCAAGCGGGCCTGCGATGAATGGTCGTCGGCGAAAGCCTTCGGCTTCCGCTCGGTGTCGATTGCGACGAGCCCCTACTGGACCGCACAGCGCTGGGCGCGTTTCATGGCGTGGTCGACCCAGGGATTATTGCGGCGGCTGGGAGGCGTGTTCCATCTGGAGCCGAACTTCCTCGGTCACTCCTCGTCCTCATCATCCTCGTCGAGGTCGTCCTCATCCTCGTCGTCTTCGTCGTCATCGCTGTCGTCGTCCGCCTGAACGGCCGCGCTGTGCGGCTGATGGATCTGGTCGTTCCACAGCTTGCGGTAGGCGCCGTTCTTGGCGAGCAACTCGGCGTGCGAGCCCCGCTCGATCGCCCTGCCCCCTGAAATCACGATGATCTCGTCCATCTCGACCACCGAGGTCAGGCGGTGGGTCGACCAGATCATGGTTCGGCCCTTGGCGACCTTCAGCAACGTGCGATTGATCGCGGCTTCCGTGGTCTGGTCGAGCGCCGACGTCGCTTCATCGAGCAGCAGCACGGACGGATTGCGGATGATCGCGCGCGCGATCGCGATGCGCTGGCGCTGGCCGCCCGACAGCGTATCACCACGCTCACCGACCGGCGTGTCATAGCGCTGCGGCAGACTCATGATGTAGCGGTGGATCTCCGCCTTCTTGGCGGCCTCCTCCACCTCCTCGTCGCTCGCGCCTTCCTTGCCGAGCCGGATGTTCTCGCGGATCGACATGTTGAACAGCATGTTCTCCTGGAACACCACCGCCATGCTCCGCCGCAGCGATTCCAGCGTAACCTTGCGCACGTCGACGCCGTCGATGGTGACGCGTCCCTCGTCTGGAACGTAGAGCCGCAGGATCAGATTGAGCAGCGTGCTCTTGCCGGAGCCCGAGGGACCGACGATGGCGATGCTCTTGCCGACGTTGAGCTTGAGGCTGAGATTGTCCAGCACCGGCGTCTGGCCGCCCTCGTACTGGAACGTCACGCGGTCGAAGGTGATGTCGTGGGCGATGCGCGGCAGATCCGGCGCGCCGGGACGATCGGCTCCGCGCGTGGGCTCGTCGAGCAACTCCTGGATATGGCGGATCGCGGCGGCCGAGGAGATCGACACCGGGATGAAGTGCATCACGTGAGCGATGTTGTAGGAGACCTCCCAGAATGCGCTCTCGAAGGTGACGAAGGTTCCGATCGTGATCTGGCCCTTGGTCGCGAGATAAGCGCCGATCGCGAGCACCACGAGGTGCAACAGCAGCACCGAGATCGTGACCGTCCGCTCCACCATGGTCGACAGGAACCCGGCAGCCGCAATCCTGTTGCGGGTCTCGTCGTTGCGGAAGGTGAAGAAACCGAACATCTTGCGTTGCAGGCTGAACGCCTTGATCACGGCCTGCGCCGCCACGTTCTCCTGCACCATGCCGAGCAGCGCGCTTTCGTTGAGCTTCTGCTCGTAATTGGCCTGCACCGCTTTCGGCGTCAGGATACGCGGACCGATCAGCGTGATCGGAAACACCAGCAGCGCCACGACCGCGAGCTGCCAGTTGAGGAACAGCATCAGGATGATGCCGGCGATCAATTCCAGGAACGGCAGCGCGGCGCTGTTGGCAAAGGTCTTGACCGAGCCTTCAAAGGCCGAGAGGTCGACCGAAAAGCGCGACAGGATCTCGCCGCGCTTGGTGCGGCCGAAATAGGCAGCGGGCAGGTCCTGGACGTGCTCGAACAGGCGCTTGCGGACGTCCGAGATGATGCAGGCCGCCAGCCGCGCGTCCCAGCGCTCGTACCAGACCGCGACGATCGAGGTGAAGATGCCGGCGCTGGCGAGGACGCCGAGGATCTTGTACAGCGCCTGGAAATCCTCCTCGCCGAGCGCATCGTCGATCAGGTATTTCAGGCTGAGCGGCATGATGACGTTGAACAGCGTCTCGACCAGAACGCCGAACGCCACGTAACCGAGGATGCGCTTGTAGTTGGACAGGAAGGGCTTGACGAAACCGAGGATGGTCGCGAGCGCGCCGGCGGCTTCGCGCGCCGTAAAGACGACGAGGTCCTCCTCATCGTCGTCGTCGAGCTCCAGCTCGTCGTCGTCCTCGTCTTCCTCGTCGTCTTCCAGCTCGGGCTCGGTGCCGGCGGCGAGCTTGTCCTCGAGCTCTTCCGCCTCTTGCGCGGCGAGCTTCTGTTTGTCGGGAGTGAGAGGCCTGGACGCCATGAAACCAACCGATACTGACGGCCGGCATGACCGCAGAGAGAGCAGGGAAATAGCGGAGCACCGCTACTGCCACCGAGTCTATGCGATCAGGATGAATTCGGCAAAGCAATTGGCGAATTCATCCGCTCTATGATGCTAGTCGTCGTCTTCGTTCTCGACCTTGTCGAAGAAGGAATAGCGCAAGGAGTCGGCGTCGGCATACCACTGGCCCGGGCCCTTGTTGGCGGCGAGCGTCACGGTCCAGAGCGCGTCGGCGCAGTCCTTGCGGTGCATCGACAGATCGAAGCCGTTGCCGAAGAACAGCTCGGACCATTCCCACCAGGTGCCGAGCTTCTTGACGCCGCGCAACAGGTCATAGCGATCGATCACGACCGACGCCATGTCCGAGGTGATCGAGCCGAACACGAGGCCGGTCTTGACCACGCGGTTCAGCTCGCGAATCGCACGGACCACCTGCTTCGGGGCAACGTGGCAGAGACTGGTCTCGAACACGTAGTCGAAGCTGCCGTCCTTGAACGGCATGTCGGTGATCGAGCCGAGCTTGTTGTACTTCTTCAGCGCCTTCGGCGTCTTGGCATGAATCGCGCGGTTGTTCTCGATGCCCCAGGCATCGATGCCGCGATCGCGCAACGCGCCGACCAGCTCGCCGCTGGCGGAGCCCGCGACCAGCAGCTTGGTGCCCTTCACCTGGTCCCAGACCTGTCTCTTATACACATCAGATGTGTATAAGAGACAGGTCCCAGACGATGCCAATCAGCTTGGTCAGATAATCGGGGTCGGTGAAGTGGTGCCATGCCTCGCTGTAGGGACCGAGGCCGCGATAGTTCTCGAAATAGTCGCGATCGATCTTGTTGGAAACCGGCTTGCCTTCCTGCTCGCGGCGCAGCCGCATCATCTCGGTGAGGATGATGTCGGTCGCGGCATCCGAGGAGTCGAGCAGGCCGTTCAGCGTGGAGTCGAACAAATAGTCGCCGACCACGACGATGCCTGGGTGTTCCTTCGGCTCGGGCCGGTGATTGGTCATGACGTCGCGCACCGGCAGTCCGCCCGGTATCGCGTTCACCGACGACAGCCAGCGGTGGATCTTGCCTTCCATGAAATGCGCACGCGCATCGCCGAGCGAGGCCGGCAGCGATTTCAGCGCGGCATCGATCAGCTCCTGGTCCGAGAGATTGGCGAAAGCCAGCGCATCGGAGCCGGGAATCAGCCAGTTCAGCACGCCGTGCTTGCCAACGTCGTGACGCGCACCCTCGTTGTAGACGCAGCAGCCGCCGAAGGCTTCCGACATGAACCAGGCGCCGGAAATCTTGTCGCCCCAGTATGGAGCGTCGAACAGGATCGAGACGCGCAGGTAATGCGCGGGACGGTCGAAATAAGCGACATGCTTGACCATGGACTTGCGCAGCTGCTCGCCTTCCCACCCCATCGTGGCAAGCCAGGAGTGCGGCAGGCAGACCAGCACGAGATCGAAGTCGCGCGTCTCCGGCCCCTTCCCGTTCATCATCTTCAGCTGATAGCGGCCGGTCGGCGCCTTGCCGACGGCGAGCACGCGATGATTGAGCTGGATGTCGGCGTTGACCTCCGACTGCAGGCATTCGATCAGTTGCTCGTTGCCGTTCTGGATCGAGTAGAGGCCGATATAGCCGTCGACATCCATCAGATAGTTCTTGAGCGCGTTCAGGCCGTTGGTGTTGTGGCTTTCGGTCGCGATGTCCGAGCGCGCCATCACCTTGAAGAATCGCTTTGCGGTCTCGTCCTCGACCTCCTCGTCGAGCACCTGCTCGGCGGTCTTGTAGGCCCAGGGGTTCTCGTTGTCGTGCGCGCCGACGCCTTCGTAATATTCGACCGGCGACAGCTCGTCGGCGCAGCGCTGGCGGAACGCTTCGATCGCGGCCGCGGTCTTGGCGCCGTATTTGCGGCGCATGCCGGCGACGTCGTCGAGCAGCTCGCCGCCGAACTGGACCTGCTCGGCGTCCATCGGTATAGTCTGCAGGCCGAAATGCTGGATCAGCTCGCGCAGCGGATCGGGACCCGTCATCGAGTAGTCGTAGATCTCCGCGACGCCGGCCTCGTACATCGCCGGCGCTGAATCGAATTTGCGCGTGACGATCTTGCCGCCGAGCCGCTCGGACGCTTCGAACAGCGTCACCCGGCACAGGCCCTGCATCTTCTTGCGGACCTGCCAAGCCGTCATCAGCCCGCCGGGGCCGCCGCCTACGATTGCGAGATCAAGCATGTGAGTTCCGTGGTCTCCGGCCCTGCCCCCGTCACGGGACCACCGGTCTAAACTCCCCTAGCAGAAGCGCTTTTCTGACTGAAGGGAAGATGAACAAAGGTTGGTTCTGCACCGCAGCAAGCAAAGAAAGCAGCAAAAAGGCCGGCTTGCGCCGGCCTTTTCATTGTCCTCGGTATTCCTACGGATGATCTATTATTCCGCGGGCGGCAGCGCAGGAAGCTCGGCTTCCGGCGCGGGTGACACGACGGACTGCTGCTTCTCGCGCTCGTCCAGGATCATCTTGTCGCGCTTCACAGCGACTTCGCGGATCTTGGCCATGGAGGCGCCGGTGCCCGCCGGGATCAGCCGGCCGACGATGACGTTCTCCTTGAGACCCTCGAGCGGATCGACCTTGCCGTTGACCGCCGCTTCGGTGAGGACGCGGGTGGTCTCCTGGAACGAGGCCGCCGAGAAGAAGGAGCGGGTCTGCAGGCTCGCCTTGGTGATGCCGAGCAGAACCGGCGTCCCCGTGGCAATCTTCTTGCCCTCTTCCTTGGCCTTCTCGTTGAGCGCGTCGAACTCGATCTTGTCGACCTGCTCGCCGGAGATCATGTCCGTGTCGCCCTGGTCGGTGACTTCCACCTTCTGGAGCATCTGACGGACAATCACCTCGATGTGCTTGTCGTTGATGAGCACGCCCTGAAGCCGGTAGACCTCCTGGATTTCGTTGACCAGGTAGGCCGCGAGCTCCTCGATGCCCTTGACCGCAAGGATGTCGTGCGGCGCCGGGTTGCCTTCCACGATGAAGTCGCCCTTTTCGACAACGTCGCCATCCTGAAGGTGGATGTGCTTGCCCTTCGGGATAAGGTACTCGCGCGCCTCTTCGGTCTTGTCCATCGGCTCGATCGAGATGCGACGCTTGTTCTTGTAGTCGCGTCCGAACCGGATGGTGCCCGCGATTTCGGCGATGATCGCCGCATCCTTCGGACGCCGTGCCTCGAACAGTTCCGCCACCCGCGGCAGACCGCCGGTGATGTCACGCGTCTTGGCGCTCTCGGTCGAGACACGGGCGAGGATGTCACCCGGGTTGACCTTGGCTCCGACGTCGACCGACAGAATGCCGTCGACCGACAGCATGTAGCGGGCATCACCGCCACGAGCGAGCTTGAGCACCTTGCCGTCCTTGCCCTTGACCACGATGGCCGGACGGAGGTCCGCGCCGCCGCGGCTCGAGCGCCAGTCGATGACCACGCGCTTGGCGATACCGGTAGCCTCGTCCAGGGTTTCCGTGATGGACTGCCCTTCGACCAGATCCTCGAAGCCGATGCTGCCTTCCACCTCGGTGAGAAGCGGACGGGTGTAGGGATCCCACTCGACGATGCGCTGGCCACGCTTGACCATGTCGCCCTCGTCGACGTGCAGGCGCGCGCCGTACTGGATACGGTGCGTCGCACGCTCGGTGCCGTCGGCATCGACGATCGCGATCACCATGTTGCGCACCATCGCAACCAGGTGACCTTCGCTGTTGCGGGCGATGGCCTTGTTCCTGATCACGATCTTGCCGTCGAAATTGGCTTCGACGAAAGACTGCTCGTTGAGCTGCGCCGCACCACCGATGTGGAAGGTGCGCATGGTCAGCTGGGTGCCCGGCTCGCCGATCGACTGCGCCGCGATGACGCCGACGGCCTCGCCCATGTTGACGGGCGTGCCGCGGGCAAGATCGCGGCCGTAGCACTTGCCGCAGATGCCGTTGACGAGTTCACAGGTCAGCGCCGAACGGATCTTCACCTCCTGCACACCACCCTGCTGGATGGCGTCCAGATGGCTCTCTTCCATCAGCGTATCGCGCTTGATGATCACCTTGCCGGAGCTGTCACGGATGTCTTCGCAGGCCGTGCGTCCGAGGATGCGCGAACCGAGCGAAGCGACCACGGTGCCGGCATCGACGATGGCGCGCATCTTGATGCCGAGCTTGGTGCCGCAGTCGGACTGCGTGATGATGCAGTCTTGCGCGACGTCGACCAGACGACGGGTCAGGTAGCCGGAGTTCGCGGTCTTCAGCGCGGTGTCCGCGAGGCCCTTACGGGCGCCGTGAGTCGAGTTGAAGTACTCGAGAACGGAGAGGCCTTCCTTGAAGTTCGAGATGATCGGCGTCTCGATGATCTCACCCGACGGCTTGGCCATCAGGCCGCGCATGCCGGCGAGCTGGCGCATCTGGGCCGGCGAACCGCGGGCACCGGAGTGAGCCATCATGTAGATCGAGTTGATGTCGGCATCGGCTCCACTCGCCGTCTTCTTGGTGGAGGAGATCTCCTTCATCATCGCCTTGGCGATTTCTTCGGTCGCCTTCGACCAGGCATCGACGACCTTGTTGTACTTCTCGCCGTGCGTGATCAGGCCGTCGTTGTACTGCTGCTCGAAATCCTTCGCCAGCGTACGGGTGGTGTCGACGATCTTCCACTTGGAGTGCGGCACGACCATGTCGTCCTTGCCGAACGAGATGCCGGCCTTGAACGCGTTGTAGAAGCCGAGCGCCATGATGCGATCGCAGAAGATCACCGTCTCCTTCTGACCGCAGTGACGGTAGACCTGGTCGATGACGCCCGAGATCTCGCGCTTGGTCATCAGCTTGTTGATGATCTCGTACGAGATGCGCGGGTTCTTCGGCAGCAGATTGCCCAGCATGACGCGGCCGGCGGTGGTCTCGATCCAGCGCTTGGAGATCTTGCCGGTCTCGTCCATGCCTTCCCACCGGTACTTGATCTTGGTGTGGAGGTGGATGACCTTCGCGTGCAGGGCGTGCTCGAGCTCGGCCATGTCGCCGAACAGCTTGCCCTCGCCGGGCAGGCCTTCACGCATGATCGAGACGTAGTAGAGACCGAGCACGATGTCCTGCGACGGCACGATGATCGGCTTGCCGTTCGCGGGCGACAGGATGTTGTTGGTCGACATCATCAAGACGCGCGCTTCCAGCTGCGCTTCGAGCGACAGCGGAACGTGCACGGCCATCTGGTCGCCGTCGAAGTCGGCGTTGAACGCCGAGCAGACCAGCGGGTGGAGCTGGATCGCCTTGCCTTCGATCAGCACCGGCTCGAACGCCTGGATGCCCAGACGATGCAGCGTCGGCGCGCGGTTGAGCAGCACGGGATGCTCGCGGATCACCTCGTCCAGGATGTCCCAGACCTCGGGCCGCTCCTTCTCGACCAGCTTCTTCGCCTGCTTCACGGTGGTGGACAGGCCCTTGGCGTCAAGCCGCGAGTAGATGAACGGCTTGAACAGCTCGAGCGCCATCTTCTTCGGCAGGCCGCACTGATGCAGGCGCAGCTCGGGACCGACCACGATCACCGAACGGCCCGAATAGTCGACGCGCTTGCCGAGCAGGTTCTGACGGAAACGACCCTGCTTGCCCTTCAGCATGTCGGCGAGCGACTTCAGCGGGCGCTTGTTGGCACCCGTGATGACGCGGCCGCGGCGGCCGTTGTCGAACAGCGCATCGACCGCTTCCTGAAGCATGCGCTTCTCGTTGCGGATGATGATGTCGGGCGCGCGCAGCTCCATCAGCCGCTTCAAGCGGTTGTTGCGGTTGATGACGCGGCGGTAGAGGTCGTTGAGGTCCGAGGTCGCGAAGCGACCGCCGTCCAGCGGCACCAGCGGACGCAGGTCCGGCGGGATCACGGGAACGACAGTCAGGATCATCCATTCCGGCTTATTGCCGGAGTGGCGGAAGGCCTCGACGATCTTCAGGCGCTTGGCGAGCTTCTTGTGCTTGATGTCGGAGTCGGTCTCCTGCATCTCGGCACGCAAGCTGAGCTCGAGCTTCTCGAGGTCCATGCCCTTGAGCAGCTCGCGGATCGCCTCAGCGCCGATCATGGCGGTGAAGGAATCCTGGCCGTACTCGTCCTGCGCCTTCAGATACTCGTCTTCCGACAGCAGCTGGCGATCCTTGAGCGGGGTCAGGCCCGGCTCAAGGACGACGTACGATTCGAAGTAGAGGATGCGCTCGAGGTCCTTGAGCGGCATGTCCATCAGGAGGCCGATGCGCGAGGGCAGCGACTTCAGGAACCAGATATGCGCGACCGGGGCGGCGAGCTCGATATGGCCCATGCGCTCGCGCCGGACGCGCGACAGCGTGACCTCGACCGAGCACTTCTCGCAGATGATGCCCTTGTACTTCATGCGCTTGTACTTGCCGCACAAGCACTCGTAATCCTTGATCGGCCCGAAGATGCGCGCGCAGAACAGGCCGTCGCGCTCGGGCTTGAAGGTACGGTAGTTGATGGTCTCCGGCTTCTTGATCTCGCCGTAGGACCAGGACAGAATCTTCTCCGGGGACGCGATCGAGATCCGGATCTGGTCGAAGACCTGAGCCGGAGTCGTCGGGTTAAAGAGATTCATAATTTCTTGGTTCATCGTCTTCTCCTCGCGTACCGGTCGCCTCCGGCCGCAAATTCGAAAATCACTTAAGCGGGGCGCCCTGCCCTCAAGGCATCGGGAGGGGCGCCAATGCCCGGCCGCGAAGGCCGGGCATGAAAGGTCGCGTTACTCGGCCGCTTCCGACGTCGACGCCGGTCCCACCTTGGAATTGTGCAGGTCGACGTTGAGGCCGAGCGAGCGCATTTCCTTGACCAGCACGTTGAACGATTCCGGAATACCGGCCTCGAAGGTGTCGTCGCCGCGTACGATCGCCTCGTACACCTTGGTACGGCCGGCGACGTCGTCCGACTTCACGGTCAGCATCTCCTGGAGCGTGTAGGCCGCGCCGTAAGCTTCGAGCGCCCACACTTCCATTTCGCCGAAGCGCTGGCCGCCGAACTGCGCCTTRCCACCCAGCGGCTGCTGGGTCACGAGCGAGTACGGACCGATCGAACGCGCGTGGATCTTGTCGTCCACGAGATGGTGCAGCTTGAGCATGTAGATGTAGCCCACCGTCACCTTGCGATCGAAGGCGTCACCGGTGCGGCCGTCATAGACGGTCGACTGACCCGAAGCGTCGAGACCGGCAAGCTTCAGCATCTCCTCGATGTCGCTCTCCTTGGCACCATCGAACACCGGCGTCGCAATCGGCACGCCGCGGCTCAGATTGTGGCCGAGTTCAAGCAGCTCGTTGTCGTTGAGCGTCTTGATGGTCTCGTCCTCGCCGTAGACCTTCTTCAAGGTCTCCTTCAGCGGCCTGATGTCCTGCTTCGACAAATAGGCATCAACCGTCTGGCCGATGCGCTTGCCGAGGCCGGCGCACGCCCAGCCGAGATGGGTCTCGAGGATCTGTCCGACGTTCATGCGCGAGGGCACGCCCAGCGGATTGAGCACGATGTCGGCGTGCGTGCCGTCTTCGAGGAACGGCATGTCCTCCGCCGGCACGATGCGCGAGACCACGCCCTTGTTGCCGTGGCGGCCGGCCATCTTGTCGCCGGGCTGGATCTTGCGCTTCACCGCGACGAAGACCTTGACCATCTTCATCACGCCGGGCGGCAATTCGTCGCCGCGCTGAAGCTTCTCGACCTTGTCGAGGAAGCGCTGCTCGAGCCCCTTCTTCGACTCGTCGTACTGCTTCCGCATCGCCTCGATTTCGGTCATCAGGGCGTCGTCCGCCGTGGCGAACAGCCACCACTGCGACTTCGGGTACTCCTCGAGCACCGCGCGGGTGATCTTGGTGTCTTTCTTGAAGCCCTTGGGGCCGGCAATGCCCTGCCGCCCCTCGAGGAGCTCGGCAAGACGGTTGTAGACGTTGCGGTCCAGGATCGCCTGCTCGTCGTCGCGGTCCTTGGCCAGACGCTCGATCTCTTCCCGCTCGATCGCCAGCGCACGCTCGTCCTTGTCGACGCCGTGGCGGTTGAACACGCGGACTTCCACGATCGTGCCCTGCACGCCGGGCGGAACGCGCAGCGAGGTGTCGCGAACGTCGGAGGCCTTTTCGCCGAAGATGGCGCGGAGGAGCTTTTCCTCCGGCGTCATCGGGCTCTCGCCCTTCGGAGTGATCTTGCCGACCAGGATGTCGCCGGCGCGCACTTCCGCACCGATGTAGACGATACCGGCTTCGTCGAGGTTCTTCAGCGCTTCTTCCGAGACGTTCGGAATGTCGCGGGTGATTTCCTCAGGTCCGAGCTTGGTGTCGCGGGCCATCACCTCGAATTCTTCGATATGAATTGAGGTAAACACGTCTTCCTTCACGATCCGCTCGGAGAGCAGGATCGAGTCTTCGAAGTTGTAGCCGTTCCACGGCATGAACGCGACGAGCACGTTCCGGCCGAGCGCGAGCTCGCCGAGATCGGTCGACGGACCGTCAGCGATGATGTCGCCCTTCTTGACGATGTCGCCCACCTTCACCAGCGGACGCTGGTTGATGCAGGTCGACTGGTTCGAGCGCTGGTACTTCATCAGACGATAGATATCGACGCCCGACTTGGTCGGATCGAGATCTTCGGTGGCGCGGATAACGACGCGGGTCGCGTCGATCTGGTCGATCACGCCCGAACGGCGCGCCGCGATCGCAGCACCCGAGTCACGCGCAACCACGCCTTCCATGCCGGTACCGACGAACGGCGCCTCGGCGCGAACCAGCGGCACCGCCTGGCGCTGCATGTTCGAGCCCATCAGCGCGCGGTTSGCGTCGTCGTTCTCGAGGAACGGGATCAGCGCCGCGGCGACCGAAACGAGCTGCTTCGGCGACACGTCCATGTAGTCGACCTTGTCGGGCGTCATCGGCACGACGTCGCGGGTGCCGCTGGCGCGGCAGACCACGAGGTCTTCGGTGAAGCGGCCCTTGGCGTCAACCGGCACGTTGGCCTGAGCGACCGAATAGCGGCCTTCTTCCATCGCCGAGAGATACACGACCTCGTCGGTGACGCGGCCGTCCTTGACCTTGCGATACGGGGTCTCGACGAAGCCGTACTTGTTCACGCGCGCGAAGGTCGCGAGCGAGTTGATCAGACCGATGTTCGGGCCTTCCGGCGTTTCGATCGGGCAGATACGGCCGTAATGCGTCGGATGCACGTCGCGGACTTCGAAGCCCGCGCGCTCACGCGTCAGACCGCCCGGTCCAAGCGCCGAGAGACGGCGCTTGTGGGTGATTTCGCTGAGCGGGTTGGTCTGGTCCATGAACTGCGAGAGCTGCGAGGAGCCGAAGAACTCGCGCACCGCGGCGGCCGCGGGCTTCGCGTTGATCAGGTCCTGCGGCATGACCGTGTCGATGTCGACCGAGGACATGCGCTCCTTGATCGCGCGCTCCATGCGCAAGAGGCCGATGCGGTACTGGTTCTCCATGAGCTCGCCGACCGAACGCACACGGCGGTTGCCGAGATGGTCGATGTCGTCGATCTCGCCCTTGCCGTCGCGCAGGTCCACCAGCGTCTTGATGACGCAAAGGATGTCTTCCTTGCGCAGCGTGCGCTGGGTGTCGGGCGCATCGAGGTCGAGGCGCATGTTCATCTTGACGCGGCCGACCGCGGAGAGGTCGTAACGCTCGGCGTCGAAGAACAGCGACTGGAACATCGCCTGCGCCGAATCCAGCGTCGGCGGCTCGCCCGGACGCATCACGCGGTAGATGTCGAACAGCGCGTCTTCACGCGTCATGTTCTTGTCGGCCGAGAGCGTGTTGCGGATATAGGGACCGACATTGACGTGGTCGATGTCGAGCAGCGGCAACTCCTTGTAGCCGTGCTCGTTGAGCGCCTTCATCGACTTGTCGGTGATTTCCTCACCGGCTTCGGCGTGGATTTCGCCGGTCTTCGGGTTGACGAGGTCCTCGGCCAGATAGTTGCCGACGAGCTCCTCATCCGACAGACGCAGCGCCTTGAGCCCCTTCTCCTGGAGCTGGCGGGCGGCACGGACGGTGAGCTTCTTGCCGGCCTCGAGCACGACCTTGCCGGTGTCGGCGTCGATCAGGTCGTTGACGGTCGAGTAGCCGCGGAAACGGTTGGCGTCGAACGGAACGCGCCAGCCTTCCTTGGTCCGCTTGTAGAGGATCTTCTTGTAGAACGTGGACAGGATCGCCTCGCCGTCGAGGCCGAGGGCGAACATCAGCGACGTCACCGGAATCTTGCGGCGACGGTCGATACGCGCATAGACGATGTCCTTGGCGTCGAACTCGATGTCGAGCCAGGAGCCGCGATACGGGATCACGCGGGCAGCGAACAGCAGCTTGCCCGACGAATGGGTCTTGCCCTTGTCGTGGTCGAAGAACACGCCCGGCGAACGGTGCATCTGCGAGACGATGACGCGCTCGGTGCCGTTCACGATGAAGGTGCCGTTCATCGTCATGAGCGGGATATCGCCCATGTAGACGTCCTGCTCCTTGATGTCCTTGACCGACTTCGCACCGGTTTCTTCGTCGATATCGAACACGATGAGGCGCAGCGTCACCTTGAGAGGAGCCGCGAAGGTCATGCCGCGCTGGCGGCACTCGTCGACGTCATACTTGGGCTGCTCGAATTCGTAGCGGACGAATTCCAGCATCGAGGTGCCCGAGAAGTCCGAGATCGGGAACACGGAGCGGAACACGGCCTGCAGGCCTTCGTCGAGACGACCGCCCGCGGGCTCATCGACCATCAGGAACTGGTCATAAGACGCCTTCTGAACCTCGATGAGGTTCGGCATCTCGGCGACTTCCTTGATGTGTCCGAAAAACTTGCGAACGCGTTTGCGACCGGTGAATGTCTGCTGCGCCATCGTGGCCTCTCATTTTCGTCGCCCGCTCTGGGCGAACCGTCCGGGACGCGGCTGCCGCCGCTCCCCGGGTTGAATTTTTCGAACCCGCTTTGGGGGCCGGAGACTCAGTTTCAGGCGGGAATGTCCTGAATCTGTTCTTCAGACCTTCAAAACGCAAAACGACGCGCGGGGCGCATAGGCACGCCCGCCCGTCACAACGATCGTCTTCACGGACTGCAAAAGCCCGAAATAGCCTGCTCTCCCAACGGCTTACAGGGAAATCTGGCATCCCCGCCCACCGCGCTTTCGTGCTGCCGACCCGATATGGGGCGACAATAGTTCAGATTCGAGGGTTAAACCCTCAAATCCCCACACTTTTTCGTGTTTAGCCTGCGTCGGGACGATCCGTCGCACGCCTTTTGCATCTGGCCTCGGTCTTTCCGATCGTCATGGCCGGGCTTCACCCGGCCATCCACGATCTTGGGACGAGATCCCGGGCCTCGCTTCGCGAGCCCGGGATTTCGCTGAAGTAACTTGCGTTACTTCAGCTCGACCTTGGCGCCAGCCTTCTCGAGCTGGACCTTGATCTTCTCGGCTTCGTCCTTGTTCACGCCTTCCTTGACAGGCTTCGGCGCGCCCTCGACGAGGTCCTTTGCTTCCTTCAGGCCGAGACCGGTGATGGCGCGGACTTCCTTGATGACCTCGATCTTCTTCTCGCCAGCCGAGGCGAGGACGACCGTGAACTCGGTCTTCTCTTCCACCGGAGCGGCAGCAGCGCCACCACCAGCCGGGCCGGCCACGGCGACAGCCGCGGCAGCCGAAACGCCCCACTTCTCTTCGAGGAGCTTCGCGAGTTCGGCAGCCTCGAGCACGGTGAGGCTCGAGAGGTCGTCAACGATCTTCTGCAAGTCAGCCATTGTTCAGTTTCCTTGAGTGTAAGTCTGGTTCGGGTTTGAGTTTTGCGAAGGGCGTCAGGCCGCTTCGCCCTTTGAGGCATGAGCCTGGATGACGCGCGCGAGTTTGCCCGCGGGCGCGTTGGCGAGCTGAGCGAGCTTGGTCGCCGGGGCCACAAGCAGGCCGACGATCTTGCCGCGCAGTTCGTCAAGCGACGGCAGCGAGGCAAGCGCCTTCACGCCGTCGACATTCAGGACGGTCTTCCCCATCGAGCCGCCGATGATGACGAACTTTTCGTTCGCCTTGGCGAATTCGATGGCGACCTTTGGCGCCGCTACCGGATCGTTCGAAGTGGCGATCACGGTCGGTCCCTTCAGCATGGGGCCGATGGCAACGACGTCAGTGCCTTCAAGAGCAATTTTGGCGAGACGGTTCTTCGAGACCTTAACCGAGGCGCCAGCCTGCTTCATCTGCGTGCGCAGCTTCTGCATCTGGGCAACGGTGAGGCCGGAATATTGGGCAACGACCGCGACGCTCGTGGTCTTGAAGACCCCATTGAGCTGTTCGACCGCTTCCTTTTTTGCCGCTCGTTCCACAGCAAGCTCTTTCCGGTTGGCGGTCATCGCAAAAGCGGGACCGCCGGGTTGCACCCATCGTCCCACCCAAAACCTGAACCTCGGGGCCAAAACCCTTCGGACACGCGCCCGGGCGAGACGACAATTCAAAGCCTGCCCTCCGGGAGCCCGTTAAGAGCCCACGGCGTGTCGAGGTCCGAACCAAACTCCTTCCGCGACCACCCTCAAGTGGAAAGCGAAGTGAAATCCGGTCTTCACCCGTCTATGCAGGCCATGCGATTAAGCCGTTGGGAAATCGGAATTTCCCGCGGGCGCCTGCAGTCTTGGACAGGACAAGGCCAGCCGGCGAACCGCCTGACCTCTGCCCGCATCCTACCGGCCGATGGATTTTCCTTCCTTTTCGGGCAAATCCTTGCGGACGTCCTGAAAAGGAATGATCTCCTGCGTGTCGGGTTTTCGGAATGCGTGCACGAACGCGCCAGCCAAGGCCGGCACGTCCGGAAGCGGTTCTTTAACCGCTCTCTGCCTGCTTGCCAAGAGCAAAATTCACACCAGTTCCAATCCGTTGCCATCAGGGCTTGAGGCGGCCTGACAAGGGCCGATTCAGGCCGATTTGACCCCATAAGGAAGCGGTTTGCCCTCGAAAAATGCGCTGAGATTGGCCAGCACGCAATCTTGCATGGCCACGTGTGATTCGAGGGTGTGGCCGCCGATATGGGGGGCGAACACCACATTCGGCAGCGCGGTCAGCCCATCGGGGGCGTGCGGTTCCTTCTCGAAGACATCGAGGCCGGCGCCGGCGATGGTCTTGTCGGTCAAGGCCGCAACCAGGGCCCTCTGGTCGATGACCGAGCCGCGGGAGATGTTGACGACATAGCCATCCTCGCCGAGCCGCTTAAGGATGCCAGCGTTGACGACATGCTGGGTCTCGGCCCCCGCCCGGACCGCGATCATCAGCACGCTGCACCAGTCGGCCAGCGCTTCCAGCGACGGGAAATACTGATAGGGCAGATCGTATTTGCTGCGGCTGAAATAGCCGACCTCGCTCTCGAAGGCGGTGCAGCGGGCGGCGATCTTGCGGCCGATCTCGCCCATGCCATAGACGCCGATGCGGCGACCGGGCATGCCGGCCTGCGGGCGCATCATCGGCGACTGTTTGGACGCGGCCCAATCGCCGCTGCGGACATATTGGTCCGCGACCAGGATCCGCCGCGTCGTCGCCAGCATCAGCGTCATCGCGATGTCGGCGACCGAGGCGGCATTGGCGCCGGGGCTGTGGCCGACCGCAATGTTCCGCGCGGCCGCGGCCTTCAGGTCGACGCCGTCATAGCCGGTGCCGTAGCAGACGATCGCGCCGAGTTTTGGGAACAGGTCCATCGCCTCCGCGCCAAGCGGCGAGCCGCCGGCCGTCAGCATCGCGCGAATGCCGCCGAGTTCTTCCGCCGAAAACACTTCGCGCGCGGGCTTGCCACCGGTGTCGAGCAACTCGAACCGCTCGGCGAAGCGCGCCATCATCGTCTTGGGAAAGCGCGAATAGATCAGGACCTTGTCAGCCATTGTTCTTGTTTCCGGTGAATGACGCCCACAAACGACGAGGGGCGGAATCGGTTGCCCAATTCCGCCCCTCGCCTCATGCAATTTCCAGACTTAGCCGAGGCAAGCCTTAGCCCAGGATCGTACCCGGCTCGACCTTCACGCCCGGGCCCATCGTCGAGGACACCGCAACGCGCTGGATGTAGGTGCCCTTGGAGCCGGCCGGCTTCGCCTTCGCAACAGCGTCCGCGAGAGCCTTGATGTTCTCGACCAGCTTCTCCTCGGAGAACGAGGCCTTGCCGACGCCGGCCTGCAGGATGCCGGCCTTCTCGACGCGGAACTCGACCGAGCCGCCCTTGGCACCCTTCACCGCACCGGTGACGTCCATGGTCACGGTGCCGATCTTCGGGTTCGGCATCAGGCCGCGCGGGCCGAGCACCTTACCGAGACGGCCGACCAGCGGCATCATGTCGGGGGTCGCAATACAACGATCGAAATCGATCGTGCCTTCCTGCACCTTCTGGACCAGGTCCTCGGCGCCGACGACGTCGGCACCTGCGGCCTTGGCCTCGTCAGCCTTGGCGCCACGGGCGAACACGCCGACGCGGAGCGTACGGCCGGTGCCGTTCGGCAGGGTCACGACGCCGCGGACCATCTGGTCGGCGTGACGCGGATCGACGCCGAGATTGATCGCGACCTCGATGGTCTCGTCGAACTTCGCCTTGGCGCGTTCCTTGACCATCTTGATGGCGTCCGCGAGCGGGTAAAGCTTTTCGCGGTCAACACCTTCGCGGGCTTTGTTCAAACGCTTTCCGATTGCCATAGCCGCTTACCCCGCCACTTCCAGACCCATCGAACGGGCAGAGCCCTCGACCATCTTCATGGCCGATTCGATGGTGTCGCAATTGAGATCCTTCATCTTCTTCTCGGCGATCTCGCGCACCTGCGCCTTGGTCACCTTGCCGGCCTTGTCACGGCCCGGCGCCTTCGAGCCGGACTGGATCTTGGCAGCCTGCTTGAGGAAGAAGGACATCGGAGGGGTCTTCATCTCGAACGTGAACGAACGATCGGCGTAGATCGTGATCACGACGGGAATCGGGGTGTTCTTCTCTTCCTTCTGGGTCTGGGCGTTGAACGCCTTGCAGAACTCCATGATGTTGAGACCGCGCTGACCAAGCGCGGGACCGATCGGGGGCGAAGGATTCGCCGCACCGGCCGGGACCTGAAGCTTCAGGTATCCGGTCACTTTCTTTGCCATGTATCACTCCTGTTGTGCCGGCAAATGCCGGCGGTTTCAGGTTCGTGGTCTGGGTCGGATGCGGCTGGCAACCGCCCTCTCCCTCCCACGGCCTCTTGTCGCGTGAGGCCGAAGCCTCACGCCTTACCCGATCAGACCTTCTCGACCTGACCGAATTCCAGTTCGACCGGCGTTGCGCGGCCGAAGATCGACACCGAGACCTTCACGCGGCTCTTGTCGTAATCGAGTTCCTCGACCACGCCCGAGAACGAAGCGAACGGGCCATCGGCCACGCGCACGTTCTCGCCGATCTCGAACGACACCGACGCCTTCGGCCGTTCCACGCCCTCCTGCACCTGGTGCAGAATGCGCATCGCCTCGGCTTCCGAGATCGGCATCGGCTTGTTCTCGGCGCCGAGGAAGCCCGTCACCTTCGGCGTGTTCTTGATCAGGTGAAACGCCTCGTCGGTCAGCTTCATCTTCACCAGCACGTAGCCCGGGAAGAACTTGCGCTCGGTGTCGACCTTGCGGCCGCGGCGGACCTCGACGACCTTCTCGGTCGGGACCAGCACTTCATCGAACTTGTCGGAAAGGTTGCGCTGCGCGGCCTGATCCTTGATCGACTGCGCGACCTTGTTCTCGAAGTTGGAATAGGCGTGGACGATATACCAGCGCTTGTCGGACGATTGGGTTGCGGCGGCTGTTGCCATCAGTGAATGCCCAAAAGGAAGGTGATGAGGTAACGGATGATCTGGTCGGCGGCGAAGAAGAAGATCGAGGCCACGGCGACCATCACGAACACCATGATGGTGGTGATCGTGGTCTCACGACGGGTCGGCCAGGTGACCTTGGCTGTCTCCGAGCGCACTTCCTGCAAGAACTTGAACGGGCTGACTGCCATCGTTTGAGACGCCATTAAGGATTTCAGGGATCCGAACAGCCTGATGTGGCCCAGCCCTCTGTCTCGAAGGATGAGCCGGAAAACCGGGCTCTGATGTTCGGGGGATTTCAAAGCCGCGCCGGATATCCGCATCTCAACGGGCCGGCTGCGAGTGCGGGGTATCTACTGCGGATGGGGCCAAAGGTCAAGGTGCGGCCGGACCGGAATGCATCCGGGCCCGGCTCGCGGAGGCGATGCGGATCAAGGGCTTACCCAATCCCCATGACCCAGCGCCCGAGCTATTCAGCCCGTCATCGTCCTGCCTGTCGATCCTGAATGTCGGGATTAGCTGGCAGGAGTGGCAGGGCTCGAACCTGCGACCCCCGGTTTTGGAGACCGGTGCTCTACCAATTGAGCTACACTCCTACGGACCCTCGCGTCGCCGCCGGATCAGGCGCGCTTTCAAGCACAAGGGACGGCCGGATTGCAAGGACGGATTGCAAGGGTGAAGCGCGCTGGCTTCGCTTGTTCAAGCGGCGGCTTCTGGGCCAATCTTCGTTTCCGACAATAATGTGCCCCGGGAGTGAACATGACCGCCACCGCCGCCCCTCGCCCCTCGATCGCGCCGAAAACCCCGCCTTTGCCCGAGGCCAAGCCGGAGACGCTGGGCCTGTCGCGGCCGCGCCTGCAGGCGATGTCGGATGCGTTCAAGCGCGAGATCGACAAGGGAACCGTTCCCGGGGTGACCGTGCTGGTGGCCAGAGGCGGCCAGGTCGGCTGGTTCGAGGCGCTCGGCAAGCAGGGCCCCACGGGCCCGGCCATGGCGCTTGATTCGATCTTCCGGATCTTCTCGATGACCAAGCCGATCGTCTCGGTCGGCATCATGGCGCTGGTCGAGGACGGCCACCTCCTCCTCGGCGATCCCGTTGCCAAGTTCATTCCGGAATTTGCCGACCAGAAGGTCGGCGTGGTCAGCGGCGGCAGGCTGGAACTGGTTCCGGCCAAACGGCCGATGACGGTGCAGGACCTGCTTCGCCACACGTCGGGTCTGACCTATGAGCACCAGGGCGACGGCCCCGTGCACAAGCTCTACCAGGAGTCCCGCGTCCGCAGCCGCAAGATCAGCAATGCCGAGCACGCCGCGCTGGTCGCGAGCTTCCCGCTGGTCTGCCACCCCGGCGACGAGTTCAACTACAGCCGCTCCACCGACATTCTCGGCCGCATCATCGAGGTCGTCAGCGGCAAATCGCTCGGCACGTTCCTCACCGAGCGCATCCTCGCGCCCTTGCAGATGAGCGAGACCGGCTTCTCGACCTCCGAGGCCAATGCCGGCAGGCTGGCCCAGCCGTTCGAAGCCGATCCCTGGACCGGCGACAAGGTCGCGCTGTTCAACATGCTCGAGCAGCCGGTGATGGAATCCGGCGGCGGCGGCCTGGTTTCGACCACGATGGACTATGCCCGCTTCGCGCTGATGCTGCGCAATGGCGGTACGCTCGACGGCGTCAGGATCATCGGCCGCAAGACGCTGGAGCTGATGGCGTCCGACCACCTCGGGCCCGAGGTGAAAACCAACGGCACGCTGCTGTCGCCCGGCCACGGTTTTGGTCTCGGCTTCGCCGTCCGCCGCGAAGCCGGCATCGCGCCCTTCCCCGGCAGCGTCGGCAATTATTTCTGGAGCGGCATCGCCGGCACGTTCTTCTGGATCGATCCGAAGGAGGATCTGTTCACGGTGTTCATGACCCAGGGCCCGGGACAACGTGACTTTACGCGGACGCTGGTAAGGGATCTGGTCTACGCGGCGGTGGATTGACCTCCGCTCTCGTGCCCCGGACGCAACGCAGCGCGTAGCGGTGCGTTGCAGAGCCGGGGCCCATGTGTCCGCTATCTCGAGCGTCGCCTTCTGGGTCCCGGCTCTGCGGAGCAGCGTTACACGCTGCGCCGCGTCCGGGACACGAGAGCGTCAGCTGATCGTCGCGCCGCCGTCGATGACCATGGTCTGGCCGGTCATGAAGTCGCCCGCCTTGGACCCCAGGAACACGGCAGCACCCGCGATCTCGTCGGGGATGCCGATGCGCAGGAGCGGCGAGCGCGCGGTCGACGCCTTCAGGTTCTCAGGATTGTCCCACAGCGCTTTCGCAAAATCGGTCTTGATCAGGCCGGGTGCGATGCAGTTCACGCGGATGTTGTGCTTGCCGTATTCGCAGGCGAGGTTGCGCGCGAGCTGCATGTCGGCGGCCTTGGAGATCGCGTAGGCACCGAGGATGGTCGAGCCCTTCAGGCCGCCGATCGAGGAGACGATGATGACAGAGCCGTCCTTGCGCTCGATCATCTGCGGGACCACCATCGAGATCAGCCAGTTGTTGGCGACGATGTTGTTGTCGAGAATCTTGCGGAACTGATCGTCGGAGATGCCGGCGAGCGGACCATAATACGGATTCGACGCGGCGTTGCAGACCAGCACGTCGATCTTGCCGAAGGCGCGGTTGCTCTCGTCGACGAGGTTCTGCAGATTTTCCTTCGACGAGATGTTGGCGGCGATCGCCACCGCAGTGCCCTTACCGAATTTGTCGTTGATGCCCTTGGCAACTTCTTCGCAGACGTCGGCCTTGCGCGAGGAGATCACGACCTTCGCGCCGTGCTCGGCCATGCGCTCTGCGATCGCGAGCCCGATCCCGCGCGTCGAACCGGTGATGACGGCTACTTTGCCCTTCATGTCGAACAAGGTCATGTTTCTCTCCCAGAGTACGATTTGATTTGGCTTGAAGCTTACGCCGCGCTCCTGCGAGCGGACAATGGCCTCAGGCCAGCTTCTTGACTTCCGGTCCCGCCGGCTGATGCATCTCCGCATGCGCGTCATCGGCGATCCACGGCTGCTGGTTCACCATCGGCAACCGCCAAACCGAGCGATCGGGGCTTGCGAAATAGTCGAGCCGCGTGATCGAGACGTTGTCGATGTCGAACGACAACGCCTTCTCGACCTGGCCATCGAGCGCGAGGCCGATCGCAGCCCTAATGGTGCCGCCATGCGCAACCGCGACGATGTCCTGCCCGGCGGAGTCGTTATTAATCCGCTCGATGACCCGGCGCGCGCGATTATAAAGGTCCATGAAGCTTTCGCCGCCCGGCGCCGGCTCGTTGATGTCGGCGAACCAGCTCGAGCCAACCGGACGGCTCGCGATGAACGCGGCGCGGTTCATCCCTTGCCAACGGCCGAGATTCTGCTCGGCGAGATCCGCTTCCCATGGCATCGACGCAGGACGCGGATAGCCAGCCTCCCAGATCGCCTCGGCGGTCTGATGCGTGCGCTTGAGATTGCTCGAATACCAGACCGCATTTCGCGGCAGCACCTTGGCAACGGCGTTGAACACATAGGTGTCACTGGTGTCGCAGGGAAGATCGGTCTGGCCGTAGATGTTGCCGCCGTCATTTCGCACCGGCGCGTGACGAACCCACCACCACCGTGTCGTGACCACATCAGGCTTGTCTGCGGCTGCCATCGAAACCCTTCCATCCCGTGTGATGTCGCTGTACGTGAGTAGCGAACGTGTCTCAAGACACTTTACTGTTTCAAATTCTGTTTGAAATTCCGTCGCGCGGCAAGCGTCGCGCGAATACCAAAGGGAGAAACGCATGGGCCGTCTGCAAGGCAAATCCGTCATCATCACCGGCGCCGGCAGCGGCATCGGCCGTGCGGCTGCACATCTCTTCACCAAGGAAGGCGCCAGGCTGATCGCGGTCGATCGCAGCGAGGCGGTGAAGGAAACCGTCGAGGAAATCAAGAAGGCGGGCGGCGTCGCGGAAGCGATGCTCGCCGACGCCGGCTCCGAGAAGGACGTCATGGCGGTCATCGACAAGGCGGTGAAGACGCATGGCAGGCTCGACGTGATCTGGGCCAATGCCGGCATCTCCGGCGGGCTCGTCCCGCTCGGCGAGCAGACCGTGGAGCATTGGCAGGAAGTGCTGCGCGTCAATCTGATCGGTCCGTTCCTCGCGGTGAAGCACGCGATGCCGCACATGGTGAAGCAACAATCCGGTGCGATCGTGCTGACCGCATCGGTTGCGGGTCTCAAGGCCGGCGCGAGCGGACATCCCTACGCGGCGAGCAAGGCCGGCGTGATCTCTCTGGTGCAGACCACGGCCTATTCGCTCACCGGCACCGGCGTGCGCATCAATGCGGTCTGCCCGGGCCTGATCGAAACAGGCATGACCAAGCCGATCTTCGACCGCGCCAAGGAGCGCGGCACCCAGGACAAGATCGGCCAGCTCAATCCGCTGAAGCGTCCAGGCCAGCCGCACGAGCTCGCCGCGATGGGATTGTTCCTGGCCAGCGACGAAGCGTCGTATGTGAATGGCCAGGCATTCCCGGTGGATGGCGGCCTCACGGCATCGATGCCGTATGCGGGCAAGCCGGTTTAACGAGACGCTCGTGTCCCGGACGCGCTGCAGCGCGCAAGCGTTGCTGCGCAGAGCCGGGACCCAGTGGGCGGCGCGGTGCGCTGATGCATGGGCCCCGGCTCTGCAGCGCACCGCTGAAGGAGCGCTGCGCTGCGTCCGGGGCACGAGACCTTTTTCAACGACAGACATAGCTGGTCATCCTCGCGGCGCATCTCGCCCGAGCTTTGCTGTGGCCTTACCCTCAAATGAAAGAGGGTGCAGGGAAGACCGGGTGCCCGACTGGCACCCGCGGTCCACTGTGCGAAGATTGCGCTACAAGAGGCTGCACAGCGGCATACAGGTGTAGCCGAAACATCCGGCCTTCCCTGCGCAGTGGGTTGACGGCTTATGTCGTGATCTCCCCGGGGAGCGATGCACTATTGCCCCCGTCGYCTYGCRGATGSCTGATGYGMACRCCCGGTTGGRCMWYRCRCATCACCACAAGRCTTGRCGCACAGRCTCCGGGCGCCAGGACCACACGATTTTGCCGTACGCMGATCACACCGGTCGTTTGCGCGGTGATCTCGCTCACGGTYGCCCGCCCTGCAAAACYTGATCGCGCCGATGTGRCCTGCGTCCACCGCCGYCCGGCCCGCGTTCGTGACGATCGCGATACGCCCCTCTTCCTTGGGCCGGGTTGCCGAAACACATACGCCGTTTCCGAATTTCGGTAAAGCGGAATATTTTCGAGCCGCCGGATTGACCGATGGGTGGCGTGTTTTGCCCGTCAGGCAACGCAAGTTGTTGTGGAGGCGTCGTGCGTAGGGCGGATCAGCCGAAGGCGTAATCCGCTATGTCTCTCACCGTGGAAACAGAAGAGGCGGATTACGCTTCGCTAATCCGCCCTACGAGACCGGCTACGCGGCGAGCGCGGCGATAAACAGCGCACTCGCCACCACCGACGCCACCGTCCGCACATGGTTCCAGAACACCCAATCCTTTAGATACGCCACCCACACCGCACTCGCCTCTGGCGCCGACGGCTGCACGGCGGCAAGTGCATTGTTCAGCGGCACGTTGAACACGACAGTCACCACGAACATGCCGATCACGTAGAGACCGCCGCCCGCGATCATGCTGACCGCTCCCGGCTCGCTGAAGCGCAACGCACCCATCACCACCAGCGCCGCGCCCGCCACCGTCGTGCCGAGGAATAACGGCATGAACAGCGAGCGCACGATGTCAACATTGATCGCGTTCATCGCCGCGATGCCGACCGCCTGATCGAGCCGGCCGAGCGAGGTCATGATGAAAGTCGAGAAGGCGAAATAGACGCCCGCCATGACGCCGCAGCCCAGGGCTGAGAACCACAGCAATCCGGTCGTGAAAAGCTGCCGCACGACGCATCTCCGTTAAATACGATAAAATCTCGTATTTGATAAAAGCGATAAACTCTCTTATCTCTGGCGTCAAGCGCAGAGGGCGGGGACCACGATGCCGGAACGGAAGATCAGGGCGGGCAAAGCGACGCGGGCGACCGAACGGCGCACGCCGCTGGTGCCGACGCAGGAACGCAGCCGGGAGCGTTTCGATCGCATCCTGAGCGCTGCGAGCGAGATCTTGATGGAAAAAGGCAGCGACGCCTTCCGGATGAGCGACATCGTCGAGAGCACCGGGATCGCCTTCGGTTCACTCTATCAATATTTTCCGGACAAGAGCGCGGTGATCGGAACGCTCGCCGAGCGCTGCAACGCCATCGGCCGGGAGTGTGTGCAACGCGACCTCGCCGAGATGAAGAAGCTCTCGGACCTCCATGCGGCGCTCAGCCGCATCACCGACGGCTACTACCAGATGTTCCGCGATCACCCGGTGATGCATCACATCTGGCAGGCGACGCAAGCCGACCGGACACTTCAGAGCATCGACGAGGAAGACGTCGCCTTTCTCGCCGGCCTGTTGCGCGATGCGCTGCATCGCGTCGCACCGAAGCAGTCCGCCCCTGCCCTCACCGCCTTCTCGCAATTGGCGATGATCCAGATTGCCGCCGCGGTCCGGCATGCCATCTCGCTGCCATCAGCGGATGCACGCCGGATGCTCGACCTGTTCAAGCGCATGCTGCCGTCGGATCTCTCCGCCCTGCGCTGAGATGACACCAAACGCCGGTGTGGTCCCCGAGCTTTCCGGCAGGCCACCGGGTTGGTATGGTTCATGCAACCAACCCAGCCTCTGCAATCCCCGACAAGAAGTGACAATGCCAAATCAGATCTTCCCGAGCTCTCGTCCCGATCGCATCCGCAACATGCTTGCCGAGCTCGTTGCCTTCGACACGATCAGCGACCGTACCAACCTGCCCCTGATCGCCCATATCGAGCGCTTTCTCGCCGCTCTCGGCGTCAAGGGCGAACGCATCACCGACGAGACCGGCGAGAAAGCTTCGCTGTGGGTGACGATCGGCCCTGACGATCGGCCGGGCTACGTCCTGTCGGGCCACACCGACGTGGTGCCGGTCGTGGGCCAGGACTGGAGCCACGATCCGTTCAAGCTGATTGAGCGCGACGGCAAGCTCTACGGCCGCGGCACCACCGACATGAAGGGTTTTGTCGCGGTATGCCTCGCCATGGTGCCGGAGATGCTGGAGGCGAAGCTGACGACGCCGATTCATCTGGCCATCTCCTATGACGAGGAGATCGGCTGCATCGGCGTGCGGCCGATGCTTGCCGAGGTCGCCAAGAAGAAAGTGCGACTGCTCGGCGCCTTCATCGGCGAACCGACCGAAATGAAGGTCATCATCGGCCACAAGGGCAAGCACGGCGTGCGCGCCACCTTCCACGGACTCGCCCGCCACTCCTCGATCGCGCCTGACGGTGTCAATGCGATCGAATACGCCGCCGAGATGATCACCGAGATTCGCCGCCGCGCGGTGAAGCTCGCGGCCGAGGTCGAGCGCAACAGTCTCTACGACGTGCCGCATTCGACGCTGCTCACCAGCATCGTGCACGGCGGCGCGGCACTGAACATCGTGCCTGATACGTGCACCGTGGACTTCGAATGCCGCGGCATCGGCATCACCGAGTCGCGCGAGGTGACGGATGCGGTCGTCGCCTGGGCCAAGGCCGAGCTCGAGCCCGCGATGAAGGCGAAGAGCCCGGAATGCGGCATCGATTTCGAGGAGATCCTCGACTACCCCGCCCTCGACACCAGGGCCGACGCCGCCATCGTCACGCTGGCCAAGCAACTCGCCGGCCGCAACGACCACGCCAAGGTCGCCTTCGGGACAGAGGCGAGCCTGTTCACCAGCATGGCGGACATCCCGTCCGTGGTCATTGGACCGGGCTCGATCGCGCAGGCGCACACGCCGGATGAGTTCGTCGAGATGGCCGAACTGGAGAAATGCGCGGGGTTTGTGGAGAAGCTGATCGCGCATTGCGCGAAGGGGTAGACTGGGCCCGGGCTCTGCGCAGCAACGCTACGCGTTGCAGCGCGTCCGGGGCACGAGTGCGCGGGTCAATCGACCGACGGTGGGAATAGGGACGTCGCAAAATCCGGTCGCGTGTCCCGGACGCGGTGCGGCACGAAGTGACGCTCCGCTGAGCCGGGACCCAGAACGCTTGGCGACGGCGTTCGGTTGTGCAATCTTAAGTCGAGACTTTGCTAACAGCTGATTGCACAGGCATGCCCTTCTTCGTTTACATCCTGGCGAGCAAACGAAACGGCACTCTCTACATTGGAGTGACAAACGATCTTCCCCGTCGAATAAGCGCGCACAAGGCCAAGCTCGTCCCCGGCTTTACCAAGCAATACGACGTAACTCTGCTAGTCCATTTCGAGACTTACGAGTCGATACTCGAGGCACGCTCTCGTGAACATTCGCTGAAGCGCTGGCGTCGCGCTTGGAAGCTCAAGCTGATCGAGGGGCTCAATCCGGATTGGCGCGATCTTACGAACGAGCTGAATACTCTGGCGACGTGACTGGGTCCCGGCTCTGCGGAGCAGCACTTCGTGCTGCACCGCGTCCGGGACACGAGAACGTGCGAGACAGCAAAAGACTGGCGCACCAAAGAAGAAAGGCGCGCCCTCTCTCCTACACCGCGCCGGCCTTCTGCGCGTACTCCCATGACGCCTTTGACAGCGGCACGGTGCGCTTGGCTGACTCCAGCGCCTTGGCGTTGGCGGCAGTGCCGTCGCGGACGCGGCCGGCGATTCCTTGCGTGATGCCCGCAAGGCGGAACAGGTTGTAGGCGAAGTACCAGTTGAGATCAGGCACCGTCATGCTGGTGACGTTGCAATAGATCTGCGCGGCCTCTTCCACGCTCGGGATGTTGAGCGCCTTGAGGTCGGCGCCTTCGAGCCCCGGCATGACCCACTGCATCAGCAGATAGGTGAAGTCGGCCATGGGATCGCCGAGCGTCGACAGCTCCCAATCGAGCACGGCCAGCACGCGTGGTTCTGTCGGATGGAAAATCATGTTGTCGAGACGGTAGTCGCCGTGGACGATCGAGACGCGCGCCTGCTCCGGCACGGTCCGCGGCAGCCATTCGGCGACCTTCTCGAACTCCGGAATGTGCTGCGTTTCGGAGGCGCGGTACTGCTTGGTCCAGCGATCGATCTGGCGCGCGAAATAGTTGCCGGGCTTGCCGAAGTCGCCAAGACCGATCGCAACCGGATCGTACATATGAAGTTTCGCCAGCGTCTCGATCTTGCTGGTGAAGATTTTTCGGCGCGCGTCGCCATCCTGGCTCGGCAGCGTCGGATCCCAGAACACCCGCCCCTCTTCCATCGACATGATGTAGAAGGCCGCGCCGATAACGCTGTCGTCCTGGCACAGCGCATAGGCGTGCGCGACCGGAAAACCCTGCTTTCCGAGAGCTGCAATGACGCGATATTCGCGATCAACTGCGTGCGCCGACGGCAGCAATTTGCCGAACGGTTTACGGCGCATCACATAAGAGCGCTTCGGTGTGTTGAGCCGGTAGGTCGGATTGGACTGGCCGCCCTTGAACTGGAGGACGACCAGCGGGCCTTCGAAGCCTTCGACGTGCTCGCGCATCCAGGCCTCAAGCCTGAGCTCGTCGAAGCGATGACGCTCCTCGACCGGCTTGGTGCCCGAGAATTCTTCGTCTTTCCTGACGCCGTCAGCCACGGTGACGCTCCCTCTTCGGTCCGAACATGATCCTAATCGGTAACCGCTGGCGCACTTGCGTCAAGCGGTCACCGCCATTGGATCATGCTGGCTCGCTTCTTCAAGTCGGGAGCGCGTCCCGGCTCTCCCAATTAATGCTTGGGAGAGTTGGCATACTTCCGAACTTCCAACCTTGCAATGGCGCGATTGTGCACCTCGTCGGGACCGTCGGCGAGACGCAGCGTGCGGATGCCGGCATAATCCTTGGCAAGACCTGCCTCATCCGAGACGCCCGCGCCGCCAAAAGCCTGGATCGCCTCGTCGATGATCTTCAGCGCCATGTTGGGCGCTGCGACCTTGATCATGGCGATCTCGGCCTGCGCGGTCTTGTTGCCGACCTTGTCCATCATGTCGGCCGCCTTCAGGCACAAGAGACGCGTCATCTCGATGTTGGTGCGGGCTTCGCCGATGCGCTGCTCCCACACGCTATGCTCGACGATCTTCTTGCCGAAGGCGGTGCGCGACATCAGCCGCTTCACCATCTTCTCCAGCGCTTCCTCGGCCTTGCCGATGGTGCGCATGCAGTGGTGAATACGGCCAGGTCCCAGACGGCCCTGCGCGATCTCGAAGCCGCGGCCCTCCCCTAACAGGATGTTCTCCTTCGGCACGCGCACGTTCTCGAGCAGCACCTGGGCGTGACCATGCGGCGCGTCATCGAAGCCGAACACGGGGAGCATCTTCTCGACCTTGATGCCTGGCGTGTCGAGCGGAACCAGGATCTGCGACTGCTGCTGGTGCTTGGCGGCGTTGAAATCGGTCTTGCCCATCAGGATCGCGATCTTGCAGCGGGGATCGCCGACGCCGGACGACCACCATTTGCGGCCGTTGATGACGTAGTGATCGCCGTCCTTCTCGATGCGGGTCTCGATGTTGGTGGCGTCGGACGAGGCGACCGCCGGTTCCGTCATCAGGAACGCCGAGCGGATCTCGCCGTCCATCAGCGGACGCAGCCATTTGCGCTTCTGCTCCTTGGAGCCATAGCGGATGAACACTTCCATGTTGCCGGTGTCGGGCGCGGAGCAGTTGAACACTTCCGAGGCCCAGGAGATGTGGCCCATCTCTTCCGACAGCAGCGCGTATTCCAGATTGGTCAATCCCGCACCGCGGAATTCATCATCCTCATGCTCGCTCGGAGGCATGAACATGTTCCAGAGGCCTTCGGCCTTCGCCTTCTTCTTGAGGTCTTCCAGGACCGGGATGACCTTCCAGCGGTCGCCGCTCTTGTCCTGCTCGTTATAGATCGGCACCGCCGGACGCACGTGCTTGTTCATGAAGGACTGCACGCGGTCGAGCCATTCCTTCTGCTTGGGCGACATATCGAAGTCCATGGGACGCTCCTCGGTTTCGCTTTGAAAGCCTGTTTTGCGCCGGACTGTCCTCCCGCAACTCGCGGCCCGCAAGCGCCATCAGGCGGATCGCGGGCTGTGGAACCGGCGCCGCTCGATTGGCGGCGCAATTCCATCATGCGGATTGACTTTTCCCGACCTTCAAACGATAGTTTCATACAACTGTTTGAATTGCAACTCCCTCGGGGAGAGCCGCCCATGCCCAGCGATCACACGAGGTCTGCCATTCTCGCCGCCGCCGAACGGCTCTACGCCGATCGCGGCTTCGGCGACGTCACGCTGCGCGACATCGTCGCCGAGGCCAACGTCAATCTCGCTGCGGTGAATTATCATTTCGGCTCGAAGGACGAGCTGATCGCGGAATTATTTGTCACCCGCTCGATCGCGACCAATCGCGAGCGCCTGCGCGAACTGAAGACAGCCGAGGAAGCGGGCGGTGGCCGCGCGCCGATCGAGGTGATTTTGCGCGCGCTCGTCGGCCCGACCTTGCGCGGCTGCCTCGGCCCAGAGAACCAGCGCTCCACCGCGGCGCGCTTCATGATCCGCGCCTCGATCGAATCCGTGCCGCCGATCCGTCGCATCAAGAACCGCGAGATCGACCATTTGCGCAAATTCGCGGGCGCAATGCGCCGATCCCTGCCCGACCGCAGCGATGTCGATATCTATTGGGGCCTGAATTTCGCGCTGGCGATGGCACACCACACCATCCGCGAGAGCGAGCGCCTGACCAAACTGTCGGAAGGAAAATGCAACCTCGACGACGTCGAGGACGTGGTCGAGCGCGTCGTCAGCGTCGCGACGATGGCGCTGACGGCGGGACGGACAGAGGCGAAAGCGCCGTCGAAGGTGGCGGCGCGTTAGACTCTTGTTTGACGCGTTTTCTTCGCGAACCGGCAGTCCACTTCGCTCGAAAACGCTTTGAGCCTCACATCATCGCGATGCAGTCGATCTCGATATCGAAGGGACCGAACCATTCCGGTGTCACGACGAAGATCCGCGCCGGCGGGTCGACCGGAAAGTAGCGGGCATAGATCGCGTTGAAGGTGGCGAAGTGTTTTGTCGAGGTGCAATAGACGTTGCACTTCATCACGTTGTCGAGCGAGGCGCCTGATGTCTCAAGGCACAGCTTCATCTGCTCCATGAYGATCTCGCTCTGCCGCTCGATTCCCATCCCGCCGATCGCGCCGGTCTCGGGGTCGAATGGCGGCAGGCCGGCGACGAAGATCATGTTGCCGGCGCGCGTGACCGGCGAGGTCGGCGCCTTCACGCGGTCGAGAAAGGACGAGATCGGTTCGACGCGGAGCGCTTCGCGTTTCATGGGCGGCCACCTTTGGTACGAGCGAGACTGGCGCCTGACTACATGATCCTGCAGCCGGCATGCTTCGCTTCTGATCGAAGGGTGGTCGCGATGGCGGGCTACGCCCGCTGCTGCATCTCCTCGGCCTCTTCCTTGGCGAGCAGCAGCAGCATCTCGATGCCCATGTCGCCTTCCTGCGGCGAGCGGATGAACTTGATCTCTTCGGCACTTTGCCGCAGTGCGGCAATGATCGCGACAGCCTGGTTGGCCGTCGCCGCCTCAGTCGCCAGAATTGCCTTCTGGTTCTTCGCCTGGAACCCGATCGTGTAGGACATGCATTTGTCTCCCCGAACTCAGTGGAACAGATCGAATCTGAGTCGCGGTCCCAGCGGAAGCCTGTGCGAGTACGGACCGGGTTTATCTGGGGATTGCGCGCAAGCCTCGCGCAAGGCCGCGCGATCGTCATGCTTCCGACATCATGCTGTCGGGCTGGTCCGCACGCAGGCGAGAGCGAAAAGGCGCTAAATGATCCCCTGTTTCTTCAGCTCCTCGATCTTGTCCGCATCATAACCGAGCTTGCCGCCGAGGATCTCCTGGGTGTGCTCGCCCAGAAGCGGCGGGGCGCGGTAGGTCTCGATCGGGGTTCCCGAGAGGGTCAGCGCGTTGCGGATCAGCGACAGCTCAGGCTCGAAGGGATGGTCGACCTTCACCCGCATGCCGCGCGACTGCACGTGCGGGTCGGAGAACACCTGCTCGAAATTGTTGATCGGGCCCGAGGGCACGCCGGCCTCCTCGAGCTTCTCCAGCCAGTAGGCCACGGGCTGTTTCAGGAACAGACCGGCGAAGATCGCCATGATCTCCTTGCCGTGCACGACGCGGTCGTTGTTCTTGATGAAGCGAGGATCGCTCGCAAGCTCCGGCTCGCCGAGCACGGCACAGGTCTTCCGGAACTGGCCGTCATTGCCGACCACCACCATCAGCTCGCCGTCGGTGCAGCGGAAGACGCCGGCCGGCATGCCGCCATTGCCCCAGGTGCCGCGGCGCGGCGGGATCTTGCCGTTGACGAGATAGATCTGCAGCCAGTGCGACAACGAGGCGATGACGGTGTCGAACAGGCAGACGTCGATGTGCTGGCCCTGCCCGCCATTGGCGTCGCGATGATAGAGCGCCGAGAGAATGCCGATCGAGGTGTTCATGCCGGTCATGTAGTCGACGATCGACGGGCCAACCTTCATCGGGCCCTCGCCGGGCTCGCCGTCGATATGGCCGGTGACGCTCATCAGGCCGCCCATCGCCTGGAGGATCGCATCGTAGCCGGCGCGCGGCGCGTATGGGCCGGTCTGGCCGAAGCCGGTCACCGAGCAATAGACGATGCCGGGGTTGATGGCCTTGATCGTCTCATAGTCGAGGCCGTAGCGCTTGAGGTCGCCGACCTTGTAGTTCTCCATGAAGACGTCGGCATCCTTGGCGAGCTCGCGGATGATCGCCTGCCCCTCCGGCTTTGCGATGTTGACGGTGACCGACTTCTTGTTGCGATTGGCGCAGAGGTAGAAGGAATTGTTGTTGTTCGCCTTGCCTTCGGGATCGTTCAGGTAGGGCGGCCCGAAGGCGCGCGCGTCGTCGCCGGTGCCCGGCCGCTCGATCTTGATCACGTCCGCGCCGAGATCGCCCAGCATCTGGGCCGACAAGGGCCCGGCGAGCACGCGTGTAAGGTCAAGGATCTTGATGCCTGAGAGCGGCAGGGCCGACATGTCGATTTCCTCCGGGGAACTGAATCTTGGCGCGGTGGCCCGAGGCCGTGACTGCGCTCTCTGCGGATACACTATTTTGGTGCCCTGAGCACTGCACTGGCGGCATACGGCCATCCGCTGCCCCAACGAATTCCGCGCTGCGAATAACGCCTCAGGTTGCGGCTGCCGCAGCCAATTGCGGCCGCCGCCGTCCGAGCATCACCAGGATCAGCACCGTCGCGCAGGAGAACGCCAGCGTGAGCCCGAGCGCACCGCGGCTGCCGAATTGGGTGAGCAGGCCGGCGAGAAGCGGCGGCGAGATCGCGGAGGCCAGGTTGAGCGGCAGTGCGATCATCGACATCGCCTTGGCGAACTCGGCCTGGTCGTAGAAGACGAGCGGGATCGTCGCCCGCGCCACCGCCATCGCGCCGCTACCAGCGCCGTAGAGCAGGATGAAGATCGCGACCGCCCAGGTCGCGCCCTCGCTGAGCATCAGCAGCACCATGGCGATGGGAAGCGCCGTGCCGGCCACGAGCCCGGTGGTGATGCCGTCCCATCGGCCGCCACCGAGGAAGTCGAGGCCGCGCGCGCTGACCTGGATCACGCCCAGCATGGAGCCGAAGGCAAGCGCCTGCGACGGCGCGAGGCCCTCGGCTCGCAACAGCTCGATCAGGATGGCGCTGATGCCGAAATTGACGAAGGCATTCATCGTGATTACGCAGACGACGAGACCGAACGTGCTTCTCGGAATCGCAGGCAGCGGCGCGGCCTTCACGGCCTCGCCGCGATCGTCAGTCACGATTTTGCGGCGCGGTGCGACGAATGCGTAGAGCGGAAGGTTGATGGCGATCAACATGGCCGCATAGACGAGACAGGTCCCGCGCCAGCCAAGCCAGCCGCTGAGAAATGACGTGGTCGGCCAGAAGATGCTGCTGGAGAGACCCGTCACCAGCATCAGCCCGCCGATGGCATTCTTGGCGCCCCGCCCCGCGACCTCGTTCAGCATGATGTAGGCGCCGGTGGACAAGGTCGCGCTGCCGCCCATGCCGAGAAAGACCCAGCCGACAAAATAGAGCACCGGATCGCGCGCGAAGAACAGAACGACATAGCCCGGCGCGGAGACGACGGTGCCTACCATCATCACCTTGCGCGCGCCGTGCCGCGCAAAGGCCCTGGCGAGCCAGGGCGCGCACAGGCCCATGGTGACATAGAGAACCGAGCTGCCCGCGAACACCGCCGGCAGGCTCATGCCGAGATCGGCCCCGAGGTCGCGACCGACCACGGCCGGAAGACCGATCGTACCCCATCCAATGAGTTGGGTGATTGCAAGCACCAGCAGGACTCCGATGAGCCTGCTGTCAGATTTCAAGAACCGCATTCCAGTCGTCGCCTGCCCGGCAGGCGCCATTCACGCCTGTGAGCCCTGTCTTACCCGGAGACTCGGCACGCGGGAACGCCGACCGCCGAATGGCAGAAGGCAGCCAGGAGCATGTCGGGCGCGGGACTGATCCCTAGCTCGCGATTCCGAGCAGGGATCGCGCCTCGGCCGCACGCGCCACGCGCCGGCCGTGACGCGTGACAGCCTCGCAGGCGATGCTCACGAGCTCCGCATTGCTGGCGGCAAGGCGCGTCTTGTCGACCCTGATATTGTCCTCGAGCCCGGTGCGAACCGCATCGGCGCCGCGCGCCAGGGCCCAGCTCATGACCTCGGCCTGATGGCGTCCGATCCCGGCCGCGGTCCAGGTCGCCTTGGGGATCAACCGCCTGAGTTCTGCCAGCAGGATGTCGAGCACATGCTCATCGGCCGGCATCGCGTTCTTCACGCCCATGACGAATTGCACGTGCGGTCGCGCATCCATCAGCCCCGCCTCGATCAACCGGCGGGCGCCGTGCAGATGCGACAGATCGAAGATCTCGATTTCCGGGCGGATGCCATTCGTCTTCATGCCGGTGGCGAGCATGTCGACCAGCGCCGCGCTGTTCTCGTAGACAATGGTCGGAAAGTTCACCGAGCCGGTCGAGAGCGAGGCCATGTCCGGCTTCAGATAGAGCGATGACCCGCGCGCGGAAGGGTCGCGGCCGCGCCCGCCGGTCGAGAACTGGACGATCATATCAGGGCAATGTTTCCGGATGCCTTGCTGCACCAGCGCAAATCGCTCGGGATCGGATGACGGCGTCTCATCGTCGTTGCGAACATGGATATGCGCCAGCGTAGCTCCGGCTTCGAAGGCCTGCTGCGTCGACTCGATCTGCTCGGACGGCAGAATCGGTACCGCGGGATTGTCCTTCTTGCGCGGAACGGAGCCGGTGATTGCGACAGCAACGACGACGGGGTTCATCTGGCAGCCTCATGATGATCGCGCTCACGCGCACAGAGTTCGAATAGGCTTTTATCTAGCGGTTGAGTCATGCCGCTGCAAATCTTCACCGCAGCGGCATTGGCGCCTTACACCCGTCAGGTCGGAATTGCGGCTGCACCGCTCGCCGCCTCCGAACGCCGCCGATCATAGTCGGCCCGTGCCATCGGAACGGCCTTGGGATTGCCGAGATCGTCGATTCTGATCCGGTAGGTTTCCCTCGCCGTGATGGCCGCGAGCGCCGCGATGACCGTGATGCCGAAGGCGATCGCCCCGACCGTCAGGGGAATGTTGGCCGAGCCGGGAGGCGCCACGGTCGCGAACAGCGCTGGAAGCAACGCCGTGATGGTGGTTCCGATGTTCTGCGAGATCGCCATCGAGGAGACGCGGGTCCGGGTCGGGAACAGCTCAGGAAAGAAGCTCGGGAAGACCGCGTTGTAGCCCTGGTAGACCACGCCCCACATCAGCAGCGACAGCAGGATCGCCAGCGGCACGTTCTTGATGCTGATGGCGTAGAGATAGCCGAAGGCGAGCAGACCGGAGAGCAGCGCACCGACGATGATCGGAGGCTTGCGGCCAACCCTGTCGGAAAGGTTGCCGACAAAGGGAATGACAAACACGGCCAGCATGTTTCCGAGCACCGGGATCCACAGATAGACGTCCTTGGCAAAGCCGATGCCATAGGCCGGCTGCACCGCATAGGCCGCACCGAAGATGGTCGCAACGACCGGGATGACGTTCATCAGCGCCATGCAGATGACCCTGAGCATGTCGCGCCAGCTCACCTTGATGGCCTGAACGATCGGCGCCCGCGGCGTTTCTCCCCGCTCGCCCTCTCGCGCAAAGGCCGGGGTTTCGTCGACTTCGCGACGAATGATGTAGCCGGCGACGATGACGAAGAAGCTGAGCAGGAACGGAATCCGCCAGCCCCAACTGTTGAAGGCGTCGGTCGGCATATAGGCCGCCAGCGGCAGGAAGACGGCTGCTGCGAGAATCTGTCCGGCCTGCACGCCCTGGAGGGCGAAGCTTGCATAGAAGCCGCGGCGACCGAACGGCGCGTGCTCCAGGATCATCGAGCTCGCGCCGGAGATTTCACCGGCCACGGCAAACCCCTGGATCAGGCGCAGGATGACCAACAAAATTGGCGCGAGAATGCCGACCTGCTGATAGGTCGGCAGGATTCCAACTGCCATCGTCGAAATGCCCATCAGGAACATGCAGACGATGAGCACCGTCTTGCGGCCGTGGGTGTCGCCCCAATGTCCGAGCACGAAGGCGCCGATCGGRCGGGCGACATAGCCGACGCCATAGGTCGCAAGCGACGCGACGATGGCGACCGTCGGATTGTCGGACGGGAAGAAGATCTGCGGGAAGATCAGCGAGGCGGCAGTCGCGTAGATGAAGAAGTCATAATATTCGAGAGCCGACCCGATCCAGCCGCTCGCAGCGGCCTTCCTCGACTGGCTCACCTGATGGATTCCGGTCATCCTGGGAGTCCTCCAAACTTGTTTTTGCTGGCGTCCCGTGGGCGGGCTTCTTCAAAGAAATGGGCAGCATTCGCCGCGCGCCGTGCGGACTGTCCGCAAGCGATCGTCACTGCCGATACGTGCTTGATTGGCGCGATAATAGGCTCTCGCCGGGCTAACACAATTACCCAGTTATGCGATAAACCTAACATGATGTTATCTGCGCCCGGGGCGCGCAGACAAAGGTTGCTACGCTATAGCGCCGTCACCTGCGCCGCCGCTTGATACGCCTCATACGCGCGCTTCAAGCCATCGCGAAGCGAGGTCGTCGCGCGCCAGCTGAGCTTGTCGAGCCTGCCGACATTGAGCAGTTGGCGCGGCGTGCCGTCAGGGCGCGAGGTGTCCGAGATCATCTCACCGCGATAGCCGACGATCTCGGCTACCATGAGCGCGAACTCGGCGATGGCCGGCGACGTAGACGACCTTGCCCTTCAGCTCAAACGGTATGCTTGCCATTCGCGACATCCCGTTTGGCCTCCGCCAGATCGCTCGCCACCATCTCTTCGACGAGCTGCGCAAAGCTTCGCTTCGGCTTCCAGCCCAGCACCTGCCGCGCCTTGCTGGCATCGCCGATCAGCAGATCGACCTCGGTCGGGCGGAAATAGGTCGGATCGATCTTCACCACGACCTTGCCGCTSMYSGCATCGATGCCGGTCTCSTCGACGCCKTGCCCGCGCCATTCGATGCGGCGGCCGACCTGSGCGAAGGACAKCTCGACCATCTCGCGCACCGARCGCGTCTCGCCGGTGGCGAGCACGAARTCGTCGGGCTTGTCGGCCTGCAGGATCATGTGCATGCCCTCGACATARTCCTTGGCATGSCCCCAGTCRCGCTTGGCYTCGAGATTGCCGAGATAGAGCGTCTGCTCCAGGCCGACCTCGATGCGCGCCACGCCGCGGGTGATCTTGCGGGTGACGAAGGTCTCGCCGCGGACCGGGCTCTCATGGTTGAACAGGATGCCGTTCGAGGCAAACATGCCGTAGGCTTCGCGGTAGTTCACCGTGATCCAGTAGCCGTAGAGCTTGGCGACGCCGTAGGGCGAGCGCGGATAGAACGGCGTCGTCTCCTTCTGCGGGATCTCCTGCACCAGGCCRTAGAGCTCCGAGGTCGAGGCCTGGTAGAACCGGGTCTCTTTCTCCATGCCGAGGATGCGGATCGCCTCCAGCAGGCGCAGCACGCCGATGGCATCGGCATTGGCGGTGTATTCCGGGCTCTCGAAGCTGACGGCGACGTGGCTCTGGGCGGCGAGATTGTAGATCTCGGTCGGCCGGATCTGCTGCACCAGGCGGATCAGATTGGTSGAATCCGTCATGTCGCCGTAATGCATCAGGAACGGCACGTCGCCGAGATGCGGATCCTGGTAGAGATGRTCGACGCGCGCRGTGTTGAACGAGGACGAGCGCCGCTTGATGCCGTGCACGGTATAGCCGAGCGACAACAGATGCTCGGCGAGATAGGCGCCGTCTTGCCCGGTCACGCCGGTGATGAGAGCGATGCGCTGGCTCATAATGTAGACTTGCTCCCGATATCACCTCGACCGGCACGGCTGGCGCGTCCGTCGAAAAACTCCTCCTCTTTGACATATCGGACGCTGGGGTCAACCTCGCAGGCGCGCCCGGGCGGGTTTCCCGGGTCGCTCGTTTCAAATGCGGGGCCGCAGCCAGCAGAGTATCGCGGTGTTACTGCGACCGGTCCGAGGTCCAGCCCTTATAGTCCTTGATGTTATCGCGGGTCACGAGCTTCGAGGGCAAGAGCTCAACGGTCGAGGCCGGCTTCTGGCCATTGAGAATGCCGACGCCGACCTGCACGGCGCGACGCGCCATAAAGAACGGGTCCTGCGAGGCTGACGCCTGGATCTGCGGCGACGCCGGATCCTTGAGCGAGGCCTCGATGTCAGGCGCGCCGTCGACCGCGGTGATGATGATGCCGCTGCGGTTTTGCTGTTTCGCTGCGAGATCGGTGCCGATCGCCTGCGGGTCGTTGATGGCGAAGATGGCGTCGATCTTGGAGAAGCGGGTCAGATAGCCCTGCGCAACGGTCAGGCCGCCTTCGCGCGAGCCCTTCCCGTCCTGGTCGCTGGACAGCACCTTGATGCCGGCATTCTTGCCGAAGACGTTCTTGCAGCCGGTGACACGGTCGATCACGGCCGAGACCTGCGGCCCGTTCTCGATGATGACATCGCCTTTGCCGCCTAGCTTGTCGACGATGTACTGGCACGAGATCTCGCCGGCCTGGACGTTGTTGGTGGTCACCGTGGCATCGGCGCCTTCGGCGGCGGTGTCGACTGCGACGACGACGATGCCCGCCGCCTGCGCCTTCTTGATGGCCGGCCCGATCGCCTTGGGATCGCCGGGATTCAACAGGATCAGGTCGACGCCGGCGGCGATGAAATTGTCGATCTGGGTCACCTGCTTGCCGAGGTCGTATTCGAACCCGACGGTGGTGATCTTCACATTGGGGTTGGCCTTCTTGGCCTCGAACTCGGCGCCCTTCGACAGCGCGACGAAGAACGGATTGCCCATCGAGCCCAGCGAAACGCCGATCGATTTGAGCTCCTTGGCAGAGGACGGTACCGTCGTGAGGGCAAGCGCCATCGCGGCACCGGCGAGCATGGTCATCTTCAACATTGTCTTCCTCCCTGGTCTGTCTTCATCCCCGGTACGGCAGACCAGTTGCCGCAACCGAATTTCGTACCGCGTGCAATCAGATGCGCGCGGAGCATTTCAGGTTCTGGCGGAGCCTTGCAGCCGATAGCGATCAAGCGCCACGGCGCCGATGATCACCAGGCCCTTGATCACATATTGCCAGATGTCGGAGACGCCGGTGAGGATCAGGCCGTTCGAGAGCACGGCGATGATCAATGCGCCGACCAGCGTTCCCCAGATCGAACCGATGCCGCCGACAAAAGACGTGCCGCCGAGGATCACCGCCGTGATGGCGTCGAGCTCGTAGCTTTGGCCGAGTTGCAAGCCGTTGGCCGCATAGAGCCGCGCCGCCTGCATGCCGCCCCCGAGCCCCGCCAGCAATCCCGACACGCCATAGACGAAGATCAGGACGGCCCAAACCTTGATGCCGGCAAGCCGTGCCGCGCTCTCATTGCCGCCGACCGCATAGATGTGCACGCCCAGCACGGTTCGGCGCAGCACCAGCCACGAGACCAGAATGACGAGCAGTGCGATCACCGAGAGCCACGGGATCGACGCCACGCCTGGTATCAGCGTCAGCGAGCCGTTGCCGATGAAGGCATAGGGAATCGACGGGTTGAACACCGTGGTGTCGGCGCCGAGCAGCCGCGCCAGGCCGCGCACCGCGGTGAGCGAGCCCAACGTGACGATGAAGGGCGGCAGCCGCAACAGCGCGATCAGCGCGCCATTGACGACGCCGAAACCGAGGCCGGTGAGGACCGCGACCGGCAGCCACAGCGCGCTCAGCTCGGGCAATTTCGACATCGTCAATCCGGCCATCGCCGATGCCGCCAAGATCGAGCCGACCGAGAGATCGATGCCGCCGGTGAGGATGACGAAGGTCATGCCCGCGGCGAGCACGGTGTTGACGGCCGCCTGCTGCAAGACGATGCCGAGATTCTGTCCGGTGAAGAAACGGCCCTCCGACAGATAGTGAAAGCCGAGGCAAAGCAGCAGCAGCACCGGCAGCATGCCGGCCGCACGGATCAGCAGCCTGATGCGTTGGCGCTTGGTCGCCTCGGCAGCGGCGGGGCCGTTTGCCGTCACGGCCTTCGCCTGTGTCGATCCGTTGTCAGGCATCGAGATGCTCCGTCCCCGTGGCGAGGGCCATGATGTCTTCCTGAGTCAAAGGTGTGGTCTCGGTTCGCCTGACCTCGCCCGCGATCAGCCCCGACCGCATCACCAGGACGCGGTCGCAGATACCGATGATTTCAGGCAGATCGGACGAGATGACGAGGATCGCGGTGCCGGCCTTGGCGAGATTGTCGATGATCGAATAGATTTCCGACTTGGCGCCGACGTCGACGCCGCGCGTCGGCTCGTCGAGGATCAGCACCTTCGGCGCAATGGCGAGGAGCCGCGACAACAGCACTTTTTGCTGGTTGCCGCCGGAGAGGCCACCGGCGGGCACACCAACATTGGCGGCGCGGATGCTCAGTCCTGCGAAAGCCCTGTCGGCGCGCTCACGCGCCTTGTCGCGATCCAGGAACCAGCCGAGCTTGGCATCACGCCCGAGCACGGCGAGATTGATATTGTCCAGGCAGGACATATCAAGGAACAGGCCGAGTGCCTTGCGGTCCTCGGTCAGATAGGCGATGCCGGCCTCGAGCGCCTCGCCGGGTGTGCGGATGTCGATTGGCTGGCCTTCGAGCTCCAGATGGCCCGAGATCTTCGGGGCTGCGCCGACAATGAGATGCGCAAGCTCGGTGCGGCCCGCGCCGATCAGGCCCGCAAGCCCCACCACCTCGCCGGCATGCACCGTGAGCGAGCAGCCCTTGACACGCAGCCCGTCGGCCATGTCGCTGGCGTTAAGCACAGGATGCCCCTTCCCGGCCTCGGGATCATGATCCTTTTTATAGAAGGACGACACATCGCGCCCGACCATCATGCGGACGATGGCGTCGGCGCGGATATCCTGCTTGTCGAGCGAGCCGACCAGCCGGCCGTCGCGCAGCACGGTGACGCGATCGCCGAGCGCATAGACCTCGTCCATGCGGTGCGAGATATAGATGATGGCAAGCCCCTCAGCGCGAAGCTGGCGGATCAGGGCAAACAGCCGCTCGCTCTCGCCGGCGGACAACGCCGTGGTCGGCTCGTCCATGATCAGGATCTTCGAGCGCGCGTGCAGCGCACGCGCGATCTCGACGAGCTGTCGCTGCCCCATCGACAAATGCGCCACCAATGTCGACGGCAGAAAGTCCGCGCCCAGACGCTGCAGGATCGGACCAACACCCTCGCGCATGGCACCGCGCGCCAGCAAACCTGAACGCGACATCTCGCGGCCGAGATAAATATTCTCCGCAACGGTCAGATTGGGGGCCAAAGACAGTTCCTGATAGATAATCGAGATGCCCGCGGCGCGGCCGCCAAGCGGACCTTCGATCCTGACAGGCTTGCCCTCGATGCGGATCTCGCCACCGGGATCGGGCCGGTAGGCGCCCGACAGGATTTTCATCAGGGTCGATTTGCCGGCGCCGTTCTCACCCATCAAGGCATGGATTTCTCCGGCGTAAACCGTCAGGTCGACCGCACGCAGCGCCTTGATGCCGAAGAAAGATTTTGAGACTCCCCGCATCTGGAGGATCGGCTCGTTCATCGTGCCTCCCGGCGCACAATGCGTTTCCTGTCCGCGTTTCGTTTCGAGCGCGGTTCGCCCATTAAACAAAAGGCCATCGCCCAGGGCAACAGCGAACAGGGAGAAATGCGCAACCAAGGCGATGCTAGTGGCGCGGCCGATACAGTTCGCGCCAGGCGGGAAGCCGTTCGGCATAGGATTCGACCAGCGCGCGATCCGGCTGGAATGTCTCGACGCGTTGCGGTGGCGTGCAGACGGCTTCGATTGCCTCGCCGGTGACAGCAAGCCGCCCCAATCTTGCCGCACCGAATGCCGCTCCAGTCTCTCCCTCGGCGAAGCGATGAATGGGAACATCGAGAATGTTTGCCAGTACCGACAACCAGAACCGGGATCGCGAACCGCCGCCGATCACATCGGCTTCCCTCACCGCAATGCCGGCATCGCCGAGCGCGTCGCGGCAATCGGCCAGCGCGAAGGCAACGCCTTCGAGCACGGCCTGCACGATCGCCGTGCGGTCGGTGCCGTGACTGAGACCGTCGAGCATGCCGCGCACAACGGGATCGTCGTGCGGCGTCCGCTCGCCGGCGAGGTAAGGCAGGAAACTGACGGGAGAAGGAGCCTGCGGCCGCGACCCCAGCGGCGCCAGCAGCTCGGCTTCAGTGACACCGAACAGGCGCGCGGCCCAAGCCAGACACGACGCTGCCGAGAGGATCGCGCCGGCCTGAATCCACATGCCGGGAATGGCATGGCAGAAGGTGTGAACCACGCGGTCCGGATTGGCGGCGATATGGTCTGATGGCGTCAGCAGGGCACCTGAGGTTCCCAGCGAGATGAACGCGGTTCCCGGCGCGATCGCGCCGATGCCGATGGCGCCCGCCGGATTGTCGCCGGCGCCGCCCGCGATCATTGGGTGCCTCGCCATGCCCCAACGCTGCGCGAACTCGGCGCGCAACCTTGCGGTGGGCGCGCATCCCTCGACCAGGCGCGGCATGTGCGTGCGCGACAGGCCGGTCGCGGCCAATGCCGCATCCGACCAGTCTCGCCGCGCCGCGTCGAGCCAGAGCGATCCCGACGCGTCCGAGACGTCCTCGATCGCCTCGCCCGACAGCACCAGGCGCAGATAGGCCTTGGGCAGCAGGACGCGTTTGGTGGCCGCAAAGATCTCAGGCTCGTGCTTTGCGATCCAGAGCAGCTTTGGCGCCGCAAAGCCTGGCATCGCCTTGTTGCCTGTTACCGCGCGCAAGGCGGGCCAGCGCTGCTCCAGGATGCGGCACTCCGCGGCGGAACGCCCGTCGTTCCAGAGGATGCAAGGCCGCAATGGCTTGTCGTTCGCATCGAGCAGCGTGGGACCATGCATCTGGCCAGACAGGCCGATGCCCTCGACCGCCGCCAGCTCTCGTCCATGCGAGGCCTTCAAGGCGTCCAGCGTGGCAAAGGTCGCCTCAATCCACTGCGCCGGGTCCTGCTCGTAAAAACCTTGATGCGGCGAGTCGATCGTCAGCGTCCGGCTCACGCTCGCAATCACGCGCTGGGCGCCGTCGACGAGAACGGTCTTGACCGCGGAGGTGCCGAGATCGATGCCGAGATACATGGATGCTCAAAAATTGCTGACGTCTGGATGGACGACGCGGCGTCGGCTGGTCCGATCTCAATCCAACCAGCTGGGTCGCGTCAAGTCTGCGGCGCCAGTTGCGCGCATGGGCATGCGACATGCAGATAGTCAACAAAGTGCGAATGTGATTATATAACTTCCGCGATAGATACGGAGTGAGCTCAACCGGCGAGTTTTCGCCGTATGATGCAGGGTCAGAAAATGAGACGACTGCTTATTTTCGCGCTCGTTTTTCCGATGATATTTTGCATATTTGTCGGCTCCCTTCATGCGCAAGACGAGCAATGCCGCACGAACCCGACGCCACAGTGCCAGTGTGCATGCCGGGACGTGCGCTCCGTTGTATCGTTTGCGCCGCGCGGAACGTGTCGGATCATCGAGCCGGGCGGAGGCGCCTGCCAGCTTCGTTGGTTCGACGCCGCACGCCCCAAGGACGAAAAAGTGCTCGACCCGAATGCAGCTGCGGGGCCATATCGTCAATTTCTGGATCGGGTGCGCAGCGGCAACCTGCCGACGAAAGCGCGCGACATATCGTTTCTCCGCGTCGAGTTGCTCGAAGAAAAAGTGAAGGGCCGTGGAATTGAATTGCCGCCCGGATCTACTCCGACCGAGACGGCCGCGGCCTATCTGTCCCTCGATCCGAATGAGCTCGAACCAGAACCGTTGCTCGTCGCCCTGTTGATCCTGTTGGGACCTGGGGTGTCCGCCGCCACAAACGACGAAGTCGCTGCGGCGCTGGTCGATTATCTCGCGAACGAGCCCAAGATCATTCTCGGTCGATTGCAGTCCGAAAGGCCTGAAATCGTTTCAGTCAGGACCGGCTCACTCGAGTTCAGGGATGAGAGCGCACGCGGCTGCCTTGAGTTGGTCATCAGCGGCTCTCGACCGGTCACTTTGATGGTCAAGTCGCCCCGGGCAGCAGGTAGAAGCCGATGCCGCGAATAGGATTCCTGATCTTCCTACTCCTCGCAACGATAGGCCAAGCCGCTGCGATCGGGGTCGAGACCATTCGCAAACATCCGCAAGGCACCGATGTTGCCTTGATATTCGTACACGGACTTGGCGGCGGTCCTTGCTCAACTTTCGAAAGCGCCGTGGCGAATGCCAATGACGGCGATCGAACCTTCGAATGCCCGCGCTATGAACCCGGCAAGCGGCTGCTGAATGGAAAGCCGCCACTCAGCTGGTTCACGATTTTCGAGCGCGATCGCGCAAATCCGCTGCCCGGCGGTCGGACGCTCGGGGACGTCGACCTGTACACGGTTAGCTATATGGATGCGGCTCCGGCGACGATTTCGGCAACAGGAATCGGCGAGTCGCTTGCACACAATCCCGAGTTTCTTCGTATCCTGGATGAATACAACAACGTCCTGTTCGTGGCTCATAGTCTCGGCGGTATTGTTCTGCGGCGCGCGATCGTACGTTTGCAGTTGAACGGAGAACAGGCGCGTCTCGACCGGATCATTGGCGTCGGTCTTCTCGGTTCGCCCTCTGAAGGCGCCCCTCTTGCCGACCTGGTCTCGGATTGGGGTTGCTGGGTTCCAGCCATCATGCGCAAGGTTTGCTGGGGCGAGTATGTCGCTCAGTGGTACGGCGCGGGCTGGCATCAGATTGCCGACCTGAAAACACTCGATGGCCATAATCACCTTTTGGAGGGTCTGCAGACTGACTGGGGCACCGTGGTCAAGAAGCGTCAGGGAAAATCGCTTCTGGTCTCATGTGCGTATGAAACTGTTCCGCAAATCCCGACGCTTAAATTGTCGGTTGTCGAGCGCATCTATACCCACACGGCGGGATGCTTCGAGCAGGAGGCGATCACCCAGAATCATACTGATTTGAGTAAACCGGTGGACGTTGAAGACAATCGGCATCAGTGGTTGCGCCGGACGATCTTCGATGCACTTCAGGCCGTCGAAGACAACAAAGTCCGCACCTGGTCGCCAAGTGAGCCTCTCGGCGAGCTGATCGACCACATTCAGAGCGACGCCCATCAGCCACGTCTGCCCGGCGCCTTGGGAGAAAGCGTGCGGGTGCGATCCGAATCCGAGGCTGAAGTCAATGCACTTCGCCTGAAGCCGGATAGTCGCAATCATGGCGGCCCGACCTGGGGAGCTCTCTTGAAGTCGATTGCGGCCTCAAATTCTTGCTTGAAAGTCCAATCCGACCGTCGTCGCCGGGAATTTGAGGTATGGACTGAGAGGGCAGTGGCGTGCCCAACTTCAAATGAACGAAGTCCGATCTTTGCCTGCGATCCGCGGTTTTGTCCTTGACGTCGCGATAGACGAGATCGGGTCGCCAAATCGCGGCGCGCTCCGCGGCGATACAAAAAATCGCAGAGCGCCGCCGAAAGCCATTGGAGCGGGTGAAGCGCTTCGACTTAAATTTTTCTTGCAATTTTTTCGAGCAATACCAATGCCTTAGGACTCCGGGCAATTTTCGTTGTTGGACGTTTTGTTGGACGTTTCATTGGACACTCCTTTGCCGCTCAACTTGGCTCGTGTGCCACTCAAGACCCGTCTCCGGCTCTATGGAAATCCGTGAAGTATTGGTGGCAACGCCTGTATCAGCAACACTGCGCTTCCACCCAACGCGCTGGCACCTACGACGAGCAGGGACAGGACGCGCTTCCAAAGCATCTCGTTGCTTGCGACATCATTTGAATTTGGCATCTGTGTGCACCCACTTTTCGTGCGACGAAGACGTCATAGACTGAGTCGCGAAGTCGCCGAGCAGCGAAATTTGCTGGAAAGTTAACTCCTGATTCACCGACTCGGACCCCCTGCCCGATTGGTGCTGGTGTCGGTTTGGACTCCCTCTGATTCGCTCCTGATCTGGCGTCCTACAACGACACCATCGAGCGACATCCAAGATGGAAAGGATCAGAACTTTAGAATCCTTAATCCGGGTCCGCTTTCAAGTCGACCGCATCAGCTCACGACCGAACGCGGATGTCATTTCAAGTTCACAGTCCTGACGGAACCCATGGCTCGACGGGCGTCTAGCATCTCAGCTCTATTGCAGGGGCTCGCAACCGCCGATACCGACGTCGCTGATCGTGGCCGTTTGCTGCGGACGGCCCCTGCGTCCCGAACGCAGTGGGTGTCTTCTAAGTTGTTGATTTTTCTTATCGTGGCAGGTGTTCCCGCCACGTTTTGTTCACGGTCATATCACCCAAATCGTTGCGATTTCGTTGCGGCATTCTTAAGGAGAACGGCGCTCGCTGCCGCCATGGTTTGTTTGCCTTAGAAGCGCGCGTCTTTGGACGCGCGGTGTGCTTGCCGGCTCAGACCTAAGATCCACCGTTTGTCAGAATGACTCGCGCCGCCTCGCGAGAGCGACTGTAGGGTGTCTTAAAGACTCGCAAACTGGCGCCCTAGTAAACGAGTTCCTTGTCAGCTGAGGGGATTCGAGTCAGGAAAGGGACGCGAACTCCCGACCCCAGGATTATGAAGCAATTTCTCGCGATCCGTGTCGGGGTACTTCGCTCGCCCCCTTATGGCTCGCCATGCTCCATCGCCTGGATGCCGAGCCGACGAAACAGCCGCGCATCGTGGTCTTCGCCGGGATTGTCGGCCGTCAGCAGCGTGTCGCCGACGAAGATCGAATTGGCGCCGGCGAAGAAACACAAGGCCTGCATCTCATCGGTCATGGCGGTGCGGCCCGCCGAAAGGCGGACATAGGATTTCGGCATCATCATGCGCGCGAGCGCGATCGTGCGGACGAACGCGATCGGATCGATCGGATCGACCTTTGCCAGCGGCGTGCCCTCTATCGGGATAAGCATGTTGATCGGCACGCTTTCCGGATGCTCCGGCAAGTTGGCCAGCGTCACCAACATATCGACGCGGTCGATCGCAGCTTCACCCATGCCGACGATGCCGCCGCAACAAACTTTGATACCGGATTGCCGGACATGGGCCAGCGTTTCCAGACGGTCGGCAAAACTGTGCGTGGAGATGACCTTGCCGTAGTAGCGTTCGGACGTATCGATGTTGTGGTTGTAATAATCCAGACCGGCTCTCCCCAGGCGCACGGCCTGCTCGCTATCGAGCATGCCGAGCGTCATGCAGGTCTCCATGCCAAGTGCCTTGACACCTTCGACCATGGCGACGACGGCGTCCATATCACGATCCTTGGGGCTGCGCCATGCGGCGCCCATGCAATACCGGGTCGCGCCGGCGTCGCGGGCCTTGCGCGCTTCGGCGACGACGCGTTCCACCTCCATCAGCCTGGAAGCCTTGAGGCCCGAATCATGATGGGTCGACTGGCTGCAATAGCCGCAATCCTCTGGACAACCACCGGTCTTGATGCTGAGAAGCTGGCTGAGCTGCACCTTGTTGGGATCGAAATGTTTGCGATGGACCTTCTGCGCCTGAAATAGCAGATTATTAAAGGGAGCCGTGTAGAGAGCCAAGGCTTCTTCCTTCGTCCAATCCCTACGGATGTCGCGGGTCGGCGTCGCCAACGACGGCTCGTTTGAACGCGATGCAAGTGTCATATGCCCTCCCGACAAGGCCATGCTGCATGAGGCCCACTCCAGAAAGAAACCAGCAGGGACCCTATCGCATGCTCGGCTAGAGTAAAGCTGATTTGACCGCACTCGTCGCTGTCAACGTCTAGCAGTTTGCCGAAGAACCCTCGCTATGACGGCGAAGTGATGATTCACTTTTGTATCACGAATCGGCGGGGGTGAGGATGCGAGGGACATTTCAAGATCAGGGCGGGCTGGTTTCCTACATATCGCCGGACGCGCGTGTGCCGACGAACCATCCGTTGAGGAAAATCCGCGATCTGGTGCGAGAAGTGCTGGTAGAGTTGAACCGCAGCTTCGGAAGGCTTTACGCGAGCGAAGGGCGTCCTTCGGTTCCACCGGAACAATTGCTGGGCGCGCTGTTGATCGAGGTGTTTTACGGCATCCGGTCGGAAGGGCAGTTGATGGAGCAACTGGACTACAATCTTTTGTACAGCTGGTTCGTGGGGCTTTCGCCGGACGATCCGGTCTGGGACCCGACCACCTTCACGAAGAACCGGGATCGGCTGCAGAACGGAGAGGTGTTTGCGAAGTTCATGATCAGGCTTCTGAACCACCCGCAGGTCAAGCCGTTGTTCTCGGACGAGCATTTTTCGGTGGACGGAACGCTGATCGAGGCCTGGGCCTCACAGAAGAGCTTTCGCCCAAAGGACGGCAATGGTGACGACGACGGCGGTGCGAACTTCCATGGCCAGAAGCGCAAGAACGATACGCATGCCAGCAGCACCGATCCCGACAGCCGGCTTTATCGCAAGGCGGCTGGGCGAGAGGCGAAGCTTTGCTATATGGGTCACGCCACCATGGAGAACCGGAACGGGCTTGCCGTAGCCGGCATGGTCACGCAGGCCACCGGCACAGCCGAGCGCTGTGCTTCGGAGAAAATGCTCAAGGCCAGGAGCAAAGCCGCAGGCGGACGCATCACGGCCGGTGAGGACAAGGCTTGTGACACCGCCAATCATGTGGCAAACTTCGAGCCCTCAACGTGACGCCGCATGTGACGCAGAACAATGGCGTCACCAAAACCGGCAAGACCCGAACCAGCGCCATCGACGGCCGCACCACGCGGCACCAAGGCTATGGCATGTCGCAATCGCGCCGCGCCATGATCGAGTGTATCTTCGGCTAGGGCAAGCAGCACGGAACGATGCGCAAGACCAAACTTCGAGGTCTCGCCTGCGTCACTGCCACCTTCATGCTCAATCTGATCGGCTACAACCTGATCCGCATTCCAAAGCTGATCGCAGCCTAGCAAATGCCAGCGTTCAGGACATCAAGTGCGTGGGATAATCAACACATCATCCGGGCTGTGGATCGGAAAGAGCGAAAACCCTTTCAGTTTCCAAGTTTTTCAGCAAACTGCTAGAGCTTTTGATTTCTCTCATTGACGAAGACGACGCGCGGTTGAAAGCTGCGCGCTTCAGCATCATTGAAATTCGCATAGGCAACGATGATGACCTTGTCGCCCACCATCGCCAGCCGTGCGGCCGCGCCGTTCAGACCGATGATGCCGGAGCCTGCGGGCGCTTCGATGACGTAGGTCGAAAAACGCGCGCCGGTGTCAATATTGTAAATGTCGACACGCTCGTTCACCAGAAGACCGGCAGCATCGATCAGCACGCGATCGATCGAGATCGAACCTTCATAGTGCAAATCCGCTTGCGTCACCTGCGCGCGGTGGATCTTGCCTTTCATCAGGGTGACTTGCATCCAGGGTGTCCTGTTGGAGTTGCGAGACAATTGCACATGCGGTTAACGAGCGGCTCAACTCCGTGACAATGTCGTTGATCGACGAAAGACACAAAGGAACGATTATGCAAATGTTCCTTCGAAAATAGAAGAACCTTTCTCCTAACGCCGCGGAAAAGGAACGTCCGTTTTCTGTCTGCCCTCGCAGCAAGGCTTTCGCCGCTGAAGAGGCAAGCCCCACTTAAACCAACGATACGCCCAGCGATTCAAGCGGATAAGCAATTTCCCTTCGCATGGATTTTGCCAGCGTTGCACGTGACTCCCAAAAAGTGATACGCGAAACCATCGTCATGGCCCGGCCGACCGTCGATATCGACGGCCCGGCCAACGGCGTGAATGCGATCGCCGGCGGCTTCGTGCCGACCACGCGGTCGCCTTCGCGTTTCACCCGATCGCGGTCGCCATTCCCGTCGATGGAGTTTAGTCATGTCCATTCAGTCGGTTACCAAGCGCAAGACCGCGCCAGACATTCGCGCGCGCAAGGGCGGCGAGCCGATAGTGATGCTGACCTCGTATCACGCGCGCACCGCGGCTCTGGTCGATCGCTATTGCGACATCATTCTGGTTGGTGACTCGCTCGGCAATGTGATGCACGGCTTCGAGACGACCGTGCCTGTGACGCTCGAAATGATGGTGCTACAGGGCCAAGCGGTGATGCGAGGTTCGCAGCATGCACTCGTCGTGGTAGACATGCCGTTTGGGTCGTATGAGTCTTCAAAGGAGCAGGCGTTTCATTCCGCGGCGCGGATCCTCAAGGAGACCCATTGCGGCGCGGTGAAGCTGGAGGGCGGCGCCCGGATGGCGGAGACTATCGCGTTTCTCTCCGAGCGAGGCGTCCCTGTGATGGGACATATCGGGCTCACGCCGCAGTCGATCAACACGCTGGGTTCGTTCCGCGCCCAGGGCCGCGAGGAGGGCTCGTGGGAGCCGATCGAGAACGACGCCAAAGCGATTGCGCAGGCGGGTGCATTCTCGGTCGTGATCGAAGCGGTCGCAGAGCCGCTAGCGCGGAAGATCACCGAGACGATCGCCATTCCTACCATCGGCATCGGCGCCAGCGCGACCTGCGATGGTCAGGTCCTGGTGCTGGAAGACATGCTGGGGGTGTCGCCACGGACACCCAAATTCGTGCGCCGATACGGCAATCTCGGCCCGATGATCGAGGCCGCAATTGAAAGTTACGCCGCCGACGTCCGGTCGCGCTCGTTTCCGGGACCGGAGCATGTCTACGGCATGAAAGCCAATAGCTAAGTCGACGACTACCGGCACGGGCGGCGAGATCGGTTGCTACTCTCAATATGAAAAAGTCCTCGTTGCCGCCGAAGTGCGGCGCCGCGAGCTGCGTTGTGCAAGGCATTCCGCCTATAACAGCTTGCTCACAAGGCTTTGACGTCGGTCGAGCGCTCGGCTTGGCCTGGACAGCCACGTGCCGGATCATTCTACTTTTCCAAATACCGCCATGGCCGTTTGCGTCCCCGCCCGGGCCGGCGTGTAACTGCTATTGCCGTGCGCTTCACGTTGCGGTTTTATGCATGAAATCGGTGCGTAGGAGCGAAGCAGCTTTTTCACACTTACCCTTTGAGCACGTGAGCAAACCTGGTCATGGACCCGCTGGGCGGCACCAAACCCAAGGCAACCGCGCATCCCGCGGCGCGCTCATCACACCACGGCATTGCGGCGGAGCTGGTGGCGGTGCTGGTGGCGGTTACCGCTGGCGAACCGCGTGTCCTGACGATTCAGGACCAGGGCGCCCTGCCCTCCGGTCCTTTCGAACTGGCCCATCGGTCGCTGCAATCGGGGCTGCGCGCCTGGGTCGAACGGCAAACCGGGCTGCCGCTCGGCTATGTCGAACAGCTCTACACCTTCGCCGATCAGGACCGCGCCGGCGTCGCCGCCAAGCACGTCATCTCGGTGAGCTATCTCGGCCTGACAAGAGAGCAGCCGGCTTCCGGCGAATACAAGGCGAGCTGGCGCAGCTGGTATGAGTATTTCCCCTGGGAGGATCATCGCCTCGGTGCGCCGCCGCTGATCGAGAAAACGCTGCGGCTGGGCCTCGCGGCCTGGGCTGCGGCGACGCCGGACCGGGCGATCCGAGCCATCCGCCGACAGCGGGCCGCGATGCTGTTCGGCCTGGAGCAGCACGCCTGGAACGAGGAACTGGTCCTGCAGCGCTACGAACTGCTGTACGAGGCGCGACTGATCCCGGAAGCCTTACGCGACAATCCGTCGGCACCGGTATCGGACAAAGCCGCGGTGGTCGCACCCGGCAATTCCATGGTGCTCGATCATCGCCGTATTCTCGCAACCGGAATTGCCAGGCTCCGGGCCAAGATCAAATACCACACCGGTGGTGTTCGAACTGATGCCGGACACATTCACGCTGCTGCAACTGCAACGCTGCATGGAAGCCCTGGCAGGGCGTCTCCTCTACAAGCAGAATTTCCGCCGCCTGATAGAACAGCAGGAGCTTGTCGAGGAAACCGGAGACATGAGTCAGGACACCGGGGGGCGTCCGGCAAAATTGTTCCGGTTCCGACGTGCGGTATTTACACAGCGCGCCCTCACCGGTTCCAAATTGCCACTTTCCACTTGACACGGCTTATACTCCAAGTCCATCATAAGTATATACTCAGTTGGAGTATATACTTATGATGCCGACGATGGAACTGCAGCCGTCCTATCTACGAGAAAGTGTGGAACGCGGTCCCCGCGATCGAATGGCCGGCCTTCGCGGAGGATATCGACGCGATCATGGCTCTGAAGCGAGCTCGCAATGCGGTCGTTCTGGCGCACAATTATCAAACGCCGGAGATTTTCCACTGAGTTGCTGACATCGTCGGCGACAGCCTCGGGCTGGCCCGTGAAGCCATGGATGTGGAGGCCGACGTCATCGTCCTCGCCGGCGTCCACTTCATGGCCGAGACCGCCAAGTTGCTCATCCGTCAAAGACGGTGCTGATCCCGGATCGCGGCGCCGGCTGCTCGCTCGCAGACTCGATCACGCCGGAAGACGTCCGGCTATTGCGAGAAAGCCATCCCGGCGTCCCGATCGTGACATACGTCAACACCTCGGCCGCGGTGAAAGCCGAATCCGACATCTGCTGCACGTCCGGTAACGCCAGAGCAGTGATCGAATCCCTCGGCGTCGAACGCGTGATCATGCTGCCCGACGAATATCTCGCCAAAAACATTGCCGCCGAGACCAAGGTCAAGGTGATCACCTGGACTGGTCACTGCGAAGTGCATGAGCGCTTCAGCGCGGGAGAGGTCCGACAACTGCGCGAGGACCATCCCGGTGTCGTCGCGCTGGCGCACCCCGAATGTCCGCCGGATGTGCCGGCGGAGGCTGATTTCGCCGGCTCAACGGCAGCGATGTCGTCGTACGTGGCCAAAGAGCGGCCGCCTCGGGTCGTGCTGTTGACGGAATGTTCCATGAGCGACAACGTCGCCCTCCAATATCCGGACCTCGCCTTCATCCGTCCCTGCAATCTGTGCCCGCATATGAAAAAGATCACGCTTGGCAATATCCGCCATGCGCTGGAGACAATGCAGCACGAAGTGACGATCGACCAACGGATCGCAGCGCCCGCACGTCTGGCCGTCGAACGGATGCTGGCGATCAGATGACGGAGGTGTACGACACCGACGCCGCCGTCGTGATCATCGGCGGCGGCCTCGCGGGCCTGATGACTGCGCTCGCGCTGGCGCCGCAGCCGGTGCTGCTGCTGACCAGGGCGCCGCTCGGCTTCGAAACTTCGAGTACGCTCGCTCAGGGCGGTATCGCCGCCAGTATCGGCATCGATGACGACGCCTCATTACATCTGGCGATACGCTCGCCGCCGGGGATGGCCTCTGCGATGACGTCGTCGCCGCAGCGATCCTCGCCGTCGCGCCCGCGGCGATTGAACAGCTGGTGCGGCTCGGCGTTGCGTTCGATCGGGACGCCAATGGCTGGATCGTTCTTGGTCTCGAGGCTGCGCATTCGCGCCGCCGGATCGTTCATGCCGGAGGTGACGCCAGCGGCCGCGACCTGATCCGGGCCTTGACCCGCAAGGTCGGTGAGACACCATCCATCATGGTGAGCGAAGCCACCACAGCACGGCGCCTGATCGTCGACGACAATGCGGTGACCGGCGTTCTCGCCGCGACCGATCGCGGGCCGGCGGTGTTCGCCACCGACCGCGTCGTCATCGCGACCGGCGGTATTGGCGGCTTGTTTCTGCACAGCACGAATCCGGCGGGCTCCGTTGGCCAGGGCCTTGCGCTCGCCGCACGCGCCGGCGCGGTCATGGCCGACCTTGAATTCATTCAGTTCCATCCGACGGCACTCGACAGCAAATCCTACCCCCTGAAGCTCGTCAGCGAGGCCGTGCGCGGAGAAGGCGCCATCTTGCTCGACGAAAACGGCGATCGGTTCATGGCGAACGAGCCCGGCGCAGAACTTGCCCCTCGCGACATCGTCGCGCGTGCGGTCTGGCGCCACATGAGGGCGGGACATCGCGTCTTTCTCGACGCAAGACGTGCGAAGGGTCTCGACGTTGCGCGGCGTTTCCCGACGATCACGGCCATGTGTCGCGAGGCCGGAGTCGATCCGGTGACGCAACCGATCCCAATCCGCCCCGCCGTGCACTATCACATGGGCGGTATATCCGTGGACACGCGCGGCCGAACATCCGTCGCCGGTCTCTGGCCCTGCGGCGAAGTCACCTGCACCGGCTTGCATGGTGCCAATCGGCTCGCGAGCAATTCGCTGCTCGAGGCGGCGGTGTGCGGCGGCTTCGTCGCGCAGGATGTTGCCGCGACAGCCTCGACCCGGCGGCGAAAGCCTGCGCTGCCTGATGGAAACGTCGGCAGCGATCCGACGTCGGTCCGTCCGATCCTGTCCCGGGCCGCCGGCGTATTGCGCGATGGCGAAGGTCTGCGCGCAGCCGCCCGCGCGCTCTATCCGCTTGCGGTCCCGCAGCACGCTGCAAGCGACCCCGCGATCGTCGGCTTGATGATCGTGATGGCCGCCTTGCGCCGTCAGGAAAGCCGCGGCGCGCACGCGCGCACCGACTTTCCAGACCGTGCGCATCTTGCGCGGCATTCGACGCTGTGTCTTACCGACGCTCTCGAGACCCCTCACATGGCCGATCGAACCTTTGTATCGCCGGCCAGAGGTCGTCTGCCGAAACAAGCCGCTTAGCCTAGCCCTCCGAAGGCAAAGGTCACACGTTCGAACCGTGTCGGGTGCGCCATTCAGAATAAAGCTGCGAACTCATACCAACGGCCCTAATGACTGACTGTTGCCCATGTTCGGGTGGTGATTGATGCGATGCGCTTTGGATCTTGTTCAACGAAGTTCCATGCATCGCAGGCTTTATCAACGATGTCGTCGTAGTCGTCGAAGACGGTGATCGCGAGTTTGTTGCCGCGCAGATATTCCCAGACGTTTTCGATCGGATTGAGTTCAGGAGCGTAGATTCCATGGGGCGGTGAGCGTGGCCTATCCGATAGGTTTGGGTTTGCACACTCGAACCATCGGAGAAGTCAGATGCAAGCATCGACCGAGATCACGCCCACCGTCGGCCATAGTGACACAATTTTCGTTGCAATCGAACTGAGCCAGAAGACGTGGTTGGTGACCCTGCACAGTCCGGATCGAGACCGAATCTCGCGCCACAAGATCGAGGGCGGCGATCACGCCGAGTTGCTGGCCCAAATCGAGAAGGTCAGGGCGCGGGCAACCGCGAAGCTGGGGGCCGCGCCGCGGGTGGTGAGCTGCTATGAAGCCGGCTATGACGGCTTTTGGCTGCACCGGCTGCTGCAGGCGGCGGGGATCGCCAACTTTGTGTTCGATGCGGCCAGCATTGCGGTGGAGCAGCGGTCGCGGCGGGTGAAGACGGACCGGATCGACGGCGAGCTGATGCTGCGGACCTTGATGGCCTATCTGCGGGGCGAGCCGCGGGTGGTGCGGATTGTCCGGGTTCCGAGCGTGGCCGAAGAGGATGCCCGGCGCGCCAGCCGTGAACGCGACCGTCTGGTCAAGGAGCAAACGGGCTATACCAACCGGATCAAGGCGCTGCTGCGCCTTCTGGGCGTGGCGGTCGGCAATCCGCGGCGACGGAACTGGCTCAGCTTTCTGAAGCAGCAGCGGGATTGGCAGGGCCAACCGCTGCCACCTCACCTGTTGGCGGAAGTGACGCGCGAACACGCGCGCCTGACCATGGTGCGCGAGCAGCTTGCGGCGCTGGAACACGCCCAGGCTGGGCAGAGCTGTCCCGTTCCTGCGCCGATGGCGGAGCGGCGATCGAACTTGCAGCGGCTCAAGGCGCTCGGCCCGGCCTTCACCACGACGCTGGTGGACGAGGTGTTTTACAAGGACTTCCGCAACCGGCGCGAGGTCGCCAGCTATAACGGATTGGCACCCAGCCCCTGGAAGAGCGGCGGCATCGATCGCGAGCAAGGCATCAGCAAGGCCGGCAATCGGCGGGCCCGCCACAAGGCGATCGAACTGGCCTGGCTCTGGCTCCGCCATCAACCGGACAGCGCGCTCAGCCGCTGGTTCCGCACACGCACCGCCAACGCCGGCAAACGCGCCAAACGCATCGCCATCGTCGCATTGGCGCGCAAGCTGATCGTGGCGCTGTGGCGCTATCTCACCACGGGCCTCATTCCGGAGCGGGCAACCATGAAGACATAAAACAAACCGCGCCATCACGCGTCGCGGCTTCGCCGCGTTCCGTGCGGGATGGATGATGACCGTGCCACCCTAGGGCTTCAAATGCCGCTTCGTAGATGGGTCTCATCCTCGCCAGGCTTCCTTGCCGCAAGCATGCGGAAGGTGGGTACGGATCAAACGATTCGACCGGATATGAGGTGATGCAGTGAGCTGCATAAATCTTCGGAAGCCAATCCTCGCTCGGGGCCCGGTCGTCGCGCTGCGCTACGCATGGCTCCGCGCGCCGCCCTCCTACCGCCAACCCCTTACCCGGACAGATCGAACAGGCTTGACTCTCAAATCCCCATATGAGGGTGGCAGCCGCACGAGGGTGATGTTTTCGGGGATCGTAAGCGCGGCAGCAATATGATAGCCGGCGCCATCGAGGCCGAGAGCGGCGTGGCTACCTGCCGCCACCTTGCGGCCGATAGCAGTGAGATGCAGCGACATGGTCTCGGCGTTCGCCGCCGGCATGACCAAGCCTGCTGCGACGCGACGTTGCGGACAGGCCGCGCCGAACAGGTAGGCCCAGTCGTAGCGTCGGTCGTGTGGCGCGCGGGGCCTCGTTCCACGCTTGGCCCAGACGCGGGTCAGCGTGCCCTGCTGGCCGATCCGGGCCTCATCTTGGAACCAGATTTCGATCGGCTTACCTTTGGCGCGGTCGGGGATTTGTGCTCTGACTGTCGCGGCGAAGTTTTTTTAAACGCCTCCTGGGCTTCTTCGTCAGCCTGTGGGTGGCGGGGCCTTACCGACAGTTTGCGGTAGCCGAGCTTGGCTAGAACCTTCCCGACCGAACGCTCATGTAGCGCGACACCGAAGCGCCGCTGCAATTCGTCGCGCAGATCGACCCGCCGCCAACGCACTACCCCGTGCACCGCGGGGTCGGGGCCGGCCTCGACAAGCTCGGCCAATTCGGCCTGCTGCCGCGCCGTGAGTTTTGATCCGGGACCTGGCGATTTGAGATTGCGAAGCCCGACGAGTCCCGCGGCGTTGTAACGGTGCACCCAGTCCCGCAAGGTCTGACGGTCCATGCCGCAGGTTTCGGCCGCCGTTTTGCGGTCCAAGCCATCGAGCACCAGCGCAAGCGCAAGTATCCGACGCGCCGCGGCACTATTCTTCTCCCCGCTTGCCGCCTTGCGAAGCTCTGAAGCCGTCAGATCAAGTCGGGTGATCGATACCGCCGCTCCCATCGATGCCGCTCCTCTCAAAAGCCAGCATCGAGTCAGAGTTTCACTGATTTGGGAATCCCTAATGAGTCACAGTTTCGGGCCGTTGGTATCATATGTGCTTGCGATCACTCTGTAATCAGATTCACCCGCTTGTCGCGCTGCTATTGTAAACACCGTTCGCGGCAATAGCTTTATCGCTGACGGCTCTCGTACGTTTCGCGAGCAGCTATCGCTGCTTCTTGCGGAGGTTTTGGACGTCCCGGGCTGCGTTGCGACGAGCAGCGTCAACCCTTCGAACATTCTTTGTGTCATGGCAGCGCAAAGGTCTGCATCCGCGCGCAGGCAGTCACGCGAACCTTTCGAAGTTTGGGTCGGCTGAAGCTATTGCGACGTTTCAGCCCTGCAACGCTCTCAGATCGCCAGGTAGCCGCCATCAACCGGCAGCATCACGCCTGTAACATATGAGGACAGGGTCGAGACGAGGAACACGACGGGACCGACCAACTCATCGGCCTCCCCGAAACGATTGAGCGGGATATGCTCCAGATAACGAGCCGCCACACCAGCATTGTTGCGCGTCGGCTCCGTCATGGGCGTGATGATGATGCCCGGGGCGATGCCATTAACACGGATGCCATACTGCGCCAGTTCGGCCGCCATCGTCTTCGTCATCAACAGGACGCCGCCCTTCGACAGGCCATAGCCGATGCCGCCAGTGGTCGCGTTGAAGCTCGCGATCGAGCCGATATTGACAATGCGTCCCCGCGTTTCGCGCAGTTGCGGCAATAGCGCCTTGACCATCTGGGCCGAGCCCAGCGCATTGACGGAGAACTGGTCCTTGACCGAGTCGAGGAAGATGTTCTCCTCAATTCCAACGCGGCGAACGATTCCGGCATTGTTGACGAGGATCGACGCCGGGCCGAGTTCGCGCGCGATCGCCGCAGCGCCTCGCTCGCATCCCTCCATATCAGCCACATTCAGATGAAGGGCTGATGCTTCGCCGCCATTCTCCGTAATGGAGTCCGCAACTGCTCGCGCGCCTTGCTCATCGCGATCCGCCACCGCGATTCGTGCACCATATCGGGCCAGGCCGCGCGCGATCGCCGCGCCATTTCCCTGTGCGGCCCCCGTCACGACCGCGACGTTTCCCTTCAGCAGATTAGGGTACAACATGTTTCCTATCGTCGGCGTCACATCCAAATTTGCATCTTGAGCCAAAGTCTCGTCCTCCAATTCAACAGAGTCGCATCACGCGTTCGTTCGAGGTTGCATCTGGCTACTCGGCGTCGTGCTGGCGTCACGCGCGATCACGCCAGCAAAGGTCCCTGATGCGAGCTCGGGCGGTCGGCAGCAACGGCGTCGGACAACCGAGGCCAGACATATTGTCCTTTACGACCGACGAGCGGCTTTTGATGGGGAGAGGGTTCGGCGTGAGCACGTGCATATTGCTCTCCATATTATAACAGGGCAGATGAGACGGTATCAGTCTTCGTTACTCATATCGTCCCTATGAGAGTGACCTGAGCCCCAAGCTTCATCCAACGATGGGCAGAATCCCGTTCTCATTTGAGCCTGTATGGCTCGGTGATGCAACGGGACGGGGCGCGGAGCCCCAGGTTAGCTCAAGCGCTCCGTCCCGTTGCATATCGGAAGCGTTGAGCTTTGCGTAGGTTGCCGGTGGCAGATTGCCGATCCCGCTGTGCGGACGGACGGTGTTGTAGTCGTACAGCCAATCAGCGAGCAACTCGCGGGCATGATCGAGTTTGCCCGGAGCGATATAGTGCCATTCGATCCTTGTCTGCTGAGACCAGCTCAAGATGGCCATGCTGGTGAACTCAGTTCCGTTGTCGCTGACGATCGTAAGGGGACGCCCGCTCCGGGCGATCGCCGTATCAAGCTCACGGCCTACCCAGGCGCCCGAGAGCGAGGTGTCGGCGACCAATGCGACGCACTCCCGGGTGAAATCGTCCACTACGGCCAGCATACGAAACCGCCCGCTGTCGGTCAGGGTATCGCTGACGAAGTCGAGCGACCATCGCTGGTTCGGCCCTTGAGGCAACGTGATCGGAGCCCTTGTGCCAAGCGCTCTTTTGCGCCCGCTACGCCGACTGACCCGACGCCGCCCCTGAGCGGCGGCGGGCAAGAGTGCCTCGCGTTCGATTTCAGCCGACTTGACGTCGCTTTGCCCTCAAGCGCGCGCCACATTTCGAGGTCGCGCCCGGCGGTCCCGATCTGCGGCCGGCCGAGGCCGCGCGCTTCGTCAAACCCGCGAGCATAGTCAAACACGAACGACTGGAAATCGATCGAGTGTTGCTGCTGCAATGTGGTCATGCTGCTCCCCGGCCTACTGCACGCGATCCGCGGTCGTTTGATTTGCTCCAGGTTCGGTCGGAACTTTCACACCGGCCTTGGTACCGCCCCAAGAAATGCCTGCGTGACAGCGGGATTACGAAGCAATTCCCGTCCGGTGCCTTCCAGTTCGAAACGTCCAAGCGCCATCACACAGGCGCGATCCGAGACCCGCAAAGCGGCCCGGGCATTCTGCTCGACCAGCAGAATGCCGAGACCGAAATCGTCGCGCAACGACCGGATGAGCCGGAAAATCTCCGCCACCACCAAAGGCGCCAGTCCCATCGATGGCTCATCCAGCATCAGAAGACGGGGTTTGGCCATCAACGCGCGACCGATTGCGAGCATCTGCTGCTCGCCGCCCGACATAGTGCCCGCCGCCTGGTGACGGCGCTCGACGAGACGCGGAAACATCTCGAAGATTTCCGGCAATCGCTTTTCGATCCCGTCGTTGCGCGTGCCATAGGCGCCGAGCCGAAGATTGTCCTCAACCGAAAGCTCGGCAAAGACGCGGCGTCCTTCCGGCACATGCCGCAATCCCGCGCGCGCAATAGCGGCGGCACGACGGCCGCCAAGATTTTCGCCATCAAACAGGATGCTGCCGCTGCGCATCGGGATGACGCCGGAAATTGCATTCAAAAGCGTTGACTTGCCCGCGCCGTTGGCGCCGACCAACCCGACGATCTCGCCCTTCGCGACGCTGAGCGACAGGCCCTTCAGCACCGTTAGCGAACCGTATCCGGCGACGAGATTGTCCAATCGCAAAAGACCCGTCATGCGAAGACCTCATCATCCGCGCTCACATCGGCGCCGAGATATGCCGCAACAACTTCGGGGTTGGCCATGATCTGCGTCGGACTGCCAACCGCAAGCCGGCGGCCGAAATTCACCACCACAACCTGGGTTGCCGTCGACATCACCAGAGGCATGTCGCTGTCTCTTATACACACCGCCTCGCGATCACGGCGGTGATGTCGTCGCGGCCGCCATTGGCGACAGCGCGGGCGACGAGCCGCTCGGCGAGGCCGGGTAGCGGCTCGTCCAGCAACTCGCCGATCTCGGCGGTCTCGGCAGGATTGAGACCTGCCGCAGGCTCGTCGAGCATCAGAATCTTCGGTCCCTGCGCGATCGCCCGCGCGATCTCGACACGCCTCTGAATGCCGTACGGCAGATCGACGGCGCGGCGGTCCCACCAGATTTCCGGCACCGCGGCCTTACGCAGCGCCGCAGCGGCGCGTTCGGCCATCTCCGAATTCTCCCTGGCGACCACCCACGGCATGAAGATCGTCGTCAGCAGTCCATGACTGCCGAAGCGATAGGCGCCGGCCATGACGTTTCCTAGCGCATCGAGGCCGTGGATCATTTGCGGCGTCTGATAGGTTCGCGCCACACCGAGACATGCGCGGCGGAACATAGGCAGCGCAGTAATGTCGGTCTCGCAGAGCATGACCCGGCCGCCATTGGGCGCGAAGATCCCGGCAATGAGGTTGATGATCGTTGATTTTCCAGCACCGTTGGGGCCAATCAACGCCGTAACGACGGCCGGCGGCAGATCGAACGAGACGTCTTCGACCGCATTTAATCCGCCAAACGACTTCGAGATCCCGTGAAGCGAAAGCGTCGCGGTCACAACACCGCCCTCCGCCTGGTGAACAGCCGGGCCACGGTTTCTGCGAGACCGTCGGGCGCGAACATCATGACAGCGACCATCATCAATCCATAGATCAGCAATTTGGCGTGATCGAAACCTTCAAGAAGATTCGGCAGGACCACGATTGCCAGAGCACCGAACAGAGCACCCCAGATCGTGGTTAGCGATCCCACGATCACCATCATCAGAAGTTCCATCGACAGGCTGATGTTGAAAGATGTCGCGTTGAAAGAGCGCAGAAACAGCCCGAACAGAGCTCCGGACAGGCCGGCGAAACCTGCAGCGATCGCGAACACCACCGCCTTCGTCCGGGCCACATCGATGCCGGTGCAGCTTGCAACGATCTCCGACGTCTTCACAGCCTTCAACGCCCGGCCGAAGCGTCCGTCGACCAGCATCAGGGCCACGGCGGTGCAGAGTACGAGGCAAGCCCCGGACAGCCAGAAGATTACCCGGCCATGCTCAAAGCCGAACCATCGCAAGGCCGGCAGACCGTTGATACCGGGATCGATGCCGCCGGTGATGCCGGTCCATTGCGTGGCAACGACATAGAAGACGGCCCCGAGAGCAAGCGTGGCGAGCGCCAGATTATGGCCTGCGAGTCGCAGGATCGGACGTGCGATGACAAAGCCGACCAGCGCCGGAACCAATGCCGCAAGCGCGAGCGCCCCGACGGTCGGCAGGCCCAGGCGCTGGAGCGCGAGCGCGGCAGTATAGGCGCCGATGCCGAAGAAGGCGCCCTGCCCAATCGACAACTGGCCGGCAAACCCCATCAGAAGCGTCAGGCCAATCGCCGCAATCGCGAAGATCATCGAGAGAATGACAGTGCTGCGATAAAATTGGCTCTTGAGAACGAACTCAAGGACAACGAGCACCGCAATAAGCGCGAGCAGACGCAGGAGATCGCGCCGCAGGCCGGAATTGGGAGCGGACATGATCTCAGACCCGGTTCACGGAAGTTCCGCCGAACAATCCCGTCGGGCGCAGCAGAAGAACAAAAAGCAGCACGATGAACGCAACGCCGTCCTTGTAACCGGACGAGACATAGCCGGCGGTCATGGCCTCAACCATGCCGATGACCAGCCCGCCCACGACTGCGCCCAGCGGATTGCCGAGCCCACCTGCGACCGCGGCTGCAAAGCCCTTCAGCCCCAGAAAGATGCCGTTCTCGTAGAATGCCGCGGAGATCGGCGTCACCAGCGCGCCGGCAAGACCACCGAGTGCGGCCGCAAGGGCGAAGGCCGTCGCAGCCGCGCGCCGCGGTTCGATCCCACACAGCGCGGCAGCCCGCGGCTCCTGGCTGGCCGCCCGCATCGCCTTGCCGAAGGTGGTGCGCGCGAACAAGAACCACAAGCCGATGCTGACACAGACCAATGTAAGGGCGATCCAGACGCCCTGGCTGATGACATAGATGTCTCCGATCAGGATCATCGGAAACAGGCCGAAATCCTGAACGAAAGCGACTTCGCGACCGAACACCAGCGCGGCCGCACCCCGCAGAGCGAGGCCGGTGCCGATCGTTAGCATCACAAGTGTGAGCTCGTCGGCGCTGCGGGCATGATCCAACAAGACCACCTGCATCGCGACACCGACAAGTGTTGTGCAGAGGATCGTCACGATAACGGCGAGCCAAAGGGGAAGACCCGCTGTTGCAATAGCGCCCGCGAGCCCCAAGCTGCCGAGCATGAGGAATTCGCCATTGGCGAAATTCACGACGCGCGTTGCGTTGAACACGATCGTGAAACCGAGGGCCGCCATGGCGTAGATGCAACCGACGATGCCGCCACTGATCAATATCTGCAAGAAGTCGCTCATGGGACGATCCCCTCCCGATTTGGAGTCACTCGGCGATCGTGAATTTTCCAGCCTTGATCTGAACCATCACGACGGGCCTCGACCCCTCTGTCTGTCCGCCGGGGTTTGCGGCCGAAAAATCCATTTCGCCATTGCAGCCCGGGAAACTGATGCCCGAATGGATCGCATCCACGAGAGCTTCTCGATCCGCCTTGCCGGCCTTCTTCAGCGCCAGCTCGATCAGCGTCATGGCGTCGTAGGGATGGCCGACAAAGGTCGTGGCCGGAGCCTTGAAGCGCGCGCGATAGTTAGCGGCGACCTTGCTGATGACCGGACGCAGCGGATCGTCTTGCGCGAGATCGTCAGGCAAAAGCAGGCGCATCGTCGAGACGTAGGTGTTCTCCGCCGTGGCGCCGGCCTGCTCGAGCAGCTGCGTGCTGGCGACGCCGAAGCTGTTCACGATCGGCTTGTTGAAGCCCGACGCAGCGGCGTTCTTCAGGATGATCGTCGGGCCGGGATTGACGCTCCAGATCAACATCGCATCGACTTCAGCACGGCGAATGCGCAGGATCTGCGGCGTCATGTCGGTATCGCGCGGACCGAATTCTTCCGCGAGCACAATCTTGACACCGAGCTTTTCGGCGTTCGACTTCAGGAAGCCTGCGCCCGCCTGACCGAAGCCGTCGGCGGAAGAAATAATGCCGACTTTACTCCAGCCCTTCGATTTGGCGAAAGATAGCATGTGGGCGGAGACGATCCGATCCGTCGGAGCTACCTTGAATACGTAGCGGGTCGGCGGAACGACCAGCGCTTCCGTTCCCGTCATAGTGATCATCGGGATCTTGAGCTCATCCGCGATCGGCTTGAGCACCATCGACTCTCCGGTCGTGCTGGGACCGACGACGACATGAACCTTGTCGGACTCCGCGAGGCGGCGAAACTGCTGGGCCGCGTTCGTGCTGTTGCCTTCGGTGTCGTAGTAGAACGGCACGATCTTGTGGCCGGACATGCCGCCCTGCGCATTAAACTGCTCGACCATCAAATCGAACTGGTTTTTCTCGGACGCGCCAAGAAATGCCGCCGGTCCGGAGGCTGCGCTCAGGCAGCCGATCCGGATTTCCGAGGACTGCGCGAACGCCTTGCCGCCCGTCGCCGCCATCGACGCCGCAAGCATTCCCTTCAGAACTGTTCTGCGATGCATTATTTCCTCCCTGTATTGGCTGACGCGAATGCTCAGCTTGTTTTTTCTTCAATCCCGGCGGCGTGCCGGGCAGCGATGTATCCGAACGTCATCGCTGGCCCAAGCGTGATGCCGCCGCCGACGTAATTGCCGCCTGCGACGCTCGCCATGTCATTCCCGGCGGCGTACAGCCCCGGCACCGGTCGCATGGTCGCATCGAGAACGCGCGCTTTGGCATCGGCGCGCAGACCCGTGAAGGTGCCGATATCGCCAGGAATGACGCGCACCGCGTAAAACGGCGCCGTTGCGATCGGCGCCATGCATGGATTCGGGCTGACCTCGGGATCGCCGTGGAAGCGATTGTAAGCGGTGCTGCCCTTGCCGAAGGCACTGTCGACGCCGGACTTCAGATCAGCGTTCCACTGCGCAACCACGGCGTCGAGTTGCGAAGCGTCGATACCAGCGTTGCGCGCAAGTTCGGCGAGCGTCTCGCCGCGGATCAGATAGCCCGAGCGGATGGCGGGACCGAGGGGCAGCGGAGCTGGCTTCACATAACCGAGCCCATAGCGCCGGATGGTGCGGTGATCGACAATCAGAAATGCTTCGACCACCGACTCGCGCGGCGTTGCACGAACCATTGCCTGCACGAAGTCATGATAGCTGTTGGCTTCGTTAACGAAACGCCGTCCGTTGCGCAGGACGGCGATGACGCCGGGTTTGCCGCGATCGATGAAGTGCGGGAACGGGCCCTTGGTGCCATCCTTGCGTGGAACGAGGCTGGTCGGCGCCCACGCGCCATGATTGGGATAGCCTTCGACGACGTTGCCGCCCACCGACTGGCCGAGCCGCACACCGTCGCCGGTATTGCCCGGACTTGCCGACGAGACATGCTCTCCCTCGGCGGCTGCATGTGGGTAGAGGCTCTTGCGGCGCTCGACGTCCTGCGAGAATCCTCCACATGCGAGTACGACGCCCTTGCGCGCGACGATCCGGCGCAAGCCCTGTGGCGTTCTAACCAGCGCACCGGTAACTGCGCCCTCCTCGTTCCGGGTCAAGGATCGCACTGGACTATCCAGCCAGACCGGAATGTCGAGATCGCGGGCGGTGCGGAGCAACCGCGCAGACAGCGCATTGCCGTTGGAGAGCAGCATCCCGCGGCCGTGCGTCAGAAGATCGAGCCCATGGAGGAAAAGGCGGCGGGCGACATAGGCCGCCGACGAGATTTTCCGCGTTGCGCGATAGAAGTGCCACAGCTCTTTGCCAGAGCCGATGGTCAGGCCGAACAGCGTCAATTCGGGCCTTGCGCGGCGAACCTTGCCGAGATCCTCGGCCAGCATCGAGCCGCGCACCGGGCGCGTCAGGATCGAGCGCCCACCCGGCAGCCCGCCGGGCGCATCGGGATGATAGTCTGAAAACGCGATCGCAGGATCGAACCGGACTTCGGTATTCTCCTGCATGAAATCGACCATGCGCGGACCTTCGCGCAGGAATGCCTCGACACGATCGGCATCGAACTGGTTGCCGGCTTCATACTGCAAATAGGTGCGCGCTGCATCGACGCTGTCCTTAGTGCCGGCCGCCTTGTTGATCGTGTTGTTCGGCACCCAGAGATAGCCGCCGGACAGCGCTGTCGTTCCGCCCATCACCGGCTCTTTTTCGGCGACGATAACGTCGAGACCATTCTTGCGCGCGACAATTGCGGTCGTCATGCCGCCCGCGCCGGATCCCGCCACCAACAGATCGCAGGTCATAACCTCCGGCTCTTCGAGCTGGCCCGGGACGACGCCTTGATGATCGGAATTGCCCATCTTGATATCCTTCAGATTGCTAGAAAGCCGCCGTCGACGGGCATGATGGCGCCGGTGACGAAAGTGGAAAGACGCGAGGTCAGAGACAGAACCGCACCGACCAGTTCTTCGGGCTCGGCAAATCGCTTCATCAAGGCGTGGGCGAACAGCTCTTCCATCACCGCGGGCTGCGAGCGTAACGCCGCAGTGAGCGGCGTCGCGATCAGACCTGGCGCTATGGCGTTGACGCGAATTCCATTGGCGGCGAGATCGGCGTCCAATCCCTTCGTCAACTGTACAACCGCGCCTTTGCTCGCCGCATAGCCGACCACATTGCGCCTGTAGGCGATAAAGGAAGCGATCGATGCAATGTTGACGATGCGGCCCTGCGTCTGGCGCAGTTGCGCGACGAGCGCCTGCGCCATGTTCAACGAGCCTTCGACGTTGACGCGCCATTGCAGCGCCGCGGATTCTAGAAACTCAGGAGTGTCGATCTCCGCGCGACGGAAAATGCCGACGTTGTTGATGAGAATGGACACCGGCCCGTACTGCTCTTGCGCCTTGCGAGCGACGTCGGCGCACTGGGCCCGGTCGGCGACGTCAAGCGCGACCGCGCTCGCCATTCCGCCGGCTCTGGTTATGTCAGATGCAACAACGAGCGCACCATCAAGATCGATGTCGGCGAGCGGCACTGCCGCGCCGCTCTGCGCCAGACCTCTTGCGATCCCAGCGCCGTTGCCTTGCGCGGCACCCGTGACGATCGCAACGTCACCCGACAACAGGCCGGCAATTCCCGTGGCAATAACGTCGGCGTCACGCGCCGTGTATGTAACTGAACTCTTTGCACCCACCAGACGTCATTCCCAATTTATTTTACAATGCGTAATTAATTACGCTATACAAACATAGTCGCATATGAGACGTTATGGTCAAGTGCAGATGTTGAGCCGGTCATGGGACGCCGCGATGTTGAAAACAGGCAAAGAAACGTACGGCGATGCCCAAGCCGGGATTCAGTCGATTGAATTCGCCGGTACGATCCTTACGGCACTCCTGCAATCCGACGGTCTGCAACGACTGTCCGACATCGCAAAGCTGGCGCATGCGCCAGCGGCGAAAATCCATCGCTACCTTGTCAGCCTGGCGCGGATCGGGCTGGTCGCGCAGGATTCCGCGACGGGCCTTTACGACCTTGGGCCGATGGCACTGCAATTGGGAATCATGGGCTTCAGCCGGTTCGACGCGCTGCGTTTCGCAGCCGGGATGCTGGAGCAGCTTGTCGATCAGGTCGGCGAAACGGCCGCCCTGTCGGTGTGGGGCGAGCATGGCCCCAAATTCGTTCGCCTGGTTGAGGCGCGTCATGGCCATGCGAGCACCGTGCCGGTCACGCACATTTGCCCGATGACCTGGTCCGCGACGGGCTTTCTTTACAGCGCCTATGAAGACCCCGACCGGACATTGCCGCTGATCAGACGGGAGCTCGAACAGAACAAGCTGCTTCGGCGACAAAAAGCTCCTCGAAGCGAGGCAGAACTTGAGCCAATCGTGAAGGCGGTGCGAGCCGCAGGCTTTGCGACGGTGTCCGACGGCGGCGGCGGCGGCATCGCCGCGATTTGCGCGCCGGTTTTCGGAGTGACAGGTCGGCTTACGATGGCACTCACGATTTTCGCGCGCGCAGGTCGAATCGACACCAGCGCGGATAGCGGTGTTGTTCGCCTTGCAGTCAACGCCGCTGCACGACTGTCTGAGACTTTCGGCTTCCCTGGCACCGAGCAGACGGCCGAAGCGGTGCTATCGGGGCCCGGCGTGGCGAAGGTGCGGCGCGCCGTAAGATTCCGAACTTAAGCAAAGCAGGCAAGGTGCCCGTCGGCCACACAAAGTTGGCTCGCTTGACCCAACACCGGCGGAACCGCCGCCTCGCCTTCATCCTCCAACAGACCGATTTCTCGTCGGACGCCAACTTGCAGTGAACCCATGAATCATCATGCTATACTGGCAACTGAACCCGAAGGCTTTGACGCGCGCGGCCTGAGGTAGCCACCCAGCCGCTACCCTCTATTGGGGTACGGACGCTTCTGATCACCCGTCCGTCATTGAACCGCTCGGTTGACGCAACGGTACATCTGTCGGAGAGTTTCTGCTGCCAATCGGGCTCATCGGTTTCAAGGTAGCCTATCCGTGGCAGGTGCTCGACGATTGCATGGACACTAACGCCCTGCTTGATGATATCTGGCGACATGCCATAGATCTCAACATACCGGTCATTCCAAACCATCAGTCGACCATCGGCATCAAACATGGACAGTCCTTGTCTCATATGCGCAAGCGTGATCTCCAATGTCGCTGCCTGTTCGCGCGCACGCCGCTCGCTGTCGTTCAGCTGTTTCTCTACCAGATGCCGTGCCGTGACGTTCATGTAGGTTGTGATAAAGCCGCCGCCCGGGATGGGCGTCCCGCGAACCTCGAGCACTGTCCCGTCGGGGCGGATCCGCTCGAACAGATGCGCCTCGCCCTTTCGTGCGAGGTCCAAGCGCGTTGTTCATCCGGATCGCCGGGGCCGTATTCGCCGCGCAGGGCGTTGGCGCGGAGGACCATTTCAAGAGTAGCATTACAGTTGCCTTTTTGCGAGGCTTTCTGAATCCATGGGCAACCATGATTCGAACATCGTGGACGCAGACAGCGTCGATTGAAGAGACGCTTGCGTTGTGGGCGGCGTCGCTTCGGGAGATCAAGAAGCGGATACGTCCATTGTTCGGGCAAGAGCGTGTTGCGAAGAATGCTGGCTTGTTTCTGGAAGGTCTGCTTGGAGATGAGCAACGCAAGACCGGTTGGATGCGCGCTGAGGCCGCAGGCGATCCTGGCCCATGGCGGTAACAGGCGATCCTGGGTCACAGGGATTGGGATGCGGATGCCTTGCGCGATATCGTCCGCGATTATGTCATCGAGCATTTGGCGGACGATGACGCGGTCCTCGTGATCGATGAGACCGGCTTTCTCAAACAGGGCAAAGCGTCGTGCGGCGTGGCGCGTCAGTACACCGGTTCGGCGGGCAAGATCACGAACTGCCAGATCGGCGTCTTCGCGGCCTGCGTTTCGTGCCACGGTCATGCTTTCATCGACCGCGCGCTGTATCTTCCGAAGGAATGGACCGACGATCCAGATCGCCTGAAAGCCGCATACGCGCCCCCCGATACCGGCTTTGCGACCAAACCAAAGCTTGCGACGAGAATGATCGCACGCGCGACAGTCGCGCCTGTCCCGTTCAAGTGGGTTGCAGGCGATACGGTCTACGGTGTTGGCGACATCGAACAGCAACTGCGTCGCGCAGGGAAAGGCTGGCTGATCCCATGCTCAAAAAGGTTCGAAGGGATTTGAAGCAATGTGCGGAAAGTCTGGTTGCAGGCCACGAGTTTGTAGTCTGCGTCGAGGAACGATATACCGCCGGGGAAATTGTCAATCACCGCCTGTAATTTGGCGGTCTCACGCTTGATCTCGGTTACGTCAACTCGGAAACCGACGGTGTGGCCAGAGGCTGTGCGACGCTCACGGAGCTGAACAAAGCGGTCATGTGACAAATGCTGAATGACATCAGTTGAAGGGGCGCGATGCAGCCTCATTCGCTCAGCACGCCAGGCGGATCGTTGTTCAGGCGTTTCGCCCGCTTCCGGGTACTGATTGTTCTCAAGGCCACAATACGAGACGTCCTCGAATGACGCGCCAGGATAAATTGCGGCTGCGGATTGCGCATACATCTGCCGGTAGGCTTCGTTGCAAATAATCAACCGGTCCAACTCGTCATAGACAACGAATGCGTCAGGGCTTGCGTTGATCGCCTCTGTCAGCAAATCTTGGGCTTGCTTACGAGCTGTGATGTCGGAAAACGACGTTACGACCGATGTCGGCGTCAAGTTGCCCTCGACAAAGATCGGTTCTGAATTGATGGAGATCCACGTGATGGATCCGTCGTCGCCCCGCAATCCCACCACCACGTCATGCTGCGCCTTGCCAGTCGCAAGTGCCACCATCGCGGGGTGCTTACTTCCTGGGAAGTCGCGACCATCCTCTTGGATGGCCCGCCAATGTCGGGCGACAGAAGTAAAATCAGACAACTCGTTTTGGTTCAAACCAAGAATTGCCTCGGCAGCTGGATTGCAAGAGATAATACGCCCATCACGATCCTGGACAACGACGCCTTCGCTGAGCGCCCTCAAGGTCGAACGTAGCAGCGTTTCGCCACGTCGAAGCGCCTCTTCCGTCTGCTTTCGCTCGGTGACATTAAGGCAGATCGCAGTATAAGCGACTACGTTGCCATGTGCATCTCGCCGCGGAATGATCGCGGTGTCCACCCAATAGAAATGCCCACTCTTGGCCCGGTTGCATAGCCTGCCCCGCCACGTCTCGCCGCATCTTATCGTGCGGTACATCTGCCGAAAGGTTTCGGCAGGGTGCACGCCGGACTTCAACATCCGGTGGTCTTGTCCGATCAACTCGTCGCGCGAATATCCGCTGATCTCGCAGAACTTGCCGTTGACCTCGACAATTTTTCCATTGATGTCGGTGACGCTAAAGATCGCAGTTGCATCGAGAGCTGCGGCTCGAAATTGGAGCTCGTCACGCGAGAGTTGAGACATCGCCGTCCGGTGACGCCAATCACCGGACATTGCGTCGTTTTGTCGACTACCGTCGGCGTCAACCAATGCATATTCTGTCATTGCAAGCCTCTACAACCCGACGACGGTACTGAGCTTCGTTCGTACATGCGCACCCGATAGATTTCGTGAAGTCGCGGCGTGTTTGCAGCGCAGCGACTGTTGGAGGTCGCGGGATCGGCGCCCTTGCTCTGCAGCATTGCATCGAGGCCGCGTGCGGCGCTGGCGCCAAGCCGTTCTTCCTGCCGCCCTACAGCCCAGATCTCAATCCGATCGAGCAGGTATTCGCCAAGTTGAAAACCTGCTCCGCAAGGCCACCGAAAGAACTGCCGGGACACTTGGAAACGCATCGGCACGCTGCTCGATCACTTCACTCCCAGAGGAATGCGCTAACTACGTCGCTCACGCGAGATAAGCGTCATCATAAAGATATCAGGCTCTAAAGCATCAGCTTTGCGAGTTTTGCTCGCTGGTAGCTCCCGTCACCATACTGATATTCGCACCACATGCCGCGGCGGCGATAGAGTTGGGCATCGCACTGATAGGTGAAGCCGAAACCACCATGGAATTGGATCGCCCTGTCGGCGGCGAATGCCAACGCCTCCGCCGCCTCGGATTTCGCCATGCGGGCCGCGATCTCGCCTTCGCCCTGCCGCCCGAAAACCGACGCCGCGCTGTAGAGATGCGAGCGCGCGAGTTCATAGGCGACATGCGCATCGACGATAGGATGCTTCAGCGATTGATATGACCCGATCAGCTTGCCGAACTGCTTGCGCGTATTCAGATATTCGACCGTGTAGTCGATGCAGCTCGCCGCGCCCCCGCAAGCCTCCGCTGAGAGAAGGAGCGAAGTTGCGAGATCAAGATGGGTAAGCGTTTCGCGCGCGCGGGCTGTATCAAGGAACGCGTCAGCCGCCACGATGAGGCCGTCGAGCTGGAGGCGGAAGGAGCGACGGGTTTCATCGGCCACGACTTCGCGGCGCAGCGCATTCTCCGGCAGGCTTGCACGGTCGATGATGATAAGCGCCGGCTCACCATTCTTCATGACCGAGACAATGATCCATTCAGCGCTCATCGCATCGACGACGAAAATCTTGACGCCGGTTAGCTTGAACTTGCCGTCTGTTTCGGTCGCGCTCGTCTCGATATGAGCAAGATCCCAATCGCCATGGGGCTCGGTCAACGCCAGCGTCGCGGCCTTGCCCGCGCAGATACCCGGCAGGATTACCGATTTCTGCACCTCGGCGCCGCCAACAAGAAGCGCTTGGGCGGCAAGCGTCGTCGAAACAAAAGGGCCGCCCATCAGGCGGCGGCCCATCTGCTCGACCACGGGTACGACTTCCGCCAGGCTCAATCCCGAACCGCCAAACTCCTCCGGCACGGCGATGCCGAGCCAGCCCAGCCGTGCCATTTCCGCCCAGACGCCTGGATCGTATCCAAGCTCGTCCTCAATCAGCCTGCGGACAGTCGGGATCGGTGACTTGTCCCGACAGAAGCTCTGCGCGACCTCGAGAAGTTCTGCCTGTTCTTCGCTGAAGGCCAGCGTTACTTCCATTTCCATTGTCATTTTCTTTCCCCCGCGCCCTCAGCTCTTCGGCAAGCCGAGCACGTGCTCGCCGATAATGTTGTGCTGAATCTGGCTGGTGCCGCCGCCGATCGTGGCGGAGAAGGAGTTGAGGTAGGAGCGCTGCCAGATTGCGTCATCATAGGCTTCCGGCTCACCGACATAATAGGCGCCGTGCGGACCCTGCATCGCCATAGCAAGCTGGTTTATCTCGCGATAAAACTCCGACCTCACGAGTTTCGCCGAAAGCGGCAGCGACAATGGCCTGTCCCGGACGAGAGGCGCGATGAGCGCACGCGTCGAGTTGAGCTTGAGGCCGCGGTAAGTCGTGAGAAGCTTCACCAGCCTCTCGCGGATGGCCGGGTCGTCGAACGCCGGGCGGCCGTTGCGCATCGCGCGCTTCGCCAGATCCACCACTTTAGAGACGTCCGGATAGACCATGACATAGCCGCCAGCCTGACCGCCGCGCGCGCCGCGCTCATACTCGAGCGTGCGCATGGCGACCTGCCAGCCCTTGCCTTCGCCGCCCATCAGCGTCGTGGCCGGGATGCGGGCGTCGGTGAAGAAGGTCTGGGTGAAGCCATATTCGCCGGTCAGTTTGCGGATCGGCACAGTATCGACGCCCGGCACAGTCATCGGGGCGAGGAAAAAGCTCAAGCCATCGTATTTGCGCTGCGCATCCGGGTTCGTGCGCGCCAGCAGGATCATATACTTCGCGTAGTTACCCTGGGTCGTCCAGATCTTGCTGCCATTGATGACATAATCGTCGCCGTCCCGAACCGCGCGCGTCTGGGCGGCACCAAGGTCGGAACCATGATCTGGCTCGGAAAAGCCCTGACACCAGATATCCTCGGCACTCAAGATACCCTTGATGTATTGGTTGCGCTGCTCGTCCGTTCCCATGTCGAGGATGAGCGGACCGGCCCAGTTGAGGCCGATTGCGTTAAGCATGATGGGCCCGCCCGCTCGATACATTTCCTGTGTGGCGATGTCCTGAAGCGCTTGCGCAAGACCGCCGCCGCCATATTTCTTCGGCCATGCGGCGCCCAGATAGCCCGCCTCGTAGACCTTTTTCTGCCACCCACGCAGAAAGTCGAACTGTTGGTCCGTGCCCACCTCCATGAACGTGAGCGGCATCATGAATTCCGGCTTGGCGGGAACGTTTTCGGAGAACCAGGCGCGCGCATCGGCGCGGAAACCGTCCAGTTCCTTCTGGCTTATCTCTGACATTGTCTCTTCCCATCGCGATAGCAGATCCCGGTGATCGGCGTCCTGTCTTGTCCTGCGTGATCAGATGCCTAGCTGGCGCGCCGCCAGATCGCGCATGATTTCTTCGGAACCACCGCCGATCGCATTGACGCGCACCTCACGATAGAGGCGCTCCACGCGCGAGCCTCTCATATAGCCCGCGCCGCCCATGATCTGCATGGCCTCGCGCGCGCAGTATTCCATGGTCAACGTCGCCTGGACCTTCAGGAGCGAAAGGTCTGCAACGGGCGTTTCGCCGTCCTGGACGCGCACCACGCATTGCTCCAGATAGGCCTGCGTCGCGGCGATCATACGGGCCATCTCCGCGAATTTATGGCGGATCACCTGATGATCGGCAAGGCGCTGGCCGAAAGTCCGACGCTCCCGCGCCCAAGCCAGCGCATCCTCGAAGCAGACGCGGGCATAGGCGTTGGCGCTCGAGGCAAGGCCGATCCGTTCATTGTTGAAATTGAGCATGATGCCGATGAAGCCTTTGTTTTCCTCACCGATCAGATTCTCGACCGGAACGCGCACATCGTCGAAATAGAGCGCCGCCGTATCGGAGGACCACCAGCCCTGCTTCTTCAGCGGCGTACGCGTGAAACCCGGCATGTCACGCTCCAAAAGAAGTAGCGAAACACCCTTGCGTCCTTCGCCTCCGGTGCGCACCGCTACTGTATAATAGTCAGCCCGCATGCCGCCGGTAATGAACATCTTGGAGCCGTTGACTACAAAATGGTCGCCGTCGCGGTGGGCGCGCGTTTTCAGATTGGCCACGTCCGATCCGCCCGACGGCTCGGTGATGCACAGCGCGTGGATTTTCTCCCCCGCCAACACCTGTGGCGCGACACGCGCCTTCATTTCCTTCGAACCGATGGCCAGAACCGGCGGCAGGCCTATGCCATGCACCATCAGGCTCGCATTGATGCCACCGGCGCCGGTGCGCGCCAGTTCTTCCGCTGTGACGATCGAATATATGGGATCGTTCACGGGGGTGCCGCCATATTCCTCCGGATAGCGCAGGCCAAGAAGGCCGATCGCCGCCGCCTTGCGGTAGAGATCGCGAGGGAACTCGCCCGCCTCCTCCCATTCGTCGACATAGGGCATGATCTCCGTGTCGACGAATTTGCGCAGCGTGGCGCGCCAGGCCTGATGCTCCGGCTTGTAGAGCGGCCCCTGATAGCGGTGGTCGAAATCGATAGGATTTGCGGCACCGGCCATGTTTGCCTCCTTGAAAGAGCATTATCCAATTCGAGGGCGCCGGATCGGGCGCCCCCGGTTTTGTTTCAACATCGTCGTCAGCGTCGCCAGTTTGGCCGGCGACTGCCGTTTCCTGTAGCCGCGCAGCCCGCTGCGGATTCCTATGCGTCCTTGTCTGGCTCGATCTGCAGGATCAGGGCGTTCGCCGCCACCTGCTCGCCCTCCAACACCAGAACCCCGCTCACCGTGCCTGTGAAGGGCGCGACGACGGAATGTTCCATCTTCATCGCCTCGACGGTTGCCAGCCTCTGCCCGGCTTCCACCCTGTCGCCGGCCTTGACGAAGAGGCGCTGCAGCTTGCCATGCATGGGAGCCGTGATTCCGCCGTCGCCGCCCGCCACCTCGCCGCGTGTCAGCAGCGCAAAAGTATTGACGAATCGTAGATCGGCTCCATCGATATCGAGGGCGATTTCCGCCGGCCCGACCTCGCAAAAGCATACGTCGTGCTGCAGGCCGTCGACTCGCAGCCGCGCTACAGAATCCCCGAGTTCGACGATAGAGATATCGAAACGTTGGTCGCCTGTAATCACCTCGTAGCGCTCGCCGCCACGCGGCACGACCTGACAGGTCGCCGGTTCGCCAGCTATCGCATAAGAATACTGCGCCCCAAGCGGCCGCGAGCTCTGCCAGTCGAGCAGCTCCCCGCCCACGGCCACCGCGCGCGCCGCCTGAGCCGCCCGCGCAATCCTGTATTGAAGAATCGCCGCAATGGCCGCCTGAACCGGCAGCGGTTCGGGTCTTGCGATCCGTCCGCCTTCGAACTGCTCGGCGATGAAGGCCGTCGTCGCCTCACCCTTCGCAAAGGCGTCCTTGCCCAGAAGCCGGATCAGAAAAGCCTTGTTGGTCTCGGGACCAACCAGCGCCGTTTCCTCCAGCGCCCGGAGCAGCCGCTGGCGGGCGATCTCGCGGTCCTGCCCCCAGGCGATCACCTTGGCGACCATCGGATCGTAGAAGGGCGTGATTTCCTGACCCTCGCTAAGCCCGTGATCGACGCGGACGCCTTCGCCCTCTGCCGGCCGCCACAGCAGCGCCCGACCTGTCGACGGCAGAAAGTCGCGGGACGGATCTTCGGCATAGAGCCGAACCTCGATCGCGTGGCCGGAAAACGTGACATCTTCCTGCCTCAGGCCGAGCGGCTTGCCGTGCGCGACGGCGATCTGCATGGCGACGAGATCGAGCCCGGTGATCATTTCCGTGACCGGGTGCTCCACCTGCAGGCGCGTGTTCATTTCCAGGAAATAGAACTCGCCATTAGCCGACAGCAGGAACTCCACCGTGCCGGCGCCCTGATAGCCGATGCTCGCCGCCGCTGCGACGGCGGCGGCGCCCATGCGGGCGCGAAGTTCCGGTTTCATCACCGGACAGGGCGCCTCCTCAACGACCTTCTGATGGCGGCGCTGCACAGAACAGTCGCGCTCGCCCAAATGGATCGTCTGCCCATGGGCGTCGCCAAAGACCTGGATTTCGACATGGCGGGGCCGCTCCACGGCCTTTTCGAGAATGAGTTCGCCGGAGCCGAAGGCGTTCAGCGCTTCCGATCGCGCCGTCGCAAGCGCCGCCGGCAACCCTTTCGCCGCAACGACCAGCCGCATGCCGCGCCCGCCGCCGCCGGCCGCCGCCTTCACCATGACCGGAAAGCCGATTCGCGCGGCTTGCGCGATCAAGACGTCGTCGGACTGGTCCTCCCCCTCATAGCCGGGCACGCACGGCACGCCGGCGGCGATCATCCGCCGCTTCGCCGCCGCCTTGTTGCCCATTAATTCAATCGCTTCCGGCGATGGCCCGATGAAGACTATCCCCGCACCGGCGCACGCCCGTGCAAAACTGGCATTCTCAGACAAAAAGCCATAGCCAGGGTGGATTGCGCCGGCGCCTGTCGCCCGTGCGGCCTCGATAATCTTCTGCGCATCCAGATAGGAGTCGCCGACTTCCGGCCCGCCGATGCAAAATGATCGATCGGCCGTCGCGACGTGTGGAGCGTGGGCGTCCGCCACCGAATAGACCGCGAGGGTACGGTACCCGAGGGACTTCACGGTGCGGATGATGCGCACGGCGATTTCACCGCGATTGGCGACCAAAATAGAATTGAATGCGGGCATCAGGGCTTGTCTTTCACGAAGCGGGCCTCGCCCAGATCGGCTTGCGCTTCTCGACAAAGGCGCTGACCCCCTCGCGGCCCTCGTCGCTTAGCATGCACTGCGCGAAGCCTTCGGCGGCAAATTCGATCATCGACTCGCGCTCCAGTCGGGGCGTGGCCAGCAAAATTTTCTTGGTCATCGCATTGGCACCGGGAGCACAGAGCATAACCTGCCGGCGGATGTCCTGCTCGAAGGCGTCAAGCCCTGCGACGTGGTCGGCGACATGATCGGCCAGGCCGATGCGACCCGCCTCCTCGCCGTCAAAGCGCGCTGCGGTGAGCATCAGCCTGCGCGAGGTCGTGAGCCCCAGCCGCTGCGCCACATAGGGCGCGATCTGTGCCGGGGCAATGCCGAGCAAGGTTTCAGTCAGGGCGAATTTCGCCTCGCGCGTCACCGCCACAACGTCGCCGCAGCAGACGATGCCGAGACCGCCCGCCATGGCCGCACCCTCGACCAGCATGACCACGACCTGTGGCAACGTGTCGATAGCCGCGAACATTCCGCCAGCGGCGCGGCTCAAAGCGACAGCTTCCGCATGGCCCGAACGGGGTCCCTGCAATCCGGACTTGAAGCCCTTGAGATCGCCGCCTGCGCAGAAGACGCCGCCCTTCCCGCGGAAGGTGACGCCACGCAGCGTCCGGTCGTCGCGCACCGCATCGAGCACAGCGCGCAGTTCGCCCGTCAGTACGCCGGACAGCGCGTTGCGGTTTTCGGGCGAATTGAACCAGATCGTCAGCCAGCCGTCTCGCTGGTCGAGGATCAACTTCTTTGCATTGGGAAGATTCGCCATTTGCCTGCTTCTCCTGCGCCCCTACATGCGGCCGACGCCAAACGCGTTCGGCTGCAACGTGCGATGTTTCGCCTCCCAGCAGGTGTCGAGCAGGAACCCCAACACCTTGCGTGTATGGCGCGGATCAATCATGCCGTCATCAATACCCTTGCCGGACGTATAGAAGGCGTCCGACTGGTTATCGAAATGCGCGGCGAGCCGCGCCTGCTCCGCGTCGAGCATCGCGGTGTCGACCGCCGCGCTGCGGCGAGCCGCGCCCGCCTCCGAGACGATGCGCATGGTTTTCGCGGCTTGCTCGCCGCCCATCACGCCTGTCTTCGCGTTAGGCCACGTGAAAATAAAGTCGGGCTCGTACCCCTGCCCGCACATGCCATAATTGCCTGCCCCGAAGCTCGCGCCAACCATGAAGGTGATGCGCGGCACCCGCACATTGGACACGGCCTGGATCATCTTCGAGCCGTGCTTAATCATGCCGGCGCGCTCGTATTCGGTGCCGACCATGTAGCCAGTGATGTTCTGCAGGAAAACGATCGACGTCTGCGCCTGATCACAAAGCTGGATGAATTGCGTCGCCTTGGTGGCGCCATCCGGATCGATCGGCCCGTTATTGCCGAGAATGCCGACGGCATGTCCGAAGACTTCGGCCTGCATGCAAACGGTCGACACGCCATAGCCGGGCTTGAAGTCGAGAAAGTCGGAGCCGTCAACGATGCGGGCCACAATCTCGCGCACATCGTAGGGCCGACGATAGTCGATGGGAACGATGCCAGCGATCTCCTCCGGATCGAGAACCGGCGGGCTGAAGGACTTGCGGTCCAGCTTCGGGCAATGGCTGTTCCACGAAAGGCGATCGATGACCTCGCGCGTCATCAAGATCGCCTGCGCGTCATCCTCCGCGAGATACTCACCGAGGCCGGAGACGGTCGCGTGCATCTCCGCGCCGCCAAGCTGCTCTTCGGTCGCAATTTCGCCGGTCGCGGCCTTCAGAAGCGGCGGCCCGGCCAGGAAGGCGCGGCCACGCCCCTTCACGCTCACCACGTAGTCGCTGAGGCCCGGCATATATGCGCCTCCCGCCGTGGACGAGCCGTGCAAGATCGAAACGACCGGCACACCGGCAGCGCTCAGCAGCGCAAGACGATAGAACAACCCGCCTCCCGCAACGAAACCTTCGACTTTGTAGTTGAGAAGATCGCCGCCTGCGCTTTCCACCAAATGCACGAAAGGCATCTTCTTTTCGCGCGCCAGCACCTGCGCCCGGGATGTCCGGTTGCCGCCCGACCCGGTCATTGCTCCCGCGTTGATGCCGCTGTCATCCACAACGATGACGCAGCGCACGGCTTCGATGAAACCGATACCGACAATATTGCCGCCCCCCGGAATGTCCTTTTCGGCCGGCGCCCGAGGATCGTGACCGGAAAGGTTCTTCAGCTCGAGGAAAGGCATGCCCGGATCGAGCAGGCGCGACAGGCGCTCGCGCGGACTCAGCTGGCCACGCTCGTGAAAGCGGTCGCGCCGGCGTTCGGACATCGCCTCGGGCCGGGCGTTCAGCTCAGCCAAACGGTCGACCAGCGCCAGCATGTCGGCGCGATTCCTTGCAAACTCCTCCGACCCGGTCCGCAATCGCGACTGAAAGACAGGCATCCGTTTTCCTCGAATGGACAGTGCTTGGGCCGATCTCAGGCCGCCTTGCCGCAGGGCAAGTTCTCGGCGAGCGAGCGCGGCACTGGGATCATGGCGAAAAGCAGGAGTTGGCTGTAGCCCTTGGCTTGCGGGTCGTTGCGGATGCTGGCGACGCCGCCGCCGCCCAGTACGTCGTGCAGGAGAAAGTTGATGGCGTTGGTGCCTGGCATGAGGAAGCGCTCGACGTCACCTTTCAGGAAATGCGCAAAGCGCGTCGCCACGGCATCTTCCGTCAGCGCCTTCCATATCCAAGGCAGGTATTCAGGTTTGCGCGCAATGACACCGACATTCGCTTTGTCGCCCTTGTCGCCGCTGCGCGCCCAGGCGAGCGCCGCCAGCGGCACCTCGGCTATATCGTCGATCGACTCAACCAACGGAACCGGCGGGCGCTTCAGCGCAGCCGCATCGAAGCGCGTGCCGGCCGGCTCCGCGCACGGCACGGCCTCGCCCTTTGTCTCGACGGCGATTTCGATGTCGTTTTTCTGAACGAGAAAGGAGAAAAGCCGCATGACCGGCGACGGCTTGGCGCGCCCGCCAGCAAAGCCTGATAGTCCCGGCGGGGTCGCGAGCCCTAGCCCGACGCATTCCTTCAGCAGGATGCCGATGCCAGCTGCATCCGGATGCTTGGCCGCGATCTTGGCTGCGACTTCGCGTGATGCCGGGCTCTCGCGCAAGGCCCCGAACTGGCTTTCCGCGCCGATCAACTCCACGCTGGTCTCGCTGAAGTCCGGTAGATTGTACGCGCGGAACAGGCGCCGCGCCGAGCGGAAGCCGGCTGCGGCGTAGGCTTGCGCCTTCTTCTCCGCATCAATGCCGTAGAAGGTTATCACCGTGCCGCCGCGAAACCCGTCGGCAAAGGTGGCGCAGACCTTGTAGCTGTCGGGCGCCGGCAGGCCCCGAGCGCCCGTGACATGCACCCGATCCGGGCCGGTTTCGACAATGGACACCCCGGAAAAATCGCAGACCACATCCGGCAAAACATAGGCCTGCGGATCGCCGATTTCGTAGAGCATCTGCTCGGAGACCGTACCCTTGTTGACGATGCCGCCCGAGCCTTCCGGCTTGGTCACGTCAAAGCCACCATCGGCGGCGATTTCCACAATCGGATAGCCGATCTCGTCGATCCGATCGGTAACTAATTCCCAATCGGTGAAATTGCCGCCCGTCGCCTGCGGCCCGCATTCGAGAATGTGTCCGGCAAGGCTGCCCATGGCGAGGCGGTCGAGATCGTCGCGGCCCCAGCCTAAGGCGTGGATGCAAGCGCCAAGCGTCACCGCGCTGTCGACGCAACGGCCGGTCACCACAATGTCCGCCCCCTTGTCCAGCGCCACCGCTATCGGGAAGGCACCGAGATAGGCATTGATGCTCTGGACTTTTTCCGGCGCCGGAAAGGGGGCACCTGAGAACATCTCCCTGACATCGGCCGCCGCCAGCGCCTCGCGGCGGCCGATCAAATCGTCGCCTGTGACGCAGGCTATCTTAAGATCGAGATCGAGTTCCGCGACCAGTTTCTCCAGCGCAGCAGCACAGGCGCGCGGATTGACTCCGCCCGCGTTCGACACGATGCGCACACCCTGACGTGCAATCTCGATCAAGTTCGGCTTCATGGCGGCGGAGACGAAATCGGTCGCGAAGCCCGCATTGGTATCTTTCGCGCGAGCGCGCGCCAGGATCGACATGGTAATTTCAGCCAAGTAGTCGTAGACGATGAAGTCGATCCTGCCAGCCTTTAGCAACTGGGGGGTGGCACGCGCCGCATCGCCCCAGAATCCACTAGCGCCTGCAATGCGAATCGCCTTGCTCTTCATGTCCTCATCCAGTCGTTCCGCCGCCGGGTTCACATCTCGATATGCCCGCATCGCCGACGCGGCCGCTTGCGGCCGAACATATCGACATCCGGACGCAGGAACAAGCAGTATGTATGGCTTTGTTTTTCGCCGCTGTGCGGTTAAGGTGACGTGACGCGGTATCCGGAACAGGAGGCGGCAAGCAATGCCGCCAGCGGGAATGAACAAACAGGAAACGCGTGGCTTCGAGGCGCGCGAAACGATTTGCCTCGCGGCGCTGCACTGCCTCGCCGAACTCGGCTACGCGCGGACGACGATCCTGCGCATAGTGAACCGAGCGAATGTCTCTAAGGGCGCGCTGCAACATCACTTCCCCACCAAGGAAGACCTGATGACGGCGACGGCGGAGCGCATTCTGCGGAATGCGACCTTCATGCCCGAGGCGGCACAGCAGCAGCGCTCGCTGCATCGCGATACCGCCCAGGAGATCATGCGAGGCTGGACAAAGCTGGTCGATACGGACGAATACCGGGCGCTGCTCGAAATCCTCGTCGCCATCCGCACGGATAAGGCACTGCAGGAACGACTGTCGCCAATCCTGAAGGAGTGGAACAAGCAACGGGTGGCAAAATCGGTCGCGATGTACGAGTCAGCCGATGGAAGCGACGATCACGTCGGCCAACTCATGACCCTCAACATCTGTATGATGCGCGGGCTGGTGATCCAAAATCAGTACAATGACGATCCGGCGGAGAACCTGCGACTGATGAAGACCTGGGTCGAACTGCTGATCCCGCTGCTGAAACCGCGAGCTTGATCATGCCGTAGGGCACCGTCAACTCGGCATGCAAATCGAAAGGGAGCGCGACGAGTTACGAATTGACCTGACGCAGGCGTGATCATGCAGCCACGGCAACGCCGATAACATCATCCCCAGTCGCGAATGCCTGGTTGCGTGCGGAGGCGGCGGCCAACGAAAGGGTTTCGATGTTCAAGAGCGTCGTCGATTGCGATCTCGGGAACGTTCGCATGGGACAGTAGCGCAGGATCAGATTCATGAAAGGTCGGCTACGGGTACGCTTTGCCAACATCCACGCATGAGACGGGCATAGTCGATGACTGACGGACTAAGCGAATAAAGTCTTGCTGAGGGGCGCTTCCGAATAACGAGCGGTGGGATGCGGAACGGCTTGATATAAAAAAACGACGACTAGCCGACGATCGAATTCTTTCAAGGGAGAAACTGATGGCTTGGAATTTCGGCGACATTCTCGACAAAATTTCCCTCGTTTTGCCGCCGGACGCGCCCGCCCTCATTCATGGCGAGCGCATCATCACGTGGGCCGATACGACAAGGCGATCCAATAATCTCGCGCGCGGGCTGCTTGCGAGCGGGGTGAGCATCGGCGACAAGGTCGCTTTTTATATGCGGAACCGCCCGGAATATGTCGAAACCATGGCGGCCTGCTTCAAGAGCCGTCTGGTCCATGTCAATGTCAACTACCGCTACAATGCGGACGAAATCTTCTACATTCTGGACGATTCCGACGCCCAGATAGTCGTCTACGGCTCCGAGTTTCGCGACATCATGGCGGAACTGAAAGATCGGCTCTCTAAAGTCAGCGCCTTCATCGAGGTAAGCGAAGATGGGTCCACCGCGCCCTTCGCGGACAATTACGAAAATGTGGTCGCGTCCGGCGATGGTGCGCCTCTCGCTATCAAACGTTCGCCGGATGACCTGCTGTTCATCTATACGGGCGGCACGACGGGCATGCCTAAAGGCGTAATGTGGCCGCACACAGCCCTGCGGGAATCGCAACTCGGAGCGCTGCGCGTGCTCGGCCCTGTCCCCGAGACGCTGCCGGAGCTCATTGATTCAATCAAGACCGCCGGGCCGGGACCCGTATTCATGCCGGGCTGTCCGCTGATGCACGGCACGGGCCTCATCACCGCCATAGGCAATATGGTGGGCGGCGGCTGCATCGTCACCCTGGAAAGTCCGTCGTTCAATGCCCATGAACTCTGGGCGGCGGTCTCGCGGCGCGGCGTCGATTCCATGGCGATCGTGGGCGACGCCTTCGCGCGGCCGATGCTGGCCGCCCTCGACGAGGCGCCGGGCAAATACGATCTGTCCAGCGTCGTTTCGATCGTCTCCTCCGGTGTCATGTGGAGCACGGAAGTGAAGCGCGGCTTGCTCAAGCACATGCCTAATGTGGCTTTGATGGACTCCTTTGGCGCCTCGGAAGGCCTGGGGTTCGGCAGTTCAATCATGACAAGCGCGGGCGAAGTCGAGACCGCCAAATTCCAAATCGGCGGGCGGTGCCGCGTGTTCGACGAGAACGATCAGCCGGTTGAGCCCGGCAGCGGCAAGCCAGGTATCATCGCCGTTGGTGAACCGATCCCCGTCGGTTATTATAAGGATCCCGTCAAGACGGCCGCAACGTTCAGGACGATCGACGGTAATCGCTATTCGATCCCGGGCGACTGGTGCATCGTGGAAAAGGACGGCAGCCTGACGTTGCTGGGGCGCGGTAGCGTTTGCATCAACACCGCAGGAGAGAAAGTTTACCCCGAGGAAGTCGAAGAGGTTCTAAAGACGCATCCCGCTGTCGAGGATGCGCTCGTAGTCGGGGTTTCCGACGAGAAATGGGGACAGGCTGTCACCGGAATTATCGAGCTGGTGAAAGGCGCGACGTTCAACGAGGAGGACTTACGCAAGCATGTTCGCTCGAGCCTCGCGGGGTACAAGACACCGAAGCGCATTCTGATCGGCGGCGTGCCCCTGCGCGCGCCCAACGGCAAGGCCGACTATAAAGGCATCACCAATTTCGCGAGGCGCGAACTTGGCGTCGTCTGAGCGAGGAAGCTGATCGGAGTACGAGAGACAGGCTGGATTAATCCAAGCGGGTGTCAACCGAACCGGGTGCAGGCCAAAGCTCTCGCCTCTTGATCGTGGAACCTGGAGGAAACAATTTAGGGCACCTCGAACAATGACGATTTTGTTGTTGGAGATCCCGCCGCTGTGGCGTGACGCTCGTTTTCACTGTTGATTTTCCGCGGAAGCGGTTGCGGTTGCGCGATCTGCGCCCCGTTTTGTGCGTACCGGGCACACGACACCATCATGCGGCGGCCATTCGCTCCAGCGTGACAAGACGGCGGATGTTGTAGGCGAGGTTCTGGAGACCGATTTTGGCTCTGGCCCGAGCAATGCCAATCGTCCGTATGATCCGACCACCCGGAGAGGTTTGTTGAGCGCCAAACACGTGCTCGACGCGAGCCCGAATCTTGCTCTTTTTGCGGTTTGCATTCTCCTGCGCCTTCGATAGCGGATGATTGCGGCTCGCGCGCTGATGAATCTGACTGCGCAAGCCGCGTACCTTGAGCTTTGCCTCGGTCTCGGCCGACCGATAAGCGCTGTCCGCGTAAACATCCGCAGACGTATTGGTTTTGTTCAGAAGCCCATCGAATTTCTGACTGTCATGCACGCTCGCGTCGGTCACGTCATACTGCCGGATCAGCTTGTGCCTGGCATCGGCATTCACGTGGTTCTTGTATCCATAGAAACTCTTGCCGTGCTTTTTGGTCCAGCGCGCATCCTTGTCTTTCTGCCGGTTTTTCGACGGATCTTTCTTCCAGGCCCGGGGCGTCTTGCCGGCCTTCACATCCTCATTTTCGTCACGGCTATTACGCTGCTTGGGAACCGGAACAATCGTCGCATCAACCATCTGGCCGCCGCGAGCGGCGTAGCCCCTCGCTTCCAAATGCTGGCCAAAATGCTCGAACAGTTTCTCAATCAGACCGGCCTTCGCAAGCGTCTCCCGGAACAACCAAAGCGTCGTGCCGTCGGGAATGCTGTCCTCGATGCCGAGCCGCAGAAACCGCGTGAACGACAGGCGGTCGCGCACCTGATACTCAACCTGTTCGTCGGATAGATTGTAAAGCGATTGCAACACCAGCATCCGAAACATAACAATGACATCAATCGGTTTGCGGCCGGCGTTGCTCTTCTTTTCACTCGCCGGTGTCAATGTCGCCGCCTCAATCTCGGCGCGGAAGCTCTCGAACGGCACCACCCGATCAATCATCTCAAGCGGATCGCCCTTCGCGGAAATCACCGCAAGCCGCTTGTCCGCATCAAAAAAACCAAATTGACCCATCGTATCCACATCCCCGAATCCTATTGCGACAGTTAGACTCGCACAAATTCAGGAACGCCGCTATTTTTCGGGGTGCCCTAATGAATATCTTGATGGATTTCATTGCTGAGGTCGGTTCCGTTATGGGTGTCGACGTCATCAAGTCACGGCGCCGGTTCATGAAGCATTTGCGTGCTCGCAACTCGGCGCAGGCCGTCAAAGAAATGGAGCAGCATCTCAAAGTGCTGCACCAGCACTACCTCAAGGCCGCGATCCGGAAATTGAAAAGGCAGGGAAAGCCCAATGGTTGATGTCGACACGCTGCAATCGATGGTTGATCAAACGAGGCGATTTGTCCGCGACGACCTCATTCCGGCAGAAGAATGGGTCGAGGAGCATGACGAAATTCCTGATCATATCGTCGAAAAGCTCAAAACTTTTGGCTATTTCGGCATGACGATTCCCGAACAATACGGCGGCCTGGGTTTGTCGATGTTCGAGGAAGTCAGCGTTGTCTGTGAAATCGGTTATGCATCGCCGGTTTTTCGATCGTATTTTGGAACCAGCAATGGTGTTGGGACGCTGGGCATCATAATCGATGGAACCGAAGAGCAACGCAGAAGATATTTACCGCGTATTGCCATCGGCGACCTGATCGCCTCTTTTTGCTTGACTGAACCCGGAGCTGGCTCTGATGCCGCAGCGCTTACCACGAGAGCGACACGCGACGGCGATCATTACATCATCAACGGCACAAAGCGGTTCACTACGAATTCGCCACACGCTGGCGTTTTCACCGTATTCGCGCGGACGGGTCCGAAAGAGCAAATGACGTCGGGTATTTCTGCGTTTCTCGTCGAAAGGGAAATGCCGGGTATTACGGTGGGACCACGCAACAAGAAGATGGGATTTCGTGGGGCACACACTGCCGACGTTATTTTTGAAAATTGCCGAGTCTCAGCTGATGCGCTGCTCGGAGGTAAGGAAGGTGTAGGCTTCAAGACTGCGATGCGCTCATTGGACCATGCGCGGCTGCATATGTCTGCAGTGGCAACTGGACTAAGCGAGCGGTTGATCGATGAAGGGGTGCGATATGCCTCCGACCGCGTGCAGTTTGGCAAGCCAATCTCGCAATTCCAATTGATTCAAGGGATGCTCGCTGACTGCGCTGCCGAGGCGTTGGCCTCGCGGGCAATGGTCGAGCGCGTAGCGCGCATGAGGGACGATGGCCGACCGGTGACCAAGGAAACCGCTTGCTGCAAATACTTCACGACGGAAGCACTGGGTCGGATCGCCGATCGCGTTCTGCAGATCCACGGGGGCTACGGCTATATCAAGGAATATCCGATTGAGCGATTGTTCCGCGACGCGCGTCTTTTGAGGATTTACGAGGGCACGAGCCAGATACAGCAACTGATTATCGCGCGCGAAATGTTGAAGCAGGAGGCAGCTTAAGGCCGCCCGGCCTCGGCGCCGATAACTGGAGACGGCACGATGGGCGGACCGCTCGCCGGAATTCGCGTACTGGACCTCACGACCGTGGTCATGGGACCTTACGCTTGCCAATTGCTCGGCGACTACGGCGCCGACGTGATCAAGATTGAATCACCGGACGGCGACGTGATGCGCCTCTCGGGTCCGATGAAAAACCCGGGCATGGGGCATCTTTATCTTTCGACCAACCGCAGCAAGCGCTCGGTCGTCCTCGATCTGAAAAATGCGGCAGGCCGGGAGATTCTTTTGAAGCTCGCCGCGACCGCAGATGTCCTTCTTTACAACATCCGTCCCAAGGCCATGGCTAGACTTGGCCTTTCGTACGAAGATATCCGTCAGGTCAATGAAAAGTTGATTTACGTGGGTGCATTTGGCTTCAGCCAACGCGGACCGTATGCGGCCCGGCCGGCTTATGACGATCTCATTCAGGGGATGTCCGGCCTCCCCTGGCTTTCGCTGAAAGCGGGCGCGCAAGAACCACGATATGCGCCGATCATACTGGCCGATCGGATCGTCGGCCTGCAAGTCGCCTTCGCAACGCTCGCGGCGCTGCACCATCGTGATCTGACGGGCGAAGGACAGCGCGTCGACGTGCCGATGTACGAAGGCCTGCTCTCGATCGTGCTCGGCGAACATCTGGCGGGCTCGATGTTCGAGCCGGCTGTAGGCCCGCCAGGCTATCAACGCAGCCTTGCACACAACCGCCGTCCACATCGGACACTCGACGGCTACATTTGCACGCTCGTCTATACCGACAAGCACTGGCGCAGCTTCTTCGAGGTGATCGGACAGCTGCGGACGTTTGAAACCGACGTCAGGTTCTCCTCGCAGAACGAACGGCTCAAACACATAGACGAAGTCTATGGCTACCTCGCGGGTGTGCTTGCCACGAGGACTACCGCAGAATGGATGGCTGCATTCACAAAGGCCGACATTCCGGCCGCAATGATGCACTCGTTGGACGACATTCTCGGTGACGAGCATCTCAATGCCATCGGCTATTTTAAAACGACCCATCATCCCTCGGAAGGGTCAATCAGAGAAACTGCCATTCCAACCGAATGGTCAGCCTCTCAACCTGTATCTACGCGCCATGCGCCACGACTGGGCGAGCACACTTTGGAAGTACTGAGAGAAGCCGGGATTGACCAAGAAACAATGGACGCACTGCTCAAACAGCGCGTAATAGTGGCTGCAAAAGGCCAAACGACAGGGGAGGAAAACCATGTTTAGGAAATTGGCCGCAATCGCCGTTCAGGCGTTCGCCATATATGTTTCTCTTTTCCTGGGAGACGCGATCGCTCAGGTCCCGGATGAGTCGCTCAAGCTTGCGGTACTCGATGATATGAGTGGACCCTACGCGGAAAATTCCGGCCAAGGCAACGTGCTCGCGGCCAGGATGGCGATCGCAGATTTTGGCGGAGCCATGTTTGGCAAGCCTATCGAACTGGTCTCCGGCGATCTTCAAAACAAGACCGATGTCGGTTTAGCGATTGCACGGAAATGGTTCGATATCGACCATGTCGACGCCATTCTCGGAATGGGAAGTTCGGGCGTCGCGCTGGCAGTTCAAAGGCTGGCGCTCGAGAAGAACAAGATCACCTTGGCGACCACTCCGGCGACGGCGGAGCTGACGGGAAAGGCGTGTTCGCCGAACTCGGTGCACTGGGTCTACGACACCTATTCGCTTGCAAAAGGAGCGGCAACAGCGGTGGTCCGGCAAGGCGGCCGGAGCTGGTACTTCATCACCGCCGACTATGCCTTCGGACACGCGCTCGAGGCTAACGCCGCCTATTTCGTCAAATTGCTCGGAGGAACAGTTTTGGGTGCCGTCAGACATCCGACCGGATCGTCCGATTTCAGCTCCTTCTTGTTGCAAGCACAAAACTCGAAGGCGGAAGTGATCGGCGTCGCAAATGCCGGCGCTGATACAATTGCAGCGCTTAAGCAAGGCGCGGAATTCGGCATTACGCAGGGCGGACAAAAAATGGTTGGTCTGCTCATGCAGGTGACCGAGATTCATACCCTTGGGTTGGATGCGACCCGAGGGCTTCAGTTTGTCGAGGCGTTCTACTGGGATCAGAACGATGAGACGAGGGCGTTCTCGAAGCGGTTCTGGCAGGAGTACGGCCAGCCGCCGACACAAGTCCAAGCCGGCACTTACAGCGCCGCAATGCATTACCTGAAGGCCGTTCAAGCTGTCGGCACCAAGGATACAAAGTCCATCATGGGGAAAATGAAGGAAACGCCCATCAATGACTTTATGACGAAGAACGGAAAGATACGCGACGACGGGCGGGTTATCCGCGACATGTATCTTCTTGGCACCAAGACCAAGGAGGAATCGAAAGGGGAATGGGATCTTATGAAAATTGTTGCGACGATCCCCGGCGAGGACGCGTTTCGGCCCCTGTCTGAAAGCGACTGTCCATTGGTGAAGGCACGCTGAATATTTGAGGCCTACACCTCGCGACAATCCCGCGCTTGGGCCTTGATTGAAACTCAATCAACGGCGGTCCAAATGTGCTGTAGCGGCACTTATGCGATCTTTCGCGAAATTAGAAGGCGCTGCGTTTGTTGGACCAAAAACTGGTGACGGGCTGTTATCAATGGGCGGTATTTGGCTCGGTGCAAAGTTTCCCGTAATTCAGGATTGATGGTAGATCGAATGTTCTCCGGAGGCATCAAATGGTCCGCCAAACGCAGTGTACCCGCCATTCGACTGGGACGATCGCACCCGTCACATAGGAAGCTTCGTCGGAGACGAGGAATGCGACGACCTGAGCGATCTCGTGTGGATCCGCCATGCGTCCCAGTGGAGTGCGAGCCTGGATACGACGGGCGTCGAGCCTAACATTACAGTTGCTTTTCTTGCGCGGTTCTGAATCCATGGGCAACCATGATTCGAACATCGTGGACGCAGACGGCGTCGATAGAAGAGACGCTTGCGTTGTGGGCGGCGTCGCTTCGTGAGATCAAGAAACGGATACGTCCGTTGTTCAATCAAGATCGCGTTGCGAGGAATGCAGGCTTGTTCCTGGAAAGTCTGCTCGGAGATGAGCAACGCAAGACCGGCTGGATGCGCGCGGAGGCAGCTGGCGATCCTGGCCCATGGCGACAACAGGCGATCCTGGGTCGCAGGGATTGGGATGCCGATGCTCTGCGCTATATCGTCCGCGATTATGTCATCGAGCATTTGGCGGATGACGACGCGGTCCTGGTGATCGACGAGACCGGCTTTCTCAAGCAGGGCAAGGCGTCGTGCGGAGTGGCGCGGCAATACACGGGTTCCGCGGGCAAGATCACGAACTGCCAGATCGGCGTCTTCGCGGCCTACGTTTCGTGCCACGGTCATGCTTTCATCGATCGCGCGCTGTATCTTCCGAAGGAATGGACCGACGATCCGGATCGCCTGGAAGCCGCATACGTGCCCCCCGATACCGGCTTTGCGACCAAACCAAAGCTTGCGACGAGAATGATCGCACGCGCCATAGCCGCGTCTGTCCCATTCAAGTGGGTTGCTGGCGATACGGTCTACGGTGTTGGCGACATCGAACAGCAACTACGCAAAGCAGTCAAAGGCTATGTACTCGGGGTCAGCAGCGCGCATGTATTTCGATCCTGGGGTAAGCGTCGGCCGGTTGCCGGCACGGCTGCCGACATCGCCCAGACGCGGCGCCCGTCCGACTGGAAACGCCTGTCGGCAGGGGCCGGAACCAAAGGACCGCGACTGCATGATTGGTGTTATCTCGAATTGGCCGATCTGGAAGTTGAAGAATCAAACGACCCAAATCCGGGTCTGTGGACGCGCGGTCTACTGATCCGTCGTCGCATCGCCGATGGCGATTTCGCCTTCTTCACCACCTGGTGTCCGGTGGGAACATCCATCGAAACGCTGGTCTGTGCCCGGTGCGTGCGTTGCTGGCCCTCGTTCCCCTTGGTCCCCGGCCTTGGCTCCGCCGGCTCCGTCACCGGTCGCCCGGCTTTGTTCGCCCGCTTCGCAGCTACTATGCCGGAGTCAGACTTCTCTGGATCGTGCATCAGCGGCTATGGCTCCTCGCCTTCCCGCTGCGGACCAGGCTGCTCAGTGAGCATCTGGCCGACCGAGAGAGCTCCCGGTTCCCGTACAAGAAGCTTCTGCACATGCCAGGGTCTGCGACCACGCCGAAACGACTGGGCGCTCGCGATATCGCACCCCTTCGTGTTGCCTTCCGCTCAGTTGACAGCGTCGGCTCTCGGGAAAACATTCTTTCGCGGCTCAATGGCTGGCCTATGCACTCCCCTGCCGACGCTTCGCCGACACCCTCACGGATGCCTACGCACGGCTCGGGGCCGATGTGGGTCGCTATTCCTTCATCGTAGTGGACTTCCACCACCTACTCCTTGCCGGTCTCCCGGCGCACCAACTGTAATGCTAAGCCGAACCCCAGCCGGCGTCGAAAGATCCGACACGAGGACCAGCCTGTCCGAACTTCGCGTGTTCCGCGGCGACCGTCACGTCGCATATGACGTGGATGACATGACCGCCGCCGATCGCATAGCCATTGACGGCGCAGACTACAGGTTTAGGGATGTTGCGGATGACCATGTGCAGGTCATTGATTTCCAAAAGCACGTTTTCCGAGGTCCCGTAGGAGCCCTTTTCCTGCATTTCCGTTCTTAACGATATTGGAGGTTTTTGGGAGACGCGATACTCAAACAACACAAATGTGTCGCGCGATTATGTTCGGGGATCTAACTGAACTGAAGCGGAGCGCGTGAGAATTCGGACCCAAAGTTCTGCGGTCAGTTCAGAATTAGCCAACGAAGCCCACGGCGCGCGATGCCTGCTCCGCGAAATCGTGCACGACCTCGCTCCACTTTCGTCCCTCGCGGGCGTGACGCTCGGTCGGGCCAGCAATCAGCAGCGCCGCTAAAACTGTTCCGTCTGGACCGAAAATGGGAGCAGCCGCGCCGGTGGCGCCCTCAACGGCCTCCGAGATGCTGATCGAAAGGCCCGTTTTCCTGATCAAATCAAGCTTCCTGCGCAGTTGCGACATGTCGACAATTGTGCGTTTGGTTAGCGGCTTGAGTTTGACCGTTCGCAAGTACCGATCTTGCCATTTTTCGTCTTGATAGGCGAGAAGCAGTTGACCGGCCGCAGATGTGAAAAGTGGTCGCGTCGCACCGGCTGCCACGGAGTAGCGAATGAGCTTTGGGCTTTCGAGAACATCCGAGTAGGTCACGGTCTGCGTCGCCTGATCCATCACCGCGAGGATCACGGTTTCAGGGCATTGCTTCTGCGCTTCTACCATCAGACTGCGCACAACCGCACCGAATTTTCGTGCTGATATGATGTTCGTAGCGAGCGCGAAGCTTTCGTTTCCCAACACGTATCGGCCATTCAAATGGACAAGATAGCCGCTTGCCGCCAGGGGGCGCAGCAACGTCAAGAGGCTGCTTTTCGGCGACTCCAAACGCCCGCTGAGTTCCGCCAGGGATAGTCCATCTGGCGACCGCGCAATCTCATCGAAAATTCGGAGCATGCGCCGCAGCGAGCGCGGACCGCTAACATTGCTTTCGCTGACATTCCGAATCTTTTGCTTGGCCGCCACGCGCCGATCCTTTGATGGCTGTTCAATGGACGCTCTCACGTTCATGCTAACACACGCGGACTCCCTATGAGAAACGAGGCCGCAATTTAGGCCCGATCGTTTCGAGCTGAAGAGGCCGAAGGTAACGCCGAAAATCAGAAAGAGACCAAGAGAATTTACTCTCTTCCGTCATTCAATGAGACTTTTTCCGCTGCGGACTATTCAAAACCTCGTTGAGAATTTCTTCGGTATGTTCGCCGAGTCGCGGCGCCAGACGATGGATGGACGCTGCCGTTTTCGAGAAGCTCACAGGAACAGCCATGGATACGACCTTGCCCTCGGTTGGATGCTGCATCCGCCGAAAGAAGCGGCTCTCTGCAAGGTACTCATCAACCAACAGATCTTGGAAATCATTAACGACGCCGTTCGGAATCTCCGCTTCATCCAATCGCTTGATCCAGTCCCCGGTTGTTCGCTTTTTCATTTGTTCGACGACAATGGCGTATAGCTCGTCGATATTGCTCGCGCGCGGTCCAATTTCTGTGAACCGGGGGTCGCCAACGAGGTCGGTCCTGTCTATCGCCGTGAACAGACGCTGCCATTGGTCGTTGGTTACAGCAAGCAGCGACACATAACCATCCAACGTCTGGTAGGGGCGCCGATGTGGCGTCAACATGCGACTATAGCCAAGTCCTTTTTCGGGCTCATCAAGCACGCCACTCCATAAATGTTCAATCATATTGAAGCCAACCATCGCATCCATCATGGCAACGTGGACTTCCTGGCCGGCTCCCGTTCTCTCCCTTGAATATAAAGCTATCCCTATCGATGACGCCAGAATGTAACCGCATAGCTTATCACAGATCACGGTCGGAAAGTATCGCGGCTCGCCATCAATTTTGTTCATTGCCGCGATTCCGGACGCTCCCTGAATGACATCGTCATATGCTGGCCAATCCCTGCGAGCGCTGTCCTTTCGATACCCTCCGGCGGAGGCGTAAACAAGTCGAGGGTTCTTGGTGGAAAGTGCTTGATAATCAACGCCGAGCCGTTCGGCTGCCTTGGGCCGCATGGAATGAACAAATACATCGGCCGTCTCGATCAACCGATGGAGCGTCGTACGCGCTTCAGCCTGCTTGAGATCGAGAAGCACCGAGCGCTTATTGCGATTTATATTCAGAAAGAAAACGCCCATGCCGTCACTTCGGGATGGACCAAGATGCCGCATGTAGTCACCGCCGGGCGCCTCGATCTTGATGACATCCGCGCCCATGTCACCCAGGATCTGGGTGCAGACCGGTCCTAGAACATTGATTGTCAGATCAATGACTCGTATCCCGGCGAGCGGGCCGGTTCGGTCCTGGAGCTCGAAATTGCTTGCCGTAGGCATCAGTACTCCTCAGCCGTTCGTACGAGCCTTCATCATGCGGAGCGGCGTATACTCCAGAACGATCGATCCATCCTGCTTGCGCACGATATTCTTCGTTCTTACCAGACCGCGATTTGGACGGCTCTTGCTTCGTCGGGACTCCACGACCTCACACTCGACATGAATGGTATCGCCCACAACAACCGGTCCTTTAATGTCGAACTGCATACTAAGGAAGGCGAAGCCGGTATGCTGCATGGTCGCCTGAACGAGCAGGCCCTCGGCAAAACAGAATACCAGGGCACCGGGCGCCGGGCGCCCCTTCAGGTCGGATTCGCTCTTCAGGAATTCGAGATTTGTGAATAGAACCTCGGTCATCCCTGTGCAGTTGATGAAATTGACAATGTCCGGCTCCGTGATGGTCCGGCCGATTGTCTTGAATTTACGACCGAGGGTCGCATCTTCGAAGTGCAGTCCAATCCCAAGTGTTTCCATGTTCTTTCCATTTGCTCGCTTGACTAGCGGATTTAGTGAGTTAGCAGCGACCTGGCGACAATGTTGCGCTGGATCTGATTTGTACCTTCGATGATCTGCAGTACTTTGGCGTCGCGAAAATATCGATTGATGGGGTATTCATTTGATATACCCGCTGCACCGAACAATTGAACCGCGTCGGTCGCGACTTTCATCGCTGTGTCAGTCGCAAAGCATTTCGCAATAGCGGCGAGCGGAGCCAGACTTGCACCGCGAATGCCGCGATCCACAGCCGTTGCTGCCTCATAAGTGAGATTTCGCGCGGCTGCTATCTGGATCGCCATATCCGCAATCATCCAGCGAACGCCCTGGAAGTCGGAAATGGATTGGCCGAATGCCCGCCTGTTGCTGATAAACTCGATAGCATGGTCCATGGCACCTTGCGCCAGTCCGACGCCGCGAGCGGCCATGATCGGGCGCGAGTCGTTGAGCGTCGACATCACGACCTTGAAACCGGTTTCTTCGTTACCAAGCCGATTTTCTTCTGGGACATAGGCATTATCGAAAAAGAGAGCGTGGGCGCCCACGCCTCGTGCGCCCATTTTGTCCTCTTTCTCTCCTACCACGAAGCCGGGCGTGTCTTTTTCGACAATGAACAGGTTGATCTTCCCGCGGGACTCGCTCTCACCGGTTTTGGCCGCGACAAGCACGAAATCGGCGTTGCCGGAGTTTGTGCACCAGATCTTCGAACCATTGATTCGGTAACCCTTGCCGTCGCGCTTCGCGCGCGTTTTTATTCCGGCGACATCGGAGCCGCTTTGAGGTTCGGTGAGGGACAGAGCGGACTTCAACGACCCGCTCGAAAGTCCTGGAAGATATTTGGTTTTCTGCTCTTTCGAGCCGCCGGCAAGAATGGCTCCGATCGGCACCCACTGAAGCACCAGCAGGTAGGCCGTATTGTAGCAAACCCGCCCAAGCTCCTCGACGGCTACACACGCTGATAGAAGGCTATTGGCTCCTCCATATTCCACAGGGAATGGGAGCGTGAACAGTCCCAGCTCCTTAAGCTGCTGAAACATGTCGTGTGGATACTCAGCTTGCCGGTCGATAGCCTGTGCGCGCGGTGCGACGCGTTCCCGCGCAAATCGCCGGGTCAGTTCCTGGACTTGCAGCTGGTCCTCATTCAACCACTGACTCACGCGATGGGTCTCCTGACCTGGTTGATAATTCGCACCGCTGGCACGGCTATTGGCGCGCAATCGAGGTGTGCATTCCTATCGCATAGGTGAACGTCGTACTTTGCGACGTCAATATTTGGATGCGTTTTTTATAGCGAGCGCCAATGGACAACACATCCATGTTCATGAGCTACGATCTCTCGATTTGCGAGAAGCCGACCCTGTTCGTGTTCCACTACCGGCCCGCCATTCTAAGTCTCTGACGGCGCGCCTAAAACGCTGCCAAACGGGCCGAAACCACTCTTGTCGCCATTGACAGCCATCGGCCTGTCCGTTCACAATCCCGAACAACGTTCAACAACTGGTCGATCATCAGAATTCGACCGTCATAGCAGGGAGGGAGCCATGAAAGCGCAGGAACTCAGCCCATGTCCGGAAGAAACTGGCGTCGTTAAATCGGCGATCCGAACGCTAGAGATTCTCGAATATTTTGATGAGGTCCAGCAGCCTCTCAACATCGTTGCTGTGGCAACGGCATTGGATTATCCGCCATCAAGCGCCGCGGCGCTGCTACGAAGCCTGACGACCATGGGCTATCTGCATTACAACGCGCGGAAGCGAACATATGTGCCGACTGATCGCGTTCCCTTTCTCGGAAGCTGGATCAATCCCGCCTTGTTTCAAGAGGCCGGTCTACCGCGGCTAATGCGGGCGATTAGAAGGCGAACCGGACAAGTCGTCGTGCTCGCGGCCCGCAATAACGACATGGCGCAATATATTCACGTCCTGAACGAACCAAAAGCGGTGACCCACCACATTCGAATTGGACAAAGGCGTGCCTTGGCACCGTCCGGTGTTGGCCAAATCTTGCTGAGCGCCATGATCGAGAAGGACGTCAAACGTCTCTATCACCGCATGAATGCTTATGCGAAAGCGCCCGAAGATCGGATCGATGTGCCCGCATTGTTGGCGCAACTGGCCGTGGTGCGAAAGCGAGGTTACGCATTTTCTCGCAATCTCGTGGTCGAGGGCTACGGGATGATTGCACTCTCGATACCGTTGTCGTGCACGAGCCAACCCCTAGCCTTGGGCGTTGGGGGCCAATGCGAGGCACTGGAAGCGCGTGAAGTCGAGATTATCCAGATTATTCGGGAAGAAATGAGAATTTACCTCAAGACGGAGGCCGCGGAAGACGTCACTCCGGCGAGCCACCGGCATAAGATCAACATTCCGGCACTGGCATCGATCAACACTTTGACGATGAGCGAGCTCGGGCAACACGTCGCTTAGACTGGAAGGTACATCAGCATGGGACCGTTGTCCGGAATAAGAATACTCGAAATGGCCAGCATCGGACCGGGCCCAATGGCGGCGATGATGCTATCCGATATGGGCGCAACGATTTTGCGAATTGAAAGGCAATCAGATTCAGGTCTCGGCATTCGGCGACCGACCAAATACGATCTGCTGCTCCGCGGTCGCAAGGCAATCGCTCTTGATCTCAAGAAAGCGGATGCGATTGAGGTTGTTCTCGGGCTGGTTGAAAAATCGGATGGTCTCATCGAGGGCTTTCGTCCAGGCGTGATGGAGCGGCTCGGCTTAAGCCCCGATATCTGCCATCAACGCAACCCAAAGCTGATCTTTGGCCGAATGACTGGATGGGGCCAGCAAGGTCCACTGTCGCACGCCGCTGGTCACGACTTGAATTACATTGGCTTGACGGGAGCGCTCAATGCGTTCGGCCGCAAAGGACAGATGCCTGTACCGCCGTCAAACGTGCTCGGCGACTTTGCCGGCGGCGCCACCTATCTTGCGTTCGGAATGGTCTGCGCCCTTCTGGAGGCGCAGCGCTCCGGCAAAGGCCAAGTCATTGACGCAGCCATCATCGATGGCACAGCGCATCTCATGACGAGCATCTTTGGAGCGTATGGCGCTGGAATAATTGTGCTTGATCGTGGGCAGAATATCACCGACACCGGCGCGTTTTTCTACGAGATCTACGCGTGCTCCGACGACAAATTGATCTCGATCGCGCCGATCGAAGCAAAATTCTACAGCGACCTCCTTGAGAAACTCGGCATTGATCCGGACAGCCTGCCGCCTCAATCTGATAAATCCCGCTGGGAAGAAGGCAAAGCAACCCTCGCTCAAATCTTTGCAAGAAAGACACGGGATGAGTGGTGCGCAATTCTCGAAGGAAGCGATGTCTGTTTTGCGCCGGTACTGAGCATGGAAGAAGCACCACACCATCCGCACATGCATGCACGCGGGGTTTTCATTGATGTGGATGGAGTCCTCCAACCTGCGCCAGCACCACGCTTCAGCAGAACCATCCCGCAGGACCCGTCGGCACCGAAAAAGGTGGTGGATACGCCCCTTTCAGAGGCTCTCTACGGATGGATGGATCGCTACCAAATCGAGAGGCTCCGCGCATCAGGCCTCACGATCCAACCGTAAGTGATATCTTTTAATTTCAGGATCGGCCGCAGCGAACTGGCGGGCTGTCTTCCGCGAAATATTGGTACCCTCTTGTCGCGGAATGCTTACACCGCCGCGAGATGCGTCGCTTCGTCGGCTTGCGCGCAAGCTATACGAGTATACTGAATGTACCTTCGGCGCACCTAAATACCGAGATAATGGCTCTTAATGTGCTCGCTCTTGCACAGTTCGGAAGCTGCTCCCTGAAGAACTACGCGTCCACCTTCCAGCACGTAGGCGCGTTTCGCCGCTTTCAAGGCGAGATTAATATCCTGCTCCACGAGCAAAACAGTTAGCCCGGTATCAATCAGCCTTCGGATAGCTTCGTACAACTCACGGATGACGAGGGGGGCTAGTCCGAGTGATGGTTCATCCAACATAAGTAACTTGGGCCGACCCATCAGTGCGCGCCCGATCGCCAGCATCTGCTGCTGCCCCCCCGACATGGACCCTGCAATCTGCTGATGCCGCTCTCCAAGTATCGGGAATAAGCCAAAAACCTCATCCAGCACCTTCTTGCGATCTGCTCTGTTCGGCAACGGGGTGCCTCCGACAAGTAGATTTTCCCTGACCGTTAGACCGGCGAAAACGCGCCGTGCCTCTGGGACCTGGATAAGGCCATTTCGGGCAATCACATAGGGAGGAATATCGCGAACAGATTGGCCAAGAAATTCAATCTCACCTGAAAACGGTCGAAGCCCGGACAAGCATCGTAACAACGTTGACTTTCCCGCGCCGTTCGAGCCCAGGATCGCCACAACTTCCCCTTCATAAACTTTAAGGTCGATGCCATGAAGAACCTGCAGGGCCCCGTAATCTGCATAAACGTTCGAAATGTTGAGCATTGTCATCATTCAGAGCCGCCGAGATACGCAGTAATCACCAGCGGATCATGACTCACTTCCTGCGGCGTTCCCAAGCAGATGGCATCGCCAGCATCGAGCACCAAAATCCGGTCGCATAGTGCCATCACCGCTCGCATCATGTGCTCAATGACGACGACAGTAATCCCGGTATCACGAATTCGACGAATGTTCTGAATTGCGTCATCCGCCTCCCGAGGGGTCAATCCACCCAGAATTTCGTCGAGCAGTATTAGACGGGGACGCGTTGCCAACGCCCGCGCAATCTCAAGCCGGCGCTGCTCGGCTAGAGTGAGGTCACCCGATTTCACATCCTGACGCGCCGCCAGTGCCATATCCTCGAGGATTTTGTCGGCAAGTCGTGATGCCTGCTCAGGCGCATCTTGAACCAATGCAGCTGCAATGACGACTTCGCGCGCGCTCAGCGTCGAGAACGCCTGTGTAATTTGAAATGTCCGTGCGATGCCGCGGGCACAAACCTCGTAAGGGGCCAGTGACTGTATCTCCGCACCATCGAACAGGATGGTTCCGGACGTTGGCCTTTCGAAACCTCCGAGCATGGAGAACATCGTCGTCTTGCCCGCGCCGTTTGGCCCGATAACGCCAAAGATCTCGCCGCTCTTCACAATGAAGGAAACCTTGTTGACCGCGGTCAGGCCGCCGAAGGTCTTTGTGAGTTGCTTGGTCTCCAGCACCGTGGTGCCAACCGGTAAGGCCGGCATGATCGCCTTATCTGGAATCGACGCGGGCGCGGCCTGAGCAATTCGCAAGCGGCCTCTCGACAGGCCCCATCGTGAAAGACCTGCGACGATTCCCCCCGGCCACACTAGAATGACGGCAACGAGCGCAGCACCGTAGATCATGTGATGAAGTGCGCCGCCGCCATGCTCGGCGAAATAGACCCGCATGAACTCGCCGAACGGCATCAGCAAAAGCGGGCCAAGCAACGGACCGATCAAAGTTCCGGCGCCACCGACGACTGTAAACAACAGGATATAGATCGTGATTTCGATCCCGAACATCGATAGCGGATCGATGAATGCCACGAACTGCGCCTGAAGGCTGCCGGCAAGCGCCGTTGCAAATGCACTGAGCGCGAAGGCACTTTGCTTTATTTTAAAAGGATTGACGCCCATTGCGGCCGCAGCGGATTCATTGTCGTGCACCGCGCGCCAGAAAAAGCCTACCCGCCCTGTATAGAGCACGGATACAACCGCGAGCAGACTGCAGAGCATCCCTGCTACGACAAACATGAAGGAGGACGGCTCTTCGAAACGAAAGTCCCAGACTGTTTTTCCTACAGTTTGTGTGTAGAGGCCGTTCGTGCCGCCGAGTTCGCGAATCCCGCTCACGCCAAACTCAAGAACGTATGAGAACGCAAGCGTCAGGAGGGAAAAGACGAGCGGGCTGAGGCCCCAGCGAAATGGCAGATAACCCAGCGCAACCGCCGCGGCAGCTGCCACGATTCCGCCGGCGATCATACCGATCCAAGGACTTACTCCGTAGGCCAGCGTCAAATAAGTCGAAACGTAGCCTCCGATGCCGAAGAAAGCGGCGTGGCCAAATGAAATCTGGCCGACAAATCCGCCGATGATATTCCATGCGACGCACAGATACATCCAGGTGAGTAAACTAACTACGATGCTGATGACATATGAGCCGGCAAATTGCGCCAGCAGAACAACTGCAACGGCGATCAGGGCAATGCTGATCGCGATCTGTCGATCAATACGAGAAAGCAGCACTTTCATGCGTTACTTCCGCGTCCAAACAGACCTCTTGGACGAAAAAGAATAGCAAGGCCGAATACAACATAGGTCAGCGACGGCGCTGCCGCGCTATTGAGTAGCGCGCCTGCGAGTGATTCAATCACGCCGATGATGAGAGCGCCGAAGAATGCACCTCGCAGATCTCCCAATCCGCCGAGAACGACAACGAGCAACGAGAGAATACTAAATCGGATGCCCACAGAGGGCGTCGCATAGGAGAAAGTCATCAGACATCCGGCGGGGATCGCAAGGAGGGCGATGCAGCCCACAAAGACAAGCATCTGCGATCGCTCGATGTTAACGCCGCAGAGCCAGGCCATGGTCGGGTCCTGTGCAGTCGCACGAATTCGATGACCGGTATCGGTCCGCGTTAGAAAGAGCGAAAGCGCGGCGCAGACAAGAATCGAGAGTACGAAACCAGCAAGCTGCGGCGCGCCGATAACGACGCCTCCAATTCGATATGCGGCGTCCACAAATGCAGATCGGGTGTTAAGCAGATCGGCGCCAAAAATCATCAGCACCGCGCTCTGAATGACAAAGGATAAACCGATCGTGAGTTGGGCCTGCATCAGCGGGCTGGATCCGAGGACCGGACGGATAACGAACCTGAACAACACGAAGCCGAATGCGGCCATAATGGGCAAAAGCACGACGACCGCGATGTATGGATGCAAGCCGAAGTGGTGATTCAGGACGACGATGCCGTACATCGCGATCATTAGAAGATCGCCATGCGCGAAATTCAACACACGCATCACGCCAAAGATAAGCGCCAATGACATAGCGATCAGCGCATAAATGCCTCCCATCATGACGCCGGAGACCACGGCCTGTAGCAGAAGGTTAGCGCTTGGCATGCATTTCGCCTACTTCAGAGGCGTAGGTTCGTCGGTCGCAATGCTTGGGGGAAAAACCGTGGCCTTGCGGGTCGCCCCATCCTTCCATTGGGTGACGAGCGCACGTGCGCCAAGATTCCGACCATCCGGATCAAATTTGATAAACTCTCCCGGAATCGCCGTTTGGTCGCCGGGGATATTGAGATCGCGCAACACACTTTGTATGTCGGCGCGCGTTGGATTGTTGGATTTTTTGTACGCCGCTTCCAAGATCGGCTTAAGCGTCATCCCGCCCGCATAGCACATTCCAACGTAGCTTGAGGGTGCGGCGTTGTACTTCGCGCGATACTCTTCTACCAGTCGCTGGACTCTCTTGAAGTCCGAATTAAAATAATCGATGTTCGATAGCTTGAGCCGATCGATGAACTTCGCGTCGATAAGTGTGGGCAACCTTGGATCGCCCGCTCCGCCGCCGACGCCAATGACATAAGGTACAAATTCGAGTTGCTGCATTGCCTTGATCCCGGCGACGATGTCCTCCGTGTACCCTGCCCAAACGAGGACACTCGGTCCAGTCTCCTGCAACTTTTTCATGAATGGGAGCAGATTTCGCTCAGCGCGATTGTAAGAGACTTCGGCAGTTGGTTTTATGCCTTCCTTGTCAAGAAGCTTGCGGACGAGTTCGCCAGTTCCGGCGCCGCGCGGACTGTCTTCGTAGAGCAGCGCAATGTTTTGACCCTTCAGGTCGCCAGAAATATTTTTGAGAAAGGCCAAGACGGTGTCTGCTTCGTCGTTGTTGGTTATTTGTTGTGTGAAATACCAGCGATAGTGACGATCCAAAATTTCGCTTGATACGGCGGCGGCATTGAACAGGACAACTTGCGAAGCCTCTGCGAACTGGGCGGCGCTGGCAGTCGATGCGCTGATATCGCACCCCAAGACCAAGGGCGCGTTCTGCAGTCTGACGAGCCGCTCCATTTCGCGCCGTGCTGTATCCGGCTTGCCTTGGGAGTCGCTGACGTCAACAATGAGCTTGCGACCCGCGATACCGCCGGCCTTGTTGATTTGATCGACCGCGATCTCAATACCTTTTTTGCCATCTTGTCCAAGGATCGCCAACGGGCCAGTTAGCGCCGTTAAGGCCGGTATCTTAATAGATTCGGCCGTTAGCGCACTTTGCGCACGTGGTTCATCCGAACCGAATGCCGCCAATATTGCCAGGACGAGCCACATGAAACGAAATGTTGTCATGGTTGACGTGTCTCCGCGAGGGCTGAAGTTGCCTGGAACGTTGCCGCTAAACTCCTCTTAGCGGCCCCGTCTAGTCAACTGAAGCTGGCGAAAGAACACATCCATGCGCTTCGCGACTTGGGCCTTGATGTTCGCAACCATTGATTAGGCGGGCACAAGTCCGGCGAGCAGCCGAGCGTTAAAATGCTTACGCGCCGCGAGCATGGCGGCTGAGCGCGCAGCCGATCCTTGGTGGCTGCGCTTGGAGCGTGTCCGCGGCGGGATCGATCGCGATGGCTTGGAACGCGTGAGCGGCGAAACGCTGCTAGATATTCTTGAAGTTCCGCAGCGTCACCGAACGGCCGGTACCTATCCACATCTGGAGAGGCTGTGGCCGAACTCGGATAGACAGCAGTACGGGTCCCACCCTCGCCGTCTGGCCCAGTCAACGTCAAAACGCAGCCCTCTCAAACTGTATAGGCTTGTATTGCTTGTTAGCCAGTGGAGACTGAAAAGCTTTGGGGTAAGACCTATGCAGTCGGCTGAGAATGACTGGAACCGAGCAGGCCCGTGTTCATGGAAAGCCGTGGCGCAAATCGATGGCGACCAGCTACCTATGCGCGACTAGGTCCGATCGCGTAAACTCCTCACTCCTTCCGCTCCGCCGAAGTAGTCGCAGCAGTAGCATGTGCCGTCCTTCTCCAGTCCGTGGTCCACGATCCTGACGCCGCGATGGGCACATGACGGCGCAAGTGCACTGTCGAAATTGTGGGTCTTGCCGCTGATGACGACCCAAAAGGATTTGTCGTAGTCATTGCCGTAATGTTCGCAAACGGCCATCGGACCCTCCCTTGATTTTAATACCCCATTTCGGATCAGGATGGAGTTCCATCAAACCATCGCCAGAGCATTGGGCAATCGCGCCTTGCAACTATGCCGCGCGCAAATCAGCCTGCTCTTTTATCCTGCCTTCCTTTAGGTGTTCTCCCGCCTCAACGCTGACGAGCACATGGTTTTCACGCATGAGAAAATCCTGCAAGCGCTAGGCAATCGTGACGCCACCGAAGCGAATGGATGGCCACATTGTGGATTTTTGCCGAGGCTACGAGCTGGCGAATCTCGATATCGACGCGCCTGTCGGATGCCTCGAAAATAGCTGTGGGCTCACGACCCGTGCCTCCGCACCTCCGCGTCTAGCGGAGCTATATCGATCAAGTCGACCCGAAAACTCTATATTTCCCAATGGGGCAGCTTATTTGACCGACGAGTAAATTAATGTATCCTACCGTAAACAAATACGGCCGAGCTTTATCGGCCTGGATGGGGAGTGCGATCCAGCGATGAACAAGCATTTCGGCGATACCAAGTCAGAGCCGTTCTTGTCCGACCAGCAGCGGATGATTCGCGACACAGCCCGCAAACTCGGACGCGATGTGCTTGTCCCGACGGCCGCCGAGCGGGACCGCACGTCGGCATGGCCGACGCAGGAGCTGAAAGTCCTTGCGGCCCAAGGCTTCATGGGAATGACCGTTCCCGAGGAATATGGCGGATCGGGAGCCGGCTTTCTCGCCTACTGCCTCGCGATCGAGGAGTTATCGGGCGCCGATGCCGGGGTCGGAACGATCGTCCATGTTCACAATCTCGGCGCAGCTCATGTCATTGCAAAAAACGGCACTGCCGAGCAAAAGCAGCGACTGCTTCCTGCGCTTGCCTCCGGCGACAAGATCGGCGCCTTCCTGATTACCGAGCCGCAGGCTGGTTCTGAAACATCGGCACTTCGAACCTCGGCGCGCCGCGACGGCGACGATTTCGTGATCAACGGGACCAAGCAGTTCATCTCAAACGGCAGCGAGGCCGGCGTTGCAATCATCGTCGCACGCACCAATCCAGACGCCGGCAAGCGCGGCTTCACTACGTTCCTAGTCGAGCCGCCTGCCAAAGGTTACGTCGTCAGTCGCGTCGAGGAGAAACTCGGGCAGCGGACCGCGCATACCGCCCAGATCCAGCTTGAGGAGCTCCGCGTTCCCAAGGAAAACATCCTCGGCACGCTCGATGGCGGCTACGGCATCATGATGTCAGGTCTTTCCGACGGGCGTATCGCCGTCGCGGCGCAGGCAGTCGGCATTGCGCAGGCGGCTCTCGAAGCAGCCGTACGGTATGCGCGTGAACGTGAGGTCGCAGGAAAGCCGATCATGGAGTTGCAGGGCGTCAGCTTCGCTCTCGCCGACATGGCGGCGCAGGTCGATATCGCCCGACAGTACTACATTTATGCTGCGCGCTTGCTCGAGGCCGGCCTGCCCTGCATGAAGGAAGCTGCCATCGCGAAGCTATTCGCCAGCGAAATGGCCGAGAAAGTGTGCTCCGAGGCGCTGCAGATTCATGGTGGATACGGCTATCTGCGGGATTTCCCGGTGGAGCGTTACTGTCGCGATGTCCGTGTCTGCAAGATCTACGAGGGCACCAGCAACATCCAGAAACTCATCATCGCCCGCAATCTTTGACTTGCGATGGGTATTCGCGTTGATAAAAGGTGTGCGAATCAACTCAATTGTGCCGGGATTAGCGCTGCTGTTCTCGCAATGAAATTCTAGGAGTGGTGGTGTCTGGCCGTGACCGTCAGCTTGCCGCGTGGAACGACACCGTTCAGACCCGCGACCAGCAATTCAATCTGAAGCGAACCGCCTTGCTGAAAGAGGCGGCGCGCGCATTCAGCTCGCAAGGATATCAGGCGACGTCTCTCGACGATGTCGCCAAGACGCTCGGAGTGACCAAGCCCGCGCTCTATTATTACATCAAGAACAAGCAGGAAATCCTGTTCGAGTGCCATATGCTGTCGCAGGATCTCGGCGATCGCGCGTTCGAGCACGCGTACAAGACCGGCAGGAACGGCCGTGAAATCCTGCTTTCGTTTGCGAAGGAATTCATCGAGTCGCACAACAGCGAGATCGGCGATTGCGCCGTCCTCGTCGAATTCCAGGCGCTCGATCACGCCAACCGCAAGATCGTCGCCGCGCGCCGTGACAAGGCGCAGCATCAGATGCAGGCGATTATCGAGAAGGGCATGGCCGACGGCAGCATCCGGCAGGTCGATCCAAAATTGACCGTGTTTTTCTTCATGGGTGCGGTCAACTGGATGGCGCGGTGGTTCGATAAGGACGGACCGAAAAGCGGCGCGGAGATCGCGAAGGTTTTTACAGACCTTCTCGACCACGCCGTTTCGCCCTAGCCTAAGAGCGTATCCCGCGATTGCTGGATATTGCGTATATCCGTGGGATCGGCCCCTACCTTGAGCCGTTAAGGCAAGAGCGGACGCGAAGCGTCCCGCGCGCTATTGACTGCCGACTGAAGCGAACCTGCGCGCGGCCCGTTGCTGGCTTGCTGCGCGCGCCGCGTCGTAATCATGCGTCATGCGGTCGATCACGCCCGCCGCCGGCTCGACACGCTCGACATCGCCAACGCCCTGCCCCGCGCTCCAGATATCCCGCCATGCCTTCAGCGTCTCGATCTCCTTCAGGAGATTGAAACCGTCATGCTTCGGCTCCGGCCTGAAGCCGCTGCGTTCGAGGCTTTTGCGGAGCATGTTGGCGGGTATGCCAGTGACTTCGGCCGTCAGCTGAATGTCGTCGGCGTTGCTTTCGATCAGCATTTGCCGGTAATCATCCGCCGCCATGCTCTCCGTCGCCGCGATAAAGGGCGTACCGACATAGGCGAAGTCGGCGCCGAGCTCTTCCGCAACATGGATCAGGCGGCCGTTCGAGATCGCCCCGGCGAGAACAAGGGGGCCGGAGAAGAATTTACGAACGGCGGTGACGAATGCGAAGGGGTTGAGCCAACCGGTGTTGCCGCCGGAGCCGCCACACAACAAAATCAGACCATCAACGCCGGTTTCCGCCGCGCGTTGGGCGTGTTTGAGCGAGGCGACGTCGGAGAAAACCAAGCCGCCGTAGCTCTTTACCGCGGCAACGACACGACCCGGATTTCCGACGCTGGCGATCACCAGCGGCGACTTGTGTTTGACGACCAGATCGACGTCTTCCGCCAGCCTGGTGTTGGTTGGATGGACGATCAGGTTCGCTGCATAGGGAGCCGCGTCCGGCTGCAACTCGGCCGTGATCCTCGCGAGCCATTGATCCAGGATTGCCGTCGACCGCGCATTAAGGGTCGGAAAAGAGCCCGCGACGCCGGCCTGGGAACAAGCGATGACAAGGTCGGGACCCGATACGAGAAACATCGGCCCAACCAGAACGGGCAATTTGAACTGGGTACGGAGTTGCACAGCAAGATTTGGGTCGCCCAGCATTCGTCACGCCGTGAATTGGTCGCATGAAAAGCGTCAAAAATCTATTTGACTTACAAGTAAATAATATGCCTGATTGGTCATAACGCAAGAAAAATAACAACGCGCGTGCTTTGAACGACTGCGCGACTACGGAGGAGACATGAGCGCCGAAGCGGCGACCCACGCGGAGCCCAACGTGAGCGGCATGCGGCCGATTCTGACCGCGGACCGCTTGCGAATGTCGTTCGGCGGCGTCGTTGCCCTGAATGAAGTCTCGATCGAGATCAGGCGCGACGAGCTCATTGCGATTATCGGCCCCAATGGCGCCGGCAAAACCTCGCTGATGAACTGCATAAGCGGCTTCTATCGCCCGCAACAAGGCAACATTGTCTTCGACGGCGAGCAAATGGTCGGCCGAAGCGTTCATCAAATCGCGCGATCCGGGCTGGCGCGGACATTTCAGGGAACGCACATCTTTCCCGGCATGACCGTCATCGAGAATATCTTGATCGGACGGCACATGCATATGCGCAGCTCGATCTTGCAGGCCTTCGTGCATTTTCACTGGGCCCAAAACGAGGAAGCGCAGCACCGCGAGGTCGTCGAGGAAGTCATTGAATTGCTGGAAATCGAATCGATCCGCCATCAGCCGGTCGGAACACTTGGATATGGCTTGCGCAAGCGGGTCGACCTCGGCCGCGCGCTCGCGCAGGAACCGAAAATTCTGCTGATGGACGAGCCGATGGCCGGGATGAACAACGAGGAAAAGGAAGACCTCGCCCGTTTCATTCTCGACGTACGTGAGGCGCGCGGCATCCCGGTAGTGCTCGTCGAGCACGATATGGGTGTGGTCATGGACCTCGCGGACCGCATCTACGTGCTGGATTTCGGGAGGATGATCGCGACCGGATCGCCGGCGCAGATCCAGCGCGATCCTTTGGTCATGAAGGCTTACCTGGGCGAAAAATGACCTCAGCCGCCACACCAATGAAAACATTGCCGCAGGCATTCGTCGACCGGGCCACGGCGGAGCCCGACCGGCTAATCGCGCGTCACAAGTATCGGGGCATCTGGCGTGAGTTCCGTTACGGTGACGTGCTCGAGCGCGTCCGCAACCTGGCGGTCGGATTGCAATCGATGTCGTTTGCGCGCGGCGAGACGGTTGCCATCATCGGCGAAAACGAGCCCGAGAATTTTTGGGTCGAACTGGCCGTACTATCGCTCGGCGGCAAGGTCGTCTCGCTCTACCCCGACCTCACTGTCGGTGAAATCGAATACCTGCTGAACGATAGTCAGGCGGTTTACTTCGTGGGCCAGGATCAGGAGCAGATCGACAAAGGCCTCGCGGTACTCGGCAGCGTCCCGACGCTGCGCCGGCTGATCTACTGGGATGATACCGGCATGTGGTCTTACCGGCAGCCGAGCCTCATGAAGCTCCAGCAAATGGAAGACGAGGGACGCAAACGCAACGCTGCCGAGCCGGGGTTGTTCGATAGCCTTGTTGAATTTGGCCAGCCAGACGACATCGCCATCCTGTCCTACACATCCGGCACGACAGGGCGTCCCAAAGGCGTCGTCATCACGCACCGGTATCTGATCGACAACGCGCATCGATTGGTGAATGGGACTGACCTGAAGCCGGGCATGGATTATCTCACCTACATTGCGCCGGCCTGGGTCACCGAACAATTGTTCGGCGTTACAATCGGCGTCACCTTGCCCCTGGTGGTCAACTTCCCGGAGTCGCCGGAGCAGGTTTTGGCCAATCTGCGCGAACTCGCAGTCGAAGCAATGGTGTTCGCCCCGCGGCAATGGGAGAGCCTGGCGTCGACGATCCAGGCAAAGATGCTCGACGCGGGACCCATCCGCCGTCGCATTTACGAATGGGGCGTCGAGATCGGACGCAAGGTCAACGTCGCGCGGCTCGACGGCAAGCCGGTGCCGTTGGCAGCCCGCTTGGCATTTCCGATCGCGGAGGCTTTGGTTCTGAAGCCGTTGCGCGACAAGCTCGGCCTGACGCGCCTGAAGGTTGCGCTCAGCGGCGGATCCACCATGGCGCCCGATGTGTTCCGGCTGTTTCACGCCATCGGCGTGCCGTTGCGCAATATTTACGGTTCGACCGAGATAGGCATCATGACGATTCACAAGGGCAAACGCTACGACCTCGAAACCGTCGGCCACTGGCTTGAAGCCCACCCCGCAACAGCGGCGCTGGAATGGAAGGTTTCACCGGCAGGCGAGTTGCTGGTACGCGGCGGCTCCTTCTTTCAGGGCTATTTCGGCAAGCCCGAGAAGAGCGCCGAACGAATAGATGGCGGATGGTACCGCACCGGCGACGCTGTATCCGTCACCAGTTCCGGCGAATTGGTTTTCCTTGAGCGAATCGAGGATCTCGCCAAGCTGAGCTCAGGTCAAAGTTACCCGCCGCAGTTCATCGAAACGCGGCTGCGCTTCAGTCCGTTCATCAAGGACATCATGACGCTTGGCGATGCGTCGCGCGACTACATCGGAGCGTTGATCAATATCGACATGGGCGTGGTGTCGCGGTGGGCGGAGGAACGCAGGCTGGCTTATTCGACCTTCGCCGATCTGTCGCAAATGACGGCGGTAGCCGATCTGATCCGCGAAGAGATCGTCCGCATCAACAAATTTCTGCCCGATCATGCGCAGGTCCGGCGCTTTGCGAATTTTCCCAAGGAACTCGATCCGGACGAGGGCGAATTGACCCGCACGCGCAAGCTACGACGTGAATTTCTGGTGGAGCGCTATGCAGAGTTGATTGACGGCCTCTACACCGGCAAGGATCGCGTGGCGCTTTCGATCCCGGTCACCTACCAGGATGGCCGCCGCGGGACGATGGCAGCCAACGTACTGGTTCATTCCGTCGATGCCGCACCTCTGGCCGTCGCGGCGGTCCAGCCGCGACGCAAAATAACCGGGGTGTCATAATGTTCGACACGATCGACTTTCTGAATTACCTGGTCAACGGTTCGCTGGTAGGGCTCCTTTACGCCCTTATCGCGATGGGCTTCATTGTCATCTACCGCGCGTCGAAGGTGTTCAACTTCGCGCAAGGCGAGCTCGTCGTGTTCGGCGGCTTCATCGTCTGGTGGATGGTGATCCAAACCGGCCTGCCACTGTTCGTGGCGCTTCCGCTGGCGATGGCGGTATCGGCGATTTTCGGACTTATCATCGAGCGCATCTTTTTTTCGCGTCTCGTCGGCGAGTCCAGTTTCGCGATGGTGATGGTGACGATCGGCCTGCTGATTCTCATCAGGGGCCTCATCCTGTTGATATTCGGACCGCAGGTCCGGCCGTTTCCGATCATCTTCGCGTTGAAGCCGGTGATCATCGGCGACATCCTGATTCCGCGATCACTGCTGATCGGCGCCGTGATCACGGTGATCGTCGGACTGGGCCTGTCGTGGTTCTTCAACAACACCCGCGCCGGACTCAAAATGACCGCGGTCGCCGAGGATCATCAGGTCGCGTTGTCGATGGGAATCTCGGTGAAACGCTCCATCGCTTTCGCCTGGGCGCTGGGCGCCGTATTGTCGACCCTCGGCGCGATCATCTATCTCAGCGGCAAGTCGCTGAATTTCCTGGCGTCGGATATCGGGCTTTCGGCGCTGCCGGTGGCCCTGCTCGCCGGATTCGAGTCGATCGCCGGAGTCTTGTTGGCCGGTCTGATCGTCGGCGCCGTGCAGGGACTTGTGACAGCCTATGTCGACCCGGTGGTCGGCGGAGCGGTTGGCTCGGTATTTCCGTTCGTGATCATGCTTGTCATCTTGTTTATCCGCCCGACCGGAATGTTCGGGTGGAGAACGATCGAGAGGGTTTGAGCGATGGATCCGGCCGGCATTTTCGCCACCAGTTTTGCGCGCGATGCGGCGTTGGTGCGGACGCGTCCGCAGCAGATTGCCCTCGCCCTGTTTCTGGCATTCCTGCTGCTGCTGCCGGTCTTGTTCGGGCCGCGGCTGCTCGCCATCTCGACACTGATATTGATCTCGTCGGTGATCGTCCTCGGCCTTCAGATCACCACCGGCTATGCCGGCCAGATCAATCTGGGACAGGCCGCCTTTATGGGCGTCGGTGCCTACACGACCGGTTTTCTGGCCACGAAACTGGGGCTGCCGTTCTGGTTGACGATTCCGCTGGGCGGATGTTCCGCCGCTTCGTTCGGCTTCATCTTCGGATTGTCGGCGGTGCGCATCAAGGGGTTCTACCTGGCGCTGACGACGATCGCCGCCCAAGCGCTGTTTCATTTCTTCGTTCTGAACCTGCCCTGGTTTGGCGGTTCGAACGGGCTGACGCTCGATCCTGCCAGCCTGTTCGGATTTGCGTTCGCGACGGATATCTCGATCTATTATCTCTGTCTCGCCGTCGCGGCGCTCATGACCTACGGCGCTTACGGCATCGTGCGGGGCCGGTACGGACGCGCTTTCGTGGCGGTGCGCGACGACGACGTCGCAGCCGGCATTATGGGCATTGATGTCGTGGCCACCAAGGCGACCGCGTTCTTGGTCGGCGCCTTCTATGCCGGCGTCGGCGGCGGGTTGTGGGCTTATTTCGTTCGCTTTGTCGCGGTCGATCAGTTCACGCTGTTCAACTCGATCTGGTTCATTGCGATGGTGATCGTCGGCGGCATGGGGTCGATCACCGGCGCTCTCGTCGGCGTCGTCGTCATCAAATGCATTCAGGAGGGCTTCGTGTCGCTCGGGCCATCCGTCGTCTCGCAATTCCCATCGATCGGCGGCGATGTCGTATTTGCCCTGATGAACGTGTTTCTCGGCAGCGTCATCGCAGCATTTCTGATCTTCGAGCCGCGCGGCCTGATGCATCGCTGGAATATCCTGAAGCGGTCGTATCGGATGTGGCCGTTTCCATACTGAACGTAACGAAGCCACCGCAGGGCGGTGTCCATAAAACAAAATAGTAACGGGAGGACGTAGAGATGAAGAGCAGACTTTCTAAATGGATCGCAGGCGCCGCCGCAGCGGCGGTCGTCGCACTGGCGCTCCCCGCTTCGGCGCAGACGACCTACAACATTGCCTCGATTGCCGACTTTACCGGTCCCTACGCCGATATCATGAAGGATCTTGTCGGCGCGCGCCGTGCCGCCGTCGATTGGTGGAACGACGAAATCGGCAAGGGAATGGGCATCAAGGTCGGGATCAAGGACTATGACGGCCGTTACGACGCGGCGCAGACGGCGAGCCTTTGGCCCGGCATCAAGGCCGAGCTCAATCCGGTGGCCGTTCTCGGCGTCGGTGGACCTGACGTCGCCGCGCTCCAAGGTCGGCTTCCAGCGGACAAAGTTCCCATGTTCATGTCGACCGCAGCTTACGGATTCGCCTGGAAGCCGGATCCCTGGATTTTCAACCCGCGTCCAACTTACGGCCATGAGGCGGCGGCGTTCTTCGAGTGGTTCCGCAGCACGCGCGGCATCAAGGGAGCGCTGAAGGTTGCCATCATTTCTTCGGAAGCCTCGCCAGCTTATGTCGATATTGCCAAGGGCGCGGAGAAATTCGCCAAGGACAACCCGGACAAGGCTGAAATCGTCGAGACCATTTTTACCGAAGTTCAGCCGACCGATCTGACCACCCAGGTTGGCCGCCTGATCCGCAAGGGCGTGCAAGTTATCGATATCCAGACCAACACGGCCGCGGTTGTGGCGACCAAGCGTGCGCTGCAGGCGCTCGGAAAGGCCGATATTCCGATCATGATGAGTTCGCATAACGGCCTGATTGCCTCAGGTAAGGCCGTTGGCGGCATGAAGGACCTGGAAGGCGACTATGAAGTCTACGGCATGGCCGTGCCGACTGAGCAAAAGACCAAAGCCCACGACTTCCACCAGATGGTCGTCGCAAAATACAAGTCGCAGGCGACATGGTCCGTCGCGAGCGTCATGGGCTACAATCAGACGCTGGTCGCACTCCGGGCGATCGAAGCGGCTGCGCGCAAGGTCGGCGCCGACAAAGTCACTGGCGAGGCGGTTCGCACCGCGCTGCTGACGACACCGATTTCGGCCGATCAGACTTTCAGCATTCTGCCGAACCTGACTTACACGAATGAGGCGCCATTCCCGGTCAAGGGCCTGACCGTCAACGTCGCGACCATCAAGGATGGTAAATATGTTATCGCTGCTGAAAACGTGCCGGTTCCCACGATTGCGAAGTGGTAACCCGGCTGAATCAGCCGGAGCGCGACAGCGCTCCGGCCGCGGAGTTGTCGATGCTTGAGGTCAGCAATGTCGAGGTTATCTACAGCGACGTCATCCTTGCGGTGAAGGGCATTACGCTCGTCGTGCCCAAGGGGTCTTGCGTCACGCTCTTGGGCGGCAACGGAGCTGGCAAGTCGACCACGCTCAAATCGATCTCGAACCTCCTCATGACCGAGGACGGCAAGGTGACGTCGGGGGCGATTTCGTTCGAAGGCTTGCGTATCGACGGCGGCGATCCGGCCAGGATCGTCCGCGACGGGATCGTCCATGTCATGGAGGGCCGCCGCGTCCTCAGTCATCTGACCGTTGAGCAAAACCTGATTGCCGGCGGTCATATGGAACCTTCGGCGCCGGCGATGCGGCGGCGGCTCGATGGCGTTTACGACCGGATCAAGCGCCTTGCCTTGCTGAAGTCGCGCACGACCGGTTATTTGTCCGGCGGTGAACAGCAGATGGTGGTGATCGGCCGCGCGCTGATGGCCAATCCGAAGCTCATGATGATCGACGAGCCGTCGTTGGGGCTGGCGCCGATGATGGTCGATGAGGTGTTCGGCGTTCTCCGCTCATTGAAGGACGATGGCCTGACGCTGCTCATCGTCGAACAGAACACCCGCGTCGCGCTGGACCTCGCCGATTTCGGATACGTCATGGAAGACGGACGCATCGTACTGGAAGGTAACGCGGCCGACCTTCGCGCCAACGAGGACATCCGCGAATTCTATCTCGGCCTCAACCTCGAAGGCGAGCGCAAGAGCTATCGCAGCATCAAGCACTATCGGCGCCGCAAGCGATGGCTCGGATAATTGAGACGCAGAAAGCGTTTCAGTGGCCGATGAATGACGGCTTGCGCTTTTGCTCGAATGCGGCAAGTCCCTCTTTCATATCGTGGCTATGGGCGTGGACTTCGCTTGCGAGCAATTCGAGCCTGAGAGCAACGTCCTTTGGTTGCTCAAGTCCGTCGGTGACCAGCGCCTTCATGCGGCGGAGCACCAGCGAGCTCTTTGACCCGAGCTTGGCGACCAGGCGCTCGACGGCCGCCGTCAGTTCGGCGTCATCGACGACCTCGTTGACGAGACCGCAGGCAACCAGATCGTCGGCCGGCACGAAATCGCCAGTAAACAGCAGATATTTCGCACGGGTCGGACCGATTTTTCGAGGCAGTCGCACCGAACTGCCGCCGCCTGGCAGCAGACCGAAATTGGCATGCGCGTCACCAAGCTTGGCCGACCGCGCGGCAATAACCAGATCGCAACACAGCACCAATTCCAGGCCGCCGGCAAGGGCCAACCCATTGACCGCGGCGATGACCGGCCGCGGACAGCTCTCCAGCCGTGCCATCATGTCGAGGACGCTATCGAGGAACCGGGTCGCGGCGGCTTCATCGCCCTGCGTCGCGCTGTTGACGTATTTCAAGTCGGCTCCGGCGCAAAAGGCACGTCCGGTGCCCATCAGCACCACGGCCTTGATCGCCGGATCGTCGGCCTGCATCAGGGCAGCGGTAATTCCCGCCACCATGTCGGGCGTGATCGCGTTGAGCGCCGCCGGCCGATTGAGCGTGATCCATACCGCATGGGCACGGACTTCGACCAGAACGCTTTGCTCCGGCTTGATCTTTTCTGACGTCGTCACTGTTTCACCTCGACAACAAGTATTTGACTTTTGGGTCAATTAATAATTTAGTCAGTAAAATTATAGACCAACGAATAAAATCTGCAAGCTTAGGCTCTGCACATCCGGGGAAGAGACATCGTCATGTTGCAGCTCGAGGGTATTCGTATTGTCAGCCTGGCTGAGCAATATCCCGGGCCCTACGCGACGCTTCTGATGGCCGATCTTGGGGCCGACGTCATCCTCGTCGAGCGTCCGGGCATCGGAGATCCCGCGCGGCAGTTTCCGGCGTTCCATGCCGCGCTCAATCGCAATAAGCGCTCGGTGGAGCTCGATCTCAAGGCGGACGGCGACAAGCAGCGGTTCCGGGATCTCGTCGCTTCTGCCGACGTCCTGCTGGAAGGGTTTCGGCCCGGCACCATGCAGCGGCTGGGGCTGGGTTATGAGGCGATGGCCTCGATCAATCCCCGTTTGGTCTATGCGTCGATCTCCGGCTTCGGACAGACCGGCCCCTACCGCGACCGGCCCGCCCATGATCTCTCCTACCAGGCCCTCGCCGGATTCCTGCACGCCCAGGCCGCAACGCGTTCGACGCAGCTTCCGAGCGATATCGCGGTTGGCGACCTTTCATCGGGGATGTTTGCGGCGCTTGGCGTGCTTGCGGCGCTGCTGGCGCGCGCGCGCACGGGAAAGGGGGCGTATATCGACGTGTCGATGACCGACGGGCTGGTATCGTGGATGTCGGTCATGGTTGGCCCGGCGATGAACGGCGAGCCGCTCGCCGACATCGCGGCAGAGCCCGCTTATGGTCTGTTCGAATGCCAGGACGGCAAGCTGCTGTCGCTGTCGATCGCGCATGAGGACTGGTTCTGGCGGCCGCTTTGCACGCTGATCGGCATGGAGGACGTCGCTGATCTGAAACGCGCGCAACGAACCCGACGGGAAGTCGAACTGGTTGCGCGCATCGGCAAGGCTATTGCCGCCGCGCCACGCGCCCAATGGGCCGACAAGCTTGACGCCGCGGGGATCCCCTGGGGTCCCGTCAGCGCAATTGACGAAGTCGCGGCCGACCCGCACTTCATCGAACGAGGGCTGTTCGGCGAGGTGGCCGACAGCGATGGCAGGCGTCGCCGCTATGTCGCGCAACCCTTGATTATTGACGGCCACCATCCGGGACCGACGCGGGGCGTGCCTGGCCTCGGCGAACACACGGAGGAAGTGCTGTCCGAACTGTCGCTAAGGGCACAGAATAAAACCTGAGAATGGGAGCCGCCGCCATGGAAGACGTATACGTCGTGGGAGTGGGCATGACGCCGTTTGGCCGCATGCTCGACAAGGACATCAAGACGATGACGAAGGAGGCGGTCAACGCAGCGCTCGCGGATGCCGACCTCGAGACCACGGCATTGGAAGCCGCCTACTTCGCCAACGCGTCGCAGGGGCACATGGAAAAGCAGCACATGGTGCGCGGCCAGATCGCGCTGCGGTCCATGGGGATTGGCCAGATCCCGGTCGTCAACGTCGAGAACGCGTGCGCAAGCGGGAGCTCGGCATTGAACCTGGCCGTCAACTTCCTGAAAGCAGGCGACGGAGACATCGCGCTTGCGGTTGGCGCTGAGAAGATGTTCTCGAGGGATCGCGAGCTGATGTTCGGATCATTCGACAGCGCCTGGGACATCAGCCGCAAGGACGAAATCGGCGAACGGCTGATGCAGCTCGGCGAAGGCATCGATCCGCCGCCTGGCACTACGTCGGACAAACCCTACAGCGTATTCATGGACGTCTATGCGGCGTTCTCGCGCTATCACATGGCGCGTTTCGGAACGACGCAGCGCCAGATCGCCGCGGTTGCAGCCAAGAATCACCGACACTCTGTTGAGAATCCGCTGTCGCAGTTTCGTACGCCCTATTCCATTGACGAGGTGCTGGGCGCGCCGCCGATTACGTATCCTTTGACGCTGCCGATGTGCTCGCCGGTGTCGGACGGCGCAGCGGCGGTTGTGGTGGCAACTGCAGCGGGACTGAAGCGCTATGGCATCGATCGGTCGCGCGCGATCCGGGTGCTGGCATCCGTGGTCCAGACCGGCAGCGACCGTGACCCTTCGGACGTCGAAAACCATTGTACCGCACGCGCCGCCAGGCGCGCTTACGAAAAGGCGGGCGTCGGTCCGGGCGATATCTCGGTCGCCGAAGTGCATGACGCCACTGCCATGGGTGAGATCATCCAGATCGAAAATCTCGGCCTGTGCGCCTTCGGCGACGGCGGCGCCATCAGCGAACGCGGCGAAACCGCCATCGGCGGGCGCGTCCCGGTCAATCCGTCGGGAGGGCTGGAGTCGAAGGGGCATCCGGTCGGCGCCACCGGCCTCGCGCAGGTTCACGAACTTGTCGGGCAACTGCGTCACGAGGCCGGGCCCCGCCAAGTCGACGGCGCGCGGATCGCGATCGCAGAAAATGGCGGTGGACTGCACGGTATCGAAGAAGCGGTAGCGTGCGTGACCATCCTGAGCAAATAGTAGACAACGAGGACGTTTCATGGAGCTTCATGGCAAGATTGCCGTAGTGACGGGTGCCGCTTCTGGACTGGGGCTTACGACCTGCAAGGTGCTCGCCGCGGCCGGCGCGCGCATCGCCGGGTTTGATCGCGACGAAAAAAAGCTGCAGGCACTCAAATCGGACCTCGGCGATGCCTGCCTGACGCGCGTCGTCGATGTCGCTGACGAGACCAGTGTGAAAGACGGGATAGCGGCGGTCGTCGCCGCGTTCGGCGGTGTTCATGTCGCAGTAAATTGCGCCGGGGTTGCCGATGCTGCCAAGACCGTATCAAAGGGCGAACCGTTCCCGATCGCAACATGGAACAAGGTGATCGCGATCAACCTGACCGGTACCTTCAATGTCATCAGATTCGCTGCGCTTGCCATGACCAGGAACGCTCCTGACGCCGACGGCGGCGAGCGCGGCGTCATCGTCAACACGGCTTCGGGTGCCGCGTCCCAGGGGCAGATCGGTCAAGCCGCCTACAGCGCCAGCAAGGCGGGCGTGATCGGTCTGACGCTTCCCGTGGCGCGCGACCTTGCGCCGCAAGGTATCCGCGTCGTCTCGATCGCGCCGGGGCTGTTCGATACCGCAATGGTCGCAGGCATACCGGACAATGTCTCTCAGTCGATTGTCGATCGCATGATCCTGTACCCGAACCGGATGGGGCAACCGCGGGAATTTGCCCGGCTGGTGCAACATATCGTCGAGAACTCGTACCTGAACGCGACCACGCTCGATCTGGATGCAGGCGCGCGCATGCAGTCGCGCTGACCACGTTTCCTCTGGCAATCGGCATCCGATATGCTACCTGATCGACTGCGATGGCATCTCAAAATTCCGGTGATGGCAGCGCCGATGTTTCTCGTCTCGGGACCGGATCTGGTCGTCGAGACCTGTCAAGCTGGCGTGATCGGCACCTTTCCGGTGCTCAACCAGCGCACGACGGACGGTTTCGAAGCGTGGCTGGCCGACATACGCGGCCGGCTCGCCGGGCAACATTGCGCGCCCTTTGGTGCGCAATTCGTCGTTCACTCCACCAATCCTCGGCACGCGGCAGACTTCGCCGCAGCCATCCGTCATGAGGTTCCCATCGTCATCACGACCCTCGGAATTACGCGAGAGCTGACCGACGCATACATGCCTATGGCGGGCTGGTGTTCCACGACGCGACCACGATGAAGCATGCCAAGAAGGCGCTCGACGCCAACGCCGACGGCATCATCGCGGTCTGCGGCGGCGCCGGCGGCCACGCCGGCACGTCCAACCCGTTCGCATTCCTCACGGAGCTGAGGCAGATCGCCGGTGACAAGACGATCATTCTTGCCGGCGCCGTCAGCAACGGTCAGTCGGTCGCTGGCGCCATCGCCGCCGGCGCCGACCTGGTATTGATCGGCACCCGCTTCATTTCAACGAAGGAAAGCATGGCGCCGCTCGAGCAAAAGACCATGATCTGCGAGTCTGACATCGACGATATCGTCCACACGGCGGAAGTCTCCGGCATCGGCGCAAACAGCGGCCGGCCCGCGGATTTCGGACGGTCGCGATACGGCGAAAGCATCGCCAAGCCCGAGGTTTCGGATTGACCGAACGTCGCCCAGACAGTTGCATTCGGATACTCGGCCTCGAAACGCTCTATGGTTGCGGGGGTATCCAGTCCTGTCAGAGCACGCAGCGATGCAAGCAGTTCGCGATCCGGTCCTGACTCGGAGATGCGGTGGGTTTCCATCAAGTAGCCGCATTCCCCCCAAGAAACGCCTCGACGACACTCGGATCATTCAAGAGGTCTGCGCCTGCGCCGGGCAGAGTGATTTGCCCCAGAGAGAGCACGCAGGCGTGGTCTGCGATACGCAACGCTGCCTCGGCATTTTGCTCAACGAGAAGTATCCCAAGTCCCAATTCGTGTCGCATGCGCAAGATCAGGCGCAATATTTCAGCAACGACCTGAGGTGCGAGCCCCATCGACGGCTCATCAAGCATCAGCACCCTTGGTTGAGCCGCCAGGGCCCTGCGAGCCGTTGCGATACTTTCAGCGCGCGCGCATGAATTTCGGCGTAATTGGTGCGATGAATGGGACCTTCGACCGACCGCGTGACAACCTCTTGCGTACCGTGATACTTCGCCGCGTGTTCGATAATCCGTGGCAAAGCAAAGGCCCGTCTTGCATCAATCCGAGCATACGCACTTCCCTCCAATGGTTTGTTTGTTGCCGCACGATCCGCGAACGTTACGGGCGGATCGGGTTGAGTTTCGTGGACAGGATTGATCCGTCCTGTCCGATGCGAAAGCGCTGAGAGCGTCGGATGTAGGCTCCCCATCGGAGCCCGCCCGATTGCGGTCACCCCTCCCGGATCAACATCATTTGTGGGGTGGCAGCCTCGGCGAAATTACTACGATTTTTCAGGCTTGCAAATGGATGTTCCCCAAAATCATGTCAGCGGCATTTTCCGCGATCATCATGGTCGGCGCATTGGTGTTGCCCGCTACCAACGTCGGCATGATCGAGGCGTCGATCACCCGCAGCCCTTCGATGCCGCGCACCCGAAGCTGCGGATCGACCACCGACGCCGGGTCGGCGCCCATCCGGCAGGTTCCGACCGGGTGATAGATCGTTTCGGCCCACTTGCGAATATCGGCGGCGATCTCGTCATCGCTCTGAACCGCGGGACCGGGCAAAACCTCGCGCCGGGAATGAACAGCCATGGCAGGCGCGTCGAAGATGCGCCTGCCGATCTTGACCCCGGCGATCATGGTTTTCATGTCCTCCGGGTCCTCGAGGTATTGCGGGTCGATCAGCGGATCATCCAGGGGATCGGGGCTTTTCAGACCGATCCTGCCCCGGCTTTTCGGCAGCAGGTCGCAGATGTGCAGGGTATAGCCATAACCATAGGTGATCTTGCGTCCATGGTCGTTCAGATAGGTCGGGAGGAAGTGGAATTGCAGGTTCGGCCGGTCGCGCTCGGGTGTGCTTTTGACGAAGCCGCCCGATTCCGCGACGTTGCTGGTCAGAAACCCCTTGCGGCGGAAGATGTAGGAAAACAGCCCCGCCACCCCACGCGGCAGGAAGCTCAACGCCACTCCGATCGGTTTGCGCGAAGTGGCCGCGTTCATCAGCGTGATGTCCAGATGGTCCTGCAGGTTCTTGCCCACGGCGGGCAGGTCATGCACCACCGGAATGCCATGTTCCTTCAGCTCCTCGGCCGCGCCGATGCCTGAAAGCATCAATATCTGCGGCGAGTTCACCGCGCCGCCGGACAGCAGGACCTCGCCCCCAGGGTTCAGCCGCGCCTGCTTGTATTCGTTGTTTCGCCTGTAGGACACGCCGGTCGCGCGCCGTCCGTCCATCACCACGCGGGTCACCCGCGCATCGGTGACGACCTCCAGGTTCGACCGATCCAGTGCGCTTTCCAGAAACGCCTTGGCCGAGCTCCAGCGCCGCCCGCGGTTCTGCGTAACCTGATAAAGGCCGACCCCTTCCTGACGCTCGCCGTTGAAATCATCGTTGTGCTGGATCTGCAATTCGCGCCCCGCCTTGACGAAGGATCGGCTGAGCGGGTTGACCGTCTGCAATTCGCTGACGAACAGTTCACCGCCCGCCCCGTGATATTCGGAACTTCCGAACCGTTGATTGTTTTCCAGTCGCTTGAACAGCGCGCGGACACGGTCCCAGCCCCAGACCGAGGTGTCAGAGGCAGCTTCCCAACCGTCGTAATCCGCCTTGTGGCCGCGCATATAGACCATGGCGTTGATCGAACTGGACCCGCCCAGCGTCTTGCCGCGCGGCCAGAACAGACGGCGGGCGTTCAGATGCCGCTGGGGTTCGGTATTGAAGGCCCAGTTCAGTTTCTTGCTGTTGGCCAGCAGCGCGATGCCGATCGGCGTATGGATCAGCGCGCTTTTGTCTCGCGGTCCCGCCTCCAGCAAGAGGATGCGCTTCGTGGGATCTGCGGACAGCCTATTTGCAAGCACGCAGCCCGCCGAACCGGCTCCCACGATGATGTAGTCGTACATTCCGTGACTTTCTGATCGTTGTTCCATCGAACCGGTCACCCCAGCACCTTGACGACAAGGCTGATGAGCCGCTTCACGAAACCCGTATAGGGCGGGAACAGCATGTGGACGATCGAGTACCGGTCCTGCAGGACGGCCTTTTCATGCGAAAATGCCCGAAAGCGTAGACTCCGTGCGCCGCACCGATGCCCGAGTTGTTCACCCCGCCAAAGGGCAGGTTGGGATGCAGGAAATGCACGACCGTAAGGTTGATCCCCACCGCGCCCGAACTGGTGCGCGCGATGATGTCCTCGGCAAAGGCCCGGCTCTTGTCAAAGACATAAAGCGCCAACGGTTTCGGGTTGGCGTTGATCTGATCAATCACCTTGCCGATATCGTCATATTCGATAATCGGCAGGATCGGGCCGAACAGTTCCTCACGCGAAATCGCCATCTCGGGGGTGATCTGGCTGATCAGTGGGCGCCACGAATTTCTGCGCCGCATCCGTCTGCCCGCCCAGCAGGATCCGCGCGCTCTTGGCACGGGCATCCTCGATCAGGCCGGCAACTCGGTTGAAATGCCGGTCGTTCACAATACGGCAATAATCGGGTGTCATCTTCTGCGCCTCGGGCGTATTGCCATAGACGCGGCCGATTTCCGCCACCACCGTCTCGTTGAACTTCTGCGCGATGTCGCGGTGCACGAACACGTGGTCGGGCGCGATGCAGGTCTGGCCGTTGTTGGCAAACTTGCCCCAAACAATATTGCGCGCGGCCTTTTTCAGGTTGGCGGTGGGGCCGACGATGGTGGGCGACTTGCCTCCCAGTTCTAGGGTAACCGAGGCCAGCGATTTCGCCGCCGCCTCCATCACCAGCTTGCCCACCTGCGGGCTGCCGGTGAAGAAGATGTGGTCGAACGGCAGCGCCAGCAATTCCTGCGAGACCGCAGCATCGCCCTCGACCACCGCCACCAGATCTGGCGATAACGTCTCGGCCACGATATCTGCAATCAGGGCAGAGGTGGCGAGCGTCAATCCGACGGCTTGATGATCGAGCTGTTGCCCCCCGACCGCCAGGTTCAACGGATAGTTCTAGGGCGCAATAATCAGGCAGACACCCTTCGGCTCGGGCCGGATCTTGGCCTTGGTGCCCAGAACACCAGTGTGGCCGCCGCCCGGCGTGGTCGCATCCAGCCCTTTCCGTGCGCGCTTTGAGACGCCCATGACCAAGGATACCAGCGACGACCCGACATATCCGGGACGGCTGCGTGCCGCCCGAACTTCCGTGTAGGCAATGACGTCGGCGATCCATTCGACTTGAACCTCGATGCTCGGCGGCAAATTCGTGAAGGGGCCATTCGGGCCCAGAATCATGAAGAAGTTCGGGAAACCGGCCTCCAAAATGCCGAGATATCCGAGCGGGCCATCCCGCCATTTCTCCCGGAGCGTGGCGCCTTCGCGGCCGCGCACGTCGATCTTCGTGTAGTTGCCGTCCACAGCGTCGAAAACCGGTGGCGAAGATCACGACGTCGAGAGGATAGTCCGCGCCGCTTTCGGTGCGGACGCGGGTCGGAGTGAATCCGGCGATCGGATCGGCCTTCACGTCCGCGAGGAGGACGTTGTCACGATTAAAAGTATCGAAGATTGCCGAGCCCTACTTATCGGGCCGGATGAGCAGATCATCAGCCGCATCGAGCTCCCTCATGGCGAAGTATTGGCCGAGCCAGGGGCAAAAAGCCCCCGGTGATTGCCCGCGTGGGCTTGTTGCTGCGTTTCGTCGACCATCATTCCGTGGCGACGTCACCATTGATGATGTCGCCGAACAGCTCCCACTTCTCGCCCTTAAACTTCATCAATTGAAGTGAGCTGATCGGCGCAAAGTCGGTCGGCCCGGTGTTGATCTTCACGCCCGGCAACAGGGTATCCGGAGCGAAATTCTTCAGGCTCGCTGCCTGCTTCATGACGTTGGCGCGCGTGAGGTCGTCCCCGCACATCTCGAGGACTTTGGCAAGTGTCTGCGCGGCACCGTAACCATAGACGTGGCCGCTGTCAGTCTTGTCGGCGCCCGGCATGTATTTGTCGATGAATTCGGCCCACTTCTTCATGCCGGGGTCGTTGGCCCACTGCGGGTCAGTTGCGTCCTTGGCGTAGGCCGCCGACAGCACTCCTTGAGCATTGTCGAAGCCCGCGGGCTGCATCACGCTGCCGACGGAGGCCGACACGTTGGTGATGATCTGCAGCGGCTTCCAGCCGAGCTCGGCGGTCTTCTTGATGGTCTGGGCGCCGAACTTCGGCGTCGTGTAGATCAGCAGCACGTCGGGATTGGCGGCCTTGATCTTGACGATGTGGGAGTCGATCGAGGGCTCGGAGACCTCATAGCTCTCTTCCATGATGATGCTGGAGGCCTTGGCCCCGAAGCCGTCCTTGGTGCCCTTCACGTAATCTTTTCCAAAGTCATCGTTCTGATAGAGGATTGCCACCTTCGCATCGGGCTTCTCCTTCATCAGCCATTTCGCATAGATTTGCGCTTCGCTCTGGTAGGAAGGCTGCCAGCCCATGGTCCAGGGAAAGTGCTTCGGATCGTTCCACTTAGTGGCGCCGGTCGCCACGAACAGTTGCGGGATCTTCTTGGAATTAAGGTACTTTTGGATCGCGGTGTTCGAGGGTGTGCCGAGCGGATTGAATACGAGCAGCACCTCGTCGCTTTCGACGAGCTTGCGGACTTGCTCGACCGCCTTCGGCGGCGAATAGCCGTCGTCATAGGTGACGAAATTGATCTTACGACCGTTGATGCCGCCCCGGTCGTTGATCATCTTGAAGTAGGCTTCTTCGGTCTTGCCGATCACGCCATAAGCTGATGCAGGGCCGCTATAGGGCATGATGTTGCCGACCTTGATCTCGGTATCGGTGGCGCCGGTATCGTACCTCTTCTGCCCGAGCGCGGCGGACGTCGAGACCGCGAACAGGGTGAGCACAACGGACGCGGCGGCAAGTTTATCGGTAACGGCAGTCATTTTGGTCTCCCTTTTATTCTCGATGAGTATCGTTCAATTTCTTGCGACGCGACCGCGCCGCATAACTTTCCGCGTGCCTCAGCTCTTGCCGCTGAGGCCAGGCACATAGTTGTCCAGCCTGGGCGAGTCGAGCGATCTCGTAGGACTTGGAGCCGGGATCCCGACCCAAGTACCTGAGGAGTAAGTTGCGTTGGCACCGGAGCTTCTGACGCGCGAGCTTCTGACGCGCGATCAGCTTGGTGGCTCTGACGCAAAGCGAACGGCATCCTGGCCAAGATCAAACAACTGCGCAGCGCAGCCAGCCTAGCCGCCAACATAAGCGCCTCTTCCACTCGCCAGGAGGTGCCGTCGGCGCGGACGATTCGTGTTTCGGCGACACTCATCTGGCGCCCCATTTTGACAGGACGGCCAATTGCGCGCAGCTGGCCGGGCGTTGCAGGTCGGTGGAAGTCCACGTGCAGGTCGATCGTCGCACGCGCCGTCCCTCCAAATGCGAGGATTGTGTACAGCCCCGTCAGGTCAATCAACGCGGAAAGAATGTCGCCATGCGCGGAAGCGATCTTGCGATTGGACACGATCTCGTCACGCCAAGGCATTTCGAGCACGAGTTCATCCCGGGTAAGGGCAACCAGATTGAGGCCCAGCCAGCGATGGAAGGGCGCGACCAGCAATTGCTCGAGATCGCAAGGCTTATTCTGTTCTGAACTCACGAGGTCACCTCAGGACCATGCCGGCGGATCAGAAATTCAACGATGGCCTGGCCAAAGGCGTCATTCTGATCTCCGACCACCATATGTGTGGCGTCCGCGATGTCGCTATAGGCGGCGTGTGGAACGAGGCTCCTGAAATGCGCCACGGCCTCGGGCGAGACCAGATCGCTTGACCCTCCCCGGATCAGGTGCACCGGCAAGCGCAATCGCGAAGCTGCGGCGCTCAAGGCCGCACGCCGACGATCGATTACTTCGACGTCTGTTATTCGGGACTGCATCACGCCTTCGATGAACGCGGGATCCCAATGCCAGTAGTACCTCCCGTTTTCCCCCAGACGAAGATATCGCTGAAGCCCCGGCGAAGCCTTTCGGCTTGGCCGGTGCGGCAAATATTCAGAAATGATCTGCGCAGCCTCCTCGGGCGAGGCAAAACCTTCGCGCGCATGGGCGGCCATAAATCCGACCACCCGGGCCACACCTGCCGACTCCATCTGCGGGGTGATGTCGACAAGCGTGAGCGATGCAAAGCTGTGAGGGCTAAGCTCGCCCTCGGCGATAATGCCTGCCAGCCCTCCAAGCGAGGCGCCAATCAGGGCTGGCTTTCGAGCGCTGGCTTTCGCAATGGCCACAAGGTCGCTCGCAAAATCCCGGATATCATAGGCCCCGTCCTTGGCCCAGGAACTGTCGCCATGACCGCGCATGTCGACTGCGATTGCGCGAAATCCATGACTTGCCAGCAGTTTTGAAACAGCTTTCCAGGCCCGACGCGTCTGCCCTCCGCCGTGCGCCAGGACGACCGGGAAGGCCTGCTCGCCCCCTTCGATCGACGCGGCGATCGGGTGGCCCTGGTGCCCGGCAAGCATAGTTGGCGTCATGTAACCACCCAGCACCACCGAGCTATCATGGGAAAAGATGATCCGCAGAGACCGCGGCATCGCTTCCTGCTTCGACCATCGCCTTGGTCATGCCGACTTGGGATTCGGATTTCAAAATGCGTTCGATTGTTGTGCAACGCCCTTCATCGCCAATCTCTTCGACCCCAACCATTGCTCGTCTCCCCGCAGTTTCGGCTCTTGCGCAAACCACGCCGCGGGCTAAATTGTTGCGCGAAGTTAGAGATGGGGGAACGGGAGCCTTCATACAAACAAAATACAAGCAAGACCAAGGATCGCGATGGCAATCGTGAAGGCCAGCCCGGCGCCAATTAGCGCAAAAATTGATGCCGGGCTGAGTTCAGCTTTCTGGTTCATGGGCGCGTTCCTCACCGCTTCCCCCTATTTTTCATGGCACGATGGACGAAGCGAGCGCCGCATCCAAGGCTCGGCAGTTCAGGCGATCCCCAGTCATCATTAGGCCATTTTGCTTAAAGAAGCAAGCTTATGATAGGCTTGCATACAAGATGCCGCAATGGAGCGAGCCCATGCGGAAGCAATTGGCTTGATTGGGTCAGGACTCGATCACCGCAGAAATGGCTGATGTCAAAGACAATTCTGTATCTCATCCCTCTCCTGCCGCTCGTGGCGCTCTCGCCGTCGCGGGCGATCGTTTGGTCCGACGTCACGCCGGTTCTCTTCCAGGATCAAGCTGCGGCTCAAGCCGACAACGAGGATACCGGCAATGATGCGGCTATACGTGAACTCGAACTCTTCCGCGCAGCCAAAGTGCCCTTACGGCGGGCAATTGCGATCGCGGAGGAACTGCACGCCGGATCAAGGGCTGCGGATGTGACCTTCGATAGCTCGTCAGGGTCGGCCGTTTACAGGGTGAGGACGACCAGGAAATCTCAGATCTGGGAAAATGCAATCGACGTGAAAACCGGAGAGGTTGCGGGCAGTGAAACCGTCCTGTCCCTGGAGAATCTCGATGCCACTGATCGGAATAATTTCGTCGCCCTGAAGGACGTTCGGCAAAAATTGTCGGTCGCCGTGCTTATCGCGGAGAAAGCCGCAGACGGAAAAGCGATTGGCGCAAGTCTTCTGAACAAGGATGGCAAGCTGCATTTCCTCGTCTTGATCGTTAGCGACGACCACTTGAAAGAGGTTATTCTCGAACCGCCCAGAGCAACGCGTCCATGATCGATCTCTTGCCTTCCCTATGATCCGGCTCCGTGGTGCGGCTAAACGTTCTCATCAGTTGGCATTGGTCGTCGACATCGCAGTGGCGGCGGATCCGAGGCGCGTGGCCCACTTCAGCGTCGATCAATGTCCCGTGGGCTTCACCGCGGCTTTCATTTGTGGCGGCTACAGGGAACCGCTTCGTCTCTTGACGCGTTTTTGGAATGCGCGGCAATGTTCGATGGTGCCGGATCGAGGACGCCAGCCGTGGATAGCCTTAGCCATCAGATCAGAAAAATAGTTGGCCGGCATTTGAATGTTGCGCCGGAAAAGATCACCGACTCGGCGCGGTTTATCGAGGATCTGGGTGCCGATAGCCTTGACACAATTGAGCTCATCATAGCCTTCGAAGAGGCCTTCGGCTGCGAGATTCCCGACGAGGTCGCAGAGTCGATCGTCACGGTGGCAGACGCGAGGCAGTATCTTGAAGGCAAAGTAAAGACGTAGTCAGTTATGCCTACGGCGAGCGTTGCGTAGGTGGGCCGATGGGGATCGATCGCTCGTGGTCAGGGATCTTCCATTGGTTTGCGGCAATTCGTCGCGAGGCGACGCCTTGCAAGGTTGGATTGGCCATCGTTCCCTTTGCCGATCGCGGTAGGACCGCGTATCAATCCTCCTGCTTACGCGCAAACAGGTGCTTGACCTCAGGCCGGCTCCGACAGCGGCGAATCCAGTCTTGGCCGAGCACCTGACGGCCAGAGCGCCCATCGCGAGCCGGGAATGATCGACAAAATTCCTGCTGAGCAGACGTCTGTCATCGCCAGCGCACTATCGCTCTTGAGCCCATTGGCTCTCATCCAGCCTGGACATCCTGGCATTTTGTATGGCGCCGGCCCTTGACCCCTACATATGAGCTAGCTTATAATATCGGCTACTTATTGGAGGTCGAGCTTATGAGCCGCGGTTCTGTAGACCAGAATTTCCTATTCACCTTGGCCGAGTTGCAGCGCGTGCTTCGCGTTTATGCAGACAAGGAAGCGGCGCGCTTTGGTATCACCCGGGCGCAATGGGCGGTCCTGGCCAAGGTGGAACGGAACGAGGGCATGAGCCAGGCGGAACTTGCCGAGCAGATGGAGATGCAGCCGATCACCTTGACGCGGCTGGTTGACAAGCTATGCGAGAACAATTGGATCGAGCGGCGCGGGGACGCAAACGACCGTCGCATCAACCGGCTTTATCTTCTGAAGGCCGGGCGTCAGTTGCTTGGCAAATTGAGCGGTTTGCGATCCGAACTCACGGCCACCGCGCTCGACGGCATTCTCCCGGCAGACGCCCACCGTCTTTTGACACAACTGGAAGCGATCAAGGAAAACGTGCGAAACGCAATTCAAAATGCCGGCGCCGAGCAGGTACGCAAGGAGCCGCACTATGGCTGACCAGGTTATCAAATTCGCACCTGAGCAGAAGGCCGCGCCCGAAGGCAAGCCGACCAGGAAGATCGCTGCCGAACCGCGCCGCCGTATGATGGCGGGTCTGCGCCGTTATCGGCGTTCTCTTCTGTTGGTGGTGCTGCCCATTGCTGCCGCACTCGGCGGACTGACGTTTTATCTGCACGGCGGACGTTATGTCGGTACCGATGATGCCTATGTGGGCGCCCAGAAGGTGCTGATTACACCCGACATTTCGGGCAAGATCATCAAGGTGCTGGTTAGGGAAGGCCAGACAGTGAAGCAGGGCGACGAGCTGTTCGAGATCGACGCCGTGCCGTTTCGCCTCGCAGTAGACGAGGCTAAGGCGCAGCTCGCCCAGGCGAAAACGAGTTACGACAATCTGGTCGCGAACGTGAAGATCTACGGCCAGATGCTTGATCTCGCCCAGCAGGGCGTCGATCTGAAACAGCGCGACGTCGAGCGCAAACAGCAACTGGTGAAGAACAATTTCGGGTCGCAGCTCGACCTCGACAACGCGGCCAATGCGATGGTGACCGCGAGCGCACAAGTGCAGTTCATCAAGCAGCAGCTCTCCAATGCCAGGACGCAACTGCTCGGCAATCCCGAACTGCCGCTGGAGCAGTTTCCGCCCTACGCGCAGGCGAAAGCCAAGCTGGACGACGCTCAGCGCAACCTGGACCACACCGTGCTGCGCGCGCCCATGGATGGCGTGGCGACGCAGGTCGAGCAGATCCAGCTCGGCCGCTATGTCACCGCCGGCACGCCGGTGTTCTCCATCATCGACGTCGCCCATCCCTGGGTCGATGCCAATCCGAAGGAAAGCGACCTCACCTACGTCACCGAGGGCCAGCCGGTCACGCTCGAGGTCGACGCGTTCCCGAACCACGTGTTCAAGGGCAAGATCGGCTCGCTCTCGCCCGGCACCGGCGCGCAATTCGCGATCCTGCCGCCGCAGAACGCCACCGGAAACTTCGTCAAGGTGGTGCAGCGCGTGCCGATCCGCATCTATTTCGACGAGACCGACAAATATGTGCGCAAGCTCAAGGCCGGCATGAGCGTCTATGCCACCATCGACACCGGCCATCAGCGCTCGCTGGCGAGCCTGTTCGGCCTGTCGGCCACGGCGAACCAGGACAAGGACTGATCCGGTGTCCGGCCCCAATGCCCATCTGATGGTCCCCGGCCTGCGCCGGAACATGGTGACGATCTGCGCCATGACCGCGACCATCATGCAGGCGCTGGACCTGTCTCTTATACACATCTGCGAGTGTATAAGAGACAGGATCCGGTGTCCGGCCCCAATGCCCATCTGATGGTCCCCGGCCTGCGCCGGAACATGGTGACGATCTGCGCCATGACCGCGACCATCATGCAGGCGCTGGACACCACCATCGCCAATGTCGCGCTGCCCTATATCCAGGGCAGCGTCTCGGCGAGCGCCGACCAGATCAACTGGGTCCTGACCTCCTATATCGTCGCCGCCGCGATCATGACCGCGCCGGTGGGCTGGATCGCCAACCGCTTCGGCCGCAAGCGCATCTTCATCATCTGCTCGGCGGGCTTCACCTTGGCCTCGGTGCTGTGCGGGCTCGCGCAGGACATCAACCAGATGGTGCTGTACCGCCTGCTTCAGGGCGTGTTCGGCGCGGCCCTCGTGCCGCTGTCGCAGGCCGTCATGCTCGATTCCTACACGCTCCAGGAGCGGGCGAAAGCGATGGCAATCTGGGGCATGGGCGTGATGATGGGCCCGATCATGGGCCCATCGCTTGGGGCATGGCTCACCGAGACCTATTCCTGGCACTGGGTGTTCTTCGTCAACCTTCCGTTTGGCGCGCTGACGGTGCTCGGCCTGTTGGCCTTCATGGACGAGACCAAGAAGGATCTCACGCTGCGGTTCGACTTCTTCGGCTTCGCGGCACTCGCAGTCGCCATCGGGTCCTTACAGCTAGCCCTTGACCGCGGCGAGCAGCTGGGGTGGCTTGAATCCAACGAAATCGTTGGCGAGTTCATCGTCTCGGCCGTGGGCTTCTACTACTTTTTCGCCCACTCCTTCACGACCTCGCGGCCGTTCATCCAGTTCGCGCTGTTCAAGGATCGCAATTTCGTGACGGGCTGCATCTTCATGACCGTGATGGGGCTGGTGCTGTATTCCACCATGGCGCTGGCCTCGCCGTACCTGCAGAACGTCATCGGCTATCCGATCATTACCGCCGGCATGTTGCTTGCGAGCCGCGGCTTCGGCACTTTCCTGGCCATGATGATGGTCAGTCGCCTCATGCGCTACTTCGAGGCGCGCACGTTGATCATTTCGGGACTGGCACTGACGGCAGGCTCGCTGTTCCAGATGACGGGCTGGACCGAAATGACTCAAGTTCCGGAGATTGTCACCGTCAGCGTCTTCCAGGGTTTCGGTTTTGGCCTTGTTTTCGTGCCACTATCGACCGTTTCGTTTCTGACGCTTCCAAACCACCTGCGCACCGACGGCACCTCGATGCTGACGCTGTTGCGCAATGTCGCAAGCTCGATCGGGATCTCGATCGTGATCGCACAACTCACGCAGGGAACGCGCCGCACTTATGCGATCCTGTCCGAACACATCAACCCGTTCAACCACGCCCTGCAGATGCCTGATGTCAGGGGCATCATCAACCTGTCCACCGACGCTGGACGCGCCATGGCGGACAAGATGGTCGCCGTTCAGGCTCAGATCATCGCGTTCTCACAAGACTATCAACTCGTCATGCTGTTCATCCTCGTCTCGATCCCGCTCGCCATCATGATCGGATCGACCAAGGCCGCTCTGCGCAAGCAGACAGCAGGGCCAGAGCACGCAGTGATGGAGTGACGACACGCTGCTGCAAAGTATTCCCAGACTTCGGTAGGTGTCGTTCTCATGCGCCGATGTTGCCAACCCAGGCTAAAGTTTAGCGTGAGGTCACGATGAAGGTGCGGGAGCTGGTCAAACTTCTTCAAGATCTGCCCGATCAGGATGCCCGGGTTGTCATAGGAGAGGGTCAGCAGCCCGATGTCTGGCTCCTAGTGAATTGAATCTAACACTTGGTGCCCTCGTTTGACAGCGGCGATGATTTTGTTTGGGTCCTTGGTCCAGGTAAAGGGTTTTGGGTTTGCATTGGTGTCGTCGAGGAAGCGGTGGATGGCATCTTTGAGTTCCCGCAAGGATCGGAAAACGCCGCGCTTGAGACGCTTCTTTGTGAGCTTGGCAAAGAAGCCCTCAATGGCGTTGAGCCAGGAAGCGGATGTCGGGGTGAAGTGGAAGACAAACCGCCGATGTTTTTCGAGCCACTGCATGACGTCGGGATGCTTGTGGGTGGCATAGTTGTCGATGATGATGTGGATCGTCTTTTTCTTGGGTACTCTTGCCTCGATGACGTTCAGAAATCGGATGAACTCCTGATGGCGATGGCGCTTCATGCACTGGCCGATAACCTTGCCCTCAAGGACATCGAGCGCCGCGAACAAGGTGGTGACGCCATGGCGCTCGTAGTCATGTGTCATGGTTCCGGCGCGCCCCTTCTTCATCGGCAGCCCCGGCTGGGTGCGATCGAGGGCCTGAATTTGGCTCTTCTCATCGACCGACAAGAGAATGGCATGGTCGGGCGGATCGACGTAGAGGCCGACGATCTCGTGCAGTTTGGCGGCAAACTGCGGATCGTTGGACAGCTTGAACTGGCGTACCCGGTGCGGTTGGAGGCCATGAACACGCCATATCCGCTGCACCGAGCTGACGCTGATCCCGGCCGCCTTCGCCATCGCCGAACCGGTCCAGTGACTGGCCGCCGGCGGCGGACCTGCCAACGTCAGGGTGACCACACGTTTAGCCACCTCGGCGCTCAGTGGCGGAATGCGCGACCGCCGCGTCTTGTCCCGCCAAAGGCCTGCGGCTCCTTCGTCGCGGAAACGTTCCTGCCAGCGCCAGATCACCGTCTTGGCCTTGCCGGTGGCTTGCATGATCTCAGCCGTGCCGCGACCATCGGCCGTCAGAAGGACGATCTTGGCCCGCCAAACATGCTTCTGCGGGCTGTTGCGGTTGGCGACCACGGCTTTAAGCTTGCTACGGTCGGCTCGGCTCAACTGGATATTCGTTCGCTCGTGCATACCCTAGACTCGCACACGCGAGTTCTTCAGGGAATCCCCAAGCGAATCGAAGTGTCAGATTTGGACCACTAGCTAGCTTCACGTTCGGCGTGACCATAGCGGCCAGTCCTTGGGCAAGTGCTCGACATCGTGAACGAAGGGCCGATGCGGATGGTCAGAACCGGCGTGGTCGCATTGTCGAACCTGCTCGACAATCGACGCATGCAAATCGAAGGCGGCCGTCAGATTCGGCTGCAACGCCGTCACACGCGCCATCAGCAGGAGCCCATTGGGCAGGCGCTCGAAGAGCTCGAGGTCAGTCGGGCAGCTGGCGCGTGTCGCACTGATGGAGAGCGTTAACCCGCTCTTTGCAAGCGACCGCGTGCCCGTTTGTCGAGCCACGCAAAGCGGAAGGCGCCAGAATAGCTTTGGATTGATTTCATTGACGCGAACAACGCACTTCGCATGCAGTTGCCTGCGTCTACCGATGCAATGGAGGACCACCAATCGGATGTCTGATCCAACTTCAAGTGGACAGATGAAGGTCAATCACTGCACGCGCTCTTGCCAACGCTTCTTCTCGCCCGATCGCAGAGACGCTGGCTGGATCAGTGCGCAAAAGCTGACCACCCGGATAGATCTGAACCCGCCACCCAGATGCGTGCCGCACCAAGCTCAATGTGTAGCCCCGATACTCAGAGACGTCTCCGCTGATCTGCGACATAGTGTGGCTCCTCCGAAAGAGATCTGCATGCACGCACGTTACGGCAAAACGTTTCACCTGCCGCTCTCAAGCCAACCGAATACGGAATGCTGTGTCGCGTGTCTTAATGGAGGCTTGTAGCGGCCCGTCACGACCTTGCGCCCAGGGTGTGGATGATTCCGCCGTGTTCTTGGCTGCGCAGGATCCGCTTGCTTCGGTGCGGGCGGGAGCAGCCGTGCGAAACTCTCGCGGATAGCAGGATCCGGCGAGCCAAGGACCGCCGCAGCGGCAGGCGCGTCTGCCGTCGCCGTTACGTCGGGCACGATCGCGGGCCGATTGGTATCAATGATGACCGCTTCGGGTTCTCTTCGTTCGGAGTAGATCCGGATTTTGGGAAGCTGCGACCCGGAAGCATGGATCTCATCCGTCGGTGGCCGCGGCAGCACGGCATCGGCAGCAAAAAGGACCGCGAGTAATGCTCCGCCGACGACCAAAAGATATCGCCAGATCGGTATTTCGGTCCGTCCAGACGCCGTTGACCAACCGGAACTCTTTCTCACTGTACCCAACTCCCGATCCGGCAATCCTGTCGCTTGTGCCTACGAATTGCACGGCTGTTTTTGCGATCCTGCGGAACCGGTGGTCGCCTCCAACGGCTCGATGCACGCTGGCGTGTCTGCTTGCCCTGGGTCATTGCCAGTTGAATCGACCAATCAAACAAAGCGAGTGCCGGCCGGTGAAAGACGCCCCGTCACCTTCGCGCTGAGGACCTCGCGGGCCCGGTCGATCGATCGAAAAAGCATTGCTGTCCGGAAGGGTCGTCTTCGCGAAGCGAAGGCTTTGATCGCAGCCTCATGGAGGCCCCACCCGACTCGACCGGTACCGATCTGACCGTCGTTGACAGCAATGAGCGAGGTCGTGGCGATCATCAGGAAGCCCTTTCTAACTCTTCGGTCACGTTCGCCGGATCGGCGGCATCCATCATGCCCTGGATGGCAGTTGCGATAAGGGCTTCGAGTTCGGTGCTCGGTGCGCTCAGGAGCGGCCCCATCCGAAGGACGTTCCTGAAGATGGACACGCCAGCCAACAGGGCCGCGATCACTGCGATTGGCACAGTATTCGATTGGTCGAGTTTTTGAGCGAGCGGATCGACAAAGCTACCCAAAACAAATTTGCGAAGCAGCGGCGAGGCTTCCCGGCTGGCAAGCGAGCGAATGATAATATCGAGTGCATGCCCCCCGCGGGGACGCTCCGAGACCACATACCTTGCGAGAGAACCCGCAAGACCATCCGCCGAGCCTGTGAACCGCTCATCGATCTGCGCCGACGCCTTCAGGGCTTCGGCAAACAGACGCTCTTTGGAGCCAAAACAGCGGTGCACATAGGCGACATCAACCCCCACATCGGCTGCGATGTCGCGCAAGCTGGCCTGCTCGTACGATCTTTTCGAAAATCGCTCGATTGCGGCTTTCAGGATACGGCCGCGCGATCCAACCATGGATTGCGATCTCGCCTTGGGGGGCATGGGAGCCTCGGCATTATCCTCGTTCGAGCGAATCCATAGCATTTGATCTCGTCAACACCTGTTGACCTAAATCAAAATCCGATCGTCCGCGAGGCCATAAGGTGATCGCGTTTCGCTCATGAACGAGAGAGTACCTGCTATGGAAAATGAACACACAGCATCGACATTTTCGTTCGCCACTCCCGACTGGGTAACATCGTTCAATGGGATGCCGAGGAACCTCTACGGCGCGTTATCAAAGGAAGCGTTGGGATTCACGGCCTCCTGTCTCCAGGACCAGGCCGATTACCTGAAGAAGCTCGCCGAGTCCGCGACTCCAGCGGAAGTACTGAAGTGCCAGCTGGATTTCGTGCAGCAATCCTGGTGGCGATGCTTCAGCGAAGGCTGGCATGTCTTCGACACACTGCGCAAGAACCAGCCATCCGGTTCAGCGTCTATTGAATAGGTCGCTCTCAACAGGTTGTTTGATGACCGCGAGCCTAAGCGATCCTGAGAGCAGGCTTGCAGAGGCTGCCGAACCGCAGGCCAGCAGCACGGTGTTTCGTGTACAGGCGAAGAAGAAGGGTGTCGCTGTGACAAGCACCGTGAAACGCTGGGGCCTCGTGCTTCTGGCCATTATGGTGGCCGGCGGCGGTTATTATGGCTGGCAAAAGCTGGCAAATCACGACCTGCCCGCAGGCATCGCTGCCGGCAACGGCCGCATCGAAGCGATCGAGATCGACATCTCCACCAAAATTCCCAGTCGCATCAAAGAAATCCTGGTCGACGAAGGTGATTTCGTCACGGCGGGCCAGGTGCTCGTGCGCATGAATACCGCTCAGCTGGAAGCGCAGCGCCGCCAGGCGGAGGCGCTATTGCAACGCGCGATTATCGGCGTCGATACCACCAAGAGCCTTGTGACCCAGCGGCAGGCGGAACACAATGCGGCCGCCGCGACCGTCGCCATGCGTGAGGCGCAACTCGACCAGGTGGAGAAAAAGCGCGCCCGGTCAGAACAGCTGATCAAGACCAATGCGGTCTCGCAGCAGGTTCTCGATGACGACCGCGCTGCCTCGCAGATGGCCATGGCTGCAGTGAGCGCGGCGCAAGCGCAAGTCGCCGCTTCCGATGCAGCGATCAGCACCGCGAAAGCCGCGGAGGTCGATGCAAAGGCCGCAGTCGACGCCGCTCGCGCCGCGATCGACAGCATCTCGGCCGATATCGACGACAGCACCCTGAAATCTCCGCGCAACGGCCGCGTGCAGTACCGCGTGGCCCAGCTTGGTGAGGTTCTCGCAGCTGGCGGACGGGTTCTCAACCTGATCGATCTCGGCGACGTCTACATGACGTTCTTTCTGCCGACGGCGCAGGCCGGCCGCGTCAAGATCGGAGCCGACGTGCGGCTCGTGCTCGATGCGGCACCGCAATATGTCATTCCTGCCAAAGTCACTTTCGTCGCCGACGTCGCCCAGTTCACCCCGAAGACGGTGGAGACCGAGGAGGAGCGCCAGAAGCTGATGTTCCGAGTCAAGGCCCGGATCTCACCCGAGCTACTGCAGAAATACATCCGCGACGTGAAGACAGGCCTTCCCGGGATGGCCTATGTGCAACTCGACCCTCAGGCCACATGGCCAACCTTTCTCCAGGGCAAGCTGGCGCCATGACTGATCAGCCAGCCCGCGTTATGACCCCCACGACGGCGCCGGTTGCGCAGCTCGCGTCAGTGGGGCTGTCATACGGTGCGGCGCGGGCGCTCGAATCCGTCTCCATCGACGTGCCGTCGGGGTGCCTGGTGGGGCTGATCGGGCCGGACGGCGTCGGCAAATCCACCCTGCTGTCGCTGATTGCTGGCGCGCGGGTCATCCAAGACGGGCATGTCGAGGTGCTCGGCGGCGATATGGCGGATTCTGCGCACCGCAGGCGGACCTGTCCGCGGATCGCCTACATGCCGCAAGGCCTGGGCAAGAATCTTTATCCGACCCTGTCGGTGTTCGAGAACGTGGATTTCTTCGGGCGCCTCTTCGGACATGACAAGCGGGAGCGGGTGCGCCGAATTGGTGAGCTTCTGCAAAGGACCGGTCTGGCCCCGTTTGCGGATCGGCCGGTCGGCAAGCTTTCGGGCGGCATGAAGCAGAAGCTCGGCCTCTGTTGCGCGCTCATCCATGATCCCGACCTCTTGATCCTCGACGAGCCGACGACCGGCGTCGATCCGCTGTCGCGCCGCCAGTTTTGGCAGCTGATCGCCGACATCCGTGCCGATCACCCCGGCATGAGCGTCATCGTCTCAACTGCCTATATGGAGGAAGCGGCCCTTTTTGACCGGCTGGTGGCGATGGATGCCGGCCGGGTATTGGCCACGGGGACGCCTCAGGATCTGTTGAACCGCACCAACACAACCACGCTGGACGATGCCTTCATTGCGCTTTTGCCGGAAGAGAAGCGTCGGGGACATAAGGAGGTCATCATTCCGCCGCGCCCTGCCGAGGATGGTAAGGAGGTGGCCATTGAGGCCGAGCAGCTCACCATGCGCTTTGACGATTTTACCGCCGTCGACCATGTGAGCTTCCGGATCACCCGCGGCGAGATCTTCGGCTTCCTGGGTTCGAACGGTTGCGGCAAGACCACGACCATGAAGATGCTGACCGGCCTGTTGCCGGCAACTTCCGGCACAGCGCGGCTGTTCGGCCGCGAGTTCGACCCTACCGACATGGCGGTTCGCCGCCGCGTCGGCTACATGTCACAGACCTTCTCGCTCTATTCCGAGCTGACGGTCCGGCAGAATCTCGATCTGCACGCGCATCTGTTCAGCCTGCCGCCCGACGCCATTCCCGCGCGGGTTAATGAGATGGCGCAGCGGTTCGATCTCACGGATGTCATGGAGGCGTTTCCGGACGCGTTGCCGCTCGGCATCCGCCAGCGCCTGTCGCTTGCGGTGGCGATGATCCATTCCCCGGAGATGCTGATTCTCGACGAGCCGACCTCCGGCGTCGATCCGATCGCGCGTGACAGCTTTTGGCAGATCCTGTCGGATCTTTCCCGCAAGGACAACGTCACGATCTTCGTGTCCACCCATTTCATGAACGAGGCCGAGCGGTGCGACCGCATCGCGCTGATGCATGCCGGCAAGGTGCTCGTCAGCGACACGCCGGCTGTTATTGTCAAGAGTCGCGCGGCCGCCACGCTCGAGGAAGCCTTCGTCGCCTATCTGGAAGATGTGACGGGTACGAAGGGAGGCCGATCGACGAGTGCCGGGCCAGCCATCCCGGCTGAACCCGGTCGCATCCCTGTCCCGAGCCGCGGCGCTGAGCGGCGGCGGCAGTTTTTCGACCTGCGGCGCATGATGGCTTACGCCTTGCGCGAGGCGCTCGAACTGCGGCGTGACCCCATCCGTGCCGCCCTTGCCACCCTCGGCAGCATCGTCCTGATGTTTGTTATGGCTTATGGCCTCAACCTGGACGTCGACAACCTGTCTTTTGCTGTCCTCGATCGGGACGATACGACGATCAGCCGCGATTACACGTTACAGATCGCTGGCTCCCGCTATTTCACCGAGAAGGCACCGATCGCCGATTACGCCGACCTCGATCGACGCATGCGCAGCGGCGAACTCAGCTTGGCGATCGAGATTCCTCCGGGCTTCGCACGCGATCTGAAGCACGGCCGCAAAGTCGAGGTTGGCGCCTGGATTGACGGGGCCATGCCGACCCGGGCCGAAACCGTGCGCGGCTACGTGCAGGGCATGCATGCGGACTGGCTCATGAAGGAAGCCCGCGAGCTTCTCGGAAGACGTGCCGCTGTCGGTGATTTCCAGCTCGAGCTTCGTTATCGGTATAACCCGGGCGTCGAAAGTCTGGTGGCCATGGCGCCTGCGGTGATTCCGCTTCTGCTTTTGATGATACCCGCCATGCTGGCCGTCCTGAGCGTGGTGCGGGAGAAGGAGCTCGGATCGATCATCAACTTTTACGTGACGCCCGTCACCCGCCTCGAGTTCCTGACCGGCAAGCAACTTCCCTATGTCGGGATTGGCCTGCTCAACGCGCTGCTGTTGGCAGCGTTCGCGGTGGTCATCTTTCGCGTCCCATTCACGGGCAGCTTCCTCACCTTCATGCTGGCCGCCCTGCTCTACGTCAGCGCGACGACAGGCATGGGTCTGGTCATATCGAGCCTCACCAAGAGCCAAATTGCGGCGATGTTTGCGACGGCGCTGTTCACCATGATACCGGCCACCCAGTATTCGGGACTGATCGATCCGGTATCGTCGCTTCAGGGAGCAGGCGCTGTCATTGGCCGAATCTACCCTACCACGTATTTCGTGACCGTTGCGCGCGGGACCTTCTCCAAGGCCCTCGGCTTTGCCGACCTGTGGAGGGAGTTGGTGCCGCTGCTCATCGCCATTCCGGTGCTGCTCGGCGCGGGCGCGGCCCTTCTCAAAAAGCAGGCGAGTTGATCATGCGCCCGGCCAATATCCTCAAGCTCGGCATCAAGGAATTGCGCAGCCTCGCCAGGGATCCGATGATGCTGGTGCTGATCATTTACGCATTCTCGATGTCGATCTACACCGGCGCGAACGCGCTGCCGGAAACCTTGAATCGGGCCGCGATCGCGGTTGTCGATGAGGACCAGTCGCCGGTATCCTCGCGTATCATTACCGCGTTCAATCCCCCCTACTTTTCGATCCCGAAGCTCATTTCACAGTCGGAGATGGACCGTCGGATGGACGCTGGCATCGACACGTTCGCGCTCGACATTCCGCCGAACTTCCAGCGCGACCTCCTAGCCAGAAAATCGCCGACTATCCAGCTCAACGTCGATGCCACCCGCATCTCGCAGGCATTTACGGGCGCCAGCTACGTCCAATCGATCGTGACCAGCGAAGTCAGCGAATTTCTCAAACGTTACCGGAGCGCGGCCACTCTGCCGGTCGAGCTGACGTTGCGGGCTCGCTTCAATCAGGAACTCAAGAAAGCATGGTTTGGTGCCATCAGCCACTTCATGTCGAACATCACCATGTTGTCGATCGTTCTGACCGGGGCGGCTCTCATCCGCGAGCGAGAACATGGGACCGTCGAGCATTTGTTGGTCATGCCGGTGACACCCTTTGAGATCATGGTCAGCAAGATCTGGTCGATGGGATTGGTCGTGCTGGCGGCATCAGCGCTCTCGCTGATGTTTGTCATCCACGGACTGCTCGCCGTTCCGATCGAGGGCTCATTTGCGCTCTTCATAGCCGGGACGACGCTCTATCTGTTCGCGACCACCAGCCTTGGGATCTTCCTTGCGACGCAGGCCGGTTCCATGCCCCAATTCGGTCTGCTGCTGATGTTGGCGCTTCTTCCACTGCAAGTGCTCTCGGGCACACTGACGCCGCGCGAAAGCATGCCCGAATTGATTCGATACGTCATGCTTGCCGCGCCGAACACCCATTTCGTCATGATGGCGCAGTCCATTCTCTTCCGCGGCGCCGGATTAGGCGTGGTCTGGCCGCAGTTTGCTGCGCTGTTCGCAATCGGAGCGATCCTCTTCATGTTTTCGCTTCGGCGGTTCAGACAGTTCCTAAAATGAGAGCGCGCGATTTGGAGAGGGTGCTATCATGGCAACGAAGCTCATTATGTCAGCGACTGACGGCTCCGAAGGCGCGGAGCGGGCTGTCTTGGCTGCGGCTGGCCTTGCAAAAGCTTTGAACGCGAAATTGTTGATCGTGCATGTCAGTGAAGACGTGTTCTCCAACAAGGAGCTCAGGCTGCTCGATCAGCTCCGGGTAGCTGAGGGCGACGCATTGGAGGAACTCAGTCGCAGGATTCTGGCGAGGGCAGAGGCGTTCGCCAAGACTCATGGCGCGTTGAATGTCGAGACCATGACCGGGGGTGGAGACCCGGCGAAAGTGCTCATAGAGACCGTCGAACGTGAACATGCGGACGCGATCGTGGTCGGCCGGCGGGGACGTGGGCGGCTCGAAGGCCTTCTGCTCGGAAGCGTTTCGCAGAAGCTGTCGTGCCTGGCGCCATGTATGGTGATCGTCGTCCCGTGATTTCTCAAATCAATGATCGCGCGCCCCTGTGAGAGAGGACATGTCAATCCCCTTCTATCACTAGCAGTCTGCTGAAAAACCTTGAAATGGAGAGTTTTTGTATTCTCGCCGGTCGTTGTTGGGGCGGCTCGGTGGAGTTGGATGTAATTTTTTGGCCTGGCGTTGGTGCACCCTGGCGCGGGGTGGCTAAGCGGCAAGCAGTTTGGGGATGCGGATCAGGTTATAGGCGATCAGATTGAGCAGGAAGTCGGCGGCGACGCGAGCGATGCCGCGATGTTTGGTCTTGCGCATGGTGCCATGCTGCTTGCCCCATCCGAAAATGCATTCGACCATCGCCCGGCGTGATTGCGACATGCCATAGCCCGGATGCCGTGTGGTTCGTTCGTCGATGGCGCTATTGCGGGTCTTGCCGGTTTTGGTGACGGCCTGGTTCTGTGTCACATGCGGCGTCACGCCGATGGCGCGAAGATTGGCGACATGATCGGCGGTATCGTACGCCTTGTCCTCACCCGCCGTGATGCGGCGGCCTGCGGCTTTGCGTCTCGCCTTCAGCATGGTCTCCGAAGCCCGGCGTTCGGCGGTGCCATTGGCATGCGTGACCCTGCCGGCCACTGCCAGCCCATGCCGGTTCTCCATGGTGGCGTGGCCCATATAGCAAAGCCTAGCCTCCCGTCCGGCTGCCTTGCGATAAAGCCTGCTGTCCGGGTCGCTGGTACTGGCATGGGTGTCGTTCTTGCGCTTCTGGCCGTGGAAGTTGGCGCCGTCATCATCGTCACCGCTGCCGTCCCTGGGACGAAAGCTCTTCTGTGAAGCCCAAGCCTCGATCAGCGTTCCGTCCACCGAAAAATGCTCGTCCGACAATAGCGGTTTGACCTGAGAATGGTTCAGAAGCCTGGTCATGAACTTCGTGAACACATCGCCGTTCTGCAGCCGCTCCCGGTTCTTGGTGAAGGTGGTCGGATCCCAGACCGGATCGTCCGGCGACAGCCCCACGAACCAGCGATACAAGAGATTGTAGTCCAGTTGCTCCATCAACTGGCGTTCCGAGCGGATGCCGTAGAACACCTGCAGCAGCAAGGCGCTCAGCAATTGCTCCGGAGGGATCGAAGGACGTCCCTCGCTGGCATAGAGCCTCCCAAAGCTGCGGTTCAAATCACTCAAAACATCCCGGACAAGTTCCCGGACCTTCCGCAGCGGATGGTTCGCTGGCACACGCTTATCCGGCGCGATGTACGAAAACAGGCTGCCCTGATCCGTAAACCTGCCGCGCATGATCGCCTCCGCCGATTCGAGATGATAAAGTGAATCATCAAGCCCCCTCCGTGGCGAGGGGGTTCTTCAGCAGACTGCTAGAGCGGTTTTCGGTTGATGTGAATCGGAACAGTAAGGGGGTTCCCAAAGGCGCGCAAATCAGATTCGGGTTGCTTTGACAGCAACGGCGAGGTCGCGCGATGGCGAAGGGATACTCGAAGGACCTCAGGGCGCGGGCGGTCGCGCTTGTCGAAGACGGCGAGAGCCGACGGGAAGCGGCGCGGGTGCTCGGTCTTGGCGCCTCGACCGCAATCCGCTGGATCGAGCGCTGGGCAACAACGGGCAGTGTAGCGGCATTGCCCGGCACGGGCCACAGTCGCTCGCCGCTCGAGGCGCATCGCCAATGGCTGCTTGATCTGGTCGCCGCGGAGCCGGACTTGACGCTCGAAGAGATTCGCGCGCGGCTCAAGTCCGAGAAGCGGCTGAAAACCGGTACGACCTCGGTCTGGCGCTTCTACGAACGCCAGGACATCACGTTCAAAAAAACTCTGCACGCCGCCGAACAAGATCGTCCTGATGTCGCTGCAGCGCGTGACGAGTTGAAGGTCGAGCAATCCAAGCTTGATGCGCCGCGCCTCGTCTTCATCGACGAGACGGCGGTTACGACCAAGATGGTCCGGCATCGCGGCCGCTCACCGCGTGGCGAGCGTCTCGTTGCGAGCGTGCCGCACGGCCACTGGAAGACGCTGACGCTCGTTGCCGCGCTGCGCATCAATGGCCTGACGGCGCCTTATGTCATTGACGGCGCGATGGATGGGCCATCGTTCCTTGCTTATGTTGAGCAGATCCTCGCGCCGACGCTGCGCAAGGGCGATACCGTCTTCATGGATAACCTGCGCACTCACAAGATCGATGGCGTTCGTCAGGCGGTCGAAGCGGTCGGCGCCAAAGTGCTCTATCTGCCGCCCTGTAGGGTCGAGGACAGGCGCGCCTGTTTAGGTCGATGTTTGAGTTTCCTGTTATCTCGCCCTTTCGTCTGCGAGTGTCTCAGTATCTCGACCATGCCGCGTCTCCTGTCCCCGCCACGTCGCACGCAGCGTGCGGATTTCCCGCACTACGCGCACCCATTTGCTTCGTGCCGAGGCTTATGGGACCTATCCTGCTGGGGCGACTTTCGGCCCGTCCCGGCGCACTCTGTAGCCGTTGAATAGGCCAAGAGTGTCGTAAAGCCAGGGCGTACTCCATCGCTTCCAGCCGAAGCCCCGCCGTTTCCGAGCCTGCATCAGATGACGCCTGACCTTTTGCTGCACCCAGTTTTTGATGACACCAAAGCACTCGGTTGAGTTGCCTATAGCGAAGTAATTCACCCACCCGCGAAGCACCGGATTGATCAGCTTGATCACCCGTTCTACCGGTTGTGATCGATGGCGGCGGAACACTTCTTTGAGCGCCCGCACCAGCGCCGTCCGCTTTTTAAGCTTGGGCGTATAGTGCGGCCTCCACTTTCCGCTTAAGCCGCGGATGTAGCGGAAATCGAAGCCTAGGAATCCGAAGCTCGCGCCTCGGCTTAGGTCTACGATCTTGCTCTTCTCATCATTGACTTCGACTTGCAGTTTGGCGAACTCCTCTCGGAGCCGTTTTTCCACCGCTCCAATCAGCCAGTCATGCCGCTGGTGAGCGTCGATCAAGACCACCAGATCGTCCGCGAATCTCGCGTAGACGTGTCAGTCAGACTTCGACTATTCATGCTGTCTTCGCCCGGCGAATGCAGGCTCGACCCTCGGATCTGGTCTTTCGAGGCCACAAATGCGTTCACTGTTGTTACGGCCCGGTGACTCGTGGATCTCCCCAAGGGAGACCTTGTCGATAGGCTTCAGAGTTTCAGTTTCCATCACCTCCGCTATCCAAGCTACGGGGACCTGACTTTTCCCCCGGTAGGCTTTACCCCTACTGAACACACCAGCCTTCGCTGGACGCACACTCGCCAGACCTCAATCCGATCGAAATGGCATTCTCGAAGCGGAAGACGGCGCCGCGCAAGGGTGCCCCTCGCACTGTGACAACGCTGATGAAGCTGATCGGCAAGCTCATCAAGACATTTGCACCCGAGCAGTGCGCGAACTACTTTCGACATGCCGGATACGCGTAATGACCCATATCAAGTGGAAACCGCTCTAGCTTCGGCAGATATTTGCGGCGCTGTTCTTCCGATCCGTAGGTATAGATCGGATACATGACGAGCGAGGATTGCACGGACATCATCGAGCGATAGCCCGAGTCCACGGCCTCGACCTCGCGCGCGACCAGGCCGTAGCTGACATAGCTCGCGCCAACGCCGCCATATTCCTCGGGCAGGGTTACCCCGAGCAGGCCGAGTTCGCCCATCTCGCGGAAGATCGCCGGGTCGGTCTTTTCGCGGATATAGGCTTCGATCCGCGCGGCAGCAGCTTGTCCTGCGCATAGGCATGCGCCGTGTCACGGATCATCCGCTCGTCTTCGGTGAGTTGGTCGTTCAGCAGAAAGGGGTCTTCCCAAATGAAACCGGATTTGCCTTGCAGAGCCACGATATACACCTATTGACACAAGAGGCGCGCAAGGCGCGCCTCTGACTACGATCTCCGAGACGCCTATGCCCCTCGTTCACGCCTTGATCAGTGGGCAGTTTCCGTCTGCTATCGGACGGAACGCTTGCTCGGCCGGCAAAGTCGAAACAAGCTTGTAGATGTCGCCGCGCGACTTACTCTCCTCAGGCTTCTTCACCTCGAACAAGTAAGCGGGATGAATCTTGCGTCCGTCGGCGCGGATCGATCCCTTGCCGAAGCAATCGTCGTCAGTCGGCATTTTCTTCATCATCTCGATCACGTCGCGACCCGAGGCCTTCGCGCGCGCCACGCCGAGTTCCTTGACGGCTTTCAGGTAGTGCAGCGTCGCCGAATAATCGCCGACCTGGCTCATGTTCGGGAACACGCCCGTCTCGAGCTTCGGCGCGATCCGCTTCATGAAGCCGCGCGTGCGATCGTTGAGATCCCAGTAGAAGGTCTCGGTTAGTGTCAGGCCGTTGGCGACCGGCAGGCCCATGCCCAGCACGTCCGTGATGTAGCCGACCATGGCGGCGAGTCTCGCCTTCGTCGTCAAGCCGAACTCCTGCGCCTGCTTCAGGCAGTTGAGCAAATCGGCGCCGGAATTGGCGAAGGCGATGACATTGGCGCCGCTGGCCTGCGCCTGCAGCAGGTAGGACGAGAAGTCGCTGGTGGAGCCATAGGGATAGCGTACGGCGCCGAGCACCTTGCCGCCCGCCAGTTCCGCGAATTTGGTCGCGTCGGCCTGCGCGGCGTGGCCGAAGGCGTAGTCGGCGGTGACGAAGAACCATTTGTCGCCCCCTGTCTTCACGAGCGACGTCGCCGTTGAGTGAGCCAGGCACCATGAATCCCAGGACCAATGCAGCGTGTTCGTGCTGCAGCTCTTCCCGGTGATATCAGAGCTGCCGGCCGACGTGATCAGTGCAACCTTGTCTTTACCTTCAACCAGGGTTTTGGCGCCGAGCGCGACCGAGGAATTGCCAACATTGGTGATCGCGTCGACGCCGTTCTCGTCAAACCAGCGACGAATGACCGCGAGGCCGACGTCCGCCTTGTTCTGGTGATCAGCGACGAGGGTTTCGATCTTGAAACTTGGATTCTGCGCGACGAACTCCTCGACAGCCTGTTTCGTGCAGGCGACGCTTGTCGGGCCTTCGACGTCGCGATAGATGCCGGACATGTCCGTGATATGCCCGATGCGGATCGTGTTGGCCTCCTGCGCGCGCGCGTTTCCAAAGGTCCAAAGCGCGCCTGCCGTTGCAAGGCCCCCGCCCACGAAGATGCGACGATCCAATTTCATGTGATTTCTCCTCCGTTCGGCGCCAGCAGATGCCATCGACGCTTTACCGCCATTGCAGATTTGGCCCGATCTTTCCCCGACGGCGCTGGCCCTAAACTGGAAATTGAACCGGCGAGATCGAGGGGCCTTGACTTCTTCTTACAACTGACTGATCAATCAGTCAATTGGTTTCCTGGCTCCGCCGGAGGCCTGCCGAAGCCCCGAAGGGAGGCCTACCGTGACGATGCTGGCGCGTGAGATCTTCTCGTCCGAACACGACATGTTTCGGGAAAGCGCACGAAAATTCTTCGAACGCGAGATCGTCCCGCATCATCGCGCGTGGGAGAAAGCCGGCGTCGCGCCGCGCTCGATCTGGAAGAAAGCCGGAGAAGCCGGTCTGCTCTGCGTCAATCTGCCCGCCGAATACGGCGGGGCTGGCGCCGATCGGCTGGCCTCGGCGGTGTTGATTGAGGAGCAGTCATACCTCGGCTTGTCCGGCCCTGGGTTCTCGACCCATTCCGACATCGTTGCTCCCTATATTTTCAACTATGGCACCGAAGAGCAGAAACAGCGCTGGCTTCCGGCTATGGCCAAGGGGGATCTCATCGGCGCGATTGTGCTGACCGAGCCGAACGCCGGCTCTGATCTGCGGGCGATACGTACGACCGCCATACGTCAGGGCGACGAACTCGTGCTGAATGGCCAGAAGACATTCATCACCAACGGTCAGTGCGCTGATATTCTGGTCGTCGCCGCGAAGTCGACCACCACGACAGGCACGAAGGATCTGACGCTGGTCGTCGTCGAGGCGGACATGCCTGGCGTTTCGCGCGGGAAGAACTTTGAGAAGATCGGCATGAAAGCGCAGGACACCTGCGAACTGTTCTTCGATAACGTTCGCCTGCCCGCCTCCAACATTCTTGGCGAAGAAGGACGCGGTTTTCCACTCCTCTCCAAGGAACTCGCCTGGGAGCGCCTCCAGATCGCACTCGGCGCCGTCGCTACGTCGACCGCCGCGCTCGAATGGACCCGAAACTACACGCGAGAGCGAAAGGCGTTTGGGACGCCGATCGCGGATTTTCAGAACACGCGCTTCCGGCTCGCCGAAGTAAAGACCGAAATCGAGATAGCACAGGTATTCGTCGACCGCTGCCTCAAGGAAGTGAATGAGGAAAAGCTCGACGTCGCCGTGGCGGCCATGGCGAAATACTGGTGCACGGAACTGATGGGCCGGGTGCTCGACCAGTGTCTGCAATTGCACGGCGGCTACGGCTACATGTGGGAATATCCGATCGCCCGCGCCTTCGCCGATGCGCGTGTACACCGCATCTACGGCGGCTCCAACGAGATCATGCGCGAGATCGTGGCGCGCACGCTCTGATCCAACAACAAGAATTCATTCTACGGACGAACGAACATGCGGATCCTTTTGACCGGCTCGAGCCGCGGCATCGGCCGCGCGATCGCCGATCGCCTGGCGGAGCCGAACGCGCGCCTCGCGCTCTGCGCGTCCGCGCCGTCCCGCGAGTTCGACGAAACGTTGGCCGCCTGCCGCAAACTCTGCCCCCACGTAGAGGCGCTCACCGGCGATCTCAACGACCCGACCACACCGGCAGCGCTCGTTGACGGGGCCGTCGCAGCGCTCGGCGGACTCGATGCGGTCATTTCAAACGCTGGCATCGCCAAGCCCGGCCAATTGGCCGAAACTGACGAGGCGTCCTGGAACACGATCTTCTCCGTCAACGTTCGTGCGCCGTGGCTGCTCGCGCGCGCTGCGCACAGGCATCTCGTCGAAAGCAAGGGCGCATTTGTCGCGGTCGCGTCGATGTCGGGCGTCGAGCCCTACCCTGGCGTCGGCGCCTATAGCCCGAGCAAGGCTGCGCTGATCATGCTGGTGCGTCAGCTCGCGCTTGAATGGGCGGACCAAGGTATCCGCGTCAACGCGGTCTCCCCGGGGCTCTTCCTCAGCGCCATGACCGCGCCGATCTACGCTGATCCAGAGAAGAAAGCCGCGCGCGAGGAACTGGTGCCGATGAAACACATTGGCGATCCCGCGCGCGACATAGCCGGGTTGGTCGAATTCCTGATCTCCTCCGACGCCACCTACATCACTGGCCAGAACATACTGGTCGACGGCGGTCTCATCGGCAGCATTCAGAAGCATATCGCCGGCCGCCCGAAATCGGGGAGCCTCTGATGCGGTTTCTCGTCCCGGATCCGATCCGCGCTACATGCTACAAGGCCTCAGGCTTCTGGCGTGACGAGACGATCCCCGCGCTGATCGTCGCATCCGCCGAACGTACGCCCGAAAAGACCGCGGTGCGTGACGCATCTGGCGCCAGAGTTTCTTATGCTGAACTGATCGATCAGTCGGACCGCGTGGCTGGATTTCTCTCGGCGCACGGCGTCGGCAAGGGCGATGTCGTCACGATCTGCCTACCGAACTGGGTTCAGACGGTCGTCGTCTTCCTCGCGACCATGCGGCTCGGCGCTGTCGTCAATCCGGTTCCCGTGACGTATGGCCGCGCTGACCTCGCCTACGCGCTCGGCAAGTGCGATAGCCGGGCGCTGCTCGTCGCTGGAAAATTCCGCAGCGTCGATTTTACCGCTACGCTCGCGCAGATGGGCGCCGATGCGTTGGCCGGGCGGGCCATTATCCGGATTGGCGACGGCGAACACCCAATCGGGACGTCATGGGAGCAGGCCTGCGCGCACCCGCCGATCGCCGTCACGCCGCAGATCGTCGCCGACGATCCGGTCGCCGTGCTGTTCACCTCGGGCACGGAATCTCGCGCGAAAGGCGCCATTCATACCCACAATACAATTCTGTTCGGCGAACGGGCGCTCTCGTCCGCGCTGAGGATCGGCGCCGACGACATCGCCTTTATGGCGTCGCCGATCTCGCACACGACAGGTTTCATGCACGGTTTCGTCATGACGCTGACACTCGGCGGCACCCTGTCGCTGCTTGACATATTCGAAGGCTCTCGTGCGGCGCGACAGCTCGCCGACGACAAATGCGCTTGGACGATGGGCGCTACGCCGTTCCTTGCGGACATCGCCGACGCCCTCGAAAACAGCGGCGAGCGCCTGCCGCATTTGCGTTATTTCATGTGCGGCGGGGCTCCGATTCCGGAGGCACTCGTGCGCAGGGCAAACGCAATCGGCCTGCGCGTCATGTCGATCTACGGCGCGACAGAGAGCCCGCCGCACACCGTCGTGCATCCAGAAGATCCGCCCGAGAACGCATGGACCACCGATGGCAGGCCGCTCGCGGGCATTGAAGTTCGCATTGTCGGCGCAGAGGGCGCGGCGCTTCGCGTGGGTGAAATCGGCGAGGAATGGTCGCGTGGCCCGAACACAGCGCTTGGTTATCTCGGCGAGCCCGAACTGACCGCCAAGGATTTCGATTCCGACGGCTGGTATCACTCCGGCGACCTTGCGCGTTTCCTGCCGGACGGTTCAATCCGCATCGCAGGACGCCTCAAAGACATCATCGTTCGCGGCGGCCAGAATATTTCCGTGCGCGAGGTCGAGGATTACATCGCGGCGCATCCGGCCGTGCATTCGGTCGCGATTGTCGGCGTGCCCCATCCACGTCTCGGCGAGACGGGCTGCGCGGTTGTTGTGACGCGACCGGGCGCATCGATCACGCTTCCTGAACTGGCTGAATTCCTGAGCGCCAAGGGCGTCGCGCGCTTCAAACTGCCGGAACGGCTCGAAACTTGGCCGGCGCTGCCGACCAACCCGAGCGGCAAGATCCAGAAATTCCTCATCCGAAAGAAGCTCGCCGAGACAGGCGACGGGAGCACATCATGATCCGCATAGAACACGCCGGCGCTGTAGCGACGATTACGCTCAGCCGCCCACCGGTCAATGCGATTGACCCATCTTTCGTCGTCGCGCTCAACGGCGCGCTCGATCAGATCGATAAGGCCAATCCGACCCTGGTTGTGATCCGCAGCGATCAGAAATGCTTCTGCGCCGGCGCTGACTTGTCGTTGATCCGCGGCTTTTTTGCCACCGTCGGCGGCGTCGACCAGATGGTTGAGTATGTGATATCGCTGCATGCGGTCTTCAACCGCCTCGAGGCGATGAAGGCCGTGACACTGGCTGCGATCGACGGGCCGGCGCTGGGCGGTGGTCTCGAAATGACGCTCGCCTGCGATCTCCGCATCGCCACGACGCGCGCCAAGGTCGGCCTGCCGGAGGCGCGGGTCGGCATGATCCCCGGCGCGGGCGGCACGCAGCGCCTGACCCGGCTCGCCGGCCCCGGCGCTTCGGCGCGCCTCATTCTCGGCGGCGAAATCGTCGACGGCGCGGAAGCCGCGAGGCTCGGGGTCGTACAATGGACCTGCGACCCTGCTGAGCTCGACGCGCGCGTAAAAGAGATCGCCGACCGTGTCGCCGGACTTTCGCGCGGCGCGCTGGTCGCGTCCAAGGACTGCATAGCAGCCTGGTTCGACCCCACAGTCGATGGCTACGCGCGCGAAATTGAAAAGCCGAAACACATCATGCAAACCGAAGAGGCGAGACGTTTCGTCGACGCTTTTTTCGCGCGGGTCAAATGACTCATCTCGCACATCATTCAACAAGGAGCAGGACATGAATTTCAAAGGCAAAACCGTTGTCGTGACAGGCGCTGCCTCGGGCATCGGGCTAGCGACGGCAAAAGCCTTCGCGGAGGTCGGGGCGCAGGTTATCCTGACCGACGTTAATGCGACGGCCGGCGAAAAAGCCGCCACCGAATTGAAGGCGATCGGCGACGTCCGATTCATGCAGCTGGACGTGACCGATGGTGCCTCGGCCGAGGCGCTCGCGAAGCGCATTGAGACCGAGATCGGGCGCCTCGATGTCGTCGTCAATGCCGCCGGCTGGGACATCATTGAACCGTTCATGAACAATACGCGGGAATATTGGGCGAAGATTGTTGCGCTGAACTTCATGGGTCCGGTCGAGGTCTCACGTGCGCTGTTGCCGTTGCTCTTTGCCTCCGGCTCTGGCCGCATCGTCAATGTGGCGAGCGACGCCGGCCGCGTTGGCTCGTTCGGCGAGACGGTCTACGCCGGCGCCAAGGGCGGCGTCATCGCCTTCACGAAGTCGCTCGCGCGCGAAGTCACTCGCAAGAATGTGCGCGTCAATTGCGTCTGCCCGGGGCCGACCGACACACCCCTGTTCGCGTCGCAGTCGGAGAAGATGCGCGAGGCGCTTACCAATGCGATTCCGATGAAACGCGTGGCGAAGCCCTCCGAGATCGCGGACGCCATCCTCTATTTCGCCTCGGATCGCTCAAGCTTCATTACCGGCCAGGTGCTCAGCGTTTCCGGCGGTCTGACGATGGTGGGTTGACCAGAACCGTCTGCCCCCGGCCGGAGGCGATTGGCTTCCGGCCGTCGTAGGGAAGGAATTCATGAACAAGGTCTCGACTCTCCCGGATGCTGTGCGCGCGACCGTTTCGCCCGGCGCGACGCTTGTGTTCGCCTTCACGCACAACCGTTCGCACGCCGCGGCGTTCGAAGTCGCGCGTCAGTTTAAGGACCGCTGGTGTCTCAACCTGGTTGCGACGGGCCTGCTGGAATATGCCTCTATTCTCGTTGCTGCCGGCGCGATCGGAAGCGTGGAATCCGCGTTTGTAGGCGGCACCTATCCTGCGCCCTCGCCCTCCCGTCAATTGCAGATCGCCTATGACACACAACGGGGTGGCGATCCGGATTGGACAAATCTGACGATGACGCTGCGGCTGATGGCCGGCGCGATGGGCTGGCCGTTCGTGCCGACCAATAGCCTGCGCGGCTCAGGGCTTTGGAACAACCATGCTCGCGCAACCGTCGTCGATCCATTTTCCGGCAATGAGACGACGGTCATAGAGGCGCTGCGTCCGGACGTCGCCTTCCTGCACGCCCCGATCGCGGACACTTCGGGTAACACGATCGTTCATGCGCCCGACGCGGAGGAAAGCTGGGGCGTGTATGCTGCGCGCAAAGTCGTCGTCACGGCGGAACGTGTCGTTTCGCCTGAGGAATTTCGCAAGATCGGTCCGCGCACCGGCATCTCCGGTCACATCGTCGATCACGTCGTCGAAACGCCGTTCGGCGCACATCCGCAGGGCCAGTTCGTCTGGTCGGATGGGGAGGGCGTGAAATCCTACGCGGAGGATTATGCCTTCCGCCAGATGCTGCGGTCGCTGACGCGAGACCCCGCTAAATTGCGCGCCTGGGTCGAAGAGTGGGTGTTTGCGACAGATCACGCTTCCTACCTCGAGCGACTTGGCGGCGAACGCCTTGCCGTGTTGCAGAAGGAAGCCATATCTCCCACGCCAGCCGAGCCGAAAGGCGCCGAAGAACCCGCCTCTTCCGAGGAGCGCGCCGCGACGCTGGCGATGCGGTTCGCCGAATCCGAGGCCGCCGCCGGCCGCGCTGACACGCTGTTCGCTGGCATCGGGCTCGCCGATATCGCGGCCTGGGGCGCTGAGCGCAGGTGCCGGGATCGCGGCGTCGAAACGGCGCTGATCGCCGAAACCGGTATGGTCGGATTCCGATCGATCGTCGGTGACCCCTATCTGTTCAATCGCCCGAACGCGGCGTCTTCGCTCTTCCATGCCAGCTTTGTCCAGACCCTCAGTGTATTGGCCGGCGCCAATGCAAAGAACTGTTTGGCATTGCTGGCCGCAGGCCAGATCGACCGATGCGGCAATATCAATTCGTCGCGCGCAGCGGATGGTTCCCTGATCGTCGGCTCGGGCGGAGCCAACGATCTGGCGTCGGGCGCTGCGCGCTGCCTCGTCGTAATGCCTCTCAAACCCGGCCGGTTCGTCGAGGAGCTTCCGTTCGTGACCACTCCGGTTCGCCACCACGCTGGCGTCGCCACCGACCTCGGTCTGCTCGAGCGAGGCGAGGGCGGCGCGCTGATGATCTCTGGCGTCATGTGTGCCGCGGGGGAGGAGCGGGTCACCCTAGACATCATCGCCAACCGCTGCGGGCGGGCGTTGTCCGTCGCATCCGACCTCCAACGCTTCGATCCGCCCACAGACAAAGACATTGCGCAATTGCGCGCATTCGACCCACGGCGCGCGATTCTTGGTTAGCGCCGTCCACAAAGGAGAAAGCAATGAACTACACCGACGTACTCTACGAAGTCAGCGAAGGCGTCGCGACCATCACGATCAATCGCGCCGATCGGCTCAATTGCTTCCGTGGTCGCACGATCGAAGAGTTGGTCCACGCGTTTAAGAAGGCATGGGCCGACAAGAGCGCTGGCGCTGTCATTCTCACGGCGGCCGGAACCAAGGCGTTCTGCGTCGGCGGCGACCAAAAGGAAATGCAAGAGAAAGGCACCTACGGCACGTCCGAGAACGGCCTGTGGGAGATCGACGACCTGCACATGGTTATCCGCAATATTCCGAAGCCCGTCATCTGCGCCGTCAACGGATATGCGATAGGCGGCGGCCACGTCATCCACGTGATCTGCGACGTGACGATCGCCGCCGAACACGCCAAGTTCGGGCAGGCTGGCCCCCGCGTCGGCTCATTCGACGCAGGCTGGGGTTCGGCCTATCTCGCCCGCACGGTCGGCGAAAAGCGCGCACGCGAAATCTGGTTCTTCTGCCAGCAGTACGATGCGCAGACCGCGCTGCAATGGGGCCTTGTCAACAAGGTCGTGCCGGCCGACAAACTGATGGAGGAAGCGCGCGCCATGGCGAAGCAGGCGGTGGCGCTCAGCCCTACCGCGCTGAAATTCCTCAAGCACGCCTTTAATGCCGACAGCGCACATATTTTCGGACAGGTGAAGATGGCGGCCGACGGCTTGGCGTCCTTTGTCAATTCCGAAGAGGCGAGCGAGGGCCGCACGGCCTTTCTCGAAAAGCGGACGCCGGACTTTTCGCGTTTCCGCTAATCGGCGCACAGGGAGCACGCACATGGCGACTGCACAGATCCAACGGACAGCGCTCGTCACGGGCGCGGCCAACGGCATCGGCCTTGCGATCGCGCGCTTGTTCGCGGAACGCGGCCTGCGCGTCGCGGTCGCAGATGTTGATATGGACGCGGCGCGTGCAGCCGCCGCGTCGCTCGGCCCCGGCCATCTGGCAGTTCGCGCGGATGTTTCGAACGAGGCCGACGTCGACGAAATGGTCGAGCAGTTGATGCACGCTTTTGGGCGCATCGACATTCTCGTCAACAACGCCGGCATCAGCGATGGAGGCGTTCCGACGTTGTCGCAGACACTCGAGCGGTTCGAGCGCACGCTAGCGGTTCACGTTGGCGGCGCCTTTCTCGTATCGAAGGCGGTCGCTACGAGGATGGCGACGCAAGGCGGCGGCGCGATCGTTAATCTGGGCTCGGTCGCCGGCCAAGTGGGCGTTCCCGTCCGCACTGCCTATTCGGTGGCCAAGGCGGGGATCGGCATGATGACCCGGGTGCTCGCCTGTGAATGGGCGCATCTGGGGATTCGTGTCAACGCCGTTGCGCCCGGCTATGTCGAGACGCGCCTCGTCGCGGGCCTGATTGCCGACGGCAAGGTCGATGCGGCGCGCATTCGGGCACGGACACCGCTCGGCCGGATGGCCGAACCCGAGGAAATCGCTCTCGTCGTGGCGTTCCTTGCCTCCGACGACGCCTCCTACGTCACCGGCGCCGTCGTCCCCGTCGACGGCGGATATACGGCATTCGGCGGCGCCTTCGATGCGTCCGGAGAGAACTCAGACTATAATCGTGAACGTCCAACAGATCGGCCCAGCGCATGAACACCAGCGTCGCATCAGTCGTCGAAGACCCCGCGCTCATCGAAAAGCGCAGAAACCAGATCGTTACGGCTGCGACCGAATTGTTCGCCAGCCAAGGCTTTTACAAGACGACGATCAAAGATATCGCAAAGAAGGCGGGCATCAGTTACGGCGTAGTCTACCTTTACGTTCGAGAGAAAGAGGACGTTCTCCTTCTCGTTCTTCAGCAGGTGGTCAACGCCTACGCGGAAGAAATCCCCAAAGCGATGAAAGGGGTCGAAGACCCGCTGGATCGGCTCGTGCGGGCGATCAGGGCCTATTGCCGCGTCGTGGATCGGCATCGGGCCCCGACGGTGCTGGCCTACCGGTCGACCAAGTCGCTGACGCAGGATCGTCGCGAAATGATCCAGAGGCTGGAAACTGAGACGAATAATTTCATTGCCGAAGCGATCAAGGTCTGCATGAGGGCTGGCCTAATTCGCAACCTAAACGTTGACGTGCTGACCTATCAGATCGTCCTCGTCGCGCATGGCTGGGCGTTGAAGAGTTGGTACTTCAAGTCGCGCATTGGACTCGAGGATTATATAGCCGACAGTCTCGATATTGTTATGGCCGGCGTGCTGACGCCGCTTGGCAAGCGTCGCTACGAAGAATTGGCGCGCGTGGCAAGTAACAGCGCCGACATGTGACATTTGAGCGATGGCCCAAAAGAGATAGGCAGGGCGGTTGGTTGCGAGTCAGGCTACGAAAGCGACCGCAGGGCCCGGCTGACAAAGTGCGCACTGAGGCATGCCTCCATTCCGACCACACAAGGTGGCAACTTCTTGAAGGTCTCGGCTAGGTGTGAGCTTGATCTTGCGACGAAAGCAATCTTGCCGTCCGTGCCGAAGCCGACGATGTGGAAGACTTCCTTGCCAATGGATGCCGATCGAGGCAAAAGGTGGTGTGGTGGTATCCATGGGCTGCTTCTCCGGGTGCTGCGGTACAGTCCTAGCAGACTATCCCCGCGGGGGGAAGCAGCCGGTCCATCCCATTATCGGACCTCACCGCTTCGGCGTATGCCCGCTTCGCGCCAAAAGCATTAATTCCATAACTGCTCATTCCGCGAATTGAGCCCAGCCTCGGCAAAGATCGGGTTCAGCAATTGCCGGCTTACCGCTACAACACCGGCATTGGGCATGCCATGCGAACGATCAAAATACTGGACAACCACCATGACCACGACGACAATTTTCAAGTTCCGACGCGAATTCGATGCGTTTCGGCGATACGCTCGCTGCGAGCCTGTCGAGATCACACGCCATGGCCGGCGCGCGTTCGTACTGATGTCGGCTGAACACTACGACTGGATAAGGGCTGCTAGTCGACGGGCACATCGCACCTCTAATGCGACCACCGTCGTCATCAATGCGGTGGAGCGGGCCGAACTGGACCCGGAACATGCTGCACTCGATGAACTGCTGAAGTAATCGCGCTGCCGGTCTTTGATTCAGACATCGCGAATAACAAGACGGTGCCAGAAGAAGAATTCGAGCTATCGCTGAAAGTTGGTGACAGCGGGAATCGGAAAGGCGGCATATCGTGGGGGTGCTTGACGCCTCCACTTCTCCACCGAAGGAGCGATATGCCGTGTCCAAAGATAACATTATCAAGCTGATTCAGCCAGGAATCGTCGACGACCAACTCACCGAAATCTTGCGTCATGGAGCGCGTGCCCTGTTGTCCCAGGCAGTCGAGGCCGAGGTCGCGGACTTTCTCAGCAAGCATGCCGACTTGAAGACCGCGGACGGCCACCAGCGCGTCGTCCGCCATGGTCACCTGCCGGAGCGCGAGGTGATGACCGGAATCGGTCTGGTTGCTGTCCGCCAGCCGCGTGTGCGCGATCGCGAGGCGGATGCCGCCGATCCGGACCGCATCCGGTTCTCTCCGTCGATTCTGCCGCCCTACATGCGCCGGTCGAAGTCGATCGAGACGCTGCTGCCTATCCTTTACTTGAAGGGTATCTCGACCGGCGACTTTTCCGAGGCGCTGGCTGCATAGGATGCAGGGGGGCAGTGATGGTTACCACGTTCCACCAGAATGGCGGCCATCACGCGCGCAGCGGGGAAGCCGAGCGGAACCTCCTTACCACCCACCCGAAGATGCCGTTCGGCATGAGGCGAATGACCGCAACGAGGGTCGCTCCAAACACTACCAGGTGCAGGCCGGGAAGGCTGTTGGCAAGCGACCCTCGAAGGATCTCTCCGAATGGAAACAGGAGTGCCACGCCCACGACCGGTCCCCACAACGTCCCGATGCCGCCCACGACAGTGAACAGGATGATCGAAATGATGAGAATGGGGGAAGCCACGACCTCTGGATCGACGAACCCGTCGTAATGCGCGAGGGCGGACCCGCCGATCGAACTCAGCACCGCGCTTATGACCATCGCGATGGTCTTCGAACGCAGAAGATTGATCCCGATGGCCTGAGCCGCGTCCTCGTTTCCCTTCAGGGCCCTCAGTTGGTAGCCGAGCTTGGATTGGAGGATGGCGTACGTCGTTAGGACGGCAACGGCGGCGAAACCGAGCGCGAAGATCAGGTTCTGCGTCGCGACTGACACCCGGATCCCGTCCACCGTCCAGGCCTGGAACTGGACGAGCAATCCGGACGCGCCACCGAGAAAGTCGGTTCCGATGACGATGATGCGGCCCAACTCGCCGATGGCAAGCGTCACCAGCGCGAAATAGAGGTGCCCCAGCCTGAACCGGAACGTTATCCATGAGATCACCGCTCCGATGAGCGAGGATAAGGCTGCCGCGCACAGCACGCCGATCCAAAGCGGCACCGACAACTTCAGGAACATTGCCGCGGGCAAGAGGGCACCGAGACCAATGAACACGCTGTGCCCCAATGATAGCTGTCCACCGATCCCGCCGACGATATTCCAAGCCATTGCCAAGCCGATGAAGATCAGCATCTTCGTCGCGACAGCACCGTAGTATTCGGGGAGCGCCGTGACCGACAGCCCGACTGCGGTCGCTGCGGCCGCGCTGACGACGCCGGCCGTGACATTCTGACTTTTCATGATCGCGATCCGAAGAGGCCCTGCGGCCTGAACACCAGGATTAATATGAACACGACGTACGGCACGGCGAATCCGAGCGGGCCGTTCAGGTAGACGTTTCCGACGGTTTCGGCGACGCCGATGATGATGCCGCTGATGAGGATGCTCAAAAGATTGCCCATCCCGCCGAGCACGAATGGCATCAACGCCACGACGGTGTAGTGAAGGCCCTCGTTCGGGTGGATCGGCCTTCCGGAGACGAGGAGAGACGCGGATACCGCCAGGATCGCGGCGCTCAGTGACACGACGACGAGTTGGGTCCGCCGCACGTTGACACCTACCAGCGCCGCGGCTCTCGCATTCTGATGCACGGCTCGGACGCTTCGACCGAAGTCCGTGTATCCCAAGGTCCAGAACAGGCCGCCCGCCAGCAACCATGTCGTCACGAACGAGACCAACAGTGATGTCTGGATGACCGCGAAGTCGCTCAGCACAATGACTTCGCCGTCGAGAATCGAGGGTACGCGGTGGAAGTTGCCTCCGTAGGCCATCAGAAGCGAATTCTGGATGACAAACATCAGCCCGAGAGTGAGCTGGATCACCATCAACTGCTGGGAATTGATGGGCTGGATGAGGTATCGATAGATCAAGGCCGTCAAAGCGACGATCAGGGGTATCGTTATCAGGACCGAGAGATATGGATCGAGTCCCAGGAGCGACGCCAAGGTGAGTGCTCCGAACATGCACAGGACCATCAGGTCGCCTTGGGCGAAATTCGTGATTCCGCTCACGCTGTAGATCAGACCCATGCTCAATGCGATGAGTCCGTACGTGCTGCCGATCAGCACACCCTGGATCACGGCCTGGTAAAGAATTTCCACGTTCAGGTCCCCAGATAAGCTCGTTTAACCGCCGGATCGTTGCGCATGTCTTCGCTGCGCCCCGAGATGACGATTTCCCCCCGTTCAAGTACGTAGCAGCGTTGCACATTCCGCAACGTGACGTTCAAGTTCTGCTCGACCAGCAGTATCGTCAATCCTTCGCGATGCAGCGCGGCGAGCGCTTCGAAGATCGTCTGCACGAACTTCGGGGACAGGCCGAGCGACGGCTCGTCCAGGATGAGCAGCTTCGGTCCCGACATCAGCGCTCGACCGATGGCGCACATCTGTTGCTCGCCACCCGAAAGCGTGCCGGCCGCCTGCGTTCTCCGTTCCGACAGCCGCGGGAATAGATCGAAGACGTAGTCCATCTTCTGAGCGCGCTGCGGCCGCGCTTTTCCCGGAAAGCCGCCGAGCACAAGGTTCTCCCAGACCGTCATCGACGGAAACAGTTGTCGTCCTTCCGGGACTTGGCTGATGCCGCATTCTGTTATCTCATGGGGCTCCAGGCACGAGATATCCATGCCCTCGAAAGTGCATTTGCCGACCTTCCAAGGAATGATCCGGCTGATGCAGTTGACCAAGGTCGACTTCCCGGCGTTGTTGGACCCTAGGAGACCGACTATCTCGCCTCGCCCAATCGTCAGCGAGACCCGCCGCAGGACCTCGATGTCGCCGTAGCCCGCGCAGATACTCTCTAGTTCAAGCATCGAGCGCGGCTCCCAGATAAGCATCCTGCACGTCGGGATGGGCCATGACCTGCGCCGGTGTCCCCTGCATGATCAACTCGCCGAAATTCAGTACCAGCATACGGTCGGCGAGCTGCATCACGACCGGCATCACGTGCTCGACCATGAGGAACGTTATCCCCCGGGAACGCAGCTTCCGGATCGCGGCGATCGGCACTTCGGCCTCCGAGAGCGTCAGGCCCGCCATCACCTCGTCGAGAATGATCAGCTTCGGACGGGTCGCCACGCACTTCGCTAATTCAAGACACTTTCTGCTCTGCATCGGCAGTGAGACCGCGAGATCGTTCCGCTTCTCGACCAGATCGAGATCCTCGAGGATCTCGTCCGCCACGACCCGAGCCGTAGGAAGGGGAAGATGAAGCATAGCCGCCGCAACGACCGTCTCATGAACGGTCAAATCAGGAAAAAACTGCACGATCTGAAAGCTGCGAACCATTCCGAGCTTCGCGATGGAGTGTGGCGGCAGTCCGGTCACGTCCCTGCCGTCGAACCAAACGTCTCCCTTGTCTCGACCGATGAACCCGCAGATGAGACCGAAGAGGGTTGTCTTCCCTGCCCCGTTTGGCCCGACGACCGCCAAAATCTCGTTGCGGATCAGGTCGAACGAGACATCATTGACCGCAGTAACGCCTCCGTAGCGCTTCGTGAGATTACTCACCTTCAGCAGTACGTTGGGCGCTTCATCCGCCGGTGGGGGATCCCCTCCCCCTTCCAAGCTCATTGAAAAGGCCTTGGCTCGGCGCGCGAGAATCTCGTCGGCCACACCGCTTGCTGGCTTCCGTCGGCCTGCCATTGAAGTGCAAGGGCGGTCTGATCGGTAAGGCAATTGTCCTCGCCGAAGGCGAGCTCCCGCCGCGGCAGATAAAGGAACGGGCTACCCAAGTCGAGCCTTACCTTCTCGAAGGCGTTCTTCAACGCTTCGCGATCGCTTGAACCCGCGAGTTCGAAGGCCGCCTGCATGAGCCGGGCGGCCTGCGCGCCCCACACCTGATAATGGCCGACCGGTCCCTGCATCTTCTTCGCGTCAATCTCCTGCTGCAGATCGGCGACGATCGCCTTCGCCGCGGGCAATTCGATGTCGGCAACAAAGCCGTTGGTGGCGAAAAGATTGCGAGTCAATACTTGCCCGGCCAATTTCGGTCCGAGCTCGGTCCAGAGCGTAACGTCCGCGTACCCCGCCCCGCAGCCGAAGAACGTTGTGTCATTGTAGCGAAGGTTGGCGCGGGCCTGCTGCATCAGGACGCCTTCGCGGGTGAGGATCAGGCCGGCGACGGCGTCTGGCTTCGCAGATTTAATCCTCAGGATCGTGGAAGTCTGATCCTGAGCCGTTCGATCGACCGGAATACGCGCTGCCACTGTGAGGCCCGCGGTCGTGATCATCTTCTCTTGGAAGTTCGCGATCTGTTGCCCGGCTTCGTAGTTCGAATAGACTAGGGCGACCGTGCGGATATTGCGCTGCTTTTCCTTGATGAGATAGGTCAGAAATTCGATCGGAGGCGCCGCGTAGCCCTTCTCATAGTGAAGCCCGATGGTGAAGAGGTATTTCGAGCGGCTGTCGCCGCTGGTGAAGGAAAGCGCCGGCACCTTGTGTTCGTCGAGCACCGGCACGAGCGCGAGCATCTCGCTGGTGACAAGCGGACCTGCGATGAAAGAAACCTTCTCCTGCGTAATCAATCGCCGGGCTTCGCTGGCCGTTCCCGCGCTGCCGCTGGCGTTATCCGCCACGATCAGCTCGATCCTGGCGCCCCCCATGCTTTTGATGCCGCCTTCCGCATTGATCTTGTCGACCACGTAGCGGAACGGCGGGAACATGTTGGCGGCGTATTGAGCCAGGTTGCCGCTGATCGGGAGGATCATCCCGACCCGCACGATACGTTCGCTTTGCGCGCGAGCCGCCCGTACGCCAACGGCAAGTGCGCTTGTTCCTGCCAGAAATGTTCGACGGGAGATACTACGCATTGTCTGTTCCCCTATGAAAGCATCGACTTGGCGATCACGTTGCGGAGGATTTCGCTGGTGCCTCCGCCAATCGTTCCGACCCTGGAATCGCGGAAATACATCTGCATTTCGGAACTCATCATCAGTCCCGCGCCGCCCATAATCTGGATGCCGGTATCAGCGCATTTAGAATTGCTTTCCGTGGCGAATATCTTCGTCACAGCGGCGGCCGTGTTGGGCGCGACACCCTTGTCCATGAGGGACGCGAGCCGGTACGTCATGACGCGCGAGATTTCCGCCATGCTGCGCATGTCGGCTATCTTGTGACTGATCGCCTGATACTCGGCGATCGGTTTGCCGAACTGTTTCCTCTGCTGAGCGAAATCCACTGCGGATTCGACAATTCTGTAGCAATTCCCGCTCGCCGCCGCGGAGAGACACAACCGCTCTACGTTCAGTCCGCGCATGATGTTCTGCCACCCTCCATTGATCCGGCCAAGGACGTGGGCCGCCGGGACCTGGACGCCATCAAAAAAGACCTCGTTGGTATGAATCATCCGTCTTCCGAGACCCCGCAGATGGCGGATGGTCACGCCATTGGCCTTGGCGTCGACGAGAAAGAGCGTGATACCTTTGTGCCGCGCCTCTGGATCGGTCTTCGCCGCCACGACCAAGTAGTCGGCCACGTGAGCGCAGGTGATATAGACCTTCTGTCCGTCGATGACGTAATCGTCGCCCCTCGCCACCGCCTTCGTGCGAATCCCGCTGGCGTCAGATCCCGTGTCCGGTTCAGTAAGACAGAAGGCCAGCCGTAGCTGGCCCGCTATCAGCCGCGGAAGAAGGGACGCCCGCAATTGCTCGCTGGCCCCGAACTTCAGGTGCATGCCGCCATAGACGACCGTAGTCAAATAGGCCGACGCCATCTGCGCATTGTGATAGGCGATCGCTTCGATCAGGACCGCCAGATCCATATAACTACCACCGGCTCCCCCGTACTGCTCGTCATGCGGCAGACCGAGCCAACCGCTCTCCGCGAGCGCCGCATATGCGTCGAACGGGAACTCGCTGTTATCGTCCAGTTCGGCGATCTTCGATGCCGACAGCTTCTCCCGCAGGAGCTGGAGGACGCTTTCGCGCATCCGCACCTGGTCGTCGGTCAATTCAAACTCTTCGTTGCTCTCAAACAGATGCATCTGCCGTCCTTTGGATTCTCTCGCGTGCGGCGAGTCGGGAGGCGCCGGGCCCTCTCATTTCGGTCGGCGGCGATAGAGCAGCGTGGCCTGCATCTCCTGCACGACATGGCCGTCGTGGCGCACGCATTCCCTCTTGAAGGTGACGACGCCCCGGTCGGGCTTGCTGGTTTCCTTCTTCTCGACCACCTTCGATCTCAGTCGGATCGTGTCGCCATGCTTGACGGCATCCAGCAGCCGCCATTTGTCGATCTGCAGCAGCGCCAGCAGGGTCCCGTCGTTGATGCCGCTCGCATACTGCAATCCCCCCATGATCGCGTAGACCAGCGGGCCGTGTGCGATGGGCTCCCCGAACTGCGTCGTCTTGCAGTATTCGAAGTTGGTATGCACCTCGTTGAAGTCGCCTGACAGGCAGGCGAAGTTGACGATGTCTGTATGCGTCACGGTTCGCGCCGGGCTCTCGAATTCCTGGCCGACCTCGAAATCATCGAAGTAGCGTCCACGCGGTTGGGCGTTGCTCATTGCGTTTTCCTTTCAGTTAGGCTTGTTTCCGAGGATAAGTGTGCAATGCGACGACAGGATTCCGCCCTCGTTGTGGACCAGGGCGAGTTCGGCATCCTGGACCTGGCGGGGGCCGAGTCCGCCCCGGAGTTGACGGACGCCCTCGATGATGCCGAACAGCCCGCCTGCCGCGCCCGCATGCGCGTGGGACAGCATGCCTCCGTGCGTGTTGACGGGCAGCTTGCCGCCGATCGACGCTCTGCCATCCGAGAAGAAAGCGCCGCCCTCACCCGGCTCGCAGAATCCCAACTCTTCTAGCTCGATCAATGGCACGATCGTGAAGCAATCGTACAACTGCGCGACGTCGATGTCGGCCGGCTTCACACCGGCCATCTGATAGGCCCGTTCACCCGACTGCTTCGCTCCGAATTCGGTGAGGCTTGGCGCACACATCAAATGCTCATGAGTATGGTGCTCGCCGATACCGAGTAGATAGCTCGGCTTCGATTTGAGATCCTTTGCCCGCTCGGCTGACGTCACGATGAACGCGCCGGCACCGTCCGAGATGAGACAGCAATCGAGCATACCTAGCGGATCCGCGATAGGCTTTGCAGACAGGACATCATCCAGGGTGATCGCGCTCTTCATGTGAGCGTTGGGATGCAGCAGCGCGTGTCGACGGGTATTCACCGCGATGTGCGCGAGATGTTCGCGCGTGGTACCATACATGTACATGTGGCGGCGCGCGATCATCGCGTAGTATCCCGGGATCGATCCTCCGTACGGCTGCTCGAAATATGGATGTCCAACGGCCAGCAGGGCCGAGATTGCGGAATCGCGTGATTGTCCGGTCGCGCGGTTCTCTCCGGCGCACACCAGGATGGTGTCCGCGCTACCTGCCAGGATCGCCTCCGCCGCGTGCTTCAGCATCACGGCGGGCGACCCGCCTCCCACGACGACGGACGCGTTGTAGCGGGGTTTCAGGCCGAGGTATTCGCATAGGACAGATCCGAGCATGAAGTAGGGCTCAGTGAACGAGTACGCCGTCAGGACGCCGTCGATGTCCGACACCTTGAGACCGGCGTTCTCCAGCGCGCGTTTCGCGGCCTGGGCGTTCAGGCCTAAGCCCGTCATGCCCGGAACCTTGCCGATGTCGGATTCTCCGACGCCCACGATCGCGATTTTCCCCGAAGCAGATCTGTTCATTTCAATTCCTCTTGCTGCTCAATCCGATCAACGCATCGACAGCTACTGTGCGATCCGTAGAAACCTTGATTGGATTGACGTCCAATTCCGCGACCTCTTCACGAAGGTCGCTGATCATTTCGGAAATGCGGCATACGGTTTCCGCGAGGGACCGTACGTCGGCCGGTGCCTGGTTGCGATAGCCGAACAGGAGGCCGCTTCCGCGGAGCGACCGGAGCATGTCGAGCGCTTCAGTTACGCTGACCGGCGCGCGTCTGGTCTGCACATCCCCGAGTATCTCGACGGACGTTCCGCCGAAGCCGCATGTGATCAACGGTCCGAACTGGGCGTCCACCGAGGCACCAACCATCATCTCGGTCCCGCCTGAGACCATCTCCTGAACGACGGTCCCGTTCACGGTGACCGGATCGCTCAGCCGTCCGACGGCCTCCTCTATTTCCCTGTAGGCCTTGCGCACGGCATCTGCGTCCCTAAGGTTCAGCCGGAGGACGCCCGCTTCGGTCTTGTGCGGGATGTCCGGAGAGTCCGCCTTGAGAACGACCGGATAGCCCAGCGCCTCGGCGTGGGTGACCGCCTCATCCGCGGTCTTGGCAAGCGCTTCGCGGTTGACGGCAACACCATACAGTCCGAGCAGCTTCTTCGACTGCGACTCGCCGAGGACATACCTCTCGCCGACTTTCGCGAGTTCGGTGATCGCAACGTTCTTGACTTTTACGGTGCTGAGCCTTCCCTCACCCGACACTTGCCGCTCGGCCCTGCCATAATAGTCAAGCCATGAGCGGATCGCCTTCATGCAGCGGCCCATCGACCGGAACATCGAGATCTTGCGACTCCTGTCGTAGATCTCGCTTCCGGGGCCCTCTAGCCATTCATTGAACCAGACCAGACAGATCGGCTTTGAAAGCTCGGCTGCGAGGCGATCCAGGTGGACCGCCCTCTCCGTCGTGATGGGCTTCTGCGCCGACAGCATGGGGACGACCACCACCGCGTAACTCGGATCGTCGGCGAAAGCCTTGATGCACGCGCTGTAGAGATCGAAGCTCTTCAGGGTCTCCGCGGTCATGTCCGTTGGATTCGAGACGGACCCGAAATCCGGCACCAGTTTCGACAGGCGTGCCACGGTGTCCGGCTGAGGCGCCGGCATCGCGACGCCATACTCCTCGGCCTTGTCTCCGGAGATGACGGCCGCCCCTCCGGAGCTCGCCATGACGCCGGCCCCGGACCCTTGCGGGACGCCCGCGCGCTCGAAGAAGCATGCCGTCTCCAGCACTTCCTCCCAGTTGTCGACCACGATGGCACCCATTTCCCGGAAGGCCGCATCGTAGGCGGCATTGGAGCCCGCCAGGGTGCCGGTATGGGAAAGCGCGGCCTTCTTGCTGATCGCGCTGCGCCCCATTTTGTAGATGATGAGCGGCTTCCTGGCGGCGAAGGCCCTCTGGCCGGCCTCGATGAGACGCTCGCCGTCCCGGATGCCCTCGAAAAGGCATGCGATCACCGAGGTGCTCTCGTCGTCCACCAGGTAGTTGATCAGGTCGCAGATGTCGACGTCGCTCGAATTTCCGGCCGACAGAAATTGCGAGAACCCGATGCCTCGCTGCAGGGCTTGAATGACGGTGTATCCGAGACCGCCGCTCTGGCTGACCAGGCCGATCCCGCCGGAGATCATCGGCATTTCGTTGAACTTCGGCATGAAATGCATGCCGACCTTCGAGGCAAAATTAATGATGCCGACGCAGTTGGGCCCGATTACCCGCATGCCCGTCGACTTCGCTATCTCGGCTATTTCGCGCTGCGCCGCCGTCCTGTCCTCGGTGCCCAATTCCGCGAAGCCCGACGAATAGACGATAGCGCCGCCGATTCCCTTGGCGGCGCATCTTCTAACGAGATCTGCTACCTGTTCCTGGGGGACCGAGATCACAACGGCGTCGGGCGCCTCTGGAAGCGCCTCGATCGTCGGATAGGCCTTGTGGCCAAAGATCTCGTTCCGCTTGGGATTGATGGGAAACAACCGTCCGCCGAACGTCGAGAGATTCTCCATGGTCCGCGACCCGAACGATCCGGGCGACTCGGATGCGCCGATGACCGCGATACTCGCGGGGTTGATCAGCCTGGTGAGCTCCTTGCGGCCGAACAGTTCGGTGCGGTTCTCGATATAGCCTTTGACCTGCGTCACAGTCCGAGCTCCCGTGCGATCAGGCTGCGCTGGATTTGTGAGGTGCCGCCGCCGATAGTCGCGTTGCGGGCATCGCGCCAGTACCGCTGCATGTCGTGGTCGTGGGTGTAGCCGGCGCCTCCGAGTATCTGCATGCCTTGCGTCGTCACCCGCGCAAACACCTCCGAGACGAACAGCTTCGCCATGCACGCCTGCTTCACGCACGGCAGACCCTGGTCGTATCGCCAGGCGGTCGACGCGGTGATCCATCTGGCGGCTTCGATGTCGGTCGCCATATCGGCCAGCATATGGCCGATGGCCTGGAACTCGGCGATCGCTTTGCCAAACTGCTTTCTCTCGCCGGCGTAGCGTACCGCGTCGTCCAACGCTGCACGTGCGTTGCCGAGGTAGTTGGCAGCGAGCAGGATCCGCTCCCGTTCCAGATGTTTGTTGATGTACGTCCAGCCGCTGTTCTCCTGACCGATTAGCATTCGGCTCGGAAGGCGCACGTCGTCGAAGAAGACCTCGCAAAGACCAAGGATGCGTCGGCCGACCACGTCGAGCCTGTTGATCGTGATGCCCGGAAGGTTGTTGGGGACGAGAAACAAGGAGATGCCCGCGTGCTTCTTGACGTCCGGGTTCGTCCGGGCGGCCAGCACGATCATGTTGTTGGGCGCGTGCGCTCCGGACGAGTAGAGCTTCTGACCGGAGATCACGTAGTCGTCACCGTCGCGACGGGCCTTCGTCTGGAGCGAGGCTGCGTCCGATCCCGATGCCGGTTCGGTCAAGCTGAACGACAGCTTGATCTCGCCCTTCACAACCTTCGGAAGGACCTCGGACTTGATCTCCTCACTCGCGAAATCGGAGAGGATCATCGCACCCCAGCCGATCAGCGCGAGCCGCGTCGCGAAGTCAACGCTGGGCCTGGCGATTTCCTCCAGCGCGATGGCACAATCGGCTATCGGCGAGCCGACGCCCCCGTATTCCGCGGGAACCATCATCGCAAGAAGGCCCGCGTCCGCCATCGCGGCGTACACGTGCTCAGGCAACTGTCCGGTGCGGTCCCATTGGCGGACGTCGGTCGGCTTGCAATGCCGCTTGACGAACGACGCCGTCGTATCGCGGACCAATTTCTGCTCGTCGCTATCCTCGAAGTTCACGGGCGGCCCTTCTCTAGCGCGAATTGCGGAAGCTTGGATCCTTCCCGGTCCTCGAACCTGAGGGTGACGCCGTCGCCGATCTCGACATCGAGCGCGTGGTCGCCGACGATGTTGCTCATCATGCGCGGACCCTCGGCCAGGTCGATGAGCGCGACGACGTAGGGGGTGAGTCCGGCGAAAGCGGGGGAAGAAGCGCGTCGGATGATCGTGAAGCTGTGGACCGTTCCCTTGCCTACCGCCTCTATCCACTCGAGGTCCGTCGACCAGCAGACCGGACACAGGTAGCGCGGCATGAAATGCGTCTCGCCGCAGGATTTGCAGCGTCGGAGAACTAGCTTTCCTTCCTTCGCGGACTGCCAGTATGTGGCGGAGTCCGCGTTTGCTACTGGAAGCGGGAGTTGTTTTTCCACTTGTTGTGTCCTCTTCTATTTTTCCGAAACGTACTTCAGCCAGCGACCGCCATCGACGATGAGATTCTCGCCGGTGACGAAGCTCGCCAGATCGGAGGCGAGGAAGGCCGCCGCGTTGGCGACTTCCTGCTTCTTTCCGAACCGACCGAGCGCTACGCGGCTCCGCTCCTGATCGGCGCGACCGCGTTCTTCGTAGATACGCTTCGCGCCTTCTGTATCGCCGATGGGACCGGGGGAGATCGCGTTGACCCTAATGCCCTCGCCTCCCCACTCGACGGCAAGTGTGCGAGTAAGAGAGAGGATGCCCGCCTTGGCGGCAGCCGCGTGAGCCGCGCCAGGCCAGCCCGAAAGGGCCTGCATGGTGATGATGTTGATGATGCAGCCGCCCCATCTCGATTCCCGCAGGCGCGCGTGGGCGGCACGGCATCCATGGAACGTTCCGTTCAGATCGATGTCGATCACGGTCCGCCACGCATTCGGCGACATCTCGGCCGTCGGGCAGAAAAAATTGCCCGCCGCGTTGTTAACAAGAATGTCGAGTGAACCGAAGCGTTCCAAGACGGCGTCCATGGCCGCTGACACCTGATCGTAGTTCCTGACATCCGCCTGGAACGCCGCGATCTCCGTCGTCCCCTGCGAGCGCAGAGACGACGCGGCGCTTTCAAGCCGCTCCGCGTTGCGGCTTACGATTGCCACCTTGGCGCCAAGCGCCAGGTATTGCTCCGCTATGCTCAGGCCGATTCCGCTTCCGCCGCCCGTGATAAGGGCAACCCGGCCTTTCAGTAGGTCCGCCGAATACATGCTAGTTTGCCTTCTTGAGTTTCATCTTCGCAGCCGCCATGGCGACCCGGTGCCCTTCAGACGCCGTGGCTAGTCCGAATGCGTCCGCCTCATGCCGCAACGCGCCGGGGAGATGATCCGCCCACGCCTGCGCGCACAAGGATTTGGTCAACTGGAGGGCTTCCGCCGGAAGCGACGCGAGCTCCTCTGCAAGCTTCATCGTACGCGCTTCGAGCTCGCCCGCAGGCGCGACGCGACGCGTCAGGCCCAGGGCCCGCGCTTCGTCCGCTTGTATGAAGCCACCCGTAAGAAGGACATCGAGAGCCACCGCAGGGCTCGTTTTCGCCTGCAGCAGGAAGCTCGCTCCCCCGTCCGGAACGACGCCGAGCTTCACGAACGGGAAGCCCAGAGTGGCTTTCTCGTCGAGGACGAGTATGTCGGCCGCGAGTGCGAGCGAGACACCTCCGCCGAAGGCCGCGCCCTGGACCGACGCGATGACGATCTGCTTCATGTTGATGATCCTCAGATGCTGGGTCTGAGCCGTGACGATGCGGTCTCTCCAAGCCATGGGCGAATCCGGTACGTCACCAAGGTCGGCGCCGGCGCAGAATGCCGCACCTGCGCCCTGCAGCACGATCACGCGCACATGTTCATCGATCTCGTCGAGACGCCGTGCGAGCATGGCCCTCATCTCGATCGATAGCGCGTTGCGCTGCTGCGGCCGATTTAAAGTGATGATCGCGATGCGATCACGGATGAGCAATTGCACAATATCTGCGGACAATGGCGCGTTTCCTGACTTGCGGCTTGCGTTAGCTCGAAGCGCCGCTTACCTGCCTGGTCAGCAAGAGCCGTGCCATCGGTCAGCGTTCACGCTTCGCTCAATTTCTCTCATGTATAGCACGCGCGCGGTGTTCACGTGTGACACATGCCGCCCGCGGTCTGTCCGTGACGCGTACACACTGCTTCGTCATACCAACTAGAACGCGTCCCCTGCCATACGGCATATCGTTTGCACCGTGGATTGCCTCACAGAAGGGAAACATCAATGGACCCAAAGCAGATTCGACTGGACCGCGACGGCTCGGTCATGATCATCACACTCAACAACCCGAGCACCAGAAATTCACTGACCTCGGAACTCCGGGATGAACTCGGAAACGCCATCAAGGAGGTCTCCAACGACCGTTCCGTGCGATGCGTCCTGCTTGTAGCGGCCGGACCTTCGTTCTGCGCAGGCGGAGATTTCAAGATGCTCGAAGTGGCATCCGATCCATGGTCGGTGCACCGGCGCTTCTCGGACCTGAAGGATTGGCTGATCCCTCTCATTTCGCTCAACAAGCCGATGGTGGTGGCGGTCAATGGCCACGCTGCGGGTGGCGGAATGGGCCTGTCGCTCTGCGGCGATGTTCTCTTCGCATCGGAGAACGCAAAGTTCATGGCGGCCTTCTTCCGCCTCGGTGCCGTCCCCGACATCGGCATGATGTATCACCTTCCTCGACTGATCGGGATGGCCCGGGCGAAGTCGTTCCTCTTCGGCAATCAGACCTGGACCGCCCGGGAAGCGTTCGATCAGGGACTGGTGACGAAGGTGTGCTCGAACGAGACCCTCAAAGACGAAGCCCTCGCCGAAGCACGTAGGCTGGCCGAGGGCCCCTCGGAGGTCATGGGGCTGGCGAAGCAGCTCATGGCGCGCACCTTCGAGACCAGTCTGCACGACATGTTCGCCTTCGAAGGACTGGGTCAGGCATTGGCGATGTCGAGCGGCGAATTCAAGGAAGGGTTACGAGCCGCGGTCGACCGGCGTCCCGCAAACTTCGCTGCATCTTCCGGCACAGAATAGGTGCTCCGCGTTCGCGATATTTGCGAGAAGGGCCGGAACGAACCGGCTCTTCTCAGTCCATCATTTTCCGGAGATCACTGGACCGACTAGGTCCCATCCCTCCCCGGTGAAGCGAGCCATCTGGAGATCCTTCATCGGAGCGTAGTCGTTCGCGCCGGTCTTGAGGCGGATGCCGGGAAGAACCATCGGAAGCTGCATATCGAGGTTCTGCGCCTGCTTCATGACGTTCTCGCGCGATAGATCGTTTCCGCACTGTTTGAGCACCTGAACCAGCGTCTGGGCATTGGAATAGCCGAGCACGTTGAACTCGTCCGTGACATCTCCCGACGGGTAATATTTCTTCATCCAGTCGAGCCATTCCTTGAATGCTGGATCATCCGCGAGTTTCGGATCGGCCGGGTCCCTCAGATAATGGAGCGCCAGAACTCCAAAGCTCGCCTCGGTTTCGACCTGCTTCAGGACGGCCGCCGATGCGGAGACGGTCGCCAGCATCTGCATTGGCTTCCAACCGAGTTCATGAGCTTTGCGAATGGCTTGGGCCGCGAACTTGGTCGTAGAAAAATTCATGAAGACATCGGCGCCGGTGGATTGAAGCGTGACAACCTGCGACTCGATCGTCGGATCAGTGATATTGTAGCTCAGTTCCTTCACGATCATGACGTCGGCTTTATCGCCCAGGCGATCGCGCAGGCCCTTTATGTAGTCTCTTCCGAGGTCGTCTTTCTGGTAGAGAATTGCGATCTTCGCATTCGGGCGGTTCTCCAGAATGTAGGTGGCGAAGGCGTGACCTTCCGACTGGTAGTTCGGCTGCCATCCCATAGTCCAGGGAAACTGGTCTGGATCGGCGAAGCGGGTCGCTCCCGACGTCGGAAACAGGTGCGGCACTTTCTTGATGTTCAGATACTTCTGAATCGCAGCGTTCGTCGCCGTTCCAAGCGTATCGAAAATCAGCAGGACGTCCTCCTGTTCGACGAGCCTGCGCGTCTGCTCGACGGTCTTGGGGGGACTGTAGGCATCATCGAGGCTGATAAGCGTGATCTTTCGACCGTTGACGCCACCGTTCTCATTCACCATGCGAAAGTAGGCTTCGTTGGCTCTCGCGATGGTTGAATAGTGGGATCCGGGCCCGCTGTACGGCATGGTCTGGCCGATCTTGATTTCCTTTTCGGTCACTCCATGGACTTCCTGCGCGTTTGCACCGCAAACAGACAGCAACAGCCCCAACAAGCATTGAGTATAAGTCCGCATCGCGAAATCCTCTCTTTTCGATAGTGTCGCAAGGCCTATGCCAAGTGCCTTTCGCTCAATCCGAGCGGACTATTCCGCTTCTCGGCGTCTCCCGGTGTCGCCGTTTGCGACAATTGTGCGGTTGACTGTGTTCGGCACGAACACATATGACAAGTCGGGGCTGCGAATGCTGGCTTTGATCAGCGGCACGGGAAATGCAAACCCTCCCGCACAAAAAGGTCACGGAGGGGATTGCTGCGCATGCGAAGGGCTTTCGAGGGATTTAGGGTCGTCGATGCGAGCCAAGGGGTTGCCGGACCGCACACTGCGATGCTCCTGGCTCTGCATGGAGCCGACGTCATCAAGATCGAGCCACCGGAAGGCGATTGGGGCCGCATCCTCGGCAAGACGAAGGCCAACAACACGATCCATTTTGTCGCATTCAATCGGGGCAAACGATCGATCGCCATCGATCTCGCCAAGGATGAAGGACGTCAGATCGCCGGCGATTTGGTCGCGTCGGCCGATGTAGTGATCGAAAGCTTCCGCCCCGGCGTCGCCTCGCGTCTCGGCCTGGGCTATTCCGAAGCAACGAAAGTCAATCCGAACGTCATCTACATGTCTGTCTCCGGATACGGTCAAACGGGTCCAAACCGCGAGCGTCCCACGGTCGACGGCGTCATCCAGGCCTTCTCCGGCATGATGGTGATGAACGGATCGATCGACAAGCCACACCGGCAGAGCATGGTCGTCATCGACACCGTGACCGGGTTGTACGGCTTTCAGGCCGTCAGCGCCGCCTTGATGCGCAAGGTGCGGTTTGGCGAGGGTTCGTTTATCGACATGAGCCTGATGCAGAGCGCCGCGGCTTTTCAGGCTGCGAAATTGATGGAAGCGGCAGCGGAAGGTTCCTCTCCCGGACCGCTGTATTCTCCTTCCGGCGTCTACGAAACGGCGGACGGCCACATCCTTCTTAGCGCGATGCGGTCGCGCAATTTCGAAGTCCTATGCGATGTGCTCGGGTGTCCTCAACTTGCCGCCGATCCGCGCTTCGGTTCGGTCGACGACCGGAATGCGAATCGGCAAGATATGAACAGTGTGCTTCACGTACGGCTTCGTACGCGCACTACGGACGAGTGGGTTGGGCTCCTTCTCGAGCGAGGTCTGATGGCGAGCCCCATCAACAGCTATTCCGATTGGCTATCCGACGCGCATGTAAAGGCGGTCGATGCCTACCAGATTCTTCCATTCGAGGGTCTGGGATCGCTTCCGATCGCGGCTATACCCGGTTGCCCCGGGCCTGAATTCGGTGGGAACGACTTGGTGCCTGGCCTGGGCCAACATACGTCTCAGATTCTTTCCTCGCTCGGGCGAACCGATGCTGAAATCGCATCGCTGTATTCCGCTCGGGTTCTTTTCTGAAACTGTTGAGGAATGAGTCTCGCAGCGAGGTTGCATGGGTCCGTTGAATGGTTTGAAGGTTCTCGAGTTTCCCGCGATCGGGCCAGTTCCGTTCTGCGCGATGCTGCTCGCCGATCTCGGAGCGACAGTTCTTCGCATCGACAGAGAAGAGGATTCGAAGCTTGGCATCGAGCGGCCCCGCCGCTTCCAGATTTCGCATCGGGGCCGAAAGGTTCTCAAGCTGAACCTCAAGAAACCGCCGACGCAGAAATTGGCGAAGGTGTTGATCGCACAGACCGACGTTCTGATTGAGGGATTTCGACCGGGCGTGATGGAGCGATTGGGACTCGGTCCCGAGGTCTGCCTCGGCATCAACCCGCGACTGATCTACGGCCGCATGACCGGCTGGGGCCAGACGGGGCCGCTGGCGTCATCCGCCGGACACGACATCAACTACATCGCGCTCACGGGCGCTCTGGACGCGATCGGCCGGCGAGACCAGCCACCCACACCCCCGTTGAATCTGGTCGGCGATTTCGGCGGCGGTTCGCTCTATCTCGCGCTCGGCATACTCAGTGCGCTGTGGGAACGGCATTCGTCCGGGCGTGGGCAGGTCGTGGATGCGGCGATCATCGATGGTACGCTCTCGCTATTGAGCGGGCACATCGGAATGCTGGCGGCCGGACTTTCGAAAGGGGAGCGCGGCACCAACATGCTGGACAGCGGCAGTCCGTTCTACGACGTGTATGCCTGCGCCGACGGACGCTGGCTTGCCGTCGGCGCGCTGGAAGACAAGTTCTTTGCCCAGCTCGTTGCAAAGGTGGGTCTCGATGCGGAGATCGCGCTGCAGCAGAAGCGCGACGATTGGCCTTCGTTGCGCAGCGGGCTCAAGGAAGCATTCTCCAGGAAGGATGCCGAGGCATGGCGGGCCGTATTCGACGGCACGGACTGCTGCGCGACGATAATTAATTCCCTGGAAGAAGCGTTCGCCGATCCTCACCTGGCCGCTCGGAAGTCTTTCATTGAGCTCGACGGTGTCATCCAACCTGCCCCCGCGCCGCGGTTCAGCCGCAGCGCTCCCGAAACCCCGCTGGCCCCCAGCGCACAGAACACTGCCGACGAGGCACTGGCCGACTGGCTCGATCCGGGAACCCTTCAGTCTTTGAAGGAAATTGGAGCCTGGAAAGCCTAGAGCCGGGGCGCAACCTATTCGGCGATGCGTTGTCCTCAATGCAGACACGCGTTCTTTTGGCGCCCTTGAACCGCCATCTCCTTACGTGGTTAGCTGTCCCCAACAAATACACACAGGGAGAGCAAGGGCGGACTATGATACCTTATGACGGCAATCGGGATCGCCAAGGACTTATCCTGTCGGACGGGATCAGTATCCTCCACTCGAGCGGAATCGGGACCGATACTCGACTCAAAAGCCTGGCGCTTGATCCCGGTTGGATAAGCGAAGCACGAACCCGTCGCGTCAATCCGCTCACGCTGGATCGTCACGCCTACATCGTCCTTGTGATGTCCGTCACTGGCCACGACGTCCTGATCATCAGCGACTCTCCGGGCGACGCTGTCATCAGCTTTCTGACTAGCGTCGATTTCGCCTGGGACATGATGGAACAACTTCTGACAGACCCCTTCGAAGGCATGATTATCGTCGATGAAAAGGCGCGCATATCCTACATGTCGCCGCTCCATGAACGCTTTTTCGGCCTCAATCCGGGAGAGGCCAGAACGCGACCGATCGAGGATGTCGTGGAAGGAACACGGCTTCATAAAGTCGTGAAAAGCGGCAAGGCGGAAGTCGGCACAATGCAGCACATGCGAGGGTCAGACAGAATAGTTTCAAGAATCCCCATTCGCCGGAAGGACAAGGTGCTCGGAGCCTATGGCCGCGTGATGTTCAAGGGACCCGAACAACTCGCCATACTGAATGCGCGGATTCGAGCTCTGGAAGGACAGGTCGAGTTCTACAAACGAGAATCCGAAACTCTCAAGTCGCAGAAGTACGGCTTGGACAGCATCGTGGGGAACAGTCCCGCTGTGCAACGGCTTCGCACCGAGATCGTAAAGATCGCACCTCTGGAGATTCCCGTGCTGATCCGCGGCGAGAGCGGTACCGGCAAGGAGTTGGTCGCTCACGCGCTGCATCGTCTGAGCCCGCGAAGGGATAACCCCATGGTGGCGGTGAACGCCGCGGCGATGCCTCAGACCCTCGTAGAGTCCGAACTGTTCGGATACGAACCGGGAGCCTTCACCGGCGCCGACAAGAAGGGCCGGAAAGGCAAATTCGAGCAGGCCACCGAGGGCATCATTTTCCTCGACGAAATCGGCGACATGCCGCTCGAAGTTCAGGCGAAGTTGCTACGCGTGCTCCAGGACCGGATCGTCGAACGCGTCGGCGGGGACACGCCGCGTCAACTGGATTTCCGGCTGATTTCGGCAACGAACAGGGATCTTCAGTCCTTGGTCGAAGCCGGCACCTTTCGCCTCGACCTGTTCTACAGGATATCGCCGATCGTGGTCACGCTGCCTCCCCTGCGGGAGCGGATCGAGGACATTCCGCTGCTGGCCTCGAAATTCCTCGAAAGCATCGCCTATCGGCACGCGCGTCCGACGCCGTCAATAGACGAGGACGCCTTGACGGCGCTGATGGAGAGACCCTGGCCCGGCAATATCCGTCAACTCCAACATGAGATCGAACGCGCTTTTGCTTTCTGCGACGGGACGACCATCATGGTCCACGATCTGACTGAGGCGAAGGCCGAGCAACTGATCCGAGTGCAGCCGACGACGGTTGACGCCCTGTCCGCGACGACCAACGACGGGCTGCGGACGATGCTTGACAAGGTCGAAACGAAAGGGATCCGGGAGGCACTTGCTCGCCACAAGGGCAACAAGAAGCGCGCCGCCGAAAGTCTCGGAATTTCGCGATCCTACCTGTATCGAAAGCTTTCCGAGATGAACGAGCCGTAGGCGAGGCCGGCGTCGCGCAGCCCCCGGCGACCGGGATCGGACGATGCAGCAGCCGGCACACGCCAGGCGGACGTCTCGGCGTCGGTCAACGTGGTCGGATCGGTCAGGCGATCTTGCTGTAGACCCCCTGCCCCGTCGCGACGAGTTGTCCACTCGGTTGGCTCTCGGCGACAATCGAAGCGAAGTATGTCCTGCGGCCCTGCTTCGAGATCCGCCCCGTCGCACGAATGCTGGAGTCGCCGGCTTCCGATCGTCCGACAAAACTGCAATTCAGCGAAACCGTCACCGCTTTCGGCGCCGCCTCGTCGTCCGGATCGGAGATGGTCCACAGCCCTGCGGTGTCCAACATCGCCATGAGGACGCCTCCATGGACGCTGCCGTGGCGGTTGAGATGCTCAGGACCGATCTCGATCTCGAAACAGGCTTCACCCGCGATCGCCTTGGTCCTGCGCATTCCCAAGACGTCTCCGAAGTGAAATCCTTCGGGCAAGTGGCCGCCAAGCGCGTCTCGGAGATCACGGGAAGCCATGCTCAGACTCCAGATTGCTTCCGCTCCGAAGCGATCAATTACCGCTTCTACCCTTGTCGGCGTTCTTCGCGACGATCGCGCGTCGCGGAGCCGCGTAGGCCGGCGTTCCGTAGGTCTCGAACAACGCATGCGTCACGTCGAAATGCCGTGCCATGCCGCCGCGGAAGATGCGCTCGAGAGGACCGTCCGGATAACCTAGGCCGAGCTTGCACGTGAGATCCATGTCCGACTGCGTAGCCAGTCCTTCGTCGAGGAAACGCAAGGCCGCGTTGTACTTCGGGATCACCAGCCGGTTGATGATCCGGCCGATCTGATCCGCGGAAACCACGACTTCGAAGCCCGCTTTCGCGAAGAGGTCGGTAGCAGCCGCGACGGCCGCGTCCGACGCCGAGATCGGTCGGACTAGTTCGATCAGCTTCGACGGCGCATCGTCACCGTTGCGGTACCGCGCGAAGCCGAGCACGTTCGTGTGAGCGCTGTCATCGCCGATATGCTCCGCGAGGCTCTCGTTGCCGAGTTCGATGAGGATCGCCTTCTTGCTGGGGTCCAAGGCAAAAGGAACTCCGCAACGGACCAGGACATCGGCGTCCTTCTCTCCCGACGCTCCAGAAAGGAACGCATCGCCTTCTGGGAAGGACCGGCTCGGGCCGCTCTGAATCATGGCATAGGTCATCGGCTCAAGCTCCAAACATCGCGTTGCCTTTGTAGTCGAAGAAGCCCCGTCCGGACTTGCGTCCGAGCAGGCCCGCGGCCACCATCCGCCTCAACAAGGGGGGCGTGGCCGCCCGCGGATCCAGCGTGATCGGATAGAAGGCCTCGCAAAGGCGGACCTGAGTATCGAGCCCGATCAGGTCGATCAGTTCGAGCGGACCCATCTTGTAGCCGAGACCGGTCTTGATCGCCTTGTCGACATCCGCCGCGGTGGCGATGCCGGCCTCGACCGCACGGATGGCGTCGTTGTTGAAAGGCACCAGGAGCGCGTTCAGGATGAAGCCCGGCTTGTCCTGCGTCTTGACGGGAATCTGGCCGCAGGCCTTCGTCCACTCCCATGCGGTCCTGAACGTCTCGTCCGACGTCAGGATGCCCGGAGACATCTCGATCAGTTTCATCAACTGGGCGGGCAGACAGAAATGCATTCCCACCACTCGCCCCGGCAACTTCGATCCGGACGCGATCTCCGTGATCGAAAGCGTCGAGGTATTCGACGCGAAGATCGCGTCTTCGGCGCAGACTTCGTCGAGCCGCTTCAATAGGTCGCGCTTCGTCGCGAGGTCTTCGAACACCGCCTCGATGATCAGGTCGCATTTGCCCAGTTCGGCGATATCAGTGACGTGGGACATGGCGCCCACGATGGCGTCACGCTCGCTGGCCTCAAGCTTTCCGCGTGCGACGGACTTGTCGAGGAACGCCGCCGATTGCTTGGCGGCGCGCTCGAGCGCGTTGCTCTTCATGTCGTAGGAGATGGTGCGGAAACCGGCACGCGCCGCGACCAGCGCGATGCCCGCCCCCATGGTGCCCGCCGCCCCGCAGACGCCGACCGTCTTGATTGCTTTCGTCATTTTGACGCAAAACTCCTGCCGATGAGCTGTCGATGCACCTGGTTGGTGCCCTCCCATATCTGCGTGATCTTGGCGTCGCGCATCAGCCGCTCGACGCGGTAGTCGCGGCAATAGCCATAGCCACCGAACATCTGCACGGCGTCGGTCGCCGCGCGCATGGCGAGGTCTGACGCGCGCATCTTCGCCATCGAAGCTTCGACGCCGAAATCCTTGGCCCCTAAATCGATCAGGCTGGCCAGGTAGTCGAGCCAGCTATCGGCCATGGCTAGATCGGTGGCGAGATCGGCCAGCATAAACTGGTTAGCCTGGAAGTCCACGATGCGGCGCCCTGATTGTCTGCGCTCATTCATGTAGTCCGTCATGTCCTTGAAGGCGGCCATGGCGATGCCCATCGCGTGAGCAGCGACGCTCGGACGCGAACGGTTGAGCGAGGCCAGAAGGATGCGCAGGCCGTCCCCGGGCTCGCCGATCAGATTGTCGCGCGACACACGGACGCCGTCGAACCGCAACGATGCCGTCGAAGATCCGCGGTGTCCCATCTTGTCTTCAAGACGGATCACTTCGAAGCCGGGCGCGCCCTTCTCCAGCACAAGCACCGAGATCGCCTTCTTCGCATCCTCGATCCCAGCGAACTTTCCGAACAACAGGATACGATCGGCGACGTCGCCATTGGTGATGAATATCTTTGAGCCGTCGATCACGATATCATCGCCGTCAGGCGTGAAACGGGTCTTCATACCAGTCGCGTCTGAACCCGCGGATTCCTCGGTGATGGCCAGCGACGCGAGGCCGCCTTCTGCGATGCACGGCAGCAGCCGTACCTTCTGTTCCGTCGTTCCAAACTCGATCAACGGCTTCATCGCGTGGAAGTTGGTCGCGTAGATGATGCCGGTCGACGCGCATGCTTCCGAAATGCGCTTCACGATCGCCAGATACAGGCGGAACGACATCGGAGCGCCGCCGAAGTCCTCCGGAATGAAGACGCCATTCAGGCCGAGCTCGTTGATCGCCTTCACGTTCGCCCACGGGAATTCACCGGTCGTGTCGGCATGCTTCGCGTTCGGGGCGATTACGTCGGCACAGAGCCGGTCGACCTGCGACAGGATAAGCTTGTCGTCCTCATCCCAGTTCCGGGCGTGTTCGAGTTGGTCGAAGATTGACATCTAGTGGTTGGCTCCCTGGCCGCCGTCGATGTAGATGGTCTCACCCGTCAGGAACGCGATGTTCTCCGCGTATAGCGCGCCGACGAGCCGCGCCACTTCCTGTGGAGATCCCGCCCGACCGGCCGGGACGCGCCGTTTCAGCCATGCCTGGATCTTCTCGCTGGCGAGAAAATCTCGGTTAAGATCGGTTTCGATATATCCGGGGGCGACGTCGAGCACGCGGACGCCGTCGCGCGCCCACTCGGCGGCGAGGCAGCGCGTGATGGCCCCGACCGCGGCCTTCGACGCGCAATAGGCGAGGTTCTCGACCACCGCGAGCTTGTCGAAGAACGAACCAATGTTGACGATCAGCGCGTCGCCGGCGGCCTTCAGGTGCGGGTAGCTCTCGCGGCAAGCGACCATCACCGCCGAGGCGTTTAACCGCATGGTGGTCTCGAAGTCGACGAGCGAAAGCTCGGCGCTTCGCTTTCCCTCATGGGCACCGGCGTTGTTGACAAGCCCTATGATCGGCCCCTCCGCCGCAACCTTCGAGATCGCGTCCGCGATGGCGCGCTCGTCGGTCATGTCGCAGGCATAACCCGTGCCGACGGCGCTGGTGCCGCTGCGCGACAGGCCGGCGACGGCGAAGCCGCGACGGTCGAGCTCGACCGCGATTGCCTCGCCGATGCCGCGGCTCGCGCCGGTGACGATGATCTGGCCGCTACGCATCCTTGAACTCCGGTTTCCGCTTCTCGGTAAACGCCGCCATACCTTCCACGGCATCCGCGGTCCCGTAGGCCAACGTCGAGAGGTCGGCCTCGATCTTCAGACCTTCATGGATCGGAAGGTCGAGCGCACGGGACACCGCCTCGCGGGCGAACTGCTGCGCAAGAAGGCTGTAGGACGAGAATTCATGCGCAAACGCCAGCGCGGCGTCGACGACGTTGCCTTCCACGATCCGGTGCAGCAGCCCGATGCGCGCCGCCTCCTCCGCCACGACGGTCCGGCCGAGCATGATCATCTCCATCGCCCGCGCCTCCCCGATCAGCTGCGGCAGGCGCTGAGTCCCGCCGTATCCCGGAATGAGACCGAGCTTGATCTCCGGGAGACCGAGCTTCACGTTCGATGTCCCGAGCCGGAACGTGCAGGCCAACGCCAGTTCCAGACCGCCGCCAAACGCGAAGCCGTTGATGGCGGCGACGGAAGCGAACGGCAGCCGGTCGAGCTTCGCGAAGGCCGCCTGGCCTACTTCAGCTCCCCGCTTGCACTCGATCAACGGCCGTCCGCCGAGCTCCTTGATGTCCGCCCCGGCGCAGAAGGCCTTGTCGCCGGCGCCGGTGACGATCAGCGCGCGCACCTTCCAGGTCGCCACTTCGGTCAGTGCGTCCGATATCTCCTTCAGCACGCGGAACGACAGCGCATTGAGCGTCTCAGGCCGGTTCAGGCGCAGCAGCGCGCAGTCGTCGAGCGTCGTGAGTTCGACGGGCATCGGCTACTTCCCGAACTTGCTGGTGTCCGGCTTTCGCTTCTCGGCGAAGGATGATGACAATTCGTGGCTTTCATCGGTTTCGAGATAAGGCCGCAGCAGGAGATCGTGCGAAATGCGGGCCAGACCGGACACGCCGCCATGCCGTGCGTTGAACGCTCCCTTGATCGAAGCCAGCGCGAACGGACCGCGCTCGGCGACTTCCATAGCGAACTTGCGGGTTTCTTCCTTCAGCTTGTCGTCGGGCACGACCTTGTTGATCAGTCCGATCTCAAGCGCTTCGGCAGCAGAGATCTTGGGGTTGCGGAACCACATATCTTTGGCCTTCTTCTTGCCGACGAGGTCTTCGAGATACCAGGTGCCGTAACCCGCATCGAACGATCCCATCATCGGACCAACCTGCCGGAAGACCGCGCTTTCCTTGGCGATCGTGAGATCGCAGACCACCTGCAGCACGTTGCCGCCGCCGACCGCAAAGCCGTTGACGCTGGCGATCACCGGCTTCTGCAGCCGGTCGATGGATTCGTACATCTCGAGGGTCGGGAGCACGCCGGCATACAGCATGGTCTTTTCCATGCCTTCTTTGCGGCCGCCGATGCAGAAGAACCTGTCGCCCGCGCCGGTGATGACGATCACGCGCGTGCGCGTCTCGCGGCGGATCTCGTTGATGCATTCACGGATCTCGTGACACATGTCGACGGTAAACATGTTGCCGTCGTCGGGGCGGTTCAGCGTGAGGGTGCCGATCGGGCCGTCTTCTTCGTACAGGATGGTGCTGAAGGCCATGGGGAGTTTCCTTTTCCAGAGGGTTTGTTGGTTTCAGAGACCGTCGGGCAGATAGCGGAGCACGGCGTCCTTGTGTTCGCCGAAACGGGGAAGCTTGGGCAGCACTTGATTTTTGCCAGAGACCACCAACACGTCCGAGAAATTGATGCCAGCCGCACGGACTCCGATGCGGATCTGGCCGCCGCTGGGCGCGACGTCCGGGAATTCGTTGCACCGAAGACTTGATGGCTCGCCGTGCACGACGACCTGAAAAGCTCGCATCCGGATCGTCCTAGTTCGCTAGGATCTTGGCGGTATCCGCGCCGAGACGCGGTGGTGTGGATTCGTTCGAACCACGGAATTGCTCGCTTAACGGTACCGGCAGCGCTGGGATCGAGCGCCCTTCGACCATGATTTTGCGCGACAGCAGCCCGCGCGCGGCGACATGAGGATCCGCGACCGCATCCTTCAGACTAGCAACGATCGAGCAGCACACGTCCTTGCCCGCGAAGATCGACGTCCACTCGGCTGCGGTCTTCGTCGCGATGATCTCGCCGACTGCGTCGATTGCTTCGCCTTCGTCCGCTTCCGGAGCACGCATTGCGGGAGCGAGGCCGATCGTCGAACAGAAGTTGTCCCAAAACTTGTCTTCGATCGGCGCGACGGCGAGATGGCGGTTGTCCGACGTGCGGTAGATCTGGTATCGTGGGCTGCCGCCGGTCACCAGCGCGTCGCTGCCGCTTGGCCATTCGTCCGCCGCGAAGCCGCTGCCGAGCCCCCAATAGGCCAGCGTCAGCAGGTTCTCGCCCATCGAGACGTCGAGATAGGCCCCCTCGCCGCTCTTGTCGCGCCGGCGCAACGCCAGCAAGATATTGGTCACTGCGGGATAAGCGCCACCGGCGAGATCAGCGATCAACACCGGCGGGATCAGCGGTGCCCCATCGGCGCCTACGCTCAATCCGAGAATTCCTGACTCGGCGAGATAGTTGAGGTCGTGCGCCGCGACCATCGCCTTCGGACCATTCTGTCCCCAACCGCTGATGGCGCAATAGATTAGGCGAGAGTTGATCTCCCTGAGAGCCGCATATCCCAGACCTAGCCGGTCCATTACCCCGGGCCGAAACTGCTCGATCACGATGTCGGCTTCCGCAATCAGAGGACACAGCCGTTCCACGGCATCGCGCGCCTTGAGGTCGATGGCGATGCTCTGCTTGCCGGCGTTGAGCAGCGCGAAATTGACGCTGTCTTCGCCGAATTTCGGCACGTAGCTCCGCATCTCGTCGCCCCGGCCGGGCCGCTCGATCTTCACGACTTGGGCGCCAGCCTCCGCAAGCATCAGGCTTGCGAAGGGACCCGGCAGAAGCGTGCTGAAGTCGATGACGCGGATGTCTTCAAGAGGACGCATGTGGTTCAGCTTTTCTTGATCTTTTTCGATCACGCGCTGCGTACTGGGATCGTCGTGCGTACCGGCTGGGGTTGCAGTTGCTTGCGCTGCACCTGAAGCACCAGTTCGCGCTTGAGGATTTTACCGCTGGCCGTCAGAGGAAATTCGCTCACGCGTAGGAAGTATTCTGGCATGTCGTACTTGGAGAGACCCTCGCGACGGAGGTGATCTATCAGGTCGGTCGCCTCGACCGTGCCTGACACCGCGATGCACACCCGCTCGCCCAACCGGTCGTCCGACACAGGGAAAGCGGCTACGCGGCCCGCCTCGGGATGGCGGACGGCCATCGCCTCGATATGCGACGGATAGATGTTGTGGCCGCCCCGGATTATCAGGTCCTTGAGGCGCCCCTCGATGCGGAGATTGCCCTTGGCGTCCATGACGCCAAGATCTCCGGATAGAAACCAGCCATCGCTGTTGAAGCTTCCTTCGGTTGCCGTCTGGTTGCCCAGATATCCGAGCATCAATGCAGCGCCCCTCCCACCGATATGACCGACCTCGCCGGGAGCGACTTCCTTGTCCGGATCGGCCGGATCGAACAACTTCACTTCGTAGGATCGCCCACCCCGTCCGCATGTATTGACGATGGTCTCGGCATCGTCGTCCGGGTGCGTGTACTGATGCGAGGAGTTCTCCGTCATGCCGTAGACGTTCTGCGGCTTGATGCCCTGGCTCACGAACGCGGCCGCCACGCTCGGCGGGATCGGCGCCCCGGCCATGTAGAACGCCTCGACGGAGCCGAGCCTCTCGATACCGGCTTCCTGCTGCTCTCCGAGGATGTCCATCGCGTGGGTCGGGACACCGAGCACGTAGTTGGCGCCCGTCGTCTCGATCCAGTCAATGCGACTCATGCCTTCTGGCGGGTCGGCTGTCACGAACCGCCCGCCGGTGAGCAGCCACTGCGCAACGCCCACCCACGCGATGTGGTGCGACAGCGGTGAAAGAGACAGGATCACCGTCTCGGGGCCGCGCTTCCAATCGGCTACCAGGTCCCGCGCATTCGCGAGCAGCGTGTTGTCCGAATGCATGACGCATTTCGGCGTGCCCGTTGTCCCAGACGTGAACGCGAGATAGGACACCTTGTCGGGGTCCGTGCAAGGCGGAGTGTTGTTGCGCGCAGGCGCAGGAAAGGCCTTCGGAGTGTAAACGACCTTGAGGCTTTTGATCCGGACAAGCGCGGCATCGAAGTCGACAGTCGCACGATCGGTTCCCCAACCGTCTTCGGTCAGAAGCGCACGCGCCGAAAGTGTCGTGAGCAGTTCTCCGACCTCGGCGCATGTATAGGTCTTGTGGACGGACGGATTGCAGGCGATCCCTTCGCGGACGCAAGCCAGGAACATAACGACTGCCTCCGCGCGGTTCGAGAGCCAAATCATCACACGGTCGCCACCGCCCAAACCGTATTCGCGCAGATCTGCCGCGACACCGTCCGTCCAACGCTTGAGCTCGCTCCACGTCAGCGCCCGGCGCGCATCCTGCAACGCTACGGCATCAGGTTGCTCCGTCGCATGTCGGGTCAACAGACTATAGAAAGTGTCCTCGCGCCAAATTCGCTCGCTGTAGTAGCGCTGCGCATTCGCAGGATGATGCAGGGTTAAGTACGGTTTCATCCCTATCTCGCAATGCAACATGGTGCTTCAAGGTTCCCTTTGTGAAAACCTGAGCAATAAAAGTGCCAGCGCCGAAGTTCGGGAGTGCGAGCACATGTAGGGGTTGGACACGCGGAAATCCCACTGGCTCGTCAGTCGACTTTGGCGCCGGACATCTCAATGATTGGCTTCCAACGACTGATTTCACTCTTGATGAACTCGCTAAGCTCGCCGGGTGTGGTTGGGGCAATAATCGCTCCGGCTTGATCGAGAAGCTTCTTCGTCCCAGGAGACTCCATGGCCTTGCGAGAAGCGGCATTCAGCTTCTCAACTATTTGCTGTGGAGTACCGGCAGGCGCGAGCAGCGCGTACCAAGCTGTTGCAACATACCCTGGCAGGCCAGCTTCAGCCACCGTCGGAATGTTAGCGAGAGCCGGAATGCGATCCTTCGAAGTCACCGCCAGCGCGATGAGATGACTCGACTGCACGAAGGGGATGCCGGTCGCAAGACTCGAAAAGATGATCGGGACATGACCCGAAATAGCGTCATTAAGCGCGAGCCCTTCGCCACGATAAGCCACACCGCTCATCTGCAGCTGCGCCATCGACTTAAACAGCTCTCCGCCGAGATGCTGTGTAGTGCCTGAGCCTCCGTGCGCGAAATTGTGCTTGTTGGGCTCTCTTCGAATCAGCTCAATCAGTTCGCTCAGCGTTTTCACACCCAGACCAGGATGCACTGCGATTACGTTCGATACGAACGCGATGCGGGTGATTGGGGCGAATGCCGTGGTCGGATCATAAGGCAGCGACTTGAAGAGCGTGACATTGCCTGCGAGCGGTCCATTCGTGCCGAGGCCGATCGTGTAGCCGTCTGGAGGGGACTTGGCGACGACGTCCGTTCCAATGTTTCCGCCCGCGCCAGTTCTGTTCTCGACGACGACTGTTTGTCCAAGTACTTCGCCGAGTTCCTTAGCGAACGTCCGCCCAAGCGCGTCTGTCGGGCCACCCGCAGCAAATGGGATAATCAACCGTATCGGCTTTGACGGGTACGTATCAGCCAACACAGCCATAGAAAGCGAGTTTAGAATCAGAGCGCCAACGATTGCCGACCAACTCTTCATGTAACCCTCCCGAAGTCATTATTTTTGACAGTCAGCAAAGCGTGTGCCACGCACGTTGGCTGTCCGCATGGCCGCGATAAGTAAGAAAGAAGCCAGTGCGACGGATAGATGTTGCGGCCGCCCCGGATTATCAGCTCCTTGAGGCGCCCCTCGAAGCGGAGATTGCCTTTGGCGTCCATGACGCCAAGATCTCCGGATAGAAACCAGCCGTAGTCGACGGTCGCACGGTCGGTCCCCCAACCGTCTTCGGTCAGAAGCACCCGCGCCGACAGCGTGTTGAGAAGGTCGCCGACCTCGGCGCATCTGTAGGTCTTGTGGACCGAGGGGTTGCAGGCGATCCCTTCACGCGCGAAGGCGAGGAACATGACGACCGCTTCGATGCGGTTGGACAACCACATCATCACGCGGTCGCCGCCGACCAGCCCGTACTCGCGCAGATCGGCTGCGACGCCGTCGGTCCAACGCTTGAGCTCGCCCCACGTCAGCGCTTGGCGAGCATCCTGCAGCGCCCCGGCATCAGGCCGTTCGGTCGCATGACTGGTGAGCAGACTGTAGAAGGTGTCTTCGCGCCACATCCGTTCGCTGTAGTAGCGCTGCGCGCTCGCAGGGTGATGGAGAGTTAAGTACGGTTTCATCCCTATCTCGCAATGCAGCATTCGAAAACTGCCTTCATGGGCGTTGCTGCTATCCAGAAATGAGCAACACCCGTGCCATTTCGCCGCTGCTGCTCCTCGGTCGTGGAACTCCTTGTTTTGGAGGGGTAGCCTTTCGAGCCTCTTGAATTTGTGTCCTCAGAAGCGGCAAGTTTTCTTGAAGCGGCGTCCTCACTGTGCTCACGTGTCCTCAACAAGGACACTGAGGAAATGCCTAATCCGATTACCGCCACGATAGCCGGTGTGCCTCTCACGACGCTGCGGCTCGTGTAATCGCTTCGGTCGGCGTGGGCCCCGATCCACGTCTGAATTCGTTGACCGCAGACCGAGGCCCGCGAGCGGCGCATCACAACGCTGAATCTCGATCGCAAGATCTACGTGGTGCTGGTCACTCCGGCCGGGTCCGGAGAGATGCTCGTTCTCAGCGAAACGCCGGGCGACGCACTTCTCAGCTTCATCGGCAGCGTCGATTTCTCCTGGGCTGACGGATCCGTTCGACGCCATGACGATCGTCGATGACAAGGCCAAGATCGTCTACATTTCTCCGATCCACGAAGCGTTTTTCGGGCTGAAGGCCGGCGAAGGAAACGGACGCCCGGTCGAGACCGTCATCGACAACACGCGACTGCATGAGATCGTGGCCACGGGCAAGGCCGAGGTCGGCAAAATCCAGCGCATGCGCGGCGGAGACAGAGTGGTGTCCCGCATCCCCATCAAGCGCGATGGAAAGGTGCTGGGTGCCCTCGGCCGGATCATGTTCAAAGGACTGCAGCAGGTCGACGAGCTTAGTCGGCGGGTGCGCGCGCTGGAGGGCGAGCTCGAATTCTACAAGCGCGAGACCGAGACCCTCAAATCCCGCGCCTACGGCCTGGAGGCCGTCATCGGAAGCAGCAGGGCCGTGCAGCGGCTACGCTCGCAGATCATCAAGATCGCCTCGCTCGAAATCCCCGTGCTCATCCGCGGAGAGAGCGGCACGTGAAAGGAACTGGTGGCGCATGCGCTCCATTATCTCAGCCCACGACGCGATCAGACAATGGTCAACGTCAATGCCGCTGCGCTGCCGCCGAACCTCGTCGAATCCGAACTCTTCGGCTACGAAGCCGGCGCCTTCACCGGAGCCGACAAGAGGGGCCGCAAGGGGAAGTTCGAGCAAGCTAACGGCGGTACGATCTTCCTCGACGAGATCGGTGACATGCCTCTCGAAGTGCAGGCCAAGCTGCTGCGTGTTCTCCAAGATAGGATCGTCGAACGGGTCGGCGGCGATGGACCTCAGGCAGTCGACTTCCGCCTGGTCTCCGCGACAAACAAGGATCTGGAGGCGCTCGTCGAGAACGGCTGTTTTCGGCTCGACCTCTTCTACCGGATCTCGCCATCGTTATCCAATTGCCGCCCCTTCGAGAAGGCATCGACGACATCCCGGCGCTTGCCAACAAGTTCCTGAACGACATCGCATAAGGGCGCTCAAGAGCCTGCTCATAGCTCTGCAGTTTCACCACAAGGCGATGCAGCTGTCTTCGAAGGCCGACGATTGATCGGGGAGCATGGGTCGATCGCTTGAGGGCGCCTGGGGAAGACACGGTGCCGCTCCCATGGGCAGCCGATGACGGGGATGATGCGCAGTTGGCGACGACGACTAATGGCATCCGATCGATAAGCCGACGATCAGGACGCCCTTACCGTGCGCACGGACTTCAAATCCGTCAACGATGATTGGGACCAGATCTGCGGACAGCCATTAAAGCCGCGACTCATATGATCCGCATCATGAGGCCGGACAGATGACCGCAACGACCAAATGCTGTAACGTCGAAAGAGTTCTTGCCATGTGGGTGTCATCCACAGATGCACAGATGTGCCAAAATTTCTGATGGTCTTTTATGTGGTACTTTGTGTGGCCTTGGGTGGTACTTGCTGGCCTTCAACTGGCCCAGGATAGTCGCTGAATGGCCCCTTGAGTGGTTTCGGGTGGTCAAGCTGCCGGGCTGACTTGGGTCGGGTGTCGTTCTGGCAAGCGCGCAGTGACCGATGTCTCGGATATTCGTTGAATTGGCACGATTCACGTGATGCTTCATTAGGCGCTGCATCACGTCCGGTGTGGCCCCGTGTGTTCTTCAATGACCCGTTAACATGCCTTCGCTAGCCGTAGGGCCATGAAGATCGACCTAAGACGTCTGCGATCCGACGTGAAGCGGCTTAAGGCCGACCGCGTGGATTCCCCGATCGGAAAGATCAAAACAGGCGCCACCGAGATCATCCGCAGCCATTTCGACGAATTGGAGCGATGCATTACCAGGATGGCGCGTCTTGGAATGAAATCGCAGCAGGCCTTGCAGCGCAGGGCGTGACACAAGGAGGCGGCCAACCTCTGACGGGCCGACGTCTCACGGCTTTGATGCATAACATCAGGGTTCGTACAGAGAAGCTTAAGAGCAAGGGGGCCCTGCGTAGCACACGCGAGAATCTCTCCAATAGTAACCGGCATGAGAGCCCCACCTCGTCATCGGGCGGTTAGCCTGCGATACAGCCTGGCATGAGCTGATGGGTGGAGGAGAAGCGATGGCAAATGCCATGCTTGATGCCAGGCAGGAAGGTGACTCTTATCGTCGCGTTGAGGTGATCACCGGGGAGCGCCGGCGGCGACGGTGGACGAGCGAGGAGAAGGCCCGGATCGCGGCTGAGAGCTTTGAGGAGGGTGCGAACATCTCCGAGGTGGCGCGGCGCAATGACGTTTCCCGCGGACTGCTCACAGTGTGGCGACGCCAGGTTGCGGCAGCGGTGGCGGGCAAAGCCCAGAACTTCGTGCCGATCCAAATTGGTGCCGAGAGCGATGGCGGGAGAGCTGGCGCGTCCGCGTGTATTTCGCCGGTACAGATGAAGCCCTTGGAGATTGCCGCACCGCAGGCCAAGGTCTGTGGAGTGGTCGAGATCGAGATGAACGGGGCGCGCATCCGCGTCGAGCCGGGAGTGGATCCGGCGACGCTTTCGATGGTGCTGTCGGCGCTTCGAGGGATCCGGTGATTGCGCTACGGTCTGACCTCAAGGTGGTGCTGGCGACACAGCCGGTCGACTTTCGCAAGTCGGTGCACACCCTGTCGGCGCTGGTGAGCGAAGCGCTATGTGCGAACCCGTATTGCGGCGACGTCTTCGTGTTCCGCAGCAAGCGCGCGGACAGAGTAAAGATTCTGGCGTGGGACGGCAGCGGCATGGTGCTGGTGACGAAGTGGCTGCACCAGGGGCGCTTCACCTGGCCGCCGATCCGCGACGGCGTGGTGCATTTGAGTGCGACGCAACTCGCGATGCTGCTCGACGGGCTTGAATGGACGCGTTTCTCACCCAAGCCTGTGAAGCAGCCGGCGGTTGTCGGCTGAGAGGTGAGGATTTCGCTGGAGCCTGTAGCGCGCGGATGTATCTTTTGATCATGGCGATTCGCTCCGATGCTCTCCCGACCGATCCAGCAGCGCTGACCGAGATGGTGCTCGCGCTTGACGCTGAGAACGAGAAGCTGCGCGTAGCCATGCAGACGCTCAAGGAGATGATCTTCGGGAAGCGCTCGGAGCGGCTTGCAGCACTAGTGGCCGAGCAGCTCGCGCTTGAGCTTGGCGATCTTGAGACCGGCGTCACGCCGCCTGCAGCTGCCAACGACGATACAGCTGCGGCGAAGCCGCTGGGCAAGCCGCTGCGCAAGAAGGCGCGCCGCAACATCGGTTCGCTGCCCAAGCACCTGCCGCGCTGCGAGCAGGTGCTGGAGCCGGAGGCGACCGCGTGCCCGTGCTGCCAGGGCCAGCTTCACAAGATCGGCGAGGACGTCAGCGAGGTGCTGGACGTGATCCCGGCGATCCTGCGGGTGTTACGCACGATCCGCCCCAAATATGGCTGCCGCAGCTGCACCGATGGCGTGGTTCAGGCGAAGGTACTGCCGCGCCTGATCGAGAGCGGCATGGCCTCGACCGCGCTGGTGAGCCACGTGGTGGTCTCGAAGTTCGCCTGGTATCTGCCGCTCTATCGGCAGGTGCAGATTCTGGCCGGCCAGGGCATCCATCTTGACCGCGCAACGCTCGCCTTGTGGGTGAAGCGTGCCGCCTGGTGGCTCAAGAGCCTATATGAGCTCCAGCTGCGCACGATCCAGGCCTCGCCGCGCGTGTTCTGCGACGAGACGCCGATGCCGGTGCTCGATCCCGGACGACATCGCCCCCGCATCTGCCAGTTCTGGGCGCATGCCATGGATGACCGGCCGTGGGGCGGTCCCGCGCCGCCGGCGGTTGCCTACGTATTCGCCGGCGGCCGCGGCACCGAGGAGATCGCCGGACAATTGACGGACTTTTCCGGCATTCTGCAGGTGGATGGTTATGCCGCCTACAAGGCGCTCGCCCGCGGCCATGGCGGCGCGATCCAGCTCGCGTTTTGTCTTGCTCACGCCCGCCGCAAATTTGTCGAGGTCTACAAGACGACCCAGTCGCCGTTCGCGCGCGAGGTGATCGAACGCCTGCAGGCGGTCTATGCGATCGAAGTAGAGATCCGCGGCAGCAGTGCCGAGCAGCGGCTTGCCGCCCGCCGTACCAGGAGCGCACCGCTGATGGCGGCGCTCAAGGCGCGACTGACCGAGATGGTCGGCCAGCTCTTCTCCCAGTCGAAGCTGACGGAGACCATCAACTACGCGCTCAACCACTGGGACGGGTTGACGCTGTTTCTCCGCGACGGCCGCGTCGAGGTTGATTCCAACACGGTCGAGCGTTCCATGCGCCCGATTGCCATGGGAAGACGCAACTCATTGTTCAGCGGCAGCGAAGGTGGCGCCGAGAGCTGGGCGATCCTGGCGTCGATCGTGAACACAGCAAAGCTCCACGATCTCGATCCGCAGGCCTACCTGACCGACGTGCTAGAACGTATCGTTTCCGGGAGAACCAAAAGCCATCAGCTGCACGAGCTGCTCGCCTGGAACTGGAAGGTGGCCCGCCAGCGCGTTGCACAGGCCGCCGCATGAGCTCGCGTCGCCATTCAGCATCGTCGCCGATGGCGGCCGCCGCGATGCCGCTTGAGGACCTCGAGCGATGGCTGCAGGCTCGCGTCGATCGGCATCCTGCTGCCACCAGTCTCCCCATGCTCGACGGCTACGTCGCCGCGATCGTGGCCGGACCAGTGTCGATCAGCCCGCTCGACTGGATCTGTCCGCTGCTCGCCATCGATGCCGATGCTTTCAACCACGGCGGCACCCCGGAGTTCGCTGCTATCTCCGCCGTCGCGCTGCGCCATAACGAGATCAGCCAGATCCTTTCGACCACGCCTAGCCAGTTCGCCCCGATGCACCGGCGCAGAATCAACGGCGACGTCGATCCGCGTCCCTGGTGCCAAGGTTTTTATGGCGCGATGCAGCTCAGGCTGTCGGCCTGGGCGGCGTTGCTGGACACCAGCAATGTCAATCACGGCCTGCTTCTGCCCATTCTGCTATACTGTCGCGACGATCAGGGGCAACCGCTGCTCGGACCACCACAAAGCGGCCGCGAGAACCGGCGCGCCTACGCTGATATTCCAGCGGCCGTCGAGGCCACGCGCCAACACTGGATGCCGATCCGCTACGCACGCGCCAGCTGAATCCCGCAGACGTGGGAGCTCATACCGGTTACCTCCAATACGATCCAAAGACTGGATGGACAGTCGAGAAAAACGGTTTCGCTCGCTCCTGAACTGAGCCGACCACGCAGCGAAACTCAGCCGGACTAGTCGATCAGCGAGGAAGAAATCCGACGTGCTGAACTTTCGAAGCATGCCCATCTCCTTCGAAAGCGCTGATCCGAGCTCGCATCTAAATTTCCACTCTAGCTCCTGAGCGCTCCTTTTTCCTTTAACGATCAATCCACTCACTACCGCACAACACGCAACCGCAAGGCTGCGTCGAGCTGTGGTGAGTTTGTCGATTGTCTAGTTTAGGAGAAGTCAGATGACACGCATTTTGCTTGTTGCCCAGGAGACCGGCGGTGTCGGTAAATCGATGCTCGCCCGCGGCGTAGCCGAAGCGATCCCCGACGCGCCGATACTTGAAATCGAGTCGACGCAGAGGATTCGCGAATACGACCACGGTAAAACCAAAGGGGTTAAGCGTGTTGCTCACTTTCCCGTACGTGCCGATCGCGCTTCGATCGACCGTACCGGCGGTCAGGCTGCCCGCGCCGACAACACCCCAAAAAATAGACCCTGAAAACGGAGGAGTCCGAAACGAAGCGGCGACTAAATCAACAAAATCCGCCATAAGCCGCCGTCGGCGAGTGCCCGATATGCGCTGCCATGATGCTGGCGACGTGGAATCTTTCGCTCAGAAGCCGGAAAAGCGAGTAAAGCCTTCCACCGGCTCGCGCGCGGTGCGCAGGCGGTTCTCGGCGGGTTGGCGTAGCCGAGCGCCATGCCGCATCGCCCCGGGTGCTCGGCCCAAATGGACGGTAACGGGCCTAGGCCGCTGCGGCGCAGTGCCCGCCTAGGGCTGCGGCGTATTCGGCTTCAAGCCGCCGCGCCAACTCCGCAACTGTCGGTATGTCCACTATCTGGCCGACGCCATGCCCCGCGGACCAGATATCGCGCCAGGCAATCATTTCCTCCTCGTGCTCAACGGTCGGAATCGGCGTGAGGGCACCATCGCTCCAGTCGAAGCCGGCTCGCACCAAGCTCTCCCGCAAGAAGCTGACGCCCATGCCGGTCACCTTGTTGGTGTAGACGATATCTGTCGACGCGGCGTCGAGGATCATCTGCTTGAATCCCGCGCTCGCCTTGGATTCCTGGGTCGCGATGAAGCGCGTCCCCATATAAGCGATGTCGGCCCCCAGCACCTGCGCGGCGCGGATATGTCGACCATGACCCAAGGCACCCGCGAGAACGATGGTGCCCTCGAAGCGTGCGCGCAGCTGAGTGACAAAGGTAAAGGGATTGATGACGCCAGCGTTGCCGCCGCCTCCCGCGCAGATCGGGATGATGCCGTCGACACCCGCTTCCGCCGCTTTCATCGCGTGTTTCATATGGATCGCGTCGTGGAACACGACCCCGCCATAGGCGTGCACAGCGTCGATCACCTCGGCGCGACAGCCGACGGCGGTAATGATCAGCGGGACCTTGTGGCGGATCGCGATTTCGAGATCCTGTTCCAGCCGATTGTTCGACTTATGGACAGCCAGCATGACGCCGAACTTGGCGGCCGCTTGCCCGGCCAGCGCGTCCTCGATTTCATAGAGCCAGTCGTCGAACTGGCTGGATGGCCGGGCGTTGAGCGCCGGCAGCGTCCCAATCATCCCCTGTTTGCAGGTTTCGACCACCAGCTGGGTTCCCGAAACCAGAAACATTGGCGCGGCGATCACGGGCAGTTGCAGGCCCTCCTTGAGGGTCCGCGGGTATTGGCATGGCAAGGCTCTCTGGTGGTGCTCAAAGCGATGACAGACTGACGGATACGCGATCGGGCGGCAGGTCATTGGAGCCAAACCGCCGGTCCGGCGAGTAGACAACCATCAATGCGGCGCGACAATCAAGATGAGAATCCTATCCAGATTGTCGCGCTACACATCAATAAACTTCATCCTCAGACAACGTGGCCGCCGGCCTGGGTGTAGTTCCAGGGCGCGGCGCTGGTATCGGCTGCGGTACGGCTACTTGGCCGTGGCGCATCAGACTGCGCGCCATTGGTCGCCCCAGAACTTGGCGCGGACATCCTTTTTGAGCAGCTTGCCCACGGCACTGCGCGGCAACTCGGCCCAGAACTCGACCGATTTCGGCGCCTTGGCGCTGCCCAGTTGGTCCTTGCACAAGGCTATCAACACTTCCTGGTCGACGGTTTGACCGGCCTTGAGCTGAACCACCGCCTTAACCGCTTCGCCCCATTTTTCGTCGGGCGCACCGACCACGATGCAGTCGAGTACCGCGGGGTGTCCTTGGATCACTCTTTCGATCTCAACCGGAAAGATGTTGAAGCCGCCGGAGACGATCATATCCTTTATACGATCGACGATGGTAACGAAGCCCTGCGAATCGATGATCCCAACATCGCTGGTGTGGTGCCAGCCAAAGGTGGAAACCGCGGCGGTTTCCTCCGGCTTCTTGTAATAGCTCTGCATGACCATCGAAGACCGCACCACGATCTCGCCGCGCTCGCCCGGGGGCAGCAGCTTGCCTTCGGGATCCATGATGCCGACGCGGACTACACCCACTGCCTTGCCGGCCGCGCGCACGGCGTCCTCGTCGAATGTCCCATCGTTCTTGAGATAGTCCGCGGGGCGCTTGACCAGGATCGGGATCAAGGTTTCGGTCTGGCCAAAACCCTCGAACATGACCGGCCCGAACACGCGCACCGCTTCCTTGAACTTTTCCGGTGCGATCGGTGCAGCGCCGACGATGAAGCACTTTAGGGACGAAAAGTCCGTCTGTTTCGTCTTCGGATGGGCCAGAAGCGCATACACGGCGGTCGGTGGCAGAAAAAGGTGCGTGACCTTTTCATGTTCAATCAGACTAAGGACCGCCTCTGGATCAAAGGCGGGCAGAATGATGTTGGCGGAACCCCGGATGGCAAACCCGAGGCCAAACAGACCGGCCGCATGCGTCAAGGGCGCGATCACAAGGTGGCGTGACTCGGCACTGATGCCAAACTCCGCGGCCAGTGCTAGGCCCATCATCTCAAGCGAGCGATGCGTATGCACGGCCCCCTTGGACGGCCCAGTGGTCCCACCAGTCGGCTGGAGGAACGAGGTTGTTAAAGGGTCTTCCTGGTCGTTGCGGAAGGGAGACCAGAAATCCGCCAGCCAGTCTTCCATGAACAGGCCATGCTCGGACGGCCCGTCAATGCAAATGTAAAGTTTGGCTTTGGAAAGCTTGGCCTTCAAGATCGGTACAGCGCTTTCGAAGTGACTGTGGAAGAAGACGATATTGGTGTCGAAGTAATCCAGGACTTCGGCATTGGTTTCGACGGTGTTGCGGATGTGCACCGACAGCCACGCCATGTCAGCCAAATTGATGCCAAGATGAAGCAGCGTCACGCGGTAGTCGTTGGGGCTGTAGATCGCCACATGGGAGCCGACACCGGCTTGCTTCGCACGGACCAGCGCATTCGCCACCGCGTGAACGGTTTTCTGAGCCTGCCCGAAGCTGACGCGCGTCGTACCGTCGACGAAGGCCAGATTTTGCGGATGCTGTTCAGCAACGCCGTCGAAATAGTCAGCGAGTCTCATTTGAAATCTCCTCAGTGTTCATTCCGAATGTCGTGAAGCGGGAGAGCGATCGTTGCCTACCTCGCCCGCAGACGTGAGGCTGCGTCCAAACGAATGGTCTCGGCGTTGAGATAGGCGTTTTCGATGATGAACGCGCAGCAATGGGCAAACTCGCGCATGTCGCCCAGGCGCTTCGGAGCTTCCGTCTGCTCCTTCAGCGAGGCCAGTACCTTGTCATCGAGCGCTGCCACCATGGTGGTCAGGAACAGCCCGGGCGCGATGGCGTTGACGCGCACGCCGATGGAGCCCAGCTCCCGTGCAGCCGGCATATTCATGCCGATGATCGCCGCCTTGGAGGCTGAGTAGGCGCATTGACCTATCTGGCCCTCGTAGGCGGCGCCGGACGACACGTTGATGACCACACCGCGCTCTTCGCCGATCTCCGCCTCGTTCTTGGCCATCTGTTCGGCGCACTTGGACATGACGTTGAACACGCCGTTGAGATTGACGGCGGTGATCTGGGCAAATTTGGCCAGCGGTGCGGCCCGGCTTTCTTTGTTCAGCAATTTGAACCCAGTGGGTATGGCGGCGCCGTTGATGCAGACATGGATGGCACCAAAGCGGGCCATCACGGCATCGATCGCCTTCTGTACCGACTCTTCATCGCTGACGTCGGTCTGCACGAACATCGCGCGCTCAGACCCGAGATCCGAAACGGCTTTGGCGCCGGCCTCAGCGTTCAGATCGAAAATGGCGATACGAGCGTCCTTCTCTTCGAGAAGGTAGTGAGCCGTTGCCCGTCCGAGGCCGGAAGCGCCACCGGTGATAATAACGACTTTGTCTTGAATGCGCATGATGTGTCCTTATTGATTTGTCGAATTGGCAATTGGTCAGAAAGCGTTGACGCCGGTCAGCGCGCGACCGATAATCAACTGCTGTATCTGCGTCGTTCCCTCGGGAATCGGCGCGACGATGGCTTCGCGGGCCAGTTTCTCGACCAGGAAATCCCTGGTGACACCGTTGCCGCCGTGAATCTGCACGGCCTGACGCGCCACCGTAACTGCCATCTCGCACGCGAAATACTTGGCCATCGCGGCTTCCATCTCCGCCGGCACACCAGCCTCGATCATTGAGGCGGCACGGTAGACCAGCAGGCGGGCCGCATCGACGTTGGTGGCCATCTCGGCCAACATCGCGGCGATCAACTGATGACCGGCGATAACTTTGCCGTGCTGACGGCGCTCCTTCGCGTAGCGCACGGCCTCCTCCAGCGCGCGGCGACCGATGCACAGCCCCTGTGCAGCCACGAATACGCGCGATCGCTCGAACATCGACAGCGTGTTTTTGAGTGCTTCGCCTTCGTTGCCGATCATGTTGGTCGCGGGCACCCGCACATCGCTGAGAAAGATCTGCGCCGTGGACTGGCTGTTCCAGGCAATCTTGTGAATTTCACGCACTTCGTAGGGGTGCTCTTTGCGATCGAGTAGAAAGTGCGTCAAGCCGCGTCGTGGGTCGTCGCCGGTGCGGCAGGTGCAAATCAGGAAGTCCGAGTATGATCCATTGCTGATCCAGGTCTTTTCGCCATTGATGATAAAGTGGTCGCCATCGCGGCGGGCCCGCGTCTTGATCTCGAGCACGTTGGAGCCGACATCGGGTTCCGAAATGCCTACACTGCAAAACAGTTCGCCGCTGACCAAACCGGGCAGGTAGCGCTCGCGCAGATGCGCCGGGGCCAGTTGTTCGACCATGTACGCGCCAAACGAGTTGATCAGTACTGGCACCGACAGGTCGGCCGAGGTCGCGGCGACTTCCTCGAACAACATAATCATAGTGAGCCAGTCGATACCCGTGCCGCCGTTGGCTTCGCTGATCACGCCGGAAACCAATCCGAACTGTGTGAGTTCGCGCATGATCGCGCCCATCTTTTCCCGCGGCACAAATTTATCGCGGTATTCCTTGTTGAATACCGGTTCGACTTTATCGTTCAGAAAGCGCCTCAATCCGTCGACGGCTGCTTGCTGTTCTTCTGTTCTGAATACGTGACCCACGTCGCGCTCCTCGATTTTTCGATTTACTGTCTGGCCAGGATGTTGACCGCCACCACGGCCTCTTCGATGTCGTAAAGACCGCCGCCGTTTTCCTGTATGGCTAGGCGCGCGTTTTCGACCTGGCGCATGCCGGCCTCACCGCGTAACTGCGTGACGAGTTCATGGAGCTGGCCGAGTCCCGTCGCGCCGATTGGATGTCCTTTGGATTCCAACCCGCCCGAGGGGTTGATCGGCATGCGGCCACCAACCGTGAAATCACCGCGCTCGGCGGCCGGTCCACCTTCGCCAAAGGGCACCAGCATCAGCGATTCCGCGTTCAGTATCTCGCCCATAGCGGTGGCGTCATGCACCTCCGCCACGTCGATATCCTCGGGGGCGACGCCGGCCTGTTCGAAGGCCTTCTTTGCGGCAAGATGTGCGACAATCTTGTGTGGTTCAGCAATGCTGCGTGTGCTTCCCGTTTGCACCACGCTGGCCAGCACGCGCACCGCGCGACTGGCCGCGCCGTTCAGCCGCTTCAAGCCATCGGCGTTGCACAGTACGACAGCAGCCGCGCCATCGCTAATCGGCGAGCACATCAATAGCGTGAGCGGATAGGCGATCGGCGGCGAAGCCAGCACCTGTTCGATGGTGTAGGGATCGCGGAATTGGGAGAACGGGTTGTGCACCGAGTGCCGGTGATTCTTGGCCGCGACCGCAGCGATCTGCCGCTGCGTGGTGCCATAGGTTTTCATGTGATGACGGCAGAGCGCCGCATACACATCCATGAATACGCTGTAGGGCTTTTCGGACACCGTGCCAGGCGGCGGAACGACACCGTCGCCCATGACCATCAGTGTTTCCTTGTTCTGAGCCACCGTGGAAACGTCCCAGCCGCCATCGAATGCTGAAAACATCTTGGCCTTGTCGGGAATGTTCATTTTTTCCACGCCGACGGCTAAGGCGACGTCACAACTACCCGACCGCAATGCCATCGTCGCGAGATTGAAGGCCGATGAACCGGATGCGCAGGCATTCTCCACGGTGAATACTGGAATGCCTTCGATACCGAGCCGTCGCATCGCGATCGGTCCGGGAATCGCGGTCTGGCCCTGGAATTGGCCATTGGTCAGGGTGGCGTAGAAGGCCGAACCGATATCGGCGGTGGTGCAGCCGGCATCATTCACCGCCAGACTCACGGCTTCGCCGACCATGTCGTAAATCGAACGGTCCAGCAGCCGTCCAAACGGCGTCATGCCGACGCCGACGATGTAGATTTCACTCATCGTTTGTCACTTTCTGTGAGTTGGATTCAATGGCCCTGGAACTGGGGCGCGCGTTTTTCGGCAAACGCCCGCAATCCCTCGTCGAAGTCGAAAGATCGCATGTGCCGGCGCAGCATCACCTGTTCGTGCAACAGCGCATCGTCACGTGACTTGTCGGCCGAGGCACGCGCCACTTCTTTCATCCGGCGCAGGGCAATCGGGCTCTTCTTGGCGATATGTCTGGCAAGAGCCAGGGCAGCATCGGCGAGCCCTTCATCGGGATGAACCTCGCTTACCAGGCCGCAAGCCTTCATCGCGGTGGCCGATAGGGATTTGCCGGTGAGCAGCAAATACATCGCCATGTTCAACGGGATCAGCCGTGGCAGAATTGCCGCTCCGCCGGCGCCCGGATACACGCCAAAGTTGGCGTGCGCGTCGGCTATCGTGGCGCCCTCCGCCGCGACCACCACATCAGCGCACATTGCCAGTTCCAGGCCGCCCGCCATCGTCACTCCGTTGAGCGCCGCGATGACGGGTTTTGGAAAGTCGCGCAGCGCGCCGAACACCACATTGGCGCGGTCCAGAAAGTCAGACTCGCCTGGCCCAAGCTGCGCGCCCGCCAATACTTCTTTTAGGTCGGCGCCGGCGCAGAACGCGGTGCCACTGCCGGTGAGGACCACTGCACGGACTTCATCGTTATTCGAGATTTCGCCTAACCGGCGCTCCAGTTCGATCAGAGTCGCTACGTTCAGGGCATTCATTGCCTGGGGGCGATTCAGAGTCAGGCGCGCGACCTGGCCCAATATTTCAAACAGCAATACATCCTGCGCCATGCCAGTTCCTCTCGTCGGTACCAGTGCTCGGCGCGGAACGCCGAAAGCTGAGGTGGCGCGGTATTAGGGGTAACGCCCGCCGGCTGCAGGTCTTTGCAGCGAAATCGTCGGTCCGGCGTAAAGACCTGCAGCCGCGACATTCGCTGGTTCGTAATATGCGTCCTGAAAAGGCGATCTTTGGAGTCTGGTCGAAAATCGGAGGGGTAGGTCGGTGTTGGCAGGATCGCGAAACCCACCCGTTGCTCCGCGCGATTTGCGCGAAATCATTGACCGGCGGACGTGTCGATGGGAGAGTCACGGCATTCCGGTAAGCCAGCAGGCCACATAGACTTGAATACAGATGCCCAGCCCAGTCGCTCCAGCCCAGATGCATTGCCGCCTGGGGCGATCCTGCCTGAGGCTACATCCATCGGCAGCTACGGCATCGCAATTGCCAGGGCGCTTCAATCATGCGGCGTCGATAGTAACCGGGTATTCCGCGCAGCCGGGATTGCCGTCGAACTAACCAACGATCCAATGACTCGCCTGCCGGCGACCGCCATTACCCGGCTCTATCGCGCCTGCGTGGACGCGACTAATAATCCCTACTTCGGCCTGATCGTGGCCAAGTTCATTCAAATGCCCAACCTCCACGCGCTGGGTTATGCCCTGGCCGCCAGTTCCACGCTGATGGACTTCTGCCGGCGCCTGGAGCGTTATTTCCGACTTGTCTCTCAGGTCGCCAAAGTCAGCGTCAGCGAAGCCGACGGCAAGGTCTATCTGCGCATCGAGCACCTGGTCGATGTCAGCGGCGAGACTGAGGATGCATTCTTCGGCTTTCTCGTGATGGCGATGCGTCGGCTTTACAAGCCGGAGTTCAATCCTGTGCGGGTGGAGTTTCGTCGGCCGAAGCCGCGCGAGGGCGCCGAGCCATACGAGAAGCTGATGCGGGCGCCGGTCAGCTTTTCGCACGCGGACGGCTTGCTGGTATTTGGCCAGGCTGACCTGAGTCAGGCTCTTGCCGGATCCTGCCCGGAGCTGGCGCAGGTCAACGACAACATCGCTATCAACTATCTGGCTCGCCTCGACAAAAATGATGTCATCACCGGTGTGACGAAGAAGATCATTGATCTCCTACCCGATGGCGAGTGCAGTCGGGGCAAGGTGGCGAGCGCGCTCGGTATGAGCCCGAGCACACTGCATCTCAAACTGTCCCAACAGGGCACCAACTTTCAGCAGCTGCTCGATGACACGCGCAAGGAACTTGGGTGCTCTTACGTGCAACAACCCACGCGCTCGGTAACCGAAATCACCTTTCTACTTGGTTTCACCGACACCAGTAACTTCACTCGCGCCTTCAAGCGCTGGACTGGGATGTCACCAACGGAGTACCGCAACAAACGCTAACCGCAGTCATTCAACCCGTTTCAGGACGAGTCCCCTTTTCTTTCAGGCGCAAACTTCCCGAACCGAGCCACAAAATGCCAGTTGAGTCATTTGCGTGGTGGACGCAGCAGACTGATAAGATTTTATGCCTTTGCTCATCAGTCAGCGAAATGACTCCATCTCTACTCATTCATTATCAGTAACGAGCTCAGATGCCTGTTTACGATGAACGGCCGCATTGCGCCAAAAGCAGTCGGTCATGATTGGGTAAGATCCGGACGGATTCCGTCGTAATAATTCTGCGCTCGCCAAAGAGCGACGCGGCGAGCGGGTTTGAGGAGAAACCGCCATGCTTGCTCGTCCTGTCGGCAAAGACTATCTACGACCTTGGAATAAAGGATTGCTCGTCAGCCAGAAGAACCCTCTCCAACCCAAGCACGTTTGTCCATTCGCGTTCGGCTAGAGTTGCACACATGTGGCGCGACCGGGCTGCCGAGCATGTAATGCTTGCGGCGAACATGCCAAGGGCGACGTTTACTCATCACATCCATGATGCTTCGAGGCTACGCACCAAAGCAGCTTGAACTTCCCTCCTGCCAGCGCAAAGCTCACCGCGTCAGCTTCGCGGTAAGCCACCTCCTCTCAGAGGACCATAGAGTGCGCCCGTGTCCGGACGTCAGGGAGAAAACCATGGCATCGAAATTATTCCATCTGGCATGCCTTACGCTCTTTTCGAGTGCCATAGGCTTCAGCACGCTGAGTTTTGCGCAAAAGAAATATGATCCAGGCGCGAGCGACACCGAAATCAAGATCGGCAATATCATGCCTTACAGTGGGCCGGCATCCGCCTACAGCCTGATTGGCCGGACTGAGGAAGCCTATTTCCGAAAGATCAACGACGAGGGTGGCATCAACGGTCGCAAGATCACCTTCGTTAGTTACGACGACAGCTTCAGCCCGCCGAAGGCGGTCGAACAAGCACGAAAGCTTGTCGAAAGCGATGAGGTTTTCCTCATTTTTCAGCCGCTCGGCACCCAATCCAACTCGGCTATCCAAAAGTACATGAATGGCAAGAACGTACCGCAATTGTTCGTTGCCAGCGGCGCCACCAAGTGGGGCGATCCACAAAGGTTTCCATGGACGATGGGCTGGCAGCCCAATTATCAAAGTGAAGGCCGCATCTACACGAAATACATCCGTGAGCATTACCCAAATGGCAAAATCGCAGCTCTTTGGCAGAACGACGATGCCGGCAAGGACCAGATGAAAGGTACACGCGACGGTCTTGGCGACAAAGCCAACATGATCATTGCCGATGCGTCCTATGAAGTTTCGGACCCTACGCTCGATTCCCAGATTGCACGGCTTAAGGCTTCCGGCGCCGATATATTCATGTCCTGGACCACGCCAAAAGCTGCTGCTCAGGCGATCCGGAAAATCGCCGAGCTGGGTTGGAAGCCAGTCTATTTCATAGGCAATACGTCCAGTGGGGTGGCAAGCACGTTGAAGCCAGCAGGCTTCGAGAATGCGAAGGGAATCATCTCGAGCGCCTATCTTAAAGACCCGTTCGATCCGACGTGGAAGGAGGATGCGGGGGTAAGGGAGTGGACTGCCTTTATGAACAAGTATCTTCCTCAGGGCGACAAGTCGGACACCAGTGCTGTCTACGGATATGCTGTTGCGCAAACGTTAGTGCAGGTCCTGAAGCAATGCGGTGATGATCTAACTCGGTCTAATGTCATGAAGCAGGCCGCCAATCTAAAAGATCTGAAATTAGGAATGCTGTTGCCCGGCATTACAATCAATACGAACGCAAACGACTTTTTTCCGATCGAACAACTCCAACTGATGCAGTTCGACGGGGAGGCCTATCGATTGATGGATGGTGTGCTGACGGGAGAAGTCGGTGGCGGCAGGACCAACTGATGCAGCGCCCGTCGTTCATCAGCAAGGAGGACATGAGATGACAGCCGGGCGTCTGGCTGGCCGCACCGCCGTTGTCACGGGTTCCGGACAGAACATTGGACGCGCAATTGCCCGCCTCTTCGCCCGCGAGGGTGCAGCGGTCGTGATCAATGGGCACTCGAATCGCGCCAATGTCGATGCCGTCGTGCGGGAAATCATCAACGATGGCGGACGCGCGGTTGGCATCATGGCAGACGTGTCAGATCCCAAACAGGTCGAGCGCCTCGTCGCCGACGCCGAACAAGTTTTCGGACCTATAGATATCGCGGTCAATAATGTCGGCCGCCGGCTGCGCCAGACCTTCGAGGAAATTACGATTGCTGACTGGTGCGATACCATAAATCACAATTTGAACTCAGTGTTTTATCTGGCCCACTTTGTGCTGCCGAAAATGCGACAGCGAGGCTGGGGACGGATGATCAATATCTCGGGCTATGATGGCTTCACGGGCCATATGGACCAGCGCGCCCACAACGTCACCGCGAAGGCCGGAATGCACGGACTTACGAAAGCTATCGCGCGCGAATACGGCATTTTCGGCATCACCAGCAACACCGTCGCACCAGGCGCGATCGCAACCACGCGTGATCCCGCCCAATACAAGCACGTCAACGTGGAGCACGTTCTGGCACGGCTTGCCATCAAGCATCCCGGCGAATCGGAAGACATCGCCGAGGCCTGCCTCTATCTCGCAGCCGACAGCGGGAAATACGTCAGCGGGCAGGTTATCCACGTCAACGGCGGCGAGTTCATGTTTTGAGCAGGGGGCACCGGAATGAGCACAAGGGATCCGCAATCGAGGCACCTGTCGACTCAAAGCACGTCGCCGCAAGCGGCGGTGCCGGATAGGTATTGCGGTTTGCGACGACCGTCATTCGGCTAATGCGGAGAGGACTGCTTCGAGCACGCGCAGGGCATCATCTCCAATCCCATAGACTTTTAAACCGCAGACGAGCAAGATGCGGTCGATCAATTGATGCGTCCTTGGCATGTCGGCAAAATCGAAACCAGCGTCCGGCGCAGCCGTCAAATCCGCGGAACGTACCTTAGCAATTCTAGAATACTTCCGGGAAAACAAACACGCCGCGACAGTCACCGAGATCGCGTGCGCACTCGGATTGCCGCAGTCCAGCACCACGATGCTGCTCAAAAGCCTGCTGAAGCTCGGCTATCTGGATTACACGCCTCAAACCAGGAAGTTTCGTCCGACCTATCGCGTTGCGGTACTCGGAAGCTGGATCCAGCACAGCCTGTTCGAGAGCGGTCCGCTCACCGACACCATGGATGCGATCAGCAACGCGATCGGTGAAACCGTACTACTGGGCCTACAGAACGGTCCGCACATGCAATACGTCCATATCGTGGTTCCTGGTGAGGGCATCCTGCTGGCGGTGCACGTCGGCATACTCCGGCCGATGACCTGTTCGGCGCTGGGCCGCATGCTGCTGATTAGAAAGACAAATGACGAAATCAGAGCGATCGTCCGCCGCAACAACGCCGACGCAGAGGATGGCGCCCACCGCGTTCAAGAGCAGCAATTCATGGCAGAAATCGAATCAATCCGAAACCAGGGTTTTGCCGAGAGCCGGGGCAAGATGACACCCGGGGCCAACGTTATCGCAATGCTGGTTCCGGATCAGCCCGACACCGCGCCGCTGGCGATCGGCGTTGGCGGTCCAATGATGCGTATTGAGGAGCGACGCGACGAAATCCTTCGGGTGATGAGGCGATATTTGCGCGGAAGATAAAGTCCTCTATCTCAGAACGTCGGCTTGCCGCCAGGTTGCGATCTCGCTGGGCAAGCAGCCGATCGTGCGAAGGATTTCCTCGGTGTCCTCGCCAAGCAGCGGCGCGCGACGACGGATAGATCCGGGCGTTTCGGTCATGCGAATAGGCACCCCCGCAATGGTCACCGGCGTGTTACAGCCAGGTTGCTCGACCTCGACGATCATCTCGCGGATCGCGAAATGCGGATCTTTGGCAATTTCGTCGATGTGATAGACCGGCCCGAACGGTATCTTCCCGCCAAGCAGTTCCATGAGTTGCTGCTTGGTATGTCGGCCAACATATTGTTCGAGTGCCCCATAGACCATATCCTGGTTGGCTACCCGAGCTTGGCGGGTCGCCGTGCGCGGATCGTCGATCAGATCCTCGCGCCCGATCAGTCCGCAGAGGTTCTTCCAGAATTCGTCGGTGTGCGCGGCGATCGTTACCCAACCATCGCGCGCCTTTATCATCCCGAACGGCGCCAGCAGTGGGTGCCGGTTACCTTCCGGACGAGGATTGAGCCCCTGGAAGGCGCGCTGATGCACGATGCGCTCGCAGATCGACAACACGACGTCAACCATGGAAACGTCGACATATTGTCCCTCGCCGGTTTTTCCCGCGCGCAGAATGGCGCAGACCACGCCAAAAGCGGCCATCGCCGCTGGCACCAGATCGCCAACTCCGGGTCCTACCTTGATCGGCGTATCCGCATCAGAGCCGGTGATGCCCATGATGCCACCCATGGCCTGAGCCACCGGGTCATAGGCCGGCCAATCGGTATAAGGGCTGCGTCCGGTCCGTGGATCGCCGAAGCCGCGAATCGACGCATAGACCAAACGCGGATTTTCTCGGCGCAGCATTTCATAAGACAAGCCAAGCCGCTCCATCACGCCGGCGCGAAAATTCTCCACGACAGCATCGGCGCTTTTGCACAGACGAATAAGGATATCCTTGCCCTCGGCACTTTTCAAATCAAGCGCGATGCTCTTCTTGTTGCGATTGATGCTCGCAAAATACCCGCCAAACAAATGCAGAGTGTCGTCGGCACGAAAAGGGCCTCCCCCGCGGGTGGCATCGCCCTCGAGGGGCTCGACCTTGATGACCTCTGCGCCCTGGTCAGCGAGCATCATCGTGCAATACGGCCCGGCCAGCATCTGGGTCAGATCGATGATGCGGATGCCGTCTAGTGCTCCTGTCGATGTGGTCCCCATCATTGTGTCACCTGGTAAGAGCGATGTTCGTCCAGAAGGGCGCGAGATTCCTTTCACATGCCGATCAAATTGGCGCGCTCAACCACATTGTTGACGATCCGGATCGATGCAATGTCGATCATCTTGCCCTCGTACATCACCGCTCCCAGTCCTTTGGACAACGCGTCATCGAAAGCCGCTTTCATGGCGCGGGCACGATCGACTTCGTTTCGTGTCGGCGAGAACACCTCCTGGGCGATATCGACCTGCGAGGGGTGGATCGCCCATTTGCCGACCAGCCCCAGCGTCATCGCTCGCCGGCACTCTTCCCGGTAACCTTCGGGATTTCGGATGTCGCCGTAGGGACCATCGACGGGATCGATTCCAAACGACTTGCACGCAATCGCCAGGCGATGCCGCTGATAATGCCAGATGTCGCCTGGATATCCGCCTGAGCCGCCGATCGCCGCCACTGCAATGCCCTGGCTCGCGGAATAGTCGCCCATGCCGAAGATCAACGCTTCGAGCCGCGGCGTCGAGGCGGCGATACGCTCAATGTTCATCATGCCCTCGACCTCCTCGATCAGACACTCGAGGCCAATCCGGTTTTTGATCCCGAGATCCTTTTCCAACTGTGTAATAAGTTTGTCGACGAACAGGACATCGTCGCCATCGAGCACTTTTGGTATCATGATGAGATCAAGCTTCTCCCCTGCCCCCTGCACAACCTCAATAATGTCGCCATAGCAGAACCGGGTCGCCGTATCATTGATGCGGACACAGCGCACGGTGCGGCCAAAATCCAGCGTATTGAGGGCTTTGACAATGTTGCCACGCGCGGCCTTTTTCTGATCAGGCGCGACTGCATCCTCGAGGTCAAAGAACACATAATCGAGGTCCAGCGCGGCCGCCTTCGCCATCATCTTTTCCGAGCTCCCGGGTACCGAGAGTTGGCAGCGGCGCAGGCGCTTGGGGTGAATATGTTTGGTCATGCATCAAGTCTCCGGATCTTGGATTTGAGTATCTGTAACAGTGTGCCGACGTCCGCCGGCGGAACGCGGTGCTTCTACCGATCGCCCCAGGCACTGCGCCGCTTCATCAAAACGGTGCGCTCGCCCTCATAGACCAGCTTGTCGTATTGGTTGATGCCGAAGTGCTTGAACCGAATGATACCCGCGTCCTCGCGACCGGCATCAGTCTTCTCGATCACCTCGGTAAAGGCATAGAGCGTGTCTCCATGGTGGACCGGCGTCTTCAGGCGAATCTTGTCCATCCCGAGTTCCTGGAGCACCTGCTCACCGGTGTCCTGCGCGGCGAGCCCGATCACCATGGAAAAATTGATGCCGCCATAAACGATGCGGGTGTCGAAACCGGCGATGCCGGACGATTGCTGCATCAAGTGCTCGTTGAAATGGCCTTGCGCGGTATTCATCACCATGTTTGTGAGCAGGACATTGTCCATCTCAGTCACGGTCTTGCCGCGGGCGTGAGCGATGGTCTGGCCTACCTCAAAATTCTCGAAATAGTTGTTTGGCGACGTTCTACTGCTGATATTGTTCATTGGTCCCTCACGCCAAATGCTCGGCAAACGCCTGCTCGATCATGCGGCGGTCGGTCACCGAACGGCCGAGCAAATTATCGGAAATGATGCGTTGCTGGATTTCCGAGGTGCCCTCGAATATCTTGGTGAGCCGCGCATCGCGCCAATAGCGCTCGACGGCATGCAGCTTCGTGTAGCCGGCGCCGCCGTGAATCTGAATGGCTTCCGAGGTTACTTCCTCGGCCATCTCCGAGGCGAAGTACTTCACCATTGACGCTTCCGAGTCACAGCGCCGCTTCTGATCGATCTCGTTGCAGACGTAGTAAAGCAACTGGCGGGCCGCCTCGATCTTGGTGGCCATGGTAGCTATCTTGAAGCGGATCACCTGGAACTCGCTGATCGGCATGCCAAACTGCTTTCGTTCCTGGGCGTAGGCGATGGAGTCTTCGAGCGCCCCCTGCGCCAGCCCGATCGAACGCGCCGCAGTGTGGGCCCGCGCCGTCTCCAGACCATAGGCCATCAGATAGAACGCCTTGCCCTCCTCACCGATCAGCGAGTCGGCCGGCACCCGCGTGCCCTGGAACGACAGTTCATAGGTGTTCCAGCCGAAGTAGCCGATTTTTGGAATCGGATTGCCTTCGCAATTCTGCGGCAACGTGCCACGCGGCTTCTCGATCATGAAAGCGGATATTCCGAGGTGGCGCTTGTCGGCCGAAGGTGACGGCGAGGTCCGCGCGAACACCGTGATGTAATCGGCGCCATCGGCGAAAGTGCACCAGTATTTTGCGCCGGTGATCACCCACTCGTCACCGACGCGAACGGCACGGCACGAAATTGACGCTAGATCCGAGCCGGTGCCAGGCTCCGACAATGCGGCCGCCTGCAGAAACTCGCCGCGCGCTGCACGCCGCATCCGATCGGCATTCTTTGGTGATACCGAACCGCCCAATCGCAGCCAACCCGCCTGGCCCCGCGCCATGATCGAGGCGACCGACATCCATCCGCGTGCCAGTTGTTCGGCGACCAGGCAGTATTCGAAGGCGCCGAGGCCGAGGCCGCCGTACTCTTCCGGGATCCTGATTCCGAAATAACCCATGTCCGCCATTTTCTGGCGCAGTTCCATGGGGATCATACCTTGCTGCGGATCTAATCGGTTGGCGACCGGCAGCACCTCTTTCATGGTGAATTCGCGCGCCGAGTCGCGGATCAGCTTGCGCTCATCGGTCATATAACCCTTGCCGTCGCCAGAAAATGCGCCGGTGGCGTCGTTGGATGATGTCGTCATTTGCGCTTCCTCACGAGATTGCTGCGCTGATAGTCGATCACCAGGCCGCCCTGCGCATCGAAGCCTTTGGTATGCCAGGTAACGATCCCAAAATCGGGACGGCTCTCGGTCTCACGACGGGCCACGACCACGCTTTCCGCGTAAACGGTCTCGCCGACGATGACCGGCCGATGATAGGTGAGCTTATCGACACCCAGGAATGGACCGCCGCCTTCGCTGAGGTCTTCGACCGTCAATCCGAAAACCGTGTTGAACAGCAACAGCGGGCAGACCACCAGATCGGCGTAACCATGCGCCCGCGCATAGTCGAGGTTGGTATAGAGCGGGTTGTAGTGCAGCGTCAGGGTCGCAAACAGCGTGTTGTCGCCGACCGTCAGCGTGCGGCCCCAGTGGTGCCGGAAGACGCGTCCAACCGTGAAGTCCTCGAACCGATTGCCGCGCGGCCACGGCTTTGCCCTTGCTCTCAAATCCGCGACCGGGTCGGCGGTCATCTCGGTCCCTCCTCAGCTTGATTTCATTCGCGCCCGATTCAAAACTTTCGGAAACATGCGCGCTGCTGTTGTCTGACAGTGGCAACCTCGTTACAGCTCGTCTACCTCAATGAGCAGCACCAAGAGCATCATCATATATGTGATGATTCAATTGGCTCGCGATGTGGTAACCCAGCAAGGCTTAAGCAGCTTGGGTATACTTGGCAGCGAAACGGGCGACCGCGTCGTTGAACAGCGCGGGCGCTTCAATATTGATGGAATGTCCGCCCTCGAGATCCACAACCGCAAGCGATTGCAGCAGTTTTACAGCTCGGTCGCGCAGCGGTTGGAATGGTCGCTCCCAAAGACCGTTGACCAACATGCTCGGAGCCGTCAGCTCACCGAGACAATCGACCACGGAGAGTTGCGGGGTTGTGTAGCGAATTGCATTGGCGATGGCGGCCGGTTCGATTAGCGAGGCATCCTCCAGCATCTCCCGCTTCACTTCGCTTGCAAAGCGGGTCGAGAAGCGGGGGTGAAAGCGGAGCGCTTCGATGGCGGCACGGCCACCCCTCTCTAGGGCATCGGCCCGAGCCATCCGGTCTGTGCCGCCTTCCCGCTCGCCCGGTGCGGACAATGCAGACATTGAATTGGTGAAGATCTGGCCGATAACGCGCGCCGGATGGTTGTGTGCATATCGAATCGTCAGACCAGCCCCGAAAGATTGACCGCACACCAGCCAGCGATCGACACCGAGCTCGCGCCGGATCGCTTCGAATGCGTCGATATAGCTTGTTACACCATAAGCTGCAGGATCTTTCGGTACAGGCGAGCGGCCATGCCCCCAAAGCTCGACCATGACTGGCCGCACATGTTGCTTCAGAGCCGCTAGATTTGGCCGCCATTGCGCGCGGCTCGACAGAAAGCCGTGAACCAGAAGAAGATGGGGACCTCGGCCCCCCGGCTCCACTTCGACATAGAGCTTCATGGTTCAGACCATCAAAGCATCGATATTTTGCAAGGCATCCAATGACGCGATATTGCGCTGAAGCTTGTGTACCCGCTCGACACCGACCACAGGAATGGCAAGGCTGTGAAACTTGGAGGCGAGACGTTCGCCCTGGCGGTCAAGATCGCTGTCGGGAATGCCTACATCAAGTTCGGTTTCGGCAGCCCGGCCACCGATGGTTTTGATGATGACGCGCGCGCCGTGGCCCAGCGGCCGGTCGCCGTGGATCGTGACGCGGTCTCTGACCGCTGTCAGGACCGAATCGGCAGCGTTTTCATCCGAATACGTCTGGATCGCGGCCGTATCCTCACCGCATGCTGCAAGCGCAGCCGTGTGGCGCAGGCTGAACTTAGTCTCCAGTCCAGTCCGCGGTGTAGGAATATTGCAAACCGACAGATGCCCGGACGGAACATGCACATCAATCGCAGCGACGTCTTTCCCGCTTAGTGAGAGCTGGTGACGCAAAGCAGTGACGGCTTCGATGGTGGAATGGGTGAGATAGCACGCCGCATGATACTTGAAGAGCGTCTCTACAACTATGCTCCCGGGACGTGGCAACCGCGCCTCGTCCGTCTCTAGTCCGTCGCTTTGCGTGGCAATGAAACCTTGCTCGACTTCAAGCACCGCCGGGTTGGCGGTGAACCCACGCGCCGCGAGGCGAGCGGCGAGGACTCCATTCGCTGCAGCCCGGCCGGCGTGGAACGGCTTCGCCATGGTGCCGAACATCGATTTCAATCCGGCCGCCTGGGTCCCGGCGAGACCAAACGCGATTGCCATCTGCGCGTCATCGAGGTTCATCAGCAGGCCGGCCGCAGCCGTGGCGCCGAACGACCCCAGCGTGGCAGTCGAATGAAAGCCGCGGGTGTAGTGTGAGCGCATTACCAGCGATCCTACGAAAGCCGCAGCCTCATAACCGGCGATAAACGCGCGAAGGATTTCCATCCCGGTGCGGCCTTCGGCTTGTCCGACCGCCAGAGCAGCCGGCAGAATAGCCGCGGTCGGATGCCCGACCAGGGGATGAACGTCGTCATAGTCGAGAGCATGCGATGTTGCGCCATTTACCAGCGCCGCGTCGGCGGGCGCACAGGTGAGTGCTGAGCCGATTATCGACGATCGACCACGCGAGTTCTGCGCGATTTCATCGCGTAGAATCCGGGCGACCGGCTCATCCAATCCGGCAAGGGTGACGCCGAACCAATCCTGGATGCACTGCTTGGCGACCGTAACCGCAGGCGCATCGAGACGGGCATCCCGATAGCCGACGCTATGACGCGCCAGTTTCGACGTCAGATCCTGCATTTTCGCTCCCATGATTTTTCTTAATTGTAGATGGGGATCGTATCATGAAAGCATGCACTCAAGAGGGCCCCGTTAAAAGGCTCAAAATCATCATAGATGTGATGATTGATATCTAGGAAAATTTCCAAAGCGGCCTTAGGCGAGACACGCTACCCTTCGCGGCGTTTGTGCCGAAAACTCAAATCCGAGCTTGTTCGTAGCCCGAGAACGACCTGACCGACAACGCCGTCGTACATCGGTTGCCGCAGACTGATAAGCTCTTGTTAGTTTGCTTAGCCAGTTGGGTGCTGGATAGTTTTCGGCTTATTCCTCATCAGTCACGAGCGCAGGTGCCCTATTTGCTGCGCCGTTTGCGATGAGCGACCGCCTCGCGCCAGAAGTGGTCGTACCTTATCAATTGGCCATCTCCGGCCGATCTCGGGCATCCAGCATCGCCTCGATGATACGCGTAAGGCGTCGAATCCAACCGCCTTTCCAGAGATTCTGGATCATGTTGATTTCCATGGTGTCGAAGGGCGCGATCCATTCGTGCGACATTCCACGCCGCTCCGAGATCCCGCGAACAACAGCCGGCAGCACAGCGTGTAAATGCTCGGCGCGCGGCTCCTCCATATAAAGGATTCGAAATCTGTCCAGCAGAGCGGGATGCACCATCGACAAGTCGTTTGCAGTGGCCAGCCAAAACACGCGAGACAGGTCCTCCCTCCAGATAAGGGTCGAAAGAATTCGACGAACTAAGTGGCTCGAGCATCGCGAGCAGGACATCGCTTAGCGAGCCATTTCGGCGATTTGAGCCGTCTGCGGATTTATCGATTTCGTCTAGGATTTGGACAACATTCCCGACACCATGTTGGCATATTGTTTGAAGCGGAACGCTGGCTCGTCCGGTCGCCCACTGACGCGACGTTCCTCCATACGACGAGTCCGATGCCCCGCCACACGGGACAATTCGGTAGGGCAAATGCATTGTTTGGCAAATACGGATCGCCAGGAAAGTCTTCGAGACTCCCGGCTTTCCACAAATTAGCGTCGGCCGCCACTTTACCATGCGCGAAGCCGCTGTGTCGCGCAAGATTGTATCGATAATCAGCTGCGCATGCGGCACCTCGGATACCAGTTGTCGATAGACATTCTGGATGTTTCCGGTCGATACGAGCGGAACGTCCTTGCCAACCCATGAGGCCCGGTCCGCGTGCAACTCCTTGGTGCCGAGTCCCTGGCCTTGTGCGATTGAGCGAACGACGACGATGGCACTCTCGTCGACTGCGGTCGCCTCGCATGCCTTGTCCGCAGCAGTGATTAAGCGCCTCGCCTCCTTGCTGGTGGCCAGGGAGGCACGCCACAGCGCTTCGAAGGTGCGCTGGGCGCCTTCCGCATCGCCCTCTCGAACGACGACGACTTTCCTAACTGCCCAAGCCAGATCCGCCGCAATTGCATCGAGGCGCGATGCAAGTGATTCCGCAAGCAAAACGTCGACATCCGGCAAACCCAGTGCCCGCGCCGATGAGAGAGCCGCGGGATGAGCAATCGCGGATCGCTCGGCCCAGCCCAACGCCGCGACGAGCATCGGCCATCCGCCCGCGCGGTTCAGGTTCATCAGCGCAAAACCGGCGCTCCACGAAGCCAGCTTCGCCGCAGCGGCAGGATCGCCCAGATGGGCTGCGTAGATGTGAAGACGAAAGCGAACGCGCGCGACCATTTCTGTCAACCGGGCGGCAAGCGGGTCATCCTGGTCGTCCGGCAGCGACAGCAGGTCTAGCGTATCCAGTGCTGCGTTTAGGCCGAACACCGTGAAGCCTGCACCGATGGTGAGAGTGCCCATCAGTGCCATTAAACCTTCAACGAACGGCAGCGCGTCTGAATGGGACGTTATCTCTTGGGTTGCCCACGTCCGACAATCCTGGCGCAGTTGCTCGCTGCGTTCGGCGTCTGAGGGTTCGAGCGCAGAGGCAGAGCCCGGGCAGATCAACGACGCAAATGTCGCAATGCCAACCGTGTCGCCGTCGATGAAACTCAACCCCGACGGGACGTCGCGAAGGAAACTTCCAATGACCGTGCGGAATTGCGGCGCGGCAACGCTCGCCTTTGGGCGCCCAGCCACGAAGCCGCGCCATCTTCGTCGAAAGGCCGCTCTCATCGATGAAAATCAGCCGTTCGGGGTCGCCTTGGCCGTCCAACCAATTCTCGCGCGCCGCCTTCACATCTGCGCGCGCTTGCTCGCTGGCATGGGCGGTCTTTTTTTGTACGTCTGGCCGTGCCGGTCGAGAAGCTTCCACACCGCGGTCCTCACAACCGTGACCGCGCGTTCGTCCCGCAACCGCTCGACCATCTCGTCAAGCGCCGTGTCAGGCGCCTCGGCAAGCACGCTCAGAATGAAATTCGCATGCGCATCAAGCACGGCGCCCTTCGGCTTGCCCTGTTTGGCAGGGCGAACCGCCCCCGTCGCGCGCTTCAGCCGTGCCCATGTCCCGGCCGTCGCAATCCCGATCGCAAACTGCGCCGCCGCCTGACGCGTCGATAACTCTCTTTCGATCGCCCCAACCATAGGATCGCGTGGTGCTCCTCCCGGGTTGGGCGGCTGCATCTATCGGCTGCGAACCGATGTCGCCGGCTTGTCGCGTATCCCGCTATCGAGTTGATGCGCATGACAAGCTGCTGCTGGTTTTATAGATCCCAAGTGTGCGGTGTTTCATGAAACCGAAGTGGGTTCATGCGGAAACGAAAATTCGCCTTATTGACGGCCGACCCGGTAGTTTTGCATGATGGCTGCGTCAGTACGCCGTATGGCGTGGTGGCACAAACGGATTGAATCGGCGCGAGTCTCCTACTTTAGCCTAGCGCTTGCGCCAATTCCGGAACCGCTTGATACAGATCCGCGACCAGGCCGTAATCGGCAACCTGGAAGATCGGCGCGTCTTCATCCTTGTTGATCGCGACGATGACCTTGGAATCCTTCATGCCGGCGAGATGCTGGATCGCCCCGGAAATGCCGATCGCGACGTAAAGCTCCGGCGCCACCACCTTGCCGGTCTGGCCGACCTGCCAGTCGTTCGGCGCGTATCCGGCATCGACCGCGGCGCGCGAGGCGCCGACGCCGGCGCCGAGCTTGTCGGCGAGCGGCTCGATATATTTGGCAAAATTCTCGCGGCTCTGCATGGCGCGGCCGCCGGAGACGATGATCTTCGCCGATGTCAGTTCCGGACGATCGCTCTTGGCGACTTCCTCGCCGACGAAACTGGAGAGGCCAGGATCGGCGGCCGGGGCGGCATTTTCCACGCTCGCGCTGCCGCCGTCGCCGGCCGCGGCGAAGGTGGAGGTCCGCACCGTGATGACCTTCTTGGCGTCCTTCGACTTCACGGTCTGGATCGCGTTGCCGGCATAGATCGGCCGCTCGAACGTGTCGGGCGAAACCACCTTGATGATTTCCGACACCTGCATCACGTCGAGCAGGGCGGCGACGCGCGGCATCACATTCTTGAAGCGCGAGGTCGCGGGCGCAACGAAGGCGTCATAGCCAGGGGCCAGCGCCACGATCAGCGCAGCCAGCGGCTCGGCGAGGTCGTGGGCATAGGCGGCGTTGTCCGCCAGCAGCACCTTCTTGACACCGGCGAGCTTGGCCGCCGCGTCGGCGGCGGCCCTGGCGTTTTCGGCGGCGACCAGCACGTGCACTTCGCCGCCCAGCGCGGCAGCGGCGGTCAGCGCCTTGTTGGTGGAGTCCTTGACCGACGCATTGTCATGTTCGGCAATCAACAACGTAGTCATCAGAGAACCCCGGCTTCAGTCTTGAGCTTCGACACCAACTCGGCGACGTCCTTGACCTTGACGCCTCCCTTGCGGCCCGGCGGTTCGGAGGTCTTGAGGATCTCCAGATGGGCCGTAAGATCGACGCCGTAATCGGACGCGCTCTTGTCGGCGATCGGCTTCTTTTTCGCCTTCATGATATTCGGCAGGCTGGCATAGCGCGGCTCGTTCAGCCGCAAATCGGTAGTTACGATAGCCGGCCCCTTCAGTTTCACGGTCTGCAAGCCGCCATCGACTTCGCGCGTCACCTTGAAATCGGAACCATCGACCTCAAGCCTGGAGGCAAAGGTCGCCTGCGACCATCCGAGCAAGGCCGCAAGCATCTGGCCGGTCTGGTTCGAGTCGTCGTCAATCGCCTGCTTGCCGAGAATCACGAGGCCGGGCTTTTCCTCGTCGGCGATGGCTTTGAGAATTTTCGCCACGGCCAGCGGTTCGACATTGCCGTCCGCCTTGACCAGAATGCCGCGGTCGGCGCCCATGGCAAGGCCGGTGCGGATGGTTTCAGCCGCTTGCGCCGGGCCGATCGACACCACCACGACCTCGGTTGCCTTGCCGGCCTCTTTCAGGCGCAGGGCCTCCTCGACGGCGATTTCATCGAACGGATTCATCGACATCTTGACGTTGGACAGTTCGACGCCCGATCCATCGCTCTTGACGCGGACCTTGACGTTGTAATCGACCACCCGCTTTACCGGTACCAGGACCTTCACGCTTATTAAAGCCCTCTTTTTTCAGATTCTAACTAACGACCGTTCGATATCCGATCTGGTCGAAAAGGCGGTGGCTTGTCAAGGTTTACATAGGCCGTCTCAAGCGGTCAGGTCACAGTGATCCCACCGCTGCCTAGCCGATGCTGCCAAATACCATCGCTGTCCCATCTGGTCGATGCCGCGTTCACACTATGACTTCGGCCGGGTCAACCCGACGCTCAAAGGCTGGAGTTCGTTCAGCCAAAACGGGTTGCTTCGCACGGGATCTCTGCTCCTGGATAGAGCAGCAGAGAATCTGGAGCGTTCTATGAGGCCGCGCTCACGCGAGGGCGCGGCAGGCGCTTATGACGCGACCTCATTGGAGCCGGACTGAACACGAAGGGTGCGGGAGTATATGCGCGGTTTTGCAGCTATGGTCATTGTTCGAGATCGCAAGGCCCGATCTGCTGGCTCAGCGCGTAACACAGAGACACGAGATGTACGCATCGGAGAAGAGTTGAGGTCAGACGCGCTTCGCCGGAGATCGCGGTTGACTTTCTGCTACATCGAATGGTTGTCGCTCCTCTGTGTGGCCGCACGGATTTGGGAATGTTCGCGATGATCGAGACTCTGGGAGCGGAATGACGAATGATGATCGTCGTGCAGAGCATGAGCTGGCTCGCGATGTGTCGCATCGGAACGGCGATGTTCGAGGGCTGGAGCGGCTAAAGCTGTGTCGAAAGCGCTCGATGATGCGCATGACGCCACCACAATCAGGAGAGGCGGGAACCTCGGCCCTGGTCTGAGCGCTCGAATCCACGTGCAACGGTTCGCTATTGTTTTGCGCTGTCCGCTCATGACTAAGAATGGAGCGGCAAAGGGCAAGCTTGGCGGCGCGGTGGCGGTTGGCCATGAAGCCGAAGTGGCGGATGCGGTGGAACCCGTCGGGCAGCGTATGAAGAAGGAAGCGGCGAATGAACTCGTCGGGCCTGAGCTTCATGATTTTTGTTGCGCTGTTTTGGCGATAGTCCTTCCAGGTAAAGGCGACATGATCGTCGTCGAAAGCGACGAGCCGGCTGTAGGCGATCGCAACGCGATGGGTGTAGCGGCCGAGATAGGCCAAGACCTGTGTGGGGTCGCCGAAGGGTCGCTTGGCGTAGACGACCCAGTTGATGCGTTGCATGGCAGTGATGCAACCCCTGAAGGCATCGAGCGCGGCCAGAGACCCAAGGTCACCGAAGATGTAAGGCGCCGACGTTGAAGGCTGCTGACAGACGTTTGAGGAAAAGTGTGCGAAACAGTCTGAACAGCGGTTTGACGGCCAGGAAGAAGTTTCACCCGCAGCCGTCCTAGGCTCAACACGGAGATGATAACATGAGCGCAATCGGCTTTCAGCTTCCCGAAGACGTGGTTGCGGTGCGCGATGGGGTCATGCGGTTTGTCGAAGCCGAGGTTCTCCCGCGCCTGGAGCGCAACCACGCGCTGCTCAATGATCCGCGCCTCACCTATGCTGCCGACGGGCGTTATGCGCCGGAGGTGCGCGCGCTGATCCGCGAGGTGCGCATGGCGTCCGCCGCGGCAGGTTACTACGCGATGTGTGCGCCAGCCGCGATTGGCGGCGGCGGGCTCGGACATCTTGCCTATTATGTCGCCTGGGAGGCTATCTACCGACGAATCGGCGGCCATTCGATCCTGACGCCCTGGGTGATCGCTCATTGGGCCTTTGGGCCGAGCGCAATGCTGACGCAGGCGACGCCGGAGGCGCAGGCACGTTGTCTCGACGCAATGGTCACGGGACGCACCTCGATGTGTTTCGGACTGTCGGAACCGGGCGCGGGCTCGGACGCCAGCATGATAAAGACTCGCGCGGTGAACGATGGAGACGGCTGGCGCATCACCGGCCGCAAACTCTGGACCACGAACTCGCCCACCGCGGAATGGTGTATCGTGTTTGCCGTCACCGATCCGAACAAGGCGCAGCGAAAAGCCGGCGGGATCAGCGGCTTTCTGGTGCCGACCGACGCCGAGGGTTTTGAAGTTGAAAGCATGGTGCGGCTCTTCGGTCATCCCGGCGGTCATGAAGGCGCGCTGGTGCTTGAGAACATCAGGGTTGAACCATGGCAACTCGTCGGCACGCTCGACGATGGCTTCAAGCTCGCGCTTTATGGCGTTTCGCTCGGGCGGATCTATAACTCGGCGCGTGCGGTTGGTCAGGGCCGCTGGGCGCTCGAGAAGGCGCTCGACTATGTGAAGCAGCGTGAGGCGTTCGGCGCCAAGATCGCCGAGTATCAGGGCGTCTCGTTCCCGCTCGCGCGCGCCGCCACTGAACTTCACGCCGCGCATCTGATGGGGCTCAACGCCGCGATGCTGCTCGATCATGGCGAGCGGGCTGTGAAGGAGTTGTCGATGGCCAAAGCCTACGCCGTACAGGTGGGCTATCGGGCCGTCGATCAGGCTATACAGGCCCACGGCGCCATGGGCCTCACCAACGAGGTGGGCCTCGTCCATGCCTTGCAAGATTTGCGAATCATCAACATTGCCGACGGCACCAACGAAATCCTGGCACGCACCATCGCCCAGCGGCTGCTGGCCGGCGATATCGAGTTGTAGCCGGCCAGACCAATGGGACAAGGCCCGGCTCGCTTGCAAGAGGCCGATCCGTCTATTACGGTCGGATCGTCATGATGTATCGTCCGAGGTTTGAGTCGTTCTCTGGCCGCCCATTGAAAGTAGTTTCAGAGCTTCGCAATGTTGCCCGAACAGCCTTGTTGGTCTATTACAAGGGCATTACTCATCTGGTGCAAAAGCTGGGCTTTGTACGGTGATGCCATTCGGGTTTAAGCGAGCAAGATTTGAAATCTTCATCGGGAATGAAGCGGGTTGCCAAGCGCGAGCCCAAGCGTAAAAAAGTCGCACTTTCCGTGCCGCCGAAATCGCAGGTTTCACGTGACCTTATCCTTCGGGTCGCAGCACAGCTTTTTCGGCAGCAGGGCTATTCCGCAACCACACTTCGACAGATCGCTGACAAGGCGGGAATGAAGGCAGGCAGCATCTATTACCACTTTGATTCGAAAACCGCGATATTGGACGAAATCCTCGAACTCGGGTTGCAACGCATATTCGATGCAGTAAAGGCAAGCGTGAATGACCTTGGCAAGGGGTCGCACCGGAACAAGATCAGCGCCGCGATCAAAGCTCATCTCGTCACCCTGCTGCAAGAGAGCGACTATACCTCCGCCAATATGCGTGTCTACGGGCAGTTGCCCGAACGCATCAAGAAGCGACATCGTCCACTGCGCCGCGCCTATGGCAAATATTGGGATGACATGCTGGTGGATGCGCAGCGTGCCGGCGAAATCCGCCCGGAGATATTGATTGTTCCGCTACGCAGGTTTATTCTTGGTGCTATGAATTGGACAGTTGAGTGGTTTGATGCGCGAAAAAATAGCTCGGTGCAAGACTTGGCGGACCGCACCACGTTGTTAATCTTCAATGGTATTTTGCCACACTAACGACCGATTGTGTGCGGCTTTAACGCATTCGCTTGGCAACCTCCTCCAGCATCACCTCGGTGGCACCGCCACCGATCGACTGAACGCGCGCGTCGCGTGACATTCGCTCGATCGTACTCTCGCGCATGTAACCCATGCCGCCATGAAACTGCAGGCACGTGTACATCACCTCATTGACGAGCTCGCCGCAATAAGCCTTGACCATCGATACTTCCTTGGTGGCATCGATCGCCTGCGTTACCAGCCATGCAGCGTGATAAACAAGTTGCCGTCCTGCCTCGACCTTGGCCGCCAGCATCGCCAGGCGATGACGGATAGCTTGCCTGGACCATAGCGGCGCGCCAAAGGTCTGCCGCCTGTCTCTTATACACATCTTGCGCCTCGCCCATCGCCATGGCGCCGATCACGGTGCGCTCGTTCTGAAAGTTGCGCATGATCGCGTAGAAGCCCCGCCCTTCCTCGCCAAGCAGGTTCGTGGCGGGAATCCGGCAATCCTCGAACAACAGCTCAGCCGTGTCCGAGGATCTCCAGCCCTGCTTGTCGAGCGCACGTCCGACACGAAATCCGGACGTGCCCTTCTCCACCAGCAGCATCGAGATACGCTGGGAAGGCCGCATGTCCGGATTGGTATTGGCGGCGATGCAATAAAGATCCGCGTGCACGCCGTTGGTAATGAACATCTTGGCGCCATTGAGCACGTAGCTGTCGCCGTCGCGGCGCGCGGTGGTCCGAATGCCCTTCACATCGGAGCCCGCGCCGGGCTCGGTAACCCCGACCGCGACGATCTTCTTTCCGGCAATGACATCCGGCATAAAGTGGTCTTTCAACGCCTGCGAGCCGGCGTTGTAGAGATGTACCGACGCCATATCGGTATGAACCAGCACCGTGATCGCCACGCCCGAGAACGACGATCGTCCCAACTCCTCGGCTAACACGACTGTCGCCAGCGTATCCATATCGGAACCGCCATATTCGGCTGGGTAGCGGATACCGAGAAAGCCAAGCTCGCCCATGCGCCGCAGCACTTCGCGCGGCACCATGCCGTCCTGTTCCCATTTAAGCGCGTGTGGCTTGATCTCCTCTTCAACGAAACGCCGTAGCTGGGCTCTCAGCAATTCATGTTCTTCGCCGAAATAAGCCGAGCGATTCGGGGTGCCGACGTGGTGTGTGCTCATCGTTGACCTTGCGGGCTAAGGAAAAATTGTCGGAAGGATTGGTATCCGCTATCGACTTGAAAGCATGAAAGCGGACATCATTCGGCACAATCCTCATCTGCCTTGCCTTATTTACCTTGCCACACCGGTTTGCGGTTCTCGGCAAAGGCTCTCGGGCCTTCAATGGCATCGAGGCTTGCGTAGGTTTCGACATGAAGCCTGTTGGCCTCAACGAGTCCCTTCTCGCAGCCGAGGTCCATCGCGGCCAACACGCTGGCCTTGGCCGCCCTCACCGACAATGGTGCGCCTTCCACAATCTTGCGCGCAAGCTGCAATGCACGCGCACGAACAGCGTCGGGTGTTTCTTCCAGATAATTGACGAAGCCATATTCCGCGAGCCGCTCGATCGGGAGGGTCTCGCCGGTCAAGACGAGTTCCATCAGCACCGGTTGCGGCAACATCCAGAGCAGCGGCACTGCCCACGGCGATCCCCGCCCCATCTTGACCTCGGTAATCCCGGCTCGTGTTCCGCGTAAGCCTATCCTAAGGTCGCACTTAAGCGCCAGCAGCATCCCGCCCGCCATCAGCGACCCAGTCATCGCCGCGATGATCGGCTTTGAAACGGTGCGCATGGCCGTTTGCATCGGATCGCGCATCAGGGTCAGTATATCGACACCGTCACGCGCCCTGATCTCGGCTGCCTGCCTGAGGTCCAGACCGGCGGAGAATACGCCGCAGTCAGCCGAGGTCAGGATCACCACCCTCGCCTGGGAATCCCGTTCGACACGCTCCCAGGCATTGGTCAAACCGTTCATCGCCTCAACCGACAAGGCGTTCTTACGCGCGGGCCGATCGATGGTAATCGTCGCGATGCCATCCTCGACCGAGTAACGAATAGGTTCATTGTTTGACATCGATCTGCCTTTTTATGTATTCTAACGTATGTTAGAATATCCTAAACCTGACCGAACGCAAAAGCATTTTCAGGCAGGGGATTGGTGATGCACGAGAGTCCTTCAAAAACGCGCTTCGCGCCGGACCTTCTCAAGGGTCAGGTCGCACTCGTCACCGGCGGCGGCACAGGAATGGGCCGCGCCACGGCCATTGAGATGGCGCGCTGCGGGGCCCGCATCGCCGTTCTCGGCCGCCGCATCGATCCGATAGAGAGCACYGCAAAGGTAATCCGCGACGCGGGTGGCGAGGCCTTTGCCGTATCGGCGGACATTCGCGAGCCCGACCTGATCGAACGCGCGATGGAGAAGATCAAAGCCGAGTTCGGCGGGCTCAATATCCTCGTCAATAATGCCGGCGGACAATTCGTGACGCCAGCCCGCGAACTCAGCAACAAGGGCTTTGAGACCGTGATCCGCAACAACCTGATCGGCTCGTGGCAGGTAACCAAGGCTGCCGCGGACCATTTCATGTTGGCGCATGGCGGATCGATTGTGTTCGTAACCGCCTGTATCCGCAGCGGCCTTGGCGGCTTCGTGCATACTGCGGCAGCGCGCGGCGGCGTTACTGCGATGATGCGAACGCTCGCCTACGAGTGGGCCGAGTTCGGTATTCGCCTAAACTGCGTCGCACCCGGAACCATCAAAACTGAGGCGCTTGGCCGCTATCCGATACCGCCGGACGACTGGGTCAGGCTCAACCGTAACGTGCTGGGACGCATGGGCAGCGTCGAGGATATTTCTGCAGCAATCATTTTTCTGTCCTCGCCGCTCGGTCAATTCGTCACCGGCGAGGACTGGTACATCGATGGCGGCGAGACGCTACACCTTGCCCACGACGCCCGCGACATGATCGACGCCGTTAAATTTGCCAAACGCGAACGCGGCGATGCAGGACTGTCGTAGCGGTCAGAATCGCTAACGCTGTGGCGGCATATCGAATATTCGATTCGGGAGCTTGTTTACGTCTGACCAATGCGAAAATATTCCGGACGTCCGGCAGGCCACGGATCGCCCCACATTTGCTGCCCGCCGTCTACCGAAAGCGTTTCGCCCGTGATGAATTTCCCGGACGGCGCCGCGAGATAAACGCAGGCCTCGGCGATATCCCAGGCGTCGCCGTGCCGTTTCATGGGATTCGCTTCCTTGTAGGTCGCGGAGCCTTCCGGAACATAGCGGCCAAATGCCGTGGTTTCATTGACGCCCGGCGCGACACAGTTCACCCGGATGCCGTGCGGCGCCCATTCGACCGCGACGGTCTTGGACGCATAAATCACGCCGGCGCGCGCCGCGACAGTGTGCGCCATCCCTGGCAGGCCTCGCCAGATCAACGCGACAATATTGACGATATTACCGGTCTTGCCGCGATCGATCCATTCGCGCGCCGCGGCTTGCATCATCCACCACGATCCATTCAAATTGGTGTCGATCACTGCGTTCCAGCCCTTTGGCTTGAAGTCAATGGCCATCTGGGCGAACTGTCCACCAGCATTGTTGACCATCACATCGAGACGGCCGAAATGATCCCAGACGTCTTTGACGAATTCGTTGACTTGATCGGGATCGCGGATCGTGAGACTTCTGCTGAAGACGCGGGCGCCGAGGCCCTCTAGAACCGGTATGACGCGGGCGAGCTTCTCAGCATCGCGCCCGCAGATTGCCAGATTGGCGCCAAGCCTCGCAAACAGGAATGCGATCGCCTTCCCGAGTCCGCTCCCCGCGCCGCTGACGATGATGGTCTGGCCGGCGAACAGATCGGATCGATACACTGTCGGGATCGTTGCGAGCTCGTCGTCGGTGAACCCGTAACTCGGCCGGATGCTTTGCGCACTCATCTTAGTTCGGCTCCCGATCGCACTAAAGTGCCTGCGCGATCCGCGCGCCCTCCTCGACCGCGCGCATCGCGTCGAGTTCGAAAGCTTCCTTGGCGCCGCCGATGACATGCGTCTCGATTCCGGTCTCGAGCAGTTCGGCAAGCATGTCGCGGTTGGATACTTGGCCGGCGCAAATTACGATCGTATCGACGGCGAGCGTACTTGGCTCGCCGTCGACCACGAAATGCAACCCGAGATCATCGATTCGCTGATAGGTCACCCCTCCGACAATCTTGACTCCGCGTTTTTCAAGACTGCTACGCAGGATCCAACCAGTCGAGACGCCGAGACCGAGGCCAGGCCGCGTCTTCTTGCGCTGCAGCATCGTAATTTCGCGCGGACTTGGCTTTGGCGCCAGCGGATCGCCCGATAGCCCTCCAGCTTTCGTAAGGCTGGCATCGACATTCCACTCCTGCTGAAACTCACGAATATCCATCGCCCGTGATTTTGGCGGTTCATCAGGCTGCGAATGGCAGAGGTATTCGGCGACATCGAAACCGATACCTCCAGCGCCGATGATGGCCACTCGCCGCCCCGCGTGGCGTTTGCCACTCAATAGATCGTTATAAAATATCACCTTCGAATGATTGATGCCTTGAATCTCCGGGACGCGAGGATGGACACCACAGGCGACAACGACGGCATCGAACCGTGCATCTTTCAGGTCACTGACCGCCGGCGCCGAATTCAGCCGGAGATCGACGCCGCCATCGGCGATTTGGCCGCTGTAATAACTCAGCATTTCGTCGAACTCGACCTTGCCCGGGACTGCTCGGGCAAGGTTGAGTTGCCCGCCTATGCGATCAGCGGCCTCAAACAGGGTTACCTTGTGCCCGCGTCGGCTGGCTTCCGCGGCAGCTGCGAGACCGCCCGCGCCTGCGCCAATCACTGCGATCCTGCGCGAGGTCTGAGCCGGGCCGTCCTCAAACTCGGTCTCGCGGCAGGCACGCGGATTAACCAGGCAACTCGCGGTCCGCTCGGAAAAGATCAGATCGAGGCAGGCCTGATTGCAGGCAATGCAGATGTTGATTTTGCCGGCGTTGCCCTCCCGCACCTTCCTGGCGAAGTGCGGATCGGCCAGCATCGGGCGGGCCATCGATATTAGGTCGCTATCGCCCGCCGCCAGAATTTCTTCTGCGGTATCCGGCGTATTAATGCGATTTGATGCCACTACCGGAATGCTGACCGCTTTTTTCAGACGCGATGCCGCAAAACGCCATGCGCCGCGCGGAATGACGTAAGCGATGGTGGGAACGCGCGCTTCATGCCAGCCGATACCGGTGTTGAGAATGTCGGCGCCCGCGGCCTCGACCCGTTGGGCAAGCCGATCGATCTCCTCGCCGGTTGCACCGCCTTCGACGAGGTCCAACGCCGAGATTCGGTAGACAATGATGAAGTCGTCGCCGGTGGCGCTTCGCGAGCGCCTGACGAGTTCCACCGCGAGCCGATGGCGGTTCTCCTCCGATCCGCCCCACTCATCGGTACGGTTGTTGGTGCGCAGCACCGCGAACTGATTAATGAGATAACCTTCCGACCCCATGATCTCAATGCCATCGAACCCGGCCTCCTTGGCGAGCAGCGCGCAGCGCACGTAATCCGAGATCGTCTGTTCAATCTCTGCCCCAGTCATCGCGCGCGGGGGAAACCGATTGATGCGGGTCGGGATGTCGGAAGGACCGACGCAGTCCTGTTGCTTGGAATAGCGGCCCGAATGCAGCACCTGCATGCAGACTTTGCCACCGTGCTGATGCACAGCATCGGTGATGCGGCGAAGTTCACGAGCTTGTGCACGTTCGGTCAAAATCGGCCCCCCAGGCTCGATCAGACCCGCGGTGTTGGGCGCATAGCCACCGGTGATGATGAGTCCGACCTCCCCCTTGGCGCGCTCGGCAAGAAAAACCGCCATCTTGTGCACGCCGTTCTCCTCCATATCGAGGCGGGTATGCATCGACCCCATGATCATGCGATTGCGCAGCGTGGTTCGCCCGACTGTCAGGGGCGACAGCAAATGAGGATAAAGCGACGTTCCGGGGCTGGTTGGCGTCAGCATGGATTTGGCTCCGTGGCTGGTTGTTAAATTTCTAACAGTTGTTAGACTGAATGCAAGAACTCAAGATCACCTAGATGGGAGAGGTCGCGATGGATTACGCGCTTAGCGAGCAGCAGCAGGCTTTCCAGGAAACCGCGAAGCGTTTCGCCAAGGAAAAACTGGCCCCCCACTATCAGAGGCGGGCAAGGGAACACCGCATCGATCGTGCCATGCTGAAACAAATGGGGTCACTCGGCCTGATCGGCGCCGATCTGCCGGAAAAATACGGCGGCCTTGGCGAGAGCAGCGTGACGGCAGGCATTATTGTCGAGCAGATCGCTTATGGAGACTTCAACGCCAGCTACGTCCAACTCCTGGCGTCACTGCTCGGCGGGATGCTCGCAGAGCACGCCTCGCCCGAAATCGCTCAGGAGTGGCTACCGCAAGTGGCCCGCGGTGAGAAGATCATCGGCCTCGGCCTGACCGAGCCGCGGGGCGGTTCGGACGCGGCCAATCTTATTCTGCGAGCCGAAAAATCAGGAAATGGCTATCGCCTCAGCGGTGAAAAGACATCGATGAGCTTCTCGGATCAATGCGACGCAGCAATCATCTTCGCGCGCACTGGGAAGGTCGAAGACGGCGCACGTGGCGTCAGCGCATTCTTTGTCGATCTGGCGCAGAATGGAATCACGCGGACGCATTTTGATGACATCGGCACCAAACCTGTCGGCCGCGGCTCGGTGTTCTTCGACGACGTCTTCGTTCCGGCCGAGTGCCTGATGGCAGAGGAGAACAAGGGTTTCTCCAAGATCATGTCGGGCTTCGACTATAGCCGTGCCTTGATCGGCCTTGAGTGCATCGGACCGGCGCAGGCGTCGGTCGACGAAGCATGGCAATACTCGACGGAAAGAACCGCCTTCGAGCGGCCGATCGCGCAGTTTCAAGGCGTGAGCTTTCCGCTCGCGGAAGCTGAGACCCAGCTCACCATGATGCGGCAGCTTTGTTACTATACGCTTTCGCTCAGAGATCGCGGGCTTGCACACACCGCGGAAGCTGCGATGTGCAAATGGTATGTGCCGAAAGTGACCTGCGAGATCATCCACCAGTGCCTGCTGACCCACGGCCACTACGGTTACACCACCGATCTACCGTTTCATCAGCGTTACCTCGATGTCATGGGTCTACAAATCGGTGACGGAACCGCACAAATTCAGAAACTTGTCATCGCGCGCGAAAAGGTCGGACGTGTCGCGGTTCAATACGCCAAGCAGCCTTCCGAATTGCGGCATGCCTCAAAATGAGCGTACCTATCGCCGCCGTTGCCATCTCTCGGCGAAACCTGTGCCGCCGTGCGTAGATTTTCGGGCCGGGCCAAATGGATGATGCCGACCGCGCCATCGATAAACTGCGCGCCCAGGGTGTCGTATTCAGCTCGCACCTGGGTTCGGGTAGTCAGATCCCGTGGTTTCGTTCGCTCCGGCCGACTCCCCTGATTGAGGCGCTCCGAAGGCAGCGTCATCTATTGAGACACCACCAGTATTCAATGTCACCAGCGCGGGATATGCAATGCGGAAGTCCTCAAGCATCTTGCCTATCGGAGCGTCGGCGAACCAACCTCGGTCATTGACATACTCCATATGGCGATGATCGCTCGTGTCGAACTCGTGAAACAAGGCGTCGGCCGTACCGTCGAAGATAAGAGGTCGGACTCCAAATCGTTCACATAGCTCCATGTTGAACGCGGGCGTAACTTTGAACATCTTCCCATCGAGCCAAAGCGCGACGTAGCCGTGATAAATGAAGAGATCAGTCCCCATTAACTCCGTCAGCTTGGGGGAATTCAGATGGTTGCGAACGTCTGCAAAGCCGATCGCGGCGGGGATTCCCGCTGCGCGCATGGCGGCCGTCAACAATATTGCCTTCGGAACACAAAACGCCGAAGGCATTTTGAGAATCTCGCTGGCGCGATAATCGGCTTCGGACAAACTCACCGCGTAGGGGTCGTATCTGATCTGGTCTCGTACCGCGTTAAATAGGAGGATCGCCTTCTCGGCGGCCGACCGGTCTTGTTTGTCGCCAGCCACACGCGAGACAAAATCTCTAATCGCAGGTGAGTCGCAATCCACATAATGCGTTGGAGCGAGAAATTCCGCGAGGTCCGGGTTGATTGTCACTTGCGCCTCGATTGGTACTTGCATTCACCTAACAGATGTTAGAAATTGAGGCAAGTCAAATCGGGTCGCGACCGGCGCCCGAAGACGGATACCTCATTGTTGTTCCATACGAATAGATCTATCAAACGATTGTTAGAATCGATTGAACTCGCAGGACGAGAGCGTTAGCATTAGGCGTCCATGCTGGACACATGCTCATCGGACGGGCCTGTCCACCGTCTCGTGTTCGATCGGGCATGCGTTCCTATCGGCCGGTAAGTCAATCTCGAATTGAACTTGACTGCAAATCAGGGAACGTAGTCGATGAATAATCCAACGTCCTATGCATGGACACCTCCGCCCGAGCTAATTGCAGCAAGTAATCTGACCGCTTTCCTGGGCGCAACCGGATATGACGATTACGATCACCTCGCGTCGAAGGCTGAGGCCGATCCGGCATGGCTAATGGAGGAAGTCTTTAAGTTCTGCGATGTTCGATTCTATCGCAGTTACGACCAGATGTTGGATCTGTCGCGCGGGCAGCCATGGGCACGCTGGTGCGTCGGCGGGACCACCAACGTCGTGCTGAACTGCATCGACAAGCATCGCAGCACGCCCGTGTGGGACCAGACATTTTTGGTCTGGGAGGGTGAAGACAAGCGCGAACAGCGCGCGCTTACCTATCGCGAATTGGACCGCGGCGTCGGACGGCTTGCGCAGGGACTGCGTAATCTCGGCGTCGGTAAGGGCGATGTGGTCGCTCTCTATTTGCCGAACCTGCCGGAAACCTTTATCGCGTTTTTCGCGGTGCTGAAATTGGGCGCGATCCTGATGCCGCTGTTCTCAGGCTTCGGTCCGGCTCCCATGCAAACCCGGCTCAACCATGGTGGCGCCAAGGCGGTCATCACCGCGAGCGGGACCTGGCGGCGTGGCGCTGCGGCACCGCTCAAATCCATCCTCGACGTCGCGCTCGACTCCTCACCGACAGTGCAGCACGTGATCGTCGTCGATCGCAAAGGCCTTGAGATCGAAACTCCGATGCGGGAGGGCCGCGATCACTGGTGGCACGATATCGTCGCCGGCAAGAATGAAGCGATCGCGACCGTCGAAATGAAAGCGGAAGATCCCGCGATTCTGCTGTACACTTCGGGAACCACCGGCGAACCGAAGGGTTGCGTTTGGACCCATATCAGCTTCATCGGTTCTATGGTCACACGCGACATGATCATCTGCGCCGATTTCAAATCGTCGGACCGTTTTTTCTTCCTCAGTGACATGGGCTGGATGGTCGGCGCGATGTGCGCGTGTATTCCCAGTTTCGCCGGCGCGAGCCTTCTGATCGCCGAAGGCACGCCGGATTTTCCGGACACTGGACGATTCTGGCGGCTGATCCAGGATCATCGCGTAAGCTATCTCGGAGTATCCCCCACCATAGTCCGTAGTTTGATGCGCTATGGAACGCAGGACGTCGAGCGCCACGATCTGTCGAGCCTGCGTATGACCGCGTCCGGCGGCGAGGCATGGACCAACGCACCGTGGCAATGGTTCTTCGAGTATGTCTGCAAGAGAAAGCTTCCGATCATCAACATTTCCGGTGGCACCGAGGTTGGAGGTTGCATCTTCACGGGGACGCCGAACCATCCGATGAACCCCGGTTCGTTCTCCCGTCCGGCGCTCGGTGTCGGCGCGGACATCGTGGATATGTCCGGCAAAAGTTTGCCACCGGGCGAAGTCGGCGAACTGGTGCTCCGCCATGCGTCGATCGGGTTGACCAAGAGCTTGTGGAAGGCCGATGCGCGCTATATCGAAAGCTACTGGAGCACGCTTCCCGGCCTGTGGGTGCATGGCGATTTTGCGATGCGCGGMCATGATGGGCTTTACTATATTCTYGGGCGCTCCGACGACACCATCAAGATTTCAGGCAAGCGGACCGGACCGTCCGAGCTCGAAGGTATTCTGATAGACACCGGCAAGGTATCCGAGGCGGCGGTGTTCGGTATTCCGCACCCGGTAAAGGGTTCGGCGATTGTTTGTGCCTGTGTGCTCATGCCAGGCAGGAACGTCGAGAGTGAAATTGTCAACGAGCTCTCATCCGCTATCGTGAATGGCATGGGAGCATCGTACCGGCCGGAGAAGATCATTTTTGTGGATGATCTGCCTCGAACCCGCAACATGAAGATCATGCGCCGGGTACTGCGAGCAGTGTTCGAAAGCAAGGATCCCGGCGATCTTTCCGCACTCGCCAATCCCGAAGCGGTTGACAGGCTCCGCGAGAAACTTGGCGCCGCATAAACCACGGAGGAAATGGCGAGCTGTCGGGCGAGATGGAAGCGGACTTTTTCCCGGGCCCCGACCTCGGTGCTCCAAGGATTTCATAAGGAGAGGCGTACAATGGCGATGGATCCGATCTTGTCAGATCAACGCAAGCAAGCGATGCGGGCCGCTGGATTCTGGAGCGATCAAACCTTGCTCGAGTTTTTTTCGAGGCATGCCAGAAACGATCCAGGGCGGCTCGCGGTTGTTGGCTACGAAGCTGCGTCCAACCGACGTACGGCGCTGACATACGGCGAACTGCAGCAAGCTGCCGAGCGAATCGCGGCTAATTTGTTGCGGCTTGGTGTCAAGCCTGGCGAAGTGGTGTCGTATCAGTTGCCGAATTGGTGGCACTTCATGGCTCTTCACCTCGCACTGCTGCGGATCGGCGCGGTCACAAATCCCATCATGCCAATTTTCCGCGATCGCGAAATGGAATTCATGCTGACCTTGGCCGAGACGCGCGTGCTGATCGTTCCACAGCGATTTCGCGATTTCGATCACGCCGCAATGGCGGACCGCCTCAAGGCCAAGGTGCCCACACTTGAGCACGTCGTCATTATCGGTTCGGGCGACAATCGAGACTTCGAGACCGTGCTGAATTCGCCGGGAAAGCGGGTTGAGGCGGCGACCGCTGCCTCGGCCGATGATGTCGTGCAATTGCTTTATACGTCGGGCACAACAGGTGAGCCCAAGGGGGTGATGCATACAGGCAATACGTTGCTGAACAGCGTGCGATATTTTGAGGATCGCATCCGTCTCACAGCCAACGATGTCGTGCTGATGGCCTCGCCGATGGCCCATCAGACCGGTTTTCTCGTCGGCCTGCTTCTGCCGCTGTATCTGGGAGGGCGGGTTGTTCTTCAGGACATCTGGAATCCAGCCAAGGCGGTCGACATCGTCGAGACAGAGCGCGTGACGATGACCATGGCATCGACGCCGTTTCTGGCGGATTTGACTGCGGAGGCGGAGCGGCGGCCTCAAGCGCGGCGTTCACTGCGCACTTTCGTATCGGCAGGCGCCCCAATTCCTCGTGTTTTAGTGCGCCAGGCCACACAGAATCTTGGTGCGCACATCGTCTCGGGATGGGGGATGACGGAAAACGGGCTGGTGACGACCACCAAGCTCGACGATCCACCGGAAAAGGTCTTCGAGACCGACGGTTGCCCAAGCCAGGGTATGGAAGTCAGGATCGTCGATGGCGAGGGCAAAGTTCTGCCTCATGATGAAGAGGGGCGTCTACAAGCGAGGGGCCCCGGCACCTTTGTAGGCTACCTCAAGCGGCCGCATCTCTATGCCGTCGATCAGGATGGCTGGTTCGAGACCGGCGATCTCGCCCGCAAAGACAAAGACGGCTACATTCGTATCACGGGGCGCACCAAGGACATCGTCATTCGCGGCGGCGAGAACGTTCCGGTGATCGAGATTGAACAGCTGATGTATCGCCATCCCGCCGTCCAGGAAGTCGCGATTATTGGCATACCGGATGAGCGCTTGGGCGAGCGGGCCTGCGCCTGCGTGGTGCTGCGCGAGGGCGCATTACTGACGTTAGCTGACTTGATGGGGTATATGGCGGAGAATGCTGTAGCCAAGAACTACTGGCCGGAGCGCATTGAGGTGCTCGACGCCTTGCCGAAAACGCCGAGCGGCAAAGTGCAGAAATTCAGGCTTCGCGAGATCGTTAATTCGATGAAATAATTCTCGGCTAACGGCTGCCGCAAGAAGAAGGCCGGGTGAAATTCCGGCCCCCTTCTGAGATGACCGTCGCGCGCGAAAATCAGAGCGGGCAATCCTGCGGAAACACCGGCTTGCGTTTTTCGAGATGCGACGCCAATCCCTCGCGCGCCTCGGCGCCGGTGAAACCCAAAATCTCAAGCGCGGTCGAGGTATCGAACAGCGGACCATTGACACGCAGCCAGTTGTTAAGAGCGTACTTGGTCCAGCGGATCGCACTCTGCGCGCCGTTGGAGAGCTCCTCGGCCGTCTCGATCGCTATTCTCTGCAGGTCCGCATCTTCGACGCATAGCGACACCAGACCGATCCGCTCGGCTTCTTCGCCGGACAGCGGCTTGCAGGTCAGCAGGTAATACTTTGCTTTTGCAAGGCCGCACAACAACGGCCAGATGATGCAAGCGACGTCGCCCGCCGCGACGCCAAGCCGCGTATGACCATCGACGATGCGCGCGGACTTTCCACAAATCGAGATATCGGCCAGGATTCCGACGACGAGACCTGCACCGACGGCGACGCCGTTGATCGCCGAGATGATCGGCTTGTTGCAATTGATAACGTTATAAACGAGATCCTTGGCCTCCTTCCAGGTCGACATCCGTGCGACCGGGTTGTCGAGAATACTCTTGATCAGCTCGAAATCGCCCCCTGCCGAAAAGGCTTTGCCAGCCCCGGTCACGATGACCGCGTTGATATCTGGATCGTCGTTGATATCACGCCAGATATTGGTGAGCTGAGTGTGGGTCTCGGCGTCGACCGAATTGTAGGTCTCGGGCCGGTCGAATGTGAGCCGGAGAACCCGCTTGGACGGGTAGTCGAGCTTCAATTTGGTATAGGCAGCATAACGATTGGACATCGGATTCCCTTCTGGACACTTGGTTGATTTTCCTGGTGGCTTGAACCTTACGGGAGCTGACGATGCATATCGCGGTCGGCAGATTTCTCCTGCTTTCCGATACGCCCTCGTCGCGAACCTGCTATGAATTTATTCGAACAGATGTTAGAATTTTAAGACCGATCGGGACCCGCTGCAAGCCTATACTTCTCAGTAGAGGCCGTCAGCGGGGGCGCCGAGAGCAAGACTCGGAGGATTTGCCGTGACGGACGCACACGAAAAAGCTCTGATAATGATGGCAGGCACCAATCCCACGATTGGCGAGCTGTTTCGCGCGAGCGCGCTGATCCATAAATCTTCGGTGGCGATCGAATACCAGGAAAGACATGTCAGCTATGGGCAGCTCCTCGACCGTGTGCATCGCGCAACCTCGATGCTGGCGAGCCAGGGTCTTAGCCGAGGCGACCGCGTGGCATTGCTTTCACGCAACCGACCGGAATATCTCGAAGTAGAGCTGGCGGCCGCCAACCTCGGGGTCATCACGGCTTGCCTGAACTGGCGATTGTCGCAGCGGGAACTCGCCTATTGTATCGATCTGGTCTCACCGAAGCTCTTGATTATTGAAGAAGAACTGGCCGGAGATTTCGAGCTTTCTCCCGTAGGGGACCGCAAGATCATCAAGATCGGCTCGCAATACGAGCATATATTGCAAGAACAAAACGGTCATGCGCTGCCCATTGCAGCGGAGTCCGAAGACGGACTGGTGATCCTTTACACCAGTGGGACCACCGGCCAGCCCAAAGGGGCCGTCATTTCGCATCGGGCGATGATCATGCGGGCGCTAGTGTTCAGCTCCGAGCTGAACATTTCGCATCACGATACCTTTGTGGCCTGGGCGCCGCTGTTTCACATGGCATCCACGGACCACAGTCTCGCGACACTCTTGCGTGGCGGAACGGTCGTCGTGGTCGACGGTTTCCAGATCGAGCCGTTATTGTCTGCTTTGGAGCGCCATCGGATCGGCTGGTTTGTCTTGATCCCGGGCATGATTGAAGCATTCATCGCCGGCTTCAAGGCGCGGAACACGACCGTAAAGGGCGTTGGTGTTTGCGGCGCGATGGCCGACCTGGTCCCTCCGCATGTCATCGCCGAGGTCACTGACCTGCTGCGAGCTCCCTACGTCAACAGTTTTGGTTCGACCGAGACCGGCTTGCCGCCGGCAACCAGATCATTGATCCCGGTAGGCGAAATACCTGCCAGCCTGGCGAAGCAACAAAGCGCGTTCTGCGACATCAAGCTCGTCGATTCTGCCGACAAGGAGGTTCCGATTGGCGCACCGGGAGAGTTGGCTATTCGCAGCCCAACTTTGTTCTCCGGCTATTGGAAAGCTGATGATACCAACGCACGCGACTTTCGCGGCGGGTGGTTTCACATGGGCGACGTGTTTCGACGCAATGACGACGGCTCGCTCGATTTCGTCGATCGCGCCAAATACATGATCAAGACCGGCGGCGAAAACGTTTATCCAGCCGAGATCGAGCGCGTTTTGATGAGTGATGCAGGGATCACCGAGGCCGCGGTCGTGCGTGTTCCCGATGTGAAATGGGGTGAGGTTCCCGTGGCATTCGTGTCGCGCCGCGACACGACGGTCACAGAGGCGGACCTGCTTGCTCTGTGCCGGCGCGATCTTGCCGGATACAAATGTCCCCAGCAGTTCCGGTTCATCGATTTTTCGGAATTTCCGCGGTCCACCAGCGGCAAGGTTCAGCGCCACGAGCTCGAAGCCAGGCTGGCGGGCGAAAGGCAACGGGTAAACAGCTAATACGGACACGCCCATTAGCTCTTCGCGTCGCAATTTTCGTCGAACGAAAACTGCTCGCGGCAAGGCACCGCAATCGGAGACGGAAACATGAATGTCGAAGAAGCCATTTTGACGCGGCGCTCGGTCAGGCGATTTCTTCCCAAGCCGGTTCCAGAACCGGTCGTGCGAAAAATCATTGAGGTCTCGGCGCGTGCGCCAAGTGGCCACAACATCCAGCCGTGGAAGGTCTACGCGATCGCGGGCGAGGTGAAGGATCGGCTCTGCGCGGACATCCTGAAAGCTGCCGAAACCGAACCGGACAAGCATCGGCCGGAATATGAGTATTATCCGACCGAATGGCACGAGCCCTATATCGGACGTCGGCGCGAGCTCGGCTACGACCTTTACGCAAAGCTTGGCATTGCTCGCGACGACGTTGCCGCACGCACATCGCAGATGAACCGCAACTATCTTTTTTTCGACGCCCCGGTCGGACTTTTCGTGACGATGGACCGCCGCTTCAACACCGGCAGCTATATCGACATGGGTATGTTCTTGCAGAACATCCTGCTCGCCGCGCGCGGTCATGGCCTGCACACCTGTGGCCAGGCCGCGTTCACCTGGTATCACGACATCATCCGCAAGCAACTTTCGTTTGACGACACCGAAATCCTGATTTGTGGCGTGGCGCTGGGTTACGAGGACACGACTGCGCCCGAAAACAAGCTCGTCACCAAGCGGGTGCCGGTCGATACCTACGCCAAGTTCTTCGGATTCTCCGGCAGCAGTACGGGCGCCGCTTCGGCGCGCACGACGGCTGGAAGCTGACCTTCACGCACAACGCCGAGCGGAGACCAAATGCCTTCCATTCGTAAACAAACGCTACGCGGCAAGGTCGCGGTAATCGGCATCGGGATGTCGCCGGTTGGAAAGGTGCCGGGTAAGAGCCCGTTATGGCTCGCCGCCGACGCCGCGAAGAAGGCGCTGGCCGATGCCGGCATCGGGAAAAGCGGGATCGACGGCGTGCTGTCGAGCCATGCGTTCGCTTCTCCCTTCCATCGCTTTAGCGTTGCGTTCAGCGAGTATTTAGGTATTCAGCCGACCTTTTCGAACACGCTTCAGGTGTCCGGCGCGACGGCGGCGACGATGTTCAATATTGGCGCCGCTGCCATTCATGGCGGCCTCGCCGAGGTCGTACTCGTGGTCGGCGGCGACAGCCTACTGACCGGCCTGACGCCGGATCTGGCGCTGCGCTCGATGACGGAAAGCCGTGATCAGCAATACGAGATGCCGTTCGGCATTCCTGTCGCGAACACCTTTGCCATGACCGCACACCGGCATATGAAGGATTTCGGCACCACACCGGAACAGTTGGCGGAAGTCGCCGTGGTCCAGCGGCGTCATGCTATGCGCACGCCCGGTGCGCAGCAGACTACCCCGATCACGGTGGACGACGTGCTAAGCTCAGGCATGGTGACGACGCCGTATCACAAGCTTGACTGTTCGCTGATATCGGATGGCGGCGCGGCATTCATTCTGACATCGGCCGAACATGCCAAGGCGCTCGGCATCAAAAGCCCGATTTACATTCTTGGCGGCGGTGAGTGTTACACCCACGAACATATTTTCCTGATGCCGTCGCTGACGACCACCGGCGCGGTCGAGTCGAGCCGCAGGGCTTACGAGATGGCGGGATATGGCCCGAAAGATATGGACCTTGCCGGCGTATACGACTGCTTCACCGGTACCGTTGTCATGATGCTGGAAGATCTCGGTTTCTGCCCCAAGGGCGAAGGCGGCCGCTTCGTCGAAGACGGACAGATGACCTATGGCGGACAAATTCCTTCGAACACGCACGGCGGCTTGTTGTCATTCGCGCATTCGGGAGTACCCGGATCGCTGTTTCATTTTCATGAGGTCATCGCGCAATTGCGCGGCCAGTGCGGCGAGCGCCAGGTGCCGGGTGCGGAGCTCGGGCTGGTGCACAGCCTCGGTGCCGGTTTTGCAACTAACGCCACCACCATCCTGGGAACGGAGAACACGCTGTGATCTCGTCCGAAGACGCCATGAAGAAACCGGTGCCGGCGCCCGACGCGGATTCCGCCGCCTTGTGGCACGGCCTGCGCGACGGCATGCTGCTACTGCAGCACTGCGCCGATTGCGGCCACGTGCAATACTACCAGCAGGCGATGTGCCGGCAGTGCGGCGGCGAAAATCTCTCCCATCGTCCGGCAAGCGGGCGCGGCAAGATTCATTCCTTCAGCGTGGTGCACCGCGCACCGGGCCCCGCATTCAAGGCCGATACCCCTTACGCTGTCTTGCTGATCGATCTGGAAGAAGGCCCGCGGATGATCAGTACCTATACCGGCGGCAAGCCCGAAGAGGTCACGTTCGACATGGAGGTCATGCTCGTCTGCGAAAAGGTCAATGACGAGATCACACTGCCCCGCTTCAGGAAGGCTTGACTTAAGACCCCATTGGCTACATCCGGAATACGCCGAACTTCGTTTTCTTCGCGGGCGTCCGCCCGGCGATATCCAGCAGCAGCGCCATGACGTCGCGGGTCTCGACCGGGTCGATCACCATGTCGCACCATAGATTGCGGGCAAAATTGTAGGGATCGGCGAACGCCTCGAAATCCCTACGGATCGGTTGCTTGAATTCCTCGCGCTGCTCGTCGGTCCAGGAGGTGCCCTCGCGCCGGTGAATGTTGTCGCGCACCATCGCGAGCGTTGTCGCCGCCTGCTCCGGTCCCATCAGGGCGGCGTGGGCGCTCGGCCACATCAGCGTGGCATTCGGCTTGAACGCGCGGCCCAGCATCGCGAAATAGGCCGCGGCATAGGAGCCGCCGGTAATGATGGTGTATTTCGGAACGTCGGCGCACGCCATCGCAGTCATGAACTTGGCGCCATGCTTGGCGATGCCCTGCCGCTCGACGGCGGACCCGACCATAAAGCCGGAGACGTCGACCAGGAACAGTAGCGGGATATCGCGCTTGCAGCATAATTGGATGAAGTGCGCGCCCTTGATCGCGCTTTCCGAGAACAGCACGCCGTTGTTGGCCAGAATGCCTATCTCAAAGCCATTGATGCGGGCGAACCCGCACATCATGGTTTCGCCGTGAAGATGCTTGAACTCCTGAAAGCGGCTGCCGTCGATGAGACGTGCGACGATCTCCCGGTTGTCCGTCGGGATGCGCCGGTTGGCGCTGACGATTCCATAGATTTCCTCGATCGCATGGCAAGGCGGTTCACCCTGCTCGACCGTCCAGCGCAATCGCGGCGGCTCTCCCAGGTTGGCGACGATGTTGCGCACGATCGCCAGCGCGTGGCTGTCATTCTCGGCGATATGGTCGGTGACGCCGCTGATCCGGCTGTGCATCTCCGCGCCGCCGAGCGGTTCGACCTCGATGGTCTCACCGGTCGCGGCAAATACCAGTTGCGGGCTGCCGAGAAACATCGCCCCCTGATTGCGCACGATCACCACCTCGTCGCACAGCGCCGGAATGTAGGCGCCGCCCGCGGTTGACGGGCCGTGAACGACGGCGATCTGCGCGATATTCTCGGCCGACATCTTTACCTGATTGTACATGATCGATCCGGCCTGCCCTTCGTCCGGAAAGATATTGGCAATGTCCGGCAGGAAGCCACCGCCTGACTGCACCAAGGTGATGCAGGGCAGCCGGTGTTGCCACGCAAACAACTGGGCGCGGGTATGCTTCTTCGTTGTCATGCCAAACAGCGTCCCGCCCTTCACGGTGGCGTCGTTGGCAATGAGCATGCAACTGCGGCCGCAGACTTGTCCGACACCCGTGATGATCGTCGCGCCCGGCGGCACGCCCTCGTACATTCCCTCGCCCGCCAGGTGGCCGAACTCGAAAAACGGCGAGCCGGGATCGATCAGCGCCGCGATGCGTTCGCGCGGCAGCAATTGGCCACGCGACTTGTGCAGGGCACGAGCCTTGGCGGAACCGCCTTGGTTGGCATCCATTCGGCGCTTCTGAAGATCAGCGATCCGTTCCAGATAATGCGCGCGATTGAGCTTGAACTCGTCCGACCCGGTCGCGACAGCGGATTTCATCGCGGTCAATTGGCTGTCCCCAAAACTGATCGCAAGCCAGGAAATGCAGGCTTGATGGTCTTCATTATTTTCTAACATTTGTTCGTTTTCGAACGATTGTTAGGTTGAAATCCTAGCCGCTTCTGCCTAAAGATAGCAAGCAATTGATGCTGCCGACCGACAGCCGGCCGCCTCGCAAACAACAAACTCGACGGCGTTCCCGAGAGGGTTTCCAATTCTCAACTTAGAACAACGCGGGTTTCGGCCGGCGGCGGAGTTCCGACATGGACTTTGATCTTACGCACGAGCAGCGGCAAATCTACGAATACGGCGATATGGTTGCGAAGCAATTCGATCGCAAATACTGGATGGAATGCGCCGACAAGCACGTATTCCCCCAAGCCCTTTACAGCAAGGTTGCGGAGGATGGCTTCGTCGGAACGATGGTGCCTGAGGAATACGGCGGCTCGGGACAAGGCATGGTCGAGATGCACCTGTTCCTTGAGGGCTTGTCAAACAATGGCATTCCACTGCTAAACCTCGTCGTCGGCGCGGCAATGAGTTTGGGATTCATGGCCAAATACGGCAGCGAAGCGCAGAAATTGCGCTATCTGCCCGATGCGTGTGGCGGCAAGACGCGCTTTTGCTTCGCGATCACCGAGCCTGACGCAGGAACCAACACGATTCGTACTTCCACGATAGCAAAGAAGCGTGGCAATCGCTTCGCGCTGACCGGTCAGAAGACATTTATCACCGACGCCGATGGCGCGGATTACGCGCTAGTGGTGACGCGAACGACAGCGCATACTGAGGTTCAGAAGAAAACCGATGGCTTCACCCTGTTTGTGGTCGACCTGAAAGCCAAGGGTGTGGAGAAGCAATACATTCCAGTGAGCATTCCGGCGCCGGAAACACAATGGCAGGTCTTCTTCGATGACGTCGATCTTGGGCCGGAGGACATTGTCGGCGAAGTTGACAAGGGATTCGGCATCCTGTTCAAGAGCCTCAACCCCGAACGCATCCTCGTCGGTTCGATTTCCTGCGGTCTCGGCCGCTATGCCCTAAACCGCGCGGTCGAATACGCCAAGGAACGGCGGGTTTTCAACAACGTGCCGATCGGATCTTATCAGGGCTTGCAGCATCCCCTGGCCAGCGCCCGCACCGATGTTGAGCTGGCATCGCTGATGACACTAAAAGCCGCCTGGATCTTCGATCAGGGCCGCGAAGCCGGCGAATTCTCCAACATGGCAAAACTTGCCGCAGCCGACGCCGGCATCAAGGCCGTGGACACCGCGCTGCAATGCTTCGGCGGCAACGGGTTCACCAAGGAGTACGGCATCTTCGATATCTATCCGCTGGTGCGGCTGTTGAAGACCGCGCCGCTCAATCGCGAAATGATCCTCAACTACATCGGCGAGCACGTGATGGGCTTGCCTCGCAGTTATTAGAGCAAGACCCGGAATGGTGAGGCGCGGTTCTACCGGCGATTCGTCTTCAATTATTCAGAGATCACCCCCCAAAGAACGAGGTTGTCTGCAATGGCTCTCATGAAGTCCGATGTGTCCGCTGCGAGCGAAGAGTATCGCCGCAACCGGGACGCTTACGGCTTGAGAATCGCCGATCTGCATGAGCGCCGCGCAGCTGCAATGGTCGGCGGTCCGGAACGGGCGCGGCTGCTGCACAAGGAGCGCAAGCAATTACTGCCTCGCGAACGGATCGCTGCGCTGCTCGATCCCGGCTCGCCGTTCCTCGAATTTTGCCAGTTCGCGGGCGAAGGCATGTATGACGGCGTGCCGCCCGGCGGCAGCATCGTCACCGGCGTTGGAATGGTGTCGGGCCGCGCCTGCATGCTGATCGCCAACGACGCCACGGTCAAAGGCGGCACCTACTACGGGATCACCTGCAAGAAGCACGTCCGCGCACAGAAATTCGCCTGGCAACACCGCCTCCCCTGCGTCACCATGGTGCAATCCGGCGGCGCCAACCTGCCGGACCAACCCAACATTTTTCCCGACGACGGGCAGTTCGGCTCGATCTTTTACAACCAGATCCGGATGTCGAGCGAGGGTATCGCGCAGATCGCAATCGTCCACGGACCCTCGACCGCCGGCGGCGCTTACATGCCGGCGCTCTGCGACGAGACCGTCATCATCCGCAATCAGGGCGCCATGTTCCTGGGCGGACCGCAACTGGTCTATGCCGCGACCAAGGAAGAGGTCGGCGTCGAAGCCCTCGGCGGCGGTGAAATGCATAGCCGCGTCAGCGGCGTCACCGACCATCTGGCGGAAAGCGACAGCCACGCGATCGCGATTACCCGCGATATCGTCGCCAATCTCGGTGACATTCCCGTGCAACGGTGGAACGTGGCGCCGACGCGTGAGCCGCGCTTCGACCCCAGGGATATTTATGGGCTGATCAGCACGGACCCGCGTATCCCCACCAACAATCGAGAGATTGTTGCGCGGTTGGTCGATGGCAGCGAGTTTCACGAATTCAAGCCGCTATATGGCGAGACGCTGATCACCGGCTTTGGCCGCATAATGGGCTTCGAGATCGGGATTCTCTGTAACAACGGCGTGCTGTTTTCCGAATGCGCGCTGAAGGCGACCCACTTCATCGACCTCTGCTGCAAGCGCAATATCCCGCTGCTGTTCATGGCCGATGTCACCGGCTTCATGGTCGGGCGCGAGGCGGAAGAAGGCGGCATCGCCAAGCACGGCGCCAAGATGATCACCGCAATGGCCAGCGCCAACGTGCCGAAATACACGCTGATCATCGGGAATTCCTACGGAGCCGGCTATCTGGCGATGTGCGGCCGTGCCTTCAAACCTCATGCGATGATGATGTGGCCGCACGGGCGCTCCGCGATCATGGGGCCGGATCAGGCCGCCAACACGCTCGCGATGGTCAAGGACGATATCCACAAGCGCGACGGCACGAACTGGACCGACGAAGAGCGCGAGGCTTATCGCGCTCCGGTTCGCAAGACTTTTGAGGATTTCGCGAACGCCTACAACTTCGCACGCAACACCTGGTGTGACATGGTGATCGATCCGCTCGAGACCCGCAACGTGATGGCCCTCTTGCTCGATCTCGCCGGCCGTCTGCCACAGCAGGAAACAGACTTCGGCGTGTTCAGGATGTGATGACAGAGGATATCGTTCCGTGTTCAAGAAAATCCTGATTGCCAATCGCGGCGAGATCGCCTGCCGGATCGCGCGAACCTGCCATCGGCTCGGGGTCGCGGTTGCCGGCATTCACTCCACGGCTGACGCCGACGCCTTGCATGTGAAAATGATCGGCGAATCCATAGAGATTGGAGGCGCCGCCGCGTCCGACAGCTACCTGCGGATCGATGCGGTGATTGCTGCAGCGAAAGCGACCGGCGCCCAGGCCATCCATCCCGGCTTTGGCTTCCTCGCGGAGAATGCAACGTTCGCCCGTGCAGTCGAGGCGGCAGGTCTGGTTTTTATCGGGCCGACGCCGGATGTGATCGAACGGCTCGGCGACAAGGCCGCTGCCAAGAAAGAGGCTGAGGCGGCCAACGTGCCGATCGTCCCCGGCAGCAAGACGCCCAGTGAGGACGCCGCCGAGATCGCCCGGATCGTGCAGGAAGTCGGGCTTCCGGTGATGCTGAAGGCAGCGGCCGGCGGCGGCGGCAAGGGTATGCGTGCCGTTTCCAATCTCGATGGCCTTGCCAATGAGATTGAATCGGCCATGCGTGAGGCGAAGAATTCGTTCGGCTATCCCGGGCTGATCGTCGAAAAACTGGTCGAACGCGGGCGCCATATCGAAGTGCAGATCGCCGGTGATGGCAAAGGCAACGTGCTTCACCTGTTCGAGCGTGAATGTTCGCTGCAGCGCCGTCACCAGAAGCTCATCGAGGAAGCCCCTGCCGCCAATCTCGCTGCAACGCTTCGCGACAGAATGGCCGCCGACGCGGTGCGGCTCGGCAAGCGCCTGAACTATCGCGGCGTCGGTACAGTCGAATTCATCCTGAGCGGAGACACCTACTATTTTCTGGAAGTAAACCCACGTCTCCAGGTCGAGCACCCCGTGACCGAGATGGTCACCGGCATCGATATTGTCGAGGTGATGCTCCGCATCGCCGCCGGAGAAGGGCTGCCGTTTACGCAACATGCGGTGACATGTAGCGGGCATGCCGTCGAGGTGCGCATCTGTGCGGAGGATCCGGCAAATAATTTTCTCCCTTGCACGGGAGACCTCGCTTACGTCAAATTTCCCGCCGACGGCGTTCGCGTCGAGACGGGCGTCGAAAGCGGGTCGGTAGTCACGCCGTATTACGACTCGATGCTGGCAAAACTCATCGCCCACGCCGAAACGCGCAATGAGGCGCTCGACAAACTCGACCGGGCTCTCGACGCGACCTCGATTTTCGGAATTACGACCAATCAGGGATTTCTCAAGCGCTTGCTCGCCCTGCCAGCGACGCGCAGTGCCACCTTTTACACACGCCTGATCGACGAGCAAATCGACCAGTTGGTCGACACAGCAAAGGATTTGGACGCCGAGGCGTTGGCGTTGGGCGCCTACTTCTGGATGATCCGGCAACGACAGCCCCTCGCAAGGGGGCCGTGGCAGTCGCGCGAAATGACTGGATGGCACATGGCCGCGGGTGGCGACGGATTGTCACCGATTCCGATCCTGCACCTCGAAACCGCGGGCGCGAGCGCGGAGATCCGATTCGCGCCGCTCAAGGCCGACGGCTCGATGATTGTCGGCATCAACGACGAGAAGCTACCGGTCAGACTGATCCCGCTCAAAGACGACAGCTTCACCGCGATTGTCGGGACACGCCGTGAGACGGTACGCATCTATCAGGAAAACCAAACCATCTTCGTCCACCATCGCCGCGGCGTCCACACGCTGACGGCGATCCCCTATCTTACCTACATCAGCGCTGTCGCCGAAACCAGCGGCGAGCTGCGTGCGCCCATGATGGGCATGATCCTGAAGGTCAACGTCGCAGTCGGCGATACGATCAAGGCGGGGGATATCGCAGCCATACTGGAATCGATGAAGATGGAGTTGCGGATCAGTTGCGAAACCGATGGCGTGGTCACGGCAGTCAATTGCCGGCCAGGCGAGACCGTCGAGCGCAACGCGGTTGTCGTAGTCGTGGAGCCGGAGCAGCAACCGTAATTCAATGACAGAACAGGGAGTGGCGAATATGGATTTCAATCTGAAGGGCAAATCGGTCGTCGTCACTGGCGGCGGCTCCAATATCGGCCGGGCCATCGTACTCGGGTTTGCGGTTGAGGGCGCCAACATCACGATTGGCGATCTCGACCAAGCGCAAGCCGAGAAGGTTGCCGAACTTGCGCAGAAGAATGGCGCTGCCAGCGTCCAGGTCGTCAAGACCGATGTGACCGATTTCGATCAGGTCAAAGCCATGTTCGAGGCCGCTACCGCCCAGCATGGCACCGTCGACGTGCTCGTCAATAACGTCGGCTGGGATCAACTGATGTTCTTTACACAAACAACGCCCGAGTTCTGGGACAAGATCATCAAGATCAACTACGTCGGCGTGCTTAACTGCACCAAATGTGCGCTCGATATCATGATTCCGAAGGGGGCCGGCGCTATCGTGTCGATCAGTTCCGACGCAAGCCGCTCGGGCGAGCCGCGCGAGGCGGTCTATGGTGGCGTCAAGGCCGCCGTTAATTCTTTCATGAAGACCATTGCCAAAGAGAACGGCCGCTATGGCATCCGCTGCAACGTCGTTTGTCCTGGCGTCACTGTTCCCGTGGATACGGAAGAAGTTGGTACCAACAGCATGTGGACGAAGCCAGACTCAATGTTCACGGCGGAGCAATTCGAGAAGGTTGCCAAGGCGCTGCCGCTGCGAAAGCTGGGTCGCCCGAACGATATTGCCAACGCCGTAGTGTTTCTGTCGTCCGCCGCCGCAGGTCATGTCACCGGCCAGGTCCTGTCGGTGTCAGGCGGATATACCATGATCGGCTGAGTCCGGCCGTTAATTTCGCCAAAACAAAATGGAGTTCCATCGTGTCCGAAAAAGAGATCATGTACGACGTCAAGGACTGCGTCGCGACCATCACCATCAATCGGCCAAAGACCCTCAACGCCTTTACCGGCGATAACATCGTAGAGATGGAGCGGCTGATCCTCGAGGCAACCGCAGACAAGAAAGTTGGCGTCATCGTCCTCACCGGCTCCGGCGAGCGCGCGTTCTGCGTCGGCGGCGACGTCAACTGGGAGAAGGACGCCGGCGGCAAGAGCGGGCTCGAAGGACTGAAATTCAACTTTAACCGCCACATCGTCGAATGCCCAAAACCGGTGATCGCGCGTGTCAACGGTTACGCGATTGGCGGCGGACACCACATCGCCTATTTCTGCGATTTCACCATCGCCGCAGATCATGCGATCTTTGGCCAGAACGGTCCACGTGTCGGCTCCCCGGCGGGAGGCTATATCGTCTCGCACAGCGCCAATGTGCTTGGCCACAAGCGCGCGCGGGAGCTCTGGATGCTGGCGCGACGCTACACCGCAAAACAAGCACTCGACTGGGGGCTGGCCAATTCCGTCGTTCCGATGGCCGAACTTGACGTCGAGGTGCGGAAGTATTGCGACGAACTCCTGGCTTTGAGCCCCACTTGCCTGAAGATTCTCAAGCGCTCATTCTACTATCACATGGCGCCGATCATGGAGCGCGACATGGATGACCTCGTCCGCGAGGTCGCACCCGCCTATTTCACGACACAAGAACAGCAGGAAGGCGCCAATGCATTCCTCGAGAAGCGCAAGCCGGATTTCAGCGCGTTTCGCTAAAGACAGGGCGCCATAACGTAAGGGAGACTGCGATGAGACTAGGCAGCGTCAACTACGAAACCAAAGGGAAGATCGCCATCCTTACGCTGGACGAGCCGGGCAAGCTTAACGCACTCAGCACAGGCATCCGTGAGGGTATTCTGGATGGCCTGAAGAAAGTGGATGCAGACGACAACGTCCGCGTCGCCATCATCACCGGCAACGGGGACAAGGCATTTTGCGCGGGCGCCGATATTAGCGGCTTCAACTTTGATCCGGACAAAGTGCGCAAGTTTATGATCGAGGCTTTGGCGGTATTAGCGGCACCGGAAAATTGCCGCAAACCCGTAATCTCCGCCGTCAATGGTATTGCGTTCGGCGGTGGCTTTGAACTCGCGATCGCTTCAGACTTTATCATCGCATCGGATCGCGCACGCTTCGCGGTACCGGAGATCAAGCTCGGACTACTGCCCGGTTTTGCGATTGTACGCCTGCACGATATGGTCGGCCGCGCCAAGGCCAAAGAAATGAGTATCCTTGGCGATCCAATCAGCGCGGATGAGGCATTCAGACTAGGCCTCGTACTACGTGTGGTTCCTCACGGCGATCTGCTCACGGACGCCCTGGCGTTTGCCGAACGAATTGCATCAAAACCAAAGCTTGCGGTGCAGATGGCCAAATCGTTTTACAACCGCGGCCTCGGTGGCGATGAGATACGGCACGCCATCGATGGTTTTCCGCTCCTATTCATGCATCGAGACGCACAGGAAGGTATCGCTGCCTTTCTCGAAAAACGTGAGCCAAAATTCGAGAGTTGACAAAGCGCGCTGCGAGCGACGGCTTCGAAGACCTTCTTCGAGTGGAGCACTTTGCGGTAGATAGATCGTGCATAACATCGAGGACTCGATGCCCCTGAAAGAATTTACTTTCCTCGACGTGTACCGCCGCAATGCGGAATTTTTTCCCGACCGCACCGCGTTCGTTTTTGAAGGCCAGCGCATCACCCATCGTGAATATCTGAAAAGGGTCGAGCGGCTGGCGGCGGGCCTAGCACGCGAGGGCGTAAAATCCGGTGACCGCGTCGCCATCCTTTCGCAAAACTCGCTCGAAATGATCGATTTGATCGGTGCGGTCGCGCGACTCGGCGCCATCCTGCTGCCGGTCAATTTCCGCCTTAGCGCCGAGGAGATCGGCTACGTCCTCGCCGACGGTGCGCCGGTGCTGGTTGTGGCGGGGGCAGAATACCAGGAAATTATCGCGGCTCTAAAAGTGTCGCTACCTTCGGTCCGGAGCTATTTCGGCATCGGCAAGCACGCGGCGCCGTTTGCGCCGTTCGCAGATCTTGCGGCTTCGCAGGCGTCGATGCCTGACGGCAACTTCAGCTCCGACGATGGCTTCGTAATCATTCACACCGCCGCCGTCGGCGGGCGGCCGCGTGGCGCGCTGTTGTCGCAAACCGGCCTTCTAACGGCGCACAGCTCGCTGGTGCAGGCCTGGAGCCTGACCGAGCGCGACGTCAATCTTGGTGTACTGCCGCTGTTCCACGTCGCCGGCCTTGGCCTGATGCTGACGGTACAGCAGGCTGGCGGCGCCAGCGTCATCGCTTCGAAATTCGACCCGCAACAGGCGGTTCGCGACATTGCCGCCGAGAGGGTGACTGTCATGACGGAGTTCGCGCCGATGCTGGCGAACCTGATGGATCAGGCCAAGGGCGACGAATTGGCGACGTTGCGCGCGGTGACCGGACTGGATACCCCGGCGACCATTGAACGATTCGCGAATGCCTGCCCCCACGCGGTATTCTGGGCAGCCTTCGGACAATCCGAGACATCGGGCCTCGCAACGCTGTCGCCCTACCGCGACCGCCCAGGATCAGCCGGGCGCCCCCTGTTCTGGCGCTCCATTGCGGTCGTTGACAGCGCCGACCGGCCAAGGCCCACCGGACAAACCGGCGAGATCGTGGTGCGCGGCCCCACCGTTTTTAAAGGTTACTGGAATAACGACGCCGATACCGCCCACACCTTCCGTAATGGCTGGCATCACACCGGCGACATCGGCTATTTCGATGCCGATGGCTATCTCTGGTATGCCGGCCGTGCTCCGGAGAAAGAGCTGATCAAGACGGGTGGCGAGAACGTCTATCCGGCCGAAGTCGAAAACGCGATTCGCCAACATCCGGATATCGCCGACGTCGTGGTTATCGGCGTGCCAGATCCCCAGTGGAGCGAAGCCATCAAAGCGATTTGCGTGCGCCGAACTGGCGCGAATGTCACCGCCGACGAGCTCATCGACTTCGTCGCCGGACAGATCGCACGCTACAAGAAGCCAAAGCACATTGTTTTCGTCGATCAACTGCCGAAGACCGACAAAGGCGAAATCGATCGCGCCGCAGTCAAATTCGAAAACTCTTAGAGAGGCCTTGGCGATCGCCAGGTGTTGGGCGTTATTTCGGGGTGCCGTTTCAATAAGGAACAACTTGGGCGGCGTGACGATAGTTGAGGACGCAAGTGAAAAAACAGAAGATTTTTTGCGGGGCTCAGGGACACGCGATTGTAGCCGACGTGTTTGGTGAGGGTTCGCCGATTTTGCTGGCGCATGGAGGGGGCCAGACCCGCTTGGCGTGGACTCGAACTGCACGGGCCTTGATGCAGGCAGGATATAGTGCAATTGCGATGGATCTGCGTGGCCACGGGGAAAGCGCATGGTCGCCATCGGGCTCTTACCAACTCGACGACTTTGCGATGGATCTCCTTGCGATGTCTGATCAACTGAACGAGAAACCAGCTCTCGTCGGCGCTTCCCTCGGCGGTCTGGCGGGCTTGATAGCCGAAGGTGAACTTCGCTCAGGATCCTTCACTTCGCTTACGCTTGTAGATATTACACCAAATATGGAGCCGGTCGGCGTTGCGCACGTCCTGGATTTCATGAGGGCACATTTGGCGGACGGCTTCGCTTCGCCCGATGAAGCCGCCGAGGCGATCGCCAACTATTTGCCAAATCGTCAGCGGCGGAAAGGCTCGGAGAGCCTCGACCGCTATTTGAGACGATGCGATGACGGACGTCTTCGCTGGCATTGGGATCCACGCTTCATAACTTCCGTGAAAAATGACAAAGCGGGCCAGTCCGAAACCCGACTGACCGACGCCGCCAAAACACTTAAGCTGCCGATTCACCTGATACGTGGAGGATCAAGCAATTTGGTAAGCGTGGATGCTGCGCAAGAATTTCTTCGACTTGCTCCCCACTCTGCGTACACCGATATTGCCGGCGCAGGTCATATGGTCGTTGGCGATCGAAATGATGCCTTTACCGAAGCGGTTATCGGCTTCTTTCGAGAATCGCAGATATCACAACGTAATGGCGATACACGCGACGATTAGCCCCGCAATCGAAGTCGACCCGTTTTGTGCCAGCTTTGTCGAAGGAATGAACCAATGACCGCAGCTAGTGACAGATCAGTGCCTGATTGCTGAAAGAATATACATAGGAGCGAACGAGTGAATGAGATTAGATCCTGCAACGAAGAGACTATTGCTGAATTTCAAAAGGCGTTGATGATTTCGCCGTTCCACCGGTGGCTGGGGTTGAAAGCGGTCATGGTCGCTCGTGAACAGATCGAAATTTCTCTGCCTTGGCGCGAGGAGTTTGTCTCAAATACCAAAATCGAAGCAACTCACGGTGGAATCTTGGCAGCCCTGATCGATTTAACGGGCCTTTACGCCGTTCGCGCTGCCGGAGGTATTGTAAGTGCTACGGCAGATCTTCGGGTCGATTTTCATCGGCCGGCCACCCGCGGGACAGTTCTCGCTTGCGGCATGGTGGTTAAACTGGGGCGCCGGATAAGCACTGCCGACGTACGCGTGACCGATACCAGCCAGGTTCTCTTAGCCAGTGGGCGGGGCGCATATCTCGCGCAATGAGGCGTGTACGATCGTTTGGCCAATTGCACCGCACCACACTCTTCAATTGCCCAAATGCCTAACAGGCGTTAGATTTGGAAACTGCAAGTGTTCTTAACAGATTGACCTTCAAACGGGATTCAAGTTGACCCTCAACGATCGCGGCGGCGACGCCCCAGTACTCGAATGCCGGTCTGTCGAGCGACGCTTTAGCGGCATTGTCGCGCTGAACGGAATCGATATGCGGATCGAACGCGGCGAGATATTCGGTCTCGTCGGCCCCAACGGATGCGGCAAGACCACCCTCACCAACGCTATCACTGGATTTTATCCGCCGCAGCGCGGGCGCATTCTGCTGAACGGCCGCGACATCACGGGCTTGGCGCCACACTATGTCGCGACGTTGGGAGTTGCCCGCACCTTCCAGAACCTGGCGCTCTTCAATGGTATGAGCGTGCTCGATAACATCCTGCTGGGCCGTCACATTCACATGAAACCCAGTGTAGGACGTACGGCGCTCTATTGGTGGCTTGCCCGCAGCGACGAGACGTTAAACCGCGCTGCGGTCGAAGACGTGATCGATTTTCTGCAGCTCGAAAGCGTGCGTGACGAACTGGTCGACGGAATTCCGATCGGCCTGAAGAAGCGCGTCGAATTGGCGCGGGCCCTTGCAGCCGAACCCAGCTTCCTCATTCTCGACGAACCGATGGCCGGGATGAACCAGGAAGAAAAGGAATATATGGCGCGGTTCATTCTGGATGCACGCGATGAGCGCAATGTCACCGTGCTGCTGATCGAGCACCACATGGACGTCATCACGGGCATTTGCGATCGCATGCTGGCGTTGAACTATGGCGAAATGATCGGCAGCGGCGTGCCGGCCGACGTCGTCGCCGACCCACGGGTGGTCGAGGCTTACATCGGGGGCGCGCATGCCGCCCGCTGAATCGGCCTTGGCCTGGAATTTCGAAACCGATACCACGCTGATCCGTGTGCTGGCGCGGAATGCCGAAGTCTTTCCCGATCGTGTAGCGATGCGCGAGAAAAGCAAGGGCATCTGGAAGCAGACGACGTGGCAGGAGCTGTTTGATATCGTACTTTGCTGCGCCGCGGGTCTTGAAGGACTGGCTTTCAAGGCAGGCGACGTCATGCTGGTGCTCGGCGACAACCGGCCTCGACTTTACGCCGGGATGCTGGCCGCCGGCGCGCTTGCCGGATACGCAATGCCGGCGTTTCCGGATGCAACCCTCGATGAAATCCGCCACTTCGTTCACGAGGCAGGCGCGCGTTTCGCGCTGGCCGAAGACCAGGAACAAGTCGATAAGATCCTCGATCTGCGCGAGCAAGGCGCGACGATCGAACACATTATCTACGACGATCCGCGTGGACTGGCCGCCTATGCCAATCCGGGCCTGATCTCGTGGGACGCGCTTCAGGCAAAGGGCGCGGAGCGGCTCGCCCGCAATCCCGACTTTCGAAACGAGTTGATCGCCCGCGCACAGCCCGAGGGCCCGGCGGTGTTCGTGCATTCCTCCGGGAGCACCGGCAAGCCCAAGGGGGTGGTGCTGTCGCACCGCAACCTGCTGGCCGGCGTTCGAAATGCCTATCGAGGCGGGGCGTTCCAGTTCGGCGAGAGCATTCTGGCCTATCTACCGATGGCCTGGGTCGGCGACTTCGCGGTGACGATGGGTGCCGGAATCGCACTGCACTTTACGATCAATATTCCGGAGCGGCAGGAGACCGTGCTGCAAAACCTGCGGGAGATTGCGCCGACATTCTATCTGGCCGCGCCGCGCAGCTGGGACAACCTGTTGACCACCATCCAGGTGCGAATGGAAGACTCCTCGTGGCTGAAGAAGCGGGTCTACGAATTCTTCATGGCGTCGGCCATTTCAGCCGAAAAGCGCAAGCTCGAAGGCAATCAGCCGACCTTCACGCAGCGGTTGTTGAACCCTCTTGGCGAATGGCTGGTCTATGGACCGATCAAGGATCAATTCGGCCTGACCCGGCTGCGTGGCGCCTTCACCGGCGGTGAAGCGATGGGCGAAGATACGTTCGTCTTTTACCGCGCGCTCGGCATCAAACTGCGCCAACTCTATGGTCAGACTGAAACCAGTGCCTACAATGCCATCCAGGATCTCAACGAGGTAAGGCTCCACACCGTCGGACGTCCCCTGCCGGGCGTCGATATCCGGATAAGCGACGCCGGCGAAATCCTGGTCCGCTCGGGCAGCGTGTTCAGCGGATATTTCAAACAGGACGAGGCCACGCGCGAAAGCCTCGAAGACGGCTGGTTACACACCGGAGATGCAGGTTACCTCGAACCTGACGGGCACCTCGTGGTGCTGGGGCGCCTGTCGGACGTCGTGCACACTGCGAAGGGCGAGCGCTATATTCCCAACTATATTGAGAACCGGCTCAAGTTCAGTCCGTACATCAAGGATGCTGCGGTACTCGGAAGCGGCCGCGATACGCTGTCAGCCATCATTTGCATCGACAAGGAAGCTGTCGGCCTTTGGGCCGAACTGCGCGGCATTTCCTACATCTCCTATGCCGACCTGTCGCAGAAGCCGCAGGTCATCGCCCTGATCGCCGCCGCGGTGAAGCACGTTAACAGTGCACTGCCGCACGGATTGCAGTTGCGGAAATTCGTCTGCCTGCACAAGGAATTCGATGCCGACGACGGCGAAATCACCAGAACCCGGAAAATCCGCCGCAACGTCGTGGAGGAACGCTACAAACCGATCATCGACGCCATCTACGGGCATCAAAACACAGTGCTGATGAAAGCAAAGGTCAGCTACGAGTCAGGCGAAGTCGGCGTCATCGAACGCACGCTGTCGGTACAGGAGGCCTGACGCATGGACGCGATATCATTGTTGGAATCCGCTGCCAACGGCTCGCTTATTGGCTTGATGTATTCACTGGTCGCGATGGGAATCGTCCTGATCTACAAATCGTCATCGGTGCCTAATCTTGCTCAGGGCTCGATGACGATGCTGGCCGCTTATGTCGTGCTTGCATTCGCCAACAGCGCGGGCGCACCGATCTGGGCCGCGATTTCGCTGGCGATCATAACAATGTTTATCATCGGATTGGCCATCGAACGGGTGGCGCTGCGGCGCCTCGCCGGCCGCCCCATCATCATGATCCTGATGATGACGCTTGGCCTGGAGATTTTCCTGCGAGCCGGCTCGATGACCATTTGGGGCGGTACCACGCGACCCATGAATCTGGGCATCAGCGATGCCCCGCTTTTTCTTGGTCCATTGTTGATCAACCGCGCTTACGCTTTTGGAGCCGTGGTCGCAATTGCGATGTTCGGATTTTTCGTGATGTTCTTCCGGACCCGGATGGGTGTGGTTTTGCGTGCGATTTCCGATGATTATACGGCAGCCTGGTCGGTCGGCATTTCGGTCGAGCGCGGCGTCGCGCTGTCTTGGGCCATGTCGGCGGTGGTCGCGACGATTGCCGGTGTGCTCTGGAGTTCGATACAGGGCGTCGATCAATCGCTCGCGCAACTGCTGCTCAAGGGCGTGACCGTAGCCGTTTTGGGCGGACTGGACAGTATAGGAGGCGCGTTGCTCGCCGGCGTCCTGCTCGGCGTCGTCGAGGGAATTGCATCCAGCGTTCTCGATCCCCTGGTGGGTGGCGCGAGTCGCGATCTTGTCGATGCGGCGATGCTGATCCTGACCATCTTGATCCGACCGCACGGACTTTTCGGTCGCCACGACATCGAGAGGGTCTAGGATCATGCTATTCCGTCAAGCCGGGATTTTTCATACGGATTATAGCGCCGACCGCGCACTATTTCCGATCCCTGCCGATCGATGGATGATCGGTATTCTGCTGTTGCTGGCGCTGGCCGCGCCGCTCTACATGAATACGCTTTATCTCAGCAGTTATTTGCTGCCTTGGCTTGTCTGGACTGCGGGCGCGCTCGGTCTCAATTTGATCCTCGGATGGGCGGGGCAATTTCATTTGGGCTACGCAGCGGTGATGGGAATCGGCGCCTACGCCGCGGTTCATGCCAGCAGGGCAGGCATACCGTGGGAGATTGCCATGGTCCTCGCGGGAATAACAGCAGCGGTTATCGGAAGTGTGTTCGCTTTTGCCGCACTGCGCGTGAAAGGCCTGTATCTGGCGCTCAGCACGCTCGCCTTGCAGTTCGTGATGGACTGGACGATTTCGCACGTACCCGCGATCAGCGGCGGCACACAGGCCACGTTGCAGGCACCTGACATCCGCCTGCTGGGCTGGGCTGTCACCTCCGATGCAGGACTCTATTACGTCGCCCTCGTCTGGTGCGTGCTGGTTACGTCCTTCATGCTCAATCTGCGGCGCACCGCGCTCGGCCGCGCTCTGGTCGCTGTTCGGGAGAAAGATTACGCAGCCGCGGTCATCGGCGTGAACAGCTTCTACTTCAAACTGGTGGCGTTCGCGACATCCTCGTTCATCGGTGGCGTGAGCGGAGCCATCCTGATCGGTACATTTTACCATGCCGTAACCCCCGAGCAGTTTTCCGTCGACGTCTCAATTCAGGCGTTGGCGATGGTCATCGTGGGCGGGTTGGGCAGCATCATCGGCAGTTATTTCGGCGCCGCGTTCATTCTGCTGATGCCGGGCGTGATGAACAGTTTCATCTCCTGGGCGGCGACCAAGTTCGGGTTCTCGCTGGGTATCGAAACTCTGGCTCATCTACCCCAAGCTTTCTATGGCGCGCTTATTATCGGGTTTCTCCTGATTGAACCGCTGGGGCTTGGGAAGATCTACAACAACATTCGGGACTATCTCCTGGTATGGCCTTTCGGCTACACGAAGAAATAGCGGGAAGCACGAACGCCATGAATGCACCGATTGCCGCTAAGATACTGTCCCTTAACAATATTGAGGTCGTATACGACCACGTTTCGCTTGCGATCAAGGGTGTTTCGATCGATGTGCCCGAGGGCGGAATGGTGGCCCTGCTCGGCGCCAATGGCGCGGGAAAGAGTACGACGCTGAAATCGATCAGCGGTTTGCTCACGGCCGAGCGGGGTGAGGTGCGGCGGGGCGAATTGCAGTTCCGCGGCCAAAGCATTGGCGGCCTGATGCCGCAGGACCGCGTCAAGCTGGGGATCGCCCACGTGCTCGAAGGGCGCCGGGTGTTCGAACATCTCACGCCCGACGAAAACTTGATCGCGGCTTCGGCGTTGCATAGTCGCCAGGACATGAACCGCAACAAGGACCGGGTTTACAGTTATTTCCCACGTCTGCACGAGCGCCGGACCGTCGCGTCGGGTTATCTCTCCGGCGGCGAACAGCAAATGCTCGCAATCGGCCGCGCTCTAATGACCCAGCCAAAACTCTTGATGCTCGACGAACCCAGCCTGGGACTGGCTCCCTTTCTCGTGGCTGAAATCTTCCAGATCCTCGGCCGCATCAACCGCGATGAAGGACTTTCGATATTGCTGGTTGAGCAGAACGCCATTGCCGCACTCGAAATTGTCTCCCATGGCTATCTCATCGAAAGCGGCCGCATCGTGATGCACGACAGTGCGGCTGCATTGAAGAAAAATCCCGACATTCAGGAGTTCTACCTGGGAGGCGCGGAAAACAAGAATTTTCGCGACATCAAGCATTATAGCCGGCGGAAACGTTGGCTGACCTGACGATCGCCAGATGTACGCTGTTCGATAAAAGCTGGGATCATTAAGATTTGCTCAGTTCACTCAGTCAACCAAGGGAGGATCGGTAAAATGAAATTACTATCTATACTAGCCGGACTAGCGTTGGCGTTGTTCAACGTCATGCCGGCAGCCGCGGCCGATTCGGTCCGCTTCGCGCTGTGCTATGACCTGAGCAAGGCCTATACGTTCGTCTCACCGCAGATCGCCCAGGCCGCGCGCGACTATGCCGATCTTCTCAATACGAAGGGCGGCCTTGAAGGCCATCCGATCGAACTGATCGTTCAGGACCATGGCAACGAGCCGCAACGCGGCATCGAGTGCTACGAACGCCTGAAGCGCGAAGGCGTGATGGTGTTCGACATGTTGTCGACGCCGGTATCGCGCGCGGTCCTTCCGCGCATCATGAAGGATGGCAACATCCTGATCCAGTCACTGGTCGGTCGCGGGGATGCGGTCGATGGCAACGTGTTCAAATGGGTATTTCCGATCGGACCGACCTACTGGGGTCAGGCCGCCAATGACATTGAATACATCAAACAGAAGTCCGGCGGAACTCTGAAGGGCGTCAAGGTCGCGTTCTTTTATATCGATTATCCGTTCGGACAGGAACCGATCGGCATCTTAAAGACGCTGGCGCAGAAGGAAGGTTTCGAGTTGCAACTCGTGCCGTATCCGCTGCCGGGCAACGATCAGGCCTCGGCATGGACGCAGATCCGTCGTCTCAACCCGGACTGGATTGTGAGCTGGAGCCTGTCGAATATGCATGTGATCGCGTCGCGCGAGATGAAGCGCAACGGGATCTCGATTGAAAAGTATATCGCCGTTAATTGGCTCAACGAGGTCGACATCAAGAATATTGGGCCCGATGTCGCTAAGGGATTGAAACGCGGCACCAACGTCGCCGGCGGGTCAAACCAACCTCTGGTCCAGGAAATTCTCAAAGAACTTTACGACAAAAACAAAGGAAATGGCGACCGCAAATTTACCGAGGACGTCTACTACAACACCGGTTTGGCGATCTACTCCATCGCATTCGAGGGCGTCCGCCTTGCGATCAAGAAGGACGGCTGGCCGTTGACGCCAGGGAAGATCAAGAATGGCCTTGAGAGTCTGAAGAATTACGATGCCAATGGCTTGATCGCACCTATTACAGTCACGACGCAAGACCACGGCGGAGGCGGTAAGACACGCATTGAAATGTGGGACGGAGGTAAATGGGTCCCGCAAACCGATTGGATCGCCGGCTTTCAAGACGACGTCTGGAGCGTAGTGAAAGAGCAGTCGGCGGACTATGCAAAGTCTGAAACTCAAAAATGAATTGCCTCTGGCCGGCAAAGTCGATTAACCGACGTTGCCGGCCAAGTTGGTGCTGATTCTTTTCTATTGTAAATATCTCCGATGCCGTCCGCCTGCGGCATATTTCTAGCCAGCCCTGTGTTTGGATCCGGCATGTACCAGCTTCGACCACTGGTGGGCCTGCCCCGCCTACTAAAACATAAGAATCAGGAACTAACAGGCGGGTCGGCGAACGAGATGAATGTCGTGGGCTTTGTTTGCAAACCCGCGAGGTTGGATCGGATTAGCGAATAACCCATTTCGCCGTCAATGTTCAGGGGTCAATATACGAGGCCATTTCGTTTGCGATCAAAGATGTAATGGGCAGCGATCCATTTGCTTTCAATCTTTGTGTTGCTAACACGAACCCGCTTGCTCTGGCGCCTGCGGAGAAGGAACTTGTAAGGTTAGACTAATGACTTCGAGCGGATATCATAATAGACTTTCAATCTAGTCCGGTTCCCTTGGACATACTCCCGACCATTTTTTCGATCGGTTTCTATTTCCGCAAATGAGGTCAGAAGCGGCCCCAAATCTTCCGAAGATCTCGTTTAGCTTAGTTCGACCTGCAAGGAGACGACACGCACCATGACTGCCGACACCACAACTCGACGGAAGCGCCCTGCTGAAACGGAAGCGGTTTTAGACGCCGTTGTCGTGGGCGCGGGCTTTGCCGGAATGTACATGCTGCATCGCCTGCGCGGGCTCGGCTTTTCGGCGCGGGTCTTCGAGGCCGGCAGCGGCGTCGGCGGCACCTGGTACTGGAATCGCTATCCGGGCGCACGCTGCGACGTCGAGAGCATGCAGTACTCGTTTTCCTTCTCGGAGGAGCTGGACCAGGAGTGGAACTGGTCGGAGAAGTACGCGCCGCAGCCCGAAATCCTGTCCTACGCCAACCATGTCGCCGATCGCTTCGATCTCCGCCGGGATATCGTGTTCGACACCCGCGTCACCGCGACGACGTTCGATGAGGTTGAAAAGCGCTGGCTGATCGAGACCGACCGCGGCGACAAGGTTTTGGCAAAATTCTGCATCATGGCGGTCGGCTGCCTGTCGGCGCCGAACCGGCCGAATTTTGCGGGTATCGGGGATTTCCGCGGGCCTATCTACCATACCGGCGAATGGCCGCATCAGGGTGTCGACTTCACGGGATTGCGTGTCGGCGTGATAGGCACCGGCTCCTCGGCGATCCAGTCGATCCCGATCATCGCGCAGCAGGCGGCAAGCCTCACGGTGTTCCAGCGCACGGCGACCTGGTCGGTGCCGGCCCGCAACGAAAGCCTGACGCCGGAATATTTGCAGGCGGCCAAGGCCGATTATCCGGCGCTGCGGGCAAAGGCGCGCGGACGCCCGACCGGCTTCTACTTTCCTTTCAACATGAAGCCGGCGCTGGAGGCTGCGCCCGAAGAGCGCGAAAGGCAGTACGAGGAAGCCTGGACCCGCGGCGGCCTGCCCTTTCTCGGTTCCTATGGCGATCTTCTGTTCGAAAAGGCCGCCAATGACACCATTGCCGACTTCGCCCGCCGCAAGATCCGCGAGCTTGTGAAGGATCCGGTCACGGCCGACCTGCTGTGTCCGGACAACGTCTTCGGTTGCAAGCGCCTCTGCGTCGATACCGGGTACTTCGAGACGTACAATATGCCTCACGTCAAGTTGGTCGACGTCTCCCGGACGCCGATCGAGCGCTTCACCGCCGGCGGCATCGAGGTCAACGGCGTCGAGTACAGACTGGACGCGGTCGTCTGCGCTACCGGCTTTGCCGCGATGACGGGGTCGTTCGACAAGATTGTGATTACCGGCCGCAATGGTTTGACACTTGCCGAGAAATGGCGGGCCGGCCCCCGCGCCTATCTCGGGATAGCATCGGCGGGCTTTCCCAATCTGTTCACGATCACCGGCCCCGGCAGCCCCTCGGTGCTCGCCAGCATGATCCAGGCGATCGAGCAGCATGTCGACTGGCTGGCGGACTGCATGAGCCACATGCGCGATGTCGGGGCCACGACCATCGAGCCGAAGCCCGAGGACGAGGACGCCTGGGTCGAGCACGTCAACGAGGTCTCTACTGTGTCGCTGCGATCGACCTGCAGCTCATGGTATGTCGGCACCAACATCCCTGGCCGGCCGCGCGTCTTCATGCCCTATATCGGCGGCTTCCCGGTCTATGTACAGAAATGCAACGAGGTCATGAGCAGCGGCTTTGATGGCTTTGTTCTGGGAGGCGCGCCGGCCAGCAACGCGGCGCCGCAGGTGCGTTATACGGAGCGGTGGCGGGTGCCGATCGATATCGACGTCATTTCACCGGCCGCCGTCGCGGCCAAACGTGTCCCGGTGGTCTGAAGCCGTGATCGACATCACGTGATGGGCCTCCTGACCTGGTGGGCGCGAAATCGAAGTGTGCATTCCCGTCGCATTAGCTGGCAGGGAGGGAGCCCATGAAAGCGCAGGAACTCAGTCCATGTCCGGAAGAAACTGGCGTCGTTAAATCGGCGATCCGAAGGCTAGAAATTCTCGAATATTTAGACGAGGTCCAGCAACCTCTCAACAACGTTGCTGTGGCAACGGCATTGGATTATCCGCAATCGAGCACCGCGGCGCTGCTACGAAGCCCGACGACCATGGGTTATCTGCACTACAACTCGCGAAAGCGAGCATATGTGCCGACCGATCGCGTTCCCTTTCTCGGAAGCTGGATCAATCCCGCCTTGTTTCAAGAGGCTGGTTTGAGATCGGTTTTTCGATCCCCGCATCGCCCAGTGCCGCGTCGGCGGCCTGCCGCGTCATGGTCTTGAGGTCTACGTCGAGCATTCGCCTGAACGGCGTCATGCCGACGCTGACGATGAATATGTCTTGCATGGCAATTACTCTCCAGCAGTCAAGCCAAGCGGCTTAGAATAATTAGTCATCCGTGAACTATTCCGAAGTGTCTGAGGGACAATGGAAATTGGGCGAATTGCGGCAGTTGGATTTGCCGGAATTTGGGGCTTTGACGGTGATTTTCTTGCGAATTCGGATTGGGGATTCCCTTGCATCGGAAGCCGTGATTCTCTGGGCTTGATGAGATCGACCGGAGAGATTCGATGCGGCCACGGGAGCGTCGGGAGAGCGGCGAGCAGGATCTGTTTCGTTCGCGGCTCGACCAGATCATCGACACGAAGCATGCGCTGGTGAAACTGGCGTGCACGATCGACTGGCGGTTTCTGGAAGAGAAATTCGGCGCCGTCTACAAGGATGGAGCGGGCCAGCCGCCATTGCCGACGCGGTTGATGGCAGGGCTTGCGATCCTCAAGCACACCTACAACCTCAGCGATGAAGTGTTGTGTGAACTGTGGATCGAGAACCCGTATTACCAGTACTTTTGCGGGGAAGAGTTCTTCCAGCACCGACTGCCGCTGGATCGTTCCTCGATGACGAACTGGCGTCAGCGCATGGGCGAAGAACGGCTCCAGGGGCTTTTGCAAGAGAGCCTGGCGGTCGCCACCAAGACTGGTGCGATGAAGCCTGGCGATCTCACGCGCGTCATCGTCGATACCACGGTGCAGCCGAAGAACGTCACCTTCCAGACCGATGCCAAGCTGTTGAACCGGGACCGCGAGAAGTTGGTGAAGCTGGCCAAAAAGTGTGGCGTTGATCTACGGCAGTCTTATACGCGGGTCGGCAAGTTCGAACTCATTCAGCATCAGCGTTACGCCCATGCCAAGCAGTTCAAGCGCGCCAACAGGGCTTTACGCAAGCTCAAAACCTATCTTGGCCGTGTGATCCGCGATATCGCCCGCAAGATCGACGGCGATCCCGGGCTCGAGACGGCGTTCGCTCAGCTGCTGAGCCTGGCGCGGCGCGTACGCGCCCAGGAGCGCGGACAGCGCGGGCCCAAGGTCTACAGCCTGCATGCGCCCGAAGTGGAGTGCATCGGCAAGGGCAAGGCGCACAAGCCTTACGAGTTCGGCGTCAAGGTCAGCGTGGCCACCACCCTCAAGCACAGCAAAGGCGGCCAGTTCATCACCCATGTGCAAGCGCTGCCTGGCAATCCCTATGACGGGCATACGCTGGCCGGCGTCATTCCGGCGATCGAGCAACTCATCGGCAATAAGATCGAACGGCTTCATGCCGATGCCGGGTATCGCGGTCACAATGCGCCGCCCGATTACAAGTTCAAAATCTACACCTCAAAGCAAAAGCGCCGGGTAACCCCACAGATCAAACGAGAGATGCGCCGCCGCTCCGCCATCGAACCCGTCATCGGCCATACCAAGAACGAGCATCGAATGGACCGCAACTACCTCGCTGGCCGAAACGGCGACGCCAACAATGCCATCCTCGCCGCCGTCGGCTACAACTTCCGGCGCCTGATCCGCTGGCTCAGTATTCTATTGCGCCTCTTCCTCGCCGTCCTCTTCGCTCAGCCAAACCCGCTGCCGGCGTGAAAAGCCGATTCTTCACCGAAGACTAATTAACAATTCGCCAGTCGTTTCAAACCGGTTCAAAATGAACAGGCGCCATGCGCCATGTGCTGTCGGCAAACCGTCTCACATCCGCAAAACTCTACGACCAAAACTTTACGACAATCAGCACAAAAGGAGTAACCATACGGCGTAGCTTTCAATTACCCACATTTCCGGCCATGCCGAGTTCAAGACCGATCTCGATATCTGTTAGCCTTGAAAGTCCTCGCCAAATGACTGTGTTTCCGGGCGGGGGATCGCTCGATCGCGCCAGGTAGCCTCCGAGCCTGGCGAGCTTTATGAGATAGAACGAGAGCGTTCCTGATCTGCATCGTCGATTTCCAGCGTCAGCGACAAGTTGATCCAACAATCCTATCTCGGTCGAGGCCAGCGCCATGGCGGGCGCTGCATTCGGCGCGGTACGGTTCAGCATTGTCAACCAGAATACCCGCCAACTCAGGATACAGACGACCGCCATGAGATTGGCCAGCCGATCGGCCGTGCGTAGTTTGGAATCTTCCGCACGGCAGCCCGATTTGAGGATTTTGTGGAAGACCTCGATCTTCCAACGCATGGCATACCAATCGATCTTTTCGACGGCCTCCGAACGCGTACGGGCTGGCAGGTCGGTGATCAATTTCCACTCGATCGGCTTGCGTCCCTTCGGCGTGCCGCGCTCGGTGGCATGGATCACAGTCAGATCCGATGCCGGATAGCGCTTCTGCTTGCCGATCGGAGGCAGGACGTGCACTCGTTTGGTCCTTATTTCCAGAGTGACCGATATCGGGTCGCCGTTTTCGTTGCGAACCTCAACGCGATGCAGACCTTTTATGGCGACCTCATCTATCTCATCCGAAATTGTGTGGTCGCCATCGCCAGCAAGCCTGTCCGTTTGCATACGCACGATAAAATGCGTGCTCAAGTCGTGGGTCAGGCAGTAAAGTTCGAAAATGTCGCTCTCGCGATCGCCGACGTGGATGCAGCGACCCGGTTTGCCGAGAAGACCAATCGATTGCCGCAGATTGTCCAACCACCGCACGCTTTCCTGCTTCTCGATGGGAACTCGCGTCGGATTGATCTTTCGCTTGAGCGCCGCCGTTCCCTTGAATTTCTTGCGGGTCCAGAATTTCACAGCGGTCAACCCGAGCGGCAGTCCCTCTGTCGTGACCGCAAGGCTTGAATGCATCAGGATCCCGCGAAGCGTGTGATGGCGGTAGCGGCCCTTCTTGTCCTTGCCGCTGTTGATGTCCTTCGTGATGCCGACAAGTTCGGGGCGAGCACGCTGATAGGTAAACTCCGTCGTGTCTTGCAACAGCAGTACCGTGCCACGGGCCGCTTCAAAGCGTGCACGCGTCGCGTCGAAGTGCCCGCTCAAAATGTCGCCTTCGTGCACCCGCTTATTGGCAAAGAACCGATAGGCCGCTTTGGTATTGGCCCAATCCTGGCACGCGAGCGGAATGCTCTCTCCGATCCCGCCTCCCATCCGAATCAAAAGCTCGCGAAACCGTTTGCCAAGACGCGCATCCCTGAAGACGTTCTCGTCAATTTCCCCGTCGATCCAATGGGCGGTACCGCCCGGTCGGTCATATATTTTTGTCGTTCCAGACGAAGCCGGCAAGCGCAATTTCGTCCGCGGCAATCCCATGGCGCACCTCATTCCGCCGATTCAGGTGCTCAGCAATGAATCACAAGGGATTCAAACGACTCAAGAAATTTCACTCGGCGCGATGGAAATGGAGTCAATGACTTATGGGTAATTGAAAGCTTCACCGGATGCTTACTGCGGTTCTCCCTCGCGCTTTTCAGATCTGCTGATTCTAGCGAATAATTTCCGGATCTTGCTGCTTGTTGAGAGCGGAACGTCATCGGTATATTGCGATGCGGTGTCACATACCGGTGAACCCGTCCTCAATCATTTGCGCTATGGCTTCGGGACATTCCATCGGAAGGAAATGACTGTTCTCCCGAAATCTGAAGACGCGAGCCTGTGGAGCAAGTTCGACAATCTTCGCCGCATCGGCTTCGCCAACCGTACTGAAGCGCGAGCCATAGGCTAATAAGACTTTTCCTTTATAACGAGGAAGAAGCTCCCAAAATTCTGTTGTTGCTGCCTGGAAGGTCGCAGCTTCCCAGGCCGGATCGCAGGCCAAAGCAACTCGGCCATCATCTAAAAAATGCAAGCCACCCTCGAGGTAGTCGTCGAGCAAACCCTCTCGCCAAGAAGAAAACATCGCTTTTCCGGAGTAGGAATTTCGAATCTCTTGCTGCGACGACCAGATTGACCGACGTTTACGAGCTTGAAGCGCAATATCAAATGGAATCAAGTTCCCTTCCCGCCGGTCCACGGCGACTTGGTATGCTCTATTGAATGGCACGAATGACGGTTCGATCATGGCGACACCGAGCGCCAAATCCGGCCTCCGGGCCGCCAGCATCAGGCTTACAGTTGCCCCTATGGAATGGCCAATAAGGAAAGCCGGCTCTCCGAAAACTTCGAGCAGATGCTCGAGATCAGCTTCGTATGTTTGCCAACTGACCAGATTTTCTGGAGCAGCCAATAGACCCGTTCGACCATGCCCGCGCGCATCGGAAGCGACGATGCGAAATCTGTTCGAAAGTGGCTCCAACAATCTTCGGTATGTTTGCGCGTTGAATCCAGTCGCATGCGCAAAATGAAGGAGCGGGGCTTGGCTTCCCGCTTCACTCCAAGACAGCGCCGAAATTTCGCCGGCCGGTGTGGAGACCATCTCAACTCGCACGGCTTAGGCCCTTATCGCCCCAGCCGTCGTACTCACGGTCGACGGCTGCAAGTTGCGCCGCGAGTCGCCTTAGCTGTGACTGAAGCTGCACCAAATCGGTGGATGCGAATCCACTCCACATCGTAGCGTAAACGTCATCCGCCTCCCGACGCAGTCGCTTCAAGATGACGCTCGCTTCGGGACGAAGCCTAATGAGCCACACCCTGCGATCGCTGGGTGACGGCTCACGTTTAACGAGGTCCAGCTTTTCCAGGTCGTCAATCGCCTGGCCTACGCTGGCGCGTTCAAGTTCGAGCAGACGCGCCAATTCAGTTTGATTTATCCCGTTGTTGCGCTGCAAATGAACCAAAAGCCTCCATTTGGTTCGCGACAGCCCGGCAGATTGCATTCGATTGTCAAAAGTCCGACGCAGGCCTCGCGAGATCTCCTCCATCGCGAACGCAATGTCGTCCTTAATCGGAGCATCTAGCGTCATGACTGGCTCGTGTCGTATATCATAGCTTATTGTATGGCATCTTACACTAATCTTACATACAATCGCCGTCAACCGTGACTTTTAAGTTGTGTGCTTCGATATCTAGGGACAACTCGATGAGTGATGCGAAGTCATCTGCACTTTCGGTAGAAGCAATGGTGCAATTGTTTGCGCAGCACGTTCCGCATGGACGCGACCTCGGGATGCGCATTGACGACCCTGCGCCCGACGGCCGCACCCGAATGCGCCTTGCAGCGCAACCGTTCCTTGCCACCGATCCGGCAGGAACTTTCTTTTTTCCCGGTGTGATGTTCAGTCTTGCGGACTCCGCATGTGGCCTCGCGGTATTTCGCGCGCTGGGGTACTTCGTACCCATTGCAACGCTTGATATGCGTATCGACCATCTGGCACCCGCCACAATGGACGGCGACCTAATAGCTATGGCCGAGTGCTACCGACTCACTAAATCGATTGCCTTTGTTCGTTGCGAGTTGTTGAGCGGCCCGCATCAAAGGCTGGCTGCCGTCGTGATGGGCACGTTCATGCTCTCGTCTGCGTCGACGAAGGTCCCCGACCATGAGAGCGTTCTCGCCAATCGAGCGGCCCAGAAATGACAGAGAAAAGCAAAAGAGTCGCGTCTGTAGTTTCGACAATGCCCTATGCTCGGCATCTCGGCATCGGCGTTGTTGTCGCAAACGGTGGCGCGGACTCCATCGTGTTTCAGCTGCCATTCGAGGCGCGATTGGTCGGGAATGTGACGTTACCGGCGTATCATGGCGGTGTTGTCGCAACTTTCATGCAGGTGGCCGCACTGACGACGGTCTATGATCTTATAACTGAGGATCGGCTGCCGAAGCTCGTGAACTTTTCTATTGATTACCTGAGCTCCGCTGGTCCTTTAGACCTTTACGCCAGGTGCGAAGTGCATCGGGTTGGCAGGCGGATTGCAACCGTCGGCATTCGTTGCTGGCAGAATGATCCAGAAGTTCCGGTCGCGTTAAGTCGGGCCCATGTATTTATTGGACCCCAGGCCTGATAGGAAAATGTTAGTGTGGATTGGACGATCAGATTGGAACCACTCACCAGGGACGGAGGTTTGTGCATTGACCACACTACTCCCAATCAGACCGAGAAATCGATCTCGTGGTAGTATAGCTAGGAGCACAGCAACTCGTGTGCCTCCATTGAACGAGGGATACGGAACGCAGCGGTGCAGTTTGCGACGACAACAATGCCGCGGCGGATGCCTTGTAAGAGGGAGTCATCGCTTCGCGAGTTTCGCGCGTCATCTCCAGTTGTCGCGGTCCGTCAGCTTTGAAGGAGCCAGACATGAATGAAATTGCTGATCGGGCTAAGATGATAATCGCTACGCATCTCGAAATACCCGCGGAAAAGGTCACGGAGCTAGTCAGCTTTTTCGACCTTGGCGTTGACAGTCTCGATGGACTAGAGCTTGTACTGGCATTCGAAGACGAATTTGGCTGTGAAATTCCCGACGAGGTGGCAGAAGCATTTCGCACTCCAGGTGATGTCGTGAGCTACCTTGAGAAGAATGCAAAACATTGATTTGGTTAGCGGCCGGTCCCTGTTGGCAGCTCGACAGAAACTCCCGGTGCGTCGCGCGCAGCGCGCCCTTGAATTAGGGACGGTTGAGCCAACCCGATACGACTCGAGCACCAGCGCTTCAATCTGTCCCAGCAACCGCCGCGTTCCTGCAGCGGCGCGGTATCGAAACTACTTCGGTTCCCCAGCCGTGGAAGGCGCAACAGCCGCCGCAGCCTTCCGTTCCACGCCGCGCGTCACCAGACGGAAAGACAGCGGCACGAAGATGATCGCGAGGGCCGTGGCCGCGATCATGCCGCCTATCACGCCGGTGCCGATAGAATGGCGGCTGGCCGAGCCAGCGCCTGTGCTGATCGCCAACGGCAAGACGCCCAAGATGAACGCCAGCGAGGTCATGACGATAGGCCGGAATCTAAGCCGGGCCGCTTCGAGCGCGGCATCGGAGACGGACAGGCCCTCGCGATGGCGTTGGGCGGCAAATTCCACGATCAGGATCGCATTTTTCGCGGCGAGGCCTATCAGCGTGACGAGGCCGATCTGGAAATAGAGATCGTTCTCGATGCCGCGCAGCCAGATCGCGACGATTGCGCCGAACAGAGCGAACGGCACGGCGGTGAGCACCGCCAGTGGGAGCGACCAGCGCTCGTACTGTGCAGCAAGAATGAGGAACTCCATCAGCAATCCGAACAGAAAACCCTGATAACCTGTCCCTGTGGTGGACAGCTCCTGGTAAGCCGAGCCTGTCCAGCCGATGGAATAGTCGGTGCCGAGCGTGCTGCTGACGACCTCCTGCATCGCGACAAGCGACTGGCCCGAGGAATATCCCGGCGCCGGGTTGCCGAGGATCTTGGCAGCAGGGAAGATATTGAAGCGGTCGACGGTATCCGGACCGACTACACGTTCGACGCTCACCAGCGCGTTCAGCGGAATCATCGCACCGGTCTCGGCGCGCACATAGATGAATCGAAGATCCTTCGGGGAGGACCGAAAATCCGATTCCGACGACAGGCTGACGCGGTAAGTCCGTCCGAACAGGCTGAAGTCGTTGACATACAGGCTGCCGAAGCCGCTCTGCATCGAGTCGAATATGGTGTTGATGGGTACACCAAGGGTCTTGGCCTTGCCGCGGTCGATATTGATCCTGTATTGCGGGATGGAGGTAGAAAACTGCGTGCTGACGCCGCGCAACTCCGGCCGCTTGGCGGCCTCTGTAACCACCTTCCTGGCCGCCTCGGCCAGCGCTTCGAGTGACGCGCCAGACCGGTTCTGCAGAAATAGTTCAAAGCCACCGGTGGTCCTGATGCCCTGGATCGGCGGAAGATTGAAGCCGATCACGACGCCGTCCCGGAACAAGCCGTTGAGCTTCGACAGCCCGGGCGCGATTTCTTGCGCGTCCTCGCCGGCCCTGGTTCGTTCAGCCCAGTCCTTCAGCGTAATAAACGAAACGCCGGCGTTGGTCTTCTGCGCACGGGAGAGAATATCGAAACCGTAAAGCGATACGACGCCTTGCACGGTCGGCATCTTGGCGATGGCGTCCGATGTGACGGCGGCTACCGCACGTGTGCGGCTGCTCGCAGCCGCAGCGGGCAACTGCGTCACCATCAGCACATAACCTTGGTCTTCCTGCGGTACGAGACTGCCTGGACTTTCGTGAACAAGTACCCCGTCGCGCCGAGCATTGCAGCGACAAGGACCACCGAGATGAAAGTCCGTTTCAAGAAACACTCCACCACACCGGTGTAGCGGAAGGTAAGCCACGCGAAGCCACGGTTCAATACACGAAACAAACTTGCGGGTTCCTTATGCTCCTGCTCCAACAGCAACGCCGCGAGCGCGGGCGTCAGCGCGACGATGCCTGCAATCACCACCGATACGGCGATTGTTACCGCAAATTGCCGGTACAATTCGCCGGCTAGTCCGCCAAGGAACGACACCGGAATGAACACCGCGCACAGCGTGAGCACGATGGCGACTACCGGCCCGCTGACTTCCTGCATCGCCTGAGTGGCGGCCTCGCGCGCCGGCTTGTGCTGCGTGCGCATGATGCGCTCGATGTTTTCCAGCACCACGTGGCGTCATCGACGACGATGCCGATGGCAAGCACAAGTCCGAACAGCGTAAGGAGATTGATGGAGAATCCCAGCAGATACATCCCGGCGAACGTGCCGATAAGCGAAACCGGCACCGCGATCACGGGGATAATGGTCGCCCGTACACTTTGCAGGAACAGGAACACCACCAGCACGACGAGAGTGATCGCCTCGATGAAAGTCTTGATGACTTCTTCGATCGAGACTTCGACGAAACGCGTGGTATTGAACGGACTCTTGTATTCAAGACCTTCGGGAAACCGGGTCCGCAGGCGGTCCATGGTCGCCCTGACGCTCTTGGCAACATCGAGCGCATTGGCACCCGGCTGCAGATAGATCCCTATGGGAACGGTCGGCGCGCCGTTATAGGTCGCGGAGAAACTATAGTTCAGCGCGCCAAGCTCCACACGGGCGACGTCCTTGATACGAAGCGCGCCGCCGAATTCGTCGGAACGGATGATGATCTCCTCGAATTCGCGGGGATCGGTGAATCGGCCCTGGGTCGTCACCGAATATGTGAATGTCGCCGCATTCTTCTGCGGCTCCTCGCCGAAGCGTCCGGCCGCGAACTGCGCGTTCTGCTCGCGGATAGCGGCAGCGACATCTCCCGTCGTCAGGTTGTACTGGGCGAGCTTGTCGGGCCGCAGCCAGATCCGCATCGAATAGTCGGACGCGCCAAATAGCGACGCGTCACCAACGCCGGGCGTGTGGCGCAACTCGTCGATCACGTTGATGAGAGCGTAGTTGCCAATGAAGATCGTATCGTAGCGCCCGTTCGATGACGACATCGTCAAGAGCTGAAGGATCGCCGTCGACCGCTTTTGTACGACGACGCCCTGGCGCTGTACCTCGGAGGGCAGAAGGGGCGTGGTTGGTGCCGATGGCAAAGGTCACAAAAATGCTCAGCGTGCCGGAGCCGGTCGAAGTCGACTGCATGTAGAGCATGTTTTCGACGCCGTTGATCTGCTGTTCGAGCGGTGCCGCACCCTTTACCTCGCGGTCGAGTTTGACGGGGCGCGCGGCGACGCCGTTGTTGGTCGAGTTGACGACATAGACGAATGCGCCCTGGGGGCCCTGTGATACCGCCTGCTGCGGAACGACGAAAACGTTCGGAAGAGAGATGCCGCTCAGCAGGATCCGCACAAACTGGTTAGGCAGCAGGGCGCCGTCGGCATTCGGAAAGACCGAGCGGATCTGGAGGGTGCCGGTGCGCGCGTCGACCAAGGAGGACGAGACATTCAGTTTGCCTTTGACCGGATAGGCGGTGCCGTCACCGTAACGGATCGATACCTCGACGTCGTCCTCGGTAAGCGGCTTGTCGCGCGCCTGGTTGATGTTGCGCAATTCGACGAATTCAGCCTCGCTGATTGAGAAATTCACATAGGCCGGATCAAGCTGTGTGATCGTCGTGAGGACCGTCTGCTGCGCCAGTGCAAGCGAGCCCTCCGGAGGCGAAACCAGACTGGTCGGCCCCGACACGGGCGCGGCGATCGTGGTGTGTTCCATGTTCAGCTTGGCATTGTTGATGTCGGCCTTCGTCGCCATGATCGCAGCACGCGACTGGTCGCGCGCGGCGCGGACGTCCTCGAGCTGTTTGGCCGTTGCGACCTGCCTCCTCGCCAGTTCGTCGATCCGGTTGAAATTCTCCTCGGCCTGAACCGAGCTCGCCTCGGCCTGCGCCAGTTGCGCATTGGCTCGGTCGAGCACAGCTTGGTAGGAGCGCGGGTCGATGCGGAAGAGCACGTCGCCATGCTTGACCTTGGATCCCTCGACGTATTCTCGCTTCAGGATGGTGCCGCTGATCTTCGCCTGCCTTCTCTTATGAGAGCGAAATTTGATGGCTTAGATGCATTCGCGTCTCACGCCTCTGACCGCCAAGGCGAGCATGCATGATCCCTGTCAGGCGCCGACGTTCGTGCAATTTGTACCATAACCCCATCAAATAGGATGCTTGGAAGCGGCGAAGCGGTGCTCCGAAAAGACAGGCGTCGATGGAGCCTATTTCTCTTGTTCCCGCTGGTTTTCCGTTTGTAGATGGATGCCGCTGTCTCTGCTCTCTGGAGTGATCGGCTCTAAATAGCTTTCATGGATACTTTGGATAGTTTTGTACCCGTCAAACCTAACCCGCCAGCTGCTCGGCGAACCCCTTCCGATCAAAATACCCTGGCGGTTATCATATTTTGGGTGTCGCGCCCGACCCAGCGGGCTCATTTGCACTCGGTCGCCAGCCGAAAGTGAGCGCTCGACGTCTTGTTGATCCAAAATTCGGCTTGTCGCGTTCAATGAACTTCCGTGCTGAACTGCAGGGTACTTTGTCAGCAATCGTTGCAGGGACGCGTTGTGTGGTTTGCTCACTCGTTCACTCTCTCGCCGCTGCGTAATCGGTTGTCGCCGCACGCGGAGCGCTTCGCAGAAGCAGCAGCAAGGGAATAGCCGCGAGAGAGAGGATCATCATCAGTTTGAAATCGTTCATGTAGCTGATGATCGCGGCCTGCTTTTGTATTACGAGATCCAATGCTGCCCTGCCGCTTGCCGTCCACGGACTCAGCATTTTCTGCACGACGGCGTCGTCGAACGCACGATTGACGGCGGTGACATGACTCCCGATGATCGCATGATTGATCTGGTTGTTTCTGATCAGCAGGTAAGCGACGATCGATATTCCGACGCTCGAGCCGACGTTGCGCGAAAGATTGTAGAGGCCGGTCGCGTCCGAGCGATGCTCCGGTGCGAGCGTGGCAAACGTTACCGTGGTCAGCGGCACAAATAAAAATCCCAATCCCGCTCCTTGGACGAAGCCGGTCACGGCGATAGTCCCCTGCGAAACGTCGGGCGTCCAGCCCGTCATGTCATACATAGCCCACGCGGTCAGCAGCAGCCCAGTCATGAGCAGAAGTCTTGTATCAACCTTGCCGATCAGGCGGCCGACCAGGAACATGCAGACCATGGTGCCAAGTCCCCGTGGCCCCATGACGAGTCCGGCGGTCACCACGGGGTAGCCCATCAGTGTCTGCAGGTAGGGCGTCATCAAAGCCATCGATGCCAGATAGGTGACGCCGACGATAAAGATGAAGAACATCCCGACCGAGAAATTGCGGTCGAGAAACAGTTTTGGATTTACGAAGGGGCGCTCCGCTGTGAAGGTGTGCACAAGAAATATATAGAATGCCGACGCGGCGACAACCGCTTCGATCAGAATCTCGAACGACGAGAACCAGTCAAGCTGCGCCCCCCGATCGAGAAACACCTGCATAGCCGCGATCGCGACGCTGAGGCTTCCAAATCCCAGCCAATCCAGCTTTGCCTTGGCTATGACCTTGGTCTCTCTCATGTAGAGCGATATCCCCGCGAACGCGAGGGCGCCAATCGGCACATTGATATAGAATACCCATCGCCACGAGAAGTGATCCGTCAACCATCCGCCGATCACCGGCCCCAGCACCGGCCCAACCATCACCGAGACGCCGAACAGTGCCATCGCCGAGCCGCGCTCCTCCGGTGTGTAGATGTCCAGCAGAACCGATTGCGCGATTGGAACGAGGGCCGCTCCGAACATCCCCTGCAGCAGGCGAAATGCAACGAGTTGGAACAGGGATTGTGCAATTCCACATAGTACAGACGCAACGGTGAAGCCGGTGATCGCCACCAACAAAACGCGCTTGCGTCCAAAGCGGTTGGCGAAAAACCCTGAGGGCGGGGTCATTATTGCCGCGGCCACGATATAGGACGTCAGCACCCAATTGATCTGATCAGCACTCGCCGAGACGCTGCCCTGCATGTAAGGAAGCGCGACATTGGCAATCGTCGTGTCCAGCGCTTGCATGATGACGGCAAGGATGATGCACGCGGTGATCGCCGCTCGGTTCGGGGTCTGCTGGGTCGCTGCATTACCACCACTCACGTCAGGCTCCCGGCCCGCCGAACAGCGCTTTCAGAAAGTGTGGGAATCCCCGCGGACGTCCGGTGTCTATGCTCAATCCCACGCTCATGCCGACGCGCAGCGGGGGATTATCTGGCACCTTCTCGACACGAACACGCATCGGAATGCGCTGTACTACTTTGACCCAGTTGCCGCTGCTATTTTCCGCAGGCAGGAGCGAAAAGCTCGATGCCGATGCCGGGCTTATGCTCTCGACGGTGCCAGTCCATTGGTAGCCAGGATAAGAGTCAACCTCGATCACCGCAGGCTGCCCCGGCTTGACGTAAGTCAATTCGGTTTCTTTCGGGCTGGACTGAACCCAGACATGATCCGACGAGATGATATTGAAGGCCGTCGTCGCCGCAGCAAGATACTGCCCCGGCTGCAGCGACGGCACGTTGGTCACGGTGCCGGCAAACGGAGCCCGCACGATCGTGTGGGAAAGCTGCCGCGCGGCCTCGTCGCGCGAAGCAAGCGAATCTTTGTAGCGGGGATGATCCTCGACCGGCGCATCCGGATTGCCGTTGAGGTTGGCCGCGACGCCGGCAAGCTGCTGCGTCAGCGACGCAAGCTTTTGCTGCGCCCCCTGCAGCGTGTTGCGGACCGCGTCGAAGGATGCCTGCGGAGTGAAGTTGTTGGCGATCAGCTGCTGCTGCCGCTTGAAATTCACGGCGTTGAAATCGACATCGGTCTTTGCTTGTTCGACCTGCGTCTGCATGTTGCGGTAGCTTGCCTGCAGCGCGAGGAGATCGTTGCGCGTATTACCAAGCTGCGCTTCGGCCCGCTGTAGCGACAGTTGAAACGGCAGATCTTCGAGCTTGAACAATATGTCGCCCTTGGCAACCGTCTGATTGTCCTTAACCAGCACCTCGCGAACGATGCCGGAAACGTCGGTAGACAATCCGACCATGTCAGCCTGGACATAGGCGTTGTCCGTCGACATCACCGCGCCACCCGTGACGTAAAAGTAGCCGCCGACGACCAGCGCCACCGGCAACAGGGCAAACATCAGCGGTCGCCGCAGCGATTTCTTCGGCTTCGTGGGCCTGGCCGCCGCAGGCGCCTGTTCAGGTCCATCGGATGGTCTTGCCTCCGGCTTGCCGTCGTCAGGACGGGCTTTGGATTCCGATCGGGTAGCGACGGTGCCCGGCCTATCGCTACTCTCCGGCATGCGTCGAGTTAGACGCCGGATGTTATCGTCGGTACCGGTGCCATCCATTTCGTCCGGACTGCTGACCCCGGGAGCTTCACTTGAATTAGCCATGGCTTTTTCTTGTCTGGCCTGCGACCGGCGCTTCACACGCGCGGGTCAGGTTTGCCCAACTTTTGCAACGTGTTCAACAGGTGCGTGGTGTCCGCTTCGGATACTCCGGCGAGCGCCTCGCCGCGCGTCTTATCGCCGACATTACGCACCTGCGTGAGCACAGGGCGGGCGGCCGGCGTGAGACGCAGAATCCAGGCTCGGCGATCGGCAGGATCCGGCTGCCTTTCGACCAGTCCCTGCGTTTCGAGCTTGTCGACGATGCGGCCCAGCGTGACCGCCTCCACCTCAAGCAAGTCGGCCAGTCCGGTCTGGTTGATCCCCTCGTTCTGGGCCAGGTAGGCCAGCACCTGCCATTGAGACCTGGTCAGGCCAGAGCCGCGCGCATTCTGCTCAAATCGACGACGCAACAGCCGCGCAACGTCATGCACGAGGAAACCAAGTGTCGGCGAATTAGGTTCCATTTGCATCCCGTTAGTAAGCTTGCGTCCGATTAATAAGCATACTTATTATAAGCATGGCTTAGGATGAGGTCAAGGCAAGTGAACCCAGCTCAACTTCTCCTTTGGGGGCGCCAATTCGGGTCGCTTTGTTCTCATATTGATCAGGAAACCCCGCTGTGAAGCCATTCAACCTTTCGGACTGGGCGCTCCAGCATCGTTCGCTTGTCTGGTATTTCATGATCACCTTCATGGCGGCCGGGCTGTTTTCGTACCTGAAACTCGGGCGCGAGGAAGATCCGGACTTCACCATCAAGACGATGGTGATCCACACGAAATGGCCGGGCGCGTCCGCTCAGGAAGTCACGCGCCAGGTCACCGATCGGATCGAAAAGAAGCACGAGGAGCTGGAGTCGCTCGACTACACGCGTAGCGTCACGACCGCGGGGCAAACCACGATTTTCGTGAACCTTCGCGCCACCACAAAGGCGCGCGACGTCGAGCCGACCCGGGTGCGCGTGCGCAATATGATCGGCGACATCAAGGGCGATTTCCCGCAAGGCGTCGTGGGGCCTACGTTCAATGACCGGTTTGGCGACGTCTACGGCAATCTTTATGCATTCACGAGCGACGGCCTGACGCAACGGCAGTTGCGCGACCGCGTGGAGGAGGTTCGTTCCAAGGTTCTGACCGTTCCGAATGTCGGCCGGGTTGATACCGTTGGCGCGCAGGATGAGGTCATCTACTTGGAGTTTTCCACGCGCAAGGTCGCGGCGCTGGGGCTGGACCAGCGCTCGATCCTTGCTTCGCTTCAGGCCCAGAACGCGATTTCGCCTTCCGGCGTGCTGCAGGCAGGCCCGGAGCGGATCAGCGTGCGGGTCAATGGGCAGTTCACGTCGGAGGAGAGCCTCAAAGCGGGTCAATCTCAGGGTCAACGACCGCTTCTTTCCGCTCACCGACGTTGCGACCATTACCCGCGGTTATACCGATCCGCCGACCTCGCTATTTCGTTTCAAAGGCGAGCCGGCGATCAGCCTCACCATCGGCATGAAAGCGGGCGCAAACCTGTTGGACTTCGGCGCGGCCTTGAAGCAGGAAATGGCCAGGATCATCACCGACCTGCCCATCGGGGTCGATGTTCATCTCGTGTCGGATCAGCCGCTAGTGGTGGATCACGCCGTGTCCGGTTTCACGCGCGCGCTGTTCGAAGCCATCGCCATTGTTCTCGCCATCAGCTTCATCAGCTTGGGAGTGCGCGCCGGCCTCGTCGTAGCGATCTGGATTCCGCTGGTGCTCGCGATCACCTTCTTTGTCATGGCCTATGCCGGGATCTCCCTGCAGCGCATTTCGCTCGGCGCCCTGATCATCGCCCTCGGTCTGCTCGTCGACGACGCGATGATCGCGGTCGAGATGATGGTCGCACGGCTGGAAGTCGGAGATACACTCCGGAAGGCTGCAACCCACGTCTATACATCGACGGCATTTCCGATGCTGACGAGGACGCTGGTGACAGTCGTCGGCTTCATTCCGATCGGCCTCAACAACAGCGCTGCCGGCGAGTTCACGTTCACGCTGTTCGTCGTCATCGCCGTTTCGCTGGTGGTTTCCTGGATCGTCGCGGTGCTGTTCACGCCCTTGCTTGGCGTGACGATTCTTCCGGAGACGATGAAGAACACCCACGAGACCAAGGGCTGGTTCGCCGCTGGCTTCTCGAGCCTTCTGGGCGTCAGCATGCGCTGGCGCTGGACGGTCATCGCGATCACCCTTGCTGTCTTTGCGCTGTCGATCGTCGGCATGGGCTTTGTCCAGCAGCATTTTTTTTCCTCGTCGGATCGCGACGAACTCATCGTTGACTGGAATCTGCCGCAAAACAGTTCGATCGCCGAAACCAGCGCGCAGATGGCTCGTTTCGAGCGGGAAGCGCTCAAGGGCAATGACAGCATTGATCATTGGTCGACCTATGTGGGGCAGGGCGCGCTGCGTTTCGTCCTCTCATTCGACGTGCAGCCGGCGGACATTTCGTTCGGTCAGATAATCATCGTGACCAAGGGCCTTGAGGTGCGCGATCGCGTGAAGAGCGAGCTTCAAGCCTATCTGAAGAAGACGTTCCCCGGCACCGACGCCTTCGTGAAACTGCTCGATATCGGACCGCCCGTCGGCCGTCCGATCCAGTATCGCGTGAGCGGGCCCGATATCGTCAAGGTGCGCGAGTTCTCCCAGCAGCTTGCAGGAATCATCAGCACCAACATGCATCTCAGCGACGTCGTCTTCGACTGGATGGAGCCCGAACGGGTCGTCAAGGTCGATGTGCTGCAGGACAAAGCCCGCCAGCTGGGGGTGACTACCGAAGACATCGCCTCGACATTGAACGGCGTGGTCGCCGGAGCCTCGATCACCCAGGTCCGCGACGACATCTACCTTGTCAAAGTGATCGGGCGTGCGAACGCTTCGGAACGTGGCTCGATCGAGACGCTGCGCAATCTTCAGCTGCCGGGCGCAAGCGGCCAATCCGTCCCGCTCGCAGCCATCGCTTCATTCCGCTACGAGCTCGAACAGCCGACGATCTGGCGCCGCTCGCGCTCGCCGACAATCACGTTGAAGGCTGGAATTCTTGACAGCGTTCAGCCGGCGACCGTGGTCGACCAACTCAAGCCGCAAATTGGAATATTCGGATCCAGGCTCCCCGTAGGCTATTCGGTCGCGGTGGGGGGCACCGTCGAGGAAAGCGGCAAAGCCCAGGCGCCGATCCTCGCGGTCGTTCCGCTGATGCTGTTTGGCATGGCGACGATCCTGATGCTCCAGTTGCAGAGCTTCCATCGGCTGTTCCTGGTCTTCGCGGTTGCGCCACTTGCCCTGATTGGCGTGGTCGCCGTGCTGCTGCCGAGCGGTGCTCCGCTTGGTTTCGTCGCTATTCTAGGGGTACTGGCTCTGATCGGCATCCTTATCCGCAACTCGGTGATCCTGATCGTGCAGATTGAGCAACTGCGGGCCGAAGGAAGACTCGCATGCGCCCGATCATTCTGACAGCCGCGGCGGCGAGCCTGGCGCTGATTCCGATTGCCCGGGAGGTTTTCTGGGGGCCGATGGCTTACGCCATGATGGGCGGCATCATCGTCGGAACCTTGCTGACGCTGCTGTTTCTGCCTGCGCTCTATGTGACGTGGTTTCGGATTAACATAGATCCCGACAAGCAGCCAAAGACAGACGGACCACACGCGTGAACGACAAGCGATTGCGAGCGGTTGTTATGCGTTCGAAGAACTTTGTCGGCTAAATGGAGATCATGGCGGTTCTCTACCGCGCGGCCGGGATCGAGATCGTTTGGCCGGAGCTTCCAGTACTGGTCAGCCATCGGGATCGCGTATTTCATGGTATCGCTGCTGCGCTTCCGAAAAGTGCTGCTGACGCAGTCGCGTCGCCGCAATTGCTCCGGGCCCAATCCAAAAGAGGAACTTTCATGACACTGCGGCAGGTCGATTTTCTCGCTTCTATCGAAATTGGTGTTATTTGCCGGAATGCTTTTGCTCGCATTCATGAACCGTTTTTGGCTCGTCCCGTCCATGACCAGGGCTTGCGCGGATGATCGTATTGAACGCGGCGCCCATTGAGCTCGATCAATGTGCGGACTGGTGGGAGGCTATCTAGATCAACATTACGATTAATATTACGATGCCGATCGTGGCGAGCCCACGGTCGGCACGCTTAGTGGCGCGAGGGGGAATTTTCAATGCCATTCAAAAGCATAGCTGTCTTTGTCGACCCCTCGCCCGCCGGCGAGGCGCGCACCTCCTATGCGGTTAGGATGGCATTCCGTCATGGAGCTCACCTCATCGGAATTTTCGCGGTGCCATCGATTTGGGATGGTAGTCCCGCGGAATCTTTTGTTCGAGGGCAGCAGGCTGTTCGGCTCGTCATTGACCGCCACCAGGCAAGTGAAGCAGCTGCGATGGACGCTGCGAACCGAAGTTTCTCGGCAGGCTGTGCTCGTGAAGACATCAGCTTCGAGTTCCGCTTCCTCCGTCAAGGTGACGTCAATGACAGCGTTACGCTGAATTCCCTGCATACCGATCTGGTGATCGTCGGTGGTCCGCGACCCGGTGGATTGCCGAGCGACTGGTCGGCTGAAGCGCTTCTTATCGCCACCGGCGTGCCATTTCTCCTTTTGCCGGAGCCCTGGACGGGGTCCGCTGCCGAGCATGTTGTTGTCGCTTGGAATGCCAGCCGCGAGGCGCGGCGCGCTATAGCAGATGCGCTTCCGTTTCTCGTCGGCGCGCTGTCCGTTACCATCCTCGTAGTCGATCCGCAGAAGAATCCCCGTCACGGCGAGGAGCCTGGCGCGGACGTGGCTCATTATCTGACCCGTCACGGAGCCAAGGTGGTCGTCGAACAGGTGCAGTCGCATGGCGACCCAATCGCCAACGTTATCCTGGCTTATGCGGAACGCCACAATACCGATCTCATTGTTGTCGGCGCTTATAGCCATGCTCGAACGACCGAAATGATCTTTGGCGGCGTGACCCGATCCTTGCTACGAGACGCCGCCGTTCCGCTACTGATTGCTCACTGAGAAGCAACAGTCTGCGACTTGTATCCGCTTGGCGAGGAAACACGGTCGACGCCTCGCGCGGACCAAAGTTTAGGCGCATTCCGATAAGTGTGCGAGCTCGCTCGGCGTCAAGCTACCGAGTGAGGTATGAGGTCTGCGTTGTTGTAATGCCACCTCCATTCTTCGAGCCGATCCATGGCGTCAGCCATCACACCCCGCTTCCAGTTTCATCTGGCGTTCAGTCTTCTAAACGATGCGCTTACCATTTTGCGGGGCAGTTCTCTAACTCAATCGATGTGTTTCCGGACTGCGCGCCCGTCTTAGGTCGACTGCGGATCTGCGGTTTTGTTTCCCAATACTGCAAAATCGCATTCACTCAAATTCACAAACGCAACTCTATTGGCGCACGAATGCCTACTATTAGTTCACGCAGTCGGAATGAACAATTCAGATACGCCATAGCCGGCTTCGATGGGCAACATGAGCCGCCGCCCGCCTTCGACCCGCTCGACACGCGGTAACACGGTTACGACCTTCGAGAGCCGGGTCGCCTCCACCGCAGCTTGCACCGACGGAAATTGTGCCAGCTTTTGCAGGTTGAGACGGGTGGGCGGAAGCAGAATGCGATGCCCAGCATCGGCATCGCATATGGCTTGGCGTGGCGCGATCCAGAATCCCTCGGTCGCCTCCAATCCGTCGTGCTCTCCGGTCTGCTCGACCGGGGCAGCAATAAGGAAGAAATGAGTATCGAATCGCCGGGGCGGTCCAGGTGGCGTAATCCAATGGGCGAAATGCTCCATGAGATCTAGGGCCGGCTTCAGTTTTTCTTGTTCAAGCAGTTCGCTAAACGAAATCTTGCCGTCGATTAGCGCATGCCGATGTGTCTCGACGATGATGCGGGTTTCATCGGCGCCGAGCAACTGCGGCTCATCCTGCCGCCTAGCCAATAGCAAGCCCGCCTCCTCGAAGGTCTCGCGAATGGCAGCGATCCAGAAGGATAAAATCGGTTCTGAACCACTTGGCGCTATTGAATGTCGCCAAAGCTCATTCCCGTCTTCCGGCTCGGCTTTGCCGCCAGGAAATACCAGCGCTCCGGATGCAAAGTCTATCTGATGATGACGCACCACCATATACGCTTCGATCCCTGCCGAACCATTGCGCAGGATAACAGCTGAGGCCGCCGGCATCACGGGGATAGCTTCTGGCTTGGGTATGTTCATGTTTATCGTCCTTTGGGCTTTCACTTTCACGTGTACCGAAGTGTGACTTCCATCGCGATAGTCCCCTCCGGCGTGAGGGCCCACAGCTCCGCGCCTTTTCCGCCGTCAAGAGGGCGGCCAACAATGCTGAAGGGCGCCGTGTCGAATAGTGGCGCACGGGCTCGCTGCGTGAACGATTTTAGCGTTTGTCCTGGAGCGTGATCCCGCGCAAGGTCAATCAGGCACTGCTGCGAGTATGGACCATGCACAACAAGTCCGGGATAACCCTCGATGCGCATCGCATAATCTCGATCGTAATGAATGCGGTGCGGGTTGAAAGTCAGCGCGGAATAGCGGAACAAGGAAACCGGGTCCGTCGTAATCGTCCGGCGCCACGGTGTATCGGCTGGCGGCTTGTTCCTTTTCGGTGTGACGCTCTTCTCACCAGGCTTCAATTCTTCGCGAAACACCGTGTGACTTTGTTCTACAACCGCGAGCCCGCGAGCGGTGAAAATGCGACGGGTCTGTGTCGCGAAAATCAACGCTCCGGTACCGCCCGACCGCAGCGAGACATCGGTGAACTCTGTCTCGCGCCTGAGCGCATCGCCGACGCGAATAGGGTCGTGGAAGGTCAGTTCGGTTCCCGCATACATGCGCCGTGGAAACGGCATCGGCGGCAGAACGCCGCCAGAGCTCGGCAACCCATCGTCACCGAGCGTAGCCTTGGGCGACAGAGGCATGAAATAAACCAGATGCCATCCCGGCTGGATCGGATCCCCGGGCCCGGGAATCTGGTCGTGCCGATCGAAGGTCACCGCGAGCCCCCGGAGCGGGGCCTGAGTGGCTACGTCCTCCTCGACGATCTTCGTCCCGATATGCTTGCGTAGCGCGTCAATGTCGATGTTCATGCTGATGCCAGTCCCGGTGATGAGATGTTCACGACGCGGTTACACAGGCGGGAATCACCAGGTCGGGCTTGGCCTGTTCGAAAATGATACGAACCGGCAGTCCAAGTTTGACGTCCGTCTCCTTGGCGCCGCGGAGAGGGACTTGCATCCGCACGCCCTCTTCGAGGTCAACTGTGACCAGAATGTACGGGAGATCGAGCTTGAACCCCGGATTGAAGGCGTGATGGGTGATAGTCCAGCTATGGACCGTTCCCAGGCCAGAGGCCTCTATCCATCTCACCTCAAACGAGTAACAGACGTCACAAACGGGCCTCGGATAGTGACGAATTTTTCCGCATTGCCCGCATTTTTGAAGAAGCAGCCGTCCACTCTTGAGTCCATCCCAATAAGGCTTCGACTCATAGGTCGGCTCAGGAACTGGCTTAAGATAGGCCTCCGCAGTCATTGCGATCATCCTTTGCGCATGATCGCGACGGATCCGTCGCCCATGTCGCCGTATCCAGTCACAAGGCCGATCTCGGCTCCCCTAACTTGTGCCTTGCCGGCCTCGCCCCTGAGTTGACGCACAAGTTCAACAATGTGGTTCATTCCAACCATGTGAGCCTGAGAAAGAAGCCCGCCGTGGGTGTTGATCGGCAATTTTCCTCCAAGCCGGATGGCTCCGCTCTCCACAAACGGACCACCCTCACCTTTCTTGCAAAAGCCGAGGTCTTCAAGCTGGCACAGAACGATGTAGGTGAAGCAGTCATAAATCTCGGCAACGTCGATGTCCGCAGGCGAAACGCCGGCCATAGCAAATGCTTTCGGCGCAGCCTTCGCGATCCCAAGGCGCGTCATATCCGGGCGTTGCGTGATGACGCTCGGTGAATCCGGATGGCCCTCGGCGACCCCCATGACGTAGACCGGTGGTTTGCGAAGGTCATTTGCCCGGTCCGCGCCACTGACAACGATCGCCGCGCCGCCGTCGCTTTCCAGGCTGCAATCATAGAGTCTCAACGGATCGGAGATCATGCGTGACGCCTGGTGATCCTCAAGGGTCAGCGGTTTCGTCATCATCCCATGGCCATTGAGAATTGCGTTGTGACGGGTAGACACGGCGATTTCGGCAAGCTGCGAGCTCGTCGTGCCGAACAGTTCCATATGGCGACGGGCCATCGGTGCATAGAGCTGTGCCGGGGCGATCGCGCCGACCGGCATCTCATGCTCACCAACGACCTTGAACTGCGGCATTTGCTGAACGCGCGTGCCAATGCGACCCGCAGACGAGCCATTGCGACCGATCGGGATCAGCACATGATTGCACACGCCGCCGCTGATCGCGAGCAGCGCACATTGTATGGCCGCGACGCAGCTGGCTCCGCCGAGCGGCGCGGTGGCCGAAAAACGCAGGTCAGATATGCCGAAATTTGTGACGAAGTCTTCGGCCACGACTGGCGAGTTCGAATAGGTTATGATGCCGTCGATCTCCTTGGGACTGAGCCCCGCGTCCGCGATCGCATTCAGCGAAGCCTCGAGCTGAAGCGCAAGCACGCTCTTGCCCGACATGCGCGTGTACGCGGTCTCTCCCACGCCCGTGATGGCGGCCTTTTCTTTCAGTGACATGAGGCAAAGCTCCCACGGAGGCTCGCAACGCCTGAACGATTTCCGTGACGAAGGAACAATCGTTCAAGCTTTCTACTTGACGCCGGTCGCCTAAGGCACGACTATTTCGAACAGATGTTAGATTTAATCCGTAGCGCGGTCAATCGACCGTGGCTCGTCCTTTCCGTGTAGAGCAACAGGCACAAACCGCGCCTGGGAAAGAGCATCTCTATGGACCTCCGCTACAGCGCCCGACATCGCGCCCTCCAGGAGGAAGCGCGCGGCTTCGTAAAGAAATACGGCCAGCTTTCACCGAAAACCGGGGGTGGACGGAAGCGGCCTGACGCGCGAGCCTTGGATTGGCAGAAGCTTCTGCTGGAGCGTGGCTATTTTGCCCGCAACATCCCCCGCGAATATGGCGGCCTTGGCCTACCAGTCGACATCATGGAACTGGCTATCATCGCGGATGAATTCTCGAACGCGGGCGTGTCTCCCGGCATCATGAACCAGGGCATTTCCATGCTGGTGCCAACGTTGCTCGAGATCGGAACGAGGGAGCAGTGCATTCGATGGATTGGGCCTACGATCCGCGGTGACATTATTTGGTGCCAGGGCTATTCGGAGCCGGGGTCGGGCTCCGACCTTGCCGCCGCCAAAACCAGCGCCCGTATCGAGGATGGCCAATTTGTTATCAATGGCCAGAAGATCTGGACGAGTTCTGCCCATTACGCCGACATGATGTTCCTTCTCTGTCGCACAGAGTTTGACAGGAGCAAGCACGATGGACTGTCCTATCTTCTCGTTCCCATGAATGCGCCTGGCATTGAGGTGCGCCCATTGGTCACGATGACTGGCCGCGCCGAGTTCAACGAGACATTCTTCACCGATGTCCGCGTGCCAACCGACCAGATTGTCATGGGACGCGGCGACGGCTGGCATGTCGCCAATGTCACCTTGAAATACGAACGGATGCTGCTCGGCGACGCCAACAAGCTAATCCACCGCCTGGCGAGGGTTGTCGAACTGATGAAAAAAACGATGCTCGATGGCCGCAGGTTCATCGACATCCCCGAATATCGCGAGCGGCTGCTGAAACTGCAGGGCGAGGTGATGGCCTCGAAATACCACGGTCTTAGATTAATGACCGAGCAGGCCAAGGGCGAGGATTCGGGGGTCAAGCGCTTGATCGTCAAGCTGAACGGGACGATGATTGCGTATCGGCTGTCATCGCTGGTCGTCGACGTGCTCGGCGCGGCAGGCCTCGCTTACGAACCGGTGGGCGAAGCGTCCGAGGACGACGAAGCCACCACCTGGCAAATAGATAACATGTACGACATCGGTCTCATCATCGGTGGCGGCTCATCGAATATTCAGAAGAACATCATCGGCGAGCGCGGGCTGGGCCTGCCGCGCGAGCCGAAGTCCGTCCCACCAGCCGTGAGAGGGTGAGCATGGAGTTCGGTCTCAGCGAAGAGCAATTAATGCTCACGGAGTCCTTGCGCGGCTTTCTGGACGAAAGACTGCCCATGAACAAGTTGCGCGAGATTGCCGAGGGCGGCTTGGGCTTCGATGGTGAACTATGGTCGGGCCTTGCCGAGCAAGGCATCATGGGCATCATGGTCCCCGAGGACTTTGGGGGTCTGGGCCTCTCGCTGCTTGACGCAGCTGTTACCGCGGAGGCACTCGGGTATCACGCAGCACCAACGCCATTCGCGGCTGCGCTGGTCATGGCCCCCCTCGCCCTGATTGCCAGTGGAGACCGCGCCCAGCAAAAAGCATGGCTGCCGCGGATCGCAAGCGGCGAAGTCCGGATCGGGGTCGGGTTCGCCGGCATGTCGGGCCAGACCGGCGAAGCAGTCGCCCGCCTTGACGGAAATAAACTGTCCGGATGCATAACGGGTGTGCTCGATGGCGGGGATGCGACGCATTTCATCGTTTATTTGGGTGACGGCCGTGCTGCCCTGCTCGCTGCGGTCGAGGAGCCCGGTGTCAGCGTAGGCACGCATCGCAGTTTGGATCGCACGCGACCGGTAACGACTTTGGTATTGCATGATGCGAGGGCTGCGATCCTTGGTGCCGCCAACGACCCGAAGGCAGCGGCGACCGCTGTGCTCGACGCAGGTCGCGTCATGCTCGCAGGCGACACGCTGGGGGCGGCGCAGTCCATGTTTGACAAGGCGCTGCTCTATTCCAAAGAGCGGGTTCAGTTCAATCGTGTGATTGGTTCGTTTCAAGCCGTCAAGCATACGCTTGCCGACATTATCACCATGCTCGAGCCGTGCCGCTCGTTGGTCTGGTACGCGGCTCACGCTCAGGACGGGCCTGCCGAGGAAGCGCGCGTTGCCGCGCTGCAGGCAAAGGCGCACCTGGGCGATGCCGGACGCGAAATCGCCCGGCTTGCGACCGAGATTCATGGCGGCATGGGATTTACGGACCTGCTCGGCCTTCATTACTGGTTCAAGCGCATTGCGTTCAACCGGCAGCTTCTTGGGGCTCCCGAGCGCTGCAGGCACGAGGCCGCCGTCGCGCAAGAATGGGCGAGTTGAAGCGTCCTCTAGTGGCACGAATGTTCAGTAGTGGCAAGAATGGTCAGCGAACATAATCCCATAGAACACTTAGTCGTAATCGAACGTCCGACGTCGATCTGCAGAATATTCGATACGCTGTGGCAGCAGCGGGTCACGGGAGCTTTCGGCGCGCGTCCGAAGTATTGTTGCTTCGGCAATCCACGCTTAGCCGTTGCATTAGCCAGCTCGAACATTCACTCGGTATGACCGTCTTCGAGCGATCCAGCGGCGGGGTGCGAGCAACGATGGCTGGACGAGATTTTCTCCGAACTGCTCGATCAATCCTGGAACAGATGAATTCGCTGGCGAAGAGCACGCACCACGTCGGCCGTGGCGAAGCGGGACGGCTGTCCCTTGGCTTCTATGCATCGATTTCCGCCAGGAATCTGCGGGCAACGCTCGTGGATTTCCAGAAACGGTCGCATCGAAAATTTGCCGGTTCGAGCAATACTCTGCCTTGTCTGGAGCGCCGTGACTCGGCTGCTCACGAGTAAGCTGCATCATCTTACAACCAAAAAATGTCTTAATGTTTTATACGATCCAACTCGGCGCAACTTAAGCGTGATGGTGTCGCTCATATGGACAATACGAATTTTGCCGGCCTGCCCGTCGGGGGGCGACGCTTAACTGTTGTTTTCAGTCAACTTCAACACGCCGTCGCTGCAGCAGATTACGGGAGTTTTCGACAAGCCGCCCATGCTTTGTCGATAAAGCAATCGACGCTCAGTCGTTCTGTCCAGCTACTTGAGCACTCGATTGGCGTCGTCATCTTCGAGCGGTCAAGCGGTGGCGTTCGCGCAACGCCTGCAGGTTGTCACTTTCTGCGCATGACGCGCTCGATACTGGAACAAATCGAGGCGCTGATCGCATCGACAAGAGCGAACGGATCTGGCGAAGCAGGTCGTCTCGTCATCGGGTTCTGTACTTCGCTGACGGCAGGCAATCTGCGCGCGACATTGCTCGATTTCAAAAATCTATTCCCACAAGTCGAACTTGTTACCGTCGAGAGATCCCGAACGCGGCTCACAACGGCGCTCCGCAACGGCGTCATCGACGTGAGCATCATAACGGGCGACCCGCAACCCTTCGATAGCAAGACCACTCCACTCTGGAGTGAACGAATTCTGGTCGTTCTGCCAAGTGACCATCCTTTGGCCGCGCGCAAAGTCATCTACTGGACGGATCTTCGGGATCAAACTGTTTTACTCAGTTATTATGACCCAGGGCGCGAGCTTGAGGATCTCCTGAACGCAAAGCTGATCTCCCCTGATAACCGACCCCGGATCGAACGCCATGACGTGAGCCGTGGCGTCATCAAGAGTTTGATCGCCGTGGGATTTGGCATCAGTCTTGTGCTGGAATCCGATATCGGCGCCAACTTTTCCGGTCTGGTCTATCGGGAGTTGCGCGACGGGACGGGGCCAAGCCGCATCGGCTTTTCAGCGGTCTGGCGGACCGACAACGAAAACCCTCCCCTCCAAAACTTCCTCAAAATGCTTTCCGAGCGCTATCACCTCGGTCCGGTGGCCCCGTGAGACGCCCTTCGTGATCTTGCAAAAGCGCGGTCAGTCGCCATGAAGCGCGCCAACATTGGCGCGATCAGCTTTGCTGGATCATGCGCAGACTGGCCGGTTTCGCGTGCGAGGATTTCGGCGTTATCCTGACTTTATGCACGTGTCTCAGGCATGTCATGCAAATCAGTCAGCAGGATTGGCGATGAGGTTCCTGCCAGGATGAGAATGCCGGAGGCTTGGAACGCAGGGAGGCCGTAGCCCGACCGGAGTTTCAAGCCTCCGGCTGCGTTTGCTTCTGAGCCCTTAGCTGGAGAGCGCGAACGGGAGGCCTCAACAAGGCCAGCAAGGAACTGCTCGTTACACCGACTGCCATTGGGAGGCATATCAGGAAGCTGGATGCCTATCTGGGGGTGCCCCTTTTCGACCGACGCCCGGGACATCTCGCTGCCACAGACGCCGGCTTGCGATACGCAAGAGCCTTGCGGCGGTCTTTCACTGGAATTGCGAGAGCCACTTCTGAGGTTCGCGCGAGCTCCGGACGGCCGCACCTTGTCGTCCGCGCCTACACTACGTTTCTCGTACGATGGCTCATACCGCGGCTGGGGTCGTTTCAGAAGCAGCATCCGGAGATTGATCTGAGCGTCGACTCGGGATTCAGTGCAGCGGACCTTTCCAAAGGAGAGATCGATATAGCGATAAGATACGGTCGGGGAGCGTGGCCGAACCTGAAGGTTTTTCCGATCTTCGGCGACGAACTCGTTCCTTTCTGCTCTCCAGGCTTGGCTAGCGAGTTCGTGGGAAAACACCCGGCGGATTGGCCGAAGGAGTTTCCAATTATCGTGCACACCCGGCGCCCGGACGATTGGGACGACTGGTTTGCTGCTCAGGGTGTCAGCGATCTTCCCCGGCGCCGCATTGAATTCGAGGATCTCCTTCTTGCGTATCAGGCCGCCCATGACGGCCTGGGTGTTGCGATAACCCAGACCCGCTACATCGCTACCGACGTCGCAAAGGGCGCGCTGACGCCCGTCTCGTCCAACCTGCTTCGCCGTACCCTGGGATATTACGCGGTCTGTCCGATAGAGGTTGCCGAGAACGAGTCGGCGATGGCCTTCATCAAGTGGCTAATCGATGAGAGCGCCTCCTCAACCAGCACGCCGTGACTTCCGCGGCTTATGCAAGACCGACAGCCCGACGACGAGCCGGCCGCAATCGGCGGCTGGACTCCGGAGAACGCCCTCTAGATCGTACCCGCCGCTCGCAACGCGGCAATCCGGTCCGGTGAAAGACCGAGCCAGGATCGGTAGACGTCGGAGTTATCCGCTCCCAGCTTGTGACTTGGCTTTGGTACGATCGGTTCAGTGCCGTGGAAACGTAACGGGCTGTTCGGCAACACGACGCGCCCAAGTTCCGGATGATCGACCCATTCCAACATGCCGCGCTCCATCAAATGGCGATCGCTCATGACCTCGACGAGATCGCGAACCGGCGCGCACAAGAACCGGAACTTTCTGGCAAGGTCGAGCAGCTCCTGACGTGTTTTCGTCATGGTCCAGCCCTTGACGATCTCGTCGGCGGTCTGCATGTTCTCGACGCGTCTCGCATTATTTTCGAACCGCGGGTCGGACAGGATATCGTCGGCGGCAAAAGCCTTGCACAAGGCAAGCCAGTGGTTCTCAGCCATACAAATGATGGCAACGTAGCCATCACGGCACCGGTAGACGTTGTAGGGAGAGATCGATAGGCCCCCGTGACGATTGCCAGTCCTGCCTGCGGTTGCTCCGGGATTATTGTGCATCAGCCCCAAATTCGACGCCATCGTCGGTACCACGGCATCCTGCATCGCGACCTCGACAAGCCGTCCCCGTCCGATCTTCTCTCGCTCATAAAGCGCGGTCATGACGGCGCCGTACAGGTGGACGCCGCTGATGAAATCCACAAATGCAGGTCCTGCCTTGAGGGGAGGACCATCAGGCTCCCCCGTCACGCTCATCACGCCGGACATGGCCTGCACGGTCAAATCCATCGCAAGGGTATCGCGATCTGGCCCGGAAAGGCCGTAACCCGTGCCGGACGCATAGATGAGACGAGGGTTTGTGGCGTGCAGGACTTCCCATCCTACGCCCAGCCTATCCATAACCCCGGGCGCGAAATTCTCGACCAGGATGTCGGCGCGCTTCACCATCTCGATCAGCAGCGCACGTCCATCCTCGTCCTTGAGATTCAATGTGACGCTCTGCTTGTTGGCGTTGAGCATGCAGAACGGAAATGTCGCGCTCTTGCCGACATCGGCGCGGCGCCGGGCCGGCTCACCTTGAAGAGGCTCGACTTTAATTACATCCGCCCCCGCCTTGGCCATCAGAAACGTCGCGTACGGACCAAGGTAAACCTGACTGAGGTCGAGCACCTTTATTCCCGCAAGTGGTCCGTTGCCGCAATTCCGAGTTGGCGAATCTGAGCTCAAGGCGCTATTCCTCGTCTACGGGCGTGAACCGAGGCACGCAGGTGCTGCCCTCGGACTCGATCTTCAAACACAACCGCTGATCTATTTTCAGTCTCTCTGGATCACCGACACCGACGACATTGCTTGTCATACGCGGCCCCTCGTCCAGTTCGACCACTGCAACGGTGTAGGGCAACCTAGCTGCGAAACTTTCATGGTAAGCATGATGATAGACAACCCAGCTGATCAGGCGCGCTTTCCCGCTGGCAGGTGTCCATTCCCAATCGGCCTGCAAGCAACTTGGACACTGCGACCGCGCCGGGAGCCACGCATGTCCACAGCTGCGGCAACGCTGATAGCTTAAACGTCCATTGGCCAAGGATTGCCAATACGGCGTATTCAACGGGTTGATATCGACGAACGTCGGCATGGCAAGTCCTGACTTAGTCATTGCCCGAGAATCAGCGTCGCATGACTATGCATGATGCCCCCCTGATTGCTGACAAGGCATGTCTTGGCGTTTTTGACCTGCAGGTTCGCTTCGTTCCGCATCTGCCGGACACCTTCGATAATCATTTGCATTCCGGGCATTCCAGTTTCCGAAAGCAGGCCACCTGACGTATTCATTGGCAGTCCACCACCAATCTCGATGCGACCGCCCTCCACGAACTTACCCCCCTCGCCCTTCCTGCAGAAACCGTAGTCTTCGAGCGTCATCAAGGGGGTGATCGTGAAGCAATCATAGATCTGGGCCACGTCGATCTGCTTCGGCGTCAACCCGGCCATCTTGAAGGCAGTCGCACCCGAAACTGAGGCCTGTGTCGTAGTCAGGTCCGGACGCATCGCGACGTCCCACGACGTATGTCCCTGCCCGAAGCCGAGAATCGGCACTGGAGCGCGAACCTTGAGTTGACGCGCACGCTCGGCGCTCATCACTACAACTGCGGCTCCGCCGTCGCTAACAAGCGCGCAATCGTCGCGGCGGAACGGCGCGACCAGCGGCCCGGCAGCCAGGTAATTTTCGAGCGTCAGCGGCTTGCGCAACTGCGCGTTCGGATTGGCCGCGCCGTGCTTCCTGCAGGCGACAGCAATCGCGCCCAGTTGTTCGGCCGAGGTGCCATACTGTCCCATATGGCGCCGTGCGATCATCGCGTAACCGGCCGCTGTGCCAAATGCACCGAAGATGGCGTCGTCGCCGCGCGGCCGTGCATACGCGGCACGGCTACCTGTCTTTGGGTTGTCTGCGAAGGAAACGACTGCGATCTCGCACTGGCCGTGTTCGATGGCCATGACTGCAAAGGAGATCATGCTGACGTTGGCGGCGCCGGCCTGATCCAATACGCCGCCGATGCGAGGCTGAACTCCCAGCGCTTCGGCGAGCTTGTGACCATAGATCGATTCGAATCCTGATGTTGGATACTTTACGAATAGAGCATCGACTGTGCCCTTCTCCACGCCGGCGTCGGCAAGCGCATGGCGAACAGCCTCAACGTTGAGTGAAATCGTCGAACGGCCAGGCAAGCTCCCGAACTTCGTTTGGCCGACCCCCGCAATGACGTATTTACCGCGCATGTTCAGGCTCCGCGGAAATCAGGGCGACGCTTTTCCGCAAACGCCTTTGGCCCTTCGCTGGCGTCGGCGGTTTCGCGAAGCAGACGTGCAATCAGTTGCTCCATGCGCAGCCCCGTCGCAAGATCAACGTCGCGACTACGTATTGCGAGCTCTTTCGAGGCTTGGACGGCAAGAGGTGCATTGGCCGCGATCCGCCGCGCATACTCCATCACTGTTGGCATGAGCTCCGCGCGCGGGACAACCTTGTTGATCAGTCCCCAACGAGCCGCGGCGTCGGCGTCAATCGCCTCCCCCGTCAGTAACATCTCCATCGCAATGGGATAGGGGAGCTGCGAAATCACGCGCTGCGTGCCGCCATTGGCTGCGATGATTCCGCGCTTGACTTCCGATAAGCCGAACGTCGCGCCTTCAACGGCGATACGAATGTCGGTTGCAAGCAGCAACGTTACGCCGCCGCCCAGACAGATGCCGTTCACGGCAGCAATGACTGGCTTCCAGACTTCGAGGCCACGATTCAAGAGCTGGTCGCGCTGCGTCAACCAAACATCCGACCAGTGGCTCTCGCGCGTCAGGTAACTCTTGATGTCGGCGCCGGCCGTAAACGCCCGATCGCCGGCACCGGTGACCACCGCTACGCGAATATCCGGGTTTTCACGCACTTCGATCCAGGCCCGCGACAGCGCCGCATAATGCTCGGCATCCATCGCATTCATCCGTTCGGGACGATTGATGGTAATCGTCGCAACGGCACTGTCGATCTTGCAATCAATCGACATTATGCCCGCCCTCCGAGAAGATGACGCGCCACGACCATGCGCTGCACTTCCGACGGCCCCTCTCCGATCCGTTTGATGCGCAGTTCACGGTACCACCGCTCCAGCGGCAGTTCCCGCGAGACGCCGAGGCCTCCGAGGATCTGGATGCAGCGATCAACTACACGACCGGCCGTTTCCGTCGCGACGACTTTAGCTATCGACGATTCAATCTTGGGGCTCTGTCCGCGATCCGCGACCCACGCCGCCTGATAGACAAGAAGCCGCGCGGCGCGCAGTTCGATTTCGCTATCGGCGAGCATCCATTGAATGGATTGCTTTTCGGCAAGGCGCGACCCAAAGGCCTCGCGCTGCTGCGCCCAGTTGATGGCGATTTCGAGCGCTGACTGTGCGATGCCCAAGGTGCCCGCTGCGTAGGGGATGCGCCCTTCGACCAGCCACTTCTCGGCAATCCTGAAGCCTTCTCCCTCCTCGCCCAAACGGTTCTCGGCCGGCACTTCGACGTTGTCGAAATGAAGCTCGTAAGGAAACCAAGCCCTGATCACGGGTATCGGTTTTGTGGAAAGACCCTTGCTGTTACCGTCGACAATGAAGCAGGTAATGCCGCCCCGGCTCTTTTGGTCGCCGGTACGCGCGAATACGATGCCCCAGGCGGCACCTTCCGCAGCGGTGATCCACATCTTTGTTCCGTTCAGAACGTAATGATCGCCCTTTCGCGCCGCGCGGCAGCGAATGGAGCGTGCGGGATCGGAGCCGCCGGAGGCCTCGCTGATCGCGACGAATGTCTTCTTGCCGGTCTCGACCGTCGGGAGCCCATATTTTTCGATTTGCTGTGGCGTACCTTGCCAGATGACATTTGGTGGATCGGCGCCGAATGCGCCCAGAGCGGGGATGTAGGCCCCCATCCGGCAGCGCGACGATTCTTCGGTGAGCACGGCCTGCCCCAGCAGGCTTAGTCCGGCGCCGCCGAATTTTTCGGGCGTCCGATAGCACCACAGGCCCATTGCTTTCGCCTTCTCTTGAAGGGGGAGCTGCTTGTCGCGAGGTACCGAGTAGGCGTCGTATTCGAGAGTATCCTCGACCGCCTTGACGTCAGTCGCCATGAAGCGTCGAACGGATTCACGAACTTGCTTGAGCTCGTGGGGAAGATCCCACGATCCGTCCGGATTTTCAGCGGAGGCCGCTTGCATCGTCTATAATCTCCCTACAATACACGGTTCTGGTATTTAGAACGATGTTCCTATATATCGTCACAAACGGACGGCCTTTGTCAAGCGTACCGATTCAGGGTTATCCATTGAGCCGTCGCGGAACCGCTATGCATGAGCGTGAAATCGATATCGGCTGAGGCGCGGTGGGAAATTTGATGGTGAAAAAGTCCAAACGAAGGGTCGTTGAGGCCCACGATCCGAAGCCCGCGGCCGAAGCGCGGCTCGACACCACCGTCGTGAAAGCACTCGCGGTTCTTGAGATATTGGCTAATTCGGACGTGCCGCTCGGGGTTTCCGCCATCGGTCATGCGCTTAATCTGCAGAAGAGCAACGTCCATCGTTTGCTGCAAACGCTGTCCGAACTAGGCTACGTACAAAAGCACATAGATTCGAGTCGCTACTCGCTAACGCTTAAGCCTTGGGAACTGGGAATGCGCGTGATGGGTCGCAGTCAATTGCGCCGCGCCGCGGCCCCTTTCATGCGGGCTCTCAATAAAGAATGCCAAGAGACTGTGTACCTTTCCGTGCTCAGCGGAACGGAAATACTCTATCTCGACAGAATTGACGCTGCTTATCCGCTACGCCCGACAGTCCGCCCCGGGGAGCGAGTACCTGCGGTATTTCCTGCGTCAGGGAAACTGTTGCTTGCGCACCAACCGAACGCCGAAATGCTTGTTCGTAAGATTGTTGCCACTTTCCCCAGCGCTGCAGCGCTCGATGTTGGCGGAATCATGCGTGAGCTTGAATCAATTCGTCGCCAAGGCTTTTCGACCTCGATGAGCGGCTGGCAGCCGCGCGTAAATTCGGTCGCAGCGATCATTCCTAATGGATCAGGAACACCGTTCGCGGCAGTCGGCGTTGCTGGGCCTTCCGAACGCCTGCCCCAAGACAAGCTCGAGTCTCTGGCGCCCGCAGTGCTCAACGCAGCGGCGCAAATTTCCGAAACGCTCGGAAGCGTGGATAGTTCGCTGTGAGCTCTTGCCGCAAGGCGGCAACGGTCACGGCAGAAGCCAATCACCCCGCCCAAGCAGAGATGTGAACCCTCCACCGCCTGAAAGGCGGTGGCTTCAGGTTACGGCTTAAAGCCGGATTGGTCGGCCTATGGGCCGACTGGTGCAAATCCTGAAACATTCAAGCTCTGGGGCCTTCTCGCAAAACCCCACAGTGAAGCGGCCATGAGTTTTGATTTGAACGCTAAAGCAGTCTCGACGACACTCGTTTGCGACTCGATCCCATGCCGCCTAAAGGCGTGGGGTTTACGGATCCCCTATCAGGGACTCTAAACCCTGCGGTACGCCCGACGACCATATCGTGTGATCGTGGCACCGTGTGGAGAACGATTCTCGACGCGTTAACTGGCGGCAGCGTCGGCTCCTTTGTGCGATCCGCGCGCATGCCAATCCGTCACCGATACTTAGATCCGACAACCCCGCCAGACACCAGCTTGACTCACTCACTTCGCTCTGCATATTATTTGGTACAGTGTTCTGAATATTGGAACATCGATCTGACGCGTCGGAAATAGACTGTCGAACCTTAAACATTTGATGGATGCATCAGCATCGCGACAACGAGCGCCTCAAAGGCAACGATTCCCAACCAACAACATCAAAGTCCCGGGTGAAGAAATGTTCAAACAGCGGAAGCCTCTGCATAGTATTGTATTCATTTCATTTTTGATGCTGACGGTGCCTTCGATAGCGGTTGCTCAAAAGAAATACGATCCCGGCGCGAGCGATGCGGAGATCAAAATCGGCAACATAATGCCGTATAGTGGCCCAGCTTCCGCTTACGCGCTGATAGGCAAGACCATTCAAGCCTATTTCAATAAGATAAATGACGAAGGTGGCGTGAATGGCCGCAAGCTGAAATTCATTTCGTATGACGATGCATTGAGCCCACCGAAGACGGTCGAACAGACCCGTAAGCTTGTCGAAAGCGACGAAGTCCTTTTGATCTTTGCCCCTCTAGCAGTCTGCTGAAAAACCTTGAAATGGAGAGTTTTTGTATTCTCGCCGGTCGTTGTTGGGGCGGCTCGGTGGAGTTGGATGTAATTTTTTGGCCTGGCGTTGGTGCACCCTGGCGCGGGGTGGCTAAGCGGCAAGCAGTTTGGGGATGCGGATCAGGTTATAGGCGATCAGATTGAGCAGGAAGTCGGCGGCGACGCGAGCGATGCCGCGATGTTTGGTCTTGCGCATGGTGCCATGCTGCTTGCCCCATCCGAAAATGCATTCGACCATCGCCCGGCGTGATTGCGACATGCCATAGCCCGGATGCCGTGTGGTTCGTTCGTCGATGGCGCTATTGCGGGTCTTGCCGGTTTTGGTGACGGCCTGGTTCTGTGTCACATGCGGCGTCACGCCGATGGCGCGAAGATTGGCGACATGATCGGCGGTATCGTACGCCTTGTCCTCACCCGCCGTGATGCGGCGGCCTGCGGCTTTGCGTCTCGCCTTCAGCATGGTCTCCGAAGCCCGGCGTTCGGCGGTGCCATTGGCATGCGTGACCCTGCCGGCCACTGCCAGCCCATGCCGGTTCTCCATGGTGGCGTGGCCCATATAGCAAAGCCTAGCCTCCCGTCCGGCTGCCTTGCGATAAAGCCTGCTGTCCGGGTCGCTGGTACTGGCATGGGTGTCGTTCTTGCGCTTCTGGCCGTGGAAGTTGGCGCCGTCATCATCGTCACCGCTGCCGTCCCTGGGACGAAAGCTCTTCTGTGAAGCCCAAGCCTCGATCAGCGTTCCGTCCACCGAAAAATGCTCGTCCGACAATAGCGGTTTGACCTGAGAATGGTTCAGAAGCCTGGTCATGAACTTCGTGAACACATCGCCGTTCTGCAGCCGCTCCCGGTTCTTGGTGAAGGTGGTCGGATCCCAGACCGGATCGTCCGGCGACAGCCCCACGAACCAGCGATACAAGAGATTGTAGTCCAGTTGCTCCATCAACTGGCGTTCCGAGCGGATGCCGTAGAACACCTGCAGCAGCAAGGCGCTCAGCAATTGCTCCGGAGGGATCGAAGGACGTCCCTCGCTGGCATAGAGCCTCCCAAAGCTGCGGTTCAAATCACTCAAAACATCCCGGACAAGTTCCCGGACCTTCCGCAGCGGATGGTTCGCTGGCACACGCTTATCCGGCGCGATGTACGAAAACAGGCTGCCCTGATCCGTAAACCTGCCGCGCATGATCGCCTCCGCCGATTCGAGATGATAAAGTGAATCATCAAGCCCCCTCCGTGGCGAGGGGGTTCTTCAGCAGACTGCTAGGCACTCCAACCCAAGCGGCCGTTCAGAAATACATGAACATAAAGAAGGTTCCGCAGATGTTCATAGCTGCTGGGGCGACCCGCTTTGGCAATCCCAAAGAGTATCCATGGTCGATGGGCTGGCAGCCTAACTACCGGAGTGAAGGGCTAATCTACGGAAAATATATTTTGGCAAATTATGAAAAGGCGAAAATCGGGATTCTCTATCAGAACGATGACTATGGCAAAGACTTGCTGAAGGGTCTGAAGGACGGCCTTGGCGACAAAGCTGCTAGCATGATCAGCTTGGAACTTACCTACGATCCAACCGAGCCCACAGTCGACTCGCAAATCGTCAGACTGAAGGCTTCAGGCGTTGACGTCTTTGTAAATATTTCGACTCCGAAATTTGCCGCGCAATCGATCAAGAAGATATATGAATTGGGTTGGAGCCCCGTCCACATCCTGGACAACGTGGCCAGTTCAGTTGGTTCCGTCATCAAGCCGGCAGGCTTTGAGAAAGCCCAAGGAATTGTTTCTACGAACTATCTTAAGGACCCAAGCGATCCGACTTGGACGAACGATTCTGCTATCAAGACATGGCGCGCTTTTATGGAAAAGTACCTTCCGGATGGTGACCAGACAAGCACGTTTACAGTCACAGGCTACGCAGTGTCAGAAACACTTGTCCAGGTTCTACGGCAATGCGGAGATGACCTCACTCGCGAAAACGTTATGCGTCAGGCCGCAAATCTGAAACATCTTCAGTCTGGCATGTTGTTGCCCGGCATAGAAATCAACACCGATCCGGCCGACTACTTTCCGATCGAGCAGCTTCAAATGATGCGATTTGAGGGCGAATCCTGGAAACTGTTCGGGCCAATGATTTCAGGCGAGCCCATTGCCCGCTGAAAGCGCAATAATGCTCCGCTGGATCGAAGCACAGACCATTTTGAACGACTTGGAGGTCTGTGTCGGTCTCGGTGGCTGCCAAGCCAAGATCCGACGGAACAGGATGCGTTCTGTCGCCTTGGTGGCACGTGATATCGGTGCGTCCTTGTTCAACGATAGCTTCTGCATCGCATGGTTGCGACTTCGGTTGATTTGCTCTGCAATTTCGAGCTTAACAAAAGCGACTCGTAGAGCATGGAACTTGACTCCAAACTGAGAGGCAGGCCACTCCCTGGTCGAACACCGGCTCTCGACTTGCAACAACTGCGATATGCCGTTGCGTCTGCGGACCATGGGAGCTTTCGGCGGGCGGGCGAGGTCCTGCTCGTTCGGCAATCTACGCTTAGCCGCTGCATTCGTCAGCTCGAACGCTCGAACAGTCGGTTGGGATGATCGTTTTTGAGCGATCGAGCGGCGGAGTCCAGGCAACGCCGGCCGGTCGCGACTTTCTTCGGATGGCCAGATCGATTCTCGATCAAATGGACACGCTGGTAACCAATTCACACAGCGCTGGTCGCGGGGAAGCTGGCCGTCTCGTAATTGGGTTCTATACATCGGTTTCGGCCGGGAATCTGCGTGCCACGCTTATTGAGTATGCGCAAAGATTCCCACAGATAGTCATTGGTATGGTTGAGTGCTCGCGAACGCGTCTCGTCACAGCGCTCCGGAACGGAGCAATAGATCTCGCGATCGTCACCGGAGAAGCGCCCCTTCTTGACAACAAATTTATGCCACTTTGGAGCGAGCGCATTTTGATTACCTTGCCCGAAGGCCATCGACTGGCTGCCAGCGAGACCATCTGTTGGACTGATCTGAGGGACGAAACGCTATTGTTAAGCCTCCGTGATCCTGGGCCAGAAATTCAAGACCTTCTGGTTACCAAATTCGCCTCGCCCGAAAGCCGGCCGAAGCTCCTGAATCATGATGTGAGCAGGGAGAGCATCAATAGCCTCGTCGGCGCCGGTTTCGGCATTGGCCTGACAATTGAAGCCTCTCTCGGTTCCAATTTCACCGGCGTGACATATCGAGAGGCACGGGACGGTACCGGTCCGAGCCGGATCGGCTACTCGGCGCACTGGAGAGCTGACAATGAAAATCCAGCTCTTGAAAATTTCCTGAGGCTTCTTGGGGAGCGCTATCCCTCGCCTGCGACTTGATTCATACCGCGAGCCTTTCCGAAGGCACGGTCCGTCCCCATGAATCGCGCCAACATCGGCGCGACGAGTTTTGAGGGCGCAGAGATCGGCTGCTCGGTTTCCCGTGCGAGCACCTCGGCGTTAAGCAAGCAAATCACGGTGTACGCCTACGGGTAGCTCGATAGTTAGCTTCACAGGCTTGTGGTCGATGATTGGACCTAGCTTGAGCTTTGCCATGATGTATCTCCTACCCTCTGTAAGGCCCTAGTACCAAGTCGCGATTGACGATGACCCGGACCGGGAATCCCGGCCTGATTGTCAGGGTCGGTTGAATATTCAGATTGCGGCGAACCACCTGCTGGCCCGTCTGATTCAATGAATTCGCTGCACTCACACGCAGCGCCTGAATAATATCGGTGTTACTTCCGCTATCAGCACCGGAGCCAAGCTCCGCTCCCACGCCGAGAATGGTCGAGAGCAGCGCGGCCTTGAACGATTCGGCCCAGTGAGTGTCGACTTCGTCCTCGAGACCGGAATAGCCGCCGGCGTCCGCACCCTGTTGCCGTTCCAATACGATGGAGCGACCATTCGGCATGATCAGCCGCGTCCATACCAGAAGGACTCGCGATTGCCCGAACGCGACCTGGCTATCGTAGACGCCTATGAGTCGCGCTCCCTGCGGAATTAGACGGACACGGCCAGTAGGGGAATCGTACACCGCCTCTGTGACTTGCGCGGTGATTTGGCCAGGAAGATCCGAGCGAATGCCGGTGATCAGGGCTGCCGGAATAATCGTTCCTGCCTGCACAATAAAGGGCGACGCCGGCCTTGAAAGCCGGTCGGGCGCTGTCGTCCGTCGATCAACCGGGGCATTGACGAAGAGAAGTTTGCTATCCTGTCCGTTCTGAGTGAAGGTTTCATCAGAAGATGCCGCAGTCTTGGTGGCCGTTTCCTGGGATGCGGCATGCGGTGGCGCAACGGGCCGGGTGGTCGACGCAAACACTTTGCTGGTCCGAGCCGCCTCAGTTTCCTGGTTGGCACGTTGTTGTTCAGCGTCAAGGCCAATCGTTGCTGATTGGCCTTCCGATGTAACGATAGGACGTCCCAGGTCGCCCGGCAATGGCGGCCCAAGCCGGGGGACGTCGCGGGCAATCCCGGTATAATCGCGCGGTAACGTTGTCAAGCCATTTGCAACGTTATGATGGTCCGTGCTGTAGAGTTCGTCCGGCGCCGGAATATGTGGGCGGTTGCTCTTCAGCGCCCACAGCACCGCGCCAGAGATGAGCAACAAAGCCAATGCGGTGCCACCCGCAAGGACCTTGCGGGAGAGCCTTGTGATCCTCGGGCGTTCTGCACGTAGGCGCAAAGCCTGCGCAGCATCATCAGATGATGGCGTTGGTCTCGATACGGGATCGACGCTCTCGTTTGGTCCATTGGCCGTCACGATCGGCTCCCGTCGTTTCTGACAATTCGGACTTTCTGCTGCTTCTCTCCCCCGAGGCGCAGTTCGGCTGCGGCAAACAGACGGTCGACGATCAGCACATTCTTGTAGGCGCGATAGTTGACGAGCTCGGGTTTGCCGTCCTGGCCGATCACGAACAGCGGCGGCATTTCGCCTTGGGCGATGCCGGGCGAGAACTGGATATAGACCTTGCGGCCATCATCGTAGGCGTTGACCGGACGCCATGGCGGGCTATCACCCTCGATAACGTAGCGGTAGCGGCGCTGATCCGCTTCCGGGATGATTGGGGTTGGCGGCAAAGCCCTGGAGCGGCCGGATCGGTCTTCCGGGTAGAACCAGGCGACCGACGGCATGTACGGCTTCTCGCGGGAGCGCAGCTCAATCAGGTAGGTCCGTCGATCGGTATTGACAACAAGGTTGGTCTCGACGGCGGGCCTTGTCGGCTTCACCATAATGTGGACGCGCCTGCTATCGCCGTTGCCGCTTTCGGTGTCTCCGACGATCCAGCGCACGGTATCGCCGGCGGCGAGCGGCCCCGGACCCGTTAGCTGTTCACCCGGCTCAAGCGCGATATCAGTGATCTGCCCTGGCGCGGCATAGACCTGATACAGAGCGCCGGGACTATAGGGAAAGACCTGTACCGCGTTGAAATACCCCGCCCTCCGCGGCTGGACGCGGGCGGCATCGTTGGCCGTCGTGATCCGATCTGACGGCTCTTTCGCTTCTTCATCACCTTTCTTGCCGCCGCGGGCCGGCGTCCAGGATGGCGGGACATGCAGCGGACGTGCATGGTCGTCCGCCGGCATCGGTAGATCGGGAGATGGCGGCACGTCGTCATCGTAACTGATCTGTGGGGGCTTAAAGGTCGTGCAGCCGGAGAGCGCTAGCACAAGAAGCAACGCCAGATGAATGCGCGCTCCATGGCAAGTTGGACTAGCCGATTTCGGCACGGGCTTTCTCACTAACCGAGCTCCTTCGACCAGTTGATGGCATTGACATAGACGCCCAGGGGATTCTTCCGCAGCCGATCGGCTTCGCGCGGAGTTTCGATCACGACAGAGAGGATCGCGGTCCAGCGCTCGGTCGCGGCGAGTTGGCCGCTGTCATAGCGGCGTTCGGTCCACGCACCGCGGCAGCTTTCCGGCGAGGCGCGAATGACGCTGGAGATCTCGACCGCAACCTGCGTGTTGCCGAGCTTGGCAAAGGGATCGTTGGTACGCGCGTAATCATTCAGCGCCACAGCGCCGCGATCCGTCATGAAGTCGTAGGCACGAAGCCAGTTCTGCCGCAGCACGATGGCGTCAGTCGGCAGGCCTCGCACATCTTCAACGAAGCGCGCGAGGTGAAACGCGATTTGCGGATCGCTCGGCTGATAGAAAGGGCTCGCTGGGGCGACCGCCTGGGCCTGACCAAGATGGTCCACTTCTACCACCCACGGCGTGATGGTGCCCTGGGTGGATTGCCACACGAGCCCAGCAGCAAGCCCACCGGACAGACATAGGCATCCGAATGCCATCAACCGCCAGTTCCTGGCCTGGACGCGGGCGGTGCCAATGCGTTCGTCCCAGATTTGAGCCGCCTTTTGGTAAGGTGTCACCGGCTCCGGCGCGCGGCCATAATGCACGGATGGTCGCTTGAACATCAGTGGCCTCCCTCGGATAGATCAACGGAGGATCCGCCGCCAGCACTGTCACCACTGCGAACGGCATGGGTGGCAGCGGCCACACCCTGGTTAACGGTTTGCGCACGCTTCATGCGGCGTGCCCAGGCGGGTGGTGCGTCGGTCGTTGACGAGCCGCTGCCGAGGCCGGCAGCCACGCGGCGCAGCGGGCTTACAATCGCCGACCCGCCTTCCTTAGCGACGCCACTCAGTCCTCCGGCGCGATAAGCGCTCGCAGTTCCACCCGCCATCGCGGAGGCGCCACGGGCGCCGCCCGCGAGTGCGCCACCTGCCAGTCCCGCACCGCCGGCTGCGAGGCCGGCGCCAGCGACGATGGCGCCGGCCGCGGCAAGGCCAGTACCGACTGCGGCGCCCGCACCGAGTTGCGGTCCGCCTGATACAATGCCGTTCGCAATGCCGGGACCGAAAATGCCGAGGCCAAGGAGCGACAAGGCACCAAGCACGAGCGCCATGGCATTATCGATGGTCGGCTGATTACCACCAAAACCCGCCGTGAACTGTGAGAACAGCGTCGAGCCAATGCCAACGATGACGGCCAGCACCAACACTTTCACGCCCGACGAAATCACGTTGCCGAGCACGCGCTCTGCTGCAAAAGCGGTCTTACCAAACAGTCCGAACGGTATGAGCACGAAGCCGGCCAGCGTCGTCAGCTTGAACTCGATCAGCGTGATGAAGAGCTGGATGGCCAGAATAAAGAAGGCAAGCAGCACCACGATCCAGGCGAACAGCAGAACCGCAATCTGGATGAAATTCTCGAAGAAGCTGACATAGCCCATCAGGCCCGAGATGGAATCGAGGATTGGCCGTCCCGCATCAAGCCCGACCTGGGCGATCTTTCCGGGCCTCAAGAATTCTGCCGAGGAAAGTGCGGTGCCGGACGCTTTCAGACCCAAGCCGGCAAAGCTCTCGAAGATGATGCGGGCGAGGCTATTCCAGTTGCCGATCAGGAAAGCGAACACGCCGACGAACAAGGTCTTCTTGACGAGGCGCGCCAGGATGTCCTCGTCCGCGCCCCATGCCCAGAATAGGCCGGCCAGCGTGACATCGATGGCCGCGAGCGCGGTGGCGAGATATCCGACTTCGCCTCCCAGTAGCCCAAACCCCGAATCGATGTACTGGGTGAATGTTCCGAGAAACTGATCGATAATACCGGTGCCACCCATAGGTCACTCCTTGCCAGACTGCTGAATCGGAGGGTAACCCGGTGATAGCCGGCTCTCGTCCTTGGGGGGCACGAACAATGAGGAGCCCTCTTCAGAAACCCCATTTTCGGACGATACAGACGGAGCCTTCTGGCCCAGGAATTGGCGGCGCTTGTCGGCCCAAACGTTTCGGCATTCGGACAGAGCGTCTTTCTGCTCGTATGTGACGGAGCGGCACTCCGCGAGTTTTGTTGCCAGCGCATCGGATTCATGATCAGCCGATGTAGCGGACGCGGATTGGTCTTCGTCACCACGTAACCGAATGGCGCAGGCGGCAACAATGAGGACGACGAGCATCACGGCCGCCATGATCGGGAGCCGTTCGAGTTTTTGCGTGTTCATCAGTGAAACATCTGTGCGGTTGTGGGTTGATAGCCGCTGCCTTGCGTGAGGAAACGGCGCAGTTGCTCCCTGCCCTGATCTTGGGCGGCGGCGTGCTGTGCGGACTCCAGGTTCTGCGCGCGACCGTGGGCCGCGACGACAGCAGTCAGATCCGCAAGTTGCTGGGCTTGAAGGGCCAAGAGCTGATTACCGGCCTGGCTCGCCTGCAACGCACCGGTCGCGCCTTGGCTTGAGGTGACCAGGGCTGACATCTGAGTACGGTTGGTATTGAGGTTGCCGACGACTGTAGCCTGCGTCCTCATGGCGTCCTGAAGGCCGGCCATTGCGTTCTGCCAACGCGTTTGCGCGTTTCCGATCAATGCCTGGTCCGAAAGATTGGATGCTGCCGGCGCGTAGGTCGTCGAGAAGGCGCGATCAATCTGCTGGATGTCGTAGGCGATCCGCTGGGCTTGAGCGAGAAGCTGCTGCGTTCGCAGGATCGACTGTTCCAGTTGCAACAACGACGAGAACGGCAGCGTGGCTAGATTCTTCGCCTGGTTGATCAGCATCTGAGCCTGGTTCTGCAGAGACACGATCTGGTTGTTGATCTGCTGCAGCGCGCGGGCAGCCGTCAGCACGTTTTGGGCGTAATTGTTGGGATCAAACACAACCAACTGAGCGGAGGCGCGGTTGGGACCAGTGAGGACGGCAAACGCAATCACACTGGCGCTGGCGATACGACGGAGGCGATTCATGTGAATGGCTCCAGCTCACTGAGTTGCGAGATGAGATCGATCGCCCAGGCGATTTCCCGCGCCTTCAGCCAGCCGGAGACAAAATTGTCGCGGCCATGTTCGGCAACGACCTGCTGGATCAACCCTTGGTCGGCCTTGGAGGAAGCCGCAGTGAAGGCCAGCGCGACCTCGCCGAGACCGAGCTCAAACAGGCGACTGCCGCGACGCGATTGGCAGTAGTAGTCGCGCTTGGGCGTGGCCCGCGCGAGGATCTCGATCTGGCGGTCATTCAGCCCAAAGCGTCGGTAGATCGCCATGATCTGCGGCTCGATGGCACGGTCGTTGGGCAACAACACCCGCGTTGGACAACTCTCGATGATGGCCGGAGCGATTGCCGAGCCGTCGATATCCGCGAGCGATTGAGTAGCGAAGATGACGGAGGCATTCTTCTTGCGCAGCGTCTTCAGCCATTCACGCAGCCGTCCAGCGAAATCTTCATCATCCAGCGCCAGCCAACCCTCATCTATGATGAGCAGGGTCGGACGACCGTCAAAGCGACCTTCGATCCGATGAAACAGATAGGCAAGAACCGCCGGCGCGACCGCAGTCCCAATCAAGCCGTCCGTCTCGAAAACCTGTACGGATGACTCTCCTAACCGTTCGCTTTCGGCATCGAGCAAACGGTCGTAGGGCCCGCCGAGGCAGTACGGCTGCAGCGCCCGTTTCAGCACGTTCGACTGAAGCAGAACAGAGAGGCCCGTCAGGGTACGTTCCTCAATCGGCGCAGAGGCTAGCGAACTCAACGCCGACCAGATGTGCTCCTTGGCTTCCGGAGTGACCTCGATCCGCTCGCGGGTCAGAATCGAGCCGATCCAGTCGGCCGCCCAGCCACGTTCCGCGACGTCATCGATTCCGGCGAGCGGCTGGAGGGAAACGAACTCGGAGGATTCCCCGGCAAGTGCTCCGCCGAGATCGTGCCAGTCGCCGCCCATGGCGATTGCGGCCGCCCTGATCGATCCGCCGAAGTCGAAGGCAAAGATCTGAGATTGTGGGTATCGGCGGAACTGGAGCGCCATCAGCGCCAGCAGCACCGATTTGCCGGCCCCCGTCGGTCCGACCACCAGCGTATGTCCGACATCGCCGACATGGAGCGAAAAGCGAAACGGGGTCGATCCCTCGGTCCTGGCCAGGAATAAGGGCGGCGCCTTGAAATGATGGTCCCTCGCCTCGCCGGCCCACACCGCCGACAGCGGGATCATGTGTGCCAGGTTCAACGTCGAGATCGGCGGCTGCCGAACGTTGGCGTAGACATGTCCCGGCAGGCTGCCGAGCCAGGCCTCGACCGCATTCACGGTCTCAATCATGCAGGTGAAATCCCGTCCCTGGATCGCCTTTTCGACGAGACGGAGCTTTTCGTCTGATGTGGCGGGGTCGTCGTCCCAGACCGTGACCGTCGCCGTGACAAAAGCCTCACCGATCTGGTCGGAACCCAGCTCCTGGAGCGCCGCGTCGGCATCCATTGCCTTATTGTGGGCATCGGTATCAAGGAGTGCGGAAGCCTCGTTGGTCATGACCTCCTTGAGGATCGCGGCCACCGACTTACGTTTGGCAAACCATTGCCGCCTGATCCTGGTCAGGAGTTTTGTGGCGTCCATTTTGTCGAGCATGATCGCGCGGGTCGTCCAGCGATACGCAAACGCCAGACGGTTCAGGTCGTCGAGGATCCCAGGCGTGGTCGCCGTCGGAAATCCAACGACGGTCAGGACACGCAGATGCGCTGAACCGAGCATCGGCTCGAGCCCGCCGGTCAGGGGCTGATCGGCGAGCAGCGCGTCAAGATGCATCGGAATCTCGGGTACCCTGACACGATGCCGCTTGGTCGATACGGTCGAGTGCAGGTACGTCAAGGTCTCCTGGTCATCCAGCCAGGCGCACTCCGGCATGAAGCCTTCGACAAGCTGCAACACCCGGTTGGTTCGATCGACAAATCCGCGGAGAACTTCACGCGCATCGGCATCGGTGTTGCGATTGCCACCCTCATAGAGCAGCCGTTCCGCTTTCGCCGTGCCCTCGGCCGGTGGCAAGTACAGAAATGTCAGGAAATAGCTCGACTCGTAATGCGCGCCGGCCTCCTCGAACTGAGCTCGTCGTTCCGCATCGATCAGGGCGGAGGCTACGTCCGGGAAGGTGCTAGGCGGATAAGCGCCCGCCGAATGGCGCTGTGCCTCGACAAAAATCGCCCAACCGGATTCGAGGCGCCGCAGGGCATTGTTCAGACGACCGGCGATGGCAACGAGTTCGGCCGGAACGGCGCTATCAAGGTCGGGGCCGCGAAATCTTGCCGTCCGTTGAAACGACCCATCCTTGTTCAGGATGATGCCCTCATCGACTAGCGCGGCCCAGGGCAGGAAGTCGGCCAGGCGCGTATTCGAACGGCGGTATTCGGCGAGGTTCATCATGGGATCGCTCATGTGTTGAGGTGACCGGGAATACGGAGGTGTCGGCGAACGACCTCGACGAAGTCAGGATCGCGCTTGGCGGCCCAGACGGCGGCCATGTGGCCGACGAACCAAAGCAGGAGCCCCGCGATCCAAAGGCGCAGACCGATGCCGAGCGCAGCAGCGAGCGTGCCGTTGAGGATGGCAATGGAGCGTGGCGCGCCGCCCATCAGGATCGGCTCGGTCAGCGCGCGATGAACGGGCACGACGAAGTTCGGGATCTGCGGGTCCATCAGATCACCACTCCACCGCCGAACGAGAAGAACGACAGAAAGAAGCTTGATGCGGCAAAGGCGATGGACAGGCCGAACACGATCTGGATCAACCTGCGGAAACCACCCGACGTGTCGCCAAACGCGAGCGATAGCCCCGTGACGATGATGATGATGACCGCAATGATCTTCGCGACCGGCCCTTCGACCGATTGCAGGATCTGGTTGAGCGGCTGTTCCCACGGCATGTTGGAGCCAGCAGCCAAAGCTGGACTGGCGGTCAGATAGGTGGCCGCGACGATGGTCGTCGAGACAATCCCTCGCTCGAGCGAAGCAGTGAAACTCATAGTTGGTCCCCTATGGCTGTAAGGCTGTAATCACCTGAGGGTCCGAGCCCTGCGACGCTGGCGAGTTCGGCAAGACGGCGATCAGCACCGCGACCGGAAAGCACGGCGATGACGTTGATGGTTTCCGCAATCAAAGGGCGCGGGACCGTAACAACGGCTTCCTGAATGAGCTGCTCGAGTCGCCGCAAGGCACCGAGCGCGGTGCCGGCGTGGATGGTACCGACGCCGCCCGGATGGCCGGTGCCCCAAGCTTTGAGCAGATCGAGAGCCTCTGCTCCTCGGACCTCTCCGATCGGAATGCGGTCAGGTCGCAGGCGGAGGGAAGATCGCACAAGGTCCGACAGCGAGATCACGCCGTCTCTCGTGCGTAGCGCCACGAGGTTCGGTGCCTTACACTGAAGCTCCCGCGTGTCTTCGATTAGAACGACTCTATCCGAGGTCTTGGCGACTTCCGCCAGCAATGCGTTGGTCAGCGTCGTCTTGCCACTGGAGGTGCCGCCTGCGACCAAGATATTCTTGCGGGTTCCGACCGAAGCCCTCAGAGCTTCGGCTTGGTCCCGATTCATGATCCCGGCAGCGACGTAGTCGTCCAACGTGAACACTGTGACTGCCGGCTTGCGAATCGCAAAGGCCGGGGCCGCAACTACGGGAGGCAATAGGCCTTCGAAGCGCTCCCCGGTCTCGGGCAATTCAGCCGACACGCGCGGCGCTCCGGCGTGAACTTCGGCACCCACGTGGTGGGCGACCAAACGTACGATGCGCTCCCCGTCGGGAGCGGACAGGCGTTCACCGGTATCCGCCAGACCGCTCGACAGCCGGTCGATCCACAACCGGCCATCCGGATTGAGCATCACCTCAATGATCGCCGGATCTTCTAGAAAGCGCGCGATCGCAGGTCCGAATGCGGTGCGCAACATGCGCGCGCCGCGCGAGATCGCCTCCGATTGAATGGAATGGATTGCCACCGCCGCCTCCAACCAATAAGGCGCGTCCTGCGCGGCCTCAGATGGGGGTGAATGAAAAGGGCAGGAAATGGCTCAGCGCAACGGCTGGACTGTGGGGGTCATAGACCAGCGTAGAAAAAGAAACATCAGGGCGTGTTCAAAATTTTTAGGATCATCCGTAACGAGGTAAGGTGCTCCCGCCGTCAATCGCTTTACGTAGGCGCCGAGGCCATTGAACTCGCTTCCCATCCGCCGGGGTTTGATTGGATTCTCGATTGCCGGGGTCCATTGGGCAGTGAAGCGGAGCTAGCCCAGTCAGGCTGGCGGACAAGTCGTCAGCAACAGAAGAAACAAGGCGCGCTGGGCTCGATACCTCGCCGCTGCTCGGGATCTTTCCCTGCCCTCCATGAGGATCTTTCCAGAGGAGTCGCGGATATGCCACTTCCAATAACGAGACGTTCGATTGAGAACCAGTTCAAACATTGGTCACTCGACGGTGTTTTGCTGCCCGTAAGCCTAGATCTTTCAACCCAGCCTCGGTTTCGCCGAGCCTGTGTCAGCCGACGCTGTTCGTCCGCCACCAAGGTCTCATTGTTAAAGCATTTTTGGCGTTAGCGGTGACCGTCATGGTCGCTCATAGGCCATGTAGCGCCGGATGCGTCACCTGCCGTCCGGGTCACATCCGAACACATCGAGGCCCTCGTCTCGGTTGTCTCGATTGGCCGTCCCTTCCGAAGTCTGGTTCGTGCGATTCCACCCCCCATTGGGGAGGTGACATCGCTCCGTGACGCATTTTCCGAACAAAGTCTCGCCCAGCGCAAGGGTGCTTGGTCCGATACGATATGTTTGGTCCTCCGGCAAATATTCTAGTTGACCAATCTTGATGAGAGTAAGGGTCAGGCGGGACACGGTGGACCGGGGCAGATTGCATCGCTCGGCGATCTCTCTATTTCCAAGGCGCATCGTCGGAGACTCGAAGCAGTGCAGAATATCGTACGCGACTTGGATTATGTCCGTCCTGACTCGTACGGAGCCCGGGTGAAACTCAATTAGCTGCTCGGATCGTCGTCTCATAGCCCAGGCGTCCGTTGTGCGAGATCGATCTGTAACCACATCGACAGAAATTGTATCTCAGGTACCGGTGGAGAGAGCACTCTCTCCACTGGTCCGTCGTAAATTCGAAAGACGGGATCGCGGCCGAAGGTTCTGGACTCAAAGCCTTCATTCGATCGTATGTTCTACGGAATACCCCGTCCACTTTTCCGGCAACTCTAAACAATGCGGCGCGCTCAGAGCGCAAGCGTGAAGCCGCCGTTCACAGGGTAGGTCTGACCGCTGATCCAGGAACTCGCCTCGGAAGCGAGGAAGAGAACCATGTTTGCGATGTCGGTGGGCTCTCCTGGGCGGCGAATGATATACTTTTCGAAGACTCGCTTCACACGCTCGGGATCCGCAAAGGCGGCTTCGGTCGCAGGCGTGCGGGTAGCAGAGATTGCGACTGCGTTAGCCGTGATACCAAAGCGGCCCAGAGACCGCGCGACCGAGCGCGTGAAGCCGGCGGCACCGGACTTCGCGGCAGCGTAGGTCTCCATGCCTGCGTCGCCATACCTGCCAGCGTCCGAGATAATGGTAATGATCCGACCAGGCGCCTTCCTCTCGATCATCCCGGGAATGACAGCCGCCGCACAGTTGATCACCCCATACAGGTTGACCCCGATCGCCTGGTTCCAGACGTCGGGTCCAACCTCCCAGAACGGCTTACGGATGTCCGCGGTCGGATTTGCGCCCATGTTGCCCGCGTTGTTGACGAGGACGCCGACCGGGCCGAGTTCGGCCTTGATCTTCTCGTTCATCGCCTTTACTGCGGCGAGATCAGTGACGTCCGCCTGTGCGGCGATCGCCTTCCCGCCGGCCGACCGGATCTCTTCAACCACAGCTTCAGCGCGAGCAAGGTGATAGTCGTTGACCGCCACGCCGCCGCTGTTGTGTTGAGCGAGGTGAAGTGCGATCTGGCGACCGACGCCCTGCCCGCTGCCGGTCACCAGCGCGACGCGGCCCGCCAGATCCAGAATATCGTTGCTCATATATTTCGCTCCTTTGACTTGTGGACTGAGACTTTCAGCGGCGCCTGCCAATACGCGAGAGGCACAGCGAATCGCTATTTTGAAAGAACGTGCGCGTAGCAGACCGCGCCAACGCCAACCATGTGAGCCAATCCGGTCGTTGCGCCCTTGTGCTGCCGCACACCGGCCTCGCCGCGAAGCTGGCGAACGATTTCGCCGATCTGACCAATGCCCGTCGGTCCGACCGGATGGCCCATTGCGATCAGACCTCCTGAGGGACTGATCGCGCAGCGTCCACCAATATTCCAGGCGCCCTCTTTCAGAAGCGGAATGAACTGGCCCGGCTTGCAGATACCGGTGGCTTCCGCATACAGCAATTCCTCAATGGTGAAAGCATCGTGCAACTCGATGACGTCGAGATCGCTCGGCGTTATCTGCGCCTCTTGAATAGCGCGCGAAATGGTCTCCACCGATAGCGCGGCGTCGGGATTGAGGTTATTGCCGACACGCTCACTGCCGGCCGCGGACGAAGCGATGCGCACCGCGCGGCCTGGATCAATTCCGAGCTGCTTGATGCCGTCTTCTGACGTGATGATCACCGCTGCAGCGCCCTCTCCGACAGGCGTGCATTGAAGCGCGGTCAGCGTGCCCGAAATCGGCTTGCCGCCCAATACTTCTTCGAGCGTCCGCACCTTCTGGCGCTGCGCATTGGGATTTGTGGCGCCGTTTGCGTGGTTCTTGACTGCAACGAGCGCTATGTCTTCCGGCTTGATCCTGAACCTCTGGGAATACTCGTCCGTAAGCAGCGCAAAATGCGTAAACGGAACGATCGAGTCGTCAGCGAGTGTCGGAAGCCCGGTCGTGGCTCGCGGTATGCCGCCCTTAGGCGGCTTGTCGACGCCGACAGCAAGCGCCACGTCGCTAATGCCGGATGCAACTTCGATGCACGCATGTCGGAATGCGGTCGAGCCGGAGGCTGAGGCATTCTCGATATGAACCAAAGGTTTGCCCAATGCGCCGAGATGTCGAAGCATAGGACGGCCGACAGCAAGCCCTAGAAGCGCATGCGCCACATAGGTCGACTCGACCACCTCCCAAGAAATCTTCGAATCGGCTAGGGCTTCTCGAATAGCTCGAAGCCCTAGCGTTACGTAAGTGGTCTCGCTTGCATACTGATATGGATGAAAGCCGATGCCGACAACGTAGACAGGGCGCAGATCACTAATCAAACGCGCCATAACTATGCCTCCTCATTTGCCGCAGGCGAAAACCGCAGGTCATACGTTCCACGGTTCGGACGTGTTTCAGGCGCAAGGCAAGTGACCATGACGGCGCCGTTCGCCAGACGAACGACCGGCTGCACACCGAGAAGCGCGCGAACGACCGCTCCGTCGTCGGTGACGATCGAGCCGACGGTAAAAGGAGCAGGACGGTCAGGCCCAGCGGGCATAAACACTTCAGCGGACGCCACGAGCTTGCCGCGCCCGATTAGCGGTATGGGCTCCAGGTCCTGGGATCCGCAGCTTTCACAACCGTACGTCTGCATCGGGAAAAATACGTACCCGCATGTCCGACACTTCCCCCCCAGCAGTGCTGGCCGCTTCGTTGACGCGCGGGGGCCTTCTGTCGTGAACAGCGCGTGCTGTGGGGATTGTCCCTCGGACATCCGACTCTCCTTCTTTCGATCAGCGCGACTCTGCGCAGGCAACAATGTTGGTGACGACTATCATTTGCGATCTGACGCTTCTTGCACCGCTCAAGCCGCGGTGAACGTTCGCGCGAACGCCTTGCTGGCATCTGCTGCGTCTCTCATAAGTCGATCGACAATCTTCCCTACCGGCTCAATAGCGTCGGCGAATCCACCCGCCGGGCTAAGGGAGACGATACCTTCCTCAACGCGACCAGCACGATAGACGCGCTCCAGCGTTCGCGAAGACAAGATTAGATCACCGAACTCGGCATGCGTTCGTGCCCCGGCCGCTTCGCGCCTTTGAACATCGCGCGCTGCCTCGTTCGCCATGACACGCCATGTGTCATTGAGGGATCCCAGGATCGCGATCGAGCAATCCATATCCATTGCCACGATACGCTCTTTTAATGCAACGTGCGCATCGACTTCGTCGGCGACCATGAAACGGCTGCCCATCACGACGCCTTCGGCACCCATCGCCAGCGCGGATGCAATTTGCCGTCCGCTTCCGATTCCACCACCGACCACCATGGGGATCTTCAACTTCTGCAACGCGGCAGCGGCGTTCACGAAGGTCGGAAGTTGATTGGCGCCCGGATGACCGCCCTCCTCCATACCGACGATCGCTACCGCATCGACGCTAAGACGTTCGGCCGTAAGAGCGTGGCGAACGCTCGGGCACTTGTGGATCAGTATGCCGCCCGCGTCATGAATCATACCGATCAACTCAGCAGGCGACGTTCCCGCGCTTTCGAAGAACCGCACTCCTTCCTCTAGCGCGATGTCGATCCATGCCGGCGCATCCGTGTTGAATTCGGGACGCCGCGAGATTGTAAGATTTACTCCAAACGGCCGCCCCTCGGTGAGATCACGACAATTGCGCAGGTCGTTCCGATATGCAGACAAAGAGTCGAACGAACGAGGGGTAATGAAGCCCATCGCCCCCGCGTTCACGACGCCTGCGACCAGTCGCGACCGGCCAAGGTGGTGCATCCCGCCAAGAAGCAACGGGTGCCTGATCCCAAACAACCGCGTAATCCGCGTGTCAAAAGCCGGAGAGATCATCGAGCTGTCCGTTTCCCATTGGCGCCTGTTTCGACTTACCCGATACGTCTGTCCAAATTCTGCCAATAGGGCTCGCGCACGACGCGTCGCAGAATCTTGCCTACTGCGCTTTTCGGGAGTTCGTTCAGAAAGTCGATCGACTTGGGCGCCTTGTAGTGCGCCAGAGACTGTCGGCAGAATTCGATCAGTTCATCGCTCGTGGCAGAGGCACCTGGCTTCAGGACAACCGCCGCCTTGATCCCTTCACCCCACTTGGGATCCGGCACGCTGATGACGGCCACCTCATAAACAGCGGGATGCTGATACAGGACGTTTTCTACCTCTGTCGGATACACATTGAACCCGCCGGTGATAATCATGTCTGATTTGCGATCGACGAGGTAGAGATAGCCATCTTCGTCAAGTCGGCCCATGTCTCGCGTGTGGAGCCAACCATTCCGGATCGCATCTTTCGTCAGCTCAGGCGCATTCCAGTAGCCCTTCATGACATTATCGCCGCGCACGATGATCTCGCCGATATCTCCGGTTGGGACGTCATCGCCATTCCCGTCGACCAGTCGTACTTCGCACTCGACGTCCGGAACGCCAACGGAAGACAAAAGATGCGATTTTGCTGGGTCGTCGACCAGCGCATGCTCGGCCTTGCCGAGCGTCGAAATAATCGCGCAGGACTCTGTCTGTCCGTACCCCTGAACCAGAACCGGACCAAACACGTCGAGCGCCTGCCTGATGCGTTCGGGCGACATCGGAGCTGCGCCATAAGTAATTGTTCTTAGTGAGCTGAGGTCACATTCCCTTATTTCTGGTCTCTCCAGAAGCATGTTGATCATGACCGGAATGAGCAGAACGTCAGTAATGCGTTGCTTTTCGACCGCACGCAGAAAGCCGCCTGGGTCAAATTGCCGGAACAGGATGTTCTTCGAACCTCGGATCAGGTTAGCGAGGATAGCCCCGCCCGCCGCATGCGTGATTGGTGCGACATAGGCGGCATTTATATCCTCGGCGTTCTCGGAACCGCCCCTCATCAAATTTGCGCGCGTGAGAACCATCCAATTCTTGTGCGTGAGCATGCCCGCCTTGAGAACGCCTGAGGTTCCTGATGTATAGAACAGCCCGTAGATATCATCGGGCGAGATATTATTTTCGACCGGTTCGTCGGAGCTCCCCTCAAGAAGGATCGCGTAGGACGGATACGGCGCCCTTTCCCCCTCGATGATCACGATATGCCTCACCGTCGCGGGAAGATCCCCGTCTTGGAGGAGGACGTCCGCCAGCGCAATGTGCACAAAGATAATGCAAGCGCCGCTGTCCGCGATTATTGCCTGCAATTCTCGCGACGAGAGCCGCGCATTCAACGGGACTTTCACAACGCCGGTTTTGAACAGTCCTGCATCGATCTCGATTGCCTGATGACAGTTCTGCATCAAGAGCGCCGCGCGCGCACCTTTCTCAACGCCGAGCTTGTGCAATGCGTTGGCGACGCGATTGGCTCGCCGCCCGAGCTCCGCGAAGGATATTTCGTACGGGCCATCGACGATCGCGATTTTGTCTTGATGTCGTCTGATAGCTCTTTCAAAGAGAACACCGAGATTCATTTCCATTCCTCCCTGCGAAGGTTGTCTCTTAAGATCGCTCTGGCGAACCACAGCAGGCGATTGCCGCATGTTGTGAAGAACGCATGCTGTGAAGAACAAGTGTCGTCGCACTTCGAATCTTGGCTCCTATTTCGGCGCAACGTCGATAACCTCGCCAAACATTTCCCAAGACTCTCCCTTGAAACGCATCAGTTGGAGCTGTTCGACTGGATAATAGTCTGTTGGACTCGTGTTCACCATGATGCCGGGCAGGAGCGCACCGCTCCTGACGTTCTTAAGGTTGGCCGCCTGCTTCACGACATTTTCGCGCGTCAGATCGTCACCGCATTGCCTGAACACCTGGACCATTATCTCCGCAGCGAAATATCCGTACAGGTTGTTGGAATTCGTTTTGTCGCCAGCAGGAAAATACTTTGTCCATGAAGGCCTCCCAGGCCTTCATGTCGGGATCGTTCTTCCACTAGGGATCGGTCGGATCTTTGAGGTAATTCGAAGAGATGATTCCCTGCCCATTTTCAAAGCCGGCAGGCTTCATCACGGTAGCGGCTGACGATGCAGGATTGGAAAGGAAGAATGTCGGCTTCCAGCGCAGTTCGGCTAACCACCTCTGCATCATATCCTCCCCTTTTGTGCTACTCATCGAGTTGCGATCTCCGCGGTCGTTTTCAAACATCCTTTCAGACGATCGCCTACGCCTTCCGCGCCAGAACACTGCGTTGAAGATTCATCGCCCTTTCCAGACGGGCTTCCGTTTTTCGAGGAATGCTTTCAGACCTTCTTTGCGATCTTCGGAGTCCAACGCAACGTTCGCGATAGACATCTGCCTTTCCCAGCCTTCGTCATCGCTCCAGCTCATTCCCTGACGGACAATTTCCTTGGTCGCCGCGAGCGCCGTCGGGCCATTGACGAGAAGTCGTTCGGCAAGCTTGAACGCTTCATCGAGTGCTTTTCCGGAATCGACGACATGATTGACCAATCCGAGTCGCGCGAAATATTCGGCGTCTTCCAAAGCACCAGAAAGCGCGAGTTCCATCGCGACATGATACGGAATGCGCCTCGGCAGCCGGAACAGTCCGCCGCCGATCGCAACGACGTTGTGCCTCACTTCAGGTAACCCCATCCGCGCGGTGCGCGACGCGACGATGATGTCGCAGGAAAGGCACAATTCGAGGCCACCACCGACCGCGACGCCCTCTACGGCCGCAATCAGTGGCTTGCGCGGTGGCTGGCGAAAGACACCGAAGCCGCCGCGGGGCAATTGCTCGTGCAACTCGCCACGCGCTGCCGCCTTTAGATCGGCGCCTGCAGAAAAGTCTCCGCCTGCGCCTGTAATGATGCCGATGAAGAGATCCGGCTCGTTATCGAGCAGCTCCATCGCGTCATTGACCGCGCGCGCAAGCGCGCTATCGCAGGCATTCTTCACCTCTGGTCGGTTGAGCGTCACGACGAGTATTGGACCACGGCGATCGATCAGAACACGCGGTTTATCGTAGGTCATTTCGGTTCCTCAAAGAGCCGGCTGGTTAGCGTTGGCCGAAAGTTGTGTTCACGCGAGCAGTCGACGCGCGATCACGCGGAATTTGTGGACTTCGGTCGGTCCTTCGTAGATGCGGGCCATGCGCTGGTGATCGTACCAGTGCGCGAGCGGGCTTTCGTATGTACAGCCTGCTGCGCCATGGATCTGAATTGCGCGGTCGATGACACGGCTGACCATCTCGGTGCAGGTCATTTTGATCAAGCCTGCTTCGACGCGAGAATCCTCGCCCCGGTCGGCCTTCTCGGCGCACGCGTACATCATCAAGCGGTGCTGCTGGATCTCGATCCAGGAGTCGACGATCATCGATTGGACGGCCTGCTTCTCGCTGAGCGCCCCCTCGAACACGACGCGCTGCTTGGCGTACTCCACCATCATTTCATAGCAACGCTGAGCAATGCCGAGCGCACGCGCACCGACTTCGAAACGGGCCGCGGACAGGGCCTGTTGTGCGCCTTTGAATCCTGCCCCTTCGCCGCCGATCACGGCGATGTCGTCGACGCGGCAATTATCGAACGTCAGCTGGTGCGTCGTGAAACCGCCGAGCATTGGCACCGGTCGCGCTATGAGGCCCGGATTGTCCTTCTCCACTGCGAACATCGAAATGCCGTCCGCACCCCTCTCTTTGGCTGTGCGAGCGAACACGAACACGGTGTCGGCATCGTCAAAACTGCTGATCCAGATTTTCGAGCCGTTGATGACCCAACCATCGCCGTCCCGCTTTGCATAGGTCGAAACGGCGCGCGCGGGATCAGCCCCGCCCCCCGGCTCGGTCTGCGCGAAGCACAGGGCTTTGGCGTCGGCGAGAAACGGGTCCACGTACCGAGCCTTCTGTTCGCCCTGCAAATGAAACATGTTGGACAGGATGTCTCCGCCGAAACGAAGCGGCGTCAGGCATTTGAAATTTTCCTCGGTGATCGCGAGCCGATCGACAAGCGGGAGTTGCGCGCCTCCAAGCTCCGATGGCAGATCGAGTCCCCAAAGGCCGGCTTTGCGCGCGGCTTCACGGCCGGGGGCGTAGTCCGCCTGGGTCAAGCGCTCGCCTCTGAGCTTTCGTGTTTCAAGAGGCATCTGATTGTCGGCGACCAGCCTCCGAACCAGATCGACCAGCGTGCGAGTTTCTTCGTTGAAATCGTACATGGGCTTTCCTGCGTTGACGTCCGATTACCGGGCGATGAGGCGATTCCGGGAAGCGTCACCACTTGCGTGCCTCGGGACGACGACGTTCCGAGGCCGGCGGACTGCGCAGCGAAAGCGCGCTCCAAAGAACCTTGTCCCGATGCACGCGGATGCCGTCGCCCAACCTTCGCCCATCCAATTCCAATCCCTACGATGTTATGTTACTTGGATCATATGCTAGCAACCATTAGCGATACGTCAAGTTTGTTTGAATGTGATGCATGATACTTGATTAGTATATAGGAACATCGTAGGGTGCGAAGTTCGATGGGGAGAACTGCGCAATGCCGGCATTGAAGCACGAGTGTGAAGGCGCACCACCAGCTCCGGAATGGGCAGGCGCCATCCCAACGCGTTTTCAGCGCCTGTGGATACTTGGTCTCGCCGATGCTGGCCGCCGGGTGCGGGCCATGTGGACCGACCGGCAGAGACCTCACTCCATTGCTTGCGGGCGAGCCGATCGCAGTGGCCTACCCTTCGGCTCATGACCAGAAGAGCCAACAGTCATTTCAATTTGCTACCGCTGCACGATCCAGCGAGATTGACCGTCGGAGCGAGGGCGGCCGACTCACCTAAGGCGAGCCCGTGCCCGAAAAGGGAAGACGAGAGATGCCGAGGGGAAGACAAGACGTGCTGAACGAGGAACGCGCGAGCAACACTGCCGAAGAAATCGACGCCGGCAATCCCCGCACCAATGCCGAATACCGGGACGAGGCGATGGGTCGAATGATGGAGGCGGCGATTCGTCTCATCGCAGAGCGGGGCGCATCGAAATTGTCGCTCGTCGATGTTGGACGCGAGGCAGGCTACAGCCACTCCCTGCCCAACTACTACTTCAAGTCGAAAAAGCAGATGCTTCTCGACTTGTATACCTTCATCATTGATGGCGCGCGGGGTCGTTTCCGTGAGTGGACTCGCGTGCATTTCCCGGAACGTCTCCGTCCGGGGCTGTCGAATGTTCAGGGGACTATTCGTGGATATCTATGGCTCGTGCAGACCGACTTACCGTCTACGCGCGCCATGAACATCCTCGCGTCAGAAGCCATATGTTCGATGCCCGAACTTCTGGAAGTAGTTCAGCCCAACAACCGCGCATTTATGGACTTTTTCCAGTATCAACTCAGGACCGGCATTCGGCGCGGCGAGATAGATCCGTCGATTGATGTGGAAGCGATCACGCTGCTGATTGTAGCAACGCTTCGCGGAGCGACGGCGCAATATATGGCGGACCCACGGAACGTAAATTTGCAAAAACTCGCTGACACAATGGTTGATTTGCTCAACCGCAGTATCGTGCTTCCCAAACATGACGCTTAGCGGAAAGACGGCAATGGGAATGCAGGACTCGATAGCGCAACGATTGAAGCTGCCCCTGATTGCAGCGCCGATGCTGCGAATTTCCGGTCCTGACCCTATTTCGGCAGCCTGTCGGAACGGGGTGATCGGATCATTCCCCACAGTCAACGCTCGAACGCCGGAACAGCTCGACGACTGGCTTACGCGCATAAGGGACGACTGCGCCCGCGTTGATGGACCGAAGGCGCCGATTTGCCCAAACATCATCATGCGTCGCGATCCCGATGCGCTGCGCGCCGACCTCGAAGTTCTGGTCAAACACAAGACCGAAATGGTGATTGCCAGCGTTGGCTCGCCTGCCGCGGTCATAAAGCCACTGCATGACATTGGCTGTAAAGTCTTTACCGATGTCGCCTCCCTGCGCCACGCCGAAAAGGCACTCGAAGTCGGCGCTGACGGGCTCGTGCTTCTGAGCGCCGGCGGCCAGACCGGCTGGGTCAATGGCATGTCGTTCGTACGCGCTGTCCGCGCGATTTTTGATGGGCCCGTAGTTCTCTCCGGTGGCGTATCCGATGGCGCCGCGCTGTGGGCGGCGCGGGTGCTTGGCTGCGATCTCGCGATGATGGGAACGCGCTTCATAGCCACGCCCGAGAGCATGGCTTCGCAGGGTTACAAATACATGCTGGTTGAAAGCGGCCTAGACGATGTCATGCTGACCCAGGCGTTCACTGGCCTCGACACCAATATGTTGCGGCCATCCATTGTCGCCGCCGGCATTGATCCACAATCCCTTGCTGGCCCCGTGACGCGCGAAAGAGCGCGCGAACTCTTCAGCGAGCATTCAAAGGAAGCTCGCGGACCGAGGCGCTGGATTGACATATGGAGCGCAGGCCACACCGTCTCCGGCATCGATGCTGTCATGCCCGTATCAGAACTGATCGCACAACTTGTCGGCGAATATGAAGCGGCGCGCCGCGTCACTGCCAGCCTTCTGCAAGCGCCTTGAAATGGCGCGCATCACACAGAAAGACGAGAGATGGGCGTTCTTGGAGGGATGAAGGTCGTCGAAATCGCGGGAATCGGGCCCGGCCCATTCTGCGGCATGCTGCTCGCAGACCTCGGTGCTGACGTAATCACCGTCGAGCGTCCTGCCGCTGACGTAGGCCGACCGAGACCCTCGCAGATATTCAACCGCGGCAAGCGCTCGATCGTGCTAGACCTCAAAAAGCCGGAAGCCGTCGATATCGTATTGCGACTTGTCGAGCGCTCCGACGCATTGATCGAAGGCATGCGGCCGGGTGTTATGGAACGCCTCGGGCTTGGTCCGGATGTTTGCCTCGCGCGCCGCCCAACCCTCATCTATGGGCGGATGACCGGGTGGGGTCAGTTTGGCCCCATGTCGCAAGCTGCGGGCCACGACAGCAACTACACGGGTCTTTCCGGCGCACTGTGGTATTCGAGTCCTGCTGGCCAACCGCCGCAGGCGCCGGCGACCGTGATCGGCGACATCGGCGGCGGCGCACTCTATCTCGCGGTTGGCATCCTCGCAGGCGTCCTGCGCGCGCGTAGCGATCGCCGTGGCCAAGTGGTGGACGCCGCGATCGTCGACGGGTCCGCCCACATGCTCAATCTCTTGCTCTCTATGGTCGCAAGTAGCGGCGGCGGCTTCGAGCGCGGCCAACAAGCCTCGGACGCAGCTCATTGGGCCGGCCGCTCCTATCGTTGTTCTGACGGCGGCTGGGTAAACATCGCCTCGCTGGAACCGCAATTCTACGCGGAACTTATCACGCGCCTCAGCCTCGATCACGATGAGCGTTTCGCGGAGGGACAAATGGACCCCCAGGCTTGGCCAAGGCTTACGGACGAATTCACGACGTTGTTCGCGACCCGAACGCGCGCCGAATGGTGTGAGTTGTTGGAAGGCACTGACTCCTGTTTTGCGCCTGTGCTTCCGCCATCAGAGGCGAGTGTTCATCCGCATATGGCCGGGCGCAACGTGTACGCGACGGTGGACGGCGTGTTGCAGGCTGCGCCGGCACCACGCTTCTCGATCACACCGTCGGCCGGTCCTGCCAGCGTGCCAACGCGCGGAGCTCATACCTACGACGTGCTTTCCGAAGTCCTTATCTCCTCACAAGAATTCGATCGACTAAGATCGACTGGCGCCTTGGGCGCGATGGATTAGAAGCGATACGGGCGAGCTTTCGAGCGTCCCACGTAGCAGCCTACTAAGACGCATGAGATTGCCATCCACTCTTCAGCCAAGCGATCTCGGGATGGGACTTTGAGTGGATCGAATGCTTCTTGGCTAAAATGAATGTGTGGATTCTTGAGGTATCAGGACTTTGCGAGGCGTGAGCGATCACGTCGGCTGGACGTGTATGGCCGCCGGGATACAAACTCATCTAGGTCTGAAGTACGCTTCGGCCTGATCATCACGGCCGGGGACGTTCGCATGGGATATGTGCAGCAAGAAAATAAGGATTGATCTGCATGACGACGCATCCTTCCCGGAATAGTTCGCTCGAGTTGCCGTTTGGAGAGTCACCTGGAACAGGTCAAGTGGTCGAGGTGGCTCCGGGCATTCTTTGGGCCCGCATCCCTCTTCCGTTTCAACTTGATCATGTGAATGTCTATCTGATTGAGGACGATGGCGGCTGGGCCATAGTAGATACAGGCACGTCTGACGAGGGAACGCGCAATGCGTGGGATGCTCTATTTTCAGGTGCGCTCGCAGGGATGAAGTTCACGAAAGTAATCGTGACTCATTATCACCCTGATCACATCGGATTGGCGGGTTGGTTGTGTGAGCGCTTTTGCCTGCCCCTGCTGACCAGCCAAACGAGCTACCTTGGTTGCATCAACATTTCGCTCAATCCCGGAGCATTCGAGGATCTGTCCTATCGTGAGTTCTATACGCGTCATGGCATGTCCGACGAGACCGCGAACATTGTCAGTACTCAGGGCCATTCGTATTTGAGCATGGTTGCGCCGCTACCGAGGACATTCCAGCGGCTCGTCAAAGGGGATGAACTGATACTGGGTGGGCGTAGATTCGATGTCCTTTCCGGCGATGGCCACGCTCCTGAACAGATCATGCTTTTCAGCAGCGAGGGCCATGTTCTACTGTCCGCTGACCAAGTGATCGCCAAGATATCGCCGAATATCAGCGTTTGGGCAGTCGAACCAGATGGCGACCCCCTCGGTCTCTATCTGCGCTCCCTACGCGAACTTGACCGTACTATGCCTCGAGACACGCTGGTGCTCGCCGGACACAAGCTTCCATTCTTCGGGCTCCATCGTAGGTGTCGCGAGTTGGCTGAACACCATGAAGAGCGTTGCCAGCTTATTCTGGACGCATGCCGGGCGAGCCCGAGAATGGTCGCAGATCTGACGTCCGTCCTTTTCAAGCGAGAACTCGATCCTCACCAACTGAGTTTTGCTTTCAGCGAGGCTCACGCCCACACAAACCATCTAGTACGCCGCGGAGAGCTTACTTGGTTCGAGGAGTTCGGCCGCCGCAAACTGATTGCTCGAACACAAGTCTAATCGGGTTACCTCCACGGTCACGCTGGTGAGGGTGCCGCGGTCGTGCGGTACATGCGCAATGCAGTAGCGCACGCGCTCAGGTTCTCCGGCGGAATGGAGCTTGTCGCTCCCGATCTCGTAAATGACAACACTTCTAATCTATGTTAGTCGTCCTGGCGCGTATAGGACAATATATCTCTGGTATACGACTAGCAGTCTGCTGAAAAACCTTGAAATGGAGAGTTTTTGTATTCTCGCCGGTCGTTGTTGGGGCGGCTCGGTGGAGTTGGATGTAATTTTTTGGCCTGGCGTTGGTGCACCCTGGCGCGGGGTGGCTAAGCGGCAAGCAGTTTGGGGATGCGGATCAGGTTATAGGCGATCAGATTGAGCAGGAAGTCGGCGGCGACGCGAGCGATGCCGCGATGTTTGGTCTTGCGCATGGTGCCATGCTGCTTGCCCCATCCGAAAATGCATTCGACCATCGCCCGGCGTGATTGCGACATGCCATAGCCCGGATGCCGTGTGGTTCGTTCGTCGATGGCGCTATTGCGGGTCTTGCCGGTTTTGGTGACGGCCTGGTTCTGTGTCACATGCGGCGTCACGCCGATGGCGCGAAGATTGGCGACATGATCGGCGGTATCGTACGCCTTGTCCTCACCCGCCGTGATGCGGCGGCCTGCGGCTTTGCGTCTCGCCTTCAGCATGGTCTCCGAAGCCCGGCGTTCGGCGGTGCCATTGGCATGCGTGACCCTGCCGGCCACTGCCAGCCCATGCCGGTTCTCCATGGTGGCGTGGCCCATATAGCAAAGCCTAGCCTCCCGTCCGGCTGCCTTGCGATAAAGCCTGCTGTCCGGGTCGCTGGTACTGGCATGGGTGTCGTTCTTGCGCTTCTGGCCGTGGAAGTTGGCGCCGTCATCATCGTCACCGCTGCCGTCCCTGGGACGAAAGCTCTTCTGTGAAGCCCAAGCCTCGATCAGCGTTCCGTCCACCGAAAAATGCTCGTCCGACAATAGCGGTTTGACCTGAGAATGGTTCAGAAGCCTGGTCATGAACTTCGTGAACACATCGCCGTTCTGCAGCCGCTCCCGGTTCTTGGTGAAGGTGGTCGGATCCCAGACCGGATCGTCCGGCGACAGCCCCACGAACCAGCGATACAAGAGATTGTAGTCCAGTTGCTCCATCAACTGGCGTTCCGAGCGGATGCCGTAGAACACCTGCAGCAGCAAGGCGCTCAGCAATTGCTCCGGAGGGATCGAAGGACGTCCCTCGCTGGCATAGAGCCTCCCAAAGCTGCGGTTCAAATCACTCAAAACATCCCGGACAAGTTCCCGGACCTTCCGCAGCGGATGGTTCGCTGGCACACGCTTATCCGGCGCGATGTACGAAAACAGGCTGCCCTGATCCGTAAACCTGCCGCGCATGATCGCCTCCGCCGATTCGAGATGATAAAGTGAATCATCAAGCCCCCTCCGTGGCGAGGGGGTTCTTCAGCAGACTGCTAGAGGGCGCGTCATCGCCTTGCATAGTCCCATTACGAGCGTTGAAGGCAACCCTCCCATGGACGACGATACCGACATCGAATGGCACCGCGCGCAAATCGCAAAGAACCGCACGCTCATCGAGGAACTGGAAGCGGGCGGCACCGTGGGCGGCGACGTCCTTTCTGAAACGCAGGCTATGATTGATCGCCTCAAAGACTGAATAGCACAATCTGAGTTGGTCATTGCGGCCGACGAAAGCGAACCTTTGAAAGGCTGACCGGCCGAGTGCATTCAACAACGGCATGGCTAACGTCTTGCTTGGGCAAACGGCAGCCATTCCGCACGATGGCCGTGCAGCGCCGGCTTGGCCCGCCCGCGGTGAGCGCGGCGGGCAGCCAAAAGCTTAGCCTAACACACACCTCAACGTGTCCGTGTTGCCGTCGGCGAAACGTTGTTTGGCGAAGCTGTCCTTGCTCCCGGTCACCATTCCATCCCTTCACGTGCCTCAAGGATGGGCTCCTCGATCGGCAGCATGATGGATCCGGCCCAACTGCCGAGCTCTGCACGCGGCTGGGCGAACCAGAGTTGGAGGTTTTGGCCAACAGTTCGCAGCCAAGGTACCGCGAACCACACCAGAGCGACCACCTGAAGAGCCGTGCTGAGACCGAACGCAACTTGATACGCGACTGTCGGATAGTGACCGTCCTGAGCTGGCCATTGTCCGACGACCAGCCCCGTCCCGTATTGAACTACGAACGCCCAGCCGAAATGAAGGAGGTTCAGAGCCCCGTTGGCACGCGCGGCAAGCTCCTTCGGAAAGTAATCGGCTATCATCGCATAGCTCAGGACAGTGGCAGCGCCCACGACTGATACTACCGACCAGGATATAAGTGACGGCAATGGGGTGCGCAGAACCAGTGCGAGTTCGGCCATAACGAACAGCGCTGCTACTATAGCCAATAGCAACTCCGTTCTTATGCCGCGCCTACGGAGCTGGTCGGCAACAGTACCCAACATTAATGCCGCCAGGCTGATGCCGATAGCCATAATGAACAGTTGAATCATCTGGCTCTGCCGATCAAGTCCCTCCACGTCGGCAAGCCAGGGTGCAGCCCATAACGATTGCAAAGCCCACGATGATCCGATGCAGGCCGCTGAAAGAGGTGCAATTCTCAGGAATCTGCGATCCGAATAGACGGACCACAAAGTCAGCGGCTGAGAGCTTGCAGCCTCCTCCGAATTCACCTCGGGCTCCGGAACTGCGAAGTAGATGAATCCGGCGACAGTGATTGTCAAAAAGGTCAAGACTTCGAAGAGGCCGCGCCAGCCAACCCAATCCAGCAACCAATTGGTCGGCGCGGTCGCGGTGACAGCCCCAAGCGATCCCAGCATGATCATGCAACCGTTAACGAGCGCGATGCGCTCCTTGGGGAACCAGGTGACGATCGCCTTAAGCCCCGCCATCAAAGACCCAGCCACCCCAAGCCCGATCATGGCACGACCAACAAGAAGCTCAGCGAATCCATCTGCTGTGCCGAACAGCGTGGCGCCAGCGACCGCCATAACGAGCAAGACAGCCTGGACCCGTCTGGGGCCGAACCGGTCCAGGAGCACTCCTATCGGAATCTGGGCCCCCGCAAAGACCAGGAAGTAGATCGAGGCGAGCAACCCCGTGTTGGCGGCATCGAGCCCAAAACCGGAAGCCAGCGCCGGCGAAACCGCAGCATTGATGGTTCGAAAGAGATAAGAAAGATAGTAGCCGGCTGCAAAGGGAAGAAAGACGGAAAGGATCAAGCGCCACTTTGAAGGAGAGCGCTTCTGTGAGGCCTGTGCCTCGCCGACGAATTCCGCCCTCGAAGTTGGCGCCATTGGCCGTGCAATCGGCTCTCGCTCTTTGAGTGAGCTAGTTCGGGAGTCGGCGAAAGTAGGAGTTGCTGCCGCCCTCCCCGGCGGCAGCAGAGATCGCGAGATCCACGCCGGCGTCTTCAGCCGCTGGGTTATGTTGGCCATTTGAAGGACCAGAGTGCCGCTCACTTACTGTCGGCTGGGATTCGCCGGAGTTTCTGGAATTGAGACGGTCGATCGTCTCCTGCATCAGGGGCTGGCCAAGCCGAACGCGCCGGTCGACCTGCTCGGCCAGAACCTTGAAGCGTTCGTCGCCGAGGAGAACCGCCTCGCGCTGCCGCGACTGCGAAATTGGTGGAAGTACAACCGGGTGCAGTTGATTATGCCGACTGACGAGATCGAGGCGGTGAGGTCTAAATAACACCTCCCCGATTTCGTTATGCCGAACCGAAGTCCGCTTCGTTCGGCGAAGTCGCCGACCCGGCGCTGAAAGCGCCGGGTCCTCAAAACAAGGTTCGCGGCGGGCTTCGGCTCCGCCGCGAAATGGCTCAATGAACGAATCGTGAATCAACTTGCGGGACGTACGGTGAAGAGTTCGGTTGCAGAATCCCCCGAGGAAGCGCCTCCGGCCGCGAAGGCCAAGCGCAAGCAGATCCCCGTTCGGATCCAGAACATCGTGTGGGGCCGCGCGGCCGGCCGCTGCCAGTACGCGGGCTGCAACGGTCTCCTCGTCGGCGACGAGATCTCGGGCGCCGCCAACGCGAATAAGGCCTACATCGGGCACATCGTGGCCGACTCGCCGGAAGGACCGCGCGGACATCCCGTTCGCTCCTTCCAGCTGGCCCACGATCCCGACAACCTTATGCTGGTCTGCGACGTCCATCACCGCGTGTTCGACCGCGAGATGGTCGACGAGCATCCTGAGGACGTGCTCGTCGACATGAAACGCCGACACGAAGCCCGCATCCGGACTGTCACCGGCATCGACGAGAATCTCGGCAGCCACGTCATCCGCTACGCGGCGAAGATCGGAGCGAACGAGTCCCCGGTCGAGAAGGGCGCCGTCAAGTGGTCCATGATCCCGGACCGCTACCCGCTCGACGACGGATGGATCGACCTCGACCTCGTCACCCTCGAACTCCGCGACGACGATCCCGCCTACTGGCCGACCCACGTGAGAAACCTGCGGACCGTGTTCGCCGAAAAGGTTCGCGGCCGGATGGAAAGGCAGGAGATCAAGCGGCTCGCCGTGTTCGGCCTGGCGCCGATCCCTCTTCTTTTCGAACTCGGGCGCCTGATCTCTGACATCGCGACCGCCGACGTCCGCCAATTGCTGCGCGACCCGAAGGGCTGGAAGTGGGATGTGGGGGCGACGCCGGCGCGGTACGAACTCCACCGCCCGGAACGAACGATGGGTGCGGTCGCGCTCAAGCTTGAGATCAGCGCTCCCGTCGCCGACGAGCGCGTCGCGAACGTGCTCGGGCCCGAAGCCGCGGTCTGGTCGATCGCGGCCGAGGGCGCGAACAACGATATCGTTCGTCGCCCCGAAGACATCGCCGCCTTCGCCAAGCTGTTCCGCAAGACGCTCGACGACGTCAAGCTCGCGCACGGCGAGACCGTCACGGTCCACGTCTTCCCTGCCGTGCCCGTGTCCATCGCCGTCGAGGCGGGCCGGTCCTGGCAACCGAAGGCCCATCCATCGCTGAAGATTTACGACCAGAATTGGAAGTTGGGCGGCTTCGCCCTCGCCCACCACCTCGAACACGCCGACTGATCCAAGGAGACCGACATGAATATCCACGCGCGTCCCACCGTGACGCCCCAGGCCGAAGAGACGCTCGAGGACTTGGCGGAGTCGCTCGCCATCCCCGATAGCACCTACGAAAAGGCCGAGGGCAGCTACAAGTCGCTCGGCAAATTTCTCAACCGAGAGAAATCCAGCATCCGCCAGTTCGATCCTCAGGTCCACGTCCAGGGATCGTTCGGTCTCGGCACCGTGATCCCGCCGGTCAGCGACGCCGAAGACTACGACGTCGATGCGGTCTGCGAATTCCGCAAGCTGACCAAGGCGCAGACGACGCAGCACGATCTCAAGACCCTGCTCGGGAACGAGATGGTCGCCTACGCCCGCGAGCGCAACATGAATAAGCCGGTCGTGCCGCACCGCCGCTGCTGGCGCCTCGAGTACGCCGACGGCGCGCAATTCCACATGGACGTCACGCCCGGCCTGCTGAACGGAGCCGAGCAGCGCATCTTGCTCAAGGCGCACGGACTGGACGACCGCTTCGCCGACACCGCGATCGCCATCACCGACATCGACCATCCCGCCTACCGGATCCTGTCCTCGGATTGGCCGCGTTCGAATCCGCGCGGCTACCTGAAATGGTTCGTTGGTCGCATGGAGGTGATCTTCGAGGAGCGGAAGCGCGAACTCGTCCGAAAGGGCATCCGCGCGGGCACGGAGGACATCCCGGTCTACGCCGTGCGTACCCCGCTGCAGTCGGCCGTCATGATCCTCAAGCGGCACCGAGACATCATGTTCGTATCGCGCTCCGACGAGCGGCCGATCTCCATCATCCTCACGACGCTCGGCGCCCACGCCTACAACGGCGAAGCCAAGATCTCGGACGCGCTGTTCTCCATGCTGAACGGCATGCAGCGCCACATCGGCCGCACCCCCGACGGCCACTTCCTGATCGCCAACCCAAGCGATCCCACCGAGAACTTCGCCGACAAGTGGCGAAAGCATCCGGAACGCGCGGCGGCATTCTTCGAGTGGCTCGAACGGGCGCGCCGCGACTTCGCTCACGCCGCCGAGCTTTCGAACAAGCAGCTCATCACCGAGACCCTCGCCAAGTCGGTGGGGTCCGGCGTCGCCGACCGCGTCAAGAAGCGGTCCGCCTCCCGCCTCGGCATGCCCACGGTGCTGACCTCCGGCCTGGTTCGCAGCGAGGCCGAGGCGCGTCGCGCGCCGCCGCGGCTCGAAGGAGACCGCCGCAATGCCTGATGCGGGCCATCCTCTCGTCGCACGCTTCGACGCGGCCGTCGCCGCGGTCGAGGCGCGCTGGGAGGAGCTCGGCTGGCGCGCTCACCACCTGAGCCGGAAGGAACTGTCCGCCTACCGAGGGCGCGGTGCCGTGAAGGGTTGGCGCTTCGGCGCCGACTTCACCGGTGGCCAGCGCCGCCTGGACGTGATCGTGATGTCCGGCTTTCCATCGACGCCTGCCCGGATCGCCATCGTCGACCGGCCGTCCTTTCTGACTTGGCCTCATGTCGAGAAAGACGGCGTCCTATGCCTCTTTCCCGACACCGCCACGATCTCGGTGGACGATCCATATGACGGCGTCGCCGCTCTGCTGCAGGCTGCGTTCACGATGGTCGAGGACGCTATCGCCGGGAGACTCGACGAAGATTTTCGCTCCGAATTCCTCACCTATTGGCACCACTCGGAACGGGGCACCGTTCGGACCGTCCTGTCGCTGCTCCAGCCGATCGGACCGTCCCGCCGCGTCCGCATCTGGGAGGGCACCCAGGAAACAGTGATCGCCGAAAATGACGACCAGCTCGCCAAATGGCTGCGGAACGCGTCCCCGAAGCTCGGCGCCTCGAAGATCGTTTCGCGCGCGGGTGCCTTCGTCTGGCTCGACCGCGTGCCCTTGCCCTCGGAATATCCATCCTGTGCCAAAGACGTCTACGCGATGGCGGCGGATGCCGGCGCGGCCGAACTGCTCGACGAACTCGCGCGCGAGGGGCTCCAGCACACGTTCGTCGTCTTCGGTGCGGCCACCGCCGACGGTCCCGCACTGGCAACCGCCGTCGTGAACCGCCCCGCCATATTGCGGGGGCGCGATCCGCTCGCTGCGGGTTTCCGAGCGTCCGCCGTGCCGGAGCACGTGGTCCGCGCCCGCCTATTCGGCGGCAGTCCGTGCGACCGCAACTCGGTCGAACGGGCCGATCCCGCGTGGATCCACGGACGCGACCGCGATGCGCGCGTACCGACGCTTCGCCAAGCGACCGTCGCGATGCTCGGCTGCGGATCTGTCGGCTCCCCCGTGGCGCACGCGCTCGCCCGCGCCGGCGTCGGGAAGCTACTCCTCATCGACAAACAGAATCTCAAGAGCGCCAACGTCGGCCGGCATACTCTCGGCGTGCGATCAATCGAAGATCCCAAGGCGCCGGCGCTGGCACGGCAGATCCGGGTACTCCTGCCCCACGTCGAAGCCGTGTCCTACGTGGCCGACGTGCAAGACCTCCTGTTGCGTGAGGACGATCCTCTTGCGTCCGTCGACCTGATCGTGTCGGCGATGGGCGACTGGCCTGCGGAATCCCTGCTCGACGCGTGGCACGCCGCTCAGGGCCGTCACGTGCCTATCGTGTACGGATGGACCGAGCCGTTCGCTGCGGCCGGCCACGCGATCGTTATCTCGGCCCCGGGCGACGGTCTGCGCGCGGGCCTCGATGCCTACGGGAGCCCCCACCTGGTGGCCGCGCGGTGGGCCGAGGATCCTCGGCGGCACGAACCGGCATGCAGCGCCGCATTCGACCCGTACGGGCCCGTCGAGCTCGGATTCGTCACGTCGATGATCGCCCAAGCCGCGCTCGACGCTCTTCTCGGCGAGATCCGCTCCGGCACACACCGGATATGGCTGGCGAGGCGCGCCGCGGTCGAGTCCGTCGGCGGCTCCTGGAGCGACGAGCTCCGCGCGGTCGCTCCGAACTCGCTCGAAGGCGCCACGATCGTAGAACGGCGCTGGGGACGGGCCGTCAGGATCCTCGCCGCGTGATCTCGTTCGACATCGGCCAATCCGAGCAGCGGATCGTGTTCGCCGAGGGCGTGCTCTCTCACTTCGACCGGCATCGGCAGACGCGCTTCTGGCACCGCGAGGCCGGAGGGCTCCTCTTCGCGCGTCTCGCGCTTCCGACCATAGACGTCTGCGCGATCACCGGCCCCCGTCGGTCCGATCGTCGCGGCCGCTGTTCGTACTGGCCCGATGAGCGGGCGGAGCAACGCGAAATCGAGACCATGTTCGGCCGAGACCTGCACTTCGTGGGTTGCTGGCACACGCACCCCGAAGACAGGGCCTCACCCTCCCACGTCGACACGCGGAACATCTCGGACTGCGTCCGGCGTTCGGAACACGCGCTGAACGGCTTCCTCATGGTGATTGTGGGGCGGGACCCGTTGCCCGACAACCTATTCGTATCGGTCTGCGACCGCATAACCGTCCACCGACTGGAGCGCAGCGGATCTGCTTAAGTTCCTGCCGCAGGCGGAATACCTGCGCTGCGTAGTGCACGAAGATCTGGAGGTTGACGTAGACCTGCTCGCGCGGGCCAACGGCAAGCCGGTCGACGTCAAGGAGCTCCTTCGGATGGAGCGCGACAGCGGCACCACCGACATCCGCAACCTCGGAGGCTGTCGCCGACCTGCTCGACGGGCCGGTGGGCCGGTTCGTGAAGGAGGATGGCGAGATCGTGGAAGGACACTGACGAGCTTCCATCGCTCCGATCTACTGCTACCATCGCCCTTCAGTCCCCAAGGTCCCAAGGAAGATCGCGCTGCGCGCCAGACGGGCGCGTGCTAAATTCCGCCCCCACGGTTTCCACGGTTCCCCAGGGATTCGATGTTTCAGGACAGCAGCAGCCTGGCCGCGATGGCCGAGGCCTTGAGCCAGTCGCCGGACTACCGCGTGCTGCGGCGCTTGGTGGCGCGGCCTCCGTTCACGCCATCTCCGGACCAGGAGACCAAGACCGCGATCATCCTGGACACCGAGACGACGGGTCTCGACGCGCAGCGGAGCGAGATCATCGAATTGGGGATGGTGAAATTCGACTACACCCCCGATGGCAACATCGTCGGCGTCAGAGACACGTTCTCGGCGTTCAACGAGCCCTGCGATCCAATCCCCGCCGAGATCACCGACTTAACCGGCATCAGCGATGAGTTGGTCGCCGGTCACCGCATCGACGACGTCGCGGTGGAAAAATTCGTAGACGACGCGGTTGTAATTATCGCGCATCACAGCCAATTCGACCGCGGGTTTGCCGAAAGATACTGGCCGGTGTTCGCACAGAAGGCATGGGCCTGCAGCGCGACCGAAGTCGAGTGGCGCAAGTACGGCTTCGAGGGCGCCAAACTGGGCTATCTGCTGCACGGCGCCGGCTACTTTCACCAGGCCCACCGCGCCGTCGACGATTGCAACGCCTTGCTCGAGATCCTATCGCTCAAGCTGCCTACCATCGACCGCCCAGCGCTCGCCCTGCTGCTGGAGAACGCGCGGAAGAGAACAGTCCGCGTATGGGCGGAGCAATCGCCGTTCGAGCTCAAGAATGTCCTCAAAACCCGCGGCTATCGATGGAGCGACGGCAGTGACGGAAGGCCCAGGAGTTGGTACGTCGACGTCTGCGAGACGGCCCTGGCAGACGAGATCGCTTTTCTCCGAGGCGAGATCTACCTGCGGGACGTCGAACCGCGGACGCAGACGCTGACCGCCTTCACGCGGTTCTCGGCGAGAGTTTGAGGACGGGATGCGCTACATCGAGATCGAACAGATCGGCAGCCCGATCCGCCGCCGTCGAGACCAGCGCGAAACGCTGATCGGGCTCAAGCTGAACAAGATCGGACGCGTTGCATGGCCGCCCGACACGCCGGCGACCCGGGGCATGATCCACAAGGTCCGGCACCTCGTGAAGATCACCCACGATCCGGCGGCGCCCAGGGTCTCGGCGGGCGCGCCGGCTCCGAACGAGGCTGCCGACATCCAGCTGCTGCGTGACCTGATCTGCGATGCCGCAGGCATCGTGCTCGAGCCCTACGACAAAGCCGCCCTCAACGCCGGCAAGACGCCCGACTTCAAGCTGATGAGAAACGGCGAGCTCGTCGGTTACTGCGAGGTCAAATCCTTGTTCGACTTCGAAGTCCTGGAGGATCCGCCCGAAGGCGAAATGGCGGTCCGCAGGAACGTCCCCTTCTATCGGAAGCTGGGGCAACGCGTCATCGGCGCCGTCCAGCAGTTGGAAGCCGGAAATCCGGAGCACGACAAACCGAACGTGATCGTGTTCGTAAGCCACACGCCGGAGATCGAGCGGCGCGATCTGATCGCGACGATCGCGGGCCTACCCGTCCAGGGCGGGCCGCCGCTCTTCATGCTGGGCAAAAAAATGCAGGGACAAGTTTGCGACGCTGCGCGCAAGATCGACATCTTTCTCTGGATCGATGCGACCGCCCGGACCTGCCAACACCTCACGTCTCCGGACGCCAAGCATCGCGCCACTGCGCTCGAAATGTTCGGGCTGGCCGGCTAGGTCAGCGCTTCCGATCGTTCACGCGGCCCCCTCGATCGAGATACTCCCTGGCTATCTTCTCGAGCAGCAGCGACGCGGTGGTCTGCTGCGCAGCGGCTGCCACCTTGATGTCCTTGATCACGTCGGCGTCCATGACGGCCAGGAATTGCTTCCGGTTCTCGGCATTCGGCGGGAGCGGCCGTCCGGTCTTCTTCTTCGCCTTGTCTTCGGTCATCTACTCGTTTCCGCCATCGCCACGCCCTAACGTCCACCACCTGTAGTGCTTCTGTCCAGAGTCACCCCCACATATCAACAAAGATATATATTTATAATAACTATGTTGCCATTCGCGGAGAGACCTGCCATTAGTGTCGAGCGTCTGGAACAAAACAAGAACCCGTATCGAGCGTCACATGTCCCGTTTTGCGTTCGCTTCTCTCACCGGGCCTGATGCCTTCGCATCCGCCAAGTGCGTTCGATCCATTCCCTCCGTCGGCGGCCTCGTCAAGGATGCGCTCATTCAGGCTACGCTCGCCGCGGAAGTTCGGGCAATCGACTACGTCGAAACGACGATCGTTTCCGGCCAGGCCGTGGCATTGGACGCGATCGTCCTCGCCCGGGCCGACGGGCGTTTCCACCTCGACGTCGTCGCCGCGCGCCCATTGCGGACGATCGAGCAGGAAGGCCTCTTCCTCATCGGACTCGAGGATCTCGGTCTGCGGTCGCTTGTGCTGACGTCGGCCCACATCATGGAGCAGCCGCGTTTCGCGACCGCGCGCGCGATCTGGCGCTGCCGCAACCATCCCGTCCCCTTCGACTTGCGCTGCCGAGTTCTCGGTCATCTCGAAGACGTCGGCCCCACGAAACTGGGGCGGCTGCTCAAGACCGTCGGAGCCGAGCCCGATGGTGGCGCGGCCATCTTCGCGCTGGCATGCGCGGACCGGCTCTGCATCGACCTGGACGAGCGCACGCTCGGGCCCGATACCATGGTCATCGCGAGGCGCCGATGATCCGGCCCAGCAACCCGGAGCCCCAGGACGACCTGCCCGCTCCGGAGGAAGCCTCCGAGGAGCGCGCGGCGATGTCTCCCTTCCGCCGTCCGTCGGCACCGCTCGCCCTGTTTCGCGCCGTATTCGAGACGACGCTCGACGCCGCGCAGCGCGCCCTCCTCGAAAACTCGGTGAATCTCGCGATCGTCTTTACCGTGCCGAGCGCGGCGTGGGTGAAACCGGCCGAGAGATTCTGCGCGTCGCTGAGCCGATCGTCGTGGTTCTGCATCGCGAGGGACGGGACCGACCGCTTTCGGCACAAATCCTCGCTCGGAAACGACGAGGTCGCGTCGGCGCTCGGCAGGGGCTGCTGCACCGTGGGGATCGCACCATCCATCGATCTCCTGCCGGCGGCGCTGCTCGCGGCTGCGGACCATTCCATCTCCATCGCCGGCTTGAACGGCAAGGCGCTGTCGCGCGCGATAGAACTCTTCACCGGCGACAGCGCAAAGCTGCCCGACGACAATGTGTGCGCCGGGCTGGATTTCGACGAGATCGCCACCGCCTTCCGCCCCGGCTCGGACGCCGAAGCGATCGTCGAGCGGCTGACTAGGGCGCGCGACCGCGGCCCCGTCGCCACGGTCGCCGCACGTCTGCCCGACCTCGAGGCCGCGCACGAACTCGGACCTCTGAGGACGTATGGTCTCGAGCTCAAACGGGATCTGGAAGCCTACCGCGCCTCGTCGCTGCCATGGACTGACGTCGGCCGCGCGTTCCTGTGCCACAGCGAGCCTGGCTGCGGGAAGACCTACGGAATCAAGCTGGTGATGGACGCGTGCTCGGTTCCGATACTGCCGATGTCGATCAGCGAACTTTTCACGAAGAGCGCCCACCTGGACGAGGTCATCCGAGGAATCCGCGAAGTCTATGCAAAGGCCGCCGCGATGAGCGCTGCGACCAGCGACGGATCGGGCGGTACTCCCCGCCCGGTCTGCGTCTTATGGGACGAGTGTGATGCCCTCCCCAATCGTGCAACCTTAGATAGAAGAGGGGCCGACTACTGGCGGCCTGTAATCACCGAGTTCATGCTCTCGGTGGATACGGCTCTCGCGGGCCCCCGTCGGACCAGCAACGGAACGGAAGGCGGTGCCATTATCCTGGCCGCCGCGACCAACTACCTCGCCGGCGTCGACGCCGCGCTGCGCCGCCCCGGCCGTTTCGAGCGCATCCTCGAACTGGGCCGACAGGATCGTGCCGGCGCCGCCAACGTTCTGCGCCACCATTTGCGCGGCTCGCTCGGTGAAGCGGACATCGAAGCCGCCGCCCGCATCGCAGAACGGCTGACCTCGGCCGAGATCGCGGGGCACGTTCAGACCGCGCGGCGCAGCGCGCGCCAGGCAAATCGGGCACTACACGTCGACGATCTGGTGGCAGCCATGCTGCCCGCCAGTCCGATGACGATGGAGAAGCTGTTCCGGATCTGCATCCATGAGAGCGGTCACGCGATCGGCAGCCTGGCCCTGGGGTACGGGACGCTGCTGTCCCTCTCCGCATCCGAACGCGGCATCTCGCTCGGGCGCACGGACATCGATCCTCCCGACGACGACCAGTTCACGCGCGCAACGATCGAAGATCACGTGACCGTGGACCTGTGCGGCCGAGCCGCCGAGCGTATCTTTCTGTCCGCGGAGGGCGTGGGATCCGGAGGCGAGCAAGGCGACGTCGCGACCGCCACCCGCTTGATCGCCGGCCTCCACGCGAGTGCCGGTCTCGGCGACAGCATCGCCTACCTCGCAAGCTGGGAAAACGCGCTGCAGGCGGTCCGGGCGGACCGCGGTATCCGCCGCGCCGTCGAGCGCGACCTCCGGCGCCTTGAGACCCGCGCGCTCGACATCATGCGCGTCAACCGACACGTCCTGCTCGAACTCGCCGAGCTGCTGATGGAGCAGCGCCACGTCGACGGCGACGAGGCGCGCGCAATCTTCGACCGGTGCGGGACCCCCGCAGATCAAATCCTCATCGCAGATTGGAGGCCGCCTCATGCTGGCAGTTACCATTGACCAGGTGCCGGACGGAGACGAGAGCCGGCGCCGTCCGCTCGCCGCCATGCGCATCGAACGGGTCTCCGGATCCCACTCGATCTGCGAGTACGAGGTGTGCTCCGTCGAGAACCGGGACGGTCTCCTCGTGACTTCGGCAAGCTGCGTGGTCGAACGTCGGAGCCTGGAGAGCGACATTTGGTCGGTCGTCGAAAACGCCTGCAGGGTCATCGTCGCCGCCGAAAAGGACGGTCCCTGAGCCGAAATTCGAATCCTTGGAGCGGCAAAATCCGTTGACGCAACGAAAGCAATTTTCAAGGACTCGTCTGTTTTAGTTAATCATTTCAGATATTTAGACTAAAATTTACGGTCGACTCTTAGCGATTCCTTCGGTATGAGCGATTTCGGAAAGTTCCATAACCTGGCACAAGAAAGGAGAAGGCAGTCGCGGGAAAGAAAAAGGGCGGGTCGCCGTTGGAAGCGCACCGCCCTCTCGATGGACCGTCAAAAACCCGAAGGCTTCGCCGAACCACCTGACGATCGGATTCTAGCCCACGGGGTCCGATAGGCAAGCGTCTTCGTCGCTCGTTTGACAGTTCCGGACAACTCGTTCGCCACCTCAACCGCCGATCCCAATTCGGCGGACGGCGGCGTGCGGCCCGACGACGGCCGAGAACATGGCAAGCGTTTTCCGTCCCAATGCCGCAAAACTAATCAAGGCGGGCTTCGCGAGATACAAGGACGTTCCTGTCCTCTTCGACCGCGCCCTGCGCTACATGCGAGATCACTCCCGCTATCTGCGGGAGCGGGCAACGCTGGCCTATCGTCCTCTCGAGGACCGCGGCGACGTGCCGTCGTTCAACACCCTGCGGAGGATCGCGTACTCGCTCGCCAACTTCGCCAAGTGGACGGATTCGCGCGGGTTGGATTGGCGCACGGTCGACTACGACGACGTGCTCCGCTATCAGCACGACCAGTTGAGCGGCGCGTGGTCGAAGAAGCGCGAAAAACTGGAGCCCGAAACCGCCAACGGTCGGACCGACGAAGTCGTCCACTTCCTCCGTTGGGCCCATCTCGAAGGGCTCCGTCCGGCGTTTGAATTCAAGACGAGGCTGCAGGAACGCCGTTTCGGAGGGAAGGTCAGGACAATCACCGTCCGCGTTCGCCGCGCGAAGGCGTCCGTCTCTCCTCCCGAACTCGGGCATCTGCCGAAGCCCGAGGAGATAAAGGCGTGGCTCACCGCGGTCAGGGTGCGTCGAGGCGAAGCGAAGCAGTTGGTCAGCCGCTTCGCTCTCGAGACCGGCGCGCGCAAGCAGGAAATCGCCCAAGTCAAGCTGTCCCACTGGCCGAGCGAAGATAAGATCGACGCCGCGATCCGCGCCGGCGACGCGTTCGTAAGCATGCGCCTGCTGGACGGCACCAAAGGCGGCAAACCTCGAAGCATCAGAGTTCCGATTGCGTTCGCCATCGTGGTGCGTGCCTGGCTGCCGAAACGCGCGACCTACGCCTATCGATACTTCAAGAGGACGGGCCGCAGGACCGACCGCCTCTTCCTTTCCGATTCAGGGGAGCACGCGGGGACGCCGCTGAGCGGCGACACGATCTGGAAGATATTCCACGAAGTAGAACCCCGCCCGGAAGGCTGGACCACCCACCACGCAAGGCACGCGCATGCCTGCTACCTAGTCCTCTACGCGCTCGAAAACGAAGCCAAAGCAGCCCGCTCCACCATCGCAGGGATGGGCATCGGCTGGATCCGCGACCGCTCGAAGCATTGGCTAGACATGATCCGGAGCCAGTTCGGCCACGTCTCGGAAAAGACGACCGAACTCTATCTCCGCTGGATCATCACCAGCACCGGCCTCTCACAGCTTGCCGCAGGGTGGCACGATTACCTGAACTCGGAGGATGCTTCGTGACCGAAATCCGCGTCATCGAGACGGACGAGTCCGACCCGCTCAGGTTCTCCATCAAGTTCGACAATGGAGAACGCCATGAAGTCGATCTGCGGGAATTCGCGGAAGGCGGCCTGCTTGAAAACCTGCCCGAAAGAAGCAGGCATGTCTGGGGCGGCGACTTCGCTGGACGGCCGCAGTTCGCACGCGAATTTGCCGAGATGGTCGAGGCCGAACAACCCCGGCTTCCGACGTTAAGCCAATGGCGCTGGGGACTGCGCGTGCTCTTCCGCTTTCTGGATGCGGACGCTGCAAAAGGGGGACGCGACGTCACGCGGCTCGATGACGTCACCGACGCTCACGGATTGGCGCTTATCGACTGGCTGGGCCCCGACCATCAGCTTGCCTACGGCCGCGCGAAGTCCGTCATCGATGCCATGTGCCTGAGGCACTCCCGTCCCAAGAAGTTCTGGCCCGCCCGGATGAAGGACGACGTCGTTCAAGAGCAGCTTCTCGGCCGCGAGGCCGCCCGCGCCTTGTACAACGCTCTCAAGTCCGAGGCCCGCGAAATCAAGGCGATGTGGCGGGAAGGCGCGGCGCTCGCAGACCTCGGCGGACCGCTGGAACGCGGAACAAACGCCGACGATCATTGGGCCGAGCCGCGCAATCGCGCGTGGCTGGTTCGTCAAGCGACGTCGGACGTGCTCCCGACGCGAGACGATCTCAAGGAACTCGGCATGTACTGGTCCCTTGTCCGCCATCCCGGCCCGGGGCCCCGATACCTCGCTCCCCTCATGGGTGAGCGCGCCGAAAAGGGATGGACGGCAGCGCTTCGCTGGCAGCACCCGGGCTACCACGACATCATCATCTTTCTTTGGCTGTTCTTGCTGACGACGGGATGGAATCTTTCGACCGCCCTTTCGATCGACGTGTCGCGTCCGGAGAGATGGTTCGAACCCCATCCCCAGAATCCCGCGTTCGCGGTGATCCATTCGTGGAAGGCTCGCAGCGAGCGCCACCAGTTCACCCTTTCGATGACCAAGCCGGAATGGCACCCGTACCAGTTACTTCTGTATGTAATAGAAAAGACAAAGGTCCTCCGGAATTCCGTCGAGGTCGACCTCGGCCGCGCCAAATCGCTGCAGTCCGAGAATCCCACCGACGAGGGGGCGGCCGAAGTCGCGCGACTAGAAGCGACCGTCCGTTCGCCTTGGCTCTTCCTGACAGCGAGACACATCGGAGAGGTGATCGCTCTGGAGCACTCGGACGCGTCGCGCTTCGGAAAGATCGCGCGCGAGGTGGCACGTCGTCACAACCTCCTGGACCGCTATCCCGAGCTCAACAATCTGACCACGTCCGACGCCAGGGACGCGTGGATCGGGTACGCCTACATCAAGAGCGGTTTTCACGTCCTCCTCACCCAGCTCGCGGCGCAGCACCAGAACCTCTCGACGCTCCGTCACTACCTGAAGTCCGTGCTCTACCGCATGCACAGCGAAGGCGAGGTGCGCAAACTCCAGGCGGCGGTCTTCGGCGAGATCGTGGAGGGGCGCATCATCGACCCGACGCGACTGCGGATCCTCATCGAACATGGCGCGATCACCGAGGAGCAGGAGCGGCGGCTCAACGACGTTCGGCAGAGGACGCGCCTCGGGATGGGTTGCCTGGATCCTACGTCCCCTCCGCGCGAGATCGCGCCGGACCACCGGCCAGGCTCACTGTGCCGCGTCCAGCGATGCACGGGATGCAGTCACGGCATGGTCTTCGCCGACAGCCTGGGGCTCCTCGCCCGCGCCTACGCCGAACTGATCCAGATCCGGCGCCAAATCCCGCTCGCTGCGTGGCTCGGTTCGTCGTTCGAGGACGAATTCTCCTCGATCGAGGCCACGCTGGAGCACTTCGACGCCGAGGAAGTCCGGCGGCACGTCGAGGCATGGACGTCGAAATTCGTCAACGGAGAGGCAAGGATCCATGACACCTACCCCAGCTACTGAATTCGTCGTTCCGCTCGCCTGGCGATCGAGAACCCTGTCCGATCTGGGAGACTTCAAATACCTCGCGGAAAAGGACTGGAACGAGCTTCAGTGGCTTGAGATCTTTCCCGGCTGTCCGCTCAACTCTCCGAAGCTCGTCATGCCCGAATGGTGGTTTCCTCCCGGGGCCACGCGGCGCGCCTCGTTCTTCACCTTGGATCCGTCGGAGGCGGGCGTGCCGGCCGAACCGGCAGCGGCTCTCATGCGCGACGAGGCCATCCGTCGCGCACTACTGGCCCTCTGGCTGCCGCTCATGATGTACCGGGGCGTCGGCCAATACAGTCCGACCACGTGGATCTCCTACTCCGGCCATCTGCTGAGGATCGCCAGATGGCAGTTCGACAACATGCCGTCGCCAGTCCCCGTCTTCGGAGATCTCACCGCTCCCATCCTTCTGACACGGATGTTTCCCGACATCGGGCGAACCGACCATTCGCGGAAGACCATCCTCCGAATCGTCGATACCCTGATCGACGCCGGCCGCCGCGGGATCATCTCGGACTGGCCCCGCATCTACGAACGGCCGCAGGAAGCCGCGGACGCGCCCACCATCGAGGAGGTCGTGCGCGGCGCCCCCGAACTGCTCAAGGCTGAGTCCGTCGAGGAAAGCAACTGGCAAAGCTTCTCCGACGAGTTCGTGTCGCGATTCATCGGTGCCGCCATATGGATCATCGATAATCTGGCGGAGCAAGCGATCGACCTTTGGTTGACGCTTCGCAATCTCCCCGCGGAACTCGAGATGTCGTCGGCGCATCCCACGGCGATCGAAGCCCGTTCGAAGGCCTTGAACGACTTCGACTGGCGCGACAGTAACGGTTCCCCGATCAAGGCCCTTCCCTTTTCACTTCACTATCAAAACGGGCCTTCCGAGGCCTGGCCGCCCCGGCACATGAAGGATTTCAACAGGGTCATCAGCCTGATCCAGGCTCTAGTGGTCTCCTTGGTGGCATTCTGCACCGCTGCCCGGCAGAGCGAGATCGCAGGCGCGAAGGACACCGAGCTTCAAACGAGCGGAGACCGCTTCCACTCGCGGACCTACAAGATGGTCGGCCAGATCGGCGGCGCTCCCCGCGACTGGCCGCTGCATCCCGTCGCGGTCCGCGCACTCGTCATCCAGCAGAAGCTTTCGCGCAGCCTCAGGCCCGCGGGCACCGACCACCTTTGGACCATGCTTTTCGGCGGAGCGAAGGTCGGTCAGCCCCTCCTGAACCTGACCGAACCTCTCGTCAGCGCGGTCGAATTCTTAGGGCTTTCCCATCTCACCGGCGCCGATCGCGCGCATCTTCACCGCTGGCGGCACACCGTGGCGCGGCTGATCGCCACCTCCATCATGAGCGCGCCTCAAGTCCTACTGGACCTGCTGGGTCACGCGAATTTCGAGATGGTGCTGACCTACATGTGCTCGGATCCGGACGTCGTCGAACGCGCCCTGAAGGTCGCTAGGGAATACACCTTCGCGGTCTCGGGTCAGGCCGTCGAGGAAACCATCGAAGGTCTCACGTCGGGTCCGGCCGCCGTCCCGCTGCAGGAGGGGTTGCTGGCCATGGCCATGCGCCGAGGCGACACCGAATTCGGCACGGCGTCGATGCACGAAACGATCGAGGTGCTGACCTTCGACGCCAGAACGTGGTCGATGGTGCGGCCCGGCGTCATCTGCACGAAAGGCGTCAACCAGTTCGGACCATGCACGCGCGGGCGCGGTGCGCCGGATCCCGCCACGTGCCGAACCAACTGCGACCATCGGCTCGAGATGGCCCGAGCCAAACGGGACTGCAACGAGGCTCTGGCCTCCCTTGCGTATGAACGGGCGCACGCGCAGTCCGCCGGGGAGAGCATGCTCGTCGCCCATCTCGACGGCATCATCGTTTCGGAGCTCGGCAGATGGGAGGACGTTCGCATCCAAATGCTGTCCGCGCACCCGGACCTGCGCACCCTCTGGGAGACGCGAGCATGAGCGCCAAGACGCCGGCCCCGAAAAGAGCGACGTCCGAGCACGGCGCTCAAGTCTCGATCGAAGGCAGGAAGGTCGCGGCCCAACGACATGCCGGCGCCCGGGACCGTATCGCCGCCGCGATGACCAGCATCGAGAAGGCCATGATCGCGAACGACGGGATCTATCCCGAAAGCCGGGACGGCAAGGTCACGCAACAGACCGTCTTGGCCGTGGCGAAGCTCAGCCCCGCCTACTTCGGAAAGACGAGCCGTTCCGGCATCGCGTCCCTGAACAGGGACGTCAAATCCTGGTTGGAGAGGATCGGCAAGGTATCCCCGGGCAACGTCGCGGCGATCCGGAGCAAGGTCACCGCGAAGGCGGTGGCCGCGCGCGCCGAGACCGACGAGGTGAAGCAGCGTTATGCCGAAGCTGAACTCGAATATGCGGCCACCCTGCTCGACCTGAAGAAGGCAACCGACAGGATCCGCGAACTGGAGAAGGAGAACCAGACCTTGCGGAAGCAGATCGGCAACGTCATCCCGATCGGTCAGGGGCGGAAGCGATGACCCGCCGCAACGTCGTCGAATCCATTCTGACGGTGCTCGATCCCTATCTCGAACGAGTCGCGAAGGACTGGGCCGCCCAACCGGACCACGATCGTTACCCCACCCTACCCCTCACTCCCGCGGGCAACGTGAACGCCAGCGCCATCGTCCGCGCACTTGGGTTGGACCAGCACGACGTCCAACACTTCCACCGCAAAGAGGAGCTCAGGAATCCGGTCAACGTGATCGCCTCGGTCCAAGGCGTCCCGGGCATCAAATCCCACTTCCAGCAGGACGAAGCCTATGCTGGAGCACGCATCATGATTGGACGCAACGCGAAGGAAATTTCGGATCTGCGCCGCAACCTGTCCGAACGCGAAGCGGTGATTTCGTCGCTGCGAGCGGAGAATGCAAGGCTGAAGGCCCGCCTCGACTTGTTCGAGCGGACTGGCGTGCTTTTCCGCGTGGGCAGGTCGGAATGACGCTCATCGTCGTCGAACGCATCGTAAGCCGGCGCGAATTCGGCTCGATCTTCGCGGGCCGCGACGAGACGGGCGCCCTCGTCCGCATCAAGGCCGGCAAGGACGCGATCATCGGCGTTCCCGAAGTCGGGGAAGTCTGGTCGGTCGAGGGCGAGACGGAGGTGACGGCTTGGGGACGTCAGATTAAGGCGACTCACGCTCTCCGGTCGCTTCCGAACGGCAGGCTGATGGTAGACTACCTCTCGGGCTCGGTGGTCGGCATCGGGCCTACGCGCGCCCTCCGGCTTTGGGAGCACTTCGCAGACCAATTGCCGGAGGCGCTCGACGTTGGCGATATCGACCTCCTCGCCTCGGTCATGGAGCCCTACCGTCCGGTTCTCGGACCGCGACTCGCTGCCGCGATGGTGGAAGCCTGGAAGAAGCAGGCTGGACTGGGTCGCCTAGTCGAGTGGCTCTCCGCCGTCGGGATCGGCGAATTGCGGCTGGCCAAGAAAATCTACTCGCTTCTCGGCGACGACGCCCCCGACAGGCTTGCCGAAAACCCTTGGTGCCTGGTCCCACTCATGTCGTGGACGCACGTCGACGAGCTCGGACTCAGACTGTCGCGCGAGGCCGGCCATCCCGCTCCGTCGCGTCTGGACAACCGCGTGGTAGGTGCCGCCGACTCGGTGATGAAGGACGTGATCGCGGAGGGGTCCACGGCGATCATGCGCTCCGACTTCCGGACCGCTCTGAGCCGGAAGCTCGGCATCCGCGAAACCGAGGCCGGACCGGCACTCGAACTCGCTGTGCATCGGCACGCCGCGATCGTCGGATGCTCCGACACGCTGCGTGCGCCGGGTTGCGCAGCCATGGAAGAGAGGGTGGTCCGCCGGTTGGACGGCATGCTTCGAGCGCCAGTACCTGCGGTCGGCCACGAAGCGGACTTAGACTCCCTCTCGCCCGAGCAGGCGAACGCGGTCCGAAAGATACTATCCACGGCGTTCGCGTGCCTCAAAGGCGGCGCGGGTGTCGGCAAGACGCACGTGACGAAGGAGGTCTGCCGGGTCTGGGCGGCCGCTGGAGGAAATCTCCTGCTCATGGCCGTCGCGGGTAAGGCGGCGCTGCGATTGTCGCGGGCCACCGGTCGTCTCGCGCGCACTCTGTTCCGCACCATCGCAGAGCTCGATGAAAGAACCCGCATCGCGGAAGATCTGGCCGGAGAACCGGAAGCCGGCGAGCGCGCCAAGCTCGAAGCCCGGCAGCAGGGGCTGGCATTCGCCGACGAGAACACACTGGCCATCGTGGACGAGTCCTCGATGCTGGATTTGGCCAGCCTCTACAAGCTGCTCGATCGACTTCCTTCCGGCTGCCGGCTGCTCATGATCGGTGACGAGTGTCAGCTCCCGCCCGTATCGTTCGGGCTCGCATTCCATCGGATCGTACGGGACGCGAACGTCACCGCCACGCTATCGACGGTCCGGCGCCAGGCGGAGGGATCCGAAATCCCCGCGGTGGCCGGGATGCTGCGACGTCGCGAGATGCCGTCGTTCAGACTTTACGACGGCAGCCGGCACGGCATTTTCCTGCTGCCGGCGGATTCCCCGACAGCCATCGCGAACAACGTCGTCGCTCTCCGCTCGGAGCTCGCCGACGCCGGCGACATCTTAGCCGTCACTCCGGTCAACGAGGGCCCCGTCGGCGTTGCGGGCCTGAACCGCCGCCTCCACGAAGCACACGTTGAGAGGACCGGCCTTCAGGAACTCAGGGGACCTTTGGGCGAAATGTTTTCCGCGGGAGAGCCGCTGCTCTACCGGAAGAACGACTATCAAAGGGCATTGTGGAACGGCTCGACCGGTATCGTGCGCCGGATCGATCGACAGCGGCGGCAGTTGACAGGCATGTTCGAAGGCGAGGAGCACCTGTTTGAAACTGACGACATGGTTGACTTGTCGCTGGGCTACGCCCTCACCTGCCATAGATCGCAAGGCAGCGAAGCTACGAACGTCATCGTCGCTCTGCCCGTATCCAGACTTCTCGATCCTAGCTGGCTCTATACGGCGGTCACCCGCGCCCGTTCTCTCGCCATCCTGGTCGGCCGTCCGGAGACCATCGAGCAGGCCCTGAGCCGCCCCTACGCCGACCAGAGACGTCTCGTCGGCCTCAGATGGCCGCTTGTCGTCTGACGAAGGCCGCCAACTTCACTCATCTGATCCCCGGTGTCGCCGTCGCGGCGATGCCGACCGCACCGACGCACGCAGTCCGCAAGGGCGTAGAGCGCTTGCGCGTCCCTTGCGGACGAGTACGGCTGTGCGAGAGGTCTGAGCCCGACGAGCGATCCGGGGATCTTGATCTGATCCCTGGCGAGCCCGAGCATTCAGATGATGTCTTATGCCGACTGACGTCTTACGGCATAACGTGGTGGCATATGCCGTATGGCAACGCACTCTACATACACACTAAAATGTCGATGCCAGTAATATAACATCGAAAGCACGACGGGGTGTTCGTGAGGGGTTTGTTCTCGCGACTGCAGCGAGCTCGGTTTGTTCAAGTCTAGGAAAAGGGCGGCCAAATGGCCGCCCTTTTTTCTATTTCCCACTTTTCCAAATCAACCGACTATGACAACTTTAGAGTGCGCGGCCAATTAGGACAAAATCTCCGATGCCGAGCGTGACCGAATCCCTGATCACATCGTCTTATTGAGAACGAAATGAAATTTGCACAAGGAATACCCGGATTTTTGGCACAGCCTAAGAGAGCCGCGAAAGGCAAAATCTATCGGGGACGGTTTGCTTGCCAGAACCTTCAATGGACCGGATCTCAAGCCGACCTGATGGGGACTTTCACTATTACCGCGGAAGAGCTGGCNTATGCCGACTGACGTCTTACGGCATAACGTGGTGGCATATGCCGTATGGCAACGCACTCTACATACACACTAAAATGTCGATGCCAGTAATATAATTGCGGCAATACTGCGAGATGATACCGCGCGTGCAGGGCGACAGTTTCAGCCACCATTCGCATGTCGCGTTCAAGGCGGTCGAACCTGACGCCCATATCGTCGAAACGCTCTCGTATGACATCTTCCGCAGATGGGGCTGCGCTCAGAAAGTGCTCAAGGGCAGCTTCCACGACCATGCTCTTACCGATGCCGGGTCGTTCGGTTGCAGTACAAAGTCGATCGTAGAGCTCCTCAGTAAGCCGCACAGTCATCTTGCGGCTCCGCACAGTTTTACGCTTAGCAAGCGACGGAGATTCCGCTTCGCCGTGTCCGACCTGCATTTCGAGTTCGCTCTGCAACTGCATGACCATTCTTCCCCTTCGCCAAGAGCACTAGGGTCACGATATCCGACACGATGGTCAGATCATCACGCCCCGCGAAATGAGAGAAGAACCTCATCGGCTTTGTTTTCAACCGGCCGAAGATGTCAGGTGTGGTCTGGCGTAGCAAAAGAAAGAAATGGCCGACCGATCAAGCTGGACCCGGCTCGTTCGATTGTCTGACCTGCGTCTCGGTGTCGATGGATATTTCCTGTGCCAAGCTCTGGCCCTTGGCTAGCCTACGTGCCAGGGCCTCGACAAACCGCTCGTAGCGTTCCCGACCTTTGGCTTGCGCGGCAGGGAGCGCGGCGTCGGGCACCGGCGGTGTTGCGGTGAGCCAGAACCGCACGAATAGGGCCATCGCCTCGTTGGAGATGGTGACATGACGTTCGAGCCGCTCGACCTGACGCGTCAGCCGATCCAACCGCTTCCCGAGCGCCGCCTCCATTCTCTCCGAATTGTCCGGCGACAGAAACGAGGTGAGCGCCGTCTCGACGATGAAGGCCTGATGCAGCTTTTTCCCACCAGCATAGTCGGCAAGTTGCCTCGCCAGATCTGGCGGCAGGCGAAATGTATGTTTGGTCCGCATTTCCGTACTCACAAGCCAAGGTCATCGCCGGGATCCATCGCGGCCTGGCGGGCGATATCCATCCCCTGCTTTCTCAAGGTACTTGCGCGCTGGACTTCATCATCTGTTTCTTCCTCGGCGAAATCGAATTCGGCCTTAGCCGGAGTGGGATCCGGCGCGACCTCTTCGTGCTCAGGAAGCTCTGGCTCGCGCCGAATGCCACCGTTGGCTTGATCGTTGATGGGCACGGCGTTCTGCGGCCGATTGATTGTTTTGGGTTCAGGGACGTTAGCGGTGGGCAGCGGCAGGTCTTTCCAGTCATCCTTCGGATTATTGCGAGCCTCTGCGGCACCATCGGGCTTCGCAGGCGGAATCACGCGCTCACGAAAGCGCTCGTCTTCGAAATAGCGGGCTTTCATGGCGCGGATCGGCAAGCATCCAGAAATCAGGACCAACTCGTCATTCGACGGTAGTTGCATCACCTCCCCCGGCGTGAGCAACGGGCGTGCAGTTTCCTGCCGTGACACCATTAGATGTCCCAGCCACGGGCTTAGCCTGTGGCCGGCATAATTTTTCATGGCGCGCAATTCGGTGGCCGTTCCCAGCGCGTCCGATATGCGCCGTGCGGTTCGTTCGTCATTGGTTGCGAAGCAAACGCGGACGTGACAATTGTCGAGGATAGAATTGTTCGGACCGTAGGCCTTTTCGATCTGATTGAGCGATTGGGCGATGAGAAAGCTTTTGAGCCCATAGCCCGCCATGAACGCCAACGCCGATTCGAAAAAGTCGAGCCTTCCCAGCGCAGGGAATTCATCCAGCATCAGCAACAGACGATGCCGGCGTTTTTGAGCATCGAGATCCTCCGTCAATCGCCGGCCGATTTGATTGAGGATCAGACGAATCAGCGGCTTGGTCCGACTGATGTCGGACGGCGGCACGACCAAATACAACGAGGTGGGCTGCTTGCCCTCGACCAGATCACTGATTCGCCAATCGCTGCGTCGCGTCACCTGCGCTATAACGGGATCGCGATATAGACCGAGGAACGACATCGCCGTCGAAAGGACGCCAGAGCACTCGTTCTCACTTTTATTCATGAGCTCGCGCGCGGCTGAGGCAATGACGGGATGCGGACCTGATTTGCCAAGATGCGCTGTCGTCATCATGGCTTTCAATGTGGCTTCGATCGGCCGCTTCGGATCAGACAGAAAATTCGCGACGCCGGCGAGGGTTTTATCCTCCTCGGCGTAAAGCACATGCAGGATGGCACCTACCAGCAGCGAGTGACTCGTCTTTTCCCAGTGATTGCGCCTTTCCAAGGCTCCTTCCGGATCCACGAGCACGTCCGCAATGTTCTGGACATCGCGCACCTCCCATTCACCGCGGCGAACTTCCAGCAGGGGATTATAAGCGGCGGACCTTCGGTTGGTCGGATCGAACAGCAAGACGCGACCGTGCCTGGCACGAAAACCTGAGGTGAGATTCCAGTTCTCGCCTTTAATATCGTGCACAACACAACTACCCGACCAGGTCAGGAGCGTCGGGATGACCAGGCCGACGCCCTTGCCGCTGCGGGTCGGTGCGAAACAAAGGACATGCTCGGGTCCATCGTGCCGAAGGTAACTGCGGCCGAATCGGCCGAGCACGACGCCGTCCGGGCCGTTGAGCTGCGCGGCCCGCACCTCCGATGCCGCCGCCCAACGCGCCGAGCCATAGGTCGCGGCCGTCTTTGCCTCGCGCGCTCGCCAGATCGACATCGCAAAGGCAACGACGATCGAGATGATTCCCCCTGATGCCGCGATACAGGCGCCTTGCAGGAATATTGTTGGTGCGTACGCATCATATGCGTACCACCACCAGAAAAACGCCGGTGGAAGATAGACGGGTATCCCGCCAATCAGCTCAAACCACGGTTCTCCTAACCGCGGCTGAAATCCCAGCCTCCAGGCAACCCATTGTGTCGCCGCCCACACCGTGAGGAGCACGATGCTGAGCACGATACAGGTTTGGCCCCAAAGCACCTTGGTCGAGGACATAAGCGCAAGGTGCTAAACCGCCACCATAGTTCAAGATGAGATCGCCGAGCATCGTACGCGGTGGGGCCATAGCGTGAAAATCGGACGGTTACTCTTAATGAGGTCAAACAAGTTGTTCGCAAAACGCCCACGAGGCACATGCAACGGGCTCTGGCATCATTGGCGCGCAAATCTTGACCTTTCGGATGCAACGGGGCCAATTACAATCCCAGCCCGCGTTTCCTTCCGAATTCCCATTCGATGCCCCCACCCTCGCGTTGGATGCCGGTGATGAATTGGCCGATGCGCTTTTCGAGAATCGGTTGCCAGGGCACCAACCGGAAGCCCAATCCATCCTCGATCATGGCGAAGCGTCCGCTCGCAAGAGAGGCAACGCCGGCGAGACGGCCGCTGACGTATTCGCCCGCTTTGCTGGGCGTGAATGTCAAGCCTCGCTCGCTAGCCATTTGACGACCGACGCGCTCCACCTCCCGCTTCTCAAGATTTAGGACGGTCTCCGGCGGGATATGGATGGCGCCATCCCGGACGGTGGCGTAGCCCATTTTGACGAGATGATCGGCGCGACGATGGAGGGCTTCCTTAACATCGCGGCCAAAGCCAGTGTCAGCGATGATCAGATGCTCCCGGGCCATTAGCTCGCGATCCAGCCAGGTGGCGGCGTCACTGCGAATCTGTTGTTCGAGGTTTCGCGACGAAAGGGTCATGATCCTCGGGCTGTCACCGCCTCTGGCGCGATCGTAAGCCTGACCACGCTCGATGACGTCGCCGGGCACCTGCCAACGATCGTCATCGAGTCGTTCGACATGGCCCGCCCGACGCAGAGCCTCCAACCTCCGGACATGCGAGCGGACGAAAGATTCGGCATTCTTGCCCTCTCGTTCGAACTGTTCGTGGATGCGCGCCAAGTGCTGGCTCGGCCGGTAAAGCCTGTCCTTCTCGCCCGTATTGAGAGCGATGTTGCGATCGGCGGCTTTCGGGCCGGTGATGGCAGGCGCGACCTCCACGATCGCACCTCGCTCGATCTCCTTCCGATCGGAGGGGTCATGAAGGTCGATGTGGTGGACGCGGCCGTCGACCCCGTCGATCACCAGATAGACCCGCTCTTCCATCTCGTCGCCGGCCAACCCTTTGGCCAGGACGCAGCCTACGATCTTCTCACTCGGCCGAGCACCGTGGCGGACGTATTGGTCGATCCCTCGGTCTTCGTCCAAGCCGTGGGCTGCGAGCGCCCGGTGCATGGTCTTGATGATATCATTACGCTCCGAGAGTTCCTTTAAGGTGGCCTCCGCGCGATCAGAGATGACCCATTGTCCGGTCTCAACCTCACTCGCCAGGCCGTAGCGTTCCAGGTGCCTGACGCGGCTGATCATGAGCCCCCGGGTCTCACGAAATGCATAGGTCGCTCCTTCTCCCGGCCTCAGGTCAATGATCCCCCTCTCGCGCTGCTCGGTGGCGAGCATCTTGTCGAGCCGACTCCACCGCTCCACCTCAACCTCGTTCTTAAATTTGGACTGAAGTTCGATCTCGCTCTGGTGTCCGAGTTCCAGCGTCACCAGTTCAGAGGCCCGATAACGGATGCCGTGGGCGATATAGTCTCCGGCGATATTGAGGATTCCACCTCCCTCCAGAACACCGCGGACGATGATGTGGGTATGGGGATGGCCGGTATTGTAATGATCAATCGCGATCCAATCGAGACGGGTCTCAAGATCCTTCTCCACCTGCCGCATCAGGTCGCGCGTGAAGCTTCTGAGATCGGCCATTTCATTGGAATCTTCTGGCGCCACAATGAAGCGGAACTGATGCCGATCCTCACGGCCCCGCTCAACAAAGGCCTTGCTGTCCGCCTCGCTATCGAAAGCCGAATAGGCTTTCCCCTTCTCGCCCTCCCGGTTCACTCCATCCCGCTCGAGATATCGAAGATGGGCATCGACTGCCTTGCCCGCAGCCCTGGCCCGCTCGGGACCACGCGCAGCCTGCTTCCGTGCCGGGGCATTAAGCTTGACGATCCTCGCCTTGACGGCGACACAACGCGACCGGAAGCCGCCGCTGGAATCCCGTTGCCAACCACCGTTATGACCTTCCCGCAGGAATAACGGGACGACTTTTGCACCGCGACCTCGCGCGTTGAACCTACCTGTTCTTCCCGCGTCCCGTCCGTCGCCCAGAGCCGGTCCCCGGCCAACCTTGTTAGGGTTTCCTCCAGCCCTCCTCACGGCCACCTGGACTTGCTTCACGAAAGGCTGAGACCGCATGCTTGTACGCGGATTGATCCGGGTCCCCCGGCTACCCACGCGTCCGGGCCGCACATGAAAATCGTCGCTTTGATCTGTCGCCATGAGCAGACGATCCTCGTCGGATCCGGCCCACGCAAGTGTCGGAACACGTCGATCGCAGATAGTCGCAACGAAGCGCGCGATATCGAACGAAAAGCAGAAACTCTGCTGATCGAAGTTCGGGACCGCCGTCGCTTAGTTCGTTGAAATCCATCGCAAAACTCGAAAGCCGCCAGCCGGCTTCAATCGAATGTCGTTGACCGCCAGCCGTGGCAGTTTCAAAAACCAATGTGCAGACAAACACTTCTCGACCGATGATGGTCGGCGAGTTCGCGAACGCCAGTTCGCTTTATCTTGCCCTCGTCGGTCTCTCGTCTCCCGCGCCCGATTCCCGGGCTGCAATCTTCCAAGAACGCACAGCGGCATACGACAGGATGCACTTTCAGTCATGGCTAACAATCCTCACATGATTGGCGCACGAGCGGATCAGCGGAAAGTCCTTCGGCGCGCAGAAAAACGCCGAGAGCTCACAGGTAAATTGCAGAATGGCAGCATGTTGAGTGCAGACCCACTGTCGTTCATCGCGCATCTGTGCGGTCAACAAACAACGGTGCTTCCCGCCAAGGAATTGCACGCTTGATGCGAAATGCGGTGTGTTCGCCCTGTCCGTCACCAAGCAATGGCGTGACGGCCGTAACGTAGGCGGTGGTTTCCGGTGGAAGCACCTGGCCTGTCGTAAGGTGCTGCTCGTACCGTGCCGGACCTGCGTGGTAGGCCGCAAGGAAGCCCGCCGACCCGAAGCGATCGTGCATCTCCTTCAGGTAGGCGCTGCCTGCCATAATGTTGTCGTGTGGATCGAAAGGATCTAGACCGAGACCATAGCGAACGCTGAGCTGGACCCAGGTGCCGGGCATGAGTTGCATCAAACCCATTGCGCCCCGAGACGAGATTGCGTGCTCGTCCCCGGTACTCTCAATCTGCATTACAGCACGGATCCAGTGCGCCGGGACGGCGAAGCGACCGGACGCCTCCTCGATGAATTTAGCGAACCGATCGACCGCTTCAGAACGCCCTGCGATTTGTGCGCGCGCGCCCGATTCAAAGAGCGTCAAGCCGGCGATTTGGCACACGAACGGCACGATCGCGACGATGATGCGCGCGATTGTTCGGAGCGAACGGAACCGTGTAATCGGGTCCGTCGTCGCTCGTACAGAACTCTTCCGTTGCAGATGGGGCGAAGGTTCACAGGTTGCCAGGGTTGGCCGGAAGGGGAAGATCAGAGGCGGCTTGGGACACCGGTAATCGGCTGAAGAAGCGTGCACGTCGCGCATGATCACTCCTCGTCCGTCCACACAGGTACCGCCCTGCCAATGACCGCGGAATCAGGCAGCGGTCCAAAGTATCGACCGTCGAGCGAGTTGGCGGACTGCCAGTTCATGACAAAGACATCGCCATCAGCGATCACGCGGCATCCGTGCCAGACTGGAAGCGGACGGCCTCGTCGGTCGCGTTCGTATGCCTCGCCGACATCGATGCCATCGACGGCGACCATTGCGCCATTTCTGCAGACCGTTTGTCCAGGAAGCGCCAGCACGCGCTTGAGCATGGGGACGCCATTCGGCAGATAGCCGTTGAGGTCGAGAAACGCAGCGAGAAGATCGGGGGGCTGCACGGCGACGAGTTCAGTGACAGTCAGCCGTGTCACAGGTTGAACGCGATACAGGCCGATCGGAACGCTATTTGACGCATTCCATATGTAGTACGGCGTCACTCCGCCGAGCGTCGAGAGGACAAGACCCGCTGCTGCAATTGTCGTGAAAACTGTCGCGCACCGGATATTCATGACATCACCCTCCGCCGATGGAGCCAGGCTTGATGACGGGATCGCGTATATGGCCGAGGTGTTTCATTGACCGACAAGCGGTTGTGAACGTGGTGCCAATAGTCAGGCGCAGCGTCGGCAGGATCGATGCCGAGGGCCTCGACAAAATCGATCAATTGCAGAACACGTTCGACTTTGGGCCAGCCGGACAATCGCAACAGGCTTTCACCACCTGACGTGATCCAGGGCACGGTCGAGTACGGCTGCCCGGGTGTCACGGCGCGTAGGATATCGATACGGGATAAGACGGTTCCGAAGTCGTTGGATGTCCAACGCACGAACGCAAAGATACTGCCGGGGGAGAACGACAGAACGCGCCGATTGCGGTCCAGAATCTTCTCTGAAACGGCTCGACCGAAGCGAACGCGGTTCTCGATGCGCTTTTCGAGCCAGAGAAGTTCAACCGTCGTGAGATCGCCCGCGCCGGCCTCGTTCGTTGAATGGCTGTTGGGAGCATAAGGGTGTGTCTTCATGGGTCAGCGCCGCTCCTTTCCTGCATAAGGAATGGGAGCGTGCCGCTTCGCCGGCAGCACTGTGCCGACGCCGGGATCGCTGGTTGAGGTTTTGGTGCCGAGGTCGGCCCATGCGTTGAGATCGGCAATTGCATAGACAACGCGGGCGCCGATTTTGCGATAGACTGGACCGGTGCCGTAAATGCGGTGTTTTTCCAAAGTGCGAGGTGAAAGGCCAAGGAATCGCGCGGCCTCCGCAGTTCGCAAGTACCGTGGCGGCAGAGCGGCGTTCGGATCAGGCATATGAGGGGCTCCATGGTCGTCTGGCACGCCAGCGCGATCACCGGCGGGTCGGCGGACACCATGGAGGAAGAAAACCTCAAACCGGGATGGCGAAGATTGGGGGGTGCATTTTCGATACCCCCTGACAAGCGGATTATTTTTCTCGCGGAGGCGGCCTTAGCAAAGCGCGGTAGCCGCCCTGCACCAAAGCGAATCCAGTCTTGACCAAACGGATGATCTGATCCCGCAGTTCGTGCGTTGGCCATTCCCGCTCGGAAATACGTTGGGCGGGTAACAGCACTTCGGCGATTTCGCGATAGGTAGCGCCGTCGGTGCTTGCATCCGCCGCCCGCAAGGCGAGTGCTATTCGCCGCCGGCGATATGCCGAAATCGCGTGCGGAGGCGCGCCCTGCGGCCGGCCATTGAGCCCTCTCCACAAGCGAATACCGGCGCCCGCCCTGAATTCGAAGTCGCGGTCGAGTGGCAATTCGACGGTGTAGGCTGCGGCGATGATCGGCGCTTCCTTAAACCAAATACGATGCTCTACGCCGCGCAAAGATAACACAGCGTGCCAGCCATCCGGGCCTTGCCGAAATTGACTTTCGTCCAGCTCGCTGAGATCCAGCCTGACGTGCGTAGCCGGCTCGACAGGCGACGCCGGACGGACCGGCACAATCGTCGGCACGGCCTCGGGAGCCCAGAAGATTGTCTGTTCGAGGAAGGATCGATCGGGATCAGCTGCGAAAAACCAACCCCCAGTGCTGCCGGATTCGGCCGCTCAAAGTTCGATCTGACGATGAGATCGTCTGATAATCTCGTTCGAACGACGCGTTGCGGCGCAGGCATTCCCACGCCATTCCGGTCATTTCGGCTTGTTCGATGTGGTCGTAGTAAGTGTCGTCCAAGGATCTCCAGTTGAACTTTGGCATGTACTCGTCCCCAAACCTGAGCTGCCGCGCCAGCGGCGGCAAAATTCTAACAAGCTCTGGTTGAAGCTAGTCCCTAAGCGTGCATCACGCGATGCAGTGGAGCGACACCAAACATCCGTGAGAAAATTATTTCACGATGTGTTCAGAGATTTGGATTTGATGCTCCGCCACGAAGCAAGTGGCGATATCCATGCTCTGTCATCCATTTTGCACGGGTCAGGTGGCTGTCGAACGCTCGTCTCGCGCGATCAGGCTCAAGCTCTGGATTGATGTGCAGCACGACTTGCGTCACTTCACGCCAGTCGGCCCCCTCCTTATCCGCATCGAGCATGCGCAAATAAGTAATGATGTGCTCTTCGTCGTAGACCGTGAGCACTGAATCCGTCGGCGCAAGATCGGCAACGTCTGGATCCCGCGGAGGTTTTTTCATGCGTGCGTCACAAAACGAATGATTCTTAGTTGCTGCCAACCGCAACGATCAAGCGGACCAACTTTAGCCCCTTTTTTGAGCCTGTCAGCAGGATTTCGCTGACATCTCGCTCGCATGCAGGGTGCCGTTTTCTAAGTTCGCCTTCGGGCGGGCTTGCGAGCGACCTCCGGCTTGCGGACCAGCATCACTCCTTCGCCGCGCTCCGATACCAGAAACATGACTCCGGATGCCTCAAGGGCAGCGCGAACGCGATCGCGCGTGTCCTCGCGCACCTGAAGTCCGTTTTCGGACTCGAAGCGCTTCAGTGCCGTTAAAGCAACCAAGGCCTTGTCAGCGAGCGTCTCCTGAGTCCAACCAAGAAGCGCGCGTGCGGCCCGCACCTGGCGGGATGTGATCATGCATGATCACATCCACAACCGGCGGACAGAACGCTACGGAAACGACTATAATAGTCGTCTTGGATGGATGTCCAGCTTCATTTTATAGGGCCATGGCTGACGTCAAGGTCGTCTTTGCCGTGAGCCGGCCATTGCGGATTCCGTGTTGTTGCAGCGCGGCCGAAAGCTGCTCCGGTTACATCGAAAGCCCCGCCCGATTGTTCGGGCGGGGCAGTCGGGAGCGAGCTTACTCGCCGTTCTTGCGGGGCCGCGACCACAGCAGGGTGAAGCCTTCGCCTCCCTCGTCGTCGAACAGGTTCGCGTAGATCGGAGCGTTGAAGGAGGGATCGTCGAGCTTGAGCGAGAGATAGTCGCGACCTTCCTCGGAGCGCTTCGACCAGGCGGCGCCGATCTCGGCCCGGCCAACAAAGACTCGGTGGCTTGGAGCTTTGTCGTTGGAGGGGTTGGATTCCGCGACGATGCGGACGCCTTTGGCCTGCAGGCTGAGGGTGACGATCTCGCCCTGGAAATCGTTGCCGACCTTCTTGAAAGAACCGATGGTAGCCATGTCACTTCTCCTGTTGTGTTTCGAGCCCGCGACCACCGCGGCCTCGATGGCGATCTACAGGCCGAGGACGATCGGCGACGCACCCGCTCGGGCCGCAGCGCAGCGGAGGACGCYGTCGTAGAGACTTTCTTGCCTCGCGAGGAATGGGCTTTAGCCCAGGGGAAGAAAGTCTTAAGCGACGGCGTTGCGGCTCAGACGATCGAGGCGTAGCCGGTCTTCGGCCAGATCAAGCCATCACAGAGGCCACGTGCGTCGCGTGCTGAACCACAAGTCCGGGAGAAGATGGCGGGTCTCGGTTCGGCCAGGCAAGAGGTCGAAACGGTTCGGCGTAGGAAAAGAAACGAAAGGAGGCAATAGGCGGTATCGTCAGCACAAAGCCAATCGCGAGCGAACGGCTCTGGCCGCCATATCTATGTGCGCTGGACGCAATCAACGCCACCTAATCGAATTGCTCCGAGGAAGGTCGCGACTGTCTCTCGTTCGAGTGCGTGGACCCGCGTTCGGTGCGCCGCTTTAGCTGGCAAGTTCGACCGACAGATGGCGCAGGATCATTGCTTATGCGCTGCGGCTGTAAGAACCGGTTGAGGATCGCTCCCGACTGCCCTGCCCCAATTAAGCGGGCGGGTTTCGGTGAAGATCGTCAACCTCGTCCACGCCGTGCCGCCAATAAAGACCGCGCCGAGACAGGCAAAGATCTCACGCCAGGCCAATGACGGCACGCCGAGTTGCGACATCGCAAATACGACCTGATAGCCAGCGAGTGTCGCCGGAACCGCAAACAGGGCGGCAACGATGGCACGGGTAATCACGGAGCGTGTCATTGCGAAGGCCGTTTGACCGATCGCAAGAGTCATCCCGCCGGCGGCAATGCCAACAAGTGGCGCTCCGAGGATGCCGGCGCCGCCATGCAATGCCATCATGAAGACGTGGAGTCCGACAAAGAATGGCAAAGCGTATACTGCCAGCGTGAAGATCAGCCAGCAGAACAAGCCGATGCCAGCGAAGTTCAGGAGAAGTCCAAGGGCGAGCATGGGGGTGGCTCCATATGCAAAGGGGTATGGTTGCGCGTTCCACCACCACCACGGCGCAAGTTTGGATATGCGATCGAAACGAGGCGGAGTTGCGGCGATGCAACTCCACCTCGGTGGTGTGGAAGATGGCAGGTCGGCGCTCACGAGGCGCCGAATTTCCAGACGGCGATGCCGAGGCGTTTCGCCTTGTCGGCGAAATTGTCCTGGATTCCCGTGCCCGGGAAATGCATGACGCCGATCGGCATCAGTTCAAGCATGGCGTCGTTGCGCTTGAAGGGAGCTGCCTTGGCGTGCTTGGTCCAGTCCGGCTTGAAAGCGATCTGGGGTACCTTGCGGCTGGCCGCCCATTTCGAGGCGATCAGCTCGGCACCTTTTGGCGAGCCGCCATGGATGAGGACCATGTCGGGATGCTTGGCGTGGACCTTGTCGAGGCGATCCCAGATCAAATGGTGATCATTGAAGTCGAGGCCACCGGTGAGAGCGACCTTTGGCCCTGCCGGCAACATGACCTCAGTCTCGGCGCGGCGCTTGGCTGCGATGAACTCCCGAGAGTCGATCATGGCCGCAGTGAGCGTGCGATGGTTGACAAGCGATCCCGACCGAGGGCGCCAGGACGAACCAGTGTGGACCTCAAAGCGTTCGATGGCCTGATCGCGGAAGAGTTCGAGACAGTTACGACGTTCGATCAAGGTGATGCCTTCGGCCGTCAGGCGCTCAAGTTCGACCGACTGCACCTCCGAGCCGTTCTGCTCCCGCTGGCTCTTGCGTTGCGCCTGTTCGTTGTCGTCGAGCTGACGTCCGATGCGGTCGGTGGCACGATGGAAGAGGTTGACGGTCGACCAGAGCAGATCCTCAAGGTCCGGTTCGAGCCGGGTGTCGGTCAACGTGGCGACCAGGGCGTCGAAGATGTCGGCCACCGCGCCAGTGATCATCTTGCCTTCGGGAAGCGGTCTGGGATCAGGCTGATCCTCGAATGGACGGTAGCCAAAGAGCTGCAATTCGCTGAGCACGTGCTCGGTCGGAGATGCGCCATGCGCTGGCTCGATGTCGTCATGGTCGGTCATGGGTTAAGTCCTTTTGCCGGTTCGGCCGCGCCCATCGCGGCCTTCGTGGCGATCACTCAGACGGCGGGCGGAACGGGGCAGAACCCGGAGCGTCAGCGGAGGGCCGCAGCGGCAGCGGAGGATGGCGGAGGGGCGGCTATTTTGCTTCGCGATGCAAAGCGCGCCATCGCCCCATATATAATGTGTGCCTTCTTTCGGCGGCGCGCGGCGGAAAATAGCCGCCCCTCTGCCATTGCCGGCCCGGGCCGCTTGCCGTCCGATCGCCCTCTAGAAGGCCGTGGTCGCGGCCTTTGCCGGCATTGGATCCGCCGCGACGGAACAATTGACGTCGATGGAGGGCAAACGTAGCTATCCGAGTGCTGTGGAGGGCGAGAGGAAGCGGTCGACGTCTTCAGGTACGAGCTGTATCCGCAAGGCTGCGCGGAGGGCGTCGAGACCGAAGACGTGCAGATCTTCGTTGAAGTCGCCTGACCGGGGCGACAACGGGATGGCCTCGATACCGGACGATTCCGCGCGCTGCGAGAGAAGAGCTTGCACCGTGTCTCCGGCGGCGTCAGCATCGCGGGCGATATAGAGGCGACGCAAGCCCGACGACAGCGACATGGCGGCGAGGTGATTGGCCGAAAGGGCCGCCGCCATCGACAAGGTCGGAACGACATAGCGTAGCGACAACATGGTCTCGATGCCTTCGCCGGCGACGAGTACGTCGTCATCCGCCGGACCGAAACGAACCGCGTTGCCGAGCAGGTCACCCATCGCCCGTCGCGGTGTGTCGATCGGAGCTTTGCCGAGCCGAATTCGGTCAAATCCATCAGGATCGAGCCAGGTGCGGTGCACGCCGGTGATGCAGCCATCGAGGTCGGTGACGCAGGCAATCATCGCCGGCCAGGTTTCGGTCGGAAGGTGCTCGTCAGGTCGATAGTAGCAGCGCGGATGGAAGCGCAGGCTGCCACCGTGGTACACGTGGGCAATTCCCCGACGATGCAAATAGGCCTCGACCACAGTTCCTTCGATCGGTTGCGACATCGCAAAGAGGCGTCTTGCCGCCCCCTGGGATCCGGCTACGGCTGGCGGACGCACCGATTTCAAGACCGTTTCTGGTTCAGCGCGAGGCAGGTTCAGAAATCGCCTAGCTTCCTCCGCGACATCGTGGAAATCGCGAAGCCCGAGGCTTTCCCTGATGATGTCGAGCAAGTCGCCGTGCTCGGAAGTCGCCGCATCTGTCCACTTGCCGGCAGGTCCCTTCGGCGAGTCCTGTAGCCTCACGAACAGCGAGCGGCCCGGCGTGTTGTGGACATCACCGACCAGCCAGTAGCGCCCCTCGCGCTTCCCATTTGAGAGATAATGGCGGCACACCGCCTCCGCGTCGCGCGCGAGGCGGCGTGCCAGTTCGGCAGCATCGCGTGCCATCACGCGGCCTCCCGTTCACCAATCCGCTCGAGCGGATAACGTTCGAGGACCTTGGCCAAGACGCCGACGCCAGTGGTGCCGGTCGGAACGAACATGCGCAGCTTCCAGGAGATGATCTCCCCAAAGAGTCCATAGGCACGCAGACGATCCCGCATCGCGTCGGTGAAGCCGGACAACTCGATACGAAGCGCGCCCATCACGCGAACGCGCCGAAGCTTCAGATCCTCGGCGAGCCCGAGAACCGTACGACCGTCGAGCAGCGCAGCGAAGGCGGCGTCCGGCGTCAGCGCCGGTACGTCGCCAGCCAGCGCGGTCGCCACCCAGGCGGGCGAGACCTTGCGGCCGATGACGCGCTCGCCGGCATCGGTCTGAAGCCGGTAGACGCGGGTCGACTCGTTCGGCAGCCGCTTCCAGATCGGCAGGAGCAAGCCCGCTACCACATGGATGGTGCTGTCGGTGAACTCAGGCACCTCGCCGAGCTCAGCCTGCCAGGCCGCGACGAAGCATTCGGGGTCGGCTTCCGCCCAATGGCTTTCGGCCATCATCTTCAGCGGAAGGCTGGTATGCTCCATCGGCCTGATCAGCCGTACCCGCCGCTCGATCTCGCCGTCATCGAGCATGAGACTCGGCGCCGGCATCTGCACGGCAGCACGGCCGGAGCGTTCGTTGATCAGCAAAATGCCGTGTGAGTCGGAAAGCCGATCGAGCGCCTCGCCCAGCGTGACTGGACAATTGCGCCGGCGTTCGGTGACGGTGAGCAGCCGCGTCTCCGCGCCAGTCCCGGGATGGGTGTAGATAACGCGCCGATCGGCGACGACAAAGCTCTCGGCCCGAAGCGTTTCCAGCCCGGCGTCGTAGGTACCGGATGCGATGGCGCCTTCGATCCGAGCGGTGAGCAGTTGCTCGAACGCGGTGAACAGGACGTTCTGCAGGTCGATGGTGAGCGCCAACAGCCTGTTCAAGAAGGTGGTGATCGGCGGCAGTTCGTCCTTGATGCCGTTGGTATCCATAAGCTTCAGGCCGGTCGCGTCCTCGAACGTCTCAAGCGAGCAACCCTCCACCTTGCCACGAACAAGGAGATGATAGAGCTGACGCAGCGCGTCGCGGCCGTAGCGGCTTTCGAGGTTGTCTTCGGGACGGAACAAGCCCTGGCCGCCGGTCTGGCGCTGGCCGCGGGTAATCGCGCCCAGCGTGTCGAGACGGCGGGCAATGGTAGAGAGAAAGCGCTTCTCTGCCTTCACGTTCGTCGCAATCGGCCGGAACAATGGCGGCTGCGCCTGGTTGGTGCGGTTGGTGCGTCCCAGGCCTTGAATGGCGGCATCCGCCTTCCAGCCGGGTTCGAGCAGATAGTGAACCCTCAACCTGCGATTCCGCGCCGAGAGTTCGGCGTGGTAGCTCCTCCCCGTGCCGCCGGCATCGCTGAAGACGAGGATGCGCTTGGCATCATCCATGAAGGCGGCGGTCTCGGCGAGATTGGCCGAGGCCGCGCGAGTCTCGACTATCAGCCGATCGCGCTTACGGATGACGCGGCGCGAGCGGCCAGTCACCTCGGCGACCATGTCGGTACCGAACCGCTGAACGATCTGGTCGAGCGCGCCCGGCACGGGCGGCAGCGAGGCCAGTTTCTCGATAAGTCGGTCACGGCGCGCGACGGCTTCGCGGCTCTCGACCGGCTGGCCGTCACGATGGACGGCCCGCGAACAGAGGTTGCCCTCGGAATCCGTGAACGGCTCGTAGAGCTGCACCGGGAAGGAATGGGTGAGATAGTCGAGCACGTACTCACGCGGGGTGATATCGACCTGGACGTCGCCCCACTCTTCGGTCGGAATTTCCGCGAGCCGACGCTCCATCAGAGCCTCGCCGGTCGAGACGATCTGGATCACGGCGGCGTGACCAGAGCCGAGATCGTGCTCGATCGAGCGGATCAGCGAGGGTGTCTTCATCGAGGTCAAGAGATGCCCGAAGAAGCGCTGCTTGGCGCTCTCAAAGGCCGAGCGCGCAGCGGACTTGGCCTGCGCGTTCAGTGTGCCGGTGTCGCCGGTGATGTTGGCTGCACGCATCGCGGCGTCGAGGTTATTGTGGATGATCGAGAACGCCCCGGCATAGGCGTCGTAGATGCGGATCTGTTCCGGTGTGAGCTGGTGTTCGACCAGTTCGTATTCGACGCCTTCGTAGGAGAGCGAGCGGGCCGCGTAGAGGCCGAGCGCCTTGAGATCGCGGGCCAGCACTTCCATCGCCGCGACGCCGCCCTCCTCGATCGCCTCGACGAACTCGGCACGCGTGGCAAACGGGAAGTCCTCGCCGCCCCAGAGACCGAGGCGCTGGGCATAAGCGAGATTGTGCACCGTGGTAGCTCCGGTCGCCGAGACATAGACGACGCGGGAATTCGGCAAGGCATGCTGGAGCCTGAGCCCCGCGCGTCCCTGCTGCGAGGCCACTTGGTCACCGCGCTCGCCCTTGCCTCCAACGGCGTTCTGCATCGCATGCGACTCGTCGAAAACGATCACTCCATCGAAGTCCGAGCCTAACCATTCGACGATCTGCCGGACGCGCGAAAGCTTTTCGCCGCGCTCATCGGTCCGCAGCGTAGCGTAGGTCGCAAAAAGGACACCTTCCCCGAGCCGGATCGGCGTGCCCTGCCGGAAGCGCGACAGCGGCGTGACCAGCAACCGCTCCACGCCAAGCGCCGACCAGTCGCGCTGCGCATCCTCAATGAGCTTGTCGGACTTGCTGATCCAGACCGCGCGCCGGCGGCCCTTGAGCCAGTTGTCGAGCAGGACGCCGGCGACCTGCCGCCCCTTGCCAGCCCCGGTGCCGTCGCCCAAGAACCAGCCGCGGCGAAAGCAGACAACATTCGAAGCATCGTCGGGCGCCGCAGCCACGACGTCAAACGTCGCATCGACCGTCCAGGAGCCGGCGAGAAACGCCGAATGCGCCTCGCCGGCATAGATGATGCTCTCGAGCTGGGCGTCCGACAGGAGGCCGTCCGTGACGACGTTGGCTGGCAGATGCGGTCGGTAGGACGGCTTTGGCGGTGCGACGGAGGCCATGGCTGCCGACTGCACGAGCTTGGTCGGATGCGCCTGTGCGCCCGGGATGCGGATCGACTGCAGTGTGTAAGCCTCATAAAGCGCGTCGGTGATCTTGCTGGTATCCGTGGGGATCCAGTCGACCGGCTCGTAGGCGACTTCGGTCGCCACGAGATCGATGGCCGGCGCGACCGCCGCCGGCGAACGCTGGCTGACGTAAGCGCGGACCGATCGAGGCGCTGAGATGCTGGCAATTGCTGGCAATGCTGTTGTCGGGGTGCCCGCGATCGGGCCACGCGGCGGCACATGCTGCATCACCCAACCGAGCAAAGTCGGCAGGTCGGGAGCACTGCCGGGGGAAGCCGGGAATGACGCGACGTCGTCGGCCGGCACTCGGTCGATTACGGTCAAGCGGGTGTCAATGTTGGTGCCGTGCTTGGCATAGACCGCGCCGTCAATCGCCGCCGAGAAAACGATGCGGCCTTCTTCCTGCAGCCGCATGAAGGGCTCGGCCCACACAGGATTTTCGGGCGCGACGTTCGCGCCTGTGATGGTGACGAGCCGTCCGCCCGCGGGAAGGCGGGCCAGAGCGGATCCGACGTGCCGTAACGCCGCCTCTCGCATCTGGCGATCGACATGAACCGCCGCTGAGAACGGTGGGTTCATCAGCACGACACTGGGCACGATGCCGGCATCGAGGTGGTCGTTGATGTGGGCGGCGTCAAACCTGGTCGTGGAGACGGCGGGAAAAAGGTCGCTAAGGATGCCGGCACGGCTCTCGGCAAATTCGTTGAGAACGAGCGAGGCGCCGGCGAGTTCAGCGAGGATGGCAAGAAGGCCGGTGCCGGCCGACGGTTCCAGAACGACGTCGGCGGGGGCGATTGAGGCCGCGACGCTGGCGACGTATGCCAGTCCAATCGGTGTGGAGAACTGCTGGAGGGATTCACTTTCCTCGGACCGACGTGTCTGTGTCGGAAGGAGGCCCGCAATCCTGGCGAGCATCGGCAGCATGGCGGCCGGCGACGCCGCCTTGGCGCGCATGGCGGCGCCGTACCGTCGCAGGAACAGGACGGTCGCCGCCTCGCAGGCGTCATGGGCCGTCTTCCAGTTCCAGGCGCCGGTCGCATCGGAGGCGCCAATCGCTGCCTCCATGGCATTGCGCAGAACAGCGGCGTCGACGCGCCGACCCCGTTCAAGGTCGGTCAAAAGCTGACGCGCAGCCTTAACGACGGCAGAAGCGACAACTGCGGTGGCACGGATCGGGAGCGGCACGGCGGCGCCGTCGATGAGAGATTCGGTCATGGGAGAGATTTCTCGGAGAGCGGGAATGGGCCGAGCCGCCCGGCGCTCTCTTAAGACCGCGGCAGCTCAAACCCTTCCCGGCCCGGCTCTGCCTCTCCCTGCCATTCTCCTCATGCGATCAGAGAGAAGAGGACGTCGAGAAGGCTGCGGAGCGGCGTCTGCCGTTCCGCAACGGTGGGTTATTCGGCAGCGACGGCCAGTGTCGGCTCGCTCTCGCCGACCTCGCCCGCCTGCCCCTCGTCGTCTGAGAGGAACTCCGGCAGTGCTTCTTTGACATCCGACAGCGGCGCCACTTCGGCGAGCCGCAGCGGTTCGGGGAGCCAACGGGTGTCTTCGAGCAGACGCTCGGCCTCCTTGGCCATCTCGCTTTTCTTGAGGTGGCCGATGAGCTGCATGGCGCCCTCGCCCTTGGCCTCACGAACCGCTTCGAGGATCCGAGTCTTGGTGACGCGGCCGAGATAGTTGTCGACCGTCGGTCGCCAACCAACCTCGGCCATGTCGAGATTGACCACCCGCGCCAGCCGATCCGCCTGATCAAGGCGACGCTGGAGGCCGTTGGCGGTGACGCCTGAGCCGCCATAGCGGTCGACCTTCTCGAACAGCGCATTGACGCCGAAGGACACACAGTGGGCGAGCAGCGCCAGCCGGCTGGCATCGTCAAGCGTGGCGAGCCTATCCCACAGTGCCTGTTCGTCGGTCGGCAGATCGGCGTTCCAGGCCGCATGCCGATCGGCGATGGATTTGGCAGACGCACTCTCCTTCAGATCCGGCGTCTGGCCGGGAAGCTGGACATGGCGCACGCCGGCTTCAAGACATCCCGGCGTGTAGGTCTGGCAGAAGGCGTCTACACAGAGCTTGTGCAGAAGCGCTGTCATCGCGACCTGCGGATGGCAAGCGACGGCATCGCGCAGCGCCAGCGTGCGATGCGCGGTCAGCTCCGCGACAAGCCGGTCGGGCAACTGGCGGACGGCATCATCGTCGTCTTCCTCATCGGCACCTGACTGCCCTGCGACCGTGATGGTGGCGCGCTGCACCGGCGGCACTCGGTGGTCGCTACCATCGGCGTCAGGCGCTGTTGCGTCGGCTTCGGAATCAGGCTCGATCGTCGCCGCAACGAATGCGGTCTCGTCCTCGCGGCGGACGTAGCCTCGCTCAATCTGCAAGCGGCCCTCGCCATCGATGCTGACGAAGGTGCCGGCGTGGAGGATTTCGCCTGGCTTGAAGACGTCTGGCCGGTTCGCGAAGGCTTCGAGCGCCTCCTCGAGTTCGCCAAGACGCGCATCGACCTCGTTCGGCAATTCGTCGGCGTCTTCATATTTTGTCTGAAGCGCGTCGTATTCGGCCTGGAGAGCATCGAAGTTCGCCTGCTCCTCGGAGGTCAGATCAGCCAGTGTCCCCTTGAGCTGGCGGTGCCCGTGATCGTGGCCGTAGGGAAAGGTTACGGCGACATCCAGCCACTTCCAGCCTTCGGCGGCGACGATCTCTGCTTCCGTCCGCAGCTTGTCGGCGACAAGACGTTCTAGCAAAGCTATGTCCTCGAGCCAGCCGCCGCCATCCTCTTCGAAGAGATCGCGCAACACGCTGCCGCCGGCCGCCTCATAGGCCGCGAGGCCGACAAAGCGCGCACGCTTGTCCGAAGCCCGCACCGCACGCTCGGTCAAGAGGCGCCTGATCTGATACGGCTCGTCGTGGCCTGATTTGTTGACGCTCTCCCAGACCTGTTCCTGTCGAGTGTGCTCGGCGGTGACGGAGAACGCCATCAACTGTTCGAGCGAAATGCCGTCGTCGGCATAGACGTCGAGCAGATTCGGGGAGACGGCCGCGAGCCGGAGCCGCTGCTTCACCACGTTGACGGAGACGAAGAATATGGCCGCGATATCCTCCTCGGGACGACCTTGCTCGCGCAACGTCTGAAATGCCCGAAACTGATCGAGCGGATGAAGAGCGACGCGATGCACATTTTCGGCAAGCGAGTCTTCTTCCGCAGAAATTTCGCCACCGGCTTCGCTGACGATGCACGGGACCGGTGCGGTCTTCGCCAGGCGCTTCTGCTTCACCAGAAGCTCAAGGGCACGATAGCGCCTGCCACCCGCGGGCACCTCGAATATGCCGGTTTCCTGGCCTTCAGCGTCGGAGATTGGCCGGACGTTGAGACTTTGCAGCAGAGACCGCCGCGCGATGTCCTCGGCGAGGTCCTCGATCGAGATACCGGCCTTGGTGCGGCGGACGTTGGATTGAGCCAGCACAAGCTTGTTGAAGGGAATGTCGCGCGATGGCGATAGCTTGATCTTCTGAGCGGCTTTTGCCATGTCAGTTTCTCCAGAACGGCCGGCCGAAAGCCTCTCTCTCGGCCTCTAAGCCGCTCACGGAGCGAAGCGCCGCCCTCTTGCTCCAAGAGGACAGCGCCACGGAATAGGCGAAACGGAGATGTACCGCAGACAGGCGAAATTGGTTTCCGCGGATTGGCGTGAGTCAGGCGACGCGATCCAGGAGCTTCTTCGCCTTCGCCTCCATGTCCAGACGGGCATCCTGATGCGGCTTATCGCGCGCGACGGCGGTGATACCTTGCACGAAATCGAAGATGCTTTCAGGCGGCCGTCCTTCCTCCGCCAGCACCGCGTCGATCACCTTGGCTGTCTCGGCCTTGGAGAAGCCACGGCGCCGCAGAAACTCGGTGCGATCCTCGTCGCTGCGTGCCACGATCCGCTCGCGGGCGGCCTTGATGCCGTTGACGAAGGGCGTGGCTGAGGAGTTGGCGAAGTTCAGCAGCGCTGGCGCCGCCTCGTGCGCAAAGCGGGAAGCTGCATATTTGGAATGGCGGATGATGATCTCCTCGAAATCTTCCACGCCCCACAGATTGCGATTTTGGCAGACAGCACGGAGATAGAAGCTCGCCATGCCGAGCGTCTTCGCCCCAACCTCCGAGTTCCAGCAATAGAAGCCTCGAAAGTAAAGGTCGGGCGAGCCGTCCCGGAGACGGCCAGCTTCGATCGGATTCAGGTCATCGACCAGGAAAAGGAAAACGTCCCTGTCCGATGCATAGAGGGTCGTCGTGTCCTTTGAAATGTCGACACGGGGATTGTAGATTCCGGTTGACCAGTCGAGCACGCCTGGCACCTTCCAGCGGGTGTCGCCGGTGCCGTTGCCGGCGATGCGCTGCACGGCCTCGACCAGCTCATGGTCAAAGATCCGCCCATAGTCCGGGCTGGTGACGGCGCGAAGCTCAACACGGTCATCGTCGGTCTCGAGCGTTTTGATCTGTTCGGCGCGATTGGCGGTCAGGCCATATTGCAGGTTGATACCTGCGAGTGCCGCGGGGAGCTGTCGCAGGTAGGCGGCCGGAGCGCCAACCTGGCTTGCAAGCTGGCCGAAGCTCCAGTGGGTCGGCGCAACCGGTGTGTCCGAGCCGGGCAGCATCAGGGCCAAGCGCTCGGGGTCGGCGCGGTTTGCTTCCACATGGATGAGCGCGCTTTCGACCACGCGCGTGCGGCTGCGGTCCGTACGATCACGCACCGTGCGGGCCAGTTCGTTGAGCGACAGATAGCGCTCATCGGCGGGGCGGGAAAACCACTCTGAGGATACCCGACCGACGCGCTCGCCGCGACTCACGTCCACTCTGTAACCGCCGCTGGCCTCTCGGCGAGCATCAAGAACCTGAATATTCATGGGAGCAATCTCCATGACGGGCGCCGGAAGACTCTCCTCCGGCCCTCAACCCGTCATGGCCAACGCCGCCCCACTCTGCCTCTCCTGCACCTATCGCGCGCGGTCCACGGTGTCGGGGAATATCTCTGCTCGCCGCCCCTCCCCGTCAGGGATGGAAGCCCGAAGGGTGAAAACCGGCGCAAACCGGGGTTTCAGCGACAGCCGACAGCCCGGTCCCGAAGGGAGACGCCAATCTTTGGCAGTCACGAGAGCTTTGCCTGTCTCGGCGCTCGTCAAACTGGGGCACATACAACCCATCGGAACAGACGGCGGTGTCCCGGCATCGATGTGCAAGATTATTCGGAGTCGGCCACCGCCGACGATGGAAGCAGCCACCCAGGACTTGGCAGTCAATCATTTTGTTGATATCAAGAAATCAACAGGAATCAGTGGACGCCGATGGCATCTTCCAAGGGCAGGCCGAAAGTTGACACCGAGCCTGTGATGGTAAGGCTTCCGGCGCTTCTTCTTGCGGTCATAGACGAGTTCCGGCGCGAGCAACAAGACATACCTAGCCGCCCCGAGGCAATTCGCCTTCTTCTAAAGGGCCAGCTCGTCGCGCTCGGATATATCGAAGCTGAGAAATGACCCAGCCGCCAACTCACCCCAAAATCTATCACATCGTCAATGTTGATCGGCTGCCATCAATTATTGCGCACGGTAGATTGCTTTGCGATTCGGAGATCGTAAAGCTCCAGCTTCCAGGTACAACGATCGGTATGGGGTCGATCAAAGCGCGTCGATTGCAGCTTCCGGTCACATGCTATGCGAACGCGGCTGTGGGCGACTTCGTGCCGTTTTATTTTTGCCCGCGCTCCGTCATGCTTTATGTAATCCATTGCGCGAACAACCCAGAACTCACATATAAAGGCGGTCAAGGATCCATCGTCCATCTAGAGGCAGACCTTCATGCGGTGCTTCAATGGGCGAATGCCAACAACCATAGTTGGGCATTCAGCGGATCAAATGCTGGCGCTGCATATGCGCAGTTCTGGAAGGACGTCGCGCAGCTCGACCAGCTGAACTGGCAGCACATTGCTGCGACGCAATGGGCGCAAGCTGACATCAAGGAAGCCAAACAGGCGGAGTTCCTGATGTACAATCACTTTCCCTGGCACCTCGTCGAGCGCATCGGGACCCATTCGCTAGCCGTATTTAACGCCGTGATGAATTCATTGGCTCAAGCTTCACACAAGCCCGCCGTGCAGATCATGCCGGCTTGGTACTACTGAGGAGGCCCGAATGATTCAATTCAGGATTGGCAACATCCTCGAGGCCGACGTTGACGCAATCGTCAATACGGTGAACTGCGTCGGGATCATGGGACGCGGGATCGCGCTGCAGTTCAAGAATACATTCCCCGATAACTTCAAGGCCTACGCCGCGGCCTGCGAGCGGAAGGAAGTCCAGCCGGGAAAAATGTTCGTGTACGAGACGGGAAAGCTTTCTCCTCGGTACATCATCAATTTCCCGACCAAACGACATTGGAAAGGCAAGAGCCGTATCGAAGATATCGATGAAGGGTTGATTGATCTCGTTCGCGTTATTAAGGATCGCAAAATTCAGTCGATCGCGATCCCGCCTCTGGGCTCAGGTCTAGGAGGCCTGAATTGGAGTGATGTCCGTCCACGGATCGTAGCGGCGCTTGAAGAGGTGCCCGATGTCGCCACAGTCGTGTATGAACCGTCAGGCGCTCCTGACTCTGCGGCGTTAGCCCGCAATCGGAAAGTTCCGAATATGACTCCCGGTCGGGCGGCGCTCGTAGTTCTTATGCAGCGCTATTTGAACGGACTGATGGATCCGTTCGTTACGCTGCTTGAAGCTCACAAGCTGCTTTTCTTCATGCAGGAGGCTGGTGAGAGCCTTCAGCTCAATTATCGCAAGGCAAACTACGGGCCCTATGCCGAGAACCTTCGTCATGTGCTTAAGAGCATCGAGGGCCATTTGGTCACCGGTTATTCCGATGGCGGTGATGATCCCACCAAACGCTTGAGCCTGGTGCCTGGCGCGTATGAAGACGCCGATCGGTTCCTAGCGGAGCAGGATGAGACACGAACGCGCTTTGATCGGGTCGCCAAGTTGGTGGAGGGATTTGAAACTCCGTATGGGTTGGAGCTGCTATCGACTGTCTACTGGGTCGCAAAAAATGAAAGTGCCCAGACTCTGTCTGAGGTCGAATCCAAAGTCTACGATTGGAATGACCGTAAGCGGCGGTTCACACCCGGGCAGATTGCAGTTGCCTTGAATGTCCTTGGCGAGCGGGGTTGGCTGGAGCGGGACGTTGCGATCCGCCCGAGACTTCCTACGGCTATAGCTACAGCTCGGGTAGCTTCAGCGTAGTCGACAACCCGGGCCGGAGCGCGACGCCGCGTCAATCTAGGACTTGACGATCAAATGATGCGTTACAGCATCGTTGGGCTGGTGCATGCCAAGGCGATGCCCGTGTTACTACCGCGGAGGAGCGGGACGTATGGATGCGGGCGCCGTGGAATGAAGCATCACAATTGCAGCGCCCATTGCCGGATTCGGCGCTTGTCGAGATCAAGCGCGGCGCCGCGAAGGAAGATGATGGCGCTGGCACAACAATGACGTCGTAAGGGGGGCTTGGTGCATATTCGGTCGATCGCAATTTCTGGCTTCCGGTCCTTCGGACCGGAGGTTCGCAAGGTCGTTTTGGCGGCTGGCCTGACCGGCATTGTTGGCCCAAACGCGTCTGGCAAGACCGCGCTACTCCAAGCGCTCACAAAGCTGTTCGGCATCAGCCGGGCCCAGCGGACAATCTACCGCTCGGACTTTTATCTTCCCGCCGACACCCCGCCCGACGACCGTTCGACGCGCGAACTGTTCATCGATGTGGTCATCTCGCTGCCTGAGTTGAAGAACGGAAAGGCGACGGCCGACACCGTGGCCCCGGTGTTCAAACACATGCAGATCAAGGGACCGAAGTCCACGCCGCGATGTCGTCTGCGCCTTGAGGCCAAGTGGGAGGATGACGGCACCGCCGATGGCGAGGTGACCCAGGAGCTTTATTGGGTTCATACGCTCGATGCCGACATCGAAGACAAGGACAAACACAAGGTTGCCGCCACCGACCGTGGCTTGATTCAGGTCTATTACACACCGGCCGCCAGGGATGCGGGAGCACAGATCCGCGCCACCACCGGTGCGCTGGCGGCACGACTTCTGCGCGCCATCGAGTGGTCAAAGAAAACGCGCGAGGCGGTCGATGCCGCCACCAAGGAGCTATCTGATGCATTCGGCGGCGAGGCCGCCATAGCCGCGATCAGTAGCGCTCTATCCGACCGCTGGGACGAACTGGACGATAGCAGCGACGCCGATCCGCGGCTGGCGCTGATCGCGCAGCGGTTCGATCAGGTCGTCGCCAAGATCCAGGTCCTGTTCCAATTCGGCGCAGGCAATATCGAGCGCGGGATCGATGCGCTCAGCGACGGTCAACAGTCGCTGTTTTATTTCGCGCTGGCCGCCGCGGTCTTTGACCTGGAGCGGAAGGCGGTCGCGAAATCGATCAAGGGATTCCACGCGGACACGCTCCGCGTGCCGGCGCTCAGCATTTTTGCCATCGAAGAACCAGAGAACCATTTATCCCCTTACTATTTATCGCGGATCATCAGCCAGGTCAGGTCGCTGATCGACACGAATTCGGCGCAAGCGCTGGTCACCAGTCATTCTCCGGCTGTGCTGAGCCGGGTCGAACCTGAAGAGGTCCGCTATTGCCGCTGCGATCCGAAGACGCGCGAAACGACCGTGCGGTCCGTGAAGCTGCCGGAAGACGACGAGGAAGCCAGCAAGTTCGTGCGCGAGGCCGTGCTCGCATTCCCGGAATTGTATTTTGCGCGCTTCGTGTTGCTGGTCGAGGGCGATTCCGAACAGATCGTCATGCCGAAACTGGCAGGAGCCAAGGATATCCTGATCGACCAGTCATTTGTCGCCATCGCTCCGCTTGGCGGGCGTCACGTTCAGCATTTCTGGCGCCTGCTCGGACATCTCGGAATTCCTTACGCCACCCTACTCGACCTTGATCTCGGCCGGACCGGCGGCGCATGGGGCCGCGTCAAGACCACGATCGAGCAACTGATCGCCAATGGCGCGCCCAAGGATCAGGTTTTGGCCATTAAGGACGGCGTATTGTCCGATGACAGCCTCGCCAAGATGCACACCTGGAAGGTGACAAACCACAAGACACTGCAAGGCTGGATTAACGACCTGCACAATTACGGCGTGTACTTCTCGCAGCCGCTTGATTTCGACATGGCTCTACTAGCCGCCTATCCGGACGCATACGAGAAGGTCATCACCGAAGGCGGCGGACCCAAACTCGACGTTGAAACCGCAGCCAAGGCGGTGCTCGGAAATGACGGCAAGGGGCTGGCGGACTATGTCGGCCCGACGGAAGCGTTCAAGGAGCTGATGCCCGCCTACCGCTACCACTTCATGACGCACAGCAAGCCCGCGACGCATCTGCGTGCCTTCACCCATCTCGATCCGAAGCAAATCGCGGAAAATATGCCAGAGCCTTATGGGGACCTGCTCGAGCACATTCGCTGCAAGGCATCCTGGGACTGATTGTCATGTTGCTGACCGCTCGAAGAATACAGCCTGCCGATTGGACACCCATCGACGTCGAGGAACTCGAGGCGAATGCCCTCGACGTTGTCCGTTCGACGAATAATCGCTCGGTCATTGCCGGGCCGGGCTCCGGCAAAACAGAGCTGCTGGCTCAGCGTGCCGCATACCTTCTGCAATGCGGCATCGCTGAACCTCCGCGGCGTATTCTCGCCATCAGCTACAAGCGCGACGCCGCCCGGAACATCGCGGCCCGCGTTCGTCAACGCTGCCACCCTAATCAAGCTCACCGTTTTGACTCGCAGACCTTCGACGCTTTCGCAAAGAGCCTGGTCGACCGGTTCGGCCAAGCGCTCCCGGCGCGGTGGCGTCCGACCTCCGATTATCGGATTGCACAGGCGCGCGACCCGATCATCCGGGATTTTCTGCAAGGCCTCACGCCGCCCGCCGAGATCGGAAAGAAGGCCGACATCATGGCCATCGCCGTCAAGACCTTCGAAAAACGGGTGGTGCGCGCCGCTTTGCCCGAGCAGGGCTTCGATTCCAAGACCCCGGCGGAATGGGCGGTTGAACAATTCTGGGAGTCCTGGCTGCACGAGCAGGCGCGCAGCAGTCTGACATTTGCGATGATCGGGAGGCTCGCCGAGCTGCTTGTCCGCACCAATCCGGTCGTCCGCAAGTCTCGGGAGGCTCGCCGAGCTGCTTGTCCGCACCAATCCGGTCGTCCGCAAGTCGTTGCGGCTGACCTACCCGTTCCTGTTTATGGATGAGTTCCAGGACACGACCCGCGTGCAATATGATCTGGTCAAGACCATTTTCCGCGGGTCGCAGACCGTGGTGACAGCGGTCGGCGACAAGAAACAGCAGATCATGCGCTGGGCGATGGCGATGGAGGATCCGTTCGGCGCCTACGAGGCCGATTTTGGCGCCGTGCGCACGCCGCTGGTCAATAACTACCGATCCTCACCGGCGCTCGTAAAAATCCAGGGCGTCCTTGCCAAGGCGCTGGACGACAAAGCTGTTCCGCCGAAATCAAAATCCACCGGCTCCATCAGCGGCGACAGTTGCGCGGTGTGGGACTTCACGACGCCGGCTGCGGAAGCGCAAGCACTCGTGGCGTTCGTGGCCAGCGAGATGGCGACCTACAAGCTCAAGCCCCGTGATTTCGCCCTGCTGGTGCGGATGCGGGCCGCGGAGTTCATAAAAGTGCTTGGACCCGCATTCGCGGCGAAGGGATTGACCCTGCGAAACGAGGCCGCGATGGTCGGCGAGGTCGAGCTGCAGGTGTTGCTCGCTGAGGATTTCTCACAAATATTGATGGTGTTCCTTCGCTTGGCGACGATGGAGCAAGCGGGTCCACGCTGGACCGCATGTATCGACGAGCTTTGCTTCCTGTGGGGTTTGACGGAGGAGAACGCCGCCGAACAGGCCAGGGCCGCGCGCGAGCTGGACCTGTTCGCGGAACAGTTTCGCGCGGCATATCCCTCGCCCGCAGCCGACAAAACCAGTGTGGTGGTGAAGTCAGTGATTGATTTCGTCGGCCGTCAGAACATCGCCTCCGCCTCGCCGGCTTACCATTACGGCGATTGGCTGGACAAGTTGATCGACGCGGCGACGCTGCACTTGCAGGCATCCTGCTCCGGCGCGAAGGACTGGACCGAGGCAGTGGACCGTTATGAAGGTCTCGATTCCGTGCCGCTCATGACGGTGCACAAGAGCAAGGGTCTTGAATACCACACCATGATTTTCGTGGGGCTTGAGGATACGGCTCTCTTCAATTTTCAAAATCAGACGGACGAGGAGACAGCAGGTTTCTTCGTCGCTTTCAGTCGGGCGCGCCAGCGCGCCTTGTTTACCTATTGTCCTGCGCGCGGCGATCGCAACACGATCGCGCCGCTTTATCAGCTTCTGGACTCGGCCGGCGTGAAAACCTTTGAGAAGGGCTAGAGTGCCGGACGGTGGCAACCCGTATCTGGCTTAAAATGCGGGCAGATTGTGAGTCGGGGCGCCAAGCACGATCCAGCCTAGACTAGGGTCGGATCTCCTGCAAGGACTGATTTGCCGCATCGTAGACCCGGATCTGGAGCATCGGAAAGCGGAGCTTCAGCTCGGTCGCACCGCGCTCGGCTCCCTCTTTGGTACTGAATTCGGTCTTGATACGGCCGTCGATTTCCAGAGCGTATCCAGTCTCTGGTCTGTCTTTGGAATGAAGTGCCATGTCCCCTGATCCGGCAATTTGCCACCGAGGATGCCTTGGCTACGGCGAGTCTAGCCAGTCAGGCAAGATCGATGAGCGATGGACGATGCAACGTCACGCGCCCTGACGATTTGGGCGCGACAGGCGCCAATAGGGTATGGCGCAGGCGTTAATGGCGTCTTGTGATGCGCCGGGACGCGCAATGATTTCATCGGTTCCGGCGGGCAAGATGATGATGATCGGGCGGTATCGCCAGCGGCTCTTGAAAGACGATGCTACCCGACGCCTCGCCCGGAAGGTCAAAATCTGGCCGAGGTCATCGTCGGCCATATCATCGACCAGCATGCAGACCAGATTCCTTCGGCCGCGCATCGGATCGGATCCACTTCAGGACAGGACATCGAGGTCAACCTCAAGGTCGCTCATACCCGAAATCTGCAGCCGGCTTCCGGACAACCCTTAGGCTCTCCGGCGGACCGTTTTTGGGCATGGAAAGTTGGGGAAAACGATATCGGGCGCCCGGATACCCTTGACGCGCCCCGATTCAATCACCATCCTCACTTGTGTAAAGTGAGGATGGTGAATTGCGGCACAGACTATTCGATCTAACGGGCGGCCAAAGCGTCCTCTCGGGAGCCAATCCGGGACGCAAGCTGTTGAGTGCCCTGATCGCGGCGACGCCTTCGTCCGAGGCGCCGACGCCGGCGTTCCTCGACTTCACTCAGATCGAAGTCGCCACCGCCTCGTTCCTGCGCGAAGCCGTCATCGGTTTCCGCGACTATGCCCGGCAATCATTGCGCAATGTCTACCCCGTCGTCGCCAATCTCGAGCCGGCCGTCGCCGAAGAGCTCGACTTCTTCGTGCGCGCCCGCGGCGACGTGCTCTGGAGCTGCGAGCTTGATGCGGGCGACGCCGTCGTCAGCGCCCGGCTGATCGGGGAGCTCGATCCTGCCCAGCGCTCGACCTTTGAGATGGCCCGCGAACTCGGCACCATAACGGCTCCCGAACTTGCCGGTCGCTTCACCGACCAACGGATCGGGCCCACCGCCTGGAACAACCGGCTGTCCGCGCTCGCGTCCAAGGGCCTGCTTGTCGAACGCAAGCAGGGCAAATCCAAGTCATTCAGTCCCCTCCTGGAGATTGCCTGATGGGCCTCGATTACATCCGCGCGCAGACCGGCAAGCCCTGGCGCAAGCGCTGGGACGGCGGTCTCGACCGCCTGAAATTGCCGACATTGTTCGAACTCACCATGTCCGAGACCGCGCGCACCGTGACGGCGCAGCTCGATGCCAGGTGCCCTCTCAAGGCGGGCGACACGTTGATCGTCCAGACCGCGCCCGACGGCCTTACCTTAAGCGACGGCCTGCGCGCGGTCGGACATGTCGCCAATCCATCGTCCGAGATGATCGCCGCCATCGCAGATGGCGGCGGTTATGCCGAAGGCGTCATCCAGCGCGTCGGCCTGTTCGGCGACACCGCGGAGATCAGCGTGAAATGAACGACAGGCCGCCCCACGAACCGTCACGCCGCTTCCGTCAGCCGCAGCGGCTTTGGGACGATGCGACGCGGCACGCGCGATCATTGGGGTGTCCGACCTGCCTCGAGCGCGACCGGTGTGGCGGCGTTCACACCGATGCCGGCATCCTCGACTGCCGCGACCTCTGTTCGTGTAAGGACAAGAGCAAGTGCGACATGGTCTGCCGATTCAACCCGAGCCTTTTCGTCGCCCGCATGCGCGAAGTGCGTGGCCTGGGCTTCGAGAATGCGCCGCGCGTTTCGGCGAATGGCGTTCCGGACCTACCGATGATCGTGCCCCTCGTCGACCACGGGTACCGGCGCGTGGTGAGGCTTGACGAGCCGGTGGTCGCGCTGTCGCTGTACGAGCTTGTCAATCTTGCAACCGGCAAGCCGCATGTCACCTCCCGTGCCGAGCTTGCCGATCGCTTCCGCATCGCCGAGGGCGCGACGATCGTCGTGTCCGGCGTCAACAAGGACAACCCGATCGAACGCTGGTGGGAGCTGAAGGAGCGCGGCACAATTCTCGCCGCGCTGAAGGTGCTCGGCGTCGCGCTGATCAGCACCCCGAACTACAGCGTCCTGACGGATGTGCCACGCACCGACAATTTGCACGGCATGAAGCGGATCCTGCTGGCCTGGACGGAGATGGCCGGTGCCGGCCTGCCGGCCGCGCTCCACATCAACGCCCGCACGCAGCATGATTACGTGCGCTGGGGCGACCTCATCGCCGAACGTCCCGAGATCGAGATGCTCGCCTTCGAATTTGCGACGGGTTGCGGCCGGGGCGAGCGGTTCGAGTGGCATGTCGCCCAGCTCTGTGCGCTTGCTGACCGCGTCGGTCGTCCGCTCGCGCTGGTCATTCGTGGCGGCGGGCGCAGGCTCGCTATGCTGCGGCGCCATTTCGACAAGGTTTCTCTGATCGAGACCGAGGCGTTTTCGCGCACCATGCGGCGGCGGCGCGCCTACTTGACCGAGGCCGGGCGCCTCAAATGGGCGAAATTCCCGACCCTGAACGGCGCCCCGATCGACGACCTGCTCGCGCACAATATCGCGCTCGTCCGCGCTTCCTATGAGGCGCTGGAAAAGCCCGCGGTGCAACTACGTCCGCCGTCGCGCCGAATCCGGCGCGCCGCGAACGGAGATGGACAGACCGTCCAGCCAAGCCTTTTGCGCCAACTCCACCTGCCCGGTGAGGCTGGGGGCATCGCCCCAGAGCCGCAGGGCATGATCGCCACTGCGAAATCTTAGCTCGGCGGCGTCATGGGCAAGGGCACGAAACAACTGACCGATGCCGTAGCCGTGACCCGTGCTGCGCGCATGCCGCGAGGCGCCATCCGACGCCGCGACCCGCAATGCCGCACCGGAATCTTCAAGGCCGGCAAATTCGGGGTTTTCCCGCAAGCTCGCAAGCACACCGCGGCCGGCATCGGCGACGACGAATTCGAATGCGCCATCGCTGGCGGCATAGGCGACGATTCCGGTTTCGGGCCGCCCGCTATGTTCGAACACATTATCCTGCAGTTCGCCGAGGGCGCCCATCAAGCCGGCGACAAGGCCCTTCGCCAGGCCCGCCGCCACCGCGGCGTTTTCTGCGTGCATGGCCCATTGTTCAAAGGCGGCTTCGTCCGCCCCGTCCCGCTCGCGCTTGAGGCGCGACAGTGGAAACGCGCCGGAGCGGTCACGCGCTGCGGCGCCGCTGATTGCGCCGTCGCGGAGCGCGCGCGTCATCTGCTGGAATGCCGGCGGCTCGACCGTGACGGCCTGATAGGCATCAGGCGCGGCGACGGCCGCTATCGCGAGCTCGACGAGCGGCCCGATCCGCCCCGACCGCGCGAGCGTCAATGGCCCGAGCGCCGGCAATCGGCCCGCAACGGCCTGCCACAGCAGATCGTCAACAACGTCGAAGTGCGCGCCGACGCGCCGCGGCTCGTCCAAAACGCCCCCCCACCTTTCCCCTCACGGTCGTTCGACCGAGCGCTCGGTGTCGGACACCTCAGCACGAGCGGGACAGACTCACGTCCTGGTTGCAGTTTCACCGAGATCGTCTTCAGATACCACAAGATTTCATCGCTGTTCGACTTGAGGTCATCGCCATAAGCTCTGCCCGCCCCATAAAACCGTCAGGTCTCGTCCGCCCCCAACCCTTCGAGGACACTTCCGCCTTCGCCGCCGCGATGGGCGACGAGGTCACTCGGCCACTCGACATTCCGGCGTTTCTGCGCCTGTTCCAGCTCCGCGGCGCGCAGATCATGTGGTTTCTCGGCGCCGGCGCATCGCGGGCTGCCGGGATCAAGACCGCCGGCGACATGATCTGGGACTTCAAGCAGCGGCTTTATCGCTCGCAAAGGAAGCTGCCGCCCTCGGCGATCACCGACATCGGGGAGCCGGCCGTCCAGCGCAAGCTGCAGGCACATTTCGATGCCATCGGCGGCTTCCCGGCCGCAGGGTCCGAGACGGAGTATTCCGCCTATTTCGAGGCGACCTATCACTCGCCAAAGGACCGCCGCGCCTATCTCGATGAGCTGATCGCGCGCGGAAAGCCGTCCTTCGGTCATCATGCGCTGGCGCTGTTGATGGCGCAGGATCTCTGCCGGATCATCTGGACCACCAATTTCGACCGCGCGGTGGAGGATGCCGCGGCCGAGCATCTCGGTGGGACGGGACGGCTGGTCGTCGCCGACTTGAAGGAGCCCGAGAAGATTCACCGTGCTGTCGATGAGAACCGCTGGCCGGCCTACGGCAAGCTGCATGGCGACTATCATTCTGACGCGCTCAAGAATACTGACGAGGAACTCCGGCAGCAGGACGCCGAGATGCGGCGTAGCCTGGTTGACGCATGCCGGCGGCAGGGACTCGCCGTTATCGGTTATAGCGGCCGCGACGCTTCGATCATGGATGGGCTGAATGAAGCCCTCGACAACGGGCGCGGATTCCCTGGCGGCCTTTTCTGGTTCAAGCGCGGCCAGGACACACCCTACCCCGCGGTCACGGAGCTGATCGCCCGCGCCCGCAAGCTGGGCATTGACGCCCATCTTGTGGAGGCGGAGTCCTTTGACGAACTCTTTTCCGATCTTCTCCGGTTTCTGCCGCAGACCGCTGACAAGCTTGCCGGCCTCACCGGCCCGGCTCGGCCGCGGCTTGCGACCGCGACGTTGCGTCCGAGTGTGGCGGCGGTGCCGGCCATCCGCATGAATGCGCTCGCCGTCACCTCCGGACCAGCGCTTTGCCGTATCGTCGATTGCCAGATTGGTGGCGACAGGGAGATCGAAGAAGCCATTGCCAAGGCAGGGGTCGACATCATCGCGCACCGCATCCGCGACGGCGTACTCGCCTTCGGCCGCGACAACGATGTTCGCCTGGCGTTCGAGCCTTTTGGGATCAAGGCCTTCGACCACCATCCGCTGTCCTCGAAGAGGCTGGTCAAAGAAGGAGGGGAACGCGCGCTGGTCCGCGATGCACTGTTCCGTGCGATCTCAGGCCGTCCGAGCATGATCCTTGAACGCCGAGGCAACCGTGTGCGGCTTCGGCCCGTGCCGGGCGAGGTCAAGCCGTCGATTTTCAACAGCGCCACCGCCAAGCGGGTCGACGTCATATCAGGCACCGTCCCCAAGACCGATGTTGTCTGGAGCGAGGCCTGCGGTCTGCGCGTCGATTACCGACTTGGACAGCTCTGGCTCTTGATCGAGCCGATCGTCGTCACCGAGCTTGCCGCGGACGCGCCTGATGAGATTGTCGAGACGACGCGTGAGTTTGTTCGCGCGCGGCGCGCGGGTCGTCATAATCGACTCGCCAACGCCCTGCTCGATGGCTGGATTAGCCTCATTGTCGGCCAAGAGGCCAGCGTCCGCCTCAAGACGTTCGGCATCGCGGATGGCATCGATGCCGAGTTCGAAATTCTGCGCGTCTCTGCATTCAGCGGGATCGGAAAAAGATGAACGCCGCCGCCCAGCCATTCCGCCTGCCTGGCCATGTGGTGCTGCCAGAGCCGAAGCTTCGCTTTGGCTCCAACAATCCGCAGGACACCGACATCCATCCGATGGAAGGGTTGATCCGGTTCGGGCCTTATAGTCTCGACAAGCTGTCGCCGGTTCCGAATCCGATCCGGATCGGGATGATCGCGCCTGCCGACCTCGAGGATTCGCTGGTCCGCCAGATGCGTGAACTCGAGCAGGTCCATCAGCCGCGGGAGCGAAAGCAGTATCTGCCGCCCTTCCCCGGCTTCGAGAAGGTATTTGGAGTGAGAATTGCGCGCGGCGGCGCAGCGAGCCGGATCACCTTGTCGCAAGATCTCGACCGGGAGATCGGAGCCGCCGAAAAGCCCCACGTCGTCCTCGCTGAAGCGCTGACGCGAGCGCTCTTTGCGTTGCGCAACGCGAGGGACAGTTTCGACATCGTCGTCATTCTGCTCAAGGAGAGCTGGTCGCAGGCCTTTCGCGGACCGCCCGGCGACGACTTTGACCTGCACGACTATGTGAAGGCCTATGCGGCATCCGAAGGCATTTGCGTGCAATTCCTGCGCGAAGACAGCGCGCTGAACTATCATTGCCGCTGCAGCGTTGCCTGGCGCCTCGGCATTGCGCTCTACACCAAAGCCGGCGGCACGCCCTGGGTGCTGGCCGATGTCGAGCCCGGCACGGCGTTCATCGGAATCGACTATGCGCTGCGTGCCGGCGGTGAAGCTACCCAACGCTTTGCAATCTGCTGCAGTCAGGTCTTTGACGCGGAGGGATCGGGCCTCGAATTCGTGGCCTATGAGGCCGAAGGCGTCCACATGTTTGGCAAGAACCCGTATCTCCGCCGCGACCAGATGCTGAAGGTCATGGCCCGCAGCCTTGCCATCTATCAGCGCAAGCACTCGGGCGATCCACCACGGCGCATCGTCGTTCACAAGAACACCGAGTTTCGGGCAGACGAGATCGAGGGCGTCTTCGATGCCCTCCCGAACGCGGATTCCATCGAACTGGTTCATGTCCAGCAGAGCTGCGGTTGGCGCGGCGTGCTCATCGCCGGACCGCAGCGCCCGCACGGTTATCCCTGCCAGCGAGGCTCGACCTTCCAGCTCGGCCCCCATGAGGCCCTGCTCTGGACGCAGGGCAACCTTCCGGCCGTAGCGAAGGGCAAGGATTACTACAAGGAAGGCAAAGGCACGCCGGAACCGCTGCTTCTGGTTCGTCACGCCGGTCTGGGCAGCATTGACGATCTCTGTCGCGAGACGCTCGCGTTGACGAAAATGGACTGGAATAACGACGGGCCTTATGACCGTTTACCAGTGACGCTCAACTTTGCCGGGACGCTCGCAACGATCGTGAAGCGGATGCCCAAACTTCAGCCGCACTCATATCCCGTGCGCTTGTTCATGTAATCAAATGTGGCCTGGCGGTAAGCTGGAGCTGCTACAGCAACGAACGTCAGGACTGGGCAATTGCGAAGACTGAGAACAATAATATCGCAATTTGATGGCGCTAACCCCGAGTTGCTGAACGAGGAGCAAGAGAGTGGCCGAACGCAGAGATCAGATCCCTGAGTCCGCATCGGCTGCTCATGCGTTAGACCACACCGGGTGGATCCGCAGAGTGGACGTCTCGCTGCGATCTCAGTATCCCAATCTCGTCACACGGATTTTTGAAATCGCTCACCACCAGTTTCGCATCGTATTCGATCGTTCGTTGCAGGATGCGGCGCAGGTAGACTTTGACGATTTCCGGCCGGTCACCCTTCAGGCCGCCGTTTCGAATGACATTCCTGCGACGTTTATTCGCGAAATTCCAACGATCCTCGACAACCAACTAGCGCATAACTTCGAAGGATTTCCGTTCAATACCAATCAGCTTCTCAATTTGGTCGCGGGGCGATTTCCTGACCTTCCGATCGCAGGGGTCCGAGACGGCGGCACGCCAATGACAATCACCATCGAGCTCAACTCTACGCTCGAACCGGCCCAGGAACGAGAGGTACTGGATTTCTGCAATGGCATTGGCGCTCCCGCGCCCTTCCGGCTAGAAGTGACCAGCCGACCCACGAGCAGCGCGGAAAACTCGCCCCCTCGCCCGCCGATCGGTATGGATGACGTCCTTTTCGTGAGAGCGTTTCGGGTGCGTCCTTCCGCGCCCTCCTTTGTCCGGGCCGACGAGGCATTTTGGTTTTCCAATTTGGATCGGATTTACGCGGGTGGTCTCTCTGTTGAGCAAATCCCCGGTATTGAAGAGGGAGACAGTCGTTGTTTCCTGGACGCGACGATCGGCGAACACGTCAATCTTCGCCAACTTTTGACCCTTTATGACACGATCTATATGAGCCCGCCGCTTCGCGAAGGGCATGAGGCCTTTCTTGCGAAACAAGGCCTTACGGAAAATGATATTCTGACCCTCATCGAGCGAGGCCGGCTTCGGATTATATCTACGCAAGCCGAAGAACGGCTTAAGGGCACCTCGAACAATGACGATTTTGTTGTTGGAGATCCCGCCGCTGTGGCGTGACGCTCGTTTTCACTGTTGATTTTCCGCGGAAGCGGTTGCGGTTGCGCGATCTGCGCCCCGTTTTGTGCGTACCGGGCACACGACACCATCATGCGGCGGCCATTCGCTCCAGCGTGACAAGACGGCGGATGTTGTAGGCGAGGTTCTGGAGACCGATTTTGGCTCTGGCCCGAGCAATGCCAATCGTCCGTATGATCCGACCACCCGGAGAGGTTTGTTGAGCGCCAAACACGTGCTCGACGCGAGCCCGAATCTTGCTCTTTTTGCGGTTTGCATTCTCCTGCGCCTTCGATAGCGGATGATTGCGGCTCGCGCGCTGATGAATCTGACTGCGCAAGCCGCGTACCTTGAGCTTTGCCTCGGTCTCGGCCGACCGATAAGCGCTGTCCGCGTAAACATCCGCAGACGTATTGGTTTTGTTCAGAAGCCCATCGAATTTCTGACTGTCATGCACGCTCGCGTCGGTCACGTCATACTGCCGGATCAGCTTGTGCCTGGCATCGGCATTCACGTGGTTCTTGTATCCATAGAAACTCTTGCCGTGCTTTTTGGTCCAGCGCGCATCCTTGTCTTTCTGCCGGTTTTTCGACGGATCTTTCTTCCAGGCCCGGGGCGTCTTGCCGGCCTTCACATCCTCATTTTCGTCACGGCTATTACGCTGCTTGGGAACCGGAACAATCGTCGCATCAACCATCTGGCCGCCGCGAGCGGCGTAGCCCCTCGCTTCCAAATGCTGGCCAAAATGCTCGAACAGTTTCTCAATCAGACCGGCCTTCGCAAGCGTCTCCCGGAACAACCAAAGCGTCGTGCCGTCGGGAATGCTGTCCTCGATGCCGAGCCGCAGAAACCGCGTGAACGACAGGCGGTCGCGCACCTGATACTCAACCTGTTCGTCGGATAGATTGTAAAGCGATTGCAACACCAGCATCCGAAACATAACAATGACATCAATCGGTTTGCGGCCGGCGTTGCTCTTCTTTTCACTCGCCGGTGTCAATGTCGCCGCCTCAATCTCGGCGCGGAAGCTCTCGAACGGCACCACCCGATCAATCATCTCAAGCGGATCGCCCTTCGCGGAAATCACCGCAAGCCGCTTGTCCGCATCAAAAAAACCAAATTGACCCATCGTATCCACATCCCCGAATCCTATTGCGACAGTTAGACTCGCACAAATTCAGGAACGCCGCTATTTTTCGGGGTGCCCTTAAGATCCCCTTTCTTTTCGAAGCGGCCGAGCGCACGCCGTCAGCCATTATCGGCCGCCGCACCACGGCCGCGATGTTGATCGCAGACATGGTACAAACAGCGGAGGAATATCGGCTTCGCGACAGCACTCACTATCCAGCCATTGGTGAACTCAGCAAGCTCTTGAGCAGGAAAAGCGGAATTCCCGCCAACGAAATTCTGGAATTCATCCTGTGGCCGGTACAGGTAAGACGCGCTGCAATTTGGCCTCTGCTCGAGCGTGGGTCGAAGGGTATCCCGCCGATCGGTATGGGACCATTTTTTGCGACCTTCATCGAGAAGATTGGCAAGAAGGATCTCGAATTTGAATCCCTTATGGTCAGCGAGAGAGTCCACATAGGACATGCGCTGGGGGCGACGGTATTTTCACCGCGCGAGGAGCCGGAGGGCTTCCAAGTGCTCGGCAATGCCATGGGTGACGTGCTGAATTTCTTCCGATCATTCAACATTCGAATTGCTGCTGCGTGGGTCGGAAATGTCGAGCGAAAAGAAGCACGCAAGTTGCTTCTCCCGCCGCTTCCCCTATTTGAGTTTGATCCCGAGATTCCCATTGAGGAAATACTTGCCGCAACTGATCGGCCGGTCATGCGTAACCGAGGCCGGGCGCTGTTTAGTCGGCTTGCGGACATGACCGAAGAACAACGGGCCGACGAAATCCGCAACCTCAATGCAGCCCTTCGCCGTCACGGCCGCCCCGCGGGCGTCATATCCCTGGACAACCTCGATACAGGAATCTCGCTGGCATCTGTTGCTTACTGTTAAACTCTCGCTCCAATCATCATGGGACGAATTGTTTCGGTGCGCGATCCCCCTGCGCCAGCTATCCGGCTCGTTTTGTCTCTCAACAAACTTGGGGTAGCCAGCCGGGCGGGCAGCGTAGAGCTGGTCAAATGTTCGGGCGACGGACATGCCTAGCGCGCGACGTTCTATCCGTTTCTTCGACGACGTTATTCGGCTCTTCACTTCACAAAAAGAATGGCCTTCATCGACCGGTGCGGATCGTACGGTGGGTCTTAAAGACTGCTGAGAAGTGCAGCGGGGATGACGAAACGAGTGGAACAGCTCCCGCTCACCGTTGAGCGGCTGGAAAGAGCGCTTCTGCTGCTCGCCTACTTCATTGAGCTTGATGGCGACGTACACCTGCCGATGTACGAAAAATTCGAAACTGAACTCGCCGAATTGAAAACAAAAGAAGCCGCCAAACATCGCGCGCGGAAGCGCTTGGAATCCTATCTCAACGAGGGCGGTGGCTTGAAGGCAATTCGCTGAAGATATTTCAGCTTCAACTCAAGAGAAGGTCCCTTCCCATATTTCGGCTTAAAGGTGTCATGACCCATCAGGCTGTCGATCAAGCTATCCTGGGCTTCAGCTGCGATAAGCCGATCTTTGAAGCTGTGTCTCAACGAATAGATGGTGTGCTCTTCTGTCGGACGCAATCCGTTTTCGAGTAGAAACTTGTTGGCCGTTGCAGAGAAGGTCGAGGAGTTGTCCCGATATCGGGGAAACCCGTCCGGTTTTGCTTTCAGGGCTGCCAGCGCCACACCGACGAGCGGAACCTGCCGTAAGCTGTCGTCTGTCTTCAGCCGCCGACCATCGGGGAGCACGCTGACATACGGGATCTTGGCGTTAAGGTGGATCGTCTTTCTGTTGAGGTTCAGGACCTCGGAGGGCCGAAGTCCCGTGTCGGCAATAACGTAGATGATGTAGCGCGCGTCCTCGTTCAACCCATCGAGCGCGCCATCAGCCAAGAGGCGATTTTGGATGAATTTGGTTTCATAGGGTGTCGGCTCCTTATCGACCTCCCCCTTCAGACGTAGGCCCTTAAACAGGTCAGGCAGGCCCAAGCGGCGGAGAATATTCAATTCCTTGATCATGCCGCTCAGCTGGCCGATCTCCCGATTGGCGCTTTTTGCAGCTATCCCCTCTTGCACAACGCGATTCCGCCAAAAGTTACGAAAATCGATTGCATCGTCGACTGTGAGCTCGGTTATCACCTTATCACCGACAACGCCTGCGAAGCTCTTGACCACTCGCTTTCGGGCGTTGCGCCAAATCCTGAGTTGATCGGGCGAGAGATCTAGAACCTGATCTTGTGTCTCAGACTCATACTCTTCGAAAATCTTCGAGACCTTGAAGACGGGCTTCTTTTTCAAGCCGAGGACTGCCTCTCTGGCTCCCCCGTCGTTCACGAGATCCTTTGTCACGAGCACTTCAAGACGCTCGAGCCGTTCGGCAGCTGGTGCCGCGACGAGTTGTGCATTCTCGATGTAGTCGAAACCGAGTTGGCGGGCTCGCCTTCTCGCTTCGTTGTAACGGTCCAAGCCTTCTCTTGAGTCGCTGTCCGCGAGTGCTCGCCAGTGTTGCTCGAGGCTGCTGTTGAACTTTTCAGCGACGTGTAAAGCACGAACCGCTGCGCGGTCTGAAGCAATCCGAATCTTGGTTGAATGCCTCACGACGCCGCGGCGATCGAGGTGTGCAAACTCGGTCGGGACGCGACGTGCGAAGTGCCAGGTGCCGTTTCGCCTCGTCAAAAAATCGGGCATAAGCGCTAGCGTGTTGGACGTTTTGTTGGACGAAACGTTGGACGTTGTTTCTGGCAAAAATACGGATTCTGCCCGCAATTTCAATAAGCGGCGGAGATTGCTTAGGAAAGCTTTTGGGGGATGGAGCGGGTGAAGGGAATCGAACCCTCGTATTCAGCTTGGAAGGCTGCTGCTCTACCATTGAGCTACACCCGCGACAGGGGCTCCCTAACACGGCCGGGCGGCGGTCTCAACTGCTCTGGGGGCGGCTATCGGGCAGGTTTTCCCGGTTGCGAACAGGGTCAGTTCCCTCCGCTTTTGCCGGCCCCTTAACAGCGGCGGCCTTCCGGCCTATATTCAGGTCTCCCGCAATCAACGAAAGGAGGTGATCCAGTGTCTTTTACCAAGCGCTGTCACCTCGCTGGGATCGCCCGCTAAGCTCTCAATAGGACTTGGCATCGGGGCGCTCTCAGCCCTGGACCAGCGAGCAAGAAATCGGGCGCGACGGGGTCTCCCCGCCGCGCCTTTTCTTCGGATTTGCCTCATTCGGGATTTGCCTTAAGGGGGTGAAGCGGGCCCCCGTTCAGAGCGTGCGAAGGCGCTCGCGCACCGCCACCGCAGCGATCAGCAGGCCGATGCACCAGGCTACGGCAGCCCGAGGAGGTTCGTCGCCGTGCAATACCGTGAAGATGCTAAAGACCACGCAGGGCCCGATGGCGTTGCTGTTCCGGCTCACGAGTGAGAGCAGGAACGGCAGCGCAGCGATCGTGATTTGCAGGCCGCCCATGGTTGTGCGCCGCTTGGCTCAGCAAGCTTAGAATCCGAAGATGGCGAGCACAGACGGACGCTTGCCGCGGCGCGTTTCGATCATGCGCTCGCCACCGCTCTCGTCAGAGCTACCGTAATAGCGGTGATGGCCGGCCTGGTCGTGCAGATCCGCAGGCTCCGACTTGCCCGCCCGCCGCGCGTCGCAGATGATCTTGATGGTCTGACCCGACATTGCCGCCTCCGATAGTCCTTGATTGCTCTTGGTGGCCATCAGTCGCGTCGAATCTGGCCGGCGTTCACGCCGCTCCGCGGCAATCGGGTTTCAGAATGGTTTCGTCAGCATCGCCGCGACGCAATATAGTGGGCCCGGCCATTGTCGGTTCCGGCGGCGGCCATACGTCCTTCGGGCTGTGCGCCCCAAAAAATTGAGGTGGAAATGCTCTACGCAATCCTGGCCTACCACGTGGAAGACGAGCTCTTGGGTTGGACACCGCAGGAGGACGCTGCTGTGGTCGCCAAGGTCATCGAGGTCCAGGCGCCTTTGCGGGCCAGCGGACACCTTGGGCCGGCGGCCCGTCTGGACGATACGAAAAAGGCCCGCACGTTGCGTGGCCCCGGCGCGGGCATCGTTCTGGACGGCCCATTTGCCGAGACCAAGGAGCAGTTGCTGGGCTTTCACCTCGTCAACTACGACACGGACGAGGAGGCGATCGCGGCGGCACGGAAGCTGCGCGAGGTCAATCCGAGTGCGGTCTACGAAATCCGCCCGGTCAAGCTTTACGTGCCGGCCGATGGGTTCGGCGCGACACGCACGGGCGCATAACGACAGTCATGCCTTCGTCTGGTCCGCCCTGAAGACGCGGCGGATCAGGAAGCCTCCAAAGGCCAGAAACCAGACAAACTGCGCCTTCTCGGGCGCCACGGCAGCCACAGCCGTTCCCAACGCCAAGACCAGCATCGGGAAGATCGCGCCCGCGATCTCGTGGCGCCGCGCGCCAGGCACGGCCAGCCACCACAGCCACGCATTGAAGCCTGAAATTGCGGTCAGATGCAGCCCGTACAGCACCGCGACGGCACTGCTGACACGATAATTGATGTACAGCCCGTTCGTGACCGGGAGCATGATGATGGACAGCAGGAAGAACAGGTTGAGCAGCACGACCCCACGCCCCGCCTCGGGCTGCCGCACCAGCCGGCGGTGATGGCTGATCCAGAACACGCCGGCGATGATGAAGCTGAGCGCGAGGCCGACAAGCTTGCCGGAATAGACGTCTCCGAGATCGCTCCAGGTCGGAACGCTGGCGAACGATCCCGCCTTCGGCAGATCGTAGGCGAGCAGCGTCATGGCGACACCAAAAATGGTGTTGCTCAGCGATTCCAGCCGGCGCATCTCGAAAAGGTCGGACGTGGGATCGGCCATCTCTGCGGACCCTTCCGGGCTGGAACCTGGGCTGTCCCCCTCCCCTAAATCCTCAGGCGACTTTCGTCCAGCCGCATTGCGATTCGCCCGGGGATCGTTGATTCTGCCGGCTTCATCGGGGCGATTCGTGACGTCATATCTGGACACGCTCAATGCGGAGCAGCGCCGCGCCGTAGAGCATGGCGTGGCCGACGGCGCGACCGTGGGGGCTCCCCTGCTCGTCATTGCCGGTGCCGGTTCCGGCAAGACCAATACGCTCGCCCACCGCGTTGCCCATCTGATCGTCGCAGGCGCCGACCCGCGCCGTATCCTGTTGATGACATTCTCCCGCCGCGCCGCCGCCGAGATGGCCGGCCGCGTCGAAAGGATCGCCCGAAAAGTGCTGGGCGAGAACAATGCCGCGATCATGCGCGATGCGCTGACCTGGGCCGGCACCTTCCACGGCATCGGCGCGCGTCTCCTGCGCGAATATGCCGAGCGGATCGGCGTCGATCCCGCCTTCACCATCCACGACCGCGAGGATTCCGCCGACCTGATGAACCTGGTCCGGCACGAGCGCGGGCTGTCGAAGACCGAGAGCCGCTTTCCAGCCAAGGGCACCTGCCTCTCCATCTATTCGCGCTGCGTCAATGCCGAGATGGAGATCGAGAGGGTGCTTGGCCAGCATTATCCCTGGTGCGCGGGCTGGGCCGCAGAGCTGAAGGCTCTGTTCGCAGCCTACGTCGAGGCCAAGCAGAGCCAGCACGTGCTCGATTACGACGATTTGCTGCTCTACTGGTCGCAGATGATGAGCGATGCGCTGATCGCCGAAGAGATCGGCGGCCGCTTCGATCACGTGCTGGTCGACGAATATCAGGACACCAACCGCCTGCAATCCTCGATCCTCCTGGCGCTCAAGCCGGACGGACGCGGGCTCACCGTGGTCGGCGACGACGCGCAGTCGATCTATTCGTTTCGTGCTGCAACCGTGCGCAACATCTTGGACTTTCCGCAGAGTTTTTCGCCGCGCGCCGAGACGATCACGCTCGACCGCAACTATCGCTCGACGCAACCCGTGTTGGCAGCAGCCAACGGCGTCATTGGCCTCGCGCGCGAGCGCTTCACCAAGAATCTCTGGACCGACCGCACCTCCACGCAAAAACCGCAGCTCGTCACAGTCCATGACGAGGCCGACCAGGCGCGCTACATCGTCGAGCAGGTGCTGGCCAATCGCGAGCAAGGCGCGCTGCTCAAGCACCAGGCGGTGCTGTTCCGCACGTCGTCGCATTCGGGCCCGCTGGAGATCGAACTGACCCGCCGCAACATTCCGTTCGTGAAGTTCGGCGGGCTCAAATTCCTCGATGCCGCCCACGTCAAGGACGTGCTGGCGCTGCTGCGTTTCGCCGAGAACCCGCGCGACCGCGTCGCGGGTTTTCGCATCCTGCATCTGCTGCCGGGCATCGGGCCTGCCACCGCGCAGCGCGTGCTGGACCAGATGGCGGAGAGCCCCAATCCGCTGCACGCGCTCGCCCAGCTCCCGGTGCCACCGCGCACAGGCGATGACTGGAGCGCCTTCGTCCGCACCGTCGAAAATTTGCGCTATTCGGAATGGCCCGCCGATCTCGAACGCGTCCGGCTCTGGTACGAGCCGCATCTCGATCGCATCCACGAGGATTCCGAGACGCGCCGCGCCGATCTGATGCAGCTCGAGCAGATCGCGAGCGGCTATTCCTCGCGCGAAAAATTCCTGACCGAGCTCACGCTCGATCCGCCTGATGCGACCAGCGACAAATCAGGACCGCCATTGCGCGACGAGGATTATCTGATCCTCTCCACGATCCACTCGGCCAAGGGCCAGGAGTGGAAGTCGGTGTTCGTGCTCAACGTCGTCGACGGCTGCATGCCCTCCGATCTCGGCGCCGGCACCTCTGCCGAGCTCGAAGAGGAGCGCCGCCTGCTCTATGTCGCGATGACCCGCGCCAAGGACGATCTGCATCTCGTGGTGCCGCAGCGCTTCTTCGTCCACGGCCAGGCCGCCAAGGGCGACCGCCACGTCTACGCCTCGCGCACCCGCTTCATCCCGGAGCAGTTGGTCTATTTGTTCGAGCGCACCGCCTGGCCAAAAGCCGCTGCGGCCGGCGCGCGCGCCGCATCGCAGGGCCCGAAAATCGACATCGGCGCGCGGATGCGGGGGATGTGGCGGTAGGCCAGCAGCCGAGTTCAGAAATTGTAATTCAGCCCGGCCCGAACCAGATCGATCGTGGTACTCGACCGCGCATTGAGAAAGCTTGGCGCGAATGGCGTGCCGCCGTAGAGGCTGCCGATCATCGGATAGTTGCTGCTGCCGAGATCGACGTGCAGATACTCGACCTTCAGGCTGAGGTTTTGCGTAAAGCGCTTTTCACCGCCGATGCCGGCCGCCCAACCGGTCGCGATGCGCGACGAGCTTCCGGCGAAGCACGACGTGAATCCATAGAACGGACCACACGCGAAGGCGTAGCCGAAATTGCCGATCGAATTCGACGCGCCGGCCGGTAGTGACACGCTGGCCGATTCACCCACGCGTCCATACGCGAAGCCGCCGGTGGCGAAGAGCAGGAGATCCGGCGAGGCGAGAAACCCGATGCGTCCGCGCACCGTGCCGACCCAGTCGATGTTCCGGCTGACATTGAACGTCGCTGGCTGCGTGCCAAACAGGCTGAGCGGCACCGAGGCGCTGGATTTCAAGCTGGTGGCCGCGATATCGGCCTCGACGCCGACCACGCCGCGGCCGGCAAACTGCCAGTCATAGCCGACCTGCCCGCCGCCGAGCCCACCATTAGCATTGAGAGAGGCCGAGACCGGTGGAACGACGGGCTGCCCGAACGACAGACTCTGCGTGAGCGCATCTCCCGGAAGTGCCGTGACGCCGCCCCGCGCCCAGCCGTAGCCTCCATTGAGGCCGGCGTAGAATCCCGTCCAGTTGATCTCGCCGGCGTCCGCGGACACACATCCACCGAGAACCAATAGCGCCGCCGCAAGGGCCTTCTTCATATCGCGTCCTGTCAATGTCGCACCAGCCCGCGAGCTGGCGCGCGCGGCCCGTCCGTGGATTCGAAGGCAATCCTAGAAGATGCCGCACGGAGGTCTCGGCGCTCCGCGCAGTCGACACCGCAATTCACGCAACCACGCGCAAATGTTGCCCCTGTTGCGGACGCGTCACAACGACGGGCCGGCGGCTCCTGACATCCTGGGTGTCAGTTCGAACCGGGCTCGCGAGGCGCGCGACCAAGCTTCGGATCTTGGCGGGGGTACAATCAGTTTGACGACCGAACGCGCGACGCGTTTCCTGTTCAGCACGGACGATCTGCCGCCCGAGGACAGGCTTGCCATCTGGCTCGAGGACCTCGACGACTCCCATATGCGGTTCGAGATCGCACGCCGCGACGTCAGCCCAAGCGAAACGCTCGAGAACGGCAACGGCGATTTCGCGTTCAGCTGGATCACGCCATCCGGCGATCGCCTTGGCAAAGGCGGTGCGTCTCCACGCGACGCGAGCGACGGCATTTTCCTGGTCCATGGCGCGCCCGGCTCGCGTGTGATCGAGGGCCGCATCCGGCTCACCAATGTCCGGCTGGACGGCGCGCTGGTTCGCAGCAAGATTCCCGATGTCAACGAGCGCCTGTCGCATCGATTGCCTTCGGACGGCGTCGCGCTTCGCCTCCTGCAGGCCTATGTCGATACGCTCCTCGCAACTGGCATTCCAGCCGACCCGCTGCTTGCCCATGTCATCAATGACCATCTCGTCGATCTGATCGCGGCTGCCTTGCGGCCGGGCGACGACGATTCCGAGCACACCGCGGCAGGTGCAATCTCGGCGGCGCGACTTGCCGCGGCGAAGGCCGACATCCGCACCCATCTCGCCGATCCGACGCTGTCGGCGAAACACGTCGCGCAGCGGCTGGGTCTGTCGGAACGATCGATCTATCTGCTGTTCGAGCGCAACGGTCTGAGCTTCGCCGCCTTTGTCACGGACGAACGGCTCCAGCGCGCCATGACCATGCTTGTGGAGCCCGGCAGCCGGCAGCTTCGCATCGGCGACATCGCCTTTGCCGCGGGGTTTGGCGACATCTCGACATTCAACCGGGGCTTCCGCCGCCGCTATGGGCGAACGCCGTCCAGCCTGCGACGCCCGTGATCCGATCAACGGCCGCGCCTAGGGCCGCACGTCCCGGATTGAAAACGGAAACCGAGCATTTCCGGAATGCCACCTTGTGGGCAGGCTGCGGTCCATTAAATCTGGCCGATCCTCCCCGCAGAGACCTGATCGATGACCGCACCGCTCGAATTCGGACTGGATACCTTTGGCGACGTCACCAAGGACGCCGCCGGCAACATGCTTCCGCATGCGCAGGTGATCCGCAATGTCGTCGACGAGGCGGTGCTGGCCGACGAGCTCGGGCTCGACTTCATCGGGCTCGGCGAGCACCACCGGTCTGATTTCGCGATCTCCTCGCCAGAAACCGTGCTGGCTGCGATCGCATCGCGCACCAAGCGCATCCATCTCGGCTCGGCGGTGACGGTGCTGAGCTCGGACGATCCCATCCGCGTGTTCCAGCGCTTTGCGACGCTGGATGCACTCTCCAACGGACGTGCCGAGGTGATTCTCGGCCGCGGCTCGTTCACCGAATCCTTTCCGCTGTTCGGCTTCGACCTGCGCAAATACGAGGAGCTGTTCGAGGAAAAACTCGATCTGTTCGCCGCGCTGCTGTCGCAGAAGCCGGTGACGTGGCAGGGCAAGCTGCGTCCGCCGCTGAAGGAGCAGCTGGTCTATCCGCCGGTCGAGAACGGCCAGCTCAAAACCTGGATCGGCGTCGGCGGCAGTCCGCAATCGGTGGTGCGGGCCGCGCACTACGATCTGCCCTTGATGCTCGCCATCATCGGCGGCGATCCCGAGCGCTTTGCGCCTTACGTCGACCTCTATCACCGCGCGTTCAAGGAATTCGGCCGCCCTGCGCAGCCGATCGGGGTGCATTCGCCTGGCTATGTCGCCGAAACGGATGAGCAGGCGCGCGAAGAGCTCTGGCTCGACTACAAGGCGATGCGCGACCGCATCGGCCGCGAGCGCGGCTGGCCGCCGATGGGCCGCGACGAATTCGTCAGCGAGGCCGAGCACGGCTCGCTCTATGTCGGCTCGCCGGAGACGGTGGCGCGCAAGATCGCCAAGACCGCGAAGACGCTCGGCATCGCGCGGTTTCAGCTGAAATATTCGGCGGGACCGTTGCCGCACGAGAAGCTGATGAACAGCATCGAGCTTTACGGGCGTAAGGTGGTGCCGATGGTGCGGGAGCTGCTTCGGTAACGTGGCGCTGCTTCTTCTATCATCCAGGAGCGACAGATTCCGGCGCTGGCTGTGAGCGGGATCACAGAGCATGATCCGAAACGGTGTTCTCTATCGTCATTTGCGGTTATGCTGGAAGGCATGATGCGTTTCGTCTCGGCAATCTTCCTGGTCGTTTGTGCTGTCTGCCTGTTCTGCGAACCCGCCTTTGCAGACCGGCGGATTGCGCTGGTGATTGGCAATTCCGCCTACGAGCGGGTGCCGCAGCTGCCCAATCCGGCAAACGACGCCACCGCCATGGCGGAGATGTTCAAGAAGGCCGGCTTCGATACGGTCGCGCTCAAGCTCGACGTCAAGGCGGTCGACATGCGCCGCAGCTTGCGCGATTTCTCCGAAGCCGTGCGCGATGCCGATCTCGCCATCATCTATTACGCCGGCCATGGCCTCGAAATCGACGGCAACAACTACCTCGTCCCCGTCGACGCGATCCTCGAACGCGATATCGATGCCTATGACGAGGCGATTCCGCTCGATCGGCTGCTGGCGGTGGTCGAGCCCGCGAAGCGGCTGCGGATGGTCATCCTCGATGCCTGCCGTGACAATCCGTTCTCCAAACGGATGAAGCGGCCCGTGGCCTCACGCTCGCTCCAGCGTGGATTGGTGATGGTCGAGCCAAACAGTCCGAATACGCTGGTCGCCTTCGCGGCCAAGGCCGGGTCGACCGCCGACGATGGCGACACCGCGAACAGCCCGTTCACGACGGCCCTGGTCAAGCATCTGCCGGTTCCCGGCCTCGACGTCCGGAAAGCCTTTGGTTTCGTCCGCGATGACGTCTTGAAGGTGACGAACTACAGGCAAGAGCCGTTCATCTACGGCTCGCTCGGCGGCGATGACGTGGCTCTTGTGCCGCTGCCGGCCGCTCCGAAAATCGATCCGGCCGCAGTCGTGCGTGACGACTACCAGCTCACCTCGCAGATCAACGTCGTCGCAGCCTGGGATTCCTTCCTCGCCAAATATCCCAATGGCTTCTACAGCGACCTCGCTCGCGCGCAGCGCGACAAGCTGATCGCGGCAAACGATGCCGAGCAGGCGCGCCTTGCGGCGGAAAGAAAGGCCCTCGACCAGGCCAAGGCGACCGAGGACGCACGGATCGCGGCGTCAAAGATCAAGGCCGCAGAAGAGGCAAGAGCCGCGAAAGCGGCTGAGGAATCGAGAGCCGCGAAGGCGGCTGAAGAAGCGAGAGCCGCTAGAGCGGAACAGGCCAAGGCCGCCAAGGCCGCAGAAGAAGCCAAAGCTGCGAAAGCGGCGGAAGATTTCAGACTTGCGGAAGCGGCGCGGGCAAAAGCTGCGCAGAGCCAGCAACTGGCTGCGATCCTGCCCGGCGATCCCAGAGCCGCTCCAGGCGCCGGCAACGTTGCGCCGCGCCCACAAGGCGGCTGCGCGACGACGGAGCCGCAGGCCGTCTCGCTACCGCTTGACGCGGCGAGGTCGCTGTCGCTTCCGGAGGAATGCGGCCTGAAGCCGAAGCAGAGTTTCAGGGAGTGCCAGAATTGCCCGGAGATGGTGGTGATCCCATCAGGTGAATTCATGATGGGCTCGCCCGCCAGCGAGATCAGCAACGGCCTCGCGGCCGCCAATGAAGCGCCGCAACACAAGGTGATGGTCAAGGAGACGATCGCCATCGGCCGCTTCGAGGTGACGCGCGATCAGTTCGCCGCTTTCGTCACAGCCAGCGGCTACACGCCCGGCAGCCGGTGCTTCACGTTCGAACAGAATTTGCCCAGGGAGCGCGAAGGCCGCTCATATCTCGTGCCCGGCTACGCACAGGACGGCAACCATCCCGCCGTTTGCGTCAGCTGGAACGACGCCCAGGCCTATGTCGACTGGCTGTCGAGAACGACGGGCAAGCCGTACCGGTTGCTGTCGGAGGCCGAATTCGAATATGCGGCGCGCGCCGGCAGCACCCAGCCCTATGCATTCACCGACAATCCCGCCGATCTGTGCCGCTATGTGAACGGCGCCGATCAATCGGCGAGGAATGCGGGCCTGCCGGAGGATGCTCCCTACATGCCCTGCAGCGATGGCTATCCCTTCACCGCACCGGTCGGCGCGCTCAAGGCCAACGCCTTCGGCCTCTCCGATCTGATCGGCAATGTCTGGGAATGGACCGCCGACTGCTTCACCGACGACTATCGCAATACCGGCGCCGACAGCGCAGCGCGTTCACAAGGGAGCTGCGAGGCGCGGACGGTGCGTGGCGGCGACTGGTTCTCGGCAGCGGCGTCGCTGCGACCTGCCATACGCGCCAAGGCCGGCCCTGATGCGCATCACGACGATATCGGCTTCCGGGTGGCGCGCACGCTCGCGCATTGACGCTTCGAACGAAAATCCCGGCTCCAATTCGTTGGAGCCGGGATCAAAGATGTGAAGCCGTTTCAGATCAGGTCGATCGGCCGCCGGGCGCGCCGCCACACGGCGAGACCTTGAATTCGACGCGGCGATCGAGCACGTCGCTGGCATCGTCCCTGCCCGTGCCCACGATCATCTCGCGCGAACCCTTGCCGCTCGCGACAAGCCGTCCCCGCAGCGACTTCTCGTTGTCCTCGAGACGGTCCTTGATGTAGTCCGCACGCAGCACCGACAGGCGGTCGTTCACCGCCGGCAGGCCGGTCGCGCTGGTATGGCCGACCACTTCGAGGCAACCCTGCTTGGCGGCGGTGCGCTCCGCGATCTTCTCGAGCCAGGCGTCGTAAGGCGCACGCAAATTGCGATCGCTGACGAACAGGGTTGAGCCCGGCTTGAACAGGAATTTCACCGCAAGTTTGTCGCTCGACAGACCGTAGTCGACCACCTTGCCGAAGGCATCCATCGCGGCGCGGGTGCGACGGAGCTTGGCGTTGGCGAGATAGATGCCGTTGAACACGCGAAGCTGCTGGCCGCCCGGCGTCTTCGCAGCGCTCTGATACGCATCGAGCGCATCGCGATAACGTCCTGCGTCGTAAGCTTCGATGCCGTCATTGACCAGCGAGGCCACCACGATGCGGTCGGCATAGGCCTGATCGACGGTGTCGCCAACCTTGGTGCCCTGGCAGGTCTTGATGTAGCTGTCGGTCGATGCATCCTTGGCGAAAACCGGACTGTCGTTGAAGAAAGCGGCGGGCGTCGGGTCGATGCCTTCGGGCAGTGCGCGCGCGACGCCCTTGGAGATGATCGTCTTGGTCTTCATGTCGGCGAGCGCGAGGCAGATGCGGTAGGCATCCTTCGCTCCGCCCGCGACGCCGGCATTGTTGACGGCGGTGAACGTGCCGATCAGCACGACGGGTGCCTTGGAGACGACGTCCGAGGAGAAACGCGCGACTTCAAAGCGCGGATAGCTGCTCTTGACGAGATCGGTGATGCGCTTCTCTTCCAGATGCGTCGCCTTGGATTGCGCACCGGTCACACCGTCGATCAAGGGATCGATCACCAGCGTTACCTTGTCCGGGGCGCCATTGAGATTGGCCTTGGAGAAGAGATCGTTGGCTGCCTTCAGCAGCGCGGCGTCCAAGGGAACCGGCGTCGGTGGCGGCGGCGGGCTTGCGGCCGGCGGAGGCGCCTGGGCTGGCGCAGGCGTCTGCGCCTGGGCGAGGCCGGGCACAGTGCTGCAGATCACACACAACATCAATCCGAGCGAACCGCGGGACATTTTCATCGTTGAGCCTCCCATTGCAAATGCCTGCTTGTAGCAACGATATTTGACGATTGAAGGTGATCTACTTCACTGTTTCCTCGCACACGCGATCAGGATCGTGATGCGCGGCGCAGAGAAGGAAGATCGTGCGGCGGCTCGAGTTTCTGCTTGGCCTCGGCCGCACCAAGGCTTGATGTGTATCAATGCTCGTTGCCTGACGACGGTTAGCGTTGAGGTACAGTTTCTCTGGACAGATGCAATCAAAAACCCGGATGAGGCCACTCAGCCGTCGGTATGTCGTTCACAACTCACGTGCCGGCCCCACATAGGAGCGTTCGCATGGTCAACCTCCGTCTGATCACGTCCATCTGCGCGGCAGCGTTTCTGCTGACGTCCCACGCGCCGCTTGCGCAAGCAGGTCAAGTCAAGATGTCCTGTTTCGTACTTCCGCCGTACGAGGGGACCTTGAAGTTCCTCAACGAGGGTCCCGGAACCGCTCCGGCCAACTCGATCTGGCAATGGTCATTCGGATTCCCGGGCCCGGCCACCGGCTATTGTAGGCTCGGCAAGCCGCTTCCGCCGCATGGTTCGGTCGTGGTTTCGACGGGACACATCACCAGCCTCATCTCGACGTGCGAGGTGAAGCGGGTCTATCTGCTGCCCAAGAAACCGTTTCCCGTCATACCGATTTGCGGCGGGAAGCCATAGGGCAGTCACGCGGCGTGTCCGCCTACGCCCTGCGGGCTACGGCGCGACAGCCTTCGCTCACTTCGCGCCATGGAGATCTTGGCTGGCTTGCCGAGCCGAAGCTCGCGAAGCGAGCGAAGGCTGGTGGGGGAGGCAGGACTCGAACCTGCGAAGCCATAAGGCGGCTGATTTACAGTCAGCTCCCTTTGCCACTCGGGACACTCCCCCGCTCGACGGCAGCACAATCGGGCCGGACCTTGCCGGCGGACCGAAGACGGCCATGGAACGTGAAGGCCGCGACAGCCCGGATGGGGGCGCGACCGGGCGCGTTTATGGGCGAAGGGGTGGGGCAAAGTCAACCGAGGCGAACAGCTAAAATCGTCCCCGAACCCACCCAAATTGCCATATTCGGGGACCCGTGACACAAGCGAGCCCATGAAGGATCGAAAATTCGTCCCCAAGGGCCCCCGCGGCGGGTCTAAGCCTTTCAACAGACCGGGAAAATCGGCCGGCCGGCCGGCCTGGCGCGAGCGCGATTCGCACCCCGACGGGCCGGTCATCCTCTATGGCTGGCACACCGTCACCATGGCGCTGGCCAACCCGCAGCGCCGGATCCGCAAACTGACGCTGACCGAGAACGCCGCGCGGCGCCTGGCGGACGAAAACATCCAGACCCGGATCGCGCCCGAGATCGTCCGGCCGCATGACATCGACCGCCTGCTCTCGCCCGACGCCGTGCATCAGGGCCTGCTCGCCGAGGCTGATCCCCTGCCCTCGCCCGACATCGAGACCTTGAGCCAGGAAGGCATAGTGCTGGTGCTCGACCAGATCACGGACCCGCACAATGTCGGCGCCATCCTGCGCTCGGCCGCGGCCTTTGCTGTGAAGGCGATCGTCACCACCGCACGTCACAGCCCCGAAGCAACAGGCGTGCTTGCCAAGGCCGCCTCCGGCGCGCTGGAGCTGGTGCCCATGATCACAGTGCAAAACCTCGCGCGTGCGCTGAACGAATTGAACGACCGCGGCTTCCAGACGGTCGGCCTCGATAGCGAAGGCACCGAAGACCTCTCTGATGTCACACTGCGCGAGCCGCTCGCGCTGGTGCTCGGCGCCGAGGGCAAAGGCTTGCGGCAATTGACGCGCGAGACTTGCAGCATCGTCGCGCGGCTCGACATGCCCGGCGAGATCAAGAGCCTCAACGTCTCGAACGCGGCCGTGCTCTCGCTCTATGTCGGCGCGAGCCGGCTTGGGCTGATGAAGCGAAAATAAAACAAAACGCCCGGCGGTAACGCCGGGCGTTTGATTGACTCAACCGATCAGAGATCAGTAATAGCGGCGCAGCACGCGATGGCCGCCGTAATACGGCTGATAGCGAGGAGCGTAGCCATAGCGCGGGCCGTAGCCGTAATGCGGGCGCGGCAGGTAGCCGTAGCGCGGGCCATAGCCGTAGCGATACGGACGGTAGTACGGGCGGCGATAGGGATAAGCGGCCGGCGCTTCGACGGCCGCAGCGCGATAGCCGTAGCCGTAGCCATAATTGCCGGGCGCGACGACCGCATCTTCCTGGTAGGTCGGGGTCGGCGCGAAGGCGCCCGGGCCGGTGTAGGTCGGGCCCTGGTTGACGTAGTAGTATTGCGTGGTCGGCTCGGCGAGGCGCTGATAGCCATAGCCGGCACCATAACCATAGCCGGCTCCGTAGCCGTAACCGCCGCAGCCGGTGTTGCAGCCCGAGAACACCGGCGCAACCGGCTGGCACGGATTGAAGCCGCAGGCCATGGCGGGCGCAGCGCCCACAAACATCACGGCAGCTGCCGCGACCAGTCCCGAAATCATCTGACGCATTACTCTCTCCTGTTGATTTCCGTCTTTTTGGATTCTGACGTTTCTCAACCCGGCGGCTTGCCGGGTATTTCTACATGCGGCCGTGGTCGCGGAGGCCGCGGTCGGTCATTGATTTCAGGCGCGAGGATCACCGGCGGCGGATTGACCGGCACATCCATTTGCGGCGGCAGCGGCGCGGACGATGCGCCCCAGCTCTGGTAATAGCTCTGCGCCGGCTTCGGCAATTTGCGGTTCGCGGGCGGCTCGACCTCGAGGCGGCCATAGCCGGGTCGCAAGCCCATGCTCGGATAATAATGACCGACATCGGTAGGCTGCCGCTCAGGAACGTACACCCCGCCATAGATCGTGGGCTGCACCTGGATGTTCTTGCCAAGGCCCCAGGCACTTTCGACGACGGTGTAGGACGCATCGATATTGTTGATGATGATGGGCACGCCGGGACGGACGGGCACGACGATATCGAAACCGCCGCCGGCAAAGGCCGTGGCAGGCAGTCCGATCAGAAAGGCTGCGAGCGCGGATGCGCGCATGGAACGATCCCGGTTATCCGGGCCACAACCTACCGGATTGCAGCGTAGAGAGGGTTAAGGACCACTGACCAAATTCCGGTAAGCCTAACGCGTAAGGATCGCGCGCCGCGAAAATGCTGCAACGCGCACTAGCGAAGTGTTAACGAGGCACCAGCACATCGCACGCGCGCGGAGTTGCGTGGCACAAATTGCACATCCTGGGCGGGTTCACGTCGATGTGACACGGCAAGCGAGAAACCGCGGAACGCCAGCGTGATGTCGCGCTTAGCCCAGTCTCAACAACATGGAGAAAATGCCATGACGAGCCCAAAGCTTCTTGGCTTGGCCGCAATCGTTGCGTCCACGCTGGCCACATCGGCGTTCGCGCAGACTCCGGCCGACAATGCGGCCCGCTGCGCGGGACTATTCCAGGATCCCAACTGCCAGAACCTCAGCCCCGCCACGACCGATCGTGCCTATCGCCGGCGGCACATGGCCCATCGGCACGTGACCGGGGATGAGCAGGCGCAATCGGGCTTCTGGCCGCTCGACACGGCTGACGCGGTGGCAGGCGCCGCCGTCGGGACCGCAGCAGCGGTCGCCACGGCGCCGTTCCAGGGCTGGGGCAATTCCTACGCGAGCTATGACCGCGGGGGTCCCGGCTGGTACGGCAATTGGAATGCCTATGCCGCCCGCAACGGCATCGTGTGCAGGCCCGGCACCTGGTTCAAGGGCGAAGACGGCCGGCAGCACCTTTGCCAATAGGCCCACAAAGCGCGCGAAATGCTTCAGGCGGCCCCGAAAGGGCCGCCTGTTTCTTGTCACCGAAGGCCACCGCAGGTTCTGGCACTTCGCAGACAAGTCTGGTATTGCGACCGCGCACAAGCGGATGGGCCGGCCTGCCGGAACCCGCGCGGGGGCTCCTCGCAAAGTGGCCGGCTTAGCTCAGCGGTAGAGCAGCGGTTTTGTAAACCGAAGGTCGGGGGTTCAATCCCCTCAGCCGGCACCAGCGCTCGATGCACGTTCCTCAGCTTGACGTCTTCGATATGCTGCCGTGTTGCAGATGCTGGATATCCGCGCCGTCAATATTGACCCAGCCATGCTTCGACCGCTCGAACACCGATTTTGACGGCGCCGGGAAATTCGGGTCGGCGATTGCGCCGACGGCGACGCCGATCGTCGCCGGAAATCTGTCGGGCTTCCAATAGACCGTCGAGCCGCAATCGGGACAAAAATAGCAGCGGACCTTGCCGCCGCTCTCGCCGGTGCGAACATATTCCCTCGCCGCTCCGGAGATCCTGACGGCATCGACCGGATAGAAAGCACCCACGCCGAACGGCGCGCCGGTCCGCCGCTGGCATTCGAGACAGTGACAGGCCGCGACCAGATTGGCCGGCCCTGGCAGCGACAGCGCAAGCGCGCCACAACTGCATCTGGCATCGATCATTGACCATGCTCCTTCGTCTATTTGTTTCGGGGTTGCGGCAGGTCGCGGCGATGATGGCCGTCAGGCAGGCTCAGCGACGCCTTCCGGCAGATCATCGAGCCGCCAGAGGCCGAGGCTCTTGTCGCGCCAGCCGCCTCCACCCTCGTCGCAGCGCTCGTTGATCAGTTCGCGCGGCGGGGGCCAGTCGAACGGCGGCTTCGTCATGTTGAGCGCGCGCCAGTCGCCGTCCTCGCAATCGCTGTTATCTTCCCACTCGGGAAACGTCGTGACCAGCAGAAATTGCGCGCCGCTCGCGCGAAAACGTGACATGGCGCGCGCCATGTTCTGGAAGCTCAGATGCACGAGACAGTCGCGGCACAGGATCAAGTCGCATGCCGGCAACTCATCGCGCGTGATGTCGGCGACGAGAAAACGGCCCCGCAACTCGCCTTGGGCGACGCGCGCGCTGCTGGCCGCGATCAGCGACGGCACGATGTCGATGCCGGTATAGTCTACATCGAGTTGCTTGCTGCCGATCCAGCCCGCATCGCCGCAGGGCGCATCGAGCAGCGAGCGCACACCGAGCCGCTGCAACAGGCCCGGCAGCGCTTCGCGGATCGCGGCAGCGGCAAGATCCTCCGACCCAAGCCCCGAGACCGAGGTCGCAGCCCCCCACAGATTGGTCCGCTCGATCCGCTCGAAGCGCGCAGCGAGATCGAGGCCGGCAAAATTCTCGCGGTCGGCAACGAAGCGCTCATGGGCGAGCACGGGGGGACGTTTGGAGATCATCGGCTGGAACTCGCGCCAAGATTTCGTCGCAAGCATACTATACGGACAAGGCATTCAATCCGGAATGTCCCGCGGGGAAAGTCGCTGATGATCACCCGACGAACCGCCCTGGCCGGCCTCGTCACCCTGCTGGCACCTATCGCTGCGCGTGGCGCTGCCGGCGAAGAGTTCAAGGTCGTCTCCGGCGGGGACAGCCTCTCGGTGCTGCGCTATGCGGCGGCCGGACCCCAGAAGCGCCCAGCCGTGATCTCGCTGCACGGCGCCCGCGGCATCGAGATCAAGCCCCGCGCCTATGAGCGCTACGCCGACGCGCTGGCGGCTCACGGCATCGACACCTATTTCCTCCGCTACATGACGTCGGCCGATATGGCTGCGTTGACGGCCACCACGCATGAGGTCCGCGAGGCCTATGAGACAACGCGGTTCGACGGATGGGCCGACACGGTCGCCGCCACCGTGACGGCAGTGCTCGACCGACCCGACAGTTCGGGACGCATCGGCCTGCTCGGATTTTCGCTGGGCAGCTACATCGCCGCCGAGGCCGCAGCGCGCGACAGCCGCGTCGCGGCTCTCGCGGTACTCTATGGCGGCATGCCCAAGGCCATGACCACCAAGCTTAACCACCTGCCGCCGCTGATCGGGCTGCATGGCGAGGCCGACAAGAACGTCCCGATCGAGGAAGGTCGGCAACTGGTCGCGCTCGGCAAATCGGTCGGCGCCGAGACCGAATTCGTGCCCTATCCCGGGAGAGCCCACGGCTTTGATTTCTCCGAGAGCGATCCAATGGCTCAGGATGCGATCGATCGGGTCACGCGGTTTTTCCAGGCCAGGCTCGCGGCCTGAGTTCACTAGGGCTTCTGCCACTCCATGATGTGGAAGAAGGGCACGCGGCGATGATGCGCAATTCTATCGGGATCACCGGCTGTGGGCTGCGGTTCGACGAACAGGCGCAACTGGAGTTTTTGATCGAGTAGCAGAGTCATGTATGTGCTGAGCGGACGGTGCCAGTTCTGGACACGGATGCCGCTCCAGCTGACCCAGATCGGCCGCTCGTCCATGTAGTGGTCGATCGCGAAGCGCGGGATACCCTCGCGGTCGCGCGTCCATCCATCGGGCTGCCCCGCGGTGTTGAAGCTGGTCAGATTGGCGATCAGCAGCGTTCCGCCCGGCCGTAGCGCCGCCACCATCTTCGCGATGGCCCCGGCGAGATCCGGCATGTCGATCAGGCTGAGATAGCTGACGACGAGATCATGTGACGCATCGACTTCCATCGTTTCGGCACGGTCGAGCCGGTAGTCGCCCTGCGGATCCAATTCCCTTGCGCGCGCCAGCAACGCTTCGGTCGGGTCGATACCGGTGGTGCGGATGCCGGCGCGCTGCATGATGCGGCAGAAGCGCCCTTCCCCGCAGCCGACATCGAGCGCATTGCGAAAACCACGGCCTTCGACGCGCGCCCGCATCGGCGCATCCAGCACGAAGCGGCGGCCAAAATCGCCATCGTCACCCTGCTCGACGATCCATGCAGACGCGGACGCGGCCCAGCCGTCAGTGACCTGATCGCTCATGGTGTCGCCTTCGAGAGTTGGTGTTCGGCGCGCTAAAAGCGCGGGGACGGCTACTGACCACAGGTTGGATCAGAGTTCAACATGAGGTAGCATGCGCATCGCATGCCATCCTACACCAACCGGGAAAGCGCCAAGATCATCGCCGGAGCCGTCGCGGCTGTCGTGGCGACGCTCTTCCTGTTTGCGATCGCGATGGCGTTCTTGCTGCCGCAATAGGTTCTGCGGCGCGCCGGCGGCGCGAGGCCGCCGGATCTTTCACTTCGCGCGGGCTCAGGCGGCGCGCACGGTCCGCAGGAATTTTCCGACTTCGTCCTTCAAGCGGTTGCTGTCGGTTGCCAGCATCTTCGCGGTGGAGAGCACCTGCGTGGAAGCCGAACCGGTCTCGGCCGCGCCACGCTGCACGTCGGTGATGTTGCTCGAGACCTGCTGGGTGCCGTGAGCGGCCTGCTGCACGTTGCGCGAGATCTCCTGGGTCGCGGCGCCCTGCTCCTCGACGGCTGCGGCTATGGTCGAGGACACTTCCGACAGCCGCTCGATGGTCGCGGAGATGTCGCGGATCGCCGTCACCGATTCCTGGGTGGCGTTCTGGATGCCGGAGATCTGCTGGCTGATCTCGCCGGTGGCTTTCGCGGTCTGCTCGGCCAGCGTCTTCACCTCGGAGGCGACGACGGCGAAGCCGCGGCCGGCCTCGCCGGCGCGTGCCGCCTCGATGGTGGCGTTGAGCGCCAGCAGATTGGTCTGGCCCGCAATGGTGTTGATCAGCTCGACGACGTCGCCGATACGCGTGGCCGCGACCGAGAGCTCGCTGACGCGCTCAGTGGTGGTGCGGGCCTGGTTGACGGCTTCGCTCGCCATCCGCGCGGATTCCTGCACCTGCCGGCTGATCTCGTTCACCGACGACGACAATTCCTCGGTCGCAGTCGCAACCGACTGGACGTTGCCGGTGGCTTCGCCCGAGGCAACCGCGACGACCGAAGTCAACTCCTGCGCGCGCTGCGCGGTGGTGGCGAGCGTGGAGGACGATGCTTCGAGCTCGGTGGAGGCAGATCCGACGGTGTCGATGATCTCGCCGACCGCGCGTTCGAAGCCGTCGGCCAGATTGAACATGTCGCGCTTGCGCTGCTCGGCGGCCTGCTTCTCGGCTTCCACCTGCGCAGCCTTGAGCCGCTCCACCTCGATCGCGTTGGTCTTGAACACCTCGACGGTTTTGGCCATCTCGCCGATCTCGTCGCTGCGGTCCTTCTCGGGCACTTCGGTCTTGAGGTCGTTGCGCGCCAGGCCTTCCATGGCGAGCTTTAGCCGGGCGATCGGCTGCGACATCGCCTTGAAGCCGATGAAGAGCGCAATCGCGATGCCCAGCAGCAGGCCGCCGCCGCTGACGCTCATCACGGTCCAGGTCGCAGACCTGGCGTCGCGATTGATGACCTCCTTGCGCTGGACCACCGCCTTGCTGACATCGGCCGTAAACGCCGCGACGCGCGCGAGCGATGCGTCGATCAGCGGGTCGCACTCCTTGTGCGCACGCTCGGCAGCCTTGGCATTTTCTGCGGGGCTGCTTGCAGCCGCGCCGGCCTGGAGCACCGGGTCACAGCCTGCAAACACGGTCTTCAGCTGGTCGCTGATGCTCTTGATCTCGTTCGCCCGCGTAGGATCGTCCTGCTCAGCTGCAGTCAGGTACTGGCCGACCTCATCGCGGTTCTGGTTCGCGATCTTGAGGCGATTGGCGTTGCCGGCCTCGGTCGTCTCGGTCATGACCGCATAGAGAGCCGCGTGATAGGTCTCGATTCGGCGCAGGACGCGCGTCAGGTTGAGGGCTGCTGACTGCATCGCTGTGAGTTCGCTGAAGCCGTCGACGGTCGCGGAGAGTTCGCGCGTGCCGAAAGCGGCGACGGCGACCAGGGCGATGCCCATCACGGTCACGATCAGCGCAACCTTCAAGACGATCTTCAAATTGTTCAAAAAACTCATCGCAGCCGCCCAATCATCTTCCGGTCACCATTGACCGAACCAGTCCCAGCGGCGGCATTGGAACCCGGTAACATTAATATTTGATACAAAATGACTGGTATAACCTTACGGAGAAATACTCATCCAGCGGTTGCCTGTAAGCTTCACGCAAGCTTTGGGCGCTTGGGGGGCAACCCGCCCGCCCGCGATCAGGTCGGAGCCGCCTCCTGGCCGTCGTCTCGCGCGACATGAGCACGCACCAGATCCTCGACGAATGCGATCACCTGCCCCCGCTTCTCGGGCGGCAGTGACAGAAAGGCGCGCACGAGCCGCAGGCCCTGCGCTTCGTCCGACGGGTCGGCCTTGGAATCCATTTGAGCAATGTCAGATGACCGGGAAAAATATGCAATCCCCTGCACGCAGCCTGCTTGATTCGGCGCCGTAGCTTTGGTGGAATGGCTCCAACAGGGTGGTGGATCATGAAGTGGATCAGGGAGCGCGATGCACTGATCGCGCAGACACTGGCCTTCGTGCAGTCGGTTACCGGCAAGAAGGACGATTTCCGTCAGCCGGATACCGCTGCAGCACCTCCGGTACTGGCCGCGGAGATCGTCTCCGTCCGGGCCTTGACCGTGGCCTTTGAACAGGCGCAGGCCGATCCGCCGCCGGTGGTCGTGCCGCCGCAGCCCTTGCCTGCGCCTTCGCCACGGATCGGCAGCGATTTCCGCAGCGAGATGCAGGCGCGCATCGCCAATTTCAGGAGGCATCAGGAGCGGTTCGAGCGCGAGCGTGAGGAATATTGTGCGTCGACGTTGACCAAGCTCCGCGCGGCAATCCGCGACCCCTCAATCCGTCCGGAAGTAGACAGGTAAGGCGGCCGCCGCCTCACCACCAGGACTTATAGCCACGACCAGACCAGCCAGAGATTGGCCGCACAGGCGCCGAGCAATCCCAGCGTCAGTGGCAACAGCATGTGCCCGCAGCAGGTTTTAAGGTCGGTCGTCATGGCCGGAAACATCCGCTGATTCCGCCAAACGAGTCCCAAAGTATCTTTTTTCGCGGATTCAGGACTCGTTAAGGACTCAAGGCCCGCGGTCTTTCGGCTTCGATCACGGCCCCGTGATCGCGCCGGAACCCCTTCTCCGTGAAGTCGTTAATGCGCTTTCCGGGAGCGGCAGACATGCCCTACGCCCTGTTCTGCAACGACAGCCAGATCAGCAAGGCCTATCCTGATGAAGCCGATGTCTGGAAGCTTGCGCAAAGGAGCGGCCTGGTCGTGGACATCAGCACCGACGAGGAGCGGCACGGTCCGCGCCGGGTGCTCGACAATGACTATGAGATCAAAGCCTGCCAAGCTGCCCAAGGCGAAGACCCCGCCAAGAACAAGGCGGACGCTGACCGGGAATCCAGGATGGAGCTTCAGCTCAACTCGTAAGATCCCGCCCGAAGGTCGGAGGGCTCAGGGCGTCGCGGTCGCCAGCGAAGCCTGCTCACCGGCGAGCGCCACGCAGGCCTTGCGGCGGTGCAGCCCGCGGATCGCTCCGGTGACCTTCAGCACCTTGCCATACGGGCAGGACAGGTCCTTGACGAAGGCGACCTCGTAAGGTGCCAACATCAGAGGCTCGGATTTGAGGATTGTTTGGGCAGAGCAAGGCAGCGCGGCAAAGCACGAGACCACCACCACCGTCGCCAAGATACGCATGTTCGCCATCCCACCAGCCCGGTAATCCCCTAATACGCGTACCGGAGCGCGAGTTCCGTAAGTCGCAAAAATTATTTTTGCTTTACCCGATCCCCGTGACACGCGTGAGAACGCGTGCGCCAGACTGTTTGCTTGCAAATGACGCGCCAGATGGTTCACGCAATCCAAACACGCCGGCCAAACGAAAAGGCCGGCGGGAAGCCGGCCTTTGTCAGATCGCGGTCTTGGTCAGATCGTGGCCTTGCCCGCTCCCGGCTCAGTAGCGCGAGGCGGCCGGACCGCCCCAGCCGAAACGATAGTTCACACCGACCTTGACGGTATGCTCGTCATCCCGGCCGCGGACACCGACCACGTCGGCCGGACCGCCGGTGATCGTGGTGCTGCCGAAATTATAATACTGGTACTCGGCCTTGGCCGACCAGTTCGGCGCGAACATGTATTCGAGGCCGGCGCCGACGGTGTAGCCGTCCTTGCTGTTGCCGGTGGTCGTGAAGGCTTGCGGCACGCCGGCGACGTTGACGCCGAGGCCGCCATTGCGCCAGGCGTAACCGCCCTTGGCGTAGAGCAGCGTCGGGCCCCAGGTGTAGCCGATGCGGCCGGTCACCGACCCGAGCTGGTCAGTGTTCGACGTCACCTGCGTGCCCAGCGGGAACGTGACACCGTTGTTGTTGGTCGGCAGCCAGGAATATTGGGCCTCGATACCCACGACCCAGTTGGGCGCGAACTGGTAGTCGAAGCCGCCCTGCACGCCACCCAGGAAGCGGGCGTTGCTGGACTGGAAGGTGGTGTCGCCGGCGAAGCCACCGCCGACATGGCCGCCGATGTAGAAGCCGGTCCAGTTGTAGATCAGCTGCGGCGGCGTGTAGGCCGGAGCCTTGGTGTAGGTGCGCGGCTGCATGTCGGCTGCGGCCGCCGGTGCGGCCAGCGCCAGCAGAGCTGCGGCACCGAGCAAAATCGTCTTCATGATCGTCCCCGTTCTTTCAAATCGACCCTCAGGAAACAACGTGGCGTGAATTTGGTTGCTTCGCGGCGATGCCGGAACGTTGATCGTTCGTTACTGTGACGGGGCGGCAACATCGCGATTTTGTTCCGCCACGTCGGCTTGCGCCGACAGATTTCGTCGCCCCGCAAGACCAGCCGTAACGATTTGTCGCGAGGCAAAACCGCCCCGTTCAAAGCTCGCCAAAATGTGATGCAGCGGCTCCGGCGGCTCTGGTTCTAGCAGCCCGCGATGAAGGTCGGCTTTGCGCTACCGCGCCATCTTTTCCAGTTCTGGAAAGGGTGCGTAAACCGCACCGGCGCAGAGCTCGTTGGCACGGTCGACGACGCGGTCGCCACGGCCGTTGACGTAGACGACGGCGCGCTCGCGAACCGCCTTGTAGCTGCCGTCGCTCTCACGCGGCGTGAAGCGCAGGCAGCTGATATAGAACTGCCGCCCACCAACCTCCCGCAACACCGGATCCGCCATGCTGGCGTCGCGCACACCGACCGGATTGTTGAGATAGGCATGGATCAGGGCCAGCGCGTCGCTGCGAAAATTATCGGGGAATGGCTGAGGCCCACCGGCTTGCCCGCCGTCCATCAGCGATGGGCGATCACCGTCACCGCCAAAGCAGGCCGCAAGCATCAGGGGCAGCGCCAGGATCAATGCCGGCCTCGCCGCGCGTTTCGCCAATCCCCTCACAGTTCGCGCTCGCCGCTCACTCGACCTGGAGTGTTCCAGCCCCAAGGTTGCAATGATGCATGTCTAGAGATGTTTTGCCCGACGAGTCAACCGGATTCGTAAAATCCGCAAATGAGTATCCGTCAACCCATTGATTTATCTGTCGTCGTCTACTGTGCATGGGGTTGTTTTCGAGGTCCTTGTCGCTTTTTGCACACGGCGCACCGGCCCGCCGCCGACGCCTCGCGCTTTCGCGCGAAGCATGACGAACGGGCCGGACCTGAACTCCGCGCGAGGCGGCGGGGCAATGCCAGGGATGCCGCCTCGCTGGGGTCAGTGGTTAGCTGCGCTTCTCGGTGGTCACCGGCTTGGTGGTGAGGTCCGAGTTGGTCTTCAGCGACTTCTTGGCCGACAGATGCTTGTAGTGATGACGATGCGTCCGCACGGTCTTGTGCTCGGCGGGCGTGACCGCAGCGTTCGCGTTCATCGCCTTCGCCTTGCTGTCGACCTTGGCGCCCGACTTGACGTCGGCAGTCTTGGCATCAGTCTTGGCATCGGTCTTGGCATCAGTCTTGGCATCGGTCGTCTTGGCATCGGTCTTGACGCCGGCGTCGGGCTTGGCAGCGGTGGTCGAGATCTTGCTCTGAGTCTGGTCCGCCTTGATCACAGGCGCGGTCGTGGTGGTCTTGCCCGCTTCAGCGGCGAAGGCCGGGGCGGCGATGACGGAAGCTGCGAGCAAGGCGGCGGAAATGGTCTTCAACATGGTGGTCTCCTCTTGGAAGGATCTTGAGGCGGCGCCCTCTCGCCAACTCTTCGATCATGGGGAGAGCCTAGATGACGCGCGCTGAACCCGTTCTGAAGCGCATGGCCAGCTTCCGTTCATCTGGATGACAAGTTTGTTATCTTGGCCAGGCAACGCAATCGCCCCGGGACGGCCGGGAATGTTTTTGCCGGCCGGGTGTTCCGGTCTTTGGGCAATCGTGTAGGATCGCCACGTTCCATTCGGGAGAACTTAGATGCGCAAACTCTCAACGCTTCTTGTGCCGGGACTTGTCGCCATGACCTTGGCGGCCGGGCCGGCTCTGACCAGCGCCTATGCCGCGGGCAGTGACGAGCCCTCCTCGCCACCGAAGTCGGATACCTCGACCAAGAAGGGCAAGAAGAAAAGCTCCTCCGTCAGCGATCCCAAATTCCTCGCGGCCTATCGCACCGCCTATACCACGATCTACGACAAGCACGACTACACGGACGCGATCGGCCAGTTGAAGCAGCTCAAGCGTGACGACGTCGCGGATGTCGCGAACCTGATCGGCTACTCCTATCGCAAGCTCGGCGACTACCAGTCGTCGAAGGCCTATTACGAGATCGCGCTCAAGGACGATCCGAACCACGTCCGCACCTGGCAGTATTACGGCCTCTGGCAGCTCGAGCAGGGCAACCGCGAACAGGCGCAATACCACCTGAACAAGATCGCCATGCTCGCCGGCACCGAGAGCTCCGAATATCGCTCGCTGGCCGCAGCGCTCGACAAGCCGACCGGCGCGACACTCGTCTACTAAAGACACCGCATCTTCCTGCGACGCGAACGGGCACACCCCCTGGGGTTGTGCCCGTTCCGCTTTCTCGGCTAGCTTTCGCGCACCCATCCCCTCGCAATTGGTAGCGCAATGGACACGTGGCTGCGATCCGCGATCGACTACATCGGCTCCTGGATTGAATTCCAGCAGACAACCTTCCAGCAGCCCGGCGTCCTGGTTGCATTCGTCCATCGCGGCGAGGTCGTCGCCGAGCATGCCTTCGGGCTCGCCAATCTCGACACCGGCGAGAAGCTCACACCTCGCCACCGTTTCCGCATCGCCTCGCACTCGAAGAGCTTCACGTCGGCCGGCTTCATGAAGCTGCGCGAGCAGCGCAAGCTCAGGCTCGACGATCCCGTCGGCCAATATGTCAGCGGCCTGCATCCGCGCGTCGCCGAGACCACGATCGCGCAGGTGCTCTCGCACAGCGCCGGCCTGACGCGCGACGGCGCCGATTCCGGCCAGTTCATCGACAGCCGCCCCTATCTCAACGCCAATGAGCTGCTTGCCGAGTTGAAGCTGCCGACCGCGATCGAGCCAGGCACGCGTTTCAAATATTCGAACCACGGCTTTGCCCTGATGGGCCTCGTCATCGAGGCGATCACGAAGGAGCCCTATTCCGCCTGGATCAAGCGCGAGATCATCGAGCCTGCAGGCCTTCGCGAGACCGAGCCGAATGCACCGCTTCCGAAAGGCGCGCTGTTTGCGCGCGGCCATACGCGAAAGCTGCCGTTCGGCGAGCGCTGCGTGATCCCAGGCGACAATCCGGCCCACGCAATGGCGTCAGCCGCGGGCTTCGTCGCCACCGCCGCGGATACCGCGCGCTTCTTCGCGCAACTCGCGCCCAATGCCAGAAAGAGCGTGCTGTCGGTCGCGAGCCGCCGCGAGATGACGCGACATCAATGGCGTGTCCCGCAGAGCTTCGAGGCCTATTACGGCCTCGGCGTCAACGCCGGCAAGACCGACGGCTGGGACTGGTTCGGCCATGGCGGCGGCTTCCAGGGCTATATCTCCCGAACCTGCTCGATTCCCGAATGCGAGCTGGCGATCAGCATCCTGAGTAACTCCATCGACGGCGTAGCGCCGCTCTGGATGGACGGCGCGATGCAGATCCTGCGCGTCTTCAAGACGCGCGGCGCACCCGACCGGCGCGTGCGCGACTGGACCGGTCGCTGGTGGACGATCTGGGGCGCGACGGATTTCGTGCCTGCGGGCAACCGCGTGCTCATCGCCAATCCCCAGTTCAACAACCCGTTCATGGATTCCGGCGAAATCGAGGTCACTGGCCGCGACGCCGGCAAACTTGTGTGGGCTGCCGGTTATTCGAGCCACGGCGAGCCGGTGCGCCGCACCCGCGACAAGCGCGGCAGGATCAGCGACATCTGGATCGCTGGCGCCAACGTCAAACCGGCAACCGTCGTCGCGCGCGAGATCGCGCGGCACTACCCGCCGCGTAAACGCCGGCCTACTCCCGGATAAGCGTCTCGACCTCGCCCCGAAGCGCCTGCCGCGAACCGTCGCGCGAATAGAACATGTGCCCGCCGGGATAGACGACGAACTTGACGCGCGACGTCACGAAAGCGGGCAACTGATCGAGGGCCCGCTTCGTACCGAAATAGGGCGTGGCGAGATCAAACAGGCCGTGCGCGACCAGCACGTTCAGCTTGGCATCGGTCGCGAGGATCTGACGCAGCTCCGACAGGGATTGCGGCGGGTTGATGCCGCCGCCGAAATCCCAGCTGCGCTCGACAGCTCCGTTGAGGACTTCGTAGGAGCCATCCGGCCGCCAGTTGAGTTTTCGCGTGAGCACATCGACGGCAGCACTCGTCAGCGGCGCCTGCAGCACATCGCCCGAGGGGTCGCCAAAGCGCGAGCCGCTTGAATCCGGATAGGGATCGAGACCACGAACCGATCCGTCGTAGCGTCCGGTCACCATGCCGTTCCTGCGATCGAGTTCGCGGCGGAATTCGCTGATGTCGAAGCGGCCGTCGAGCCTGCGGCTTACCCCCTGATCGATGCCCGTGAGCTCCGCGACCTTGTCGGCAACACGATTGGAAGCTTCCGTGTCCGCCTCACCCTTGACGAGATCGGCTAAGAATTCCCCGCGTGCGTAGGCCTCAACGTCGGCGAGATCAGCGCGCTTGACCGGCCCCTTGGCTTCGCGCGCGACCGCCACGTAACTCGGCAAGGTCGCGACATATTGCAAGAGGCTCGTGCCGGTGAACTCGCGGAAATCGAGAAGCGGCGACACCAGCACCAGGCCCCTGACGCCGACGCCGTGCTGGATCTGCAATTGCCGCACGACCTTCGGCCCACGGATACCGCCATAGCTTTCGCCCGCGACATATTTCGGCGAGGTCAGCCTGTTGTGCTTCTCGAGCCAGCGCCGAATGACGAGCGCGATCGAATTGACGTCGCCGTCGACCGAATAGAACCGCTTGCGGGCATCCTCGCCGCTCGCAATGAGACGGCTGTAACCAGTGCCGACGGGATCGATGAAGACGAGATCGGTGAAGTCGAGCCAGGTTTCCGCGTTCGGCTTCACCTCGGGCGAGGCTGACGGCGATAGTCCCTCGCCGTCGAGCGGCAGCCGCCATGGCCCTGCCGCACCGAACTGGAGCCATGCCGAGGACGCGCCGGGCCCGCCATTGAACAGGAATGTCACCGGACGCGTGGCGCGGTCGGCGCCGTCGAGCTCATAGGACGTCGTGGCGATGTCGGCGAGCGACTCGCCCTTGTCGTCGAACACGCGGATGGAGCCGGCGGTCGCGGCAAAGCTGAGCGTTCGGCCGGGCAGATCGAGCGTCTGCTTCGTGGTCGAGTCTGCGGGCAAACGGTGCTGATCGGCGGCGGATGGCGAGGCCTGCGCCGAATTCTGCGCGTTGCCGCCCCGTCCGCCCTTCTGTCCCGCCGGCGCGGCAGTCTCGTTGCGCGGCTGCGGTGGATCGTCTGCGCGCGCCAGGCCTGCGACCGCGAACGTCGAGACCGCCAGCACCAGCCCCGCACGGCGCAGCACCGGCAAGCTCATGACCATGATCGTTCTCCCTGCCCCGCTCGCGCGCGCAACTCGTTGGTCACAGCTCTAGCCGCCAATTGCGACAGTTTGGGGGACCGGACGGTTGGGGCCGGCTTTTGGGGCCGATTTTTGCCCAGAACCACCATGCATGGCCCCCCGCGTTTGCCTTGCCAGCCCGTCATCCTCGACAATACAGGCCCAGGTCGTATAGACGACCTCGGCGGAACTTTCTTGAGCCAGTGCCCGGAAGCCATGACCAAGCCAACGCGATACGACCGGATCGCCTTCGTCGCCAGCCCGAGCAGCGAGGCAGAGGCCGCCTTCCATCAGCTCACGGCGCAATATGGCAATTGCAATCCTGACGAAGCCGACGTCGTGGTCGCGCTCGGCGGCGACGGGCTGATGCTCCAGACGCTGCACCAGCATATGCGCTCGGGCAAGCCGATCTACGGCATGCACCGCGGCACCGTCGGCTTCCTGATGAACGAATACTCGACGCACGACCTGCGCGCGCGGCTCGAGGCGGCGCATGAATCCGAGATCAACCCGCTTCTGATGCGCGCGACCGACGTCAACGATCGCGTCCATCTGCACCACGCCATCAACGAGGTCTATTTGTTCCGGCAGACCTCCCAGGCGGCTCGCCTGCGCATCCTGATCGACGAGCGCGAGCGGATGCCGGAGTTGATCGCCGACGGCATCATCGTGGCGACGCCGGCAGGCTCGACCGCCTACAATCTGTCGGCGCAGGGCCCTATCCTGCCGATCAACGCGGCGCTGCTGGCACTGACGCCGATCAGTGCCTTCCGGCCGCGGCGCTGGCGCGGCGCCCTGCTCCCCAACACCGCCTATGTCGTGATCGAGGTGCTCGAAGACGACAAGCGCCCCGTGGCGGCGGTCGCCGACCATGAAGAGGTGCGCAGGGTCCGGCGCGTCGAAATCCTGTCCGACAAGACCATCTCGATGCGCATGCTGTTCGACCCCGGCCACAGCCTGGAAGAGCGCATTTTGCGCGAGCAATTCGGGAATTAAGCCACTGCCCGGGCGCCTGGCGGCAACCCTTCGTTAACCCTCGGCACGATATGGTTAACGAAGATTGACCGCTTCGGCCCGGGCGCCATGTTCCGCATCGACTTCAACAAGCTGCGCTTCCTCGTCTGCGACGATAATCCGCACATGCGCCGCATCCTGCGGACGCTGCTGCATTCGTTCGGCGCGCGCGAGGTATACGAGGCCGAGGACGGCGCCACGGCGCTGGAAATGTACAGCCATTACGTGCCTGATATCGTCATCACCGACTGGGCAATGCCGATCTTCGACGGGCTCGAACTCGCGCAGATGATCCGGCAGCCGGAATCCAAGGGCAATCCTTACGCGCCGATCATCATGCTGACCGGCCATTCCGAGAAACGCCGCGTCACCGTCGCGCGCGATGCCGGCGTCACCGAATTCCTGGCCAAGCCGATCTCGGCCAAGGGTCTCTACCAGCGCATTCTCAACGTGGTCGCCAGTCCCCGGCCCTTCATCAAGACCAAGACCTATTTCGGCCCGGACCGTCGCCGCAACACCAACTCCGCCTATATGGGCCCGGAGCGCCGTGTCGGCGAAAAGCACGAGGTGCTCCAGCAGCCTTCGCTGCTCGACAAGGCCCGCTCCTCTATCTAGCGCAACGTCAGACCCGACAAGGCAGGCATCATGGCGAAGAACAGCGCAAAGGATATCGAGGTCAAGGCCTTCGCCACGCATCACGTCATCACGCAGCCCAATCCGCTGCGTAAAGTCCTGCGCCGGGTCGAGGAAAAGGACATGGACGATCCGGTCGGCCGCGCCGAGCAGGCGCTGGCAGGCCTGTCCGGCGAGTTCAAGAGCTGGATGACGACCGAGGTCAACCGGCTGTCAACTGCTTATGTTGCCATCCGCAACGACGGCTTCAGCAAGGAACGGCGCGACGAACTGTTTCATGCCGCGCACGACATCAAGGGCGACGCCGCGACGTTCGGCTTTCCGGCCGCCGCCGGGGTCGCCGAGAGCCTCTGCCGCGTCATCGAACACGCGCCGGATCTGGAAAGAGTGCCAGCCGAGCTGTTCACGCACCACATCAACGCCATCCTCGCCATCGTGCACGAGAACACCAAGCTCGACAGCATCAGCGTCTCCGCCGAACTCAGCCGCCGCCTGCGCAAGGTCGCCGACGACTATCTCGCCGACGTCAACCGCGACCGCCCCGAGCATCTCGAAGTGATCCTGGCACCGAGCATCGTGCCGGCGGAGTAGTACGCTCTCGTCGTTGCCCAGATTGTAGGGTGGGTTAGCGCAGCGTAACCCACCACGTCTCTATCCGCGTGGAAAGCAAAGAGGTGGGTTACGCCGTGCGAACTGCGCTTCGCGCAGCCGCTTGGCTAACCCACCCTAAGGCATCTCGCTACGCCGCGATCAGATCATCATACACCGGTTCGATCGTATCCTCCGCGACCAGCTCGTCGCAGAACAGCCGCGCCTCCTCGCGCGCGGATTCCGTGGCGAAGCGGCGCAGCAGGACCATGAGCGGCTCGGTGGCGCCGCGGTCGGTTTCGCAATGGGTGAGGACGCGCTCGACCATGCGCCGACGCAGCCGGGCTGCAGTGTCGTCGGTATCGACAAAACCCTGCTCGTGGCAGGCATCGAGAGCCACCTGGAATGCCGCGAACGTCGCCTCCGGCAATCCGGCGCGACGGAGCAACGCCTGCAGGCTGTTGCCGCCGCGATCGTGCAGCAGCGCGGAGACGCGCGCGAGCGGCAGATCGGCGAGTTCAGCGAGTGACGCATCAAACAGATCGAGATTGCTCGACAGCAGCGCGCGCAGGATCAGGCCCGCAGTGAGCTGGCCGGTGATGCGCAGGTGCTTCACTAGGCCCTGCATGTCCTCGCCGCGCGAGCGTGCTGCGATGTTGATGGTGGAGCGGTCACGCGCTTCCAACGTCATACGTTCGGCGCGGTCAGCGCTCAGCCAGTTCCGCGCCACGACGAATTGCGCGAGGGTCTCGGAGAGCTTTGCGACCAACGCGGCACGTGTTGCGGCCGGAATGTCGTCCAGCACCAGCATTGCCTCGCGGATCGCCGCGAGATGGCCGTGACGCTCGACAATGCGCGTCCAGGAGAACGGCGCGAGCTCGGCGTGCGGATTTTCGATCAGCTCGAGTGCGGCAGCCGCGCAGCCGACCTCGGCGATGGCGGCGCAGACCGAGACCGGGAGCGCGATGCGGCGCGCGACCGCGCATTGCACCTCGTCATTGCCGGTCGCGACGATATCGACGAGATCGGCATCGATCAGCAGCGGCGAATGTTCGAGCACCGGCAGCGCCACGGTCGGCTGGTCCGCCGACAGCGCTCGCACGATCGACGCCGGCGCATCGGTGCTGCGCGCAAAGGCCTCGGCCATCGCCTGCCGAACCAGCGGCGAGGGATCGTCGAGCAGCATCAGCAGCGCGCCTTCGGCGGCGACGCGGTCGTCGTGGGAAAGATCCGAGATCAGCCAGGCCCGGGCCAATGCCCGCGTTGCCTCCGCCCGTTCACCTGCGGGCGCGGTCCTGATCCAATTGATGAACTGCCGAACAATCATGCTGCTTCCGGCTTACGCAACGAAAAAACGAAACGGTGACGACGCGTCACCTGCAACACAAAATAAACCACGACGCTTAACAAAGCGTTCACCATAAGCGGCTGGTTTTATTGATGATTTATTAAGAAGTGGAAGCCGCGCGACGGCGCGGCAGAGCGCTAGCTCGAGAACATGCCGCTGCGATCGCTGAAGAGATCGAGCGGTTGCGGCGGCCGCACGTCAGGCGTCGTGGACGCGACGGACGTCAGCGAAGCGTTGTTGCCCCATAATTTCTGCACCGTGGTCGAGACCGGCTGCGTCGCATCGCCCGGCTGATAGATAGAGCGAAACACCGGTGCGGTCGGCGTATTGTCGGCCACCGTCGTCGACGATGTCGCGCTCACCGGCGTCACCGAACGTGAGTCCGGAAAGGTCTGGAGATAGGAGGCGTTATTGACCATCGGCGCAGTGGGCTGCACGCCGTTGGCGGCGGCAACCTGCGTGGTCGACGGCGTGTCGCCATACATCGCCATCGCCGTGCGCGTCGACTTCGCATTCGCGGCGCTGGCGTAGCGCGCATTCAGCACCGAATAGACTTCGGAGACGCTGCGCGCACGACCATCCTTGGCATAGAAGATCGAGCGGTTGGCGGACGCCGCATTGGGAAACAGGCGCGCACCGACCGCTTGCGGATTGTCCTCGGCATTGGCGATCAGTTTCGCCGCGCCACCGACGCCCATGAAATGCGCCATATAGAGCTCGCTGTCGGACGGCCTGCGGCCGAGGAGACCAGTGAGCTTGAAACTGTTGGATTGCGTCAGCGCGGCCGCCATGCTGGATGCGGCCTCCGGATCATCGCGCAGCTTCATGATCGAGCGCTTCATGAAGGGATCATCGACTGTGTAGGTGCCAGACGAGGTCCTGGTGATGGCGTCGGAATAATTGCCATAGCCGAGCTGGGGGCCCGCCTCCTTCACCGTGCCGAGCCAGGTCTGGTCGATGAACTGATAGAGGCCGTGGGCGGACGAGGTGCTCGCACCGGCGGAAGGATCGAAATCCGATTCCATCTTGGCAGTGGTCAGCATGTACTGAAAGCTGACGCCGGTCTGACTCGAACCCTGCTTGATCGCGCCAGCGACGCGCTTCAAGCCGTCGGTTGCCGCTGTCTGCGAGGCACTGGAATTGTCGACCGACATAGTGGAGTGCCCGCCCCGCGCGGCTTTGGACGGCGCCGGCAATTCGGACGCCTGATCGCCTCACCGTGGGACAGTTATGGTTAATGCGGGGTTAATTCGGCGGCCGCCGTCATTCCGGAGCCCGACAGGATACGAGCCCTATTTCTTGTAGACGTCGTGCGGGTCGAACAGCCTGTCTGCATCGACGAACACCAGCTTCGCCCCACCGGCCTCGGCCTCGACCTTGCGATAGAAGCAGGACCGGCGGCCGGTGTGGCAGGCAGCCCCAATCTGCTCGACGCGGAGCCAGATCGCGTCCTGGTCGCAATCGGTGCGGATCTCGACCGCGCGCTGGGTCTGACCTGAGGTCTCACCTTTTCGCCACAAGGCATTGCGCGAGCGGCTGAAGTACCAGGCCTCGCCAGTCGCAATGGTCTTGCGCAGCGCCTCGTCATTCATGTGGGCGACCATCAGAACGTCGCCGGTGGCAACGTCGGTCGCGACGACCGTCACGAGGCCAGCGGCGTCGAACTTGGGGAGGAAGGTCAGGTCTTCCTCGATCTCATGGGAGTGAGCGGACACCACAAATCTCGCCAGTTGTTCGCGAGGTCAGCGCGTCAAGCCTCGCACCATGGACAGGAACCGGGCCTGCTCCGCCGGATTGTCGCGAAACATGCCGGTGTAGCGGCTGGTGAAGGTGGAGGCGCCATGTTTGGCGACGCCGCGCACCGACATGCAGGTATGCTCGGCCTCGATCAGCACGGCAACACCGCGGGGCTTCAGGATCTCGTCGATCGCGGCTGCGATCTGCGCCGTCAGATGCTCCTGGGTCTGGAGCCGGCGGGCGAAGATATCGGTCAAACGCGCAAGCTTGGACAGGCCGACAACGCGTTCCACCGGCGTATAGGCGATGTGCGCCTTGCCGTAGAACGGCATCATGTGATGCTCGCACTGCGAGGTGAACTCGATGTCGCGGACCAGCACGAAGTCGTCGTAGCCGGCGGTCTCGCCGAAGGTGCGGTCGAGCACCTCCGCCGGGCACTGGTGGTAGCCCTGATAGAGCTCATCGAACGCCTCGACCACGCGGCGCGGCGTGTCGAGCAGGCCTTCGCGCTCGGTGTTCTCGCCGATATAGGCAAGCAGCGTCTTCACGGCTGCTTCCGCCTCGGCGCGCGCGGGGCGCGGTTGGTCGGCGCGGACGGCGGCCGCAAGGAATTCGGCAGGATCAAGCTCAGCCGGGCGGCTCTCGAGCTGCTTGTCGGCGGACTTGCTGGGGCGGATGGATTTGATTGCAGCGTCCATGTCTACTCCGTTCGACGGCCTTGCGGCCGGAGTGTCACCGGCAGACGGGGCGGACAAGCCGCCGGACGCCTGAAGAGCACAGTATTTGGCGAAAGAGGTCACTTGGCAATAACGCCGGCAGCGCAGATCTGGATCACCGCCGACGCACCGCCGGACTGTTTTTCCGCCAGTTCCGACCCTATATAGGACCGTGGACGGCGCCCGCCAAGGCCGATCCGGCCCGTAAGTGTTGGACTCCATCACATGCTGAACGACATCTATAACAAGCGGATCATCGAGCTGGCCGGCAATATTCCGCGTCTCGGACGGCTGTCGGCCCCCGATGCCACCGCGACGGCCCACTCCAAGTTGTGCGGCTCGACCGTGAAGATCGACCTCAAGATGGATGGGGACACCGTCACCGACTTCGCACATGACGTGAAGGCCTGCGCTCTCGGACAGGCTTCTTCATCCATCATGGCAAGTCACGTGGTCGGCTCGACTGCAAGCGAACTCCGTGAGTTACGCGAGACCGTTCGCAAGATGCTGAAAGAGAATGGATCGCCTCCTGAAGGCAAATGGGAGGAAATCAAATTCCTCGAGCCGGTCCGCGACTACAAGGCGCGCCACGCCTCGACGCTGCTGACCTTCGATGCGGTGGTTGACGCGATCGGCCAGATCGAGGCCAAGGCAAAGCAGCCTGCCGCTGCACCGGGCTGAGCCCAGACTGAACCTCTTACTTCTGCGGTGCCACGGCAGGCGCCGCCACGCCGCCCGTCGGCACCACCGCTTCCGCCGTCTTGGTCGACTTGGCGGGCTGCGGTTCCGGCTCCTCGCCAAACCTTGCCTGTGTCTTTGGCGCAAGCTCCGCCATCGCGGGCGCTGTGATGTCCACGTGCGGCAGCACGTCGGCAACGAGGTCAGTCGTCACGAGATTGGTTAGCTTCAGCTCGGCTGCGTCGAGCTCGTGCAGATCTTCCCAGGGCGGCACGTTGAGCGCGAGCGACAGGAGGTCCCCCGCTCCACCCATGTCAAACGTGTATTTGGCGAGCCGGCCGATGTCACGCTCCACGATCATCAGATCCTGCGCACTGTAGCTTGCCGCCTTGGCGTCGTCGGCGCGGTCGCCCATCCAGATCTGATGGACGCGGACATGGGCCGCTTCGGGCACGTAGCGCTTCTTGCCGGCCAGCAGCAGGAACACGCACATGGATTCGCAATAGGCTTCCGAGGCGACCGCCGGACGCGCCCCCTGCCCGCTGCCGTTCTGCACCGTCGTACCGACCGTGGTCAGGAGACCGAGATTGCGGAAGCGCCGGCCAAGCGTGATGGCATCATTGACGGAGCCACCGCTGGAATCGAGCACAACAGCGGCGCCTCCAAGCTGGCGCCCGCGGGCGAAATCGTCGAAATCCTTCGGCGTATCGGCGGTGATGATGCCGACCGCGCTGACCCAGCCGCGGCAATTGGGTTCGCAGGAAACCCAGCCGAACTTCATCGGCAGCTTGCGCTCTTCGAGCGAGGCGCCTGCCCGAGCCGGCGAGTCAAAGGTCGCGATGGCCCCCGCCAACACGACCCCACAAGCGGCGGTTCCCACCCGCAACCAGCCGCGAAGGTTGAGCGACTTCAGAACTCTCAAACTGGTTCCTTCCCCAAGCCCCAAAAGCAATCAGGCAAGCCCGTTTCGACGTTCCCTCGAGTCTACACATGGACGTCACAAAAATGGTATCCGGGGGAATACAGATCGTCCATAGGTACTTGCTGCGCTGCTCCCTGAAAGCAGACAAAGTATGGCGCGGACACAACAGCGCGCTGTTCCCTGCGCTGGAACTGCGCAACAAGGCGCTCACGATCTCAGCAAGGAGCCCATGAAGCATTCAGCCTGCGAGCACTGTTCCGGTCCGATCGAGGGTGCGTTGCGACTGCCGCGCAGATTCGGTCGTGCGCTGATCTGGCTCTACCGCCACACGCTCTCACCGCTGGTCGGCTACAACTGTCGGCACCTGCCGACCTGCTCCATCTATGGCGACGAGGCGATCGCGCGCTTCGGACTCTGGGCCGGCGGCTGGATGACACTGGCACGCCTGTTGCGCTGCAACCCATTCGGTACGTCAGGCATCGACAACGTGCCTCTCACTGCGCCGCAAGGCGCGCGCTGGTATTTGCCGTGGCGCTACGGCCGCTGGCGCGGCGTCAACGCTTCGTGAGTATGCTGCAGTGCTTTGCGCATCGCTGCTCTGACCGGAACCGGAACTTTCCCCTCGCGTTGTTGTGATGCTCCCCAGGGAGGAACAATAATGCGCTGGAAAATCAGCCATCACTTTCAGTTCGGGTTCGGTCCGCATCCCAAGCTTCATCCAAAGAATCACGATCCCCGCACCATCGACATGCTCGCGATTATCGCGCTGCTCACGCTTGTGCTCGGCTCCGGCTGGTATCTGGCGGCGAGTCTGGTCAGACCGCCCAGCACGACAGCGTTCATCGAGCCGAGCCAAAGCGTCCACTGGTAGGTCAGAGGTCCAATACCAGGCGCTCACCGTCTGATCCGGCAACACAGACCATGAGGAAGCGCTCGCGGTCGTAGGCGGACAGGATGCGGTCGCGATGCACCGGCTTGCCTTCAATCCATCCGACTTTGCAGGCGCCACAGATGCCACCGCAGCATGAGGCCGCAACATCGATGCCGCCTTCCTGCAAGGCGGCCAGCATGGTCTCGCCCGCACGCACCTGGATCTCCGTGCCGGAGCGCGCCAGCCGCAGCGTGAACGGCTTTGCATCGGGATCGATCATTGGCGGCGGCGCAACGAAGCGCTCGACATGAACGTTTGCCGAGGGCCAGGTCGCAGTTGCATGCTCGAAATCGTCGGTCATGGCCTCCGGACCGCAACAGGCGACAAGCGTCCGCGGATCGATATCACCAATCAGCCCTGCAAGATCCGGTCGCCCCGCCCGCGAGGTGCGATGCACCACGACGCGCCCCTCATCAATCAGCGGGATGAGATATGCAGCAAGCGGCACCTCCTCGCGTACGATCAGATGCAGCATGAAGTCAGTATTTCCCATCGTCGCGAGATGCCGCGCCCTCGACAGGAACGGCGTCACGCCGATGCCGCCCGCGACGAACACGTGACGCGAGATCTCCACGCTCGGCTCAAGCCCGCCGCGCGGCAGCGAGACGCCGATGACGTCACCGACCCTGATGTCGTCATGCAGCGCGCGAGAGCCGCCGCGCCCGTCGACCTCACGCTTGACCGCGATGACATAGCGCGTGTTGTCGGCGGGCTCGTTGCACAGCGAATAGGTGCGGACGAGCCCGTTCGGCAGATGCAGATCGATATGCGCGCCGGGCTTGAAGGGCGGCAGCTCCCACTGATCGGGATCGGCCAGCGTGAACAATTTTATGTCCGTGCCGGCCGCTTCGATGCCGGCGACGACCGTCTTGATCGTCGTAATGGGCCGCGCGCTCATGCCACGTTCCGCACGAGGTCGCCGACCCTGACGATGCCGCCTTGCAGGATCTTGCAGTTGAGGCCCGAGCGGTTGATCAAGGGATCGAAGATCGCCTTGCCGGTGATCTCCTCGATGTGCCGGCACGGGATCGACAGCCGCGTGGCCTCCAGCAAGGTCTCGCCAAGCCAAAAGCGGCAGCCGACCAGATGGTTCAACGGCACACCCTCGACGGTGACATTGCGCCGGTGCTCCTCCGGGCCGAGCTCGATGCCGGAGTCGCGCTTCAGCGCGATTAGCGTCTCGAGCTCGAACAGGGTCACCTGCCGTCCCTCTTCCGGCTTGTGCGAGTAAAACCCCGCTTCATTGCCGATCATGTAGCGATCGCCCTCGATCCCGCGCCCGGCGATGAGGCTGATTGAGTCCATGGAGCGCATCGGCAGGAAGGCGCGTGGGGCGAGATGAAGAAAGCGCACCACGCCGGTCCAGCCGAGCCGTGTTGCACTCTGTGCCGGGCCGGCGCTGATAATGTCGAGCATGACAATTTTCCCTTGAGAGAAGCGATAACGCGCCGCAGGCGGCGGCGCGCCAGGGGATCAGGTCAGTTCCTTGTTGGCCATTTCCGGCGCGAAGGTCGTCGCCGTCGCGGTGATCGCTGCGCAGGCAATCAGCAGCAGCGAGACCGGCCAGGTGGCGCCACCACTCCAGGCCATCAGCGAGGCCGCGATCAACGGCGTCAAACCGCCGCTCAGGGCTGCACCGACCTGAAACCCGAGCGAAGCACCGCTGTAACGGAGGCGCGCGGAGAACAGTTCGGAGTACCAGGGCGCGCCGATACCGAACATCACCATCTGGCCAAAGGTTATCGCGACCACAATGGTGCAGATGACGATGGTGGGATCGCGCGTGTTGAGCAGCCAAAACAGCGGGAAGGCAAACAGCGCCGAGAACAGGCAGCTCGCATAGAACATCGTCTTGCGCCCGACGATATCGGACAGCCAGCCAAACAGGGGAATGGCAAGCAGAGCGACCAGCGACGAGGCGAACGCGCCGTTCAGCACCACGGCGCGCGACAGGCCAAGATTGGCGGTGGCGTAGGACATCACGAAGACCCCGCCGATGCTGGCATAGGCGATCTCGGAAATCTTCAGACCGACCGCTGTGAAGAACGGCTTGCGATGGTGCTTGAAGATCTCGACCAGCGGCAGGCCAGCGACCTCCTTCTTGGCCTGAACCTGACGGAAGGCCGCAGTCTCCTCCATGTTGAGGCGGATGTAGAGACCTACTCCGACCAGCAGGACCGACAGCAGGAAGGGAATGCGCCAGCCGTAGGTCATGAAATCGCTTTCCGGCAGGCTCGCGACCAGCGCAAACATGCCGATCGCCGCAAGATTGCCGATGGGGTTGCCGACCTGCACCATGCTGCCGAGCAGGCCGCGGCGATGGGTCGGGCAGTTCTCGACTACCATGAGCACCGCGCCGCCCCATTCACCCCCCAGGCCAATGCCCTGAAGGAAGCGAAGGCCAATCAGCAGCAGCGGCGCGGCGATACCGATCTGCTGGTAGGTCGGAAGCAGTCCGATCAGGAAGGTGCCGATACCCATCACCATGATTGTGATCGCGAGCATCGCCTTGCGGCCGACCCGGTCGCCATAATGTCCGAAGATCGCAGCCCCTAGCGGCCGTGCCAGGAAGCCGACCGCATAGGTGCCGAAGGCAGCAATGGTGGCGAGCGTGGGATTTCCGGCGGCAAAGAAGACCTTGTTGAACACCAGCGCTGTCGCAGTGCCGTAGATGAGGAAGTCGTACCATTCGACCGCCGTGCCGATCACGCTCGACCACACGATCCGTTGCAAGCTCGCCGTCTCGTCCGGCGCGACGTTGAGGGTTACGTTGTCTGCTACGGTCATCAATCTCTCCAGAGAGTACCGGCATTTTTGTTCTGTCCCGAGGCACCCATCGGCGGCTTGGACCGGAAAAATCGATCATGTTTACCAACAGAAATCAACTCGGCCGAATCCAGCAATTGCCGTCGAACGCGGCAAAAGGCGAAAAATGCACCATTTTTTGGCTATTTCGGTCGATATACCAGAGCGACTGCCCACAATATCCGCGGCTCTGCTTGAAATTTCTGCGCAGGAGTTTTCTTTTAGAATACACCGACTGGCCGTCCGGACGGGCTGGACACGCCGTCGGACTGGCAGTTCGGCGGCATCTGTTGCAAAAGGAGCATCAGCAGTTCGGGAGACTCATGCGTGCTTGACGTCAGCAAAGCGACAGCGGTCGGGGCCAATATCCGCCAGGCGCGGATCGCCAAGGGCCTGACGCTGGATCAGCTTGCCAAGCAAATCGATCTCACGCGCGGCTACATCTCGCTGGTCGAGCGCAACCTGAAGATCCCTTCCCTCGCTGCGCTGCTGCGGATGGCCGCGGCCCTCGAGGTCAATGTCGCGAATTTCTTCGACCCGAATGCCGAGCCCACGCCACGCTACACGCTGTTCCGCCGCGAGGATGGGAACGTGCCGCTGTTTCAGGACACGTTTGGCGTCGTTCCACTCGTCACCGGCCGAACCCGCAAGATGATGGAGCCGTTCCTGCTGAGCCCGCCGCACAAGTCTGCGACGCGCGCCTCGCATGCCGGCGAGGAGCTGCTGTTCGTCATCAACGGGAAGATCGCAATCAAGCTCGACGGCGAGGAGCTTGTCCTCGGCAAGGGCGACTGCCTGTATTTTTCAGGCGAGACGCCGCACGAAGTCAGAAGCCTCGGCCGGCAAAAAGCCGAGGTGCTGGTTGTTGTCGCTCAGAGCCCGGCGGGCTAGCGGAACCAGAAGAGGCGTCCGGACGGCGGGATCGGCTCGGGCGGGCGTGGCCGCTTCGGACGCGGCGGTTTTGGCGGAGGCTCGGCAGACGAAGTCGTCTCAGCAGCCGGCGCGGCCTCACCTCCTGCCACCTTCACCGACAGCAGCAGATTCGACTCGTGCATCCGCCAGCGATAGCCGACGCCGAAATCGATCGGCTGGGCGCGCGTGAACAATTCGGCATAGCGCTCCTGATAGCGGCCGGGGAATTCGCCGATCGGGCCGAGATAGCGGCCGAACGGGAAGAAACGCCACTGCCGCGAATTGTAGTTGGCAAGCGGAATACCGGAATCGTCCTGGATGATGGTCGCGCTGTTGGCGAGCAGCCAGTCGCGGGCGACGGTGAAATTGCCGGCATGGAGGAGATACGATGCGCTCTTGATCAGGCTGTTGCCGGGTCCGAGCGTCTCGCAGAATTTCAGGAAGCCGGCCGCGCGAGCTCCGGAATTGGAGAGATCGGTCGAGAAATAATACAGCGTGCGCGCCTCGCCGTCCGCGCCTGCAAAGGTGATGCGGGCGCCGCGCGTCGCATTTGGTCCGGGATTGTCATTGCCGTAGTGCACCCCGCCCTTGTCGTCGAGCGCAACTATCTCGACATTGCGGATGGTCTTGCCGGATCGCGCCAGGAACACGTAAAGAATCGGCAAGGTTCCGTTGACCTGGTTGGTGTGCAGGTCGACCTTCATCTGCTTGGTGATGAAGAAGGAAAAGCTCAGGATTGAGCCGAGCGAGCGCTCGACATTGTAGAGCGCGGCATCGACCGAACCGCGCGAGAGCCTGGTCAGATCAGGCACCCCGCCGACGGGCTCGAGCGCCCCGAGTACATAGGTGCTGGCCTTGGAATAGAAGGCGTTGGCGTAGAGGAAATCCGGACCGCTGAACAAATAGAACATCGTCGGCCGGGGCGCGGCGAGATTGACGTCGGACCAGTTCCGGATCTTCGATATCTGCCGCTGCTCAAGCTGGGCGAAAGCGCCGTCGAAGAATTTTGCGTGATGCTGCCAGGACGGATCCTTGGTGAGCGGCACGAGCGGCGAGTCCGCCGATGGCTGCATGCCCGCAAGGAAGCGCGCGGTGTCGTCGAATGTGACCTCGGCCGCACGCACGGACGAGATGGCCGCAGCCAGCAGGACAAGAGCGACGGCCGCAAATCTTATGGGTCGAAACATGTCTATTCGCGATTGTGTGAATTGGCAGCGGCGACCGGCCGCCTGCGGAAAATGGCATAAATCAACAGGCCGGCGAGCATGACCAGCATCCCCGACAGCGACTGCACGGGCCGCTCGGTCAAGAGGTAGTACATCATGAACGCGGTCACGAGCAGGAAGATCAAAGGCGTGAACGGGTATCCCCATGCGCGATAGGGCCTTGGCAGGTCGGGATCGGTGATACGCAGCTTGATAACACCAGCGACCGTGAAGAACGAGCAGAATAAAAGCGCGAACTGGATGAAGTCGAGCACCGCCTCGAAGCTGCGCGTGAACAGCAGCAGGTTCGAGACCGCAAGCTGAAACAGGATGGCATAGGCCGGCGCACCGCTGGTCGACTTGCGCGAGAACACGCGCAGCGCCGGGATGTCCTCCCCCATCGTCATCATCACACGCGGACCGATCCACATCATCGCGCTGATCGAGGAAATCAGCCCGACGCAGATCATGGCGCCGACGATCCGGCCGCCGAGGCTACCGAAGATGGCGCTGCCGGCGACGCTGGCAACGTCGAGCTGGCCGGCCAGCGCACTGATGGGCGTCGCGTAAAGAAACACCGCATTGAGCGCGACATACAGCACCAGCACGATCAGCGTGCCCGCGAGCAGCGCGCGCGGCAGGCTCTGCTGCGGCGTATTCATCTCGCCGATGATGTAGGTCGCCGCATTCCAGCCCGAGAACGAATACATCACGAAGACGAGCCCGATCGCGAAGGGCGCACTGGCGATGTGGGCGAGATCGCCGGCGTGAGGCGCAAAGGAGATCGGCTGCGGCGTGCCGATGATGAAGCCGGCAACGAGGAAAGCGACGATCAGCACGACCTTGAGGATGGTCGAGATCAGCTGGAAGGTCGAGGAGTGCCTGACGCCGGTCAATTGAATGATCGAGACCAGCCAGACCACACCGATCGCGAGCGGAATCGGCGGCGCCGCGGGTACGACGGACTTGGCGTATTCGCCGAAAGCCATGGCCGCGAGCGCCACCGGCGCTGCGAAGCCGACCGTCGCCGAGACCCAACCGGCCAGAAAACCGAAGGCCGGATGATAGGCGCGGCCGAGGAAATTATACTCGCCGCTCGAGCGCGGAAACATCGCGCCAAGCTCGCTATAGGAGAACACGCCGCACAGCGCGACGATACCGCCGACGGTCCAGAGCGAGAGGATTGAGAATCCCGAGGGGATGTCCTTGACCTGGAAGCCGAGGCTGGTGAAGACGCCGACCCCGATCATGTCGGCGACGACGATGGCGGTTGCAACCAGAACGGAAACTCCGGAGCCGCCGGTCAGCCGCCCGATCCAGGGCGCGGTTCCCGCATCTGATGCCGTCATCTGGGTCCTTAGCCTCAGGCGTCGAGCCTCGTGGGAGGCATCGTGCAGATTGCTGCAGTCAATTCAAGCAGGGTTAACAAGGGTTAAATGAGGCGGCGAAAATAGGTAATTAGCCACCTTCCACGCCCCCTTTTGGGCAATAAACCCGTAGTCGTCCGCGGAAATGCGCGCGCCCCTCCCACAATCGCGACACGATTGCGTGGTCTTTTTTGAGCGTTCCGGATGTGGGGAAGTTTCTCCGGACGCTTAACGTCGCCTAAACGCCAGTCGGCTCAATTGTTTCAAAGATTGCCGATGGTTCGTGACTTGGTTCGTCACTTGGGGTCATGGGTGGATGGTCGGGGCCGTTCCGAATTTGAAAGCAGACACGCGTGCTGACCGGACCAAAGCGTCCGGCGCACGCGGTCGTGCGCTTCGGATCGCTCTGATCTCAGGCTTGGTGCCGCTGTCGCTGTCTCTGGTTCAATGCGGCCAGTCGCCCAATCCGACGGCGCTGGCAGCGAGCTCGCAGGCCAACGTGCAGGTTGTTGCCAAGACCAGCCAGCGCACCGCCAATCAAGTGGCCAGCGGCGACACGTTCGAGGATCGTTTCCCTGCCCCGCAGTTCAAGGAGCGCTTCCCGTCGCCGAGCGAAAGTCTCCTGCAACGGCAGATGTCGGACTTCTCGCCCAAGCGCGCCGTGCAGCAGCAGCCGGAGCAAGCCCCCTACAGGGTCGCCTCGCTCGCGCCGCAGGTCCCCTATCAGCGTCCGCCGCGTGAGGACCTGACGACGCTCGTCAGCATGAAGTCGTCGGCCTTCCCCTATTTCGGCAACAACCCCGCCTCCGACGCGCCGTTCCTCAACATCTCCAAGGGCGATCGCCGCGGTCACCGCAGCTATTCGGGCCGCGTGTTCTGGCAGGACGAGACCTACAACGACAGCCGCGTGCTGGTGCATGTCCCCGAACATTTCGACGTGCGCAAGCCGGGCGTAATCGTGGTGTTCTTCCACGGCAACGGCGCGACGCTTGCGCGCGACGTGCGCGACCGGCAGCTGGTGCCGCAGCAGATTACAGATTCCGGCGCCAATGCCGTACTGCTTGCACCGCAGATGGCGGTCGATGCCGCCGATTCCAGCGCCGGAAAATTCTGGCAGCCGGGCGGCCTCAAGCGCTTCATGGACGAGTCGGCAAATCACCTCGCGCAGCTGACCGGCGATCCCAACAGCGTGCGCGCCTTTGCCAACATGCCGATCGTGATCGTCGGCTACAGCGGCGGCTTCCTGCCGACCGCCTGGAGCCTCGAGGTCGGCGGCATCAGCGATCGCGTCCGCGGCGTCGTGCTGCTCGATGCGGTCTATGGTGAAATGGACAAGTTCGCGTCCTGGATCGAGAGCCACCGCTCGGGCTTCTTCGTCAGCTCCTATACTCATTACACCGCGCGGCGGGACCACGAGTTGATGAGCATGCTGAGACAAAAAGGCATCGCTGTCTCCGAGGACATGGATGGGCCGTTGCGTCCGGGCAGCGTCGTGTTCGTCGAGACCGGCGACGGCATTACCCACCGCGACTACGTCAATCGCGCGTGGACGCAGTACCCGCTCAAGGACGTGCTGGTGAAGATGTCGGCAACGCCGGCGCTGGCGTTGACGCGCGTTGCTACCACCAGCTCGCCCGGATCGAATCGTTAGGCTGGATTTTGCGCCCGCCGGTGTTTCGCTGCGTTGGCTGTAATTCAATCAGACTCTGATCAAAATGTGATGTTGATGGCCGATAATTCCCGGCAGCCGCCGGATTGCTTCCGCTGGCCACGATCATAACTTGCCGATCAAGTTGAAATTGGAATTCTGCGGGGACGAGCTTTGCGTCAGGGACTGTACAAGGTCGACTTCCACACCGTTCATGGTACCGGCTGCGGCGTCGTCTACGTCACGGACGGAAAGATGCGCGGCGGCAATTCAGCCTTCGCCTTCATCGGCACCTACACAGGCCAGGGTGACAGCATCAAGGTCAAGATATCGACCGAGCGCTACAACGACGATCCGTCGTTCAAGGCGCTGTTCGGCATCGACCGGATCACACTGACGCTCGCCGGCCGCGAGGACGGCGACACGGCCGAGTTCGAAGGCAACGCGCTGCAGTTGCCGGGCGTTGCCTTCAGGGCGGTGTTGAGCCGGATCGCGGACTAGACGTCCGCTCCTCAACTCAGCTCCTGATCATCAGGTTTTGGGCAGCTTCGGAATGCTCTCGGCAAAGCCGTTGAAGCAGGCCAGGCGCTCGTCCTCTTCCTTGAAGAAACGGCAATCGGCGTAGCCCTTGGCCTTGGCCGGCTTCGGCTTGGGCGTCGGCGCGATGATGGCGTCGTAGCAGTTGAGCCGGTCCTTGGTGCCATCTTCGGTGTCGAGGCAGGCCTGCAGCCGGGCTGCGACCGACTGGGGCTTGCCCTTCGGCGCCGCGGTCGGCTTGGCAGCCGCCTCCTTGGTCCCCGTCTTGGTCCCCTTGGGCTTGACCTGCACCAGCGGCTTGTCCCCCACCATCGGTGGCTTGTCGGTTTGCGCAAACGCGGCAGTCGAAACGAGCACCGCGGCAACCGCCAGAATCATCCTCATTTCAGTCAACTCTCTTTGGTCCCCATCACCGGCCTTCTAGCGCTCTCCCGCGCCGTTTGCCAAGCGCCTTGCGGATAGGAGGCCGGGTTCAGGCCGGGCTGACAGTCGCCCGCCGGGACCCGCTCAGAACCACCAGGATCAGTGCCAGGACCACGAAGCCGACGGCCACGAAGCCGACGCTGTGCAGCCATTCGCGGGCAAAAAACAGGCCGCCGACGGCCGAGCCGATGGCCTGGCCGATATAGAGGACCGAGGTATTGAGCGCGACAGTTGCGGGTGCCAGCGGCGGCGCCGCCGCCACCAGTCGCACCTGCTGCATTGAATTGGTCGAGGCAAAACCCAGTCCCCAGATCGCAACCGCGACCGCCATCGGCACAAGGGTGCCCGCACCCAGCGCCCACCCGGCGATCCCCGCCAGTAACAGGCACGTGAACAGCAGCGAAGTCCGGTACGGCCCCCATGTGTCGACGATACGGCTCGCGACGACGACGCCCAGAAAACCGCACACGCCGTAAATCGCGAACACCATGCCGATCGCATCCGGACTCGCGTCAGTGAGCTTCTTGAGCAGTGGACCCATGAAGGTGAACACCGCGAACTGACCGGACATCTGCAGCATCGTGATCACAAGCAGCAGCCTGATCGTTCCACTGCGGCCGACCGCGCTCCAGGTCTTCAAATCAACCGGCGTGCCCGTCAAGCCGGCCGGCAGGCGGACCAGCAGCAACAGGAAGCTGATGCAGCCGAGCGCGCCGATCGTGCCATAGGTGGCGCGCCAGCCATAGCGACTGGCGATGAAGGTGATCAGCGGAAGGCCGACGGCGGCAGCCAGCGACCAGCCGAGGAAGAGGTAGGCAATCGTGCTGCCGCGCCGCTCCGCCGGCACGATCAGCGCTGCCGTGCCGGCAGCCTGCGGCGTGTAGAGCGCGCCGACGGCCAGCATCATCAGGCGGATGATGAGGAGGCTTGCGTAATCGGGCGCAAAGGCCGAGGCGATATTGCCAAGGGCGAGCACCGCAAGCGTGGTCGTGAGCAACATCCGCCGTTCGATGCGGCTGGTCAGCCACGCGGTCAGTGGCGAGCCGATGCACAGCGTGATCGCGCCAAAGGTGATGAGGAGCCCGGCCGCATGGATGCTGATCCCGAGCCCCGTCGACAATTCCGGCAGCATGCCAGCCGGCGCCAGTACCGAGCAGCCGGTGACGAGATTGCCAAGCATCAGGGCGGTTGCGGTGAAACGGCCGGCGCGGGGATATTCCATGCAGCTGCATGTAGAGCAGGCCAGCGGCCGGATAAAGGGCACAGCTCGAAATAGTTGGCGCGCCGCCTGCGCTTTTGCCAGCCACTTTCTTGGAAATGCCGGATTGCGCAGGCCGAATCGCCTGATATATCGCTCGTTCCCGCTTACCTGCGCTCGTTCGCAGGAGTGAGCCTCAGGAGAAAAGCAATGTCCGATGACCGCAAGTCCGAATCCGGCTTCCAATACAGCCTCAGCAACCTGAAGCCCGTGACCCCCGCAGCCAAAGTCACCCTCACCTTCCCCGACGGCGCCCAGCGCCAATATGACAAGAGCATTACCGGCCTCGAGATCGCCAAGGGCATCTCGCCCTCGCTGGCCAAGCGCACCGTGGCGATGGCGCTCGACGGTGAGCTCGTCGACCTCAACGATCCTATCGAAGCCGATGCGAAGATCGAGCTCGTCAATCGCGACGATCCGCGCGCGCTCGAGCTGATCCGCCACGACTGCGCGCACGTGCTGGCCGAAGCAATGCAATCGCTGTGGCCGGGCACGCAGGTCACCATCGGCCCGGTGATCGAGAACGGCTTCTATTACGACTTCTTCCGCAACGAGCCGTTCACGCCGGACGATTTTGCCGCGATCGAGAAGAAGATGCGCGAGATCATCGCACGTGACAAACCGTTCACCAAGGAAGTCTGGGACCGCGAGAAAACAAAACAGGTGTTCCGCGACAAGGGCGAGGCCTTCAAGGTCGAGCTGGTCGACGCCATTCCCGGCAGCGAGCCGATCAAGATCTATTACCAGGGCGACTGGTTCGATCTCTGCCGCGGCCCGCACATGACTTCGACCGGCAAGGTCGGAGGCGCCTTCAAGCTGATGAAGGTGGCCGGCGCCTATTGGCGCGGCGACAGCAACAACCCGATGCTGACGCGCATCTACGGCACCGCCTTCGCCAAGCAAGAGGACCTCGACGCTTACCTGAAGCAGATCGAGGAAGCCGAGAAGCGCGACCATCGCAAGCTCGGACGCGAGCTCGACCTCTTCCATTTCCAGGAGGAAGGTCCTGGTGTCGTGTTCTGGCATCCGAAGGGCTGGACGATTTTCCAGCAGTTGATCGCCTACATGCGCCGCCGCCTGACCGGCGATTACAGCGAGGTCAACGCGCCGCAGATCCTCGACAAGGTGCTGTGGGAGACCTCGGGCCACTGGGGCTGGTATCGCGAGAACATGTTCGCGGCGCAATCGGCCGGCGACGAGGCCGAGGACAAGCGCTGGTTTGCGCTGAAGCCGATGAACTGCCCCGGTCACGTGCAGATCTTCAAGCACGGCCTGAAGAGCTACCGCGACCTCCCCTTGCGCCTCGCCGAGTTCGGCGTTGTGCATCGTTACGAGCCGTCGGGTGCCATGCACGGGTTGATGCGCGTGCGCGGCTTCACCCAGGACGACGCTCACATCTTCTGCACCGAGGACCAGCTCGCCGAGGAATGCCTGAAGATCAACGATCTGATCCTGTCGACCTATGCTGACTTCGGCTTCACCGGCGATCTCACCGTCAAGCTCTCGACCCGGCCGGACAAGCGCGTTGGCACGGATGCGATGTGGGATCACGCCGAGCGCGTGATGGCGACGGTGCTGCGCGAGATCCAGTCGCAGAACAACCACATCAAGACCGAGATCAACCCGGGCGAAGGCGCGTTCTACGGGCCGAAGTTCGAATACGTGCTGCGCGATGCCATCGGCCGCGACTGGCAGTGCGGCACCACGCAGGTCGACTTCAACCTGCCGGAGCGGTTCGGTGCGTTCTACATCGACCATGACGGCGGCAAGAAACCGCCTGTCATGGTGCACCGTGCGATCTGCGGTTCGATGGAGCGCTACATCGGCATCCTGATCGAGCACTATGCCGGCAACTTCCCGCTCTGGCTCTCGCCGGTGCAGGCGGTGGTCACGACCATCACCTCGGAAGGCGACGAATACGCCAAGGTGGTGCTGGAGCAGGCGCGGCGCGCCGGGCTTCGGGTCGAGATCGACCTGCGTAACGAAAAGATCAACTACAAGGTCCGCGAGCACTCGCTGGCGAAGATTCCGGCGCTGCTCGTGGTCGGCAAGAAAGAGGCTGAGTCGCATTCGGTCTCGGTCCGCCGGCTCGGCAGCGATGGCCAGAAGGTGATGACGACGGAGGAGGCCATAGCCGCCCTCGTCGACGAGGCGACCCCGCCGGATGTGCGGCGGGTGCGCGGCGCGGCCTGATCGTTGAAATCGATCTAAACTCGCTTTCGGTTGCGGGCGTGCATGCCTATCTGGGCACGGCACGCCCGACGACCATCCGAAGAGGACATCGCGATGCCTGACGCCATCGAACTCCTGAAGACCCGCCGCTCGGTCAAGCCGCGTGAGATGACCGGCCCTGGTCCCTCGCCGGCCGAGCTCGAAACCATTCTCACCATCGGTGCGCGCGTGCCTGACCACGGCAAGCTCGCGCCCTGGCGCTTCATCATTTTCGAAGGCGATGCCCGGATGCGTGCCGGCGAGGTGATCGCCAAGGTCTTCGCCCGCAAGAATCCCGGCGCTCCCGCCGCCGATATCGAGACCGAGCGCAAGCGCCTGACCGACGCGCCTCTCGTCATCGGCATCGTCAGCTTCACCAAGCCGCACCCCAAGGTGCCGGCGTGGGAGCAGGAATTGTCGGCCGGCGCCAGCGTCATGAACATCGTCACGGCCGCGACCGCGCTCGGCTACGGCGCCTGCTGGCTGACCGGCTGGTTCTCGTTCGATCGCGACGTGCTTGATGGCCTCGGCCTCAAGGCGGACGAGAAACTCGCAGGCCTCGTGCACATCGGCAAACCGACCAAGCCGAGCGAGGATCGTCCGCGACCGGTCCTTTCCGAAATCGTGACCCGTTTCTAATCGAAGTCTTGTTGACGCCCCTGATGTCTTGCGGCTTTGCTCCCTGCGAGGGAGGAAGCCCGGATGAAGCGTCGGGAATTTCTGGTCGGGGCCGCGATGCTGGCCGGCACGATGGCGCGGAGCCGCGCTAGCGACGTCCCCGCTCCCGCGCCCGACAAGCTGCGAAGCATCACCGCGTTCTTCGAAAACGAGGTCACCACCGGCCGTTTGCCGGGCGCGATCGTGTTGATCCAGCAGCACGGCAAGCCGGTTTATTTCAAGATGTTCGGTGTGCGCGACGTCAGGACCCGCCTGTCCATGACGCCGGACACGATCTTCGCCATCCATTCGATGACCAAGCCGATCACCAGCCTCGCGGCGATGATGCTGATCGACGAGGGCAAGCTTGCGCTCACCGATCCCGTGTCGAAATACATCCCCCTCTTCGCCGGCACGAAGGTGGGGATGGAGGTCACCAAGCCCGATGGCTCGATGGCGCTCGAGATGGTGCCGCCTGTTCATCCAGTGACGATCCGGGAATTGATGCGGCACACTTCGGGCATCACCTACGATTATATCGGCGGCAGATGGGTCGAGCTTGCCTACAAGTCGGCCAGGATTTTCGACGGTCCTTTCAACAACAGGGAATTCGCCGACCGTATCGCCAGGCTGCCGCTGGCGCGTCAGCCGGGAACGTTGTGGCGTTACGGTCATTCCACCGACGTGCTCGGCAGCGTTATCGAGGTCATCACCGGGCAGCCGCTGTACGATGCACTGAAGCAACGCATCTTCGATCCGCTCGGCATGACCAGCACCAAATTCGTGCTGTCGACGCCTGATGAGTTCGAACGGATGGCGCGGCCGCTGCCGAGCGACCAGATCCTGCTCGACGCCGAGCGCGACCGTCTCGACCATCCGGAATGGCAATCGGGCGGCGGCGGCCTGCTCTCGACCATCACCGACTATCAGTGCTTCGCGCAAATGCTGCTCAACGGCGGCGAGCTCGACGGCAAGCGCTACCTCGGCCCGGCCGCCTTCAAGGCCATGACGAGCGACCAGATCGGACCCGGCTCCGGCGTCGAACGCGACTATTTCTATTTCCCCGGCGATGGCTTCGGCTATGGCTACGGCCTTGCAGTCCGAACCGACCCCGGCAACGCCAGGCCGCCGCCGGCGGGCTCGATCGGCGAATTGAAATGGGACTCGGGCAGCGGCACCTATTTCGGCGTCGATCCCAAGCTCGACATGGTCTACGTCCTGATGCAGCAGACCCAGAACGAACGCGGCCGCATCACGCCGGCCTTCAAGGAACTGGTCTACGGCAGCTTTCCCTCAGAGCTAAGCCGCCCGTGAGGCGCGCTGGCCGAAATCGGCGAGCAGCTTTGCGATCTCGGCGGCCGGGCGCGCCGCGCTGAACAGGAAGCCCTGCACCTCGTTGCAGCCTTCGGCACGGAGCCAGTCGAGCTGATCCTCGGTCTCGACACCTTCCGCTGTCGTGGTGATGTTGAGGCTGCGGCCGAGCCCGGAGATCGCGCGCACGATCGCGACGCAATCGGGCCGCTGCGCCAAATCCTTCACGAAGGAACGATCGATCTTGATCTTGTCGAACGGGAAGCTGCGGAGATAGCTGAGGCTCGAATAGCCCGTGCCGAAATCGTCCATGGAAATGGCGACACCGAGCTCGCGCAATTGATGCAGGATCGCCAAATTGGCATCGGTCTCGGCGAGGAAGATCGACTCGGTGATTTCCAGCTCGAGCCGCTTCGGCGACAGGCCGGATTGCGCCAGCGCCGAGATCACGACCTGAACCAGATTGCGGCTGCGGAATTGCGCCGGCGACAGATTGACCGCGACCTTGACGTCGGAGGGCCACTTCACGGCTTCATGGCAGGCCTCGCGCAGCACCCATTCGCCGAGCTGGGTGATCAGGCCGATGTCTTCCGCGACCGGAATGAAATCCGCCGGCGAGATCATGCCCTTGTCGGGGTGACGCCAGCGCAACAGCGACTCGAAGCCGGAGATACGATCGGAGGCGATCGACACCAGCGGCTGGTAGTGCAGCTCGAACTCACCATTGGCAAAGGCGCGGCGCAGATCGAGCTCCATGTCACGGCGCTTCTGCGCCTGCAGGTCCATCTCGCGCTCGAAGAAATGGTGCACGCCGCCGCCGTCGGATTTCGCCCGGTACAGCGCCATGTCGGCGTTGCGCATCAGTTCCTCGGACGTCGTGCCGTCGCCCGGCGACAGCGCGATGCCGATGCTGGCACCGATGACCATCTCCTGGCCGTCGATCTCGTAAGGTGCCTTCAGCATGTCGATCAGCAAGGTCGCGCAGGCGCTGGCCTCGTTCGGCGAAACATCCGCTGCGAGGATCACGGCGAATTCGTCACCGCCAAGCCGGGCCGCGAGATTGGCGCCGCGGACGGCTTTGCTGAGACGTTCGGCGACTTGCTTCAACACCCGGTCGCCGGAAGGATGCCCGAAGGAATCGTTGATGTTCTTGAACAGGTCGAGGTCGATATAGAGCACGCCGACGCGCTTTCCGCCGGCCTGGTCGAGCGCCTGCCTGAGGCGATCCTGGAAATATTCACGGTTTGGCAGGTCGGTGAGCCCGTCGTGATGCGCCATATAGGCGATCCGCGCTTCGACCTTGCGCCGCTCGGTGATGTCGGCGACCGCAACCAGATAGCCGTCGCGGTCGTTGAAGGTGACGCGGCGACCGAAGGTGAGCACCTCGATCTCGGTGCCGTCGGCACGCAGGTGGCGCCAATTGCGCGAGGAATGATAGGTTTCGCCGGCGCGCTCGAGCGCCTCGTCATGACTGTCCCACTCGTCCTGGGGCCAGATCTCATGCAGCTTCATGCGCAGGAACGCGGCGCGGCTGTAGCCGTAATGCTGGACCGCTGCGTCGTTGACGCTGAGGAACTGCTTGGTCTCGGCGTCGAACACCCACATCGGCATCGGGTTGTTGTCGAACAGCAGGCGGAACGAGGCGTCGCGCCGCTTCATCGCCGTGACATCGGAGATGGTGAGCGAAATGACGTCGGCGAAGGCCGCCGCGCTGATGCGCAAATGGCGGCCTTCGCTCTCGATCTCGAGTTGCTCGCCGCGGCCGCCCGAAACTGCCCTCAGCAGAAACTCCATGACGTCGGGCGCCGCCAGCAGCGTGGTGCCCTGGCCGATCTGGCGCCACAACAGGCCGCCGCTCGCGACGTTCAACAAGAGCTCGGCACTCTTGTTGTGATGCACGACCTGGAAATCGAACGGTTGACCGGCCGCGTCGCGCAGCGTCGCCAGCGAGACGACCGCGTCGTCGGTCGCGGCGAAGATCGCATCCAGCAGATTGTATTGCGCGCCGCGCTCGTTGACATAGGCGCCGACCAGCGTCGCGCCCCAGCGCGAGGCGGTCGGCAGCGCCAGCAGATCGTAGGTCCTGACCATGCCATCGCGCACGCAATAGGCGCTGGCCTGGTGCGGCCGTCCGTTCTTGAGCGCGCTAGCGGCGGCTTCCGACAATGCCGTTGCGCAGTCCGGCGGCAACTCTGAAAGCGGGATGTCCCAACGTTCCTCGCCGAGCCATTTCTGCACGTAGCGTCCGCTGCGCGACAGTTCGAGCGTGCCGTCGCCCTTGAGCAGCGCGATGTGGTCGGCGAGCCTTCCAAGGCTGCCGAGCATCACGTCTTCATAACGCGGCAGCCGGTCACCCGGCTTCAACGCGGCACGCCATTTGCGCTGAAGCACCGGGATGTCGTCAAACATTTCGGTGGCCGGTTTGCCCGGCATCTTCTTCGCGGCACTCATTGCAGTCCCCAACGCACTTTCGCGCTGCATCCAAATGCCGGCCCGCTTAATGGCGTGTAAAAAGGACGCAGCGCCGGTTCCACTTTAGTGATTATGACAGTTTTAAGTCACGTGTTGGTTAGTGGACGTTAGAGACTATGACGGTTGATTGAGGCGCGACGTGTGTGCGTGTCCCGGACGCGCGTAAACGCGCTGATGGCGTCCGGGGCACGAGACCTTGTTTCAACGTTAGACATAGATAATCATCCTCGCGGCTCATCTCGCCCGAGCTTTGCTCCGTCACTTCACCCTCAAATGAAAGAGGGTGCAGGGAAGACCGGGTGCCCGGCTGGCACCCGCGGTCCACTGTGCGAAGATTGCGCTACAAGAGGCTGCACAGCGGCATACAGGTGTAGCCGAAACATCCGGCCTTCCCTGCGCAGTGGGTTGACGGCTTATGTCGTGATCTCCCCGGGGAGCGATGCACTATTGCCCCCGTCGCCTTGCAGATGGCTGATGGGCGGGCCCGGTTGGGCCGCATCCATCACCACAAGACTTGACGCACAGACTCCGGGCGCCAGGACCACACGATTTTGCCGTACGCGGATCACACCTGTCGTAGGCGCAATAGTCTCGCTCACGGTTGCCCGCCCTGCAAAACCTGATCGCGCCGATGTGACCTGCGTCCACCGCCGCCCGGCCCGCGTTCGTGACGATCGCGATACGCCCCTCTTCCTTGGGCCGGGTTGCCGCGACACATACGCCGTTTCCGAATTTCGGTAAAGCGGAATATTTTTGACGGTGCGGATTGCCCCACGCCTAGCGTGTTTTGCCCGACGGCCACGCAAGGGATGGCCGCCGGATCACCCCGCCAGCCGCTCGATCACCAGATCCAGCAATGCCCGCAGGCGCGCCAACCGCCTGAGATCGCGGTGATAGCCAACATAGGTGTCGCGGCCGGGCGGGCTCGCGCCGATGTCGAGCGCGATCAGGCGCCGGTCGCGATCGCCGAGCGGACGCGGCAGCACGGCGAGCCCGCCGCCGCCGGCGCAGAGCTCTGCCTGCGCCTGACGATTATTGCTGCGCGAGGCGATTTCCGCCTTCGGCAGCGCTCGCTTCAGCCAGATGGCGTCGGGCATCTCGGCGAATTCCGCGTTCATGGTAACGACCCGGACTCCGCTGCCGTCACCGGCACGCGGCGGCTTGCTGCCCTTCTTGCCGTAGAGCGCGTAGGGAATGTGGAGCAATTTTCTGGAAATGACCTCGGGCTCGCTGAACGGCTTGATGCGAAACACCAGATCAGCCTCGCGCCGCGGCAAGCTGTAGAGCCGCGCATCGGTCAGGAGCTCGCGACCACCTTGGGTTGGAGTTTGCCGAAGGCGGCGATGACCGGCGACAGCATCACAGTGCCGAACCAGTCCGACGAGGAGAGACGCAAGGTGCCGTCGAGCTGCATCTCGGCACCCGTCGCCTGCCGCTGGAGCGCCAGCGCCTCCTCTTCAATCCGCTCCGCATGCGCGAGCACGGCCGTGCCTTCATCGGTGAGGACAAATCCGTCCACCGTGCGCTGGAACAGCGTCTGACCAAGCGCCTCTTCGAGCGCGCGCAGCCGCCGCCCCATCGTCGGCTGGGTCTGGCCGATTTTTCGCGCGGCAGCTCCGAGCGTGCCTTCCCTTGCAATCGCCAGGAAGATGCGCAGATCGCTCCATTCCATCGAAATCACCGCCCATTCAAAAATGCACGATCACCGTACACCCTTGTTCATTTCCATACAAAAAATAATGGGCATATGTGAGGCCACAACGGAGCAAGACATCATGACAAGGCGACCGACGATGCGCGCAGGCGTGCTGGAGACCCACAACGCCCCCTTGCGTATCTCAACCATCGCGACGCCCGAGATTGGCCCCCGCGAGGTGCTGGTCCGGGTGCGTGCAAGCGGGGTCAATCCGCTCGACGCCAAAATCCATGCCGGCGCAGCCGCGCACGCGCGCCATCCGCTGCCCGCGATCCCCGGCATCGATCTCGCCGGACTGGTCGAGCGGACCGGGCGCGATGTCTCGCGGTTCAAGCCCGGCGACGAGGTCTACGGCATGACCGGCGGCGTCGGTGGCGTGCAGGGATCGCTGGCCGAGTTTGCCGCTGTCGATGCCGACCTTCTGGCGCTGAAGCCAGCCAATCTCAGCATGCGCGAGGCCGCCGCCCTGCCTCTCATCTTCATCACGGCCTGGGAAGGCCTGATCGACCGCGCTGGCCTGAAGGCCGGCCAAAAGGTGCTGATCCATGGCGGCGCGGGCGGTGTCGGCCATGTCGCGAGCCAGATCGCGCGTGCATTCGGCGCGGAGGTGTTCGCGACAGGCTCGGCATCGCAGCGCGCGACGATCGAAGGCTTTGGCGCGACTTTCATCAATCGCGACACTGCAGTTGAGGCTTACGTCGCGGAGCACACCGGCGGCCGCGGCTTCGACATCATCTATGACACGGTCGGCGGCAAGGTGCTCGACGCCTCCTTCGAAGGCGTAGGTCGCTTCGGTCATGTCGTGAGCGCGCTCGGCTGGGGCACGCACGCGCTGGCACCGCTGTCGTTCAGTGCCGCGACCTATTCGGGCGTGTTCACGCTGCTGCCGCTGCTCTCAGGCGAAGGCCGCGCGCATCACGGGGAGATCATGACGGAAGCGACGCGGCTCGCCGAGGCCGGCAAGCTCGTGCCGCTGCTCGACGACAGGCACTTCACGATGGAGAGCATCGGCGAGGCCTATGCGCTGATCAGGGATCACGCGGCCAAGGGCAAGCTGGTCGTCGACATCTGACGGCGCGGGCGCGCCCTTAGTCCTCGCTCGACGCGGTGAAGCGGTTGCGCAAATGCGCCTGCGACAACAGGAAGAACAGTGCGCGCTCGCCGTGATATTTCGCGGATGGACGCGTGCGCTCGAAGCCATCGGCAAAAATCTTGCCCGACTGGTCGCAGACCTGCCACCGCCAACCGAACCGTTTGCGCCTGGTAAGGATCACTTCGAACATGCCGACGAGCTTGGTCCCCTGCTCCTTGCCGGACGCAGGCCCACGTGGCTGCGCCGGCATCCGCCATTGCCAGCGGATGCCCGACATATAACCCAGCAGGACGGAAAGCGAATGAAATTGATTATCGGAATTACGTATCTTGCACCGGCAATTGCAACGTCACGATCAACCCGGAATAAGTTGTTGCCGCCGGTGTTTTAATTCCTCCTCAGCGCGGCTTGTTAGCGCTCACAGCGGTATTCAAGGCGAAACACAGTCGGAATGTCCGGTAAGCAGACGCTCACCGGCACATTCACAAACAAATGTTGGCGGCCGATTCGTACCTAAAGATGGGGTCACAAGGCTCGCGCCGCAGAGATCTGTCAGGCGGCTCTATTCGCCGTCACCGGCTTTGTGTGCGCTGAGTGAGAAGCGCAACTCTCTAGCGCGCGACGACTTCGACTTCGCCGTCGACGCCGTTGACGACGTTGAAGCCGCGCTCATAGACCTTGCCCTCGTTCTTGGCGATGGCGCGGTATTCGCCTTCGGAGAGCACGACGCGCGGGAAGGCGCCGATGGATTCCTTGATGACGTCGCCGCCGGGCGTCAGCACCGACCAGGCGGTGTTGGCGAGCGCCTCGCCGCCCTTGTCGCTGACGAGCTTGAGCGTGATCACGGCGGCGCGGTGGGTGATGGTGACGTCGGTGAGCTTACCGGCCTGCACGCGGATGTCTGAGCGCACCACCGAATTGGCGTCGCCGTAATTGGAGATGATGTAGTAGGTGCCCTCAGGCAGCAGCACGACGTCGCCGGCGGCGACGTTCGGCACCAGCGATGCGCGTTCGCCGGATTCGAACTGGCTGCCCTTGTAGATCGCGAACGAGATCTGGTTCAGCGGAATGCGGCTGGTGCCGACGCGGCCCTCGATGCGCAGGCCGCCGGCCGGCAGCACGAAGGATTCACGGTCGGTCTCGGCCTTCAGGCTGACGGTGCGCACCGCACTGACAAGACCGAAGGCGACGTGCACGACGTAATTGCCGGGCGGCAGCACGATGTTGGGCGTGGCGCTGCGATCCTCGCGGATCAGCTTGAAGGTGCCGTTCTCGTCGGGCCGATCGGCAAACACCCGCCACACCAGGCCGCTGGTGATCGCAGGCGTGTCCTTGCCGTATTTCGCAGTCAGCGACAGCACGGCCTGCCCCGGCGCGGCCGCATTGAGGGGGGCTGCCGACGGCACGCTGGTGACCGCGGGCGGCGGCATGCTGGGCGTATTCGGCTGCGTCAGGGTCGGCGGCAGGCTCGGCGGAGGACCGGCGCCTGGACCCGAGGGCGGAGCGAGGCTCACCGCACCGCCGGGATCCGGCACCGAGGCCGGGGGTATCGGCGGCGGACGATCAGAAAACAGCTGCGCCTGCGCGGTCTTTTGGACTGACACGACGAAGCATGCGGCCAAGGCAAACGGCAAGACAAACGGCAAGACAAACTGCAAGACAAACGACAGGCCAAGCGCCGGCATCAGCCTGCCGCCGCGCCGCCATCCGACGATGCCGTTACCCCCTGGAGTCATGCCCTCTGCTTTTCACCGAAAACGCGGCAAATTCAAGCCTCTGAAATCCCATGGATTACGGTTCTATGGAACCCGGTTGACGCCTGCGTGATTAGCCCATGGCCAACGGGCCTTCGCCACACTCCCGCCTCCTGCGTCCCCGAACGGTATAAACCATGCTTGGCCTCGGTTCTGGCGGCGAGCGAGGACGGTGCCTAGTCTGGCGCGTGCGACTGGCCCCGGCGTTAGGAGAGTTGCGGTGCTGGAAATCCTGAGAAGTCGGGGCGCGAACGGCGCCAATGGCGAGAAAGTCGGTCTCGGCAGTATCCGCCGGCCCGTCCTTGGTCTTGCCCTGGGTGGCGGCGCCGCACGCGGGTTTGCCCATATCGGTATCATGAGGACGCTGCTGGCCAACGGCATCGTGCCCGATGTCGTGGTCGGCACCTCGATCGGTGCTGCCGTCGGCGGCGCCTATGCGGCCGGCCGGCTCGATGGGCTGGAAGACTGGGCGCGAAGCCTGCAGGGCGTGCGCAATATTCTCGGCTATCTCGATATCCGCCTCGACGGCTCGGGCCTGATCGGCGGCGAGAGGCTCGCAAGCCGGCTCGAGGAGGCGATCGGCGAGACCCTCATCGAGGACCTGCCCATGAAATATGCATCGGTCGCGACCGAAATCCGCACCGGCCACGAGATCTGGCTGACGCGTGGCCGCCTGGTCGAGGCGATGCGCGCCTCCTATGCGCTGCCCGGCATCTTTTCGCCCGTGATGGTCGGCGACCGCTGGCTGGTGGACGGCGCGCTGGTGAACCCGGTGCCGGTATCGGCAGCCCGGGCGCTCGGCGCCGAAATCGTCATCGCGGTCAATCTGTCCACCGACATCTTCACGCATTCGACGACGATCCATGCGCATGGCGCGATGCCGGCGCCGGTCGCGCCTGCGACTGGGGAGACCCCGGCCAAGCGGCGCTTTCCGCGCATCTTCTCGCCGGAAAGGACCGTCAAGCGCGAGTTCTTCGGCAGCGCCGGACGTCCCGGCATCTCGTCGGTGATGGTCGATGCCTTCAACATCATGCAGGACCGCATCACCCGTGCACGGCTCGCCGGCGATCCGCCTGACCTCCTGATCACGCCGCGGGTCGGCCAGTTCGGCTGGTTCGATTTCCACCGCGCGGAGGATCTGATCGCGCATGGCAAGCGCGCCGCCGAACGCGCGCTGGAACAGATCCAGGAAACGATCGACGTGCTGGCGCCGGCGCCCGAAGGCGCCGCGCTGAAAGCGGAGGAATAAAACCGGCTCAGGCCGTCTTGATGTAGTCGCGCAGGGCTTCCTGCTCGGACTCGTATTCGCGCACACGCCATTTGACGATGTCGCCGATCGAGATCAGCCCGACCACCTTGCCATTGTCGACCACAGGCAGATGGCGGAATTTACCTGTTGTCATCATTTCCATGAGCTCGGCGACCGTGTCGGTCTCCTTGCAGCTCACGACCTTGCGGGTCATGACCTGGCTCACCGGCTCGTCCAGCACGCCGGCGCCGCGCTCACCGAGCACGCGCACGATGTCGCGCTCGGACAGGATGCCCTCGAGCCGGCTCTGGTCCATCACCAGCACCGCGCCGATCTTCTTCTCGCCGAGCAGCTTGACCGCGGCGGCGAGCTTGGCGTCGGGCGCGACGCTCATGATCTGGTGGCCCTTGGTATTGAGGATGGAACGTACCGTCATTGTCGCCTCCCTGAATCGGATCCGTCCGCTTTGCGCGGTCCGGACTTGTTCGCGAGTCTTCAACTAACAGTTTCAGCGCCGGTTTCACGCTCAGGCGCTTTGCGAAGCATCGCCTCTACAGGCTTGTCGCTTCGGAACATTCTTCTCGAGAATGATGGATGAATTCGGGCCGCGCCGCAAGCGCCGCTTCAAATACCGTTTGAAATGTCCTGTGATGACGCATCCGCAGCATCGTCGCTTCGCACGCGCGGCACGGGATCGAACATCGCGAACAGCAACAGGCCGGCGAAGAAGCCGCCGATATGCGCCTCCCAGGCGACGCCCGCGCTGTCGCTGTCAACGCCGATGGCGCCGACGCCGAAGACGATGTTCATCGCGAACCACACCGTCAGGAAGCCGACGATCTGCCGGTCCCGCAGCGCCTGAAACAGCGGCAGCGCCGGAACTTTTGCAGCGGTATCGGCGTCCGAACGGCTGAACGACAAGAAGCTGCCGCGCACGAAGGCGAACCGGATCGCCGCCGCCATCGCACCCGACACCGAGGCCGAGGCGCCGATCATCGGCACCACCGCATGCTCGTGGGTGACGAGATGGGCGAGCGCGCCGGCCGCCGCGGTCACCGCCAGGAACACGAAGAAGCGCAAGCCGCCGAAGCGGCGTGCCAGCGCGCTGCCGAACGGCAGCAGCCACAGCACGTTGAAGGCAAGATGGGTGAGATTGGCGTGCAGCAGCGAATAGGTGACGAAGGTCCAGACCTTGGCGCCAGCGCCGCCCTCGAACTGCAGATTGACCAGCGAGGAATCGTAACGCTTCGGGATGAAGCCGAACACGTCGATCGTCCAGTTCTCCAGCTCCGGCGGCAGCAGCACCCGCAAATGAACCATCGCCAGCAGGACGACATAGGCCGTCAGCGGCCACGGCAATGTCAGGATCGGCTCGCGCGGGGCCTCTTCGACGACGACCTGAGGGTCAGACGGGGGTGCTGGCGGGGAATCCAAGATGGTTTCGCTTTCGGTCGCGCGAGGTAGCAGATTGGAGATAGTCGCGTTCGCCGGCCTTGCGCAAGTGCACAAAAGGAAAAGGCGGGGCCCTGGGAAAGCCCCGCCTGTCCGTGTTGGCCTTTCCGACCCCTGAAGCGCGTGACCGCGCTTCAGGTTGTTGTTTGAGCATGACCTTGTCGGAAAACCGCTGCGCACTTTTCCGGGTCATGCTGCGGAAGAACAAGGTGTATCCCCACCCCTCCCCGCGGCCAGTGACCAAACTGTTTGACGCCCGTGTACAGGCCCCGCCGAGAACCTGGAAGAAGCGGCGAGGCTTGCGACCGCGATCACCATAGCAGCCGCGACGCGGAGCGAAAGCGCATAGTTAATTTAACGTTAACGACGCAAAGGCAGCGCGCGGAGGTGCGAAAACGCCCGTGCGGCATGGACGCTGCAATTCCCCTCCTGCACAACAACACAGGGATCTCGGGTGAACTGAAGCGGGACAGGTCTGTCCCACGAGGTTGCGCCGAGGGGTAAGCGTCAGTCATGAAACATCCGTCGAGCCGTGCGTTCTTCGCATATTGGGACAAGATGCGCGGCAGCGCGCGGGCCCCTGACCGGGCCGCCATCGACCCGACCGCCGTTCGCGAGCTGCTCGGCGATATCTTCGTCCTGTCCTGCGAGCCGAAAACAGGCTTTCCGTTCCGCGTCGCCGGCACCCGCGTCTGCGCCCTTGCCGGCCGCGATCTCAAGGACCAGGGCTTTGCCGCATTGTTCACTGATGCGAGCCGCGGCGAGATCGAGGAGATCGCGACCATCGTCGCCGACGAGACGCTGGGCGCCATCGCCGGCCTCACCGCTCAGCGCGAGGACGGCAGCAAGGCGTATCTCGAATTGCTGCTGCTGCCCTTCAACGCCCGTCCGCATACGCCCGTGAACGTGACCGGCGTACTCGCGCCGTTCGACGACGAATGCGGCGCACTCGGCCCGTTCACCGTGACCTCCTGGCGCTATCTGCACCAACCGGAGAAACTGCTGCCGCGCGCGATCCGCAAACTGCAGGTCGCACGCGGGCTGATGGTATATGAGGGGCTGCGCTAGTCAGCCTCCCCCATTGAGCTCACGGCATCGCCAGATGCCAGGCGCCGTTCAGAAAACCATCGCCGGTCACGTCGCCGGGCTTGGTGTCCTTGGCGAACGTATAGAGCGGCTTGCCCTTGTGCGCCCACTGCTTGGACCCGTCGTCGCGGTTGATGATGGTGTAGCCGTCACTGGCGGCATCGCTGGCCTCGGCCTTCAGCGCCGGCCAGTTCGTCGCACACGGGCCGTTGCAGGCCGACTTGCCGTCCATGTCCTTGTCGAACGTGTAGAGCGACATGCCCTTGGCGTCGGTGAGCACGTCGCCCTTGTCGGTCTTGCCGGTCTTGGTCGGCGGCGCCGCGAAGGCAGCCGTGGTCAGCGCGAACGTTGCTGCGAGCGCGAGCGCGAAGCGGATCGAGGACGTCGTCATGGTGTCTCCTGTCATGCAATTGGCTTGCACGAGGTAGGACGCCGCACAGCGCGTGCTATTCCTCGAAAGCAGGCGAAGATATTTTTGGCTGCGCGCAGAAGCGCGACGGAATAAATTGCGGTCGATGATACGGAACAGGGACGATGAGCAAGCCGCACTGGCGTCGCGCGCACGCCAAAGACCTCGATGCGATCGGTGCGATCGCGGCGCGGATCCATCCTGATCTTCCCGAGCGCGCCGAGGTGCTCGCAGAGAAGATGCGGCTTTATCCGGATGGCTGCCGCGTGCTCGCCGCGGGCAACGAGATTGCGGGCTATGGCCTTGCGCATCCCTGGATGCAGCAACAGATTCCGCCGCTCGACTGTTTCCTCGAACGGCTGCCTGAGGATGTCGACTGTCTCTACGTGCACGACGTCGCCGTGCTCCCGGACCATCGCGGTGGCGTGGCGCGCGCTTATGTCGCGGAGATCGAACAGCTCGCGCGATCATCCGGCATCACAAGGCTCGCGCTGGTCTCGGTCTACGGTACGCGCCTGCTGTGGGAGCGTCTCGGCTTCCAACCCGTCGCAGCCGATGCGGCGCTACGTGACAAGCTCGCGTCCTACGGCGGAAGCGCGACCTACATGCTGCGCGAGCTCGCCGAATAAGCCCCTGCCCCGCGGCCACTCAGCCGCGACGCTTCTTCTTGTTCTTCTTGCCCGACGCGCCCGGCCATTCGGTGACCGACGGCGCATGTTTGGCGTCACCGGATTTGTTTCCGAATGTCTTGTTCTTCTTGCCGAATGCCGGCTTGCCGAATTTGTCGCCGTCCTGAGGTTTGGCGTGAGGCTTGCTCTGGTGCTTGGCTTCCGGCTTGCCCCGCGGCCTGTCGTGAGGCTTCGGCCCGTTGGCTTTCCAGGGATCGTCGCTGCGACGGACGACCTGCCGGTCCTCGCCTTCATCGCGCTGCGGAGCGCGTGCGCGCTTCTCCGCCGGCGCCTGCTCTTGCGGCGCGCCCGTCACCAGCTCGATGCGGATGCTGTCTTCCTTGTCCGGACGCTTGACCTTGGCAGCGAAGGATTCCGCGACGCGCTCCGAAATCTCGAACTCGGTGGTGGTGTCGCTGATCTTGATCGCACCGATGTCGCGCTTGTCGATGCCGCCACGGCGGCAGATCATCGGCAGCAGCCAGCGCGCTTCCGCGTTCTTGCGGCGCCCGATGGCGGCCCGGAACCAGACGGTGGGCTCCCCCATGACATGCTTCGACGATGTCCCCGATTTGGCGCGAGGCCGCTCGGGGCGGTCGTCGCCACGCGGTGTACGATCGTCGCGGTGACGCTCGTCGCGCCTGCTGCTGCTTCGCTCGCCGGGATCGATGATGTCCTCCGGCGACGGCAGCCGCGCGCGATAGAGCCGGGCGAGCGCTGCGGCGATATCCTCCGCCGACCGCTCGGCCAGCAAGGCCTTCGCCAGCTCGAGATCGTCGGCGGAGGTGTCCTCGGTGAACAATACGTCCTTCATGCGCTCATGATCGAGCTTGCGAATCTCATCCGCCTGCGGCGCCGTGCCCCAGTTCGCCTCGATGCCGGACAGATTCAGCAATACCTCCGCACGCCGCCGTCGCACGGGCGGCACGAGCAGAACGCTGACGCCCTTGCGGCCGGCGCGGCCGGTGCGGCCTGAGCGATGTTGCATGACCTCCGGATCGTTCGGCAGATCGGCGTGAATGACGAGATCGAGGCTCGGCAGGTCGATGCCGCGAGCTGCCACGTCGGTCGCGACGCAAATGCGGGCGCGCCCGTCCCGGAGCGACTGGAGCGCCAGGGTACGCTCGTTCTGCGTCAATTCACCTGAGAGAGCGACCACAGAGAAACCGCGCTCCAGCAGCGCGGCCTGCAAATGCCTGACGGCATCGCGCGTGTTGCAGAACACCAGCGCGCTCGGCGACTCGTAAAAGCGCAGCACGTTGACGACCGCATGCTCGACATCGCCGGCAGCGACCCGGATGGCGCGGTACTCGATATCGGCGTGACCGCCCTCGTCGCCCGCGACCTCGATGCGGAACGCGTCCTGCTGATACTGTTTTGCCAGTGCCACGATGCCGCGCGGAAAGGTCGCCGAGAACAGCAGCGTGCGCCGCGTCTCCGGCGTGGTCTCGAGGATGAACTCCATGTCCTCGCGAAAACCGAGATTGAGCATCTCGTCGGCCTCGTCGAGGACGACGACCTTCAATTCCGAGATGTCGAGGCGCTTGCGGCGAAGATGATCGCACAGGCGGCCGGGCGTGCCGACGACGATATGGGCGCCCGCGGCCAGCTCGCGCTGCTCGCGGCGCGGGTCCATGCCGCCGACGCAGGAAACCACGCGCGCACGTGCGTGCTCGTAGAGCCAGGTGAGCTCGCGCTGGACCTGCAGGGCGAGCTCACGGGTCGGCGCGACGATCAGCGCCAGCGGTGCTCCGGCCTGTGCGAACCGCTCGACATCGCCGAGCAGATCCCTGGCCATGGCGAGGCCATAAGCGACGGTCTTGCCCGAGCCTGTTTGCGCCGACACCAGCAGGTCGCGATCGACGGCATCCTCGCCGAGCACGGCGAGCTGAACGGGGGTCGGTGAATCGTAATTGCGCTCGGCCAGGGCACGGGCGAGCGGCGGGGTCAGGGCCGGAAAGGACACGGAATGGAAAACCTTGGTTGGTCCGGGGGCGCGGAGCGGAAAGAGCCGAGGGGCCTGACGCTGCAATCACTGCAGAAGGCCCGGTCACACCCATGAAGATTTTGATTTGGACGCTCTTTACGCCAGAAGCGGCCAAATCACCATGCCTTTGATGCATGGCATTGGCGACAGGGTGAACAGGTATGGGACGCTCAACCCGGCACTTTTGGGTCGAAAGGCCGGACTTTTGCGGCCGCGCGAGCTTAAAGGCACGAAGGTGGTGGGCGAAACGGTGGTGAAGGCGGACGAGGCTTGACGACAATGCCGCTCAGCTCAGGCCGAACCTATTGCCCAGCTCTATGCGAGCCGGCGCACTTCTAATCCCTTGACGTCACCAGTCGGTTGAAGCCGCCAGCGAGCCGTGCCCTCGCCTGCAGGACATAGTCTTTCGCCGCGCGGCTCAAGGCGCGGATGGCGCGCCAGGCTTCGGTGGCCTGCAGCCAGGCCTTGATCTCGCTGAACTTGCCATACGCCCAGGCAAACGCTGGAATCCGCATCAGCTTGTCCCGGGTGAGATGGAACAGGCGCTCCACCAGCACCAGCTTGAGCAACTCGCAGCCAATGAACGCCGCGGCGCCGCTCAGGAACTGACCAGTCGCGACGAGGTACGCTGCCAGCGGCTTGATCGGCTCCAGAATGATCACGGGGACGGAAAACAGCGCCAGCGACGGGTAAGGCGGAAGCGATTTGATCCAGGCCCGCAGCCGCTTGAATTCGAAATGCCGCTCGAGCCAGCGCGAGATCGGATGCGCCACGGCCATGAAAACCGCATCCACCAGGAAATAGATGGCGGCCAGGACGTAGGTGACGGGTTTCAGGATTCTCTTCACATGCACTCTCCCGCGAACCCAATGCCGGAACCCGGGCTTAAGTTTCACCTCCATGTGAATTTCTCTGGGATTATCTGTGGAACTTTTTGGGCGGGATCAGATCTCGGCATAGACCTCCAGAAGATTGCCGTCGGGATCGCGGAAAAACAGCGTCCGATGTCCGAACGCCTGGTTGGTCGGCGGCGACAGCAGCGCTACGCCCTGTCGCACGAGCTCCTCGGCGCAGGCATCGACCTCGTCAGGAGAGACCTTGAAGGCCAGTTGCAGCGAGGCACTACCTGCCGGCGTCGGCGCATCGGCGGCCGTGCGGCTCGGTCGCGCCAATGCGAGCGTGTTGCTGCCGATCCCGTACTCGATCCAGTTCGGCGATAGTTCGCGCAGCAGGGATAGAGCGAGCACGTCCTCGTAGAAGCGGCGCATCGCCACCATGTCGCGCACGAAGATGACAGTGTAGTCGATCGCCCGGATGGCGCCGAAGGGCGAGCGGGTACGCGGGTTGGCGTCTGCTTTCTGTTCGCTTGTCATCTCGTCCTTCATTGCAAACTCCCACTCGTAGCCCGTATGGAGCGGAGCGAAAATGCGGGACTGGCCCCCGGATTGCGCTCCGCCCTATCCGGGCTTCGAAACCGAAACTTATCGCAGCAGGCCGCCACTATAGCGCAGCTCATACAGCACTGCACCGTTCTGCCGCGAGATCGTCTCAACACCATGGAAGCGATCGAGCCCGCCCTCGACGTCGTTGCGGTAGATCATGTCCGCCTGCTCGAACAGGCGCGGTCCCCGAAACGGCTCTTCGACGCGGACCGCCAGCAGGGCCTGCCGCAGGAATTTGTAGATCGCGAGAAAACCGTCACGATCCGCGATCTCTGCGCGCGCGCCGCCGCTATAGCTCATCGACCAGATGACGCGGTCGTCCTGCGACACCGTCTCCTGCCCGACGAAAAATCCCATCCCGAAATAGATGTCGCGATAGGCGTAAGGCGGTGCGCGATGCTCGAGCTGCTTTGAGCCGACGAGTAGCGGCGTGGCCACGGTCGCATCTTCGTCGAGGCCCGCATAGGTGCGCCGCTTGGCTTCGACCAAGAACGCCGCAAGATCGGCGGGAACGGACGGCATCGCCTACTCCACCAGATCCGGCCACGGCACGATGGTCGACTTCACCGTCTTCATCGCCATTGCGTCCTTCACGGCCTGCGCGACACCCTCTTCCGTGAACGGATAGAGCGTCTGCATCTTCAGCCAGGGATATTTGCCCGCCGTGCGGTAGAGCATGTCGACGCCGAGCGGGAGGTCGTTACCGGTGAAGCCCCAGGAACCGAGCACGTTGAGGTCCTTGGTGCAGATGCGGTGCCAGGAGGTCTCGATCGAGCCGGCGTCGGTGAACTGGCCCATCTCGACATAGGTGCCGCCGTCGCGCAGCATCTCGATGCCTTCCGGGCCGGCGGTCGGATGGCCCGAGCAATCCATCACCAGATCAGCGCCGAAACCGCCGACGATCTCGCGCACGCGGGCGATGCGCTCCTGCGGCGATTGGATTTCCTCGATGTTGACAGTCGCTTCCGCGCCGAACTCGCGAGCAAGCTTGAGCCGCGGCTCCTCCGGCGCACCGACGCAGATGACGCGCCCTGCCCCCATCTCTTTTGCCGCCGCGACTGCCAAAACACCGATCGGGCCCGAGCCCTGGATCACCACCGTGTCGGCCCAGGTGAAGCCGCCGGCGCGAGTCGCGCGGTTGAAGGCGCGGATGCAGGACGTCAGGGGCTCGGACAAGGCGCCGAGGCGCAGCGACATGTCGTCGGGCAGCTTGTAGATCTTGGTGCCCGGCAGCATGTCGAGATCGACATAGACATATTCGGCCCAGCCGCCCCACATGTGCGGCGCCTTGTCGAAGCCGAGATAGCGGCCGTAATAAACAGGCGTCAGGCACTTGTTCGCGGTTTGCGGATAGTGGATGCAGTAATAGCATTTGCCGCACGGCATCAGCGGCGGGATCATCACCTTTGATCCGACCTTGAGCGGCTTGCTCATGAAATCTTCGGTGAATTCCTCGCCGCATTCGACGATGACGCCGCCGATCTCGTGGCCGAGCGTGAACGGCCAGGGCAGCGGCTTCGGCCAATGACCCTTCAGGATATGCAGATCGGTGCCGCAGACCCCGCACGCGCCGATCTTGATCAGCGCACCCTTGCGGCCGACCTTCGGCCACGGCACCGATTTGATCACAGGCTCGGTGCCCGGTCCTGCGTGGGTGCAGACGCGGATCTGTTCCATGGCGGTTTCCTCGGCGCCCGCTTGTTATGGTTTGCCGTGCGGGCTTGCGGCGAAGCGTATGTGAGATGCGCGGTCGTGCCAAGCGGCGGCCAAGGGCGCAGCAAACGCAATCCAGCCAAGCGTTGGGGTTACCTGCAAGTGTCTTGAGCGCCTACCGGCCACCGTGTAGAGCCGGCCGAAATCCTTCCCGTGGTGCCCGCTTGAACCCCCTCCCCCAAAATCCCGTGGCCGCGTCCGGATCGTTCGCGGCGATGAAATCCGTGCCCTATCGGCTGCAGTTCATTGCCTACGTGCTGGCGATGATGGCCGACAATATCGAGCATGTGATCAGCTATTGGGTGGTGTTCCAGAAATTCCATTCGCCGACGCTGGGCGGCTTTGCCGTGCTGTCGCACTGGCTGCCGTTCCTGCTGTTCTCGGTCGTGGTCGGCGGCCTTGCCGACCGGTTCGACCCGCGTCGCATCATCCAGTGCGGCATGCTGCTGTTCATCGTGGCATCAAGCGGATGGGGCTACTTCTTCATCACCGACACGATCCAGATGTGGCACGCGATGCTGCTGCTGGTGATCCACGGCTGCGCCGGCGTGCTGTGGCAGACGCCGAACCAGCTGCTGCTTTACGACCTCGTGGGTCCTGCAAATCTGCCGAGCGCGGTGCGGCTGAACGCGATGGCGCGCTATCTCGGCATTCTGGTGGGACCTGCGGTCGGCGGCGTCATCATGCTGACGCTCGGCCCCTCGCACGGCATCATCTTCAACACACTGTTCTACCTGCCGATGCTGCTCTGGCTGTTCTGGGCGCCAGTGCGCGACGGCAGCGTCGCCGTGCGGCGCTACGCGGTGCGCGGCTTTGCCGACATCCTGCTGACGATGCGCGCCATCGGCACCCAGCCGGTGCTGACGGCGATGACCTGGCTGGCCGGCCTCACCTCCTTCATGATCGGCAACGCCTATCACGCCCAGATGCCGGGCTTTGCCGGCGATCTCGGCCATGGCGATCCCGGCGTGTCCTACAGCTGTCTCTTATACACATCTAGATGTGTATAAGAGACAGCCCGGCGTGTCCTACAGCGTGCTGCTCGCGGCAGATGCCGGCGGCGCGCTGCTCGCGGGCATTGCGCTGGAATCCTGGGGCCGCTTGAAGGGCACGCCGCGCACCGCGATCCTGCTCGCAACGTTCTGGAGCGTGGCGCTGCTCGGCTTCGCCGCGATACGGATCTATCCGGTTGCGATCGCGCTGCTGTTCTTCGCGGGCTTCTTCGAGCTGTCGTTCAACACCATGGCGCAGGCGCTGGTGCAGCTGAATGCGCCGGCCGACATGCGCGGCCGCGTCGTCGGCCTCTATAATATGGCGGGACTTGGCATGCGGGCGTTCAGCGGCATCACCGTCGGCGTCTTTGGTGCTGCGATCGGCATTCACTGGTCGCTGGGATTGTCAGCCGCGGCGCTGCTGGGGCTGCTGTGTTTGCTGTATCAGCGCGCCGCAAGAACCGCTGTCGGTTGACTCCGGCCCCTCCCCACCGCACCCTCGCTGCAGGGTTGGGGAGTTGAGGTATTGCGCAATCGCTGGGCCATACTTGCGATCCTGTTTTTTGTCCGTCTCACCATCGCGTTCCAGTTCCAGAGCGTGGCGGCGGTCGCGCCGCTGCTTGAACAGACGTTTGGCGTTGGGCTCGCCGACATCGGCATCCTGATCGGGCTCTATTTCACGCCGGGTGTCGTGCTGGCGCTGCCGGGCGGCGCGATCGGACGAAGGCTTGGCGACAAGCCGACGACGATCACAGCGCTCTTGATGATGACGGCTGGCAGCCTCGTGATGGCGGCCACCGACATCTGGAGCTTGCAGATGGCGGGTCGGCTCACCTCCGGCGCGGGCGGCGTGCTGCTGACGGTGCAGCTCACCAAGATGGGCACGGACTGGTTCGCGGGGAAAGAGATTGCCACCGCGATGGCGATCTTCGTCAACTCCTGGCCGGCGGGCGTTGCGATCTCCCTGCTGGTGCTGCCGGCGATCGGCACCGCCCATGGCGCGGGCGCCGTATTCGCGGCGACGGGGACGCTGAGCGCGATCGGCATCTTGCTGATCATGCTTTACCAGCCGCCGCCGGCCGTCACGGCGAGCGCAGCCGGTTCAGGCCGGCTCGATCGCCTCGCCCTGCTGGCGGTGATCGTCGCGGGCATGATCTGGGGCCTCTATAATGTGGGCTTCGCCATGATCTTCTCGTTCGGCCCGTCCCTGCTCGCCGAACGCGGCTGGAGCATTGCGGCCGCAGGTTCGGCCATCAGCCTCGTGATGTGGCTGTCGGTGGTCTCGGTACCGTTAGGCGGGTATCTGGCCGATCGCGGCAGGCCCCTCGTCATGACCATCGCGGCCAGCATCGCGGTGGCTACCCTGCTGGCCTGGCTGACCCGGTCCGATGCCGTGATTACCGTCCTGGTCTTGATCGGCCTGATCGGCGGCTTCCCGGCCGGCCCGATCATGAGCCTGGCCGCCCGCGTGCTCGCCCCGGAGACAAGGGCGATCGGCATGGGCGTGTTCTACACTCTCTTCTATGCGGCGATGATGCTGGGTCCGGCCGTGGCGGGGCGGCTCGCCAAGTCGGCCGGAACCGCCGCAGTCGCGCTCGACTTAGGCGCGCTGACAGTCCTGGCCTGCCCGCCGCTGATGTGGCTTTTTGAGCGCATTGTGTCTGTCCGTCATCGACGCCCCCAATCCTAACGCGGCATTAACCCTGTGCACCTTAGGGTCGTGTCGGACTCCGCCCGGGCGGGGGGTCGGGTGTTGAAAATGGCGTTGGCGAACAAAAAATTTCTTCCGGCCGCCGAGGAACGTCGGCGTTTCCAGCGGGTCAAGGTGCACCTGCTCGGCCGCTACATGCTGCCGGATCGCCGCGAATTCCCCTGCCAGGTGATCAACATGTCGCCCGGCGGGCTCGCGCTGCTCGCCCCCGGCATCGGCAATGTCGGCGACCGCGTCGTCGCCTATCTCGACCATATCGGCCGCGTCGAGGGCAAGATCACAAGGATCATCGACAACGGCTTCGCCATGACGGTCGGCGCAACGCCGCGCAAGCGCGACAAGCTCGCGGCCCAGCTGACCTGGCTCGCCAACCGCGACATCCTCAATCTGCCGGAAGACCGCCGCCACGACCGTATCGTGCCGCGCAACCCGATTGCGGTGCTGACGCTCGAGGACGGCACCAAGATGACCTGCCGCATCATCGACCTGTCGCTGTCCGGCGCGGCCATTGCCGCCGAGAACCGCCCGCCGCTGAAATCGACCGTTCTGCTCGGCCGGGTCCAGGGGCGCGTGGTCCGAAACCTCGAAGACGGCTTCGCGCTGGAGTTCTTGCACTCGCAGCCGATCGAGACACTCGAAGAGAGCGTTACCGCGCGGTAAAGCGCGCGAGCCTTAAAACCTAGGGTTTCCCTGCCTGAAAGGCGGCCTCCGCGATGCGGACGCCGCCTTTTTCGCGTCGCTCGACGGCTGTAGGCGGGTTAACGCGCGGGCCTCTTGCGTCGCCAAACACCGGTTCCGCCAGCGTTTCCGCGTTAATCCCTACAATTTGAAATAATTGCAGTCATCTCAAATTTTACGCGAATTATATTCAAGTATAGATCGAATTCGCCGCGCTTTTTACTTGTATTCGTCTCGACTTGACTTGGCTGACTTAGCGGCAACTCAAAAGCTCCGTGCGCAATGTGGTCCCAACAAGAAACGGGGGCCGCAATGTTGGACTTCACGGGACAGGGGAAGGGTTTGGCGCTCGCCGTCATGCTCTTCGGGATCGGCGCGGCAGCGCAGGCCGGTGAAGGCCGTCTGCTCTACGCGAGCCTCGGCGACACCACGCGCGCGCCGATCGGCTGGGTCGAGTTTTGTGCAGAGAATGCCGCTCAGTGTCAGGGCGGACCGTCGCAACCGCGCGACATCGTGATGTCGCAGACGGCGTGGCGCGACCTGACCAAGGTCAATCGCTGGGTCAATGAGACCATCAAGCCTTTGACCGACCAGGAGCACTGGGGCGTCATCGAGAAATGGTCGCTGCCGACAGACGGTTACGGCGATTGCGAAGACTACGTGCTGTTGAAGCGCAAGATGCTGATGGATGCCGGTTGGCCCCGCGAGGCCCTGCTCATCACCGTCGTGCGCGACAAGAAGGGCGAAGGACACGCGGTGCTGACGGTGAAGACCGACAAGGGCGAGTTCGTTCTCGACAATCAGAACGAGAACGTCGTTGCCTGGACGGAGACCGGCTACCGCTTCGTCAAACGCCAGTCGCAGAGCGATCCCAATGTCTGGGTCTCGCTGGGCGATACCAAGCCGGCGGTCTCCACCGCCAGCGCCAGAGATCAGTAGTTCGAGGAACGAGACAACAGGTTACGCGACCCGGTCACATCCCCACCCCTCCCCGTCCCAGACCGGTTCGCGCGCGGCCAGGCTTCCCCCAAAGCCTGGCCGCAACTTTTTTGGCTAGGCCGGCGTCGTGGTTCTTGACGCAGTCGGCCGCGCGATCAGCACGTAAGCGACGGGCACCACGAACAGCGTGAAGAGCGTGCCGATCGACAATCCGGTCGCGATAACGAGGCCCATGTTGTAACGCGACACGGCACCTGCGCCGCTCGCCGTGATCAGCGGAACGACGCCGAGCACCATCGCCGCCGTGGTCATCAGGATCGGCCTCAGCCGGATCGTGGCAGCCTCGATGATCGCCTCGGTCACGTTCTTGCCGTCCGCACGCAGTTCGTTCGCGACCTCGACCATCAGGATGCCGTGCTTGCTGACGAGCCCCATCAAGGTGAGCAGCCCGACCTGGGTATAGATGTTGAGGCTCGCGCCACCGATGCCGAGGCTGATGAAGATCAACGCGCCAGCGAGCGACATCGGCACCGACACCAGGATGACGACCGGATCGAGGAAGCTGTTGAACAGCGCCGCCAGCGCCAGGAAGATGATGATCACGGCAAAGGCGAAGGTGGTGACGAAACCGCCCGATTCCTGCTCGAGCTGCCGAGAGGCACCGCCATAATCGGCGGTGTAGCCCACCGGCAGAGTCTTGGCGAGATCCTTCAACGTCGCGAGCGCGCTGCCCATGGAGACACCAGGCATGGCGACGCCCGAGATCGTCGCCGCGTTGATCTGCTGGAAGTGATTGCGCGACTGCGGGATAGTCTTGCTCTCGAGATGGGCCACGGTCGACAGCGGTACCATCGAATTGTCGCTGGCGCGGATGTAGTAGCCGAGCAGCTGGTCGCTGGTCAGCCGCTCGTTCTGACGGGCCTGCGGAATCACCTTGTAGGAGCGGCCGTCTAGGCTGAAATAGTCGAGATAGTTGCCGCCGAGCATGGTGGCGAGCGCGCCGCCGAGGTCGCTCATCTTGAGGCCGAGATCGCCCGCCTTGTCGCGGTCGAACATCACCATCGTCTGCGGCTTGTCGACCTTCAGGTCGGTGTCGAGAAAGATGAACTGGCCGCTCTTGAGCGCCTCCGCCATGAAATTGCGCGAGACTTCGTCGAGCTCGTTGAAGGATCCGGTCGTACCGATGACAAACTGGATCGGAAGCCCGTTACTCCCCGGCAACGGCGACGGCTGGAAGGCGACGGAACGGGTGCCGGCGATGGTGTTGAGCAGGTTCTGGAAGTCAGGCTGGAGCGTCTTGGTGGTGAGCGCGCGCTGCTCCCAGGGCTTGAGCACCCAGCCGCTGATCACCTGGGTCGAGGTATCGATCTGGAAGACGGTTTGCGTCTCGGGGCGCCTGGCGATGAGCTCGTAGAGCTGCTTCCCATAGAACTGCCGCTGCTGAAGCGTCGCCGAGGGCGCCGCCGTGGTCAGCGAGAGGACGACGCCCTGGTCCTCATCGGGCGCAAGCTCGCTGGTCGAAGTCGCGTAGAGCCAGGGAATGCCGGCAAGCAGCAGCAGCGCGAACATTGCAACGACCGGCTTCGTCGTGAAGATGGATTCGAGCCGGCGACGATAGGCGCCGGAGAGCCACTCCAGCACGTGGTCGATCGCACGCACCAGACGCGCTTCCCAATGGGTGGCGTCGCGCTCGGTCTTGCGCAGGAGCCAGGCGCAGTTCATCGGCGACAGCGTCAACGCGATCACCGCCGACACCGTCACGGCGCCGGCGAGCGTGAAGGCGAATTCTGTGAACAACGCGCCGGTGAGGCCGCCCTGGAATCCCACGGGGACATAGACCGCGATCAGGACGACGGTCATGGCGATGATCGGGCTTGCCAGCGCGCGTGCCGACTGGATGGCGGCCTCGACCGGCGCCACACCCTCGTCGATCAACCGGTGGACGCTCTCGACCACGATGATGGCATCGTCCACCACGAGCCCGATGGCGAGCACGAGCGCCAGCAGCGTCAGCAGGTTGATGGAAAAGCCCATCAGCAGCATCAGGCCGAAGGTGCCGATCAACGACAGCGGAATCGCGATCACGGGGATCAGAACCGAACGCCAGGAACCCAGGAACATGAAGACCACGACGATCACGATCAGCACCGCTTCCAGCAGCGAGTGGACGACCTCATTGATCGACGAGTTCACGAAATCCGTGGAATCGTAGAGCACCTCGCCGGCGAGGCCGTTCGGCAGTTGCGCCTTGATGTCAGGCAGAACCGCCTTCACGCCGTTGATGACGTCGAGCAGATTGGCCGTCGGCGCGGCCTGGATGCCGATGTAGACGGCAGTCTTGCCGTTGAACCTCGTTTCGGTGTCGTAGTCGTCATTGCCGAGCGTCACATTCGCCACGTCGCGCAGCCGGATGATGGCGCCGTTGACGCTCTTGACCACGAGGTTGCGGTACTGCTCAAGCGAATGCAGATTGGTCGATGCCGCAAGATCCACCTGCACGAGCCGGCCCTTGGTCGCGCCGAGCCCCGAGATGTAGTCGTTGCCGGACAATGCGGTCGACACGTCGCTCGCGGTCAGGCCATAGGCGGCGAGCCTGTCGGGATCGAGCCAGGCGCGGAGCGCGAACTTCTTGGCGCCCAGCAGCTCGGCCGTCTGCACGCCCGGAACGGCTTGCAAGCGCGGCTGCACCACGCGCGTGAGGTAATCGGTGATCTGGTTCGGCGCCAGCACGTCGCTGGCGAAGCCGATATACATGGCGTCGATGGTCTGGCCGACCTTCAGCGTCAGGGTCGGCTGCTGCGTGCCGCTCGGAAACTGGTTGAGGACCGAATTGACCTTGGCATTGATCTCCGTCATGGCCTTGCCGGAGTCGTAGTTCAGCCGCAGATTGATCGTGATCGTGCTGGTGCCGGTGACACTGCTCGACGTCATGTAGTCGATGCCGTTGGCCTGGGCGATGGCGTTTTCCAGCGGCGTGGTGATGAAACCGCCAATGATGTCGGAATCCGCGCCCGCGTAGGCCGTCGACACCGTGACGATGGCGTTCTGGGTGCGCGGATATTGCAGGATCGACAGCGTGGCCATCGAGCGCAGGCCGAGCACCAGGATCAGGGCGCTGACCACCAGCGCCAGAACCGGCCGGCGGATGAAGATATCGGTGAAACGCATCGTTGTGGCTGCCTGTTCGAACCCGTAGCCGGGTCTACTGATCGACGATGTTGGGCGCGGCCTCCGCGACCGGCACGTGGGAGTTGTCGATCCTGACCGGGCTGCCGTTGCGCAGCTTGAGCTGGCCGGCGATCACCACCGTCTCGCCCGGCTTCACGCCCTCGGTCACCGCAATGCGGTCACCCCTGGGCGATCTGGTCTTGACGAACATCTGGCGCGCCGTGCCCTGCCCGTCGTGCAGATCGTCGACGAGATAGACGAGATCGCCGTAGGAATTGTTGACGATCGCGGTGAGCGGTACAGTGACGACCTGCTCGGGCTTGCCGACGGCAATCTCGGCCCTGGCGAACATGCCCGGCAGCAGCCGCGCCTCGCCGTTGCGCAGGGTGGCGCGGACCTGGACGTTGCGGCTGCTCGAATCGACCTTGGCGTTGATCGCCGTGATCTGCCCGGTGAAGCGCTCGGCCGGAAATGCATCGACGGAGATCGCGACGTCCTGATTGATGCCGATCGACGCCAGCGCCTGTTGCGGCAGGTAGAAGTCGACATAGATCGGATCGAGGCTCTGAAGGGTGACGATGCTGGTGCCCGCGCTCAGATACTGGCCGAGATCGACGGCGCGAATGCCGAGCCGGCCGGCAAACGGCGCCTTCAACGTCTTCTGCTCGACCACCGCCTTCTGCTGCTCGACCAGGGCCTGCGCGTTCTTCAGATTGGCCTTGTCGCTGTCGAGCGCTGCCTGACTGACCGCGCTGAACTTGATCTGCTCCTCGTCACGCTTGAGCACGATGGCGTAGTTTTCGGCGGTGGCTTGCAGCGAATGCAGCTTGGCGATGTCGTCGGTTGCAACCAGCGACAGCAAGGGCTGCCCCGCCGCGACGCTCTCGCCGGAGGAGAACTGGATGCTTTGAACGATGCCGGCGACCTGAAGCGCGAGGTCCGCGCCGTTCACCGCGCGCAGAGAGCCCACCGCACTCAGGCTCGATTGCCAGGCTGCATTGTCGGCGACCACGGTGGACACGGTCTGCGGCGGATTGGCCATGCCCCCGATCGCCTTCCGGATCATCATGTCCTTGAAGGTCTGGAAGCCGTAGAGACCGCCGAACAGGATGGCCATCCCGCCCAGCATGATTGTCATGCGCTTGATCATCGCATCGCGTCCTGCGTTGTCTTGTCGGATCCGGCGAAATAGCCGGGCTTGGCGCGCGGCAGCGCGTCTGGGGTTTCGTCCGTTCGATTCCACCAGCCTCCGCCGAGCGACTGGAACAGCGCTGCCGTGTCGGTGAAGCGCGTCGCCTGCGCCTTGATGCGCGACACGCGCGCATTGAGATAGGACTGCTGGGCGTTGATGATGTTTGCGTAAGGGACCGCCCCGGTCTTGAACTGCTCGACCGCCATCGTGAGACTGTCCGCGGTCGCCTTCTCCGCGGCCGCCTGCGCCTTCAATGTCGCGGCGTCGTATTGAATCGCGCGCAGCGAATCCGCAACGTTCTGGAATGCCGTCAGCACCGTGCTCTTGTAGAGTCCGAGGTCCTGCTCGAACGCGGCGACGTCGGCTTCCTTGGTGTGATAGAGCGTTCCGCCGTCGATCAGCTTCTGGCTGACGCTGGAAGCGGCACTCCAGACGATGGTATCGGGCGAGAACAGCCGCTCCGGACCGCTGGCGCCATAGCTGCCGGACAGCGTGAGCTGCGGCAGCAGATTGGCAATGCCGACGCCGACGGTTGCTGTCGCCTGATGCAGGGTCGCCTCGGCCTGCCTGATGTCGGGACGCTGCCGCACCAGGGCCGACGGCAATGAAAGTGGTAGCCGGCCCGGAAGGCGCAGGTCGGCGAGCCTGACATGCTCGTCGCGGTCCTGGCTCGGCAGCCGTCCGAGATAGGCCATCAGCTGATTGCGCTGCTGGGCGAGCTGCTTCTGGAGCGGTGCCAGCGTCGCCCTCGCCTGCGCCAGCGTCGCCTCCTGGGATAGCACGTCCGATTTCGAGATCGCGCCGATGTCGAACTGGTGCTGGATGCGCGCGAGCTGGTCGGCCTCGGCCTTGATGATCTCCTCGGTCGCGGTGATTTGATCGCGTAGCGAGGAGTCCGTAATCGCGGCGGTGACGACGTTGGCTGTCAAGGCCAGGTAGGTCGCCTCAAGCCTGAAGGCCTGATAATCGGCCTGCGCCTGAAGGGCTTCGACCTGCCGACGCGTGCCGCCCCAGATGTCGAGCGCGTAGGAGACACTGACCGAAGCGCCATAAAGCGTGTAGGTCGAGGTCTGCGCAGGCCATTGTCCCGACTGCGAGGTCGAGGCCTGCTCGCGCTCGGCCGATCCGTTCGCCGTGACCTGCGGAAACAGGCTGCCCTGCTGCGCCAGCGCCGTCTCGCGCGCATTGCGCAGCGCGAACTGGGCCGCCTGGACGTCGGGATGATTGCGAACGGCCTCCTCGACAAAGGCGCTGAGCTGTCTCGATCGAAACAGCCTCCACCAGTTTCCGGAGATATCGTTGCCAGACGCAAACACCTGTGCGTTGCCGCCGGCAACTGGCGCGCTCGTCGTCGCCGCGATGCGCTGCTCGCGGGTAAAGCCGTCGACGCCCGGGCTCGCGGGCACGATGAAGTCCGGTCCGACGGCACAGGAGGCAAGCAGCGCACCGGGGAGAAGCACGCCTATCCGGGCACGAGCCCTGCCCCGCCAGCCCGGCTTGACGGAGAGCCTGTGCCGGTAGGGGTCAGAATGGTCAGATGTCACAGAACTAAACCGTTTAGTTTTTAACAGCGGCCATCTATGTTGCTAGCCTCGGCCGAATGTCAAGCCTTCGGAGAATGCAGAACATGGCTGCTGCCGCGCAAAAGCCGCAAACACGACGGGCTTCGCCTCGGATCGACGCCGGCAAACCCTCGCGTGCGAAGGCCAAGCATCGCCAGATCCTCGACGCCGCACGCGAACTGTTTCTAGGTCTCGGCTTCGACACGACGAGCATGGATGCGATCGCGCGCCAGGCCGGCGTGTCGAAGGCGACGCTCTACGTTCATTTCGACGACAAGGACGATCTGCTGCTGGCGCTGGTCAATGACGAATGCCGCCGGTTCGGTCCGAAGACTCTGTGGCAGGACAACGGCGAGCCGATCGATCTCAGGAAAGGACTGCGCGCCATCGCCAGGACGTTCCTCGAAGGCTTTCTCGATCAGAGAGGACTGGCGATGCACAGGCTCATCATGTCGTGCGCCTCACGCTATCCGCGTGTGGCTGACGTCTTCATGAAGGCGGGACCGGAACGTTGCGACGCCGACGTCGCAGCCTTCCTGCGCGCAGCGCAGGCGCAGCGGCTCGTCGACATTCCCGATATCAGGCTCGCGGCGACACAGTTTCTCAGCCTCGTCCAGGGTAAGGAAATCCTGAAATGGTCGCTGTCCATGATCGCTCCGAGCGAAGCCCAGCATCGCGCCTTGATCGAGGGCGGCATCAACGTGTTTCTCGCGGCATATGAGCGTGATCCGGCAACTACGCGACAGCCTGACAAACCGAAACGCAGCCGTTCAGCGAAATCGCGCGCCAGACATTAGGATGGGCGATCCGCCGGACGGCGTCATGCCCCCAGCACATCCGCAAGCCGCAGCTCGTCGGCGGCGGGATCCTTCAGGAACAGTTCGGCCTCGATCTCGTTCAGATGCGACAGCATCAGCGCGCGCGCGGCCTGCTTGTCGCGCTTGCGGATCGCGGTAGCGATCTCGGCGTGATGATCGGTGCCGCAGGCGGGCGTATCATGACGACGATAGAGCAGGATGATCAGCGATGAGCGCGCGATCAGCTCCTTGAGGAAGCCGAGATAGATGCTGTGGCCGCTCATCTCGGCGATGAGCCGATGAAAGTCGCCGGACAGCCGGACCGACGCGCGCGCGTCGCCGCGCAGCTCGGCTTCGCGCTCCTCGGTAAGGTGCTGCTGAAGTCGGTCGATCCACGCGGGCGAGACGGCATCAACGGCGTGATCGACGATGGTGGACTCGATCAGACGGCGCGCCTCGAACACTTCGCGGGCATCCGCAGGCGTCGGACGCGCAACGAAGGCGCCGCGGTTCTTCTCGATATTGACGATGCCCTCATGGGCGAGCTGCTGCAGCGCTGTGCGGACCAGCGTGCGGCTCGCGCCATAGATCTCGCCGATCTCGTCCTCGCCGAGCTTGGTGCCCGGCAACAGGCGATGCTCGAGGATCGCCGCGGTCACGCCCTCCCTGATCCGGCTGACGCGATCGCTCACGTCGGGCGCATCGGGTTTCGGGCGGGATTTGGCGGCCATCAGTTCGAAGTGTTGGGTTCGAGGGCTCGATCAGAGATGTTTGGCCTTCGATGGTAATCGACGAGCTGTATCCAATCACAGGCGAAACTTTATACAATCTTCGCCCATTTTGTGTGCATACCCCTGCCCACCCCGTGCGCCGCACAAACGCGCTGGATTCGATCTAACGATCTGACTCCGCTGCACAGTTTCCAAATTCGGCAATATTAGCGCTGTTGGCATGGACCTTGCGGAGAGAGGGCAAGCACCGCCCTCCTGCCGGACACGCCATGGCCACTCCCGCCGCTCTCGAACTGGTTGCCGTCACCAAGCGCTATGACGCCACGGTGGCGGTCGACAACGTCAATCTGAAGATCCCCGCCGGCACCTATTGCTGCCTGCTCGGTCCGTCCGGCTGCGGCAAAACCTCGACCTTGCGCATGATCGCCGGCCACGAGGCCGTCAGCGAAGGCGACATCATCCTGGGTCCCCAGAACGTCACGGAGCTCGAGCCTGCCAAGCGCGGCACGGCCATGATGTTTCAGTCCTATGCGCTGTTTCCGCACCTCACCGTGCTCGACAATGTTGCGTTTGCCCTGAAAATGCGCGGCATCGACCGCGCTGTCAGGCACAAGCGCGCCGGCGAACTCTTGGAGCTGGTGGCGATGAGCCCCTATGCGGCCCGCCTGCCGGCGCAGCTCTCCGGCGGCCAGCAGCAGCGCGTCGCGCTCGCCCGCGCGCTGATCACCGAGCCGCAGATTCTCCTGCTCGACGAGCCGCTGTCCGCACTCGATCCGTTCCTGCGGGTGAAGATGCGGGGCGAGCTGAAGCGGCTGCAGCGAGAGCTCGGCATCAGCTTCATCCAGGTCACGCATGGCCAGGAAGAGGCGATGGCGCTGGCCGACCACATCGTGGTGATGAACCACGGCAAGATCGAGCAGCAGGGCTCGGCCCGCGACATCTTCCACCATCCGCGCACCGAATTCGTGGCCCGTTTCATCGGCGGCCACAACGTCCTCAGCGACGCCGGCAAGCTCATCGCCGTGCGCGCCGATCAGCTCGGTATCAAGCCGGTCGCTGAAGGCGCGTTCGGCGCGCCGGCGCTGCTGACCCAGACCGAGTACCAGGGCTCCTATGTCGCCGTCTCGCTGACGCTCGACGACGGCACTGCCCTGTTCTCCCACGTTCCCGAAGCCACTTTCGACGTCCACCCGTTCCGTCCGGGCGATCGCGTGCTGGCCACCTGGGATCCCTCCAAGGCGCAACGTCTGCAATAGCGCCGTCACCTTAGAAAATGCGCAACACAGAGGAGTGACTGGAATGACCGAGACGACCAAAAAGACCGGCGTCAGCCGCCGCACGCTACTGAAGAGCACCGCAGGTCTCGCGGGCCTCGCCGCCGGCTCCGGCGCCATCACCGGCTTCCCCTACGTGATGTCGGCCGAGCCGAAGGTGCTGCGCTATCTCGGCACCGCCGTGAACGAGGGCGACGACATCTCCAAGCAGTGCCTGAAGGACACCGGCATCAAGATCGAATACATCACCGCGACCACTGACGACGTCACCAAGCGCGTGATGACCCAGCCGAACTCCTTCGACGTGCTGGACACCGAATATTTCTCGCTGAAGAAGCTGGTGCCGTCGGGCAACATCCTTGCCCTCGACGCCAAGAAGATCAAGCAATTCGACAACATCACGCCCGTCTTCACCAAGGGCGAGACGCCCGGCGGCAAGAAGATCGGCAATCAGGGCACCGCGCCCTGGAAGGTGCTGTATCTCGAAGGCAAGGATTCAAAGACCTTCTCCAAGACGGCGACCGAGTTCGTCACGCTGATCCCGACCGTCTACAACGCCGACACGCTCGGCATCCGCCCCGACCTGATCAAGCGCCCGATCAGCTCCTGGTCGGAGCTGCTCAATCCCGAGTTCAAGGGCAAGGCCTCGATCCTCAACATCCCCTCGATCGGCATCATGGACGCCGCGATGGTCGTGGAAGCCACCGGCAAGTACAAATATGCCGACAAGGGCAACATGACCAAGGAAGAAATCGATCTCACCATGAAGGTGATGACCGAGGCGAAGAAGGCCGGCCAGTTCCGCGCATTCTGGAAGGATTTTAATGAGAGCGTGAACCTGATGGCGTCAGGCGAAACTGTCATTCAGTCGATGTGGTCGCCGGCCGTGACCAAGGTACGCTCGATGGGCATCCCCTGCACCTTCCAGCCGCTCAAGGAGGGCTATCGCTCCTGGGCTTCCGGCTTCTGCGTCTCCAAGGGCGTGTCAGGCGAGAAGCTCGACTGGGCCTACGAGTTCGTCAACTGGTTCCTGTCCGGCTATGCTGGCGCGTACCTCAACCGCCAGGGCTACTACTCGGCCGTGCTTTCGACCGCGAAGGCGAACATGGAGCCCTACGAGTGGGCCTACTGGATGGAAGGCAAGCCTGCCGAGAAGGACATCAAGGCGCCCGACGGCTCGCTGCTCGAGAAGGCCGGCGCGGTGCGTGACGGCGGCTCGTACGAAGACCGCATGGGCGGCGTCGCGTGCTGGAACGCCGTGATGGACGAGAACGACTACATGGTCCGCAAGTGGAACGAGTTCATCGCCGCGTGATGGATACGTCGGAAGACATCCTGCAACAGGCATCCCCGGACCTTGTCCGGGGACCAGAGACGAAGCGCGCGGCGAAATCCGCGCGCCTTTCGCCGTCTTTCATCTCCTGGCTCCAGGCCGGGCCGATGATGCTGGTGTTCTTCGCCTTCTTCCTGATTCCGCTGGTGTTCGTCGTCATCGTTTCGTTCTGGGATTACAACGAATATCAATTGCTGCCGGCTTTCTCCGGCCGCGGCTACACCGACACGTTCGAAGGCTGCATCGCGCAGCTCCCCGATCTCTGCACAATCGCCAAGACCTACGTGAAGACGCTGAAATTCTGCTTCATGGTCTGGGCCATCACGCTGTTCATCGGCTTCTGGGTCGCCTATTTCCTCGCCTTCCACATCAAGTCCAAGACCTGGCAGATGGGCCTGTCGCTGCTCTGCACGATCCCGTTCTGGACATCGAACGTGATCCGCATGATCGCCTGGATCCCGCTGCTCGGGCGCAACGGCCTCGTCAACTCCGGCCTCATCAAGGTCGGACTGGTCAACCAGCCGCTCGAATGGCTGCTGTTCTCCGAATTTTCCGTGGTGCTGGCGCTGGTTCACCTCTTCACCTTCTTCATGGTGGTGCCGATCTTCAATTCGATGGTGCGCATCGACAAGTCGCTGATCGAGGCGGCCTATGACGCCGGCGCCACCGGCTTCCAGACGCTCGTCAACGTCATCATTCCGCTCGCCAAGCCGGGCATCGTGATCGGCTCGATCTTCGTCATCACCATCGTGATGGGCGACTTCATCACGATCGGCGTGATGGGTGGCCAGCAGATCGCGGCCGCCGGCAAGATCATCGAGACGCGGGTGAACGCACTGCAATTCCCGGCCGCGGCCGCCAATGCGGTGATCCTGCTGGTCATCACCTTCATGATCATCACCATGATGTCGCGCATCGTCGACATCAAGAAGGAGCTGTGAGCGATGAGGGAGGGACGCCCGCGCTCATTCTACGTGCTCGCGATCTTCTTCGCGGCCTATGTGCTGTTTCTCTATGGCCCGATGATCGCGATCTACGTGCTGTCGTTCCAGGGGCCGCAGGGCGGCCTCACCTTCCCGATGAACGGCGTCTCGACCTTCTGGATCGCAAAATTGTTCCAGGGCACCGGCATCGTCGATCTCGGCGCGGCGTTCCGTCGCTCCCTGCTGCTCGGCGTGGTCGTGATGATCGCGACCGTCGTGCTGTCGGTCGCCGCCGGCATGGCGTTCCGCCGCAAATTCAAGGCGCAGAGCATCCTGTTCTACTCGGCGATCGCCAGCCTCATCGTTCCCTCGATCATCACCTCGCTCGGCATCTCGCTCGAATTCCGCATCATCGACGATCTGATCAAGGCGCACTGGAACGAGAATTTCGAGACATCGATGGGCCTGCTCACATCAGGTCTCGGCGCGCACCTCACCTGGACGTTGCCGTTCGGCCTGCTCATCATGTTCGCGATCTTCAACCGCTTTGATCCGAGGCTGGAGGAAGCGGCACGCGACCTCGGCGCGACGCCGTGGCAAACCTTCCGTCATGTCGTGCTGCCGATCATCCTGCCGTCCGTGATCGGCATCGGCCTGTTCGGCTTCACCCTGTCCTGGGACGAGCTTGCGCGCTCCAGCCAGGCGATCGGTGCGGTCAATACATTGCCGCTCGATCTCCAGGGCCTCACCACGACGGTGACCAACCCGGACATCTATGCGCTCGGCACCGTGATCTCCGCGGTCTCGTTCACGGTGATCGCGCTTGGGCTCGGCACCATCCACGTACTCAACAAGCGCCAGGCGGCCAAGGGCTCGGACGCCGGCAAAGGGCTCGTCTGATCACGATGCGACTGCACGTCGTCAATCCCAACACGACGGCATCGATGACGGCGAAGATCGCCGCCGCGGCGCGCGCGATTGCGCGCCCCGACACGGTGATCGATGCGCGCCAGCCCGCGATGGGGCCGGTTTCGATCGAGGGATTTTACGACGAAGCGTTCGCCGTGCCCGGCATGCTCGGCTGCATCCGCGAGGCCGATCGCGACGGCGCCGATGCGCACATCATCGCCTGCTTCGACGACACCGGCCTGGATGCCGCGCGCGCGGTGGCAAAAGCGCCGGTCATCGGCATCGGCGAAGCCGGATTTCACCTCGCGAGCCTGGTCGCGGCGCGCTTCGCCGTGGTGACGACGCTTGGTGTCTCCATCGTACCGATCGAGCACAATCTGCGGAAATACGGCCTCGCCGACCGCTGCGCCCGCGTTCGTGCCGCCGAGGTCCCGGTGCTTGCGCTCGAGGAGCGCGACACTGATGCGCTCAGCAAAATCTCCGCGGAGATCACGGCCGCGATCCGCGACGACCGCGCCGAGGCCATCGTGCTCGGCTGTGCCGGCATGGCCGATCTTGCCACAGAACTCGCCCGCACCCACGGCCTGCCCGTGGTCGACGGCGTCGCCGCCGCGGTGACGCTGGCTGAAGGACTGGTGCGGCTGGGGCTCTCGACATCCCGGCTCGGCCCCTACGCGGCGCCGCGTGCGAAGACCTATTCGGGTCCGTTCGCGCCGTTTCAGCCCTGAGCGTGCGTTTTCGCGCTGGCAGCGCGATCAACTTTTATGTGCCTGTCACAAGCGACCTCAGCTTCGACCCAACCTGTGCTAAGACACCGCGCCAGTATTATTACGGGATCAAGATGAAAAAGAACGATGTCACCTGTCCGGCATGCGGGGCAGGGTTTCGGCGGCTCGAACTTGCCACGCCGCCTGCCAACTCCGGCGAGTATCGCTGTCCGGCTTGTGACGAGGTCTTGGAGACCTTCGAAGGCAAGGCGTTCATCGCCTATCGCATGACGATCCAGCCCTCGTTGAAAGCTGCGCGCGCTTAACCGCCGTTTTCGCCAATCGTATCCGGGACACTCCCGCTATGCCGCAATCGGCGCGGCGGGATTTCCTTTTTCAGGTGCCGCTTTCGATCGCCCGGAGCCTCTGCCCTGGATCAATTGCGCCTAGGGTCAATTGCGCTTTTTCCCCAAGCGGCCACCTTTTCGTCCCAATTGTTGCCGAACAGTAACACTTTCGGGACGCCCGGCCGCCTTGTTCTGCGTTCTTGTGCTGCCGTTCTTCGCCACTCACCAAGTTTCAATTTGGGTTTTGTCAGCGATGATCGATCTCGCAGAGGACACACCGTCCAATCCTCTCCTTCGTCTCGGCGCGCAGCCGATTGCGCTCACGGCAGCGGCACTATTGTTGCTGATTGCCGGGGTCACCTCGATCGCCATCTGGCGCGCCTATACCGGCGCGGCACCCGAGACCGACCGCGTGGTCGCCTCGCGCCAGCTCCAGGTGCGCGCGGCGCAGGCCTCCGAACAACTGGTCGAGAAGACCAAGGGACTGGAAGCAACCCAGCAGGAATCGATCGACCAGCTTCAGGTGGTGCAGGATCAGCTTCAGACCATGAAGCGGCTACTCGCCTCGCAGCAGACAGACACCAAGCGCCTGTCGGATCAGGTCGCCAGTCTGAATGAATCCATCGACAGTCTGCGGCAATCCTTTGCCAGTGCCCGCGCCAATGAGACCGACACGCCCTCGGTTACCCCGAGGAAACCGACGCGCCACCGCGCCCATCATGCCAGCGCCCACAAACGCTCACGCGGCTGATCGGATCCAAAGGCGCGACGCTTTATTTTCGCCAGATGTGAAATGGATCACATTCGTCCGTATGATTCCGCGCCATGCTCGGCTCCACCGGATGGCGTGAGCCGATTTTAATATCCGGGGCTGGCAAGGTCGTTGACGGTATATTGCGTCAACGGCCTTGTTTTTTTGATCTCCGGTATTCAGGTGCCTCAGAGGGGCTCCAGCCCCTCATAGCAGCCCCTATTCACAAACCTGAACGCGGCGGACGCGCCAACCCCATTGCGTCATGACTCGCTGCCGCACGAGGTAGCACTGCGCGCCGTAGTCCTCGTAGCCGACGCCGTAATAGGGGTCGCCGTAGTAGGGATAACCGTAGCCATAACCATACGCGCCGTAATAGCCGGCGCCCGCGATGCCGGCGCCGATCGCGACACCCGGCCAGAAGCCGCCGCCGTGCCAGCCATGGCCCCAGCCGCCGCCATGCCAGCCGCCGCCACCATGCCAACCGCCACCACCACCCCAATGGCCGCCACCACCGAAACCGCCCCGCGCCTGCGCCGCCTGGGGCACTGCGAGACCAACTGCCGCGATGGCCAGTGCGGCCATGATCATCTTGCGTGACATCAACTCACCCTCCGCGTGGAAACGCTCCACACTTCAATACTGGGCCAAGCTAATGTCACTCGCCCATCGAGGATAGGCGCGGTGGCTCACTTCCGCGCGAGCGTCAGCAGCCGCGGCAGATGCTCTTCATCTTCTTGTCAAGCAGCCGGTTCTCGGCGCTCACTGTCGCATCGGCATCGGGGTTTGTCCCCGAGGCGGCGCCGGTGGTGACGCCGGGTGCCGCGTTCGCGCCCGAGGATTGCGCCGTGCCGAGGCTGTTGATGCCGGGCGGCGGCGACGGTGCATTGCCGACGCCAGCCGTCGACCCGGCGGACCCGCCAGTACCTTGCGCGAAGGATATCGCGGGCATCGCCGCCAGGCTGAAGATGACGATCAATGTCTTGATCGAAGCGCGCGCGGACAATCTGATCATCTGAAACTCTCCTCGTCCCACCAACGGCCGCGGCAAAGACAGGTTCCGGAACAAATCCCGTCAGATCAGCTTGAGACTCGACACTGCGCGCAAGAATGCGAAAGGAAACGCACGATGGCGGACCGCCATCCCTTTGCGGATGGCGAGCGCGCCGCGCGCGAGAACATCCCGGCCGAAGCCAACCCTTACCCGGACGGCAGTGACGAGCACGCGCTGTGGGCAGCCGGCCACGAGAAAGTCGCGAGCTCGATCGAAGCCCGCGAGTCCGAGGGGAGCTAGCCGATCCGCTTCAGGCCCTTCGTGTAGCGGGGGCCGTTGGCGACATAGAACCTTGCAGCGCTTCCCATCTTCTGCACCTGGCCATCGTCGAGCGTGCGGATGATGCGTGCGGGCGAGCCGATGATCAGCGAGCGTTCGGGGAACTCCTTGCCCTCCGTGATGACAGAGCCGGCACCGACAATGCTGTTACGGCCGATCTTCGCGCCGTTCATCACGATCGAGCCCATGCCGATCAGCGCGCCCTCTTCGATCGTGCAACCGTGCAGAATGACGTTGTGGCCGACGGTGCAGTTCTTGCCGATGACCAGCGGAAAGCCGAGGTCGGTGTGGCAGGTCGAGCCATCCTGCACGTTGGCGCCCTCGCCGATCTCGATCCACTCATTGTCGCCGCGCAGCACCGCGCCGAACCAGACGCTCGCGCCCGGCTTCAGGCGCACCTTGCCGATCACGGTCGCGGTTTCCGCGATGAAGTAGTTGCCGTCGGAGGGAAGATCGGGCGCCTGCCCGTCGAGCTCGTAGATCGCCATGGAGGCCTCCTGTCGCGTCAACCCAAGCCATAGCGAAACGGCGGCGAGGAGGCAAAGGGCCGCCGCAGCAGGCAGCCCTGCAGAGCGTCAGCCCAGCACGCCGGTCGCGCGCAGCGTCATCAGGAAGAAGGTGCCGCTCATCATACTCCAGAAGCCGGCGATGACGGTCGCCATCATCACGAATTCCAAGCGGCGGCTTTCCAGCCGCATGCCGCGCAGCGTGTTGCGCATGATGATGAAGGGCGCGGCAAATACCAGGAACGGCACCGCCGCAAAAGTTCTTGCAGCCACGCCCTCCTGCAACAGTCCGAAACCGGCGGGACGTTGCGACAGTGCCTGATATCCATTTGCGAGCGCGCCCGCGAGCGCGAAGCCGATGCAGATCGAGAAGAAAGTGTTGAGAGCTTCGGGTGTCATCGGAACAGTCCGCCCATACGCAACGCTGGAGCCTTCCTCTGACATCTAGTGCCGGTTAACGCTACATTATCCTTAAGCGAAGGTTAACGGCGCCGCCCGGGCCACGCAGAGCTCCCTGCCGTTCCCGGTAGCCCCGGAACCTTCCGCGACATTGCCGCCGCGTGGCATATTCGCCGGTGATTCGTCGGCCACCGGCCGACCTCCGGGTCCTTTGCGCGACGTCATGACGGTGTTTTCGGCAACCTCCCCTCGTTCTCCCAGAACGCGCACAAGGACACATTTCGTCCCGATCGCGCTGACCTGTGTGTTCGCGGCGAGCGCGATCGCGCTGGTGGCCTATCTGTTGTGGCCGACCTGGAGCACGGGCGGCGCGGACGCTCCGGACAAGTTGCCGGTCAGCGTCGGCGGCACGCTGTTCAACCTGCCGCTTCAGGCGATCCGGATGAAGATCCAGCGGCACTCGGGGCCGCAGGAGCGCATCGATCTCGACTTTCTCTATCCCTCGCTGGACGCTCCGAACGGGCCGACGCATGTGACCGCCGACACCGTGGACACGGCGATGCAGCCGATCGACCGCATCTTCCTCTCGATCGCTGCGCATCACGATGCGCTTTCGCCCGAGCAGCGCACTGCGACGATCTACCCGCGCTATCTCGAGCCGTCAGCGACGACACCGGACGACGGACTGACGATGCGCGCCTTCCGCAGCGATACGCCCTATGGCAGCGAGGATATGTATTCCGCGGCATCCCCCGCGCTCACCGCGCGCTGCACGCGCGATGCCGCCACGCCCGGAATGTGCCTGTCGGAGCGCCGCGTCGGCGGCGCCGACCTCACCTACCGCTTTCCGCGCAGCTGGCTGTCGCAATGGCGCGATGTCGCAAACGCGATGGACAGGCTGACGGCGCAACTGCGCGGGCCGAAGGGCTGAGCCGGCCGCGACAACAGGCCGAAAACAACCCCATGCACAGTAGCCATGTGCCTGGCACGACTTCGTATTTTCGGTATTTCGCCTTTATCGAAATACGATCTGACCCGTCGGGCAAAACAGGCGCATAATGTCATCGTGGGACAATCGATTTTAGCGATGTGGTCGCACATTTCTCTGAAAGTTTGGTCGCTTGCAGCGAAGTGTGACTGACGTCACAGACCGCAAATTGCATTTGGCCATTCTGCGGGTAATCTGACGCACATGCATTCGGGGGCTGGAATGCGGCTTCGGCTGTTTGGTTTGTTGATTGTTGCGACTTGGCTTTCGACCTGGCTTGGGACCGGCTCTGCGCTGGCCGCCGGGAAGAGCGTCGCGCTGGTGATCGGCAACTCGGCCTACAAGAGCGCACCGCGGCTCACCAATCCGGTGAACGACGCCACCCTGGTCGGTGGCATGTTCAAGTCCGCCGGTTTCGACAATGTCGATGTCAGGCTCGACCTCAACGCCGCCGACATGCGCAGATCGTTACGCGAGTTTGCGGGAAAGACCCGCGATGCCGATGTTGCGGTGATCTACTATGCGGGACACGGCATCGAGCTGGACGGCACCAACTACCTGATCCCCACCGACGCCGCGCTGGAGACCGACGGCGACGTGCTCGACGAGACCGTAGCACTCGACCGCGCATTGTTCGCGGTCGAACCTGCCAAGCAGCTCCGCCTCGTCATTCTCGACGCCTGCCGCGACAACCCGTTCGCCAAGACGATGAAGCGAACCGTGGCCTCGCGCGCGATCGGCCGCGGCCTCGCCAAGGTCGAGCCAACCAGCCCGAACACCATCATCGCCTTCGCGGCCAAGGCGGGCTCAACCGCTTCGGACGGCGATGCGAAGAACAGCCCGTTTGCCACGGCTCTGGTCGAACGCCTGCCGACACCGGGGCTCGACCTGGGCAAGGCCTTTCGATTCGTTCGCGACGATGTGCTTAAGGCCACCGGCTACAAGCAGGAACCCTTTGTCTATGGCTCGCTTGGCGGCGACGACGTGCCGCTGGTCGCGGCGAAGCCTGTGGTCACTGCGCCCCAGGGCCCGCAAGCCAATCCCCAAGACAGCGTTCGCCGGGACTATGAGCTGGCACTCCAGGCGGGAAACCGTGACGCGTGGGAAGCATTCTTGCAGGCTTACCCCGACGGGTTCTATGCGGGTCTCGCCCGCGCACAACTGAAGAACGTCGCGGCCGAGGAGGCGCGCGCAGCCGCGGCCACGAAGGCGCGCGAAGCCGAGGACGAAAAGGCAAGGCTGGCAGCCGAGCGTGCGAACAAGGCCGAGCAGGAGAAGGCCGCGGCCGCCGCCAAGGCCGCCGAGAACGCCAAGGCAGCCGCCGAGAAGGCCAAGCAGATCGAGGAGGCCAAGGCGGCCGCAGCCGAGCAACGCAGGAAGGATGCCGAGGCCGCCGTTGCGAAGGCGCTTGCCGACAAGCAGGCCGCCGAGAAGGCGCTCGCTGACAAGATTGCCAACGACAAGGCGGCCGCCGAGCTGGCGGCCAAACAGGCGGCGGAGAAGGCGCAGCGCGACGGCGAGCAGAAGGTCGCAGCAGTCGCCCCAACCCAATCGCCCTCCTCTCTCTCGCCGCAGGAAACCGCCAAACTGGTGCAGTCAGAGCTCCGGCGCGTCGGATGTCTCGCGAGCAACGCAGACGGCGACTGGAATGCGACCTCGCAACGCTCGCTGACGCTGTTCAACAAATATGCGGGAACGAAGTTCGACACCAAGCTCGCAAGCTTCGAGGCGCTCGACGCCATCAAAGCCAAGCCGGGCCGCGTCTGTCCGCTGGTGTGCGAGCACGGCTTCAAGGCCGATGGCGATGCTTGCGTCAAGATCACCTGCCGCGCCGGCTATCGCGTCAATGACGACAACGAGTGCGAAAAGGTGCAGGACAGGAAGCCGGTTGCCACGCGAGAGGAGGCGAAGTCGAGGGACGGCAGCAAGACGAAGGTCGAGTCTGCACCGTCGAAGCCGCAGGCGAGCGGCCAGATCTATTGCAACAACCTGGGCTGCCGCCCCGTCCGGCCGGGTTGTCGGCTCGTAACGGCGGAGGGCGGGACCGCTGGCGTCGCTAAGGGTACTTATACGGGGGAGGCCTGCAACTGAGGGCTGCAATGGGCGCGTTTCGTTTTTTCCTGATCGTTTTTGCTGCCTGGGTCGGATGCGGACCGGCAATGGCCGAGCGACGCGTCGCGCTCGTCATTGGCAACTCGGCCTACAAGAACGTGGCGCGGCTCGCGAACCCCACGAATGATGCCGCGCTGGTCGGCGGCATGTTCAAGAAGGCCGGCTTCGATACGGTCGACGTCAAGCTCGACCTCAACGTGGTCGACATGCGCAAGGCGCTGCGCGAGTTCGGCAGCAAGGTTCGCGACGCCGACGTCGCGGTGATCTACTACGCCGGCCATGGCATCGAGCTTGACGGCACCAACTACCTGATCCCGACCGATGCCGCCTTGGAAACCGATACGGATGTTCTCGACGAGGCCTTCCCACTCGACCGGGTGCTGTTTGCGATCGAGCCGGCCAAGCAACTGCGCCTCGTCATCCTCGATGCCTGCCGGGACAATCCTTTCGCCAAGACGATGAAGCGCACGATCGCTGCCCGCGCCATCGGCCGCGGCCTCGCCAAGGTCGAACCGACCAGCCCGAACACCATGATCGCCTTCGCGGCCAAGGCGGGTTCGACCGCCTCCGATGGTGATGCAAAGAACAGCCCGTTTGCCACAGCGCTGGTCGAACGCCTCCCGACTCCCGGCCTCGACCTTGGCAAGGCCTTCCGATTCGTTCGCGACGACGTGCTCAAGGCCACCGGCAACAAGCAGGAGCCGTATGTCTATGGCTCGCTCGGAGGAGATGACGTGGCGCTGGTTGCGGCAAAACCGACCGTCGCCGGCCCCCAAGCCAATCCCCAAGATGCAGTTCGCCGCGATTACGAGCTGGCGCTGCAGGCGGGCGATCGCGATGCATGGGAAGCGTTCCTCCAGACCTATCCTGAGGGTTTTTACGCCAACCTTGCGCGGGTGCAGTTGAAGAAGATCGGGGCAGAAGATGCCCGCGCCGTCGCAGCGGAGAAAGCCAGGCAGGCCGAGGATGAGAAGTCTCGGCTCGCGGTAGAGCGCGCCAAGAAGGCCGAGCAGGACAAAGCGGCTGCCGCCGCAAAGGCTGCTGAGGACGTCAAGGCAGCGGCGGAGAAGACCAAGCAGATCGAGGAGACCAAGGCGGCCGCAGCAGAACAGCGTAGAAAGGATGCCGAGGCTGCCGTGGCAAAGGCGCTTGCCGACAAGCAGGCGGTCGAGAAGGCGCTTGCCGACAAGATCGCGAGCGACAAGGCGGCCGCCGAGCTGGCTGCGAAGCAGGCGGCGGAGAAGGCTCAGCGTGACCGTGAGCAGAAGGTCGCCGCAGTCGCTCCATCTCAGACGGCGCCCAGCCTCTCACCACAGGAGACCGCAAAGCTCGTTCAGTCCGAGCTCCGTCGTGTCGGCTGTCTCGCGGCCGCGGCCGACGGCGACTGGAATGCACCATCGCAACGCTCGCTGACGCTGTTCAACAAATATGCTGGCACGAACTTCGACGCCAAGCTCGCAAGCTTCGAGGCGCTCGACGCCATCAAGGCCAAGACGGGCCGGGTCTGCCCGCTGGTGTGCGAGCACGGCTTCAAGGCCGACGGCGATGCGTGCGTGAAGATCGCCTGCCGCGCCGGCTATCGCGTCAATGACGACAATGAATGCGAGAAGGTGCAGGACAAGAAGCCGGTTGCGACCCGCGAGGATGCCAAGAAGCGAGACACGGAGCGGAAGCAAACCGAAGCGGCACCCACGAAGCCGTCTGCATCCGGGCAAGTTATTTGTACCACGGTAGGCTGCCGGCCGGTGAGGCCCGGCTGTCGGATATCAATTCAAAAGTATGGCTCCGCAGTCTCCATGGTAGGAGGGGGACAAATGGAAGTGTGCGACTGAGCGGCGGCCGCACGATGCTCCGAGCGAAGCCTCACTGCCGTAAGATACTCACCTCACCCCGCGACGTCATCGCGACGTCGATGCCTTCCTGATCGAAGCTGGCATTCACCTCGAAATCACATCGCCTGGTTTGGTTGCAATCGGTCCGCCACGTGGTCAGGTCGGTATAGCGATCAGCAGCAGCAAAGATGTCAGACGGCTTCGAGATCAGCGTCGCATTCAGATAGAAGGACACGCGCGCGGGGAGCGAGGCAGCCATGTCGAGAGACAACCGCGGCGCTCCATCGGCGTAGTCCTGACTCCATTTTCGTTTCCAACTGACACTGCAAGCGCCGTCGGGCATCTTGGCGCTCGGCAGTGTGAAATCGATGATGGGGTAACCGCCGGCAAGATCGCTGTCCTCGCGCCCGGTCTTCGACAGGATCGCCGTATCCTGAAATGAAGCGTCCTCCTTGCCCCACCAATGGACGGCACGTGTGACCACCTGATAGCCTTCAGGTACGAGGTTGGCGGGCAAGTCGCGCGTAACGGGCTGCGCAAGACATGCCGCGCGGAAGGCCGTCAGCAAATTGATGAAGCCGCGCAGATCTGCCGCGTTTTCGTAGGGGAATACGATGTGTTCAGGCTGCGCCGCCTGGACCGTCGTCATGCAGCAAAAGCAAAGGAGAGACTGGCCTAGCAAGCGGAGGACCGAGTTCGCCATGTCTGAGAGACTCCGCTGAGCTGACACGCTTGCTTCCTTTCGGCTAAAGCGCGATGAGATTGGGATGAAGCGTCATCGCGCTTTAGGTTGTTGTTTGAGCATGCTCTCCGCGCAAACGCGAAGCAATCCAGAATCCCTCGGCGGAAAGACTCTGGATTGCTTCGCTTCGCTCGCAATGGCGATGTGGAGGGAGCGCGCTTCTATGTGGAATGCGTGCCCCGGACGCCATAAGCGCGTTTACGCGCGTCTTCGACGGTGCGCTGCAGAGCCGGGGCCCATGTTGCAGCGATGCGTCGTTGGGTTCTGGGTCCCGGCTCTGCGCAGCAGCGTTTCACGCTGCAGCGCGTCCGGGACACGAGAGCGGTTGAAAACTATTCCTGGTCGACCAGATCGTCTTCCAGGATCGCCATCTGGAACTGGAACGAGCGATCGTCGTCCTCGTCGTCGACGAAGAGCACGCCGATGAACTCCTCGCCGATATAGACCTCGGCGCTGTCGTCCTTCTTCGGCCGCGGCACGACGCGGATCTTGGGATTGCCGAATACGCGCTTCAAATACGCATCGAGCTTTCTGACTTCTTTGACATCCACGGCAAGTCTCCGATCAAATTTGGTCGGCGGGTTTTAGGACGAGACGCGACGAACCGCCAGCATGAATTGCCAAAGAATTTGGGGACGAAAAGGGTCGGTCATTCCGGCCCTTAACTCGGGAGCTTAAAGACCTGTCTCTTATACACATCTAGATGTGTATAAGAGACAGGGATCTGATCCATCGAGCGCGAGGGCTCGGCACAGCCGGCTTCCCCGACCACCTTGGCCGGCACGCCGGCGACCGTGACATTGTGCGGCACCGGCTTGACCACGACCGAGCCTGCGGCGATGCGCGCGCAATGGCCGATCTCGATGTTGCCGAGGATCTTGGCGCCCGCGCCGATCAGCACGCCATGACGAATCTTGGGGTGACGGTCCTCGTTCTCCTTGCCGGTGCCGCCGAGCGTGACGCCGTGCAGGATCGAGACGTCGTCCTCGATGACGGCCGTCTCGCCGCAGACGAAACCGGTGGCATGGTCGAGGAAGATGCCGCGGCCGATGCGCGCGGCGGGATTGATGTCGGTCTGGAACACCGCAGACGCGCGGCTCTGCAGGTAATACGCAAAATCCTTGCGGCCCTTCAAATAGAGCCAGTGCGCGAGGCGATGGGTCTGGATCGCGTGGAAGCCCTTGAAGTAGAGCAAGGGATCGATGAAGCGCGAGGTCGCGGGATCGCGGTCGTAGACGGCGACGAGATCGGCGCGGAAGGCGTTGCCGAGATCGGGATCGTCGCGCAGGGCTTCATCGAAAGTCTGGCGCACGAGGTCGCCCGACAGCGCGGCGTGATCGAGCCGGTCGGCGACGCGGTGAACAACCGAATCTTCGAGACGGCTGTGATGCAGCACCGTCGAATAGATGAAGGTCGCAAGCTCGGGCTCGCGGTGGACGATGTCCTCGGCCTCGCCGCGGATCCGGTCCCAGATCGGATCGAGCGTTGCGAGCTTTCCTCCCGGATTGACCTGATGCATTGCCATGATTTTCTCTCTGGGATCTGCTCTTTCGAATTTCGTTTATAGCACAGTATAAGCGACAAAGTCCTGACGGGCTTGCCTGAGAGTGAACAGCGCCTTGCCCCGCGGCCGCACGCCAACGCATTGAAACACAAAAGGTTCTTCGGACGCCCCAGGCGGCAAGGTCGGCTTCAAATGGTCAGAGTCTCGCCAAATTCAAGCCGGACGGCGTCAAACTATTGGTGAATTTCGTCTCAACCCTTGTTGCGGGCATGGTCCGGCACGAGGACGGAGCGGTTTTGAGCATCACCACCGATCAATTGCGCGCGCGCGCCGCGGGTACACTTTGGCTGCGGCTGGCGGCGGTGGCTCTGCCCCTCCTCATGATCGCGCCGGCGTTCTGGAACGGCTATCCGCTGTTGCAATGGGATACCGGCGGCTATCTGGCGCGCTGGTACGAAGGCTATCTCGTCCCCAGCCGCTCCACCGTGTTCGGCCTCTATCTGCACTTTGGCGAGAGCTCCGGATTCTGGATCAACCTCGCGGTCCAGTCGCTGGCGACGCTGTGGCTGTTGCAGCTGACGCTGCGCGTGCTCTCGATGATGCAGACGACCCGCTTCGCCGCCATCAGCCTGCTGCTGATCGTGTCGACGGCGCTGCCCTGGCTTGCCAGCATGCTGCTCACCGACATCTTCGCGGGACTGTCGGTGCTGTCGCTGTTTCTCCTGATCGTCGGCGGCAGCCGTATCTCGCGGGCCGAGAGGGTCTCGCTGTTCGTCTTCACCGCCTTTGCCGCCGCGACTCACAGCGCCACGCTCGGCGTGCTGTTCGGGCTCTGCGCCGCCGGCTGGATGGCGCGGCCGTTGCTGGGACGTCGCCTGCCGATGGCCGGATTGAGCCAGGCGAGCCTGACGATCGTTGCGGGCGGCTTGATGCTGATCGCGGCCAACCATGCGCTATCGGGCAAATGGGCGTGGACCCCCGGCGGCACCGGTGTTGCCTTCGGCCGCATGATGCAGGACGGCATCGTCGCGCGTTTCCTCAATGACCATTGCCCGCGCGAAAACTTCAAGCTCTGTCCCTATCGCAACGAACTGCCGGCGACCGCCGACGAGTTCCTGTGGGGCCGCAGCATGTTCAACACGCTCGGCCGCTTCGATGGGCTCAACGACGAGATGGCCACCATCGTCGAGCGGTCGCTCGCCGACTATCCGGCCTGGCAGCTAGGTGCCGCACTGCGGGCCATGGGCCAGCAATTGCTGCATGTGGCAACCGGCGAAGGCGCCAGTGTCTGGATTCCCCACACCTACGGCATCATCGAACGCTACATCCCGGCGCAGATTGCGCCGATGCGCGCGGCGCGCCAGCAGAACTGGGGGCTCGATTTCGACTATGTCAACTGGCTGCACGTGCCGGTCGCGCTGATCTCGATGCTGGCGCTGCTCGCGCTGCTCGGACATGCGCTCGCCAACCGCAGGCTCGACGATCTGACGCTGCTGGCGGCAACCGTGACGCTGGCGCTGCTCGGCAACGCCTTCATCTGCGGCGTGATCTCGGGCCCGCACGACCGTTACGGCGCACGCATGGTGTGGCTTGCGACCTTCGTGGTGCTGATGGCGCTGGCGCGGCGGTTTGGCGACGACAGCAAAGCGCGGTGAGATTGGGATGAAGCGTCACCGCGTTCACATGGCCCTGGCGAGCGCGAACAGCCGGAAATCCTCGAGCGCCGCGTGCCGATGCGGGGCGACTTCGCGACGGTAAGTCTCGGTGTCGACGATCGAGCGGAAGGTAGCGAAATCGCCGTATTCATTGATCGCCGCTTCGTCCCAGCGTTCGCCTGGCGAGCCGACGAGGCTCGCGAGCAACGGCCCGGAAAACATCCGCGCGAGCGGCTTGCCCGCCGCAAGACGCCGGAAGGCCGGCCTATAGCGTTCATTAAAGGCTTCGCGGCCCGAGCAGGGCGCGGCGTCGAATCCATCCTCGTAACGCGCAACCGCGCGGTAGCGCAGCAGATTGAGCATATAAACCGGCTGGCCGGGTGGAATCGCACGCTCGGCGGCGTCGAGGGCTTGCAGGGTGATTTCGATGAGGTTCATGGGACTTCCCGCGTTTCCGGCGCCGCAGAATGCGCGCCAACGTTCCCCGTTTAGCCGTTCGGGAATGACTCTTGTAGTGACTGCGCAGCCATGATCATGTGGACTGCATGTCCACAACGACCTTACCTCCCGACCTCTCGCGTCTCCTCGCCTTCGTCCGCGTCGTCGAGGCGGGCTCCTTTGCCGAAGCCGCGCGGCGGGCGGGGACGACCACCTCGGCGATGTCCAAGGCGGTCGCCCGCTTCGAAAAGGCTCGCGGGTTGCGGCTTTTGCATCGCTCCACCCATTCGTTGGCGCTGACCGAAGAGGGCGACAGGCTGATGGCGGCGGGACGCGCGTTGGTCGAAAGTCTCGCCCGTGTCCAATCCGCGCTCGGCGAAGTCGCGCGCGACGATGGCGGACGGGTGCGCGTGACCGCCCCCGCCTCGTTCGCGCGCGCCTGCATCCTGCCGCGACTGCCCGCGTTCCTGCGGGAACGGCCGGAAATCGAGATCGAGATCAAATTCCGCAACGAGATTCTCGATCTCGCGGCGGAAGGGGTCGACGTCGCGATCCGCTCAGGACGCCTCGACCGCGTGCCCGGCCATCAGGCGCGGCGGCTTTGCAAGTTCTCCTGGATCGCTTGCGCCTCGCCTGCCTATCTGAACGCGCGCGGCGCGCCGGCTACACCATACGAGCTTTCCGCGCACGACCACGTCGGCTTCCGCAATCCCGCGAGCGGTCAGATCCTGACCTGGCGCTTTGCCGACCCGCGCGGCAAAGCACCCATTCGCGTCACGCCCAAGCCCAAGCACATTTGCGACGACGCGCACGCGTCGCTCGCTTTGATCGCAAATGGGTTTGGGGTCGGCTGGGGGCCGGCGTGGCTCGTCCATGAAGATCTGCGCGCCGGCCGGCTGGTCGAAGTGCTTGCGCCCTGGCGCGCGTCTGGGGAACCTCTATGGATGCTGCGCACCTCCGACCGCCGCCCGCCCCTGCGCACACAACGCGTCATGTCGTTCCTCGCCACGCTTCCCGCCGCATTCAGCGACGAGGCGGTGTGAAGCCGCAACGGAGAGTCTATCCGGCCGATGCCAGCAGCGATCGGCGCGGTGAGACTGCGCCTAGTCCTTCGGGGCCGGGGCCGGCGGCACGGGCAGAATGATTTCGGACGCGACCTTCCAGTCGTCACCGATGCGAAGCCAATTGATGATCATCAAGAACGGCCTGGCTGTTCCATCCTGTCCCGCGTAGGACACCGTGATGTTTATCGGCACGTAGGACTCCGCAACGTCGTTCGTCAGGCCGACGACCTTGAGCTTCGCATAATCCGGCTCGAGCAGGACTGGACCCGAGGTACCGATGTCATGCAGCTTTTGATCGATCGCCTCGTTGCCCCAAAAGCCGGCCCAGTTTCCCTCGGACGGGATCGCGCTCTTGGCCACCAACAGGGCCGAGGGCGATTGCCAAAACATTTCGTGCAGAGCCTTGAAATCGTGCTTGTTGGCCAGCTCCATCAATTTGCTGAACTTCGATTTTATCGCGCTGTTCGTTGCAGCATCGAGCGGATCGTTCCCGATGGCGGAAGCGGACGCACCAGCTCCCATACAAAGAGCCAAGGCGATGAGGGGTGATGCAAGTGTCTTGTCCATGAAGGAGTGTCGCTTCTGATGTCTGGTTCGGGTCGCCATCACGCGCGTCGCGCTGCGCGCTGCCACGGAGGCGGCGCATGCGCTCCCGACGCGAAGCGCCGGGAGCGATCACGTCACTTCGCGAGCGCTGCCTTTTCGATGACTTCAGCGACTTGCTTCGCATGGACGACGAGGGAGGCATGGCTGCCGGCGACGTCCGTCGTCTGAGCCTTGATCCTTGTCGCGAACGACTTCTGGGCCTCAGGCGCGAGGACCTTGTCCTTGGTGCTGATGACGTAGAAAGTCGGCTTGTCATGCCAGGCGGCAATGGTCACTGGGGCCTCGAACGCAACGTGATTCAGCGGAAGCTGCGAGTTGGCCAGGTGCTGAGCGATTTCAGGAGGAAGATCCGCCGCGACAGCTGACGGAAACACTTTCGGATCGATGTACAGATCACCCTTCGCGTCAGGATGGATGGCACTACCGCCTTCGGTCGGCGGGCCTGCCTTTGCCAGCGACGCAAGGGATTCACCTATGTCAGGCGCAAAGGCGGACACATAGACCAGCGCCGAAACCTTGGGATCGTTGCCCGCCTGAGTGATCACCACGCCGCCCCAGGAGTGGCCGACCAGAACGGTCTTTCCGTCCTGCTTCGCGATCGCCTGTTTGGTAGCATCGACGTCAGCCGCGAGCGACGTGAGCGGATTTTCCACGAGCGTGACGGTGTAGCCCTTCTTCGTGAGTATATCAGCGACAGGTTGCCAGCTCGTCTGGTCTACGAAGGCCCCGTGTACGAGCACGATGTTGTGGGCTGCTCCCTTGGGCAGTTCTGCCGAGTTGGCGGCGCCGACCAATGTCGATCCGGCCAGGAGTGCAGTGACAGCTGAGACAAGGATATTTCGCATCGATTTTTCCTATGGGCATGTCGGACGAACAAAGTCCGGAGGAAGGGACAGGCGTTTCCGTGAGGTCGCGGTTTCTTCCATCTGCCGTCGGCGAAATGGTTGCCGCACGTGACGCCGGCCCGCCACGAGATGACCTAATCCGCAGCCGTTCCGGACGATAGGGATCAATCGTCCGGATGTTGTGTCCGATCGTCCACCGCGTTAATCATTGTCGATGGACATCCTCGCTCAGATGCTCGATCGCATTCGTCTCGGAGGGACGCTGCTGTTTCACTTCGAGCTCGGACATCCCTGGCATCTTGAGCTGCCGGCGCGCCCGTACGCGCTGTTTCACTATGTCAGCCGAGGATCGGCGACCCTCGCGCTCGAGCGGGGACAGGAAACCCAGATGACCGAGGGTGATCTCGTCGTCATTACGCGCGGCGAGCCCCATGTGTTTTATTCGGATCGCCGGGCCAAGCCCTTGCGCATCATCGATATCGACCGAGCGTCGTCGAGGTTTGGCGTCATTCGTCACGGCGGCCGCGTGAAGCCGCGCTCGACCATGATCTGCGGCAATTTCACGGTGTCGCGCCCGCTCTTTGGCAGTGTGCTCGAATTGCTCCCCCCAGTCCTGTTGCTCAAGCGGACGACCGACGGCGGATGGCTCGAAGCAATTCTGCGTCGCATGGTCAGTGAATCTGCCCTTGAGCGACCCGGCCAACGCGTCGCGCTTTCAAAACTGACGGAAGTGCTGTTTGTCGAGGTCCTGCGAAGCTGGATCTCGTCTCTCGGTCCAGGACAAGGCGGTTGGCTTGGGGCCATTTCCGACCCTCATATCGGACCGGCGCTCAAGCTGATTCACGAAAACCCGGAGCGACCCTGGACCCTGAGCGGCCTTGGACGTCGCGTCGGGCTTGGCCGCTCGGCATTTTCGGCGCGCTTTACCAAGCTCGTCGGCAAGTCCGTGCAACGCTATGTGATCGAACGTCGGATGGCTGAAGCGGCGTTCCTGCTGGAAACCAGCGATGAGTCCATCGCACGAATTGCCAGCCAGGTCGGTTACGAGACAGCGGCGGCATTTTCGAAGTTGTTTCACCGGCATCATGGTCAGTCGCCCGGCCGTTACCGGGCCGCTCGACGCGCCGATGCCGGCCGTCCGCCGTTGGACGGATCGGAATTGCAAATATCCGATCGACTTCGATAAGGCTGTGGCTCTCAGCCGAGACAACCTCATCGCCTCATCCGCGGCGTGACAGGAAATCCAGCACGCCTGACTTATAGACCTTGTCGCCGACCGCGCGCATGTGATCGCGGTTCGGGATATCCAGCACTTCCGAGCCGGGGATGATGGCGCCTAACGCGCTCGCCGAGCCCGCGACGTCATCGGTCGAGCCGACCGCGATCAGCACGGGCACGTCGATCCGCGCGGCCTCCTCCCTCGTCATGAGATCGCGCGTGCCGCGCAGGCAGGCGGCGAGCGCCACGCGGTCCGAGCGGGTCTGATCGGCAAATGCACGAAAGGTGCGGCCGACGGGATCGGTGACATCGTCGAGCAAGGGCGCCTCCAGCGCCTTGGCGACGGTCTCGCCGGGCCCGGTGCCCTCGATCAGGCCGCCGATGCCGATGCCGCCGAGGATCGCCGAGCGCAGGCGCTGCGGCTCGTTCAGGCCAAGCCAGGCCGCCATCCGCCCGCCCATCGAATAGCCCATGATGTCGGCCTGCGGGATGGCGAGATGGTCCATCAGCGCCAGCACGTCGCCGGCCATCACGGGAATCGAGTACTGCTCGGGCTCGTAGAGCTTTGCGCTGTCGCCATGGCCGCGGTTGTCGAGCGCAATGACGCGGCGGCCGTTCTTGCGCAGCTCGGAGACCCAGGTCGGATAGACCCAGTTGACGTTCTTGCTCGAGGCAAAGCCGTGCACGAGGATGATCGGATCGCCCTCGCCTTCGTCAAGATAGGCAATTTCAACGGCGCCGTTGTGGAAACTCGGCATCAGCAATTCCGCAGTGTTGTGGGAGAGACTGATCTTAGGCCGTGACGGCCGTGTTGGCCAGCGCGGCTTCGGCAGCGATCTGCGCCCGGCGGAGCCGCCGGGACCGCCTGCGATCGCACCAGGCCTGGGTCAGGCGTTCGGTGGTCGCCTTGATCGAGGACAGCAGGCCGAACAGCGTCAGCGCCGCACCGAGGAGCCACAGCGCCAGATCGAACGCGCCGCCGACGAGCAGCAGCGCGCCGCGGCCGAGCAGCTTCATGATCGCGCGTGTCTTGCTGCCTTGCGCTTCCGCCAGCCGCGCCGCGCGCGCGACATCCTTCGGACCTTCGGCGATGCGCAAGCTATCCATCGCGCCGCGCGTGCCTGTCTTTTCCGCGACGCGCGTGACGTCCTTGCCGAGCCGGACCAGCGCGCCTGCCTTCTCGACGCGGAACGCGGCCTTGATCGCATTCACGGTCTCGCCCGGGCGCAGCACGGAGCCGGAGGCGACCGCGTTCTGCAGCATCGGCGTGTCGACCACCTCGCGCGCGGAGCGGCCGGCCCATGCGGCGAGACCTTCGCCGAGCCGTCCGACCTTGCGGGCATCCTTCACCAGCGTCAGCCCGGCGCGAACAGGCGCAGCGCCGCCGGCCGACACGTAGGTCACGGCGGTCACGGCGAGGCCCGCGGTGGCAAGACCGAGCACGAGGCGATCGGTGTCTTCGCCCATCGCCAGATGCTTGCCCTCGCGGACGACGTCCCTGATATCGCCGATCACGAAGAGATCGCCGGCGACTGTTCCCGACAGGCTCGCGACATCGTCGGCGTTGCCGGTGACGAGCCCGGTGGCGAACCGCCTGGCGAAATGCGAGCTGGAATTTTCAACTTTGACGGCATCGCTGACGCGGCTCAGGAGGTCGTCGGGCAGCGCGATGTTGCGGTCACGCGCCAGCGCGACAAAGCTGTCGGCGAGGTCGGCATCGCCGGCAGCGAGCGCGGCCTCGATATTGTCCTGAACCAGGCGATCGTTGTTCGCGAGGACCGCATCGAGCTTGAGCTCGGACAGGGCCACCGGATCGTCCTGAGCGGCGAGGACAGCGCCGGCGTCGCGGGCATGCGGCGCTACCTGCGCGAGCACAAGGCTGCATGCAGCAATCCCGGTCAGAGCCGAGGTGATTCGCAGCCACTTCATGCTGAAAGCCTGGACATCCGGAGACTCGTTTGCGCGGGATCACTGGCGCGATGATGCGTCTTTCGTCGCAAATTCGCGTGTCCCCAGAGATAGTATGCCAAAATTGCGACACAACGTCCCCGACGAAAGAAGGGCTTCTCTCAGGCCGCAAGATTGTGTCGAATTTGCATGAGCAAATGAGCATGGGGCAATTGCGAACCTTTCGGTTCCGCCGGGCTAGCAATCACTTGCACCCATCAGTATGGTCCGCGGCGTCGATCATATGCCGCGTCACTGCTGATTGTGTCTGCCGCCATTGCCACTCCAGGATGAACTACGATGTCCGACCATGTCGTCCCGCACTTCCATAACGATGCCGGTGTTCCCGTCATCGAGATCGGCTCGCAAGAGTTCATGTGCGTCGGCGCCAATCCTCCGTTCGATCATCCGCACGTGTTCCTGGATCTCGGCAACGACAACGAGATCATCTGTCCGTATTGCTCGACGCTGTACCGCTTCGCCGCGGACCTGAAGGCGGGCGAAGCCCGTCCGCCGGAATGTGTCTTGAAGGACAAGGTGGCCTGACCGCTTCGTTGGGTCAGGCGTGGCCCTCCCGCGAACGATCGTCGTCGCCGGTGCCGGTATCGGAGGATTGACGGCTGCGCTAGCGCTCGCGGAGCGCGGATTTCGCATCGTCGTGCTGGAAAAGGCCGAGCGGCTCGAGGAAGTCGGCGCCGGCCTGCAGCTCTCCCCCAATGCCAGCCGCGTGCTGGTCGAGCTTGGCCTCGCCGAACGGCTGAAGCTGCGCGCGGTCGTCCCCGAGGCGGTCTCGATCATGAGCGCGCGCGCCGGCGGCGAATTGCTGCGCATGCCGCTTGGCGAAGCTGCATCCGCGCGGGCCGGTGCGCCCTATTGGGTGGTGCACCGCGCCGACCTGCTATCCGCGCTCGCAGGCGCGGTCGCCGACCATCCCGATATCGATCTGAAACTGGGCGCGACGTTCGAGGATGTCGCGCCCCACGCCAAAGGACTGACGGTGGTCCATCGCAGCGGCACCATCAGGCGCAGCGATCTCGCCAGCGCGCTGATCGGCGCCGACGGCATCTGGTCGACGGTGCGCCAGCATCTGTTCCCCGAGGTGCAGCCGCGCTTCTCCGGCCTGATCGCCTGGCGCGGCACGCTCGATGCCACGCAGCTCCCGAAGGAATTCACGGCGCGGCGGGTGCAGCTCTGGATGGGCCCGAACGCGCATCTCGTCGCCTATCCGATCGCGGGCGGGCGCCAGCTCAATGTCGTGGCGGTGCTGCCGGGCACCTGGAACAGGCCGGGCTGGAGCACACCGGGCGATCCCTTCGAGGTGATGGAGGCCTTCGCCGCGCCGCGCTGGCCGCCGACGGCGCGGATGATGCTGGCCACCGTCGACAGCTGGCGCAAATGGGCGCTGTTCGGCGTGCCCGACGGCTGCCCGTGGAGCAAGGGCCCGGTCGCCCTGCTCGGCGATGCCGTGCACGCGATGCTGCCGTTTGCCGCGCAAGGCGCCGGCATGGCGATCGAGGATGCCGCCGTGCTCGCCCGGCATCTGAGCCTCGAGACCGCCGAGGACGCAAACAGCGTCGCCGCGGCACTCAAGCAATACGGCCGCGCGCGTCAGGCCCGTGTCGGCAAGGTGCAGCGGACAGCGCGGCAGCAGGGCCGCATCTACCATCTGGGTGGCCCGTTCGCGATCGCGCGCGATCTTGCGATCCGCGCGCTCGGGCCCGAGCGCATGCTGGCGCGGCAGGACTGGATCTACGGCTGGCGGCCCTAACGTTTTGGCGCAGGCTTGATGTCAGGCCGCTGCGGCGTCGTGGACACCGGCACCGCGTCGGGCGGCGTTTCCCGGCACCTGTTGCGGCGCCAGGCGTCTTCGGCCATCTGCGCCTGCCCGCGCACCGCGAGATAATCGTTGCGATAGGCAAGCTCCGACACGACAGCACCGCCGGCCCCGGTCTCCGCCTTGTCCATCAGCTTCTGCAAATCCGCGGTCTTTTTGGCGAGCGCTTTGCGCTCCGCCTCGAGCTGCTTGCAGTCGTACAATTCGTATTTGGCGGGATCGGCAAAGGCCGGAGCAATTGTCTCGCTCATGCCGGCGCAGCCGGACAGCGCAAAGCCGGCCGCGACCAGCGCGGCCATCGCGCAGCAGGCGCGGAAGGAAAGGGAATGCGAAGCAGGCATGGGCGGAAGAATAGTCCTTCGTGAATTGAGAATGCCTAAAGCAGGACGGGATGTCCGGATTGAGGCTTTGCCTTGTGCCGCCGGCTCGCTTAAGGAAGAACCCCCTGTCCGGCCCGAGAGCGCCAATTCCAGACCGCCGGATGGGACTTAAGTGTTTGATCTCGTTGGATCAAGCGGGCATGGCGAAATTGGTAGACGCAAGGGACTTAAAATCCCTTTAAAAATCTGATTTCTTATATATTTCAATAAGATAGTAAAATTTGACCTTAGCACAAAACTAGCACATAATAGCGGTTAGCACATGAATGTCCCATGAGGCTAACGCCATGACGATTTGTGCCTTCGTTTACAGCAAAAACCGCACTCCAAGCCGGAGGGACTTCGCCTGTGGAAAATCCCCTGCGGCTAGCACAAGGCGCCTCTCCCCATGAGCGCGCGCCACGAGATTCTTGGAGGAAAGGTCCAGCTCTATCGGCGCGGCGACGGCCGCTTCTGGCAATGCTCGACCTCGATCGGCGGCGTGCAACATCGCTCGACGACAAAGAAGGAAGAGCTTAGGCAGGCTGAGGACGCAGCCGAAGACTGGTATCTCGAACTTCGCGGCAAGTTCAAACGCGGCGAGCTTGGCGAGCTGGTCAGGGTAGACCGAGGCAAGACCTTCGAGCAGTCGGCCGAGCAATTCATCCGCGAGTTCCCCGTCATCACCGAAGGCCAACGCAACAAGCAATACGTTGAGGGGCATGAACGACGGATCAGGAAATATCTAATCCCCTTCTTCGGCGACAAACCCGTGTCGCAAGTGACCTCTGGCCTCATCCAAGAATATCGCATTCACCGTGCCGAAGAGAGCAAGGCAGCGACCGGGAAACCTCCCGCTCGCAACACCATGCATCAGGAGATCGTTGCCCTCCGTCAGGTTCTGAAGACGGCGATGCGCCATGGCGACATCTCGACCCTCCCCGACCTCTCACAGCCCTACCGCACGAACGCCAAGATTTCGCACCGGGCCTGGTTCTCCCCGGACGAATACAAGGAACTCTATAAGGCGACACGCGAACGCGTGGAGAATCCGCGAAAGAAAAAATTCCAGCAGGACTATGAGGAGTTGCACGACTACGTTCTCTTCATGGTGAACACCGGCCTTCGTCCCGACGAATCCAGACGGATCGAGTTCAGGGACGTGAAAGTAGTCAATGATCGCGATAGCGGCGAACGCATTCTTGAAATCGACGTGCGCGGCAAACGAGGTGTCGGCTTCTGCAAGAGCATGCCCGGCGCGGTGCTGCCGTTTCAGCGTGTCGCCAAGCGACGAAACCCGAAGCCGACCGACCTCGTGTTTCCGCGCACGCACCACGAGCTGTTCAACACCATTCTTGGAGAACTTGGACTAAAGGCCGATCGAGAGGGGCAGCGTCGGACCTTCTACAGCCTGCGTCACACCTATATCTGCCTGCGCCTGATGGAAGGCGCCGACGTGTACCAGATCGCCAAGAACTGCCGAACGAGCGTCAAGATGATCGAGGATTTCTACGCCTCGCACATCAAGAACACGGTCGATGCCTCCATCGTCAACGTCCGGCGATCGAAGCAGCCGAAAGCGCCGAAACGCCCAACAAAACGGGGGAAGAACACCGATTAATCCTTTGGAAATTCGATGGTTCTTGGCTCAAACGGATTCTCTCGCTATACACTGAACTTGGTACGCGGGCGTGGCGAAATTGGTAGACGCAAGGGACTTAAGCAACTTTTGAGTGCCCTCCGGGAAACCGAAGGTGCAGAACTGCTCAAATTCGGGGAAACCGGTAACAGGCAATCCCGAGCCAAGCGCAGCGGTCGAACGACCACCGCGAAGGTGTAGAGACTAGACGGGCAGCACCTAAAGCGCGAACGCGCGACGGTGAAGGTATAGTCCAGACCACAAACGAGCCGACAGCGCGAACGCGCCAAGGCACGGCGGCGAAAGCCGTAGCTGGTAAGAAAATCCCTCGGTTCGAAAGAGCTATGCCGGTTCAAGTCCGGCCGCCCGCACCAACAGCCAGGGAGCGCAAGCCTTGCATGGCGGTCAAGAAAACTGGACGGCCAAAAACTAAAAAGAAAACGGCCAAGCCCTCCGTCGCGACTACTCGTTCGCGCGCAGGCCCCGGCTTTGCCTTCGAGGACCAAATCGGCGCGTATCTGCTCCTTCAGATGATGATGGGCGAAGCCATGCCGGGCTTCGTGGACGCAATCGGCAGTCGTTTGCAGAGCCAAACGAAAGAGTTGGGCTGGTTTATAGATGATTTGCTTGCGACGAGCCAGCATGACGCCGAGCCTCAGCGCCGCGTAGCAGTCTCTTGCAAGAGCAGCGCGCAAGTTTCAGCGTCAGGGTTGCCCAAAGACTTCGTGCTGAGTGCATGGAAGCAATGGTGCCAAAAAGGCAAAGGTCAAATGATACGCGGGCAAGATTGCCTGCTGCTTGCAACACGAGGGCTTGGTCATACGACTTTCGCCCCACTCTGGGCTGACATCAAACTTTGGTCTGGTGATGCCGAACTAGCTCTCGCCCGTATCGCCGGCACCGCGCGGCATCGGCGCGTCTTCGATAGCGTCAAGACGCCAATAAAAAAGCTCAAGGGAACCGTTCGGGACGAGGAGCTTATCGCGTTTATCCGTCATCTCGAAGTCTTGCCAACAGATTTTGACCTGTCTGATTCCAACTATCGCAGGCAATCGATCTCACGCTGCCGAAACTTACTCAAAGACGGCACACTAGCTAATGGTAACAAGCTATGGCTGGCGTTGGTTGACATCGTGCGCAACGCCCGATTGGGGCACGGCACGATCGAGATCAGCAGCGTTATCGAGAGCCTTTCCAAGCAATTCGATCTGAAAGATCATCCGAGCTACGCGTCGTCATGGCTAGCCCTTGAAACGAGCACTGCGAACTATAAGAAGAATATCGAGTCCACTCTTCCCAATAAATTCGTCATTGATCGCACAACAGAAATTGAAGCCGCTGCAACTGTCATCTCGCAAAATGCGATCGCGGTTCTCTACGGAGAATCAGGCAGTGGAAAATCGGCGCTCGTCAAGACCGTGCTCGATCAGAAGTTTACGGGTTGGCGCCAGGTTTGGTTCGGTCCAGACCAATTTGCGGCTGCGCTCAATTACAAAGAGCGCGCAGCACTCGGACTGACCCACCCCCTTTCCGCTGTACTAGAAGCGTCGGGCCAGCCGGACAATGTATTGATCATCGACGCGGCGGAACGCCTCCCCCCCGAAGTACACAACGATGCGCGAGACCTATTGGCTTCGATCACGAAAGCTGGTGCGGGTGGTGGACCAAGCAGATGGCATGTGATTGTCGTCGGCCAAACGGAAGCTTGGGCCGAGGGGGCGTTTCAGGCAATCGTCGGCTCGGCCGAACCGGCAACTCTCGGTCTTCGTCCCGTTTCAGAGGACGATACCAAGGCGGCCTTGAGATCATCGCCGCGCCTTAGCTGGGCAGCATCCCATGACGAGATCATAGCCGCTTTGAGCAACCTAAGAACGCTCGCTTGGGTATTACAAGCCGACACTCGCTTTCAGCCAACCGACGTTCGAGCTTTGGCATCGCCCGCCGCCATCGCTGATCACCTTTGGCGCTATTGGACTGAAGGAAAAGTCCGATTCCAAAATCTTCTCGTTCGCCTCGCCGAGCGCGAGGCAAACTTCGAGCATAGCTTTGAAGTCAGCAAGCTCGATCCCGTAGATGCCGCCGCAATGGACGAGCGGCCTACGCGAATGCCGCTCCGGATCAATGCTCGCAATCGAATCGAATTCCAGCACGATTTGGCCGCCGAATGGTCCCGCTTTCAGCGACTCAAGGAGATCGCCGACCAGCCCGAGCAATGGGCGTCCTATGCTGATCGCCCACTCTGGATCGGCGCGCTCCGGATGCTCGGCAGCTTTTTGCTGCGGGAAATCGTCGATAGCGTAACTGCCTGGGACGTGGCATTTGAAACACTGGAGAACCAGAAGAAGACTTTGGCCGCAGATATTCTACTCGACGCGCTTTGCCTCGATCCGCTTGCCGAGACGTTCCTTTCTGCCCGCGCGGATCTGCTCCTCAAAAATCATGGCCGACTTTTGGACAGGCTGCTAAAGCGGTTTCAGCACATAGCGACGACGCCCGGCGGAGGTGAAAGCATCGTAGCGGGGGCGCTGAACAATGATCCGTCTTTCACACTTTACATCGAGACGCAGTTCCGCACCCCCGTTGTAGCCCGATGGCCAGCGATCGCCCGTTTTCTCCGCGCTCATCGTGAGCGTGTTGCGGCGCTGGTTTCGACAACCGTGGCAGCATCGTGCCAGAAATGGCTGACTAGCCTACCCGCAACTTTCACGTCGGGAGAGCCGATACCCTTTAGAAGGGAGTTCGCGGAGGTGGCCTTAGCGACCGCCCGTACGTTACAGCTTGAGGAACTCAAGCGAGACACCATGTACGTCGGCGATTTCGGCAAGGCGATTTTTCCCGCTGCGCTGTCGGGGGCGCCCGATTTACCGAACGAAGTGTCGGCCTGGGCGCTGGAGATGGCGCGGCGCAGACCGCTCAACGCCGAGTCCGCACAAAAACTTGATGAGCATCGGCAGCAGAAGTCACGCGAACATCAGGAGAAGCTTAAAAACGATCCGGAATACCGTCAGCGCTTCGAAAGCCGACGGAATTTTCCAACCTCTATTTCGTCGGGCCGCAGGCTTCCGCCGTGGCCTCTCGGTCCTAAAGGAGTAATCGACCGTCAGTTCGCGGAGTGCTGCACCAACGGAAGCGCTTTAATCCCGCTCATGCGCGTGGACGCTGATGTTGCAGCGGAAGTGTTGTTGGCAGCACTCATCGAGGGCGATCCGGAAGAAAGCTACAGCAGCAGCGGTCGCTTTGATGACGGGCTTGGTCTTCGATCTGATATGCAGTCTTATCCAACTGCTTACTGGAAAAGTCCGTTCTTTTCATTTCTACAGATTAGTTGGGATACCGCGCTTGAAGCGCTCTTCAAATTAACTGACTTTTGCACAGAGCGATGGATCGCCGAATTGCGACGGCACCAATCGGCCACACCGTCTTCGGCCAGCGTTTTTCTCAGCGATGACGCCGAACATGTGTTTTTAGGAGGAGCAAGGGCTTTTACGTGGTCCCAGACCAACACTAACAGTGCAGGTCAACTGCACTCCGCGCTGGCAGCACTGGAGCGCTGTCTCACGCTAAAGATCGATTCAGGTGCCAGCGTTGAACCTGACTTAGAACGCATATTGCTTACGACGACGTCGGCTGGATTGCTTGGCGTTCTAACGAACGTTGGAAAATACAAGCCGGACTTGTTCCGAGGTGTCTTAAGACCACTCGTCACACGAGAGCAAATCTACCGTTGGGACGACCAGCGATCGTCTGAACTTCAATTTGCGTTTGTTGCGCCGCACTGGGCCAGGCAGGGCGAGTTGATTTTCAATATGGCGCGCGAGTGGCACAATGCGCCATACCGCCAGAAATCGATGCGCGAAGTGGTTGCCGAACTTGCTCGATCCGACGCAGAATTCGCCTCTTTCCTGAACGAAGCTACGGCAAAGTGGCAGGCTCCCTTGGACCAAAAACGTGCTCTGGAACTGCGCATCCTTGCCGCAGAGATCGATGGTCGCAACTATCAGCTAACGACCGACGGCAATTACCAGTTCTCGTATCCGCCAGAGCTCACCCGCGACATCGAGGCGTTCCAGAAGGCCAACGTGCCGGGGCAGCAGATATTGCAAATCCCCGAATGGTGCAGCCGGGTTTTGAACAGCGGCGCGTCGCTGGCCGATGCGGCGTTGGAGGCGTTATCACGGATGTTCGACATCATCGACGCCGCATCAGACATCGATGAGGAATTTAAGACGCGAGCGCGCGTTGCTGTTGCGAGCACACTTTTAGCGCGCGGCTCGAATTGGCTCGACTCTCACGCCGCCATACGGGGGCGGTCATCGAACATAATTCAAGAGGTCATCGCCGGCATCCCAACGACTATGGAAGATTTGCGCGCGTCGCGCCTCGACCCGATCAGCGCACTGGAGTTTGCAGCCCACGCCGTTTTCAAGCAATGGATGGACACCGGTACGCCCGAATCGCAAGCGGCAGTTCTCAAGATCGTAAGCAGCGGTAACAAGGCTGGAGTTACGATCCTCTTCCACCTAGCCTTTGCGTACCGACTGGAACTGGGCGAGCGGTGGTGGCGTCTTCTATATCTTGGACTGCTCTGGTCGGCGCTCTCCGTGCTGATGCCGCGTTACGGCTACCAAGCTGACGAAGGAACCCGATGGATAAGATGGCTCAAGTGGCTTCGAAGCCGCCAACTTGACGGGATCGCCGCGACTCCCGCGTTAATCGAACCGGTCGAGATCGCAAAGCGCCTTGAACGCTTGGAAAAGGTAAAATGGCGTCGCGAGTTCCGGCGCGGAGACGCCCTACGTGGCCGGAATCCGGACGAACGCCGGACAGCCGGCCTGGATTGGGATTTTCTGGAGGCCGAATTCGCTTGGTTGTTGTGGCAAGGCGAAAAACCCAATCCGTTGTGGAACGATGAAGCTGCGTTTCAAGAGCAGCGGCATATAATAAGTTCGTTATGGGCGTTTGAGGTTTGGCTCAATCACCGGCCGCGCGCCGGACACAAGGATGATCCCTTACCAAATCAGCTCGGCTACAGCGTCCTTCAAACTATCGCGAAAATGATGGTGCGAGCTTCAGGGTCTCAGGCCCGGGAATTGTGGGAGCCAGTCCTCAAATTGGGCGCGGCCGGTCACTACGCCGTTGGGCATTTCGTCTCCTGCTGGTTTCTTGAGACGACGCGCCTCGAAGCTACCGAGTTTGCCGCACGTTGGCAGCCGATGATCGAATACGCACTCGATGCACCAGAATGGGGGAAAGGAACGCCCTGGTATTATGGCCAGACTTTGCTACGGCAGATCCTCGGTTTCGGGTCTCAAGCCCTTTTGGACGGAAATCCAGCCTTTCAAGACATTGTAAGCCAGATGGCGCATTACTACGAGCGCTGGGCGCACGAGCAGCTTTCGCGCGAAGACGACAATGTGACTGGCTTATGTTTTTTCCTCGCATCCTCCAGCGCGCGTTCGCTGCGCACGAAGGGATTGGGATGGCTCCAGCAGGCGGTCAAGACACCGGATTGGTACCGACCAGCAATGGGCGATGCATTGACCGAGTTTCTTAATGTGACGCTTACTCAGGATACACCAGCGTTGCGGTCAGACACGGCGGCACGCGACGCCTTCCTGGCGCTGGTCGGACTCTTGGTCTCGAAACAGCTCCCCGCCGCGCTTGCCTTGCAGGAACGCGCTCGTCGAGCATTATCGGGCTTTTGAACGACGGTTTCAGCTCTGGAACACCACGATAGCTCACAAAATCGACTGAAGCGTTTCAATCCGGTACGGGCGCCTCTCATCGATTGCATTGAGAAGCTTGGCGGCATCGATCCACGTAGCAAGATCAACTCCCCTCGACTTTAACTCCATCGCTATACGATCGGCGGAAACACCGTTACGAAGGAGGTTCTCCAACGCTTGAAAGAACGGCAGCTTCAAGCCCGCAATGTCAGCCAGCATTTCCGATAGCATCGGCTGTGCCGTTGGCGATAAGGGCGCTTCCAACACAAGATCGCCTATCTGCGGTTTCTCATAGATCACACGGCGTACGAGCAAGTGCGTGAAGAGGATCGACCAAAACGGCTGATGGAAAACCTCAATCGCCTGCACCTCGCGGAGACTGTCGTAGACGGCCTTGAAAAGCAGTCCAAATTCTTCAGTGCTTCGCGGGAAAGCGCCGGTGCTTGCGGATCGCACATCGGCATACAAGTCCAGGAGGTTCATTCCGATAGCCAAAATCATCGCCAAGACGCGTTGCGCGTCAGTACGACCATCGTTCTGTTCGCCTGAGTGCCAGTGCTCGGCTAGCTCGCGAAGCGTAAGCGTTCGCTTCCAGAGTTTTCGATAAAGATCGACCGGATTGCCTTGAAAAAAGAGCAACGCGAATACGCGAAATCTCAGCGCGTCGGGCCGCGTGTTTTGGGTTAGGAATGGCATGGTCTCCATGCGCTTCCCGATGGCGTCAAAGCCTAGGAAGCTTTCCGGTCCGTCGGGGCAACAATCGAGCAGCGGCTTCATGTCCGGAAGTTGCGATCTTCGCTCGTCTGCAGCAACCGTCTTGGCCGCCAATAAACACAGGGCATCTTCAGGCACAGCATCCGGGATCGCGATGTCGTTCCAAGCAGCAGCCGCATCGGACCGGCCCAGAGCCTCAAGCATCCGCCATAGAGGGGTTGCCGCATCCCGAAGGTCTCGCGGATACGGCTCCGCGTCAGTGCCCTGAGAACTGTAGCGAAACAGTTGTGCGCCCCAACGAAGAGCCAGCGGACCGCCTTCAGATTTCTGGCCAATGATCTCAGCAATCCCCTTCGTGAGATTGTCGAATTCCAGACCGCGCTCTTTGACCAGGTCTTCGGGCGTCGCTCTCGGTAAACGCGCCTGCTTCAGAGCTTCCTCAGCGATCTGCAACAAGAGAGGCTCCAGCGTCCTGCCTGTCCAGCTTCCATCCTCCCCGAAGGCTGGCTCCGCCCATCGGAGCATTGCGGCCCAGGAACTAAAATTGCGATCGAGACCCAGATTTGCCCAACCCGTCAGTATGTCCCATATCTGGTAAGGATTGTCGAAACGGTCGAGCAATCCAGCAAGCACCGGTGCATTCAGCTTGAGGTAAATGTGAGCGAGAATTCGTGCCTCGCTTGGACCAAATTCATGCCTCATCCAATGCAGACCGGACCATACCTCCCGCAAATTAGGGGCAGCCCGCCAACGGTCGGCAAGTTGTCCGAGATCGCTTTTGCTGGGTGCCGCTTCCGTTGAACCGCCCGTCGCAGCTTGATCGAAAACGGCGTTTGCTAGATCGTCAAAATCCGCTCGAAACTCGGTGTCGTTTTCGTACGCATCTTTCAGGACAACACCGAGCGCTGCCAGCATGCCGGGGAAGTGAGACCATAAGCCGGTAGCCAACGTCCACGAGTCGCGATTCGGTTCTCGAACGAGCAGCCAACCTACCGCCTCTCCAATTACTGAATCGACGAGAACCTGGTTTACCGCAACATCGCTCGACTTAGCCGATTCCGGAACAACGCGACCAAGCACTTCAGCAACCGAATCTAGATCCGGCTTCTGCTGGTCAAATCCCGGTATGGTAGCTTCTTCCAGTATCTTTACGGCAGCGTTAATCGAATCCGATCGCCATTCCGCATCTTTGAGCGGAGCAAGTACGCGTTCAGACTCCTTGATCCGAAACGCGAGCGCGGGGTCCTGCCGCGGATGGGCCTCCAACGGCCATTGAAGTTCAAGAGGCTCGGCCATCGTTCTCTTCCAGCAGCTTGCAGATATCCTCGAAAAATTCGACGGCCCGCGTCGTGTGCGCAGACCATCCGAACGTCATTGCGTTGATCTGATTATGAAGGCCTCCAATCGTTGCGCCGCAGTGCCAAAGCACGTCATCGACGATCGCGAAACGATCATGCACTTCCGGCACACCCTTCACGGCCTTATTGAAGTTCAGATAGACTTTAATTTGAGGTGGAGTTCCAAGTGCTCTCGCCCTCAAGTCCGGCTCGAGCCCTCGCAGGAATTCGGCTCGTTCAAGCGCGCCCGCTTTCGATGCAGTAACAACCCGGAGGTCCCATGCGCTGGTTTCATAGAACAGCTCACCAAGCCGCTCGTAGGATAGATCGTCGCGAAGCAACTGCTCGTCGAGCAGCCACACGCGCTCACGAGCGACACGCACGGCATCCTTGAAGGCGCGCGACATTGCGCCACCAATTCCGCGATTGAACCGCTCATGGTACGAGTCGTTCTCGGGAAAGAACTCCAAATCAGCCTCAACATAGCCTCGCTCTCTCAGCACCATCGTTGGCCACAGAATTTGCGGAGCCAAGCCGGTAGCTGGCTTAGTCTCGACGATCGGGGAAAGGATGTTTCTAAAAGCCATTGCCTGTGCCTACGATTCCGCAAACGAAAAGAAGTCTTCGGACTCGCCTTCGAAAATCTCCTCAAGTCGCCTGATGACCGGTTTGGGGTCAGGCAGCTTGATAACAAGGCTCTCGCGCTGTCCGATCGCATTCAATGAATTTCCCGTGAACCAGGCAGCCCCATCAACAGCGAGAAAACGGTCATGGAGTAGCGGCATGCCACCGCTATTTTCCATGACCCGAACAATCACATTCTTGAAGCCGCGTTGGTGAAAGCTGGCGATACTCGCTTTCATCTGCTGGACAGCTGCGGAACGGTCCGGGCCAAAAGCCTCGCGCGACGTGAGCACCCTGATGTTCACGCTGAGCCGCCTGACGAAGTGCAGGTAACTTCCGAGTTCTTCACCGCCAAAAAAGCCGTCAGCAATCAAAACGTCGTGCCTCGCACCTCCGATCAGGCCGCGAATGAATTTTCGTCCTTCATTCGGGTCGTCAATCCAGCGCTGGTCGCTGCTACGCGCTTGATTGCTGACGTTGCGGTCAGCTGCGGCGTCCCAGAAGCGGGTGTAAGGATCAGGCTGCCGTGCGGTATCTCCGATAAGGTTACTGATCGGCGGCATCCGCTCGGTTATCTGATGTTCCTTTACGTCCGCGTTCTTCTTTTTGCTATCGCGGGTCTGGAGTTTGACTGTCCGTGACGCGACTTCCATGGAGAAGCCTACCGTGCGGATAAAAGGCGTCGGAGTTTGAAAGTCAATTAGTCCGCGCTCGGAATGGCTCAGGAAATATCCCGAGGCCCTGATTTCGGCTGGCCCCTCCGTCACCACAATGCCGTTCGGCGGCATGTTTAGTTGGCGGAACGTCGAAATCGCTCCAAAGCGTTCCTCAAGGATTGTCAGTTGGAGGTGATCGAGCTTTTGGCCTGGCCTCGCCTGCACCTGGGTTACCAGCCGCTCGTTCTTTTCTGCATCCCGAACAAAATATTGCGAAACCTTTTCCACCTGCGGGTCAGGTGCCACAAGGACAAGGCTGCCCAGAAGCTCCGGGTACTCTTCAATGCGAAAGTGAATGCGCGGCGCCAACCAATCGCATGCACGAAGATCGTCGGCGAGAGAGTCGAGATATGGATCAGCCGAAGCCATCAACCGATGAATCCGGGCAGGTGCGGCTCCTGCGCCGAGAAACGGCGTTGGATAAGCTCGCAGGACGCCGCCGAAAAGCGATTGATCCGGAACCGGAAACGCAAGGCGCGGCCATCGCGGCTCTTCAATGACAGGCGGACCGCTAAGAGGGCCTCCATCGAATCTCCCCCGCTCGTCAGGAGCGGCCGGTATCGGTACAGTCAGTTTGCCTTTCGATGCGTCGAGATACCAGCCAAGCGCCTCGCTCGATCTCATTCCTACCCGTCGAAAGTAAACGCGCAGGCCCGATGAGCCTTCGATATGCGGCGGAACATCCTTATTTAGCGGCGTGCTATCCGGCTGCGGGCGGCCAGAATGGACAAACTCAACGCTTGCGAAAACAAGCAGCGGCGGGTTCGGTGTTGCCGACGCAGGAATGCAGGTCGCCATCCGAACGATGGCCCACTTATAGGCAGTAAGAAATTCAGCTTCGGCTTCTGCTATCATTGAGACCTTATCGATCAACGGCTTTCGCGCCCATACCTCTGGTCGAACGACACGCTAACAACGCGGCTCGGTTGTCGCAATAGCATTGCCGAAAGAGGCGAGGTTATGCATCCGGTTTGGCCGTTATCCCCTCCCGTTAGGGATGTCTAGCCGTGACGCTCTTCTATTCCGTCATGTCGAGCTTCTCAAACATTCAGCCCATCCCGCAAGGCGTCCTCTCTTTGTGCCCGGTTTTGCCGAGGCGCGCGGGCCTGTCAAAGCCGCTCGCTTCCTGCACTGCGTTCCGTGCAGCTCCGCGCCTCCGGTGTCCTTCGGACAGCTTGTGACAGCCCCGCCTTTCCGCCTCGGCCTTGAAACGGGCATCGAGGCCGCCATTGGGGCGGGCTCAAAATCGAAAGGACAAGACTATGACGACCAAGACCAACGCGCCCCGCCCGACGCACCGCGTCTATGCGGTGACCAAGACCGGCGAAAGCAAGTTCTGGCAACCCATCGGAGCCATGTGGGCTCACACTGATGCCAAGGGCTTCAATCTTCGCATCGACTACCTGCCGCTCAACGACGCCGAAATCGTCGTCCGCGTGGCGGGCAACAAGCAGGCAGAAGCCGGAGGTGCTCAATGAGCACCTCTTCCCGTCGCAAGGCTAAAAAAAGCGTCATCACTTTCTCCCTCGTGGTCGAGGCGCAGGAGATGATCGTCACCTACCAACCGAACTGGATGCCCGACACGGGTCATTTCGAGTTTCGTAGTCCGCACGAGCCGCCGCGCCGGATACCCATCAGCGAGACCGGCTATCGCAGCTACTTCGCCCCCATGGACGAAGTGACGGCAGCCGACAGTCCGCAGGACTATGCTCGTGAGGTCGTGCTCGCATCCCTGCGTTCGCACCAGAATGCCCGAAATGACCGGCAGCTTCCGCTGTTCTGACGGCGCAGCCAACCCCTGCCGGCGGAAACCGGCAGGGGCTTTGCGTGATCAGGGAGAGAAGTCGCGGCGCGCCAGGATGGCACGGATGTTCCGCAGGTTGATATAAGCCGCAGTGCGTTGAGGCGATCCTTCGCGAAAGGTCAGTAGCTTGGCCGTGATTTGCGCCGTGAGGCCGCAAAGCTCGGTACGGGTCAGGCGCAACAGTTCGCTGATTGTCAGCACTTTCATCGTTTCCTCCATCATTTCGACCGCGCCAATCGCGGCCTTTCTGACGGAGCCCCCGCAACGAGAGAGGCGGATGCATCGCTTGCGACGGAAACGCAGAGGACGAGCGCTTTAGCGCTTGCAGCCATGGAGCCGACGAACGGTGCGACGTAGTCTCAAAAAGGACGGGATGGACGCCGGTTGGGATGTGGAGGAAGCGTCACGGGCCAGTACATGAACCGAACTGTGCCTAACCGTGCGACCTGCTTTGACATTGGGAAGTTGCGGCGCAAGACTGCAACCAAGGAGCGAATATCCACGTCAAGATAAATCAGCACATACGGCTGCTGCGTATTTACCGAAAGGATTATTCCGAACGTCATGCTTAAGGACATCCAGAGCCTCCACTTGCCAGACCCCTATTACTCCGGAGCCGCCGGTTTTATCGGCTCCACTATGGAGGCATTGCACCAGGATATGGCTGCTCTAGCCCTTCCGCAGGATGTTCCTGAAAGCGTGCGACGCATGCACGACGGCCTGCGGCACGCATACATCTATTCTTACTTTTCCTATGATCTGCTCACGCTCGCCGCCAGTCAGACCTTTCCGTGCCTTGAGTTGGCCCTCCGCTTACGCATCGGAAGTCAATTCGAAGGACGTCTTGATCGGAAAGGAAAGCCGCGCCCGCCTGTTATGCTTCCAGAGTTGCTTGAGACCGCAAAAGCCCAGGGCTTGATCTCGGCTGAAATAGGCTGGATCAACCACCTACGAAAAATGTTCGCTCACGGCAGTGACACGGTGCTCAACCCGCCTCTGTTCCTCGAACCCTTCAAGGCAGTCACTGAGATAATCGCCGAACTATTCACGGCACGGGAATAGCCAGTGGCTGGCGCTCTTCAACACCATATTCCACAATTTCTCACCCGCGGATTTCGCGTACCCGGCGGCTCCAAAAAGCAGAGTCAGGTTTGGCTTTATGCGAAAGACGAAGAGCCGCGCCTAGCTCTCATCAAGGACGAAGTTGCCGTGGAACCGCACTTCTATTCGGAGCAATCGTCGGATGGATCAAGGACACTCGATGATGAGATAACGGATTACGAAAATAAAGCGGCTCGTTCTATCCAAGGGTTAAGGAATCTGACGCCTGACACTCCTTGTGATCCACAAATATCAGCGGAGCTTGTCGCGCATCTCACGATCAGGAATGATCATCTGCGGCGCACCTTCACGCTGGGGGTACAGGCGATCCTGGGTCACGCAATCGAAATGTTTTGCAATGAAGAGACGTTGCGTGCCATTCTTGGCTACGACGGGAATACCCCTTCGCCAGCTTTAAAGAACGCTATCGACGCGGAGTTTGCAAGCAACCCTCAACTCGCAGCGCTCGGTTTGCCGTCTCAAATGCTCTATCAGCTCGGCCATATGGCTGTGAAACAAAACTTCAAGACTATCTTCGCCGACCATATCCCACAATTGGCGGCTGCCCTCGCATCCCTTTCGAGCGAAGCGTCGGAACGCGCGCGCTTGGCTCACAATAAGGCGCTCGCAGCGGGGCTGGCGCCTGACAAACGGATTGAGTTCCTAAGCACACTTTTCTGGCGCATCGCGCCTTCCCGTGATAGCGGATGCTTGTTACCTGACTGCATAGCGCTCGCCGAAGACGACGATCAGGGCCCGAAGCCTTTGATGCTCGCCGATCTAGAAAAACTTCGGACCGTCTATATGCCGCTCTCGCCCGACAAGCTTCTTGTCGGCCTCCGGGTTCCTGAACAGCCCCCCAATCCCTTCGATTTCAACGCCGCCGCTGCTGCCGCCAGCCAGTCGTTCTTTATATCGGCCAGTCGAGAACACCGGTTTGCCGCGTTGTCGAAGCTGACTGGCAGTTGCGTGAAGGACTTTGTTGATAGGACCATCCGCCAGATCTTCGACGAGTTTCTCGCGGAGCGGCGTGCAACCGACCGAGGCCCAGCGATCCGGTAAGTTGCAGGATCATCCGTTGCTCAGCGGTTTTTCCCACTCGTCACATCGTGTCAGCTTGATGAAATCTCGTTCGGGATACCGGATGATCCGCTTGATATTTTGAGGCGGAATTGCCTTTATGGCACGATCTTCGTGCTCGACTGGTTCCGACGACCGAAAGCCGCGCCGCATCAAGAATTGCCGCGCTACTTTCATGTCAAGAAAGCTCGGTCCTTTCATCGAACTGATCGGCACATCGGCTTCTATCAGGCACGGCGTGCCAATGCGCGCCAGGATCGGCTCAGTCTCCGGGTCTCGGTCATGCAAATTATAAAGGGCCTCGCCCCCCCAATAGCGCAGTAACGATTCAATACCACTCTCGCCCGCCAGATAGGGTGGGAAAAAGCAAAACCAAATGCGCCCGGCGCGATTTTCCTCATCGGCTTGGTTCTTCTCTACAAGCCTCTTCGCGACTGTGGCGTCGATCAGCCCATCACCCTGAAGCGCATGAATACGCTTCCGGAGCATTGAGCCGCTCGGCAATTGCATCCCGTTGGCAACGATATGGCCAATTTCCGATTCCGTCAGGCGCGTGCAGTGATAACCTCGCAATTCACAGGCATCGAGCGCCGCTCTCAATCCATAGAGGGCTGCATCGTATTCGGGGCCGCTAACTATGCGCGCGGGGCTAAGCCCGGCGCTTTGCTCCTCCCAAGCACGGAACGTACCTTCCTCGCGCTCAAGATATTTGATGACGTCCGTCGGCCATGTGTTTTCGTCGCTCAAGATCATGCGTCAGATCATTGCCCCGTAAAATGGCGGCTTACTCTCCAGCACAACCTCAAGGCCATCGGGCGTGCAAGAAGATAATTGTTCATCGATCTGCTCCCGATATCGGTCGGAATACTCATGCAGATGATCATCGAAATTGAGTATCACATACACGATCCGCCTTGTGGACGCATCCGTGTCGTAGGCGAGCATTTGAGATTTGGCGTTTTTTAAGTCCGCCGAAAGCTTGTCAAAGAACCCTTGTTCAAGCCGATCCGTTACCGCACCAACTCCGCCGTTGTGTCGGCGCGTCGCCTCGACTTCCGAATGGTTGATAGTTTTGACTTCGCAAAGCGTCTTCGTTCCGCCCTTGCTCGCGCTCAAGTCTGGCGTTCGCTGCCCACTTATCTTCGAACGGGGAATAAAGCGCACATCGCTGCAGCCTGCATTCTTTAGGTAGTTGTATGCTTTTGCTTCATTGAGCTTGTCGAAGAGGCTCTGCCAACCTCGCGTTGGGTGCTTGGCGGCTAGCAGGGGCTTCAAATCTGATTTCAGAGCTTCCCACGCTTCGGGATCGAGCCCCTCCAGGTCGCGCTCGATATCCCGGAATTGCTTTAGTTTTTGCGGTATCCTCGCCAAGGACTCTTCGAGATTTTGAAAATATGCTCCAAGCGGCACCGGGTCCGGTAAAAGATCGCGAAGCTCGTAAATGCGCGGCAGTTCTTTGCGAAACATTGCGCTCTCCTAGACGCAGTATAGCACGCCTTCTTGTACGCATCCGGCTCTGCCGGACGGGCTCTACTCGCTGCGCTCACCAAGCCCCGAAGATCCCGCGCGCGGGAGAGCGGGTCTTGGCCATTCGGTAACGATCCCTTGCGCGATAGGCTTCATGCCGTCCCATCGTATAACGTTGCTACAGACCCGTTTCCCGATATCAGGATTATTTTTTCGAAGATATGCGATGCCGATATTTGCGCGAGTGCCTGTCTGTAGGTTTCGTCATCAGCAAGAAAGTAGTCATTTAGCAACGCAAGCCAAACTGGCGTCTTAGCAGCAAAGGAGCTGCACTTATCCGACTTCGTTACAATTCTCTCCTCCAAGATGGAGCGAGCGTTAGAGCCTATGTGCGGATCAGATTTTCGGTTAGCGACTACAGCGAGCACTTTCCTTCGATCCGATCCATCGTATGAGGTGAGATGGACGCCAATGCGATTGCCGAGGATTGTCTCCTCGACGTCAATCGTCTCATCCCCGTTGCCTGCGGCGAGGCTAAGGAGCCTAGTTCTAAGCGCCTCCTTTGTGCGACGTGCATTCGAAATTGGAGCCCGTAGCGTCAGGACGAACACGCGACCGGCCAAAATGATCGCCGACAACTCCTTCTCCAACTCATTCGCGAGCCACAACGCGGTCGAATCTTCGGAAAGGCGGGGCTTCGTTCCGCCGCGCTCATCAACGACATGCTGCGTCAGGATCGATATCTCAACCGCGACAGCGCCACTCCCAATCTCCAGATAAATGTCGGGCGGGTTCTCTCCCGGTGACCATATTCCATCGAAGTGCGTGGCGAGAGATCGCGCGACAAATTCCTCATCCGGTTTGAGTTTGCTCGTCATCGCGTTGAAATTCTTTTGGGACTCGACCCCCGCAAGACCGTCAGACACTTCGCAGGCTCGCCAACTTGACGGTGAAGCCAAAGCTCAATCGGCGCGAGACCTGGCGTCGATCTCGCCATTTCGCAAATCCGCTCGATCAGTCGCTCCGCTTCAGTGCCGTAGATAAGGTAAATGGCTCGCTCGTATTCAGCACCTCTGACGAAGCGCCTCAGTTTATCCAAATCGATCTTAATCTGACGATCTCGGGCAGTCGGCGCTTTCACTTCAATTATTGCATGGTTTCCCTTCATGTCGCCTGGCCTGTGAACCAGAAAATCCGGGATACCGCCGACCCCTCTCGGGCCAAGTATTCGATGACCGCTCTTATCAACCTCTCCATTTAAGACGAATGGATATCCTTCCTTCGGCCAAAACAGGCGCATCTGATGATAGAGCTCGTAGCAATAGACACGCTCGCGATAAATCTGAGCATCTGCACCAGCAACACGTAGCTGAAAGTAACCGGCTTCGATCGCAGCCGTCGCCCGTTGAAGAATGGAATCCAACTCGTTCATTTGATCGCTCCGACCGACTCAACCCCTACGCTTTTCCTCTCCAAGTCGCAACGATGAGTAATCTATCGATTTAAGAGGGGCCTGCGGCCCCCAGGCCGTCAAGGCAACCCGCGTCGCGGGCGAAAAACGGCGGGCCGTGTAGTCGCCCCAAGAAAGGTGGGCTCCGGCCCGCACCACCCCGCTCGTTTTCCGGCCTGTGACGGCCAACCCCCGCTCATCGGCGCTCGCCTAGCGCCGGTTGCATGTGCAACCGGGAAACTAGGAGAGAAAGATGAGAACCGATGTTTATGAGAAGATCACCAATCAGATTGTTTCCGAATTGGAGAAAGGCGTCAGGCCTTGGCACCAGCCATGGAACGTCGAGCATAGCGCGGGACGGATCACGCGACCGTTGCGCGGGAACGGCGTTCCGTATCAAGGTATCAATGTTTTGATGCTGTGGTCGGCCGCCATCGAGAAGGGCTACGCCGCCCCAATCTGGATGACCTTCAAGCAGGCTTTGGAATTAAAGGCACATGTCAGGAAGGGTGAGCAGGGGAGCCTTGTCGTTTATGCCGACAGGATCATCCGCACCGAGACGGATCAAACGACCGGTGAGGAGAGCGAACACGCGATCCCCTTCATGAAGGGTTACACCGTCTTTAATGTCGAGCAGATCGAAGGATTGCCCGAGCATTACTACGGCAAGCCGGAAGTTCGGATGGAATCCGTGCAGCGGGTCGCCCATGCCGAGGACTTCTTCGCTGCGACTGGCGCAAATGTGGTTCACGGCGGCAGCCGGGCTTGTTATGTCACCTCCACCGATAACATTCATATGCCTTGCATCGACTTTTTCCGAGACGCCGAGAGCTATTACGCTGTTCGCGCCCATGAGACCTGTCACTGGACGAGGCACCCTTCCCGCCTTGACCGCGAATTCGGGCGCAAGCGGTTCGGCGATGAGGGTTACGCGATGGAAGAGCTGGTCGCCGAGCTTGGTTCGGCCTTCCTGTCCGCCGACCTCGAATTGACGCCCGAGGTTCGGGAAGATCACGCCGCTTATATCGGATCGTGGATCAAGGTCTTGAAGAACGACAAGCGGGCGATCTTTACCGCCGCATCGCATGCGCAGCGCGCCGTGGATTTTATCCACGGCGCGGCGAAAGCAGTGGAATCGGCGACCGAGGCCGCGTGATATGGCGCGACGCGCCTTTAGCTGGCGACGCCTCTGCGAACTGTACGGAAGCAGTCAGCTTTTTGAGCTGAAGACCGACCGCCGTCCGGCGACCGAAGGGACGGCGGCTGGCCGCTGCGCCGAACCGACCCTCTTCGCAACAATGTCGCTGCGCCGCGAGCGCGGGACGATAGGAAGTCGGCTTCAAGTCGCCTCCCCGCGCGTCCTGTCACGTACCGCGACCGGAATGCCAGACGATCGGCCATTCTTCGGCGTTGCAACGGCATTTGTTCGGCTGGCCGCTCATTTACCGATGATCCTTTCGACCTGAAGCCAACACCGGCGGCTTCGTATCGACGGGGCTTATGCCCGCGCGCGCGCCGCGTTCAAGGCCGCTCGCTTCGTCGCTGCGCTCCTGCAGCTCCGCGCCGCTACGCGGTGCCTGACAGCAGCCTTTGAACGCGCCGCTCTTTCGCGCGGGCTGAGTTGCCCCATCGAAGCCGCGCAAGGTGCATGGCTTCAAAATCAAGACGAAAGGAATATCCCATGAGCAAGACAACCAACCGCCCGAGCCACCGTGTTTACGCCGTGACCAAGAACGGCGAACGCAATTTCTGGCAGCCGATCGGAGCCGCCTGGGCTCACAGCGACGGCGAAGGCTTCAACCTGAAGCTCGATTATCTCCCGCTCAACGACGCGGAGATCGTCATTCGCAAGCCGAAGGCCGATGAGGCCGACGCTGCGGTCACCGCCTGACCCTTCGAGGCCGCCTCGCAAGAGGCGGCCTCTTTTTTCATCACCAAAAGGAGATTTCAGACATGAGCAAACGAGCAAAACCATCAGCCGATACCATCGAGATTTCGTGGCACATCGACGATGTCAAAGAGGTTCGACCCGGCCTGACCGACGCCCAAGCCCGGCAGGTTCTCGAACAGGCCAAGCGCCGGCACGACGCCACCATCGGCATCAATTGGGATGTCCTTGCCGCCCATGCCGACAATCTTTTCCCGCAGGACGACTAGCCGATCCATCCGCCCGCGCCGGCTGATCCGGCGCGGGCTTTTTCATCACCAAAAGGAGTTTCCCATGACCAAGACTATCCGCATCCCACGCCGTCCCAGCCTCCACCTCGGCCAGATCGTCGCCACGCCGGGGGTTCTGGCAGCGACTACCGACCAGCGCCGATTTGAATGCCTGAAGCGGCATTTGATCGGCGACTGGGGTTGCGTATCCGGCGACGACTGGATGGCCAATGACGAGGCCGTGAAGGACGGCGACCGCATCCTCTCGGCTTATCCGATCGATCCGGCAAAGCCCTCTGAAGGCTTCGGCGACAATACCCTCTGGATCATCACCGAGGGCGACCGGAGCGTGACCACCTTCCTTCTTCCCGACGAATATTGATCCAGCACCGAATTGCCCGCGCCGGATTTTTCCGGTGCGGGCTTTTTATGCCCAAGAGATTTTCAGGGACGACCAATAGGAGGCGTCACCCGGCCAGCCAATTGCGTTCGGGGACTGCCAGGAATGGGCAGCGATTCCCGATTTGGCAGGCCGGACGAGATGCTGATTGGCTGGAGGGTCAGAAACTGGGGTCGTCGCAACAGCCTTTCCTTGGCAGGCTTCAAGATGTTCAGACGATTCCGTGTGACGTTTTTCGAGACTTAATTTTCTCAGCTGAACCGAATGCTTGGGGTGCGTGTTTTGTGGCTTTGTGAGCTTGGCTTTGGTTTATCGATTGTATGTTTTCTGCATACCCCTATGTGCAGTTTTTACCGGTCTGAAATGATGACTATGGTATGTATTAAGGTACTAAGAGTGCTGGCAAGCCATGTGATGTTACACGGAAATTGCCTTCGGCAACCGCTCCACATCACGCTTGGCAAGGGGGCTTCGCCCCCGTTGCATCCCTGGCCCGAGAGGCTCTGACCTCCCGGACCCACCGGCGTAGGAGGCGCGCGGTGATGAGCAAAACGCCCCGGAAACATGCGGCCCCCGGACGCCGCCGCGTTGAAGATCCGAAGCAAGCCTTTATCGCCGTTCGCTGCACCGCTCAAGAGCGTGCGACGATAACCGAAGCTGCCGCCAAATCCGGCCTCGCCGTCGGCGCCTATCTGCGTGCCACGGCGCTCGGCAGCCCCGGCCCCCGCGCTGTCCGCCGCCCGCCGGTCGAGCGCAAGGAGCTGGCCCGGCTCCTCGGCCATCTCGGCAAAGTCGGCTCCAACCTTAACCAGATTGCCCACGCCTATAACCGGGATAGGAATTTGCCCGGCTTGTCGGAGCTGGTGGAGATGCGTATCGACGTTGGCGAGCTACGCGCTGCCCTGATGAAGGCGCTGGGTCGCTCGGGGCAGTCCGGTGATTATTAAGGGCACAGCCTGCGCCGGGGCGAGCCGCCTCAATACCCATCTGACCCGAACCGACACCAACGAACGAGCCGAAGTCATCGACATACGGGGCGTCGTTGCCGACGACCTCTCCGGCGCCCTGCATGAGATGGAGGCCGTCGCCGCCGGGGCACGGACGACCAAGCCGTTCTACCACGGTTCGATCAATACGCGGGCGGACGAGCGCCTGACGGACGAGCAGCGGATGCACGCCATCGACCGGCTGGAGGCGGCTCTCGGACTGACCGGCCAGGCCCGCGTCGTCGTCATCCACGAAAAGGAAGGCCGCGAGCACTGCCACATCGTCTGGTCACGGATCGACCTCGACCGCATGGCCGCGATCAGCGACAGCAACAATTATCGCAAGCATGAAGAGGTGGCGCGTTCCCTTGAACGGGAGTTTGGCCATGAGCGCGTCCAGGGCGCATTGGTCGAACGGGAGGGCAAGGACAGGCCCGAGCGAACCCCGAGCCACCGCGAGATGTTGCAGTCCGAACGGACGGGCATCAGTACCGAGCAAGCCAAAGAGCTGATGACCGGGATTTGGCAATCGAGCAAGAACGGCAAGGAGTTTCAAGCGGCGCTTGAGGAGAAAGGCTGGATGCTAGCCCGGGGCGACCGGCGCGATTTTGTGGCGATCGACCCGCATGGCGGCGTCCATAGCATTGCGCGCCGCGTCAAAGGGACGAAAGCCGCCGATGTCCGTCAGCGTTTCGACGACCTTGATCCGAAAACTCTTCGCAGTGTCGCCGAGGCCAAGCAGGTGCAGCGCGAGCGGTATGGAGGCCAGGAAAAGCAAGCGACGAAGCAACGAGTGTCCGAAGCCCGCCCGCCGCGCCAGGCATCCGGTCAGGCACGAGGCCCGAAGGTGGCAAAGGGCAGCTTTCGTTTGCGGCCCTCCCCCGTCAAGGTGGCGGACGCCCTCTTCAGCGCTTTGATGGGAGAGAAGCCCGCTCCGAAACCGAAAGAGGCTGACAAGGCGCCGCATGTGCAGGAAGCTGCCCAGCCGTCGCAACGCCGACAGGAGCTGATGCGTCAATTGTCGCGGGAGATTCCATCCGAGACCGAGAGGGACGCCGAGATCGAACGCGATCGAGGGCGAGAGCGCGACAGGGGGTAACAGGCCCGGCGCGGGGGCAGCGCCGGTGCCGAAAGCAAGCCAGCCCCGCTTGAAGCCGGGCTTCGCGCCAGCCGGTCGCCGCCTAACAAAGAGAGGATTTGTCTTTGATGCTCTGTACGCCCGGTTCAGAGAAGCCAAATACGATTTCACAAATTGGACGATGCCTCTGCGCCCTATGGCGCATGGCGGAATGAGCCTGGCACAGCTTGCCGATCTGAATGCCGCCATCGAAGGCAAGATCACTTGGGCTGAATATTTCCGCAAATGGGGAGGAGGAAATGGGCCGTCATTGTGATTTAGCGGGCGGTGAGTGCTGGTACGGTTACTCGTTTTGGTTTAGTCTGCGATTATTGGAGGGACCGCCCCATGCTGACCGTTCAGAACCAAACGGATCAAAATGACCTCGCCAATATAGACCCCGATCAAACTCCAGGAAGCGGTGTCTTTGCAGTCCCCGACCCGACTTCAGAAGCGTTCGGAGCGGTCAAAAAGGTGGTCGTATCGCCGATCACCTACCAGGCCTGTATACGCCAAGGCTTTTTCTGCATCGCATTCAAATGGGTGCCCCGCAAACTGTCCACGACAATGACGAGTTGTCCTACGCCGGGAGCGCCCTGCGTCACGGACTGCGCAGCCCAAGACCTTTGTGTTTGTATCAATGGCCGGTGCACATAGACGTGCTTAAATATCTCGCATGGGTTGTTCTTCTCCCTTTAGCTGTTGCAGCAGCGGTCTACTATTCCTCTGCGCACTGGTTGCCTATCTTTTTCGGCTCATGGGAAAACCTCGATACCGGGACGAAGCGCGAATTACTCAAGGTAACGCCTACGGCCGTCGCCGCTATGTTCGGCAGCATTGTTGCGGCGATCACTGCGGTGGCTCTGGTTGGATTGCAGCGTAACGCCAGTTTGCGGATCGAAACTCGCAAAGGCGAAATTCTGGAAGAGTTGGAAAAAAAGAAAAACACGCTCGCTGGCCAACTTGAGACGAAACGTCAGGAGTTGCAGCAGAAGCTCGGGATCGCCCGTGCGCAGATCGACGAAAAACTAAACCGCCTGAGCGAGGCGCGCTCGTCTGTCAGCGAGTACCGCTCTCTCGTCCAGATGATGAGATCCTTCGGCGACGAAACCGGTGAAATAGAGCCGTTTCAGAAAAAACTTATTCAGCTGCGGGACAGTTTTACGGAACATCCCGATCTCTATAAAGCTTGGACAGACTTCCACCAGAAGGGCTTCTATTTGTGCGAACGAATGGAGCTCTTCAGGTCGGCGAAAAAACGTCGGGCTGTATGGGATGAGATAAGCCAGCAAAGCCCGCTCACGCTCGGTGTCGAGTTTGGTAATTCGGCCCAAGAGGTTTTGGCCCGTCTTGAAGAAGTTCGGAACCAGGTCGTCATCGTTCCATAGAGCAACCCGAAGTTCATCCATCATAGTACGGATTCTTCGCGGCGCGCTTAGCGGCTTGTTCGATCTTCCAGTAAGGCGGCGCGAAGAAGCGAACGCCGTTTGCCATGCCCGCCAGCCACAGCAGGCCTGTGCCTTCGGCGAAACCCATTAACTCCTGTGTCAGGTAGAGCGCGCGGCTCACCTGATGCCAGCCTGTCGTTTCGCTGCGGTGTCCTTGCGCCGCTAGGCTCTCACTTGACGAAGGCGCAAGCAGCGTCGTTTGCCCGGCGCGGCGCGACATCCAGTCGGCAGTCGTCAGATCATTTGGCGCGAAGCCCTGCACGACGCCAGCATTGGCGAGAAACGACTCCCATCGCTCCTTATAAAGAGCCTTGAGCTGAGCGAGGTCCTGGCAGATACCGGCAATTTGAACCTTGTACCCTCGCACGAGGCCGAAAGCGTCTTCGAGCGGACCGAGATGACCGAGCGCCGGCATCTCATCGATCAGGAACAGCGTCCGCACACCGCCCGGCCGATAGAGCGCGCGTAATGCCGAAACGACGATAAGGCGTAACCATACACTATGCGTGCGCATGCGATCTGCGGGCAGGATGACATAGACCGTGGTTGGCCGGTCCTTCAGTTTCCGAAAATCCACCCCCGGCTTCTTGAGGTCGTCGCGCATCGGTTTTGACAGCAGCCAGCGGGTCTGTGTGTCGCCGGTGGAGCGAATGCTGGCCAGCTCGTTTGTTTCGCGTCCGGCGAAGCGCGAGGCCAGGCTTGAGATTTCATAGCCGCCGTCGATCGCCATCTGCGTCGCGGTGTAGCGCAGTCCGCCAATGAGACGCTCATGCGGCTTTCCATCGTTGCCGATATAGGTTTCCCAGCGGTCGGGCTCGGTCAGCAGCTCGCGCACATTTTCGAGATTGGCCATGTCACCGTGGTTCATTTTTTCCCACATGATGAGCGCAACGATCAGGCCCTGCGCCGATTCCGACCAATGCGGGTCTTTGCCTTCGAGTTTGATCAACGCCTCGCCGAGCGCCGCCGCGTCATCGTAAAAGTTTGGCGACTTCGGGTCGAGAGAGGCGAGCGGATTAAACCCGGCGGAGCCGAGGCCAAGCACATCAAAGGGATTGAGCATGATCACGTCGCCGAGCGTGCGGCGATAATCGGCGGTGACGGCGGCCAACTCACCCTTCGGATCTATGACAACGATGGATCGGTCTTTGATCGAGAGCAGATTGGGAATCAAAAATCGTGTACCTTTGCCGGTACCGTTCGGTCCGAACAGGAGCAGGTGCCGCTCGCCTTCGTAAGCCACCTTGCTACCCGCGCTCTTGGTGGAGTCGCTGTAGTGCCGTCCAAGGCTGATACCTTCGCTGCTATCCGCCATCTCCGAGCCTCAGTCCGGGAATTGTTGGTCGTGGATGTCGCGTGTTTTGATACCACCACGCGCGGCTGCCTGCGCTTCCGACTCCGTCGCCGGGCGGGCGGCACCATGCACAAGCGTATTCTTAGGCGTCTGGCCGAGTTGCGCCGGCAAGCCGACCACCACGAAAGCAACGCAGATGAAGAAACCAATCGCCAGACCCCATAGGGTCAAGTGCGCGTATTCCATCAAAGCCTTGCCCCCGAGGAGGCCGAGCGCCACCAGCAGCGCGAGCAGCAGCCAGCCGGTGCTGTCGGTGCGGCTGGTCACAGCGTCTTGCAATCCTTCTCAAGTTCCCTGACGTGTCCCGACATCAATTCGCTCATGGTGCTGAAGTTGATCGCATTCTTCTGCCGCTCGATGCAGGCTTCAGCTCTCGCCTTGTCGACGCTGGCTTTCAGCTGTGCGCATTCCAGCGAGACGATGTAGCAGAGCACAGCAACCACGAAGGCCTTCAGCGCAACAACGACGGCCGCTTCGATCCGCGCGCTGAAGGAGGATCTGGTATTCAGCATTCTTTCAAAATCGGCCTTAAGGCCGGGCAGGAAATTTCGGACATGCCCCATTACCGCTGTCAGGTTGCTGACGACACCTGACGCGGCACCTTGAGCACCGAAGCCAAGCCTCGCCTCGCGCGCGATCAGGATTTGGCTGATCTCCGCTTCGCTGTAACCAGAGTTCGCCAACCGCTCGCGTTCGGCTTCGACGAGGTGTTCCGTTGTTGCGCTGGTGTCGGCCATGGGTACCTCCTCTTCCTTTGTCGACTTCGCTGTAGGTAGGACCAAAGTCGCCGATGGCGAAGGAACCGAGGGATCACTGCCGTTCATCGACCGTCGCGCCTTGCTGGCGGCGACCGTGAATAGAGCTGCGGCAAGGCCCGCCGCGAGGCTGCCTCCCTGCCACCAAAGTGGATCGTTGACGCCGAGATTGTTCGCGCCCCAGAGAGTGAAGCCGGAGATGCTCGCTGTTACGGTCGCGAGACCTAGATTGACGGCAAAGTTTCGGTGCAGGTTTGGCGCGTCGAGATTGACTGAATCGGACATAGCGATCTTCCTCAGCGACGGAAACGACGGGCAAAATTGAGCAGGGGCATCACATGTCCAATACGAAGCGCCCCGCGCGCGCCCGAGAAGGCATGACCGAAACGGAAGCCAGGTGCGGCTAGCCTCACCTGAAATGGGCGGCCACGCAGCAGGGGATGCGCTGTCATTCTTGGCGACGCGGCCGCCACACCATGCGGCTCTACAACCCTTGGCGGATTTACAAATAGCACGGGCGGAGCGGCAACCTCCTCCGGCACTTGGCGTGCGACAGACGGCGGCGTTGCTTGTTTGTAAGTGGGCTCTGAGGCTGGAGCCGATGCCGGTTTCTCCTCCGGCGAGACGACTGGTTCGATGTCAGCCGTCGTCGCGTAGAGTGGCCGCGTTAGACGGGCGTATTGGACCAGGAGCGGAGCTGTCTCGTAAGCTCCGAACGCCGCTGCAGCCGCAATCAGGATCGGCGGAATTTTTGCCACACGCGCTGTGATCGTCGGGCTGGTCGTGGCAGTACGGGTCTCGATCAGTGTCTCGCTCATCTCGAAGGCCCCCAATGTTAAATGGAGTCTTTGCGCCGTGCGCTCCCGCCGGTCACCCGGCGGAAGCGTCGTTGGTGAGGAGCTACTTGTTCTTGTTCATCTGCTCTTGCGCATACCGATAGGCCGCTTCAGCGGCTTGCCGCGCCGAGTCATCCCAACCGTGCGTGTTGGGGGGAGCATGTCCGTTTTGTGCAGCGGTAGTGCCAACGTGCTGGGCACCACCGTAAGAGGAAGGCTGGTCGTTGGTCATTTCCAGTTCTCCGTTTGGGCCTAGCGGCAATTGTGCCGCCACGGAGATCAGTAGCACGCGTTAACCATGTTGAAAAGACTTAAGCCTATTCAACTAAAGTCTTAAGTCTTTTCACCCCAAGTCGGACCGTTTCAGCGGAGACGTTGGTCCCGCGATAAGGCGTAATCCGGCTGCATCACCTAAATCTTTTTGACGCGACTTACGGTTGCTCAAATAGACCTCGACCGAAGCCATCAATTTCGGATCTATGTCTCTGACCATTTGCTTTTCTATCGAACCGTCAGAGGTAATCGCGTCGGCATATACGCGCTTCAAAAATTGCGGCGCGCTGAGGTCTTTCAGTTCGGCATATTTGCCGCGCTCATCCCATTTCGGACGGCGCGCGGCATCTGCGCGCGCCCTCGCGATGCGTTCCATCTCTGCCCACGTCTCGCGGTGCTGAGATTTAGGAACGCCCAAGCTTGTCAGGACGGCGGCAATCGCATCGTTCAAAAAACCTTCGTCTATTCCGCCGAAAATCTCGGCCGAGCCGATCTTACCACCCCTCGGGACCGTACTTTCAAGTGGGACGTTTCCCTTTACTTTCAGTGGCTTTTGGCCGTGTTCCCCGAAGTCGAAACCTTTGGCAGGGTCATACCATTGGACGCCTAACCACTTCACCTTTCCCGCCGCGTCGACCGGCATGGAGGGGTCCCGCGCTTCTCTGGCGGGGGGCTTGCGCGGTTTTGGCAGTGCCTTGGGGCTGTCGGTCGATTTAGTGCGCTTTTGCCGTGGAGCGAACGGCGACGGCGACACGGCTTCGAGCTCCGTCTGCCTCTTAAGGTGTCGCTTCCTCAGCGCTTCAAGGTGTCGTTCGAGCCGCGTCTGGCCGCCCTCACTTCCTTCGCTTGGTGTTTTGTTCGTCGCCATGCCCCGAAACTTATACCGACTTGGCGACCTGTTGAAGGGGTGGCTTAGAATTGCCTTCCCGCGCGTCGTGGTCGGGCTGTCGTGAACCGAACCCGCGAGGTTTCCGCCGTCCTGCTTCCATCCCTAACGGGTCTTGTGCCGCAGACGCGGCATTTTCTAGTCGTGAATCCAATATCGATGCTTTGCCGGCACGGCTTCCCGCCAACCCAATACTAGATCAACCTCGCGCTGTACGGCGTGGATGGCCGGATTCGCAGGGAAGTCTTTGGCGAGTTCGGCCAGATATTCGTCGCGCCATTGCCGCCAACGCGAATTTGCGTGTTTTGCTTTCGGCTCCTCGGCCACGCCGCGCGAAGGCATGGTGCGAAAGCAGCTTAACTGCGGGTGGATCAGGCGCAGGTATTTTTCGAATTCTCCGGCGCTGTACAACTTTTGCAGGAACTCGATGTTTTCCCCGGTCAGCTCGAAGTCAAAGCCGAAAGCCGGATAAAACGGCAAATCGATTGCATTCATTGCGGGACTGCCTTTCGCTCGATTAGGCCGACTTTACGCAGTTGCTCATTATCTCTAGGGACTTGGCGCCTTACAACCTCATCGGATCGATAATCGACCGCCAGGGGGCGTGACGCACGACCGTTCTTGTGATTCATTGCCGACGTGCTTTGTGCGGGGTGCGTGACCATGATCGACCGACGCCAGCTTGTGACCAGCCTTGCGGCGGTTGCCGCCGGTGTTACCGTGCCTTCTCTTCGAACTAGCGCGGCACCGGTTGTTTCCACGGGAGTGACTTTCCGTCTGGGTACCTACGCGTATGGCTGGAGCGAGGCTATTTCGGATACCGCCTTCAGTTCAATCTGGCAGTTTCAGGCCTGGGATTGCTGGACATCGACCATTCGGCATTGCCCTACCGCCCTCACCTTTGCGACCGATTATCGCGAAAGTGAACTCGTAGTCGTATCGCCCTGTGAGCCTTTGCCGGTTGATGAGCCAGCGCTGCACATCATCGGCCATGCGGCGGACATGGCCAGTATCTTTGCACGTTCGCGCCGCATGCGGCACGAAGGCGCTTTTTATTACGCCTATCGCGATGGCTCACCTGATGACGCGTTAACGGCTGACGCGCCGGAATTACCGCGCGTGGTGCGCGCATGACCGGTCGCCGCGCCCCGCATGTGCTTGTCGGCCGAGCCTTCACGCAGGACGACCCTGAATGCGATGACGACATGATCGAGCAAGCCGTTGCCATTCGGGAGGATTCACGTTGGCACGTGCATATCCACAGCCGCACGACGAAAACATTTCTTCACGTCGAAAGCGGCTTGCTCTTTGCATCCGATCCGAGCGAGCCGTTCCACGTCTATCTTGTGCAGCCCGCGCACGCGGATCTTCCGGTCCCGCCACGGGAACAAATCGCGCCCTTCGCTTATGCCGTCACCTTTTGTGACCGGCTGGCAACGCTGACGCACAAGCTCCGCATCGAACGCGAACAGAAGGACGCATTTTTTCTTTTCAGCGAGGACAGCGGTGGCTTGAGATTCACTCGAAACATGGACGCGCCGACGCTACCACGTATTACGAGATTTTCCCACAGCCGGTTGTGATCGATTCTACTGAAGCTAACCTTCAGATATTTATGTCTTGTAACAAGCGGTTGATCGTTTCTCATTCAAAACAAGTAAGAACTTTCAGTCTCCTCGCGTATCTGAATATACAACCTCTAGACGTTGTGCTATAAAGACCCGCGAAAGCAGTTCGAAAAATAATCAAGACAAGCGCGCCAGGCGCTGAAGTGAATTGCAGCAGGCAGTGCCTTCGCCTACGCGACTTTGCCATCCTTTCCCGCTTACGCCTTCACAACACGCTTTTGCTCTTGCCGCACGGCGGAGCTGCATCGGTTTCAGGAGAAGTTGGAAGATGGAAATCGTGGTTGCGCAATCCGTAAAATGCCGAATGAGAGCAATGATGACCAATCGACCTTTATCGGTAACCATAGTCTCTTGGTTCTTGATTGCCTCCTGCCTCAGCGGCCTGACGATTGTGCTGGCTACGCTAGCCGATCCTACCGTGAGGGATCTGGTCGCCAACAGTTCACTTCGGCAGCTCCGATACGGTGCGCTATTGCAGCTCTAACAAAGACGAACTCTAACTAATGGAGATTTTCCTTTGAACGTGCCTTTGCGAAAACTATTTAAATGGGCTTTTCGAGCCACTGCCTGCATTGCGCTTTTATCGGCGGTCTTCATCGCGCAAAGAATGTACTTCATGCGAGAGACAGGCGTTGGCTTGTGTTTCCCCGACGAAATACAGAGTAAGGCGGTGAGCGCTAAAGGGGTTACTGCCGAAATTCATCTCTGCGGAGAGGCGTTTGGCTCTTACTATTATCTGGACATGCCTTTTAGTCCTTTTTCAGAAAGAAAAGTGACTTTTAATGACTCAACAACTCCATCCGCAATTGTGGTCCCTAAAGTCGAATGGATTGATGTCAATACTCTGAAGGTCATTGTGCCGAAGTGGATGAAGATAGTTGATAAAAAAGCATCCTTTAACGGCGTCGAGCTTGTGTACGAAGAAACACAATGAGGTGAATTTGAACTGTAAGTGCCGCTCATCAATAAAAACAGAGGATACTCATGACAAATCTTGTTCTGAACGGCCAAACGATTACTATTGACGGGCAGCCAATTCTGATCCCCGACGGATTCAGCGCCCAATCATTTCAAGATCAGATCAATACTGCATACAGTTGGTCTTTGTTAGGAGGCGTAGCTGCCGATGTTTTTCTCGCTCAGAATTTTATATGGGGCGGACAAGGCGACCTTCAGCGTCCAAATGGTGCCATTGGTCAGTTCAACGGGAATTATACGGCCGCTGCTGCATATTTGTATGGTGCCTCAGCTGCTGTCTCTGGATTAACGTTAGATCAAGCATTGCGGGGCGCAGCAGCATTGAACGAGTTCAGCACTAACGCGGATCATAGCGGCGCATATGGCTTACCGCAAGCACGAGTGGATCAGATAACCCAAGCATACACCGACTACAGTAATGGCGTGTTTGCGCCAAATAATTCAACGTCGCTTTCGACAATGAATAAGATCGATTTTGCTGATGCCGACAATATCGGATCAGTCGCTATGGCTTTTATTAAAGCTGGAACTACAGCCTCTATATCAGCATTAGGAGCCGCCTTCAGTGATGCCGACCAGCTACTCAAAGAGTTTGAGACTACTACACTGGGTAGCTCTCCCTCCTCTGTGCGAACTGCTGCTGTCGCTGTGGGTACTGTAGTTGATCAATTTATGATTCATGACGGCTATTACATCCCGCAAGCGGCGGATGCGAACGGGAGCGGCGGCGTCTCGAACAACATTGCCGGATCTATCGTTACAAAGTATGGGCTCAGTGGGGGTTTTGATGTGGCAACTTTGGAACGGATCAACGTGCCGTTTGCTGACGCAAGCTTCGCGGTTGGCGGCCTTGTACACGTCCCTTTTGCTAATCCAATTACCGTAACATCCGGCACCGATGTTCATTTGCCCCCTCTCTTTGGCGAGACCTATGTGTATGATCCGTCCAGTAGCAAGGTATTCGTAGTCGGATCGAGCATCGACGGCCACGATAGTGGCGCTCTGATAATCGACACACCGGTGTTTGGTGGTTTTGCAACATTTGCCAAAGGAACCTATTCCGGCTTCACGCTGCAAGCCAACGGTAACGTCGCGATCGACCTGACGACTTCAGCCGGTGACGCGCTTGGCACGCTGTCCTTCAATCCATCGTCCGACGCGGGCACCTTAACTTTACCTGGCCTTCCCGCCGATTTTGCGACAACGGGAATGTCGATTCCAATCTCTGTAAGCTCAGCAGCACATTTAGTTGCTTCTACGGGCTCCGCTGAGCAAGCCTTGCTTGGTGATTTGTCTGCGCTCGGCGATCCCTTGACGGCAGCGCAGCTGGATCAGCAGGAATTCAACTATCTCAATCCGGTCGGAACTCCTTCGACACTCAGTGGAACAGTCACAAATCCCAATAACACCTACGCTACGCTTACCTTTACGGTTGTTGGAGGCAGCGCTGGTGGGCTGACCATAACCGGACAGAACACTGTGGTAGTTAGCAATGGTTCTTCGAACCTCACTCTGCCCGTGACAAACAACATTCTTAATACCGACGGTCAGGCCGGCGGTCCGGTTGATCTAAGCCGAGATACGATCAGCAATATTCAAACACTCGCATGCAATGACGCCGTCGGCACTATCATCCTTACGCAGAGCGAATTGGGCAGCTTCAATGCGATTACTGTTGGCGCAGGCATGCAGGGTGGTACGTTCGTCGCCGCGACGGGCGGAACATACAGCCTCAATATTGCCAGCATCAACTCGACCGCAAGCTTCAACCTTACGGCCGCCGACTGGTCTGGTACGACACTCATTGGAAATAATGGGGGAAATGAGCAGCTAACGGCTAGCCAGTTCGGCAACGACACGCTGACTGCGGGGAACGGTGCGGGTGATTGGCTTGTCGCGGGCGAAGGCGTCGATACACTTACTGGCGGTACAGGTGGAGATACATTTTATGCCGTGAATGGGCTTGCGGCTGGATCTGTATTGCAGGGCAATGGCAGCAATAATACGCTGTACGCTTGGGGTGACATTAGCAGCGCTACAGTCTCAGGCATTCAACGTCTGTATGCCGGAGAGCAAGGCTTTTTCAATGATGGTACTCTGGGGCTTACTTTAACCGCAGCTCAATTCAACGCATTCAGTTTTGTGCTAGCTCAAAATTTGCCAACATATGCAGCTTCAGCCGGAACATATTCGCTGAATAATGTCACCAACTCAATCAATTTGGTGGCGACGTCGACTGGCGGAACGACTCTGGATGGCAGTGGAAGCGCCTATGGGTATGAAACTCTGACAGCTAGCGCAACAGGCAATGATACGTTGAAGGCCAGTAATTTCAACAATGATACACTGATCGCAGGCGGCGGTGTTGATACCTTAATTGGCGGAACTGGCAATAACCAAATATTTGTAGCCAACAACGGACTGGCCGCAGGTTCGGTCATCAATGCAACCAATCATCCTGCGGGTTACTTTGAAACGCTACAAGCAGCAGGAGATATCAGTGGCGCTTCTATTTCCGGAATTACCAATCTCAATCTTACGGGTGATATTACACTGACAGCAAGTCAGTTAAGCAGCTTCACAAATGGACTCTTTGAAGCTGGAGTAAATGCTACCCCGAGCACCATCTTTGCCGCGACAGGCGGCGTCTATAATGTGCTGTTTTCCTACAGCCGGGTAAATCCGTTCAATATGGTCGCTCTATCCTCAGCTGGGACGACGCTTGAAGAAGGCGCTGTCAGCAACATAACATTGACGGCAAGCAGCTCAGGCAACGATACCTTAATTTCCTACGGCTCGTCCAACATCACTCTGGACGCCGAGTTTTCTACTGGCAATGACAACCTTTACGCGGCTGAGAGCATTTCGGGGACTTCTTCCGGTGGTAATGGCGACAGCTCGGTGACCATGCTTGTTGGCCAGGGTAATGACAACCTCTACGGTGGTGGCGGGAATACCATCTATGACTTTGGAACTAGCTTTGGGCAGGATGTTATAAATCATGCTTACGGATTAGGCGCCTCTGGCTCGTACGGAGCCATTAATTTCGCTTCGGGCATCACGCTCGAGAATTTGTGGTTTACGCAGAGCGGCAACAACCTGATCATCAGGCTGCTTGGCACAAACGATACGATTACTGTCCAGAATTGGTTCGGCAGCGTGGTGGCGGAGGTCCAAACCATTAATGCGGGAGGACTGACACTGCTTAATACGAGCGTAAGCGCACTCGTCAGCGCCATGGCAACGTATCAAGCAGCGCATTCAAGCTTTAACCCTGCAACGGCGACAAGTATGCCGACCAGCACGACGTTGCAGACTGCGCTTACCTCGGCATGGAGCGCTGCTTCCGTTGCTGGAGCGATGGCTAATCAGTCTACGCTCGATTCGATTGTTGGTGGCTATAAAGTCGTAGACACTGGGACCAACGTTGCAGCAAATCTGGCCTTCCTAGCCTCCGATGTCAGCCATATCGCTTCGATCATCTTGACAGACATCCTCGCGCCAACGCTGTCATTAACCGGATCGCAAGTGACTTCTGACGTATCCGTTTTGAATAAACTTATCAGCGGTTACAATTTGTCGCTGTCTGGCGGCGGCACTTTCACAATGGGTAGCTTCACAAACAACATCGACACTGTAACTCTGCAAGCGGCGCCGTCGGGTCAGACCCAACCAGCTTTTAATGTTACATCAACCGTTGGCGACTTGACGATCGTAGACTCGGGGAGTGGCGATAGTGTCACCATCACCGGTAGCTCCCCCGACACCGTGAATATGAATGGAAGCAACGACACACTCACGGATTCGTCGACCGCAACAAATACGATCAACGTCAACGCCACGGGTGCCCTCATCTACGGCGATAACGACACTATCAACGCAGCGGCCAATGTCATAATTAGCGATGGCTATGGCGGCAATATCGTCAATCTTAACAATGCCGGCGGCACGACCTTTTATGACGGTGGCAGTTCCGGCGAAACCATCAATATCTCTGGTAACGGTAGCAACGATGATTATGTCTCCGCGTCGAGCTCCACGATCACGTTCCAAAACAATGCGCGTGCGGATACCTATGGAAGCCATAATACAATCTCCGCTGGCTCCGGCGACATCGTCGGATCCTACAACGGCACCAACAATGCGGTGACCATCGGCAGCAACAGTAGCGCTTGGCTCGGCAGTGGCAGCAGCAATACCATCAATGTCAATGGCAGTAGCGGCGGTAGCAACGTCTATGACTCGGACACTTCGGGCGATACCGTCAATGTCTCCGGCAACGGCACCAGCGGCACGTCGGACGGCATCCATATCGCGAGCGGTACGGTGGGGATCGCCAGCAACGCCAATGCCTATATCGTTGGTAACAGCAACACCATCACCGCGGGTTCGAACGATACCGTTGGTATCTATGGCACCACCAACACGTTGACCATTGGCACGGCTGGCACCGTCAATATGGGCACGAGTGGCGGTAACACCATTAATATCACTGGTGCGGGTAACAGCGCCGTTTACGACTCGTCGAGCACCGGCGACGCCGTGAATGTCTCCAACACCAGCAATGGCGCCAACGACGATTATATTAACCTCTCGAATGGCAGCGTGGTTTATCAGAGCGGCGCCCGCGCCGATATTTTCGGCAACAGCAACACGGTGACCGCGAGCCTCAATGATACGGTTGGCGTCGACGGAACCGGCAACGCGGCGACGATCGGTAACGGTAGCAATATCTGGCTCTGGTACGGCACGAACGCCCACGACACCGTCAATGTGACAGCCAGCAACGGCGGCGACAACGTCTATGATTCCGACACCAGTGATACCGTGAATGTCTCCGGCAACGGCACAAGCGGCACATCGGACGGCATTCATATCGCGAGCGGTACGGTGGCGATCTCCAGCAGCGCCAATGCCTATATCGTTGGTAATAGCAATACCATTACCGCGGGTTCGAACGATACCGTTGGTATCTACGGCAGTGCCAACACGCTGACCATTGGTGCTGCTGGTACCGTCAATATGGGTACCAGCGGTGGCAACACCATTAATGTGACCGGCGCCGGTAACAGTAACGTTTACGACTCGTCGAGCACCGGTGATACCGTCAATATCTCTGGCAACGGCCAATGGGGAACCGACAACTATATCAGCCTGTCCAGCGGTACGGCGGTTCTGCAATCTAATGCCCGCGTTGATATTTATGGCAGCAATGACACCATCACCGCCGGAGCGACGGATGCGTTCGGCGTACATGGCAGCAACGACACGGTGACGATGGGGGCCAACACCGATCTTTGGCTTGACCCCAGCACCAGCGATACCAACGACGTGCTGAATGGCGGTGGCAGCGATCAATATAACTTCGCTTCGACCTTTGGCAATTATACGATCAACAATGGCGGCGGTACGACCGCGAACGGCAGCATCAGCTTCGGTTCCAGCGTTACGGATGAAAATCTCTGGTTCAAGAAGAGCGGCAATAACTTATTGATCGACCTTCTCGGCACGACCGACCAGATCACTGTCAATGGCTGGTTCACGAGCGGAGCCGCGGGCAACCAAGTCGCGGATATCTATGCCGGCAGCCTGACGCTCGATACGCAGGTGGCGCAGTTGGTGTCGGCCATGGCGAGCTATGCCTCCGCTCATAGCGGATTTAATCCCCAGACCGCCACGGCAATGCCCACGGATACGACGTTGCAGAGCGCGATTACGGCGGCTTGGCATACGTGAGTAAGTTGCGCTAGAAATGACCAACCGCCGGTGCTGTCCGGCGAAGCCTCGCGGCCTCATATTTTTTGCCGTGAGTGGCTTTGAGCCGTGCCCGGCAGTGCCTTCAGAATGAATTTATAGAAACACCCTCACCTTTCGTGGGGGTCGCTATTGCGTTTGTGAGAGCATTTCATGCGTCGCGCGGTTTTGTGTTTGCTGATGTTGGGCTGTGTCATGCCTTGCGGCGCAATGGCCGAAACCGAGACTCTCGAACAGGCATGGTCGGAAGCGTATCGTATCAATCCGTCTTTGCAATCCGAACGCGCCAAGCTGCGTTCGACCGATGAAGCGGTCGCACAAGCGCAAAGCCACTGGCGCCCGAGCATCGACGCCACCGCCAATATCGGCAAGACCTACCAATATCTTCCGGCGCAAAAACAGGTCGGGCTTGACCCGAATTTCTCCGACACGTCGCGTAGCTATGGTGTGCAGGTGTCGCAACCCTTGTTTCGCGGCTTTCGCACCGACTCCGAAACCGAGGCCGCCGAAAACCAGGTGCATTCGGGCCGTGCCAAGCTCGATGACGCCGAACAGCAATTGTTTGTCGATACAGCCACGGCCTATCTCGACCTGATCCGCGACCAGGCGGTTCTGGAAAGCAACCGCGAGAACGAACATGTGCTGGAGCAGAAACTCAAAGAAACCGGCGTCCGCGCCCATTATGGCGAGCTGACGCAAACCGATGTGCGGCAGGCGGAATCGCGTTTGGCGCGGGCGCATGTGGCGCGTTATCAGGCCGAAACCTCCCTCACCGCTGATCAGGCAAGTTACGCGCGCCTTGTCGGGCACATGCCGGAACAGCTGGCATCGGTTGATTTGCACCTGGCAGAGTCGAAAGAGCTGGACGACCTCCTGCATCTCGCCGAAACGCGGAATCCGAAAGTCATCGCTGCGCGTTATGACATCGACGAAGCCAAGGCCGAGGTTGATCTGAACAAAGGCAGCCTCCTCCCTGAAATCAACCTTGTCGGCAGCAGGACGCAGAACTGGGGGCAGAGCATTACGGTTCCCGGTCATCAGGATTCCAGCCAGATCCTGGTTCAGGCGACCATGCCGTTGTACCGTGCTGGCACCGATTACTCCAAGACGCGGCAGGCCGAGCAGACCGTCACCGCCCGGCGCATGGATCTCGAAGAAGCGCGGCACAAGGCGCGCGAGACTGCGCATAACGCCTTCCAGACTTTCCAGTCGGCGGAATCCGCCGTGGAAGCGGACAAGGACGAGGTCAAGGCTGCTGCAGAAGCGCTGGCAGGCGTGCGTGAGGAATCCAAGGTCGGCACGCGCACCACGCTCGATGTTTTGAATGCGGAGCAGGAGCTGCTCGACGCCAAAATTGACCTAGCCAAATCTCTCCATGACCGCAATCTGGCGATTGTACAGATCAAGGCCGCGATAGGCATCTTAACGGTCGCGGCGCTCCAGCTGTCCGTGCCCGCCTATGACCCCGAACAGCATTATCATGACGTGCGTAACCAGTGGATCGGCTTCAGCCGCGACGATGACCACTATCAGGTCCCGCCTGCCGATGAAGAGGCATCGCGGTAGCGCACATGACAGCGGCGGATATCATAGCACCCAACTCTCAATCGCCCGGCACCGGCCTGTCCTGCTTTATTCTGGTCTTACGCTTTCTAGGCATTGCCGCCGACCCTGAACAGTTGATGCACCGCTATGGGCGCGAGTTCGGCGTTGAAGAGATTTTACGCTGCGCCAAGGAGCTGAAGCTCAAAGCCCGTGCCATTGACAGCGATTGGGACCGGCTTGGCAAGACCGCTCTTCCCGCCATTGCCGTCCGGCGTGATGGCAGTTTCTTCATTGTCGGGAAGCTTGCTGCCACCACGGTTCTGATCCACGAACCCGTCACCGGCAAAATGCAGTCACTGAGCCGTGACGAATTCGAAAATCTCTGGAGCAACAAACTGATCCTGATGACGCGACGGGCAGGGCTTGGCGAGCTGGCACGCCGGTTCGACGTGACCTGGTTCCTGCAAGCGATGCATAAATACCGGCGTTTGTTGGCCGAAGTGCTAGTGGCCTCGTTCTTTTTACAGGTCTTCGCGCTGATCTCGCCGCTCTTTTTCCAGGTGGTGATCGACAAGGTGCTGGTGCATCGCGGTCTGACGACGCTTGATATTATCGTCTTCGGCCTCGTCGTGGTTGCGGTGTTTGAAAGCCTACTTACCGCGCTGCGCACCTACGTTTTCTCTCACACTACCAACCGTATCGATGTCGAGCTTGGTGCGAGGCTGTTCAAGCATCTTGCCGCTTTGCCAATAGGCTATTTCGAAAGCCGCCGCACGGGTGACAGCGTCGCCCGCGTGCGCGAGCTTGAAAATATCCGTAATTTCCTGACCAGCTCAGCGCTGACCCTCGTCATCGACTTGTTCTTTACCTTTGTCTTTCTTGGTGTCATGGCCTGTTATTCCATGACGCTGACCGGCATCGTTATCCTGTCTTTTCCGTTCTATATCGCCATCTCGGCGATTGTGACCCCGGTCTTTCGTCGCCGTCTGGACGAAAAGTTCAATCGTGGCGCCGAAAACCAATCATTTCTTGTCGAAAGCATCACCGGCATTGAGACCCTGAAAGCCCTCGCGGTCGAACCGCAGATGCAGCGCCGCTGGGAAGAGCAGCTAGCCGGTTATGTGCGTTCCGGATTCCGTGTCTCCAATATCGGCAACTGGGCGAGCCAGTCGATCCAGCTAGTCAGCAAACTAGTGACCGCAGCCGTCCTGTTCTTCGGTGCGAAGGCCGTCATCAATAATGATATGAGCATCGGCGAGCTGGTCGCCTTCAATATGCTGGCGGGGCGCGTGGCGCAGCCGGTCTTACGCCTCGCACAAATCTGGCAGGATTTTCATCAGGCGCGTATTTCGGTCGCGCGTTTGGGGGATATTCTCAATACCCATCCCGAACCAACCTTCACGCCCGGACGCACGGCTTTGCCAGGCATCAAGGGCAGCATCAGCTTCGAGCATGTCGGCTTCCGCTATCGCGTCGATGGTCCCGAAATCCTGCACGACATTAACGTCACCTTCGCCGCCGGGCAGGTCGTCGGTATCGTCGGGCCATCGGGATCGGGCAAATCCACTTTCGCCAAGCTGGTGCAGCGGCTTTATGTTCCGGAACATGGCCGTGTGCTGGTGGATGGAGTCGATCTTGCGGTCGTCGATGTCTCATGGCTCAGGCGGCAGGTCGGCGTGGTGCTGCAGGAGAATGTCCTTTTCAACCGCTCGATCCGCGACAATATCGCCCTCGCCGATCCCGGCATGCCGATCGAGCGCGTGATCGAAGCCGCGACGCTCGCAGGAGCCCATGAATTTATCCTCGAACTGCCGCAGGGTTACGACACGATTGTGGAGGAGCGCGGCTCCAACCTCTCCGGTGGCCAGCGCCAGCGCATCGCCATTGCGCGTGCGCTGGTGATGAACCCGCGCATTCTGATTTTTGACGAAGCCACTTCTGCCCTCGATTACGAAAGCGAACGCATCATCCAGCAGAATATGAGCCGGATCGTACAGGGCCGCACCGTCATCATCATCGCGCATCGTCTTTCCGCCGTACGCCATTGCCACCGCATCATCACCATCGAGAAAGGCCGCATCGTCGAAGACGGTGCGCATGATGAGCTGATCGAAGCCAAAGGCCGCTATGCCTCGCTTTGGGGCATTCAGGGAGGCGCGCATGCGGCTGGTTAAGTTCATCAAGCCCTATGTACTGCAGCTAATCGCCTATCTCAAAAAACACTATGAGATACAAAAACCGCGCGTGATCGCGGGGCTGCGCTTTTTATGGCAAGAAATCACCGAACTCCGCAAAGACCCGCAGAAACGGGCGGAGCTGCGCGACTGTATCCATGCCTTTGCGAAACTGGCCTACACCAATGCCCAAGACCTCAAGAAGTGGGAAGAGCTTAACAACCGCATCCTCGGCAAAATCCGCGAGCTGCCGCATTCCCATCTACTGACTGGCCAGACCGACGAGCATGAGTTTTTGCCTGCCGCGCTTGAAATCGTCGAAACACCGCCCTCACCCGCCAGCCGCCTGATTGCGGGAAGTATCATCGCATTCCTGCTGATCGCGCTGCTTTGGTCGATCTTCGGCTCGGTCGATATCATTGCGACGGCGACGGGCAAAATCGTGCCGACCGGGCGCACCAAGATCATCCAGCCTCTTGAATCCGGCGTTGTCCATGCCATCCATGTGCAGGACGGCCAGCATGTGAAGGAAGGTGATGTGCTGATCGAGATCGATACGACGGTCAGCGCGGCGGAGCGTGACCGGCTACAAAGCGACCATATGCAGGCGATGCTCGATGTGGCGAGGCTCAAAGCCGCTCTCAACCTCGACGGCGATCCGGTCGCAAGCTTTATGCCGCCTGAAGGCGCTACACCGACGCAGATCGACCTGCAAAAAAGCTACCTGACCAATCAGGTCGATGAAATCCGCGCCAAGCTTAGTGGCCTCGACCACCAGATCAAACAGCATGAAGGCGACCGCGATTCCGTCGCCGCCACGATCGCCAAGCTAAACCAGAGCATCCCCTATCTTGAAAAGCGGGCAGAAGCGCGCGAGGCGCTGGCCAAGAAGGGCTATGGCTCAAAACTGGAGTCACTTACGACGCAGCAGGACCTCGTCGAACACCAACAGGAATTAAAAGTCCAGCAGGGCAAGCTGGATGAGGCGGAAGGAGCCCTTGCCGCGCTCAAGGAACAGCGCCTGCAAGCCGAAGATGAATATAAGCACACTAATCTCAAAGACTTATCAGAAGCCGAGCAAAAGGAAGCCAGCCTTGGCGCCCAGCTAACTCAGGCGGCGCAGAAATATCGCCTCCAGACCCTGACAGCGCCGGTCGACGGCACGGTTCAGCAGCTCGCAGTCCATACCGAAGGCGGCGTCGTGACCCCGGCGCAAGTGCTGATGTCCGTTGTTCCTGCCGACAGCCATATGGAGGTCGAAGCCATGATATCCAACCGCGATATCGGCTTCGTTCGCGAAGGGCAGGAGGCCGAGATCAAAATCGACACCTTCAACTTCACCAAATACGGCCTCGTGCATGGCGTGGTGCAATCGGTCTCGCATGACTCGATCCAGCGCGAGAAACCTGCGGACAAATCAGAAAGCCAGCGCCACACTGGCGACGAAAGCGACACCAGCGAACCGACGGGGCAGGAGCTGGTCTATTCCGCCCGCATCGCCCTCGACCAGACCGAAATGGATATCGACGACCATATGGTACCTCTGGAGCCCGGCATGGCCGTCACCGCCGAAATCAAAACCGGCTCCCGCCACATCATCGAATACCTGCTCTCCCCGCTCCTGCGCCACAAGCAGATGGCGTTGAGGGAGCGGTAAAAAGGCCACAGGCCGTGTGATTGTGGGTTTACCGAATTTCCTTTTGGGAACGCGCCGATTGCGCTATTACCCCATGCAACGGGGCAGACGGTTTTGGGTGGTTAGTCTGTTAACGGATTTGCTTTAGTGCTTGCCTGGCGCGGGTTACCGCGCGTTTAGCTCCAAAGATCGAGCGAAAAGAGTCCGCCAGGACGCGGGATTTCAGGCATTTCTAGCACAGAATTTAGCACATCCGTTTTTTGACTCCGAATACGCCAATAATTTCAATTACTTGGCTATACGGCATAACACTTAAAATCCCTCGGCTCGTGAGAGCTGTGCCGGTTCGACCCCGGCTGCCCGCACCACCTGAGCTGAGGCCACATACTCCGCCCACAACATCACCCAGAAACACACCAGCGCCGCGGCGAGTTGGACGAAGCTGTCCCCGATCGATAGCCCCGCGAGCGCGACGAGTGCTGGAGCGGCAACGCCTGACATCAGCACGGCTGCAAGGGCCGCGGCCGGGAGATCGACGATGAGGATGGCGCTGTAGAGCGCCGGCTCGAAGAAGGCGTATTCCTTCAGGCGCGGCGCGCAGAGATAGAGCGCGACCATCGCGAGCGCCGTGATGCGCAGGGCCTCGCCTCGATGATCGATCAGCCAGCGATCCAGTCGTGCCGGGAACGTGCCGTCACGGCCCGCTTGTCGGTTCACCATGCGCAGCACCACCAGGGCAAGCGGCCCGAGCAGCAGCACGACGGCCAAGAGCGCATAGGCTATGAACACGACTGGCTTGCTGCGGCCGAGCCCGAGATGGTCCAGCGCGCCTTGCGCCAGCAGCAGCAGCGAAGGCGTGGTGTCGACCAAGATGTGTATAAGAGACAGCGACTGGCTTGCTGCGGCCGAGCCCGAGATGGTCCAGCGCGCCTTGCGCCAGCAGCAGCAGCGAAGGCGTGGTGTCGACCACATAGATCGAATGCTGGTCGGGGATTTGCCCCCGCATCGCCAGCAGCCAGCTCGAAAACAGATCGGGATAGAGCAGCATCGAGAGCAAGACCGGCAGCACCAGCCCTGCGGCCGCGGCTGCCATCAAGCCGATCTTTTGACGGCGCGGCAGCGGCAGAAGATAGAGCGCGGCCAGCACCGGGCTGTAGACGAGCTTGAAGGAGGCGACGAGGCCGAGCAGCACCGCGCCGAGGACACGCAAGCCGAAGCTTCGATCATCGTCCGCACCCGGCGCAGGGACGCGAAGCAGCAGCGCCAGCGCAGCCGCACTCAGCGTGCCGCTCAGAAGCGTAAAATTGCCCGAGGCCGACACCCATTCGAAGCCGACGAAGGCGCCGAGCGCCCAGAGTACCCTGAGCGCAATATCGCGCACGCCGCCGCGGTCGCGGCCCACACCCGGCAGCAGCAGGCCGCACAGCATGGCGAGCAGGAGAAAGACGCCGCGGTAATGATCGACCAGCCAGCCGCCCGCGCAGAGCGGACGGAACGCGTCGAGCGTCACCGGCAGATAGGGATAAGAGAGCTGCGTGCCCTTGAGGTTTTTCACGAAGTAAGGATCGAGCCCGCTGGCATGCGCATCGACCGCCGCGCAATTGACGCGCACGTCCCAGCCATATTTCACATCGAGCGCGAGATCGCTGAGGAGATTGCCAAGCACCAGCAGCGTCACCAGCGCGATCAGGCCGTCGAGCCAAAGGCTCCGCTTGCCGGCTGTGCCGGCGAGCGGTCCCGTCCAACGTGCTGTTCCGGTGATATCCGACACGTCTGGTCCTGCCCGAGCCTCGCGTTCCCTCGGCGCCCGACCGGCGCCCGGTCCGGCCACACTGGACACGATGCGTTGCGGATTCATCTCCCCGATCGGTTGCCCCCGCTCTTATGGTGAATCCCTGGTTTCCAGAGTTGCCTAGCGCGAGCCACGGGCGGCGAGCCAGGCATCGAGCGCCTCTCTCGTGTCCTGCGTCGCCGCCATGCGGGCGAACTGCTCGCCTTCGATGGCCAGGCCCTCCGCGATCGAAACGTTGAGGCCGCGCGTGGCTGACGTGATGATTCGCGCCACGGCGAGCGCGGAATGCCTGCTGATGCGATCGGCCAGTGTGAAGGCCGCGTCCAGCAGCTGCTCATGCGGCACGACGTGGTTGACCAACCCGATCTCGCAGGCCCGCAGAGGCGAAAAGGAATCGCCGGTGAGAAGATATTCGAGCGCGCGCTTGCGCCCCGCTAGACGCGGCAGGCGCTGCGTGCCGCCGAAGGTCGGCGTGATGCCGATCGCGATCTCGGGCTTCGCAAAGGTCGCCCGCTCGCTGGCGACAGCCAGATGCACGGCCTCCGTGATCTCGCAGCCGCCGCCGAAAGCGATGCCGTTGACAGCGGCGATAACAGGCTTTGGAAACGCCTCCATGCGCGCCGTCATCGCCTGCCCGCGCCGCACGAAGGCCTTGACTGCGGCATCGGGGCCATCTTTCACGCTCTCGGAGAATTCGGCGATGTCGGCGCCCGCCGAGAAGGCGCGATCGCCGGCGCCGGTCAGGACCACGGCGCGTATGCGCGCATCGTCCTCGATGAGATCGAACATCGCCATCAGCTGATCAATGAGCGCGTAGCTCAGCGCATTGAGCTTGCTTGGGCGGTTAAACGTCAATAGCGCGACAGCGCCGCGCATTTCCGAGAGTACGAAATCAGGCAAGTGCAGGCTCCTTCCAGATCGAAGAGGAAGAAGTCAGCCACAGCGGATTTGTTGTGTATACTCACTAGGCGGTATACATTGCCAAGATGGCAACCAAGGGTGACAGCACACGGGAGCAGATCGTCATTGCGGCGACGCGGCTGTTCTATGGCGAGGGCATCAGGGCGGTGAGCATGGACGCCGTCGCCGAGAAGGCCGGCGTCACCAAGAAGACGCTCTATTATCACTTCACCAGCAAGGACCAGCTCGTCGCCGAGACCATCGCGGCCAGGGACCAGCCGACGCTGGACCTCTATATGCGCTGGTTCGCCGAAACCGACGGCACCGTGGCGGACAAGATCCGCGGTCTCTTCACAAGGCTCGGCAAATCGGTCGACACGCCGAAATGGCGCGGCTGCGGCTTCCTGCGCACGATCGCCGAGCTCGCCAACACGCCGGCGCACCCGGCGGTCAAGGCCGGTGCGGCCCACAAGAAGCGTTTCGAAGCGTGGCTGGAAGCGGAATTGCGCGACCGTGACATCGCCGATGCGGCCGCGCTTGCACGCCGGATCGTGATCCTGCTCGACGGCGCCACGACGGTGATGCTGATCCATCGCGATCTCGCCTATGTCGAGACTGCAGGCCGAATGGCGCTCGATCTGGTCACGCAGGCCCGGCGCGCAGGCTGACTCCGCTAAAGCGCGATGAGATTGGGTTGAATCGTCATCGCGCTTTAGCTCTCTGTTTGAGCAGGATCTTTTCGGAAAACCGCTTCACACTTTTCCGGATCCTGCTCTAGCGCCATCTTCACCATTTGTTGTCCGTCTTGTTGTCCGTTTCGCTGCCCCGCCTACCACCCATCCCAAAACATGGGTTGTGCGACGCAACATCCGCGTTAGATATCGCCTCTGAAATCAGAGGTGAGCTGCTTGTCCGACGTCAATGCCGACGAATGGGTGTCCTCGGGGCACCGTCCAATGGGTTTCCCCGAATTCGTTGTGGTGATCGCGTCCATCATGGCGCTGAATCCGCTTGCGATGGACATGATGCTGCCGGCGCTGCCCAACATCGGGGCGGCGTTCGGCATTCCCAACGCCAACCATCTCCAGCTCGTGCTGTCGACCTTCCTGATCGGCTTCGGCGCCGGCCAGTTCGTCATGGGCCCGTTGTCCGACCGGTTCGGTCGCCGGCCGGTGCTGCTCGGCGGCATGGCTGTTTATGCGGTGGCGAGCGTGCTGGCAGTCGCCGCGCCCTCGTTCGAGACGCTACTGCTCGCCCGCGCGCTTCAGGGGCTCGGCACTTCTGCGACGCGCGTGATCGCGACTTCGATTGTCCGCGACTGTTACGCCGGCCGCCGCATGGCCAGCGTGATGTCGCTTGCCATGATGATCTTCATCGCGGTCCCAGTGATCGCGCCCTCGTTCGGGCAGGCGGTGCTGCTGGTCACGCATTGGCGCGGCATCTTCGTCGTGCTGATGCTCTACGGCATCGTCGCGCTGGCATGGAGCGTGTGGCGGCTGCCTGAGACACTGCCTGAAACCGAGCGCCGGTCGCTCGCGCCCGCCGACGTGCTCTCGGCCTTCCGCCAGACCGTCACCAACCGCCAGACCATCGGCTATGCGACGGCTGCAGGCGCCGTGATGGGCGCGCTGTTCGCTTTCGTGTTTTCAGCCCAGCAGGTGTTCACGAGCATCTATCATCTCGGTCATTATTTCCCGCTCGCCTTTGCCGCGATTGCGGCCGGCACCGCCGGCGCAGGCTTCCTCAATGCAAAGCTGGTCGGGCGGCTCGGCATGCGCGTGATCTCGCACGGCGCGCTGATGCTTTATGCCGCGGTATCAGGTGTGATGCTGCTGACCGAGATCCTCGGCGTGTTGCCGCTGCCCCTGTTCATGGTGCTGTCGGCGCTCATGATGTTCTCGTTCGGCATGATGGTGGCCAATTTCACGGCGCTGGCGATGGAGCCGCAGGGCCATATCGCCGGCACTGCGTCCTCGCTCTACGGCTCGATCACGACACTGATCGGCATCGTGGTTGGCACCGCGATCGGCCAGAGCTTTGACGGCACGCTGCTGCCGTTCTCGACAGGCTTCTTCCTGTCGACGATTGCAGCACTCGCGATCGTGCTCGTCGTGGAGAAGGGACGGCTGTTCAAGCCGCACAACCGCCCGATCGTGTGAGGGGCTTTACTGGTCCAGACTGCGCTTGCTGGCGCTGATATCCTGCGCCGCATGTTCGGGTGATGTGCCGCCCTGCGTGCGCGGCGGCACCATCAACACGACGACGTCGCGGCTCAGGCCGAGCCAGCCCAAGAGCGAGGCCTGCACGGTGAATTCCCGCCGGACGAAGGCGCCGGCACGCGAGGAGACAACCTCCATCCAGCGGCCGCAATCATCCTGGCCCTGAAAACAGAGCGCAGCCCAGCCGCTATCGAGCGTCGTCTTGCGCGGCATTCCCCAATCATACTGGTACTCGAACGGCCGCGCGTAATGCGGATGATCCGGGCTGTAGAAGGCCGTGGCGAAAGCAAGTGAATCGTCGCCGCTGACGGCTCCGAGCGGCTCACTTGTCAGCTCGCGCCATTGCCGCGTGAGCTCGCCCGCGGCCTGCTGGTAGAGATTCCGTCCCTCTTCGTAACCGTTGATATTGCGATAGACGGCGTGGATCGGTGCTGCGACCAGGACGGCGACAAGCGCAACGCCTGACACGATGACAGCGACATTGACGGTGTAGAATCGTTCGACCGGATAGCGGGCGCCGCAGACGATCAGCACGACGAACAGGAACAATCCCTGCAAGGCCCACAGCGAGGGCAGATCCGTGCCCAGTGCGAGCGACGTCAGGACAGGCAGAACGATCGTGCCGATGGCGACGTAGAACAGAAGCCGAATGCCCGAGCTCATCGCGGCGAAGTCGGCCGGAAACTGCTTGAGGCGCGTGCCGGCGATGAACACCCAGACAATTGCGGCGACGCTGATGGCGGCCACAAGGCCCAGCAGAAAGTCCTTCACCTCACGCAGCGAACTGATGGAATTGCCGTTGGCGTGAGCCAGCGCGTAGCCGAAGGTCGACGCGCCTGTTGTCGCGAGCCAATGGATGTGCGGCGACAGCACCGCAAGCCCGGTGACGGCCGAGATCCACGGCGAGGCTGATGTGAAATAGGCGCGGCGCGCCGGATGCGCCAACGCGGCGAATGCAAAGCTCGCGACCAGGAAGATCGAGTAATATTTTCCGACCATGGCGAGCGCCGAGGCGCATCCGGCCGCGACCGCCCAGACGGCACCGCGGGTTTCGAACGCGCGCAGGAAGCACCAGGTCGCAAGCGGCCAGGTCGCGAGCAGCACGGAATTGGCGTTGAAGCGCTGGGCGTGGAATTGATAGGCCGGTGTCAGCATCAACAGCAGCAGCACCAGGATGCGCTTGTGCCCGGTCACGAATTGCCGCGCGACGCAATCGACGAATACCAGCGCGAGCCCCGCATTCACCATCGCCATCAATTGCAGCGACCAGTCGCTGAGCGGGAACACCGAGGTCCAGCTTGCCGCAACCCAGCCCATCAGCGGCGGGTGCTTGTGATAACCGAAGGCGAAGTGCCGCCCCAAGGTCCAGGCCTCGAGGGTGTCAGGGTGCAGGCCGCTGCCGGCATAAGCAATGGCGAGATAGAGCGTCCAGACCGCAATGAAGCACGCGATGAGAAGCGGGACTGCCCAGCCCGCCTCCACGCCATCGAGCCAATGCAACAACGGACCTCGCCAGCGCGCCGGCGCGCGATCCGACCGTTCGGCCATCGCCTGGAATGCAAAATCGATCGGCAAGGGATTCAGATCAACAAGTTCAAAGCGACGGATGAGGAAAGTGATGCACGAAGACGAACCATCTATTTCAGATCAGAAACAAATAGCAATGATTGCAGACTGGAACAGTTAAAAGCGCCCCGCATTTCGACGCGGGCATGCAAAAAGACAACGGCGCCGCTGATGACAGCAGCGCCGCGTGTTATCGGGGGAAACGCACGGGACGCCACCGTCCCGAACTCGGCCCTGCTTACTCCGACTTGTCGATGTTCCAGAACACCGGGGTCGCCGGGCCGTCGATCACGCCGGAGATCGACTTCCGCCACGCGCTGGGCCCCTGAAATTGCCCCAGCGGGACGTAGAGCACCTGATCGTAAGCTTCCTTCTGGATTTCGGTCGCGATCTTCTTCTGATCGTCGAGGGAGCTCGCGCGAACGAAGGCGTCCTTGAGCTGCTCGATCTTGGCATCCTCCGCCCAGCCGAACCAGCCGCCCTTCTTGCCCTGCCCGCCGACGGCGATGTTGGAGATCGGGTTGGAGGCGTCGGCGCTGACCCAGTTGGTGATGAACATGTTCCAGCCGCCCTCCTTCGGGGGCTTCTGGCTGGCTCTGCGGCTGACCACCGTCTGCCAGTCGGTCGCCTGCAAATCGACCTTGAAACCGGCTTCGCGCAACTGCTGGGCCACCACGATCGGTTGAGCCTTCAACGTCAGCACGTCGCCGGGCGCCATCAGCACCACGGGCGTCCCGTCGTACCCGGATTCGGCGAGCGCCTTCTTCGCGGCCGCCATGTCGCCGCCTTTCGCGAGCGTCTCACCGCCGATGTCCGTCGCAAACGGCGTGTCGCAGATGAAGGCCGCAGCACAAATCTTGTAGTATTTGGGATTGCCGATCAGCGCATCGAGCACGTCCTTCTGGTTGACCGCCAGGAATGCCGCGCGCCGAACCTTGACGTTGTCGAACGGCGGATGGAGGAAGTTCATCCGCGCGCCGGTCTGGAATCCGAACTTGTTCAGGATATCGGTTTTGAGGTCCTTGTCGGCTTCAATGGTGGGCAACATTTCGATGGCAGGATTTTCCATGAAATCGATGTCGCCCGATTGCAGCGCGTTCAACGCCGTCTGCGCGTCCGGCATCGTAATCCATTCGACGCGGTCGACCTTCACCACCTTGCCGCCGGCGGTCCAGCTCGGCGGTTCCTTGCGCGGCACATAATCGGTGTTCTTGACATAGACCGACTTCACGCCCGGCTGGAATTCGTTCTGCACGAACTTGAAGGGGCCTGAGCCGATCTGCTCGGGGATCTGCTTGTCTGCCGGCGTCTCGGCCAGACGCTTCGGCATCATGAAAGCAACCCGCGAGGACGGCTTGCCGATCGAGTCCAGCACGAGCGCGTATGGCTCCTTCAGCTTCAGCGTGATCGTCTTGGGGTCGGTCGCCTCGATGCTCGCGGTGAACAGCATCATCTGCTGCCCCATGCTGTCGACCACGGCCCAGCGCTTCAGCGAGGCCACGCAATCGTCCGCAGTGACCGGCGTGCCGTCGTGCCACTTCAGGCCGTCGCGCAGCGTGAAGGTGTAGGTGAGCTTGTCGTCGGAGATCTTCCAATCCGCCATCTGCGGCTGGATCTTGAAGTTGGAATCCGTCGCAATCAGCGTGTCGTAGACCATGTAACCATGGTCACGCGCGATATAGGCGCTGGTGAAGATCGGATCGAGGATGCGCAGATCCGAATGCATCACCGCGGTGACAGTCTTGTCCGCGGCAAGAACCGGCGAGGCCAGTGCCGTGGATAACGCCAAGACTGAAAGCGCGAAGCCCGAAAGTGCAAGTTTGGAGGCGAACGACCGACGCCCCCGACGCATGAGATGGAACATTGAAGTTCTCCTGGCGAGCGGTTGGCTGACGAGCGACGCCGCTGATGACAGCGGCGCCGCGTAACGTTCAGAACGCAAGGCGCGAGATGCGCCTTGCCTCAGCTGGACTTGACCTCACTCCGACTTGTCGATGTTCCAGAACACGGGGGTCGCCGGACCGTCGAGCATGCCCGACAGCGACTTCCGCCACGCGCTCGGCGCCAGATACTGGCCAAGCGGGATGTAGATCACCTGGTCATAGGCTTCCTTCTGGATCTCGGTCGCGATCTTCTTCTGATCGTCGAGCGAGGCGGCGCGGACGAAATCGTCCTTGAGCTTCTCGATCTTGGCGTCTTCCGCCCAGCCGAACCAGCCGCCCTTCTTGCCCTGGCCGCCGATCGAGAGATTGGAGATCGGGTTGGACACGTCGGCGCTGACCCAGTTGGTGAAGAACATGTTCCAGCCGCCCTCTTTCGGGGGCTTCTGGCTGGCACGACGGCTCACCACCGTCTGCCAGTCGGTCGCCTGTGCGTCGACCTTGAAACCGGCTTCGCGAAGCAGCTGCACCGCGACCGTCGGCTGCGCCTTCAGCGTGACGACGTCACCGGGCACCATGACGACGACGGGCGTGCCGTCATAGCCGGACTCGGCGAGCAGCTTCTTGGCTTCCGCCATGCCGTTGCCCTTGACCAGCGATTCGGAACCGACATCGGTCGCGAAGGGCGTGTCGCAGATGAAGAAGGCGCCGCAGATCTTGTAGTACTTCGGATTGCCGACGAGCGCGTCGAGCACGTCCTTCTGGTTCATCGCCAGAAGCGCGGCGCGGCGGATCTTCGGATTGTCGAAGGGCGGATAGAGGAAGTTCATGCGACCGAGCGTCTGGTAGCCGAACTTGTTGAGCGTCTCGACCTTGAGATCGGGATTGCCTTCAAGCACCGGCAGCAGATCCCACGGCGGCACTTCCATGAAGTCGATGTCGCCCGATTGCAGTGCGTTCACCGCGGTCTGCGAGTCCGGCATGGTGATCCATTCGACGCGGTCGACCTTCACGACCTTGCCGCCGGCGGTCCAGCTCGCCGGCTCCTTGCGCGGCACGTAGTCGGTGTTCTTCTCGTAGACCGCCTTCACGCCGGGCTGGAATTCGCCCTGCACGAACTTGAACGGACCGGAACCGATCTGCTCGGGGATCTGCTTGTCCGGCGGCGTCTCGGCGAGGCGCTTCGGCATCATGAAGGGCACGCGCGAGGACGGCTTGCCGATCGACTCCAGCACCAGGCTATAGGGCTCCTTCAGCTTCAGCGTGATCGTCTTGGCGTCGGTCGCCTCGATGCTCGCTACGAACTGCATCATCTGCTGGCCCATGCCGTCGACGGCGGCCCAGCGTTTCAGCGAGGCGACGCAGTCCTCGGCGGTGACGGGCGCGCCGTCATGCCATTTCAGGCCGTCGCGCAGCGTGAAGGTGTAGGTGAGCTTGTCGTCGGAGATCTTCCAGTCCGCCATCTGCGGTTGGATCTTGAAGTTCGCATCCGTCGTGATCAGCGTGTCATAGACCATGTAGCCATGGTCACGCGTGATGTAGGCGGTGGTGAAGATCGGATCGATGATGCGCAGATCCGAATGCATCACCGCCGTGATGGTCTTGCCGGCCGCAAATACCGGCGAGGCCATCGCCGTCGAAAGCGCGACGACCGACAGCGCAAGTGTGGAGGCGAGCGCGCGACGCCCCCGGCGCATGAGTTGGAACATAGAAAGTTTCTCCTGACGTGAAACTGTTCAAAGGCAGGTTATTGGTTGAGCATGAGGTTCGTTCCTTAGGCGAACTAACCTCGTGCAATGCCTTTATCTTTTCGAGACTTGCAGACAGTCTTGAGCGCGTCAATCCGCTTTCAGTGCAAGCCCTTGCAGCGAACGCGCGGGCTCCACAAAGATCGGATTGGCTCTACAACTCTCTCCGCCTGCCCTGCCCGGGCAATGCAATGCGCGTTCCACCTTTCGAAGATCGAGAGACATTGAGATGAATCCAACCAATCTCCCCTTTGATTCCGAGGCGATGCTCGAAGGCCTGCGCACCTGGGTGGAATGCGAGAGCCCGACCTGGGACGCGAGCGCGGTGAACCGCATGCTCGATATCGCGGCGCGGGATATGGCGATCATGGGTGCGACGATCGAACGCATCGCCGGTCGCCAGGGCTTTGGCGGCGTCATCCGTGCGCGCTTTCCGCATCCCAAGCAAGGCGAGCCGGGCATCCTGATCGCCGGCCACATGGATACCGTCCACCCGGTCGGCACCATCGAGAAGCTGAAATGGCGCCGCGAAGGCAACAGATGCTACGGCCCCGGCATCTATGACATGAAGGGCGGCAATTACCTCTCGCTGGAAGCGATCCGGCAGCTGGCGCGCGCCTCCTTCACCACGCCCCTGCCGATCACCATCCTGTTCACGCCGGACGAGGAAGTCGGCACGCCCTCGACGCGAGACATCATCGAGGCGGAGGCCGCGCGCAACAAATATGTGCTGGTGCCCGAACCCGGCCGTGCCGACAACGGCGTCACTACCGGACGTTACGCTATCGCCCGCTTCAACTTGGAAGCGACGGGACGGCCGAGCCACGCCGGCGCGACATTGTCGGCCGGACGCTCGGCAATCCGCGAGATGGCGCGGCAGATTCTGGCAATCGACGCCATGACGACGGAAGACTGCACCTTCTCCGTCGGCGTCGTGCATGGCGGACAATGGGTGAATTGCGTTGCCACGACCGCGACCGGTGAAGCGCTCTCCATGGCCAAGCGCCAGGCCGATCTCGACCGCGGCGTCGAACGCATGCTGGCCCTCTCAGGCACCACCAACGACGTCACCTTCAAGGTCACGCGCGGCGTGACGCGGCCGGTGTGGGAGCCGGATGCCGGCACCATGGCGCTGTATGAAAAGGCGCGCGGGATCGCCAAATCTCTCGGCGCGGAATTACCGCATGCGAGCTCCGGCGGCGGATCCGACGGCAACTTTACGGGCGCGATGGGCATTCCGACGCTCGACGGCCTGGGCGTGCGTGGTGGCAATGGACACACGCTGGAAGAGTATATCGAGGTCGAAAGCCTGGTCGAGCGCGGCCGCCTGATGGCGGGGCTGCTGGCGACGCTGGAGTGACGCACCGAGTGCGCGATGCCGTCAAAACAACTGGCCGCACTGCAATATCTGTGGCCTTGATGGCACGGGAATTGCTGAAATGTTAGGCTGATGGCAGAACGGGCCATGACCGCTACTGCCGATTTGACTCTCATCTGACGGATACAACTTGCTCGGATATCTCCTTCGCCGAATCCTCGCCGCGGTGCCCGTGATGGGTGTCGTCGCGCTGTTCGTATTCCTGCTGCTGCGGCTGACGCCGGGCGATCCCGCCGCGATCCTCGCCGGCGACAATGCGACGCCGGAGCGTTTGGAACGCATCCGCACCTCGCTCGGCCTCAACGAACCGCTGATCGTGCAGTTCATCACCTGGGTGAACAAGCTGCTGCATGGCGATCTCGGAACCTCGCTGATCTCCAATCTGCCGGTCATGAAGATGATCGGCCAGCGCGTCGAGCCGTCGATCTCGATCGCGCTGTCGACCATCATTCTCGCCGTCATCGTCGCCGTGCCCCTGGGCGTCATCGCGGCGTGGAAGCACGGCACCTGGATTGACCGCTTCGTGATGGGTCTCTCCGTGCTCGGCTTCTCGGTGCCGGTGTTCGTGGTCGGCTATGTCCTGATCGAGGTGTTCGCGATCGACTTGCGCTGGGTGCCGGTGCAGGGCTTCAAGAGCATCTCGGCCGGTTTCGGCCCGTTCTTCGAACGCATCATCCTGCCGACCTGTGCACTCTCCTTCATCTATATCGCGCTGATCGCGCGGATGACCCGCGCGGCGATGCTCGACGTGCTCGGCGAGGATTACGTGCGAACCGCGCGCGCCAAAGGCATCAACGAGGTCGCGGTGATGATGCGGCACGCGCTGCGCAATGCGGCCGTGCCCGTGATCACCGTGATCGGCACCGGCTTTGCGCTGCTGATCTCCGGCGTCGTCGTCACCGAGAGTGTGTTCAACATCCCCGGCATCGGCCGCCTCACGGTGGACGCCGTGCTGGCGCGCGACTATCCGGTGATCCAGGCGATGATCCTGCTCACCTCGCTGATCTACGTCGTCGTCAATCTCCTGATCGACGTCGCCTACACGCTGCTCGATCCCCGCATCCGGTACTAGGGCTAAGGAAAAGTATAACAATGGCGGTCGACAGCCTTCCCCAGTCCTCCATTCCGATCACGTCGCCGCTGCGACCCAAGCTCGGATTCCTCACCTCGACGCCGATCATCGCGGCGGCCACGATCTGCCTCACGCTGATCGTACTGGTCTCGATCGTGGCACCTTTGATCGCGCCGCATGATCCGGTCCAGCTCGCACCGTCGCTGCGGCTCAAGCCCGCATCGGCGCAGTTCCTGCTCGGCACCGACGCCTACGGCCGTGACCTGTTGTCGCGCGTCATCTATGGCGGCCGCATCTCGCTGCTGATCGGCATCGGCTGTGCGATCCTGTCGATCGTCATCGGACTTGCGATCGGCCTCGTCTCCGGCTTCTTCAAGCTGGTCGATTCCGTGCTGATGCGCGTCATGGACGGCCTGATGGCGATGCCGAGCATCCTGCTCGCGATCGCCGTGGTGTCCCTGTCCGGGGCCAGCATCTGGACCGTGATGGTCGCGATCACCATCCCCGAAATCCCGCGCGTGGCGCGCCTCGTGCGCTCGGTGGTGCTGTCGGCGCGCGAAGAACCCTATGTGGAAGCCGCGATCTCGGTCGGCTCGTCGCTGCCAAAGATCATGTGGCGGCATTTGATGCCGAACACGATCGCTCCGCTGATCGTCCAGGGCACCTATGTCTGCGCCTCCGCGATCCTGTCGGAAGCCTATCTCAGCTTCCTCGGCCTCGGCATCCCGCCGACAACGCCGACCTGGGGCAGCGTGATCTCGGAGGGGCGCAATGTCGTGCAGCTCGCCTTCTGGGTCGTGCTCTATCCGAGCCTGTTCCTCGGGGCGACCGTGCTGTTCATCAACCTGATCGGCGACGCCGCCCGCGACGCTCTCGATCCCCGCATGAAGCAGCGGGAGGGCAAGTGATGGCCGATCAAATGACCAACCCCGTCCTCGACATCAACAATCTCGTCGTCTCCGTCGGCAAGAAGCCGGGCGGGCCGAAGATCATCGACGGCATCTCGATCCAGGTCCGCGAAGGCGAGACGCTGTGCCTCGTCGGCGAAAGTGGTTCGGGCAAGTCGGTGACCTCGCTCACCACGATGGGCCTGCTGCCGAAGGGCACGCTGGTTCCGACCAGCGGCAGCGTGAAGCTGGTCGGCGAGGAGATCCTCACTGCGACCGATCGCCGCCTGCGCCAGCTGCGCGCGACCAGGATGGCGATGATTTTTCAGGAGCCGATGACCGCGCTCAATCCGGTCGTGCACGTTGGCCGCCAGATCGACGAGGTCCTGCGCGCGCACACCAACCTCGATGCCAAGGCCCGTAAGAAGCGCATCCTCGACATGATGGAGCAGGTCCGCCTGCCCCAGGTCGAGCGCATCTTCGCCTCTTACCCGCATCGCCTCTCCGGCGGTCAGCGCCAGCGCATCATGATCGCGATGGCGCTCGTCCTCGAACCGAAGCTGCTGATCGCAGACGAGCCGACCACCGCGCTCGACGTCACCACCCAAAAACAGATCCTGACCCTGATCCGCGACCTCCAGCGCGATCACGGCACCGCCGTGCTGTTCATCACCCATGACATGGGCGTGGTGGCCGAGATCGCCGACCGGGTCGCCGTGATGCGGCAGGGCCGCCTGGTGGAGACCGGTCCGCTCGATGCCGTGCTGCGCAATCCCACGATGGAGTACACCCGTAACCTGCTGGCTGCCGTGCCTAGCCTGGTGCCGCGCGCGCCTCGTGAGGAAAGCCGCGAGCCGGTCGTGCTGGAGGCCAACGAGCTCAGCAAGGTCTACAAGGAGCGCGCGTTCTTCGGCAAAGGCCGCGAGGTCGTCGCCGCCGACAAGGTGACGCTGACGCTGCGCAAGGGCCGCACCCTCGGCATCGTCGGCGAAAGCGGCTCGGGCAAGTCGACGGTGGCGCGCTGCATCGTCCGCCTGATCGACCCGACCTCCGGCGGCGTGCGTCTCGCCGGCCGCGAGATCTCGGACATCTCGCGCCGCCTGCTGCAGCCGCACCGGCAGAAGATCCAGATCGTGTTCCAGGATCCCTACCGCTCGCTCAACCCGCGCGTCACCGTCGGCGAGAGCATCGCGGAAGGCCCGATCAATTACGGCGTCTCGCATGCCAATGCGATGAAGCGGGCGCGCGAGCTGCTCGAGCTCGTCGGCCTGCCGAGCGACGCCGTGTCGCGCTATCCGCACCAGTTCTCCGGCGGCCAGCGCCAGCGCATCGCGATTGCGCGCGCGCTCGCGCTCGATCCTGACGTGCTGGTCGCGGATGAGGCCGTGTCCGCACTCGACGTCTCCGTGCAGGCACAGGTGCTTGAGCTGCTCGACGAGATCCAGAAGCGGCTCGGCATCGCCATCCTGTTCATCACCCACGATCTGCGCGTCGCAGCCCAGATCTGCGACGAAGTCGTGGTGATGCAGCACGGCCGCGTCGTCGAGCAGGGCCCGGCCGCGCAGGTGCTGACGCATCCGCAGGAGGCCTACACGCGGGCGTTGCTCGAAGCGGCGCCGGGCCGCGGCTGGGACTTCGCGAACTTCCGGCCGGTGTCGGAGGGTGTGGCGGCCACTGTGTAGCTCCATCTTCAGTGTCGTCCCGGCCCCGTGCGCAATTGCGCACTAGGCCGGGACGACACCGAGACTATGATTGGCGGATTCGCTCACAGCGGCCACCGCAGCATTCCCAAAACAGCTTGAGGCCATGCATGGCGCGCTTGCTTCCCGCCTTGCTCTCCTCGCAAGGCCAAGGCTAACGTCCCGCACCCTTGATCGACCGGACTTGCATTGATGACACGTATCGCCGTCGGCGGCTTCCTGCACGAGACCAATACCTTCGCTCCGACGAAGGCGACGTTCGCAGACTTTCAGCATGGCGGCGGCTGGCCGGCGATGACGCAAGGGCCTGACGTGCTCAAGGTGATGCGGCGCATCAATGTCGGCCTCGCCGGCTTTGTCGACAGCGCCGAAGCCAACGGCTGGGAACTCGTTCCGACCATCGCCTGCGGCGCAAGCCCGTCGGCGCATGTCACGGAGGATGCCTTCGAGCGCATCGTGAAGGTGATGGTCGACGGCATCAAAGAAGCCGGCCCGCTCGATGCCGTCTATCTCGACCTGCATGGCGCGATGGTCACCGAGCATCTCGATGACGGCGAAGGCGAGATCCTGGCGCGGGTGCGCCGCGTCATCGGCAAGGATGTTCCGCTGGTCGCGAGCCTTGACCTGCACGCCAACGTCACTTCAGCAATGATGGACCACGCGGATGCGCTGATCGCCTATCGCACCTATCCGCATGTCGACATGGCCGACACCGGCCGTACCTCGGCCAAGCACCTCGCGCTGCTGCTGAACACGAAGCAACGCTTCGCAAAGTCTTTCCGGCAATTGCCGTTCCTGATCGCGATCAGCTGGCAATGCACCAACGACTTCCCGACCAAAGGCATCTACGAACAGCTCGCTGCGCTGGAGAGCGATGCGGTTCCGACACTGTCCTTCGCACCCGGCTTCCCGGCCGCCGACTTCCACGACTGCGGGCCGAGCGTGTTCGCCTATGGCAAGACGCAAGGCGACGCCGATCGCGCGGCGGATGCGATCGTCAAGCTGATCGAAAGCCACGAAGATGATTTCGACGGCAAGATCTGGACGCCCGATGACGGCGTGCGTCACGCCATGGAACTGTCCAAGAGCGCGAGCAAGCCGATCATCATTGCCGATACCCAGGACAATCCCGGAGCCGGCGGCGATTCCGACACGACCGGCATGCTGCGCGCGCTGGTGCGTAACAAGGCGAGCGCGGCGACCGGCGTGATCTACGATCCCCAATCGGCCAAGGCCGCGCATGCGGCCGGCGTCGGAGCAACCGTCACGCTCTCGCTCGGCGGCAAATCAGGGATCGCCGGCGACGAGCCCTATACTGAGACCTTCGTCGTCGAGAAACTCTCCGACGGCCGCTTCATCGCGCCGGGCCCCTATTACGGCGGCCGCGAGATGGAGATGGGCCCGTCCGCAGCCTTGCGCATCGGCGACGTCCGAATCGTCGTCTCCTCGCACAAGGCGCAGCTCGCCGACCAGGCGATGTACCGCTATGTCGGGATCGAGCCGACCAAAGAAAAGATTCTGGTCAACAAGAGCTCGGTGCACTTCCGCGCCGATTTCGAGCCGATCGCAGAAAAGTTGATGATCTGCGCCGCACCCGGCGCGATGCCGGCCGACACCGCGTCACTGCCCTGGACGCGCCTGCGGCCGGGCATCCGCATCAAGCCGAACGGCCCCGTTTTCAATCCCCCCTCACGCTAACCGGACAGGACTTATGCCCACCATCGATCGCATCGACGGCTACGCCGACGAACTCACCGCCATCCGCCGCGACATCCATGCCCATCCCGAGATCGGCTTCGAGGAAGTGCGCACCTCCGGCATCGTTGCCGACAAGCTGACGAGCTGGGGCATCGAGGTGCATCGCGGTCTTGGCGGCACCGGCGTGATCGGCGTCATCAAGGGCAAGGGCTCGGGCAGCAAGCGCATCGGACTTCGCGCCGACATGGACGCGCTGCCGATGGAAGAGAACACCAATCTGAAATGGAGCTCCAAAATCCCCGGCCGCTTCCACGGCTGCGGACATGACGGCCACACCACCATGCTACTGGGCACCGCGCGCTACCTCGCCGAGACCCGGAATTTCGACGGCACCGTGCACCTGATCTTCCAGCCGGCCGAGGAAGGCCTCGGCGGCGCGCGCGCCATGATCAAGGACGGCCTGTTCGAAAAGTTTCCGTGCGACGAACTCTACGGCTTGCACAACGCGCCCGACCTCGACCTCGGCGAGATCGCGATCCTGCCCGGCCCTGCGATGGCCAGCGCCGACTTCTTCGACTTGCGCATCACCGGCTACGGCGCGCATGGCGCGATGCCCGAGCGCTCCAAGGACGCGGTGATCATCGCGACCACGCTGGCGCAGGCGATCCAGACCATCGTCAGCCGCAATGTCGAGCCGCTCCAGGCTGCTGTCGTGTCGATCACCCAGATCCATGCCGGCTCCGCCTACAACGTCATTCCCGGCGACGCCCATCTTTGCGGCACCATCCGCACCTTCTCGAAGGAAGTCCGCACCCTGGTCAGCGAGCGCATCCGCACCATCTGCGCCGGCATCGCGAGCGCCTATCAATGCGTGATCGACGTCGACATCCGCGACACCTTCAACGTGCTGGTCAACCAGGTCGAGCAGTCCAAGGTGGTCGAGGAGGTCGCGCGCACCATCGTCGACCCCGCCAAGGTGATCACCCGGACCCAGCCGAAGATGGGCAGCGAGGATTTCGCCGACATGCTGGAGACCATTCCCGGCGCCTATTTCTGGGTCGGTCATGACGGCTCGGTGCCGGTGCACAATCCCGGCTTCGTGCTCGACGACAAGATCCTGCCGATCGGCGCCAGCATGTTCGCCCGGATCGTCGAAACGCGCATGCCGGTCGGCTAGCGATGCAGAAAAAGAGCGTCGATGAGGCGGTCACCTCGCTGCACGATCTCTCCGCGGTCGATCTGATCGCGGGCTATCGCGCCAGGCAGTTCTCGCCGAGCGAGGTGCTGGAAGATTTGCTCACGCATGTCGCTGCGTGGGAGCCGCACCTGAAGGCGCTCTATGCGTTTGACCCTGACAGCGCGCGCGAGGCCGCAAAGGCCTCGACCGCGCGCTGGGACGGCGGCGAGCCATCGGGCCCGCTCGACGGCGTGCCTGTCACGGTGAAGGACAATATCGCGACCAAGGGCGTGCCGGTGCCGCTGGGCGCGGCCAGCGTCAAGCTGGTGCCGGCCGAGAAGGACGCGCCGCCCGCCGCGCGGCTGCGCGAGGCAGGCGCGATCATCTTCGCCAAGACCACCATGCCCGATTACGGCATGCTGTCCTCGGGTCTCTCCTCGTTCCATGCGCTCGCGCGCAATCCCTGGGACCTCTCCAAGAATCCCGGCGGCTCCAGCGCGGGTGCGGGCGCAGCTGCCGCGGCCGGCTATGGTCCGCTACATCTCGGCACGGACATTGGCGGTTCGGTGCGCCTCCCCGCCGGCTGGTGCGGGCTCGTCGGCCTGAAGCCGAGCTTCGGCCGCGTGCCGATCGATCCCACCTATGTCGGCCGCGTCGCAGGTCCCATGACCCGCACGGTCGATGATTGCGCGCTGATGATGAGCGTGATCGCCAAGCCCGACAGGCGCGATGGCATGAGCCTCCCCGCCGAGCCGCTCAACTGGAAGGGCCTGGAGAAATCTCCGCGCAAGCTGCGGATCGGCCTGATGCTCGACGCCGGCGTCGGCCTGCCCGCGGAAAAACAGGTCCGCGACGTCGCGGTGAAGGCTGCAAAGGCATTCGAATCCGCCGGCAGCGTCGTCACCGAGATCGACGGCATCCTCACGCGCGAGATGCTCGATGGTCTCGACAATTTCTGGCGCGCGCGGATGTGGGACGATCTGTCGAAGCTGACGCCGGCCGAACAGGCAAAGGTGCTGCCCTATATCTTCAAATGGGGGGTATCCGGTGCGAAGCTGTCCGGCGTCGACGTGATCCGCGGCTTCAACCAGACCATGGCGATCCGCGCGGCGGCGTCAAAACTGTTCTGCGAGCTCGACTATGTGATCTCGCCGACCGCGCCGAACGTGAACTATGCGGCGGAATGGGCCTCACCCACCAACGATCCGATGCGTCCGTTCGAGCACATCTGCTATACCGTGCCGTGGAATATGTCGGAGAACCCCGCCGTCTCCATCAATGGCGGCTACGATAGCTCGGGCTTTCCGATTGGTGTTCAGATCGTCGGCCGTCGCTTCGACGATATCGGCGTGCTTGGTCTCGCCAAGGCGTTCGAGGGCCTGCGCGGCGCGCAGAAGCCCTGGCCAAAGCCGCCCGCTCGTTAAGCGCGCATCTAGCGTCTCAGCACAAATCGTCATGCGCGGGCTCGACCCGCGCATCCATCCTCTTCAAAAAAGATGGATTGCCGGGTCAAGCCCGGCAATGACAGAATTGATTCAAGAATGACAAGGAAGGAAACCACATGGCGTATGAGACGATCAAATACGAGGTCGCCGAGCAGATCCTCACCATCACGCTGAACCGGCCCGACAAGCTCAACGCCTTCAACGCGCAGATGCAGGCCGAGCTGATCGACGCGTTCGATGCTGCCGACAAGGACGACAACGTCCGCGCCATCATCGTCACCGGTGCCGGCCGCGGTTTCTGCGCGGGCGCCGATCTCTCATCGGGCGCCGACACCTTCGATCGCGACGCGCGCCGCGGGCCGGTGAAGCGCCTTGCCGACGGCAAGGTCGATTACAGCGATCCGCAGGTGCGCGACGGCGGCGGCCAGGTCACCTTGCGCATTTTCAAATGCCTGAAGCCTGTGATCGCCGCAGTGAACGGTCCCGCTGTCGGCATCGGCGTCACCATGCAGCTGGCGATGGACATCCGTATTGCCTCGGACGCCGCGCGCTTCGGCTTCGTGTTCTCCCAGCGCGGCATCGTGCCGGAGGCGGCCTCGAGCTGGTTCCTGCCGCGCATCGTCGGCATCTCGCAGGCGCTGGAATGGTGCTATTCCGGCCGCGTCTTCCCCGCGCAGGAGGCGCTCGCCGGCCGCCTCGTCAGCAAGGTCGTGCCGCCAGATGACCTGCTGCCGACCGCCCGCGCGCTCGCGAAGGAATTCGCGGCCAAGACCGCCCCAGTATCGGTGGCGCTGATCCGCCAGATGATGTGGCGCATGATGGGCGCTGATGACCCGATGGAGGCCCACAAGGTCGACAGCCGCGGCATCTATGCCCGCGGCCGCTCGGAGGACGTTAGGGAAGGCGTGGTCTCGTTCCTGGAGAAGCGCCCGGCACAGTTCAAGAACAAGGTGTCCAGCGATATGCCGGATTATTTCCCGTGGTGGACGGAGCGGGAGTATAAGTGACGCGAAGCGTCATCCCGGGGCGATGCGAAGCATCGAACTACGGTGCGCACTTGCGCACCTGAGGATCTCGAGATTCCGGGTTCGCCCTTCGGGCGCCCCGGAATGACATTGGTGAGAACTACCGCATCACCAGCGCCACGCGCCCGATTGCCTTGCGATCGAGCAACAGCCGCATCGCCTTGGCAAAATCTTCCAGCGGCAGGCGATGCGAGATGTTCGGTCGCAACTTGCCCTCCTCCGCCCATGCGAGCAGCGCCTTCAGGCGGACCTCACCGAGCGCGGGGTTCTTCCGCACCGCCTCGCCCGCGCGCACACCGAGCACGCTGGCGCCCTTGATCAGCAGCAGGTTGGTCTTGGCCGAGCCGATGCCGCCTGTAAAACCGATCACCAAGAGGCGCGCGCCCCAGGCAATGCAGCGCATCGAGCTCTCGAACACCTCGCCGCCGACGGGATCGAAAACGACGTCGGCGCCGCGTCCATCGGTGATGCGCTTGACCGCGTCGCGAAACGGCTCGCGGTCGTAGCGCACGAGATGATCGGCGCCGCGCGATTTTGCGATCGCAAGCTTCTCGTCGCTGGAGGCCGTCGCAATCACTGTCGCCCCCAGCATCTTGCCGATCTCGACGGCCGCGAGGCCGACACCGCCGCCAGCACCGTGCACGAGCAGCACCTCGCCCGGTTCGACCCGACCGCGATCGATCAGCGCGTGATAGGCCGTGCCGTGGCCGGCGAGATAGGTCGCAGCCTCTGCATAGTCGAATGTCGAGGGCATCGGCGTGAGTTGCGCCGGCGTCACCACCGCTTCGTCCGTGAAAGCACCGTGGCGCATCTTGACGATGACCTTGTCGCCGACGGAAACGCCCTTCACCTCCGCACCAACTTCGGTGACATCGCCGGCAGCCTCCACGCCCGGCGTGAACGGCAGCTCGGGCTTGAGCTGATATTCGCCGGCCGCCATCAGCACGTCAGGAAAATTCAGCCCGGCGGCGCGGATCGCAACGCGCACCTCGCCCGGCTTCAGGGCGCGCGAGGGAAACTCTTCCAGCCGCAGCGTTTCTGGCGCGCCGAGCGCGCGGCAGACGACAGCCCGGACCATCAGGCCGCGCTCGCCTTGCTGCGCTTGAGCGCTTCGCGGATCAGCGGCAGGCGGTCGTTGCCAAAGTACATGTCGGTCTTGTTCACGAAGATCGTCGGCGAGCCGAAGCCACCGCGGGCCACGACTTCTTCCGTATTGGTCTTGAGCTGATCCTTGATCGCCTGCTCCGAGATGCCCGCAAAGAACTTCTGCTCGTCGATGCCGACCTTCTTGCAGATCTCGGCGAGCACCGCATCCTGCGAAATATCCTTGTCGTCACCCCAATAGGCCTCGAACACTGATGTCGCGAACGGCACCATGTCCTGACCGAGCCAGATGCAGCCGCGCATCGCCTTGACGCTGTTCACCGGAAACACCGTCGGCGGCATCTTGATCGATAGCCCCGCCGAGCGCGCCCAGTCCTGGAGGTCCTTCTTCATGTAGCGCGCCTTCAGCGGCACCGGCTTCTCGCGCTGGGCGTAGACGCTCGGGTTGACGGTGTTGAAGATGCCGCCGACCAGGATCGGTCGCCAGGTGATCTCGGCGCCGAGCTCTTTCGCCAGCGGCTGGATGTTGTGGAAGGCGAGATAGGTCCAGGGGCTGGAACAGTCGAAGAAGAATTCGATCATGGTGGTTCCTTGTGTCTGTCTGTCATTCCGGGATGCGCCGCAAGGCGCAGGCCCGGAATCCATTTCGCCTCTCGTTCTGCGGCCCGATGGATTCCGGGCTCGCGCTACGCGCGCCCCGGAATGACGGCCGTGGCCGTCACTTCCTTCCCAACACTTCCTTAGCCCGCTGTCCGAACATGATCTTGCGTGATTCCTCGTCGAACGGCTCTTTCACGAATTTTCCGATCGCAAGCCCCGCCTGCACCTGCGGCCTGGCGCGCACCTCGGCGTACCAGCGTTTGACGCTCGGATAGTCGTCGAGCGTAAAGCCCTGCGCCTTGTGGGTCATGATCCAGGGGAAGCAGGCGATGTCGGCAATGGAATAATCGCCGGCGACATAGGCGCCGGTCTTGGCGAGCTGACGGTCGAGCACGCCATAGAGCCGCGCCGCCTCGTCGCGGTAGCGCTCGATCGCGTAGGGAATCTTCTCCGCCGCATAGAGCGCGAAATGGCCGTGCTGGCCCAGCATCGGGCCGAGCCCCGCCATCTGCCACATCACCCATTGGATCGTGGTCGAGCGGCCCCGCAAGTCAGCCGAGAGAAAACGGCCGGTCTTCTCCGCCAGATAGATCAGAATCGCGCCGGTCTCGAACACCGAAAACGGCGGGCCGCCGTCGGCAGGCTCGTGATCGACGATCGCGGGAATGCGGTTGTTGGGCGAGATCGCCAGAAACTCAGGCGCAAACTGTTCGCCGGCGCGGATGTTGACGGGCTTCACGGTGTAGGGAAGCCCCAGCTCCTCCAGCATGATCGAGATTTTCCAGCCGTTCGGCGTCGGCGCGTAATGGAGGTCGATCATCGCCTTCCCTGCCGTCGCCGCTGGAATAGAGGGCGACTTTTGTTGTTCTGTACCTCGACGTTAAGACATGGCAGACAGTGGCGCAATCACAACCCGCCGGGAGGGACCCATGCTGTTTCCAACCACGATCGCCGGCTCCTTGCCGAAGCCGGAATGGCTGGCCGAGCCCAACATGCTCTGGGCGCCCTGGAAGTCTGGAGGAGACGAGCTGCTGCGTGCCAAGCGCGACGCGACGCTGATCTGGCTGAAGATCCAGGAGGACGCCGGCATCGACATCGTCACCGAGGGCGAGCAGGCCCGGCAACATTTCGTGCACGGTTTTCTCGAGAAGATCGAGGGCATCGACTTCGCCCATAAGGTCGAGATGGGCATCCGGAAAGATCGCTACAAGGCGATGGTCCCGCAGGTGGTCGCGCCGCTGCGGCTGAAGGGGCGCGTCCACGATTTTGAGGCACGCGTCGCGCGCACGCACACGAAGAAGAAGCTGAAATTCACCCTGCCCGGCCCGATGACCATCATCGACACCATTGCGGACCGTTACTATGGCGACCGCGTCAAGATGGCCTTCGCCTTCGCCGAGCTTTTGAACGAAGAAGCCAAGGCGTTGCAGGCCGACGGCGTCGATCTCGTGCAATTCGATGAGCCGGCTTTCAACGTCTACATGGACGAGGTCAACGACTGGGGCATCAAGGCGCTGGAGCGCGCGGCACAAGGCCTCACCTGCACCACTGCCGTCCACATCTGCTACGGCTACGGCATCAAGGCCAACACCGACTGGAAGGAGACGCTCGGCGCGCAGTGGCGCCAGTATGAGCAGATTTTTCCGACAATCGATGCCAGCCCGATCCAGCAGGTTGCGATCGAATGCCGCAATTCGAAGGTCCCGCTCGATCTGCTCGCGCTCTTGAAGAACAAGATCGTGCAGGCCGGTGTGATCGACGTCGCCAGCGACACGGTCGAAACCGCCGAGGACGTCGTGAAGGCGATCGACGCGGTGTCGAAATTCGTGCCCAAGAGCAATATCATCGCCACCACCAATTGCGGCATGGCGCCGATGCGCCGCGAGATCGCCGAAGCCAAGCTGATGGCGCTCGGCGCCGGCGCCGCGCTGGCGCGCGAGAAGCTGGGGTGATGACGAGGATTCGACGCTAGGCCTGCGCCTGCGCGGAGGGGTGCAGCACCGGCCGATAACCGGCATGCAGCGTGCGGAGTGTCGACGGCGGCGTGAGCAGCATTGCGTCGTTGGGGACCTGTTCCGCAGCAGTGTATCCCGCCGGCGACCACTTCAGCGCGCTGCCCTGCGTGAGAAGGTAGCTCTCCTCGCCCTGCTGCAGCATCGCGCCATCGGGCAGCTGATCGAGCGGCACGAGCAGCAAGTGCAGCCGCTTCTTGCCGTGGTCGAGCCGCTCGTGGTGCAGCACGGTGTCGATATCGTGCATACGGACGTCGTGCACGCGGTTGCCCTTTTCCCAAGCGGCACGGAAGCGATTGGCATCGTCGCGGCGGCAGTAGAAGCAGGGACGATGGCCGGCGGCGAGCGCCGTCGCCTCATCGAGAAAGAACAGCTCGGTCCAGCTTTGCTGCGCCATCACCTCGCGGCGACGGCCGCGGAATTCGCAGGTGCAGGTGAGCCACGCCGGCGACGACCAGCGCTTCTTCAGCAGCGTCTTCGTCGCGGGATCGTGGATGATGCCGCGATTGCCCGTGAACATCCCGCGATGGGAGGTGGCGATGATCTCGCCGGTCGGAGTGACGCGGTTTTGCAGCGGGCGAGTGACGAATAGCGAATTGCGAGTGGAGGAATCGCTACTTGCCATTCGCTACTCGCCACTCGCTTTCGCTCACGCCGCGCCGTCGCGGAGCGGCGGGTGGTAGGACAGCGCGGTGTCCCAGGGGAAGAAGATCCACGTATCCTGCGACACTTCCGTGATGAAGGTGTCGACCAGCGGACGGCCCTTCGGCTTGGCGTAGACGGTGGCGAAATGCGCATCGGGCAGCATCTCGCGCACCAGCTTGCCGGTCTTGCCGGTGTCGACGAGATCGTCGACGATCAGGAGCCCTTTGCCGGTGCCGCCGCCGAGCTTCATGGCCTGTTCAGAAATGCCCTTCAGGACCTGGAGCTCGCCCTGCTTGTCATGGTCGTAGCTGGCGATGCAGACCGTATCGATCACGCGCAAGCCGAGCTCGCGCGCCACGATCGCGGCCGGCACCAGGCCGCCGCGGGTGATCGCGATCACAGCGTGAAATGGACCGACCTCGTTGAGCCGCCAGGTCAGCGCCCGGCAATCCCGGTGGAACTGGTCCCACGACACCGGAAAGGGCCTGCCCGCCCGCTCCTGCGCGCTCAGTTCCGGTGCATCACCAGCCATCGTCGTCTCCTGCATTCGTCTTGCCGGCAGCTCCATTTGCTACCGGGTGATGTTCAATCCCGCCAGCATTTCCTTCACCGCTGCCATCGCGGCTGCGAGCTTATCCGCATCGCGCGAGCGCACCACCAGATTGGTGTTCGGCTTCGAGTCCTCGTCCATGAACGGATAGCTGCCGATGATGGTGTCGGGGTGCGCGGCGGCGATCGCCCGCAAGGGACTGCCGATGTCACCTTCCCGCGCGTTGGCGCGGACCGATTCGGACAGCATGCGCACGCCCGACTTCAGCTTGGGCGAGACGATGTCCATCATCGCCTGCATGATCGAGGGCACACCGGCCATGACGATGACATTGCCGATCTTGAAGCCGGGGGCAAGGATGGTCGCGCTCTGGATCAACTCGGCGCCATCGGGGATTCGCGCCATGCGCAGGCGCGCCTCGTTGAGGTCCTGCCCGCTCCAGCGCTCCTTGAAGCGCGCGACCACCTCGGGGTGATGGTCGATGCCGACGCCGAACGCCTTGGCAACGCTGTCCGCGGTGATGTCGTCATGGGTCGGCCCGATGCCGCCGGTGGTGAACACATAAGCATAGCGATGCCGCAGTGCATCCAACGCGGCGATGATGTCGGCCTCGTCGTCGGAGACGACCCGCACTTCCTTCAGGTCGATGCCGATATTGGTCAGGTATTCGGCGATGAAGCCGATATTCTTGTCCTTGGTCCGGCCGGACAGGATTTCATCCCCGATGACCAGAATGCCTGCCGTGACGATCTCGCTCATACCTTAAGTCCCTCACCTCTGGTCCCGACTTTGCCGAGGTAACGCGTTGAAGTCACGTGGTTTTGCTGCCGAAATAAGCAGTCCTCAGCCATTTTTTCAGGCAAGCCTCCGGCTGTCCCCGGCAAATGCCCCTTCTCAATGCTTATAGCGCTGGCCCGGCCCTTGCTACCTCCTCAAAGTCATGCACTCTTGCCGCATGGCCAGGACGTTGCGGTCTTCACCAAGGCCTGACGACCTGTCCATTGGCGCAACGCCTTGCGGAGACAAGTCGGGATCTATGGCAGTCGCGTTTGACGAAATGAATATTCCCGGCGGGGACCTTCGCCCCGCCTACCAGGAGCTGGCGCGCTGGCTCAAGGAGACGCCTCCCGAGGCGCTCGAATATCGCCGCCAGGAGGCCGAGCTCCTGTTCCGCCGCATCGGCATTACCTTTGCGGTTTATGGAGACTCCGAATCCACCGAGCGCCTGATCCCGTTCGACGTGATCCCGCGGATCATCTCGGGCAAGGAATGGACCCTGCTGGAAAAGGGGCTGAAGCAGCGCGTCAAGGCGCTGAACATGTTCCTGCGCGACATCTATCACGGCCGCGACATTCTTCGCGCCGAGATCGTGCCTGACGATCTGATCTTCCAGAACCCGGTCTTCCGTCCCGAGATGAATGGCCAGCAGGTGCCGCACGACGTCTACGTGCACATCGCCGGCATCGATATCATCAGGGTCGATGCCAACGACTTCATCGTGCTGGAGGACAATGCGCGCACGCCATCCGGCGTGTCCTACATGCTGGAAAACCGCGAAATCATGATGCGGCTATTTCCGGATCTGTTCGCCCGCCACAGGGTGGCTCCGGTCGAGCGCTATCCGGACGAACTGCTGTCGGCGCTTCGCTCGGTCGCGCCGCAGAGCGCCTCGGGCGAGCCGACCGTCGCCCTGCTCACACCGGGCGTCTACAACTCCGCCTATTACGAGCACTCCTTCCTCGCCGACAAGCTCGGCATCGAGCTCGTCGAGGGTCGCGACCTCATCGTCAAGAACAACGAAGTGTTCATGCGCACGACGGAAGGGGTGAAGCGGGTCGACGTGATCTATCGCCGCGTCGACGACGATTTTCTCGATCCCCTCACCTTCCGGCCCGACTCGGCGCTCGGCGTGCCCGGGCTGATGTCGGCCTATGCCGCCGGCAACATCACGCTCGCCAACGCCGTCGGCACCGGCATCGCCGATGACAAGGCGATCTACTCCTACATGCCGGAGATCGTGAAATTCTACCTCGGCGAGGAGCCGATCCTGAAGAACGTGCAGACCTGGCGCTGCCGCGAGCCGAAGGATCTGGCTTATGTGCTCGACCATCTCGGCGATCTCGTCGTCAAGGAAGTCCACGGCTCCGGCGGCTACGGCATGCTGATCGGCCCCGCTGCGACCAAGGCCACCATCGAAGCCTTCCGCGAGAAGCTCAAGCGCGAGCCGGAAGGTTTCATCGCACAGCCGACGCTGGCGCTCTCGACCTGCCCGACCTGCACGGCTTCAGGCTTGGCCCCACGCCATGTCGATCTTCGCCCCTTCGTGCTCACCGGCAGCAAGACGACGACCATCGTGCCGGGCGGGCTGACGCGTGTTGCCCTGAAGGAAGGCTCGCTCGTGGTGAATTCAAGCCAGGGCGGCGGCACCAAAGACACCTGGATTTTGGACGAGTAGAGAGATGCTGTCGCGTACCGCCGAAAACCTCTACTGGCTCGCCCGCTACGTCGAACGGGCCGAATATCTCGCGCGCACTATCGATGCGACGCTGCGCGTCACCGCGCTTCCCGCCACCTATATCGGCAAGACCAATGAATGGGACTCGGCGCTGCTCACCGCAGGCGTCGCCGAAAGCTTCTATCAGACCCACGAGGAAGCCAACGAGCACAACGTCGTCGATTACCTCTCGTTCGCGGCCGACAACCCGTCCTCGATCCGGAATTGCATCGAGGCGGCACGGCTGAACTCGCGCTCGGTGCGCACAGCATTGACCAGCGAGATGTGGGACACCATCAACTCGGCCTGGATCGAGCTCCAGGCGGTCTGGAGCAAGGGCACCTCGACGCGCGAGGACCTCGCAAAGTTCCTACGTTTCGTGCAGGAAACCTCGCTGCGCTTCGACGGCTCGGCCTACCGGACCATGCTGCGCAACGACGCCTACTGGTTCTCGCGCCTCGGCCTGCATCTCGAGCGCGCCGACAACACCGCGCGCATCCTCGACGTGAAGTATCACGTGCTGCTGCCCGAGGAAGAGCATGTCGGCGGTCCGCTCGACTTCTATCAGTGGAGCTCGATCCTGCGCTCGGTGTCGGCGCTGACAGCCTATCACTGGGTCTACCGCGAAACGCTGAAGCCGTGGCTGGTGGCGGATTTGCTGATCCTCAACGGCACGCTGCCGCGCTCGCTGGCGAGCTGCTACGAGAACATCTCGCGCTATCTCGACCAGATCGGCGTCGCCTATGGCCGCCAGGGCCCGGCCCAGCGCCACGCCCGCGGCATCCGCAACCGGCTGGAACACAGCAACATGAACGACATTTTCCAGCACGGCGTGCATGAATTCATTCAGGAATTCATCGCTGACAATTCCAGGCTGGGCGAAATCATCACGAAGCAGTATTTGATCTGATACACGCAGTCGTTCCGGAGCGTCCGGAACGACGGAATCAAAACACCATGCGCCTGCGAATCCAGCACACGACGACCTATCGCTACGAGCCGGCGGCGACGAGCGTGATCCAGATCCTGCGCATGACGCCGTGCAGCCACGACGGGCAATATGTGGCGGAATGGCAGATCGACGTCTCGACCGACACCAAGCTCGACATGCACGAAGACGCCTTCGGCAATGTCACCCATGTGCTGTCCTGCGGCCCCGTCAGCGATATCAAGATCACCACCGAAGGGCTGATCGAGACGCACGATACCGGCGGCGTGCTCCGCGGCGCCGATGAGCGCTTTCCCGCCGACATGTTCCTGCGCACCACCGACCTCACGACCGTCAATCCGGCGATGACGGCGGTCGCACGTCAGTTGCGCAGCGAGGCCGAGAGCGACACGCTCGGCTTCCTGCATACGCTGATGAGCGAGATCAGCGATCACATGACCTTCGACGAGGACCCGACCAACAGCGGCACGTCGGCCTCTGAGGCGTTCACACTCAAGCGCGGCGTCTGCCAGGACTACGCGCACATCTTCATCGCCTGCGCCCGCACCGGCGGCGTGCCGGCGCGCTTCGTCTCCGGCCATTTTCTGCGCTCCGACGGCACCGTGCATCAGGACGCAGGCCACGCCTGGGCTGAAGCCTATGTCCCCGATCTCGGCTGGGTCGGCTTCGATCCCGCCAACAGCATCTGCACGACCGATGCCCATGTCCGCGTGGCGATCGGGCTCGACTATCTCGGCGCAGCGCCCGTGCGCGGCACCCGCTATGGCGGCGGCTCGGAGACGCTGACGGTTGCCGTGAAGGTCGAACAGGCCGGCCGCGGCGGACAGTCGCAATCACAATCGCAGCGACAGAGCTGATCGGCTCACCGCCCCCTGGGAAACGGGGGTTGGACCGGCCCCCAAAATTGGTTAGTACTTCCGCGCAAACGCGTTCGGGGACTGGAAATGACCTATTGCTGCGGAATCCTGGTTCGGGACGGTCTGGTGATGATCGCCGATACTCGCACCAATGCCGGCCTCGACAACGTCTCGACCTTCCGCAAGCTGCACATCTTCTCCAAGCCCGGCGACCGCATCATGGCGATTGCCAGCGCCGGCAATCTTGCCATCAGCCAGTCGGTGCTCTCCACCCTCACCGAGGGCCTGGAGGATCCGAACACGGGCGAGATCGAGACGCTGATGAACGCGCCGACCATGTTCCAGGCCGCCCAGCGCATCGGCCGGGCGATCCGGGCGGTGCATGCGACCGAGGGCCCGGCGCTGAAGTCGGAGGATGTGTCCTTTGACGTCTCCTTCCTGTTCGGCGGCCAGATCAAGGGCGCGCGCATGCGCCTGTTCATGGTCTACACCGCCGGCAATTTCATCGAGTGCACGACCGACACGCCCTACCTGCAGATCGGCGAGCACAAATACGGCAAGCCAGTGCTCGACCGTGCCATGCATTACGACGTCGAACTCTACGAGGCGCTGAAGACCGGGCTGATCTCGATGGACTCGACGATGCGCTCGAACCTCGGCGTCGGCCTTCCCATCGACGTGCTGGTGGTGCGCTCGGACGCCTGCGATGCCGACCTCAACCACCGCATCGAGGCGGGCGAGCCCTATTTCCACGATCTGCGCTCGCGCTGGTCGGCGGCCTTGCGCGCCGCGCATCAGAACATTCCGCGGCCGCCCTACAAGAACGATAAAGAACCAAAAACCTGACAACTCAAAGAAAAGGCAGGAAACGATGAGTGAAGCAAAAAAGATCGCAGTGGTGACGGGCGCCGGCACGGGGGTCGGACGCGCCGCGGCACTGGCGCTGATGAACACCGGCTTCACCGTGGTGCTCGCAGGCCGCCGGCTCGACATGCTCGAAGAGACCGCCAAGCTCGGCCCCGCCGGCAAGAGCCTGTGCGTCACTGCCGACATGACCAAGCCGGACTCCATCGCCGCGCTGTTCGACAAGGTGAAGGCGACCTATGGCCGGCTCGACGTGCTCTTCAACAATGCCGGCATGGGCGCGCCCGCGGTCAACTTCGAGGACCTCAGCCTCGAGCAGTGGCAGGCGGTGGTGAACACCAACCTCACCGGCCCGTTCCTGTGCACCCAGCACGCCTTCCGCATCATGAAGGACCAGAGCCCGCGCGGCGGCCGCATCATCAACAACGGCTCGATCTCGGCGCACGCGCCGCGGCCGTTCTCGGCGGCCTACACCTCGACCAAGCACGCCATCACCGGCCTGACCAAGGCCAGCAACCTCGACGGCCGCATGTACGACATCGCGGTCGGCCAGGTCGATATCGGCAATGCGCTGACCGAGATGGCCAAGAAGATGACCACCGGCGTGCCGCAGCCGGACGGCTCGATCAAGGTCGAGCCGGTGATGGATGTCGACCACGTCGCCACGACCGTGCTGCACATGGCCGGCCTGCCGCTCGATGCCAACGTGCTGACGATGACTGTCATGGCGACGAAGATGCCGTTCGTCGGACGCGGCTGAGCGGAAAACTGCGAAAACAACCCCATGCACAGTAGCCGTCAAGAGGCGACTACTGCGGGGGGTAACGTCAGCTAAAGTGCCGCGCTGCTTCAACAATCGACATTTCGAGCGCAAGACTCGTGCCCCGGACGCAGCGCGGCATGCAATGACGCGCTGCTGAGCCGGGGCCCATCCCGCTCCTGCGTCACTTGCGGCGACGTGGGTCCCGGCTCAGCGGCGCACCGCTTGCGCGCTGCGCCGCGTCCGGGACACGAGACCTCGGCCCTACTCCAGGCTCTCCACCCGCCGCAGGCTGGGAAACAGCTTCATCCACAGCAGCGCCACCGCGACCGTGCAAACGCCACCCAGCACGGCTGCCGGCATCGCCCCGAACAACGCAGCCGTGACGCCGCTCTCGAACTGGCCGAGCTGGTTCGAGGCATTGATGAAGAGGAAATTCACCGCGCCGACGCGGCCGCGCATCTCGTCGGGGGTGGCGAGCTGCACCAGCGAGAAGCGGATCACGACGCTGATGGTGTCGGCGGCACCGAGAACGGCGAGCGACAGTACCGACAGCCACATCCACGACGACAGCGCGAACACGATGGTGGCGATGCCGAACACGATCACCGCCTGRAACATGCGCAAGCCCACATGCCGCGCGATCGAATGGCGCGCCAACACCATGGTCATCAGCAGCGCACCGACCGCCGGCGCGGCGCGCAGGATGCCGAGGCCGAGCGGGCCAGTCTGCAGAATATCGCGCGCGTAGATCGGCAGCAGCGCGGTGGCGCCGCCGAGCAGCACGGCGAACAGGTCGAGCGAGATCGTGCCCAGGATCGCCGGATTGTTGCGGACGAACCGGACGCCGGCAAACAGATCGTCTGGCGTCGCGGCGTCCCTGCGCGCGGCGGTCTGCGTCAGGCGGACCACCCCGATGCACGCCGCGGCGAACAGTGCGAACGCGCCCGTGATCCCGTAGGCCGCACTTGGTGCGATGGCGTAGGCAAGCCCGCCGATGGCGGGACCGGTGATGGTGGCAACCTGCGCCGCCCCGCTCGATATCGCGGTCGCGCGCTGCAGCGAGCCCTGCGGCGCGATCAAGGGCAACAGCGCCGCCAATGCCGGGCTTTCGAATGCGCCGACGATCCCGAGCACGAAGGTCGCAATGAAGATGTGCGTCACCGTGAGCCAACCGGCAAACGCGCCCCAGGCGAGAAACAATGCTGTCAGGCCTTCGACCACCTCGCAGATCTGCACGACGCGTTTGCGTTCGTAGCGGTCCGCCGCATGCCCGGCGACGAACAGCAGCAGCGCCGTCGGCAGGAATTGCACGAGGCCAATCATGCCGAGATCGAACGCGCTGCCGGTCAGATCGTACACCTGCCAGCCGATGGCGACGGCGCCGATCTGGGTGGCGAAGCGCGACAGGCTGCGCGAGAGCAGGAAGAACAGGAAGGCGCGATGGCGGAGGAGCTCGCCGGCGGTGATCGGCTGGTTCAGTGAAACTGGCTCGTCTGGCATCGCCTGTTCGGTCACGCTCGGATGGTCCGCCCCTGATATCGATAGGCCCCGCGTGGCTGAGGCGGGCCCGGATGTCAACAGCGGGCGATGCCGGGGCGCTTCCGGCATTGCGTTTGCAACGCACCCGCGGCCATAATCCTTGGGGCTTTGGGGACATCATGCTGCGGCTGCAATCGACACTCGGCGTTTTCGCATTGCTGCTGATCGCCTTCGCGCTGGCGGAGAATCGCCGCGCGGTCTCCTTGCGCCAGGCGCTGATCGGCCTTGTCGTCACCTTCGTCACCGCGATCGTGCTGCTGAAGGTGCCTTTGGTGGCGCATGCCTTCGGCGCCATCAACGACGCGGTCGGCGCCATCTCGGCGGCCTCGCGCGCCGGCTCCTCCTTCGTGTTCGGCTATGTCGGCGGCGGCACCCTGCCCTTCGAGCTGAAGGTACCGGGCGCCGATTTCATCCTGGCGTTCCAGGCGCTGCCGATCGTGCTGGTGATGAGCGTGCTGACGACGCTCTTGTTCTATTGGCGCGTGCTGCCGCCAATCGTGCGCGGCATGGCCTGGCTGCTCGAGCGCACGCTCGGGGTCGGCGGTGCGGTCGGGCTCTCGACCGCGGCCAACATCTTCCTCGGCATGGTCGAGGCGCCGCTGTTCGTGCGGCCTTACCTCACGCAGATGTCGCGCAGCGAATTGTTCCTGGTGATGACGGGCGGCATGGCCGGCATCGCCGGCACGGTGCTGGTGCTCTATGCGACGCTGCTCGCTCCTCTTATTCCAGATGCAGCCGCGCATTTCGTCATCGCTTCCGTGCTCGGCGCGCCGGCCGCGATCCTCGTCAGCCTGATCATGATCCCCGAAACCTCCGACAAGCGCACCGGTGGTGCGTTGGAGGATCCGGAGATGGAAGTCTCCGGCACGATGGACGCGATCGTCAAAGGCACGGGCGCGGGGATCGAGCTCTTGATCAACATCATCGCGATGCTCCTGGTGCTGGTGGCGCTGGTCTATCTCGCCAATGCGGTGCTCGGCCTGCTGCCGAACGTTGGCGGCGCCGCGATCTCGCTGCAACGTGTGCTGGGATTGATCATGGCGCCGGTGTGCTGGCTGATGGGACTGCCCTGGGACCAGGCGATCACCGCCGGCAGCCTGATGGGCACCAAGACCGTGCTCAACGAACTCGTCGCTTATGTCGATTTTTCAAGGCTGCCGCCAGGTACGCTCGATCCGCGCTCGCGCCTGATCATGCTCTATGCGATGTGCGGCTTCGCCAACTTCGCCAGCCTCGGCATCATGATCGGCGGCTTAGGGGTGATGGCGCCGGATCGGCGCGAGGAGATCAATGCGCTCGGATTGAAGTCGATCGTGTCGGGGACGCTGACGACATGTTTGATGGGAGCGGTGGTGGGTGCGTTGACGTGATGGCGGTGCCGTCATTGCGAGCGCAGCGAAGCAATCCAGAAATGCATCCGCAGAAGCAGTCTGGATTGCTTCGTCGCAAGAGCTCCTCGCAATGACGTGGAGAGAGCCTACGCCTTCAACTCCACCGTCCTGAACTCCGCAGGCAAAATCACTTCCAGCAGCTCGACGTCGTCCGAATAATCCAGGATCATGTGCTTGATCTTCGGCGGCTGGGTCCAGGCGCTGCCTTCCAGCATCAGCGTCTCGCCCTGCCCGTCCATGTAGGTCTTCACCCAGCCCTTGAGGACGTAGACCATCTGGAAGTCGACGTGGTGGAGGTGCAGCTTCGACACCTCGGCCGGATCGCAGGGGCCTTGCAAGCGGATGACGTGGGCTTGCGCGAGGCCGTGGCTTGCGGCGGCAATGCCGAGGTCGCGGTATTTGGCGTAGGCGCGCAGGCCGTCGGCTTTGAAATCTTCCTCGCGGTGATGGCTGATGGCGATGCGCTGCTTGGGGCGCGCGGGCTTTTTCGGAGAGGTCTTGGCCGTCGTGCGGGCTTTCGACTTCACGGCCTTGCGTGCGGAGGAACGTGTTGCCGCCTTGGCGCCGCTCCGCTTCTTCACTGCGGTCTGGGCTGCGCTGCGCGATTTTGTTGTCTTGCTGGCTTTCGATTTTGTTTTCTTGGCCATGGAGCCGGCCTCCCTGTTGTTATGCGGAGAGGCTAGCACAGAAACGCGATGCCGTAGGGTGGATTAGCCGAAGGCGTAATCCACCATTTCTCTCTTACCGAGCAGCGAGCAAAGAGGTGGATTACGCCGAGCGGTTTGCGCTTCGCGCAATCCGCGGGGCTAATCCACCCTACGCACCGTCAATGCAGCCTGAACACGCCGTCCACGGCGCGCAGCTCGGCCGGCTTGATCAGCTTGGAATGTGCCACCGTCACCGAATGCAGCGGGCCATCGAGCTTCTGCTGCCAGAACGCCAGGAAATCCTTCAGCGCCGGGAATTTCGGAAACATGTCGTAGTCCTGCCAGACATAAGTCTGGAGCAACGACGGGTGATCCGGCATCCGGTAGAGAATTTGCGCCGTCGTCAGCCCGTAACCCAGCATCTGCTTCCGGAAATCCTCGGAAACGCCCCCAACCCGCAGTCCCATGCCAACCTCCTTTGCAGGAGCGCATTCAGGGGGTGGCTTTCCGGGTACGCAGCTTACGAGCCACCCGATGGAGATGCGCTCACATGAGAGAAATGTGACGCAAACTGACAATCCATCTCAAGCCCAAAAGTTTAACAAGCTGTTGAAATTCAATGCTTTAGCAGCAGAGGTGGCTCCGTGCTAATACGGTCCGCACCGTGGGTTAACGATCGTCGAGAGAATTTGGCAGACCGCGGTTTCGAGTGCTGATTTTTCTGCTAGAAGCCCTTGCCCCCGCAATGTTCCTGGCTTATCTCAGCTTTGCCCCCACTGGCACTCGCGAGGGGCGACTGCTAACAATCTGAAATCATCAACCCGAGCAAATGCTTAGGAGAGCTGCATGAAATTCCGTCCGCTTCACGACCGCGTCGTGGTCAAGCGCATCGACGCAGAAGAGAAGACCGCTGGCGGCATCATCATCCCCGACACGGCCAAGGAAAAGCCCTCGCAGGGCGAAGTCGTCGCCGTCGGCCCCGGTGGCCGCGACGAAGCCGGCAAGCTGATCCCGATCGACCTGAAGGTCGGCGACCGCGTGCTGTTCGGCAAGTGGTCCGGCACCGAGGTCAAGATCGACAACGTCGATCTGCTGATCATGAAGGAAAGCGACATCATGGGCGTTCTCGACGTCCCCGCTGCCAAGAAGAAGGCGGCTTAAGCCATCGCCGCACACGCTCACCCTGAGGAGCGCCTGCTGGCGCCTCTCGCAGGGTGAGACACCAAGATCAACTCAGGGAAAACAAATATGTCAGCTAAAGAAGTCAAATTCGGCGTGGACGCGCGCGACAAGATGCTGCGTGGCGTCGACATCCTCGCCAACGCGGTGAAGGTCACGCTCGGCCCGAAGGGCCGCAATGTCGTGCTCGACAAGTCGTTCGGCGCTCCCCGCATCACCAAGGACGGCGTCACCGTCGCCAAGGAGATCGAGCTCGACGACAAGTTCGAGAACATGGGCGCGCAGATGGTGCGCGAAGTCGCCTCCAAGTCCGCTGACGCGGCTGGCGATGGCACCACCACCGCCACCGTGCTCGCGGCTGCGATCGTCCGTGAAGGCGCCAAGTCGGTTGCCGCCGGCATGAACCCGATGGACCTGAAGCGCGGCATCGACCTGGCCGTCGAGGCCATCGTCGCCGACCTCAAGAAGAACTCCAAGAAGGTCACGTCCAACGCGGAAGTCGCGCAGGTCGGCACCATCTCCGCCAACGGCGATGCCGAGATCGGCAAGTTCCTCTCCGACGCCATGAAGAAGGTCGGCAACGAGGGTGTCATCACCGTCGAGGAAGCCAAGTCGCTCGAGACCGAGCTCGACGTCGTCGAGGGCATGCAGTTCGATCGCGGCTACATCTCGCCCTACTTCGTCACCAACGCCGACAAGATGCGCGTTGAGATGGACGACGCCTACATCCTCATCAACGAGAAGAAGCTCTCCTCGCTGAACGAGCTGCTGCCGCTGCTCGAGGCCGTGGTGCAGACCGGCAAGCCGCTGGTCATCGTCGCCGAGGACGTCGAAGGCGAGGCGCTCGCGACCCTGGTCGTGAACCGTCTGCGCGGCGGCCTGAAGGTCGCGGCCGTCAAGGCTCCGGGCTTCGGCGATCGCCGCAARGCCATGCTGCAGGACATCGCGATCCTGACCGGCGGCCAGGCGATCTCGGAAGATCTCGGCATCAAGCTCGAGAACGTCAACCTCTCGATGCTCGGCCGCGCCAAGAAGGTGATGATCGACAAGGAGAACACCACGATCGTCAACGGCGCCGGCAAGAAGGCCGACATCGAGGCGCGCGTGGCCCAGATCAAGGCGCAGATCGAGGARACCACCTCGGACTACGACCGTGAGAAGCTCCAGGAGCGTCTCGCCAAGCTCGCTGGCGGCGTCGCGGTGATCCGCGTCGGCGGCGCGACCGAGGTCGAGGTGAAGGAACGCAAGGATCGCGTTGATGACGCGATGCATGCGACCCGCGCGGCTGTCGAGGAAGGCATCGTCCCGGGCGGCGGCGTCGCCCTGCTCCGTGCTTCCGAGCAGCTCAAGGGCCTGCGTACCAAGAACGACGACCAGAAGACCGGCGTCGAGATCGTGCGCAAGGCGCTGTCGGCTCCCGCTCGCCAGATCGCGATCAACGCCGGTGAAGACGGCTCGGTGATCGTCGGCAAGATCCTGGAGAACAAGACCTACGCTTACGGCTTCGACTCCCAGACCGGCGAATACGTCAACCTCGTCACCAAGGGCATCATCGACCCAACCAAGGTGGTCCGTACCGCGATCCAGAACGCAGCTTCGGTTGCGGCGCTGCTGATCACCACGGAAGCCATGGTCGCCGAGCTGCCCAAGAAGGGCGGCGCCGGCCCCGCAATGCCCCCGGGCGGCGGCATGGGCGGCATGGACTTCTGAGCGACGAAGTCGTCCCGGACGCGGTGCAGCGCGCAGCGGTGCACCGCAGATCCGGGATCTCGCTCCACAAATGCGAAACCCCGGCAGCGATGCCGGGGTTTTTGTTTTGGGGGGACATTCACTCTACCCGTCATTCCGGGGCGCGCCCTCTTGGGCGCGAGCTGTGGTGCGCAATAGCGCACCTGAGAATCCATTGCGCGGCTTGGCGCCCGGCGTGGGACCGTCCCAACCAGGCAACACGCTGCGTATGTTGATGAATGGATTCCGGGCTCGCGCTCCGCGCGCCCCGGAATGACAGGAGTGACAGAGCAGCCCACCGCCACCGCGAGTTATTTTACAAACACACGCAAAGATGGCATCGTTATACTCAGTCATTCCGGGGCGGCGCAAAGCGCCGAGCTACGGTGCGCAATTGCGCACCTGAGAATCCATTTCACCACTTGCGCATGGCCTATTACGTCTACCTCCTCGCCAGCAAGAAATACGGCACGCTCTATCTCGGCGTGACGAACGATATCATTCGCCGCACTTTCGAACATAAAAGCAAAGTCGTGGCAGGGTTCAGCAAACGATACTCTGTCGATCGGTTGGTTTGGTACGAGATTTACGACGATCCCGTCGCTGCGATCACTCGCGAGAAGGAATTGAAGAAGTGGCGGAGGGAATGGAAAATCCGGCTCATAGAAGAGAAGAATCCTGAATGGATTGATCTGTATCCGGAAATTACGGTCTGACCTTTGCGGACCGATGGATTCCGGGCTCGGCGCTTCGCGCCGCCCCGGAATGACAGCCTCTACCCCACCTTCCCCAGCCGCTCCGCGCGCAGCTCGCCTCTGGAATCGAGTGACCAGAAGATCCGCGTGACCTTGCCGACGAGATTGTCCATCGGGATGTAGCCCATCACCGACTTGAAGCGGCTGTCGGTCGAGTTGTCGCGGTTGTCGCCCATCGCGAAGAAATGGCCTGGCGGTACGGTGTAGACTTCGGTGTTGTCGACATAGCCGTTGTCGACGCAGTCGTACGTCGTGTAGCTCACCCCGTTCGGCATCGTCTCGCGCCAGCGCTTGACCCTTGCACCGACCTCGCCGCCGCAGGCGGAGCCGGCGGACACCTCCTTCAGCGCAACGCGCGTCACCGGGATGTCGTTGAGGAAGAGCTGGCCTTGCCTCATCTGGATGCGATCGCCGGGCAACCCGACCACGCGCTTCACATAATCGGTCGAGGTATCCTTCGGCGTTCGGAACACGACGACGTCGCCGTATGCGGGGTCAGCGGCGCGGAAGCGGCCCGAGACGAACGACGGTGCGAAGGGAAACGAATAGCGGCCGTAACCGTAGGCATATTTGGCGGCGAAGACGTAGTCGCCGACGACCAGCGTCGGGGCCATCGAGCCGGACGGAATGTTGAACGGCTGAAACAGCACGTAGCGAAACAGGATCACCGGCGACCACAGCACGGGAACGAGCAGGATCAGGACGACGATCACCCTCCAATCGCTGGATCTGGCCCGCGGCCGCATAGTGTCCTGAAGCGTGGTCATGGCCTGCCCTGCCCGACAAGGTTGTGCGCCGAGAGTAGCGCAAGCGACGGCATGTGCAATCCCGATGCATCTGATGATCTTGGTCGCGCAGACGCGCCGCTGCGTTCATGACGACGACAATATGACGATGCATGAAGGGCCGCCCTTGGGCGGCCCTTCCGTTTATGCACTCTCAGGCGCCTTCAGGCGCACGAGCCGGGTCAGGAGAGCATCGAGGCCCTCGCCGTTGCCGGCGTGGAGATCGATGCGGCCGACCTTCTCGACCAGCCGCTCCAGCGACTCCAGCTCCTTGAGCCGAAGCAGCAGGGGGTTCTCCTCCATCAGGCGAGCGGTGTTCAGGAGCGACCGCGTTGCCGCCGTCTCCTCCTGCCGGCGGATCAGGTTCGCCTTCGCGACCCGCTCCGCCTCCACCACCTTGTTCACCAGCTCCCGGATCTCGCCGGGCAGGATCACGTCCTTGACGCCGAGCTCGGTGACCTCGACACCCGACTCCGCGACGCGTGCACGCACATAGTCGCGCAGCTCCGCATCCAGCGCCGCCTTGGCGGACAGCACCTCGTCCAGCGTCCGGCCCGCAACCGCCTCGCGGATCGCGAACTGCACCAAACGATACAGCCACGCATCCACGTCGGGCACGGTCGCCACCGTGCGCTCGGGATCGACCACCCGGCGGAACGCCGTCAGCGTCACCCGCAGCGCGATGCGATCCTTGGTCAGCATCTCCTGCGCGGTGATCTCGACCGCCTGGGGCCGCAGGTCGAGGCGCTTCACCTCGATCTTGCGGCCGACGGTCCAGAAGGCGTGACGGCCAGGCGCGAGCCGCTCGACGAGCCGGCCCTCAACGTAGAGCAGGCCCGCCTCGTGGTTCTCGACCACCGTCTCGGACGACACGGCCGAACGGTTGCGCTCGATCATGCCGAGGTGCCGCGCGCCGATCTTGGGATCAACAGACACATCGATGCGCTCGACATCGATGCGGGTTGCAACCTTCCAGTAGACGCGCACCTGCCAGGGCGTCATCAGATGCACGGGCCGGCCGTCGAGGCTGACGATGGCGATCTCATCCGCCTTCGTCTCCACCGCCTCGAACAGCTCGGCGGCGAGATCAGGACGCGCGGCCTTCAGCACCGCGTAGCGATCGGTGGGGAATTCGGTCCCCACGACGTTGTACACGGTGGCCGTCAGCTCGTTGCGCAGATCGTACATCCGGTGCCGACCAGGCGCGAGCACACGCTCGAGCTGGCCGTTTCGCGTCAGTAGCGCGCGCTCACCGTCCTTCACAATCACAGTCGTCGTCAGCAAATGCCACGTCATGGCACGTCTCCATCATTTGCTGCCGGCCCGTGGGTCGCGCAGCATGTTTCAATTCAAAGGAATTGAGGACGCGGACGACGCTTCCTGCAGGGATCGGCGGACCGGGGCTTGAGCTTGCGTGATGACGGGCGCACGCGCGCGATCGCGCGACACAAGTCGCGCGGCCGTGCGGAGCCACCCGGCATCGGCGCAAGCGGTATCGACCCGCGGCGCAAAGCCGGTCTCACAGTGTCTTAAGTTCGGACGGAAAGCCTTGCGGCAAAACGGCCGGACTGCGACTGAAGCGCGCGTCCGGTCCTCGTCAGAGGTGTCAGTTTTTCAGGCTGACCCGGAGCGATGGAGCGGGAATCGAACCCGCGACACGATGATTACAAGTCACCTGCTCTACCCAACTGAGCTATCCTTTGTGGGACAAGAGACCGGAATCGAACCGATGCCTTCGGGCTTTCGACCCGACGCTCTCCATGAGCTACATCCTGCTTTCGCCTTCATTCGGCGGAACACGAAACCGGAGACCGGCTCGCGCCAGCCGGGATCTCAACGAGCCCGGACACGTGGCCTAGCGAAGGAGCGCGCTAATAAGGTATGCGCGGAGCGTTGGCAAGAGCACCGTTCGAAAATTTTTGTCGCGTGTCGCGCGCTGTGACGCGCTGAGCACAGCGCGAGATCGCCTCACCCTCGCGCCATCTCCTGGAAACACGTCCTCACCCAGTCGATCGTCACGCGCGTTGCCGCATCGCGCTTGAGGTGGTTCTGCACGAGCAGCCAGGCGTCGCGGCGCTTCGGCAGCAGCGTTGTGCGCAGGCGGCGGTCGGCGAGCAGATCCGCGCAGCTATACTCCGGCAGCACGCCGGCGGCCTGATGCGCGCGGATCAGATTGCGGATGACACGGACGTTGTCTGTGACGCAGCGCGCGCGGGCCTTCCTGGTGCGCAGGAACTGCATCTCGGGAATGGCACCGAGCTCGTCCGGATAGGCACAGAGCATCGGCTCGCCCTCGGTCGCAACAGGCTCGACATAATAGAGCTTGATGTCGCCGAGCCTCGAGATCGCGAAGTCGCCCTTGTCGGGCTTGCGCAGGCGGATGGCGAGATCGGCCTCCCAGCGCGAGAACCTGACGTTCTCGCTCGAGGTGAGGAATTGCAGCGTCAGGCCGGGATGAGCGCGCAGGAAGTCGCTTGCGCGCGGCGACAGCACTTCCTCGGCGACCGTGTTGGTGGAGGCGATGCGCAGCCGTCCCACCGGACCTTCCAGGCTCTCCTTGAGGCGACCGATCTCGGCCGCATGCGCCGCCATCGCCTCGACATGTGCCAGCACCGCCTCGCATTGCCGCGTCGGCTTGCGGACGCCGTCGACGGCCTCGAACAGGCGCAGGCCGAGCGCGCGCTCGATGCGCGACAGCCTGCGCCCGACCGTGGTCTCGTCGATGCGCAGCCGCGCGCTGGCGCTGGCATAGGTGCCCTCGTCCCTGACGGCGGCGATGATGCGCAGATCGTCCCAGTTCATGCTTTCAGGCTATATCGGCCGGACGCCGCCTGCAATATCGCAGCTACCCGCTGCAATTTCCCTGCATATCGGCAGGCCTTCCCGGGGCTATGCTTCCTCGGCATTTCGCCTTGGAGAGTCCAAAGACCATGACGACCGCAAAGACCCTGCTGCAGCTTGCCGGTGCCGACCTCAACCCGCCCCGCCTCGCCGACGCCGCGCTGGTGCTGATCGACATCCAGAACGAATATCTCGCGGGCCCCCTCGCCCTGCCCGACGCCAGGCCCGCGATCGCGCGCGCGGCCGCGCTGCTGGCCCGGGCGCGCGACGCCGGATCCGCGATCATCCATGTCGCCCATCGCGGCAAGGCCGGCAGCCTGTTCGATCGCAGCGCCGAGCGCGGCGCCATCGTCGCCGAGCTCACGCCCCGTGCCGGCGAGCTCGTGATCGAGAAGGAGCTGCCCAATGCGTTTGCCGGCACCGATCTCAAGGCGCGCCTCGACGCGATCGACCGGAAGAACATCGTGCTGGCCGGCTTCATGACGCACATGTGCATCAGCTCGACGGCGCGCGCCGCGCTCGATCTCGGCTTCCGCACCACTGTCGATGCCGACGCCTGTGCCACGCGCGACCTGCCCGACGGCCGCGGCGGCACGCTGGACGCCCGGACCATCCACGAGGTTGCGCTGGCCGAGCTATCCGACCGCTTCGCGATCATTGCACGCGGCGATGCGCTGAAATAAGCGGAGCAAGGCGATGCTGCAACTCTATTTCTCGCCGATGGCCTGCTCGCTTGCGAGCCGCATCGCGCTGATGGAAGCGGGCCTGGACGCGCGCTATCATCAGGTGCACCTCGCGACCAAGAGCGTCGCGGACGGCGACGGCGATTTTCACGAGATTTCGTCCAAAGGCGCCGTGCCGGTTCTGGTGCTGGAAAACGGCGAGCGGCTCACCGAGTGCGCGGCGGTGCTGCAATACATCGCCGACCTGAAGCCGGAGCGCGGCCTTGCGCCGCGGCCGGGAGACGTGGATCGCTATCGCCTGCAGGAATGGCTGAGCTTCGTCGGCACCGAGATCCACAAGGCGTTCCTGTTTCCGACCTTCTGGTACAAGGATGACGGCTCGCTCGCCAAGCCGCGTGCGCGGATCGTGCAGACGTTGTCGGTGCCCGCTGCGCATCTGAAGGACCGCGAATTTCTCGTCGGTGACCGCTTCACCGTCGCGGATGCGCACCTCGCCTGGGCCTTGCTGTTGCTTCGTCCGGCGGGCGTCGACGTCAAGCAATGGCCAACGCTTGCGGCCTATCTCGAGCGCATGCAGGCCCGGCCTGCCGTGCGGGAGGCGATTGCCACCGAAGCGGCCCTGCGCAAGACGGTCGCGGCGTAAGGCGCTGACTAGTCGACCCGCGCCAGCACCGCGAGCTTGCGGATGCCCTTGTTGCGATAGGCGTCGAGGAACGCGTAATAATCCTTGAACGACACGCAACCGTTGGAATCGCCGTTCGGCCCGAGCATGAAGGTGTGCGCGAGCAGGCCATCGCGGCCGTAGATCGCATTCTCGCCACCGATCGGCGTCAGACGCAGTGCCGGCACGCCATGGAAAAGCGCTTCGCGCGGCTTCAGATTGTAGATGTGCGGCGGCGTCACGCCGCGCATGCGGACCCGCGATGAGCGCGGATCGTCGAGGTTGTCACCGAGGCCGGAATGCGCCTCGAGCTTGGTACCGTCGGGCAGGTAAACCGTCTTGGCGGTGATGTCGTAGACCGCGGTGTCGCGCTCATAGGGCGCCGAACCGCCGAGCATCGGGTTCTGCTCCTTCGGCGCGATCGCCGAAGTTACACTTGCATCAGCAGAGGCATAGGCGAGCAAGCCGCCGGACGGCTCACGCTTGCCCCAGAGTTTTTCCACCATCGACTGATGCGGCCCGGTGATCGACAGCACCGCGGCCTTGGCGCGATCGGCAAAGGTTTTCGGCTTGGCTTCAGGGGCCGGCACGATCTCGGCCGGGTCAGCCGAAGCGAGCTGCACCGACGCATCCGTGCGCTTGGTCTTCGCGGCGTCCGTGATCTTCTCGACAGCCTTGACCGGGCTCTTGAGGACTTCCGCGACCCTGGCGACGACGGTCGGCTTCGCGGGCTGGACTTCCGCGACCTTGGTCGCAGGCGCAGCGCTGGCCGCGTTCGAGTCAACGCCCTGCGTCGCTGCCGCGGCAAAGCGCTCGTTGAACATCTCGCGCGAGATCGGCGCGGCGACCTGCAGCCGGTCGGGCAGCAGCGCAAAGGTTTCCCGGATGGCCTCACCCGCCTCGCGCAGCGCGACTCTGGGGGCGCGCTTGACCACCGGCTCGTCGTAGCCGGCACTGCCGACCGTCGGATAGACGCTGGCAGCGAAGATGTTGTTGTAGACGGTCCAGCCGGCCAGCAAGACGCAACCGGCTACGGCGGCGCCAAGCACGTTTTGGGTGGTCATTTTCCGGGAAGACTTCCGATGGGAATTTTTCTGCTTCCGTGCCGCATAACTCGGCGCAGCGATACTCGTACTCATTCGCCTTGCGTCCAGGACGGTGTCACTCAGTCCCCCTTCGAAGTGCCGCTGGTCACGTTCCGGAACCAGCATTTCGCAGAGGGTCGGAGCGTCATTAAGGCGACTTTTAGTTAAATGCGGATTAAGTTCTGGCGGATGTAGGGCAACTCGTTAACGCTGTGCCATTTCGAGAAAAAAGCCCGCAGAAATACGGACTTAGGCGCGGCTGTTAACCATGATTCTCGGCCGGTTTGGCACGGCCGGAGAACGTTCCCGGCCGCCTCTGTAGACGCATCAACCAAGTCATTTTCGTGGTCTTCAATGTCCGGAAGATAGCGGGGAAACGTTGCGCGAGGCTGGTGGGCCCAGGCCCCGTCTTCGCCGCTCCCCGCTCTGCGGGGAGGACGCAGGATGGTCTGCCCTGACTGAAAGTTGATCGCAGCAATCTGGAAATGACCGGGCCGAGAAAATACCTACACGCTGGCCTTTCGCCGCGCGTCGACGCGCTGCTGGCGGGTTGGGCGACCAGGCCCGGCCAACAGGGTCGATTACCAAGTCCGCAGACATCAAATCCCGGCCGCGCAACGAGACGCGGACCAAGAGCAGATTGCAGTCCAACACCATGAATAGACGCGCCCAGATCGTGATGGCCCTCGTCCTCGCTGCCCTGTGGGGGGCCGGCGTTTTTGCCGCTCACGCCAATGGCCATCTGCGCTTTCTCGACCGTCTCGAGGCTGATCTGACCGACCTGCGCACACTCGCACGCGGCGTGCAGCGTCCGCCCGATCTCGTCACCATCGTCGCGATCGACGACACCGTGGTGAAGCGTGGCGGCACCTATCCGCTGCCGCGCGCCGATCTCGCGCGCGTCGTCGATACCATCGTGCAGTTCAAGCCGAAGGTCATCGCGATCGATCTTCCGCTCGCCGAACGCAGCGCCGCGATTGGCGATGCGACGCTGGCCCACACGCTCGCAACCGGTCCCCTGGTGCTGGCGGCCGCGGCGATCTTCCCGAGTGCTGACGAGACCGCCGCGTCCGGCGGCGCCGAGCCGCTCGCTGCCGTGCCCCAGGCCGAGCGCTTCCTGCTGCCGTTGCCGGCGTTCGCCGAGCACGCCGATATCGGCATCGTCGACATCGCAACCAGGCCATCAGCATCGCCGCTTTCGGTGCCGATGCTGTTCCGGACCGGCGACAAGGTCGAACTGTCGCTCCCGCTGCGGGTCGCAAGCCGCGCGCTCGACGCGCCGCTGACAATCATGCCCGATCATCTCATGCTCGGCGATCACGCAGTGCAGACAGATGCCGATTTGTCGCTGCCCTTCACCTATTACGGCCCGCGCCGCACCATTCGCACCGTGAGCGCGCAGAGCATTTTCGACGGTACGCTCGACCGCAAGGCGATCGAGAATCGCATCGTGGTGATCGGTGGGGCCGTTGCCGGCCATGGCGACTTCGTCCCCTCGCCGTTCGATTCCCTGATGCCAGGCGTCGAGGTTGTCTCGACCACGATCACGCATCTGATCGCCCACGACAGCATGTTGCGGGTTCGCATCGCCGATGCGCTGGCCGCGATCCTGCTGCCGATGCTGCTGGTGGGCCTGCTCGCCTGGCGACGCAGCGCGCTCGGCTATGTCGCGGTCGTCGCCGTGATGATCGGCTGGGCCGGGCTCAACTTGTTCGCATTCACGCACGGCGTCTGGCTCGATGCCGCGACCACGCTCGCGGCCGCGGCGCCGCCGGTCGCGGTCTTCATCGGCGTGCAGTTGTGGGCCGGAATCCGCCGCACGCAGTCTCGCGCCGACACGGGCCAGTTGCAGGCGACGGCCGCGCAGGATTGACGGGCGCGGAACAGCACGGCAAGCGCTAAGCAACTCCAGTTTCTGAGACTTCACGGGCGGTCGCAAAGCAGAGGCTTGCCTGGTCGGCATGCCCGGCCCTGTTCAAGGCGTGACCGAAATTCTCCCAGATTGACGGGTCAACGGGATCCAGCTCCACAGCGCGCTCAAACGCCTCCAGCGCCTCCGCCTGGAGTCCTTTGCCTTGCAGCGCCGTCCCGAACGTTGCGAGATAGGTCGCTTTCATCTCGTTTGTGAGAGCGCGGCCGGCCCAATTGATCGCGGCATCGTAGTCGCCGTTGAGCAGAGACACACCAGCCATCAGATGAAGCAGACCAGCATGGTTTGCATCTACGGCCAGCCCTTCCCGGCAACGGGCTTCGGCTTGCTCAAGCTCCCCCGTCTTCAGATGTCGAAGGCAGATCTGGTAATATTCATCGCGCGTCGGCGACGACGGCGCTGTCGAGATCTCGTTGGCTTTTGCGAGCGTGCCGTCGTGATAATTCATGGGGACCTTCCGGATCATGGGATAGCGAGCAGCGCGGGCTGCCCAAATCGGGGAAGCTTGCCGCATCTCGACTATCCCGCTCGTAGCTTGTTTGAAGCTTGCTTGAAGCTTGACACCGCCTTCGTCTCGCCGCGCCAACGCGTGGCGAATCAAGGAGGCCGTTGATAAGCGTGAGACCGGGCGTCCGATGGCGCATCGAATTTGGGGAAAGAGAACCCATGAACAGTCGGCTGGATGTCCATGTCGCCGCCTACGAAGGCAAGAACATCTACGATTTCGACAACGAAATTTCGCTGACCTGGTATCCGAAGCGCATTGCGCGTGTCGTCAACGATCCGCGCTCCGTTCTGGATCTCGGACTGGGCCACGGTTTCGCCACCGAACTCTTTTCGGACGGCTGCAAGCGCCACGTGGTTCTGGAAGGCTCGCCCGCGGTCATCCAGAACTTCAGGCTGAGGTTTCCGGACAACCGAAGCGAGGTGATCGAAACCTATTTCGAAGAGTTCGATACGGACGAACGGTTCGACCTCATCGTCATGGGATTCGTCCTCGAGCATGTCGATGACCCGCTTCTGATCCTCAGCCGCTTCAGGAAATTCCTGGCACCCGCGGGCAAACTGTTTGTGGCGGTCCCCAACGCCGAGGTCATGAACCGACGGCTCGGACATCTTGCGGGAATGCTCCCCGATATGGAGGCTCTTTCGGAGAACGATCTGGTTCTCGGGCATCAGCGGTACTTTACGGTCCGCTCGCTCACCCAGCTGGTGAGCGATGCCGGCTACAAACTCGAGACAATGGAAGGGATCTATCTCAAGCCCTTCGCCACCAGTCAGCTGCTGTCGTTGAATCTCGACACCAAGGTCATCCGGGCCTTGTGCGAGATGGGAGTTGACTATCCGGAACTGTCCTGCGGGCTTCTTGCTCAACTCACCCCGGACGGCTCGGCGCGATCATGAGGGTGTTGATCGTCGGGGGAACGTCCTCGCTGGCCCACGCGCTCATCCCGCTCCTGCACCGGCGGTGCGAGGTGTCGACGGCCGGCCGCGCGGGCTGTGATGTCGAACTGGACCTTTGCTCCGACGACATTCAGATCCCCGAAGGGATCGACTGCATCGTCAATATGGCCGCCGCCTTCGCCGGCAACGGACTGCCTGACACCCTGCGCGCAATGGATGTCAACGTGCTCGGCCTGATGAAGCTGTGCCATGCCAGTGCAAAGGCGAACGTGAAGCATTTCGTGCACATCTCCAGCATTTTTGCGGATCTCGCCGACGGTTCGCCCTACTTCGGAGCCTATGCTCTTTCGAAGAAGCATTCCGAGGACGTTGCGCAGTTTTGCAGCAGAGAGCTTCGGTTGCCGATCGCGGTGCTGAAGCCTTCGCAGATCTATGGTGTCGGGGAGCGATTTCGAAAACACCAGCCGTTCCTGTACGCCATCATGGACAAGGCCGAGAGGAGCGAAGACATCGACCTCTTTGGCTCGAACGACCCTTTGCGAAATTTCATTCACGCCCAGGACGTGGCTGAGATCGTCTCGGCCGTCACGGCGATGAAGCTCGAGGGCATCTATCCCTGCGTGAACCCCGACAACGTCACCTACTCCCAGATCGCAGCGGCTGCGATTTCCGCATTTGAAAGCAAGAGCAAGGTCAGGTTCTTGCGAGATCGGCCCGATATCCCGAGCAACGGCTTCGCCTGTAACGAGACGCTATTCCGCCTGGTCGACTATTACCCTCGCATATCCATTGCCGAGGGAATGCGAATGGAAGCAGGTCATCGAAGGCTGGCATCGTGACAACAATATTGGTTTCGGGCGCCAGCGGAATCGTCGGCTACGGAATCCTGCGATCCCTCAGGATGTCGAAGCAACCGATGAACCTCATCGGCACCTCGATTTATGCCGATTCGGTCGCGCCGGGGTTTTGCGACGTTTTTGAGGTCGTGCCCAGAACCGATGCGCCTGACTACGTCGACCAGCTTCTCGCGCTGCTGCACAAGCATCACGTCGACGTGGCGATCCCCGGCATCGACGCCGACATGTACAAGTGGACCGACAGCGTCGCCGAGCTTGAATCGACCGGAACCAGCGTCGTTCTGAACTCGCGCGAGCTGATCTCCAGATGCTCGGACAAATGGGCCTTCTACGAACGGCAACTGGAGCTGAAGCTGCCTTATGCGATCCCAAGTTACCTGGAGATGGACTTCGATGTCCTCACAGCGAAATGTGGCCTGCCCTTCCTGCTGAAGCCTCGTCGAGGATTTGGCTCCAAGGACATCGTGGTGGTTGAGACCGCGGAGCAGTTTGCCGGGATTGCTCCCGCAACGAAAGCAACGCTGATGGCCCAGCCCATCGTCGGCCGGGATGACGAGGAATTCACGGTCGCCGCGTTTTGTGACGGCCATGGAGGCTATTCCGCCATCATGGCGCTTCGGCGAAAGCTCTCCAGGGATGGCTTCACGGAAAAGGCCGAGGTCGTCGATCAGGCCGAATTCTCCGAGGCTGTCCAGAATCTGTGCCGGGCGTTTTCGCCGATCGGGCCGACCAATTTCCAGTTTCGCAAGACCGATGCCGGACTGAAACTGCTCGAGATCAATCCAAGAATTTCATCATCGACGTCGATCCGTGCCGCCTTTGGCTACAACGAGGCGCTCATGGCGGTTGACATGGTCCTGGAGAAACGACTGCCGGTGCAACCGGACATCAAGCGTGGCCGAGCCGTCCGCTATACCGAGGATTTCATCTTCCATGACAACAGCGTTCATTTCTGACATCCACGGAAACTACGAGGCGTTGAAAGCGGTTCTCGCCGAGATCGACCGTATGCGCGTCACCGAGATCGTCTGCGTCGGCGACGTGGTCGGCTATTATTCCCAGGTGAACGAATGTTGCGATGAACTGAAGCGGCGCGGCATCCCCAGCGTTCTCGGCAACCACGACTGGTACCTCGGCTTCGGCGGTTTCTGCACCAGATCCAGAAGCGTGAACGAATGTCTGGTCTATCAGAGGAAGGTGATCACGTCCGAAAACGTGAACTGGCTAAGGGCCTTTCATCTGCAAATGCAGATCGGGAATGCTCAGGTCGTTCACGCCGGTTGGGGCGATCCGATCGATGAGTACCTGACGAGCCCCAACGAAGACTATTTCGCGCGGCTTTCCGGCGTCAACTTTGTGAGTGGCCATACCCATGTACAAAGCATTCACCGCTTCGGCGAGAAGACCTACTGCAATCCGGGGTCCGTCGGGCAGCCACGCGACGGCGATCCACGGGCGGCATTCGCAACGTTCGACGGCGAGACCTTCGCGCTGCATCGGGTCGAATACGACATGCAGAAGGTCTTCGAGCTGATGGAGACCGCGGGATTCCACGACTACTACTATGGCGGGCTGAAGACCGGCGCGAAAAATCTCAGACGGCTCGAAGGTTGAGCATCGAGATCTCAACGTCGTGTTCTCTTCAAATCAACATCAAAACCGGCCTTCGGTTGGCCTTGTGAGCGCAAATCATGACATCAAACGATCCGCAGGACGCGCAGAACTTTACCTACGCTGCCCATGAGGAAGTGGCCGCTTACAACAGGTTGCAGGAGCTGATGAAGACCTCGCCGTTGCCGCAGCGTGAATTCCACGCCAATCTCGGCCTGTTTCTGAATCGCCCATCGCTGGCGCGCATTCTCTTCATGCATGACCTCTATTCGAAGGCCCTGCACACACATGGCGTCATCATGGAATTTGGCGTGCGCTGGGGGCAGAACATGGCGCTGTTCACGACGATGCGCCACATCTACGAGCCCTACAACATGAGCCGAAAGATCGTTGGCTTCGACACGTTCGAAGGCTTCCCGTCGGTGGCGCCACAGGATGGCGATTTCGACGGGCTGAAGATCGGCGGGCTCAATGTCACCCCCAATTACGAGGACGTTCTTGCGGAGATCCTGTCGGCGCAGGAAAAACTCGCGCCGCGCAGCCACATTCGCAAATTCGAGCTGGTCAAGGGGGACGTGACCGAAACTCTTCCCCGGTACCTTGAAAAGCACCCCGAGACGATCATCGCGCTGGCCTATTTCGACCTCGATCTCTACGAGCCGACGAAACAATGCCTCGAGCTCATTCGCCCCTATCTGGCGAAGAACAGCATCGTCGGGTTCGATGAGCTGGTTCTTGCCGAAAATCCCGGAGAAACCCTGGCATTGCGCGAGGCCTGGGGCACGCAGGGCTATCGAATCTGCCGTAGCACCATCTCGCCGCAGCAGAGTTACGTGGTGTTCGAATAAGGCGTCGATTTTCGATGCCGGGCCGTTTCCGGATGGAGGCGGCTCGGGGCCTATGCGTCCTGTCGCACAATCTCGTAGTTCTCGGCGATGATCTCGCTCAGTTTCGACACTGGGTTGAACATCATCAAGTCGACGATCGACAGATATGGCACGTGAGGCTGACCGAACTGCTCGTAGGGAAACGGTCTTGCCCGAAGGGCTCTGAATTCGATTCCGCGCGCGCTGAACGCCTTGGCATCGTAGAGCTCCAGGCCGCCGATCGCGTTGATATAGGTCTGCGTGCCTTCCGCTTCGCACAGTGCGAGCACCTTGTCCTGAAACTTGAGTGAATGGTCGATCGGCACCTCGGACGAGATCTTGAACGTGGTCTTCAAGCCGAGATGCGCGCAGGTCATCTGCAGCGAATTGAAGAGATAACGAAATAGATTGGGGTCCTGAAAGCCGACGATCTCTTCCAGGAGCGGAAAGGTTTCCTTGAAGAAAGGCGCGGTGCGATAGGCCCCTCGCCATTGGTTGAGCAGCTTTGCACGGTCGAAATCGGGCGCCAGCTCCCTGTCGCGAATGTCCAGCGCATCCGAATCCTTCTTCAACGGGAGTGAAAACAAGGCGTCCTTGCCGTTGACCAGCATCCGATTGCGGTTGATCCAGCCCTTTTTGACGTATTTGATGTTATCGTAGACGATGAAGAGATCGACCGCACCGATGAGCTGGTAGTAGCCGATATAGGGAAGAAAATACGGCTGCATGATCGCGAGTTTCATCATGTCTGACACCTGCGCTCACTCAACCCCAGGCTCGCGCATCGTGGGTATAGGTCGTCGAAGTCGCGTTGTCATTGCGCGGCACCACGAGCGGCGCGAAGCAGGCATATGCCTGCATGAAGCGATAGACGCTGTTTCCCATCCCATCCAGACCGGCCGTCGGCAGCATGCGATTGCCGAGTGCCTCGATCTGGACCGGCCGATTGTCCATCGGGTAACACAGCTCCAGGAGCCGCTTTGCGCCTGCGGGAGAGATCAGGTTTCCGGCTGGCCCGAAGCAGGTGTTGAGCCGTAGCGCGGCGACCTGGGAATTCGCAGCCTGGAAAGCGGCATCGGTCCGGTCATCCGGGCGCGCTGGCCTGAAGACCATCATCGACTTCATGCCCGGCGCCAGCTCGAGATCGAGCACGGAATCCGTATTGCAGCCGAGGACCAGCAGATCCCAGTTTCCGAGAGTCGGAAGCAGCATCTCCAGACGTGCGATGATGTCGTGGCGAACAGTACAATCGTCCTCGAACACAAGGGCGGGTTCGTTCTGCCCGGCGATCCAGTTCAATATCCGCCACAGTGAAGCGGCACCACCCACCGCCCCCCTCGTGAACCTCGCGCCTGGAGCGACAAGCCGCATCGCCATCACGTCCTCATCGGTCATCTCCAGCCCGTTGGATGCTGCGAAGCGCTCGAATGCGATGTTGCAGCCGGCGTTCCGCTCCAGAAAGCGCGCAAATTTTTCGGGATGACGATCGAGATTGATGACGAAGTTCTTCATCTGCCAGACAGCACCATGAGCGAATGGATATCCGTGGGCTACTCAAATATGATTCGTCATTGCCGCGGCTAGTCCAAAACACGTGTCAACCGCCGCCCCCCGCGACAGAGGAATGCTCCACGCAAGTTTCGGTTCGTATCGATAGCCGGTCACGGACCCTATCGACAATCAGGACTCGAGATGAGTGATGCAGTCCCGTGTGAATTTCTGACGCCCCGTGCCGAGCGCCCGCTTCATATCGTGCGTCCACGGTTTCCAAGGACCGAGCAGTTCCTGGCCGCTTTCGAAACCGCGCTGGAAGCAGGCCAGGTCACCAACAATTCGCGCTGGGTCGTCGAATTCGAGCGGCGCCTGAGCGAATATCTTGGCGTTCCGACCCTCGTTTTCTGCAACGGACAGATCGGCATGATGGCCATGCTGAGAGCCGCCGGGATCACCGGCGGCGAAGTGATCGTGCCATCGTTCACGTTCAGCGCCACGCCGCACGCCATCAAATGGGTGGGCGCGGAACCGGTGTTTGCGGACATCCTTGATGATCAGACCATGCGCCTCGACCCTGATGATGTCGAGCGCCGGATCACGGACCGTACGGTCGCGATCCTGGCCGTCGACGCTTATGGCATCGCCAGCGACTACGCTGCGCTTGCTCACGTCGCCAGGCGTCATCAGCTGAGACTCCTCGTCGATAGCGCACCCTCGTTCGGCACGCGCGTCGGCGGGAAACTGGTGGGCGGCTGCGCAGACGCGCAGATGTTCAGCTTCCACGCCACCAAGGCCTTCGCGACGATGGAAGGCGGCTGCGTCTGCAGCCACGACCCCGAACTGCTCGCGCGCGTCAAAGCCATGCGCAACTTCGGGCAAGTCGACGGCGCCGACTGCCACGAGGCGGGGCTGAACGGAAAAATGCTGGAGATATCGGCCCTCATCGGCCTCGAACAGCTCAAGACGTTCGAGCAGGCCGTTGCAACGCGCCGTCGGGCCGTCGCGCGCATGCGGATCGGTCTCTCCCGGATTCCCGGCCTGCGCGTCGGACAGGAGCCCGCGGACGTAGAAGCCAACTGGCTTTATCTGCCTGTTGTCGTCGAGGCCGCCGAATTCGGATTGGACCGCGAGGCGCTGGCATCGGCGCTCGAGCAGCACAACGTGTTCGTGCGGAAGTACTACAGCCCCCCCTGTCACCACATGACGGCTTACAGCACGCAGCGCGAGGTGAAGCTGGAGGTGACGGAGAGGATCGCCTACAGCGTCATTGCGCTCCCGGTCTACAACGACATGACCAACGAAGAATGCGATCTCATCGTTGCCGCCATCCAGCACGTGCGCGAATCCGCGCCACGTGGACGCCAGTCTTAGCCGCAAAAACAGATCGCACTCATGCGATGACCCCAAGGACATAGAAGTCGAACAGATGCAGAAAGTTCTCGTCACTGGAGCCGGAGGCTATATCGGCATTCCCCTGTGCCAGATGCTGGCCCAAAAGGGATATTCGGTGGTTGCGCTCGACCGAGGTTTCTTTGGCAAGGATCGATTTACGCAGGCGGCTTCCCATCCGAACATCAGGCTGCTCGTCGACGACATCCGAACCGTGGATCCCAAGCAGTTCGAAGGCATGGACGCCGTCATCGATCTGGCCGGGCTGAGCAACGATGCCTCGGCCGAAATCGACCCCGAGCTCACGGTCTCGATCAACCATCAAGGGGGTGTTCGCCTGGCTCGCGCGGCCAAGGAAGCCGGCGTTCGCCGCTATGTCTATTCGAGTTCCGCATCGGTCTACGGCCACGGCCAGGAGGTTGCGCTCAACGAGCACTCGGTCTGCCGCCCGCAGACGCTGTATGCCGAGAGCAAGCTTCACGTCGAGGACGAGCTGCGCAAGCTGCAGAGCGGCACGTTCGAAACGGTCATCCTGCGCAACAGCACCGTCTTTGGCCTAGCTCCGCGCATGCGCTTCGACCTCGCCATCAACGTGATGACACTGCGCGCGTGGAAAGAGCGCGTCATCTACGTCATGGGCGGCGGCGAGCAATGGCGGCCGTTCATCCACGTTCGTGACGTCTGCCGCGCCCTGATGATGGGCATCGAGAGCGAGGCGTCGATCGTATCCGGCGAGACCTTCAACGTCGGCGGCGACGATCTCAATTATCAGATCAAGCAGCTCGCAAATTTCGTCAAGGACATCATTCCGAACATCGTCACGCACACGATCCCGGATGCGACGGACAAGCGGACCTATAATCTGTCCTTTGCCAAGATCCTCCAGCGCCTGAAATTCGATCCGTCCTCCCGCGTCCATGAGGGCATCGTGGAGATCAAGCAGGCCCTCGAGCGCGGCGTGGTGAGTGGCGACGATCCCACGACCCATACGCTGGGATGGTACCGTTCCCTGATCGACTGGGAAAAACGGATCAAGGAATTGTCGATCAACGGCAGGATCCTGTGATCGCTTAAGGCGCTAGTTCGGGCGGCGGCGAGCGATCCAGCACGTCGCCCTTGGCGCCCTCGAGCAGATCGATCCCATAGGTCTCGACGACGAGCGGCCCACGCTTGCGCTGCAGCTCGCCGACACGCGTCACGTGCGTGAAGAGGTCGTTGAGGAACGGATGGCCGTCGGGCCTGGCCTCGTCGACATAGATCAGCTTGCCTGCGAGCAATTTCGGATCGGGCTCGGGCATGTTGACCCAGCGGATACGCTGGTTCTGCTGCACCACGCACGTGCCGCGCGGCAGGTAGAAGGCGAGCCAGCCCGTGGTGCCGTAGTCCGGCGTGAGCACGCAGGTCGCACCATTGCGCAGACGCTCCGCTTCGATGCCGGCTGCAAGCTCGCGCCAGCCGACGCCGACGCTGCGCACGGTCGCATCGCGGCGATAGCCGGACAGCCAGCCCGTATTGGCCTGCACGATCAGCGCGGCAAACATCACGATGCCGGCGGGCGCGGCCCAGCGCAGGCAGAAATCCACCAGGCGCCGCGCGCGCGGTTTCCACTGCGCGAGGTTGGCGGCAGCCGCGGCGGCGACGATGAACGGCGGATAAACCGGCGCAAACCAGTTGGCCTCGACCCGCGCATGCAGCGAATGCCAGACGAAATAGGCAACGATAGTCCAGAACATGCTCTCGATCAGCACGCGCGAGGCCAGCGCGCCTGCCCTGCGCCAGGTCAGCGCGTGCAGGCCCATCGCGCCGAGGATGAAAACCAGCGGGGTTGCGAACCCGATCTGGGTCGGGATCAGCTCGGCGATGAAGACCGGACGGAAGTCTTCGATCCTGGCGCGCCCGAGCTGCTTGACGAACGAGACCCAGTGATGATCGGCATTCCACAAGATCACCGGCGAGAACAGTGCAAAAGCAACGAGGCCGCCGAGATAGGGCCAGGGCGAGAGAAACCAGCGCCGCAGCTTCGGCACCGCCGCAAGCCAGATCAGGATCGCCGCGCCAAAGAACATCGCGGTATATTTCGACAGCAGGGCCGCGCCGACGGCTGCGCCGACAGCGAGCCACCAGACGCCGCGGCCGGTCTCGAGCACCTTGGCGAGGAAGAACAGCACGAAGCTGGAGGCGACCAACAGCGGCGCATCCGGCGTCACGATCAGCGTGCCGACCGAGGCGATCATCGTCACGTTGAACAGGATGGCGCTGGTCGCCGCCAGGCGCGCGCCACCAAACAGGATCGCGGCCGTGCGATAGATCGCATAGCTCATCGGCAGCGCGAGCAGGATCGAGACCAGGCGGACGCCGAGCTCGGTATCGCCCGCGATCATCGTGCCGGCGCGGATGACGTAGGCCACCATCGGCGGGTGGTCGTAATAGCCCCCGGCGAGGTTCTTCGACCACATCCAGTAATAGGCTTCGTCGAAGGTGATCGGGGTGAAGGCGGCCGCAACCAGCCGCAATGCGACCAGCGCAAGGATCATGAGTGCCGTGTTGCGGACGATCCGCGCGTCAGCCCCGCCCATACGAGCTTCCCTGCAAGCGTCCTTGACGCGCTATTTCTTGCGCCAGACGAACAGTCCGGACATCGCGTAATTCCACACCACGCCCATCAGCGCGCCGGCAAGCCCGGCCAGCCACCAGATCGGCTCCTGGTCGTAGACCGAGAAGGCGACGCCGACATTGGCGAGCAGGCCGACACTGCAGACGATGTAGAACATGATCAGGCCGCGCAGGATCGCAAAGCCCTTCAGCCGTTGATCGCGATAGGTGAGGAAGTTGTTCATGATGAAGTTGCTGGTCATGGCGACGATCGCACCGGCGGCCTGCGCCTCCGCGAACGGCACCTTGATCAACTGCAGCGCGATGAACAGCGTGGTGAGATGCACGACGAGGCCGATGCCGCCGACCATCGCAAACAGGATGAAGCGCAGCGAGACGATGTCGTTGGTCAGCTTCGCCAGCACGAGGCCCAGGAAATCCAGCGCGACCATGGAATCCAGCTTGCTCTCGCCGTGCTGGCGGGCACCGAACGTGTAGGGAATCTCGACCGCCCGCAAATCGCCATGTGCGGTCGCGACGAGGTCGAGCAGGATCTTGAAGCCGTGCACCGACAATTTCGGCGCCAATTGCTCGAAACGGTCGCGGCGAACCATGAAGAAGCCGCTCATGGGATCGGCGATCTCGACCCGAAGCATCTTCCTGGCGAATTCGGTCGCCAGCGCGCTGGCGCCGGCGCGCTGCTTGTTGAAGCCTTCGCTCTTGTAGCCCTCGATGTAGCGGCTGCCGACCACGAGGTCGGCCTTGTCGCTGGCGAGCAAGAGCAGCATCTTCGGCAGCTGCGTCTCGTCATGCTGGAGATCGGCGTCGATCACGGCCGCATAGGGCGCGCTGGAGGCCAGGATACCCTCGATGCAGGCGCCCGAGAGGCCTCGGCGGCCGATGCGGCGGATGCAGCGGACGCGACTGTCCTTCTGCGCCAGCGCGCGCACGACATCCCAGGTGCCGTCGGGTGAATTGTCGTCGACGAACACGACTTCCCAGGCGACGTTGGCAAGGGTCGCCTCCAGCCGGCGGTAGAGCACCGTGACGTTGTCGCGCTCGTTGAAGGTCGGGACGATGACCGACAGTTCCGGCCCTTCCTGGGCCTGGCCGTCGACGCCCGGTCTGATCGCTTCATTCATGACGGCAGCGTATATCCGCCGCGTCCTGCGCTGCCAAGTTCTTGAGCTATCAGCCGGGGGTTTCTCTGAGGGGATCGCCCAAAAGGGGCCCCAAAATGCCAACGACCCCGGAACGGCGGACCCGCGCGTACATCCGGCGCAGGCCTAAGCTATTCCAAGGTCGTTCCAGCGCCGGAGCTTTTGGCTCAACGTCGCCGTTAGAAGCCAAATGGGGACGAGAAAGCCGCTTTGCAAGGGGTGAAAGCCGCCTTTTTCAGGCCATTACTGGTTCGGGACTTCCCGGATCACCGGGCCCCGCGGCGCCGGCGCGGCAGGGGCTGCGGGCGCCATGGCGGCGGGCGCCGGCTCGACCTTGGCCGGCTTCGCCGGCTTGCCATACTGCCCGATCGGCCCAAACACGACGGCAACCGCCAGCACCACCGCCGCGACGACCGCGCCAAAAATGCCACCTACCGACTCAGACGACATACCAACTTTTCCCCGGTCACGCCTGTTGATTAATAGCACTAGCCTCGGATCGCGGGAATAGGCCGGAGGCCCCTATCGCGACCTATGCGAGGATCGTTCCGATAACGGCCGACGCGATCAGCGCTGCAGCTACAAAGACGACGAAATTCTTTGCCCAAAAGAAGAACGCGTTCGCTTGCGAATAAGCGCTGATCGTATTCCTATTGAATTGCTCCCGGTCAATCGGCTTGGGTGCCGATTCGATCCAATCCACAAAGCCGCGCGCGTGAATGAAGGCCGCAAGATATTGCAGATAATCGAACAGCAATGCCAGCGCTCCGGCGCCCGCAGCAGCAATCCAAAGCAAACGATGCACCCCGGTGAACGCAGGCACCACCTTTTCAGTTGTCGCCAGCGCATACGTGATCGCCAGTGAGCCCGCCCACACATACTTGCACAGCTCGGAGAGCTTTCCGCCAAACTTGGGTATGTTAGCGGCTTCGGTGGCGTATGCCTTTTGAAGATCATCCGGCGCAATGTCAGACACGGCCGTCATCATCACGTTTTAACCCATCACCCGGATCGAACCGCTCGATCAGATGCGATTGGCGAATAACGCCATCATCATTGTTACCGGGCTTGTCAGGCGCTGGCTGCTCTTTCGGCCCCTTCTCGTCCTTTGTGATCTTGTCACGTCCAGTTGGGGCCTTATCCTGCTCGGGCATTTTTCCTCTCCCCGCAGACAATCGACTTGCGTTCTGAAAATTACCTTGGGCGCCGTAACGACTGCGTGCTGAAAAGCACGACGACTCCAGCAAATATTGCCCACCAAATCTTGCAACCACGGATAGTGGCAAGCTGCCAACCGACTGTCAATTCGGAATTGATCCATGGCGGCCAGCAGTAGACCCTATTTCGCCGGCGGCCGGTGCTTGACGAAGGCGGTCACGATGTCCTTCTGCGCCGACTCCACCGCCCTGTTCGCGGTCGCGAGATGGGCACCGGAATCGATGTTCGGGTATTGCGCGGTGAGATAGTCGAGCAGCGCGACCCGGTAATATTGCCGCTCCGACGGACAGGCGCCGGCAACCGAGCGGCCGAAATCCTGCGCCGACAGGCCCTGATTGCTGTCGCGCGAATATTCGCGCGCCAGGCAATGCCAGTAATCGTCGCGCCCCTGCATGGCGAGCTTCTGCGCGCCCTTCGCGTCGTCGTCATCCGCCGTCGCAGAACAGGTCATGGCAGCAGATGTCATCATGACGAGCGCCGCTCCCAGCATCAGCATCCGCATCTTGTTCTCCTTTTTCGCAGATCGCGTCTCAAGCTTAGACGGGATGCGACAACTGGCCAATCACTTCTGGTTTGAATAGGATGCAGCCCTCCCCTTCCCGTCGATGCGAGATCCCCCGTGGCCAAAGCAAAAACCGCGTCCAAAAAATCCGGCAACATCTTCATCGGCATCGGCGGCTGGACCTTCGAGCCCTGGCGCGGCGTGTTCTATCCGGAGAAGCTGACGCAGGCGAAGGAGCTGTCTTACGCCGCCTCGAAGCTGACCTCGATCGAGATCAACGGCACCTATTACGGCTCGCAGAGGCCGGAGAGCTTTCGCAAATGGGCGAGCGAAGTGCCCGAGGGTTTTGTGTTCTCGGTGAAGGGCCCGCGCTTCGCCACCAATCGCCGTGTGCTCGCCGAGGCCGGCGATTCCATCAAGCGCTTCTACGATTCCGGCGTGCTGGAACTCGGCGACCATCTCGGTCCCGTGCTATGGCAGTTCGCGCCGACCAAGAAATTCGACGGCGCGGATTTCGGCAAGTTCCTGGAGCTGCTGCCGCGCAAGCTCGAGGGCCGCGCGCTCCGCCACGTGGTCGAAGTGCGGCACGACAGCTTCTGCGCACCCGACTTCATCGCGCTGATCCGCGAGTTCGAGACGCCCGTGGTGTTTGCCGAACACGGCAAATATCCTGCCATCGCCGACGTCGCCGGCGATTTCGTTTATGCGCGCTTGCAGAAAGGCAATGACGAGATCAAGACCTGCTATCCGCCGAAGCAGCTGGACGCCTGGGCCGAGCGCTTTCAGGCCTGGGCCGGGGGAAGTGAGCCCGACGATTTGCCGAAGGTCGACAAGGCGAAGCCGAAGAAGCAGCCGCGCGACGTGTTCGCCTACGTCATCCACGAGGGCAAGGTGCGCGCGCCGCACGGCGCCATGGAACTGATCGCGCGAGTCTCGTGAGGAGCATCCATGGCCAAGGCGAAGAAGCTCTTCACCATCGGATATGAGCAGACGCCGCCGAAGGCCGTGCTCGACGAGCTGGAGCGGGCCGGCGTCAAGCTCGTGGTTGACGTCCGCGCCGTGACGTCGTCGCGGCGGCCCGGCTTTTCCAAGAATCAATTGGCCGCTGGCCTGGACGAGCGCGGCATTGCCTATGTTCATCTTGCCGCGCTCGGCACGCCGAAAGAGGGCCGTTTGGCCGCGCGCAGCGGGCAATACGACGTGCTGGAGAAGATCTTCTCAAAGCATCTGAAGACGCCGGAGGCCCGGGAACAGATGGACGAGCTTTCGGCGCTGGTAAAGAAGGCCGGTCCCGTCTGCCTGCTCTGCTACGAGCGCGACCACACGCATTGCCACCGCCAGATGATCGCGGAGGTCATCGAGGAGCGCGATGGGGTTGCGGTGAAGAATTTGGCCGGGCGGCAGATCTAATCGAAGCCGTCATTCCGGGGCGCGCCACTTGGCGCGAACCCGGAATCCATTCATTTTCCACGAAGCGACCTCGGCGCTCGACTGCCCTATCTGACGGATACAGCCGATGTCCGCCGGAAAGCTATGCAGATCGAATATGGCAATCGGATTGCCTATCTCGATGCTGAATTCCGGTTGAGCGACCAAAATCACGAGTTCGTCACTCAGCGCCGCCACGCGGTCGAGGTCGAAGCCGCTCGCAAAGCACCGGACGCGAGCCGTGAGTAAACTCGCGCCGAATATGCACGCGGGATCGTCACCGACCGCAGACACTGAACAGAAGGCCGCGCAAGCAGGGCAAGACCTGATCAAGGCCGAGTAGAAGATGCAGGATCAGATCCGGCATGCGCCGATGGACGGTGCTGTGCAACAACTCGCGGTTCATACGGTTGGAGGCGTGGTCACGCCCGCGCAGGTGCCGCCGTTTGTGTCCCCACCGATGACAGAGTCGAAATCGAAGCCATGGCGCTCAACAACGACATCGGGTTCGTCCGCGCCGGCGATCCGGTCGAGGTCAAGGTCGATACGTTCAAACTTCACCAAGTATGGCCTGCTGCACGATAAGGTCGTCAGCCTTTCGGGAGACGCTATCGTTCGCGACAAGAACACTGCCCAATCAGACGCGCAGCATCAATTGGGGCAGATCGCACATACAAGCGAGCCGCCTGGACAGGAACTGCTCTATTCGGCGTGCGTCGCACTCGATGAAACCAAAATGCAGGTTGAAGATCGCATCGTCGACCTTGCGCCGAGCATGGCGGTCACGGCCGAGATCAAGACCGGGCGACGTCGGATCATGCTGTCGCCGCTGTTGCGATATCAACGTGAGGCGGGACGAGAGCGGTGAGAGATCGGTGCGAGTGAGGAGACTTATGACGCACGCTGGCGGAGCACAAGCCATGAATCAGTCAGCCCAAACCGGAATTCTCCAACACAAATCGCGGGAGATTTATAAATGAATTATGATGCGACGATTCAGCTAAACCCCGCTCATCGCAATTCACGACGGAATTCGACTTAGTGACGGGCTTCAGAGAAGGATTCTGAACCAATGTTTTTGCCCCCAAGAACGCTGTTCGATCTGCTGAAAAATATGCGCACGGCCTTCGATCAGAATCTCGTTTTGCGAAACGACTTCGTTTCAGACCACAATCTCACGGCCTTTTCCGGCTCTTCGATGATTGTTCGAGAGACCAATGGTCCGACTGACCTTAGAATTTGGATGAACGTGGAGTCTTTATTTACTCCTGTCGAACGCCATTTAGGCACGACGGTTCCCAGCGTTCAATTTAGATTCTCAAAAGATACGAGGGTTGAAGCTAAGCCAAGCTTCTTTGTCCACCTGGCGTTTCAAAGTAAGCAAAAGGACATAAAACTCCAAGAAGTTGAAGCTGTATTCGGCGCCGGTTGGAAGACAGATTACCCCGTTCCTTTGCCCGCAAATTGGGAGGCCGGGACCAAGTGGATACGATACTTCTTTGAAACCGAGACGCTTACTCGGGAAATAAGCTTTAGATTCTTGCCGGATGGCTCTTTGTCAAGCTGCTCCATTCGGCAGGAGACGAAGTGATTGCGGCCCTCAGCAGCCTTGCAAATTCTCTGATAATCCGCGCGTTTAGCTACACGCAGGGCAATATCTCGCAAGCAGTCGGGCGCACTAACGGATATGCTGAATGCCCTTGCCAGCGACCCAAGTTCTACACTTGCTCTAGGAGCGACAGACGCGTCATCAACGGTGGGGAACTGGGCCGACCGAAACGCTTCGATCGCTATTGGCAATGTCATGCACCGTGTCTGCTGCCCGATAGATTCCGGGTTCGCGCTACGCGCGCCCCGGAATGACAACTCAGCCCTCCCCCGCCAGCCTGAACGTCCCTTCCATCATCTGCACGCAGGCACCACCGACATGGGCGGAGACGATCTTGCCGTCCTTTTTCACGACGCGCGTCTGCAGGACGCTCGGCCGGCCCATGTCAAAGCCCTGGCCGACCGTTAGCTTCAACTCGCCATCGCGCTGAGGATCGAGTTCGGCGAACAGCGCGGCGGCCGCGACGGTCGCGCTACCGGTGGCGGGATCTTCGGTGAGGCCGCTGGCGCCGCGCATGAACATGCGCGCCTGGCGATCCAACGGCGCCTCGGCTGCAGGCACGTCGCGCGTGTAGAACCACACCGAGCGGGCGCCATCGCGCGGCAAGACCTTGGCATAGGCCGCAGCATCAGGCCGGGCCCGCTTCAGCGCCTCGCGCGAATGCAGCTCCATCACCAGGAACGCGTTTCCGACGGTGACGACATGAGGCGGGTGGTTGTCGGTCTTGATGTCATCAGCGCCAAGCGAGATGCAGCTAGCGGCCTCAGCAGGTGACAGGGGCGCATAGCGCTGCAGCGGCTGCGGCGCGGTGAGCTCGGTCCTGATGACCTGGCCCTGCTCTCGCACGATCTCAACCGGCACGAGGCCTGCCTTCTCCTCGAACAGCAGGCGCGGCTTCGGCTCTTTCGCCATCGAAGCGAGCACGAAGGCGGTACCGACGTTGGGATGCCCTGCAAAGGCAATTTCCAGCACCGGCGTGAAAATGCGCACCTCGGCGTCGTTGGCCTTGTCACGCGGGGGCAGCACGAAAGTCGTCTCGGAATAGTTGAACTCCGTCGCGATCGCCTGCATCTCGCGCGTTGAGAGCCCAGCTGCATCGAGCACCACGGCGAGCTGGTTACCGCCGAAGGCGCGGTCGGTGAACACGTCGACAGTGACGTAGCGGCGCTGCATGCAAAATCCTCACGCAAATGGCGGCCGCAATCCGGCCGCCTCGCGCAGCATTCTACAAGCCCAAAACATCGCCCGTCATGCCCCAAAATTGAGTGCAATCGGAGCAATCGCGACGCGTGTCAGAAGCGAAAGAGAGGCCGCGGCGATGCCAGCACCTGCGCGCGTTCGCGCTCGTCGACGATGAGCGTGTCGAGGAACTGCCGGTTCTTCGCGTAAGTCTGCGTCGCCTCGAACTGCGTGTGCGGCCAGTCGCTGCCCCACAGCAGGCGATCGAGCCCGTAAGCGCTGCGCAGCAGCGGATAGGCTTCCCTGGCAAAGCTCTCGCCGGCCGGACCGTTGCGATACGGCGCAGAGATCTTGACCCACACGTTCCGCGTCGCGCCAAGCTTCAGCACGGACTGAAAGCCGGGATCTGTGACACCGAGCCGGGGGTCGGGCAGCGCGTAGTGGTCGAGCACGACGGTGACGCCACGATCGAGCAGTTGCGGCGCGAGCAGCGCAAGATCAGCCGCATTGCGCTGGATCTCGACCTGCCAGCCCAATGCTTTCACATTGGCGAGCAATCCCTTCCATTCGCTCGCCGCGAGATCGGGCAAGGGTTGGCCGACGAGATTGAGGCGGATGCCGACGATGCCGACTTTGTCGAGCGCGCGAAGCTCGTCCGCGGGGACGGCGGGATCGACGACCGCGATGCCACGCAGGCGCCCGCCGGTCTGCTTCAGGCAGTCGACAAGATAGGAATTATCGGTGCCGAGAAAGCTCGGCTGCACCAGGACGCCGTTGGTCGTGCCGTTGTGATCGAGTTGCTCGAGATAGAGCGACAGCGGCGCGTCGTAATCAGGCGCATAGCGCCGGCCCGGCGCGAGTTTCAGCTCGCGGTGAAAGACATGAGCGTGGGTGTCAATAACAGGCAAGGTCCCCTCACTCCTGGCCATGGTTGCGACCGCAGTCGTGAGCGATACCAGGCCCGCACCAAATTGGCGGCGCGTCAGGCCGCGCTGGATCGATGTCATCGTCGTTACTCCTCATCTCTCCTCAGGCGCGCGTTGCCGCAGGCGCCTCGAACACCTTGCCGCGGGTTTCGGGCAGCAGCAGCACGGCGATCAGCACCAGCGCATAGGCGAACGCCGCATCGATGCCGATCGCGGGCCCAAGCCCGATACGATCACTGAGAAAGCCGACCAGAAAGGGAAACGCGGCGGAGACCACGCGGCCGAAATTGTAGCAGAAGCCGACACCGGTCCCGCGCACGCCGGCGGGATAGAGCTCGCTGAACAACGCCGCCATGCTCGCAGGAATTCCGGCCGAGAAGAAGCCGAGCGGAAAGCCCAGCACCAGCATCTGGCCATCGGTCAGCGGCGCGAAGATGTAGACGAGCACGGTGGCAATGCAGGTGCTGGCAAAGAACGCGACATTGGCCCGGCGGCCGATCCGGTCGCTGATGATCCCGCTCGCAACGCAGCCGCAGAAGAACGCGATGATGATGACGGCGAGATAGAAGCTCGAACCGAGCACCGACAAATGCCGCACCTCGCGCAAATAAGTCGGCAGGAAGGTCGTGAGCGCCGCGTAGCCGCCATGGGCGCCGATGCCGAACAGGCCGCCGACCAGCGTCGAGCGCAGCACGTCGGGATGGAAGATGCCTGCCAGCGTGGCAAAGAACGGCGTCTCCTCACGCGCGACGGTACGCGCCGGCTCCTTCAGTCCGCGGCGGATGAAGATGATGAGCAGCGCCGGCAGCAACCCGATCGCGAACAGGATCCGCCAGGCGATATCAGCCGGTGCATAGGTGAAGACAAGCGCCGACAAGAGGACAGCCGCACCCCAGCCGACAGCCCAGGCGCTCTGCACCGTGCCCAACGCCTTGCCGCGATGCTCGGGACGGATGATCTCGGCCATCAACACCGCGCCGCAAGCCCATTCGGCCCCAAAGCCGAGGCCCTGGATCGCCTTGAGCACCAGGAGCTGGGTGTAGCTCATCGCGAATGCTGAAGCGAAGGTGGCGAGCGCAAAGGTCGCGACCGTGATCTGGAGCGCCTTGACCCGACCAAAGCGGTCGCCGAGTGCGCCGCCGAGCCAGCCGCCGAATGCTCCGAAAAACAGCGTGACCGAGCCGAGCAGACCGGCATCGGCCTTGCTGATGCCGAAGGCCGCGATCAGCGCGGGGATGGCGAGGCCGAACATCTGGACGTCGAGCGCATCCAGCGCCCAGCCGCCAAAGCTCGCCCAGAACGTGCGCCGCTCCAGCGGCGAGCTTTCACTGTACCAGTTCGACATGTTTCCTACCCCTGTACGCGTTTATTGCTTGGTGTCTTTGAAAGCTGCCGTCACCGGATCTCGGCGTGGTAGCGGAAGCGGTCCGCCGGCCCGCGCGAGCGGCGCCATTCGATCGGCCGCCGCTCCAGATCGAGCGCGAGACGCTCGATCACGATCAGCGGCGCATGCGCTTCGAGGCGCAACAGCCGTGCCTGCATCTCGTTCGCGGTCTCGACGGTCAGAATTTCCTCGGCGGACACGACGACCTCGCCGCAGCGCTCTTCGTAGAGTGGATAGAGCAAGTCGCCGAACTCGGCGGTGTCGATGTCGAGAATCTTCGCGAAGCGCGACTGCTGGAGCCAGATCTCTTCGGCGAGCAGCGGGACGTCGTCGATCAGCCGCAGGCGCGACAGGCTGATCACGGGTTCGCCAACCGGGATGCGCAGTGCCGAGGCGACCGCTGATGTCGCCGGCAGGCTCTTGCGCCTGAGGATACGGCTCTTCGGCACGCGCCGCTCGCCGCTCTCGGACTGGAAACGGAAGAAGCGGAACAGCGATGAGTTGAAGCGTGCGCGACGCACGAAGGTGCCACGGCCCTGCTGACGCTCCAGCACGGCGTCCGCGACGAGCTGGTCGATCGCCTTGCGCACGGTGCCGATCGCGACGCCGTAATGCGCCGCCAGCTCGGCCTCCGACGGGATCGGCTCGCCCGGCCGCCATTCATTGCGGTTGATCCGCGCGGCGAGGTCATCGCGCAGGCGCTGATAGCGTGGTAGGCGGTCGTCGCGCAGGGCTGAATTCATATAGTCATATAGATGACTAGATGAAAACGGAGTCAAGCACTACTAAAATACCGGATCGCAAACAGGCGCGAGACCGGGCTAGCGGAGCTCACCAACCCGGCCTCGCCTGGTTCGATCGTCAGTTGGCGGCCTTCGGCATGCACGGCGGCTCCTTGTAAGGAGCGGTCGCATAGGCACCCACAGCTGGCGCCCTTACGCAATCGACCGGCGCGTGCGCCACGGTGCGCCGCGCAGGCGCGGCATCGCGGGCGGAAGCGGTTTCAATTTGGGAGACGGCTGCGGCAATCAGGGCGGCCGAGACAAAGCTCAATCGGATCATGGATTTTCTCCGCGTGGCATCAGGACATCGAAGAAATTTCGACGTCCTGAGTGCAAGAGCGGAAGGCCAGCCAGGTTATTTCAGCGCGCGTCTTCAAACAAACGTGAGCGATCCCCTCACCCCAATTGAAACACCGCAACCGGCTGCTCATAACCGCGCACCGTGACCTCGCCGAGCGCGACCGCATCCTCGCCGTCGTCGCCCAGCGCCTCCCGCACGGACGCCGAGATCAGGAGCTGCGAGCCGAACTCCTTGTTCAGCGCCTCGAGCCGCGAGGCAAAATTCACGGTGTCGCCGATCACGGTGTATTCCTTGCGGCGGGGCGAGCCGATATTGCCGGCGACGACCTCGCCGAAATGAATGCCGATGCCGATCCGCAGCGGCCAGCTCGTCTGCGCATTGATGTGATCCATCGCGGTCAGCATGTCGCGGCCGGCGGCGACCGCGCGATGCGCGGCATCGGACGCCTCCAGCGGCGCGCCGAACAGCGCGAGAAATCCGTCGCCCAGAAACTTGTTCACGATGCCGCCATGGCGATCGAGGATATCGACCAGCACCGCAAAGGCGCCGTCGAGCCGATCGACCACCTCCTGAGGCGTGCGCGACTGCGCGCCGGCGGTGAAGCCGCGGAAATCGACGAACATCACGGCGACGCGGCGGATATCGCCCGCGGCGCTGGTGCCCTCCGCCATCAATCGCTCGACGACCTGCGGCGAGACGTGCTGGCCGAACAGATTGGTCACCCGATCGCGCGCGGTGGCGGCCGCGATGCTCGCGGCGAATTGCCGCCGCAACTGCGCACCGACGGAGCCCGCCAGCACGCCGCAGAGCAGGATCACCATGCTGCGCACGGTGTGGAAGTAGATCAGGGGTTCGCCGTCGGCGTTCGCGGAATCGTAATACAGCGCCACCGCCAGGAGCTCACTTGCCGCGACGAATCCCGTGAAAGTGGACAGCCAGAAATCGAGCCGAAGGGTCGAAAGAATGACGAAGATGAAATAGACCAACGGCAATACGAAACCGAGCGCGGGCCCGGCGCCCATGCTGCGAATCTGCAGGATCAGGATGAGCGTCGGCAGCGACGTCTCGATGAAGGCTCCGATATAGCGCCTGATCACCGGCAGGTCGCGATCGAGCTTGAGGCTTCGGCTGATCTGGCTGTGGACCCAGACCTCGAACAGCAGAAAGCCCGTCACAAGAACGTATTCGCGGATCATCCCTTCGGTCCCGCGCCAGATCCGGTTCGAGATAGCGGGATCGATCACGAAGGTTGCCGTGAGCAAGACGAGCATGACACAGCCGGTGGCGATCAGCGCCCTCACCCGCAGCAGCTCGGTACGCAGCACTTCGCGCGTCAGCTCGCGCTCGAACGCCTCAGACAGGACGGCTTTGCGCCGGGCCTTCAAAAAGCTGACCATTGCATCCCCCGTTCCGAAGCAGTCTGCCTCAATCCAGCGTGCGGCGGAAGCGCGTCACGGCGATGGTCATGGCGACCAGCATCAGGATGGCAAGCGCCGCCGCATCGAACCGCAGGTTCGGCATGGTGGCGCCCTTCAGCATGATGGCGCGAACGATGCGAATGTAGTGCGTCAGCGGCAGGCATTCGCCGACATATTGCGCCCAGGCCGGCATGCCCGCGAACGGGAACATGAAGCCGGACAGCAAGATGCTCGGCAGGAAGAACATGAATGACATCTGTATCGCCTGCAGCTGATTCTGCGCGACGGTGGAGAACGTGTAGCCGATTGCGAGATTTGCGGCGATGAAGAGGGTCGAAAGAGCCGCCAGAAGGAACAGATTGCCGAGCACCGGCACGCCGAACAGGAACACTCCGATATTGACGATCAGGAAGGCCTGGATGAAGCCGACCAGGATGTAAGGAACGATCTTGCCGATCATCACCTCCACCGGCTTGATCGGCATCGACAGGAGGCTCTCCATGGTGCCGCGTTCGATCTCGCGCGTCACCGACAGCGCCGTGAAGATCAGCATCGTCATGGTGAGAATGGTGCCGACAAGTCCCGGCACGATGTTCAGCCGCGATTCCGCCGCCGGATTGTAGCGCGCATGCGCGCGGATCTCGAACGGCATCGCCGGCGGATCGCCGATATAGAGATCGTGCGCGAGCGCGGTCTGCACGATCATGCCGAGCGAGCCGAGTGCGGAGCTCGCCGCGACCGGATCGGTCGCGTCGGCCGCAACCAGCAGCGCCGGCTTGTCGCCGCGCCGCACCGCGCGTTCGAAGCCGCGCGGGATCTCGACGCCGAACAGTACCTTGCCTGACTTCAGCAGATTGTCGAAATCGTCGACGTCGTGCACTTCATAGACGAAGCGGAAATAGGCGGTATTCTCCAATGCCTTCAGGACCGAACGGGCGAGATCGGAGTCCTCCTGCAGCAGCACCGCGCTCGGCAGATGGTGCGGCGTGGTGTTGATGGCATAACCGAACAGGAGAAGCTGCATCACCGGGATCGCCACGATCATCGCGAAGGAGACGCGGTCCCGCCGAAGCTGAATGAACTCCTTTGCCATCATGGCATAGGAGCGGCGCCAGAAGCCGAAGCGGTCGCGGATCTCCCGTACGAGGACGGTTGTCCTGACGGTGCTCATTGGAAATTGTCCTTGGAGCGGCCCATCAGCTCGATGAAGACGTCTTCCAGCGACGGCGCCGATTTCTGCCAGTGCATGTCACCCTTCTCGCGCCACGGCGCGATGCTGGCTTCGAGGGCCGCGACCTCGCGGCCCGAGACGTGCAGCGAGGTGCCGAACGGCGCCACCATGTCGATCCCGGGCTTGCCGGCGAGCTGGGCCGCGAGGCCATTCAACTCGCCGGTGACGGTGTAAGTCGTCAGCGCCGATTTCGCGATCACCTCATCGACGCTGCCGCGCGCCAGGAGATGGCCGTAGGCGATGTAGGCGATCTCGTGACAGCGCTCCGCCTCGTCCATGTAATGGGTCGAGACCAGCACGGTGAGACCATCGGCGGCGAGGGCGTGGATCTCGTTCCAGAAATCGCGCCGCGCCTTGGGATCGACGCCGGCGGTCGGCTCGTCCAAGAGCAGCAATTCCGGATTGGGCAACGTGCAGGCCCCCAATGCAAGGCGCTGCTTCCAGCCGCCGGAGAGCTCGCCCGCGAGCTGCTGCTCGCGGCCCGAGAGGCCGAGCCGCTCGATCATGTCGCGCGCAGCCCCGCGCGCGTCGGCAAGGCCATAGAGCCGCGCAACGAATTCGAGGTTCTCGCGCACGGAGAGATCCTGGTAGAGGCTGAAGCGCTGTGTCATGTAGCCGACCTTGCGCTTGATCTTTTCAGCGTCCTTCAGGATGTCGTAGCCGAGGCAAGTGCCCTCGCCACTGTCGGGCGTCAGCAGGCCGCAGAGGATGCGGATGGTTGTGGTCTTGCCCGAGCCGTTCGGCCCGAGGAAGCCGTAGATCGAGCCGCGCTTCACCTGCATCGACAGATCGTGCACGACCTCGCGGCCGCCGAACGATTTGGTCAGGCCCTTGACGTCGATCGCGATGTCGTTCGCACCGTTCATCGCTTGTCCGCCACCGGAGTCTTTGGGTTGAGATAGACGTTGATCGGCTGGCCCACCCGCAAGGCATCGGGCCGCGACGGCCGCGCCTGGATCAGATAGACGAGCTTGTTGCGCTCTTCGAGGCTGTAGATCACAGGCGGGGTGTATTCGGCCGAGGTCGCGATGAAATAGATCTTCGCGGTGAGGTCGGCCGCGCAATTGTCGCAGGCGACCCGCACCTCGTCACCAACAGACAGCTTCGGCAACTCGGTCTCCGGCACGAAGAAGCGAAGCTTCATGTTGCCGGGCGGCATGATCGAGAGCACCGGCCGCTGCGCCGCCACCATTTCGCCTTCGCGGAAATAGATCTGCTGGATGGTTCCGGCGACAGGCGCAGAGCCCTTGCGCCGCGCGAGCCGCGTCTCCGAGGTCACCACCCGCGCCTGCGCGACCCGCAGGTCAGAGACAGCGGAGTCCAGTGTGGCTTGCGTGCCGGAACCGGTCTTGCGCAGGGATTCCGCGCGATCGAACACCTGCTGCGCATTCGCCAGTGTCGCCTTGGTCTGGTTGAGATCGGCAAGCTGGAGATCGTCGTCGACCGAATACAGGGCATCGCCGACCTTCACCACATCGCCTTCGCGGATATCGAGCCTGGTCACCCGGCCCGCCTCGTCCGGACTGACATAAATCATGTCGGCCTCGACCCAGCCCTGGAAGCCGGGATCGCGCTTCTCCTTGCAGCCGGCAAGCACGGTTGCGAGCAGGCCGGCCAATGCGATTGCTAGAACCCTTTGCGACGACCTCATGTCGTCCTCCGTTCGCCAAAAATCAAATCAAGATGGACACGCAGCATGTCCTGCGCATCGAGCGGCGCGTGCCGCGCAAACAGGCTCTGCCAGATCACCGCGATCATCGCGGGCGCGACCAGGATCTGCGGATAGCGCGCGAGATTCTTCTGATGGATCTCGCCGCGGGCAATGCCGAGCTCGATCAGCGCGCGCATGCCGGCGATCCCGCGCGAGACGACTTCGCGATAGTAGAAATCCGCGACAGACGGAAAGCGCGGGCCCTCTGCCACGATCAGGCGGACGAGATCGCCGCGCCTTGTTCCCATCACCTCTTTGAGAAAGTTGCCGGCAAAGGTCTCGATCAGATCGCGCACCGAGCCCGCTGGCGGCGGCAATGCGTTGAGCCGCGCCACCACTGGCACGATCACGGTGCGCACCAGTTCCTCGAACATCGATTCCTTGTCCTTGAAGTGCAGGTAGATCGTGCCTTTCGCGACACCTGCGCGCTTGGCGATGTCGTCGAGCCGCGTCGCGGCAAAGCCCCGGGCGATAAACTCATCCATGGCCGCTTCGACGATTGCTGCGCGTCGCTCTGCAGCGCGCATGGCACGGCTCGAAGCCGGAGCGGCTTCCCCGCCGGCTTCGGGCCTGTGACTCGCAGCCTTGGATTTTTCCTTGGCCGCAGCCGCTTTGGCAGGCTTCCTTGTCATTTCTTATTTATGACTGACTGGTCAGTCAATGTCAATTGGCCCTCGTCACCGCCAGCGCGCGAATGAATTAGTATTGACTAATGCATTAGCTATCGCTAATTGATCGGCATGATTGAAGCCGGCCCAAACCCCGTTACCGCCGTGATGCGCGCCCTCGCCGATCCGACCCGTCGCGCGGTGTTCGAGCGCGTGTTCGACAGCAAGGAGATCAGCGTCGCCGAACTGACGCGCGGCAGCGGCGTGACCCAGGGCGCGATCTCGCAGCATTTGAAATCGTTGAAGCAGGCGGGCCTCGTCGCCGAGCGCGCCGAGGGCCGCAACGTCTATTACCGTGCCGCCCCCCAAGGACTCGAACCGTTGGTGACCTGGATGGATCATTACGGCGTCTTCTGGCGCGAGCGCTTCGAGAACCTGCGTGACCTCTTGAAGGAGATTGACCCGTGAATGCAGCCGCGTTGAAAAACGAAACCAGAGGCATCGTCCTCGACGAGATGCTCCCTCATGCGCCCGAGACGGTCTGGAAGGTGCTGACCAGTGCAGAGCTGATCGCACGCTGGCTGATGCCGACGACGGATTTCGAAGCCGTTGAGGGCAAAAATTTCACCCACCAGACCAAACCGGGTGGCCACTGGGATGGCGTCATCCATTGCTGCGTGCTCGAGGTCGTTCCGTTCAGGCGCCTCGCCTACGCCTGGAAGGGCGGCGATGAGCGCAACGTCGGCTACGGCGCGCCGCTCGACACTGTCGTGACGTGGTCCCTCACCCCGGTGGAAGCCGGCACACGAATCCAGCTGGTTCATGCCGGATTCGTCCTGCCTAGGAACGAGAGCGCCTTCACCGTCATGAGCGGCGGCTGGAAGAAGGTCGTTCGTCAGCTCGACGAAATCAGCGGCGAAGACAAGTAACGAGACAGGTGAGGAGTGATCACGATGGACAAGCCCTATACCGGCGGCTGCGCCTGCGGCGCGATCCGCTATTCGATCACCGGCGAGCCTTTGTTCGCCAATCACTGCCAGTGCCGGGATTGCCAGCGTGAAAGCGGCACCGGCCATGGCTCTTACGCCACCTTCCCGCGCGCCGGCGTCACGGTGACGGGCCATGCGAAGACATGGGACATGACCGGCGACAGCGGCAACGTGAAGACGCGCGCGTTCTGCCCCGAATGCGGCGTGGCCGTTTACATGACCTTCAAGGCCATGCCCGACATTTTCACCATCCGCGCCGCGAGCCTCGACGAGCCGGCCCGCTACAAGCCGCAGGCGGTCACCTACGCGGTGCGCGCCTACGACTGGGATCCTCTTGATTCCAGCCTGATGAAATTCCAGACGATGCCGTCCGGCTGAGGCGGAGGATTCTTGTTTTGACGCGTCTTCTTGACGCAAACCGGCATCCACTTCGCTCGAAAACGCTTTAGCCAAAATCGAGTACCACGCGGCCGTCGATCTTGCCGGCCTTCATCCGCTCGAACACGTCGTTGATTTGCGCGAGCGGCACCTTCGTCACCTCGGCCTTCACCTTGCCGTCCGCGGCGAACGCGATGGCCTCGTCGAGATCCCTGCGGGTCCCGACGATGGAGCCGCGCACGGTGATGCGCTTGAGCACCACATCGAAGATCGGCGTCGGGAATTCGCCCGGCGGCAGGCCGACGAGGCTGACGGTGCCCTTCCGGCGCACCATCTTCAGCGCCTGGGCAAACGCGGCGGTCGAAACCGCCGTCACCAGCACGCCGTGAGCCCCGCCGCCGGTCGCTGCCAGAACCTTGTCGACGGCATCGTTTGCGAGTGCGTTGACCGCAAGATCAGCACCGGTCTGGCGCGCGAGCTTGAGCTTGTCCTCGGCAATATCGATCGCCGCGACCTTGAATCCCATCGCCTTGGCGTACTGGATCGCAACATGACCAAGGCCGCCAACGCCTGAGATGGCAACCCACTCGCCGGGCCGCGCGTCGGTCTCCTTCAATCCCTTGTATGTGGTGACGCCAGCGCACAGGATCGGTGCCACCGCGGCGAAGTCGATCGTCGGCGGCAGCTTCGCCGCGAAGGTCGCCGAGGCGATGACATATTCGGCAAAGCCACCGTTCACGCTGTAACCGGTGTTATGCTGGTGCTCGCACAACGTCTCCCAGCCGGTCTCGCAATATTCGCACGACATGCAGGCATCGTGCAGCCAAGCCACGCCAACGGCGTCTCCGACTTTCAGATTTTTCACGCCAGCTCCGAGCGCAGCGACGATGCCGGCGGCTTCATGGCCAGGAATGAAGGGCGGCACCGGCTTCACGGGCCAGTCACCGGAGGCGGCATGCAGATCGGTGTGACAGACGCCGCAGGCCTTCACCTTGACCAAAACTTCACCAGGACCGGGCTGCGGCACCGGCACGTCCTCAATCACCAGCGGCTTGCCGAATTGCTTGACGACAGCGGCTTTCATGGTCGGCATCAGTCTACTCCGTTGCATTACACAAGCAGACTAGCGATGCCCCGCGGCTCTCCCTTGATCGGAGTCAAACAACGCAAGCTTATTGATCGCAAATGCGACAATGTCAGCTATGGAACTTCAATCCGTCGACGATCTTGTCGATCACCTTGCGCTCGGCGCGCATCGCGATGCCGACAAGATTGAGATCTGCGCGCGCAACCGCCCTCACCGCCTCGCGATTGGCGGCATCATGCGTCGTCGTGAACATGTCCTCGGTATAGATCGCCGGCGTGACGTTGCGCGCGAGTGCGCGATCGAGTGCGCGCGACAGCGCCGGACCATCGGCACCGTAGATCAGGATCGGTTGGCCGATCAGCGCAAGATATTTCGTGCTTGAGGCGTCCTCATAGGCATCGCCGATGCACTCCGGAAAGGCAGCAGCGACGCCGCTCGTCAGGAATGACGCAACATTGAGCTTCTGCCAGGCTTGGAGGTCGTTGCGAATGACAACGGCAATCTTGGTATCGAACTGCATGAACTCTCCCGCACACATCCAAGCGTCTGGAAAGAAAAGAAAATTCCGAGCGCTGCGACTGTGTAGGCAAATGTAGTGCGGATTGTCCCGGCGATCACAGCGCGAAAATTTCAACCCGCGATGCGATCGGCCACGCTTCTCTCCGCAGACCAAGTCGGATATACATCGTTGCCTTGTCATTGAACTGTCACAAAGCTACGAATGTCCGAAATCGACGCCATCAAGCAAGCTCTCGAACCGGGGCGTCTCGCCAGGTCAAACAATCAACACGCCGCTATCAAGAATGCCGCTGCGCCCGGCACGGAACCTGGTTCCAAAGTCTCCGACACTGAACCTCCGCGCAGCGAGTGTTCTTCCGCCGACGACATCCGCGCCGAGGCGACGGCGCCGGAGACCGCTTCGTCCCGCGATGTCGCGCCTCACGCCACGGAAATCGAACTCAAGCTGCTCGTGGCTTCCGATCGTCTGACCGATTTCAACGACGCACCGATCATCGCGGCGAATGCGCGGAACAAGGGCACGCGCAAGCATCTCAAGGCCGTCTATTACGATACGCCCAAGCGTGCGCTGCGGCGTAGCGGATTGAGCTTTCGGGTTCGTCAGAGCGGCGCGCGGTTCACGCAAACAGTGAAAACTGAATCCGCCAGCGATCCGCTTCGGCGCGGCGAATGGGAGGCCAGCGTGGCTTCCATGACGCCCGATGTCGCGCTGGCACTCCCCTTCCTCCCGGAGAAGCTGCGCGACGGTCTCGCGCATCATCCGCTCGAAGCCGTCTTCACCACCGACATCCATCGACATCAACGCATGGTGGACTTGCCGTCGGGCACGATCGAGATCGCCTTCGATCAGGGCCATCTGATCTCCGGCGATCGCTCGCTGCCGGTCAGAGAGATCGAGCTGGAGCTCAAGAGCGGCAGCCCGTCCGCAATCTGGGAACTTGCGCTGCGGCTCGCCGAACATGGTTCGGTGAAGCCGTCGATCCGGACCAAATCGGCACGTGGATTTGACCTGGCGGCCGATACCCCGCCGTCGGCACCGAAGCCGCCAAAGCTTCGTCTCGATCCATCGACCTCGCTCGACGAGGCGTTTTCCGAGATCCTGCGGTCGTGCCTTCTGCATCTGTTGCAGTCGTTGCCCGCGGCCGAGGACGGTCGCGATCCCGAAGGGATGCATCAGCTTCGCGTCGCGCTGCGGCGTCTGCGCTCCGCGCTCGACCTGATGCGGTCGGTGGTACCGCTGAACAAGCTCGACCTGATGCGCACTGAAGCGAAATGGCTCGCGGGATGTCTCTCTGGTGCCCGTGACTGGGACGTGTTCCGGCAAGAGACGCTGCGCACCGTCGCGGATGGCTGTCCGTCGGTCGCCGGTTTCGACACATTGGGTGAACTCGCCGACGAACGTCGCGCGACCTGCTATGACAAGGCCCGCCTCGCCCTCGCTGACCGGCGCTGCCAGTATTTCGTGATCGGGCTCGGTGCCTGGATCGAAGCGCGCGGCTGGCGCAGCGAGGTTGCTCCCGAAGGCCTGGCGCAGCTCGCGGAGCCCGCGATCAATTTCGCCCGCAACATCCTGTCGGCACAGCATGCGAAGGTGCTGAAGCGCGGCCGCAAGTTCAAATCGCTGCCGACGGAGGAGCGGCACCGTGTACGTCTCGCCGCGAAGAAGTTGCGCTACGTCGCCGACTTCCTGCTCCCGCTCTGCGGGCAGAGCAAATCGGCGCGGCGCTTCTCGCGCAAGCTCGCGAATCTCCAGCAGGAGCTCGGGATCTACAACGACATGGCGGTGACGACGTCACTGCTTGCCGATGTCGGCGCTGGTTCGATCGGCAGCGGCATGGCGGCGGCGGCGATCGCCGGCTGGCAGGCCCACGCCACGGTCGGCGTCGAAGCGCGCCTGCTCGAGACCTGGTCGGAATTCACCGAGGTCAAGGTGCCCTGGGCGATCGACGCGCCGGAGCAACCGACAAGACTGGTGTCAACCAACGCCGGATGGCTGCGCTAGCTTTCGGCCAGCCTTGGTCAGCCCTTGATCAACCCTTGGCGTCGCAGGCCCAGGCGCGGATCACGCATTCCTTGCCGCCATATTTGTAGCATTCGCGCGTGGCGGCATTGAGCGTGGCCGAGATCCTGGGCTTCACGGCGTAGCCATAGGCGCCGCAGGGGTTGGTCATGTCGACCGACATCGCCGCGCAGGCGCGCTTCATCGTCACAGTCGTGCAGTCGCCCTTGCACTGCTTTTGGGCCGCGGCACGCGCCTCGTGCTCGGCACCATAATCATAAGCCTGGCCGTAGGCACCGCACTTGCCCACGGCAAACGCGCCGGCCGCATGGGCTTCGGTCATATGTCGGGCGCCGGCGACGCAAACCGACAGCGCGAAGAAAAACATCGCGCAACGGCGCGCGACGACGTTCGAAATCATGGAAAAGCCCCTCACCCCCAAGGCAGGTGGAGGGAACTCTAAGCGCCGGTCGTTTCCACTTGGTGAATGAGTGGTTGAAAGCCATGACGGAATAGTGATGCCGCTTAACACACTTTATAGTTGTAATTTTCAATCTCATTATTTAAGGTCGTATAACGTCAAGCAGAGCCGGAGGAGACGTTCATGCGTCCCATCAATTCAATGCTGTTCGGAGTCGTTGCGGCGGCCTGTCTGATCGGGCCCCTGCCTGCGCGTGCGCAGTCGGTGAACTGGACCTGGACCAACCAATATGGCTCGACCCTGGCCATCACCAGCTTCAACCAGAACACGGGCGCGATCGCGGGGACCTACACCAACAATGCGGCAAGCAGTTGCGATGAAGGCAAGCCGCAGGGCGTGACGGGCTGGCTGGCCTACGGCAATACGGGCACAGCGATCAGCTTCTCGGTGAATTTCCTCGGCTGCGGGTCGACCACCGTCTGGACCGGACAGCTCAATAACTCGTCTGGATTCCAGGGATTGTGGTATCTGTCGCTCGGCGAGGCCGTGGCATGGAACGGCATCAGCGCGGGCGCCGACACCTTCACGTTCTCGAACGGCGACAAGGCCCTACTGACGAAGAGCGGCGTAAGTCTGAAGGCCGCCAGCGAGAAGCTGTCGAACACCAAGAAATAGATGAGCAGCTTGTAGGGTGGCAGGCAAAGCGAAGCGTGCCCACCATCAGTCAGAGATCACGATGTGACGAGAGGGTGGGCACGGCGCTACGCGCCTTTGCCCACCCCTGTCTCAGCGCACTACCCTCGTCTCGCCGCTTCCAACGCCTGCGGCGTGTCGATGTCGAGGAACGCGCCCTCACCGTCGACGGGCACTTCCGCGACGGCTTCGGTGTGCTTGGCGATTAAATGCCGCGCGCCGACGTCGCCGTCGAGCGTCATCAACTCCTTGAAGAAGCGGCGCGACCACAGCACGGGATTGCCGCGGCGGCCTTCGCTGACGGGCACGACAATGAGATTGCCACGGTCCGGCGCAAAGCTGTCGATGAGCCGGCCGATCAGGCCGGCATCGATCAGCGGCATGTCACCGAGGCAAACCACGGCGCCGTCGCAACTCTCGGGGACAGCTGCAATGCCTGATTTCACCGAGCTCGCGATGCCACCCGCGAAATCCGGGTTCTTGACGAAGCGCACCTTCAGGCCTTGCAACGCCTGCTCGACCAGCTCGCTCTGATGGCCGGTGACGACGATCACCTCGGATGCTTTCGACGCCAGCGCCTGCTCGGTCGCGATCCGCACCAGCTTTTTGCCGTCGAGCTCGGCGAGCAGCTTGTTCGGCCCGCCCATGCGGGTCGAGCGGCCCGCCGCGAGCACGATGGCGGCGACCTGGCTGTTGCCCTCGATCTCCGGCTTGGCGCGCGGTTGCGGCCGCGTCACGATTTCCATCAAGAGGCCGCCGACGCCCATGCCCATCAGCTCGGACCGTGTCACCTTGATGCCGGCCAAGAGCCGCATCAGGACCCAGTCAAAGCCATTCTCGACCGGCGAGCGCGCACACCCGGGCGCACCCAGCACCGGCACGCTGCCGGCGCGCGCGATCAGCAGCAGATTGCCGGGATCGACCGGCATGCCGAAATGCTCGATCTCGCCGCCGATTCCCGTGACCGCGGCCGGGATCACGTCGCGCCGGTCGGCAATGGCCGATGCGCCGAACACGATCACGAGCTCGGCGCCGAGCGCGAGCAAATCCTTGATCGCGGCCGACAGCGCATGCTCGTCATGCTGCACGCGACGCTCCGCGATGATGGCAGCGCCGGCCGGCGCGAGGCGTTCGGCGGTGACCCGCAGCGTCTTGTCGACCACCTTGGCGGACAGGCCCGGCAGCAGCGTCGAGACAACGCCGACACGCTTGATGACGTAAGGCGCGATCTTCAGCACGTCCTTGCCGGCGGCCTTCACCGCGGCATCGCGCAAGACGCCTTCAACGCCGAACGGGATGATCTTGACCGTGCCGACCATCTCACCTTCGACCACCGGCTTGTAAGCGGCGAGCGTGGCGAATGTGATGGCCTCGTCGACATTGTTGATCCGGTCGACCGCGGCGCGGTCGATCACCAGCAGGCCCGGGCGCGCAGCGAACAGATTGGCGCGGCCAGTGAAGGCGCGCTCGACATGAATGCCCTCACCGCCGATCGCAAGCGCAATGCTGGCGGCCGCGACGTCCTCGGAGACGTCGCCCTCCTCCATCCGCACCACGACGATGTCCTTGATGCCGGCGCGCTCGAGCTGCTCGACCTCGGCAGGCCCGATCGTCGTGCCTTTCTTCAGCACCAGCGGTCCCTGGCGCAGGGTGTGGACGGTCACCCCGCCGATCGCATCCCTGGGGCTCGCCGGGCCGAACTTCATGCCGCTTCTTCTTTTTCTTTGGGCGGCAGGCGCAGCACGGCCGTGATCTCGGCCATGATCGCCACCGCGATCTCGGACGGTGAGACCGCGCCGATCGCAAGCCCAATGGGCGCGTGGATGCGCGCGATGTCGCTCTCCCTCGCGCCCTGCGCCCGTAGCCGGTCGCCGCGCTTGGCATGCGTCTTCCGCGAACCGAGTGCACCGATATAGAAGCAGTTGCGCGCGAAGGCGTGCAGCAGCGCGGGGTCGTCGATCTTGGGATCATGCGTTACCGCGACGAAGGCCGTGTAGGCGTCGACATTGAGCGGCGGCAGCGCGGTATCCGGCCATTCGGCAATCAGCGGAATATCCGGGAAGCGCTCCGGGCTCGCAAAGGCCGTGCGGGGATCGACCACGGTGACGTCATAGCCGAGCGAGCGCGCCAGCGGCGCCAGCGCCTGGCTGATATGGACCGCGCCGATGATGACGAGCTTTGCGGTCGGCGCGTAGACGTTGAGGAAGAGCTTTTTGCCGCCGACTTCGACATTGGCGCTCTTGCCCATACGAAGCTGTTTTTCCAGTTCGGCCCGCAGGGGATCCTTGGCAAAATCGCCGGCCTTCACAAGGCGCTGTTCGCCGCTCTCGGTGTCGGTGACGAGAATGACCGGGCGGCGCGCGGCGCGCTCGGCATTGAGTTTGTGCAGGAGCTCCAGCTTCACGGCTAGCCAACCTTCTCGACGAAGACGCGGATGGTGCCGCCGCAGGAGAGGCCGACCTGCCAGGCGGTCTCGTCGGCGACGCCGAACTCCAGCATCTTGGGCTTGCCGCTCTCGATCACGTCCATGGCCTCGGTGACCACGGCACCCTCGACGCAGCCGCCGGAGACCGAGCCCAGGAACGTACCCTGGTCGTTGATGACGAGGCTCGAGCCCGCAGGGCGCGGGGCCGAGCCCCAGGTCTCCACGACGGTTGCCAGCGCGACGCCACGGCCGGCCTTCTGCCAGTCCTCCGCCGCCTTCAGAATGTCCTCGTCGCGATCGAGCATGGCTTTGCCTCTCAGGCTGCGGAACGGATCAGGCTGCGGTGATGCGGCGGCAGCGGCCGGGAGAGCGTCGTGATCAGCTCCTGGATCGAACTCAAATTATGCACCGGGCGAAATTCGTCAACGTGGGGGAGCATCATTTTGATGCCCTGGGCCTTGGCCTCGAAGCCGCCGAACCGGAGCAGCGGGTTGAGCCAGATCAGCCGCCGGCAGGACCGGTGCAGCCGGTCCATCTCGAAGGCGAGCCTGGAATCGGCCTCCCGCTCCAGCCCGTCGGAGATCAGCAGCACGATGGCGCCCTGGCTCAGCACCCGCCGCGCCCACAATTTGTTGAAGTTGTGCAGCGAGGCCGAGATCCTTGTGCCGCCGGCCCAGTCCTCGACCGCCGCCGAGCAGCTCGCCAGCGCCTCGTCCGGATCGCGCTGGCGTAACGCGCGTGTCACATTGGTCAGCCGGGTGCCGAACAGAAACACCGAGACGCGCTTGCGCGCATCGCCGATGGCATGGAGGAAATGCAGGAACAGGCGGGTGTACTCGCTCATCGACCCCGAGATATCGAGCAGCGCCACGATCGGGGCCGGCTTCTCGATCCGCCCGAGACGATGGATGTCGATGATGTCGCCGCCGGTGCGCAGGGACGCCCGCAGCGTGCGGCGCATGTCGAGCCGCAGGCCGCGCGGATCGGGCAGGTAGCGGCGCGTCAGCAGCTCTGCCTGTGGCAGCCGCATCATCTCGATGGCACGGAGCGCTTCAGTGATCTCGGCGGCGCTCATCTGCGCAAAATCCTTTTTCTGAAGGATCTCCTTGTCGGAGACCGACAGGCGCAGGTCCTGCTCCTGGTGCTGCGGCGTCTCCGTCATCCGCGGCTGCGACATCGCTTCCTGAACGCGGCGTGCGGCGGCCGGCGGCTTCTTCTTGGCGCTATCGGGCAGCGGCACCGAATCCAGCATGTGCTTCCACTCTTCCGAGGCCCGGAAGAACAGGTTGAAGGCCTGCTTGAAGATCAGCGCATGCTCGTGGCGCTTGACGAAGATCGCCTCGAGCGTCGTGAAGACGTCGGCGCGGCTGCCGATGTCGATCACCTGCAGCGCGTTCATGGCATCGATCACCGCGCCCGGACCGACCGGCATGCCGGTCGCACGCAGCGCGCGCGCAAAGCCGACGATATTGTCGGCGAACTGCTCGGTCTTTTCAGGCGCGAGGTGGTTGATGGCCATGGTCTACTGTCTCTGCCGTCATTCCGGGGCACGCGAAGCGTGAACCCGAAATCCATTTGTCCGCAACACCTGCCGCCTGATGGATTCCGGGCTCGCGACTTCCTCGCGCCCCGGAATGACGAACTAGTCGCTCGTCGCTTCCTTCAGCACCTTCTGCAGAGTGTCGCCCTGCATCCGGGTGATGTCGTCCTGGTATTTGAGCAGCGCGCCCAGCGTATCGCCGACCACTTGGGGGGTCAGCGCGCGGGCATCGAGCTCGGACAGAGCGGTGGCCCAGTCGATGGTCTCGGCAACACCAGGCGACTTATAGAAGTCCTGGTTGCGCAGCGCCTGCACGAAGCGCACGACCTGCTGCGACAGTTTTGCGGAGATCCCCGGCACGCGCGTCTTGACGATCGCGAGCTCGCGCTCGGCCGCGGGATAGTCGACCCAGTGATAGAGGCAGCGCCGCTTCAGCGCGTCGTGGATCTCGCGGGTGCGGTTGGAGGTGATGATCACGATCGGCGGATGCGGCGCCTTCACGGTGCCGAACTCGGGGATCGTCACCTGGAAGTCGCTGAGGATTTCCAGGAGATACGCCTCGAACGCCTCATCGGCGCGGTCGAGCTCGTCGATCAGCAGCACCGGCGGTCCTGCGACGTCAGGCTCCAGCGCCTGTAGCAACGGCCGCTTGATCATGTAGCGGTCAGCGAAAATGTCGCTCGAAAGCTGGTCGCGATCGGTGTCGCCGGCAGCTTCCGCCATCCGGATCGCGATCATCTGCGCGGCGCTGTTCCACTCATAGACGGCGGAGGAGACATCGAGGCCTTCGTAGCACTGCAGGCGGATCAGCTTCCGGCCGAGCGCCGCCGACAGCACCTTCGCGATCTCGGTCTTGCCGACGCCGGCCTCGCCTTCCAGGAACAACGGCCGGCCCATGCGCAGCGACAGATACGTCACCGTCGCCAGCGACCGCTCGGCCAGATAGCCGCGCGAGGTCAAGAGTTCGAGCATCGCATCGACCGATGCCGGCAGTGTCGCTGTAGTCATGAAACAGCCAGTCTTGCTACGCCCTCACCGGGACAGGTTTGGCCGAGGCGTGAGGTTCACTCACCCCTTGGCATTGGCGGCATCGAGGGCGCGCCGCGTCAGCACGCCGATGAGATGCGCGCGATATTCGGCGCTGCCGTGGATGTCGCTGTTGAGCCCCTCCGCCGGCACCTCGATGCCTTCGATGGCCTTCGAGGCGAAACGCTTCTTCAGTGCTTCCTCGAACGCCTCCACGCGGAACACGCCGTCCGAGCCCGCGCCGGTGACCGCGACCCGCACATCCGAAGGACGCCGCGCCACGAACACGCCGACCAGCGCATAGCGCGAGGCCTGGTTGCGGAACTTGATATAGGCGGCCTTCTTCGGCAGCGGGAACATCACCTTGGTGATGATCTCGTCGGCTTCCAGCGCCGTCGAGAACAGACCCTGGAAATACTCTTCAGCCTTGAGGCGGCGCTTGTTGGTGACGATGGTCGCCCCTAACGCGAGCACCGCGGCCGGATAATCGGCCGTCGGGTCATTGTTGGCGAGTGAGCCGCCGATGGTGCCCTTGTGGCGTACGGCGGGATCACCGATCTGGCTGGCGAGACTGGCCAGTGCCGGAATGGCTTCACCGACGATGGCGGAGCTCGCGACCTCGGCATGCTTGGCGGTGGCGCCGATCACCAGCGAACGGCCCTTCATCTCGATCGTGTTGAGCCCCTCGATATGGGAGAGGTCGACCAGATGCGGCGGGCTGGCGAGCCGCTGCTTCATGACGGGAATCAGCGTGTGGCCGCCGGCGATCACCTTGGCGTCTTCGTTCTTCACCAGGAGGTTGGCCGCCTGGCGCACGGTCCCAGGGCGATGGTATTTGAATTCGTACATTGGGGGTGTCCTGAGGGCGCGCGGTTACGCGAGATCGGATTTGGCCATCGCCTTCGCGCCGGCGGCGATCGAGGCGACGATGTTCTGGTAGCCGGTGCAGCGGCAGAGATTGCCTTCCAGCTCTTCCCGGATGGTATGGTCGTCGAGCTCGTGGCCCTTGCGATGGACGATGTCGATCGCGGTCATGATCATGCCGGGCGTGCAGAAGCCGCACTGCAGACCGTGGTGCTCACGGAAGGCCTCCTGCATCGGATGCAGCGGCGCGCCGTCGGCGGCCAGCCCCTCGATGGTCCTGACCTCGTGGCCATCGGCCATCACGGCAAGCGTGGTGCAGGACTTCACGGCCTTGCCGTCGAGATGCACGACGCAGGCGCCGCACTGCGAGGTGTCGCAGCCGACATGGGTGCCGGTGAGCCGCAGATTCTCGCGCAGGAACTGCACCAGAAGCGTGCGTGGGTCGACATTGCCGGTAACAGGATTGCCGTTCACGATGAGGGAGATTTTTGCCATAAGCACTCTCTATCAGCGCCCCGACGGGTCCCGTCGAAGCGGTTCTTTCTTATAATTATTCCAACCCATCATATGGGCCATTATGGCCGGGGGCAACATCGCCCCGGGCGCAAGGTGCCATGACGAAAAGCGAGGGTGTTCAGCCCTGTACCGCCTTGGCGAAATTCGCGAAAAACTCATCGGCCAACTTCTTGGCGGTGCCGTTGATCAGGCGCTGGCCGAGCTGCGCCAACTTGCCGCCGATCTGCGCCTCGACATCATACGAAAGCAGTGTGCCGCCGTCCTTCTCGGCGAGCTTCACCGCGGCGCCGCCCTTGGCGAAGCCGGCCACCCCGCCCTCGCCTTCGCCTGAGATCTTGTAGCCGTTCGGCGGATCGAGATCGGACAGAGTCACCTTGCCCTTGAAGCGCGCCGAGACCGGGCCGACCTTCATTTTCGCGGTAGCGCGAAAGCCGCCATCGTCGGTCTTCTCCAGCTCCTCGCAGCCAGGGATGCAGGCCTTCAGAACCGCGGGGTCGTTGAGCTTCTCCCACACGGCCTCGCGCGGCGCCGCAAGCTGGACTTCGCCGTTCATCGTCATGGCCATGGGGACCTCCGGGGATCGCAAAAGGTAGGGATGCTCAAGTAACGCACGGAGGCCGCAAAGAAAAGGGTGCCCCCCGGTCACGAGCAATGCATATTCGCAAGCGCAAAAAGTCTTGTACGGTCAGTCAGGGATTGGCAGAGCCCGATCATGGTGATTAGGTCCCGCGCAACATGAGCACAGCCCTCTCTCCCCTGCTTGCGCCAATGCTGTCGAGCGCGGCCATGCGTGCCGTCTGCGACGACCGGACCACGCTCCAGAACATGCTCGATTTCGAAGCAGCCCTGGCCCGTGCCGAGGCCGCTACGGCCGTAATTCCAGCCAGCGCGGTGGCCCCGATCGAAGCTGCCTGCAAGGCCGACACTTTCGACTTGGCCGCGCTGGCCGAGGCCGCGACCCGGTCAGGCAATCTCGCGATCCCCCTGGTCAAGATGCTGACCGCCAATGTTGGCAAGGCCGATGCCGCGGCCGCGCGCTACGTGCATTGGGGCGCGACCAGCCAGGACGTCATCGACACCGCGACCATACTGGGCTTGCGCGCTGCAATCGACGCGCTGGACGTCGATCTCAGCCGTGCCATCAAGGGCTTTGCCGCGCTCGCGCGCAGCCATCGCAACACCGCGATGGTGGCGCGGACCTGGCTCCAGCACGCGTTGCCGATGCCGTTCGGGTTGAAGGCTGCCGAATATGCCGCGAGCCTCGCCCGCGCCCGTTGCCGCCTGCGTCGACTCCGCCGCGAAGGCCTCGCCCTGCAATTCGGGGGCGCCGCCGGCACGCTCGCCGCCCTCGGGGACAAGGGGCTGGCGGTCTCCGAGCGCCTCGCACAGGAGCTGAACCTACCGCTGCCGGAAGCGCCCTGGCACACCCATCGCGACCGCATCGCCGAGGCGGCTTCGAGTTTTGCGATTCTCGCCGGAAGCTGCGGCAAGATCGCGCGCGACGTCTCGCTGATGATGCAGACCGATGTCGGCGAAGCTTTCGAGCCCGCCGGAGAAGGCCGCGGCGGCTCCTCGACCATGCCGCACAAGCGCAATCCTGTCGCGGCCGCAAGCGCGCTCGGCTGTGCGACCATGGCGCCCCAGCTCGCCGCCACGATTCTCGCCGCCCAGGTGCAGGACCACGAGCGCAGCGCCGGGCCCTGGCATGCGGAATGGCCGACACTGCCGCAATTGATGCTGGTCACCTCGGGCGCACTTGCTGCCGTCGTCGACATCGCCGAAGGCCTCGACGTCGATGCGGCGCGGATGCGCAGCAATCTCGATGCCACGCATGGGCTGATCATGGCGGAAGCCGTCACCTTTGCGCTCGCCGACAAGATCGGCAAGAGCGACGCGCATCACCTGATCGAGGCCGCGAGCAAGCGCGCGGTTGCCGAGAAGAAGCATCTGCGCGAAATTCTCGCCGCCGATTCGCAGGTCACTGCGCATCTGACGCCGGAGAAAATAGCGGCATTGTTCGAGCCGATGGCCTATCAAGGGGCCTCTCAAGTACTGATCGACCGGCTGCTCGACAGCCTCGACCGCGAATAGAGCAGCCCTGAGCGAGAATAAACGGAGACGCCGCATGCCCATGATCGATGCCGACGGTTGCCTGATCAACGTCTCCGTCGAGGGCCGTGACGGCGGGCCGACCTTGATGCTCTCCAATTCGCTCGGCTGCACACTGCAGATGTGGGAGCCGCAGATGAAAGCGCTGACGCAGGTATTCCGCGTCATCCGCTACGACCGTCGCGGCCATGGCAAGTCCAGCGTTCCGCCCGCGCCCTACACGATGGAGCGTTTTGGGCGCGACGTGCTCGCGATCCTCGATGATCTCAACATCGAGAAGGTGCATTGGTGCGGCCTGTCGATGGGCGGCATGGTCGGGCAATGGCTCGGCGCCAACGCACCCGAGCGCTTCGGCAAGCTGATCCTCGCCAACACCTCCTGCTACTACGCCGAGCCGACCAAATGGCTGGAGCGCATCGACGCCGTGAAGAAGGGCGGCATCGCCGCGGTCGCGGATGGCGTCATCGCGGGATGGCTGACGCAGGACTTCCGCGAACGCGAGCCCGATATCACCGCCAGGATGAAGGCGATGCTGCTCGCCACGCCGGTCGAAGGCTATCTCGCCTGCTGCGAAGCGCTGTCGACGCTCGACCAGCGCGCGCTGCTGTCGAAGATCAAAAGCCCGACGCTGGTGATCGCCGGCCGCCATGACGTGGCAACGCCGATCTCGGCGGGTGAATTGATCCGCTCGAACATTCCCGGCGCCAGCATGACCATCATCGACGCCGCCCACATTTCCAATGTCGAACAGCCGCACGCTTTCACAGATGCGGTGGTGGGATTCTTGACGCAGCGCTAGCCGCTATCCGGAGAAACAAGATGGACGACCAGAAGCGCCGCGATGCCGGTATGACCGTTCGCCGAAAAGTGCTGGGCAATGCCTGGGTCGACAAGTCGATCGCCAACCGCAATGCGTTCAACACCGACTTCCAGGACATGATCACACGCTATGCCTGGGGCGAGATCTGGACGCGGCCGCATTTCGACGAGCGCACGCGCCGCGTGCTCGTGATCGGCACCATGGTCGCGCTCGGGCAATGGGATGAATTCCGCCTGCATGTGCGCGCAGCGCTCGCCGAGGGCGGCTTCTCCCCCGACGACATCAAGGAAATCCTGTTGCAGCAGGCGATCTATTGCGGCGTTCCGGCGGCGAACCACGCCGTCAAGGAAGCCTCAGCGATTGTGCAGGAGCTGTCTCTTATACACATCTAGATGTGTATAAGAGACAGGTCGCAGGCCGCTCGATCACCAGCACGATCGCCGCGCCGAGCAGGAGCAGAAGCTCGGTTGCATGCAGCCGAAGCGCGGCCAGCTCGCCGACCTTCGAGGCCATCACCATGCTGGCGAACGAGATCAGGCTGCCGATCGCGAGCGCGACACCGAGGGCCTCGTCGCTCGCCCCGCTCCTACGGGTCCGCGGAATGGCGAGCAACGCCAGGTAGATCGCGAAGAACGTCACCACGGTCAGGCGTCCGAGCGCCAGCAGCCAGGCGGCGCGCACCGTGCTCATGCCGGACATCTGAAGCTGATCGCTGAGGAACAGCGCCACGGCGACGCTCGGCCGCTCATAGAGGCCGTGCACCGGCGCCACGAAGATGTTGAAGGCGACCATCGCCCAGGCCGGAATGAAATAGGCCGCCAGCAACGCGCCGTTGATCGAGCCGATCCGCCAGTTCCTGAACATGCCGCTTTCCGCTTCGTCTGCTACCCGGGCCTTCGATGGAAGGCCGTGCCGGGAGCTAACTCGCATCGGACTGTGGCGGCAATTTAAACCCTTTGTTTACCTTAACTGGCGGCCAGCCAGTCCGCCCGACAAAAAGAGCCCCGCCCTTCGGCGGGGCCCTCCTCACGACCTCAGGTTTTCGGGCTCCTAACGCTCTTTGGCTCCGAAATTACCTGCGCTCCTGACCGTGCTGGCCGCCCTGCTGCTGGCCGGGCTTGTCGCCCTGGCGCTGCGGGTCCTGCTGCTGCTGGCCAGGCTTGTGACCACCACCCTGCTGTTGCCCGGGGTTCTGCTGCCCAGGGCTCTGGTTCTGCTGGCCCGGATTCTGGTTCTGCTGCTTCGTCATTGGGGGAACTCCCTGGTTGGACGTCAGTCAGGAGACAACTGCCAGCGGGGGTTTTGGTTGCTTTGCGGAACCCCGGTTCCTCGCAAGTGCGGAGCCGGAAGTTGACGTCCGAAACCAAAATCACCTGTACAAGCCTTTATGCCGAGGCATCCCCAGTTGCAGCCGCCAGTTCCCTCCTGTTACAAAACGAAGAACCCAAGGGCTGCCGGGCCCGAGAAGAAACGTAAGCTCTCTCTCGCACAAATCCCTTGAACCCGCGTCAGGTTTGGTAACGGCAGCCTATGGATTATTTCGCCCAGCAGCTCATCAACGGCCTCGTGCTCGGCTCCATCTACGGTCTGATCGCGATCGGCTACACGATGGTCTACGGCATCGTCGGCATGATCAATTTCGCCCATGGCGACGTCTTCATGATCGGCGGCTTCATAGCCCTCATCACCTTCCTGATCCTGATCTCGCTGGGCCTCACCGCGATTCCGGTGATCCTGCTGGTGGTGCTGCTGGTTGCGATGGCGATCACCGCGCTCTACGGCTGGACCATCGAACGCATCGCGTACCGTCCGCTGCGCCATTCCTTTCGCCTCGCGCCGATGCTGTCGGCAATCGGCATGTCCTTCGTGCTGACCAATTACTCGCAGGTGGCGCAAGGCGCGCGCGTCAAGCCGATCCCGCCCTTCATCACCGGCGGCTACACGCTGCATGAGAGCGCGGACGGCTTCGTGATCCAGCTCTCCAACATCCAGATCATGGTGGTTCTCACCACCATCGTGCTGCTTGCGATCTTCACCTGGCTGGTCTCGCGCACGCGGCTCGGGCGCGACATGCGCGCCTGCGAGCAGGACCAGACCATGGCGGCGCTTCTCGGCGTCGACGTCGACCGCACCATTTCCATGACCTTCGTGATCGGGGCTGCGCTCGCTGCCGTCGCCGGCCTGATGTACCTGCTCTATTACGGCCTGGTCGATTTCTTCATGGGCTTCGTCGCCGGCATCAAGGCCTTTACCGCGGCCGTGCTCGGCGGCATCGGCTCGCTGCCCGGCGCCATGCTGGGGGGCCTTGCGATTGGCCTGATCGAGACGTTCTGGTCGGCCTATTTCTCGGTCGAGTACAAGGACGTTGCCGCATTCTCGATCCTGATCGTCGTGCTGATCTTCATGCCGACCGGCCTGCTCGGCCGTCCCGAAGTCGAAAAAGTCTGACGGACCGCCCCGCGTGACAGCCACTCCGCACAACACCACCAACGCAAGTCGCACCGCCGGCATCCCCTTCCTTCTGAAGACAGCTTTCATCAACGCCGTGATCGCGCTGGTGCTGTTCTCGCTGATGGTCGGCATCCGCACCGAGGCCGGCTCAGACGGCCAGCTCACCTATTGGACGCGCTTCGGCGACCTCGCCTGGATCGTCGCCGCCGTGTTCGGCGGCTCGATCGTGATCGAGCTGCTCAGGCAATGGATCGGCCCGACCGGCGCCGAGAAGCTGGTGCCGGCTTCGGTCCAGAGCGGGGTGTCGTTCATCGGCCGCTACCTTGCGCCCGCGCTCCTGATTTTCGCGCTGCTGGTGCCCGTCATCTTCTATAACCAGCGCTACATCCTCGACCTCGCGATCCTCGTGCTCACCTATGTGATGCTGGGATGGGGCCTCAACGTGGTGGTCGGCCTCGCCGGCCTGCTCGATCTCGGCTATGTCGCCTTCTATGCGGTGGGCGCCTATTCCTACGCGCTGCTCGCCACCAATTTCGGCTGGTCGTTTTGGGTCTGCCTCCCGCTCGCCGGCATCCTCGCCGCCTTCTGGGGCATGATCCTCGGCTTCCCGGTGCTGCGGCTACGCGGCGATTACCTCGCCATCGTGACGCTTGCCTTTGGCGAGATCATCCGACTCGTCATCCTCAACTGGCAGAGCCTGACAGGCGGGCCGAACGGCGTTTCCAGCATTCCGCGTCCCACCCTGTTCGGAATCCCGCTCGACAACAGCGACGACGGGCTCGCCGCAAAGCTCGGCATCGAGTATTCGCCGACCCACCGCATCGTCTTCCTGTTCTATCTGATCCTGGCGCTGGCGCTGCTGACCAACTGGGTGACAATCCGCCTGCGCCGCCTGCCGATCGGACGCGCCTGGGAAGCGCTGCGCGAGGACGAGGTCGCCTGCCGTGCGCTCGGCATCAACACCACGACCACCAAGCTCACGGCGTTTGCCACCGGCGCCATGTTCGGCGGCTTTGCCGGTGCGTTCTTCGCGACCCGCCAGGGCTTCATCAGCCCGGAATCCTTTACCTTCCAGGAATCTGCATTGGTGCTCGCCATCGTCGTGCTCGGCGGCATGGGCTCGCAGCTCGGCGTCGCGCTTGCCGCACTCACCATGATCGGCGGGTTCGAGCTGTTCCGCGGCCTCGAGACCTACCGCATGCTAGTGTTCGGCTGGGCCATGGTGCTGATCATGATCTGGCGGCCGCGCGGCATTATCGGCCATCGCGCACCGACCGTCTATCTGAAGAAGGCGCAGGCCATCTCCTCCGACCTCGTCAAGGAAGGCCACGGATGAGCGACGAACGTATCCTCAGCGTCGATCAGCTCAGCATGCGTTTCGGCGGCATCATTGCCGTGCAGGGCCTGTCGTTCGCGGCGGACCGGCGCAAGATCACGGCACTGATCGGACCGAACGGTGCCGGCAAGACCACCGTCTTCAACTGTATCACCGGCTTCTACAAGCCGACCGGCGGCGCCATCCGCCTCACCCATGACGACGGCAGGGAAATCGCGCTCGAGCGGCTCAACGACTTCCGCATCGCCAAGCAGGCCAAGGTCGCGCGCACCTTCCAGAATATCCGCCTGTTTCCGGGGATGACCGTGCTGGAAAACCTGATGGTGGCGCAGCACAACATGTTGATGCTCGCCTCCGGCTTCACCTTCCTCGGCCTGATAGGGGCACCGAACTACCGCAGTGCGGAAGCGCAGGCGATCGATCGCGCCACCGATTGGCTGAAGCGGGTCAGCCTGCTCGATCGTGCCGACGATGCGGCCGGCAATCTCGCCTATGGCGACCAGCGAAGGCTCGAGATCGCCCGCGCGATGTGCACCGAGCCCGCGCTGCTCTGCCTGGACGAGCCCGCCGCCGGCTTGAATGCGCGCGAGAGCGCCGCGCTCAGCGAGCTCTTGCTGTCGATCCGCAACGAGCTCGGAACATCGATCCTCCTGATCGAGCATGACATGTCCGTCGTGATGGAGATCTCGGACCACATCGTGGTGATGGACCACGGCGTGAAGATCGCGCAAGGCACGCCGCAGGAGGTGCGCGACGATCCCAAGGTGATCGCCGCCTATCTTGGTACCGACGAGGACGAAGCTGCGGCGGTGATGGAGAGCGGGTCGTGACATCTGCCACTCCTCTGCTCGCGATCCGCGGCTTGCGCGCGGCCTACGGCAAGATCGAGGCCTTGAAGGGCGTCGACATCGAGATCAATGCCGGCGAGATCGTTGCGATGATCGGAGCGAACGGCGCCGGCAAGTCGACGCTGATGATGACGATCTTCGGCAAGCCGCGGGCCCGTGCCGGACAGATCCTGTACGAGGGCAAGGACATCACTGAGGTCCCGACCCACGAGATCGCCCATTTGCGCATCGCGCAGTCGCCGGAAGGCCGCCGCATCTTCCCGCGGATGAGCGTCGCCGAGAACCTCCAGATGGGGGCCGACGTCACCGAGAGCACGCCGGCGGAGCGAGAGAGCACGCTGGAGCGCGTGTTCGCCCTGTTTCCCCGCCTGAAGGAACGTTTCAGCCAGCGCGGCGGAACCCTGTCCGGCGGCGAGCAGCAGATGCTGGCGATCGGCCGTGCCTTGATGAGCCGACCTCGCCTGCTCCTGCTCGATGAACCCTCGCTCGGGCTCGCCCCGCTGATCGCGCGGCAGATTTTCGACGCGATCCGCACGCTGAACAGGCAGGACGGCTTGACCGTGCTGATCGTCGAGCAGAACGCCAACCACGCCCTGAAGCTCGCCCATCGCGGCTATGTCATGGTCAATGGCCTGATCACGCTCGCAGGCAGCGGCACCGAATTGCTGCAGCGCCCGGAAATCCGCGCCGCTTATCTGGAAGGTGGCCGGCACGCCTGACCGGGCCCACCCCTGCGCGAGAATGCGGCTACATATCTTTGCCTATGCCCGTATTTTGCCGGTGACTTCTCCGTAAATTCATTCAAGAATGGGGCCGGTTTGAACCGGGCCTACGCCTGGCAACTCCCAGCAGACGATCACCCGCGAGGTATCTCATGAAATCACTGAAGCTCATCGGTCTGGCATTTGGCGCGTCCGTCGCACTGTCGACGGCAGCGTTTGCGCAGGATATCACCATCGCAGTTGCGGGCCCGATGACCGGCACCGAGTCCGCCTTCGGCCGCCAGATGAAGAACGGCGCCGACCTGGCGGTGGCGGATATCAACGCCGCCGGCGGCGTCAACGGCAAGAAGCTCGCGCTCAATGCCGAAGACGACGCCTGCGATCCGAAGCAGGCGCGCTCGGTGGCGGAAAAGATCGCCGGCGCCAAGATCCCGTTCGTCGCCGGCCATTTCTGCTCGTCGTCCTCGATCCCGGCCTCAGAAGCCTATGCGGATGGCAACGTCCTGCAGATCACCCCGGCTTCGACCAACCCGCTCTTCACCGAGCGCAAGCTGTGGAACGTGGCCCGGGTTTGCGGCCGCGACGACCAGCAGGGCCTGATCGCCGCGCAGTACATCGCCAAGAACTACAAGGGCAAGAACATCGCGATCCTCAACGACAAGACCACCTACGGCAAGGGTCTTGCCGACGAGACCAAGAAGGCGCTCAACAAGGCCGGCATCACCGAGAAGCTCTACGAGAGCTACAACAAGGGCGACAAGGACTTCAACGCGATCGTCTCGCGTCTGAAGAAGGAGAATATCGACCTCGTCTATGTCGGCGGCTACCATCAGGAAGCCGGCCTCATCCTGCGCCAGATGCGCGACCAGGGCCTCAAGACGGTGCTGATGTCGGGCGATGCGCTCGCCGACAAGGAGTATGCCTCCATCACCGGCCCCGCCGGCGAAGGCACGCTGTTCACTTTCGGTCCCGATCCGCGCAACAAGCCGACCGCCAAGAAGATCGTCGATGCCTTCAAGGCCAAGGGCATCGATCCGGAAGGCTATACGCTCTATACCTACGCTGCGCTGCAGGTCTGGACGCAGGCGGTCAAGAAGGCCGGCACCACCGACGCCAAGAAGGTCATGGAAACCATCAAGGCCGGCAAGTGGGATACGGTGCTCGGGCCGATCGAAATTGACGCCAAGGGCGACCTCAAGCAGATCGACTATGTCGTCTACAAGTGGGACGCCAAGGGCAATTACGCCGAACTCGGCGCCAAGGGCTCTTAGTCAAGCGGGGCTCCCTCGTCAGGGATCGATCAGACGATCCGAACGCCCTGCCATCGCGATCACGCCCCGGTTCGCCGGGGCGTTTTCTTTTGCCACGCCGTCAGACGGCCGCGGACAGTTCGCCGCCCGCGGCCTGCGCCCTGCGGAGCGCCTGCAGCAGGTCGTTCGGCCGAAACGGCTTTTGCAGGCCGACCACGCCATCGAGGCCGGGTGCCTCGCCCATGAAATCCAGTGTCGTCATGCCGGAGACGGCAACGATCGGAAAACCGGGAATTCGCTCGCGGATGGCGGCCATGACCTCAACGCCGCTGGTATCGGCCAGGAAAATGTCGACAATCGCTGCATCGAAAACACTCTCGCTGAAGGCCTTCAGCCCGGCAGAGCCGCTCTCCGCTTCAACCACGTCAATATGGTTGACCCGAAGGACAATCGAGACCATCGCGCGTACGTCCTTTTGGTCATCGATAACGAGGACACGGGGCATGGGAACAACTCCCGGATTCTTATCATTAACAACTTCAATTCAACGAGGCATGCGCAGGCAGTATGGGATCGTCCAGTAAAGCCAACCTTACCGATTCCCTATTCCGATACCCTGTCCGAGTTAAGTAAGCTGTAACCCTCGGTTGAGTCGCGGACGGATCCCCTCAAGACACGCGCCCGGAGCCGGCTACCATAGACGCCAAGGCCGAAATGCCATGCCGCCGGCCAACGAAATCACGTGGACTACCCCATGACGACCCAGCGAGAGGTCAACGTGCACGCAAAGAACGACCGAAGCACTTTCCTCTCGACCTTGCCAGCCATGCAGAGCGACCGCACGGCAGCATTAGCAATTGTCGGCGTCTCCGCGGTCCTGTTCACGCTAGCCGTCCCTTTCGCGGGGACGCCGCTGATCCAAGTCCCGGCCTTCGTGTCGAGTTATCAATCGGCACTCGCCGTCTGCGACATCATCACCGCGGTTCTGCTGTTATCACAATTCGCCGTCCTGCGCAGCCGCGCGCTGCTGTTGCTGTCGACCGGGTATCTGTTCACCGCCGCGGCGGCAGTGACCCATTCCCTCACCTTCCCCGGGCTGTTCGCCCCCAACGGGCTGCTGGGCGCGGGCACGCAGACCACGGCCTGGCTCTACATGGTCTGGCACGGCGGGTTTCCTTTGTTCGTGCTGGCTTATGGCTGGCTGAAGGACGGCAACGGCGGCAACAGGATCGATGGGCCGACCGGGCGTACGATCATGCTCGCTGTCCTAGGTGTGATCGTGGCGATGATCGCGATCGGCTGGGTCGTCACCGCGCAGCACGATCTGCTGCCAGTACTCCTGAAGGACGGCCGCTACACCACCACGATGATCGGCGTGGTGTCGTTCGTCTGGTCCTTGAGCTTCGCGGCGTTGATCACGCTATGGTTCCGCAGGCCGCATACCGTGATCGACATCTGGTTGATGGTCACGATGTGCGCCTGGCTGTTCGACATCGCGCTGTCGGCGATCGTCAATGTCGCCCGCTACGATCTCGGCTTCTACGCCGGCCGCCTCTACGGCCTCTGCGCCGCGGGCTTCGTGCTCGCCGTGCTCCTGGTCGAGAATGTCCGCCTCCAGGCGAGCACGATGGGGCTCGTGGGCCGCTTGCGCGAACAATCGGCGTCCGATCGCGACTATTACGCCAAGCGCCTCGCGCTCTACGGCGCGGTGGTCGAGTCCTCCAATGATGCCATCATCACCGAATCGCTCGACGGCCTCATCACGGGTTGGAACCGGGCCGCCGAACGCCTGTTCGGCTATTCGGCCACGGAGGCCGTCGGCCAGTCGATCGACCTCGTGGTGCCGGAAGACCGGAGGGCCGAAGCCAGGGGCATTATCAACCGCATCAGCAGCAACGAGTCGATCGCCCAGCACGAGACGGTCCGCATCGGCAAGGACGGACGCCGGATCGACGTCGTTCTGAACGTCTCGCCGCTGCGAGCGGACAATGGCGAGATCATCGGCGCATCCAAGATCGCCCACGACATCACCGAGGAGAAGCAATCGCGAGAGAAGCTGCGCCGCGAGATCGAAGAACGCGAGCGCATCTTCGAGACCTCACAGGATCTGATCCTGGTCACCGACGGATATGGCAATTTCGTCCAGGTCAGCCCCAGCGTGAAGAGCATTCTCGGCTTCAGCCCGGAGGATTTCATCGGCCACAGCGCGACGGAGTTCATCCACCCCGACGACCTCGAAAGGACGCGGAGCGAAATGCGCACGGCACGGCGCGGTCAAACCAAGCGTAGCTTCGAAGCGCGCTATTACCACTATGACGGCCACGAGGTTTCGCTGAACTGGGTCGGAAACTGGTCAGAACCGGTCAAGCGCCATTTCTTCATCGGCCGCGACCTGACCGAGAAGCAGGCCGCGGAAGCCCAGTTCCGGCAAGCGCAGAAGATGGATTCGATCGGGCAATTGACCGGCGGCGTCGCCCACGATTTCAACAACGTGCTCACGGTCATCACCGGCACGATCGGCATCCTGGCGGATGCGGTCGCCGACCGGCCCGAGCTTGCCGCCATCACCAAGCTGATCGACGATGCCGCCGAGCGCGGCGCGCAGCTCACGAAGCACCTCCTCGCCTTCGCCCGCAAGCAGCCGCTGCAGCCTCGGGAAATCGACGTCAACGCGCTGACGCTCGAGGCTGCCAAGCTGTTGCACCCGACACTCGGCGAGCAGATCAACATCCTGCCGCAGCTCACCGAGGACGCCTGGCCTGCTCTGGTCGATCCGGGCCAGCTCTCCACCGCGATCCTCAATCTCGCGCTGAATGCGCGAGATGCCATGCCCGACGGCGGCACGTTGGTGCTCGAGACCCGCAACATCTTCCTCGACGACGGCTACGCGAGCATGAACCCGGACGTCGTCGCCGGTAATTACGTGATGATCGCGGTCAGCGACACCGGCACTGGAATTCCGGCGGCCCTGATCGAGCGCGTGTTCGATCCCTTCTTCACCACCAAGGAGGTGGGGCGCGGCACCGGCCTGGGCCTGTCGATGGTCTATGGCTTCATCAAGCAGTCGGGCGGGCATGTCCGCATCTATTCGGAGCGCGGAGACGGCACGACCGTGAAGATCTACCTGCCCCGATCCACGGGCGTGCAGGAGACCGAATACGAGGCACTGCAGAACGTACCCATCACCGGCGGCGACGAGAAGATCCTGATCGTCGAGGACGACGCGCTGGTGCGGCAGTATGTCGTGACCCAGGTCAAAAGCCTCGGCTACGCGGCGCTCGAAGCGGCCAATGCCGCCGAAGCGCTCGTCATCATCGATGCCGACAAGGACATCGACCTGCTCTTCACCGACATCATCATGCCCGGCGACATGAACGGCCGCCAGCTCGCCGACGAGGCGGCGCGGCGACGGCCGGAGCTGAAGACGCTATTCACCTCGGGCTACACGGAAAACGCCATCGTCCATCACGGCCGGCTCGATTCCGGCGTGCTATTGCTGGCCAAGCCCTACCGCAAGTCCGAACTCGCCAGGATGCTCAGGACGGCGCTGGCGAGTTGAGCCTGCCGCTCGCGTACGCTATCGCTGAGCGATGCTAGCCGCATGGAGTGCCGTCCTTGAAAAACCTCCTCACCGATATCGCCGGCGTTCGCGTCGGCCATGCCCATGACGCCAAGCTCGCCTCTGGCGCGACGGCGATCGTGTTCGACCAGCCGGCGGTAGCGGCGATCGACATCCGCGGCGGCGGCCCGGGCACGCGCGAGGACGCGTTGCTCGGCCTTGCCAACACGGTCGAGCGCGTTGACGCGATCGCGCTGTCGGGAGGCTCGGCGTTCGGGATCGAGACCGGCGGCGGCGTGCAGGCCTGGCTCGCCGAGCAGGGCCGCGGCTTCCGCGTCCGCGAGGCTCTGATCCCGATCGTGCCGGGTGCGATCCTGTTCGATCTGCTCAACGGCGGCGACAAGGCGTGGGGCCGCTTTCCGCCCTATCGCGAGCTCGGCTACGCCGCAGCGGCCGCCGCAGGGGCGGAGTTTGCACTCGGCAGCGTCGGCGCAGGGCTCGGTGCCACCACCGCAACATTCAAAGGCGGACTCGGCTCGGCATCCGCCGTCACCAGCAGCGGCGTCAAGGTCGCGGCGATCATCGCCGTGAATGCGGTGGGCAGCACCACCGTCGGCGACGGACCGTGGTTTTGGGCGGCGCCGTTCGAGATCGACGGCGAATTCGGCGGCCGCGGACTGCCCGACAAATTCACCGAGGACATGCTCAGGATGCGCATCAAGGGTGGCCCTGCTGCGACCGAGCGCGAGAACACCACGATCGGCGTCGTCGTCACCGATGCGGTGCTGACCAAGCCCCAGGCCAAGCGGCTGGCGATGATCGCACACACTGGCTTTGCGCGCGCGATCTATCCAGTGCACGCCCCGACCGACGGCGACGTGCTGTTCGCCGCAGCGACATGCGAAAAGCCGATCGATCCGATCGTCGGCCTCACCGAGCTCGGCATGGTCGCCGCCAACGTGGTCGCACGCGCGATCGCCCGCGGCATCTACGGCGCAACCGCGCTGCCGTTTGCCGGCGCGCAGCCGGCGTGGAAGGATCGGTTCGGCGCGTAAGGAATGCGCGCCTCTCTCCCGCGCACGCGTCATCGCCCGGCGAAGGCCGGACGACGGTTGCAGGACATCACTTCTTCGGCCGCGGCGCAGATGGAGCTGGCGGCGAGGCCTGCGGTCCACAGTCCTTGTTTGATGACTGGTCGACCAGCACTTGAACCGTCCCGGTGTCGGACTCGACCCGTGAGACGCCCGTGGTCATGTCGACTAGCAGGCGCGAACCGCGGATCACGCTCTTGCATTGACTGAGCACCACGCCGCCGGCCAGGGTGATCAGATTGGTCCTGGTGTCGAAAATGGCGCTCTCGCCCGTTGCGATCTGATCCTTTTGGACCACCACGACGTTGCCCCTCGCCTCCAGCCGGCGGATCGACGAACTTCCATCAGGTCCCGGCGTTGCTGATTGTAGCGGCGCAGCGCTGGCCTTTCCGTTTGTCGGGGTCGAGCTCGAATCGTAGAACACGACAAGCCTCCTGGACGTCATCGTGGTGTCGCCCTGCACCACCTTCACCTTGCCTGAAAAGGTTGCTTCGCCCTTTTTATGGCGCAGCTCAAGCGATGCCGCCTCGATGCTGATGCGCTGGTCCCGGTTCTGCGCAAATCCCTGCATGGCATTGGGGACATTCGTGGCCGGCCCCTGCGTAGCAGCCTCGCAATAGACGATGGAAGCGATGAGCGCGAAAAGCGTCAACATCGAGAGATGCGCGAAGCGGCGGCGAAAATTGGTGGGCAGATCGGCCAAATTCCCGGACATGCTCCATCATTACGAAGAATTCGTTCAGATGGGAATGGAATTGGTTGCTTTCGCCCTTGTAGACCACTTCTGGCTGGTGTCGGCGTGCGTGATCGCATGCCGACAGATTGAGTCCACGACGCCCCGGTAAGACTGCTTACACGCTCATCGACATCGTGGAAGCCGCGGATCCCGACGATCCTTGCGTCTGGTTCTGCATCATCTGTGCGAACCAGTCATAGGGCGTGTTGCCAGCGCCGGAACCATTCGAAGAGCTGGAAGCGCCCGGCACGGTCGTCGACATCTTGAAGCCGTCGGCATAGGTGACGGTGGTGGTAGTCGACCCGTCGGCGCCGGTCGTGGTGGTCGAGGTCGATCCGCCGCTCGACGATGACGACGAGGAATCCGAGCCGCTGCCGGATGCATCACCGGAGCCGCTCGCGGCCTCGGCGTGGTGGTGGCCGCCATGATGACCGCCGGCACCCTTCAGCGCCTTCGACATCTCATCGAGACTGACGCTGCCGTCCGAATTGGTATCGAGCTTGGAGAACACGTCGTCGGCCTTCGCCAGATTGGTGCCGCCGGCGCCCAGTGCGTTCTCGAATTCCGACTTGGTGACCTTGCCGTCGCCATTCGCGTCGATCTGTGAGAACAGATCTTTCAGAGCAGCGTCGCGGCTCGTCGAAGTCGTGGAACTGGTCGCGCTGCCGCTCGAGTCCGACGACTTGCTCTGCGCCGCGAACAGCGCATTCATCGTCTCCGGCGAGATCTGCGGATAATAGCCCGCATTCGCCCACGCGGTCGCACTGCTGTTCGTGCTGCTGTTGCTGGTGTTGCTGCTGTCGATCGCAAATGGATTGGTCGTCGCGCTTTGCGACGATCCTGTCTGCTGCGTCGAGGACGATTTCGAGCTCGTCAGCGATTGAATGGCATCAAGCGCACTCGAGACGGCGCCAAGCGCAAACAACATTGCACAACTCCAACCCTTGCGGCATGCCGCGGCCAATGTTCTGGCTGTTAAGGTCAGCAAGCGTCGTGCCAGCGCGAAAAGCTCAATGAAATCCGCATCTGCCGTGCTTTGCAGGGTGCGGGAACAGCGGCAATTCATGCCGCCGGCGGCAGAAATTTCCGCCCACAGGAAGCTGCTCCTCCCTGCATTGCCCGGCCGGAAGGCCCATGTTAGGCGAGGCCATTCGCCCCTCGGCCGCCACGGGAAACCGCGTCATGACCCAAACCTTCGCCCCCCGCCCCCTGGCAATCGCGCCCTCGATCCTGGCCTCGGATTTCTCCAAGCTCGGCGAGGAGGTTCGCGCGGTGGATGCGGCTGGTGCCGACTGGATCCATCTCGACGTGATGGACGGGCATTTCGTTCCGAACATCTCCTACGGCCCCGATGTCATCAAGGCCATGCGTCCGCACACCAGGAAAGTGTTCGACGCGCATCTGATGATCTCGCCCTGCGATCCCTACCTCGAGGCCTTCGCCAAGGCCGGCTGCGACCACATCACCGTGCATGCCGAGGCCGGCCCGCATTTGCACCGCTCACTGCAGGCGATCCGCGCGCTCGGCAAGAAAGCCGGCGTCTCGCTCAATCCGGGCACGCCGATCAGCGTGCTCGAATATGTGCTCGACCTGGTCGATCTCGTGCTGGTGATGTCGGTCAATCCCGGCTTCGGCGGCCAGGCCTTCATCCCGTCCGCGATCGGCAAGATCCGCGACATCCGCGCGATGACGGCGGGACGGCCAATCGACATCGAGGTTGACGGCGGCGTCGGTCCCGACGTTGCTGGCGCGCTTGCGGCAGCCGGCGCCAATGCTTTCGTCGCCGGCACCTCCGTGTTCAAGGGCGGCACGCAGGACGCCTACAAGAACAATATAGCAGCGATCCGCAACGCGGCGCTCGGGGCGCGCGGCGAAGCGATCTGAAGCGCAAATTCGCCCGCAAATCTGCGGTTCTTACGGGGATTGCGGCGCGCAATGCCTAAAATTGCAACCACGATCCGTACTCCTCCGGGCTTCCCTGATTCGCGCAAATCACCGCTAGTGATTCCTGCCTGATTTGACAGGAGCACATCATGACGACGACCCTGGTTTGGACTGGCGTGGCGTTGTGGATTGGTTTTTGTGCGTTCGTTGTGTTCGGCCCTTCGGCCGGACCGGTAAAGGTCCCGGCGCGTTCGACCCGCATGATCGGTCGCAACCGCTATCAGGGCTGACACCATGCAGATTGCCCTCGTGAAACGTCAGCCGAAACGCAGGTGTCGCATCCCGCGCCGTCCGCATCCGAACCTCGACTATTTCTTCGGTCGGCTCGAGCTCGCCGAAGGTGAGATGCGCGACGATCCCGGCGCCGACACGGCCGACAAGGATCATCCGTTCCGGTCACCACGCCGGCATTGAAATCATTTTCCGGACTCATCAGATGAAACCGCACTGCCCGACCTGCCTGAAGGAAATGACCAAGGCGTCCGCATCGCGTAATCTCTTCAACTGCGAGCCCTGCCGCGAGATCATCCAGTACTTCGGCGGCAGTGCGGATCACGGCGAGCCCGGCCCCCAGTTCTCCTGGCCGATCCGCCGCAAGCGTGCCTTCCACACCGCCCACGCGGCCTGACCTTTCCTAACCCCACACGACGCCGGCGCCAGGTTTCGCCGCAGCCATCCGCTGCGGCCGAACCACGGTGACGGTACAGGTCGCTTCCGCCGCCACCTTGGCCGAGACACTGCCGAGCAGCGTGCGCCTGAACGAACTCTGCCGCGCGCCGATGATGAGATGGTCGACCTGGTTGACCTCGGCAAATTCGAGCACCGCCGCAGCGGGATCTACCGCTTCCAGCACGTGAACCGACAACCGGCTCTCGTCGAGCTTCAGCGGCGTGGCCCAATGCCGCAATGCGACCAGGCGGTCGATATGCTTGTTGGAGCCCTGCTCGTCCAGCGTCTTGTCGATAGCGATGCGGTTGAGCTTCAGCACGTTGACGCAGGCGAGCCGCGCTGACGGCAGGGTCGCGAGAATGCGCTCGGTGGTCACACGCAACGCCTCGTTCAGCTCCGGCTCACCTTCGACCGTGTCGAGCGCCACTGCGAGGATCGGGCTCGTTGCGATCTGCTCGGCAACATCCGACTTCGCCCGCGACGGCTTGACGTCCTGGTTGAAACGGCGCCGCCACGCGACGCTGAGGGGATCGCGCTTCATTCGTTCCGAACGCGCGGTCAGCTTGACCTGGTTCGGATGAGCGAGATCGAAGGCGAGCTGAGTCGCGGTCGGATAGCGCCAGACCGGTTCGATCTCCAGGCACCGCAGCACCACTTCCTGGAGCCAGGGCGGGTAGTCGGCGCGCAAGCTTCGTGGCGGGTACGGGTCACGCCACAGCCTCCGCCGCATCGCGCGCAGCGTCTCGCCCTCGCCGAAGGGACGTTCGCCGGTCGTGAAGAAATAGAGCAGCACGCCGAGCGAAAACAAATCGCTGCGCGGATCGTCGCGCACGCCGAGCAGCCGCTCCGGCGCCATATAGGGCGCGGTGCCGTAAGGCAGGCGGAACTCCTCCTGCAACAGATCGGGCAGATGGTCGTGATGCGAGAGGCCGTAATCGATCAGCACGGCATCACCGTTGTCGCGGAACATGATGCTGCTGGGCTTGATGTCGTGATGGATGACGTTCTGGCGGTGCAGATCGGCGAGCGCGGCCGCGATCCTCGCAACCAGCAGCCGCGCCTCCTCGTAAGGCAGCGGCAGATCGGGCAACCGCTTGTACAGCGTGGTGCCGGGAATGCACTCGATCACGGCATAGGCCTGGTGCGCGAAATCGCCGGTGCCATAGCAGTGCGGGACGTGCGGACCGGTGAGCCGCGGCAGGATCATCATCTCCATCTCGAAGGAGACGATCGCGGCGGGGTCCTCGCCTTCCGAGGCGCGCGGGACCTTCATCAGCAGCGGCACGTCGATGCCGGGATGAGTGGCAGTCCACAGCGTCGCCATGCCGCCGGCATGGACGCATTCGCCGATGGTGTAGCCGTCGATCTCCGCGCCTGATTTGACCAGGGATTTGGGCATCTAGCGCCCCTGCGAGAGGCGGTCGGCGAGCCAGGGTGGCAGGCCGTTCTCGCGGATCTTGTTCGCCGCGCTCGCGATGTCATAGGGCACGCGGCAATAGGTGATCTGGCACGAGACGGTGTCGAACAGCACAAAGGATGCCGCGGGATCGCCGTCGCGCGGCTGGCCGACCGAGCCGAGCACCGCGAGCCATTGCCGGCCGCGAAGCAGCTGCACCGGCACATCGGTCTTGGGCACGAAGCTCGTCATCTTCGCCGTCACGGACATCGAGTAGAGCGCGGGCCGATGGACGTGGCCGCAGAAAGTGACGTGGGACGGCGTCGAGATCAAGCTCTTGGCGGCATCCGCCGTCGAGCGGACGTAATGCCAGCGCTTCGGGCTCGAAGCCTCCGAATGCACGTATAGACGATCGCTGTCCTCAACGAGCATCGGCAGCTCCGCCAGGAACCGCCGCTGTGCCGCGTCGAGCCGCCCGCGGGTCCACTCAATCGCGATCTGGGCCTCGTTATTCATGCTTTCCGTCGTGGAGCTGACAGCTTCGTCATGGTTGCCGCGCACCGCCACAGCGCCATGGGCAACCAGATCCATGGCCGTCTCCACGACCCATTCCGGGTCGGCGCCATAGCCGACGAAATCGCCGAGCAGAATGAACCGCTCCGCGCCCTTCGCGCGGGCCACCTTCAGGCACGCTTCGAACGCCTGCCGGTTGCCGTGGATATCCGAGAAGACAGCGAGAAGCACACACCCTCCACCCTCACATTCTTAATTGACGCCGATAAAGCCAATTTGAGGGACGTCAACAAGATGCGCCAGCGCGGGGCAGTTGACCAGCGCCCCACGGGTGCGATGGTGAAGAGGCTATTGCTCGTCCTTATTGCTCGTCCTTGGGCGGCATCCGGGGCGGCGGCAGCGGCGTAAAGACAGCGCCTTGGGCGCCGGCCGGCGGGGCATTGAACTCTCCGGTCGAGGAATCGCCGCCGCTGGTCTCAAGAATGGCCTTGGGCGTCACATATTCCCGGACCATGTCGATCAGGCTGCCCTCGCCGCCGCCAAAGTCGGCCGCGCGCCCGCCTTGCGGATGCCCGGCCGCGATCTCGTTCTCGGCGGCATGGGTCTTGTCGGCGAGAGCGTCGTTGTAGGGGACGCGGAAGGCCCGCGGGATGCCGCTCGGACGATGGTCCTCGTCGAGTTCCTCGACCCACAGATAGATCGCGCCGGGATCGCCCTCCAGCGAATGCGGCTCGACGATACGCGCCTTCAGCAGCTTGAAGGCGACCGGCAGCCGGTCGCTGCTGGCCCAGCCGAGCAGTCCGCGCATTTCGCCGAAGCTGACGACGTAGAAGGCGCTGGTCACGACCACCGCGACCGCCTTCAGCGACCAGTGCAGCCGCGCATAGACCAGCACGACCAGCAGCAGCGCGCCGATCACGGCATAGGCCACCGACAGTGAAAGGATGACCGTTTGCAGATTAGTCACGGCGCACCCTCGCGGTGTTCCTGCTCACACCGGTGCTCGGGTCGAGATCAGCCCCGTTGCGCCAGGTGCTGCGGAACGTCTCCATCAGCGATTTCGGCCGCTGACTCACATCGATGACCTTGCCTTCGGCATCGAGCCGGAACCGCACCGCGGTCTTCTCGTCGCCGGTATGGTCCAGGGTGAACTTGTTGTCGAAGATGACCTGCGCGGTCGGGTTGAGCTTCTGCACTTTCACATTGGCCGTCACGGGCTCGCCGGTCGTCGCGACGAAATGCGAGACGTTGACGGTGTATTCGCCGGGGACGATGCCGCGCAGCGTGACGATCTCCTCGCGGATCGGCGAGGCGATCTTCTTGCCGTTGACCATGATGAAGTCGTTGGCGCCGCCCCGGTCGTCGCGATCGAGCGTGAGGAAGCCGGCCTCGCGGTGGCGATACCAGGCGATGTTGCCGGCGGGATCCTGCACGAACAGGTCGAGATCATCCGGGTGGTTGTCCGGCCAGTCCAGCGTGATCATGAACTCGGCCTTGGAGTCGATCTTGCCGTCCTTGGCATCGGGCGAGACCGCGAGGAGCGCGAGGAAGAACAGGAAGGCGACCACCTGCAGTGCCTTGAACAGCATCACGCCCAGCGGATCGAACGGCTCCTCGCGCGGATAGAGACCGAAATCATCCATCATGACGGCGTTCCAGCGCCTTTACGCTCGAGTACCGGCGTCACATAGGTCTCGGTCAGCACCACCGCATCCGAGAACACCCGCTGGGTCGCGGCATCGAGCATGTAATACTGGATGCGGACCAGGATGGACCCGACGAGGCCCGCCAGCGTGGTGTACATCGCGACCGCCATGCCATCGCTCATCAGCCCCATCGAGGAGCGCATCGCGACCTTATCGGCGGCGTCCAGTCCCGCGATCGGTGCCAGCATGATGATGAAGCCGATGATGGTGCCGAGCAGGCCGAGCTTCATCAGCGTATCCGAGACGAAAGCACCAAAGCCATTGGAGCCGCGCAGACGGTCGGCAAGCGTCCGCAGCAACAGCGTCTGGTCGACCGGCCGGTAGTCCTGCGCGGCGGCCTTCGTGACGAGGCTCTCGATATGATCCCGCACCAGCCCGCGCGGCAGCGCGGTCGCGCGCGCATCGAGCACCTTGCTGCCATCGGGCGCCGCCAGCACCGCGCGGCAGCGCCGTGCGGCCGCACCCTCACGTGCAATCGCCCGCGTTCGCAGGAAGCAATGGCCGCAGGTGACGAGATAGAGCGCCGCGATGACGCTCGAAATGTAGGTCCGGTCCGAGGTCAGCATCAGATGGATCAGGCCGAACCGCCACAGCAGCACGACGGCAAAGATCGATAGCCCCGTAAAAATCATCCAGAACAGCAGCGCGCTGCGCTCGGACGGGTCGGCAGACGAGCCCGCGATCGGTCCAATCGTCATCGAACTCATGCTGCACCGCTCCTCACCTGCAGGGATTGGCCTGCAACGATTCCACCCGATTAGATCAAAGCTGCCGTCCGGGGTCCAAAGAGACATGCCCAATCCGGCTTGGGAAATTTTCCCGAACTGCTCTCCGCACTGTTCCCTGCAATTGGCAAGGCGCGGCGGCGTTGTTAGGCTGAGCTTATCAAACTTTGGGGTGATCGCATGCGCCTCGTGCTTCAGCTTGTCGCCCGCCTGCTTCTCATCGTTGCGCTGTGCCTTGGTGCCGCGACATTGTGGGCTACCTTCGATGCCTATCGCAGTGTCGACCGGGCAACGGCCGCATCCGCGCAGCGGGTGGCGCAGGCGCTTCAGGGCCTGTATTGGCACGAGCTCTTGTTGCGCAGCAGCAGAATGCGCGAGCATCTGGTGCCGGTTCCGGAGTGGCGGACGCTGGAAACGATGAAGCTGATCTCGCCCGGCGTCTGCGTCGAGTTCCAGCCGGCCACCGCATTCGAGAGGCCGCTGTGCGGCCAGAGCCAGGGAATCGGCCGAACGCCGCCACACTGGTTCGCCGCCATCATTCCGACCTTCCTCGGCAGCCACGCCGAGGTGGTGAGGCCCGTCAGCCCGCGCGCCGCCGCGGCGGGAACGGTGGTCGCAACGCCGGATGAAGCAGCCTCGATCTCGCTCGCCTGGGACTACATCCTCAACGTGATCGACGTCGCGCTGCTGATGGCGGCGGCGATCGCGCTGCTGGCTTCGCTTGCGATCGCGCACACGCTGGCGCCGGCGCGCGCCATCGTGACTGCCCTGCAACGCATGGCACGCGGCCAGTATCGCACAAGACTGCCGCGCTTCCGCTCCATGGAGCTGGCCATGATCGGCGGGGCCGTCGATGCGCTCGGCAGCCGGCTGGAAGAGGCCACGCAACAGCGCGCGACGCTGACGCAGCGCCTGATCGAGATCCGCGACGACGAACGGCGCGCGCTCGCCCGCGAGCTGCATGACGAATTCGGGCAAAATCTCTCCGCCATCCTCGCCTTCGCCAACACGATCGAGACGGCGAGCGCGCAACAGAAGGACGGCGGCATCGCGCAGGATGCGCGCATGATCTCGCAGGCCACGCACCACCTGATGGCTTCGCTGCGCGATGCGCTGAAGCGCCTGCGTAATCCCCTGCCCGAGGAGTTCGGCCTCGAGGCCAGCCTGGTCAACCTCGTCGACAGCTGGCGTTCGCAGAGCGCGACGCAGCCGACGATCCAGCTCGACCTCAAGGGCGACCTGACCGACATCAGCGGCCCCGCCGCCACCACCGCCTATCGGGTCGCGCAGGAATGCCTGACCAATGCGCTGCGCCACGGCGCTGCGCGCGAGATCTCGCTGCACGTCGAACGTCGCGTGGGCGAGGACGATGCGCTGCTGATCCGCGTCGAGGACGATGGCGGCGGCGATGCGGCGCGCGTCGAGCGGTCGGCCGGCTTCGGACTCACCGGCATTCGCGAGCGGGTCACCGCCGCCGGCGGCTCGCTGTCGATCCTGCCCGCAAGGCGCGGGCTGAGCGTCGCCGCAACGATTCCGCTCGCCGCGTGACGCCGCCATGAACGAGGTCATAGCAACAGGTATCTCGGTGCTGCTGGTCGACGACCACCCGATCGTCCGCCAGGGTTACCGGCGCGTGCTGGAGAGCCAGGGCGATCTCCATGTCGTTGCCGAAGCCGACAACGCCGCAGATGCCTACTCCGCCTTCAAGACGCATGACCCCGACGTGATCGTGATGGACATCTCGATGCCGGGCGCCTCAGGGTTGGAGGCGATCCGCAACATCCGCGCGCGCAATCCGCGAGCACGCATTCTCGTCTTCACCATGCATAACGAAGCCGTGCTGGCGAAAGCCGCATTCAATGCCGGTGCTTCCGGCTTCGTCACCAAGAGCAGCGCGCCCTCAGTTGTCGTGCATGCGATCCGCAGCGTCGCGCGCGGCGAGCGCGCCATGAGCGACGACATCGCGCATGTCCTGGCCGAGGCCAGTCTGTCGACAGGTTCAGTGCTGGATCAACTGGGCGAGCGCGAAATCGAGATCTTGCGCCAGTTCGCGAGCGGTGCCACCACCGAGCAGATCGCGACGCAGCTCAATCTCAGCGTCAAGACCGTCCAGAACTATCACTATCTGATCAAGACCAAGACCGGCGCACGCACGGATGCACAGTTGGTGCGGCTGGCAGCGGCTTGCGGGCTGACGAAGATCTAGATTGGAGTCCTACGCCCTCAACCCGCGCAACAGCAGCGCAAGCGTCGCATCGAGGCGCGCGGGCAGTTCGGCATCCTTCCATTCGTCGGCATGGGCCGGATGATGGAAGCGGCAGGTCGCATCGAACAGCGCGCGTGCCGTCGTCTTGGCGTCGGTCGGCGCGAACTCGCCCTGCTTCACCCCGTCCGAGATGATCGCCGCCATCTGGTCGATCATCGTATCCTTGTGGCACTTCACCGCCGCGCAGGCCTCGCGCGCCAGCGTCAGATAGGTCTCGAACATTTCGGGGTCGTCGAGCACGCGCGAACGCTTGGCCGCGAACAGCGTGCGCAGCCAGCGATCGAGCCTGTCAGGTGCAGGGCCCTGTTCCCTGGCGATTGCGAGGAGCGGCGCGTCGATACGATCGAGCCAGCGTTTGGCGACGGCCTCGCGCAGCGAGGCCTTGCTCGGGAAATGGCGATAGACGCTGCCGTGGCTCACATCGAGCGCACGGGCAACATCGACCACGGTGGCCTTGGCAAGTCCGTAGCGCCGCAAGACGTCCTCGGTGACTTCGAGGATCCGCTCCGGCGTCAAAACAACGGCTTCGTTCATGCCAGCACCATGTTCCCGTTCAGGGTCCAGTTTTCGGGCGGCGGGGCTGCTTCCGAAGCGCCCCTGCCGGTCGTTCGGAAAGCTCAGCTCTTAATGAGGCAGTTTTGCAGCCTGCGCAGCAATCTGGCGCGCCACAAAGAGGTTGAGCCAGTGCCCGATCGTTCCGGTGAGATTGATGATTTCGGTCGTCATTGTCTTAAGTCTCCATTCGTCCGCGATCCCCCTAAGAAGGCGATCACCACGGGACACCCAATCGGAGCGTCCGGGAACGGATATACACGTCTCGCTGACAGATTTCAATATCTGTCAGTCAATGATCCGTGACTGACAGTTAATTTTTGCTCGTACCGCCGCTGACCCATGGCCCGGGGATTGGCGACCCCACGCTCGCCGCGCCAGCGGACAATAATACCGGTTCAGCCCGGTCGTCCCCCGCCGCCTTGCCACGCCGTCTGTTTCGCCCTCCCCCTCCGCCGAATGACGGCGTAATAAGCATTTCGGCTGGCGCGTCCCACTGGTCCGCCTTCCCATCCCCCGGGCGGCGCGGCCGGTTACGCTACGCTCACCCGGCTCACGAAGAAAAAACGGATCATCCCTATGCCCATCGTCAACCGCATCGCCGCCCTCTCCGATGAAATGGCCGCCTGGCGCCATGACTTCCACGAGAACCCGGAGCTGCTTTACGAAGTCCATCGCACTGCCGGCATCGTCGCCGACAAGCTGCGGGAGTTCGGCTGTGACGAGGTGGTGACGGGCATCGGTCGCACCGGCGTGGTCGGCGTGATCCGCGGCCGCAAATCCGGCTCCGGCAAGGCGATCGGCCTGCGCGCCGACATGGACGCGCTGCCGATCGTGGAAACCTCAGGCGTGCCCTACGCCTCGAAGGTCCCGGGCAAGATGCACGCCTGCGGCCATGACGGCCACACCGCGATGCTGCTGGGTGCCGCAAAGTACCTCGCCGAGACGCGCAATTTCGACGGCACCGCGGTCCTGATCTTCCAACCCGCCGAGGAAGGTGGTGGCGGCGGCAAGGCCATGGTCGAGGACGGGTTGATGACCCGCTGGAACATCGAGCAGGTCTACGGCATGCACAATATGCCCGGTCTGCCCGAAGGCCATTTCGCCACGACGCCCGGCCCGATGCTCGCCTCCTCCGACAACATCCAGATCACCGTTCGCGGCAAGGGCGGCCATGCCGGCGCAACCCCGCACCAGGCAATTGACAGCGTGCTGATCGGCTCGCAGATCGTCAACGCACTGCAATCGATCGTTGCGCGCAACGTCGATCCGCTGAAGTCGGCGGTGATCTCGGTCACCCAGTTCCACGCCGGTACCGCCTTCAACATCATCCCCGAGACCGCCGAGCTCAGCGGCACCGTGCGCACGCTCGATCCTGAGGTGCGCGATCTCGTCGAGCGCCGCATCGGCGAAGTCGCCGAGAGCGTTGCCCGCGCCTATGGCGGCTCTGCCGAGACGAAATACTCGCGCATGTATCCGGTGACGATGAACCATGCGCGCGAAGCCGGCGTGGCCGCCGACGTCGCCCGCGACATCGTCGGCTCCGAGCGCGTCAACGACCGCATCATCCCGATGATGGGCGCGGAAGATTTCTCGTTCATGCTGGAGGCGCGCCCCGGTGCCATGGTGCTGGTCGGCATGGGCGACAGCCCGGCGTGCCACCACCCGGCCTACGTCTTCAACGACAACATCCTCGGCCACGGCGCCTCGTTCTGGGTGCGCCTGATCGAAACGGCGATGCCGGCGGGCTAGGAGCCACACAGGGCGGGCGCGGCGATTTGCGCCTTTGCCCATCCTATGAGTGGTCTTCGACTACGCCTGCACCACCTCGTGCCGCATGACGAACGGCGCGAGCAACGTGTGCACCTCGCCGGCGACGACCTCTCGCTGGTCAGGCGGCAGGCCCGCAAGCGTCACGGTGGCAATCGAACCGTGGCTGCCGTGGGCGCCGACCTTCACCTTGCAATCGATGCCGCGCTCGACGAGTGGCGTCAGCACCTTGGTGAACACGCGTTGCGCCGCGTCCCAGCGCAGCTGCGGCTTGAACACCTTGCCGACGCCCGTTACCGGCATCGGATCGATCGGAATCACCTGCACCGGCACCGCCGCACGCTCCGGAGTGCGCTCGCGCACCCACGTCTCGAGCTCGCCCGGCTCGACCTTTGCGCCCGGCTTCAGCTGCACATATCCGACCGGCAACTCGCCCGCGTAAGCATCGGGCTGGCCAACCACCGCGGCAAAGCCGACGGCGGGATGGCGGAACATGATCTCCTCGATCGGCGCCGGATCGATGTTGTGTCCGCCGCGGATCACGAGGTCCTTGGCGCGGCCGGTGATCCAGAGATAGCCATCGGCGTCCAACCGGCCGAGATCGCCGGAATTGACCCAGACCTTGTCGACGAAAGCGCCCTTGTTGTGGGCGTCGTTGAGATAGCCACCGAACACGCCGGGCCCGGCCATGATGACGACGCCGATCTCGTCCGGCTTGCAGTCGCGGATCAAATTGCCGTCAGCGTCCAACTGCACGATGCGCACGCGTGCGTAAGGCATGGGAAGGCCGACCGAGCCAAGCCGGATCGGCCGTGACGGATAAGCCAGCGTATGCACGCTCGAGGTCTCGGTCATGCCGTAGACTTCGACGACCGGCAGCTTGAGCTTCTCCTGGATCGCTGAGCCCACTGCAACGGGAATCGCCGAACCGCCACCGGCGGCGTATTTCAGGCTGGAGATGTCGGCATTGCCCGGCGGCACCGCGAGCGTCGCGGCAAGCACCGTCGGCACGCTCGACAGCGCCTCGACCTTGAAGCGCTCGACCAGGCCCCAGATGTTCTTCACGGCGTTCGGATTGCGCCAGCCGCTCGGCGACAGCACGACGAGCGAACCGCCGGCCGACAGTGTCGCCAGGACCTGCGTCAGTGATCCGCCGACATGAAACAGCGGCATGCCGAACAGCATGTTCCCGCCGGGCTTCGCCTTCAGCAACAAGTTGAGTGCCCAGGCCTGATAGACTTGGTTGGTGTGGGTGTGCCGCACCAGCTTCGGCGTGCCTGTCGTGCCGCCGGTGTGGAAATAGGCGGCGATGTCGCTGCCGTGAATCTTGCGCCCACTGATAAGCCGGTCCGCCGGCTGCTGCTTGATCAGATCGTTGAACGCATAGACGCCGTTGGCGGGATCGCCGCCGCCACCGACCTGCACGATCGCCTTGAGGTGCTTGAGCTGCGGGCGGATCTGCTCGACCTTCTGCCAGATATCGGTGCCCGGCATCGGCCCGAGCGCCACCAGGATTTTCGTGTTCGCCGCTTCCAGGATTTCCGCGATCTGGTGCGGCTCGAGCAGCGGGTTGACGGGATTGGCGATGCCGGCGGCCTCGGCGCCGAACAGCGTCACGAAGGCATCGGGCAGCAGCGGCAGCATGAAGGAGATGACATCGCCCTTCTCCGCACCGAGCGCGTGAAACATGTTGGCGGCCTGCGTCACGCGCGCGATGAGGTCGCGGTAGGTAACCACCAGCGGCGTGTCGGCGGGATCGGCATTTTGCAAGAACTGGATCGCCGCGCCGTCAGGATTTCGCGCAGCACCGAGCCTGATGGCATCATAGGTGCTCTCGGCCGCAACCCTATCGGCGTACGGGATCTGCTCGAAGGCGCGGACCTCCTCGTCCGTCAAGAGCTCCGGATAATCGTTGCCAATAAAGCGATCGAGCGCGTGGATGCCCGCCATGGAATTCCGTCCTCCCTCAGGTGTCGTCCCCTCGCCGCCTGTCTTTTTGACATTTGGTGCGGCGGGGCCTCGGCCGATGAGCCGACCGAGCAGGACCACAATGATGCATGATTTGGCGTTCGTCCATTGCCCGATGCAATTGGCCGCACGCAACGAACCGCCGAGAAGCTACGGGCGATCTGGCGTCCAGCCCACCGCGTTGAAATCGGCCGGCGCGGGCATCACTTCCGGCTCTGCGGTCGGCCTTCGCAGCATCGCATCCGCACGATTTGAATCGGAAACCTCCATCGGGACACCCGCCTTGCCGACGGCAAGGATCCCGATCAGCTCCGGCGGCGCCGACATCACATAACGGTCTGCCGCTTCGATCAAGCGGAGCAGCTCGTCGCGAATGAAGGCGGCTGACCATTCGGCCGGCAGGCCCTTCACTGCGGCGAACTCGTCCGCCGGAATCGACAATGCATGCCGGCGGATTTCGTCGATGGTTCGGCGCGGAGAGAAATTGGGCGGCTTGCCGGCTGCAGCAAGCACGAGTGGTCCAAGCGGACAATAATCGCGGCCGATTGCAACGAGATCGGCGATATCGCGCGCCTTCGAGCGACCTGCCGCGGCGAGGATCTTATTGATGGCAAGGTCTGCCTGATGCAGGCGGGCGCCCCATTCTTCGTCCCTCACGAGAGGAAAGAAGCGAAGCTTCGTCTCGGCGAACCACTGGATGATGGTGGATTCGTCCGCGCGCGAAACGGTAGCATCAACGCAGCCATAGATGATGAAATCGCGGTGCGTCTCGAAGCGGGCGGCCTCTAGCAGTGCCAGGTCGGACTTGGCAGTTTCGGTGACCTCTTCGTCGGTGTCGTGGAAGATGTCGATGTCGTCCGATCGCCTCTGCCAATCCTTGTTGAGCATCAGGCCCCCGGCGAGATAGCTGGTCTCGGACCGGTTCTTGGCAAGGAGGCGGAGGATGTCGCTCTGCAATTTGGTGAGAGCCATATCAATCCTCGCGCTCGCTGACGCGATCCAGCATCTTCCTGCCCATCGCAAACGCCCGGGCGTCGCCGCGATCGATCATCGCGCGCGCGGCAACTGCCGCACGCGATCGGAGATCGGGGAGCCGGCCGAGATCGACATTGTCGAGTATCCGCGACCCATAAAGGTGCAGCGCGTTGTCGAGGAGCAACTGGAGCTCCTTGTTCTGGCGATGTTCGGCCCGCATGCGCGAGGCCATTGCCAGCACTTCGTTTCGGGCGTTCGGCGGAACGAGGACCTCGACGCGCACCAGATCTGCCGCGCCGCCCTCTTTTCGGTACTTTCGAATCCGCTTCTTCGCTGGGGTCACGGCTGTTTGCTCCAATAGCAAAACCTAACACGCATATCCCGGTTACGCTAGTCTGTATCCCGGTTACGGACCTAAACTATTATCATTGCTATATTTTGTGGAAATAATGGTGAGAGCAATGAACCTGATTGCGCGATCGGCGGACCAACGGGGCAGCAGCCATGCCGCGAGACGCGAGGACACCATGACGACGCCCCTGCGAAACCGCATCACACCGCGGGTTGTACTCGCTCTGACGTCGGCGATCATGGCGATCGCTTTGCCGCGTGCCGCGCTCGCCGATAGCCAGCTTGACAAGATGCGGGCCAGGATCACGGCCTTCGTCGGTGACAAGATGCAGACGCAGGGCGGCTCACGCATCATCTACAAGGTGGACAGCGACGGGTTGCGCGATAGCGTCGTCACGGATCTGCGCGACGACGTCTACAAGATCTTGCACGACGGCCACATCGCCTACTCCGGCCTCGCGATCCGCGACGGCGGTGTCGATGTCAAGATCGCGGACCCCAAAGGTCGCGACCAGCTCGCGCGCAAGCTCGCTGCCGCCGCGGAGGGATTGCCGTCGCATGCGACGTCCTTGACCGACGGCAGTGACGGAGCGGCCAGGCTCGCGCCGACGGACGCGGCAGCCGCGGCGCGGCTGCACGACCTCGTCGAAAATTCCATCGCCATGATCGAGCAACGCCTCAAGGACGCCGACGTCAAGCTTGTCAGCGTCGGCCCTGACGGGACGGACCGGATTCGCATCTTCCTGCCCGGCGTGACCGATCCCGAGCGCATCACCGCAATCTTCGCCCGGAGGGTCAAGGTCAGCCTCCGCCAGGTCGATGACTCGATGCCGCCGGAGCAGGCGCTATCAGGCACACCGCCTGAAGGCTCCGAGGTCCTGCTCGGCTTCAAGGACAAGAAGCCCTATCTGGTCGCCAAGGAGAGCGCGCTGGACGGCGAGGACATCAGCGACGCCGCGCCCAGCTTTGCCCCCGGCACCAAGGATCCGGTTGTCTCCTTCCACTTCAACGGACGCGGCACGCGGCGTTTCGCCCACCTCACCGAAGCGAATATCGGCAAGCCCATCGCCATCGCACTCGACGACACCGTGATCTCAGACCCCGTGATCCGCGAACCCATCACCGGCGGATCGGTTCAGATCTCGGGCAATTTCACCCTGGAGGAGGCCAACAGCGTGGCCATGCAGCTGCGCGCCGGTTCGCTGCCCGGGCATCTGGCCCTCGTCGAGCAGCAGGTCGTCCAGCCCGGCGCCAAGCCGTAAGGCGCAACCGGCCTTTTTTGACGCCCGGCGCCTCTTCGGACGCCGAAATCCACCTGCAGCGCCAGCCCGAATCACGGGGCCGCCCGGATCACGCGCGCAACGAACGGGCAATTGCCGAAACCGCAGTTCGGGCTAAAATTTGCCTATTGCGGAGGGGCGACCGAAAGTTTCATTCAAGCGGTCGTCATTCGAATTCGGCTATACGTGTCGAGCATACAGACCAGGACTGAAGGCCTTACGCAGGGATAGTACCATGCCGTCCGGCAGCGCAGACGTTTCCTCGATCCTCGACCGCATTCTCGATGCGGCCACGGACAATCTCAGGATCGCGAAGATCCTGGTCCAGATGGGGCTCGACCCCAACAACGTCACTTACGACGCGATCTTCAACCGGCTGCTCGAGATCTTCGTCCACAACATCACGCTGGCCAATCTGTTCGCGACCATCGGCGCCGGCTTCTTCGTCGCCACCCTCCTGATGCGGACGATGGTGCCCTTGCGCGTTGCCAACATGATCGGCTGCGCGTTCTTCGCCATTTTCGGCGCGCTCTCCGCCAACGTCTCGACGTTCCTGCTGTATCTGCTGATGGTTCCGATCAACGCAGTTCGGCTGCGGCAGATGCTCAAGCTGGTCAAGAAGGCGCGGCACGCGGCCGAAGGCGACATGTCCATCGAATGGCTGAAGCCGTTCATGACCGAACGCAAATATCGCCGCGGCGACACGCTGTTCAAGCTGGGCGATCCGGCCAATGACATGCTGCTTACCGTGACCGGCAAATTCCTGGTCAAGGAGATCGGCGTCGAGATCGGGCCCGGCGCGCTGATGGGCGAGCTCGGCTTTCTCACCCCGGACAACCGGCGCACCGGAACGATCGAATGCATTGAAGACGGGCAGGTGCTGACGATCACCTATGACCGCCTGCTCGAGATCTACTTCCAGGACCCGCAGTTCGGCTATTACTTCCTGGTGCTGACCAGCCAGCGCCTGCTGCAGAATATCGACCGCCTGCAGAAGCAGCTGACCGCGGCGCGGTCGGCGACCACGAACAAGATCGCGTGACGACGGCTCAACTGAGCAGCAGCGCCATGCCGGGATCGCCCTTCTCCATCGCGCGACGGTAGGCCGGACGCGCACTGACGCGGCCGAGATATTTGACCACGTTCGGACAGCGCGTGAGATCATAGGGCTGGAAATAGCGCATCGTGGTGAGCGTGAAGCCCGTCATGATATCGGCCGTGGTGAAGCTGCTGCCTGCCAGATATTCGGCATCGCGCACGCGCTCATCGACAAGGTCGAAGGCACGGTCGACACGCGCTTTGATCGCGACCAGCATCGGATTGTCGTCAGCGAGCTTGAGCCGGTTGAGCAGCATCAGCCGGCCCATGCCGGCCTGCAAAGTGCCGTTGGCGAAGTGAAACCAGTAGAGGAATTGCGGGAAATCGGGATCGTCGGCGCGGAGCACGAGACGGCCGTTGCCATGTTTGGCGATGACGTAGTCGACAACGGCGCCGGACTCGGCCAGCACCAGATCGCCGTCGGTGATGACGGGCGCGGCACCGATCGGATGCAGCGCCTTGTAGTCGGGCGGCGCCAGCATGGTGACGGAATCGCGCGCATAGCGCTTCAGCTCATAGGGAATCCCGAGCTCCTCGCACAGCCAGACGATGCGTTCGGATTGCGATTTGCCGAGATGATGGACGGTGAGCATTGAGTCTCCTTGCGACTGTGGGAGTGGATGAGCCGGGATGCCACATCCTACTCATTGCCCGCACCGCGTGTCACTCTCGTGCCCTACCCCACCTCGTCCGTCACCATGCGCGCCACGACGCGGTCGCGGCGAATGAACTGGTGCCAGAGGGCCGCGACGAAGTGGACCGCGATCAAGGCCAGCAGCACATAGGCAAAGAAGATATGCCGATCCTCATAGGCGTCCGCCGCGGCTTTGTCCGGGGACGTGAACTGCGGCACGTGAAACAGGCCGAAGAAATCCGAATAGTTGGTCGCGCGCGCACCGGAATGCGCCCAGCCCAGCATCGCGACCAGGATGACCACGAGATAGAGCGCGCCATGGCTGAGACGGGCCGCGATCTTCTGCCAGCGCAACGACTCGGCCGGCAGCGCCGGTGTCGGGTTGATGGCGCGCCAGGCCAGGCGCAGCACCGTGAGCAGCAGGATCACATAGCCGATATCGGCATGGATCGAACGGTAGAAGAACTTGTCGGCACGCGCCGGGATATGATTCATCCACCAGCCGAACCCGATCATGCCGATGATCGCCAGCGCCAGGCCCCAGTGAAACCACCGGGCAACGCTGCCCCAGCCTGTCGTCGTGTTTCTGATCATGTCAGCCCCCGAAAATTTGCGGATATCCCGACCGCAGCGCAACACGGCTGATAGCGGCAACAGGCGGCAGACGTGAAATTGAATCGTTCCAAACTGGGCTTTGGCGGCCCCCGCCGCAAAATCGCCCAAAAAACCGAATGGTAACCATGGCGGGCTAGGGTAGCGACGTGACCAATTCCCCGACGATTCTGGTATTCGATTCCGGTCTTGGCGGCCTCACCGTGCTGCGTGAAGTCGTGGCCGCGCGCCCGGATGCTCATTATACCTACGTCGCCGACGACGCCTTCTTCCCCTATGGGCATCACAGCGAGGACGAGATCATCGCCCGCGTCGTGCCGCTGATGGGGGAGTTGATCGGCACCCATGATCCTGACCTCGTCGTCATCGCCTGCAACACGGCGTCCACCCTGGTCCTATCGCATCTGCGGGCCGCTTATTCCGTGCCCTTCGTCGGCACGGTGCCGGCGATCAAGCCGGCCTGCGCCCGCTCGAAGACCCGCCGCGTCTCGGTGCTCGGCACCAAGGGCACCGTGAAGCGCGAATACACCAGGGCGCTGATCCGCGATTTCGCGCTGGGATGCGAGGTGACGCTGGTCGGCTCGCCGGAGCTGGCCTCACTTGCAGAGCGCGAGCTCGGTGGCCAGGCGATCAGCGATAACGACATTCTCGCGGAGCTGACCCCCTGCTTCGTCGGCGACGCGGAAGACGCAAGCGCGCGCACCGATATTGTGGTGCTCGCCTGCACGCATTATCCGCTGCTGCTCGGCCGGATGGAAAAGCTCGCGCCCTGGCCGGTCGAATGGATCGACCCGGCACCGGCTATTGCTCGCCGCGTCTCCGATCTGCTCGTCCCTTACAGTGGCAGCATCGCGCAGACCGGCGCCGAGATGATCTTCACCTCGAACCGCGTGCATGGCCTCGGCGCCACGCTGACGCCGTTCTTCGGCGGCCGCGCGGTCGCCTGACTTTTCGCAGACACGGAGCGCTGCTAGGCTTGGCGCATCGTCATCACGCGAAAGTCGTCCCATGCCGGTCCCCGCAACGCCGCTCAACCGCCTCCGCCAAATGTGGAGCGAGGGCCGCCCCGCCTTCGGCGCGATCGCGACCATTCCGAGCGTGCAGATGGTGCAGATCATGGCCCGCTCACTCGACTGGATCATCGTCGATCTCGAGCACGGGCCGATCGGGCTCACCGAAGCGCATGCGATGATCGCGGCGACAACAGGCACGCCCTGCACGCCCCTGGTGCGGATCGCGGCGAATGAGCCGTGGCTTGCGAAGGCGCCGATGGATATCGGCGCATTCGGCATCAACTTCCCGATGATCACCAACTCTGCGGAAGCGCAAAAAGCGGTGCGCAGCGTGCGCTACCCGCCGCGCGGCGACCGGCTCTGGGGTCCCTTCCACGCGCCCTTCCGCTGGGGCCAGTCAATGCCTGATTACATGGCTTCAGCCGACGACGAGATGATCTGCATGATCACCATCGAACATGTCGATGCCGTCAACCGCATCGACGAAATCATGGCCACATCAGGCATCGACGTCGCCGTCATCGGCCCCGGAGATCTCGCGACCTCCATCAACAAGCGCGGCCAGATGGACGATCCGGAATTGCTCGCACTAATCGCGCGGGCCGAGGCCGGCATCCTCAAAAGCGGCGTGCCGATCGGCGGCGTGGCGCGCACCGCCGACCAGGCCAACCAGCTGATCGACCGTGGTTACCGCGCGATCGCGCTCGGCTTCGACTGGTCGCTGTTCCAGCGCGGCATCATGGCTGCGTTCGACGGGATCAAGCGCTGAACACAGGCCTCAGCTCTTGAGACTTGCCGGGACCGGCAGTGCTGCTAGGGTCGGCGACCTTTTGCCGTCCCTCATGTCAGCCTGCTGGAACCGAAAGAACGATGCGCGGTCAACCCAAGAACATTTCGCTGCCGCGCCGCCTGATCATTGACCTCATGCACGCCTCGATGGGTGTGCCGTTCGTCTCGCTATCTCGCTCGCTCAACATCCGCCCCCTGCTGGAGGCCCGGGCTGGCGCCCTGACACCGGCAGGCTGGGCGGCGATGTTCGTCAAGGCGTTCGCCCTGGTGGCGAGGGACGAGCCAGTCCTGCGCACAGTCTATGCCAAATGGCCCTGGCCATCGCTCTACGAGCTGCCCTGCAGCGTGGCGTCAGTGGCGATCGCCCGGGTCGAGAATGGCGAGGAATGCGTCCTGCCGCAGCGGATCGCCGCCCCGGAGGCCATGGCACTGGGAGCGGTCGATGCCGAGATCCGGCGCGCCAAGACGGCCCCGATCGATGATATCCCGATGTTCCGCAAGATCATGCGGGTCACCCGGCTGCCGCTGCCGCTGCGGCGCCTGTCCTGGGCGGTGGGGTTGAATTTCGGCCGGCAGCGCGGCAATTGGTTCGGCAGCTTCGCGGTGAGCTCGGTTGCCGCCTATGGCGGCGGCGAGCTCCACCCGATCACGCCAGGCCCGTTCATCGTCAGCTATGGCCTGGTCGAGCCGGACCAGACCATCCATGTCGTGATCCGCTGGGACCACCGGGTGACGGACGCGGCCCCGATCGCGCGGGTCCTGACCCGGCTGGAACAGGCCCTGAACACTGAAATTGCTGCCGAATTACGCTCAGCCGGCCCCAAGCCGATTCGGGCTGTCGGGACCTGACCGCGTAGCGGTCATCTCGGGGCGGTGCAGAGCACCAAACCCGGGATCTCGAGATTCCGGGTTCGCTCTTCGAGCGCCCCGGAATGACGGCTAAAGAATTGACAGCGGACCCCAAACTCCCCTAAAAGCCGCCTGCTCGCGGGCCGTTTTCGGCCCGCGAAGCGTTTCGCGACCCGTGGTCGGCTCCCTCTAGCTTTGGGGATCGGACCTGTCGGTGCCGGGATCATCCCGTCACACAGGAGGGCGCGTTTCCTCAAACCATGCAACCGAAGAGGACGCGATGACTAAGCGCAGTGAGGCGAAGTACAAGATCGATCGCCGTATGGGCCAGAACATCTGGGGCCGCCCGAAGAGCCCCGTGAACCGCAGGGAATACGGCCCCGGCCAGCACGGCCAGCGCCGCAAGGGCAAGCTCTCGGACTTCGGCGTGCAGCTACGCGCCAAGCAGAAGCTGAAGGGCTATTACGCCAACATCAGCGAGCGCCAGTTCCACGGCATCTATGTCGAGGCCAGCCGCCTCAAGGGTGATACCGGCGAGAACCTGATCGGCCTGCTCGAGCGTCGTCTCGACGCGGTCGTGTACCGCGCCAAGTTCGTCTCGACGATCTTCGCCGCGCGCCAGTTCATCAACCACGGCCACGTCAAGGTGAACGGCCGCAAGGTCAACATCTCGAGCTACCAGGTCAAGGTCGGCGACGTCGTCGAAGTTCGCGAGAAGGCGAAGCAGCTGGCTCTCGTTCTCGAAGCCATCAAGAGCGCCGAGCGCGATCTCCCTGACTACGTCAACGTCGATCACAACAAGATGACGGCTTCGCTCACGCGCATTCCGGCTCTGAGCGACGTGCCCTATCCGGTTCAGATGGAACCGAACCTCGTCGTCGAATTCTATTCGCGCTAAGATTTGAACATCGAAAGGCCCCGGTTCGCCGGGGCCTTTTTGCTTAAGAGCCACATTTCAGTGGCCGCACTGCTTTAGGAGCCGTCGCATGCTCTACACCCCTCCTCCTGTTGATCCCAAGGCGCCACCGGTGCGCATCAATCTGCTGTCGGACACGCAGACCAAGCCGACGGCTGCGATGCGCGAGGCGATGGCGCGGGCCGAAGTCGGCGACGAGCAGGTCGGCGACGATCCGACCGTGAATGCGCTATGCGAGCGCGTCGCCGCGCTGATGGGCAAGGAGGCTGCCGTCTACATGCCCTCGGGGACGATGTGCAACGTCACCGCGACACTGGTGCATTGCCGCCCTGGCGACGAAATCCTCGCGCATGAGACCGCGCACATCATCGCCCGCGAAGGCGGCGCGCATGCTGCGATCGGCGGCTTCCAGGTGACGCAGCTCAAGGGCGGCGACGGCCAGTTCACGCCGGAGACGTTCCGGAAAGCGCTGCATCCGCGCACCCGCTACCAGCCGACACAGAGGGTCGTCAGCGTCGAGCAGACCGCCAATATCGGCGGCGGCACGATCTGGAAGAAAGCCGCGCTCGACGAGATCGTCGCGATCGCGAAACAACATGGCCTCGTCACGCACATGGACGGCGCGCGCCTGCTCAATGCGACCGTTGCGACCGGCATCTCGGCGCGCGACATGACTGCGGGCTGGGATTCGGCCTGGATCGACTTCTCCAAGGGCCTGGGTGCACCGATCGGCGGCGTACTCGCGGGCACGCGCGACTTCATCGACGCGGTCTGGCAGTGGAAGCAGCGCCTCGGCGGCTCGATGCGGCAGGCCGGAATCTGTGCGGCCGCCTGCATCTACGCGCTCGACCATCACGTCGACCGCCTCGCCGACGATCACGCCAATGCGCGCGCGCTCGCCCGCGGGCTGTCGCAGATCGCAGGCATCGAGGTGCAGGAGCCCGAGACCAATCTCGTGTTCTTCAAGCCCGACGGCGCCGGCATTCCCGGCGACAAGATGGTCGCGGCACTGCGTCAGCGCGGCGTGACGCTCGCGATGATGGACGGCCGCATCCGCGCCTGCACCCATCTCGACGTCAATGCCAGCCAGGTCGAGGAAACGATCGGCTATGTCAGAGAGATCGTGCGCGGGGCGTAGCCAAGGCGTTTTCAAGCGAAATGGATGCCGGTTCGCGTAAGGAAAACGCGTCGAGACGAGAGACTACCGCCCCATCGCCTGATAGATCAGCGTCTTCAGCTCGAGCTGAATCCGGCCGCGCTGCGACGGTGTCTGCACCATGAAGACCCCGAACAAATCGTCTTCGGGATCGATGAAGAAAGAGGTCCCGCCGACGCCGTCCCAGCGATACTCGCCAAGCGGCCAGAGCGCCGCGAGGAGCGCGCGGCGCCCGAACATGTCAGTTCTCCATGGCTTCATAGACCAGTTGCTTCAATGTCCGCTGGACGCGCTGGCGCTCGGTCGGGGTCTGCTCCAGCAGCACGAAGAACATGTCCTGCTTACGATCGATCACCAAATAGCAACCGCTGGCGCCGTCCCACTTCAATTCCCCGAGATCACCGGGCGGCGGCGGTTTGGCATTACCGGGATCGGTGCGCACGGCAAACCCAAGTCCCATGCCAAAACCGTCACCGGGAAAATAGAAGTAGTCCCGCTCAACGCCGGAGTCCTTGCCGGCATGGTCCGATGCCATCAGCTCGAACGTCTTCGGGCTGAGATAGGTCTTGCCCTCGAACGTTCCTCCATCGACCAGCATCTGCGCAAAGCGCGAAAAGTCCGCCATGGTCGAAACCATGCCGCCGCTGGCGGATTCCCACTTCTGGCGAACCTCAGTCCTGTACTCGCGGCCGACCCGGAAATTGCTGTCGTTCGGCAGCGGCTGGGCGAGCCGTTGCAGCCTCTCCGGTTCGGTGACGAAGAAGCCTGTATCGGTCATACCGAGCGGATCGAGCAGCTTTTCCTTCTCGAGTTCGAACAATGTCTTTCCGGACACGATCTCCATGATCCGCGCCAGAATGTCGGTGGAATGGCCGTACTGCCAGAGCGCGCCGGGCTGATTATGCAGCGGCAGCTTGGCGATCCGCTCGGCGAACTCGGCGAGATCGAATTCGCCCGCGTAGATGTTGGCGTCGCGATAGGCCTTGCGAACCAGACTGTCGCCGTAGAAGCCGTAGGTGATCCCGGAGGTATGGCGCATCAGGTCGAGAATGGTCATGGGCCGGGCCGGTGGTACCAGCTCGAGCGTCTTGGTGCCGTCCTCGGCCTTCTTCTCCTCACCGACCTTCACATTTGCAAAGGAGGGAATGTATTTCGAGACGGGATCGTCGAGCTTGATCTTTCCGTCCTGGATCAGTTGCATCGCCACAACGGAGGTGATCACCTTGGTTAACGACGACAGGCGGAAGATCGTCTTGTCGGTGATCGGCGCCTTGCTGACCACGTCCTGCACGCCGAAGGCTTCGTGATAAACAGGCTTGCCGTGCTGCCTGATCAGCACGGTCGCGCCGGCGATCTTGCCAGTCGCAACCTCGTTCTTGAAGAACTCGCTGATCTTGCCGAGCTTGTCCGGATTGAAATGCGCACCGGCTGGAATCTCGTAGGTGCCTTCCGCGCGCGCGAGCGACATCGTCCCGAACGAGACGAGCGCGGCGCAGGCCAAGGCAAATCGTCCAAAACGTGAAATCATATCCCCTCCACGGAACATGGCGGGGCGGAGTGTACCGATGACACTGTCAGGCACAAGGGCTGCCGAACCGTGCCAAAACGTCCGTGTGCAGGGCGGCGCTTGCCTCCGAGAAGCAGCAGAATATGACGTGACCGACCGACGGCGCGGCCGGCAGGGCGTCAATGGTCGTATCAATCGCGATCTTCGCGGCCCGGTCGGCAGGAAAGCGGAAAATACCGGTTGAAATCGCGGGGAATGCCACCGAGGACAGCTCGTGCTTGCCGCAGAGCTCCATCGAACGGCGATAGCAGGAGGCGAGCAGGTCGTCCTCGCCGAGAGTGCCTGCATTCCAGACCGGCCCGACGGTGTGGATCACGTGCGCGGCCTTGAGCCGGTAGCCTTTGGTGATCTTGGCGTCGCCCGTCTTGCAGCCGTGAAGCATGCGGCACTCGGCAACCAGGTCGGGCCCGGCCGCCCGATGGATCGCGCCATCGACGCCGCCTCCCCCAAGAAGCGACGAATTTGCGGCGTTGACGATGGCGTCAACGCCGAGGGTCGTGATGTCGGCAACGATGACGTCAAGCTGGACGCCACCGATCCGGCGCGTCAGCAGCGTCACGGATCAGGCCGCGACGACGACGCCCTTCTCGGAGAAGAGCTGCTGCAATTCGCCGGCCTGGAACATCTCGCGCACGATGTCGCAACCGCCGACGAATTCGCCCTTCACATAGAGCTGGGGAATGGTCGGCCAGTTCGAATATTCCTTGATGCCGTTGCGCAGTTCGGCGGATTCGAGCACGTTGAGGCCCTTATAGCCGACGCCGACGTGGTCGAGGATCTGCACGACCTGGCCGGAGAAGCCGCACTGCGGAAATTGCGGCGTACCCTTCATGAACAGAACCACGTCGTTCGACTTCACTTCGTTGTCGATGAATTCCGCGATGCTCATATCCGTGTCCTTCTGGGGCTTGAGCCCTCACCTATCAATCCGGGCCGGCTCAGCCGGTCTAACCCGATACCTGCCTATATATGTAGCCCAAACCGTTGTGCATCCAAAGTAAAATGGCGGCGAACGGTCCCTGGATGGTCGGCGGGGCTGCCCCTGCGCCATTGCATGATGACACGAATATCATCGCCGGGGAGGACTTTCATACCGTAACGGAGCGCCTATCTAGGACGAACCTTGGTTTTGGAACCGGGTCGCGCCAACAACGTTCTCTTGTCCTGTCTGGAGAAAAACGTGACGAAACAAGCATCCGCAACGGCCAGTCCGCCGCTTTCGTCACCGTCGGCCGCCCCTGATGGACTCGCTCAGGGGCTGGAGACTGCCTTTCTCGCCGTCCGCAGCGAGACCGAACGCCGGGCTGCGCCGCTGTCTCCCGAGGACCAGCAGATCCAATCCATGCCGGATGCGAGTCCGGCGAAGTGGCACCGGGCCCATACCACCTGGTTCTGGGAGCAGTTTCTGCTCGGTGAGCACGCGCCGGGCTATCGGCCGTTCCACCCCGACTTCGCCTTCCTGTTCAATTCCTATTACGTCAGCGCCGGCCCGCGTCACGCCCGCAATCATCGCGGCGACATCACGCGCCCCAGCGCCAGCGAGGTCGGCGCCTACCGTCGCCATGTCGATGCGGCCGTCGTCAAATTCTTCCGCGAGGCCGGCGAGGACAAGCTTCGCGAGATCGCGCCGCTGGTTGAGGTTGGGCTCAACCATGAGCAGCAGCATCAGGAACTGATGTTCACCGATATCCTGCATGCCTTCGCGCAGAACCCGGTCTATCCGGCTTACGACACGGACTGGCGCTTTCCGTCCGCAACGCGCGCCGGCGACGATTGGATGACCCTCAACGAGGGCATCCACACCGTCGGCCATGTCGACGACAGCTTCCATTTCGACAACGAGAAGCCCGCGCATCGCGCGCTCGTCGGCCCCGTCAAGATCGCGCGCCATCTCGTCACCAATGGCGAATGGCTCGCCTTCATGCGCGACGGAGGCTACCGGCGTGCGACGCTGTGGCTGATGGATGGCTTCGCCGCGGCCAGCAAGGAAGACTGGCAGGCCCCGGGCCATTGGCGCGAGGCCGATGGTGGGTGGCAGGTGATGACACTCGCCGGTCTCAAGCCGGTCGAGCCCGACGCCCCGGTCTGTCACATCAGCTATTACGAGGCCGATGCGTTCGCGCGCTGGGCCGGCAAGCACCTGCCGACCGAGATGGAGTGGGAGGTTGCAGCCCGCGCAGGCCAGCTCAACGACGCCTTCGGCATCGTCTGGCAGTGGACGCGCTCGTCGTATTCGCCGTACCCCGGCTACCGCGCCATCGACGGCGCGCTCGGCGAGTACAACGGCAAGTTCATGGTCAACCAGCTGGTGTTGCGCGGTTCCTCGCTGGCGACGCCTGACGGTCATAGCCGTGTCACATATCGCAACTTCTTCTATCCGCACCACCGTTGGCAGTTCACGGGGTTGCGGCTCGCTGACTATTTCTAGTTCTCATCCGACGATAAATGCGCGCCGGACAGCGCGTTCAGGAGAGTATCATGAATGTGCACGCCAGCGCTTTGGCCGAAGCCCATCTTCCCGACGAACAGACCACCGCCTTTGCCCGCGAGGCCATCGAGGACCTCTCGCAGCAGCCAAAAAAACTGTCGCCGAAATATTTCTACGACGCGACCGGGTCGGAGCTGTTCGAGGCGATCACGCGCCTGCCGGAATATTATCCGACGCGCACCGAGCTTGCGATCCTGAGGGAACGTGGCAGCGAGATCGCAAAGATCATTCCCGAGAATGCCGCGCTGGTGGAATTCGGCGCCGGCGCGACCACGAAGGTCCGTCTGCTGCTGAACCAGTCGAGGTTCGCGGCCTATGTCCCGGTCGATATCTCCGGCGATTTCCTGCAGGCGCAGGCCAATGGCCTGAAGCGCGACTTCCCTTCGCTCGGCATCTATCCGGTGGCCGCCGACTTCACGACGCCGTTCGAGCTGCCCAAGGCGGTCGCATCAATGCCGAAGGTCGGCTTCTTCCCGGGCTCGACCATCGGCAATTTCGAGCCTGAAGAGGCGCAGGCTTTCCTGAAGAGTGCCCGCCAAATCCTCGGCAAGGGCGCGCAGATGATCATCGGCGCCGACCTCGAGAAGGAAGAGCGCCTGCTCCATGCCGCCTATAACGATGCGGCCGGCGTCACCGCGCGGTTCAATCTCAATGTGCTGGTGCGGATCAACCGCGAGCTCGGCGGCAATTTCGACCTCTCCGCCTTCACTCATGGTGCGATCTACAATCACGAGCGACACCGGATCGAGATGCATCTGATCAGCCGGAAGAGCCAGACCGTACGCATGCTCGGCACCAGCTTCTCGTTCCGGCCGGGCGAAAGCATCCACACCGAGAACAGCTACAAATACAGTATCGAGCGTTTTGCAGCGCTGGCGCAGAGCGCCGGCTGGCGCGTGCGCGAGAGCTGGACGGACGCTGCGAAGATGTTCTCGGTGCATGCGCTGGAGGCGGCGGAGTAAGACTCCGGCGCCTCAGCGCTCTTCGGCCTCCTCCACCTTCGAGCCCAGCGACACCGACTCCCACACCGCGACGACGATCATGATCACGCTTGTCGCGACCGAGAGCCAGAGCGGCGAGAGATCAGCGGCGAACCACCACAGCGCCGCGAGCGCGATGATGCCGATGCCGTGGGAGAGCTGGAGGAAACCGCGGATCGAGTGCTTGAACAGGATGGTGCCGACCAGGAACACCAGCGGACCACCGATCGTGCTGACGATGGTGCGGACGTCGGAATGTCCGGTCGGGTGCTTCAGCACCAGCTCGTCCGAGACCGCGGTGAGAATGATGCCGGCGACGATCGGCATGTGCAGATAGGTGTAGGCCAGCCGCGCCACCCGGCCGGATTCGGCCGCTTTCGAGATCACCTCGGAGCCGGCTTCAGCGCCCTTGTGGAAATAGACCCACCACATCGCGATGCTCCCGACAAGGCACGCGAGGAACGCCAGAATGTTGTCCGCGGTCCAGTTCAGCTCGGCGAAGGTCGCGCCGTTGACCACGACGGCCTCGCCGAGTGCGATGATGATGAAACCGGCGCAGCGCTCGGCCATGTGGCCGCCTTCAACCGCCCAGGCCTCGACCGATGAGAAACCCAGCTTGGGCACCCAGAAGCGCACGGCGGGCGAGACATATTCGATCGCAAGCGCAGCGATCCAGAACCACAGCCGCTCCTCGCCGTGCGCGAGGCCGCCTGATATCCACAACACCGCGGAGCAGGACAGCCAGACCAGGATGCGGATCGCATTGTGCCGCACGGCGGTGCGATGGCGCGGGGTCGCAAGCAGCCAGAACGCGGTGCGTCCGACCTGCATGGCCGCGTAGGCGATGGCGAACCAGAGGCCGCGGCCATCGAAGGCCGTCGGGATTGTCGTCGACAGCACGAGGCCGCCCAGCATCATCAGGAAGATCAGGATGCGGACCGGCGTCAGGTCGGGGTTGAGCCAGTTGGTGACCCAGGCGGTGTAGACCCACACCCACCACACCGCCAGGAACAGCAGCGTGACCTCGATCGCACCTGGGGGCGTGAAGTGGTTGAGCAGCGTGTGCGAGATCTGGGTGACGGCGAAGACGAAGACAAGGTCGAAGAACAGCTCGGCATTGGTGACGCGGCTGGGCTGGTTCGGCACGATGACGCGAAACATCGCGCCGCGTGGATTGTCCGCGGCCATTATCGTCCCCGTCGCGCGATCAGGTCACGTGCAATCGATCAAGTACCGGGCACGCCGGTTTGCAGCGCCAGCGCATGCAGGACGCCGCCCATCTGGCCCTGCAGGGACCGATAGACGATCTGATGCTGCTGGACGCGGGACTTGCCGCGGAAGGATTCCGAGATCACGGTCGCGGCATAGTGGTCGCCATCGCCGGCGAGGTCACGGATGGTCACCTCGGCATCGGGGATTGCTGCCTTGATCATCGCCTCGATATCGTGGGCGTCCATGGGCATTCGGGTCTTGCTCCTTGTGTCGGCTTAAAGCGTGTCGGTTTGCAGCCTCGGCGTCGAATCGCTTGCCGGGGTCCGGATCCGTAAGGCCAAACGCGCCGGCAGGGCCAAACTTAGCGTGAACGGCCTTCTACGTCACGTCTTCAGGCACTATATCCCTGATCCCATCAGGATAAAGGCACGACAAAGTGCCGCGCGCGGCAGGCTGATCGAAAAGGCGTGAAATCATGAAGCTTCCAGGCCCCGACCACCCCATCACCATCACCCAAAATCCCCGTCGCGTCCGCGTCACGGCGGGCGATATCGTGATCGCCGAGAGCACCAAGGCGCTGACGCTGAAAGAGGCCAGGTATCCGGCGGTGCAATATCTGCCGCGGGAAGACGCCAACATGGCGCTGCTGGAGCGCACCGGGCGCACCACCCACTGCCCCTACAAGGGCGACGCCAGCTATTTCAGCGTCAAGGCCGACGGCAAGACGCTCGATAACGCCATCTGGACCTACGAGACGCCCTTCCCCGCGATGACGGAAATATCAGGCCATCTCGCCTTCTATCCGGACAAGGTCAAGATCGAGGAAGTGGGCTGAGCTCGCTGGCGCTGTGACGCCGGGGCGATCATGAGGTCGCCTTCCTCCAATCGACACAAGGCACAAGATGCCGCGCAAGGCCGCAAGACTGATTGGGGTCTCGTTGCTGGGATTGGTCGGCGTCCTCCTCTTGGTGGCCGCAGCCGGACTGGGCTTTCGTGCCTATCGCCAACATCTTGCTGCCGAAATTCTTGCAATCCGTTCACCGAAGGCGATTCAGGAGGGCGCGTTCGTCGAAATCGGCGGCATCAGGCAATGGATTCAAATCCGCGGCGAGGATCGAGATAACCCGGTCCTGCTGTTTGTCCATGGCGGGCCTGGAGGATCCACTTTGGCGATCTCTTCGGGCTGGCGTCCCTGGGAAAAGCATTTCACCGTCGTGCAGTGGGACCAGCGCGGCGCCGGCCGTACTTATGGCGCGGCTGGAGAGACGCTCGCTCCAACCATGACGCTCGAGCGCATGACGCAGGATGGCGTCGAGCTGGCCGAATACCTGCGAAGCCATCTGCACAAGGACAAGATTGTCCTGGTCGGGCATTCCTGGGGATCGTTCCTGGGCATTCACATCGTCAAGCAGCGCCCCGATCTGTTTTATGCCTATGTCGGCACGGGACAGGTGGTCGGCAGGCTGACGTTCGAGAAGCAATTCGAGATCACGATCGCGCATCTGCAAGCGTTGGCGCAGTCGGCTGGCAACAGCGAGGCCCATGCGGAATTGGCGCCAATCGTCGCGCGGCCTCTGATCAGTCCGCAAAATCGACTGGTAGCGGACAAGTGGAGCAAAGCGCTGGGGCTACCCTCCATCGAGAGCGTCCAGTTGACGGGTCCCATCCCGCCCCCGTTCATGCCGGATTTCTCGCTGCTGGACTGGTACAACTGGCGCAAAGGCATGGCCTTCTCCGCAAAATATCTGCGCGGACGAGAGGGCCCCATGTTCAAGCGCGACGTCGCCTCACTGGGACTCGCGTTTTCGATTCCGGTGATTTTCATCGAGGGAGATACGGACTACAACACACCGGCCGGGCCGGCCGAAGAACTGTTCAATCAGATCACGGCTCCTCATAAGGAATTTGTCTGGGTGCGCGGCGGGAGCCATTTCATTCCGTTCGAGCGTCCGGACGAGTTTCTGGCGGAACTGGTCACCCATGTGAGACCGCTCGCGGGGAATTGAGGCCGGCGCGGTGTCCGGCTACGCCCTGAAGATCGTGAGCCCGAGGATAAGTAACACCAGGAAGATCACGACGAAGACATAGAACAGGAAGCGGGCGATGTCGGCGGAAGCGGCCGAAATGCCGGTGAAGCCGAGCACACCGGCCACGATCGAGATCAGCAGGAATATCAGGGCCCATTTCAAGATCGTCATTGCCAGCTCCGCAACATTGGCCATTGCAAGCGATGGCCTCTCAGCCGTATCGGAAACCCTAACCGCGTTGTGCGGAACTGGTTCCTAAAGGCACGACGGAAGCTTGTTGCGGCACAAACTGCGCTTGCTGAATCGGGTTCCCGGCGGCAAGGTCCGCGAGGAGAGAAAGGCGACTGGGGCTGCCATGACGACGATGTCACATTCTGCGACGATGGGCGCAGAGACGCATGCCGAGCCAAAGGTCAAGACGCGCAATTTATCGCTCGACCGCGCCCGCACCTTCCTGACACTGGTGGTGCTGCTGCATCACGCTGTCATTCCCTATACCTATTTCGGCCACACCGACCCGAAGTTCTTCTTCGGCTTCGACATGATCGTGCTGGCAACCGACAGCTTCTTCATGGCGATGTTCTTCTTCCTGTCGGGGCTGTTCGCGTGGTCGGGAATCGCTCGCAAGGGGCCGGCGAGCTATTTGGCAGACCGCGTCCGTCGGCTCGGCATCCCGTTCGTGATCTGCGCATTCACAGTCATTCCCCTCGCGTACTACGCCATCTCGTTGCGGAATAATCCCGAGATCGGCTTTTCAGAGTTCTGGTGGACCACGATCATTAAAGGGCCGTGGCCATCAGGGCCGATCTGGTTCTTGTGGGTTTTGTTCGCGTTCGACCTGGTCGCATGCCTGCTGTACCGGCTGTCGCCCAACCTGCTCGACCCGATTAACCGCCTCTCGGTGCGCGGACGGCGCCGGCCCGCCGAATTCTTCGCGGTCATGCTGGCCGTCAGCGCCGCGTTCTATGTCCCCGGGCTGATGTATTTCGGACCAAGCAACTGGTTCGAGTTCGGGCCGTTTTCGGTCCAGCATGGGCGCGTCATGCTGTATGCGACCTACTTCTTTTTCGGCGCCGGCATCGGCGTTGCCAGTATGGATCGCGGCCTGCTCTCGGCTGAGGGCAGAATGGCGAAGGTCAGCTGGGAGTGGTTGATCCTGGCCATCGTGCCGTATTGCATGCTGTGGGTGCTGATTTTCATCAAGCGGGAGATCTTGGGGAATCCGTCGCCGCTGCCGAACTGGTATGAAGGAACTTACGCTGTCTTCGTGACCATCTTCAGCGTGGCCATCATGTTTCTGATCCTGGCCTTCTTTCAGCGGTTCAGGCAGTCAGGTTCGGCCAGGCTGCTCGATCCGATGCAGTCTGCCGCCTTCGGCATGTTTTTGGTGCACTATCCGATCACGCTGTGGCTGCAATACTGGCTGTTCGACTACGATTTGCCTGCAATCGTGAAGGCTCTCACAGTGTTCGTGCTGACGGTGATTTTCAGCTGGGCCGTGACCGCAGCGTTGCGGACAATTCCCGGCGCGAAGCAGGTATTGTAGGGCATGCCCTCTTTACTCGTCATTGCGGGCCAGCGGGCTGGCTTGCAATGACGGAGAACTCGGGAGCGGCTCAGGCGGCCTTGCCGCCCATATACTCCGGCAGAAAACGTTCGTGCGACGTGCGCAAGCTCTCGATCGACACAAGCGCCTCGCCAACGATCGCGATGGCATCGCCGCCGGTGGTGCCGATCCGCACACAGGGCACCTCGCAGCCGCGCATCTTGGCGAGGACGCGGCCAGCTTCGGTTTCCGGCACGGTGACGAGATAGCGCGCCTGGTCCTCGCCGAACCAATAGGCCTGTGACACGAGCGAAGTCGGTGCAGCCAGAAGCTTCGCACCAATGCCGCTCGCCATCGCCATCTCGGCGAGCGCGATCAAGAGGCCGCCATCGGAGAGATCGTGCACAGCGGTTGCCGTACCCGCATGGATCATGCCGCGCACGCAGTCGCCGTTGCGCTTCTCGGCCGCGAGATCGACCGGTGGCGGTGCGCCCTCCTCGCGACCGCAGATGTCGCGCAGGTACACCGACTGGCCGAGCCATCCATGGGTCTCGCCGATCAGGAGGATCGCCTCACCCTCGGCCTTGAAGGCGAGCGAGGCAGACTTGGTGAAGTCGTCGAGCAGTCCGACGCCGCCGATCGACGGTGTCGGCAGGATCGCGCGGCCGTTGGTCTCGTTGTAGAGCGAGACGTTGCCCGATACGACCGGGAAGTCCAGCGTGCGGCAGGCTTCCGAGATGCCCTGCAGGCAGCCGACGAACTGGCCCATGATCTCGGGCCGCTCAGGGTTGCCGAAATTGAGATTGTCGGTAATCGCGAGCGGTTTGCCGCCGACCGCGGTGATATTGCGCCAGGCCTCCGCCACCGCCTGCTTGCCGCCCTCGAACGGATCAGCCTCGCAATAGCGCGGCGTGACGTCGACGGTCAGCGCCAGGCCCTTCGGCCCATCCTGCACGCGCACGACAGCGGCATCGCCGCCGGGGCGCTGCAGGGTGTTGCCGCTGTCTCTTATACACATCTAGATGTGTATAAGAGACAGGCGCCAGGCCCTTCGGCCCATCCTGCACGCGCACGACAGCGGCATCGCCGCCGGGGCGCTGCAGGGTGTTGCCGAGAATGACGTGGTCGTACTGCTCCCAGACCCAGCGCTTGCTGCACATGTCGGGCGTGCCGATCAGCTTCTCCAGCGCGGCCCCGAGCGCCATCGGCGCAGGCACCTCGCGCGCATGCACGACCGGCAGCGCGGCGGACGGGACATGCGGACGGTCATAGAGCGGCGCCTCGTCGCCGAGCTCCTTGATCGGCAGATCGGCCATGACATCGCCGCCATGCTTGACCACGAAGCGCTTGCTCGGCGTGGTGTAGCCGACCACCGCAAAGTCGAGGCCCCATTTCTTGAAGATCGCCTCGGCTTCCTTTTCCTTCTCCGGCTTGAGCACCATGAGCATGCGCTCCTGGCTCTCCGACAGCATCATCTCGTAGGCGCTCATGCCGATCTCGCGGGTCGGCACCGCATCGAGATCGAGGTCGACGCCGAGGTCGCCCTTGGCGCCCATCTCGACCGCCGAGCAGGTCAGGCCCGCCGCGCCCATGTCCTGGATCGCGATCACGCAGCCGTTCTCCATGATCTCGAGGCAGGCCTCGAGCAACAGTTTCTCGGCGAAGGGATCGCCGACCTGCACGGTCGGGCGCTTCTCCTCGGACTTGTCGTCGAACTCGGCCGACGCCATCGAGGCGCCGTGAATGCCGTCACGGCCTGTCTTGGAGCCCAAATAGACGATCGGCATGTTCACGCCGGAGGCCGCCGCATAGAAAATCTTGTCGGCATCGGCGAGGCCCACGGCCATCGCGTTGACGAGGATGTTGCCGTCATAGCGGGTGTGGAAACGCACCTGGCCGCCGACCGTCGGCACGCCGAAGGAATTGCCGTAACCGCCGACACCGGCGACCACGCCGGAGACGAGATGCCGGGTCTTGGCATGCTCGGGCGCACCGAAGCTCAGCGCGTTCAGGCAGGCGATCGGGCGCGCGCCCATGGTGAAGACGTCGCGCAAGATGCCGCCGACGCCGGTGGTCGCGCCCTGATACGGCTCGATGTAGCTCGGGTGGTTGTGGCTCTCCATCTTGAAGACCACCGCCTGGCCGTCGCCGATATCGATCACGCCGGCATTCTCACCGGGACCCTGGATCACCCAGGGCGCCTTGGTCGGCAGGCCCTTCAGATGGATGCGCGAGGATTTGTACGAGCAGTGCTCGTTCCACATCGCCGAGAAGATGCCGAGCTCGGTGAAGGTCGGCTCCCGCCCGATCAGCTTCAGGATGCGCTCGTATTCGTCGGGCTTGAGCCCGTGGGCGGCAACCAGTTCGGGGGTGATCTTGGGTTCGTTCTTCATGGCTTCAGGGGCTTTCGGCGGGCGTTTGGCCGTTCTTAGGAAGATCGGGGGCTCACGAAAAGCCCTTTATGGCGCATTTTCCCGCTGTCCCACGTTTTGCAAGGTGGGTCGGCGGGAACGGGAATTGCAAGGCGCTGACGGATCGGATTTAAGGGCTAAAGACCCGTAATTGAAGGCCCATTTCCTTGCACGAATTGACCAAAGTCCCCGCAACCCGCCGCCCCGACCTGCATGTCGCCACCGAGGGCGAGTTCACGGGCTGGCGGACCTGGATTCGCGACAGTTTTGAGAGCCATATCGGCCCGTTCTGGCACAAGATCGAGGACGACGGCAGCGTCCACTGCGCCTTCCGGGTCGAGAAAAAGCACCTCAATGGCTCCGCCAACGTCCATGGCGGCTGCTTCATGGCCTTCGCGGATTATTGCCTGTTTGCGATTGCCACCCACGAGCTGGACGGCCCGGCCGTGACCACCAATTTCGCCTGCGATTTCCTCGACGCGGCCCGCGAGGGCGAGCTGGTCGAATGCACCGGCGAAGTCTCCCGCGCCGGCGGCTCGCTGATCTTCCTGCGCGGCAGGCTGACCTCGGCCGGCCGGCCGCTATTCACCTTCTCCGGCACGATCAAGCGGGTGAAGCGGAAGCCGGCCCTGAAGGCAAACGCATAGCGCTTCCCTTTTCGCGCCCCCTCGCCCAGACTTGTCGACAGCGCGGGGAGCAGTAACAAGGTGCCGCAGAGCACGTCGCCAGGCCGCACGGCGGCCATAACGCCATCATCGCCGTCCATGCCCTCCACCGGCGCGCGCAACTGGCGCGATTACGCGCTGCTATTCGCGCTCGCCTGCTGCTGGAGCTCGACCTACCCCCTGGCGAAGCTCGCGCTTCCCACGATCCCGCCCATCACCTTCATCTCGGTGCGCTCGCTGATTGCGGCCGCCTTCCTGTTCGCCATCCTGTGGATGCGCGGCGTCAAGGTTCCGACCGACCTCAAGGCCTGGAAGCTGTTCGCGACCCAGCAGCTGATCAACTCCACGGTCCCGTTCCTGGTCATCACCTGGTCGCAGCAATATGTGCCGGCGTCCAACACGGTGGTGCTGGCCTCGACGACGCCGATCTTCGCCTTCCTGATCACCTCGTTGATCACCCGGCACGAGCCGGCGACGCTGCTCAAGCTCGTGGGCGCGATCCTCGGCTTCGCCGGCACCACCGCCATCATCGGGCTCGACGCGCTGCACGGCTTCGGCAGCGACATCATCGCGGAGATCGCGATCCTGCTCGCCACCATCTCCTTTGCCTGCGCGACGATCTTCGGTCTCAGGCTCTCCGACTACGATCCGATGGTGGTCGCGGCCGGCTCGCTGCTGTTCGGCGGCCTCGTGCTGCTGCCGCCGTCCTTGATCATCGACCAGCCCTGGACGCTGCATCCGACACCTCAGGCGATTATCTCCACCATCGTCATGGGCATCGTCTCCAGCGCGCTCGGCTTGATGCTGTTCTACATGTGCCTCGGCCGGCTCGGCACGCTGACGACCAATGCGCAGGGATATTTGCGCATTCCGATCGGCGTCGCGCTGTCGGTGCTGCTGCTCGGCGAAAGCGTGCCGTCGAACCTGGTGCTGGGCTTGCTGCTGGTGATGGCCGGCGTCGCGGCGATGACGGTGCCGGCGGAACGGCTGAAGCTGCGCTAGCCTGCGCTGAGCTGCTTCTCCGCGATCGAGAGCCATTCAGCCTGCGCCTCGCGCAGATATTTTGGCGCGCGGCGCATCTGGATCAGCAGCTCGTTGAAGACCAAGCGCGCCTCGGCGGTGCGGCCGACCATCTGCAGCAGCATGCCGTAGCGCACCCGCGCTTCGGCACCGGGGAAGTAGCCGGCGACGGCGTGAAATTCCTCCAGCGCCTCATCGAGGCGGCCGACCTCGGCGAGCGCGCGGGCATAGAGCAGATGCGCGTCGGCGGAATCGAAGTCCGGCCATTGCTTCTGGAGATCGTCGAGCGTCGCAAGCGCATCGGCCGGGCGTTTGGCGGCAAACACGGCCTGCGCCTTTCGAAGCGCGTAGACGGGATCGTGCCCCATCGGCAGCTTCAGGATGTGATCGTAATGCTGCTCGGCTTCAGCGAACCGGCCAATATTCGCGCACTCTTCGGCAAGCGCCGCGCGGTTGGTGATGGTGTCCGTGCCCGCCAACCGGTCGGACAGCTCGCGATAGCGCTTCTCCGGATCGAGCCTGTTGGCGACGCGCCGGCGCGCCTGACGTGCGCCCGGGCTGGAGAACCATTCCGGGACAAGTTCGACCGCGATATAGGCCAGCGCGCCGACCATCGGGACCATCAGGATGATGAAGGCCCAGGGCTGCAGCCGCCCGGTGCGCGAAGCGTGATAGATCAGCGTGATATCGAGCAGCAGAACGACCAAAGCGACGGGCATGTGACATCCACGAGCACAACGACAGCGCAGGCTTCCTGATATCGCAACTGATGCGATGAGACAACTTTGAGTTGCTCATATCCGCAGGATGCAGCGACGCAGAAGGCGCGCCTTGATGGCGACGAGGAGTCAGTCGTCTCAAACGCGATGGAGGTTCACTAGGCCCAACGCCTCTAAGGCTTGGGCCGCTATGGCTTGGCGTCGTCCGCCAGCAATTTCCGGTACTTCTCGACGTCGCGCGTCACCAGCTGCTGGAGCAGCTCCGGCGTATGCTCATTGTCGTTGGGGGCAACCGTCGACAGGTCAGCAAAACGCTTCTTCACCGCGTCGGTTTCCACGGCCGTGCGCGCGGCCGCATTCAGCTTGGCGATGATATCAGGCGGTGTGCCCTTGGGCGCGAACAGGCCGTTCCAGCCCTGTGCCTCGAATTCGGGCAATCCGGCCTCCGTGGACGTCGGCAGGTCAGGCAGTGTCGCAAGCCGCACCGTCGAACCGACCACGAGCCCCTTCACCAGCTTCTCGTTGATCGACTGCGACACCGACGCTGCCGCGTCACAGACGCCGTCAATCTGGCTGCCGATCGCATCCGTCAACGCAGGCGATGCGCCACGATAACCGACCAAGGTCGCGTCGATCCCGGCGGCCGTCACAAAACTCTTGCAGATGAGGTAGTTCGAGGAACCGACGCCGGCATGGCCGAGATTGATCTTGCCCGGATTGGCCTTGGCATAGGCGATGAACTCTTTGAGATCCTTCGCCGGGAAATCCTTGCGCAGCGCGATGATGCCGAACGTCTTCGCAACCATCGCGATCGGCGCGAAGGAATCGGGCGTGAACGGCAGCTTCGGATAGATCGTGTAGGTCGCGGCGTTGGTGCCGGCATTGCCGATCGCAATGGTGTAGCCGTCAGGCTCGGACCGGGAGGCGCGCGCCAGCGCGGTCGAGCCGCCGGCACCCGCGACATTCTCGATCACGATGGATTGGCCGAGCGCGATGCCCATCTGCTCGGCGACCGTGCGCGCGATCACGTCCGACGTGCCGCCGGCCGCGAACGGCACGATCATGGTGATCGGACGCTTGGGGAAGTCCTGCGCGAACGCAGCCGTCGCAAACGACATCGCCGCGAGCGCGACGAGCGCACGCTTCACCACGGCAGAAATCACGCGGCCTTTTCCAGATGCGCGGTCAGGCCCGCGAACAGGCCGCGGCCGTCGGTGCAGCCCATGATGTCTTCGACGTGGTTTTCCGGATGCGGCATCATGCCGAGCACGTTGCCCTTGTCGTTGACGAGGCCCGCGATCGAATGCGCCGCGCCATTGATGTTGCTGATATCGTCGACCATGCCATCGGCCGAACAGTAGCGATAGAGCACGCGCCCCTCGCCTTCGATGCGCTTGATGGTCTCTTCATCCGCCTCGTAATTGCCCTCGCCATGGGCGACGGGCACGCGGATCACCTGGCCAGCATTGTAGCCGCGGGTGAACGGCGTGTCGGAGCGCTCGACGCGCAGATGCACGTCCTTGCAGATGAATTTCAGCCGCGCATTGCGCATCAGCACGCCGGGCAGCAGGCCGGATTCGCAGAGGATCTGGAAACCGTTGCAGACGCCGAGGACGAGGCCACCCTTGGCCGCATAGTCGCGCACCGCATCCATCACCGGCGCCCGCGCCGCAATCGCACCACAGCGCAGATAATCGCCGTAGGAGAAGCCGCCGGGCACGACGACGAGGTCGGTGCCAGCAGGCAGCGACGTCTCGGCGTGCCACACCATCGCAGGCTCGTGGCCGGAGATCAGCTTCAGCGCGCGCGCCATGTCGCGCTCGCGATTGATACCGGGGAAGACGAGGATGGCGGCTTTCATCAGAGCAGCTCGACCCGATAATTCTCGATCACGGTGTTGGCGAGCAGCTTGTCGGCGGCGTCCTTCAGCGCGGCTTCGGCCTTGGCCTTGTCGGCGCCGGCGAGCTCGATGTCGAACACCTTGCCCTGGCGCACGCTGGCGACGCCGTCGACGCCGAGCGACTTCAGCGCGCCTTCGATGGCCTTGCCTTGCGGATCGAGGATACCCGTCTTCAGGGTAACGGTCACACGTGCCTTCACGTCGATAATCCTCTTAGCTCTTCACCAGCACGGGACCGGTGCCCTGCGGGCGCTCGTTCTCCATGAGGATGCCGAGGCGCTTGGCGACTTCGGTATAGGCCTCGAGCAGGCCACCGAGGTCACGGCGGAAACGATCCTTGTCGAGCTTCTCGTTCGACTTGATGTCCCACAGACGGCAAGAGTCCGGCGAGATCTCGTCGGCAACGATGATGCGCATCATCTCGTTCTCGAACAGACGCCCGCACTCCATCTTGAAGTCGACGAGGCGGATGCCGATGCCGAGGAACAGGCCGGTGAGGAAGTCGTTGACGCGGATGGCGAGCGCCATGATGTCGTCGATCTCCTGGGGCGTGGCCCAGCCGAACGCGGTGATGTGCTCTTCCGACACCATGGGGTCGTTGAGCTGGTCGTTCTTGTAGTAGAATTCGATGATCGACCGGGGCAGCTGGGTGCCCTCCTCGATGCCGAGGCGCTGCGACAGCGAGCCGGCGGCAACGTTCCGCACCACCACCTCGAGCGGCACGATCTCGACCTCGCGAATCAACTGCTCGCGCATGTTGAGGCGGCGGATGAAATGGGTCGGCACCCCGATGTCGTTGAGGTGCTGAAACAGGTACTCCGAGATCCGGTTGTTGAGGACACCCTTGCCCTCGATCACCTGATGCTTTTTGGCATTGAACGCGGTGGCATCGTCCTTGAAGTGCTGGATCAGGGTACCGGGCTCCGGACCTTCATACAGAACCTTTGCCTTGCCTTCATAAATGCGACGCCGACGGCTCATTGGGATGTACCGTGTTTTGTTGAAATCCATGTATTTGGTGTGCTCCGGTTACCAGGTTACGACCCACAGCGGAGCTGCCGTGAACGACCTGGAACCCCACCTGAATCCAAGGAAACCCCCAAGGAAACAGAACGGGAACCAAGCCTCCAGGCAACCTATCCGATTGGCTGTCCAAGCACAATCGATCCGGCCCATCCGACGCTGACTTATACCGCCTTGCCTGCGGCTTTACGGCTCGTTGTTTCGCCGATCGTGCTGTTTATGTAGGCATGCGCAGGGGCCCTCGCAACGAGGGCCGCCAGGTCCAGCGACCTCAAGGGATCGGAAGACGCATGAGTGAATTCGACAAGCGCGAAGAAGGCTTTGAGAAGAAGTTTGCCCTCGACGAGGAGCAGAAATTCAGGGCGGAGGCCCGCCGCAACCGGCTGCTCGGACTGTGGGCGGCCGATAAGCTCGGGATTACCGGCGAAGACGCCGCGGCCTATGCCAAGGAGGTCGTCGCGGCCGAATTCGAGGAGGCCGGCGATGGCGTCCTGCACAAGGTCATGGCCGATTTCGCCGCCAGGAACGTGGCAGTCACGGAACAGGCGATTCGGGCCAAGATGAGCGAGCTGATCGCGGTCGCAGCCGCCGAGCTGAAGGCCGGCAAATAGCCTAACCAAAGTAGGCTTCACCAAAGTAGGCTTCAGCGGGTGACGGATGGCCATCCGCCGCCCTCTCTCCCGGGCTTGCGGCCGGCTCCGGGCAATGCCAAATGGGCGGCATGTCACAGGATCACATTTCGAACGTCCTCGCCCAACGCTATGCCTCGCCCGCGATGCGCGCCATCTGGAGTGGCGAGGGCAAGGTCCGCCTCGAACGCGACTACTGGATCGCCGTGCTGAAGGGCCAGCGCGATCTCGGTATCCCCGTGCCCGATGGCGTGATCGAGGCTTATGAGCGCGTGAAGGACCAGGTCGACCTCGCCTCCATCATGCGGCGCGAGCGCATCACCCGCCACGACGTCAAAGCTCGAATCGAGGAGTTCTGCGATCTCGCCGGTCACGAGCACCTGCACAAGGGCATGACCAGCCGCGACCTTACCGAGAACGTCGAGCAGCTGCAGGTCTATCGCGGGCTCCAGCTGATCGAGACCAAGAGCATCGCCGCGCTCATTCGCTTTGCGAAGCACGCCAGGCAATTCCGCGACATGCCGTTCACGGCGCGCACGCACAATGTCGCCGCGCAAGTGACGACGCTCGGCAAGCGCATCGCCATGTTCGGCGAGGAGATGCTGGTGTCGCATCAGAGCCTGGTCAGCGTGCTCGACAGCTATCCCGCGCGCGGCCTGAAGGGCGCGGTCGGCACGCGGCTCGACCAGATCACTCTGTTCAATGGCGATGCCGGCAAGGCCCGCGCGCTCGAGCAGCAAATTCTCAAGCACCTCGGCCTGCCCAGGAGCTTCGATGCCGTCGGCCAGGTCTATCCGCGCAGCCTCGACTTCCGCGCGGTCAGCGTGCTGACCGAGCTCGCCAGCGGTCCCGGCAATTTCGCCAAGACGCTGCGCCTGATGGCCGGCCATGAACTTGCCAGCGAAGGTTTTGCCAAGGGCCAGGTCGGCTCGTCCGCGATGCCGCACAAGATGAACAGCCGCTCCTGCGAGCGCATCAACGGCCTGCATGTCGTCTTGAAGGGTTATCTCGCAATGGCCGCGGGCCTTGCCGGCGATCAGTGGAACGAAGGCGACGTCTCCTGCTCCGTCGTTCGCCGCGTCATGCTGCCCGATGCCTTCCTCGCCATGGACGGCCTGCTCGAGACCCTGCTCTCGGTGCTCGACCAGATGGAAATCTTCGACGCCGTCGTCGCGACCGAGCTGAATCGGTACCTGCCCTTCCTGCTCACCACCACGGTGATGATGGAAGCGGTGAAGAAGGGCGCGGGCCGCGAAGGCGCCCATGAGGCGATCAAGGAGCATGCGGTCGCTGCCATCAGAGACCTGCGCACCGGCAAGATCGTGCAGAACGATTTGCTCAAGCGTCTCGCCGCTGACCAGCGTCTCGGCCTCAGCGAAGCCGAGCTGAGCCAGGTGCTCGAGCACGGCCGCGCCAATTCCGGCGACGCCGGCGCCCAGGTCGATTACTTCGCCGAGCAGGTCGATGCGCTGGCGAAGGCGAAGCCCGAAGCGGCGAAGTACACGCCGGGCGCAATTCTCTAGCTAGCCAACAGCGATGCTCTCTCTGTTCCCTCCCCCCTTGCGGGGGAGGGTCAGGGAGGGGGGTGCCACACCGGAATTCTTTCCGCTGCGCGCCCGCGATGCGTCGTTAGTAACAGGCAGTCTTTGCTGGGCTACCCCTCTCCCTAGCCCTCCCCCATAAGGAGGGAGGGAACGCACCTTTTCTGGGGCGCCAGGCGAATGTCACTCCGTCCGGCCTCATTCTTCCTTAAACCCATACTCCGGCACGTTGCCGCTGGCGCCGTAATATTTGTACGGCAGGAATTTGCCTGACATGGTGATCTTGACGCGGTCTCCCTTCGGGTTGGCGACGCGCTCTATTCCCATGTCGAAATCGATCGCCGACATGATGCCGTCGCCGAATTCCTCCTCGATCAGCGCCTTCCAGGCCGGACCGTTCACCATCACCATCTCGTAGAAGCGGTAGATCAAGGGATCGGTCGGCGGCGGATCGGTCGGCGGCATCGGCGTGCCGGTGCCGCGATAGGGCACCTCGTTGAGCATGCGCTTCTCGGCTTCGGAGAGGCCGAACAGCGCCGCCGCCTTCTCGGCGAGCGGCTTCACCAGCTTCATCTGGCCGAGCAGGGCACCGATCACCAAGACCTCGGACATGCCACCGATCTCGTCAGTGATCTGTTTCCAGCTCCAGCCCTTCTCGCGCTTGATGTCGAGCAGCTTCTCGGTGAGGTCTTCGCGTTTCATGTCGGTCTCCTTTGGCGAGGCATGGGCCTGCCGCTTTCGGAGGCACGAAACGTGCCAATAAATGAGGCTTATGGCTTCAGAGTTTTGATAAACCGCCCGATCGCCGCCAGCACCGGCTGCTGATCACCGGCAAAGAACCAGTGATCTTGGCCCTCGACCTCGACGAATTGCGCACCGGGAATCCGGCTTGCCACGTCGCGGCCGGCGGCGATGCGCACAGCCTTGTCGCGTTGCCGGTGCATGACCAATGTCGGCACCGCGATTTGCGGCAGCAGGTGCCGCACATCGGCATCGCGAAACGCGTCCAGCACGGCCGAGATGCCGCCCGGGCTGGACGCCGCGCGCAATAGCCCTGCCCACCAGGCGCGCGCCTGCGGATCGTCGGCAAGGCTCGGCGCGAAAGCCTCGATCCCGGCCGGGCCGCCCCATTGCGCAACAAGGTGCTGGCGCCAGGCATCATACTGGCTGGCGCGCAGCGCGTGCGGATAGTCCTCCGCCCAACAGCCCTTTGCGAGTGCGCCGAACAGGATGAGCCCGGCGACGCGGCTGTCATCATCGACCGCAAATTTGACGCAGGCCGGGCCGCATTCGGATGCGCCGAACAGCACGACGCGGCGCGACTCCGCTGCCCGCAGCACCGTGCCGATATCCTCCGCAGTGACATCGATATTCGGGGCTGAGCCGACCCGGTCGGACAACCCGATGCCGCGGCGATCGAACACGATCAGGCGGCCGAGCTTCATCAGTGACGCCAGAAATGACCGGCTCGCAGGATGCTCCCAGGCTCGCTCCACATGCGAGACGAAGCCCGGCATCACCAGGATATCCAGCGGGCCGCTGCCATGGGTCTGATACGCCAGATGCACGCCTGAGCCCTTGACGTAGCGTGTCGTCGGTACAGCCTGGGGCGCCGAAGCGGGACTCATCAGCGCCTCGGTCTCGGCTTCCGGCGCGACACCGAGCTCGTCGCGCAGCCGCTGCGTCAGCGCGGCGTGATGCCGTTCGGCCGCACCGCGATCGCCCGATAGCAGCAGGCTGCGGATCAGATGCCGGCCATAGACTTCACTGAGCGGATCGAGCTCGACCAGCCGGCCCGCATGCGCGCTTGCGGCAGAATGATCGCCGGCGGCGTTCTTGTCCTGCACCAGCCGTTCCAGCGCGTGCACGAGCCGTCCCCGCAGCGCCTCGCGGCGAAAGAAGGCCCAATCGTCGAAATCAGGCGTGTCCTCCGGAGAGAAGCCGGCGAGGAAGTCGCCGCGATAGATCTGGCAGGCCTCTTCAAACGCGCCGCGGTCGCAGGCGCTCTCGAACAGATGCGTATCGACCTCCAGTGCGACGGCCGCAGACCAGCGCACGCTGGTGCGGTCGGTCTCGAAAACCGGCTCGCCGAGCGCGAGCTCGATGCGATGAAGCAGGCGCCGCAAACGCGCGAGCCCGGTCTCGCGGTCAGCCTCGGGCCACAACTGCGTTGCCATCACATCCCGTGCGATCGCCCCCCTGGCCTCAGCGAGATAGACCAGCAGCGCAAGCCCTTTGCGCAAGGCCAGCTTGATCGGACGGTCGTCGGCGTGGACCTCGGGGAACCCGAACGTCCCGAGCGAGAAAGTCGTCATGGAATGCTTGCTCCGCTCGGGGGACGCACAGGGGACGGTCGAGCGGTAGTCATCGGCCCGGATCGAGTCCCCTCGCCTGCGAGCGATTCAGGCTCCGGCATGCGGCACCGCCATATCAGTCACATTGGAAAAAAACATGGTTTTGCGCCTTCTGATCCTGCTCTACGCCCTCGTGAGCTACGCCATTTTCACGGTCTCGTTTCTCTATGCGCCCGGTTTCGTCGGCAATTATGTCGTGCCCAAGTCAATCGACAAGTCGATCGACATCAGCAACCTCTCGAATTTGAACGAAGCCATCGGCGTCAATCTGCTGCTGATGGGCCTGTTCGCCATCCAGCACAGCGTCATGGCGCGCCCGGCGTTCAAGCGATGGTCGGCCGAATTCCTTCCCGCAGCCTGCCAGCGCAGCACCTATGTACTGCTCTCCAGCCTGATCCTCCTGTTGCTGTTCTGTCAGTGGCGTCCGATTCCGACCGTGATCTGGCAGACGGACGGACCGGCGGCCTGGGTACTGATATCGGTGCATTGGCTCGGCTGGCTGATCGCGTTCGCCTCGACCCACATGATCGATCATTTCGACCTGTTCGGCCTGCGCCAGGCTTTCTCCGCGTGGCGCGGAGCCAGGATATCAGGTCAATCGTTCCGAACACCCCTGCTCTACAAGATCATACGGCATCCGATTATGCTCGGCTTCCTGCTCGCGTTCTGGGCCACGCCCGAGATGACTGCTGGCCATCTGCTGTTCGCACTCGCCAACACCGCCTACATCCTGATCGCGCTCCAGTTCGAGGAACGGGATCTCATCGCCGAGTTCGGTGAGACCTATCAGGACTATCGCCGGCGCGTGCCTATGCTGCTGCCGCGCCTGTTCGGGCGCCGCCAGACGGAAGGAGCACCGCAATGAGAGCCATGCTGTGCAATTCGTTCACCGGACCGCAGGATTTGCGGCTTGGTGAGATCGCCGAGCCTAAGCCGGCCGCCGACGAGATCCTCATCGACGTCCATGCAGCCTCGGTCAGCTTCATGGACCAGTTGCTGGTCTCGGGCCTCTATCAGATGCGCCCACCCCTGCCCTTCGTGCCGGGCACGGAGGCTTCTGGTGTCGTCGCCGCAATCGGCGATAACGTCACACAATTCGTTCCCGGTGATCGCGTGGCGTGCAGCAGCTGGACCGGCGGCTACGCCGAACGGATGATCGCCAAGGAATCCAAGGGTGTGCACCTGCCTGATGGCGTCCCGTTCGAAGCGGCCGCAACGGTGCTGCATGTCTACGGCACGGCCTATTATGCGCTGGTCGAGCGCGCGCAGGCGCAAGCCGGTGAGACCGTTTTCATCACCGGCGCGGCCGGCGGGGTCGGGCTCGCCGCTGTCGATCTCGGCCGGCATCTGGACTTGCGCGTCATCGCCGGTGTCGGCTCCGACGACAAGGCCGCCCTGGTGCGCCGCTACGGCGCCAGCGAGGTCATCAACTATCGCAGCGAGGATTTGCGCGACCGGATCAAGTCAATCACCTCAGGCCAAGGCATCGATATCGGCTTCGACAATGTCGGAGGTACGATCCTCGAGCAGATGGCACGGCTGATGAACTGGGGCGGTCGGCTGATGCCGATCGGCTTCACCAGCGGCGCCATTCCATCCATCCCGATGAACCTGCCGCTTCTGAAGAACTATGCCATCATCGGCGTCTTCGTCGGTGCCTGGGCGGAAAGATTTTCCGCCGAGGCCGCGCGCATGAACGACACGCTGATGCAATTGCTCGCTGACGGAAAGATTCGCCCGCACATCGACCGCGTCGTCCCTTTGGAGGACGCCGGCGAAGCCATGCGCGCCGTGGCCAACCGGACAGTTCAGGGAAGAATTGTGCTCAAGATCCGATAGAGTGCGCGTGCACCGGCAAGACGAGAAGGCAAGCTTTGACCCAGATCATCATCGACAAGCGCTATTGCGGTCCGCCGAACTCCGGCAACGGCGGCTATGTCTGCGGCCGGCTGGCTCAGCACATTCCACGCGGAGCCGAAGTGACGCTGCGCGCGCCGCCTCCCCTGGACACGCCGCTCGGTGCAATCGCGACCGACGACGGTACCTGGGAGCTTCGCGACGGCGCCAAACTCATCGCGACAGGACGCGCGACAAGCGTCGAGCTTGCGCGGCTGGAGACAGCCAGCTTCGAGGAGGCCTGCGCCGCCGAATTGCTGACGCTAGTCAAACCGCACGAGCACCCGCTGCCGACCTGCTTCGTCTGCGGACCCGCAAGAGCTCAGGGCGACGGCCTGCGCATTTTCGCCGGACCGCTCGGGCGTCATGCGCAGGCTCCCGTTCTCGCAGCGAGCTGGACGCCGGATCGGAACCTGGCTGCCGAGGATGGCCTGGTCGCTCCCGAATTTCTCTGGTCCGCGCTCGATTGCCCGACCGGCTTTGCCTGCAATTGCGATCCGCAGGGAAATGCGTTCGACCGCACACCGCTTCTGCTGGGACGCATGTCCGCACGGATCGAGGCCCGTCCGCGCCCCGGCGACCGCTGCGTCATCACCGCCTGGCCGACCGGCCGCGACGGCCGCAAGCGCACCGCCGAGGCCGCGCTGCATGATGAAATCGGCAGGTTGCTGGCTGTCGCCCGCACGACATGGATTGCCGTCGAACGCGAGGTCCAGCTGGGGCGATAAGCGACGATCTCGTAAGGTGGGCAAAGGCGCGCTGCGCCGCGCCCACCACTTCGGCGAACCTTCAACGAATTTACCTTCCGTCAAGCACGGCTCGCGATCAGGCGAGATCTGTAAAGACGGCCTTAGCATCCTCTCGTCATTGGTCATCCGCAAGAGAAGGGATGCTCTGGAATGCTGTCCGACGGCGGACGATACAGCTTGCCGCGCTGGCGCGCGATGCGATGGTTGACCGACGTCGGCCCCGACGTGCCGGCCGACATTCGCGCAGCCCTCATCGCCCAACTCTTCGGTGCGTTTCCGATCTTTGCGGGCGGCGCCATCAATTCCGTCGCGATCGCGGCCATCATCGCCTATCGTCTGCAGACGGGGCCGCTTGTCGCCTGGTTCGTGCTCGAACTCGCGATTTGCCTTACGCGCCTTGCGATCCTGGTCGCGGCGCATCGTGCGACCCGGCTGCACCGGCCCACCCCGACCGACCTTCATCTCCTGTTCTCGATGGCCTGGAGCCTGAGCCTCGGACTGGGCGCGGTGGCCAGCATCGCGAGCGGCGACTGGCTCGTCGCGATGCTTGCCTCGATGTCCACCGCAGCCATGATCGGCGGCATCTGTTTCCGCAATTTCGGCGCGCCGCGATTTGCCGGAGTCATGATGCTGATCTGCCTCGGCCCCATCGTCATTTACATCGCCTTTCTCAGCGAGCCGATGCTCTACATCATGATCTATCAGATCCCGATGTATCTCGCGGCGATGGCGGGCGCGGGCTTCCGGCTCAACAGGATGCTGATCACGACCATGCGGGCCGAGCGCGAAAACAACCGCCGTGCGCACCATGACGCACTCACAGGGCTGCTCAACCGCGCCGGATTGATCGATGCGCTGGAAACGAGGCTCGCGCAATCCCGTCGTGGGGGCCGCCCTATCGCCCTGTTCTTCGCAGATCTCGACGAGTTCAAGCCGATCAACGACACGTTCGGGCATGCTGCCGGCGACAAGGTGCTCGAGGGCGTCGCGGAGCGATTGCGCAGCGTGGTGCCCGAAGGCGCGGCCATCGCGCGGATGGGCGGTGACGAATTCGTCGCCTTGGTGGATGGCGTCACGGCCGAGCAGGCGCTGGCCATGGGACAACGCTTCGTCGGAGAGATCGCGGCGCCCTATCAGGTCGATGGCGAGACCCGCGTCGTGATCGGTGCCAGCGTTGGCATCGCGCTGTCACCTGACCATGGGTCCCGAGTGGACGAGTTGCTTGCGGTCGCAGATGCGGCACTCTACGAGGCCAAATCGAGCGGCAAGTCCCGTTGCTGCCTGGCTGCGATTGATGTGAACCTGGCTGCGCTGCGCCGGCTTCAGCGCGGCAGCATGTGCGCCACGCCTGGGAGCAGCGTAGCAGCCTGAGGGCGATCGTTCCTCGCTAGACCTGGCGTGCCGGGCTATCGGAACGCGCGATCCAGATACGAATCCAGTCTTGCTTGCGACACGGCATCGAGCGCGCTCTGTTCCGTTGGAGAGCGAACGCCTCCCCTCTGCAAAGCCGATCTCCCCAGCCCCCCGGGGACAACAGCCGCAACTGCTCGCCCGGAGGTTCCTTTTGGCGTATCCAGAGACAGACCGATAATCAGTGCGTGTTTGTCGAGGCGCGATCCGCCAGCTGTGATACTTGCCGGACTGAGGAGACCCCATCCGTTCCCGGCGGGCGCGACAATGACATGAGGGGATACCGACCCGGACAGGGTCGTTGTGAACGTCAGCTGATCGGCGAACACCGTTGAATTGGACTTGTCGATTGAGAGATTTCTGATCTCGTTCAGGTCAAAGAACGTCGAGATCAGCTCATCAATTCCGATCTTGCCCGCAATCGGATAGGCATAGTTCGGAGATCTGTAGTCCGAGCCGCAACCGCGTCGACCGTCTTCCATCGGATAACCGATATCCCAGTTTTCCAGCAAATCCTTAGCCGTCTCGCTGACGATGAAGTGTCGGATATTCTGGCGTTTGAAGTCCCCGCCCGCCGACAAACCGATGCCGGCCGATCCATTCGTCATGAATTTGACAGGGTCGGCGACGCCGGACGCGCCGTTGTCCTCCGTGATATCGAATGAAAAATCGTAGGCGATGCCAGTCTGGATATATTTGTCGTAGATGGCACGCTCGTGAGCGTTCATTCGCGTCCTCATTCGCGGATCCCAAGGCATCCCGCGCAGTCGCGTAAGGTACTCGATGATAGCAGGGTTGGGAGGATCTTCCTTATTCAGAAGCTCGATCGCCTTGTCCTGAATGGCAAGCCGCGTTTCGCAACGAATGTACTGCACGAGGATCGGTGTCGGAACGCCCGTGGCCTCTTGCTGAACCGGATGGATTGAACATCCGGCAAGTGCAACGGCGACAAGCAACGCGAGATATCGCGCTGCCCTCCCGGGCAAAACGCTTTTGCTGCCGCCTAGAATACGACCCCGAATTCCCTCCAAGGCTGGATGCATGCTGTCCCCCCAACAAATTGGGCAGGGCAACACACGCGCAAGCAAAGGGGTCTCATGCCCCGGTCAGAAAATTCAAAAAAATGCGACCCCAAAAGACAGCGCGCGAGCTGCCTCAACTCAAGATAAGTATGCGGGGGATGCTATACCTTGAGTAAGCCGAGTCAAAAGGAAAATTGACGGCTGCCCGTTGATCCATCCGAACTGATGCGGACCGATCACTCAACGCAGCCGCAAGGCGACCCCACCCCACACCGGAGCGATCAGCGCCCCGCTCGCAGCGAGCCAATTTCAACGTCAGCAGCTTGCTTCTCGATAAATGTCTTCGGGCAGTCGGCAGCGGCTTGGTCGAACCGCCTCAACGCCTCTTCCTTCGTGCCGCTTTGCAGCGCGCGCTCCGCAATATAGAAATTCGCCTCGCAGACCTGCGCCTTCTTCTTCGCCGGGTTGGAATCATCCGCCGCGCCGAGCACTTGCTCCGGCGCCATCGTGCCGAGAAAGAGATTGACGATAGGCGCGGGCCATTTCGTCGCGTCCAACTGCCTTGCTGCCTCGCTCAGCTGGCTCGGTTGGCCACTGCGCCTTGCAACAATTTCGCGCCATACGACCGGATAGACATCCTTTGGATTGAGCTGGATCGACTGATCGAGATCGGCCAACGATTTTTCGAGTGAGCCAATCTGCCAATAGAACCTTGCACGATGAAAGTAGGCGCGCGCATTCTTCGCATCGAGTTGCAGGAGTTGATCGTAGTCCGCTATCGCGCGTTCGAAATCCCCCTTGGTTCTGTACGCGTTGCCACGATCCGATATGGCCTCCTTATCCTTGGGATTAAGGCGGATCGCGTTATCAAAGTCTGCGATCGCCCGGTCAAGGTCCCCTTTCGCGACGTAGGCCACTCCCCGAGCGCGGAGCAAAGGACCATCTCCCAAAGCGAGTACAATTGATTCACCAGCAACGAACGCGGAAATGGGCTCAGCGTCCTGACCTTGAGCCTGAGTTTGCCGATCACCGGGGTTTGGTTGGTCCTGATGGGCCAGCAGGATCGCCTGATTGAAATCGGCAATGGCGCGATCGTAGTCGCCTTTTCGAGCATAGGCGACCCCGCGGCAGCCGTAGACAGATCGGCTTCTCGGGTTCAGCTCGATGATCCGGTCATAGTCGGCGATAGCGCGGTCGAATTCGCCCAGCTGAGAAAAGGATTCGGCTCGGAAGTAGTAGAAATATTCGTGTCTTGGCTTGATCGACATTGTTTGATCGAGCTCGGCCAATGCGCGCTCTCGGTTACCCTTGGCGAAGTAAACCCGGCCACGGCACAATTGGCCGCCGCCGGTTTGCGGGCTGATCTCGACCGCCCGATCACAGTCGACCATGGCCCGATCCACGTCGCCGGTGCGGATGTATGCGAGGCCTCGATCGACATGCACTATGACATTGTCAGGATGGACCAGAAGGGCTTGATCATAATCAGCGATGGCGTGGATAAAGTCGCGCCTCGTCCCGTGGATTCGGGCGCGTCCTAGATATGCATATGTATTCTTGGGATCGAGCTCGATCACCTTGGCGTAGTCAGACAGCGCGGCATCGGGCTCTTGCTTTTGGAGATGCGCAGACGCCCTCGCAAGTCGAGCGCTCAGATTGTCTGGATAGCGCTCGATGATCTGGTCATAGTCTGCGATCGCACCGTCGATGTCGCCCTTTTGGCGGTAGAACATGGCGCGGCGGATATGCGCCATGACCGTACCTTGCAGCATAGGCGCCGCCTCGATCAGAGCGGTGCAGCCTGCGATCCGGTCATCGACACTGAAATTTCCGACCGCGTTGCACTTGGCGGACAAGGACATTTCGGCGCGGCCGCTTGATATTTCGAGCAGGGTCGCCAGCACCAACGCACTCACGCATGCTGCCACGCAAATCAGGGCGCGGCCTGTCATTCCCAACATGCAGTCCCCAGTTCAATTCCCAGGAACTGTCATAGCAACCCATCGAGCGTCTGCACAGCCCTTGGTTGCGGCCCTCGTAAGCGCGACGGCCTATCCTACGCGCGCTGCTCCATCATCCCCTGCAGCCGCACCAGTTCCACCTCGAGATCCCGCTCCACATCCGCCGCGCGGATCTCCAGCACGCGATAGTCCCGCGCCTCGAGCCAAGCCCGCCTTGACGCGCGATCGGCGGCAATCGTCTCGCCCTCGCCCGGGTTCACCAGCTCGATCGCGATCCGATGCGGGAAGGAGACGAAGTCCGGGATGTGGCGGCCGACCGGGGTCTGGCGCTTGAACTGACCTGCGAACCGGCGGTCGCGCGTCAGTGCCTGCCAGAGCAGGCGCTCGGCATCGGTCGGATTGCGGCGGAGCAGGCGGGCAAGGCCGCGCACGGTCGAGCCGCTGTCGGACACGCCGCCGCCCTGCCCGTGCTCGGCCAAGAGCGCGCGCAGGCGCGTCGCCTGCTCGCCGTCGAGCACGCCGCCCTTGGCCGGGCCCTTGCGCCCCTCCGCAATCGCCATGACGACCCCATGCAGCGTGTGCATGTCCTGCTTGGTCGGCTCCATCCGGCTGAAGATGTTGCGCAGGTTCACCAGCATGGTGTCGCGTTTCTCGGCCGGGCGCAGGAATTCGACGCGGTCGAGCTCGCGGATGAGATTGTCGAAGAAGGCCTGCATCTGGTGCTGCGAGGCGCGCTCGGACCGCTCCGGCATGGCGTGCGGGAGCTCGCCGGAGGTGGCCCGCTTGAACCATTCATAGCCGACCAGCAGCACGGCCTGGGCAAGGTTCAGCGAGGCAAAGCCCGGATTGACCGGGAAGGTGATGATGCGGTTGGAGAGCCCGACCTCCTCATTGGTCAGCCCCCAGCGCTCCCGGCCGAACAGAATGCCGGCTTTGCCGCCGGCCGCAACGTGCCCGGAAATCTCCGCCGCAGCCGCCTCCGGCCCGACCACCGGTTTGGCCTGGTCGTGGGGACGGGCCGTGGTGGCGAACAGCAGGTCGAGGTCAGCGACGGCCTCACCGACCGTGTCGAACAATTCGACCTTTTCCAGAATGTGGTCGGCGCCGGCGGCGGCGCGCTGGGCGGCGATATTCGGCCAGCCGTCGCGGGGGTTGACGATGCGCAAGGCACTGAGGGCAAAGTTGCCCATGGCGCGCGCGGCCATGCCGATGTTTTCCCCGAGCTGCGGCTCGACCAGGATCACGATGGGACCGTCGAGGGCGAGGCCCGCCTTGCTCTTGTCAGTCCCCGACATCTCGTTTCGCTTTCATACTGTCTCTCCAAGGCCTTGGAGAGGCGCTCTTAGGAATTGATTCAAAGCCGGCCGCCGGCCGGCCCGCATGTCTGCCTGTCGTTTGCCTGTCCTGACAGAATTCTCAAGGGAAATAACGACTTGGAATCGGCTTTTGAATCTCGCCTGAAACTTCACCCCGGCCCGGCCGCGGCGGCAGGCTCCGTCCCCCATCTGTGGAAGCTGGATGAGCTAAAAGTGCATAATCCCTCGGCTTTCGCCCGCTGCTATCAGGTGCTAAGAGGCGACGGATATTCCCGTGGCGCGCCAAGAGCGCCGTTCCGAAGAGGCTTCCCCGATCATGGCAAAAATCAAGGTATCCAATCCCGTCGTCGAGCTCGATGGCGACGAGATGACCCGGATCATCTGGCAGTACATCAAGGACAAGCTGATCACCCCGTTCCTTGACGTCGAGCTGCTCTACTTCGACCTGGGCATGGAGTACCGCGACGAAACCAACGATCAGGTGACCATCGACGCCGCCGAGGCGATCAAGAAGGTCGGCGTCGGCGTCAAGTGCGCCACCATCACCCCGGACGAGGCCCGGGTGAAGGAGTTCAACCTCAAGCAGATGTGGAAGTCGCCGAACGGCACCATCCGCAACATCCTCGGCGGCGTGATCTTCCGCGAGCCGATCATCTGCAAGAACGTACCGCGCCTGGTTCCCGGCTGGACCAAGCCAATCATCATCGGCCGCCACGCCTATGGCGACCAGTACCGCGCCACCGACATCAAGTTCCCGGGCAAGGGCACCCTGTCGATGAAGTTCGTCGGCGAGGACGGCACCGTGATCGAGAAGGAAGTGTTCAAGGCTCCGGGCGCCGGCGTCGCCATGGAGATGTACAATCTCGACGACAGCATCATCGACTTCGCCCGCGCCTCGCTCAACTACGGCCTGCTGCGCAACTACCCGGTCTATCTCTCGACCAAGAACACGATTCTCAAGGTCTATGACGGCCGCTTCAAGGACATCTTCCAGGACATCTACGACCGCGAGTTCAAGAAAGAATTCGAGGCCAAGGGCCTGACCTACGAGCACCGCCTGATCGACGACATGGTGGCCTCGGCGCTGAAATGGTCCGGCGGCTATGTCTGGGCCTGCAAGAACTACGACGGCGACGTGCAGTCCGACACGGTCGCGCAGGGCTACGGCTCGCTCGGCCTGATGACCTCGGTGCTGCTCACCCCGGACGGCAAGACTGTCGAAGCCGAAGCCGCCCACGGCACCGTGACCCGCCATTACCGCGAGCACCAGAAGGGCAAGGAGACCTCGACCAACTCGATCGCGTCGATCTTCGCCTGGACCCGTGGCCTCGCCCACCGCGCCAAGCTCGACAACAATGCCGAGCTCGCCAAGTTCGCGAACACGCTGGAGAAGGTCTGCGTCGACACCGTCGAGGAAGGCTACATGACCAAGGACCTCGCGCTCCTGGTCGGCGCCGACCAGCGCTGGCTCTCGACCACCGGCTTCCTCGACAAGGTCGCTGACAACCTGGTGAAGGCGCTGGCGGCGTAATTCGCCCGCGCATTATTTTCGCCCGATCGGGGTTAAACATCATGATGGGCCGCGCTCAGGTGCGGCCCATTCGTTTTATGAGAGCCCTTCGCGGAGACCCACCATGTTCGTCAAGTTCGCTGCCCCCTGCCTGTTGTCACTTGCAGCCATGATTGGACCTGCAGCGGCTGCGGAGCTTCCGGACGCCATCGCCGCATCAGGCGAGAGCGTCGTGCTCAGCGTCCACGCCGAGGGCGCGCAGGTCTATGAATGCAAGGCTGGCGCCGACGGCAAGCTCACCTGGGCTTTCCTCGAGCCGATTGCGACGCTGCTCTCCGAGGGCAAGACCATCGGCCGCCACTATGCGGGGCCGAACTGGGAGCACGCCGACGGCAGCGCGGTGGTCGGCAAGGCCATCGGCAACGCGCCGGGCGCCACGTCTGCCGATATCCCCTGGCTGAAGCTGGAGGTCGCCTCCCGCCGCGGCAGCGGCGTGCTGACGCCTGTGACCACCGTCCAGCGCATCAACACCCATGGCGGCAAGCTCGACGGCGCCTGCGACAAGGCCGGCGACTTCAAGAGCGCGCCCTACTCGGCCGACTACATTTTCCTCCGGAAAGGCTGACGCTCAGCGGTCGGTGCCCTCAGGCTCCGCCTGCGCAAGCTCTGCCGCCGCGAGATCGCCGGTGTCGGCGAGCCGCGCCTTGGCGGTGGTATGGACGTGCTCGGCGAGCGTCGGCATGCGCGCGATCAGGGCGTGAAAATCCTGGACGTCGAGAACGAGCAGCCGGGTCTTGCGCATCGCCGTCACCGTGCCGCTGCGCTTCGTCTTATGTAGCAGCGCGATCTCGCCGAAGAAGGTGCCGTCGCCGAGCCGCACATGCTGGCTCGGCAGCATGATCTCGACCTCGCCCGCGGTGATGAAATACATCGATGACGCCGCATCGCCTCGCCGTACCAGCACTTCGCCCTGCTCGATGGTGCGCGCCCGCAGGAGCCGCATGATGTCGGCGATCTCACCTGCCGACAGATGCGCGAACAGCGGCACGCGGGCCAGCATGCCCCAGGTCACGACGAAGTCGCGCCGCTTCACTTCTTCCGCGAACGCCGAGGAGATGATCGCGACCGGCAGCGCGATCATGGCGAAGCCGCTGATGATGGCAAACACCGAAATGAATTTTCCAAGCGGCGTCACCGGCACGACGTCGCCATAGCCGACGGTGCCGAGCGTCACGATCGCCCACCACATCGCATCCGGAATGGTGCCGAGCTTGTCCGGCTGCACGTCGCGCTCGATCGCGTAGAGCAGCGAGGCGAAGGTCAGCACCGCGCCGGTGAGGATGACGAGGCAGCCGATCAGCGCGCGCCGCTCGGCATGGACGGCGGCCAGCAGCGAGCGCATCGCCGGCGAATATCGTATCAGCTTGAAGAACGGCAGCACGCCGAGCGCGGCGAGCGTCGCATGCCGCCCCGTGACCAGCACGATCGCCGCCGGCAGGAACGCCATCAGGTCGATGATGCCGAGCGCCGAGAAGACGTAGCCGAGCCGGTCTGACAGCGCCGAGCCCTTGCGCGGCGTGTGGCCCGCCACCGTCCAGAGCCGCGCGGCATATTCCAGCGCGAACACGATGACGGCCAGGATCTTGATCGCCGAGAACAACGTGCCGAACTGCGCGTCCAGCTCCGGCACCGAGGCGAGCGTCATCGCGACCACGTCGAGCACGATGACGCTGACGACCAGCTGGATGAACCGCGACCCGATCGAGTAGGCCAGCGGATCGTGCTCCAGCAATTCGTAGAGCCGATCCCTCAGATTGGGATCGGATGAGCCACGTCCTTGCGGAACGGGGCGCATGGCGACTTACGCGCCCGCCGCTTTTTGTTCGAGGATGGCTTGTTCGATCGCCGCCAGCGCTTCGGACGCCTTGGCGCCGTCGGGGCCGCCGGCCTGCGCCATGTCGGGCCGGCCGCCGCCGCCCTTGCCGCCGAGGGCTTCGGAGGCGACGCGCACCAAATTCACCGCATTGAAGCGCGCGGTGAGATCGGCGGTGACGCCGACCACGACACCGGCCTTGCCGTCCTCGGTGACGCCGATGATGGCGACGACGCCGGAGCCGATCTGCTTCTTGGCCTCGTCGGCGAGGCTCTTGAGATCCTTCATCTCGATGCCTTCGACCGCGCGCGCCATCAGCTTGACGCCGCCGACCTCGCGCACGCCGCTCGCTGAGCCATCGCCGGCAGCAGAGCCGCCGCCCATCGCGAGCTTCTTGCGGGCGTCGGAGAGCTCGCGCTCGAGCTTCTTGCGCTCCTCCATCAGCGCGGTGATGCGCGCCGGGACGTCGTCGATGGAGGTGCGCAATTCGGCGGCCGCAGTCTTCGCCAGCGCCATGGTCTCGTTGGCATGCCGGCGCGCGTAGTTGCCGGTGAGCGCCTCGATGCGGCGCACGCCGGAAGCGACCGCGCTCTCGCCGGTCAGCGTGATCAGGCCGATATCGCCGGTGCGCCGCACATGCGTGCCGCCGCAGAGCTCGACCGACCAGCCGAGCGCGTTGGCGCCGCGCTCGCGCGCGGTCTTGCCCATCGAGACGACGCGAACCTCGTCGCCATATTTCTCGCCGAACAGCGCGCGCGCACCGGCCTCACGGGCCTCGTCAACGCCCATCACGCGGGTGGTGACCTCGTCGTTTTCCAGCACCACGTCGTTGGCGATGTCCTCGACGCGGGCGAGCTCCTCCGCCGTGATCGGCTTCGGATGCACGAAGTCGAAGCGCAGCCGGTCCGGCGCCACCATCGAGCCGCGCTGGGCGATGTGATCGCCGAGCACCTGGCGCAACGCCTCGTGAATGAGATGCGTCGCCGAGTGATGCGCGCGGATCGACGAGCGCCTGGAATGATCGACCTCGAGCTGCAGCGCGGTGCCGACCTTCAATTCGCCGCTCTCGACGGTGCCGACATGCACGAAGAAATCGCCGAGCTTCTTCTGCGTATCGGTGACACGGAATTTTATCCCGCCCTCGCCCGTCAACACGCCGGTGTCGCCGACCTGGCCGCCTGACTCCGCGTAGAACGGCGTCTGGTTCAGCAGGATCGCGCCGGTGTCGCCGGCCTTGAGGTGAGCTACTTCCGCGCCGTCCTTCACCAGCGCGGAGACCACGCCTTCCGCGCTCTCGGTCTCGTAGCCCAAAAATTCCGTCGCCCCGAGCTTCTCGCGCAGCGGGAACCAGATCGCCTCAGAGGCCGCCTCGCCAGATCCCTTCCAGGACTCGCGCGCCTTGGCCTTCTGCCGCTCCATCGCGTCGGTGAACGAGGCCTGGTCGACGCCGATGCCGCGCGACTTCAGCGCGTCCTGCGTCAGGTCCAGCGGGAAACCGTAAGTGTCGTACAGCGTGAAGGCGACGTCGCCGTCGAACATGTCGCCCTTCTTCAAGGACGCCGACTTCTCGTCGAGAATGGCGAGGCCACGCACCAGAGTCTTGCGGAAGCGGGTCTCTTCCAGCCGCAGCGTTTCCTCGATCAGGTTTTCCGCGCGCATCAAATCAGGATAGGCTTGGCCCATCTCGCGGACCAGCGCCCAGACCAGGCGATGCATCAGCGGCTCTTTCGCGCCCAAGAGCTGCGCATGGCGCATCGCGCGGCGCATGATCCGGCGCAGCACATAGCCGCGGCCCTCGTTCGAGGGCAGCACGCCGTCGGCGACCAGGAAGGCGGACGAACGCAAATGGTCGGCGATGACGCGGAACGAGGCGACGGTCTGCTCGGTCGGCCCGTGGCCTAGCGCGGACGACGTCGCGTCGATCAGGTGACGGAACAGGTCGGTCTCGAACACGCTGTCGACGCCCTGCATGATGCAGGCCATGCGCTCGAGGCCCATGCCGGTGTCGATCGAGGGACGCGGCAGATCCACGCGCTCCTCCTTCGTCACCTGCTCATATTGCATGAACACGAGATTCCAGAATTCGAGGAAGCGGTCGCCGTCCTCTTCCGGCGAGCCCGGAGGGCCGCCCCAGATGTGATCGCCGCGGTCGATGAAGATTTCCGAGCACGGGCCGCACGGACCGGTATCGCCCATCGCCCAGAAATTGTCCGATGTCGGGATGCGGATGATGCGGTCTTCGGAGAAGCCGGCGATCTTCTTCCAGAGCCCGGCCGCCTCGTCGTCGGTGTGGTAGACGGTGACGAGCAGCTTGTCCTTCTTCAGCCCGAAATCCTTGGTGATGAGCTTCCAGGCAAGCTCGATCGCGCGCTCCTTGAAATAGTCGCCGAACGAGAAGTTGCCGAGCATCTCGAAGAAGGTGAGATGGCGCGCGGTGTAGCCGACATTGTCGAGGTCGTTGTGCTTGCCGCCGGCGCGCACGCATTTCTGCGACGTGGTGGCGCGCTGATAGGTCCGCTTCTCGACGCCGGTGAAGACGTTCTTGAACTGCACCATGCCGGCATTGGTGAACATCAACGTCGGGTCGTTGCGCGGCACCAATGGAGAGGACGACACGATCTCGTGGCCGTTCTCGGCAAAGAAGTTCAGAAAGGTCGACCTGATCTCGTTGACGCCGCTCATGTTCATCCAATCGGGTGTGCTAGAGCATGATCCGGAAAAGTGTGAAGCGGTTTTCCGGAAAGATCATGCTCAAACAAAGAGCTAAAGCGCGATGACTTATCGCGCTTTAGGACCCGCTAATTTGCCAGCCAAACCGGTGATTTGGGCTGATATCTGCGGGCCAAAGCGCTTTTAGACAAGGCCAGTCTCGCTGTCCAGAAACTGTGCAAGAAGATCAAAGCGTTGCCGCAGCCGCGCAATCCCTTTGGAAAGCCGAAAAGGGCGCGTTGACAGGCTTGGCCGGCCTGTGGTCTTTACCCATCTGTATCGTACGGCCACGTCGGGAGAGACCGGCTTCATTGCCGGCGCCGAAGGAGCAACCGCCCCGGAAACTCTCAGGCAAAAGGACCGCGTGGCTTTGACGACATCTGGAAAGAGGCGCCGACGGGCTTAAGGCCCGGACTGCGTCCGCCGACGGGATAATACTCTCAGGCACAGCGACAGATGGGGCTTCGATGGGTTACTTCCGGGGAATCATCCCCGGGAACCGCCGAGGGCCCCTGTAATGTCCGTGCGTGACGATAAAGATTCCCTGAAACGTACCCCTCTCTACGACCTGCACGTGTCGCTTGGCGGCAAGATGGTGCCGTTCGCGGGCTACGACATGCCCGTGCAGTACCCTGCGGGCGTGCTGAAAGAGCATCTTCATACTCGCATCCAAGCCGGCCTGTTCGACGTCTCCCATATGGGCCAGCTCGCGCTCCGGCCGAAGTCGGGGAGGATCGAGGACGCCGCCCGCGCGCTGGAGCGGCTGGTGCCGCAGGATATCGTGGCGATCGCGCCGGGACGGCAGCGCTACGCCCAGTTCACCAATGAAGATGGCGGGATCCTCGATGATCTCATGGTCGCCAATTTCGGCGATCACCTGTTTCTCGTGGTCAATGCCGCCTGCAAGGCTGAGGACGAAGCGCATCTGCGCGCACATCTCTCCGACACCTGCGTCATCGATTCGCTCGCTGATCGCGCGCTGATCGCATTACAGGGCCCGAAGGCCGAGGCAGCACTGGCGAAATTATGTGCAGAAGCGCCGTCCATGAAGTTCATGGATGCCGGCCCGCACAGGGTTGCCGGCCTCGCCTGCTTCGTCTCGCGCTCGGGCTACACCGGCGAGGACGGTTTTGAAATCTCTGTTCCCGCTGCGGACACCGAGCGTCTTTCGAAGACGCTGCTCGAAAACCCCGACGTCATGCCGATCGGTCTTGGCGCCCGCGACAGTTTGCGGCTGGAAGCGGGCCTCTGTCTCTACGGCCACGACATCGACACCACGACCTCCCCCGTCGAGGCGGCGCTCAACTGGTCGATCCAGAAGCGCCGGCGCGAGGAGGGCGGTTTCCCGGGGGCCGTTCGCATCCAGCGCGAGTTCGCCGAGAAGCCGGCCCGCATCCGCGTCGGCCTGCTGCCGGAAGGCCGGGCTCCGGCCCGCGAGGGTGCGGAGATCGCCACTGCCGACGGCACCATCGTCGGCAAGGTCACCTCGGGCGGCTTCGGCCCGAGCCTGAATGCGCCTGTCGCGATGGGCTACGTGCCCACTGCCTTGAGCGCGCTCGACACAAAACTGTTTGCGGAAGTGCGCGGGCAACGCCTGCCCCTCACCGTCGCCGCCATGCCCTTCGTGAAGAACACCTACAAACGCTGAGGACTGAGACAATGACCACGACGCTGTACACCTCCGACCATGAATGGCTCGCGATCGACGGCGATGTCGCCACGGTCGGCATCACCGATTACGCGCAGTCGCAGCTCGGCGACGTCGTGTTCGTCGAACTGCCGAAGGTCGGCCGCACCCTGAAGAAGGCGGAAGCTGCCGCCGTCGTGGAATCGGTGAAGGCCGCCTCCGACGTCTACGCGCCGATCTCCGGCGAAGTGCTCGAGACCAACGATGCGCTTGCCGCCGAGCCTGCACTGGTGAACTCGGACGCGCAAGCCGCGGCCTGGTTCTTCAAGATGAAAATTGCCGACAAGAGCGAGCTTGGCGGCCTCATGGATGAAGCCGCCTACAAGGCACATACGGCGTGAAGACGATGGAGCAAGCGATGACTGCGCACCGTAAATCCAGCGGCGAGGCCGCCGCCAGTTTCGTTCGCCGCCACATCGGCCCCTCGGCGCGCGATGTCACCGCAATGCTCGAGACCGTCGGCGCCAAGAGCGTCGACGCCCTGATGGCGGAAACGCTGCCCGCCTCGATCCGGCAGGCAGCCCCGCTCGATCTCGGCAAGCCCCTGAGCGAGACCGAGGCCATCGCGCACATGGCCGAGCTCGCGCGTCAAAACCAGGTCTTCACCTCGCTGATCGGCCAAGGCTATTCCGGCACGATTTTGCCGGCGGTGATCCAGCGCAACATCCTGGAGAACCCGGCCTGGTACACGGCGTATACGCCGTATCAGCCCGAGATCAGCCAAGGGCGTCTGGAAGCGCTGTTCAACTTCCAGACCATGATCTGCGATCTCACCGGGCTCGACGTCGCCAACGCCTCGCTGCTCGATGAGGCCACCGCTGCGGCCGAAGCCATGGCGCTCGCCGAGCGGCATTCGAAGGTCGAGGCCAAGGCCTTCTTCGTCGACAAGGACGTGCATCCGCAGACGCTGGCCGTGATGCGCACCCGCGCCGAGCCGCTCGGCTGGAATCTGGTCGTCGGCGATCCCCTCACCGATCTCGACAAGGCGGACGTGCTCGGCGCGCTGCTGCAATATCCGGGCACTTCCGGTGCGGTGCGTGACCTCAGGCCTGCGATCGCGTCGCTGAAGGCCAAGGGTGCGCTCGCGATCGTTGCCGCGGACCTGCTGGCCCTGACGCTGCTCGCCTCGCCTGGCGAGCTCGGCGCCGACATCGCTGTTGGATCCGCGCAGCGCTTCGGCGTGCCGATGGGCTATGGCGGGCCGCATGCTGCCTACATGGCGGTGCGCGATGCGCTGAAGCGCTCGCTGCCCGGCCGCATCGTTGGCCTCAGCGTCGACTCCCGCGGCGCGCCTGCCTATCGCCTCGCGCTGCAGACCCGCGAGCAGCACATCCGCCGCGAGAAGGCGACCTCCAACATCTGCACCGCGCAGGTGCTGCTCGCCGTGATCGCGGCGATGTATGCAGTCTATCACGGCCCCGAGGGCCTCGCGCAGATCGCGCGCAATGTGCATCGCCGCGCCGCCGTGCTTGCCGCGGGCCTGCGCAAGCTCGGCTTCGCGCCGCAATCTGAAGCCTTCTTCGACACGATCAGCGTCGATGCCGGCACTGAGCGAGCCGAGATCATCGCCCGCGCGACTGCCGAGAGGATCAATCTCGGTGTCGGCGAAACGAGCTTGCGCATCGCGCTCGACGAAGCCACGACGTCAGCGACGGTCGAAGCCGTCTGGCGCGCCTTCGGCGGCCAGCTTTCCTACGCCGAGATCGACGCCACCACGCGCGAGGCGCTGCCGGAGGCGCTGAAACGCACGACCGCGTACCTGACTCACCCGGTGTTCCACGCGCATCGCTCGGAGACCGAGATGCTGCGCTACATGCGCAAGCTCTCAGACCGCGACCTCGCGCTCGATCGCGCGATGATTCCGCTCGGCTCCTGCACCATGAAGCTGAACGCGACCACGGAGATGATGCCGCTGACCTGGCCGGAGTTCGGCAGTCTGCATCCGTTCGCCCCGCGCGAGCAGGCCGCCGGCTATCACGCGCTGTTCGCGCGGCTGGAAAAATGGCTGTGCGACATCACCGGCTATGACGCGATCTCGCTGCAGCCGAATTCGGGTGCGCAGGGCGAATATGCCGGGCTTCTTGCCATTCGTGGCTACCATGCGGCGCGCGGCGAGACCCACCGAAAAATCTGCCTGATCCCCTCCTCCGCCCACGGCACCAACCCGGCCTCGGCCGCGATGGTCGGCATGGACGTGGTGGTGGTCGCCTGCGAAGCCAACGGCGACGTCGACGTCAATGATCTCCGCGACAAGGCGGAAAAGCATTCGAACGACCTTGCCGCGGTCATGATCACCTATCCCTCGACCCATGGCGTGTTCGAGGAGCATATCCGCGAGATCTGCGACATCGTGCATGGCCATCGCGGCCAGGTCTATCTCGACGGCGCCAACCTCAACGCGCAGGTCGGCCTCAGCAGGCCCGGCGATTACGGCGCCGATGTCAGCCATCTCAATCTGCACAAGACCTTCTGCATTCCGCATGGCGGCGGCGGCCCCGGCATGGGCCCGATCGGCGTCAAGGCGCATCTCGCGCCGTTCCTGCCCGGACATCCCGCAACGAAGGCGGATGCTCCGGTTGGCCCGGTCTCGGCCGCGCCGTTCGGCTCGGCATCGATCCTCACCATCTCCTACATCTACATCCTGATGATGGGCGGCGAAGGCTTGAAGCGCGCCACCGAGATCGCGATCCTCAATGCCAATTACATCGCAGCAAAGCTCGACGCGCACTTCCCGGTGCTCTACAGGAACGAGAAGGGCCGCGTCGCGCATGAGTGCATCGTCGATCCCCGTCCGCTGAAGGCGACGTCGGGTGTGACGGTGGACGACATCGCAAAACGCCTGATCGATTACGGCTTCCACGCCCCGACCATGAGTTTTCCGGTGCCGGGCACGCTGATGATCGAGCCGACCGAGTCGGAATCCAAGGCGGAGCTGGATCGTTTTTGTGATGCCATGATCGCGATCCGGAAGGAGATCGCCGAGGTCGAGGCCGGCCGCTTCAAGATCGAGGCATCGCCGCTGCGTCACGCCCCGCACACCGTGCACGACATCGCCGACGACGACTGGAAACGCGCCTACGCCCGCAGCGAAGGCTGCTTCCCATCAGGCGTCTCGCGCACCGACAAATATTGGTGCCCGGTCGGCCGCGTCGACAACGTCTATGGCGATCGCAATTTGGTGTGCTCGTGCCCGCCGGTGAGCGATTACGCGCAAGCCGCGGAGTAAGACGCGGCGGGGGCTTCGTAGGGTGGGTTAGCGGGCAGCCGCGCGAAGCGCAGTCCGCTCGCGTAACCCACCACTTCTGCTTCGACGGAGACGAACAGAGGTGGGTTACGCCCGGGCGAACTGCGCTTTGAGCGGTCGCAGGGCTAACCCACCCTACGGTCTTGTTCGCGGCATGTGAGGACTACCATGGGTATCCCCTCCCTCGAACACACGCCGCGATGTAGAAATCAAAAATCAAGCCGGCCATAGAGCTCGTCGAAAGGTACGCACACGTGCTCACGGTAGGCGGACCTCGATTGCAGCCGCTCATACCAGCGCTCGACATTCGGCAAGTTGGGGCGCGGAAGGTCGAGATTGAGGTAGCGGTAGAGATGGGTCCCGATCGGAATATCGGCGAGTGACAGGCGGTCTCCCAGCATGAAAGACCTGCCTTTCAACTGATGGTCGACGTGCTTCAGATAACGACTGGTTTGTTCCAGAGCTTTGTCGACCGCAGCCAGATTGCGCTGCGCTTCGGGCGTCCTGTACCAGCCCCAAAATACGCCAACGAGGAATGCTGGCTGCAACGCGGTTTGCGACCAGTCCATCCATTGATCCGCCTTCGCGCGCTCAGCCTGATTCGTCGGCCAGAACGACGTTTCGGAAGAATATTTGGCCGCAAGATACCTCAAGATGGCGTACGACTCCCAGACGACGACGCCAGAGTCATCAATCACGGGAACGCGGCCATGCGGGTTCATGGCCAGGAATTCGGCCGTATCGAGACCCCCGAACGAGCCGCCCAGTTCGACATGCTTGTGCGCGATGCCGAGTTCACCGACCAGCCACATAACCTTCTGCAAGTTGAATGACGATTTACGTCCGTAAACGGTGAGCATTTGGCGTAGACATCAGTGGAGACATCGCCCTAGAGAGCGGAAGTAAGCAGAAATGAATTGACGCCACAAGTTGCAACAGCTCCGTGGTCTCCTTTGCCCGATGGCCGCCTCGACAACGTCCATGGCGATCGCAATCTCGTGTGCTCCTGCCCGCCGGTGAGCGATTACACGCAAGCCGCGGAGTAAGCCGCGGGCGGCGGTCGCGTAGGGGTTAGCAGGCGGCCGCGCAAAGCGCAGTCCGCTCGCGTAACCCACCGCTTCTATTTCCGCGGTGACGAACAGAGGTGGGTTACGCCGAGCGGTTTTGCGCTTCGCGCCAGAGCAAAAGCAAATGCGCATTTGGCTCTTGCTTGATCCACAATTCGATCGAGTCGTATTCCACGGAAAATTCGATCAAGCCGCGGTCCTTCACATCAGATTTTTCGAGTCGCCAGGGCGGCGTATCGTCGAGCCAGTGAAGGCCTCGAGGCTGCGTCGTACGCGGCGCGAAGAACGCGTCGAGCTCCGCATCCGATGGCAATTGTCCCCAAACGAGCCGGCGCTCGATCGCAATCACGAGGTCGGCGATGCCCGCTCGTTGAATGGCGCCGGCGATGGACGAGTCTGTCGTGACAATGAGCCGTGTCATGCCCGAGGTCTCAAGGTTTCGTCAAAGCAGCGCCGTAGCACCACAGCCGGTCGTTGGTCAGATGCGTGCCGCCCCACCAGCGATCGATCGGATTGTGGCGACTGAAATCTTCCTGATGAGCCAGGACAGCCTTGCCGAACTCCGTCAACGACAGCCGGCTGCGGAGATAGACCTCGTGCCGGGCTCCCAGATTCTTGGGGTCGATTGTGCGTAGTTCCTCGCCCAAACCCGCCACTGCTGGCCTGGGGCCGAGTGCGAGCCCCTCCAGCAGCGAACCCAAATCGAATTCGCCAAACACAAACGTGCACCGCAGCGAGCGCAGATGAAACAGAGAGTTCGTATTTGCGAATCCTCTGGAAAGTAGCTCGAGGAGTCGCATCTCGGTCGCACCAAGACCCGTCGAGGGTGACGGTAGCTCTGCCAGCAGCTCTTGCCATGCCGGTCGCAGCATCAACAAGGCGCTCAGATCGCTGTGAAGTAGATTGACGCAGGCCTCTGGCGTGGGCGCGCGATACGCCCGCCACGCCATTCTGGCGGTCTCGAGTTCACCGGCCTGAACATCCACCATACGAATATGCGACGTCGAGCCTTTGGAGACTTTGTCTCTCACATCAAATAAATCGAATGCGAGCAAGCGCAGCCTGAGTTTTTTCAGCAGCTGGGGGCATGAGGCGAGATAGTCGCGTAGCCAGATCAGCTGCAGTTGATCGCCTGGGCTCGGGTCGAACCAAAGCTCGATCTCGTCATAGCGCTCGCAAAAATCGGCGAAGGGCAGTTTCCTGAGTTCCTTGAACTTGGGGGGCCAGATCGTACCCCAGTCCGACCAGTGATCGCCCGGCCTGAGCATCCCCTGCGCCCCGAAATAGGCTGCGAGATAGTCGGGCGAAGGCAACGGCCCGGACGTGAAACGAAAAAAGAAGAGAACGACAATCTCGGCAAGCTTCGATTTGGCGAGATCGGCGCCGGCCGCACTGGTCAAGATCAGACGCTTCATCACGCCACCCGATCACCACAACGCGCAAAAAGAAACGGGCACTGACGACGTCGGCAACTCAACGTCATCAGCGCCCGCTCCTCGCGAAAATCTTTACTCGAGGCCTACTCGTCCGCGGGCTCTTCGCCGTCGGCGTCGCGCTCGGGGGCGCCGGCCAAAATCTGCTCGGCGATCAGGCCGGAGTTCTGGCGAATCGAGGTCTCGATCTTGGCGGTGATGTCGGGGTTGGCCTTCAGGAACGCCTTCGAGTTCTCGCGGCCCTGGCCGAGACGCTGGCTGTCATAGGAGAACCAGGCGCCGGATTTTTCCACGATGCCGGCCTTGACGCCGAGATCGAGGATCTCGCCCATCTTGGAGACGCCCTCGCCGTACATGATGTCGAACTCGACCTGCTTGAAGGGCGGCGCCAGCTTGTTCTTCACCACCTTCACACGCGTGGTGTTGCCGACCACTTCGTCGCGCTCCTTGATCGCGCCGATGCGGCGGATGTCGAGGCGGACGGAGGCGTAGAATTTCAGAGCGTTACCGCCGGTCGTGGTTTCCGGCGAGCCATACATCACACCGATCTTCATGCGGATCTGGTTGATGAAGATCACCATGGTGTTGGACTTGTTGATGGAGGCCGTCAGCTTGCGCAGCGCCTGGCTCATCAGACGGGCCTGGAGACCCGGCAGCGCATCGCCCATCTCGCCCTCGAGCTCGGCCTTCGGCACCAGCGCCGCAACCGAATCGACAACAAGCACATCAATGGCGCCTGAGCGCACGAGCGTGTCGGCGATCTCTAAGGCCTGCTCGCCCGTGTCGGGCTGCGAGATCAGAAGATCCTCAATCTTGACGCCGAGCTTCTTGGCGTAAGCCGGATCAATCGCGTGCTCCGCGTCGACGAACGCACAGATGCCGCCCTTCTTCTGCCCTTCCGCGACCGTGTGCAGCGCCAGCGTGGTCTTGCCCGAGGATTCCGGCCCGTAGATTTCGACGACACGTCCCTTCGGCAGACCGCCGATGCCGAGCGCGATATCGAGCCCGAGCGAACCGGAGGAGACCGCCTCGACATCCATCGAACGGTCGTTCTTGCCGAGCCTCATCACCGAGCCCTTGCCGAACTGGCGCTCGATCTGGGAGAGCGCGGCGGCGAGAGCTTTACTCTTGTCCATGGAAGATCCTTCGACGATACGCAGGGCAGTAGTGGACATTGGGTCGTGCTCCTTATGGCGAGGATTCGGGTGCGGGACAAACGATTGCGCGGCGGGTCGTCGATAAAAACAATGTACACTATTTGTTCTCAGTTCGCAATATGTTCTTTTGTGGAATTTGGCGCTGTCGGGCAATCCCTTCCCTGAAATTGGCTCTGCCCTTGGCGACCAGAGCGTGTATCTTTGAGAGATGATTATTATTCAGACAGGGCGCGCCAGGCGGTTCCGCGAGTACACGATCACACTGGCGATTCTCGACGCCCTGTCAGGGGCGATCGGAGTCCTTCTGACACTGCATTGGTACGTGACGCCACCCAAGAAGTGAGACGCCTCAATTGGCGGAGGCCGGCCTCTTCGCATCCCCGAGAATCAGCAGCGCCACAGGCGCCAGCGGACCGACCGCGGCGGCGATCCACAACCACCTCCCCGGCGACCTGTTGCGCTCGCGCGCCATCGCGCCTGCGAGCGGGATCGATCCAATCGAGACGATGACGAACAGCCAGAAACCCATGGCCATCTCCCGTGCGACACAGGACGATAGCATGGGACGCAGCCGCCTCGCCTTCCCTCCGCACATCGTGAGGCGCGCTTTTTCCGCTGCAGCCGATGCGCATCAAGGACGCGCGACCATCGTTCGCCGATGCATGGTTCCCCGATGCTTGCCGGACGAGATCCGGGCGCCTCAGGCGGCCCCAGGGAAAATAAAATGCAAAACAAGCACTTGCCTACTGTGCATGGGGTTGTTTTCGCGTTTGGGCGTGCCGCTACATCAGCGCCAGCAGCACGACCCCGATCACCAACACCACGAAGCCAGCCGCCGTCGCGGCGGCAAATGACCGCTCTACCTTGTCCATGATGCCACCCCGCGATCGGCGCGCCTTGTATCCCCCAAGGCTTCTATCCCGAAGGCTTCTGTCCCCAAGGCTTCGCCGTGCCCGCAAAGTGTCGCCAAGTGTTGTGTCTGAAGTTGTGCGGGGGGATGTCTGAATTGGGACGGCAGCGCGGTTCTCGATGTTGCCGCAAGCCTCGCACAAGTTCGCGTAAGGCGCCTGTAAGCCGGATGCTCTAGCGTCGCGCCTGCCTGGTGGACCAACACCGGGCCTCCATACCCAGTCAACCCCGCTCTGCCCGAGCGGGGTTTTCTGTTTTCGGCCGCGGCCCGGGCCGGATCTCCACACGATCCGATCCCGACCGATCCGTCGTGTCAGGTTGTCGTAAGCCGAGGGGGCTACGGTCATCCCGCTATGGTGTTGCAGCCCAGCACCTCAGCCTCCAATAACCTCTTGCCCCGCCCGGCTCTCCCCTGGCGGGGTTTTTCTTTCCGCGACGCGGATGCGCACATCGTCAGTGCCGCAAGTTCGCCAGCCGTGCCGCAGTGTTCGCAGGCTCCGTGGTTCTCCCGTCATGAACGGAGTTCCTGGCCAGGGCAGCCACCCGGCACGCACATCCACTTTCGGAATCGGATTTCGCTTGTTTCGAACTGCGCGCGATTGCTGAATTCCGATGAACTATCCTCGACTTAACAGCAATTTTTGCTTGTCGATGGAATAATACGACGCCCAACATGTTTCCGGACATGGCAAGGTGAATCGTGGAGGTCACCATGAATCACAGGGGCGTTGAGTTCACGGTTGCAAAGACGTCGATCCCCGGCATCTGGCAGTGGCAGTTCCGGATCGGCGACGAAACCAAGACCGGCAAGACCGAGACGAAGATCGACCTTCTGGCGATCCGTCGCGTGCAATTGCGCATCGATCGGGAATTGAAGGCCATCGGGCGCAAGACGGCCTGACACAACGGCCTAACAAGGCCGCCTGACTCGGGCCCGCTCGAGACGCCGGACCGAGAGCTAGTCGGCGGTGGGCAACCGCCGCATGGTGAATTCGATGTCGCCATCCGGCAATTCGCGCCAGGTCTCGACTTCGCTCATGTAGCCGGCCTTCGGATAGCGCGCGAAAAAGGCTTGGGCCCTTGCCCGGGCCGCGGCCCGCGGCAGGGTGAAGCTCTCGCGCAGATAGCCGTCGGCGGCCCTGGCGCCGGATCCAGCGGCCGGCTTGCGCCGGCGCGCCATCCGCTCGGCGAGGTCCCGCGGGCGATCCGCCATATCCTGCCTCCTCAACGCAACACTGCGAGGGAATGTAGGATCCATATCCGGCGAAGGGGAGTCCTGTCGGAGGCATCACGCACCTCCGGACCAGGCGTCAATTGGCGGCGGTACCGGCCGTGCCAGCCGTGCCAGCCCTGGGCTTCTTGGGCGCGCCGGAGGCGGCCGCGGCTTTCGGCGCGGGCTGCTTGGGCGGGTCGGCGCGCAATCCGCCCCAGGGATCGTTGGCCGCCTTGGCGTCCGGAATCTTCTTCAACGTATCCTTGTAGGCCTTTTCGCGCGCGGCATCGGCGGCCTTCTCGTCTTCGGTCTTGGAAGGCCCATCCGCCATCAGATTGATATGGGGCGATTCCTGCGCGAAGGCCGGTCCGGCCAGCACCGTCAGCACCGCGGCCATACGAAAAAGCTTCATCACTCACTCCTCGATTTCATCGATAGCCGCGCCGGGCGCAGCTTCGGCCCGCTAGAGCCGATCCGATCTGCACGATTTCGGCCCTTGCAACCAGTCGTCCCAGATCGGGCCGCACCTGGTGCAACCGCCCAGCGCCAGACCGAGCGCGGCCAGGCAAAAGACCAGGACACATCGACGCAACATCATCCACCCGTTCCCAAGCGTGGCATCATATCGGGCCAAGTCAGGCATTTTCAAGCCGACGGCCCAGTGACTTTGCCGCCCCCAAGCCGGCAGAATGGGTGACACATCCGGCAACACGGGAGGGAACGACAGCAATGCCATCGCAGCCAGACGCCGAGTTCGGCATCGCAGACGCCAGACGCATCCTCGGCGAGGTCTTCGCGCCCTGGGTCCAGGATCTCAGCCTGTCCGTCGAGCGCATCGAGCACATGCCGCCTGCGGATGCGCCGGACTGGCAGCCGGGCGCGCTGCTTCGCATGCCGTTCTCGGAGCGGCTGTGCCGCAATGGCGGCGTTGTCTGCGGCCAGGCCCTGATGGCACTGGCCGACACCGCAATGGTGATCGCGAACCTTGCCGCCAACAGGGGCTATCGCCCGATGACGACGGTCGACCAGACCACGCATTTCATGCGCGCGGTGTCCTCGTCGGACGTGCTGGCGGATGCGCGCGTGGTGCGGCTTGGACGCACCATGAGCTTTGGCCGTGTCACCCTGCTCTCCGCCAGCGACAACAAGCAGGTCGCGATGGTGTCGAGCGCTTTCGCGATGCTGCCCGGCTGAGCATCATCCGAAACGAAGAGAGCCGCGTGCGCGCAAAGCGCACCGCGGCTCCCGACGATGATCATGCCGGAGTGAAAGCCCGAGGCGGGATCGCGATCGCGCCTCGATCAGCCTGCTTTTCGAATTTACTCGTTCCGAATTTACTTGTTCCGAATTTACTTGCCGAGGACTTCGTCGGCCGCGGTGACGATGCTGACGTTCGGGTTGGTGCCGCAATAGGTGCCGAACTTCTTGGCGTTCTCGACGAACACCTCGGTGTCGATGATCGCGTTGTCCTCGTCGCCCTTGTACCAGCCGTCCATCCAGGTCAGCACCATCTTGATGGTGTCGTCGCCGCTCTCGAGGAACTGCTTGCAGCTCATGGTCGCGAGATCGAGCTTGGTGGCATGGGCGGGCACGGACGACAGCGAAAGCGCTGCGGCGAACAGAAGCGAAAGCTTGGTCTTCATCGGAATCTCCATCGGCGCGGAACGCCATAAAGGAAGGGCTTGCGGGCTAAACTTTAGTGACTCGCCGCATCAACGTCGTAAACGAAGTCTGAAGCGCAGTGCAAGTAGCGCCAGTATTGAGTTTAGATCAATGCAATTTCTATGCGCTATTTTCACAATCATCAGATGGATTAACGCGGATGATCGAAAAGCGTGCAGCGCAGCGTCACCGGGTTTTCAAAGGCGGCACGATCACCTTTGAAAACAGGGGAATCGCGTGCACCGTGCGAAACATGTCGGATGGCGGCGCGGCCGTCGATCTCGACACATCAGTCACACTGCCGCAATCGTTCAAGCTTTCGATCACGCGTGACAATTTTGTACGCAATTGTCGCGCGGTCTGGCGCAGCGACAAGCGCATCGGCCTTGCATTCGTGCAGTAATGCGCGCGATGTGAACGATCATTCGTATCGCATCCACAACACGATTATAATTGTGTGATACGACGCCGTCGACGCCATCGAAGCGCCGCGACCACCAGCGCGACGATGACAAGCGCGATCGCCGACGCTGTTGCAAAAAATCGTCCGCCGGGGCGATCGATCGTGCGCGACCACAATGACGGCGCCTCGCCCGGACGCGCCAGACGAAACGCCACGAGACTGTCGCCGATCGAGGTGCCGGCTTCGGAATGCCCGCCGGCGCCGATCGCGACATATTGCTCGCCCTTCCAGACATAGGTCATGGGATTGGCGACGCCGGGCACCGGCAATCGTCCCTGCCACAGCTCTTGTCCGCTGCGCGCATCGAAGGCGCGCAGATAAGCGTCCAGCGCACCGGTGAAGACGACACCGCCCGCGGTCACGGCGAGCCCGTTGACCAGCGGCGCGCCAAAGGGAAACGGCACGCCGAGCGGCGCCACATCCTCGGTCGTGCCGACGATCGAACGCCAGAGCACCTTGCCGGCCTTGAGATCGACCGCGACCATTTCGCCCCAGGGCGGCTTGTTGCAGAGCAGCCCGAGTGGCGACTTCATCACCGAACGCGACATCGCAAACGGCGCACCTTTCTGCTGGCCGAAATCATGACCCGGCGGCGGATTGAATCGGGCGGCATCGGCGCGCGGGATCAGCTTGATGAGATGAACGGCGCGGCTGGTGTTGGCGTAGAGGATCTGGTGGACCGGATCGAATGCCGCACTGCCCCAGTTGACGCCACCGCCAGTGAACGGAAACTCGAGCGTGCCTTGCGTCGATGGCGGCGTGAACAGCCCTTCGTTGCGAGCTTCCGCGAATTGCCGTTCACAGGACGAGTGGCGCAAGAAAGGCAGCAGCGAGAACGCATCGTCGGTCGATATCGTCTGCGATGTCAGCGCCGGCACATGAGTCGGGAATGGCTGCGTCGGCGAAAGTCGTTCGCCCTCGGCGCCACCTTGCGGAACGCTACGCTCCTCGACCGGCCAAACCGGCTTGCCGGTGTCGCGATCGAGCACGAAGACAAAACCGTGTTTGGTCGGCTGGATCACGACGTCGCGCTGGCCCTCACCGGTGTCGATACGCGCGAGCGTCGGCTGCGCCGGCAGATCGTAATCCCAGACGTCGTGATGCACGGTCTGGAAAGCCCAGACGAGCTCGCCGGTCTCGATCCGCAGCGCGACGACGGAATTGGCGTGCTCGTTGTTGCCGGGCCGCTTGCCACCCCAGAAATCCGGCGATGGCGATGATGTCGGCAGAAACACCAGACCTCGCGCCTCGTCCACCGACATCGCTGCCCAGACATTGCCGTGTCCGGCTTCGATGCCCTCGTGCTTGAGCGGCTCGAAGGTCCAGCGCGGCGCACCACTGCGCGCGTCGAACGCGCGCACGACGCCGCTTGGCGCGTCGACACGACGGTTGTCGCCGATCGACGAACCGACAACGATGACACCGCGGCCAACCACCGGTGGCGAGGTGATCTGGAATTCGCCCGGCCATTCCAGCGGCATCCCGATATCGAGCTTGATTTCGCCGCCTTTGCCGAAGTCCGCGCAGGGAAGGCCTGTCTTCGCATCAAGCGCGATCAGGCGGACATCGTTGGTCCCCATGAAGATCCGCGAGCGGCAAGCGGCTCCCTGTGGCGCAGAATTGTCGACCCAGTGCGTGACACCACGGCAGACATAGCGATTTGCCGGACGCTGGTTGGTCGCGATCTTCGGATCGTAGCGCCACTTTTGCGCGCCCGTGCCGGGGTCGAGTGCGATCACTTCGTTGAAGGGCGAGCAAAAGATCAGGCTGTCCTCGACAAACAACGGCGTCGCCTCGAACTTGGTTCGCCGCATCACGTCCGGCGGCCGCGCCGTGAGATCGCCGGTGTGGAATTCGAACGCACGAATGAGCTGACTGACAGTGTCGGGCGTGATAGCGTGCAAAGGCGAAAAGCGCGAACCGCCGGGATCGCCGCCCCAGCTCTCCCAGGCGAGGCATGGCCGCGCCGCGAGCAGCAGGACGAGACCGAGCAGACATCGCAGCCGCGCCGCCATCCGCCTTGCTCTATTTCTGCTTCTTGGCCGGCTCGCTCGGACGCGCCCCACTCCACGGATCATACTTTTCCTTGGACTCGGGAATGCGCTCAAGCGCGGCCTTGTAGGCCTTCTCGTCGACCTTTGGCTTGCTGTCCGGCTTCTGGCCGCTTTCGTTGGGCTGGCGCCGGCCGCCTCCACCCATCTGCGCTTGCGCTGAAGTGACCGTCAGCACCAGCACCGCAGCTGCTATGACAAAAATCCGCATCGGTGCGATCCCCCCTCGTCCCGGGGCACAAATTAGCCTGCCGTCCGATAATAGCAAAGGTGGCGACCTCCAGCCCTTCAGCAAAGTTTGATCGGGCAGGACTTCGTGCCGCCGAATTCGCGCCTATCTGTTGGCCCGCAAGGGGACCTTCACGAATGTTGCGGATTGTTGCTCATGTGGCACTGGTTGCCTGCGCCCTCGCGCTTGGCGCGTGCGGCTTTGCCGACAGCCGCGCGCCGGTGCCCGAGTTCATGCGCATCAAGGAGGTCGAACAGCCACCGCCCGAACCGCCGCCGGATGTGAGGCGCGTGGTCCGCGAGCAGATCGATGTGGTCTTCCTCAACACATCCTATCCGCGCGAAGTGGTGGTCGCCCTGCCTCATCACGAGGCCCGCGGACCGGGCTGGACGGCTTGCGTCCGCGCGCAACTCACCTCCGCCACGGGCTCGGCGCTGGGCACCCAGACCTACATCGTGACGATCAACGACGGAAAGGTCATCGACCGACGGCGCGCGGAAGCCGATGACATCTGCGGCTCGGAAGCTTACGAGCCGATCTGAAGATGGATCGCGCCATACGATGATCCGGTTCCGGGAAAAACCTGTCATTTTTCCGGAACGATCGTCGCCTCCCATTCTTGTTACCGCCGAGGGCAGTTTCGGAGGAGGAGAGGATGAGGACACTCACGATTGCACTGCTGGCCGGTGTCGGAACTCTCGCTGCGGCGAGCAGCGCGAAGGCCGCGGATCTCTACACAACCAGCGAATACACCAGCCCCGATCTCGTTCAGCAGGTCCGGCTCGTCTGCGATGACGCCGGCAATTGCTATCGCACCCATGGCGGCGCGCGCGTGATCGTGCGCGACTCCTATGCAGCCTGGCCGCGCGATCGCTATTACGAACGCCGCACCTATCGCGACTGGGACGATGGTCCACGCGCCGGCGTCGGCATTCGGGCGCCCGGCGTCAGCGTGGGCGTCGGTGTGGGCGACCGCTGGTAAGCGGCACAATTGAAGCATGGGACCGGACGAGACTACTCGCCGGTCCCGTTCGCCCGCGTCAGGCAGCAACCGCCTGCTGCTGGAACTGCTCGTAGGCCGCGATCGCGTCCGCGGCGTACATCAGCGATGGGCCGCCACCCATGTAGACAGCCATACCAAGCGCTTCCTCGACCTCTTCACGCGTCGCAGAGAGCTTGACGAGTGCCTCGGTGTGAAAGCCGATGCAACCGTCGCAATGCGCGGCAACGCCGAGCGCGAGCGCAATCAGCTCCTTGGTCTTCTTGTCCAGCGCACCGTCGCGCGTGGCAGCTTGGGCAAGCGCGGTAAATCCCTTCATCGTATCGGGGATGTCATTGCGCAGCTTCATCAGGTTGGCTGAGATATTCCTGGTGATATCGACGTAGTCTTTGTCCATCGGACCCTCGCTAGCTGGGTTTGGCTGTGGTCGGAGTCGCCTCGCGCGGCGCGCGCAAGGCCATATAAATTGCGGGAATCACCAGAACGGTGAGCAGCGTTGACGAGGCGAGCCCGAACAGGAGCGAGATCGCCAATCCCTGAAAGATCGGATCGAGCAGGATCGTCGCGGCGCCGATCATGGCCGCAAGGGCCGTGAGCAGGATTGGCTTGAAACGAACTGCGCCGGCCTCCAGCACCACCTCGCGGATCGACTTGCCGTCTCCGGCGCTGTGCCTGATGAAGTCGACCAGCAGGATCGAGTTGCGCACAATGATTCCCGCCAGCGCGATGAATCCGATCATCGAAGTCGCGGTGAACGGCGCACCCAACAACCAATGTCCGATCAGGATGCCGATCAGCGTCAACGGGATCGGTGTCAGGATCACGAGCGGCAGTCGAAAACTCCTGAACTGGGCAACAACCAGCACGTAGATGCCCAGGATCGCCGCGCCGAACGCTGCCCCCATGTCGCGGAAGGTCACCCAGGTGATTTCCCATTCGCCGTCCCAGAGCAGCGTCGGCCGCGACTCGTCGGACGGCTGACCGTGCAGGGCGATCGCCGGTTTCGGCAGCGAGCCCCAGTCATGGGCATCCACGCGATCGGCGACCGCGAGCATGCCGTAGAGCGGGGCCTCGAAGCGCCCGGCAAGCTCGGCCATCACCATGTCGGCGAAGCGGCCATCGCGGCGGAAGATCGTCGGTGAGCCCTCTTCCATGGTCGCCTTCACGACCTGGCCGAGTTCGACCACTGTCTTGCTGCCGGGCAGTGTATTGGCCGGCACGGGCGTTGAGGCCAACGCCTCGTCCCAGACCAGGTTGCTCTTGCCGAGACGCACCGCAATCTCGATCGGGTTGCGGTCCTCGCCGCGATGCGAATAGCCTATCGAAATGCCGCCGAACAGCGCCTGGATGGTGTCGTAGACGTCACGCTGCTCGACGCCGAAGAATTCGAGCCGGTCCTGGTCGATCGAGAGTCGCAGCCGCGGCCGCCTCTCACCGATGGAATCGTCGACATCGACGATGAACGGAACTTCCGCGAAGACCTTCCTGAGCTCGGCATTAACCGCGCGGCGCGTGGCCGCATCGGGACCGTAGACCTCAGCAAGCAGGGTCGAAAGCACTGGCGGCCCGGGCGGCACTTCGACCACCTTGATACTGGTGCCCCTGGGCGGATCGAGTGCCTTCAGTTTCTCGCGCAACTCGAGCGCAATCTCGTGGCTCGCGCGCTTACGCTCGCCGCGCGCTGTCAGGTTGACCTGCACTTCCCCGAGTTCGGGTCTTTCCCTCAGGTAATAGTGCCGTACCAAACCGTTGAAATTGAAGGGAGCCGGTGTGCCGGCGTAGGATTGCAGCGAGGTGACCTCCGGCAGTTGTCGCGCGATCTCGGCTGCACCGAACAACGTGCGCTCCGTCGCCTCCAGGCTCGCTCCTTCCGGCAGGTCGACGACCACCGCGATTTCGGATTTGTTGTCGAACGGCAGAAGCTTGACCGTCACGGACTTGGTCGCAAACAGCGTCATCGACAATAGCGTCGCAATGCCGACGCCGAGCAGGAATATCCAGGCGGATCGCTTGCTCCTCACGATTGGCGTTGCGAAGCGTCGGTAGATCCGACCGACCCGGCCCTCATCGTGCGCCGCATGGGCCGGCGCAACCTCGCCATTTGGCGCGAGCTTGAGCATCAGCCAAGGAGCCACCACCATCGCGACAAAGAACGAGAACAGCATAGCTGCCGACGCATTGGCCGGAATCGGCGCCATATAAGGACCCATCAGGCCCGACACGAACAGCATCGGCAACAGTGCGGCGACGACCGTCAACGTGGCGACGATGGTTGGATTGCCGACTTCCGCCACCGCCTCGATGGTCGCCTGCAAACGCGGCCGGCCATCGCGCATTCCCCAATGCCGCGCGATATTCTCGACCACGACGATAGCGTCATCGACGAGAATGCCGATCGAGAAGATCAGCGCGAACAGGCTGACGCGGTTGATGGTGTAACCCATCAGGTTGGCGGCGAACATCGTCAGCAGGATCGTCGTCGGGATCACGACGAGGGTTACCAGAGCCTCGCGCCAGCCGATCGCGATCGCGATCAGGACGACGATCGAGACCGTCGCCAGCCCCAGATGAAACAACAACTCGTTGGCTTTCTCGTTCGCCGTCTCGCCATAGTCGCGCGTCACCGTCACCTGGACATCTTCGGGGATCAGGCGCGACTTCAATCCGTCGAGGCGCTTGGCGATATTCTCGGACACGACAACCGCATTGGCACCGGCGCGCTTGGCCAGCGCCAGGCTGACCGCAGGCGTACGCGCCCACTGCCCGCCGGCGTCCCGCGAGTCCGTCCACACGCGATGCTCAATGGTGCTCGGACCGACGACAACAGAGGCAACGTCCTTGACGTAGACCGGCCGACCGTCACGAGTCGTGATGAGCAGCAATCCGATGTCGGGCACGCCGGACAGCGTCTGGCCGGCCGCGACGCTCCGCACCGTGCCGGCATCTCTCACCTGCCCGGCCAGGAAAGAGCGGTTGGCATCCTTCACCTTGGCAACGAGCTGCTGCAGCGTGACCCCAAACAGCGATAGCTTCTCGGGATCGGGCTCGACCCGGATCTGTTGCGCCGCGCCGCCGGAGATGTAAGTCAAGCCGATATCGTCGACCTTCATCAGCTCCGCGCGCAGCTTGTCGGCGAGCTCGTAAAGATCCTTCTCGGTCCAGCGACTGGCCGCTTCCGGCTTGGGCGATAGCGTCAGTACAGTCACTGCAACGTCGTTGATGCCCCTGCCAACGATCAGTGGTTCGGAAATGCCGACCGGAATCCGATCGAGATTGGCGCGGATCTTCTCATGCACCCGCAGGATAGCGTCCTCGAACTTGGTGCCGACCAGGAAGCGCGCGGTGACCATCACGCGGTCGTCCTCGGTCTGGCTATAGACGTGCTCGACGCCGTCGATGCCCTTGACAATCGATTCCAGCGGCTTTGTCACCAACTCCACTGCATCCGGTCCGCGTAAGCCGTCCGCGTTGATCCGGATATCCACCATGGGAACGCTGATCTGAGGTTCCTCCTCGCGCGGGATCACCACGACGGCGATCAGCCCCACGATGAGCGAAGCGAGCAGGAACAAGGGCGTCAGCGGCGATGCGATCGTCGACCTGGTCAACCGTCCCGAAAGTCCGAGATTCACGGCTGCACCAACTGGTCGCCGGCCCGAATGCCGGACAGGATCTCTAACCCATCGGGAAGCGCCGGCGTCGGCACGTCGCGGCCGCGTTGCACCGGCACGTCGATCGTGTCGTTACCTTTCCGAAGCCGAACGTAGTCGATACCAAAACGGGTCGTGACATAGCTCGATGGGACGACGAAAGCCGGCCGCGTGCCGCCAGAAATCCATACCCGCAGGCGGTCGCCGACGAAATACTCGCCCAAGCCCTCGACGGTCGCGTCCGCGATGACGCGCCCCTCCTCGATCTGCGGATAGACGAGGTCGATCACGCCCCATTTCGAAGCCTCGCCAGCGAGCTCGGCACCGTCGACGCGCACCTTGTCGCCAGCCTTCAGCAAGCGCGCGTGTCGCTCCGGCACACGCAGCCGCAGCTTGAAGTTCTGCTGGGCCACGGTCACGATCGGATCGCCGGCGAGCACGACCGACCCCACGGTGATCAGCCGCTTCAACACCCGCCCATCCGCCGGCGCGAGCACCTGGCCCTGATTGAGCTGCTCGTTGATGACGGCACGCTCCGCGGTCTTGGCGCGCAAGCCGTTGTCGGCGACGTTGAGCGCCGTGCGCTGCTCGTCGAGCTTGACGCGCGGCAGGATGCCACGTTCGACCAACCCTTCCGTCCGGGTGAAGTCGAGCTGTGCCTGGTTCGCCTGCGCTTGGACCGCCTCGATCTGTGCATCGAGCGATTTCATCTGCAGGACGAGCTTTTCGTCGCCGATGGTGGCAATGGCCTGGCCGGCGGTGACGCGATCACCTTCGCGCACTGCGAGCTGGACGACGGTTCCGCCGATGCGACCGCGTGCGGGGACCACGCTGATGCTTTCGACGGTGGCGAAGACAGCCTTCTCGTCGGTAACTGGCTGCTGTGCCACGGTGAGCGTTCCCGCGGCCGTGGCGTATCCCGGCGCAACGTCAATCACCACCAGCGCAACCAGGAACCCAAGAAATCGCGCTGCATGTTGCACGGGACGTATCTCTATCGTCATCGGCTTGCTCACAACCGCATCGCGGTGTTTTTTCATTTCATCAACATCGAAAGCAGGCGCGTTGATCTTGCGCAAGGCGCGCCCGCACGCCGTTTCCTAGACTTCATTTTGTCCTTGCGGACTTGGGTGCGCAGAACACCTGATAAAGCGTCTTCAGAATTTCGCGCGCCGGCTCGCTGGCTATCGAATAGAAGATTGTCTGCGCATCCCGCCTCGATGACACCAAGCCATCCTTGCGAAGGAGCGCAAGATGCTGCGAGACCGTGGAGTCCCGCAGACTCAGGAACTCTGCCAACTCGCCGACCGATCGCTCGCCGTCGATCAGCTGGCAGATGATCAGAAGACGGTGACGGTTGGAGAGCGCCTTCAGCAATTCGCTCGCCTGATCGGCAGCGCGCTCCATGACTTCGCTGTCTATTTTCATACTTGCGTATATACGATATTATGAATATATAGTCAAGCGGCACACGACGGCCGGAGTTCAACCGGCGGAGCTGCCTGAACCAACGGAGGAACCCATGGCGGAAGTTGTCGTAGTCGGAGCCGGCCTGAGCGGAACACTGATGGCCTATGAATTGCTGCCGCAGTTGAGAAGCGGTGATCGCCTGACCTTGGTCGCACAAGGCACGACCTATCATTTCGTGCCCTCCAATCCGTGGGTGGCGGTCGGCTGGCGCAAGCGCGACGAGATCGAGATCGATCTCGGGGAGATCATGTCGCGCAAAGGCGTCCGCCTGCTGACGCAAGGCGCCAAGCGCGTCCATCCCGCCGAAAACCGGATCGAGCTCGGCGATGGAACGTCCATCGACTACGACTATCTCGTCGTCGCAACCGGCCCCGAACTCGCCTTCGACGAAATCCCGGGGCTTGGACCTCAGGGCTACACGCAGTCCATCTGCCATGTCGATCATGCGGCGCTTGCAAAGGAAGCGTTCGAGATCCTTGCTGCAAACCCCGGCCCCGTCGTGATCGGCGCGGTCCAGGGCGCCTCTTGTTTCGGGCCCGCCTACGAATTCCTATTCATCCTCGAGACCGAATTGCGCCGGCGAAAGCTGCGCGACCGGGTGCCGATGACGTTCGTCACCTCGGAGCCCTATATCGGCCATCTCGGTCTCGATGGCGTCGGCGACACCAAGGGTCTTCTCGAAAGCGAGATGCGCGAGAAGCACATCAAATGGATAACGAACGCCCGTATCGACAGCGTTAGTCCCGGCTTGATGTCGGTGGAGGAACTTGCAGATAACGGCACGGCGCACAAGGCGCACGACCTGCCTTTTGCCTATTCGATGATGCTGCCGGCCTTTCGCGGCGTCGAGGCGGTCCGCGGCATCGAGAAGCTGACCAACCCGCGCGGCTTCGTCATCGTCGACAAACATCAGCAGAACCCGACCTTTCCCAATGTTTTCGCGGTCGGCGTCTGCGTCGCAATTGCGCCCGTCGGCGCGACACCGGTGCCGGTCGGCGTCCCCAAGACCGGCTTCATGATCGAATCCATGGTGACGGCGACAGCGATGAACATCGGCGCTCTGCTCCGCGGCAAGACGCCGACCGCGCAACCGACCTGGAACGCGATCTGCCTCGCTGATTTCGGCGATTCCGGCGTCGCCTTCCTCGCGCAGCCGCAAATTCCGCCGCGCAACGTCAATTGGTCGTCCAAGGGCGAGTGGGTTCATTACGCCAAGGTCGCCTTCGAGAAGTACTTCCTCCGCAAGATGCGGCGCGGCGAGAGCGAGCCGTTCTACGAGCGCTTCCTGCTCGACAGGCTGAACATCGCCAAGATCAAGGAGGTTCGAACGGGTACATGAGCGCGACACGCCAGATCGTCTGCGGACATTGCGGGCGCATCAACCGCCTGCCCGCTGAGCGCGCGCCGGAAGCAGCTTGCTGCGGCGCTTGTCATCAGCCGATCTTCACCGGCCACCCGATCGAAGTGAATGAAGAGGCCTTTGGCCGCCACGTCACCAGCAGCGACATTCCTGTGCTGGTCGACGTCTGGGCGCCATGGTGCGGACCGTGCCGCGCCATGGCCCCGATGTTCGAGCGCGCGGCGCAAACGCTCGAGCCCGGCGTCCGTCTGTTGAAGCTGAATTCAGACAGCGCGCCGGCGTTGTCGTCGCGGCTCAACATCAGCAGCATTCCAACGCTGCTGCTGATGCATGGCGGCCGCGAGATCGCCCGTCATTCCGGAGCCATGGATACACGCGGCATCGTCGCGTGGACCGAAGCTTATCTGACCCGTTCATAAAGAGGAGCATGCCATGAATGTCGATAAAGCCGTTCTTGCCTTCGCGGGATGTGTCGTCCTGCTCGGACTCGCACTGGGGACCTATGTGAATGCGTACTGGTACCTGCTGACGGCCTTCGCCGGTCTCAACATGATCCAAGCCTCATTCACCGGCTTCTGCCCGGCCGCGATCGTCTTCAAGAAGCTCGGACTAAGGGGCGGCTGCGCGTTCTCGTAGTACGCACCGATGCAGCCTGTGATGCGGGGGAATATGCCATGACCGACGACACCTTCATCGAGGGACCGCTCTATGAAAAGCGCAGGAAGGTGTATCCGCAGTCGGTGCACGGCCCTTTCCGCCGCATCAAATGGGCGATCCTCTGCATCACGCTGGGAACCTATTATCTTTTGCCATTCGTGCGCTGGAATCGTGGACCCGGTTTGCCCGATCAGGCCGTCCTGATCGATCTTCCGCATCGCCGCTTCTATTTCTTCTTCATCGAGCTGTGGCCGCAGGAGGTCTATTATTTTACGGGCCTCCTCATTATCGCGGCGATGACGCTGTTCCTGATGAACGCGGTCGCCGGCCGGCTGTGGTGCGGCTACATGTGCCCGCAGACGGTGTGGACCGACCTGTTCTACGCCGTTGAACGTTGGGTCGAGGGCGACCGGCGTGAGCGCATGCAGGGCGACAAGCGCTACTGGACGTTCGATCACGTCCGCAAGGTCGCGCTGAAGCACTTTCTCTGGATCATGATCGCCTGGTGGACTGGCGGCGCATGGGTATTGTATTTTGCCGATGCACCGACGCTGGTGAAGGAACTCGCTACTTTTCAAGCGCCGTTCATCGCTTACCTGTGGATCGGCATCCTGACCGGCACGACTTATCTCTTCGCCGGGCACGCCCGCGAGCAGACCTGCATCTACATGTGCCCCTGGCCGCGCATCCAGGCGGCGCTGACCGACGAGTGGGCGCTCAACGTCACATATCGTCGCGACCGCGGCGAGCCGCGCATGTCAGTGAAGAAGGCGGACGCCGCCCGCGCCCATGGCGATCTCGCCGGTGATTGCGTCGACTGCCACCAATGCATCAATGTCTGCCCGACCGGTGTCGACATCCGCCACGGAATCCAGCTCGGCTGCATCCAGTGCGGTCTCTGCATCGACGCTTGCGACAACATCATGCGCGAGATCGGCCGGCCCCCCGGTCTGATCGGTTACGACACCGACATCAACATGCAGCGCCGCCGTGACGGCAAGGCACCGGTCTATCGCCTGGTCCGCGCACGAACGCTGATCTATGCCGCGTCCATCGCCGTCGTTGGCAGCATCATGCTCTATGCTCTCGCCACGCGCGCGACGATGGACGTCAACGTGCTGCATGAACGCAATCCGCTGTTCGTCCAGCTTTCCGATGGCGGCGTGCGCAACGACTACACCGTGCGCATCCTCAACAAGGGCGTCGGGCGATCGTTCGCGCTCGAAGTCTCCGGCCTGCCAGGCGCGACCGCTCGCGTCGCCGGCATCGCAGCCGGCCCCGACGACAAGCCGGTCGTCGAGGTCGGGCAGGATCAGACCCGCGAGATCCGCCTCTCGGTGCAGGTCGGCGCGGCCCATGTGCCACAGACATCTCGGGACATCGAGATCGCTATCACCGACACCGCCGGTGGCGGACACGCAAGCGCCCGCGATCACTTCATACCGGGCGACCAGTGACGTTCAACATCCGGCGGCGTACCGGCCTGATGCTCAATGAGACGTTAACAATACCACTCGAATTGAAGCGGCGTCCCAACGGTATTTTCCAATCTTTGCGCTAATCATGACCTGATAACGCCGGCTCTTGCCCAGCGGGAACGGGGACGACGGGACGTGGTCGACATCGCGCACCAGGCTGCGATCAATCCGGCATCGAAGAAGGATGCAACGCCCGCGCTCGTCCCGCTCACGGCAATCGAGCCCGGTCAATGGCGCGCACTGGCGCAGCGCGCGGTCGAGCCGAACGGCTATTATTTGCCTGCCTGGGAACTCGCCGTCAGCGCAACCGCTCGCGGCCGTATTGGGGCCTCGGCCCTGTCTGTAGGCGCCGGCTCCTCGACCCGGCTGATCGGCTTGATGCCGGTCGTATCGCTCTGGCAGGCCTGGAAGATACCCCTGCCCGCGCTGGTGAGCGCACATCCCTATGGCACGCTGTGCAGCCCCTTGATCGACCGCGACACATCAGTCGAGGCGGCGACGCGCCTGCTGCAGCGGGCACGCGAGGCCGGCGCGCACGCGCTGATCCTGCGCGACGTTGCGCTGGATGGCGCCGCGATGGGATCGTTCAGCGACGCGCTGGGCCGGGCCGGCCTGAAACCGCGCATGCTCGGCTCCCATGTCCGCGCCAGCCTCGATGCGACGCAGGATGGCGACAGGCTGCTGCACGACGCCCTCGGCGCCAAGAAGCTCAAGGAGCTGCGTCGCCAACGTCATCGCCTGGAGGCACACGGCGCGATCAGCTTCGACGTCGCGCGCAAGCCGGAGGAAATCAAGTCCGCGCTCGAAACGTTCCTGCAACTCGAAGCCAGCGGCTGGAAAGGCAGGCGCGGCACCGCGCTGGTTCAGGATGCAGGCGATGCGACCTTTATTCGCCGCGCCGTGCCGGCCCTCGCCGAGACCGCGCAGTGCGAGATCGTCAGCTTGCACGCCGGCGCGACGCCGGTGGCCGCGGGTATCGTGCTGCGCCACCAGGATCGTGCCTTCTTCTTCAAGCTCGGCATCGACGAGCGCTTCGCAAAATATTCACCGGGCGTGCAGCTCACACTCGATCTGACGCGCCATCTCTGCGCCGACCCCACTATTGCGAGCGCGGATTCCACCGCGAGCGCCGACCATCCCATGATCAACCCGATCTGGCGCGGCCGCCTCGCGATTGGGGACGTGCTGATTCCGCTGCGGCGACACGATCCGGTGGTGGCTCTGATTCACGGGGCGCTGATCGCGCGTGCCCATGCACGCGAGGTCGCGCGCCGCGCGATCCACCGGTTCCGCAAACAGCGCGACGCTACTCCGCCGCTTGCGCGTTGATCTCCGCCGACACCTGGCGGATGGCGCGGGCGAGCAGGTTCGGATCCTGCGCGCCTGATACCGCATATTTCTGGGCGAAGACATAGGTCGGCACGCCGGAGATACCCTTCTCGGCGGCCTCCTGCGCATCGGCCGACACGCGCGCGACGTCCTCGTCGGTGACGAGGCGCTTGCGCACGTCGTCGGCATCGAGGCCGACATCGGCGGCCGCCTGGACCAGCACATTCACATCGGTGAGATCGCCGCCGTCGCGGAAGTAGAGCTCCATCAGGCGCTGCTTCATCTCGGGCGCCTTGCCGATCGCTTCGGCCCACAGGATCAGACGATGGCAGTCGGTGGTGTTGGGTTGGCGCGCGACCAGCTCAGGCTTGTAGACGAGGCCCTCTTCGCTTGCCGCCGCGACCACGCGGCCTGCGATGCCCTTGTAGGCCTCCACAGAGCCGAACTTGGTGGTGAGGTAGTCCTCGCGGCTGATGCCCTCGCGCGGCACCCAGGGATTGAGGAAGAACGGACGGAAGTTCAGCTTGACCGGAACGTCGGGCACGAGCGCGAGCGCACTCTCGATCCGGTGCTTGCCGATGTAGCACCAGGGGCACACCACGTCGGAGACGACATCGATCTGGAGCGGTTTGAGGGTGCTCATGGGGCGCCTCCTTCGGGCGAAGCGGGTTTGGCCCAAGATAAGCCGAACCAGCACCGAGGCAAGGGTACTAGTTCATGGCTGCGGCCATCTGCCTGAGCCGCTCGGCGGTGCGTTCGTCGGCGGGAAAGAACGTCTCCAGCGCCAGTTCGGACAGCGTAATGTCGACCGGCGTACCGAACACCATGGTGGTGGAGAAGAAACTGAGTATCTCCCCGTCCTGGCGCAGCTTGAAGGGGATCGCGACATTGTCGCCCGACAGCGGCCCCGAGCGCGCCGGAATGGGATAGCTCTTGAGGTCGTGATAGAGCTTGATCAGCTCCGGATCGGCCGTCGCCTCGCATTGCCGGTGCAAGCGCTCGAGCAGATGCGCGCACCACTCCCCCAGATTGACCGTGCGCGGCGCCAGTCCCTCCGGATGAAAGGCGAGCCGCAGAATGTTGAAGGGCTGTCCGAGCAGCCGTTCGGGAACGCCGGCGAGTAGTGGCGCCACCATGCGGTTGGCGGAGACCAGGTTCCAGTGCCGGTCATAGGCCAGCGCCGGATTGGGCTCGTGGGCTCTGAGGACGAGGTCGATCGCCTGACGAGCTGACTTCAAGGCGGGATCCTCCAGCGGACGCTGCGGAAACGCGGGCGCAAAGCCAGCGGCGACCAGCAGCACGTTGCGTTCACGCAAGGGCACATCAAGGCGCTCGGCGAGCCGCAGCACCATGTCGCGCGACGGCGCGGCGCGGCCGGTCTCGACGAAGCTCAGGTGCCGCGCGGAAATCTCCGCCTCGCCCGCGAGATCGAGCTGGCTCTTGCGGCGGCGCTGCCGCCATTCGCGCAAATGATCGCCGATATGGACCGGCTGACTGCGTTCGGCCTGGGCCGTGGATGCATGTGCGTTCATGGCCAAAACCTACCACGCACGTTTCAGCCCATCCATTACCCCCGAGGTAATCGAATTGGGCCCTGCAGCAGCGCATCTTCGGTCACGACAGGAGATGACCATGATCGCGTTGCTGCTCTACCGGACCGTCGCCGACCACATCCTGCCCTGGGCCGTGACCTTCGCGACCCGGATGCTGGCGCGCGGGCTCAACATGCCCGAGCCGCTGGTGCATTCGAGCGGCGACTATGTCGTCGCGCAGGTGACGGCCTTCGAGCACAGCGTCGGCAGAAGCCTCGGCCTGTTCCGCCTCGCCCGCCTGCTCCGCGCCTGGAGGCGTGGACTGCATTGAGTTTACCCGCGTCCAACCAACCATGGAGAATGACGATGATCGACGCATCCACCTTCCTGCGCCGCGCCCTGCTCGCGGACGCCGTCTTCAGCGGTGTTGCCGCACTCGGCTTCACCTTCGGCGCCGGCGCGTTCGCGACAATGTTCAACCTGCCCGAGGCGCTGTTGCGCGAAACCGGTCTGTTCCTGATCGCCTACACCGCACTGGTCGGCTGGCTCGCCTCGCGCACGGTCATGCCGAAGCCGCTCGTGCTGCTGGTCGTGGTCGGTAACGCCGCCTGGACGGTGGGCAGCATCGCGCTGCTGTTCTCGGGCGCGGTATCGCCGAACCTTGCCGGCGAGCTCATGGTCGTGGCGCAGGCGATCGCGACCGGCGTGTTCGCCGAGCTGCAATATGTGGGCTTGCGGAAGAGCGGGAGCGTGGTGGCTGCGTGACCGCCCCACGCCTGCATGCACCGCGTTCAGGGCACGATTACGGAGCCAAAGGCGCGCGGGTTACGCCCGCGCGCGACTTTTCTTGCCAACGGCATGGCCGTTGAATTTCTTTTTGGCGGCCTTTGTGCCCTTGGTGCCCGCCTTCTCGGCCTTACGCTCTGCGCGTGCTTTCACCTTGGCACGTTCGGCACGGGCCTCGGCGCGCTGCTTCTTACGCTTGGCTTCGCAGGAGGGGCACTTGCAGCCGATCGGCTTCAGATAGGCTTTGAAATAGTCGGTGCCGTAATCGTAGTTGATCTCGTCGCCCGGCTCGATGTTCTTGATCGCGCGGATGAACACCTTGCGCTCGCGCGGGCGCACGTCGGATTCGGCGTTCGGCCGGCAGGAGTGGTTGATGTAGCGGGCGAGGTTCTTGCGCACCGAGCCGTCAATGGTCCAGCGGTTGTTGAGCTCAAACAGATATTTGTTCTCGATCTCGTCGTGCGCGGGGATCCGCGAATCCAGGATCGGTCCGAAATAACGGATGATCCTTGTGCCCTTCTTGATCGGCATGGTGGCGAAAAGGCCAAGTCCGGTCTTGGACTTGCCGACGCGATAGGCTTTGCGGGGAGCTATATCTGGCATGATCGAGAGAAATGAGGACGCGAACTGGGCCTTATGCCCAAGCGAAGCCGCTCTTCTAGAACGATTCCGCGCCGCTGTCAGGCCTATCCGAACTGCGTTTTGTGCTTGCCCACAGTGAAGATGGCGATTGATCGAGTTCCGCAGGTTGCAGGCGACGTCATGGTGCCTGTCACATTAGGTTGGAAACTTCGCCGCCACCGTCGACTTCAGGATCGCTTCCAGAAGCTGCTCGGCCGTTGTACCTGCCGGCAACCGCTCCAGAATATCCTCGAGCCGCCCGTCGAGCAGCAGCATGGTGAAGCCGTGCACCATCGACCAGGCCCGTGCGATCGCGGCGCCCTGCTCGATTGTCAGCGCGTCGCCGCTGATCGGCTCCTGCCGCAGCGCGCCGATGGCATTGGCAAGCCCGGCAAAGGAGGATTCTGCGGCCTCGTGCAGCGAGGGCCTGGAATAGTCGAGCCGCTCGGTGCGGAACATCAGGCCGTACATGCCGGGATGCGCCTGGGCATAGGCGACATAGGCCTTGGGCCGGGCCAAGGCGCGCTCCAGCGGCGAGGTAGCCTCATCGCAGGCCGAGGCCATTGCGGCGTTGAATTGGCGGAAGCCGATCGCCGCCAGTTCGCTGACGAGGCCGGTGAGATCACCGAAATGATGGGTCGGCGCGGCATGCGAGACGCCCGCCTCGCGCGCCACCGCGCGCAGCGTCAAGCCGGCGAGCCCGTCGCGCTCCAGCACCCGCTCGGCCGCCTGAAGCAGCGCCTCGCGCAAGGCGCCGTGGTGATAGGGCGTCTCGGTCTTCGCAGCTGCCGGGCGGCGCGCGGGACGAGATGCCTGTGATGTCTTTTTGGGGCTGCGCGGGCTACGCGCCGTTTCGCCCTTGGTGTTGATCTTGGCCATTTACAAGCTATATGACGCAATATTGACAGTGTAAAGATTTCACTTGACGGAAGTCGCGCTTGGCCCTATGGCATCTTTACGATGTAAAGATAAGGAGGGATACGCCGTGCAGCAGGACGCCATCGCCGAGCGCCGCAACAATATCGCGCCGATTCCGTTCGAGGCGGACGCGCCTTTCCTCAAGATCATCGGCGAATTGCCGCGCGAGTTGAACGGCACGCTCTACCGCAACGGTCCCAATCCGCAGTTCGATTCGCCCGGCGCGCACTGGTTCGTCGGCGACGGCATGTTGCACGCCTTCCACCTGGAGAACGGCCGCGCCTCCTACCGCAACCGCTGGGTCCGCACGCCGAAATGGCTCGCCGAGCACGATGCCGGCCGCGCACTGTTCGGCGGCTTCGGCCGCAAGCTGCCGGATGCGCCGCAAAACCTCACCGACGGCGGCGTCGCCAACACCAACATCGTCTTCCATGCCGGCAAGCTGCTAGCGCTCGAAGAGGGGCATCTGCCAACCGAGATCGAGCCCGGCACGCTGGCAACACGCGGATATTGCAATTATCAGAGCCGCATCGCCGGCGCCTTCACCGCGCACCCGAAGGTCGATCCTGTGACAGGCGAGCTGGTGTTCTTCGGCTACAATGCGGCGGGCCCGCTGACACCTGCCCTCTCCTACGGATCGATTGACGCGGGCGGAAAGGTGACGCGCTTCGAACGTTTCGAGACGCCCTATGCCAGCATGGTGCACGACTTCATCGTCACCGAAAACTATGTGCTGTTTCCGATCCTGCCGATCACCGGCAGCATGGAGCGCGCGATGAGCGGCAAGCCGCCCTATGCCTGGGAGCCCGAGAAAGGCGCCTATGTCGGCGTGATGGAGCGCAACGGCACAACGAAGGAGATCGTCTGGTTTCGTGCTGAAGCCTGCTACGTCTTCCATGTCATGAACGCCTGGGAGGACGAGGGCCGCATCATCGCCGACGTCATGCAATTCGAGGAAGCGCCGCTGTTTCCGCATCCGGACGGCCGGCCCTCGGATCCGGAGAAATCGCGCGCCCGGCACTGTCGCTGGACTTTCGATCTCTCCGGCAATACCGACCGCTTCCAGCAGACTTATCTCGACGATCTCACCGGAGAGTTCCCGCGCATCGACGATCGCCGCGCCGGCTTGAAGAGCCGTCACGGCTGGTACGCCTGCGCCAATCCGAAGGCACCGATGTTCGGCGCGCTGTCCGGCATCGTCCATGTCGACGGCACCGGCAAGCGGCTCGGCCAATATCTGCTGCCGACGGGCGACACCATCTCCGAGCCTGTGTTCGTCGAGCGATCGAAGGGCGCGGCGGAAGGCGACGGCTGGCTGCTGGCGGTGGTCTGGCGCGCGCGGGAGAACCGCAGCGACCTTGCCGTGTTCAACGCCACCGACATCGAAGCCGGCCCTGCGGCGCTGGTGCAGCTCGGCCATCGCGTGCCCGACGGCTTTCACGGCAATTGGGTGGGAGCAGCCTAGCTCCCACCTCCGCAGTCCGTGGTGCGTTGCAAGGGAGATCTCGCATGCACATGCCTTCGATCACCGCGAATTATCTCGCCGTCCTGGCGCTGATCTACGCCGCGCTCGCGCTCGAGGTCATCCGGCTGCGACGGAGCAGCAACGCGCCGTTCAGCGATGGCGGCAACGAAAACCTGCGCCGCGCGATCCGCGCCCATGGCAACTTCATGGAATACGTCCCCATCATCGCGCTCATGGTCGCGCTGCTCGAAATGTCCGGCGCGTCCAGCTCACGCGTTCATGTGCTGATGGGAGCGCTCGTGTTGTCGCGGCTGCTGCATCCGATCGGGATGTACGCAACACCGGGCTCGCTGCGGTTCGTCATCGGCCGCGGCGGCAGCATCTTCCTCACCATCGGCCTCCTGATCACCTGTGCGCTGACCATCCTGTCGCGCCTGCCCTGGGCCACATTCGCCGATGAAATCGCCGACCAAGCCATTGCAACCATTCAATTTTTAGAAGTCATTCACGTCATTTTGACACTGTAAAGATTTTGCTTGACCCTGTCGCCGCCCCGACCTATTGATCTTTACATCGTAAAGATTGAATGCGACCGAGGCGACCATGACGATCTTCCTGATCCTTGCCCCCTACGGCGTCTACACCTTCCTGATGTTCATGACCTCGGCCATGGTCGCCGTGTTCGCGGGATCCGTAATCTGTCTCGCCACGATCGCGATCGATGTTGCGCGTGGCCGCTCGGTGAAGGTCCTGGCCGCGGGCTCCGCGATCCTGTTCGCAGGCATCGGCCTCTATCTCGCATTCTTCGACCCGACACTCAGCCCGCTCGCCGTCAAGCTCTCGGTCGATATCGGCATCTTCGTGATTTCGCTCGGCTCGATGCTGGCGCGCCGCCCCTTCACGCTGCAATATGGGATCGAGAACGTTCCGGCCGAGACCGCGGCGATGCCCGGTTTCCTCACCGCCAATTACATGATCACCGCTGCATGGACCGTAGCCGCCCTGCTGATGATGGCCGCCAACATCGTGCTGCTCTATTTCCCGGGCCTGCCGGTCTGGTCGGGCCTTGCGGTCGCCTTCGCCGCCCGCAACAGCGCGATCTATTTCACCAAATGGTATCCCGAATATCGCCAGATCAAGTATGGTGCGCCCGCCGGCGCGCTGCCCGAAGCCAAGTGAGACAGGACCGATCATGAAGGACGTATTCGCCCGCCTCGCCTCCGACTTCCTGTCGGCCATCGTCTTCCTGGCGATCTATCTGATCACCGACAACGTCATCCTGGCGACGTCGGTGGCCATTGCCGGAGCGATCGCGCAGGTGATCTACGCCCGCGTCAAGGGGCGCGAGCTCGGCTACATGGCCTATGCGAGCCTGGCGCTTGTCATCGTGCTCGGGTCGGTCACCCTGCTGACCAACGATCCGCGCTTCATGCTGGCAAAGCCTGCGGTCGCGCATTTCGCGATCGGCGCGATCATGCTCAAGCGCGGCTGGATGCTGCGCTACATGCCGCCGATGGTGGTCGAGACCGCGCCGGAATATGTCACCGCTGCGGGCTACGCCTGGGCCGTGCTGATGTTCGCGCTCGGCGCCGGCACGATCGCGGTCGCTGCCACCGGCGATCTGAAGCTGTGGGCGTTCTACATCTCGGCGGTCGCGGGCGGCGCCAAGGTTTTGGCCTTTGCCGTTCAATACGTGGTGTTTCGGCTGGTCGTGACCAGCCGCCGGCGCGCCGCTGCCCGCGCTTGATGGCCGCTCACGTCGGGTTAGGCAGCGGCTTCGAGTTGCGCTATAGGCTCGGCCCAGGATGGGTTGCGGATCGTCGCAATCCGCCGGGACAGTGTTCGGGAGACGCGAATGGCCGTGGACGGCAATTGGAATCTGACCATGACGACGCCGATGGGCGAACGCCAGGCGACGCTGAGCCTGAAGGCCGAAGGTGGCACGCTTACGGGCACGCAGGGCGCGGAAGGCAACAGCGCCGAGATCTTTGACGGCACCGTCAACGGCGACAGCGTGGCCTGGAAAGTCTCGATCACCAACCCGATGCCGCTGACGCTCGAGTTCACCGGCACCGTCTCCGGCAACAACATCAACGGCGAAATGGGCATCGGCCCCATGGGCAGCTTCCCGTTCACCGGGGCGCGGGCGTAAGGCTACTCCACCTCAATGTCATTCCGGGATGCATGCGCAGCATGCAGGCCCGGAATCCATTCTTCCACCACGTTGAAGCCCGATGGATTCCGGGCTCGCGCTACGCGCGCCCCGGAATGACTACATCGGAACAGCCTCAGCCCAGATTGAGCTCCTTGAAGAAGTCGTTGCCCTTGTCATCGATGATGATGAACGCCGGGAAGTCGACGACTTCGATGCGCCAGATCGCTTCCATGCCAAGCTCGGGATATTCGAGCACCTCGACCTTCTTGATGCAGTGCTCGGCGAGGTTCGCCGCCGCACCACCGATCGAGCCGAGATAGAAGCCGCCATATTTCTTGCAGGCTTCGCGTACGGCCGGCGCGCGGTTACCCTTCGCCACCATCACCATCGAGCCGCCGGCGGCCTGGAACTGGTCGACGAAGGAATCCATGCGGCCCGCGGTGGTCGGGCCGAACGCGCCGGAGGCGTAGCCTTCGGGCGTCTTGGCCGGACCGGCGTAGTAGACCGGATGGTTCTTGAAATAATCGGGCAGCGGCTCGCCCTTCTCCAGCCGCTCGCGCAGCTTGGCATGCGCGCTGTCGCGCGCGACGATCATGGTACCGGTCATCGAGACGCGGGTCTTGATCGGGTGCTTCGAGAACGTCGCCAGAATGTCTTTCATCGGCTGGTTGAGGTCGATCTTGACGACCTCGCCGCCGAGCGACTGCTCGACCTGCGGCAGATATTGCGCGGGATTGTGCTCGAGCTCCTCGAGATAGACGCCATCCTTGGTGATCTTGCCGAGCACCTGGCGGTCGGCCGAGCAGGACACGCCAAGCCCGATCGGCAGCGAAGCACCGTGACGCGGCATGCGGATGACGCGGACGTCGTGGCAAAAATATTTGCCTCCGAACTGCGCGCCTACTCCCAAGCTTTGCGTCATCTTGTGGATTTCCTTCTCCATCTCGACGTCGCGGAAGGCGTTGCCGTCAGGCGAGCCGTGGGTCGGCAGCGCATCGAGATAGCGGGCCGAGGCCAGCTTCACGGTCTTCATGCAGAGCTCGGCCGAGGTGCCGCCGATGACGATGGCGAGGTGATAGGGCGGGCAAGCCGCCGTGCCGAGTGTCAGGATCTTCTCCTTCAGGAACGCGAGCAGCCGGTCCTTGGTCAGGACGGAAGGCGTCGCCTGGAACAAGAAGCTCTTGTTGGCGCTGCCGCCGCCCTTGGCCATGAACATGAACTTGTAGGCGTCATCGCCCTCGGCGTAGATCTCGCACTGCGCCGGCATGTTGTTGGCGGTGTTCTTCTCCTCGTACATCGAGAGCGGCGCCACTTGCGAGTAGCGGAGATTGCGGCGGAGATAAGCGTCGCGGGCGCCTTCCGACAGCGCCGCCTCGTCGTCACCATCGGTGATGACGTTGCAGCCCTTCTTGCCCATGATGATCGCGGTGCCGGTGTCCTGGCACATCGGCAGCACGCCGCCCGCGGCGATGTTGGCGTTCTTCAAAAAATCCAGCGCCACGAATTTGTCGTTCGGGCTCGCCTCGTCGTCTTCCAGGATCGCGCGGAGCTGCTTCAGATGGCCTGGGCGCAGATAGTGATTGATGTCGCCGAAAGCCGCTTCGGACAGCGCGCGAAGTGCCTCGCGCGACACCACCAACATGTCCTTGCCCAGAACCTTCTCGACCCGCACGCCCTCGGACGTGATCTTCTTGTAGGGCGTCTCGTCCTTGCCCAGCGGGAACAGCGGGGTGTGCTTGTAGGGCGGAACGGGCTTGGACTGGTCGGGGAATGCGGTGGGAGCGTTCATGGGGCGATCTCGGGTTTTGCAGCCCTCGCGGGCCTCTAAGCATAGAAGCGTTCTAAGCTTTTTTGCCGCAAAGGGAAGGCGTTCCGGCGGGGCCGGGGCATCCCGATTTGGCTGCCCGGCGGCCATTTTGCGGTCCCCTCCTTCGATCAGCCGGTGGTCGCGGCTGTACCCAATGAAGCAAGGTTGCACCCCTTGCGCTTCGCGCGCGGCGACGGTTGAATGCACGCCCTCAAGGGGCTTTCATCATGATTTCTAGACTGCACCTCCGCGGCGCGATTGTTGTCGCCGCCGCAATCATCGGCCTTGTGACGCTGCCTGCGCCTGCGCGCGCGGATCAGTGCGACGACATCGCCAAGCAGCTCGCCGGCGGCATCGACGGGCTGAAGGTCAACTTCAAGGCCGCCAACATCATCTACCTCACCCACCCGGCGGCGAAAGAGCTGTCGCTCGGCTGCCGCGCGCAAGGCGCGGCCTATTCGAACGAGCTCTACGCCAAGGGCGACCGCAAGCCGGCGCCGCAGTTCTATGATCTCGTGGCCTCCGCAGCTGCGATCATCTTCACGGTGACGAAGGACGACACCACGACCGGGGCCTCGCGCTGCCTGAAGCGCATGGGCCTGTTGCGCGGCGACAAGATCACGATGCGCTACAAACGCCTCAACATGGAATGCACGCGAACCAAGACCGAAGCCGCGATTACGGTCACGCGGCCGAAGGACGAGTAGGCCGGGCTGCCCGCCACACATTCCGTCCTTGCGTCGCTGCGCTCGCAGTGACGAGGAAACGACCATATCCCTCGCATTTTAACGATTGGCTTGACGGACCTTTCGTCCCCTCCGGGGCAAGGTCAATTGTTTCAATCTGTGAGGATTTGTGGATGAGCGTTTCAAGTGTTGCGCCGCCGCCTGTGACGGTCGTGGTTCCGAGCTACGACACGAGCAAGCAGGACGACCGGACCAAGACCAAAGACACCGACCCGACCTATAAGCCGACGCCGCCCGCGCCACTGCCGCCGGGCCAGGGCACGCGGATCGATCAGCTCGCCTGACCGCGCTTGCCTGCGATGGATCGCCCGGTCTTGACGACCGGGCCTTTCGCGCGTCCGGCCGCATCTTTGCCGGATAGCCCGGCCAGACTCGTGCGAGACCGGCCTTAGGCGTCCAGCTCGCGATAGTGTCGAAAAATGCCCTGCTCGTTGAACGGAATGCGACGTTCGCTTGCGAGATAGGCCTTGATGTTCGGCCGTGCGGCAACGCGATCGTGCAGACCGGCGAGACCTGGTATTTTCCTCTCGAACGCCTTCATGCGCTTCGGGAAGGCGTAGCGCAGGCCGTCGACGATCTGGAATAGCGAGAGATCGACGTAAGTCAGACGCCGACCTGTGACATAGGCACCACTGACGTCGTCGAGAAGCTGCTCGAAATAGCCGAGATATTTCGGCACGCGCTCATCCCAGAATTCAGCCGTACGCTTCTTCGCCGGCGCCTTCTGGTCTTCGTAGTACAGCGAAGGCCCGAGCGGATGGTGGGTGTCGTGAATCTCGAGCACGAAATCGGCGATGGTGAGCTGCAGCTGGTGCACCCAGAGCTGTCCTGCTTCCGTCTTGGGCGCCAGTCCATGACGGGCGCCGAGATAGAGCAGGATGTTGGCGGTCTGGCCGATCACAAGCTTGCCCGCCTTCAGGAACGGCGGCGCAAAGGGCGGCGTGCCTTTGTGGGCCTCCATCATCTTCATCATGGCGCCGCTGCCGCGCGGGCCGCGTGCAACGTCGACATAGGCCGCCCCCGCCTCCTCCAGCGCCAACCGCACATATTCGCCGCGGCCCTGGATCTCGGGCCAGTAGTAGAGCTCGTATGTCATGGGATAGTCCTTTGAGACGCGCGCATGACAAATCTAGCACGCGCCGCAAGTTCCGTCGTCGTGCAGCGGAGCAAATAGAAAAAGGGCGCCGTGCCGAAGCACGACGCCCTCGTCTTTTGCGGTGACCGGCGATCAGTTGGTCTGCTGGATCGCCGACAATTCCCAAGGGCTGCCCGAGCGGCGCGCGAAGGTCCAGACTTCGGTGACCTCGCTCGGCTGCTCGCCGCCGGCGACGATCGCACCGGTGTTGCGATCGACCGTCTTGTCGGTGAGCGCGAAGCGCATCGCCACCGTCGCATAGTCGGTCCCGCCTTCGCGCCAGGCTTCGGCGAGGTCGCCCTGCAACAGCTTGACGTTGGTCACCTTGTTGACCGCATTGCGCGCGCGGTTCTGGGCAAGGTCCTGCTCGAAATAAGAGACCATTTCCGGCGTCGCGAGCGTGTGCAATTTTGCAACGTCCTCGTTCGACCAGGCGGCCTGGATGTCGCCGAGCAGACGCTCGAACGCCTCGTAGTCAGCAGGCTTGATCTCGAGCGGCGCGTTGTTGGCGCCGAAGCCGAAGCCGCCGCCAAGACCCGAACCGAGACCACTGCGATAGCTCGTCTGCTGACCGCCACCGGCATCCGCACCGGCATAGGCCGCCTGCGGCGAATTGCGGCGCTGCCACCAGGACATCGCCAGCCGCACCACGAACACGACGAGCACGATCTGGATGATCAGGCCCAGGATCGACGACAGACCGCCGAGGCCGCCGAACAGGCCGCCACCGAACAGCATGCCCAGCAGGCCTGCGCCAAGGAAGCCGGCCGCAAGACCACCGAGGAAGCCACCACCGCGACCGAACAGACCGCCGCGCGCGGGCGCAGCCGTGTTCATGCCGGCGCCAGGCTGGCTAAAGGTACGGTTGAATTGCGAGGTCGAGCCCGGCGCGGTCGTGGTTGACGGCGGGGCCGAGAAGGTCCGTGAACCGCGCGAACCCGACGAGAACCCACCGCCGACGCGGGCGTCAGCGGACGAGATCGCCAGCGCCGTCGGCACCGCGAGCGCCAGAACGACGGCAATCGTCTTCACGAGAGTGCGGGACCATTGCGAGAAATTCATGTGCGTTTCCCAAAATCCCCGGCATGGGGATGCGCTGCTAAGATGGGCAGACTTCACCAAAAAGGAAGCCGGTTTCGGCCCCCCCTGCTGCGGCCCTCGGTCGCGGGGATATGGCAAAAGCCCGTATTTGTCGGGGGTTAGGCGGGGATGCGGGGGAACTGCGGTCGCCGGTTACCGGCGGCGCTCTCTCCTCGTCATTGCAATGACGGAGGGGCCAGCGCGCCATCCCTTACCTCACCCCTGCTTCGTCATCGTCTCCTTCACAGCCGCCACGAGCTGGCTGAGGGTGAACGGCTTTGGCAGGAAGTCGAACTGCTGGCCCTCGGGCAGGCTCTTCTCGAAGGCGTCTTCGGCATAGCCGGAGACGAAGATGAAGCGGATGTCGGGGTTCTTCTCCCGCATCGCCTTGAGCAGCGTCGGTCCGTCCATCTCCGGCATCACGACGTCGGAGACGACGAGATCGATCGCGCCGCTCTGCTCTTCCAGCACCTCCATCGCGTCGACGCCGTTTTCGGCCTCGACGACGGTGTAGCCGCGCGAGCGCAGGCCGCGGGCGTTGAGCGCACGCAGGCCTTCTTCGTCCTCGACCAGCAGGATGGTGCCCTGACCGGTGAGATCGGTGCGCGGCTTCGCTTCCACGGCGGCAGCCGCGGCTTCCTTCGTGGCGCCGTCCGTCGCAGGGGCCGCAGCCGCGGGCTGCTCGACCTGCACCTCCGGCTCGGCGTGATGGCGCGGCAGGAAGATGTGGAACGAAGTGCCCTGCCCCGGCTCGGAATCGACGTAGATGAAGCCGCCGGTCTGCTTGACGATGCCGTAGACGGTCGAGAGGCCGAGGCCAGTGCCCTTGCCGACCTCCTTGGTCGAGAAGAACGGCTCGAAAATCTTGTCGCGGATGTCCGCGGGAATGCCGGTGCCGGTGTCGGCGACCTCGATCCGCACATAATCCGCCGCCGGCATGCCCTTATAGGCGAGCTTGCCCGCCTCTTCGCTTCCGACATTGGCGGTGCGGATGATCAGCTTGCCGCCATCAGGCATGGCGTCACGCGCGTTCACCGCGAGATTGACGATCACCTGCTCGAACTGGGAGACGTCGACCTTGACCGGCCAGAGGTCGCGGCCGTGGACCAGGTCGAGCTTGACCTTCTCGCCGATCAACCGGCGCAACAGCATGGTGAGATCGGAGAGCGCATCGCCGAGATCGAGCACCTGCGGCCGCAACGTCTGCCGCCGCGAGAACGCCAGCAGTTGCCGCACCAGCGTCGCAGCCCGCGTCGCGTTCTGCTTGATCTGCATGATGTCCTGGAACGACGGATCGGTCGGCTTGTGCGCGTTCAGCAGGAAGTCGTTCGCCATCATGATGGCGGAAAGAACGTTATTGAAGTCGTGGGCGATGCCGCCGGCGAGCTGGCCGACCGTCTCCATCTTCTGCGACTGGTTGATCTGATTCTCCAGCGCGCGCCGTTCGGTGGTCTCGAGCATGTGCACGATGGCGGCTTCAGCGTCGTTCTCGGCCGCATCGACGGGCGTGACGAAGAACTGGCCCCAGCGTTCCCTGGTGCCTTCCAGGGCCACTTCGACCGGGGCGATATCGGCCTGGTTTTCCGCGGCCTGGTTGATGGCGGCGATCAGCAGATTCCGGTCGCGCGCATTGACCGCGCGGAAGATCGACTTGCTGGCGCTGTCGAGCCCGAGACCCTGCGCGAGCTTGGCGTACCGCGCGTTCGCCCGCACCACGTTGCCGCCGCGATCGACGGTCGCGATCGCCATCGGCGTGTGATCGAAGAAGCGCATGAAGCGCACTTCGGCGGCGCGATCGGGATCGCTGCGTTCGTCGCGGGCGCGGCTGATGACCAGCGTGCGCGAGGGCCCTGGCGCGCCGTCGGCGCCGAAGGCGAGCTTGTGATAGAGCCGGACCGGCATGGTCTTGCCGTTGCGCATGCGCAGATCGATGTCGAAGACTTCGGTCTTCACCTCGCCCGGCACCGCCACGATCGAGCTCAGCAGCGAGGCGCCGTCGCCGGAGACGATGTCGGCGAGCTTCAGCCCGCCCGAGCCGATCTCGGCGAGGTCGTAGTCGAGCCAGTTCGCCAGCGTCGCGTTGACGTAAGCGAGCTCGCCGGCAGGATTGACCGAGAAGAAACCGCACGGCGCGTGATCGAGATATTCGATCGCGTGCTGAAGCTCCTGGAACACGTCCTCCTGGCGCTCGCGGTCGCGGGTGATGTCGGCGATCGACCACACCGCATATTTGGCCTCGCGCTTGCCGGTGCCGAGCGGGCGCACCCGCATGCGCAGCCATCGCCCGTGGCTGCCGTCCTGACCGGAAATGCGGACCTCTTCCTGCTGCCGCTTGCCCTCGCGCGCCGCCTTGAGCAGGCGGAACACCGCTTCGGAAACATCCGGGTTGCCGATGAAGACGCGCTCCACGGGGCGCACGTCCTGGGGGCCGGCAGCGCCGGTCAGCGTCAGATAGGCCGCGTTGGAATAGACGACATGGCCGCGCGGATCGGTGACCGCCAGGCCGTCGAAGGCGTGATCGGCGATCCGCCCCATCACGGGATCATCGAGATTGCGGTCGACGAAGCGGATGATGCCGGCGGCGAAGGCGAACAGGTTGAACAGGCCGATCATCGCCAGCACGGCGAGGATTCCGAGGATATATGGTTGCGCCTGCGCGCGCCCGAGCGTCATCAGCCCGATGGCCACCGCGACCAGGCCGGTCGCCACCAGCAGCACCAGCGCAATGCTGCCCGAGCGCGGCGACGGCTCATGCGCCGCAACGGGCTCGCGTGACAGGTCGTGGTCGGTCTCGGCGGTCATTTCACGCTAGGGCAGCCTGTCAGCAGAGAATCAACGCGCCATGGGGCACGTGGGGTCCTCCCTGCCTGAATCGGACCCGCAGACGCAAGGGCGGCAGGAGCGAAAGGTACGCTGATTCCCAGCTTACGGCCATTTCCGGTACTTTTCGGGGGTTTTATTGCCGCGCGGCACTGAAACCGCGCTTCAGCCGGATGACGTAGCCGATGACTTCGGCGACCGCATGGTAGTGCTCGACAGGGATTTCCTTGTCGATGTCCGCGGTCGCATAGAGCGCGCGGGCCAGCGGTACGTTCTCGACGATCGGAATGTCGTGCTCGCGCGCGATCTCCCGGATCTTGAAAGCGAGGTTGTCGACACCCTTGGCGACGCAGATCGGCGCCGACATGCCGCGCTCGTAGGACAGGGCCACCGAATAGTGGGTCGGGTTGGTGATGATCACCGAGGCCTTGGGAACCGCTGCCATCATGCGCTTCTTGGAGCGCTGCTGGCGCAATTGCCTGATCTTGCCCTTGATGTGCGGGTCACCTTCGGACTGCTTGAACTCTTCCTTGATCTCCTGGAGCGACATCTTCTGCCGCTGGAACCAGCTGCGATATTGGAAGAAATAGTCGCCGATCGCGATGATCGCGAGCGCTGCGACCACAGCGCCGAGCAGATGGACGGTCATGCCGGTGCTGGCGCTCAGCATCGCCATCGGATCGAGCTTGACCATCGCCTCCATGCGGTGCCGCTCCGGCCACAGGACCGTGGTCATGACCACGCCGAGCACGACGAGCTTGCCGATTCCCTTGAGAAAATTCGCGCCCGCCTGCTTGCCGAAGATGCGCTTGAAGCCGGCCGCCGGCGACAGCTTGCTGAATTTGGGCGTGAGGGATTCGGCTGACCAGACCAGCCGATGCTGGAGCATGTTGCCGGCGATCGCCGCGATCACCAGCATCAGGAGCGGCACGCCGACCGCAGCCAACACCGCGACCTCGATCTTCTGCATCAACGCGAGCAGATTCCCGGGATCGGTTTTGATCATCCAGGAATTGGCGAGCAGATTGCGCATCGGTGTCAGCAGCCCGCTGCCGACCGAGCCGGAGAAGGTCGAAATCACGAGCGTGCCGCCAGCAATCATGAACCAGGTGTTGATCTCCTGGCTTTTGGCAACGTCACCGCGTTCGAGCGCCTGTTCCAGGCGCTTTTGTGTCGGGTCTTCTGTTTGACTCTCTGGATCGTTGTCTTCCGCCATCGATCTCTCTTATTTGAGCGGCAGCATCTGGTGCATGACACCGATGAAGTAGTCGAGATAAGTGCCCATCATCGCGGTAAGCACCACGGCCAGCACCATGAAGCCCACGAAGATGGACAGCGGCACGCCGACGAAATAGACCTGCATCTGCGGCATCAGCCGGGCCAGCACACCGAGCCCGATGTTGAAGACGAGCCCGAACACCAGGAACGGCCCCGACAGCTGCAGGCCGAGCAGGAATGCCGCGGAAAACGCTCGCGTGGCCAGCGAGGCGACGTCGCCGCTCGAGACGGTCTCGCCCGGCGAGAAGATCGCGTAGCTGTCGTTCAGCGCCGCGATCACCAAATGGTGGCTGTCGGTGGCGAACAGCAACGTCACACCCAGCATGGTCAGGAAGTTGCCGACCAGCACGCCCTGCTGCCCCTGTGTCGGATCGACCGAAGTAACGAAGCCGAGCCCCATCTGCTGCGCGATCACGGCGCCTGCGACCTGGAGGGCTGCGAGCGTCACGCGCGCGGTGGCGCCAAGCACGATGCCGATCACGATCTCGTGCAGCATCAACACCAGCATCGGCGCGAGCGAGCCCATGTCGACGTGATAGGCGTTGCGATGCAGCGGCAGGATGATCAGCGTCAGAAGCAGCGCGATCGACAGCTTCACCCGCGTCGGGATGTTGGTCTCGCCGAGGCCCGGCAGCAGCATCACCATCGCGCCGACCCGGGCGAAGGCGAGCATGAAGGCTGCGGCAAGCGCCGGCAGCAGCGAGACGTCGATGCGCATGGTGGGCGCATAGTGCCTCAGCCGCCGATGATTCGCGACGAGATCCGCAGCATGTGGGAATGGAGCGCGTCGGCCATGAACGGTAGCGCCAGCAGCATTGTGGCAAAAATGGCCAGGATCTTCGGCACATAGACCAGCGTCTGCTCCTGGATCTGCGTCAGCGCCTGGAACAGCGACACGATCACGCCGACCACGAGCCCGACCACCATCAGCGGTGAGGACACGATCACGATCGTCCAGATCGCATCGCGGGCGACGTCGAGGGTCTCGGGTCCGGTCATGTTGATTCTCGCTTTCAGTTACTTCGTCTTTCCGGGGCTCGCGACGTCGTCGCGCCCCGGAATGACAATCAGATCGGCATCTTCATGATGTCTTCATACGCCGCGATCACGCGGTCGCGGACCGAGACCAGCGTGGACACCGCGACGTCGGTGTCGGCCACGGCCGTCACCACGTCCATCACGTTGGCCTTGCCGTTGGCCATCGCCACGGTCTGCGCGTCCGATTTGCGGCCGGATTCCATGACGCTGCCGACAGCGTCTTTCAGCAGCGAAGCAAAGGACTGGCCGTTCGCTTCGCTGCCCTTGCCGGCGCCGCTGTTCTCCAGCACGCGGGCAAGGTTGGCGTAGGCATTGGCCGCGATTGTCGGTGTTGCCATGGCTTAAGGGTTCCTGTTCAGGCCTTGAGGATGTCGAGCGTGCGCTGGATCATCCGGCGCGTTGCACTGATGATGTTGACATTGGCCTCGTAGGACCGCTGCGCATCGCGCATGTCGGTCATCTCGACCACCGAGTTCACATTGGGATATTTGACGTTGCCGGAGGCATCCGCCGCCGGATTGCTCGGCTCGTATTTGACGCGAAAATTGGACTGGTCGGGCTTGATCTTGCCGAGCGTGACGACCTGCGCGTCGAGCGTGCGGTCGAGTGCCGAGGAGAACGTCGGCACCTTGCGGCGGTAGGGATCGCCGCCTGCGCTCGCCGAGGTCGAGTCCGCGTTCGCGATGTTTTCGGAGATCACCCGCATGCGCCCGGCCTGCGCCCGCAGGCCGGAGGTTGCGATCGCCATCGAGCGGGCAAAGTCACTGCTGTCATTCGCCATTGTCTGCGTCCTCTAGCCCTAGCCCTTGCCGATCGCGGTCTTGAGAAGATGCAGGCTCTTCGAATAGAGCGAAGTCACCGCCGCATAATCCATCTGGTTGTTGGCGGACTTCATCATCTCTTCTTCGAGATTGACGGCATTGCCCGCGGGACGCGTCTCGAAACCTGCGTTCTTGTTCTGGTCGAAGCTCGAGGCCCCCCCCGGCGGCGTCATGTGGGAAGCGCTGGTCACGGTCATGGCCAGGGTCCCCATCGAGCCGGTGGTCGCACCGGTCTTGTCGAACTTCGGCTCGACCAGCTCGCGCGGCCGGAAATTGGGGGTGTCGGAATTGGAGACGTTCTCGGACAGGACGCGCTGGCGTTCCTGGTGCCACTGCATCTTGGTGCGAAGCGCCGACAGCACCGGAAGATCGTTGATGGACATCGTTGCGGCTCCTTCCGCCCCTTGCGGACCCTCAAGGCCCGAAGCTAGGCAGAATTTGCCGCGTGTATGGTTAACAGGTGGTTAAGGTGGGGCGGATGCATGTTTCCGATTGAGACATGCGATCCTCCGCCCGTGATTCTACGCATCCCAAAAGCCGCATTAACCCAACCGCTTGGCGGTGCGTGCACAAGCCAAGAAGTCGTTTTGGATCGGGCGATTCATAGGTTATTAGGAGTTGGGGACGGCAAAACTTGCCGCGGGACGTTAAGAGATCGCAGTTTTGGGGCATCGCAAGCCGGTGGTCGACGTCTGACCGCAGGCACGGAAGAAGCGCCATTTACCGGGGACAGGTATGAACGGTAGCCCTATCACCTTCATCGTCGCGTTCATCGTCGTTCTGGCGTTGATCGGCGCCGTCTTCTGGCTGCTCCGCCGATTCGCCAACACCCGGCTCGGTGCCAACACCCAGCGCGGCAGGATGCCCCGGCTGGCGGTGATCGACGCGGCTGCGGTCGATGGCCGCCGACGCCTGGTGCTGGTCCGCCGTGACAATGTCGAACATCTCCTGATGATCGGCGGCCCGACCGACATCGTCGTCGAACCGAACATCGTCCGCGCCGCCGCCGGCCGTGACCAGATTCCGCAACGTTCCAGCGCCGCCGAGCCGCCGCGCCTCGCCCCGATGCCCGATGCCGGCAGCTGGGCCGACGAAGCGCCGCGTCCCGAAGTGCTCGACCATCCCGAGCAGATGCCCGAGCCGCCGCCACGGCCGACGCGTCCGTCTTTCGCCGACGAGGTCCGCAGGCCGGCCCCTGCTCTCGCCGAGCGCCGCAGCGAGCCGCAGCTTGGCGGCTTCTCGCCCGAACCGATGCCGCCGCGCCCCGAGCGTGAGCCCCGTCCCGAGCCGATGCCGCGCGTTGCGCGCAGCGAGCCGCCGCTGATGCCGCGGCCGCCGCGCCAGAGCGAGCCGGCGAAGGTGCCGCCGGTGCGTGCCGAGCGTTCGCCCGCGCCGCCGCCTCCGCCCGTACCACAGGCTCCGCCTGTTCCGCCGCCCGCCGCCGCGCCGTCGAGCGCCGAACAGAATCTTGCCGAAATGGCCCAGCGCCTCGAGGCGGCCCTGCGCCGTCCCGCCGGCGAGACCCTCGCGCCCCCGGTTGCGCCGGATCCGCCTGCACCTCCGCCGCGCGCCGCGCGCGTCGAGCCTCCGGCGCCGCCGGCCAGGCCGGCTGCGGAGAAGACCAGCTTTGAAAATCTCGAAGACGAGATGGCCTCGCTGCTCGGCCGTCCAAAGCCGTCTTCGTGAGGCTGCCGTCCTTCCCGCGTAGAGTTCTTGTCCCCTCTGTTCTGATCACCGCGGCCTTGCTCGCCACGGTGTTGCTCGTCACGGCTTTGCTCGTCACCCCTGCGCAAGCGCAGGACATCAGCATCAATCTCGGCGGCCAGGGCGGTGGCGGTGTCACCGAGCGCGCGATCCAGCTGATCGCATTGCTCACGGTGCTGTCGATCGCGCCGTCGATCCTGATCATGATGACGTCTTTCACGCGCATCGTGGTCGTGCTGTCGCTGCTGCGCACCGCGATGGGCACGGCGACCGCGCCGCCGAACTCGGTGATCCTGGCGCTGGCGATGTTCCTCACCTTCTTCGTGATGGGACCGGTGCTGCAGAAATCCTACGACGATGGCATCCGTCCGCTGGTCGCCAACCAGATCGGCGTTGAGGACGCGCTGCAGCGCGCATCCGTCCCGTTGCGCGGCTTCATGCAGAAGAACGTGCGCGAGAAGGATCTGAAGCTGTTTCTCGATCTCTCCGGCGAACCGCCGCCGGCGACGCCTGACGAGCTCGCGCTGCGCATCCTCGTCCCGGCCTTCATGATCTCCGAGCTGAAGCGCGCCTTCGAGATCGGCTTCCTGCTGTTCCTGCCCTTCCTGATCATCGACCTCGTCGTCGCCTCGGTGCTGATGTCGATGGGCATGATGATGCTGCCGCCCGCGACGATCTCGCTGCCGTTCAAGCTGATCTTCTTCGTGCTGGTCGACGGCTGGTCGCTGGTGGCGGGTAGCCTGGTGCAGAGTTACGGGGGGTAGTTGGCCTCCGGCCCTACCCCTTCACGTCATACTGCTTGCTGAGGTGATCGCCGATCTGCACCAGCATGGCGACGCTTTCGGGGAAGCCGGGCTTGTCCCGCGTCGCCTGGTCGGCGTCGGCGCGGAACTCCCAGCTGTCGCCGTCGCGAACAATCGATATGACGAGGCTGTCAGGCCCATCGGTATGGACCTTCAACTCGGCCCGCGCCATCGCGATGAGTTCGGCTTCGGTCTTGGCAGGCTTGCTCATATCGTCGCTCTCCCGGCATGAAGGGCGACAGGTTGCCGTCTCATCCGGCACCTGTCGAGAGGCCAGAAGTAGCAGGGTTGTTACCGCGTCATCTTGATCTGCCGCACGACGGGGATCGTCGGCAGTGAGCCGGTGTGATCGGTCTCGTCCTTGGCCTGCGGCGAGGCCGGGGCGCGTGCGGTGGCGTCGGGGAAGCGCTGCTTCATCTCGCGAAGGAATCCATCGAGCGTGTCGACGCTGGCGGCCAGCTTGGCGATCTCAGCGAATTCGGCGCTGGAGGCGCCGGCCGGCTTGCTGGCGATGTCGAAGGCGAGCCTGTCAGCGCTCTCGCTCATCAGGGGGGCGTATTTCTCGCGGAAGCGCGACAGACCGATGGAGTCGTCGGCGAGCGCATAGCCGACTGCGGCGCGGATGATGTCGCTCTTCTCGACCGCATTGAGCGGCTTGAAGTCGCGGAAGCGTTCGCCGTAGTACAGCTCGACCTGCTCGGCGGACTCGCGCCAGCGTCGCGCCGCCCAGAAGATGTCGGACCGCAGCCGCAGCACCTCCCGTCCCGAGACGTTGGAAACGATATCGAGCGCGAGATCATGACGGCCGACATCGCTCTGTGCGCGCGCTTCCAGCAGCAGGCGCTGCTGGCGCAACTCGCCGGAGAGGTCGCTGATGCGGCTCGCGCGCAACGCCGTGATCGCCATGTCGGGCTTGCGATTGGCAAGATAGATCATGGCGAGGCGCGCGGCGACCTGCGCACGCGCAGCGCCTTCGAGGCGGTGGTCGACCTGGTATTGCAGCAGCTCGGCGGCCTGGTCGAGCAGGTCGATCGAGGCGAGACGATCGGCGAGGCGCCGGATCAGCTCGTCGCCGCGGCGGCCGATCGGCGTCAGCTCGCGAAACTCGTAGAACATCCCGAGCGCCTCGACCGGCGGCAGCTCGTCGCCCTTGGGGCCCAGGAAGATCTGCGTGAAGAGATCGGACGCCAGATCCTGCGCCTGACGTGAGGCTTCCGCGTTCGGCTGCAGCCTGGTCGCGGTGCGAGCGGCGGTCAACGCGTCGCGATAGCGGCCGGCCTCGGCATACATCTGCGACAGCATCTGCAGCGTCTTGACCTCGATCGAATCGCCGCGCCAGGTCATCGACAGCGTCTCGAGCTCGCGCAGGGCATCTTCCTTGCTGATCTCGTCACGCTTCTGCCGCAGCGCGACCTCGAGCTGCTTGGCTTCGGCGGCGGCCTGCCGGTCGTTCGAGGCGACCGCTAATTTGTAGTCGTCGAGCGCATCCTTGTCGTGGCCGAGTGCTTCGGCGAGACGGCCGCGCAGCACCGCAAAGCCCGGCGCCGCCTCCGGCGACACCCCGACCACCTCGATCTCGCCGCGGCGCTTGGAGGCACCGGCATAGTCCTTCACCTCGAGCGAGGCGCGCATCGCGTCCATCGTCACGATGCGCTGGATGTCGAGCGGCAGCGAGGCGATGGCGAATTCGACGTTCTTGAATTTTTCGCGGGCGTCGGCCCATTTGCCCTGCCGCGCATAGGCGAGCGCCTTCCAGAGCTGGGAATCGTGGCTGTTGCCGATCACGGGATTGGCGAGATCCTTCAGGCCCTGTGCCGGCCGGCCGATCAGGATGCTGGCGATCGCATGGATGATCAGCGCGTTGCTCTCCTCCTTGTTGAGAGGATCGGCCAGCATCACCTCGGTCACGGATTTGGCCTCGTGATACATCGCGCGCGACATGTAGAACTGGGCGAGGTCGAGCCGCGGCAGCGAGCGCTGACCCGGCTCGACCGCCGAGATCGCCGTGATCAGATCGCTCTGGCGCGTCCAGAAATCTTCCGACTGGCCCTTGCGCCAGTTCTCGGGGCTGAAGATCGGCCGCACCGCAGTCGGCGCCCGCTCGGCCGAGACGTCGACCGGTGACAGCGTCAGGCCGCCCTTCTTGCCGAGAATGACCTTGTCGGCTCCAACCTCGACACCGACCTCGTCGGAGTTCGGTCGGATCGCGATGCCGTGCGCGGATTCCAGCAGCGAGAGATCGACGAGATCCTGCCGCTTGATGAAGCCGCGGACCGGTCGCTGTGCGGTGACGACATACAGCATGTCGCCGGCGTCGGGATCGGTGAGCTTGTGCAGCTGGCCGGGATTGGCGAAGGGGATGGCGATGTTGGCAAGCGCAGGATCGGTGATGTTGCGCGACATCATCAGCGGCAGCGGCGTCGCCTGGATCTTGTCGGCGAGCGTGAGCAGCCAATTGGTCTCCTTGCCGATCTCCTCGCTGGTCAGCGAATAGACCAGCGGACGGGTGAGACGGATCCGCACCGCCTGCCCTTTCTCGAGCGGCATGCGGCTGACATCGCCGATCATCGCACCGCCCCTGGTGCGGATCGCCTCGACGTCGATTGGCTTCGGTGAGTCGAACACCAGCCACACGGTGTCGCCACGGCGGAACGCGGCGGCCGGCGTTGCGACAGCAAGCGGGAACGTCACGCGCAGGCCGTCGCTATCGCGCCGCGCATCGACGCTGGCGACGGGAGACGGCGGCGCTGCCTGAGCTTCGACCGGCGCAGGCTTGGGCGCTTCTTTCGGCGCGTCCTTGACCGCTTCCTTGATCGTCTCCTTGGGCTCTTCCTTGACCGGCTCCTTCGCGGCCTCTTTGGGCGCTTCGGCAACCGTCGACTTGGCGGGCGCGGCGGCCTCCATTGCCGGCAGCGCAGGCTTGGGCGCTTCCGTGACGTGTGGAGCTTCGGTCGAAGTCATCGCCGGCTTTGGCGCTTCGGCGGCCGGCATCGGGGCGGGTGCTTCCGGCTTCGCTTCGGACTTCGCTTCCGACTTGGCTTCCGACTTGGCTTCCGGCTTCACCTCGATCTTGGCTTCGCGCGCGATCGCCTCCGAAGTCGGCGGCTTGATCTCACCATGGGCGTCGTTCGGCTTCGCCGCTGCCGGCTTTTCAGCGGCGGGCGCTCCGTGACCACCGGCTTCGGCCTTCGCGATCGCGGCTTCAGGCGTCGCGGCCATCTTGCCCTTGTCGGGCTGGAAGGCGATGTCGACGACGTAGTTCTTGTCGTCGCGGAAAGAGTGCACATCGGAATCGCCGATCAGCGCGATCTCGACGCTGGTCGTATCGATGTCGGCCTTCTGCTTGATCGAAGCGACGTTCGGAGGCGCCGCAACGACGGCGTCCGCAAGGTCGAAATTGAGATTGGCGTTGAAGGCGAGCGTCAGCTTCTGCTCGTTGAGCACGGAGGAGACGCCGACGCCGTCGGGCATCTCGAACACGAAGCGTACGAAGGTCGGCTGCACCGAGGCGCGCACGCGGATCGGCGGACGTTTCTTGGTCTCGGCCGCGGCACGCTGGGCGCGCAGCGCACGTTCGGCGGCGCGCGCACGCTCGGCGAGCTCCTTCACCACGTCCATCGGCAGGCTCGGCGGCGGGCCCTTCCAGCCTTCCGGCAGCAAATCGATGAAGGTGCGCTCGCCGGCATTCATGGTGTTGACCGTGACGCGCCGCGCCAGCGACAGCCTGATCGCGACGCCGTCGGGATCGCGACGCGCGGAATTGACGTAGTCGGGCGCCCCCTCCGGTACGCGATCGACGGGGACGTCGACGGGACGATCGAACCGGATGATGAGAATGGAGCCGGCCGTCGTCACCTCGGAGGGAACGTCCTCGCCGAGCTTGATCACGAGACGGGCAAAGCCGCCCGCGGCCGAGAAGCTCGCCTCCCCCCGGATCGGATCAGCCGCATGAGCAACGGTATTAAGGCCGACCAGCGCGCAGGCACCGAGCAGGACGGCCTTGCGGACATGGCGCGACAGCTCCAGCGCCAAAGCGCGGGCTCGCGACACAAATCCAGCGGCAGCCTCTCGCGCCATTGGCGGCATTTCTTCCGGTCCGACAAGGTCCACGCCGGCACTGGTGCCGGCCCATGCCCTCGAATGTAGGTTTTCGCAATTAAGGACTTCTTAAGTATGAGCCCTCAATTCGGCTTTTGCGTCGGCTTGCCGTCGATCTTGGGGAGATCCCCGGCGGAAGCAGCCTGATCGCCGCCCCCATTGGCACGGCGTGCCATCTCGACGGTGAGCCGCTCGGCAGCTTCCGACGACATCAGCCCGAGGATGTCGGACATCTTCCGGGGGGCGATCGCCGAGGCGATCTCGATCAGCACGCCCATCTCGAGCCGGTCGAACACCCGCGCGGCGTCCTTGGGCTTCATGCCCTCATACATGGTCACGAGGCCCTTCAAGCGCTGAGCCTCCGCGGCCTTCTGCTCGGCCTGGGTCGCGCTGATGCGGGATTCCACCGCCTTCATCTCCTCGACCTTGCCTTCGATACGCTTCTCCGCCGACTTCAACAGGCTCTCGCGGATGTCGATCTCGCGCTGGCGGGCCTCGATCTCCTGGCGGCGCGATTGCAGCCGTTCCAGAATCGCACGCTCCGAGGCCGAGACCTGCGGCTGGGACTCGTCCATCTTGACCGGCGTGCCCTCGGGCTTGCTCTCGGGAGCAGCCGGCTTCGGCGCTTCCTTCGGCTCGCCATGGGTCGAGCCGGTGATGTCGGGGTCCTCTCGCCCGGTCGGGAAATTCAGATTCTCCTGTGCCCAGGACTTCTTCGCGCTGTTCGGCTGGTAGTCGAACACATAGCCGCCATTGATCACGAGCCCCGCCACTTTCAGCGTGGCGAGACCTGCGACCGCAACCAGAACGACCGGAATGACGCGGATGTTACGAAAGGACTTCATACCCTGACTTTATGCGGCGAGACCGTTGGACCGTCGGCGTTCGGAGAAGGCTTCGGCGGCGGCGGCCACCGCCTTCGCAGGCGACGGCTTGGCGACCGGGGCAGCGGCAGCTTCCGGATTCGTCACCGGACGCGCCGCAATCGCGATCTTGGAGAGCCGACGCACCACGTTGTCGGCTTCGCCGAGCTGCTTGTAGAGCTGATCGGACATCTGCGTGGCGGCCGCGAGCTGGCTGCCGAGGTTCTCGTTGACGTCGCGGACCGCGAGCTTGAGCCCGCCGATCGCGCGCTCGGCGATCTCGGTTGCGGTGATCAGCTCGCCGATCACGGCCTTCAGCGAATGCTCGTCCGCCTTGAGCCGCGTCAGCCGCTTGTTGAGCAGGATGCAGTAGCCGATCGTGAGCATCAGCAGAATGGCCACCAGCGTCTCGATCGCCATTCCTAGGGAGTGGTTCATGGGGCCTCCATCAGCTTGTTCTGTTCGTCCACCTTCTCGAACATCGCAAGTGTCGTACTTGGCTTGCGCAAGGGTTTCGTCACGCGGATCGCGACGCGGTCGCCGACCCGGCCCATCCGGCCTTCGCTTATCGTGACGTCGCCGCAACGCACGGTGACGTTGGCATCCGCGCGCATATCGAGCGGCAGGGTGTCGCCGACCTTGAGCCGCATCAGCTGCTTGAGCGGAATGTCGGCCTCGTAGAGCACGGCATCGACGGAAATCTCGGCCTGCACGATCTCGGTGGCGAAATGGCCTTCCCAGATCGGATCACGGCCGAACTTTTCGCCCATGAACATCTGGAGCAGAACGGGCCGGATCGGCTCGATCGTCGCGTAGGGAAGCAGCAGCTCGATATTGCCGCCGCGGTCTTCCATGTCGATGCGCAGGCGCACCAGGATCGCGGCGTTGGCGGGACGGCTGATCGCGGCGAAGCGCGGATTGGTTTCGAGCCGGTCGATCGTGAAGGTCACCGGCGACAGCGGCCGGAATGCCTGCTCGGCATCGGCCATGACCACTTCGACCAGGCGCTTGACCAGCTCGGTCTCGATCGTGGTATAGGGCCGGCCCTCGATGCGCAGCTGGCTGGAGCCGCGGCGGCCGCCGAGCAGCACGTCGATCATCGAGTAGATCAGGCTGGAATCCACCACCGCCATGCCGAAATTGTCCCACTCTTCGGCCTTGAAGACGGTGAGGACGGCGGGCAGCGGGATCGAGTTCATGTAATCGCCGAAGCGCACCGAGGTGATGCGATCGAGCGAGACTTCGACGTTGTCGGACGTGAAATTGCGCAAGGAGGTCGTCAACAACCGCACCAGGCGGTCGAAGACGATTTCGAGCATCGGCAGGCGCTCGTAGGAGACCATCGCCGAATCGATGATCGCGCGGATGCCGCTGTGGTCGTCGAGCGTGACGTCGCCGACGGTAAAGCCGAGGAGATTGTCGATCTCCTCTTGCGACAGCACCCGCTCGCCGGAGTTCTTGCCGGTGCCGAGATCGCGGCTCCCGTCCTCGACCATGGCCGCCCATTGCAGGGCCATGGTCTCCGAGAGTTCGTTTTCGGCAGCGGCCTTCGCGGCCTCCGCGGGATCCTCGGAATCGAGCGACGCCTCCCATTGGGCGGCAATCGCATCCTGGTCCATTTGCTCGTTGCCGGCCATGACGCTAGCCCGTTGCCTTCCGCAGCATCCTCACTGGAGCACGACTTCCTTGAACAGCACCGCGCTGACCTGGATCGGCGCGACCGCGGCGTTGACGCGCTTGGTCAGCTCTTCCTTGAGGCGGAAGATGCCGGCGGAGCCGTTGAGGTCCGAGGAGCGGAGCTCGCGCACATAGGTCTGGAAGATGTCGGTGACGCGCGGCATCGACGGCTTGATCGCCTCGATCTGCTTCTCTTCCTTCAGCTCGAGCACGATCTTGAGCTTGAGATATTGCACGCGCTCGCCGGGTGCACCGGCGAGGTTGACCATCATGTCGGGCACGTCGACGAAGGCCGGCGGCTTCGGCGGGGGCGCCGCTTCGGCATGATGCTCTTCGTCGCCATGACGGAAGAACAGGAACCAGGTCGCGGCACCGCCGCCGAGCAGGACCAGCGCGCCGACGACGATCAGGATCAGCTTGAACTTGCTCTTGGGGGCAGCGGCTTCCGCGCCTGCGCCGCCTTCCGCTTCATTCTCTGCCATGATCGTCCGGGCTCGCTCGTCTCATAAAGGGTCGAAAGAGCGCAGCCTTCTGGCAGACAGTGACGCGATACAAATGCCCCAGCGCAAAGCGCTCCTCTTCACTGCAAACGCTACGGTAATAATGGTTAACGGAACCTTTCGATTGGGCTTCCACTAGGAAAAATCTGCCGGGCAAACATGGCTAACAGAACCTTTCTGCCCCCAGCTTTTGCCTCCGCAAAATCCATAACCGACTGTAATCACAAATCTTTCCGAGTTGGCACGGCTTTCGCTAAGAGAGGGTCGAGACCGAACGGTTTGGGAGAACCTGACGGCCTCTTTCACGGGATCGGCCAAGGCGCTTGGGAGAGCGAAATGGCTGAGCTCACTCGAGGGGAGATTGACCGATGCAGAATGCGCTTCTGATCGGATTGTCACGGCAGATGACGTTGGAGCGGCAGATGGATGTCATCGCCAACAACGTCGCCAATGCCAACACCAACGGCTTCAAGGCCGACCATTCGCTGTTCGAGGAATATCTGAACTCGAACGCGCATGAGGACAATTTCGTCGGCTCCGATCGCCGGGTCTCCTATGTGCAGGACCGCGGCACCTACCGCGACGTCGGCCAGGGGCCGATGGAGGCGACCAACAACCCGCTCGACATGGCGATCAGCGGCAACGCGTTCTTCGCCGTGCAGGCCAACGGCGCCGAGCGTTACACCCGCGACGGTAAGTTCGCCCTCAGCAGCACCGGACAGCTGATGACCTCCGACGGCAATCTCGTGCTCGGCACCGGCGGCCCGATCGTGTTCCAGCCGACCGACCATGACGTCAATGTCGCTCCCGACGGCACCGTGACCGTGCTCGAGGGCACGGCCAAGACCGACTCGATCCGCGGCAAGATCAAGATGGTGACGTTCGACGATCCGGCCAAGCTGACCAAGCTCGGCGCCAATCTCTACGCCGCCGGCTCCGCCAACCAGCAGACCGACAGCAAGTCCACGCTGCAGCAGGGCTACGTCGAGAAGTCGAACGTGAACTCGGTCGGCGAGATGAGCCGCATGGTCGAGGTGATGCGCAGCTACACCGCGATCGCCAACCTGCTGCAGCAGCAGAGCGACATGCACAAATCGGCGATCGAAAAGCTCGCCGACGTTCCGGCCTGATTGAGGGAGAACTGACATGCAGGCGCTTCACACCGCAGCGACCGGAATGGCGGCACAGGAACTGAACGTTCAGGTGATCTCCAACAACATCGCCAACCTGCGCACCACCGGCTTCAAGAAGCAGACGGCGGCGTTCCAGGACCTGATCTACGAGCACATCCGCCGCGTCGGCGCGCAAGCCTCGGACCAGGGCACCATCCTGCCGGTCGGCGTCGACATCGGCGGCGGCGTCAAGACCGTCGGCACGCCGCGCAGCATGACGCAGGGCACGCTGTCGCAGACCGGCAACGACCTCGACCTCGCGATCTCGGGTGAAGGCTTCTTCAAGATCCTGATGCCCGACGGCACCTACCAGTACACCCGTGACGGCACCTTCCAGATGGACAATCAGGGCCGCGTCGTCACCGCGGGCGGCAACCCGGTGCAGCCGACCATCACGATCCCGAACAACGCCTCGGGCATCACCGTCAACGAGCAGGGCCAGGTGACCGTGACGCTGCCGGGCTCGTCGAGCAACACCGTTCTCGGCCAGATCGGCGTGACCCGTTTCATCAACAAGGCGGGCCTGCAGCCGGTCGGCAGCAACCAGTTCGTCGAGACGACGTCGTCGGGCACGCCGCAGGACGGCACCGCGAACTCCGAAGGCTACGGCAAGATCACGCAAGGCAGCCTCGAACAGGCCAATGTCGACGTCGTGTCGGAAATGAGCGACCTGATCGCGGCGCAGCGCGCCTACGAGATGAACGCCAAGGTCATCAGCGCCGCCGACCAGATGATGCAATCGACCACGGCGCTGTTCCGCTGAGATAATGATCATGATCCGCACCGCGCTGCTCGCCCTCTCCGCCCTGCTCGCGCTGGCCCTGCCGGCGCAGGCCGCCGACGACGGCATCGCTGCGCCGACGCTGCGCGCGAACGTCACCGTCACGTCGGACGTGGTTCGGGTCGGCGACCTCATCGACAATGCCGGCTCCGCCGCGCTGATCCCGGTCTATCGTTCACCCGATCTCGGCACGACAGGCACTCTGACCGTCGCCCAGGTCCTGGGCGTGCTCCGCGCGAAGCAGGTGATCGGCGTGATGACCGGCGACATCAAGGAAGTCCAGGTCTCCCGCCTTGCCCGCACGCTCGCCAACAAGGATCTCGAAAACGCGGTCGCCTCCGCGCTCGAGCGCCGCTTTGGACTTGGCGATGCCGCCAACATCATGGTCACCTTCGACCGCGGCATCGCCGACATGCGGCTGGATGCCTCCAACACCGGCGCGCTGCAGGCGGTTGCCACCCGCTACGACGCCCGCGGCGGCCGCTTCGACATCGCTTTCGAGATCAACAACGACAGCAACCCCGCGCCGACCAAGCTGCGCCTGACCGGCACGGCGATCGAGACCGTCGAGGTCGCGGTCCTGACCCGCGACATCGACCGCAGCGACATGCTGAAATCCTCCGACGTGGCCCAGGAGCGCCGGCCGAAGGCGGAAGTGGCGGGCGAGCCCGCGCCGCGCGAGCGCGCGGTCGGCATGCAGCTGCGCCGGCCCATGCGCGCCGGCACGCCGATCCGCGTCGCCGACATCGCCAGGCCAGAATTCGTATCGCGCGACCAGAGCGTCACCGTCATCTACCAGGTCCCCGGGATCTACCTCACCACCCGCGGCAAGGCGATCGAGGGCGGTGCCGAGGGCGACACCGTGAGTGTCATCAATCTGCAGACCAAGCGCACGCTGACCGGTGTCGTCACCGGCCGCGGCCAGGTCACCGTGCAGGGCTCCAGCCAGTCGGCGCCGATGCCGGCGGCGGTCGAGCAGACCTCCTCGCTCAAGCGCGACGAAGCGCCCGCCCCTGTCGACACCGACGCCCTCGTCCGGAACCTGGTCCAGGCTCCCGCGTCGCCGGCCCAGGCCACTCAAGGTCAAGTCGCTCAAGGTCTGGCCACTCAAAGTCAAGCTCAAGTCGCACAAGCCCAGATCCCGCAAGCTCGCGTCTCGCAAGCCCAGGCAAAGTAAGAGTTAGTCATGTCCGCTTTCAGTTCGGCCTCTCGTTTTCGTCGCAGCGCGATTTCTGCCCTGCTGCTGTCAGCCAGCGCGCTGGGCGGTTGCTCCTCGATCGACCGCCTGTCGCAGATCGGCGAGCAACCGAAACTGTCGGCGATCGACAACCCGACGACGCAGCCCGGCTACAAGCCGGTGCAGATGCCGATGCCGAAGCCGGAAGTCGCCTCCTACAGTCCGAACTCGCTGTGGCGCAGCGGCAGCCGCGCCTTCTTCAAGGACCAGCGCGCCACCCATGTCGGCGACCTGCTCACCGTGACCGTGAACATCACCGACAAGGCCAATATCGAGAACGAGACCCAGCGCAGCCGCACCAACAAGGAAGACTCTGGGATCACCGACTTCATCGGCAGCAAGACGATCACCCAGGCCAACAAGATTCTGCCCGGCCGCATCCTCACCGCCGACTCCACCGCCTCCAGCGACGGCAAGGGCTCGGTCAACCGCACGGAAGCCTTGCAGACCAACGTCGCCGCCGTCGTCACCCAGGTGCTGCCGAACGGCAACCTCGTGGTCGAAGGCAAGCAGGAGATCCGCGTCAACTACGAGATCCGCGAGCTCGTGGTTGCCGGCATCGTCCGCCCCGAGGACATCCAGAGCGACAACACCATCGATTCCAGCAAGATCGCGCAGGCCCGCATCGCCTATGGCGGCCGTGGCCAGATCACGGACGTGCAGCAGCCGCGCTACGGCCAGCAAGTCATGGACGTGCTGCTGCCCTTCTAAGCTTCTCAACGAGCTCCCACATCGTGCTCGCGAACCTAGGCGCGAACGACGATGTACTACGCGGCCCTTGCTAGCTCCCCTGGCAAGGGCCGCATGTATTTTTGGGCGGTGGTGTTGCCTTCCACTCCGTCATTGCGAGCGCAGCGAAGCAATGCAGAGTCCATCCGCGGATAGATTCTGGATTGCTTCGCTCCGTTCGCAATGACGGCGGAGGGAGTTCAGCTAAACTCCGCCTCCACCACGCCCAGCCCGTCCAGCTCCATCCGCACCTTGTCGCCGGCTTTCAGCCACAGCGTCTTCACGAGACTCCCCGTCAGCACGAGCTGTCCCGCATGCAGGCCCTTGCCTTCGGCGGCGAGGTGGTTGGCGAGCCAGGCGAGTGCGTTGTGGGGATGGCCGAGCACGTCGGCGCCGGTGCCGTGGCTGACCTCCTCGCCGTTGACGATGGCGCGGCCTTTGACGGCTTTCAGGTCCGGAACCGACGAGCGCGGAACGGAGGCGCCCAGCACGCAGCCGGCGGCGAAGAAATCGTCCGCGATCAGCGTGGGCGCCCCCATCGTCTCCCACTTCACGTAGCGGTCGTCGACGATCTCGATCGCGGGATGATAGGCCTCGACGGCCTCACCGACCCATTCGGCGGTGAATGGCGCTTCGCCGGCGGCAAGATTGCGCTTGAGCCGCACCGCGATCTCGCATTCGACGCCGACACGGACATAGTCGGAGGCCGCGAGCTTGACGCCGCTGTCGTGCACGCCCTTCTGGAACACGCCGCCGCCGCAGGGATGCGGGATGCCGATGTAGTCCTGCATCACCTGGCTGGTGCAGCCGATCTTGTAGCCGACCAGCGGACCGACATGCGGCAGCAGCAGATCATGCAGCGCGCGCTGGACCTGATAGCCTTCGGCCTCGTCGCCAGGCGGAACCTCGAGCGCGGCGAGCGGCGCGTGGTTGCGTCGCGCCAGCGCGACCGCCTTTGCGGCTTCGAGAATCTTGTCCATCGGCGCCGCCTCCCACGCTACGCAATCAAGGGGGTGGCACTTGAGCATCCCCGCCCGGGCCTGACAAGCACGGGCGGCGGGTCGTCAGCTCTTGACGAGGCCGAGCCTGATCAGGCTCTCGGCGGTGGCGAGGATCGCCTCATCGTTGGAGCGCGGCTGCCAGCCCAGCACCGACCTCGCCTTGGCGCTGGTGGAGCGCCTGACACGTCCGAGCATCGGCAGGACCGCCTGCAGCAAGGGAATCCGGCGCGCGGCGAGACGCACCAGCCAATCGGGCGCCTGGAGCCGCGGAACCCGGCGCGCCTGCGGCCCGAGTTCCCGCCGCAACACCTTGCCGATGTCGAGGATCGACAGCGTCTCGCCGGAGACCGCGATGAAGCGCTCGCCTTTGGCTTCCGGCGCAGTCATCGCCCGCAGATGCAAATCGGCAACATCGCGCACGTCGACCACGCCGAAATAGACCCTGGGCACCGCCGGCATGGCGCCGTCGAGCAGCGATTTGATGATCTCGATCGAGCCGGAGAAATCCGGTCCCAGAACGGGGCCGAAAACGCCGGCGGGGTTGATCACCGACATCTCGAGCCCGCCGCCCTCGCGCGCGATGAAATCCCAGGCTGCCCGCTCGGCCAGTGTCTTGGACTTGATATAGGGCTGCACGTCCGCGCCGCCGAGATTGGTCCACTCGGTCTCGTCGAACGGCTTCTCCCGCGGCGGATGGCCGTAGCCGATCGCGCCCAGCGACGAAGTGACCACGACCCGTCTGACGCCGGCATCCCGCGCGGCGCGCAGCACCCGCAGCGTGCCGTCGCGGGCCGGGATGATCATCTCGTTCTCGTCCGCAGGCACACTGGTCGACAGGGGCGAAGCGACATGGAGCACGTAGTCGCAGCCCGCGACTGCCTCGCGCCAGCCCTCATCCGCCGTGAGGTCGGCGGTAAAAAAGGACAGGCTTTCAGGCGAGGCCGCTCCGCCCTCGCGCAGCATCGCCAGCACGTCGGCCTGCCGGTCCGGCCGGCGCACCGTCGTTCGTACGGCATGGCCTGCGGCCAGAAGCTGCAGAATGACATGAATGCCGATGAAGCCCGACCCGCCGGTGACCAGAACGATGCTCATTGCCCAATGTCCCTTGTTGCGCCGGCCAACCAATTGGTTCCGCGACCCTGCTCAAGGCCGCATCTGGTCACTATCTCCAAGGGGAACAAGTAGAATGGATTTCGAGACCGGTATGGAAAACCTGACCAGCCTTTGCGACGGCGACTGCGATTGCAGCCCGGACCCCGCCCTGCTTACCGACTTCAAGCGCGCCATCCATGCGCTCGGCGGCAAATGGAAGCTGGAGATCCTGTTCGCGCTGATGAACGGGGCTATCAGGTTCGGCGCATTGCGCCGGTCCATCGACGGCATCACCCAGCACATGCTGACCACGCAACTGCGCGAGCTCGAGCAGGATGGGCTGGTGTCACGCACCGCCTTCGCGGAAAAGCCGCTTCGCGTGGAATACGAGCTGACGGACGCGGCTTACGGCCTGCTGCCGGCGTTTAAGGAAATATTGAGCTGGTCCAGGCTTTATGGAGATGCGCGCCTTGCGGCGTCGCATGAAGCCTGATTGCAGCGAAACATGATGCTGCTTGATCAGACTGTCAGCATCCGGGCAGATCTCGTTGATGCGACTCGCAAAACCTCCCGCACCTGAAGTGAAGGCTGTTTCTGATGTGAACTCACGTGAGCTCGCAGCAATGGACTCTAGCCCATTGATCGCGATTCACTTTTCGCGATTGCGCGCATGCGTCGAAGCGCACGGGCGGCAAGCGACAGACAAAATGCCGATCGCGGCGCGAAACCGCGCCTTGAGCCCAAAAACAAAGAGCCGCATCTCTGCGGCTCGGACTCTATTCGTCGCGATAGACCTTCTCGCGTTTCTCGTGGCGCTCCTGCGCTTCCACCGAGAGCGTCGCGATGGGCCGGGCTTCGAGCCGCTTCAACGAGATCGGCTCGCCGGTATCCTCGCAATAGCCGTAGGTGTTGTCCTCGATGCGCTGGAGCGCCGCGTCGATCTTGGAGATCAGCTTGCGCTGGCGATCGCGGGCACGAAGCTCGATGGCGCGGTCGGTTTCTGAAGAGGCGCGATCGGCGATGTCCGGGTGATTCTCGCTCTCGCTCTGCAAGGTGACCAGGGTCTCCTTGGCTTCCTTGAGGATCTCATCCTTCCAGGCGAGGAGCTTCATACGGAAGTACTCCTTCTGCCGGTCGTTCATGAAAGGCTCTTTTTCGGTCGGTCGGTAGTTTTTCAACTTTTCCAAGGGCGGCCTATCTTCTTAAGCAACGACTCGCGAACGGAACGGGGTCCGTTGAGCCGGGGCTTATATAGCTACCCCTTGTGACAGACAATATTTCCTTAATGGCGCAGTTACCGCCCCCAAACCCTTGCACAGGAAGGTTTATCCGGCAGAAGCCCGGGGGCGGCCAACGGCCTAGTAGCCGACCGTGAAACGCTGCCTTAAGTGGGCCGGTTTCTCGATCTCATCGGCCAGCGCGATGGCGTAGTCGGCGAAGCTGATCCAGCTCTTGCCGTTCGCATCTGCGAGAAGCTGGTCGGTCCCGAGCCGGAACTTGCCCGTCCGCGCCTCCTCGACGAACAGCGCCGAGGGCGAGATGAAGGTCCAGTTCAGGTCCTTCTCCTGCTGCAGCAGGTCCAGGAACACCCCACCGGCCTCCGCCTCGGCCTTGTATTGGGCCGGGAAACCGGGGGTCGTGACCAGTTTGACGCCGGGAGCGACCTCCAGGCTGCCGGCGCCGCCGACGACCAGGTAGCGCCCGACCTTCGAATCCTTGGCCGCGCCGATCAGCTTGTGCGGATCGCTCGCCAGGAAGTGGACGGAGCTGATGGCCACGTCATGCCCGGTCCAGAGCTTGGTGAGACCGGCCTGGTCGAGCACGTCTCCCTTGGTCGGCGTGACGTTCGGCAGGCCTGCGATCTTCTCGGGGTTCCGGGCGATGGCGGTAACCGCGTGTCCACGGCGGGACAGCTCCTTGGTGATCTCCGACCCGGCCCGGCCCGAGGCGCCGGCAACTGCGATTTTCATGGAAGGCTCCTTCGCTTCTGTGGTAACCAATAGTTACTAGATAACGCAATGAACGCTGGTGTTAAGAGCGCACTTTGTGCTTACCTGATTACGCAGGAGTAACCGGAACGAAGCTAGACGAACCCAGCAAGCGCGAGGAACTGAGATGAAGCCCAATGTCTACGCCGCCGAGTGCCCGACACGCCAGATCCTCGATCGCGTCGGCGACAAATGGGCCGTGCTGATCCTGTTGCTGCTGCGCGAGGAGCCGATGCGCTTCAATCAGTTGCGCCGCACGATTGAAGGGATCTCGCAGAAGATGCTGAGCCAGGTTCTCAAGTCGCTCGAACGCGACGGCCTGCTCAAGCGCCGCGCCATCGCAACCGTGCCGGTGACGGTGGAGTATTCGATCACGCAGCTTGGCGTAACGCTCGCAGCCGCAGTCGATCCGCTGCGCGATTGGGCCGAGGAAAATCTGAAAGACGTGCTCGCTGCCCAACGCCGCTACGATTCGCAGCAGAAAGAGGAAGCGGCGTAAGGCAGTTCCACACGAGCTTCACGTTGCCGGATGATCGTTAGCCCTGCCCGGCTTTCGCCAGCTCGACCTCGACGCGCAGCTCGATCTCGGAGAGCACGGAGTCCAGACCGGGATCGCCGGAAGACGATTTCAGGTTTGCCGCCGCATCGCGCAGCCGCAACACCGTCGACTTGTCGAGGTTGCCGGACAAGAGCCCCATCTTGAGATCGTCAAGCACATCGAGCGCGGTCTTGCCGCGGGCAACCGAGCGCTTGCGGCGCTCGGCCGGATCTTCCTCGATGCCTTGCAGCGCGAGCAGCCCGTCGATGTTGGTGGTGGCCTTCGGTGCGGAGGCGCTGCGCGTCTCCTGCGTCGACGAGGTGTCGGGCAGCACGAAGGTGCCAGAACTCGTTCGCCTGGCCTGGCTGGCCGGCGTTCCAAGCGTGGTGCCATTCGGTCCGTAGATGCGCATCGAGGCAATCCGGGTGATCGATGCGCCACATTCGCCGCTTTATGGTTAACGGGACGTAAACGGCCCGGCAAAATCTGCCGACACACGGCAGTTTCGCTCCCTAGCGGCAACACCCGCTGACACCAGAGAAAACAAATTTACTCAACCTATTCAATCGCCTAACCCCTCTGCCCCGCGTTGGCACAGCGCTCGCAAGGAAAGCGTCGGACCAGCTCGTCATGGGAGTGTCGCAGTCGGTCCGAGATGTGAGGAGGCTTTTCGGGAGCCTTGGGGAGCAGAGGATGCCAGGCGTTCGTTGGGTGAAGAATCTGAGTGGGGTGCTTGCAGTGGCCTGTGCCGCGCTGTCTGCGCTGGCGCTCTCGGCCGCCTCTGCAAACGCAACCTCGCGCATCAAGGATCTCGCCAATATCGAGGGCGTGCGGCAGAACCAGCTCATCGGCTACGGCCTCGTCGTCGGCCTCAACGGAACCGGCGACACCCTCAACAACATTCCGTTCACCAAGCAGTCGCTGCAAGCGATGCTCGAGCGCATGGGCGTCAACATTCGCGGCGCCACAATCCGTACCGGCAACGTCGCTGCCGTAATGGTGACCGGCAATCTGCCCGCCTTCGCCACGCAAGGCACGCGCATGGACGTCACGGTCTCTGCACTTGGCGATGCCAAGGATTTGCGCGGCGGCACCCTGCTCGTCACCCCGCTGCTCGGCGCCGACGGCAACGTCTACTCTGTCGCCCAGGGCTCGCTCGCGATCTCGGGCTTCCAGGCGGAGGGCGAAGCGGCCAAGATCGTGCGCGGCGTTCCGACCGTGGGCCGCATTGCCAACGGCGCCATCATCGAGCGCGAGATTGAGTTCGCGCTCAATCGCCTGCCGAACGTGCGGCTCGCGCTGCGCAACGCCGACTTCACCACCGCCAAGCGCATTGCGGCTGCGATCAACGACTATCTCGGTGTCAAGAGCGCCGAGCCGATCGATCCCTCGACGGTGCAGCTGACGATCCCGCCGGAGTTCAAGGGCAACGTCGTCGCTTTCCTGACCGAGATCGAACAGCTTCAGGTCGATCCGGATCTCGCCGCCAAGATCATCATCGACGAACGAAGCGGCATCATCGTGATGGGCCGCGACGTGCGCGTCGCCACCGTCGCGGTCGCGCAGGGCAATCTCACGGTCACGATTTCCGAGAGCCCGCAGGTGAGCCAACCCAATCCGCTGTCGCGGGGCCGCACCGTGGTTACGCCGCGCTCCAGCGTCGGCGTCACCGAGGACGGCAAGAAGTTCGCCGTCGTCAAGGACGGCGTCTCGCTCCAGCAACTCGTCGACGGCCTCAACGGCCTCGGCATCGGCCCGCGCGACCTCATCAGCATCCTCCAGGCGATCAAGGCCGCCGGCGCGATCGAAGCCGACATCGAGGTGATGTGATGCAGACCGGCATGCTCAACACCGCGCGCGTCACCGCCGCCGCTCTCTCCTCGAACCCCGCATTCTCCGTGGAAAGCCGCAACGGCCGGCCCGACTTCGAGCTCGCCGCCGCGCTTCAGAAGGTCTCGCCGCAGCAGCAAGCCAAGGCGCAGAAGACCTCTACCGACTTCGAAGCCATGTTCCTCAACAGCATGTTCGCACAGATGACCTCGGGCCTGAAGGGCGAAGGCCCGTTCGGCGACACGCCGGGTACCGGCGTGTGGCGTTCGATGCTGACCGAGCAATATTCCAAGAACTTCGCCAGCGCCGGCGGCGTCGGCGTCGCCCGTGACGTCTACCGTACCCTGATCATGCAGCAGGCGAAAACCACTCTTCGTACGGCATAAGGTCAAACGAGATGAACCACTTCAACGCGTCACGTCAGCCAATGCCCGCGCAGCGAGCGAACAACACGCCTGGCAGCGCCGAGGCGCGCAAGCTTGCCGAGGACCTGATGGACGCGATGAGCGCCCTTCTCAGCCTGATCGAGCGCGAGACCGAACTGGTCCGCGCCGGCAAGGTCCGTGAGGCGATGACGATGGAAGGCAAGAAGCAGGAGCTGTCGAAGCGCTACGTTGCCGCCGTCAGCCAGTTGAAGGCGAACCAGGACAAGCTGGCGAAATCCGCGCCCGAGCTGCTCTCGACGCTGCACCGGCACCATGACGCCTTCCGCGCCATGCTTCAGGTCAACCTCACCGTGCTCGCGACCGCGCATGCGGTTTCCGAAAGTGTCGTGCGTGGCGTCAACGCCGAGATCCAGAAGCGCAACGTGCCGAACACCTATACGGCCGCTGGACGCCGCGCGGCACCGGGCCCGCGTCACATCACGCCCCTCGCGGTCAGCCGCACGCTCTGAGCACACGCGAAAACTGTCTCCAATTTTACGAAAAACCGCGCGGCAAAAGCGTTGCGCGGTTAGGCACGTTTCCTTACCGGGTATTCAATCCTCGTGTTCCATGGTTGCCTATTGAGAGGGGTTGGGATTTGACTCACGCAAGGCAACCAGGAGGCTGCCATGAGTACAGATTTCAGCATCAGGCCGGTGGGGATACCGGTCCCGGTACAGATCGTAACGACGTCGAATTCGGCGGCGAACGATGCCGTACAAACCGATTTGCCGGTGAGCCAGACGGTCGCCGCGAGCGATACGACTGCGGCTGCGAGCAATGGTGACCCGCAGGGCAATGCAAACATCTCGCGCCAGGTCGTGTTCGACCAGGCGTCCGCATCCATGGTCTTCCAGGTCGTCAACGACAAGACCGATGCGGTCGTGAACCAGTTCCCGGACGAGGCGATGCTGCGCCGGCGGGCCTATTTCCACGCACTGGATTTGAAGTCGGAGCCCTCGCGTCCGCTCAACACGGACCTCAGCGCCTAAGACACCGGCCGATAAGCCCGCCGATCAGCTATCGAGCTTGGCCTGCGCGGTGTCGAGGTAGCTCGAGCCTGTCGCAGGATCCGTGACGACGTTCTTGATCTGCGCCACGCCGGTGTTCGTCAACGTGAACTTCGTGTTGCCGAAGCGGAACGAGGAGTCCTTGATCAGCACCTGCTGATACTGCGAGGTCCCATCGCTCTGATAGTGGACCTGCGCGCGGAAGCCGTTGACCTGCGAGATGTCGAGCGAGAATTTCTTGCCGTTGGCGTAGGTGCCGGTCCAGTTGCCCTGGTACAGCGACGAGTCGACAGGAACGTATTTGGACGAACCCTGGGTGCTCGACAGCGTGTTCGACTTATACGCGGACGACAAGATGCTCATGATGTCGGACATCACGAGTCTCCATCACGGGCGGCCGGACAGACCGGCCGCGATGTTGCGATTGATCTCGATCAGCGGACGGAAGTGATCGAACTGCGGGCTCATCTGCAGCGCCGCGGTCTGGCTCAGCACGAACACGCTGATATTGGCGATCTTCTGGCGCACGTCGAGCGGCTGCGGGTTATTCTCGCGCATCGCTTCGCTGAGGAAAATGGTCCAGAGCTTGCGATTGAACATCAGCGCCTGGGTGGTCTGCTCGCTGAACGGATCGGCGGCGTTGATCGCGTCCTGGAGCTTGTTGGCAGCCTTCAGCAAAGTCTGCGCCTCAACGTCGCGAGGAGATGCGGTGGTCGTTGCAACACGCGCGTAGGCCGAGGCAGCGGAATTCGACATCAATCACACCTTGGAAGCTTCCTAGCCCGTTGAACGGACTTAAGGATTTCTTTCCCAACCCTATGCATCACCGCTTAAGATTTGCTTACATGTCCGCCTGGAAGCTCTCCGGATTATTACGGGTCACTTCGTGAGCGCGAGGATAGATGCGCAAGACGCAAGCTGTAAACTTGCACTGCATCATGCACATCGATCGCAGCTAATCTTGTCTTAGCGAACTCCCTCAAGACAACGGCGGGGCTAAGCCCCGCCGTAACTGGTCGGCCGGCGATCTCGCGGCGAAATTACTTGAGCAGCTGCAGCACGCTCTGCTGCGACTGGTTGGCCAGCGACAGCGCGGACACCGCGATCGACTGGCGGGTCGACAGCGCCTGGCTGTTCGCCGCTTCCTCGTTGGTATCGGCGAGCGTCAGGTTGGACGAGCCGGTCTGCAGCACGTTGATCAGGTTCTTGGAGAAGTCCTGCCGCACCTGCACGATCGACAGATTCGAACCGAGCGCGGAACCTTCCGAGCGCAGCGTGCTCGAGGCCGCGTTCAGGCTCTGCAGAACCTTGTTGGTCGCGCCGTTGTCGATGAAGTCCGTGCCGGGGACGAGATTGCTCAGCCCGAGACCGGCCGCGTTGAACACGACGCCGTTGATGCCGAGCGTGGAGCTGCCGGTCTCGTTGAACACCAGCTTCAGCGTGTCGCCGTTCAGCAGGTTGACGCCGTTGAAGGAGGAGTCCTGCGAGGTCGTGTCGATCTGCGCGAGGATGTTGTTGAACTGGCTGACGAGACTGGAACGCGCGGTCTGCGCCACGGGATCCTGGACCGGCGGCTGAGCCGTGGTGAAGGCGAGCACGCTGGTCAGTGTGCCGCCGACCGTGCCACCCGCAGTGGACGAGCCAAGCGTCGAGGATGCGTATTCGTTGACGGTGGTCACCGTCAGCACGCCGTTTGCGTCGATCGTCGCGGTCAGGTGATTGGCCTGAAGCTGAACGTTGAGCTGATCGAGCGTCTTGACCGTGCCGTTGGTGCCGTCGCCGAATTTGACGTTGACCGGCGTACCGCCGTTGAAGGACGTGAAGGTCAAGGTCTTGCCGCTGACACCGCCGACACCGGAGGTGCGCGCCGCGCTGAACGCCGTCGCCGTTCCGGTATTGCCGCTGAGGCCGAACGCGTTGAGCGCATTGCCGGTGCCGGTGATCGAGAGGTCGGCGTTGATGCCGGTCGAGATCGCGAGCTGGCCGCTCGAATTCACCGACGACGGGATCTGGCCGGAGGTGGTGTTGAGGGTTGCAGTGCCGTTGAACAGGCTCGCGGTCTTCACACCGGTGGCCAGGTCGATCGAATTGAGCAGATCGGTCAGCGTCGCGCTCTGGATATAGACCGTCGAGTTGCCGTTGCCGTCGGTGACGACGTTGCCGTTGACGCCATAACCGTTGGCGACGCTGGCTGCGGACTGCGGCGTTTGCGCGTTCTTGAAGGTGATGGTGTGGCCGTCGACGTTCAGGGTCGAGCCATCCTGGACCAGCGACCCCAGCGAGCCCGCGGTGGTCGAGCGGTTCGCGGTGATGCTGGCATTGCCGGCGCCCGTCGCCGCCGTCAGGCCGAGGGCATGGAGGAAGTCGGCCTTGCCGGAGACGGACAGGTCGGCGCCGGTCGAGCTCTTCAGCGTAATGGCGCCACCACCACTGATGGAGGATGGCGTCTGGATCGTACCGACGGTCGCGCCGCTGGTCGCGATCGTGGCCGCGCCGGCGCTGATCGTCGCCGTCTTGACGCCGCTGGCGAGGTCGATCGCACTGAGCACGTCGTTGACCGTTGCCTTGGGCGCGGCCGCCGTTCCCTCATAGACGATCGAATTGCCGTTGCCGTCGGTCGCAATGGTTCCGGTGGCATTGAGGCCCCAGCCGGTCGGCTGCGCCGCAGGCGCGGGGCCGGTGCGGAAGGTGACGGTCTTGCCGTTCACAGTGATGGTGTCGCCATCCGCGGGCGGCGTGCTGAACTGGGTGGATGTCGTGGTGCCGAGCAGCGTGTCGGTGCCTGCGAGCGCAGTGCTGCCGTCGGCCGCGGTTACCGTACCGCCGACCAGGGTGCCGGCGGTGGAACCGAGCGAGGCGCCGAGCGCGGCAGCCGCCGTCACCGGCGTGACGCCGCCGGTGGCGCCGGTATAGAGCACGTTGCTGTTGGCGGTCGCGCTCGCATAAGACGTCGTGCCGCGCAGATCGGCCGGTGTCGCACCCGGGATCGTGGTCGAGACGTTGGACTTGGTGGAGTAGCCGACCGTGGTCTGGAGCGCCTGGTTGGCGATCGATTTTGCGGAGTCGATCAGCTTCTGCAGCGAGGTGATGCCGGTATTGGCCGCCTGGAGCACCTGCACACCGTTATTGATGCCGTCCAGCAAGTTGCCGATGTCGCTCGCCCGGTTGTCCAGTCCCTGCGCCGTGAAGAAGTTGGTGGGATTATCGAGCGCCGTGTTGACCTTCTTGCCGGTCGACAGCCGTTCCTGCGTCGTGGCCAGCAAGTCGGCCGTCGACTGCAGCGACAACAGGTTCTGGCGAACTGACGCCGAGAGAACGATGTTGGACATTGGCTAGTCTTCCTCTTGAACCGGATACGAATCGGCCGCGCGGGTCTGGAAGCGGGCTTTTGTCCAGTTTTAGGACCTGTCCTTTAAAGTATGGTTAACGCCGGTTTAAGGGATAGGGTTAATGGCCGGTGAACGCCTTATCCCTGCTCCCAAGCGCAAAAAGAGCGGCGGGGCAAAAGCCCCGCCGCCCGGTTTTATTGAGTAATCTCAGCCGCTTATTAGCGGAGAAGCTGGAGCACGCTCTGCTGCGAGGTGTTGGCCAGCGACAGCGCGGAGACCGCGATCGACTGGCGGGTCGACAGYGCCTGGCTGTTCGCCGCTTCGACGTTGGTGTCGGCCAGGGTCAGGTTCGACGAGCCGGTCTGCAGCACGTTGATCAGGTTCTTGTTGAAGTCCTGACGGATCTGCACAACCGAGAGGTTCGAACCGAGAGCCGAGGCTTCCGAGCGCAGCGTGCTCGACGCGG